>VOFG01004141.1_pt1 | contig 1614539 bp, 1965 predicted proteins | sample 5384171 | NCBI WGS metagenome assembly VOFG01 (sample SAMN12384726, study PRJNA508395) | human gut metagenome | isolation source: healthy gut F | host: Homo sapiens
AGATGGTGCGGATGAGAACAGGGCGGCGGCGGCCCGCAGCCCTGCGGGCTGTTGCTTAAGCAATCAGCCCTCAGGGTGGGCTGTTGCGGATTAGCCCGCGGGAGAATGCCCACCATCTCCGCCAATAAAAGGCACCGGCTCAGGCTGGTGCCTTTTTTTTGCAGCAAAGATGGTGCGGATGAGAACAGGGCGGCCATCGGGATCAATTAGAACTTGTCGGGGCAAGACCCCTCCATTTGCTTCGCAAACGCAAATTGTCATGTGCGTTCCTCCATCACCCAGCGAAAAGCCTTTGCCGTACGCAAATCAGCGTCCTTAAAGTGTCCACCGCTGTTCCATTCAAGGGTGCAGTCTGCGCCACGCTCTGTAAGCCGACTGTGCAGAGTGCGGATATTATCCCCTACCGCAGCCATGATGGTGTTTTTCGTGCGCTCTTCCTTGTCGCCAAGGCTTAGATCAACGTGCTGTGCCTGTATCGGGCGTTGCTGTTCAAACTCCATCCAGCCCGGAAACCACACAGAGGGAGAAGCGGCGGCGACACCGTAGAACAAATCGGTCTGGGTGGATGCCCACAAAGCGAACAGCCCGGCCAGCGAGTAGCCGCCCAGAATGATTTTGACATTTTCCGGGAGAGGAAACTGCTGCTCCAGTGTGGGAATGACCTGCTCCGTCAGAAAGCGCAGGGTGTCCCCAGCTTTGCCGCCGAAGCCCTGCTTTCCCCACACGGCAGGGGCTTTCCACGGAGAAAGTGCATCGTTCCAGCTTTCCACCGGGATAGCTGCGAACAGAAAATTCTGGCTGCTTTGTGCGATTGCTGCCACTTCATAATCCATACTTTGCAGCTCATGCTCACCTGTCATTTGGAGCAGCAAGCATTCTGCATTAGCCCCGCCGTAAATGCGGCAAGGTGTGTTCCCGATTTGCATTGTCTGTGCTGTCACTGCGGCATCCTCCCGAAAAAAATTTGATAAGCCCAGTATAGCAACTAAAAAATCGTTTTGCAATTCAAACGGTTTTCAGAGCAGGCGCAAGCGGCACAGAGGTACATTCCCCTCTACTCTCTGGCAAATTACAGCGCGGATGTGATATAATGGAGAAAAAACACCGGGGAACGGCACAAAAGACGGAGGATGCGGGATGAAACAGAGGCAGCGAGAACAGGTTCAAAGAGGCTGTGCGGTGGGCACCGTGGTGCTGCTGGCATGGCTGTGCCGGGTGCTCCCGCTGGAGGGGATGCCCTCCGGCCTGCAGGAAGCCTGCGGGATCCTCCGGCTGTGCAACCGGCAGATGTTCCGGGTCTACCGTGCCCTCTCCGGCCGGGATCTGCAATCGCTGAAGGAGCTGCACCAGCAGGTGTGGGCTCCCGCTCCTGAGACCCCGGTGCTCCCGGCGGTGCAGGATGCCAAGCTGATCCAGACCGGCACCAGCGGCTGGCTGGCAGACCTGATGCTGGGCGCAGGCATGGTGCTGTCTGCAGCGGGATATTGGATGGAGCGCAAGCGCAAGGCCATGTTCTACAAGTCCCAGCACTGAACCCCAACCCCCAAAGGCCCCGGGCAAACGCCCCGCTGACCCTTTGGGCCATGCATCACATTCCTTTGTAATCCCCCAAAAGTTACTTCCCAGAATCTTTTGTTGATCGCTATCCCCTGAGGCAGCGGGCCCGCACGCCGCTGTCTCGCCCCGGAGGGTCCCGCAAGCCCTCCGGGGCTTTTTTGTTGGCCGCATGGCCCGTTCCGGCAGAAAAAAACAGGGCTGCTCCACATCTCTGCGGGGCAGTCCTGTCTGGCTGCGCGGGGTCGGCGCACGGGCTTCCGGGGTTTCCGGAAGGGTGCGGCTCAGCGTGCGGTTTTCTTTTCCTCCGGAGCCTCCGGGTTGTTTTCCAGGTTCAGCTCGGGCATCAGCTCGTTGCTGATGATGGTCAGCATCTGTTCCAGCTTCTTCACGTCCTCTTTGGGGAAGCGCTTGTTCACCCGCTGGACCACCGTGCTCAGGTAGGAGTAGCTGATGTTGTAGTAGTCGATATACTTCTGGGTGGGCCGCAGGTGATACTCCCGGCGGTCGGTGGTGGACTGGATCTTTTCCACATAGCCCTTGCGCACCAGCGAGCCGATCTTATACGCCGCGTTGGGGGTGGAGATCTGCATCATCCGGGAAAACTCCGCAATGGTGGGCTCCCCCATGGCCATAATGCCCTCCATGCAAAAGGATTCCACCGTGGTCAGGGTCGCCTCACGGGTGGCAAAGCGCTGGAACACGTTCTGGTAGAAATGGAGCTTGAACTTGGTATAGACATCGTTGAATGCTTTTTCCAGCATGGTACGGTCTCCCTTCGAACACTCAATTTCCTTTAGTATATCACGCTTTGGTCTTTTTGCCCAGCTTTACGCGCAGAATGTTCAGCACCACCAGCTCCAGCACAATGGCAATGCCCAGCAGGATCAGCGAGGTCCACAGGCTGGCGCTGCTGCCCAGGAACATCTGGGTCAGGCCGGTGATCACATAGCACGCGGCGGAACAGGATGCGGCGGTAATGGCGTAGGGCAGCTGGGTGGAAACATGGTTCACATGGCTGCAATGCGCACCGGCAGAGGCCATGATGGTGGTGTCGGAAATGGGAGAGCAGTGGTCGCCGCACACGGCGCCGGACAGGCAGGCCGCAATGGAGACCACCAGCATCTCGCCCTGCGGGAAAGCGTGGCAGACAATGGGGATCAGGATGGAGAAGGTGCCCCAGGAGGTGCCGGTGGCAAAGGCCAGGAACACCGCCACCAGGAAGATGATGACCGGCAGCAGGTACTGCAGGGCGGCAGCGGAGCCGCCCAGCAGGTTGGCAACGTAATATTTTGCACCCAGCAGGTTGGTCATGCCGGAAAGCGTCCAGGCCAGGGTCAGGATCAGCATGGGGCTGACCATGGCCTTGAAGCCCCCTCGGGGATGCAGGCGGCAAAATCCTGGAACGTCATCACGCTGCGGACACGGTAGAACACAAAGGTGAACATCGAGGGCAATGCTGCTGCCCAGCACCAGACCGGCGGAGGCGTTGCAGTCGGAGAAGGCGGTGATGAAGTCCACGCCCTCAAAGAAGCCGCCGGTGTAGATCAGGCCAAGGATGCAGGCCGCGATCAGCACCAGCACCGGGGCCACCAGATCAATGACATGGCCGCGGGCATCGTCCCCGGCATCCACATCGTCGCCGTAGGGGCGGTCAGCCGTGGTGAAAAGGTCACCGGCCCGGGCGTTGTCCTCGTGCTGCTTCATGGAGCAGTAGTCCGTGCCCGTGAAGATGAGGAACAGGCTCATCACAATGGTCAGCAGGGCGTAATAGTTGTAGGGAATGGTGCGCAGGAACATGGTAAAGCCGTTGATGCCGGAGCCTTCGGGCACGCTGGAGGTGACGGCGGCGGCCCAGCTGGACACCGGCGCAATGATGCACACCGGGGCGGCGGTGGAATCAATGAGGTAGGCCAGCTTTGCGCGGGAGACCTTCTGCCGGTCGGTCACGGGCGCATCACGGAGCCAACGGTCAGGCAGTTGAAGTAGTCGTCCACAAAAATGAGCACGCCCAGAATAAGGGTGGCAAACTGCGCCCCGGCCCGGGTGTGGATGTGGGTGGAGGCCCAGCGGCCAAAGGCGGCGCTGCCGCTGGCCTTGTTCATCAGGGCCACCAGAATGCCCAGCATCACCAGAAAGACCAGAATGCCCACGTTGCTGCTGTCAGAGAGCTTGGCAACCATGCCGCCGTCCTCGTTGAAGAACAGGGTGGTGACCGCCAGCTCTAGGTTGCCGTTGGCAAAGAGCAGCGCGCCGGTGGCAATGCCCACCAGCAGGGAGGTGTAGACCTCCTTGGTGTTCAGGGCCAGCACAATGGCCACCACCGGCGGCAGCAGGGAAAGCATGGAGCTGTACACCGCGGGGGCGTAGCTGGCCGGGTCGGCAATGGTGCCGGGGGTGGCTGCGGTGCACCACAGCAGCAGGGCAAACACCAGCAGTGCCCCCACCCAGGAGAGATTTGTCTTTTTCATAAATGATTCCTCACTTGATTTTTTGTCCCGGCCCGGGGCAGACTATCCCTATTGCAAACGGAAAGGGGGCCGCCGCTACGCCGGATTATAAAGCGCTGTATTTTGAGCTGTTCCGCGCCAACGAACAGGCCATCCGCCTGCTGACCGCCGCCCAGCAAAAGGCAGAAGCGCAGGTGATGGAAGAGGACAGAGTGCCGCTGTATCTGCACGGTCAGCCTGCCCACAATGCCAAAGGCTCCCCCCTTTGGGGGAGCTGGCAGCGCCAACGGCGCTGACTGAGAGGGTGAGGCCGTTACCCCTTCTTCGCCTCTGCCTTTGCGGCAAACTTGGCGTTGTTGATGATGAACCGCTCGTGCACGCCGCCGCCCACGGGGCCTTTCTCGTCGTGCAGGGAGACCTTGAACACCAGCTTGCGGCCCTCCACGGCGGTCAGCTCACTCTCGCAGGTCACGGTCATACCCACAGGGGTGGGGGCGCTGTGCTCCAGCTCCAGCCGGGTGCCCACGGTGCCGCAGCCCTCGTCCAGCGCGGCGGCAACGCTCATCCAGCAGGTCTTTTCGGCCAGTGCCACCAGCGCGGGGGTAGCAAACACGTCCAGCGTGCCGCTGCCCATGGTCTTTGCGGTGTTTTCGGAAGTAACGGCGACACTCTGCTCGCCGCGGATTCCAGCTTCCAACATAAAAATACATCCTTTCCAGATGCCCGAAGGCGAAAATTTAGAAATACATTGTTAGAATACCACACTTTTGGCACAGATGCACCTGTTTGGGCGTTTTTTTTTCTGCAAATCTCTTTCTGTTTGGCGCAATTTGCGGTATCATTGGCCCGAAAGGGATGGAAAAAAACATGAACGACTTCTGGAAATCCTACGATATCACCCATGCGGAGCTTGGCCCGAACTTCCGGTGTTACCCGCTGTACGGTAAAATCCATTTGATCGAGCTTGCCCTCTCGTTGGTGTTCATTGTGGGGATGGCCCTGTGGTACCGCCGCAGCTCGGCCTCTGCCCGGCGGCGCATCCTCGTGGGCGTTACCATTGCCCTGCTGGCCGATGAAGCTGCCCTGCTGCTGGGCATGGCTCTGACCGGTCAGTGGAACTGGAGCTATCTGCCTCTCCATCTGTGCAGCATCAATGTGTTCGTCTGTCTGTACAATACCCTCACCGATCAGAACTGGTGCAAGGAGGAACTCTATGCCCTCTGCATCCCCGGTGCGGCGCTGGCTCTGCTCTGCCCAAGCTGGCTGGACGTGCCCTCCTGGCGGACGCTCATCAATCTGCACTCGATCAGCATCCATGCCCTGCTGGTGCTCTACCCGGTTCTGCTTGTGGTGAGAGGCTACCGCCCCAGCGCCCGCCGTGCCCCGCAAGTGCTGGCTTTTTGTTTGGCTCTGCCCTGCCTATTTACTTCTTGAATAAACCACTGAATACCAATTTCTACTTTCTGAACAATCCCTACGGCAATGTCATCACCAGTGCGTTTACCCGCCTGCTGGGTGAAAAATACTATATTCTGGGCTTTCTGCCCGCCATTGCGGTGGCGCTGTGTCTGATGTATCTGCCGTGGGTGGTAGCGGATGCCCGGCACAAAAAGAGAAAATAAGTGCTTTCTGCAAGCTGCCTTGTCCCCACCGGGCAGGGCGGCTTTTTGTTTGCCCAAAACGCCTGCTGCTTGCAAATTAAAACTGCAAATTTCTTGCGTTTTGCGGTTTGTTTTAACTATTTTGAAAAGTGGACAGAAATCTTTGAAAAACCCCTTGACAGAAGCTCTTCTGCATGATAACATGAACACATGAACAGACGTTCATGTAAAACGCGGCAAAAAAAGGAGAACGGACATGATCGGATTGGAGCAGATGACCCCGGCGGGGCAGGAAAACACGGAACCGGTGGTGATGCCGGATGACGAGGTGCTGTATGAGCTGGCCGACCTGTTCCGGGTGTTCGGCGACTCCACCCGCATCAAGATCTTATATGCGCTGCATGACAATGAGCTCTGCGTGCAGGACATTGCCAATGCGGTGCAGCTGAGCCAGTCGGCAGTAAGCCACCAGCTCCGGGTGCTTAAGGACACCAAGCTCGTGCGCTTCCGCCGGGATGGCAAAACCGTTTACTATGCACTGGATGATGACCATGTGAGAAGCATCCTGTCGATGGGCATGGACCACATTGAGGAGTAAACGGAAAACGCAGTACAAAGCCTCCGGGCGCACAAGGCGTGCCTGAGAGGTCCACATAAAATAAAGAGAGGTACCTATGATGAAGAAGACCTACAAGATCGAAGTTGACTGCGCAAACTGCGCCCAGAAGATGGAGGATGCCGCCAACACCGTTGCAGGTGTGGCACAGGCAACCGTCAGCTTTATGACCCAGAAGATGAACGTGGAGTTTGCTGAGGGTGCAGACCCCCACGATACCATGGTGAACGTTCTGGCTGCCTGCAAGAAGGTCGAGGACGACTGCGAGATCTTTGATATCTGAGGAAACAGGGGTTTGTAACTCCGGTACGGCTCCCCTGCGGGGGAGTTTTTTGTGACGCATTTTTCGGGCAGAACGGACCAAAAGCCGGTGCGGAAAACTGTGGAAAAGAAAACGGGTTTTCCACAGTTTCCACCTGGTTTTCAACAGCCTCTGCGAAAAAGTGCAAAAAGAAACGCGAAAAAGCAGGTTTTCTCCGGGAAAAGTCCGTGGAAAACTCAGGGGAAAACGTGGAAAAGTCTATCCCGTGGGGAAAACCTGTTGAATCCACCCCGCCCGCCGCAGCGCATTGCGGCCCAGAACCCAGAAAAAAGGAGAGTACAGATATGAATAAAAAGCAGAAGAAGAACCTGTACCGGATCATTGCTGCTCTGGTGCTGGTGCTCATCCTCAAATTGCTGCCCCAGTTCCCCACGCCGGTGGAGCTGCTGCTCTACTGCATCCCCTATCTGGTGGTCGGCTGGGACGTGCTCCGCAAGGCCATCATGGGCATCAAGAACCGCCAGCCCTTTGACGAGTGCTTCCTGATGGCCGTTGCCACCGTGGGCGCGTTTGCGCTGGGCGATTATGTGGAGGGCTGTGCCGTTATCATCTTCTACCAGATCGGCGAGCTGTTCCAGAGCGTGGCCGTGGGCAAGAGCCGCCAGAGCATTTCCAGCCTGATGGATCTCCGCCCCGATTACGCCAACGTTGAGGACGAGGACGGCAAACTGGAGCAGGTGGACCCCGATGATGTGGAGGTAGGCACCGTGATCGTGGTCCAGCCCGGCGAGCGGGTGCCCATTGATGGCATCATCGTGGAGGGAACTTCTGCCCTGAACACTGCCGCCCTGACCGGCGAGAGCCTGCCCCGGGATGTCCGCTCCGGCGATGAGGTCATCAGCGGCTGTGTGAACATGACCGGCCTGCTGAAGGTGCGGACCACCAAGGAGTTCGGCGAGTCTACCGTTTCCAAGATCCTCGACCTCGTGGAAAATTCCAGCATGAAGAAGGCCCGCACCGAGAACTTCATCACCCGCTTTGCCCGGGTCTACACCCCCGCTGTCTGCTACGGCGCACTGGCGCTGGCCTTTGTTCCCCCATCGTTCTGCTGCTGATGGGCCAGCCCGCCCGCTTCGGTGACTGGGTCTACCGCGCCCTGACCTTCCTGGTCATCAGCTGCCCCTGCGCGCTGGTCATCAGCGTGCCGCTGGCCTTCTTCGGCGGCATCGGCGGTGCGTCTGCCTGCGGCATCCTCATCAAGGGCTCTACCTATCTGGAAGAGCTTGCCAACACCGGTATTGTGGTGTTTGATAAGACCGGCACCCTGACCCAGGGCACCTTCAAGGTGGTGGGCATCCACCCCGAAAACGGCGTGACCGGGGATGCCCTTGTGGAAGCCGCCGCACTGGCTGAGAGCTGGTCCAAGCACCCCATCTCCCTGAGCATCAAGAACGCTTACGGCAAGGACATTGACCCCAGCCGTGTGACCGATGTGCAGGAGCTGGGCGGCCACGGCGTGACCGCAAAGGTGGACGGCAAAACCGTCGCTGCCGGCAACGCCCGCCTGATGGCAAAGCTGGGCCTGACGGTTTCCGAGATCACCGAGCCGGGCACCATCGTCCATGTTGCCATGGAGGGCAGATATGCAGGCTATCTGCTCATCGCCGATGTGGTCAAACCTCACAGTGCCGCTGCCATCAAGGGCCTGAAACAGGCCGGTGTCCGCAAGACGGTCATGCTGACCGGCGACGCGGAGCCTGTGGCAAAGGCCGTTTCCGCCGAGCTGGGTCTGGATGAATACCATGCAGGTCTGCTGCCCGGTGCTAAGGTGGACCGGATCGAAACGCTCCTCGCCGCAAAGCAGCCCAAAGAAAACCTCGCTTTTGTGGGCGACGGCATCAACGATGCCCCGGTTTTGTCCCGTGCCGATGTGGGCATCGCCATGGGTGCTCTGGGCTCCGATGCTGCCATCGAGGCCGCTGACGTTGACCTGATGGACGATGACCCGGCCAAGATCGCGCTGGCCATGCGCATTGCCCGCCGCACTCTGCGCATCGTGTATCAGAACATCGTGTTTGCTCTGGCGATCAAGTTTGCCTGCCTGGTGCTGGGCGCGCTGGGTCTGGCCAGCATGTGGACCGCCATCTTCGCCGATGTGGGCGTGATGGTGCTGGCTGTGCTGAACGCCACCCGTGCCCTGTACACCAAAGATCTTGCAAAAAAGAATGTGCAGTGACCGTGCTTTCTGCCCCCGCCTGAGCGCTGATGCCCCGGCGGGGGCTTTTCGCTGCCGGTGAATTGCATTCTGCCCGGAGTGATGGTACAATAGGACACAGTGACTCCCGCCGCCGGACGTTTTTCCGGCAGATAGATGGAAGAAAGAAGGCTTTTTTTATTATGAGCATGAACACGGTTCCTGAGCGTCTGGCCGCCCTGCGGGCTGCCATGAAGGCCAACGGCGTGGACGTTTATCTGATCCCGGTGGGTGACCCGCATTCCAGCGAGTACCTGCCCGACCATTACACCTCCCTGACCTATTTCTCCGGCTTCCACGGCGAAAACTCCAACTTCGTCGTCACCCCCACCGAGAGCGCTGTCTGGGCAGACGGCCGCTACTTTGTGCAGGCCGAAAAGGAAATCGCCGGTACTGAGATCCAGCTGATGCGGATGGGTGAGCCGGGCGTGCCCACCGTGGAGGAATACTGCGGCAAAGTGCTGCCTGAGAATGGCGTGCTGGGCCTGTGCGGCCTGACCGCTTCCTGCGGGCTGGTGCGCGGCGTGCAGAAGGAGCTGGATGCCAAGAAGGGCACCATCAAGACCCTGAACCTTGAGGATGAGCTGTGGACCGAGGGCCGCCCCGCCCTGCCTGCCACCCCGGCATGGATCCTGCCCAAGGAGTATGCAGGCTTCTCCCCTGCCGAAAAGCTGGAGCGCCTGCGCGGCAAGCTCAAGGAGCTGGGCTGCACCGCACAGCTGGTGGGCAAGCTGGATAATCTGGCCTGGCTGCTGAACCTGCGCGCCATGGATATCCAGTGCACCCCCTATGCCATGTCCTACTGCTATGTGACCCCGGAGCGCGCGGTGCTCTTCATCAACACTGCACGTCTGGGCGAGGAAGCTGCCGCAGAGCTCAAGGCCAACGGCGTGGAGATCCAGGAGTACGATGATGTGCTCAAGTTCCTGGCCGCTGAGACCGAGCCCCAGACCGTGCTGGCCGACCCTGCATCCGTGAACTTTGCCGTTTACGAGACCCTGCAGAACAACGCCGCCCTGACCGTGAAGGATGAGGCCGACCCCTGCTGCCCATGAAGGGTGTGAAGAATGAGGTCGAGCTGGCTCACGACCGCGAAGCCCATCTGCGGGATGCGGTTGCCATGGTGCGGTTCCAGAAGGAGCTGGAAGAGCGTCTGGCTGCCGGTGAGGAGCTGACCGAGCTGACCGTGGACGAGATCCTGCACAAGTACCGCAGCGCACAGGACAAGTTTATTGTGGAGAGCTTTGGCACCATCGCCGCCTACGGTGGAAACGCTGCCATGATGCACTACCACGCCACCGAGGAGGACCATGCCAAGCTGGAGCGCAAGGGCTTCCTGCTGGTGGACAGCGGTGCCACCTATCTGGACGGCACCACCGATATCACCCGCACCTACCCGCTGGGTGAACTGACCGAGGACGAAAAGCTGTTCTACACCTGGACGCTGCAGTGCCACATCGACATTGCAAAGGCCGTCTGGCTGAACTACTGCGACGGCCACATGCTGGATACCATCGCCCGGGAGCCGCTCTGGCGTCACCTCATCAACTACCGCTGCGGCACCGGCCACAGCGTCAGCTTTGTGGGCAACGTCCACGAGGGTCCCCACGCCCTGAACGGCCGCAACACCACGGTGTTTCAGCCGGGCATGATCGTCACCGACGAGCCGGGCGTTTACGAGGGCGGCCAGGTCGGCATCCGCATTGAGAACGAGCTGATGTGCGTCCACAAGGCCGACAACCAGTACGGCACCTTCCTGGCCTTCCGTCCGCTGACCTTTGTGCCCATTGCCACCTCTCCTGTGGTGCCCGGTGTCCTGACCCGGGACGAGCTGGACTGGCTGAACGCCTACCACCGCAAAGTGTTTGAGAAGCTGGCTCCCCGCCTGAATGAAGAAGAGCGGGATTGGCTGGCAAAGAAGTGCGCTGCCATCGGAGCATAACCACAAAAAGGGAGACCCCGCAGGGGGTCTCCTGATTTTGGTTTATTCTTTCCGGTTTTTCCAATATTCCTTGGCTTCCTCAATGATCTTTTTGAAGGGGCCGGAGGGGTAGGTGCTCTCGGCGATATCCACCAGGAACTTGTACAGCTGGGGCCGCACCTCTTCGTACATCCCAAGGCGGGTGTAGAGGTCTTTATAATACCGGAACGTCTGGATCTTGTTCTGCACGATGGAAGCCGGGTTGATCTGGGTGTGGCAGATACTCTGGGGATTCTGGACGTAGTAGTAACCGGCTTTGTCAATGGAGACGAAGGTCTCGGCATACTGGATATACTGCATGTTGAACACCAGATCCTCGGCCCATTTCAGCTCGCTGGTGAACTGGATGTCATTGCCGGTGAGCAGGATGCGGCGGTAGAGCTTGTTCCAGAGCACACTGTAAAAAGTAGGAGGCAGGCTTGTCCATCAGCCGCAGGGCAAAGGTGTCCTTGTCGTAGACCCCGGCGGGCAGGAAACCGTATTCCCGCACCTCAGGGGGCCGGGCAACACTCATCACGCCCAGATTGTCCTCCAGCTTTTCCAGCACCTGCTCGGGCTTTGTGGCCCCGGCGGGGATTACCATCTTGTATGGCGCGATCACAAGGTCTGCGTGGTGCGCCTCGGCGGCTTCCACCAGATGCCGGGTGAAATCCGGGTCGATATAGTCATCGCTGTCCACGAACTGGACATACTCGCCCCCGGCCAGCTTCAGGCCCAGGTTGCGGGTGTCGGACACGCCGGAGTTTGCCTTGTCCACCAGCACGATGCGGCTGTCCTTGGCGCGGAATTCCTCACACACGGGCAGGCTGTGATCCTTGGAGCCATCGTTCAGGATGATGAGTTCAATGTTTTTATAGGTCTGGTTCAGGATGCTGCCGATGCAGCGGGCCAGATGATTCTGAGCGTTGTATACGGGCAGGATGATGCTGACGAGCGGCTGATCCATGGCGGTGTCCCCATTTCTTTTTTCGTCCATAATACTCCCTCATGGCGCAAAAATCAAGCGCTGTGCAGAGAGAAAGGAGGAGCGGATATGATCTTTCACATTGCGGTGTGCAGCCCGGACCCTGTGCTGCGGGGCCGGGTGCAGCGCCACTGCATGGAATATTATGCCCGCCGGGCGGATGCCTGCATCGTGGAGCAGCTGGAAAGCACAGCGGCCCTGCTGCAGCAGGAGAAAGCGGGCTCCCGGTACGAGCTCTACCTCATCGAGCTGCCCGCCACTAACCCATGCTGCGGCCTGCAGGCGGCAGCAGAGCTGCGCCGCCGGGGTGTGCGGGCCCGCTGCTGGCCTTTCTGGCCCACACCACGGCCTATGCCTACGAAGCGTTCCGGGTGGACGCCATGCAATACCTGCTGCTGCCGTTCCGCCCGGAGCAGTTCACCGCCCTGCTGGACCGTGCCACGGAGCCGGAGTACGGCCCGGTCATCCCGGTCACCACGGCTATGGGCCTGCGGGCCCTACCCTTTGCGGACATCGAGTATCTGGAGTGTACCCACCATGTGGTGCATTTCCATCTTGCCACCGGGGAGGACGTGCCCTCCCTCTCCCTCCGGGTGCCCTTTGCGGAGGTGGCAAAGCCCCTGCTGGCCGATGCCCGTTTTCTGCAGCCCCACCGCTCCTATGTGGTCAACCTTGCCGCCGCCGCCCAGCTCTCCTCCGGGGAGCTCTGGATGCGCAGCGGGGCACGGGTGCCCATCCCCGGGGGCGTGAGCCCGCCGTAAGGGCGGCGTTCCGGGCGTTTCTGGAAGGGTAGGTCTATCATACAAAAAGAAAGCGGCCTGCTTCTGCGGGCCGCTTTCTGCATGGTGCAGGGGTCATACTTTGTCCCAGTCCAGCTCCGTCCAGTCGGTCAGGAACTGGTCGCTGACCTCCCGCAGGGCGGGCTCATCGGACTTGCTGGCGGCATCGGCGATGCCGATGACGCGGAAGCCTGCGTCGTGGGCGGTGCGGGCGGCGTAGAGGGAATCCTCACAGACAATGCACCGGTTGGGGTCAGTGCCGCCCAGGCGTGTAAGGGTTTGGAAAAATACATCCGGCCTGCTCTTGTGGAGCGCCCCCTGTGCCTCCACATAGAAGTCGAAATATTCATCGATGCCCAAACGGGTGAGCACGGTGCGGCACTGGGCGCTCCAGGTGTTGGAGCAGATGCACATGCGGGCACCCTCGGCCTTCAGGCGGGCCAGCAGCTCCCGCACGCCGGGCTTGAGCTCCACGGTCTCGTAGAGCTTTGTGATAACATCCCACATCACATCGTTGTAGTCCTCCATTTTCAGGGGCAGGTCATACTCCCGGATGAGGTAGGCCGCGCCATCGGCCATGCCCATGGTCAGGAGCGTTTTGTGGAGGTCGGATTTTGGGGTGCGGCCATAGCGGGCCAGCAGGGCATCGGGCGCGCCCTCCCATACCACGGTCATGCTGTCGGTCAGGGTGCCGTCCATATCAAAGATCCAGTTGTTGCAGTGCATTGTTTTACCTCCACCATCGTTTCACACAAGTTACCAAAATTATACCATGGATTTTGTTCCAAAAACAGGGAGAATTTTTCCGGAAAATATGGTATACTTCTGACAGATTTCCAAAGAATGACTAGGAGGCGTTCCAGATGGCACAGAATGATACCCCGGTCAAGGCACTGGTGCTGGCAGGCGGCGGTGCGCGCGGCAGCTATCAGGTGGGTGTGTGGCGTGCCCTGACCGAGCTGGGCTGGCGGCCCCAGATCATCACCGGTACCAGTGTGGGCAGCCTGAACGGTGCCATGTTTGCGCTGGACCTGTACGAAACGGCCCGGGATATGTGGATGAGCATTCGCAGCCAGGACGTGATGGAGCTGCCGGAGGAAAACGCCGACCTCTCTGAGCTGCACGCCTTCCTGCGGGAAGTGGTGCGGGACGGCGGCATGGACGTGACCCCGCTGGAAGAGATCGTGGAGCGGGTGCTGGATGAGGATGCCCTGCGGGCTTCGCCCATCCGGTTCGGTCTTGTCACCGTGGAAAAGCGGGGGCTGGAGCCCCGGGAGCTGACGCTGGAGGATATTCCGGCGGGCAAAGTGAAGGATTATCTGCTGGCCTCTGCCGCCTGTTTCCCCGCCCTGCGGGCAAAGCAGATCGACGGGGTGCAGTTCCTGGATGGCGGCTACCGGGACAATATGCCCACCGCGCTGGCCCAGAAGATGGGCGCGGAGGAGCTGGTCTGTGTTGATCTGGAAGGGGTGGGCATCACCCTGCCCAACCGCACCGGCCTGCCCACCACTATGATCCGCAGCTACTGGGTGCTGGGGGATATCCTCCACTTTGGCCCCGATACCGCCAGACGGAACATGGAGCTGGGCTACTACGATACCCGCCGCGCCATGGGATACCTGCGGGGCTGCGCCTATGCCGTTTCCACCAGCGCCGAGAGCTGTGAGGATGCCGCCGCCTTTGCGTGGAAATTCCAGCAGGTGCAGATGGCGGTGCGGGAAAAATACCCCGTGACCCTGACAGCGGATGCGGTCCTGCTGCTGGCCAACATGAAGGATGCCCAGCTGGCCCCGCTGGAAGCTGCCGCCGAGGATGCGGGCGTGGACCCCACCGTGTTCTATACCACCCGGACGCTGGCGGAAGCCTTTTTGGAAAAATGCGACCGGGAGCGCATCGAGAGCTTTGCGCCCCTGTTTGAGGGCAGCGGCAATGCGGCACAGGCCGCGCGGGCCGCTCTGCTGCCCAATACGTTCTTACAGGCATTGGTCTGCCGTGCCCTTACCGGGCCGGTACTGCCGGAGGTGATCGAGGAATGAAGGTCTATCAGGGACACAGCGCCTCGCCGGGCCTTGTGATGGGACAGGTGAGCCGGTTGGAGCGCTGGCACGAAAATTTTGCCACCGGGCCGTTCAACGCGGAACGGGAACAGCGTCTGCTGGAAAACGCTGTCCGGACAGCCCAGCGTGAGCTGGACGGCATGGCAGACCGCAGCGGCCCCACGGAGCAGGCCATCTTCCTGTTCCAGAGCATGATGCTGGAAGATGAAGGCTTTATGAACGAGGTCAAATTCCAGATCAAGGCGGGCATCAGCGCTGCCGAAGCCATGTACCGTGCGGGCAACCGCTATGCGGAGCAGCTTGCGGCCATGGAGGACAACGCCTACATGCAGCTGCGCAGTGCGGATATTCTGGATGCCGCCCGCCGCGTGGTGAACGTGCTGACCAACCGTCCCCGGGTCTGGCTGGCGCTGGATCACCCGGTGATCCTGGCGGCAGAGATGCTGATGCCCAGCGATCTGTTCAGCGTTCCGGCGGGGATGATCCTGGGCATCATCACTTCGGAGGGCAATAAGCAGAGCCATGCGGCGATCATTGCGCGGGCCATGCACATTCCCTGTGTGGTGCAGGTGGGACAGGCGTTCCTGAACGACTGCGACGGCCGCACCGTGGTGCTGGATGCCAACAACGGCGAGTGCATCCTGGACCCGGATGCCAACACCCGCCAGCAGGCGGTCAGCCGCATCTGTGAGCTGCAGTGGGAGAACGCGGAAGCCGCCCGCATCAGCGTCCTGCCCAACCGGACAAAGGATGATGTGCCGTTTGAGCTCCTGGCCAACTGCTACGGGCAGGAGGATATCGAATCGGCGCTGCAGGCAGGCGCTTCCGGCGTGGGCCTGCTGCGCAGCGGCTATATGATGCTGCCGGGCCGCCCGGTGGACGAGCAGGAGCAGTTCGTGTTCTATCAATCCTGCATTGCCGCCGCAAAGGGCGGTGTGGTAACAGTGCGCACCTTTGATTTTGGTGTGGACCGCGCCATGGCCATATCCATAGGGGCTGGAATCCTCCAAGCTGGGCCTGCGGGGCATCCGCAGCAGCCTGCGCCAGACCCATCAGTTTGAAACGCAGATCTGCGCCCTGCTCCGGGCGGCAGCCCACGGCCCCCTGCGGGTCATGTTCCCCATGGTGACCAACCTCGAAGATTGGGATGAGGCCATGCGGCTGGTAGCGCACTGCCGCCAGTTGCTGCGGGAGCGCGGGGAGGAGTTTGACCCGAACACGCCCTTTGGCGTGATGTTCGGGGGGTGCCTTCGGCCTGCCTGACGGCAGAGGAATTCGTGGAGCACGGGTGCAATTTCTTTGTTATCGAGACAAACGACCTGACCCAGTACACCCACGCGGTGGATCGGGATGTCTCCATTGCCGAGCGTTACTACCGCCCGGCCAGCCACGCAATGAAAAAGCTCATCCGCATGGTAGTGGAGGCTGCCCGGGAGGGCGGGATCCCCGTGACCATCTGCGGCAGCGCGGTGGGCAATCCGGCCAACACCCTGCAATATCTGCAGCTGGGCCTGCGGAGCTTCTCGGTCAGCCCGCAAAACCTCATTGAGGTGAAAAAAGCGCTGATGAACGCGAAAATAAAGTAAACAAAAAGGACGGCATGCACCGTCCTTTTTGTATATGTGGAAATAAAAATTACTCCAAGTTACCCGTCAGGGTCATCACGGCGGAGAGAACGGCCAGCGGGGCGGTCTCGCACCGGAGGATGCGGGGGCCGAGGCCGACCGTTTTCACACCGGCATTGGCGGCCATTTCGGCCTCTTCCACGGCAAAGCCGCCCTCGGCACCGGTGATGAGGGCGATCTTCAGCCGCTGGCCGTCGGCAGGCTGTGCGTCTGCCAGCAGCTGGCGCAGGGGCGCGCCGCCCAGCTCGTAGCAGAAGAGCACGAGATCGTACCCTTCCAGACTGCGACAGAGGGCCCCGAAGTTGGGCAGGGGCAGGGCGACATCCGGCAGCACGCCCCGGCCGCACTGCTTGGCGGCTTCAAAGGCGATGCGGTTGTAGCGCTCGTTTTTCTGCTCCTCCTTTTTGGGGGCGGCCACACAGTACCGGCTGAAGAAGGGCACGAAGTGGGTGCAGCCCAGCTCCACGCCGTGGCGGATGACCTGCTCCAGCTTGTCCTGCTTGGGGTAACCCACGAACAGGGTCACTTCCACGCTGGGCTCGGCGGCGCTGGGATAGCCCGGCTCCACGCTGAACTCCACCGTCTCCGGCCCGAAGCCAGTGATGGTGGCAGTGTATTCCACGGCGTTGCCGTCACATAAGATGACAGTGTCCCCCAGCTTGCCCCGCATCACGCGGGAAAGATGATGGGCATCGGCCCCCCGCAGGGTGGCGGTGCCATTGGAGATTTCGGTTGTAAAATAACGGTGAGGCATAGTGTTCTCCTTAAACGTCCTCGCCCTCTCAGTCTTTGCTTCGCAAATCCAGCTCCCCCAAAGTGGGAGCCCTTGGCAGTCCACGCAAACTTCATCTTTTGCCAAGGCCTCTCCCTTTGGGAGAGGTGGCACCGAAGGTGACGGAGGGGGCAAGCCAGCTGAAAGAAATCATGAAAGCTTCTGTAATTACGCTTTTTTGCAGACGATGCACTCCCAGCCGCGCTTCTCCTTCACTTCCTGCACGGTCAGGCCGGCGGCTTCCAGAGCGGCGATCACCTCGTCCTTGCGGCTGTCGATGATGCCGCTGGCAATAAAGGTGGCATTTTCGGCCATCAGGCCGGGCACGGCGGGGGGCAAGGCTGATGATGGCGTTTGCCACGATGTTGGCGGTGATGATATCGTACCTGCCGCTGGCCTTGTCGGACAGGTCACCCACCAGAACGGTCAGCTTGTCGGCCACGCCGTTCAGGGCCGCATTCTCGCCTGCGGTGCGCACGGCCACGGGGTCGATGTCCCACCCTCGGCACTGCCTGCGCCCAGCTTGAGGGGGCGGCAATGGCAAGGATGCCGCTGCCGGTGCCGATGTCCAGCACCCGCTCACCGCCGCGCACCCGCTCGTCCAGCGCTTCCAGGCAGAGGCTGGTGGTCTCGTGGCCGCCGGTGCCAAAGGCAAGGCCGGGGTCAAGGATCAGCTTGACACGGTCGGTATCATATTCCTGCCAGGAGGGCACGATGGCCAGCCGTTTGCCAATGTCCATGGGGTGGTAGTATTTGCGCCAGCCGTTCTGCCAGTCTTCCTGCTCCACGCCCTCGGTCTCCACGGTGTAGGCGATGCCTGCCGCTTCCATCCGGGCCTGAATGAGGGCCAGCGTTTCCACGGGGAAGCGCCCGGCTCCAGATACATGTGGATGATGACCCGGTCCCGGGGCTTGTCCAGCAGCTCCTGCTCGATGAGGTCCACGTGGGCGATCTGCGCCACCTGCTGCTCGATGTCGCTGTAATCCTCGATATAGATGCCGCCTTCGGCGATCATGGTGGCAACGGCCTCGGCGTTGTCGGCATCGGCCTTGGCCACGGTCAGGCGGATATCTGTCCATTCCATAAAAGAACCTCCCTGGGTCTTGTGTTTTCTATTTATAAGTATAGTACCCGATTCCGGCGCGGGATGCAAGCGGTTTGGGGAGAAAGGGCAAAAGAAAAGTTTTTTCAAAATCCTGCTCTGAAATGCGCAATAATTCCAAAAAGTTTTTCACGAAAGATGCGAATTCAAGGATTTTTGGTGCAAAATTGCGAAAACAGGCGCAAACCCTATTTCTTTTTTTTCGGAGGATGTGTTAAAATATTGTTACGCAATTATGGACAGCCTGCAACCAGAGGCATCCATAACAACAACATTCTTTAAGGAGGAATGTGTCTTATGATGAAGTATCTCCAGAAACTGGGCAAAGCTCTGATGCTTCCCGTCGCTGTGCTGCCGATCTGCGGCATCCTGATGGGTCTCGGTTATGCCCTGGCCCCGGGTGTCATGGGCGTTCCCGGTGCTGCAACTTCCGGTGCAGCTTACACCGTTGGCTTCCTGCTGGTCAAGGCAGGCGGCGCTCTGATCGATAACATGGCATGGCTGTTCGCCATCGGCGCAGCCGTTGGCCTGGCTGATGACCACGACGGTACCGCTGGTCTGGCTGGCCTGGTCAGCTACCTGATGATGCAGCAGCTGCTGAGCCCCGGCGTGGTCAGCATGGTGCGCACTCTGGAAGAGGGTACCGCTACCTACATCGCTTTCCAGAAGGTGGCCGGCAACTCTTTCATCGGCATCCTGGCCGCTGTGGTGGGTGCAGCCTGCTACAACAAGTTCAAGAGCACTCAGATGCCTGACTGGCTGGCATTCTTCTCCGGCAAGCGCTTCGTTGCAATCGCCACCGGCCTGATCTCCATCGTTGTTTCTGTCGCTCTGCTGTTCGTCTGGCCCGTCATCTTCGATGCACTGGTCGCCATTGGCAGAGGCATCGCAGGCATGGACGGCATCGGTGCTGGCATCTACGCCTTCCTGAACCGTCTGCTGATCCCCACCGGCCTGCACCACGCTCTGAACAATGTGTTCTGGTTCGACACCATCGGCCTGGGCGACCTGTCCCACTTCTGGGCAGGTGAGACCTCTGCTGATGTGGGCTGGAGCCTGGGTATGTACATGTCCGGCTTCTTCCCCTGCATGATGTTCGGTATCGCCGGTGCTGCACTGGCCATGGTCCGTACCGCCAAGAACAAGAAGGCTGCCATCGGTCTGGTTCTGTCCGCTGCCATCTGCGCCTTCGTCTGCGGCGTTACCGAGCCCTTTGAGTTCGGCTTCATGTTCCTGTGCTTCCCGCTGTACGTTGTGTACTCCGCTCTGTACGGCATCTTCACCATCATCACCTACTACTCCGGTTTCCGTGCTGGCTTCTGCTTCTCCGCAGGTGCTACCGACCTGGTGTTCTCCGCTTCTCTGCCCGCAGCTGCTAAGACTTGGATGATCATTCCTCTGGGCATCGCTGCATTCGTGGTGTTCTACTTCGTGTTCTACTTCGCCATCACCAAGTTCGACCTGAAGACCCCCGGCCGTGAGGACGAGGATGCCGAAGAGGCTGAGAAGAAGGTCGTTCTGGCCAACAACAACTACACTGAGGTTGCTGCTGGCGTGCTGAAGGCCATCGGCGGCAAGGAGAACGTCTCCAGCGTGGACTACTGCGCTACCCGCCTGCGCTTCACCATTAAGGACTACACCGCTGTGGATGAGAAGGCTGTGAAGGCTGCCGGTGCTGCCGGTGTCATCCGCCCCGACAAGACCACCTGCCAGGTCATCATCGGCACCAAGGTGCAGTTCGTGTATGATGAGCTGAAGAAGATGCTGTAAGCATCCTTCTGAGCACGTTTCCGTGCGGAAGGCTGGTTGCTTCCGCATCCGTTCCCAAACTGTAAAAATGCCGCTGAGGGCGGGCGTTTACGCCCCGCTTTCGGCGGCATTTTGTTTTGTTCACAAACCGGCTACCCTTTTGGCTGGAAAATATGCTATACTGAAAACAACAAAGCAAAATAACAGGAGGTTCCCCATTATGAAGATCATTCGTGCAAAAGATTACAAGGACATGTCCCGCAAGGCTGCCAACATCATCTCCGCACAGGTCATTATGAAGCCCAACTGCGTGCTGGGTCTGGCGACCGGCGGCACCCCTGTTGGCGCATACGCTCAGCTGGTGGACTGGTACAACAAGGGCGACCTGGATTTCTCTGAGGTCACCACCGTCAATCTGGACGAGTACCGCGGCCTGCCCAAGGAGCACCCCGAAAGCTATTGGAGCTTTATGCACAAGAACCTGTTTGACAAGGTCAACATCCGCCCCGAGGCCATCCACCTGCCCGACGGCACCAACCCCGATGCTGCGGATGCCTGCAAAAAGTACAATGAGATCATCCACAGCGTGGGAGGCATCGACCTGCAGCTGCTGGGCCTGGGCCCCAACGGCCACATCGGCTTCAACGAGCCGGGCGAGGCCTTTGAGCTGGAGACCCACTGCGTGGATCTGACCCCTGCCACCATCGAGGCCAACAAGCGCTTCTTTGACGGCAACGAGGATCTGGTGCCCAAGCAGGCATACACCATGGGCATCAAGACCATCATGCAGGCCCGCAAGGTGCTGGTGGTGGCCAACGGTCTGGCCAAGGCCAAGGCGGTCAAGGCCGTCGTCTCCGGCCCCGTGACCCCCGAGTGCCCGGGCTCCATCCTGCAGATGCACCCCGACTGCATCCTTGTGGCCGATGAGGAAGCACTGAGCCTGCTGTAATTACAGAACCTCTCCGTCATCGCTGACGCGATGCCACCTCTCCTGGTAGGAGAGGCAAGAAAGTAACAGCATGAACTTGGCTCCCCTATCAGGGGAGCTGGCGCGAAGCGCCTGAGAGGTTAGGAGACCGATACTATGATCATCAAAAATGCTCTGATTTATACCCCCCGCCACACCTTTGAGGAGGGGAGCCTGACCATCCGGGAGGGCCGCATTGTGCCCTTTGCACAGCCGGAGGAAGGCGAAGAGATCGTGGATGCCAAGGGCGCTTACGCTCTGCCGGGCCTGGTGGATATCCACTTCCACGGTGCCATGGGCAAGGATTTCTGTGACGGCAAGGAAGAAGCCATCCAGACGCTGGCGGATTTTGAGGCCAGCAAGGGCGTGCTGGCCATCTGCCCCGCTACTATGACTTTCTCGGAAGAGATCCTGAACGGCGTGATGGATGCTGCCGCCGCCCATCAAAACGGCAGAGGCGCAGACCTTGTGGGTATCAACATGGAGGGCCCGTTCATCAGCCCCCACAAGGTGGGCGCGCAGAACCCGGAGTACCTCCACAAGGCCGATGTGGAGATGTTCCGCCGCCTGCAGAAGCGGGCGAACGGTCTGATCAAGCTGGTGGATATCGCCCCGGAGGAGCCGGGTGCGCTGGAGTTCATTGCTGCCTGCCATGATGAGGTGCGGATCTCCATTGCCCACACCTGCACCAGCTACGACACTGCCAACGCCGCCTTTGACGCAGGCGCGACCCACATGACCCACCTGTACAACGCCATGCCCGGCATCACCCACCGGGAGCCCGGCCCCATCATTGCGGCGCTGGAACGGGGCGCGGAGGTGGAGCTCATCACCGACAATGTCCACATCCACCCGGCCATGGTGCGGTTCACCTTCAACACCTTCGGGGATGACCATGTCATCCTGATCGCCGACAGCATGATGGCCTGCGGCCTGCCCGACGGCCAGTACAGCCTGGGCGGTCAGGCGGTCACGGTCAGCGGCCCCCGCGCCACCCTGACCGAGCACCCCGGCACCATTGCGGGCAGTGCCACCTGCCTGTACGACTGCATGAAGCGTGCCGTGCTGGAGATGAACGTCCCGCTGGAAAGCGCTGTCCGCGCCGCCAGCGAAAACCCCGCCAAGAGCATTGGCATCGACAATGATTACGGCAGTCTGGCTGCAGGCCGCTACGGCAATGTGATCCTGGCGGACAAGGAACTGAATATTCAGGCTGTCTACCAGAAAGGAACCCGTATCGTATGAACCCCGAGAGCCTGACCTGGCGGCTGCTGACCGCCGAGGAGCTGACGAACGTTTACCTGAACGAGATGCGCCGGGATTTTCCTGCCGGAGAGCTGAAGCCCCTGAGCATGATCCTGAACAGCGATGCCGCCGGTACCGCCCACACCTGGGGCGTGTATGAGGACGACGCACTGGTGGCGTATCTGTTGATGGTGCGGCCCGTGGGCTGTGAGGTGAGCCAGCTGGACTACTTTGCCGTTCTGCCCCAATACCGGGCCGGCGGCATCGGAGCCGTTCTGCTGGCCGCCCTGCCTGACCACGAGAAGGGCGCGCAGGCCATCCTCATTGAAGCGGAGTGCCCCGAAAAAGCGGAGGACGAGGCCATGGCTGTGCGCCGCCTGGGTTTTTACGCCCGGTGCGGGGCCAAGGACACCGGCTGGACAGAGCATCTCTTTGATGCCTGGTTCCGGGTGCTGGTGCTCCCCTGCTGCGGCGGAAAGGTGCGCAGCCCCGAGGAGGCCGTGCGGCAGCTGGCAGACTGCTACCGCCGCACCATGGGCGAGCCCCAGTGGCGCAGGAACGTCACCTTCTACCGCCCCGATGGCGTGGAGGTCGAGCTTTAACGACGGTGCTTTGTCAATCCGTGCAGACTTTCCCGATATGCCAAGGGCTCCCCTATGAGGGGAGCTGGCGAGCGTAGCGAGACTGAGGGGTTGAATTCTGTCCCTTGACAGTCTGGGTAAATATGGTACTATGGTAATAGGAACAAACCAGATCTGAGATGGGAGGAATTTCTGATGCGTAATGTTTTTTCCCGCCGTGATTTTCTGAAAGCATCTGCCGCCGCTGTGCTGGCCGCTTCTGCTGCTGGTGTCCTCACCGGCTGCGATGGGGGCGGCAGCGAGATCCCGTCCGCAACCATCGGGCTGGGTGAGTTTGAAGTGACCATGACCGGCAACATGACCATCACTGGTGATGAGGTCGTGGGCAATGAGAACGCCAACGGCTACCTCTGCAAACCCAATGTGCGGATTCGGTACAATGGTGCAGCCAGCGAGATCAAATACAATTTTGCCGGTGTCTTTGTGGCAAAAATTGATAAGACCGCGCTGGAACTGACCAATGGAAAAGAGGAAATCTCCTCTAAACTGACAAAGACTTATGTGCCGCAGTTCCGTGCAAAGGCCAGTGGGTACGGTTCTTTTAAGCAGGGCGTACCCTTCAAGATGTATGTGACCCTGCAAGGCAAGACAGCCGAGTTTGCTCTGACGAGTGACGGCAAGGTGACAGTCTCCGCTGTCGATAAAGTCTAATATCCCCAAGAGCCCGAGGTGCACCTGCACCCCGGGCTTTTTTGCGCCCAAATTTTACATTGGGGCCAAAACATGTCCAAACAATTTACCTCGATTTTTCCCGCTTGTGGTCGAAGCGGCTTACCGACTGGGATACAATAGTACCGTACCCAGGGAAAATACGAGAACAAGAGCCGGGAGCGGAAAACCCGGATGTTTGGAGGACAAATATTAGGAAAAAGATCACGCGTCGTTCGTTTCTCACTGTCTGCGGTGCAGTTGCTGCCGCTGCTGCCCTGACCGCCTGCGGCGGTTCTGCTTCCTCTGCTGCAGCTTCTTCTACCTCTGCCGCTGCAGGCTCCACTGCTTCTTCTGCCGCTGCTGCCCTGTCCGGCAACGTTGCTACCGGTGGTTCCACCTCCATGAAGAACGTCATCGCTGCCCTGACCGAAGGCTTTGCCGAGGTTGAGCCGGGTGTCACCGTCAGCTACGACCCCACCGGTTCCGGCGCAGGCATCACCGGTGCTACCGATAAGACCCTGGACATCGGCCTGTCCTCTCGTGCCTTGAAGGACGACGAGAAGGCTGACGTGGAGGGCACCACCATCGCTCTGGACGGCATCGCCATCATCGTCAACAATGCAAGCAAGGTCGAGGACCTGACCGTTGATCAGCTCAAGCAGATGTTCACCGGCGAGATCACCAACTGGTCTGAGGTGGGCAGCGGCGACGGCGAGATCGTTCTGATCGGCCGTGAGGCTGGTTCCGGCACCCGTGATGGCTTTGAGAGCATCGTGGATGTCAAAGACAGCTGCAAGTACGCGCAGGAGCTGACCGCTACCGGCGCTGTCATCAGCGCTGTGGAGGCCAACCCTCTGGCCATCGGCTACGCTTCCCTGTCCGCTGTGGGCGACACCGTGAAGATGGTCACCGTTGGCGGTGTGGAGTGCAGCGAGGAGACCGTTAAGGACGGCAGCTACGAGGTGCAGCGTCCCTTCGTGTTCGTCACCAACAAGTCTGTCACCCTGTCTGAGCAGGCACAGGCCTTCTTCGACTTTGCCACCAGTGCCGATGCTGCTGACCTGATCCGCACTGCCGGTGCTGTTCCTGTGAATGAGTAATTGCGGAAAGCAATGATGCTATGAACAACAAAAAGATTTCTCTCCCCAGAACCCCTGCTGAGTGGCTGGAAGCGGTGATGAACTTCATCTTCTTCCTCTGCGGCATCCTGGCGGTGGGCTGTGTGCTCCTGATCGGTGTACATGGTCCTCTCCGGTGTGCCTGCCATCCAGAAGATCGGGCTGTTCCGGTTCCTGTTCGGCACCCGGTGGGCTTCCACCGCTGCCGACCCGGCCTACGGCATCCTGCCCTTCATCCTGTCCAGCGTTTACGGCACGCTGGGTGCCACCGTGATCGGTGTGCCCATCGGCCTGCTGACGGCGGTGTTCCTCTCCAAGGCCGCAGGCCCGAAGGTGCGCACCGTGGTCGTGACCGCCATTGAGCTGCTGAGCGGCATCCCCAGCGTGGTGTTCGGCCTGCTGGGTATGCAGGTGCTGGTGCCCGCCGTGGCCAAGACCTTTGGCAAGGCCTCCGGTGCCTGCCTGCTGAGCGCCATCGTGGTGCTGGCGGTGATGATCCTGCCCAGCATCGTGTCGGTGTCGGTCACAGCGCTCAACGCTGTGCCGCCGGAGTATGAGCAGGGCAGCCTGGCTCTGGGCGCAACAGATGCCGAGACCTGGTTCAAGGTCAGCGTCCCCGCTGCCAGGAGCGGCATTGCCGCCGGTATCGTGCTGGGCATCGGCCGCGCCATCGGCGAGGCCATGGCCGTGATGATGGTGGCTGGCAACAGCCCCAACATGCCGGACAGCCTGTTCCGCAGCGTCACCTTCCTGACCACCGCCATTGCCAAGGAGATGAGCTACGCCAGCGGCCTGCAGAAACAGGCGCTGTTCAGCATTGCGCTGGTGCTGTTCGTCTTTATCATGGGCATCAATATCCTGCTCAATGTGGTGCTGAAGGGAGGAAAGCGCGATGAATAACAGTGCTTCTGCCTCCCGCCGCACCTGGAACCGCGTGATGAACGCTCTGGTCTGGGCCTCGGCTGTGCTGGTCATTGTACTGGTGGCAGGCATTCTGGGCACGGTGCTGGTGCGCGGCATCCCGCACATCAGCTGGAAATTCCTGACCACCACCGCCAGTGTGCTGAAGGGCACGGACGGCATCCTGCCTGCGATCCTCAACACGCTGTATGTCATCCTGCTGACGCTTTTGATCGTACTGCCGCTGGGTGTGGGCGCGGCCGTTTACCTGACCGAGTACGCCCAGAACCGCAAGGTCATCTCGGTGATCGAGTTCACCAACGAGACGCTGGCGGGCATCCCCAGTATCATTTACGGTCTGGTGGGTATGCTGGTGTTCGCCCAGACACTGGGCTTCCAGACCTGCCTGCTCTCCGGCAGCCTGACGCTGGTGATCATGAACCTGCCCACCATCATCCGCACCACCCAGGAATCCCTGAAAACGGTGCCCCAGGGCTACCGTGAGGGTGCGCTGGGTCTGGGCGCGGGCAAATGGCACATCATCCGCACCATCGTGCTGCCCTGCAGCATCGACGGCATCGTGACCGGCTGCATCCTGGCCGTGGGCCGCATCGTGGGCGAAAGTGCCGCGCTGCTCTTCACCGCCGGTGCCGCCGAGGTCATTGCCAACGGCGTGCTCAAGGCCTACACCTCCAACGGTGCCACCCTGTCGGTGCTGCTCTACCTCCGTGCCTTTGAGGACGGCGATTTCGACTCCGCCTGGGCCATCGGTGCAGTGCTGCTGGTGCTGGTGCTTGCCATCAATCTGGCAGCCCGGCTGGCCAAAACCAAACTGAAACAGAAGCAGTAGATAAACCCCACCGTCAATGCTTCGCATTGCCACCGCCCCTAGTAGGGGCGGCCTTGGCAAAACGGTTAAGCTTTACGAAATGCCAAGGGCCCCACTACTAGGGGGGCTGTCGAGCGTATGCGAGACTGAGGGGTTTAATACACGAGGAAATCTCGAGGAAAATTATGGAAAACGTATCACCCATTATCACAGCCAAAGACCTGAACCTCTGGTACGGGGATTTCAAGGCGCTGAAAGATATTTCGCTGGACATGGGCGAGCGGGAGATCACGGCCCTCATCGGCCCCTCCGGCTGCGGCAAGTCCACCTTCCTGAAGACCCTGAACCGGATGAACGACCTTGTGCCCGGGATCCGCATTGAGGGCGATGTCCGCCTGAAAGGGCAGGACATCTTTGCCCGCGAGATGCAGCCCACCGAGCTGCGCCGCCGGGTGGGCATGGTGTTCCAGAAGGCCAACCCCTTCCCCATGAGCATCTACGATAACATCACCTACGGCCCCAGGCTGCACGGTGTGCACAACAAGGCAGAGCTGGACGAGCTGGTGGAAAGCTCCCTGAAGGGTGCCGCCCTCTGGAACGAGGTCAAGGACCGCCTGAAAAAGAGCGCCCTGGGCCTTTCTGGCGGCCAGCAGCAGCGCCTGTGCATTGCCCGCGCCCTGGCTGTCAAGCCCGAAGTCCTGCTGATGGATGAGCCCACCAGTGCCCTGGACCCCGGCTCCACCATGAAGGTGGAGGAGCTGATGAGCGAGCTGAAAAAGAACTACACTGTGGTCATCGTGACCCATAACATGCAGCAGGCAGCCCGTATCAGCGACCGCACCGCCTTCTTCCTGCTGGGCGAGCTGGTGGAAGCCGGCCCCACGGCGCAGATCTTCAGCACCCCGCAGGATAAGCGCACCGAGGATTACATTTCGGGCCGGTTCGGCTAAGGAGAAAAACGCAATGAGCAACCGTACACAATACGAAAACGACCTTGCCGCCCTGAAAACGGCCCTGACCGAGATGGGTCAGAGCGCTGCCGATGCCGTGGAAGCTGCAATGGAAGCCCTCTGCACCGCCGATGCCGAGGCTGCCGCCGCCGTGGCGCATGGCGATGGCCGCATCAACAACATGGAGCGGGACATTGAGCACCGCTGCATGACCCTGCTGCTCCGCCAGCAGCCGGTGGCAGGCGATCTGCGCCGCATCTCCACCACCATGAAGGTGGTCACGGATGTGGAGCGCATCGGCGACCATGCCTCCGATATCGCGGAGATCATCCCCCATCTGGTCACTGTCCGCAAGGAGGGTGACCCTGCTGTGAGCCAGGCCATCAAGATGGGCCAGAAGGCGCACAAGATGATCCTGGATGCCCTGAATGCCCTGCGCTGAGGACGAGCAGGCCGCTCTCAAGGTCATTGCCGCCGACGATGAGGTGGACTACGACTTCAACACCATCAAGCGGATGCTGGCGGCGGAGATCGCCGCCGACCCCGGCAAGGTGGATGCCGCACTGGATCTGCTCATGGTCATCAAATATCTGGAGCGCATCGGCGACCACGCCGTGAACCTGGCCGAGTGGGTGGAGTTCGTCCGCAGCGGGCGTTATCATAACGAAAATATGTTCTGATCTTTTGTTTCTGTAAAAATTTGAGCCATTTGCAATTATTTCTGTGCCCCGCCCGTATTATAGGCAGAAAGGCTTCCCCAGAAAGCCTGATGAACTGGCTGCGGCGGGTGTCCGGCATCCCCTGTCCCCGCCCGCCGCTGCCGCAACGGAGGGTTTTACGCTATGGTACAGACCAAGAATTTCCCGCTGGAAGCCTACGGCGCGGCCGTCAGCCGCGAAGAACTGGTGCAGGCGGCTTTGGATGAGATCACCAAGAACTACCGTGAGGCCTCCCTCTCCAACGTCGCCCGCAATTACGGCGTCTCGCTGGCCTATGTCAGCGAGTGCGTCCGCACCCAGACGGGCAAGACCTACAAAGAGCTGCTGCAGAAGCACCGGATGGAGACCGCCGCCCGCCTGCTCCGCCGCAGCGACTGGAACATCCAGCAGATCATTACTTACGTCGGCTACGAGAACACCAGCTACTTCTACCGCCTCTTCCATGAGCGGTATGGCGTCAGTCCCCGGGAGTACCGCCGGGCACGCAGCCAGCGCACATAAGTGCATCAGTGAACGACCCTCTCCGCCTTTGCAGCAGGCTTTGACGGAGAGGGCCGTTTTGTGTTATATTAAGGCAGAACGATCAGGGCGGGCAGCGGCCTGCCGGAAGAGAGGTTGGATGACGATGTTTCGTGGAGCAAGACGTGCAGATCTGGATGCGATCCTGAAAATTTATGCCCGCGCCCGGCAGGCGATGGCGGATTCCGGCAACCCCACCCAGTGGGGAGACCATTTCCCGCCGCAGGAGCTGCTGGAGGAGGACATTGATTCCAACCGGCTGTTCCTCTACCTTGTCAATGGCGAGCTGGAGGGCGTGTTTGCCTTTATCCTTGGCCCGGACCCCACCTATGCCCGGATCGAGGATGGCAAGTGGCTGAACGATACCCTGCCCTACGGCACCATCCACCGGCTGGCTTCGGCGGGCAGGCACCCCGGCGTTGCCGCCGCTGTGATCACCTGGTGTCTGGAGCACTGCGAGAGCCTGCGGGCCGACACCCACGCTGACAACAAGATCATGCAGCACCTGCTGGAAGAAAACGGCTTTACCAAGTGCGGCATCATCCATGTGGAGGATGGCACGCCCCGCATTGCCTACCAGAAAATGTCCCTTACCCTGCCTTTGCGCCGGGATTGAACCGCAAAAATGCGCCGCCCCACCGGAAACGATGGAGCGGCGCTGTTTTTATGCAGTTCTGTCAGGCATGGAAGGGAGCGGGTGCGCCTGCGTTCAGGAAGCGGCAGCTGCTGCCGGAGCTTCCGGGGCGGGCTGCTCTGCCGCAGTTTCTTCCGGCGTGGGCTGGAAATACTTCTCGTACAGCTCCATGCCGATGCGGTAGCCCTGCCACACGATGACCGCCGTGCCTGCACCGGCCACGCCGATGATGGCGGCAGTGCCCAGAACGCTGGGCTCGCTCTCGATGGTGGCATCCCGGTACTGGGCTTCCACGGTCACGGTGCTGCCCTTGGCCACGCTGCCCGCCGGGATGGTAAAGCTCTCCTCGTTGTAGGCGACCGCCAGGTTGCCCAGCAGGCTGGCTTCATCCATGGCCCACAGGTCGAACACCATGCCCTCGGGCACGGCGCTCTGGTTCAGCGTCACCTTGACCTCGGCATCCACCGGCACGTTGGCGCTGGTCATGGCTTCGCCGCCGTTGTAGGTGAACGTGCCGCCTTTCACCGTCAGGGGTGTAGGTGGAGGCTTCGGGTTCGGGCTCGGGTTTGGGTTCGGGCTTCGGTTCGGGCTTCGGGTCGGGAGTTTTTTCCCAGTTGGCGTAAAGGGTGAACTGGCCGGTAGGAGCGCCAGGGAAATCATACAGCTCGCCATCTTCTGTGAGCCAGCCCTTGAACTCATAGCCAACCACGTTGGGAAGCGTGGTGGGAGCTGTCAATGTCCCGCCCGTTTTGACGAACACTTTTATCATTCGCTCTGCTTCAGGCACTTTGTCGCCATAGTCGAAGGTGACGAGAGTGGGGACATAGCCAGAAAGAGCAGAAATAACGCTTTCACTTGTGCCAGAGTAGCGGATGTCATTCAGGCTAGTACAACCATCGAAAACATACGGGCCAATTGAAGTTACGCTGCCGGGAATCGTGATACTAGTCAGGCTAGAACAATTCTTGAAAGCCTCGAGGTCAATAGTTGTCACACTATCAGGAATCGTGATACTGGTGAGCTTAGTGCAGTTACAAAAAGCAGCCAAGCCAATTGAAGTTACACGCCGGGAATCGTGATACTGGTGAGGTTGGTGCAATCTTCAAAAGCGCTGCTACCAATGGAAGTTATATTATTTGAAAGTGTGATGCTGCTTAAGTTTGTGCAATGGAAAAAAGCCAAGGGTCCGATATATGTGACACTTTGCGGAATTGTAATGTTAGTAAGGCTGGAGCAATAATAAAAAGCATCCCAGCCAATGGATATTACACTATCTGCAATGTCAACATGAGTTAGCTTAGCAAACCGGCTAAAAGCGCATTGTCCAATCGAAGTTACGCCGGGAGAAACGACAACAGAGGTGATTTGATCGTGGAAGCTGTACCATGGCTGATAGCTACCAAATGGAAAATCTTCCATTGCACCACTGCCGCTAATCGTCAACGTATAAGTACTCGGGTCATCCGTGTTTTCGGTCAGCTGCCAAGTGACACCAGACCCATCTCCAGCTGCGCCGCCGGTCAGCTTGGCACCGGATTCAACCGCCAAATGGACATTCGGGTTCAGGGGCGCAGTGCGTTTCCCTCACCGGAGAAATCATAACGGCCGTTTGTCAGCGTCAGCGTTTTATTGCTCTTCTCAAACTTCCAGCCGTTGCCGCTGTATTTTTTGTTGCTGCCCATAGGGCCAACGGGGTAGCCGTTTTCGTCAATTACCAGCCGGGTCAGGATGCTCAGGGTAACGGTGTCTGTACCAGTGGATGGTGCGGTGAAAGTGACAAAAAAACTATCAGAGGGTGCATGGTCAGTAGAATAGCTTGCACTTGGTGCCCAATCTTTTAACAAACAAGGTGTGCCGTTTGTGTCTCCGAATGTAACATCAATAGGAAATAATATTGGTTGACTGATAGGGGAAAAAGTATATTCGATGGTGACACTGGTATCATGGTCGGAATTGGGAATAATATAACAGCCACCGATGAGACCATTGATTGTTGCGCGGCTAATCTTATAGATACCAGTGTTCTGGAGGTTCACATTCAAGGTATAGCCTTTAGCAACATGGCCACCCTCTGGCTTTTCACGAAAAATGCCGCCCTTTATGGTGCCATTGTTGGTAACGGATATAAACGTGCCATTTTCAATCGTGCCACTGGATTCATTGAATATGGCAGGGAGAAATTTTCCACCAGTGATAGAACCATGATTTATGAGGGAAGAGGAAGAAGAAAAGAAAATAACCGCCACTGATTTTTCCGTTATTTATCACAGCGTTGTCGAAATTTCCCCTAACAATGGTTGCTTTTTCTCCAATCGTGAGTTTACATTTGGTGACATTTCCATAGCCGGAAATAATTGAAAAAAATCATATTCTGTCGAGCTGGCAGGATGCAGGTCAAGCGTTTGTGTAGAACCGTCATAGCTCCAGCCATCACCAGAACAATCTTCATCATGGTTTTTACCGGAACCGACAGGATAGCCATCTACAATTTTTAATTGGCCGCCTCCCTCCGCCCACGCTGTAAGTGCCGACACAGGCAGGAGCGTTACCGCCATGCACAGCGCCACCAGAAGGCTGAGTAGTCGTTTCTTCATAGGGGGTCCCTCACTTTCTTTGGGCCGGAAGTGGAGCTCCGGCAAAAATGGATGCTCTTACTTCCTTAAATACACGCCGCGCGAAATCCTTTCACCCTTTTTCAAAAAAATTTGAAAAAAAAAAACGAACTGCAAAACAGTCCGTTTTCGGGTCATCTTTCGTAATGTGTCCAAAGGCTTAAAATCTTGATGGTTTGCTCTTCTTCAAAAAAAACATCATACACAAGGCGGTGCTGTACGTTGATGCGCCTGCTGTACGAGCCGTTCAAATCGCCCACCAGCTTTTCATAGGGCGGTGGGTTCTGGAACGGATTTTCTTTTATAACGGAGATCAGCGCCTTCGCTTTTTCGTCAAGATGGGCAGATTTCAGCTTTGGAATGTCCTTGAGCGCGGTTTTCGCATAAACAATTTTGTACATTTACCACTCCACAGCCGATTCGTCAACACAATCTTCCAGCGGTTCGGCCTTGGCCGCCATGAGCTTTTCCCGCATTCCCGGCACGGAGACGAGATAAAGCGTTTCCATAATGCCGCTGTAATCTTCTTCCGAAAGCAGAACAGCGTTGCCGTCTTTGGTGCAGATGTTCAGCGGTTCATTGTACTTTACGGTCTGCTCTACATACTGGAAAGCATTCTTGCGAAAGTTCGTGATATTAGTGGTCGTCATCGTGTATCACCTCTTATGTACATAATAGCGTACACACTGCGCAGTGTCAAGACCTTTTTGCCGAACTGGGGGCTTGTGGAGCGGTGGCAATCGTTCTATAATACAAGCTGTGAAATGAATCACAAAAAGGGGTGGAACGTATGGACAAAAAACTGAACGAGGCCGTGGCGGCGCTGCGGCCCCAGATGGTGGCGGCGCTCCAGCGGCTGGTACGCAGGCGCAGTGTGGAGGCCGACCCGCTGCCGGGCAAGCCCTTTGGCGAGGAGGTGGATGCCTGCTTTGCCGAGGCGCTGGCCCTCTGCCATGAGCTGGGCTTTGAGACCACCGACATGGATCGGCACATCGGCTGGTGCGAGATCGGCACCGGGGACGAGATGGGGGCGGTGCTGGGGCATCTGGACGTGGTGCCCGAGGGCGAGGGCTGGCATCACCCGCCCTACGCCGCCGAGATCGAGGGCGGCAGGCTGTATGGCCGGGGTGCCATTGACGACAAAGGCCCGGTGGTGGCCAGCCTGTTCGCGCTGAAAGCCATCCGGGATCTGGGCATTCCGCTCAACCGCCGTGTCCGGCTGCTGTTCGGCCTGAACGAGGAGACCAACGACCGGGATGTGCTGTACTACAAGGCCCACGGCGGGGAGATCCCGGTGCTGGGCTTCACCCCGGACGGCGAGTATCCGCTCATCAACGGCGAAAAAGGCATCCTGAACGAGAGCTATGCCGTGCAGCTGCACCAGACCGGGGCCTGGCAGCTGAACAGGGTGCAGGGCGGCGTGGCCGGCAATGTGGTGCCGGACTACGCCTGCGCTGCGCTGACCGCCCCGGCGGGGGCCGCCCTGCCGGATGCGGAGCACATCACCGTGACAGCCATCCCCGGCGGCTATCAGGTGGAAGCGGTGGGCGTTTCGGCCCACGGCAGCCACCCGGAGCAGGGCGAAAACGCCATCGGGCGGCTGGTGTGCTACCTCGACCGGCTGCCGCTGGGGGGGATGCCAAACAGGCCGTGCACTTTCTGGCCGAGAAGCTGGGCACCGACCCCTACGGCGAGCGCCTGCTGGGCCACCGGCTGGAGGATGCGCTCTCCGGCCCCATGAGCTGCAACTGGGGGCTGATCGAGGGCGACGCGCAGCATCTGTGGGTCAAGCTGAACTACCGCTATCCTGTGACCATGGAACGGGCAGACTGCCAGCCCGCTGTGCAGGCCGCCTTTGAGGCCGCAGGCTGGGCGCTGGATGGGCAGGTGCACAAGGAAAAGCTCTACTACCCTGCCGAGACCCCGCTGGTCAGCGCCCTGCTGGAGGTTTACCGGGATGCCATCGGCGACAATGCCCCGCCCAAGTGCATCGGCGGCGGCACCTATGCCAAGATGCTGCCCAATGTGGTGGCTTTTGGCCCCCTGTTCGCGGGGGACCCGGTCACAGAGCATCAGCCCGATGAATGCATCGATCTGGAACGTCTGGTGCAGAACGCCCAGATCATTGCAAACGCCATTGTCAAGCTGGCAAACCTGCCGCTGGAATAAGAAGGAGGACGGGACTATGAAGATCACACAGGTGCGGCTGGGCCGCATTTCTACCCCGCTGCGGGTGCCGTTCAAAACAGCACTGCGCACTGTGAACAGCGTTGAGGATGTTATCGTGGAGCTCCACACCGATACCGGTGCGGTGGGCTACGGCGAAGCACCCCGACCGGTGTCATCACCGGCGATACCACCGGGGCCATCCTCGGTGCCATTCAGGATCATATCGCCCCTGTCCTGCTGGGCCGCGACCTCGATGAGTTCGAGGATCTGACCGCCGCCGTGCAGAAGGCGCTTGTCCACAACACCAGCGCCAAGGCCGCTGTGGACATGGCCCTGTGGGATCTGCTGGGCCAGAAGTACAGCGCCCCTGTCTACCGGATGCTGGGCGGTGCCCGCAGGAACATCGTGACCGATATCACCATCAGTGTCAACCCGCCGGAGGAGATGGCCCGGGATGCCCGCACCGCCGTCCAGCGCGGCTACGACTGCCTGAAGGTCAAGGTTGGCATCGACCCTGAGCTGGATGTGGCCCGCCTTGCCGCGGTGCGGCAGGCCGTGGGCCGGGACATCAAGCTCCGCATCGATGCCAATCAGGCCTGGAACGCCAAGCAGGCGGTCCGCATCCTGAACCAGATGCAGGAGAAGGGGCTGGACATTGAGTTCGTGGAGCAGCCCGTGCCTGCCGCAGACCTTGAGGGGATGCAGTATGTCACCCGCCATGCCGATGTGCCCGTGCTGGCCGACGAGAGCGTGTTCAGCCCGGCAGATGCCCTGCGGATCATGCAGACCGGCGCGGCCGACCTCGTGAACATCAAACTGATGAAATGCGGCGGCATCACCAACGCCCTCCGCATTGCCGCCGCCGCTGAGGTGTACGGCGTGGAGTGCATGATCGGCTGTATGCTGGAAGCAAAGATCTCGGTCAACGCCGCAGTGGAGCTGGCCTGCGCCAAGAAGATCATCACCAAGATCGACCTCGACGGCCCGGTGCTCTGCAGTGAGGATCACATCCTCGGCGGTGCCACGTTCGAGGAAAAGAACATCACCGTCTCGGACGCGCCGGGCATGGGCATTCAGGGCTTTGTGCCCGGCAAGGTGTCCTATCTCGACTAAAACAGGAACAGACCGCATCCCGAAACACACGGGGTGCGGTCTTTTTGCGAATCTGTATTTCATATACGGACAGTGAAAAAAGCTCGTGTCTGTATATGTTGAAATGAAAAAAAAAAAAGCGGGTAAAATCTTTGACTTTTTGGCCTGCAAGGCGTATAATCGTACTTGTTCCGTGTAGAGGAATGGGAAAACTGTGCGCGATGGGCGCACAATCTGGATAGGGGAGTAGAGAAGTTATGAAAACGTTGAAAGCGGTTGCGGCAAGGTACAACGCCACCAGCCTGATCCTGCGCATCGTCATCGGCCTTGTGGTCGGTGCGGTGCTGGCACTGGCGGTGCCCGGTGCGGCCTGGGTGGAAGAATTCGGCAGCCTGTTCGTGGGTGCCCTGAAGGGCATTGCCCCGGTGCTGGTGTTCGTTATCGTGGCCAGTGCGCTGGCGCAGGGCACGTCCAGGCTGGACCGGCGCTTTGGCACGGTCATCTGGCTGTACATGCTCACCACCTTCCTGGCCGCCGCCATTGCGGTGGTGACCAGCTTCCTGTTCCCTCAGACCGTCGTTCTGGCTGAGGCGGCAGAATCCGAGGTGGTGCCCCAGGGTCTGGGCGAGGTGATGAACACCCTGCTCACCAACTTTGTGGCAAACCCCGTCAGCGCCCTGCTGAACGGCAATTACATCGGCATCCTGTTCTGGGCCTGCCTGTTCGGTCTGGCCATGAAGAAGTACGGCGCAGACAGCACCAAGCTGTTCCTGGCAAACACAGCGGATGCAGTCTCCCAGATCGTCCGCTGGATCATCAATCTGGCACCCTTCGGCATCATGGGCCTTGTGTACACCAACGTGTCCAGCAACGGCCTGTCCATCTTTACCCAGTACGGCAGGCTGCTGCTCCTGCTGGTGGGCACCATGCTCTTTATGGCACTGGTCGTCTCGCCCTTTATCATCTTTGTGTATCTGCACTGCAACCCGTATCCGCTGGTGCTCCGCTGCCTGCGTGAATCCGGCCTGACCGCCTTCTTCACCCGCAGCTCTGCCGCCAACATCCCGGTCAATATGGATCTGTGCGAAAAGCTGGGGCTGGATAAGGATATGTATTCCGTCTCCATCCCTCTGGGCGCTACCATCAATATGGATGGTGCCGCCATCACCATTACCATTATGACGCTGGCTGCGCCAATACGCGCTGGGCATTCAGGTGTCCCTGCCCGCCGCCATCCTTCTTTCCGTGATGAGCGCTCTGGGTGCCTGCGGCGCTTCCGGCGTGGCTGGCGGCTCCCTGCTGCTGATCCCCATGGCCTGCTCCCTGTTTGGCATCTCCAATGATATCGCCATGCAGGTGGTCGGTGTCGGCTTTATCATCGGCGTGGTGCAGGATTCCGTGGAAACTGCCCTGAACTCTGCCGGTGACGTGGAATTTGCCGCCACTGCGGAATATCACCAGTGGCGCAGGGAGGGCAAGCCCCTGCCGGCGTTCCTGTGCAAGTGATGCAAAACTGACAAAATTGAAATGGCTTTTCAAAGGCTGCTGTGCTGCTGGCACGGCGGCCTTTTTGTTTGGAACTTTTTCTGGGCATTTTGCACAGGAAAGCCCTCGTCCTGTTGGAAATTGACGGATTCTGACGGATTTTACACGATAAGAACTCTTTTTGTAGAAGAAATTCTGGGCAAAACGGAGAGAAAATCTGAAAAAACTTTCCAAACAAAGTTTCAATCGTCCATGTATACAAGAACTTTATTTTTCATAAAAAACGTTTTGTGCTAGTTGCGCAAAGAACGAAAGAACGTTAAAAATGTATCACTAAATTCATAGTTTGTTCATAGAATTTATAAAACGATTTCATAATTGGGTGGCATAATATGGCCATCCTCAGAGAGGGGAACAAAAGAACGAAGGGTTCTGAAAGGTTCCGCTTTGAGGATGCAGGGAGATAGAGACCCTGCCAAAAAACACAATGACATTTACCGATATACGGAGGATATTTATTATGATGAACAAGAACACTGCTATTCTGGACAACACTATGATGGACGCTTACCTGACTGTCACCGAGGGCGTGTCCGATAACTGCGGCATTGGCCTGGCTTTTGCAAGCCTGCTCGAGAGCGCAAAGAAGAACTTTGTCAACCAGAGCAACCGCCGCGCTGTCAATGCAAGCTTTGCCGGCTGATCTTCTCCAATTTGCCGGTTGAAGATTCTCCTTCTTTTTTTGTTACAGCTGCTGCCACACTGTAATATGAACTGAAAAGCCCGGAACCACCTGCCGCCATAGCAGGTACGGTTCCGGGCTTTTTTTGCTGTGTGGGTTCGGTCGCCGCAGGGGTTTTAAGCCGTCAGCTTTGCTTTCTGCAGTGCAGCCACGATCAGCGGAATGAGGATGAGCTGCGCCACGATGCCGGGCACAGCAGTGAGCACCGCACCGGACAGGAACGCGCTGAACGGGAAGCTGGAGCCGGACAGACCGGCCAGCACAAAGCGCACCGCACCCCAGACAAGGCGGCCTGCCACCATCGAGGTGACAAGAGTGGCATAGATCATGGGCAGGGTGTGCTGCACCTTGCGGTACAGGAAACCGGCCACAGCGCCGTATGTGGCCAGCTCAAAGGCCATGGGGATGGCAATGGGGTACATCGGGGGCATCCCGAACAGCACCGAGCGGAGCAGCGGGGCGGCAAAGCCCAGTGCCAGGCCCCAGGGGCCGCCCAGCACAAAGCCTGCCAGCAGCACCGGGAAGTGCATGGGGCAGAGCATATTGCCGATCTGAGGCACATGGCCGGTGATCATGGGCAGCACAAAGGCCAGTGCCAGAAACAGTGCGGCCAGCACCAGATCACGGGTCGCAGAACGGGTCTTGGTATTCATTAATGATTCCTCCTGAAAATGCGCAGACAAAAAGGGCCTGCCGCCAGCACGTGCGCCAGCGGCAGACCCCTTCATGGTGTCTGTTTCAAAATAATGTTTGCGGGGAGAAACACGGGCTTCGGCCCGCAAAGCCCCGGCTTCGGCCGGGAATTGTGCAAAAAGTATAGCAGATGCAAAGCCGCCTTGTCAAGCTCAGCGGATGAGGATGGTTACAGGGCGGTGTTTGTCGATTTTTGAAATTTGTAGATGTAATAAAAGGAATCTTCACCGGGGCCTTCTGCAAATGTACTGTTACAGACATTGGTGTGAGAATAACCATTGTCGGAGGCTGCATTCAATTCGGCATCAGAAAGCAAGCCGGCCAAAAGCTGCAAAAATGTTTTGCGGGGGCAAAATGGCCCTGCATTTTCAACAAAAACGGGAACATTTACAAGCGATTTTGCCAAGGGATGTACATTTTGACGAAAGAACCTTGACGTTTTTGCATAGAATAGATAATATAGACTTGAGAAATAGCGCATCGGGGCGTACGGCCCGGGTGCGTACCATATCCGATGCAAACGCTGAGGTTCATACGGGAGGACCAAAGATGACAAATGCAGAAAAGCTTACCCTGGCAAAACACGCCTGCCACATCCGCATGGGCGTGATCGAGGGCACTCACAGCGCCAAGTGCGGCCATCCGGGCGGCAGCCTGGATATCGCCGAGGTGCTGGCGTACCTCTATTTCGTAGAGATGAAGGTGGATCCGAAGGATCCCAAGAACCCTGATCGCGACCGTCTGGTGCTCTCCAAAGGGCCATGCGGCTCCGGCGCTGTACGCCGCGCTGGCTGAGCGTGGGTTCTTCCCGGTGGAGGACCTCAAGACCCTGCGCAAGATCGGCAGCTACCTGCAGGGCCACCCCAACATGAACAGTGTGCCGGGCGTGGATATGTCCACCGGCAGTCTGGGCCAGGGCGTGAGCGCCGCCTGCGGCATGGCACTGGGTGCCAAGCACGCCGGTAAGCCCATCAATGTTTACACCATCCTGGGTGACGGCGAGGTGGAAGAGGGCGAGTGCTGGGAGGCCTTTATGTTTGCTTCTCACTACGGCCTGTCCAACCTCTGCGTTATGCTGGACCGCAACCATCTGCAGATCGACGGCACGACCGAGACTGTCATGAACAGCGCCCCGCTGGAAGAGAAGCTGAAGGCTTTCAACTTCAACGTGCTGACCATCAACGGCCACGATCTTGATGCCATTGAGAGCGCCATCGCCGCTTTCCACGCTGAGAACGAAAAGCCCACCTGCATCATTCTGGATACCCTCAAGGGCAAGGGCGTTTCCTTTATGGAGAACTCCGTTGACTGGCACGGCAAGGGCCCCAACGATGAGGAATACGCACAGGCCATGCAGGAGCTGAATGCAGCTTACGCCGCGCTGGAAGAGGAGGACAAGTAAGATGGCAGAAGTGAAGAAGATCGCTACCCGTGACAGCTACGGCAACACCCTGAAGGAGCTGGCCGCCGAGGGCCACGACGACCTGGTGGTGCTGGACGCTGACCTGGCTGCCGCCACCAAGACCGGCATGTTCCGCAAGGCGCACCCGGACCGTCACTTTGACTGCGGCATTGCCGAGGGAAACATGATGGGCGTGGCCGCAGGTCTGGCCACCATGGGTTATGTTCCCTTTGTTTCCAGCTTTGCCATGTTTGCCGCAGGCCGTGCCTTTGAGCAGATCCGCAACTCGATCGCTTACCCCCGCCTGAACGTCAAGATCGGTGCCACCCACGGCGGCATCTCTGTGGGCGAGGACGGTGCTTCCCACCAGTGCTGCGAGGACTTTGCCCTGATGCGCAGCCTGCCCGGCATGACCGTGATCTGCCCCGCAGACGATGTGGAGGCCCGCGCCGCTGTGCGTGCCGCTTACGCCATGCAGGGCCCTGTTTACCTGCGCTTCGGCCGTCTGGCTGTGCCTGTGTTCCACGATGAGGCTACCTATCACTTTGAGCTGGGCAAGGGCGAGCAGATCACCGAGGGCAACGACATTGCCATCATCGCCACCGGTCTGATGGTCAACGAGGCCCGTCTGGCTGCCGAGCAGCTGGCCGCCGAGGGCATCCACGCCCGGGTCATCAACATCCACACCATCAAGCCTCTGGACGAGGAGATCGTCCTCAAGGCCGCCAAGGAGTGCGGCAAGGTCATCACCTGCGAAGAGCACAACATCATCGGCGGCCTCGGCGAGGCCGTCTGCGCCGTCCTGAGCGAGAAGCTGCCTACTCCTGTCCGCCGCGTGGGCGTGCAGGACAAGTTCGGCTGCTCCGGCCCCGCATGGGACCTGCTCAAGCTGTACGGTCTGGATGCAGCGACCATCTGCAAGACCGCTCACGAGATGCTGGGCTGATCCAGAAAGTCAATACCAATAAAAGCCGGTCGGCGTATGCCGACCGGCTTTTTGCGTGCAATTACCGTAAAAATTCGTGATTTTTCCGCACGATATCCGGGGAAACGTGCTGGCTGCTTGCGCCCGGCGGCAAAGTGTGTTAAAGTGGGGCCAGATAAAAATTTTGAGAGAAGGAGCACCGCTATGAAATACGATTTCACTTCCATCATGGACCGCCACGGCAAGGATGCCATTGCAGTGGATGGCCGTGGCACCGGCTTTGCCCCCCGCCGCTCCCAAGGAGGGCTTTGATGCCATCCCCATGTGGGTGGCCGATATGAACTTCCCCACCGTGCCCACCATCCAGGAAGCCATCATCGAGCCCACCAACCACCCCGCGTTTGGCTACTTCAACCCCACCGATGAATACTTCGATTCCATCATCCGGTGGCAGGCAAAGCGCAACGGCGTGCAGGGCCTGACCAAGGAGTGCATCGGCTACGAGAACGGCGTGCTGGGCGGCGTGATCAGCGCCCTGAACTGCGTCTGCTCCAAGGGCGACAAGATCCTGATCCACAGCCCCACCTACATCGGTTTCACCATGAGCCTGAAGAACAACGGCTACGAGGCTGTCCACAGCCCGCTGGTCAAGGATGAAAACGGCGTGTGGCGGATGGACTTTGAGGACATGGAAAAGCACCTGAAAGAGGAAAAGATCCATGCCGCCATCATGTGCACCCCCACAACCCCTGCGGCCGTGTGTGGGAGCGCTGGGAGCTGGAAAAGGCCATGGAGCTGTACAAGAAGTACGATGTGTATGTGGTCTCCGACGAGATCTGGTCGGACATCATCCTGAGCGGAAACAAGCACATCCCCACCCAGTCTGTGAGCGAGGATGCCCGCCAGCGCACCGCCGCTTTCTATGCCCCCTCCAAGACCTTCAATCTGGCCGGCCTGGTGGGCAGCTATCATATTGTTTACAACAGCTGGTGGCGTGACCGCATGGAAAAAGAGTCCAGCCTGAGCCACTACAACATGATGAACGTTCTCTCCATGCACGCCCTGATCGGTGCTTACAAGCCCGAGGGCTACGAGTGGACCGACGACGAGCTCTGCGAGGTGCTGACCGGCAACATTGACTTTGCCTGCGATTACATCACAAAGCACTTTGAGGGTGTAACCGTCTCCAAGCCTGAGGGCACTTACATGCTGTTCGTGGACTGCACCGAATGGTGCGAGAAGCACGGCAAGACCATTCAGGAACTGGAACACGCCTGCTGGGATGTGGGCGTTGCCATCCAGGACGGCACCATGTTCTTTGGCCCCTGCCACCTGCGCATGAATCTGGCTTCTCCCCGTTCCCGCATCGAGGAGGCGTTCCACCGCATGGACAAGTACGTTTTTAACGCATGATCGCTTAAACACAGCAAAAAGTCCCGACCAGAACGGCCGTTTTTGCGCTTAATTCAGATCGAAATTGCCCACCAGCAGGTAGTAGAGCGCCTCCACCACCAGCGCTGCCGAAAGCTGAGAAGGCATCATATCGCTGGCAATGCGCTGGATACGGTTGGAGGCCAGCAGGGTATAGCTGGCGTGGCCTGCCAGAGCCGAGCGCTTGTCGCAGGTGATGAGGATGACCGGTGTGCCGTTCTTCTTGGCGGCACGGGCGGCCGTCTCCAGCGTCTCGCAGCGGCCTGCGCTGGAAATGAGCAGCAGGGCATCTTTTGGGGTCAGTGCCGAAGCGAAAGACCGTGCCTTTTCTGGCACCGGGCTGATCATGCAGCGCTTGCCCAGACTGCCCAGCTTGAGCGAAGCATCCATGGCAACGGGCAGGCTGTTGCCGTTGGCTTCGATCTCAATGATCTCTGCCGCCCGCAGAATGGAAAGCACCTTTCTCAGCTGGACAAGGTTCAAGGCCTGAATGGTGGCCTGAACCTCCTCCTGACGGTTGTTCTGAAGATCGAGCAGGGCCTGATGCAGCGGGTCATTGGGGGGCCTTTTGCGGGCCTCCGTTTCCTGCTGCTCCAGCACATCCCGCGCAAGCTCCAGTTGGAATTTGCGATAATTTGCGTAGCCGAGCTTGTGGCACAGCCGGGTGACCGTGGCTTCGGACGAGTGGCTGGCCTTTGCAAGCTCCGCAGAGGTGGCAACCGAGGCCCACTTTACATCTGCAAGAATGCAGTCCGCAATGCGCCGTTCGGCGCTGTAAAGCTGGAGCCCGGAGCACAGCTGGGTGACGACGCTTCCCGGGGAATCGCGCATAGCAATACCTCCCTGTGCGCGCTGTGCATTGGGCACAACGCACAGTACTCTGGGAATAGTATACCGAATTTTTGGTGAAAAATCAATTGAATCTGGCAGGAAAATGCATATCATTCCAAAATAAACCGGGATCCCGCCAGAACTTCTTTGCCCGCCGCTATGACTGGCAGACCCTGCTCTACCGTGAGGGTGGTGCCATGCGGAACAACGCTGCCTGTCAAATTCTCCAAGCCGGAATAAGCTGCGCTGAAATTACAAAAAGGACTGCTCCGACGGAGCAGTCCTTTTTGCGTTTTGAGGGGCGGGAAGGTGCGATCAGCACCCTTCCTTTTCGGCCAGCTTCCGGCCCATGAGCACGCCCATGACGGAGGCCATCATCAGGCCGCGGGTCCAGCCGGAGGAGTCACCCAGGCAGTGCAGGCCCCGGATGTTGGTGTCGAGGTTCTCGTCCATCTTGACCTTGTTGGAGTAGAACTTCAGCTCGGGGCTGTAAAGCAGGGTCTCGTTGGCGGCAAAGCCGGGCACGACCATATCCAGCATCTTGATGAACTCGATGATGTTGGTCATGGCGCGGTAAGGCATGGCGGCGGTGATATCACCGGCTACGGCATCCTTCAGGGTGGGCTTGACGTTGGATTGCGCCAGCTCCTTGGGCCAGGTGCGCTTGCCGTCCAGAATGTCGCCGTAGCGCTGGACCAGAATGTGGCCCGCGCCCAGCATGTTGGTCAGCTCACCCACCTTCTGGGCGTAGGCGATGGGCTGGTTGAAGGGTTCGGTGAAGTTGTGGGAGACGAGGATGGCCAGGTTGGTGTTCTCGCTCTTCTTCTCCTTGAAGCTGTGGCCATTGACCACGGCCAGGTCGTTGTCGTAGTTCTCCTGAGCCACAAAGCCGCCGGGGTTCTGGCAGAAGGTGCGCACCTTGTTCTTCCAGGGCTTGGGGTAGCCGATGAGTTTGGACTCGTACAGCACCTTGTTCACCTTTTCCATGACCTCGTTGCGGCACTCCACGCGCACGCCGATGTCAACGGTGCCGGGCTTGTGGGCGATGTGGTGCTCGGCGCAGATCTTCTCCAGCCAGTCGGCACCGCGGCGGCCCGTGCCGATGACCACAGTATCGGCATAAACAGCATGGGCTTCCTCGTCCTTGGGTCCCTTGATGAACACGCCCTTGCACTCCTCGTTTTCCAGGATGATGTTCTCGCACTCGGTGCTGAACAGCATCTCCACGCCGTTGTCGGCCAGATAGTTCTGGATGGCCAGATACAGCTGCTGGGCCTTCTCGGTGCCCAGATGACGGATGGGGCAGTCCACCAGCTTCAGGCCGGCGTGGATGGCGTTCTTGCGGATCTCCTTGATGTCCTCGCCGGTGTAGATGCCCTCCACATGGGGGTCGGCACCGAACTCGAGGTAGATCTTATCGGTGTAATGGATGAGCTCCTGTGCGAACTCCTCGCCGATCAGGCTGGGCAGGTCGCCGCCCACCTCATAGGAGAGGCTCAGCTTGCCGTCCGAGAACGCGCCTGCACCGGAGAAGCCGGTGGTGATGGCGCAGGTGGGGCGGCAGTTGACGCAGTGGCCCAGCTCGGCCTTGGGGCAGTGGCGCTTTTCCACCGGCTTGCCCTTTTCCACCAGCAGGATCTTTTTCTTGCTGCCGTGGCGCAGCAGCTCTACAGCGGTGAAGATGCCGCCGGACCGGCACCCACAATGATCAGATCGTATTTTTCCATCTCTAGTTTTATCCTTTACTATTAGTTACAAACTCCCTCAGTCGCCTGTCGGCGACAGCTCCCTCGGAGAGGGAGCCTTTTCTCGGAGGGAAGCTTTATGGGGGTGGCCAAAGCCTCCCTCATGGAGGGAGGTGGCATCGCGCAGCGATGACGGAGGGAGTTTAATCCTCTTCCTGCTCCACCTCAGCGCTCTCATCCACATGATCCAGCTCCACGGCGGAGGCTTCCACGTCGGCAGGGGCAATGTCCGGGGCGATCACGCCGTCACCGTTCAGATCCTGACCGGTCAGGGATTCCAGCATGGACTGGGTCTCGGGGTGGAGCTTGGCAAAGCGGCGGATGGCCAGCACGGTGTACAGGGCACTGAGCAGGTTGATGGCACCCTCGATGATGAGGATGATGCCAATGGCCATGACCAGCGTCTCCATGGTGCCGAAGGGGTTCAGGATCATCACCACGCCCAGCACCACGCTGAGCACCGGCAGCAGCAGGAAGCCCTTCCAGCTGGGGTACTCACAGCGGCGCAGGTCCAAAGCGTTCTGGATGCGGCCCAGGCTGTCGAAGATGACGAACAGGCCGAACACGATGGGCAGGATGCGCACCACGATGTCGCTGCGGAGGATCAGGAACGCGCCCAGCGCCAGACAGATGAGGCCCGAGATGAGGGTGAGCTGGCTCTGGAAGATGCCGCGCTCCACGGCAAAGTAGCGCACCAGCTGAACGGCGGCGCACACCAGCACCACGCCGCCCAGGGCGTAGCAGACCACGTTGAGGGCGGTGGAGGGCCGCATGAGCAGGAAGATGCCCAGCCCCAGGTAGAGCACGCTCATCAGGATCAGATTCCATTTCAACTTCTTTGCCATAAAAGGTCACGTTCCTTTCTTGTGCCGGACGGGTTCTGAAACGGTTTACTGTGCAGCGGCAGCGTTGTCGTACATGGGCTCGATGATCTTTTTGTCCAGGCGGGCAAAGAACACAAAGCTCAGGGTCACACTGACCAGCTCTGCAATGACGAAGGACCACCACACCATATTCACGTTGCCGGTCTTACTCAGCAGCCAGGCGGCAGGCAGCAGGACCACCAGCTGGCGGCAGACCGAGATGATCAGGCTGAACATGCCGTTGCCCAGCGCCTGGAAGGTGGAGGACAGGATGATGCTCATGCCGGCCAGCAGGAAATGGAAGCAGATGATGCGCAGGGCAGGCTTGCCGATGGCCAGCATGGCCTCGCTGGCGGAGAACAGGCCCAGCAGCTTGTCGGGCAGGAACTGGAACAGCAGGAAGCCGACCAGCATGATGGCCTCGGCATAGAACATGGCGCACTTGATGGTCTTTTTGACGCGGTCGGGCTTGCGGGCACCGTAGTTGTAGCCGATGATGGGCACCATGCCGTTGTTCATGCCGAAGATGGGCATGAACACGAAGCTCTGCAGCTTGAAGTAAACGCCGAACACGGCCACGGCGGTGGCGGTAAAGGCCATGAGGATCTGGTTCATCAGGAAGGTCATCACGCTGCCCACGCACTGCATGGCGATGCTGGGCAGGCCGACAACGTAGATCCGCTTGATGGCTTCGGCGCTGGGGCGGAAGCCCTTGAAATCCAGCTGGATATCGGGGTTCTTGCGGAGGTTGAGGTAGAAGGAGACCCCTGCGCCGCAGAACTGGCCGATGACGGTGGCCAAAGCTGCACCGGTGGTGCCGGACAGGGCCTCGCCGCAGTAGCCGAAGATGAAGATGGGGTCAAGGATGATGTTGACGATGGCACCCACCAGCTGGCTGATCATGCTCAGGGTGGTGCGGCTGGTGGCAGCCAGCAGCTTCTCGTTCATCACCTGCATGAACATGCCCAGGCTGAGTACGCAGCAGATGGTCAGGTAGCGGATGCCCTGCTCGGCGATGTCGGCATCGGCGGTCTGGGCGTAGAAGTAGGGGCGCACAACGGTCAGGCCCAGCACCAGAAAGACCAGGTAGCTGCACAGTGCCAGGAACAGGCCGTTCTCGGCGGTCTTGTTGGCGCGGTACTGGTTCTTTTCGCCCAGGCTCTTGGAGAGCAGGGCGTTGACACCCACGCCGGTGCCGATGCCCACGGCGAACATCATGTTCTGCAGCGAAAAGGCCAGGGAGACGGCGGTCAGAGCGTTCTCACTGACACGGGCGACAAAGATCGAGTCCACCACGTTGTACAGTGCCTGCACCAGCATGGAGATCATCATCGGGATGCTGAGCTTGATCAGCAGCGGGTTGACATCCATGGTGCCCATGATATTTTCGGGTTCGGAAAGATTGAGCTGTTTGTTTTCCACGATTTCTCCTTTTGACGTTGAATGATAGACGAGGGTTTATGCTTGAACAGGAGGGCGTTGCCGTTGCCAAAAACGTGGGCAGAGCACAAAAGCACCCTACCCACGAAGCAGCATTGTTTTTGGGCCGTCCGGCCCGGCGGGGATCACTCAGCCATGGTCTTTTCCTTGGCGGCGACAGCGTCCAGGATCATCTTGACGCAGGTCTCGCGGCCCAGGGCGGCGTTGATGGCCAGATCATAGTTGTGGGCATCGCCCCAGCGGTTCTGGGTGTAGTAGTTGTAGTAGGCAGCACGGTTGCGGTCGGTCTTTTCGATCTCTTCCTTGATGCCCTTCTCGTCGTGTGCTTTGACCAGCGGGTCGGTCTTGGCCAGCTCACGCCGCCACTCCACCGGTGCGTAGATGAACACGCGCAGCACATCCTTGCGCTCCCGCAGCACGTAGTCACCGCAGCGGCCCAGAATGACGCAGGGGCCTTCCTTGGCCAGCTGCTTGATGATGCGGCTCTGCAGGATGAACACCTGAGCACCCAGCGGGAGCTCGTTGCCCATGGTATACAGGCTGTACAGCAGGCTGTGGGTGCGGCGTTTTTCGCTGGCGGCTACGGCTTCCTCCGAGAGGCCGGAGTGCTTTGCGGCCATGGTGATCAGCTCCTTGTCGTAGAGCTTGATGCCCAGTGCGTTTGCAACATCCTCTGCGATGTAGTTGCCGCCGGTGCAGTACTCACGTCCAATGGTGATGATCGTTTTTGCCATAATGTGTTCCTCCCTATGTTGTGGTTTCTATCCCGAAAAGCGCTTTGCGCTGCCGGCTCAGAGGCCGGGCTGCACGGTGCTTGGGTCCTGTTGGGGTGCGGCAGGCTCTGCCGCGGGCTTGGGGGCGCGGGGAGACGGACTTCCGCCACCCGCATCCGCCCGGTCTGGTCCACCGCGTACACGCTGCAGCGGCCGCCTGCGGCCAGCTGTTCAGGCGGGAAGAGCAGCCCGCCCTCGGGCGTGCGCTCCATCCGGCGGAAGGTGCGGTGGGCAGTGGTGGCGTGGGCCACGCCATCGTGGACGGCATAAGCCGCCCAGCCGGAAAAATCCTCCGGCAGCGGGTCCTGCTGGCCCCGCTGCTCAAAGAAATAGCTGCCATCCTCGGCGCGGGTCAGGTCGCACCGTACCCGGTTGGGCAGGTCGGCGGCCACTTCCCGCTGCTTGGGCCGCAGGGCAATGGCCCGGCCCGTGAAATATCGCATAAAATCCGTCAGCGCCATGGTGCAGTTCACGGCACCGTCGCTGTCGGCAGTGGGGTCGTTCAGCAGCACGAAATCCGCCAGAACGGCATCATCGTGCCCGAAGCCCCGCAGGCCCATCCAGACCCCACGGGGTCCCGCTGGCCCCGGATGCGGCGCTCCACCCGGACTGCGATGGAGCAGTCATCGTGGATCTGGGCACGCAGGTCGGCCAGATCCATCCAGGCCTGCCAGCAGGGGTAGCCGCAGCAGCCCGCCGCCGCAGCCGCAAAGGCGGCATTGCCGGTGGAGCTGGTGGCTTTGTCCTCCATGGCGTAGGCAACTTCTTCGGGCAGGATATCCTCGCCATAGCGGTTCATCAGGGCCGCCATCACAAGGGGCAGGTCCATCTCCCGGCCAAAGCTGGGGTCGTGGGCGCTCAGACATTCCGGCAGGTAGAGCCGCCGGTTCAGCGGGTGGCCGTTGTGCTTCTCCCAGGCAAGGGGGCGCACGGCAGCGGCCAGCAGCCGGACAGCCGGGGTGGCCTTGTCATCGTTGGTGGAAAGGTTCACCTGCAGCTGGATGCCGGTGCCGCCGCCCGGTGTGGCAACGGTGACGGTGTCCCCCATCAGGAACACCAGCCCGTCCTCGCTCTGGGCTTTGATGCTGCAGCGGGGGTAATCCGGTGCCCACTTGCCAAAGCTGAGCCAGCCGGTCCAGGTGTTCCCGGCATAGACCCGGCAGCGCACCTCAACCATGGTGTTGTGGGGGGCGCTGGCGTTCCAGCTGACATTCAGGTTGCAGAAGGCCGGCATGGCGAACTCCGGGGTGGTATAGCTGCCGTAGGGCAGATAGCGGCCGGCGGAGGAATCCAGCACCACCGCGCCGCTTTCCAGCGCCACATTGTCCAGTGCGCCCCGGGAGAAGGTCTCGGTGCCGTGCAGCACCAGATTGTTCCGTTGTTCCATCCGCACTTCTCTCCTTTGCGCGCTGTGGACGGCGCAGTGTTATTCTTCGGGGGGTGTCCTCGCCGCGCTCGGCGCGCAGCTCCTTTTCCAGCTGGGCATCGTGGAGCTTCTGGATGCTCTCCTCAATGTGGAACACCCGGTTCAGGTCGCCGTAGACGATCTGGCAGCAGATCTCGCACTGGAACCAGAAGCCGAACACCAGCATCAGCAGCAGGCCCAGCGGCATGCACAGGATCACCAGACCCCAGAACAGGATGGTGACCAGCGCTGCGGCCAGCGCGTGGGGCAGGAATGCGATCATGCAGTTGATGCTGTTTTTCACGGTCAGGCTGAAGGGCTGATCCAGCAGCACGATCTGGGGCCACATGTAGGAAAACAGCATGTGGAACAGCACAAGGTTCAGCACCGTGGCCACCCACATGGGAACGCCCACGTTGGTGCCGTGGTACAGCATGTTGAAGCAGAAATAGACCAGGAATCTGCACCGTGACGACCACGCAGTACAGGATGCCGGGCAGGATGCTGGCCTTGAAGTTCTGCCGGAAGGCCCGGCGGTAGGTTGTCCACCAGTAACCGGCCTCGTCACGCAGGGCGCGCAGCACCGTGTCGTATACGCCGGCCAGCGCGGGGCCTGCAAGGATGCCGCCCGCGATGGCGCTGACGATCATCACGGTCAGGTTGTTCATCAGGAAGCCGATGTACACCAGGCAGATCACCGGCAGAAAGCCGATGCAGGTGAGCAGGTTTGCAAGGAACATGCTGCTCATATCGCGGCCCACCAGCTCAAAAAAGCGGCCTACGCCCGTTTTGCGGGGCGTGTCCTTTTCAACGCCCGGCCCGTCCTTGAAATCTTTAGAAGAAGGAAATAAACCCATTTGTTCCGGAATACCTCTCTTTTGTAATGGGCAGCAATGCCATTGTGCTACCTTTCTGCTTATAAATATACCCGGATTTTGTGGATTTTGCAAGCTAAAAACGTATTTGTAAAAAAGTGTGTTCTCTCCCATTTTGTCCCAAAGTATGTTACAATGATACTGGCCTTTTGGGCCGGAAGGAGGAAAGGAATTTGAGCATTTTACGCACCATTGCGTTATTCGTTTATCTGTTTGGCTATATGATCGTGCACTATGCCACCCTGCGCCGGGCCGAGCGCGCCCTGGCTGCCGGGGATCTGGACACGGTGGAGCAGATCGTCAAGGCCAACATCCCCCGCTGGAGCCGGGGCATCCTGCATGTCACGGGGGCCAGGATGACGGTGGAAGGGCAGAAGAATATCCCGGCGGGGCCCTGCGTGTTCGTGGGCAACCACCGCAGCTACTATGATATCCCCATCCTGCTGACCGCGCTGGACGCGCCCCACGGCATTCTGGCAAAGGAGGAGCTGGAAAAGATCCCCCTGCTCAACCGCTGGATGAAGCTGCTGGGCTGTGTGTTCGTCAAGCGGGATGACATCCGCGCTTCCGTCAAGGCCCTGAACGATGCCACCGCCATCGTGGAGAGCGGCCGGAGCTTCGTCATCTTCCCCGAGGGCACCCGCTACAAGGGCGAGGAGGGCGGCGCAGGCGAGTTCAAGGCCGGTGCCTTCCGCATTGCCGTCAAGACGGGGGTGCCCGTGGTGCCGGTGGCCATCTCTGGCGCGCGGGGCCTGTTTGAGGGCCACGGCCTGCGGGCCACGCCCGGCGATATCCGGGTGCGCATCCTGCCCGCCATCCGGACCGAAGGCATGAGCAAGGCCGAGCAGAAGCAGCTGCCCGATGCCGTGCGCCAGACCATTCTGGCACAGCTGTAAGGAGAACTATGGCAAGCTATCGTTACGAGCGGGACATCGACCCCGCAGACCTTGCCCCGCGGGCGGAAAAACAGTATACCCGCAAAGAGCGCTGGGCCAACTGGTGGGATTATAACCTCAAGTGGGTCCTCCTGATCGGCATTGCAGCGGCCTTTGTGGCTTACAGCTTCATCGGGCAGTATTTCTTTACCACCAAGCCCGATTATAATGTGGCGGTGGTGGCCCCCTACTATCTGCCGGATGATACCGTGACCGCCCTGCAGGAGCAGTTGGCCCGGTATGGCGAGGATCTGAACGGCGACGGCAAGACGGTCGTGACCCTGAATGTCTACACGCTGGATTATTCTGCCGAGGACACCCAGACCGAGAGCGATGCCTACCTGACCATGGCGGGCACCACCAAGCTGGCCACGGATGTGGCGGGCGGCCTGAGCTCGGTGTTCCTGCTGTATGACCCGGCGGGCTTTCAGGAGAGCACCGGCTCCCTGCGGTATCTGGACGGCACCCTGCCCGAGGCCGGAAGCGACAGCGACTGGTGGAACATGGTCTACCGCTGGACGGACTGCCCGGTGCTGGCCGGGCTTGACCTGGGCGAGTACCGGGCCGACACCACCCACGCCCAGGGCGGCGATAGCCAGACCTATCTCGCGGATTTCTATGTCGGGATGCGCGGGGCCTGGAACACCGGCACTGAGGAGAACCTTGCGGGCGGCGAGGAGCTCTGGCAGGCACTGACCGCCGGGGCAGTCTCCACCGTGGAAGCGGAGGGGTGAGCCGATGCGGTTCCGTATCCTGCGCCGGGAAAAAGGCGCGCCCCGCCGCCCGGCCCCCGTGCCGGAGCTGCCGGCCGCGCCCGCTCCGCCCCGTGCCGCTGAGCTGGAAACCCCCTATGGGAGATACTATGGAACGGCGCGAAGCCGGGAAGATCTGAAACGTTGAAGAGGTGCTGCCACGGGCGGCACCTCTTCAATTCTATTCGCTTCTTGCAGGTGCTAGTTGAAAAGTTGTCCACCCTGAAACCGTGCGCCCTTTGTTGTTTCCGTGTCCGAGTTATGGTATACTAATCCAGTATCACGAAATGCAAAGGATGGGGAATGATGGACGCACTGGAACAGGCCCGCCGGGAGATCGACACGGTGGATGCCCAGCTGGCTGCCCTGTTTGAGCGGCGGATGAAGGCGGTGCTCAGCGTGGCGGAATACAAAAAGGCCCACGGCCTGCCCATCTTTGATGCCGCCCGCGAAAAGGTGGTGCTGGACAAGGCCGAAGCGCGGATCGGGGACCCGGCCCTGCGCCCCTATTACCGGGATCATGTGCAGAACATGATGGACGTGGCCAAGCAGTACGAGGCCGAGGTGCTGGGCCGCAACCGCGCCGCCTATCAGGGCGTGGAGGGTGCCTTTGCCCACATCGCGCTCCGGGCGCTCTTTCCCCATGCCGAGGCTGTGAGCTGCCCCACTTGGGATGAGGTGTTCGATGCCGTGGAGAAGGGCGATGCCGCCCATGGCGTGGTGCCCTTTGAAAACAGCCACGCGGGGGATGTGTCGGCGGTGCTGGACCTGTGTTATAACCACCCGGAGCTGTGGGTGGTGGATGTCTACGACCTGCCCATCTCCCAGAACCTGCTGGTGCTGCCCGGCACCCAGCTTTCCGACCTGACCCGTGTGTACAGCCACCAGCAGGCCATTGCCCAGAGCGAGACCTTCCTGAAGCAGTTCGGCCTGCCCGCCACGGCCATGCCCAACACGGCCATGGCGGCAAAGTTCGTGGCGGAGAGCGGCGACCGGACCAAGGCGGCCATTGCCAGCGTGGAAACGGCCGCCCTGTACGGGCTGGAGGTGCTGGTGCCCAGCATCAACACCGACGGCGACAACACCACCCGCTTCATCGTCCTCAGCCGCGAAAAGCCCACAGCGGGCAACCGGTTCTCCCTGCTGTTCACGCTGGACAACAAGCCCGGCAAGCTGGCCGAGGTCATTCAGGTCATCGGTGCCAGCGGCTACGATATGGAGTCCATCAAGAGCCGCCCGCTGCCCCACGTCCCCTTTGATTATTATTTTTATGTCGAGCTGGTGGGAGACCCCGCCGCCGAAAAGACCGCCGCGCTGCTGCGCGAGCTGAATCATGTCTGCCGCACGGTACGGCTGTTAGGAGTGTATACGAAATGAGCGATTTCATCGGGACAAAGCTCACCATGAATCTGGGCGAGCGCAGTTATGATATCATCCTGAAAAACGGTGCACTGGAAAATCTGTACCAGTTTGCCCGGCTGGACCGCAAGGTGGCCGTTGTCACCGACAGCGGCGTGCCTGCCGAGTATGCTCAGCGCGTGGCCGACCAGTGCCGGGAATCCACCATCATCACGGTGCCGCAGGGCGAGGCCAGCAAGAGCTTCAAGGTCCTGGAAACGGTGCTCCGGCAGATGCTGGAGTTCAACATGGGCCGCGGCGACTTGGTGGTGGCCGTGGGCGGCGGCGTGGTCGGTGATCTGGCCGGATTTGCCGCTGCCATCTACATGCGGGGCATCGATTTTATCAACTGCCCCACCACCACCCTTTCCATGATCGATTCCTCCATCGGCGGCAAGACCGCTGTGGATCTGGGCGATACCAAAAACATCGTGGGCGCGTTCTGGCAGCCCAAGCTGGTCATCGTGGACCCGGCCACCCTTTCCACCCTGCCGCCGCCACTACATCAACGGCCTGGCGGAGGCGGTCAAGGCGGGCCTGCTGGCGGACCCCGAGCTGTTTGCCATCTTTGAAAAAGGCGATATCGATACCCAGATCAGCGAGATCATCTACCGCAGCCTGCGGTTCAAGAAGAATGTCGTGGAGCAGGATGAGACCGAGCGCGGGATGCGCAAGGCCCTGAACTTCGGCCACACCATCGGCCACGACATCGAGGCCGTCAAGGGCATCAAGGGCCGCCGCACCGTAGGCCTTTACCACGGCGAGTGCGTGGCGCTGGGCATGCTGCCCATGATCGAATCAAGGCGCTGCAGAAGCGGGTGCGGGCGGTCTACCGCCGCATCGGCCTGCCCACCCGCACCACCTACGATAAGGAAAAGGTGCTGGCTGAAATGCTGCACGACAAAAAGGCACAGAGCGGCCAGATCACCATTATCAAGGTGCCGGGTCTGGGCTGCTGGCGGGCCGAGACCATCCCCGTGGAGGGCCTGCGCCCCCCTGCTGGGTGTGGAGGAGTAAGCCATGAAAAACACCTTTGGCAGCGACCTTTCGCTGACCATTTTCGGCGAGAGCCACGGCCGCGCCATCGGCGCGGTGTTGGACGGCATGGCCGCAGGCCTGCCGGTGGACGAGACATTTCTTGCCGCCTGCATGGACAAGCGCCGTGCCCGGGGCGACGGCCTGTCCACCCCCCGGGTGGGGGAGATACGGTGCAGCTGCTGTCCGGCGTGGTGAACGGCCGCACCACCGGCACCGCCATCGCCCTGATGATCGAAAACCAGAACACCCGCAGCGGCGACTATGCCAAAACGGCTGACCTGCTGCGGCCCGGCCATGCGGATTACACTGCTTACGCCAAGTACCACGGCTATCAGGATGCCCGGGGCGGCGGCCACTTTTCGGGCCGCGTCACCGCCGCGCTGGTGGCGGGCGGCGCTCTGGTGCTGGGAGCCCTGAACCGGGCCGGGATCGAGATCGTGACGCACATCGGGCGGTGTGCCGGGATCGGCGATATCCCCTTTGCGCTGGACGATCCTGCCGCGCTGGCGGCGCAGGCCGAGGCACTGCTGAACAAGTCCGAGGGCTTTGCCCTGCTGGACGGCAGTGTGGAGGAACCCATGAAAGCTGCCATCCGTGCCGCCGGTGCCGAGGGCGACAGTGTGGGCGGCGTGCTGGAGACCGCCATTCTGGGCCTGCCCGCAGGCGTGGGCGAACCCTATTTCGACAGCGTGGAGAGCAAACTCGCTCACCTGGCCTTCTCCATCCCGGCGGTCAAGGGCATCGAGTTCGGTTCCGGCTTCGGCTTTGCGGACCAGAAGGGCTCGGAGGCCAACGATGCCTTCCGGATGCAGGGAGAGCGCATCGTTACCGCCACCAACCACAATGCGGGCCTGAACGGCGGCATCTCCAACGGGATGCCCGTGGTGTTCCGCACGGCGGTCAAGCCCACCCCAGCATCTACAAAACGCAGGACACGGTGGATTATATGGCAAAAAAGGAAGGACGCGGAGCTGTCCATTCAGGGCCGCCACGACCCCTGCATCGTGCCCCGGGCCGCCATTGTGCAGACCTGCGCCGCCGCGCTGGCCGTGGGCGACCTGCTCACCGCAAAATACGGCATGGCCTGGATGGAGGACCCCACCGGCTACCGCAAGGAGGTGCTGTAAATGGAATACGGACTCATCGGCGGGCGGCTGGGCCACTCCTACTCAAGGTCATCCACGAGATGCTCTGCGGCTACCGGTACGACCTGTGCCCCCTGCCCACGGAAGAGGAAGTCCGGGCTTTTATGACCCGGCGGCAGTTCAGGGCCATCAATGTTACTATCCCCTATAAGCTGGTGGTCATGGAGTACTGCTCCTACATCGACCCCCACGCCAGGGCCATCAACGCCGTAAACACCATCGTCAACAGGAACGGCCTGCTCTACGGCTACAACACCGATTACCCCGGCTTCTCCTACCTGTGCGATGCACACGGTGTGGAGTTCAAGGACAGGACTGTGCTCATTCTGGGCACCGGCGGCACCCACAACACCACCTGGGCCGTGGCCCATGACCGGGGGCGCGAAACAGATCTATACCGTCAGCCGCCATCCCGACCCCGAAAAGGGAGAGCTGACTTATGCTCAGGCCCTGACCACCGGGGCGCAGATCATCATCAACACCACGCCGGTGGGCATGTACCCCAATGTGGGCGTGAGCGCCCTGGATATCACCTCCATGCCCGGGCTGGAAGCCGTGATCGATGTCATCTATAATCCCGATAAGACCGAGCTCATCCTCCGGGCCGAGGAGCTGGGGGTGCCCGTTGCCGTCGGCGGCCTGGAAATGCTGGTGGCGCAGGCAGTGTACGCGGCAGAATTTTTCCTCGACCGTAAGTTTGAGGATGCCGGTGCCGAGATCGCCCGTGTGACCAGCGAGCTGCGGCGGGAACAGCTGAACATTGCCCTCATCGGGATGCCCTCCTCGGGCAAATCCACCCTGGGCCGCGCTCTGGCGGAACGGCTGGGCAAGCGGTTCGTGGATCTGGACGAGGAGATCGTCAAGGCCGACGGCCGGAGCATCCCGGACATCTTTGCCGCTGAGGGGGAGGCAGGCTTCCGGAAGCTGGAGGCCGCGCAGACCGCCCGCTTTGCCAGGGAGAACCGGCAGGTCATCTCCTGCGGCGGCGGCGTGGTCAAAGACCCGGCAAACCTCCGGGCGCTCCACGCCAACGGCATCGTGCTCTTTATCGACCGGCCTCTGGAAGATCTGCTGGTGGGCGGCGGAAGGCCCCTTTCCACCAGCCCTGAGGCTCTGAAAACCATGGAAGCCCAGCGCCGCCCGCTCTATCTGGCGGCAGCGGATGCTGTGATCCCCAACAAGACCACCCCTGCGGATGCCGTGACGGCGGCAATGGAGGCGCTGGATGAAATTTTTAGTCATTAACGGTCCCAACCTCAACCTGACCCAGTTCACGGAGCCGGGCATGGAGGGGCAGATCGATTTCAATACACTGCTGGATTATATCGAGGCGGGCTGTGCCCAGATGGATGTTCAGGTGGACTTTTTTCAGTCCAACCACGAGGGCGACCTCATCGATGAGATCCAGTCGGCGGCAGGCCGGGCCGATGGCATCATCCTCAACCCGGGCGGCTACGCCTATTACAGCGTGGCCATTCTGGAAGCGCTGCAGGTGTGCGGCGTGCCCGCCGTGGAAGTGATGCTGGCCGACCCCAGCGGCAAGGAGCCCTTCCGCAGCGTGGATGTGGTCTCCTTTGGCTGTCAGGGCCGCTTTGCAGGCGAGGGGTCAGCGGATATCTCCATGCCTGCGCCTACCTTGTGCAGCTGCTCCGGCTGGATGGCGGCGCGCAGACGCACCTGGTGCAGTAAATGAATAACCTCTCCGTCAATGCTGACGCATTGCCACCTCTCCTAGTAGGAGAGGCCTTGGCATTCAGGAGAAGTTCCCGGTTTTGCCAAGGGCTCCCCTATTAGGGGAGCTGTCGAGCGAAGCGAGACTGAGAGGTTCAGAAAAGGGAAAGGAATCAAAAGAGATGATCATTTCGACCAAAAAAAGGCACCCCCAAGGAAGAGCTGGAAAAGATCGTAGACAAATTCGAGAAGCAGGGCCTGGATGTGACCCTGATCACCGGCAAGGATTACAATGTGTTCGGTCTGGTGGGCGATACCACCAAGATCGATGAGCGCGACGTGCTGGCCAACCCCTGGATCGACAACGTCACCCGCGTGTCCGCCCCCTATAAGCGGGCCAACCGCCTGTTCCACCCCGCCGATTCCATCATCGACTGCGGCGGCGTGAAGATCGGCAGGGGCGAGAAGATCGCCGTGATGGCAGGCCCCTGCAGCATCGAGGGGGAAGAGCAGGCACTGCGCATTGCCAACGGCGTAAAGGCGGGCGGTGCAAGCCTGTTCCGCGGCGGCGCTTATAAGCCCCGCACCTCTCCCTACTCCTTCCAGGGTCTGGAGACCGAGGGCATCCTCGATATGGTCAAGGCCCGGGAGGCCACCGGAATGCCCATCGTGTCCGAGCTGATGAGCGAGGACCGGATCCCGGAGTTTGAGGAATATGTGGACGTGGTGCAGATCGGTGCCCGCAACATGCAGAACTTCCAGCTGCTCAAGGCCGTGGGCAAGATGCACAAGCCTGTTCTGCTCAAGCGCGGCCTGTGCAACACCATCGAGGAGTGGATCATGTCCGCAGAGTATATCATGGCCGGCGGCAACGAGCAGGTCATTCTCTGCGAGCGGGGCATCCGCACCTTTGAGAAGTACACCCGCAACACCCTCGACCTCTCCGCTGTGCCCATCATCCACGAAAAGACCCATCTGCCCATCATCGTGGACCCCAGCCACGCCACCGGCAAGGCAAACCTCGTGGAGCCCATGATGATCGCCGCTGTCGCCGCCGGTGCCGACGGTCTGGAGGTGGAAGTCCACTATGATCCCCGCCACGCATGGAGCGACGGCGCACAGTGCCTGACCCCCGATGCCTTTGCACAGGCCATGGCAAAGTGCCGTCAGGTCGCATGGGCCATCGGCCGGGATATGTAAGATGGATGTGGTGGTAAAACGCGCCCGCGCAGTGGCGGGCAGGATCGCCGCGCCGCCCAGCAAAAGCATGGCTCACCGGGCGGTGCTCTGCGCGGCGCTGGCAAAGGGGACCTCCCATCTCCATCATCTTGCTTTCAGCAAGGATATCTCCGCCACGCTGGGCGCGGCGGCCCGGCTGTGCGCCCGTGTTACCACCGGTGAAAACGACGCGGTGGTGGAAGGGCTGGGCCGATTTCTGCCGGTTGATGCCCCCGTGGACTGCTGTGAGAGCGGCAGCACCCTGCGCTTCCTCATCCCGCTGGCCGGCCTGACCGGGCAGGAAGTGACTTTTTACAGGCCGTGGGCGGCTGATGGAGCGGCCCCAGTCGGTCTACAAAATGCTGTATCAGCAGCAGGGCCTGCGTTTTGAGCAGGGCGCGGACCGCCTGACTGTGGAAGGTGCCCTGACCCCGGGCGAATACGAGCTGGCGGGCAACGTGTCCAGCCAGTTCATCAGCGGGCTGCTGTTTGCCCTGCCCCTGCTGGGCGGCACCAGCACCCTGCACCTCATCCCGCCCGTGGAGAGCCGGAGCTACATCGATATGACCCGCGCGGTGCAGCACGCCTTTGGCGTGGAGAGCCGCTGGCTGGATGAGAACACGCTGGAAATTCCCGGCGGGCAGCACTATCTTCCCGGTGATTACACCGTGGAGGGCGATTACAGCCAGGCAGCTTTTCCTGCCGTGCTGGGCGCTGTGACCGGCGGTGTGGCCATCACCGGCCTGTCTGAGGAGACCTTGCAGGGCGATGCCGCCATTCTGGAGATCCTCCGGCGGTGCGGTGCAAGATTCACCCGCACCGGGCAGGGCGTGGTGTTTGAAAAGGCCCCGCTCCACGGAACGGACATCGACCTTGCCGACTGCCCCGACCTGGGCCCCGTGCTGATGGTGCTGGGCCTGCTGTGTGAGAGGGAACCACGGTCATCCGCAACGCCGAACGTCTCCGCATCAAGGAGAGTGACCGCATTGAGGCCATGGAGACCGAGCTGCGGGCCTGCGGCGGGCAGCTGGAGAGCGAGGGCGGCACCATTACCATCCATGGCTGTGCCGGAGCGCTCCATGCCCCGGAGCAGCCGCTTTCCGGCCACAACGACCACCGCGTGGTGATGAGCCTTGCGGTGCTGGCGCTGGCCGCCGGGCTGGCCCTGCCCATCAGCGGGGCCGAGGCCATTGCCAAGAGCTGGCCGGATTTTCTGGAAGCCATCAAGCCTTTGGGCGCGGAGGTGGAACATGTTGGATAAATCAAAGCGTTATCTCATTGTGGGTCTGGGCCTGCTGGGCGGCAAGTACGCCCTGGAGCTGAGCAGGGCCGGGTTCCATGTGGACGGCATCAACCGCAGCGAGGGCCATCTGCAGTATGCCCTCGACCACGGCTATATCGCCAGCGGCAAGACCCACGATTTGGATCTGGTGCGTCAGGCCGATCATATCATCTTCGGTTTGTACCCCACGGCTCTGATCGAGTGGTTCCGGACCTACGGCCACCTGCTGAAGGAGGGCTGTATCTTTACCGATGTGTCGGGCGTAAAGACTGGCCTGGTGGAGCCCATTCAGGCCATGTGCAGGCCGGGCGTGGAGTTCATTGCCAGCCACCCCATGGCGGGCCGTGAGACCTCCAGCGTGGAGCACGCCGCCGAGGTGAATTTTGCCCCGGCCAACTTCATTGTGACCCCCCACGGAGAAGAACACCCCGGAGGCCATTCAGTGGGCCAAGGAGCTGGCTGAGGTGCTGGGCTTCAAGCATATCTGCACCCTGACCGTGCAGGAACATGACAGGATGATCGGCTATGTCAGCCAGCTCTGCCATGCCATCGCCGTCAGCCTGATGTGCGCCAACGACAATACCTCGCTGTGCGAGTACACCGGCGATTCCTTCCGGGACCTGACCCGCATTGCACGCATCAACGATAAGATGTGGGCGGAGCTGTTCCTCTGGAACAAAGAAAACCTCATCTCCGAGATCGACCAGTTCAGCGGGGCGCTGAACGAGATGCGCAACGCCCTTGTGGCCGATGACCGGGAAAAGCTGGAGGAGATGTTCCGCCTGTCCACCCAGCGCCGCACGGCGTTTGATAAGAAAGCGCCGTAACCTTTTCAGCACACAGCACTGCTGTTTTTTCCAGCTCCCCTGCTGGGGAGCTGGAATCGAGACTGAGAGGTTTGGCACAACACGAAAAAATGAGGTGTACCGAATGCCCAAACAGGAAGGCCAGAAATCCAAGCTGCTGGCGCTATTGCGCATTTTTGAGCAGCAGACCGATGAAAACCACCTGCTGAACGTGCCGCAGCTGGTGGAGCTGCTGGAGGCGCAGGGCATCCGCTGCGAGCGCAAGAGCGTGTACAGCGATATTGAGGCACTGGGTGCGCTGGGCTATGACATCAAGCTGCGCCGGGGCCGGGGCGGCGGGTATTTCCTTGCCAGCCGCACCTTTGATCTGGCGGAGCTCAAGCTGCTGGTGGATGCCGTGCAGGCAAGCCGGGTGGTATCCGGCACCACGAGCAGGCGGCTGATCCACAAGCTGGAAAAGCTCTGCTCCAACTACGAGGGCAGCCAGCTGCAGCGTCAGGTCTATGTGGAGGGCCGTCCCAAGACCGACAGCAAGAGCCTGCTGTACAGCATCGATGCCCTGCACGAGGCCATCAACAACGGTAAAATGGTGGAGTTCCTCTACAGAAAAGCCGACAGCCGCGAGAAAGAGAAAAGGACCGTCAGCCCGTGGCAGCTGGCCTGGGAGAACGGGTGCTACTACCTCATTGCCTTTGCCGACGAAAAGGGCATCCGCCATTACCGGGTGGACAAGATGAGCGGGGTCCGGGTGCTGGATGCGCCCCGGCGGGGTCAGGAGCAGTTTGCGGATCTTGACCTGCCTGCCTATCTGCGCAAGCACTTTGGAATGTACGGCGGGCCGGAGCATCGCGTTACCCTGCGGTGCACCGCGGATCTGGAAGGTGCCATGCGGGAGCGCTTTGGCGCAACGCCCATGTTCCTGTCCGAGGAGAATGGCTGCTTCCATTTTGATGTCCCCATCTGCGTCAGTGACCAGTTCTATGGCTGGGTCTGCGGCTTTGGCGGCAAGATAGAAGTGGTTGCCCCGCCCGAAGTGCGGCAGGGAATGCGGGAGATGACCGCCCGGCTGGCAGAACAGCATCAATAACACAAAAGGACTGCGAAAGCAGTCCTTTTTGCGTGTTTACGGTTCCTTCAATTCCAGATCACTGGGCAGGATCAGATCCAGCGCGGCGGCGGGCTCGGCCACAAGGCGGCGGCTCTGGTGGAAGATGGCCTTTTCCAGTGTGTTGCGGGCAAGGCGGCCATTGCCGGCGGTGCGGGCATCGGATTCCTGCCAGCGGGCATAATAGCCCAGCAGGGGTTCGGTGCAGGCTTCGGCCAGGGTGTAGCCCTGTTTTTGGCAAGGACCTGGGTGATCTGCAGCAGCTCCACGGCGGTGTAGTCCGGGAACTCGATCCGGTTGGGAAAACGGGTGGCAAGGCCGCTGTTGGCGGTGAGGAAGGTCTCCATCTCCCTGGTGTAACCCGCCAGAATGACCACCAGCTCATCCCGGTGATCCTCCATCCCCTTCACCAGCGTGTCGATGGCTTCCAGCCCGAAGCTGTCCTGCTCACCGCGATAGAGGCTGTATGCCTCGTCAATGAAAAGCACACCACCCAGCGCGCTCTCGATGACGCTGTTGGGGGGGGGGCGGTGTGGCCGGTGTAGCGGCCCACCAGATCGGCACGGGTCACCTCCACCAGCTGGCCGCCCTTGAGGGCACCGATGGCTTTCAGGTATTTCGCCACCAGCCGGGCAATGGTGGTCTTGCCGGTGCCGGGGTTTCCGGTGAAGATCATGTGCATCGAAAGGCTGGCAGTTTTGAGCCCGGCGGCGGCGCGGCGCTGCTGCCTGCAGGTTGTCGGCCAGACCGAACACATATTCCTTGACCGGGGCAAGGCCCACCAGCTCGTTGATCTCGGCACGGATGGCATCCAGTGCGCCGGTGTAGGCGGCAGGCAGCAGGTCGAACAGGGGCTGGTCTGCGCCGTCGTTCAGACGGAACTGCACCCCTTCCGGCCCGGCGGTCAGGGTCACGGTGCCGGTAAGGGTTTCATCGGTCCGCAGACAGTATTCGCTCAGGGCGCGGAAGATGCGGTCAGTGCACGCGGAAAGGCCTGCCGCACCCTTCTGTGCGGTGCACTGGGCCGCGACATAGTCCCGCACGTCGGCCCCGGCGGAAAGGGTCAGCCCCAGCCGGGTGCGGATCTTCTGGGCCAGCGCGTTGAGCTGCTGTGCGGCAAGGGCGGCCAGATCCTCCCGGGTGTAGGAGGCCGTCTCGCAGACATCCCCCAGTGCCGACACCAGCGCCGCACCGAATTTGTCAGCCAGTGCCTCCCGGCCCTTGTGGAGTAGAAGATGAGGTACTTGCCGCAGGGGTCGATGCGGCTGACGGCTCCCGGTGCCAGCGCCGTGCCTGCATCCACAAGGATGCCCTCTTTGTTCACGAGATACCGGCTGGACAGGGGGGCGCTGCCCTTGACGGCCAGATCAGACAGGGTCTTCAGAAAGCCGGGATAGCAGCTCTCATAGTGCTCAAAGGCAAGGATCTCCCCGGGCGCGTGCAGGGCAGCGTAGAGGTCCTGCAGGAAGAGCTTCTCGGCTCCGGAATTGGGGTAAAAGGCCAGATCCAGCGTGGCGATCCTGTCGCTCTGCAAAAGGCCTCGGGCCGCCATGCAGCGGGCAGTTTCTTCCAGTGCAAAATGCCTGCCTGTGCCTGCCCCGCCTGTGAGCAGGATGACGTTGCGGGCGGCGGGGGCTTCGGTGCCCAGCACAAAGGGCCGGCGCATGGCGCGCACCACGCTGTCCACAAAGGCATCCTGCCCGAGAACGGTCTTTTTCACCTCGGCGGCAAGGCCCTCAAAGCTGCCCAGGTGCTCCGGCTTCACGTCGGTGGTGCCCCTGGCCAGCAGGCCTTCGTCCTCCATGTCCCGCAGCATCTGGCGGCTGCTTTCCAGCGCGGCGGCGGTGGCATCGCTCTGGGTTTTGAGCTGGGCGTTCTGCTGCTTCAACAGCTCGTCCAGCCGTTTCTGCTGTTCCAGAAGCGCCGCGTTCAGGTCGGGCAGGGCGGCGCTGCCGCCTGTTTTGGGTGCAGAAGCGCCGGGGCGGCCTTGAATCTGCCCCCGGGCCGAACACGCCGTTCATCAGACTTTCCCAATCATCGGTGTATGCCATAAAATGTCCCTCCGTGCAGTGCTTTTTCTTTCAGTATAGTGGAGTCTGGTACGTTTTGCAAGGAAAGGGTTGAAATAAAGGACAAAGTTCGTTACACTATTGTCAAACGAAAGGATGAATTGCCATGGAGCCAAGAACACCTGCTGAATGGAAGACGCTGTTTGAGAGCGAAGCCTTTGCCCGCCAGACGGAATACTACGGCCCGCTGGGGGTGGAGTATACCCCCGCCGGGACACACCTGCGCCTGTGGGCTCCCACGGCAAAACAGGCAGCAGTGAACCTGTACCGCCGGGGCACCGGCGGGGCCTGTGTGGGCACCCTGCCCCTGCAGCAGCAGGACAAGGGTGTGTGGAGCATCTATCTGCCCGGCGACCAGCACGGAAAATACTACGATTTCACCCTTACCACCCCGTTTGGCACCTGCAATGCAGCGGACCCCTACGCCCGCTCGGCAGGGGTGAACGGGGTGCGCAGCATGATCTTTGACCCGGCCCGGGTAGACCCGCAGGGCTGGGAGCGGGATGTGCGGCCGGTGATCCCGCCGGCCCGCCGCAGCGTGTGGGAGGTCGGCGTCCGGGATTTCTCGCAGGACCCGGCCAGCGGCGTGCACACAGCCTGGCGGGGCAAATTTCTGGCCTTTACCCAGCAGGGCACGACCCTGAGCAGCGACGGCATCCACCCTACCTGCCTGAATTACCTCAAGCGGCTGGGGGTGAGCTATGTCCAGCTCATGCCCATCTTCGATTTTGGCAGCGTGGACGAGAGCCGCCCCTGACCCGGCAGTATAACTGGGGCTACGACCCCACCAACTTCAATGTGCCCGAGGGCAGCTACTCCACCGACCCCACCCGGGGCGAGGTGCGGGTGCGGGAGTGCAAGCAGATGATCGCGGCCCTCCATGCGGCGGGCATCGGCGTTGTAATGGACGTGGTGTATAACCACATGTACCGCTCCGACAATGTGCTGAACCGGGTGGTGCCCTCTACTACTTCCGCCAGAACGACGCCGGCTCCCTCTCCAACGGCAGCGGCTGCGGCAACGAGTTTGCCTCCGAGCGGCCCATGGCCCGGCGCTATCTCATTGATTCGATACTCTACTGGGCACGGGAATATCACATCGACGGCTTCCGGTTTGACCTGATGGGCCTGTATGACGTGGAGACCATGAACCTCCTCCGGGCTGAACTGGACAAGCTGCCCGGCGGGCGGGATATTCTGATGTACGGTGAGCCGTGGCAGGGCGGCTGCAGCGCCCTGCACCGGTACGAGGCCAACAAGAACAACCTGAATATGCTGAACGAGCGCATCGGCATCTTTTGTGACAACACCCGGGACGCCATCAAGGGCGGCTGTTTCGATGCCCGCGAGCCGGGCTATGTGGAGGGCAGGCCGGGAAGTTTCTGGGATATCGGTGCTTCGGTGGCGGCGTGGTGCCGCAGTGAAAAGCTGCCGCCCCACGCCCCGGGGCAGATCATCAGCTATGTTTCAGCCCACGACAACTTTACCCTGTGGGATAAGCTCCTGATGGTGCGCTACGCCCGCCCGGAGTTTGCCGCTGTGGACAAGACCGCGCTGGCCCAGAACCGGCTGGCGGCGGGCATCTACCTGACCAGCATGGGCCTGCCTTTCTGGCAGGCGGGCGAGGAGTTTGCCCGCACCAAGAAGGGGCAGGGCAACAGCTACCACTCCAGCCCGGCCCTCAACCGGCTGGACTGGCACCGGGCCGAACAGTTCCACAGCCTTGTGGATTACTACCGCGGGCTCATTGGTCTGCGGGCGGCGTTCCCCGGCTGGGCGCGCTGGACAAGGCCGGCCCTGCCGCCATCGAGTTCTTCCCGCTGGAACAGCCTCTTGTGGGCTGGCGGCTCCCCGCCCAGTGGGGCGACGGCGCAGCGTGGAGCGCCCTGTGCGTCTACTATAACCCCACCGAGACGGCGCGGGTCGTCACCCTGCCCGGCGGCAGCTGGAAGCTGCTGAGCGACGGCATCTCCTCCAGCCTGTGGCGGGGCAGCAGCCGCATCTGCACCGGCCAGACCGTTCTCCTGCCCCTGAGCGCCACCGTGTTCGGGCAGGTATAAAAATACGGTCTGCCGTTGCTTGACAACCTGCAATTGAAAATCCCCTGACCAGTTCAACGCCGGTCAGGGGATTTTTGATTTATGGATCAGGAAAAAGATGGGAGAATCAGGAGTTTTTCTGTGCCTGCTGGGTCTGGGCGTTCTTTTCGCCCAGGGTCAGGCTGACGGTCTGCATCTGGCCTTCCCGGGCCACGGTGATGGAAAGGGTATCACCGGCGGCATGCTGCTGGATCAGGGTGCCAAGGTCGTCCTTCTGGGCGATCTCGGTGCCGTCGATGCTCACGATACGGTCGCCGGTCTTCAGACCGGCCTTGTCGGCGGGGCCGCCCTGCACAACATCCACAACGTAAACGCCGTAGGCAGTGACGTTGAGCTGTGCTGCGGTCTGGGCATCGGTCACAGCCAGATAGGTGATGCCCATGTAGGGGCGGCCGGAGACATAGCCGTTCTCCAGCAGATCCTGTGCCACCTTGATGGCATCGTTGATGGGGATGGCGAAGCCCAAGCCCTCCGCATCGCTGGAGGAGGACTTTGCGTTGACCAGACCGATGAGCTCACCGTTCATGTTGAACAGGCCGCCGCCGGAGTTGCCGGGGTGACAGAGGCATCCATCTGGATCAGGGACATGGTGTTGGTGGAGCTGGTGCCCTGGATGGTCACGCTGCGGTTCAGGGCGCTGACGATGCCGCCGGTCACGGTGCCGCCCAGCTCACCCAGCGGGTTGCCCACAGCCATCACGCTTTGGCCCACCTTCAGGCTGTCGCTGTTGCCCACGGTGGCGGGGGTCAGGTCGGTGGCATCGATCTTGAGGACAGCCACGTCGCTGGTGTCGTCCTCGCCCACCACGGTGGCGGGGTAATCGGTATCGCCGATGGTCACGGTGATGTTGGATGCGCCGGACACAACGTGCGCACAGGTCAGGATATAGCCGTCGGAGCTGATCACGACACCGCTGCCCGCGCCGCTCTCCACCTGGCTCTGGCCGTACCAGGACCACTGGGAGTAGACCACCTGCTCGGTGGTGATGACCACCACGCTGGGGCTGACCATCTCAGAGACCTGAGCGGTGGTCATGCCGGAAGCGGTGTTCACCGCGGAGGCAGCAGAGCCGGAATCACTGCTGGACGTGGAGGAAGGTGCCACCTGCTGGATGACCACCTTGCCGCCTGTGTTGCCCACCTGGGCTCCCACAAAGCCGCCGACAAAGCCCATGGCTGCGGCCAGCACCAGCGCAACTGCACTGCGGGCGATATTGCCGTTTTTCCGGCGGCGCTTCTTGGGAGGCTGCTTGGGGCTTCCCTGTGCGGCCTGATACCGGGGGCCTTCCGGAGGCGGCACCGCGCCGCCATCGCTGCCGCTGTTCGGCTCGGCCTGGGGGCAGCCTGTGCGGCCTCGCCGTAGGTGCCTGCCGTGTTGGCGGTGTTCATGCCGGAGGAGCCGACGTTGGGGTAGCCGGTCTCGCCGGTCTGGCTATGTTCAGAGGAATAATCGTATTCCCACTTGTTCTCGTTATCCATACTGCTTACTTCCTTTCTCAAAGGGAATGGTTCGGAGGGGGCGCTTCTGCCGCACCTCCTTGGAACTGTTTCTATTGTATCCGTAATTGTGAAAAGGAATCGCTGACCGGGTGAAGAATATGTGAAATAAGGTCGCAGCGGGAAGCCTTGACAGCGGCGCGGGGGCTTGGTATTTTAAGGGTGCAGCGCAGAAGCCGGCAGCGTTGTGAAACCTCTCCGTCATCTTCGCTTTGCTCGATGCCACCTCTCCTAGTAGGAGAGGCCTTGGCATACCGTCGCGTTTTCGTGGGTCGGCGCTTCGCTCCTGTTTGCCCTGCGGCAGGTATTGGTTTTGGAGCGTCAGCGATTATTGCGAAAAAACGAATCTTCTGCCAAGGGCTCCCCTACTAGGGGAGCTGTCGCGGCAGCGCCCGCGACTGAGAGGTTTAGCCCAGCAGGGCAAGCCCGCGAAAAGGAGCAAATTATGAAATTGGAAAAGATTCCGGGCGGTTATGCCCTGTATAAAGAGAAAACCATCATTGGCACCTGCCAGGCCCGGCCTACGGAGCAGGGCGCGGACATCACTGCCCTGACCATTGTGCCGGAATGGCGGCGCAAGGGCTACGGTTCCTACCTGTTAAAAGAGGTATTGCGCAGCCTGGGCGGCTATGACAAAGAGACGGCCACTGTGTTCACGGCTCCTTTGCCTGCCGATGCGGGGGAGCGGGCCTTCTGGGCAAAGTTCGGCTTTGCGGCAGAAGGGGCAGCGGCCTGTGCCGCCGCCGCACCCCCGACCTGACGGCCGTGAAGCTTGTGCAGGACTTCCTCGCCGCGCGGCTGGCTGACCCCAGGCTCTGCATCGATGCCACCTGCGGCAACGGGGGCGACACGGCTTTTCTCTGCCGCCTTGTGGGCAAAGAGGGCCGGGTGCTGGGCTTTGACATCCAGCCCGAAGCCATTGCCTCCACCCGGCAGAACCTTGCACGGAAGGGCCTTGCGGCAGAGCTTCACTGCGACAGCCACGCCAACCTCTTACAATATGTACAGCCCGGCACCGTCGATGCCGTGATGTTCAACTTCGGCTGGCTGCCCGGTGCCGACCACGGGGTGTTCTCCCACGCCCAAAGCAGCATCCCGGCGCTGGAAGCTGCCCTCGAGGCCCTGCGGCCCGGCGGGGTGCTCAGCGCCATCCTGTACAGCGGCAAGGTCATCGGCTCCGACGAAAAGACCGAGATCCTCCAATGGATGCGCTCCCGGCCCCTGAAACAGTGCACCGCCCTTGTCTGCGGTTTCGCCAATTGGGCAGATACCGCCCCCTTGCCCTGCTTCCTCCTGAAAAAATGCTGAAATTGTAAAATAAACGCAAGAGAAATCCAAAAGATTCTCCTGCGTTTATTTTTTTGCGCATTTTTGGGGGAAAGGGGTGGAACAGATGGCAAAGCACATGGAGTTCGACGACCGCAAGAAGCTGGAACGCCTGTACAACTCTGGAATGAACGGTATGGAAATTGCCCCGCTGATGGGTTATGACTACTCCACCATTTATAAGGAACTGCGCCGCGGTGATACTGGCCGGATGGATGAGCGTGGCCGGGCTGGGTACAGCGCAGACCTTGCGCAGAAGCGGCTCTACCATACGAAGCAGAGGTTACGGTATCGGGCGGAATACCCCGGTGGGCTGAAAGAATGAAAGCACAGACGTTTGAGTTGAACCGTTGCTACAATGCAGACTGCATGAAAGCAATGGCTACTTTCCCGGATGGTTACTTTGATCTCGCTGTGGTAGACCCGCCCTGTTTCAGCGGACCTGAACGCCGCGGATTCTACGGCTCAAGGGTCAGCCGAATCGGAGTGCATCGGGATTACCCGGTTTCTCCCGTGTGGGAAGTGCCGGGAAAAGAGTATTTCGACGAACTGATGCGAGTGAGCCGACACTATATTATATGGGGCTGCAACTATTTCAGCTATGGCTTTGCTCCGGGGCGTATCGTATGGGATAAGTGCAACCAAGCGACAAGTTTTTCCGACTGCGAGATTGCGGCAACAGACCTACTCAAGACGGTCAGACTATTCCGCTATATGTGGAGCGGGATGATGCAGGGCAAGAGCATTTCCGAAGGGCATATCATGCAGGGAAACAAAAGCCTGAATGAAGTACGAATTCACCCAACGCAGAAGCCGATTGTTCTGTATGACTGGATTTTTCAGAATTTCGCAAAGCCTGGACAGAAAGTTCTTGATACTCACCTCGGAAGTGGCAGCAGCAGAATTGCCGCCTATGAAGCGGGTGTTGACTTTATCGGCTTTGAAATCGACCCGTTCTATTTCAAGACACAGGAAGAACGCTTTGCGAATTACACGAACCAAACCAGCTTATTTCACATGAGGTAGAAAAATGCTTGAACTTGCAATCTGGCTATATCACATCGGCACCCCTGATCTGGCGGTGAGGATTGCGAAAGATGTGGCGACGGCTCTTTTTTCTTTTGTGGGGCATCCTGAACCACTACGCCAAAAAGGAAGCTGAGGAAGCATTTCTTGAGGTGTCCAAGGAGGCTCATTACTGGAAGATGGTGGCGAATCACAGACGGGATATGTTGGATAAGACCCGGGAGAATTTATACAAATGGTATGGATCAAGGAAATCGTGATGGCTGGGATTATTACGGTGATTGCCTGCGCCGGAATCTTTGAGCTGCTGGAACGCCGTAAGCGGGCAGCGTTCAAAGAGCAGATTCACGATCTGGCGCAGAAGTACATAGACAAGATGAAACAGGAAGAACACGTTAAAGAGTGAGCTTCCGGGCATGGGCAGACCTACCCGCCCACCATGCGGCTAGTCTATCTAGGGGGCGGCCGCCCGGCTACCGCAAGGCCGGGACCCTACCTGCTGGGGGCAGAAAGAATACAGCGGGGCGGCCCGCATGGGTGGCGGCTACCTGTCCGATGCCGCCTTTTTATCTGGTACGGCCAGTGCAGGAGGGGGGCATTCCCTTCCGCCCGGTGCTAACCCCGGGGCGTACCGCCAAAGACCGAACATCCACCCACCAAAGAAAGGACTACGATATGAACGACGAAAAGAAAATTGGCTTTTCCGTAGAACTGGAAAACAACCGTGTTGACCTGTGGGCAAATGGTGACGATGAAACGCTGGTGAACCTTGCCGTTGCAGCGACAGCGAACATTGTTGCTGCGGCTTGCGGCAATGACGCGAAGGAGGCCGAAAAGCTGCTGCAGGATGTGAAGATCGGGCTGGATGCAGCACTCGATCAGGCGTTGGAGCATCCTACCCAGGAAATCAACCCGGAAGACTTCAAGGCTATTGGTCCCGCTGATCTGCCTGCCAAACCTCTGGGCAAGGCTTGATTTCGGAGGAACACGGCATGGAGGGACAAGGCGTATATTCCCCGAAAGAACAGTACAAGCAGATGTTTATTGAGGCGGTCGGGAAGAGACCTGGTAGCATGGTGATGTGGCGAGTGCTTGACGAAATGGGCTTTTTTCAACAGCCCGGCCAGCGCAAATCATCACCTGAATGTACCGGGCGGTCTGCTGATCCACTCCCTCAATGTAGCGAAAGCTGCAATGGAACTGTGCGAGGCGGAACGGTTCGCACAGTGCGATAAGAACGCTGTGCTGACTGCCGCCCTGCTGCACGATGTCTGCAAGGCTGGGAAGTACATTGCAAAGCCGGAGGGAGGGTATCGGTACAGAGACACCCGGATGCTGGGGCATGGTGAAGAATCGGTCATCCTGATTCAGCACTGGATGTACCTCACGGAAAAAGAGACGCTGGCGATCCGCTGGCACATGGGTGCCTACACCGGGCAGCAGGACTGGGATACCCTGAGCAAAGTATATGACAGCTGCCCAGAGGCTCTGTGCGTTCACATGGCGGATATGATTGCCACGCACATTATGGAGGTAGAAAAGTGAGCGGGTGTGCCGCCTATCTTGAACTTCCGAGCGGTGAGCGAATAGAGATACCTGCGGAGATGCCGGATGTCACAGAAGCTGACGGAACCCTATGGGACGGGAGCTTTGAACTGCCGGAATCGGTGAAAAAGCTGATGGAATGGGCGGATGAAGCAGCTATAGAATGGGGCAGCGATCCTTACTTCCTCGAAGGGTGGTTGAAACCTCGGCGGCGGATAAACTTCAACCCGCCGGAGCACTGGGAAACGGTGCAGGACAAACGCTGCAACACGTCCCCACTTGGACGGTGCAGTTACCTACATAAAGCAAGGAGGGTCAAGAGCTTGGCGAGGAGCGCACATATCAGAATTGCCCTGCACAGGGGCACAAAGAAGAATGACGTAGAACAGTGCAAACACACGTTTAAGATCACCGATGCACGATGCGCTCCGTGCGGCGGCTACAACGTGGAGTGCAAGCACTATGAGGGAAACGATGCTGCTGATACAAAGCATTGTCCCAGGTGAAACAATAGGCAGCCCTGCCCGCAGAAGCGGGGCTGCTTTTTATGTGGCGCGGGGTGCCTTTCTGGTACAGGGGCACTGTGAATGGGGCCGAACCCCATCTGCGCCTGCTTAACGCTTTCCATGAAAGCCGGGCACGGCCATGAAGTCAGCCGCCCGGCACGGCGGAGCGGTGCTGTACAGCAGCGTCCTCCTTTCCGTTCAAGCCCGATGAAAAACCGGGCTGCCGTTCTTGCCGAAGCCGCACCCGCATGGATATGACGGGAACGGGTGCGCCGCAGTGTGAACGCAGAAACACCCTGTTCAACTTGCTCAGGCCAAAAGCAACAGGCCATTGCAGCGGCCGCCCCGCTCTGTACCTCTCTTACGGAGCGGGTCTGATATGCGAGCGCAAGGTGCCGCCTGTTTCCGATTCCCCATCATCAACAGACGGGTCGGTTCGATGCCGACCGTTCGCACAAGAAAAGAGGAAAACCATGGAAATCAAATGCTTGACCCAGGACTTCCCGCAGGGAAAACGGGTATACGATGCGGACGGCGTAGCTCCTTCGCTGATGCACACCGCCAGCACCATGCGGTCGCAGGCCATTCTGGTTCGGGGGGGGCAGCGGCGTGAACGCTGAGAAAGACGTGTGCTGCATTACATCCACCCAGACTAACGCCGAACGCCTGATGAATACAGCACCAACCCTGAGCCGTGACAAGGACAGAACCATTGTAGGCTACAACTCGTTCTGCCTTGCCGGGAACTTCGTTGATCGAAACACAAACCAAAATGGAAGCGGCGTCCGGGAAAATGCCTCGTTCACGCTGAACACGCAAGACCGTCATGCGGTGGCATACGATGCAAGAAACATCCGGCTGAATGGCACGGTGAGCGGAACACTCCAAGCGAAAGAATCAGGGGGATGGAGTTTGAATTACATCAACCCGGTCATTCAGCCGGATGTGCTGCGCCTGCCGGAATGGATCGTGCGCCGCCTGTTGCCGATGGAGTGTGGACGATTGCAGGGCTTTCCAGATGGATGGGGAGAAATTGCACCGCTGGCGAATGAAACGGAAATCCAGTTCTGGCGGGAAGTGTATCTGAGAAACTGCAAAATCAAAGGGCAGAAGCCAAAGAAGATCATTGCACGGGCAGATGGAGCCAGAAGCGATGCCGCTGTGAAGAAATGGCACGATGAGCTGCACAGTCCGTCGGCGGAGTATTCCATGTGGGGCAACGGAATGGCCTTGCCGAATGCCCTGTTCTTCGTCCAAAATGCTTTCCGGGAATTGGGGAAGCCTGCGGCGGAGGTGAAGCTGGGCAGCCTGTTCGATGGAAGCGGGACCATGCCGCTGTGTGCCGTGATGTGCGGCGGGCGGGCTGTGTGGGCAAGCGAAGTGGAGCCTTACCCGATTGCTGTTACCAAGACACACCTGCCAGAGATGCAACACCTCGGCAGCATAACGGACATCAAAGGCGGTCAGATCGAGCCGGTGGACATCATCACTTTCGGCTCTCCTTGCCAAGACCTGAGCATTGCGGGAAAGCGCAAAGGACTGGGCGGCGACCGAAGCTGCCTGTTCTATGAAGCAATCCGGGTCATCCGGGAAATGCTGTCTGCCACAGGCGGAAGGTATCCGCGCTTTGTCATTTGGGAAAATGTGCCGGGTGCGCTGTCGTCGCATGGCGGAAAGGATTTTGAAATTGTTCTCAACGAGCTTTTGCACCTCCGAGATTTTGCCGGAGGTGGAACAGATAAGCCTATTTGCCAGCATGGAAAATGGGCAAAGGCTGTGTCCTACGGAGCTGTTGCCTATCGAATTGTCAACGCTCAATATTGGGGAATCCCCCACCGTCGCCGAAGAATATATGCTGTCTGCGATACTCGTGGAGAATCCGCCACGATGGTCGCTTTTGAGCGTGGCGGCACTGAATGGCATTTTAGACCGTGCCTCCCGGGGGGGGGCAGACCGTTGCCTGCCTTGCTCCTGACTGCTATTCATGGCATGATCGCATGGTGGAAGCAGGAAAGCTCCGAGGGGGGGGGGCAGAACGAGCCTACACCCTGAAAATCCGGCAAGGCTGTGAGGGCGGCGGCAAAGGTCCGCTGGTGCAGACGGAGCTTTCCGCAACGCTGGCGACACGCCAAGACCAAAGCCTGATCCAACGCGCTGCCGGGTTTGACCTCGGAAATTCTGGCGGAATCGGCTATTCAGAAGAATGCAGCCCGACACTGATGACCGGGGCGGGCGGAAACAAAACGGCTGTTGTACAGAATCAAAGACTGATGGAATCTCTGGTGCTAAACGACCAAGGCGGGAAAAACATGGATGTTTCTGTAAATGTAACAGGAACTCTCCGCGCACAAACACACGGGCACCCGCCTGTTGTGTTCCAAAAATCGGAGGATGAAGGAAATGAGACCTGATACCCTGTCGAAGCTGGCTGTATCTGTTGCGATTTGCGCGGCAGCTGCCAGCAGCGTTGCCGTTGGACTGGCAAACAGCCGGATCGACGACCTGGAAATCCAGCGGGATATTTACAAATCCCGCGCGGAGGACTGGGAAGGAACCGCCGGAGTTATCGCCCAGTATGCAGACGATCTGGCGGACGAGTTGAAAATTAGGGGTACGCTGGATAAAAAGTTGGTTGTCGAGTATGCCGGGGTTTTCGAGTGTACCGCATACTGCACCGAGAAATACCAGCACATCTGCGGCACGGGAACGGGGATCACCGCCAGCGGGCAGCCAATCCAAGCGGATGTAACTGTGGCGGCAGACCAAACGCTTCTCCCTTATGGCACGGTGGTCTACATCGAAGATGTTGGAATCCGCATTGTGCAGGACAAGGGCGCAGGGGTACAGGGCAACCATATCGACGTTGCCGTTTCCGGCAGCCATGAAGACGCTTTGAAATGGACAGGCTACGGCGAACACCGGGTCTGGATTATCAAGGAAACAGACTGAAAGGATGGAAAGCAACATGAAGGTAAGAAGAACCGAGAAAATCAAAGTCAACACGTTCCGGGTGGGTGATGTCATTCGCTTTAAGCTGTCCGATGGCGAGAAGGTGGAGATGCTGGCCGTCAAAGAAGAAAGTGACGGCATGATTTTCTGCTTTGTAGACTGCCTGGCGAAAGAATACAGCATGAACGAGCAGAACGCCAATGAGGGCGGATGGGATGCCTCCGACCTGCGGAAAAAGCTGAACGGTGAAGTACTCGACCGCTTCCCCGGAAAATCAGAAAGCTGCTGCTGCCTTTTGAAAACGGCGACCTGCTGCGGCTGCCGACGGAGAAGGAAATCTTCGGCTCAAACCCGTGCGGCGAAGATGAATCCAAAAACGTGAGTCAGTGGAAGCCGATGAAGCAGCGGAAGAACCGTATCGCCTCTCAGGGCTTGAACGGCGGATGGGAATGGTACTGGCTCCAGAATCGGGTGCAGAACTCGGCAGCCTATTTCGCCAACGCGGCCAGCGGCGGGTATTGCGCCTACTACAACGCCTCGTCTGAGGCTGGTGTCCGCCCCGTCGCCAAGATCAAGAATCCCATATCCGCACCTGCCTGTCAGGTGCGGAACGATGAAGACGAGGAGGAAATCGAGAAAGCCGCCAACTGGTGGGCGGAAAGAATACTCGAAGATCGGCCACACAGTAATGGAGATAACAGCTTCACTTCCGTTACTGCGTTCTCCTTGCTGACATGGGGCGGCAGAACATAACGCCAAATCAGGCGGACACGTTCAAAAAGCATTGGCAAAACGCATGGCAGAATACGCAGAAAGTGGGATGTTTAACCACTTTTCCATCATGTGCGATTATGGTCCATGCAGGATGCTGGCCGATGCGGCCAATGAAGCGGGAATCAGTACCGCAAACTTCCCGTTTAAGACAACGATGTTTCTTACGGAAAAAGATGGCATTATGGTACGCGATGGCTATGGCGCACCGGCTGTCAAGCTGTGAGGGTAACGACATGGACGAGAAAAAAAGAGTGTGCCGGCAGAAATCGAAACCGTCACCATCACCATGAGCCGCCCGGTGGCTGAGGCAGTGGCAAAAGCCTGCGAGATGTACCTCCGTCTGCATCTGGGGCAATTTGAAGACCTGATTGACGAGCTTTGCATGGCAAAGTTCTATGCTGCGCTGGAAAATGATTCATTTGACGGCAAAGAGGAACGGGATGAAATCTTCCATATCTCGATTGACCGCCGAAACATCATGCAGGAGGAAGTGGACAAGCTGTACAAGAGATACGTCCTTTCCGCTCCGCTTGATTACTGCATGAGAATCCCGTACCGGGCAGAACAGATCTGGCTTGCGATCCGCCACGCTCTGGCATGGCACGATAACCCGAAGGGCGACTACACGGTTCAGTATGACAAGCCGCTCAACCGTTCGGATCAGCCACAGCCGATGGTGCAGCTGTACGAGGCACCCACCGAGGGAAAGCCTACCTGTGATGGCAAGTGCGCAAAGTGCGGGAGGTGCTGATATGCAAAAGATGTTCAAGGCTATATTTTGCGATATATGCAGGAGAGTTGCATTTCAGGAACAGCTTGAGGGTGGGTTTCAGGATATGCTGACAACGCAGGACTGGGTGACTGATTGGGAAGTGACCACCGATTTCAACGGATTCCCTTTGAAGTATCCAAGAGTAATTGACCTTTGCCCGCAATGCCGTGCAATGTACGGGAAAAGGCCGCTCGGGGTCGGAGGAAAAATACAGCATCATGTGTGAGGTATTTATCTGATCGTGTCCAACTGCGGCGGCGAGGTGCTGCCCTATCTCAACAGCTTCGTTTTGAAATGACTACAGTTTGAAGTCGTTTCAGAGAATAAGCAAGCCCGTCGTAAAATTGCCGCCCTGACGAGGCGGCAAGGGGCTTGTATACCGAGGATAAACTAAGAACCAGCGGAGAACGTAGCTTGAGGTTAGATTGAAAATTAGCTTGTAATCTAACCAAGGTCTAAGCAAGATTTAGTCAAGACCTATGCAAGCCGTTCCCAGTGGCGGGGGTACAGGGGAACCCCTGTATTGTCTCCCCGCGGAAGAAGGGCGTAACGGACAGCAGGGCTTCCCGGAGCGGGGGCGGGGGCAAGCATAGAAGTTCCCGGGCAGCTGGCGGTTTTGCCTTTATTCAGCAAAAGGATGTTCACGGAAAGGAGGACGTAGTGGGTATGAGCGGCGGCTTTTATGTCAGAGAACAGAAATACATCTGCGGCAAAAATTATGCCACTGCGCCAACCATGCAGGCGGAGTTTTTCGAGGTTTCCGAGAAAGAGCATAAGGCCAGCACCCGGCGGAAGAAAGAACTCGCCACCAGTCTGGCGAAGGAAGCTTACAACCTCCGCAAATCTGGCCGCTACCTGGTTCTGCTGGTAAATACGAACTTCCGGCCCGGTGATTTCTCGGTTACATACACCTACGACGACGATCATCACCCTGCCCCAAATGACCTTGCCCGGGCTGACCGGGACTTCTCCAATGTAATCAAGAAGCTGTACCGCCTTTGCGATAAACAGGACATCCAACGTCCAAAGTGGGTCGTGGTGACGGAGTATTGCACCATGGACCCGGTGACGGGTGAAGTTCTGGGGCGGCACCATCACCACGTCATTATGACCCACCCGGCGGGGCTGACCCGGGAAATGGTGGAACAGGCATGGAATGGACGGGGCATGGCTCGGTGTGAGCCACTGCACTTCGATCATGGCAGCATCGAAAGCCTTGCCCGGTATATCGTGAAGAACCGTCGGTGCAAACGGCATTGGCGGCAGAGCCACGGCTTGCAGCCGCCAAAAATGCCCCGCCCGAACGACAACAAAATGAGCCGCAGCAAGCTCAAGGACGTTTGCGAAAACTGCCTGGAAGACCGGGCATATTGGGAACGGATGTACCCGGGGTATACCCTGCATCGGTGCGAAGTCATCATCACGGGCAATTCGACCCGTCACCTGATCGTGAGCCTGTACCGCAAGGAGCAGCCAAAGAGCAAGAACAGGAGGAACCAGCCTTGAGCGCAAGAATGGAACTGGAAGACCTGCCGCCCCGGTATCGTGCCCAGGCGGAGAAGCAAATAGCCGCCCGCTGCGCATGGAAAGCCCCGGCGGGGGCGGTATCGCTGGAAGCAGCGGCCAAGGCTGCCGGGGAGATCGGGAAGACCTTCGAGAGCAAGGGCGAGTATGATTTTTACATCGACACGGTGCTGCCGGGCATCCAGTCCGGCAGGATCATCAAGGCAACGCCGCACGTTGCCTTTCCTTTGCTGCTCGCAAAGGTTTTTTGCAGGGTCGCCTTCCCGGCGGAGAGGTATACGGCAGATTATGTGTTGGAATACGCCGACGGCACGGTGGAGGTCGTGGAGATCAAGTCAAAATTCACCCGGCGGGCGCAGAGGGACTATATCTACCGCCGCAGGCTTTTTGTTGACCTGATCGCAGAGCCGCGGGGCTATGTGTTCCGGGAAATCATCACCCCGGACACGAAAACTGAAATCAAAGAGTGGAAACGTCTGGCAGACCAGGCGGGAAAGGAATCATCATGGGCAAAAGCAGAGCAAGGGTGCCCTCGTACTACCGGCAGAGTATCCAGAACGCCGTGAATCGGCAGATCAACCTTGGCCGCACCAAAACGGCAGCATCGCTGAATCGGGAAGCCATTGGACAGGTCGTGTCCTACTGCTTTGTGGCAGCAGCGCACGACATTCTGAACTTCGACGCAGGCAACGCCGCTGTGCTGACCGTCAAGATGAACAATGCGGCGGAACGGTACACCCTTGACCGGGACAAACGGGGGCACGGAAAGCCCGCATTGCGCTGGAAGACCGCACAACGCCGCTGATGGTGGAAACTTTCCTGCTCCCGGCGGGCAAGCTGGGCAAGACGGCCAATGAGCGGGAAATCCTTGCCGAACGCAGGGATGCTGCCGACATGGTGGCCCGGTATTGCGTGGAAGCCCTGCACGACATGAGCTATACCGTGGAGCAGATTGCCGCTGTCATGCAGGAGACCTGCTCCAACTTCGAGCAGTTCCTTGGATGGTCCGAGGACGGCGAGATGGTAGCTTACGAGAAGCTACGCCGTGTGGTGGAGGACATCTACGGCGTGGGGGCTATGGTCGAGCGGGTAAACGGGCAAGGCCCCGTCTTCGGAAGCGAGTTTTAATTTTTCGGGAGGCAGAGCATGACACACGAGGCGGAAGCGATTTTGAAATACTGCGCAGATATTCCCCGTCGGCTTACGATCATCCGCCGCCAGTGTGCCACTCTGGACGACGAAGTAGACACGCTGAAAGGCATCAACATGGACGGTATGCCCGGCGGCGGGCTGCCCGGTGACAGCACCGCGGCAATGGCCTGCAAAATGGATGAACTGGGCATCGGTGACAGGTTGAGAAGTCTGGAACGTCAGCAAGCCCTTTTGAAGTCCGATGAAGCTCTGATCCGAGGACAAATTGACCGACTGGACAGTGTCCACAATCTGATCCTGACAGAATACTACATCGGCCACAAAAAATGGGCAGAAGTGCAGGTCGATGCAGGGTACAGCATCCAGCATTTGAAACGGCTTCGGAACGTCGCTTTGCTGGCCTTTGGCCGGGGCATGGAGCGGCTGCCCGAGTGCCCTGCCTTATTATCACGCGCGTATAACGTGCGCGAGACCCTGCCCCGGGCTGACGCATGGGTTGAAGGTGATATTCTCTTATAGGGAAGATCGACCGTCAGAGCCTCACGCAAACGCGCTTCCGCAAATCGAGTCCACCCGGCGCAGAAAAACAAACACGACTACCCGGAAATGTGGAAAAGTTGGAAAGAAATACCCGGCGGGCTGTGCGGCCTGCCGGGTTTTGTGAAATCTGAAATTTTGGAGGGCAAATTTATGTGCAAATGGTGTGACAATCCGAGGTGTACGATCACAAAAAGCAGGTTCTCGAACGTGGGCCGATTCTGCAAAGCATCGCAGAGAGCATGATGCGCCCGGCTGACGAGGAACACCCTGCGACGTACAGCTTCAAGGGGGTGCCGTGCTTTAACAGCGTAAGCGCACTTATCCCGGATGAAGACGATGAAAACCCTCATGCTTATTTGCAGTTCGTGTTTGACGAGGACGAGGGAACGCCGGATGGGTGGGAATGCACAGAGGTTGCATACCCGCTGACCTGGAAGACCGAGAAGGAAATGCAAAATAATCTTGGGAGAACAAGCATAAAATTGAGAAAGCCCGTCAGGTCATCGACCCGGCGGGCTTTTCGTTACTCTGCGGGGACGGTAAAGGTTATGCCAACCATTTGCGTGGATGGGGTTTCGGTGATGGTGAAGGTACGAACTCCGTGTTCGTCTTCGCTGCTAGACACCGTGACTTCATCGGTGGAAAGGCCGTGCATCATGCAATATTTTTGCTTCACGGCAGCTTCCGCCCGCTGCACGTTCTGATCCAGCTGGAATTGCTCCACGGCAGGGGTGCAGCTTTTTACAAAGTCATGCTTCAACTGGTCGATAACCGATTGAGCTTCCGGGAGAATGTGGCTCATTGCTTGTCCTCTTTTCGTTGGGTGCGTTGCGCTTGAGGATGATCTGTGGGGCATCGGGGGCGGCTCCCTGCTCCTTGGCATACCGGGCGATCTCATCCGGCAGCCCGATGGGGAAACCGTTTTCGTCAAGCGGCCCATCGTACCCGGTGAAGTCCACAATATGCACGGCGGGCGGCTCGGGAATCAGTTTGTAGTATCTGCCGTCCTCGTAGTTCTGATCCGTGACCCGGTTCCAGTAGCCAATATCGCCGTGTTCCTCCTGGGCGGCCTCCATTGCATCTTTGGCCTGTTCTTCGGTCAATCCGTCGAAGGTCAGGCGGGAACCGTCTGCAAAGGCGGCAACCAGCCGCCACGGGGCAAAAAATTCGGTTTCATCCATGAAAATGCTCCATTTCGTGCGGTTTTCGTAAATGAGTTGAAGTTTTGATAACGAAAAAGTTCAATTCAATCACAAAAAGTGAATTTCGTGTACAAAATCAGCGATTCGATTTCGTGGGAATGTACCCATGCAGGCAGCGGTTGCAGCCGTATTTCGTGAGAGCGGCAGTCACACGATCTTCCGGGAAGTAAAACACAAGTTCGTTTTCGTTGGAGAGACCTGCCCCGGCGGGATATTCAAGCCCGGTGTACCAGTCTGTTTCCATCTCATACTTGCGGCGCAGATACTTGTAAACGTCCCGCTGGGCCTTGTCGAATACCTCCACGAAGGAGAAGGATGCACACGGCGGCAGCTCGTTTGCCAGCATGGGCACGTTGGCGGCGATCCACTCCACGATTTTGGCTTTGGCTGCGCTGCGGCGGGGTTTGTCCTCCCGGCGGATGGCATCAAGGAGAATGAGCAGGTTCGGTTTTGAGAGGTCGGAAAGCACCTCGGCCAGCGGATAAGGATTTTCGTGGATCAGCGGCGACGTGCGCAGTTCATCGGCGAGATCGAGATCATAGCAGGTAACAGCCCGCTGGCGGTCGTCTACCCGCTCGCTGGTGTAGTACAGCATATTTTCGATGTGCTTTTGCGCAGCCTCGGAAAGCTGCTCCACAAGGGCGATGCTGTCCTCAAAGCTGATCTGTGCTTCGTTCCGTTCGCCGCTGCTCCTGCCCGTCTTATAGTCCAGAGGGATGATTCCAAGCTCCATAGCAAGGCGATAGATATCTTGCAGGGCTTTTTCCGTTTCACAAAAGCGTTGCAGGTGCAGGCGGCAAGGCTGGTCTGATAGGGAAGCTTGCCGGAGCCATAGAAAACCCCGGTTTCGTGTTCCCGGTCAATGCTGGTGGGGCTGGTCTTGCTCTGCTGGGCACTGTTCAGCCGCTTTTCTTCGTCGGGTCCGGCGTTCTGTTCAGGCCAAGGGCCAAATGCAGGAATCGTATACATGAGAATACCTCCTTGTCGGTTTTTGTTACTGGATTTCGTTACAACCATGATAGGACAAAACGCAAAGAAAAGCAATAAAACGCAAGAAAGATTTCGTGTGGAATCCCACAAAATCCCCGGCGGGTGGCCGGGGCGCAGAAATCAGGCAAAGCGGATGGTGTTTCGTGCCATGCGGCCGCGCAGGGCGGAGAGCGTCAGACTGCCGCAGGCGTTATCCCATCCATCCACCCCCGGCGGCGGGAATGTAGGGATACAGGGTGCGCGGGTCGTTGGAATCCGGGTCAACGAGATGGTGGACGCGCCCGGTTTCATCGTCCGTGTAAACGTCCCATCCTGCAATGCTGTGGCGGGTATAGGTTTTCATGCTTGAATACTTCCTTTCGCGTTTCGTGGTGGGCAGCGGATCAGGCTTCGGTGAAGTGGGAGACAGTGCGCCGGGACAGCGCAAAGGCAATGGCGGGCACATCGTCATCCGTTTCGCTGTGGGCTTTGATGGCCTCGGCGATGCGGGCCAGATCGTCCACCGTGATGCCGCCCGGCTTGCGGCTGCTCTCGGCTGCATCGTTCAAGATGCGGTCGTATTCCTCGCAGTCGCAGCAGGTGCAGTAGTCGTTGGCGATGCAGGCGTAACGTGCGCCCTCAGCGTCCAGAATGCGGGTCTCTTTCAGTTTCATTTCGTGACAGCTCCTTTTCGTGTTATGGTTGGTGTTCGGGATGATCTCCCGGCGGCTGCCGGGGTAGTGGGGCGGGGCTGCTTTACGGTGCTTGCCCTGCCAGAGTGTCCGATTTCGTGTTATGCGTTGCCGTCGAGAACGTCCATCACCTGATGCGCGGCATACTTTCCGTTTGCGGTGAGCTGCCGCTGCCATGCGCTGTTGCGGGGAGACCAGCGGAAACCGTTCCGTTTCAGCAGTTCCCGGGTCTCGTCATCGGGCTTGCCGTCGAAGATCAACTGTACCCGCATAGTCTCGGTGTCTTCCCGGTAGGTGTAGCCGCTGCGCTCTTCTTCCACCGGGGCGGCGGCTTTGGCGGCTTCCAATTTCGTGATCCGCTCCTTTACCCGTTTGATGTTGGCGTTGCTGTTGCTGAGGGCGTAGGTCGGGAAGGGCTTGCCGTGGAACTGCAGCGGGGACCCGTCGCCGTTCCGCCCGCCTGCGGGGTAGACCTTCGGTTTCGTGATCCATGCCATAGTGTCGGCGGGGATACCCTCGAAACCGTCCAGCGTTTTGTTTTTGCGGTAGTAGGCATTGGCGGAAACCATCATTTCGTGCCCGGCTTCCAGCCCGGCCAGCTTCTCCCGCAGATAGTCCAGCACCTCGGGGTCATTGCTCTTGACGGTGAGGGTGTGGGCGGTCTTGAGCAGATCAAGATAGTGTTCCGCCTTGCGGAAGGTTTCGTGATTGGCTTCCCATGCTTTGACCTGCTTCTCCTTCTTCCGGGTCGGGAAGTTGCCAGCCCCGCAGATCATCACGCTGGGGCAGCGGGTGCCGATCTCGTTGTCCCGGTTGATGGCCTCGGCCAGTGTCTTGGCGTAGCGGTCAAACAAATATTCGGCGTGTTCCTTCTGGGCCTCGGTGCTGCACAGGGCTTTGACCCGTTCCAGGATAGCGGCGGCCTCGGCAACGTCGGCGTTGTATCCCGCGGTCGCGCTGCCCTTCTCATAGTCGTCGAAGGACCGCATTTCGTGAGAGAGGCGGGCGGTGGATTCGTTGATGGTGTAAGTACGCATTTCGTGTATCTCCTTTTCGTGTTGGATTTCGTGATATTCCCGGCGGTCTGCCGGGGCGGTGGGATCGGGTCGCTTTGCGGTGCGGCCCGTCAAGGTGTCCGTTTAATCCATCTGGCAATAGTCCATGGCCTGATAGCCCATCCCGGCAAGTGCCCGGGTCATTGCTTCGGCGTTTCGTGTGCGGGCGTTGCCCTGCGCTCTGGTGTCCGGCCCGAAGACCCACCGACGGCCCCCGAACAGGTCCCAAGAAAAGCAGCTCGTGCCTGCTTCCTTGGCGGCCTGCTCCACCTTTGCCGCCTGCCAGCGGGGAAGACTGAGGGCGACGGAATCAAAGTTACAGGTGCCGCCGTCTTCCGGGTTTTCGTGTTCGGCGTTGCGTCCGGCTTCCAGCGCGGCCCGCAGGTCATCCCGCAGCTTTGCGTATTTGCCGGAAAGCGGTTTCGTGGCGGGCTTCTCGGTGAGGCGGCGGAACAGTTCCCCATACAGGCGGCGGGCGGTGTCCAGGTCTTCCACCTCGTCGCTCTCGATCTCGTTCCCTTCGGCATCCAGTGCGCGGCGACGGTGAAGCGGCCCGGGGTGATCTCGGCCACGTCCACGACGATCTGCCGCCCGTTGTAGTCGCTGCCCTCGTAGTGGAGCCATGCGGTGCGCTGGTGGGTCTGCTGATATACTGTCATGGTGTGCATCTCCTTTTCGTTTCGTGGTATGCTCCCCGGCGGGCTGCCGGGGCAGTGGGGCGGGGCTGCTTTGGACGGTGCAGCCCTGCTAGAGTGTCCGGCGGTGGGTCAGGCGGTGTACAGGTAGCCGCGGCGGGCGCAGATGATGGTGAGGCGGGCGGCGTCAATCTGCGGTTGGAGTTCCGCGGCCTTGCAGGGGCTGAGCCGAATTTCGGTGCGCAGGGTCTGGATTTTCCACACGGCGGGAAGCTCCACGTTGATCTGCTCGAAGATGTTGTTAAACTTTTTCATGGTTCGTTCTCCTTTTCGTTCAGGCCACGGCATCCGCGGCGATGTAGTTGTATGGAATCTCGTCGGCAACTCCGGCGGCGGTGTCCCGGTCGGCGTGGCCGATGGGCACCAGCTCGCCGGTCTGACGGTCGGCGTGGTAAAACGTGACCTGCCAGCCGCCCGGGGTCCGGGTGCTGGGGGCTACGATGATCTGCCGCCCCGGGGCAATGTACCGGGTGACGGCGTACCGTGTGACCTGTTCGCAGATGGCGGCGATCCGGGCGGCTTGCGTGGTGGCAAACTCGCAGGTGTCGCAGATGTCCAGGTCTAACAGTTCGTCCGGGTCGCCGGTGACGATGGGCAGCGGATCGAGCTTGATTTCGTGCATGGTCTGCATCTCCTTTTCGTGATATGCCCCCGGCGGGCTGCCGGCGGGCGGTGGGGCGGGGCCGCTTTGAGCGGTGCGGCCCTGCTGGGGGTGTCCGGGGTTGTGTTCACGCATTTTGTGCAGCGGCGACCATTGCGGCGCAGTTCATCAGGCGTTCGCTGGGGGTCTTCTCCATCTTTGCGACGGATTCGAGAAGTTCAAACGCTGCGGCTTTTGCGGCGGTCCGGCTGTTTTTGCCGGGGCCGATGCTGACACCGTAGGCGGGGTGAACGGCGCACCAGATCGTTGCCTTGCCAAGGCGAAGGGCGTAGTAGTTGAAAACGCCGTCGGTGTAGCCGTCCCGCTTCTCTGCGTGGCTGGTGGGATTCTGCGGAGTGGTGCAGATAGCGTAAAAGCTGCATTTCTTCCAGCCGCCCGGCTTCTTGTCCGTCACGCTGGCGGGGATGATCTCCGGGGTGGGCTTGCTGGCGGGCTGTTCTGCTGCTGCCTTTGCTGCGGCTTCCTTGGCGGCCTTGCGTTCGGCTGCCAGCTTCTTGTTGTAGGCGATGATCTCAGCGGTGGAGCTGAACCGGGCAGCGGGTGCGGCCTTGGCATCCTCAACCTGCAGGCAGCTGAACAGGTAGGATTTCGTGGGGTAGAAGTGCGGGGCGGGGGCGGCTTCCTTGCCCTCAGCTTCGGCAGCTTCCCGCTGGGCCTTGCTGGGGCGGGTGGTGTACTTCCACAGGTAGCATTCAATCAAATGCGTTTCGCCCTTCTTGACGCTCTTGCCTTCTTTCTTCCAGTGATCGAAGGTGTGCAGCTCTGCCGCTGCAAGGATGATTTCAACGTCTGCGATGGTGGCGGGCTGTTCGTCGCCGTTCTCGTCGGTGGTGACTGCGTTTGCAGCCATTGCGGCGATCTGCTCCGGGGTGTGGTGCGCGGTGGCGATGGCGTGCAGGGTGGCGGGGTCCAGCTTCGCGGCTTCGTTCATGATGATCTGATTGTTGGTCATGCCTTTCATGGTTCGTTCTCCTTTGTTCGTGGGTTGATGTTCGGGATGATCTCCCGGCGGCTGCCGGGGTAGTGGGGCGGGGCCGCTTTGTCCGGTGCGGCTCTGCCAGGGCATCCGGTGGGCATTCAGCCCAGAAGCGCGGCCGCGGCATCCTGCCAGGTGGGAAAGCTGTAGAACGTGCGGCGCTCTGCGTTGGTGTTCTCGTTGGTGATCTGGGCGGCGATCCGCTGCCCGGTGCGGGGGTCCCACCCTTCCAGCCGATACCCGGCGGCCTGAAGGCGGCGGGCTGCGGCGTTCTCCTTGCGGTTCCGTTCGCGGATCTGTTCAAGCGTCATCATGGTGCAGGCTCCTTTCAATCTTCGGTGCAGCCGTGGCAGTAAAGCGCGTCAATCACTTTGTCATCGCTGAAATCTTCCGGGGTGTCGTTCGCGTCAACCACCAGGTCAACGCGGTCATAAATCCGCAGATCGGTTTTTGCATCGACGGTAAAAACCAGTCGTCACCGTCCAGCGCATCGGTGCACCAGACTTCAACCGCGCCGTCATCGGTGGCGGTCATGCCCTGCACAATGGCCGGGGCGATGTAGCGGCCCAGGGGGCCGACGGTGTAGGGGCATTGCGCCGCGGCCTTTGGTGCGGTGCCTGCCAGCAGTGCGGCCGCCAGTGCGGCGGCGGTGGTGATCTTCTTTGCAAGTGTCATGTTCTTTGCTCCTTTGCTTTTCAGGTTTGCCCCGGCGGGCTGCTGGGTTAGTGGGGAGGTGCCTCTTTGTTTGAGCGGTGTGATCCTGCCAGGGCATCCGCTTGACTTTACCGCCTTTGGGTGGTAAACTGGCTTACAAGATGCGTTGTGGAAAATTCATCTTGCAAGCCTGTCGCCTGCTTTAGCGGGTGGCGGGCTTTTTTGCTGCCTGCTTCTTTTTCCACTCTGCCAAGTAGGCGGCCCAGATCGCTTTTTTCAAAGCGGCGGGGAGTTTGAAAAATTCAATGCTCATGTGTGCTTTTCTCCTTTCGGCTTACTCGCAACCGTCCGGCTGTTGTCCGGCTCGCTTGCTGTGGCTGCATTCTAGCATGACGGAATGCCACTTGTCAAGCATGACGGAATGCTTTCTACGTTTTGCACAAAAGAATGACGGAATGCTTGTTGATTTTTGCATGGCGGAATGCCGCTTTTTTGCTATAATAAACGCAGGCGCGAAAGAGGTGATATAATGCCTATCTCGGACAAAAAGAAAATTTCAAACAGCCGATATATTGCAAAATGCGATTCAATCCAGATTCGCCCACCAAAAGAACGCGGCGACGAAATCAGAGCGGCCGCAGCCGCAGCGGGTCAAAGTATGCAAAGTTATATTTTACAGGCTTGTGCCGAAAGAATGACCCGTGATGGATTCACCCCGGCGGAATCCGGGGAAGAAGGGGGACTATAGGGGTTACTGGGGAGGCTATAACTCACTAAGTTCTAGCCCTACACCTAGAGCACTACCCGGTAAAGTGGAGAATCTGACCCCTCCGGCAAACGGCAAAAACGCACCGGATGGAGCACCGCCAGCGCTAGCCGTGACGCTGGAACGCCGACAGCGGGAACGGTGCCAGCGCTGACCATGCCCACCGGCACCGCCAGCAGATCAGCCCCACCACCGGCACCGGGACGCACCCCGCCGGAACCATTGCCGCCAGTGCAGACCAAAGGCCAGAGCAGCAGCGCACGCCGCGCCGTCTGCCCTGGCCTTTTCTTTTGCCCATCTTCCCGCCGCTGGCCCTGCTGCCTGCCCGCTGCACGGATCGCCTGCCGGATCGGTGCGGATCAGTGACGGCCCGGCCCGGTCGATGACCCCACCAGCACCCCGCCGCCGCAGCAGATCACCCCGCCCACCCGCACCGCCAGCCAGAAGCAGACCGACACCAACAGCACCGCCAGCGCCGCACCGATGACCCCGCAGCCCACAAGCTGCACAGCCTGCACACCCTGCCAGCCCTCACAGCAGCCAGCAGCCCACCGCCAACACCTACCGACACCGCACCCCGCCAGCCCTGCCGCCCACCTGCCGCAGCAGATCACCCCGCCAGCGCCCCAAAACCACCCACCGCAGCCCGCCGCCGAAGGGGTCAGATTCTTTACCTGACCGGCATATGGACTTTGCAGTATAGCCGATAGCTAGGCTATAGCCGCCTTATCTATCCCCCTGCCCCCTTCCTTCTCCGCCCTGACGGCCTGCCGCTGCCCTGGGTGCCGCCCACCGGCGGCCCGGCACCGGCCCGGCCTGCCGTCGCCCCGTCCGACCCCGCCGCCGGAAAGGTACTGCCCCCCGCCGGCGGGCGCGGTGCGGGTTCCGAAGCCCCAAAAGTTTTCTAGGTGTCAATTTTTTTGAAGGGCTTCCCCCTCCGGCCCGAAAAATAAGGGGGCGGGTCAAAAATTTCAGGGATTTGGGCACAATGGCGGTGGCTTCACCGGGATGGTGCATACCATATTGGTGGAGCCAACAAAATGGTGGCTGCTTACAATTTGTAAGCGGCTGATGATTTGTCGGTGCTGCCAAAACATCCCGACAGCGATCTTGTTGAGGTCAACAAAATCGGGTGGGACACGCATTTTCACAATGGCAAGAGGACTGACTATAAATTTCCTGCCAAAAATATTGGAACGATTTTAGAAAAAGTACACAAAAAATTAAGCAATGTTCGTGAACACCGACGGAGGAAATTTTGATATAATAGAATAAACGCAAATAAAAGCAAAGCAAAAAGTAGTGCCAAAGTCGTTCACTCTTTTGTCAAAATTGTTTGCGATAATCATCAACTATACTTTTGAAAGGGGGCATGGTTATGACTTACAGCGCACTTGAAGTTGCACGGTATATCATTCACCACGAAGCACAACAGGGGCGGACGGTTAGCAATCTGAGATTGCAAAAGCTGCTCTATTTTGTGCAGGTTCAGTTTGTTGTGAACAGCCATGATGCCGCACCCTGCTTTTACGAAAAGATGGAGGCTTGGGGCTTTGGCCCTGTTGTTCGAGAAGTTTATTATGAATATCGGTATTATGGCGGTGCTATGATTCCGCCTGACCGGGACTTCTCAACGACGATTCTGCCATGGGATCAAAGTATGATTGATGAAATTCTGGATGAATGTGCAAAGTATTCGACTTCGGCTTTGGTCGATGCAACCCATGCACAAACACCGTGGCAGGATGCACGCCGTAATCCGTACAATAACGAAATCACGCTAATTCGATCTACCAGTATTTCAGAGGTGCAAAGAATGGCGAATCCTGACGATTCAAAACCGAAAAAGCTCTCTCCGCAAGTGATCGTTGCGGGAAATAATGTCGTCGGCACAGCGAACCATCAGTCATACAGCAAAGTTGTTGACGAAATGGAAACTGCTGTAGGTGGGCTATGCGAGATGCTGTCACATTCCCCGGAAGTTGGAATGGACTGCGATGAATGGATTGCTCTATTGGAAGAGTACGTTGCTCAACACCGCAATCGAATTTATTATTCCGCAATAAGCAACTGCGTGTTCAAAATGGATGAGCAGCAGTTTTCGGATTTTCTGTCGAATATGGGCGAGGTTGTGGATTATGCAACGGAGCATAGCCAGAGAGATGAGGATTGGCAGAGTGAAGATCGGCAAGACCTTTACCGCACAGTCATAAAGTTTTACGATCACGCAAACCTTGCACACCAGCAGCAGGTGACGTTTTCGAGTAAGAAAGAAGCACTTCGAAGATGTGAAGAATGAAGTCCATGCGACACTAGACCCCAAAATCTCGGAGATCACAAAGGAAATGACATCACAGCTGGTGGGACTTATCTCAATATTTACGGCGTTATCCTTTATCGTGTTTGGCGGCATATCCTCTTTGGAAAGCATGGTAACTTCGCTGGAAGGTACGCTGGATAAATATGATTCGGTTTTGCCAATTCTGATTCTGGCAATGGCATGGGCGTTCTGCATGATGAACCTGCTGTTTGGGTTTATGTACTTTGTGATACGGATTACTCACTTGCGAAAACCCGTTGACGAAAACGCAAAGAACGTAGTGCAGCGATACCCGGTGGTGTTCTTGTGCGATTATGTCATAATGGCTTTGCTGATCTTGTTCAGTGGAATGTGGTTTGCAAAGAAAGCAAAGGTCGGAAGTGGCTTCTATAAGTTCTGGGTAAGTGACCACCCGAACATCACGTTTATAGTAGCGATTCTGGTATTTGTTGTGGTATTCGCAATATTGGGGATTATCCTGCTGAACCTGTATAGGAGGAAAGACAGCAAGAATACTGCAAGCTGAAACCATCTTGCCAAAGGCGGCAAAATGGTGGCAGTTCACAGAATGTTTACATTTGCAAGCCTCAAAACAGCCTTTTGGGGCAAAAGATGAGACACTATGAGACGTTTTTAGTGGTATAATTGGTACAGTGGATTTATGAAAGAAGCCCCACGGTGGAAGCACCGAGGGGCTTTTCTCATATCCGGGTGTGCCGCAGGACCGGCGGCACCACATAGATGCTCTGTCAGACTTTCTGTCTGGCAGGGCATTTTTTATTGCTCGAAAACGGAGGGGTCATAAATGGCAAGGCGAAGCGATGAGCGAGAAGCCACCCGCGCTGAGTACATGGCCCGGAAGGAAAAGGGCGGCGAAGTCAATCTTCGGCAGCTGGCGGATGATCTGCACCTCAAGTACGATACCGTCCGGCGGTGGAAGTCGAAAGACGGGTGGGATACTCCCACCGGCAGGAAGCCCGGCGGACAGCCGGGAAACCAGAACGCCGCGGGCAACTCCGGCGGCGGGGCACCGGCGGGCAACCTGAACGCCGAGAAGGACGGTGCTTATTCCCGAATCTTCTTTGATAAGCTCACCCCGGCGGAACAGGGAGCATTTGACGATGCACCCCGGAACGGCGTGGAAGCCCTGCAGCACGAGATGGGTCTTCTCAAACTGCGGGAGTTGAAGATTCTGGAAAAGATCAAAGAGTACGAGGACATGGACCCGGACACGCTGATAACATCCAGCGTACTGGATATGCGTGTTCCGGGTAAGGTCGGCAAGACGGGCAAAAAGGAAGACGGCAAGGTACAGACCATGGGGATGTACAGCCGTGATACCCCCTTTGCCCGTATTCTGAAATTGCAGGATGCTTTGTACAAAACGCAGGGCCGCATTGCCGCTGTTGCCGGTGCGCTGCGGGCGGCGGAAGAAGCCGACCGCCGCATGGAGCTGGAACGCCAGCGGTTAGAGCTGCTGCGGATCAGAGCAACGGGCGAAGTGCCGGGGGGCGGTGACGAAGATGGCTCTATACACCAGTAAGGCCGTGGCGGAAGTGCTGGGCGTAACGGAACGCCGGGTGCGGGAGCTGCGGGACGAGGGCGTGCTGTCTGAGGAACGGCCCGGCATCTTCAACATGAAAACCGTCGTCAAACAGTATCTCGCCTATAAGATCGGCGACAAGGACGATTCATCCGTCTCACGGCTGCCCGGGCGGACCGGGAAGAGACCCGAGGCAAGATCGAGAAAATGAAGATGGAGGAAGCCAAGGGAAACCTCCACCGCACGGAGGACATCGAGAACGGCTTGAAGACCGCCTTTGCAAATTTCAAGGACAGGCTGGAAGCCATCCCGACCAAGTATGCGGATACCATGGCCCAGCTGACCGACCCGGCGGATGCCAGCGACATCCTGCGCAAGGCCATCCAAGAGGCACTGGTGGAACTGTCTGATCCCGATATTGCCCTGCAAACACCCGAAGGGGAGGCTGCCGAAGATGAGCAGGAAGAATAAATGCCGGGGCTGTGTATGGGGCACCCGGCTGAACGAGATCACGGCGTTCTGCCCGTTCCGGCAGTGCGTCAAAAGGGAGGCGACGGCAATGGCGATGATCCACATGGAACCGCAGACGCTACAGCTGTTCGAGCGGGTCCTGGGAACGCTGAAACCGCCCCCGAACCTGACACTGAGCCAGTGGGCGGATAAATACCGCCGCCTGTCCGCCGAAGCGTCTTCGGCAAAAGGCCAGTGGAACACCGACAACGCCCCCTTTCAGAGGGAAATCATGGACGCCATCGGCGATGCCCATATCCGCAAGGTGGTGGCGATGATGTGCGCCCAGGCCGGGAAAACGGAGGGGCTGATTCTCAACACCGTCGGCTTCTACATGAGTTACTACCCGGCTCCCATTCTGATCGTGCAGCCCACCGTGAACCTGGGCGAGAGCTTTTCAAAAGACCGTTTGGCAACCATGATCCGGGATACGCCGATTCTCCGGGGGCTGGTGGACAACAAAAGCCGCTACTCCGGCAACACTATCACCAAGAAAAATTTCCCCGGCGGACAGCTGACGATCATCGGCGCAAACTCGCCGACCGATCTCCGTGGCCGCCCCATCAAGGTGCTGCTGGCGGACGAGGTGGACGCCTACAAAGCCAGTGCTGGCAAAGAGGGCGACCCGATCATGCTGGCCGAGGAACGCCAGACCACCTACTGGGATCACAAAACGGTGCTGGTTTCCACCCCGACCACCAAAGCCAGCAGCCGTATCCTGGACGAGTTCAACGCTTCCACACAGGAGGAATGGAACATCCCTTGCCCAAACTGCGGCAAGTACCAGCCTTTTGTGTGGGATGGGATGGTGTTCGACAAGGAGAAGTGGCCGAAGGGCGGCGTACAATACCGCTGCGTTGAATGTGGGTGCCTGGATAATGAGTTCAGGTGGAAGAAAAACAGCATCACGGCAAGTGGGTGGCGGCACACCCTGAACGGAAAGTCCGGGGCTTCCACATGAACAAAATGGGGTCAACGCTCTGCGGCTGGAATGAGATCGTCGAGAAATTCATTGCGGCCGATCTGGACGCTTCCCGGGGCGACTACGAGAAGATGCAGGTCTTCGTGAACACGAACCTGGGTTTGCCGTGGGAGGAACCGGGCGAAACGGTAGAAACCACCGCCCTGATCGACCGCCGCGAGTTCTACGAGGCCGAGGTGCCCGACGGCGTTCTCTACTTGACTTGCGGCATTGATACCCAAGACAACCGCTTTGAGGCGGAAGTCGTGGGCTGGGGTATCGGCAAGGAAAGCTGGGGCATCCGATACCAACGTATTTACGGCGACCTGAAACGGGGCCAGGTATGGGCTGACCTTGACGATTTTCCTTTCCACCACATGGAAGAAGCGGGATGGCACAGAGCTTTCCATCCGTGCGGCCTGCATGGACAGCGGCGGACATTTCCCGATCAGGTCATCAGATTTTGCAAAGAGCGGGAAGACCGCCACATTTGGGCAATCAAAGGCCGCGGCGGTATGGATGTACCCTACATCCGAAACCCGACCAAGAATAACCGCGTCGGCGGTGAGCTTTTTGTGCTGGGCGTTGACACCGGCAAAAATGCCGTGCTTGCCCGGTTGAAAGTGCTTATCAAGGGTCCGAACTACTGCCACTTTCCGGCGGCAGAGGATGCAGGCTATGACGAGGCTTATTTCAAGATGCTGACCGCAGAGCATAAAGTGACCCGCTGGAAAGGCGGGCGCAAGGTGGAACGGTGGGAGCTGAAAGACCCGGCGCAGAAGCGCAATGAGGCTTTTGACATCAGAAACTATGCCACCGCCGCGCTGGAAATCAGCAATCCCCCGGCCTGGAAATCCCGGGCGAGGATGCACCGCGCCCGGCAAAGCCGCAGCACCAGTACCGCAGAAGAAGATCGGGAGGAATTTAACCGATGTCGATCATATCAAAAAATCGCAAAGCAGCATTTGGAGATGTGGCTCAAGGCGGAGGAAGCAGTTTCTACCGGCCAGAGCTACCAGATCGAGCAGATGCAGCTTACCCGCGCCAGCCTGAAACAAATCCGGGAAAGCATTTCCTTTTGGGAGGGCAAGGTGGCAGAAGCCGAGCGGGAGGAACAGGGGCGGGGCAGAAACCGTATCTACCATTTCGCCCCGCATGATGTGTAAGGACGGTGGGAACCATGGTAAATATTCTGGATAAGGCAATCGCGGCGGTTTCCCCATTGCGGGCTATCGACGCGCCACGGCCAGAGCAGCCCTGTCCATCCTGAACAACGGCACGGGCTATGGAAACTATGGCGCATCCCATACGTCCAGAGCCATGCGCAGCTGGCACGTCGGCGGCGGATCGTCAAAAGAGGACATCGAGGACAACCTTGATACCCTGCGCAAGCGGAGCCGGGATGCTTACATGGGTATCCCTCTGGCGGCTGGCGCATTGAAGACTTTGCGCACCAACGTAGTGGGGTCTGGTCTTGTGCCAACGCCGCAGGTCGATGCAGATTATCTGCATCTGACCGAAGAACAGGCAGACCAGCTGCAAGCGCAGATCACCCGGGAATTTAATCTCTGGGCAGACAGCACGGCTTGCGATGCAAGCGGCATGGACAATTTCTGGCGGATGCAGACATTGGCGTTCACCAGTTTTCTGATGAACGGTGACGCTTTTGCCGCAGTCCAGTACAGAGAACGCCCGAACTGGCCGTATGCTTTGCAGCTGCGCTTGATCGAAGCGGACCAGGTGTGCAGCCCTGGGCGTTCGGACCGACTGGCACCCTGCAAGGTGGGCGGCGAAGATGTGTTCCAGATCGTACAGGGCGTGGAAACAAATGAGGCCGGAGAAATAATCGCTTACTGGGTCGCCAATCGGCACCCGCTGGAATATGACAACCCGGTGCCGCTGGCATGGAACCGAGTAGAAGCCCACGACCCGGCAACTGGCGCACCGAACATCCTGTGCATCACGCAGAGAGAACGCGCCGGGCAGCGGCGGGGCGTTCCGATCCTGCCCCGGTATTGCCCACTCTGAAACAGATGGGGCGGTACACGGAAGCGGAACTGGCGGCGGCCATTGTTTCGTCGTCTGCAACGCTGTTCATCCAGCGAGATGCAGAAACGAACCAGGCACCGTTTGGCGAAGAACCGCAGGATAAAGCTGCTGATCCGAATACCCCTCCCGATGAACTGGCAATCAACCTTGGCCCGGCGGCGGTGTTTGATCTCGCCCCGGGCGAAAAGGCGAACCTGATCGACCCGAAGCACCCGACCACGACATACGACGGCTTTATGTCGGCAATGTCGAATCAGGTTGCAACGGGAATCGAAGTGCCAAGTGAAGTGCTGTACAAGAAATTCAGCTCCAACTATTCTGCATCCAGAGGCTCCCTCAATGAATTTTGGAGGACGTGCGGGGTGATGCGGGATAGCTTTGCAGACGATTTCTGCCAACCAACTTACGAGAAGTGGTTTGCCGAGGCGGTAGCCCGTGGGCGTATCAATGCCCCGGGCTTTTTGATGACCCGGCCATTGCAAAAGCCTATACGGGCTGCATCTGGAACGGACCTGCTCGGACGAACCTTGACGCCAAGAAGGAAATCGAGGCGGCGATCCTGCGCATGGACAAGGGAATCAGCACTGCCGAGCAGGAAACTGCGCAGATGACCGGCGGAAGCTGGCGGGCAAATATGCGCCAGCGCAAGTCCGAAATGGAGAAAATAAAGGAGGTAGGGTGCGATGGGCAAACCCAGTTCCAAGACGACCCCGAAGACGACAAATAACAAGTTCTGGAAGTTCTGCAATCTGGCTGACAGCCAGAAAGCGGAGCTTTTTCTTTACGGCGATATTTCTGAAACGAGCTGGTGGGGTGATGAAGTTACCCCGAAACAGTTTGCGGACGATCTCGCCGCTCTGGGCGATGTGACCGAAATCACCGTGTACATCAACTCCGGCGGAGGCGATGTTTTTGCAGCTCAGGCCATTGGCAATCAGCTGGCCCGCAATGCTGCCACTGTGACCGCCCACATCGACGGCCTGTGCGCCAGTGCCGCCACCATCGTTGCCTGCCACGCCGACAAGGTGGTGGCAGCAGCGGACAGCACCTACATGGTCCACCCGGTCAGCATGGGGCTGTGCGGGTATCTGACGGCGGACGAGATGCGGAACTACCTGAAAGCTCTGGATGCTACCAGGGAGAGCATTGTATCTCTGTATGCCAAAAAAGACCGGCCATGATGCGGATGAGTGCGCAAAGTGGATGGATGAAACAAACTGGTGGACGGCAGACGAAGCCAAGGACAACGGCTTTGTGGACGAGGTGGACGACGCTGAGGAAGACGCTGTGGTGGAGAACCGCAACGGCATCCTGTTCGTCAACAGCGTCGGCACCCACCTGCCTTTCAACGAGGCACCCGAATTTGTCAGAAACCGGGCAAAGGCTAAACCGCCCGCCGTCCGGCCTGAAAATAACCACCCGGCGGAACCGCCGGAACACAACGACCATGGGGAGGTAAAAGACATGGAAATCAAGACCAAGGATGATCTCCGCAAGGCGTACCCTGATATGGTGGCGCAGATCGAGAATGACGCCGCAGTTGCAGAGCGCACCCGCATTCAAGAGATCGAGGCCATCACGATCCCGGGCACCGAGGATCAGGCGGAGGAAGCCAAGTTCACCAAGCCGGTGGATTCTGCATCCTATGCCAAGACCGTCATCGCCAACATGAAGGCCAAGCAGCAGACGCAGAGCAAGACCTACCTGGCACAGGCGCAGGCTGCAGCACAGAACTCTGGCGCAAACGCCATCGGCAACCCGCCGCCCGCAGATGTTGAGCCAGAGAACGCAAAGGGCAACGCCCTGCTGGATGCCATCCACAAGGTGAACGGCGTGAAGTAAGGAGGACAAGGCTATGAGCATGGATCTGGAAAAGAAGACGTTCAGCACTGCGCCGGAGTATTTCCTTGCCGGCGCGACCATTGGCATTGCCAAGGCCACCAAAAAGGCAAGCGCAGCAGTTGCAGCACACGCCCCGGTTCTGCTGGACAGTGACAAGGTGAAGCCCATCGCAAAGGTGGACAGCAGCAATCCTCTGTCCGTTACCGGGCTGTACGGCATTACCGCAGACAGTGCCGAAGCGGGTGAGGAAGTTCCTGTTTATCTGACGGGTGAGTTCTTCGCCGATGCGCTGGTGCTGCCCGAGGGCGTGAAAGCAGCGGACATCGAAGTTGCCCTGCGCAACCTGGGCATTTTCCTGAAGTGATAGGAGGATAAAAAGCTATGGCTAACGAAGTAAGCATTTACGATCCCCGGTATCTGGCAGAGGTCGTGCGCACCACTCCCCCGGTGCATACCTTCTTCCTTGATACCTATTTCAGCAACATCAAGACCTTCCCGACCAAGGGTGTGGACATCGACATCGTGAAGGGTGACCGCCAGATGGCATCTTTCGTGCATCCGCTGGTGGGCGGTCAGGTACTCCGCGATCAGGGCTACAAGACCGAGAGCTTTACCCCGCCCCTCATCAACCCACTGACGATCACCACCGCCAATGATGCTCTGGAGCGCGCACCCGGCGAAGACCTGTACTCCGGCAAGACCCCGGAGGAACGCGCCGCACAGCAGCTGATCGAGGACTATAAGCGTCTGGACGATGCTGCTACCCGCCGCGAGGAGTGGATGGCCGTCAAGACCATCATGGACGGCCAGATTCCCATTATCGGCAACGGCGTGAGTAAGGTCATCGACTTCGGCTTCACCAACAAGGTAAAGCTGGAAGTAACCAAGCAGTGGGGCAAGTCTGCCGCAAAGCCGCTGGACGATCTGGAAGACTGGGTGGATCAGGTGCTGACGAACGGATTTGCCAATGTGGATCACGCCGTCATGGGCAAGACTGCCCTGCGGAACTTCCTGGCAGATGCCGAGGTGCAGAAGATGCTGGACAACCGTCGCATCGAACTGGGTAAGATTGACCCCAAGGACCTGCCCAACGGTGTGCGTTACATCGGTCACCTGAACAAGCCCAACCTGGACATCTACAGCTACGGCGAAGTCTATCTGGACAACTGGACTGATCCGGCCAACCCCGTCACCAAGCGGCTGGTGGACGACAACAAGGTCGCTCTGCTGCCGTCTAATCCGGGCTTTATGCGGGCTTATGCGCTGACCTCGTACATCGACGACACCAAGCGCACCATCACCGCACAGACCCCGCGCCTGCTGCGTACCTATGTGAAGCACGGTCCTGACCGTATGATTCTCGAACTGCAGACCCGCCCGCTGACGATTCCTGACAAGGTGGACAGCTGGCTCGTTGCGGAGGTCTGCTAAGACCATGCTGGACGTGGATGACAAGTACGGCACACCCGACACCCCATTGCGGCTGCCCACGTTCAAGGACTTTGTGGCGCAGGATGTGCAGACCGTTTTCTTTAACCTGGACGAGTTCGCCGAGAAACGCTACATCGACGGGAAAGAAATGACCTGCATTACCCAGCACCCCGGCGTGACCGAACGTGCAGCACACTGGGAAGGCGGCGCAAAGCAGAGCTTCGACCAGGGAATGTACAAGGCTGACCTGCTCTTGTATGTCAAGAAGGAGGACTACGGTCCTATGCCGAAGAACGATAAGCTCATAACGCTGGATAAGAAGCGGGATTACAAGATCAAATCCTGCTCTCTGAAAGCCGGCGTATACCGCATGGAGCTTGAGCGCGTGAGAGGGTGAGATAAGTGGCCTACTTCAAAACCAGCTACGATGCTTCCAGCACCACGCTGTCTATCGACGATGAACAGGTTGCCCGTGCCCTCGGAGTGCTGGCGGACAAAACCCCGGCGGCACTGAAAGTGGCGATCAACACCACGGCGCGGCAGACCCGAAAGCTGATGCTGCAGGAAGTGAAGGAACGGTATGATCTCAATGCTGCCGGAAAGCGCATGATCGAAGACCTGCGCCAAAGGCAGAAAAAGCCACAAACCGCCGCCCGGCGGCAATCCTGCCATTATGAAAAACGACCCCGGCGCATTCCGGGCAGACCTGGGCTATTTCCGAACCAGCCCCACAAAACCCTATATGGGTCCATCTGTCCGCAATGCGCCGCCATTTTTCCAGGCGCACGTCCTGAAAGGCAGCCCGATGATTGACCTTGGCGGCACGAGCAGCAAGAGCAAGGGCTTCCTTGTGAAATTCCAGTCTGGGCATATCGGTATGGTTCAGCGGCAGCTTGGCGCACCGGCTGACAAAGACTATACCGCCAGCGGCAAGAAACGCTGGAAGCCCAATGAGAAACTTGTGACGATGCCCAGCCCTTCTGGCTCTGCCATGCACCATACTGTGTGGGAGATGCAGGAACAGACAGTGGAGCAGATGTTGCAGGACAACACCGAACGGCGCGTTCGGCAGTTGATTGCCAATGCGAAGCGAAAGGGCGTGATCTGATATGGCGGAGAAAATCGCTGGATATACCAGCGAGATGTGCCAGCAGGCCATGATCGACGAATTGACTGAACTTTTCCGGGGAATGACGCTTGGCGGGCAGGAAAGCCCCAAACCCCTGCAAATCTTCAAGCAGTTCCTGCCGATCCAGACGACCGACGATGATGAGGCGGATACAAACGATTCCCCTTACCCCTGCATCATCGTAATCGAGAGCAGCGGCGAACAGGACAACGAGCATGACCCGCAACTTGTCCTGTTGCAGCTTGTGATCTGCTGCTATGACCGCGGAATTGACCGACAAGGGTATGTAGACACCGTGAACGTGAAAGAAACTATTATGCAGCACTTCAAGCGGAAGCCGATTTTCGGCGGTGCTTTTGAAGTGTCATACCCCAGGAAATGGGAGCTTTCGGACGATGACGCGGATTACTACTATTGGGGAATCGTGAACCTCATTTGCAAAACCCCGAATGGTTTGAAAAATGAAGAAGTGGAGGCTCTGATATGAGTGACGAAAAGAAAACCACTGCGGCGGCAAAGAAAGCCGCGGCGGTGCAGGAGGAAGCTGTGGTGTACTGTGGCCCGACCATCAAAGGTCTGGCTCCGCAGTACACCGTTTTTGTGGGCGGTGTGCCCGCGAAGCTGGCGGAGAAGATGGAGGCAATCCCTGTGCTGAAAGCCTTGACGGTTCCCCGTGAGAAGTTCGCAGAGATGCGGGTGAAGGTCGAGCAGGACGGCACCAGGGAGAACACCCTCTATCAGCGGGCGGATGCTCTGCTGAAAGATGCTGTCACGAACACTGCGGCAGCAGAGTAAGGAGGATGTGAACTATGGCTGTTTCTCATGGCTTTAATCTGACCGAAGCGACCACCAGCGTTTCCGCGCCGGTACAGGTCAGCTCTGGCTTACAGATCATCGTTGGCACTGCCCCTGTCAACCAGCTGGCAAACCCGGCGGCGGCAGTAAACACCCCGCTGTACGTCAGCACCTACAAGGAGGCTGTGGCAGCGGTGGGCTGGTCAGCGATTTTGCAAAGTACACCCTTTGCGAGGCAATCTCCGCCAACTTCCAGGTGGTTGGCACTGCACCTATCGTCGTAATCAATGTTCTTGATCCGAAAAAATAAGAAGCACATCACCGCCCTGGACGAAACCTCTGTGCAGGTCAATGATGGCGTTGCTGAGATCGACAAAGTGGGCATTCTGCTGGAAAAGCTGGTGGTGAAGAAAGACACCACCACGCTGACGGCAGATGTGGACTACATCGCCAGCTTCAACGATGACGGTACTGTGAACCTTGCGCTTATCACCGGCGGTGCAGGCGACGGCGCAACCACCCTGACCGTTTCCGGCTCCATCCTGGATGCGTCCAAAGTTACCGCTGATGATATTGTTGGTGGCGTGAATGCTGCTACTGGTGCGGAAACTGGACTTGAGGTGGTTCGCCAGGTCTACCCCAAACTGAGCAAGGCACCCGGCATCCTGCTGGCCCCGCGTTTCTCCAAAAACGCACAGGTCTGCGCTGCGCTGCGCTGCAGGCCAAGTGCCGCAAGATCAATGGCCTGTTCAATGCCGGGTGCTTCATCGACCTGGACTGCAGTGCTGACGGCGTACAGAAGTACACCGATGTTGCGGAGCAGAAGACGAAGCAGACGGCGACCTCCCGCGAGGCATACGCCCTGTGGCTGTACGTCAAGGTTGGCGAAACCGTGTACAGCGGCAGTTCCATGGCGGCAGCGGCGACCGTGTACAACGACAGTCAGAACGGCGACCGCCCCGTTGCAAGCCCTTCCAATGTCACAATTCCCATCTCTGCCGCCTGTCTGGAAGACGGCACGGAAGTGCTGATGGATCAGGAACAGGGCACCTTCCTGAACGACTTGGGCATTGCAACCTTCATCCGCTCCGGCACCGACTTTGTAATTTGGGGCAATGAAACTGCAGCCTACCCGAAAAACACCGACCCGAAGGATATGTTCCTGTGTATCCGCCGCTTCTTCAATTACGCATGGACCAGCTTTGTTCTGGACAACATGAGCAAGTTGGACAAGCCCATGAACCCCAAGCGGCTGCAGTCCATCATTGACAGCGAGAACATGAAGGGCAGCAAGTACGTTTCCGAGGAAGCCTGCGCACGCTATCGCATGGTAGCTGACACCGAGAAAAACACCGCTGCGGACCTGGTAGCGGGTCACGACCACGTCTACCTCTACTGCACTCCGTTCCCGCCTCTGAAACAGGTGAATGTCACGATGGAGTATGAGGCATCCTCGCTGGTTACTGCCCTGAATCTGTGATAGGAGGATATGAACGATGAGCCTGAATATTTCGAGCAACCTCGTCCCCCAGGTCGTTAATAACTACAATGCCTACACCGGGGACGACAAGATGATCGGCTTGGCAGATGAAGTCACACTGCCCAAGATCAAAAACAAGACCACCACCGTCAACGGCATGGGTATCGGCGGCGACGTTGACAGTCCTGTGCCGGGTCAGTTTGAGAGCATGGAAGCCACCCTGACCTGGAACACGCTGTACAGCTATGCCACCAAGATGCTGCATCCCGGCCGCTCTGTGCAGATTACCCTTCGTGCTGCTATGCAGAACGAAGACAAAGACGGCGGCTATACTTACAAGGGCCTGCGCATTGTGCTGGGCGGCAAGCCGAAAGAGCTTGACCCCGGCAAGCTGAAGCGGGCATCCACCATGGACAGTTCCACTACGCTGGAAGTGACCCGCTATCTTGTCGAGATCGACGGCGTGACCGTCATCGACATCGACAAGTACGCTGGTCGCTACTATGTTGATGGTGAGGACATCCTCGCCGAAGTAAACGCGCTGATCTGATAAGTTGGAAATTCAGCCGCTCCACTGTGGGGCGGCTGATTTTTTTAGAGAAAGGAACATCAAGATGGGCAATATCGTTAAGTTCGCAAAACCGTACAGCTTCGAGGGCACCGAGTACACCGAGGTTGACCTCTCCGGCATGGATAAGCTGACGATCCAGGATATGATCGACATCCAGAAGCCTCGCCAACGAGCTTGCTTCTCTGGCTGCACTGGAAGCAACCACGTCCTTTGCACAGGAGATGGCGACCAAGGCCAGCGGCAAGCCCGTTGAGTTCTTCAAGCTCATGCCACGCGCCAAGATCAAGCAGGTGCAGACGGCGATCCTGCTGAGCCTGAACGCCAAGACCAAGAGCGACCCCGCCAAGCATATCGTCAAGTTCGACGCGCCCTACACCTACAACGGTGAGGAAAAAGCCGACATCAAAGGCAAAACCTTTGAGAGCGTCGATCTGTCCGGCGTAGGTGAACTGAACACCATGAGTGAATCCATGGCGGAAAATCGCCTGGCGGGTTATGGCTTTACCCCGGTGAACACCGGGCACAACTATGCCTATGTGTGCATCATCGCCAGCATGGGCACCGGCTACCCGGTGGACTATTTCACGGGTCTGCCCCTGTGCGAGGCGGCAAAACTGCGTGATGCCGTGGATGCTGATTTTTTCGAGTAAAGGGTGGAGCCAAGGCTCTGCGCCGGGCGGCAATTCAGCTGTCTATTGCCACACACTCTAACATGACCGACTATCTTTCAATGCCGCGGAAAGAATTGATCCAGCTGTGTGAGGAGGTGTCCGAGGTATGGCAGGAAATGGCGCGTTAGACCTCAGCATCCGTATTATGGGCAAGGTCGATCCCTCTCTGGCGAAAAGCATAAGCCAGGTGAAGGGGCTGACAAACTCCCTGACGGGCGGGCTGCGGACAACCAATTCTCTTGCGAGTACGGTGGCCAACACGGTGGGGCTTATCGGCAAGGCTGGGCTTGGACTGGCCGCTACGCTGACAGGCAGTGTGCTGGTAGGCATGAAGCAGGTGACGAACGAAGCATCAAAGCTGGAAGCGCAGATGGCCCCGGTCGTGCGCTATGTGAACGGCCTGGCAGATGCCAGCGGTAAGGTGTCCGATGCGATAGCCGATAACGGGAAGACGTTCAAGCAGAACTACTCCGATATGGAGAACTACGTCCAGCGGCTTAGTATGGACATCCCCCGCACCACAGAGCAGCTTACGACCATGAGTGCTGCACTGGGTCAGTCCGGCAAGGACGTGACTGAGCAAACCCAGACTGGTATCCTCCGTGATACCGCTGTGGCAGCCACGGCAATGGATTTGGACGACCAGACCGCCGGTGACTACATGGCGAAGTGGGAAGCGTCTTTCACAAAGAGAGATGCTGACGGAAACAAGGTCAATTACTCCCACGACGACGTTATGCGGCTGATGAATCAGATTAACTATTTGGGTGCCAATAACGCAACCACGGCGGCGGAAATTGCATCCAGTGTGAACAAATCAGCTTCCATCGGTCAGCTTGCCGGTGTTGACCCCTCGACCACGGCGGCCATTGCGACGGCGATGCAGGCAACAGGCGTTGATACGGAACGCACGGGCACCACGATTTCCAGAATCTATACCAACATCTCCAAGGGAAGCAGCGCAACGAAAGCTCAAAAGGAGATGTGGGAAGAACTGGGATTTACGGCAGAGGGCGTTGCAAAGTCAATGCAGAAGGATGGCACGGGAACCTTGATGAAGGTCTTCGGAGCCATCAACCAGCTGCCGGACGAACGGAAAATTGCCGCACTGAATACGCTGTTTAACCAATGGGCGGTTGAAGGTGGGGCAAAGGTCACGAACAACCTTGACCTGCTGATGAAGACCCTATCGGAAGTCAGCGATGAGGCGGCTTATGCGAACAGCATGGAGCGGGAGTTTGCCATCAACACGGGAACGGAAGAAAGCCTGCGCACCATGCGGGATAACGCCAAGACTGTGCTGATGCAAGACCTTGGAGAGCAGCTCTTACCAGCGCAAAAGGAACTGACCCACCTACAGCTGGACATCTACAAGGGAATCGACGAGAGTTTGCCCGACCTGTCCAATCTGGCAAACTCCATCCTGCCCCTGCTGCGCACGGCAGTTGAAGGCATCGGCGGGGCGGTACAGGGAGCATTGCCATGGATTCAGCAGGGTATTGACTACCTGACCGACCACGGCCCGGAAAGCCGCAGGCGCAATCGGTGCAATTCTGGCAACGCTGGCCGCTATGAGCATGGCTCCTACTGCATACAGCGCGGGAAGCACTGCGCTGAGCGTGGTGAAGAACCTGACGCTGGGCGGCAAGGCCAGTGGTGCCCCGGGCGGAAAGTTCGGCGGGATCACCGTCGGCAACCTGATGGGGTTGCTCAGTCCGACCAGCCTTTTCCAGAACACAGTTTCCGGCGGCAGCGGGCTATGGAGCAATCGTAGCAATATCCTGAAATCGGCAAAGATGGGCGCATGGATGGCGAACAGTTCCGGGCAAGGCGGTATCGCAGGGCGGCTGAGTTCTTTGGCAGGCGGCGTGATCGGTGCTTTGAACTCGGATGCGTTGACGAGCGGGAAGAAAAAGCCGATGCAGGCCGTTGCTGGGAAAATCTTCGGAGCGGCTGGCTACATCAACAATGTGGCGAACATTCCAACCAATGCAATGAATGCCATGATCGCAGCAGCGAACCCGGCGGGCACAGCGACGGCGACCATTGGAAACGTCCTTGGTGCTGGCGCAAAGGCTGTCTTTGGCAAAGGCGGCCTGAACCTGACGGGCGGCATTGGAGCTGTGGCTGGAAAGCTGGGCGGCGGATTTATGTCGCTGCTTGGAACCTTCGGCCCGGCAATTACGAGCCTTGGAACCATGGTGGCGGTGGTATCTCTGCTGGGCGACCATTTTGAAGACGTGCGGAACATCGTCGGTCAGATATTCGGCGAGGGTGGGCTTGCTGTCTTCGATCAGTTCACCGGGAAAATCTCTGGCATCGGCGACACGATCAAGCAGGTCTTCGGCCAGCTCACCACCCCGGAAGGGCTGCAGAGCATCCAGCAGAAATTGTCTGGCTTCAACATCGGCGGTCTGAATCTCGGTGATGTGTTCGGTGCGGCGATGCCCGCCATCCAGACGGTTATGCCGCTGATCCAGTCCTTTGCTGGTGTGTTCGGCCAGATTGTAGACCTTGGAGCGAACCACATCAAGCCGTTGCTGGTAGAGGTGTTCGGCTTTGTTGTGAACCAGGGCATCCCGGCGGTCATGCCGCTGCTCTCCACGGTCGTCAGCTTGGTGGGCACCATTTTGGTGAACGCCATCAAGACGGTGGTGGATGTGATCGGTAAGCTGCTGCCGGTGGCGGAGCCTGTGGTACTGGGCATCATCGGGCTGGTGAAGGGCATTGTCGGCGCTGTGGTGAACGTGGTGAACGCCATTATCCGCACACTGAACAAGATCAACTTCACGGTTCCCGATTGGGTGCCCGCTCTGGGCGGAAAGCGGTTCGGCTTCAACCTGACCGAAGTGACCCTGCCGAAGTTTGCGGACGGCGGCTTTACCAATGGGCCGTCTCTGGCTGGCGAAGCAGGCACCGAAGCAATCATCAGTTTCCGCCGCTCTCAGCGTGAGCAGAACATCGACACATGGATGCAGGCTGGCAAGATGCTGGGCGTTCCCATTGCGTCGGCTATGATCCAAGGCTCTGACTTCGGTGTGGCGTTCCGGCGCACGACGGAACTTGCCAACTATGCGGCGGATGCACTGGAAGGTGCAGCGGCATCGAGCAACGCAACGGCGCAGAAGGTGCTGGATAATTCCAGAGTGCAGCAGGCATTGAGCTTTGCTCGAAGGGCAGATGTGGCGCAGGCGCAGCTTGAGCGGCTGTCTGATTTGGACGGTTACGATTTGAGCAACCTCACCTTCTTCCCGACGGCGGGCGATGCGGCCTTGACGCGGCAGAACCTTGCCATGCTGGAAAACCTGCGGGATCACCAGCAGGAGGTGGAAGTGCCGTCCATCACGGGCGACAATGGCACAAACTCCGGCTCCGGGCAGCCCGGCGGAACGGGAGGCTATCAGCGAAGCTATACCAGTTCCAGCGGAAACACCTACGTTTACGCTCCGAACTTCATCATCTACGGAAGCATGGACCCGGAAGACCTGCGTTCTCTCATGGATGACGGGTACGAGCGGTTCTGTGAGTATGTGGAGAAGTACGAGCGGGAAAGGAAGCGTATGGATTATGGCACTTGAGTACACAACGAAGTCCGGCGACACCTGGGATCAGATCGCCTACACCGTGTACGGCAGCGAGTTGAAAGCTGACTGGCTGATGCAGGCCAATCCTGAGTATATCGAATTTACCCGGTTCGATTCCGGGCTGGTGTTGTCAACACCGGCTCTCCCGGCTGAAAAGAGCGGCACCCTGCCGCCGTGGAAAGCGGGGGTATGAGCATGGTGTTTGCAATAGCGAGGCCCAAAGGCCGTCAGGCAACGATCCTGCTGAAATATGAAAACAAAGACGTTTCGGCAGAGATCGCACCTGACATTGAAAGTTTTCGGTATACAGATGCCGCAGCATCGCAGAGCGACAGCGTGAGTATTACGGTGAATGCCAAAGCCGACAAGTGGAAGAATGACTGGATGCCGGAAAAGGGCGTGAAACTCTACCCGACCATCGTAGTCAAGGACTGGAACATTGGAGGGGTGAGCAGCGGCTACCGGGATTACAGTGCCGAATGCGGCGCATTTGTGCTGGACGACATGAGCTTTTCCAGCACCCCGGACACCCTGACAATGGGCGGCGTGGCAAAGCCGAACGATACCAGTTTCAGTGAACGGAACCGCACCTTCACCTGGAAAAAGACCAGCGTGAAGAAAATTGCGGAAACCATTGCCGGGCGGTACGGGCTGGATTTTGAGTTCGACGGCGACGACCACGACATTGACGCCAAGGAACAGGATGCCGCCGACAGTTCATTCCTGCAGGACCTCTGCGACACCTACGCCCTGGTTATCAAGGTCTACGCTGCAAAGCTGTGGGTCTATGACCGGGAGAAGTACAAAGCGAAGGATGCGGTCTGGACGGTATACGAGGCGGCTCCGCCCGGGAATCCGACCGCGCTGTGCGTGGAGCGGGGCAGCTTCAAGTGGAGTACCAAGTTGACGGGCACCTACACCGGCGGCGTGTACACCTATACCAACAAGACCAAGAAAATCAATATCAACGTCAAGGTGGGCACCGAGGAACGGCAGCTGAAACTTTCCGGCAAGGTGAGCAGTGAGGCAGACGCAAAAGCCAGGCTGATCGCCAAGCTCAAAAACGCCAACCACGGCGCAACGACCATCAGCTTCACGATTCCGGGCTACCCGGTGGGAGCATCGGCGCAGTGCATCAACGTGGTGGGCTTCGGGAAAATGGCCGGGAAATACTTCATTGACGAGATGGAACATAGCTATTCGCCATCCGGCGGATATAAAACCCAGGTCAAGGCCAGCAAGGTGGAACAGGAGGAATTTGCATGAGCGAAGTTAGAGTGGGCTATGTGAGTTCCATCGACTACGAGAACGGCCTTTGCGAGATTCACTACCCGGATCGTGACGATACCGTGACCGAGATGGTGCCGTTTCTCTCCAACCGGGAGTATCGAACGCCGGAAGTGGAAGATATGGTGCTTGTGCTGCACCCCGGGGATAGCCCGGAAGATGCGGTGGTGGTGGGCACGATCTGGAACGAGAAAATCAAACCGGCGGAGGGCAAGAAGGGCATCTACCGCAAGGAGTTCTCCAACAAGGATGGACAAGCATACCGAAAGTTTGATGCAAACGCAAAAGAACTGACGGACCATGTGGACGGGAAGCACATTCTCGAAGCAAAGAGCCTGGAAATCAAGGTGGGCGGCGCAACCGTTACGATCAGCGAAAGCGGAGCCGTGACGGTAAACTCCCCGGCGGGAATCACCATCAAGGCTGCTGGAACGCTGGAACTGTCCGCCAGCACGATCACGGCCAGTGCCGGAACGGTGAACATCACCGGCGGCGGTGGCGACGTGGTAGTGTCTGGCAAGTCCTTGGTGAACCACACGCACAAGGATAGTCTCTCCGGCGACACTACTCCGCCCGTGTAAGGAGGTGCGGAAATGTATGTTGGCATTTTCGGAGATGTATTTTCTCCGTGGGGCACCTGCGGACGCTGACCCTCTCCAACTTCAAGGGCAGCACCGGCGCAGAGTGGGTTGAGCATAAGGTCATCAACGGCAAGGCGAAGCCGGAGTACGTCGGCCCGAAACTCAAGGAGTACACCTGCGATATTCTGCTGGATGCCGCCCATGGCGTGAATCCGCGCAAGATGCTGAAACGCTTGACGCAGATGGCGGAAGACGGTGAGGTTCACTACTTCATCATCGGCTTTGCCCCGCTGTCAGAAAACCGATTCAGGATCACCGATGTAAGTGAAAGCTGGGATGCCGTGATAAAACACGGCCTGCTGGTACAGTGCAAGGTGAGCCTGACAATAAAAGGAGTATGTATGATCGACATCAGCAACACGATGCTTGCCCTGTCCGAAGACAGCGCAACGCAGGAGGAAATACAGGATGTTGCGCGGTGCCTGCGCACACTGTACTCCACCCCTCTTGGAAGCCAGGAGGGTGACCGCAGCCTTGGTATCGACCAGGGCGTTTTTCTTGATAAGCCCATCGAAGTGGCAAAGGCTCTGTATGTCCGGGAAGTGACCGAGAAGACAGCAGAGTTTGAGCCGCGGGCACGGGTGGTGCGGGTTGACTGGCTGGAAAGCGACGTCGTCCGCGGCGAAGTGATCCCGAAGGTGGTGTACGAACTTGTCTAAGATCAAGGCTTTTGAAAATCTCCCCGACATTGAAGTTGAAGGTGCTGAAACGCTGGAAGAAGCCATTGAAGACTGCAAGGCTCTGTATGCGAAGTTCGATAAGGAGCTTGACGGAACAGAAAGCACCCCGTTGGCACGGTGCAATGAGGCGAGGCTTGTCCTGCTCACGCTGGCGCACCGATCCCATCACACAATCGAGTATGCCGCGAACGCTCTGAAAGCGGAACTTCTGCCCACAAGCACCGGGGCAAACCTGGACAACCTCGTTCCTTTCGTGGGAACGGAACGCCTGCAGGCTGGATATGCCACCACGGTGTTGCGGTTCACGCTGGCCGCTGCCCGGACGAGTGCAACAATCATCCCGGAAGGAACGCAAACCCGGACGGCAGACAAACGGTATTTCATCACGAGCGAGTATGCGGAGATTCCGGCTGGCGAGTTGACCGTGGACGTTCCGGCGGTGGCGGTAGATGCCGGCGCAGACAGCACGGGCATTGCCATTGGCGAGATCAACGTGCTGGTTGACCCGATCCCGTATGTGGCATCGGTGGAGAATACCTCCGTAACCAGCGGCGGCGTGGAAAAAGAGGACGACGATTCCCTGACAGAACGTGCCTACATTGCGCCGTCCAATGTGTCCGTGGCTGGCCCGGTCGATCTGTATGAATACTTTGCCAGAAGCTGGCGCAGCGACGTCACCGCCGCAAAGCCTATCTGCGAGGATGGGTACACGGTCTATATCTATTTCCTGCTGAAAGATGGCCGGCTTCCGACGGAGGAAGAATGCCGAGAGCTGGAACGCTACTTTGCAGACATAAAGAAGCCGATGGGTGATCTTGTGGTCGGCGTTCCCCGGAGGAAGTGCCGTACAGCATCAACCTGACCTATTACATCGCATCCAGCAATGTCAAAAATGCAGGACTGATCCAGGAGAACGTAGAGAAAGCAGTGGAGGAATACAAGACCTGGCAAAGAAAAATCGGCTTGGACATCGACCCGGCGGAACTCATCATGCGGGTGCGGGAGGCCGGGGCGAAACGCCCGCGGCTGACTGCCCCGGTTGATACCGTGGTGTCCAAAATCCAGGTGTCGAAGGTGACGGAGTGCAAGATCACCTACGGAGGTATCGAAGATGATTAAGATCGGTGATACCGGCCTTTTGGAAGGTCTGCCGCCCGGCATTGCAGAGCAGCACTGGGTTAAGGTCATTGACGCAGTATATCGGGAGCGGCTGAAAAAAGAACTGAAAGTCATCGAGCGCATCCACGTCTACACCGCAATAGATTCTTTGCCGGAAGACCTGCTGGATGTTCTGGCGGTTCAGTTCAAGGTGGACTGGTATCGGGATGATTACCCGGTGGAAACAAAACGCCGGGTCATCAAGACGGCCATGGAGGTGCGGCGGTACTGCGGCACTGAATGGGCGGTGAAGCAGGCAATCTCAGCAATCTATCCCAACTCGGAGATCGTGGAGTGGTACGACTACGGCGGAACGCCGGGGCACTGGCGGCTCCGTGTCAACATCACGGAGAACGCCGACATCTCCTACTACACCATCAAGAGAATGGAAGACCTGCTGGGATATGCCCGCCGCTGTACGGCGCACCTGGAAGGGATCAGCTACCTGATCTTCAACGATACGACCACAGCCTACGTCGGAGCTGGCTACCACGGCACAATCCAGCGTGTGGCCGTGCCCATCGCTGGCACTCTGCGCCCCCGTGAATTGCTGTCCACGACCTACGCAAAGGCGGGAGTGTGGGGCACCCGGCAGCAGGAATCGACGAAGATCATCGGAATCCTGCGGCCGAAGGACCACAAGGCTGCCACATACGCCCCGGTGGGCTGCGCTGCTATACGGATGCAGATGACAGCCTACATCAAAGGAAATATTCGCCCGGCGGATCACAAGGCAACAACCTTGGCTCCGGCAGGCATTGCTGCATACAGGCAGCAAATTGAAGTCAGAATCGGAGGTATGAACACATGAGTTGGAACAAATCTGTCTTTACCAATGCCGGCACGGATATGATGAGCGAAGTCCTGTCCGGCGCAACGATGACGATCACCAAGGCCACGGGCGGCTCCGGCACCACGGAGGAAGCTTCGCTGGCAACCCTCACCGATGTGCAGGAGGAAAAAAAGACCCTTAAAATCCTCGGCATCGAGGATGCAAGCGACAGCACCGGCAACGATGCTGGCAAGCGCATCAAAATCCAGATCACCAATGGTGATGTGGATGCAGGCTATATCCTGCATCAGGTCGGCGTATACGCAAAGTTGGCTGACGGCGATGAAACGCTGCTCCTTATCATGCAGGATGACCGCGGCGTTGAAATCCCGTCCCACACCGAGAACAGCGACTTCGTAATTGAACTGTTCGGTGTCATGGCAATTTCCAATATCGCCAACATCAAAGTGACCGTTGACCCGAGCGCGGTTGCGTCCGTGAAGATGGTGAACGATCAGGTTAAACAGATCAACACCAAAATCGACGATACCAAAAAGGCTTTGCAAGATGAAGCAAAGGAAACCTATGTGCCTCTGTCCGGCGGTACGCTGACGGGTCCGCTGGTTATGCCCGGCGGTGGCAAGGCCATCAGCATCCTGGATAATGCTGGCACCCACAATATGATCTATCGCGGAAAGAACCTTGGCAGCAGCCTGACCGCAGAGCAGGCCGCGGCTATCAAAGCTGGTACGTTCAAGGACATTTACCTCGGCGATTACTGGCAGATCGGAGGCGTAGACTACCTCGTTGCTGGCTTTGACTACTGGTATCAGTGCGGCGACACAGCCTGCACCACGCACCATGTTGTCATCATCCCTCGCAACCACCTGTATACCTACCACATGAACGCCAGCAACACGACCGAGGGCGGCTATGTCGGCAGCGATATGTACAAGAATGGCCTGACGCAGGCAAAAACAACCTTCAATTCTGCATTTGGCTCTGCCCATATCCTGAACCACCGTGAGCATCTGACGAACGCCGTGTCCAACGGCAGACCGTCCGGCGGCACCTGGTACGACAGCACGGTGGAGCTTCCCAATGAGAACATGATGTATGGTAGCCACATTTTTGCGCCCGCTTCTGATGGCACCAACATCCCGAACAACTACACAATCTCCAAATCCCAACTGCCGTTGTTCCGGCTGGCACCGTGGTTGAGCTTCACCCGTAGTTATTGGTGCTGGCTGCGAGACGTTGTCTCGGCGGCCTGTTTCGCCGACGCGGACAGCTACGGGAATTGCAACTACGACTACGCCTCGAATGGGGCTGGTGTCCGCCCCGTCGCCGGGCTGATCGGCTGATCGAACATCCCACGGGCTTGTACCGTGGGATTGAGAGCAGGACAGGAAGTGAAAGAAAACGTCTGTACCAGTGCACAAACGAACACCTTCCAGACTGGAAGCGCACCACCTTGCGCTTGAGATCAGCAAAGAGGTTACGACGGAACTTGCCCGCACCTTTGGGTATAGCAGGACAAAGTTTGAAAAACACCTCGAAGCCATGACGAAGTACATCCCAGCAGGCCCGGAGCGAGAAAAGGCAGTCGCACAAATCCGGGAGCAGGAGCAAGACTTCAACCTTTGGCTGATCGAGCAGGAGCGGAAGCGGATGCACGATCTTTCCCGCGACATTCCGCTCCACCTCCGTGCAGCAAATTCTATTTGGCCGTCTTGCCAGCTGGAATTAGATGCACGACGGCTGGAACTCGACAAGGCCATTGCCGCCTGCTGGATGCTGATGGACGAATTGCAGTATGTAGCGGAGGCTCTGCCTGCGGATTTTAACAAGTTCACGAAGCTGGCTCTGAAAATTGAGGAACTGGTGAACAAAATTAAAGCTCTGCGAAAATCAGATGCAAAGCGTTTCAAACAGATGGAAGGAAAATAATAACACAATAGGGTGACTTTTGTACGTTGTCTCGGCAGCCTATTTCGCCAACGCGAACAACAACGGGAATTGCAACTACAACAACGCCTCGAATGAGGCTGGCGTCCGCCCCGTCGCCGGGCTTTTGGATTTCACAACCACACAAAGGGCAAGGCCCGGTGCGGCTCTGTGAAAGGAAAGGTCATCCTTTCGTAGGAAATCTGCGATAAATACTAACTGTGACGTTCCCGGTTACGACCGATGGAGCTATTGTACAGTTTATTTCAGGGAAATATGAGTAAATACACAGATGCAAATTATATCCATGAAGCAGGAACCAAAGCAATGAAAGCGTCGATGTTCAAATACAAAACGCAGTTATACGAGATAAATCATCTGCTCGAAACTGCGCATATTCAGAAAGCCATGGAGGACGGCACATATAAGCCTGAGCCGGGCTTGAAATTTGGCATCAAGGAAAGAGGCCACGCACGGTATATCACGAGTGCGGCAACCGCAGACAAGGCGGTGAACCACATTACCTGCGACGAATACCTCACGCCGCTGCTTCAAAAATATTTACAGTACGACAATTCGTCTTCACAGGTTGGAAAAGGTGTTGCGTTTCATCGGCACCGCTTTGAAATCCAGCCGCGAAAATACTATGAGCGGGAGGGCACCAATGAAGGTTGCATCGGCTTCTCGGACTTCTCCGGCTACTATGACAACATTGTACATGAAATCGCATTGGCCCAGTTCAGCCAGTATCTTGCGCGGGAAATCAAAGACCCGGAAGAACTGGCGGATGTTATGGACAAACTGCGGTTGGCATTCCGCACTTTTGAATTGGATGTTTCCCGTTTCGCAGATGAGGAAATCGAGAAAATGTACCATGAAAAGGTGCGTTCAACGCTCAATATTGGCGTTCCATCATCCGCCCTGACGGGCGAGAAAATGCTGCGGAAGGGCGCAGATATAGGCAACCAAGTTTCACAAAATACAGGAATATTTCTCCCGGTGCCCATTGATAACTACGTCAAGATCGTGTGCGCAGTGAAGGGCTATGGAAGATATTCGGACGATTTCTACATCATCGACAAAAGCAAAGAGCATTTGCAAGAGGTAATGGCCGGGGTCAGACAGTGGGCAGAAAAGTTGGGAATCATCATCAACGAAAAGAAAACCCACATCTGTAAATTGTCCGGCCAGTATCGCCACTTGCAAGTGCTTTATTCTTTGCAGGAAGATGGGCGGATTATCCGAAAGATCAACCCAAAAGCCATCACGAGAGAACGACGGAAGCTCAAAGCGTACAAGCGGAAAATGGATGCCGGAGTAATGACCTATGAGGAAATCGAAAATTCTTACAAATCATGGATTTGCGCCAACTACAAGTACATGAGCAGGAAGCAAATTCACAATATGACGAACTTGTTTAAGGACTTGTTCGGGAAGGAGCCAACATGGAAGAAACACGGACATGGACGGTTGCGCTGGCTGATGGCACACTGATTGAAAACCTGACGCTGGGCGGCAATAACTTCCAGTCGGAGACTGAGATCACGGCGGATATTTTCGACGGCAATTTATCGGAGGTGCATATTTCTGCCAGTGACGGCGATATGACCGGGTGCGCCTACTCGGACACCCTGCACAACGCGGAGCTTGTGCAGATTACCCCGCCCGAGGATAACCCGGATGGCAAGTGGTGGTTCATTCTGCGGGAACTGTCCGAAGATGAACTGTTCAAAATGCGGGTACGGGCACAGCTTGATTACCTCGCCATGAACAGCGATATTGACCTGGAGGATATGTGATATGGATATGACTGAACATAGCAAGAAGTTCCACGATGTCAAAAGCTACTACGATCACCGCATTTGGATCAAGGCTACTGTGGCAAAGTCCGTCAAGAAGGGCTGGATCACAGCCGAAGAGTATGCGGAGATCGTTGGTGAACCGTATGCAGCATAAAAGCTGGCCTGCTCTCTGCGAAAGCCTGCTGGACAGGCTGGAAACGATGGGAGCGGACACCGCCACCGAGCGGGCCGAGTTTGGCGTACTGATGGTGGACTGCTGCATGAGAGGGTGCGGGGCAGACCTGCGCCCGGAAGGAGATGTTGAAGATGGCGATTAAAGCCTATTCCTATGCAAAGGACGGGAGCAAAGCTCTGAGCAAGAACTTTCACGTCCGGGAGTTTCAGTGTAAGGACCACAGCGACCCGATCTTTATCGACGACGAGCTTGTGACCCTGATGCAGAAAATCCGGGATCACTTCGGTAAGGCGGTGAATATCAATAGTGCTTTCCGCACCGCCAGCCACAACGCAAGGCAGAAGAAAGCATCCAAGCACAGCCAGCACCTTTATGGCAAAGCGGCTGACATCTGGATCGCTGGTGTTTCGGTTGACGCACTGGCCGCTTATGCCGAAACTCTGCCCGGCAAGGGCGGCATTGGTCGGTACTACACGGACGGTTTCGTTCACGTTGATGTACGGGAGGTGAAATCCAGATGGGTGACGCAGTAAAGAATGGAGTGTGCGGGATGATTGGACTGGTTGGAAGCCTGATCGCAAGTCAGTTCGGCGGATGGGATGCAGCACTTTCCACGCTGGTTCTTTTTATGGCCGTGGATTATGTCACGGGGCTGGTGGTCGCCGGTGTGTTTCATGCCAGCCCCAAGGGCAAAAACGGTGCGTTGGAATCTCGGGCAGGATGGAAAGGGCTGTGCCGTAAAGGTGTGACCCTGCTGATCGTGTTGGTGGCTTGCCACCTCGATACGGTGATGGGATCGAATTTTATCAGGGACGCCGTTGTCATTGCCTTTATCGCAAACGAAACCTTGTCGATCATTGAAAACGCCGGGCTTATGGGTATTCCCATCCCTAAGGCATTGACCGGGGCTATTGAAATTTTGAAGCAGAAGTCCGAACAACAGTAAGGAGAACTGAATTATGAACGCTCATATCTACACCGAGAAGACTGTTTCCGCCGGCACTGTTACCCGCACCATCTGCCTCACGGTGGCACTGGCAAACCAGCTGCTCTCTGCGATGGGAAAGCCCATCCTGCCCATTGAGAACAGCACCATTGAACAGCTGGTGTCCGCTGGCTTCACCATCGCCGCGGCGATCCCCGGCTTTTTGGTTCAATAACAGCTTCACCAAAGCGGCACTGAAAGCCGACGAGGATTTGAAGCGGTACAAGAACCAGCTGTAATAAGACCCCTGCTCTGCTTTTTCCGAAGCCCTGCGTTCCACGCGGGGTATTGATGTAGGAAAGGCGGGGCAATCTGCCCCCGCTGGCAGCCTGTTTTAGGGCTGCTGGCGGGGGCTTTTTTTTTGCTTGGAAGTTTTGCACAAAGGAACCGTGAAAAATGTGGAAAGTCTGCATATTGACAACGGCACATCGTATCTTTTACGCTTGAATCGAAAAGAAACGCCAAAAAAAAGAAAGGAGGAACAAGGCGTGAGAGTGTTCAAGCATCTAAATTTTACGGATCGTCTTCGCATCGAGAAGTGGAAAAAGGAAGGAATGAGGACACGAGAGATAGCGGAGAAGCTGAGGGTTGACCCTTCCACCGTATACCGGGAATTGAAGCGGGGCAGTTATGACAGATTGAACGGAACAACCTGGGAACTGATCCAAACGTACAGCCCAGATATTGCAGAGCAGCGGTATCAAGCGAACCTCCGCGAAAAAGGACCGGGTTTGAAAATCGGTAAGGATCACGAGTTGGCGGCTTATATTGAGCGGACCATCGTGGAGCAAGATTGTTCCCCGGCGGCGGTGTATGGTTATGCGATGGAGCAGGGCAAAGTTTTCAAAACGCACATTTCCATACCCACAATTTACAACTATATCAAGAAGGGTGTTTTTCTGAACATAACACAGGAAGCCTTACCCCGGCACGGTGTACATAAAAATGAATATAAAAGGTGAAGAAGAAAAAGGCAGCCCGTGCGCCGGCGGGAGAAAGCATTGAAAAACGCCCGGAAGAAATCCAGAGCCGAGAAGAATTTGGACACTGGGAAATGGACACGGTATATTCCGGCAAAAAAGAAAAGCACCACGGCTTTGCTGGTGCTGACCGAGCGCAAGACCAGGAATGAGAAGATCATCCTTGTTCCGAACCGCCGTGCGGAAACGACCGTGCGGGCATTGGATGCCATAGAACGAAAGCTGGGCGCAGAGAAGTTTGGCACTATATATAAGAGCATCACCGTGGACAACGGAACCGAATTTGCAATGGCGGACGAGATCGAGCGTTCCTGCCTGATTGACGGCCAGCGGACAAAGGTGTACTACTGCCACCCGTATTCCTCCTGGGAGCGGGGCAGCAACGAGAACGTGAACGGCATGATCCGCAGGAAGCACCCGAAAGGAACGGACTTCTCTAAAGTCACGCCGGAAGAAATCGCAGCGACGGAAGCATGGATCAACAACTACCCCCGAAAGATTCATGGGTATAAGAGCGCGGCGGCAATGTTCCGCCAATGTCTACGGGAACTGGGGTTGACAGCATGAGATAGAACATCCACTAGAAAAACGGCGTAATGCGGGAAGGATGGCTGACAGGTAAAGAATGGAAAAACTGAACAGTAAAGCAGGGCTGAAAGGTGGAAAACCTTACGGCTTGTTAGTGTTGTGGCAAAATATACAAAAGAAAAGCTGAATTTTTGGCGCATTTAATGCTTTACTTTTCCTCCTCCTGAAAAAATAACAAAAACTCTTGCATCTAGGTGGAATTGCTGGTAGAATATAAGTTGTGTGTAATTTTGGAGGGCAGGTTCTGCTCTGTACAACCTCTCCGTCATTGCTACGCAATGCCACCTCTCCTAGTAGGGGAGCCCTTGGCAGAACGGGAAAGCTTTACGCAATGCCAAGGGCTCCCCTACTAGGGAGCTGTCGAGCGAATGCGAGACTGAGAGGTTGTACAAAGACGAAGCCTGCCCAAGGGCAAGAAACTATGGGAGCTTCCGATGTAAGTGCATCTTTGTTTTGACAAATATCCCCCATCAATTCAGGAGAAATCAATATATGACAAATCGTGAAGAGATCGAGCGCCGCCGGACGTTTGCGATCATCAGCCACCCCGATGCCGGCAAAACGACCCTGACCGAAAAGCTGCTGCTGTACGGTGGAGCCATCAATCAGGCCGGCTCCGTCAAGGGCAAGCAGAGCGCCAAGCACGCTGTGTCCGACTGGATGGACATCGAAAAGCAACGCGGTATTTCTGTCACTTCCTCTGTCCTGCAGTTCAACTATGCAGGCAAGTGCGTGAACATTCTGGATACCCCGGGCCATCAGGACTTCTCGGAAGATACCTACCGTACCCTGATGGCAGCGGACTCCGCTGTCATGGTAATCGATGCCGCAAAGGGCGTAGAGGCCCAAACCAAAAAGCTCTTCAAGGTTTGCACCTTGCGCCATATTCCCATCTTCACCTTCGTGAACAAGATGGACCGCGAAGCCCGCGACCCCTTTGAGCTGATGGAGAACATCGAGGAGATTTTGGGCATCAAGACCTACCCCATGAACTGGCCCATCGGCTGCGGCAAGGAGTTCAAGGGCGTGTTCGACCGCAATACCCGCAAGGTGCTGGCTTTCTCCAGCGACGGCCGCGCCAACGGCGTGAAGAAGGTCAACGAGACCGAGGCCGAACTGGGCGATGCCGCACTGGACGAGATGCTGACCCCTACCTGCACCAGCAGCTGGTGGACGAGATCGAGCTGCTGGACGGCGCTGCCGAGGAATTTGACCTCGACAAGGTGCTGCGCGGTGAGCTGAGCCCTGTGTTCTTTGGCTCTGCTCTGACCAACTTCGGCGTGGAGCCCTTCCTGGAAAACTTCCTGCGGCTCACCCCCACCCCGCTGGCCCGTGTGGACAGCCTGACCGGCGAGCCGGTGGACCCCTGCCGCGACGAGTTCTCGGCCTTCATCTTCAAGATCCAGGCCAACATGAACAAGGCCCACCGCGACCGCATCGCCTTTGTGCGCATCTGCTCCGGCAAGTTCGAGCGCGGCATGGAGGCCTTCCATGTGCAGGAGGGCAAGAACATCAAGCTGGCCACCGGCACCCAGCTGATGGCGCAGGACCGCGCCATCGTGGACGAGGCCTACGCCGGTGATATCATCGGCCTGTTCGACCCGGGCATCTTCTCCATCGGCGACACCTTGTGCACCGGCAAAAAGAAGGTCCAGTTTGCGGGCATCCCCACCTTCTCACCGGAGCACTTTGCCCGCATCGAGCAGAAGGACACCATGAAGCGCAAGCAGTTCGTGAAGGGCATGGAGCAGATCGCACAGGAGGGTGCCATCCAGATCTTCCGCGAAGTGGGCGGCGGCATGGAAGAAGTGGTGGTCGGCGTGGTCGGCGTGCTGCAGCTGGAAGTGCTGGAGTACCGCCTGAACACCGAGTACAACGTGGAGATCCGGATGCAGCAGCTGCCGTTCGAGCAGCTGCGCTGGGTGAAGAACGACCCCGACACCTACAACCTGCGCGACCTGGATCTGACCAGCGATACCAAGGCTGTGGAGGATATGAAGGGCAACCGTCTGCTGCTGTTCACCTCTGATTGGGCCGTCCGCTGGGCTGAGACCCACAACGACACGCTGGAATTGAGCGAGTTCGGCAATATCTGATTGGAAAAAGGAGAGCTGCTGTGCGGAGCTGACTCGCACCGCAGTTCTCTTTTTTATAAAAAAGCAAAAAATACAACAAAAGATGCCAGCCTCTGTATGAATGGTTCCCATTGCGGGGAACACTGCTGGCATGGAGGGAAACGTATATGGAAAACCTGAACATTGGCCGCAGCGGCATCGAAGTGCCATTTCTGGGCATGGGCACCTGGGCCATCGGCGCCGGCTCCTGGTGGGGCGACAACGATGATGCCCTTTCGGTCAAAGCCATCCAGACTGCTGTGGAGCAGGGCATCCGGTGGATCGACACCGCGCCCATCTACGGCCTGTACCACAGCGAGACCGTGGTGGGCGAAGCCATGAAGCACATCGACCGCGACAAAGTGGTGCTCTCCACCAAATGCGGCCTGGAGTGGCGGCATGAAACGCCGGTGCTCCACAAGGTCGTGGACGGCACCGCCGTCTACCGGGACCTCTCTGCCCAGAGCATCATCGAGGATGTGGAGGACAGCCTGCGCCGCCTGCACACCGATCATCTGGATGTGCTGTACACCCACTGGCAGACCCCCGATTTCGGCATCTACCCGCTGGAAGAGACGGTGGAAGCCATGATGAAGCTGAAGGAGCAGGGTAAGATCCGCGCCATTGGTGCGTCCAACGTGACGGCGGATCTCATCCGGGGCTACTGCCGGTACGGCCAGCTGGATGTCATTCAGGAGAAGTACAGCCTGCTGACCCGCCGCATCGAAAAGCAGCTCCTGCCCACCTGCAGGGAGCTGGGCGTTTCGGTGCAGGCATACTCCCCGCTGGAGCAGGGTCTGCTCACTGGCAAGGTCACCATGGAGACCACTTTCCCCGAGGGCAACACCCGGAACAGCAACCCCAGCTTCCAGCCCGCCCGCCGGAAGCAGGCGCTGGACCTGCTGGCCAAGTGGGACGACCTGACCGGGAAATACGACTGCACCACGGCCCAGCTGGTCATTGCCCTGACGGCCCGGATGATCCCCGGCCTGCATGTGTTGTGCGGTGCCCGCACCCCGGAACAGGTGCTGGACAATGCCGGTGCACTGAGTATCAAACTGGATGGCGCGGATGCCGTCCGCATGAAGTGGGACGTGGATGCCATTTCCTGAGCCGGTGCTTCAGAACAAAAGCAGATAATCAAAAAGGGACGATGCCGCAAAAGCATCGTCCCTTTTTGGTTATCTGTGCTCCTTCAGCTGGCAGAGGAAGTCATCGGCTTCGATGGCCTCCGGGGTGAAGGAATTGTTCTTCCACCAGCTGACCAGCGCGGTGGCAATGGTCAGGCCGGTGGAGACCAGCTGCTCCAGCTCTGCCGATTCAATGGGCAGGACACGGTGGCCGGTGGCGCTGAGCACCTGATTGGTCAGCGCCAGTGCCAGCGCCGCCGTGCGGGCCAGCGTGGCGGGAGAGATCTTGCATTTCTTCATGGGGAACTCCTTTCTTTTATAGGATGGTACGGTCGAGCCCCGCCCGGTGGAGCAGGGCGGGATAATCCTTTTCGGTGCGGCTCAGGTCCACGGGGCCGGAGATGCCGGGCACCCTGCCCCTGCTGGTGTACTGCCACATTCCGTGCCTGCGGGCCGGGCGTTTGCCCCGGTAGTCCGCCAGCCAGAGGTCGAAGGGGGCCAGTGTGTCCATGTGCAGGGCAGTATCTGCAAAATGGGTGTAGGTGTATACCATGGCGTACAGGCCCCAGTGCTCCAGCTGCCGTGCCGCCCCGGCAACAAGGGCGGAGAGCGCGTCCGGTGTCAGAGCACGCAGGCGGGCATCCTCCACGTCGATGGCAGCGGGCAGCTGAAGCCGCTTTCCCCTGAGGGCATCGTGCAGGAGGGCCAGCTCAGCATCCCGCTGTGGGGCGGTAACGGCACAGCTGTAATAGTAGACCCCCACCGGGATGCCCAGCCGGGTGCAGGCAGAGTAGTTTGTTTCAAACATGGGGTCGATGTAGGGCGTGCCATTCCTGCTGCCCAGTGCGCGCAGCATCACGCCGTGGACCCTGCCGCTGGCTTTTACGGTATCCCAGTCTATGCGGCCCTGCCAGCGGGAGACATCCAGCACCGTGAACATCAGGTGGCCTCCAGCAGGGTCTTGAGGGCGGCGGGAGTGACGGTGTCCACCACCAGACTGCCATCGCTGCGGATGGACAGCACCCGCAGGAGGGCACCAGCCTGCGGGGCCACCGGGGCAGGCAGCGCGCCTACGTCCTGCGCGTCCAGCACCACCGCGCCGCCTTTGCCGTTGACACTGAGCAGGGTGCCGTCCTCGGGCGCAAAGGATTCGGCGCGCAGGGCGGCGTTCTCGGCGCGGGAAGCCGAGGTCGCGGCACGGCTGCCATTCAGTGCTGCCCGCTCGGCAGCATCGGCAGCGGCCTGCGCCTGCCGGGCGGCACTGGCCTCACTGGCGGCACTGTTCTGGGCCGCCTGCACCGCAGCATCGGCCTGCCCCGATACCTGGGCGATGAACTGTTCGTACACCGAGGGACTGGGCTCCTCCTCGGTGCCGTCGGTGGGCAGAATGTCGTAGACATCGTACCGGCCTGGGCGGGTGTAAGCGGTATAGCCGCTGCCGTCGGTGGCGGCCAGCATCCATTGCCCGGCGGGCCAGCCCGTGAAGCTGCGGCCCACGGGCGCGCTGTGCGCTGCATCCAGCACAAGGGGTGCGGCAAGGGTGCCGTCGCTGTGGCGGATGTGCAAGGTGACGCTGCACCCGGCCCATTCCGCAGGCAGCTGGAACACCAGCCGGTCCACGCCCTCGGCGTTCTGCGCGCCCAGGTGCAGCCGGGCGGGCTGGGCTGTGAATTCGGTGCCGCCCAGCGTGCGGGGAGTGATCTTGATCTGCATAAAAACCTTCCTTTCTTCTTTTTTTGACCCCATTGTACCGGTTTGCGGCAGGGCACGGAAGTGTGGTCTTTTTTATGGCGTTTTTACCTTTCGGCATTTTGCTGGAAGCCGTTTTTTGACAGAAACTGCGGAGAAACTCCCCGTTATTTCCGGCAGGAAAACAGCGGGGAATTTGTGCCGCAAAATGTCGGATTACGCATGATTGATGCGCCGGAATGTGCAAAAAAGAGCCCGGCGATTTCTCCCCGGGAAACAGACTTGAAATGTTAAAAATTATGAACGAATACGACCAATTTTTTGGGAAAATTTCAGAAGGAAACGCCCGAAATCATTCTGAATCAGGGAAAACAATGTACAGATTGCACAAAAACTATGTGAAACAATTGTCAAACTGAAGCGCACAGATTTGACAAATGGGCCGTCGTCTGCTAAAATAGTGCCCGCTCAACGGATCATACACACGTTGGAGCGTCTAAATTTTATTTCTCAGGAAGTAAAACGCCGTATAAAAAGACGGCCCTTTGCAGGGGAAAATGCCCTGCGCTTTGCGGGCAAAGGAAGAGCCCGCCGCATTCCAAAATGATGAAAAGAGAGGAGTTGTCTCGTATCGCTTCCGTCAAATTTCAAAAAGCATTGTCTGACCGCGCTCGTGCGGTCACACCCCGTGTGCTGGCGTTCTGCGTCATGGCAGTGAGCCTTGTGTTCACTTTGGCCGTGACCGCCGCGAATCTGCGGCTGACCTACGTCACCGACTCCGATGGTGCGCGTCAGCTGGTGGTCAGCAGTGAGACTGACCCTGCCCGCGTCATGAGCCTTTCCGGTATTGAGGCCGAAGAGGGCGACCACGTTTACTACACCGCGTTCAGCGGCAATCTTGCCACCCTGAACATTGAGCGGGCCTTCACCGTGAACATCCAGGCCGACGGCCAGGAGTACCCGGTGAAGATGGCCTTTGGTACCGTTGCCGAGGCGCTGGAGCGCGCCGGCATCACCCTGGAGGCAGATGACTACACCGAGCCTGCGCTGGATCAGCTGGTCACTGTGGGCAGTGAGATCACGGTGCACCGGGTGGACTACCAGGACAAGGTGGAGACCCAGACCATCCCCTACGACACCCAGTATGTCTACACCAGCCTGTACTTCCGCAACACCGGCCGGGCCACCACCCTGCAGCATGGGGCGGAGGGTCAGCAGACCGTGACCACCCGCGAAAAGTATGTGGACGGCGAACTGGAAAACAGCATGGTGGTGGATGTGACCACCACGGTGGAACCCACTGACCATGTCATCAAGACCTATGGTGCCGGTGCGCCCGTTTCTCCCCTGACCGGGCCGGACGGCACCACCAACGCCCCCGCCTCGTACAGCCAGGTCCTCACCGGCAAGGCCACGGGCTATTATTCCCGCACGGGCAAGGGCTCGTCGGGCCTGGGCCTGGGCTACGGCACCGTTGCCGTTGACCCCAGCGTCATCCCCTATGGTACGCTGCTGTACATTACTTCCACGGACGGCAGCTTTGTTTACGGTTATGCCGTTGCCACCGACACCGGTATCGCGGTGCAGAAGGGCCAGATCCTGGTGGATCTGTTCTATGAGACCTACGCAGAGTCGGTCATCAACGGAGCCATTCAGGTCAACGTTTACGTTGTAGGCTGAACCGCATAGCACACGGAAAAATTTGAAAAAGCACCCGCTTCAGTTTCCTGGATTTGCAGGAAAAATGAGGCGGGTTTTTCTTTTTGCCCTATATTCTGTAAAGTTTGCCGAGAATTCTTGTGTAAAATTGGATAAGTTGACCACAATGAAAAAATATTGACGAAAAGATTATGGTAGATTTTGACGGAAAGCCCTTGAAAAATCGGACAAAATTCTTTAATATAAGAGAGTACAAAGGTATAGGCTCACTGCGGCCTGTACGGGGAGGAGCTGTTTATGAGACCGACGGAAGAAAAGATCCAGAAAGATCCCTCGGATCTGCCGATTTATCTGTTCAAGCAGGGCAACAACTGCGAAGCATACCGTTACTTTGGTGCACACCTTGAGACCCGCGCCGGAGAGTCCGGTGTGGTGTTCCGTGTTTGGGCACCCCATGCAACCGCCATCAGTGTGGTGGGCGATTTCAACAGCTGGAAGCCGGGCAGCCATCCGATGCGCAAAGTGGATGGGGATTCTGTCTGGGAGCTGTTCATCCCCGGCGTAAAGGAATACGATGTCTACAAGTACTGTGTGACCACCCGGGGCGGCGACCTGATCTACAAGGCCGACCCCTATGCGTTCCACGCGGAGACCCGGCCCTCCAACGGCAGCAAGGTCTACGATATCACCGGCTTTGCCTGGCACGATGATGCCTGGCAGACTGCTCAGAAAAAGGCGGACGTGATCAACGGCCCGATGAACATCTACGAGATGCACCCGGGCAGCTGGAAGCTCAAGGACGAGAAGGTTCCCTATAACTATTCCGAGCTGGCCGACGAGCTGATCCCGTATCTGCTGGACATGGGCTACACCCATGTGGAGCTGCTGCCCGTGATGGAGTATCCCTTCGACGGCAGCTGGGGCTATCAGGTGACCGGCTATTTCGCCCCCACCAGCCGCTACGGCACCCCCAAGGACTTCATGGCCTTTGTGGACAAGATGCATGAGGCTGGCATCGGTGTCATCATGGATTGGGTGCCGGCCCACTTCCCGAAGGATGGCTTCGGCCTATATAACTTTGACGGAGAGGCCTGCTACGAGGACCCCAACCCCAAGCGCGGCGAGCACAAGGAGTGGGGCACGATGGTCTTTGACTTCGGACGCACCGAGGTGCAGAGCTTCCTCACCTCCAGCGCGCTCTACTGGCTGGAGCAGTACCACATCGACGGCCTGCGCGTGGATGCCGTGGCCTCCATGCTGTATCTGGATTACAACCGCAAGCAGGGCGAATGGGAGCCCAATAAGAATGGCGGCAAGGAGAACCTGGAAGCAGTTGCTTTCCTGCGCAAGCTGAACGATACGGTTCTGGGCCGCCACCCCCACAAGTGCATGATCGCGGAGGAGTCCACCGCATGGCCCATGGTCACCAAACCGGCCAGCGACGGCGGTCTGGGCTTCAACTTCAAGTGGAACATGGGCTGGATGAACGACATGCTCAGCTACATGAAGACCGACCCGCTCTTCCGCGCCGGCAACCACAACAAAGTCACCTTCAGCTTCTTCTATGCCTTCAGCGAAAACTTTGTGCTGCCCATCAGCCACGATGAGGTCGTCCACGGCAAGGGGAGCCTGATCAACAAGATGCCGGGTGAGTACGATGCCAAGTTTGCCAACCTGCGCACCTTCTTCGGCTACATGATGGCCCACCCCGGCAAGAAGCTGCTGTTCATGGGGCAGGAGTTTGGCCAGTTCACGGAGTGGAACGAGGAAAAGCAGCTGGATTGGATGCTGCTGGACTACGACAAGCACACCGAGCTGCAGAACTACGTCAAGACCCTGAACGCCTTCTATAAAGAGCACCCCGCCTTCTGGCAGATCGATTACAGCTGGGAGGGCTTCCAGTGGATCGTGCCCGATGACTCCAAGCAGAGTGTGGTCGCCTTCCTGCGCAAGGACGCAAACGGCAAGCAGATCCTGGTGGTCTGCAACTTCAACCCCGTCCTGCGCGAGGGCTATACCCTGGGCGCACCGGTGGCAGGTACATACAAGGAAGTGCTGAACAGCGATGACGAGGCCTTCGGCGGTTCCGGCGCGGTCCATAACAAGTCCGTGCGCACCCACAAGAAGCCCCTGCATGGCTTTGAGCAGAGCATTACCATCACCCTGCCGCCCATGAGCACCCTGTATTTTGAGGTGCCCACCAAGCGCACCCGCAAGGCAGCAGATCCGGCCAAGACCGTGAAAAAGACCGCTGCCAAAAAGACAGCCGCCAAGACCACGAAGACCGCCAAGGCTGAGCCTGCCGTGAAGGGGGAAAAGCCCAAAAGACCTCCACCCGCAAGGCAAAGGCAGAAGCGGAACCTGCACCCGAAAAGGCCCCGGCCAAGCGCGGCCGGAAGCCCAAGGCAGAAGCCGCTGCCGCACCCGAAGCAGCACCCGCCAAGCGGGGCCGCAAACCCAAAGCCGAGCCCGCTGAAGCTGCCCCCGCGGCAGCCGAAAAGCCTGCCCGCAAGCCCCGCGCCAAAAAGGCCGCCAAGACCGAGGAGTGACCGGGGCGCATCCGCACAACACAGTCAAACCATTTCCAAATCCAATAAATCCGGAAATGTGTAAAAGGGGAGAATAAAGCTATGGCAAAAGAAATTGTGGCAATGATCCTTGCCGGCGGACGTGGCTCGCGCTTGTACGCGCTGACACAGAAAACGGCAAAACCTGCAGTGGGGTTCGGCGGCAAATACCGCATCGTGGACTTCCCGCTGTCCAACTGCGTCAACTCCAACATTGATACTGTGGCATCGCAACCCAGTATCAGCCCCAGAAGCTGAATGAGTACATCGGCAACGGCCAGCCTTGGGATCTGGACCGCCTGTACGGCGGCGTGCACACCCTGCCCCCCTACGAGCAGGCAAAGGGCACCGACTGGTACAAGGGCACTGCAAACGCCATCTACCAGAACATCAGCTTCATCGACAGCTATGATCCCGAGTACGTCATCATCCTGTCCGGTGACCAGATCTGCAAGCAGGACTACGCCGACTTCCTGCGCTTCCACAAGGAAAAGGGCGCGGAGTTCTCCGTGGCTGTCATGGAGGTCGATTGGAAGGAAGCTTCCCGTTTCGGCCTGATGGTGGCAGACGAGAACGATAAGATCACCGAGTTCCAGGAGAAGCCCCCGGTTCCCAAGTCCAACCTGGCTTCCATGGGCATCTACATCTTCAACTGGGATGTGCTGAAGAAGTACCTGGAAGAGGACGAGGCTGATCCCAACTCCAAGAACGACTTTGGCATGAACATCATCCCCGCTCTGCTGCGGGATGGCCGCAAGATGTATGCTTACCACTTCAACGGCTACTGGCGTGACGTGGGCACCATCGACAGCCTGTGGGAAGCCAACATGGAAGTGCTGGACCCCGAGAACTCCGGCATTGATATCTTCGACAAGAAGTGGAAGATCTACAGCCGCAACCCCGTGCTGCCCGCCCAGAAGATCGGCCCCCGCGCCGTGGTGCAGGATTCCCTCATCACCGAGGGCTGCCAGATCTATGGCCGCGTCCAGCACTCTGTCCTGAGCGCAGGCGTTACCGTGGAAGAGGGCGCTACCGTTGAGGATGCTGTCCTGATGGATGGCGTTGTGGTCAAGGCAGGTGCCGTGGTCAAGCGCTGCATCCTGGCTGAGGACGTTGTGGTGGGTGCCGGTGCCAAGATCGGCGGCGAGGGCCCCATTGCACATGTGGGTACCGGCCTTACCGTTGGCGCAGGCGCTACCGTAAAAAGAGGGTGCCAAAGTATTTGATTCCGTCAAGGAGGGCGAGGAAGTATGCTGAGCCAGAACAACAATGCGTTGGGCATCATTTTCCCCAACAGCTATGATAACACCGTACCGGAGCTTGCGACTGAGCGCACCATGGCTTCGATCCCCTTTGCAGGCCGTTACCGCATGGTGGACTTTATGCTGTCCAGCATGGCAAACTGCGGCATCTCCAATGTCTCCATCGTGGTGCGCAAGAATTACCACTCCCTGATGGATCATCTGGGCACCGGCCGTGAGTGGGATATGGCCCGCCGTCACGGCGGCCTGAACATCGTGCCTCCCTTTGCGGAAAAGGGCGTGCGCATTTATTCCGGCCGTGTGGAGGCTCTGGGCTCCATCCTGAGCTATCTGGAGAACCAGAAGGAGAAGTACGTTGTGATGAGCGATGCCAACATCGCCATCAACTACGATTTCAACGCCCTGCTGGCTGCCCATCAGGCAAGCGGCGCGGATGTGACCATCGCCTACCAGAAGACTGAGATCCCCGAGGGCCGCAAGAACGACAACTACACCCTGACTGTGGATGCCGATGGCCGTGTGACCGAGCTGCTGTTCAATGATTACCGCCCCGGTGTCCAGAACCTGGACCTGAACATCTACGTTCTGGAGCGCGAGACCCTGATCAAGCTGGTCAAGGATGCGACCTCCCGCGGTCTGATCTACTTTGTGCGTGACATCCTGGCCCACAACGTCAACATCCTGAACATCCGTGCGCTGGAGTACACCGGCTATGTGGCCCATGTCTGCGATATGAAGAGCTACTTTGATGAGAACCTCAAGCTCATCGATGAGAAGAACCTGAACGCTCTGTTCCCCAAGGAGAGCCCTGTCTACACCAAGATCCGTGATGACAACCCCGTGCGCTACGTCAACGGCTCTTCCGTCAGCAATTCCCTGCTGGCCGATGGCTGTGTCATCGAGGGCACCGTGGAGAACTGCGTGCTGTTCCGCGGCGTTCGCGTCAAGAAGGGTGCTGTGGTCAGAAACTGTGTCCTGATGCAGGATACCGTTGTGGAACCAGGCGCTCAGCTGGACTGCGTTGTCACCGATAAGAACGTGCGTGTGACCGCCGACAAGAAGCTCTCCGGTACCGAGAGCTTCCCGGTCTATGTTCAGAAGAACCACACTGTCTGAGCCTGACACACTGAAACTTTCACAGGGGCGGCTCCCCTCCCCGGTAGCCCCTCTCAAAGAGGGGCGGGGGCCTTTGCGCCCCCGCCCGCTCTTTGTGTATCCGCCCTTTTTTCTGGAAAGGAGAAATACTATGAAGATCCTGTATGCCGCTTCGGAAGCGACCCCCTTTGCCAAGTCCGGCGGCCTGGCCGACGTGGCAGGCTCCCTGCCCAAGGCTCTGGTCAAGGACGGCGTGGATGCCCGCGTCATCATGCCGCTGTACGGCGACCTGAAAATGCGCGACAAGCTGGAGTATGTCACCAACTACTCGGTGCCCGTGGGCTGGCGCAGCCAGTACTGTGGCCTGTTCAAGGCTGAGGTCAACGGCGTGACCTACTACTTCCTGGACAACGAGTATTACTTCAAGCGCCGCGGCCTGTACGGCTTCTACGATGACGGCGAGCGCTTCGCCTTCTTCTCCCGCGCTGTGCTGGAGACCCTGTTCTACATCGACTTCACCCCCGATATCATCAACTGCAACGACTGGCAGACCGCACTGGTTCCCGTTTACCTGAACCTGTACTACCGCCATCTGGATAAGTTCAACCGGATCAAGACCATCTTCACCATCCACAACATCGCATATCAGGGCAAGTACGGCACCGATATCCTGGAGGATACCTGCGGCTTCGGCCACCGTGACCAGCACATCGTGGAGTACGATGGCTGCGCCAACTTTATGAAGGGTGCCTTTGAGACGGCAGATAAGATCACCACCGTCAGCCCCACCTACGCACAGGAGATCCTGGACCCCTGGTTCAGCTACGGTCTGGATGCCCTGCTGCGGGAAAAGCAGTATAAGCTCTGCGGCATTCTGAACGGCATCGATATGGAGGCCAACAACCCCGCCACCGACCCCAAGATCCCCTTCAACTACGATGTCACCAACTTTGAAGAGGGCAAGGCGAAGTGCAAGGAAGCCCTGCAGGACAAGTTTGGCCTGCACAAGGATGGCAGCCCCGTTTTTGCCATGGTCAGCCGCATGGTCGGCATGAAGGGCTTTGACCTGGTGCAGAGCATTGCTGATGGTCTGGTGGACCGCGGCATCGAGCTGGTCATTCTGGGCAGCGGCGAGAACCAGTACGAGACCTTCTTCTCTGACCTGTGCGCCCGTCATCCGGGCCGCGTGGGCACCTACATCGGCTTTGAGCCGGCACTGTCTCAGGAAATCTACGCCGGTGCAGACGTGTTCATCATGCCTTCAAGAGCGAGCCCTGCGGCCTGGCACAGATGGTGGCCTGCCGCTACGGCACGCCTCCCATCGTCCGCGAGACCGGCGGCCTGCGGGATTCCATCCATGACTGCACGCTGGGCGAGGGCAATGGCTTTACCTTTGCCGGTTACAGCGCCCATGAGCTGTACGATGCCTGCTGCCGTGCACAGGATCGCTACTACAACAAAGAGGACTGGCACAACCTCGTCAAGCACGACATGGAATGCGATTTCAGCTGGGACCTCTCTGCCAAGAGCTACGAGGGCCTGTATAACGAGACCGCAAACCTCTGGTAAATCATTTTCATAAGTCTGCCTTTTGCCGCCCGGTTCGCAGGAGCCGGGCGGCTTTTTTTGCGGACTTCCACACAAATTTTACAAGGATCATCCGCAAAAAGCAGCAAGGCACCTTTGCACTTCCGGCAGGACTGTGCTACAATGAAGAACATTAGCAGCTTTTTCCTGTTTTTAAAGAAATGACAGAATAGATGAGGAAAACGATATGAACTGGAAACGTGTCATCAGCGGCGTGCTGGCAGCAGCGATGCTGTTCGCTCTGCCGGTGCAGCTTCTGGTGTCGGCGGAAGGCACGGAGGCGGTCGGGCAGGCCGATGGCTGGCAGGAACTGACCACTCTGGAATCTCTTGACGAAAGCAATACTTTCTTTTACAGCAAGGACGACCAGACATTTGAAAAGATCACCCATCCGGAAAAGGATGTCAAAACCGCAGACGGCATCGTGGACTATCTGGGAGACGGTGCGGTGGCGGTCGTGACTGACCCGGAGGATGCCGCCTACAACGCCGGTGACCGGGGTCAGAACTACGCATGGTCAGCGGTCGGCTACGGGGACTGGCTGTATGTGGGCACCTGCTACGCCGCCATCGGCAACACCCTCTCCCTGATGAAGAGCAGTCTGGGCGACGAATACGACGACAAGGTGCTTGCCGCCACCTTTGATGCCCTTTACAACGGCACCTTCTTTCTGACCGAGGAGGATGGCGGCCGGCCCAAGGGCGTGCTGGTGAAGATCAACACCAAGACCGGCGAGACCAAGGTGTTGATGTCCGGCTCCTACAACGGTTACACACCCCTGTTCCGCAACGCATTGGAGTATCACGGCAAGCTGTACTTCTGCGGCAGTGTGGGCGGCGGCGGCATCGGCTTTCTGCCCAGCATCTGGCAGGTGGACCCCGCCACCGACGAGTGCAAGCCGGTGTATATCGGTCTGAACAGTGTGCAGGATTATGCCGCAGCCTACCAGCAGGGCATCTCCGTGGGCATCCGCGGTATGTGCGTCTACAAGGATCAGCTGGTCGTCAGCAACGTGACCATGGATGCCGCCACCGGCAAGAGCAGCGCCGCCCTGCTGATCTCCTCCGACCCGGAAAAGGGCTTTACCCAGATCTCAGATTCCGACAGCCTGTTCAACTACCCTGCCTAGCACTACGCCTACAGCATCTACGGCGGCAGCATCTGGGATATGGCTGAGTTCAACGGCCGCCTGTATGTTTCCATCTGCACCGGCACCGAGGACAATATGCCGGACGACAACACCATGCAGTCCTTTGCACTGGTGCGGGGCGACCAGAACCCTGACGGCACCTTCACATGGACACCCGTGGCAGGCGATCAGGAAAAAGATGGTGCCCGCTACACCTTCGGCATCGACCCGGAACGCACCCGCTCCGGTGCGGCGAACCTGATCGTGTACAACGACCACCTCTATATTGGTGAGTACAACGATGAAGAGATCGCACTGGAGCGCATCCTCTTTGCCAAGACCGGCAAGAACGCCGACGGTCAGTTTGGCGGTGGACTGGACTGCCGGTTCATCAACGCCAACCTGGACCAGTCCGTGAACCTGTACCGCATGGACAAGAACGAGAACATGGAGCTGGTGGTGGGCAACGCCACCAAGATGTTCCCCAACGGCAGCCTGTCCGGGCTGGGGTCCGGCTTTGGGCGCAACGAGAACCAGTACATCTGGCGGATGCAGGTGTACGATGGCAAGCTGTATGTGGGTACTTTTGACACCAGCAGCATGCTGGAGTGCGTTGGTCAGTTCGTCAACGGCAACCTGCTGACGCGCACCCCGCGCAGTGGAAGACCCAGTGGGAATACCTCAAGACCCTGATGAAGGCACTGCAGGCGACGGACCCCGACGGCAACGGGAACCCCGACACGCTGGCCCAGACCATCAAGTTTTCCTACAAATTCGTGTTCGAGAACATCACGGTCAGCAACATCGCCAGTGCCATCCGGCTGCTCAACTACATGCGCAAGGCAAAGCAGGGCTTTGACCTGTATGTTTCGGAGGACGGCGTGAACTTCCAGACCATCACCGTGGACGGTTTTGGAGACCCCTACAACCATGGTCTGCGGGCATTCGCCACCACCGACCAGGGTCTGTGCCTTGGCACTGCCAATCCCTTCTACGGCACGCAGGTGTGGATCAAGCGCAAGGACAGCTGACCCCCGCACTTCCAGGATAACGCCGCCCGGCTCTCAAATGAGCTGGGCGGTTTTTTGTGTTTTGCACAAGAAACCTATCATATTTTTGGTATTGATGCTGCCGGAGACGGACATACTCCACCGTGGACGTACAATTATGGCGTTAGTGTGAACGAACTATGAAGTTTTACCAAAAATCGGTGGAAAATTGATTGAAAAGTTCAGTGAATTGAATTATACTATCCATATGAGCTTCTTTACCGGAGCGAAACCATTGCGAAAGGGTGCGGCGGGCTGCTGGTTCGGGTCTGCGCACAGAGGGAGGGCGACACCGCATGAAGGGCTGGTACAAGGCGCTGGAAGATCTTGTCTGGCTGACCCAGCTGGGCCTGAATATGCTGCTGCCGCTGGTCATGTGCCTGGGCGGTGCCTGGTGGGCGGTGAACAGCTGGAGCTGGCCGGAATGGGTGTTCCTGCCGGCCATCCTGCTGGGCCTTGCCTCCGGGGCGCAGAACTTCTGGTATTTTGCCAAGGAGCACCTGGACCGCGCCAAAAAGGAAAAACCGAAGCGGGTGGGGTTCAACTCACATCAGTAAACATCACAGGAGGTTCCCCTTTATGAAATTACAGCCGGAATCCAAAAAAAGGAGCTGACGCGCATCGCCTGCGGCACGGCCATCTGCACCGCTGCCCTGTGGGTGGCCTTTGCGGCGCTGCACCTGGTTGGCTGGGTGAAATTTGATTACACTGTCGTTCTGGGCAGTCTCATCGGCGCGGCCGTGGCCATCGGCAACTTTGCGGGCATCTGCATCGTGTGTCAGAAGGTCATCGACGAGCAGGATGAGAAGCGGCGCAAAGCCACATTACAAGCTTCCTATAACGTCAGAATGCTTTTGCAGGCGGTGTGGATCATCGTGTCCATCGGGGCACCCTGCTTCCAGCCCTTTGCCAGCGTTCTGCCCTTGCTGTTCCCGCGTGTTACGATCTACTACCTGCAAATAACCGGCAAGTACAAGCCCCTTGCACCGGCCGGGCCCTCGGTGGATGTCTCTGTGGAGGACGCCCCCGAACCCGCCCCGGAGCCGGAGGCTGAGCCCCGTGACGAAGGGGGGTGAAACGTAACAAATGGAACTGAACGGCGCAAAGATCCTGTATACCATCCATACCGATATCCCCCTGCTGGGCGATCTCAAGATCACCCAGACCCTAGTCACTACCTGGATCGTCATGGCGCTGCTTTCGGGCCTGGCCATCTGGCTGGGCAGCAACCTCAAGCTGGAAAATGTCTCAAAGCGGCAGGCCGCGGCCGAGTTCATCGTGGAGCGGCTGGATCAGTTCGTGCACGACAACATGGGGTATCACTTTGACAAGTATATCCCTCTGATCGGCTCGATCTTCGCTCTGAGCATCGGCTGCAACCTCATCAGTGTCATTGGCCTGTGGAGCCCCACGGCCGACCTGAACACCGAGGCTGCGTGGGCCATTGTTGTGTTTGTGCTGATCATGTACTACAAGATCAAGACCAACGGCATCCTTTCCTATCTGAAGGGCCTGCTGGACCCGATCTTCATCATGGCACCCATCAATGTGCTGTCGGAGATCTCCACCCCCGTCAGTATGGCGTTCCGTCACTTTGGCAACATTTTGTCCGGTACGGTCATCTCCACACTGCTGTACTGGGCGCTGGCAAGCCTGAGCCATGTCATTTTCGGCTGGCTGCCCGGCTTCCTGAGCCAGCTCCAGCTGTTCCAGATCGGCATCCCGGCCTTCACGGGCCTCTATTTCGACTGGTTCGGCGGCTGCATTCAGGCGTTCATCTTCTGTACCCTGACCGCAATTTTCATCAAGCGTGCTGCCGGTGAGGAATAAGCCCTCACAACGGCATCTCCCAAAACAAAAACTTTTTTGGAGGACAAATCTTATGACTGACTTTCAGTACCTCGCTCGTGGTATCGCTCTGGCTGGCTGCGGCATCGGCGCAGGCTGCGCACTGATCGCAGGTATCGGCCCTGGTATCGGCGAAGGCAACGCTGCAGCTGCTGCCTGTGAAGCTGTGGGCCGTCAGCCCGAGTGCAAGAGCGATGTTACCAGCACCCTGATCCTGGGCGTTGCACTTTCCGAGACCACCGGTATTTACGGCTTCGTCACCGGCCTGCTGCTGATCTTCCTGGCACCCGGTATGTTCATGAAGTTCCTGGCATAAGCGGAACCTTTTAAACAAAATAACGAAAGGAGACGCTTATGGAACTGTACCAGGCGTTGATCACGCTGGACGGCTGGACCTTTCTGGCCCAGATCTGCAACCTGATGATCCAGCTGCTCATCTTCAAAAAGTTCCTGCTGAATCCGGTCAAAAAGGTGATCGCCGAGCGCAAGGCAAAAGCCGACAGCGAGATCGCAGATGCGCAGAAGCTGCGCACGGAGGCTGAGGCCATGAAAGCGGAGTACGAGCAGAACCTGCAGAATGCCCGCGCCGAGGCCAACCAGATCGTTGCCCGTGCCCAGAAAACGGCCACCGCCCGCAGTGAAGAGATCGTGGGCGAGGCCCGTGCACAGGCCGCTGCCCTGAAGCAGAAGGCGGAGGCTGACATTGCGCAGGAGCGCAAGAAGGCCGTGAACGAGGGCAAAGGACGAGATCGGCGGCATGGCCATGGAGATCGCCTCCAAGGTGGTCGAGCGCGAGATCAAAGAGGCTGACCATCAGGACCTGATCGACGAATTTATCAAAAACGTGGGTGAAGCATCATGACCGAGACTGCAAGGATGTACGGCGGAAGCCTGTACGACCTGGCAGCGGAGGAAGGGCTGGAGACCCGCATTCTGGGCGAGCTGGACGAGGCCGTGGCGCTTTTTAAGGCAAGACCCGGAGTACCTGCATCTGCTCAGCACCCCCAGCATCCCGAAAAAGGAGCGCTGCGCCCTGCTGGACGAAGCGTTTCGGGGCAAGGTCCACCTCTATGTGCTGAACTTTCTGAAGATCCTGTGCGAAAAGGGCACCCTGCGGGAGCTGCCCGGCTGCGCACGCGCGTTTCGCGTGAAGTACAATCAGGCCCACGGCATCCTCGAAGCCACGGCGACCTCCGCCATCCCCATGACGGCGGAGCAGACCGAACGGCTCCACGAAAGCTGGAGGCCGTGACCGGCAAGAAGATCGACCTGAAGACCAAGGTCGAGCCGGGCGTGCTGGGCGGCATCCGACTGGACATCGAGGGCACCGAGCTGGACGGCACGGTGCAGAACCGTCTGGCCAGCCTCCGCCGCAGCATCGCAGGGATCACCGTTTAATCCGCCCCAATAATCTGAACAAAGAATTGAGTGGTGAATACAAGACAATGCAACTGAAACCTGAAGAAATCTCCAAGATCATCCGGGCGCAGATCAAGCACTACGAAAACGTGATCGAGCAGAGCGAGGTCGGTACGGTCATCATGGTCGGTGACGGTATCGCCCGCGCCAGCGGTCTGGAAAAGTGCATGGCCGGTGAGCTGCTCCAGTTTGATAACGGCGAATACGGCATGGCCCAGAACCTTGAGGAGAACACCGTCTCCATCGTTCTGCTGGGCTCCGACGCCGGCATCAAAGAGGGCAGCACCGTCAAGCGCACCGGAAAGGTCGTTTCCGTGCCGGTCGGCGACGCCATGATCGGCCGTGTTGTCAACGCACTGGGCCAGCCCATCGACGGCGCAGGCCCCATCGAGACCACCGAGTTCCGCGCCATTGAGAGCAAGGCTCCCGGCATCATCGACCGCCAGCCCGTCAAGGAGCCGCTCCAGACCGGCATCAAGGCCATCGACTCCATGATCCCCATCGGCCGCGGCCAGCGCGAGCTCATCATCGGCGACCGCCAGACCGGTAAGACCACCATCGCCGCCGATACCATCATCAACCAAAAGGGCAAGGACGTCATCTGCATCTATGTCGCCATAGGCCAGAAGCGCTCCACCGTGGCGAACCTCGTCCAGAGCCTGACCGAGGCCGGGGCCATGGGCTACACCATCGTCGTGTCGGCCACGGCGTCCGAACTGTCGCCGCTGCAGTATATCGCCCCCTACTCCGGCTGTGCCATGGGCGAATACTTCATGTACAAGGGCAAGCACGTCCTCATCATCTACGACGACCAGTCCAAGCACGCGGTGGCTTACCGTGCCCTCTCGCTGCTGATCCGCCGTCCGCCGGGACGTGAAGCCTACCCCGGTGACGTCTTCTACCTGCACTCCCGCCTGCTCGAGCGCGCGGCCAAGCTCTCCAACGAGCTGGGCGGCGGCAGTTTGACGGCGCTGCCCATCATCGAAACGCAGGCCGGCGACGTTTCCGCCTACATCCCGACGAACGTCATCTCCATCACCGACGGCCAGATCTTCCTTGAGACGGAGTTGTTCCACTCCGGCGTCATGCCGGCAGTCAACCCCGGCATCTCGGTGTCCCGCGTTGGCGGCAACGCCCAGATCAAGGCCATGAAGAAGGTCGCGGGCACCCTGAAGCTGATCTACTCCCAGTACCGTGAGCTGCAGTCCTTCGCGCAGTTCGGCTCGGACCTCGATGCCGACACGAAGACGCGCCTTGCTCAGGGCGAGCGCATCGTGGAGGTGCTCAAGCAGAACCGCTCGGCACCCGTAGCCGTGGAAAAGCAGGTGGCCATCCTGTATGCGACCATCCACGATTACCTCGTGAAGATCAAGGTGCCGGATGTGGCAGAGTACGAAAAGGGCCTGTACGAATATCTCGACAACAATGCCGACGGTGCCAAGGTCATGGAGACCATCCGCACCACCGGCAATCTGGACAAGGATACCGAGGAAGCACTCAAGGGCGTTCTGTCCACTTACACCGAGAGCTTCGTCAAGGCGCACTGAGGGAAGGAGGCGTAACGCATGGCAGGTTCCATGAAGGACATCAAGCTGCGCATCAAAAGCGTAGAAAGTACCATGCAGATCACCAAGGCCATGGAGCTGGTGGCTTCCTCCAAAATGCGCCGTGCCAAGGAGCGTGTCGAACACAGCCGCCCCTATTTTGAGACGCTGCACGAAACACTGACCGGCATTGCGGCGGCGGACCCCCGCGCCCGCAACCCGTATCTGCGCCGGGACGAGATCAAACGCACCCTGCTCATCGTCATCGCGGGCGACCGCGGCCTTGCGGGCGGCTACAACAGCAACGTGCTGAAACAGGCCGACGCGCAGGAAGGCCCCGTCACCGTGCTGCCCATCGGCAAGCGGTCGGCGGAATATTTCGCCCACCACGAGGCCGACCTGTTCACCGACGAAGTGCTGCTGGCGGCAGAGATCTCGGTGGGCGAGTGCTTCTCCCTCTCCCGTAAGATCACCGAGGGCTTTTTGAAAGGCGACTACGACGCGGTGAAGATCTGCTACACCCGGTTCGACTCGATGATGACCCAGACGGCGGCCACCATGGAGGTGCTGCCCCTGACCATCGAACCCACCGAGGAGCAGAAGGCCGCCGCCCGCCGCAGCCAAATTTTGTACAAGCCCAGCAGCGAGGAAGTGTTCCGTGCCATCATCCCCGAATATGTTGCGGGTATCGTCTACGGTGCCGTGTGCGAGAGCGTGGCCAGCGAGCTGGCCGCCCGCCGCACCGCCATGGACGCCGCGACCAAGAATGCGGGCGAAATGATCGACCATCTGAATCTGTATTACAACCGCGCGCCCGTCAGGCCGCCATCACGCAGGAGATCACGGAGATCGTGGCCGGCGCGGAGATTTAACGCCCTCTCAGGCGCTCCCCCAAAGTGGGAGCTTCAGAGGATTTGACTATCAAAAAAGGAGTTGTAGCCTATGTCCGAAAAACACATCGGCAAGGTGATCCAAGTCATCGGCCCGGTGCTGGACATCCAGTTCGAGGATGGCCAGCTGCCGGAGCTGCTCAACGCCATTGAGATCGACAACCACGGCGAGAAGCTCATCGTCGAGGTGGCCCAGCTGACGGGCGACAATGTGGCCCGCTGCATCGCAATGAGCAGCACCGATGGCTTGGTGCGCGGCACCGAGGCCGTGGATACCGGCGAGTCCATCAAGGTGCCCGTCGGCGACCAGTGCTTAGGCCGCGTGTTCAACCTGCTGGGCGAGCCGGTGGACAACAAGCCCGCCCCGGAAGCCGAGGCCTATTGGCCCATCCACCGCCCTGCCCCCAGCTACGAGGAGCAGCAGTCCACCACCGAGATCTTGGAGACCGGCATCAAGGTCGTTGACCTGATCTGCCCCTACGCCAAGGGCGGCAAGATCGGCCTGTTCGGCGGTGCCGGCGTCGGCAAGACCGTCCTGATCCAGGAGCTGATCTACAACATCGCGACGGCGCACAACGGCTGCTCGGTCTTCACCGGCGTCGGCGAGCGCACCCGTGAGGGCAACGATCTTTACGGCGAAATGACCGAGAGCGGCGTCATCAACAAGACCGCCTTGGTCTACGGCCAGATGAACGAGCCGCCCGGAGCCAGAATGCGCGTGGCGCTGTCCGGTCTGACGATGGCCGAGTACTTCCGCGACGTCAAGAATCAGGACGTGCTGCTCTTCATCGACAACATCTTCCGTTTCACGCAGGCCGGTTCGGAAGTTTCGGCTCTGCTGGGCCGTATGCCTTCCGCCGTCGGCTACCAGCCCACGCTGGCCACCGAGATGGGCGCTCTGCAGGAGCGCATCACCTCCACCCGCAAGGGCTCCATCACCTCGGTTCAGGCCGTCTATGTTCCCGCCGACGACCTGACCGACCCGGCTCCCGCCACCACCTTCACCCATCTGGATGCCACCACGGTCCTGAGCCGTGATATTGCCTCGCAGGGCATTTACCCGGCCGTGGATCCGCTGGATTCCACCAGCCGCATCCTCAGCCCCGAAGTCGTGGGTCAGGAGCATTACGAGGTCGCCCGCGCCGTCCAGAAGGTTCTGCAGCGCTATAAGGAGCTGCAGGACATCATCGCCATCATGGGCATGGACGAGCTGAGCGAGGAAGACAAGCGGACTGTCAGCCGCGCCCGCAAGGTGCAGCGCTTCCTGTCCCAGAGCTTCCATGTGGCAGAGCAGTTCACCGGTATGCCCGGCCAGTATGTGCCGCTGAAGGAGACGCTGCGCGGCTTCAAGATGATCCTCGACGGCGAGTGCGACGACCTGCCGGAGAGCGCCTTCCTGTTCGCAGGCACCATCGACGATGTGTTCGCTAAGGCGAAGAAGGGGTAAACCATGACGACCTTTCATCTGACGGTGGTCACGCCGGACGGCTGCGCCTTTGAGGGGCAGGCCGAGCGGGTGGTCTGCCGGGCCATCGACGGCGACCTTGCCATTCTGGCAAAGCACGGCGACTACTGCACCGCGCTGGGCATGGGCGAGGCCCACATCGTTGATGCCGAGGGCACCCGCCGCCGCGCCGCCTGTATGGGCGGGATGCTCACCGTGCTGGACGGCGACGTTCGGCTGGTCGCGACCACTTGGGAGTGGGCCGAGCAGATCGATCAGGCCCGCGCCGAAGCTTCGAAGAAGCGCGCGGAGGAGATCTTGGCCCAGAAGAACCTTGATAAGCGCGACTATGAGCTGGCACAGGCCCGCCTGAAACGCGCCCTCGTCCGCACCTCCATCCACCAGTAAACCCAAAAGCACCCCATCTGCGGCAGCCGCCGTGGGTGGGGTGCTTTTGCAAATGGTCAAATCCGGCCGAAAATCGCTGTTGCATCTGTACAGTTGTAACAAAACAAAGCGGCTTTTTATGGTTCTTTCCGAAAATTCGCTCGGAACTGTTTATTTTGTCCGCCAAAAATTATATAATAAGTAGTACCACATGGTGAATTAAAATGAGATCGGTCTGCGCTGCGGCCGTTTGTGTCTATTTGGAGGTTGCCTGAATATGTTTGTTACCGACTATACCAAGCACTTGCTTGATAATGTGAAGAAGATCCACTTCATCGGCTGCGGCGGCAGCGGCATGTACCCGCTGATCCAGATCCTGCACGCCAAGGGATATATCATCTCCGGCAGTGATGTGCTGGATGGCAGCATCATCCGCTACGAGCGGGAGATGGGCGTGAAGGTCTCGCTGGGCCATAGCGCCGACAACGTCATCGGCACCGACCTCGTGGTCTACTCTGCCGCCATCGCGAAGGACAACGTGGAGCTGAACGCCGCCGATTCCTACGACATCCCCACTGTGGAGCGCAGCGTCCTGCTGGGCTATGTCAGCCGCCTGTACAAGGACAGCATCTGCGTCTCCGGCACCCACGGCAAGACGACCACCACGTCCATGATCACCACCGCGCTGGAGCTGGCGGGCCGCGACCCCTCTGCCGTCATCGGCGGCAAGCTGCCCCTCATCAACGGCTACGGCAAGGCCGGCAAGGGCGATGACATCGTCATCGAGGCCTGCGAGTTTGCCGAGACCTTCCTGAAGCTGACCCCCTACCTGTCCGTTGTGCTGAACATCGACAACGATCATCTGGACTACTACGGCAGCATGGGTGAGCTGAAGTTTGCCTTCAAGCGCTTCGCCCTGATGACCCAGTTCATGATCTTCGCAAACGCCGACGACAAGAACACGATGGACGTTATGTATACCCTCGACCGCCGTGTGCGCACTTTCGGCATCGAGAACGACGGCGACTACCGCGCCATCAATGTGCAGGAGTACAAGCCCGGCTTCTTTGAATTCGACCTCAAGGAGTGGGGCAAAATCACCGGCCACATCCGCCTGTCCGTGCCCGGCCGCCACAACATTTATAATGCGCTGGCCATGTGTGCCGTCTGCCGCTTTGTGGGCCTGACCGTGGAGCAGTGCGCCGAGGCTGCCGCCAGCTTCAAGGGCGCGGGCCGCCGCTTTGAGCTCTACGGCGAGTGCAACGGTGCGGTGGTCGTGGACGACTACGCCCACCACCCCACCGAGATCCGCGCCACCCTCAACACCGCCCGCGAGATGGGCTACAAGCGCCTCATCGCCGTCCACCAGCCGTTTACATACAGCCGGACCAAGATGCTGTTCAACGACTTTGTGGACGTCTTCAAGATCCCCGATATCACGGTCATCACCCCCATCATGGGCAGCCGCGAGCCCAACGACCCCTCCATCACCAGTGCAAAGCTGGCCGCCCAGATCCCGAACTCGGTGCTGGTGGACAGCCTTGAAGCGGCGGCTCAGTGGGTCAAGGACAACGCCCGCGAAGGCGACCTCGTCATCACCCTCGGCTGCGGCGATATCTATAAAGCCAGCAAGATGATGGTGAAATAAAACAGCCAGACAAAAAGAAACCCCGCGTCAGCGGGGTTTTTTTTGTCTGGGCGGTCACTTCCGCCGTTTCAGGATCTCGTCGAGGATCGCGTCGGCAACGTCGGACTTGCTCATGAGGGGCAGCTCGCGGGAGCCGTCCGGGGTGATGAAGGTGACCACATTGGTGTCCACGCCGAAACCGGCACCGGCCACCTTCAGGTTGTTGGCAACCACCATGTCGAGGTTCTTCTTGGTCAGCTTGGCGGAGGAATTTTCCAGCATGTCGCGGGTCTCCATCGAGAAGCCGCAGAGGAACTGCTTGGTCTTCCGGGGGCCGATGGTGCCCAGAATGTCGGCGGTGCGCTCCACGGGGATGGACAGGTCGCCGTCCTTTTTCTTGATCTTGTCATCGGCCACGGTGGCGGGGCGGTAATCGGCCACGGCGGCGGCCATCACGAGGACGTCCATGCCGTCAAAGCGGCTGGTCACGGCGTCGTACATGTCCTGCGCGGTGGTGATGGGCACATCCTCCACGAACTTGACCGGTGGCAGAGCCGTGGGGCCGTGGATGAGGGTGACGTCAGCCCCCCGCATGGCGGCGGCACGGGCCACGGCATAGCCCATCTTGCCGGTGGAGTGGTTGGTCAGGTAGCGCACAGGGTCCAGCGGCTCCTGTGTGGGCCCGGCGGTCACGGCGATGCGCAGCCCGGCAAGGTCCTTCGGGCGGGCGATGGCGTGGAGAATGTACTCCATGAGGACGTCCTCCTTCGGCAGACGGCCGCTGCCCACGTCCTTACAGGCCAGCACGCCGCTCTCGGAGGGGATGACGGTGAAGCCGTACTTCTCCAGCGTGGCGATGTTGTCCTGCGTGATGGGATTTTCCAGCATCCCGGTGTTCATGGCGGGGGAGACCAGCTTCGGGCACTTGGCCGCGAGGATGGTGGTGGTCAGCATGTCGTCGGCGATGCCGTGGGCCATCTTGGCGATGACATTGGCCGTGGCCGGAGCCACAAGGATGATGTCGGCCTTTTTCGCCAGCGAAATGTGGGTGACCTCGAACTTGAAATCGCGGTCGAAGGTGTCCACCATGCACTTGTGGCCGGTGAGGGTCTCAAATGTGATGGGTGTGATGAACTGGGTGGCGTTTTGGGTCATGATGACCTCCACATCGGCCCCCAGCTTGCGCAGTGCGCTGGCGACGTTCGCCATTTTATAGGCGGCGATGCCGCCGGTGACGCCCAACAGGACGCATTTTCCTTTCAGATCCATCCAAAAACCTCCCAAATCTTCGGTTTGCTCCCCTTAGTATAATGCAAAATTGCCGCCAGCACAATAAAATCTTTTTGGAGGCCTTGTAACCGGCGGGAAAATGCGGTAAAATAACCCTTGACTTATAGGAATAAACCTCTCAGTCGAGCCTACGGCTCGCCAGTCGTCCACCCTTTGTCGCATACGCCACATCTCCCTCCGGCCGGAGGGAGCCTTTCCCGGTAGGGGAGGGGGCAATACGAAGCATTGACGGAGAGGTTCAAACAGGAAAGGTTTCCTCAAATATGATCTTAGCCATTGATATAGGCAACACCACCGTCGCCCTCGGCGGCATCAAGGACGGACGTGTATGCTTTGTGGCCCACATGGATACGGTGCGCACCCGGACGGCGGCGGAATACCGCGCCGAGATGGAGAAGGTGTTCTCCCACCGCCGCCACCCCGAAAAGCCCATCCGGTTCGAGGGCGCTGTGCTGACCAGCGTGGTCCCCTCCATCACCGGGGCACTGGCCGAGTGCGCCCGTTATTACACCGGCAAAAAGCCGGTCATCGTTTCGCCGGAGATCCGCACCGGCCTGACCATGGGCGTGCCCAACCCCGCCGCCGTCGGCAAGGACCGCCTTGTGGATGCGGCCTACGCGGCGGCGAATTTCCCCCTGCCGGTGGTCACGGTAGACCTCGGCACCGCCACCACGTTCAACGTGGTGGATGAGAATAAGGTCTTCCGGGGCGGCGTCATCTGCCCCGGCCTGTCCACTGGGCTGCGGGCGCTGGGAGAGCGCTGCGCCCAGCTGCCGCAGGTGCACTTGGCCTCCCCGAAAAACGCCATCGGCACCAACACCGAGAGCTGTATGCTTTCCGGCTCGGTGCTGGGCACCGCTGTCCTGCTGGACGGCATCACCCAGCGGATCGAAGAGGAGCTGGGCCGCCCGGCGACCTTGGTCGTCACCGGCGGGCTTGCAAAATACGTCACGCCCCTGTGCCGCCATCCACTGACCTATGACCCGGAGCTGCTGCTCAAGGGTCTGGCGCTGCTGTACCAGATGAATGCACCGCAGCACCACGCCGGAGGCGGCAAAAAGCGGAACCAGAACTTCCACCGCGCCCGCCGCCCGCATCCCCAGCGCCGGGACCGCCGCGAAGAGGGAGCCAAGGCCGGCTGACGAACAACAGGATAGGGAGAAGAGAATGAAATTAGGAATTCTGGGCACGGGCATGATCGTGCGGGAATTTTTGCCGTGGCTGGCGGGGGGGAGGACTCGCCGTTCACGGTACAGGCCCTTTGCAGCACCCAGCGCAGTGCGCCCGCGGCCGCAGAGCTGTGTGCGCAGTATCAGATCCCGCAGCACACCACCAATTACTTTGAGCTGCTGCAATGGGTAGACGTGGTCTACATCGCCGTGCCCAATTTGCAGCACGCCCGCTACGCCCGGGTGGCGCTGGAGGCGGGCAAGCACGTCATCGTGGAAAAGCCGATGGCCGTGAACGCCTTACAGGCCGAGGAGCTGGCCCATCTGGCCCGGCGGAAAAAAGGTCTTTCTGTTTGAAGCCATGACCACCCAATACCTTGAAAATTACAACAAGATCCGGGAGCTGCTGCCCCGCATCGGCACGGTGAAGCTGGTGCAGTGCAGCTTCAGCCAGTATTCCAGCCGGTACGACGCATTCTGCGCCGGGGAGACCCCCACTTCCTTTGACCCGGCCCGCGCGGGCGGCGCACTGATGGACCTGAACGTGTACAACATCAGCTACGTGGTGGGCCTGTTCGGGGAGCCGAATCAGGTGCACTACACCGCCAACATCGAGCGCGGCATCGACACCAGCGGCATCCTGACCATGGATTATAACAGCTTCCGGGCCGTCTGCATGGCGGCTAAGGACTGCGGCGCTCCCGCCCGGTATGTCATCCAAGGCACGAAGGGCTATATTTTGCAGAAATCCACCGCCAACTGGTGCGGCGGCGTTACCTTCCACCCGAACGAGGGGCGGGAGGAGCATTTCAACCTCAACGGCGGCAAGCCCCGTCAGGCGGCAGAGTTCCACGCCTTTGCCCGCGCCATTGCGGGCGGCGATCAGGAGCTGTGCAGCCGGATGCTGGACACGTCGGTGGCGGTCAGCAAGGTGCTGACGGTGGCCCGGCGGTCGGCAGGACTGAAATTTTGACATCTACGTTCGGAGTATGCCCTGACAAGCGTTTCCCAACGTTCGCATAAAAAGAAAAACATCCCGCACAGAGCGGGCAGGTTTGCGCCGTATCCGACGCTAAGGGCGGAACGGCAGCAGGAGGAAAAACAGAATTATGAAAAACAACGATCTTCGTACTCTCACCCGGCTGGCACTGCTGGTCGCCATTGAGCTGGTCATGAAGGCCATCGGTCTGGGCAGTGTGCCCATGGGCCCGCTTTACATGAGCTTTTTGACCCTTCCCATCGCCGTGGGCGCGATCACCATGGGCCCGGCAGCGGGTGCCGTTCTGGGCGGCGTGTTCGGCGCGGTGAGCTTCTATGACGCGGTCACCGGCGCTTCGGCCATGACGGGCGCGCTGTTTCAGGTCAGCCCCATCAACACCTTCATCCTCTGCGTGGGGATGCGCGTGCTGATGGGCCTGTGCGTCGGCCTGATCTTCAGCGGCCTGAAAAAGTTCGATAAGCCCGGTACGTGGAGCTACATCCTCAGCGCCATGTGTGCCCCGGCCCTGAACACCCTGTTCTTCATGGGCTACATCGTGCTGGCATTCTACAATTGCGACTATGTCCAGAACCTCGTGTCCGTCAAGGGCGCGGCCAACCCCCTCATGTTCGTCGTCCTGCTGGTCGGTGTCCAGGGCGTGGCTGAGTTCCTCGTCTCCGGCATCCTGGGCGGCATCGTGGCCCGCGCCGTGCACAAGTTCCTGAAGTAACCGCCGCGCGCAACGTCAGGGCAGCGCGTCCGGTTCTCGAATAAAAAGCAAAGACCAGAACCTCCTGCCGGTGTGGCGGGGTGGTTCTGGTCTTTTTTGCGGCAATATAGGGGAAAATCAGCCGGGCGCTTACGCCTCGGCGATGGCCTCGATCTCGCACAGGACGCCCTTGGGCAGGTCCTTGACGGCCACGCAGCTGCGGGCGGGCTTGGAGGTGAAGAACTTGGCGTAGACCTCGTTGAAGGCCGCAAAATCCGCGATGTCGGCGAGGAAGCAGGTGGTCTTGACCACCTTTTCAAAGCTGCTGCCGCCCGCTTCGAGGATGGCACCCACGTTCTTGCAGCTCTGCTGGGCCTGAGCGGCGATGCCGGCAGGGATCGTGCCGTCGGCGGGGTTCACCGGGATCTGGCCGGAAGTATAGACGAAACCGTTGGTGACGAAGCCCTGCGAATAGGGGCCGATGGCACCGGGGGCTTTTTCCGTAGCGATGACGTTCATAAGAAGACCTTCTTTCGTTTATAATAAAGATGCTGAGGAAAGTCTACACCCGGCGGGCGGGGCTGTCAATCTTCGCCCGCATTTTTCCTCTGCCGCCTTTACAATTCGGGCAAAAGGCGGTATTCTTTATCTATTCTGAATGTACCCCACGACTGTTTCAGGAGGGACCCCATGGATATCCGCCAGCTGCATTATTTTCTGGTTTTGTGCGAGGAAATGAACTACACCCGCGCGGCCCAGCGGCTGTTTTTGTCGCGCCAAGCGCTGCGGCAGAGCATCACCGCGCTGGAGGCCGAACTCTGCGGGCCGCTGTTCGTCAGCGCCCACCACAAGCTCTCGCTCACCGAGCGGGGGCTGAGCTTGCAGCGCCATGCGGCCCCGGTGGTGGAACAGTTCCAGCAGATGCAGGCGGCCCTCCACGCTGAGATCCAGTCGGCCCAGCCGGTGCGGATCGGCATCAGCGTCTCGCTGGTGCCGGATTACCTGCCGGGGCTGGAAACGCAGTTGGACAAGTTCCGCCAGCAGTACCCCCATATCGAGATGCGGTTCCGGCTGCTGGACAACGACGCCGTGGCCGACGGCGTGGAGCAGGGGGAGCTGGATGCGGGCCTTGTGATGGACCTCGGCTGTGCGGCCCCGGTGCTGGCCCGCACTACCCTGCGGGCGGACCCGGCCTGTCTGCTGGTGCCGCGGGGGCATCCCTTCTGGGAAAAGGAGCGGGTGCCGCTGGCGGCGCTGCGGGGGCAGCGGGTGCTGCTGCCCAGTCTGCGGCAGGACCTCTTTGCGCCGCTGTGGGATGGTGCGCCAAGGCGGGCTTTGCCCCCGACGCCGAGATCGGCCCCAGCTTCTATCAGGCGTACTATCTGGTGCAGGAGCAGCTATGCACCTGCCTGACCCGTTACGAGCCGGGGGCCCGGCGGGAGCTGGACCGGGTGCGGGACGTTCTCATTGAGGATATGCCGCCGCTCTGCGTTTCCATGGTGCAGCGGCGGGATCACAATTCCGCCTACCTCGACCTGCTGCGCGGCTACCTGATGGAGGTGCTGGGGGGCACGGCGTCGCTGCCGCCCCGGCGGGGCCGGCCGGCCAAGCCGTTTTACAATATGCCCGTGCTTTCCAGCACGGCGGTGGAAAAGCCGGTGCCCCACCCCGCGCCGGGCACCCAGCTGCCCTTTGCGGGCGGCAACAACTTCCGGGAGCTGGGCGGCTACGAAGCCGACGAGGGCAAGCATGTCCGCTGGGGTCAGATCTATCGCGGCATCCCCACCGGTCTGTTGACGAGCGACGCAGACCGGAAACTGCTGGATTCCCTTGGGCTGCGGCTCATCCTCGATCTGCGCAGCGAGCAGGAGGCCGAGAAGATGCGGGACTATGTGCCGGACGGTGCACGGCTGGTCCGCATCTGCGGGCTTTGCCTTGACGGCGGCAAAGAGGTGGACTTCTCGCCGGAGGATCGGGAAAAGCTGCTGGAGGGCAAGCCCGATGAGGGCCGCCGGATGGCCGACGCCATGTACAAGCAGATGCTCTTCGGAAATAAGGCGTACAAGGAGCTGTTCCGGGCGCTGGAAGCGGGCGAGACGCCGGTGCTCTTCCATTGCTCCGGCGGCAAAGACCGCACCGGCGTGGCGGCCATGCTGATTTTGCTGGCGCTGGGCGCTTCGGACGAGACGATCTACGCCGATTTCGTCCAAACGAACGAGTGCCGCCGCCCGGAGCTGGAAAAGATCTGGGCCGAGCACGCCGAGGAGATCGCCGCCCGGCCGGAGCAGAAGAAGTTCTATCAGGGCATCGCGGGCGTCCACCCCGAATCGGTGGAACTGGTGCTCTCCACCATCCGCAGCCGCTGCGGCAGCGCCGATGCCTACCTTGAAGCCGAATACGGCCTGACCCCCGCCCGCCTGATGAGATTGAGAAGAATGTACCTGGAGTAAAAGCGGAAAAACTCCCTCAGTCACGGCTTCGCCGTGCCAGCTCCCTCTGGGAGGGAGCCTTGGCGCAGCGGAAAGCTGTGTCGGAGGGAGTTTAATTTGTAAAATATCTTGACATTGATTCAAATGTTTCGTAATATAAGAGGTAGTATGGATTCCATGACGCTGCGTGCAGGGGATATCCGCAACCAAAGTTCAATGGGGCTTCATCTGCCCGTTTTTATAACAAAACCTTCGAAATAACAGGACTGTACCGAAAAGCAGCCTCGGCCTTGGGCCGTGGTGTCTCGTTTTTGCGGCCTGTTTTGTATTGCGAGCTTGATTTTTGTATTGTTGACCCACGCCTTGCCCGGCAGCGTCTCCAGCATGAGTTGAATTTTGAAACTTTAACTTTGAGGAGAGTGAACACAATGCCCACGATCGGATGGATCGTGGTCGTGATCGTCGCAATTGCTGCTGGCATCGGCGGGGGTTATTTTATTGGTTACAACAACCGTAAAAAAAGACCGCTGAGGCTCAGATCGGCAGCGCCGAAGCCGAGGCGACCCGGCTGGTGAACGAAGCGATCAAGACCGCAGACCAAAAACGCAAAGAAGCCGTTCTGGAGGCCAAGGACGAAGCCTTCCGCCTGAAAGCGGAAGTGGACGCCCAGAAGGCCGAAGCCGACAAGGAGATCAAGCAGCGCCGCGCTGAGATTACCCGGCAGGAGAACCGCATCGACCAGAAAGAGACCGCCCTCGACCGCAAGACCGAGGCGCTGGAAAAACGCGAAGAAGAGCTCTCAAGAAAAAGAAGGAAGAAGCCGAAGCCCATCTGGCCGAGGTGGACGCCATCCGCGCCAAGGAGATGGAGCGGCTTGAGACACTGGCCGGCCTGAGTCAGGAAGACGCCCGCGAAGTGCTGCTGCACAAGGTGGACGAAGAGCTGACCCATGAAAAGGCCGTCCGTGTGGCTGCCTATGAGACCGACCTGAAGGAGAACTGCGACAATCTGGCCCGGAACCTGATCGGTCAGGCCATTGCCCGCTGCGCTGCCGACCATTGCAGCGAGACCACCGTCAGCGTCGTGCCGCTGCCCAGCGACGAGATGAAGGGCCGCATCATCGGCCGTGAGGGCCGCAACATCCGCGCCCTTGAGACCGCCACCGGTGTGGACCTCATCATTGATGACACCCCGGAGGCCATCACCCTGTCTTCCTTCGACCAGACCCGCCGCGAGGTGGCCCGCATGACGCTGGAGCGCCTGATCGCTGACGGCCGTATCCATCCCGCCCGCATCGAGGAGACGGTGGAGAAGTGCCGCCACGACCTCGAACTGCAGATGAAGCGGGAGGGCGAAAAGGCCGTTATGGAGCTGGGCATCCACGGTCTGCATCCCGACCTGATCAAGCTGATCGGCCGTTTGAAGTACCGCACCAGCTTTGGCCAGAACGCGCTGACGCACAGCATGGAAGTGGCTTGGCTGGCCGGTCTGCTGGCGGGCGAGATGGGCGTGAACGTCACGCTGGCCCGTCGTGCCGGTCTGCTGCATGACATCGGCAAGGCCCTTGACCATGAGATCGAGGGCAGCCACGTCCAGATCGGTGTGGACATCTGCCGCAAGTACAAGGAGAACACCCAGATCATCCACGCCATCGAGGCCCACCACGGCGACGTGGAACCCAAGACCCCGCTGGCCTTCATCATTCAGGCTTGTGACGCCATCAGCGCCGCACGCCCCGGTGCCCGCCGCGAGAATGTCGAGAGCTACGTCAAGCGTCTGGAAAATCTGGAGGAGATCTCTTCCAGCTTCGAGGGCGTGGAACAGGCCTTTGCCGTTCAGGCTGGCCGTGAAGTGCGCATCATGGTCAAGCCCGACGTTATCAGCGACGATCAGGTTATCCTGCTGGCCCGCCAGATCGCGAAGAAGATCGAGGACACGCTGGATTATCCCGGCCAGATCAAGGTCAATGTCATCCGCGAGAGCCGCGCCGTCGATTACGCAAAATAAGCAGAACATTTTTGGGAGTCCGCTGCATTTGGCAGCGGACTCCTTTTTTGCGCGTTTTTTCAAAAACTGTCCGTGGCACAAGAACGGTTGTACAATGAAACCCAAGCAAAGAGTACAATTCGTTCACAAAAAGTAAAGTGGACGGAACGCTTTATAAAAGAAAGAATAGCGTGCGAAATAGTCGGTCAAAAAGAATAAATCATACTCTTTCAACCAGAACTGTTTACAAGTGAAATTCGCTCATGGGTAAAACTTGTACAAAAAAAAATAAGCGCTTTCTTCGGCAAAGTGTTGGACAAACCGCAGAAATGTGCTTTTGCGGGAGACAAATTTTGAAAAAAGGCTTTTCTTTCGCAAAAGACCGATGTATAATGCGGCAAGGCACAAGGGAGTGCAAAGTTCCAGAGGGGGAACGGAGACCCTTGTGTATTTTCAGAACGCGCCGCTTTAGCAGGGCATAGCCCTGAAGCGGTCAAGAGAGGGGAAAAAATAGATATGAAATTCGATCGTCGTATTTCGCGCCGCAGCTTCCTGTCTGCTGCGGGTGTCACCACGGCTGCACTGGCTCTGACGGCTTGCGGCGGCTCTTCCAGCTCCGTGGCAGCTTCTTCCGCTGCCGGTTCTACGGCGTCCTCTGCAGCTGGCACTGCACAGGGCGGCACCCTGAACATCATGCTGGAGACCGAGGTTCAGTCCCTCGACCCGCAGGTGGCCACCGACGGCACTTCCTTCGAGGTCATTGCGGACTACACCGACGGCCTGATGCAGATGGACGCCGACGGCGCCGCCATCCCGGCGCTGGCGGAGACCTACGACATCAGCGAGGACGGCAAGACGTATACCTTCCACCTGCGCGATGCCAAGTGGTCCAACGGCGATGCTGTGACCGCCGCTGACTTCGTCTTCGGCTGGCATCGTGCGGTTGACCCCGCTACTGCTTCCGAGTATTCCTACATGCTGTCCGATATCGGTCAGATCGTCAATGCCGCAGAGATCATTGCCGGCGAGAAGCCCGTCACCGATCTGGGCGTGAGCGCAGTGGACGATAAGACGCTGGAAGTCCAGCTGAACGTTCCCGTCAGCTACTTCCTGAGCCTGATGTACTTCCCCACCTTCTACCCCGTGAACGAGGCGTTCTACAACAGCTGCGCAGACACCTTCGGCACCAGCCCCGACACCGTGCTTTCCAACGGTGCCTTCAAGTTGACCGATTACCAGCCCGCTGCTACCGCCTTCACGCTGGAAAAGAACCCCGACTACTACGACGCCGACAAGATCGCGCTGGACAGTCTGGCCTATCAGGTCATCAAGGACAGCCAGCAGGCTCTGATGAGCTATCAGAACGGCGCACTGGATATGACCCTGCTGAACGGTGAACAGGTCGATCAGGTCAAGGACGACCCCGAATTCACCAGCGTGGGTGCCGGTTACCTGTGGTACATCAGCCCCAACATGGCGGGCGTGCCCGAACTGGCCAACGAGAACCTGCGCAAGGCCATCACCTTCGCGCTGGATCGTGATTCCATCACGGACGATGTCCTGAAGGACGGCTCCGCTCCCTGCTACACCGCCGTTCCTCCGCAGTTCGCCACCGGCCCGGACGGCAGCGATTTCAGCGCCGACCAGACCAAGTTTGCAGAGTTCTGCGCATACGATCCCGATAAGGCCAAGGAGTACTACGAGCAGGCCAAGGGCGAGCTGGGCAAGGACAGCTTCTCCTTCGACATGATCGTGGATGCTGACGATGCACCTCAGAAGGTGGCACAGGTCGTCAAGGAGCAGCTGGAGACCACCCTCCCAGGCTTCACCCTGAACCTAACCGTGGAGCCCAAGAAGCAGCGCGTGCAGGATTTGCAGGACGGCAACTTTGAGATCGGCCTGACCCGCTGGGGTCCCGACTACGCCGACCCCATGACCTACCTGGGTATGTGGGTCACCGGCAACTCCAACAACTACGGTCTGTGGAGCGATGCCGAGTATGACTCCATCATCGCAGAGTGCACCACCGGCGACCTCTGCACCGACCCCGAGGGCCGCTGGGCAGCCCTGTATGAGGCCGAGCAGATCGTCCTCGAACAGGCCGCCATCTTCCCGCTGTATGGCCAGTGCAACGCCGAGATGATCTCCTCTGCCGTCAAGGGTGTCGAGCATCACCCCTGCGCTCTCAACCGTGTGTACAAGAACGCCACCAAGAGCGAGTAAACAACTGAATCGCTGAATAAGGCCGCACAGTGGCCCGCAAAAAGCCACTGTGCGCCTTTTTGGCATTGCACCTGTCCGCGGCAGACGAACGGCTGACCGCGAAAATACACCCGGACAAAGGGGGTCTACCCAACGTGAAAAAATATACGCTCAAGCGAATCCTGACCTCGCTGTTCACTTTGCTGGCCATTCTGCTGGTCCTGTTTATCCTGATGCAGCTGATGCCCGGCTCGCCCTTCAACGACGAAAAGCTGACGGCTGACATGCGCGCGGCCCTGTACGCAAAGTACGGCCTCGACCAGCCCATCTACATCCAATTCTTCCGCTATGTGGGCAATATGCTTCGCGGCGATTTCGGCGTCAGCTACAATATCTCCAAGAATACGCCCATCTCCCAGCTGATCCAGTCCCGTCTGCCCATTTCCATCCGTGTGGGCGGCATGGCTGTTACACTGGGTGCCATCGTGGGCCTTGTGTTCGGCATCATTGCAGCCCTCAAGCGGGACACCGTCTTTGACACCATCGCCACCATCATCTCGGTCATCGGCGTGTCGGTGCCGTCCTACGTCTTTGCGCTGGCGCTGAGCTACACCTTCGGCTTCAAGCTCCGCTGGTTCCCGATGCTGTTCTCCGCCAAGGATATCTTCGGTTCGAGTGTATTGCCCAGCGTGTCGCTGTCCATGTTCACCATGGCATCCATCGCCCGCTTTACCCGCAGCGAGATGATCGAGGTGCTGGATTCCGACTACATGCTGCTGGCCGAGAGCAAAGGCATCTCCGGCCCGGCGCTGATCTTCCGTCACGCGCTGCGCAACGCCCTCATCCCCATCATCACGGTGCTGGCACCGCTGATCGTGGATCTGATGACCGGCTCGCTGGTGGTGGAGAAGATCTTCGCCATCCCCGGTGTGGGCAGCCTGCTGGTGACGGCCATCCAGTCCAACGACTACAATGTGGTCATCGGCCTGAGCTTCATCTACAGCGCTATGTACATTGGCATCATGCTGGTCGTTGACCTGCTGTACGGCGTCATCGATCCGCGCATTCGTTTGGCAAAGGGGGACGACTAAATGGCAGCAAAAGCGATCCGCGTGGGCGAGGCGGCCTCCCCGAACGAAACCTTCACCGCCGCCGATTTCGAGCTCAAGCACAACGAGGCCGAGATCGCGGTGGATACCAACTTTGCAGCCCAGAGCTTCTGGAAGGATGCGCTTATCCGCTTCTTCCAATAAAAAGAGCGCAGTGCTGGGCCTCGTGCTCATCGTCTTCATCGTGCTGCTGGCCGTCTTCGGCCCCGGCATGAACAGCTACACCTACTCCGGCCAAGACCTGAGCCAGAAGAACTTTGCGCCTCGCGTCCCCGGCATCGAGCAGTTCGGCATTCTGGACGGCAGCGAAAAGATGAGCACGACCACCGGCACCAAGGTGACCAACGCTTATCAGGAAAAGGAGAAACTGGACGTCTACTACTGGTTCGGCAGCGACACTTATGGCCGCGATATCTGGACCCGTACCTGGGAAGGTGCCCGCGTGTCCCTGATCATCGCGGTTGCGGCTGCCATCATTGATATGGTCATCGGTATGAGCTACGGCCTGATCTCCGGCTACTTTGGCGGCAGGGTGGATATGATGATGCAGCGTTTTCTTGAAGTTGCCAACGGCATTCCCCGTCTGGTAATCGTTACGCTGCTTCTTCTGGTGCTGCAGCCCGGCATGATCACCATCATCTTTGCCCTGATGCTCACCGAGTGGGTGGGCATGAGCCGCATTGCCCGCGCTGAGATGCTCAAGCTGAAGGATCAGGAGTTCGTGCTGGCCTCCCGCACGCTTGGTGCAGGCAGCTTCTTCATCATCTTTAAGGAAGTCCTGCCCAACATCATCGGACCCATCATCACCCAGGTCATGTTCAGCATCCCCACCGCTATTTTTACCGAAGCATTCCTGTCCTTTGTCGGTCTGGGCATCCCGGTGCCGCAGTGCTCGCTGGGTTCCCTGATCAGCGAGCTGTACAACAGCTTCACCACCCATCCCTATCAGATCATCCCGCCCATCGTGGTCATGAGCCTGCTGATGCTCAGCTTCAACCTGGTGGCCGATGGTCTGCGCGAGGCACTGGACCCCAAGATGAAGAGCATGTAAGGAGGAGCACAACATGCCTGAAAAGACAAAAGAACAGGTCTGTCGGTGCGAGACCTTGATATCACCTTTAAGACCACCGCAGGCCCGGTCCACGCCATCCGCGGCGTGAACATCGACCTGTATCAAGGGCGAAACGGTGGCTCTGGTGGGCGAGTCCGGTTCCGGCAAGTCGGTCACCATGAAGGCCGCCATGGGCATTCTGGCCAAGAATGCCACCGTCAACAGCGGCTCCATCCAGTTCAGCTACCACCACGCCGACGGCAGCCCGGAGACTGTGGATCTGCTGCAAAAGGATAAAAAGTGGATCCGCCGCCACATCAACGGCAAGCGGATCGCCATGGTCTTCCAAGACCCCATGACCAGCCTCGACCCGACCATGACCATCGGCAAGCAGATCATGGAAGGAATGCTCTGGCACTTCAAGATGCCCAAAGCCGAAGCCTACAAAAAAGGCGCTGGAGCTGCTGGAGGAGGTCGGCATCACCGACGCCGAAAAGCGGATGAAGAACTACCCCCACCAGTTGTCCGGCGGTATGCGGCAGCGTGTGGTCGCCATCGCCCTTTCCTGCGACCCCGACCTGCTCATCTGCGATGAGCCTACCACGGCACTGGATGTGACCATTCAGGCCAAAATTCTGGAGCTGATCCGCAGCATCCAGCGTGAGCGCGGCATCTCGGTCATCTACATCACCCACGACCTCGGCGTTGTGGCCAAGGTGGCCGATTATGTGGACGTGATGTACGCGGGCAAGATCGTGGAGACCGGCACCATCGATGAGATCTTCTACGAGCCGCGCCACCCCTACACATGGGGCCTGCTTTCCGCCATGCCCGATCTGGACACCGCAGACGACCGCCTGTACACCATTCCCGGCTCGCCGCCGAACCTGCTGCATGAGAAGCCGGGCGACGCCTTTGCGCCCCGCAACCGCTTCGCGCTGAACATCGACGACAAGGTCGACCCGCCCATGTTCAAGCTCAGCGACACCCACTATGCAGCCACATGGCTGCTGGATCCCCCCGCGCACCCAAGGTGGAGATGCCGCCGGAACTCAAGGAGCGGATCGCCCGGATGCGCACGGAAGCAAAAAAAGATCGAGGAGGCGGAATAAATGGCAGAGCATACAACGGCCCCGCTGCTGAAGGTCGAGGGGCTGAAGCAGTATTTCCGCGTCAACAAGAACTTCACGGTCAAGGCTGTGGACGATGTCAGCTTTGAAATCTATCCCGGCGAGACCTATGGTCTGGTGGGCGAGTCCGGTTCCGGCAAGTCCACCATCGGCCGCAGCGTCATCCGCCTGTATGACCCCACTGCCGGCAAGATCACCTTCGACGGGCAGGACATCAGCGGGCACCTCTCCCACGCCCAGAACAGCACCCTGCGCACCCAGATGCAGATGATCTTCCAAGACCCGATGGCCTCTCTGAACCCCCGCAAAAAGGTGGAGGACATCATCGGCGAAGGGCTGGACATCCACCACATGTACAAAACGCAGGACGAGCGCCGCGAAAAGGTGGAGAAAATTCTGGAGAAGGTCGGCCTTGCGCCCGAGCACGCTGAGCGCTACCCCCACCAGTTCTCCGGCGGCCAGCGCCAGCGCGTCGGCATCGCCCGCGCCCTCATCATGAACCCCAAGCTCATCATCGCAGATGAGTGCATCTCGGCACTGGACGTGTCGATCCAGGCGCAGGTGGTCAACCTGATGAAGGACATCCAGCAGGAGACCGGCACGGCCTACCTGTTCATTGCACACGACCTGTCCATGGTCAAGTACATCTCGGACCGCATCGGCGTGCTCCATCTGGGCCACCTGCTGGAGACGGGCACAACGGAAGAGATTTTTGCAAATCCCATCCACCCCTATACCCGCAGCCTGCTGTCCGCCATCCCGCTGCCCAACCCGGTGGTGGAGAAACGCCGCGTGGCCGAGACCTACGACTACGCCACTTCCGGCATCGACTACACCCAGGGCACCAACCACCATGTCGAGGGCAGCCACTACGTCAAGTGCACCGACGACGAGTTTGCCCAGTGGTGCAAATACATAGAGTATAAAATAAGCCCCTTTCCGTGCAAAAACGGAGAGGGGCTTTGTGCTGTCAAGTCCGGCACAGCAAGGCAGGACTTTTGATGCGCCAACGGGAATTTATCGAAGAGCATCCCTTAATTGCAACAAGCTACTACGGATACTTTCTCCAGCTCCACCAATAGCCTGTGCTATAATGATTGCGGCAACTATAATTGCCACTGCGACAATAATTTTTCCAATCAAATATTGATATTCCTTCATTTTGATTACCTCCATAAATTCCGATTTGTTGAACCAAGCCGAGTATACCACACTCTCCCATGAAAGAACAGGCTGATATAGCACCAAAGGCAGGATACCATCGCCATGATGATACCCTGCCTTTGGTCATTATTGTTCGGGTTCGACGCTCTGACTGGTGTCGGTTGGAAAGGTGCTCCGGCAGGCGCATCTTTCTTGGTAGACATTCCTAGGGGTCTAGGAACCGCGCACGAATCAAAGCCCCACTGGGGCTTTGATTGCCTTCGCTGCGCTTCGGCACGTGCTGTTCGAGTCCTGTACCGCCACTAACAAAAAATCCCCAGACGAATGTCTGAGGATTTTTGTGGTGGAGCATTGTCCACGGCACTCGAACCCAACACTTCCTCACGGGTGACCGTTTTGGCATCATCCGTGAAGTTGAAATTGAGCACGACCCGGTCGTCAAAAACGTAGACCGAGTTGACAAAGGTATCAATGATCTGCCGCTGGTGTTCCATGTCCCTCATGTCACCCTTGCGGAATTTTTCAAACCAGAACCGCATCCATTCGCGGGTCAGGACTGGCTTTTTTTCAGCTCTTCTTCCAGAATGCTGGTGTTCAGGGCTTCCTTCCGGGCTTCCAGCTCGTCCAACCGCTGCTTGGTGGTCGAGGTCAGGATGCCCTGTTCAATGGCTTCCAGAAGGTTTGCGAGCCGTTTCTCCGTGTCCCGGAGCTGCTCTTTCAGGACAGGCAGCCGGGCGTTCTCCTGCTGCTGGGCTTCCATGACCAAATCCATCAGCCGTTCGATAATTTCATCGCTGAAGATCACCTTAATGGCGGTGTCCACCACGAACCGTTCCAGCGGCTCCTTGCGGATAGCCTTCAGGTCACAGTGCGCCTTGCCGTGGCGCTTGGCGTTGCCGCACTTGTAGTAATAGTAGGTGTTTCCCATGTGGCTGGTGCCGCTTTCGCCACCCATCAGGGTGCCGCACTTGCCGCAGAACAGCTTGGTAGTCAGAAGATAGCTCACATCCTCTTTTGCAGGCCGACCATGGGCAATCTTGTTTTGTTCGAAACGCTGCTGCACCCGGTCGAACAAGTCCTCGTCCACGATGGCCGGAATGCCGCCCGGTGTCACGATGTCCTTATATCGGTATTCACCTATGTAACGGCGGTTCCGGAAAATCTGGAAGAAGCTGTTCTTGACAAAAGGCTTGCCGGTACGGGTGCGCAGCCCTCGCTCGTTCAGGGATGCCGCGATTTTCTCGGCTGGTTCTCCATCGGCGTACCGGGTGAATATCTCCTGTACAATGGGAGCCGTTTCCGGGTCGATATGGTACAGCCTGTCCTCCTTGCCAATGGTGAAACCCAGCGGCACTACACCGCCGTTGTATTTGCATTGGAGTGCATTTTCGCGCTCACCGCGCGCCACTTTCAGGGCGAGTTCGGCGGAATAGTATTCCGCCATGCCGATAAGCATACTCTCCACCATAATGCCTTCAGGCCCCTGCGAAATGGGTTCCATGGCAGACACCAGATGGACACCGTTCTTTTCCAACTGGTGCTTGTAGTTCACGGCATCGTAGCGATTTCGGGCAAAGCGGTCGAGCTTCCAGACCAGAACCACATCGAAGATTTTCTTCGCGCTGTCCTTTATCATGTGCTGGAACTCCGGGCGGTCATCCGTCTTGGCAGAATAGGCACGGTCGATATAGGTGCCGACCATGGTGATACCGTTCTTCTCGGCGTAGTCCTTGCAGTCGCGCAGCTGCTTCAATGGACGCTTCGCGCTGGTTATCCGATGAATAGCGGGCATAGATCACGGCGGTCATGGCAGGCACCTCACTTTACACATCATTAAACGGCGAACGGTTCTTTCAAAATGTAGTTTCGTATAATATATATATACCATATTTTACAACGGTTTGCAATGGAAAAATCAGCGAACAGCATTTAATTCTTTTCGTAAATCAGATACCCACCGGCCTATGGTTTTCGCCATAAGCTGGTGGGTATCTGTTGTTCTGGCTTATAATTCACTGATGGTTGCAGTAATGGGCTGCATGAGGATTCGCCTGACCGGGTTATATACTGCCAGCACCACAGCTGCCAGCACGACTACGACAATCACGGCAAGACAGCCCCACGGCACCTGCCACGCTGCACCGAAATAATGGGTGATGAGCAGGATATACAGCTTCCGATTCAGCACAAGACCCAGCGCAATGCCCACCACAAGACCGGACACCGCATAGGTGCCAGCTTCGGCAGAGATCATGCGTTTCAGCTGTGCATCATCCATCCCGATGGCACGCAGGATGCCATACTGCTTCATTCGTGCCGACACGCTCATGGAAATGCTGTTGATGATGTTCAGAATGGTGATTCCTGCAATCACGATGAGAAACGCATAGACCACCAGATGGAACGCCCAGTAAGTGCTTTGTATCATCCGATTTCCTTCGATTCGGTTGGAAAAAACAACCTGCTTGTTTAACGTGTCGCTCAGCAGGGTGTGTATTTGTGCAATGGCTGCGTCTGCTGTGGTATCTTTTAGTTGAATATCGATCACCGCATAGCGGTTTTGCCCGGTCAGCTGATGGAAGGTTTCTTCGGTGCAGATAACAATCGGGGAATCGGTACTACTGAACGGGCTGTCGTTCAATACACCCACGACTGTGAGCTTTGCATCCTCCAGCTGAATGGTATCACCCACGGTCAGGGAGTTGCTTTTGTCGAATACCGTCAGCACAGGGTATGTGCCATCCTCCGGCTCCTGCGGAAGGGTTCCGCCAATCAGGTCTTTTTTCGCCCAGCCAAACTGCATCGTATCGTATGAAATCAGGTCGATGGACCCCTGTTTTCCCTGATATTCCGCCGGGAGCGGGCAATACATCCGCCCGAATGCGTGTTTGACTTCCGGCAGAGCATCCAGCTGCTCCACCAGCACCGGGTCAAGGACATTTTGCCCGGATGTTTCAGCCACCGATAAGTCCGGTGTGTAGGGCTGCAACGGATTCAGCGCAAATCCGACCCATCGAAGCAAAACCGAAAAACTCAAAAACAGGAGAATGCTTAACGCAAAGGAACCTGTCATCAGAAGCAAGTTCTTTTTGGACGAGGTTGCATGGCTCACGCCCAAAGAAAGCTCTGCACGACTTCCAAACAACCGAGCATGACACGGAGAATCCGCTGCATTTTCCACCGCATTCCCAGTTGCAGCTGTGATCGGAGAAGCTTTTGCCGCCCGCCGTGCCGGAGAAGATGCCGCGAACCAAACCGTGATAAGTCCCAGCGCGGAACCACAGATAATACCGACCGGGCTGATGCCAAGCACTGGTAAAGAGCTGAACTCCTCGCCGATAAATCCACGCAGAAAGGAACACAATCCCCATGTGGAAACGATTCCCAGCACACATCCTGCTGGAACAGCAGTTTTACACCAGAAAAGAGCTTCCAGCCGGACAAGCATCCGAACCTGATTTTTTTCCTGCCCCAAGACAGCGCAGCATTCCATAATAGCTGGTACGCTGAGCTACATTGCTGTTGATGCTGCCTGTGATCATAAAAATTCCGGCAAGGACGACCATGCCAGCCAACACAGCCGCTACCGCATATAAGCCTACAATATAATCGTTGTTGCTGCTTGCGTTCAACGCCATCAGGTAAGTATTTTCGGAGATTTTTTCTTCTGAAATTCCGTACTTGTTTTCGATGTTTACAATGGACTGCCGCAAATTGGTACGTGGCTTGAACTGGATGAAATACTGTGTTTCAAAGGATTCTTCTACCTGTGCGGCAATCTGAGAAAATGTACTGCGGTTCATCACCAGCACAACAGCATCATACTGGTTCGCATCGGAGGTATCCTCATTGAAACCTGCGACAGTAAGTGAAATGGTCTGTCCATCCGGGAGCGTCAGCGGAATCGCTGTACCGACCGTAACATCCAGCCAATCCCGGATGTTTGCTGTCACGAGCACTTCGCCATCCGCCGGGGCAGTACTACACTGCATTCCCGGAAAGATTTGAAGGATTGCATCATCTGCTCCTACCAGTGCGGCACGTTTATCTCCGGCAAAGTAGTTTTCCGTAAGGGAAGCGTTGATGTCGCTATACGCCGAAAATGCAGCAACATCCTCCTGTGCGGCAAGCTCTGCGGCTGTTTCAGGGGAGATGTCCTTTACCATGATATGCCAGTTTCCGTTTTTGTTCAGCTGGTTTGAGGTTTCCATCCGAATCGCCATATCTGCCATACTGAACACCGCCGTGACCAGAAACACCGCAAGGACGATGCACAAAATCGTCATGCGGTTCTGCCGTCTGCGTACCTTGGCAGAAATCGGGATCAGGCTCAGATAGCTTTTCATTTCTGTGCTGCTCATTCCCGGCACCTCCCAAAATCGGTCAGGCAGCCGTCCGATACCTGCAACACCCGGTCTGCCGTCTGCGCAATGCTGCGGTTGTTGGTGATCATCAGGATGGTCTGCTCGTATTTCCGGGAGGTTTCTTTTAGCAGGGCAATGACCTCGCTGGTGTTCTGGGTGTCCAGATTGCCGGTCGGCTCATCCGCCAAAATCAGTGAAGGGCGGGTCATCAGCGCGCGACCAATGGCCACGCGTTGCTGCTGTCCGCCGGAAAGCTGGCTTGGCAGATGCTTCCGACGGTCTTTCAAATTCAACACGGTCAGCAGTTCTTCCAGATATGCCCTGTCCGGCTTTTGGTAGTCCAGCAGCACCGGGAACAGGATGTTCTGTTCTACGGTCAGTTCCGGGATGAGGTTGAATGCCTGAAAGATAAAACCGATATTGCGGCGGCGGAAGATCGTCAGTTCCCGGTCTTTCATGGCAAAAACATCCTTGCCATCAATCAGCACCTTGCCGGAAGTTGGCGTATCCAGTCCGCCAATCAGGTTGAGCAGGGTGCTTTTGCCGGAGCCGGATTCGCCAACGACCGCCACATATTCGCCTTTCGGCACTGAAAAGCTAACATCTTTCAGCGCATGGACAGCGGTTTCTCCGCTGCCGTAGGTCTTGCAGAGATGGTTGACTTCTAATAGTTCCATAGTGTATCCCTCACTTTGTCCTTCGATTCAGACGGATTATCTCTGTCTGTGCAGAAAAGGATAACACGTCAACATTACTGCAAGCCTACACTCAGCCTACAATTTTGTAGGAATCGGAAAATTCAGAGTAAAGGTCGTGCCCTTTCCCAGCTCGCTGTCTACTTCAATGGTGCCGTGATGAGCTTCCACAACGCCTTTTGCCAGCGGCAGACCCAGCCCGATGCCCTGTGTATCCTGTGAAAAGCGGCTGCGATAAAACCGTTTGAAGATATGGTACAAATCTTCTGGGTGGATGCCGCTGCCGTTGTCGCGCACTTTGATCTGAACCATGGACGGCAGTGCATTCCACTCTACCTGAATCGTATCTCCGCTCTTTGTGTGGTCAAGGGCATTCTTTACAAGATTGTCCACAGCTTCCTGCATCCAGTCACGGTCGCACCAAAGTGTAACCGCCTCTGCGCCGGACAGAACAAGCTTTTTCTGTTCCTGCTTGGCACGATAGTGATACTGCCGCGCGATGTCCTGCACCATTTCAGCAACATTTTCGTTTTTCTTCTCCAAGACGACCGAACCGGCATCCAGCCGGGTGATTTTGAGCAGATTCTGCACCAGCGTTTCGATGCGGTCCAACTCCTGTTCGGACAGGTCTGCAAACTCTTTGACCTCCGACGGCGAAACAGCTTCGTCCTGAAGCAGACCGTTGTAGATATTCAACGCCGCCAGCGGTGTTTTGAGCTGGTGGGAAATATCTGCAATGGTATTTTTCAAAAAGCGCTTCTCCCGCTGCTCGTTGTCTGCGTGTGCGCTCAGAACTGCCGCCAATGCATTAACGGAGTGAAACAGACGGTAAAATTCTCCCTCCCGGTCGCAGTCCAGTCGTGCATCCGGGTTGCCATCCAGACAGCTTTGGATTTGCTGGACTGCCTGTTCCAGAAGCGCGCTCTGCCTTTGGAAATAGCGAAAAAGCACGCCCCAGAGACAGCCGCCCAGAAGCAGAAAAACCAACAGTAATGCGAAAGAGAATGCGTGCGTCGTATGCCATACGATGCCCTGCGTGAGCGCCAATGCCACCGCCCAGACTGCCAGCACGGCTTGGAACAAATTTCGGATCTCCCGGTTTGCGAATACTTTCATACGGCACCTTTACCCATTCCATTTATAGCCCATGCCGCGGACAGTCAGCAGCATCTGCGGTTTGCCGGGGTCGTCCTCAATCTTCATCCGCAGCCGCCGGATGTACACTGTTAAGGCACTGCTGTCAATGTAATCCCCATCGCAGTCCCACAGTGCATCTAGAATTTGTTCCTTGGATAGCACGGCATTCGGATGCTGCATAAAGAAGCAGAGCAGCTTGTACTCTGCGCCGGTCAGTTCCAGCAAGATTCCGTTTTTGTACGCCTGTCCCTGCAACAGCCGGACGGTGATGCTGCCCGATTCCAGTACGGGTTCTCCTGCGCTGGACGCATTTGCACGGCGAAGCAGTGCATTGACCCGCGACAACAGGACACCCAGCTTGAACGGCTTGGTCAGGTAATCATCCCCGCCCAGTTCCAGTCCCATGATGATATTCATTTCCTCATCCGAAGCAGTCAGGAACAGAATCGGCACGTTGGATGTGCGCCGCACCTTCTGGCAGAAATCGAAGCCAGAGCCATCCGGCAGGGAAACATCCAGCACCAGCAGGTCATATTTTCTGTCTGACCACAGCACCTCGGCTTCTGCCAGCGTCCGGGCTGTATCCAGTGCAAAGCCCTGTTTCTTGAATGCAAAAGTCAGCCCACTGATCAGGCTCAGATCATCTTCCAAAAGGAACAGTTTTCTCATGATTCCCTCTCTTTTCTGCGTTTTGTGTGTCCTACAGGTTCAAAAGCATTATAAGTTTTTTCTGCGAACATTACAATGTGCGAAACGGAAATTGTTTCTTGCCGTGTGTTAAATATGAGTCCTACTATCACCGCTTTACTGCAATAAAATTTGCAAAACCATCTTGACGCACCCCGCAATCCATGATACCCTTTATCGCAAATCCCACCGAGCTTGTCGGGGCAATGCCCCTCCATCTTGCTTGCGCAAGACCGCTCTGCCGCTTAAAAGCCCCACTGGGGCTTTCATTGCTACGCAAACGCGGTACAGCCCCAAACCCTGCTCATGGTTCGCAGCTGACGGTGCGAACAGCAACGGCGTGTCGTGCTTACATAACTTCACGGAGTTATCGAACAGACAGGAGGTACAATGACCAAAACGAATGTTCAACCGGTTCCTAGCAATTCCCAGCACCACGACACGCCGAACAACAAAACGCACGTCATCAAGTTCCGTGTGACAGCGGAGGAAAAAACGTCACTGGAACTCACTTGCAAACTCCTGAATCTCTCCCTCTCCACTTTCATCCGCCGTGCCATCCACAACGTCAAGATCGAGAAAACAGTCATCGTTGCCGGCGGCGGAGAAGAAACCCTGACCGCTGTTTCCACTTTGCTTGCTCAGTGCAGCAAGGTGGGCAGCAATCTCAACCAGCTTGCAAGGCACTTCAATTCTGGTGGTGCGGACACCGAGCAGATACGAGCGAAACTCCTTGACGAACTTGCAGACCTGACTGCATTTCGGCTGCACGCCGAGAAAGTTCTGGGTGAACTGTATGGCAACGCTCAAGCATATAAGCTCTAAAAACTCGGACTACACCGCCATCGAAGCGTACCTCGTTTACCAGCACGATGAATTTTCCGGCAAGGTAATTCTGGACGAACAAGGCCGACCCATGCTGCGAGAATCCTACCTGCTCGACACCCTTGAGTGCGGCGATTTCTCGTTTGCAACGGCCTGCCTGCTGGCAAACCGCAAGTATGGCAAGAACACCCAGCATGGTGATATCAAGAGCCACCAGTATATCATCAGCTTTGACCCACGCGATGCAGCTGACAATGGCTTGACCATGGAAACGGCACAGGCACTTGGCCTGAAATTCTGCGAAGAAAACTTTCCCGGTCATCCTGCCATCGTCTGCACTCACCCGGATGGGCACAACCATTCGGGAAATATCCATGTCCACATCGTGATTGGCAGCATCCGAACACGAGAAGTGGAACGCAAGCCCTATATGCAGAAGCCCCGCGACTGGCGCGAGGGTATGAAGCACTCCAGCACAGCCCAGACCATGCGGCACCTCCGTGTCGAAGTCATGGAGCTGTGCGAGGGTGCCGGACTGTACCAGATCGACCTGCTCAACGGCTCCAAGGAGCGTGTCAGCGAGGCCGAATATTGGGCAAGGCGGCGTGGGCAGTTGAAACTTGACTGTGAAAACGCAGCCCTCACCGCAGCCGGACAACCGCCCAAGCAGAAGAAGTTTGAAACCGTGAAAGACACTTTACGGAGACAGATTTCTTCGGTGCTGTACCGTGCCACCAGCTTTGAAGAATTTTCCGATAGGCTTATGCAGCAGTACGGCATTGCCGTCAAGGAAAGCCGTGGACAGCTCAGCTATCTGCCCTCTGGCAGAACGAAGTTCATCCGGGCGAAACATCTCGGTGACAAGTTTGAGAAAGAACTTGTGCTTGCCACCTTGCAGGAAAATGCTGAGCGTAAGCGCACTGTCAAACCCACGCCTGACCGCATCGGGAAACGGGTCAATATTCAGGCAAAGCTGAAGCAGGGCATGGGCATCGGCTACGACCGCTGGGCGAAAAAACACAACCTCAAAGCCATGGCACAGACCTTGATCCTCTTAGAAGAAAAGGGCTTGACCGATGAGGACGCCTTGAACCAGCGCATCGCCGAACTGGAAACCAAGTATCACGACGCACTGGCGGTGGTGAAAGACCTCGAAGGTCGCATGAAAGCCAACAAAGAGCTGCGCTATCACGTCGCAGCCCACACCAACACCAAGAACATCGCACAGCAGTTAAAAACCGCAAAACGACCCGCAGCCTTTGAAGAACAGCACCGTGCAGAGCTGACAGCACACCGGGCGGCAGCAGCCTATTTTAAGGCAAACGACATCACCAAGCTGCCCAGCCCGAAAAAGCTGGAAGCCGAGTATGCGCAGCTTGCATCCGAAAAGGCAAAGTTCTACGAGCAGTACAAGGAAGCTAAAGAGGAACTGCTCAAACTGAAAACCGCAAAGCAGAATGTTGCGTCCTTTTTCCGGGAGGAAGAACCGGCGCAGCAGGAGAGATAAAGGAGTGTGCGTATGATCAACTTGAAAATCGACCCGGAGTTCCAGTCCCAGATTCCTCCTCTGACCGATGATGAATTTAAGCAGCTTGAAGAAAATATCCTCAAGGAAGGCAAGCTGCTCTCCCCTTTGATTGTATGGAACAACACCCTCGTTGACGGTCACAATCGTTATGCAATTCTTCAGAAGCATCCTGAGATTTATTTTTCCACCATGCCGCTCCCGTTTGAAAGCAGAGGAGAAGTTCTCGCTTGGATTTGTAAGAACCAGTTGGGGCGGCGCAATTTAACCCCGGAGCAAAAGAAGTTCCTCATTGGAAAGCAGTACAGTGTGGAACATCGAAAGCCCGGCGGAAACGGCAACAATCAGTATACAGCAACCACTCAGGAAGCCGTTCAGGAGGAACTGTGTCAAATTGACACAATTCCTCCCACCTCTGCGGAAGCGAGCATCCGCAAGCAGATTGCAGAGCGGAACAATGTCAGCGAATCCTACGTTGCCCGGTCTGAAAAGTTCATGCGTGGCGTGGAGATTATGGAACAGATGGTGCCCGGTATGCAGGAGAAAATCCTGTCTGGGCAATTCAAAGTCCGTGATGCTGATATGCACCGCCTTGCCAGAGCCGATTTTCCGAATCGCAAACAGATCGTGCACGAGATTCTGCACCCGGAGGACCGCTCTGCTCCGCAGTCGAGCTACTCACACTACTCTGGAATCAACTACTCCGCGCTGGAGGTCGCTGTCCGGCGGATTCAGCAGGACTTTGATTTTTTGATGAGATACTTGCCTAAGCTACCGGACGATTCCTACGCCAAAACTGAAACGCTAAAAATCCTCAAGCAACACAAAGCGTATATGGCACAGTTTGAAGAAATGCTGAACGATAAAGAAATCGCATAACGACAGGCACTTGTAAGCCATCAACGAGCCACCAGCCGCAAGTGCAGGGCGGAAAGCATCCGCGCCCTTGCGCCTGATAAAAATCGGAGCCTTGATTTTCTCGCCCGGCTTTGCCACGGTGGGACAGTCAAAGGAGCGTGCGTTTGAACAAAAAGAAAAAGTCCACAAACACTTCCCATTATCCCGATGAAGTCATTGACCGTCTGGCGCGGGCGTTCTACCCGGCCATCCTTGCCTGCTGGAACAGCGAGGAAGGCCAGAGGGAGTTTGCCGCGTGGCAGGCGGAGCAGGCTCATCACGCAAACAAAAAGAAATCCAGGAAGTTCCCGCTGGGGAACTCCCTGGTATACATATCGCTATTGTCTGTGGTCTTTGGCAGGGTGCGTCCGGGTGGGCGCACCCTGTTTTTGTTTTATGCAGCAAGGTTATAACCTACAAGATTTTTTTTCTATAACTCCAAGCATATATAACTTTTGGATTCCCTCGATAATTTCTTGTTCAGTAAACCTCTTTGCCTTTTCCTCAGACCAATTCTTAAATCCGGAAACAATTCCTTCTGCTGTTAAGCCTCCTGAATTTTCAATTAGAAAACAAATTGTTGCCAAACATTCTAGTTCATGATCAGTTTCAATAGAGTTTACAAAATCACAAGACTTTATGATCCAAGGGAGCAATGCTTGTAAAGTATTATTTACCGACTCACTCGTAAGTTTATTAAATAGAATTTTCTCAGCTTCTTTTGTAGAAGATGTTCCATGAAACTGCTGAAATTCACGAATTCCCTTACTAACTATATCAATGGAATGATCATAAGGACCGTATTTATGAGGAACAAAACGAAAATATTTTTTTGAGGAAAACAAATCCATGAAATACGCCGCTTTTTGCAAACGAAGACTGTTAAACTTTTTTAAATGCCCCTTTAATTCCATTAACACGAGTGCTGATGTGCTCAGTTTTGGCTCCTGGGTTGGCGTTGTGGCAAAGTTTCGAGAAGGCTCATAAATATAAATCGCTACCTGTTTGGCTATGTCCTCTAGTTTTTTTGCCAAAACTTGCTTAACGTCATTCCAAATAAGACCACCATTACCACTTCCCAACGGTGGAATAGCTATACTCTTTATGTTGAGTTCTTTATTAGTAAAACAAGCGCATCCAACCCATCCTCAATATATTCCATTCGTGATTTTTCACGCCATTTATCTTTGGTCGGGAAATTAATGATGATTTTTTCACTTTCCTTATAAACATGAAGTTTTCCGGGACGTAGTGTACCATTTTTACACGCCTTAACATAGTCTTTGTTGTTGTTTGGAAATTTAAGTTTAAATTGATAGGCGATTCCCTTTCCCATATAACCTTCACAGTTTACTGTGTTGACAAGAGCTTCCGCATCGGACTGGAGCAAATCTCCTGTTGTATAGAAAAACACTTGAATCACCTCCCAATTTAATTATCGACTTATGGGAAACATACTAGGCATAACCTGTATCCTATCCTTAATAGCTACGGCATTTTCCATTTTTAAAATCTTTTCTTTTGCCCTTTCACTATAAACATAAATATATGCAAAATCTGATACCGGAACACATCCATTCACAACACATTCTGCCATACATGCTTTCCGGATCTCTGCATTTTTATAATCGCGATGCTCTCTATCGTCTAATATATTCCATCGAACCTTCTTGAAACCTTCTCCATAAGAATAAAGATCTGGAGCATCACTATCCAATGGATGTGATGGAATTATTTGATAATTATTATGTTCACAAATACTTCTCCAAACAGCGATGATTGCCATATTTTCTGATCCATACTTTTCGCACACTGCACCATCAAATGGATTTTTTGCAAAAAAATGAAATAAGACATATTGTGAAAGAGCTTCCTTATATCGCTCACGTTTACTTAAGATTTCTGGATCGGCAATATCAGTAAAGTGTATGTCGTGGTTTTGTAATATGCATTTTCGAGAGAGCAGACCAAACTTTAAAATCGAAGGAAGATTATCTATAGATGTTATATGATAGATTAGTTTTCCCATGCTTGGCGCAGTAGCCATGATTTCACCTCCGCACATCATCAAATCACGATATATTTACCCATATTGATTATATCATAAAAAGAAAGGCTTTTCAACATAGACCAGAAATTTTCTAACAAGGCGAAATTCCCAAACAAGCAAAAGGCAGGATACCACTATCATAGTGATACCCTGCCTTTGCTCGTTTACTGTTCCGAGTAGTCCTTTCGCAGAACCTCCTGTAAACAAAAAACGTACCCGAACCCTTTTTCGTAAAGAATCGGGTTCGAGTACGAACTGTATGGTGGACGGTACAGGACTCGAACCTGTGACCTCCTGCACGTCAAGCAGATGCTCTACCAGCTGAGCTAACCGTCCATATTCTGTTTGTGCCGCAATCGGCTTGATTATGTTACCATACTCTGCGGCAAAAAGCAAGCATTTTTTGAAATTTTTTGAAAACTTTTTTGGCGGCAGCGGGGAGAAAAGCGGATTTTGGCCGCAGGGCGCGGGATTTTGTCAACTGCGGGCGGGGTTCTCCGTTGCTCTGGGGGACAGATTGTGGTATAATACATTGATTATAATAGGAAAGGTATCGCAGAATGAGAGTTTTGGGCATCGACCCCGGTTATGCCATCGTGGGATGGGGCATTTTGGACTATGCGGGAAACCGGTTCACACCGGTGGATTTCGGCGCGGTCTGCACCGACGCGGGGGTGCCGTTCGAGCGGCGGCTCGACGAGGTGTACACCGGCGTCAAGGAGGTCATCCAGCGGACCAAGCCGGAGGTGCTGGCCATCGAGAAACTGTTCTACCAGCACAACCAGACCACCGTCATCGGCGTGGCCGAGGCGCGCGGCGTCATTTTGCTGGCGGCGGCACAGGCGGGGCTGCCCATCTACGAATATACCCCCATGCAGGTGAAACAGGCCGTGACCGGCTACGGCAAGGCCGTGAAGAAGCAGGTGCAGGAGATGACCCGCATCCTGCTGCATCTGCCCGCCGTCCCTAAACCCGACGACACCGCCGACGCGCTGGCCATGGCCATCACGTTCTGCCACACCAACGGCAACCAGCTCAACCGTTTTGCAAGAAGGGGCGTCGGGCCGATTTAGTTGTTATGATTCGTGTATAAGGGAAGGTTTCCCTTTGTACAACCTCTCAGTCTCACTTCGTTCGCCAGTCGTCTACCCTTTGTCGCTTGCGCGACATCTCCCTCCGGCCGGAGGGAGTCTTTCCTAGTAGGGGAGCCTCTGGCGAAGAGGAAGAGCTGCCCGCTATGCCAAGGCCTCCCCTACTAGGGGAGGTGGCATTGCGAAGCAATGACGGAGAGGTTGGACAGGGGAGAAGCTGACCGAAAAGGGAAAACACTTTATGATCTACTGTTTAACTGGAAAAATCATCAAAAAGACCCTGAACGCCGTGGTGCTCAGCTGCGGCGGGGTGGGCTATTACGCCCAGTGCCCGGCCAGCGTGGCCGGTGCGCTGCCCGGCGTGGGGAAGGAAGCGACCCTCTACACCGTGATGAGCGTGACCGAAAACGACGTCAGCCTGTACGGTTTTGCGACGGAAGAGCAGCAAGCGTGCTTTGAGATGCTGACGGCAGTTTCGGGCGTGGGGCCGAAGGTGGGCCTTGCGATCCTGAGCGTCATGGAGCCGGACCGGGTGGCGCTGGCCATCTCGGCGGGGGATCACAAGGCGTTCAAGGCGGCCTCCGGCGTGGGGCCGAAACTGGCCCAGCGCATCGTGCTGGAGCTGAAGGACAAGGTCGCCAAGGGCTTTGTGGAGGGCATCAACTTGGAGGATGTGGCCGGTGCCGCATCGGATGCCCCCGCCGCACAGGGGGCCGGACAGGCCATTGCAGCCCTCGTCTCGCTGGGCTACAGCCAGAGCGAGGCCGCGCTGGCCGTTTCGAAAATCGACAACACCCTTCCGGTGGAAGAGATCATCAAGCTGGCCCTGCGGGGCATGGCGGGCAGGAGGTAATCCATGCAGGACGAAACCGCGCTCTATGGCGCAAAAATGATGCAGCCGGGCCTGACAACGGCCGACAACGAGGAAAACAGCCTCCGCCCGCAGCATTTGGAAGACTACATCGGGCAGGAAAAGGTCAAGCAGAACCTGAAGATCTACTTGGAAGCGGCCAAGCGCCGCGGCGAGCCCATGGACCACATCCTGCTCTACGGCCCGCCGGGCCTTGGCAAAACGACGCTGGCGGGCATCATCGCCAACGAGATGGGAGTCCAGATTCGCATCACCAGCGGCCCCGCCATCGAGAAGCCCGGCGACCTTGCCGCCCTGCTGACCAATCTGCAGGAGGGCGATGTGCTCTTCATCGACGAGATCCACCGCCTGTCCCGGCAGGTGGAAGAGGTGCTCTACCCGGCGCTGGAAGACTACGCGCTGGACATCATGATCGGCAAGGGCCCCAGCGCCCAGAGCATCCGCATCAACCTGCCGCGCTTTACGCTGGTGGGTGCCACCACCCGCGCGGGCCAGATCACCGGCCCCCTGCGCGACCGCTTCGGTGTGCTGCTCAAGCTGGAACTCTACAGCCCCGATGAGCTGTCCCGCATCATCCAGCGGTCAGCGGGCATCCTCGATCAGCCCATTACCCCGGAGGGCGCTTACGAGCTGGCCAAGTGCAGCCGCGGCACCCCCGCGTGGCGAACCGCTTCCTCAAGCGGGTGCGCGATTTTGCCACCGTGCTGGGCGACGGCGTCATCGACCGGGATGTTTCCCTGATGAGCCTGAAGCGGATGGACGTGGATGCGTTGGGTCTGGACGAGCTGGACCGCAGCCTTCTCCGCGCCATCATCGAGATGTATAATGGCGGCCCGGTGGGTCTGGAAACGCTGGCGGCGGCCCTCGGCGAGGAAGCCGTCACGCTGGAAGACCTTTGCGAGCCTTACCTGATGCAGATGGGCTTTTTGACCCGCACGCCGCGGGGCCGCTGCGGCACCCGGCTTGCTTACGAACACCTTGGCCTGAAGGCTCCGGAGTCCGCCTCGCCGGAGGACAACGGCCAGCAGAGCCTGTTTTGACGAGAAAGGAGGACGCTTATGCGCCCCGCAGATACATGGAAGGATTATGAGCTGCTGGATGCCACCGGCGGCAACCGTTTGGAGCGCTGGGGAGAGACGCTGCTGGTCCGGCCCGACCCGCAGGTGGTCTGGAAGACGCCCCAGCAGAGCCCGCTCTGGGCCAAGGCGGACGCCATCTACCACCGCTCCAATCAGGGCGGCGGCGAGTGGGAGTACCGCCGCCGTCTGCCCGAAAAATGGAAAATTTCCTGCGGCGAAGGGGAGGACAAGCTGACCCTCATCGTCAGCCCCACCGGCTTCAAGCACACCGGCGTGTTCCCGGAACAGGCCGTCAACTGGGCGTGGTACGCTCAGAAGATCCGCGCGGCGGGCCGTCCCGTCAAGGTGCTGAACCTCTTCGGCTACACCGGCGGCGCAACGCTGGCCTGTGCCGCGGCGGGGGCCACCGTCTGCCATGTGGACGCCTCCAAGGGCATCGTGGCGTGGGGCAAGGACAACGCCGCCGCCAGCGGCCTTGCAGACCGGCCGATCCGCTGGCTGGTGGACGACTGCGCCAAGTTCGTCGCCCGCGAAAAGCGGCGCGGCAACACCTACGACGGCATCATCATGGATCCGCCGAGCTATGGCCGCGGCCCCGGCGGCGAGATCTGGAAGCTGGAAGACTGCATCTACGACCTCATCAGCCAGTGCGAAGAGGTGCTGAGCGACACGCCCCTCTTCTTCGCGGTCAACAGCTACACCACCGGCCTGTCGCCCGCCGTCATGGAGTATATGCTCAAAACGACGCTGGTGCCCCGCTTCGGCGGCAAGACCAGCTGTGACGAGATCGGTCTGCCTGTCTCCGCCACCGGCGGCGTTGTGCCCTGCGGCGCGACTGCGATCTGGGAAGAAAACTAACTCCTTCCGGCATCGCTTTGCGATGCCACCTCCCTCTGGGAGGGAGGCAAAAAGGCCCCCTCGCCGAGGGGGGCTGGCTGCGAAGCAGACTGAGGGAGTTCTGAGAATGGGGTACAGCCTTTTGGGAAGGCGCACCACCGGAAAGAGAAAACACAAATGAAAGAAACGATCCTGACAGCGAATGATTTGAAATTTCGCTACGACCCGGAAAAGCCGGTCTACGCCCTGAACGGCGTATCGGTGGGGGTCCGGCGCGGCGAGTTCGTGGCCGTTCTGGGCGCGAACGGCTGCGGCAAATCCACCTTGGCCAAGCACTTCAACGCCATCCTTCTGCCCGAAAGCGGCACCGTGATGGTGGAGGGGATGGACACCAAGGACGAGGACAAAATTTACGATATCCGCCAGAAGGTCGGCATGGTGTTCCAGAGCCCGGACAACCAGATCGTCGCCACCGTGGTAGAGGAAGATGTCGCCTTTGCGCTGGAAAACCTCGGCGTCCCGCCCGAAGAGATGCGCCGCCGCGTGGACGACGCCATGAAGATGGCGGGCATCTACGAGTACCGGGAGCGCGCTCCTCACAACCTCTCCGGCGGCCAGAAGCAGCGCGTCGCCATTGCGGGCGTGGTCGCCATGCGGCCCGACTGCCTGATCTTGGACGAGGCCACCGCCATGCTGGACCCGCGGGGCCGCGAGCAGGTAATGCAGACCATCCACCACCTGAATCAGGATATGGGCATCACGGTGGTCGCCATCACGCACTACATGGAAGAGGCCGCACAGGCCGACCGGGTGTTGGTGATGAGCAAGGGCAATGTGGTCATGGAGGGCACCCCGAAAGAAGTGTTCAGCCAGACCGAGAAGGTCCGCGCCCTGCGGCTGGATGTGCCCCAAGCGGCTGAGCTGCGGGATGAGCTGGTCAAGGCCGGCATCCCTCTGCCCGAAGGCATCATCGACACCGGCGAATGCGCACAGGCTCTGTATGAGCTGCTGCAGTGAGGAGGGCGGACGAAATGGGAAGCATCATCAAAGTAGAACACCTGAGCTATGTCTATAACCCCGGTATGCCCAACGCCGTCACGGCACTGGACGATGTGAGCTTCGAGGTGGAAGAGGGCGATTTCGTGGGCATCATCGGGGCCACCGGCTCCGGCAAGAGCACCCTCATCACCCATATGAACGGACTGAACAAGCCCACCAGCGGCAAAATTTTCATTGATGGCCGCGACCTGTGGGCCGAGCCGGAAAAGATCCGCGATTTCCGTTTCCTGACGGGGCTGGTGTTCCAGTATCCGGAATACCAGCTCTTTGAGGAGACCTGTTATAAAGATATCGCCTTCGGCCCTAAGAACATGGGGCTGGATGACGCCGAGATCGACCGCCGCGTGCATGAGGCGGCGGAGTTCGTTGGCTTGGACGAAGCGTTGCTGGAGCGCAGCCCCTTTGAGCTGTCCGGCGGCCAGAAGCGCCGCGTTGCTGTGGCGGGCGTCATGGCGATGAAGCCCCGCATCCTTGTGCTGGACGAGCCCGCTGCCGGCCTCGACCCCGAAGGCCGGGATGAAATTTTGTCCGAAGTGAAGGACTATCACAAAAAGACCGGCACCACCGTGCTGCTGGTCTCGCACAGCATGGAGGACATTGCCAAGTACGCCAACCGGGTGCTGGTCATGTCCAATAAGAAGATCGCCATGTACGACACCGTGGAGAACGTCTTTGCCCGTGCTCCGGAGCTGCTGGAGCTGGGCCTGAGCGTGCCGCAGGTGACGAAAATTTTCCTCAAGCTGCGAGAGATGGGCGTGGACGTCCCGGCGGACGTGTACACCGTGCCCTACGCCGTCAAGATGATCTTGGAGGCCAAGAAGCGGCGGGACGCGGGCGAGAGCCTCATCCTGCCCCGTAAAGAGGGCGTGAAAGGGGGCGTGTCCGAATGCTGAGAGATATCACCATCGGCCAGCACTTTCCGGGCAGCAGCCTTGTGCACCGGTTTGACCCCCGGCTCAAGCTGGTTTTGACCATCGTTTATATCATCCTGCTCTTCGCGGCGTCCAACCCCTTGGGCCTGACGCTGTCCATCCTCTTCCTCGCGGCGATGTACGCCGTGGCGAAGATCCCCTTCAAGATGATCCTGAAGAGCCTGAAGCCCATTCTGCCCATCATCATTTTTACAGCGGTGCTCAACCTCTTCTTCGTCTCCGGCGAAGGGGAGCCGCTGGTGCATTTCTGGGTCCTGAACATCTACGCCGAGGGCGTGCGCTACGCCGTGCTGATGGCGGTGCGCGTCATGGCACTGATCGCGGGTACCAGTCTGCTGACCTACACCACCAGCCCCATTGTGCTGACCGATGCCATCGAGCAGCTGCTGAAGCCCTTGGGCAAGCTCCACTTCCCGGTGCATGAGCTGGCCATGATGATGAGCATCGCCCTGCGGTTCATCCCGACCCTGATCGAGGAGACCGACAAGATCATGAACGCCCAGAAGGCCCGCGGCGCCATGTTGGACAGCGGCACCATGACCGAGCGGGTCAAGGCGCTGGTTCCGGTGCTGATCCCGCTGTTCATCTCGGCTTTCCGCCGCGCCGACGAGCTGGCTATGGCCATGGAGTGCCGCTGCTACCGCGGCGGCGACGGCCGCACCCGCCTGAAGGTGCTGCGCTGCACCAAGCAGGATTACATCGACCTTGCCGTCTGCATCGTCTGCTTTGTGGTGATCCTGTCCTCCCGGCTGGTGTTCCCGAATTTTTAAGAACTCCCTCGCCCTCTCAGTCAAAGCCTGTCGGCTTTGCCAGCTCCCCCAAAGGGGGAGCTTATACAGCGGATAGGATAGATGGCAAAAACCTCTCACTTTGGGAGAGGTGGCATTGCGAAGCAATGACGGAGAGGGCAAGGCCGTGAACGGTTTGCGAAGAACTTTTATGAACTACCTACTCATTCTATCCTACGACGGCACCAATTACTGCGGTTTTCAGGTCCAGCCCAACGGGCGGAGCGTAGCCCAGACCTTTCAGGATGGGCTGGAAGCCGTGCTGGGCACCCGGCCCGACATCAAGGGCTGCAGCCGCACCGACGCCGGGGTGCACGCGCTGGGGTTCGCGCTGAACTTCCACGCCGACACCCGCATCCCGCCGGAAAAGCTGCCGTTGGCCCTCAACCAGCATCTGCCGCCGGATATCCGGGTGCTGTCGGCCCGCATCGTGCCGGAGGATTTTCACGCCCGGTACGCGGCCCACACCAAGACCTACCTCTACCGCATCCACAACAGCCCCATCGATTCGCCCTTCGACGCGAAGTACTACACCCGCGTGTCCCGGCGGCTGGATGAGGCAAAGATGCAGCAAGCGGCCCGGCTCTTCGTCGGGAAGCACGATTTTCTGGCCCTCTGCGCGGCGGGCAGCTCGGCTGCGGCCCACGGCGACACCGTTCGCACCATTACAGATTGTAATGTTGTGAGGAAAGGTGACGAATTGGAGATCACTGTGACGGCGGACGGCTACCTTTACAATATGGTGCGTATCCTTGCCGGGACCTTGTGCGAGGCCGGGGCCGGGCGGCTGGACCCCGAAACGGTGCCCGCTATCCTCGCCAGCCGCGACCGCAGCAAGGCGGGGCCTACTCTGCCCGCACAAGGGCTGTTTTTGAAGTGCGTGAATTATAACTGAGAGGCGAAACTGATGGGAAAATTTACTCGCAGTCGTGCGGAAAACGACGAACCGCTTTCGGCGGGGCGCGTCGAATACCTCGAACAGGCACGGCAGAGGGCGCGCAATAAGCGCATCCGCCGCACGGCGGTGCTGCTGGTGCTGCTGACGGGCATCGTGCTGTTCGCCACCGGCCTTGTGGGCAGCTCGGTGGCGATGGCGAAAGATTTCATCGACACGGCCCGCATCGCCCTTTTGCCCGGCGCGGGCTGGCCGCAGCAGACCGGTGTCTCGGAAGTGACGCAGGTGGAATCGCTGACCGGCAGCTTCGTCGAGCTGGGCAAGGAGGGCTGCGTCGTCTACTCCCGCAGTGGCAAAAAGCTGAACAGCATCCAGAGCGGCTACGCCCGCCCGGCACTGGCAACGGGGAAGAATCGCTTTGTGCTCTACAACCGTTCCGGCAATGAGCTGCGGGTGGAGAGCCGCACCCAGAACCTTTACACGAAGCAGCTGGAGAACAGCATCTTCCTCTGCGCCATGGCGGACAACGGCAATCTGGCCGTGGTCACCGAGGACGTCAGCGCCATGGCAGAGCTGCTCATCTACAACTCCAACATGGAGCAGGTGCTGAGCTGGAGCATGAGCTCCAACGACGGCACCCCGCTGCGGATGGCTTTTTCCCCCGACGGGCGGAAGCTGGCGGCGGCAGCGGTCACGGCGGGCGGCGGACAGATGATGACGAACCTCTACCTCGTCAATCTGGCGTCGGGCGACCCCGTGAGCCTTGCCAACCAGAGCGGCGTGCCGCAGTGGCTGGGGTGGACCTCGGCCTCCACGATCTTGGCGGTCTACGACTCCCGCGCTGTCCTTTACAATGCGGGCGGCGGCGAGCGCGCAGCCTACGAATTTGCGGGAAACACCCTGAAGGATATTTCGGTGGATGCGGCGGGGAATGTGGCCCTGCTGCTGGGTTCCGGCCAGCTGCATCAGGCGGTGCTGCTGGATAAGAGCCTGAATGTTCAGTTCAGCGGCACGGTGTCCTCGGCCAATTCCATCGTCCGGGCGGGGAGCCTGTTCTACCTGCTCAGCGACAGCGGGGTGGAGTGTTACAACACCTCCGGCGAGCAGCAGTGGAGCCAGACCCTCGCAGCCAAGCCTCAAGCGCTGCTGGCCGATACCAAGGAGCTGCTGCTCTTCAGCGGCAACACCGCGCAGGTGCTGGAAGTGCCGCAGAAATAACAAGGATCATACTATATGTTCAAGAATCCGTCATTTATTTTTGATATCATCTGTACGGTGGTCTGGCTGCTGCTGGCCGTCCGCTATGCCCGCAAGGGATTTCTGGCCTCGGTGGTGCAGCTGACGGGCAACCTTGTCAGCCTGTTCGGGGCCCGGCAGTTTTCCGGCTGGGCAGCCGGGCAGGTGTTCGAGCAGGTTTTTGCGAACAGTTTCCGCGACCAGATCGCGGCCAGCATCTCCGCCGAAGGGGCGGTCAGCCTTTCCGGCATCGCGGCCAAGTACGCGGGCTTTCTGCCGGAGAGCTTCCGCGCTTCCATCGTGGAGACCTGCGAGCGCTCCGTTTCCGCCGTGCTCAGCGACAACGCCGTGGTGCTGGCCGATGTCATTGTCCAAAAGGTGCTGGCTCCGCTGCTCACCCCCGTCATCTCGCTGGTGCTGTTCTTCGTGGCATTCGCCCTGCTGCGGATGCTCGTCAGTCTGCTGGTCACGGTACTGGGGCTGGTGAACAAGCTCCCGGTCATCGGGGCCGTCAACCATTGGCTTGGCTGGGGCGTCGGCGCACTGGCCAGCCTCGTGGACATCTATCTGGTGCTCTGCGTGGTCTGGGCACTCATCGTCATCACCGGCGGCAATCTGACGGTGCTCAACGATACCGTTATGAGCAGCAGCCTTTACTATAAAGCATTCAATTTGTTCAACCCGTTCCTGTAACGGGGCGGAACTGTAGGAGGAACTATGGTCTGCATTCGATGCCAAAAGCGTCCGGCCATCATCTTCGTCCAGCGGATGGAGAACGGCCAGATGAAAAATGAAGGCTATTGCTTGCACTGTGCCCGCGAACTGCACATCAAGCCCGTCGAGGACCTGATGAAGCAGTTCGGCATGTCGGACGAGGACATGGACAACATGGAGGACCGGATGGAAAACATGATGCAGGAGCTGGGCGACGGCTCCGGCTCCATGAATCCGTTCTCGATGATGATGAACATGGGCCAGCCGCAGGAGGACGACGGGGACGAGGACCTGATGCCCGGCTCCAGCGCGACCTTCCCGCTGAGCATGAACGGCGGCACGCAGGAGGCCCCCAAGGGAGAGAAAAAGCCCGGCAGGAACGGCAAAAAGCCGCCCCGCCGCAAATTTCTGGATACCTATTGCGAGAACCTGACCCGCAAGGCGAAGGAGGGCAAGCTGGATGACATCATCGGGCGGGACCGGGAAATTTACCGCACCATCCAGATCTTGAGCCGCCGCCAGAAGAACAACCCCTGCCTCATCGGCGAAGCCGGTGTCGGCAAGACGGCCATCGCCGAGGGCATTGCGGAGCGGATCGCCAAGGGCGACGTTCCGGCGGGCCTGAAGGAGAAGGAAATCTACCTGCTGGACCTGACCAGCCTTGTGGCGGGCACCCAGTTCCGCGGCCAGTTCGAGCAGCGGGTCAAGGGTCTGCTGAGTGAGGTCAAGGCGGCGGGCAACGTCATCCTGTTCATCGACGAGATCCACACCATCACCTCCGCCGGTGAGAGCGAAGGTGCCATGAACGCGGGCAACATCCTGAAGCCCGCCCTCTCCCGCGGGGAGATCCAAGTCATCGGCGCCACCACCTTCAACGAGTACCGCAAGTATATCGAGAAGGATCAGGCGTTGGAACGCCGCTTCCAGCCCGTCCGGGTCGAGGAGCCCAGTGTCTCCGATACGCTGGCCGTGATGAACGGCATCAAGCACTACTACGAGGAGCACCACCATGTGCAGGTGCCCGCCGATGTGCTCAGCGCCGCCGTCACCCTGAGTGAACGGTATATCACCGACCGCTACCTGCCCGATAAGGCCATCGACCTGCTGGACGAGGCTTGTGCGTGCTGCAATCTGGCCCACCCGGCCATCTCGGAGTACCTGACCATGCAGAAGGAGCTGGACGCCCTGAAGCAGGAAGAGGCCGAGATGGACAACACCGACGTCAACGAACCCATCGACTACGAGCAGGTGGCCGAGCGGAAGACCCGGATGGCCCAGCTTGAAAGCGAGCTGCCCGCCAAACAGGCCGCTGCCAGCGAGATCAAGGTGACCATGGACGATGTGGCCAAGGTCATCGAGCTGTGGACGGGCATCCCGGCGGTGAAGATCCGCGAGACCGAGTACGCGAAGCTGGCGGGCCTTGAGTCCGAGCTGAAAAAGAAGATCATCGGGCAGGATGAGGCCGTGCATCTGGTGGCACAGGCCGTCAAGCGCAGCCGGGCCGACCTGTCCGGCCGCCGCCGCCCCGCCAGCTTCATCTTCGTCGGCCCCACCGGCGTTGGCAAGCCGAGCTGGTCAAGCAGCTGGCCGCCCAGCTCTTCGACGGCCCGGACCCCCTCATCCGCCTCGATATGAGTGAGTATATGGAAAAATATGCGGTCTCCCGCATGATCGGTTCGCCTCCGGGCTACGTGGGCTACGAGGAGGCCGGTCAGTTGACCGAAAAAGTCCGCCGCCGCCCCTACAGCGTCGTGCTCTTCGACGAGATCGAAAAGGCTCACCCCGACGTCATGAACATCCTGCTGCAGATCCTCGATGAAGGCAAGATCAACGACGCGCAGGGCCGGACGGTGGATTTCTCCAACACCGTCATCTGCATGACCTCCAACGCGGGCAGCAGCGACCAGTCCACCGGCGGGCTTGGCTTCAACAAGAGCGAGAGCCAGCTCAGCGAGGAAAAGACCCGCAAGGCGCTGGCCCAGTTCCTGCGGCCGGAGTTCCTTGGCCGTGTGGACGAGGTCATCACCTTCAAGCCGCTGGATCAGCAGACGCTGGAGGGCATCGCCGCCCTGATGCTGGACGAGTACAAGCCCAGCATGGAGGCCAAGGGCATCCGCTACAGCTACACCCCTGCCGCGCTCCACGCCCTCGTGGTCAAGAGCCAAGGCGGCAAGTTCGGTGCCCGCGACCTGCGCCGCGTTATCCGCAAGGCGGTGGAAGACCCCGCTGCCGAAAAGATCATCGACGGCACCCTCGCCTCCGGCTCCACCCTGACCGTGGACGCCGAGAACGACGAGATCGTTCTGAAATAAAACACGAGCCGCCGTGCAGTTTTGAACGCTGCACGGCGGCTTTTGTATTTGTCTGCAAATTCTGGCGGGAAGCGGCAGCTCAATCGTGCTCGCCGGTGTAGATCTGGATATAGCGGGGGGCGTGCTTGTCCTGCACAAAGAGCAGAGCGCAGGTCAGCGCGGCAGCTAAGAACGTGAACACAGCAAGCAGAGCTTTGAGAATTTTCATCGTTTTATCCTCCTTGGCGGGTAATTGCAAACCGGGGTAAAAAAGGGTGCACGGGGGCTCCCCCTGCGTTATGATACCCAGTATAACATATTCTGCGCCGAAAGGCAAACATCCGTATTTTTTGGGCAACGTTACAAAAATATCAAGGGTTAGTTATGCCTAATCATCAAAAATGGCAAATAAAATTCAGGAATTTGCATCATTTTGGCTCAGTTGTCGTTGAACTTCCGGGTACAAAATGATACAATAAACGTGTTAAGCAGCTGCCGTCTTGGGCACCCGTGCGCCTGTACGAGGGCCGGGGGCGGCAATTCAAGTCAGAATGGGGGATTTAAGTCCATGTTGAACAAGCTGAAACGTGCGGCGCTTGGCGCGCATACGCCGCATGACAAAGCAACTGCTGCAAGCAAACCAGATCCGATGCCTCTGCCCGCGCAGGTACGCATCCTGATGAGCCAGCACATCGGCGCCCCGGCGAAAGCCTTGGTCAAAAAGGGCGACGAGGTCTTCGTCGGCACCAAGATCGGCGAAGCTGGCGGTTTCGTCTCTGCCAATATCCATTCCAGTGTTTCCGGCACCGTTGCTGCCGTGGAACCCTTCCGTCTGTCCAATGGCCGGATGTGCGACTCCGTCGTCATCAAGACCGATGGCAAGCAGACCGTTGACCCCGCCGTCAAGGCCCCGGAAGTGACCGATAAGGCCAGCTTCCTCGCCGCTGTGCGGGAGTGCGGTCTGGTCGGTCTGGGCGGCGCAGGTTTCCCGACCGACGTCAAGCTCCAGCCGAAGCCGCCGGTGGATACCCTGCTGATCAACGCTTCCGAGTGCGAAGTGTGGCTGACCAGCGACACGCAGGAGATGCTGAATTGCAGCGATGATATCATCCGCGGCATCGAGGCTGTCCTGAAGTATGTCGGCATCCCGAAGTGCGTCATCGGCATTGAGAACAACAAGCCGGAGTGCATCGACCTGCTGTGCCAGAAGACCAAGGACAAGCCCGCCATCGAGGTCAAGCCTCTGCCCAGCGTTTACGGCACCGGCGCAGCAGCTGATCCTGATCGAGAAGTGCCTCGGCCGCGAAGTGCCCCACGGCGGCCTGCCCGCCGCTGCCGGCGCCATCGTCATGAACGTGACCAGCGTGTCCACTCTGGGCAAGTATCTGGCGACGGGTATGCCGGTGGTCAGCCGCTGCATCACCGTGGACGGCGACGCCTGCGCCAAGCCCCAGAACCTGATCGTCCCCGTGGGCACCGCCTATGAGGATGTCATCAACGCTGCCGGCATCAAGGGCGGCGTCACGCTGGGCAAGGTGGTCGCCGGCGGTGCCATGATGGGCCCCGCTGTCGAGAACCTGAGCTACCCCACCACCAAGACCACCTCCGGCCTCATCATGCTGAGCGACACTGCGGCACAGCCCGCCCCCGTCTCTCCCTGCATCCGCTGCGGCCGCTGCGTCGAGTACTGCCCGATGGGTCTGGAGCCGGTGGAAGTCAATCAGGCTTACGCCGCCCGTGATGTTCAGGAGCTGGGCAAGCTGCATGTGGACTACTGCTTCAACTGCGGCTCCTGCTCGTTCGTCTGCCCGGCAAAGCGCCCCTGCACTCAGATGATGGGTCTGGCAAAGGCGTTCTACCTTGGTGAAATCAAAAAAGGAGGCAATAAGTAATGGATACTCGGCTTATTGTTTCGGCCTCCCCGCACCTGCGCTCGGAGGAGTCGACCACCAGCCTGATGGCAAACGTGATCGTCGCCCTGACCCCCTGCGTGGTCGCCTCTGCAATCATTTTTGGCTGGCGTGCACTGCTGGTGACCGCCGTCTCCGTCATCGCCTGTGTCGGCTTTGAGTGGCTGTACTGCAAGCTGCTCAAGAAGCCCAACCCCATCGGCGACCTGTCCGCCGTCGTCACCGGCATCATTCTGGCCATGAATGTGCCTGTGGGGATGCCTCTGGGCCAGCTCATCGTCGGTGATCTGGTGGCCATCGTGGTGGTCAAGCAGCTGTTCGGCGGCATCGGCATGAACTTTGCAAACCCCGCACTGGTCGGCCGTATCGTGCTGTTCGTCAGCTTTGCAAACTCCATGAACACCTTCGTTTACCCCGACGCAGCCGTGGATCAGCTCTCCAGCGCTACCCCGCTGAAGGTCGCGGATACCTCCAAGCTGAGCTTGCTGGATCTGTTCATGGGCATCCATGGCGGTGTGCTGGGCGAGACCTGCGCACTGGCTTGCGTGCTGGGCCTGATCTATCTGGTGGCCACCAAGACCATCAGCATCGCGATCCCGGCCTCTTACATCGGCAGCGTCTTCATCTTCTACCTCATCTCCACCCACAGCCTCCACGGCGCGCTGGTCGGCATCCTGTCCGGCGGCCTGATGTTCGGTGCTGTGTACATGGCGACCGACTACGTCACCAGCCCCTTCACCCTGAAGGGCAAGCTGATCTACGGCGTGGCGCTGGGCATCGTGACCTTCGCCATCCGTGAGTGGGGCAGCTACGCCGAGGGCGTTTCCTTCGCGCTGCTGTTCATGAACCTGTGGGTCCCCTTCAATGATTGGACCCGTCAGACTCCTTATGGCTATGTCAAGCCCGCAAAGAAAGCAAAGGAGGCTGCTGGCAAATGAATAAGAATTCTACATGGGAAAGCACGGTCAAGCCGGTAGTCGTTCTGAGCGTCATCGCTCTGATCGTCAGCTTCCTGCTTGCACTGGTCAACTCCTTTACGGCTCCCATCATTGAAGAAAACCAGAAGGCTGCCACGCTGGCCGCTTATGTGGACGTTATGCCCACCGTTGCCAGCGCATCCGATCTGGACGAAGTGACCGACTTCACCACCGAGAACGTGGCGGGCGTGGTCAAGGCCACCGATGGCAGCATCGCCATCAAGGCCGAGGAGAAGGGCTTCGACGGCGGCATCCTGTCCGTCATCATGGGCTTTGATACCAACGGCACCGTCACCGGCATCTGGGTGGACGCTTCCACCCAGACCAAGGGCATCGGCTCCAATGTCGCGAGCGATACCTTCCTTGCCCAGTTCGACGGCATGGGCACCCAGAACATCACGCTGGGTCAGGGCTACGATGCGTACAGCGGCGCAACGATTTCTTCCAAGGCTCTGTTTGCCGCCATCAACGACTGCATCAACTGCTACAATGAGTTGGCATAAAGGAGGTTGGTAAGAAATGGCAAATGAAAAGAAGTCCAAGGTAAGCATCCTTACCAACGGCATCATCAAAGAAAACCCCGTCCTGCGTCTGGTTCTGGGCACCTGTTCCTGCCTTGCCGTTACCACGGCTGTTTCCAGCGCACTGGGCATGGGTGCGGCCTTCACCTTCGTGCTGGTCTGCTCCAACATCCTGATCTCGCTGCTGCGCAACGTGATCCCCGCAAAGGTCCATCTGCCCTGCTACATCGTCATCATCGCAGGCTTCGTCACCATCGTGCAGATGGTCATGCACGCCTACATGGAGAGCCTGTACACCGCACTGGGCGTCTTCCTGCCCCTGATCGTCGTCAACTGCATCATCCTCGGCCGTGCCGAGATGTTCGCATGCAAGAACAATGTCGTGGATTCCGCTCTGGATGGCATCGGCATGGGCATCGGCTACACCCTGACCGTTACCCTGATGGCCACCGTGCGTGAGATCCTCGGCAGCGGCACTTGGCTGGGCTTTCAGGTCCTGCCGGAGAGCATGGCCAAGATGAGCATCATGACCCAAGCTCCCGGCGCATTCTTCTGCTACGGCTGCCTGATGGCCGGCTGCATCTGGCTGGAAGGCAAGCTGGACGCCCGCATCGAGCGCAAGAGCTGCTGCGACCTTGACAATCTGAAGAAGGAGGCGGAATAAGATGCTCGTTAAACTCGCTGCTATCTTCTTCAGCATGATCCTTGTCAACAACTACGTGCTGGTGAAGTTCTATGGCATCTGCCCGTTCTTGGGCGTTTCCAAAAAGCTGGACTCCTCCCTCGGTATGTCCGGCGCTGTTATCTTCGTCATGCTGGTCGCAACGGCAGTTACCTTCCCGCTGCAGATCTTCATTCTGGACCCGGCTGGCCTGAGCTATCTGCAGACCATCGTCTTCATTCTGGTCATCGCCGTTCTGGTCCAGTTCATTGAGATCTTCCTGAAGAAGTATGTCGTTGCCCTGTACAACTCTCTGGGCGTTTATCTGCCCCTGATCACCACCAACTGCTGCGTGCTGGCCGTCACCATTCTGGTCGTTGACGACTACGGTGCCGACGTTGCCACGCTGGGCTTTTGCTGCCGCTTACATCGAGGCTCTGGTCTGCGCTGTGGGCGCGGGCGTGGGCTTCATGGTGGCCATGGTCATGTTCAGCGGCGTGCGCAAGCGCGTGGAAGCCTGCGATCCCCGGCACCCTTCAAGGGTCTGCCCATCACGCTGATCGCAGCGGCCATCACCAGCCTGTCCTTCATGGGCTTTGGCGGTCTGGTCGAGAACCTGTTCAACGTGACGCTGTAAGGGAGGAAACAGAACTATGAATATTGCATCAGCTGTTATCCTCTGTACCATCGTGGGCGCGGTGGGCGCGATCGTTCTGGTCGCCGCGGCCAAGTTCATGGCGGTTGAGGAAGATCCTCGTATTGAAGAAGTTGCCGCCTGTCTGGCCGGCGCAAACTGCGGCGGCTGCGGTTACGCAGGCTGCTCTGATTACGCAAAGGCTGTCGTCATGGACGGCGTGCCCTGCGATAAGTGCGCCCCCGGCGGCCCCAAGGCAGCCGCTGCCATCGCCAAGATCATGGGCGGCGAGGCAAGCGCGGTGGAAAAGAAGGCTGTGGTCCAGTGCCAAGGCAGCTCCGAGCACTGCAAGCCCAGCTATGATTACAAGGGCATCCAGAGCTGTGCCGCAGCCGCTGCCCTGTACGGCGGCCCCAAGACCTGCACCTTCGCGTGCATCGGTCTGGGCGACTGCACCAAGGTCTGTAAGTTCGACGCCATTCACATCGTGGACGGCGTGGCAAAGGTGGACAAGGACAAGTGCACCGGCTGCGGTGCCTGTGCCAACATCTGCCCCAAGAAGGTCATCATGATCGACGCTGCCGGCCCCCGCAAGCCGGTGGTCATGTGCTCCAATCAGGACAAGGGCCCCGTCGCCATGAAGGCATGCACCACTTCCTGCATCGCTTGCGGTATGTGCGAGCGTACCTGTAAGTTCGACGCCATTCACGTTGTGGACGGCGTGGCACGGGTCGATTACGACAAGTGCAAGGGCTGCGGCATGTGCGCCCAGAAGTGCCCGAAAAAGATCATCCTCTTCCCGCTGAAGGACGATCCGTATCCCCCGAAGCCGGTGGTGAAGCCCGCAGCTCCCGCTGCTGCAAAACCGGCAGCTCCTGCTGCGAAGCCCGCTGAGGCTCCCAAGGCAGAATAACCAAACGCAAAATAGACGGACTGCTTGCAGTCCGTCTATTTTTTTACTATAATGAGGGAGAAAGTGAGGAAAACCCGGATGAACGAACAAAAAATGCGCTTGCGGAATGCGGGCTTCGTGACCTTCTTTTTCAGCGGCATCTGTGCCATCTCGCGGCGTGGTGGTCAGTCTGCTGCAGGAGCAGTACGGCTTTGCCTACGGTATGACCGGCACCCTGCTCTCCCTGATGAGCATCGGCAACCTGCTGGCGGGCTTTCTGACCGGCGTGCTGCCGGGGGTGCTGGGGTTGAAGCCCAGCGTCCTGCTGCTGACCGTCGGCTACACGCTGGGGTACGGCATCATGGGCTTTACCGGCGCGGAAGTGCTGCTGGCGGCGGCGTTCTTCCTCGTGGGCATCGCCAAGGGCAGCGCCATGAATGCGTGCACCATCCTTGTCAGCGACAACTCCGCCGACCGCACTCGCGGCATGAACCTGATGCACAGCTGCTACGCCTGTGGCGCACTGCTCTGCCCCTTCCTGATCGCGGCAGCGGCCAAGGTCAGCACTTCGCTGGCGGTCTTCCTGCTGGCGGCGCGCTGGGGGTGGTGCTCTGGCTGGTCTATCTGAAAACGCCGATGGGCGGCAAGGTCCAGAGGGCAAAGGCCGCGATCGACTGGAGCTTTTTGCGCTCCTATCAGTTCTGGCTGCTGACGGGCCTGCTCTTCTGCCAGAACGCGGCCGAGCAGAGCGTCACGGGCTGGATGGTCACCTACTTCAAGGGCAGCGGCATCATTGCGGGCACGTTGGCGGCCTACACCGTCACCGTGATGTGGGGGGCTACGCTGGTGGCCCGGCTCCTCATCGCCTTTGTCTTCCCCTTCAAAGCCCCGCGCAAGGCGATGGTGGTCATGGCAGTGACCTGCACCATCTTCTATGTGTTGCTGATGCGGGCCGACAGCCAGCTTTCGGCCATCCTGCTGCTCTTCGCCTTTGCCTTTGCGATGGCGGGCATGAACCCCACCGCCGTGGCCAGCGCGGGCAAGATGACCAGCGTGACCAGTATGGGCATCATGCTGCCTGTGGCGTCCAGCGGCGCCATCCCGATGCCGTGGGTCATCGGCCGCGTGGCCGAGGGTGCGGGCCTTGCCGCCGGTATGGCGACCAACATCATCCCCTGTGTGGGCCTGTGTGTGTTTGCGGTGCTTGTCGCGCGCGAGCGCTGAACTCGCAGCCGCAATAGTCCTGCCGGTACAAGCCGTACTCCTCCGACAGCTGCAAGCTGCGCAGATAGCCGTTGTGCTTTTTGAAATCCGAGGGCAGGTGTTTCACGCCGAATTCGGCTTCGAGCTCCTGCCCGATCTCGTTGATCCGCTTGGCGTCCTTGTGGGGGCTGATGGACAGGGTGGTGGTGAACCACTGGAAGCCGTGCTCGGCGGCGTACTGGGCCGCCCGGCGCATCCGCAGCCGGTAGCAGACGGTGCAGCGGCTGCCCCGCTCCGGCTCGTTTTCCAGCCCGGCGACGGCGGAGTAGAACTCCTGCGGGTCGTAGCGGTCCTCGATGACGGTCACCCCAGCGGGTGTGCTGCCGCTACGAAGCGCTCCAGCTCCTCGCCGCGGCGGTGGTACTCCTCCGCGGGCCATGTGTTCGGGTTGTAGTAGAGGACGGTGATCTCAAAATGGGCGCAGAGCTGCTCCAGCACCGCGCTGGAACAGGGCCCGCAGCACGCATGGAGCAGCAGCTTTGGCCGGGCATCCCCAGAGTTTTCAACACTTCGTCCATCTGCTGTGCAAAATTCAACTGTTTTGACATGGATATCATCCTTTGGTATACTAAATACATTGTGATTTCTCCGCGCGTCCGCGCGGAGAAATCACCAAAACCAACTTTATTATAACACACTTTCGCATAAAAGAGGAGAGCTTCCCATGACGAACGAAAAGATCGCCCGCATCAACGAGCTGGCGCGCAAAAGCAAGACCACCGGCCTGACCGAGGCCGAAAAGGCGGAGCAGCAAGCTCTGCGGCAGGAGTATGTGGCCGATGTTAAGGCCAGCCTCCGCGCCCAGCTGGCCAACACCTCCATCAAGGAGCCGGACGGCACGGTGCATAAGCTGACCAAAAAGGATTAAAATAAGGTCAAATCGGGGAGGGGCACGCAAGAATTTGCAAAACCCCTCTTTTTTTGTGCGCCGAAGCGTGCTATACTATACTTGTGCTGTTGTGGCTGCTTGGCAGGGCGGCACAAGATTCCCAAGGTGGCGTATCCCGCGCAAGGTGCGCGGAAAAGGCTGTCTTTTGAAAATGATAAAGAGGTCATTTATTATGCTTACTGCAATTACGGGTATCAACTGGGGCGATGAGGGCAAGGGCCGCATGGTCGACCTTATCAGTCAGGAATACGACATCGTTGCGCGCTATCAGGGCGGCAACAACGCAGGCCACACCGTGAAGAACGAGCGCGGCAAGTTCGTGCTGAACCTGCTGCCCTCCGGCATCCTGCGCCCGAATGTTGTCTGCGTGATGGGCAATGGTATGGTCATCGACCCGCACCATCTGGATGGCGAGATCAACAAGCTGCGCGAGCAGGGCATCGTCATCACTCCCGATAACCTGAAGATCTCCGACCGTGCAACCATCACCATGCCCTACCATGTGGAGCAGGATGGTCTGGAAGAGGCACGCCTCGCCAAGACCGGTGCACAGTTCGGTTCCACCAAGCGCGGCATCGCTTACACTTACGGCGATAAGTACATGAAGAAGACCCTGCGCATGGGCGACCTGCTCCATCTGGACAACTCCGTGAAGAAGCGCCTCGTCACCATGGTCGATTCCAAGAATCTGGTCATGGAGGGCAGCTACAACGCCGCCCCCATCAGCGTGGATGAGATGTGGGCTTGGCGGGAGAAGTATGCCGCCATCTTCAAGGATTACATCTGCGACGCGGGTCAGTATCTGGCCGACGCAGATGCCGCCGGCAAGAAGATCCTGTTCGAGGCCCAGCTGGGCGCTCTGCGCGACATCGACTACGGCATCTACCCCTACACCACCTCTTCCAACGTCATCGGCGCTTATGCCCCCATCGGCGCGGGCATTCCGGGCCACAAGCTGCACAACTCCATCGGCGTCATGAAGGCTTACTCCTCTTGCGTCGGCGACGGCCCCTTTGTCACCGAACTGGCTATGACCGAGGAAGAGAAGCACGCGCTGCGTGAGGCTGGCCACGAGTACGGCGCAGCCACCGGCCGTCCCCGCCGCGTCGGCCCCATCGACTTGGTGGCAAGCCGCTACGGCGTCTTCTGCCAAGGCTGCGATGAGGTCGCCCTGACCCTGCTGGACGTGCTGAGCTACATGGAGAAGATCCCCATGGTCACCGCTTACAAGCTGGAAGACGGCACCACCACCACCCGCTTTCCCCATGGGCGAGGCGCTGGATACCGCGCAGCCTGTGGTCGAGTACCTGCCCGGCTGGCACTGCGACATCACCGCTGCCCGCAAGTGGGAGGATCTGCCCAAGGAGGCTCAGGCTTACGTTGAGCACCTCGAAAAGGCGGTCGGCTGCAAGATCACCTATATCTCGGTCGGCGCAGAGCGCGAGGCTTATATCCATCGCGTCTGATCCGCTCTGCTTTCCCGGACCGCAATCGAAAAGGAAGCGTCACATATGTTTGATATCATTACCGACAGTGCCTGTGATCTGACCCCGGAAACGGCGGCGAAGCTGAACATCGAGATCGTTCCGTTCTATGTCTCGCTGGACGGCGAGCACTACCGCAAAGAGGGCAAGGAAATCGCGGTGCGGGACTTCTATCAGTTCATGGTAGATAACCCCTCGGCCTACCCCAAGACCAGTCTGCCCTCGCTGGAGGACTTTGAGACGGCCTTCCGCGCCCATGCTGAGGCCGGCCGCCCGGTGCTCTGCCTCTGCTTCACCAGCAAGATGAGCGGCTGTGTGGGCAGTGCCCGCAACGCCCGCGAGCTGGTGCTGGAGGACTACCCGGACGCTAAGATCGAGGTGATGGATTCGACGGCGGCCACTGTCACCGAGTCCATCGTGGTGGAAAACGCCGTCGCCATGCGCGACGCGGGCTGCTCACTGGACGAAGCCGTGGATTGGCTGAGCGCTGAGCGCGCCACCAACCAGATCTTCTTCACGGTCGGCAATCTCGATTACCTCATCAAGGGCGGCCGTATCGGCAAGGTGACCGGCCGCGCGGCCAACATTCTGGGCATCAAGCCGATGATCCTCTTCAAGGAGGGGGAGATCTTCTCCGCCGGCGTGGCCCGCGGCCGCCAGAAGAGCTTCGAGAAAGCGCTGGAACAGCTGATGGCGTACCTGTCCGAGCGGAACGGGACCCCCGACGATTACTGCATTACCGTGGGCTACGGCTACGACGAGGAAGAGGGCAGGCGCCTTTGGATGCAGACCCGTGCCGCCCTCCGTGCCAAGTACCCCGCCAGCCAGTGCGAGGTCGGCTTGCTGCAGATCGGCTGCACCATCGCCGTCCACACCGGCCCCTATGCGCTGGGAATGGGCGTTATGCGGCGCTGGAAGAAGCAGTAAAAGAATAAATAAAAAGAAGCCCGCCTGTGGTATAGCATTTATGCTTTCCACAGGCGGGCTTTTTAGCTGGTAAAAATGGAACCAATAAGGATATTGGATCAACTGAGATGGTTTCCCTATAAAAAGACATGGCGACCCTTGATAGGATCGCCATGTTGTCATTCTGGTCGGAGTGGCGAGACTCGAACTCGCGGCCTCCTGCTCCAAAATATGCTCAAAATCGGATTGAATGGTTGCAAATCGTCTTATTTTATATTGAATCACCGTCATATTTATTCAAAGCGATTCTCTTTGGTTTTGTTTCATTTTGGATGAATAACGCACAAATAACGCACAAAACAGCGGTGCGATAAAGCGGACAGAGGTATTATACAGCGGCCTTTGCCCGCTCTTTTTATGCCCGGCTCTTTTCGCGGATGTTGTCAAAAACAATTTCCATTGCGTCCGACGCTGCCGCGTCTGCTGTGCGGATGAACCCCGCGTAAATATCCGTGGTGGTGGAGGTCTGAGCGTGGCCCAGATGGCCCGAAACCGTTGTGATGGGAACGTGGGCGGCTATCATCAGGCTTGCGTAAGTGTGCCGCAGGCTGTGGAAGTGCACCGCCGGGAGATCATGCGCCCGCAGGAAGTGCGGGAACCATGTTGTCAATCTTTCCAGATCAAAGGGTGTTCCGTCCCAGCTGGTAAACAACAGGTCATTTTGCACCGTCTTTCCGTTCTCCACCTGCACAGTACGCGCCCACATCGACCCAACACGCAGCCGTTCCGCCTTTTGATAGAGCTGGTACTCCCTCAGCATATCCATACAGTTTGCGCCCACCTTGAAGGTGCGGTTTGATGCTTTGGTTTTTGGTGCAGTGAAGATAAGCCCCTCATGCGGGATGTATTCCACTGTGCGGTTTACGGAGATGGTGGAGGCATTGAAATCAATATCTGACCAACGCAGGCCGCAAATCTCGCCCCGGCGCATCCCTGTGAACAAACCAAGCTGCACCATAGCGCTGTACTGTGGCGGAACATCATGCAGCGCAGCCAGCAGCCGCGCGGCGTCGGCCTCTTCCAGATAGGACACTTCAACAGCTTCTCCCTTTGGCGGTTCTGCCCGCTTTACCGGGTTATCCTCCACAATGCCCCATTGCACAGCCTTTGTGAAGACGCTGGACAACATCCGGTGATAGTGCTGCACTGTGTTCCCGTTCAGCTTGCCGCCCTCTTTGGTCTGTTCGGTGAATGCTTTGGAGAAGATCACCCCGGCGGCGCGGGCTACCTTCTCAGCTGAGGCCCGGCTTACCGGCGTTCCGTTGCAAACACAGGTCATTGTGCGCCCACCTACACCCGCAGCCTTTGCGGTCTCCTGCCGCTTACCGCGTGGCAGCTCCTTGAGGAGGGCAGGCGTTGCCAGATATACAGAATCCCGCTGCGCTCCCGCCTCTTCCAACCTGGAATAAAAGGCCATCAGGTGCGAGGGCCTTATCTGGCTTACCCTCATGTGGCCCAGCGCCGCAGAGATACGTGGCCGAAGATACCGATATTCTACCCCGGTTTTGGGTTTACACTTCTTGTCGATGTACTCCGAAAACCAGCGGTCTATCAGGTCATCCAGCTTCATATCTGCATCGAGAGCAAGACCGTTGTGCACTTCCTGTTCAAACTCATCTGCCCGGCGGCGCACTTCCTTTTCCAGCTTGCGCCCGGTCAAGGTGGGCGGAGGGGTGAAGGTGCGGGACGTTGTGACCTGCTTGCCGTTCCGATCATACCCGGTAGACACCCGGAACAGGTAGGATGTTGAGCCGTTTTTATTCTTTCGCTTCACAATCTGAGCCATTCTTTAGCGCCTCCTTGTAGCTATCAAAGATTTTCCACAAAAGGCCATCAGCTATAAACTTTAGAGCTGACCGGGAATCAATTTCATAGCTGTGTCCATTTGGCGAATCAACATAAATCGTTTTATGGAGATTCCCCATTGCATCGAGAAGACTTTCCAGTTCTGCCGAATTTTCATTTTCAGCAAGATGGCTGACAAGTGCGGCGACTTCATGCCCTCCGGTATCTTTTTTTCAACACAAAGCCGTATTATTGCATCCTCTTTCAGGCCGGTTCTATCAGCGATTGCGCGAACTTCAATATTTGGCGTTTTTACATCTGATAACCCAAGTAGATAATCAGTTGTTACACTGAAAAAACTTGCGATATAACAAATACTTTTTGCATCTGGAATTGTTTCCCCATTCTGCCAGTTACGGACAGTTTGGCGAGTTGTTGAAAATGCTTGTGCCATTTCTTCCATTGTGCATCCTTTTTCATCTGCCAAATCGCGGAAACGTGACGGAAAGGCATCGGTATAACCAAAAGATTTATTTGCTTTCGCCATTGGAACGACCTCCGATTGATAATAAAATATCCATTTGCAGTTTACTTGTTGACTTTACTTTACATTCTTGTTATTCTTACTCTATCACAAATTTATTTTGCAGTCAATAAGAAAAAGTAAAAATATTTTACGGAGGCATAGAATGGACGACAGTGCAAAAGTTGCCCGTCGGGAATATCAAAAGGCGTGGAGAGCCGCACACAAAGAAAAAGTTTCGGCGTATAATCGCGCGTATTGGGAACGGCGTGCCAAGAGAATGCAAGAAATCGACACGAGCGAACAGCAAAGGACAGGTGAAAGCCATGAGTAACGCCGTGCAATATCCGACTATGGCAACAGTGAAGGACGCTGCCGCCAAGTTCGGCATCTCTGAATACTTCTTGCGGAATCTCTGCCGCGCTGGTAAGGTTCGCTTTGTCTGTGTTGGCAATCGCTGGTTGGTCAACATGGACAGCCTCGCCGCCTACTTTAACGAGGGCGACGACCCGGCGGAGCTGGAAAGCCGTCACGGGTAAATAAAAATGTCCTCAACGAAAAAGAAAGATGTGCCATTCTGGAAAACCGGCCGCACCAGCGGAAAGAGTCCGAACGGTTCACGATTGCCGCACGTTGAGTTGTATGCCGACCTGCTCCAAGACCCAGCTTTTGCAGGTTTGACAGGGAGCGCATATAAAACCTACATCGGCATGATGAGAGAGCGCGGCCAACAGAGCGAAAATTTTGCATTCGCATTCCCCCGCCGGGTTGCTGAAAAATACGGCATCAGCGAGGACAGCTTGCGCCGAGCTGTGAAAGAGTTGGAGCAAAAAGGGTTCATCAAATGTTGTGCCCACAATTCAAATCTCCGGAAAGCAGACCTCTACCAGTTTTCGATAGAATGGAAGCAGAAAGAACCGCCTTAGATTTTGTCCATTCAAAACCGCATACATGGCTATATCTAGAATATGTCCCGCATTTTGCGGGAAGGCAAAACGGCAAAAAATTCACTGGTTCCCGCATTTTGAGGGAAGGTTTTGGAACATCTGCCGCATTTTGCGGGAACGTGTTCCCTCATTTTGCAGGAAGATAGGCCGCATTTTGCGGGAGCGAAAAAACATAAAGCCGCCCGGTGAACATCAGACACCGAGCGGCCAGACAGGAGGGAATGCACAATGCGAATCTATGACATTCTGCCCGTAGGGGAAGAAAACGCCATCCCCGGCGAGGAGATAGAACGCCGGTTAGGCATCACGAGGAGAGAGCGCCGGGCAATGGCAGCGCAGGAGCTGGAAAACGGCCTCTTTGTGCTGTACACCACCACGCGCCCCGGTGGGTACTTCCGCCCGGCGGAGGGAGAAAAAGGCCGTCAAGAGTTGGTCCGGTTCTATCATCGGGAACAGGCGCGAGGACTTGCCAGCCTCAGAAAGCTGGCCGCAGTCGGTGCAGCGCTGGCCCAGTGCAGCGATCAGACCACGCTTGACCCGCCGGGAGACGGCACACGATGAACCAGCGGCAACGCCACCGAGGCTGCAATAAAAGCCGGGTACAGCTCCAAAAGCGCCCGGAGCATCGGGCAGCGGTTGTTGACTTATGTTGACATCTGGGAGTATCTGGCCCAGCGTAACGCCCAGATCATCGCCGAGAACACGGCCACCCTTGAGGAAATATACAGCTTTTGGACGGTCACAATGAGAGATCAGGCATTAAAACAGGCCGACCGCCTGAAAGCCTCCGAACTGCTTTCAAAGGCACTCACTCAGGAACGCGCCCGCAATGAGGAACGCGCTGCCGCTGGCATGCTGAACCCGTTCGACAGCTTGACGGATGAGGAGCTGCGCAGGCTTTCCGCGTTTGATGATGGTTTAGAGTAAAGCAGGAGAATCTATTGGAAAAAGCTGAATTGAATGCGCTTGCCGTCCGTGCCAGAGACGGCGGCGAGGAAACGCTTTTGGACTTATGGAACGCGGTGAAAGGCTTTGTCAAGAAAAAGGCCGTTTACTATGCGAAGAACCACACAGCAGGCATAACGACCGCAGAAGACCTTGTGCAATCCGGCTTTTTCGCCGTCTATGACATCGTGCAGGCATTCGACGAGACGAGAGAGAAATCTTTCCTGACCCTGCTGAAATACTTCCTGCAAAGGCGCTTTGCAGGAGAAGCAGGGGGCGCACCAGCCGCCGGGACCGTCCGGCGGACAGCCCCCACAAAACAGGCTCAAGGGATGCAATCCGGCATCTCTGAAGATACACCTCAACCGCAAAGGAGAATAAAAACATGAACGTCTTCACCGAAATCAGTACCCGCGAACTGGAAAACACCCTCAAGGGCAAGGCTGTCCGCTACATCGTCAACGATGCAGGGGAAGGGCTGTGCTTATTCTTTGAAGGCTGGACGGACAACACCGGCTCAAACCACGGTGACGCTATCCACATCAGCCCGGTCATTGATGCAGCTGGCAAGCCGCAGCTTGTTGTGCAGTATGTCCCGGAAGAGGAACGGCCCGAAGACAGCGAAACCAGCAACAACAGCGTTGTGGGTGAGTAACCTACTCGTCGCATGACCCACGAAGCCCCCACGGCCTCAGAAACAGAGGCGTGAGGGCTTTTCTTTATGTCTGCATCAACTTTCCCACCGGGCAGTATGTCGCCTGTTCTAGGCGTTTGCCAGACGTTGCGAGAGTATGCACAGGCAAAAACAAAAAGGAGGCCGCAGCGTTACGACCTCCATACTGTACTCGCCTGGCGGGTTATTCGTCTTCCCATTCATCGACCCGCCGACCATGCGCCCACGCCTCGCGGGCCTGATTTAAGCTCATGTGGTTGGCACAGTCTTCTTCATCCGGGTTTTCGAGCTGGCAAAGATCATCTTCCCAGTTGCACACCGGGCAAATATCAAAGTCCCCGGCGTACTCAAACGTGTACTTGCCGCAGACCGGGCAGATATAGCTTTCTCCAACTTTTACGATTCTCATACAATGCCGCCTCCCTACTGGTGGGGTGCATCTGGCTCACCCCATAGTGATAGCAAAAGGCCGCTGCATCTCTGCAACGGCCTCTTTCTGTTCGAGAATCAGGCGGGGTGACGCTTCCCGCATCTCCTAACGATGGGTGACGGCTGCCTGTTCCGTCCTCTGGTTCTCTTTGCAAGTCTATTATACCAGAACACGAAAAAATGTCAATTCATGTTGGTTCGTTTAGTATCGTTTCAATGTGCCTTTTTCGATGAAGTTTAGAACGCGGTTTGTATTCAGGCGGTAGACCGACCGGGCAAAGAGCTGACCCCGCGCAGAAACGCGGACGGCGACCTTGACATAGACGCTGTTAACCTGCACTTCCTTGACGTATTCAATCGAGCCGTCCTTTGCATTCAGGGCCACATAGTTCGGTTCGGACAGAATCAGCGGGATATACTCCCCATAAAGGGCATAATCCGCCGGGTGGCGGCTAACCATGTGGGCTATATTAGATTCACCGAGTAGAATACTCTGCCCCTCTGTCATGGACAGCCCCAGAAGATCCATTACGCGCTGGCACAGTACGCCTACCTGTTTGGCGTGGTCTGGCATCGTTCAACATCCTTCCCAGCCTTACAGCCCTTTGATACTTTCCAGCAGCGCGGCCCGCCGGGCCTCTGTCTCATCGTCCTGTGCATCTCCGGCGGTGTGTTTCTGTTCGGGGTGTTCCTCCAGATAGGCTTTCACAGCCTGCTGCAAGACCGCATTGGACGTTGTCCCCTGCGCAGCACAAGCGGCCTTGAACTGTTCCGCCGTCTCCCGCTTGACCTTACAGGCCAGAACGACCATGTTTTCTTTGTCCCATTTGGCATTAGCTCTTTTTCTTGCCTCAGTAACCATTGCTTTCCCTCCTGTTCTGTAAACAGTATATCATAAAAAGCAGAACGGTTTACAGTACAAATATACACAGAAATACACTGTAAACCTTGTTGAATCTGTCAATAGACTTGTACGGTAAACAGTACTATAATGGAATCACAGCAAGGGAGTACGACCGGAAGGCAAGGGGCGAAGTAAGAACCGGAAGCGCTGTAAGCCGTGAACGCATGCTAAGTCAGTAACCCACTCCCGCCGCTGTATATGAAAAATGACCCGGTGAGAGCTACCAACTACACCACCGAGCCAAACCCACAACAGGGTCATGCCCAGTATAGCAGGGCTGGCCCGCAATGTAAAGCGAGGACAGTATGAAAAGATACAATCTTTCCGAGATCATGCACAAGGCGTGGAAGCTGTACCGGAAAGGCGTTGCCGCCTTTGGCGAGTGCCTGCATCGGGCATGGAACAGCGCAAAGGCCGAACCCATCAACGCCCAGCGCATCCACGAGGCCCAGCAGGCCGCAGGCGTGGCCGAGCCGGTGAACACATGGGCAGGCTGGAAAGCCGCAGGCTATGAAGTCCTGCACGGCACAAAGGCGCTGTTTCAAGTGGTTCTCATCCACAGCAGCAAGGGCGACGGCCAGACCTACCGCGCATCATTCTTTGGAGCCTCCCAAGTGAAGCCCCTGAACGCCTGATATTGAACCGCTGACCCGGCGGCGCAGAGAAAGCCCGCCGGGATTTATTTTGAAGGGAGATTTTCACAATGAACCGAGTAGATGTTGAAAGCGCTGTTATTGCAATGGGAGATGTTGCTGTGTGCATCAAGATGGTGGACGACGCGACCGAGGGGGGAACGCGGTGCAGCAGGGCCGAGCGGTGCAAGTCCTCATGGACATCTTCAAGGCCAGATATGCCGCTCTTGTGTCCTGTGTTCAGGGCGACCAGAGCGCCGCGCAGGGCAGTTTTTGAGGCAATAACGCACAAATAACGCACAAGCGGGCAATTTTGCCCCTCATATCGAACAAAAAGACCCACGACAAATGCTGAATTTCAAGCGTTGCATCGTGGGTTTTATTCATATCGGAGTGGCGAGACTCGAACTCGCGGCCTCCTGCTCCCAAAGCAGGCGCGCTACCAACTGCGCAACACCCCGGAAAGATACTACACTAGTATATCGCGTTTCGGGGCGTTCGTCAATGCTGAACGGGCAAAAATCAACAAAAAGCCCGGTCGGGGCGCTGTGCGGGACAGCGGCTCCGAGCCGGGCAGATGCGCTGGGATAAATCAGAAGGGGAGACGATTACAGGGCAAAGTAACGCTTTGCGTTGTCGAAGCAGATGCCCTTGACGATCTTCTCCAGAGCCTTCTCGTCGTTGGGATACTCGCCATCCTCGACCCACTGGCCGATGATGTTGCACAGGATGCGGCGGAAGTAGTCGTGGCGGGTGTAGCTCAGGAAGCTGCGGCTGTCGGTCAGCATACCCACAAAGTTGCCCAGCAGGCCAAGGCTTGCCAGACGGATCATCTGATCCTCCATGCCGATCTTGTGGTCGTTGAACCACCATGCAGAACCGTGCTGGATCTTGCCGGGGACCTCGTTGTTCTGGAAGCAGCCCAGAATGGTGCCGATCTGTGCGTCGTCGCCGGGGTTCAGGCTGTGGATGATGGTCTTGGGACACTCGTCGGTGTCGTTCAGAGCGCTCAGGAGGCTTGCGATCTCGCCGCCGCAGGTAGCGGTGTTGATCATGTCGTAGCCGGTGTCGGGTCCCAGCAGGGTGTTCATCTTGCGGTTGACGTCGCGCAGGCAGTTGTAGTGGATCTGCATGGCGACGTTCAGGCGGTGATACTGTTTGCCCAGATGGATGAGGATGTAGGTCTGATACTTCTCAGCCTCTTCCGCGGTGACAGCCTCGCCAGCCATGCCCTTCTGGTAGATGGCGTTGACCTCTTCCTTGGTGGCCTCGCGGTAGGGCACATAGTCCAGACCGTGATCGGAAGCGCGGCAGCCCATCTCGACGAAGAACTCGATCCGCTTGGTCAGTGCATCGCAGACGCAGTTGATGCAAGCCAGCTTCTCCTTGCCGACGACCTTGGCCAGCTTGTCCATGTACTCTGCGAAGCCGGGCTTCTGGATGTTGATGGCTTTATCGGGGCGGAAGGAGGGAGCCACGGTGAACTTGATGGTGGGGTCTTCCTTGATCTTCTTGTGCCACTCCAGATCGTCGATGGGGTCATCGGTGGTGCCGATGAAAGCAACGTTGGACTGCTCGATCAGGCCGCGGACGGTCAGCTTGGGATCGTGCTGCAGCTTGTCGTTGCACAGGTTCCACACTTCCTCAGCGGTGTCGCCGTTCAGGACGCCCTCGTAGCCGAAGAAGTGGTGCAGCTCCAGATTGGTCCAGTGGTACATCGGGTTGCCGTGGCCATGGGCAGAGCCTCAGCGAACTTCTGGAAGCGCTCGCGATCGGGCTTGTCGCCGGTGATGTACTCTTCGGGCACGCCGTTGGAGCGCATCACGCGCCACTTGTAGTGGTCGCCGAAGTAGCTGCCGTCCGGGTTACGGCCGCCCAGCCAGACCTGAGCAATGTTCTCAAAGCGGCGGTTCTCATAGATCTCGCGGGGAGGAATGTGGCAGTGATAGTCGCAGATGGGCATATCCTCTGCATAATCGTGATACAGATGCTGAGCCGTAGCAGACTGGAGCATGAATTCCTTATCCATAAATGCTTTCATGGGTCGAACTCCTTTTCTGATTCATTCATCGAGTGGTAAACAGTCGGGGCTGCCCGTCCGCGCGGGCGGGCCGTACCTAACCATAGTATACCGAAAAAAGCCGATGTATACAACTGAAAAACTGACAAATTTTCAGACATTTCCTTGTGAAAACCGCTGGAATTTATAAAAATGGCCTGTTCTGGCCTAAAAATCTAGCAAAAAAACACTTGACTTATTTGTATACAACAGCATACAATAGGAGCAAGAGGGGAGAGTACACGAGCTCTCCCAAGCGAAGCAAAGCAAACTTAAAAGGAGAACACCAAAATGGAAACTTTGAATTACAAGGTTCTGGAACAGACTGGCTACAACGGCTACATCCTGAAGGATGCTCCCGTCAAGGTCATGCAGTTCGGCGAGGGCAACTTCCTGCGCGCTTTCGTGGACTACTTCTATGATATCGCCAACGAAAAAGCTGGCTACAACGGCAAAGTCAAGCTGGTGCAGCCCATCGGCAACTTCCCCAGATGGCCGACTGGATCAACGCGCAGGAGGGCCTGTACACCCTGTATCTGCGCGGCAGCGAGAAGGGCCAGAAGGTCGATGCAAAGCGGGTGATCTCCTGCGTGTCCGACTGTGTCTGCCCCTATGTGGACAACAAGTGGGACGAAGTGCTGGCTCTGGCCCGCTCTGAGGAGCTGGAGACCGTTGTATCCAACACCACTGAGGCTGGCATCGCTTACAACAAGGGCGACAGCGAGTTCGATCAGGTGCCCCCCAACAGCTTCCCCGCAAAGCTGACCCGTGTGCTGTATGAGCGCTACAAGGCCTTCAACGGCGCTGCCGATAAGGGTCTGGTCATCCTGTCCTGCGAGCTGATCGACAACAACGGCAAAGAGCTGAAGAAGTGCTGCAACAACTACGCAAAGGACTGGAACCTTGACGCTGCCTTCATTGATTGGATGAACAACGCCAACACCTTCTGCTCCACTCTGGTGGACCGCATCGTTCGGGCCGCATCCGTGACCCGCAGGAGCTGGCCGCTCTGGAAGAGGCCAACGGCTACCACGATGCTGTTCTGGACGTGGGCGAAGTGTTCGGCGTGTGGGTCATCGAGGGCCCCGCAGGTCTGGAGGACAAGCTCCCGTTCAAGAAGGCTGGCGTCAATGTCATGGTCGTGCCGGACGTTACCCCCTACAAGAAGCGCAAGGTCCGCATTCTGAACGGTGCCCACACCGGCTTCGTTCTGGGCGCTTATCTGGCAGGCTTTGATATCGTGCGTGACTGCATGCACAACGACACCGTCCGCGGCTTCATGAACAAGATGCTGCACGAGGAAATCATCCCCACCCTGCCGCTGGACAAGAAGGATCTGGAGGACTTCGCATCCGCTGTGGAGGATCGCTTCAACAACCCCTTCGTCAACCACGAGCTGATGAGCATCTCCCTGAACTCCACCTCCAAGTGGAAGGCCCGCAACATGCCTTCCTTCCTCGCTTACATCGAGGAGCAGAAGAAGCTGCCCAAGTGCCTGACCATGACTCTGGCTGCTTACATCGCCTTCTACTCCAACGACATTCAGGAGCGCACCGCGGACGGCCTGATCTGCAAGCGCCCCGCCGGCAACACCTATAAGATTCAGGATGACGCATGGGCACTGGACTTCTACTATGCCCACAAGGACGACACCGCCGCTGAGCTGGTGCACGCCGTGCTGAGCAACACCCAGATGTGGGATCAGGACCTGACCAAGATCGAGGGTCTGGAGGCTGCCGTTCTGGCCGACCTCGAAAAGATCCGCACCGAGGGTGCTGAGGCTGCTTATAAGAGCTGCCTGTAAGCCGAACACCGTTCCATGCGAACCGAGGGGCTGCTGCTGAGGGCAGCAGCCCCTTTTTTTGCGAAGAGAGTTTTTGAGGAGATACACTATGCCGCAGGCAATTCATATCAGCCCCATCGACAACGTTGTGGTCGCGCTGCACCCCATCGCCAAGGGCACCCTCGTGGAGGTGGACGGCCTGTCCGTCACCGCGCTGGAAGACATCCCGCAGGGTCATAAGATGGCAGTCGCCCCCATCAAGCAGGGCGAGAACGTCATCAAGTATGGCTTCCCCATCGGCCACGCCACCGCCGACGCCGAGCCGGGCACTTGGATGCACACCCACAACGTCCACACCAACCTTTCCGGTGAGGTGGAGTACAGCTACAACCCCGCCCCCGATCTGGCTCCGCTGCCCAAGGCAGCCCCGGAGACCTTTATGGGCTTCCGCCGCAAGGACGGCCGTGCCGCCATCCGCAACGAGATCTGGATCATCCCCACCGTCGGCTGCGTCAACGACATCGCCAAGAAGATCGTTGCCGACAATCAGGATCTGGTCACCGGCTCCATCGAGGGCCTGTACACCTTCACCCATCCCTTCGGCTGCAGCCAGACCGGCCACGACCATGCACAGACCCGCAAGCTGCTGGCTGCGCTGGTCCGCCACCCCAACGCCGCTGCCGTCCTCGTGCTCCATCTGGGCTGCGAGAACCTGCAGCACGATCAGTTCGTGGAAGAGCTGGGCGAGTACGACCACGACCGCGTGAAGTTCCTGACCTGTCAGGAAGTGGACGACGAGTTCACCGCCGCCCGCGATATCCTGAAGGAGCTGGCCGCCTACGCGGGCCAGTTCAAGCGTGAGCCTATCCCCGTGAGCGAGCTGGTGGTCGGCATGAAGTGCGGCGGCTCGGACGGCCTGTCCGGCATCACCGCCAACCCCACCATCGGCCGCTTCTCCGATATGCTGGGCCAGCGCGGCGGCTCCACCGTCCTGACCGAAGTGCCGGAGATGTTCGGCGCCGAGGGCTTCCTGATGGACCGCTGCATCGACCACGACGTCTTCGTCAAGGCCGAGAAGATGATCAACGGCTTCAAGGAGTACTTCATCAGCCACAATGAGGTCGTCTACGACAATCCCTCTCCGGGCAACAAGCAGGGCGGCATCACCACGCTGGAGGATAAGAGCTGCGGCTGCGTCCAGAAGGGCGGCACCGCCCCCATCATGGACGTCATCGGCTACGGCGACCCGGTGGTGACCAAGGGCCTGAACATGCTCTACGGCCCCGGTAATGACCTTGTGTCCGCTACGGCCATGACCGCTGCCGGTGCCCACATGATCCTCTTCTCCACCGGCCGCGGCACCCCGTTCTCGGCTCCGGCGCCCACCCTGAAGATCGCCACCAACACCCCGCTGGCCACCAAGAAGTCCGGCTGGATCGATTACAACACCGGCGTCATCGCCGACGGCGAGAAGACCATCGACGAGACCGCACAGGGTCTGCTGGAACTGGTGATTCGCGTGGCCAGCGGCGAGCAGACCAAGGCCGAGAAGCACGGCTTCCGCGAGATCTCCATCTTCAAGGACGGCGTCGTGTTATAAATAAAAAAGGCTGCTGTGCGTTTGTTTTGCGCACGGCGGCCTTTTTGTAAAATACAGGAAGGAAGTTTTATTATGGCAGTAAATACAACAGGAATGCTCTTGATCACACTGCTGGTTTATGCAGCGATCATCTATGGCGCAGTTTGGCTTGTAAAATACTTCATCCGGTATGGCGTTGATTACTATTTCAAAAAACTGGCAGAAAGCCAGAAAAATAGGGAGGACTTAAAATGAATCAGATCACCACCCAGTACGTTACCGAAAACGGCGCCTGCTACGAGCAGTACGTCATCACCGACCCCGCCGCCAAGACCAGCCTGACCATCACCCCGGAGCGCGGCGGCATGATCACCGGCTTTACCCTCGACGGCGACGAGTACATCTGGACCCGCCGCCCCAACTTCTCGGAGTGCAACCGCCCCCGGTTCGGTGTGCCGGTGCTCTTCCCCAGCTGCGGCAACCCGGACGGCGGTGTCCACCTGTTTGACGGAAAGGCCTACCCCATGGAGTGTCACGGCTTCGCAGACCTCTGCGCATGGGAAGTGGAGAGTGTCGGCCCCGACGGTGTGACCCTTATTCTGGAGTCCACCCCGCTGACCAAGTTTCTCTACCCCTTCGACTTCACCCTGCTGGTGAACTACGACCTGAACGACACCACCGCTTCCATCAGTATGACCGTCATCAACGAGGGGGATGTCCCGATGCCCTTCAGCTTTGGCTTCCACCCCTACTTCACCGCTTCCGCGCTGGAGAATGTGGACTTCGACATCAAGTGCGCCACCTGCTCCGAGAGCGCCAAGGGCGAGCAGCCCGCTGCCCCGGAAAAGATCACCCTCACCCGCAAGGAGGGTGCCGATAACACCATCCGCCTGCTGACCGGCGTGGAGTTCCCCATGAGCTTCACCGACAACGGCAACGGCCACAAGGTGACTGTGGATGCAGACGACACCTTTGACCACGCCGTGCTGTGGCAGCAGGATGCCGAGAGCTTTGTGTGCATGGAGCCCTGGAACGGCTGGGCCAACAGCGTCAATGAGGAAGGCCGGCACGAAGTGCTGGAGCCGGACGAGGCCATGACCAGCGAGTGGAGCATCACCATCGAGAAGGTCTGATGGATGATTCTCTTTTGCGCGCCAAAAGAGAACCAGAAAAGCGCCGCTTTTTCGAGGCGCGGGCACGAATCAAGGGCTGCTCGCCCTTGATAAACCCAAAAGTAGAACAAAATCCCCCGAAATCGGGCGGTGTGCCATTCGGCACAAACGCTTTTCCGATTTCGGGGATTTTTAATTGCGGCTCTGCCGCAGAAATTACTTCTCCGGTGCAGCGAAAGCAATGGGGTAGCACCTGCAGCAGCGTCAACGCTCAGCAGGGAGATGGGGGTGACCTCGTAGCTCAGGGTCTCGAAGCTCTGGGTGGCGTCGTCATCGGTGGTGAACTCCAAAACGTACTTAGCGGAGGTGTCTGCGTCCTCCGGCAGGGTCAGAACGACGCTCTCGCCGTCTGCCAGACCCTCACCGGCCAGATTCTCGCCCTTGTCCTCAGAACCGACAGCGTACAGGTACAGCTCGGCGACGTTGGTGCCGGTGGTGTTGTACACGGTGTACTCAGCGGGCTCCACAGCAGCCTCAGAGCTTGCAGCCTCGGAAGAAGCGGCAGCAGAGGAAGCCACAGAAGAGGCGGCCACAGAAGAGGCAGCAGAGGAAGCGGTAGAGGAAGAAGAACCGCAAGCGGTCATGCCGATGGCCAGTGCCAGAGCAGCAGCCACGACAGCAGCATGTTTCAGTTTATGGTAATGTATTCTCCTTGTTTGTGAAAAAATTCCTTCGTGGGCAGACCTTCGTGTGAAAAGTTGCCCACAAGCAACTATTATACACATTTCGACCGGAAAAGCAAGGAGTAATACTTTACAAAAGTATGAAAAGTAAAATAATTTTTGTTTTTGATGCAACAATAGACCATAATAAAATGTGAAATGTTGAAATAATATATTGACAGTATACAAATCCTCTGTATACTCAAGCTAAAGTGGCAAAAATTGGAGGTGTATACTATGAAAAAGCTACTCGGAACGTTGTTGGCTGTGTTCATGGGTCTATTGCTTCTCTGCTCCTGTACAGCGAAAACAAGTAATTCGGCATCGTCCCTGCCGGACAGCCGGGACGAAATGACCTTAGCTGGTGTCGATGCAAGATACAGTGCAATCTCTTCACAGACCGTCGAGCATGGCGAAGATTATGTCATCCAGTGGGAAGACCCTGCTATGGAAGCCCACGTCCGCTTTGTTCTGGATAAACCGGAAGGTGATATCCTGCACAGCGATGTGTGGAACATTCAAGTGATTGTCTTGCGGGCAAGCAGCGCAGATGGCTTTGATGTAGCATTGGAACAGCCTACCAGCGGGGATACATTCACCTTTGAGATGGTGGAGACGAACCCGGAAGTACGGCATTTGTACAATGGGACCGCCTTTCAGAACCTGTCCGCACTGAACGACCTGAAGCATTTCGACAGCTTACAGTATTTTTCGTACAGCGCTTCGCAGCCGTATGATGAGCTGACCGACCTTTCCGGTCTGAGCGCCTGTAAGGGTTTGAAGATGTTGTCGATTGGCAATGCAAGACCGGAGACGCTTGCGCCGCTGGAAGAGTTACAGGCATTGCAGACGCTGACTCTGAGCAACTGCGGCACATTGGATCTCACGCCGCTGGGAAAGCTTCCGGCCTTGACTTCGGTGAGTCTGTCCGTGGATACGCTTGATTCGCTGGAACCGCTGGCGCAGATGGATCAGCTGTCTTATCTGGGACTGACAGGCGGAACGACTTACCCCAGTTTGGAGCCGTTGGTGCAGACGAACGTCCGCTATCTGAATCTGGGAGTCGGTCTGGATGATAGCAAGAGGTATGAGGAGTTGGACTATACCCCGCTGACCGAGATGAAAAGTTTGGTCTGGCTGGATTTGACACATCATACACGGGTGGATGAGGCGCTCTGCGGTGCCATTCTGGACAGCAACAAGGAGCTGAAGTATCTGGACATCTCGTACACAGAAGCCGCGAAGTCCGGCGCAAAACCTAAAGTTGAATATCTGATGGATAAAACCTAAACCACAAAAACAGCCCGTACAGTGCAAGACTGTACGGGCTGTTTTTCACGTTATCAGCGTTTTCAGTGGAAAACTTACTTGGGCTGCTTGCCGATATAGGCCAGAATGCCGCCGTCGGCGTAGAGGATCTGGCCGTTCACGAAGTCGGATGCGTGGGAGGCAAGGAACACGCAGGGACCAACCATGTCCTCCGGCTCGCCCCAGCGGCCTGCGGGGGTCTTGGCAACGATGAACTGGTCAAAGGGGTGACGGCTGCCGTCCGGCTGACGCTCACGCAGGGGAGCGGTCTGGGCGGTGGCGATATAGCCCGGGCCCATGCCGTTGCACTGGATGTTGTACTCGCCGTACTCGGAAGCGATGTTCTTGGTGAGCATCTTGAGTGCACCCTTTGCGGCGGCGTAGGCGGAGACGGTCTCGCGGCCCAGCTCGCTCATCATGGAGCAGATGTTGATGATCTTGCCCTCGCGCTTTGCGATCATATCGGGCAGGACAGCCTTGGAACAGTTGAAGGCGCCGCCTACATGCACGTCGATGACCCGCATGAAGTCGGCGTGGCTCATCTCGATCATGGGCACCCGCTTCATCAGACCGGCGTTGTTGACCAGAATGTCCACAGGGCCCACCTCGGCCTTGATCTTGGCGACCATAGCGTTGACGGCGGCTTCATCGGTGACGTCAGCGACGTGCCGCCGTGGGCGTCGATGCCCGCTTCCTTGTAGGCGGCGATGCCCTTTTCAAGGCTGCCCTCGTTGGAGCAGTTGAAGCAGACCGTCGCGCCGCACTGGGCCATGCCCGCAGCGATGGAAAAACCGATGCCGTGGGCACCGCCGGTGACGAGGGCGACTTTGCCCTTCAGATCGAATGCAGAAAGATTCATAATTTCCTCCTCAAGTTAAATTTTTAGCAAAAAGCCCCATACCGGGCAGCCGGTACGGGGCTTGTATATGGTGCTTTTTTAGCGCAGGTCAGTGGTAGCGATGTTGTCCATGTCGTCAAACTCCATGTTCTCGCCGCCCATTGCCCAGATAAACGTATAGTTCGAGGTGCCTACGCCGCTGTGAATGCTCCAAGAGGGGCTGATGACAGCATCCTCGTTGTGCATCACGATGTGACGGGTCTGGGGCGGCTCGCCGCACATATGGAACACCACCTGTTCCTCGGGCAGTTCGAAGTAGGTATAGATCTCCATGCGGCGCTCATGGGTGTGGCTGGGCATGGTGTTCCAGTTGGAACCCGGCTCCAGTTCGGTCATCCCCATGCTGAGCTGGCAGGTCTTCAGGACATCCGGGTGGATGAACTGATTGATGGTGCGCTTATTGCAGGTCTCGACGCTGCCCAGAGGACGATGGTTTGCATCGGCCATCTTGATCAGGCGGGTCTCGTACGAGCAGTGTGCCGGAGCGGACACCATGTAGAACTTGGCGGGGTGCTCCGGATCGGCGGAAGCGAAGGTCACTTCCTTGGTGCCCTTGGTGATGTACAGGCAGTCCTTATAGCCCAGCTTGTACTCCACACCGTCGGCCACCACGATGCCGGTGGAATCCTTGCCGATGTTGAACATGCCGATCTCGCGGCGTTCGAGGAAATAGTGGGTGCCGAAATTGGCCCAGACGTCGATGCCCTTGTCGATGGACACGGTCTCGTGCACCGGCATACAGCCCAGCGTGACCATACGGTCCACATGGCTGTAAACGGCCACGACCTCATCGGCCTTGTACAGGCCGGTGATCAGCATCTCGTCGCGCATTTCCTCGGTGGTATAGCGCTTGAAGTCCTTCTGGTTGCAGGAGTAACGGATATCCATTTCGGATCCCCTCCTGCTCTTAGCGCTGGATACGGCCGGAACCGTCGCCGCCAGCCAGCTTCTCGACCTCAGCAACGGTCATCATGTTGTAGTCGCCCTCGATGGAGTGCTTCAGAGCGGAAGCAGCCACAGCGAACTCAACAACAGCCTCCTGCGTGCTCTTGCCGGTCAGCAGAGCGTAGATCAGGCCGCCGCCGAAGGAATCGCCGCCGCCCACGCGGTCGATGATCTTCAGCTCATACTTCTTGGAGAAGCAGTACTCATTGGAAGCAACATCGTACAGCATGGCGCTCCAGCCGTTCTCGGAGGCGTTGTGGCTCTCACGCAGGGTGATAGCGACCTTCTCGAAGTGGAACTTGTCAGCCAGCTGCTTTGCAACGCTCTTGTAGCCCTCAGCGTTCAGCTTGCCGCCGTAGATGTCGGTAGCCTCAGCCTCGATGCCGAACACGTCCTTTGCATCCTCCTCGTTGGAGATGCAGACATCGACGTACTCGCACAGCTTGGTCATAGCCTCACGAGCCTCGGCACGGGTCCACAGCTTGCCGCGGTAGTTCAGGTCGCAGCTGATCTTCACGCCGTGTGCCTTAGCAGCCTTGCAGGCTTCGAGGCAGATCTCGACGACGTTCTGGCCCAGAGCCGGGGTGATGCCGGTGAAGTGGAACCAATCGACACCCTCGAAGATCTTGTCCCAATCGAAGTCGGAAGGCTGAGCCAGCTGGATGGCACTGTTGGCACGGTCGTAGATGCAGACGGAACCACGCTGAGAAGCACCCTTCTCGTTGTAGTAGATGCCAACGCGATCGCCGCCGCGGGTGATCATGCTGGTGTCAACACCGTAACGGCGCAGGCTGTTGACGGCTGCCTGACCGATGGCGTGTGCGGGGAGCTTGGTGACGAAAGCTGCGTCCAGACCGTAGTTGGCCAGAGAAACTGCGACATTCGCCTCGCCGCCGCCGAAGCTAAACTCCAGATTGTTTGCCTGAACGAAGCGCTCATAGTTGAACGGCTGCAGACGAACCATCAGTTCGCCAAAAGTAACGACTTTCATTGTGGTATTCTCCTTTTTGTTGTTTCCTATATAAGCCCGCCGCAGGGAAGACCGGTGCGGCGGAGCATGGCAGGTGGGATGGCGTCAGGGCTTAGGCCTGAACGAGGTGGAAGGCGAAGCCGCCGATCTCGTCTGCGAAGTAGCAGGCGATGGTCTTGCCGTTCTTGACATTCTTGGAGTCCAGATCGAACTTCACGCCGCGCTGAGACAGGTGATAGATGGCGCGGTCCACATTGTTGCAGCCGATGGCGATGTGGCCATTGGTGCCGCGGCCCGGCTTCTTCATGATCTCGAATTCCTTGTTGCCGACGAAAATGCTGGAGTTGCCGGGAGCGACCTTCATATTCAGCATTGCACCGATGAAGTTGGCGATCTTCATGGCCTCCTCCTCGTTGCCGGTGTTGATGCCGACATGGTGCAGGTGCAGACCCAGCATGGTGTCAACGGCTTCCTTGCTCTGAGCGGTGATCTTTGCCCAGTCGCCAGCCTTGATGACGTCGCTCTTGCACATCCAAGTGCCGCCGACAGCAAAGATCTGGTCATAGCCCAGATAATCGTTGACGTTCTTGGCGTTGACGCCGCCGGTGCACATCCAGCGGGCACCCTTCAGGGCAGCGCCGATGTTCTTCAGCATACCAACACCGCCGTTTGCCTCAGCGGGGAAGAACTTCAGAGCCTCGCAGCCCATGTTCATGGCCTGCTGCATCTCACCGGCGGAAGCGGTGCCGGGCATCATGATGCCGCCCTTGTCGATAACGTGCTTGCAGACTTCGGGGTCGAAGCCGGGAGCAACGATGAAGGAAGCACCAGCTGCCATTGCACGGTCAGCCTGCTCGGTGGTCAGGACAGTGCCGGCGCCCAGCAGCATTTCGGGCATCTCCTCGTGGATCTTGCGGATGCACTCCTCAGCACATGCGGTGCGGAAGGTGACCTCAGCTGCGGGCAGACCGCCGTCAGCCAGAGCCTTGCACAGGGGCAGGGCTTCATCAACGCTGTTGAAAGCGATAACAGGGATAATGCCGATCTGATAGACCTTTTCTACAATGGGATTCATAACGCATTCTCCTTTTATTTTAACTCATGGGAGTGGGGCTTGCCGCCATTTGGGCACACCCCGCCCCACCATACGTTCGTACTATTAGTATAAACGACGGAACGACATTTGGTAATGCTCAACAAGCACAATGTTTTGCATAGGAGCTTGTATACATTGCACAAAAATGCCGAAGCATCACAGACCAAGCCGCTCAAACAGCTCGGCGACGCCGTCGTGGTCGCAGTCGCCGGTGCTGACGAGGTCGGCCAGCGCCTTGATCTGGGCCCGTTGGCCATGACGGCGGCGATGCCCGCCTTTTCCAGCATGGCGCGGTCGTTCTCGCTGTCGCCAAAGGCGGCGGTGGCCTCGCGGGGATGCCCAGCCGGTCGGCCAGCGCCAGCAGGGCCGTGCCCTTGTCCACGCCCTTGGCCGTGAGCTCGATGTTGTCCGGTGCGCCCTGCACCACTTCGGCCCCTTCCAGCGCATAGAAGCGGGGGAGGGCGGCCTGTGCCTCCTCCGGGGTATCGAAGAACATGCAGAACTTCTCGACTTCGTGGGCGTGGCGGCTCATCCACTCGCTGAGGTCGTTCACCACGGTGAAGCGGCCGTCGTTGGGCTGGCGGGCCTCGGTGGAGCCGGTGCGCCGGGCATAGCGGACCCCGAACCGCGCCATGCCCACCCGGTCGCGGTAGGTGCAGCCGTCGCAGAAGACGCTCAGGGCGCCGGGGTATTCCATATAAAGTGCAAAGGCCTCCCGCGCCAGCTCCACCGGCATGGGCCGGGCGATGAGGGCCGTGGGTTCGGTGGTGCGGTGCTCGGCGGCGTTCCAGTAGCGGCTGTAGACTGCGCTCATGGGGTCCGCGCCAAGGTCCCAGACTGCGGCTCCGTTGGAGGTGATAGCGTAGCGGACGCCGGGGAGCTGGGCCACCACCGGCGGCAGATTGGACAGCGGGCGGCCTGTGGCGGGCAGCACCACCACGCCCTGCGCCACCGCGTCGGCGATGGCTTGGCGGGTGCGGGGAGTGACCGCGCCTTGGCGGTCCAGCAGCGTGCCGTCAAGGTCGAGGGCGATGAGACGGGGATGAATGAGGTTTGACATAAGGTCTCCTTTTGGCTTGCATACTCCCTCAGTCACGGCTTTGCCGTGCCAGCTCCCTCGGTGAGGGAGCCTTTTGCGTGACGTACAGATGGAAAGCCTCCCTCCGGGAGGGAGGTGGCATCGCGCAAGCGATGACGGAGGGAGTGAGGAATACTTTTATTGTATCCTAGAATTTGTATTTGCGCAATACGTCGCCTTGTGGTAAAATAAAGCGTTGCGAAATCAAAAATATAGGAGAAAAGACATGAAGACCCCATCCCTGCGTTCCAAGCTGAAGCCGCATCTGTGGTTTCAGGCCTATTGGGTGATCTATCTCATCTGGTTTTTCTGGCTGGACCTGACCATCAAAAATCCGAAGTACATCATCCATTCCCCCATCGACGACCTCATTCCGTTCAATGAATGGTTCATCTTCCCCTATTGCAGCTGGTTTGTGCTGCTGGCGGCGGTGACGGCGATGCTCTGGTGGTATGACACCGAGAGCTACGACAAGCTCTGCCTGATGATGTTCTCCGGCATGACCCTCTGCCTGATGATCTACATGATCCTACCCAACGGGCTGGATATCCGCCCCACGGCGGAGGCCATCGGCCGCGACAACCTTGCGATGCGGATCCTGCAGCTTATCTGGAAGGCCGATGCCTCGGTCAACGTCTGCCCGTCCATCCACTGCCAGAGCTCCGGCTGCATGGCGCTGGCCTTTTCCCAGAGCAAGCTGGCAAAGCACCGCCCGGCGCTGAAGGCCGTGGCGTGGGTCTGGGCCGGGCTCATCTGCCTGTCCACCGTCTTCACCAAGCAGCATTCCATCATTGATGTGGTCTGCGGTCTGGTGCTGGTGGCCGTCTGGGTGCCGTTCCTGTATGGCAAAAAGACGAAAATCGCAGATTGACAAGAAAATCTTGAATTTTGTGGACCTTTCCTCTTGACGGCGGACGTAGTTCCGGGGTAAAATGAAGCTGGCGCTTACTAATATATCAGAGAGCGGAGCGCCTACGTTTTGGTTGCCAAAAGGAGAGAGGAACGATGGCAGTACGGAGTGCACGAGAGGCTGCATACGAGACCATCCGCAGCCGTATCATTACAATGGAACTGAAACCCGGCGATGAACTCAACGATCATGAGCTGGCGCAGGAGCTCGGCATCAGCCGCACCCCCATGCGGGAAGCGCTCATCATGCTCAACATCGCCCACATGGTCACCATCAAGCCGCAGAGCGGTACATACGTTGCCCCCATCGACCTGAAGCTGATGGAGATGGAGCAGTTTGCCCGCTATACCTTAGAAAAGGAGATCCTGAACCGCGTCCGCGGCCGCCTGACCGGCGAGCAGGAGGCGGCCTACCGGCTGCTCATCGAGCGATACCGCGTGCTGGAGGGCGACCCCGGTGCCGAGAACCGTGAGACCCGGATGCTGGACCTCGACAACGCCTTCCACCGCCGTGCCTTTGAGCTGTGCGGGATGGAGGAGCACTTCGACCATATGCTGTCCACCTTCCAGCACATCGAGCGGCTGCGCAAGTTCAGCTTGCAGACCGAGGAAAACAAGTCCGTTTGCGGCGCACACACCCGCATTCTGGAAGCCGTGATCCACGGCAGCGAGGAGGATGTGGGCCGTGCCCTGAGCGACCACCTCAACCGCTATAAGCTCTCGGTGGAACAGGCGAAGGCAAACCACCCGGATTACTTTATTGAAGGTTGACGATATTGACAAAAAAATAGCAAGAAAATCGTGGAATAGACGGCTGCAAAAGGGGCAAAATCCTTTGTGCAGTCGTCTTTTTGTCTAAAGTATACAAGAAAAAACTTCAAAAAATGTCAAAACGTCAATTGCCAAGGCGAAACTGATATATTAGAATATAAGCAGGGATGTGCCGCAGCGGTTGCTGCGGACGGAAAAGCAAAGCAACATAAGGAGGAAACCCCTATGCCTATGAAAATGGGTTGGCGTTGGTATGGTGAGGGCAACGACCCCATCACCCTCAACGACATCAAGCAGATCCCCGGCGTGACCAGCATCGTCTGGGCACTGCACAATAAGATGCCCGGCGAGATCTGGGAGATCGACGAGATCCAGAAGGTCGCAGACCAGATCCACGCTTACGGCTTCGATATGGACGTGGTCGAGTCCGTCAATGTCCACGACGACATCAAGATCGGTCTGCCCACCCGCGACAAGTATATCGAGAACTACAAGCAGTGCATCCGCAACCTGTCCAAGTTCGGCGTCAAGGTCATCTGCTACAACTTCATGCCCATCTTTGACTGGACCCGTACCGACCTGTTCCACCCCGTCGGCGATGGCTCCACCGCTCTGTTCTATCAGAAGGACATGATTCAGGACGACTACAAGGCCATGGCCGACTACATCCTCGGCTTTACCGAGAAGTATCACATGACCTTCCCCGGCTGGGAGCCGGAGCGCATGGCAAAGCTGGACGAGCTGTTCAAGGCCTATGCCCCTGTCACCAAGGAGAAACTGTGGGAGAACCTGAAGTACTTCCTCGAAGCCATCATGCCCACCTGCCGCGAGTGCGACATCAAGATGGCCATCCACATGGACGATCCCCCTTGGGATATCTTCGGTCTGCCCCGTCTGCTGGTGGATGCTGAGAGCATCGACCGCTTCCTGAGCATGGTGGACGACGAGTACAACTGCCTGACCCTGTGCTCCGGCAGCCTGAACGCGAACCCCAACAACAACGTTGCTGAGATCGTGCGCAAGCACTGCGACCGCATCGCCTTCGCTCACATCCGCAACATCCACCACTTCCCCAACGGCGACTTCTCCGAGGCTGCTCACCGCGACTGCTGCGGCGAGACCGGCATCATCGAGATCCTGCGCGCTTACCATGACGGCGGCTACGAAGGCTACATCCGCCCCGACCACGGCCGCCAGCTGTGGGAGGAAGGCCCCGGCAACTGCCGCCCCGGCTACGGCAAGTATGACCGTGCTCTGGGCATCCAGTATATGCTGGGCGTCTGGGATCTGCTGGATCGTCTGGATGAAGAGAAAAAGAAAGGCTGAATGTTATGAAGCTGACTGATATCAAGAATGGCAATCTGTCCGCCGAGTGGGCAGAAAAGGGCTACGAGCTGCCCAAGTTCGATGTCGAGGCCGTCAAGGCCAAGACCCACGCGGAGCCCACTTGGGTCCACTTCGGCGCTGGCAACATCTTCCGCGCGTTCCCCCCGCCGCCGTCCTGAACGACGCGCTGAACAGCGGCAAGTATGACCGCGGTGTCATCGTGGCCGAGAGCTTCGACTACGAGATCATCGACAAGGCTTACCGCCCCTACGACAACATGAGCCTGCTGGTCTGCCTGAAGTCCACCGGCGACATCGAGAAGAAGGTCGTGGCCTCCGTCACCGAGAGCCTGAAGGCTGACCCCTCCTTCACCGAGGACTGGGCCCGTCTGGTGGAGATCTTCCAGAACCCCAGCCTGCAGATGATCTCCTTCACCATCACCGAGAAGGGCTACGGCGTGGCTCCTGCCGATCTGGAGCGCGGCCTGACCCCCGTTCTGGCCATGGGCAAGGTCACCGCTCTGCTGTACGAGCGTTTCAAGGCCGGCAAGCTGCCCCTGACCGTGCAGAGCATGGACAACTGCTCCCACAACGGCGACAAGGTCAAGAATGCGGTCATCACCTACGCGACCAAGTGGGCCGAGCAGGGTCTGGTCCCCGCGGAGTTCCTCGCCTATGTGCAGGACGAGACCAAGATCACCTTCCCGTGGAGCATGATCGATAAGATCACCCCGCGCCCCGATGCCAAGGTCCAGCAGATGCTGGCCGACGACGGCTTTGAGGACAACTACACCATCGTCACCGAGAAGCACACCTTCACTGCTCCCTTCGTCAACGCCGAGGAGACCCAGTACCTGTGCATCGAGGACCACTACACCAATGGCCGTCCTCCGCTGGAGCTGGGCGGTGTCCTGTACTGCGACCGCGAGACCGTCGATAAGATCGAGAAGATGAAGGTCTGCACCTGCCTGAACCCCCTGCACACCGCCATGTCCATCTATGGCTGTATGCTGGACTACACCCTCATCTCCGCCGAGATGGCAGACGAGGACCTGCGCTCCTTCATCCAGAAGATCGGCTACATCGAGGCAATGCCCGTTGTCGTGGATCCGGGCGTCCTGAACCCCTACGAGTTCATCGGCGCGGTCATCAACCGCCGTCTGCCCAACCCCTTCATGCCCGACGCACCCCAGCGCATCGTCACCGATACCTCTCAGAAGCTGGCTATCCGCTTCGGCGAGACCATCAAGGCTTACGAGGCACGGGGTCTGGACAAGTCCAACCTCGTCCTGATCCCGCTGGTGCTGGCCGGTTATGCCCGCTACCTGAAGGGTGTCGATGACAACGGCAAGGCTTTCGAGATCTCTCCCGATCCGATGCTGGCTGAGCTGCAGGCCATCGTGGCCCCGCTGGAGGTCAAGGAAGGTGAGCAGGACTTCAGCTGCCTGAAGAATCTGTACAGCCGCGCCGACATCTTCGGTGTCAACCTGTATGAGGTCGGTCTGGGTGAGCAGATCGAAGGCATGGTCAAGGAGCTGTACGCTGGCAACGGCGCTGTCCGCAAGACCCTGCACAAGTACGTCGTCGCCCGCTGAGGCGCTGACATTTCTCCTTTAAGTTAAGCTATCTTCGTGCCCACGCTGCGTTTTGCTTTGCCGCAGCGGGGATTTTTTATGCCCGTAACTCCCCCAGTCTGCTTCGCAGCCAGCCCCCTCTGGGAGGGGGCCTGATAGTCTTCCTCGCAAGGTTCACGGTTCCGCCAGCGTATGAAGTGGAACCGATGGGGTGGATTTTGCACGGCGTTTGTTTTATAATAAAGAAAAAACCAACGGGAGGTAAATTGCATGAAGGTGATGGTCTTTGACGTAGGCGGCACCGAGATCAAGTATTCGGTCATGGATGACACCATGAACTACTATGAGTCCGGCAGCGTGCCCACGCCCGGCGACAGTCAGGAGCATTTTCTGGAGACGATGGCGGAGATCTACCGTCCCCACAGGGACGAGGTGGACGGCATCGCGCTGAGTCTACCCGGCTTCATCGACGCCGAGCACGGCGTGGTCAAGTGCGGCGGGGCCCCCTCCATCATCTACAACATCGGCACGCCGGTGGGCCCGCGCCTTGCCGAAAAGTGTGGCTGCAAGGTCTGGATCGAGAACGACGGCAAAGCCGCCGCCATCGCCGAATTGCAGCGGGGTGTCCTCAAGGGCTGCAGCAACGCGGCGGTGTTCATCATCGGCACCGGCGTGGGCGGCGGCCTCATCGTCAATGGCCAGCTGGTGCGGGGCCGGGACTTTACGGCGGGGGAGTACAGCTTCATGAACACCAACGCCGACGAGTGGAACAACGGCAGAAAGACCATGGCGTGCCAGTGCAGCACCACGGCTCTGCTGGACACCTACCGGGAGCGCAAGGGTCTGCCTGCGGACGCGCCCATGAACGGCAGGATCTTCTTCGACGCAGCCAACGCCGGGGAGCCGGAAGCGCTGGAAGTGCTGGAAAAATTCTGCTTTGCCGTGGACGTGCAGATCTATAATCTGAGCGTCCTGCTGAATCTCGAAAAGGTCGCCATCGGCGGCGGCATCAGCCGCCAGCCCCTCCTGATCGAGACGCTGGACCGGGTGTATGAGGAGCAGATCCTGAAGGGCCACCCCTTCAGCGAGGAACAGGCCCGCAGCCTTGCCCACCCGGAGATCGTGGCGTGCGACTTCCACAATAAGTCCAACCAGATCGGGGCGCTGGTCAGCTATCAAAACGCCTTTTACCCGCAGAAATAATGCGGTAGAAAACGCCATTTTGCCCCGGTTTGCATTTCCACCTTGAAGCAAAGCGAAAAATGGTGTATTATAATGGGTATTGAATCATGAGTAGTTCCGGGCGGTTTGGCCCGGATGAAGGGGAACGCCACATGGCTGATAAAAACTTTTTGACTGAGATCATCGACGCTGATCTGGCCGAGGGCAAGATCAGCGAGATCCATACCCGTTTCCCGCCGGAGCCGAACGGCTACCTGCACATTGGCAGCGCCAAGGCCATCTACATCAACTGGTCCATCGCGAACCAGTACGGCGGTAAGTTCAACCTGCGTCTGGACGACACCAACCCCGCCCGCGAAGGCGAGGAGTACGTCAACAGCATCATCGAGGACCTGCATTGGCTGGGTGCCGACCCCAACGGCGGCATCTTCTACGGCAGCGACTACTTCGACAAGTGCTACGAGTACGCCGAGAAGCTCATTCAGGAGGGCAAGGCCTACGTCGATGACCTGACCCGTGACGAGATGCGCGAGTACCGCGGCAGCGAGGCCGGTAAGCCCAGCCGCCCGTCCCCGTGGCGGGACCGCACCCCGGAAGAGAACCTTGACCTGTTCCGCCGGATGCGTGCGGGCGAGTTCAAGGAGGGCGAGAAGACCCTGCGCGCCAAGATCGACCTTGCCAGCCCCAACATGAACCTGCGTGACCCGGCCATCTACCGCATCAAGTACGCCGAGCATCACCGGCAGGGCAGCAAGTGGTGCATCTACCCGATGTACGACTTCGCCCACCCCATTCAGGACGCCATCGAGGGCATCACCCACAGCATGTGCAGCTTGGAGTTCGAGAACCACCGCCCGCTGTACAACTGGGTCATCGAGAACATCTTCGGCACCGAGTTCCCCAAGCGCGAGTTCGCCCGCCTGAACATGACCAACACCGTCATGAGCAAGCGCTACCTGCGTGAGCTGGTGGAAATGGGCATCGTAGACGGCTGGGACGACCCCCGGATGCCGACCCTCTGCGGTCTGCGCCGCCGCGGCTACACCCCCACCTCCATCTTCACCTTCGTGCGGGAAGCCGGTATCTCCAAGTCCGACAACCTCATTGATATGCGCCAGCTGGAAGCCTGCATCCGCAGCGAGCTGGACCTGACCGCTCAGCGCCGCATCGCCGTGCTGGACCCGGTGAAGCTCATCATCGACAACTACCCGGAGAACAAGACCGAGTACTTCGACATCGCCAACAACCCCAACCGGGAAGCCAACGATACCACCACCCGCAAGGTCGCCTTCACCCGGGAGCTGTGGATCGAGAACGAGGACTTCGCCGAGGTGCCGCCTCCGAAGTTCAAGCGCCTGACCCTCGGCGGCGAAGTCCGCCTGATGGGTGCCTATATCGTCAAGTGCGAGAGCGTGGAGAAGAACGCGGACGGCTCCATCGCCGCGATCCACTGCACGGCGGATATCGAGACCGGCAACGGCAGCCCCGCCGACGGCCGCAAGGTCAAGGGCACCATCCACTGGGTAAGCGCCGCGCACGCCGTGGACGCCGAGGTGCGTCTGTACGACAAGCTGTTCACCGAAGCCAACATGAACGCCATCCCGGAGGGCAGCGACTACAAGGACTACCTCAACCCCGAAAGCGTTGTGGCCCGCACCGGCTGCAAGCTGGAAGAGAGCCTGAAGGACGCAAAGCCCGGCGAGAAGTTCCAGTTCGTCCGCACCGGCTTCTTTACCCCGGATTCCAAGAACCCCGGCGTGTACAACCGTGTCGTGACCCTGCGCGACAGCTTCAAGCCCGCAAAGTAAAATTTTCCCCAAAGGAGCAAACAGCAAGATGAAAAAACACATGAGTCGGAATACCATTCTGATGGTGGTGCTGGATCTCGTGCTGGGCATTGTCCTGTCCCTGTACATCGCCAACACCGGAACGGTGCCCGCCGCTGATAACGCCGCTACCTACACCGACGGCACCTATACCGCCAGCGCGAAAGGGTGCCTGAGCGATGTGGCGGTAACGGTGACCATCACCGGCGGCAAAGTGACCGGTGTGAACATCGATGCTTCGGGCGAAACGCCCGCGCTGGGCGGCAAAGCGGCCGAAAGCTTGGCCGTCAGTCTGCAGGAAGCCGGCGGCACAGCTGGGGTGGATGCTGTTTCTGGCAGCACCATGACCAGCGACGCCATCTTCACCGCCATGGACGATTGTCTGGCGCAGGCCGCACAGTAATCGCAAACACCCAACTGCTGCACGGCATCTGCGCGTGCAGCAGTTTTTTTGTAAGGAATGCCCTCTCAGTCTCGCTTCGCTCGCCAGCTCCCCCGAAGGGGTGAGCCCTTGGCATGTCGGTTTTGATATTGCTGGACGAGCAAAGCCTGATCTCGCGTTAAGCAGTGGGCTCCGCGATAGAGATAAACTATGCTGTTCGATATTCTTCCATTAAAAAATAACACGGCCCGTCTCATCCGTGTCTACGGGGACGAGCCCTGCATTGTGGTGCCGGGGGAGGTGCCGGGGCCGGGAGGAGAAAAGTGGACCCTCACGGAGCTGGGGGACTACTGCTTTTCTGAAAAGCTCCGGGATCTGCCCGCCGCCGAGGCCTTCTGCCGGTACGAAGTCGGCGGGGACGGGGCGGTGACCCTGACCCGCGCCTTTGGCCGGGCGCTGGCAGGACGCCGCCGGTACGACCTCGACTTCGGGGACGCACCGGAAGAGACCGACCTGCACCCCGTCTGCGGGAACTTCCTCGAAGAAGCCGTCCTGCCCGACGGGCTGCAGGTCATCGGGAGCTGCGCATTCTACAACTGCCGCAGGCTGCGGCGGCTCTCCTTCGGGGCCGCCGACCTGACCGTGGGCAGCGATGTCTTCCTGAACTGCTTCGCGCTGGCGGACCTCGTGGTGCGGGCTGAGCCGGAAGCGGCCACCGGGCTGTTCGCCCTTGTCAACAACATCACTGAGGCGGTGCGTGCTCTGTTCTGGCTCCCCGGCGAAGCGGCCCCCCGCGCGGGGCTGTGGTACCCCGCCTACTGGGAGGACGTGGAGGAATCCCCGGCCCACATCCTGCTGCATACCTTTTCCGGGCAAGGATACCATTACAGACAGTGCTTTCTGAATGGAAAATTCCTCTGCGCAGAATATGACGCCATCTTCCCGGAGGGTCACGCCGCCGAGGACAGGAACATTATGGCCATGCTCTGCTTCGACCGGCTGCGCTGGCCGTGGAACCTGACCGAAGGAGCGAAAGCAGCCTACACGGCGTTCCTCAAAGCCAACACGGGCCGGGTGGTTGCCCGGCTGTTGAAGGCGCAGGACCTCGACGGCCTGAAAGCCCTGCTGGCGCTGGATGTGCTGGACGCCGCCGCCTTTGCCGAGGCTGCCCAGATGGCCGCCAAGGCCGACAACGCGGCGGCAGCGGCCCTGCTGGCCGATGCGGAGTACACAAAGCTGTCCGCGAAGCCGAAAAAGAAACGATACGATTTTGATTTCTGAGGTGAGGAAAGTGACCCAGCTCCCCGAAAAAGAAAAATTCTTCGACCCCCGCAAGCCCTTTGAGTCGAAGCGGCCGGAGACCCACGAGGAGTGGCAGGCCCGGATGGGCGGCGAGGTGCTGGCCGTGGTGCGCAGCGGGCTGTATCTGGATTTCCGCTTTCTGGACATGGCCCTTTCGGCCCTGACCCCCACCCCGGACGAACGGTGCGGCGTGCTGGCTACGGATGGCCGTATCCTCTGCTATCAGCCCAGCGCCCTGCTCCGGCTCTACAAACAAAATCTGAAATATCTCAATCGGTTGTATCTCCATACGATATTCCACTGCGTATTCCGACACCTCTGGATGAAGGGGCGGCGGGATCCCCGTTTGTGGGGCCTTGCGTGCGACATCGCGGTGGAAAACGTCATCGATGGGCTGAACCGCTCCAGCGTCAAGCGGCCGCTGACCTATGTGCGGCAGAACGCCTATGGGGCCATCGCGGCGGAGGGCAAAGTGGTGGCGGCGGCCCCGGCCTACCGGTGGCTGGTGAAGCAGACCCCCGGCGTGCTGCGGCAGCTGGAGCGGGAGTTCACCACCGACGACCACCGCCTCTGGCCCAAGGACGCCCCCGAACAGCCCCAGCAGATGCCTACGCCCCTGCCTCAGAAAACGTGGCAGAAGATCGGCGAGCGGATGCAGACCGAACTGGAACTGCGGGACAAGGAAGCGGGCGAGGGAGCCGACAACCTGCGCGAACAGGTCAAAGCCGCCAACCGCAGCCGCCGCAGCTACCGGGACTTCCTCCGCCGCTTCTGCGTCACGCGGGAGGAGGTCCACCTTGACCCGGACGAGTTTGACCTGAACTTCTACACCTACGGCCTCTCCGTCTATGGGAACATGCCCCTCATCGAGCCGCTGGAAACGCGGGAGAGCAAAGATCGAGGAACTGGCCCTCGTCATTGATACCAGCTATTCCACTTCCGGTGAGCTGGTGCGGGCCTTTCTGGCTGAGACCTACACCCTGCTGAAGGGGCGGGAGAACTTCTTCCACCGGATGAACCTCCACCTCATCCAAGCGGACAATGCCGTCCGGCAGGACCTGCTGGTCCGGAACGAGGACGAGCTCATCCACGCTATGAACCACTTCCAGCTCCGGGGCGGCGGCGGAACGGACTTCCGCCCGGCCTTTTCGTACGTCAGCCAGCTCTGCGCCGAGAAAAAGTTCTCGAATCTGCGGGGGCTGCTCTACTTCACCGACGGCATGGGCAGCTACCCGGCCCGCCGCCCGGCCTATGACACCGCCTTTTTTGTTCCTTGGCGACCGCTTCGACGACGCCAATGTTCCGCCATGGGCCATGAAGGTGGTGCTGGACGAGGATGAATTCACCGGCCCGTCCGCCAAGGCGGCTTCGGCTCTCGCCGAAGCGCTGAACGACGAGGACGACCCCTACCGCGAACTGAACAACACCTGAGGATGTGAGGAAGCTTTATGAATATCCAACGAGCCAAGCAAGAGATCGAACATACCGTCAAAGCCTATCTGGCCAAGGACGCGCTGGGCGAATACGCCATCCCGGCCATCCGGCAGCGCCCCATCCTGCTGATGGGCCCTCCGGGCATCGGCAAGACGCAGATCATGGAACAGGCGGCGCGGGAGTGCGGCGTGGCGCTGGTGGCTTACACCATCACCCACCACACCCGCCAGAGCGCCGTGGGTCTGCCCTTCATCCGCCAGCGCCACTACGGCGACAAGGACGTTTCGGTGACAGAGTACACCATGAGCGAGATCATCGCCAGCGCCTACGCCAAGATGGAGGCCACGGGCCTGAAGGAAGGCATCCTCTTCATCGACGAGATCAACTGTGTCTCCGAGACGCTGGCCCCCACCATGCTGCAATTCCTGCAGTGCAAGACCTTCGGCAATCAGGCAGTCCCGGCGGGGTGGGTCATCGTGGCAGCCGGCAACCCCCCGGAGTACAATAAATCCGTCCGCGATTTCGACATCGTGACCCTCGACCGTGTCCGCCGGATGGACATCGAGCCCGATCTGCAGGCGTGGAAGGACTACGCCCGCACGGCCCGCATCCACAGCGCCATCCTGAGCTACCTCGACCTCCACCCCCAGAACTTCTACCAGATCAACGCCGACGTAGACGGCACTCAGTTCGTCACCGCCCGCGGCTGGGAGGACCTGTCCAACCTGCTGGACACCTACGAGGCGCTGGGCCTCAAGGCCGACGAGTCGCTCATCCGCCAGTACCTCCAGCACGAGAAGATCGCTGAGGATTTCTCGGCCTACCTCGACCTTTATTATAAGTACCGCGACGACTACGGCGTGGAGGAGATCTTGGCCGGTCAGGCCAAGCCCGCCGTCTTTGCCCGGCTGCTGAACGCTCCCTTCGACGAGCGGCTCAGCCTTGTCAGCCTGATCTTGTCCGGCCTGAACAACCGGTTCACGGCCTCTCGTCAGGCCGATGCCGCCGCCGATGGATGCTACGCCTTCCTGCGGGAAGCCAAGCAGGGCTTTGCCACCTTGCCGGAGGATATCCCGGACGGCCCGGCCACCCTGTTCAGCCAGATGATCGCCGACTACGACGCCGAGACGAAGCGCCAGCGGGAGGCCGGGCTGCTGAGCCGGGATGCTGCGGCCACTCGGCTCACGGTCTGTGCTGCCCTCCGCAAGTGGGAAGCGGAACTGCGCCACGCCAATGCCGTGGGCACCAAGGAAGCCTTCGAGCTGCTCCGCACCCAGTTCCAGACCCTCGCCGACGAGCGGGACAAGGCGCAGGAAACGGCCTCTGCCGCGCTGGAAGCTGCCTTCAACTTCATGGAAGCAGCTTTCGCGGAAGGGCAGGAGATGGTGGTCTTCGTCACCGAGCTGACGCTGGCCCCCGTCGCCCATGCTTTCATCACCGAAAACGGCTGCGACCGGTACTTCCGTTACAACAAAGACCTGCTGCTGGATCACCGCAAGGCCGCCTTGCAGCAGGAGCTGGCCGCTGAAGAACGCCGCCATGGGGGAATGTGAGCCATGGGGAAAGCCTGCTCTTCAGCCTGAACAGCACCATGCCGCTGTTCTTCATCATGGTGCTGGGCGGTCTGCTCCACCGCAAAAACTTCCTGACCGACGACTTCGTGGCCATGGCCAACAAGTTCGTCTTCCACGTGGCGCTGCCGGTGCAGCTCTTCCGGGACCTTGCCACCATGGACGTCCGGGCCAGCTTTGACGGGGCCTATGTGCTCTTCTGCGCCGCAGCCACCACGGCCAGCATTCTGGTCATCTGGGTGCTGGCAAAGCTGCTGCTGAAGGACAAGCACATCGTGGGCGAGTTCGTTCAGGCGTGCTACCGCTCCTCCGCCGCCATCCTGGGCGCGGCCTTTCTCCAGAGCATCTACGGCGACGCCGGCATGTCAAGCCTGATGATCTTCGGCAGCGTGCCGCTGTACAACATCTTCGCCGTGGTCATCCTGACGCTGGAAAGCCCCTCGCTTTCTCGATCGGCCAAAAGCGGCATGGGGGAGAAGATCAAAAAGAGCCTCAAGGGCATCGTCACGAACCCCATCCTGCTGGGCATCGCGGCGGGTTTTGTATGGAGCCTGCTCCGGCTGCCCATGCCGACCATGGTGAACAAGACCCTGTCCAGCCTCGCCGGGCTGACCAGCCCCTTGGCGCTGCTGGCCATCGGTGCGGGCTTCAAGGGCCGCGCGGCGCTGGCCTACCTGAAGCCTACCGCCGTGGCCACCGTGACCAAGCTCTCATCCTCCTGCCCGCCATCTTCCTGCCCATGGCGGTGCACTTCGGCTTCACCGACCAGAAGCTCGTCGCCCTGCTGGTCATGCTGGGCAGCGTGACCACCCCGGCGGGCTACGTTATGGCCAAGCAGATGGGCCACGAGGGCACCCTCACCGGCAGTGTCTGCGTCACCACCACCTTCTTCAGCGCCCTGACCCTGACCTTCTGGGTCTTCTGGGCAAGAAGCAATGGGTTTATTGCGTAAGGAGAAAAGGCTGCATACTCCCTCCGTCATCGCTGACGCGATGCCACCTCCCTCTGAGAGGGAGGCTTTCACAGCTAACCGTTACGCCAAGGCTCCCTCCGAGAGGGAGCTGGCACGGCAAAGCCGTGACTGAGGGAGTATGCGGCTTTTTATTTTGTGAAAACACGACAAAAAAGCATCTTGAAATTCATCAAGATGCTTGGTGGTTGCGGGGGCCGGATTTGAACCAACGACCTTCGGGTTATGAGCCCGACGAGCTACCAGACTGCTCCACCCCGCGATATTTACTTGTCTTGCGTCAGCCTCTCGCTGACTGCTCAAGTATAATACCACAGGGCGGGGAGAATGTCAAGCGTTTTCCGAAATTTTTTTCGAGTTTTATTCCGGGCGGGGGCAGGTCACTTTGCGTCCTTTGGGTTCGGGCGCTTTTTGCGGGGGTGGCGGACCTGATAGAACACCACGCCGCACGCCGCGCCGATGACGATGGCAGGCCATGCGCCCATGAGGAAGACCACGACGGCCTGTGCCCCGGCGGTGAAGTTCGACCAGCCGTTCTTGGCGGCGTCGGCCAGCCGGGCGGCGAAGCTGGTGCCAGTGGTCAGGGTCTCCACCTCGTCAAGGGTGATGTTCACGGTGCAGTAGGAGACCTGCTGGCTGTACCAGTTGAGCTGGCTCTGGTAGCTCTCGATCTGGTACTGGACATCGCTCAGGGAGGACTCGATCTGCAACAGGTCTGTGAGGTTGTCCGCGCTGGCTTGCAGCTCCTGCAGACGGGTGCGCTGGGCGGTGAGGCTGTCGAGCCGGGCTTCAATGTCCATGTACTGCGTGGTCACATCCTCGGCGGACTCACTCTTGCTGGTCACACTGCCCGCCTGTTCGGCGGCATCCACGAAGGCGTCATAGGAACTCTCCGGCACCCGCAGCGTCAGGGAGAGAGTGCGGGTGCTGTCGGTACTGTCGGTGTACTCGCTACTGGACTCCAGATAGCCGTCCACACCGGACAGCGTATCGTTCAGCTGCTGGTAGGCCCAGTCGTAGTCCTTTGTCTCGATGGAGAGGTAGGTGGTGTAGATGATCTTCGCGTTGTCGGCGGTACGGGCAGCGGTGTCGTTCTCCACATTGCCGGAGGTCAGCAGGGTGCTGCCGGAGGTGTTCACGGCGCGGTCGGCGCGGTCGGCAGAACCACCTGCGTCCGCCATGGAGTAGGTGGCCAGCTCCGGGGCAGCCTCGTAGGCAGCGGCGGTGCTGGATGCCGACCCGCCGGAGAACAGGGTAACGCTGGGCAGGGAGCCGACGCGGGCGGCCCCGTAGAGGATGCCGCCGCACAGCGCCGCACAGGCGGCGACTTCCAGCACCCGCCGGCCGGGGAAGCGGATGGCCTTTTTCTTCTTCGCGGGCTCCGGTACGGGGACCGGGGTCAACTGGGGTTTCGGGGTGGCGCCGGAGGCGTCCGCCTTGGCTTGCATCGCCAAGAGCTTGGCCTTCAGGCCCTCTGAGGCGTGCAGGTCATCGACCTCCATCTTGTACTCATACCACCTCATCTTCGATCTCCTCCTTCAGCATGGTATGTAGCTGTGCGCGGGCGCGCCGCAGCCAACTGAGCACCGTATTGGTGGGGGCCCCAGCATCCGGCCCACTTCCGCGGCGGTGTAGCCCTCATAATAGTGGAGGTACACGGCGTTGCGGTAGTTCTCCGGCAGGGCGCGGACCGCATCAAGCACGCTGCCGTCTTCTGTGGGGTCGGGGGCGGGGATGTTCTCGTCCAATTCGGTGTCCTTCTGGTGCGCTGCACGGGTCAGGTCCCGGCAGCGGTTGATGGCGACGCGCAGCAGCCAAGCCTTGAGGTGCTCTTCGCTCTCAAAGCGGCCGTTGTAGTTCAGGAGTTTTTCAAATACGTCCTGCACCACATCTTCGGCGTCCGCCGCGCAGCTGCAATTGTGGTAGGCTGCTCGGTAGACGGCGTCACTGTATCGCTGCACAGCCAGCGCAAAAACTTCGTCTTTGGTCAACTGTCCCATAAGTCTTACACTCCTTTGCGGCCCCGGTGGCCGGGGCTTGCTGGAAATCCTTGGTTCCAGAGGGACATTTCACCTAATATACGGCTGAAATGCCCCAATTATTGCATGGTAGAATGCAAAAAGTATAACAAAATCCTAACGTTTGTACAATCGCTGGAGCAACGCGACCCGCTCGGCGAGGTAGGTATCGGCCTTGGGGTGGGCGAGCCAGTGCTTGCCCGCCGCTTCCCGGCAGAGCCGCCGGGCCAGCGCGGCGGGGTCGGCGTCGATGGCTTCCACATCCCGCAGGGTGAGGGTCAGCGTCAGAGCAGCGGCGCAGTCCGGCAGGGGCGGCAGCGGGTCCTCCCAGACAAAGGGGGCTGGAGCTGCACCGCGTAGACGGTGCGGGAGCACTCCTCGGTGAGGAGAAGGGCCGCCGGTGCCGTCCGGCAGGACGTGGAGGCTGCTGTATAAAATTTGGAGCATCCGGGGCGGGAGCAGCAGGGTGCGGCTCTCCGCCGGGGTCTCCGATAGGGTGAGGTAATCGGCGGCTTCGTCGGCGTAGATGCGCCGGGCCGGGGCCTGAAAGGCTGCATAGAGCGCGGGCAGCGCAAACACGCCCTCGCGGTCCAGCCCGCGCTGAAGAAGCTGATAGAATTCCGTCAGGGGATGGTCCGGGTTTGGCTGGGGCATCCCGAAATCCGGCCGGGAAAGGTGTCCTCCGCCCATCTGCACGCCTCCTTCCATTTTGGGTGAATGCAATCACCCCAAGTATAGTGGATTTTGGACGGTTTGGCAAGCAAAAACGGAAATTGTAAACCTTTGGAAAACTTTATTGTTGACCGTCCGGGAGCGGGGGTATACTTTCAATCGTGACAAGAATCTTTTATACTGCGAGAGAGGACAACATGGAAAAGAAACTGACGACGTATCAAATGGCAGTCACGGCGCTGATGGCGGCTGTGATGTGTGTGCTGGGCCCCTGAGCGTGCCCATCGGGGCCATCCCCATTTCGCTGACCAATCTGGTCATCTGCTTCAGCGCATGGTTGCTGGGGCCGAAGTTCGGCACGTTGAGCGTGGCGGTCTATCTGGCGCTGGGCGCTGTGGGTCTGCCGGTGTTCTCCGGCTACGGCGCGGGCCTTGCCAAGCTGGCGGGCCCCACGGGCGGCTATCTGGTGGGCTACCTGCTGATGGCGTTCATCGGCGGCCTGTTTATCGAGAAGAGCAACGGCAGCCCGGTGGTTTCCGGCATCGGTCTGGTGCTGGGCGACGCGGCCTGTTATGTGCTGGGCACGGCGTGGTTCGTGTTCCAGATGCAGTGTGATCTGGGCTACGCGCTGGCGGTCTGCGTTTATCCCTTCATTGCACTGGACCTCGGCAAGATCGTGGTCTCCTGCATCGTCGGTGCGCTGATGCGCAAGCGGCTGATTCAGGCGGGCGTGCTGAAGCTGGCGTAACGAAAAGCGTTCTCCTTATATATAGTACGGCTCCTGTGCACGCGGTGCACACGGAAACCGGGCCTTTGCAATGCGGCAAGGACCCGGTTTTCTTTCTTTTACGACCGTTTTCGCGCGGGCACTTGACAACCGGACAAGAAGGTTGTATGGTTAAAGACGTTTGTGTGGGAACTTTAGGAAAGGAAATTTTCAGGAGGAAGAACGTGGCAGCAACCGTTTTGGAAACGCAAAAGAAAAAAAAGACACGCCTGATGACGGAGGGCAGCATCTGGAAGAACATCCTGCTGTTTTCTGTGCCGCTGATCTTGGGCAATCTGCTTCAGCAGTTGTATAACACCGCCGACTCCATCATCGTCGGCAATTTCGTGGGCAGCAACGCGCTGGCGGCTGTCGGCTCCAGCGGCTCGCCCATTTTCCTGCTCATCGGCTTCAGTCAGGGCATCGCCGTGGGCGCGGGCGTGGTGGTGGCGCAGTACCGGCGCGAAGGATCGGAAGGAGGCGCAGGAGGCCGTCCACACCTCGCTGGCGCTGGCGGCGATCCTCGGCCTGATCCTGACCGTCGGCGGCATCCTCATCAGCCGCTCTCTGCTCACGGCCATGGACACCCCGGCGGAGGTGCTGGAAGACGCTGTGACCTATATGCAGATCTATTTCGGCGGTGTGCTGTTCAGCGTCGTGTACAACATGGCGGCGGGCATCCTGAACGCGGCGGGCAACTCCCAGCGGTCGCTGCTGTATCTGGGCATCGCGTCGGGCACGAACATCCTCCTCGACCTCGTGCTCATCGCGGGGCTGAAGATGGGCGTGGCCGGTGCGGCCATCGCCACGGACGTGAGCCAGCTTGTTTCCTGCGTGCTGTCGCTGGGCTTTTTGATGAGGGTGAACGACGACTACCGCGTGACCGCGAAGGAGATCAAGGTCCACAAGAAGATGGCTACCCGCATCATCAAGGTGGGTCTGCCCACCGGCATTCAGAACATGGTCATCTCGCTGTCCAACATTCTGGTCCAAGCGGGCGTCAACGGCTACGGTGCCGCCGCTATGGCCGGTTTTGCGGCCTATATGAAGGTGGACGGCTTCAACATCCTGCCCATCATGAGCTTCAGCATGGCGGCCACCACCTTTGTGGGCCAGAACTACGGCGCGGGCAAGACCGACCGGGTGAAGAAGAGCATGTGGGTCACGCTGGGTATGGGCGTCGGCTACACCGTCCTCACCGGCGTGCTGCTGCTGGCCTTCCAGAACCCCATCATGCAGTTGTTTACCCATGATGCGGAGGTCGTGGCCTTTGGCTGCACCGCGATGCACTACTTCTGCCCCTTCTACTGGGAACTGAGCATCCTGCACGGGTTGGCGGGCACGGTGCGCGGCACGGGCAAGACCATTCCGCCCATGGTGGTGCTGCTGGTTTCCCTTTGCGTGTTCCGCATCGGGTGGATCCAGTGGGTGCTGCCCTTCTTCCGCTCCATCGATGGCATCTTCATCCTCTACCCGGTGTCGTGGGGTCTCGGCGCGGTGCTGATGATCCTTTACACATGGAAAGCAAATTGGCTGGAAACTTAAAAACATTCAGGAAAAACCTGCCAAAAACCCTCCCGAAATGAAAGAAATTACCAAGGGGGGGTAGAAACGCTGAAAAACAGTTGATTTTCGTAATTTCGGACCGTATAATAAAGGACAAGAGCTGTTTTTTTTGGCAATGAAAACGATTTCATCTTTTTACGGAAAAGAGGGTGCCCCAAATGGAAACAACGTATCCCGAAAAATGCGAACGTTATATCCAGAACCTGCGCAGGGTACGGGCACTCTCCAAACCACAGTTTGCGCCGGAGACGGCCCCGAAGGCGCTGCTGGAAGAGATTCAGAACAACGCGGTGCGCTCCTTTGGGCTGATGCAGGAGAACAACGCCCTGCTGAATGAGCTGGTCTATGTGCTGGACCCGAAAACGTTGACGGACGAGGAGATCACCAACCTCGAAGCCTTTGCAGGGCGGCTGTTCAACTTTGGCAACAGCGAGGACTGCGTCGTGGCCTACAAGATCCACAGTCTGCTGCTGGAAGCCGCCCGCTTCCGCGAGGACGACCGGATGATCGTGAAGGAGCTTTACTACAACGGCATCACCCTGCATTACCTCAACGTCCGGGACGACGACCATGGGATCAATCTGCTGGAATCCCGCATCCATGCACACTTTATGGAAGCGGCCAGCTATATCAGCAGGTACGAGGAGATGGACACCGAGACGCGGCAATACATCATCCGCAGCCTCGGCAACATCCGTCTGACGGTCTCCCGCCAGACAAAAGCGGACTGCAAGCGGTATCTTGAGCTGTTCGACCTCGCCATGGGCATCATCGAGTCGCCCTATTATCAGGAGCTGGATCCGGACATCCCGTGGCAGCGGTTCATTTATGCCATGCACATGGATCAGATGACCTTGATGGCTTACCTGCGCCACCACGATGACCCTGTGATAGCGGAACGAATGTTGAAATCGGCAACCTACGTTTATGAGCACCAGAAGGCCAACAAGGGGGACGAATCCCGCTTGCAGAACTGGCGGGCAAATTACTTCTACCATGCGGCGCGCTACCATGCCGGAAAAGGCACGGCTCGTGCTGTGGTGGAAGACCTGTTGGACATGATCGACCAGACCGGCGCACGGGATTACTCGCCGGACGGCATCAACCGCAATCTGACGGGTGCGGCTTATATCTTCTATTACGAAACGCTGATGACCGAGCAGGAGCGCACGGAGCTGGCAGACCGTATTGCAAAAGAACGGGAAGCTGCCCACCGCTATCTGGACGAGATGCCCAGCAACGAGTACCCCCGCGTGGCAAGCTTTGCCATCCGGGAGCTTATCATCGCACAGTCGGACGCCAAGCAGTTTGATGCGCACACGGTGCTGGGCAGCATTCTCCTCGGCCATAAGCCCACCGAGGTCCACTCCACCATGGTGGCCCACCTGACCAAGGCCCTCATCAGGCGGCTGATCGATACCGACCCCGCCGCAGTGGTGGGCCTGAAGGGCTGCAAGAATGTGGCCGAAGTGGCGGCGCGGAAGGCCGAGCTGCTGGACACCGCCTACGAGTGCGGCCTGTATCACGACGTCGGCAAGAGCGCCGTCATCCTGAACATCGACAACAACGGCCGCCGTCTCATCGACGAGGAGTTTCAGGGCATCCAGACCCACCCGGCCATCGGCTGTGGGCTGCTACAGGAGGCCGGGTGCGGCAAGTACATGGCCCCGGCGGCCCTCTACCACCACCGCTTTTATAACGGCCAAGGCGGCTATCCCAAGGATGTGCCGCCCTGCCCGCCGGAAGTCAAGGTCATCGTGGATGCGCTGAGCGTGGCGGACTCGCTGGATGCGGCCACGGACAACATCGGCCGCTGCTACCAAATGGCCAAGCCTTTCCGCACGCTGGTGGGGGAGCTGAAAGCCCAGAGCGGCACCCGCTACGCTCCCAAAGTGGTGGCCCTGTTCGACGACAAGGATTTCTGCGCAGAGCTGGCGCAAAGGCTGGACGAGAAGCGCAAGGAGGTCTATTTGCAGGCTTACCACATCGGCAGAGAAAAATAAACCGTAAAACCTTCCATTTCCTTTGCAGATATGATACAATATCTAGTAAGAGTGCACAAGAAGAGTGGCACGCGCAGAGGGGTAAGAGATGGAAACGTTGCGAAACCTATTGTTATATGGCGGCGTCGAGCCGGATGTTTACAGGAACTGCCGGGACGAGCTCCGGAAGGAGAACAGGGCAAAGCTGGTGTTTTTCCTTTCCATCGCGATCTTTTTTTACTGATTGCCATGATGATCTGCTGCATGGTAAAATCGCTGGCCGGGGGGTTCATCCCCTACGTCGGGGCGCTGGCAGGCTGCCTTGCGCTGCTCGGCGTCACCCAAAGCTTCCCCGATAAATACATGGCGCTGGCCATCTGCGCCGACGGCTTTCTGGCAGTGCGTTACCTGCTGGGCATCGATCTGGGGTGTTTCGTCTACGCCGACCAGCCTGCCACCTGCTTCCACATCCTTGCGGTGGTGCTGCCCATGCTCTTTACCCGCCCGGCCCTGTGGAACATCCTGCGCACCGCGCTGTACGAGGGCGTCTTCGTCTGCTGCGTGGTGACGTTCAAGACCCCGGAAGTGGCGGCCATGGATCTGATGGACGCGGTGCTGTTCGGGGTGATGGCCTGTGTGATCTCCACTACGTCCGCGCCCTGACCGACAACGTGGTGGCGCGGTGCAAGCTGAAGGTCATCGCCGAGACCGACCTGAACACCCAGATCCCCAACCGCAACGCCTACGAGAACCATATGCACGAGTACCCCCTGCGCTGTGCCAACAGCCTGAGCTGCGTCTATGTGGACGTGAACGGGCTGCATGAGCTGAACAACACCAAGGGCCACGACGCCGGTGACGTGATGCTCAAGATCGTGGCGCAGGAGATGACCAAAATTTTCGGCCGCAAGGATACCTACCGCATCGGCGGCGACGAGTTCGTGGCCTTTGTGGTGGACACCGACCTCCGCCATGTCCGCGAGATGATGCAGACGCTGGAACAGGCCGTCGAGGCCCACGGTTACTCCGTGGCTGTGGGCTGCGCCACCTGCAGCGCCGGCGGCATCCAGATCAAAGCCCTCATCAAACAGGCCGAGACCCGGATGTATGACGCCAAAGACGAGCATTACCGCAGCCGGGGGATCCAGCATTGACTTCACGATAAAAAAGCCCTGCTTTCGCAGGGCTTTTTAGTTGCCATAAAGCTTCGGAATCTGCATCTCCAACCCCCTCGCATGGGGTCTGGCTCTGTGCTACTGCGTGTTGGTGACACGGGTACTGAAAAAAAAGAAGAACAGCCGGCGTAAACCGGCAGAAAAAAGGAGCCTCGCAGCGGAAAACTGCGAGGCTCCTTTGGCGTAAAAAGCTCAACCAATAAAATTCACAAAGACAGGGCAGAGGACGGCGGTGAGAACACCGGCGACGGCGATGGACAGGCCGCTCATGGCACCCTCGACCTCGCCCATCTGGAGAGCCTTGCTGGTGCCGACGGCATGGGCGGAGGTGCCGATGCCCACACCCTTGGCGATGGGGTCGGTGATGTGGAAGACCTTGCAGACCGTCTCGGCCAGCAGATTGCCCGCGATGCCGGTGAGGATGACGATGGCACCGGTAAGGGCTGCGATGCCGCCCAGCTCGGCGGCAACGTCCATGCTGATGGCTGTGGTGACGGACTTGGGCAGCAGGGTGACGTACTGCTCGCGGGTCAGGCCCATGGCGACGGCCAGCGCCAAGGCACTGCCGAGACTGACCAGCGTGCCCACCGAGATGCCCGCGATGATGGCGGCGGCGTTCTCCTTGAGCAGGTCCCACTTCTCATACAGGGGGATGGCAAGGCTGATGGTGGCAGGCAACAGCAGGTAGTTGACCGGGGCCGCGCTGACCTTGTAATCGGCGTAGGAGATCTTCAGCACGCTGAGCAGGATGATGACGAAGATGCTGCCCAGCAGCAGCGGGTTGAAGACCGCCTTGCCGGTCACTTTGTTGATGAGGGTGCCCAGCGCGAAGGCGGCCAGCGTCAGCAGCACGCCCCACGCGGAGGAAGAAGAAAGAAACTCATTCAGCAGCGGTGTCATTTGCGGCGGCCTCCTTTTTGGTCTGTTTGCGGCGGGTCAGCGCCTGTGTGGTGTGCCCGGCGGTCACAAGGACGAGGACCGTTACCGGGACGATGGCGAGGACGATGGGCAGCAGCATATCGCCCATCTCGACCCAGAGCTCCATGACCCCGGCGGCGGCGGGGACGAAGAGGAGCGGGAAGATGCCGGTCAGGAACAGGCCGACTTCTTTCACGTCCTCCAGCTTGACGAGGCCCAGCAGCAGCGCCGCCAGCAGCAGGATCAGGCCGTAGATGCTGGCCGGGACGGGCAGCGGCAGAACGGCGTGGCAGAGCTCACCGAGAAAACAGAACGCAAGGATGCGCGCGAACTGAAACAGATATTTCGTAAAGAATCCCCCTTTGGTAAAGCAGCTAAGTCAATAGTATAGCCCAAAAGGCCGGGCGGCGCAACGGTAATACTGGCTAAGAGTTTATGTCGATTCGACAAAAAACTGGATGTTCTGGGGAAGCGGCTGGGAATGGGAAGTCCGGCGGGAAATGGAACGCGGCCCGGCGGCGAAAAAAAATTTACAGAAATCCATGCCGGAGGGTTGCGCAGAGCGGGGCGTTCATTGTACAATAAACACGTTACCGAAAAATTCGACACCATCGGCGGGGAAGAGTACCCCCGCCCGGAAGGAACAAGATATGAGCAAGACGAAGATTCGGGTGCTGGCGCTGGACTTGGACGGCACCCTGACCAATGACGAAAAGATCGTTACCCCCCGCACCCGCGCGGCGCTGGATGCTGCGGCGGCGCAGGGCGTGACCATCGTGCTGGCATCCGGCCGGCCCACGGCGGGCATCACCCCGCTGGCAAAGGAGCTGGGGCTGGACAAAAAAGGCGGCTGCATCCTCGCCTACAACGGCGGCAAGATCGTGGACTGCGCCACCGGCGAGGCTCTGTACCAAAAGCAACTGGCCCCGGAGTTCGTGCCCCAGCTGTGCAAGTTTGCAGCCGCGCAGGATGTGGCCATCCTGACCTATGACGATCGCGGCATCGTCTGCGAGCGGGACGGCGACGAGTGGGCCCGGAAGGAGTGCGTGACCACCAAGCTGGAGATGTACCATGTGGACGATCTGGCTTCCTATGTGGATTACCCCATCTGCAAGATGCTCATTACCGTGGACCCCGCCCGCCGGGACGCCGTCTGCGAAGCGGGCAAGGCGCAGTTTGAGGGCCGCATCGACCTTTACCCCTCCAGCCCCTTCTTCATCGAGGCGGTGCCGCTGGGCGTGGCGAAGGACGTCAGCCTCGGCGCACTGCTGGACCGGATGGGCCTGACCCGCGAAAACCTGATGGCCTGCGGCGACGGCCTGAACGACCGCTCGATGATCGAGTTCGCGGGGGTGGGCGTCGCCATGCAGAACGCCGAGGACGCCGTGAAGCAGGTGGCCGACTACGTGACCGCCGCCGACAACAACCATGACGGCGTGGCCGAGGCCATTGAGAAGTTTATTTTACAGTGAGAGGACACACGAATGCCGCAGCGCAATCTGGTTTTATTTGATTTGAGTGGAACATCGGCTACCAGCCGTATACGTTCAATTATCAAGGGGTGCAGCAGACCTTCCGGGGCGAGATCATCGAGATCGGCGCGGTGAAGATCGACGAGGACGGCAATGTCCTCGATACCTTCTCCATCCATCTGCGCCCCCGCATCTTCCGCAAATTGCAGCACCATATCGCCAAGGTCACCGGCCTGACGCAGGAAGACCTTGACAGGGGCGAGCCCATTGCACAGGGGCTGCGGCGGTTCATGCAGTGGTGCGGCCCGGACGCCGAGTTTGCCGAGTGGGGCATGGACGACGTGCCCGTGCTCAAGCAGAACCTCTTCCTGTGCAATCTGGATGAGAGCCGCCCGACGGTCTGGTACGACCTGCAGCAGGTCTTTTTGCGGGAGCACCCCCGCAAGGAGGGCGAGGGGATGACACTGGAAAGTGTTGTGACCCGGCTGGGCATCCCCATGGACCGCCCCTTCCACGATGCCTTGTCGGACACCCTCTACACCGCCGATGTCTGCCGCAAGCTCCACCTGCGGGAGGGGCTGGCTGCCTACCCCACCGAGGACGAGGCCCTGCGCCAGAGCCTCTGCCAGACGCCGGGGGACTACCGGGACTTCAAGATCTTCCGGGGCTACGTGGAGCAGTACGCATGGCGGGTGGACCCGAAGATCAGCAGGGCCCAGTGCCCGGTCTGCGGGGCGGACCTTACGCCGGACGACATCTGGCTGAAGCGGGGCAGCAACAGCTGGTACACGCTGGCCCAGTGCCCTCGCTGCGCCGGGACCGGCAGCGAGGCCGGAAAGGGTGTGTTCCAGCGCTACAAGCTGGCCCGGCGGGACGGGCTGCACTGGAGCTTCGCCCGCTGCGTGCAGATGCCCACGGCGGAGCATCTGGCCCGCTGGGAGAAGATGCGCACCCAGCAGATCGAGCGGATGCAGGCCCGCGCGGAGAAGCAGGCCGCCGAAAAAGCAGAAAACTGATCGCCATCGTGCAGGAAAACTGCCCGCTGTTTCGTAATGGAAAGTATACGTCCAGCCGAAAAAGCGAAAAAATTGCAGAAAATTTCATAGCTCTTTCATAGGTTCTGGATATACTAGTAGAAACAAGAGAGAGGAGTTACACGATGGAATTTTTGCACCAGCTGGGAACGCTGGACTTCTGGAAGACACTGCTGGACGGATTCGGGGATCTTGGGCCCCTTGCGCCCATCGCGCTGGCCATGGTGGAGTCGTTTTTTCCGCCGCTGCCTCTCATCGCCATCGTGGCGCTGAACGTGGCGGCCCACGGCGGCTTTCTGGGCTTTGCTTACAGTTGGATCGGCGTCTTGCTGGGCGGTACGCTCATGTTCCTGTTCTGGCGGCGGGTGGTCAAGCGCTTTTTCTGGAAAGTCGCCAGCCGCTCCGAAAAGCTGGAAAAGGCCCAGCGGTGGGTCAGCCGGTTGGACGTCGCATCCCTGTTCATGCTGTCGGTGCTGCCCTTCGCGCCGTCGTCCTTCATGCACTTCGCCTTCGGCATCTCCGATTTTGACGAGAAGCGCTACCTCATCACCATGCTGCTGGGCAAAGGCGCCATGGTGGCCATGATGGCCCTCTTCGGCCAGTCCATCGTCAGCTCGCTGAAGAACCCGGTCTACCTCATCCTCGCCGTCGTCCTTTGGGGCGGGATGTACTGGGCCAGCAAGCAGTTCTGCAAAAAACACGATATCTGAAGAAAAAACTCCTCTGCCGAAAAGCAGAGGAGTTTTTCTATATCCGAAGCGCTTAGCCCTCGTAGCCCAAGGTCGCCGCCATGACGGCTTTGATGGTGTGCATCCGGTTCTCGGCCTCATCAAAGACGATGCTCTGGGGGCCTTCGAAGACTTCGTCGGTCACTTCCATGGCGTCGCGGCCGAACTTTTCGCCCATTTCCTTGCCCACGGTGGTCTTGTGGTCGTGGAAGGCGGGGAGGCAGTGCATGAAGACGGCATCCGGGCCGGCCAGTGCCATCAGCTCCTGATTGATCTGGTAGGCGGAAAGGTCGTGGATGCGCTCGGCCCAGACCTCCACCGGCTCGCCCATGGAGACCCAGACGTCGGTGTAAAGGACATCGGCCCCCTTGGCGGCCTTGGCGGGGTCCTCCTCAAAGGTCAGGGTCGCGCCGGTCTCGGCGGCGATGGCCTGACACTGGGCGATAAGAGCCGGGTCCGGCTGGTACTTCTTGGGGGCACAGGCGGTGAAATGGAGGCCCATCTTGGCGCAGCCCACCATCAGGCTGTTGCCCATGTTGTAGCGGGCGTCACCGAAATAGACGAAGCGGATGCCCTTCAGTTTGCCGAAATGCTCCCGGATGGTGAGGAAGTCGGCGAGGATCTGGGTGGGGTGGAACTCGTTGGTCAGGCCGTTCCAGACCGGCACCCCCGCATAGCGGGCGAGGTCTTCTACGATCTGCTGGCCGTAGCCGCGGTACTCGATGCCGTCGAACATCCGGCCCAGCACGCGAGCAGTGTCGGCGATGGACTCCTTTTTGCCGATCTGGCTGCCCGACGGGTCGAGGTAGGTGACCTCCATGCCGAGGTCATGGGCAGCGACTTCGAAGCTGCAGCGGGTGCGGGTGGAGGTCTTCTCGAAGATCAGCGCAATGTTCTTGCCGCGCAGGGCGTCGTGGCGGACGCCCGCCTTCTTCTTGGCCTTCAGGTCGGCTGCAAGGTCCAGCAGCTCCTCGATCTCGGCGGGGGTGTAGTCGAGCAGCTTCAAAAAGCTCCGGTTTTTCAGGCTCATTGTATAATTCCCTCTCTACACATCAAAATATGAATATTTATGCTGATAAATCTATTATAATGGGCAACGGCAAAATTGCAATACCCTGTCGGATATGCGACACTGAAAATGCTGCCCTTCCCCATTCTGGCAACAGGAGGGAGGTGAGCCGTATGGCCCAAATCCTGACAGATGTCCGCCTACCTCTGGTATAGGTAATCTGGCGCAAAAGTCAAGCGGGAATGCAAAAATTCACATCTTACAGCTCCAGCTCTGTCCTCCGGCCGCTGGGGGTGTAGGGGGTGAGGCGGACGCCCGCCTTTTTGAACATGAACCGCGCGGCGACGCTGGAATCGGAGTCGTGGTACTTGTCGCCGTAGTACACCACCTCCGAGATGCCGGACTGGATGATGGCCTTGGCGCACTCGTTGCAGGGGAAGAGAGTCACATACACCCGCGCCCCCTTGAGATCGCTGTGAGCACTGTTCAAAATGGCGTTCAGCTCCGCATGGCAGACGTACATGTATTTGGTTTCCAGCGGCTCGCCCTCGCGGTCCCACGGCATCGCGTCGTCGTCGCAGCCGATGGGCATGCCGTTGTAGCCAAGGGAAAGGATCTTGTTTTCCGGGCTGACGATGCACGCACCCACCTGACTGCTGGGGTCCTTGGAGCGCATGGCGGTGAGCAGGGCGATGCCCATAAAATATTCATCCCAATTGATATAATCGGTGCGTTTCATTGAACGTGTCCTCCCTCGGTCATTTGTTTGGGCTTATTGTACCATGTCAACCGACGTTTTACAATCAATTTTCGCCGTTCCCGGTCAAAATGCACAAAAGCGGGACGGCAAGTTTGGCGGGCAAAGGAAAAGAATTTTCGGGCAACCTATTTGAAATTCGCTTAGAGTGTGGTATTATCTTTGTAAAATATGCCACAAAAACGGAGAGAACGCACTCCGTGCGGCGGAAAGAGGGAAAAACCGATATGAAATACGCAAGCAACAACATCCGCAATATCTTGATTGCAGGCCATGCCGGCAGCGGCAAAACGACGCTGACTGAGGCATTGGTCTATTTTTCGGGCGCAGCAGAGTATCGTATGGGCCGTGTGGAAGACGGCACCACGATTTCGGACTTTGACCCTGAGGAAGCAAAGCGCAAGGCCAGCCTGTCGGCGTCGGTGGTGCCCGTGGAGTACGAAGGCATCAAGTACAACCTGATCGACGCGCCGGGCCTGTTCGATTTCGAGGCCGGTGAGTATGAGGGCATCCGGGCCGCCGAGAGCGTGCTGGTGGTGGTGTCCGGCCGCAGCGGCGTCACCGTCGGCGCGGAAAAGGCTTTCCAGCTGGCTCGTAAAAACGGCAAGGCCACCATGGTCTTCGTCAGCAAGTGTGACCTTGAGAACGCCAACTACTTCAAGATCCTTGAGGATATGAAGATCAAGTTTGGCTCCACGGTCTGCCCCTGCGTCGTGCCCGCCAAGCTCGACGACGGTACCCCCGTGTACATCAACCTGTTCAGCCAGAAGGCCTTCCAGTACGAGAGCGGCAAGCAGATCCAAGTGGAGCTGCCCGACATCGGCCACCGCTTCCAAGGCCTGATAGAGGCTATGAGCGAGGCCATCGCCGAGACCGACGATGAGCTGATGGAGAAGTTCTTCGGCGGCGAACCCTTCACCACCGAGGAGATCGTCGAGGGGATGCGCAAGGGCGTCAAGAACGGCCTCATCACCCCCGTCTTCTGCGGCAGCGCCGTCAATCTGCAGGCACTGGATATGCTGCTGTACAACATGCACAAGCTGCTGCCCAGCCCCCAGCATGAGGAGAGCACCGTGGCCGAGGACGCCAACGGCGAGCCCGTGGAGCTGCACTGCACCGAGGAGGAGCCCACCGCCGCTTATGTCTTCAAGACCGTGGCTGACCCGTTCGTGGGCAAACTGAGCTACCTGCGTGTCATCAGCGGCAAGGTCACGGCCGGTGAGCCGCTGGTCAACGCCCGCACCGGCGAGGTCGAGAAGATCTCGAAGCCGCTGACCGTCATCGGCAAGAAACAGGTGGACGCCGACGGCATCGGCGCCGGTGACATCGGTGCGGTGGCAAAGCTCGTTTCCGCCAAGACCGGCGATACCCTCTGCGATGCGTCCCGCGTCGTCAAGCTGCCCGCTCCCGTCTTCCCGCTGCCCAGCCTGTTCATGGCAGTCACCGTGGCCAAGAAGGGCGACGAGGGCAAGATCAGCAGCGCGCTGGCCCGCCTGATGGAAGAAGACCCCACCCTGAGCTACGAGAACAACGCCGAGACCCACCAGCAGATCATCGGTGGTCTGGGCGAGCAGCACCTCGATGTGGTCAAGGCCAAGCTGAAGAACAAGTTCGGCGTCGAGATCGGGCTGGAAGCGCCCCGCATCGCCTACCGTGAGTCCATCCGCAAGGCGTGCCAGAAGCAGGGCCGCCATAAGAAGCAGACCGGCGGCCACGGCCAGTTCGGTGATGTCGTCATCAACTTTGAGCCCTGCGACAGCGAGCAGGTGGTCTTTGAGGAAAAGGTCTTCGGCGGCAGTGTCCCGAAGAACTTCTTCCCCGCCGTCGAAAAAGGGCGTCCGCCTTGCCGCCGAAAAGGGCGTGCTGGCCGGTTACCCCGTGGTGGGCCTGAAAGCCACCCTGCTGGACGGCAGCTATCACCCCGTGGACAGCTCCGAAATGGCCTTCATCATGGCTGCAAAGCTGGCGTATAAGGCCGCCATGCCGGAAGCAGGCCCCGTCATTCTGGAGCCGATCCACACCCTGAAAGCCCATGTCCCCAACGACAACACCGGCGACATCATGGGTGACGTGACCAAACGGCGCGGCCGCGTGCTGGGCATGGAACCCGATGAGGACGGCTTGCAGACCATCATCGCCGAATTGCCGCTGGCCGAGCTGACCAATTTCACCACCTTCATCCGTCAGACCACGCAGGGCCGCGGCTGGTTCACCACCGAGTTCGCCCGCTACGAGATCCTGCCCGAAATGCTCGTCCCCGCCGTCGTCGAACAGGCGAAGAAGCTGGGCAATTTGGATGAAGCTGGCGAGGATTAAACCTCTCAGTCTCGCTTGCGCTCGACAGCTCCCCTAGTAGGGGAGCCTCTGGCGTATCCATCAAGCTTCCCCCGGCTGCCAAGGCCTCCCCTATTAGGGGGAGGTGGCAATGCGAAGCATTGACGGAGAGGTTGCATCCCTCTGACATTCTCAGGCCCCGTCGGCAATTCCCTCTGCCGGCGGGGCTTTTTGCGCGGTTTTGCGTTGCAGAAGCGTCGTTTTTATTGACAATCCCGCAGCTTGCCATTATAATAGAACAGTCAAAATAGCACTCGTGCGCGGCTTTGCGGCTGCGCCAATCCAATAGACAAGGAGAGATTCCCCAATGGCACAAGAAATCAAAATGTCCGCTGCCGGCCTGAAGGCCGTGCAGGAGGAGCTGGAATACCTCAAGACCATCCGCCGCAAGGAGCTGGCTGAAGAGATCAAGGAAGCCCGCAGCCACGGCGACCTGTCCGAGAACAGCGAGTACGACGAGGCCAAGAACACTCAGGGTCTGGTCGAGAACCGCATCACCGAGCTGGAGCAGATGGTCAAGAACGCTGTCGTCATCGACGAGAGCGAGCTGAGCGTTGAGAACGTCTCCGTTGGCACCCATGTCACCATCCAGATGGCCGGTGAGGACGAGAAAGAGGAATATGACATTGTCGGCCGCACCGAGGCTGATCCCCTGAACGGCAAGATCAGTGACGAGAGCCCTGTGGGCCACGCCCTGCTGGGCAAGGCTGTGGGCGAAAAGGCAGAAGTCCTGCTGCCCTCCGGCCACACCGTCGAGTACACGGTGCTGAGCATCGCCCACTCGGCCAACTGAGCACAGCACGGGAGGAAATAATGGAAGAGCAAAAGAGAAACCCCGCTGCGGGCCTGTCCGAGAGCGAGCAGGTGCAGGTGCGCCGTCAGAAGCTGGCCGACCTGCAGGCTGCGGGCAACGACCCCTTCACCCTGACCAAGTTCCCGCAGGACGCCTATTCGGCGGACCTGAAGGAAGAGTTCAAAGAGCTGCCCAACGAGACCGACTCCGGCAAGAAGGTCGCGCTGGCGGGCCGCATGATGTCCAAGCGCGTCATGGGCAAGGCGAGCTTCGCCCACCTGCGGGACGATAAGGGCGACATCCAGCTCTACGTCCGCCGCGACGAGCTGGGCGACGAGCCTTACGCCGCCTTCAAGAAGCTGGACGTGGGCGACATCATCGGCGTGAAGGGCGAGGTGTTCCGCACCAAGACCGGCGAGCTGAGCGTCCGCGCCACCGAGCTGACCCTGCTGGCCAAGAGCCTGCGCCCCCTGCCCGAGAAGTTCCACGGACTGACCAACACCGAGATGCGCTACCGTCAGCGCTACGTGGATCTGATCGCCAACCCCGAGGTGAAGGACACCTTCGTGAAGCGCAGCCAGATCCTGAAGGAGATCCGCGCCTATCTGGACGAGAAGGGCTTCTTGGAGGTGGATACCCCCATCCTGACCCCGTTCGAGATCGGTGCGTCCGCACGTCCCTTCTACACCCATCACAACAGCCTGAACATGGACATGGTGCTGCGCATCGAGACCGAGCTGTACCTCAAGCGCCTGATCGTCGGCGGCATGGACCGCGTGTACGAGGTGGGCCGCATCTTCCGCAATGAGGGCATGGACCCCAAGCACAACCCGGAGTTCACCAGCATCGAGCTGTATCAGGCCTTCACCGACTTCCACGGCATGATGGACCTCGTGGAGGAGCTGTACAAGCGCCTCGCCCTCAAGATCTGCGGCAGCATGGTCATCCCCTATCAGGGCAAGCAGATCGACATGGGCCACTGGGAGCGCCTGACCATGATCGAGGCCGTGAAGAAGTATTCCGGCGTCGATTTCAACGACTGGAAGACCGACGAGGACGCCATCGCCGCCGCGAAGGAGCACCACGTCGAGCTGCCGGAAGTACCCACCAAGGGTGCCATTCTGGCCGAGTTCTTCGACGCCTTCGTGGAGGACAAGCTCATCCAGCCCACCTTCATCTACGATTACCCCGTGGAGATCAGCCCGCTGGCCAAGCGCAAGCCGGATGATTCCGCATTCACCGAGCGCTTTGAGTACTTCATCGACTGCACCGAGTACGGCAACGCCTTCAGCGAGCTGAACGACCCCATCGACCAGAAGGGCCGTTTCGAGCGTCAGGTCGCCGAGCGCAAGGCCATCGAACCCGACTGCAAGGCGCAGGTCGATTACGACTACGTTAACGCTCTGGAGTACGGTCTGCCCCCACGGGCGGCCTCGGCTTCGGCGTGGATCGTCTCGTCATGCTGCTGACCGATAGCGCCTCCATCCGGGACGTTCTGCTGTTCCCCACGATGAAGCCGATTGAGCAGTAAATTTCCAATTTTAAGATAACAAAGCCTGAAACTTCTTGATGTACCGAGAAGTTTCAGGCTTTTTCTTTTGATGAATTTCCAGCGAAAACTACACCATACGCCAATTTTACGCCAAACGATGCAGGATTTTGTGCAGAGCAAAAAGAGCGTTGTTCGGGTTTGGCAGTAGAAACGGCTGTGTGGTGGATGAGTGTAGAACTGTAAAGGGCTGCATCAGGAAGTGGCTTTATATATTTGCAAACGGACAGCTGAAACTTTCCACCGCAGAAGAAGTAAATGTGAAAAACATGGAGGCTTTCTTATGAACAAACTGCTTTCCTGCCACTATAACATGGATACCAACCGGGTGGAAGCCCGGTTTAAGGATGGCACTACCCTTGCCATCGACTGCATCGCCGTGGAGGACGAATACGGCAACACCCCGGAGCAATGGGCAGAACTTGACTGGCTGCTGTACAATAAACCGCTAGAATACGCACAGCTCGTATTGGTCGGAGAAATCGAACACTACCTCTCCCTTGGCTGCGACCATGGCAGACTGGAAGATTAAGCCCCTATAAAGAACACGATGCCCACTGGCCTATGGCTTCTGCCATAAGTCGGTGGGCATCATTTTTCCTGATGCGTAAAAATGGTCTGGTTCATTTTGAACCGGACCAGCCAAAGTGCAGTTGTAATCAAAAGCTGCTACGGAAAAGCAGAACATCCAAAGAAAACAAACATATTCCGTAAAATAAAGTCCTTTCCTCTTTGAAAAGAAAGCAGTAGCATGATATAACGTTTTTGCTCCAGATGGCGAGAATGACTGCCACAACGGGCGGCAGCAGACTCAGGAGGCCATAGTTCATGATGTTCCTTCTTTCTTGGCGATTCACGTTTTGTTCATAGAATGACTTTCTTATCATGTCTGAAAACAGCCGATGCGTCAATCATTTTTACGATTTTCAGCCACAAAAAACCCCTTGGCTTCCTGTTACAGGAGCCAAGGGGCTTCTGGCAGCATCTTTTCAGCAAAACGCCCCCGAAGCGATGCTCTCGCACGCCTCAGGGGTGTTCTCAGTCGTAATCGTAACGACCTGAAGGTTCAGTGGACTTTTCAATCACTATGCCTTATGTAGTTTACTGCTCAATCTGCATCATCGGCAGGAGCCTGAGGGCAGACAGTTTGTAACGTTTTGGCCTGTTCCCCATCGTCTGCCGTTGGAGCCGCCGAACCTGCCTCATCGTCTACGCCCAGGACTTGTTTCAGGTTCACCAGCTGAGGAACACCGTCGACAAAGTACAGGAAACGCTCACCACGCTTGTTATAATTGAAGATTCGCAAATCACTGGAGAACCAGATTTCCTGGCCATTGATCTTTGGCAGAACAGGCTGGATTGATTCCCAGATTTCGCGGATATGATCATCATCTTCGCAGATCAAAACGATAATGGGCCTCTGCGGGAAACTGATCTCGTCCTTTTCGTGGTAAAGCTGATCCAAATTGTCAAACATGAGAGCAAAACGTTCGATTTTTTCACGCAACCATTGTTTTATGCTTTCGGCTTCAAAGTCTTCGGTGCGCCGGACAGGCTCTGCCACCATCGGGCAATCGTTTATGGTTACGGTCGCATAGAACCGGGCACCGGTATACTCCGTACCCTTCAGTTGAATGACGCAGCTTGTTTCGAAATTCACCAACTTCGTCCTTGTAGGTACGCAGCCAATAGATCAGCCATTGGTTCGTCGCCAGGATGCGTTTGACCGTGTTGCCGTCCTGGAAAATGTCAAACGCATTATAGCGGCCGCCTTTTTGCCCAGTTCACGCAGCAGGGTGCTGCCGTTCTTTCCCAACGTAATGATTCGCATGACGGAGCAGCTGCTGCCATCCGTACTGCCGTCCTCATTCAGCGTCACAAAGCGGGTCAGGCTGATCAGCCCATACTCCGCCATTCTGTTTGTAATTGTAGTCAGTTTAGCCCGTGTGACACCACTTCGCCAACCGAACGATACATAACCCGCCTTTATCAGATCGACCAGCATCGTGCTTGTAACATAGCGAAGCTTTGCGATCCATTCAAGAAGGCTGATCTCGAACGGGCCAATGCCACCCAGAGAGCCCTTGTTCATTGCAGCGACCAGAGCAATGAGTGGCTTTGGAGAACTTGGGCTGCCGTCTGAAGCATCCGCAGCGCGCAGTACCGTTCTTGGATAGAAAATAAAGGAAGATTTCTCGGCATTTTTTACGCGTCCGAACTCGTTTGCTTCTCGGACCGGCTGTTTGGGCGCGTGCAGGATGGGAGTGTTTTCATCTGCCGGAACGCTCAATTGTGTACAGTTCTCCGGCAGGGGCGGTGCAGCAGCCGGCACAGAGGAAGCTTCTGTAGAGGGGGACTCCGCAGGAAGGGTACCGCCTCCGGAATACTGACTGTATTCTCGCGCGATCAGCGCGCACAGATCGTACCAAGACAATCGGTCGTCGTTCCAGCGCCCCATCCACTGAGGTGTCCAGATGATGGGCTTTTCTTCCCCTTCCAGTTTCCTGATCCGGAAGCCTTTTATGACGCTTTTCTTGTACGGCAGACTCACATCCGCAAAGCAGGCGGTCACATTCCTCACACGGGGGAACAGGATCTCTGCTGCATCCGACGGGAGGATACTGTCTTCGTGCAGAACCTGTCGCTTGTATTCCTCCAATGATCCCCGACAGCGTGTTCCAGTCCATGCCGGTGCCGGCCCATTGATCGTGCATTTCTTTGGGCATATAGATATGGAGACTTTTCAGTTCTTTGATATGCACCAGATGAATGCCGGGGATCTGTTCCCCGGTAGCTCTTATCATAGCCGTGACCTCAGCCTCTGTCTTGTTCACGGAGGAATAGAACGTGCAGAGTGGCTTTTTGTTCGGAGCAGCAGCGGTGCCTGCCGCTCCGTCCGGTTGCTGTTTTGTAGGGGCAACGAGCAGGTACTTCTGCGTAACTGCCTGGCGGACATCGCTCCATTGAACCTCAGTATACGACCAACGGGTGTGCATCCATGCCGGCATATGAACCATGATGCCGCCGCCAGGGCCGATCTTGACCTTCAGATCACTGACGACGACCCCGGTCTCCCGGAGGGTCACATCCGCCAGACAGCTGTTCTCTTGGTCAAAATCGTGCAGCGTCACCGAAACCGGCGGATCAAAACTTTCCTTTCGGTATGCTGCGGTGATCAGTTTTCTTACCTCGGCCCATTCGATCTCCGCCGAGTAGGGCCATGTGGTCTCCATAACAGCAGGCATATGCACCTGGATGCCGCCGCCCATGCCAGGCTTGACCTTGAACCCGGAAATCACCGTGCCGGAGACGGGGAGTGTGATGTCTGCACAGCAGTCTCCCTGCGCATCGAAATCGTGAAACGAAATGCTGAGTTTATTCGCTGACATCATGAATGATACCTCCGTTCTGGATGAGAAAACTAATGTTCTTGTGGTCCGTCATATTTCCTGGATCTCATCAAAGGAGCACCTAAAAATCCAGATCCCTGTATAGTTGGTATATTCAATTTTTCGGTAAGAAGGAAGACGTTCGATCGCCATCAGTGAGGAATCCATCGTATAAAAGCGCTGCGCATCTTCGTCATTATCCGTAGGAATATCCAGAAACTCATATCTCCAGCCCAACGGTTCAATCTGATCGGTCTCATAAGTATACCGCGCCCCGTAGGGAAAACGTCTCAGCGGCAGGAAGGCCATCTGGATATCATCGGTCAGCCTGTCGCGCGCCCAGACAAACCTGCCTGTGATTCCTGTATATCGCATATCCTGAACGATCAGTTCATGGTTCAACCTTTTTATTTCGCCGGTGGAAGAGAGAACATAATACCCATCACTCTTATAATCTTCAAGGACACGACGGATCGAGTTGATCTGCGAACCACGCAGAACTTTTTCCTCTGAAAAATCGGGATCCAGTAAGACCAGCTGAGAACCAACTCCGACGGCAGTTCCTTTTTTCCCGATAACAGGCGCATCGGACATTGGATGAGAATGTCTTCCGATTTAGCACATTGAAGGATTCAGTATCATACTCGACCAGTAAGTTCTCAATCGCGACTAAGACGCGTGCACCATCTGCGCGATACTGGATGCAGCAGATCCCCCGGCCCCCAAAGCACCGACATCCCGCAAACTTTGGAACCGCGAAGGGGCGAATTCCCGATCGCCGCCTTTGTGGGGGTGGTATCCTCAGAGGAATTTTTAAAAAAAGTTTGAAGTTTCCATGAATGTGTGTCCTCGTCAAACCGTGTCACGGAAAGCAGCTGCAGCAGATTGCTCCGGGCGAATTCTTGTCGCTGCGGATTCCATCTGGCGCATCTTGCCGGAACATCATAGGACAAACCGGAAGGAAGTTTCTGCCCATGAACATCGCACCAGATCAAAGGCTCCAGATCGAACGAAACATTCACCTCGTTTTCTTTTGAGAACTGAACGTAGCGAAAGCTTTTTTCTCTATGAGCCACTTTCATTCCCAACTTTCAGGTAAAATCTGTTTTTTTGCACCGGTGAAAGAAAACCATCTGATATCTTTATGCCAGACAAAAGAGACCAGACCGCACTGCAGCCTGGAGTTCTCAGGAAAAGGAAAGGAGAGTTCGACCATGAGCAACTGCAACCTCATCATGTTCCGGGCGAGCGACAGAACCGCTCCGGCAGACAGACGGGCGGAAGATCCCCAATCGGTTTCCGTTCAGGATAAGGTTTGCTTGTACGACAGGGTCATCCCATTCGGGGAGATTGCAACGCTTTTAAAAGCACGGGAGGATCAAGGCAATGGCAAAACGTAAGACCCGATCTTTGAACATCCCGGCAAAGTACCCGGACAGGGCCGACCGCATGATCCTGGGCGATGGTTGCATCTTCAGTACAGACTGCCGGAAAACCGGACTGAATAACAATATCCTTGTCGTGGGCGGCAGCGGCTCCGGCAAAACGGTTTCGATCGTGGAACCATTCCTTCTGGAATCCTTTTCGCGCTCGATCGTCTGTTCTGATACAAAGCGCGGGATCGTGAACAAATTCATCCCATTACTGCAAAACCGGGGGTATAAGATCCTGGATCTTGATTTCGTCCATCCATCGCGTGGAAATGTCTGCTTTGATCCGCTGGACTATATCAACGGCTTTGCCGATATTTCGTTCCTGTCCCAGAGCATCATATCCGGAACAAGAAGAAACCATAATCCGGACCTCTATTGGGATGAATCGGCAGCTTCCCTTCTCAACGCTCTGATTGCCGAGACACTGATGCTGAAAGATGACCCGACATTTGCGGATGTACTGGAAACGATCGATTCCCTTTCCATTTCCTCACGCTATGATGAACTGGTCACAACCGATCTGGACGAAAAGTTCAAGTTTCTGGAATCAAAAGATGCGCTCAATTACGCTTCTTCCAACTGGCGGACTTTCAGCAATCTGCCTGTCAAAACAGCGGGCTGCGTGTTCAGCACGCTGCATTCCATTATAGATTCGACTTTTACCCCTGAACTGCGTGTGATGTTCCGGATGCGGAAAAGGCTCCGATTTGAGCAGCTGGCCAATGAAAAGACAGCGCTTTTTATCACATCCAGCCCCGTCAATCCCAGCATTAACAGTTTTATCAGCCTGTTCTATGCCCAACTGTTCAAGGAACTGTTCGATTACGCAGAAAACCAGCCGGACGGAAAACTGCCCGTTCCTGTCCACCTGATTGCAGATGATTTCGCTACCGGCTGTCCTGTTCCGCTATTTGACCAGTACATTTCGATCCTGCGTGAAAAGCAGATCTCAGTCACCCTTCTCATCCAGTCGGAAACGCAGCTGGCTTCTCTTTACGGAGATGGCCCGGCAACTACGATCAGAAATAATTGTGATACCTATGTCTACATGGGCAGTAACGACCTGGCAACCGCACAGAATATCAGTGTCCGCGCCAATGTTCCGCTGAAGGATATTCTGGAGATGCCCATTGGCAGCCAGATCCTGTTCCGGCACGGTTCCAAACCGCATTACGGACAGCGTTACAATACGTTTGCGAACGCGGAATATCAGAATGTCCTCCGGGAATACGAGAAACGTGTCGCAAAAGAATTCAGACTTCGGCAGAGAGTCCGTTCCGGGCAGAAAGCAAATCCGGAAAATGATGATGCAAACCGCCGGCACACTGCGTTTTTGCAGGAAATCTTCATCCGTGTTCCATCAGAAAAATCGTTCGTTGGCAGCGTTTCGGCCGAGGAGCCAGATCTGTTGGCACAGCTTTTTGAAGAATAAAAAAGGAGGATCCTTATGACAGAAATCAAACGATCAAGCAAACAAATCCTGCCGATGGTCATCGGCAGCACACTGGTCCTGGGTCTGATCTGGCTGAACACTTTCATTCATCAGAACAGTTTCAGCGACAGTTATGGAGATTTTTCGTTCCTCATAGAAATTATCCCGGCCATCAGCCTTGCAACCCTGTTAAATACACTTGTGATGTTCCGGCCAGCCGTGTGGCAGTCTACATACAGCACAGCGGACTGTGCGCAGGATGCGGCATGGGGCGCGATTGCCATGATGGCTCTGCTTTTTTGCGAGATTGGGGGCCAAGGCAACGTTTCCTTTTTCTCGTATTCCAGTGTCGTGCTCGGAAGCTTCACATTCCCCAAACGATATATCTACGATTTTTGGGTCATCATCTGGTTCCCGATCCAGGTAGATGCCATTCTGCGGGCGATGAAACATGAGGACTTCAGTCGAGATGCCCAGCAAAACGGTTTCACCTCGCTTTTTGTCATGACGCTTGAAGAACTTCTGTTTTTTCAGGCAATGCCGAATATCTGGCAGTTCGATCTTCTGCTCCTCAATACGTTCACACTGGCTGTTGCAGTGTGGAAATATGTACCAACCGAATATGCCGAAAAATCCATCCTGCATGTTGGGCTGTATGCAATTATCCGAACGCTATGCCTGCCCCTGCAGCTGAAGCTTCCGGTGGAGGGTGATACCATCTGTATGCTCTCCAGTAACTGGGAGGCACTGAAAGTAGCGGTCCGTGAAATCGCAACGCATGCCGCGTTCTTTGGTACATCGGACTTTTTGAAAGTTTCTGCTGATGCACATTACTGGCTGGCAGACAATCGCACACCCGTGCTGCAGCTTCTGTACTATGGCGGCTGGGCTGCCGTGATCGGCCTGACTCTGGTTCTGGTTGGCTTCATCTGGGTGCTTGTAAAGCTGGTTGACTTCCGGAATGCCCGCGTCCATAAAGAATGGTCTGTATACGCTACCGCAGCAGGGATGCTTTCTTACCGTGCTGTGTGCGGGATGTTGTACGGTTTTGGCGCTCCCTGGCCGGTCACTCTGCCTTTTCTCGGCAGGAACAGCCTGCTGGATCTGTCGGTCTTTGCCCTCATACTGTGGGGTGCATGGGAGAACATCCAGATTTCCAGACACCAGCATCTGGAAGATACGTTCGTTCCAGCTGAAACACTTCTTGACGCAGGCGATCAGTTGCATTGTCAGGTCCACAATCCAGATGGCACCCCCTGCACTACGGACTATCTGTTTGACGAACCGGTTCTTGTTTCAGGAAAAGAAGGTGAGCTTTCGTGTACTGCCGATGAATACGCTCTGCCGGAAAAGTCATTCACAGTCTTTACAACGACAGTTGATTCCCGCACGATCCGGTTCATCCTGGAACACGAACCCGATGAATGGGTGCTCCCGGATTCGTCCACAAACGAACTTCAGCAACAGGTCCGACAGCGGTACAGTGCGTATCATGCCCCTGTTTCGATGGAAGGCGTACATACAGATGAATACATGGAGGAACCATACGATGAAGATCCTGAAACTGTTTAAAAATATTTTTGCCTTACAGCCGTCAGCATTGCACTGCTTGGCCTGGTGCTTGCCGGGTGGAAATTCAGCCTTCAGGCGGCCAGACAGGCGCAGAAAGTGAATTCGATCAATGCGTGGATACAATTTGACACTGCATTGGAACAGATGTTGTCCGCCTGAAGCATCTTGTCGGTCTGCGAAATGTAAGTGTCACAAACCGGCTCTTATTTCAGTTCAGAAGTTACTTTCCGTATCCTGATACAGCGAGTTCGTTTTGGCCTCGGCGGCGCTGCCCGCAAAGGCGCGAGCGGCGGCTGGACGCTGGAAACGCTCCGGAACATGGCCTTGGAGCAGAACTTTGCCTGTGCCGTAGTCTTTCTGGGCGGCGGCAGCAGCATCGGGGAAATTCTGGAAAATGCAGATCTCTCCCAGTGCGGCTATGTGAAAGAGATCCCGGAAAGCCGATATGTCTCTGCCCCGGATGGCGGGTACGAACTTTACTGCATCGTCCCGGCCTACGGTGCCACGCTGGCCGTCAATGAATGGGTGTGCAATGAGGGCAACGGCTTTGTGGGCGAGACCGGGCAGGTGCTCTACCGCAGCGACGAGGCAGACCCCATCCTGCTTTTCTGCAATGTCAGTGATATCATCCCCAGCACCGAAGTCGTCATCACGACCCGGCAGGGAGATGTTCTGGACTGGAACCCCTGCCTTTCCCTTCAGGACGGCACGGTGAACACCCCGTGGAACCTCGGTGGCGGCGTATGGGACCTGACGAGATACGAAAAAGAGCCTTTTGAGGGTTGATGGTCTGCGTTGGCCCGGGGCGAAGACGGGCAGGCACTCAGCCTGAACCTGCTTTTTGAAAGGTCCGGCAACGAGCTTTATTACAGCTATGGCCCGGGCAACCGTGCGCCGATTGCAGAGTACAGCGGCAGCTGGCTGATTCTGGACGGCGAAGGCGGTGCATGGGATACGCCCCGGCAGATCAAATTTACCCTTTACAGCCGAACCGATGGCGCAGCAGATCTGTCAGGTATTTTCGAGGTCACGCGCCGGTCGGACGGTCGGCTGGAAGTGACCCATCTGGATGGCGACCCGCTTCTGTCCGGCCTGACTTCCGGAACGCTGCTTCTGGATCCTGAGAGCTGAGACAGTCTGAGTCGGATCCCGGACCATGGAGGAATGATATGATGAAACACACAAAAAAGATCACCATCCTGCACTCCAACGATATGCACGGCGATTTTCTGGCCGAACAGCTGGATGACAAACTGGTAGGCGGCGTGTCGATGCTTTCGGGCTATGTGGAAAAAGTGCGCAGCGAAGAAAAAAATGTTCTCTATGCCATTGCAGGCGATATGTTCCGCGGCTCGGTCATCGATTCGGAATACAAGGGGCTTTCCACGATCGAGATCATGAACGCCCTCGCCCCGGATATCGTCACCATCGGCAACCATGAGGTGGATTACGGTGTCGCGCATCTGCTTTTTATCGAAAAGCTGGCGCGATTCCCCATCATCAACGCCAACCTCTACATCAAGCACACCCAGACGCGGCTGTTCACGCCGTATAAGATTTTACAGATAGATGGGATGAACATCCTTTTCATCGGCATCATCACACAAGACGTGATCAACCAGACAAAATCCGAATCCCTCATCGGCTCCTTTGTAGATACGGCAGCCGCAGCGGTGGAGGTGGGCAAGATCTGCAACGCCCACAACAGCATCGACATTGATTTTACGGTCCTGCTCACTCACATCGGCTTTGAAGAGGATCGGCGGCTTGCCAGCCAGCTGGACCCGGCCTGGGGTGTGGACCTCATCATCGGCGGGCATTCCCACACCTTTTTGGAACAGGCATGGGAAGAAAACGGCATTGTAATTACACAGGCCGGGACCGGGACGGATCAGATTGGCCGGTTCGACATCGTAGTGGACACCGACAACAACTGCATCGACTCCTATACATGGAAGTCCGTTCCCATCATCGACAAAAACTGTCCTCGGAACCCGGTGATGGAACAGGTCATTGCACAATTCTCCTGTCAGGTAGATGAAAAGTATAATCACATCGTGGCGCGGTTCCGCCGGGAACTGACCCACCCGGAGCACAATCAGGAAACGGAGCTGGGCGACCTGCTGGCCGATATCTTTACCCAGAGCCTTGGCGTGGATGTCATGCTGCTGGGTTCCGGCAGCATCCGGGCCGAAAGGCTGGGACCTGTTGTGACCTACAGAAACCTGACCGAGGCGTTCCCCTACGATGACGGCGTGTATCTGTTCAAGGTCACCGGCAGGCAGCTGCGGCATATGCTGCGTTTTATGCTGCGGGAAGAATCTTTCGCGGGCCACACTGAGTTTTACCAGATCCCGGCAGCGCTCCGCCTGCGGTACAGCCGCAGCAACCATGATTTTGAGTCGCTGACCTACAAGGGTGAGAGAGTAACAGACGAGAGAATTTTCACCGTCGGGATGCAGAATTTCCACTTCCAAAACATCACCAGCTTCTTCGATGTCACTCGGGGAAATCGCCCGCCTGCAAAAGCCCCGTACCATTGAACCTCCTGTCAGGATGTGCTTATAGAATACTTTCAGGAGTACGAGTGGCTGGATCACTGGCTGGATGGCCGGATCACCGTAACACCATAACAGGAAAGGGCGGATCCTATGAGACGATCCTTACGGAGGCAGTGGAAAATGGCATTTCTCGCTTCGCTGCTGGGAATAACACTTGCGATGCCGGGGTGCACCAGAACGCCCAAAGCATCTTCAGTTCCCATCACTGAGGTGCAGAAGATCAGCTTTTCGCAACAAGGGATGGCACGCGCTGCAATCACCAACCGGATCATCCGCCGTACCGATCAAGGTGCAGAGATCGTGCTGGAACTCTGGGACGGTGAGGAGCCGGATTCTGTGTATCCTACAGATGCATCGGTCCTGCAAGAGGCCAGAGAACTTCTTGAGACCTACGATGTCGGCAGCTGGAACGGTTTCAAAGGCAGCAACCGTGCGGTGCTGGATGGTGAAAGCTTCGGTTTCTACGTTGAATTTACAGATGGCTCTACGATCTCGGCATATGGGACCAATTCGTTCCCACCGCATTATCGGGAAGTATACAGTGCCCTGTGGGATCTGACTGCTCCTGCGCAGGAAGCCTATGAACTGGAACACCCGGAGGAATCGTCCACTCTCTGAGTGCGAAGAATCGTGTTGAATCAGGAAAGGCGGCCTGCATCCAACGGATGCAGTTCACGGGTTTGGGTGTTCCCAACAAGTATTTTGCAACGCAAAATAAGCAGATGTATATACGTCTGCACTGCTTGCGGGTACTATGAAGCCCTCTCCCCTCCAATTTTGAAGATTATTTTGCAAGCCAGACCGTCCGTTTTCAAGTTTAACTTGAAGCGGACGGTTATTTTTGTGCAAAACGAGATGCACGCAGCTAAAGCAAGTTGCACGCAAAAGCGGAGGCGATACCTCCGGCTTTTTTGTGTCTAAACCGGAGGTGCGACCTCCTGAAAATTCAACGAGATTTCTGCTATGATAAAAGCGATCCAGTGATTAGCCGGAACTAAAGCTTCCGGTTTTTGCCCATAAAAGCCGAAAAAGGCCTCAAAACCGGAACGAATACTTCCTGTTCAGTAGCCAAAGGATACTGTATACTTATTCCATGGACCTTGAAAACCGCATGACCGTCTGCATGGAATACCCGGCGAAGACCCCGCAAGGGTGAGCCGGAAAACGCCGCTGGAAAGGGGCAGGAACACCATGCAGAGAGAACGGCGTAAGAATAATGATATTCTATTTCATTTCAGAAAGGATGATTTGCCTATGACAAAACTGAGCCAACTCAAAATTGACCCGGAGTTCCAGCGTCAGATCAATCCTCCAACATTTGAAGAAACACACCAACTGGAAATGAACATCCTCAAGGCAGAGCGTGTACTGAATCCGATCATCACTTGGAACGGCTACATTGTTGACGGACATACGCGCTATCAAGTCCTTCAAAAATATCCATTTATTCCGTTTGAAGTCATCGAGAGAAAATTTTCTAACCGTTATGAAGCACTGGCATGGATCTGCAAGAATCAGCTGGGTCGGCGTAATCTGACCCCAGAGCAGAAAAAGTTCCTGATTGGAAAGCAGGCAGAAGCGGAAAAGCAAATCAAATCGTTTCACGGCAATCAGTACACCTTGGCACCCGAAAGTGGTCTGGTTCAAAATGAACCAAACCACCAAAAGCATGGTTCGCGTTCAAAAGTTGCAGCAGAGAATGGAACATCTGAAAGTTATGTTTACCGTGCAGAACAATTTGCAAAAGGTGTGGAAGCGGCGGAGGAAGCAGTACCCGGTGTGCAAGAAGAAATCCTGAGCGGAAAGATTCGTGCAACCGACCGTGAAATTTCCTCGATTGCAAAGATTCCAAAGAAAAAGCGTCCCGAAGTTGTGGCAGAGTTGCGTAAGCCTAAAGCCGAACGGAATTCCAGTATCACGGATTCTTATTCTTCGCCTTCAAAGGACAATGAGTTTATAACGACCTTCAAGCGAGACATTCAGGGGCATAAGAAAGGACTCAACAAGGAAGAAAAACAGAATCTCAAGGATGTCGTCAAGAGTATCTATTCGCCTCGCCGTTTGGCAGATGGCGAAGCCATGATGTGTGAGATTCAGGGCGGACAGGAGGATTTTGTGCGGCGGTGGGAAATGTGTTTTCGTGAATACCCCGATATTCTTACCGAACCAAAGAACAATGAGAAACTGCTGGTGTTTATCGACCGCGCCAGCCGGTATCTTCAGACCGTAAAGACCGCTTGAACAGTGATGGAAACCATCAATCTCAATGCTAACGCTGACTTCTCCGAAGATCACTGCCTGCACATTTATCAGGGCAAGATTCGCCCGGAGTAACTCAAAATCCCATTTGGGCTTTTCATACCGGGCATCTTGATGGGGATTCTGCTCCCCATGCCCTCATACAGAACCGTCCGTTTCTGATGGTTGGCTTGATGAAAATTCATCTCGCAGCCACAATGCTCCCGCCTCGTGGGTGGATGAAATTTTGAAAATTTCAAAAAATTGTATATGAAACTGCCCTTGCGGATTCCTATTTGTGAGACAGCAAAAAATCTGTAAAGATTTTGAAAGCACCTTGCGAAACGGGCTTTCTCCAATTCTAAGATTGAAAACCAGTGTTCCTTGACAACAGAATCGTCGGCTGCAAGCCAATATAACTTTCCGGTGAAGTGCCGCCAGGACAAGAGCGCACCAAGGAAAGCCAGAACGCCGGAGTGAATCGGGCAGGAATAGCTTGCGGAGAGACCGACAGCAAAAAACCGGACAAGCAGACAGCAGGGATTCGCAAATCTCTGTTGAATGGTTGTTCGGTGCAGGGTGTGGGATGCAGTCCCACACGTCCCCGATGATGCCCTGCATCTCGGCTGCTCACCATTTTTATGGGGAGCCAAAATCTGAAAATTGCAGATTTTCAGATTTCATCGAGGGACTGGGGAGTGAAATCTCCAGCAAGTTCGCCGTCGGCCAAAATTACGAAAGTGAGTTTTGAGGCGACACGGGCGAATCTTGCGCTTACAATTCTCAGCCCCTAAAGCACCATGATAGAACGTAAAAATTGGAGGTGAAGATTATTTCAGACTACTTGAAAGCCAATATGCCACTGCCGCAGTATCTGCCCTATGCCCGGTTTCTTCTCGACGCTGACCTGAGCCACACGTCAAAGCTGCTCTACACGCTCCTGCTCGACCGTGCCACTCTCTCGCAGAAAAATAACTGGGTGGACAATCAGGGGCGTATTTATGTGATCTATCCGCTTTCTCATCTGGCGAAGGATTTAGGGTGCTGCGTTTCCAGTGTGACACGCTCTTTTGCTGAACTGGAAAAAGCGGAACTTGCCGAGCGAGTGCGCAGCGGATTTTCCAAACCCAGCCACATTCTGCTCAAGGTTCCGCATACTGTGCAGAATTGCGCAGTCACAGTATGCACCAGTACGCAGTCTGATTGTGCAGAAACGCACAGTATGGTTGCGCAAAAATGCACACCTAACCAACGTAATAAGAACAACCTGAAAGATAACCACCTGATAAGAGCAAACCGTACTCATCTCTCATTGGGAGAATACCAGAATGTCTTTCTGACGGAAAAGGAGTATAAACGGCTCAAGGCTGACTTTGCAGGGCTGGATGGTCTGATCGAGCAGCTATCCGCCTATATCCAGTCCACCGGAAGGAAGTACGCCGACCATGCTGCAACGCTGCGTATCTGGGCAAAGCGGCAGAAGACAGAGAAAAAGACAACACCTGGTATCCCGGACTACACCTTTGCGGAAGGAGAAAGCCTATAAAGACGATTGAGAAAATTTTGGACCCCCCGTTTCCAGTATGCCCAGAAACGCAGCGGACTATCACGGAGACAACGGTCTGCTTTATTGCGGCAAGTGCCAAACGCCCAAGGAAGCCTTCTTTCCCAAAGGTCTTGTCCTGATGGGAAAGAACAAGCATCCGGTAGAATGTGCCTGTCACAAAGCCGAACGGGAACGGCAGGAGGCAACTGTTAAGGAGCAGAAGCACCTCGACCTTGTGCGGCGGCTGAAAGCAGACGGCTTTTCGGATTCTGCGATGCTGGATTGGACATTTGCAAACGACAATGGGCGCAGCCCACAGATTCGCCATGCACACCGCTATGTGGAGCAGTGGCAGACCATGCACTCAGAGAACATTGGGCTGCTGCTCTGGGGCGGTGTTGGCACAGGCAAGAGTTTCCTTGCCGGGTGCATTGCAAACGCTCTGATGGAGCAGGAAGTGCCTGTGTGCATGACGAACTTCGCACACATCCTGAACGAACTGAACAACAGCTTCTCCGGGCGGAATGAGGTCGTAGACAGGTTGTGCCGCTATCCACTTCTAATCATTGATGATTTCGGTATGGAGCGTGGCACCGAGTACGCACTGGAACAGATCTACAACATTGTAGACAGTCACTACCGCAGCCGGAAGCCCCTGATCGTCACCACCAATCTGACACTGGATGAGATCCGGCATCCGCAGGATATCGCCCATGCCCGCATCTATGACCGCCTGTTGGAGATGTGCGTTCCCATCTCCTGTATCGGTGTCAGCTTACGGAGAGAAAACGCACAAGAAAAGCTGGAACGGCTGAAAGCATTGATTGGATAATCCGAGATAGATACTTGAAAAAGAACTGCTGGATATGCAATATTGCATCCGGCTATAAGGATACGGAGGTCTGCCTATGAAAGAAATCCCGATTTGGGAAAAGAGCAATTTGACATTGGAAGAAGCCGCAGCTTATTCCGGCATTGGAATCAATAAACTTCGGTCGTTGTCCGACCATGAGCAATGCCAATTCGTGCTTTGGGTGGGTTCCAAGCGGCTCATCAAGCGGCGCAAGCTGGATGAATACACGGAGCGAATGTACTCGCTTTGAAAATGTCCCGGATATTTTTCAAAACGTCTTGCAGAGAATGGCGTATCTGTGGTACTATGAACACAGAACAACGCTCTTTTCTGTACCGCAATGTAGAAAGGAGCAACGCTCATGGCAACAAATCAGAATACGAAACGCAAGGACAAGGCGCGTGTGGTTCTCCGCAAAGGCGAATCCCAGCGCAAAGATGGCAAGTACGATTTCCGTTGGACTTCCTTGGATGGCAAGCGACATTCTATTTATGCCGCGACCTTGGAGGAGCTTCGGGAAAAGGAAAACGACATTCAGCGAGATTCGCTGGAAGGCATCAAGGCAGAAGCACGGTACGTCACCCTGAACGATGTGTTCACCCTGTGGGCAAAGGTGAAGCGTGGTCTGAAGGACAACACCTTTCAGAATTATCTGTACCTTTATCGGCAGTTCGTGGAGCCAGATTTCGGCAAATCGAAGGTGTCTGCGCTCAAAAAGTCGGATGTGAAGCAGTTCTACAACACGTTGGCAGACGAGCGGGGCTTGCAGGTCTCTACGATTGACAGTGTACACACGGTTCTGCATCAGGTGCTGGACATGGCGGTGGATGACTGCTATCTGCGGAGCAACCCTTCGGACAATGTTCTGCGGGAGCTGAAAAAGGCACACCAGTTTGAAACCAACCGCCGTAAGGCGCTGACCGTCGCAGAACAGAATCTGCTGCTGTCCTACCTCTCCAAAACGCCGAAGTACCAGCACTGGTATCCGATTTTCGCGGTCATGCTGGGAACTGGTTTGCGCGTAGGAGAAGCCACTGGTCTGCGCTGGTGCGATGTGGATTTAGAGGAAAGCACGATCTCCGTCAACCACACGTTGGTCAACTACGACCACCGTGAGAACAACGGCGGCAAGAAGGGCTGCTACTTCAACTGCCACTCGCCCAAAACAAAGGCCGGTGTCCGCACTGTTCCGATGATGGACTTCGTGAAAGAAGCCTTTGAAAAGGAACGTGCCTATCAGGAAGAAGCAGAGATTCATTGCACGGTAACGGTGGATGGCTATACGGACTTCATCTTCGTCAACCGCTTTGGAGAGTGCCAGCATCAGGGAACGCTGAACAAGGCCATCCGGCGCATCATCCGGGACTGCAACGATGAAGTGCTGGCGAAGAACCCGAACAGCACTGTACTCCTGCCGCGTTTCAGCTGCCATACCCTGCGGCATACCTTCACGACCCGGATGTGCGAAGCGGGCGTGAACATCAAGGTGATTCAGGATGCGCTGGGACATTCGGATATTTCCACGACCTTGAACATCTATGCGGATGTGACCAAGGAACTGCGTAAGTTTGAATTTGAAAATCTTGACCGCCAGTTCGCACAGTGGAAAGACCCTGAAGAATAAAATAAAGCATACGCCAAATATGCCATACGCCATTTACGCCAATTCATACGCCAAACGATACCGTTCGGATAACGGCTTGTGTAGAGATGTAAATGGAATGGCAAAATTCAACCCTTGCGGTGTAGAGTAGTATCAAGAAATAAAGGCTTATAACTGCTCGTCGATGACATCCCCACGATGAAGCCGATTGAGCAGTGAAATGCAAAATTGAAACGAAGATGCGATGAATTTTAAAACGAAATTCGGGCGATATCTGCGGTACTACACCACAACTACACCAATTTTGGGACATTTTCCCGAAAAGGAGCCTTACAAAGCGGTGTGGTGTAACAAGTGAATAGGTGGATTGGTGTAGTAGCCAAACCTATAGAATGAAACCCAGCAAATGCTTTATAGTGCCTATGAAGTGTTTGCTGGGCCTTGTTTTAATTAATTGGAGGAATCTAAATGGTTGATTTTGTCCCAATTTTTCCAGAAACCGGAACACACGAGTGGGATGTCACACGAGCTACTTATCAAAAAGTAGCTCAAGAAATCAAAAAAGAATCCAAAGGATATTAAAGCAATCGACGATAATATTAGTTTGCTACAAGGGTATATTTTTAGCTGGAAAGATTTTATGGTGAAGGAGGATGCTCATTCTGATAAAGAAATATTTCAAAATAAGGATCAAGCTGCACGAAAAGTAATTGATATCATAAAGGTTCTTAAAAATGATGATATTCTGTATGCGCTATATTTGGCAGTCACTGCCCAAAATTATGTCGTCATAGGTGATTGGGATAGTGCAGTTGATTATTACTATCAGATGTTGAATTTGGATGGTGTATTAAACGCAGAATATGATAAAGATTTTTACACTGGTGAATTAGAACTGGCAGCAGAAATCATTCATAACATCGGAACACTTTATTTTACAGGATTAAAAGGATCAGATGCCATCCGATTAAAAGAAAAATATAAATATATATTTGATCTCGAAAACCAACATTACACTCGCATAGCAAAAAAAAGAAAGCCTGCATTAGCGCCTTATGCTGAGGAAGAGTTCAATATTCTGAATGATTTTACCAATGGATTAATCTATTATGATGATAATTATGCACACTCTACTGTATGTGATTCTTCACTATTAGCGGCATTTTATTCGGAATGGAAAAGAGATGGAAAAAAGTATACAATTGATTTAGATCGAACACTTCAAATTGAAAGAAGAGGAATTGAATTATATATTATAGATTCTTCCATTGGCCTTAAGGGTGTTGGAATTAAAGGAGAGACTCTAACTAAAATCCTTCCACTTTTTCAATTCAAAGAGCACAGAAAAGACCGTTCTAATACTCTGACCAAGAAAAAAGAGAACCTTTAGAAACTAAACCGTCTCTGGATAATATACTTTCAGAGCTAGACACATTAGTTGGACTTGCACAGGTCAAAAAAAGAGGTTTCATCGCTCATCAATCTTTTGAAAATTCAGAATATCCGCAAGCAAAAAAGGACTACCAGAGCTACCTATTTCTCGTCATCTCGTGTTCTCTGGCAATCCCGGTACAGGCAAAACAACGGTTGCCCGACTGTTGGCGCAAATCTATCACGAACTGGGTATTCTTTCTAAGGGTCAGTTAATCGAGGTAGATCGTTCTGGACTGGTTGGCGGTTATGTTGGACAGACTGCAATCAAGACACAGGGTGTTATTCAGCAGGCTCTAGGCGGAGTACTGTTCATTGACGAGGCGTATACACTGGCTAGAGGCAACGATTCTAACGACTATGGTCAGGAAGCAATTGACACGATCCTGAAGGCAATGGAAGATTACCGAGATGATTTGGTAGTCATTGTTGCTGGTTATCCCGATTTGATGGAACGTTTTGTGAACTCTAATCCCGGTCTGAAATCGAGATTTAACAAGTACATTTATTTTGAGGATTATACGCCAGAGGAACTTCTGGAAATTTTCGATTCTATGTGCAAGAAGGCTGGGCTTATAGCAACGGAGACTGCACGAGATTTGGTACTAAAACATTTTGAAAAAGAATACGCAAATCGAGATGAAACATTTGCTAATGGTCGGGAGGTTCGCAACTTCTTTGAAAAGGCCGTTGTTAATCAGGCGAATAGACTAGCACTGGAATTGAATATTGATGATGAGGATGTTTCAACATTAACAGATGAAGATGTTATGTTAGCAAAGTGAGTTTTTGGCTTTCTAAAAAGGTGTGATTTTATCGACTGGAGGTTAGTAGTGTGGAGGAAAATGAAAAGACCGAGAAAAATGCCGGGGATATCAAAAAAGAAGTTTTTGGTTTTCTTAAAAGCAACCCTTCTCTGATCGTTGCGATAATCTCGGCGATAATTACGATAATTACTATTCTTAGTAATTATGCTGGAAGACTTGCAAATGTGGTATATCTAAAATACTGGGGTATCGATAGTCTATATTCAACTATTGAAACAAAGGGTATACTGTATCGAGTTTCCAATGCGATTATATGGTTTGTTTCAATTTTTATAGTTAGTACACTTCTTCAAAAAGTATTTGTAGAATACTGCCACTACTCAACTCCTGTTTCCTATCTAAAAAAAGAGTTGCGAAAATCATCGAAAAAAGGAAAAGAATTCATTTCAGAGGAACTTCAAATAGATATCATTATAGCATACTTTTGGAAAATAAGATTGTTTGGATACCTTTGTTTATCTGCTATTATTTTATTTCTAGTAATATGGTTATCCACCACTGCAATTACACCTATAGAAATATTATTAGTTGCTTTTCAAACGGTTTTAGTATGGGGATTCGTTATATTTCTTTCATATCGTAACACAAAAAATCAAAGAGATGCTATAAAAACAGGCTTTAAGAACCATAGCGACATAAGTGTGCTAGAGCGTTTTAAGAGGGCGCGGGAAATAGAAATAACTCAATACGAATTAAATCAAGTCTTGTATAAGCTGAGTTTCGAAGGGGTCTTATATGGATCATTTATACTGACTGCCATAATTTTAATTTCGATGCCAGTTGAAGGATATTTTAATGCTCGTCTTTCTCGGACCTTTTTGATTATTACTGAAAATGAAAGAATCGAAGCCGTTCTATTTCACGGAGGTGACACATATATTCTTGAAGAAGCAAAGATTGATGAAAATACAATTGTTATTGATACGTCGAAACAGCGAATCTTAAAGACCGATGATATTTCTTTTGAAAAGAGAACTTTTGAGTCTGTTGTAAAGAAATAAATGTCATACAACCTTGTCAAGAGGGCTGGCACCGTCCAGCCCCTCTCTTTTGCCAAAGTTTTACTCGTTTTTTCTTGCACGCTGCCGAAATCAGCGTGTTCTCAAAAGTTCGCGTTTGCGAAGCGAAGCGCAGCAATAAAAGCCCCAGTGGGGCTTTTAAGCGACCGAACGGTCTTGCGTAAGCAAGATGGAGGGGCTTCGCTCCGACAAATTACGAGAACAAGAAGATGTGTGTCGAAATGCCCCCGGTCCATCTGCGGCCAAGTGCCGAACCAGACCGCATCCAGCCCCAGTTTCTGCGCAAAACAAGCTCTGAAAATTGTGCATGGTGTTTGATCCATTCCGTTTGCTACTTGAAAATTTGGAAAGAACCGACGGATTACCCCCTTCCATTTTCATAAGAGTGGTTGCATTATGAAGATACGGAATGAAACAGGCCCAAATCTACCCGATATCCGGCTGCAAAACAGACTGTTACGAAAAAGAAAAAACCGCTATGGAACGCAGTTTTTGCTGTCCCGGCAAGTTTTTCTTCTCAGAAAAAGGGCTGCTGCACTGGCTTCTATCCTTGTGCAACAGCCCTCTTTATGAAAACCTTTTTTCAAAATCAACTCAAAAACTGGTCAACCCTAAGCTGACGTCCAGCGCCTGATCCACCCGCTTCTGGTCGGCGGGGGTGATCTGCCCCGCCCGCTCGCGGAGGCGGTGTTTGTCCAGCGTGCGGATCTGCTCCAGCAGCACGACGCTGTCCTTGGCAAGGCCGGTGTCCGCCGCGGATGTTGATGTGGGTGGGCAGACGCGCTTTGTCCAGCCGGGATGTAATGGCCGCCGCGATCACTGTGGGGCTGTGGCGGTTGCCGATCTCATTCTGCACGATGAGCACCGGCCGCACCCCGCCCTGCTCCGACCCCACCACGGGCGAAAGGTCGGCGTAAAAACTTCTCCTCTGTGTACCTCCATGGAATCTTCCCTCCTTGCCCTTAGTATGGGCCGCGGCGGGCCGGTATGCACGCGGGGGCTATTCCATTGTATGCGGAGGAGGAGGTCAGGTTTCCAGCACGCAGAAGGCCAGCGCCATGCCGCCCTCGTGGCTGAGGGAGAGGTGAGCGCGGAGGCCGTGCTCGGCCACCCATGCGGCGGCGGGGCCGGAGAACCGGTAGGCCGGGGCCCCGCTTTCCAGCCGGACGGTCTCGATGTCCCGCAGGGCAAAGGGTTCCCGCAGCCCGGTGCCCGCCGCCTTGAGGAAGGCTTCCTTCGCGGCGAAGTCCGCTGCCGCGCTGGCGGCTTTGCGGGCTCGGCGGCTGACGTTCAGGGCGCTCTGCCGCACCGTGTCACCGTGGTCGTTCTTGGCCTTTTTGGGGGCCTCCCGGCAGCTGTCCAGCGCGAGCGCTTGCCGCTCCGCTTCGCCAAACACCCGCGCCTCAAAGGCCTCCCCGTGGGGCCCGAACAGGCTCTGCTCCATCCGTGCGATCTCGCACAGGTCACATCCGACACCAAACAGCATGGTTTTCCACTCCTTTTGGGGCGAGGCCCCGTTGTTTTCACTCAAATTTTCGGCGTTTTTTGGTTAATATGTGCAAACTGATGCCCGGAATCTTGAAGTTTGGGCGCAATTCGTGTACAATAGGACGTAGTTCTAGTGTTGCACCCAACGTCGGGTGCAGAAAATTCCGAAGGGGGTGTGCTGCGTGGGCGACGCAACTGCTATTTTTTCGATCCACGACAAAAAGGACGATGAGATCCACGCCATCGTGCAGGAAGTGTACGATGCGTTGAAAGAAAAAGGCTACAATCCGGTCAATCAGCTGGTGGGCTATATCCTCTCCGAGGATCCCACCTACATCACGACCTATAAGGGAGCCCGCTCCCTCATCCGCAAGGTCGATCGTGACGACCTGCTGCAAGCATTGCTGCGCAGTTATTTGCACGTATAAAGGGCTTTTCCGCCGCTCCTTCGCTTGAGGGGGCGGTGTTTTGTCCTATCGCAGCCCTGTTGTAGGCCTGATCTAAACCCACGCAAAGCCTCGCCTCCGCCATCCTTGCCCTCTCAGTCACGGCTTCGCCGTGCCAGCTCCCCCAAAGGGGGAGCTTTTGGGGTCGAGGTCAGGTGCGCAGATACTTCACCGCCCTGCAAAGATCTGCCCTACCACCGTCTCATACTCCCAGCCCTCCCGCGCTTTGCGGAGGGGCTTTTCGAGGGCCGCAGCGCCCGCGAAGTGGGGGAGCAGGTAGAACCAATGGGCCTTCATCCGGCTGACGGCGCAGCTGGGCATCCCGAAGGCGGCGGTGTAGGCGCGGTAGAGGTCGTCCACATAGCCGCGCAGCTCCTCTTTGGAGGCGGGCGGCCCGCCCTGCGCGCGGCGGAGCAGCGCCGGGTCCCCGATGAGCCCCCGCCCCACCATGATGCCGGAAAGGGTGGGGAACTGGGCTTCCAGCCCGTGCAGGGCCTCCGGGGTGGTGATGTCGCCGTTGTAGCAGACGGGCATTTGGCAGTCGGCGAGATACCGCGCAAAGGCGGCACGGTCGGCCTCGCCCCGGTAGAGCTGCTTCATCACGGGGGTGGATGGTCAGCTCACAGATGGGGTACTGATTATAGACGGCGAGGATCGCCCCGAACTCCTCGGCGCTCTGGACGCCCAGCCGGGTCTTGACCGACACCGGCCCCTCCACGGCGGCGGAGAACACCGCGTCCAGAAAGGCGTCGAGCTTGGCGGGGTCCCGGAGCATCCCGGCCCCCTTGCCCTTGGCGGTCACCGTGCCGGAGGGGCACCCGAAGTTCAAGTTGACCTCGGTGCAGCCCAGCTTCCGCACCTCGCCGATGAACCACCCGGCCAGCTCGCCGTCCTTGGCGAGGACCTGCGGCACCACCGGCACCCCGGCGCTCCCGGCATCTTCCAGCTCGGCCATCTTCTTTTTGATGAGGATGCGGTTCTCCGGCGGCGACAAAAAAGGTGCGTAGTATCGTGCCGGTGCACCCGCCGCACCGAACCATTTCTGGTGCACCTGCCGCCAGATGCGGTCCGTCAGCCCCTCCATCGGGGCGGTGTAGTAGTTCATAGGGAAAACCTTTCTGCTGTCATGCGGTACATCGAGAGCAAGCAAAACAAAAAAGATTGACCGCCCAGTGTACCAATCCTGTCGGTCAATCTTTTTGACTAAGGAACACGGAAGCTGACCATTGCGGGCCAGCGCCTTTCTCTGTTTCTATTATACGTCGGTTCTCACGTTTTTGTCAAGCGTGGGGCCTTTTTTATTCCGCAAACAGCGGGGTGGAGAGGTAACGGTCGCCGGTGTCGGGCAGGAGGACGACGATCTTCTTGCCCGCGTTTTCGGGGCGCTTGGCCAGTTCCAGAGCGGCCCAGACGGCAGCGCCGGAGGAGATGCCCACCAGCACGCCTTCCTTGTGGCCGATGAGGCGGCCGGTGGCGAAGGCGTCCTCGTTGGCGACGGGGATGATCTCGTCGTAGACCTTGGTGTCCAGCACGTCGGGGACGAAGCCTGCGCCGATGCCCTGGATCTTGTGCGCACCGGCGGTGCCCTTGCTCAGGACGGGGGAGGAGGCGGGCTCAACGGCCACGACCTTGACGGCGGGGTTCTTGCTCTTCAGGTACTGGCCCACGCCGGTGATGGTGCCGCCGGTGCCGACGCCCGCCACGAAGATGTCCACGCCGCCGTCGGTGTCGTCCCAGATCTCGGGGCCGGTGGTGGCGATGTGAGCCTTGGGGTTGGCGGGGTTCACGAACTGGCCGGGGATGAAGGAGTTGGGGATCTCTTGCCAGCTCGTCGGCCTTGGCGATGGCACCCTTCATGCCCTTGGCACCCTCGCTCAGCACCAGCTCTGCGCCGTAAGCCTTCATCAACTGGCGGCGCTCGACGCTCATGGTCTCCGGCATGACGATGATAATGCGGTAACCCTTGGCGGCGGCCACGGCGGCCAGACCGATGCCGGTGTTGCCGGAGGTGGGCTCAATGATGACGGAACCGGGCTTGAGTTTGCCGGTGGCCTCGGCGTCGTCGATCATCTTCTTGGCGATACGGTCCTTGACGGAACCGGCCGGGTTGAAATATTCCAGCTTGGCCAGAATGGTGGCCTTCAGGTCCTGCTCTTTCTCAATGTGGGTCAGCTCCAGCAGCGGAGTGTGGCCGATCAGTTGATCTGCGGACGTGTAAATCTTGCTCATAGAAGTATCCTCCCTCTGGGGGCGCTGGGCCCGGCGTCTCTGTCTATTGCCCTCTAAACCAACATTGTTTGTGGGTTTGATGGTATTATAGCCCCTTTGCCCCGCTTGTCAATGGAAAAACGCAAAAATAGATTGAAAAGTTATTAACCCTGTTGTATAATAGGTTAACTTGAAATGAAAAGAACAATAGGAAACTGAACGATAGACCAGATAAGGAGAAGCGCAATTATGATCGTATCCACCAAAGGCCGTTACGCTCTGCGCGTGATGATCGACTTAGCCGAGCATCAGACGGAGCGGTATGTTCCGCTGAAGGAGGTCGCCGCGCGGCAGGAGATCTCGGAGAAGTACCTCGAAAACATCCTGAAAGTCCTTGTGCAGAACGGCTTTCTGGAGGGTCTGCGCGGCAAGGGCGGCGGCTACCGCCTGACCCGCAGCCCGGATCAGTACACCGTAGCCGAGATCTTGGTGCTGACGGAAGGCAACCTTGCGCCGGTGAGCTGCCTTGCGCCGGGGGCCGCCCCCTGCGAGCGGATGGCAAACTGCCGCACTTACAATATGTGGAAGGGCCTGAACGACCTCATCACCAACTACTTCGGCAACATCACCATCGCGGACCTCGCCGCGCCCGAAGAAGCCGGGAACGACTACGTTATCTGACAGAAAAAAAGACAACAAAAAGCCGCTGCATCGCTTAAAACGGTGCAGCGGCTTTTGCTTGCAGAAGTTATTCGCCTTGGGGTTTCACGCTGTCTTGGGCATCGTGGAGCAGGGCGTATTCGCGGATCTTTTCGAGGGTCTGCTCGCTGAGGATATGTTCGGCCTTGCAGGCGTCCTCGGCGGCGATGGCCTCGTCCACGCCGAGCTGGACGAAGAAATGGGTCAGCAGCCGGTGGCGGCCATAGATGCGCTCAGCGATGGCACGGCCCGGCTCCAGCAGGGTCAGGTTGCCCTCACCGTCCACCGCGATATAGCCGTTCTCCCGCAGCTTCTTCATCGCGATGCTGACGCTGGCCTTGGTGTAGCCCAGCTCATTGACCACGTCGATGGAACGGACGCGGCCCATCCTCTGACTCAGCATCAGGATGGTTTCAAGGTAATCTTCTGCGGATTGGTGGATCTGCATGGTTGTCGGCCTCCTGCCTTAAAATTTCCGGCCCGGAGCAGAAAAACGCACATCGGTTCGGTTTGTTATAGGATACCACATTCTTCCCGATGACGCAAGCAATTCAGGGAAGTTTGCTCAATCAAACTGCTTTTCGCTCGTATAGTTTGGTGTGATTGCCTTTGGGAGGGAGAGAATCACAACTGTCCCCACCGTAGGCCCAATCGAAACCCACACGGAGCCTCACCTCTGCCGGGTCTTAGTTCAGAGCGAGCTTTCGGCGGCTTTGTACGCCTCCGGCCCGCTCTCATACAGATCGCCCCCATGGGCGTCGAGGATGACGGTGAGGGGCATATCCTCCACGGTGAGGCGGCGGACAGCCTCGCAGCCGAGGTCGGGCCACGCGATGACTTCCAGCGTCTTGACGCTCTTGGCCATCAGGGCCCCGGCCCCGCCCAGCGCGGCGAGGTAGACTGCGCCGTTGCGGCGGACAGCCTCCTTCACGGCGGCGTCCCGCTTGCCCTTGCCGATCATGACCTTGTTGCCGAGGTCCAGCAGCCGGGGACTCATGGCGTCCATCCGGCCGCTGGTGGTGGGCCCGGCAGAGCCGATGACCTCACCGGGGCGCTCCGGCGTGGGGCCCACGTAGTAGATGGCGCTGCCCTCCAGCGGGAAGGGGAGGGGTCCGCCCTTGTCCAGCGCTTCCAGCATCCGCTTGTGGGCTTGGTCGCGGGCAGTGTATACGACTCCCGACAGCAGCACCGTGTCGCCCGCCCGGAGCTTCGCCAGCTCCTCCGCAGTGCAGGGGTGGTTAGTTTGTATTGCATAGGCTTCTCCTTTGTACAACCTCTCAGTCGGGCTTGCGCCCGCCAGCTCCCCTAGTAGGGGAGCCTCTGGCGTATCCATCAAGCTTCACCCGGCTGCCAAGGCCTCCCCTATTAGGGGAGGTGGCAATGCGAAGCATTGACGGAGAGGTTTGACCCTTCAGATCCTCGCGGTTGCTCTCCGTGTCACATGGCACGAAACATTCACGGCCACGGGCAGACCCGCCACGTGGGTGGGCATCTGCTCGATGGCAAGGCCCAGACAGGTGGTTTTGCCGCCGAAGCCCTGCGGGCCGATGCCCGTCTCGTTGACGGCAGTTAGCAGCTCCTGCTCCAAGGCGGCATAGTAGGGGTCGGGGTTGGGCACATCCAGCGGGCGGAGCAAGGCCTTTTTGGCGAGATAGGCGACCTTATCGAAGCTGCCGCCCACACCGATGCCCAGCACGATGGGCGGGCAGGGGTTCGAACCCGCCAGCGTCACGGTCTCCAGCACGAACTTCTTGAAGCCCTCCACGCCGTCGGCGGGCTTGAGCATCTGGATGCGGCTCATGTTCTCGCTGCCGAAGCCCTTGGGGGCTACCGTGATGGTGCAGCCGTCGCCGTCCACCAGATGCACGGTGATGGCGGCGGGGGTGTTGTCGCCGGTGTTGCCCCGGCGCAGGGGGTCGGCCACGATGCTCTTGCGCAGATAGCCGTCGGTGTAGCCGCGGCGGACGCCCTCGTGGATGGCGGCCTCAAAGCTGCCATCGATGTGGACGTCGGTGCCCAGCTCCACGAAGACACAGGCCATGCCAGTGTCCTGACAGATGGGCAGAGCCTTCTCCGCCGCCGCGCCGAGGTTCGACCAGAGCAGGTCGAGGGTAGTCTTGGCCAGCGGCCACGGCTCTTCCTCCCGCGCTTTGGCAAGGGCCGCTTCCACGTCCTTGGGCAGGTGGGTGTTGGCCTCGATGCAGAGCCGGGCCACGGTGCTTGTGATCTCCTGTGCGGAAATCGTCCTCATAGCGGGACTCCTCCTTTACAGCCGGGCCACGCCGGTCTCGCGGGCAGCCTTTGCCACGGCAGAGGCCACGGCCTCGGCCACGCGGGGGTCAAAGGCGCCGGGGATGATGTTCTCCTCGCTGCGGTCGTCGTCGGTGATGAGGTCGGCGATGGCATAGGCGGCGGCCAGCTTCATCTGGTCGTTGATGTCCCGCGCCCGGACGCTCAGCGCGCCCTTGAACAGGCCGGGGAAGCACAGGACGTTGTTGACCTGATTCGGGAAGTCGCTGCGGCCGGTGGCCATGACCCGGACGCCGCCGGCCTTGGCCTCGTCGGGCATGATCTCCGGGGTGGGGTTGGCCATGGCGAAGACGATGGCGTCCTTGTTCATGGTCTTGCACAGCTCGGTGGTCAGGATGCCGGGCTTGGACACGCCGATAAACACATCGGCCCCGGCGCGGGCTTCCTTCAGGCCGCCCTTGATCTGGCGGGGGTTGGTCACCTCGCCCAGCCAGTTCTTGTGGGCCTCGGCGCTGTTGCAGCCCTTGTACAGGGTGCCGAACTGGTCCACGGCCACGATGTCCTTGGCACCGGCGGTCATCAGCATCTTGATGATGGCCGTGCCCGCCGCGCCGGGGCCGTTCAGGACGATGTGCACGTCCTCCATCTTCTTGCCCACCACCCGCAGTGCATTGATGAGGGCGGCGGTCACCACGATGGCGGTGCCGTGCTGGTCGTCGTGGAAAACGGGGATGTCCAGCTCCCGCTCCAAGGTCTCCTCGATCTCGAAGCACTCCGGGCTCTTGATGTCCTCCAGATTGATGCCGCCGAAGGTGGGGGCGATGGCCTTGCACGCCGCAATGACGCTGGCGGCGTCGTGGGCGTCGATGCAGATGGGGAAGGCGTCCACCCGCCGAACTCCTTGAACAGCACGGCCTTGCCCTCCATGACGGGCAGCCCGGCTTCGGGGCCGATGTCGCCCAGACCCAGCACGGCGGTGCCGTTGGACACGACGGCCACCATGTTGCTCTTGAAGGTGTACTTGTACACGTCGTCGGGGTTTTCCTTGATCTTCCGGCAGGGCTCGGCCACGCCGGGGTGTACGCGGTGGACAGATCGTCGCGGGTCTTGACCTCCACCTTGCTCACGATGCCCACCTTGCCGTGGTGGCTCTCGTGCATTTCGAGGGCAGCTTTGTTGTAATCCATGGGGGTTCCTCCTTCTGGTTGATGGTTGGCGTATCACCTATTATAATAGAACGCGCGGCCCGGAGAAGCAAGAGGGAATTGTCCCTTCGCTGGGCTGCGGCTTGACAAACGACGTTGGAACGATTATACTACCAATAGAGAAAGGCGCTGGCCCGCAATGGTCAGTTTCCGTATCCCCTAGTCAAAAAGATTGACCGCAGAGTTTGGGACACTGGGCGGTCAATCTTTTTTGTTTTGCTTGCTCTCGATGTACTGCATGACCTTCAGCATCACGTCGATCGAACCGTGAGCCACGGTGACGATCAGCGTCAATAATGCTAAAGTTTCCAGCAACGTCATTGGGCATCCCCCCTTTGCTTTCACAGCGCCGGGAAGATTGCTTTTCAAAAAAAGTTCCACTCCCGGAGCCGTTTCATTCCAAGGAATGAGTGTGCGGACGGGGATACGGAAACTTGACCACCTTTTTGCGGGCAGCGCCTTGCTGTTTTTCAACAGCAACTATAGAATAACACAGGTTTCTACAAAAAGCAACGAGGCCCCTCTCTTTGTTCAACTTGTGGAATTTTCGCGAAATTCTTTTCTTTTTCATTTTTACCCTTTATAATAAGCTTTAGCTGAAAAAATCATAGAACGGCCTTATTTCGGGCCACAGGAGGGAACCAGTTGAAACGATTTATGACGAAGGCGCTCTGCCTTCTTTGCGCCGGTGCGCTGGCGCTGACGGCGGCGGGCTGCTCGAAGTCCGGCGCGTCTTCTTCCGCTGCCAGCAGTGAGGCCGTCTCGGTCTACGGCAGCGCATCCGATTACGATTACCAGAACTTTGCCTACAGCGACGGTCTGGATGAGAACGGCTATTGGTCCGGCATCAAGGCGCTGGACTACGTCACTCTGCCGGAGGACTATGCGGCCATCCCGCTGAAAAAGGTGGACATCGAGCCTACCGAGGAGGACATCCAGTCCCAGATCGATTCGGTGCTCAGCCAGAACTCCACCACCCAGGACGTGACCGACCGTGCCGCGGCCAACGGCGACACCGTCAACATTGATTACGCCGGCACCGTGGACGGCGTGGCCTTTACCGGCGGCACCTACAGCGGCTACAGCCTGACGCTGGGCAGCGGCAGCTTCATCGACGGCTTCGAAGACCAGATCGTCGGCCACAAGCCCGGCGAGACCTTCGATGTCAACGTCACGTTCCCGGACGGCTACCGTGACTCCACCGATGCCGACGGCAACGCATTGGTGCTCAGCGGCAAGCAGGCGGTCTTCTCTGTCACCCTGAACTACATCAGCGAGGAGATCCTGCCGGAGCTGACCGACGCATGGGTGGAGGAACACTTCGGTACCTCCGATGACGTCCACACCGTCGAGGGTCTGCGGGCCGAATACCGGCAGATGCTGTACCAGAACAACCTCAACACCGCCGTCATGGACTACCTGCTGGCCAACTCTACCTTCAAGGACGAGCTGCCCAAGGAGATCACGGATTATCAGGTCAACCAGTGCCTGAACTACTACTACACCATGGCCAACTACTACGGCTACGACCTCGACAGTTTCCTGCAGACTGCCGCCGGATACGACTCCGCCGATGCCCTGCTGGAAAACATGAGCGACAGCATCACCCAGTACGCCCGCGAGGCCCTGCTCTATCAGGCCGTGGCCGAGGCGATGGACATCGCCCCCACGCAGGAGCAGATCGATACCTACTCCGCCTACACCGAGACCTACGGTGCCAATTACTGCACCATGGTCGCCCTCATGGACGCCGTCTCCGACGCCCTGACGACTGGGGCACAGGTGGCGTAAAAACAACACCAAAGGCTGTTGCCAACTTCTTTCACAGCTTGCCGTTAGGCCAAGGCTCCCTCCCAGAGGGAGCTGGCACGGCGAAACCGTGAGGGAGGGAGTTGGCAGCGGCTTTTTTGTTTTCATTTGCAAACTTTTTGTGAATTTCCCTCCCGTCACCGTTCAACCTATTGACATTGCAGGTTGTTTGGAGTATATTTTTAGCAGTCGGACGGATAGAGTGCTAAGAATAAAATGGCACATCTGCCGAACGGCTGCTAACACAACAACACGGTACGAATGGAGGTCGATTCTATGAATACCAATCAATATACCCAGAAGACGCTGGAAGCCCTTCAGGCCGCGCAGCAGCTGGCCGTGGAGTACCAGCACAACGCCTTGGAGCCGGAGCATCTGCTCCACGCCCTTGCATCGCAGGAGCAGGGCCTCATACCCCAGCTTTTGCAGAAGCTGAACGTGGACCCCGGCAGCTTTGCCGCCGCCGCGGCCGAAAAGCTCGCGGCGCTGCCCCGTGTGTCCGGCTCCGGCCGTGACCCGGACAAGGTCTATATCTCCCAAGCCACCGATAAGGTGCTGAGCGCCGCCGCCCGCGAGGCCAAGGCGATGAAGGATGACTACGTCAGCGTCGAGCATGTCTTCCTCGGCTTGCTGGATGAGCCTACCCAGAACACCGCCGAGCTGTTCCGCGCCTTCAACATCAAGAAGGATGCGTTCTTGCAGCAGCTCACTGCGGTACGCGGCAACCAGCGCGTGACCAACGACAACCCGGAGGATACCTACAATGCCCTCCAGAAATACGGGCAGGACCTTGTGGACTTGGCCCGCAAGCAGAAGCTGGACCCGGTCATCGGACGCGATCAGGAGATCCGGAACGTCATCCGTATCCTGTCCCGTAAGACCAAGAACAACCCCTGCCTGATCGGTGAGCCCGGCGTCGGCAAGACCGCCATCGCCGAGGGTCTGGCCGAGCGGATCGTCCGGGGCGATGTGCCCGAAAACCTGAAAGACCGCACCGTGTTCAGCTTGGACATGGGCGCGCTGGTGGCCGGTGCCAAGTACCGCGGCGAGTTCGAGGAGCGCCTGAAGAGCGTCCTGAACGAGGTGAAGAAGAGCGAGGGCAAGATCATCCTCTTCATTGATGAGCTGCACACCATCGTGGGCGCGGGCAAGACCGACGGCGCCATGGATGCGGGCAACCTGCTGAAGCCTATGCTGGCCCGCGGTGAGCTGCACTGCATCGGCGCCACCACGCTGAACGAGTACCACAAGTATATCGAGAAGGACCCCGCGCTGGAGCGCCGCTTCCAGCCCGTTCAGGTGGACGAACCCACCGTCGAGGACACCATCTCCATCCTGCGCGGCCTGAAGGAGCGTTATGAGGTCTTCCACGGCGTCAAGATCAGCGATAATGCGTTGATCGCTGCCGCTACCCTATCCGACCGCTACATCACCGACCGCTTCCTCCCCGATAAGGCCATCGACCTTGTGGATGAAGCCTGTGCCATGATCAAGACCGAGATGGACAGTATGCCCAGCGAGATGGACGACCTCGCCCACCGGATCACCCAGCTCCAGATCGAGCAGGTCAGCCTGAAAAAGGAGACCGATGCCCTGAGCCAGAGCCGTCTGAAGGAACTGGAAAAGGAACTGGCCGAATTGCAGGATCAGTTCCGCAGCATGAAGGCAAAGTGGGAGAACGAGAAAAACGCCATTGGCAAGGTGCAGACTCTGCGCGAGCAGATCGAGCAGACCAACGCCGCCATCGAGAAAGCCCAGCGCGAGTACGACCTGAACAAGGCCGCCGAGCTGAAGTACGGTAAGCTGCCCGAATTGCAGAAGCAGCTGGAAGCCGAGGAGAAGCTGGCCAACGAGAAGAAGGAGGACAGCCTCCTGCGGGACCGCGTCACCGATGAGGAAATCGCCCGCATCGTGGCCCGCTGGACAGGCATTCCGGTGGAAAAGCTCGTCGAGGGCGAGCGGGAGAAGCTGCTCCATCTGGACGATGTGCTCCATAAGCGGGTCATCGGTCAGGACGAGGCCGTTACCAAGGTCAGCGAGGCCATCCTGCGCAGCCGCGCCGGCATCGCCAACCCCAACCGCCCCATCGGCAGCTTCCTCTTCCTCGGCCCCACCGGCGTCGGCAAGACCGAGCTGGCCAAAGCGCTGGCTCAGGCTCTGTTCGACGATGAGCGGAACATGGTCCGTATCGATATGACCGAGTATATGGAGAAGTTTAGCGTCAGCCGCCTGATCGGCGCGCCTCCGGGATACGTCGGTTATGAGGAAGGCGGCCAGCTCACCGAGGCCGTCCGCCGCAAACCCTACAGCGTCGTGCTGTTCGATGAGGTGGAAAAGGCCCACCCGGACGTCTTCAACATCCTGCTTCAGGTGCTGGACGATGGCCGCATCACCGATAGTCAGGGCCGCACCGTGGACTTCAAGAACACGGTCATCATCCTGACGTCCAACCTCGGCAGCGACATCATCCTGAACGACCTCGAAAAATCTCGCGCGGGCGGCTCCAATGAGCTGAGCTTCGAGGCCCGCCAGCAGATCGACGCCCTGCTCAAGTCCAAGTTCCGCCCGGAGTTCCTGAACCGTCTGGATGAGATCGTCTACTATAAGAGCCTGACCAAGGACGAGATGCGGAAGATCGTCGATCTCCAGTTGGACGACCTGCGTCACCGGATGGACGAGGGCAAGCACCTCAAGCTCGACGTGACCACCGCCGCGAAGGACTTCATCATTGATTCTGCCTACGACAGCGTCTATGGTGCCCGCCCCATCAAGCGGTTCATCCAGAGCCGGGTCGAGACCCTCATCGCCAAGGCCATCATCAAGGGCGACTACACCGAGGGCGCGACCCTCACCGTCGATTACGACGGCACCGCCCTTGTGCTCAAATAAACACGTTGATTTTACCGGTTTTGTACCCTTCCGCCGCCCGTAACGCTTGCGCGGGGGTGCAGAATATGGTATGATAGGCGTTGAACAAAGTGCTTTTCATCGTCGAGAGCAACGGTGGAGAGCACTTTTTTTCATCATAACTTCTTCCGTCATCGCTTGCGCGATGCCCACCTCCCAGAGGGGGCTGTCTGCGGAGCAGACTGGGGAGCCTCACCAACAAAAAAATTAGGAGTGTGATTTCCCTTTATTATGGACGATGGCAGTATGACGCTTTGGGTGACACTGGTGATTCTGGTGGCCTTCTCCGCCTTTTTCTCCGCATCCGAGACCGCTTTTTCCTCCTTGAATCAGATCCGCCTCAAGAGCCGCGCCGACGACGGCGACCGCACAGCCGCCCGCGTGCTGGCGATGTCGGAACAGTATGATAAGCTGCTCTCCACCATCCTCATCGGCAACAATATCGTGAACATCGCCGCCGCTTCCATCGGCACCATCATTTTCACCAAAATGCTGGGTGCAGAGCGGGGCGCTACGGTGTCCACTATGGTGCTGACCATCGTGGTGCTGATCTTTGGCGAGGTGACACCCAAGAGCCTTGCCAAGGAGATGCCGGAAACGATAGCCACCGCAGTTGCGCCGGTGCTCAGTCTGCTGATGCTGGTGCTTACCCCGCTGACATGGCTGTTCAGCCAGTGGAAACGGCTGCTGAACCATTTTGTTCACAGCAGCGAGAGCGACACCATCACCGAGGTGAGCTGATGACCATGGTCAGCGAGGCCGAAAATGACGGCGAGCTGACCGACCGGGAGAGCGAGCTGATCCGCTCCGCCATCGAGTTCGATGACGTGGAGGTGGAGGAGATCCTGACCCCCCGTGTGGATGTGGTGGCCGTGGCGGACGACATCTCCCTTGAGGAGCTGGCCCAGACCTTCGCGGAGTCGGGCTACTCCCGTCTGCCGGTCTACCATGGCACCATCGACAACATCATCGGCGTAGTCCATGAAAAGGACTTTTACATTGCCCGCCTGAAAAAGGCGACGAAGATCGACGATCTCGTGGCTCCGACCCTGTATACCACCGGCTCCACCCAGATCTCTCAGCTCCTGCGCACCCTGCGGGAGCAGCATCACCATATGGCCGTCGTCGTGGATGAGTACGGCGGCACCGAGGGCATCATCACGCTGGAAGATATCCTCGAAGAGCTGGTGGGCGAGATCTGGGATGAGCACGATGAGGTCACCGAGGACTTCCGCAAGCAGTCGGACGGTAGCTGGCTCGTCTCCGGCTCCGCCAGCGTGGACGACCTCTTCGAGACGCTGGATCTGCCCGAAGATGAGGACATCGACTCCAACACCGTCAACGGCCTCGTGCAGGAAAAGACCTGCCACCTGCCCAAAGTCGGCGATCACTTCTCCCTCGGCGAGTACGACGGCGTCGTGACCCGCACCGCCCGCCGCCGCGTCACCGAGGTCCGCCTCACCCCCGCCGACCCCGCCGCCGCGCCCGACTCGCCTGACGAAAAGGAAAAGCGCTTTCCCCGTCTGTCGCAGAATCGGTAACAGCCAATAAACCAACACCCCCGGCACTGCATTTCCAGTGCCGGGGGTGTTCTTTGCGTTCTGAAAGTCTCCCCTATCGTAAGCATGTTGGTTCAGATTGAGCTTATGATAGGCGATTGCCTTTGTTTAGCAGGTGCCTTCGGCAGGGGATTGCTGCGCCAACTCCATAAACGCCTTCATCTGGGGCGTGAGCCACTTATCTTTGTGGTAGAACAGCTGGCGCCGCATGGTCACGGTGCAGTCGGGGACGTTCAGGCGGGCGACACGCCCGGCGGCGAGGGCGTCCCGGACGATGTATTCCGGCAGGAAGGAGAGCCCCAGCCCCCGCTCGACCATCTGGCACAGCAGCGCGGCGCTGCCCAGTTCCAAGTAGGGCTTGATGGACAGTTGATGCGCTTCCAGTACCTGATCGAGGGCGTCGCGGTAGCTCATGCCCCGCTCGGTAAGCAGAAACTCCTGCCGGGCCAGCTCCTCCAGCGTGACGGCGTCCTTTGCCGCCAGCGGGTGCCCAGCGGGGGCCACGAAGCAGATGGATTCCGGTATATCCAGCGCCCGCACGATGCTGGGCTGCACCAGCGGCTCGTCCAGTGTGTAGGCGAGGTCCACTTGGTTGGTGCCCAGCCATTGCATCATCTCGTCCGCCGTGGCCGAGTGGAGCACCAGCTCCACTTGCGGACAAAGCGCGTGGTATCGCTGTAAAAGGTCGGGTAGGAAGGCGCTGCACAGGGGAGTCTGCCAGTGCGATGCGCAGGGTGCCGCCCACCTGCCGGGTAGGCTGAAGCGCGGCCTTGGCCTGTTCGGAGGTCGCCAGAAGGGTCCGAGCGTAGGATAAAAAGGTCTGCCCGGCGTCGGTCAGGCGGACGGTCTTGCCCACCCGGTCGAACAACGGAGTCTCCAATTCGGCCTCCAACTGCGCGATCTGCGCCGACACCGCCGACTGCGAGTAGCCCAGCTCCCGCGCGGCGCGGGAAAAGCTGCGCAGTTCCGCGATATGGAGAAATGTGTTGATGATTCGCAGCTCCATGGTGTCTCCTTTGGCTCAACGGCGGGAAATGTCGGTCACAGTCAGGGTGTCGCCATCCACCTTGAAGTGGACTTCCAGCCCTGCAAACTCCATGCCGTACACCCGCTCCGGGTCGTGCTGGTAGGAGGGCCGGGGGTCGTTTTCCAGCACTCCCCGCAGCCCGTCCCGCTCGGCGGCGGGCACCTGCGCCCAGACCTCCTCCGGGCAGACGACCTCGACGTGGTGGAATTGGGTCTGGGCCGTAAAGCCTGCCGCGGCATCCGGGTGGCAGTCGGCGTAGGGAATGTAGGGTTTGATGTCGTAGATGGGGTGCCGTCCATCAGGTCAGCCCCGCGCACCAGCAGCACCGGCCCCACCTCCGGCCGCATCTCGATGCCCTCCAGCTTCACGCTGGAAAGGCCCAAGGGGTTGGGCCGGAAGGGCGAGCGGGTGGCAAACACGCCCATCCGGGTGTTGCCGCCCAAGCGGGGCGGGCGCACCGTCGGCGACCACGTATCCCGCACCGCGCCCGAAAACTGCCACACCAGCCAGATGTGGCTGAAATCTTCCAGCCCGCGCACCGCGTCGGCGCTGCGGTACTCCGGTGTGAAGATGATCTCGCCCCGGAGGCTGTCCACCAGCCCGCTCTGCCGCGGGATGCCGAATTTGGTGGGAAAGGCGGTGCGGATGTGGGCAATGACCTTCAGCGTCATAGCTTCGTTGGATTTCTGGTTCATGGCAGACAGTCTCCTTGTTGGAAAAAAGTTCTTGACAATGGGGAAAAGCAGTAGTATAATACAACTAAAGATTGTGATGCGTTCGAGCTGTCCAAAACGGAAAGGAGATATGCTATGACAGACGGCGCACAAATTGCTTATTATATCTGGAATCGGGACCTGAAACTGAGCCATGTGGCGAAGGTGCTTGGCATCAGCACCTCCACGCTGAAAAACAAGCTCAGCGGCAGGACGGACTTCAAGGTGAGCGAGGCGGATACCCTCTCGTCGCTCTTGGGGCTGACCCCGGCTCAGCGGGACCTGTGCTTTTTCTGCGGCGGGCGGAGGTGAGCGGCATGACGGAAGATCAGCGCGCCAAGACCAAGCTGGCGCTGCGCCGCTACGGCACCCGCCAGTGGGCTTGCAGCCCGGCCAACGTGGGCTGGCGGCGGGCCATTGAGCGGACGATGGATTACTACCAGCAGACCGACCCCACCCGCGCCGACCTGATGCGGCTGCGCTACTTCGAGCGCCGCACCGAGGACGACACCATTGAGCGGCTCCACATCGGCCGCAGCACCTACCAGAAGGCCCAGACCGACCTGCTCAGCACGGTGGCGGTCTACGCTGCGCAGTATGGCGCGTTATAAGCAGACGGAAAAGGACTCCCGGCGCTTCGGCTCCGGGAGTCCTGCTTTCACTGATCTTTTTTTTCTGCGGGTGGTTGCAGCGCTCGTGGCACGCGGAGCAGTTGCCGCCGCAGCCCTTGCCCTCCCAGCCGTCATGCCGGGAGATCCAGATGACCGCGTAGGTGAACAGCGCTGCTAAGACCAGAACCGTGATGATTCCGCGAATGGACAGCATCGATAAGACCTCTCTTTTGCGCCAGTAGGCACATTTTTAGTATACACCATTTTCCGCAAAAAGAGCAACTGCCCCGCCCGGCAAAAAAAAAAATTTGCCGGAATCGAAAATGAGGCTTGCAAAACCCTTTGCGTTGTGGTATAATCCTCTTGTTCCGATTCGGAGGATTAGCTCAGCTGGTTAGAGCACCTGCATCACACGCAGGGGGTCTGGGGTTCGAGTCCCTAATTCTCCACCATACAGTTCGTACTCGAACCCGATTCTTTATGAAAGAGGGTTCGGGTACGTTTTTTGTTTATCGGAAGTTCTGCGGAAGGACTACACAGAGCGTTAAACGAGCAAAGGCAGGGTATCACTATGACGGTGGTATCCTGCCTTTTGCTTTGAGGAATCAAGTTCGCTTTGTGCGAACTTGGTCGTCCCCCCCTGTATGGCACGTTTGGGAGTAGTCGCTGCGTACGTGCGTACCGGGAGCCTGTACACCTCTGACAAGGTGTAACACACTAGACTTTGTGCCAAAGTCTGTGTGCCAAGGGGTCAAGCCCCTTAGAATCCCTGCGGAGCGTGTACGCACGTACGCAGAAAAATGGCAAAATTTCACTATATCGGGTGTTCTTTCATGGTGGAGTGTGGTATACTCGGCTTAGCCCAGTAAATCGGAATTTGTGAGGGTAATTATGATAAATTTTTTGAATGATATAAGGAATGCAGAAAATCCAATATCCAATAATAGAAAACTTATAAATACCATAGCGATATTGTTTCTCGGAATAGCTTTTGGGAACTTTCTCAAAATATCTGGATTTTCGTCAAACTGAACTTCCAGGTGTGCTTATGGCAATAAATGGAGTTTTAGATATTGGTAATTTTCTTGGGCGTTTTGCAATCTGGATATTGATTGCACTGTGTATTTCTATTTATAGCAATTCTGCAATAAGAGCAAGCATCAATGTTTTTGTATTCTTTGTTGGTATGGTTGCAAGCTACTATTTGTATTCAAACTGTATTGCAGGATTTTTTCCCAAGAAGTTATGCGATGATTTGGTTTGGATTTACAGCTGTTTCTCCATTATTGGCTTTTGTCTGTTGGTATGCAAAGGGGAAAAGCAAACTGGCATTTATACTATCAGCGCTGATTTTGGCAGTATTGTTCAATATGTGCTTTGTATATGGATGCTGGTATTTTAATGCAAAATCTGTTTTGGAAGTGATAGTCTTTATTATTGGACTTATTGTTTTGAGGAGAGACACATTGAGGAGTTCTGCGCTAATGGGAACGATTAGTATAGTTCTTGCGGTTTTACTTGATATGGTTATTCCATTTCATTTTGGATAAACAACTTCAAGTTTGACGAAGAGGTGCTTTACATGAAAAAGAGTATATCAAGGATTATCGGTGTGATAATGTTGATTGTAGCTATTGTATTTATAGTGTTTGCATTGAACCATCCAGAAAAGAGTTTCCCTTGGAACAATACAATTACTTGGTTACTGTATGGTATATATTTTCTTGTGACAGTGGTGCTGCTTATTGCTCCTAAGATGAAAAAGTGAGAAATTCCAGTTTGCCGTACTCGTTCCAGCAGGGTTTGGGGCAGGCACGCCCCAACAAGAGCACTTCGGAAACTCACATGAGTTGAAGAAGTGAAGTCCCGGATGGACAAGAAATTTTCAAGAATTGAAAATTTGTGGCCACGGGACGATTCTTGCTCTCAGCTTTTTCGCTGCGTTTCGCAATTTTCACATTTCAATCTGTTCGCAGATTGTTGACAAGCTGCGCTTGCCCCGATACTATAAAGGCAACCCGAACATACTGCCAAGGAGGTGCAACCATGACCGCCGTGATCTACGCCCGCTATTCATCCGACAGCCAGAGAGAAGCGTCCATTGAAGGACAGCTGCGCGACTGCAAGGACTACGCCGAGAAGAACGGTATCACCGTGGTCGGCACCTACATCGACCGTGCCTACTCTGCCAAGACGGATGACCGCCCAGACTTTCAGCGGATGATCAAGGACAGCGGAAAGAAAATCTTCGATGTGGTTCTGGTCTGGAAGCTGGACCGCTTTGCCCGGAACCGCTTCGATGCCGTGAACTACAAGTACCAGCTGGAAAAGAACGGTGTCCATCTGGTGTCTGCTATGGAACCCATCTCGCAGGGGCCTGAAGGCATTATGGTGGAGAGTATGCTGATCGGCATGGCGGAATACTATTCCGCCGAGCTCGCCCTGAAAGTGGCGCGCGGTGAGCGCGAAAATGCCCTTCAGTGCAAGTATAACGGCGGTGTGGTTCCGCTGGGCTTCACCATTGGCAAGGAGGACAGGCTGTACCATATCGACCCGGAAACGGCTCCCATCGTGCAGGAGATCTTCACCCGGTACGCCGACGGCGAACCGGCTGAGAAGATCGCAGCATCCCTGAACGAGCGCGGCCTGCGTACCCGCACCGGGAAGCCGTTCGTAAAGAACAGCTTCTTCCAGATCTTCCGCAACCGCCGCTACATAGGCGAGAGTACCGCTATAAAGACATCGTGACACCGGGCGGCATTCCCGCCATCGTGGACGAGGATTTGTTCAACCGGGTACAGCAGCGTTTTGAGCAGAACAAGATTGCCCATGGTCGACCTGCGAAAGAGGATGTGAGCTATCTGCTGACCACCAAGCTGTTCTGCGGCAAGTGCGGTACGCTCATGGGCGGCGAAAGCGGCACAAGCCACATGGGAAACACCTACTATTACTACAAGTGTGGCAACGCCAAACGCCACGGCAAGGCGCACTGCGATCTGAAAGCCATCCGCAAAGAGCCGTTGGAACGGTTCGTGGTGGAGACTGCCATCAAGGTGATTTTCAGCGATGAAATCATCGAACGGCTGATAGATTTGATTATGGAAGCCCAGCAGCAGGAGAACACCCGCCTGCCCGTTCTGAAAGACCAACTCCGGGATACAGAGAAGCGGCTGGCAAATCTTCTGGAAGCCATTGAACAGGGTATCCTAACCCCGACCACCAAGCAGCGGCTGGACGAACTGGAAGCCCGGAAAGAAGCCCTGAACACCAGCATTTTGGAAGAAGAGCTGAAAAAGCCCGTCCTGACCCGCGAATGGATGCGGTTCTGGTTTGAAAAATTCCGCAAGGGTGACATGAGAGACATGGAGCACCAGCGACAGATCATTGATACCTTTGTCAACTCGGTCTACGTCTTTGACGACCGGGTCGTGCTCAATTTCAACTTCACGGACGATTCCAAAACCATCTCCCGTGAAGAGGTGTTGGGTTCGAGTGCTGTGGACAATGCTCCACCAAACATGAGTCACCAACTTTGGTTGGTGGCTCTTTTTGTTGCATTCTCGTTCGTAAGTCCGTGTGGAGAATTAGGGACTCGAACAGGGCGGCGGTGCGAAGCATCGCAAGCAATCAGCCCAGTGGGCTGTTGCTTAGCCCGCGGGTCCTAGACCTGTAGGAAAGTCTACCGGGGACACAGTGCTTGCCGGAGTGCCTTTTCAACAAACGTAAGGCCGTTTACCTGAAAAGGTAAGCGGCTTTTTTTCTTGTATCTACGTGTTTTTTTTTGATATGCAAAAGTGAAACGGATTCACTTTTATATATTGATAATGAAATGTGTAGGAGGCCCCCTTTTCAGTCGTTTGTAGCAAGTTTGTAGCAGATCTGTAGCAAAATTCGGAGAGGAACGGCAAAATGGCTCCGAAAACCCGATTTTTGCAGATTTTTGGGTATAAAATTTTATCCTCGAATTTTGTGCAGAATAACAGGGGGGTGCTTTCCATTCGGATTCTGATGCCGTATAATAAAGGAAAAGATCGTGGATGAAAGGAGAAATCGCTGTGCGCTACACCATCAGGCATTTTGATTTGCCGCTGTTTACCTTTGAAGCGAACATGGACAGTGCGGATACTGACCTCCATATTATAAAGGTCTACGAAGAAAACCGTTCCTTTTTACCTTTGAACCTGACTGTATCAGAAGATGGTGTAGAACGCTGGCTGCGGCATCGCACAATTCCGAAGAACCGAGCGTATGTAGATGCTCTGCTCTCCAAGGTGGGGCTCTCTTTGAATCGTCCGCTGGGAATTATCACCGTCTGCAAAGGACTTTCGCTCAATGATTGCTTTTGGGTAGATGCAGAGGGTTCCGGGGATACTTTTGAAAAAGTAAATCTTTACGATAACCGATTCAGTCAGGTGCTGGCCGCAATCGCCTTTACAGGATATGGCAGCAGCATACGAACTTCGCTTGCGTCCTGCCCGGAGTTCTCGACCAACGGATGCTGCCAAAATGCTGGCGCAGACAAAACGGAAAAATCTATCTTTATAAAGGTGGTACGTCAGGGTTCAGTAATCTGGGATTTGAACCGTACTCGGAAATGTATGCTTATCAAGTTGCACAGGTGATGGGCGTGAATGCGATTCGCTACACCCTGACAAAAGATCTGAAAAAGACGCTTTGTTCCAAGTGTGAGCTGTTCACCAGCAAAGAGCATTCTTATATTCCCATCGGACAGCTTGTGTCCAAAGGCGGAATAAAAGCAATTTTTACGTATTATCAGACGTTAGGTCAGAACTTTGTGGATGCGCTGGAAGATATGCTGGTCTTTGATGCAATCATCTGCAATACAGACCGCCACTATGGAAACTTTGGCGTGTTGGTAGATAATAAGACCAACACGATTGCGGCACCCGCACCGCTGTTTGACCACGGAAACTCGCTGTTCAGTCTGGGCGGAACGGATCTTTGGGACAACCAGAAAGCATTTGATGAATATGCCCGCACACTGCTTCCGCTTGCATACGATGATTTTTTGCAGCTGCAAAGAGTGCAATGAAACCTCGTCACCGTACAATGCTCCATAAGCTGCTGGATTTCCATTTTGACCGCAGAGCGACACGTTATAATCTGTCGCCAAATCGCTTGAAGATGATCGAAAAAGAGGTTCAGCGCAGAGCAAGAGTACTTTTAGGGTAAAAAGAAAACCGTCAAACGTGAGAGATGTCCTCTCATGCGTTGACGGTTTTTCTGGTATGTAGGGGTTATTCTTCTGGCAGAGCCAAAACTTCATCTTTGACCAGTTGATTGGCCTTGTCAAAGGCTTCGATCATCTGGTTGGCTTTCGGATGGAGATAGACTTCATCCAGCGTTTTGGATTTGGGTGTGTGCCCAACAGCACGTTTCAGGATATCTTTGCACGAAAAGAAAACAGAAAAACAATAGTCAGCAGACGTAAAGCTATCATAATTTGAAACAAAAGCTCTTGACAGAAAGCTATTTGAAAAATATCCTTAAAAATAAGCAGAAACATTGACCTCTAAAAATAAGGAGCGGACGATGGCATTTGAATTAGGTGGACGCGCTGATAAGTTTGGCAATCGATACGAACGAAGATATTTCGTGTCTCTCATGGCAAAGGTTTTGCAGGGCGGCCTGCTGAGTGTACAGAGTGAGCCCACAGGTGACGATGAAAGCGGCACGGATATTATCGTAGAATACCAAGGCGGAAGAAAGGATTTTCACCAGTGTAAGGCACGCAACGGCAGCAATGAGCACTGGACGACGTCTGCGTTAGCACGGCATAAGGTGTTTCAGCATATCAAGGAACATGTAAAGACGGAGCAGAATCACTTTGTGTTTGTGACTGCACTTCCCTTTGTGGCGCTGAATGATTTGTGTCTGGCGGCCAGAAATTCGGACTCCTGTCAGCGCTTTGTAACGGATCAGCTGACGACGTATGGCCGAAAAAATCTATTCGATCAGTGGCGAAAAAATCTTGGACTTGGAGAGACAGCAGCGGATCAGGAACAGGCTGCATTCTATCTGCGGCAGTTTGAAATATGTACGCTCAGTGATGATTCGGTAGAGGGAGATCAGTGGAAATACGTGCTCGGCAGTATGTTCACCGGGAACCCGGATGATGTCTATGATGTCCTTTTGAACCTGACGGAGAACGATAATTATGGCAAAACGCTCACGGCGGGGATATTGCAGCAATATCTGGAACAGCGGGGATACCAGCGCCGGCTTCTGGCCTCCGATACCAATATCCCACTGCAGATCGAGCGTCTGAATCATCGGTTCAAGTCCCACTTCCGCCCCATCGGCGATCATCCTTTCCCCATACAGGAAGCTCACACGGTGTTGCAGACCATTCTGGCAGGCAAAAATGTTTTGCTCCTTGGCGATGCAGGCATCGGCAAAAGTGGTTGTGTGCAAGCATTGTTGGATGAGCTGGATAATGAGCATATTCCGTACTTGGCGCTTTCAGTTGACCAAAAGATTCCACAAGGCACACCGGAATACTACGGCGAAGATTTGGGATTCAGGGCTTCGCCAGTGCTTTGCCTAGAAAGCCAGTTGGCCAGTGGTCAAATGGGAGTTCTCATCTTAGACCAGTTGGACTCCCTTCGCTGGGCGACCCGTTCATGCGAAGAAGCACTGGGCGTCTGCGGAGAGATGCTACAGCAGGTGCAGGCTTTAAGCTGCGGAGGAGACCGGACTGTCCGGGTCATTTTGGTCAGCCGCAAGTTTGACTACGAAAACGATTTGGCGCTGCACAGGCTTTGCACATCGGCAACCCCTGAACAGTCTGGTCTCTGGGAGCAATCGAATTGCACGCATGGGACGAAGAACGGGTGGAAACTTTTGTAGGCAAAGAACGTTATGCCTGTATGCTGCCAGCCATGAAACGCATTTTGCAGATCCCCTGTTACTTATACATCTGGCAGTTCCTGGAGGATGCACGAAAAGATAATGAGTTTGCTACTCCGGTTGACCTGATGAAAGAATGGAAAACGCAGATCATTCAGCATGGAGAACAAAAAAACATCCACGCAGATGCCATCGAGTCATTTCTAAATGCTTTACTGAGCTTGATGCAGGAAACCCCTTGTGTCCCGGAAATGGCACTCCCGGGCAACCAGCAGGTGCAGGAATTCCTGATTTCAGAAAACGTATTATACAGAAATGAAGGCTGTTTGGCATTTGTTCATCAAAGCATGGCCGATTACCTGAATGTAGAGTGCTGGCTGCAAGATATTCTGCACAGGAAAAAGGTGGAAGAACTTCTGCCTTCTTACAATGCCCAGGGGCCGGAATATCGGGTGCGGCTGCAGATGCTCTGGCAAGTGTTGCTGCGCGCTGGCACAACATTGTTTTTGGACAGAGCCGAAAGTTTTCTGAGCAGCAAAAACATCCGTTATTATTACAAGTGTACCGTTTGGGAAGCGCTCGGGCAGATAGAGGCTCCCGGAGAAAAAATCATAGCGTTCATTCAGGCGCACTGGAATGAAGATGTCTGGAGAGAAACAATCCTGCACCGTGTATTCTGGGGGCACAGTGCATTTATTCGGCAGTATGTAACGGCCGGGTTTGCCGCATCCTGGGCCGACCCCACGGCGTTGTGGTTGCTGCGCCCGCTTGTAACGAGCGACCAGGCTTTTGTAAGAGAAGCGGTGCTGCCCTATATTGGAAAAACGCCGGAAAATGACCGGAATATTTTAAGGCTGTTCTGGATGCAAAAATCTGGAACGTCAAACGGTTGAACTATGCCTGCAGATCCTGAAAACACAGCCAGCCATGGGGCTGAATACCAGTGAGTACGAATCATGGGTGGAGACATGCCCTGATAAGGCGGTGGAATATCTGGCCCTTGCCTTTGGACAGGTATCGTCACATCAGGAATATATCACACCAAAATTCATGGAACTTTCCCAGAAACTCCCCAAGGGTGTATTGGAAACGCTGTGTCCGTTGGTAATTGAGGTATCCAAAGGGGAGGATGCTCGGATGCGATGGCGAGCGTATGACAGATATTACAATGGTGTACGCTGCTATGTAAAGCTGATACAGGATTCGCTGCAGCAGCTGGTGCAGCAGGATCTTCCGTATGTAGAAAAATTTATAGCAAATCATCTGCATACAGAATCTTGGTTGGAACATGAATGGATTTTAAAAACGCTCCTACTTTTACCGGAGCAAGACGCCATGCTGGCCTATCAATGGCTGATGGAGAAGTTCCCGGAACACTTTCTAGACATAACGAGCCCGGAAGAGCGGATGATGACCTATGCGGCAGAGGTTCTGAAAAAGTTCTCTCCCTTCTGGTCCGATGATCAATTTGACCAAATGGAGCAGCGCATTGTTTCCAATCGCTCTCCCAATATGCTGGAAATCGCGCGAGAGCGGTTTAAACAAAAGGATATTGGCCCTACTGGGGCGGCTTGCAGGAGACGCTTTTGCCCGCGATGGATCCAGCCAGAAGCAAAAGCAAAGCACTGCAAGCTGTGCTGCAGCGCCGGAAAGAGCAGGGCTTTGGAGATGTATGGTATAAAAAAGGAAGGCTCATAGAGAGCTATACCGTTCGTTCGTCCATTGCAGATCATGCAGAAAAGCTGAGCGATGCGGCATGGATCCGATTGCTCACTTCGGACATGCCGCATCTATCACCTCGTGATACCATTCAGCAGCACTTCCATCGGCCGGGACTGGAATCCTCTCCCAGAGAGTTTGCCCGGACACTGGAAAATTTTTTCGTCACAGAGCCTTTGCGGCTGGCTGGTATTGCAGAAAAACTACCCGAGCAGATTGATGCGCATTATTCGGCGGCAATTCTGAATGTATTCGCCAAAAAAGAAGTATTTGATGCGGTCGGGTTTGAAACTGTTGAAGCTATTGCAGAAAAATTCACACGCTGCATGACAGCGGAGATGGAGTATGAGCTGGCTTCAGGATTTTGCGGTTTACTGATCAACCACCCGGACGCCCCTTGGTCTGCTGAGAGCTATCAGCGTCTGCGCTTTCTAGCTGTTGCGCATAAAAACCCGCAGGAAAACATGTATAATATAACATCGAGTAACGACCCACAGAACAAATCCTGCCAGTGTCTCCGGGACAACGTGCTGAACAGCATCCGGGGGTATGCGTTCCGAACGATCGCAGAAACTTTATGGAAGTACCCGGAAAAAGTAGAGGATTGGAAGACCGTCCTCGAGCATGGTCTTCAGGATCCGCATCCTTCGGTTCGCTATGCCGTGATAGATGCACTTGCAGCAGTCAGTAGAGTAGACAAGCCTTTTGCCTGCGAAGGCTATTGGGAAGTTTGCAGCAAGATCCGCGCTGCATTTTACACTATACATCCGGATGGTTTATCATGCAGCTTTACCCAGTCCATCCGGAAGAGTGCCGTACCTGTCTGATCTGGGCGTTTGAGCAGAGCGAAACAGAGCAGGATCTTGTTCGTAATGCTGCCCATATTCTGGCTGAGCTGTGCATCAAGGGAGTTCTCGATGTCCATGCCTACCTTTTCCAACGGCAGTATATGCCAGAGCAGGCCTATGGAATTTTGGATCAGTGTTTCGACGACCTAAACCAGGAGCCTAAGAACACCGCTGCCAAGCAGATGCTGCTTTATACGCTGCAAAATTGCCAGGAAATCCCGCAGCATATCGTGTGGCAGTATTGTCGGGAGCCTGGGCCTCACGATCCGGACATTTTACAGGTTTTTGTGGAACGGTGTGCAAACCGGGCTGAGTACGCTTTGATCCGCTTTTTTCTGGAATCCAGAAAAGAAAACAGCTCTGCTTGGTGGGAAAATCTGTACATTTTTTGCGCCCGGGCCTGTGAGGATGCAACTAAGGGATATGGCCTTGCCGTCGATGATTTCTGCAAGCTTCCGTTTTTGCTGCTGGAAACAGCGGCTACTGTGCAGCAAAGAGAAAAAGCTCTGGACGTTTTTGATGAAACTTTCCGCAGCAATGTCATCCAGATGGAAGATTTTTTGCGGGAAACCAATCGATAATATAAAAACAGAAAACATCTTGTGTTGTGCATAGCGTAATTCTCATATAAAGCTCTTGAGAATATACTTCTGTGGGAGTATAATTGGAGCGAGGAGGTGGTTCTGTGGAAAAAACAATTTATCACGGTTCGGATCATATTATTGAAAAGCCAAAGTTCGGCTATGGCAAGCCCTACAATGACTATGGCATCGGCTTTTACTGCACTCAGAACCCCAACATGGCCAAAGAGTGGGGCGTTGGCATCGACCACAATGGCTACGCTAACCGGTATAAAATCGAATGCGACGGTTTGACCATTTTGGATTTGAACGCTCCCGGTTACACGATGCTGCATTGGCTGACGATTCTTTTGGAGAACCGCGAATTCGATACTTCTGCCCCGCTGGCCGCAGAAGCCAAAGAATACCTGATGAACACTTTTCACCTCGACTATAAGTCTGCTGATATCATCATTGGCTACAGGGCAGATGACAGCTATGTTTCCTTTGCATCCGATTTTATCAACGGTGCAATCTCTTACCGCCAGTTGTGCAATGCCATGCGCTTGGGCAAGCTGGGGCAGCAGTTCGTGCTGAAAAGCAAAGCGGCCTTTGAACAGCTGGAATTTCTCGGCTATGAGACCGCAGACTCTAAAGAATGGTATAAGAAAAAGGCCTTCCGTGACCAGACAGCCCGCCGCCAATATTTTGACGTGGAGCGCAACCGCCGTCAGAGGGGAGACCTTTATATTACCACGATTCTCGACGAGGAGATGAAGCCCAATGATCCACGCTTACGATAAAAGCTATCTTTCTGCTGAGAAAAATCTTGCCCGGATGTTGGATTATCTTGTCAACGATCTGCATTATCCGTTGGAGACGGCATGGCAGTGGTTTGTGACCAGTGAACTGTCTGCCCGGTTCGAGCAGGGGGATTGTTCTGTGTTGGTGGGCTTGTCCGGTGTAGAACTTGCCCGCGCTGTACTGGAGCAGGCGGGCGAAGTCGTGTCTATGCAGAAACCCTCGTATGCCTACGACCGCAGCCCGGAATACTGGACAGGCTGGGCTCTTGCCTATTACCAGTGGCTGACCAGTTTGCGCTTTGCGGAGATTGAACAGGCAGTGTCTATCACGAAAGTGCGGCTGCTGTATACGCCCTACCACGAGATGGATGTACGGCAGTTTGCAGACAAGATGAACGAGTTGTACCGTGCGGCAAAGCCGGAAACAAACCTGAAAGCCATGCGCACATTGGCCGGATTGAGCCAATCGGAACTGGCAGTACAGGCTGATGTGCCTGTGCGTACCATCCAGCAGCGAACAGCGACAGAAGGACATTAACAAAGCACAAGCAGAAACGCTGCTTCGCCTTGCGCGTGCGCTGAATTGCAACGTAGAGGATCTGATGGAGAAAGTTCCACCGCTGAATTTTAAATAAGAATGAAGCGATGAGACCTGACACAGATTGTGCAAACAAAAAAGAAAGCTGCCATCCATGAGAGAAAAATTCTCACGGATCAGCAGCTTTTCTCTTTGAAGTTGTTATGCCTTCGTTGTGGTCAGAACTTCATCATTGACCAGCTGATTGGCCTTATCAAAGGCTTCGATCATCTGGGTCGCTTTCGGATGGAGATAGACTTCATCCAGCGTTTTGGATTTGGGCGTGTGCCCGACAGCGCGTTTCAGGATATCCTTGTTGACGCCTGCGCGGTCACAAAGGCTGGCGTAGGTATGGCGGGGGTGGTGTAGGGCGTATAGGTGGCGAGCTTCCCGGCAAACTCCGGTTTGCGCTTACCATTTTCGTCGTAAGGATTCGGCTGGATGCCGATTTCCTCCAGGAAAGGATAGAACTTGCGATTACGCCAGTTCTTCTCATTCCAGAAACCGCCTTTTCCATTGGGGAAGAGCGGACCGTTTTCCACAGAGGTGGCATACGCATGTTCAAAAACCGGAATGCCAAAGTCGAGAATGGGAATGATGCGGTTGCGTCCGGCCTCGGTCTTGCAGCCGCCGATCAGATAAGCACCGGATTCCGTGCGGTGAAAATCTTCGTGTTTGAAGTGCAGCAGCTCATAGATACGCACTCCGCAGGACAGAAGAGCAATTACCATCTGCCCGGTGGGCGTGTTCTTCTGGCTCAGGATCAGCGTCACCTGTTCGTCCGTGAAAATCTCGCGTTCCGGAGATTTGCGTCCTTCGACTTTCAGGACAGATGCAAGGTTGGCATCCACGACACGCCAGCCAATGGCTGTGCGATACAGCTTACTGATAAGAGTACGCTCTTTTTCCAACATACTTTGAGACAGGCCGTTATGGCCATCTTGTCTAAGATGTTTTGAAAGTCCTGCGCATAGAGGGCGGCAATTTTGAAGTGCCACAGCGGACGGAGATATTTCCACGCAATATCATAGAGCTCGCGAGCCTTATCAGACCGGCCCTTATATTCACGGGAATCTTTGAACATCCGGAAGCAGTCCTGCAGGGTAGAGTCCTGATAAGGTGTGGCCGGACGCTTCATCATCTCTGCGCGGACAGCTTCTGCTTCTTCACGGGTGACGTAGGTGCCAACAGCCTTCATGACTGTAATTCCGGTGTGAGGATCAGGGATTGGCATTCGGAGCAGCCATGGCTTCCGGCGTGTTCCGGACATTCGTGTGATGCTGCCATTGCCAGACGAGGCTTTCAGCCGGGGCGATTCTCGTTTTCTGGCTCAAAGATAACGAGCGACATTTTTAAGACTGTGTTTTGCACCTTGAAATGGCCTGAAAACCGCTGATTTTGATACAAAACTGTCCATACGGCATCTTTAAGACAATTTTTGGTGGCCGTAGGCAGCCATAAAAGTGGAAATGGTAGTACACGGCTCATGGTCGGCGGTGCCCTCGCCATCCCAAGGAGCGGAGTTCCAGTCGGTATCCTCGTCAATATATCGCCGCCCATCGTCCGGCAGGTCCAGCGGTTCCGCAAGGATGATGGTGCCCCAGTGGTTGACCATCACAAAGGGTGCGACCTCACAAGGGATGCCCCGGCACTCATCGTCATGCCGGACATCGTAGGCATACAGACCATCCGGGACGGTATCTCTCCTGATGCGGATGCTGGTGAACAGCGCAGGCTTTCCGCAAACCGTAATCTCTTCGTAATGCTCGGTCATTGCATTAAAGGTCATAAGGCGTTCCTCGTATAATAAAATAGTAGTATTTATAGACCGCTCTCCAGCGGAATGCTACAATAGTTTCAGGGTGCTGTGGATTGGTGAGGCGTTACTACCGCAAAGACGGTTTTTGGGAGGCTCCAACCACAGCTTCTTTGTTGAAATGTTAATCAGTTAGATACCGCCAGACGGTTTATTTAGAACGAGGTTACAAGAGCAAAGAAGTCTGTGGTCCTGAACAGCATCGAAATAAATACGCCGGAGGTATCAAAATGGTTTGTGTTGGAATTGACGTTGCCAAGGATAAGCATGACTGCTGTATTCTTGATTCAGACGGAATGGTTCGTGCTGACTGCTTTACCATCCCCAACAACATGGATGGATTTAAGCAGCTGCTTCAAACGATTCGAAACTGCACCAAAAAGTCAGACAAAATAAAAAGTAGGACTTGAGGCTACCGGACATTACAGCTACAACATTCTTGGATTTCTTCTTGACAATGACCTGGCCGTCTATGTCATGAATCCTTTGCACACCAACCTGTACCGAAAAAGTCTCAGCCTTCGCAAAACCAAAACCGATCGTGTGGATGCAAGAACGATTGCAACTATGCTATTGTCCGATGTAGACCTCAAGTCCTACACGGATATAGCATACCATAACGAAGAGCTAAAGTCACTAACAAGATACCGATTCGATAAGGTTCGTGAAAGAGCCAAGCTGAAGCAGTCAGTGTCCAGACTGGTCACGATTCTGTTTCCAGAACTGGAGAAGCTCGTTCCCTCTCTCCATATTGCTTCGGTTTATGCGCTCCTCAGTGAATATCCCGGTGCAAAACAGATTTCAGAAATTCATCTCACCAAGCTGACAAACCTTCTTGCGACAGCATCCAAGGGTCGTTATGGCAAAGATAAGGCTATCCAGATTCGAGATGCTGCCAGAACTTCCATTGGTTCCGTTATGCCTGCTAAATTTCTGGAACTGAAGCATACCATTAAACTCATTCGGGAACTCACCTCCGAGATTGATGAAATTGAAGTTTCTATTCAGAAAATCATGGATGAACTGAATCCACCGATTCTTTCGATTCCCGGTGTCGGTATCCAGTCAGCAGCCATGATTCTTGCTGAAATCGGTGATTTTTCCAACTTTGAATCTCCTGACAAAATTCTTGCTTACGCTGGCTGCTCTCCATCTACATACCAGTCCGGAAAACTCACGAACTGCTATGCTCACATGGAAAAACGTGGCTCTCGTTATCTGCGATATGCCCTTTACAACGCAACCAAGTACGTCTGCTACTGGAATCCTGTCTTTGCTGAATACCTTGCCAAAAAACGTGCCGAAGGAAAACACTACAATGTTGCCCTGTCCCATGCCATGAAGAAACTCGTGCGGCTGATCTACGCTTTGCAGAAGTCTGGAAAAACATATCTTACAGCTGCATGATTTTCTCCTGAGCCTGAGCTAATTCCAACAGAAACTTAGCTGGCGCAGCGAACCCTTGACGAACCGAAGCATTCAAATGCTATTCTGTTTTTGCGAGGGTTGGCCGGGCTTGTTTTGCTATTCTCTCCGTCGCCCTCGCTGCATTGATTATGGCATTTGAATGCTGTTTGTCAGGGGCAGCAGTCGGCAGACGGGATATTTTTTCATTTTGGGCTTGACTTTTTAATAGTTAGTCTCCTATTAGATTTTAATGATAAAAGCTCTGAATTTCTCTTTGTAGAAATCCATTGAACTCTGCGGCAGAGAAGTCAGATTCCCTTCGCTGTCGCATCCGGCCAGAAATCCCGGCCCGGCAAGAACATCGGCTCCATCCCACAGCGGACGATTGAGCGGCAGGCCAAGCAGCTTGCCTTCATCATTGCAGACCAGTGTGACCGCTGAACCGGTGTCACTCAATGTGATGCATTCGATCAGCCCGCCTACAAAGTTCTGCATGGCTTCAAGGGTGTTGTCCAGTTCGATCTCCTTTGGCAGCTCCATTGGCAGGAGCGCAAGGACTTTGATTTTTTCGTCTTTCACTGTGTGCCTCCAAATAAAAACAGGACAATCCACGCGGACTGTCCTGCAAAAAGTAAAGGGAGAGCATCCGAAGACGCTCCCCCTAAGTCATATACAGTTTAGTTGATGCCAAGCTCTTTCATAAGCTTGTCACGGTATGTTTCGTCTTCAGAAGCCCGCTTGACATCTTCAATACGGCTCTGATCGAGGAGCTTCTTAACAAGAAGTGCCATTTGATTCTTGCCTTCGATTTTACCTTCAGCTTTTCCTTTGTTTTCCACTTTATCAAGCACATCACACATATTGCGTGGGCCTCCTTTCTGGCCATCGGTATTGGTATTATACGCTTCCTCAAACCGATTATCATTCGTCATAATACTCAGCAGTTGAAGCGTTTCCTGCACATGGGTCAAATCCTGTGAACTCGGAATGTAGTCGCCGTTTTCCTGCTTCTGCACAAAGTAGTCTGCCACGACCTTAAAATCGCTCTGGAAAAGCTCTACCTGCTCGTGGGTCAGATAGGCGATCTGGAACAAGTTGATCTTATAGTCGTTGACATACGGCTCAAATTCTTTTGGAATGTTCAGTCGCTCTTTCAGGGAAAGCGGCCCGTTCCACGGTTTATCATGGCCGAAGTAGAGTACCAGCGTCACAACGGGATAGAGATTTTCGCTATCACCAAGTAACTGCGCCCGGTACTCTGCGCCATCGTAACCGATGACACGGAGCGGCATATTGGGGTCAGAAGCGGTCTGGTTTTCAAAACCGATACAGGCCACGCGAATATTTCCGTTCTTCCAGCGTTTGGCAACATCTCGCTCGATCTCACGAATCCTGCCATCTGCCTTGTAGTAGGAGCGTGGAGCCTGATCTTCCAGTTCATCCGCAGACAGAACTTGTTTGCCGTTGAACAGAATCACATTCACAATGTCCGAAAAGACATCGTTATAGGATTCCAGAATTTTTTCAGATGTATCCTTTTGCGCCATGCCATCACCTTCTTTTCTCTTGTTATTATAGTAGCATACGGCTGTGAAATTTACAAGCATTTGCCTTATGCTACGTTCAATCTGGTTGCTTTATAGCAGTCCGCACACATTCCATCATGGGTGGCTGCAAATTCTGCCGCCTACATGATGGAGCCGTCCTTCAGCTTGACCCTCTTGATGGGCTGGTTGCACCGGGCACAGATGCAGGGCACAGGCGGCTGTTCCTGCTTCGGGGCAGCTGGTCTCGGTTTCGGCTGCTTTTGCGGTTCTGCCTCCGGCTGCGGTGCGGCATCTTCCGGCAAATCCTCTCCGGCATAAACGTACAGGCCCAGACCAAACATAGCAAGGTTCTTCACTAAGCACCGCATGATAGCCTTGTTCATATCGAACATGGATGCTGCTTCTACGGTGCGCTCTTCCATGCCGACCTTTTCACGGCGGCGGGTCTGCGGATTGTAGTCCCATTTCGGGGTGGTATAGGTGTAAGGCACAGCTTTCATGGCTTTGTTTGCGCCATCCAGTACAGGCAGCCACATTTCGTGCGAAACGCCCTCTATCGTGACCGAGGTATACACCATGAAGCCGGTTATGGGGTCATAAACATAGGGTAGGCCGTTAAATTTCTTGACTTCGTAGCTGGCAGAAGGATACAGCTTTTTCACCTCTGCCCAGGCATACGCCCAGCTTACATATTTCAGTTCCGTGTTGCCGGACTTTTTGACTTCAGATGATCTTTGAAGTCGATAGCAAATAATTTTACGAATGGATTTTCCATAAGAATGCCTCCAATTCTGATAAAGAAAAAAGGACACAACAGCGTCAACTGTTGTGCCCCATGATGTGAAAATTACGGATTGAGCAGAAAATCAATGATGTTTCGATGAATGATTCCGTTTCGGCTTAAATTCATCAAATCACCACTGATGACATACTTAGGATAGTTGTCGTGCAGCCGCTCAAGATTACCGAACTCCCGTTCTTCATCGGCGGGAGTGATCAGGTAAGCAACCTGAATATAGAGTTTTTCATCTCCACGGTAGCAGATAAAATCAATTTCGGTGTCGTCCAGCTTGCCGACCTGAACTTCATAGCCACGGCTCCGCATTTCCAGATATACGATGTTCTCATACAGCTTGTTGCTGTCAAGCTTTTCGCTTTTCTTGATAACGTTCCGCAGGCCAAGATCGACTGCATAGTACTTTTCTGTGCTGGACAGGAGTGCTTTTCCTTTGATATCATAGCGGCTTGCATTCAGAAGGATAAAGGCTTCCTTGAAATAATCAACGTAGTTCAGTACGGTAGCAGTGGTTGTCTTGATTCCTTCCGAAACCATGCGTCCACTGATATTACGGGCAGAAAACGGATTGCCGATATTGTCTAGCAGGAATGCAAGGACATTACGTAATGCGGTCTGTTCGCGAATATTGTGGCGCAGCATGATGTCACGGACAATGATAGCCTCGTAAAGATCGTCCAGATAGGTGGTGATTGAATGATCGTCAGGGAGGAAGAAACGCTGCGGAAAACCGCCGTACTTCAAATAGTCTGCGAAGAGCTTTTCATCCGAAGTATAGGTTCCGTTTTCAATGCATTGCTGTTTTGCTTCGGCCAGCGAAAAGGGGAAAACCTGAATCTGGATGTATCGTCCGGAAAGATAGGTTCCAATTCGCCGGAAAGCAGCTTGGAATTGGAGCCGGTCAGGTAAATATCACAATCGAAATCGACACGAAGAGAATTGATTGCAATCTGCCAGCGCTCCACCTCCTGAATCTCATCCAGAAGAATATAGATTTTGCCGGTACAGCCTTCCGCTTTTTCTGCGATGTAGTCGTAAAGCGTTTCTGCAGTACGGGTGTTGCGGAAGCGCATGGACTCAAAATTGGCCTGAATAATGTTCTGTGCGGGAATAGTGCGCTGGAGGAGCACGTCCTTGATCTGACCGAGAAGGACTGTTTTTCCACAGCGCCGGATTCCAACCAGAACTTTGATCAGATCCTGATCGATAAAAGGAATGATCTTATCCAAATAACTTTTGCGCAGAACCATCGTGCATCACCTCATATTCTTATCTTAGCATACAATTATTGTTGTGTAAACAGTATTGTGCTTTTCTATTAAACAAAAATAGCTGAAACTCAAATTTTGTGTGCCTATAGGCGTACAAAAATTATGCTGCATGGATAATGGTAAACCTGCGGCTGCTTACATTCTTGCTGTACCGATTGAAAATATCGGGCTGTTCTTTCTTCAAACGCTGGGAGTCTACCCGTTTACTTTCGGAGGATACCCACGATACCTTATAGCCCGGTGCTGTGCCATAAGCGGCATCCTGCATTTGTAGCTTGACCTGCTGCTCAATGGCCGTTTTCTCCTGTTCCATCTGCTCGATTTGATCAGAAAGCTCCTGCCGCTTGTCCAACAGATTACGGATGGGATTCAGATCGGCAGTTTTGTTTCGATCATCTGCAGAGTACAGCTGATTGATCTGCTGTGTATCCCTCTCGCTTCCGGTAGGTACAGGCGGAATTTCGGGCATTACGTTGTATTTCCAGAAGTGCTCTTCCTTGGCAATGAGGTTGTTCAGAACTTCTTTGTCGGTTGTGATCTCGTGAATCACCAGTTCTTTCCCGAAAATCAGAGCAGCAATGTACCAGCAGTCAAAACCGCTGACAGCCAGATAGTGATTGACCTGAGCCATGTAATGTGCGGGGATTTTGCCATCCGCCCACTTGTCCGCAGAGAAAGGCGAGACCGTCTTGCACTCCAGTCCGGCCTTCTGCCCAACAATCAGGCGGTCAAAGTCTGCCAGAAGCAGCGGATGTTCCTCGCTCTGGTAGATGGCATTTGCACGGCGTACCTTCAGACCGGTGGCCTCGGTGAAGCGCTGCGCCACATAATCCTCCAAATCACGGCCCTGCCGCATAGCCTCGTTGTCGATGTTTTCAGTGTTATCGTTGATTTTATCGTGGTACACCTGAAATGCAGAGCGGTAGGGATTCAGGCCAAGAATGGCACCAGCATCGATGCCGGTAATACCGCATTTGCGGTAATGGAGCCAATCCTCTTTGGACAGGTTCAAAGTTGAAATCAATCTTTTCATGCACTTTGCATCCTTTCTCTCATAATTGATTCGGTAATGATGAAGTCGTATTCCACCAAGTCTTTCATGATCGTGGAAAAGTCACTGGCCAATGAATGGCAAGAGCCAACCCACAGGTCATAAAGAAAATCCAGAATATTATTTTGCACCCTGAGATGGTTCCAGCAGCGCTCCTCTAGTCTGCCCTCGGATTCCAAAACAATAATGGCGGTGCTGATGGTACTTTTCATCGTGATCTCATAAGCCGTGGTAACGCTGATTTCAGAAGCACTCTTCTCAACGTTGTCAAAAAATTCCGTGAATTCCCTGAAAATGCGGTTATTTACATCATTCATGGCTTGCTCCTTTATGCTGCTGCCAGCACCATCTTGTAAGCCTTGTCGATCATGGGGTTGCCCTCTGCGGTGCGCAGGAACAGGTTCTCGTTGTAGTTTTTGGTCTTGCGGAGAGGGTCTGCGTGGGTAGCAAAATCAGAGACTGCGTTGATAAAGCGCCAACCGTTCTTGCCGACCCATTCCAGATCCGGTGCGTTGTAGTAGCGAGCCTTCAGCTCTTCCTGCGGCGCAGATTATTCTTCCGCTGGCAATCGGACAGGTCCTCAGAAATCGGGAAAAACTCATTGATGAACTCCTGCACCTTGTGATCGGATAAATCGATGCGAGCCAGCTCATCGCCACGGTTGCCGAGTTCAACCATATAGTTGCTGGCCAGCTGCAGGGTTTCACGGGCATCCTGCACGCGGAGCAGAACATTTTCGGTGTGGCGTGCAGTCCAGCTGCGCTTTGCGGTATTCAGCGCAAGGTTCAGAGTATTCTGGCAGACCACACGGATTGGAGTCATGGCCACTTTCACACCAGAACTGCCGTCATGACTGTTGAAGATCACAAGATATGGTACTACTTGATCTCCAGCAATAAGATATTTCCTCGGAAGCCTTGCCAACATCCAGACCTTTCTGCCGCCCTGCAGGGAACCGGCAGTTTCGTAAGTAACACCCTCACCCAGCAGGTCATCCGTGAACTGAAATGCTTCTTCGTTCTGCACAATGCGGTAGCGGTCGGATACCACACCCAGAACAGCATCATCGGTGCTGCGGACATTTGCGCGATAGCCGGGGATCATAGCACCCGTGCCGGAATAGATATTACGGCTCTCCACCTGCCAATCCAGGCCGGCCAGCTCCAAGGCTTCACGGCTTGCAGGGGCATCCATGATGATCCGGCCAAGGCCGTGCCAAGGGGTCTCACGGACAGAGAACATCGTTTCAACATTTGCGGGCATAGTAAAATCTCCTTTTCAGTGTATTTTGCTCAGTCGTTGTTTTCCATTTCTTCAGCGATGCGGACGAGGACTTCCACCAGGACGGTGCCAACCTCTTTGACGATTTCGGACCAAAAGTTCATAATGCTTTCTCCTTTCTGCGCAGCTGCGCTTTAAAATACGATGGTAATAATGATAGTGATGGTGCGGAATAACAAAATGCTCACCTCCAGACATAAAAATAGCCCCTGAGTCTTTCGACTCAGAGGCTTTGGATCATGATTATTATATCTGGGTGAAATGGGAATTTGAGAAAGCTAAAGAGAGGGATTTATCATAAAAAATTATAATGCAGGACGAATTTGCGCTAAAAGAAGTTGGTCCGCCGGAAGCCACGGAACAGAATCAAGCTCCTTTTTAGTCAGCCAGCGTGCAGCCTCGGCTTCTTTCAGCACCAGTTTGCCGGAGACTACCTCACACCAGAAACAGTCCATGGAAAGATGAAAGGCGGGATAATCGTATTCAATGGTACCGATCAAATCGCCTACCGCGATCTCAGTATCCAGTTCTTCCCGGATCTCTCGTTTCAGTGCCTGCTGCGGGGTTTCACCCGGCTCGATTTTGCCGCCGGGAACTCCCATCCGCCCTTGTACTCGCCGTAGCCGCGGGCGGTGGCATAAATTTTATGTTTCGTCTGAATATCGTCGCAGATCACAGCTGCGACAACGCGAACAACCTTCATGATATTCTCCTTTTAACCGACCACCAGCTTGTTGGTCTTTTGAGGAACTTTGCAGGGATGGGCGGTTCAGCCGCCATGTGATATTCATGGGGCGGGAGCCCTCGTGTTTCACATAGTTCACAGTGCCCAGATAGGTATACGCTCCTGCACCGCCAAAACGGGCATCTGCCTTAAACTCGCGCACGAACAGCAGCACCTGGCTTCCTTTTTCCCGGTGATGGATGTAGCGCTGCCCGGTGGCAGAGTTTTCGGCGGTGGTGCTCTGGCTCTGCCAGTGGAACAGGCTCTCGTTGATGGAATAATCCTTGTACATGGTGGTGGGGGAGTAATCCTTGTCCGCTTTGTTCAGGGTCACAAAGAACACGTCCAGCTGCTTTTCCGGCAGCCATTTCACGCCCTCGCGGACGGTAGCAGGCTTCAAAAAGTCCAGCGCCACCAGCAGTTGGTCGCGGGTATAGGTGCAGTGCAGGTCCAGCGGACAATCAAAGCCCACATCTACCGGCTCGTCAATAAAATCAATGCGGTCATATTGATACTGCAAAAGTGCCTGCAGCTCCCCCAGCAAAACGGGACTGTCCGAGAGAGCATACAGGTTATCGAGAACTTCTTCATCCTCCCAGCTTTCTGCAGTTTTGCCCCAGAGAGTCACATAGAACATTTGCAGCATCCGCTTCTCTACCGGTGGCAGGGCTGCAAAGTCGGTGTTATCCAATTTCGGTAGAAGCCCCAGCAAAAAACGGATCCACCTGCGGGAATCCACGACCGCAAAGCGGGCAAGGGCTTTGGTCATAGTTTCTTCCAAAGGTTCTGCAAAATCGGATGCCGTCCCTGCGCGGACGCACAGCCTGCTGAAGCAGATCTTTTTGCTGTAAATCGCACGCGGGTCAAGATGGTAGTAGTCGAGGAAGTTCCCCAGTGTCAGGGGCAGACCGGTATCCTCGGTAAAGGTAGCCGCCCGCGCCACAAGCCCGGAGGTGCGGTCATAGGAGGCGCTGATATTGTCCAGCACATACTTTGCGGCAATTTTCTCCAGCTGAATGTAGCAGCCCTTAGGCGCAGAGACAAAGCCCTCTTTGAGCTCCCGGCTGACGCTGCGGGTGGTGTTGGAAAGCAGTGCTGCGAATTTCTCCTCAAAATTGTACTTTTTGTTGGCCTGTCCGATGAAATCCAGAACGGTCAGGCAATCCTTGTTTTCTGCCAGACGTAAGCCGCGCCCCAACTGCTGCAAAAACACGGTCAGCGACTCGGTAGGACGCAGGAACAGCACCGTGTTCACCTCGGGGATATCCACGCCCTCGTTGTAAATGTCCACCACAAAGAGAAAACGGAGCTCCCCGGAAACCAGCCGCTGCTTGGCGGCGTTGCGCTCCTCGTCAGGAGAGTCGCCGGTCAGTGCCATAGATGGAATGCCGTGGGTATTAAAGTAGCGTGTCATGAATTGGGCATGAGCGATGGAAACGCAGAAGCCCAGACCCTTTACCTCGTCGATATCGGTGACATATTTCAGGATGGAGTTCACCACAAGGTCAGCGCGGCGCTCCGCCACCATGCCGCTGAGGGTGTACAGGTTGGACAGTTCGGCCTTATCATAACCGCCGGTGCGCCATTTCAGACTGCTCAGGTCGGCCGTATCGGTCACGCCGAAATATTGGAACGGGCACAGCAGTTTCCGGTCAATGGCTTCCGGCAGACGGATCTCGGCGGCAATGCGCCCGCCGAAATAGTCCAGAACGCTTTTGCCGTCCATACGTTCCGGGGTAGCGGTCAGTCCAAGCAGGATCTTCGGCTGGTAATATTCCAACAGCTTCTGATAAGTGGGTGCAGCTGCATGGTGGAACTCGTCTACAACGATGTAATCGTAAAAATCTGCTGCCGTTTTGGCGGCAAGCTCCTGAGAATTGAAGGTCTGGATGGAAACAAACAGATGGTCGATGCTGTCGGCTTTGTGGCTGCCCACATACAGCTCGCCGAAATTGGCATCCTTCAGTACCGCCCGGAAGGTGTACAGGCTCTGCTTCAGGATCTCCTCTCGGTGTGCCACAAACAGCAGACGGCAGGGCTGCCCCGGATGCTGTTTGCAGAAGCGCTTGTAATCCAGTGCGGAGATCACAGTTTTGCCGGTGCCGGTAGCGGCGACCACCAAGTTGCGATTATACCCCCGAACGGTGCGCTCGGCATCCAGCCGGTCCAGGATTTCCTGTTGGTAGGAATAGGGCAGAATATCCAGGGTATAGATCCCGCTATGGTCGGCCTCGCTGCATCTTTTCGGCTTTCAGGGCCCGCGCAAAGGCGCTCCCGCTGACCTTCGTTGTAGTACTCAAACTCGCCGGCGTTCCAGTAGCTTTCAAAGGTGGCGGCAATCTTATCGATGGTCTCCGGTAGGTCCTTCCGGGCCACCTTGACGTTCCATTCCAGTCCGCTGGAAATTGCCGCATTGGACAGGTTGGAGGAGCCAACATACGCTGTGGTAAAGCCGGTGTCCCGGTAAAACACATAGGTCTTTGCGTGCAGGCGGGTACGCTTGGTGTCGTAGCTGACCTTGATCTTCGTATTGGGCAGCTGGCGCAGTTCTTCGATAGCCTTTACATCGGTGGCACCCATGTAGGAAGTGGTAATGATACGCAGCTCTCCGCCGTTCTGGGTAAACTGCCGCAGCTCGTCCATGATGAGGCGTAAGCCGCTCCATTTGATAAAGGAGACCAGCATATCGATGCGGTCAGCGGATACGATCTCCTTTTTCAGCTCCGTGTACATCTGCGGCTCATGGATAGCGCCGGTAAACAGGGAACTTTGCGCAATAGAGGTCTCCGGGCGGTCAATGTCTTTTGCGCTTTTCCCTGTAGCAAGGCGCGGGTCGTTCTGCTGCAAAAGTGCAAGAAGCTGCTCTGCCCGCTGGTCAACACCGAGCGAGGCAAAGTCAGCTTCCTGTGTGGTGTTCTGGATGGTGGTCACGATCTGGTTTGCCAGCTGGATCTGCGCCTCGATGCCGCCGCCGTTATCCTGTACGTTCTCAAGACCCTTTTGTACCACGTCGGTCAGATACTGCGCCAGTACCTTGGCAGCCTCCGCCGTGTCGATGGGCGCAGTAGACTTGCGGGCTTCCGGGATCTCTGCAAGCTCGCTGTTTAGTGCGTTGCTGATGACCTGTTCATACAGTCCGGGGTAGAGCATAGATGCACTTCCTTGCCGTTTTCTTTTATTATAACGCCCGGTAGAAGAATATTCAATGATCGAGGGTATGAGATATGCTTTGCGATTCTCTACCACTTAGATCAGGGTGACGACTCGCATGATGTCAGCCTTGCGCAGTTTGCCACAACAATGCATCCTTTCAGTCCGTATTCAGCCAATTTTAGCTCTAGTTAAACATGAGCGTTATCGGGAAGAAAATAACAGTATTTATATTTCGAACAATAGGAGCGGAACCTTGAAAAGAGACGCTACGCTTATTGTTGAACGAGTGGGAACGGTGTATTTGATATACAAAAACCTTTCCGAGATTTGTAAGACCTTTGCATTGATTTCGTTCGTTTGTTGGAGTAAAATAAAAATGGTTTGTTATAGACCGCCACCATCCGTGAATGAACGATGTTGAGGGTTACTATGGAATACGTATCAATTAAACAAATCTCTGAAAAATGGGGCATTTGTGCAAGACGAGTGCAGACCTTGTGTACAGAAGGCCGCATCGAAGGAGCACAGCGTGTTGGGCACCAGTGGATCATTCCTGCAGATGCTCCAAAACCAAAAGATGCTAGAATAAAGAGCGGAAAATACATTAAATCGAAGAATGAAAATGGAGAAGATATAGATGAACAGAAAACCATATAGTGCAGGTGCAGTGAAATTTTCATTCTGGTTTATTGAGTTTCGGAAAACGGTCCAGTTACTGGCAGAGGGCAAGCGCTTTTCGGAAATAAAACTGTTGAACGAGCAAGAGAATATTTACAGCGCATCCACAAAGGCACGGGCACAGATGATCTACTCTACCGTTACGGCGCGCATAAAGATGCTGGACCCCAGCTTTTACCCGGTTTTCCTGAGCAGCGATATTGCAACGCAGAAGATGTTTGCGCTGGTAGCAGCACTTGCACACGATACGCTTTTCTTTGACTTTGTGTACGAAGTTGTGCGGGAAAAGATGATCCTTGGAGTGGACGAACTGACTGATGCGGATATCCGGGTGTTCTTCAAGGACAAGCAGGCGCAAAGCGAGAAAGTAGCAGCCTTTCAGGACTACACGCTGCATCGGCTGGGAGCGGCATACAAAACGCAGCTCTACGAGGCAGGAATGCTGGACGGAAACAAGGGCAGCTCACGCAAGATCCTGCGCCCGATTTTGGACATTGCGCTGGAACGCTGGCTGCAAGACAATGGATATGCCATTATGGTCAATGCGCTTACGGGGGTAAGATAAGATGGAAACTGTGAATGGATGCCTGAGTGACCGGCTGGATGAGATGGAAGCGGCAATCCGGAAAACGTCCTGCCGCGAGGGAACCGGCAGAGCCAACGAGGTGAACTACTGGGTTTTCGACTATCCACCGGAAAAAGAGCTGGAAGTCCGTGCTCGAATCGAGTATATGAAAGGCAAAAATGCCCGTGGCGATGATGACTTTGATCTGGTGGTATTTGATCTCTACGATGTCATCATTGATTTTCTGGAGAAGAAGCGCTTTTTGGAAAAGTGCTATGACTTTGAAAAGAAAAACGGGATGGAACGGATCACCAAAGCGGTTACCAACGCCATGAAGATCAATGACAACGACAGCCTCATCGTGCAGTATATCAAGGAACATACGCCGGAGAACGCCATCGTGTTTTTGACGGGTATCGGAAAGTGCTATCCGATCTTGCGGTCCCATAAGGTTTTGAACAACTTGCACCAGGCGTTTGTGCGCTGCCCGGTCGTGATGTTCTTTCCGGGGACCTATAATGAGCAGGAGCTGATTCTGTTCAACGAGATCAAAGACGATAACTATTACCGGGCATTCCGGCTGGTGAAATAAAGGGAGGATGCAGTAGCTATGCAGATCAAGGAGATGTTCCGTAAGGAGATCGACCGTGAACTTCAGGGTGTTATCGTAGTCGGTCAGGGCGCAGAGACCAATGTTGCACAGGAACTGGAAGAGTATGTGGTGACTCGTGAACTGCAGCGGCACTTTGCGGATTTTTTCTACGGCTTATAAAAAGGTATTCTGGGCACCACGCCGAAAATGGGTGTATGGATCTCCGGCTTCTTTGGAAGCGGTAAATCTCACTTTTTGAAGATCCTGTCCTACCTGCTGGAAAACAAGCAGGTGGGCGACAAGCACGCACTGGATTTCTTTATCGACGATAAAAAGATCACAAACCAGATGGTTCTGGCGGATATGAAGCTGGCAGCAGACACGCCGACGGATGTGATCCTGTTCAATATCGACTCCAAAAGCGAATCCAACAGCAAGGAGAACAAGGATGCCATCGTGAACGTGTTCCTGAAGGTGTTCAACGAAATGCAGGGGTTCTGCGGCTCCATGCCCTACCTTGCGGATTTGGAACGCCACCTTGCTGAGGCAGACAGCTTGCTACGTTCAAGGAAAAATTTGAGGATGCCTATGGCGATGCGTGGGAGGATTCCCGGCAGGACTTTGATTTTATTCAGGACACCGTTGTGGAGGTTCTGGTGGAAATGGGCTTTATGAGCGAGCCCGCAGCCCGCAACTGGTGCGAAAAGGCAACGGAGCCCTACCAGATCAGCATCGAAGACTTTGCCAAGCGTGTGAAGGCTTATCTGGATAAGAAGGGCAGCAACCACCATGTTGTCTTTTTGGTGGATGAGATCGGTCAGTATATCGGCGATGACTCCAAGCTGATGTTGCCGGGCAGCGGAAAGTTTGAACGCACCGGTCTTGGCAGCGACCGTGACTGCAGAGAATCCACCAACACAGCCTTTAACTTCCTGAAAGCAAATGGAAACCGCATCAGCGGTGGCATCAGCACGGCATCTAAGGACTACATCATCAACTATCAGGATCTTCAGGGCATCGGTATGACAGGAAAGCTGGCACTGCCCACCTTGATTGCATTGTGCAGCATTGCCCTTGGTCGTCCCACGGTCAGTACCCTTGCAGTTCTGGGCGAGATCAGCATCAGTGGAACGATCTTGAAGGTAGATGAGCTTGCGAACAGCTTGCAGGTTTGCCTTGATAGTGGAGCGAAGAAAGTTCTGCTGCCGATTACAAGCGCTGCAGATCTTGGAACTGTACCTCCCGAATTAGTGGGAAGTTTTAATTTGATCTTTTATAGTAGTGCAGAGGATGCAGTGTTCAAAGCATTGGGTGTTGAATAAAGGGGAAAGTTTATATGGCACAATTTGGTGTTTATGGGATACTCGTCTAAAAGATTATACTGTAATATTTTTAAGATGGATTCCTTGCTAACATGGTCGACATGAAATACAAATTAATGTTTTGATGTAAAAATGAGGAGGTATCTATGGAAGATAGCGTTCTAAAGTATGATTTGTTTCAAAAAGCATATAAAAATTGAAATCAACTGCGTATTATGACAAGACAAACCTCCATTTGAGAGATCGGATTGCGGAAGCGGAAAACACTCTCAATATAACGATAGAGGAACGCTTGAAGGATTTGCACCAAGCGTTTGTAGCGTCAGATAGCACGAAGTGGGAAAGGAAAAAAGAAGATATTTTGGAAAGTATTTCCTGTCGTCTGCTTCCGAAAAAGATTATGGATACAAAGGAAGAAAAGAATTGTTCGGACGGAACAAAAGGCGTTTTGATTAGTGGAGTGCCAGCAAAACAAGTCAAAGTTGATGAGATACAATATTTCATTGACATGAAGATTGAGGGAATGATTCTTGGCGTTCTATGGATTATGATGATAGGATGGCAGTTGGATAAATCCTATACCAATTGCTATGGAAATCGTATACGAAAGACGCTATATAATGAATTTTCTAAAGAACCGACCTTTTCCCCAGCGCTGTTTGAGCCGTATTTTCAGAATTATGAGAGTTGGCGAGATCAGGCATTAACTTTGGCACAGAAGTGTATGCAACAAGATGATGTTCTGATTTTTACGCTAGACTTTAAGCGCTACTACTACTCCGTGGATGTATCAGAGGAATTCATGAAGGAGATTCTTACTAGGGTAAAAGGAAAATCTGACTACAATGAAGAATATCTGAGTAGGATAAATGACTTTGTGTACTGTGTGATCAAAAGATATTCACAAATCTACAGAGAGCATAGCGGAGAAGAGCGGATTCGCCGTATATTACCAATTGGGTTTCTGCCATCGGGGGTTTTAGCAAACGAGTGTCTGAAAAAATTTGATACAGCAATTTTGGACGGATGGAATCCACTTTACTATGGACGGTATGTAGATGATATATTGCTTGTGGAAAAGGTGGAAAAGGGAAGCCGAATCGCTCAAAAAGCGCAGAATGGTAAACTGGAATTCTATGAGGCCTTTGAATATTATACGGTAAATAATTCACGCTGGACGGGTAAAGAAAACCGGAATGCGAGGGCTGTTTCAAAAAAAAAGAAGAAGACGAATGTGGAACTTACTGTATTTTGCCAGAGTTTACAAAACCATTGGGAAGCGCCACGAAAATCCAATTACGGGCAAGCAAAATTAAGTTGTTCTACTTTCAGCGTGGACAATCGGATGCATTGATCACTTGTTTTAAGAATAGCATTGAAAAAACAAATCGGAATTTCGCTGGATGCCGGAAGATGACGCTGTGTTTCAGGAGGACGATTATTCGGAGGTTTTTGAACTAAGCCACCATGGAGTGAATAAACTTCGTGAAGTGGACGATATAGCTGTTGATAAATACGCACTTTCGAAATATCTGGGGAAGTTACAAAGGATAAATGGACTGATTTCGGAGAAGACGAAAGGAGAAGAGTATAATTTTGTCCGTGACATCCATAAAATATTTACGCCTAAAACAATAATTGAAAATTATACACTCTGGGAACGAGTAATTGCGATTTTATTTGTAAAAAAATCCTATAAGGCACTACTTAGGTTTATTGCCCTTGTCATAGACACGCTTGATAAAACAAGTTATGCCATAGAAGGAGTGGATGATGATACCGGATTTGTAACAAATGCATTGCGAGAGGCACTGCAAGAACATCTCATTTCCAGCATAGCTCGTCCGATGGCACTTCATGATGGGGAGACTTTTGAGGAATGGAAGTTAGAAGATGCGCAGAGTCTGCTCAGCGAACAGATGAAAGAACTTTTGACAAAAGCACAGAATCGTTCGAAAGGTTATTTTAAAGCTAAAATGCTGGATAAAAATCTGTGTGTTATCTGGCCAGAACTAGTGAGTTGTGGTGGTGAGAATCCGCAGAAAAAGGATCTGACCAATGAAGATAATGTAGTGGAGCTTCTGAAAAAAAAGAAACCTGCACAGAAACTTTTCAAGAAAAAATGAACAAGATTATAAATCAGAGATACATCTATTACCCCTACCTTATCAAACCGGCAGATCTGATGCTCGCAAGATTGATGTATGATCTTGTTCGTAAAAAAGATCTAGAAGATTTGAATAAAATCGAGGAAATTTTCAAACAATGCTGGCAGTTGAACTATAGCCCACTTCCATTTGAAGGTTGGACAAATAATAGATTTATAGAAGAAAATATAAAAACCGGTGAACTCAATAAGCAGCCCGTTTTTCAAATCGGAAAGCCGAGCTTTTCAAAGATTAGGGTAGCCGTTGCCAATATCCAAATGGACATTTCAAACTTTGACCAGGCTGTTATGCGTAAACCGAACAGAAGCTACCGAAGATATCAGCAGATAGCAGAACTGGTGAATACTGCTGTTCGGGAAAAAGCAGATATGTTGGTAATGCCGGAAGCGTGTACTCCAAAAGAATGGCTGCCAACGCTGGCTAGAACTTGCGAAAAAAATCATTTGGCAGTTGTAACAGGGGTAGAGCATATTATTGAGGATAACTGTGTTTATAATCTGACAGCAGTGATTCTTCCGTATGAAGAAAAGTGGACAGGTCAGTGGCACTCTGTGATTCTGTCCATTCAAAGAATCATTTTGCACCTGAAGAAAAAAAGGATGATTGAAAGCTTACATCTAAGAGCTATGGAAGGAATAGAAAGTTCTGAAGCTAAATGTGATGCAAAGTATGAGTTGTATAGCTGGAACGGATTTTGGTTTACAGTGTACTGCTGCTTTGAGCTTACATCCATTCGAGATCGTTCGATTTTTCAATCCTATATTGATGCGTTGATCGCAGTCGAGTGGAATCATGATGTGAACTATTATAGCAATATAATTGAATCACTAAGTAGAGATATTCACTGCTACTGCATCCAGACGAATACCTCCGAGTATGGAGACAGCCGAATCACAAAACCGTCTAAAACCGAAAATAAGGACATCCTGAGAATAAAAGGAGGAAGTAATGCAACAGCACATGTTGGAACTATTGATTTGGAACAGCTTCGAGAATTCCAAATGAAAGCATACAGTGGTCAAAAAGAAGATAAAACTTTCAAACCGACTCCGCCAGACTTTGACTATAAAGGAGCATATGAGCGTCGGAAAGGAACGATGTTTGAATGCTTTTGTGCGAAGAAAAAAGCAGATTAAATTTGCTGTTTGTAGCAGATCTGTAGCAAATTGCTTTGATTTAACGAATCACCGTCCTAAAAAACGAAAAGCCATCATGCATCACACGCAGGGGGTCTGGGGTTCGAGTCCCTAATTCTCCACCATACAGTTCGTACTCGAACCCGATTCTTTATGAAAAAGGGTTCGGGTACGTTTTTTGTTTATCGGAGGTTCTGCGGAAGGACTACTCGGAACGGTAAACGAGCAAAGGCAGGGTATCACTATGATAGTGGTATCCTGCCTTTTGCTTTGCGGAATCAAGTTCGCTTTGTGCGAACTTGATCGCCACCTATATGGCGCATTGAGGGCAGTTGCTGCGTACGTGCGTACCGGGAGCCTGTACACCTCTGGCAAGGTGTAACACACTAGACTTTGTTCCAAAGTCCGTGTGCTAAGGGGCAGGCTCCTTAGAATTCCTGTGGAGTGTGTACGCACGTACGCAGGAAAACGGCAAAATTTCACTATATCGGGGTGTTCTTTCATTGGAGAGTATGGTATACTCGGCTTAGTTCAACAAATCAAAATTTGGCGAGGTGATTTACATGAAAAAGAGCGCATCAAGAATCGTCGGTTTGGTAATGCTGATTATAGCTGTTGCATTTATAATGTTTGCGGTGAACCATCCAGAAATGAGTTTTCCTTGGAACAATACCATTACTTGGTTACTGTATGGTTTGTATGTTCTTGTGACAGTCGTGCTGCTTATTGCGCCTAAGATGAAGAAGTAAACAATTCCAGTTTGCCGTACTCGTTCCCAGCAGGGTTTGGGGCAGGCACGCCCCAACAAGAGCACTTCGGAAACTCACAAGAGGTGAAGAAGTGAAGTCCCGGATGGGCAGAAAATTTTCAAAAATTGAAAATTTGTGGCCACGGGACGATTCTTGCTCTCAGCTTTTTTCGCTGCTTTCGCAATTTTCACATTTCAATCTGCTCGCAGATTGTTGACAAGCTGCGCTTGACCCGATACTATAAAGGCAAGTCGAATACGCGCCAAGGAGGTGCAACCATGACCGCCGTGATCTACGCCCGCTATTCATCCGACAGCCAGCGTGAAGCGTCCATTGAGGGACAGCTGCGCGACTGCAAGGACTACGCCGAGAAGAACGGTATCACCGTGGTCGGCACCTACATCGACCGTGCCTACTCTGCCAAGACAGATGACCGCCCGGACTTTCAGCGGATGATCAAGGACAGCGGAAAGAAAATCTTCGACGTAGTTCTGGTCTGGAAGCTGGACCGCTTTGCCCGGAACCGATTCGATGCCGTGAACTACAAGTACCAGCTGGAAAAGAACGGTGTCCATCTGGTGTCTGTCATGGAACCCATCTCGCAGGGGCCTGAAGGCATTATGGTGGAGAGTATGCTGATTGGCATGGCGGAATACTATTCCGCCGAACTCGCCCTGAAAGTGGCGCGCGGTGAGCGCGAAAACGCCCTCCAGTGCAAGTACAATGGCGGTGTGGTGCCGCTGGGCTTCACCATTGGCAAGGAGGACAGGCTGTACCATATCGACCCGGAGACGGCTCCCATCGTGCAGGAAATCTTCACCCGGTATGCCGACGGCGAACCGGCTGAGAAGATTGCGGCATCCCTGAACGAGCGCGGCCTGCGTACCCGCACCGGAAAGCCGTTCGTGAAGAACAGCTTCTTCCAGATCTTCCGCAACCGCCGCTACATCGGCGAATACCGCTACAAGGACATTGTGACGCCGGGCGGCATTCCGGCCATTGTTGACCAGGACCTGTTTGACCGGGTGCAGCAGCGTTTTGAGCAGAACAGGATCGCCCATGGTCGGCCTGCAAAAGAGGATGTGAGCTATCTGCTGACCACCAAGCTGTTCTGTGGCAAGTGCGGCACCCTGATGGGTGGCGAAAGCGGCACCAGCCACATGGGAAACACCTACTATTACTACAAGTGCGGCAACGCCAAACGCCACGGCAAGGCGCACTGCGACCTGAAAGCCATCCGCAAGGAGCCGCTGGAGCGGTTCGTGGTGGAGACTGCCATTAAGGTGATTTTCAGTGATGAAATCATCGAACAGCTGATAGATTTGGTCATGGAAGCCCAGCAGAAGGAGAACACCCGGCTGCCTGTCCTGAAAGACCAGCTCAGGGACACAGAGAAGCGGCTGGCAAACCTTCTGGAAGCCATTGAACAGGGCATCCTGACCCCGACCACCAAGCAGCGGTTGGACGAGCTGGAAGCCCGGAAAGAAGTTCTGAACACCAGCATTCTGGAAGAAGAGCTGAAAAAGCCCGTCCTGACCCGTGAGTGGATTCGATTCTGGCTTGAGAAATTCCGCAAGGGTGACGTGGGCAGCACGGAACACCAGCGGCAGATCATTGATACCTTTGTCAACTCGGTCTACGTCTTTGATGACCGGGTCGTGCTCAATTTCAACTTCACGGACGATGCCAAAACGGTCACCCGTGAGGAAGTGTTGGGTTCGAGTGCTGTGGAAAATGCTCCACCAAACAGGAGTCACCAACTTTGGTTGGCGGCTCTTTTTGTTGCATTCTTGTTCGTAAGTCCGTGTGTGGAAAATTAGAAACTCGAACTCCGGCGGCGACGAAATTTTGAGCAGAAAATAACGCAAAAGGCAGGGTATCACCATGGCGGTGGTATCCTGCCTTTTTGCATGATAGAACGTGTTTTGAGGGGAATTTTACGCTTCCCCCACCACAAAGGTCAATTCCGCCGTAGCGGCACATTTGCCGTCCACATAAGCCGACGCCTTGCCGACGCCGACCGGGCCGTGCTGTTCCACCAATTCGCAGTGGAGGGTGAGCACGTCGCCGGGGATGACTTGTATGCGGAAGCGGGCGTTCTTGATGCCGCCGAAGAGGGCCAGCTTGCCCTTGTTTTCGGGCAGGGAGAGGACCGCCACGGCGCCGGTCTGGGCCAGCGCTTCGAGGATGAGTACACCGGGCATGACCGGGTGGCCGGGGAAGTGGCCGTTGAAAAATTCCTCGTTGCGGGAAACGCACTTGCGGCCGATGGCCCAGCGGCCCGGCTCGTAGTCGAGGATGCGGTCCACGAGGGCGAAGGGATAGCGGTGGGGCAGGAGGGCGGCGATCTGTGCGCTGTCCAGCGCGTTCGCGTTCTCCCGCACGGTGCGGGGTTCTGCCATGGTCAGCCCTCCCATCTGCGCAGGGCGATGCAGGCGTTGTGCCCGCCAAAGCCGAGGCTGTTGCTCAGAGCGTAGGTCATGGCCTGTGCACGGCCTACATTGGGCACATAATCGAGGTCGCACTCCGGGTCAGGCTGCTGGTAGTGGATGGTGGGCGGGGCGAACTGATCCCGCAGGGCCAGCGCGGTGAACACCGCCTCCACGCCGCCCGCGCCGCCCAGCAGATGGCCGGTCATGCTCTTGGTGCTGACGACGGCGATGTCCTTGGCGTGGTCGCCGAAGACGGCGTGGATGGCGGCAGTCTCGCAGCTGTCGTTCATGTGGGTGCCGGTGCCGTGGGCGTTGATGTGATCCACCTGCTCCGGGGCGACGCCCGCATCGGCCAGCGTCAGCTTCATGCAGTCGATGGCTCCTGCGCCGCCGGGGGCCGGGGCGGTGAAGTGGTAGGCGTCGCAGTTGGCACCGTAGCCCACGACTTCCGCGTAGATCTTGGCACCGCGTGCCTTGGCGTGATCCAGCTCTTCCAGAACCAGCACGCCGCTGCCCTCGCCCATGACGAAGCCGCCGCGCCGTGCATCGAAGGGGAGGCTGGCTGCGTCCGGGTCAGTGGCCGTGGAAAGGGCCTTCATGCTGGTAAAGCCGCCGATGCCCAAGGGGCTGATGCAGCTTTCCGCACCGCCGCAGACCATGGCGGTCTCGTAGCCGTCGCGGATGCGGTGGAAGGCGTCGCCCACGGCGTTGGTGCCGCCCGCACAGGCGGTGACCGGGCAGGTGCAGATGCCTTTCAAGCCAAAGCGGATGGCGATCTGTGCCGCCGCCATGTTGGCGATGGACATGGGCACGAAATAGGGGCTGACCTTTTCCATCCCCTTTTCCTCGCCGCGGGTGTGCTGCTCCTCGATGGTGGGCAGCCCGCCGATGCCGCTGGAAAGGATGACGCCGGTGGTCTTGGCATCCGCTTCGGTGTCGAGGCCGCTGTCGGCGAGAGCTTCGGCGGCGGCGGCCAGCGCCAGCAGGGTGAAGCGGGCCATCTTGCGGGCTTCTTTTTTGTCCACGACGGTCTCCGGGTCAAAATCCTTTACTTCGCCCGCCAGCTTGCACTTGAAATCGGTGGTGTCGAATTGGGTGATGGGGCCGATGCCGCATTTGCCTGCCTTCGCGGCGTCCCAGCTGGCAGAAACGCTGGTGCCAAGCGGGTTTACGGTGCCGAGGCCGGTGATCACGACTCTGCGTTTTTCCATGAGAAGTTTCTCCTTTTACATTGCCATGCCGCCGTCTGCACAGAGCACCTGCCCGGTGAGATAGCTGCTTTGTTCTGCGGCGAAGAACGCCACGGCGTTTGCCACGTCCTCCGGATTGCCCGGCCGGCCCAGCGGGATGCCTTTTGCCATTTCGGTGCGGACAGCCTCCGGCAGAGCGGCGGTCATATCCGTGGCGATGAAGCCGGGAGCCACCGCGTTGACGGTCACGTTCCGGCTGGCCAGTTCCCGCGCCAGGCTCTTGGTCAGGCCGAGGAGCCCCGCCTTGCTGGCGGCGTAGTTCACCTGTCCGGCGTTGCCCCGGAGACCCACCACGCTGGAGAGGTTCACGATGCGGCCATAGCGCTGGCGCACCATCCGGCGGGCGGCTTCCTTGCAGCAGAGGAACGCGCCCTTCAGGTTCGCGTTCAGCACCGCGTCGAAGTCCTCCTCGCTCATCCGTAAGATCAGGTTGTCGCGGGTGATGCCCGCGTTGTTCACAAGGATATCCACCCGGCCAAAGGCGGCGGCTGCTTCGTCAAAGAGCCGCTTGCAGTCTGCGGCGCTGGCCACATCGGCCTGTACGGCTACGGCGTTTGCACCTTCCGCTTTGCAGAGAGCTACAGTCTCAGCGGCGGCGGCTTCGCCGTGGCAGTAGTTCACGACGACATTGCAGCCCTGCTTTGCCAGCGCAATGCAGACGGCCCGGCCGATGCCCCGGCTGCCGCCGGTGACGATGGCAGTGCGGACGATTTTTTCTTCGCTCATTGTTCTTCCTTCCATGCGGTCAGCACCGCATCCAGCTGCGCCGGGGTCTCCACCGATGTGCAGACGACGCCGGGCAGGGTCTTTTTCACAAAGCCGGAAAGGGCGCTGCCCGGCCCGACTTCCAGAATGTGATCCACCCCAAGCTGCCCCAAGCGGCGGAGGGTGTCCTCCATGTAAACGCTGCTCTGCACCTGCTTCACCAGCAGGGCGGGGATGCTGCTGCCGTCGGGCATTTCGCGGCCAAGGCAGTTGAAGAGCACCGGCACCTGCATTTCGCCGAAGGCCTCCGTCTCGAACCGTTTGGCCAGCGCGTCCCCGGCAGGGGCCATGAGGCGGGTGTGGAAGGGGCCGCTGACCTTGAGGGGGATGCAGCGGCGGGCACCGGCGGCCTTTGCCAATTCAGCGGCTTTGTCCACGGCCGCGTTCTCGCCGCCGATGACGAGCTGACCCGGACAGTTGTAGTTGCAGATCTGCACACAGCCCAGCGCCGACGCCTCTTTGCAGCAGACGGCGAGGGCATCCCGGTCAGGTTCAGCACGGCGGTCATCCCGCAGTCGATGCCCTTGGCCGCGTCGGCCATGGCTTTGCCACGATAAGCGGCCAGCTCGATGGCCTGTTTCGCGGTGAACACCCCTGCGGCTTCCAGCGCGGAGTATTCGCCGAGAGAGAGCCCGGCAGCATAGGAGGGCTGTACGCCTTTTTCGGCCAGCACGGCGCTGACGCCGCAGGCAAAGGCCACCATGCAGGGCTGGGTGTATTCGGTTTTGGTTCAGAACGCCGTCCGGATCCTCGAAGCAGACGCGGTGCAGGTCAAACTCCAGCGCCGCGCGGTCGAAGGGCGCCCGGAAAGCGGGAAAGTCCTCGTAAAATTCTCTGCCCATGCCGGGGTGCTGGGCACCCTGACCGGCATACAAAACGGCAAGTTTCATAGGTTGTGCCTCCATTCGGTCACAAGTTCGTCCATCAGTTCCCGGACGGTGTACATCCGGTCCAGTCGGCCCACGTTGGCCCCGCAGAAGAACAGCCCCTCCTCCACGTTGCCCTTCACGGCCTCAATGAGGGCGTGGGTGATGCAGTAGGGCACCTTGGCGGGGTCGCAGCTCTTCAGGCAGCGGGCGCAGCGCTTCGGCGGGAAGCGTCTGCCTTCTGCCAGTGCCTGTACCAGCGGGGTGTTCAGCGCCCGCCCCGGCATCCCCACCGGGCTGTGGATGATCCGCACATCCTCGGCGCTGGCGTTCAGCAGAACGTCCTTGTAGCCTTGGGAGGCGTCGCACTCGTAGGTGGGGATGAAGCGGGTGGCAAGCTGGACTCCAGCCGCACCCAGCTTGGTGAAGTGGGCCATGTCGGCCCCGGTGTAAACGCCGCCCGCCACGAAAACGGGGATGGGGTGGCCGAACTGGGCCGCAAAGGGCTTCACCTCGGCCAGAACTTCCGGCAGGATGGTGTCGAGGGGCTGGCAGGTCCCGGCCAGCAGTTCTTCCTCGGCAAAGCCGAGGTGCCCGCCCGCCTTGCAGCCCTCGATGACCACAAAGTCTGCGGTGCGGCCAAAGGCCTTGGCCCAGCGGCGCAGGATGAGCTTCGCCGCTCTTCCGCTGGAAACGATGGGCGCAATGGCAACGTCCGGCGTGTTCACAAGGCCGGGCAGTTCCAGCGGGAGCCCCGCGCCGGAGACCACCGCGTCCACCCCCGCTTCCACAGCGGTGCGGATGGCGGCGGCGTAGTCCTGCGTGGCTACCATGGCGTTGATGGCCACCATGCCCGCGCCATGGGCAATTTCCTTAGCTTTTCGGATCTCTGCCGCCAGTGCGCGGTGGTTGGCGGCTGCTGGGTCGCGGGCAAAGTCCGGCTCCCGGTAGCCCGCGTCGGCGGTGGAGATGCAGCCCATGCCGCCGCACGCGGCCACGGCACCGGCCAGCCCGCCGAGGGAGACCCCACGCCCATGCCGCCCTGTAAGATGGGCACGGACAGGGCCTTTTTGCCGAGGGTCAGCATTCGTCGCTCAGCGCGGCGATGCGCTGCCTCCCGCCGTCCCACAGGTCAGCCAGAATGTCGGCCACGGGGCGCACCTCGTGGAGCATGCCTGCCACCTGACCGGCCATCAGGCTGCCGGTGGCGGTGTCGCCCTCAAAGACGGCCCGGCGCAGACTGCCCAGCGTGTACTTTTCCAGTTCCATTTTATCGGCCCCGGCCTTTTCCTGCCGGACGTATTCCCGGCTCATCCGGTTCTTCAGCACCCGGACGGGGGAGCCGCCGATGCGGCCGGTCACGATGGTGTCGCTGTCCTTGGCCTTGAGCAGGGCGGCTTTGTAGTTTTCGTGGATGGGGCACTCCTCGCTCACGAGGAGGCAGGTGCCTACCTGCACGCCGCAAGCCCCCAGCGCCAGCGCGGCGGCAAGCTGCCGCCCGTCGGCGATGCCGCCCGCCGCAATGACGGGCACGTTCACAGCGTCCACCACCTGCGGCACCAGCGCCATGGTAGTCATTTCGCCCACGTGGCCACCGCTCTCGGTGCCCTCGGTAATGACGGCGTCGATGCCCAGCGGCTCCAAGTGCTTGGCCAGCACGGCTGCGGCCACCACGGGGATCACCTTGATGCCTGCGGCTTTCCACATGGGCACATATTTGCCGGGGTTGCCCGCGCCGGTGGTGACGACTTGGACGCCTTCCTCCACCACGATCTTGGCAAATTCATCGGCCTGTGGGTGCATCAGCATGATGTTCACGCCGAAGGGCTTGTCCGTCAGCTCCTTGCAGCGGCGGATATTTTGGCGCAGGGTATCGGCGTTCATGCCGCCCGCGCCGATGAGGCCCAGTGCTCCTGCATTGGAACAGGCAGCGGCAAACTCGCCGGTGGCGATGTTGGCCATGCCGCCCTGAATGATGGGGTACTTCGTCCCCAGAATTTCGTTCAACAATTTCATATTCACTCTCTATACTGAAAAATCGCGCCGCCCCATGTCAGGCCGCCGCCGAAGCCGATACAGGCCAGCGGCTGCCCGGCGGGCAGAAGTCCGCGCTCGGCCAGCTCGTTGAGGGCCACCGGGATGCTGGCGGCGCTGGTGTTGCCGTGGCGATCCATGTTCTTGTAGAACTTGGCCGGGTCGGCGTTCAGCGCTTTCACGCAGTGGTCGATGATCCGGCTGTTGGCCTGATGGCAGACCACCCACGACAGATCGCCGAGGGTGAGCTGCGTTTCGTCCAGCACCGCGTGGAGGCACTTGGGCAGGGTCTCCACTGCAAAGCGGAACACTCCCCGGCCATCCATCGTGTGGGGGCGGAGCCGTTCCGGTCCGGCCCTCCGGCGTGGAGGACATCGCTGCCCCGTGCGCCCAGCGTCAGGGCGAAGGGGGTGTCAGCCAGCCGGAAAATGGCGGCTCCGGCCCCGTCGCCGAACAGCACGCAGGTGGAACGGTCGGCGGGGTCCATCAGGCGGGGAGAGCCTCGCACCCGATAACAAGGGCGTACTGCCCGCCCAGCGTAGCCAGCAGCCGCGCGCCACCGCCGTGCCATACAAAAAGCCGGAGCAGGCGGCGTTGATATCCAGCGCGGCCTGCTCCGGCAGACCCAGCGCCGCCTGCACCTGACAGGCCACGCTGGGGGTGGCGTCCGGGGCGGAGAGGGTGGCGCAGACGCAGCAGGAGATATCAGAAGGGGAGAGGCCGCTGCGTTCCAGTGCCTGACGGGCGGCGGCAATGGCCAGCGTGGCGGCCGATTCTTCCGCCGTGCACCAGTGCCGGGTGCGGATGCCGGTGCGGCTTTCGATCCACGCATCGCTGGTGTCAACCATCTGGCTCAGCTCGTCGTTGGTGACCGTGCGGCCGGGCAGGGCCCCGCCGGTGGCGGTCAGTAGTAAACCGTTCATGCGTTCCTCGTTTCTCCGATCTGGCGGTATTTTTTGTAGCGCTGGTCGGTAAGCTGTTTTTCGCTCATCCGGCAGAGCTCTTTCAGGTGCATCCGCAAAGCGGCGTCCAGCCGCTCGAACAGAGCTGCATGGCTGCGCTGGGCCCCGCCCACCGGCTCCGGGATGACCTCTTCCACGATGCCGCCCCGGTACAGGTCCTGCGCCGTCAGCTTCATCATCTCACAGGCTTCGCCGCTGCGGGAGGCGTCCTTCCACAGGATGCTGGCAAAGCCTTCGGGGCTGAGGACGGAGTAGACCGCATTTTCCAGCATCAGGATGTGGTTGGCCACGCCCAGCGCCAGCGCGCCGCCGGAAGAGCCTTCGCCGGTGACGACCGCAAGGACCGGCACGGTCAGGCCGCTCATTTCCATAAGATTCCGGGCGATGGCCTCGCCCTGTCCCCGCTCTTCAGCCTCCTTGCCGGGGTATGCGCCCGGCGTGTCGATGAAGGTGATGATGGGGCGGCGAAACTTTTCGGCCTGCTTCATCAGCCGCAGCGCCTTGCGGTAGCCTTCCGGCCCCGGCATCCCGAAGTTACAGGCCAGATTCTCGTTCAGTGTGGAACCTTTGCGGTGGCCGATGACGGTCACGGGCATCCCGTGGAACCGGGCCATGCCGCCCAGGATGGCGGGGTCTTCCCGGCACTGACGGTCGCCCCGCTGCTCAAAGAAATCGGTGAACAGGGCGGAAATGATCTCGTCGATGTGGGGGCGCTCCGGGTGCCGGGCCAAAAGACCCGGTCTTCCGCCGTCAGCGGGCCGCAGGTACGAAGGATCTCGTCCTCCTCCACGGCCAGCTCGGCCAGTTCCGAAGCGTGGGCCGTCAGGGCGTCCATGTCATTGCCGTTGCCTTTCAGCGCGGCGATCTGGGCGTCCAGCGGGGCCAGCTGCTCTAAAATTTCCTTGATCATTCGTGTTTTCCTCCTGCATGGAGCTGCAAGACTTGGATCAGCGTATCCCGCAGCTGGCTGCGGGGCACGACCTGATCCACAAAGCCGTGCTCCATCTGAAACTCGCTGCGCTGGAAGCCTGCGGGCAGCTTTTCGCCGATGGTCTGTTCAATGACACGGGGCCCGGCAAAGCCGATGAGGGCGCCCGGCTCGGCCAGCATGATGTCGCCGAGGCTGGCGAAGCTGGCGGTGACGCCGCCGGTGGTGGGGTGGGTGAGCACGCTGACATACAGCCCGCCCTTGGCCGAAAAGCGCTGGATGGCGGCGGACGTCTTGGCCATCTGCATCAGGCTGAAAATGCCCTCCTGCATCCGGGCTCCGCCGCTGGCCGAAAAGATGACCAGAGGGAGCCGCTTGGCCGCGGCGTACTCCACGGCGCGGGTGATCTTGTCGCCCACGGCAGTGCTCATGCTGCCCATGAGAAAGCGGCTGTCCAGCACGGCAGCCACGCAGGCCACCCCGCCGATGCGCCCTGCCGCTGTGACGGCGGCCTCGCGCAGCCCGGTCTTGTTCTGGGCGGCGGAAAGTTTCTCGCCGTAGCCGGGGAAATCCAGCACATCCTGCGGGGCAAGGTCAGCATCCAGTTCCCGGAAGCTGCCGTGGTCCAGCACCAAGCTGAGCCGGTAGTACCCGCCGATGGGCATGTGATAGCCACAGTTGGGGCAGACGTACAAGCTTTTCGCCCACAGGGTGCGGGCAGCGCGGCGGCCGCACTGCTTGCACTCTACGAACTGCGGCTCGTGCCAGACGGCCCCCGGCGTCCCGCTTGGCCTTGAGCTGGAAGGTGCGCTCCCGCATCCGGCCGGGGAAGAGATCTCGGATATCGTTCATGGTTCTCTGCCTCAGATATGTGCGGTGATGTAGTTGTAGATGTCGCCCACGGTCTTGAGGTTTGCCAGCTCCTCGTCGGGGATGGACCTCCACAGGCGTCTTCCAGAGCCATGTTCAGCTCCACCGCGTCCAAGCTGTCGGCTTCGAGGTCCTCGGTCAGGCTGGCCTCCATGGTCACCTTGTCCTCCTCGCAGCTCAGGGTATCGACAACGATCTTCTTCATTTCCTCGAAAGTCATGGTAGTATTCTCCTTTTTAATTGATAAATTTTATTATCTAAAAACATTGATGTTTCTTGCGAACACGACCATTATAGCCAAACCGTCGGATAAGTCAAGACAAATATCTAAAAAGTTTTAGATTTTACAATTCTGACACAGGTTGCTTCCTTTAAAAATAGGGGCTGTACAGCAAACGACCCCCGTCGGCTCTGTTTTCACACAGCAGACGGGGGCTCGTTAAAGCCAAGGACTGCGGCACACATGGCACCGCAGCCCTTGGCTTTGCGAAAACGGAACGCTGCAAAAAGATCGGATGCGTCGGAAAAGCTGCCATAAAAATTTGGCTTGTGCAGCGCCGCCGTGGGATCGCGCAGGGAGGCGGTGCTGTGCAGAGCCAGCGGCATCAGGCCCTGCAGTCTCGCCTCCGATTGCTGAACCTCAACGATTGTGATGCCAGTATACTGCAACAACACACAGTTGTCAAGCGGAAAATTGAGATTTCGCCATTTCATAGAAAAAACATTGCATTTCCTCAACGAGTGCGCTATAATAAACGCAGAAGCAACAGAAAGGATGGGAACCATTATGGCAGAAAAGGTCGAAAGTTTTTCCAAGCGGCTGCGGATCGGGCTGGACCGGAAGAGCATGACGCAGACGGAACTCTCGATCCGGTCGGGCGTCTCCAAATCGAGCATTTCGCGGTATCTCAAAGGCGACTGGGAAGGCAAGCAGGAGGCCGTGTACGCCCTTGCCGGGGCGCTGGGCGTCTCGGTATCGTGGCTGATGGGGTACGATGTGCCCATCACCGGCGTCGAAGCGCCCGGCACCATCCCGGCGGGGTTCGAGCCGCTGCCCCAGATGACCAATGTGCCGCTGGTGGGTTCCATCGCCTGCGGCACCCCCATTCTGGCGGAGGAGAACATCAAGGAGTACATCGGCGTCCCGGCGGCGTGGCGGGCCGATTTTGCCCTTGAGTGCCACGGCGACAGCATGGCCCCCCGCATCTGCGACGGCGACATCGTCTGCATCCGCCGCCAGCCGGAGGTGGAGTCCGGTCAGGTCGCGGCCGTCCGCATCGGGGACGAAGCCACCCTCAAGCACTTCTACCGCAGCGGCGACGTCGTTCAGCTCATCGCGGAAAATCCCGCCGTCTGCCCGCCCATGGTCTACGCGGGCACCCAGTTGGAGGAGATGGCCGTGGAAGGGCTGGCGGTGGGCATCTGCCGCAGTCTGGTGTAAGAAAGGAACGTTTCTATGAAGTATATCATGGCACTGGATGCCGGGACTACCTCAAACCGCTGCATCCTGTTCAACCAAGCGGGCGAAATGTGCAGCGTGGCCCAGAAGGAGTTCACCCAGTATTTCCCGAAGCCCGGCTGGGTGGAGCATGACGCCAACGAGATCTGGACCACCCAGCTGGGCGTGGCCCTTTCGGCCATGAACCAGATCGGGGCCGGCGCGGCGGATATCGCGGCCATCGGCATCACCAACCAGCGCGAGACCACGATCGTCTGGGACAAGGAGACCGGTGAGCCGGTCTACCATGCGATCGTCTGGCAGTGCCGCCGCACCAGCGAATACTGCGACGAGCTGAAAGCCCGGGGCCTGACGGAGAAATTCCGGCAGAAGACCGGCCTCATCATCGACGCCTACTTCTCGGCCACCAAGCTGAAGTGGATCCTCGACAACGTCCCGGTGCCCGCGCCAAGGCCGAAGCCGGGCGGCTGCTCTTCGGCACCGTGGAGACCTGGCTCATCTGGAAGCTGACCTGCGGCCGGGTCCACGTCACCGATTACACCAACGCCAGCCGCACCATGCTCTTCAACATTCACACGCTGGAGTGGGATGAGGAGATCCTGCGGGAGCTGAACATCCCGCGCCAAATGCTGCCCACGCCCATGCCCTCCAGTTGCTTCTACGCCGAGGCCGACCCGATGCACTTCGGCGCGGGCATCAAAATTGCAGGCGCAGCGGGCGACCAGCAGGCCGCCCTCTTCGGCCAGACCTGCTTTTCGGCGGGCGAAGCGAAGAACACCTTCGGCACCGGCGGCTTTCTTTTGATGAACACCGGCAAAACGCCGGTCATCTCGCAGAACGGCCTCGTCACCACCATCGCGTGCAGCGGCAACGGCAGTGTGAATTATGCGCTGGAAGGTTCGATCTTTGTGGCCGGTGCCGCGATCCAGTGGCTGCGGGACGAGCTGCGGCTGCTGGAAGACGCCCGCGACTCCGAGTACATGGCCCAGAAGGTCAAGGACACCAACGGCTGCTACGTCGTGCCCGCCTTCACCGGCCTCGGCGCGCCCCACTGGGATCAGTACGCCCGCGGCACCATCGTGGGCCTGACCCGTGGCTGCAACAAAAACCACATCATCCGCGCCACGCTGGACAGCCTGTGCTATCAGGTCAACGATGTCCTGCACGCTATGGAGGCCGACTCCGGCATCGCCATGAAGGCTCTCAAAGTGGACGGCGGCGCGTGCGCCAACAACTACCTGATGCAGACCATGGCCGACATCAGTAACCTGCCCGTGGAGCGTCCCTGCTGCGTGGAGACCACGGCTCTTGGCGCGGCCTACCTTGCGGGCCTTGCCGTGGGCTATTGGAGCTCCACGGACGAGGTCGTGAAGAATTGGTCGGTGGATCGCACCTTCCTGCCGCAGATCACCGCCGAGGAGCGGGCCAAGCGGATTAAGGGTTGGAACAAGGCCGTCCGCTGCTCCTACCACTGGGCGCTGGATGAAGAGGAATAATAAAAATTTTGGAGGAACATTATGGAGATTCGAACCGCAGGAACAGAGGATATCACAGCGCTGACCGCCGTTGAGGCAGAGTGCTTCCCACCGGCGGAAGCTGCCACTGCGCAGGAGTTCGTCGAGCGGGTCCGGTACTACGGGAACCATTTCTGGCTCCTGTACGAGGGGGACAAGCTGATCTCCTTCGTGGACGGTTTTGTGACGGACGAAGCCGACCTGACCGATGAGATGTACGAGAATGCCGCCATGCACAACGAGGACGGCGCGTGGCAGATGATCTTCGGGGTCAACACTCTGCCGGAATACCGCAAGCACGGCTATGCCGGGCAGCTGCTCCGCCGCGCCATCGACGACGCCAGACAGCAGCACCGCAAAGGGCTGGTGCTGACCTGCAAAGAGCGCCTCCTTCCGTACTACGCCCAATTCGGCTTCCGCGACGAGGGGGTGTCCGAAAAATCCACCCACGGCAACGTCGTGTGGCACCAGATGCGGCTGACGTTTTGAGAAACCCGCCGCAGTATCTGAAATAAAAACGACCAGATCCTCGCCAGTTCAAAGGACGCCATCACAAAATATTGGAAGTAACACAAACGAACCCCGGCCCTTTCCCGCATTCAGCATGGGAAAGGGCCGGGGTTTTATCGTTTCAGGTTCCGGTGGGTGCGCTTACCCCATCACGACGGTGACCTCCACGGTCTCTCCGGCAGGGGCGAGGGGCAGGACATTGCCCTCAATGGTCTTGCCGTTGACGGTGACGCGCTTCACGCCCTTCTGCACGGCAGCGGGGTTCTCGACCCGGATGTGGTACACGGCACCGCGATACCGGCGGGTGACCGTGAAGCCGGGCAGAGTGTGGGGGATGCAGGGGTCGATCTTGAGGCCGTCCAGCGTGGGCTGCACGCCGAGGATGTACTGGCTCACGTTGCAGAAAGTCCACGCAGCGGTGCCGGTCAGCCAGCTGTTCTTCGCCTCGCCAAAGGTGGGGGCGTCTTTCCCGGCCACCATCTGGCTGTAGACGTAGGGCTCCGTGCGATGAATTTCCGAAATGTCCTCGATGTAGGCGGGACAGGTCTTCTTGTAGACCTCAAAGGCCCGGTCGCCGTGGCCGAGGACAGTCTCGGCGCAGCTGATCCATGGGTTGTTGTGGCAGAAGATGCCCGCGTTCTCCTTGTATCCCGGAGGATAGCTGGAGATCTCACCAAGGTTGAGGCGGTAGGTGGTGTAGGCGGGCTGCAGCAGCACCACGCCGTACTTGGTATCCAGCCGCTCTTCCACGCTCTTGAGGGCCTGTTCCGCCTGACCGGTCTCCTTGCCGATGCCTGCCATGACGCACATGCCCTGCGGCTCGATAAATATCTGCCCCTCGTCGCACTCGCGGCTGCCGACGGGAACACCGAAGGCGTCATACGCGCGGCGGAACCATGCACCGTCCCAGCCGGCGGTCAGCGCGGCCTGTTCCACCTGCGCAATGGCGGCGCGGGCGTCGGCGGCTTCGTCCGGGAGGTCCCGGTGGCCGCACAGGTCGGCGTATTCCTCGCCGTATTTGACGAACATGCCTGCAATGAACACGCTCTCCGCCACAGGGCCTTCGCTGGGGCCGGTGATCTGGAAGCTCTCGCCCGGATGCTCGGAGAAGCAGTTCAGGTTCAGGCAGTCATTCCAGTCGGCACGGCCGATGAGGGGCAGCCCGTGCGGGCCGAGGTGGGTGCGGGTGAAGTTGAAGCTGCGGCGCAGATGCTCCATCAGCGGCTGAGCCTTGCTCTCGTCGTTGTCAAAGGCCACGGACTCGTCGAGGATGCTGTAGTCGCCGGTCTCGCGCAGATAAGCGGCGGTGCCCGCGATCAGCCACAGCGGGTCGTCGTTGAAGCCGGAGCCGATGTCGTTGTTGCCCTTCTTGGTCAGGGGCTGATACTGGTGATAGGCGGAGCCGTCCTCCATCTGGGTGGCGGCGATATCGAGGATGCGGCTGCGGGCGCGTTCGGGGATCATGTGCACGAAGCCCAGCAGGTCTTGGCAGGAATCGCGGAAGCCCATGCCGCGGCCGATGCCGCTCTCGTAGTAGCTGGCCGAGCGGCTCATGTTGAAGGTGACCATGCACTGATACTGGTGCCACAGGTTCACCATCCGGTCCAGCTTTTCGTCGCCGGAGTCCAGCTGCAGGGCGGACAGCAAGTCGTCCCAGTGGGCGGCCAGCGCTTTGCGGGCCTCGTCCACCTGCGCGTCGGTGGCGTAGCGGGCCATCATGGCCTCGGCGCGGGCCTTGTTGATGACGCCGGGGGTGGTGAACTTTTCGGCCACCGGGTTCTCGATGTAGCCCAGCCCGAAGAGGATGGTCTTCGTCTCCCCAGCTTCCAGCGTGAGGTGGAAGTGGTGGGGGCGCCGACGGGGGCCCAGCCGTGGGCCACGCTGTTGGAGCAGTGCCCTGCCTTGACGGCTTCGGGTTCTGCCGGGCCGCCGTACACGCCACAGAAAGCGTCGCGGCTGGTGTCGAAGCTGGTGACCGGAGCGTTGGCCCAGAACACAGCGTAGTGGTCCCGGCGCTCGCGGTACTCGGTCTTGTGATAGATGGCGTTGGACTCCAGCTCCACCTCGCCAATGGAGAAATTGCGCTGAAAATTGGAGCTGTCGTCCATAGCGTCCCACAGGCAGAACTCAACATAGCTGAACACATCCAGCGTGCGGGGGCGGTCGTCTTATTTTCCAGAGTCAGGCGGTCGATCTCGCACGCATCGCCGCGGGGCACGAACAGCTCCTGCTGGGCGCGGATGCCGTTCTTCTCACCGGTCAGGATGGTGTAGCCGAGGCCGTGGCGGCAGCTGTAGGAATCCAGCTCTGTCTTGGTGGGATGCCAGCCGGGGTTCCAGATTGTGCCGCCGTCGTTGATGTAGATGCGGTGGCCGTCCATATCCAGCGGGGAGTTGTTGTAGCGGTAGCGGGTGATGCGGCGCAGCCGAGCATCCCGATAAAAGCTGTAGCCTCCGGCGGTGTTGGAGACTATGGTGAAGAAGTCCTCGCTGCCCAGATAGTTTATCCACGGCAGGGGCGTGCGCGGGGTGTCGATCACGTATTCCCGGTGTGCATCATCAAAATGTCCGAATTTCATAAGATCTGTTCCTCCTTTGCTGAAAACAGGAAACGCGCTGCAACCATCAGAAAAGCGAAAACGATTGAGAACGCGCTGCAAAGAGAAAGAGAACGATTACGCTGCTTTAAGCATAGTCGATTCCGCGCCGAAATTCAAGGGGGTTTATGAAATATACAACACACCCGGCGAAACACGCCCTTTGGTCGGCTTGTAAGAATTTTGTAATTATTTTGAAGGAATCAACGAACTTTTTTCTTATAAGGCGGGAGGGGCGGCAAAAATCCGATGGAGAGGGAGCCGAGGCCAAAACCGCCCAAAGCAGCAAATCGGGAAAGAAATTTCCCATATATAAAGTAATTATAGAAATCCTGCCTTTGCTTCGCCCATTGACGAAACACTGGAACGAAATTTCATTCGAAAAACAGCGAAACTGACCGAAAATGGAGCAAACTGCATAATTTGGCCCCGACATAATCGAGCAAACCGCCAAAACGACTCTGTTTAGCACAAAACTTTTGATTTTAAGCTTGATTTTTGGTACGGAATGCGCTATATTGAAATTGCGAAAACGATTTAGGATTCGTTCAGAGCCAACCGGTTCCTGAGAGGAGGACGACGAAATGTCATCCCTGAAAGATCTGGCGCAGGAATGCGGGGTCTCGGTGGCAACGGTGAGCAAGGCGCTCAACGGCCAGCCCGATATCTCCGAAGCCACCCGCGCCCGTGTCCGGGAGGCGGCCCGCCGGATGGGCTATGTACCAAACATGGCGGCCCGCTCCATGAAGACCAACCGTACTTATAACCTCGGCGTTCTGTTTGTGGACGAACGCCAGAGCGGCCTGGGCCACGAATATTTCTCCGCCGTGCTGGACAGTTTCAAAGTCCGGGTGGAGCGGCTGGGCTACGATATCACTTTTATCAACCGCAACCTCGGCGGCAGAACGATGACCTACCTAGAGCACTGCCATTACCGCGGTGTGGACGGCGTGGTGATCGCCTGTGTGGACTTCTACGACCCCCAGGTGGTGGAGCTGGTGAACAGCGATGTGCCGGTCGTCACCATCGACCATGTGTTCAACAACCGGATGGCGGTCCTGTCCGATAACGTTATGGGCCTGTCGGCTCTGGTTCGGACGGCATACGCCCAAGGCCACCGCCGCATCGCTTTTATCCACGGCGAGCGCACCGCCGTCACCGAGAACCGCCTTGCGGGCTTCTACAAGAGCTGCGATGAGCTGGGGCTGGAAGTTCCCGATGCGTATGTGCGGGAGGGTATCTACCATGACGCCGCCCGCTGCGCACAGGAGACCAAAGCTCTGCTGGCTCTGCCGCAGCGGCCCACCTGCATCATCTTCCCGGATGACTTCTCCGCCATGGGCGGTTACAGCGCCATCCAGCAGGCAGGGCTCCGCATCCCGCAGGACATCTCCGTGATGGGCTATGACGGCATCTACCTCTCCCGCGTCATGAGCCCCAAGCTGGTGACCTACCAGCAGAACACCATGATGCTGGGACGCACCGCAGCGGATAAGCTGGTGCAGATGGTCGAGCACCCGCGTGTGACGCTGGCCGAACAGCTCCTCGTGACCGGCAAGCTGCTGGATGGCAGCTCGGTAGGCCGGCCGCCTCAAATTTAGTTCCCAAGCTCCGGGCGGACCGGAGTTTAGAAAAAATGGATTTAGGATGAACGAGAAAACCATTGAAGGAGGTTTTTCATTATGAGAAAGATTTCGCGTCGTAATTTCCTGCTGGCTTCTGGTGCAGTCGCAGTGACCGCAGCGCTCTCCGCATGCGGCGGTAGCTCTTCTTCTACCGCAGGCTCCACCGCTTCCTCCACCGCCGCTTCTTCTGCTGCAGCTTCTGAGTCCGCAGCCGCTGAGGGCAAGGTCCTGAACATCTGGTGCTGGAACGACGAGTTCCAAAGCCGGTTCAACGACTATTATCCCGAAGTCTCTGAGGTCGCCGCGGATAAGTCCACCACCACCCTGAAGGATGGCACCGTCGTCAAGTGGACCATCAACGCCAACGAGAAACAACTATCAGAACAAGCTGGACGAGGCCCTGCTGAATCAGGACTCCGCAGCCGATGATGATAAGATCGATATCTTCCTGATCGAGGCCGACTACGCCCTGAAGTACGTCGATTCCGATTACGTTCTGGATGTGAAGAAGGACATCGGCCTGACCGATTCCGATCTGGCTGGCCAGTATCAGTACACCAAGGACATCGTTACCGTCGATGGCAGCCAGCGCGGCACCACTTGGCAGGCAACGCCGGGCCTGTTCGCATACCGCCGCAGCATCGCCAAGGATGTTCTGGGCACCGATGATCCCACCGAAGTGCAGACCTATCTGTCCGACTGGGATAAGTTCAACGATGTCGCCGCACAGGCAGCCGCAAAGGGTTACAAGATGCTGTCCGGCTTCGATGACGCATACCGCACCTTCTCCAACAACGTCGCAGCACCTTGGGTCAGCGGCACCACCGTCACCGTCGATGAGAACATCATGAAGTGGGTCGATCAGACCAAGGAGTACACCGACAAGGGCTACAACAACCAGTCGAGCCTGTGGGACTCTCAGTGGGCATCCGATCAGGGCCCCACCGGTAAGGTCTTCGGCTTCTTCTACTCCACTTGGGGCATCAACTTCACCCTGCTGGGCAACTCTCTGGCAACGCCTACCGCCGAGGGCGGCAAGGAAGAAGTCGGCAACGGCATCTACGGCGACTACGCAGTCTGCGAAGGCCCTCAGCCTTATTACTGGGGCGGCACTTGGATCTGCGGCGCAGCAGGTTCCGATAACATCGAGACCATCAAGGACGTCATGCAGAAGCTGACCTGCGATGAAGCCATCATGAAGCAGATCACCCTCGACACGCAGGACTAGACCAACAACGAGAAGGCCATGAACGAGATCGCCAACAGCGATTATAAGTCCGACTTCCTCGGCGGCCAGAACCACATCGCTCTGTTTGCAGAAGCTGCAACCAAGATCGATATGTCCAACGCCGGTCCTTACGATCAGGGCCTGAACGAGAGCTTCCAGAACGCCTTCAAGGATTACTTCACCGGCAACGTCGATGAGGACACCGCAAAGGCAAACTTCGAGACTGCCATCAAGGAGAAGTATCCTGAGCTGACCGATGTTGTCTGGCCCGCATAAGAGTTGGGACGACCTCATAAACAACTGAAAAAAAGGGGGCGGGCCGGACGCTGTGTCTCGCCCGCCCCTTTTTTTCCTGAAAAACCGTCAGGAGGCAGCCACACGGGAGAAAAAACGAATAAGAAAGCGTCGAACAGCTACGCGAAATGGGGCTACAACTTCATTGCGCCGTTCTTCATCATCTTCGCGGTATTTCAGCTGATCCCTCTGGCATCCACCATTTATTACAGCTTCTTTGAATATTACCGCAGCGGCCTGAAGGTCATCGGACCCAGTTTCGTGGGTTTGAAGAATTACGTGACCCGCTTTGCAACAGACCCGCCGAAGTATTTCGGCAACACCCTGCTGCTCTGGATCATCGGGTTCATCCCGCAGATCGCAGTCTCCCTGCTGCTGGCGGCGTGGTTCACCGACCTTCGCCTGAAGCTGAAGGGCCAGACCTTCTTCAAGACGGTCATCTACATGCCGAACCTGATCATGGCCTCGGCTTTCGCCATGCTGTTTTTTGCCCTCTTCTCTGACAACGGCCCCGTCAATGCGGTGCTGGTCGGCATGGGCATCCTGAAGCAGCCGTTCAGCTTCCTGAACACCGTCTGGGGCAACCGCGGGCTGATCGGCCTGATGAACTTCCTGATGTGGTTCGGCAACACCACCATCATGCTGATGGCCGCCATCATGGGCGTGGATCCCACCCTGTATGAGGCTGCCGAGCTGGATGGCTGCACCCCGAACCAGATGTTCTGGAAGATCACCATTCCCCTCATCCGGCCCATCCTCGTGTATGTGATGATCACCTCGATGATCGGCGGTCTGCAGATGTTTGACGTGCCGCAGATCCTGACCAACGGCAAGGGCGGCCCGGACCGTACCTCCACCACCATGATCATGTACCTGAACAACCATCTGTTCAGTAAGAACTACGGCATGGCCGGTGCCGTTTCCGTGGTGCTGTTCCTCGTCTGCGCGGTGCTGTGCGTCATCGTTTACATGAGCCTGACCAAGGAAGACGACGGCCGCAGTAAAGCGGAGCGCAAGGCTTTGAAGGGAGGAAAGAAGTAATGGCAAACACTGCTAAGACAAAGTCGGAAAAAGCCACACTGGCTGCCCGCCGTACCGGCTGCTATATCGCACTGGTCCTCATCAGCTTTCTGTGCCTGTTCTTCTTCTACGTGCTGATCGTCAATTCCACCCGCACCCACTTCGAGATCCAGAAAGGCTTCTCGCTGCTTCCGGGCAAATCCCTGATGACCAACCTGAAAAACGTGCTGAACGACGCGAACATCCCGGTGCTGACCGGTGTGCGCAACAGCCTCATCGTCTCGGCTTGCTCGGCGGCCCTCAGCGTGTATTTCTCGGCCCTGACGGCTTACGGCATCTACGCCTATAACTTCCGGTTCAAGAAAGCCGCTTTCGCCATCATCCTGCTCATCATGACGATGCCCACGCAGGTCTCCGCACTGGGTTTCCTGCAGCTCATCACCAAGATGGGCCTGAAGAACTCCTTCCTGCCCCTCATCATCCCCAGCATCGCAGCACCGGCGGTCTTCTTCTTCATGAAGCAGTACCTCGACGCAAGTCTGCCGATGGAGATCGTGGAAGCGGCCCGCATCGACGGTGCCGGTGAGTTCTACACCTTCAACAAGATCGTGCTCCCCATCATGAAGCCGGCGCTGGCCGTTCAAGCCATCTTCGCCTTCGTGTCCAGCTGGAACAACTACTTCATCCCCGCTCTGGTTCTGGACTCCGCCGACAAAAAAGACCCTGCCCATCCTGATCGCACAGCTGCGCAGCGCGGACTTCCTGAAGTTCGATATGGGTAAAGTTTACATGATGGTCGCCATCGCGATCCTGCCCGTCATCATCGTCTACCTGCTGCTCTCGAAGTTCATCGTCCGCGGCGTGGCACTGGGTGGCGTGAAAGGCTAAAATTTCGACCGCGGCCAGTGGCCGAAACAGGGAGAAATTTTTGGCGCAGCGGTCTGCAAGACGCGAGGCCCGCTCAAGGGCCGAAGCGGATGCAGGGCACCGCAAGAGGGCGCTGCTTCCGTTTCCCGACCGGGAAACCAAACGAGCATTCGCCATATCGCATGGCAAACGGTTCGCGCAGCGGTCTGCAAGACGCGAGGCCCGCTTAAGGGCCGAAGCGGATGCAGGGCACCGCAAGAGGGCGCTGCTTCCGTTTCCCGCACGTGAGACCAAACGAGCTTTTTCTACGCAATCACCCATTCTCCTTCTATATATCATATCAAGCAAACAGCCCGGCTGGCCGCCGGGCTGTTTGCTTTTTCTGATTTACAAACCTGAACCGCTGTATTATAATGAAGTAAAAAATCATAGGAGGAATCCGAATTTGGTTCATCTGATCGAAGTGGTCTACCGTTTTCTCTGGGGCGATTGGTTCGTGCTGCCCATCGCGGGCGGCGTGGGGATCTCGCTGATGGTGGTGCTGCTGCTCACGGCGGGGTGTTTTTCACCCTGCGCACCCGGCTGCTGCCGGTCCGCCTGTTCCGGGATATGATCTCCGCCGTCTGCGAGAAAAACCAGAATAGGGAAAGCCTCTCGTCCTTCCAGACCCTCGTGGTCTCCACGGCCACCCGCGTGGGCATGGGCAATCTGGTGGGCGTCGTGGCGGCGGTTTCGGCGGGCGGTGCCGGAGCAGTCTTCTGGATGTGGGTCACGGCCCTGCTGGGGGCCTCCACCTCCTTTGTAGAGTCCACCTTGGCCCAGAAGTATCGGCAGCCTGACCCGCTGTATGGAGGCCAGCGCGGTGGTCCGGCCTATTATATCCACGTCCTCGCCGAGCGCAAGCGGGGGAAAAAGCTGCGCCGCTCGGTGGTGGCCGTGCTGTTCGCGCTGGCGGGCCTCATCTGCTGGTGCGGCATCAGTCAGGTCATCTCGAATTCGGTCAGCTCCGCCTTCCAAAATGCGTTCCAGATCCCGCCTATCGTTACCACCGTCGCGCTGGTGGCACTGGCGGCGGTCATCGTCCTGCGCAAGAATGCTACCGTCAAAAGTCTGGACGTTATCGTGCCGATCATGGCGGTCTGCTATTTTGTTATGACCCTCTTCGTCATCGCGGCCAACATCACCCATGTCCCGGCGGTGCTGGGCCGGATCTTCTCCGAAGCCTTCGGTCTGCGGCAAGCGGCTGCGGGCGGCTTCGGTGCCGTGCTGATGAACGGCATCAAGCGCGGCCTCTTCTCCAACGAAGCGGGCAGCGGTTCGGCCCCCTGCGCGGCGGCAGCCGCCTCCTGCGATGACCCGGTCAAGATGGGACTGGTGCAGGCGCTGGGCGTCCTCATCGACACCATCGTGATCTGCAGCTGTACGGCCTTCGTCATGCTTCTCGCCCCGGCATCCGTCACGGCGGGCCTGACCGGCATGGACCTGCTCCAAGCGGCGGTGCAGTACCACTTGGGCAGTTTCGGCGTCATCTTCATCGCGGTCACGCTGGCGCTGTTCAGTTTTTCCACCTTCCTCGGCATCCTGTTCTATGCCCGCTCCAATGTGGCCTACCTCTTCGGCGACCGCTGGCTCTGGCAGACGCTGTACAAGCTGCTGGCGCTGGTCATGCTGCTGATCGGCGGCATGGAGGCCTACACGGTGGTATGGGACCTCGGCGATGTCGGGATCGGCCTGATGACCATCTTCAACCTCATCGCGCTCTACCCGCTTTCCGGCGAGGCCATCGCCGCCCTGCACGACTATGAGCGCCGCAAGCACCTTGAACGCTGAGCCTTGAAAAACAAGCTGAAAAAATACGAAAAAACAGTTGACAAATCCGCCCCACTCTGCTAAAATAAACAAGTCGTCCGGCAGCGGACGTGAACAGAATCTGGGCGTGTTCCCGAGTGGCCAATGGGGAGACTGTAAATCTGCTGCTTTTCAGCTTCGGTGGTTCGAATCCACCCGCGCCAACCAAAAAAGCTCAACGCATGAACGTGCGCTGAGCTTTTTGTTTTATAGCACGTTTGCCACGGGTTTGCATTATGCGGTAGTGCCTTGACTTTTTCGCGCCGACTTTTTGACCCACTTAAAATACATAGTCATCAACCAGATAATGACAAGCAACAACAAGAGTCCCATTGTTACCCTCTAAGTGCCCGCGCACGGACTTCCGGCGACGCTGCGACAAGCAGATCGTAGAGGTTGACCATATCGGTGACGGCCTGTCGGTCGTCGGCAGTCCATGTGTAATCGTACTGCGCACCGGATGCACCGGAATATCTTGTGATGATGGTTTTGGCACTGAGCATCTCACGCAGCCAATCGATTTCGCTGGGCTCCATCTCAAAATTGGAGAGGGCCCACCAAACTTTCTTTGTCTGTATCATAGGCGTAATCTGTATAATCCGGGTCGCACTCGTAAGTGTACAGGTTATCTCCAGCGCGGACATAGACTGTGTTCAGGTCGATGCAGGAAGAGCCGTTGTAGGAAAAGTCCTCGTCGAAATACACTTCGCTGCGGCCGTCGAAGATGTAGATCCACGGAGAAAGGCAGCAGGTCTTGTTTTTCTCGGCCTTGTCATAGATCGGGCTGTCAAACTGCCAGCTCCGCTGTACCTCGTCATACTTGACGTTCACCTTCGCAATGGCGGCTTTCAATGCCTGAACTTGGGCTTCTTCGTCGTCATTCATTTCTTCGATCTGCGCAAGCGGGTGCACCCGGCGGGGCTGATCGCCAGCGCGGGCATAGCCGCACCGGCCAGAGTTGCCATCATGCACAAACTTGCAACCACAATTTTGCCACATTTTACAAGCTTCATTTTAATTTCCTCTTTTCTCTTGCTTTTTCTTGAATGCGGTTGTGATACAGAACCATTAAATACAAACTTGAAGGGGTATTACAGATGACGGTTGAAGAAGCCATGGCTTTTTTCCGCATTAGATTTCCGCAAGTCTATTATAGTCCGTTTCCGCTCGCATGACAATGTTTTATTAGCCGTTTTGGGAAACATTTTACACAAGCGAGGTGGAAAACGTTGCAGACAAGTTTCAGCGTTCGGTTTGACCGGGAGACGAATCTATGCTAGGATAGGGCCAGACAAGAAAAGGCCGTGCCGCACGAAGAAAGTACGAACTTAAAAAGGAGGTTCCTTTCATGAACTCGACTCTGCGAGAGGATGCGGATGCCATCATCCGCGCCAGCCTGAACGCTGTTCTGCCGGACGAAGCGGTGCGGCGGGCGCTGGAAGCCTTCCGGCCCGGCAAAGGCCGGGTGCTGCTGGTGGCGGCGGGCAAGGCCGCGTGGCAGATGGCACACACAGCGGTGGAGGTGCTGGGCCGGGTGGACGGCGGCGTGGTCGTGACGAAATACCACCACGGAAAAGGCGAGATCCCCGGCGTGGCGTGCTATGAAGCGGCCACCCGGTGCCGGACGAAAACGGCTTTGCGGCCACGGAGCAGGCACTGGAATTGGTGCGGGGCCTGACGGCGGAGGACACTGTGCTGTTCCTGCTGTCGGGCGGTGGCAGCGCGCTGTTTGAAAAGCCGCTGATTCCGGGGGATGAGTTACAGGATGTTACATCCCAGCTTCTCGCCAGCGGGGCAGACATCGTGGAGATGAACACCCTCCGCAAGCGGCTGTCCGGCGTCAAGGGCGGGCGGTTCGCGCAGCGCTGTGCCCCTGCGCAGGTGTTCGAAATCGTGCTCAGTGATGTTCTGGGTGACCCGCTGGACATGATCGCCAGCGGCCCGGCGGCGCCGGACTCTTCCACCTGCGCACAGGCCCTTGCCATTGCGAAAAAGTACCGGCTGAACCTGTCGGAACAGGCAAAGGCTTTACTGGCGCAGGAGACGCCCAAGGCGCTGGACAACGTGACTACAAAGATCACCGGCAGCGTGCGCCAACTCTGCGCGGCGGCGGCCGAAGCTTGCCGGGCGCGGGGCTATGAACCCGTTCTCCTGACCGACCAGCTCTGCTGCGAAGCGCGGGAAGCGGGCAGCTTCCTCGGCTCCATCGCCCGCGCCCACGCAGGGCAGGGCCGGAAGCTTGCGTTCATCGCGGGCGGGGAAACGGTCGTGCACCTGACTGGCAAAGGCCTCGGCGGACGCAATCAGGAGCTGGCGCTGGCCGCAGCCCCGGCTCTGGCGGGCCGGAACGCGGCGGTCTTCTCGGTGGGCAGCGACGGCACCGACGGCCCCACCGATGCCGCTGGCGGCTATGTGGACGGTGGAACCCTTGCCGCGCTGGCCGCAGCGGGCTGGAACGTCTACGATACCCTGCAAAATAACGACGCCTACCACGCCCTGCAAGCCGTGGACGGCCTGATCCTCACCGGGCCCACCGGAACGAACGTCAACGACGTGGCTGCGGCGCTGGTGGAGGAAAAAGGCGCATGGTGAGAGATCACCATGCGCCTTTAGCGGTGCACCCATTCCCCTTCTCTCCCGAAAAATCTTGCCTTTTCCCTGCAAAAGGCTTACAATGGTCTCGGCAAACCGAACGGAACATGACAAGATCTCGGAGGGACAAAGCAATGGCTTGTACTACAATCTTAGTTGGCAAAAACGCATCCTACGATGGCTCCACGATGATCGCCCGGAACGACGATTCGGGGTCGGGCCATTTCACCGCAAAAAGTTCGTGGTCGTAAAACCGGAAGAACTCCCGGCGGTCTATCAGTCGGTGATCTCCCATGTGCAGATTCCGCTGCCCGGCGCAGGTCAGGCCATGCGGATGACTGCCATGCCCAACGCCGTGGCGGGCAAGGGCATCTGGGCGGCATCGGGCGTGAACGCGGCCAATGTCGGCATGACGGCCACCGAGACCATCACCTCCAACCCGCGGGTTCTGGGCGCGGACCCGCTCGTGGTGTACCAGCCCCCCGCAGGGGGATCAGCCGGAGGTGCCCGGCGGCATCGGTGAGGAGGACATCGTCTACCTCGTGCTGCCCTATGTTTGCTCGGCGCGTCAGGGCGTCGAGCGGCTGGGCAGACTGCTGGAGACTTACGGCACCTATGAGATGAACGGCATCGCGTTTCAGGATGTCCATGAGATCTGGTGGCTGGAGACCATCGGCGGCCATCACTGGATGGCCCGCCGCGTGCCCGACGACAGCTATGTAGTCATGCCCAACCAGCTCGGCATCGACAGCTTCGACTTCGCCGATGCAGCCGGTGCACAGGAAAACTACATGTGCTCGGCTGATTTGAAGGAGTTTGTGGATAAGTACCACCTTGACCTCTCGCTGGATGGCGAGTTCAACCCGCGGGACGCCTTTGGCAGCCACGACGACTCCGACCATGTCTACAACACCCCCGCGCATGGTTCATGCTGCGGTATCTGAACCCGAATACGTGGGCGTGGGACGGCCCGGATGCCGACTACACCCCGCGGTCGGACGATCTGCCGTGGTGCATGGTGCCGGAGCGGAAGGTCACGCCGGAAGATGTGAAGTACCTGCTCTCCTCCCACTATCAGGGCACGCCCTATGACCCCTATGCGGCTTACGGCGACCAGAAGAGCAAGGGCGCATACCGTTCCATCGGCATCAACCGCAACGACTTCATGGCCCTGATCCAGATGCGCCCGGATGTGCCGGAGGACTTCCGCGCCGTGGAGTGGATCGCCTATGCGTCCAACGCCTTCAACACCATGGTGCCCTTCTACGCCAACGTGGACACCACCCCGGCCTACCTCGCCTGTACCACCGGCGAAGTCTCCACCGACAGCTTCTATTGGGTCAGCCGGATGATCGCGGCTATGGCGGATGCCGCCTACGGCAAGTCCATCTTCCACATCGAGCGCTATGAGGAGGCCGTCCTCTCGGCCACCCGCGCCCTGCTGCATGCGTATGACGAGAAGCAGCGGTCCGCCTTTGATCCCGCTGCCCGCGCCTCCCTGCGCGAGGAGGCCAACGAGGCCATCGCCAAGGCGCTGAAAGCCCGCGCCGCCGATACGCTGGATAAGGTTCTCTTCGAGCTGAGCTGCAATATGAAGAACGCCTACTCCCGCTCCGACGCATGACCCTTTTTTGAAAAGAGAACGCCCCTTCGCGGTTTTGTTCCGTGAAGGGGCGTTTTTGCGTCATTTTACCAGCATCTGCTGGAATTTCCGCGCCGCCGTGTTCAGCGGGCGGTGGTGGTCGTAGACGAGGCAGATGGAGCGGGTGGGGATGATCTCCTGCAAGTGGAGCTGGACGAGCTCACCCCGCTCCAAGGATTCTTTCGCCATGGGCTCCGGCACAAAGGCGAGGCCCAGCTCGCTTTTCACCAGCGTCAGCATCTGGTCGGTGGTGGCGGCCTCGGTGTCGGGCCGCAGCACGGCGTCGTGGTCGAGGAAGAACTGCCGGTAAAAGCTGCGGGTCATGCTCTCATCGCTCAGGGAGATGAGCGGGTAATTGCTCAGCTCCTTTAGGGTCAGGCTTTGGCTGGCCAGTGCGGTGAAGGTCCGGCCGCCCACCAGCACCTCGTAAAAGGATTCCAGCTCCACCAGCTTCAGCCCCGGTTCCACCTCGGCCGGGGTGGAGATGATGGCGAAATCGACCTCGCCGTTCTTCACGGCCTGCAATGCTTGGGGAGTGGAGTGGTTCGAGATGCGCAGCCGGATGCCGGGGTACTCGGTGTGGAAAGCCCGCAGCTTTTCGGAAAGGTAGATGTTCAGGGCCGTCTCCGTCGCGCTGATGCTGATGGCTCCGTGTTCCAGCGTGGCGCTGGCACTCAGCTCTTCCTCGGCGTCTTGGATCTGCACCGCCGCCGACGCGATGCGGGAGTAGAGCATCTCGCCCTCCGGCGTCAGGGTGACGCCCCGGTTGGAGCGGGTAAAGAGCACACAGTTCAGCTGGCTTTCCAGCCGGTTCATCGAGTGGGTGATGTTGGGCTGGTTGTTGCCCAGCACCCGCGCGGCCTTGGTAAAGTTTTGGTATTTCGCTACATAATAGAAAATTTTGTAGTATTCCCAGTCCACATACATGAGGCGTCTGCCTCCTTCATGTAAAAATCACAATGCAGCTATGTGCAGGATACTTTTTACACATTCTTTCTCTGCTCGTATAATAGCAACTGCAATCGGAAATTGCAAGAGGGAATTTGAAAGTATTGAAGTTGGTTTTGAACGGAGGCAGTTCCTATGTCTGAGGTCAAAAAGGTCGTGCTGGCATATTCCGGCGGTCTGGATACGTCCATCATCATTCCGTGACTGAAAGAGCATTACGACAACTGCGAGGTCATCGCCGTCTGCGGCAATGTGGGCCAGAAAGGTGAATTGGAAGGGCTGGAAGAGCGCGCCAAGGCAGGCGGCGACTACAAGCAGAGCGATGCCACCGGTTTCATCAGCATCTACGGTCTGCCCACCAAGGTGCAGGCCATTGTAAACAACGAAAAAGAGGGGAAATAAAGAGTTATGCTTACCGCTGTTACTGGAATCAACTGGGGCGATGAGGGCAAGGGCCGCGTCATCGACCTGCTGGCCGAACATGCTGACATCGTTGCCCGCTATCAGGGCGGCAACAATGCTGGACACACCGTCGTCACCGAGAAGGGCAAGTTCATCCTGAACCTGCTGCCCTCCGGCATCCTGCACCCGGACGTGACCTGTGTGCTGGGCACCGGCATGGTGATTGACCTCGACCACCTCGCAAACGAGATGCAGGCCATCGAAGCCCGTGGTGTGGAAGTCAGCCCCAAGAATCTGAAGCTCTCCGATAAGGCCACCATTTCGATGCCGTGGCACAAGGTGCAGGATGGGCTGGAAGAAGACCGCCTTGCCCAAAAAGGGCAGTGCCTTCGGCTCCACCCGCCGCGGCATCGCCTACGCCTACAGCGACAAGTACCGCAAAAAGACTCTGCGTTTGGGCGACTTGCTCCACTTGGACGAGAAGCGCACCCAGAACCGTCTGCATATGATTTTGGACTCCAAGAACATGGAGCTGGCGGGCTGCTACCATCAGGAAAAGATGTCCTACGATGCCCTGCTGAACTGGTGCAAGTTGCAGGCCGAGCACTTTACGCCGTACATCTGCGACGTCGGTGCTTTTTTGCAGCAGGCTCACGGCAGCGGCAAACGGATCGTGCTGGAAGCCCAGCTGGGTGCTATGCGCGACATCGATTACGGCATCTTTCCCTTCACGTCTAGCTCCAACACGCTGGCCGCTTACGCGCCGCTGGGGGCCGGTATCCCCAACTGCAAGCTCGACCATGTGGTCGGCGTGCTGAAATCTTACTCCACCTGCGTGGGTGCAGGTCCCTTCGCCGCCGAGAACGCCATGGGCGAAGAGTGGAACGAGAAGCTGCGCAAGGCAGGCGGCGAATACGGCGCGGCCACCGGCCGTCCTCGCCGCGTCGGCCCCTTCGACTGCGTAGCCAGCCGCTATGGTTTGGCCTGTCAGGGCGCGGATAAGATTGCCCTCACCAAGCTGGATGTGCTCAGCAGCATGGAGGAGATCCCGGTCATCACCGGTTACAAGTTGGATGGGTGAAAGTCCCCGCTTCGACACCCTATCCGACCTCGACCGGATGGAGCCGGTGGTCACCATGCTGCCCGGCTGGAACACCGATATCTCCGGATGCAAGAGCTGGGATGACCTCCCCAAAGAAGCAAAGGCTTATGTGGAATTCCTTGAAAAAGAACTGAACCACGAGATTCAGTTCGTCTCCACTGGTGCCGAGCGCGAGAAGTTTGTGCTGAAGGGAGAATGGCTGTGAGACACTTCATCGAGCCGAACAACTTTTCTCTGGACGAGCAGTTGGCCCTTCTCGACCTTGCCGACCGGATGGAAGCGAATCCCGCTCCCTATGCGCACCTGTGCGACGGGCGCATTCTGGCGACGCTGTTCTACGAGCCCTCCACCCGCACCCGCCTTTCGTTTGAGTCGGCCATGCTGCGGCTGGGCGGCAAGACGCTGGGCTTTGCAGGGGCCCAGCTTTCCAGCGCCAGCAAGGGCGAGACGGTGGCCGACACGGCCCGCGTCGTCAGCAACTATGCCGACGTCATCGCCATGCGCCACCCCAAAGAAGGCGCCCCGCCGGGCCTCTATGTATGCCCGCGTCCCCATCATCAACGCGGGCGACGGCGGCCATGCCCACCCCTCCCAGACCATGATCGATCTCATGACCATCCGCCAGCGCAAAGGGCGGCTGGATCATTTGACGATCGGCTTCTGCGGCGACCTCAAATTTGGCCGGACGGTCCACTCCCTGACCGCAGCCCTCAGCCAGTTTGAGGGGAACAAGTTCGTGTTCATCTCGCCGGAGGAGCTGCGCATTCCCCAGTACGTCAAGGACGAGACATTGACGCCTCTCCATCAAACGTACAAGGAGACCACAGACCTCGAAGCCGAGCTGCCTGCCCTTGATGTCCTCTACATGACCCGCATCCAGCAGGAGCGCTTCTTCAACGAAGAGGATTATCTGCGGCTCAAAGGCTGCTACTCCCTGAACGCAAAGCTCTTGGAGCTGGCCCCGCCGGACATGCCGGTGCTCCACCCGCTGCCCCGCATCGACGAGATCAAGCTGGACGTGGATAACGACCTCCGCGCCGCCTACTTCGATCAGGTGCACAACGGTGTCTACATCCGCATGGCCATCATTCTGGCCCTCCTCGGCATCCCCGACCCCCTGACCGGCAAAACCGTCCTGAACTGAACGATGAATGCACAAAAGCAGCAGACCCCGCGGGGGGTCTGCTGCTTTCTCAATGTCCCCGCCCGGATTCGAACCGGGGGCCTCAGGCTTAGGAGGCTTGCGCTCTATCCATCTGAGCTACGGAGACAAACTGCTATTATAATACCGCAAGTCGGGGATAAAATCAAGTTGAAGGAAAGAGAAAAAGGTGTATCCTATAAAGAGAACACCCGCCGCACAGCGGGCAAGAACGATACCGCCCCGGAAGCGCCAAGGCTGCCGGGGCGGGAGAAGGCTCTTCATGGGAAAAACTGGAAAAAAGAAAACACATCGCAAAAGCCTGCTGGTGGGCAGCAACGCGACCCAGATCATCTGCGTGAGCTTTTGTGCTGCTGATCGCGCTGGGCACGCTGCTGCTGACGCTGCCCGCGGCGAGCCGCAGCGGCCGGCTGAGCGTGGTGGATGCGATGTTCACCGCGACGAGCGCGACCTGCGTGACGGGCCTTGTCGTGCGGGATACATGGACGCAGTTCACGATGTTCGGGCAGGTGGTCGTCCTGCTGCTCATTCAAGTGGGCGGTCTCGGCCTTGTGACGCTGACCAGCTTTTTTGCGCTGGCGGCCAAGCGCCGGATGGGCTTTCGGGACCTGCGGCTGCTGGGCGAGAGCGTCTCGGCCAGCGGCTATTCACAGGCGACCGAGGTGCTGAAGATCGTCATCCGACTGGCGTTCCTGTTCGAGGCCATCGGCATAGTGCTGCTGGCGTTCGCCTTTGTGCCGCAGTTCGGGCTGGAGGGCATCTGGATCAGCATCTTCACGGCGATCTCGGCGTTCTGCAATGCGGGCTTTGACCTGTTCGGCCGGTTCGGGCAGTATTCGTCGCTGGTGCCTTTCGTCCACAATTACTATGTACAGGCCGTCGTTATGTTCCTCATCATGGCGGGCGGCTTGGGTTTCATGGTCTGGGTCGAGCTGGGCGAGTGGCGCAAAAAGCGCCGCCTGTCCCTCCACGCCAAGGTCGTGCTGGCTTTCTCGGCGATTTTGTGGGTCGGCGGTGCGGTGCTCATTGCCCTGATGGAGTGGTCGAACCCCAAAACGATGGGCGGCCCTCCCCGGACGGCAAGATCATGGCGGCGCTGTTCCAGTCGGTGTCTACCCGCACGGCGGGTATGAACACCATCGACCTTGCGGCGTGCGGGCCCATCACCAAGCTGCTCATGAGCGTGCTCCAGTTCATCGGCGCGGCCCCCGGCTCCACGGGCGGCGGTGTCAAGGTGACGACCTTCGCCGTGCTTATCCTGACCATCCGCAGCGTGGCACAGGGCCGCGACGACTGCGTCATCGCCGAACACCACATCGAGTCAAAGACCGTCTACCGCGCCCTGACCATCATCATGCTGGGCATGGTGGCAGCGCTGGGCTCGGCGGTGGTGGTCTACTATAACACCTCGGACGCCGTGTCCGTCATCGACGCCATCTTCGAGTCCTGCTCGGCCTTTGGCACGGTGGGCCTGTCGGTGGGCGTTACCGCTCAGCTGAACACCGGGGCAAAGCTGCTGTATATGCTGGTCATGTTCATGGGCCGCGTCGGCCCTGTCTCGCTGGCCATCAGCCTGACGAGCAAACCCAGCGACAACAAACGAAAGATCCTGCCGGTGGGGCAGATCAATGTAGGTTGACCAAAAAGAAGCGCTGCATCGCAGCGCTTCTTTTTTGGTCAGTGAGCATAGATCTCAATAATGTTCAGCAGCACTTCGGTTGCCTTATCCATCCGCTCCACGGTGGTGCACTCGCAGACGCCGTGGAAGTTGAAGCCGCCAGTGCCGAGGTTGGGGCAGGGCAGACCTTTCCAGCTCAGAACAGCGCCGTCGGTGCCGCCGCGCACGGGGACTTCCTCCGGGGTCAGGCCGGCCTTCTCAATGGCCTTGCGGGCGTTCTCGACGAGGTGGAAGTGGGGCTTGATCTTCTCGATCATGTTGCGGTAGCTGTCCTTGATCTCGACTTCTACCGTGCCCTCGCCGTACTTGCCGTTCAGGTAGCACGCGATGTGGAGCAGGTTGTCCTTCTTGAACTGCAGCTTGCCCGCGTCATGGTCGCGCAGGATGTAGCCGAGCTTGGCCTCGGTCACGTCGCCGTACATCTGGCACAGGTGGTAGAAGCCCTGACGGCCCTCGGTGGTCTCCGGGCGGGCCATGACGGGCAGGGCCTGATGGAACTCCATAGCCACATTCGAGGCGTTGATCATCGCATCCTTGGCGGAGCCGGGATGGACCGAGAAGCCGTGGACGGTGACAGTGGCGCTGGCCGCATTGAAGTTCTCGTATTCGATGCCGCCCACGTCGCCGCCATCGACGGTGTAGGCGAAGTCGGCCCCGAAGCCGGGAATGTCGAAGAGGGAAGCGCCCTCGCCGATCTCCTCATCGGGGGTGAAGGCGATGCAGATCTTGCCGTGGGGGCGGCCCTCGGCCATGAGGGTCTCGGCGGCGGTCAGGATCTCGGAGACGCCCGCCTTGTCGTCAGCGCCCAGCAGGGTGGTGCCGTCGGTGGTGATGAGGGTCTCGCCCTTCAGCTCTTTCAGGAAGGGGAAGGTGGAGGTCTTCATGACCATACCGGTGCCGGGCAGGACGACATCGCCGCCGTCGTAGTTTTCGTGGAGGATGGGCTTGACGTTCTCGCCGGAAGCGTCGGGCGCGGTGTCCATGTGGGCGATGAGGCCCAGCGCGGGCTTGCTCTCGCAGCCGGGGGTGGCGGGGATGGTGCCGTAGACGTAGCAGTGCTCATCCACAAAGGCGTCCTCAATGCCGATGGCCTTCATATCCTCCACAAGGATGCGGGCAAGGTCAAATTCCCGCTCGGCGGAAGGGTGGGTGCCGGAGTTGGGATCAGAAGTGGTATAAACGCGGACATATTTCAACAGTCGCTCGTAAGCACGCATAAGCTTGATGCTCCTTTGTTTTGATTTGATTCTATCATACCTGTTTTGTGACCGTTTTACAAGAGGTAAGAGGAAGAAAGGCCGCATTTCTGGGGTGGGGAAAAGCTCCCGGAGATGCGGCCCTCACAATGCAGCAATACCACAAGAAATTGAGCTGTCAAGAGGGAAGATGCCCCGAAGATCCGCGCTTCTTTTTGTGGAATCGGCGAATAGCGACCGGCGGCTGGAAGTGCTACAATAGAACGCGGTGTGTGTGCGCACACAAAAACAAAAAAGAGGAGACTGCGGCGCTATGGAACAACTTTATCTGATGCCCGGACAGGAACGCTGTGAAAAATTCAGAGATGGCAACGGGGTGCCCAAGGTCCGCTACTCCTACTGCTCGCTCCACGGTGCGCTGTTCCACTGCGTCAGCCGCAGTGTGGAGGAAGCCCAGCGCCTGTGCGAGGATTGGCTCGTCGGGCAGGATCGCTGCTACCGCAACTAAAACGACCGCCCGGAACGTGATGCAAGCGTTCCGGGCGGTTTTCTGTGTTCAGCCGATGATCTCGTACTGGAAGTATTCACACTTGATCTTGCTGCCGACCTCGATCTCCGGCGGCAGCAGCGCCAGCGCCACCGGGTTCAGCTCGTCGCTGGCAATATCCGTGCGGCGCAGGTTGACGTAATCGCCGTCAAAGCTGACGACCTCATAGTACCATGGACCCATAGAACATCCCTCTTTCGTTTTCTTTTATCATAAGTTGCGGAGGAGGGTTTGTCAACGGGAGGCTTGGGCTTTTAATATCCAAGTTGAAAGAACACGGTCTTTCTACTTGACATAGCAGGAAAGTTCGGGTAAAATAATATGCGACAATGCGCCATCGCCAAGCGGTAAGGCAGGGGACTTTGACTCCCCCATCGTAGGTTCGACTCCTGCTGGCGCAACTGAAAACCGTCTACTGAGTTCTTCGCTCGGTAGGCGGTTTTTGTGATTTGGAGGCATGTTTTACCCCGGCACCGGCAGCAGACTCTTTTTGAACGTTTCGTTCGCGATGACGCTGTGAAGACCATTCTTCTTGAAGCGCGGAAGCTCTGGCTGGGGCGGGGCGGACGCTGCTGCGCAAAAAAAATCTGCTTCCGTAAACACAGCCTCCTTCTGTGTGGCGTTCCACTTTTAGGATATCCACAGCAGCGCCGAAAATCGGTGATTATGGCAGCGGAATATTGGAAAAATTATAGAATATTTTATCTGGAACCTTTATTTTGCGCGGAACGCTTGACAAGAAACTGTTTTTTGCAATAATAAACTTATAGGAAAAATCTTTTATCCATCGGACCCACACCCGGAGGTAAATGCGATGTCGCTCAGTCTGAATCAAATCAATGCGTCCGCCTACGCCAAAGCGGCGGCGGCGCTGGAACAAAACGGAAAAGCCACGGTGGCCCATCCCACGGGGTCGGGCAAAAGCTGTATCGCGTGGCAGCTGGTCGCCGACCATCCGCAGGCCTCCTTTGTCTGGCTGGTGTACGGCCAAGCGCGGCTCACCCTGCGCAAGGCGGATGTCAGCCGCTACAACGACGGCGTTCTTCCCCAACCGTCGTCTTCTGCGATTGCACTGCTCTGGCCGAGGCGACGGCCGAGCAGTGGATCCGGCTGGCAGCCAAAAAGCCGGATTATATCATCTTTGACTGCTATCATGAGGTCACAGCGGCATGCTGGGCAAAGTCGGCCCAGCGGCTGCTCCTGCTCTGCCCGGAAGCGAAGCTGCTGGGCCTGACCGTGCCCAACAGCACCGAGAACTGCCGCGCTGCGGGCGATCTGCTGGAAGGCGCGGTCGTCTCCCGGATGACGGTAGGGGAGGCCATGGCGCTGGGCACGCTGCCGGTTCCCTCCAACTATGCGGCGATGCTCTGGCCGCAGGAAGGCCAACTGGCCATGCTCCGCGCCCGGATCAAGAATCTGCATCTGCCCACGACGAACAACACGCTGACGGCCCTCTACGACGAGATCGGCTGGGCGGTGCGTCAGGCCGAGAACCCCACCGACCTGCTGCCCCGTGTCCTGACCGATACGCAGGGGCGGTATCTGGCCGTGTTCGAGTCCGAGGATTATCTCGATGAGATCCGGGAGCCGCTGGAAGCGTTCCTGCGCAGCACGGACGCGGCGGTGCATTTCTACCGTGCTGAGTGCGACTGCCTCGCCGAGTCCGAGGAGGTCCGGAAATTCTGCACCGCCGCCGAGCCGGGCCCCAAGGTGCTGTTCTGTGTCAATACGCCGGGCGTCCAGCAGCCCATCGAGGGGCTGGCCGGTGCCATCCTTGTGCGGGAGAGTGGGGAGCCGGGGACGTTCCGCCAGATGCTCTGCCGTGCGCTGGTGGCCTGCGGCCGCAAGCCGGTGCCGGTGTTCGACCTGACCGCGAAGTTTGATGGCCTCGGCAATGGCCGCGTGCTGCAGAAGGAGTGCACCACCGCCATGCTCCGCACGGGCAGCGAGCACCCCGGCTTCCAGCAGCAGAAGCCCATGCGCCAGAGCTACCATCTGTACTGCTGCCTGAAAAAAGAACTGGAAGCCCGGTGGGATGCCTACTACGAAGCGGCCGTGGCTGCCGCCGCGAAGGAAGAAACCCTGCGGCTGCCCTATCATTACGTCACCGAGGACGGTCTGCCGCTGGGCCGCTGGCTGGAAACGCAGCGCTTGGTCCGCGCCGGGCAGAAACCCGGCCGTCTGGACGCCGACCGCATCGCCAAGCTGGACAAGCTGGGCATCGAGTGGAAACAGCGCTCGGAGCTGGCTTGGGAGCGGGCCTTTGCCGCCGCCAAGAAGTACCGTGATGACCACGGCGACCTGCTGGTCCCGGTGCGCTACCACGACCGCAGCGGCTTTGCGCTGGGCGAGTGGATCGTCTACAACCGCCAGCGCTATATCAGCGGCAACCTGACCCGCGCCCGCATTGAGCGCTTGGAAGCCATCGGCATGGTGTGGAACGCCTCCACCGACCTGTGGGAGCAGAGCTACGCCGCCGCAGCCCGGTATTATCTGGAGCACAAGGACCTCGAAGCGCCCATCAAATACGTCACGCCGGACGGTTTCGCGCTGGGCGTCTGGCTCAGCAGCCAGCGCAGCGCCTACAAGAACGGGGATCTGACGGAAGAACAGATCGAGCGGCTGGAGGCCATCGGGATCAACTGGGTCAACCGGAATGTCCGCAAATGGCAGGAAAATTTCGAGGCCGCCAAGAAATACAAGGAGACCTATGGCAACTTGGAGGTCCCTTCCAACTATGTCACGCCGGACGGCGTCCTGCTGGGCAAATGGATCGCCCGCCAGCGGTACACATGGCAGAACCCAGAGCATTCCAGCGCCCGCGTCACGCCGGAGCGCAAGGCCCAGTTGGATGAGCTGGGCATGGTCTGGGAGAAGTACGACCCGTGGCAGGAGCGCTACGATCTGGCGAAGAAGTATCAGGAAGAGCACGGCGATCTGAACGTGCCGCTGAATTATAAATCCGAGGATGGCATCTGGCTGGGCAGTTGGCTTTACCGCCAGCGCCAGTATCTGCGCACCGGGGATCCGCGGCTGGCCGACGATCACCGCAAAGAGCTGGAAGCGCTGCTCAAGAGCGAAAAGCCCTCCAAGCAGCATCCGGCCCACCGCCGGAGCGAGAACCTGCGGGAGCAGAACTGGGAGAACAACTTCGACGCAGCCAAGCAGTATTTTGAGGAACACGGCAACCTGCTGGTGCCCTCCAATTACGTCAGCGCCGACGGTTTCCGGCTGGGCGTCTGGATGTCGAACCTCCGCGCCGCCCGCAAGACCCGACCGGATTCCTTCCAAGTGACGCAGGAGCACATCGAGCGGCTGGACGCCATCGGGATGGAGTGGGACGCCCGCATTGCCAAGTGGGATCTTGCCTATGAGCACGCAGAGGCCTACGCTCAGCAGCACGGCGATCTGCTCCCGCCCGCGACCTTCCGCTGCGAGGACGGCTTCGGCCTCGGCGACTGGGTGCGCCGGATGCGCACCGCCTACGTCGAGCACGACCCCAAGCTGACGCCGGAGCGGATCGACCGCCTGAACCAAATCGGGATGCAGTGGGTGCTGCACCGGAAAGAAGAGCAATAAAAAAGCGAGACTGCTGGAAAAGCCCAACAGCCTCGCTTTTCATTTTATAGGTCGTCCAGTTCGGTCTGCAGCTGCGCCAGCGCGGTGCGGATGGGCAGGTGCTGGGGGCAGACAGCCTCGCACCTGCCGCAGCGGACGCAGTGGCTGGCCTTTTCGGCGTCCGGAAAGTGGGCAGCCCACTGCTGTTTCACGGCATCCGGCTGGCCGAACATCCCCAGCTTGTTCCAGATGCTGAAGTTGTCCGGGATGTCCACCCCCATGGGGCAGGGCATACAGTACCGGCAACCCGTGCAGCCGATTTTGATCCGGCTGTGCAGGATGCGGGCCGTCTCGGCCACGGCGTCCATTTCAGCGTCGTTTAAGGGCCGGAACTGGGCGAAGGTGGCAAGGTTGTCGGCGAGCTGCTCCTCGGCGCTCATGCCGGAGAGGATGAGGTGGACGTTCTTGTGGCTGCCCACCCAGCGCAGTGCCCACGAAGCGGCGCTGGCGTCCGGGTCAAGGGCGGTCAGCGGGGCGGCGGCGTCTGCCGGGAGATTGGCCAGCGTGCCGCCCTTGATGGGTTCCATGATGATGAGGGGGATGCCTAGTTCTTCCGTCAGCGCGTAGCCCCGGTCGCCCGCGATCTCCTCGGCGCGGTCGTCGGTGTCGAGGTAGTTGTATTGCAGCTGGCAGAAGTCCCACGGCTGGTCCCGCAGGATATGCTCCAGCCCGGCGGCGTTGTCGTGGCAGGAGAAGCCGAAGTTTCGGATGCGCCCGGCCTTTTTCTCCTCCCACAGCCAGTCCACGATGCCCAGCGCCTTGGCTTGGTCGTACCGGGCCGTATGGAGGGAGTGGAGCAGATAGAAGTCGATGTACTCGACGCCCAAACGCTCGAACTGCTCGCGGTAGATCTTCTGGGCCTTTTCCAGCGAGTCGCACTGCCACACCGGCAGCTTGGTGGCCAGATAAAAGCTCTCGCGGGGCCACTTGGCGATGACCCGCCCCACGAAGGGCTCGCTTTTGCCCCCATGGTAGGGGTAGGCGGTGTCAAAGTAGTTGACCCCCGCCTCGCGTGCGGTGTTCAGCAGCGCCTCGGCCCGCGCTTCGTCGATGCCGCCGTCCGGCAGCGTCGGGAACCGCATACAGCCGTAGCCCAGCAGCGAAGTGGTGAGGTTTGCTTTTTCCCAATGACGGTGTTCCATAGAGACTCTCCTTTTTCAGTGCTTCCTCTTCTTCCGGTCATCCCAGACAAAATAAACGGTATAGGCAGCGAAGACGACCAGCGCGGTCCGGGTGACAGCCTTGCTCAGGCGGATGCCGGCGGGCTGGTAGACGAAGTCGATGGTGCTTTCCCCGGCGGGGCAGAGGACGGCCATCAGACCCTCATCCACCCGCAGGATGTCGGTCTCGCGGCCGTTGACCGTGGCGGTGAAGCCGTCGTCGTAGGGGACGGAGAAGAACACGAGGTTGGCGGTGTCCAGCGTGATCTCGGCGTGGAAGCCGGAGTTCGTCATCTGGAAGACGCTGCACGCCGAGGCGCGGCGGTCGGCGCAGTCCTGCACGTAGCGGTCATAAGTCAGGTCGTTCAGCTCGGCGGCGGGCAGCTCGGTCAGATACTGGCCGTAGGCGGCTGCGTCCTCCTCCGAGAGGACCAGCGCCCGCATCAGCAGGTTCGAGCGGGTGACGGTGATCGTGGACTCATAGGCGTCCTCGGTGAGGTAGTAGTCGTAGGTGAAGCCCATGGGCACATAGTTGACGTTTTCGTAGAGGGTGAAGCCGTCCAGCGTGTCGTAGTAGCTCCAGCCGTCGTCTGCCACGGCGAGGAAATCGCTCTGGTGGGCGGGTGTGGTGATGAGGTACTTCACGCTCAGCAGCCCCGCAGCGCGTAATTTTCCAGCTCCGGCTGGCTGCGGACATCCCGCTTGACGCCCAGCGCCGGATAGAAGCTGAGGATGCTGGGAGCCGCCGTGCTGCCGAAGTATTGCAGGCTGCTCTTGTCCAGCCAGAGGCCGAGGTTGTCGTGGGTCTTGAAGGTGTCGATGCGCCAGTCGCCTTCGGGGAGGTCTTCCTTGAGGGCGAGGGCGTTGGTGTATTCCTCCACCAGATCGCTGTCGGTATTCCACTGGCCGAATTTGCCGATGCCGATGTGGGTGATGCCGAACAGGCAGCTGAAAGCCAGCACCGCCGCCAGCATCCGCTGGGGCAGGCGCTTATCCTGCCGCCAGCGCCGGGCGATGAAGCGGTAGACCAGCAGCCCCGCCAGACCGAAGCCGAGAACGGCGGCATACTGGCCGGGGTTCTGCAGAACGCCCAGCGTCCATTCCTTCGTGGAGGTGTCCTGCACCGGCACCAGCGCGAAGGCCAGCGTCGCGATCATCAGCCAGCCGATCCGCTTGACCGGGCGGTCCAGCTCCACGGCGGGGTCTTCCAGCGCGTTGACGGTCATGGCCGCGAGGATCAGCACCGGCATATAGAACCACCGGGCGTAGTAGCTGGAATTGAGGGCGTAGAACGCACTGTTCAGCACCGGCACCAGCGCAAAGACGGCGCAGGTGCCGACGATCCGCTTTTTGCTGTCGCCCTGCCGGGTCTGCCAGTAGGCCACGGCACCGGCCAGACTGCACAGGGGCAGGTAGGCCGTCATGCTCGTCCACTTGATGATGCCCTCCGACCAGATGGAGGTCATATAGGGCGAATCCGGCGGCAGGATCCAGCTCAACAGGATGGCAAGATACTGCTGGGGTTTCGAGTAGGTCAGAAAGCCCCAGCCGGAGGAAAGGTCGATGGTGCGCGGGTTCTGTAAGAGCGAGAGGACGGCGGGCCAGAGGATGACGAAGCCCAGTGCCGCGCCCAGCACGCTTTCAAAGGCCAGATGGCCGAACAGCCGGGGCGTGAGCTTGAGATCCCCGGCGCTGACTTTGCACAGGAAGTAGATGACGAGGAAGAGCACCTGCCCTATGAAGAAGAAATAGTTGTTCAGCAGGTTGATGCCCACCCAGAAGGCGAACAGCCCGTGGCGGCCGTTGTCAATGGTCTCGTCCAGCGCCCAGAGCATCCATGGGAAGAGGGCCAACACATCGATGAAGTGGTTGAAGAAGATGTTGTACAGCCCCCACCCGGAAAAGGCGTAGAGCACCGCGCCCAGCACGGCGTAGTTCTGGTTCTGGACATAGCGGCGGAGGTAGAGGTACGCGCCGCCGCCCGCTGCGGCGAACTTGAGCACCAGCAGCGGGACCATCAGGTAGGGGAGCCACTGCTGCGGGAAGAGCAGCGAGAACCAGAAGAACGGCGAGCCGTACAGGTAGAACGAGTAGGCGTTCATGGCGCCGCTGCCAAGGTCGGTGGCCCACGAGAAAGTGTTGCGGACGCTGCCCGCTCCGTCCGGGTAGCTCAGCCCCTTGAGGAAGCCGTTCATATAGCGGTAAAAGCTGATCTGCTGGCTGTTGAAGTCCCCGGCGTAGTGGAAAAAGCCGCCGTCGAGGAGGTAGAAGGGCAGGAAAATCAGCGCCGCCGTCAGCGCACACAGGCAGACCGTGAGCAGGAACTTGTTCTGTTTCTGCCCCAGCAGCCGGGGAGTACGAGTTGATGTCATGTCAGAGAACCTCTTTTTTCAAAACGTTCGGGAGTTTCAGGGAAAGGGGATCTGGCGGGTGTCGTCCGGGTCCAGCCCGGCCTTCCGCTGCTGGTCGAACACCGCCTCGATGAGGCGGTCAATGTCCTCCAGATGGGTCAGCTCGCAGCAGTACCGCCGCAGGGAGGCCGCCCCTTTCAGCCCCTTCATATAGTGCATGGTCTGGGCGCGGGCTTGGGGCATGGCCACGAACTCGCCCTTCTGCTCCACCATCTCTTCCACTTGGCGGCGCAGCGCGTTCATCCGGGCTTGGAGGTTCGGCTCCTTGGGGGCAGGGGCACCCTCCAGCGCGGCGTTCACCCGCTCGAAGAGCCACGGGTCGCCGAGAGCCCCGCGGGCGATCATCACACCGTCGCAGCCGGTCTCGCGTACCATGGTCACGGCGTCCTCCGCCGTGTGGATGTCGCCGTTGCCCAGCACGGGGACATGGACGGCGTCCTTCACCTTGGCGATGATGTCCAGATCGATGCCGGGGGTGTACATCTGCTCCCGCGTCCGGGCGTGGACGGCGATGAGCGAAGCACCCGCCTGTTCGCACGCCTTGGCGCACTCCACGGCGGTGATGTGGTCGGCGTCCCAGCCTTTGCGCATCTTGACCGTGACGGGGCGGGAGGTGTGGGCGAGGACCTGCTCCACGATCTTCCCGCACAGGTCCGGGTCCAGCATCAGCTTGCTGCCCGCGCCGCCGGAGACGATCTTCGGGGCAGGGCAGCCCATGTTGATGTCGAGAAAATCGAAGTCGTATTCTTCAATGGCGGCGGCGGCTTCGCCCATGATCTCCGGCACTTCTCCGAAGATCTGGACGCCGTAGGGCGCGCCGTTGGGCTGGGCTTTGAGCAAGCTGACCGTCTTGTGGTCGTGGTAGACCAGCGCCCGGCTGGATACCATCTCGCTGACGGTGAAGCCCGCGCCGTGCTGGGCCATCAGGCGGCGGCAGGGCGCGTCGGTAAAGCCCGCCATGGGGCCGAACACCGCCCGGTGGGGCAGGGGGATATTCTGAAGTTTCAAAGGTTCCATTGTGTTCCTCTTCTGCTTGACAAAACGATGAAAAATTACTATATTACTAATAGAGAAAGCGCTGACTGCAAAATGGTCAGCTCCTCCTCGGCTTAGGTGTCAAAAAAGAATGACCGCTTGCTTTGGAGGGCAGAGGCGGTCATTTCTTTTTCAAGAAGCCGTTTCCCACGACGCGCAGTCGGGGAGGAGCGTGACCACCTGCATTTGCAGACAGCGCCTTACAGCCAGATGGCTGCGGATACAGTATATCATAAATGAAAGCACAGCACAAGCGCCGTGCTTTTTTTTCGTTTTCAAGTCTGTTTTGCCCCGATCTTCGCCAGCAGCGCAGCCAGCACAAGGCCGGCGGGGGCGCTGATCCAAGTGGAGAGCCAGAAGCCGGAAAAGCCGATGCGGGGCACCAGCAGTACACAGGCGCAGAGGTTCAGGCCGATCTGCCCAAGGTTCGAGGCCAGATACAGCCCCATCTTCTGCGCCCCGCGCAGCCGGGCTTCGCACAGGTGTTTCTGGGCGGTAAAGATGTAGGTCAGGCCCTCATAGGCCAGCATGGTGGAGCCGTAGGCGGCGGCAAAAGCGTCGGTGGTGAAGAGCCGCAGCAAGGGGCCGTTGAGCCCGATGCAGAGGGCCGCCACCAGCAGCGAATAGAAAAGCAGGATGCGCCGCCCCTCGCCCAGACCCTCCTGCACCCGCTGAGGCTGGGCGGCGGTGGTGTTCTGGGCAATGAAAAAGACGATGGACTGCACAAAGCCGTACACCGGCATCATCATCAGGCTGGAAAGCTTGCCCGCGCAGGAAAAGCCTGCGATGGCGGCCACGCCAAGGCTGCCCAGCAGCCCCTGCTTGACCGTAGTGATGATGGTGCCGCTGGCTTGCTGGAGGGAGTTCGGGGCGGAAAGCCGGAAGATCTCCTTGGCGTATCTTGCCTTGAGCATTTCCCGTCGGAAGGGTGTGTCCAGCTCGGTTTTGCGCAGGTGGGCCAGCATGTACACCGCCCCGGCGATCTGTGCGGCGGCCGTGGCCCCGGCGGCACCGGCCACCCCGAAGGGCCCCACGAGGGCGAGGTCCAGCAGGATGTTCATCACGCTGGTGGCCATCACAGCCCGCAGCGGCGTTTTGGAGTCGCCGCAGCCCATGACGCATTGCTTCGTCAGGTCGTAGAGCATCAGGAAGGGCAGCCCGACGAGGTACACCCGCCCATAGAGGACGGCTTCGGCCAGAATCTCTTCCGGCGTGCGGATGAACCGCAGCAGAGCGGGCAGGGTGAAAAAGCCCAGCGCCGTCAGCCCCAGTGCCAGCGCAAGGTCCACAAAGAGCAGGTTATAGAGCAGCTCGGCCATTTCCTGCCGGGTGGCCGTGGGCTTGCCCGCTGCCACCAGCAGACCGCCGCCCAGCTCCATGCCGCCGGAGATGAAGAGGAAGATCATCAGCACCGTGGAGGCGTTGGACACAGCCGCCAGCGCGTCGGCGTCCAGCCGCAGCCCGATGATCATGGTATCGGCCACCGAGTAGAACTGCGTGGCCACCATGCTCAGGATGATAGGAAAAGCATACCGTAGCAGCGCCGGGCGCACCGGCCCGTGCAGCAGGGTGTTTTGTGTCTCGTTCGTGCAGAACACCTTCTTGGGGAATGATAATATACACAGAATGTACTAAGAATACGTGGTTTTACAGAAGATGTCAAGTTCGGGAGCACAGCCCACACGGAAAGGAAAAAGCAGGACTTGGCCGGTGAAAAAATCATTCACCTGAATCTTCCCCAAAATGAAAATTTCCCTCTTGACTTTACGAAAATAAAGTGTATAATGCAATCAAACCGATGAGGCGGAAGAGAATCTGCACAGCGCATCTGCTAGAGAGCCCGGAGGATGGAAACGGGCGACAGCGGGGCAGAACTTCGTGGGCCGCCGAGGGCCGGGCAAACGGGAGCAGGATGCTCTTCAGTAGCTTGGGACGGAAGCCTCCGTTACAGGGCAGGGGAGTGTTGGCTCTCCGTGAGGGGCTCTGCGGCCAAGGTTTTGGCGGACAGCAGAGCAAGCAAGGTGGCACCGCAGAATCGTAATTTCGATCCTGTCCTTGTGGATGAACACACAGGGACGGGATCTTTTCGTATTTACAGACCCGTTCCGCAAGTGGAGCGGGTCTTATTGTTACTGCCGCCCGCTCCAAGGAAGGAGCAACCGCTATGAAAACCATGAACAAGATCACCCGCCGCAGTTTCCTGAAGGCCGCTCTTGGCGCCGCCGCTGTTTCCGCATTCAGCCTGACCGGCTGCGGCGGCTCGGCATCGTCCGCTGCCGCCGGCACCGCTTCCAGCGCTGCTGCTTCGTCTGCCGCCGCTTCTGCCGAGGCGGGCCAGACCTTCAAGGTTGGCATCGTCAACTACGTGGATCATGCTTCCCTGAACCAGATCGTCGCTTCCGTCGAGAGCCGTCTGGATGAGATGGGCAAGGAGAAGGGCGTCACTTTCGATTACGCCGACTACTACGCCAACGCACAAGCCGACCAGACCAACCTGAACCAGATCGGTGCCGACCTCGTGGCCGACGATGTGGACGTCATCGTGGCCGTTGTTGCCCCCCCACTGCCGCCACCATGCTGGCTGCTGTCGAGGACACCGATATCCCCGTGGTCTACTCCGCTGTCACCGACCCCTCTGCCGCCGGTTTTGACAGCGAGGAGAACATCACCGGCACCTCCGATGCGCTGAACACCGATGCCATCATGAACCTGATCCTCGCGGTCAACCCGGACATCGACACCATCGGTCTGCTGTACGACCTCAGTCAGGACGCTTCCACCCAAGCCATCGCGGATGCCAAGGCGTTCTGCGACAGCAAGGGCATCAAGTACGTTGAAAAGAACGGCACCACCACCGCCGAGGTCCAGATGGCCGCAGAGGCCCTGATCGCTGCGGGCGTCAAGGCCGTCTTCACCCCCACCGATAACACGGTCATGACCGCTGAGCTCTCCATCTACGAGACCTTCCTTGATGCGGGCGTCCAGCACTACACCGGTGCCGACAGCTTCGCGCTGAACGGTGCGTTCGTGGGCTACGGCGTCGATTACGTCCAGCTGGGTGAGGCCACCGCCGATATGGTGGTGCAGCTGCTCTGCGAGGGCAAGACCACCGCCGACCTGCCCTACCAGACCTTCGACAACGGCATTGCCACCATCAACACCGAGACCTGCAAGGCGCTGAGCCTCGACCTCGACACGGTCAAGAAGGCCTTCGAGCCCTACTGCACCGAGGTCGTGGAAGTGACCACGCAGGAAAACTTCTAAAGGAGCAACAACCATGCTGGCGAGTATCTTTTCACTCAACGTGATCCAGACCGCGCTGGAACTGGGCTGCATCTATGCCCTTGTGGCGCTGGCTCTGTTCTTGAGCTATTCCATCCTGAACATTGCGGACCTGTCCACCGACGGCTGCTTCACCCTTGGCTGCGCCGTGGCCTGTCAGGTCGCGTTGACGGGCCACCCCTTCCTTGCGCTGGTGGCCGCGATGGCCGCCGGCGTGTGCTCCGGATTCGTCACCGCCTTTTTGCAGACCCGCCTCGGCGTCGAGAGCATCATGGCGGGCATCATCGTGAACACCGGCCTGTATACCATCAATCTGGCGGTCATGGGCTTCTCGTCCACTCTCTCGCTGGTCAAGACGGACACCGTCTTCTCGCTGGCTAAGACGGCGCTGGCCTTCACCGGCGGCTGGTATAAGCTGGTGCTGACCGCAACCGTCATCGCTCTCGCGTGCGTCGGCATGGTAGGCTTCCTCGGCACCCGGCTGGGCCTGTCCATCCGGGCCACCGGCGACAACGCCGCCATGGTGCGGGCTTCCAGCATCAACCCGGCCTTCACCATCACGGTGGGCCTGTGCATCTCCGGCGCGCTGACGGCGCTTTCCGGCGGTTTGCTGGCCCAATACCAGAAAAGCAGCGATATCAACGTGGGCACCGGCATGGTGACCATCGCGCTGGCCTCCCTCATCATCGGCGAAACGCTGGTGGGCAAGCGCACCATGGTGCGCCGGGTGCTGGGCGTTGTCTTCGGCAGCTGCCTGTACCGCTTCATCGTGGCAGTGGCCCTGCGCTTCAACGTCCCGGCGGCGGCCATGAAGCTGGTGTCCGCCCTCATCGTGGCCATCGCCATCTCGATGCCCGCCATCCAGAACCGGCTGGCCTTCGAAAAGCGGAAGCGCGCGGCCCAGAAGAAGGAGGCGGTCTGAGATGGAAATGCTGGAATTGCAAGATCTGCACAAGACCTTTAACCCCGGCACCGTCAACGAGAAGGTGGCGCTGAACGGCGTCAGCCTGAAGATGGAAGCGGGGGACTTCGCCACCATCGTCGGCTCCAACGGCGCAGGCAAATCCACCCTGTTCAATGCCATCACCGGCGGCTTCATCGCCGACGAGGGCAGCATCGAGCTGGGCGGGCAGGACATCACCTTCGCGCCCGAATTTGAGCGCAGCCGGGTCATCGGCCACCTCTTCCAAGACCCCCTCAAGGGCACCGCGCCGAACATGACCATCGAGGAGAATCTCGCGCTGGCCTACCTCCGGGCGGGCACAGCCCCCACGCCATCTTCTCCCGCATCTCCCGCAAGGACAAGGAACTGTTCCGGGAGAAGCTGGCCCTGTTGGACATGGGCCTCGAAGACCGGATGAAGCAGCCGGTGGGCTTGCTCTCCGGCGGCCAGCGTCAGGCGCTGACCTTGCTGATGGCGACCCTCGTCACCCCGAAGCTTTTGCTGCTGGACGAGCACACCGCCGCGCTGGACCCCGCCACCGCCGAAAAGGTGCTGGAGCTGACCAAGAGCATCGTGGCCGAAAAGAAGATCACCTGCCTGATGGTCACCCACAACATGCACCAAGCCCTTGAGCTGGGCAACCGCACCCTGATGATGGACGCGGGCCGCATCGTCTTCGATGTCAAGGGCGAGGAGCGCCGCAAGATGACCGTGGACGACCTGCTGGAAAAGTTCCGCGAGAACGCGGGCAAGGCGCTGGATAACGACCGCATCCTGCTCAGCAAAGTGGAGGCAGATAATTGATATGGAAGTGATAGTTCGTTTGCCCAGATTACAGGACTACGAAAGAGTTTCCAAAATCATGGATCAGGTCCAGCAGCTCCATGTCGAGTGGAGACCAGATGTTTACAAACCGGCCAGTCCCTTGATCACGATGGATATGTTTGAAGCCATCTTAAAAGACGAAAATTGGTATGTGGCCGAAGCCGATGGCGTGGTTGTCGGGGTTCTGGAACTTATGAAACGTCATGTGGAAAGCCCTGCGCAGGTCATGAAAGATGTCTTGTTCATCAGCACAATGGCGGTCGATGAGAAATATCGCGGAAAAGGAATTGGACACCTATTCTTTGAAAAGGTGAAACGGCTTAAGCAGGAAAAAAGGGTATGATACGATCGAATTGCAAGTGAATGCCAAAAACAGACTGGCCTATGAAATGTATCGGAAGTATGGGTTCACGGAGAAATCAATTAACATGGAGTTGAAAGAATCAGCTTTAGGCTGACAACAAAAGGAGCAGGATGCCCCGGCCGACCGGCCAAAGCGTCCTGCTCCTTTTTTTGCAAGCTGTATTTTTAGCGGGAAAATTACTTCACGTACTCGACGGTGTACTCGAAGCCATACTCTTCCTGCAGCTTCTTGACGTCGGCCTCGCAGTCCTCGATGAAGGTGGGGGCGTAGACGGAAGCGCCGTTGTGGGACTTCTTGTAGTCCTCAACGATCTGCTGCAGCTTGGCCCAGCCCTCGTTGGCCTTGGCCTGATCGACAGTGTCGGGGAAGTTGATGATGAATTCGCGGTGCTGCGGAATACGAGCTTTCATAAGATAAGTCTCCTTGTTGACAAAGTGTAGTTTTAATTTGAATTTATACAGAAACTGAAATGAAATTCAGCTTTTGTAGATAAAATTGCTGTTTGTACAACCTCTCAGTCGCTTCGCGACAGCTCCCCTAGTAGGGGAGCCCTTGGCATCGCGGGCACGTTTTTGGCTTTCGCCTTACGGCTCTGCAAGCAATATCTCTGTCGTAAAACAAAAATCTTACGCCAGAGGCTCCCCTACTAGGAAAGACTCCCTCCGGCCGGAGGGAGATGTCGCGCAAGCGACAAAGGGTAGACGACTGGCGGGCCGAAGGCACGACTGAGAGGTTGTACGAAGATGGGCCTTACAATTGATAGACCTGTTTGGCGTTTTCCGCCGTCTGCCGGAACACCGCTTCCTCCCGCACCCCTTTGATCTGCGCGATATACTCTCCCACATAGCGGATAAGGGAGCTGTCGCACCGGGTGCCGCGGACGGGTTCCGGGGCCATGTAGGGGCAGTCCGTTTCCAGAACGATCTGCTCCAGCGGCAGGGCGGCGATGGCTTTTGCGGCCCGCTTGGCCCCTTTGAAGGTGCACGCGCCGCCGAAGCCGAAGTAGAGCCCCTGCTTTGCCAGCCAGAGCGCGTCATCCGCGCTGCCGGAATAGCAGTGGACGATGCCTTTGGGCTGGTATTTTTTCAACAGGGCGTAGATGTCGGCGTGGGCGTTGCGGTCATGCACGATGATGGGCTTGTCCAGTTCCAGCGCCAGCCTGATCTCGGCCTCGAAGAGGGCCAGCTGGGCGTCCTTCGGCACGGGCCAGTGGTAGTCCAACCCGCATTCGCCCACGGCCACCACCTTCGGGTCGTCGTAATAGGGGGCCAGCGCTTTCATCTCAGCGGCCCAGTCGCCGCCGTAGACCGACACCGTGGGGCCGGGCCCTCCGCGCCTCAGTCCTCCGGGGCGAGAAGGCTTTCCGGGTGGATGCCGATGGCGGCCACCACCCACGGATACTTGTGGGCCAGCTCCAGCACGCGGGGCGCGTCGCCGGAGTGGGTGGCCTGTTCGCAGACGCCCACCACGCCTTTGGCGGGCAGACTGTCCAGCAGAGCAAAGCGGTCTGCGTCAAAGGCGCGGGCGCTGTAGTGGGCGTGGGTGTCAAAGATGGGGCCGGTCATACGCCCTCCTTCTTCGGGGCCTTGTTCACGAGCCAGATGCCGACACAGACCAGCACCAGCGCCCCCATGTACTGCCAGCGGAAGAGCGGCTCCCCGTTCAGCAATGCGCTGAGCAGGACGTTTACCACCGGGTTCACAAAGCCAAAGATGGCGATGCGGCTGACGGGGTTGTTCTTCATGAGCAAGGCCCAGATGACATACCCGGCGCCGCAGATAAAGGCCAGATAGAGCAGGTCCAGCACACCGGCCGCCGAAACGACGGTCAGCCGCCCGCCCAGCAGCAGACCCAGCACCAGCAGAGCCGCGCCGCCGATGAAGAGGTTCAGAAAGCAGACGGCAAAGCTGTCGGCTTTTTTGGTGACGGATTTGTTCCACGGGCCCGCCAAGGTGAAGATGCCGGTGGCCAGCAGCATGGCAAAGATGCCGAAGGCGCTGCCGCCGCCATGGTTGCCCAGCGTGCCCACCAGAACGCCCGCAAAGCCCAGCACACAGCCAAGGGCCTTGGCGGGGTCATCCGGTCGGCATTTCCGTAGAGGAAGTGGGCGAAGATGACGCCAAGGAAGCTCTGGGTGCTGTTCAGGATGCCGCCGAAGGCACCCGTCAGCAGGGCGACAGCGGAGTAGTAGAACGCATACTGCGCCGTGGTCTGCCACAGGCCCAGCGCACAGCACTCGGCCAGCACTTTGCCCTGCGGCAGGGCGGGGAGTCTGCCCTCCAAGATGAGGCTGCCCACCAGCACCAGCAGACTGCCCAGCATGAACCGGACGCCCGCAAAGCAGAGGATGGAGGCCGTGTCCGCCGTCTCAATGGCAAACAGGCGGTAGCCCATCTTGATGAAGGGGAAAGCGGAACCCCACAGCGCGTTGCAGAAGATCGCGATGAGGACGGCGAAGACCGGTGTGCCAAACAGTGCGTCCAGCTTCTCCGTCCGCGAAACAGTGTGTTCCATGGCTTAGTGGATGCGGGAGCCGACGGGGGTGTCGTCGCCGTAGAAGGCGATGGAGCAGCCGCCGTCTGCGGTGTCCGCAGCGAAGATCATGCCCGCGCTGACATACTTGCCCTTCATCATGGGGCGGGGTGCCAGATTGCAGACGATGCCGATCTTCTTGCCGATCAGGTCTTCCGGCTTGAACCACTTGGCGATGCCGGACAGGATGCAGCGCTCCCGCTGGCCGTCGAAGACGGTCAGGTGGAGCAGCTTCTTGCTCTCCTTCAGGTTCTCACAGGCGCGGACCTCGGCCACGCGCAGCTCCACCTTGCAGAAGGTATCGAAGTCGATCTCTTCCTCGTGGGTGAAGTCCACGCTGCTCTCGGCAGCGGCAGGGGCGTTCTTGGCGGCCTCGGCTTCTGCCTTGGCCTTGTTGGCAGCCTCGGCAGCGGCCTTCCGCTTCTCGTCCTCTTCCTTCAGGTGGGCGATCTCCTTGGCCACGTCGATGCGGGGGAACAGAGCGTCGCCCTTGTGGACGGTGTAGGTCTCCTGTGCACCGTAGACGGTCTTGGCGAGGTCGAGGGCGGAAGCGTCCAGACCCAGTTGATCCATCATCTTGGGGGCGGTGGAGGGCAGGTAGGCGTTCAGCAGGATGCCAGCCACGCGCAGTGCTTCGCACAGGTGGTACAGCACGCTCTCCAGACGCTCCTTGCTGGCCTCGTCCTTGGCCAGCGCCCAAGGTGCGGTCTCGTCGATGTATTTGTTGGCGCGCTGGATGACGGCGAAGACCTCCATCAGGGCCTGCGGGATGGTCAGGTTGTCCATGTCGGCGGTGACCTTGGCGGTCAGGCCGTTGATCATGCCCTCCAGCTCGGCGTCGATGGCCTCGGTGCCGGCAACATGGTGGACGGTGCCGCCGAAGTACTTCTCGCACATGGCGACGGTGCGGCTGAGCAGGTTGCCGAGGTCGTTGGCCAGATCGCTGTTGATGCGGTTGATCAGGGCCTCGTTGGTGAACATGCCGTCGTTGCCGAAGGGGATCTCACGCAGCAGGAAGTAGCGGATGGCGTCCACGCCGTAACGGTCGCAGAGGATGACGGGGTCCACGACGTTGCCCACGGATTTGGACATCTTGCCGCCGTTCATCAGCAGCCAGCCGTGGCCGAACACCCGCTTGGGCAGCGGCAGATCGAGGCCATCAGCATGGCGGGCCAGAGGATCGTGTGGAAGCGCAGGATCTCCTTGCCGACCATGTGCAGGTCTGCGGGCCAGAACTTGTCGTAATCGTGGTAGGTCTCGTTGCCGTAGCCCAGCGCGGAGATATAGTTGCTCAGAGCATCGACCCAGACGTACATGGTGTGCTTGGGGTCGAAGGGGACAGGAATGCCCCACTTGACGGAGGTGCGGGAAACGCAGGTGTCCTGCAGACCCTGCTTGATGAAGGCGATCATCTCGTTCTTGCGGCTCTCCGGCTGGATGAACTGGGGGTTCTCCTCGTAGAGCTTGAGCAGACGGTCGGCATACTTGCTGGTCTTGAAGAAGTAGGCCTCCTCGTGGGCGTCGTAGACTTCGCGGCCGCAGTCGGGGCACTTGCCGTCAACAAGCTGGCTGTCGGTCCAGAAGCTCTCGCAGGGCTTGCAGTAGTGGCCGATGTACTCGCCCTTGTAAATGTCGCCCTGCTCGTAGAGCTTGGTGAAGATCTTCTGGCAGGACTCCATGTGGTAGTCGTCGGTGGTGCGGATGAAGCGGTCGTAGCTGATGTCCATCAGCTTCCACAGGTCTTTGACGGTGGCGACGATCTTATCCACGTACTCCTTCGGAGTCACGCCTGCGTCGGCGGCCTTGTCCTGGATCTTCTGGCCGTGCTCGTCGGTGCCGGTCAGGAACATGACGTCGTAGCCCTGCATCCGCTTGAAGCGCGCCAGTGCATCGCACGCCACGGTGGTGTAGCTGTGGCCGATGTGCAGCTTGTCGCTGGGGTAGTAGATGGGGGTGGTGATGTAAAATGTTTTATGCTCGCTCATGGGAATATGCTCTTCCTTTCTATCGTGGCTGTGTCACAAAAAGCTCCCGTCCTGCCGGAGTTTCCGGGCAGGGACGGGAGCTTAGACTTCCGTAGTAACACCTTGTTTCGCCGCGCTCTTGCAAGTGTTATGACAAAAGGGGCATAAAAACTCCTTCTTCTTATTATAATACGCGAAAAAGGCGGCTTTGTCAACGTTAAATCTCGTAATCGAGGCAGACGCGGTTTTTATAGTAGGGCCGCACCTTGCTGTCGGCGACGGCCACATGAGCCGGGTGGGTGGAATAGCCCTTGAGTGCCTCAGCAGACTCAAAGGTGGTGTCCAGCATCAAATCGGCGTTGGAAGAGGGGGAGAGCGTTGATGTTGACGTGGATCTCCACGAGACCCGGAATCTGACCGGCCAGACCCTCGAGGCCCGCTTTGATGCCTGCCTTGACGGCGGCTTTTTCGGTGTCGGAAAGCTCATCCTTGAGCTGCCACAGAATCACATGCTTGACCATAAGAAAAATCCTCCTGCGTTTTTCTCCATTGTAGCAGAGAACGGCAGAAGGAGCAAGAAAAATTTTGGAATGGAACCAGGCCAGAACGATTCAATCGGCGCTATGGTTCCAACTCTCATACGCAACGAGATAAAGAAGGTCGCCCCCGATGGCAACCCCGAAGAGGATGCGGTAGACCAGCGATGTGACAGGCGTAAAGGCCAGGATCAGAAAGGCGAGAGCATTGAGCATGTAGAATACGCCGTTCATTTTTTTTCTGCCAGAACGCGCGGTACTCAGGGTCGCGGACGTACTGGTTGAAGGGGAGTTTGATGAGCGGGTCCTTGCCCTGAAAATCCCGGATGCCGGAGATGAACCAGATCACGGCCAGCACAATGTTGAACAGGGTGGAAGACGAGAAGAACGAATCCATACGATACACCTCCATCTTTTTCCACAAGTATAACATAGGGGGTGAAAAAGCAAGGACGGGATTCAACCCGGAACGGAACATTCTGCCCGCAAAAATGTGCGAAGGAACAAAAAACCAGCCGGATCGAGGCGGTTTGCAAGCCCTCGTCCGGCTGGATACTTACTTCTTCGGAGTCATAAGCCTCTTCTCCTTGGGTTCTCTCATTTTCGGAGTATGCGTTTCATAGGGTGACTCTCCTTAGAAACTATCAGAAAACTGGAATCTTTCAAGGGGACTGAGCTACTCGTGTGCATTGGACTGACCCTTCTCTTAACTGTTGGACTGCGGTACCGAGATTCTGAAGATGAATTTCATATTACCACATTCTTTCGAGTTAGATTTGCCAGGGATTCCACTGCTTAGTACATTGGAGTTACTCCTTTTTGGTCATTCAAATATCTTCGTCCGCGCAAAACTGGCTTTCTTCATGAGGGATCACCTCGGGCGGATCTATTTGAATTGCCAGGGGGTCATTTATTCTGACAGACTGTACTGTTTTCGCATTTTTGATGCTCAAGACCGGCTCTTTGATTTGTGTTTGTTATACGGGGGAAACATCCCGTTTGTGGAGAGCCTCTGTTTTGCTTCTCAGCGAATCCCGACAGTCTGTCCGAACTGTGCGGGTTCCATATCAACCATCGGTCTCGCTCCTTTCTACTTCAAGTCAGCGGGGTTAGCTCTCATTTGAGCTTCTGCTGTACTTCTCTGGTTTCTGGCTTTATTATACTCAAAACGGGGGCAGTTTGTCTATTCGCAGAGTGCACAACAAATCGCCATATTTTTGCACCAAAAGTCCAAAAAGCTGGGATACATGAAACTCGACTTTCCGCCTGCTGTTCCGCCGCGGTGAGAAGAAGTGAACCCGGTACAGCCCTTACATCTCAGCCCTGCTTCCCATATAAATTTGATATACCGGCTATACAAACAGTGAATAACGTGCCGATTTTGCCTCATTTTACCTCGTACAAAGACGAAAAGCAAAAACTAAGAATTTGGTTAAGGAATTGTGCAAAAGGCATAAGAAACATTCAAGTATTTTGCGAAGTGTACAACACTTTCCGCGCTCCGTGAAATGGAATATAACAAAAAGTAGAATCTGGTGGCGGGCGGCTACAAATCGGCACAATCGTGCTATGATACATACCACAAATTAAGAAAGGAGAGAGTGCTAATCAATGAATGCGTTGACTGCTGCTTTGAAAGAAGAGCTGAATGTTGACATGGTCACGGTCTTCGGGCTTTCCATCCCGGAGTCGGTGGTCGTCAGCTGGGGCATCATGGCGTTTCTGGTCCTCGGTTCGATCCTGCTGACGCGGAATCTGCGGGTCGAACACATCACCAAGCGTCAGGCTGTCCTTGAGACGGTCGTTGACCACCATCAACGATTTCTTCGTCGGGCTGCTGGGCGAAAACGGCAAACGGTATGTCGCCGTATCTGGTGAGCGTGGCGCTGTACATCGGCTGCTCCAACCTGATCGGTGTGTTCGGCATCAAGCCCCCACAAAGGATCTGAACGTCACAGCGGCTCTTGCTCTCATGAGCATCGTGCTGATCGAGTATGCCGGCATCCATGCACGCGGCGGGCTCGGCTTTTGAAGAGTCTGACGGCCCTCCCCCGTGCATGACCCCCCATGAACATCTTGGAGATCGCGATCCGGCCTACGAGCCTTTGCATGCGACTGTTCGGCAACGTGCTGGGCGCGTTCGTCATCATGGAGCTGATCAAGCTCGTGGTGCCGGTGTTCGTCCCCGCTGTCTTCAGTTTGTATTTTGACCTGTTCGATGGTCTGATCCAGACCTATGTGTTTGTGTTCCTGACCTCCCTGTTCATGAAAGAGAGCATTGGGGACGAAGAGTGATCTCAGACGCAGCGCGGGCATGAGAAGATTACAAAGGAGATTTTATTATGAACGGACTCGTAGCTCTGGGCGCTGGTATCGCAGCGCTGACTGGTATTGGCGGCGGCATTGGCATCGGCATTGCCACCGGTAAGGCAACGGAGGCCATCAGCCGCCAGCCGGAAGCTTCCGGTAAGATCCAGACCAACCTCCTGCTGGGCGCTGCTCTGGCAGAAGGTACTGCAATTTTCGGCTTCGTCGTTGCCCTGCTGATCATCCTGTTCTTGGGTTGATAACGGAGGCATGACGGAATGCTGACACTGAATCTGAATCTTTTGTGGACGGTCGTCAACGTTCTGATCCTGTTCTTGCTGCTGCGGAAGTTCCTGTACAAGCCTGTCATGAACGTCATTGCACAGCGCCAGAAGCAGATCGACGACGCCATTGCCGCGGCGGAAACTTCCAAGCAGGATGCCGCCGCAGCCCTGACCAGCGCAGAGGATAAGCTGCGCAATGTGGACGCCGAAGCCGCTGCCCGCCGCGAGGCCTACGAGCAGCAGGCCGAGAAGGAAAAGCAGCAGCTGATGGCTGACGCCCAGAAACAGGCCGACGCCATCGTGGCCGAGGGCAAGGCTGCGGCCGAAGCCGAGCGCCAGCACAAGCTGCGCGAGGCCGACGCTCAGACCACGGCCCTTGCCCGCGCCATGTGCGAGAAGCTGCTGGAGCGGAACCTGACTGCGCAGGACGATGCCCGTCTGCTGGACGATCTGTTGGAGAAAGCAGGTGCTGGCAATGGCAACTGAATTCAGCAAGGAATTTTTCAACTCCAACCGCATCGTCAAGGCCGACCTGCGTGCAGCCCGCAAGCTGCGGGAAGAGGACATCACCCGCATCAAGGATGAAGTGAAGAAGCTCTACGATGCCACCGAGGTCATCCTGAATGTCTCCGTGGACGAGAGCCTCCTCGCCGGCTATGTCCTGCAGGTCGGCGACCGGATGTTCGATAACTCCGGCCGTCACATGCTGGACACCATGATGGCGGGTAAGCCCGATCTGGCTACCCTGAAGACCCGCATCGAGGACTACAAAGCCCGCCGAGACCTCGGCTGAGGGCGGCGTGGTCATCTCCTCGGCGGACGGCATCGTGCAGGTCGAAGGGATGGACCGCGCCGTGTACGGCGAGATCGTCACCTTCGAGAACGGTGCCAAGGGCATGGTCGAAAGCGTGGAGCCGGGCCGTCTCGGCATCATGCTGTTCGAGGGTGCCGAGTCCGTCGGCGTCGGCACCCTCGTGACCCGCAGCGGCAAGCGTGCGGGCATCCCCGTGGGTGAGGGCTTCCTCGGCCGCGTCATCGACCCGCTGGGCGAGCCCATCGACGGCAAGGGCCCGGTGGAAGCAGAGGGCTACAACCCCATCGAGAAACAGGCCCCCGGCATCTTGGAGCGTCAGAGCGTGGATACCCCTCTTCACACCGGCATCCTCGCCATCGACTCCATGTTCCCCATCGGCCGCGGCCAGCGTGAGCTGATCATCGGCGACCGCCAGACCGGCAAGACCTCCATCGCCACCGACGCCATCCTGAACCAGAAGGACACCGGCGTTTACTGCATCTACGTCGCCATCGGCCAGAAGGCTTCCTCCATCGCCCGCGTGGCCGAGGATCTGAAAAAGCACGGTGCCATGAGCTACACCACCATCGTGGCGGCCACGGCATCCGACTCCGCCCCCCTGCAGTACATTGCCCCCTATGCGGGCACAGCACTGGCCGAGTACTTCATGGACAAGGGGCAAGATGCCCTGATCGTCTATGACGACCTGTCCAAGCACGCCGTGGCCTACCGCGCCCTCTCGCTGCTGCTCCGCCGCTCTCCGGGCCGTGAGGCTTACCCCGGCGATGTCTTCTATCTGCACTCCCGTCTGCTGGAGCGCTCCTGCCGGATGCGCGACGACCTCGGCGGCGGTTCCATCACCGCCCTGCCCATCGTCGAGACGCAGGCGGGCGACGTCTCCGCTTACATCCCCACCAACGTCATCTCCATCACCGATGGTCAGATCTTCCTTGAGAGCGCCCTGTTCAATGCGGGCAACCGCCCGGCCGTCAACGTCGGCTTGTCGGTGTCCCGTGTCGGCGGCGCAGCTCAGACCAAGGCCATGAAGAAGGCCAATGCCAACCTGCGCATTGAGCTGGCCCAGTATAAGGACATGGAGTCCTTCGCCCAGTTCAGTTCCGATCTGGACGCCGAGACCCGCCGTCAGCTGGAGCACGGCAAGGCCCTGACCGAGATGCTCAAGCAGCCGCTCTATCAGCCCAAGTCCGATGCCGAGCAGGTCGTGATCCTGACGCTGGCTTCCCACGGGATGCTGGATCTTGTCCCGCTGACGGAGCAGCGCGCCAAGACGGCCGCCTTCGTGCGGTCGTTCAAGGCCGATGTCTCCGGCACGATGGACGCCATCACTTCCACCGGCAAGATCACGCCGGAACAGGTGGATGCCATCCTGACCGCGTGGAAGGCCTATGCGGGAGGGGAGAGCCATGCCGTCCAGTAAGCTGCTCAAGGAGCGGATCGAGAGCATTCAGGATACCATGAAGATCACGAATGCCATGTACCTGATCTCCTCCTCCAAGCTCCGCAAGGCACGCCAGAACTACCAAAACGTTCTGCCGTATTTCACCCGGATGCGGGATACCATTTCCCGCGTCGTGCCTCATCTGCCGGATGAGCCGGTCCACCCTTACTTCCATGAGCGGAATGTGGAGAACCCCAAGCGGGCCTACCTTGTGCTGACCGCCGATAAGGGCATGGCCGGTGCTTACAACCAGAACCTGCTCAAGTTCCTCAAGGAACATGCAGACCAGAACGACCGGTTCTATGTCATCGGTCAGGTCGGCTACCGTGCCCTGCTCCATAAGGACCCGCGTCTGGTGGACGAGTTCCAGTACAGTGCCACCGCCCCCTCTCTGCAGCGGGCCCGTGACATCACCGTGGATGCCATCGACGATTTCAAGGCAGGCAATCTGGATGAGATCTACCTGATCTACACCAAGATCCAGAATGCCCTGACCAGTGAACCCGTCATGGAGCGGCTGCTTCCGCTGGACCGCGAGCACCTGAAGCCCACTCCCAAGGGTCTGGGTGACCCGCGGGGCGAGGTGGAGATGTTCCCGGATGCGAAGACCGTGTTCGAGCAGACAGCGCCCATCTATATGCACGGTATGATCTTCGGCGCCATGACCGAGAGCTTCTGCGCCGAGCAAAGCGCCCGCATGACCGCCATGGATTCGGCCACCAAGAGCGCGAATGACATGATCCACGAGCTTCAGCTCGAATACAACCGCACCCGTCAGGGCTCCATCACACAGGAGATCACAGAGATCATCGGCGGTGCGGCGGCAGTACAGAACAATGAGTAAAACTTACTCCTTCCGGCATCACCTAAGCGATGCCGCCTCCCTCAAAGAGGGAGGCTTTAGCGGCTCTCTCGCCGAGGGAGCTGGCACAGCGAAGCTGTGACTGAGGGAGTATCGATTCTATGAGAAAGGCAATCGTATGATACAGGGAACTATTATTCGCGTAGCTGGCCCCGTGGTGGACGTCAAGTTCACCGAGGGCAAGCTGCCTGCCCTGCAGGAAGCGCTGACGGTGACCGCCGAGGGCACCGAGCGTACGATGGAAGTGGCGCAGCACGTCAACGAGACGACGGTGCGCTGCATCATGCTTTCTGCCAGCGAGGGTCTTGGCAAGGGCATGGTGGTCACTGCCACCGGCCACGGCCTGAACGCCCCGGTGGGCGAAGGCACGCTGGGCCGCATGTTCGACCCGCTGGGCCGCCCCATCGACGGCAAGGGCCCGGTGGACGACCTGCCCCACTGGTCCATCCACCGCAAGGCTCCCAGCTTTGCAGAGCAGAAACCTGCAACCGAAATTCTGGAGACCGGCATCAAGGTCATCGACCTGCTGGCTCCTTACGCAAAAGGCGGTAAGATCGGCCTGTTTGGCGGCGCCGGTGTCGGCAAGACGGTCGTTATCAAAGAGCTGATCCACAACGTCGCCACCGAGCACGGCGGCTACTCCATCTTCACCGGCGTGGGCGAGCGCTCCCGCGAGGGCTGCGACCTTTGGGGTGAGATGAACGCTTCCGGTGTTCTGAACAAGACTGCGCTGGTCTTTGGCCAGATGAACGAGCCCCCGGAGCCCGTATGCGCGTCGCGGAGACCGGCCTGACCATGGCCGAGTACTTCCGCGAGGAGACCCACAAGGACGTCCTGCTGTTCATCGATAACATCTTCCGTTTCGTGCAGGCTGGTTCCGAAGTCTCCGCCCTGATGGGCCGTATGCCCTCCGCCGTCGGCTACCAGCCCACGCTGGCCAACGAGCTGGGTGCTCTGCAGGAGCGCATCACCTCTACCCGCGATGGTTCCATCACCTCGGTTCAGGCTGTCTACGTCCCCGCCGACGACCTGACCGACCCCGCCCCCGCCACCACGTTCTCCCACCTGGATGCCACCACGGTGCTGAGCCGTAAGATCGCCGAGCAGGGCATCTACCCCGCTGTGGATCCGCTGGCCTCCACCAGCCGCATCCTCGAAGCCGACATCGTGGGCGAGGAGCACTACCGTGTTGCCCGCAAGGTTCAGGCGACGCTGCAGCGCTATCAGGAGCTGCAGGACATCATCGCCATCCTCGGCATGGATGAGCTGAGCGAGGAAGACAAGCTCACCGTCACCCGCGCCCGTAAGCTGCAGAAGTTCCTCTCCCAGCCCTTCTCGGTGGCCGAGAACTTCACCGGTCTGCAGGGCAAGTACGTCCCGCTGGCCGAGACCGTCAAGGGCTTTGCCGCTATCGTGGACGGCCAGTGCGATGATCTGCCGGAGTGGGCCTTCTTCAACGTGGGCACCCTTGACGATGCCCGCAAGAAGGCCGCCGACAAGCTCGCGGAGGAAAAGGGCGGTGCCGTCTGATGGAAAAGTTCATGTTGAACATCACTGCCTCCAGCGGTGAATTCTATCAGGGCGACTGCGAGAGCCTGATTCTCCCCACCGGCGACGGGGTGTACGGCGTTCAGGCCGGGCACAACCCGGTGTTGGTGGCTCTGCACATGGGAATTGCGAAGTTCACCGTGAACGGCGAGACCCGCGAGGTGCTGGTGGGCGACGGCATCGCCGAAGTCACCCCCACCTTTGTCCTGCTGCTGGTGGACAGCGCCGAGCGCCCCGAGGACATCGACCGCAACCGTGCCGAGGCGGCCCGCATCCGCGCTGAAGAGCGCTTGCAGCATAAGCAGAGTATGCACGAATACTACCAGAGCAAGATCGCCCTTGACCGCGCCATGCAGCGTCTGCAGACCGCGGCCAAGTATAAGCGGTAAGCTTGATCTGAACCAAATTCTCTCCCATAGAAGCTCCTGCGTTCCGAACATTTTACCACGTTCGGAACGCAGGAGCTTTTCCTTTGCACCTTCCCACTCCGTTCCGAATACGCTATGGGTGAACCAAGTGAACATTTCGGCAAAGGAGTTTTTGTTATGGCAACCGGAATTTTGCGCATTCAGGCATTTGCGGCCCGGCAGTCGTCCCCGGTGGAGGGGGTGACGGTGAACATCACGGGGACGGTTTCACCGCCGTCCGGACGACCGACGCCGAGGGCAATGCCGCCGATGTGGTCATCACCGCACCGGACTGTGCCCTCTCGCTGGAGGCGGAGAACACCACCCGCTGCCCCTATGCGGTGTGCAGCCTGACCGCGGCCAAAACGGGCTTCCGGCCCGTCCGCATTCAGGGCATCCAGATCTTTGCGGGGCAGGTGACGCTGGCCCAGCCGGAGATGATCCCCGAAACTGAGGAGGACCGCGATGTGCCTAACCGCCCATCGTCATCCCGCCCCATGCCCTCTTTGCGGGGGATGGCGGCAGCGGTACCGCCGCCCCCACTGCGGGATGCGTTCCCCGCGTGCTCGACCGGGTCATTATCCCGAAGAACATCACCGTCCATCTGGGCAAACCGGCGGCTTCGGCTCGGAACGTGACCGTCTCGTTCCGCAAGTATATTGCCAATGTGGCGTCCAGCGAAGTGTATCCCACATGGCCGGAGCAGGCCCTGCGGGCCAACATCCACTGCCAGATCTCGCTGGCGCTGAACCGCATCTACACCGAGTGGTACCCCAGCAAGGGCTACAACTTCAACATCACCAATTCCACCAGCTACGATCAATATTATGTCCACGGGCGGACGGTGTTCGACGTCATGGTGCGGCTGACCGACGACATCTTCAACACCTATCTCCGCAAGACCGGCACCGTGAATCCCTATTACTCCGAATACTGCGACGGCAAGACCGTCACCTGTCCGGGGCTGAAGCAGTGGGGCACGGTCACGCTGGCCAAACAGGGCCGCACGCCGCTTCAGATCCTGAAATACTACTACGGCAGCAACATCGAGATCGTCCGCACCAACAACATCCAGTCCATCCCCCAGAGCTACCCCGGCTCGCCGCTGCGGCAGGGCGACTCCGGCACGGCGGTGTACACCTTGCAGCGCCAGCTCAACCGCATCACCAAGGATTACCCCTTCCTCGGCAAGCTGACCGTGGACGGCAGATTCGGCCCCCGCATGACGGCCACGGTCAAGGCGTTCCAGAAGCAGTTCGACCTCACCGCCGACGGCGTGGTGGGGCGGCAGACGTGGTATAAGATCAGCTATATCTACGTCTCCGTCAAGGATCTGGCCGAATTGACCAGCGAGGGCGAGACCTCCAGCGGCACCCTGTCGGACGGCACATGGGGCGGCACCACCCTGCGCACCGGTTCCACGGGCAGCGCTGTGGAGCAATTGCAGTTCTGGCTGAACACGCTGGCCCAGTACGAGTCCAGCATTCCGTCCATTACGGTGGACGGCAGCTATGGAACGGCCACAGCCAACGCGGTGCGGGCCTTCCAGCGGCGGTACGGCCTGACCGTGGACGGCGTGGTGGGGCGCGAGACATGGACGGCGGTGTACAACGAGTTTCGGAGCATCCAGTCCGACAACGGCACCCCCAACGCCTACCCGGGCACGCCGCTGCGGCAGGGTACCAGCGGGCAGAATGTCCGGCTCATCCAGTTCTGGCTCAAGATCGCCCGGAGCGTCTATTCCCGCCTGAACGACGTCACGGTGGACGGCCGGTTCGGCGCGGCCACGGCGGCGGCCGTCCGCCGGTTCCAGACCTATTTCGGCCTGACCATCGACGGCGTGGTGGGCCGGACCACATGGAATAAGCTGTACGAGGTCTACAACGACATCGCCAACAAGCTGCTTTCGGCCAGTCTCCGCCCCGGCGAGTATCCGGGCATTTTGCGGCGGGGCAGCAGCGGCACGGCGGTGCGGGAGCTGCAATTCTACCTCTACCTCCTGAGCGCCTATGGAACCGGCATCCCTGCCGTGAGCATCGACGGCAGCTTCGGCGCGGCCACCGAGAACGCGGTGCGGGCCTACCAGCGGTTCGCGGGGCTGACGGTGGACGGCATCGTGGGGCGCACGACGTGGGATTCCCTCTACGGCAAAGCCTCGGCCCTGCGCAGCAGCGGCCCCGTGGTCACCCTGAAGCGTCTGCCCTACCCCGGCAAGCCCCTGACCGTGGGCAGCGAGGGCAGCGCGGTGCTCTATTATAACATCCTGCTTCAGCGCATCGCTTACTACTTCGACCGTGTGGAGCGGCCGCCCCTGTCCGACCGGTACACCGACGAGACGGCGGCTTCCACCCGCAGCGCACAGGCCCTGCTGAATCTGCCGGAGACCGGCATCGCCGACGCCGAGACGTGGACGGCGGTGGAAGCGCTGAGCTTGCAGCTGGCCGCCAAGACCCCCAACCCCGACCGGGACGCGGAACAGGAACTGGCCTACCCCGGCCGCGCCGTCACCGAAGGGAGCGTCGGCCCGGACGTGATGCAGGTGGAACAGTGGATCAACGGGCGGGCGAATCTCTACTGCGGCGAGGACTTCGTCACCGAGAATTCGTCCTTCGGCCCGGCGGACACCGTTGCCGTCAAAGCGGCACAGGCGCGGGCCGGATTGGAGCAGACCGGGATCGTCAACCGCGAAACATGGGCGGCGCTGCGGGCCCAGAGCTGCGAATGTGAGGAGGAGTGAGGATGGCACGGTTGCTTATTTACGACGCCTACGAGAATAAGGTCTACACCTACAACAGCCTCAACGAGAACGACCCCATGCCCTACAGCACCAACCGGACCCTGACCCTGCGGGAGTTCCGGGGCAGATCCAACAGCCCGGTGCTCTGGACGACCATCGCGGCGATGGAAGCGTGGAACCTGACCCGCCGCAAGTACGGCAGCGGCATCCCGGTGGGGTACGCCTTCCGCCGCATCTGGGAGGGCGGCCACGGCACCCGCAGCCAGCACTACGCAGGCGTGTCCTTCGATGTGGGGCAGCGCCTCAGCCAGACCCAGCGCACTGCCATCTACAGAGCCGCCCGCTCCACCGGGGCGTGGGGCTATGTGGAGCCGCTGAGCCAGACCCCCACATGGGTCCACTTTGACCGCCGCTACGGCACCCCCGCGTGCAGAGGCACCACCGCCGGGTATCCCACCCTGCGGCGGGGCAGCCGGGGCTGTTACGTCATGGTCTTGCAGGATGCCCTCTCGACGCTGGGCTACCAGACCGGCACCCGCATCGATGGGCTTTTCGGCAGCAAGACCGAGGAAGCGCTCCGGGGCTACCAGCGCCGCACCAGCCTTTCTGTGGACGGCGTCTGCGGCTGCAACACATGGAAAAAGATCACCACCGCCGTCATCGGCGTCGGGCGGACCAAGACGACCATTGATTAAAACGAAACGAGGGCGGGAGCTTGTCGGCTCCCGCCCTCGCGGCGATTATCTGCGATGGATCTTCTTATTCGGCTTCCGGCCGTGCCATGTGTTCAGCAGCCACCACAGGCCGTAGACGGCGAGGGTGAGGAGGCTGAGGACGATCACGACTTTCAGGTAGAGGCTGCGGAAGAATTCCTGCACCTTCGAGACGGTCAGGAGCAGAGTGTTCTGGTGGACGTCCTGTCCGGCGATGAGGTTGACCACGCCGATGGTCTCCCCGGCCAGCTTCAGCTCCACGGTGCCGACAACATCGCCCTGCTGGACGGGGGCAGAAGCATAGTCGGGCAGATGGAAGTATTTTTGAGTCACGGTGCCGTCGCCCGAAGAGGGCAGCAGGGTCATCATGTTGTCGTCGGGGTAAAGCTGCAGGGTGTCGGTGTCGGAGGAATACTTCACCGGGATCTCTGCCAGCGCCTGATCGGTGTCCAGCGCGGCTTGGATGGAAAAGCTGTCGAACACCCAGTCCATGAGCTTGGTCGTCTCGCACAGCGCCGGGCGGCGGTTCGCGTAGCCGTAGTCGTCGCAGGTGTCGGGGCTCTGCATGATGCAGAAGATATAGGTCGCGCCGTTTTTGTTGGCCCACGAAACGTAGCTCTGGTTTCCGCTGTCGTTCTTATAGGCCATCACGTCGCACATGCCGCCCTGCATCGCGCTGCGGTAGAAGCTGCCGCCGCTGATTTTGTTCAGCGCAACGTTCTGGCTCAGCAGCACAAAGCTCTTGGCGTGCTTTTCCTTGGCCGGCATCGTGAAGGTCGGGGCGCTGGAAATTTCTTTGAACGCATCAAAGCTCATCAGGTAGCGCAGGATCAGGTACATATCCACGGCGGTGGTGGTATTGCCGCGGTCAAGGCCGCAGGCATCCGTCCATGTGCTGCCGGTGGTGCCGATGCGCTGGGACAGGGTGTTCATCTGGCTGACCCACCCGGCAAGGTCTCCGCCCGAAAGCTCGTAGGCAAGGCCCATGGCGGCCTCGTTGGCGTTCCGGGTCACCATGGCGTAGATGGCCTCCCGGTAGGTGAAGGTCTCGCCGGAGCGCATATCGGCGTTGTCCGTGTTGTGGACGTAATCCGAGATGGCGAAGGGCATCGTAAAGGTGTTGTCGAGCTGGTCGGCGTAGTTGGTCATCACCAGCGCAATGGTCATATATTTGGTCAGGCCCCCGGCCCAGACCTGTTTCTGGCTGTCCTTGTCGTAGACGATGATGTTGGTGTCGGTGTTCACGATATAGGCGCTCTGGGCCTTGACCTCGTACACGGGGCTGTGGTCGAACATGGCGCTTGCCGACACAGCCAAAAAGCTGAACAGCACAGCCAAGGATAAAAAGAGGGCAGCGATACGTTTCATGTGGACAATTCCTTCAAAAAGCGATAAAATAGAAGAACCGGAGCGCAGGATGCGACCGGAAATGACAAACAAACGAAGCAAAGCTTCACCTTATAATAATAACAGGTTTGCCCTGCGGAGACAAGGGTTTTTACGGGTTTCACACAGGGCAGGAGGGAAACGATGGTGTATCTGACGGGAGACACCCACGGCGACATCGGGCGCTTCAAGCACGGCAAGCTCCGCTGGCTGGGCAAGCGGGACGTGGTGATTGTGCTGGGCGATTTCGGGTTCGTGTGGGACGGCAGCAAAGAGGAGCAGAAAAAGCTGGACTGGCTGCGCAAGCGGCCCTACACCCTGCTGTTTCTGGACGGCGCGCATGAAAACTACGACCTGCTGGCCCAGTACCCGGAAGAAGAGCTGTTCGGCGGCAAGGTGCAGGCCTTGGGCGGCAATGTCTACCACGTCTGCCGGGGCAGTGTGCTGACGCTGGAAGAGAAAAAATACCTCTGTTTCGGCGAGGCCGAAAGCCCCGACCGGGAGGAGCGGGAGCCGGGGTTCAACTGGTGGCCGCAGGAGATGCCCTCGGACGAGGAATACGCCTTCTGCGAACAGAGCCTCGCGGCAAACAACTGGCAGGTAGATTATGTGCTGACCCACGATGCGCCAAGCAAGTTCCTGGATTTTTCTGCGCTGGCGGCGGGGGAGTCGAACCGGCTGCACCTCTTCCTCGATAAGATCCTGCTGAAAATGCAGTACGAAAAATGGTTCTTCGGCTGCTACCACAAGGACGTAGCCCTCTCCACCAAGAGCCGCTGCGTCTTCTGTGATGTGATCCCCATGAAATAATACGAACCAGAAAAGGGCTGTTGTACAGAACTCCCTCAGTCACGGCTTTCGCCGTGCCAGCTCCCTCTCGGAGGGAGCCTTGGCGTAACGGTGAGCTGTGAAAGCCTCCCTCGTTGAGGGAGGTGGCATCGCGTGAGCGATGACGGAAGGAGTTGGCAACAGCTCTTTTCTGGTTTCCTAGTTCATCGCGCCCGCCTTTTCGAACATCTGCTCGACCTGCGCGGCCAGCAGGGCGTGTTCCGGGGCCGTGAGCAGCGGGTCCTTAGCCAGCAGGGCAGCGGCCTCGCTCTGGGCCGCATGGAGGGTGCGGGTGTCGTTCATCAGGTCGGCGATCTGCAGCGTAGGCAGACCGTGCTGGCGGCTGCCGAAAAAGTCGCCGGGGCCGCGGGTCTCCAAATCGTACTGGGCCACTGCGAAGCCGTCCGCCGTGGAGCAGAGGAACTTGAGCCGCTTCTGAACATTCTCGCCGGTGTTGTCGCTGACGAGGAAGCACCAGCTTTCCGCCGCGCCGCGTCCCACACGCCCGCGCAGCTGGTGCAGTGCGCTCAGGCCGTACCGCTCGGCGTTTTCGATGACCATGACCGTGGCGTTTGGCACGTCCACCCCCACCTCGATGACGGTGGTGGACACCAGCGCGTCCAACCGCCCGGCCTTGAAATCCTCCATGACCTCGGCCCTTTTCCTTCGGCTTGAGTTTACCGTGCATCAGGCCCACCCGGCGCTCCGGCAAAGGGCCTTGGCGATGTCCTCGTAGTAGGTCTTTACGGCGTTCAGCCCGCCGTCCGGGGTGTCCTCGATGGCAGGGCAGACGATATACACCTGCCGCCCGGCGTCGATCTCCCGGTCGAGGAAGCCGTAGAGGTCGGCCCGCTTTTTGCCGGTGATGCAGCGGGTCTTGACGGGCTTGCGGCCCGGCGGCAGTTCGTCCAAAATCGAGATGTCGAGGTCGCCGTACATCAGCAGCCCCAGCGTCCGGGGGATGGGGGTGGCGCTCATGACCAGCAGGTGCGGGTTCTCGGCCTTTTCGGCCAGCAGGCCCCGCTGCCGCACCCCGAAGCGGTGCTGCTCGTCCACCACCGCGAGGCCCAGCCGCGCAAACTCTCCCCCTCGCTCAGGAGGGCATGGGTGCCCACGATGAGGTCGGCCTCATCGTCCCGGATAGCGGCCAGCGTGGTGCGGCGGGCGGCGGCTTTCGTCCCGCCGGTCAGCAGGGCCACCCGCATCCCGAAGGGGGCCAGCATCCGGTTCAGGTTCTCGGCGTGCTGGGAGGCAAGGATCTCGGTGGGGGCCAGCAGCGCGGCCTGGTAGCCGCTGCGGATGCAGGCCCAGATGGCGGCGGCGGCCACCAGCGTTTTGCCGCTGCCCACGTCGCCCTGCAGCAGGCGGTTCATGGACGTTTCGCCCGCCATGTCGGTCAAGATCTCGTCCACGGCCCGCCGCTGTGCTCCGGTGGGGGAGAAGGGCAGGGTGTCCCAGAAGGGGTTCGGGTCCAGCCGCTGCATGGGGGCCCCGGTGGCGGCGCTGCCCCGGTTCTTCATCCGGCCGATGCCGGGCTGCAGCACCAGCAGCTCTTCGTAGATGAGCCGCCGCCGTGCTGCGAAAGCAGCGTCCTCGCTTTCCGGGCAGTGGATGGCCCGCACCGCATCCGCCTTGGAGAGCAGCCGGTATTTTTTCCGCATCTCCTCCGGCAGCGGGTCGGGCAGCAGCTCCGCGTGGGGCAGAAGCTGCCGGACGCATTTCGCGATGAGGCTGCTGGAAACGCCCTCGGTCTGGGGGTAGACGGCCTCAAAAGGCGCGGCGGAGATCTGCTCGGCCGTGCGCACCTGCGGGTTCACCATCTGGCGGCGGAGCATCCCACCCGTCACGATGCCCTGAAAATAATATTCCTGCCCCAGTTCCAGCTTCTGTGCGGCGTAGGGGTTATTGAACCATGTGATCTCTAGGCTGGACACATCGTCCCCGGCGGTGATCCGCTCCATCCGCCGCCCGCCCGGCAGGATGCGCCCGCCGGGTTTGGCGAACACCTCGGCCTTGACGACGCATTCGGTGTCGTTCGGCGCTTCGGCGATGGAATAGGGCTTGGTAAAGTCGATGTAACGGCGCGGATAGTGACAGAGCAGATCGGCCAGCGTGACGATGCCCAGCTTCTCGAACCGCTCGGCGGTCTTAGGCCCGACGCCCTTCAGGTAGCGCACCGGCGTGTCCGGCGTCAGGGTCGTATGAAGTTCTGGTTTTGTGGGCATGGCGGGCGCTCCTTTCACAAAGATAGTTCTATTGTAGCATGGGGAAGGGAAGGATGCAATAAAACAAAAAATCCCGAACGCGTTCGTTCAGGATTTCTTTGGAGGTGACGACCAGATTTGAACTGGTGGATGAGGGTTTTGCAGACCCTTGCCTTACCACTTGGCCACGTCACCATATTGGAGTGAATATTTCCACTCCATTTGGAGCGGCCGACGAGGCTCGAACTCGCTACCTCCACCTTGGCAAGGTGGCGCTCTACCAGATGAGCTACGGCCGCATATTCGGTGCATTTATCCCTGCACCATTCGGAAGAAGCGACCCGGATCGGGCTCGAACCGACGACCCCCAGCGTGACAGGCTGGTGCTCTAACCAACTGAGCTACCGGGCCATATCCGGAGCGGATATTTCCGCCCCAATATGGAGCGGCCGACGAGGCTCGAACTCGCTACCTCCACCTTGGCAAGGTGGCGCTCTACCAGATGAGCTACGGCCGCATATTCGGAAGAACAGGAGTGACCTTGTTCTTCTGAAAGGTGGTGCCTCCGATCGGAATCGAACCAATGACACGGGGATTTTCAGTCCCCTGCTCTACCGACTGAGCTACAGAGGCGCACCGGACGATGATTATTATACCCGAAATTCTGGATTTGTAAAGAGGAAATTCCAAATTTTTTTGAAAAAAATCAGACTTTTCTTGAAAAAAGCGTTCAAACGTGGAATATTGTGAAAATGGATTTGACAAAGGAGCACAACCTATGGTTTAATAAGATGTTAGACAGAATACGGCCCCCTGCAATATGCGGGCCGGGAGGGTAAACATGGCAAGAAAACAGGAATACGGTAACGAAAGCATTACTTCATTAAAGGGTGCGGACCGCGTCCGCAAACGCCCGGCCGTCATCTTCGGGTCAGACGGTGTGGAGGGCTGCGCCCATTCTATTTTTGAGATCGTCTCGAACTCCATCGACGAGGCCCGCGACGGCCACGGCGACACCATCAACGTCACCCGCTGCAAGGATGGCAGCGTCATCGTCGAGGACTTTGGCCGCGGTATGCCCGTGGACTGGAACAAGGGCGAAGACCGCTACAACTGGGAGCTGCTGTTCTGTGAGATGTACGCGGGCGGCAAGTACGGCGAGGGCGAGGACAACTACGAGTTCAGCCTCGGCCTGAACGGTCTGGGTCTGTGTGCCACCCAGTACTCGTCCGCATGGATGACCGCCGACATCTACCGCGACGGCTTCCACTACCACCTCGACTTCCAGAAGGGCGAGAACGTAGGCGGCTTGCAGAAGGAACCCTACAAGGGCCGCCGCACCGGCAGCATCATCCATTGGAAGCCGGACGATGAGGTCTTTACGGACATCGATGTGCCCGGCAGCTATTATAAAGATGTGCTGCGCCGTCAGGCCGTCGTCAACGCGGGGCTGACGCTGAACTTCACTGACGAAAAGGAGAAGGACCCCGCCACCGGCAAGGCGTGGAAGGAGAGCTGGTGCTACGAGCACGGCATCGCCGACTATGTGGCCGAGACTGCGGGCGAGGACAGCGTGACCCCGGTGTTCAGCTGTGAGAGCGAGGCCGCCGGCCGCGACCGGGACGACCAGCCGGAATACAAGGTCAAAATGAGCGCGGCTTTTTGCTTCTCTAATAAGGTACAACTGCTGGAATATTACCACAACTCCTCGTGGCTGGAACACGGCGGCAGCCCGGAACACGCGGTGCGCACGGCCTTCGTCTACCAGATCAACAAGTACCTGAAGGACAAGAACCTCTACAAAAAAGGCGAGAGCGCCATCAGCTTCCAAGACGTGCAGGACTGCCTCGTCTACGTCTCGTCCAGCTTCTCCACCCGCACCAGCTACGAGAACCAGACGAAAAAGGCCATCACCAACAAGTTCGTCTCACAGGCGATGACCGACTTTTTGAAGCACTATCTGGAAGTCTACTTCCTCGAAAAGCCGGAGGAGGCCCAGAAGATCTGCCAGCAGGTTCTGGTCAACAAGCAGAGCCGTGAGCATGCCGAAAAAACGCGCCAGAGCATCAAAAAGACCCTCTCCACCCAGATCGACCTCGCCAACCGCGTCCAGAAATTCGTGGACTGCCGCACCAAGGACGCCTCCCGCAGAGAACTCTACATCGTCGAGGGCGATTCGGCTATGGGCGCCGTCAAGCAGAGCCGGGACAGCGATTATCAGGCCATCATGCCCATCCGCGGCAAAATCTTGAACTGCCTGAAAGCCGACTACGCCCGCATCTTCAAATCGGACGTCATTGTGGACCTCATCAAGGTCATGGGCTGCGGCGTGGAGCTGGGCGGCAAGCACAACAAGGAGCTGGCCACCTTCAATCTGGACAACCTCCGGTTCAACAAGATCGTCATCTGTACCGATGCCGATGTGGACGGCTACCAGATCCGCACCCTGGTGCTGACCATGCTCTACCGCCTGACGCCGACCCTCATCAACGAGGGCTACGTCTATATCGCGGAGTCGCCGCTGTACGAGATCACCACCAAGGAACACACCTACTTCGCCTACACCGAGCCGGAGAAGGCCACCTTCCTGAAAGAGATCGGCGACAAAAAGTACACGATCCAGCGCTCGAAAGGTCTTGGCGAGAACGACCCGGAGATGATGTGGCTGACCACCATGAACCCCGAGAGCCGCCGCCTGATCAAGGTGCTGCCCACCGACGTGGAGGAGACCGCCCGCGTGTTCGACCTGCTGCTGGGCGATAACCTCGCCGGCCGCAAGGAGCACATCGCCGAGCATGGCGCAGAGTATCTGGATGATTTGGATGTGTCTTAAAGAGGTAAACAATGGCAAAAAAATCTTCAAAAAGTCTCTCAAACCCGTCCGCCCGCAGCTGGGCGACGGTGTTGAGATCCTGAACGCTGGCAGCGTGCTGGAGGACCCCATCACCCGCACGCTGGAGACCAACTATATGCCCTATGCGATGAGCGTCATCGTCTCCCGCGCCCTGCCGGAGATCGACGGCTTCAAGCCCGCCCACCGCAAGCTGCTCTACACCATGTATGAGATGGGGCTGCTGAAAGGCGCCCGCACCAAATCGGCCAACATCGGGCAGCACCATGCACCTGAACCCCCACGGCGACGCCGCCATCTATGACACCATGGTGCGCATGGGCCGCGGCAACGAAAGTCTGCTCGTGCCCTTTGTGGACAGCAAGGGCAACTTCGGCAAAGCTTACAGCCGCGATATGTCCTGCGCCGCTTCCCGTTACACCGAGGCCAAGCTCGAAAATGTCTGCGAGGAGCTGTTCCGGGACATCGACAAGGAGACCGTTGATTTCGTCCCCAACTACGACGGCTCCACCACCGAGCCCACCCTGCTGCCCGTTACCTTCCCGACCATTCTGGCCAACAACACGCTGGGCATTGCGGTCGGCATGGCATGCAACATCTGCTCGTTCAATCTGACGGAGCTGTGCAACACCACCATCGCCCTGATGAAGGATGCCAAGCACGACATCTCCACCACCATGCCCGCCCCGGATTTCGTGGGCGGCGGCCAGATCTTGTACGACGAAGCCCAGATGCGGGAAATTTACGAGTACGCCGCCGCGGCAGCGTGAAGGTCCGTGCCCGCTACAACGTGGTGCCCGGCGAGAACATGATCGAGATCACCCAGATCCCGCCCACCACCACGGTGGAAGCCATCATGGACAAGATCGCCGAGCTGGTCAAGGCCGGCAAGATCAAAGAGATCAGCGACATGCGCGACGAGACCGACCTGAACGGCCTCAAGCTCACCCTCGACCTCAAGCGCGGCGTGGACGCGGAAAAGCTGATGGCGAAGCTGTTCAAGACTACCCCGCTGGAAGACAGCTTCAGCGCCAACTTCAACGTCCTCGTCTCCGGCCAGCCCCGCGTCATGGGCGTGCGGGAGATCTTGCAGGAGTGGACGGCCTTCCGAATGGAGTGTGTCCGCCGCCGCACCTACTACGACCTCCACGGCAAGGAAAAGCGGCTGCATCTGCTCAAGGGTCTGGCCGCCATCCTGCTGGACATCGACAAGGCCATCCACATCATCCGCACCACCGAGGAGGAGACCGAGGTCGTGCCCAACCTGATGATCGGCTTCGGCATCGACGAAGTACAGGCGGACTATGTGGCCGAGATCAAGCTGCGCCACCTGAACCGGGAATATATCCTCAAGCGGACGGGCGAGATCGAGCAGCTGGAAAACGACATCGCCGACCTGAAGGATATCCTCGAAAAGCCCGCCCGCATCCGAAAGATCATCATCAAGGAGCTGACGGAGGTTGCCAAAAAGTACGCCCAGCCCCGCCGCAGCGAGATTTTGTACGACCTGCCGGAGGAGGAGAGCGGTGCCGAGGAAGAAACCATCCCGGATTACCCGGTCACCGTCTTCTTCACCCGCGAGGGCTACCTGAAAAAGATCCCGCCCCAGAGCCTCCGCACCGCCGGTGCCCACAAGCTCAAGGAGGGCGACGAGATCATCCGGCAGGTGGAGACGCGGAACAACGTGGAAGCGCTCTTCTTCACCGACAAGCAGCAGGTGTACAAGGTGCGTCTGAACGAGCTGGAAGACGGCAAGGTGGCCCAGATGGGCATCTTCATCCCCGGCCGGCTCGGCATGGACGAGGGCGAGAACATCCTCGCCATGGTCATCACCGGCGATTATGCGGGCTTCATGCTCTTCTTCTTCGAGAGCGGCAAGTGCGCGAAGATCCCGCTGGCGTCTTACGCCACCAAGCTGAACCGCCGCAAGCTGCTCAAGGCCTACTGCGACAAGGAGCCGCTGGCGAAGATGGTCTTCCTGCCCGAAGAAACGGAGCTGGCCATCCGCACCAGCGCGGGCCGGATGCTGCTGGTGGGCACGGCGCAGATCAGCGCCAAGGCCACCCGTGACAGTCAGGGGGTGGCGGTCGTGACCCTGAAAAAGAACCAGCACATCTCGTCGGTGGTCCCGGCGGAGACGCTGGAGCTGGCCAACCCCCATCGCTATCGCGTCCGCAGTCTGCCCGCCACCGGGGCGCTGGTTCGTGCTGAGGATGAAGGAGAGCAGCTGAGTTTGCTGTGAGGAAATTATGCAGAATATTGACCTGATTTGTGTCGGCAAGCTGAATGCGAAATATTTCGCCGAGGGTGTGGCCGAGTACCAGAAGCGGCTGGCGGCGTTTGCGTCGTTCCGGATCATCGAACTGCCGGAAGAGAAGATCGAGGAGAAGAACGCCTCCGATGCTGTGGTGAAAAAAGGCGCTGGAAAAGGAGGGCAAGGCCATCCTCTCCAACGTCCGCAAGGGCGCGGCCATCGTGGCCATGTGCATTGAGGGCAGGCAGATCTCCTCCGAGGAGCTGGCCCAATTCCTCGCCGACCGTGCGGGCAGCGGGGCAGGGGACGTGGCCTTTGTCATCGGCTCCTCCCACGGCCTTTCCGACGAGGTGAAAAAAGGCCGCGGTGCTCAAGTTCAGCATGGGCCGCATCACCATGCCGCACCAACTGGCCCGCCTTGTGCTGACGGAGGAGATCTACCGCGCTTGCACCATTAACGCCGGCATGAAATATCATAAGTAAAGCAAAAGCGGGCGGTTTCCGCCCGCTTTTGCTTTACAAGCCGGGCGAAACATGGTACAGTATAGCTATGCGGCAGTTGGGAAAGCTGCCCGCCCAAACACAAACGACACGGCAAGCCAGCCGCGGACGGAAAGGATGTTATTACAATGGAACAGAGCGAAAAGACCCTTGATATGATCGTCAATCTCTGCAAGAACCGTGGTTATGTTTTCCCCGGTTCCGAGATTTACGGCGGCCTTGCAAACAGCTGGGACTATGGCCCGCTGGGCGTTGAGTTCAAGAACAACGTCAAGAAGGCTTGGCTGAAGAAATTCGTGCAGGAAAGCCCTTACAACGTTGGTCTGGATGCGGCCATCATCATGAACCCCCAGACTTGGATCACCACCGGCCACGTCGCCGGCTTCTCCGACCCGCTGCTGGACTGCCGCGCCTGCAAGGCACGCCACCGCGCCGACAAGCTGATCGGGGACGAGCACCCGGAGGTCAACGTCGATGCCATGAGCTTTGACGAGATGGACAAGTTCATCGCCGAGCACGAGGACATCGTCTGCCCCGTCTGCGGCAAGCATGACTTCACCCCCATCCGCAAGTTCAACCTGATGTTCAAGACCGCCATCGGCGTCACCGAGGATAGCTCTTCCACCTGCTATCTCCGCCCGGAGACCGCACAGGGCATCTTCGTCAACTTCGCCAACATCCAGCGCACCACCCGCCGCAAGCTGCCCTTCGGCGTGTGTCAGGTAGGCAAGGCCTTCCGCAATGAGATCACGCCGGGCAACTTCACCTTCCGTACCCGCGAGTTCGAGCAGATGGAGTGCGAGTTCTTCTGCAAGCCGGGCACCGATCTGGAGTGGTTCGCTTACTGGAAGGATTACTGCGAAAACTGGCTGCTGAGCCTCGGCATCAAGAAGGAGCACCTGCGTCTGCGCGACCACGAGCCCGCCGAGCTGGCTTTCTACAGCCGTGCCACCACCGACATCGAGTATGCCTTCCCGTTCACCGACTGGGGTGAGCTGTGGGGCATTGCGGACCGCACCAACTACGACCTGAGCCGCCATCAGGAGGCTTCCGGCAAGAGCTTGGAGTACTTCGACTCCGAGACCAACGAGCACTACATCCCCTACGTCATCGAGCCTTCTCTGGGCTGCGACCGTGTGGCGCTGGCCTTCCTGTGCGAGGCTTACGACGAGGAGCACCTCGTGGATGCCAAGGGCAAGGAGGATGTCCGCACCATGCTGCGTCTGCATCCGGCTCTGGCTCCCTATAAGTGCGCCGTCTTGCCGCTGAGCAAGAAGCTGGGCGAGAAGGCCATGGAGATCCGCAACGAGCTGAGCAAGTACTTCATGGTCGATTACGACGACACCGGTTCCATCGGCAAGCGTTACCGCCGTGAGGACGAGATCGGCACTCCTTTCTGCATTACCGTTGACTTCCAGACCGTCGGCGACGAGGCCAAGGGCATCGTGGCAGACCACTGCGTGACCGTCCGCGACCGCGACACGATGGAGCAGGTCCGTATGCCCATCTCCGAGCTCAAGAGCTACATCGAGAGCAAGATCGAGTTCTAAAAGTCCGTCTTTTTCGGGGCCGCTGCGTTTGGCAGCGGCTCCTTTTGCTTGTGTATCGGGGAAAAGTGCGGTATACTAACACCAAACAAACTTTTACACCGCAGGAGGCTGTATCGTGGAAAACTTCAACGAACTTTTGAAAAAATACGCCGATTTCATCGTCCGGGTGGGCGTGAACCCTCAGCCGGGCCAGACTCTGATCATCCGCTGCCCGCTGGAGGCGGCCCGCTGGCGCGGCTGTGCGTGCGCAGCGGCTTTGAGGCCGGTGCACGGGATGTGCAGGTGGACTGGAGCGACAATGCTGTTTCCCGCACCCGGATGGAGCTGGGCAGCGAGAGCGCGCTGACCGACAACAAGCCCTACCAGCTGCGCCGCTATCTGGATTACGCCGAGAGCGAGGGCGGCGTCTGTGTGCTGCACCTGCTGGCCGATGACCCGGAGGTCTACGCCGGGCTGGACAGCGGCAAGATCGGCCGCGTGAATGCGGAGAACCGGAACTTCATGGCCCCGTGGCGGGAGTACACCATGAACGACCGCGTCCAGTGGTCCATCGCCGCCATGCCCAGCGCCCCGTGGGCCAAGAAGATGTTCCCGGAACTCGACACCGATGCCGCCATCGAAAAGCTGTGGCAGCTCATCTTTGACGTCTGCCGTGTGACCGGCGGCGACCCGGTGGGCGAGTGGAAGGCCCATCTCGACCGCCTGATGACCCTGCGGGACAGGATGAACGCCTTCGACCTCGAAAGCGTCCACTTCCAGAGTTCCAACGGCACCGACCTGACCGTGGGTCTGGCCGAAAAGGCCCGCTGGGAAAGCGCCGGCAGCAAGAACGAAAAAGGGTGTGGACTTCCTGCCCAACATCCCCACCGAAGAGGTTTTCACGTCACCCCACAAGGAGAAGGTCAACGGCATCGTCTACGGCACCAAGCCCTACGTCTTCAACGGCCAGCTCATCAAGGGCTTCCATGTCACCTTTCAGGATGGCAAGGTCGTCGAGCACGGGGCCGAGGAGGGGGCGGAGCTGCTGGGGCAGCTGCTGGACACCGACGCCGGTTCCCGCAGCATCGGCGAAGTGGCCCTCGTGCCCGCTTCCAGTCCCATCAACCGCAGCGGTGCGCTGTTCTACAGCACCCTGTTCGATGAGAACGCCGCCTGCCACATCGCCTTCGGTGCCAGCTATCCCGGCACCACCCGGAACGGCACGACTCTTTCCAAGGAAGAGCTGCTGGCCCGCGGCATGAACCAGTCTGCCATCCATGAGGATGTCATGATCGGTGCCGAGGACAGCCACATCACCGGCAAGTGCCGCGACGGCCGCACCGTGGAGCTGTTCAAAGACGGAGTATGGGTGCTGTAAAAGCTTTTTTAACGAAAGCGCTTGCATATTTTGCCGGAGTATGGTATATTCTATTTGTACGATATAACTTTTATGGAACGTGGGCCGCAAGGTCCGTTTCTTGTTTGTCAGGAGGTTTTTTATGGCGAAGCAGTCTGGCGGCAACACCGCCCAGAGAGTCGAAGCGCTTGTCCGCCCCACCGTGGAGGGCATGGGGCTGCGCCTGTGGGATGTTGTGTTTGAGAAAGAAGGTCCGGACTGGTATCTTCGCGTCCTGATCGACAAGACGGACGGCACCACCATGGATACCGACACCTGCGCCGATGTCTCCCATGCGCTGGACCCCATCCTCGATGAGGCAGACCCCATTGAGCAGAGCTATTATCTGGAGGTGGGCAGCCCCGGTTTGGGCCGCAAGCTGACCCGCCCGGAGCACTACGAGGCCGTCAAGGGGCAGAAGATCAGCGTGAAGCTGTTCCGCGCCAACGAATACGGCACCAAAGAGTTTTCCGGAATCCTGACCGGCCGCGAAGGGAATACCATTACGGTCGAGACGGAGAACGGCACTGTGAACTTTGAAGCGTCGGCCGCCAGCACCGTGCGTCTGTGCGACGACGAGATCTGTTTGATTGAAAAAGAGAAAAAATTAGGAGGAACCCGAAAAATGGCAGCAGCGAACAACGAATTTTTTGAAGCTCTCTCCATGCTGGAGCACGAGCGCGGCATCACCGCGGAGTACCTGATCGAAAAGATCAAGGCTGCGATCGTCATCGCCGTGAAAAAGAACTACGAGGTCGAGGACGACCACGTCATGGTCGAGATCGACCCCAACACCGGCAAGTTCAATGTGGCCCTGCTGCAGAACGTCGTTGCCGATGAGGATTGGTACGACGAGCACGCCGCGATCGGCCTGACCGAGGCTCAGAAGCTCCGCAAGAGCTACGAGATCGGCGACCGCGTCGTGACCCCCCTCAAGACCAAGGACTTCGGCCGCATCGCTGCTCAGACTGCAAAGCACGTCATCCGTCAGGGCATCCGCGAGGCCGAGCGCAGCCAGCAGCTCAGCGAGATCCAGTCCCGCGCACACGATATCATTCAGGCCACCGTTACCCGCGTGGACAACGAAAAGGGCATCGTGGCCCTTGATCTGGGCAAGGGCGGCGAGGCCATCCTGCCCCGCAACGAGCAGGTCCCCGGCGAGGTCTACACCGAGGGCCAGAGCCTGCAGGTCTACGTTGTGGACGTCGTCAGCGGCGAGCGCGGCGCCCGCGTCATGATCAGCCGCACCCATCCCGGCCTGGTCAAGCGCCTGTTCGAGCTGGAAGTGCCGGAGATCTACGACGGCACCGTGGAAGTCAAGGCCATCAGCCGCGAGGCCGGTGCCCGCACCAAGATGGCTGTCTGGTCCAAGGACCCCAACGTCAACCCCGTTTCTGCCTGCATCGGCCCCCACGGCGACCGTGTGGCCGCTGTGGTCGAGAAGCTGGGCGGCGAGAAGATCGACATCGTGAAGTGGAGCGAGGATGTCTCTGAGTTCATCTCTGCTGCCCTCAGCCCCGCTAAGGTCCTCAAGGTCGAGCTGCTGCCCGGCGAGACCCGCTCCTGCCGCGTCACCGTTCCTGACCAGCAGCTGAGCCTCGCCATCGGCAACAAGGGCCAGAACGCCCGCCTGTGCGCCCGCCTGACCGGCTACAACATCGACATCCGCCCCGAAAGCGGCTACTACGGTGAGGAAGAGCCCAAGGCAGAACAGCCTAAGACCGAGGAGACTGCGGAATAATCCGCCGCCCCACGCCGAAGGAGGGAAATCGGATGGCACAAAAGAAGATCCCTGCCCGCCAGTGCATCGGCTGTATGACCAGCCGCCCCAAAAAGGAACTGGTGCGGGTGGTGCGTGCGCCCAGCGGCGAGATCAGCATCGACCTCGTGGGCAAAAAAGCCCGGCCGCGGAGCCTACCTCTGCCCGGACCCGGCCTGTCTGGCCAAGGCAAAAAGAAGAAAAAGGCGCTGGAGCGCTGCTTTGAGCAGCCGGTTCCCGCCGAAGTGTATGACGCACTGGCCGCGCAGCTGGCCGGTGCTGCAAAGGAGGCAGAGCAGAATGGCGAAGCATAAGAACAACACCCCCCGAAAAGCCCGCCCTGCCCCCGCAGGAAGCGCTGTATCAGGCCGTGAGCCTCTGCCGCAAGGCCGGGGCCTTGACCATGGGCTTCGACGCCGTGGAGGATGCGTGCGTCAAAGGCAAGGCATGGCTCGTGATGGTGGCATCCGACGCCAGCGCCAAGACCATGCAGCGGCTGAACTATGCAGTGGGTGATCTGGTGGACGTGATCACCATGCCGCTGACGCAGGACCGGCTGGCCGATATCAGCCGCAAACCGGTGGCGGTGTACGCCGTGACCGACCGCAACCTCGCAAAGCTCTGCTTTGACCGTCTTTCGGACTGCGGGGCAATCAAAAATGAGGAGGATATGAGCGAATGACCGTAAAATATAAAGTAAGCGATTTTGCAAAGGACCTGAATGTTTCGGCAAAGAAGGTCCTCGATGAGCTGGCTGCCATGGGCAGCACCGGCAAGAAGAACAGCTCCAATCTGGAAGAGAACGAGCTGAACTACCTGCTGGAAAATTCAGCAAGGACAACAGCGTGGCCGACCTGACCGAGTACCTGAACAGCGCAAAGCAGCCGGTTCAGGAGAAGAAGGCTGAGCCCAAGAAGGCCGAGAAGAAGGCCGAGCAGCCCAAGGCCGAAAAGCCCGCTCAGCCCGAAAAGAAGGCCGAACCCGCTGCCCAGAACAATAACAAGAAGCACGGTGAGAAGAAGAACGAGCAGCACAAAAAGCGCGAGGAGAAGACCGTCTCCCTGAGCGAGCTGGCCCGCGAGACCGGTGCCAAGGCAACGGCTGCCCCGGCCCAGTCCGTCTCCGTTCGCCGGGAGGACAGTCAGGTCACCGTCGATACCCGCACCGTGGATGTCAATGTGGATCGTTTTGATGCTCGTTACGATGATCTGGCTTCCACCAAGAACACCGAGAACCGCCGCAAGCCGACCCCGCAGGGCAACAAGCAGAAGTTCACCCAGCGCGGCCAGCGCCAGCGCCAGCAGTTCCAGAAGAAGGGCAAGCGTGAGACCGAGTTCGAGCGCCTGCAGCGCATCCAGCTGGAAAAGGCCCGCAAGGCGCAGCTGAAGGTCTCCATTCCCGACGAGATCACGGTGGGCGAGCTGGCTGCCCGCCTGAAGCAGCAGGCCGGTAAGGTCATCGCCAAGTTCATGCAGATGGGCGAGATGCACGCCATCAACGACGTCATCGATTTCGACACCGCCGCCCTGCTGGCGGAGGAGTTCCACGCCAAGGTCGAGCACGAAGTCCACGTCACCATCGAGGAGCGCCTGTTCACGCAGGAAGAGGACGCCGCCGAAGATCTGGTGGAGCGTCCGCCGGTCGTCTGCGTCATGGGCCACGTCGACCACGGCAAGACCTCCATCCTGGACGCCATCCGCAAGACGCGCGTTACCGCGGGCGAGGCCGGCGGCATCACACAGGCCATCGGTGCTTATCAGGTCAAGGTCAACGACAGCCTGATTACCTTCCTCGACACGCCGGGCCACGAGGCTTTCACATCCATGCGTGCCCGCGGCGCGAACCTGACCGATATCGCGGTGCTGGTCGTCGCTGCCGACGACGGCATCATGCCCCAGACCGTCGAGTCCATCAACCACGCCAAGGCTGCCAACGTCAAGCTGATCGTGGCCATGAACAAGATGGATAAGCCCACCGCCAACCCGGAGCGGGTCATGGAAGGCCTGACCAAGTACGAGATCGTCCCCGAAGACTGGGGCGGCGACGTCGCCTGTATCCCCGTTTCCGCACTGACCGGCATGGGCATCAACGACCTGCTGGAGCGCATCGCGCTGGAAGCTGAGGTCATGGAGCTGAAGGCGAACCCCAACCGCCGCGCCAAGGGTGCTGTTGTTGAGGCCCGTCTGGATAAGGGTCAGGGCCCCATCGCCACCATTCTGGTCCAGAACGGCACCCTGCACGCCGGTGATGTCATCATCGCCGGTACCGCCGTGGGCCGCGTGCGTACCATGCGCAACGATAAGGGTCAGATGCTGGAGAATGCCGGCCCCTCCACCCCTGTGGAGATCACCGGCCTGACCGCCGTTCCCGAAGCGGGCGATCTGTTCGAGGCCGTCGAGGACGAGCGTCTGGCCCGTGAGCTGGCCGAGCAGCGCATCGCTGCCGCCAAGGAGAAGCAGTTCTCCTCCTTCCAGAAGGTCACGCTGGATAACCTGTTCAGCCAGATGGCTCAGAACGATATGAAGGAGCTGGCCATCGTCGTCAAGGCTGATGTGCAGGGTTCTGCCGAGGCCGTCAAGCAGAGCCTCGAAAAGATCTCCAACGACGAGGTCCGCGTCCGCGTCATCCACGCCGGTGTCGGTGCCATCAGCAAGTCCGACGTCGATCTGGCTGACGCCTCCAACGCCATCATCATCGGCTTCAACGTCCGCCCCGACAACGTGGCGAAGGAAGAGGCTGCGGCCACCAAGGTCGAGATGCGGATGTACCGCGTCATTTACGATGCCATCAACGATGTCACCGCCGCTATGAAGGGTATGCTGGCTCCCAAGTTCCGCGAGGTCTCTCTGGGCGAGCTGCAGGTCCGTCAGGTGTACAAGATCTCCAACGTGGGCACCGTTGCCGGCTGCCGTGTCACCAGCGGCAAGATCACCCGCGACAGCAAGGTGCGTGTCGTGCGTGACGGCATCGTCATTGCCGAGGACGAGATCGCATCCCTGAAGCGCTTTAAGGATGACGCCAAGGAAGTGGCCGAGGGCTACGAGTGCGGCGTGACGCTGGCGAAGTTCGCGGACGTCAAGGAGGGCGACGTGTACGAGGCCTTCAAGATGGAAGAATACCGCGACTAAGTGGTTTATTATGTTAGAGGAGAAACTGAATGTCTCAAAAAAATATGGGGCGTCTTGCCCAAGACATGAAGCGTGAGCTCATCGCCATCATCGGCCGGCTGAAGGACCCGCGGCTGGAGGGCGGTCTGCTGACCGTCACCCGCCTGGACGTGACGCCCGACCTCGATGTGGCAAAGGTCTACGTGAGCGTGATGGGCCGCCCGGACGGCCCCAAGCCTGCCATTGAGGCGCTGAACCGCGCGGCCGGCCATGTGCGCACCGAAGTCAGCAAGAAAATGCACATCCGCAAAGCCCCCCGCTTCCTCTTTGTGGAAGACGACGGCGCAGCCTATGCGGCCCACATCAACGAACTGCTCCGCGAGCTGAATGTGAACGGCGGCGAAGAGCCGTCGGAGACCGAGGAATAACAGCCTTGCGGAAAGGATGGATCATGGGATGACAGAACAACTGAATGTGCAGCAGATGGCCGAAAAGCTCCTTGCTGCGGACAACGTTTTGATTCTGTGCCACAAAAACCCGGACGGCGATACCATCGGCTGCGGCAGTGCCCTGTACTATGCGCTGAGGGCGCTGGACAAAAACGCGGCTGTCCTCTGCTCCGACGTCGTCCCCTCCCGGTATGCGTTTACCAACCCACGCCTGTACAAGGGCGAATTCGAGCCGGAGATCGTCGTGGCGGTGGACGTGGCAAGCGTCCAGCTCTTTGGCGAAAACAACGGGATGCCGCAGTTCTCCCGCCATGTCGATCTCTGCATCGACCACCACGCGGGCAACAGCGGCTACGCGGAATATACCCTGCTGGACGGCCATGCTGCTGCGGCGGCAGAGCTGCTGTACGACGTCATCTGCGCCATGGGCGTGGATCTGACAGCTCACATGGCCAACTGCCTGTACACCGGTCTCTCCACCGATACCGGCTGCTTCAAGTTCTCCTCCACCACGGCCCGCACCCACATCATCGCGGCCAAGCTCATGGAGGCAGGGGCGCGGGTCGAAGAGTTGAACACGCTGCTCTTCGACACCAAGCCTCGCGAGCGGATGGAGGCGGAGCGGATCGCGCGGAACCATCTGGAATATCATCTGGATGGCCGCTGCGCCCTCATCTACCTCACTCGCGATGAGATCGAGCAGAGCAAAGTGGACCCCGCCGACCTCGAAGAGCTGACGGGGCTGCCCATCAGCATCGAGGGCGTCAAGGTGGGCTTGACCCTGCGCCAGCAGCCCGGCGGCAGCTACCGCATCAGCGTGCGCACCGCCAAGGGCGTGGATGCGTGCGAGATCGCCAAGCGTCTGGGCGGCGGCGGCCACACCCGCGCGGCGGGCTGTGAGCTGCTGGGCAACCTCGACAACGCCAAGAGCGCCATCCTCGCCGAGGTGGAAGCGGTGCTGGATGCGCCGCAGGAGGGCGCATGATGCAGGGCATTCTCATCGTCGATAAGCCGACGGACTGGACCAGCTTTGACGTCATCGCCAAGCTGCGGGGCATCCTCGGCACCCGGAAGCTGGGCCACAGCGGCACGCTGGACCCCATGGCCACCGGGGTGCTGCCGGTGTTCTGCGGCGGGGCCAGCAAGGCCGTTGACCTGCAGCTCGACCACACCAAGGCCTACCGCGCCGTGCTCAAGCTGGGCGCGCGGACCGACACTGGCGACGTGACCGGCACCGTGCTGGAAACGGCCCCGGTCACGGCAGGGGAGAAGGAGCTGCTGGAAGTCCTCCCGCAGTTCGTCGGCTCCCAGATGCAGACGCCGCCCATGTACTCGGCGGTCAAGATCAACGGCCAGCCGCTCTACAAAATGGCGCGGCAGGGCATCGAGGTGGAGCGGAAAGCCCGCCCCATCGAAATTTTCAGCCTAGAGTACGGCGGCAGCCCGGCGGAGAACGAATACGCGCTGACGGTACGCTGCTCCAAGGGCACCTATATCCGGGTGCTGCTGGAGGACATTGCCGCCGCCATGGGCCAGAAGGGCACGATGAGCGCGCTGCGCCGGGTGGCTGCGGGCGTTTACACCGAGGCCGATGCGCACACGCTGGAAGAGATCCAAGCGGCCAAGAACGAAGGGCCCGCCGCGCTGGAAGCACTGATGCTCCCGGTGGAGAGCGTGTTCGGATCGCTCCCGCTGCTGACGGTGGCCCCCAAGGTGGAACAGCACCTCTACAACGGCTGCCCCACCAGCCGCTACCCCGCCGCCGACGGGCGCTACCGCGTCCGGAACGAGGCCGGGCAGTTCTTGGGCCTTGCCAACATTGTGGACGGGGTGCTCAAGGTCGAAAAGCTCTTTGTGGAGCGAAACTGATAGAAAAAGGAACGAAAATCCAATGCAGATCCTATCCTCTCTTTCGCCGCTGGCGCTGGAACACGAGGGCGGCACCGCCGTCGCCATGGGCTTTTTTGACGGCATCCACATCGGCCACCGTGCGGTGATCGACGGGGGGCTGTGGCATGGGCCAAGGCCCACGGCGCGGCACCGGCGGTGTTCACCTTCCAACTGCCCGCCGACAACAAAATGAAGGGCAAGCGTCTGCTCTCCACCGAGGACAAGCACGCCCTGATCGCCAGCCTCGGCGTGGAGTATTACCTCTGCCCCCAGTTCGAGGAGATCCGCGCCATGACGCCGGAACAGTTCGTGTACGGCATCGTGCAGGACTGCCAAGCCAAGGCGCTGTTCTGCGGCGAGAACTTCACCTTCGGGGCCAAGGCGGCCGGTACCCCCGACCTGCTGCGCAAGCTCTGCGCCCCACTGGGGGTGGAGGTCGTCGTGGTGCCCATGACCCAGTTTGAGGAAAAGCCGGTGTCCTCCACCCGCATCCGCACCGCGCTGGAGGGCGGCGACATCCCGGCGGCCAATGCCATGCTGGGGATGCCCTACGCCATCCGCTTTGCGGTGCAGCACGGCGCGGGGCTGGGCCACACGCTGGGGGTGCCCACCATCAACCAGATCTATCCGCAGGGGTTCCAGCTGCCCCGCTACGGCATCTATATCACCCGCACCAGGATAGGGGACACCTGGTATCCCTCGGCCACCGGCCTGGGGACCCGGCCCACTGTCAAGGACGAGACCACCAAGGTGACCTGTGAGACCTTTATCCCGGACTTTTCCGGCGACCTCTACGGCACCGACCCGGTGGTGGAATTCCACGCCTACCTCAGCCCCAGCAAAAAGTTCGACTCGCTGGATGAGCTGAAGGACTGCATCCACCATGCAGCCCGGCGGGCGCAGGAATATTTCGCAAAACCGGAAAAGAAAGCACAGAATGGATAAATTTTTCTTGCATTTTACATCCGGTTCTGTTATACTGAGTTTGTTACCGCGGCACGGGGCTGGGAGTATGCCCGTTTCGGGAGTACCGTTTTCCCGCTTTCTGTGCCGACGGCAAATAAAATTTTATAAAGAGGTACTGTTACTATGAACAAGCAGGAAGTTATGGCCAAAGTCGCTCTGACCGAGAAGGACACTGGCTCCCCCGAAGTTCAGGTCGCTCTGCTGACCGCTCACATCAACGAGCTGAATGAGCACCTGAAGAAGAACCCGAACGATCACCACAGCCGCCGTGGTCTGATGAAGATGGTTGGCCGCCGCCGCAATCTGCTGGCCTACCTCCAGAAGAAGGACATCGAGCGTTACCGTGCTCTGATCGCAACTCTGGGTCTGCGTAAGTAATAGAAAACAGAGGGCAGGTACCGCGTATGTGGTGCTTGCCCTTTGCTTTTTGTGGAACAAACGGCCGCTGCTGCGTGTTGCAGCAGTAAATCGAACGCCTGTGCAAAGCCTTTTTTGGGGCAGCGGCACGGGCGCTGGATTTATTGCTATGATGCGCGGCGGGCAGCCTTTTGGAAGATAAAAATAAAACCGCTAAAAAGGACAAAGGAGGCAAACCAAATGGCAATCGAATTTGGTTCCCGCTAAGGAGACCTTTGAGAACTACAAGGTCTACGAGACCACGCTGGCCGGCCGCCCGTTCAAGGCAGAGATGGGCAAGATGTGCGGCCTGTCCAACGCAAGCGCCCTGATCCGCTACGGCGAGACCTGCGTGATGTGCAACGTCGTCATGAGCCCCAAGCCCCGCGAAGGTGTGGATTTCTTCCCCCTGAACGTGGAGTATGAGGAAAAGCTCTACGCCGCTGGCCGCATCCCCGGCAGCTTCATGCGCCGCGAGGGCCGCCCCGGTGAGCGCGCCATCCTCACCAGCCGCGTGGTGGACCGCCCCATGCGCCCGCTGTTCCCCAAGGAGATGCGCAACGATGTCTGCATCACCATGACCGTCATGAGCCTTGACCCCGATTGCAGCCCGGAGATCGCCGGCATGATCGGCGCATCCTCGTCACCGCCGTGTCGGAGATCCCTTGGAACGGCCCCATCGGCGGTGTGCAGGTGGGTCTGGTGGACGGCGAGATCGTGCTGAACCCCACGCAGGAACAGCGCAAGGTGAGCGACCTTGCCCTGACCGTTGCCGCCACCATGGATAAGATCGTGATGATCGAGGCCGGTGCCAACGAGGTGGACGAGGACACCATGCTGAACGCCATCAAGGCCGCTCACGTGGAGATCAAAAAGACCATTGAGTTCATCAACCGCATCGTGGCCGAGCGCGGTAAGCCGAAGATCGACTTCCAAGTCGTCGGTCTGGATATGGACGTCTACCACGCCATCCAAAACAAGTACCTCGACGACTTCAAGGCTGCCATGGATACCGACGACAAGAACGTGCGCGACGCCGCTCTGCTGCCCATCATGGACAAGATCGCCGAGGAGTATCCCGACCTGACCGACGCCGACCTCGACCTCGTCAGCTACAAGATGCAGAAGTACGTCGTCCGCCGCTGGCTGCTGGACGAGGGCAAGCGCGTGGATGGCCGCGGCATCAACGAGATCCGCCCGCTGGCTGCCGAAGTCGGCATCCTGCCCCGCGTGCATGGCTCCGGCATGTTCACCCGCGGCCAGACGCAGGTGCTCACCACCTGCACTCTGGGCGGCACCAAGGACAACCAGCTCATGGACGACCTGACCGACGAGCAGACCAAGCGCTATATCCACCACTACAACTTCCCGCCGTACTCCGTCGGCGAGGCCCGCGCACCCCGCAGCCCCGGCCGCCGCGAGATCGGCCACGGCGCACTGGCGGAGCGCGCTCTCGTGCCCGTGCTGCCCTCTCTGGAGGAGTTCCCCTACACCATCCGCTGCGTGTCTGAGGTCCTCTCTTCCAACGGTTCCACCTCTCAGGCTTCCATCTGCGGCTCCACGCTGGCTCTGATGGACGCCGGTGTGCCCATCAAGGCTCCTGTCGCGGGCATCTCCTGCGGCCTCATCACCGAGGGCGACCGCTGGATGACCATGCTGGACATTCAGGGCGTGGAGGACTTCCACGGCGATATGGACTTCAAGGTGGGCGGCACCCGCAAGGGCATCACCGCCATCCAGATGGACATCAAGATCGACGGCCTGACCTACGATATCATCGCCGAGGCCTTCGAGAAGTGCCGCAAGGGCCGCCTGTACATCCTCGATGAGATCATCAAGCCCGTCATCGCCGAGCCGCGCCACGAGCTGAGCCGCTGGGCTCCCAAGATGTTCAGCATGATGATCCCCACCGACAAGATCAAGGACGTCATCGGCAAGGGCGGCAAGGTCATTCAGGACATCTGCGCCACCTGCAACTGCAAGATCGACGTGCAGGAGGACGGCCACGTCTTCGTCTCTGCGGTGGATCAGGAGGACGCAAAGCGCGCCATCTTCACCATCAAGACCATCGTGGAGGACCCGGAGATCGGTGCCATCTACAAGGGCAAGGTCACCCGCCTGATGAACTTCGGCGCCTTCGTGGAGATCGCACCGGGCAAGGAAGGCCTCGTCCACATCTCCAAGCTGGACACCAAGCGGGTCGAGCGGGTGGAGGATGTGGTCGCTGTGGGCGACGCCATCGTGGTCAAGGTCACCGACATCGACCAGCAGGGCCGCATCAACCTGAGCCGCCGCGACGCCATTCTGGCCCTCGAAGCCAAGAAGGCTGCCCAGCAGCAGGGACAGAACTAAGCGCCCCGAAAACTGCATAAACGATAGCCCCCGGAGGGGAAGCACGCTTACGCTGTCTGCCCTTCCGGGGGCTTTTTGCGCTTTTTGAAAAAAATTTTGGCGGAAACCCCTTGACAAAAATCCAAAACAGTATATTATTGTATTAAGCACTTAACACAACGAACAAGGAGAGACAGAGATGAGTGAACAGTTTGATGCCAGCCGCCCGATCTACGCGCAGCTGGTGGAGCGGCTGAAAGCCAAGATCTTAGCGGGCACCTACCCGCCCGGCGGCCACCTCGATTCGGTGCGCGACCTTGCCGCGGCAGCGGGGTCAACCCCAACACGATGCAGCGGGCGCTGGCCCAATTAGAAACCGAGGGCCTTGTCCGCACCGAGCGGACCAATGGCCGTTTTGTAACGGAGGACACGGAATTGATCGAACAGCTGCGGGCCGAGGCCGCCCGGAACATGGCCGCTGAATTTTTTAGAAAAGATGCGCAGCATCGGCTATACGCCCCAGCAGACTACGGAATTGCTGGAGCGCTGGAACGAAACGGAGGGAGAACAGCATGAGTAAAGTATTGACCTGTGAGCACCTGTCCAAGACCTACGGCAAAGAGAAGACGGCGCTGGACAATATCGACCTGAGCCTCGATTTTGGCCGCATCGTGGGGCTGCTGCCCAACGGCAGCGGCAAAACGACCCTCATCAAGCTGGCGAACGGTCTGTTGCAGCCCAGTGCGGGCGTCCTCAAAATCGCGGGCATGACCCCCGGCCCGGAGACGAAGGAGCTGGTCTCCTACCTGCCGGATGCCGACTGGCTGCCCGACTGGATGCGGGTGGAGGAGCTGGTGAACATGTTCCGGGATTTTTACGGCACGCCCAGCGAAGCCAAGGCTTACATCGGCTTTGACGCCGACAAGGCCAATGAGATGCTGGCCCGGCTGAACATCGCCCCCAATGCCCGGCTCAAGACCCTTTCCAAGGGCAATAAGGAGAAGGTTCAGCTGGTGCTGGCCATGAGCCGCGCCGCCAAGCTCTACCTGCTGGATGAGCCCATCGGCGGAGTGGACCCCGCCGCGCGGGACTATATCCTGAACACCATCATTTCCAACTACAGCAAGGACGCGACCGTTGTCATTTCTACCCACCTCATCGAGGACATTGAGCCGGTGCTGGACGAGGCCGTGTTCCTGAAGGACGGCAAGATCTTTGCCCACCGCGCCGTGGATGACATCCGCGAGACTGAGGGCAAGAGTGTCGATGCGTATTTCCGGGAGGTATTCAAATGCTGAAGCAATTGTTGAAATATGAGTTCAAGGCCACCAAAAGCCTGTACTTCGGGCTGTATCTGGCGCTGGCGCTGCTGAGCGTGGTGCTGGGCGTGACCTTCCGGCAGGAACACGCGCTGGGCCCACAGCACAAGCTTCCAGAATCTCCAAGTGATTCTGATGATCGTGTATGTCTCGGTCATCCTTGCCATTGCGGTGCTCTGCTTCGTGAACACCATCCAGCGCTTTTATAAGAACCTGCTGGGCCGGGAAGGCTACCTGATGCACACCCTGCCCGTGACCGAGACCCAGCTCATCCTCTCCAAGCTCATCACCAGCATGGTCTGGGTGCTGTGCAGCAGCCTTGTGGGTGTCGTCTGCATCACGGTGATGGTCAGCATCGGTGTGCTGGACGCGGAAGTCCTCGGTACATTGAGTTGGGACAGATGGAAGCAGCTGTGGCAGATGCTGTACGAGGAGATTGGCCCAGAGTTCTGGGTGGCAATGGTGTGGACCATCCTCATCAATCTGGCCCGGCTGGCCAGTCTCATCCTCTGCGTCTACGCCGCCTGTATGATCGCCCACCAGTTCACGAAGCAGACGATGGTGGCGGGCATCCTCGCTTTCATCGGGATGAACATCGTGGAGAACCAAATCGATAAGCTGCTGGGCATGAACGATGTGACCCTGTTCGTGGGTGTGAACTACAAGCTCGTGGATGCTTCGGGCGTCAGCGAGGGAACCCCGGTGATGCACTATATAACGGCGGCCTTCGGGCAGGGGGCCAGCTGCCTGTTCTGCTTCGTCTTCACCGCAGCCATTGCGGCGGTCTACTTCTGCCTGACCCGCTGGCTGATGAAACATAAACTGAATCTCGAATAACAAAAAATGGCTTCCGGTCTTGTGCCGAGCCATTTTTTTGTCAGATATCAGAGATCAGCGGGCGTCGCGGTTGGCCTCGTACTCCTCCATGGAGATGTAGTGGTCAAGGACATGGATGCCCTTCAGGCGCTTGTTGGAGAAGCCGGTGGAAGCGTACTGGCCCTCCCAGTAGTTCAGGCGGGTCGCCAGATAGGCGGGCACGCTCATGCCGCGCGGGGAATGACCAGTGCGTTGGTGATGAGCAGAGCCTCGGCATCGGCAAAGGCCTTGTAGCGGGCATCGATGTCATCGGTGATCTGCTTGGCGGCCTCGATGGCGTTCATGTACTTCATAACAGCATCTGCGGTCTCGCCGGTGATGAAGCCGTCCTCCACGCCGGTGCGCAGATAAGCGTAGCGCATTCCGCGGGAACCCTCAGCCTGATAGAACGGGTCGGTCTCGGTCTCCGGATCGGAGTAGTCGGCACCCCAGTTGCAGAGCAGCAACTCGAACTTGCCGTTGCGGCGGACTGCAGACAGGAAGCTGTCAGCCGGGCCCTCGGTGATGACGACATCGATAAAGTCGAAGCCGTCGTTCAGCACGCCCTCCAACTGCTGCTTGAAGACCTGACACTGCTTGTCCCAGTCGGTCGAGGAGGGGTTGTAGGGCAGCTGGACCTTGATGGGGAAGGTGACGCCCTGTGCGGTCAGCTCCTCCACGGCAGCGTCGCGGAACTCCTTGGCCTTGGCCTCGTCGAAGAACTCAGTGATGTCGGCCAGATCGCCGCACTTGGTGTAGTCCACACCGTCGGTGGTGGCGCAGAAGCTGGGGGGGTGATGGTGTTCAGCTTGTAGCCGTCGTAGCCCTTCCGGCGCGGAGACCGCCAGCGTGACGGCGTTGTTGATGCCGTACAAAAAGCTCTTGCGGAAGTTGGTGTTGTTGATGGCCTTCGCCCAGTTTTCGGGCTCATACTCGGCGTCCACGCCCTCCACGCTCCAGTTGGAGAACTCGTGGGCGAAGGGCATGAAGTTGAACATGTAGAAGTAGGTGTAGTTGGTGTTGGGGCGGTCCATGGAGACCATGCTCTTGGTGGTGTCGTCGGACAGCCAGCTGTCGAGGATGTCGGAGCCGATGGTGGCCTCGTCGATCTCGCCGCGCTTGATCATTTCGGGGCCGTTGACGTTGGCCTCGGCGTTGTAGATGCGGCTCACCGTCTCAATGAAGACGTTGTCGGCGTCGTAGTTCTCCGGGTTCTTCTTCATGATCCAAGTCTCCAGAGACTCGTACTCGGCCAGATAGAAGGCGCCGCAGCTGTACATGGTCTCGGCAGAGGTGGCGTACTGGTCGCCCATCTCTTCCAGCAGGGGCCGTAGGCGGGCTCATAGGGCAGGTAGCACAGCAGACTCAGGAAGCCGGGGAAGTCGTAAGTCAGGGTGTAGGTCAGGGTGTGGTCGTCCACGGCCTTGACGCCGACGGTGTCGAAGTCCACGGGGGAGTAGGTCTCGGCGGTGCCGTCGGAAGAGGTCACGGTGACCACGCCGCTGGCGTCGGCAGTGTAGGTGGTGCCGTCGTCGTCCACCACGCCGGTGTTGGCGTTGTTCAGGTAGACGTAGTAGTTGTAGTAGTCCTCGGCACCGGCGACATAGGCGGTGACCAGACCGACGTTGGAGGAAGCGTAGTCCGGGGTCAGGACGTACTTCAGCGCGTCTACGAAGTCCTGTGCGGTGACAGGGGCCACGACCTCGCCGTTGTTGTCCACCCAGTTCTCCTCCCGCAGGTGGAAGGTCCAAGTCAGGGTGTCGGCATCCCAGTCCCAACTGGTCGCCAGACCTTCGCGCATGACGCCCTTGTTGTCGTACTCCACGAGGGTATCCACGCAGTTTGCGCCCACGACCATTTCCAGATCGGTGGCGGTGGTCAGATAGTTCAGGGAGCGGGCTGGCTGGAGTACAGGATGGTGTACTTGGTGGTATCGACGGAGCCGGAGGCGGAACCGCCGGTGCTGCCCGCAGAAGAACTGCCGCCGCAGCTGCTCAGCAGACCAGCTGCACAGGTGCAACGGCTGCCAGACCGCTGGCCTTGAGAAACTGACGGCGAGAAATCGAAGTTGCCATAATAAAAATCCCTCTTTCTTCGTGTTTCATGTTTTGAAAGCGGCACGGCCGGGCACCGCTGTTTCCCATCAACGGGGAGGAAGACAAAAAAGGCGTAACGGAAACACATCCGTTACGCCTTTGTAACCAGTACCTCCGACCACAGCCGTGTGGTTACAGAAAGTATAGCATTGTTTCGCCCCGGCGTCAATTCTTTTTCGAATCTGCCAAGGGTCACTCTTTTACAATATTTGCGATGGGCTCTGCGGTCTGGGCGGTTTCTGCGGCAGCAGGGGCCGCTGCGGTCTCGGCGGCGGCTGTTTCTTCTGCCTTGACCTCCTCGGCCAGCGCCTTGGCGGCTTCCTCGGCGGCGCGCTTGGCCTCCCGTTCGGCTTGGCGCTCCTTGGCCTTGGCTACAGCCTCCTCCTGCCGCTTTTTGGTGCGGCGCTTGATCCGGCAGACCGAGCAGATGCCATCCACGGAGTCCGGTGCAATGGGCTTGCCGCAGTCGGCGCAGAGGGTCTTGGTGCACTTGTAAATGCTCACGGGGCCCGAGCGTGGTCAGCTGGCGGAGCTTCAGCCCGTCCAGCCCGCCGTTGGAGCAGGTGGCGACGCAGACGCCGCACTCGCTGCACTTCCACGGGGTGATGACGGCGCGGGTCTGGCCGTCGGGCAGATCCTCAAACTTAATGGCCCCGGCGCGGCACGCCTTCTCGCACCGGCCGCAGGCGAAGCACTTCTCGGTAAAGTTGGGCAGGTGGTAGCCGTACTTCAGCGGGGTCTTGCTGACGGCTTTGAGCTGCTTGGTGCGCTGGTGGAGCATCAGGCGGAAATCCACCGCGCTCTCATCGTCGCTGCGCAGACCCGGCAGCATCCGCAGCAGCTGCTTGGTGCCCGCCTTGGAGCCGGCAGTCACCTGCTCCATCATCTCGCGGCGGGAGTATTCCTTGTTGTGGAAGGGGGCCTCGTCCTGCTCGTAGGCCAGCGTGAAGCGGGCCTCGAAGAGGGGCTGGCCGAAAAATTCCACCAGCCGGGTCAGCTCCTTGCGCAGGTGCTCGGCGCAAACGTCGTTCTCGCACTCGCCGCAGGGGGTCAGGTCCAGCACGACCTTCTTGTTCAGGGCCAGGTAGGCCAGCGCCTCCCACGACAGCGCCGACACACAGGCGCGGACGAGGGTGTTCTTGCGGGTGCTCTTCTCGCAGCCGATCCAGACGGTATCGTTGTCGTTGTCGGCGGGCGCAGTGTCCCGCTGGACCTGTTCGGGCGAGGGGGCGATGCAGCCGCTGCGGCAGGCCGAAACACAGAGCCCGCAGTCGGTGCAGGGATCCCAGTCTTTGACAAGGTTTGGGCGGGTAAAGATCTGGTCGCCGTAGGGGCAGATGTCCTTACAGGCGGTGCAGGGGGTGCGGTGAGGGTGGAGGTTCCAGCATTGCTTGCGGTTGATCTCCGGGTGGGTGGTCTTCATCAGCGCATCCATGGCGTAGCGCGTAAAGATACTCATCGAATCACTCCTTATCAGCGTCCATGACCGAGGCCACGACGGCGTTGTCCAGCAAAAAGCGCTGGACCTTCTGGGCGGCGAGGGCGGCGGCCACCGTCTCCGGGGTGAGCACGCGGCGGATATCAGCCTCCGGGGTGTCCTGCTGGACGGAGAGGCGGCGGTATTCGTTGTTGACCTCCTCGGTGCGGACGGTGATGCCCTCGGCCTCGGCGATGGCGCGGGCCGCATACATGGTGCGGATCTTCCGCTCCGCATCGGCGCGGTAACCGGCGCGGAGGGCGTCGGCGGTGGTGCGGCTGTTCTTGCAGTGCTGTTCGACAGTCAGGCCGCTGCGGGAGAGCCGCTCGCCCAGCAGCTTCATCTCGTTGTCGGCGGCGCGGTCCAGTGCCGCTTCCGGCACGGTGACGGTCAGGTTGGCCCCGGCCATCTCCAGCAGCTTCTGCCCGGCGGCGCGGTCGGCGGCGTCCTCGTGGATCTTCATCTTCTTGGCGCGGACGGCCTCCCGCATGGCGGCGAGGGAGGCATAGCCCAGCGATTTGGCAAAGTCCTCCGTCAGCTCCGGGGTGGTCTTTTCGGCCACCGAGTGCAGCTTGATCTCGAACTGAGCCGTCTTGCCGGAAAGCTCCGGCACCCGGAACTCGGCGGGGTAGGTGAAGTCGAACCGGAAGGTCTCCCCGGCTTTGTGGCCGTAGATGGCATCCTCGGCGGCGGGCATCAGCTTGCCGTCGCCCAGCACGACCATGACCTTTTCCATCCGGCTGTCGGGGATCTCCTTGCCGTCCATGAAGCCCGCAAAATCCAGCAGGACGCGGCTGCCGCGCTTGGCACCCTCCTCGGAGTTGTGGTAGGAGGCATGGAGCCGGGTCTGGTGGACCATCTCAATGTCCAGCGTCTTCTCCGAAAGGCCGCGCACATGGCGGGTGATGGCCAGACCCTTGTACTGGCCAAGCTTAACTTCGGGGATATTGTTCTGATTGCTCTCCATTTTGTAATACTCCTTTTGACGTTCATTTACAGTCCGTGTGCGGCCAGCCAGCCTTCCGTGACCTGCGAGAACATTTCGGGATACTGGGCGTTTTCGGCGTCGAAGACGTGCAGATAGGTCTCCACTTCCTCGCGGGTGGGGGCTTCGACCCGCTCCCAGATGGAGAAGGTGTAGCCGTTGCCCATATCGAAGGTGGCGGCGAGGGTGTGGGTCTCGTCCCGCAGTTGGATGAACTTGGCGTTGAACCTGTGGCCCAGCTCCGTATCCGGGGCCAGCGTTGAGGGGAAGGGGTCCGCCGTGATGACATACTTCGCCTCAAAGAAGCCCATGGGGAAGGTGTGGGTGCCCGGCACCGAGAAGCTGTCCGGCAGTTTGCCGTCCAGCGGGTGTTCCGGCAACATACAGTTCCGAAGATGGCCGGGGTTGTACAGCATGTCGTCGGGGATCATGTACGCGGTGTGTCGCCCTCGCCGAGGTGGGCCGTGAGCCACTCGGTGACGGCTTGGATCTGGCTGAGGTCCTTCCGGTCATAGGTCAGCTCGTCGAAGTGCATGTACTCGGTCAGGCTGGCCGGATGGATAGTGTGGATGACCAGCTCCGGCAGGGCCATGACCGTCAGCGGCGAGCAGCGCACCGACACGGCGAACACCAGCGTAAAGGCCCAGTAGCAGAGCTTGGGCACCCTGAACTTGTCGATGCTCTCGGCCAGCCCGGCGGCACCTACCAAGAAGAGGATGACGTAGGCGGGCAGGTAGAGCAGCATCTGATGGGAGCCGGAGTTCTGCACCCGCGTGAAGAGCACCATGCTCAGGGCCAGCTCGCTCAGGGCCAGCGCGGGCAGGGCGAAGAGCTTCCGCCGGAAGCAGAGCCAGAACCCGAACAGGATGAGCACGAAGTTCAGCAGACCGGTGCGCATTACATGGTAATACAGCTCGGTGACAAGGCCGCCCACATTAGTAGTAAGAATAGCGGTCGGAATAATCGAAGGCCAGAATCTTGCTGACCATGGGCCAGAGCAGGGCCACCATGGCCACCATGGCACACAGACCGAACAGCACAAGGTTGCGCACCCGGCACAGGGCCAGCGCCTTGTCCCCGGCTTTGGCGAGCTTACCGCTGCTGACGAAAAGGAGCAGTGCATAGGAGAAGTAATAGCCCACCACAAAGTACAGATACCACCGGCGGGTCAGGATGATGGCCGCAGTGGCGAGGAAGATGAGGGCGAACCGCCCCGGCTCCAGCTTCTCGAACCGGTAGTCCAGCGTCAGCAGCAGGATGGCAAAGGCGAAGATGAGGCCGAACCAGTCCGGCTGGGCCAGCATGGCGCTCTTCCGCAGAAACGGGAAGGTCAGCACCCACGAAAAGCCGATGAGGAAATGGTAGAACCGGTTCTTCACGTGGAGCATCTGGCCGATCTTCACGGTCAGGCCAGCCAGCAGGACCATCAGGGTAGCAGCACGCAGAACACCTGCGCGAAAGCGTAGCTGTCGCCGGTGCGGGCCGTCAGGCAGAAGGGAAACTCGGTGAAGAGGGTGATGAAGTTGGTGTAGTCATCGGCAAAGGAACCGAAGATGTACGCGAACCCCGCCGCCGGGCCTTGGGCAAAGGCGGTTTCGGCGCTGTACTGCTTGACGATGTAGTTGACGTAGTCCCACGCATAGATGAACTGCCGCCGCCCCAGCGCCCAGTAGAAGTAGAGCACCGCTGCGGCCCAGAGGCCGACGAGGACGGCCCGGTGGAAGAAGTTCAGTTCCACATCGGCCACCCGCAGCACCCACAACGCCCCGTAAAAGAGCACGCAGCTGCACCACAGGCTCACCAGCGGGAAGAAGGCCCCCCCGGTGGGGAAGACAAGGCCGATGACCACCAGCGCCAGCGCACCGAGGCCAAGGCCGATGCCGCCCTTGCTCCACGGGGAGAGGGCGGGTTTTGCTTGTTGGGAAGAAAGTGTTTTTGGCATAAGACAAAACCTCTCGAAAAAACCTAATATTTCATGTTACAGTATAACGGTTCCGGCCCCGGCTGGCAAGGCCATGCGGGCGCTGAAACGCAAAATATCCCGCTGCATTTTCAGCAGACGGGATAGTTTCACGCAAAGATTACTTCTTGAAAACGCTTGCGGCGCCTTTCCGCTTGGCGGCAGCCGCTTTCCGGGCGGCAGCCCGTGCCGCGCCGGCGTGGGGAGCCTCCGCCGTCAGGCGGAGCATCCGGCTGCCCATGGCGGGCAGGTCCACGGTGAGGGTGTAGTCCCGGCCATACACGCCGCCGTCCGTGGTGTGGAAGCTCTTGGTCCGGCTCTTGTCCGCGCCGTTCCAGCGGGGGGCTTCGCTGTTCAGCAGCTCGTCCGCCGCGCAGGGGAACTTGAGGTAGAGCGGGAACTTCTTATGGGCGGTGTTCTGGGTGTTCATGACGCAGAGGATGGTCTGCCCCGCGCCCTTGCGCAGCCATGCGTAAACGCCCTCGTCCCGGCTCTCGCTGGCCACCCACTCAAAGCAGCGGGGGTCATACTCGCCCTCGTAGAGGGCCGGTTCGGTGGCGTAGAGGCGGCCCAGTTCGGCAAAATATTTCTGGAAGCTGTCGTGGAAGGGGTACTTCATCAGGCCCCAGTCCAGCTCCTTCTTTTCGTCCCACTCGCGGAAGTGGCCCAGCTCGTTGCCCATGAAATTCAGCTTCTTGCCGGGGTGGGTGAACATATAAAAATACAGGGTGCGGAGCTGGGCACACTTTTCTTCGTAAGTGCCCCAGAGCTTGTCGATGATGGTCTTTTTTGCCGTGGACGACTTCATCGTGGCTGAGGGCCAGCAGATACAGCTCGTTGTAGAAATACTGCATACTGAAGGTCAGCTTGCAGTAGGCATCCGGCCGCTGGCCGAAGGGGGTGGCGAAGTAGTCGAGGGTGTCGTGCATCCAGCCCATGTCCCACTTGTAGTCGAAGCCGATGCCGTCGTAGCGGGTGGGGGCGGTGACTTTCAGGAAGTTGGTGGAGTCCTCGGCGGTGTAGATGCCGGTGGGGAAGCGTTCGTTCAGCCCATGGTTCAGGTTCCGCAGGAAGGTGACGGCACCCTCGTTCACGCCCCGGTTGGGGTCGCCCTGCCAGTAGAGCGCACGGGAGATGGCGTCCATCCGAATGCCGTCGCAGTGGTAGACATCCATCCACAGGGCGGCGGCGCTGTTCAAAAAGCTGCATACCTCCCGGCGGTAGTAGTTGAAGTTGCAGGTGCCCCACTCGCTGTGGCCCACATCGCTGTCGTATTCGTAGAGGTGGGTGCCGTCGAAGTTGACGAGGGCATCGCCGTTGGCTGCAAAGTGAACGGGGACAAAGTCCATGATGACGCCGATGCCCATCCGGTGACAGGCGTTGACGAAGGCGGCAAAGTCCGCCGGGGAGCCGTAGCGGCTGGTCACCGAGAAGTAGCCGGTGGTCTGGTAGCCCCAGCTGCCGTCAAAGGGGTGCTCGGCCAGCGGCAGCAGTTCCACATGGGTGAAGCGGTGGTCCAGCAGCCACGGGATGAGCTCCCGCGCCAGCTCCCGGTAGTTGTACCAGCCGTCGGAGCCGTCCTCGCGGGTGGAGTTGGGGGTGTGCTTCCAACTGCCCGCGTGGAGCTCGTAGATGTTCAGGGGCAGGTTGCGGCACTTGTCCCGCCGCTGCATCCATGCGGCGTCGTCAAAGGGGAAATCGAGCTTTGTCAGGATGCTGGCCGTGCCGGGGCGCAGCTCGGTGGCAAAAGCGTAGGGGTCGGCCCGCATCACGGTGCTGCCGTCCCTGCCGTGGATGCGGAACTTGTACATCTCGCCCTCCTGCAGCCCGGCGACGAAACCGTTCCAGATGCCGGTCTCGGCCCGCTGCATGGGCACGCCGGGACCCCAGCCGTCAAACCCGCCGCAGACCTCCACGGCCACAGCACCGGGTGCCCAGACGGCGAACCGCCAGCCCTCTTCGCCGCGCTCGCCGCGGCAGGGGTGTGCGCCGAGGGTGCGGTAGGCGTCAAAGCACGCACCCAGAAAAAACGAACGGTCGATCGAAGGAAATTCCATGCCAAAAACTCCTTTTTCTACGATGAACGATTTTTGTCATAGTTACTAAGAAATCAAAAACAAAATCGTCAAACTTGCTGATTTTAAAGGAAACTTTGTACAAAAAAAATAGCAAACTTCCACACTTTGCGAAAAAAAATATGCTATACTATCCCTACCCCCGCATGGGGCGGGGGCGGGAACGCTTGCTAGAATGGGAGAGACAAAAACGATGGCTTGGTATGACAACGCTGTATTTTATCACATTTATCCGCTGGGGCTGTGCGGCTGTGCGCACGAGAACGACGGCCAGCCCCCGCCCGGTGCCTTTGAAAAGCTGAACGCATGGGCCGAGCACGCTTATAAAGACCTCGGCTGCACGGCCATTTATATCGGCCCGCTGTTCGAGAGCGGCTCCCACGGCTACGATACCATCGACTACCGCCTTGTGGACCGCCGCCTTGGCACCAACGAGGAGTTCAAGCAGTTCGTGGCCAACTGCCACGCCCGCGGCCAGAAGGTCATTGTGGACGGCGTGTTCAACCATGTGGGCCGGGATTTCTTTGCGTTCCAAGACCTGAAGGCCAACCGCGAGAATGCCCGGTATAAGGATTGGTTCTGCGACATCAACTTCTGGGGCAACAACGAGTACAACGACGGCTTCTCCTACGGCAACTGGGGCGGCTTCAACCTGCTGGTCAAGCTGAACCAGCGGAACCCGGAGGTGCAGAACTACCACTTCGACACCATCCGCTTCTGGGTCCATGAATTCGACATCGACGGCATCCGGCTGGATGCGGCCGACGTGCTGGACTTCGACTTCATGAAAGGGCTGCGCCGCCTCGCCAACGAGATCAAGCCGGAGTTCTGGCTGATGGGCGAGGTCATCCACGGCGATTACAGCCGCTGGGCCAACCCCGAAATGCTCCACTCCGTGACCAACTATGAGCTGCACAAGGGCCTGTGGAGCGGCCACAACGACCACAACTATTTCGAGATCGCGCATACCATGCGCCGGCTGCAGGGTTTGTGCCACGACACCCGGCTCTACCTCTTCTCGGACAACCACGATGTCGAGCGGCTGCCCAACAAGCTGCGCAACCGGGCTCACATCCGCCACATTGCCCTTCTAGTATATACGCTTTGGGGCATTCCGTCCATCTATTATGGCTCGGAATTTGGCATCGAGGGCAAAAAAGAGTGGGGAAGCGACTGGCCGCTCCGCCCCTGCCTCGACCTGAAGGATTTTGAGAACGCCAATGCGGAGAACCCCGTCACCAGCGTGTATGCCGCGCTGGGCAAGCTCAAGGCTGAGTGCCCGGAACTGACGTGGGGCGAGGTGAAGGAACTCCACCTGACCACCCAGTGCTATGCCTTTGCCCGTGTGCTGGACGGCAAGGCCGTCGTGGCTGTCTTCAACAACGGCGACAGCCCTGCCCAGTTGGAGTTCCAACTGCCGGTGGACGCATCAGGGGCCGAGGATCTGCTGGCGGACTGCGTGGGCAGCCAGCCCATCCTGACGGACATCGAGTGGGGCCGGATGAAGGTGCAGCTGCCCTCCAACTACGCCACCCTGCTCCGCCTGAAATAAGCTTGCACATTCCGGCAGGGTCTGCTATTATAAAAGTATCATAAGCGGAAGGGAAGACCGTGCCTTGAATGCTGCACAGCGCAGAGAAGTGATATTGAAACGCCTGAGCGAGGCCGACGCGCCGGTGAGCGCCAGCGTGCTGGCGGCCCAGTTGGGGGTCTCCCGGCAGATCGTGGTGGGCGATGTGGCCCTGCTCCGGGCGGGGGGCGCTGCCATCGAGGCCACGCCCCGCGGTTATCAGTTCCACCCGGCCCCCGGCGGGTACACCGGCATTCTGGCCTGTGTCCACCGCACCACCGACGAGATGCGCACCGAGCTGTACGCCGTGGTGGATCAGGGCGGCACCGTGGTGGATGTGGCCGTGGAAAATCCGCTCTACGGCGAGCTGCGAGGCAATCTGAACCTTGCCAGCCGGTATGACGTGGACAATTTCATTGAACAGGCGGCCCACACCCCCGAAGGGCTGCTCAGCCGGATGACCGGCGGCGTGCATCTGCATACTCTCCGCTGCCCGGACGAAGCGTCCTTTCACCGCATGGAAGCGGCACTGGAAAAAGCAGGGATCCTGTACAAAAAAAGAGTAACAAAACCGAGCAGTTCTGTCTATCAGCAAAACACGAAAACCGTTGGATATCCGACCAAATGAGAAAAGAGGTGGATTATTTTTGGACATCCGCATCGAAAAAACCGACCGTGCCATCGAAAAGGCCTTTCTGGAGCTGCGGGCAAAAACGCCGCTGGAAAAGATCAAGATCAAGGATCTCTGTGCGCTGGCGTGCGTGAACAAATCCACCTTTTATGCCCACTATGAGGATATCTACGCGCTGTCCGATCAGCTGGAGAAAAAGCTCATTGAGGACATCTTGGCCAGCGTTTTGGCTGTGAAGCTGACCGTGGCCCAGACCGAGACGCTGACCCGCGACCTGTTCCGGGCCTTTGTCCAGAACCGGCAGGCCGTGAACATCCTGTTCTCCGGTTCGCGGCAGGGCATCTTCGCCAACTGCATCGAAAAGGGGCTGCGGGAGCGGCTGACCGCGCAGGACCCGACCTTTGCCGCCGACCCCAAGCGGGGCATCCTGCTTTCCTTTTGCGTGCAGGGGTGTTTCTACGCCTTTGCCAACAACAGCAGCCAGATGGACGAAAAACACCTCGTCGATCTTCTGGCCGAGATCGCGAAAGCGGCCCAGAGAATCACCGTATAACACAAAGGAGCTTCCGGCAGCCGCCGGAAGCTCCTTTCGTTTGGGGAGAAGATCACACACCCGAAGCGCCGTAGTTTGCCAGCACACGGGCGGAGGGGTCGTTGACGTTGCAGCCGGGCCATGCCTTGTTGGGCATCCAGAAATCGACGATGGTTCGGCTTTGATCGTAATAATATTTCTCGAAAATTTCGCGGTAGAACAGGCTCTCCTTCGTAAACGGCATACAGTGGGCCGAATAGTTTGCCCGGCGGAGCTGGAACTCCTCGTCGGTGTAGAGGCTGTTGGCGTATTCCTTAATGTCATCCACCATGCTATGACCCACCGCATCCGAGAAGGCGGCCTTTTCGCGCCACAAGATCTCCGGCGGCAGCCAGTCGCCCTCAAAGGCCTTGCGGAGCAGATACTTGCCCTTGCCATAGCTGTTCAGCTTCTTTTCCGGGTCGATGGCCATGACGTAGCGGACGAAATCGAGGTCGCCGAAGGGGACACGGGCTTCGATGCTGTTGGAGGAGATGCAGCGGTCGGCGCGGAGAACGTCGTACATATACAGCTCCCGGATGCGCTTCTGGCTCTCCTGCTGGAAGGCGTCGGCGGTGGGGGCGTAGTCGGTGTACTTGTAGCCGAACAGCTCGTCGGAAATTTCACCGGTCAGCAGCACGCGGACGTCGGTCTGCTCGTGGATCGCCTTGCACAGCAGGTACATGCCCATGCTGGCACGGATGGTGGTGATATCCCATGTGCCCAGCAGCCGGATGACCTCTTCGAGGCTGTTGATGACCATATCCCGGTTGATGATGATCTCGTGGTGCTCGCTGCCGAGGTACTCGGCGGTCTGGCGGGCGTACTTCAGGTCGATGGCGTCGGTGTCCATGCCGATGGCGAAGGTGCGGATGGGCTTGCCCAGCTTCTTGGCCGCAATGGAGCAGACCAGCGAGGAGTCGAGGCCGCCGGAGAGCAGAAAGCCCACGGGGGCATCGGCGTCCAGCCGCTTTTTCCACGCCCGCGATCAGCTTTTCGCGGATGTTCTTCAGGATGGTGGGCATGTCGTCCTGCATGGGGGCGGGCACATCGGCGATGTCCTCGTAGCGGACGAAGCGGCCGTCGCAGTAGTAGCTGCCGATGGGGAAAGGCCGGATGTCGTCGCCAGCCGATGAGGTTCTGCATCTCGGAGGCAAAGGCGATCTGGTGGCTGGATTTGGAGTAGCCGTAGTACAGCGGCCGGATGCCGATGGGATCGCGGGCGGCAATGAGCCGGTCCTTGCGGGAATCGTACATAATCAGTGCGAATTCGGCGTCCATGTGGCGGAACATGTCGAGGCCGTACTCATAATAAAGCGGCAGCAGGATCTCGCAGTCGCAGTCGGACTGGAACTTGTAGCCCCGGCGCTTCAGGATCTCCTTCTCGAACCGGAAGCCGTACAGCTCGCCGTTGCAGACCACACAGTCCGCCCCGCGGTAGAACGGCTGCATTCCCTCCGGCGTCAGGCCCATGATGGCCAGCCGCCCGAAGCCCATCAGGCCGAAAGGCCCTTCCACGACCCGCTGGTCGTCCGGCCCGCGCATCACGGTGCGCAGCAGATACTCTTTGAACTTGTCGGCACTCAGATCGTGCCCGGTATAGCCCATTACACAACACATATTTCTTACCCCTCTCAAATGCTTCGAGGAAAACAAAAATACAGCAGCCTTCCTCCCATTGCTAGGACGAATGCTGCTGTATCCGTGGTGCCACCTAAATTACCGGTACGCAGGGCGTACCAGTCACTTTTGTGCGCTCTCCCCGTTGAAAGCACTGCCGCGATAACGAGCGGCGGACGTCTGCCCCTACTGTACGCCTTGCGCGGGTTCAGGGGAAGCTCACGGGGTTCGTTCGGGTTCGGCTCTCTGCGCGGCTTCCACCTGCCCGCGCTCTCTGAAAAAGAGCGGTTGAACCTTACTTTTCCCGGTCAACGCTTTTCTTGCCTGAATTGTATCACGGCTTTTTGTCCGTGTCAACACAGCAATCGCATTTTTGTGCGGTCTGCTCCGGTTTGGCCTGATTTTGTGCGCAATAGCGGCACAATCCGTACAAAACGCTGCCCTCACACTGAAGGGTGAAGCCGTGTTCGGCCATCAGGTGCGCCCGCACCTCGTCCATGAAGTGACAGTCGAGGTGGTAGATGCGCCCGCACTGCACGCACTTGAGGTGCAGATGCTCGCGGCAGTGGCGGCCCTCGTCAACGTACTGGAACACCGCTTTTTCGCCTTTGTCCGCCACATATTTCATAATGCGCTGCTCGCCCGCCAGTTTGTCGAGGTAGCGGTACACCGTGGTGGGGTTTGGGCTGGCGCCCTCGGCCTCCAAGTGTTCCAGAATGTTCGACGCACTGACCGCGTGCTGCCGGTTGTTGATGAGATAATCCAAGATGAGCTGACGGGTCTTGGTATTGTAGCCGCCGCGTCCTGCCATGATATCCGCCTTCCTTTCTGCACCAAGTGTACCACAATTTATTTATCGATGCAAAACAAGATGCGGAAGTTGGCGACAAGCACAAAAAACATTGTCAAAATTGCGAGAATGTCGGGCATGATCTCTGTACAAAACGGAAAAGCTCCCAATCTTTTGGAAAAACTCTTGTAAAGATTGACCGGTTGTGTGATAATATCTGTATGAGATGGCTTGGATTATTTTAGGGATACAAGCTGCCTTCGGGCGGCTTTGTGTTGTGCTGAGCAAAATTTGGAGCAGAACTTGAGACGCTCTGTTCGATTAGGAGATTGGAATGATGAAAGAGATGGAACCCCAGACCAAGCCCAGTTTGAAGCTGCAGGCTTACCAATACTTGAAAACAAAGATCCTGAACTGCGAGTATCGTCCCAATGAGTTTCTCAACGAGCAGAAGCTCTGTGCGGAGATGGGCAACATCAGCCGCACCCCCATGCGGGATGCGCTGGGGCGCTTGGAGCAGGAGGGTCTGATCACCATCCTGCCCAAAAAGGGCCTGATGGTTTCGGGCATCACCGAAGAGGACGTGCACAGCATGTTCGAGATGCGCTTGCTGGTGGAGCCCTATGCGCTGCGCAATTACGGGAATCTGATCCCCCGGCAGGAGCTGGAAAATTACAAGGAATTGATGCACCACCCGGACCGCATCGACGACTTCTGCAAGTCGGACGACGACTTCCACGCGCTGCTGATGAGCAGCCTTCCCAACAAGTACCTGCGCTCGGCCTATGACCGCATCACCGGCCTGAACACCCGCTTCCGCATCATGACCCGCAAGGTGAGCATGATCAATCAGGATCAGACCTGCGAGGAACATCTGCTGATCCTCGACGCGGCCCTGAACGACAACTGGGACACCGCCGCCGATGCTCTCCAGCACCATCTGGAGCTGGCCCGCGATAAAGCCGAGGGCGTCATTAAAGTCATTCGTCTTTGGTAAAAACCTCTCAGTCGAGCCTACGGCTCGCCAGTCGTCCCCTTCTGGCGTTTGCACGCCACCTCCCCCGGCCGGGGGAGTCTTTCCTACTAGGGGAGCCCTTGGCAGGTCGGTTTTGAGAATACGGGCTGAGAAAGTTATTAAAAACTGTGAAATGGAGTGCTCCGCTGCCTAGGGTAGCGGGGCATTTTTTTGTTATTTTGGTATAAAAAATTTCATAGAAATCATAAGAAATTGACATTGAAAGTTATTTAACAATGTGGTACAGTAAGAGCAAAGAAATGCCCTGCCGCTCGGTGCGGGGCAAATGGATTTGGAGGATATAAACTATGGCTGACCGCATTGTTCTGAATACGATCTCCTACCATGGCCACGGTGCCATCGAGAACATCGTTCCCGAACTGACCGCCCGCGGCTACAAAAAGGCTTTCGTCTGCTCTGACCCGGACCTGATCAAGTTCGGCGTCACCAAGAAAGTCACCGACCTGTTGGATGCTGCAAACTTTGCCTATACTGTTTACAGCGAGATCAAGCCCAACCCCACCATCGCCAACGTGCAGGACGGCGTGGCTGCGTTCAAGGCCGCAGAAGCGGACTGCATGGTCGCCATCGGCGGCGGCTCCTCCATGGATACCGCAAAGGCCATCGGCATCATCATCAATAACCCCGAATTCGCCGACGTCCGCTCTCTGGAAGGCGTTGCTCCCACCAAGAAGCACGCGGTCTTCACCATCGCCGTGCCTACCACCGCCGGTACTGCGGCGGAGGTCACCATCAACTACGTCATCACCGACGTGGAGAAGAAGCGCAAGTTCGTCTGCGTCGATACCAACGATATCCCGGAGATCGCAGTCGTCGATCCCGACATGATGGCTTCCATGCCCAAGGGCTTGACCGCCGCTACCGGTATGGACGCGCTGACCCATGCCATCGAGGGCTATATCACCAAGGGCCACTGCACCATCTCCGATATGTTCCATCTGGAAGCCATCAAGCTCATCAGCGAGAACCTGCGCGGCGCTGTCCAGAACACCCCGGAAGGCCGCGAGGGCATGGCTCTGGGCCAGTACATCGCCGGTATGGGCTTCTCCAACGTGGGTCTGGGCATTGTGCACTCCATGGCACACGGCCTGTCGGCCCTGTATGATACCCCGCACGGTGTGGCTTGCGCCATCCTGCTGCCGGTGGGTCTGGAATATAACAAGGACGTTGCCGGGGAGCGTTACCGCGCCGTTGGCAAGGCCATGGGCGTGAAGGGCATCGACGAGATGAACGATGCCGAGGCCGCCGATGCTACCATCGCCGCCGTCAAGCAGCTCTCTGCCGACGTGGGCATCCCCGCAAACCTGCGGGGCATCCTGAAGGAAGAGGACATCCAGTTCCTCGCCGAGTCCGCTTATGCGGACGCCTGCCGCCCCGGCAACCCGCGTGATACCAGCGTGGAAGAGATCGTCGCGTTGTACAAGAGCCAGCTGTAACCGAGAAGCAGAAAGGGCCGGGAACCGGAGTTCCCGGCCCCTTTTTGTTTCTCTGAGAAAGGAGCCTTATGAATCTGAATTTCTATACCCTCAGCGTCATTTATCTGGTCTACTCGTTCCTCGGCTGGGTGGGGGAGACGGTCGTGGCCACCATTAAGGGCCGCCAGTTCACCAACCGCGGCATGGCGTCCGGCCCGTTCTGCTTCGTCTATGGCACGGCAGGGGTCTTGCTGGCGGTGGGTCTGGCCGACCTGCGCACCAATTGGCTGGCGCTGTTCGCGGGCAGCTTCCTCATCGCGACGGTGGTGGAGTGGGTCACGGCGAAATTTTTGGAGCGGGTGCACCACCGCCGCTGGTGGGACTACTCCGGCAAAAAGTTCAACCTTGACGGCTACGTCTGCCTCCAATATTCGGTGCTGTGGGGTGTGCTGGGCGCGGTGAGCGTCCGCTGGGGCAACGACCTGCTGCTGCGGCTCTGTGCCTTTTTCCCGCCGCTGCTTTTCCATATTGCGATCTGGGTCAGCATGAGCATTGCGGCCCTCGACCAGATCAGCGCAGCGGTGGTCGTGGAGCGGTATGCGGCCAAGCACCCGCGCCTTGAGCAGCTGGGGCAGGAGCTGGGCAAGGGGAAGAGCCGCCTCCAGCAGAAGATCGCGGCCAGCGTGGAGCGCCGCATCCAGAAAGCCTACCCCGAAGCGGCCCGCCCGGAGCCGACCACCACCGCCGAAAAGGCCATGAGCTTTTCCGACCTTGTCTGGCTGTTCGTGGTGGGAGCTTTCCTCGGCGACGTGGTGGAGACCATTTTCTGCCGGGTCACGGCGGGGGTCTGGATGAGCCGGTCCAGCCTTGTGTGGGGCCCCTTCAGCGTGGTGTGGGGGCTGGCGCTGGTGCTGGCCGCCGTCCTGCTGCGGGGCAGCGAGCGCAAGAGCGAGAGCCGCATCTTCTGGTTTGGCGTCATCCTCGGCGGCGCGTATGAGTATGTGTGCAGCGCCGTCACCGAGCTGCTGTTCGGCACCGTGTTCTGGGATTACAGCGGCTTCAAGTTCAATCTTGGCGGCCGCATCAACCTGCTGTACTGCTTTTTCTGGGGCATCGCGGCCGTGGCATGGATCCGGTATGGCTACCCGCTGGTGGCCAAGGGGATGAACAAACTGAAGACTCACATCCGCCCGTGGATGACGGCGGCACTGGCCGTCTTCATGGCGGTGAACATGGGGGTGTCGGCTCTGGCGATGGCCCGGTACGACGCCCGCACCAGCGGCGTGGAAGCAGCGACCCCGCTGGCGGTTTTTCTGGACGCTCATTTTGACAACGCGCGGATGGAGCGCATCTATCCCAACGCCAAAAAAGTGGAGAAAGCCGAGTAAAAACTGCTGTAGAACGCCACCATCGCGGGCATCAACTCCTCGCTGGTCATGGACCTGCCCGTGATGTTCGCGGTCATGCTCCTCCTGACCGTGCCCGCCCTGCTCAAGGGTAGGCTTTCCCGCTGGCAGGGCGTCCTGATGCTCTGCATCTACGCCGCCTTCTGCGCCGCACAGTTTGCGATGTGATCGATCTTGGATAGCAAAACCCCCGCCGACCGGCGGGGGTTTTGCGTTTTATAAAATTTTACTGCTGTGCGAAGATCTTCACTTCGTCCTTGTCCATAAAGGCGGCACCGGCGAAACCTGCGGCTTCCAGCTGGCCCAGCTGCTTGCCCAGCTTCTTGCCCTGCGGCAGAACGGTGACGTTGTAGCGGTCGCGGAGGGAAGCGGCCTTGGCGAGGACGGCGGGGAAGTCGGCCTCCTTGCCGTAGAGCAGGGCAATCTTCTGCTTGGCACCGGGGATCTGATAACCCTGCTCCAGCAGGATGCCGCAGACGCGCTCGAAGCCGATGGAGAAGCCCACGGCCGGCACCTTGGTGCCCAGGAACTTGCCCATCATGTTGTCGTAGCGGCCGCCGCCAGCCACTGCACCGCTGAACTGCGGGCAGGTGATCTCAAACACCATGCCGGTATAGTAGCCCTGACCGCGCACGAGGCTGGGGCAGTAGGCCACCGAGAAGCGGCCGCCTGCAATGGCGTTGGCGGTAGCAAGGACATACTTGAGGTCATCGGCAATGGCGGGGTCTGCGCAGCGGGCAGCCACGGCATCCAGCGTGACTTCTCCGGCGGCGATGAACTCAGCCAGTGCGTGGATGGCGTTCTCCGGCAGCTGTTTCTCGGTCAGCTCGGCCTTGACGCCCTCGGCACCGATCTTGTCCATCTTATCGAAGGTGATGCAGACGGAATCCAGCGTATCAGCGGAAAAACCCATGCTCTCCAGCATCCCGCGCAGGATGCGGCGGTCATTGATGTTGACGGTGAAGCCGGTGAAGCCGATGTTCAGCAGGGCGCGGGTGGTCACGTCGATCAGCTCCAACTCGGCGTTGGGGACTCATCCCCCAGAATGTCGATGTCGCACTGGACGAACTCCCGCAGACGGCCCTTCTGGGGGCGCTCGGCGCGGAACACCCGGTCGGTCTGGATGACCTTGAAGGGGTGGGGCAGCTTATCCTTGTTGGCGGCGTAGTAGCGGCTCAGCGGCAGGGTAAGGTCGTAGCGCAGGCCCATATCGGAAAGCTGCTTGGGGTCGCCGGATCCCAGTGCGCTGGTCAGCTTATCGCCGCGCTTGAGCACCTTGAAGATCAGGTTCAGGTTGTCGCCGCCGTCGGACTTGTCCAGATTTTCCATATCCTCCAGCATGGGGGTGGAGATGCGCTCAAAACCGGAAGCGCGGTAAGTTTCCAGAATCTTGCCCTGAATGTAGTCGCGCAGGGTCTGCTCGGCGGGGAGCAGGTCACGCATCCCTTTCAATGCTTGTGTTTTCATGGTTGCAATTCCTCTCTTTACGGTTCAAATTCTTCCCAATCACTCTAATTATAAGAGAATCTGTTCGTTTGTCAATCAAAAAGGGCAGACTAAAGGGTGAGGTGAGACAGATGCAGAAGCTTTCCCAAAAACATCCGTGGGCCATTCTGGCGGCAGGAGCGGCCATTCAGGTGCTGACGGGTCTGCCCGCAGCGTGGGGCGTGTTCCAGCAGCCGGTGATGGAGGAGTACGGCCTGAGCGAACAGGGGGCCGGGTATGCCTTTGGCATTTTGATCGCGGCCTTCGGCGTCGGGTGCGTCATCGGCGGCTTTTTGCAGGACCGGAAAGGCCCCGCTGCGCGGCGCTCTGGGGCACGGCCCTGCTCTGCGGCGGGTTCTTTGCGGCGGCCCTTCTGCCGGGGGAGAAGGGTGGCTTTTTTTCTTTGGGGTGTTCAGCATCCCGGCGGGGCTGGGCACGGCGTTCTTGTACCCGTCCATCCAGTCCTGCGCCCAGAAGTGGTACAAGGGCCGGAAGGGCCTTGCCACCGGCGTCATCGGCGGGGCGGTGGGACTTTCCGGTGCGTTCCTGACCGTCTTTGTCCGAACGGCGCTCAAGGGCTTCGGGCCGGTGCAGGGCATCCGGGGGGCTTTCTGGGCGCTGGGGGCGCTGACGCTGCCGGTCTGCTTTGGGGGCAGCATGCTGCTGGTGGACCCGCCGCCCGAAAAGCCGAAGCCGGAACAGCAGGGCAAAAGGCAAAACGGCTCCGCCGCTGGATTTGGCCCCTTTGCAGATGCTCCGCACCAAGCAATACTGGCTCTGCGCCGGGGCAGTCTGCTTTTCCACCCCGGCGGTGCTGCTGTTCAGCCCCATCATCCTGAAACTGGGGATGGAGCGGGGGCTGGACGAGAGATCCGCGCTGTGGAGCGTGGTGCTGGGCAGCGTGGGCAGTGCGGCGGGGCGGCTGCTGATGCCGATGCTCAGCGACAAGATCGGCCGCCGCCCAACCGATCTGATCCTGTTCGGGGCATCGCTGGGGCTGTCCGCAGCCTTTCTGTTCGCGCAGGGCTGGGCCGTGGTGGCTGTGTACGCGGGCCTGACGTTCTGCTATTCGGCGCTGGCGGCGGTGCTGCCCGCCCTTTCCACCGACCTGTTCGGTCTGCCCCATGCGGGGGTCAACTATGGCTTTCTGGCGCTGGGGCAGAGCGTGGGCAGCCTTGCCTTCCCTTTTGCGGCGAACCTCTGGGGGCTGGAAACCGGGCGGCACTGGCTGGCCATGGGCGGGCGGCGGCGGGCTTTGCGGCCATCTGGGCGCTGCAGCCCGTCCAACCGCCCCGCCCGCCTAAAGAAAATTAAGCCTTTGAGCAAAGCTGACAAAAAATTATCAATCAAGAGGGCAAAAGCATAAAATGTGGCGGTTAGTTACGCATAACCGCCAAAAAGTTTGCGGGAAAATTGTCATAAACGTCTTGCAAATTGCGCCAAGGTTCTCTATAATAAAATTATGCGTGGTAGTACCGGCGGCGCTGATGAGAGCAGCGGCAGCCGGTCAAATGCAAACAGCGGGGAGCCCCCTGCTGCATGGCATCAATTTGTCAAAAGGAGAGTATGATTATGACCTATTCGCAGCAAGTACAGAATATGTGCCCGATCACCAAAGGTCCTAAGCATGGTCCGGCTCCCATCCCCGAAGAGGGCGCATGGGTCAAGGCCTATGAAGTGAAGGACATCAGCGGCTACACCCACGGTGTTGGCTGGTGTGCGCCTCAGCAGGGTACCTGCAAGCTGTCTCTGAACATCAAGAACGGCGTCATCGAAGAGGCTCTGGTCGAGACCGTCGGCTGCTCCGGCATGACCCACTCCGCCGCTATGGCAGCCGAGATCCTTCCCGGCAAGACCATTCTGGAAGCCCTCAATACCGACCTCGTATGTGACGCCATCAACGTGGCTATGCGCGAGCTGTTCCTGCAGATCGTTTACGGCCGCAGCCAGACCGCTTTCTCTGAGGACGGTCTGCCCATCGGCGCAGGTCTGGACGATCTGGGCAGAGGGTCTGCGCTCCATGACCGGCACCATCTTCTCCACCAAGGAGAAGGGCGTCCGTTATCTGGAGCTGACCGAGGGCTACATCAACAAGCTGGCTGTGGACGAGAACGGCGAAGTCATCGGCTACCAGTTCGTCAAGCTGGGCAAGATGATGGAGGACATCCGTCACGGCAAGACCCCCAATGAGGCTTATGAGAAGAACGTGGGCACTTACGGCCGCTTCAGCGCAGATCAGGGCGCCGTCAAGTACATCGACCCGCGTGAGGAATAAGAGAGGAGGAACAACTCATGGCAACTTTTGAATCTATGGATCGCCGCATGCCGAAGATCGAGGCATGCCTGAAGGCCAACGGCCTTGAATCTCTGGACGCTTGCAACGAGATGCTCCTCGCAAAGGGCATTGACTGCGATAAGATCGTCCGCGGCGTGCAGCCCATCTGCTTCGATAACGCAGTCTGGGCCTACACTCTGGGCACTGCCATCGCCGTCAAGCGCGGCCTGACCGATGCTGCCGAGTGCGCTGCTGCCATCGGCGAAGGTCTGGAAGCCTTCACCATCCCCGGCTCTGTCGCTGAGCAGCGTCAGGTCGGTCTGGGCCACGGCAATCTGGGCGCTCGTCTGCTGAGCGAGGACACCACCTGCTTCGCTTTCCTCGCCGGCCACGAGTCCTTCGCAGCCGCTGAGGGTGCCATCGGCATCGCCCGCACCGCAAACAAGGTCCGCAAGACCCCCTGCGCGTCATCCTGAACGGCCTCGGCAAGGATGCTGCTTACATCATCTCCCGCATCAACGGCTTCACTTATGTGCAGACCGAGTATGACATCCCCTCCCAGACTCTGACCGTCGTCAAGGAGATCCCCTTCTCCACCGGCGAGCGTGCAGCCGTCAAGTGCTATGGCGCCAACGACGTCATGGAGGGTGTTGCCATCATGAAGAAGGAGGACGTCCAGTGCTCCATCACCGGTAACTCCACCAACCCCGTCCGCTTCCAGCACCTCGTTGCCGGCACCTACAAGAAGTGGGCCATCGAGAACGGCAAGAAGTACTTCTCCGTCGCTTCCGGCGGCGGCACGGGCCGTACCCTGCACCCCGATAACGTCGCAGCTGGCCCCGCCAGCTACGGCCTGACCGACTCTCTGGGCCGCGTCCATGGCGATGCTCAGTTTGCTGGTTCTTCTTCTGTGCCCGCACACGTTGAGATGATGGGTCTGATCGGCATGGGCAACAACCCCATGGTCGGTGCAACCGTCGCCTGCGCTGTTGCTGCTGCTCAGGCAAACGCCTAAGTTCATCCTGAAATAAGCGTTTTCGCGGCCTCCCGGAGTACTTCGGGAGGCCGCTTTTGCGTTTCATGGGGCAGAAACTCCACAAAACCTTACTTTTTGTTGAAAAAATGGTGAAATGAAATTTGGACGCTTGTGCAACTTGAAAAAATGCGATACACTACACTTATACATATCCGGAATCCGCCGGGCGGAACGGCCGACCCGGACCAATATAGGAGGAACAGTGATCATGAACTGGAAAAAGAAGAAGGACAACCCGGAAGCTCAAGCGCCCGAAGCCGCAGCAGCGGGCAAGGGCCCTGCCGCGTTCTGGAAGAAGAATTGGAAATTGCTGGTGCCGGCAGTCTGTGTCATCGTGGCGGGCGGTGCCTTTTTTGCTTTGGCCCAAACAGGCCAAACCCGCCAGCGTGGACGCCAGTTATACGGAGGCTGCCCCGGAGTACCGGAACGTTTCCAACACCCTGAGCGGCACCGGTACGCTGAACCCGGCCAACACCTACACCGTGAAGTCTCTGGTGGACGGCAAGGTGCTGACCAGCACCATAGAAGAGGGCGACACCGTGGATGAGGGCACCGTGCTCTACACCATCGACAGCTCGGACGCTTCCACCAACTTCGAAAAGGCTGAGATCGCCATGCAGCAAGCCCAGCGCAGCTACGATAAGGTCGTGGACCGCCAGTATGTCCGCGCCGAAGTGGCGGGCACTGTGAGCAGCCTGAAGGTGAACAAGGGCGACGAAGTGACCAGCGGGCAGGAGGTGGCGGTCATCCGCGACAGCTCCAAGATGCTGCTGAACCTGCTGTTCCCGGCAGCCGACGCCGCCAACTTCTCGGTGGGCCAGAGCGCTGAGGTGGCGCTGGACGGCACCTTTGAGACCCTGACCGGCACCGTGACCGCTGTGACCGGCACGGACGCGCTGAGCGCGGGCAACCTGCTGACCCGTACCGTGACCATTGCTGTGCGCAACGCGGGCGGCCTGACCACCGCACAGGCAGCCACCGCTTCCATCAACGGCGTCAGCTCCATCGGCTCTGCCGTCTTCGGCTATCAGGCCGAGCGGACCCTGACCGCACAGGCTGCCGGTACCGTGACTGCCATCAATGTGCAGGAGGGTGCCGAGGTCGCAAAGGACGATATCCTCATCGGCCTTTCCGGCGATGACCTGACCGAATCCGTCCAGTCTGCTTCGGAGACCCTGCGCAGTGCCGAGATCTCGATGCAGAATATGCAGGACACGATGGCCAACTACACCATCACCGCCCCCATCAACGGCACCATCATCGAAAAGGATGCCAAGGCGGGCGACGCGGCCAAGGCGGGCGATACCCTTTGCATCGTCTACGACCTGAGCTATCTTGAAATGAGCATCAACGTGGATGAGCTGCAGATCAGCTCCATCTCGGTGGGCCAGAAGGTCCAGATCACCGCCGACGCCGTGCAGGATAAGACCTACGTCGGCACCGTGACCCGCGTCTCCATGAAGGGCACCGCCAACGGCGGCACCACCACCTATCCCGTCACCATCCGCATCGACGACACCGACGGTCTGCGCCCCGGCATGAACGCCAACGCCGAGATCGTGGTGGCCGAGGCCACCAACGCCCTCTGCGTGCCCAACGCAGCGGTGATGCGGGGCGGCTATGTCCTCGTCACGCAGGATTCCCCAGCGCTTCCAACGCCGAGCAGGGGATGGAAGCCCCGGAGGGCTTCGTCTACGTCGCTGTTAAGACCGGCGTCAGCGATGACGACTACACCCAGATCGTCAGCGGCATTCAGGAGGGTGATACCATTGGCTACGACCCCAACTCCATCAGTTCCGACGACTACTATGACGACGGCAGCGGCAGCAGCATGATGATATTCTGATAGGAGGAACGATGAGCGCTCTGATCGAATTTGATGAGGTCTGCAAATATTACCAGATGGGCGACACCACGGTAAAAGCGGCCGACCACATCACCATGAAAATAGACAAAGGCGAGTTCGTCGCCATCGTCGGCCAGTCTGGCTCCGGCAAATCCACCTGCATGAACATCATCGGATGTCTGGATGTGCCCACCCACGGAACCTACCGCCTGAACGGAAAAGACGTTGGCAGGATGAGCCGCAATGAGCTGGCATCCGTCCGCAACGAGATGCTGGGTTTCATCTTCCAGCAGTACAACCTTTTGCCAAGGCTCAACCTGATGGAGAACGTGGAGGTGCCGCTGGTGTATGCGGGCATCCCCGCGCCGTGCGCCACCGCCGCGCCCGCGAGGTGCTGGAGCGGGTGGGCCTTGGCGATAAGGTCAAGAACAGGCCCAACCAGCTTTCCGGCGGCCAGCAGCAGCGCGTTTCCATTGCGCGGGCACTGGTGCGCAACCCGGCGGTCATTCTGGCCGACGAACCCACCGGTGCGCTGGACTCCCACACCGGCCGAGAAGTGCTGGCGATGCTCCAGCAGATGCACGAGGAGGGCCACACCGTCGTCCTCATCACCCACGATAATTCCATCGCCGTACAGGCCGACCGCATCATCCGCTTGGAGGATGGCCGGGTGGTGTACGACGGCGATTCCCACGCGCCGGAGGCCTTCGTCCAGCCGACGCTGGTGCCGGAGACCCCGGCGGCAGAAAAGGAGGCGGAAGCATGATTGTTGAGACCTTCCGGCAGGCCATCCAGAACGTCTGGAGCAACAAGCTCCGCACCTTTTTGACCATGCTGGGCATCATCATCGGCGTCATGGCGGTCATCGTCATCGTCGGCCTCGGCAACGGCATGACCCAGAGTATGCGGGACAGCTTCTCGGCCATGGGCACCAACACCCTGTCCATCAACATCTGGGGCTACGGCTCCCGCACCGTGACGGTGGAGGATGTGTACGCCATCGGCACCAAGAACCCGGATCTCATCCGGTCCATCTCGCCCCAGATCGATTTCAGCAGCAACACCCCGAAGGTGGGCACCACCACCTACCGCTACAGCAATGTTGCCGGCGTGGACGAAAATTTCACCTCCATGAAGAACTACACTGTCGCCCAAGGCCGCGGCTTGCAGTACATGGATATGAAGGATAATAAGCAGGTCTGCGTCATCGGCGATTACCTCAACCGCGTGGCCTACGGCGGGCGGGGCGTGGGCCAGACCATCAAGCTGGGGCCCTACAAATTCCGCATCGTGGGCGTGTTGAACGCCAAGGTGAACAACACCTCCATGCAGCAGGGCTCGGACGATGACTGCGTCTACCTGCCCTACACCATCGCAATGCGCCTTTCCAATACGGCCATGGCCAGAAGCTATATCGCCATCATGAGCGATGAAAGCAAGGCCAATGAGGCCAAAGCCGTCGTGGAAGCGTACCTGACCGACCTGTTCAAGAGCGACAGCGCCTTCTACGTTTACAGCGCGAGCGAGTGGCTGGAAGAGATGAACAACATGATCAACATGGTCATCGTCGTCCTCACCGGCATCGCCAGCATCTCGCTGCTGGTGGGCGGCATCGGCATCATGAACATCATGCTCGTCTCCGTCACCGAGCGCACCCGTGAGATCGGCATCCGCAAGGCGCTGGGTGCGAAAGAGCGGGTCATCCTTTCCCAGTTCGTTGTGGAGGCGGCTACCACCTCCGCGCTGGGCGGTGTGCTGGGCATCGTGCTGGGCTACATCGTCTCGATGGCAGCCAACCACGTCCTGCCCATGATCTCGTCGGACATCGATGTCACGGTCAGCCCGTCCTTCAACTCCATTGCAGTGGCCTTCGGCATCTCGGTCTTCATCGGCGTGCTGTTCGGCTACCTGCCCGCCAAGCGGGCGGCCCGGCTCAACCCCATCGAAGCCCTTCGTTACGATTAAGGAGGTTTCCCTCATGAAAAAACGTCTTCTCGCATTCCTGCTCGCGGCCAGCATTGCCGTGTCGATGCTGGCGCTCCCGGCTTCGGCTGCGGGCAGTGCCAACACCGCCGTCCAGTTGTCCATCACCCTGAACGGCATGGACTCCACCCAGACCGCCGCCCTGAACGCTGTGGTCACCCGTGGGGCCTTTGCCCGGATGCTGGTGTCCTACTCCACCTTCCGGGAGAGCGTCGGCTCGCAGGGGGCCGTGGGCACCCTGTATAAGGACCTGCCCGGCACCTCCGCTTACGCCCCCTATGTCCGCATCGCGGTGCAGCAGGGCTGGCTGAGCGGCTACACCGATGGCACCTTCCGCCCGGACAACGCCGTGACGCTGGAAGAGGCCGTCACTGCCGTCCTCAAGCTGCTGGGCTATAAGATGACTGAGCTGAGCGGCTCCTTCCCCCAAGCGCAGCTGAACAAGGCCAGCGAGCTGGGGCTGCGCAACCAGCTGGACCGCCAGCAGGGCGAGGCGCTGAACTATGAAGAGTGCGCCATCCTGATGTACAACACCCTGACGGCCAACTCCGCCAGCGGCAGCGCCTACGGCACCTCGCTGGGCTTTACCGTCTCCAACGGTCAGGTGGATACCTCCAGCGTCATGATGAGCAGCCTGAAGGGCCCCTTCATCGCGGACGGCACCACCCAGCTTCCCTTCACCCCGGCCAGCATCTACCGCAACGATAAGGTCTCCGGTTCTGCCGAGTTGAACCAATACGATGTGTATTACTACAGCGAGAGTTTACAGACCGTCTGGATCTACACCCGCCGCGCGGCGGGCCGCATCACGGCCGTTTCCCCAGCGCCAGCGCCCCCACCTCGGTGACCGTCGCGGGCAGCACCTACACCCTCGGCTCCTCGGCCGTGGCGTCGCAGGTGTCCTCCCTGAACGGCGGCGGCGTGGGTCAGGTCGTGACCCTGCTGCTGGGCATGAACAATGAGGCCGCCGGTATCGTGACCGGCGAAGAGGCCGACAGCGTCTTCTATGGCGTCGTCCAGTCCTCATCCCGCAGCCTGATCGAAGAAAACGGAGCGGACGTGCTGCAGAAGGTGGCTGTCTACTGCACCGACGGCATCACCCGCACCGTGAATGTGGACAAGAGCCTGAACTTCCCGGCGGGCTGGCTGGTGGAGATCACCGTCAGCCCCGACGGCGAGAACGTGGAGCGGATCGACAGCCGCTCCACCAGCGGCACCATCAACGAGGCAGCTACGGCGCTGGCAGGCAGTGCCGCCCTTGCCGACGACGTAGAAATTCTGGATACGACTTCGGAGGGTGTGGCTGGGACGGTTCGTCCCAGCCGCCTATCGGGGGTAACACTGAGCAGCTCCGACGTCCGCTACTACACCGTCAATGAGGCGGGCCAGATCGACCGCCTGATCCTGAACGACGTCACCGGCGATCTGTGGAAGTACGGCGTGCTGGACGACGTGAAGAACCTCGCCGCCAACTACACCGATCTCAAGAGCTTTATTGGCAGCTTCCAGCCTAGCGGCGATTCCTCCGGTACCGCTGCCACCCCGAAGACGACCACCACGACGACCACTACCGGTGCGGCCTCCGGCACCACAGGTACTGCGGGCACCACCGGCAGCACGACCGGAACTACGACCACCACCACCGCTGCCACGGTAGCCGGGCAGGTGTCGAACCTGCTGGTGCCCACCACCAGCGAGATCTTGTGGGGCATCGTCTCCGGTGATATCCTCTCGACCTCGTGGCAGAAGCTGACCAGCAACACCGGTTCGCTGCTGAGCATCGGCTTCAAACAGGTGGCGGAGATCACCGGCACCCCCTTCAAGCAGATCCTGAACTTCATCGGCGGCGGCGCGACTTACGTCTGCTACGTCAACGGTTCGCAGGTCAGCTTCACCACGGCCATCAAGTACCCGGTCATCGCGGGCGGCGTTGCGGCCCGGCAGGAGACCACCGGCTCGATCAAGACCATGGTTCAGTTGATGCCCCTGAAGATCGACCGGGTGGGCGCGGCCTCGGTGCTGTCGGGCGGCACCCGCTATGAAATGGCCGATGACGCGCAGGTCTACCTGTGGTACAAGGGCCAGTATTACCCCACCAAGCTCAGTTATGTCAACACCGACGAATACAAGCTCACCGGCTGGTACGACAACTTTGGCTGTGCGGCGGGCAAGAAGGTTCGCGTCATCATCGCGGTCAAGAACGATTGAGCCTGAAATCGAACAGCGGCGTTTGCCGCACACTGCGGCAGCTGCGCTGGGTGCTTTACCCGCGCCGCTGCCCTTTTTGCGACCGGGTGCTGGGAACGGTGAGCCCCTGCCCCGATTGCTGTGCGGAACTGGATGCGCTGCGCCGCAAGCCGACCATGCGCCTCTCGGCGGGGCTGCACTATCTGGGCCGTTTGGAGGGCGCGGCGGCTCCCTACCGCTATGCGGGCTGTGTCCGGCGGGGCGTGCTGCGGGCGAAGTACCAAGCGGCCCCGTGGGCGGCCGACGAGCTGGGGGCCGAGATGGCCCGGCTCCTCTTCGGCAGCGAAGCAAAGATGGGTGCCTTCGGCCCGGAGGTCCAGCCGGTACCGGGCCTTGCGCTGAGTTATGACTGCATCGTGCCGGTGCCCGCTTCCAGCCGGGCACGCGGCTACAATGTCCCGGAGAGGATGGCCCGCCCCATCGCCCGCGCGGTGGGGGTTCCGCTGGAACCCAAGGCTCTTGTCCGAGTCCATGCCGCCCGGCGGCAGGAGGGGCTTTCCTCGACGAGCGGCTGGCCAATGTGGCGGGGCCTTTGCCGTGCCTGACCCGGAGCGGGTGGAGGGCAAGCGCGTCCTCCTTGTGGACGATGTCATCACCACCGGCGCAACAGCCGCCGCGTGTGCACAGGCTCTGCTGGCCGCCGGTGCCCAGAGCATCTTTGCCGTGGCCTTGGCCACCGTGGAGTTCGACGCCCGCCCGCAGCCCTCCGCGCAGATCCATGAAAATTCTGAGGAAGAAAATTGAAAAAGTGCTTGACAAAACAGCCTTCGTCGGGTATACTAAATGAGCTGTGAGCGATAGACCGCTTGCAGATATCCGGGTGTAGCGCAGTTTTGGTAGCGCGCTTGAATGGGGTTCAAGAGGCCGTGAGTTCGATTCTCGCCACTCGGACCAAACAAAAATAATCCGAACTTGTTTCCGATAGGAGACGGGTTCGGATTATTTGTTTTCTTCGGAAAATTAGCGTTTGCGAAGCAATGAAAGCCCCAGTGGGTGCTTTTAAGCGACGGAACGGTCTGCGTTAGCAGATGGAGGGGCTTTGCCCCGACAAGTTCCATGCAGGTGCCCGTGGAAGATACAATCCGAAATCATAGATTGACCGACATAAGCCACAACATGATTTCAGGAGGATACGAACATGAAGTACGATGCAAGAGCTTGCCATTTCAACATGGACACCGGGTGCGTGGAACTGCTGCTCCGGGATGGGAGAATGATCTCCATCAACTGCACCGGGGTTGAAGATGCGCTGGACATTACAGCGTTTTTGCGCTGGTGATGTCCGGCATTTTTTGGTGTTGCCCGATCAATTTTAATGGAATCTTTATACTTCTACAATTTTCTTTACGACTCCTTTATCTATTCCATGCTAGACTTTATACACACGGATAGGTAAAGGAGCTTTTATGATTCAATATCCTCGTTACAGGCAGCACCGTTTTTCTTCTTTTCAGGTCATTATTGCAGGTTTTGCGGCAGTTGATCTGGTGGGCGCATTGCTTCTGATGCTTCCGATCGCTGCACAGCAGCGGTGCGTTACACCGTTCCATGAGGCACTATTTACCTCCACCTCTGCCCTTTGCGTGACAGGGCTTGTGGTTCAGGATACCGGCAGCTACTGGTCGGTATTCGGGCAGAGTGTGATCCTTCTTCTGATCCAGATCGGAGGATTGGGCGTCATTACGGTGGGTGCTGCCTTAGCGCTGCTTTCCGGGCGAAAGATCTCCCTCAAGCAGCGCAGCACGATGCAGGAAGCTACGGCTGCCCCGCAGATGGGCGGCATCGTGCGGCTGACAGGCTTTATTCTGCGGATCACCGCCCTGTTTGAATTGGCCGGTGCTGCACTGCTGCTGCCGACGTTCTGCGCCGATTATGGTTTGCGCGGGATCTGGTATGCGTTGTTTCATTCCATTTCGGCGTTCTGCAATGCCGGCTTTGATCTGCGGGGAACAGAGGGTGCAAAATTTGTTTCGCTGACACGGTATGCAGGTGACCCATTGCTTACCACAGTGATCGCAGCGCTGATCGTCTTTGGCGGCCTTGGCTTTCTGACATGGGAGGACATTTGTACATATCGCCTTGATCTTCACCGTTACCGGATGCAGAGCAAGGTGATCCTTGTCACAACGGCGTTTCTTCTGGTACTGCCGACGCTGTACTTTTATTGCTTCGAGTTCACGGCAGGCTCTGCCCGGCAGCGCATTTTATTGTCGATGTTCCAATCCGTTACACCCCGTACTGCCGGTTTTAACACCGCCGATCTTGCTGCGATGGGCAGCACTTCACAGGCATTGATGGTGGTTCTGATGCTGTTGGGCGGTTCGCCCGGCTCTACGGCAGGCGGCATGAAAACCACAACAGTTGCCGTTCTGCTGGCCAATATGTGGGCGACCTTCCGCCGCAGAGAAGATGCGGAATTTTTCGGGCGGCGCATAGATGGTTCTGCGGTCAAGAATGCTGCCACCATTGCAGGGATGTATTTGACGCTGTTTTTCCTCGGAGCCTTTGTCATTGCTACGGCTGAGCAGCTGCCGATGTCGGTCTGTCTGTATGAGACTGCTTCGGCTGTGGCAACGGTGGGTCTGACATTGGGCATCACGCCGCAATTGGGCATCCTTTCGCAGGGGGTGCTGATCGCACTGATGTTTTTGGGACGTGTTGGTGGATTGACGTTGATCTATGCGGCATTTGGCAGCAGCCCTGCCCACTCTCGTCTGCCGCAGGAGAAGATCGCAATCGGATAAAGGAGACAAGTATGAAATCGATTCTTTTGATCGGGCTTGGCCGTTTTGGCCGCCATATTGCGCAGGAACTGAATGAGCTGGGTCATCAGGTCATGGCCATCGACAGCAACGAAGACCGTGTGAACGCCGTGCTTTCCTATGTGACGAATGCACAGATCGGTGACAGCACCAGCGAATACTTTCTGCGCTCCCTTGGTGTCGGCAATTTTGATGTGTGTATCGTAACCATCGGCGGCAATTTTCAAAGCTCACTGGAAACGACATCACTGCTCAAGGAGCTGGGCGCAAAGCTTGTGGTCTCGCGTGCAGAGCGGGATGTACAAGCCAAGTTTTTGCTGCGCAACGGTGCGGATGAAGTGGTCTATCCGGAAAAGCAGCTGGCAAAGTGGGCAGCGATCCGATACAGCTCCGAACACATTCTGGATTACATCGAGCTGCAGGACGACCACGCCATCATGGAAGTGACTATTCCGCCGGAATGGATGAATCGCACGATCGGCGAGATCAATATTCGAAAAAAGTATAACATCAACATTCTTGCACTGAAAAAAGACGGAAAGCTCGATATGAACATCACGCCGGATACGCAACTGTGCCGGGATGAAAGTATGCTGGTTTTGGGAAATACGCATCGATCCAGAAGTGTTTCCGGCTCTAAAAAGATAGGACGGGTCGTATGGATGTCGTTTTGTTGCTGATGGTTCTTGGAGTCATGTTGAGTGGTTTCCGGGCAGCAGATGCGCTGGATCATATGCGGAAGGAGATCATTCGACAAGAAGGAAAAAGACGCGGCTGTGCCGGGATGAAAGTATGCTGGTTTTGGGGAAATACGCATCGATCCAAAAGTGTTTCCGGCTCTAAAAAGATAGGACGGATCGTATGGATGTCGCTTTGTTATTGATGGTTCTTGGAGTCATGTTGAGTGGTTTTTGGGCAGCAGATGCGCTGGATCACATGCGGAAGGAGATCATTCGACAAGAAGGAAAAAGACGTGGCTGGTGGTCGTGACCATCAAATTGTGCTATACTGTGGGCAAGGCAGGTGATCTTTATGAATCAGAACGACCCCCCCACTGAACATATTCTGGCGTGTCTGTCGTCCTCTCCCTCCAACGCAAAGATCGTGCGGACGGCAGCAACGATGGCAAAGGCGTTCGGCGGGACCTTTACAGCTCTGTATGTCCGGACTCCGGATTCGGATCAGATGGGAAAAGAAGACTGTCGGCGCTTGCAGCAGCACATTCGTATGGCAGAACAGGCAGGTGCCGACATTTCTACGATCTACGGGGATGACATTCCGCAGCAGATTGCAGAGTTTGCCCGCATCTCCGGCATTACAAAAATCGTGCTGGGGCGCTCCAGCGTACATCGCCGCCATTTCTGGAGTGGACCGTCCCTGACCGAAAAATTGACGCTGACTGCGCCTAATCTGGATATTTATATCATCCCGGATGCTTCTGCAGAGAACGGCTACGGTTCAGGACGGAAGCTGTTCGCCCGTGCGCTTCTGCCGTCTGTCCGTGATCTGCTGATCACCGTAGGCATCCTGAGCTGCATCACGCTCATCGGCTTCTTTTTCTTACAACTGGACTTTGCACGCTATAATATTATTATGCTCTATATGCTGGGGTGCTGTTCACCGCATTGTGTACCAGCGGTTACACCTGCGGTGTGCTGGGCTCCATTGCCAGTGTTGCGCTATACAATTTTTTTTCTTGACGGAACCGCGCCTGACATTCCATGCGTATGATCCCTTATCAGGTTACATTTGCCCTGATGCTGACCTCTGCAATCATTACCTGCACCCTGACAACGCGGCTGAAGGATCATGCAAAAATGTCTGCGCAGGCAGCGTTCCGTACAAAAATACTGTTTGACACAAACCAGCTTTTACAGAGAGCAAAAAGCGAGGAAGAAATCCTCTCTCAGACAGCGTCCCAGTTGATGAAGCTGCTGAACCGGAGCCTGATCGTCTACCCGGAACAAAACGGAGATCTTGGGTCAGAACAGGTTTTTGGGATTGACGGGGAAGTGCCGTGTAACATCTTTTCTGCACCGGAAGAACGGGATGCAGCAAACTGGACGTTTGCCAACAAAAAGCGTTCCGGCGCAGGCACGGATAGCTACCCGGATGCAAAGGGACTTTATCTTGCACTTCGGACCGGAGGCGGCGTATTTGGAGTGATCGGGATCGATCTGTCCGAAAAACCGCTGGATGCCTTTGAAAACAGTGTGCTGCTTTCCATTCTGGGCGAAGGCGCGCTGGCCATCGAAAACCGCAGAAACGCGTTGGAAAAAGAGCAAGCTGCATTGCAGGCAAGGAATGAAGAACTGCGGGCAAACCTGCTGCGCACGATCTCCCATGACCTGCGCACCCCGCTGACCTCCATTTCCGGCAATGCCAGCAATCTGCTTTCCAACGGAGAAACGCTGGATACAGAGACCCGGAACAAGATCTGCACCGATATTTTTGACGATGCGCAATGGCTGATCGGTCTGGTGGAAAATCTGCTTTCCATCACCCGCATTGAGGATGGGCGGATGAATCTGCAGATCTCGCCGCAGCTGATGGACGAAATGATCGAAGAAGCTCTGCATCATGTCAACCGGAAAAGCTGCGAACACACCATCACAACACAGTATGGGGACGAGATCCTCTTGGTCAATGTGGATGCACGGCTGATCATGCAGGTCGTTGTCAATCTGGTGGATAACGCCATCAAATACACCCCGTGGGCTCGGTCATTCGGATTTCAGCTTACCGGAAAGACCATCAGGTCGTAGTGGACGTTGCAGATAACGGTCCCGGCATTCCGGACCGCGCAAAAGCACAGGTGTGCGAGATGTTTTATACCGGGCAGAGCCGCATCGCAGACAGCCACCGCAGCCTTGGACTGGGCTTGCCCCTCTGCCGTGCGATTTTGACGGCTCACGGCGGAACATTGACTCTGCGTGATAACATTCCCAATGGCAGTGTCTTTTCCTTTGCATTGCCGCAAAGTGAGGTGAATATTCATGAATAAGCCGACCATTCTGGTCGTAGAGGATGATGTTCCTGTACGGTGTCTGATCACAACGACCCTGAAGACCCACGGCTATAAATATCTGACTGCTTCCAATGGGGAAACGGCGATCATGATGACTACCAGCCACAATCCGGACATCATGCTGCTGGATCTTGGGCTGCCCGATATAGACGGCATCGAGGTCATCCGCAGCGTCCGCACATGGTCGAACCTGCCCATCATCGTCCTGAGTGCCCGGAGCGAAGATTCTGATAAGATCGAGGCATTGGACAATGGCGCAGACGATTATCTGACAAAGCCGTTTTCCGTGGATGAGCTGCTGGCAAGACTGCGTGTAACGCAGCGCCGATTGAATCTGCTGGCTTCTGACGGCATAAACAGTCCGGTTTTTGTCAATGGTCCTTTGAAGATCGACTTCTCGGCCGGGTGCGTCTGGCTGGGTGAGAATGAAGTGCATCTGACCCCCATCGAGTACAAACTGCTGTGTGTGCTGGCGCATAATGTGGGCAAAGTGCTGACGCATACCTCCCTCACGCAGAAAGTATGGGGCAGTACGCAGGAAAATGACATTGCCTCCTTGCGAGTTTACATGGCATCCCTGCGCAAAAAATTGGAACGATACCCGGATGCGCCGCATCTGATTCAGACCCATGTTGGTGTCGGATACCGGATGCTTCGCGTGGAAAACGATGAAGCATAGTAAAAAAGCAGGGGGCGCCCACCCGGACGCACCCTGCCAAAAGCCACAGACAACAGCGATATGTACAACAGGGCGTTCCCCGTCGGGAACGCTCTGTTTTTCTCTATAGTGGGAGGAATTGTGTCAAATTGACACAATTCCTCCTCGTCCGTTCTAAGCAGGGTTTGGGGCGGGCACGCCCCAACAAGATCACTTCGGAAATGCAGACGCATTGCAGAAGTGAAGCCCCAGTGGGACTTTTAAGCGGCAGAACGGTCTGCGATAGCAGATGGAGGGGCGTTGCCCCGACAAGTTCTACAAATGTCTCCGAATTGTTAAGACGCAAAAATAAGTAGAGAGTTCCGCTGCTCGTGTATGTTGATCACCGTTCACACCGAAAGCAGTTCCTACCCCTGTTTTGCAGCGGCGTTGTCCGGCTTGCTCACGGAAAGTGTGAGGTCATGGCGCAGTAGGGATAAGCTGTAAAAAGAAGCATGGACGCCCCCGAAAAGGAGAGCGTCCATGCTTCTTGCTGTATCCGAATGGAGGAGGTGAAATCAGCGATTGTCCGGGCAGACGATTTCCAGCATCTGATCGAAAACCTCTTCCATCTGCCGCACCAGTGTGAACTGGGTGCGGGCGCGGTCGAGGTTGTGATCCGGGCGAGCAATATGGAAATAATGGTCGCCCTCCAGATAGTCAGTCAGAAAACGGATGCCGCATTCCAGCGTCATGAGCCTTGCACCCCATGCAAGGCTCTTTTTTTTCTGCCATGCTCATGGATGCCCCGGCAGTGGAGAGATACCCTTTGGCGAACACTTCGTACAGATGCAGGTCAAAATGGACTTTGCTCTGGTCAGGTTCGTCCTCAGCGCAGTCGTTGGCACCGGTGCGGATGGAATCGCCGAAGTCGTAGGCCGAAAGTCCCGGCATCACGGTGTCGAGGTCAATGACGCAGATGCCTTTTCCGGTGGCGGCATCGATGAGGACATTGTTGATCTTGGTATCGTTATGGGTGACGCGCAGAGGAATTTCGCCAGCTGCCAGCTGATCCAGCAGGACATGGCAGTCTTTCTCCCGCGCATGGATAAATTCGATTTCCGACGTGATATTTTTTGCCCGGCCCAGTGCATCGGCGGCGAGGGCTTTTTCAAAATTGGCATAGCGGTTGGGCGTGTCGTGGAAACGGGCAATGGTCTCGTGGAGGGTGGAGGCCGGGTAATCCTCCAGCTGGTTCTGGAATTTGCCCAGTGTCTCGGCCACGGTGCGGAAGTCGGTTTCGCTGCCGACCTGCTGCAAACAGATGGTATCTTCTACAAAGTCGTAGGCACGCCATGCGCCGCCGTCTGCATCCAGATAGCAAGTCGACCCCGACAAAGTTGGGATGACATTCAGCGTTTCCCGTGCTGGATCGCCGCCCTCGGCAAGAATTTTCGCCCGCAGATGCCGGGTCACGCCGCAGACATTCTCCATCAGGCCCACCGGGTCAGTAAAGGTATCTGTGTTGATGCGCTGCAAAATAAAGCGTTTGGAATGATCTTCCCGCCAGACCACAAAGGTGTCGTTGATATGCCCCTCACCATAGTGGTGAGCATCGCAGAGCACAGGCCCGCCAAAATCAAAGGCATTTGCAGCAGACTGGAGCAGAGAAAGGGTAACGGATTTCATCATAAATTCCTCGTTTTCGTTATACTTCATGCCGTTTTGTCGGGGCGGGGCGTTTTCCCTGCCGCACCTGACGGCGGTATTCGTTGGGGGTCATGCCTTCCGCCTTGCGGAAGCACTGGGAGAAATAGCTGGGAGAGGAAAAGCCCATCAACTCGCTGATCTGCGCCAGACTGTAACCGGTGTTGCCCAGCATATATTTGCTTTCCTCAATGCGGCGGCGGTTCAGATAGGTGATCGGAGAGATGCCATACTCTTTTTGGAAGGTATGGGCCAGATAGTATTTGTTGATGTGGGCGATTTCAGCAAGGATATCCAGCGAGATATCTTCGCGGTAGTTGCTGTCCAGATACCGCTTGATCTCCACACACTCCCGGCTGTCGGAGCGGGGCGTTTCCTCTACCTGCAAAGAAAGCGTGGTACACCGCACCAGCCAGATGAGCAGCACTTCCAGAAGATCCTGACAGACCGTTTCGCAGCCGTCCAGACTGCGGTCTGCTTCGGCCAGCAGCATATGGAGCAGCGTCACCATCCGCTCCCGATTTTCCCGGCAGTTGAATATGGCGTAGGAAGAATCTGATTTTCCAAATAAGATCTCGATGCCAGCAACGCCCAATACAATGTATTCCAAAGGGGAAGCATTCAGGCTCAACTCGGTATGCTCTACCTGCGGATTGACGATGATCATATCATCCGGTTTGACCGGATAAAGCTGACCGCTTAAATAAAACTGACCTTCTCCGCTCAGACAGTAGAACAGCTCTGTGCAGGAATGGGTGTGGGCAGTGCTGTTCCAATCGCCGCCAAATTTGCTTTTGCTGATGTACAGCAGCCGGAAGGATTCCCGTGGAGCGGGAGCATGGCGGATATCAAATCGCTCGGTACTCATAAATGGCTCCTTTTGAGACGAAGAACAAAAAACATAAAAATAAAAGCAAGATACTAAAAATACGAGCCTAAAAACGATGCGTTACTTCGTACGTTTTTTCTCATTATAGAGGCAATGAAGAAAAAATGCAAGCCCTGATTTTTGGATAGGATCAATATTTTGCTTTTTTTGATGGCGTGCAAAAATGTGTCAAATTGGTTACAGATGGGGAAATGTTACAAAACAATCCGACCAATTTTAGTGCTTTTGCTGAAAGAATTTTCCGAAAAGCAATATTTCTAAAAAATGAAACAACAAAGACCTTGCTGCGAACCGTAAAAACCTCTATATTGGAACCAGAAAAAACCACAGCCCTCTCGGACGAAGCCTGTTTGCCCCGGCTGTGTTTTGAACGAGATCAAATGATGGAGGATACACTATGAAACGCATTTCTCGTCGCAATTTCCTGAAAGCGGCTGGCGTGGGTGCCGCTGCACTGGGGCTGGCCGCCTGCGGCAGTTCTTCCAGCTCTACCGGATCCAGCACAGCTTCTTCTGCCGTTGCATCGTCCGCTGCTCCCGCTGAGGACGTGACCATCAAGGTCGCCGCCATTGAGACCGCTTACGGTTCCGAGATGTGGCAGAAAGTCACGGATGCCTTTACCGCCCAGACCGGCATCAAGGTGGAGCTGACCACCGACAAGAAGCTGGAGGACGTCATCGGCCCCTCCATGCAGGGCGGCGATTACCCCGACGTAGTCCATCTGGCTACCGGCCGTGAGGCTGCCCTGACCGAGCAGTTCATCAAGGGCAACCTGATCGCCGACATCACCGACGTGCTGAGCATGACCGTGCCCGGCGAGAGCAAGAAGGTCAGCGAGAAGATCGCCGGCGGCTTTACCGACACCTCCCTGACCAACCCCTACGGCGACGGCAAGACCTATCTCGCGCCGATGTTCTACAGCCCCTGCGGCCTGTTCTACAACGCCGGTTTCCTGAAGGAAAAGGGCTGGGATATGCCCACCACTTGGGATGAAATGTGGGAACTGGGTGATAAGGCTGCTGCCGAGGGCACCTACCTGTTTACCTACCCCACCACCGGTTACTTCGACGCTTTCTTCTACGCTCTGATGTACACGGCGGGCGGCCCCGAGTTCTTCGACAAGGCCACGCGTTATGAAGAAGGCATCTGGGACACCCCCGAGGCAAAGACCTGCTTTGATATCGTGGCAAAGCTGGCTTCCTACACCAACCCCATCACCCCCGCACAGGCCAACGATCAGGACTTTACCCAGAACCAGCAGCTGGTGCTGGACAATAAGGCCATCTTTATGCCCAACGGCACCTGGATCGTGGGCGAGATGGCGGAAGCGCCCCGTGCAGACGGCTTTGAGTGGGGCATGACTGCTCTGCCGGCTGTCAAGGCGGGCGGCGACCAGTACAGCTACACCTGGTTCGAGCAGGCATGGATCCCGGCGGGTGCAGAACATCTGGATGCAGCCAAGCAGTTTGTAGCCTATCTGTACAGCGATGAAGCCTGCAAGCTGTTTGCCGAGAGCGGCGCTATCCAGCCTGTGCTGGGCATCGCCGACAGTCTGGAAGGCGACAACAAGATGTTCTACTCCATCTACGATAACGGCGCAAAGGCAGCTATGGGCAACTTCGCTTCCTTTACCGCGATCCCCGGCGTGGAAGTCCGCACCGTGTTCTTCGATCCCGTCAACTCTCTGGTGTCCGGCAGCATGACCGAGCAGCAGTGGATCGACGGCATCAAGTCCGCCAGCGACCAGATGCGCGCTAACATCATTGAGTAATTGAACCCTGCCCAGCGGGGGCGGTTTTTACCGCCTCCGCTTTTTGTGGTTTTGGAATTCCAATAGAAAGGAGCGGTTTGTCTATGAAATCTGACAAGAGCCGCAAACGGTTCGTGTTCCTCTGCGTGGCACCGGCCACCATCCTGTTTTTCCTCTTTATGATCCTGCCCACCCTCAACGTGTTCCGCATGAGTTTGTATGAGCGGGTGCCTATTCTCCCAACGAGACCTTTGTGGGGCTTAAAACTTCCAGCATCTGCTGCGGGACGCCCAGTTCATCCGCTCCATGCAGAATATGATCCTGCTGGTGGTAACGGTCACCCTGATCACCTTCGCCTTTGCACTGGTATTTGCCGCCATCCTCACCCGGGAGAAGATCAAAGGCCAGAACTTTTTCCGCATCATCTTCTACATCCCCAACATCCTGTCGGTGGTCGTCATCTCCGGCATCTTCTCTGCCATCTATAAGCCGGAAAACGGCATGCTGAACAGTATCATCGGCCTGTTCCGCAACATGAGCGACCCCATCCTGTGGAAGGGCGAAAAACTGGTCGTCCCCTCCATCATCATTGCCATGGTGTGGCAGGCCATCGGCTACTACATGGTCATGTACATGGCCTCCATGTCTGCCGTGCCCATCAGCCTGTACGAGAGCGCCAATCTGGACGGTGCCGGGCGGCTGACCCAGTTCTTCCAGATCACCATCCCCCTCATCTGGACGAATATCCGCACCACCCTCACCTTCTTTATCATATCCACCATCAACATGGCCTTCCTCTTCGTCAAGGCCATGACCAGCGGCGGGCCCAACGGCGCATCGGATGTGGCGCTGAGCTATATGTACAGCCAGAAAGACGCTGGCCTGTATGGTTACAGTATGGCCATCGGCGTGGTAATCTTCCTGTTCTCGTTTGCCCTGTCCGCCTGTGTCAACAAGGTTACCAACCGCGATACGCTGGAATTTTAAGGAGGGAAGAAGATGCAGAATACCACCGAAAAATCTTCCCGCTCTGCGGAAGGTCTGTACAAGTTTTTCATCTATTTTGTGCTGGTTCTGCTGGCCGTTACCATCATCGTGCCGGTGGCATGGGTGTTCATGGCCTCCATCAAGCAGAACGCCGAGTTCTACGGCAACCCCTGGGCACTGCCCGCCGGCTTCTACTGGCAGAACTTCGTCAACGCATGGAACGGTGCGAAAATGGGCGAATATATGCTCAACTCGGTCATCGTCACCGCGCTGGCGCTGGCACTGCTGCTGGTCGTTGCCCTGCCCGCCGCCTACTGCCTGTCCCGCTTCCACTTCAAGGCGCGCAGGCTGCTGAACACCCTGTTCATGGCGGGCTTGTTCATCAACGTGAACTACATCGTGGTGCCCATCTTTTTGATGCTGCGGGACAGCGATGTGTGGCTGAAAGGCCATTTCGGCAGCGGCTTTCTGCTGAACAATCTGGTGGTGCTGGCCCTGGTGTACGCCTCCACGGCGCTGCCCTTTACCATCTATCTGCTGTCGGGCTATTTTTCCACCCTGCCCCACGATTTTGAGGAGGCCGCCTATATCGACGGTGCAAGCTATTTTTCCACCATGACCCGCATCATCTTCCCCATGGCAAAGCCCTCCATCATCACCATTATCCTGTTCAACTTCCTGTCCTTCTGGAACGAGTATATCATCTCCATGACCCTGATGAGCTCCACCAAGGCACCCCGCACCCTGCCGGTCGGTCTTTTGAACCTGATGCAGGCGCAGCAGAGCGCCGCCCAGTACGGTACCATGTACGCAGGCCTTGTGCTGGTGATGCTGCCCACCCTGATTTTGTACATCTGCGTGCAGCGGCAGCTGACGCAGGGCATGACCGTGGGCGGCCTGAAAGGTTAAGGTGACAGACGATGAAAGCATACTGGAAAAACCATCCCGCCCTGCGCATGATCCTGATGCTGGTGCTGTTTGTGCTGGCACTGGTGCTGGTGGTGTCCGGCTGGAAAATGACCGGACAGCTGGCAGGGCTTGGCATCATGCTGGTGGGCGTGGCACTGCTGCTGGCAGTATTGGCCATTTACAATGCAACCTATCAGGATTGAGGATAAGAGAGAGGTAAAGGAGAATCCCTATGGATGAAACAAGAAAGACCGGGCGCGTGACCATTCCCACCGACCTGGATGTGGTGCCCGAAACGCTGGAGATCTTAAAAAGTGGGGTGCTGACGCCATCCGCGACTGCGACGGCACCGACTTCCCCCAGCAGCTGAAGGATGCCGACGCAAAGATCTACTCCACCTATTATACCACCCGCAAGGACAACGCATGGGCAAAGGCAAACCCGGACGAGGTACAGCAGTGCTACATCATGACGGGCTTCTACACCGCCCCCGGCGACACCGTGACCATCCCGCTGATGAAGGGCATCAGCCCGGAGCTGATGCAGGTGAACACCAACGACGATATCACCCGCTGGTGGGAGGTCATGGATCGAACCACCGGTCAAGCCCGTGCCGCCGGAGCAGTGGAGCTACGCCGACGGCAGTGTGACCGTACAGGCCGTACCGTTCCATGAGTATACCGTCAGTTTTCTGGCTTACCTCATCTGGGACCCGGTGCATATGTACAACGCTACCACCAACGGCTGGACGAATTTTGAGCACCAGATCACCTTTGACGTCCGCCAGCCCAAGACCCACAAGTATTCCATGGAGCGCCTGCGGAAGTTCATCGCAGAGCACCCCTATGTAAACGTCATCCGCTACACCACCTTCTTCCATCAGTTCACCCTGATCTTCGACGAGCTGAAGCGGGAGAAGTTCGTGGACTGGTATGGATACTCCGCCTCGGTCAGCCCTTATATCCTCAACCAGTTTGAGCAGGAAGTGGGCTACAAGTTCCGCCCGGAGTACATCATCGATCAGGGCTACTATAACAACCAGTACCGGGTGCCCAGCAAGGAATTCCGGGATTTTCAGGCCTTCCAGCGCCGCGAGGTGGCAAAGCTTGCCAAGGAGATGGTGGACATCACCCACGAGTGCGGGTGCGAGGCCATGATGTTTTTGGGCGACCACTGGATCGGCACCGAACCTTTTATGCCGGAGTTCAAGACCATCGGACTGGATGCCGTAGTGGGCAGCGTGGGCAACGGCTCCACCCTGCGCCTGATCTCTGACATTGAGGGCGTGAAGTACACCGAGGGCCGTTTCCTGCCGTACTTCTTCCCCGACACCTTCCACGAGGGCGGCGACCCGGTGCGGGAAGCCAAGGAGAACTGGGTTACAGCCCGCCGCGCTATCCTGCGCAAGCCCATCGACCGCATCGGCTATGGCGGTTATCTGAAACTGGCCTTGCAGTTCCCGGAGTTCGTGGACTACGTGGAGAGCGTCTGCAACGAGTTCCGCGAACTGTACGAGAACATCAAGGGCACCACACCCTACTGTGTCAAGCGGGTGGCCGTGCTGAACTGTTGGGGTAAAATGCGGGCTTGGGGCTGTCACATGGTGCATCACGCCCTCTATTACAAGCAGAACTATAGCTATGCCGGTGTCATTGAGATGCTGTCCGGTGCGCCCTTTGATGTGAAGTTTATCAGCTTTGAGGATATCAAGAACGATCCGCATCTGCTGGATTCGTTGGATGTCATTATCAATGTAGGCGATGCCGACACCGCACACACCGGCGGCATCTGGTGGGAAGACCCGGAGATCTCCTCCGCTATCCGCAAGTTCGTTTGGAACGGCGGCGGCTTTATCGGCGTTGGTGAGCCTTCCGGTCACCCGTATCAGGGCCACATTCTCCAGCTTGCCAGCGTGCTGGGCGTGGAGGAAGAAAACGGCTTCACCCTCAACTACGACAAGTACAACTGGGAAGAACACCCGGACCATTTCATTCTGCAGGATGCCGACCGGCCCATCGACTTTGGCGAGGGCAAAAAGAACATCTACGCCCTCGAAGGCACCGAGGTGCTGGTGCAGCGGAATAAGGAAGTGCAGATGGCGGCGCATGACTTCGGCAAGGGACGTGCCGTGTACATCAGCGGTGTGCCTTACAGTTTTGCCAACAGCCGCACCCTTTACCGCGCTATCCTGTGGAGTGCCCACAGCGAGGAGGAACTGCATACATGGTTCAGCTCCAATTATAATGTAGAAGTTCACGCCTACGTCAAGAACGGCAAGTATTGTGTGGTGAACAACACGTACGAGCCGCAGGACACCACCGTTTACACCACAGACGGCAGCAGCTTTGCTCTGCATCTGGATGCCAACGAGATCAAGTGGTATGAGATCTAAGTTCTCCTTTTCATAAACGAACACAACGGGCAGCTCTGTTACCAGAGCCGCCCGTTGTGTTTGCTGTATCTGCCGATAACTCAACCTGTGTCAATCGAACGCTGCAATGGAGATGGCTGGAAACGCAGAAATTCAGTAATGCAAGCGTAATAGACCTGCAGAAAAAAAGAAACTGACGAATTATCGCCTTTACACAGACTTGAAGTTGAATCCGGGCAACGTGAACGCATGGCTCAAACACAACGATTCCAGCAAAATGAGCCTCGACTGTGCACGAAAAATTTATCAATACGCAAAAAAAAAGGATAGAGCATAGAAAAGCCCCCGGCGCCCTGCCAATTGCCAGCAGGACACCGGGGGACTTATGCGTTGAAGTTTATTGCTCTTCCGTTTCGGCCTTGGTCTGATCGAGGAAGGCCTTGATCTTGTCGATCTGGATCTGGGCCACGGCGCGGCCGGTCTCGTAGACGCGGCGGAGCTGGGCGGGGTCGCGTTCCATGGCACCGATCTCCAGCGGGATGGGCGGGCGGATGACGTAGTCCACGCCGGACGTCTCCAACATGGAGATGTAGCTCAAAGTCTCGTTGTAGCGCTCGTGGCGGTCGGCTACGGCCTCCACAAAGGCCGGGTAGCGCAGATACCGCGCCCGGATGGCGGGCAGCATGGGGTTCTTCTTCTTGACGAAGCCCTTGGGCTGGGTCAGGATGATGAGGTTGCGCTTGTAGCCGATGGACTCAAAAAGCGGATGGGGATGGAGTCGGCCACGCCGCCGTCCAGCAGCCCGTAGTGGCCGATCTGGACGATCTTCGCGGCCAGCGGCATGGAGGCGGAAGCTTCCATCCAGCGCACATCCTCGGCGTCGCCCTTGCGGCACTTGTGGTAGATGGGGCCGCCGGTCCGGACGTCGGTGCAGACGACGAAGAAATCCATGGGGGACTCCGCAAACGCCTTTTCGTCAAACGGGTCGAGCTTTTCGGGAACGTCATGATAGCAGAACTGCTCGCTGTACAGGTTGCCGGTGCGCAGCAGATTCTTGAAGCTGGCATAGCGCTTGTCGTTGCAGTACTGGGTGTTGTAGCGGATGGTGCGGCCGATCTGGTGGGACTTGTAGTTACAGCCGAACACCGCGCCCGCAGACACGCCGATGGCGCCGTCCACGGTGATCCCGTTTTCCATCAAAACATCCAGAACGCCTGCGGTGAACATCCCCGCATGGCGCCGCCTTCCAAGACCAATCCGGTTTTCATATGAGGCACTCCTTCTTATCCAGATAGATTACTTTCAGTATACTCGAATTTTTGGAGAAAACAAGAGGAAAATACCCAAAAGACCTTGAAATCTGGGGTGCGAATCCGGTATACTAGGTAAAATCGAAATGCTGTAGCAAAAGCTTGGAGGAAGAGACTGAAATGAGACTGCTGGAAGATCGGATTCGGAGAGACGGCATCGTCCGCGAGGGCAATGTGGAAGGTGGACAGCTTTATCAATCATCAGATGGATATCCCGCTGTTCCGGGAGATGGCAAAGGAGTGGAAGCGTCTGTTTGCGGGCAAGCCCATCAACAAGGTGCTGACCATCGAGGCCAGCGGCATCGGCATCGCTGCCGTGGTCGCCAGCGAGTTCAATGTGCCGGTGGTCTTCGCCAAGAAGTCCATGAGCATCAATCTGGACTATGACAACTATGAGACCAAGATCCAGTCCTTCACCCACAAAAAGATCTACAACGTCATCGTTTCGAAAAAGTTCCTCACCCCGGAGGACCATGTCCTCATCATCGACGACTTCCTCGCCAACGGCTGCGCCCTGATGGGTCTGCTGGATCTGGCCAAGGAGGCCGGTGCCACCGTGGAGGGCATCGGCATCGCCGTCGAAAAGGGCTTCCAGCAGGGCGGTGAGCTTATCCGCAGCAAGGGCATCCAGCTGGAGAGCCTTGCCATCGTCGAGTCCATGGATGCCGCTACCGGTGAGATCAAGTTCCGCGAGCAGCCGCAGCAGAATTAAATCAACTGTCCATCAAACCGCTTCGGCGGTCTTTTTTTTTGTTGTGCACGGTCAGGCTCCGTCGAAGCTGTCGCCGTCGGCGGGGAGGTCGGCGGCGGGGGGCTCTGTCGGGGCGGCGTCCGGCACGGCGGCGCGGGGAATGCCCTTGTAAACGAGGGTCTGTTCCAGCACCTCGGCGCAGACGGGGCCGACAGGCTGCCGCCCGCCGTGGTCCAACTGTGGGGTTCATCGAGGCAGACGAGGCAGAGGAACTGCGGGTCGTCGATGGGGGCCACGGCCACGAAGCTGGCGATGCGGGCCTTTTCGTCGGCGCTGTCGAGCTTCTGGCTGGTGCCGCTCTTGCCGCCCACCCGGTAGCCCGCGATCTGGGCGTTCCGCCCGCCGCCGTAAAGGACGACGGCTTCCATCATCTCCCGCATCGTGTCGCTGGTCTCGGCTTTGAGCACCTGCCGGGTGCAGGTGGAGGCGATGTGCTCGATGAGGGAGCCGTCCGGCGCGAGGATGTCCGATACCACGTAGGGCTGCATCAGCTTGCCGCCGTTGACCACGGCGCAGACCGCCGCCGCCATTTCGAGGTAGGAGACCTTGCTGCTCTGGCCGAAAGCGCAGGAGGCCAGCTCCACCGGGCCCATCCGGTCGGCGGTGTAGTAGAGGCTCTTTTTCGGCTCGGCAGGCAGGTCGATGCCGGTGGGCTCCCGGAGGCCGAAGGCGGCAAAATAGCTGCAGAAGGCCTCTTTTCCCAGCCGGGCACCGATCTGGATGAAGCTCTGATTGCAGGAGTTTTCGAGGGCTTGGGTCACGGTCTGTGCTCCGTGGCGCTTGTGGTTGGCGCAGTGGAACCGGGTCCCCGCCACCGAGATGGACTCGCCGCAGTAGAAGCTGGAATGCTGGGTGACAGCCCCGGTGTCCAGCGCGGCGGCGCAGGTGATGAGCTTGAAGACGCTGCCCGGCTCGTAGAGGTCGCTGACGGCCTTGTTCCGCCACTGGGTCTGCTGGGCCAACTGCAATGGGGCAGCCCGTGCGCCGCCGGAGAGGGCTTCCACCTGCGTCCGGGCGGCGGCGTCGAAAATGACGCGGGGCTCGTTGGGGTCGTAGGAGGGGGTGGTGGACATGGCCAGCACCGCCCCGGTGTTCACATCCATCACGATGCCCACCGCCCGCGCGGCAACATGGTGCTCCTGCACCGCGTAGCCCAGCGCGTTTTCGAGGTAGTGCTGGATGTTGGCGTCGATGGTCAGCCGCAGCCCATCCCCCTCGGTGGGGAAGCGCTCGGTCTCGTAGCTCTGTTCCAATGTGTAGCCCCACGCATTGACGGCGGTGAGGACCACCCCGTTTTCCCCGGTGAGGAGGCCGTCGTATTTCAGTTCCAGCCCGGAGACGCCCGCGTTGTCCACATTCGTGAACCCCAGCACGGACGCGAGAAACTGCCCCTGCGGGTACCACCGCTTTGAGTCCTGATTGATCCGGATGCCGGTGATGCCGTTCGCTTCGCAGAGATCCCGCACCTTGTCTGCCGTTTCGCGGTCCACCCGGTAGCGGAGCAGACAGTCGTTGGAGCGGCGGTCGCTGAATTTTTCCAGCAGCGCGGCGGCGTCGAGGCCAAGGATGTCCGCAAGGCCGTCGGCGGCGAGGGGGAGCTTTTCCTCCGGCATCTCGCGGGGGAGGCGCGGAGGGTCCAGCAGCTGCTGTTTGCGGCCAGCAGGACGCCGTCGGCGCTGTAGATCTTCCCCGGTCGGCGGGGACGACGGTATCACGCAATTGCTGGCCGAGGGCGCGGTCGGTGTACCAGCCGCCGCGCGCAGCTGCAAAGAAAACAGCCGCACGGCCAGCCCCAGACAGACCGCGCAGAACACCGCCGCCACCACCCGCGCCCGGCGGCGGAAGGCATGTTCAGGGAGGGTGCGGAGCATGGAGTCATCTCCTTTCGTTTTATTTTACGCGCAGAGCGTGCCAAAAGACTAAGCGCCAACACTCCGGCGTACAATAAGAAGACTGGGGGTGACGGGATGAAACAGGCGGCGTTGACCAAACGACGAGTACCGCTGCGGGTGCTGCCGGCGCCGGATCTGCCGTTTCTGATGCTGGTGCTCACGCTGGTGGGGTTTGGGCTGGTGATGCTTGGCAGCGCATCGGGGGCGGTGGCCCTCTACCGGCGGGGCGATGCCTTGGCGTATCTACGGCCGCAGATGCTTTATGCGGCCATGGGCATTGCCGGGATGGGGCTGGCCAGCCGGGTGGACTACCATATCTTTCACAAGCTGGCGTGGCCGCTGCTGGCCGTTTCGCTGGTCTTGCTGGCAGCGGTGCTGTTCATGCCGGAGTACAACGGCTGCAAACGGTGGCTGGTGCTGCCGGGGCTGGGGACCTTACAGCCCAGCGAGATCGCAAAGTTCGCGGTGGTGCTGGTATTTTCCCACATCATCTCGCTGAACCATGACCGGATGCAGAGCTTTGCCGTGGGGGTGCTGCCCTTCGCGCTGGTGCTGGGCGTGGTGGCGGCGCTGATGCTGCTGGAGCCGCACCTTTCCGGCACGCTGCTCATCTTGGGCATCGGGGCTGTGCTGATGTTCGTGGGCGGCACCGGGCTGCGGTGGTTCGTGCTGGCGGGGGTCGGCGGGGCTGCGGCCATCGCGACGGCGGTGATCCTTATGCCGGAGCTGGTGCCCTACGCGGCGGATCGCCTTCGCTCGTGGCAGGACCCCTTTGCCGACCCGCTGGGCGACGGCCACCAGACCATCCAGAGCCTGTACGCCATCGGCTCCGGCGGGGCCACCGGGCTGGGGCTGGGCAACAGCCGCCAGAAGCACCTCTTTGTGCCCGAACCTCAGAACGATTTTATCTTTTCCATCGTCTGCGAGGAGCTGGCTTTTTGTGGGAGCCTGTGCCGTGGTGGGGCTGTTCGTGCTGCTGCTGTGGCGGGGCATCGCCATCGCGGCCAAAGCCCCCGACCGCTTCGGGGCCTTGCTCGTGGTGGGGTTCGTGGTGCAGGTGGCTCTCAAGCTGTGCTGAATGTGGCCGTCGTCACCAACACCATCCCCAACACCGGCATCAGTCTGCCCTTTTTTCTCCTCCGGCGGCACCAGCCTGATGATGCTGCTGGGAGAAATGGGAATCGTCTTGTCGGTTTCGAGAGGAGAGACCTGAAAAGTCCCAACAAACTCGATGGGCGATCAGATCCGAACATCCAGCCCTCATTTCGCATACTGTGGGGTATCTTTTGCGAAATGGGGGCTGCATTTATGGAAAACCGGATCGTGGTAACAGGCGGCCGTCCGCTGAACGGTGCGGTGCGCATCCCGGCGGCGAAAAACAGCGTGCTTCCGCTGCTTGCGGCGTCCATGCTGTGCTCGGAGAGGGTGCGGCTGCGGGCAGTGCCCCGCCTTTCGGATGTGGCGGTGAGCCTTGCACTGCTGCGGGGAGCGGGGTGCGCGGCCCGGTGGGAAGGGGAGGATCTTGTCCTCTCCGGCCCGCCGAAAACCGGTGCGCTTCCGGGGAAACTGCGGAACAAATGCGGGCGTCCATCCTGTTCTGTGCGCCGCTGCTGGCGAAGCTGGGCCGCGCCGAGACGAACCTGCCCGGCGGGTGCAGGATCGGGGCCCGGCCCATCGATCTGCATCTGGCCGGGCTGCGGCAGATGGGGGCTGTGGAGTGGGATGCCGGGCCGGGCCGGTTGGTGCTGACGGCCCCCTCCGGCCTCCACGGGGCTGAGATCACCCTGCGCTTCCCCAGTGTGGGGGCGACGGAAACGCTGGTGCTGGCGGCGGCGTGCGCCAAGGGCACCACCGTGCTGCGGGGCGCGGCGCGGGAGCCGGAGATCACAGATCTGGCGGAATTCCTGAACCGCTGCGGTGCGGCCATCCAAGGCGCGGGGAGCTCGACGATCCGGATCGAGGGGCGGCGGAATCTGAGTGGCTGCATCTTTTCACCCCTGCCGGATCGCATTTTTGCCTCCACGCTGGCCTGTGCTGCGGCGGCGGCGGGGGGCGGGCGGAATTGCTCGGCTGCCCGGCGGGGCTGTATGCGCCGGTGCTGGAAATTCTGGAACAAATGGGCTGCCGGGTGGAGGCGGGCGGCGAGAGCGTCCGAGTTTCCCGGTTCGGGCGGCTGTACGGGGCAGGGCGGGTGTTCACCGGCGTCTACCCGGCGCTGGCCACCGACGCGGCCCCGCTGCTGGCGGCGGCTATGCTTTGCGCCGAGGGGGAAAGCAGCATCGAGGATGTGATCTTTGAGCGGCGGTTCGGCTGCGCCGTCGGTTTTGAAAGCTTTGGCGCGAAGGTGCGGGTAGATGGACGAACGTTGTCGGTGGCACCGGGCAGTACGCTGCGGGGAGCCGCCGTGGAAGCGCCTGACCTGCGGGGCGGGGCTGCGCTGGTGCTGGCGGCGCTGGCGGCGTCGGGCACCAGCGTCATCACCCATCCGGAGCATATCGACCGAGGGTATGCCGCTTTTACGGAGATTTTGGCATCTTTGGGGGCACAAATTCGCCGCGAAGCGCCACTCCGAAACACGACCGCGAAAAAACCTCTTCAAAAAGCAAAATCATCTTGCAATCGGGCCAAAAAGATGGTACGATACAGTTATATAAATGTAGGTTTGATATAATTCTGTGCGAAACGCTCAGGTCTACGATAACATCCGCATTGGAGGACAAAAGATATGGCACTCATGCTTGACGAAGAAATGGATGAAAACGTTACGACGATCAAGGTCATCGGCGTAGGCGGCGGCGGCGGCAACGCAGTCAACCGCATGGTCAGCGACGGCCTGCAGGGCGTCGAATTCATCGCAATGAACACCGACCAGCAGGCGCTGGCCAAGAACCATGCTGCTACGAAGGTGCAGCTGGGTTCCAAGCTCACCAAGGGCCGCGGCGCGGGCGCAGACCCGGAGATCGGCCAGCGGGCTGCTGAGGAGAGCAAGGACGAGATTGCAAATGCGCTCAAGGGTTCCCAGATGGTCTTCATCACCGCCGGTATGGGCGGCGGCACCGGCACCGGTGCAGCTCCCGTTGTGGCGGAGGTGGCACACGATCTGGGGATCCTGACCGTCGGCATCGTCACCAAGCCCTTCTCTTTTGAAGGCAAGCGGAAGATGGGCCTTGCCGAGCAGGGCATCGCCAACCTGCTGATGCACGTGGACAGCCTGATCGTCATCCCCAACGAGCGCCTGAAGATGATCAGTCAGGAAAAGATCACCCTGATGAACGCCTTCCAAGCAGCCGATAACGTGCTGCGTCAGGGCGTGGAGTCCATCTCTGCCCTGATCAATGTACCCGCTTTCATCAACTTGGACTTCGCCGATGTGCGCTCCATCATGAAGGATGCGGGCTACGCTCACATGGGCGTGGGCAGCGCCAAGGGTGCCGGCAAGGCCGAGAACGCTGCCAAGGCCGCCATTTCCTCCCCGCTGCTGGAGACCAGCATTGCGGGTGCCCATGGCGTCATCATCAACATCACTTCCAGCCCCGATATCGGTCTGGAGGATGTCGAGACCGCAGCCGGCCTCATCACCCAGAGCGCCCATCCCGATGCGAACATCATCTGGGGTACTGCGTTCGATGAGAACCTTTCCGACGAGATGCGCGTGACCGTCGTTGCCACCCGCTTCGACAACAAGATCCCCGAAGGGCTGCGCAGCACCCTGAACGGTGCCACCGGTACCGCAAGCTCGACCCCGTCCGCTGTCTTCAGCTCCGACGTGGCCGCTGCAAAGAACACCGCAGCCCCTGCTTCGGCTTCTGCCGGCGCAAAGCCCGTGGAAGAGGAGAGCAGCGACAACCGTTACTACGACGAGCTGCTGGCGATCCTGAACAAGCGCAAGTAATAACGAACGGTGTGATCTCTTGCGCGGGAGCGTAAGGAGGGCAGGAGGATGCTGGACGTATGGCTGCGCACCGAGTGGCTGAGCTGCCGCAAGAACAGCGTGCTGCGCTGTGTGGAGCGGTACAGCGCCGCTGCGGCCAGCGAATACCGCCGCGCTCTGCGCAAGGTGCAGGAAGTGGAGGAAACCATGGTGCAGGGCGAGGTGGAAGCACTGAACCGCCGTCTTTCGGCAGCCAATGCCGAGATCCGGCGCTATCAGACCCGCTTGTTTGCCTGTGAGCGCGAGATGGTCGCGCTGCGGCAGGAGAACGCGGAGCTGGAAGCACTGTGCGATCAGGCCCGGAAAAACGAGCTGCTCCCCCAAAAACGTCCCCAGCCCCCGGTGCTCGATCAGCCGGGTCTGCCGGTGATCGTCTTTCCCGGTCAGGCAAAGCCGGAGGCAGAAGCTCCTGCCCCGGAAGAAACCAGACCGGAGCCGCCCGCCGCACCGCAGGAGGAAGAGCAGCCATCCCCCTTTGAACAAAAGGACTGGAAGCCCACCACCGCCCTCGATCAGCTTTCGGTGGACATTGTACATCAACTGGAAGCCCTGATGGGTTAAGAAACACAAAAAGCCGTCTCAGATGCAGCTGCATCCGGGACGGCTTTTTTGCGTGTTATCGTACCGCACTGGTGCGGTGTTCCATGAGATAGGTGGCCTCAAGGTCTGCGATGTGCAGCTTGACGGCCAGCGGGTACTTGTCGTAGGCTTCCGAAATGGCAAAGCAGCCGCCCTTGGCTGCGTCGTCAAAAGCCGCCCATGTGCCAGCGGATCGCCACGGCCTCCTCGATCTTCAGCTTCATGAACCGCTCGATGAGGAAGACGCTCTTCTCGCCGTGGCCGTAGGGGGAACAGGTCCTCTACGCTGTAGGAGGGCACTTTTTTCCCACTGGCCGGTGACGTCGTTCTTCACGTTGCGGGTCCCGGCCTTGTAGTAGTTGGCCTTGCACAGGTCGTGCAGCAGGGCGCAGATGGCGAAGGTCTCCTCGCTGTCGCCTTCGGTGAAGAAGGTGTCGTGCAGCGCATGGTAAACGTTCAGGCTGTGCATACACAGGCCCCCTTCACACGCGCCGTGGAAGCGGGTGGACGCCGGGGCGGTGAAGAAATCCGTCTTCTTGTCCAGCCAGTCCAGCAGCTTTTCGCTGCCGGGGCGGGAGACGTGCTGGTGCCAGATGGCCAAAAACTCTTCGCGGTCTCCCATCTTACAGCTCCAGATCGTCGAGGATGCCCTTGAGGATGGCCAGCTCGTCGTGGCTCAGGGAGATGCCCTTGCCCATGCGGGTGCCGTCCGGGGACCAATCACGGATGTCGTACTTGGGGTCGCCGTCGTTCCAACTGATGAGGTTGAGCTGGCGCTCCCAGCCGCGGGGGCGCTGAGACAGCACTGCGATGCGCTCAACGATCTCGTATTTGATTTCTGCCATAGTGCATTACCTGCCTTTGCTTTGTTTGCTACCATAATAAAAAGAACACGGCGAAGATTTCAACCGAAAATTGAAAATTCTTTGAAAATTTTAGCCAATGTTTAGCCGTAGGGGGCTTCCTGCCGCCAGTCCACCAGCTCGCGGACGCCTTCGGGGTCGTCGGGGGCGGGGTGGCGGCTGTGCTGCTGCTGCGCCGGGCCGAACAGTCCCAGCCCGTACTGGGCCATCACGCCCGGTACATGCCCCGCCAGAAACTCTTGGGCGTTCTTCTGGCGGCACGCCACCGGCGTCCCGTCCGTCATGGGGATGCTGCGCTTTTTCGGTTCCATAAAAACACCTCCACGTTTAAGATTTGCAGAAACGTGGAGGAATATGTATGGGAGAAGAATGTAAGCAGCTGCGAAACGAAGGCACTGCGTTCCCGCCAGCGGGGCAGCAGCACGTCAGTTTAGATTGGACTTAGGATGAAACAATCATACGACCAACTCCACTGTACTCCCTCCGCTGCGGGCCTTTTTGACCAGCACCTGCCGGTCAATGCGGTCCTTGAGGGCGGCGACGTGGGAGATGATGCCCACAAGGCGGTCGCCCTCGGTGAGGGAGGAGAGGACGCGGATGGCCTGTTCCAAGCTTTCGTCGTCCAGCGAGCCGAAGCCCTCGTCGAGGAAAAGGGTATCCAGCCGGATGCCGCCCGCGGTGCGCTGTACTTCGTCCGAGAGGCCCAGCGCCAACGCCAGTGACGCTTTGAAGCTCTCGCCGCCGGAAAGGGTCTTGACGCTGCGGCGGGTGCCGTTGTAGTGGTCGATGACGCCGAGGTCAAGGCCGGATTGGCTGCGCTGGTTCTCGGCCCCCACCCGCTCCAGCTCGTACTGCCCGGCGGTCATCTGCATCAGCCGGGTGTTGGCGTGGACGAGGATGCGGTCGAGGTAGTGCATCTGGATGTAAGCTTCGAGGCGGATCTTCTGCTTGCTGCTCAGGGTGCCGCCCGCCGTAGCGGCCAGCGCGTTGACCCACTGCCACCGGGCTTCGAGGGTCTGGCGGGCATCGGCAAGGCGGCGGTAGTCGGCGGCGGCGCTTCGGTTGGGCACGAGCTGGGCCGTCAGGGCTTTTTCCAGCGCGGCGGCCTGTCCGCGGGCGGCTTGCAGCTCCGTCTGCCGGGCCCGCAGGGCGTCGAGGTCACCGGGAACGCTCTGCTTGGCGTCGGTGAGCTGCTGAGCCAGCGCCGCCGCCGTGGCGGTGCTGGCGGCAGCGGCTTGTTCGGCGGCAGCGGCGGCGGCTTCCAGCGCGGTGCGCTGGGCGGCTTTCGTTTTGCGTGCCGCTTCCAACTGGGTGCGGCGGGTGCAGTCGGCACCCGCTTTCCGCAGGGACTCCCGGTTCTCGCGCTGGGCCGCCTGCAGGGCGGCGGTCTCCTCGGCAAGGGCTGTTTTCAGCAGGGCGACCGTCAGGGGCACCGGCCCGTCGGGGGAGGTGAACCGCTCCGGCAGAAGCTGCTCGGCATCCCGGCGGAGGGTGGCCTTGCCCTCCCGCTGGGTGGCAAGAGCCTCCCGCGCGGCAGCGGCGGCTTCCTGTGCGGCGCGGTCAGCAGTTTCCGAAGCTTTTTTGGCGGCGGTCACCTGCGCTTGGGTGGGGGCGGTGCGGGGAAGCGAGGCCTTAGCCGGGTGGTGGGTGCTGCCACAGACGGGGCAGGGCGTTCCCTCGGTCAGAGTCTGGGCCAGCAGCCCAGCCTGTGCGTCAGAAAGCCACGCTCCAGCGTGTCCCGCTGGGCGTGGGCGGCATCCTGCGCCTCGGCGGCAGTGCGGTAGCGCTCCTGCGCCTGTTTGGCGGCGTGGGTGCGGCGCTGGTCCTCGGTCAGGCTGTCAGAGAGGGCGGCGAGCGCCGCCTCCCGCTGGGCCAGCTGCTGCTTTTGGGCGGTGAGGAGGGCGTTCTGCGTCTCCGGGTCACCGAGGGCGGCAAGCTCCGTCTCCGTCCGGGCAAGCTCTTCGTCCAGTGTGTTGAGCTGGGCCCGCGCCCGGCGGGCCTTGGCCTGTTCAAGGTCGGCTTCGCTTTGGGCGGCCGCTTGCTTGGTTTCGAGTTGGCGGCGGAGGGCTTCCGCCTGTTCCGCCTTGCCGAGGGTCTGCTGTAAAGCGTCCAATTGAGTCTGCGCGTCCGTGTGGGCGGCAGCGGCGGCGGACAGGGCCGCTTCCTGCCGGGTGAGCAGGGCGTCCAGTCGGGCAGTCACTTCTTCCGGGGTTGTCTGGGCCGAAAGCGTCCCCAGCACGTCGGCGTCAGGGTCGTTGGCCGGGTATCGGATGCCGGACAGCACCGCGTCCAACTGGACGTTCTGGGCCGTGCGCTGGGCGGTGAGCTTGGCGTTTTCCTCTTGGAGGGCGTCCTGCAATTTCTGGTAGCGCTGGGTGCGGAACAGCTTGCGGAAGATCCGGCTCCGTTCTTCGGTGGTGGCGTTCAGCAGCCGGGTGAACTGCCCCTGCGCGATCATGGCGATCTGGGAAAACTGGTTGTAGTCCAGCCCGATGAGCTCAGTGACGGCGGCGGTGACCTCTTTCGCCTTGGCCACGGGCGGGCGGCCGTCGGCAAAGGTGAGGGTGGCGTCGGCCTTTTCGGTGGTGAGGCCCTCACCCCGCGCCTTGGGGCGGAGATATTCCGGGTTGCGCCGGACGGTGTACCGTGCCCCGCGCACCTCGAATTCCAGCTCCACGAAAGTGGGGGTGCCGGGGTCGGCGTATTTGCTGCGGAGCATCCCGCCGTCCCGCACGCCGCCGCTGGAGCGGTCGTACAAAGCATAGGTGATGGCGTCGAAGAGGGTGGTCTTGCCTGCGCCGGTGTCGCCGGCGACGAGGTAGAGCCCGCCTTTGCCGAGACGTTCCAGCTCCAAGGTGGTGGCGCTGGCATAAGGGCCGAAGGCCGAAAGGGTCAGCTTGAGCGGTCTCATACATCCTCCTCCTTCCAGAGCGTTTCGATGAGCTGCTGGCAGAAGGCGGTCTGCTGGCTCGTCATGGGTTGGTTGTTCTGCAATTCGTAGAAGGCCGCGAAATGTTCCAGCGGCGTTTTCTGTTCGGTCCGGGCCGGGGCGTCGAGGTCGTTCTGGGTCCGGGTGCGGAGGTTGTCGTAGTCCAGCCGCATGAGGTTCGGGTAGATGACCCGCAGCCGCGCCAGCGCGTCGGGCACGTCCTGCTGGTCGGTCAGGGTGATGTGGAGGTAGTCGTCCACGGCGGTGTCTGCGTAGCGGCGGCGGTCCGTCAGTTCCATGTAGCTGCCGCGCACTTCCCGCAGGTCGTGCCGGGGTGTCAGGGGCAGGGTGGTGATGCGGACATCGCCCTTCGCCCCCAGCTCTACAAGGGTCGCGCTCTTGTGCTGGCGGGCTTCGGAAAACGAGTACTTGAGCGGAGTGCCGCAGTAGCGCACCGTGTCCCGCCCCACCTTCTGCGGGCTGTGGAGGTGGCCCAAGGCCACATAGTCGAAGCCCTCGAAGAGGGCGGCGTCCACACAGTCCAGCCCGCCCACCGAGGGTTCCTCGCTCTCACAGGCGGCGGCCCCGGCCACGAACTGATGGGCCACCAAGACGCTGCGGCGGGCGGGGTCGGGGGTGCAGCGGCGCAGCACACAGCCCAGCGCGTCGCTGTACGTTTCGATGAGCTCGTCCGGGTACACGTGGCGCACCATGGCGGGCTTCAGGAAGGGAAGCAGATAGATGTCCACGGGGCCGAAGTCGTCGGTCAGGGTGATGGGCGCGGGGACCCCATCGAACACCGGGCTGACGTAGACCCGGCTCCCGGCCAGCAGGTGCGAGCCGAACGCGATCCGCTCGGCGGAATCGTGGTTGCCGCTGATGGCGAACACCGGCAGCCGCCGGGCCGAAAGCGCGGTGAGGAACCAGTCCAGCAGCCGGACGGCCTCGGCAGGGGGAACGGGCTTATCGTAGAGGTCGCCCGCCAGCAGCACACCGTCCACGGGCGTGCTGTCGAGGAGGGAGAGGATCTGCTCTAAAATGTACCGCTGGTCGTCCAGCATCGAGAACTCGCACACCCGCTTGCCGAGGTGGAGGTCGGAGAGATGAAGTAAGCGCATGGTGCACCGCCTTTCGGTTGAGATACTCTTATTATAACACAAAAACGGCATCTGCAAGGGGATGACTTGCAGATGCCGTTTTGTGAAAATTTAGAACATCTTTTCCCACGTTGCCTTGCCGACGGAGCCGTCAGCGGTCAAGCCGTTGCGGCGCTGGTAGCGCTGGACAGCGGCAACGGTAGAAGCGCCGTATTTGCCGTCGGTGGTCAGTTTCTCGCCCAGCGAGTTCAGCTTCTGCTGCACCAGACGGACGGTGCCGCCCGCGGTGCCGCTCCGCAGCACGACGCCGGGGTAGGGGACATTCAGGCCGTGCTTGGCCGTGTACTTGGTGTAGAGCACGTTCCATGTGTTCGCGCCCACTTTTCCGTCCATGTTCATGCTGTTCTTGAGCTGGAACTCCTTCACGGCGTTTTCGCTCTTGGTGCCGAAGCGGCCGTCCACGGTCAGCTCACGGTACCATGTGCAGCTGTCCCGCACACCGTTGAGCCATGTCTGCACCAGCGCGACATCCGGTCCGGTGGAGCCGTTCTGGATCAGGGAATAATACGCAGGGATCGCCATTGTGGTCACACTCCTTCCACAATCAGCTTATGCAGCGCAGGGAAGGACGTGACTTAACGGCTGCCGATGAGAATTTTGTCCCGGCGGCTGGCGGTCCATCTCTGCCATGTTTCCACGCACTTGAACCGCAGGACGTACTGCCCGCAGACGAGGTCGTTTTCGGCGGGGGCGGCGTAGCCGCCGCAGGCGGAGCGGCACAGGCCGGGGTAGAGCACGCACCACCAGTTCCGGCCGTAGGGTGCCGCACCAAGGTCGATCCGCACAGCCTGATACCGCCCGGCGGGCAGAACGCCGGTGGGATACCGGGTGGTATCGAAGTACATTTCCACCAACTGCACCCGCACCGGTGCAAAACTGCCCCGCCGCGCCAGCGCCCCGGCGGCGGCAAGCTGCAAGTCGGGCAGGTGTGCGGCAGCCCACGCGCGGGCTTCGGGCTGGGTGGAGGCGGTGCAGTGGGCGTCCAGATAGGCCAGCAGAGCGTCCCGCACGGCCAGCTTGTCCGTCTGGTCGGCGATGGTATCGCTGGCGGCACGGATGTGCAGCCGCAGCGTGTCGGCGGAGAGCGCGGCCCCGGTGTCCAGCTGGGCGCGTCCCCAGCCAAAGAGCGCTTGGATGCCGACGCAGAGCGCCAGCGCCGCGCCGAGCGTGATGCAGCCAAGAAGCATCCTGCGGCGGGAGAAGATTGCAGATTCCATAAAAAACAGACCTTTCCGCTGGAAATGATATCCAGAGGATTGGTCTGTTGAGGGGGATCTATTCAATCATAGCAGGAAAAGGGAAAATTCAGCCGTTTGCCACCATCTCGATCAGCTTGGCACCGCCCTTGGTGTTCAACTGGAAGAAAGCCTTATTGCGGGCCTCGTCGATGGAGACGTCGATGGGGGTCTTGGTGCCGTCGGCATTGACCAGCAGCAGAGAGTAGCCCTTGACCGCATCCACCGGCAGCTCGATGTTCGTGGTGGTGTCCGAATCCATCACGCGGGCGGCGGTGGTGCGCAGGTTCTCGACCTTACCGCACTTGGCGCAGACAGCGTTCTGGATGTAGGTGGAGTTGTAAAAGGCAACGGTCATCACCGTTTTGCCATTTTTCAGGCTGCCCTTGTACACCTTGATGTTGGAGTAATTCGAGAAAGCGAACTTCACCTCGCTCAGCCGCTCGACCGGGTCAGTCTTGCCCTCCTTGCCGCAGTGGGGGCAGAGGGTGATGGTCTCTCCGTCAAGGGAGAAGTCGGTGGGGACGCAGTCCTCTTTCCACTCCTCGGTGATCTTCCACTCGTGCTTGCCATCCTTGCTCTTGGGGCAGGTATCCTTGTTTGCAGCGTCTGCGGCGAAGCCGGAAACAGCACTGCCCACCAGCAGACAGGCCGAAAGCCCCAGCATCGCAAGCGTTTTCAGAATACGGGTTCTCATAGCAGTTCCTTTCTCCCTGCGAACGGGCAGGGCCACACGGTTAAATTTCGTTCAAAGCGTCGTTTCCGCGTGTTTTTCTGCACCCTCATTATACCATTTGAAGGAAAATGCTGTCAATGGTTCCTTTTTAACCGAAGTGCCGTCCTGCCGCTTGCGTGCAGGGCCGGGCCGCGCTATACTATTCTTATTAAGATGCGCCGATTTGGGCGAATCACGGAAGGGAGAAATTGATAAGATGTCTGTGATGGAAAAGCTTTTCACCCGCCGTACCTACCGCCGGTTCCGGCAGAAAGCTGTGCCACAGGATGTGGTGGAGGACCTCATCGAAGCCGTCCGTATTTCCTCCAGCGCTGCCAACCGCCAGCCGGTGCGGCTGGTCATCGTGAACACCCCGAAGCCGTGGCTGCCGTGCAGCCGCTGGTCAAATGGGCGGCCTATCTGCCGCCGGAGCAGGGCACCCCGAAGGCTGACGAACAGCCGACGCTGTATGCCGCCGTGGTGGATGACACCTCGCTGCCCGGTGACCACGGGGTTGACCTCGGCATCGCGCTGGCCAACCTGACGCTGGCCGCTTGGGATAAAGGCGTGGGCAGCTGCATCATGGGGGCCATCAATAAGCCCGTCCTCACCGAGCTGCTCCACATCGAGGAGCCGCAGAAGCTGATGTACATGGTGGCCTTCGGCTACCCATCCCACGAAGCACACATCGTTCCTATGACCGAGGAGACCGGCGTGAAGTATTATCTGGACGAAAACCGGGACTACTGCATTCCGAAGCGGAGCAAAGAGGAAATTGCAAGATACTTGTGAGACTTTCTGCATATATACATTCATTTCTCCCATCTGATTGCATAAGTGTTCTCAAAAAGGTTTCATTTTTATCGAATTTTTGCACAACACTTGACTTTTTTATTTGTACAATCTATACTAAAGCCGTTCTCCGGCGCTTCGATGAATCGCATCGCCGCCGCAGACGTGAAAGATTATACAATCAATTGAGGAGTGTTTGAATATGAAAAAGATTACTCGCCGCAGCTTTCTCGCTGCCGCTGGTGTGACCGCTGCCGCTCTGGCTCTGACCGCATGTGGTGGTTCTTCCTCCAGCACCGCTTCTTCCGCTGCAAGCTCTGCTGCCGCTTCTTCTGAGGCTGCTTCTTCCAGCGCTGCCGCTGCTGAGCTGGCCACCGTTGAGGCTGGCAAGCTGACCATGGCTACCAACGCCGCCTTCCCTCCGTACGAGATGACCACCGATGCCGGTGACTTCGAGGGCATCGATATCGAGACCGCACAGGCCATTGCGGACAAGCTGGGTCTGGAGCTGCAAATCGACGACATGGACTTCGACGCAGCGCTGCTGAGCGTCCAGCAGGGCAAGGCTGATATCGTCATGGCTGGCGTCACCGTCACCGACGAGCGCAAGGCCGTCATGGACTTCTCCGACAGCTATGCGACCGGCATCCAGTCCATCATCGTGCCGGAAGGCTCTGACATCGCTTCTCCCGATGATCTGGCGGGCAAGAAGATCGGCACCCAGCGCGGCACCACCGGCTACATCTACTGCTCCGATGACTTCGGCGATGAGAACGTCGTGGCTTACGACGACGGTCTGACCGCTGTGCAGGCTCTGAACAATGGTCAGGTGGACGCCGTGGTTATCGACAACGCCCCCGCCAATGAGTTCATCGCTGCAAATCCCGGTCTGGTCATTCTGGAGACCAGCTACGCCGAGGAAGATTACGCCATCGGTCTGGCAAAGGGTTCTTCTCTGGAGGACGCCATCAACAGCGCTCTGGAAGAGCTGAAGGCAGACGGCACCCTGCAGTCCATCGTGGACAAGTACATCTCTGCTGAATAATCAGCTTCCAATGTACCCATGGGGAGGCGGCTCTACGGGAGCACCTCCCCTTTTTGGAAAAACAAGGTTACAAAATTCTGACAAAAAAACGAAAGTGAGGATGCGAATGGCCGCACAATACGAACTGCTGAAAGAGCTGCTCAACAGCGGCACGAAGCTCGGCTTCGGGCAGGAAATGTTCTACAAATTTTATCAGGCGTTCATCCTGAAGGACCGCTGGATGCAGTACATCCAAGGTGTCGGCACCACCCTGCTCGTCACCGCCATTGCGCTGACGCTGGGCGTCGTGCTGGGCAGCGTGGTTGCCTTGGTCCGTGTTGCCCACGACCAGCAGCGCCCCAACCACAAGAACCCGGTGCTGGGCTTCTTCAACGCCGTGTGTCAGGTGTACACCACCATCATCCGCGGCACGCCTATGATGGTCCAGCTCCTCATCATGAGCATGGTCATCTTCGCCAACAGCCGCAACTTCACGGTGGTCGGCGCACTGGCGCTGGGCATCAACTCCGGCGCCTATGTGTCGGAGATCATCCGCGGCGGCCTGATGGCCGTGGACCCCGGCCAGATGGAAGCCGGCCGCAGCCTTGGCCTGAACTACATGACCACCATGGTCGTCATCATCATCCCGCAGGCCATCCGCGCGGTGCTGCCCGCCCTTGGCAACGAATTCATCGTCCTGCTCAAGGATACCTCGCTGATCACCGTCATCGGCGGCAAGGAGCTGCTGTATGCGGCACAGGGCATCATGAACCGCACCTACGAGGCCATGTTCCCGCTGTGCGGCGTTGCAATCATTTACCTGATCCTCGTCATGCTGTTCACACGGCTGCTGGCGAAGTTTGAGAGGAGGCTGGCTCAAAGTGACCGATAAGATTCTGGAAGTCCGCGGCCTGACCAAGACCTATGGCGGCGAAACGAAAAAAGGGCGCAAAGCAGCCCACCCCCATCCTCAATGTCCTGAAGGGCATCGACATCGACATCTACCGCGGCGATGTGGTCTGCCTGATCGGCCCTTCCGGCTGCGGCAAATCCACCTTCCTGCGCTGCCTGAACCGGCTGGAGATCCCCACCGGCGGCTCCATCAAGTTTGAGGGCGTGGAAGTCGATGACAGCCACATCGACGCTGTGCGGCAGAAGATGGGCATGGTGTTCCAGCACTTCAACCTCTTCCCGCACCTGACCGTCAAGCAGAACCTTGAGCTGGCTCCCACCCTTCTGAAGTTGAAGGATAAGGAGGCAATCTCCGCCAAGGCAGACGAGCTGCTGGCCCGCGTCGGCCTGTCCGACAAAGCCGACGCCTACCCCAAGAGCCTGTCCGGCGGCCAGCAGCAGCGCATCGCCATCGCCCGCGCCCTCGCCATGGACCCGGACGTGATCCTCTTCGATGAGCCCACCTCCGCCCTCGACCCCGAAATGGTCGGCGAGGTGTTGGAACTGATGAAGGAGCTGGCCCACACCGGCATTACCATGCTGGTGGTCACGCACGAGATGGGCTTCGCCCGCGAAGTGTCCAACCGCGTCATCTTCATCGACGACGGCAAGATTCAGGAGGATGAGCCCCCGCAGGAGCTGTTCTCCAACCCCAAGCACCCCAGACTGAAAGCATTTTTGTCCAAGATGCTGTAAGATCAAGAGTACAAAAAAAACCGCTGCTGTTGTGCAGCGGTTTTTTTGTTGCAGAATATTAAAGCGTCGAATTCGGATCGTTGGAAGACTGCTCACTGGTATACAGCATCATCAAATGGTTTGCCGATGTTTCCAGCTGCTGTTTGGCCTGACGGAGGTTCGCTTCCTCGGTCTCGTTCATCTTTTCGGGCTTATCCTTCCGCAGACAGCGGCGGAGGTTTGCCACGTCGGCTTTGATGCGGTTCTTTTCGTCCTTGTCCAGTTCCTTTTTGCACTTGGAGAGCGCTTCATCCACCTTGTAGGCCAGCACCTCGGCCTGATTGTGCAGGTCTAAGCGCTCCTTGCGGCGGCTGTCCTCGGCCTCATAGGCGGCAGCGTCCGCCATGGCACGCTGGATCTCATTTTCGGAGAGGTTGGTGCTGCCGGTGATGGTGATGTTCTGCTCCCGCCCGGTGCCGAGATCCTTGGCCGAGACCTTGACCACGCCGTTGACATCGATATCAAACGTGACTTCGATCTGGGGCTTGGAAGAGAAGCTGGCACGGATGCCATTGAGCTTGAACTTGCCAAGGCTCTTGTTGTCCCGCGCGAAGTGGCGCTCGCCCTGTAAAACATTGATCTCCACGCTGGTCTGCATGGGGCGGGCCGTGGTAAAGATCTGGCTCTTGCGGGTGGGGATCATGCTGTTGCGGGTGATAAGCGGGGTGGCCACGCCGCCCAGCGTCTCGATGGAGAGGGTCAGCGGGGTGACATCCATCAGGACGAGGCCCTGCGCCGCCGCACCGGTGGCACCGGCCAGCTTTCCGCCGCCTTGGAGCAGACCGCCCTGCACGGCGGCACCCATGGCCACGCACTCGTCGGGGTTCAGGCTGTGGCTGGGTTCGCGCCCCAGCAGCTCCTTGACCTGCCGCTCCACGGCGGGCATCCGGGTGCTGCCGCCGACGAGGAGCACTTTGCCCAGCTGGCTGGCGGACAGCCCTGCGTCCCGCAGGGCATTCTGCACCGGCTGAATGGTGCGGGCCAGCAGGTCGCCGGTCATCATTTCAAACTGCGGGCGGGTGATGGTCAGATCAAGGTGGTGGGGGCCGTCCTTCCCCACCGCGATGAAAGGCAGGTTGAGCTGAGCGCTGGGCGCGCTGGAAAGCTCCTTCTTCGCCTTTTCGGCCTCTTCCTTCAAGCGGCCCATGGCGGCGGGGTCGCGGCTCAGGTCGATGCGGTCGGACTTCTTGAACTCCGCCACGGCGTACTCCACGATCCGCTCGTCGAAGTCGTCGCCGCCGAGGTGGGTGTCGCCGCCGGTGGCTAGCACCGTGAAGGTGCCGTCCTCGATCTCGATGATGGAGACATCGAAGGTGCCGCCGCCGAGGTCGTAGACAAGGATCTTCTGGGGGGGCCTCGTTGTCAAGGCCGTAGGCCACCGCTGCTGCGGTCGGCTCGTTGATGATGCGCAGGACGTTCAGCCCCGCGATACGGCCCGCGTCCTGCGTGGCCTTGCGCTGGCTGTCGTCGAAGTAAGCGGGCACCGTGATGACGGCCTCGGTCACCGGCTCGCCGAGGTAGCTCTCGGCGTCGCGGCGGATCTTGGTCAGGATCATGGCGCTGATCTCCTGCGGGGTCAGATCCTTGCCGTCAATGCGGACCCGGTAATCGGAACCCATGTGGCGCTTGATGCTGGAGATGGTGCGGCCGGAGTTGGTCGCAAGCTGGCGCTTGGCTGCGCCGCCCACCAGACGCTCGCCGTCCTTGGTAAAGGCCACCACGCTGGGGGTGGTGCGCTCGCCCTCTGCGTTGGCGATGACGACGGGCTTGCCGCCCTCGACCACTGCCACGCAGGAGTTGGTCGTTCCAAGGTCGATTCCGATCACTTTGCTCATACTGCTTTGTCCTCTTTTCTTGCGGCGTGATTTTTTTCCAAGAATATCTTACCGGTTTCCTATGACGATTCCGTAGAACAAATGTAAAGAAACTGTGTTTTGCCCGATTCAGCGGGGCTGATTTGCCTCGGCCACCAGCTCTTCGATGAGTTTCTGGGTCTCGTCGAGCCAGAGCTGCGCGTCCGGGGCCGCCTGTTCCAGCTGGACCCGGAAGCCCTGTTCGGCCTCAGCCAGTTCGGCGAGGGCTTTCCGCCGGGAGACGAAGCGGGTCTCGGTCTGGGCGATGCGGAGCCGGATCTGGGGCGTATAGGCTACATCCGGCGTGCCGCGGCCCGCACTCTGGGCACGGCGGTAGTATTGCAGGGCCACAGCCAGCTCCTTGTCGGAGGCCAGTGCATCGTCGCCGAGGGCGATCATGGCCTGAACCTCCCCGGCTGCGGCCGCCTTTTTCCAGAGCTTGCGGGCCTCTGTCTTGCTGCGGCGGATGCCGCGGCCCTGATAGATGCAGTCCGCCAGCAGAGCCAGCGCCTCGGTGTTGCCCTCGTCGGCGGCACGCTTGTAATAGTGAACGGCCTCATCCCACCAGCCGTGGCAGGCAGCCTCGTAGCCGCAGTCCAGCTCATCTGCGCCGGGGGCGTCGAGGTCCCCCCCGCGCCGCGTGGAGCAGCCCCTTCAGGATGGAATTGTCCAGCGTGGCGGAATTCGTCCACGGGTCGATGACCACACCGTCCAGCCCTTCGGTGTTCAGGGCGTATGTCATGGCTTCCCGCATCCCGCGCTCGGCCATGGGGCGGGTGGCAGTGGTGCGCTCGGCCTCCGCCGTCTTCACCGAGGTGAACAGCGGCAGGTAGGTGCGCTCCCGCCGGGTGTGGAGAAGCCACGGGGGCAGGTCTTCCGCCTTTTCCTCCGGAATGGGGAGCGCCGCCCACGGGGCCGCACCGCTCTGGGGGTCGGTGGCGGCATCCAGCGGCACCAGCACCCGTGTTTTCAGCTCCAGCGCATAGTTCAGGGCGTTCATCAGGTCCCAGAAATGCGCCTCGCTCTGGTCGCGGTAGAGCCGCGCCACAGCCTCTTCCACCACCGGGCAGCCGGTGCCGGTGGGACCGTATTTCGGGGCGGTCTTTTTCTTCCGGCTTCCCACCGGGCGGAACCGCCGTGCGCCTTTCTCATATGCCATCTGCTTCACCCTTCTTTTTCGTCATAATAGATTATTATAGCAGGATTTCCCAATTTTCACAATGGGCGGAGTGATCCCGGAGATGCGGCCCATGCAGTTACAATATTTTGCCAAAACAATAGCTTTCTAAGCCCAACTGCGCTATAATAAGCTGTTGGAAAGTTTATACCTGTTATAATTGAAAAGGAGATTTTCGCCTTGAACAAAATGCTTACCCATTTGAACGGCTATAAGCGCGAGGCCGTGCTTGCGCCGCTGTTCAAGATGCTGGAAGCCACGTTCGACCTGTTTGTTCCTCTGGTCATGGCAGACATCGTAAACGTCGGCATTGCGGCACACGACCTGCATTATATCCTTGTGCGGTGCGGCATCCTCCTGCTGTTGGCTATGGTCGGTCTGGCGTGCAGCCTGACGGCCCAGTACTTCTCGGCCAAGGCGGCGGTGGGCTACTCCACCTCGCTGCGCCACAGCCTGTTCGAGCATATCCAAAAGCTTGGCTTCACCGAGATGGATACCCTCGGCACCAGCACCCTCATCACCCGCATGACCAGCGATATCAATCAGGTGCAGAGCGGCCTGAACCTCTTCCTCCGCCTGTTCCTGCGCAGCCCCTTCGTGGTGTTCGGCGCCATGATCATGGCGTTCACCGTCAATGTGCGGGCCGCATGGATCTTCGTGGTCGCCATCCCGCTGCTGAGCATCGTGGTCTTCGGCGTCATGGTCATCACCAGGCCGCTGTATAAGTCGGTGCAGACCCGCCTGGACCGGGTTCTGGGCCTCACCCGCGAGAACCTGACCGGCGTGCGCGTCGTCCGCGCCTTCGATAAGGAGAAGAGCGAGATCGACCGCTTTGAGTCGGCCAACGATCTGCTGACCAAGATGCAGCTCCATGTGGGCCATATCTCCTCCCTGATGAGTCCGCTGACCTATGTGATCATCAACCTCGCCATCGTGGGGCTGCTCTATGTGGGCAGCATCGAGATCAACATCGGCGGCATGGCCTCCGGCGATGTCATCGCGCTGGTCAACTACATGAACCAGATCCTCGTGGAGCTGGTCAAGCTGGCCAACCTCATCGTTCAGGTGAGCAAGGCGCTGGCCTGTGCCAGCCGCGTTCAGGCTGTGCTGGACACCGAGCCGGGCATGGAGTTCCCCACCCAGCTCCAGAGCGCCGTGGACGCCGACAAGGCAGACGACGCCGTTCGTTTCGACCATGTCAGCCTGACCTACGCCGGGGCCGGTGCACCCAGCCTCTCCGACATCAGCTTCACCGCCAAGCGCGGCCAGACCATCGGCGTCATCGGCGGCACGGGCAGCGGCAAATCCAGCCTCATCAGCCTGATCCCCCGCTTCTATGACGCCACCGAGGGCACCGTCGAGATCCTCGGCCGCCCGGTCAAAGATTACCCCCGCGAGACTCTGCGCGGCAGAGTGAACGTCGTCATGCAGAAGGCCCAGCTCTTCGGCGGCACCATCCGCTCGAACCTGCTCTGGGGCAGCAAGAACGCCTCCGACGCCGACCTGTGGGCCGCACTGGAAACGGCTCAGGCTGCGGAGTTCGTGAAAGCCAAGCCCCTCGGCCTTGACGAGCCGGTGGAGCAGGGCGGCCGGAACCTGTCCGGCGGCCAGAAGCAGCGCCTGACCATTGCCCGCGCACTGGTGGACAAGCCCGATATCCTGATCCTTGACGACAGCGCCAGCGCGCTGGACTACGCCACCGATGCGGCCCTGCGCAAGGCGCTGGCCGCGCTGCCCGGCAGCCTGACCGTCTTCATCGTCAGCCAGCGCGCCGCCAGCCTCCAGCACGCCGATCAGATCCTCGTGCTGGACGACGGCAAGCTCGTGGGCCTCGGCAAGCACGCCGAGCTGCTGGCAAGCTGCCCGGTCTACGAAGAGATCTACGCCAGCCAGTTCAAGAAAGGGGATGCGCAGAAATGAGTGCAAAAGCGAAAAGCAGACTGACCCCCGAACAGCGCAAGGCAACGCTCCGCCGGGTCCTTGAAAAGATCCGCCCCTACAGCTTTTTCGTGGTGTGCAGCCTGATCGTGGCTGCCGTCAGCGTGGCGGCCCAGTTGTATATCCCCATCCTCTGCGGCAGCGCCATTGACCTGATGCTGGGCAGGGGCACCGTCGATTTTGCCGGTGTGATGCGCATCGTTGTGCAGATCGTCGTGGTGGCCGTCATCGCCGCCTTTGCGCAGTGGCTGCTCAGTGTCTGCAACAACCGCATCACCTTCTCCGTCAGCCGCGACCTGCGCAACGCCGCGCTGCGCAAGATCCAGACCCTGCCGCTCTCCTACCTCGACAGCCACCCCTCCGGCGACATCGTCAGCCGGATGGTCGCCGATGTGGACACCTTCGCGGACGGTCTGCTGATGGGCTTCACCCAGATGTTCTCCGGTCTGCTGACCATCTTCGGCACCCTGCTGTTCATGCTGAAAGAGAATGTGCCCATCACCTTGGTGGTGGTCTGCATCACTCCGCTGAGCCTTGTGGTGGCCAGCTTCCTTGCCAAGCGCAGCTACGAGTATTTTCAGGGGCAGAGCTCCGTGCGCGGCGAGCAGACCGCGCTGGTCAACGAGATGATCGAAGGCCAGAAGGTCGTTCAGGCCTTCGGCCACGAAGCCGAGAGCCTCGACGCCTTTGACGAGGTGAACGGACGGCTGCAGGACGTGAGCCTGAAAGCCATCTTCTTCTCCAGCATGACCAACCCCGCCACCCGCTTCGTCAACAACATCGTTTACGCGGGCGTCGGCCTCGTGGGCGCTGTCTATGCTGTGGCGGGCGGCATCACCATCGGCCAGTTGAGCATCTTCCTCAACTACGCCAACCAGTACACCAAGCCCTTCAACGAGATCTCCGGCGTCGTCACCGAGCTGCAGAACGCACTGGCCTGTGCGGCCCGCGTCTTTGAGCTGCTGGACGCCGAGGACCAGATCCCCGAAGCCGAGAACGCCAAGGCGCTGCAGACGGACGGCCATGTGGAGCTGAAGGATGTCTCCTTCCGCTACCTGCCGGACCGCCCCCTCATCGAGGGACTGGATCTGGACGTCAAGCCCGGCCAGCGCATCGCCATCGTCGGCCCCACCGGCTGCGGCAAGACCACCCTCATCAACCTGCTCATGCGGTTCTATGATGTCAACGGCGGCTCCATTAAAGTAGCGGGGAGGACATCCGGAACGTCACCCGCGCTTCGCTGCGTGGCAGCTACGGTATGGTGCTGCAGGAGACATGGCTGCGCGCCGGCACCGTCCGCGAGAACATCGCCTACGGCAAGCCGGACGCTACCGACGAGGAGATCATTGCAGCGGCCAAGGCAGCCCATGCCGACAGCTTCATCCGCCGTCTGCCCAACGGCTATGACACGGTCATTGCTGAGGACGGCGGCAACATCAGTCAGGGCCAGAAGCAGCTGCTCTGCATTGCCCGCGTCATGCTCTGTCTGCCCCCGATGCTGATCTTGGACGAGGCAACTTCCTCCATCGATACCCGCACGGAAGTGCGCATCCAAGCGGCCTTTGCCCGGATGATGCAGGGCCGCACGAGCTTCATCGTGGCCCACCGCCTGTCCACCATCCGCGAGGCCGACGTCATCCTCGTCATGAAGGACGGCCGCATCGTCGAGCAGGGCGATCACGACGAACTGCTGGCGCAGGGCGGCTTCTACGCCAAGCTCTACAACAGCCAGTTCGAGGGCGTGGAGACCTGAGCCAAACGCAAACAAAATGGGATGTTCGCAAGCTGCGAGCATCCCATTTTTGTTTGTTTGTTTGTTGGGACCTGATGGAGCGGAGAAACGATCACTCTGCGGCCTCGATGATCTCCGGCTCCGCGGGGGCGGGGTCAGGGTGGAGTGGGCACGGACAAAGGCGGCAGCCCGCTGGCTGGCGATGCCCTGCCGCAGTTTCCGCCGGTCGTTGGAGGGGAAGGTGCGTTCGCCCTTCCAGCCCGCCAGCGCCGCGTCCACCTCGGCCTCGGTGGGCCAGAGCTGTTCCTTCTCGGCCACCAGCAGCAGCCCCAGACGGCCCCGCAGCTTCTGCTCGGCCCCGGCGTGGAGCTCGGCGCGGAACTGCTCGACCGTCTGGTTCCGCACCTTTAAATATTGGTCGAAGTTGACGTTGTTGGCCTGAAGCCGCAGGTTGAACTCCCGCTGCTCGGCGAAGTAGTTGCCCGCCACCAGCTGCTTGGGCAGTGTGCCTTTCACCTCGCCGCCCAGCTGGTAGACCAGCTCCCGCTCTGCCAGCGTCTCGGCCTGTGCGCAGCGGGTCCTGTAGATCTCCTGCGCCACCCGCTGCCGCAGGGCAAGCTTGCCCGCCTCGTCGGCGGCGCGGTCCTCGTCGCCGTGGTGGCGGTTGATCTCCAATTCCAGCGTCAGCTTCCGGATGGGCCGGGGCTGAATGGGCTGGACAAAGCCGGTGTACCGGCCCAGCTCCAGCGGCGGCAGACAGAAAAACTCCGCCCCCGCCCGGAACCCCTCGGCCCGGTTGACGGCCAGCAGCTCAAAATCCGGATCGGTCACCGGGGTGAGATGGTGTTCCTCCATCAACTGCGCGAACAGGGGCGAAAAGCCCTCCAGAATCGCCCGGTTGACAGCGTTGGTCAACAGCTCTTCCTCGTCTGCTGGGGCGTCGGGGGCCGCTTGTTCGGCCTGTACCGCTGCTTCCAGCTCGGCGGCGCTGGCCGAAAAGACCACCCGGCAGTCGCCCGGTTCAGCCATTCCAAAATGTTCCAGTTTCATCGCAGACCCTCCTTACCGCACAAAGCCCGCCATCAGAAGCAGCAGCACGACGGCCAGCACGAAGTAAAGCACCTCGGCACCCAGCACCGCGCGGTCGCCCTCGACGTACATCTTTTCGAGGTTCTCCGGGTCATAGTATAAGGTAACGTCTGCCCCGGTGTCGAAGCCTTTGCCCTTGGCGGCTTTGGGATAGTGGAGCCGGTGGCTGCCGCCGGCAGTCTCGAACTCCAGCACGTAAGCTTGGCCGTCCCGGCCCTGCACCGTCCCGGCGACGCGGGCGGTGACCTTTTCGCCCTTTTGACACAGCTTCCGCCGCGCAAGCACACTGCGCAGCCCCATGCCGAACATGAGCGCCGCACCGAGGACAAAGATCAGAAAGTTGAACATGTGTGGTTCCCTCATTCCATCGTATTTCGCTGTGGGACACTCAGTCCCGGACAGCTTGGCTTTTATTGTATCATATTCTGACGAAAATTTCGCCCCATCGTCCACATTTCGGCGCAAAAATTTGCCCGGAATTTTTGTCAGAAAAATTTGAAAAATCCGCTTGACATTTCCAAATCCCATGGTATAATTACTATCGTTCCGAGCGACACGGCTCACGAACGAAAATAAAATATGCGGATATGGCGGAATTGGCAGACGCGTTAGATTCAGGTTCTAATCGGGGCAACTCGGTGGAGGTTCAAGTCCTCTTATCCGCACCAAACCATGAAAATCCGAACCTTTTCTCGATAGGAGAAGGGTTCGATTTTTTTTGTTTTCTTCGGAAATGAAAATTCAGGCTCTTCCCTGACGGCCGTGTGTCCGAAACCTTATCAAAAGAAAGACCGTATCACGAAGGTCACAACTGTAAAGGTGCCGTAAGGTAGAAAGGACACGAGTATGAAGTACGATGAAAGAACCTGCAAATTCAACATGGACACCGGCTGCGTGGAGCTGCTGCTCCGGGATGGAAGAAAAATTTCCATCGACTGCACCGGGGTCGAGGATGCGTTGGATGTGACCATGGCGCAGAGGTCGGAGTTGGATTACCTCATCTACAATGATCCGCTGAGCTACGCGGATTTGATTCTGAATGGTAACCCGGAGGAATATTTGAAGAATGTGGCTGGAAGCCATGGGCTAGAAGATTAAGGGCAAAACAAAAACAGGGTGCGCCCCTGAATAGGACACACCCTGCCAAAATCCACATACGATAACGATATGTACAACAGGGCGTTCCCCGTCGGGAACGCTCTGTTTTTCTTTACTGGTGGCGTGATGAGCCTGTTCCGCCTGCCACGCGGCAAACTCCCGCTGTCCTTCCTCGCTGTTCCAGCAGGTAAGGATGGCCGGGTAGAATGCCCGTGCCAGACGGTCGATGACTTCATCGGGATAAGGGGAAGTGTTTGTGGACTTTTTCTTTTTGTTCAAACGCACGCTCCTTTGATCGTCCCACCGTGGCAAATTCGGGCGAGAAAATCAAAGTTCAATTTTTATCAGGCGCAAGGGCGCGGATGCTTTCCGCCCTGCTCTTGCGGCTGGTGGCTTGTTGATGGCTTACAAGTGCCTGTCGTTATGCGATTTCTTTATCGTTCAGCATTTCTTCAAACTGTGCCATATACGCTTTGTGCTGCTTGAGGATTTTTAGCGTTTCAGTTTTGGCGTAGGAATCGTCTGGCAGCTTAGGCAAGTATCTCATCAAAAATCAAAGTCCTGCTGAATCCGCCGGACGGCGACTTCCAGCGCAGAGTAGTTGATTCCAGAGTAGTGTGAGTAGCTCGACTGCGGAGCGGGACGGTCTTCCGGGTGCAGAATCTCGTGCACGATCTGCTTGCGGTTCGGAAAATCAGCTCTGGCGAGGCGGTGCATATCGGCATCACGGACTTTGAATTGCCCGGACAGGATCTTTTCTTTTGTACCGGGCATCATCTGCTCCATGATCTCCACGCCCCGCATGAACTTTTCAGAACGGGCAACGTAGGATTCGCTGACATTGTTCCGCTCTGCAATCTGCTTACGAACGCTTGCTTCTGTGGCAGTGGGAGGAATTGTGTCAAATTGACACAATTCCTCCGGGGCGGTTTTTTCTTGGCAGCAGCCGTGTGCTGGTTGTTGCCGTTTCCACCGGGCTTCCGATGCTCCACACTGTACTGTTTTCCAATGAGGAACTTCTTCTGCTCCGGCGTGAGATTACGCCGCCCCAGCTGATTCTTGCAGATCCATGCGAGGACTTCTTCTCTGCTTTCAAACGGGAGCGGCATGGTGGAGAAAGAGATTTCGGGATGCTCCTGAACGATTTCATAACGATTGTGGCCGTCAACAAGGGTATTACCCCAGACAATCAAAGGAGAAATCAGCTTGCCCTCTTTCAGGATATTTTCTTCAAGCTGCTTAAATTCATCATCGGTCAGAGGGGGAATCTGGGACTGGAACTCCGGATCGATTTTCAGATTGATCATACGCACACTCCTTTATCTCTCCTGCTGCGTCTGTTCTTCCTCCCGGAAAAAGGACGCAACATTCTGCTTTGCGGTTTTCAGTTTGAGCAGTTCCTCTTTAGATTCCTTGTACTGCTCGTAGAACTTTGCCTTTTCGGAAGCAAGAGCGCAGTATTCCGCTTCCAGCTTGTTCGGACTTGTCAGTTTAGTGATGTTGTTTGCCTTGAGATAGGCTGCTGCCGCCCGGTACGCTGTCAGCTCTGCACGATGCTGTTCCTCAAAGGCTGCGGGTCGTTTGGCAGTCTTTAACTGCTGTGCAACATTCTTGGTGCTGGTGTAGGCTGCGATGTGATAGCGCAGCTCTTTGCTGAATTTCATGCGACCTTCGAGGTCTTTCACCACTGCCAGTGCGTCGTGGTACTTGGTTTCCAGTTCGGCGATGCGCTGGTTCAGGGCGTCCTCGTTGAGCAAATCTTTTTCCTGCAAGAGGATCAGAGTTTGTGCCATGGCTTTGAGGTTGTACTTCTTTGCCCAACGCTCATAGCCTGTGCCCTTGCCCGCGGCCAGCTTTGCCTGAATGTCGATCAGTTTCCCGATGGTATCTTGCTTGAACTGCGCCTTGGGCTTGCGTTCGGCGTTTGCCTGCAACGTAGCAAGCACTGCCGCCTTATCGAACTTGTCACCGAGATGTTTCGCTCGGATAAACTTCGTTCTGCCGGAAGGCAAATAACTGAGTCGTCCACGGCTTTCCTTGACGGCAATGCCGTACTGCTGCAAGAGCCTGTCGGAAAAATCTTCAAAGCTGGTAGCACGGTACAACACCGAAGAAATCTGTTTCCGCAAAGTCTCCTTTGCGGTTTCAAACTCCGTTTGTGTAGGCTGCTGTCCGGCGGCAAGCAGGGCAGCGTTTTCACGGTCGAGTTTCATTTGACTGCGCCGTTTCATCCAGTATTCACGCTCGCTCACACGCTTTTTCGAGCTGAGCAGGTCGATCTGGTACAGCTTGGCATCCTGACACATTTCCATGACTGCGACACGCAGGTGCCGCATGGTCTGGGCTGTGCTGGAATGCTTCATGCCCTCACGCCAGTCACGGGGCTTTTGCATATAGGGCTTGCGCTCCACTTCTCGTGTCCGGACGCTGCCGATCACGATGTGGACATGGATGTTTCCCGAATGGTTGTGCCCATCGGGGTGGGTGCAGACGATGGCAGGATGAGCGGGGAAGTTTTCTTCGCAGAATTTCAGGCCAAGAGCCTGTGCCTTTTCCATGGTCAAGCCATTGTCGGCTGCATCGCGTGGGTCAAAGCTGATGACATACTGATGGCTCTTGATATCATCGCGTTGGGTGTTCTTGCTATACTTGCGGTTTGCCAGCAGACAGGCTGTTGCAAACGAGAAATCGCCACACTCAAGGGTGTCGAGCAGGTACGATCCCGCAGCTTCGGCTTGCCCTGTTCATCCAGAAGTTGCTTTCCGGTGAACGCATCGTGCTGGTAAACGAGGTACGCTTCGATGGCGGTGTAGTCCGAGTTCTTAGAGCTGATATGCTTGAGCGTTGCCATACAGTTCACCCAGAACTTTCTCGGCGTTGAGCCGAAATGCGGTCAGGTCTGCAAGTTCGTCAAGGAGTTTCGCCCGGATCTGCTCGGTGTCTGCACCGCCGGAATTGAAGTGCCTTGCAAGCTGGTTGAGGTTGCCGCCCACCTTGCTGCACTGGGCAAGCAAGGTGGAAACAGCGGTCAGGGGGTTTCTTCGCCACCACCGGCAACGATGACCGTTTTCTCGATCTTGACGTTGTGGATGGCGCGGCGGATAAAAGTGGAGAGGGAGAGATTCAGGAGTTTGCAAGTGAGTTCCAGTGACGCTTTTTCCTCCGCTGTCACACGGAACTTGATGACGTGCGTTTTGTTGTTCGGCGTGTCGTGGTGCTTGGAATTGCTAGGGGTCGGTTGAACATTCGTTTTGGTCATTGTACCTCCTGTCTGTTCGATAACTCCTCGGTGAAGTTATGTAAGCACGACACGCCGTTGCTGTTCGCACCGTCAGGTGCGAACCATGAGCAGGGTTTGGGGTGGGACCGCGTTTGCGAAGCGCAGCGCAGCAATGAACGCCCCAGTGGGGCTTTTAAGCGGCAGCGCGGTCTGCGACAGCAGATGGAGGGGCGTTGCCCCGACAAGCGCTACCCCAACAAGATCACTTCGGAAATGCAGACGCATTGCAGAAGTGAAGTCCCGGATGGACAGAACATTTTCAAGAATTGAAAATTTGTGGCCACGGGACGGTTCTTGCCCTCCACCGCTGCGCTCAAAACGTATAGACCGCGTTTGCGAAGCGCAGCGCAGCAATGAAAGCCCCAGTGGGGCTTTTAAGCGGCAGAACGGTCTGCGATAGCAGATGGAGGGGCCTCGCCCCGACAAGTTCTACAAATGTTTCCGAATTGTTAAGACGCAAAAATAAGTAGAGAGTTCCGCTGCTCGTGTATGTTGATCACCGTTTGCTCCGAACGAAGTTCCTGCCCCTGTTTGTGCAGCGGCGTTGTCCGGCTCGCCCACAGAAAGTGTGAGGTCATGGCACAGTATCACGTTCAGACGGCTTATGAAGGATTCAAGGTACAGTATGAAGAAAGCCGGGCGCAGTGCGGACACTACGTCCTACTTCTTTCAAGCACAAGAATAACGCTTTAAAGTTGTACAGTCAACAACTAAAAACAAATTTTGGAAGATTGAACAACTATATAAGATTTTATTTGTGAAAAAGAAAAATACCGCCCACGCAGCGCAGCGATGATTTTGTCGGGTGAATCGGCGGCAAAATGAATCGGGTGTGTTGCGGGGCGGTAAATTCTTCGTGGACTTTTCCTCACGGAAGTGGTGGGTCTCACGGTGATAACCAACCACTTTCTGTGGCTGTGTTCAAAATGAACACGACCACATCTTGTGGATTGCTTGTAACCAATCCACAAAATCAGTGGGACTTTCGGAAATGATAGCATATTCTCTGCAAGGTGTCAACACTTTAGGAGAATGAATACATGAAATAGGCAAAACATACACAGTACAAGTGGAAAGCAACACTGTGTTTTAGAAAAACTCTTAATTCTCGCAGGTCAATCGTACTTTCACGGTAAAAGTTCGATTGCGTATTCATGATGGTTATAGTCTGCGGTTTGGATTAGGACTTTTTTGTGCGATGCAGATCGATTATTATTAACAGTGCTGTTATGCCTACCACGATTAAAAATCTGATGGTAAATTGAATTGGAAGATTTTGAAGAGCGTGGGTTAGCATTCCAACTTCTCCATCTTCAATCCATTGCGAAAACATTCGTAATTCTTCAAGCAAGGCAACTGAGAAAAAGGCAATCCCAGACACTCCGATGATGTAATTATATTTTGCCTTTTTGACAAGTACAAAATAGCAGTTTACGATTGTCAGAAAATACGAACAGCCAATCCAAAATACCCAACCAATGTTCCAATCCATAAACTTTCTTCACCCCTTTATGCAACCAGTCCTTTTATTATAGTAAGAGCTACTGCTACAACAATGAAACCTATTGCAATAATTTTTGAAATTCGATTCTTACTTATCGGATTGTATGAAGAAAATTTATTATATAGTATCAGCAACGCAGCATAAACAGGATAGCACCAAGGATTGATATTAAGTAAATCGAAAAAGGAGCCGATCTCAGCGACTATAAGAGTTAGCACTAAAGCCCAATATGCTATCTTTTTCAATGAATCTGACATAATCATTGTACCATAGACAGTAGTCTTAATTGAATGGAGCGTTCATATTTAATCAAGCAAGAATAACGTGAACAGCGCGGTCATACTCGGCAATGGCGCGGTTAGCCCATGGCGGTAGCCCCCTGCGGGGCAAAAACAACGGTCTGGCTATCAGTGAAAAAGCACGAAAGACCACTATACGTGCCGTAAGGCAGAAACAACACAAAAAAGAGGGCTGGCAGTGCCAGTCCTCTTGACATACCCGGCTATCAAAAGCCCGGGTTTTTGAAGCAAAGCTAAAAAGCAGGGTCAGTTTTACGGTTCGATCACATTGAAGGTCTTTTTCAAACTTGGAGGCATACGCCAGCAGACGCTTCAGGACGGTGGCATCGCCTGTGATCTGGACCTGACCCGCCTGCTGACCGGTCATCAGAGCAAACAGTTGCAGCCGCCGACAGGTAACGGACGCCTGCGCATCCGGGCGGTTCTCGCCCGGATAGGTCAGCAGCACGCCGTTCTTGCGGGTGACATAGAACTGCTCGTTCTCATCCGTTACGGTTAAATTCAGGGTCAGGTCATCGTTCTGCGCAGCGTTGGCATCGGTCAGGATGGCGATATAGTCCAACAGCATGGAAACCGTCATTGCTCGCATACTGTTGGTGAGACCATTCGCCGTGCGGGCCCGCCCAGACAGATTGCCGTTCCGCAGTTCCGCCGCACCCATCAGGTAGGCGTTGCGCCACGCACCGGATTCCGCCTGATAACCCAACTGCTCCAGCGCATCGGCGCACAGGTTGCGCGCCTTCTGGTTGGATGGATCTGCAAAGACCAGCTCCTTTGTGATCTGCGCCACCCACTGATACTCGCCCTTGTTGTAGTCCTTTTTTGCCCGAAGCAGAACGGCTTCCGTACTGCCGAGATACTCCACCATCTTTTTTTTGCTGTTTCGCTGGGCGGGAGCGGGTCCAGATTGACCGGGTTCGCATCGTACCAGCCCAGATATTTCTGGTAGATGGCTTTGGCGTTATGCGGCAGCGTGCCGTAATACTGGCGGGTATACCAGACTTTTTCGAGCGCATCCGGCAACGAGATCATGGCGGCGATCTCGTTGGAGGTGTACCCCATGTTCATATAGTGCAGGGTCTGGTCGTGGATGAACTTGTAGATCGCAGCCGTGTTCAACAGATACTCGTGGATCTCCTCGCCCCAGTGCGGCCAGTTGTGGCTCTGGAACACCACGTCGGTCTTGTCACAGAAGCGCTGGTCAGCCTCGATGATGTACTTCGCCCAATCGTTGGCATCCCGCACCTGTGCGCCACGCAGGGTGTAGAGGTTGTGCAGGGTGCCGGTGCAGTTTTCGGCCATCCAGAGGGCACGGTACTTCGGGAAATAGGCGTTCATTTCGGCAGGGGCTTCGGTGCCGGGGGTCAACTGGAATTCGATCTCCAGCCCGTCGATGGTCAGCTTCGGAACATCTTCCCCAATCTCGTAGGTAGGAGCGATGAGGGTCACCGTACCGGTAGACTGTCCCATGCCGATGCCGATGGAGAGTGCTCCTTTCTCCCCTTTTTCCAGCACCGTACCATACTGATACTGCGCACGCCGGGCCATTGCGATGCCGGCATAGACGTTTTCGCTGATGGCGTGTTTCAAAAATCCTTCCGGTGCAAGGATGACCGTTTTGCCAGAGGCAAGCTGTTTGTCAATGGAAAGGCCGGGGTCCGCTACATCGTTCCGGTCGATCGCACCCTCTGCGCCGCCAAAGTGATCCACATGGCTATGACTGTACAGCACAGCTTTGACATCCAGCGGTCCGAACCGGTTTTCCATCAGCGCTTTTGCTGCCTGCATATTTTCTTTGCACATCAGGACATCAAAAATGATCCAGCCGTGGTTGGTGCGGATGAAGGTCGCATTGGCCATATCAAAGCCGCGCACCTGATAGATGCCGTCACATACTTCAAACAGACCGGCTTTGGCGTTGAGTTGGGTATTCCGCCACAGGCTGGGGTTGACCGTATCCGGCGCATCGCAATCCAGATCGCCATAGCTTTGCAGATCCCACGCCGTTGTTCCGTCATCGTTGTAAATGACCCTGCCTTCCTGATCGTCCAGCAGGCCGCGCGTTGCATTGTCAAATTCCTGCCGGTCGGAAAAATCCAGTTTGCTGTACCACTCCGCGTTTTTTTCTGCGGTACTCGTTGCTTCTTTCGTTTCGCCCGGCTTGGTGGGGTCTTTGAAAATGTCAGTGATAAAATTCAGGCTGTTTTCTGTGGTATTTTCCGCAGCATGGGCAGACAGAGATGCGCCGCACGCCAGCATTGCAGCAGCCGAAGCAGAAATAAAATTCCGACGGGTCATTTTCATAGCAGGTTCCTTCTTATTACGGATCAGTTTGTGCGGACGACCGGCGGCTGCCAGTCTGTCAGTGCGGCGGCATCCGGTTTATAGATACGAAGGAAGAGGTGGAAATCTCCCTCTCCTACCGGCAGCCAGTTGGTCGTGTCCGCCGGTGCCTCTTTGGAAAGGGTGATATCGATCGAGCCGTCCGGATTACGGTGCAGACCGGAGCGGTCGTTGACGCAGTAGCGGTCAATGGGGTTTTCAATGAGGAAATCGTTCTCCCCGTAGGCGGTCACCGACCAGAAGCCCTTTTCCAGTGTGGGAGGATCTGCCTCGATATGCAGCGTATAGGTCTTTTTGCCGGTCAGGACTGTGCCGGTGCTGTCCACATCTGTTTTAGGGTAGATGGCAACATCGGTGGTGTTGGCACCCAGACCCCGCAGCGCAACCATGGCACGGTAGGTATATGCTGTGCCAAAGTTGCCGATGGGGTCGCCGAAATAGGTCCACTGACCCATCTGGCGCGTATAGCCCTTCGATTCGCTCAGCAGCTTTTTCTTCAGCTGGAGCAGCATCAGCTTCCAGCGCAGCCCGCTGAACAGACCCAGCGCCTTGTCATCGAACTTCTCGCCGGGGCCGATATGCAGTGCTGCAAGCTCCCGGAGTACCGGCGCATCTGCCGCAGCGGGCGGGTTGGTTTCCATCAGCTGATTGGCGGTATCAAAAGAATTTCTTTGCGTCCATGGCAAGAACATGCTTTACCGGCACAAAGTCATTGGCAGGGTCGTAGCTGCCTGCGGGGGCGGTCCACCCGCCCGCCTGATAGGCGGAAAGCGGCATCAGCTGCATCTTCCCTGTATAGCCCGGACGTTGGGCAGATCCTCCTGTCCGGAAAGCACGATGCGGGCAATAGTCCAGACCATCGTGGTAGGCACATCAATGCGCTGCACCCCTTCCGGCAGCTCCCCCTGCCAGTCTGCACGGGTAATGGCATAAAGCCCCGGCGCTTCCAGCACAGCGGCGGTGTTTGTCCACGCATCCAGCACCTGTACATTAAAAAGCGGTCGGTCTGCGGCACGCCGTAGATCATTGGTTCTGCGCCGACATCCAGAAACGCCTGCGTATAGATGGTATCCACATTCGGCGTAACCACCGCACGGGTCGTTGCATCTGCCAGCTTTTCCGCATGGATGAACTGGTTGATGGGGGCCTTGTTGCTTGTAGCTGTGCGGGTGTTTGTGGAAGCCGTCCGCGTAGCATCCATGATCACCAGCGGAAAGGCGTACAGATACGCCTGCTCCAGAAGGTTCTGTGCAGCCAGCGTCTGCTGTGCGGCTGCGGCTTTCTCTACGGGCAAAAAGTGTAGCTGCGCAAACCACCGCAGCCGCAGTAGAAACGTTCAAAAAAAAAATCACGGCGGGTCATTTTCATAACATGAGACCTCCTGTTATGTCTTTTGCTTTATGCGCCTTATGGGAAAAAACCATTTGGCTTTCTGTGTTCAGAATACACGGAGCTTGCCTGAAAGTCAATTGTTTTTGCACTTTTCACGTCAAAATTGTGAAAGTGGACAAAGCTGCTTGTGAACATCGTTGTCTATGCGGCAGTTTCGCGTATCGTTCCGATCCAGAGCATTCTCGACCTGATCCGTATCCATACAAGCGGACGGGAGTATGCGTTCCATAAACCTGTTGGAAGTCAGATCATGGTCAGCATTCTGCTGATGGTGTTCTGGCTGTCCGCAGCGTTGCTGCCGATCTTCTCCTTTATTCGTAAAAAAGCATCCAAGGGGGATATCCTATGAAAGATAAAATTCTGGAAGCAGTGCAGATCTCCAAAACCTACGGGGAAGGAGAAAGCGCTGTTCACGCCCTCAGAAATAGCGATCTGACCCTTGAAAACGGTACATTTGCGTCCATCATCGGTTCCAGCGGCAGCGGAAAATCCACGCTCCTGAAAATTCTGGGAGGACTTTTGCCACCCACCACCGGTAAGGTGCTGCTGGACGGTCAGGACATTTATGTAATGAATGCGGAGCAGCTGGCACAGGTGCGGAGGCAAAAGATCGGCTTTATTTTTCAGGATTTCCGCCTGTTCCCGGAGTACACGGTGCGGGATAATATTCTGATTCCGTTCTATCTGGATCATAGAGCACCGGATGAACAGATGCTCCATAAGCTGACCGGGATCTTGGGCATTGCGGGCAAGCTGCATTCCCGCCCCGCACAGCTTTCCGGTGGACAGCAGCAGCGTGTGGCGATCGCTCGTGCGCTCATCGCAAAACCGCGCATCGTTTTTGCCGATGAACCAACCGGAAATCTGGATACACGGACGGGTGAGGATACGATGCGCTGCTGATGGAATGCGCTGCGGAGTTTGGACAAACGCTTATCGTTGTCACGCATAACCCGGAAATTGCGCAGAAGGCGCAGCAGGTCATTCGGATCGAGGATGGGTGGATTACAGGAAATGTATAAGTTGGACACGGGAGGCGTTTGTACAGCGTACCAGCCGGATGCCCTAGAATTACTCGATTGCGACTACTAATGAAAAAGACATCTCTGCAAGATAATTCTAAAAAGTCTTGATTTTCCTATCAAAACATGGTATATCCATTATACGAAACATTGCTTTAAAAGAACAATCCACCGTTCAATGATGTGTAAATGGGAGGTGCCTGCCATGACCGTCGTGATCTATGCCCGCTATTCATCGGATAACCAGCGCGAAGAATCCATTGAAGGCCAGATTCGTGAATGCACGGCCTATGCGGAAAAGACTGGCATCACCATCGTCAAGCACTACATTGACCGTGCCATCTCCGCCAAGACGGACAACCGCCCGGAGTTTCAGCAGATGATAAAAGACAGCGACAAGAAGCTGTTTGACATCGTGCTGGTCTGGAAGCTGGACCGCTTTGCCCGAAACCGCTACGACAGTGCCCGGTACAAGACCCAGTTGAAGAAGAACGGTGTCAAGCTCATGTCGGCTACCGAGGTCATCTCGGATGGCCCGGAAGGCATCATTCTGGAATCGGTTCTGGAAGGTTATGCCGAATATTACTCCGCTGACCTGTCCGAAAAGGTCATTCGCGGCATGACGGAAAACGCCCTGAAAGGCAAGTTCTCTGGCGGTGCTATCCCTTTCGGCTACACTATCAATGCAGACCGCCGCTTTGAAATTGACCCTCTCACCGCACCTTTTGTAGCAGAAACCTTCCAGCAGTACAACGACGGCCAGACCATGCGAGAAATTCGGGATTGGCTGAACGAAAAAGGTATCAAAAACAAGCGCGGTGGGCCGATGAGCTTCAATGTTATTCAGCATATGCTGAGCAACCGCCGTTATATTGGTGAATTGAAGTACCGGGACATCCTGATTCCCGATGCGATTCCGCCCATCGTGTCCGTGGAGATTTTCAATGAGGTGCAGGAGAAGATGTTGAAAAACAAGAAAGCTCCTGCCCGGAGAAAGGCAGAGGATGATTACCTGCTCACCACTAAGCTGTTCTGTGGTCACTGTGGTGCGCTGATGTTTGGCGAAAGCGGCACAAGCCGGACAGGTGAAGTTCACCGCTACTATAAATGTGCTACTGCCAAGAAGCACAAGGGCTGTAAGAAAAAGACCGTCCGCAAACAGTGGCTGGAAGATCTGGTGGTCAACCAGACCATGCAGCTTGTCCGGGATGATGCCGCCATGGAATCCATCATCGCCAAGGTCATGGAGCTGCAAAACAAGGAGAACACCAACATTCCCTCTATGAGAAACAGCTTCGAGATGCGGAATCTGGTATCCAGAATATGCTCAATGCGATTCAGGCCGGTATCCTGACCAGTTCCACCAAGGAACGGTTGGAGCAACTCGAAGAAACCAAGCGTGAGCTTGAAGCCCGTATTGCAGAAGAAAAGCTGGCGAAGCCGAAAGTAACCGAAGAGTTCATCCGGTTCTGGCTCCTGCGCTTTCGCAAGCTCAACATGAACCAGAAAGACCAGCGGCAAGCGTTGGTGGATACCTTCATCAATGCGATTTACCTGTATGATGATAAGGTTTTGATAACCTTCAACTATAAAGAAGGAACACAGACCGTCACCTTTGGAGAAGCGACAGAAGTTGCATCCGAGGGAAATGGTTCGGATTTGGACTGCTTTCCTGCACTGAAAACACAGCACACTTTGTGTGCTGTGTTTTTTTGTGCGGATAAGGGGACTTGAACAGCACGGCCACGCCGCAGGCAGGGGCAACAAAAGCCCCAGTGGGGCTTTTGTTAGTGCGCGGTTCCTAGAGATTTAGGAATGTCTACCAAGAGGACTGCCGCTAAAGCATGCCGCTTTACAATAGCCCTTTTGGAAACTCTTTGCTGTGCGGATAAGAGGACTTGAACAGGGCGGCGCCGATCATCGACCCTATAACAACACCCCTTCGCCAATAGCTTGGCGAAGGGGTGTGCTTTGTATCATGAAGATCGTGCGATCAGTTCTTCAGCGACTGCATCGGCGCGGGCAGACGACCGCCGCGGTTGATGAAGACGGAGGGGTCGCGCTGGTTGACGGGCATGATGGGGCCGTAGCCCAGCAGACCGCCGAAGTCGAGGATCTCGCCCGCTTTGCGGCCGATGGCAGGGATGACGCGGACGGCGGTGGTCTTGCTGTTGACCATGCCGATGGCGGCTTCGTCGGCGATGAGGGCGCTGATGACGGCAGGGGTGGTGTCACCGGGGATGATGACCATGTCGATGCCCACAGAGCAGACGGCGGTCATGGCTTCGAGCTTCTCGATGGTCAGGCAGCCGCACTCGGCGGCGTGGATCATGCCGTCGTCCTCGCTGACGGGGATGAAGGCACCGGACAGGCCGCCCACATGGTTGGAGGCCATGACGCCGCCCTTCTTGACGGCGTCGTTCAGCAGAGCGAGACAGGCGGTGGTGCCGCAGCAGCCGCAGGTCTCAAGGCCCATCTCTTCGAGGATGTTGGCCACGCTGTCGCCCACGGCGGGGGTGGGGGCCAGCGACAGGTCGATGATGCCGGCGGGCACGCCCAGCGCCTTGGAGGCGAGGTTCGCGACCAGCTGGCCTACGCGGGTGATCTTGAAAGCCGTGCGCTTGACCAGCTCGGCCACCTCGTCGATGGGGGCGTCCTTGGGCAGCCGTGCCAGCGCGGCGCGGACCGCGCCGGGGCCGGAGACGCCCACGTGGATCTCGCAGTCGGGCTCGCCGGGGCCGTGGAACGCACCGGCCATAAAGGGATTATCCTCCGGCGCGTTGCAGAAGACCACCAGCTTTGCCGCGCCGATGCACTGGCGGTCGGCGGTCAGCTCGCTGGCCTTTTTGACGGCCTCGCCCATCAGCTTGATGGCGTCCATGTTCAGGCCCGCCTTGGTGGCACCGATGTTCACCGAGCTGCAGACGATGTCCGTCTGAGCCAGTGCGCGGGGATGGACTCGATGAGCCGCCGGTCACCCGCCGAGAAGCCCTTGTGCACGAGGGCCGTGTAGCCGCCCACGAAGTTGACGCCGACCTTTTTGCCCGCAGCGTCCAGTGCCTTGGCAAAATCCACGGGGTCAGCCTCCGGGCAAGCACCCAGCAGCATGGCGATGGGTGTTACGCTGATGCGCTTGTTGATGATGGGGATGCCGTACTCGGCGCTGATATGCTCCACAGCGGGCACCAGATTCGCCGCCTTGGTGGTGATCTTGTTGTAGACCTTCTCACAGGCCTTTTTCGGGTCCGGGTCGATGCAGTCCAACAGGCTGATGCCCATGGTCACGGTGCGCACATCCAAGTTGTCCTGCGTGAACATCTCGATGGTTTCGAGGATGTCGCCGGTATTCATCATACTCATTTAGAAAGTACCCCTCTTTCATGTTAGGCTATCGTTTTAGATCGTGTGCATCGCGTCAAAAACTTCCTGACGGGTGACGTTGATCTGCATCCCCATCGCCTTGGCAAGGGCGTCTGTACGCTTGTGCAGCTCCTCGTGGCTGACGCTGCAATGGGTGATGTCCACCAGCATGATCATGGCGAACATGCCCTGCAGGATGCTCTGGGTCACGTCTTCGATGTTGATGTTCAGCTCGCTGCACAAGGCGGCGACTTTTTGCGACGACGCCGACGGTGTCGTGGCCGATGACTGTGATGAATGCTTTCATATTCCTTACCCCCGTTAATTCGATGTGAAAACTCCCTCCGTCATCGCTTGCGCGATGCCACCTCCCTTTAAGGGGAGGCTTTCACAGCTCACCGTTACGCCAAGGCTCCCTCCGAGAGGGAGCTGGCACGGCAAAGCCGTGACTGAGGGAGTTGTGCAACAGCCCCTGTCGCCGGGAGGCGACTGGGGGAGTACGTCCCTTCCTATAGCAGATTTACCGATTTTTGAACACACTTTTTAAAAAAAGAGCAGGAGACAGGGCGAAAAGACGGTCTATCTAAAAAACAAGATGCAAACGCGCCGCAGTTGTGCTATACTTGAAAACAACAATCGGCGCGGGACGCCCGCGAGCCGGAGATAAAGGAGTAACGACGATGGAACAGCTTTTGAAACTTCTGGAAGATAACGCGCGGCTGCAGATCGAGGACATTGCCACGATGCTGAATAAATCCCCCGCCGAGGTGGCGGCAATGATCGACCTTGCCCGCGCACAGGGCATTATCAAGGGGTACAAGACCCTTGTGGACTGGGAAAAAGCCGGGGTGAACCGGGTGGAGGCTGTCATCGAGCTGAACGTCAGCCCCAAGAAGAGCCGCGGCTTCGACGAGATCGCGGCTACCATTGCCGCCTTCGACGAGGTGGAGAGCGTGCTGCTGATGAGCGGCGGCTACGATCTGCAGCTGGTCATCAAGGGCCAGACCTTCCAAGAGATCGCGCTGTTCGTGGCCAAGCGCCTGTCCCCGCTGGACGACGTGCTGTCCACGGCTACCCATTTTGTCCTGCGTACTTACAAAAAAAGAGGGCCGCTTCTATCAGGACGACGAAATTGATGAAAGAGAGTGCACCGTGCTGTGATGGACTACGATAAACTGATCGCGCCTGCCGCCAAGGCCATGCGCCCCTCCGGCATCCGCAAATTCTTCGACCTCGCCGCCGACATGCCGGAGTGCATCAGCCTCGGCGTGGGCGAGCCGGATTTCAAAACGCCGTGGGCTGTCCGGGAAGCGGGCATCGAGAGCTTGGAGCACGGCCGCACCCGCTACACCGCCAACGCGGGCCTGAAGGAGCTGCGCGCCGAGATCTGCCGCTATCTGGAGCGGCGGATGAACCTCCATTACGATCCGCTGACGCAGGTGCTGGTCACCGTGGGCGGCAGCGAAGCCATTGATATGTGCATCCGTACCATCGTGCAGCCGGGGGATGAGGTCATCATCCCGGAGCCGTGTTTCGTCTGCTACGAGCCCATCACCACCCTGTCCGGCGGTGTGCCGGTCCATGTGCCCTGCCGGCAGGAGGACGAGTTCCGTCTCCGCCCGGAGGCGCTGAAAGCGGCCATCACCCCCAAGACCAAGCTCCTCATCATGCCTTTCCCCAACAACCCCACCGGCGCGGTGATGGAGAAAGAGGATCTTGAGGCCATTGCCGAAGTGCTGCGGGACACGAACGTCCTCGTGCTGTCGGATGAAATTTATGCGGAGCTGAACTACGGGCTGCGGCCCCATGTGTCCATCGCCTCCCTGCCGGGCATGGCCGAGCGCACCGTGGTGGTGAACGGCTTCTCCAAGAGCTACGCTATGACCGGCTGGCGCTTGGGCTACGCATGCGGCCCGGCCCCCATCATCAAGATCATGACGAAGATCCACCAGAGCGCCATCATGAGCGCCCCCACCACCAGCCAGTACGCCGCCATCACCGCCTTGCGGGATTGCGACGGCGAGATCGACCGGATGCGGGACGAGTACAACATGCGCCGCCGTCTGGTGGTGCGCAGCTTCAACGAGATGGGCCTGACCTGCTTCGAGCCGCGGGGCGCGTTCTATGCCTTCCCCTGCATCAAGTCCACCGGCATGACGAGTCAGGAGTTCTGCACCAAGCTCTTGGAGCAGAAACATGTGGCCCTCGTGCCCGGCGACGCCTTCGGTGCCTCCGGCGAGGGGTACTGCCGGGTGTCCTACGCCTACTCGGTGGAGCATGTGACCGAGGCGATGAAGCGCATCCGTGCCTTTTTGTGGGACAACGGCATCCGCGCGAACGGATGAGAAGGAGTTTGAAATGGCAAAGTTGAATCGTGTGACGGTTCTGGCCCCGGCCAAGCTGAACCTTGCGCTGGACGTGGTGGGCACTCTGCCCAACGGCTATCATGATCTGGATATGACTATGCAGGCCATCACGCTGTATGAAAAGGTCGTGCTGACCCGCAGCAACGGCCTGAACCTGACCCTGCCCGGCAGCCCCGTGGCCGCCAACGACAGCAACACCGCCATCAAGGCAGCCATCGCCTTTTTCCGGTACACCGGGCTGCTGGCGGGCGTGGATATCACCGTGTATAAGAACATCCCGGTGCGGGCCGGGATGGCGGGCGGCAGCGCGGACGCCGCAGCCGTCCTCGTGGGTCTGAATGCGCTGTACGGGGCACGCCTTTCCATGAGCGAGCTCTGCGCGCTGGGGGCCAAGGTGGGCGCGGATGTGCCCTTTGCCCTGATGGGCGGCACCTGCCGGGTGCAGGGCGTGGGCGATGTGATGAAAGCCCTGCCGCCCTGCCCGGACTGCTGGTTCACGGTGGTCATGCCGGACTACGGCGTGTCCACCCCGGAAGCCTTTGCGGCTTATGACAAGGTCGGCAGCAGCCGCCACCCCGACTGCGAAGCGCAGGAAGCCGCCATCCGCGCCGAGGACTTGGCCGGGGTCTGCGCCGCTGCGGGCAACGCGCTGGAAGAGTGCAGCGGTGCCAAGGATAACGAGGCCATCAAAGCGGCGCTGCGCCTTCACGGGGCGGTGACGGCCCTGATGACCGGCAGCGGCGCGGCGGTGTTCGGCATTTTCGAGCAGGAAGCCGACGCCCGCAAAGCCGCCGAGGCTCTGAAAACCCGCTGGCCGCAGGTCTATGTGGCCCAGCCCGACAAGGGCGGCGCACGGGTCGCGGCCCCGAAGTGGATCTTATAATACAATAAAAAAGCTGCTGCAAACTCCCTCAGTCACGGCTTTGCCGTGCCAGCTCCCTCTCGGAGGGAGCCTTGGCGTAACGGTAAGCGGTGAAAGCCTCCCTCTCAGAGGGAGGTGGCATCGCGTAAGCGATGACGGAAGGAGTTATGCAGCAGCTTTTTTATTTATGTCTCTTCGTCTGCAAACAGGCCCGGAATGCCGCAGACGGCGGCAATGCCGACGACTGTAAATACGATGCGGGACCAGATGGAACTGCTGCCGCCCAGCAGCCAGCCGACAAAATCAAATTGGAACAAGCCGACCAGCCCCCAGTTGATGCCGCCGATGATCATCAGGATCAGGCATACTTTATAAAAGGTCTGCACAAAAAGACCCCCTTTCTTTTGGGTAGTTTTGCCCAAGGGAAAGGGGGTTATTCATCAGTCGTCCCAGCCCATGAGGTCGGGCAGGGTGAGGGTCTCGTCCGAGCAGTGGGGGTTCGCATCGGCGTGGGCCTGTACGGTGGCTGCTTCCACGGCCTTGACGATCTCGGCGATGGCGGCGCAGTCCTCCGGCAGGTCGGTCTGGCTGCGGCCGGAGTGGGTGAACAAGATCTTGCCCTTATGGCCCACCACCAGCGTCAGGGGCAGGATCTGCGGGGCGGCTTTGTCGTAATGGTAGCCCGCGTCCTTGGCGGCTTTGTAAATTTTTTGGGCCGCAAAGCTCCAGCTCAGCAGACCGCGGGTCTGCTCGACGCCGAGATAGCCGTAGAGCACGCCCGGCCCGTCGCAGATGACGGGAAAGGGAAAATCCGACCCACGGGTGGCGGCGGCTACGGCCTGAGCGCTGGACCGCACCACACAGGCCAGCCGCGCCCCTTTCAGGGAGGGCAGGGTCTTCAGATAGCGGGTGATGTACTCGCGGCTCACGGGATGATCGAACCCCGGCAGGAAGATCATGCACAGCGGCCGTCCGCCCTCACAGAGCCCGTAAAAATCGTTTTCCGGCACCGTGGGGGTGTCGTAGGTAAAGCGGGGGATGCTGGTCCCCACCAGATGCTCAGACTTCATGCCGCAATGCACATCCTTTCAGATATAAAAAATCCACACACGTTCCTCTTGGCAGAGGACAGTGGTGGATGAGTCCCTATAAAAAAGATCCCGCCCGGTCGTCTGCGGCAATCAAACCTACCCTTACGGACAGGTGGGTGCCCTGTCTCCGGATTCGCGCTTCCTCATCGAGCCTCTGGGGTCGAACCCACAGCGGGGAGGTCTGCAATCCGCCGGCGAACGCCGGGCTCCCGTTGAATGATTAGTAGGATCATATAAACCGCAACAATTCGAGCCGGGCAGGAAGTCTTGCACGGGTCAATCGTCTGGAAAATTTACTCGATCTCAAACTGGTCGCTGAGCCGCTTTTCGAACAGCTTGCTCACTTCCAGCAGGGTCTCGTCGTCTTCCACGACATCCAGATATTCGCCCTCGCTGTCCTCGCCGACGCTCAGGATGACCAGCTGTGCATCCTCGTTGACGTCTTCTTCGTCCTCGGCGTATTCCACGACGGCCATATAGTGCACGCCCTTATGGTCCAGCGCGTCGATCACCTCAAAAGTGACTTCGTTGCCGTCCTCGTCCTCAAGGGTCATCAGGTCGGGCTGATACTCCTCTTCGGCGTTCGGGTTCTTGATCTCTTCTGCCATAAGACACGTTCTCCTGTAAAAAGAAAATAAAAGTGATCCATAGCGGGGGAAGTTCTGCGCTCCCGCAGCCCCCGGCTGTGCTTATAGTGTAGCGTTTTTTTGCCCGCTCGTCAAGATGTTTTTCACACAGAAATCTGCTGGCAAATTTTCACCCATTTTCCTCTCGATTCCGCCGGACAAATATGATATACTAAACTCTGTGTATATTCCCATCCTATTCACCGAGAGGTCAGAGTTATGAATCGTTTTTATAAAAAGGCGCTGGCGGTGCTGGCGCTCCTGAGCTGCCTTGCGCTGACGGGCTGCTCGCTGCAGGAAAAGCTCAGCGGCAGCGCGTCGGGCACGAAGACCATCTCCCGCCCGGCGGTGGAATCTGCCGAAACCCAGTTCGCCCACCCGGCGGCGGGGGACACGGTGGCCGTGTTCGATACCTCGGCGGGCGTGTTCAAGGCGGTGCTCTTCCCGACGCTGGCTCCGCAGGCATGCGATAACTTCCTCGGCCTCGTACAGGCGGGCTACTACAACGGCCTGACCGTCTCCCGCGTCGAGAACGAGTTCCTCGTCGAAGCCGGGCAGGGGGCCGACGGCAGGGGCGCGACCATCTGGAACGGCAGCCGCTACCCGGTGGAAGCCACCGACCAGCTGCACCACTATTCCGGTGCACTCTGCGCCGCCACGGACCCTTCCGGCCAGTGTGCCAGCGTCTTCTATGTGATGGAAACGCTGCCCGGCTCGGCCTCCGTCATGCAGGAGCTGGTGGACCAGATGAACGCCGCCGGTTACCGCGCCGAAGTCGTGGCGGCCTACCAGACGGCGGGCGGCGCCCCTTACCTTGACTACACCGACACCGTGTTCGGGCAGGTGTATGAGGGCATGGACGTGGTGGACGCCATCGCTCAGACCGCTGTGGACGAGAACCAGAAGCCCACCGAGGCCATCACCATCCACAGCGTCAGCATTGAGACGTATCCGTAAAAAGAAAACGCAAAAAGGCTCCCGTGGCAGTGGGAGCCTTTTTGCTGCTCAGATCTCGCCGGGGTGCTCTTTGCGCCATGCAAGGTAATCCTCTAAGATGACCGTGGCGCTGACGGAATCCAAGATCTCTTTCCGCTTGGTGCCGAAGGTGCCGGCCTCGGAGAGGATATCGGCCGCTTCGCAGGTGGACTGGCGCTCGTCCCACATCCGGACGGGCAGCCCGCTCCAGATCTGGATCGTCTTTGCCAGCTTTCGGCTCTTCTGGGCCCGCTCGCCCTCGGTGCCGTCCATGTTCAGCGGCAGACCGATGACGATGAGCTCTGCCTGAATATTTTTTGCCGTTTCGCAGACTTTGGCCGCCACTTTCGGGCGGCCTTTTTCAGTGATCTGGGGCGTGATGGCGGTGGTCAGAAATTCGGTGACATCGCAGGTGGCAAGGCCGGTGCGGCTGTCCCCGTAATCGACAGCGAGTATTTTCATGGGGATCCCCTTTCTGTTTGCATCTTCGCTTAGTGTAACACAGAATAGATGTTCTTGCAATTTTGTGGTACAATAAAGGCTACCAATGAACGCAGGGCCCGCGCTTTTACGCAAGCGCAGACCCAAGCAGTCAGCAGGAGTGAACCGATCTGTCAAAAGCGCCCCCTTTGGGAAAGACTCCCTCCGGTCGGAGGGAGATGTCGCATATGCGACAGAGGGTGGACGACTGGCACGCGAAGCGTGACTGAGAGGGCGAGGCCGCTGACCGAGGAGATGCCGTTATGTTAAAATTGATCCTAGGCGGTTCCGGCAGCGGCAAGACGACGCTGCTGTATCACCGCATCCGCACCCGCGCCGAGGCAGGGCAAAAGAGCATCCTGCTGGTGCCGGAGCAGTTCACGTCCTCCACCGAGGGGCGCATCTACCGCGAATTGGGGAATCCGCTGTCCGGCATGGTGGAGAGCTTTTCCTTCACGAGCCTTGCCGAGAAGATTTTGTCCGCCGAGGGCGGCAGCGCCGTGCAGACCCTCTCCGACGCGGGGCGGGCCGTGCTGGTGCGCCGCGCACTGGAAGAATTGCAGGACAATGTCCGCTATTACTACCGCCACCGCCGGAGTGCGCTTTCTGCCAGATGGCGGCTGAGACCATCGACGAGCTGAAGAGCGCGGGCCTGTCCGGCACCCGGCTGGCGGAGCTGGCCAAGAGCTGCGGGGCCGAGAGCGGGAAGCTGAGCGAATTGGCGCTGATCTTCCAAGGCTACGAGACGCTGCTGTTCCGCAGCGGCATGGACCCCGCCGACCGGCTGGAGCTGGCCGGTGCCCGGCTCGAAGAGGCGCTGGCGGGGGGAGAGGTGCCGGGATTTCTGCGGGGGCGGGAAGTGTTCATCGACGAGTTCGATACCTTCAACGCGCCCAAAAAGCGGCTGCTGGGGGCCATGCTGGCCGCGCTGCCCTGCGTGACCGTGGCCCTCTGCGACGACGGCGCGCCCCTCCTCCCCGGTGACGTGAGCCTTTTCTCCGGCGCAAAGCAGGTGGCTGTGCAGCTCCGCCAACTGGCCCGGAAAAACGGGGCCGAGGTGGCCGCCCCCGAACTGCTGCGGCGGGATCTGCGCCATGCCGCCACCCCCGGCCTTGCGGCGGTGACGGAGCTGCTGGAAACAGGGGTCTGCCCGCCGTTGGATGCCCCGGCGGACGAAGTGCGGCTCTTTGCCGCCCCCAGCCGGGAGGAGGAAGCCCCCGCGCCGCTGCCGGGGCCATCCGCCGCCTGATGCGGCAGGGGGTGCGCTGTGGGAAAATCGCGGTGGTCTGCCGCGACATCGCAAAATACGGCGCGGCGGTGCGGTACGAGTTCCGCATGGCAGAGATCCCGTTGTACTGCGACGAGCCCACCACCCCGGAGTTCAGCGCCCCTGCCACGGCGGGCAAGGCGCTGCTGGCGCTGGCCCGCGGGGCCGACTTGACCGAACATCTGACCACCCTCGCCAAAACGGGTCTTTGCGCCCTGACCGAGGAAGAGGTCTGCGCACTGGAAAATTACGCCTATACATGGTCGCCGCGTGCGGCGGCATGGCGGGCGGAATTTCAGAACAACCCGAAAGGTTTCGGCGACATCACCCCCACCGAGGAGGACAATGCCGATCTGGCCATGGCGGAAAAGGCCCGCGCCCTGCTGGTGAACGCCACCGACGCGCTGCGGAGCAAGGTGCGGAACGCCAACGCCGAGGCCATCAGCCGGGCGGTCTATTTCTGCCTGAAGGAGCTGGGCGCGGAGGAGCAGCAAGCCGCACAGGTGGAAGCCATCCGCGCCGAACGGGGCATCCCGGCAGCGGAGGAAGCCGCCCGCGAGTGGAACGTGGTCATGGGGCTTCTGGACCAAATGGCGCAGCTGCTGGGCGAACAGACCGTGACCGTGAGCGAGTATGAGGATCTGTTCGGGCTGCTGCTCCGCTCGTCGGACCTCGGCCACATCCCGCAGACGCTGGACGCCGTGGTGCTGGCCAGCGCGGGCAAGATGCGGCTGGATGCGCCCGATCACGTTTTCGTGCTGGGGCTGGCCGAGGGCGAGTTCCCCACGGCCCCCCAGCGAGGCGGGGCTGCTGACCCACGCTGACCGCGACGCCCTGATGGCCCAGCAGATCGACCTGCCGGACTGCTTTGAGAACCGCGTGGTGCGGGAGCAGGTCTGCTTTTACAAGGCCCTCACCGCCCCGTCCAAGGGGCTGTGGATGAGCTGGCCCAAGGGGCAGGGCCTGACCCTCTGCGCAGCGCTGGAACCCATCGTGGAGGCACTGGAACCCCAGCCCCCGGCGCTGGAGCTGCCCGACCTCGCCGCCACCCCCGCCGACGGGCTGGACTGCCTCGGCGGCGGCTGGCCGCTGACCGATACCGAACGCGCCAGCCTGACCGAGGCACTGCACGCCCCCGGCGAAGCCGAACCGGAAGGGCTGGCTCTGCTGCGCCGGATGGCCGAGGCCGCGCCCCGGCAGGTCCATGACTTGACCGCGCTGGAAGCGCTGCTGGGCAAGCGGCTGCGCATCTCGCCCAGCCAGTTGGAAAAATACTACACCTGCCGCTACGGATACTTTCTGCAATACGTTTTGGGCTTGCGCCCCCGCAGGCGGGCCGAGCTTTCCGCCGACCAGAGCGGCAGTCTGATGCACTGGGTCTTACAGATGGCGCTGGACCCGGACCCCGCGCCGGACAACCCCTGCGCCAACATGTTGGCACCTTTCATCGAGCTGGACGACGAGGCGATGGCCCAGCTGGCGGAGCTGCTGGTGGACGAGTACGCCCGCCGCTACCTGCCCGAAGACACCGCCCGCTTCACCTATCTGCTCTCCCGGCTGAAAAAGAGCATGGCAAGCCTTTTGTGCTACCTGCGGGACGAGCAGCGCCAATCCTGCTTCAAGCCTGTGGCCTGTGAGCTGAAGATCGGCCGGGGCGAGGACGCCGTGCCGCCCCAGCTCTATCATCTGTCGGATGGGCGGACCGTCCAGCTCATCGGTACGGTGGACCGCGCCGACGAGTGGGTGGAAGAGGACGGCACCCGCTGGGTGCGGGTGGTGGACTATAAGACCGGCACCAAAAAACTGAACCTGAAAGAGGTATACTGCGGGCTGGACTGCCAGATGCTGCTGTATCTGTTCAGCCTGACGCGGGACGCCAGCGGCCGCTTTACCGGGGCCGAACCGGCGGGCGTGCTCTACCTGCCGGCCGATCCGGCTCCCGAAAGCACCACCCGCGCCAACGCCGCCCGCAGTGTGGAGTACAAGCTGGATGGTCTGGTGCGGGACGAGGAAAAGATCTTCCGGGCCATGGACGCCGAGGAGACGGGCCGGTATCTGCCCTTTGGCTATCTGCGGGGCGCGCCCAGCCCCTACCAGAAGGACAAACGGGCCGACGCGGCCAAGCTCAGCCGCATCCAGCTGCATCTGGACGACCTTGTGACCCAGATGGGCGAACAGCTTTACGGCGGGCAGATCGCCGCCGAGCCGCTGGTCACGGGCCGCAGCCCCTGCCGGTGGTGCGATTACGGCTTCATCTGCTGCCACGAGAGCGGCATCGGTGAACGGGCGCTGGACGCCCCCGCCAAGCCCTTTGAAGCCCCCCGAAGAGACCGAGAAAAAGGAGGAACAGCCGTGAGTGGACCCAAATGGACAAGCGCCCAGCAGGCTGCCATCGACGACCGGGGCGGGGCGCTGCTGGTCAGCGCGGCGGCGGGCAGTGGCAAGACCGCCGTCCTGACTGAGCGGGCCGTCCGGCTCATCACCGACCCGGAAGCCCCCATCGACGCGGACAAACTGCTGATCGTGACCTTCACGAATGCGGCGGCGGCTGAGCTGCGGGCCCGCATCGGCCAAGCGCTGCTCCGCCGCAGCCAAGCGGAACCGGGCAACACGGCCCTGCGCCGCCAGCGGATGCTGCTGCAGCGCGCCCCCATCTGTACCATCGATGCCTTCTGCCTTGACCTGCTGCGCAAGCACTTTCAGGCGCTGGACATCCCGCCGGACTTTTCCCCCGCCGACCCCGGCAGTGTGGAAACGCTGCGGGCGGCTGCGCTGGCTGAGACGCTGGAACGCGCCTATGCTGACCCGGATTTCTGCGCCTTTGCGGACCTCTACGGCAAAGGCCGCAGCGACAAAGCCGCCGGGGAGACCATCCTGCACGTTTACGATTTCCTCCGCGCCCTGCCCGACTACGACCGCAAGCTGGACGAATTTCTGGCTCCGTGGAAGGCCGAGCGCGGCTTTGACAAGACCTGCTGGCATGACTTGCTTCTGGCCGAAGCGGCCCGCGATGCCAAGGCAGGGCGGGAGCTGTTCTGCGCCGCCCTGAGCGACTGCAAAAACGACCTTGTGCTGGCTCGCATCGAGGCCGAGAACAAGGGCAAGACCGACGCCGCCCGCGCAAAAGGCGTGGCCGGGGCCAACGACAAATTCGCCGAGCCTTTGGAGCGGCTGGAGAACGCCGCCGCCCTGCTGGGCGAGGTGGAGCGGCTGGCCAAGGCAGGAGAGTGGACGCCCCTCTATGACCGGCTGACGCCCTATGTCCTCGGCATGGAGCCGCTGCCGGGGCTGAAGGGGATGAAAAAGCGGCTGACCGGCGAACACAAAGCCGCCGTCAAGACCCGCGCCGACGAGGCGGCGGGCTTGTTCGGACAGATCTTGGAACTGATCTCTTGCAGCGAGGACGAGGCTGAAGCCGACCGGTTGGCGGCGCTGCCCCGGCTGCAGGCCCTGTTTGCCGCCGTGCGGGACTTTGACGCCCGGTTTGCCGCCAAGAAGCAGGAGCGGAAGCTGCTGGAATTCAGCGATTTCGAGCATCAGGCCCTCCGGCTCCTCCGCAGCCCGGACGGCACCCCCCCCCCCTGTGTGAGAGCATCCGGCAGAATTACGCCGCCGTCATGGTGGATGAGTATCAGGACACGAACGCCTTGCAGGACGCCCTTTACCGCTGTCTGGCCAGCCCGGCAGGGGATGACCTCTTCCTCGTGGGCGACTTAAAGCAGAGCATCTACCGCTTCCGTCAGGCTGACCCCAGCATCTTCCGGGAAAAGCTGGACACATGGCCGCTGCTGGAAGGCGAAGCCGCCCGCTCCCGCCCGGCGGAGGGAATCCCCGGCCGGAACGCTCTGCTGGCGCTGGACGCCAACTTCCGCAGTGCGCCGGAGGTGGTGCGGGGCATCAATTTCCTCTTTGAGCAGCTCATGACCCCCGCGCTGGGCGATACAGCCTACGGCGACGGGCAGCGGCTGGTCTGCGGTGCACCGGGGGGAGTACGCCGGCAGCGTGGAAGCGCAGTTTTTGCCCGACGACACCGCCGAGACGGACGCGGCGTTTATCGCGAAACGCATTGCCGAACTGGTGGCTTCCGGCGAACCGGTGCGGGAGGGCGGCACCACCCGCCCGGTGCAGTACGAGGATGTCTGCATCCTGCTGGCCGCGCGGGGGGATTTCCCGGCCTACGTGGAGGCGCTGACGGCCAAGGGCATCCCGGTCTACGCCGACGCCCGCGAAAATCTGCTGGACGCGCCCCACATCCGGCCCCTCATCGCGCTGCTGAAAGTCATCGACAACCCGGCGCAGGATATTTATCTGGCCGCAGCCATGCTGGGCCCGCTGTTCGGATTTACGGACGATGACCTTGTGCGGCTCCGGGCCTTGCAGCGCAAAACGAGCCTGTACGGGGCTGTGCTGGCCGCTGCGAACAGCGCCGAGCCGGACGCTTTTACCGAAAAAGTCCGGCAGTTCTACACCCGCCTGACCGCCCTGCGCCGGATGGCCCGGAGCGTGTCGGTGGAACGATTGCTGGAAGAGATCTTTGCGTCCACCGGCTATCTCGCCGCGCTGGGCGTGATGGAAAACGGCACCCGCCGCCGGGAGGATGCCCGGCGGTTCGCCTCCTTCTGCGCCGGTGCCGGGGCAAACGGCATTTCCGGCCTTGTCCGCGCCATCGACGCCGCCGCGCTGGCGGGTTCCACCGGGCAGGATACGGTGCCCGGCGGCGCCCGCCCCGGCTGCGTGACCATCATGACCATCCACCGCTCCAAGGGGCTGCAGTTCCCGGTGGTCTTTGTGGCGGACACGGCCCGGCGGTTCAATGCCGCCGACACCCGCCAGCCCGTGCTGCTGCACCGCGTGTACGGGGCCGGGCTGCGCCTCCGCCCCGAAGACGGCGAGGGCTCCTATAAAACAGCGGCCTATGCGGCGCTGTCCAATGTCCACGCCGCTGAACTGCGCAGCGAGCAGATGCGGCTGCTGTACGTGGCTCTCACCCGCGCGCAGGACAAGCTGATCCTGACCATCCCCCTCGGCATGACCAAGACCACCAACCCCTTGGCCAAGGCCTCGGCCTTCCTTGCGGCGGGGGCAGGGGAGACGCTGAACCGTCAGGCCAGTTCCTTTGCGGATTGGCTGCGGGCAGCCCTCCTCGTCCACCCGAACGGCGGGCCCCTCCGCCGCTTGGCCGAAAATCTGGAACTGCCCTTTGTGGAAACGGAAAGTACCATCGCCATCGCGCTGGAACCGGAGCAGGAGGACGAGGCCCCCGAAGCCGCCGCCTCCGCGCCGGAGGAGCGCCCGGCTGCGGACCCGGCTCTGACCGCCCGGCTGCGGGAGGGCTTCGGCTGGCAGTACCCGGCGGCCCCGCTGGCCGCTGTGCCCGCAAAAGTCAGCGTGACGAGCATCGTCCACAAGGCCGAGCAGACGACGCTGGAGCGCCCCGGCTTCCTCTCGAAGGATGGCCTGACCGCCGCCGAGATGGGCACGGCCCTCCACGCATTTCTGGAACATGCGGACTTTGCCGCCCTTGCCGCCGCGAAACAGGCCGGAACGCTGGACGAGGCCATCTTGGCCGAACGGGATCGGCAGGTACACGCCCAGCTCACCGCGCCGGAGATCGCCGACAAGCTCGATGTGCGCCGCATCCGCCGCTTTGCCGAGAGCGACGCCTTTGCCCGCATCTGCGCGGCGGATGAGGTGCTGCGGGAGCTGGCCTTCATCACGGCGCTGCCCGCGTCGGCCGTGCTGGCCGCGCAGGGAAGCCCCGCGCCCGATCCGGAGACTGCCAAGGCCAGCGTGCTGGTGCAGGGCATCGCGGACATCGTCCTCGTCTACCCCGACCACCTCGAGCTTCTGGACTACAAGACGGACCGCCGCAAGACCGAAGCCGACTACCTCGCCGCTTACCGCGCCCAGCTCAACCTCTACGCCATCGCCATCGAGAAGCGTTTCGCCCCGAAAAAGGTGACATACAAGGGGATCTATTCGCTGGAACTGGGGAAGTTGATCGAGGTGAAGTGATCCTCTGTACAACCTCTCAGTCTCGCATACGCTCGACAGCTCCCCTAGTAGGGGAGCCTTTGGCAAAAAGGCGGAAAGTCTCCGCGCAGCGCCTGACGGCTCTTCTTGTGGTAGCAGGGCGTAAAGTGTAGAGCCGGAAACTTTGCGGACTGCCAAGGCCTCCCCTACAAGGGGAGGTGGCATTGCGAAGCAATGACGGAGAGGTTGTATGAAGGAAAAGCTGAAGTAAAGTAATATTTTTTCTGCAATTCGCATAAAAGTGCTTGACAGGCATTGCGGGGTGTGGTAAACTGTCTGGGTAAAGAAAGCAGCTACGGCCTAGCCGCGCTCGCCTTGTGGGGTCAGAATCCTCCGGGCTATACTGCAAACCAATTTGTTTTTGAACAAATTGCGCTTTTGAGTGAATTCCGCGCGGCTGTCCTGAAAATGGGCGGCCGCGTTTTCTATGCCATATATTGCAACACTATGGATTATTGTTTGGAGGTACATTCATTATCGCTACCGCTGGAAAGTCGAAGGAACTGGAGATCAACGGTCAGATCCGTGATCGTGAAGTTCGCCTGATCGGAGCAGACGGCGAGCAGAAGGGCGTTGTTACCATTCAGGTGGCAATGCGTGCTGCAGAAGAGGCCGGACTGGATCTGGTCAAGATCGCACCGCAGGCTGTTCCGCCTGTGTGCAAGGTGCTGGACTACGGCAAATACCGTTTTGAACAGCAGAAGAAGGAGAAGGAAGCCAAGAAGAATCAGAAAGTGGTCGAAGTCAAGGAGACCCGCCTTTCTCTCAACATTGACACCAACGACTTCAATACCAAAGTGAACCAGACCGCCAAGTTCTTGGCAGCCGGCCACAAGGTTAAGGCTTCGATCCGCTTCCGCGGCCGTGAGATGGCGCACAGCGCTCTGGGTGCTGACGTGCTGAAACGCTTCGCCGAGACTCTGCCTCAGGCAAGCATGGATAAGCCGCCGGTGCTTGAGGGCCGCACGATGTCCATTCTGCTGATCCCGAAACCCAATAAGGACTAATTTTAGGAGGAAACTAAAATGGCTAAGATGAAACTGAAGACGCACTCCGGCGCTAAGAAGCGCTTTAAGCTGACCAAGAACGGCAAGATCAAGCGCGGCCACGCATTCCGCAGCCACATCCTGACCAAGAAGACCACCAAGCTGACCCGTGGTTACCGTCAGCCCAGCTACGTTGATAAGACCAACGCAGCTACCATCAAGAGCATGCTGCCCTACGCCTAAGAAGCGAGCCGCAAGCACAACCCAGACATTTACGAGACTAAAGGAGATATAAAAAATGGCACGTATCAAAGGCGCAACCATGACCCACAAACGTCGCAAGAAGATGCTGAAGCTGGCAAAGGGCTTCTATGGCTGCAAGAGCAAGCACTTCAAGATGGCCAAGCAGCAGGTCATGAAGAGCGGCAACTACGCTCTGGCTGGCCGCCGCATGAAGAAGCGTCAGTTCCGCAACCTGTGGATCACCCGCATCAACAATGCAGTTCGTCCTCTGGGCATGAACTACTCCTCCTTCATGGCTGGCCTGAAGAAGGCTGGCATCGAGCTGAACCGCAAGATGCTCAGCGAGATGGCCATCAACGATCCTCAGAGCTTCGCAGCTCTGGTCGAGACCGTCAAGAACGCCTAATAGAGCTTGACTAAGACGCCCGCGCGTAAAAATACGCGGGCGTCCTTTTTTTTGTATGTATTGGGATGCCGGAGGAGCGAGGATGGACGAAAAAATCACCAGCCGCGAAAACGCAAAGATCAAATATGCCTGCCGCCTGTCCTCCAGTGCGGCGTTCCGCCGCAGCGGGGCCGCTTTCTGGCCGAGGGGCGGAAGCTCTGCCCGGAGCTTTGCCGCGGGGCCGAGCTGGAAACGCTGTTTTATACGGCCTCTGCCGCCGAAAAGTGCCCGGAAATTCTGGAACTGCCCGGCGAGCATTTTCTGGTGGAAGATCACGTGGCGGATAAGCTCGCCGACGTGGGCACCCATCAGGGGGTGTTCGGCGTCTTCCGCACGCCTGTGCATACCTTGGAGGAAGTGCACACCGGCGGGCGGTATCTGGCACTGGAACGGGTGCAGGACCCCGGCAATGTGGGCACTCTGCTGCGCTCGGCGGCGGCTTTCGGCTTTGACGCCGTGATCCTCAGCGACGGGTGCGCCTCCCCCTTCGCCCCCAAGACCCTGCGGGCCTCCATGGGCGCGGCGGTGCGGGTGCCGGTCATTGAGGCCGGGGCCATGCCCGCCGCCATCGCATCGCTGAGGGAACAGGGCATCACCTGCCTTGCGGCGGCGCTCTACCGCTCCCAGCCCCTGAGTGCGGCGGCGTCCAGCTACCCGGACGGCGTCTGCGTCGTCATCGGCAGCGAGGGTCAGGGCCTCACCGATGAGACCATCGCCGCCTGCAATGGCACCGTCCGCATCCCCATGACGGACCGGGTCGAAAGCCTGAATGCGGGCATCGCGGGCAGCATCCTGCTGTGGCATTTCCGGGAGGAGAGCCTGTGACCGGCCCGGACCCCGCGTGGGGCCAGACTAGCTTCTTCCCGTCGGAACCGGCCCCCGACCCGCTGCTGTGCTGGCTCTGGCTGGCGGGCACGCTGGGCGTGGGCAGCAGCCGGAACGGCAGCGTCCTCGACGCTTTTGGCGGCGCGCAGGAAGCGTGGGAACAGCGGGGGAGCGAAGCCTTTCGCCGCGCCGCAGGAGCACCGGCGGCCCTGCGGGCTGTCCAGCCCGACAACACGCCGGAGCATTACCGCGCCTTTGTGCGGCGGTGCGAAGCGCGGCGCATCCGCATCCTGACCTACGACGACCCGGACTACCCGCTGGCGCTGACCCGCATCCCGGATATGCCGCTGGTGCTCTACTGCACCGGGGACCCGGTCTGGCTGAACGAACCTGCCGCCGTGGGGATGGTGGGCAGCCGCAAGCCGACCGAATACGGTCTGCGGGCGGCAGAGGACATCGGCTGCGGCCTTGCGCGGGCCGGGGCCATCGTCGTCAGCGGCTTGGCTGACGGCCTTGACAGCGCCGGGCACCGCGCCGCCGTGCAGGAGCACTGCCCCACCATCGGGGTGCTGGGCGTGCCCATCGACAAGACCTATCCGGCAACGAACCGGGAACTGCGGCGGCAGATCGAGGCCAACGGCTGTGTCATTAGTGAGTACCCGCCCGAAAGCATGGCCATCGGCCGGGTGGGCTTTTTGCAGCGCAACCGGCTCATCGCGGCGCTCTCCATGGCGCTGGTGGTGGTGGAAGCGCAGGAAAAAAGCGGCACCATGTCCACCGTGGCCCATGCCGAGCGGTATGGCAAGCCCGTGTTCGCGGTGCCGGGGAGCATTTACTCCCCCAATTCTGCCGGGACGAACGGGCTGCTGCGGGAGGGCCGCGCCAAGGCGGTCTGCAAGGCGGAAGATCTGTTTTCCACCCTGCGGCTGGACGCTGCCCCCGCACAGGCCGTGGCGGCCCCGGCCCGCCCCGGCCGCGCTGAGCGACACCGAGCGGATGGTGCTGGCGTGCATCGGGGCCAAGGCGAAAGGCGTGGAGGAAATCGGCCAGCAGAGCGGGCTGCCCACGGCTCTTTTGCTGGGCACCCTGATGAAGCTGGAGCTGACGGGCCGCGTGACCTGTCTGCCGGGCAAGAGGTATATTCTGCGCTGACCGCGCAAACACTGAACTTTGAGGGACAACCTCTTTATATAAAGGGAGAACTACTATGTCAAAACTCGTGATCGTGGAGTCGCCCGCAAAGGCGAAAACCATCGGCAAATATCTGGGCAAGGACTACGAGGTCACGGCCAGCATGGGCCACATCCGCGACCTGCCCGCCTCCCAGCTGGGCATTGATGTCGAACACGACTACACGCCCCAGTACATTAGCATCAAGGGCAAGGAAAAGCTCATCAAGGAGCTGAAGAGCAAGGCCAAGCACTCCGACGGCGTCCTTCTCGCCACCGACCCGGACCGCGAAGGCGAGGCAATCAGCTGGCATCTGGCCAACATTCTGGGGCTGGACCCCCACGAACCCAACCGCGTGACCTTTGACGAGATCACCAAAAAGGGCGTGCAGGAGGGCATGGCCCATCCCCGCGCCATCGACGAAGATCTGTTCAACGCCCAGCAGGCGCGCCGCGTTCTGGACCGTCTGGTGGGCTATAAGCTGAGCCCCTTCCTGTGGCGGAAAGTCCGACGCGGCCTGTCGGCGGGCCGCGTGCAGAGCGTGGCCGTCCGCCTCATCGACGACCGCGAAAAAGGAGATCGAGAGCTTCAAGCCCGAAGAATACTGGAACGTGGACGCCACCCTCGGCGTGGGGCACAAGAGCTTCACGGCCCGGCTGGCCTCCGACGACAAGGGCAAGAAGCTGCTGCCCCGCACCGAGGCCGAGGCCCGCGCCATCGAACAGGGGCTGGAAGGGGCCGAGTACACCGTCGGGGAGCTGAAAAAGGGCAAGCGCGCCAAGCAGCCCACCCCGGCCTTCATCACCAGTACCTTGCAGCAGGAAGCGTCCCGTCGGCTGGGCTTTACGGCCACCCGCACCATGCGGGCCGCCCAGACCCTGTACGAAGGCGTGGACATCGCGGGCCACGGCACCATGGGTCTGATCACCTACATGCGTACCGACAGCCTCCGCATCTCAGACGAAGCCGTGGCGGCGGCCAAGGAGTATATTGCCGGGGCCTACGGCGAACAGTATATCTGCCCCTACAAGCGGACGTGGAAGACCAAGAGCGCCACGGCTGCGCAGGACGCCCATGAGGCCATCCGCCCCTCGGTGCCCTCCCTGACGCCGGACGAGGTGGACAAGAGCATCAGCGGCGACACCGCCAAGCTCTACCGGATGATCTGGAGCCGCTTCATGGCCAGCCAGATGGCCGACTGCCAGCAGGATACCGTCTCCGTGACCGTTTACGCGGGCGGCTACCGCTTCAAGGCCAGCGGCTACACCGTGACTTTCGACGGCTTTACCGCCCTGTACGAGGAAGCCACCGACGAAAAGGAAAAAAGAAGGAGACCAGTCTGCCCCCGCTGGAACAGGGGCAGGTGCTCAAGCTGCGGGAGCTGAAGAGCGAGCAGAAGTTCACCCAGCCCCCTGCCCGCTACACCGAAGCCACCCTCATCAAGGCGCTGGAAGAGAACGGCATCGGCCGCCCCTCCACCTATGCGCCCATCATCACCACCATCATCGACCGCGGCTATGTGGAGCGGGATCAGAAAAAGCTCAAGCCCACCCTGCTGGGCCGGGCTGTGGACGGCCTGATGCTGGAGCAGTTCCCTCACATCGTGGATGTGGACTTCTCCGCCGAGATGGAAAAGAATCTCGATAAGGTCGAGAGCGGCAAGGCCGACTGGCACAAGACCGTGGACGACTTCTATCAGGGCTTCGCCGCCAGCTTGGAACAGGCCGAAAAGAACATGGAGGGCAAGAAGGTCAAGGTGCCGGACGAGCCGTCCAGCGAGGTCTGCGACCTGTGCGGCCGCCCCATGGTCATCAAGGTGGGCAAGTACGGCAAGTTCTTGGCGTGCAGCGGCTTCCCGGAGTGCCGGGGCACCAAGCGTCTCGTCAAGGACACCGGCGGCATCTGCCCCAAGTGCGGCAAGGGCCGTATGCTGGAGCGCAAGAGCGCAAAGGGCCGCATCTACTACGGCTGCGAGCGCTACCCCGACTGCGATTTCATGACGTGGGACACTCCCGTGCCGATCAAGTGCGAGAAGTGCGGCTCTACCCTGTTCCGCAAGGGCTCGAAGCTCTACTGCCAAAAGAGGGCTGCGGGTTCGAAATGCCGGTACCGAAGAAGGATTAAACCTCTCAGTCAATACTTCGCATTGCCAGCTCCCCTAATAGGGGAGCCCTTGGCAGAGTGGGAAAGTTTCTGCTGACTGCTGGACGTGCGAGATGAGATAAAGGGATTCACAAGATGCAAAATTATAAAGTTACCGTATTGGGTGCTGGCCTTGCGGGCTGCGAGGCGGCGCTGTGGCTGGCGGGCAAGGGCGTGGAGGTCACGCTCTACGAGCAGAAGCCCACCCATTTTTCCCCGGCCCATAAGAGCGAGGGCTTTGCGGAGCTGATCTGCTCCAACAGCCTGAAAGCCGAACGGCTGGATTCCGCGTCCGGTCTGCTCAAAGAGGAGATGCGCCGGATGGGCAGCCAGCTCCTGCCCGCCGCCGAGGAGGCCCGCGTGGCCGCCGGCGGTGCGCTGGCCGTGGACCGTGACGCCTTCAGCGCCGCCGTCACCCGCCGGGTGGAGCAGTGCCCGAACATCACCGTCAAGCGGGAGCGGGTGGAGCAGATCGACGAAAGCGCCCCCATCCTTGTGGCCACCGGCCCGCTGACCGACGGTGCGCTGGCCGACGAGATCGGCCGCCTGACCGGCGACGAGCGGCTGCATTTCTACGATGCCGTCGCTCCCATCGTCACCGCCGAAAGCCTCGACTACAACAAGGTGTTTGCTGCCTCCCGCTACGACCGGGGCGAAGCCGATTACCTGAACTGCCCCTTCAATAAGGCAGAGTACGAGGCCTTCCACGCCGCGCTGGCCGCTGCCGAGCGTGCCCCCTCCACGAGTTCGACGCCGGAGCCGAGCAGGGAGCCCAGCCCGACCCGGACGCCCACGGCAAAAAAGCCGATACCGTCACCGTCTACGAGGGCTGTATGCCCATCGAGATCATGGCAGCCCGCGGAGCCGACACCATGCGCTTCGGTCCGCTGCGCCCGGTGGGGCTGGTGGACCCCAACACCGGCCACCGCCCGTGGGCAAACGTCCAGCTCCGCGCCGAGAACAAGGAGCGGACGCTCTACAACATCGTCGGCTTCAGACGAACCTCAAGTGGGGCGAGCAGAAGCGGGTTTTCAGCATGATCCCCGGCCTTGAAAACGCCGAGTTCGTGCGCTACGGCGTCATGCACCGCAACACCTTCTTGGATGCGCCCCGCGTGCTGAACGCCGGGCTTTTCCTGAACGAACACCCCAACGTCTTCTTTGCGGGCCAGATCACCGGCTTTGAGGGCTACATGGAGAGCGCCGCGTGCGGTCTGCTGGCCGCGCGGAGCATCTACGCCCGCCTGACCGGTAGGCAGCTGCCCCCGCCCCCGGTGGATACCATGTGCGGGGCGCTGATCCAGTATCTGACCACCGAGAACAAGCATTTTCAGCCCATGGGCGCGAATATGGGCATCCTGCCCCCGCTGCCGGTCGAGACCCGCCCGCGAGACAAGCGTCTGCGGTACATGGCCGTGGCCGAACGGGCCGTGGCCAGCTTCCAGCAGTGGCTGGACAGCACTTCCCTGTAAAGGAAAACTCCCTCCGTCATCGCTTCGCGATGACGGAGGGAGTAAAAAGGACAAGAGAAGGGAGCTCAAATTATGAAGATCATCGTTGACATGATGGGCGGCGACAACGCCCCTCTGGCTGTGCTGGAAGGCGCAGCCGCAGCCGTGAAGGAGTACGGCGTTTCGCTCATCGGCGTGGGCAATGAGGAGCTGGTGCGCAAGACCGCCGCCGAGCACAACATCCCGCTGGAGGGCATCGAGCTGGTGAACTGCACCGAGACCATCGACATGTGCGACGAGCCCGCTAGGGCCATCCGCAGCAAGAAGGATTCCTCCATCGTCGTGGGCCTGAACATGCTGAAAGAGGGCAGGGGCGACGCTTTTGTTTCCGCCGGCAGCACCGGTGCCCTCCATGTGGGTGCCAGCCTCATCGTGCGCACTCTGCGGGGCGTCAAGCGCCCGGCGCTGGCCACCATGGTGCCCGCAAAGAAACAGGCCTATCTGCTGCTGGACTGCGGCGCCAACGTGGAGTGCCGCCCCGAAATGCTGGCGGCATTCGCCGTCATGGGAAGCTGCTATGTGAATAAGGTCGAGGGCCGCACTTCGCCCAGCGTCGCGCTGGCGAACAACGGCGCGGAGGAGTCGAAGGGCACCCCGGTGCTGAAGGAGGCCCACCAGCTGCTCAAGACCACCCCCGGCATCCGCTTTGTGGGCAACATTGAGCCCCGCGATGTGCCCAACGGCGAGGTGGATGTGGTGGTCTGCGACGGCTTCACGGGCAACGTGATCCTCAAGCTCACCGAGGGCGTCGCCAAGATGCTGCTGGGGATGCTGAAGGGAATGTTCCTCAAGAACCTGGGCGGCAAGCTGGCCTATCTGCTGCTCAAGAGCGGCGTGTCCGACCTCAAGCACCAGATGGACAGCGAGGAATACGGCGGCGCGCCCTTCCTCGGCGCAAAGCAGCCGGTCATCAAGGCCCACGGCTCGTCCAAGGCCAAGGGCATCAAGAACGCCATCCGGCAGGCAAAGATCTGTGTGGAGAACGACGTGCGGCACCATGCAGGCTGCATTGGACGACCTGAACGCGCCGACAGAATAAGAACGGTTTTGAGTCCTGAAATTGCGATGCGCATTCCAACCAAAACACCGCATCAGAGCAATCACATAAGGGAGATAAAATATCTATGAGTCATCAACTCGAAACGATCATTGGCTATCAATTCAAGAACCCGAAGCTGCTGGAAACGGCCCTGACCCACACCAGTTATGCCAACGAGAGCCGCACCCCGGTGCAGCACAACGAGCGGCTGGAGTTTCTGGGCGACAGCGTGCTGCAGATCGTGTCGGCAGACTATCTGTTCCACGCCTACGCCGACCGGCCGGAGGGCGATCTGACCCGCATCCGGTCCAGCCTCGTCAGCGAGGGGGCGCTGTTCCAGTTCGCGCAGGAGATCAACCTCGGCGAGTACCTGCGCCTTGGCCGCGGCGAGGAGCGCTGCGGCGGCCGCACCCGCCCCAGCGTCGTTTCCGATGCGTTTGAGGCTGTCATCGCGGCGCTGTATCTGGACGGCGGCATGGAGATCGCAAAGAATTTCATCCTGCCCTTCATCACCGAGGGCAAGCACGCCGAGGCCGACTACAAGACCCGGCTGCAGGAGATCGTCCAGCAGAACCCGGAGGAAAAGCTCAGCTATGTGGTCGAGCAGGAGTCCGGCCCGGACCACGACAAGCATTTCGTGGTGGCCGTGCGGTTCAACTCGGACAAAGTCGCCCGCGGCGAGGGCCGCAGCAAAAAGATGGCGGAGCAGCACGCTGCCCGCGAGGCGCTCAAACTGCTGGGCGTTTTGAAGGAAAAGTAAGCGGATGGTATTCAAGGAACTGGAAATTCAGGGGTTCAAGAGCTTCCCGGACAAAGTCAAGATCACTTTTGACGAGGGCGTGACCGGCGTGGTCGGGCCCAACGGTTCCGGCAAGTCGAACCTGTCGGACGCGGTGCGGTGGGTGCTGGGCGAGACCAGCGCCCGCCAACTGCGTGCTGCCGGGAAGATGGAAGACGTCATCTTCGGCGGCACCCGCCGCCGGGGAGCCATGGGCTTTGCACAGGTGCGCCTGACACTGGACAACAGCGCCCACACCCTTGATCTGGACGCCGACGAGGCCGTGATCGGCCGCAAATACTACCGCTCCGGCGAGAGCGAGTACAGCATCAACGGCCAAGTCTGCCGCCTGAAGGATGTTTACGAACTGCTGCTGGATACCGGCATCGGCCGCGACGGCTATTCCGTCATCGGGCAGGGCCGCATTGCGGAGATCGTGGCGGCCAAGAGCACCGAGCGCCGGGAAATTTTTGAGGAAGCCTGCGGCATCGCCAAGTACCGCTACCGCAAAAACGAGGCCGAACGGCGCTTGGCCGCTGCGGCGGAGAATCTGGAGCGGCTGCGGGACATCCTCGGCGAACTGGAAGCCCGCGTGGGCCCGCTGGAAAAAGAGAGCGCCAAGGCCCAGAAGTTCCTTGCTTTGCGGGACGAGCGCAAGACGCTGGAAGTTACCCTCTGGACCGACGGCGTCCACCGGGCCAAGGAAGCCGTCCGCCGTCAAGTGCGGGATTATGAGACGGCTGAGGCCGATTACGAGCGGTTCGACCGGGCCGCAAAAGCCGCCGAGAGGGAGGCTGAGGAGATCCGGATGCAGGCACAGCAGTTGACCATTGCGGTCGAACGCCTGAATGGGGATATCCGCAGCATCACCGAGCAGATCAGCGGCAGCGAGAGCCGGATCGCCGTGCTGGAAAACGACATTGCCCGCAACGAGGAAAGCGCCGCCGGGCTGCGGGCGGAGATCGCCGCCGGGCAGCAGGACAGCACCGAGGCCGAAGCAGCCTTGGAGCGCCACCGCGCCGTGGCTGCCTCCATGGAAGCCGCCGGGCAGAAGCTGGCCGAAGAGCTGGCGGCGCTGAACGCGGCGCTGGACCAATTGACCCACGACAGCGACCGCAGCGGGGCCCGGCGGGACAGGCTGCGCACCGAGGTCACGGCCCTGAGCGCCCGGCATACCGAGGCACAGGTGGCAAAAGCCGCTGCCGAAGCCGCCGCCGAGACGGCGAAGAGCCGCCTTCCCGCGCTGGAAGAAGCCGCCGCGGCGCTGGCCGCCCAGCGGGACGACGCCAAGCAGGACTTAGAGGACACCGTGAAATACCGCGGGATGCTGGCCGAGAACGAAAAGCAGCTGGCGAATATCCGGGCGGGGTTGGAGCTGAAGCAGAAGAACCGCCGCGCTGCGCTGGACGAGGCCGACGAAGCCGAGCAGAAGCTGGGCCGGGAGCTGGATGCGGCCCGGCAGCGGCTTTCCGTTCTGCGGGAGCTGGAAAAGAATATGGACGGTTACCAGAACTCCGTCAAGACCGTGATGCGGGCCGCTTCGGCCCGGCGGCTGCGGGGGGATCATCGGGCCGGTGTCCTCCATTCTGGAAGTGGAGCCGGGCCGGGAAGTGGCCATCGAGACGGCGCTGGGCGGCGCTTTGCAGAACATCGTGGTCGAAAGCGAGCCGCCGCCCAAGGCGGGCATCGCCCTGCTCCGCAGTGAGAACGCGGGCCGGGCCACCTTCCTGCCGCTGGATACGGTCCAGCCCGGTGTGTTCCGGGGGCGGCTGATCGGTTCGGCAAAGCTGGCGTCCAGCCTTGTCAAGGCCGATGCCCGCTATGGGAACATCGTCTCAAACCTGCTGGGCCGGATCGTCGTGGTGGACGACATCAACGAGGCCTCCCGCGCGGCGCGGGATCTCGGCTACCACAACAAGGTCGTTACGCTGGATGGTCAGGTCATCAACGCGGGCGGCAGCTTCACAGGCGGCAGCGTCCAGCGCTCGGCGGGGCTGTTCACCCGCAAGCAGGAGCTGGAAGAGCTGCGGCGGAAGGCCGCGCGGCTCCAGAAGGACTGCCTTGCGGCGCAGGAAAAGACCGACCAGTGCAAGGCACAACTGGACGCCGTTTCCGCTGAGCTGACCGCCGCAAGCAGTGAGCAGATCACCGCAGCCAACGACCGCGTCCGCGCCGAAGCGGAGCAGAAGCGGCTGGAAGCGGCGGTGGAACAGGCCGAGACTGCCCTCACCGCGCGGGAAGCGGAGATGGAGACGCTGAACGCCCAGCTTGCCGACAGCCGCACCAAGGCGGCAGATGCCGCCGCACAGGAAGCAGAGCTGGAAGCGCAGATCGCCGCAAAGTCCGAGGAGCTGAACCGGCTGGCCGAGGGGGACGATGCCTTCCTCGCCCGCCAGCGGGAGCTATCGGATCAGTTGAGCGCCAAGCGGTTGGAGCAATTGACCCGCCAGAAGGACGCGGAGCTGGCCGAGGCGCAGATCGCCGCGCTGGAACGGCGCACGAAAGATGCTGCCGCCCGCCGCGCTTCGCTGAAAGAGAGCCTTTCCGCCCTCGCCGCCCGCAGCGAAAGCTGCCGCGCCGAGATCGAGGCCATCCGCAAGGCGAAGAGCGAGAGCACCGGGAAGATCGCGGAGAAGGAAGCCGCCATCCGCAAGGCCACCGAGGAGCGGCTGCTCCAGCAGAAAAACGAGACCGAGGCGCTGGCCAAGGCCCGCACGGCGGCGGATGACCGCGAGGAGATGGGCCGGGAGATGGCCCGCCTTGCCGAGCGGAAAGCCGCAGCCGAAAGCGAGTACGATGCCACCGCCGCAAAGCTCTGGGATGAATACCAGCTCACCGTTTCACAGGCGGAAGAAGTCTGTGTGGAGTTCGACAGCCTCCCTGCGCTGCGGGCGCAGGTGGCCGAGGTGCGGAACAAGATCCGCGCCCTCGGCAACGTGAACGTCAGCGCCATCGAGGAGTACGCCGAGGTCAAGGCCCGGTACGATGCGCTCCGGGTGCAGGTGGAAGACGTGGAGGGCAGCAAAAACGAGCTGGGCCGGATGATCGCGAACCTCTCCGCCCAGCTGCGGGAGATCTTTACCGACAGCTTCCGGGCCATCAACGAGAACTTTGGCCGCGTCTTTACCGAACTGTTCGGCGGCGGCGAGGCCAGCCTTGTGCTGGAGACGAGACCGACGTGCTGGGCTGCGGCATCGGCATCCGGGTCGCGCCGCCGGGCAAGGTCATCAAGAATCTGGAAGCCCTTTCGGGCGGTGAACAGGCGCTGGTGGCCATCAGCATCTACTTCGCCATCCTCGCCGTCAACCCGGCGCCCTTCTGCATCCTTGACGAGATCGAAGCCGCGCTGGACGATGCCAATGTGAGCCGGTTCGCGCAGTATCTGCGCCGGGTGAGCGACAAGACCCAGTTCATCGTCATCACCCACCGCCGCGGCACCATGGAGGCCGCCAATGTCCTCTACGGCGTGACCATGCAGGAGGACGGCGTGTCGAAACTTTTGAAGCTCGACCTTGAACAGGTTGACGCGACGCTGGTTTCGTAGGTATAATGGAGGAAACCTCTCCGTCATCGCCGTAAGGCGTTGACTGAGAGGGCAAGGATGCGAACAAAAGTAAAAAGAAAGGCCATACACGACATGGGACTTTTTGGATTTGGTAAAAAAGAAAAAGACAAGATGAAGGACGGCCTCGAAAAGACCCGCACGGGCTTTTGGGGCAACATCCTCAATACGCTGACCGGCAGCAAGATCGACGACGACCTCTACGATGAACTGGAAGAGCAGCTCATTCTGGCGGACGTGGGCGGCGAAGTGGCCGTCAAACTGGTGGACAAGCTGCGGGACCGCGTGAAGGAGAAGGGCCTGAAGACCGGCGAAGAAGCGGCCGACCAGCTGCGGGAGCTGATCGCCGATGAGATGCGCCCCGAAGCCGAGATGGAGCTGGACGGCCACCCCGCCGTCATCCTCGTCATCGGCGTCAACGGCGTGGGCAAGACCACCAGCATCGCGAAGCTGGCCGATCACTACACCCGGCAGGGCCGCCGCGTCATGCTGGCAGCGGGCGATACCTTCCGCGCCGCCGCCAGCGAGCAGCTGGAGATCTGGGCCGACCGGGCAGGTGTGCCGCTGGTCAAGGCCGGAGAGGGCGCAGACCCTGCCGCTGTCATCTTCGACACGGTCAAGTCTGCCACGGCTCGCGGCTACGATATGGTCATCGCCGACACGGCGGGCCGCCTCCACAACAAGGCGAACCTGATGGGCGAGCTGGCCAAGATCAGCCGCAGCGTCAAAAAGGCGTCCCCGGAGGCAAGTTTGGAGACGCTGCTGGTGCTGGACGCCATCACGGGCCAGAACGCCATCAGTCAGGCCAAGGAGTTCTGCAAGGCAGCCAATGCCACCGGCATCATCCTGACCAAGCTCGACGGCACCGCCAAGGGCGGCTGCGTCGTGGCGGTCAAGCAGCGGCTGGGGCTGCCGGTGCGGTTCATCGGCGTGGGTGAGGGCATCGACGACCTGATCCCCTTCACCCCGGAGGGCTTTTGTGGAAGAGCTGATCCCCGCACGGGATGGAAGCACTAAGGAGAACATTATGAAAATCTGCGCAGCCACCGGCAACGCCGGAAAGCTCCGCGAGCTGCGGCGCATCCTTGAGGCACAGGGCCACGAGGTCGTCAGCCAGAAGGAGCTTGGCATCACCATCGAGCCGGACGAGACCGGCACCACCTTTGAAGAAAATGCCCTCATCAAGGCCGAGACCATCTGCAAGGCCAGCGGGCTGCCCACCATCGCCGACGATTCCGGCCTGTGCGTGGACGCGCTGGACGGTGCCCCCGGCGTCTACAGTGCCCGCTACTGCGGCCACCACGGCGACGACGAGGCCAACAACGACAAACTCTTGGAGAAGATGAAGGACGTCCCGGCGGGGCAGCGCGGCGCGAAGTTCGTGGCAGCGGTCTGCTTCATCCTGCCGGAAGGCCGGCATCTGACCTGTGTGGGCGAGTGCCCCGGCCGCGTCGCCTTTGAGCGGCTGGCGGGAGACTACGGCTTTGGCTACGACCCGCTGTTCATCCCCGACGAATGCGGCGTGGGCAAGACGGGCAAGCGCCCCAACACCGAGGGCCGCAGCTACGCCCAGCTGACCCCCGACGAAAAGGACGCCATCAGCCACCGTGGGAACGCGCTGGCAAAAATGGAAAAAGAGCTGCCGGAGTTTTTGGCAAGCGATTAACAGATCCTCCATACAACCTCTCCGTCAATGCTTCGCATTGCCACCTCCCCCTTGTAGGGGGGAGGCTCTGGCGAGGAGATGAAGTTTTCCGCACTGCCAAGGGCTCCCCTACTAGGAAAGACTCCCTCCGGCCGGAGGGAGATGTCGCGTAAGCGACAAAGGGTGGACGACTGTCGAGCGTGAGCGAGACTGAGAGGTTGTACGAAGGAAAACGTATCAATTGAAAATGAAGGAGAAACAACTATGCTGACGAGCAAACAGCGCGCGATCCTGCGCGGCAAGGCAAACACCATGGACCCCGTTTTTCAGGTGGGCAAGGGGGAAATCGACGAGACCATGATCCAAGGCGTGAAGGACTGCCTCGACGCCCGCGAACTCATCAAGGTCAAGGTGCTGGACAACAGCATGTACAACGCCCGCGAGGCCTCGGTGCTGCTGGCAGAGGCCACTGGTGCCGACTGCGTGCAGGTCATCGGCTCCAAGTTCGTGCTCTACCTCCAGAAGAAAAAGGACAGCGCCTACGCTGACCTGCTGAAGTGAGGATCCTTCTGTACGGCGGCAGCTTCGACCCGCCCCACAACGGCCACATGAACAATCTGCGGGCTGCTGCGGCGCGGGTGAAGCCGGACAAAGTCGTGATCATGCCCGCCGGGGTCTCGCCCTTCAAGCGGGGCACCTGCGCTTCCGGTGCGCTCCGCATCGAGATGTGCCGCTGCTTTTCCGCGCTGGCGGAAGAACAGGCCGTCCCGGCGCTGGAAGTCAGCGGCTGGGAGGTGGAACAGGCCGAACGCGGCCGGCGGAACTACACCGTTCTCACGCTGGAAATGCTGGCGGCGGAGTATCCGGGCGCAGCGCTGTATCTGGCCATCGGCAGCGATATGCTGCTGACCTTTGACGGCTGGCACCGCTGGCAGGATATTCTGAAGCTGGCTCATCTGGTCGTCACGAGCCGGAACATCGGGGACGACCCGGTGCTGCACGAAAAGGCAAAGCGGCTGGACGCCGCCGGGGCGCGCATCCTGTTCGCGCCTGTGGAAGCGCTGCCCATGGCCAGCAGCGACCTTCGCGCCCGCCTTGCCGCCGGGGACCGATGCGAAAACGAACTCCCGCCCCTTGTCCGCCGTGTCATCCAGCGCGAGGGGCTGTACCGGGAAAACAAAGGAGACAACAACCATGAACCAGAAACAGGCAAAGGAGCTTGTGCGCAGCCGCTTGAGTGACAAGCGCTACGAGCACACCCTGAACGTGAGAAAAATGGCCGTCAAGCTGGCCAAGCGCCACGACGCCGACGAGGACAGGGCCGCGCTGGCTGCCCTGCTGCACGACGCTGCAAAAGAGATCTCAAGGACGAGATGCGGGCCATCATGAAGGCGCACCCGGAGTACGCCGAGGGCGGGGAAGAGCGCCCCACCCCGGTGTGGCACGGCATCTGCGCCGCCATCCTCGCCCGCACCGAGTGGGGGGTGGAGGATGAAGCCGTCCTCTCCGCCATCGCGTGCCACACGGCGGGTAAGCCGGGCATGAGCAAGCTGGACAAGATCCTCTATCTGGCCGATATGTCCAGCGCCGAGCGGGACTGGCCGGGCGTGAACAAGCTGCGCAAGCTGGAGCGGAAGGACCTCGACGCTGCCATGCTAATGGCCCTGAAGCAGACGAACGATTTCGTGCTCTCGCAGGGAAAGCCGCTGGACCCCATGTCAAAGGCGGCCTACGACGACATTCAGGCGCAGGTGGAGGCCCGCGCCGCAAAGCCTTAAAATTCGTCCTGCCCACCGGAAATGAAAACCGATTGCAGATTGTGGGGAAGGATGCTATACTAAAGGGTATCATGGATGTAAACCGACCCCGAATGAAAAAGCTGGAGGAAATCTAGGAATGAGTCAAGCCCCGCGCCGCATCAACACCCAACGCTCCCTGAACCGGCCTACCGAACAGCGGCCGACCGAGGCCCCTGCTGAAGGGGCAGCCGGATTTCTTCCAAGAAGAACCGTCTGTGCCTCATGTGGAGCAGCGCACCCGCCCGGCGGCTCCGGCCGGCCACGGCGGGAACGGCGGCAATGGAACCCCGCCCCGCGGCGGTGCCCACGCGGCCCCCAGTCAGCCGCCCCGCCGCCGCAGCAAGGCCAAAAAAGAAAAAGAAGACCCCCATGTGGCTCCCGCTGGCCGTGACACTGGCGGTGGTGGCCGTGATCTCAGGCGTGGTGATCTACGCGGCCAGCATGGTGAACAGGGTGGAGGAGAACATCAAACCGGAGGAAAATGCTGCCTCGCTGGTGGAAGAGATCCAGACCCTTGAGGAATACAAGGGCGACGTGGTGAACATCCTCGTCTGCGGCATCGACTACGAAGAGGGCCGCGCCTACTCCTCGGACGGCACCAACGACGGCATGACAGATATGATCCTCTACTGCCAGTTCGACATCAAGGGCGGCGCACTGCGGATGCTGCAGATCCCCCGCAACAGCCTTGTGGCCACCAAGGGCCGGAAGGTGAATCTCTCCAACGGCAAGACCTACTCGGTCTCGAACTACCAGATCAACTCGGTGGCCCTGTCCAACGGCGGCAACATCGCCGCACTGGCGGAGGTCATCTACGACCAGTACAAGCTGCCCATCGACTACTATGTGACCATCGACATGCAGGCGCTGGTGGAAATGGTGGATAACTTCGGCGGCATCGAGGTCTATATCCCCCACGACATGTCCTTTGCGGGCAGCGCGCTGAAGCAGGGCTACCGCAACTTGGATGGCTCTTCGGCGGAGTTCTTCGTCCGCTGCCGCCACGGCGAGGGCTATTCCAACTCCGACATCGACCGCCTGAACATGCAGCGCTACTTCTACGCGGGCCTGTTCAAGCGGGTGCGCAGCATGGGCATTACCGATGTGCTGAGCCAGTTGGATCTGGTCTTCAGCAACTATATCCACACCGACATGGACCTGACCACCATCGCCAAGATGCTGGTCTCATTCACCCGCATCGACAGCGCCAACATCATGCTGGCACAGACGCCGGTGTTCATGGGCGTGCCCAATGTCGGCAAGACCGACAGCTTTGACGGCTACTCCTGCGTGGTGCCGGACGCCGGTTCCATCGCAGAGCTGCTCAACACGTATTTCCGCAATTATACCGGCCCCGTCAGCGCCGAGGAACTGAACCTTGTGACGAGCGATTGGCCCCACGGCACGGCATCCACCAGCGCCAACGTCCAGTTCGTCGGCCAGCTCGATAAGGAGTCGGACGACGCCATCCTCAGCGGCGACACCGACGTTGCAGGGGCCACCACCACCGACGGACAGGCCGCCGGCCAGTAACCCAACAAAGATAGGAGAATTTCAGATGGAGAACAACATCGACAGCAAGGCGCTTGCCATTGAGATCGCGAAGATCCTTGATAAGAAAAAAGCACAGGACGTCCGGGTGCTCAAGGTCGAGAGCCTGACCGTCCTGACCGATTACTTCGTCATCGCGTCCGGCACCTCCACCACGCAGGTGGGTTCGCTGGCCGACGAGGTGGAGTTCGAGCTTTCCCAGAAGGGCATCGAGCCTTTGAGCACCGAGGGCTTCGACTCGAAGAACTGGGTCCTGCTGGACTACTCGAACGTCATCGTGCATGTGTTCGTGCCCAACACCCGCACCTACTACGATCTGGAGCACCTGTGGGCCGACGGCGAGCCCATCGACATCTCGGAGTATCTGACGCCGGATAATAGTCTGTAAGGTTAGAGGTGCTGTGCGTCCGCCCTTGCGGGGCGGCGCGCGGCGTTTGACATAAGAGAAAAGTCTGGAGCTGAAAACAATGAAGTATGATTACAAGGCCGTTGAGGCCAAGTGGCAGAAGGTGTGGGAGGACGAAAAGACCTTCCATGCCGAGATCGACCACAAAAAGCCCAAGTTCTATGCCCTCGTGGAGTTCCCGTATCCTTCGGGCGCGGGTCTGCATGTGGGCCACCCCCGCAGCTATACCGCGCTGGACGTGGTGAGCCGCAAGCGCCGTCAGAACGGCTACAACGTGCTCTACCCGATGGGCTGGGATGCCTTCGGTCTGCCCACCGAGAACTTCGCCATGAAGAACCACATCCACCCGGCCATCGTCACCAAGAAGAACGTGGATCACTTCCGTGAGCAGCTCAAGGCTCTGGGCTTCTCCTTCGACTGGGACCGCGAGGTCAACACCACTGACCCCGAATACTACAAGTGGACCCAGTGGATCTTCCTGCAGCTGTACAAGCACGGTCTGGCCTACAAGAAGGAAATGAACGTCAACTGGTGCACCGGCTGCAAGTGCGTGTTGGCCAACGAGGAAGTTGTCAACGGCGTGTGCGAGCGCTGCGGCAGCGAGGTCGTCCACCGCGTGAAGAGCCAGTGGATGCTGAAGATCACCGCCTATGCCGACAAGCTCATCGACGGCTTGGACGGTCTGGATTACATCGAGCGCGTCGCCACCCAGCAGAAGAACTGGATCGGCCGCAGCCACGGTGCGGAAGTCAACTTCGGCACCACCGCGGGTGACACCCTGACCGTGTACACCACCCGCTGCGATACCCTGTTCGGCGCTACCTACATGGTCGTCTCCCGGAGCACGCCATGGTCAAGGAGTGGCTGGAAAAGGGCATCATCAAGAATGCGGATGCCGTTAAGGCCTATCAGGCTGAGGCTGCCCGCAAGAGCGACTTCGAGCGCAGCGAGCTGAACAAGGAAAAGACCGGTGTCAAGCTGGAAGGCGTCATGGGCATCAACCCGGTCAACGACAAGGAGATCCCCATCTTCATCTCCGACTACGTTCTGGCAACCTACGGCACCGGCGCCATCATGGCCGTGCCCGCCCACGACACCCGCGACTGGGAGTTCGCCAAGAAGTTCGGTCTGCCCATCATCGAGGTCGTCAAGGGCACTACGCCTTCGAACCTCGACGAGGCTGCCTTCACCGACGTTGCCACCGGCACGCTGGTCAACTCCGGCTTCCTCGACGGCCTGTCCGTCACCGACGCCAAGAAAAAGATGATCGAGTGGCTGGAAGGCAACGGCAAGGGCAAGGATAAGGTCAACTTCAAGCTGCGCGACTGGGTGTTCAGCCGCCAGCGTTACTGGGGCGAGCCCATCCCCATGGTCAAGTGCGAGAAGTGCGGCTGGCAGCCCCTGCCGGAGAGCAGTCTGCCCCTGACCCTGCCCGACATCACCGACTTTGAGCCGGGCCCCGACGGCGAGTCTCCGCTGGCCCGCCACAAGGACTGGGTCAAGACCACCTGCCCCTGCTGCGGCGGCCCCGCTACCCGCGAGACCGACACCATGCCCCAGTGGGCCGGTTCCTCTTGGTACTTCCTGCGCTATATGGACCCCCACTGCAAGGACGCCATCGCTTCCAAGGAGGCGCTGGAATACTGGTCTCCGGTGGATTGGTACAACGGCGGCATGGAGCACACCACTCTGCATCTGCTGTACAGCCGGTTCTGGCACAAGTTCCTGTACGACATCGGCGTGGTCCCTTCTCCGGAACCCTACCAGAAGCGCACGGCCCATGGCATGATCCTCGGCCTGAACCCCCACAGCTTCGTCAACCTGCCCGCAGAGGAGCAGGACAAGCTGCTGAAGGAGTACGGCAGCCAGAAGGCCGCCGAAAAGGCTCTGGAAGAAAAGTACGGTGAGATGGCCCGCCATCCCATCGTCAAGATGTCCAAGTCTCTGGGCAATGTCATCAACCCGGACGAGGTGGTGGACCAGTACGGTGCCGACACCATGCGTCTGTACGAGATGTTCATGGGCGACTTCGAACAGGCCGCTCCGTGGCAGACTTCTGCCATTGCGGGCTGCAACCGCTTCCTTGACCGTGTGTGGACCCTGAGCGACAAGCTGGTGGACGGCGAAGGCTACCGCCCGCAGGTGGAGACTCTGATGCACCAGACCATCAAGAAGGTCAGCGCAGACATCGAGGGTCTGAAGATAATACCGCCATCGCGCAGCTGATGACGCTGGTCAACACCCTGTACGACAACGGCGGCGCGACCAAGGCTGAGTTCGAGACCGTTGTCCAGCTGCTGAACCCCTTCGCTCCCCATATGACCGAGGAGCTGTGGGAGAAGCTAGGCCACAGCCACGACGAGCAGCTGGCCTACTATCCCTGGCCCAAGTACGAGGAGGCCAAGTGCGTCGAGTCCACCGTGGAGATCGCCGTGCAGGTCAACGGCAAGGTCAAGGCCCGTCTGAAGGTCGCTGCCGACATCACCAGCGAGGATGCCATTGCCGCCGCCAAGGCTGAGCCCGCTGTGGCCGAAGTGCTGGCCGGCAAGACCATCGTGAAAGAGATCTACGTCAAGGGCCGTCTGGTAAACCTCGCGGCCAAGGGTTAATTACTTTTTCCATCAAATCCCCCACCGGGGGATTTGATGGATGGAATCGATCCGTAACAAAGGGCGAGAGAATTCTTTCGAAAAAACTTTCAAAAAGGTTGACGAACGCATGAAAATGCGCTATACTGTCTACTGTTAGTTACCATGTAACAACGAAATTCCTGCCTCACGGTCCAAGGGAGGGAATAAGATGTCGGAAATTCGTGTTAAAGAGGGCGAGTCGCTGGAAAGCGCACTGCGTCGCTTCAAGCGGAGCACTGCTCGCAGCGGTGTGCTCGCAGAGGTCCGTAAGCGCGAGGCTTACGAGAAGCCGTCTGTTAAGCGCAAGAAGAAGTCCGAAGCAGCCCGCAAGCGTAAGTTCAAGTAATTAACTGCTTGAAATCGCTGGTTGTTTAGATTTCAAACGTGTTGCTAACGCTGATGTAGGAGAGCCTGAGAGTTTCAGGCTCTCCTATTTTCATTTACGAGGCTCTCTCAGTCAATGCTTCGCATGGCCAGTTTTCCCAAAGGGAGAGCTTACGAGGAAGGAGGAACATGAATGCTGATTACCCCTGAATACGTCTTCCAAGACGTCACCCACATCACGCCGGAGTGGCTGGCGGCAAAGGGCATCCGGGCGCTGGTGCTGGACATCGACAACACTCTGACGGCAGACCGCAGTCAGGAGCTGCCGGAGGAGGTGGCACAGTGGCTGGCTGAGATGCGAAACGCGGGCATCGGGCTGACCATCGTTTCCAACGGTGCCGAAAAGCGGGTGCGCCCCTTCGCCGAAAAGCTGGGGCTGGCGTACCTCTACCGCTCGGCGAAGCCGCTGCCTTTTGCGCTGATGGTGGCCCGCCGCCGGATGGGAGTCCGCCGCCGGGAGATGGCCATGGTGGGCGACCAGCTCTACGCCGACCGGATGGCCGCGGCGCTCTACGGCATCCCCGGCCTGATGGTCATCCCACGGGGGCCGGACCTCGGCGCACAGGTCATCCTGAAGCGCAAGTGGGAAAAGCGCCACTGGCAGAAGTATTACGACCGGGGAGGGAAGACGCTGTGAGCGAGTGGCATATCCGGTTCGGCACTGCCGGCACCAGCGACAGTTTCGCTGCGCAGGGCGGCAAAACCAGCCTTGACATCCCGGAGTACACGGCAGAGATGGGACTGGACGCTTTCGAGTACCAGTGCGGCCACGGCGTCCGGCTGGGGCTGGACAAGGCGGCCAAGATGGCGGCACTGGCCGCCCCGAAGGACATCTTGTTCAGCGTCCATGCTCCCTATTATATTTCCATGTCCAGCCTCGAAGAGGACAAGCGGCTGAACAGTGTGAATTACCTGCTGCAAAGCGCTGCCGTCTGCCGGGCGCTGGGCGGGCAGCGGGTGATCTTCCACTCCGGGAGCTGCGGCAAGCAGAGCCGGGAAGCCGCCCTCGAAAAGGCGCTGGACACCCTCCGCCGGGCCCAGACCGCGCTGGACGAGGCGGGCTTTTCGGACATCACCCTCTGCCCTGAGACCATGGGCAAGATCGGCCAATTGGGCACGCTGGACGAGGTGCTGGAGCTCTGCAAGGTGGATGAACGCATCACGCCCTGCATCGATTTCGGCCACCTGAACGCCCGCACGCTGGGCGGCATCGCATCCAAGGCCGACTATGCCGCCATCCTTGACAAGGTCGAAGCTGCCCTCGGCGGTGCACGGGCCAAGCGGTTCCACGTCCACTTTTCCCGCATCGAGTATTCGGCGGGCGGCGAAAAACGCCATTGGACCTTCGCCGAGACCCAGTTCGGCCCGGAACCCCAGCCCCTGATGGAGCTGCTGGCCGAACGGGACTTGGAGCCTGTCATCATCTGCGAGAGCGCCGGGACACAGGCGGAGGATGCCTGTACGATGCAACGGCTCTATGGGGAGGTGGCATCGCGCAAGCGATGACGGAGAGGTTTTTTCGTCTTTATAAACTTTTTACTCAAACCCCTTGCCAAATCATGTGGGATTGAGTAAAATAAATAGAGATATGCGTTAAGCATCAATGAGATTTTACTAATGGAGGAATTCCTATGATTTCTGCAGGCGAGTTTCGCAACGGCGTGACCTTTGAGCAGGACGGCCAAGTTCTTCAGGTCGTTGAGTTCCAGCACGTCAAGCCCGGCAAGGGCGCTGCCTTTGTCCGTACCAAGACCAAGAACGTCATCACCGGCTCTGTGGTTGAGACCAGCTACAACCCGACCGCAAAGTTCCCTCAGGCTTTCATCGAGCGTAAGGACGTCACCTACAGCTATGAGGACGGCGATCTGTATCACTTCATGGACAACGAGACCTACGATGATATCCCGGTCAACGCTTCCGATGTCCCCGATAACTTCAAGTTCTGCAAGGAGAACGAGCCGTGCAAGCTGCTGAGCTACAAGGGCAAGGTCTTCAGCGTTGAGATCCCCAACTTCATCGAGCTGGAAGTCACCCAGACCGAGCCGGGCGTCAAGGGCAACACTGCTACCAACACCCTGAAGCCCGCTACCGTCGAGACCGGTGCTGAGATCCGCGTCCCCCTGTTCATCAACGAGGGCGACCACATCCGCATCGATACCCGCACCGGCGAGTATATGGAGCGCGTCTAATTTTACCGACAAAACCGGGCAGCGGGTAACCGTGTGCCCGGTTTTTTGCTAACGGAAAACGGCGCAAGCCGTGGACCGGAGGAGTAATTGAAGGAGGTCATTCTTATGAGAGAAAAGGCTGCATACCTGAAGGGCTTGGTGGAGGGCCTCGGCATTGACGAGACCACCAAGGAAGGCAAAGTCATCAAGGCCATGAGCGAGCTGCTGTGCGAAATGGCACAGGCCATCGACGGCATTGACGAGGACGTGACCCAAGCTTACGACCAGATCAACGACCTGAGCGAGGAGCTGGAAGACCTCGAGGCCGATCTCTACGAGGACGACGAAGAGGCTGACGAAGCCGAAGCCGATGACGCAGAGGCAGAAGAGGACGAGGACGACAACGCCGATGTTGCCAGCGAGCCTTACTATGAGGTCGCCTGCCCGGCCTGCGGCGAGACCGTTTACGTCAGCGAGGACGATCTGGACGCGGGGGAGGCCATCTGCCCCAGCTGCAAGGTCGCATTTGAAGTGGCGCTGGCCGACGATGAGGAAGCCGAAGAGGACGACGAAGAGGATGACGGCCCCGTGCAGTACGAGGTGACCTGCCCCGCCTGTGGCGCAACGGCCGTGTTCGAGGAGGGCGACCTGCTGGACGGTGAGCCCACCTGCCCCAACTGCGGCAAACCCCTCGATTTTGAAGTGACCGAGGAGTAATCGCGCATACAAAAAGACCCTGTCTCCCGTGGGAGGCAGGGCCTTTTTTCGTCACCGCGTAAGATCAGCGGTTCTCGTTTGCTTTCTGGAGCCAGATGCTGCCGATATCCAGTGCGTTGTACAGGCCGTTCTTGGTGGTCTGGCGGAACACGCGGGCTTCGGGGGCAAGGCTGTCGTTGGTGGAGAACACCTGCAGGTGGACCTTATCGGCCACCTCGACCCCGCCTACGGACTTGGTGCTCAGGATCTGCATACGCAGCACCTAAGGGTCGGTCATACAGCCGTAATACAGCTCGTTGTCCTTGGACGAGGGGCTTGCCTTTATAAGTCAGTTTGGGTGTAAATGGCATCGTGAAAGCCTCCCTATCGTTTAGATTCACTTTAGTATATCACACATCCGGGGGTGGTGCAAGCCAATGGGGACTTTCGAGTGGACTTTTTTGGCGCGGGAGATTTTTCCTTGACAAACGGTGTTAGGTTGTGTTATCATTCGCTCATAAGAGGTTTTTGCCGCTGACGGAACGTTGTGGAGCACCACAGTGCGGCAAAAAGCTGGTTTTGTCAATGCCGACCGTCTGGGCAGCCTTGCGCAACTGCTGCGCAAAGCTGCCTTTTTGTTTGAAGGAGGTTGTTTCCCATGAAATCTGATATCGAGATCGCACAGGAAGCGAAAATGAAGCCCATTGCCGAGATTGCCGCATCCTCGGCATTGCCGACGAGGACGTGATCCCCTATGGCCGCTACAAGGCCAAGATCAACCACCGCCTGATCCACAAGGCGTCCAAGCAGGGCAAGATGATCCTTGTGACTGCTATCAGCCCCACCCCGGCGGGCGAGGGCAAGACCACCACCAGCGTGGGTCTGGCCGACGCCATGAACGCTCTGGGCAAAAAGACCATGCTCTGCCTCCGCGAACCCTCCCTCGGCCCCGTGTTCGGCGTCAAGGGCGGCGCAGCCGGCGGCGGCTACGCGCAGGTGGTGCCCATGGAAGACATCAACCTCCACTTCACCGGCGACCTCCACGCCATCGGCGCGGCCAACAACCTGCTGGCAGCTATGATCGACAACAGCATCCAGCAGGGCAACCCCTGAACATCGACCCCCGCCGCATCACGTGGAAGCGCTGCATGGACATGAACGACCGTCAGCTCCGCTTCATCGTGGACGGCCTGGGCGGCAAGGTCAACGGCACCCCCGCGAGGACGGCTTCGACATCACCGTCGCCAGCGAGGTCATGGCCATCTTCTGCCTCGCCACCAGCATCTCCGATTTGAAAGAGCGGCTGGCGAAGATCGTCTGTGCCTACACCTACGACGGCAAGCCCGTCACGGCTGGGGAGATCGGCGCAGCGGGTGCCATGACTGCCCTGCTGAAGGATGCCCTCGACCCGAACCTGGTCCAGACCCTCGAGAACAACCCCGCCATCATCCACGGCGGCCCCTTCGCCAACATCGCCCACGGCTGCAACAGCGTCATGGCCACCAAGCTCAGCCTCTCGCTGGCCGATTACGTCATCACCGAGGCGGGCTTCGGTGCCGACCTCGGCGCGGAAAAATTCCTCGACATCAAGTGCCGCTATGCGGGCATCGCGCCCAGCGCCTGTGTGCTGGTTGCCACCGTCCGCGCCCTCAAGAGCCACGGCGGCGTGGCCAAGGCCGACCTGAACCAGCCCAACCTCGAAGCCGTCAAGGCCGGTGCGGCCAACCTCGTCCGCCACATCGACAACCTGAAAAACGGCTTCGGTCTGCCGGTGGTGGTGGCTATCAACGCCTTCCCCACCGACACCCCCGAAGAACAGGCCTGCGTCGAGCAGGTCTGCGCCGAGCAGGGTGTGCCCTGCGTGCTGAGCGAAGTCTTCGCCAAGGGCGGCGAGGGCGGCAAGGCACTGGCTGAAAAGGTGCTGGAGATCATGGAAGACCGCCCCATCCAGTTCACTTACCCGCTGGACATGCCCCTGAAGGACAAGGTCAAGGCCATTGCCAAGAAGATCTACCGCGCCGACGATGTGAACTTCAGCGCCGCCGCCAGCAAGACGCTGGCCGAGCTGACCGAGCTGGGCTATGGCGACCTGCCCGTCTGCATCGCCAAGACCCAGTACAGCTTCAGCGATAATGCAAAGCTGCTGGCCGCGCCCACCGGCTTCACCATGGAGGTGCGCGAGGTCCGCCTCGCCGCCGGTGCCGGTTTTATCGTGGTCATCTGCGGCAATATTATGACCATGCCCGGTCTGCCCAAAAAGCCCGCCGCCGTCAACATCGACGTCGATGCCGATGGCAAGATCAGCGGCCTGTTCTGAGCGTTTCCGGTAACAAAAAAATCCTCCCGATCAGACGACCGGGAGGATTTTTTGCGCTATACAAAAGGACAGCAACATGTTATACTGAAACCATGAAACAAGAATGGTGTGAAGCAGGACGTGAATTTTATCTGTGATCTGGACCCGGAAATTTATGGAAGAATTGTTCCCTCCATTCAAACACTTCATGTGATCGTTACGGATAAGCAGTTGGAACATATCAAAGAAAGACATCCGGATATTTCGGAAACGGTGATGGAACGACTGGCAGAGGTGATTTTATCGCCAGATTATATTATTGAAACGGAAATGCCCAATACAGCGAACATCTTAAAACGATTGGAGTTCAATGGGAAGAACTACCAGCTCGTTCTGCGCATTCGAACAGAATGTGATCCGCAGGAATTCCAGAACTCGATCATTACCTTTATGTCAGTTAATGAAAAACGCTACCGTCAATATCTGCGAAACCGCAAAATACTTTACAAGCACGAATGAATATGATAAAATAATCATAGGATAAGAGAGATATTTGAGGTGGTAAATTTCGTAGCGACCACACGCCGATGGTAACGACAGGGGCGTTTGCTCTGAGAGATGCAGGAGAATGCTACGCCTGCCAAATATCAATCGATGGGGAACGGTTTTGAGACCGTTCCCCGTTCCTGTTTTATGGGCAGAAAAAGGCTGCTGTGTGTTGCTCCAAAGCAACTGCACAGCAGCCTTTCTGCGTCTGTATTTACGCCGCCGCGGCGGTGGTCGTGGTGACGGTATGGGTGCGGAGGTAATCGACCCAGACGGTGTAGCCTTCGGGCTTGACGTGGTAGCCGTCCTTCTGGGCGTACTCGGCTTTCAGGTCGCCGTTTTCGTCGGCGAGGACTTCCCACAGATTGAGGAAGGCGCAGTTCTTTTCCAGCGCGATGGCGGCCAGCTCGTTGTTGATCTCACACAGCCGCTCCTTGTACAGGCCGGGGTGGGTGGCGCGGACGTCGGGCCGGACGGGCGTGATGGACTGAACGTAGATCTGGGTGTTGGGCAGCGTCTGGGTGACCATATCCAGCATGAGGCGGTAATAGGTGAGGAAGTTGGAATAATCGTCGTCCCGGTTGAGGACGTTGGTACCCAGCAGGATGTAGAGCACCTTCGGCTGCTGAGCGGCCAGCGCCTCCATGGGCACCTCCTTGGCGCCGTCCCGGCGGGTGCAGGTGGTGCCGTTGACCACGGCGCTGGGGCCGATGCCCTTATAGGCGCAGTAGGAGGCCTCCGGCAGGCCGGTGCTGTACATCTCCATGCCCTGCGTCAGGCTGTCGCCAAGGAAACAGGCTTGGGAAAAATAGCTGCGGTCCACGGCGGGGCTCTCGTCCAGCGCGGCGAGGCGGAAATCCATGGCGGTCGTGCCGTTTTCTGTGGTCTGGACGCTCAGCCGCCGGGCGGGCGTGTAGCTGATGGTGTTCCACTCGCTGCCCTGCAATTCCTGCTGGAAGATAGTCGGCCCCTGCACCACGGCGGGGGACTGCTCCCGATGGAGCCGCTTCCACAGCACCCCCACGGCGCTGAGCAGCACCAGCAGGAACAACAGCCCTGCCACGGCAAACATTCTGCGCCAACGCTTGCGGAGAATGCGGCGGCGGTATTCCTGATAATCGGCCATAAGACACCCTGCTTTCTGGAACGTTTTTCTTCATTATACAGCAGGACACGCCCCGGCGCAAGCGGCGGCGCAAACACTTTGCGTTATGGGGCTGTTTGTGCTATACTTATTCTGGTTTACTATGAAAAAACGTCGGATGAGGGTAAAAAGCCGCCTCCGGCTGGAACGGAAAAAGGCAGGAATCAAATTTTATGCTGCAAAATTCGGAATTGCATTATCTGGACAACGCTGCTACCACCATGGTGGCCCCGGAGGTGGCGGATGCCATCCACAAGGCCATGGAGGAGCACTGGGCGAACCCGTCCTCCCTCTACGCCCCCGGTGCCCGCAGCGAAGAGGCGCTGAACGCGGCCCGCGCCGTGGTAGCCCGGAGCCTCGGCTGCAAGTCGCGGGAACTATACTTCACCTCCTGCGGCAGCGAGGGCAACAACATGGCCCTGCTGGGCGCGGCCCTGACCCGGAAGTTCGGCAGGGGCATCGTGGTGTCCGGTTTCGAACACCCCAGCGTCCAGAAACCGCTGGAGCGGTTGGCGGCCATGGGATATGACGTCACGGTGGTGGCTCCGAACCCGGACGGCACGCTGGACATCAACAAAATGCTGGATGCCGTGGACAAGAACACCATCCTCGTGGCGTGCATGATGGTCAACAACGAGATCGGCACCCGGAACGACGTGGAGCGGCTGGCCGCCGAGGTGAAACGCAAAAACAACCGCACCATCGTCCATGTGGACGCGGTACAGGCGTGGATGCGGGTGCCCATCAAGTTGGCGAACATCGACACGCTGGCGGTCAGCGGCCACAAGATCCATGCGCCCAAGGGCGTGGGCGCTCTCTATCTGAGCGACAGTCTGGCACAGGCGTTCCAGCCGCCCTACCTCGGCGGCGAGCAGGAGCGCGAGAAGCGCCCCGGCACCGAGAATCTGCCCTATGCGGTGGGTCTGGCAGCGGCGGTGAGCCGCCTTTCCAAGAACATGAAGAGCCGGGATGCCGCCGTCCGCGCCCTGAACGCCCGGCTGCGGGAGGGGCTGAACGCTTTCCCCGATGTGGTCATCAACAGCCCGGACAGCGCGGTGCCGGAGGTGCTGAACTTCAGCGAAAACTGCATCAAGAGCGAAACGATGCTGGCCTATCTGGCCGAGCAGCAGATCTATGTTTCCTCGGCCAGCGCCTGTGGGCGGGGCCAGCCCAGCCACACCCTTGCGGCCATGGGCCGGGACCCGCTGGCCATTGACACGGCCATCCGGGTGTCGTTCTGCGCCGACAACACCCCCGAAGACGTGGATGCGTTCCTCAACCGCTTTGAGGACGGCATGAAGAATTTACAGAAGATCAGGAGATAACTATGCGTGAAATGATTATGGGCTATCAGGGCGAGATGTCGCTCAAGGGCCTCAACCGCAACCAGTTCGAGTCGGCGATGATGAAGATCCTGCGCTACCGGCTCAAGACCGTGGGCAAGTTCAAGGTCTACTGCACCCAGTCCACCTTCTACATGGAGCCGGAGGAAGAGGACATCGACATGGACCTTGCCTTTGACCGGGTGCGCACCGTCTTTGGTCTGGCTGCGCTGAGCCGCGCCGTGGTCTGCGAAAAGGACTTTGATACCATCTGCCAGACGGCGGAAGATTACCTCGGCGACAGCCTCCACGGCATCAAGACCTTCAAGGTGGAGGCCCGCCGCTCCGACAAGACCTACCCCATGACCAGCCCCGAACTGATGCGGGAGCTGGGTGCCTACCTGCTGGGCAAGCACAACTACCTGAAAGTCGATGTGCGCAACCCCCAGTTCAAGGTCATCGTGGAGATCCGCGATTACGGCGCGTATATTCACGGCCCCAAAATACCCGGCGAGGCGGTCTGCCTGTCGGAACCTCCGGCCGTGCGCTGAACATGCTGTCCGGCGGCATCGACAGCCCGGTGGCCGCCTACCGGATGGCCAAGCGCGGTCTGGCGCTGGATCACATCCATTTTGCCTCCCCTCCGTATACTTCGGAGCGCGCAAAACTGAAAGTTAAGGCTTTGGCCCAGAAGATCACCCCCTACACCGGCAGCACGAACCTCTTTGTGGTGCCCTACACCAAGCCGCAGGAGTACATCCGGGACAACGCCCCCGATGTGCTGTTCACGGTGCTGATGCGCCGCAGCATGATGCGCATTGCCAACCTCATCGCCCAAAAGCAGGGCAGCGAGGCCCTCATCACCGGCGAGAGTCTGGCGCAGGTGGCCAGCCAGACCGTGAAGGCCATCCAGTGCACCGATGCGGCACAGGACCTGCCCATCCTTCGCCCCCTCATCGGCATGGACAAGACCGAGATCATCGAGACGTCCCGCCACATCGACACCTTTGAGACGAGCATCCTGCCCTACGAGGACTGCTGCACCATCTTTACCCCGCCGCACCCGAAGATCCGCCCGGAGCTGGACGAGATCCTCGAAGCCGAGGTGGCGATGCCCGGTCTGACCGAGCTGGAAGCCAAGGCCGCCGAGGAGACCGAGCGCATCCGCATCCGGATCACCGACGAGATCGAGTTTGAGGGGTGAGGAAGATGACGGCGGAGATCATCAGTGTGGGCACCGAGCTGCTGCTCGGCAACATCCTGAACACCAACGCCCAGTACCTGAGCCGGGAGCTGGCGGCGCTGGGCATCACGGTCCAGCGGGAGAGCACCATTGGCGACAACCACGGCCGCTTGGCGGAGTTCGTCAACGAGGCGAAGGCGCGGTGTGACCTGCTGGTGTTTACCGGCGGCTTGGGCCCCACGGCGGACGACCTGACCAAAGAGACGGTGGCCGCATGCTTCGGCGATACGTTGGAGCTGGACGAAGCCGAGTGGGCGGGCATTCAGGAATACTTTGCCCGCTCCGGCCGGGAGACCACCCCCAACAACCGCAAACAGGCCATGGTGCCGGTGCATGGGAAGAAGATCGTCAACCACCACGGCACCGCCCCCGGCGCGTGGTTCGAGCAGGATGGCCGCTGCGCCGTCCTGATGCCGGGCGTCCCCTCCGAGATGAAGGCCATGTGGACCGAGAGCATCCGGCCCATGCTGCTGGAACGCCAGAACTGCACCCTGCACTCCATCACCCTGCGGGTGCTGGGGGGCGAAAGCAACTTGGAATACAAGGTGCGGGACCTTTTGGAGAATGCGAACCCTACCGCCGCCATCTACTGCAAGACCGGCGAGTGCGAGATCCGTATCACGGCCCGTGCCGCCACCGACGAGGACGGCGAAAAAATGTGCCGCGCATATGCCAAAAAGTTCTACGATCTGCTGGGCGATGCGGTGTATGATGAGGATGTAGCCGGGCTGGAAGAAACGCTGGTGCGCACCCTGAAGGAAAAGGGCCTCACCATCGCCACGGCGGAGAGCTGCACCGGCGGCCTGATCGCAGAGCGCATCACGTCGGTGTCCGGCTCCAGCGAGGTGTTCGGCTATGGCTTTGTGACCTATTGGGAACAGGCGAAGGCGAAGCTGGTGGGCGTGGAGCCGGAGGTCATCGCACGGTACAACGTGGTGTCGGCCCCGGTGGCGGCGCAGATGGCGCTGGGGGCCGCAGAGGCCGCCGGAGCGGATATCGCCGTCAGCGTGACCGGCGTGGCCGGGCCTACCGGCGGCGACGAGCTCCGCCCGGTGGGCACCGTCTACGTCGGTGCTGCGCGGGGCGGGACGGCCTACGTCAAAAAGCTGTTCGTCTCCCGCCCGGACCGTGCGTGGGTCCGCGGGCGCGCCGCACAGACCGCGCTGGAACTGGCGCTGCGTCTGGCGCAGGGGAAGCTCCCTGACGGCACAAAGCCCCTTGCCGCTGCCCGGCAGCACGACGCTGCCGCGCTGGATGCGCTGGACAAGGCATTTTTGAACAAATAGAACGCAGGGGTGAACGAAATTGAACGAAGCAAAGGCCGGATGTGTGCTGCGGCTGTTCGGTGCGCCGGACGCCGCCGTGGGGGCTGCCGTGGGGCAGTTCCCGCCCCAGTGGAATGCTGCCGCCCAGTGGAAGAGCCGGGGGCCGAAACGCTGGTGGCCCTCTCGGCGCAGAGCGCGGCGGGGCTGAAAAAAGCCGTGGGCGCACTGCGGAAACCTTCTCCGCCGACCTGTACGGGGCGGGGGAGACCACACTGGCCGAAGCCGTCGTCGCGGCACTGGAAGGCCACGACCGGCTGCTCATCTGCTCGGATGCGGCGGCGGGGACGCTGCTGGAAGCCCGGCTGGAAACGGTCCCCGGTGCGGAAAAGGTCTTTGATTTCGGGGCGCTGAGCTACGCCCACCCCAAGGCCGGGGCCCAGATCGAAAAAGCGGGCCCGTGCCCGCCTTCCGAAAGGCACCACGGACCCCGTCCGCCTTGCGCTGGCGCGGGCACAGGCAGCCCGGCGGGTAGTAGGGGCCGACCTTGCGGCGGGCTGTGCCGAGCGGGAGCAGGACTGCGTGCTCATCCTCAGCAGCAAAAAAGGCTGCTGGCTGCGGACGGTGCAGCGGACGGACAAGCCCGCCCTCTGGCTGCTGGATATGATCCGCCGCGCCGCGTGCGGGCTGCCCCAAGCGGAGGGCACGGGCTTTCTGCCCGCCCGGAAAGCCGAAAAAACGGCCCAGCCCGAAGCTGCCCCCGCCCCCAAAAAGCCCCGCCGCGCCCGGCGGGTGCTGGTGGTTTTGCTGGTGCTGGCCGCTCTGGCGGCGCTGGCAGCAGCCGGGGCGTGGGTGTACACAGGCGGCAATTTCTACGCCCTGCCCCAGCGGCTGCATTCGCTCTGGGCGGACGGCGTGCCGCACGCGGGCGCGAGTTTCTTGTAACGGAAAGGCACCTTTGCTGCGGCAAAGGTGCCTTTTGTACAGGATTTTACAGAAAGTTCATCGGAAAACGGCATAAAATCTGCCCAACGGGTTTGACGGGTTTTGTGCTTTGGTGTATCATATAACTGTGTAATTACTCTATCGGGCGGGATGCCGCCCAGATTTCCAAATAGATGAGGTGTAAGAATGTCCTTTGCTGAAAAAATCTTCGGCACTTTCTCGGATCGCGAGCTGAAAAAGATCAACCCGCTCACCAAAAAGGTGCTGGCACTGGAACCCCAATATCAGGCAATGTCCGACGCCGACTTACAGGCCCAGACTCCGGCGCTGAAAGAGCGGCTGGCCAAGGGCGAGACGCTGGACGATATCCTGCCCGATGCGTTCGCCGTCTGCCGCGAGGCCGCTTGGCGTGTGCTGGGCATGAAGCACTTCCCGGTGCAGATCACCGGCGGCATCGCGCTGCACCGCGGCGACATCGCCGAGATGCAGACCGGTGAAGGCAAAACGCTGGTGGCGACCCTGCCCGCCTACCTGAACGCCCTGACCGGCGAAGGCGTCCACATCGTCACCGTCAACGATTATCTGGCCAAGCGCGACAGCGAGTGGATGGGCAAACTCTACCGTTGGCTGGGCCTGAGTGTCGGCCTGATCGTGCAGGGCATCGACGGCGACAGCCGCCGCCGCGCCTACAACGCCGACATCACCTACGGCACCAACAACGAGTTCGGTTTCGACTACCTGCGCGACAACATGGTGACCTACAAGGACAACATGGTGCAGCGCGGCCATGTCTACGCCATCGTCGATGAGGTGGACTCCATCCTGATCGATGAGGCCCGTACCCCGCTGATCATCTCCGGCCGCGGCGAGGATTCCTCCAGCCTGTACACGCAGGTGGATCGCTTCGTCCGCACCCTGCGCAAGAGCGTGGTGGTGGAGCTGGAAGACAAGGTGGAGACCGACGAGCAGACCGACGGCGATTACGTCGTGGACGAAAAGCACAAGAGCTGCACCCTGACGGCGAAGGGCATCAAGAAGGCGGAGGAATATTTCAAGATCGAGACCTTGCCGCCGCCGAGAATATGACGCTGGCCCACCACATCGATCAGGCCATCAAGGCTTATGGCGTCATGAAGAAGGACATCGACTATGTGGTGAAGAACGGCGAAGTCATCATCGTGGATGAGTTTACGGGCCGTCTGATGATCGGCCGCCGCTACAACGAGGGTCTGCATCAGGCCATCGAGGCGAAGGAAGGCGTGAAGATCGCTGCCGAGAGCAAGACGCTGGCCACCATCACCTTCCAGAACTACTTCCGCATGTACAAGAAGCTGGCCGGTATGACCGGTACGGCCAAGACCGAGGCCACCGAGTTCACCGAAATTTACGGCCTGAACATCGTCACCGTGCCCACCAACCGCCCGAACATCCGCAAGGATTACCCGGATGCTGTCTACAAGACCGTGAACGGCAAGTACAAAGCCGTCATCGAGCAGGTGATGGAGTGCCACAAGAACGGCCAGCCGGTGCTGGTGGGTACCGTCAGCGTCGAAAAGAGCGAGACGCTGGCCAAGATGCTCCAGCGCTACACCCGCGACTTCAACGTGCTGAACGCGAAGAACCACGAGCGCGAGGCCGAGATCGTGGCACAGGCCGGCAAGAAGGGCGCCATCACCATCGCCACCAACATGGCGGGCCGTGGTACCGATATCATGCTGGGCGGCAACGCCGAGTTCATGGCCAAGGCCCAGATGCGGAAAGAGCACTTCTGCGAGAACCTGCTCGACCCCGAAAAGCCCGAAGACGCCGACCCGAATGCGGTGGAACTGCTGCTGACCGAGGCCAACGGCCACGGCGACACCACGGACGAGAACATCCTTGCGGCCCGCAAGCGGTTCGATGAGCTGTACGCCCAGTACAAGCCCGCCATCGAGGCCGAGGCCGACGAGGTGCGCAAGGCGGGCGGCCTGTTCATCATCGGCACCGAGCGGCACGAGAGCCGCCGCATCGACAACCAGCTGCGCGGCCGTGCGGGCCGTCAGGGCGACCCCGGTGCCTCCCGCTTCTACCTGAGCCTCGAAGACGACCTGATGCGCCTGTTCGGCGGCGACCGCGTTTCCAGCCTGATGGACACCCTCAAGCTGGACGAGGACACCCCCATCGAGAACCGGATGATCACCAGCACCCTCGAAAGCGCCCAGAAGAAGCTGGAAGGCCGCAACTTCGAGATCCGCAAGAACGTGCTGAAGTACGACGATGTTATGAACCAGCAGCGCGAGATCATCTACGGCCAGCGCCGCAAGGTGCTGGACGGCGAGGACATCAGCAACGAGATGCACAACATGCTGCGGGAGAACATCGACTCCAGCTGCAAGCAGTTCCTCGCGGGCGATGTCAAGGACGAGTGGGACTTCGGTGCCCTCCGCCGCCATTATCAGGGCTGGCTGACCACCGAGGAGGACTTCCACTATACCGTCGCCGATTACGACAGCATCTCGGTGCAGAGCATCGCCGACCTGCTGTATGACCGCGGCATGGACATCCTGAACGACAAGGAGCAGCGCTACGGTGCCCCGCTCATGCGTGAGCTGGAGCGCATCTGTCTGCTCAAGTGCGTGGACCGGCAGTGGATGGACCACATCGACAACATGGACCAGCTGCGGCAGGGCATCGCGCTGCGGGGCTACGGCCAGAAGGACCCCGTTGTGGAGTACCGCATTGAGGGCTTCGACATGTTCGACCAGATGGTCGATTCCATCCGGGAATCCAGCATCAAGATGCTGCTGACCATTGAGGTGCGCGGCGCGGGCGCTGCCCCCAAGCGGGAGCAGGTGGCCAAGCCCACCGGCGAGGGCTTTGTGCCCGGCAACGGTGCACCCGGCGCCAAGGGTGCCCCCAAGGGCCAGCCCGTCCGCGTCATCAAGATCGGCCGCAACGACCCCTGCCCCTGCGGCAGCGGCCTCAAATGGAAAAAGTGCACCTGCGCCCAGTACCACCCCGATGGGGCCAACGGCGGGGAGCAGTAAACGCTTAAACAGAAAAGCACCCGCCGATCATGATGCACAAGCCTCACCCCAGAAAAGAGCTGCTGGAATATCAGGTGAAGCAGCTGATCCAAATTGTGGAGCAGGAGGGACTTCTATGAATAACACGATGGAATACAAAGGCTATGTGGGCAGCGTAGAGTTCTCGGAAGAAGACGGCTTGTTTTACGGCAAGGTGATGGGAATCCGGGCGCTGATCTCCTACGAGGGCGCGACGGCGGCAGAGCTGGTCAGCGATTTCCACGGGGCGGTAGAGGATTACTTGGCTCTGTGCGCAGAAACGCATCAGGAACCGGAGCGGGCTTACAAGGGCAGCTTCAATGTCCGCATTTCGCCAGAACTGCATAAGCAGGCAGTCGTTTTTGCGGCGGCACACAATATGAGCTTGAACAGCTTTGTGGAGCGGTCCATTCAACAGGCTGTTCATGCCAGATAAAGAAAAAGGGAGCTGATTTGGAATGATGACCTCGAAGGATTGGATGGCAGAGGCAAAGGTGCTGGAGCCCCAGCTGCAGCAGTGGCGGCGGACGCTGCACCAGCACCCGGAGGTGGGCTTCGACCTGCCAAAGACCCGCGCGCTGGTGAAACAGGCGCTGACCGAGATGGGCTATACTCCGCAGGACTGCGGCAAGGCCGGTATCATCGCGCTGGCGGGCGGCAAGCGCCCCGGCAAGACCATCCTGCTGCGGGGCGATATGGACGCGCTGCCCATTCAGGAGGAGTCCGGTGTGGACTTCGCTTCCGAGGTGCCCGGCAAGATGCACGGCTGCGGCCACGATATGCACACGGCCATGATGCTGGGCGCGGCCAAGCTCCTCAAGGAGCATGAGGACGAGCTGGAAGGCACCGTCAAGCTGGAATTCCAGCCCGCGGAGGAGATCTTCCAAGGCTCGCCGGATATGCTGGCCAACGGCCTGTTGGAAAACCCGAAGGTCGATGCGGCGGTGATGTTCCATGTGATCGCGGGGATGCCCCTGCCCTCCGGCATGGTGCTGGTGCCCCACGGCGGCATCACCATGGCCAGCTGCGAGCAGTATCACATCGTCGTCCACGGCAAGGGCGGCCACGGCTCCATGCCGGAAGCGTGCATCGACCCCATCACGGCGGCGGCACACATCCACATCGCTCTGCAGGAGATCAACAGCCGCGAGATGGACCCCCACAGCTTCGGAGTCTTTACCACCGGGCGGTTTCAGGCCGGTGCGGCGTCCAACGTCATCCCCGATACGGCGGAGATGTGGGGCACCATCCGCACCATCGACCCTGAAAACAAGGTGGGTGAGCTGATCCACAAGCGGATGACCGAGATCGCGCAGGGCGTGGCGGCAGCCTACCGCTGCACCGCCGAGGTCAGCTTCAGCGACTTCTGCCCCTGCATGGTGGTGGACGACGCCCTCGCCGAGAACGCCATGACCTATATGACCGAGCTGATGGGCCAAGGTGCGCTGGACATGAGCAAGCTCACCGGCGGCAAACCCGGCGGCGGCAGCGAGGACTTCGCCTTCGTCAGCCACGAGGTGCCCACCGTCAGCATGTTTATTGCGGCGGGCAACGCCAAGGAGGGCTACACCTACGGTCAGCACCACCCCAAGGTCAAGTTTGACGACAGCATCCTCTTCGCGGGCAGCGCGGCGTACAGCTATTTTGCCCTGCGGTGGCTGGAAGAGCACAAGTAACCGATCAAACAAAAGAAGCTCTGACCGATCCGGATGTGACTGGTCAGAGCTTTTTGCTGTCTTGGGGAAAAGGCCGAGCAACAACAGAGGCCTTTGAACAATACATTGCGGGGCGGCTGCTCGATCAGGCGCTCCGGTGAAACCTAGAGCGGATCAGGCAGCCACAAAGACTTTGCGCAGGGAGGCGTTGGACTCGATGATCTTGACCAGCAGCACACCCAGAACCGTGCAGCTGATGAGCTCGCCGATGCCGACGGAGATGCCGTTGGTGATGCAAGCCAGCCACAGCGGCGCGGAGGAAGACGGATCGGGGAAGAGGACGGCAATCTCAATGCCAATGATGACGGCGTTGAAGAGAACCGGCGGCAGGGAAGCGGCCAGTGCCAGCCCCTTGAAGCGGACATTCCGCAGCTTGTAGGTGACCACACAGGCCAGCAGGGTGGCCAGCGTGCCGAAGATGACATCCACGATGGTGGAACCCAAGAGGTTGGCAAGGAAGCAGCCCAGCACGACGCCGGCGATGTACTCCGGGCCGAAGATGGGCAGCAGGCAGAGTGCCTCGGCTACGCGCACCTGAACGGCACCGTAGGAGAAGGGCTGCAGCGCCATGCACAGCACCACATAGATGGCTGCGACGACTGCGCAGCGGGCCAGTTTGCGGACGGAAAGGTTCTGATTCATGATAGTACTCCAGCGGTTTGATTTTGACCGCACAGGAACCGCCAGCTCCTGTGGGTTTAGCCCGGCGCGGTTTCGAGTCCGCACGGGGAGCCTAAAATCCTAAGTTGCTCTTTAGGGTCGCTGCGCCGTTGCACAGCAAAAGGGAGTATAGCATAAATTTGGACGGATTGCAACGGAAAATGCAAAAATACCCGCTGTGACCGGGAAGATCGCAGCGGGCATTCCCAAACGCTTAATCGCGGCTGTGGCCGACGTAGACCATGGCGACGGTGTCGGGGCCGGTGTTGGCGGAAACGACGCCGCCCAGCTCAAAGGTGATGAGCGGCGGCTTGCCGAAGGCTTTGCGGCAAGCCTTTTCGAGGTCGGCGGCCTGCGGGATGTTGGTGTGGCCGATCATATAGTCGAAATCCTCCACGCCTTCGCTCCGCTTCTTGGCCAACTCCACCATGGCGGGCACGACCTTGTCATCGCCGCGGACCTTGGCTTCCACCTTGGTCTTGCCGTCGATCAGGGTGATGATGGGGCGGATGCCCATCAGCTCGCCCATGACGGCAGCGGCGGCGGAGATGCGGCCGCTCTTCTTCATCTGCCGGAGGCTGTAAGGTCCGAGGACGATCTCCATCTTGTTCATCTGGCTCTCAAACTCGTGGATGACGTGGCTGATCTCCGCGCCGTTCTGCAGCTTACGGGCCATCTCGCACAGATACCAGCCGAAGGGCATAGAATAGGTGTGGGAGTCGATCAGGTGGATCTTCAGGTGGTGCTCCGGGCGCTCCTCCCGCAGCATCCCCTGCGCCATGACGGCGTTGTTGTAGGTGGAGGAGCCGGAACGGTTGATGGGCACATGGATGACGTCCGTGTAGCCCTCGTCAACGTATTGGCAGTATTTTTCGCAGAACTGGATGGGCGTGATGGCGGCGGTGGAGGGGACGCCCTTGGCCGCGCGCATCTTGGCGTAAAACTCTTCGTTGGAGCAGCTCTCCCGCTCCACATAGTCCACATCGTCCAGCAGGATGTGGAAGCTCATAATGTCGATGTTGTATTTCTCGGCCATCTCCTGCGGGATGTCGCAGGAGGAATCGGTCAGGATCGCGATCTTGCTCATAATGTCCCTCATTTCCATTCATAATCTCGTAAGTGGCCGTGGTCCAGCAGCTCCGGAAATCCCACTGGCGCAGGACCTCATACACGCCCACGGCGACGCTGTTGGACAGGTTCAGGCTGCGGCAGGTGTCCCGCATGGGCATCCGGATGCAGTGATCCTGATGGGCGGCCAGCAGCGCTTCCGGCAGCCCGGCGTCCTCCCGCCCGAAGACGAGGTAGGCCCCGTCCGGGTAAGCGACGTCGGTGTAGCGCCGGGGCGCCTTGGTGGTGAAGTAATAGAACGGGCCTTCGTTCTTGGCGAAGAAATCCTCCAGCCCGTCGTAATAGCTGATGTCAAGGTAGTGCCAGTAATCCAGCCCGGCGTGCTTGAGCTTCTTGTCGTCGATGGCAAAGCCCATGGGGCCCACCAGATGCAGCCGACAGGCCGTGCACGCGCAGGTGCGGGCCACGTTGCCGGTGTTCTGAGGGATGCGGGGTTCCACAAGGACGATGTTCAGGGTCGGTTTCTCACTCATGCGGCACCCTCCCTCAGAACTCGCGCTGCGGGCACAGGCGGGGCAGCAGCGGCTCAAACCAGACGCCGAAGCGGGTGTCCTGCCCAGCGGGCGTCTTCTGGATGGCCAGCGAAACGAACTCCGCCGCGTTGTCCGCTGCGGCGCTGAGGGCGTTGCCCTGAATGAGCGAGCCGATGAGCACCGCGCCGTACAGATCGCCTGTGCCGGGGAAGCTGCGGTCGATGTGCAGCTTTTTGATCACGAAACGGTCCTTGCCGGAACCGGCGCAGCCGATGTACTTGCCCATGGGAAGGCCGGTGACCACGGCGTTGGGGGCCAGCGTGACCAGCGCGTCGGCCAGCGCCTGTGCGGCGGCTTCGTCCAGCTCGGCGGGAGCAGGGTCTTTCTGGAGCAGCAGGGCGGCCTCGGTGGCATTGGGCAGGATGAGGTCGGCCTGTGCGGTCAGCTTCCGCATCCGGTCGATGAAAGCCGGGGTCACGGTGGAGTAGGCCTTGCCGTTATCGCCCATGACGGGATCCACCACTTTGCGGGCATTGGGCCAGAGTGCAAAAGGCTTTTTCCGCCAGCGCGACCTGTTCCTCGCCGCCGAGGTAGCCGGTATAGATGCACTCAAATTCCAGCCCCAGCGCGTGATAGTGCTCCAGCGCGGCGGCACCGTAGGCGCCGCCGTCCATCCGGGCCGGGGTGCCAAACCCGCCCGTATGGGTCGAGAGCACCACGGTGGGCAGCGCCACGGGCTGAATGCCCATGACCGACAGCACCGGCAGGATGACTGCAAGGCTGCACCGCCCCACACCGGACAGGTCGTGGATACAAAGAACTTTTTTTGGTTCAGTCGGTTTCAACAAGAAAGTGGCCTCCTTCGCGCCATCGAACGGGCCCATAGCAAGCCCAGCTTATCAGCATACAATACAGTATACCACATTTTGCGGGACAAAAAAAAGCGTATAGTGGATTCATTTGGCGGAAATAATACCCTCAGCGGCCAAAAATGCAGGGAACGAAAGGAGAAATTTTTATGAGAAATGAACACAGACAGTCTTCGGCAGTGGGTTGCTTCTGGGCATGGCGGCGGGCGCAGCGCTGGGTGCTGCCGGGATGATGGCCATGAACCAGAATCCGCGGCAGGTCAAGCGCACGGCCCGCAAGCTGGCCAAGGGCGCGGAACACGCCGTGACCCAGCTGGATGACATGGTAAGCGACTTCGTGGAACGGAAGATGGACCTGTAACCCCGAAACGAAAAACCTCCCTGTCCGCGCATTGTGCGGGCGGGGAGGTTTTTGGATGCGGAGCCTTACTTTTTGTTCCAGATGCACATCCGGGCGGTGGTGTTCAGTTCGCCGAGGAGGGACATATCCATCTGGATGTTGCAGGTGACGGTGATGGATCTGTTCACGTCGCTGCCGGTGAGGACCGAGGCGGGCAGGTTCTTGATGGTGAGCACGGCGGTGCCCTTTTCAAAATCGCCGGTCAGGGTGCCGTCGTAGGTCACATCACCGATGGTCAGGCCGGACAGCGAGCCGGTGACGCCCATCTTGGACACCTGCTTCACCGGCAGGGTCAGGGTATAGGTGCCGTTGGCTTGGTGGGTGAGGGTGGCGGTGCGGTCGGAGTCCACGCCGGTGTTGGCCATGGATTCCTTATCGGATCTTTCCTTCCAGAATTTGACGCCGACGGTCTGGCTGGCCGCTGCACCGGCCCCGATGGCCAGCACGCACAGCAGCACCAGCGAGAGCAGCGCTGCGCCGGAACGTTTCAGGAATTTCGCCATAAAAGATCAGCCTTTCTATGCCGCAGAGAGCGGCAACTTCGCCGGGGCAGCAGGGCGGCACCCGGTTTGCCACCGCTAAGATAACATAAGCAGCGGGAAATGTCAACTGAAAGAGAAAGAAGCCGCGTGCCCGACTCCCTCAGTCACGGCTTCGCCGTGCCAGCTCCCTCTCAGAGGGAGCCTTAGCGCAACGGCAAGCGGTGACGAAAGGAGTGAAGCAGCGGCTCCTCTTACTGATAGAGGCTCTTACAGTTCAAAATTGGGGTCGTCCTTCAGGACGTGGATCTCGCTCATATAGGGGCTCTGTTCGGGGTCGGCGAAGGGAGCGTCCTTGACGTACTTATTGAGCTGGACGGCGGTACGGGCCGGGTCGGCGATGGTGCCGGCGCCGCCGATGCAGCCGCCGGGGCAGCCCATGCCCTCCAGCAGGTAGCCGTTGTACTTGCCGGCCTTGGCCATCAGCAGCAGCTTCTTGCACTCAGCCAGACCCTGTGCGGACGCGATCTTGACGTCCATATCGGGGTGCCACTCCTTGATCTTGTCGGCAACGGCCTTGGCAACGCCGCCGGACTGGGCAAAGCCGCGGCCCGCTGCGGAAGCGGAGCACAGAGCGGCTTCGTTCTCATCGACCTCCAGAGCGTCGATGTCGAGATCCTTGCCCTCCATGATGCCGGCCAGCTCCTCAAATGTCAGGACGAAATCGACATCGCTGCGGACGGTGCGGCGGGAAGCTTCCAGCTTCTTGGCGGCGCAGGGTCCGATGAAGCACATGCGGGCGGTGGGGTCCTTCTGCTTCATCATGCGGGCGGTGAAGACCATGGGGGTCATGGTCATGGAGATGTTCTTGGCCAGAGCGGGGAAGGCCGTCTTTGCCATCATGCTCCATGCCGGGCAGCAGGACGTTGCCATGAAGTCCAGCTTCTCCGGGACCTCTTCAAGGAAGTCGTGGGCCTCGTCCACGGTGCACAGGTCGGCACCGATGGCGACCTCCACCACATCGTAGAAGCCGATGGCCTTCAGGGCAGCCTTGAGCTTGCCGGTGGAAGCCAGACCGGGGAACTGGTTGATGAAGGCGGGGGCCACCAGCGCATAGATGCGGTCGCCGCGGTTGAAGCCTTGGATCAGCTGATAGATCTGGCCCTTGTCGGCGATGGCGCCGAAGGGGCAGTTGACGAGGCACTGGCCGCAGGAAACGCACCTGCTGTAATCGATCTCGGCACGGCCCAGCTCATCGGAGTGGATGGCGTTCATGCCGCAGGCGGCGGCGCAGGGGCGCTCCTGCTTGATGATGGCATTGTAGGGGCAGACATCGACGCAGCGGCCGCACTTGATGCACTTTTCCTGATCGATGATGGAACGGCCGCTCTCCCAAGTGATCGCCTTCTTGGGGCAGACCTCCATGCAGGGGTGAGCGAGGCAGCCTTCGCACAGGTCGGAGACCTTGACCAGCTTTTCGGGGCAGCGGTTGCAGGCGAACTTGATCACGTTGACCAGTGGGGGATCGTAATACTTATCGGCGATGGAAGCGTCCTCCAGACCGGAGACGACGCTGTTGTGCTCGTCCATGCGGCGGGTGGGCAGACCCATGGCCAGACGGACGCGCTCCTCGACGATGGCGCGCTCCAAGAAGATGTCCTTGCGGAGCTTACCCTCTTCACCGGGGATGATGGTGTAAGGGATCTTGCGCATCAGGTGGTTGGCGGCCTCGCCCTTCACGTTGGCGTAGGCCATCCGCGCCACCTCGGTGAACACTTGGCGGCGGATCTGGATGACCGTCGTATTGATTCCTCTAAAACTCATTCCAATCTCTCCTTGTATAGAAACCACAAAACATCCCGCCGCACCGCAGCTTTTTCATGGATGCGGCAGCGTATCTTCTACGGGCATTGTTGGTACCGCACCGCTGCAATCAGCGCGCTGGCCCGAAGATTCCATATTCATTTTAACACAAAGACGCTCCCATGAAAAGAGCAAACGCTAAAATTTGTTAAACAATTCTCAAATGGTGAGTATGAACAAAATTCGCATTGAAAATTCAGCAAAGTGCCGCACGGACCCGCTCGCCGTCGTACTTGCCGAGGCGGACGCGGACGATCTCGCCGCTCTTATGGCCGGGGGCGGAAACGACCACCGGCACATACAGCCGGGTGTAGCCGGTGAAGAGGGTCTCGCTGAGGGGCGTTTCCAGCAGCACTTCGTCCTCCATGCCCTCGTATCCCTTGAGCACCTCCCTGCGGATGTCCTCGGCGATGGCGTTCATCTCCCGGCTGCGGGCCTGCTTTTCGCGCTCATGGACCTGGTCGGGGAAGTCGTAGGCGGGGGTGCCGCTGCGGCGGGAGAGGGGAAGACGTGGACTTTCAGGAAGCCGATCTCCTTCAGGAACGCGCAGCTCTCCCGGAAATCTTCCTCCGTCTCGCCGGGGAAGCCGCAGATGCAGTCGGTGGTGAAGCTGACCGGGCGGTCGCCGTAGGCGGCGCGGAGGTCGGCCACGACCTTGGCGTACTGTTCCGCCGTGTAGACCCGGCGCATCCGGCGCAGGGTGGCGGAGCAGCCGCTCTGCAGACTCAGGTGGAACTGGGGGCAGAGCTTGTCCACCGCCGCCAAGCGGGTGATGAACTCCGGCGTCAGAATGTCGGGGTCGAGGCTGCCGAGGCGGATGCGCTGGATGCCCTCCACCTGCGCGCACTTTTCCACCAATTCCACAAGGTTGGTGCCGGTGTCGAGGCCGTAGCTGGGCAGGGAGATGGCGCTGAGCACGACTTCCCGGTAGCCGGCGGCGGCAAGCTGGTGCAGCTCGTTGAGGATGCTGGCCTCGGCGCGGCTGCGTACCGGGCCGCGGGCGCGGGGGATGACGCAGTAGGCGCACTGGCGGTTGCAGCCGTCCTCTACTTTAATGAACGCGCGCGTGTGAGTCTCGAACCGCTCCACGGGCAGCTCCTCGAACAGCTCCCCCCGCTTGTGGGGCGTGACGGCCACGATCCGCTCGTGGCCATCCAGCAGCTTGAGCACATTGTCGAGGATGGCTTTCCGGTCGCCGTTGCCGCAGACCAGGTCGGCCTCCATGAAGTTGGCCGCCTCTTCGGGGAAGGCCTGCGGGTAGCAGCCGGTCAGCACCGTGACGGCACCGGGGTTCTCACGTTTTGCGCGGCGGAGCCATTTGCGGCTCTTCTGGTCGCCGAAGTTGGTGACGGTGCAGCTGTTGACCACAAAGACGTCGGCCTCCTCGCCCTCCGGGACGATGGTGAAGCCCGCGCCCCGGAACATCTGCTCCAGCGCCCCGGTCTCGTTCAGGTTGACCTTGCAGCCAAGGGTATAAAAACAAACTCGCATGAGAGTATCCTTTCGATGAACGGCCTCGCCCTCTCAGTCTCGCTTCGCTCGCCAGCTCCACTAAAGGGGGAGCTTTTTGGCGGAGAAGGGCAAGCCCGTTTATAAATAACAGAAACCATCTAATTATAGCAGATTTTTTCCTGCGAGAAAAGAGCATTCCACCTTAAAATTTTGCATAGAATGCAACCAGAGACTTTACGCGGGGAGGTACGAGGAATGGAACGGAGAAATTTGGCCCTGCTCTGTGCGGGGGGTGCTCTGCTTCTGGCTGTTTGCGCTGGCCTTCGGGTCGGCGCAGGGCGCGGGGCTGCGGGTGCAGGTAGCAGCAGGGGAAAGCCGACGAAGCGGCCCTCGTCAGCGCTCCGGCGGCGCAGGAGACGGCGGCTGCGGAAGGCCTTTCCCTGACCTGCCGGGCGGCGGTGCTGGTGGAGCCGGAGAGCGGGCGGGTGCTCTACTACGAAAAGAACCCCGACGAGCGGGTGCCCATCGCGTCCATCACCAAGCTGATGACTCTGCTTCTCACCTTTGAGGCCATCCATGGTGGAAAACTCACCCTCGACACCCTTGTGCCGGTCAGCGAACATGCGTACCACATGGGCGGCAGCCAGATCTGGCTGGAACCGGGGGAGCAGTTCACGCTGGACGAGATGCTGCGGGCCATCTGCGTTTCGTCGGCGAACGACGCGGCGGTGGCCGTGGCCGAACTGGTGGGCGGCAGCGAACCGGTCTTCGTGGAGCAGATGAACGCCCGCGCCGCGGAGCTGGGGATGACGAACACCAGCTTCCGCAATGCGTGCGGGCTGGACACGGAGGAACATCTTTCCACGGCGCGGGACGTGGCCACCCTGAGCTGCTACATCCTGAACACCTGCCCGGAGCTTTTACATTATACGGGGATCTGGACGGACAGCCTCCGGAACGGCCAGACCCAGTTGGTGAACACGAACAAGCTGCTCAAGCGGTACAGCGGCATCACCGGCCTCAAGACCGGCACCACCAGCGGCGCGGGGGTCTGCATCTCGGCCAGCGCCACACGGGACGGGCTGACCCTCATCGCGGTGATCTTGGGGTCGCCCTCCAGCGCCGACCGGTTCAACGCTGCGACGACCCTGCTGGACTACGGCTTTGCCCATTATGCGGCGGTGCCGGTGCCCCAGCTGCCCGACCGCCCGCTGGAACTGGCTGTCAAGGGGAGCGCGGAGCAGACCGTGCCGCTGGATTACAGTGCCCTGCCCGGCTTCGTGCTGCTGGAAAAAGGCGCGGGGGCCGGTCTGCGGGCGGAGCTGACCCTGCCCGAAGCGCTGGAAGCGCCCGTACAGCGGGGGCAGAGCGTGGGAAAAGTGGGAATTTATGCGGGAGACACCCTGCTTTCCGAAGCGGAAGTAACGGCGGCGGCAGATGCGCCGGTGCTGACCTTCGGGGATGCGCTGGAGCTGCTGTGGCAGAGCCTTTTGGGCGCGTGAGAACCAAAAGAAACACAATACCGCCCAAAAGCGGTTCGCGGATGCAGATCGGCTTTGGCGGGGCTGAACAAAAGATAGCGGGACGGCCAAAAGAACACTATTAAAATTGTATGAAATCCAAGGATTTTGGCCTTGACTTTGCGGTGACAGAACGGTACACTTATACCAAGAAATATCCTCGAAGGGCAAAGTGCCCGCAAAAACGTTTGGAGGTTCTGATAGAATGAGCGTCGTTCTGAATACAAAGCACCTCTCCGGCTTTATCAACGAAGAGGAATACAAGGCCATCTATCCGCAGGTGGAAGCCGCCCACAAGCAGCTGGAAGCCAAGAATGGCCCCGGCAATGACTTCTTGGGCTGGATGTATCTGCCCCGCGATTACGACAAGGAAGAGTTCGCCCGCATCAAAGAGGCCGCCAAGAAGATCCGTGAGGACTCCGAGGTTCTGGTCGTCGCCGGTATCGGCGGCAGCTATCTGGGTGCCCGCGCCGTCATCGAGGCTGTGAAGGGCCTGTACCACAACGAGATCGAGAACGGCCTGAAGATCTACTTCTGCGGCAACAGCATCAGCCCCACCTACCTGAACGATATCATCGCTCTGTGCAAGGGCAAGAAGTTCTCCATCAACGTCATCTCCAAGTCCGGCACCACCACCGAGACCTCGCTGGCTTTCCGCGTGCTGCGCAAGCTGCTGGAAGATGAGGTGGGCGTGGAAGAAGCCAACAAGCGCATCTACGCCACCACCGACCGTGCCAAGGGCACTCTGAAGCAGCTGGCGGACGCGCAGGGCTGGCCCACTTTCGTGGTTCCCGATGACGTCGGCGGCCGCTACTCCGTGCTCTCCGCCGTGGGTCTGCTGCCCATCGCCGCTGCCGGCATCGACATCGACGAGCTGATGAAGGGCGCAGCCGACGCCATGGAGCGCTTCTCCGTCCTGAGCGAGGACAACGACGCTTACAAGTACGCCGCCATCCGCAACATCCTGTACCGCAAGGGCAAGGCGGTGGAGATCCTCGAATGCTACGAGCCGAACTTCACCCTGATGAACGAGTGGTATAAGCAGTTGTTCGGCGAGAGCGAGGGCAAGGACAACAAGGGCCTGTTCCCCGCAAGCTGCATCTTCTCCACCGACCTGCACTCCATGGGCCAGTTCATTCAGGAGGGTTCCCGCCTGATGTTCGAGACCATCGTGGATGTCAAGAAGCCCGCAGAGGATCTCTTCATTGAAAAGCTCGAAGGTAACTTCGACGGCCTGAACTTCCTCGCTGACCAGAACATGAGCGTGGTCAACCGCAAGGCCATGGAGGGCACCATCCTCGCCCACACCGACGGCGGCGTGCCCGAAGTGGTGATCGAGGTCGATGACCTGACCGCTTACAACGTCGGCTACCTGATCTACTTCTTCTGGCGTGCCTGCGCATGCAGCGGCTACCTGCTGAGCGTGAACCCCTTCAACCAGCCGGGCGTCGAGAGCTACAAGAAGAATATGTTCGCGCTGCTGGGCAAGCCGGGTTACGAGAACCTGACCGCCGAGCTGGAAGCAAAGCTGAAATAAGCTGAAAAACAAATGATCCCCCGCCGGAAGGCGTGGAAAATACAGGAGGACAGAACTATGATTAAACTGATTGTTGGCGCAAAGGGCTCCGGTAAGACCAAGGCGATGATCGACATGATCAATGATTCGGTCAAGACCTCCAAGGGCAACGTCGTCGTCGTCGAGAAGGGCATGAAGCTGACTTACGACATCGCTCCTGCTGCTCGCCTGATCGATCTGGATGAGTACAAGGTCGCTGGCGGCGAGATGCTGTACGGCTTTGTTGCGGGCTTGATGGCAAGCAACTACGATATCACCGACCTGTACATCGACGGCATCCTGAAGGTGCTGAACCACGACATCAACCGTCTGGGCGTTGTGCTGGATGAGATGGCTGCCATTGCGGGCGACTCCGTCAAGGTCACCGTCACCGTCAGCGCAGATGAGGCTGAGCTGCCCCACGACGTGAAGAAGTACCTGTGATTTTTTGAACTGAGACCATCAAGCGGGCAGGAAACCGGAGAATTTGAAATTTTTTCGGTTTTCTGCCTGTTTTGGTGTTGACAAAGGAAAGCTTTGGCGCTATACTAACAAAGCAGCCTTTTATGAGGTGTACTATGCGATTTGACCTGAGAAAGTTTATCGCGGCCGGCACGAAGCCTTACCACGCAGAGTTTCCCTGTGATTTGTCTGCCAAGGAGTTCGCCGGCGCAAGGATCCCACGGCCCGTTACTGCTGTTTTTGATGCAGAGACGGACGGTGAAGAGGTCCGGATGACACTGCGGGCAAAAGCATTGGTGCACGGAGAGTGCGCCCGCTGTCTGGACCCGGTGGAACGGGAAGAGACAGTCGAAGCGGAGTGGACAGCAAAGGAGCGAGATCTGGATGACCCGGATTTCGATCTTCCACTGGACGAAAAAGGCCATCTGGACGTAGACGAATGGCTGAGCCAAGAGTTTTTGTTCCAGATCCCGACGGTGCTGCTGTGCAGCCCGGACTGCGCGGGGTTATGCCCTCGCTGCGGTAAGAAGAAGGCAGAGTGTGTCTGCCCGCCAGAGGAAGAGGAGACTGCTCCCGCTGACGCAAGGCTCGCGATCCTCAAATCACTGCTGAACTGAGAAACCCATCAAGGAGGTGCAAAAATATGGCAGTACCTAAGAGACATCTTTCCAAGGCCCGCCGCGACAAGCGTCGCAGCAATGTTTGGAAGCTGGAGGCCCCTGCGCTGGTCAAGTGCAGCAACTGTGGCTCTCTGAAGCTCCCCCACCAGGCATGTGGCAACTGCGGTTACTACAAGGGCGAGGAAGTCATCAAGAAGGCCTAATTTGCGCAAAATTGGTGGCACATTGGTGTTATGTTGAGAAGGGGATGGCGCAATGCCTTCCCCTTCTTCTTTTGTACAAAACCTCTCAAGCGGGCTTACGGCTCGCCTGAGCTGACTGTAAACGTGTGTTCTGACGAGAAAATTGCGGTTCGCTTACGGAACCGGAAGCTGGAAAGGCAGGTGGGAGCATGGCGATCAAGATCGAGCGGATCGAAGAGGGCAGCGAAGCGCAGTCCCTCGGTCTGCAGCCCGGCGACGAGCTGCTGAGCGTGGACGAGAACGAGCTGAACGATACGCTGGACTATGATTTCTACACCGACAGCAAGAGCTTTCACCTGAAAGCTAAGGTGGCGGACGGCATCCGCGAGTGGGACGTGCACCGCGAAGCGCGCGGCCCCTTCGTCTGCGATTTCCACACCTATCTGGGCGACGAGAAGCACTCCTGCTCGAACCACTGCATGTTCTGCTTCATCGACCAGCTGCCCCCCGGTATGCGGGAGAGCCTGTATTTCAAGGATGACGATGAGCGGCTGTCCTTCTTGTTCGGCAACTACATCACCATGACGAACATGCAGGACCATGAGATCGACCGAATCATCAAAATGCACATTTCACCGATCAATATTTCGGTCCACACCACGAACCCCCAGCTCCGGGTGCGGATGCTGGCCAACAAGCGCGCGGGCGAGGTGCTCAAGTACCTGCCCCGCCTTGTGGAGGGCGGCATCGCGGTGAACTGCCAGCTGGTGCTGTGCCGCGGCATCAACGACGGCGACGAGCTGCGCCGCACCCTGACCGATCTGCTGGAGCTGACGCCGATGGTGCAGAGCATCGCGGCGGTGCCCTGCGGTGTGACCGATTACCGCAAGAACCTGTTCAAACAGACGCCCTACGACGCCGAGACCAGCGCTGCCGTCATCGACATCATGGAGGAGTTCGGCGACGAATGCCTCCGCCGCCACGGCAAGCGGATCATCTACCCCAGCGACGAGTGGTACCTGAAGGCCGGGCGTCCCATCCCGGACGGCTCCTTCTACGGCGACTACGACCAGTTGGAGAACGGCGTCGGCATGATGCGGCTGTTCGAGGAGGAGTTCCTCGCGGAGCTGGCAAAGCCCCACCGCCTCTTCGGCTCCAAGCAGATGGATGTGGTGACGGGGACCATGGCGTCCCCCCTCATCACCCGGATGATGGACGAGCTGCACCGCCAGTACCCCATGATCGAGGTCAACGTCCATACCATCCAGAACAAGTTCTTCGGCGGCAATGTGGGCGTGGCGGGCCTCGTCACAGCCACGGACATCATCGCCCAGTGCGAGGGCAAGCTGAAGAGCGGGACCCTCGGCGTGCCCGCCGTGATGCTGCGGGAAGAGAAAGATACCTTCCTTGACGATATGACCATTGCCCAATTGGGCGAGCGGCTGGGCGTCAAGGTGGAGGTCCTGCCCGTGAGCGGCGGCGACGAGGCCCGTGCGCTGCTCCGCACCGGCCTTCATATTTCGAGAAGAAGACATTGAGAGTGAGAAAACTCTGAAAGGAGGAACCCCCATGAGCAAACCGATCGTAGCAGTGGTGGGCCGCCCCAACGTGGGCAAATCCACCCTGTTCAATAAACTCTGCGGTCAGCGTCTGGCCATCGTCGAGGACACCCCCGGCATCACCCGCGACCGCATCTTTGCCAACTGCGAGTGGAGCGGCCACGAGTTCCTGCTGGTGGACACCGGCGGCATCGAGCCGAAGGCCACTGAGGGCATTCTGGCCCACATGCGGGAACAGGCGCAGATCGCCATCGACACCGCCGACTGCATCATCATGGTGACGGATGTCCGCAACGGCCTGACCGCTGCCGACGAGGACGTTGCCCACATGCTCCGCCGCAGCCACAAGCCGGTCATTCTGGCCGTCAACAAATGCGACAACGTGGGCGAGACCCCCATGGAGCTGTACGAGTTCTATAACCTCGGCTTCGACGAAGTCATGCCCATCTCGTCCGTCCACGGCCACGGCACCGGCGACCTGCTGGACGCCGTCTGCGCCCACCTCGATTTCAGCGAGACGGTCGTGGAGGAGGACCGCATCCCGGTGGCCATCATCGGCCGCCCCAACGTGGGCAAGTCCAGCCTGACCAACGCATTCTGGGCGAGAACCGGATGATCGTGGCCAATGAGGCGGGCACCACCCGTGATGCCATCGACACCCCCGTGGACAACGCCTACGGCAAGTTCATCTTCACCGACACCGCCGGTCTGCGCAAGCGCAGCAACATCACCGACGGCCTCGAACGCTACATGGTCGTCCGCGCGCTGGCCGCTGTTGAGCGCAGCCGCGTGGCCCTGATCCTCGTGGACGCAACGGTCGGCTTCACCGAGCAGGACAGCAAGGTGGCCGGCTACGCCCACGATCAGGGCAAGGCCTGCATCATCGTCGTCAACAAGTGGGACGCCGTGGAGGGCAAGGAGACCAACACCATGGAACTGCAGCGCCGGGGCTATGCCGAGTGCTTCAGCTTCATGGGCTATGCTCCCATCATCTTCATCTCCGCGCAGACAGGCTATAACGTCAACAAGCTGATGCAGCTCATCCGGGATGTGGACGCCCAGAACGGTGCCCGCGTGCCCACCGGCGTGCTGAACGAGATGCTGGCCCGCGCCACGGCTCGGATGCAGCCGCCCAGCGACAAGGGCCGCCGCCTGAAGATCTTCTACCTGACGCAGGCCTCCACCCGCCCGCCGACGTTCGTGGCCTTCGTCAACTCCAAGCAGCTGTTTCATTTCAGCTATCAGCGCTATCTCATCAACCAGATCCGCGAGAACTTCGGTCTGGAGCACACGCCGATCCGGCTGGTGATCCGCGAGCGCGGCAACGGCTCGGTGGGCGCAAAAAGACGTGTAAGGGGGCGACTGATGATGACGATCCTCATCGTCCTCGCCGCCGCCGCACAGGCCTATCTGCTGGGCAGTATCGACACCGGCATTCTGGTCAGCAAGTGCCTCTACCACGACGATGTCCGCAACTACGGCAGCGGCGCGGCGGGCATGACCAACATGCTGCGCACCTTCGGCAAGAAGGCCGCTGCCCTCACGGCGGTGGGCGATGTGCTCAAGGGCGTCGTGGCCGTCTGCCTTGGCCGGTGGCTGTTCGGCTTCCTGCCTGCGGATGCGGCGGTCTCGCCTTACCTCGGCGTCTATATGACGGCGATCCTTGCAGTCATCGGCCACACCAAGCCCATCTATTTCGGCTTCAAGGGCGGCAAGGGCGTTTTGGTGGCGGGCGGTGCCATTCTGGCCATCCAGCCCATCCTGCTGCCCTTTCTGACGATAGTTTTCCTGCTCTGCCTCATCCCCACCGGCATGGTCTCGCTGGGCAGCATCACGATGGCAGCCGCCTATCCGGTGCTGACTCTTATTTACGGCTTGCTCAAGGGCTTTGCCGCAGGGGACCTCGCGGTCTGCGTGGTGGGTGCGCTCATCATGGGCGGCATGGTCATCTACATGCACCGCGCCAACATCCAGCGCATCCGCGCGGGCAAGGAGTACCGCTTCGGCCAGAAACATAAAAAGAATTAAAAAATAGTTGACAAATCCCCTAGATGCTGGTATAATAACTCCTGTCGTCAGACAGAAATAAAACATGTGGGGGATTAGCTCAGCTGGGAGAGCGCTTGCATGGCATGCAAGAGGTCAGCGGTTCGATCCCGCTATTCTCCACCAAAAAGCACTGTACTTTGTAGGAAGTATGGTGCTTTTCTTTTTGCATAGACACAGCAAAAGGCGGTGGTCTCCCGCAATAAGGAAAGCCACCGCCTTGTCCGTATTACGATCAGAGCAGCCACTATAAAAACAAAACCGCACCGTACTTCAAAGATGAGGAACGGTGCGGTTTTTTAGCGATCAGAAGAGAGCCTTACATCTTCTCAGGGACGTTGATCTTGAACATGGTGAGCACGTTGAAGATGACGTTCTTGACGCCGATGCAGAGGGCCAGACGGGCCTGCTGGAGGGCAGGGTCTGCGCCCTGAATGCGGCAGTTGCCGTAGAAGCGGTGGAAGGCGCTGGCGAGGTCGATGACGAAGCGGTTGATCCGGCTGGGGTCGTACTTCTCGGCGGCCATGACGATCTCCTGCGGGAAGGCGGCCAGCATCCGGATGAGGTCCATCTCGGAAGGCTCGGTCAGCAGGGTGGCGTCCACCTGCTCGGCACCGGCGAAGGAGACCCCTTCGCTCTCCATCTTCTTGAGGATGGAGCAGATGCGGGCGTGGGCGTACTGAACGTAATAAACGGGGTTGTCGTTGTCGGTCTTGACGGCCTGATCGAGGTCGAAGTCGATGCCGCTGCCCGCGTCGTGCATGTTGAACAGGAAGCGGGCGCTGTCGATGGGCACCTCTTCCAGCAGGTCCGTCAGGGTGATGGCGTTGCCGGTGCGCTTGGACATGCGGACGGGCTGACCGTCGCGCATCAGGTTGACCATCTGCATCAGGACCACGTCCAGATCATTGCCCTTCAGGCCGATGGCGTCCATAGCGCCTTTCATGCGGGCCACATGGCCGTGGTGGTCAGCGCCCCAGACGTCGATGGCCTTGGCAAAGCCGCGGGTGGCCAGCTTGTTGTAGTGGTAGGCGATATCGGCGGCGAAGTAGGTGGGGATGCCATTGGCGCGGACGAGGACCTCGTCCTTGGCCTCCTCTTCGGTGCCGTCGTCGGTCTTCTTCTTGTTGACGGTGCCATACTTGGCTGCGTACTGGGCGCTGCGGTACATGATAGCGCCATCCTCGGCCTTGTAGCAGGCACCGAGCTCCAGCAGCTTGTCCACCACGGCCTTGACCGCGCCGGACTCGTGCAGGGTGCTCTCGTGGAACCAGACATCGTAATCGATGCGGTACTTGCCGAGGTCGCGCTGGAGGGCGGCAATGTTCTTGGGCAGGGCGTAGTCCACGAGGGCGTTCTTCAGGGACTCGAAGGCTTCGCTGGCGAACAGCTCCTCTTCGCTCATCCCTTGCAGGGGGCCACATAGGCGTCGCCGTGGACCTCAGCGAACTCACCGGCCAGTACCTTGATGTCGCCGCCCTGATAGCACTCGGCGGGCAGGGGATAGGCCTCCTCGCCGCAGAACTGCTGCAAATAGCGGACGGCAAGGCTCTTGCCGAACTTGAGGATCTGGTTGCCCGCGTCGTTGATGTGAAACTCCCGGGTGACGTCGTAGCCCGTCCAGTCGAGGACGGCAGCAAGGCAGTCGCCCAAAGCGCCGCCGCGGGCGTTGCCCAGATGCATCGGACCCGTAGGATTGGCCGAAACGAACTCCACGTTGTACTTGGCACCCTTGCCGTGGTCGGTGCGGCCGTACTCCTTATTGGCACAAGCGCCCAGCACCACGCCGGCCCAGAAGGACTGGGACAGGAACAGGTTGATGAAGCCGGGGCCGGCCACCTCGACCTTGGAGAAAACGCTGCCCTCGATGGAGGGCAGATGGGCGATGAGGGCATCGGCGATCATCTTGGGGGCCTTGCGCCACGTGCGGGCACCGGCCATGGCGAGGTTGGAGGCGATATCGCCGTTCTTGACGTCGGCGGGGATCTCCACGATGAAAGCGGGCAGCTCTGCTTCGGGCAGGGTGCCGTCGGCCATGGCGGCCTTGGCAGCCTCGGTCAGCAGAGCACGGGCCTCATCCAGCGCCGCCTGACGGGGATTGTAGTTCTGGTAGGTCTTTTCAAAGTCTGTCATTTAGTAGATCCTTTCCTGTAAATCGATTGCTTTTTTATCAGGCTGTCCTTCGTACAACCTCTCTGTCGCTTCGCGCCATCCGTCCACCCTCTGTCGCTTACGCGACATCTCCCTCCGGCCGGAGGGAGTCTTTCCTACTAGGGGAGATGGCGAGCGTGAGCGAGACTGAGAGGTTAGTTCGGCTTCTGTACGCTGATCTCCAGCGTATTGCGGTTGATGATGGAGATGGGGTCGTCGGCGTCGAGAAGGTAGCTGAAGGTGGCGGTGCCGCCCTTTTCGGAGAGGGCGCATTCAATGCCGTCGCCGGTGACGCCCAGCGTCAGGCTGCCGTCCTCCGTTTCATAGTAGCAGATATTGCGGCGGTCCCGCTCGACGATGAGCTGGGCGTTGGCCGGGCCGAAGCGGAGCATCGCCACCCGGCTGCCGTCGGCGGCGATCTTGATGGTGGTGGTGCAGCCCTCAAAACCGATGGTCTGGGTCTCTTTGTAGGTGATATAATATGTGTCGCCCTTTTTGACGAGGCTGCCGTAGGTCATGATCTCGATGCGGTCGTCCTCGCCCGTACGGACGGGCTGCATGTGGTCGAACTGCTCGGTGCGGCTCTTGATGCGGATGATGAAATCTTCCTTCACAGTTGTTTATCCTTCGCTTTAGAATTTGTCGATGGCGATCTGCTCCACCGGGCCGCCCTTGTACTCGCCGAGGAAGAGGTCGGCCGTCTGCGCAAAGCTGTCCGGCGTGTCGCTGACATAGAAATGCGCCTGCCCGGCGGGGTGGTCGGCCCGCAGCCCGCGCTCGCTGAGGGTGCGCTCCAAGTGGTGCGCGGCGGTCTTGGCCGGGTCCACCAGCACCACGTTCCGGCCCATGAACTCGCCGATCATGGCCTTGAGCAGGGGGTAGTGGGTGCAGCCGAGGATGAGGGTATCCACCCCGGCGTCCCGCACCTCGGTGAGGTACTGGGCGATGACCAGCTTGGTGATCTGCTCCTTATCCGGGGAGCTGTGGTCCACGTACCCGGCTTCCACCAGCGGCACAAAGAGGGGGCAGGGGCGGGCCGTGATCTCCACGCCCGGCACCAGCTTGCGCAGGACGGTCTCATAGCTGCGGGAGCGGATGGTGGCCGCCGTGCCGATGACGCCGATGCGGCGGTTCCGGGTGACGAAAGCGGCCTCCCGCGCGGCAGCGTCCACGACGCCCAGATAGGGCACGGGGAGCTTGGCGGCCTCTGCGGCGGGGTAGGTGCTGGACACCGTGCCGCAGGCGGCCATGATGCACTTGACGTTCTGGGAGAGCAGGAATGCGATGTCCTGCCGGGCGTACTGCAAGATGGTCTCCGGGCTGCGGCTGCCGTAGGGGACGCGGCCGGTATCGCCGAAGTAGACGATGTTCTCGTTGGGAAGCCGCTTGCGCAGTTCCTTCACGCCGGTCAGGCCGCCGAGGCCGCTGTCGAAAACGCCGATGGGGCGGTTATCCATGCTGCTTTTCCGTCCTTTCCAGCGCCAGCTCGATCAGGTGGTCGATCAGAGCCGGAACAGGGGTGCCCTCATGCTCCATGAGCTTGGGGTACATGCTGATGGGGGTGAAGCCGGGGAAGGTGTTGATCTCGTTGATCATCACCTTGTCGGTGCCGTGCTCCACAAAGAAGTCGCAGCGGGCGAGGCCCTCGCAGTTCAGGGCCGTGTAGGCCATGGCGGCGTAGGTCTTGACCTCGTCGAGCTTGGCTTCGTCGAGCTTGGCCGGGATGACCACCTGACTGACGCCGTTCTTGTACTGATCGTCGTAGGTGTAGAACTCGGCACCGGCCAAGATCTCGCCGGGGCGGGTGGCCACAGCGGGGTCGGAACCGATGACGGCGCACTCGACCTCGTGGCCGTCCACGAAGGCTTCGAAGACCACCTTGCGGTCGTTTCAGCGCAAGGGCGATGGCGTCCTTCAGCTCGGCGCGGTCATGGGCCTTGGTGATGCCCACGCTGGAACCGGCGTTGGCGGGCTTGACGAAGATGGGCCAGCCGAGTTTGGCGATGGCACCGTCGCAGACGCCTTCGAGGTCGGACTCGATCTCCCAGCGGTTCGCGGCCAGCCACTTGGTGTGGGGGATGCCGGCGGCGTCGAACAGGGCGTTGGCTACCGCCTTATCCATGCAGACCGCGCTTGCCAGCACGCCGCAGCCCACGTAGGGGATGCCGGCCAGCTCCAGCAGACCCTGCACGGTGCCGTCCTCACCCCACAGGCCGTGGAGCGCCGGGATGACCACGTCCACGTGGAGCTTCTCCACCTGCCCGGCGGGGGTGAAGAGGATGAGGCCGTGGTCGGCACGGTCGGGGCTGAGCACGCAGGGCATATTGCCCGGCAGCTCTTCCCAGCTGCCGTCGGCCATCTGGGCGCTGGAAGCCTCGGTGTACAGCCAGCGGCCCTCCTTGGTGATGCCCACGGTGAGCACTTCGTAGCGGCTGCGGTCGAGGTTGTCTACGAACGTCCCGGCGGACACGCGGCTGACCTCGTGCTCGCTGGACATGCCGCCGAACAAAACGACGACACAAAGTTTATCTTCAGATTGCATCATGATCTCTCCTGATCTTGCGAAAATTCTCTATATAGGTATAGACGCTGTTATTATACAATATATATGCGCGGGATGCAAGCGGGCAGAACGACAAAGGCGATAAAGAAAAATTTTTCAAAAAAAAAGTTGAAAAAACGAAAAAATCCGCTTGACGGATGGAAAAGGACGTGATACAATGATAACACCTCTTTTGCGGGGTTATTAAGTGCGCCCTGTTTTTAGGGCGCTGACCGCAAGCCGAGGGAGGTTCAGAACAACCGTTATAATGGAGGTGTCAACAAATGACCGTTAAAATCACTCTGGCTTGTACCGAATGCAAGCAGCGCAACTACAACACCATGAAGAACAAGAAGAACGATCCCGACAGACTGGAAATGAACAAGTACTGCCGCTTCTGCCGCAAGCACACTGTTCACCGTGAGACCAAGTAAGAAAGGCGGACAACATCATGGCAGACAAAACCGAGAAAAAGCCGGGCTTTGTGGCCAGAATGAAGGCCGCCGTGAAGGGCTTTTTGTGACCGCGTTGCAAAGTTCTTCCGCGACACGAAGAGCGAGCTGAAGAAGGTGGTGTGGCCGTCCAAAGAGGACACCAAGACCAACACCATCGTCGTGCTCGTCACCGTGGCGATCGCAGCCGTTGTCATGATCGCACTGGATGCCATTTTCGGCGGCATCTTGGGGCTGATCATCGGCGCCTAAACATCTTGAAACGGAGGTTTGAAAAATGGAAGAACAATCCAATGAAGCCCTCTGGTATGTAGTCCATACCTATTCCGGTTACGAGAATAAGGTTGCGAACGACTTACAGACCATGGTGGAAAACCGCCGCCTGCAGGATCTGATCTGCGACATCAAGGTTCCGACCGAGATGGTCCCGGAGATCAAGGACGGCAAGGAGCGTATGGTGGAGCACAAGCTGTTCCCCGGCTACGTTCTGGTCAAGATGGTCATGAACGACGATACCTGGTATGTGGTGCGCAACACGCGCGGCTGCACCGGCTTCGTCGGCCCCGCATCCAAGCCCGTTCCTCTCTCGGCGGAAGAGGTCGAGAAGATGGGTGTTGAGAAGGCGGCTCCGCTGACCGTCGATTTCAAAGTCGGCGACACCGTGCAGATCACCGCCGGCCCGCTAGAAGGCTTTATGGGCCTTGTCGAGGGCGTCGACACCGAGAGCTTCAAAGTCAAGCTCAAGGTCAATATGTTTGGCCGCGAGACGCCCGCAGAAGTGGACATCGCGCAGGTCGAACTGCCGTAACCAACCGGCATCCGTTTACCAAGGTAAGACCGCAGTGCGGTTCTTATAGAGCGTGGGCATTGGGCTCATGCTCGTGGGAGGCGCCTACACGGGCGCCGCAACTCACCACAGATTTTTGGAGGTGCATTTATCATGGCACAGAAAGTTACTGGCTACATTAAGCTGCAGATCGAGGCCGGCAAGGCGACTCCGGCTCCCCCTGTTGGCCCTGCTCTGGGTCAGAAGGGCGTCAACATCATGGCCTTCACCAAGGAGTTCAACGAGCGTACCAAGAACCAGATGGGTTATGTCATCCCCGTCGTCATCACCGTTTACGCTGACCGCTCCTTCAGCTTCATCACCAAGACTCCTCCGGCAGCCGTTCTGATCAAGAAGGCCGCTGGCATCAACACCGCTTCCGGCAAGCCCAACAAGGAAAAGGTCGCTTCTCTGACTGCCGCTCAGGTGGAAGAGATCGCAAAGACCAAGATGCCCGACCTGAATGCTGCTTCTCTGGAAGCTGCATGCAGCATGGTCCGTGGCACCTGCCGCTCCATGGGCGTCACCGTCGAGGGCTGAGACAACAACAGTGGGAGGGCATAAGACTGCCCGCATGACCACATAGGAGGATATACAATGAAACATGGCAAGCACTATGTCGATGCTGCTAAGCAGGTCGATTTTTCTAAGCTGTATGATATGAACGAGGCTCTGGAGCTGGCTTGCAAGACCGCTTCCGCCAAGTTCGACGAGACCGTTGAGCTGCACGTCCGTCTGGGCGTTGACGGCCGCCATGCTGACCAGCAGGTCCGTGGCGCTGTCGTTCTGCCCAACGGCACCGGCAAGACTGTCCGCGTCTGCGCCATCGCAAAGGGGGCGCTGCTGCCGCTGCTGCTGAGGCAGCCGGCGCTGACATCGTTGGTGATGACGAGCTGATCGCCCGCATCGCCGGCGGCTTCATGGACTTCGACGTTGTTGTCACCACCCCTGACATGATGGGCCGCGTTGGCCGTCTCGGTAAGGTGCTGGGCCCCCGCGGCCTGATGCCCAACCCCAAGGCTGGTACTGTCGCTCCCGATCTGGGCAAGGCAGTCACCGAGGCCAAGGCTGGTAAGATCGAGTATCGTCTGGACAAGCAGAACATCATCCATGTCCCCGTGGGCAAGGCATCCTTCGGTGCAGAGAAGCTGTACACCAACCTCGACACCGTTATGAGCGCCATTGCAAAGGCAAAGCCCGTTGCTGCAAAGGGTACCTACTTCAAGAGCGCTACCATCGCTACCACGATGGGCCCCGGCATCCGCCTGAACACCCTGAAGTACGGTGTCTGATTTGAAGAAATAAAACCTCTCAGTCTGCGCTTTGGCGCAGCCGGCTCCCCTAGCAGGAGGGCTAAATAGAGGAAAATAAAAATCTTCAAAAAGTACTTGACAACACCGCGCGTTTGCGGTAAAATAACCATGCTGTTTTTGAGACAGCAGGTGCTGGAGTTCCAGCGTAAGGCTATGCCGCCTGCCGAGAAACGCGCGTAACGTTGTTTTATGCCTCTTTCTCGGACACAGTGCGGGAAAGAGGCTTTTTTCATGCAGAACTCCGGTTTTTCGATACAAGTTTAAACGAGGTGAAACCGAATGCCCAGTGCAAAGATTCTTTCTGAAAAGCAGGCTTATGTCGCTGATCTGAAGGCAAAGTTTGAGAGTGCGGTTTCCGGCTGCGTCGTCGCTTACGGCGGCATTAACGTCGAGAACGACACCAAGCTCCGTAAGGAGCTGCGTGAGGCAGGCGTCGATTACATGGTCGTGAAGAACACCATGCTGCGTCTGGCTGTTAAGGGTACTTCTCTGGAGGGTCTGTCCGAGAACTTCAAGGGCGATACCGCTATCGCTTTTGCTCACGAGGAAGATCCTATGTCCGCTGCCCGCATCCTGTGCAAGTATCAGGATGGCGATAAGTCCAAGAAGTTCGTCGTTAAGGCAGGCTTCATGGAAGGCAAGGTCATGGACGCTGCCGAGACCAACGCCATCGCAAAGCTGCCCAACCGCGAAGGCATGCTGTCCATGTTTGCAGGCGCCCTCACCAGCACTCTGTCTGGTCTGGCTGTTGCAATGCAGGCTTATGCCGACAAGCAGGAGGAGCCCGCTGCCTGATGGCCGCGTGACCGCTGCTTAAAACAAAGAAATCAACAAACAAAACCATTTATATTGGAGGGTTATTACCATGGCTTCTGAGAAGATTACTGCCATCATCGACTCCGTCAAGGAGCTGTCCGTTCTGGAGCTGAAGGAACTCATCGACGCTTACTGCGAAGAGTTCGGCGTCTCCGCTGTTGCTGCTGCTGCTCCCGCTGCTGCTGGCGCTGCTGCTGCCGCTGAGGAAGAGAAGACCGAGTTCGACGTCATCCTCGCTGAGGCTGGCGCTACCAAGATGCAGGTCATCAAGCTGGTCAAGGAGATCACCGGTCTGGGCCTGAAGGAAGCTAAGGCTATCGTTGACGGCGCTCCCAAGGCTGTCAAGGAGAAGGCTTCCAAGGCTGAGGCTGAGGACATCAAGAAGAAGCTGGAAGAGGCTGGCGCTAAGGTCGAGATCAAGTAATTTGGTCCCCCTGAACGTTCTTTCTTGAATCTTTATTCTTGAAAATGAAGGCGCTCTCGTCGAAAGACGGGGGCGTCTTTTTTGTATGCGGCTCCTTCCGGAAGTCTTGACAATTCCGGAATAAAATGATATGATTATGATATCAGAAAGAAACACTTCCGGATCCCACAAGGAGGAACTCTGTTATGGAAGAAAAGATTCTGCAAACGAAGAAAAACGGCATGGCCGTCCTGCTGCTGACGCTGGCGGGCTATGTGGCGGCAATCGCTGCCTTTGTGTTGGCCGTGTTCCAGATGGAACGGGATAACTACATTCTGGGTGTGCCGCTGTTGATCGTGTCCATCGTGTATGTGGTCGCGGGCATCTTTGTGCTCTGCGGCCTGAGGGTCCTCAAGCCACAGGAAGCGCTGGTGCTTACCCTGTTCGGCGATTACATCGGCACCCTGAAAGGACAGGGCTTTTACTGGGTGAACCCCTTCTGCACCGCCGTCAACCCGGCCGCAGGTACCCGCCTGAGCCAGAGCGGAGATGTGAACAACGGGGAAAACACCCAGTTCAAGGCAGGCGGCAGCGGCAGCACCCAGACCGCTCAGCTGACCAGCAAGAAGATCTCGCTCAAGATGATGACCCTGAATAACTCCCGCCAGAAGATCAACGACTGCCTCGGCAACCCGGTGGAGATCGGTATTGCGGTCATCTGGCGCGTGACCGATACCGCAAAGGCGGTCTTCCATGTGGACAACTACAAGGAGTACCTGTCTTTGCAGTGTGACAGCGCCCTGCGCAATGTCGTGCGGGTGTATCCTTACGATGTGTCTCCCAATGTGGACACCACCGGCGACGGTGTGGCCGATGAGGGCAGCCTTCGCGGTTCCTCCGAAGTCGGGGCCAAGCGCATCCAAAACGAGATTCAGAAAAGCGTGACTGAGGCGGGCATCGAGATCATCGAAGCCCGCATCACCTATCTGGCCTACGCGCCGGAGATCGCAGCCGTCATGCTCCAGCGCCAACAGGCCAGCGCCATCATCGACGCCCGCAAGATGATCGTGGATGGTGCGGTCGGCATGGTGGAAATGGCGCTGGAACGTCTGAATGAAAACAAGGTGGTGGAGCTTGACGATGAGCGCAAGGCAGCAATGGTCTCCAACCTGCTGGTGGTGCTCTGCGGCAACCGTGACGCTCAGCCCATTGTGAACAGCGGCAGCCTGTACTGATGGCCGAACCGAAAAAACAGGTCCCGCTCCGTCTGAACGCGAAGCTCTACGACGCCATTGCCGCATGGGCGGAGGATGACTTCCGCTCGGTGAACGGGCAGATCGAGTATCTGCTCACCGAGTGCGTGCGTCAGCGGAAAAAGAATGGCAGATATGTCTCGGATGAGATCGACGTGCCGCCGGAATTGGATCTCAAATAACAACAAAAAAAGACCTGACAGCGGGAAAACTGTCAGGTCTTTTTGTATCTTTGGATCAATTGCTGTGGCTGTTCCAGCCGCTCGACGGGATCACTTGGCCGTCGGTGGTGCACCAGAGGGCCTCCACACCGTCGAGGGATTCGACGAGGGCTTGGCCTTCTTCCAGCGGCATACAGAACAGGCCGGTGGTGAGGCAGTCGGCCACGCCGGAGTCGGGGGCGAGGACGCTCACGCTGTCGAAGTAGGCGGCGGGCTGAAGGGTGGCCGGGTCGATGAGGTGGTGGTAGCGGACGCCGTCCACGACGTAGTAGCGCTGGTAGTCGCCGCTGGTCACAAGGGAAAGGCCGCTCATCTTGACGGCAGCCACGGTGGAGCTGCCCTTGGTGTAGACCTCGGAGGAGTTCCAGGGGTTTTCCACGCCGCCGATCCACGCGGAGCCGTCGGGCTTGGTGCCGATGGCCCGGAGATTGCCGCCCACGCTGATGAGGGCGCTGGTCAGGCCCCGCGCCTCGGCGGCCTGTGCCGCCATTTCCACGGCGTAGCCTTTGCCCACGCTGCCCACGTCCAGCGACATTTCCGGGTCGGCGAGGTAGACGGTCTTGGCGTCATCGTCGATGACAAGGTTTCCGATGCTGCAGTGCTGGGCGGCGGAGGTCAGCTCCTCCTGCGTGGGAAGCTGGTTGTTGGAGTCGTCGTCATCGGCAAGGGCGGCCTCGCGGTAGTTGTGCCAGATGTTCAGCACGCTGCCCATAGCGATGTTCAGCTTGCCGCCCGTGGTGTCGTACATCTGCTGGGCCAGTTCCAGCATCCCCAAAATTTTGTCGTCCACCGTGACGGGGGCCTTGCCCGCGTTGTCGTTGATAGTTTTGACGTTCACGATGCCGTCATAGTCGTTGTAGATGTCGTAGAGCTTGTGGTATTCCAGCAGGTCTGCGTGAAGGGCGGTCATCTGAGCGTTGAAGTCCTCTTCGCTGTCGCAGTAGGCGATGACCTGCGTCACGGTGTCGAAGGCATCGTAGAAGACGGTGGAGTAGCGCTGCGGGCCGTCGGCGGTGCCGGAAGTGCTGCCGGAGCCGGACGAGGCGGCCCCGCCGCACCCGGCCAGCAGACTCAGGCAGAGGGCGGCAGAAAGGAAAACGGACAGGATGCGTCGGATGTTCATGCTTGGGTGGTCTCCTTTGCGGCAGTGAAGGCGGCGTGCTCCTCCTGCAGGTGGGCCAGCAGGTCGCCGAAGACCCAGCTCTTGTTGGTGGGGGTGACCACGGCCTTGAGGGGGATGTTCACCTGCGCCTGTTTCATCAGGTCCAGCAGGGTGTCCACGTCCTTATCTTTGAAGTTGGCAAGAACGAGGGCCGGCGGGTAGGCGCTGGGTTCCAGCATCAGCGTGCGGGTGCTCCTCGTCTCCACTTCGCCCAGCAGCTGTGCCACCGTCTTGCCCGCGTCGGCGGGGGAGACGAGGAGCAGCTTCATCCCGAAGGCGGGGGCCATGCCCTCCAAGATGCCGCGGTCGGCAGCGGAGAGGTTCCAGCCCAGCGCCAGCGGGACCCCGGCGTTCTGGTTGCGTGCGATATGTGCTTTCATGTTGATGACCTCGTGTTTCAAAAATATACTATAGTATAGCACAAACAGACGGGCTTGACAAACGACGTTGGTTCGTATATACTGAAAACAGAAAGGGTGCTGTCCGCAATGGTCAGCTTCTCACCCGACAATCAAAGATTGACCGCACGAGTTGGACGCTGGGGCGGTCAATCTTTCTTGTTTTCATCGGATCTGCACTGAGAAAACTTGTCCATGACCTCAACGGTCAGACGGACGATGTCAACGATCAGACTCAGTAAACTGAGGAAGACCGCCAACAGCGTGAGAAGTTCTATCAGGCTCATCGATATCCCTCCCTTCGCCTTCAGAGCTCCGGGAAGTTTCTGCAAAAAAGTTCCACTCCCGGAACCCCTGCTTCATTCTGGGTAGAAAGAAACAGCGATACAGGGCGGGAAGCATGACCACCGTTGATGCAGACAGCACCTTATACCGCCCACATCGGGCGGTATTTTTAGTTTAACATGTTTTTCGACGAATGACAAGCAAAAATTTGCAAAAGAGAAGGAGCTGCTGCACATCGTTTTAGCCGAAAGTGCAGCAGCCCCTTTTGTGATATCAGAATTTAGTTCATCTTCTTGCCGAAGAATTCGACTTCCTTGCTGACGAACTGCATCAGCTCATCGAACTGGTCGGGGGTCAGGCTCTGGGCGCCGTCGCACTTGGCCTTGGCGGGGTTGTTGTGGACCTCGATCATCAGGCCGTCGGCACCGGCGGCGACGGCTGCCTTGGCCAGCTGGGGCACCATCCATGCGTGGCCGCAGGCGTGGCTGGGGTCCACGACGACGGGCAGGTGGGTCATTTTGTGGAGCATGACCACGCCCGCAAGGTCGAGGGTGTTGCGCATACTGGTCTCGAAGGTGCGGATGCCGCGCTCGCAGAGGATGACGTTTTCGTTGCCCTCGGCCATGATGTACTCGGCACTCATCACGAACTCTTCCAGCGTGTTGGCAAGGCCGCGCTTGAGCAGGACGGGCTTCTTCTGGCGGCCGACGGCCTTGAGCAGCTCGAAGGTCTGCATGTTGCGGGCACCGACTTGGATGAGGTCCACGTTCTCGAAGAGGGGCAGGTGCTCGGTGTTCATGATCTCGGTGACGATGGGGGAGCCGGTGGCGCGGCGGGCCAGCTTGAGCAGGTCGAGGCCCTCGCTGCGCATCCCTTGGAAGGAGTAGGGGAGGTACGGGGCTTGAAGGCGCCGCCGCGCAGCAGGGAAGCACCGGCGGCCTTCACGCGCTGGGCACAGTAGGTGATCTGCTCCTCGCTCTCGATGCTGCAGGGGCCTGCAATGACCGCGAAGTTGCCGCCGCCGATCTTCACGCCGTCCACGTCGATGACGCTGTCGTCCGGGTGGAACTTGCGGTTGGCTTTCTTGTAAGGCTCGGACACGCGGCGGCAGGTCTCGACCACCGGGTTCGCCAGCACCCAGCTCTCAGCAACGGCCTTGGTGTCGCCGATGAGGCCGAGGATGTGGGTGTCGCTGCCCTTGGAGTCGTTGATCTGGAGGCCCATGCCTTCCAGCTCGCGGCAGAATTCGTGGATCTGTACGTCGGGGGCGTCCTGTTTCAATACGATGATCATGGGAATCTCTCCTTTGCCTTTTTCCTCTCAAAAACGGCACCGGAGACCGGCTCCATTGCCGTAAGCTTGTTTCGTCAAACTTCAGTTTCCTGAAGCATGGGCTTATCATATCACTTCAGTTTCCTGAAGTCAAGAGGATTTTGATATTTTTTTGAGAAAGTGGTAGAATAGGGGGGAGGTGGAGCCTCGCCGGAAGCGGGCTTGCCCTCTCCTACCGCAAGCACCCGCTAAACTGGGGTCCAGCGGCCCCGGCAGCGTCCTTGCCCTCTCAGGCGCTTCGCGCCAGCTCCCCCAAAGGGGGAGCCCTTGGCAAAGGCGGAAAGTCTCCGCGCAGCGCCTGACGGCTCCCCTTGCGGCAGCAGGGCGTAAAGTGCTGAACTGCAAACTTGGCGGACTGCCAAGGCCTCTCACTTTGGGAGAGGTGGCATCGCGAAGCGATGACGGAGAGGGCAAGCCCGCTGACAAGAACGCACCGCGTAGGTTTAGATTGAGGCTTTCGGTAGGGAGAGGGCAAGCCCGCTTCTGGGGCGACAGCGCCTTTGTTTAGCACTGCGCAAGATACGGCAGGGGAAAGACACCACGAAAAATTCAAAATCATTCAGAAATTCAAAGAGGGATCATACCATGGGCAAAGAAGCAAAAACGAACGCAATGAGGATCTTGGAGCGGGCAAAGGTGGCCTACACGGCCCACGAGTACCCCCCCACGAGGAGGGGGTGGCCGTGGACGGTATCCATGTGGCGCAGAGCATGGGCGAGGACCCGGCGTGCGTGTACAAGACGCTGGTAACGCAGGGGGCAAGTCGGAACTACTTCGTCTTCGTGATCCCGGTGGCGGCGGAGCTGGACCTGAAAGCTGCCGCCCGCAGCGTGGGCGAAAAGAGCGTCGCCATGATCCATGTGGCCGACATCAACAAGGTGACGGGCTACGTCCGGGGCGGCTGCAGCCCGGTGGGCATGAAAAAGCAGTATGTGACCGTTTTTGACGAAAGCGTGCTGGCGCAGGAGAAGGTCTACGTCTCCGGCGGCCGCATCGGCACGCAGGTGTGCTGCGTGCCCGCCGACCTCATCAAGGCGGCGCGGGCTACGACGGCGAAAATTATTTTTTGAGATCGTACATCCTTAAAAATCATACCCTACAAATAAGTCGTACTTAAAAAGAAAATGAATGTCGAAACTGCACAAAACTTTTGAAAGTTTTTTGGAGCAAGAGAACACAAGGGAGAAATTGCCCAAACACCCTTTGCAAAGCGGATATTTTGCCGTAAACTGTATCTATCAGAAGGACGGTGCGGGTCTGCCGTGCCGTTTGCAGAGGATGGAAAAGTGAGTTTCCCATAGAAGTTCGGAGGGGTTACGGAATGCTGGAAATGCTGCATGAGGTCATTCGTCGTCCGCGTGCGGGTGCAGTGCAGGGAACCCGTGTAACTTTGTGGGGAACACTTTGCAGATTTCGCAGGAGCAGAAGGCCGTGGTGTAGGCACACCACAGCTTCTTTTTTGTTTGTGTGGACACGGGAAAGAGAAAGAGAGGCTTCGGAATATGATTCGTAAAGTTGCTGTGATCATGGGTTCGGACAGTGATTGGCCGGTGGTAAAGGGCGCGTGCAGCCAGCTCAAGGCGCTGGGCATCCCCTTTGAGGCGCACATCCTTTCGGCCCACCGCACCCCTGCTGAGGCGGCGGCTTTCGCCAAGAGCGCCAAGGACAACGGCTTCGGCGTCATCCTGTGTGCGGCGGGCATGGCGGCGCATCTGGCCGGTGCTTTTGCAGCCAACACCACCCTGCCGGTCATCGGCATCCCCATGAAGGGCGGCGCGATGGACGGCATGGACGCGCTGCTGGCCACAGTGCAGATGCCCAGCGGCATCCCGGTGGCCACGGTGGCCCTGAACGGCGCGAAGAACGCCGCATGGCTGGCGGCGGAGATCCCGCGCTGAGCGACGACGAGCTGGCTGCCAAGCTGACCGACGAGCGCGCCGCGATGGCATGGCAGATCGCCGCCAAGGAACAGAAACTGCAGAAAGAAATTGAGGAACTCTAATGTCTGATTTTGCATATCCGCTTCACGAAGAGTGCGGCGTTTTTGGCATCTATGACCGCGCGGGCACCGAGGATGTGGCGGCTGCCGCCTACTCGGCGCTGTACGCGCTGCAGCACCGCGGGCAGGAGAGCTGCGGCATCGCGGTGAACGATGACGGCGTTATCAACGGCCACCGGGACCTCGGCCTTGTGAACGAGGTGTTCACCCCGGCGGTGCTGGCCAGTATTTCCAGCCCGGCAGCCCACATGGCCACCGGCCACGTCCGCTACGCAACGGCGGGCAGCCGGGTGCGGGCCAACGCCCAGCCCATGATCGTCCGGCACGGGCGGGGCACCATGGCCCTGTGCCACAACGGCAACCTGACCAACGCCTTGGAGCTGCGCCGCCAGCTGGAAAATGAGGGCGCCATCTTCCACGGCTCCTCCGATACCGAAGTCATCTGCTACCTTGTCACCCGGAACCGGCTGCGGATGGGCAGCATCGAGACGGCGATCAGCAAGACGATGGATGTTTTACAGGGAGCCTACAGCCTTGTTATCATGTCGTCCACCAAGCTCATCGCGGTGCGGGACCCCCGCGGCTACCGGCCCCTGTGCATCGGCGCGCTGCCCGGCGGCGGCTACGTCTTCGCCAGCGAGAGCTGCGCGCTGGACGCCGCCGGAGCAACCCTGCTGCGGGACGTGGAGCCCGGCGAGATCGTCGTGGTGGACACCCGCAGCGGTGAGCTGCGGAGCATCAAAGATCACTGCGGCCGGAAGGATACCCAGATGTGCGTCTTCGAGTACATCTATTTCTCCCGCCCGGACAGCATCATTGAGGGCTGCTCGGTCCACGAGGCACGCAAACAGGCGGGCCGGTTCCTTGCACAGGAACACCCCGTGGAGGCCGATGTGGTGATCGGCGTGCCGGATTCCGGTCTGGACGCCGCGCTGGGCTACTCCGAGGAGAGCGGCATCCCCTACGGCATCGGCTTTATTAAGAACAAATACATCGGGCGCACCTTCATTCAGGGCAGCCAGAAGCAGCGCGAGAACAGCGTGCGCATCAAGCTGAACGTCGTTTCCAGCACCGTGAAGGGCAAACGGGTGGTGCTGGTGGATGACTCCATCGTGCGCGGCACCACCTCCGCCCGCATCATCAAGCTGCTGCGGGACGCCGGGGCGGCGGAGGTCCACTTCCGCGTGTCGGCACCCCCCTTCAAATATCCCTGCTACTTCGGCACCGACATCCCCGACCAGAAGCTGCTGGTGGCCACGGGCCGCACCGTGGCCCAGATCAACGAGATCATCGGGGCGGACACGCTGGGCTACCTTTCCACGGAGCATGTGGTCCAGCTGGCCAAGGGTGCCAACTGCGGCTTCTGCACCGCCTGCTTCACCGGGGAATATGCCGTGAAGCCCGACGAAGTGCTTTCGACCGATATTCACGAACGCCACCTGAACGACCGTCCCAAGGACGAGAAAAAGTTAGGAGAGTAAGACCATGGAAAAGAGCTATTCGGAAAGTTATGCAGCCGCCGGTGTGGATATCACCGCCGGTTACCGCTCTGTTGAACTGATGAAGCAGTATGTCGCCCGCACCATGAACGAGCACTGCATCGGCGGTCTTGGCGGCTTCGGCGGCCTGTTCGAGCTGGACTGCACGGGTTACAAGCACCCCGTCCTGATCTCCGGCACCGACGGCGTGGCCACCAAGCTGAAGATCGCCATGATCATGGACAAGCACGATACCATCGGCATTGACTGCGTGGCCATGTGCGTCAACGATGTCATCTGCGCCGGTGCCAAGCCGCTGGTCTTCCTCGACTACATCGCATGCGGCCGGAATCTCCCCGAAAAGATCGCCGAGATCGTCAAGGGCGTGGCTGAGGGCTGCGTTCAGGCCGACTGCTCCCTCGTGGGCGGCGAGACGGCGGAGCATCCGGGCATGATGCCGGAGGACGAATACGATCTGGCCGGTTTCACCGTGGGCGTCGTGGACAAGGAGAAGATCCTGAACAACGACACCATGAAGCCCGGCGACGTCATCCTCGCCCTGCCCTCCACCGGTGTGCACTCCAATGGTTTCTCGCTGGTGCGCAAGATCTTTGATATCGACAAGGACCCCGACGTGTTGAAGACTGCCCCGGCAGAGCTTTCCGGCAAGACGCTGGGCGAGGCTCTGCTGGCCCCCACCAAGATCTACGTCAAGCCGGTGCTCAAGGTGCTGGAAGAGGTGGACGTCAAGGGCATCTCCCACATCACCGGCGGCGGTTTCTATGAGAACATTCCCCGCAGCCTGAAGAAGGGCTGCTGCGCCCGCATCAAGAAAGCGGACGTCCGCACCCCGGCCCTCTTCCACCTGATGCAGAAGGTGGGCAATATCTCCGAGCACGACATGTTCAATACCTTCAACATGGGTGTCGGCATGGTGCTGACCGTGCCCGCCCAACAGGCCGACAAGGCACTGGACATCCTCCACGCCAACGGTGAGCCGGAGGCTTACAAGCTGGGCGTCATCGCAGAGGGCGAGGGGGTCGAACTGTGCTGAACATTGCCGTGTTAGTGTCCGGCGGCGGCACCAATTTACAGGCCCTGCTGGACAGCGAGGCCCGCGGGGAGAACCCCAACGGCAGGATCACGCTGGTGGTGGCCTCCAAGCCCGGCGTCTATGCGCTGGAGCGGGCCGCCAAGGCCGGGGTGGAAGGCGTGGTGGTCCGCCGCAGGGACTACGAAAGCAGCGAAGATTTCGACGCCGCTCTGCTGAACCAGTTGAAAACCCACCACATCGACCTTGTGGTGCTGGCCGGGTTCCTCTCCGTGCTGGGGCCCAGCGTCATTGCGGCCTACCCGCGCCGCATCCTGAACGTCCACCCGGCGCTCATCCCGTCCTTCTGCGGGCCGGGCATGTGGTCTGCGCCCCCACGAAGCGGCGCTGGCCCGCGGCTGCAAGGTGACCGGTGCCACCGTCCACTTTGTGAATGAGGAGTGCGACGGCGGGCCCATCCTGCTGCAAAAGGCCGTGGACATCCTGCCCGGCGACACCCCCGAAGTGTTGCAGAAGCGGGTGATGGAACAGGCGGAGTGGAAGCTCCTGCCCAAGGCCGTTGCCATGGTTTGCAGTGGAGAGATCGAATAACCTCTCAGTCGAGCCTTCGGCTCGCCAGCTCCCCTAATAGGGGAGCCCTTGGCAGGACGGCAAACAAGTGCGAAAAACAAAAATGCCGGGCTCCGCTGTGAGACGAAGCGTGTGCTAAAGGAGAACCTTATGGAGAAAATCAATCTGAACGAGTATCTGGCATCCAACGAGTACCCCGGCCGCGGCATCGCGGTGGCCATGGCTCCGGATGGGCGGCAGATGTTCATCGGCTATTTCATCATGGGCCGCAGCGAGAACAGCCGCAACCGCGTGTTCGACCCCATCCCGGAGCGGGGCGGCATCTGCACCATGGCCGCCGACCCCGACAAGCTGGAGGACCCCAGCCTCATCATCTATAACCCCGTGCTGACGCTGGGCAGGACCCAGATCGTGACCAACGGCGACCAGACCGACACCATCTACGACCTCATGAGCCGGGGCAAGAGCTTCGCGGACGCTTTGCGCACCCGCACCTTTGAGCCGGACGGCCCCAACTACACCCCCCGCATCTCGGCGGTGGTGTACGAGGACGGCAGCTACCAGATGAGCATCCTGAAAGCGGCCGGCGGCAACGGCGACAGCGTCCAGCGCTATTTCTTCGATTACCCGCAGCCCGTGGCCGGTGAGGGTCATTTCATCAGCACCTACAAGCACAACGGCAGCCCCATCCCCAGCTTTGAGGGGGAGCCGCTCCGTTTTGCGTGCCCCCGCACCATCGGTGATTTCGCCCACGGGCTGTGGCAGAACCTGAACCCCGATAACAAGGTCAGCCTGTTCGCCCGCGTCATCGACCTTGACACCGGCGAGACCGGCGACATGATCTTCAACAAATACGACGCCGTCTATGACGACGACGAGGACCCCGAAGAACCCGCCCTGCTGCCCGAAGAGCTGGAGGCTCTGGCCGCAGAGAAACAGAACTAAGGAGGAAGACCCATGAACGAACTGGCATTGAAGTACGGCTGCAACCCCAACCAGAAGCCCAGCCGCATTTATATGGAAGATGGCTCCGACCTGCCCGTGACCGTTCTGAACGGCAAGCCCGGCTACATCAATTTTCTGGATGCCCTCAACTCCATCCAACTGGTCAAGGAGCTGAAAGCGGCCTGCGGCCAGCCCGCAGCGGCCTCCTTCAAGCATGTGTCCCCGGCGGGCGCAGCGCTGGGTCTGCCCCTGACCGAGGTGGAGCGGAAGATGTACCACATCGCCCCGGACGCTGTGCTCTCCCCGCTGGCGTGCGCCTACGCCCGTGCCCGCGGTGCCGACCGGATGTCGTCCTTCGGCGATTGGATCGCCCTGTCCGATGTCTGCGACGTGCCCACCGCAAAGCTCATCCAGCACGAAGTGTCGGACGGCATCATCGCCCCCGGCTATGAGCCGGAGGCACTGGCCATCCTCGCCGGCAAGAAGAAGGGCAACTACAACGTGGTGGCCATCGACCCGGCCTACAAGCCCAACCCCGTGGAGCACAAGCAGGTGTACGGCATCACCTTCGAGCAGGGCCGCAACGAGCTGACCATCAACGCCGACACCATGCTGACCAACTGGGTCACCGAGAACAAGGCCGTCTCCGACGAGCAGAAGCGTGATCTGGTCCTCGCCCTCATCACCCTGAAATACACCCAGTCCAACAGTGTCTGCTACGCCTACAACGGCCAGACCATCGGCGTGGGCGCGGGCCAGCAGAGCCGCATCCACTGCACCCGCCTCGCGGGCCAGAAGGCCGACAACTGGCAGCTGCGCCACATGGACAAGGTGCTGAACCTGCCCTTCCGGGACGATGTTTCGAAGCCCAACCGCGACAACGCCATCGACGTTTACATCGGCGACACGCCGGAGGATGTCATCGGCGACGACGTCTGGGCCGAGACCTTCACCGAGCAGCCCGCCCCCTGACGGCCGAGGAAAAGAAAGCCTACCTCAGCCAGATCACCGGCGTGTCCCTCGGCTCGGATGCGTTCTTCCCCTTCGGCGACAACATCGAGCGGGCCCGCCGCTCCGGCGTGACCGCCATCGTCCAGCCCGGCGGCTCTATCCGCGACCAGCAGGTCATCGACACCTGCAATAAATACGACATCGCGATGGCCTTCTGCGGCATCCGGTTGTTCCATCACTAAAAATGCTTCCTTGCAGGAACATGCGGTTTCTGTCGCATTTGGCATATCGTAGGCTCGCTTGAAACGCCCTCTCCCCACCGCAAGCACCCGCTAAACCGGGGCCCAGCGGCCACGGAAGCGGGCTTGCCCTCTCCGTCATCGCTTCGCGATGCCACCTCTCCCAAAGTGAGAGGCCTTGGCAGTCCGTAAAGTTCCCAGTTTATACTTTACGCCCTGCTGCCGCAAGGGGGGAGCCGTCAGGCGTTACGCGGAGACTTTCCGCCTTTGCCAAGGGCTCCCACTTTGGGGGAGCTGGACGCCGTTAGGCGGCCTGAGAGGGCGAGCCCGGCAGAGGGAAGGCTGCGCCTTTGTTTAGCACAGCGTACCGCAAGGCAGAGAGGGCAAGCCCACGGACGGGTTTAGCGGGGGTCTAGGATAGAAAAATGAAACCGGATGCTCAGCAGAAAGGTTGGGAGGTTATAAAATGTCTAAAAAATACTGGTCGTCGGCGGCGGCGGGCGGGAGCACGCCATCATCAAGGCGCTGAAGAAGAGCCCGGACTGCGGCGAGGTCTGGTGCGCGCCGGGCAACGGCGGCATCGGCTACGACGCCAAGTGCAAGAACATCAAGGCCACCGATGTGGAGGCCATGGTGGCCTTTGCGGCGGAGGAAAAATTGATTATGTGGTGGTGGCGCAGGACGACCCGCTGGCACTGGGCATGGTGGACGCGCTGGCGAAGGTCGGCATCCCGGCCTTCGGCCCGGACAAGGCGGCTGCCCGCATCGAGGCCTCAAGGTCTTCTCCAAAGACCTGATGAAGAAGTACGGCATCCCTACCGCCAAGTATGAGACCTTCGACGACCCCGCCAAGGTCATGGACTACATCAAGGCCGAGGGCAAGTACCCGGTGGTCATCAAGGCGGACGGTCTGGCGCTGGGCAAGGGCGTGCTCATCTGCGAGGACGAGCAGCAAGCCGCCGACGGCGTAAAGGAGATCATGCTGGACAAGAAGTTCGGTGCGTCCGGCAACCACGTAGTCGTGGAGGAGTTCCTCACCGGCCCGGAGGTCAGCGTGCTGAGCTTTACCGACGGCAAGGTGGTCAAGCCCATGGTGTCGTCCATGGATCACAAGCGGGCCAACGACCACGACACCGGCCTGAACACCGGCGGCATGGGTACCGTGGCCCCGAACCCCTACTACACCCCGGCCATCGCCGCCGAGTGCATGGAGAAAATTTTCCTGCCCACCATCAAGGCCATGAACGCCGAGGGGTGCCCCTTCAAGGGCTGCCTCTACTTCGGCCTGATGCTCACCCCGGACGGCCCCAAGGTCATCGAGTACAACTGCCGCTTCGGCGACCCGGAGACGCAGGTGGTGCTGCCGCTGCTGGAAAGCGACCTGCTCAAGGTCATGACCGCCTGCACCGAGGGGACGCTGGCCGACACCGAGGTCAGGTTCTCGGACGGCGCTGCCGCCTGCGTCATCCTCGCTTCCGGCGGCTACCCGGTGGCCTATGAGAAGGGCAAGCCCATCTCCGGCCTTACCAACGGCCAGCTGGCAGGGGAGGACAACATCACGGTCTACCACTCCGGCACCGCCATCACCGAGGACGGCACCCTCGTCACTAACGGCGGCCGTGTGCTGGGCGTCACCGCCACGGCTCCCCGCCTGACCGCCGCCATCACCCAAGCCTATGCCGCCGCCGAGAAGATCCACTTCGAGAAGCTGCATAAGCGGACGGATATCGGCCTGCGGGCGCTGAAGGCGATTGCGGAGCAATAACAAAGGCCGGATATCCAAACTGAGGTGCAGCCTTGCCGGAAGCGGGGTTGCCATTGCCCCGGTTTAGCTGGCGCGAATGATGGGGCAGACTTCCGAAAGGCTTGATCTAAACTTACGCGGTGTGTTCTTGTCAGCGGGCTTGCCCTCTCCGTCATCGCTTGCGCGATGCCACCTCTCCCAAAGTGAGAGGCCTTGGCAGTCCGCAAAGTTTCCGGTTTATACTTTACGCCCTGCTGCCGCAAAGGAGCCGAAGGCGTTATGCGGAGACTTTCCGCCTTTGCCAAGGGCTCCCACTTTGGGGGAGCTGGCGCGAAGCGCCTGAGAGGGCAAGCCCGGTAGAGGGAAGGCTGCACCTTTGTTTAGCACAGCGTTCCGTAAGGCAGAGAGGGCAAGCCCGCTGCCGTGGCCGCTGAGCCCCAGTTTAGCGGGTGCTTTCGGTAGGCCGAGGGCAAGCCCGTTGACGGGAACGCAGGGCCTTTGTTTAGCACAGCGTACCGTAAGGCAGAGAGGGCAAGCCCGTGGGCAGTTGAATTTGAACATATGGAGGAAAATCCTATGGTATATCGTATCTACGTTGAAAAGAAACCCGGCTTCGATGTGGAAGCCGAGGGGCTGAAGAAGGAGCTGGTGAGTCTGCTGGGGGTAGCGGGCCTGACGGGGCTGCGGCTGCTGAACCGGTACGACGTCGAGGGCATCGACGAGGCGCTGTTTGAGCAGTGCGCCTCCACGGTGTTCAGCGAGCCGCCGGTGGACAACACCTACGCCGAGCTGCCCCAGTCCGAGGGCGTGTCCTTCGCGGTGGAGTACCTGCCCGGCCAGTTCGACCAGCGGGCCGATTCCGCCGCCGAGTGCATCCAGCTCATCAGCCAAGGCGATCGCCCGCTGGTGCGCTCCGCCAAGGTCTACCTGCTGCAGGGCAGCCTGACCGAGGCCGAGGTGGCCGAGATCAAAAAGTACGTCATCAACCCGGTGGAGGCCCGCGAAGCCTCGCTGGAACCCAAGACCACCCTCAAGATGGAGTACCCCGTCCCCACGGCGGTGGAGGTGCTGGACGGCTTCAACCAGCTGGACGAGGAGGGCCTGAAGGACTTCATCGCAAAGCAGGGCCTTGCCATGGACCTCGGCGACATCAAGTTCTGTCAGGAGTACTTCCGCAGCGAGAAGCGGGACCCCACCATCACCGAGATCAAGATGATCGACACCTATTGGTCCGATCACTGCCGCCACACCACCTTCGGCACCATTCTGGATGATGTCCAGATCGACGACGAGGTGGTTCAGGCTGCATTCGACCGCTATATGGCCATGCGCAAGGACCTGGGCCGCGAGGGCAAGCCCCGCTGCATGATGGATCTGGCTACCATCGGTGCCAAGGAGCTGAAGAAGCAGGGCATCCTGAAGAACCTGGACGAGTCTGAGGAGATCAACGCCTGCACCGTGAAGATCAAGTGCGACGTGAACGGCAAGGACGAGGACTGGCTGTTCCTGTTCAAGAACGAGACCCACAACCACCCTACCGAAATCGAGCCTTTCGGCGGCGCGGCTACCTGCCTGGGCGGAGCCATCCGCGACCCGCTGTCCGGCCGCAGCTATGTTTATCAGGCCATGCGCGTGACCGGCGCGGGCGACCCGCTGAAGCCCGTCAGCGAGACGCTGCCCGGCAAGCTGCCCCAGCGCAAGCTGGTGACCACTGCCGCCGCCGGTTACTCCTCCTACGGCAACCAGATCGGCCTTGCGACCGGGCAGGTGGATGAGATCTACCACCCCGGCTATGTGGCCAAGCGGATGGAGATCGGCGCAGTGGTGGGTGCAACGCCCGCTTCCCACGTCCGCCGGGAGTGCCCGGCCCCGGTGATGTCATCGTCCTGCTGGGCGGCCGCACCGGCCGTGACGGCTGCGGCGGCGCAACAGGATCCTCCAAGGCCCACAACCTTGAGAGCCTCGAGCACTGCGGTGCCGAGGTCCAGAAGGGCAACGCCCCCATCGAGCGCAAGCTCCAGCGCCTGTTCCGCCGCGAGGATGCGTGCAAGATGATCAAGCGCTGCAACGACTTCGGCGCGGGCGGCGTGTCCGTCGCCATCGGTGAGCTGGCGGACGGTCTGTACATCGACCTGAACAAGGTCACCAAGAAATACGACGGCCTCGACGGCACCGAGCTGGCCATCAGCGAGAGCCAAGAGCGCATGGCCGTGGCCCTTGCCCCGGCGGACGTGGACAAGTTCATCGCCATCGCCACCGAAGAGAATCTGGAGGCTACCCCTGTGGCGAAAGTCACCGAGGAGAAGCGCCTGAACATGGTGTGGAACGGCGTGTCCATCGTGAACATCAGCCGCGAGTTCCTGAACTCCAACGGTGCCGAGAAGCACCAGAACGTCCACATCGAGAAGGGGACGGTCTGGCAGCCCCAGTGGTCCGGCATCACCTTTGCCCACAAGATGAAGGCGATGGTGGGCGACCTGAACGTGTGCAGCAAGAAGGGCCTTGTGGAGCGGTTCGACTCCACCATCGGCGCGGGCACCGTGCTGATGCCCTTCGGCGGCGCCTACCAGCTGACCCCCAGAACGCCATGGTGGCAAAGCTGCCCGTGGACGGCGAAACGTCCACCTGCTCCGGCATGGCCTGGGGCTACAACCCCTACCTGATGAGCGCCGACCAGTACGTCGGCGCCCGGATGGCCGTGGTGGAGAGCGTGACCAAGCTGGTGGCCACCGGTTTCCGGTATGAGGACGCTTACCTGACCTTCCAGGAGTATTTCGAGCGTTTGGGCTCCAAGCCCGAACGCTGGGGCAAGCCGCTGGCTGCTCTGCTGGGCGCGCTGGATGCCCAGATGGGCCTCGGCATCGCCTCCATCGGCGGCAAGGACAGCATGTCCGGCTCCTTCGAGCAGCTGGATGTGCCCCCGACGCTGGTCTCCTTCGCCACTGCCATCGGCAAGGCCAACCGTGTGGTCTCCACCGAGTTCAAGAAGCCGGAAAGCACCGTGGTGCTCATCCGGCCCATTCTGGACCCGGAGACCGGCTGCCCCAACTTCTTCTCCCTGAAGGCCAACTACAAGATGGTGGAGCAGATGATCGAAGAGGGCATGGTGGCGGCGGCCTGTTCCGTGGGCTACGGCGGCTTGGCCGAGGCCCTGTTCAAGATGGGTCTGGGCAACCGCATCGGCTTCAAGATGATGGCCGACAAGTCCACCGCCGAGATGTTCGAGCCCATGTACGGTTCCATCGTGCTGGAAATGGTTTCCGATTCGCCCGCCGGTGAGCTGCTGGGCGAGACCACCAAGGAGTACACCTTCGAGTGCTGCGGTGAGAAGATGGATATGGCCGAGCTGCAGGAGATCTGGGAAGCCAAGCTGGAGCCGGTGTACCCCTACCGCAAGGCCGGGGCCAGCGTAGAACCCATCGACGGCAAGCTGGCGGCTCCCGCAGCCGCGCCCAAGATCGGCATCGCAAAGCCGAAGGTCATCATCCCGGTCTTCCCCGGCACCAACTGCGAGTACGACACCGCCAAGGCCTTTGCACGGGCCGGTGCAGACCCTGAGATTCTGGTCATCCGCAACCTGACCCCGGCGGACGTTACCGCCAGCTGCGAGGCACTGGTGAAGGCCATTGGGAAGAGCCAGATCGTCATGCTGCCCGGCGGCTTCTCCGGCGGCGACGAGCCGGACGGCAGCGCCAAGTTCATCGCCTCCTTCTTCCGCAGCCCCGCCGTCACCGAGGCGGTCCGCGAGCTGCTGCAAAAGCGCGACGGCCTGATGCTGGGCATCTGCAACGGCTTCCAAGCCCTCATCAAGCTGGGTCTGGTGCCCTACGGCGATATCCGCCCCATCACGGCCGATGACCCGACCCTGACCTTCAACACCATCGGCCGCCACCAGAGTATGCTGGTGCGCACCCGCATCGCCTCCACCGGCAGCCCGTGGCTGTCCAAGTGCGCGGTGGGCGACGAGCACACCGTGGCCATCAGCCACGGCGAGGGCCGTTTCGTGGCCCCGCAGAATGTGCTGGACGAGCTGGTGAAGAACGGACAGGTCGCCACCCAGTACGTTGATCTGGACGGCCAGCCCACCATGGACCAGAGCTACAACCCCAACGGCTCGCTGCTGGCCATCGAGGGCATCACCAGCCCCGACGGCCGTGTCTTCGGCAAGATGGGCCACTCCGAGCGCAGCGGGGAGTACCTGTACAAGAACGTCACCGGCGACAAATATCAGCCGATCTTTGAAGGCGGCGTAGACTATTTCAAGATTTGATGGTATGATATAAGAAAACTCCTTCCGTCACGGCTGACGCCGTGCCACCTCCCTCAGGGAGGGAGGCTTAAGGCCCCCTCTGTGGGGGCTGTCGCCGGAGGCGACTGGGGGAGTGATTTCAGGAGGAAACCTTAAATGTCTCAGCATGACCGCTATATCAGCCCGTTTTCGACCCGCTATTCCTCCGACGAGATGCAGTACATCTTCTCGGACGACAACAAGTTCCGCACGTGGCGCCGCCTGTGGGTGGCGCTGGCCCGCGCGGAGATGAAGCAGGGCCTGACCAACATCACCCCCGAAATGGTGGCAGAGCTGGAAGCCCACGTGGATGACATCAACTACGATGTGGCCATCGCCCGCGAAAAGCTGGTGCGCCACGACGTGATGAGCCACGTCTACGCCTACGGCCAGCAGTGCCCCAAGGCCGCCGGCATCATCCATCTGGGTGCTACCAGCTGCTACGTGGGCGACAACACCGACATCATCGTGATGCGGCAGGGGCTGGAGCTCATCCGCAAAAAGCTGATCGGCGTGCTGGCAAAGCTGGCCCGCTTCGCCGAGGAGTACAAGGACATGCCCTGCATGGCTTACACCCACTGCCAGCCCGCCCAGCCCACCACCGTGGGCAAGCGCGCGACCCTGTGGGCCAACGAGCTGGTGATGGACCTTGCCGAGATCGACCACCGCCTCGCCACGCTGCAGCTCCGCGGCGTCAAGGGCACCACCGGCACACAGGCCTCCTTTATGGAGCTGTTCAAGGGCGATGCGGACAAGATCCGCGCCGTGGATGCGTCCATTGCGTCGGAGATGGGCTTCGACCCCGAAGCCGTCATCCCCGTGTCCGGCCAGACCTACAGCCGCAAGGTGGATTCCTTCATCCTCAACGCGCTGGCGGGCATCGCCCAGAGCTGCATGAAGTTCGCCACCGACCTGCGTCTGCTGGCCAACTTCAAGGAGATGGAAGAGCCCTTTGAGAAAAACCAGATCGGCTCCTCCGCCATGCCCTACAAACGCAATCCCATGCGGTGCGAGCGCATCTGCGCGCTGGCCCGCTACCTGATGGTGGATGTGCTGAACCCCAGCTTCACCACCGGCACCCAGTGGTTCGAGCGCACGCTGGACGACAGCGCCAACAAGCGCGTCGCCATGGCGGAGGGCTTCCTCGCGGCGGACGCCATCCTGAACATCATGCTCAACGTCACCGACGGCATCGTGGTCTACCCCAAGGTCATCCGCAGCCGCCTGATGGCTGAGCTGCCCTTCATGGCCAGCGAGAACATCATGATGCAGGCCGTGGAGAAGGGCGGCAACCGTCAGGAGCTCCACGAGCGTCTGCGCCAGCACGCCATCGCCGCCGGCAAGCAGGTCAAGGAAGAGGGTCTGCCCAACGATATGGTGGACCGCATCGCCGCCGACCCGGCCTTTGGTCTGACCAAGGAGGAGATCGTGGCGGGCCTTGTGCCGGAGAACTTTGTGGGCCGCGCTCCCCAGCAGGTGGAGGAGTTCATTGCTCACATCCTCAAGCCCATCTTTGATGCCAACCCCGATGCCGTGGAGCAGCATGCAAGCTTGAGCGTGTAATTTCTCTATAAAATCGTACAGGTCCCGTCCTCGTTGGCAGCGGTCAGTGGGGGCGGGGCTTGCTTTTTTGGAAAGATTGCTTTTTAATGGGGGAGCGGAGGGGCTTGCACTCTCCCTGACGTAAGCTCAAGCTAAACCGGGGCGAAGTCTCCCCGGAAGCGTCCTCGCCCTCTCAGGCGCTTCGCGCCAGCTCTCCCAAAGGGAGAGCCCTTGGCAAAGGCGTGAAGTCTGAGCGTAACGCCTGACGGCTCCCCTTGCGGCAGCAGGGCGTAAAGATTTCAAACTGGAAGCTTTGCGGACTGCCAAGGCCCTCACTTTGGGAGAGGTGGCATCGCGAAGCGATGACGGAGAGGGCAAGCCCGCTGACAAGAACGCACCGCGTCCGTTCAGATTGAGCCTTTCGGAAGTCTGCCCCATCATTCGCGCCAGCTAAACCGGGGCCTCGCTGCCAGCGAGACTTTGCATTGCGATAGATGAATCGTATGATAAGATTGAAATCAAGATAAAAAGGAGATCAACCTATGCGCCTAGACAAATACCTATCCGAAACAGCCCAATGCACCCGGAGCGAGGCGAAGACGCTGTTAGCGAAGGGAAGGTGACGGTGAACGGGGCGGTCTGCAAAAAGGGTGACGTGCAGGTGAAGGAGGGCGACGCGGTGGCCGTGGAGGGCCGGGCGCTGCGCTACCAGAGATTCGTCTACCTGATGCTGAACAAGCCCGAAGGGGTGGTCAGCGCATCCACAGACAAGCGGGATACCACGGTGGTGAACCTTGTGGGGGACGCCTACCCCCGGCGGGAGCTGTTCCCGGCGGGTCGGCTGGACAAGACCAGCACCGGCTTCGTGCTGCTGACGGACGACGGCGGCTTCGCCCACGACATTTTGGCCCCGAAGCGCCATGTCTCCAAGACCTACACGGTGGAGATCGACACGCCGCTGACCGACGAGATGGTGGAAGGCTTTGCCGCGGGCGTGACGCTGGCGGACGGCACCGCCCTCTCCCCGGCGGTGGTGGAGCCGGTGAGCGCGGACAAACGCACCGTGCGGGTGCTGCTCAAGCAGGGGGTCTACCACCAGATCAAGCGGATGTTCGGCGTCTACGGCGCGGGGGTGAACAAGCTCCACCGGGACGCCATCGGCGGCCTTGCCCTCGACCCGGCGCTGGCACCGGGGCAGTGGCGGGAACTTTCGGACGCTGAAGTGGCAAAAATTACCGGATGAAAGGGTCGGCTTTTCACCACGATTTCAAAAACCGTCACATTTTCCCGGTAGAATACAGGTAAGAACCACGCAAAAGGTGCTTTTTCGGCCGGTTGGAGGCCCCGAAAGATAATTTCAACAAGAAAGATAAAAATTTTTTGGTGAAATATGTTGCAAAAAGTAAATTCTTTTGTGTAAAATAGAAAATGTAATGCGGCGAAATTGTGTAAAAATGACAATCTCGCCCCTGCGGCTTGCACAAAAGAGAAAAGGGGTATCCATTTATGGCCAATAGAGTATTCCAGAGCGTGATCTACCAGATGAAAGACGCCATCGACCGTGTGGTGGGCGTGGTGGATGAGACCGGCGCTGTGATCTCCTGCTCGGAGCTGAATCTGATCGGTGAAGTGCGTGAAGGTTTTATGGCCGAGCGCCTGACAGCGGGCGACCGCTTCGTGCGCGATGGCTACACCTACCAGCAGTTCTCCAGCGCAAAGCACAACGACTACGCCGTTTTCGTGGAGGGTGCCGACGAGACCGCCGGCCAGTTCGCGGCGGTGCTGTCCATCAGCTTGCAGAGCATCAAGCAGTACCACGACGAGAAGTTCGACAAGTCCAACTTCATCAAGAACGTGGTGCTGGACAACATTCTGCCCGGCGACATCTATGCCAAGGCCCGTGAGCTGCACTTCGCCACCGACGTGTCCCGCGTGGTGTTCATCGTGCGGGTGACCAGCGGCGGCGACATCTCCGCTTACGATGTGGTCAGCAGCCTCTTCCCCGACAAGCAGAAGGACTTTGTCTTCAACATCAGCGAGACGGACACCGTGCTGGTCAAGGAGATCCGCAAGGGCATCGACCGCACCGACATGGAGAAGCTGGCTGCCAGCATCGTGGACACCCTCTCCGGCGAGCACTACATCAAGGCAGTGGTGGGCATCGGCACCCCCATCTCCAACGTGAAGGATCTGGCCACCTCCTTTAAGGAAGCCCAGATCGCCATGGAGGTGAGCAAGGTCTTCGATACCGAGAAGCAGATCATCCGCTACGATAACCTGGGCATCGCCCGGCTGATCTACCAGCTGCCCACCACCCTGTGCGAGATGTTCCTCAAGGAGGTGTTCAAGCAGGGCAGCATCGAGAGCCTCGATCAGGAGACGCTCTTCACCATTCAGCGCTTCTTCGAGAACAACCTGAACGTCTCCGAGACCAGCCGCGGCCTGTTCGTCCACCGCAACACGCTGGTGTATCGTCTGGAAAAGATCAAAAAGCTGACCGGTCTGGATCTGCGTGAGTTCGACGACGCGATCGTCTTCAAGGTAGCCTTGATGGTCAAGAAGTACCTGTCCAACAACCCGGCCAAATATTGATGCACACGCTGCGCGGCATCCCCCGTCGGCGTACCCAACCGGCCGCTCGAAACCGATGCTGGCCGGTTTTTTTGTGGGTCTTGGCCCATCGGAAGTGCAGCCCCATCGGAAGCACGATCTAAACCGAGGCTCTGCGCCGCCGTGAGCGGGCTTGCCCTCTCCGTCATCGCTTACGCGATGCCACCTCTCCCAAAGTGAGAGGTTTTGGATGTACCGGAAAGTTTGCCTTCTCGAAAAAGCTCCCCCTTTGGGGGAGCTGGCGCGAAGCGCCTGAGAGGGCGAGGACGCTGGCGGGGAGACTTCGCCCCGGTTTAGCTTGAGCTTACGATGGGATAGACTTTCAGAAGCCTCAATCTAAACTTACGCGGTGCGTTCTTGTCAGCGGGCTTGCCCTCTCCGTCATCGCTTCGCGATGCCACCTCTCCCAAAGTGAGAGGTTTTGGATGTACCGGAAAGTTTGCCTTCTCGAAAAAGCTCCCCCTTTGGGGGAGCTGGCGCGAAGCGCCTGAGAGGGCGAGGATGCTGGCGGGGCAGCAGCGCCCCAGTTTAGCACAGCGTCAGATGGGCCAAAATAGGCCGAAAACAAAGGAAAATCAAGCGATCTTTAGACGAAATAATTATCGGGAGCAATACTCATGATCGACTTTGAACACGTTACGAAGCAATACAAGCACGGCGAGAAGCCCGCGCTGGAAGACATCAACTTCCATGTGGACGACGGCGAGTTCGTATTTTTGCTGGGCCACAGCGGCGCGGGCAAATCTACGCTGCTCAAGCTGATCCTGCGGGAGGAGCGGGCTACCAGCGGCCAAGTCCTTGTGGACGGCAAGGACGTGGCCAAGCTCCGCCGCCACAAGATCCCCTACCTGCGCCGCCAGATGGGCATTATTTTTCAGGATTTCCGCCTCTTCCCGAAGATGACCGTTTTCGAGAACGTGGCATTTGCGATGCACGTCACCAACATCGGCCGTAAGCAGATCAAGGAGCGTGTGCCCTACATGCTGGAGCTGGTCCACTTGGAGGACAAGGCCAACGTCTACCCGGAGTTCCTCTCCGGCGGCGAGCAGCAGCGCGTGGCCGTGGCCCGTGCGCTGGCCCATGCCCCAAGCTGGTCATCGCGGACGAGCCCACCGGCAACATCGACCCGGAGCTGAGCCTTGAGATGATGGAGCTGCTGGAGCGGGTGAGCGATATGGGCATCACCGTGCTGGTGGTCACCCACGAACACGAGCTGGTCCACCGGTTCCACCGCCGGGTGGTGACGCTGAAGGGCGGCCAGATCGTTTCCGACATCCCCGCCGACGGCAGGGCCGACCTTGACCTGCCCCTGACCGGGCTGGACACCACCGGCGAGATCACGCTCAAACCCGCCGCAGAGGGAGAGGAGGCGCTGGTATGAAACTTTCCACCTTTGGGTTCCTGACCCGCCGCGGCGTGCGCAACCTTGGCAAACACTGGGCCATGACCATTGCGTGCATCGCCTCCCTGAGCGTCTGCATGACGCTGAACACCTTCGCCACGCTGGCTGAGGTCAACGTGGACAGCATGGTCAACTATCTGGGCCAGCAGAACGAGATGGTCGTCTTCGTGGACCCGGAGGCCGACGACGCCACCACCGCTTCGGTGGGGGAGCGGATCACCGCCACCCCCGGCGTCAGCAGCGTGCAGTACATGTCCAAGGAGGACACCCTGAACGCCTACCGGGGCTTCCTGTCCGACTATGCGTCCCTGCTGGACGAGTTTGAGAACGACAACCCCTTCAAAGCCAACTACCGGGTCTCCCTGAACGCCCTGAGCCAGATGTCCGCCATCAGCCAGCAGTTCCAGACCATCCCCGGCGTATACAGCGTGTCCGCGCCGGTGGAGATGACCAACACCTTCGTGGAGATCCAGAAGGTCGTCACCAAGGGCGGACAGGCCATCATCGCGGTGCTGATGATCGTCAGCATCATCACGGTGGGCAGCACCATCCGCCTCAGCGTCTTTGCGCGGCGGGGAGATCGAGATCATGAAGTACGTCGGTGCCACCAACGCCATGGTCACCCTGCCCTTCTTCATGGAGGGCCTGACCATGGGCCTGATCTCCGGTGCCATCACCTCGGCAGCGGGCATCGGCGGCTACTATTATATTGTGGAAGCATCCAGTGCCTTCGGCAGCCTGTGGGAGATGCTCATGGGCGCAGCCCTTGTGCCGGTGGAGAACGTCTGGCCCACCATCCTGACCTACAGTCTGGCGGGCGGCGCACTGGTCGGTGCGCTGGGCAGCACCTTCTCCATCCGCAAGCATCTGAACGTGTAAGGGAGGGGAACAGAGCATGAAAGCACGCCATTCCGCCGGTTTCCGGCTCTACCACCGCCCCGAACACGCCAAGCCCTCCCGGCATCACAACCGGGCCATGCGGGCGGCCAGCCTCTTTCTGGCGGCGGCCTGTCTGCTGCTGAGCGTGTCGGTCTACCCGGCCACGGCGGCCACCAGCATGTCCAGCCTCCAAAATAAGCTGAATAAGCTGAGCCAGTCCATTGAACAGCACAAAAAAGAACTGTCCGACGCGAAAAAGAAGGAACAGGCCGCCAAGGCTCTCGAATCCGAGCTGAAGGAGAAGGTCACGGTGGTCCAGAGCCAGATCGGTGTGCTCAAGAGCCAGATCGCCGTGGTGCAGAACAGCATCGGCGTCAAGGAACAGGAGATCGCCGCCAAGGAGCAGGAGATCACCGCCAAGAAGCAGGAGATCACCGCCAAGCAGGGGGAGATCGACACCCAGTGGACGGCCTTCAAGGGCCACATGGCCGCCATGCAGGAGCTGCGGGGGAGGGCGGCAGCGTCGCCATGCTCTCCTCGGTGACGAACCTGTATGAGCTGCTCACCTTCAACCAAGCCCTGCAGGACATCTCGGTGAAGGATACCGAGATCCTGACCAATATGCGCAACGCCAAAGAGGCGCTGGAAAACGACAAGGCCCAGCTCGAAGAGCAGAAGACCCAGTTGAACAGCCAGCGGGCGGAGCTGCAGAGCAAGAAGAGCGAGCTGGACAGCCAGAACGCCCAGATGACCGCCAAGCAGAGCGAGCTGAACTCCAGCGTGGCTGCGGCCAAGCTGAGCGCCGCCGAGGCCCAGAAGGCCCAGAAGGACGCCCAAGCCGCCATCGAGTCGGACGAGATGAACTATGAGGCCGTCAAGAAGGAGGTCCAGAAGCTCATCGCAGCCGCGGCCTCCTCCAAGCCGCAGCTGAGCTTCACCGGCTTTATCTGCCCCCTCAAGAGCTATACCCGCATCTCCAGCGAGTACGGCTGGCGCAAGAACCCGGTCTCCGGCGTGAACAAGCTCCACGCGGGCACGGACTTCGCCGCCCCGGGGGGCACCCCCATCTACGCAGCCGCCAGCGGCTATGTGCAGGTGGCGGGCTGGTCCAGCGGCGGCTACGGCAACTATGTCATCATCTACCACGGCAAAATGTCCGATGGCCAGCAGTACAGCACCCTGTACGGCCATATGAGGTCGGTGGCTACCTCGGCGGGCAAGTATGTCCAGCAGGGTGAACTCATCGGCTACGTGGGTTCCACCGGCAACTCCACCGGCAACCACCTCCACCTCGAAGTCTGGAAGGGCGGTTCCAAGGCCAATGCCGTGAATCCTAGAGGTTATATCCCCATGAAATAATTCCTGTCTGTATCAAAGGAGGTCGTTCGGACGATGAACGATAAAAAACGCAAGCGCATCCTGCGCGTGGGCTGCCTGATCTTGGCATTTGTGTTCGGCCTGTCCCTGCTGGGCAGCTTGGTCATGATGCTGCTGGTCTGAGCGGGAGGGAAAAGCAACTATGAATCGCAAGATATCCGTTGGCATGGCGGTCAGCATCGTCATCCTTGCCATGACCGTGACCTTCTCCATCACCATGCTGGTGGCGATGCGCCTGTTCGACAGCACCGTTTCCAGCGTGAAGGAAAAGGAGAGCATGTATAATAAGATCGCGGAGGTGGATCAATACGTCCGCCAACGATTATTATACCATCGACGAAACGACTCTGTACGACCGCCTGACGGCGGGCTACCTGCTGGGCACCGGCGATAAATACGCCCGGTATTATACCGCCCAAGGTTATACAGACCTGATGAACACCCAGAACGGCACCCTCATGGGCATCGGCGTGGAGCTGGCCATCGACCAGTCCGGCTACGCCAAGGTGATCAAGGTCTACGATGACTCCCCGGCCCATGAGGCGGGCATCACCGTGGGGATTACCTCACCGCCGTGGACGGCACCGACATCAAGAACCTGACCGGCGTGGAAGCCGTCCAGACCAAGCTCCGGGGCGAGAGCGGCACCACCGTGAACGTCACGTGGCTGGACAGCGAGGCCACCGAGCACACCGCCGACCTGACCCACTCCGGCTATAATACCACCACCGTGGATTATGAGATGCTCCAAGACAACGTCGGCTACATCCGGGTCCGCCAGTTCGACGGTTCCACCCCCAGTGAGCTGGACTACGCCCTGCGCAGCCTGAATGCGGGCGGCGCGGTCAGCTTCGTGTTTGACCTGCGGGACAACGGCGGCGGCATCCTCGACGACGCCATCAGCTGCATCGACCTCATCGTGCCCGAAGGCACCGTGGCCTACGCCGAGGACAAGAACGGCAACCGCACCGCGCTGGGTTCCAGCACCGGCGACAGCATCATCACGCAGCCGCTGGTCTGCCTCGTCAACGGCAATACCGCCAGCGCGGCGGAGCTTTTCGCCAGCAGTCTCCGCACCATGAGCGGCGCCCGCCTTGTGGGCACCACCACCATGGGCAAGGGCACCATCCAAAGCAGCCCCCAGCGCCTGTCCGACGGCAGCGCCGTGGTGGTCACCGTGGCAAAGCTGCTCTGCGGCGACGGCTCGTCCTTTGACGGCACCGGCCTGACCGTGGATGTGGATCGTACCCTGACCGCCGACGAGCAGACCGCCTACTACGACTACACCACCTCCACCGACCCCCAGATCCAGCGCGCCGTGGCCACCGCCCAGCAGATGACCGGCACCACCACCGTCTCCGGCGTCAATGAAGCCGACAGCACCGCTGACAGCGCCGCCGCCGCACCCGCCGCACCCGCCGAAGGTGAGGCAGAGAGCGCAGCCGCCAGCGCAACGGAAAGCGAAGCCGCCAGTGGGAGCGAACCCGCCGCCAGCAGCGCGGGAGCGGGGGAATAAGGGCCTGTCGGAAGCACGATCTAAACCTAGGCTCTGCGCCGCCTCTGCCGGGCTCGCCCTCTCCGTCATCGCTTCGCGATGCCACCTCTCCCAAAGTGAGAGGCCTTGGCAGTCCGTAAAGTTTCCTGTTTGGAATCTTTACGCCCTGCTGCCGCAAGGGGAGCCGAAGGCGCTGCGCTCAGACTTTCCGCCTTTGCCAAGGGCTCCCACTTTGGGGGAGCTGGCGCAAAGCGCCTGAGAGGGCGAGCCCGCTGGCGGGGAGGCTTCGCCCCGGTTTAGCTTGAGCTTACGATGGGATAGACTTTCAGAAGGCTCAGTCTAAACTAACGCGGTGCGTTCTTGTCAGCGGCCTTGCCCTCTCCGTCATCGCTTCGCGATGCCACCTCTCCCAAAGTGAGAGGCCTTGGCAGTCCGCCAAGTTTCCGGTTTATACTTTACGCCCTGCTGCCGCAAGGGGAGCCGAAGGCGCTGCGCTCAGACTTTCCGCCTTTGCCAAGGGCTCCCACTTTGGGGGAGCTGGCGCAAAGCGCCTGAGAGGGCGAGCCCGCTGGCGGGGAGGCTTCGCCCCGGTTTAGCTTGAGCTTACGATGGGATAGACTTTCAGAAGGCTCAGTCTAAACTAACGCGGTGCGTTCTTGTCAGCGGCCTTGCCCTCTCCGTCATCGCTTCGCGATGCCACCTCTCCCAAAGTGAGAGGCCTTGGCAGTCCGCGAAGTTCCCGGTTTAATACTTTGTGCCCTGCTGCCGCAAGGGGAGCCGAAGGCGTTACGCGGAGACTTCGCGCCTTTGCCAAGGGCTCCCACTTTGGGGGGGCTGGCGCGGAGCGCCTGAGAGGGCGAGGACGCTGGCGGGGAGACTCCGCCTCAGTTTAGCTTGAGCTTACGATGGGATAGACTTTCAGAAGGCTTAATCTAAACTTACGCGATGCGTTCTTGTCAGCGGGCTTGCCCTCTCCGTCATCGCTTGCGCGATGCCACCTCTCCCAAAGTGAGAGGCCTTGGCAGTCCGCCAAGTTTCCAGTTTAATACTTTACGCCCTGCTGCCGTAAGGGGAGCCGTCAGGCGTTGCGCGGAGACTTTCCGCCTTTGCCAAGGGCTCTCCCTTTGGGAGAGCTGGCGCGAAGCGCCTGAGAGGGCGAGGATGCTGGCGGGGGAACCTTGCGCCTTTGTTTAGCACAGCGTACTGCAAGGCAGAGAGGGCGAGCCCGCTTCCGGCGAGACTTCGCCCGGTTTCGCTTGAGCTTACGACAAGAACCCCAACCTATCCACGAAAAAATCTACCAACAAAGGAGCCCCTATGCCAGAACTCACCGACCTGTCCTATGTCCGTGCGCTGTGCGAAAAGTACGATTTCGCGCTGTCGAAGGGCTTCGGCCAGAACTTCATCATTAACCCCGGTCTGCCCATCAAGATCGTGGACGCCAGCCGGGTGGACAAGCGCTACGGCGTCATCGAGATCGGCCCCGGCATCGGCGTGCTGACCCGCGAGCTGGCCAAGCGCGCGGCCAAGGTGGTCTCCATCGAGGTGGACGAGCGGCTGCCGCCCCTGCTGGCTGAGACGATGGCCGGCGTGGACAACTTCAAGCTGGTCATGAACGACGTGCTCAAGGTGGACCTGAAGGCCCTCATCGCCGAGGAGTTCCCCGGAATGCCGGTGGCCGTCTGCGCGAACCTGCCCTATTACATCACCAGCCCCATCGTCATGAAGCTGCTGGGCGACCGCCTCCCGGTGGAGAGCCTGACCGTCATGGTCCAGAAAGAGGCCGCCGACCGGCTGGCCGCAGCCCCCGGCACCCGCGCTTCCAGCGCCATCAGCTGCGCGGTGAGCTACTACGCCCAGTCGAAGATGATGTTCACCGCCGCGCCGGGCAGCTTCTACCCGGCCCCCAAGGTGACCAGCGCCGTGGTTCGGATGGACCTCCGCACCACTCCCGCCGTACAGGTGGAGGACGAGGACGGCTACTTCGCCCTCATCCGTGCCGCTTTCGGCCAGCGCCGCAAGACCGCCGCCAACGCCATCGCCAGCGGCCTTTCCCGCCCCAAGGAGGGCGTCATCGCCGCCATCGAGGCTGCGGGTTTCGACGCCCGTATCCGCCCCGAAGCCCTCACGCTGGAGGACTTTGCGAAGATCCAAGCGGCACTGGCAGACCAATAACGCCCTGCGCCCTTCGGCCCCTGCCGGAGGGCTTTTGTTTTGCCGCCCGGCCCAAAACCCGAAAATCAGCCTTGCCAAACCCGCCCGTCGGTGGTATACTATTCAAGTAATGTGTGCTAGTGTGGCGCAATGGCAGCGCAACTGATTTGTAATCAGTGGGTTGCAGGTTCAACTCCTGTCACTAGCTCCACGAAAAATCCTGCGATATACCGCTAGAATCGCGGCGTGTATCGTGGGATTTTTGCTTTTGTATGCGGTGCAAACTGCACAATGTTAACGGTTCTGTTTGATGCAAATTATACGTTGACGGTTATATCATGAACGGTTATACTATAGTAAAAAGGGGGCGTCGTAATGGCTGTATCTGATGCACACAAAAGAGCATCGGTCAAATACAACGCAAGCAAGGACAATATCATGCTCCGACCGTCTAAAGAGGATGGGGCAAGGATTCGCAAGGCTGCTGCGGACGCTGGAAAGAGCGTTCAGCGGTATTGTCTGGATATTCTACTGGATGTGTGCCCGGCTGGTGCAGAAGGCGTGGAAGCAGCCGGGAAGGAAACCGCATAAACTTCCACAGAGAAGCCCACAACTTACACATGAAAGGATGGGTGTAGAATGAGCACAAGAGAATTGGCACGAACCCTGCTGGATCAGGTGCCAGAAAGCAAGCTGCTGTATGTTGTCGCATATCTTCAGGGCGTGACAACGCCGGAAGATGCAGAGATTCCCAACGCCAAGACACAAGCGGCGATGGATGAAGTAGACGAGATGATCAGGACGGGCAAGGGGGAACACTTTGAGGGTTCTACCGCTGATTTCTTCGCCCAGTTGGCTGCGGAGGGCTAAACCGTGTTGAAACTGAACACTTCCACGCAGTTCAAAAAAGATTACAAGACCTGCATAAAGCGGCATTACAATATGGACTTGCTGCAAGCGGTCATTGATGTGCTGCGAGTGCCGGACACACTGCCCCAGAAGAATAGAGATCACAATCTGACCGGCAACTATACCGGCTGCCGTGAATGCCATATACAGCCGGATTGGCTGCTGATTTATCGGCAGACAGATACGGAACTGTACTTGATTGCGACTGGTACACACCCCGACTTGTTTGGCCTGTAAATGAAAGTAGCTGTGCTGGAATGTCGTTTCCTGTCACTCGCTCCACGAAGAAAGACCCCAGAGCTTCACTGCTCTGGGGCCTTTTGCATCTCTACTGCAAGCTGGTTTGGTGGCGGACATCGAAAAGAGCGACGATGTATCGCTAAAAATCGAACTTTGCCAAGGTGACGGAATTCGAAAAGGCTGGCGGAGTTGGAACTTCGCCAAGCAAAGCAAGTTCGCCAAGTTGGCGGAGATCAAAGATAGAACGTAGGTAAATTATTATTTTTGAACTTCGCCATCAGATTCTCCGCAGTCGAGGTAGGAATACCACTTGTTCTTTCCGTCCCGCTGGCGGATCGTCTTTTGGTAATGCGCCCGGATTTGACAAGGTCTGCATAGGAACGGTCATAGGTGCGCTCGCTGCACCCGATCTCCTTGGTGACAGCGGCGCGCAGCTCGCTGCTGGCCATGCTGCCAAGGCGGCTCTCGGCCAGCGCGTTGAGGATGGCGGCGGTGGTGTCGTCCTTGGTCTGGGCAAGGCGGAGGCGGCGCTCCTCCATGAAGTCCGCGTCCTTCTTGTCGGTGGAGCCGTCGAAGATGGCCCGCGCGGTGGGCACGCCGTCCACGGTCACGTCCTCGATGTGCATCAGCACGGTCTGGGCGGGCTTGGAGTAGCTGCTCTTCTCGTGGCTGAGGTAGATCTGGCCCTCGGTGCTGTTCTTGCAGCGGCCCATCATCAGCACGCTGCGGGCGATGTCCCACAGGTCCGAGCTGTCGGCGAGGCGGCCACGGCCCGAAACGCCCGGCCGCTTGTTGGTGTGCATGGAGATGAGGGTGGCGAGGTGGTACTTGGTGCTCAGGCTCTTCAGGGGCAGCACGGCGCCGCGCATCTGGTTGCGGCTGGCCATCTCCACGTCGGGGGGCAGAAAGCTTTGCAGCGGGTCCAAGATCAACAGGATGGGGTTGATCTTCGCCACAAAGGTGGTGATGTCGTCGTCTCCGATGCAGAGCTGGTGGCCGGTGCGCAGGTAGTAGTCGTCGGCACTGACGACCATCACCTTGGACATGTCGGCTCCGGCGGCGGCGATGCGGCCCTTGAGCACCTTGCCGGGGTCGTCCTCGCCCGCAAGGATGAGCACCCGGCCGGTCTGGGCGGGCGGTTCGGGGAAGAAGCCGCTGGTCTGCCCGGCGGTGACGTAGGCGATGAGCTGGGCTTGCCAGATGCCCTTGCCGGTGCCGCCGTCGGCACCCAGCAGGGAGATCTCGCCCCGCGGCAGGACATCCGGCACCAGCCATTCGGTCTCCTCGCAGGGCACATCGCTCAGGCAGTAGGGCTCCGGGGCCTTGGCGTAGTGGTGGTCGTGCCATGCCATTGCGGATTCCCAAAAGGCGTTGTCGTCCTCACGCTGGCGCTTGGCGCACCCGGCACGCCATGTATCAACCTGAGAAAACTTCGTGCCTACGGTAGAAACTGCATCCACAAGGTACTGGTACCGTTCCTGCTCATCGTAGGGGTCGTGATTGATGTATATCAACAAGTAGGTGTAGTCGTTCAGCAGTTCCACAGCCGGGGTGGTGGCAAGATACTCCTTGAACGATGCGAGGAATGCTTCGCGGTCAGTCGTCATAAAGAATAGTCTCCTTTCTGTTTTAATTTGTGCGTCTGAACCACAATCATTGGTTGTAGTATACACCGGCTGACAAAAGATGTCAAGATTTTTTTGCAAAAAATGGTTGACAAATTTCAGATTCGATGGTAAGATATACAGGCGGTCAGCGATGGCCGTGTAAAAATGAATCTGGGCGTGTTCCCGAGTGGCCAATGGGGACAGACTGTAAATCTGCTGCTTTTCAGCTTCGGTGGTTCGAATCCACCCGCGCCCACCAAAAGAGCTCAACGCATGAACGTGCGCTGAGCTTTTTGTTTTATGCTCTTTTTGAACGTGCTTTGCGGGTGGATTCGAACAGCATCGACCCGCCGAACAGTCCGGCGGGGAAAAAAGCCCCTGCGGGGCTTTTTTAGATGCGCGGCTCGCGACATCCACCCGCGCCCACCAAGATAAAACGCCTAGATACGTAAGTTTATTGGCGCTTTTCTTTTGCGGTAACCCACAGTCAAACCCACTTTTTGCAGGAAACTATGCGAAAATCAACAAAAAAAAAATAGGCTGCCACGCATCACGCTCGCATGGCAGCCTTTTCGTTACCCCTCTCACCACGGCATTGTAAAGCATCTCCAGGAACTGCACCGCGCTGGGTGCGCCGGTCAGCGGGTAGCCAGCCAGGTGCTGAACGCCCTCGGGGTTCAGCGCCCAGGCCTTCTCTGCGGCACGCCGGACGGCGCTTTGAATGGCAGACCACTTGCAGCACCGCTGGTCTGAGATGGGGGTATAGATCTCTCTTTGTACACTGTCCTCCTGTTCACAGATGTGCCGATTGAGTCTAAATATGTTGATGTGTGTCGATATTTGCCTGATTGTGCTTTTAATTAAGTCCATGAAGGAATGGTTATGCAAACCGTGAAAAGTATTGACATTTTTCCTTAATGTATATATAATGAAATTAACCAAAAAGTTAACTGGCAGGTGATTCCTGATTGAAGATTACATATGCAAACAGCAAGGTGGAAAAGTATTTTTCTGACTATAATAAAATGAAGCAAACCTTGCCGTTTGAATGGGTAAGAGCTATCAAGAAACACATGGATCGGTTGGAAGCGGCAGAATGCTTCGGCGATTTTTTGAAGTTGGGTCTTGGTCAGCCAGAACAACTTGAAGGTTATGCACAGATTCGGTATTCTGTACGAGTATCGAAAAATGTGCGTTTAATATTGGAACCAAATGCAACCCAAGAAACTGTCATGATTTGTTCAGAAATCGAAGTAGAAGGAGTGAGTGATTATCATGGTGGGAAAGACAACTGGTATATCCCGTGATTTGATTATTCATCCGGGTGAAACGATTGCTGACATTTTGACTGCACGAAATATTTCTCAGGTAGAGCTTGCAGCACAGACGGGAATGACACCTGCATATATCAAATGTCATCTCAGGAAAAAAGGGGATTTCACCTAATTTTGCAATGGCGCTGGAATATGCTTTAGATGTTCCTAAATCTTTTTGGCTAAACCTTCAGGCAAATTATGAATCGGAACTTTTGGAATTAAATGAAGCATCCACTATTACAGTTGAAGAAAAAAGCGCTTTTCACGAACTGAAAGAAATTTCTAGGTATTTGAAGGTTAATACGCGGCAATCGATAGAACAGGGTATCCTTGCTTTGAGAAAAGCTCTTCAAATCAGCAATTTGTCAAATTTGCAAAAAGTTTTGCCCAGCGGAGCGTTTAGAGCATCTACAAAGGTTGCTGTTAACTCTACCGTTATGGGGGCATGGCTTAGAATTTGCCAATTAGAAGGTGAAAAGCATAATGTATTCCAAAGATTTGATGTTCGGGATACGGGTCTCTTGATTGATGAGCTAAAGGGAATTATGCAGAAGCCTACGACTGAATACCAAGATTGCCTGTCTAAGGTTTTTGCTGCACATGGCATTGCTTTTTCTATTGTACCGAACTTTAGAGGGGCACCTGTACAAGGATATATAGCAAAAGACAGCAACGGAACTTATCAAATGTCGCTGACAACTCGTGGTGCAGCGGCAGATATCTTTTGGTTCACGCTGTTCCATGAAGTCGGACATATCGTTAATGGCGATTTAGCAAGAACATCTAAGTATATTGATGCCTCTAATTCTGAAAATATCGCAAGAGAAAGAAATGCTGATGCTTTTGCAAGAGATGCGTTGCTGAATCCAGACGCATACTCTGCGTTTGTAAAAAATTCCGACTTTTCTATCATGAACATTATAAGATTTGCTAAGGAACAAGATGTTATACCGTGCATTGTAATTGGACGGTTACAGAAGGAAAAGCATATCCCGTATAATTATTTTAGCGCATATAAAACGTATTATAAATTGAACAGCTAATAAAAGCCCTCGCTGGACAACATTGTCCAGCGAGGGCTTTTATCGGATTTTGGCAGAAGGTTTTCTTATTGCACGAGTGCTGTACCGTGCCTCCGACCTTGTGCTTCTTGCCTGAAGATACGGAGAATTTTGCGGAAAAAGAAAAAAGCACGTCAATCCTCAACGGATCAACGTGCCATTTTGGTCGGAGCAGCGGGATTTGAACCCACGGCCTCTTCGTCCCGAACGAAGCGCGCTACCAACTGCGCTATGCCCCGAAAATACCGCAGCTTTTCGGCTGCGGTCTGGTTGGGGATGAGAGAATCGAACTCCCACAAGTAGAGTCAGAGTCTACCGCACTACCACTATGCAAATCCCCAATATTCGGTTTTGTCAGGAGCGGTAAGCGCCGCTGACAAGGGATATTATACTATCAAACACCCCTCTTGTCAACACTTTTTTCGAAGTTTTTTTCGTGGGCTCCGAGCCGGCGCTGCATCGTTTTATTTGAACAATTCCTCTCAATATGATACAATAAAAGCAACATTTCAGCAACGGAGGAAATCGCCATGCTCAAACGTCTGCGCAAGAACCATCCGCTCCTCTATTGTATCGGGGCGGAGGCGGTGTTTCTGGGGAGCCTGTTCGTTTCATCGTATCTTGTGGTGATCGCCCTGCTCCTGTTCCGCTTCAACTTTGCCTATGCGGATGATTACCTGCTGGGCTGCATTCAGGAGCTGGTGGGCGTCGGCGTGGCGGTGGTGCTGCTGCGGCGCACGGGCAAGGCGCAATTGCTGACGCGGCGGGGCTGCGGCTTTTTCAATGGGCTGCTGGTGGGCATGTACCCGGCGGCGCTGCTGGCCTATAACCTGTACGTGAAGCTCTTGTTCGGCCTCGCGGCGGACGGCACCCTGCTGCCGCTGTGGCGCATCCTGTGCTTTTTCGCCAACATGATGCTGGTGGGCGTCGCGGAGGAGTTTCTGTTTCGGGGCGTGGTCGCGGAAACGCTGCTGGAGCACTTCGGCACCAGCCGGGGCGGCATCTGGAAGGCGTGTCTGCTGTCCGGCGTGCTGTTCGGCTGCGCCCACCTGACCAACCTGTTCACCAGCGCCCCGCTGGGGGTGCTGATGCAGTGCGTCTTCGCCACGTCGCTGGGCGTGCTGTATGGGGCCATCTATTTCCGCACCGGCAACCTCTGGGTCACGGTCTTCCTCCACGGCGGGATGGACATTCTGTCCATGCTGATGGGCGGGCTCTACGGCACCGAGACGGTGGCCGAAAGCGTCAGCGGCTACGACATCACGATGCTCTCGTCGGTGCTGGTCTACCTCATCCCGGCGGCCTTCCTGCTGCGGAAAAAGAAGATCGGCGAGGTCCGGTTCTATTTCAAATAGGAAAGTGGAACAGGGAAAGAGCAAAGAGGTCTGCGCCACGCGCAGACCTCTTGCTCTCTTTCTTATTCGTAGTCGATGGGCAGGGTGGGCAGACCGTTCAGCTCCAGCCCGGCGGTGTGGCCGGCGATGTACTGGTAGTAGCCTTGGGCTGCGATCATGGCGCCGTTGTCGCCGCAGAACTTCAGCTCCGGTAAGTAGACCTTGGCCCCAAGCTTCTGGGCCCCATCGTTGACCAGCTGGCGCAGACGGCCGTTGGCGGCTACGCCGCCCGCAAGGCAGACTTGCTTCGCCCCGGTGTCGGCGGCGGCGAGGAGCAGCTTTTTCGGCAAGGATGCCCGCGATCCGCTCTTGGAAGCTGGCCGCGAGGTCGGGCACGTTGACTTCCGTGCCCTTCATCTGGGCCTGATTCACTTCGTTCAGCACGGCGGTCTTCAGGCCGGAGAAGCTGACGTTGTACTTGCCCTCTACGTGGGGCACCGGCAGACGGTAGGCCTTGGGGTTGCCGGTCTTGGCGGCGTTGGCCACGCTGGGCCCGCCGGGGTAGGGGAGGCCCAGCGTCCGGGCCACCTTGTCAAAGGCCTCGCCCGCCGCATCATCGACGGTGTGGCCGAGGATGTGGTAGTGGGTGTAGTCCAGCACTTCCACAATGTGGCTGTGGCCGCCGGAGGCCACAAGGCAGAGGAAGGGCGGCTTCAGCTCCGGGTGGGTCAGGTAGAGGGCCGCAATGTGGCCCCGCAGATGGTGCACGGGCACCAGCGGCTTGCCGGCCGAGTAGGCGAGCCCCTTGGCAAAGTTCACCCCCACCAGAACGGCCCCGATGAGGCCGGGCGCAAAGGTGACAGCCACGGCGTCCACGTCGTCGATGGTCTTGCCTGCGTCCAGCAGAGCCTTTTTGACGGTGGCGCTGATGAACTCGCAGTGGCGGCGGCTGGCGATCTCCGGCACGACGCCGCCGTAAAGCGCCTGTTCCTTCACGCTGGTGGAGATGACGTTGCTCAGCAGATGCCGCCCGTCTTCCACGAGGGATGCGGCGGTCTCGTCGCAGGTGGATTCGATTCCTAATACGATCATGATTCAGTGGGCCTCCAGCCAGTTTTTGCCGATGTGGACGTCGGTGCTCAGGGGCACGGCGTACTGCACACAGCCTTCCATCTCTTCCCGCAGGATGGCGGCGGCCTTTTCGGCCTCCGCTTCCGGTGCCTCCACGATCAGCTCATCGTGGACGGTCAGGATGAGACGGCTCTCCATTTTTTCGTCCCGCAGCCGCCGCCAGACCCGCACCATGGCCAGCTTGATGACATCGGCTGCGGTGCCCTGGATGGGGTGTTGCGGGCCATCCGCTCGCCGCTGGCCCGGATGTTCCGGTTGGTGCTGGTCAGCTCCGGCAGGGGCGCGGCGGCGTCCGAACAGGGTGGAAACGTAGCCGCAGGCCCGCGCGTCGGCGATGGTCTTGTCCATATAGCCGCTCACCTTGGGAAAAGCGGCCAGATAGCTCTTGAGGAAGGCGTCGGCCTCTTTCACCGACACGCCGATGTCCTTGGAAAGGCTGTAGGCCCCCTTGCCGTACATGATGCCGAAGTTGATGGCCTTGGCCGAGGAGCGGATGCGGGGCGAGCCCTGCTCCGGCGGCAGATTGTAGATCCGGGCCGCCGTGGAGCGGTGGATGTCCTCGCCGGAGAGGAAGGCGCGCTGCATGTGTTCGTCGCCGGTGACATGGGCGAGGATGCGCAGCTCGATCTGGCTGTAATCCGCGTCCACCAGCACCCAGCCGGGCTTGGCGATGAAATAGGCCCGGAGCTGGCTGCCCAGCTCGGTGCGGATGGGGATGTTCTGCAGGTTGGGGTTGTCGGAGGAAAGGCGGCCCGTCCGCGCCTCGGTCTGGTTGAACCGGGTGTGGACCCGGTCATCCTCGCCCATGACCTTCAAAAGCCCTTCCACATAGGTGGAATTCAGCTTTTGGTAGGCGCGGTACTGCAAAATGTCCTCCACCAGCGGGTAGTCCCGCAGGGCTTCCAGCGTTTCTGCGTCGGTGGACCAGCCCCGCTGGGTCTTTTTTGCCGTGGGGAGGCCCATGGTGTCGAAGAGCATTTCGCCCAGCTGCTTGGGGCTGTTGGGGTTGAAGCTGGCGCTGCCTGTCTCCATATGGGTGCGGGCCAGCACCTGCGAAAGCTCGGTGCGCATCCGCAGCCCGAACTCCTCGACGCCCTGCCGGTCCACAAGGATGCCGGTGCGGGTCATGTCGGCCAGCACCTGTGCCAGCGGGAATTCGATCTCGTTGTAGAGCTTGTCCTCGCCCAGCGCGGTGATCTCGGCCTTCATCTTGGCGAACAGGTCGGCAAGGCCGCCTGCGTCGGGCCACGCCTCACAGGTGAAGGCGGCCTTGGCGCGGTAGCTGGTCAGCAGCTCGGTGACCTGATACTTGGAGGCCGAGGCGTCCAGCAGGTAGGCAGCCAGCTTACCGTCCCAGACGATGCTGCTGCCCCAGCCGCCGTGGGCCATGGCCAGCGCGTAGAGGGGAGCGGAGTCGAAGACGTCCAGCGTCACGCCGGGGGCGTCCAGCAGCCGCACCAGCTCGCCGCTGTTCAGGGGTAGACGGTGCTGCCCTGCACGGCGTACCACGCTTCCGGCTGCAAAACGACATTTTTCACGCCCGCGCGGCCCATGACGGCGGGGCGGGTGGCCACCAGATAATGCCCGGCGGGGGTTTCGGGCAGCTCGGAAACGGTGCCCTCCAGCGTGGGGACCTCTTCGGGCGCGGCCTCCGGAGCTACGCCGTCCAGCCCGAACCGGGGGATGAGGCTGTGGAGCTCCAGCTCCTGCATCAGCCGCACGGCGGCGCCCTTGTTCCCTTCGCCGACCTTGTAAGCCCCCTCGGCGGTGTCGATGGGCGCATCGGTGCGGATGGTGCCGAGCAGATGGCTCAGTTCCGCATCGGCCCGGCACTCCAGCAGATGTTCCCGCTGCTTGGGCTTGATGATCTTGTCGTCGAGGTTGGCGTAGACGTTTTCCAGCGTGCCGAACCTCTGCACAAGGGCGAGGGCGGTCTTTTCGCCGATGCCCCGCACGCCGGGGATGTTGTCGGACGCATCGCCCATCAGGCTCTTCACCTCGATGAGCTGCCTCGGCTGGATGCCGTACTTTTCCTCGATGGCGGCCACATCCATGGCCACGGTCTTGCTGGCCCAGCGCCGTGGTAGCCAGCAGCACGGTGGTGGTCTCGCTTACCAACTGCAAGCTGTCGCGGTCTCCCGTGGCAAGGAAGCAGTCGTCCTTCCGGGCGTCACAGGCGGCGGCCAGCGTGCCGAGGAGGTCGTCGGCCTCCCAGCCTTCGGCGGTGACCTGCCGGTAGCCGAGGTCGGTCAGGAGCTCCTTCAGCACCGGCATCTGCTGGGCCAGCTCGTCGGGCATCCCGTGGCGGGTGGCCTTGTAGCCGTCGTACATCTTGTGGCGGAAGGTCGGGGCTTTGAGGTCGAACGCCACGGCGACCTCGTCCGGGGAACACTCCTTGAGCAGGGAGTTCAGAATATTCAGAAAGCCGAAAATGGCGTTGGTATAGCGGCCGTCCTTGGTGGTCAGCAGCTTGATGCCGAAAAAGGCGCGGTTGGCGATGCTGTTGCCGTCAATGACCAGTAAACGCATGGGCGATTTTCCTCCGATCCATAATTTCACACCTATAGTATAGCACAAAATCGCAGGGATCGGAGGGATATTTGAAAATTTTCAGGGAGTTTTCCTTATTCCGAGAGGGTGATCGCCGAGACGGGGCAATTCTGCGCCGCGTCGATGGCGGCGGGGACCAGTTCGCCGGGGAGTTCGCCGGGCTGGGCCACGGCCAGCGTGCCCTCCATGGAGAACACCTCCGGGCAGATACCGGCACACTGGGTGCAGCCGATGCACAGGTCAGGGTCAACGAATGCTTTCATAAAACATACCTCCAAACTTCAGTCTGCCGCTAGTCTGCCCGGCGGGGCCGTGAAATATCCCTATGCAACGGGGCCGGAGTATGATACAATGAAAAGAGACTTTTGGGAGGACAAACGCATGAACATCCAGATCTTCGGCACAAGCAAGTGCTTCGATACCAAAAAGGCCCAGCGCTACTTCAAGGAGCGGGGCATCCGGTTCCAGATGATCGACCTGAAGGAAAAGGAGATGAGCCGCGGCGAGTTCGAGAACGTCGCCCGCGCGCTGGGCGGCTGGGAGCAGCTGGTGGACCCGGCGGCCAAGGACAAGCAGACCCTCGCCCTGCTGGACGCCCTCGTGGACTGGCAGAAGGAGGATAAGCTCTTCGAGAACCAGCAGCTCTTCAAGACGCCCATCGTCCGCAATGGCCGCAAAGCCACCGTGGGCTATCAGCCGGATGTCTGGAAAACGTGGGAATAAAACGCGCTTTCACAAAAAATCCACTCCCCGGATTTTGCACTTCGGGGCAAAACGTGGTATACTAAGACCCGGTATGACCGACTACAGTCCAATTTAGGAGACGAAAATTAAGATGAAAACCTATATGACCCCGGAAGAACACGCCCGGCTCCACCGCCGCCGTGCCCGTCAGGCCCTTGGCCTGTTGGTGGCAGTGCTGGTGCTGGTGGGCGCGGTCACCGTGGTGCGTGCGGGTGTGCGCACCGTGGCAAAGCTGTTTGACGATACCCAGCAGCGGCAGGAATACGAGGATGAGCTGGAAGGCCTTGTCCTGTTCGACCCCGTGCCCTTCGACGGCATTGAGAACATCGACGACCTGACCCTCCGCGAAGCGGCGGTCTGGGGCTGCGTGTACAGCATTCAGGAGACGCAGGGCAGTTTCGACAACTACAACACCGACCCCGACACCGAGCAGCTCCTGCTCCCCTCGGTGGATGTGGACGCCTACCTTGCCAAGCTGGTGGGCCCCAGCTTCAAGATGAACCATAAGACCTTCGAGATGGAGGATATGACCGTCGAGTTCGACGAGACGACCCAGTGCTACAAGATCCCCATCACCGGCGGCGTGGGCAGCTACAGCGCCACCGTGACCAAGCTGTTCAAGAAGGACGGCCTGCTCCACGTCACCGTGGGCTACATCCCCACCCAGAGCACCGACGACAGCATCCTGAACACCTTGTCCGACACGCCCACCAAGTATATGGATTATCTGTTCCGCCGCCAGAACGGCAGCTGGTATCTCACCGGCCTGACCGACAGCGAGACCAAGCCCGAATCCACCGCCGCAGCCGCCTCCGAGCCGGCCCCCATGGCCGAGAGCGAGGTGCAGGACGCCATCCTCGCCGCCGCCGGTGACTCCGCCGTCTCTTCCGAGGAGGCCGCCCTCGCTGAGTCCGCGGCCAGCACCCCGGCGGAGAGCGCTCCCGCTGCCGACAGCACCGCTGCGGAGAGCACGGCTGCTTCCGGCGAGGCCGCTTCGGAGAGCACCGCCGCGTAAGGCAAACCGCAGAAACAAAACACCACCCCGGCTCCAAGGCGCTTGCAGCGCCCGGAACCGGGGTGGTTCTGCTTTATAAGAGATCACTTCAGATCAAACCGCACCACCACCAGCCGATACCACAAATAGGGGATCATGTTCCAGATCATCCACACCTCCATGAGCAGGTAGTGGGGCAGGTCCTTCAGCCGGAAGGGGCGCTTGCCGAGCTTGCCGGAGCGGAGCAGGTCGAAGGCTTCGTGCATCCCCTTGTCCCATGCGTCGCCGAAGCCCTGCTTGTGGAACTTGTAATACTTGAGCAGGTAGCCCAGCGCCAGCGGGAGAAAGTTGACGATCAGCATCAGCAGCGGCTCGTTCTTGAGCGGGAGCAGGATGCTGTTGCGGCCGCTCTGCTGGCTCTTGAAGGCGTTGTACTTGACCGCACCGGTGCTGGCTCCGCAGATGTGGTAGCACTTGGCGGTGGGGCAGAGGATGTTTTTGTAGCCCGCATTGTTGGCCCGCCAGCTCAGGTCCACATCCTCGAAGTAGGCGAAGAAATTCTCGTCGAAGCCGCCGATCTCGTCCAGAATGCGCTTGCGGTAGAGCGCCGCACCGCCGCACGCCGAGAAAATCCGCTTCTGCTTGGTATAACGGCTGGCCCGGCGGCCGTCGCCGGTCTTGCAGGCAAAGCCCATCCATGTCACATAATCGCCCGCATCGTCGGCCAGCTCCCGGTCAAAGTGGCGGATCATCAGGCTCTGCACCGCAAAGATCTTCGGGTCGGCATCGGCGGTCCTGATAAGCTCGGCCAGCCAGTCCGGCTCGGCAAAGGCGTCGTTGTTGAACAGCACCACGAATTCGCTCTCTGCCCGTGCAATGCCCTGATTGACCGCGTGGGAAAACCCGGTGTTCCGCCCGTTTTCGATCAGCGTGAAGTTGGGGCGGCTGCAATAGCTGCGGGCCTGTTCCAGACTTTCGTCGGTGGAGCCGTTGTCTATCACGATGAGCTGGAAGTCCTGCTCGGTCTGGGCATAGACGGACTCGATGGAGTCCGTCAGCCAGCCCTTGCCGTTGATGTTGGGGATAACGATGGTTGCTTTCATAAATGCGCTCCTGCAAAGTTTCGATTTCGGGGCAAGTATACCATATTTGCAGGAGAAATGGAATAGGCGAGCCGGGGCGGCCTCTTCCGACCGTAAGCAAGCATCCTTGCCCTCTCTGCCTTATGGTACGCAGTGCTAAACAAAGGCGCAGCCTTCCCTCTGCCGGGCTTGCCTCTCAGGCGCTTCGCGCCAGCTCCCCCAAAGGGGGAGCCCTTGGCAAAGGCGGAAAGTCTGAGCGCAGCGCCTGACGGCTCCCCTTGCGGCAGCAGGGCGTAAAGATTCCAAACTGGAAACTTGGCGGACTGCCAAGGCCTCTCACTTTGGGAGAGGTGGCATCGCGGAGCGATGACGGAGAGGGCAAGGACGCTGACGGCGGCGCAGGGCCTAGGTTTAGATCGTGCTTCCGATGGGGCTGCGCTTCCGTAAGGCAGGGCCTTTGTCCAAACCCCACAAAGCCTACCGTTACCTTTTGTGCAAGGTGCTTTTGAATTGTGACCAAAGCGTGTAAATATTGAGAAAAATGCGAAGGAAGTGTTTACAAAAGTGTAACAGGCTGGTATACTTTACAACAATGAATAACGACGAAATTCAAGGGAGATGGAAAAGGTGGAAACTGCACCGCACCACGCATGGAAAAAACTGTCGGCACTGATGATGACGCTGGCATTGATACTGACGCTGCTGCCCGCCGCGCTGGCCGTGGACTTGAACGTGGACGTCGGGTTCTACTTCAAACAGAGCCGGGGCGGCACCTGCACCCTGGCCTCTGCCGCAATGATGCTTCGCCGCCGGGCCTATCTGGACGGGCTGGACAGCTGGGTGGATGTGACCGAGAACAGCATCAAGAGCACGGCATGGTCCGGCGGTCTGTCCCACAGTTTTACATACAATGCGATGCACGTTGGCTACGCCACCCTTCCTTCCGGCAAGGCCGCCAAGACCGAGGCCCTCATCCAGATCCTCGCCGAGCACCCGGAAGGCATCGTTCTTTATGATCGCCGCCAGCCCCACGCGGTGCTCCTGACCGATTACACCGACGGTGTGTTCTACTGCTCCGATCCGGCCAACGGCGTTTCTGCGGGGCGTGTGCCCCTGTCCAGTGCCAGCATCTCCATCTCCGGCGCGTCCTGCTACTGGTACATCACCTCCGACGCCAACGATGACGGCACCGGCTTGGAAGAGCTGGAAGCCGCTGTGGCCGCTGAGGAGACGGAAGCAGTTGCCGCACCCGCACCCACGGAGGAGACGACTTCCTCCGATACCGCCAGCGACATTTGGAGCTGGCTGGACGGCATGTTTCAGTGAGCCTTTCGAAAAACATCCTTTCGATCAGTAAAGCAGCCGGGCAGAAATGTCCGGCTGCTTTGCTGTTTACTGGCGCAGTTCCGTTCCGGGGAAGTAGTGGGCGAGGATCTGCGCGGCGGTCTGCCCCTGCTGGGCCAGCGCCTTGGCACCCCACTGGCTCAGCCCGACCCCGTGGCCGTAGCCCATGGTGGTGAAGAAAAACGTCCCGTTCTGGTACTGCACCGTGAAACAGGCGCTCCGCAGCCCCAGCGCCTTGCGCAGGGCCGGGCCGGTGATCGTCTGCCCGCAGACCGGCAGGGAAGCCACATAGCCGGAGGGGGTCAGCGCGGCCACCCCGAACCAGCCCTCCGGTGCGGAAAGGTCCGGGGCGAGGCCCAGCCCTTTCAACAGCTCTTCGGTCTGCGCGGTGGAAAACTGGACCGTGTAAGTAAAATGATCGGCCTCCCGGTCGGTGCTGCTGTCCACGGGGACGAGGTAGGGGACGGCGCTGCCCCAGACGTTTTCGCTGGCTTCCGTCTGCCCGTTGGAGATGGCAAAATAGCTGGTCCCGGCGGGGGCGTTGTCATAGTACAGCACCTGTGTCTCCACCGCGTCCACCAGCGCCGCCAGCCGGGCGTGATTCTCTTCGTAGGCCGTGCCCCAGTAGCTGCGCAGGACCGTGTCGGTCAGGTAGCCCTGCCGCCGGGCCGGGTCCGCCGTCAGCCACCCGGCAGCGGGGTCGGCTGCGTGATCCCGGCAGTAGAGCGCGTAGCTGTGGGCAGCAATGGCCTGTGCCTTGAGCGCTTCGTCCGGCCATGTGATCGGCATCTCCGCCGCCACTGCTCCGATCAGATACTCCCGCCGCGGCACCGCCGCCACGGCTCCGTCCCTCAGGTCCCGGATGAGGAAGCTCTCGCTGTCCTGATCGGAGGGCGGCGGGGAAGCTTCCGGCAGGGCAGCCGGGTCGGATGCCGCCGGTTCCGGGGCGCTCTCCGCAGCCTCCGGGGCCGCCCGGCCTAGCGCGGCAGTGGCCAGCCGGTACCCGGCCAGCGGCAGCAGACTGCCCCCTACGAGCAGCACGGCACAGAGCAGAAAAAAGGTGCGTTTCATCACAGGACCCCTCCCGGACAGGCAGTTTCGTTTCGGCCAGTGTAGCAGAACCGCCGGGAGAAAAAGCGCAGATTTCATCTTCTTCTTGAATTTGTTTCACAAAAGCGCTATGATAGACTCATGCCATCAGTGTGGATGGCAGGGAAAAGTATAAAGTAAGAATAGAAAGGGGAGTCTACGCATGAACTATAAGCACGCAGAGGTGGCAACTCTGTCCCCGCAGATGATGCGGACACTGTGCGAAGAGTACATCGCCAACAACTACATCGACCCGGAGACCAGCGAGCGGCTGGGGGTCAAGCGCGGTCTGCGGAACCCGGATGGCACCGGCGTCCTCGCCGGTCTGACCAATGTATGCGATGTCGTTGGCTACAAAAAAGATCAGGAGGGGCATGTCATTCCCATCCCCGGCAAGCTGATCTACCGGGGCGTCAACATCGAGGAAATCGTGGAGGAGGCCTACCGCAACGACCGCTTCGTCTTCGAAGAGGTCATCTGGCTGCTGCTGTTCGGCAGTCTGCCCACCCAGAGCCAGTTGGACGAGTTCTGTGAGCTGCTGGCCGAGCACCGGGCCCTGCCCGACGGCTTCATGGATACCATGAACGCCCCTCGCCCAACGTGATGAACAAGATGCAGCGCTGCGTGCTGCGCCTGTATTCCTACGACGAGCACGCCGAGGATCTGAGCCTTGAGAACATCCTGAACCAGAGTATCAACCTCATCGCCAGTATGCCCACCATGATGGTGAACGCCTACCAGATGAAGCGCCGCTATTACGATAAGCAGAGCATGTTCTTCCACCTGCCCAAGCCCGGCCAGAGCACGGCAGAGCACATCCTCAGCACCTACCGCCCGGACCAGAAGTTCACCCACGAGGAAGCGAAGCTGCTGGATATGTGTCTGCTGGTCCATGCCGACCACGGCGGCGGCAACTGCTCCACCTTCACCGCCCGCGTGCTCTCCTCGTCGGGCACCGACACCTATTCCGCCATCGCCGCGGCCGTCGGTTCGCTGAAGGGTCCGAAGCACGGCGGCGCGAACCTGATGGTCAACCGCCAGTTGCAGGACATCCTCAAGCACGTGGAGAACCCCGAAGATGATGACGAGGTGCGGGAGTACCTCCGCCGCATCCTCCGCAAACAGGCGGGCGACGGCTCCGGCCTGATCTACGGTGTGGGCCACGCGGTCTACACCATGAGCGACCCCCGCGAGGTCATCCTGAAAAATCGTGCCCGCCATCTGGCTTACGAGAAAGGCTTTGAGGAAGAGTACAACATGCTGTGCAGCATCGAGCGGCTGGCCCCGGCATCTTCGCCGAGGAAAAGGGCAGTACCAAGCCCGTCTGCGCCAATGTGGACCTGTTCAGCGGCCTGATCTACAACATGCTGGGCATCTCCGAGGATCTCTACACCCCGCTGTTCGCCATCGCCCGTGTGCCGGGCTGGTGCGCCCACCGCGTCGAGGAGGTCGTTTTCGCCAACCGTATCATCCGGCCCGCCTACAAATATCTGGGCGTGCGCCAGAAATATAAACCAATCGAGGAACGCTGATGAATCCACGGATCAAACTTCTGTTCGTTGTAGGAACTGCGCTGACCATCGGCCGTGCGCTGGACCTTGGCCTCTGGACCGATCTGGAAAGCGGCCTGTGCGCCGTCGGCCCGGTCTGGCTGCGCTATGCCGCGCTGGCCGTGGGCGTGCTGGCGGCCATCTGCATTGGCCGAAAGCTGGCCCATGGGCCGCAGGAACTGCGGAACCACTGCAAACCGTCCGGCATCGTCACGGCGATGGCAGGGGCATTCTTTACTGCCGCAGGATTTTTGCGCTTCGCCGTTGGAATGACTGGCGCAGGCTCGTTTGTTCGCGCGATACTGGAAATTCTGTGTGGCCAGTGGCTGGCCCAACTGGCGAAGAGCTGGCTGCGGAAGGACTGGCAGCTCCCGGCCAAGAGTATGGCCTCCGGCATCTGGGGCACGCTGGTGTTCTACTGGTGCGTGCTGAGCCGTTTCATGGAGAACAGCTCCAGCTGGCACCGCGTCTCGCCCACCGTCATGGTGTGGGAGATGCTGGCAGTGCTGCTCTTCCTGTCCAGCCTCGTGCGGGCGCTCTGGCTGCCTGAAACGTCGGACGGCAAGCTTTTGTGCATGTCCGGTCTGGCCAGCTTCATGCTGGCCTTCTGCTGGGAGCTGCCCCAGACCCTGACGCTGGCCATGCCTTCCCAGTTCAAGCTGACCAATCTCCCCGCCATCTTCTTTGGCCTCGGCATTGCGTGCGTGGGCGTTCTGGGGGTTTTTGCCGTGGTGCGCATCGCCGCAGCCGCTGCCTTCGAGAGCCGGGAGTAAGCACTCTCTTGGCTGAATTGCCGAAAAGCGGCCGAGAAGAGGTAGAAAAATCATACAAAAGCCAAAAAGTGTGCAATTGAGTTGTTAATTTTTTGGCAGACACTTGAAACTTTTCGCATTTTGGACTACAATAAAAACACCGTGAGATTATCCGATGAAAAGGGTAAGAACATTTAGGAGGTATTATTAACATGGCTGTTAGAGTTGCTATCAATGGTTTTGGTCGTATTGGCCGTCTGGCTTTCCGTCAGATGTTTGATGCTGAGGGTTACGAGGTCGTCGCAATCAACGACCTGACCAGCCCCAAGATGCTGGCTCACCTGCTGAAGTACGATACTGCTCAGGGTTCTTTCTGCGGCAAGATCGGCGAGGGCAAGCACACCGTCGAGGCTACCGAGGACTCCATCATTGTTGACGGCAAGGAGATCAAGATCTACGCTGTTAAGGACGCAAAGGATGCTCCTTGGGGCGAACTGAACGTGGATGTCGTTCTGGAGTGCACCGGCTTCTACACCAGCAAGGAGAAGAGCATGGCTCACATTCAGGCTGGCGCAAAGAAGGTCGTCATCTCTGCTCCCGCAGGCAACGACCTGAAGACCATCGTCTTCTCCGTCAACGAGAAGACCCTGACCGCTGAGGATCAGGTCATCTCCGCTGCTTCCTGCACCACCAACTGCCTGGCTCCCATGGCCAACACCCTGAACAAGACCTTCCCCATCGTTTCCGGTATCATGACCACCGTTCATGCTTACACCGGCGACCAGATGATTCTGGATGGTCCTCAGCGCAAAGGCGACCTCCGCCGTGCTCGTGCTGGCGCACAGAACATCGTTCCCAACACCACCGGTGCTGCTAAGGCCATCGGTCTGGTCATCCCTGAGCTGAACGGCAAGCTCATCGGCTCCGCCCAGCGCGTGCCTGTTCCCACCGGCTCCACCACCATTCTGGTGGCCGTCGTCAAGGGCAAGGACGTAACGAAGGAGAGCATCAACGCCGCTATGAAGGCTGCTGCTTCTGAGTCCTTCGGCTACAACGAGGATCAGATCGTTTCTTCCGATGTCATCGGTATGCGTTACGGCTCTCTGTTCGATGCTACCCAGACCATGGTCGCTAAGATCGACGACGACACCTATCAGGTTCAGGTCGTGTCTTGGTACGACAACGAGAACTCCTACACCTCTCAGATGGTCCGTACCATTAAGTACTTCGCTGAGAACTGCTGATTGAGTTTCTGACCTTCTAAAAAGGCTTTTGCTGCCCCCTCCTGCCGGGTGACCGGTGGGAGGGGGAGCTTTTTTGTCTGTGCAGGAAAATTGCGGCCGGGCAAAACGGACAAAATTCGGCACGATCTATTGAAAGCAACTCCATAGTATGTTAAAATTACAAAGATAGGATAAACTGGGTTTGGTGTAAAAATCCATGTGCCGCGGGCCGGGAAGGACCCGGACAAAGCGGGCGGAAACGAGGCCGCCGCAGGGTGCAACGGTAAGGAGCAAGAAGCTTTTATGATTGCAAGACGTGAAAAATTGCAATATGGATATCTGTTTGTGACCGATTTTGTCTCGCTGGTGGCCAGTGTGGCGGTGGCGTGGCTGATCATGGATGGCCTGTTCGGTAAGATGACGGACTTCCGGGAGCCGCGGCTGGTGCTGGAAGCCTGTGTCATGCTGTTCATCGCCTACGTTCTGACCTTTTTCGTTTTTGACCAGAGCGAAAATATCGTTACCCGGAGCAGCACGCGGGAAGTGGAGATCGCGGTCGGCTTCAATATGTTGCTGGCTCTGCTGGATGTGGCGTGCTTGGCGCTGACCAAGGCCACCATGCTGGATTCGCGCTATTTCCTGATCGCAGTGCCTCTCGTCAACATTTTTATGATGTGTGGCAGCCATGCGCTGCTCAAAAAGCTGCTGACCCGCTCGAAGTACACCAAGGGGGTTCCGGAGTCTGGTCGGCATCGTGACAACGCGGGAGCAGGCCCCGGTCATCATCCAAGACCTCCGAAAGGACTGGTCGAAGCAGCTTACCGGCATCGCGGTGCTGGAAGCCGTGGCCGAGGATGTGACGGGCGAGATCGAGGGTGTCGCGATCAAGGCCAATTACGATACCTTCATGGACTGGCTCCGTCAGGCGGCGCTGGATGAGATCTACATCGATATTCCGACGGAAAACGGCAATACGCTGGTGCCTTATCTGGAGGAGATCGAGAGCATGGGCCTGACGGTTCATTTCCGGCTTCCGGTTCTGGATCGGATCGAAGAGGCGTGCTGCAGCGAGACCAGTGCCGTGCGGATGAGCCGGGTGCTGAGCCGCTGTGCCGGGGGGCAATGTGGTCACCATGGGCACCGGGGAACTCAAGCTCCACGACCAGATCCTGAAGCGCGGGCTGGATATCTTCGGCGGCCTTGTGGGCTGCGTCATCAGCATCCCCATCATTGCCATCGTGGCCATCCCGCTCAAGCTGGAAAGCCCCGGCCCGCTGATCTTCAAGCAGCGCCGCGTGGGCCGGAATGGACGTGTGTTCTACATCCACAAGCTGCGCAGCATGTATGTGGACGCGGAGGCACGCAAGAAGGAGCTGATGGCCCAGAACGAAATGAACGGCCTGATGTTCAAAATGGAGGACGACCCCCGCATCACCAAGGTGGGCCGCTTCATCCGAAAGCACCAGCATCGACGAACTGCCGCAGTTTTTTGATGTTCTCCGCGGTTCCATGAGCCTTGTGGGCACTCGCCCGCCTACGCTGGATGAGTACAACCAGTACGAGAGCCACCACAAGCGCCGCCTTTCCATGAAGCCGGGCATCACCGGCCTGTGGCAGGTCAGCGGCCGGAGCAACATCGAGGACTTCGAGGAAGTGGTCCGTCTGGATGTGCAGTACATAGACAACTGGACCCTTTGGGAGGACATCCGCATCCTCTTCAAAACCGTATGGGTCGTGTTTGCGGGAAAAGGTGCAAAATAAATGAACTACATTATTTTTGGCGGGTCGGGGTTCATCGGGACCCACCTGATCCACCTGCTGCGGCAGGAGTGTGTACGGCCGGGAGATAAGATCTACGATCTGGATCTCGTCATGCCCGGCGAAGAGGGCGTCGTACCGGGCATCGTGGAGAAAAACGAAGGGGTCGAGTATATCCGCGCGGATGTCCGTCAGCCCCTCACGCTGGACTTTACACCGACGGCAGAGGACGTGATCTTCAACCTTGCGGCGGTCCACCGCACGCCCGGCCACCCGGACGAAGCCTATTTTGAAACGAACATCCTCGGTGCCGAGCATGTGACCGCCTTTGCGGAACGGTACGGAATCCGGAAGATCCTGTTCACCAGCTCCATCGCCCCCTACGGCGCGGCGGAGGAGCTGAAGACCGAGGAAACGATCCCCATGCCCAATACGCCCTACGGCATCAGCAAGCTGGTGGCGGAAAAGATCCACCAGATCTGGCAGGCAAAGGACCCGGCGCGGGAGCTCACCATCGTCCGCCCCGGCATCGTTTACGGCAAGGGCGAGCACGGCAACATGACCCGCCTGTACAAGGGCCAGAAGAAGCACTATTTCTTCTACGCCGGGCGGAAGGACACTATCAAAGCCTGCATCTACGTCAAGGAACTGGTCCGCTTCTTCAAGTATCGGATGATCGACCACTCGTTCCCCGGCGTGGGCCTCTATAACTGCACCTTCGAGCCGGCCTATACCATCGAGGAGATCTGCACCGCGATGCAGTCGGCCACGGGGATGAAGTCCTATGTCCCGCTGATCCCCGGCAAGCTGCTGCTGTTCGCGGCGGCGGTGCTGGGGCCCATCGGCGGCAAAAAGGTTGGCATCCACCCGGCCCGCGTGAAAAAGCTGATGGTCTCCACCAATATCTGCGGCAAAAAGCTGGCCGCAACGGACTACCGCTTCCACTATACCTTGGAGGAAAGCTTCCGAGACTGGTATGAGGACTGCGGCCGGAAAGAATTGATTTAATGTGAGGGAAAAACGTGTCTGAGAGTACGCCGATCCGGGTCGCCCAAATGATGACAGATATGAATTATGGCGGCGTCGAGATGGTCGTGATGAACTATTACCGCCACATCGACCGCTCCAAAGTCCAGTTTGACTTCTTCGCGCTGGAAGGCTCTGCCGTGCCCCAGCAGGAGGAGATCGAGCGGCTGGGCGGGCACGTCTATCTGGTGCCGCGGTATCCCCATCTGGTCCAGTACGAAAGGGCGATCATGGAGCTGTTCCGGAAAAATCAATACCAGATCGTCCATTCGCACATGAATACGCTGGGCGTGTTCTCTCTGTGGGGAGCACAGCGCACCGGGGTGCCCAACCGCATCATGCACAATCACTCGGTGGCGGGCAAGGGCGAAACGAAGAAGAATTTCGTCAAGTATCTGCTCCGCCCGTTCGCAAAAATTTACCCCACCCAGCTCTGTGCCTGTTCGGAATCCGCCGGGCGCTGGCTCTACGGGGATTCGGAGTTCCGGGTCTTCAACAATGCCATCGATCTGGAAAAGTTCTCCTTCGACGCCCAGAAGCGGGCAGTCCTACGCAAGGAACTGGGGCTGGAAGGCAAATTCGTGGTCGGCCACATCGGCCGCTTCTGCTACCAGAAAAACCATGAGTTCCTGATCGATGTGTTCGAGGAGATCCATCGCCAGCGGCCGGAGGCGGTGTTGATGCTGATCGGCCGGGGCGAGATGGAAAGTGTCATCCGCCGGAAAGTGAACCGCCGGGGGCTGCAGGACGCGGTCCTCTTTTTGGGCAACCGCAGAAAGATCGAGCGCTACTATCAGGCGATGGATGCGTTCGTTCTGCCGTCCCGTTATGAGGGGCTGCCTGTGGTGGGCGTGGAGGCACAGGCTTGCGCGCTGCCATTGATTTGCTCGACGGATATTTCACGGGAAACGAGACTGCTGGAATCGACGCAGTTCATCAGTTTGTCGGAACCGCCCCGGAAATGGGCACAAAAAGTGCTGGAAACGGCGGAACGGACCACGCGGTGCAATACGGAACGGCAAATGACCGAAAAAGGCTTTAATATTGCGGTCGAAGCGAAAAAGCTGGAAGTGTTTTATCAAAGCCTTTTGGGATAACAGGAGAAACCGATATGGAACCGCTCATCAGCGTCATCGTTCCCATCTATAATGTAAAGGCATATCTGGACCGCTGTGTGGAAAGTCTGTTGGGCCAGAGCTATAAGAATCTGGAAATTTTTCTGGTGGACGACGGCTCCACCGATGGCTGCGGGAAAGTATGTGACCGGTATGCCGCACAGGACCCACGAATCACAGTGATCCACAAGAAGAACGGCGGCCTGTCTGACGCCCGGAATGCGGCGCTGGATGCGGCCCAAGGGGAATACTATGCCTTTGTGGACGGCGACGACTGGGTATCGCCCTACTACGTAGAAAACCTCTATCGGGCGCTCAGAAAAGCCGATGCGGATATCGCCGTCAGCTGCTTTTGAAGAGGTGTTTGAGGGCAGGGGCGTCCAGTCGCAGCCCGCGGCAGAACTGAAAAATTTCCAGAGCCTGACCCCGGAAGCGTGCCTGAGGCGGATGCTTTATCAGGACGGCGTGGAGACCTCGACCCCGACGAAACTTTATAAAAAGGAGCTGTTCGAAGGGCTGCGCTACCCGTTTGGAAAGCTCTATGAGGACATCCCTGTCGCGTACGAAGTGCTGAAGCGGGCGGCCCGCGTCGCATGGATCGGAAATGTGGATTACTACTATTTTCAGCGTGCTGCCAGCATCCAGAATGCGGCATTCGACCCGAAGAAGCTGGACGGCGTAGAACACTGCCGCGCGATGATGGAAAATGTCCGGCGGGATCACCCTCAGTTGGAACAGGCGGCGGAGTGCCGCTACCTCAGTACGGTCTGCAACATCCTGTTCCAGATCCGGGACAAGGCCCACGAGCCGGAGCGTAAACTGCTCTGGAAGGAAGTGGTCCGCTGCCGCAGCGCGGTGGTGCGGGACCCCAATGCCCGTAAAAAAGCGCGGCTGGCGGCGCTGCTTTCCTATGGAGGTTATCCGCTGCTGCGCTTTGTGTATGACCGGACGCAGTGGAGAGGGAAAACAAGATAAAAGGAGAAGTTGAATGGAAAAGCTGCGGAGAGATCACGGCTGGGAAAAGGGGCTGCTGACAGCGCTTTTCCTGTTGGCCTGTTTTCAGAACCTGACCCTCGCCTCCATCGGTTCCGGTGCTTCGCTGAAATGGGTCCATGTGTTTTCGCTTGTGTTTCTGCCGTTTCTGTGCAAAAAAAAGAACTGAGGGTCAACCGCCCGGTCCTGCCGTATGTGGCCTATGCGGCGGCTGTCTCTCTGCTTCATCGGAGCGAGTTTGGTGTCAATAGTCTGCTGCTGAACTACATCTTCGGCTTGTATCTGGTGGTGCTCTGCGCAAATTTTGGCGCAGACCTTTCCAAGGATGACTGGCTGGACATCGTGTCCGGCGCGGCAAGCATTCTGATGATCGTGATCCTGATCAAAAATTTGATCTACTATCAGGGATTTTTGGATTATCTCCGGGCGGAGGGAATGGCGCACCCATGGGGCGTGAAAATGATCATCGGCGGAGGTTCCAACATTGAGTCGAGCTGGCTGGGACTGCTGGCTTTTTTTTTTCTTCTGCCGGAGCCGCTGGAAGTGGCTGTATGCAGGCGCGAACCTGATGCTTTCGTTCCTGTATGGGAGCCGCGCGGGAATGCTGATCGCCGCTGCGGCGATCCTCTGGCTTTTTGCTGCCGCAGTTCAAGCGGCTGAAAGAACGGAAAGTGCGGATCACGGTGCTGGTGCTCTGCGCTGCACTGGTCGCGGCTCTGTGGGGGTCCGGCCTTTTGGAGTCGCTGGTTCTGCGCTCGCTGAATCGTTTCCTTCATGGCATGGAAGATGCGGGCAATGCGGGGCGTATCCGAATGTGGACCTACGCGCTTGAAACAAGCAAGGCCTATCCCTTTGGCTGTGGTGTGGGCAACTGCATGAAAGCGCTTTCCGGCGTGGCGGGCTTCGCCTATGGGGAAGATAATATCCACAATGTTTATCTGCAGAACCTCATCGACTGCGGCTGGCTGGGCGGGGCAGCGTATCTGGCGCTGGTCGTCCGGTTCTTCTGGATGGAAAAGAAAAAGCTGCTGCACGACCCGTTTGTGGCGGCGCTGTTTACCTACTGCGGGGCCTCTCTGCTTCAGTTCCGCGGCGGCGATACGCTGGCTTTCCTGCTGCTGGGTATGTATCTGGCGTACCGGGATGCAGACAACAAAAAAGAAAATTGGGTCGTAAAAATTCCATTAGGTAAAGGAAAGGAGGCTCTGTGACGTGGGCAAAGAAAAGCCGCTGGTCTCGGTCATTATTCCTGTCTACAATGTTCAGAAATATCTGGAAGAATGCGTAGAGAGTGTACAGAACCAGTCCTATACCAATTTGGAAATTGTTCTGGTGGATGATGGATCCACGGATAATAGCGGCGAGCTGTGTGATGCATTGGCAACAAAGGATACAAGAATTTGCACTTTACATAAAAGTAATGGAGGTCTCTCAGATGCACGGAATACAGGTATGCTGCAGGCGAGGGGAAAATATCTTACTTTTTTGGATGGTGATGATTTGCTTCCGCATAGTGCCGTAGAAAAGTTAGTTTCTAGTTGTGAGAAGAATCATTCGGAGCTTGCAATTGGACAACTCTTCGAGTTTTCAGGAGAAACGCCAAGAGATACAGAAAAAAATGGAACTGTTGAAAAGGTGGCCATGGAAGAAGCGATGAGAAGAATGTTCCTTTTCCAAGGAATCGGGCATTCGGCGTGTGGAAAACTTTATCGACGCGAATTATGGAATAAATTGAAGTTTCCATATGGAAGGTTATATGAGGATTATGCAACGATTTACCGAGTGACATCCAAAAGCAAAACAGTTTCTATTATTGAAGAACCAGTATATTATTATCGCATGCGAGATGGATCCATCATGCACAGTGGTATTCAACGAAAAAATCTTGAGCTGCTGGAGGTCAGTGCAGATGTGACCGCTTTCATTGAGCAGAAGCTTCCGGAACTGCGCAGTGAAGCTGCTTATCTTCAGCTTGTGACCTATCTGAAACTGTTGAAAGGAATTATGGATGGAGGCTTCTATAACTATCCAATGGAGCAGGAGAAAATCCTTGCCTATGTGCAGGATCAGCAGGACCTCATTCGCCAGCCGTGGGCAAAGCGTGCGGACAAGATCAAGGTGAAGACGCTGCTGCTCAGCAAGCACCTGTTTTACTGGGTATATGAACTGGCCGAACGAAAAAATGCACGGAATTTGAGAGTGTAGAAAGCATGATGAACAATAAGTTGATCAGCGTGATCGTGCCGGTCTACAATGTAGAGCATTACCTAAACCGCTGTGTGGACAGCATCCTTGCCCAGACCTATTCTGATCTGGAGATCCTGTTGGTGGATGATGGCTCGACGGATAGCAGCGGTGCAATTTGTGATGCCTATGCCCGGCAGGATGCACGGGTGCAGGTCATTCATAAGAAAAATGGCGGGCTGTCCGATGCGCGAAACTGTGGAATCGAACACGCAAAGGGCCGCTATTTCTGCTTTGTGGACAGCGACGACGGCATAGCGCCGCAGATGATCGAGGTGCTTTACCGGGAGCTTTTGGAAAATGCAGCGGATATCTCGGCGGTGGGCTGGAAGGCATTTGACACGGAGGCGTTTCCCTCAATAGAGGAACAAGAAGCGTCGTCCAAAATCCTTCAGCCGAAAGAAGCCATCCGGCAGATCTTATGCTCGGAAGAGCTTGGCGATTTTGCGTGGAATAAACTCTATAAATGCAGTCTGTTTCAGGAAATTCAATATCCATATGGGCGGATGCTGGAAGATTTAGGCACAACCTACCGCTTGTTTGAAAAGTGTGTGCACATCGTTTACTGTCCCGTCACGCTTTATTTCTATTACCAGCGGCCCGACAGCATCCTACACAAGCGGACGCTGAAATTCTACGAAGACAAGTGGGATATGGGCTGTCACGGTATCGGTATATCCGTGAAAAGTACCCGGATATGTTGGAAAACGATGCAGCGATGATGAAGATCGTAGAGCACTGCTACCCGTATCTGAGAAAAGACCAACGCCGCAAAGCGGAAATGGAGCGATTTCTGCAGGAGTTCCGCACAGAGGCCGAGGGGCTTCTGGACAGCGGGTTCATGAGAAAATACCGGCTGCTGAAACAAAGCAGAGGACTGTACAGCGCGTTTTTCTTGCTGAAAAACGGCCGCGCAGCGAAATAAAGGAAATAGGGAAGAAGAATTGGAACAGGAAAAATTGATATCGGTCATTGTGCCGGTGTACAATGTGGAAGCTTTTTTGGAACCGTGCGTGCGTTCCATTATAGGACAGACGTATCGGCGGCTGGAAATTATACTGGTGGATGATGGTTCACCGGACAATTGCCCGCAACTGTGCGAACAGTTGGCACAAAAAGATGAGCGCATTCGCGTGCTCCACAAGGAAAATGGCGGATTATCCGATGCAAGAAATGCCGGGCTAAAAGCTGCGACTGGTGAATTTGTGTTGTTCGTGGATTCGGATGACAGGATCGCACCGGAAATGGCAGAAAAAATGTTGGATGCCATGGTGGAATACAGAGCGGATATGGTGCTCTGCCAGTATACAGAAGTGTTTCCGAATGGGAAAATGCTCCGAAAATACGACGGAAAGCGCGCAGTTCGAGTTTATGGCCGACAGGAAATGTTCAAGTTGCTCTTGGAAGACCTTGAGGTGACGAATCATGTCTGGCGCAGACTGTATAAACGAAAGCTGCTGCCGGAAAATCTGTTCCCGGTCGGCAAAAATTTCGAAGATATGTATGTGATGGCGGAACTGACGGAAAAATGTGAGACGTTTGTCAGCCTGAATGATGTCTACTATTATTATCGTGCAAATCCGAACGGTATTATGAAAACTAAGACATCAAAAAATCTGAATGACTATCTGGATGCGCTGGAGAAAAGCCATGCGGATATCTGCCGCTTTTTGCCCGGAGATGCCGAAAGCAATGCAGGACAGTATGTGCCGGATGCGCGGCCTGACAGCAACCTATCTGTGGGAAGATGCACTGGTGGCGCCGACATTGACTTCAGAAGAAAGAAAGCAGATTCGGGAGAGAGTGGACAAGTGGGCAGATATGCTGCCGGAAGAAGTGCCCGGATTGAATGCGAGACAGCGGACATATTACAGGTTGTTTCAGGAAAATGACCTGCGGGCTGCACGGATATGGTATGAATTATGGTTTAACCAGAACAACTGGTGGTGCCATTTGAAAAAGGCTGTGAAAAGAGCAGTGCCGCTTTTGGCGCGGAATGCAGCCGAGGACACTTTCTCATGAAAAAATCAATGAGTCTCAATGCGGTGATGAATGCGCTGAAAACGCTGATGGGCGTTATTTTCCCGCTCATCACCTTTCCCCTCGAACGTCCTGCAGGTCGAGAACCTTGGCAAAGTCAACTTTGCAAACTCGGTGTGCGGGTATTTTCTGCTGTTTGCAGGCCTTGGCATCTCCTCCTATGCGGTGCGTGAGGGCTCCCGCTATGTGAATGACCGGGAAAAACTGTCGGCTTTTTCATCGGAGATGTTCTCCATCAATATGATCACAGCGGTCATCGCCTACCTAGCCCTGTTTGTGACCATGCTTTGTTCGGCCAAATTGCGGGGTTATACGGACCTGCTCCTCATCATGAGCTTGCAGATCTTCTTCACGACCATCGGCACCGAATGGATTTTCACGATCTTTGAGGAGTATACTTACATCACGGTGCGCGGCATGATCTTTCAGATCCTTTCTTCGCCGCACTCTTCCTGTTCGTGAAAAATCAGAGCGATTACTGCATCTATGGGGATCTCGGTCTTTGCATCGGTGGGCTCCAATGTCCTCAACTATTTCCGCGCCCGGCGGTATTGCGCCATCCACTTTACATGGAAGATCGACTGGAAGACCCATCTCAAGCCCATTATGATCATCTTTGCCTCCACGCTGGCGACGACGCTGTACGTCAGCTCGGACACGACGATCCTCGGCATTCTGGGCAGCGATTACAACGTCGGTATCTATGCTGTGGCGGGAAAAATCTACGGCATCGTGAAGAACCTTCTTTCGGCGGTGCTGGTCGTTTCCATTCCGCGTCTGTCCCATTACGCCGGCATCGGCAAAAAAGAGTTCAACCAATTGTTCAATAATATTTTCAGCGCCCTTATGGTTGTGGTGGCCCCGGCGGTCATCGGGCTGATCTTGCTCAGCAGGGAAGTGGTGCTCTTTATTTCCGGGGAAAGCTATCTGGATGCGGTGCAGCCGCTGCAGATCCTGAGCCTTGCTCTGTTGGTCTGCCTGTTTGGCTGGCTGTATAATTCCTGCGTTCTGCTGCCCTGCCGGAAGGAGAAGGAGCTGTTTTTGTCACCCTCGTCAGCGGCGTGCTGAACGTCGCCCTGAACCTTGTTCTGATCCCGTACTTCAAGGAGAGCGCGGCGGCCTTTACGACGCTGCTGGCAGAGCTGTGTTCCATGGTGATGTGCATCCACTACTCGAAAGGGCTGGTGGTGGAGCTCGTGTTCGATTGGAAGATCGTCGGGTCGGTGGCGGTGGGATGCTTTGGCATTCTGACGGTCTGCACGGTGGTCAAGGCGCTGCCGCTGCCGCTCCTCGCAACGATTTTACGGCGGTGCTGGGGTCGGTGGCGGTCTACGGCGTGATCCTGATCGCGCTGAAAAATCCGCTGGTGCTGGAGTATCTGGCCAAATTCAAGCAGAAGATCAAACGCAGGATCTGAACTTTTCCGCTAAACTCCTTCCGCCATCGCTCACGTGATGCCAGCGCTCTCTGAGAGGAAGCTGGCACGGCGCAGCCGGGACGGAGGGAGTTCTTTGCGACGGCTTCTTTTTTGGCCGCTTTCGGTCAAAATCACTACATTTCGCACAGGGAACAGACGAAGTTTGTTAATAAATTATCTATCACTTCTCCTTGCAAACATCACACTTTTTGTTTATAATAAGAGTGTACGGGGAGGCAAGCCCCGATAGCGAGTGAAATTCGATTCCGACGAAAAGAATTTGAGAGGAGTTTATTACCATGGGTTTAGGTAAGAAAACGATCGACGACGAGAATTACTGCGGCAAGAAGGTCCTTGTCCGCTGCGATTTCAACGTCCCCATGAAGGACGGCGTCATCACCAACGAGAACCGCATCAATGCAGCTCTGCCCACCATCCAGAAGCTGATCAACGACGGCGCAAAGGTCATCCTGTGCAGCCATCTGGGCAAGCCCAAGAACGGCCCTGAGGCAAAGTTCAGCCTCGCTCCCGTTGCTGTGGCTCTGAGCGCAAAGCTGGGCAAGACCGTTGTCTTTGCTGACGACGACAATGTCGTGGGCGAGAACGCGAAGGCTGCTGTCGCTGCCATGAACAACGGCGACGTGGTGCTGCTCCAGAACACCCGCTTCCGCAAGGAAGAGACCAAGAACATGCCGGAGTTCTCTCAGGAGCTGGCATCTCTGGCTGACGCTTACGTGGACGACGCCTTCGGCAGCTGCCACCGCGCTCACTGCTCCACTGCCGGTGTCACCGACTACATCAAGGATACCGCTGTGGGTTACCTGATGGAGAAGGAGATCAAGTATCTGGGCAACGCAGTCAACGACCCGGAGCGTCCCTTCACCGCCATTCTGGGCGGCGCAAAGGTTGCCGATAAGCTGAACGTCATCTCCAACCTGCTGGAGAAGGTCGATACCCTGATCATCGGCGGCGGCATGGCCTACACCTTCATCAAGGCGCAGGGCTATGAGGTCGGCAAGAGCCTGTGCGACGACTCCAAGCTGGACTACTGCAAGGAGATGATGGCAAAGGCTCAGGAGAAGGGCGTCAAGCTGCTCCTGCCCGTCGATGCCGCCTGCGTCAAGAACTTCCCCGACCCCATCGACGCACCTGTCGAGACCACCGTTGTGCCCGTGACCGCAATGCCCGCCGATATGGAAGGCTGCGACATCGGCCCGGAGACCACCAAGCTGTTTGCAGAGGCTGTCAAGGCTTCCAAGAGCGTGGTCTGGAACGGCCCCATGGGCGTGTTTGAGAACCCGACTCTGGCTGCTGGTACGCTGGCAGTGGCACAGGCTATGGCTGAGAGCGGCGCTACCACCGTCATCGGCGGCGGCGACAGCGCAGCAGCTGTGCAGCAGATGGGTCTGGGCGATAAGATGACCCACATCTCCACCGGCGGCGGCGCTTCTCTGGAGTATCTGGAGGGCAAGGAGCTGCCCGGCATCGCTGTCATCCAGAACGCTTGATCTGCGCTCGTAACAGCATCACTGAGGTGCGGCGGCCATGCGCCGCTGCGCCTCTTTTGTTTTGAAGGTAATTAGAAGGAGATAGACATCATGGATAAGGCAAAGCGTAAGGCAATCATTGCAGGCAACTGGAAAATGAACAAGACCGCCTCTGAGGCAGCCAAGCTGGTGGATGAACTGATCCCCGCCGTCAAGGATGCTTCCTGCGAGGTCGTCATCTGCACCCCGTTCACCGATCTGGTGACCGCCGTGGAAAAGACCAAGGGCACCAATATCCATGTGGGTGCCGAGAACGTCCACTTCGAGAAGTCCGGTGCGTTTACCGGTGAGATCAGCGCCGATATGCTGGTGGATCTGGGCGTCGAGTACGTCATCGTCGGCCACCCGAGCGCCGCCAGTACTTCGCAGAGACCGATCAGACCGTCAACAAGCGTGCTCTGGCCGCGCTGAATGCGGGCCTGAAGGTCATCATCTGCGTGGGCGAGAGCCTTGAGCAGCGCGAAGAGGGCGTGACCGAGGAGCTGGTCCGGATGCAGACCAAGATCGCCCTGCGCGATGTCACCGCAGAGCAGATGGCCAATGTCGTGATCGCTTACGAGCCCATCTGGGCCATCGGCACCGGCAAGACCGCTACCGCCGATCAGGCTGAGGAAGTCTGCGGCCAGATCCGCAAGGTCATCGGCGAGGTGTACGGCGAGGCCGTGGCCGAGGCGACCACCGTGCAGTACGGCGGCAGCATGAATGCCAAGAACTGCGAGGAGCTGCTGAGCAAGAAGGACGTCGATGGCGGCCTGATCGGCGGCGCATCCCTGAAGGCTCCGGACTTTGCCGTGATCGTTAACGCTGCTTCCAACGGCTGAATCCTGATTTTCTGAATCACCCCAGCGCCCGGCTGCGCCGTTTTCAGCGCTGAAGCCGGGCGCTTTTGAGTCCGATCGTTCAATATAAAGGAGAATACCTATGTCCAAGAAACCCGTAATGCTCTGCATCATGGATGGCTTCGGCTGGACCCCCAACGAGACCTACGGTAACGCTGTGGCCGCCGCCAACAAGCCCTTCATCGATTCTCTGATGGCAAAGTACCCCATGACCACCATCGACGCCTCCGGCATGGCCGTTGGCCTGCCCGATGGCCAGATGGGCAACTCCGAGGTCGGCCACACCAACATGGGTGCCGGCCGCATCGTCTACCAGCAGCTCACCCTCATCACCAAGTCCATCAAGGACGGTGAGATGCTCAAGAACCCGGTTCTGGTCAAGAACATGAAAGCCGCCATCGACGCGGGCAAGGCCATTCACCTGATGGGTCTGGTCGGCACCGGCGGTGTTCACAGCCATGCCGACCATTGGTACGGCGTGCTGGAGATGGCCAAGCACATGGGCGCCAAGGAGGTCTACCTCCACTGCATCACCGATGGCCGCGATACCGACCCGCACTCCGGCAAGGGCTTCCTCGCCGACCTGCAGGCCAAGCTCGATGCGCTGGGCATCGGCAAGATCGCCAGCATCTCCGGCCGTTACTACGCCATGGACCGCGACAACAACTGGGACCGCGAGGAGAAGGCCTACGCTGCCTTCGTTTACGGCGAGGGTGAGCACTATGCCAGCGCTGCCGAAGCCATAGAGCTTCCTACGCCAACGACAAGACCGACGAGTTCGTTCTGCCCTGCGTCACCTGCGAGGGCGGCCGCGTGCAGGATGGCGACACCGTCATCTTCATGAACTTCCGCCCCGACCGTGCCCGCCAGATGACCCGCATCTTCTGCGACGACGCCTTCACCGGCTTTGAGCGCCGCGGCGGCCGCAAGCAGGTGAACTACGTCTGCATGGCCGAGTACGACGCCACCATGCCCAACTGCGAGGTCGCCTATCCGCCCGTGGAGCTGAAGAACGTTCTGGGCCAGTACCTGTCCGAGAACGGCAAGACCCAGCTGCGCATTGCCGAGACCGAGAAGTATGCCCACGTCACCTTCTTCTTCAACGGCGGCGTGGAGGCTCCCTACGAGGGCGAGGATCGCTGCGTGATCCCCAGCCCGAAGGTGGCCACCTACGACCTGAAGCCGGAGATGAGCGCTCCGGAGGTCGCAGCCGAGTGCAAGAAGCGGATCGAGAGCGGCAAGTATGACGTCATCATCCTGAACTTCGCCAACTGCGACATGGTCGGCCATACCGGCGTCTTTGAGGCCGCTGTGAAGGCCGTAGAGGCCGTGGATGCCGCCGTCAAGGAAGTTGTCACCGCTGTGCTGGATGCGGGCGGCTGCGCCTTCCTGACCGCCGATCACGGCAATGCCGAGAAGATGAAGAACCCGGACGGCACGCCCTTCACCGCCCACACCACCAACGTGGTGCCCTTTGTGGCCATCGGCTGCGGCGACGTGAAGCTCCGTGAGGGCGGCTGCCTCGCCGACATCGCCCCCACCATGCTGCCCTACATCGGCCTGCCCGTCCCGGCCGAGATGACCGGCAAGAGCATCATCGTGGAGTAAGGATTTCCTCCCGCCTGAATCCAAAAGTAAGCGTAAAGCGCCCCGCAGGGCCTTCTCCGAAGGTCTGCGGGGCGCTTTTATGTTGGCCGGGATATATTTATCAGTGTTTTCTTGTCCTGAAGCTGCCAATAGAGATAATCTTCCCATGCTTCATCGGACCAGATCTTTTCACTCATCCTCAACCTCGATCAGCTCATGGGCCGTTCCTTTTCCGGAGCGGAGATCCTGAACCGATTTTTTTACATGTGCCATGTTGGCGTCTGAGTAGAAGGGGTCTTGGTTCTGGGTAATCTCGAAGGGAATGCGGTTTTCACGAAGGACAGCTTTCACGAATAGATTGATCGCAGTGGAGGTATTGAGGCCGACGTTGGAGCAGAACGCATCAAAATTGATCTTATCCGCCGCGTCCACGCGGGCTGTCAGTGTTGCTTGTGCCATAGAGTACAGCTCCTTTCTGTGTTCTATCTGCCTTTATTATAATGCTATTGTGTGCAGTTTGCAAGCAGATGAAACACAATTTACAAAATCTTCCCGATTCTGTTACAACACAAAACCCCGCCGCTGAGGGTTTTCTCAAGCGGCGGGGCATTTGTGTTAAAATACCGGAAAGCAGTTCAGCTTACAGCTGGCTTTCATACTCCTTGCGGTAGCCTTCCAGCTCACGCTGGTTGCCATACACAAAGTGGCCGTTTGCGATCTCTTCCCAGACCGGCTTATCCACGCTGTAATCGTGGATGGAGGGGTCATAGACCAGCAGCTTCTTGTGCTTTTCGAGGCTGGGGTCAGGGATGGGAACCGCGCTCAACAGGGCTTTGGTGTAGGGATGCAGGGGATGGAGGAACAGCTCTTCTGCCTCTGCAAGCTCCACGATGCGGCCCTTGCTGATAACGGCGATACGATCGGAGATGAACCGGACGACCGACAGGTCATGTGCAATGAACAGGTAGGTCAGACCGCGGGACTTCTTCATGTCGTTCAGCAGGTTCAGCACCTGTGCACGGATGGAGACGTCCAGTGCGGAGATCGGCTCGTCGGCCACGATGAACTCCGGCTGCATGACCAGAGCGCGTGCAATGCCGATACGCTGGCGCTGGCCGCCGGAGAATTCGTGCGGGAAGCGGGAAGCGAACTCCGGCAGCAAGCCGACTTCGTGCAGCGCATCCATGACCTTGTTGTGCAGGTCCTCCTGATCTTTGTACAGGTGGTGGTTCAGCAGACCCTCCGCCACGATGTACTCGACCTTGGCGCGCTCGTTCAGGGAAGCCATGGGGTCTTGGAAGATCATCTGGATCTTGCGGATGACTTCCTTGTCCAGCTCCTTGGAGATATGGCCATTGATCTTCTGGCCTTTGAAGAAGATGTCGCCGCCGGAAGTCGGGTTGATGCGGCAGATGGCACGGCCAATGGTGGTCTTGCCGGAGCCGGACTCGCCGACCAGCGAGAAGGTCTCGCCCTTGTAGATGTCGAAATTGACATGATCCACTGCGACGAATTTCTTTTTGCCGGAGCCAAAGGTGATCTGAAGGTCTTTCAGCTCAATCAGCTTTTCACGTTCAGCCATTTAAGTTGGAACCTCCCATCTTTCCCATTTTCTCACGAAGGTTCTGGATGGAGTGCGGACGCTCGATCTTGGGCGCGCGCGGGTCCAGATACCAAGTCTTTGCTGCGTGGGTCTCGGACACTTGGAAGAACGGAGGTTCTGCCACGAAGTCGATGGCCAGCGCATGCTTGTTGCGGGGGGCGAAGGCATCGCCCTTGATCTCGTTGAACAGGTTCGGGGAGTGCCGTCCACGGTGGGGAGGCTCTCACCCTTGGTGCCCAGCTGGGGCAGCGCCTGAAGCAGTGCCCAAGTGTAGGGGTGCCAAGCGTCGTAGAAGATCTCCTCCACGGTGCCGTACTCCACGATCTGTCCTGCGTACATAACAGCCACACGGTCAGCCACATTTGCCACAACACCAAGGTCATGGGTGATGTAGATGACCGACATGCCCAGCTCCTTCTGCAGATCACGGATCAGCTGCAGGATCTGTGCCTGAATGGTCACGTCCAGTGCAGTGGTGGGCTCGTCGCAGATCAGCACCTGCGGGCGGCAAGCCGCTGCAATGGCGATGACGACACGCTGGCGCATACCGCCGGAAAAACTCGTGGGGGTACTGGTCATAGCGGCGCTCCGGGTCAGGGATGCCGACCTTGGCCAGCATCTCGATGGCCGCCTTCTTGGCGGCCTCACCCTTCAGGCCCTGATGGTGCTCGATGCTCTCCTGAATCTGCTTGCCGATCTTCTTCAGCGGGTTCAGGCTGGTCATCGGGTCCTGCATGACCATGGCGATCTTCTTGCCGCGCACGCCCAGCCAATCCTTTTCGGTGAACTTGGTCATGTCGCGGCCCTCGAACAGGATGGAGCCGCCGGTGATGGAACCGTTGGCGTCCAGCATGCCCACGAAGGTCTTGGTGAATACGGACTTGCCCGAACCGGACTCGCCCACGATGGCAAGGGTCTCGCCGTCGTACAGATCCAGCGAGCACTTGCGGATGGCGTTCAGCTTGCGTCCGCGCAGACTAAAAGTGATCTCCACGTCTTTGGCAGAGATAATCGGTTGTCTATCCATTTACGTTTCTCTCTCCAATCTATCAAACGTGGTTGCGCGGGTCTGCCGCATCCGACAAAGCGTTGCCCATGATGTAGAACGAGATCGAGATGATGGACACGATGGATGCAGGGAAGACCAGCAGGTACGGGTAATCGAGGAAGAAGCCGCGCACCTTGCTCAGGATCAGGCCCAGAGACGGAGTATCGATGCCAAGGCCGAGGCCGAGGTAGGACAGCGTAGACTCCAGATTGATGGTGCCGGGGATGGAAAGCGCCATGCGCAGGATGATGACAGAGACCAGATACGGCAGGATGTTCTTGGTCAGAACACGCCACAACGGGGTGCCGAGGCAGCGGGACGCGAGGTTGTACTCGCGGTCACGGAACATGAAGACCATGTTGCGGACACGGCGTGCCATGGACAGCCAGTTGATCGCGATCATCGAAATTGCCATGATCCAGAAGCTCTGACCGACCATCAGGGCGATCAGGGTCATATAGATGATGTAGGGCACGTTATCGATCAGGTTGTACAGCTCCGTGAAGAAGCGGTCCAAGCTGCGGACATAGCCCCAGATCAGGCCAAAGATGACGCCGAGGATGCTCTCGCCCACGGCAACGATGAGGGCCAGACGGATGGACACCTGAGTGGCGTACCACACCTGACACCAGTAGTCGCGGCCGAGGTTGTCGGTGCCGAACCAGTATTCGCTGTTCGGCTTGATGAACGCCTTGCTCGTATCCGAGATCAGGCCCGTGTAATCGTACTTGCCAATGGCCAGTGCGATGAAGGAAAAGACCGTCAGCGCCAAGAACAGGATCAGGCAGAAGACAGCGACCTTCTGCTTGAGGAAGTTCTGGATGACAGAACCCCAGTAGGAATAGTTGGAATAGCCGATGCGCTCAGCCTCTTCGGGAGAGTAATCCACGAAGTAGAACAGATCGTCCTGCTTCTTGCCCTCAAAATCAGATGCCTTAGCCATCAGCGAGCTGCCTCCTTTCCGGTCAGAGTGATGCGGGGGTCAATGACCATCATGAGAACATCGCCCGAAAACGCCCACGATGCCCAGAACGGCATACAGGATGACCAGCGTCTGCACGACGTTCAGGTCATAGCGCTGGATGGCGTCGGTCAGCAGGGGACCCATGCCGGGAACGGAGAAGAACCGCTCCATCAGCAGAGAGCCGCCGACCGTCAGCAGGATGGACTGGGGGATATACTGCACCATGGGGACCATGGCGTTGCGCAGAACGTGCTTGAACATGATCTCGCTGGAGCTCAGGCCCTTGACACGCGCCAGCTTGATGTAGTCGCGGGTCAGCTCATCCACCATGTAGCGGCGGGTCCACAGGGCGTAGCCCGCGATGGATGCCAGCGACAAGCAGGTGATGGGCAGCACGCTGGACGCGCTCACATTGCGGGTGGAGTACAGCGTGGGGAAGCCCAGATACTTGGAGCCCAGCACCAGCACCAGAGAATAGGACACCAGCGAGGGGACCGCATTGACGAACACGGTGTAAGCCGTGCCGATCCAGTCAAATACCTTGTCCTTGAATGCCGCCTGAAGGATGCCCATCAGAACGCCCAGCACCAGAGAGATGGCGGACGCCGTGAGGCCCAGACGCATCGAGACGCCGAACTTTTTGCCGATGACCTTGACCACCGGTGCACCGTTCTGGATACGGCGGGACGTGCCGAAGTCCAGATGCAGCAGATCGTTGTAGAACTTGATCAGCTGGGTGGGGATGGGGTCGGTTAGGCCGGCCGCTTCCAGAGCGGCGGTCTTTTGCTGATCGGTGAACTTCATGAGCTGTTCCTCAGTGAAGTAGTAGTCCGTCGGCAGACAGCGCATCATCAAAAGACGGCTGTTGCGATCAAAAGATTGTGACAAGCGACTGGAGCAGCCGCTTAACCGTGTATTTTAACATGTTATCGAACCTTTAACTTTTATTTTATTTTGGGGTGTGGTGGAAAACTCAGGCCTTGGTGGCAGCATCGAAGGCAGCAGCGAACTCCTCGTACTGCTCGGTGGTGTAAGCCTCTTCGCTCTCCCAGTTCACAGCCTTGTAGTTGCAGGGACCATACATAGCGTTGATCTTGCTATACTCGTTGGCGTGGGTCAGAGTCCAAGCCACATCGAAGTAGCAGGGGCAGGCCAGAACGTTGTTCAGCATGCTGGCCTCAGCCTTTGCGAAGGCAGCGTAGCGGGCATCGGTATCATCAACGATGGCCTTTGCGGTGTTGACCAGATCTGTGAACTCCTCGTAAGCAGGCCACCAGATCCTTCTGCCAGTCAGCGGGGCCGGCCTCGACGATCTTGGCGACGTTGGAGTAGTACCAGCTGTAGTAAGCGTTGTCGTCGTGCAGGATCTCCTGACCAAGGAAGTTGACGGGATCGCCGTAGTCAGCGCCCCAGCCGTTGATGACGAAGCTCTGCAGCTGAGGATTACGGACTTCCTGGGTGATGGAAGAAACGTAGGTCTTGATGTCCAGCACGATGAAGTCATCGCCGAAGCTGTCGGTGAAGCACTGCTTCAGCACGGTTGTATTGTCCAGAGCGGAGGGTTGCCGGCGATGATGTAGTAAGCAGCGTGGACGGGGAAGGTGACACCGATGGCGCTCAGCTCGTCCATGGCCTGCTTCTTCAGGTCAGCAATGTCGCCGTTGTTGGCGCGCAGGCGGATCATGGTCTTGCCGTCGTAAGCCTCGCCGTCGAAACCCATCTCCTTGGCAACCAGAGTGGAGTACTCCTGGCCCTGGGTGTTGTAGCAGACACCGGGCATGGTGTAGCAGTCGTTCTCGCACTTCAGGGGTTGATCTTGTTGGTACGTGCATACCAGTTGGTCAGCTCCAGGCCCTTGTAGAAGCACTGACGGAAAGCGGTGTTGGCGATAGCCTTGTTCCAGTTGTCGTCGGGGGTGCCGTCCTCGTTGTTCTTCTGGTAGTTGAAGTGCATCTGGTAGCTGAACTTCTTGGGACGCTTCTCACACAGCTGAGCGTTGTACTCGCTGTTGGGATCGGCCTGAATGGTGGTCAGGGTGCGCCCACATCCATCTCGTCCAGCTCACGGTTCTGGTACAGCTGGAAGGTGACGGTGCCGTCGCTGATCATGGTAACGGTGAAGCGGTCGAAGCGGGACACATCGTTTGCACCAAAGTAGTTGGGGTTGGGGATGTAGCTCTTGGTGTTCTGGCTGATGAACTCCTCCACCACATACGGGACCGTTGTACCACATGGTGGTGTAGTCGCAAGCACGGAAGCCCTCAACACCCAGCTCGTTGATCAGATCCTCAGAGGCGGGGTAGAAGCTGGTGTAGGCAGCAACGGTATCGAAGTAGGGGCAGGGATCCTTGCAGGTGAAGACGAGGGTGTAATCATCGGGAGCCTCGACGCCCACACCGGCAGCCAGCATATCCTGGTAGGTCAGGTCGGCAGCAGCATCGCCCATATCGCTGGTCTTCTGATAGTAATCAGCAGCACCGGTCAGGGTCTCGTTGGGCATGGAGGTGTTGTTGGCCTGGTTCTTGGCTGCGTTCAGCACCCACTCCAGACCCACGAGGAAGTCCTTGCTGGTCAGGTGAGCCTTGACCTCGCCGTTGACGTCCACCCAGTCCACATCGTCGCGCAGGTTGAAGGTCCAAACGGAAGAGTCCTCATTGTGGCTCCACTCCTTGGCCACGGAAGGCACAGCCTTGCCGTAGCAGTCAAAGCTCAGCAGGCCCTCCCACAGGTTCGTGGTGACATTCATGTCGGAAGCCATCTGGGTGTACAGCATGTTCCAGCTCTCCAGCTCACGGTTGGTGGCCTCCCAAGAGATGAACTCCTTCAGCGGGGCAGCGCCGGTGGTGTTGGGGGCGCTGGTTGCACCAGAGGAAGCAGCGGTGGAGCTGCTGGAGTTTCCGCCGCAGGCGGCCAGGATGCCGGCGGCACCAACGACACCGGAAGCCTTCAGAAAGCTGCGGCGGCTGATTGCATGAGACTCGTGATTGATGTTCATTGTGTTATCCTCCCTAAATAATTTCCGTGCTTCGGTGTGCAGGACAGGTTGTCCTGCTTATTTCCCACTCCTTCACGGGGGTTCTGCATTCTCTGTACTGCCAGGGAATACAAAAGAGCGCAGAAACAGACCCCTCTGTCTGTGCCTGTGCTCCCCCCCGTAAAACCTTAACACACTGGTGATTATACCATTAAAAGAATAAGCTGTCAATGGAGTGTGGACAGGAAGCTCTTCAAAAAAAAAGAAAGACAGACTGTGGGAAATGATGAAATATATTTGTCTTTGTCTAACGAAGGATGCAGAAAGTTTAACACTGCTTTTGAAAAACAAAACAACCGAAATTGTTCTCCATAAACGAACAGATGTGAAATACTTTACATAATAAAAGAGCGGAAGCCATCCGCTTTGCGAACAGCTCCCGCCGGGGAAAGATCACTTCATAAAACGAGCCGGGGAAAAGATCAGCCCTTGGTGGCAGCATCGAAGGCAGCGGCGAACTCTTCGTACTGCTCGGTGGTGTAAGCCTCTTCGCTGGTCTCCCAGTTGATCGCCTTGTAGTTGCAGGGGCCGTACATGGCGTTGATCTTGCTGTACTCGTTGGCGTGGGTCAGGCACCAAGTCACATCGTAGACGGTGGGGAAGATCAGGTTCTCCTCAAGGAAGTAGGCCTCAGCCTTTGCGAAGGCGGCGTAGCGCGCGTCGGTGTCGTTGACGATGGCGCGGCCCTCGTTGACCAGATCGGTGAACTGCTCGTAAGCATCCACCAGCTCCTGCTGATAATCAGCGGGGCCGTTCTCCACGATGCCCTCGATGTTGGTCATGTTGCAGCTGTAGTAAGCATTGTCGTCGTGGACGATGATCTGGGTCAGGAAGTTGATGGGATCGCCGAAGTCCGCGCCCCAGCCCATGTGGACGAAGCTCTGCAGCTTGGGTGCCACGACCTCCTTCATGGTGGAGGGGACGAAGGTCTCGATGTCCAGCACGATGAAGTCGTCGCCGAAGCTGTCGGTGAAGCACTGCTTCAGGACGGTCGCGCTGTCCAGAACCGTGGTGGAACCGGCCAAGATATAATAGGAGCAGTGCACCGGGAAGGTGACGCCGATGGCGGAGAGCTCGTCCATGGCCTGTTTCTTCATGTCGGTGATGTCGCCGTTGTTGGCGCGCAGACGCTTCATGGTCTCGCCGTCGTACTTCTCACCGTCGAGGCCGATCCCCTTGGCCACCAGAGAGGTGTAGTCGGTGCCGTCAGAGGTGTAGCACAGGCCGCTCATGGTGAAGAAGTCGTTCTCGCACTTCAGCGGGTTGATGGGGTTGTAGCGGGAGAAGAACTTGGTCAGCTCCAGACCCTTGGAGAAGCACTGGCGGAATGCCTTGTTGGCGATGGCCTTGTTCCAGTTCTCATCGGCGGTGCCGTCGGTCTTGCGCTTGTCGTAGTTGAAGATGAAGCAGTAGCTGAACTTCTTGGGGCGTTTCTCGCACATCTGCTGATTGTATTCGTTGGAGGGATCGGCCTGAATGGTGGCGATGCTGCTCTCGCCCAGATCCACCTCGTCCAGCTCACGGTTCTGGTACAGCTGGAGGCTGATGGTGCCGTCGGAGATCATGGTGATGGTCAGGCGCTCAAAGCGGCTGACGTTGGCAGCGTCGTAGTAGCTGGGGTTGGGGATGTAGCTCTTGGTGTTGCCCTGAATGTACTCCTCGATCAGGTACGGGCCATTGTACCACATGGTCGTGTTGTCGCAGCCGCGGAAGCCCTCGATGCCCAGCTCGTCGAGCAGAGCGGGAGCCACCGGGTAGAAGCTGTTGTAAGCGGCCACGGTGTCGAAGTACGGGCAGGGATCCTTGCAGGTGAAGACCAGCGTGTAGTCATCGGGAGCTTCGATGCCCACACCGGCAGCCAGCATGTCCTCGTAGGTCATGTCGGCGGCAGCGTCACCGGCGGCCTTGGTCTGCTCGTAGTAATCGGCAGCGCCCGCCACCGTATCGTTGGGCATGGAGGTGTTGTTTGCCTCGTTCTTGTAGGCGTTCATGACCCACTCGAAGCCAACGAGGAAGTCTTTGCTGGTCAGGTGATCCTTCACCTCGCCGTTGACATCGACCCAATCGACATCGTCGCGCAGGTGGAACGTCCAGACGGTGGAGTCCTCGTTGTGCTCCCAACTGGAAGCAATGGCGGGTGCCACCTTGCCGTAGCAGTCAAAACTCAGCAGGCCGTCCCACAGGTTGGTGATGACATTGGCGTCGGAAGCCTGCTGGGTGTACAGCATGTTCCAGCTCTCCAGCTCGCGGTTGCCGCTCTCAAAAGAGATGAACTCCTTCAGCGGGACAGCGCCGGTGGAGTTGGGTGCCTCGGCACCGCTGGTGGAAGCGCTGCCGCCCTTGTCGGAGCTGCCGCCGCATGCAGCCAGCAGACTGGCTGCGCCGACCATGCCGGCACCCTTGAGGAAGCTGCGGCGGTCGAGCTTATGAGACTCAAAATTGATGCTCATTGGATAGATCCTCCCAGATCTTGCACGGCGCAGACGGCCGTGCACATTTTCCTATTCCTAAATCCAGTGTGGTCCGCCGCAGCCGAAAAAATGCACAGAGAGGACAAAAACCGCACTTCGGGTATTTTAGCACTGTATTGAAAAGAAGTCAATGCGATGAAGTAATAAATTGGAAACAAAAGGGGAACAACCACTTTCACGAAAAAAGCATTGCGCCGAAATTTCAAAAGAATCGAAAGACTGCCCGGCTGGTTTAAAACAGCAGACTTCAAAAGAAAAAAGGTTTGCTGTTTTTGCAGGGCGGACGATTCTGCTATCTTTTTTTCACAAAAGCGTGTTACAATAAAATAAGTCTGTAAATAAGGAGCACACCATGAAAAACGACACCCCCGCATCCCGAAGTTCAAACCCTACCTGTTCCACCCCGTTTTATATAAGACCGTCACCCGCACGTCCATCGTAGCCGTCCTGATGCTGCTGTGGGAGCGTTATGTCAGCGACGGCACCTTCACCATCTGGGAAGCGCCGGGCTTTCTGTGCGGGGTGGTGCTGCTGATCTGGGCGTGGATCGACTATATGCGGCTGGATGGCTTGACCATCCATCACCTGCTGGAAGAGTTCAAGGGACAGGGCAAACAGAAAAAGTTCCACTCCACCCGCTCCATCATCGACTACGCCGATGAAAAGATCGTTTCCTTCGAGGAGCTGGAGCCGGAAGAGCGCACCTATTGCAGTATGCTCTCCAATCTGGTGCCGGGGCTGCCGCTGATCCTCATCGCCCTCTGCGTCAGCGTTTTGTAGGGGGCGCGCCATGTAAACGAATCGTAAACAACTGGTGGTGGGCATCCTCGCCCATGTGGACTCCGGCAAGACCACTCTCTCCGAAGCCATGCTCTACCGCGCCGGTGCCATCCGAAAGCTGGGCCGCGTGGACCACAAGGACGCCTTTCTGGACACCGACGCGCTGGAAAAGGCCCGCGGCATCACCATCTTCTCCAAACAGGCCCTGCTGAGCGCAGGGAACACCGACTTCACCCTGCTGGACACCCCCGGCCATGTGGATTTTTCCACCGAGACCGAGCGGACGCTCCAAGTACTCGACTACGCGGTGCTGGTCATCAGCGGCACCGACGGCGTCCAGAGCCACACCGAAACGCTCTGGCGGCTGCTGCGGCGCTACCGCATCCCGACCTTTGTTTTCGTGAATAAGATGGACCTGCCCGGCCCCGGAAAAGAAGCCCTGCTGGAACAACTCGGCCGCCGCCTTGGCGACGGCTTTGTGGACTTCGGGGCCGAGGGAGCCGCCCGCGACGAGGCGCTGGCCCTCTGCGACGAGCGGCTGATGGAGGCCGTCCTTGACCGGGGCACCCTGACCGATGCTGACATCATCCCCGCCATCGCCCGGCGGCATGTCTTTCCCTGCTGGTTCGGTGCGGCCCTCAGGCTGGAGGGCGTGGACGAATTTCTGGAAGGGCTGGACCGCTTCACCCGCCCGGCCCCGGCGCTGGAAGCCTTCGGCGCAAAGGTGTTCAAGATCTCGCAGGATGAGCAGGGAGCTCGCTGACACATGGCTCCGGGTCACCGGCGGAGAACTGAAGGTCAAGGCTCAGCTCACCGGCGAAGCGGACGGTGAGCCGTGGGCCGAAAAAGGCAAACCAGCTGCGGCTGTATTCGGGGGCAAAGTACGCGCTGGCCGAGGGCATCGGGCCGGGGCAGGTCTGCGCTGTCACCGGCCTGACCAAGGCCCGCCCCGGCGAGGGCCTTGGCGCCGAACGGGACGGCGACCTGCCGGTCCTCGAACCGGTGCTGAGCTATCAGGTGCTGCTGCCGGAAGGGGCAGACGTTCACGCCGCCCTCGGCAAGCTCCACCGGCTCGAAGAAGAAGAACCCCAGCTCCACGTGGTCTGGAACGAGACGCTGGGCGAGATCCATGTACAGCTCATGGGCGAGATCCAACTGGAAGTGCTCAAAGTCTGCTGGCCCAGCGCTACGGGCTGGACGTAAGCTTCGGCCCCGGCGGCATTTTTTATATAAGGAAACGATCACCGAGGCCATCGAGGGCGTGGGCCACTACGAACCCCTCCGCCACTATGCGGAAGTCCACCTCAAGCTGGAACCCCTGCCCCGCGGCAGCGGGATGCAGTTCGACGCCGACTGCCGGGAAGAGGTGCTGGACAAGAACTGGCAGCGGCTGGTGCTGACCCACCTCGAAGAAAAACAGCACCTCGGCGTGCTGATCGGTGCCCCGCTGACCGATGTGAAGATCACCCTCATCGCGGGCCGCGCCCACCTCAAGCACACCGAGGGCGGCGATTTCCGTCAGGCTACCTACCGCGCCGTGCGGCAGGGCTTGATGATGGCAGCTCAGATCCACAAAACGCAGCTTCTCGAACCGTGGTATGCCTTCCGGCTGGAGCTCCCGGCGGAAAACGTGGGCCGGGCCATGAACGACATTCAGCAGATGGGCGGCAGTTTCGACCCGCCCCAGACCGCCCCGGACGGCCAGACCACCACCCTGACCGGAACGGCCCCGGCCTCCACCATGCGCAGCTACCCCATGGACGTGGTGGGCTACACGCGGGGCAGGGGACAGCTGAACCTGAGTCTGGACGGCTACCGCCCCTGCCACAACGCCGAAGAAGTCATCGCCGCCGTGGGCTATGAGCCGGAGCACGACCTCGACAACCCGGCGGATTCGGTCTTCTGCGCCCACGGCGCGGGCTTCGTAGTCCCGTGGGAGCAGGTGCGCAGCCATATGCACGTGGACAGCGGCTGGGGCAAGACCGCCCGCCCCGCCGAGGAAGCGGCCCAGAACCGTCCCCGCCGGATGGCCGCTTACCGTGCCACGCTGGAAGAGGACGCCGAGCTGCTGAAAATTTTCGAGCAGACCTACGGGCCCATCAAGCGGGACCCGCTGGCGGCGTTCCGCCCGACCCAAAAGACCGAGCGCCCGGATTTCAACGCCGAGCAGTGGGAGATCGCCCCCGAATACCTGCTGGTGGACGGCTACAACATCATCTTCGCGTGGGACGAGCTGAACGAGCTTTCCAAACAGAGCCTCGAAGCCGCCCGCAAAAAGCTGATGGACATCCTGTGCAACTATCAGGGGTTCAAGAAGTGCGTTCTCATCCTTGTGTTCGACGCCTACCGGGTGCCCGGCAGCCCCGGCACCATCCAGCAGTACCACAATATCCATGTGGTCTACACCAAGGAAGCCGAGACGGCGGATATGTTCATCGAGCATGTCACCCACGAGATCGGCAAGGGCCGCCGGGTCCGCGTCGCCACCTCGGACGGCATGGAACAGATCATCATCCTCGGCCATGGTGCTCTCCGCGTCTCCGCCCGCATGTTCCATCAGGAAGTGCAGGAGGCAGAGAAAGAGATCCGAAAATATTTACAGGGAGAAGTATAAACCTCTCCGTCATCGCTGACGCGATGCCACCTCCCCTAATGAGGGGAGGCCTTGGCAGCCGATTTTAGTTCATCTTTATGCCAAAGGCTCCCCCTACTAGGAAGGACTCCCTCCGGCCGGAGGGAGATGTCGCGTATGCGACAGAGGGTGGACGACTGGCGGGCGCAAGCCCGACTGAGAGGTTGTACGAAGGAGAACGCTGCAATGATGACCACAAGTGAAGAATTTGTCTGGCGTGCCATTCCTCCCCGCCCCCGTTCCAGCCACAAGGGCACCTTCGGTTCGGTGCTGGCCGTGGCGGGCAGCGCAAGCTACCGGGGCGCTGCGGCCTTGGCCGTGGAAGGGGCCCTGCGCACCGGGGCGGGCATCGTCACGCTGGCCAGCGTCGAACCGGTGCTGGCGGCGGTGTCGGCCCGTCTGCCGGAGTGCTGCCTCTGCCCCTGCGAAGGGGGCGCGGCGGGCGGCATCGCCCCGAAAATATCCCCCGCATCCAGCGCCAGAAGGCGACGGTCCTGCTGCTGGGCCCCGGCCTCGGTTACACGGCCCAGAGCGCAGCTCGCGCCGCCGAGACCCGAATGCTGGCGGGAACGCTCCTGCCCGGCTTTGCGGGCAGCGCCGTGCTGGACGCCGACGGCCTGAACGCCGCCGCCGATCTGCTGCAGGCCGGGAAGCTGCCCCATCCGCAGGGGAACTTGATCTTGACGCCCCACCCCGGCGAAATGGCCCGGCTGACCGGATGTTCGGCAGCGGACATCAACGCCGACCGCGAGGGTACGGCCCTCCGCTTTGCAAAGGCGTGGGATGCCGTCGTCGTGCTGAAAGGGGCCCGCACCGTCATTGCCGCGCCGGATGGCCGGTGTGCGGTGAACCCCACCGGCAACCCCGGCTTAGCCCGCGGGGGCAGCGGGGACGTGCTGGCCGGCATGACCAGCGCCCTGCTGGCCTGTAAGCTGCCCGCCTTTGAGGCCGCCGTCTGCGCGGTCTATCTCCACGGGGCCGCCGCAGACCGCGCCGCCGCGAAGCACGGCGAGGCCGGGATGCTCCCCCACGACCTCTTTGCCGAGCTGGGGGGCCTTTTCGCCACCAACGGCCGCTGACCTTTTCCCAAACGATTCCTACCGAAACGCTTCCTTTCCGCCGGATTTGTGCTATATACTGGACTTGGCACAAACTCGTTTGGAAAGGGGCGTTTTTGTTTATGGTTCCTGCACTGGAAAAAATCATTTCCGAAAGCGAGAACATGGTCTTTTTTGGCGGCGCGGGCGTTTCGACCGAGAGCGGCATCCCGGATTTTCGGAGCGTGGACGGGCTCTATCATCAGAAATATGACTACCCACCCGAAACCATCCTCAGCCATACCTTCTGGGAACGCTGCCCGGAGGAATTCTATCGGTTTTATCGCGATAAGCTCATCGTCAAGGGGGCCAAGCCCAACGCGGCCCACCTGCGGCTGGCCAAGCTCGAACGGGAGGGCAGACTGAAAGCCGTCGTCACCCAGAACATCGACGGGCTGCATCAGGCCGCCGGTTCCAAAACGGTCTACGAGCTCCACGGCAGCACCCTGCGCAACTACTGCACCGAGTGCGGAAAGTTCTTCGATGCGGACTTTATTGCGAACAGCACCGGCGTGCCCCGCTGCCCGGACTGCGGCATCGTCAAGCCCGATGTCGTCCTCTACGAGGAAGGGCTGGATGAGCAGGTGGTCTCCGGGGCGGTACAGGCCATCCGCAAGGCCGATACCCTCATCGTGGGCGGCACCAGCTTGGTGGTCTACCCGGCGGCGGGTCTGCTGCGGTACTTCCGGGGGCGGCACCTCGTGGTCATCAATATGCAGCCCACCCCCGCCGACGAAGAAGCCGACCTGTGCATCGCAAAGCCCATCGGGCAGGTGCTCAGCGAAGATGTGAAGTTGGAGGACGTGGGATGAAAGCAGTCATTCTCGAAAGCTATGTCATGGAGGAGGGCGACCTCGATTGGTCGGGCGTCAAGGCCCTTATCCCGGACACCACCAGCTATGTCCGTACGGCCTATGAGGAGATCGCGCCCCCGCATCGGCGGCGCCGAGGTGGTCTTCCTCAACAAGTGCCGGATGGACGAAGCGATTCTGGCTCAGTGTCCGAACCTGAAGTTCGTGGGCATCATCGCCACCGGCACCGACAATCTCGACTTGGAGGCGTGCCGCCGCCACGGCGTCGCCGTCGCCAACGTGCCCGGTTACTCGACCTACAGCGTCGCCCAGATGACCTTCAGTCTGCTCCTCGCCATCTGCCAGTGCGCCGAGCGGTACGATCGCGCCGTCAAGGACGGCTGCTGGCAGTTGGATATCCCGGCAAGCTATGGGCTGCTGCCCCAAGTGGAGCTGTTCGGCAAGACCTTCGGCATCTACGGCTACGGCAGCATCGGCCGCCAGACCGCCCGCATCGCCAAGGCCTTCGGGATGCGGGTCCTCGTCTGCACCCGCACCGTCCGGCCGGAGTATTCCGCCGACGGCGTGGAGTTCGTGGAGTTTGACACCCTGCTGCGGGAAAGCGACGTCCTCAGCCTCCACTGCCCGGCGACGCCAAAGACGCGGGGGGCTCATCAGCGCGGATGCGCTGGCCCGGATGAAGCCGGGGGCCATCCTGCTGAACACGGCACGGGGTGCCTTGGTGGACGAAGAGGCCGGCGCCGCCGCCCTTCGCAGCGGTCTGCTGGGCTTCTATGGGGCCGATGCCTTTGGCACTGAGCCTCTGCCTCAGGAAAGCCCCCTGCGGGCAGAACCCCACGCCGTCCTCACCCCGCACATTGCATGGACGACCAAGGAAGCGCTGCAGAACCTGATGGACATTACCACCCGGAACCTGCGCACCTGGCTGGAAGGAAACGGCGAGAACATCGTCAACCGGTAACAGAAAAGGAGAACAACGATGCAGACAACCATTCACAACGAATTCCTGACCCTGACCGTGGACACCCACGGCGCTGAGGCCGTCAGCCTGAAAAATGCGGCGGGGGAGGAGCTGCTCTGGCAGGCCGACCCGGCTGTCTGGAAGCGCCATGCGCCCATCCTCTTCCCGTGGACGGGCAAGCTGCCCGGCGGCACCTTCACCCATGGCGGCAAGACCTATCAGGGCGGTCAGCACGGCTTTGCCCGGGACGTGGAGCACACCCTGCTCTGCGCCGAGGGCGACACCATCGAGCTGGAGCTGCGGTCCGACGCCGCCACCAAGGCCCAGAGCGCTTCCCCTTTGACTTCGTCCTCACCAGCACCTTCCGGCTGGAGGGCAGGACGGTCCACCACACCCTGACCGTGGAAAACCCCGCCGATGCCGCCGAGGAGCTGCAGTTCGGCCTCGGCTACCACCCGGCCTTCAACATCCCCTTCGACAGCGCCCACACCACCACCGACTACGAGTTCCGCTTCGACGGCCCCGAAAGCCCCATGATCCTCGACGCCCGCCCCAACGGGCTGCTCTCCGGCAAGTGTTACTACCAGTGGAAGAACGTCTCGTCCATCCCGCTCACCGATGAGCTGTTTGCAAACGACAGCTTCTGCATGGCGGGTCTGCGCAGCAGCACCGTGGGCATCTACGAAAAAGACACCGGCCGCCGCATCGTCTGCGACGTGCAGGGCTACCCTTACTCCCTCATCTGGTCGGCTCCGGCGAAGCCCGTCCGCTTCGTCTGCATCGAGCCGTGGCAGTCCCTGCCCGGTGCCGAGACCGACCCGCAGGAGTGGACCGAGCGGGCCGCTGCCGCCTGCCTTGCCCCCGGCCAGCGCTGGGCCACTACTCTGAGCACGACGTTTGACCGATAAAAACAAAGAGGACCGGCTCGCGTGAGCCGGTCCTCTTTTTGTCTCAGAAAAAACAATAAAGAGATTACAGAGCCTTGATGGCGGTCTTGATGCGCTCGGCGGCGGCCTTGGTCTTCTCGGCGTCACCGAAAGCGGTCAGGCGGAAGTAGCCCTCGCCGCACTCACCGAAGCCGACACCGGGGGTGCCGACGACGCCGCAGTTCTCCAGCAGCCAGTCGAAGAACTCCCAGCTCTTCATGTTGCCGGGGCAGCGCAGCCAGATGTAGGGGCTGTTCTTGCCGCCGCAGTACCACACGCCGCACGCATCCAGCGCGTCGGCGATGACCTTGGCGTTCTTGCGGTAGTAGTCGAGGTTCTGCTGAATCTCAGCCATGCCGCTCTCGGTGAAGACGGCGGCAGCCGCGCGCTGCACGATGTAGGGCACACCGTTGAACTTGGTGGTCTGGCGGCGCAGCCAGAGCTTGTTCAGGTTCATGCCCTCGCGCTCCAGCTCCTTGGGCACGATGGTGTAGCCGCAGCGGGTGCCGGTGAAGCCGGCGATCTTGGAGAAGGAGCAGATCTCGATGGCGCACTCGCGGGCACCCTCGATCTCGAAGATGCTGCGGGCCAGATGCTCGTCGGTGATGAAGCACTCATAGGCGGCGTCGTACAGGATGACGGCGTTGTTCTTCTTGGCGTAAGCCACCCACTCCTTGAGCTGCTCGCGGGTGTAGGCTGCGCCGGTGGGGTTGTTGGGGCTGCAGATGTAGATGATGTCCGCCTTCACGCTGTCGTCAGGCATCCCAAGGAAGCCGTTCTCCTGATTGGTGCGGCTGTAGATGATCTTGCGGCCGTCGGTCACGTTGTCGTCCCATAGGTGGGGTAGACGGGGTCCGGAACCAGAACGGTGTTGTCCACGTCAAACAGGCCCAGCACGTTGGCCAAGTCGCTCTTGGCACCGTCGGAGATGAAGATCTCGTCCTCGTCCAGCTTGGTGCCGCGGCCTGCGTAGTAGCCCTGAATGGCCTGTTTCAGGAAGGGGTAGCCCTGCTCCGGGCCGTAGCCGTGGAAGCCTTCCTTGGTACCCATCTCGGCGGCGGCATCCTGCATGGCCGTCACGACGCACTTGGCCAGCGGCTGGGTCACGTCGCCGATGCCCAGACGGATGATCTCCTTCTCAGGGTGTGCCTCCTGATAGGCGGCGACCTTGTGGGCAATGTCCACGAACAGGTAGCTGGCTTTCAGCTCGCCGTAATGATGATTCATTTTCATAATGTGTTCCCTCAATTCTTAATATTAGATTGCTCGCCCTCTCAGTCCGCTTCGCGTCCAGCTGTCCTCCCTCTGTCGCATATGCGACATCTCCCTCCGGCCGGAGGGAGTCTTTCCCAAAGGGGGAGCTTTTTTGCAAGAAGATAAACTTCCCGGAACTGCCAAAACCTCTCACTTTGGGAGAGGTGGCATCGCGTAAGCGATGACGGAGAGGGCAAGGACGTTAAACTTCAGCGATGCCTTCGTAAACAGTCGTTGCTGCGCCGGTCATCAGGAGCTGCTTGCCGGGCAGCACCCGGATGGTCAGCTCGCCGCCCCGCAGCGCTACATGGACATCCTCGCCGATGGGGCAGAGGCCCTGCTCCACCAACGCCGCCACGGTGGCACAGGTGCCGGTGCCGCAGGCCCACGTTTCGCCGCTGCCGCGCTCCCACACCCGCATTTTCAGGTGGGTGGCGTCCACCACTTCGACGAACTCGGTGTTGATCCGCTCCGGGAAGTTCGGGTGGCGCTCAAACGCCGGGCCGATGGCTTCCAGCTTCAGACTGTCCACATCGTCCACAAGGGTCACGCAGTGGGGGTTGCCCACGCTGATGCAGGTGACATTCCACGGCTTGCCGTGCACCTCCAGAGGGCAGTGCACCAGCGGCCCTTCGCCCATGTTCACGGCGGGCAGGTCTGCGGCCATGGCCGAGTAGACCCCCATCTCCACCTGCCAGAGCTCTTCGCCCATGCGGGTCAGCGTTTTGAGTCCGCTCTGGGTGTCGATCTTCAGCACGGACTTTTCCGCACAGGCCGGGTCGTGCACATGCAGCCACTCGGCCACGCAGCGGATGCCGTTGCCGCACATCTGCGCTTCGCTGCCGTCGGCGTTGAAGATGCGCATGGTGCCGTCCGCCCCCGGTGTGCGGGGCGCACAGATGCAGATGATGCCGTCTGCGCCCACCGAAAAGTGCCGCGCCGAGAGCTTCTGCGCCAAGGGAACGATCTTTTCCGGCACGCCGGAAGCCCGGCAGTCCAGATAGAGATAGTCGTTGGCGCAGCCCTGCATTTTGGTGAATGAGAGTTTCATCGCGTTCATCCTTTCAGTAGTTATAACGAACCAACTATTATCATAAGAAGCAAACGGGGTTCTGTCAAGCGAAAAAAGGCGCTTTCGGCAATTTTTATCGGAAATTTCCGCCCGGCCCGGCCCGGAACGCAAAACAGGGCTTGACAAGATGCGGCCCATGGGATATAAAAAATAGAGAACGCTCTGTGCGGCGGCGAGGGCCGCGCGTAGGGTGACAACAAAGAATCGATGACAAAAGGAGACCGTGACAATGGAGACCTTTGAGAAGATCCGTGCACTGCTGGCAGAACAACTGGATGTTGACCCCGCCAAGATCACCATGGACAGTGACATCATGAGCGATTTTGAGGCCGACAGCCTTGACATCGTGGATATGGTCATGACGCTGGAGGACGAGTTCGGCATCGAAGTGCCCGACGACGCCATCGAAAATCTGCGCACCGTGGGTGACGTGGTGAACTTTGTGGACAGCCATCAGGGCTGATTTGATTTTGCAAAAGGCCCCGTTTCCCGGCGCTGCACACGGCGGCTGCGGCGGGGCTTTTAATATGAGTTCGTGCGGAACGGCCAAGAGAGACCGGACGTTTGGCGCACGGCTTTGGAGGATAAAGTAAAATGGCAAAAGACAACAAGAAACTCGTGCAGGCGATCACCAGTCAGGAGGAGAACTTCGCACAGTGGTATACCGATATCTGCGTCAAGGCAGAGCTGGTCGAGTATTCCAGCGTGAAAGGCTTCATCATCCTGCGCCCCTATGGTCAGGCCATCTGGGAGCTGATCCAGAAGGATATGGATGCCCGCTTCAAGGCCACCGGCCATGAGAACGTGGCAATGCCCGTGCTGATCCCTGAGAGCCTGCTGCAGAAGGAAGGCGAGCTGGTCAATGGCTTCGCGCCGGAGGTGGCGTGGGTCACGATGGGCGGCTCGGACAAGCTGGAAGAGCGCCTCGCCGTCCGCCCCACCAGCGAGACCATGTTCTGCGACCATTGGTCCCGCGTGCTGCACAGCTACCGCGAGCTGCCCATGAAGTACAACCAGTGGTGCAGCGTCGTGCGCTGGGAGAAGACCACCCGTCCCTTCCTGCGCAGCCGTGAGTTCTGGTGGCAGGAGGGTCACACCATTCACGAGACCGCCGCTGAGGCTGAGGCTGAGACCCAGCAGCAGCTGGACTGCTACGCAGACGTCTGCGAGCAGGATCTCGCCATCCCTGTTGTCAAGGGCCGCAAGACCGATAAGGAAAAGTTTGCCGGTGCCGAAGCCACCTACACCATCGAAGCCATGATGAAGGACGGCAAGGCCCTGCAGAGCGGCACCAGCCATTACTTCGGCGATAAGTTCAGCAAGGCCTATGACGTGACCTTCACCGGCCGCGACAACCAGCTGCACCACCCGTTCCAGACCAGCTGGGGCGTATCCACCCGTCTGGTGGGTGCCATCATCATGACCCACGGCGACGACGACGGCCTGATCCTGCCCCCCGCCGTGGCTCCCATTCAGGTGGTCGTGGTGCCCATCGCAGCCCACAAGCCCGGCGTCTCCGAGAAGGCCGCTGAGCTGGCCGAGAAGATCAGCAAGTATGCCCGCGTCAAGCTGGACGACAGCGACAACGCCCCCGGCTGGAAGTTCTCCCAGTGGGAGATGAAGGGCGTGCCCCTCCGTCTGGAAATCGGCCCCAAGGACCTCGAAAAGAATCAGTGCGTCCTCGTCCGCCGCGATACCCGCGAGAAGATCTTCGTCTCTCTGGACGAGCTGGAAACTGCCATCCCCGCCCAGTTGGAGGCCCTGCGCAAGGACCTGTACGAGCGCGCCCTGAAGAACCGCGAGGAGCGCACTTGGTCCGCCACCACCATGGACGAAGTCAAGGCGCTGGCCAAGGCCGACACCGGCTACATCAAGACCATGTGGTGCGGTGACCTTGCCTGCGAGATGAAGATGAAGGAAGAGGCTGGCCTGTCCAGCCGTTGTATGCCCCTTTGAGCAGGAGCACATCAGCGATGTCTGCCCCTGCTGCGGCAAGCCCGCCACCAAGATGGTCTACTGGGGCGTGGCCTACTAAGCCGCTCCACAGTCAGAGCCTGATCAGATGAAAAAAGCAGCTTTCCCGTCCAACGGGAGAGCTGCTTTTTTGTGTCTGCCTATTGACAACCGTGTATCTACTGTATATACTGTAAATATACAGACGCAACGGAGGCGGCAGACATGAATCTCTTCATCGATAACAAGAGCGGTGCACCCATCTACGAGCAGCTCTACACCCAGATCAAGAACCAGATTTTGAGCGGGGAACTGCAGCCGGAGGAAGCTATGCCGTCCATCCGGGGGCTGGCGCGGGACCTGCGCATCAGCGTGATCACCACCAAGCGGGCCTACGATGAGCTGGAACAGGAGGGCTTTTTGTATGCCGTGCCCGCCAAGGGCTTTTTCGTGGCAGCGAAAACACCGAGCTGCTCCGGGAAGAGAACCTGAAAAAATCGAAGCACACCTGACGGAAGCCGTCCGGCTGGCGGCACCCTGCGGGCTGACCAAACAGGAACTGACCGAAATGTTGGAATTGCTGTGGGAGGAATGAACCATGAACGCATTAGAACTGCACGGCCTTGAAAAGCACTACCCGGATTTTGCGCTGGGGCCCATTGATCTGGAACTGCCCGGCGGCACAGTCTGCGGGCTGATCGGTGAGAACGGCGCGGGCAAGAGCACGACCATTAAGCTGATTCTGGACATGATCGACGGGGACGCTGGCACTGTGAAGCTGTTCGGACAGGAGGGGATCACCCCGCTTGCCAAAGCCGATATCGGCGTGGTGCTGGGCGGCGAGGGCATCCCCACCTGCCTGACCGCGCCGCAGGTGGGTAAAGTGATGGCGGGCATCTATCCGAACTGGGATGCCGCCGCCTACGCCGACTGGTGCCGCCGCTTTGACCTTCCGGAGAACAAGAAGTACGGCGACTACTCCACCGGCATGAAGATGAAGCAGTGCCTTGCCGTGGCACTTTCTCATCACCCCAAGCTGCTGCTGTTGGACGAAGCCACCAGCGGCTAGATCCGGTGGTACGGGATGAGCTTATCGATCTGCTGCTAGACTTTGTGCGGGATGAGAACCATGCAATTTTGATCTCGTCCCACATCGTCAGCGATTTGGAAAAGCTCTGCGATACCATTGCCTTTCTGCACAAGGGGAAGCTCCTGCTCTGTGAGGACAAGGACACGCTGCGGGAGGAGTACGCCCTCTGGCACGGCACTGCCGGGCAATTGGAGGAGCTGGATAAAAACGCCATCGTCAGCCGTCGGGTGACAGCCTACGGGGCCGAGGCACTGGTGAAGAGGGAACTTGTCCCGGCGGGCAGCACCCTGACACCGGTGAGCATCGAAGAACTGTTCGTTTTGATGGTGAAAGGGGAGAATGTGCGATGAAAGGTTTGCTGTTGAAGGATTGGTATCAGGTCAGAACCAGTATGAAAACCATGTACCTGACGGTTGCATTTGTGCTGGTGATCTGGGTGTTCAGCACATCGAACGCCTATGTGTTCCCGGTGAGTTATGCGGCCATTTTTCTGGGCATCCTGCCGGTGAACCTGCTCACCTACGACCAGAGCATCGGTTGGGTGGAGTACGGCCGGACGCTTCCGGTGAGCAAAAAGACGCTGGTGGCGGAAAAGTACCTCATCGGTCTGTTCTGCGCTGCGGCGGCTGTTGTAATCGGAGGACTGTTCGTAACGGTGATCCCTCTGCGTACCGGAACGGCCCCGGACGAGGATGTGCTGTCCCTGCTGGCGGGCAGTGTGTGTGCCATCCTGCTGATCAACGGTATTTCCCTGCCGCTGCTGTACCGCTTTGGGGCCGAAAAAGCCCGCATGATCTACGTCCTGACCTTTGCCGGACTGGGTGCCCTGCTGGGCGGCGGCGGTGCCGTGATGGATGAACTGCAGCAGAACGGCACGGGAAGTGGACCGCTTCCTGTGCCCCTCTGGCTGGCCGCAGTGCTTCTGCTGGCGGTACTGGCCCTGTATGCCGTGTCATGGCGGGTGTCAGTGCAGTGGTATGGGAAGTATAAGAAATGATCTTTGTGCAATACGGCAAAAACTCAGTAAAAGTTTTGTAAAAGGGGTTGAAAAATCCGGCCCGGCGTAGTATGATAACGGGGCCGAAGGGCAAATCTTTTTACAGGAGGCGTTTGATTTTCATGTCCAGTGACCATACGGATCACCCTAAACAACGCTCCTCCTGCGATGCGGGCAAGGCGAACGAGTCTGCCGCGTCCTGAACTGCATGTGCCCATGATACACCGCCGGAGGTCGATCCCGACTGACGCGGTGTATTTTTATGCCCGGAATGGGCAGGGAGGGAACCAAGATGCAGAAGAAAAACTACCAAGAAGAGATCCTGAACCTCATCCACAGCGGCCTTCCGCAGCAGGAACTGGCTGAGCGTCTGTCCGACTACCACGAGAACGACCTTGCCGATGCGCTGGCAGCCCTGACGCCGGAGGAGCGTCAGAAGCTGTACGCCGTGCTGGGCGTGGAGCGTGTGGCCGAGATCTTCTCCTACCTCGATGACGCGGAGCCCTACCTGAAGGAGCTGCCCACCGAGAAGGCTGCGAAGGTCGTCTCGAACATGGACTCGGACGATGCAGTGGACGTGCTGGATGACCTCGAAGAAGAGGATAAGGACAAGATCGTCAAACAACTGGATCAGGACTCCGCCGAGGATGTTCGGATGCTGCTCTCCTACGGTGAGGACGAGATCGGCAGCAGCATGACCACCAACTACATCTGCATCCGAAAGGATATGACCATCCGTCAGGCCATGAGTGAGCTGGTGAAACAGGCGGGCGAGAACGACAACATCTCCACCCTTTACGTCGTGGACGAGGAAGACAAGTTCTACGGTGCCATCGACCTGAAGGATCTCATCATTGCCCGCGCGGACGAGAAGCTGGAAAAGCTGATTGCCCGGAACTACCCCTACGTGACCGACCACGAAAAGATCAGCGATTGCATCGACCGCATTGTGGACTACGCCGAGCGTTCGCTCCCCGTGCTGAACGATGCGGGCAGGCTGGTCGGCATCATCACCTCGTCCGACGTGGTCGAGCTGGTGGATGACGAGATGGGCGACGATTACGCAAAACTGGGCGGCTTGACCAGCGAGGAGGATCTGAGCGAGGGCGTCTTCGAGAGCGTGAAAAAGCGTCTGCCGTGGCTGATCGCCCTGCTCTTCCTTGGAATGCTCGTTTCCTCGGTGGTCGGTGCATTCGAGTCGGTGGTGGCGGTGCTGCCCATCGTCATCTGCTTCCAGTCCATGGTGCTGGACATGGCCGGTAACGTAGGTACGCAGTCGCTGGCCGTGACGATCCGTGTGTTGGTGGACGAGAACCTGACCCCCGCGAAAAAGCTGCAGCTCCTCTGGAAGGAGATGCGGGTCGGTCTGGTGAACGGCCTTCTGCTGGCCATCATGGCGCTGGGCTTCCTCGGCTGCTATATCCACTTCTTCAAAGCGTATGCGTGGGGTGAGGCCTTCCTGCTTCCGGCTGCGTCGGCGTCGCGCTCATCATCGCAATGGTCGTTTCCAGCTTGGTGGGCACCATCATCCCCATGCTGTTCCATAAGATCCACATTGACCCCGCCGTGGCTTCCGGCCCCCTCATCACCACCATCAACGACCTCGTTGCCGTGGTCGTCTACTATGGCCTTGCCATGATCGTCCTGATCGATATTTTCCATCTGGGTTAAAGTAAATAAAACGAAAAAGCTCCGGCACACATCGCGTGTCGGAGTTTTTCTTGTTTATACGTTGGAGATCCATACAAAAACACTCCACGCAACCTACGCTGCGTGGAGGAGAGAAGTTCGCTTATTCTTCTTCGGCACCGTCCTCTTCATCGGCGTCCAATTCAATGCTGAACACGGCCTTTTTCAGCTTGCCGCAGCCCTGTGCTTTCAGACCGGATCGATAGGGTTCCCCGGCCAGATAAAGCGCGAACCGACCTTCGCAGAGCATACCCGCAATGCTGGTGTCCGCGCTGCCCACGGTCAGGTCGGCGGCTTCGTCGGTGGGCTTGGTGGGGGGAGAACTCGCCCAGCGAGACCTCGAACAGTTCGCTGCCCTCAAGGTCGGTCTCCAGCGTCAGGTGAGCGTCCCGGCGGATGAAGGGCACCTTGCCGCCCACCTGCGGGGTCACAGTGCTGACGGTGACAACGGCTTTTTCACCGTCGATGCGGGTCTTCCCGGCGGGCAGGTTGTTGATGTCCCGCGCCATGACGAATTCGATGACAGCGTCGAGGTTGTCGCTCATGCCGAGGTAGTTGGGAAGGTTGTTCAGAGTATCGTAGATCATAGAAAGCTCCTTCGTTTTTTGTCTTATCCTACCACAGAACCGGCGGTTTTGCAACAAAAAGCCCCTGCGGAGCGGATCACGCAGGGGCGGAACGGTTATTCGGCGTCCTTCGGGTCGGTCATCAATTCCTTGATGCTGGGGACAACGCCGCCCAGATTCTGCAAATCAGAAGGGATGATGATCTTGGTGGCCTTGCCGTTGGCGACCTTGGCCAGAGCTTCCAAGCTGCGGAGAGCCAGCACCTTGTCGTTGGGCATGGCCTCGTTCAGCAGACGGATGGCGTCGGCGTTGGCCTTCTGCACGGCGAGGATGGCCTGTGCCTCGCCCTCGGCCTCCAGGATGCGCTGCTGCTTGACGGCATCGGCGCGGAGGATGGCGGCTTCCTTTTCGCCCTCGGCAGCGGTGATGGCGGCCTGCTTTTCACCGTCGGCCTTCAGGATGACGGCGCGCTTCTCGCGCTCGGCCTTCATCTGCTTCTCCATGGCCTCCTGAATTTCCCGCGGCGGGATGATGTTCTTGACTTCGACACGGTTGACCTTGATGCCCCACTTATCGGTGGCTTCGTCAAGGATGGCGGTGATCTTGCCGTTGATGACGTCACGGCTGGTCAGGGTGTGGTCCAGCTCCATCTCGCCGATGATGTTGCGCAGGGTGGTGGCGGACAGGCTCTCGATGGCCGCGATGGGCTGGTTCACGCCGTAGGTGTAGAGCTTGGCATCCATGACCTGAAAGAACACGACGGTGTCGATCTGCATGGTGACGTTATCGCGGGTGATGACCGGCTGGGGGGAAGTCTGCGACCTGCTCCTTCAGGCTGACCTTTTTGGCCACCCGCTCGAGGAACGGGATCTTGACGTGGAGGCCGGCAGTCCATGTATCGGAGTAGCTGCCCAGACGCTCGATGACGTAGACCATCGACTGCGGCACGATGACGATATTGGTGACAACGATCACCAGAACCACGAAGATCAGGGCAAGGATCACAAATAGCATAATAGGCATAGATACGCTCCTTTGTCAGTGAGTGGATGATTCGGTGAGGACAGGTTCCACAATGAGCAGGGTGCTGTGGATCTCGGTCACGCGGCAGCTCTGGCCGGGGGCAAGGGTGTCGCCGGGGGTGGCGCAGCGGGCGTTCCAGTCCACGCCGTCCAGCCGGACGCGGCCCGTTTCCTCGGCGGAGACGGGTCAGCACTTTGGCCTCGCGGCCAAGGCTGCGGTCGCCGTTGGTGGGGGTAGGCTTCTGGCGCAGCCGCTGGGTCAGCGGCTTGAAAGCCGCCAAACACAGGACGCTGACCACGATGAACACCACGGCCTGAACCTTGAACGGCGGATGGAACAGACAGCTCAGCAGGGCTGCGGCACTGCCCGCCGCGAACCAGACGGACACCATGCTGAAGGTCATCCCCTCCAGCACGAGGAACCCGACCGCTGCAATGAGCCAGAAAATAGGGTCGATGGACATTTGCACTCCCTCCTTCTTTGTCTATTGTATAACAAAGCTCTTAAAAATACAAGATGTCGTGATTTAAGAAACAGCTTCCTCGGAGAGGGGGCCAAAAGCCTCCCTCCATGAGGGAGGCGGCATCGCGCGGGCGATGCCGGAGGGAGTTAAACATAATCGTAATAACTATGGTTCGGGTTATGGCCGACCTCTTCCACCACGATGGTGAAGCCCATGGGGTTCACCTCGGTGCTCTTGCCGCTGGCCAGCGTCTCCACGATGATATGCTCGGTGCGGTTGACGATGATCTCCGCCGTCTCCACCTCGCCGATGCGCTGGTAGTGCAGGATGCCGCCCTCGGCCCGGAGCACCCAGAGCTTGCCGGTGCGGAACGCCTCGCAGGTGTGGCGGAGCTGGGCCAGTTGGGCCAGAACGGGCCGCAGCCGCTGCTCGTGAGCATCCCAGCGGAAGAAGGCGCGGTTGAACGGGTCACGGTAGCCCTGCATCGCGATCTCGTCGCCGTAGTACAGGCAGGGCACGCCCGGCAGGGTGTAGATGATGGCGTAGGCCATCCGCAGCCGGAGCAGACCCTCCTCGTAGGCGTCGCCGGTCACGCAGCGGCCGCTCTGCCACTGGCGGCCCCGGCCGTTGGCGGGTTCGTCCGCGATGACGGTCAGCGCCCGCTCGGTGTCGTGGGTGGAGAGGAAGTTCAGCGCGGTGTCTATGGCGGGGGCAGGGTAGTGCCGCAGATGGTCAGGATCTCATTGGCAGCCTGTTCGGCGGGCTTGCCCTTGACGAAATCCAACACGGCGTTCTTGAACGGGTAGTTCATCACGCTGTCCAGCCCCTTGCCCAGCAGGTAGGTGCGGCGCTGGTTGAAGCCGTACTTGGTGGTGGCATCCTCCCATACTTCGCCCAGCAGGAATTTTTTCGGGCCCGACCCGCTTGACGGCGGTGCGGATCTTCTCAATAAACTCGTCCGGCAGCTCGTCGGCCACATCCAGCCGGAAGCCTGCGGCACCCCGCCGCAGCCATGTGTCGATGACGCCGCCCTCGCCGGTGATGAACTCGACATAAGAGGGCGTCTCCTCGTTGACCTCCGGCAGGGTCTCGAAGCCCCACCAGCTGCGGTAGCCGCCCTTGTACTTGGGGTCAAAGTCGTACCAGCAGCGGTAGGGGAGTTGGGGTCGCGGTAGGCGCCGCCCTCGCCGTAGCGGCCCTCGCGGTTGAAGTACCGGCTGTCGGAACCGGTGTGGCTGAACACGCCGTCCAGCACGATGCCGATGCCGTACCTCTTGGCCTCGGCGCAGAGGGTCTCAAAGTCCTCGTTGGTGCCCAGCAGCGGGTCCACATTGAGGTAGTCGGCGGTGTTGTAACGGTGGTTGGAGTGGGCCTCAAAGATGGGGTTCAGGTAGAGGTAATCCACGCCCATCTCGTGCAGGTAGGGCAGCTTGAGCTGGATGCCCTTCAGGTCACCGCCGAAGTAGTCCTCGTTCAGGTGGCCGCCGGTCTCGTTGGGCTGCCAGAAGGGCTCGGCATGCTTGTCGGCCTGATAGAGCCGGTCGGGGAAGGGCATGGGCTTGTTCTCCACGCCCTCGCAGAAGCGGTCGGGGAAGATCTGGTAGAAGACCTTGCCCTTGATGGAAGCCGGCGTTTCGAAGGCGGCATCGTAGACTGTGATCTGCCACTTTTCGCCGTCCTGCCAACTGACTACGCCGCAGTTGTCCGGCCCGCGCACGATGCGGCGGAAGTCGGTGTAGAGGTCAAAATAATAAAAGTACAGGCCGGGGTCATTGAGGGCCACTTCCACCGAGAAGTGGTTCTGCTTGGGGGTCTGGCCATCAAAGTTCATCCGGTAGTAGACCGGCACATCGAACTTGCCCTCCTTCTGGAGGACAAGGTGCGGGTCCACATAGCCGAGGTCTTCCGGCACGCAGAGGGTCAGCCGGACGCTCTGTCCGGCTCGGACCGCGCCGAAGGGCTGCTTGAAATAGGGGTCGAAGCTGTTGAACAGACAAGACAAAATGGGGTCGTTCCTTTCTCAAAAAAAGCCCCGGAGCCGTTGTACAGTCCGGAGCTTTGCTTCATGTCTTTAAAGGGTTACTTCACGACAGGTGCATGCCAGATATCGCGGGCATAATCCAGCACAGAGCGGTCTGCGCTGAAGATGCCGCTGTTGGCGATGTTCTTCAGGCTCATGCGGGCCCAAGTCTCGCGGTCGGCATACAGGCGCTGGAGGTCGGCCTGTGCACGGCGGTAATCCTTGAAGTCGGCCATGACCATATACGGGTCGTTGCTGCGCAGGTTCTCGGTGACCTCGTGGAAGTTCTCGCCGTTCCAGCCGCGCTCCAAGAAGTTCAGAGCTGCATTGGCCACATCGTCGCCCATGATGAACGCGTTGGGGTGGTAGCCGACCTGTTTCAGGTTGTTGACCTCAGGAGTCAGCATACCGAAGATCAGCTCGTTCTCCTTGCCGGCAGCGTCGGCGATCTCGACATTTGCGCCGTCCAGCGTGCCCAGCGTGATGGCACCGTTCAGCATGAACTTCATGTTGCCGGTACCGGAAGCCTCGGTGCCAGCCAGAGAGATCTGCTCAGAGACCTCGGCAGCGGGCATCAGGTGCTCGCTCAGGGAGACGCAGTACTCTTCCAGATAGACCACGCGCAGCTTGTCGCGCACAGCAGGGTCGTTGTTGATCAGGTCGCCCAGCTTGCAGATCATGCGGATCATCTGCTTGGCCATATAGTAGCCGGGAGCCGCCTTTGCGCCGAAGATATAGGTCTTGGGGATGAAGTCGGCGTTGGGGTTCTCCTTCAGGTACAGGTACTGTGCCGCGATGTTCAGCGCGTTCAGGTGCTGGCGCTTGTACTCGTGCATCCGCTTGACCTGACAATCGAAGATGGAGTTGGGGTCGATGGACTGACCGGTGCTCTTCTCGAGGTAAGCGGCGAAGTTCTTCTTGTTGTCCAGCTTGATCTCGTTGATCCGCTTCAGAACGGTCTTGTCCTCAGCGAACTTGTTCAGCTTGGACAGGTCGGCGGCGTCGTGCTTATACTCCTCGCCGATGGTCTCGTCCAGCAGCTTGCACAGCTCCGGGTTGGAGGCCAGCAGCCAGCGGCGGTAAGCGATGCCGTTGGTCACGTTCTTGAAGGCCTGCGGCTTGAACAGATAGTAATCGTGGAAGACGCTCTGCTTGATGATCTCGCTGTGCAGCTTGGAGACGCCGTTGATGCTGTTGGCGGTGTAGGCGCAGATGTTGGCCATGCGCACCTGATTGTCGCCGATGAGGGCCATATAGTTGATCTTGCCCTGGTCGCCGGGGAAGGCCTTCTCCAGCTTCTCGCGGGCGCGGCGGTTCATCTCGACCACGATCTGATAGATGCGGGGCAGGGTCATCTTGAAGATGTCCACATTCCACTTCTCCAGAGCCTCGGCCATGACGGTGTGGTTGGTGTAGGCGAAGACCTTCTGGCAGATCGCGAAGCTCTTGTCCCAGTCGAAGCCGCACTCGTCCAGCAGGATGCGCATCATTTCGGGGATGGCGAGGGTCGGGTGGGTATCGTTCAACTGGATGGCGACCTTGTCGCCCAGATTCTCCAGCGTGCCGTACTGGGACAGGTGGTTCTTGGCGATATCCCCGATGGACGCGGCAGACAGGAAATACTGCTGGCGCAGACGGAGGATCTTGCCCTCGACGTGGTTATCGTTGGGGTACAGGACCTTGGAGATCAGCTCCGCGTTGGCGTTCTTGCTCATCGCGGTGTTGTAGTTGCCCAGAGAGAAGCTGGACATATCGAAGTCCGGGGCCTTTGCCTGCCACAGGCGCAGCTTGGCGACGCCCTTGCCGTCGTAGCCCTGCACATACATATCAGAGGGGACAGCCATGACGCTGTTGTAGTTGGTGTGCTGGATATAGTGGAAGCCGTGATCCCAGTTCTCGTGGATCTCGCCGTCAAAGCGGACCTCGATGGCCTGATCGGGGTGGCTCTTCAGCCAGACCTGACCGCCGGGCAGCCAGTTGTCAGCGCGCTCCTGCTGCCAGCCGTCCACGATCTTCTGCTTGAAGATGCCGTATTCGTACAGGATGGAGTAGCCGGTGCCGCAGATGCCGGTGGTGGCCATGCCGTCCAGATAGCAGGCAGCCAGACGGCCCAAGCCGCCGTTGCCCAGACCTGCATCCGGCTCTTCCTCATAGATGCTGTCAATGCTGATGTCCGCAGCGGCCAGTGCCTGCTGGGCTGCATCGTTCAGACCGAGGTTGAACAGGCTCACTTTCAGGCTGCGGCCCATCAGAAACTCCATACACAGGTAATAAACCTGCTTGGCACCGGTGCCAATGGCCTTGGACTGGAACTTTTTGTGGTTCTCGCTCATCATCTGGCGGCAGATCAAAGCGAGGGAACGATAGATCTGCTGGTTGGAAGCAACGCTCAGATCCACGCCGTACTCGCTGGTCAGCTTGTCCTGAAGAATTTTTGCAAATTCTTTCGTAGTCATAAAGGAACTCCTATCCGCACACTCACTTAGGTGCTGTTTTTGAATTTTAACGTAGCAGGGAACCTCTCCTCTTTCCCTCAGCCCTGCCACATAACGATATCATTATAATCAGTTCCGGGCGTGAATGCAAGGAAAAGAGCCAATTTTTGCCGTTACTGCTATTTTTGGCTCCATCTTTCTGACAAATCTGCTGAAAATTCGGATTTAGCACTTTTTTTCTTGCGCTGCTTTTATATTATAATAAGAAGAAAGTGGACTGTGCCGCAGCCGGGGGGAGAACGGCGGCGGCGTGGCAATTCGCCGAGAAATTCCGCTGAGAACGAAAAAGCCGCGCTCCGGTTTTCGGGCGCGGACGGGTTTGTGCCCGAAAATCCCGAAAATGGCTCCGAAAAACCGGGAAATTCGGAACACGCCCGCCGTGCCGGAACTGCGCAGTGCGCAAAGTGAGGATACGATGGTTAATAAAGTACGAGTGAACATTGCGGGCGCGCCCTACGCGATCGCAACGACGGATTCGGAAACGTATATCACCTCTCTGGCCAAGAAGCTGGATGAGGATATCGCAAAGCTGCTGGACGGCAACGAAAACCTTTCGGTGACCAAAGCGGCGGTGTTCTGCGCCATGGATTATCTGGACGAGTACAAAAAGAGCACCGGCAGCGCCGAGAACATGCGCGGCCAGATCCAAGATTACATCGCGGACGCAGCCCGCGCCAAATTGGCTGAGGACAAGGCCAAGACGGAAAGACGCTCCGGCGCGAAAATGCGGCCCTGCGGGAGCAGTTGGCCCGGATGAAGGCCAAGGAGCAGAGCCGCGAAAAGGCCGAGCAGGAGAAACAGGGAGAACAGAATGCCGAAGATTGAGATCCTTGCCCCGGTGGGCAGTGAAGAGATGCTCCGTGCCGCTGTGTTCAGCGGGGCGGACGCCGTGTATCTGGGCTTTGCGGGCTTCAACGCCCGCACCGGCGCGGGAAATTTTACGGCGGACAGCCTGAAAGAGGCCGTCCGCTTCTGCCATGTGCGGGGGGTCAAGGTGCATGTGGCGCTGAACACCACCGTCTACGGCGGCGAGCTGGCCCAACTGGCCGATGCCGTGCGGGCCGTGGCCGAAAGCGGCGCGGATGCCGTCATCTGCCAAGACCTTGCGGTGGCCCAGCTCATCGGGCAGATCGCACCCCGGCTGCCCCGCCACGGCTCCACCCAGATGAGCGTCCACACCTTACAGGGCGCGCTGGAGCTGAAGGAGCTGGGCTTCACCCGCGTGGTGCTGGCCCGCGAGCTGAGTCTGCCCGAAGTGGAGCACATCACCAAGAACTGCGGCATCGAGACGGAGTGCTTCGTCCACGGTGCGCTGTGCATGTGCGTCAGCGGCCAGTGCTATATGTCGGCCTTCCTCGGCGGGCGGAGCGGCAACCGCGGCTCCTGTGCGGGGCCCTGCCGTCTGCCCTTTGAGGCCAACGCCCTGCCGGAGGGCAAGCCGGGCCGTCTGCACCACCTGTCCCTCAAGGATAACTCGGTCATCGACAAGCTGGACAAGCTCCAAGCCATCGGGGTGGCCTCGGCCAAGATCGAGGGCCGCCTCCGCACGCCGGAGTACGTGGCCGCTGCGGTCAGCGCCTGTCTGGCGGGCCGCGAGGGCCGTGCCTACGACCGGGACCTGTTGAAAAATGCCTTCAGCCGGTCGGGCTTCACCTCCGGCTATCTGGATGGGAAGATCGACGGCACCATGTTCGGCGTCCGCAGCGAGGCCGACGCGGAGCTGACCAAGAAGACCCTGCCTGCCCTGCGGGAACTCTACCGCCGCGAGCGCTCCCGCGTGCCGGTGCAGATGAAGCTGGAGATCGAGGAGGGCGGCGAGAAGCTGACCGTCACCGACGACGAGGGCAACCGCGCCTTTGCCTACGGCGACGCCGAGCCTCAGCCCGCCCGCACCGACCCCACCGAGAGCTTGCAGCGCAGCCTGTCCAAGACGGGCGGCACCCCCTTCGCGGTGGAGAAGATCGACGTGGAAATGGACGGCGGGCCGTGGTTTGTGCCGGGCAGCGCCGTCAACGAGCTGCGCCGCACCGCGCTGGAAGGCCTCCAGCAGAAGCGCGAGGTCCTGCACCCGTGGCCGGTGAACGACGTCACCCTGCCCCCGCTGCCCCTGCGCACCCTGCCGCCCCACCGCACCCTCCGCGCCCGGTTCGAGCACTGGGATCAGGTGCCGGAGCGGGCCCTTTCCGGCATCGAGTACCTGATCCTGCCCATCGCACAGGCCGACCGGGTCCCCCGCGAGTGGCGGAGCAAGACCATCTTGGAGCTGCCCCGCGTCATGTTCGGCGCGCTGGAAGCGGACACGGCCCGCCGCATCGCGGCCACGCAGGACGCCGGGTTTGCCGGGTACGAGGCCGGCAATATCGCCCACCTGCGGCTGTGCAGGGGCTGCCCCTCTCCGGCGGCTTCGGCCTGAATGTGACCAACGACCTGTCGGCCCAGTTCTATGCCGACCACGGCCTTGACTCCATCTTGATCCTGCCGGAAGTCAAGGACAGCGATATTTCCACCATTGCGCCGACGAAAAACGGCAAGCCGGTGCCCACGGGCGTCCTCATCTACGGCCATATGCCGCTGATGGTCACCCGCGCGTGCCCGCTGCAGAACATCCACGACTGCGCCCACTGCGACAAGACCGGTGAGTTGACCGACCGCAAGGCCAAAAAGTTCCCGGTGCGGTGCGGCATGGGCGTGCGGACCATCTACAATCCCGTACCTATTTATATGGGAGACAAGCCCGGTGCTCTGACGGTGGACTACGGCGTGGCTTATTTCACGCTGGAAACGCGGGAGGAAGCGGCAGCGATTCTGGATGCCATCCGCCAGCACGCCCCCTTTGAGGGCGACTTCACCCGCGGGCTTTATTTCAAAGGAACGAATTAAACCTCTCAGTCACGCTTCGCGTGCCAGCTCCCCTGATAGGGGAGCCCTTGGCATGTCGGGTCCGTTCGAATGAGACGAATCAAAAATTATTTTTCAAAAAATGCCGGGCTCCGCGAAAGCGGGGAGGCAGGAGTGGAGAATAGAATGGAAGATATCACCGTAAACTATAAAGTGCTGGATGCGCGGGCAAAGGTGCCCGCTTACGCGACGGCGGGTGCCGCTGCGGCCGACCTGTGTGCGGTGCTGGATGCGCCGCTGACGGTCCAGCCCATGCAGCGGGTGCTGGTGCCCACCGGCCTTGCCATCGAGCTGCCGGGGGCCTACTGCGTCGCGCTGGTCTATGCCCGCAGCGGCCTTTCCATCAAGCACGGCCTCTGTATGGCCAACGGCGTCGGCGTGGTGGACAGCGACTACCGCGGCGAACTGAAGGTGCCGATGGTCAATCTGGGGCAGGAAGCCTATACCATCCAGCCCGGTGAGCGGGTGGCTCAGCTCTGCATCGCGCCGGTGTACACCGCTGCCTTTGCACAGGTGGAAGAGCTGGGCGATACCCAGAGGGGCGAGGGCGGCTTCGGCTCGACGGGGAGGTAACGATGAATCTTATTCTAGCATCCGGCAGCCCCCGGCGGCGGGAGCTGCTGAGCTTATACACCTCCGATTTCACGGTCTGCGTCAGCGATTTTGACGAGAGCGCCGTCACGGCTCCCACCCCGGCACGGCTGGTGGAAGAGCTGGCGCGGGGCAAATGCTTGGCCGTTTCGGCCCAGCACCCCGGGGCGGTGGTCATCGGCTGCGACACGGTGGTGGACGTGAACGGCGAGGTCTTCGGCAAGCCCCACAGCCCCGCCGATGCCAAGCGGATGCTCCGGGCCCTGTCCGGCGCGACCCATGAGGTCCACACCGGCGTCTGCATCTCGGACGGGGAGCGGACCGCAAGCTTCGTGGATACTTGCCGCGTGAAATTTTTCTCCATCCCGGAAGCGGAGATCGAACGCTACGCCGCCACCGAGGAGCCTTACGACAAGGCGGGTGCCTACGCCATCCAAGGCCGCGCAGCGCTCTGGCTGGACGCCATCGAGGGCGACTATTACACCATCATGGGGCTGCCCGTCAGCCGCACCATCCGGCTGCTTCAACAATTTTGAGCGGCTTGGCGCGGAGAATTATGAAAAAATCCGGGAAAACTTGTTAAAACGCTTGAGAAAACCTTTGCTTGCGGCTATAATATAGTCGTGTTATTCTGCGATGGGCGGCGAATGAGTTTGCACCGCCATGCGTTTTGGAATAGACCGGAAATACGAAGGAGAGCTTCATTATGAGTTTTTTGTCAAAGGACGTTGGCATTGATCTGGGTACCGCCAATACTCTGGTTTACATGAAGGGCAAGGGCATCATCATGCGGGAGCCGTCGGTCGTGGCTGTGGATACCAAGACCGACGAGGTCCGGTGCGTAGGCACCGAGGCAAAGGCCGTCATCGGCCGCACCCCCGGCAGCATCGTGGCGGTCCGCCCCCTGAAGGACGGCGTCATCGCCGATTTCGACATCACCGCGAATCTGCTGGAGAATTTCCTGAAGAAGGCATGCGGCAACAGCATGTTCTCCCGCCCCCGCGTGGTCATCTGCATCCCGTCGGGCGTGACCGAGGTGGAGCGCCGCGCCGTGCGTGAGGCCACCCTGAAGGCCGGTGCCCGTCAGGTCTCCGTCATCGAGGAGCCGATGGCGGCCGCTATCGGTGCGGGTCTGCCCATCAGCGAGCCCACCGGCAGCATGATCGTGGACATCGGCGGCGGCACCGCGGAGATCGCCGTCATCTCGCTGGGCGGCATCGTGGCCTCCCGCAGCGTCCGGATGGCCGGTGATATGTTCGATCAGGCGATCATCGCCTTCATCAAGCGCAAGTACAACCTGCTCATCGGTGAGCGCACCGCCGAGCAGATCAAGATCGAGATCGGCTCCGCCTACCCCATGGACCCCGAAATGACCATGGAGATCAAGGGCCGCAACCTTGTGGACGGTCTGCCCAAGAACATCGTCGTCCACTCCGAGGACGTGCGCGAGGCTCTGCTGGAGTGCCTCGTCAAGATCACCAGCGCCATCAAGGAAACGCTGGAGCGCACCCCGCCGGAGCTGAGCGCCGACATCATCGACCACGGCATCACCCTCACCGGCGGCGGTGCTATGCTGCGCGGCCTGGACCAGCTGATCCAGAGCGAGACGGGCATCGACGTGCATGTGGCCGAGGACCCGCTGGACTGCGTGGCCAAGGGCGCAGGCGCTGTGCTGGACCATGTGGACGTCCTGCATGACGTTCTGGACACCGACGGAGCTCATATGTAACGGAGAGTGCGGATGGCTCTGGCTGTCCGCGCTTTTTTGCAACCGGAGGAACTTCCCTTGAAAGATTTTTTCGACACATGGAAATTTAAGATCCTCATCGGCATCGCGGTGTTTCTGGTGGGCATCATGGCCTACGCGGGCGCGAACGACCGCCTGACCGCCGCCCCGCAGGAACTGCTGAGCGTGGCCGTGGCCCCGTTCCAGAAGGCGGCGGCCATGGTCAGCAGCGGCGTCTCCTCCCTGTGGGAGAAGTACACCAACATCGACAACATCATCGCCGAAAACCAGCAGCTCACCGACGAAAACGCCGAGCTGCGCAGGCAGATGGTGGATTACGACCGCATCAAGGCCGAAAACGAGGCCTATAAGGCGCTGGCCAACATCCAGAGCAGCCGCCCGGAGATGAGCTGCACCTCGGCCTTCGTCATCGGCCGCGACCCGCTGGATCCCTTCTACGGCTTCACGCTGGATCAGGGCTCGGTGGACGGCATCGAAGTGAACGATACCGTCGTCAGCGACGAGGGCTACCTGCTGGGCATGGTGGTGGAAGTGGAAGCCACGAGCTGCAAGGTGATGACTATTTTGCACCCGAACTTCAACGCCGCCGGTGTCGTTTCCCGCACGCGGGATAACGGCATCATCACCGGCAGCGCCGACTACGCGGCGGACGGCGCGTGTGTGCTGACCAACCTGAACCGCAACACCCTGACCCAGAAGAGCGATCAGGTCATCACCACCGGCCTCGGCGGGGTCTTCCCGGCGGATGTGCTGGTGGGCGTGGTCAGGAGGTCGTGCCGGAAGTCAGCGGCAAATCGTCCATCGCGGTCATCACGCCGGGCACCGACCCGCGCACGGTGCGCCACGCATTCATCATTACCAATTTCTGAGGAGGCCCTGCCATGGAATCACGCCGCAAGCGCAGCCGCAGCCAGATCATCAAATGGGTCTGCTATACGCTGCTGATGCTGCTGTGCACGGTTTTGCAGACCACGCCGGACCTGTTCCAACTGGGCGACGCAAAGCCGCTCTGGCTGCTGCCGCTGGCGTTGGCCGTCGCGGTGGAAGAGGACGAGTTCGCCGGGGGCATCTTCGGCGCGGTCTGCGGCCTGATGTGGGATTATACCGCCGGCCGCACTGTGGGGATGCTGGCCTTTGAGCTGCTGATGCTCTGCTTTCTGCTCTCGGCGGTGGTGCAGCTTTACTTCAAAGCCTCCGCCGCGAACTTTGTCCTGCTGGCGCTGGGGGCAAGTCTGCTGGTGCTCTCGCTGGACTGGCTGTTCTTCTACTATATGCCCGGCTACAGCGGGGCTGTGGAGCGGTATCTGTGGTTCGTGCTGCCCACGGCGGTGCTCACCATCCCGGTCTGTGCGCTGGTGTTCGGGTGTGTGCGCCGCATCCATGCGGAATTCAAGATCGACAACGGCATAGTCTGAACCGGCTGCGCCAAAAGGAGAACGGATGAACCAAGACGAACGCAAAACGGCTGTGCGGCGGATGATGCTCCTCATTGCCGCCGCCGCCGTGATCATCGGACTGTATGGGTTCCGGCTGATCTTTTTACAACTGGTCAATGGCGACAGCTTCACGGCGCAGGCCACCAACACCACCGATTATAAATTCACCGTCACTGCCGCCCGCGGCGACATCGTAGACAGCAAGGGCGAGCGGATCGCTTCCAGCACCACGGGCTATAACGTGGTGCTCAACAAGCTGCTGATGGGGGACGGAGACCTCGACACCATGCTCCAGAAGATCGTGGGGCTGCTGGGCAAGAACGGCGAGAGCTGGAACGACTCCCTCCTCATCAGCGAGCCGGATGCGGCGGGCCACTATGAGTTCACTGCGGCCAGCGACAACGCTGCGGAGCAGAAGGCCCTTGCCGCCATGAAAGACAACCTCGGCTTGCAGCAGTATGCCACCGCCGACGATGTGATGGAAAAGCTGGTGGAGGACTACGACCTCGCCGATTTCTCCCTCTACTGGCAGCGGGTGCTGAGCGGCATCCACTATGAGATGCAGCTTCAGGCGTTTTCCAACGTGAACAACTTTGTTATGGCGGAAAACGTCAGCGAGGCCACCGTGGCTACCATCAAGGAAAACAGCCTCTCCCTGCCGGGTGTGGAGATCGTGGAGACCAGCACCCGCAGCTACGAGCAGGGCACCGTCCTGCCGCATGTGCTGGGCCGGGTGGGCAAGATCACCGCCGAAAAGTGGAAGGTGACCGACGAGAACGGTCAGGTGACCTACCCGCTCAAGGAAAAAGGCTACAACATGAATGACATCATCGGCATTTCCGGCTTGGAATCTGCCTATGAGGACGAGCTGCGGGGCAAGGACGGCGTGGAGACCATCACCCGCAACTCGGACGGCGTCATTGTGAACACGGCCCTCACCACCGTGCCGGAGCCGGGTCATACGGTCCAGCTCACCATCGACAGCGAGTTCCAGAAGGCCGTGGATCAGGCGCTGGCGAAGAATGTGGAATGGATCAAAAACACCTACGCGGACAGCAAACAGGCCAACGCGGGCGCGGTGGTCGTCATCGACGTAAAGACCGGCGGCGTGCTGGCGGCGTCCAACTACCCCAGCTTTGACCAGAACCTCTATGCCGCCCAGTACAGCGAGTACAGCGCCGACGAGAATATGCCCCTGTTCAACCGGGCGCTGCAGGGCCTGTACACCCCCGGCTCCACCTATAAGCCCAGCGTTGCCGTGGCGGGGCTGGACACCGGGCTGCTGAACCGGAATTCCACCGTCAACTGCACCCGCGTCTACACCTATTATAAGGACTACCGCCCCCCCGCTGCGCCCAGCACGGCCACGGCAACGGCCCCATCGATGTAATCAACGCGATCAAGTGGAGCTGCAACATCTTCTTCTACGATGTGGGCCGCCGCCTGACCAGCGACGTCTACGATGCCTACGCCTACAAGCTGGGTCTCGGCCAGCGCACCGGTGTAGAGGTCAGCGAGGCGCTGGGCCACCTGACCACCAAGAACGACTCCAACTACACCGAATCGCTGGATATCCAAGCCGCCATCGGTCAGGGCAACACCGCCGTCACTCCCATCCAGTTGGCGACCTATGCCGCGACGCTGGCCAACCGGGGCACCCGCTACCGCACCCACTTCGTCAAGGCCATCCTCGACTCCAACACCGGCAAGACCCTCCAAGAGACGCAGCCGGAGGTCATGGATGTCGTCGAGGACAAGGGGGAGACCTTTGACCTCGTCCGGGAAGGCATGAAGGGCGTGGCCCAGACCATCCCGGCGCTGGCAGGTTACCCCTACACCATCGCGTGCAAGACCGGCAGCCCCCAGCGCAGCGAGGGTTATTACGTCGGCAGCACCTATAAGCACTACACCAACGCCGCCATGATCGCCTACGGCCCGGCGGAAGCCCCGGAGATCGCCATCGGCGTCGTGGTGGAGTACGGCGGCGCGGGTGCCCGCACCGGTCAGCTCGTGGCGGATATCTTCAATGCCTACTACGCCATGAAGGACGGCACCCTCACCGTGGATGATACCGTTTCCGATGGGCTGGCTCAGCCCGAAACGGCCGCAGATGACGCAGCAACGGACAACGGGACGGCCGCCGACCCCGCGGCGGACCCGGCCGCAGCCGCTGCCGCCGCCGGAAATACCGACGAATGAACCCTTCGCGATGCAGCAAATGCAAAAGGTGAGGGACGATAATTCGCATCTTTCAGGGGAAATTGGAGAATATCCCGAAAAAACCATGGTTTTTGTCCAAAAACCTGTTGTAAAAAAAACAAGGAATTGTGATACTATGATATATGCAAGGAAATTGGGCCCGGCACAGGGGAAAGCAAAGGAGAGGTTGACCGATGACGATTGCACTGATTGCGCATGACTCCAAAAAAGAGCTGATGGTACAGTTCTGTACGGCGTACTGCCGGATTTTGAGCCAGCATAAATTGGTGGCAACCGGTACGACCGGCAAGATGATCGCGGAGGCGACGGGCTTACAGGTTCAGCGCTTCCTCGCGGGCGTTCAGGGCGGCGACCAGCAGATCGCGTCCCGCATCGCCTGCAACGAGGTCGATCTGCTGCTGTTCTTCCGCGACCCCATCAACGCCAAGCCCAGTGAACCCAACGAAATGACCCTGCTGCGCCTGTGCGATGTCCACAACATCCCGCTGGCCACCAACATCGCCACCGCCGAAGTGCTCATTCACGGTTTGGAGCGCGGCGACCTCGATTGGCGCGATATCGTCCATCCCCAGAATGGCTGAGAGATAAAAAATAAGAGGCTCTGAACCAAACGGTTCAGGGCCTCTTTTGCGTCGTTCAGGGAAGTGCAGAACTCAGAACTTGAGCTCTTCTGCCAGATCGTCCAGTTCTTCGGGGAAAACTCGCCCAGCGGTAAGATCAGCCGGGCCAGCGTCTCCTGCGGCAGAGCGGCAAGCGCGGCGCTCTCGTCGCTGGCCGGGTCGGCGGCGGGGCAGATGCGGCTCACGCCCTCTGCGTCCGTCTCCACCCGCGCGTGGTGACCGGTGGCGATGTACTGGATACCCAGCCGGTCTGCCGCCGCCAGCAGGGCGGGGAAGCGCAGGTCGGAGGAGACAGCCTCCTCGGCCAGCTGGCTCGCCAGCTCGGAGGCGTTCAGGGTGATGCACTGGATGCCGAGGGCCTTGGCGGCCTCCTTCGCGGCGGCAACGGTGTCGTCCTCGGCGGAAAGGCGGACCACTGCGCCCGCGACGGCGAACCCCTGCTGCTGCAAAATGCGGACCGCTGCCCGGCAGCCTCTGCCGCTGCCGAGGCCCACCAAGACTTTATCCTGCTCCTCGTAGGTATCGAACCCGTTTCCGGGCAAAAATGTGTCGCTCATCGTCCTTGTCTCCCTCCGTGTGCTTGGCTCTGGGCCACGGCCAGTTGGTCGCAGCGCTCATTCTCCGGGTGGCCGGCGTGGCCCTTGACCCAGACGTAGGTGATCTTGTGGCGGGCTGCCTGCTCCAGCGCCTGTTCCCACAGGTCGGGGTTCAGGGCAGGGGAGCCGTCGGATTTTTTTCCAGCCCCGGCGCTTCCACCCTTTCGCCCAGCCCTTCTCCAGCCCGTTGATGACATACTGGCTGTCCGAGCAAAGGCGGACTTCGCAGGGCTCCTTGAGCTGGCGCAGCGCTTCGATGAAGGCCGTCAGCTCCATGCGGTTGTTGGTGGTGGAATCGTCCCCGCCGGAAAGCTCCTTTTCGTAGACCTTGCCGTTAAAGCGGTAGCGCAGCACCGCGCCCCAGCCGCCGGGGCCGGGGTTGCCGCTGCATGCGCCGTCGGTATAAACTTCAACTTGTTTCATGGGCTTCTCCTGAATGTGTGATACCTCTATTTAGAACTGTTTTTCCGTTTCTGTCAAGGGGGGCACGCATAATTCGGCCCGGCACAGCCCAACCTTGGAATTGACAAAAAGGGTGAGAAATACTATACTGTTTGTAACAAAATGCGTATAGGGGCGCGCCGGAGGGGTGCGCTCAGGTGGCTGCACAGCCGCGCCGCGGTCGCATCGAACAGATGGACTGACTGGCTGCACAAGACTTCGCAGCGCCGAACCGGCAGTGTGAAAAACACGCTGGAATGCTGAATTCTATACGATGGTTTCGATGGAGGCGGCTGAGCTAGCCCGCTTCTTCAACAGGACAGGCCGCCCGGAAAAATGGGCGTGCCTGCGTTTTGTGATTGATTTTTTGGAGGTACGAATGGCACAGGCAAAAGAACAGAGTCAGGCAATGGCTCAGAGCAGAAACAACAACGCGAGCGAATCCACCGGCGAAAAGCGTCCCCGCACCCGCCGGCCTTATTATCAGCGGCGTCCCCGCCGCCCTCAGCAGCCCAAGGAGGCCGCTGTGCCCATCCACGTCTACCCGCTGGGCGGCCTCGGTGAAGTGGGCAAGAACATGACCGTTTACGAGTGCTGCGGCGATATGATCATCGTGGACTGCGGCCTTGTCTTCCCGGACAGCGACATGTACGGCGTGGATATGGTCATCCCGGACTTCACCTTCGTGGTGCAGAATAAGGATAAGATCAAGGGTCTGCTCATCACCCACGGCCATGAGGATCACATCGGCAGCATCCCCTACCTGCTGCAGAAGTTCGATCTGCCCATCTACGGCACCCGCCTGACCTGCGGCCTCATCCGTAATAAGCTGGAGGAGTTCGGTCTTGCAGGCAAGACCAAGTTCGTGGAGATCACCCCGAAGCAGAAGATCAAGCTGGGCTGCTTCACCGTGGAACCCATCCACGTGAACCACTCCATCCCGGATTCGGTGGCCTTTGCCATCGACAGCCCCGCCGGCACCATCATCCCGACCGGCGACTTCAAGATCGATTATACCCCGCTGGCCTGCGGCGTCACCGACCTGACCACCCTTTCCGAGTACGGCCAGAAGGGCGTGCTGGCCCTGCTGAGCGACTCCACCAACGCGGAGCGCCCCGGCTTTACCGCCACCGAGCAGAAGGTGGCCGCCGGTGTGCGGAACCTGTTTGCCCGCGCCCGGAACAAGCGGATCATCATCGCGACCTTTGCGTCCAACATCTACCGCGTCCAGCAGATCATTGATCTGGCGGTGGAAGATGGCCGCAAGGTGGCCTTCAGCGGCCGCAGCATGGTCAACAACACGGCCATGGCGCAGGAGCTGGGCTATATGCATATCCCGGAGGGCACCCTCATCAGCGTAGAAGAGCTGAACCAGTACCCGCCGGAGCAGGTGGTCCTCATCACCACCGGCAGTCAGGGCGAGCCGCTGAGCGCCCTCTCTCGCATGGCATCCTGCAGCCACCGTCAGGTCCGCGTGGGCCCCGGCGACTTCATCATCATCTCCGCCAACCCCATCCCCGGCAACGAGAAGAGCGTGACCAAGATCGTCAACGGCCTGCTCCTGCTGGGCGCGGAGGTCATCTACGAGAGCATGTACGACGTCCACGTTTCGGGCCACGCCTGTCAGGAAGAGCAGAAGCTGATGCTCACCCTGACCAGACCCAAGTATTTCCTGCCGGTGCACGGCGAGTACAAGCAGTTGAAAAAGCATGCTTTGACCGCCGCCAGCCTCGGCATCCCCACCAGCAACATCCTCATTGCGGAGAACGGCTCCAACGTCATCCTGACCAAGGATGAGATCAAGCTGGGCGAGCCGGTCACCGCCGGTGCCGTCATGGTGGACGGCCTCGGTGTCGGCGACGTGGGCAATGTGGTCCTGCGGGACCGCAAGCACCTGTCCGAGGATGGTCTGGTCATCATCGTCGCCACCGTGGACAGCAAGACCGGCAAGGTGCTGGCAGGGCCGGACCTCGTCAGCCGCGGCTTCGTCTATGTGCGGGAGAACGAGAGCCTGATGGACGGTGCCCAGAGCATCGTCGAAAACGCGCTGGACCGCTGCGTGGACGAACATGTCCGCGACTGGAACAGCGTCAAGACCCGTGTGCGCGAGGCGCTGAGCAGCTATATCTACCGCCGCACCAAGCGCAGCCCGATGATCCTCCCCATCCTGATGGAGGTCTGACAAAGGCCGCCGGAGCGCGGCGGCAGATCAGGAGGCAGAAAATTTGATGAAACAAAAACCGAGATGGACCCTTGAGATGCTGACCGGTGCGCTGGCCGTCCTCTGCGCCTTGCTGACCTTGGTGCTGCTGGTTTACCGCCCGGCCTACTGGCCGGTGCTGGCTGTGCTGGTGGTGCTGTGGGGCGTCGGTATGTGGGTGTTCCGCTGCCGGCTGCGCAACTGGCTGGCACGCTGGGTGGCGGGCGGAAGCTTCGAGAACTCCAAGACCCAATACAGTCTTGAATCCCTGTCCCAGCCGGCGGCGGTGCTCTCCGGCGAGACGGTGCTGTGGTACAACGCCGAGTTCCGCCAGCGGCTGCTGGGCGGCGAGGACCGCTTGGCCAGCCGGGTGCAGAAGCTGCTGCCGGGGCTGGACCTCCAGCTCTGCCGGGAAAAGACCGGCCAGCAGCTCAACTTGGCGGACGGGGTGTGGAGCGTCCACAGCTCCACCGTGCCGGGCCAAAGCGAGAGCGTGACCCTGCTGGTCTTCAACGAGGAGACCGCGCTGCGCCGGGTGGAGGCTGAATACAAGGCCAGCCGCCCCGGCTACATGGTCTTCCTCGTGGACGGCTACGACGACGTTTTCAGCGATATGCTGGACAGCGAGCGTGCCCGCCTTTTGGAGGGCATCAACCGGGTGCTGGAAGAGATGATCGGCCGGGGCAGCGGCTTTCTGCGCCGAGTGGCCAGCGGCCGGTATATCGCCGTGGTGGAAGAGCGCCATCTGGAGCAGTATGCCAAGCGCGGCTACGATGTGCTGGATAAGATCCGCGCCCTCGACCCCAGCGTGAACCTCTCCATCTCCATCGGCATCGGCCGCGGGGCAAAGACCCTGCGGGAAGCGCAGGACATGGCCGTTCAGGCACTGGATATGGCGCAGGGGCGCGGCGGCGACCAAGCCGCCGAGATGACCCCGGACGGCTTTACCTTCTACGGCGGCGTCAGCCACGGTGTTGAAAAGCGGAGCAAGGTCCGCAGCCGCATCGTGGCCGATCAACTGGTCAAACTCATCAAGGAGGCCGACCATGTGGTCATCATGGGCCACCGGATGAGCGACCTCGACGCCATCGGCGCGGCGGAGGGCGTGCTGCGCATCTGCAAGATCTGTGATGTCCCCGCCGTCATCGCGGTCCGCCGGGATGCGACGCTGGCGGGCAGCCTCATCGATGCCCTTGTGAAAGCGGGGCAGGAGGATGACTTCATTGACCCCAAGGGCGCTCTGCCCATCATCTCGAAAAAGACGCTCTGCATCGTGGTCGATACATACCAGACCGGCCTTGTGGAGAGCAGGGAGATCCTAGAAAAATGCGGCAAGATCGCCGTCATCGACCACCACCGCAAGGGTGTGGGCTATATCGAGGACGCGGCGCTGGTCTGCCACGAGCCCTATTCCTCCTCGGCCAGTGAGCTGGTCACGGAGCTGCTGCAATACGTGGGCACCCGCGACGACAAGCCCAACCGGGTGGAGGCCGAGGGCCTTCTCTCCGGCATCATGCTGGACACCCGCGACTTCACCCTGCACACCGGTGTGCGCACTTTTGAAGCCGCGGCGGCCCTCCGCCGCTACGGCGCGGAGACCGAGCGGGTCCGCCAGCTCTTCGATGTGACCATGGTGGAGTACAACACCAAGGCCGCGCTGGTGGAAGCTGCCCAGATGTACAAGAGCTGCGCCATCTCGGTGAGCGGCGAAGTTGCCCCGAAGCCCGCGTGGCCGTGGCACAGGCCGCCCACGACCTGCTGACCATTCAGGGCGTGGATGCCAGCTTCGTGGCCGTTCAGGTGGGCGGCGGCGTGAACATCTCGGCCCGCAGTCTGGGGGCTGTGAATGTGCAGGTCATTATGGAATCCTTGGGCGGCGGCGGCCATCAGACCATGGCGGCGGCTCAGCTCAAGCACATCACCCCGGAGGCGGCGCGGGCACGCATCCAGACGGCCATCGACCAATACCGTGCGGCGCAGAAAAAGAGTGTGCCGGATACGGAAACCAAAAATAAAAAGCGAGGAACGCTGATATGAAACAGTATGATTACCTGATCGTCGGTGCCGGTCTGTACGGCGCAGTGTTTGCCCACGAGGCCAAGAAGGCGGGCAAGCGCTGCCTCGTCATCGATAAGCGAGATCACATCGCGGGTAACATCTACACGGAGCCGGTGGAGGGCATCAACGTCCACCGCTACGGTGCCCACATCTTCCACACCAACAACAAGGCGGTGTGGCAGTATGTGAACCAGTTCGCGGAGTTCAACCGCTACACCAACAGCCCGGTGGCCAACTACCACGGCGAGATCTACAACATGCCCTTCAACATGAACACCTTCAACAAGATGTGGGGCGTGGTCACCCCGGCCGAAGCCAAGGCAAAGATCGAGCAGCAGAAGGCCGAAGCCGGCATCACGGAGCCGAAAAACCTCGAAGAACAGGCCATCAGCCTTGTGGGTACCGACATCTACGAGAAGCTGGTCAAGGGCTACACCGGCAAGCAGTGGGGCCGCCCCTGCACCGAGCTGCCCGCCTTCATCATCAAGCGTCTGCCCGTCCGCTTTACCTACGACAACAACTACTTCAACGCCCTCTATCAGGGCATCCCCAACGGCGGCTACACCGCCATGGTGGAAAAAGATGCTGGACGGCGTGGAAGTCCGCCTGAATGTGGACTATCTGGCCGAGAAGGAGCAGCTGGACAAGCTGGCCGACAAGGTCGTTTACACCGGCCCGGTGGACGCCTATTTCGGCTACAGGCTGGGGGCTTTGCAGTACCGCAGCGTCCGGTTCGAGACGGAAGTCCTCGACACCGACAACTATCAGGGCAACGCCGTCGTGAACTACACCGACGCCGAGACCCCCTACACCCGCATCATCGAGCACAAGCACTTCGAGTTCGGCACCCAGCCCAAGACGGTCATCAGCCGGGAGTACAGCGCCGAGTGGAAGAAGGGCGACGAGCCGTATTATCCCGTCAATGACGAGAAGAACGGTGCCCTCTACGCTGAGTATAAGAAGCTGGCCGACGCCGAACCGGGGGTCATCTTCGGCGGCCGTCTGGGCGAGTACAAGTACTACGACATGGATAAGGTCATCGAGGTGGCTCTGTCCGTGGCGGAAAAGGAACTGGCGTAAGTTGACGGAAGCGCTTAATTGCTGTATACTAAAACCATAAACTGCACCGGTTCTCCGGTGAGAAGTGAGGGATAACATCATGAAAGTGATTCTGAAGCAGGACGTCAAGGGCATTGGCAAGAAGGACGAGATCCACGAGGTCTCCGACGGCTACGCCCGCAACTTTCTGTTCCCGCGCAAGCTGGCCGCTGTGGCCGACGCCAGCGCGGTGAATATCGCACGCGGCAAGGAGGCTGCTGCGGATTTCCATGAGGCCGAGAATGTGGCTGCTGCGCAGGCGCTGGCCGCAAAGATCAACGGCAAGACCGTGACCATCAAGGCCAAGGGCGGCGCATCCGGCCGTCTGCACGGCAAGGTCACCGGCAAGGAAGTCGCCGAGGCGCTGGCTCAGCTGGCCGGTGCTCCCATCGACAAGAAGAAGATCGAGCTGGAGACCAAGGACATCAAGGACGCGGGCGTGTTCAACGCCAAGGTGCGTCTGCATGTCGGCGTCGTGGCTTCCTTCAAGATCATGGTGGAAGTCGAACAGGCCTGATTCTGGCTGCCTGTCAGCGCCCCCTCAAGGCAGGGGGCGCTTTTTTTTGGGTTTTAAGAGGAAAACGATATCATGCCGAACGAACGACATTACAACGAACTGAATCTCGAAAGTGTGGGCATCAACCTGCCCTACAACATGCAGGCGGAGCAGAGCGTTCTGGGCGCGGTGCTGCTCAAGCCCGACGTCCTGACCGATCTGGTGGAGATCATCCGCCCGGAGATGTTCTATACCCGCCAGAACGCGCAGATCTACTCGGAAATGCTGCGCCTGTTCACCAGCGACCAGACCATCGACTTCGTCACCCTGCTGGACGCCGTCATCTCCGACGGCGTGTTTCCCAGCGCGGACGAGGCAAAGGTCTACCTGACCGGCCTTGCCGAGACGGTGCCCAGCATCTCCAACGTCAAGGCCTACGCCCAGATCGTGAACGAAAAATATCTGGTGCGGCAGCTCATGGGGGTAGCAAAGGATATTTTGCAGGACGCGGGGGACGAACCGGACGCCGACCTTTTGCTGGAAAACGCCGAGCAGCGCATTTATGAGATCCGCTCCGGGCGGGATTCCAGCGCTCTGACGCCCCTTTCTTCCAGCATGGTGGAAACGCTGACCAACTTGCAGAAGATCAGCGGCCCCGACGCCGACAAGTACAAGGGCATCCCCACCGGGTTCCGGCTGCTGGACACCGTCCTCACCGGCCTTGGCCGCGGCGACCTCATCATTCTGGCCGCCCGCCCCGGCATGGGCAAAACGAGCTTTGCACTGAACATCGCCACCCGCGTGGCCATGCAGCAGAAGGTGCCTGTGGCGATCTTCAGCCTCGAAATGACCAAGGAGCAGTTGACCAACCGCATTCTGTCCGCTGAGGCGGGCATCGACAGCCAAGCGTTCCGCACCGGTGCCCTCCGCGCGGAGGACTGGGAGTATCTGGCTCTCGCCACCGAGAAGCTCCACGATGCGCCCATCTATATGGACGACACTTCCGGTATCACCATCACCGAGATGAAGGCGAAGATCCGCCGGGTCAATCAGGACCCCACCCGCCCGAATGTGGGCCTCATCGTCATCGACTACTTGCAGTTGATGACCACCGGCCAGCGCAGCGAGAACCGTGTGCAGGAGATCAGCTCCATTACCCGAAACCTCAAGATCATGGCCAAGGAAATGAATGTGCCCATCATCGCCCTTTCCCAGCTCTCCCGTGCTGTGGAAAAGCAGGGCAACAACTCCTCCCACCGGCCCCAGCTGTCGGACCTGCGCGACTCCGGCTCCATCGAGCAGGACGCCGACTGCGTCCTGTTCCTCTACCGCGACTCCTACTACGCCAGCCAGAACCCCGACGGCGCGGAGGTGGACGCTGACACCGCCGAGTGCATCGTGGCGAAGAACCGCCACGGCGAGACCAGCACGGTGCCGCTGGGATGGGATGGCGCGCATACCCGCTTCATGGATGTGGATTTCAAACGCTGATGAAACAAATTTTGAAAAAAGTGCGCACCTTTGCGCAGGAAAACGAGCTATTTGATCCGGGGCAGAAGCTCTGCGCCGCCGTCTCCGGCGGGGCCGACAGCATGGCGCTGCTGCGCATTTTGCTGGAACTGCAGCCGGAGTTCGGTTATCAGTTGACGGCGTGCCATGTGAACCACGGGCTGCGGGGCGCGGCCGCCGACCGGGACGAAGCCTTCGTCCGGGGGAGTGCGGGCGGCTGGGCGTGCCGCTGCGGGTGTTTCACCCGGCGGACGTCGGCTTTGCCGTGCCGCCCCGCGCCGGGGAGGACTGGGCCCGGAAACTGCGCTGCGCCTGTTTTAACGCCCTGCACGCCGAAGGGATAACCACCGTTGCTGCCGCCCATACTGCTACTGACCAAGCGGAAACGCTGCTGTTCCGGCTGGCGCGGGGCACCGGGCTCCACGGCGCGGCGGGCATCCGGCCAAAGAGGGAGGGCTTTTGCCACCCGCTGCTGTGCCTGACCCGCGGGGAGACGGAACGCTTCTGCACCGGCTGCGGCCAGCGCTGGGTGGAGGACGAGACCAACGACTCCGACGCCTACGCCCGGAACCGGCTGCGCCATGGGGCCCTCCCGGCGCTGCGGAGCGCCAACGCCGCCGCCGAGGAAAATCTTGCCCGCTTCTGCGAAAAGGCCGCCCGTGCGGACGCCTACTTCGCCCAAAAGGCGGAGGTCCTGCTGGAGGACGCCGAGGCCCTGCTGCCCCAACGGCTCCCGGCGGGGGCAGTGTACGCAATGCAAAAAGAAGAACCTGTCTGGGCGCTGGGACCCCTCCAAGAGGCGGACCCGCTGCTCTTGGAAGCGGCGCTGCACCGCTTGGTGAGCCCGGTGCGGGACGCCGAGGAAAAGTATGTCCGGCTGCTCTGCACCCTTGTAGAGCAGGGGAGCGGGGCCGTCCAACTGACCGAAGCGGTCCGCTTCTGGGCGGGCGGCGGCGTGCTCTGGGTGGAGGAAGCAGGGAAAAAGACCCTCTGCCGGAGGCCGGTGTGACCGCGCTGCCCCTTCCGTTTCCGCCTGAAAAAGCGCTGGAACTCCGGCTTCCGGGCGGCTGGATGCTGGAAACCCGGCGGATTCCAGGTGGTTTTCCAGAAAAAACACAGGGTGTTCATAAAAAGACTAAAAAATCAGGCGGATTATGCTAAAATAACAATGTTATATTCTGCGCTCGTATTGCGGCACCGCAAACCGGGGATACCTTCTGCCCGGCGGGGCGGGGCGTGCGCAAGGAGCTGCGCAAATGGATGAATGAAACGGGCATCCCGCCCGAAGAACGGGATCGTCTGCCGCTGCTTGCGGCGGGGAGCGAGGTCGTGTGGGTCTGCGGTGCAGGGTTCGCCGACGGGCTGGCTCCCACGGCGGACAGCGAAGTTGTCTTGCAGATGGAAGCGCAAAAAATGGAGGAAGAACAATGAGCATGCACGATGATATCGAGAAGGTTCTGGTCAGCGAGGAACAGCTGAAGGCCAAGGTGGCCGAGCTGGGTGCCCAGATCAGCAAAGACTATGAGGGCAGGAACCTCGTCCTCGTTTCCATCCTGAAGGGTTCGGTGGTCTTTATGGCCGACCTGATGCGTGCCGTGAGCATTCCGTGCAGCATCGACTTCATGGTGGTGTCCAGCTACGGCGGCAGCAACACCACCTCCAGCGGCCTCGTCAAGATCATCAAGGACCTCGACGGCGACCTCACCGGCAAAGATGTGCTGATCGTGGAGGACATCCTCGATACCGGCATCACCCTGTCCAATCTGGTGCCGATGCTCAAGATGCGCAACCCGAACTCGGTCAAGATCTGCACCATCCTCGACAAGCCCAGCCGCCGCAAGGCCGACATCCAGCCCGATTACGAGGGCTTCCAGGTGCCGGACGAATTCGTGGTGGGCTATGGCCTGGACTACGACGAAAAGTACCGCAATCTGCCTTATGTCGGCGTGCTCAAGCCCGCTGTCTACGAAAAATAAGTAAGAAACAGAACTGGAGTTGATCCCTTTTGCAACCGAAACGACCTCGCTTTAACCCCCTGATCCTCGCGCTGGCCCTTGCGGCGGTGCTGATGATCTGGTCGGTGCTGGGCACCAGTGACAGCAGCACCAGCGGCTCGACCATGAGCTACTCCACTGTGGTGCACTACTTCGAACACAATCAGGTCACGGACTTCACCCTTGACCGGAATACCAGCATCATCACCCTGACGCTGAAAGAGGGCGACCTCGCCCTGCCGGATACCTCGGCGGCCAGCACTGCACAGGCCACTGGCGGCTTGCTCAGCGGTATGTTCTCCACTTCCTCGTCGGCCTCGGTCGGCGCGGTGAAGAACGACGACGGCACCGTGACCGTCCGTTATAAGCTGCCCTACGCCTACGTCTTCATCGAGAACGTGGATCAGTATATCGCGTCCTACGACGCGGCCAACCCCGACGCCCCGATGACCTACGACTACACCACCCTCAAGGAATCGATCCCTTGGAGGGAGATCCTGTTCTACCTCGGTATGCTGGGGTGCACCGGCTTTTTTGCTCTTCTCCATGATGCGGGGCGGTGCCGGTGGCGGCGGCATCATGAATGTCGGCAAAGCCAAGGTCAAGGACGAGCACGAGAATAAGAAGACCGCCACCTTCGCCGATGTGGCCGGTGAGGACGAGGAGAAGGAAGAGCTGAAGGAAGTCGTCGAGTTCCTCAAGAGCCCGGACAAGTTCAACTCCCTCGGTGCCCGCATCCCCCACGGCGTTCTGCTGGTGGGCCCTCCGGGTACCGGCAAGACCCTGCTGGCCCGCGCCTGTGCCGGTGAGGCGGGCGTGCCCTTCTATTCCATCTCCGGCTCGGATTTCGTGGAAATGTACGTCGGCGTCGGCGCCTCCCGTGTGCGCGACCTCTTCGACAAAGCCAAGAAGACCATGCCCTGCATCATCTTCATCGATGAGATCGACGCAGTGGGCCGCCAGCGCGGTGCCGGCCTCGGCGGCGGCCACGATGAACGCGAGCAGACCCTGAACCAGCTCCTCGTTGAGATGGACGGCTTTGAGGCCAACGACGGCGTCATCGTCATGGCGGCCACCAACCGTGCCGACATCCTCGATAAGGCCCTGCTCCGCCCCGGCCGCTTCGACCGTCAGGTCTATGTCGGTCTGCCGGACGTCAAGGGCCGCGAGGAGATTCTGAAGGTCCACACCAAGAACAAGCCCCTCGCCCCGGATGTGTCGCTGAAGGTCATTGCCCAGCGCACCGCCGGTTTTGCGGGTGCAGACCTTGAAAACCTTGTGAACGAGGCCGCCCTGCTGGCTGCCCGCCGCAGCCGCAAGGCCATCACGATGGAGGACATCGAGGAAGCATCCATGAAGGTCATGGCCGGCCCCGAAAAAAAAAGAGCCGTGTGGTGACCCCCGAAGAGAAAAAGCTCACGGCCTACCACGAGGCCGGTCACGCCGTGGCGGGCTTCTACTGCAAGCACCACCCCCGCGTGCATGAGATCACCATCATCCCCCGCGGTCAGGCGGGCGGCTACACCATGTATCTGCCGGAAAAAGATCGCAGCTATGTGACCACGGGCGAGACGTTCGAGGACATCGTGTCCAGCTTGGGCGGCCGTGTGGCCGAGCAGCTGATTTTGGAGGATATCTCCACCGGCGCCTCCAACGACCTGCAGCAAGCCACCAACATCGCCCGCCAGATGATCACCAAGTACGGCTTCTCCGAGCGGCTGGGCCCCGTGGTCTACGGCACCTCGCAGGAAGAGACCTTCCTTGGCCGCGATTTCGGTCAGGGCAAGGGCTACAGCGAGACCACCGCTGCCGAGATCGACAGCGAGATGCGGGATATCATCGACGAGGCGTACGAGACCTGCCGCCGCACCCTGACGGAGCACATCGACCAGCTGCATGCGCTGGCCAAGGCTCTGATGGAGCGCGAAAAGCTCAACGAGCAGGAGTTCAATACCGTGATGGCGGGCGGCATCCTGCCCCCCCGTGACGGCGACGAGCAGCCCAAGGCCGAGCCCGCAGCCCCGGTGGAAACGGCAGAACCCGCAGAACAGGCGGAAGCTGCGGAAAAGGCCGAGGATGCGGCGCTGGGCGAAGTGTTTCAGCCGGAGCAGGACGCTCCGGAGAACCCAGAAGGCAATGAATAACCACGAAGGGAGCGAGTGTTGTGGAGGAAAATTTTGATCCGGTCGCCCGGACGCGGGCGAATTACTACACTCCCGGCAGCCCGGTGCAGTTCGTCTGCGTGGAGCTGCTCAAGGGCGAGGTCAGCGGCGACCACGCGGTCTGCCTGACCTTCAAGAACATTTCCCGCGTGACCCTGACCGCACTGGAGATCCACTTCAAGTGCAAGGGCGTGGATGGCATCATCCTCTGTGAGGATCAGTTCGAGTACCGCGATATCGAGGTCAAGCCCGGCGAAAGCTTCGGCATGGACGATGCAGTGTTCGTGACCCAGAAGGCCATCACCAGCGTGGATGTGTCTTTGAAAAACGTATACAGCGGCAAAAAGGTCGTGCATCTGGACGCCATCAAGCGGGTCCGGCTGCCCGCCCCGCGCCGCCTGAGTCCCGAACTGCAGAAGGCGCTGGAGGCCCGGATGAACCGGCAGGGCATGAAGTATATGCCGCAGGTCTTCGAGAACGGCTGGTACTGCGCCTGTGGCTCCTTCCACCCGAAGGAGGAGGACACCGTTTACTGCAGCGAGTGCGGCTGCGACCGCATCCTGCTGCAGAACGCGCTGAACACCCTGCTGCAGCCAGAAAAGAAGGAACCCGCCCCGGCGGCGGAACCGGTGTCCCGGCCCAGAGCGAAGCGGACGAGCGCACCCGTGTCATCGGGGCAGACCCGGTGCCGCCCGCCGCGGCCGTGCGGCCCGCTGCCCCCGTGCAGGACGAGCCGACCCGCGTGGTCAGCAGCTTCAAGGCCGAGCCGGAAGCGGAGGCTACCCGTGTGATGCCCACCCCGAAGCTGGAAAAGCCCGCCTCCTTTGAGCCGGTGTTGGATCGCGCAGCCGACGACGAGGGCACCCGCGTCATCCCCTCCACCCGGAAGGAGCCGGTGCACCCCGTCGAACCGGAGGACTACGAGGAGGATGAACCGAACGACGCCCGCGACAGCGTGGCCGAAACGCTCATCCGCTGGGTCCCGCCGCTGACGGCCATCGTCTGCGCCGCCATCGCACTGTGGGGCTTTGTGTACTATCAGTTTATGATGTAAGGGAAACCCGCTAAAAAGCATCTGCAACATGTAAGTGCAGATGCTTTTTTGATAAAGGAGTAAAAAGAATGCCAGACGAAACCTTACAAGCGGCTTTTGAGATCAAAACGACCTGCGATGAGATCAGCCGCAAGCTGCTGCGCTGGCACTGGGAGAAAAAGCCCGGTGCCCACAGCCTGAATGCGCTGCTGGAGCATATCGCCCAGCGCCAGCAGGAGAGCCCGGAATATTACGAGCGGATGCCGGACCTTTCGGGCAAAACAAGCTGGTCCCAGCTGGACACTACCCTCTGTATGCGGGTGCTGCTGGACCCGGAAAAGGACGCCGCCCGCCCGCTGGACCTGCTGGGCAACACCGAGCACCCCGGCGCGGCCCGCCGCGCGTGCAACGCCGTGCGCACGGCCCGCAACGAGGCCGCTCACGCCTCGGACCGCACCGCCGGGACACAGGCGGCTATCCTCTTCAACGAGGCCGTGGAGGCGTTGGAAGAGGGCTACGCGGGCACAGCTCTGCGCACCACGGAGCTGGAGCAGTATTACCGGATGGCCGAAGACTTTCTGGACCGCTGCGGTGCGAAAACCCCTTGCGAGCGCGGCACCGGAAGAGCAGAAGGCTGCCCCCGCAGCGCGAGACCCCGCAGCGAGGGGCAGCGCAAAGCTTCTGGTTCCGGCAGCAGGAGCCGGAGCCGCAGCGCTTCGAATGGACGGCGGAACACCGGCGGTGCGGGCCGCAAGGACGCCAACAGCCGCCGCAAGGGGAGCGGCAAGCGCACAAAAAGCCCCGCACCAATTACGCGGTGCTGGGCTTGCTGGCGGTGCTGCTGGCCGTGGGGCTGTTGCTGCGCTGGTTTGGGATGAAAGGCTGAGGAGAAACAATGAAGCAAAAACTGATTTTTCTGGATATTGACGGCACGTTGCTGCCGCCGGGCGAAATGATCGTCCCGGAAAGCGCGGTGGACGCCATCCATCGCGCCCGCGCCAACGGCCACAAGGTCTTCCTCTGCACCGGGCGGAACCTGCGGATGACCCAGCCGCTCTTCCATTACGGTTTCGATGGCTTTGTCTGCTCAGCGGGCGGCTATGTGGGCTGCGATGGGAAGATCTTGGTGGATATCCCCATGGAGCCGGAACAGGTCAGCGGCTTGCGAGCCGCGCTGGAACGCGCCGGGGCCGAATGTACGCTGGAAGTGCGGGACGAGACCTACGGCGGCATCAAGATGATCGAGCGGTTCGCCAACCTCTTCCCCAAAACGCCGGGCAAGGTCAACAGTGAGGCCGAGCGCTGGCGCAAAATGATGGAGTTCGGCATGACCATCTGCCCCATCGAGAAGTACCACGGCGAACCGGTGTATAAGATCGTTTTCATTGCGCCGAACGAGGAGTGCCTTACCGAGGTCAAGCGGCAGTACGAGAGCCAGTTCGTCTTCTGTGAATCCCGCCTCGGCGACGAGGGCGGCGGCATCGTGAACGGCGAGCTCATCAACCGCAAGTTCGATAAGGGCACCGGCATCAAGGCCATCTGCGGCTTCCTCGGCTGTTCGCTGGCCGACACCATCGGCTTCGGCGACAGCGACAACGACCTGCAGATGACCGACGTTGTGGGCATCAGCGTCTGCATGGCCAACGGTTCCGATAACCTGAAAAAACGCTGCGACCGCATCTGCCCCGCCGTCTCCGAGGACGGTGTCGCCAAGGAATTCGCGGAGCTGGGGTTGATCTGAAGAACAAGATCCGAGAAACAAAAAATGGAGTGATTCCTGCCGGAATCACTCCATTATTGCAGTTTGATGGGTTAGTAGTGCAGCCCGTCCGCAGTCAAACCTTCCAGAACGGGCAGCATCGCGGCGGCCTCGGCCTTAGCGGCGGGGAGGTCCATATCGCGGTAGTTGCCGCACTCCACCTCGCTGGCACCGGGGACGGCACCCTCAAAGGCGGCCATGAAGCGGAAGGATTCCACGGTCAGCGCCAGCGCCTCGGCGGGGGTCAGGCCCCGCGTCAGCAGATAGAAGCCGGTGCGGCAGCCCATAGGGCCGACGTAGATGACGCCGTCCTTGTAGGCGCTGTTCCGTGCGTAGGTGGCGAACAGGTGCTCCAACGTGTGCGCGGCACCGGTGGAGAGGTAATCGCCGTGGTTCGGCTTCTTCATCCGAATGTCCCAAGTCAGCACGTCACCGTCCTGACGGCTCAGGTACATGCCGCGGTCGAGCTTGGTGTGGTCTACGCAAAAGCTTGCGATCCGTTCCATCTCGCTCACCTCTTACGCCTGAAGGCGCTGGACGCTGCCGTGTGCGCAGTCCACCGCGATGTCCAGACCGTCGCGGATGTGGCTGCAAGCACCGACGGCACCCACGATGGTGGGCTTGAGCAGGGCCTTGCCGGCAATGGCGGCGTGGCTGTTCAGGCCGGCTTCCTCGACCACCAGAGCGGCAGCGTCACGGACGTAGCTCAGCATCTCGTTGGTGGTGGAGGGAACGACCAGAACCATGCCGGGCTTGAACTTGGCGCGGATCTCGTCCAGCGTGCGGCAGACGCAAGCCTTGCCGGAAGCGCTGGTCAGAGCGGCGCTCTCGCGGCCCACGCCGACGCCGGTAGCCAGGCAGTTGCCGATCATGTGGATCTTGATCATGTTGGTGGTGCCGGAGACGCCCACGGGGACGCCGGCGGTGACGACGGCCAGCTCACCGTCGTGCAGGTAGCCGTTCTTCTGGGCCAGTGCAGTGGACATCTCGATCAGCTCGTCGGTGCTGCGGGCGGGGCCCATCAGCAGGGAGGTGATGCCCCAGCTCAGGGAGAGCTGGCGCTGGACCTGCTCGTCCATGACGCAGGCGATGATGGGCGGAGAGGGGCGGTACTTGCTCAGCAGGCGGGCAGTGTTGCCGGACTCGGACACGGTGACGATGGCGGCAGCGTTGACGTCCTTGGCGGTCAGGCAGGCGGCGTGAGCCGTTGCGTCGCTGACGCTGATCTGGCCGTGGGCCTCCTTGAAGCGCTCGTCACGGTAGTGGGGCTCGTTCTCGGTGCGCTCGGCGATGGCGGACATGGTCTTCAGGGCCTCGACCGGGTATGCGCCCGCAGCGGTCTCGCCGGAGAGCATGATGGCAGAGGTGCCATCATAGATGGCGTTGGCCACGTCGGAGATCTCGGCGCGGGTGGGGCGGGGTTGACCATCATGCTGTCCAGCATCTGCGTGGCGGTCACGATGGGCTTGCCGAAGGAGAAGGAGCGGTCGATGATGCTCTTCTGGATGCCGGGCAGCTCGGTGAAGTCGATCTCGACGCCCAGATCGCCGCGGGCCACCATGACGGCGTCGGCGGCAGCGAGGATGCTGTCGATGTTGTTGACGCCCTCGCGGTTCTCGATCTTGGCGATGATGCGGATGTTGGAGTCGTACTCGTTCAGCAGGTTGCGAATGTCGTAGACGTCCTGTGCGGTGCGCACGAAGGAAGCAGCGATGAAGTCAAAGCCGTTCTGGATGCCGAAGATGATGTCCTCGCGATCCTTCTGGCTCAGGTACGGCATGGACAGGTGGACGCCGGGGACATTGACGCCCTTCTTGGTCTTGATCTTGCCGTTGTTCAGCACGGTGCAGGTGATGTCGGTGTCGGTGACCTTCTCGATGCGCAGCATGATCAGGCCGTCGTCCAGCATGATGGTGCCGCCCTCGTGGACATCCTGCGGCAGGTCCTTATAGGTAATGGAGCAGATCTCCTTGGTGCGCTCCACGTTGCGTGTGGTCAGGGTAAAGGTCTGGCCGGCATCCAGCATCTCCACGCCGTTCTTGAACTCTTTCAGGCGGATCTCGGGGCCCTTGGTGTCCAGCAGGGCGGCGACGGGCTTGCCCAGCTCCTCGCGCAGAGCCTTCAGCTTGGCCAGACGGCCGCCGTGCTCCTCGTAAGAGCCGTGGGAAAAGTTGAAACGGGCCACATTCATGCCGTTGGCGATCAGGTCGCGCAGGACGTCGCCTTTGTCGGTGGAAGGGCCAAGGGTGCAGATGATCTTCGTTTTTTCTCATTTCAGTACCTCCAACTTTCTCAATACTACTCTCTATCTTAACGCAGCAGCCCAAACGGCTGCATTTGGCAAAGGGCGGGATCCCCGGCCTTTTGCCGCGGCGAAAGACGCCTTGGTGGCTTTGGTTCAAAATCACACCACTTTATATTATAAACGGTTGGATACAATAGGGCAAGAGGAAGATTGCAAAGATTTGGTTAAAATTTCGTAAGGTGTTGCAGCGCGGGGAAAGCCCTTGCATCCGGGGGAAGATTTGCTTATAATGGAGCCAGAAATAAGTCTCACTTTCCCGTGGGACACCGACAAAGACGAAATGGAGAACCATCTATGGAAAAACGTGTCTTTCTGATCGTTCTGGATAGCTTTGGCATCGGCGCAGAGCCGGACGCCCCCGCCTTTGGCGATGAGGGGACCAACACCCTCGGCGCAATCGCGAAGCACCCGAATTTCAACTGCCCCAACCTGCAAAAGCTGGGCCTGTTCAACATCGACGGCGTGACGGCGGGGAGAAGTCCGACGCTCCGGCGGGTGCCTTTGCCCGGCTGCAGGAGCAGAGCATGGGCAAGGATACCACCATCGGCCATTGGGAGATCGCCGGTGTCGTCAGCCCGAAACCGCTGCCCACCTTCCCCAACGGCTTCCCCGCAGAGCTTCTCCATGCGTTCGAGGAAAAGACCGGCCACAAGGTGCTCTGCAACAAGCCCTATTCCGGCACGCAGGTGCTCAAGGACTACGGCGAACAGGCGATGCAGGAGAAAGCCCTCATCGTCTACACCAGTGCGGACAGCGTTTTCCAGGTGGCGGCCAACGAAGAGATGGTGCCGGTGCCCGAGCTGTACCGCTACTGCGAGATCGCCCGCGAGATGCTGAAGGGCGAGTACGGCGTGGGCCGCGTCATCGCCCGGCCCTTCCTCGGCCGCACCGCCGATACCTTCTACCGCACCACCAACCGCCACGACCTGAGCCTGAAGCCGCCCCGCGCCACCATGCTGGACCTGCTGAAAGATGCGGGCAAGGACGTCATCGCCGTGGGCAAGATCTACGATATCTTCGACGGCGAGGGCGTGACGGAAAAGATCAAAACCACCGGCAACACCAACGGCATCGCCTTTACCAAGGCCTTGCAGACCCGGGATTTCGAAGGCATGGCCTTTGTGAACTTGGTGGACTTTGACATGCTGTACGGCCACCGCCGCGATGTGGCGGGCTACGCGGCTGCCGCCACCGAGTTCGACCGCTTCCTGGCCGACTTCATCCCCGGTATGCGGGAGGGCGACCTGCTGATGATCACTGCCGACCACGGCTGTGATCCCTCCTATACCAAGACCACCGACCACACCCGTGAGTATGTGCCTTACCTGATCTGCGGCAAGGGCGTCAAGCCCGGCGTGGACCTCGGCACCAAGCTCTGCTTCGGCACCATCGCCCACACCATCTGCGATTACCTCGGCGTGGATGCCTCCACCCTCGACGGCCAGAGCATTCTGCCGGAAATCCTGAAGTAAAAGTCACAGAATGGCAACAAAATCCACGAAAATGCTTGAAGTGTGGCCTCTATTGTGGTAGACTGATTCTTGCCTGTCCGCGAGGAAAGAGCAGATCAGCTCTTTGAGGGCGGGCAAATGTAGGATTGGAACAAACAAAGGAGTTCATACAATGAAACTGAATCGTGCGATGGGCGTTGCACTGGCTGCTGCTGTGCTGGCCCTGTCCATGGCGGGCTGCTCCGGCAGCGCCTCCTCTACCACTGCTTCTTCCGCTGCTGCATCCTCCGAGGCTGCCTCTTCTGTGGCCGCTTCCGAGAGCGCTTCCAGCGAAGCCGCTGCGGCCAGCGTGGTCAGCACCGAGCAGATGGAAGTGAACGGCAAGACCTACGACGCCGACTGCTACGGCGAGTTCACCCTCTCCAACGGCGATACCATGAAGCTGTGGAAGCTGAATGGTGCTTACGAGGACCTGAGCGCTGAGCCCATGAAGGGCATGGTCGAGGAGTTCCCCATCGAGGCTGAGGAGAACACCGTGTATGTGGCAGACGTGACCTCCAACGGCGAGACCACCCGCCAGTATCTGCGTGCCGACAAGGCCGGCCGCAACGGCACCGCTTCCGTCAAGACTTTCGAGCTGGGCGACGCGGAATAAACGAATCTAAGGCGAAAAAAATTCCCGAACCAAACGGTTCGGGAATTTTTTGTTGCGGCTATTTACTGCCCGGAGCTGGAACCAAACAGGGCATCCAGCACGGTGGAAGCGGCCTGATGGAGGGAGGAAGCCGCCTGTTCCACCTGTTCCTGCGTAGGCAGGGAGAGGGACGGTGCCTCGGTGGAACCGTCGCCGGAATCGCTCTCGGCGGGGGCCTCCTCCGCCGGGGCTTCGGTGGAAGCGGATTGCTCACCGTCAGCCGGGGGTTCGGGGTCGTTTCCGCGGGGGGCTCGTCGGCGGGCACTTCCTCCTCCGGGACGCTCTCCGCCGGTTCCTCCACGATCACGCTGTCGGCCGGGGTCTCCGGCACGGAAACGGCGGCGTTGGGGTCGGCGGTCGGGGTGTGGACGTCGGTCTTCTCCGGGGCCTGCTGGGTGTCGCTGACGGTGCCCTCGCCGCCCAGAACAGAGGCGATCAGCTCCTTGGCCTTGCTGACGGAGCTTTCATCGGGCTTCATGACGTAGAGGCTCTGGCCCTTGGCGGAGTAGCACTGGCTGCTCTTGCCGCTGGAACCGGTCACAGAGCAGCTCTCGATGTCCCAGTTGGCGAGGTCACCCAGCTGCATCCGGACCAGCGCGGAGATCTGCTCCTGCGAAAGGCTGGTCACGAAGCAGTCGGAAACGGCGTCCATCAGCTTGGAAAAACTCATCAGAACGGTGGGGGACTTGAGCTTGTTGGCCATGGCGTCGATGACCTTCATCTGGTTGATGCCGCGCTGGATGTCGCCGGAAGCAAAAGCGTGGCGCTCCCGCGCAAAGGCCAGCGCGCTCTTGCCGTCCAGATGGTTCCAGCCCTCGGCGAAGGTGGTGGGGTCATAGTAACCGGGGCTGCCCACCGAGGTGAAGGCCTGATCGGAGTAGACGTCCACGCCGCCTACGGCATCGATGATGCTGATGAAGCCCGAAAAGTCGATGCGGATGTAGTGGTCCACTTGGATGCCGTACAGGTTGCCCAGCGTGGCCATGCTGGTCTCCACACCGTACAGGCCGGCATGGGTCAGCTTATCCTTGCTGTCAGTGCCCGCCAGATCCACGTAGTAATCGCGGGGAGTGTTGATGAGGGCGACCCGCTTGGTGGTGGGGTTGACCACGGCGAGGATGTTCACGTCACTGCGTGCTTTTTTCGGTCAGCTCACCGCGGTTGTCCACGCCGCTGAGGTAGAGCACAAAGGGCTCCTTGGTGATCTTGTTGGCCTCTGCGCCGGAGATCAGGCCGGAGGTGACGTTATCCAACGCGGCAAGGCCCTGCTGCGCCCAGACACAGCCGACGGCCAGCATGGCGCACAGAAAGACCGAGAACACGCGGGAAACGGTGCCGGGGGCCTTGTATTCCTCACAGCGCTTGACCAGCAGCCAGAACAGCACCAGCAGCGCCGCAATGATGACGAGGTAGAGGGTGGGCAGCATCTGGGTGCGGCAGAGTTGGATGAACGCCGCCACGCTGAGGATGGCTTGTACGATCAGCAAAACGGAACCTCGCTTCGGGGGCTTGTAGTCATTTCCGGAAGAGCGGCGGGGCGGCTGCGGGGCCGGGGGCGCTGCTCTTTTCGGGGGCTTCTTGGGGGGCGGAGGCGGCGTCGGCTGGGCCGTTTCAGGCGCAAAGAACGCCGAGCTGTCTACCACCACCGTTTTGTCCGGGTCGTTCCGGGCACCCCGGTGCACATGCCGGGAAGTATCTTTTTCATCGAACATCGAAAAACTCCTTTCGACTGGTCCCTCAGGACAGTGGGACGATGGTCAGCACCGCGCGGGCGGGCAGACAGGTGGCCGACTGATCCTCTGCCGAGAGCCAGCCGTAGCTTTCGCAGATGTGGTCGGGGCAGGGCGAGTCTACAAAGCGGGCCGCGCCGTCCTTGACCTCGATGTGGACGGTGTAGGTACCGGTGTCCACGTCATACGTCGCATCCTTGTCCAGAGAAAACTTCTGCACGGTGTTGGCGTCGCCGTAGATCAGCTCCGCCTCCAAAGTGCTGCCGGGGGTGGCGTTGGCGGCACGCAGGGCGAACAGAACGCCCGCAGCGGCCAGAATCACCGCGGCAAAGATCAGGTTGACGAAAAGTTTGGAATGTTGTTTCATGGGTCATCCTTCGTGGGGAAAAGTTGTTCCAGCTCGGCCAGCCAGAGCGCCGCCGCCGCGTCGCTGGGCATCCGCCAGTCGCCGCGGGGGAGAGGGTCACGCTGCCGATCTTGGGGCCGTCGGGGGGAGGCAGCTGCGCTTGAACTGCTGGGCGAAGAACCGCCAGTAGAAATTGCGCAGCCACTTGTACAGCACTTCGTCCGGGTACTCGGCACGGCCCGAAAAGGCCGCCTTAGCCAAGCGGAAGATCTTTGCCGGGCCGAAGCCGAAGCGGAGCACATAATAAAGGTAAAAAGTCGTGCAGCTCATAGGGGCCCACGAGGTCCTCCGTCTTCTGCGCGATCTCGCCGTCCTTGGCGGGGAGCAGTTCGGGGAAACAGGGGTGTCGAGGATGTCCAGCAGGACGTTCTTGAGCTCTGCCGTGGCGGCAATGTCGGCTTCGTACCGGACGAGATGGCGCACCAGTGTTTTGGGCACGCCTGCGTTCACGCCGTACATACTCATGTGGTCGCCGTTGTAGGTGGCCCAGCCCAGCGCCAGTTCGGAAAGGTCGCCGGTGCCCACCACGAGGCCGCCGGTGCGGTTGGCGGTGTCCATCAGCTCCAGCGTCCGGACGCGGGCCTGACCGTTCTCGAACGTCACGTCCAGCACGCTTTCGTCCTGCCCGATGTCGGCAAAATGGCTGTGGACGGTGTTGGCGATGTCGATCTCGGTGAAGCTGACGTGCAGTTCGTCGCACAAAATTTCCGCATTGCTGCGGGTGCGCTTGGTGGTGCCGAAGCAGGGCATGGTCACGGCCAGCACATCGGTGGTGGGGCGGCCCAGCTGCTTCATGGCGCGGACGGCCACCAGCAAAGCAAGGCAGCTGTCCAGCCCGCCGGAGATGCCGATGACGGCGGTTTTGGCGTGGGCATGCTCCAGCCGCTTTGCAAGGCCGTCGGCCTGCATCTTCAGGATCAGCTCGCAGCGCTCGGCGCGGCGCTTGGGGTCGCCGGGCACGAAGGGGCGGGGTCCACCCAGCGGGTCAGCACGGCGTCGGCGGGGTCAGGCTGAACTCCACCGTCACATAGCCGTCGGCGGAGGGCTCGAAGCTGGTGTTGCGGGCCCGCTCGGCCTCCAGCCGCTGACAATCCAACTCAGTCTCGGCGCGGCCGCCCGCGAAGGGAGCCGCCTCGGCCAGCAGGGTGCCGTTTTCGGCAATGAGGTCGTGGCCCGCAAAGACCATGTCCTGCGTGCTCTCGCCGTGCCCGGCGGAAGCGTACAGGTAACCGCAGAGCAGACGGGCGGACTGGTTCTCCACCAATGCCCGGCGGTATTCCGCCTTGCCGATGGTTTCATCGCTGGCCGAAAGGTTCGCGATGACGGTGGCCCCGGCGAGGGCGTGGAAGGTGGAGGGCGGCAGGGCACTCCACAGATCCTCGCAGATCTCGACGCCCAGCACGAAGCTCGGCATCTCCCGGCAGCGGAAGAGCAGCGAGGTGCCGAAGGGCACCTGCTGGCCGCAGACCGTGATGGTCTCCACCTCGGTGGAGCCGGGGGTGAACTGGCGCTTTTCGTAGAACTCGCCGTAGTTGGGCAGGTAGGTCTTGGGCACAAGACCCAGCAGCTGCCCGCGGCAGAGGACGGCAGCGCAGTTGTACAGCTTGCCCCGCGCCAGCAGCGGCAGCCCCACCAGAGCCACCACGTCCAGCTCCCGGCTGGCGTCCAAGATCGCCTGCAAGCCGGTCAGCGCGCCCTGCTGCAAGGTGCGCTGCAAAAACAGGTCGCCGCAGGTGTAGCCGGTCAGGCAGAACTCCGGGAAGACCGCGAGCTTGACCCCGCGCCCGGCAGCCTCGCGCAGCTGCTGGATGATCTGGGCGGTGTTATAGGTGCAGTCCGCCACCCGCAGCGCGGGCGAGAGGGCTGCTGCTTTCAAAAATCCATCTTTCATCGGAGGATTTCACATCCTGTCTGTTGTGTTTGGCCACGGCGGACAGATGGGCCGCTGTGGTGCACATAGTATACCACACTCTGCGCCAAACGAAAAGTGACAGAGCGGTAAAAATTGCGTGAATAAAGCGGGAGCAAACAAAAAGAGCCGCCGCAGACAGGCTGCGGCAGCTCCGAAGGAACACAAAATGGAAAACGAGATAGACCGTAAGCCGGGTTCTGTATTAAACGACGATCTGTCTCGACCTGCCATTGCTGACAGGCTCATGCCACCATCGGGACACGCGAGCAGCGCTATCCGTCCCATATAGGTGTTGCTTCCGGTAGGGTTTACAAAGCCGCATCGTCACCGGTGCGCTGGTGAGCTCTTACCTCGCCCTTTCATCCTTACCGCATTGCTGCGGCGGTTTCCTTTCTGTTGCACTTTCCCTGAGGTCACCCTCGGCTGCCGTTAGCAGTTACCGTGCTCTGTGAGGCCCGGACTTTCCTCAGGGCGGTCAAAGCCGCCCCGCCGCCGTATGTTCCACTCGTTTTCCGTTCCTCATGATACCATAAAAAACAAGAATTGCAAGTACAGCCGAAATTTGGTATAATAAACTTATCTATCGCGTGCGATTTTTTGGGGAGGGAAGAACGGATGAAGCTGATCTTTTCTGTCCCGCCCGAAGCGGATGGCGCGCTGCTGCGCAATTTTCTGCGGATGTGCGCCGTCTCCACCGAGCTTGCCCGCGCGGTGAAATTCCACGGCAGCGGCTTTTTTGCGGCAGGGGAACCCATCCTTGCCAACCGCCGGGTGGCCGCCGGGCAGGACATCTCCTTCGAGCTGCCCGAAGACGGCGCGGGCGTGGCCCCCAGCCGGAGATCCCGGTGAAGGTCGTCTACGAGGATGCGTTTGCCATCGTGCTGGAAAAGCCGCCCCACCTCGCGGTGCACCCCACGCTGAACTATCCGCTGGGTACGCTGGCCAACGGCTATGCTGCCTTGATGGAAGCGCGGGGCGAAAGCCCGGTCTTCCGCCCGGTGAACCGGATCGACAAAGACACCAGCGGCCTTGTGCTGGCGGCGAAGAATGCCTACGCGGCCCCGCTGCTGGCCCGGAATGTGGAAAAGCGCTACGACGCCATCGCAGAAGGGGAGCTTCCCCTCGGCGAAGGGGTCATCGACGCTCCAATCGGCCGACAGGCGGAGAGCATCATCGGCCGGTGCGTGACGCCGGAGGGCAAGCCCAGCCGCACGGAGTATACCATACTAGAAGCGGATCACGGCCTCAGCCTTGCCGCCTGTGTACCGGTGACGGGCCGGACCCATCAAATTCGGGTCCACTTCGCCTCCATCGGGCACCCGCTGGCCGGGGATGACCTCTACGGCGGCAGCCGGGAGAAGATCGGGCGTCAGGCACTCCACTGCGCAAGCCAGACCTTCCGGGTGCCGCGGCATACCGTGACGCCGGAGGGCATCCGGGTGCAGGTGCCCGGCCGGGACGAGGCGTGGCAGACCGTCACCGTCGAAAGCCCGCTGCCGCCGGATATGAAGGCACTTCTGGGATGAAAATCCTTTTCAAATATGAAAAGGAAGTGAAAAGTCCGTGAAAGGTCTGCCCAAATTCTGTGAGGAACCTTGTTTCGGTGCGGACAGAGTGTATAATAAGACTGAATGAGTCATTTTTGGACTTGATTTCTGATCCTTGTCAGGAAGGAGCAACCCCTTTTGATCGACGAAAAGACAAATGAACCGCGGCAGGAGACCCCGTCAGCGCCGCCGGTGAAGCACAAGCGGACGCTGCGCTCGTTGTGGGCCCAGCTCCAGTGCAGCCGGCTGCTGCGGAGACACCACTTCCGCCGCAAGACACAGCACCGCATGAACAAGTCGCAGAAACTGCGGGGGAGCGCCATGGTGCTGACGGTGGGCGAAGAGCTTTACGCACTGGGCTTTGCCGCCGAATATACGCTGGTGCGTGTGGGCCGCGGCCTTGCCGCCGGGTGGCTGTGGCTGTGGCACGGCATCTGCGATGTGCTGCATGAGGTGGCCGTCACCGCGTTCCCCGGCGCGGCCCAGATGTTCCGGGAGCTGTTCGGCCCCATCCTGCTCTTCTTCCGGGGCATCGGCTCTTTGCTGGTGCACGCCTACGATGTCCGGAAAAAGCAGGGCTTCGGCGCGGCGCTCAAGGCCAGCGCCCACTACTTTGCCAGCGGCATCCGGCGCAACCGCGAATTGCTGCCCCGGATGGCCATGTACATCCTGCCGGTCTGTATGCTGGCGGTGTTCTTGTCTGTCTTCAACCACACCATCCGCCAGCCCTATGCGCTGGCGGTGCAGGTCAACGGCCAGACCGTCGGCTATGTGGCCAACGAAACGGTCTTCAACCTCGCCCGTGACGACGTGATGCAGCGTATCAATTACGCGGGCACCGATAAGACCGATTGGACCATTGAGCCGACCTACACCATCTCCATCGCCCATCAGGTGATGGACGAGAGCGAGACCGCCGACGCCATTCTGAAGAGCGCCAGCGACGAGATCAGCGAGGGCACGGCTCTGTATCTGGACGGCGAGCTCACCGCAGTCTGCTCCGATGGCGACGCGCTGCGCACCTACCTGAACAATATGCTCAGCCCCTACGAAGAGGAGTACAAGGACGACGAGAACGTGACGGTCAGCTTCAACAAGACCGTCACGCTGGAAGACGGCATCTACTTCAACGACAGCTTCGAGGACGACAACTCCATCGAGAATCTGATCTCCGGTGTCCGCCAGCAGGAACAGACCTACACGGTCCAGACCGGCGACACCCTGTGGTCCATCGCCCAGAAAAATGACCTGACCTTCCGCGAACTGTGCGCCCTGAACACCAACTTCAAGGGGGCACCCCTGACCGAGACATCGAACATTCAGGAAGGCGATACCCTCATCGTGACCAAGGAGGAAGCGACGCTGGAGGTGCGGATCACCAAGGTGGAGGCCCGGCAGGAGGAGATCCCCTTCAGTACCGAGACCACCCAGTCCAGCGATTACACCAAGGGCACCACCAAGACCCTGCAGGAGGGCTAGAACGGCATCCGCCTCGTGACGCTGCAGAATGTTTATGATACCAACGGCACCCTGCTGGAGCAGACGGTCCTCTCGACCCAGACCATCAAGGAGGCCGTGAACAAGAAGGTCGTCGTCGGCACCAAGAAGGTGACCAACAAAACCCAGTACATCACCGGAAGCGGCCAGTTCATCTGGCCTGTGCCCAACTACCGCTACTGCTCGCGCTGGTACGGCAGCGGCCACAAGGGCGTGGATATCTGCGCCCCGGCGGGCACGCCCATCTACGCCTCCGCCGGCGGCACCGTCACCAAGGCGGGCTACAATAAGGCGGGCGCGGGCACCGGCTACGGCTACTCGGTCATCATCAGCCACTCCGGCGGCTACACCACGGTCTATGCGCACTGCCTGTCCCTGACCGTCAGTGCGGGCCAGAGCGTCCGCCAAGGCCAGCTCATCGGCTATGTGGGCAGCACCGGCCGTTCCAGCGGCAACCACTGCCACTTTGAGATCCGCCGCAGCGGTTCCTATCTGGCCCCACAGAAGTTCTTCCCCGGTAAGAAATAAAATTAAAATAAAGGAGATCAAGACTATGGCAACCCCTCACATCAGCGCCGAAAAGGGCGATTTCGCAAAGACTGTCCTGATGCCGGGCGACCCCCTGCGCGCAAAGTTCATTGCGGACACCTTCCTCAAGGATGTCCGTCAGGTCACGGGCGTCCGCGGGATGCTGGGCTTTACCGGCACCTATGAGGGCCACCCCATCAGCGTGATGGGCAGCGGCATGGGGATGCCCTCCATCGGCATCTATTCCTACGAGCTGTTCAAGTTCTACGATGTGGACAACATCATCCGCATCGGCTCCGCCGGCAGCTACACCGACAAAGGCCAAGCTGTTTGACGTTGTGCTGGCCACCGGCGCCGTCAGCGAGTCCAACTATGCCCGCGTCCAGAGCGGCTTCGAGGGAGACATCGCCCTGCCCAGCGAGAGCCTGAACGAAAAGCTCCGCGCTTCCGCCGCAAAGCAGGGCATCCCCCTCATCGAGGGCAGCATCCACTCTTCCGATGTCTTCTACCGCCAGCCCTCCGACGCAAAGCCGACCTATTGGGAAAAGCTGCGGGACGAGCGCGGCTGCCTCTGCGTGGAGATGGAGAGCTACGCCCTCTTCGCCAATGCACAGGTTCTGGGCAAAAACGCCGCCTGCCTGCTGACCATCTCCGACAGCTTCGTCTCCCCGGAGATCACCACCGCCGAGCAGCGTCAGAACAGCTTCACCAACATGATGAAGGTCGCACTGGGGGCAGAATACTGATTATGGTTGCAAAAAAAAGGGGGGTTGTCACACGACAACAACCCTTTTATGTTTTCAAGTGTCACTATAATGTCCGAAGCAGGATGCGATGATGATATTTCCGTCCTGCTCCTTATAAACAATGCGGTGCGTATCGTCGATGCGGCGGCTCCACCAGCCACTCAGATCGCCCTTCAACGGTTCGGGTTTTCCAATGCCCTCGTAGGAGTTCCGCTGGATGTCTTTCAGAAGTGTGTTGATACGCTTCAGCAGCTTTTTGTCTCGCGTCTGCCAAAGGCAGTAGTCCTCCCACGCTTCCTCTTCCCAAAGCAATCTCATTTAATCTACCTCGATCAAATCGTGCTCGGTGAGCTTGGCCTTTCCGGTATCGATGTCGTGGACGATCTGGCGGAGATGATTGATGTTGCTTTCCGAGTAGAAGGGGTCTGCGGAAACCTCAAAGGGAATGCGGTGCTCCCGGGAGACCTTTTTGGCGAAAATCGTGAATGCCAGTTGTCATAGAAAGTCCCATCTCAGCACAGACTTCTTCCATGTTGCGTTTCAGGTCTGGGTCCATCCGGAAGTTCACATTGACTGCATTTGCCATTCTAATACACCTCTTTCTTGATTCTATTATATGCGTCTGTAATGAAAAATGCAAGAACTTTCATTACATAATAAATGAACAACGAGAAATCTCTTGAAGAATTTGAGAACACGCCGTATAATTGAAGTGCAAAAGAGGGAATGAAAGATGAACGACTTTCAACCAAATCAGGATATCCGCCTTGTACCTTATTACCCAGCCTACGAAATTGCCCTTCCGTGGTATCAGGACGCAGAACTGTGCCATCATGTAGATAATCAGAATCGCATTTATGACCTGTCTATCCTGAAAAATATGTACCAGTATCTGAGTAGTCATGGTGATTTGTTCTACATTGAATATAAGGGCATTCTGTGCGGAGATGTATGCTTGCAGACAAGCGGAGAAATTTCGATTGTGGTCTGCAAAGAGTATCAGAATCGGCACATTGGGAGAACAGTGATTGGAAAGATTCTTGCACTGGCAAAAGAGAAGAAGTATCCGCGATGCTATGCAGAAATTTATTCTTTCAACAAGCAGTCCCGCAAAATGTTTGAAAGTATAGGATTTGTTCAGAAAGACGCAGAAACGTTTGTTTATACTTTAGAATGAAAAGGAGGCCCCTATGACCAATCTGACTTTAGACGAAAAGAAAGCCCTGATCCGGATGGCGCTGGAGGCCCGCGAGGGGGCCTATGCGCCCTACTCCGATTTCATGGTGGGTGCCGCCCTGCGGGCCGAGGATGGCCGCATCTTCACCGGCTGCAATGTGGAAAACGCTGCCTTTACCCCCACCAGCTGCGCCGAGCGCACGGCGCTGTTCAAGGCCGTCAGCGAGGGCGTGACCAAGTTTACCGATATCGCCATCGTGGGTGCCCGCCGGGGCGAGGTGAACAAGCAGATCACCTCCCCTGCGGCGTCTGCCGTCAGGCGCTGTTCGAGTTCGGCGGGCCGGAGCTGAACGTCATCATGGCGAAGACGCCGGACGACTTCATCGAGCGCAGCATGGACGAGCTGCTGCCCTTCGGCTTCGGGCCCTCTAATGTGGCGGGCAACAAGGCCGTGGAAGAATAACGGCCCCGGAAGCGGGAAAACGCGCGAAATTGGCTAAAAGGTACGACTTTTACGCGGATTTTACAAAAAAAATCTGTAAAGATTTTGTAATCGGAATTTCCTTGCTTTCCTCACATCTCACGGCTATACTTTGAACCAGTAAATGTGCGAGTGTGCACATTTGGTCGTAAAACGAAAGTTTTTTTGTACACATAAAAGGAGATTTTACTTATGATGATTTCTCGTCGTAACTTTATGGCTGTGGCTGGTGCCGCTGCCGCTGCTGCTGCTCTGACCGCTTGCGGCGGTTCTTCCTCTTCCACCAGCACCGCTTCTTCTGCTGCATCCTCTTCCGCTGCATCTGCAGCCGGCTCTGAGGCTGCTGGCAAGATCGTAAAGGTCGCTCTGACCTGCGATACCGGCACCATCGATGACGAGAGCTTCAATCAGGCTTGCTGGAGCGCCGTCTCTGCCTACATGGGCGATGACTGCCAGTACTACATCCCCGAAGCAGACGCTTCCGATGAGGACCGCGAGACCATGATCCGTCAGGCTGTCAACGACGGCGCTGAGGTCATCGTCTGCGTCGGCTACCTGTACGGCGCTTCTCTGGCATGGGCTGCTGAGCAGTATCCCGATGTCAAGTTCATCGCCATCGACGTGACGCAGGGCGATATCGGCACCGACAGCATCCCCGCAAACTGCTACTGCATCACCTTCAAGGAGGAGCAGGCAGGTTATCTGGCTGGTTACGCCATCACGAAGGACGGCAAGACCAAGCTGGGCTTCCTCGGCGGCATGGCTGTTCCCGCAGTTATCCGTTACGGCTATGGCTTCGTGCAGGGCGCTGACGCTGCTGCTCAGGAGCTGGGCCAGAACATTGAGATCAACTACTTCTACGGCGGCCAGTTCGGCGACGCAAACATCACCTCCCGTATGGAGGGCTGGTACTCCAACGGCACGCAGGTCGTCTTCGCTTGCGGCGGCGGCATCTACACCTCTGCTGTCGAGGCTGCTCTGAAGAACAACGGCTACGTCATCGGTGTTGACGTTGACCAGAACTACATCGGCGTCAACGGCGTGGCAGATGGTTCCTACGCTTACAACCCGTTCATCACCTCTGCTATGAAGGGCCTGTCCGCTGCTGTCGAGACTGCTCTGTCCGACATTGAGGCTGGCGAGTGGAGCGGGATCTCCGGTTCCAACGGCAACTTCGGTCTGGAAGACGGCGACTACATTGGTCTGCCCACCGATGAGGACAGCTGGAACTTCGACACCTTCACCGTGGAGGACTATGAGTCCATCAAGGAGAAGATCGCTTCCGGTGAGATTACTGTTGACAACAGCTCCGACGACGCTACCAAGCCCACCGTCAGCGAGTTCACCACCGTCAACTACATCCAGTAATTGCTCCTATAAAACCCCAAAGGAGGGGCACCCCGCATGGGTGCCCCTCCTTTTTGCAGCCCTTGATCGAAAGATGACTTCGGAAAAAATTGGAGAAGTTGCACAAAAGTCGTACTTTTGATATGGTGATTCCTTAAAAATTCAAAAAGAAGTGTGCAAAACGGAAAAAATACGGTATAATGGGAGATAGAATAGTATAGGTGTCGAACCGGCACGAAAGGAGAGTGAGCAGATTGGCAGAGGATTTTGTGATCGAGATGCTCCACATTACCAAGGAATTCCCCGGTATCAAGGCAAACGATGATATCACCCTGCAGCTGCGCAAAGGCGAGGTACACGCCCTGTTGGGCGAAAACGGCGCGGGCAAAAGTACGCTGATGAGCGTTCTGTTTGGCCTGTATCAGCCGGAGGAGGGCAAGATCCTCAAAAACGGCAAGGAGGTCGCCATCCGCAACCCCAACGACGCAAACGCACTGGGCATCGGCATGGTGCACCAGCACTTCAAGCTGGTGGAGTGCTTCAGCGTTCTGGACAACATCATTCTGGGCGTGGAGCCCAATAAGCTGGGCTTTTTGCAGAAGGCCGAGGCCCGCAAGAAGGTCATGGCGCTGAGCGAGAAGTACGGCCTCCGTGTGGACCCGGATGCGCTCATCAGCGATATCTCGGTCGGTATGCAGCAGCGCGTTGAGATCCTGAAGATGCTCTACCGCGACAACGAGATCCTGATTTTCGACGAGCCCACCGCCGTCCTGACCCCGCAGGAGATCGACGAGCTGATGGAGATCATGCGCGGGTTCAAAAAGGAGGGCAAGTCCATCCTCTTCATCACCCATAAGCTCAACGAGATCATGGCTGTGGCCGACCGCTGCACCGTGCTGCGCAAGGGCAAGTATATGGGCACGGTGGATATCAAGGACACCACCAAGGAAGAGCTTTCCCGCATGATGGTCGGCCGTGATGTCCAGCTTCAGGTCGATAAAAAGCCCGCAAAGCCGGGCAAGGTGGTGCTGGACGTGGAGAACGTCACCATGCAAAGCCCCCAGCACAAGAAGGATGCCGTCAGGAACGTCTCGTTCCAAGTCCACGCCGGGGAGATCGTCTGCTTGGCCGGTATCGAGGGCAACGGCCAGACCGAGTTCATCTATGGCCTGACCGGCCTCGAAAAGATCAACGGCGGCAAGATCATGCTGGACGGCAAGGACATCACCAGTGAGAGCATCCGCCAGCGCTCCAAGGACGGCATGAGCCATATCCCCGAAGACCGCCACAAGCACGGTCTGGTGCTGGATTACAGCCTTGAAAACAACATGGTGCTGCAGCGTTACTGGCAGCCGGAGTTCCAGAAAGGCGGCTTTATCCGCAGAGATAAGGTGCGGGAATACTCCGATAAGCTGATCGCGCAGTATGATGTGCGCAGCGGTCAGGGCAGCTCCACCATCGTGCGCAGCATGTCCGGCGGCAACCAGCAGAAGGCCATCATCGCCCGTGAGATCGATAGGATCCCACGCTCTTGGTCGCTGTCCAGCCCACCCGCGGCTTGGATGTGGGTGCAATCGAATACATCCACCGGCAGATCGTGGCCGAGCGCGACAAGGGCAAGGCCGTGCTGCTGGTCAGCCTGGAGCTGGACGAAGTCATGAACCTGTCCGACCGCATCCTTGTCATGTATGAGGGTGAGATCGTGGGCGAATTTGATCCCAAGACCACCACGGTGCAGGAGCTGGGCCTCTACATGGCCGGCGCCCGCAAACAGGGAAAAGGGGAGTAAGCAGGAATGAAGAACAACAAACGTTCCCACAGAGTCCTCCAGAGTGCCATCACCAGCGTTCTGGCGGCACTGCTGTGTATCGTGATCGGTATGGCCGTCGGCTTCCTTGTGCTGCTGGCCATCAACCCGGCCCACGCATGGGGCGACGGCTTTGTCCGCATCCTCAAGGGCGGCTTCTATGATGCCCCCTACGGCGTCGGCAAGATGCTGGCCAATGCCGCGCCGCTCGCATGACATGACCGGCCTGTCGGTGGCATTTGCCTTCAAGACCGGCCTTTCTAACATCGGCGCGGCCGGTCAGTATACGCTGGGCGCTTACGGTGCCCTCTACTGCGCTATCATGCTCAAGCTGCCTTGGTTCATCTGCCTGTTGGTGGCGGCCATTCTGGGCGGCATCTGGGGCGCCATTCCCGGCATCTTCAAGGCTTACCTGAACGTCAATGAGGTCATCACCGCGATCATGTTCAACTGGATCGGTCTTTACCTTGTCAATGAGCTCAACTACCAGAACGGCACCGGCCCCATGTACGATGTGCGCAACACCCGTACCCTGAACCTGGGCAAGAGCGCGGACTACGCCCAGTCCATCATCCCGGACTTTGGCCTGAACAAGATGTTCCAGACCAACAGCACCACCATTGCCATCTTCCTGGCGGCAGCCGTGGCAGTCCTGATCTGGGTCATGCTGAACAAGACCACCTTCGGCTACGAGCTCAAGGCCGTTGGCCTGAACAAGAACGCCGCCCGCTATGCCGGCATCAACGAGAAGAAGAACATCATCCTCTCCATGGCCATCGCCGGTGCGCTGTCGGGCTTCGGCGCGGGCCTGTTCTACCTGTCCAACGTGGGCCAGTGGAACCCGCTGAACTCCACCAGCCTCCCGGCCATGGGCTTCAACGGCATCTCCGTTGCCCTGCTGGCAAGCTCCAACCCCATCGGCACCATCTTCTCGGCCATCTTCATCTCCCACATCTCGGTGGGCGGCACCTTCCGTTCCACCAAGTATTACCCCACGGAGATCGCCGACCTCATCAGCGGTATCATCATCTATCTGTGCGCATTCTCGATGCTCTTCCGCGGCAAGATCCAGAAGATGCTGTTCAAGAACGCGGACAAGACCAACGTAAATGCAGAGCCTGCCCCGGCGGAAAAGGCCAACGCAAAGAAGGAGGGCAAGTAAGATGCTGCTTTTGATCAAATATACCCTGCTGTATGGCATCGTCCTGATGCTGGTCGCTCTGGGCGGTATGTTCAGTGAGCACTCCGGCATCATCAATATCGCGCTGGAAGGCATCATGGTCATCGGCGGCGTAGCGGGTGTCCTCACCCTGACCATGCTTCCCTCCAGCATGTCCCCGGCGCTGGTGGTCCTCATCTCCATCCTTGTGGCGGCGCTGGCCGGTGTGGTCTACAGCTTGCTGCTGGCCTTCGCCTCCATCAACCTGAAGGCAGACCAGACCATCGGCGGCACGGCACTGAACCTGCTGGCGACCGCCATTGCAGTCGTCATCGCCAAAATATTTCAGCGACAGCGGCAGCGCCAAGCTGAACTATTCCAATAAGGCGTTCCTGTTCAGCATCGGCGGTTTGGAGCTGAGCGTCTTTGTCCCGCTGGGCATCGTCCTGCTCATCATCAGCTATATCGTGCTGTATAAGACCCGCTTCGGTCTGCGGCTGCGTGCCTGCGGCGAGCACCCGCAGGCAGCGGACTCCGTGGGCATCAACGTCTACAAGATGCGCTATGCCGGTGTTGTCATTTCCGGTGCGCTGGGTGCCATCGGCGGCATGGCCTACATTGTGCCTCCGGTGCAGACGTGGAACTTCGAAGTCGGCGTGGCGGGTGCAGGCTTCCTGGCCATGGCCGTTATGATCTTCGGCCAGTGGAAGCCCTTCAACATCTGCGCGGCGGCAATGTTCTTCGCCGTCTTCAAGAGTCTGGCAAACATCGCGGACTCCACCTTCCTGGCGCAGTTCCATTGGTCCAGCAACATCTATAACATGATGCCGTTCATCGCTTCGATGATCATTCTGGCCTTCACCTCCAAGAACAGCATGGCCCCCAAGGCCGAGGGCATCCCTTACGACAAGGGTTCCCGCTGATTCGGACGCAAGGTTTACCGGGCGCAGCTGCTTTTTCGGGCGGCTGCGCCCGTTTTCGTGTAAAACGTCTGAAATGCGCCTTGATTTTGTGCCGAGATTTGATATACTGGAACCAGAAACTAGGAAAACAGAGCGTGACTTTATGCGTATTTATGACCTGATCGACGAAAAAGCGGGATGGCGGCACCCACACCCGGGAGGAAATGGAAGCCATCGTCGACGGCTTTGTCAGCGGGGAAGTGGCCGATTACCAGATGGCCGCCTGGATGATGGCGGTCTACCTGCGCGGCATGACCAACGAGGAGACCGCAGAGCTGACCGATGTGATGGCTCACAGCGGCGTGATGGTCGATCTTTCGCCCATTCCGGGCATCAAGGTGGACAAGCACTCCACCGGCGGCGTCGGCGACAAGACCACCCTTGTCATTGCCCCTATCGTCGCAGCCTGCGGCGTCAAGATCGCCAAGATGAGCGGCCGCGGCCTCGGCCACACCGGCGGCACCATCGACAAGATGGAGAGCGTGCCCGGCACCGGACCGCCCTCTCGCAGGAGGAGTTCTTTGCGCAGGTGAACAAGATCGGCCTGTCGGTCATCGGCCAGAGCGAGGGCATCGCCGTGGCGGATAAAAAGATGTACGCCCTGCGGGATGTGACGGCAACCGTCAGCTGCATCCCGCTCATCGCATCCAGCATCATGTCCAAGAAGCTGGCCTCCGGCTCGGATGCCATTCTGCTGGATGTGACCACCGGCACCGGAGCGTTCATGAAGACCGTGGATCAGAGCATTGAGCTGGCCAAGCTCATGGTCTCCATTGGCACCCACCATGGCCGCCATGTGGCCGCCATGATCACCGATATGGACACCCCGCTGGGCCATAACATCGGCAACAGCCTTGAGGTCATGGAGAGCATGGACGTGCTCAAGGGCAAGGGCCCTGCCGACCTGACCGAGGTCTGCCTGCAGCTGGCTGCCAATATGCTGGTGCTGGCCGATAAGGGCACCCCCGCCGCGTGCCGCGCCATGGCCGAGGCTGTCATCGCGGACGGCTCCGCCTTTGCCAAGTGCAAGGAGATGTTTGCGGCCCAGGGCGGCGACACCCGTGTGCTGGACGATTACAGCCTGTTCGAAACAGCCTGCAGCCAGCTTTGAGCTGCTGGCCGAGCAGGATGGCTACATCGTGGCCAATGATGCCGAGAAGATCGGCTCCGCCAGTGTGCTGCTGGGCGCTGGCCGCCAGAAGAAAGGCGACCCGCTGGACTTTGCGGCCGGCATCGCCCTGCACAAAAAGCGCGGCGACTATGTCCACAAGGGCGAGAGCCTCGCCACCTTCTACGGCGCAGCGGAGAAGTTCGCCGCCGCCGCCGAAGAGTACCGCAGCGGCCTCGTCTACGGCCCCGAAAAGCCAGACGAAGCTCCGCTGGTCTACGCCCTCGTCACAAAAGACATGCTGATGAGAGTGGCCCGCTGGTCACTGGGGATGGCATCGTTCAACAGTCGGTTCTCGTGCAGGAGCCAGGCACCCAATACGCCTTCGGCCAGCATACAACCCAAAATGCCCACCAGTGCAGGCGCGGCACCCACGCAGAGGCATCCGATGCCGCAGAGCAGGGCACAGAGGGTATAAAACCGCCGGAAACTGTGCAGGTGGATTCGACGACCCCATTCCGTACCCAGCATAGCAGCCAGATTGCTGAACAGTAACGGAAGAAACAGCAGCGAAGTGGGATATCCCAGTTCTACCAGACGCTGTTGAAAGAACATGATGCTCAGATAGTTGGAGCCGCTGATGACGGCGCTGGACAGAATGAGTCTCCCGACTGACGGGCAGGAGCGGAGGACCCGCAGACTGTCATGGATCAGCTGAGCAAATTGGGCGGGCAGCTCCCGCAGAGGATGCTGCTTCCGGCTGGCCTGCGGTTCGGTGACGATGGGTTCCTCTAAACGTGTGATGGCAAGGGCAGAAATGCTCTCAAAAGCGGCGCTCAGAAGATAAAATCCGGAAAAGCCCAGAACTTTGTGCAGAAGACTGGTCAGTGAACCGAGGGCATTGGTAACATTTGTGATCTGGTACTCATTGGCCGATACTTGAATGTAATCTTGTTCGCGGCCCGCTTGCTTCAAGCTGTCGTAGGTCAGTGCAGAACTGGTGCCGGAGAACAGGGCGTTGGACAGTGCGTTCAACGCCATAGCAAGGCAGATGACAAACAGGTTCGGGGCAAAGGCTATCAATAAGTTGTAGGCCACGACCAGGACACCGCCCAAGACGAGGGCGCGCTTACGGCCGAACAGGTCAGCGGCCATCCCGCTGGGAATCTCGGCCAGCAGACTGACCGTATAATAGATGCTTTTGGCAAGACCGATCTCCAGCAGTGAGAAGCCCCCCGCGCGGCCAGCAGGGCCACCCAGACCGCATCCGTGATGCGCAGGCCGGAGAAAAAATCGGAAAATGATAAATACAACGGAGCTGTCTTTTCAGGTTGAGCGGATGGTTCATGGGAACACCCTTTCTATTGAACAAATCGATTTCAAAATAGAAAGTGCGCCTTTTTGATGATCCTTCGTACAACCTCTCAGTCTCGCTCACGCTCGACGGCTCTCCTGGTAGGAGAGTCTCTGGCGAAACCGGACACGCGGTGTGGACTGCCAAGACCTCTCCTACAAGGAGAGGTGGCAATGCGAAGCATTGACGGAGAGGTTGTATCAAAACTGCGTTTGGAAAAGAAAAAACGCACAGCAAAGCTGTGCAGCACAAAATTCATGCTCCACGCTTTGCTGGAAGAAATATCTGCCAATGAGGACAAGGCCCGCACGTTCACGCAAAAAAGACCTGTGTGTTCCGCAGGGCCTACCCGGTATGCCAATGACTTCCCCTTCGGGGGAGCTGGCTACACAGCAGACGGAGAGGGATATCCCCTAAAAATGGGCGCACTTCGAGCCGGAAACGCTAATCTACGACGCGGGATTTCGAGTAAACCGCGCAGCAGTTCCGACCATTCAGGTGCACCCTCCTTCCAGTAAATCGTTGAATCGACTATACCACATTTCCACACAAAATGCAAGAACGGTTGGAAAACCTCAGAAAACCGCATAAACAGTGGAACTATCCGTCGAACTGTGCTATACTAAAACTGTATTTTCGCTTGGCAATACACTTCCCACAGGGGAAGAAAAAGAAAGGATTTTTTTCTATGAGGATCATTCTGGTGGGCGGCGGCAAGGTCGGCACAGCGCTGGCGCGGCAGCTCAGCGAGGAAGACCACAGCGTGACGGTCATCGACACGAACAAGGCCCGCGTGGAGCACCTGAGCGAGTCGTATGACGTGATGGGCATCGTAGGCAACGGTTCGTCCATCACCACCCTGTCCGAAGCCGGAATCGAAGAAGCCGACGTGTTCATTGCGGTCACCGGTTCCGACGAGCTGAATCTGCTGTGCTGCATGTTCGCGAAGAAGGCGGGCCACTGCCACGCCATCGCCCGCGTGCGCAACCCGTCCTACAGTCATGAGCTGGACTTCATCAAAAAGCAGATCGGCATCTCGGCCATCATCAACCCGGAGATGGCGGCGGCGCGAGAAATTTCCCACCTGCTGCGGTTCCCCGGCGCAAGCAAGATCGATACCTTTGCGGGGGGCCGCGTCCGGCTGATCAAGTTCACCCTGACCGACCAGCAGGAGCTGGACGGCACGGCCATCCACGAGATCCCCACCCGGCTCAAGAGCGATATCCTCGTCTGCGCCGTCGAGCGGGCGGGGGACGTCATCATCCCCAACGGCAACTTCGTGCTGCGCAGCGGCGATCAGGTTACCTTCCTTGCCACGCAGGAAAAGGCCCACGAGTTCTTCCAGCGCATCCATCTGGCGGTCCGCCCGGTGCGCAATGCGCTGATCGTGGGCGGCGGTGCCATCGGCTTCTACCTCAGTCAGGAGCTGCTGGAAAACCATGTCCGCGTCCGCATCGTGGAGCGGGACCCGGAGCGCTGCAATGTGCTGGCCGAGTCCCTGCCGGAAGCGCAGATCCTGAACGAGGATGGTTCCAATCGCGAGTTCCTCCTCTCCGAGGGGCTGGAATCCACCGAAGCCTTCGTGGCTCTGACCAACATCGACGAGGAAAACGTGCTGCTGACCCTGTTTGCGAAAAAGCACTCCAAGGGCAAGCTGGTCACCAAGGTCAACCGGCTGGAGTTCGACGATATTCTGGCCGGGCTCGATTTGGGCAGCATCGTCTACCCCAAGTACATGACCTGCGATTACATCGTGCAGTACGTCCGCGCCCTGCAGAACGAGGCCGGCAACAACATCAAGACCCTTTACCGCATCCTCGACGACCGCGTGGAAGCGCTGGAATTCACGGTCCACGAGGAGAGCCGGGCCACCGGCGTGCCGCTGAGCCGTCTGAACCTGAAAAAGAATACCCTGCTGTGCTGCATCACCCGCGGCAATGAGATTTTGATCCCCCGCGGCGGCGACCAGATCCAAGTGGGCGATAACGTCATCGTCGTCACGCTGGAGCATGGTCTGCACGATCTGCGGGACATCGTGGAAGAGTGACGGAGGCGCAGCATGAATTATGCGATCGTTTTACGGCTGCTGAGCTACATCCTGCTGACGGAGGGCGCTCTGCTGCTGCTGCCCGCCGTCGCCAGCCTGTGCTACGGCGAGTGGTTCGTGATGGGCGTGTTCCTGTTCACGGCGGCCCTCAGCGCGCTGGCGGGGGCGCTGTTCCACCGCGTCAAGGCCAAGAGCCAGATCTTCTACATGCGGGAAGGCTTTGTGACCACGGCGCTGTGCTGGCTGCTCATCAGTGTGGTGGGTGCCGTGCCCTTTGTGCTGACCGGCTGCATCCCGAACCCGGTGGATGCGCTGTTTGAGACCGTTTCCGGCTTTACCACCACCGGCGCGTCCATCCTGCCCGCTGTGGCGGACCTGCCCAAGGGCATTCTGTTCTGGCGCAGCTTCACCCACTGGGACGGCCGCATGGGCGTTTTGGTGTTTCTGCTGTCCCTGCTGCCCCTGACCGGCGGCTCCCACGTCAACCTGATGAAGGCGGAAAGCCCCGGCCCGCAGGTGGATAAGCTGGTGCCCAAGGTCCAGTCTACCGCCAAGATTTTGTACGGCATCTATCTTGCCCTGACCGTGATCGAGTTCATCTTCCTGCTGTTTGGCCGGATGTCGGTCTTCGATGCCATGCTTACGGCTTTCGGCACGGCGGGCACCGGCGGCTTCGGCTTCCTCAACGACAGCTTCGCCAGCTTTTCGCCCTACATCCAGTGGGTCGTGACCATTTTCATGATCCTCTTCGGCGTCAACTTCAACGCCTACTTCCTGCTGCTGATGCGCCGGTTCCGCCGCGCCGCAGCCAGCGAGGAAGTGCGGGCCTACTTCCTCATCATCGCGGTGGCAGTGGGCATCATCACCTGCAACATCTACAGCATGTACAACGGCCTCGGCGAGGCGCTGCGCCATGCGGCCTTCCAAGTGGGTTCCATCATTACGACCACCGGCTTTTCCAGCTGTGATTTTGACCTCTGGCCGACCCTTTCCAAGGAGATCCTCGTGATGCTGATGTTTGTGGGTGCCTGTGCGGGCAGCACGGGCGGCGGCATAAAGGTCAGCCGCCTTCTGCTGCTGGGCAAGAGCCTGAAAAAGGAGCTGAAACAGGCGCTCCACCCGCAGGTGGTGGCCCCGGTCCGGATGGACGGCAAGCTGGTCAACCACGAGACCATCCGTGCAACGAATGTCTATGTGGCGGCCTACATCTTCATTTTTGCGGCGTCGTTCTTCCTCATCAGCCTTGATGGCTTCGATATGGTGACGAACTTCACCGCCATTGCCGCAACGCTGAACAACATCGGCCCCGGCCTGAATCAGGTCGGCCCCATGATGAACTTCAGCGGCTACTCGAACCCCGCCAAGCTCGTCATGATCTTCGATATGCTCGCGGGCCGCTTGGAAATTTTCCCCATGCTCGTTTTGTTCCTGCCCGATACATGGCGGAGGTTCTGAGCAAGATGCAACAAAAAGGACTGTCGTTCGTTTTGAGCGGCAGTCCTTTTTGTTGTAAAATTATTCCATGATGTCCTTCAGAAGAAGAGTCCTTCGGTGAGGTTCACGAAAACCTCCGGTTTTTTCAGAACGTCAGTTCGGCCTTTTCCTGTGCGCGGTATTGCAGAGCTTCCAGCAGGGCGTCCTCGTCGAGGAGGGCTTTTCCGGCGAGGTCGGCGACGGTGCGGGCCACCCGGAGGATGCGGTCGTGGGCGCGGGCGGAAAGGCCCAGCGCGTCGTAGGAGGCGCGGAGGAGCCGCTCGGCACCGGGGTCATCCGGCAGACGCGGTGCACCTGCCCGGCGGTGAGCTGGGCGTTGCAGCGGACACCTTCGTAGCCGGGGGGCGGCGTAGCGCTTGGCCTGAACTTGGCGGGCGCGCAGCACCTGCTGGCGCAGTGCGGCGCTGCTCTCTCGGAGGGGGAAGCCGCGTGGAGTTCGTCAAAGGCGATGGGGTCCATCTCGACGCAGAGGTCGATGCGGTCCAGCAGCGGGCCGGACACCCGGCTGCGGTACTGCCGCACCGCGCTGGGCGAACAGGTGCAGGGCCGGGTCGGGTGGCCGTAATAGCCGCACTTGCAGGGGTTCATGGCCGCGACCAATTGGAACCGGCTGGGGTAGGTGGCGCTGCCCGCCGCGCGGCTGACCGTGATCTGGCCGTCCTCCAGCGGCTGCCGCAGCACTTCGAGACTTTCGCGGGAAAATTCCGGCAGTTCGTCCAAAAACAGAACGCCGCAGTCGGCAAGGCTGCACTCGCCGGGGCGGAAGGTGGCCCCGCCGCCCGCCAGCGAAACGGCGCTGGCGGAGTGATGGGGGCTGCGGAAGGGGCGGCTCGTGATAAGCCCGCGCCCCTTGGGCAGCTGCCCGGCGATGGAATAAATCTTCGTCGTCTCCACGGCCTCGTCCGGCTCAGCGGCGGCAGAATGCCGGGCAGACGCTTGGCCAGCATGGATTTACCGGTGCCGGGTGCGCCGATCAACAGCACATTATGGCCGCCTGCCGCCGCGATGACCATGGCCCGGCGGGCGAGGGGCTGCCCCATGACGTCCGCGAAATCGGGGGCGCTGTTCCAACTGTCGGCGGGGTCGAAGGGGAGGGGAACCGTCGGAACGATGGGCGTGACTCCGCGCAGTGCGTCCACCACCTCCCGCGCGGTGCGGGCCGGGTAGACCTTCATGGCAGTGCCGCCCGCCTCGGCGGCTTCGGCGGCGTTTTCGGCGGGGACGTAGAGGGCTTTGATGCCGTCTGCCGCCGCGGCCAGCGCCATAGGAAGCACACCGGACACTGGCCGCAGGGCTCCATCCAGCGCCAGTTCGCCGAGGAAGGCGGTGTCGGCGGGCAGCTCCTCCAACTGGCCGGAGGAAGCCAGCACGGCCAGCAGCAGGGGCAGGTCGTAAACCGGGCCGGTCTTGCGGACATCAGCGGGGGCCAGATTGACCGTGATGTGGCGGTCCGGCCACTTGAAGCCCAGATTTTTGACGGCGGCACGGACGCGGTCGCCGCTTTCCCGCACGGCGGAGTCCGGCAGACCCACCAGCGAAAAGGCGGGCAGCCCGCCGGATACATCCGCCTCGACCGCAACAGCAAAGCCGTTCAGGCCGTTCAGACCGTAGCTTTTCAGGACAGAGTACATAAAATCTCCTTGCAGCACTCCCTATTGGAGGCATTTTCGTTTTTGCGGTTAAGAAGCGGCTAAGATTCTGGAAAAACCTGCATTTCGACAGATTTCCATCTTGCTTTTCATTATAGTTTGGGGTATTGATAAAGTCAATGTGTGAAACCAATAAGGAGGGAAGAAGTATGATCGTTAAGGAATCCTGTCGGTATGTCCGCTCTTACTCAGAGTTGGAAGGGCTGCAGAGGGCCCATACCCTGTGCTATTCTGCCCGCCGCACCGAAACGGGCATCGTGCGGGAATTGGCACTGGAAGAAAGCGGCGTGCGTTCGGCTCACAGGGCGCTGTGCCCCTCGGAAAATTTCCCACGGGCCATGCGGCTGATGAAATACCTGTATGAAAACGGCGTCGGGGCGGAGCAGTGGCTCGATGTGCTGAGCGACTACGGCCAGCAGTTCGTCAAACTGCCCACATTGAAAACGACCCAGACAGCCCAAATTGCGGAACCGGGCGGCCGATTTGTGGCATTTGTATGATTTGTGCGGCAAAACTTCTTACATAATATGGAATTGACACAGCCCGGACAAGAGTTTATAGTATAAGTAGGTTTGGAAAAACTACCCTTTGGCAAAATCAATAAAGGTAAGGTGTGCAATATGTATCTGGATGAATATAAGCGCTGGCTGGCAGCGGATCTTGAGGACGCTGACCTGAAGCCTGAACTGGCGAAGATCGATGGGAATGATGAGGAGATCAAGGACCGCTTTGCGGTGGCGCTGAAGTTTGGCACCGCTGGTCTGCGCGGCGTTCTGGGCGCCGGCACCAACCGGATGAACATTTACGTTGTCCGTCAGGCAACGCAGGGTCTGGCAAACTGGGTCAAGACGCAGGGCGGCAGCCAGACCGTCGCCATCAGCTACGACAGCCGCTTGAAGAGCGACATCTTCGCAAAGACCGCCGCCGGTGTTCTGGCCGCCAACGGCATCAAGGTCCGCATCTATGACGCCCTGATGCCCGTGCCCGCCCTGAGCTTTGCCACCCGTTACTACGAGTGCAACGCCGGCATCATGGTCACGGCTTCCCACAACCCTGCCAAGTACAACGGCTACAAGGCCTACGGCCCGGACGGCTGCCAGATGACCGATGACGCCGCCGCCATCGTCTACGACGAGATCCAGAAGACCGATGTGCTGACCGGTGCCAAATACATCTCCTTCGCCGAGGGCGTGGAGAACGGCCTGATCCGCTTTGTGGGCGACGACTGCAAGAAGGCCCTGTACGACGCCATCGAGGCCCGTCAGGTGCGCCCGGGCCTGTGCAAGACCGCCGGCCTGAAGCTGGTCTACAGCCCGCTGAACGGCTCCGGCCTCGTGCCCGTCACCCATGTGCTGAACGACATGGGCATCACCGATATCACCATCGTGCCGGAGCAGGAGTACCCCAACGGCTACTTCACCACCTGCTCCTACCCGAACCCTGAAATCTTCGCCGCCCTGAAGCTGGGCCTCGACCTCGCCACCAAGACCGGTGCAGACCTGATGCTGGCCACCGACCCCGACGCCGACCGCGTGGGCATCGCTATGAAGTGCCCGGACGGCAGCTATGAGCTGGTCTCCGGCGACGAGATGGGCGTTCTGCTGCTGGATTACATCTGCGCGGGCCGCATCGAGAAAGGCACCATGCCCAAGAACCCCGTGGCCGTCAAGTCCATCGTTTCCACCCCGCTGGCCGATGCCATCGCCAAGCACTACGGCGTGGAGATGCGCAACGTGCTGACCGGCTTCAAGTGGATCGGCGACCAGATCGCAAAGCTGGAGGCTGACGGCGAGGTTGACCGCTTCATCTTCGGCTTCGAGGAGAGCTACGGCTATCTGGCCGGTCCCTACGTCCGCGATAAGGATGCTGTCATCGGCTCCATGCTCATCTGCGAGATGGCCGCTTACTACCGCAGCATCGGTTCTTCCATCAAGGAGCGTCTGGAAGAGATCTACAAGGAGTATGGCCGCTACCTGAACAAGGTGGACAGCTTCGAGTTCCCCGGCCTGACCGGCATGGAGAAGATGGCTTCCATCATGCAGAAGCTGCGCGACAACCCGCCCACCGAGCTGGCTGGCCACAAGGTGGTCAAGGTGACCGACTACAAGAAGCCGGAGGAGACGGGTCTGCCCGCCGCCAATGTCCTGATCTACCACCTGGAGAACGGTGCTACCGTCGTGGTCCGCCCCTCCGGCACCGAGCCGAAGATCAAGACCTACTTCACCACGCTGGGCAAGGATCTGGCCGAGGCACAGGCCCAGAAGGATGCACTGGCTGCTGCCATTGAGCCCATCCTGAAGTAAACGAAATCCATCAAGAGGAGCTGTTGAATGACTCCTTCCGACATCGTCTGCGCGAGGCCCCCTCCCAGAGGGGGCTGGCACAGCAGCGCTGTGCGGGGGGAGTGGTTCGGCAGCTCCATTTTTATTGCTCTGCGTGGTTGCAGTTTGTGGCGCAATACGTTATAATATTCAATGTATCAGTCTGCGCTTTGCAATGGGCGCAGAAAAACGGAAGACAGGTAGGTGTCAGAAGTGGAAAAACGTGTGACGGCGGTTCTGGTGGCCGCAGGTTCCTCCACCCGGATGGGGTTCGACAAGCTCAGCTTTGATCTGGGCGGGGAGACGGTGGTGCAGCGGAGCATCCGCGCCTTTGCCGAATGCCCCCTCGTGGACGAGATCGTGCTGGTGGCGGGCAAAAACCGGGAGTTTCTGGAGCAGCAGGCGGCCGCGTGCCAAAAGCCGGTGCAGGTCGTGCCCGGCGGGGCGACCCGCGCCGAGAGCGCGAAGAACGGCGTGCTGGCAGCCAGCGGCGAGATCGTGGCCGTCCACGATGCGGCCCGCCCCTTTGTGAGCGAGGCGGTCATCGAAGCCGCGCTGAACGCTGCCGCCCTGTGCGGGGCCGCGGCCCCGGCGGTGCCGGTGAAGGATACCGTCAAAACGGCAAAGCGGGGCGACGGCAAGACCGTGCCGGAAGGCTGCAGCGTCACCGAAACGCCCGACCGCAGCACCCTGTATGCGGTGCAGACGCCCCAGTGCTTCGACCGGGCCGCTTACCTCGCCGCGCTGGACGAGCTGGACGAAGAAAAGGCCCGCCTCGTCACCGACGATTGCAGCCTGTTTGAGCTGACCGGCCGCCCGGTGCAGCTGACGCAGGGCGACTACGCCAACCTGAAGATCACCACGCGGGAGGATCTGCCCCGCCCGGAACAGAAAGAAGGAACAAATATGCGCATTGGTCATGGTTACGATGTACACCGCCTTGTGGAGGGCCGCAAGCTGATCCTCGGCGGCGTGGAAGTGCCCTTTGAAAAGGGTCTGCTGGGTCATTCCGATGCCGATGTGCTGGCACACGCTGTTATGGACGCCGTGCTGGGCGCGGCGGCGCTGGGGGATATCGGCAAGCACTTCCCGGACACCGACCCGGAGTATTCCGGCGCCGACAGCCTCAAGCTGGCCCGCCGCGTGGCCGAGATCCTGCACGAGAATGGCTGGAAGATCGAGAACATTGATTCCACCATCCTCTGCCAGCGGCCCAAGCTGGCCTCCTACATCCCCGCCATGCGCGAAAAGCTGGCCGAGGCCTTCGGGCTGCCGGTGGACGCTGTGAGCGTCAAGGCCACCACCGAGGAGCATCTGGGCTTCACCGGCGAGGGGCTGGGCATCGCGGCGCACGCGGTGGCCCTGATCGAAAAGCTGTAAGCGGGAGAAAAAATCGATGACTCTGAACTCGATCATAGCAAACTTCCAGACCTTCAAGCTGGCGGATCTGCTGGATATCATCATCATCGCGTTCCTGATCTATCAACTGCTGGGCATCATCAACCGCACCCGCGCCGGGCAGCTGGCCAAGGGCGCGCTGCTGGTGCTGGCGGTCTACTGGTGGCAAACGTGCTGAACATGCGCACGGTGACGTGGCTGCTGAACTCCCTATTGCAGGTCGGCTTGCTGACGCTGGTCGTCCTGTTCCAGCCGGAGATCCGGCGCGCCTTGGAGCGGATGGGCCAGACCGACCAATGGGCCTCGAAGCTGTTTAACGTCAAGGGCCGCTACAATGACCCCAGCTTCAAGGGCGCATGGCGCAGTGCCATCATCGCCATCTGCGACGCCGCTGAACGCTTTTCCGAGACCAAGACCGGCGCGCTCATCGTGCTGGAGCGCAGCACCAACCTTTCCGAGATCGTCCGCACCGGCACGCCGGTGAACAGCGCGGTCAACCTGGAAGTGCTGGGCACCATCTTCTACGAGGGCACCCCCTGCACGACGGCGCTGCCATCATCGAGAATGGCCGCATCAAGGCGGCGGGCTGCGTGCTGCCGCTTTCCAATAACCTTGACCTCGGCAAGGATATGGGCACCCGTCACCGCGCCTGCCTTGGCATTGCCGAAAACTCCGACGCCATCGCCATCGTGGTCAGCGAGGAGACGGGCATCATCTCCATGGCAAAGAACGGCGTGCTGATCCGCCACTTTGACCGCCAGACCCTGTACACCCGGCTCGTGGATGAGATGATCCCCAAGGAGACCGCCAGCGAAAAGACGGACAACAGCTGGAAGGGCCGTGTCCAGCGTCTGCTGAGCTGGGTCAACCAGAAAGAGGAGGAGCAGCCATGAGCAAGGAGCTGAACACGAACGGCACAAAGCCCGCCATCCAGCACACCAAGAGTCTGTTGGATGACCGCCGCATCCGCCTTCTGCTGGCCATCGTGGGTGCCATCGTGGCATGGATGGTCGTCACCATCGTGGTGCAGCCCGGCACCACCAAGACCATCGCCAATGTGCCGGTGGATTTCACTTACGATTCCGCCGCCTATACTTCGCGGGGCCTCAGCATCGTCAGCGCCCCGGAAAAATACGTCAACCTGAAAGTTTCCGGCGACGGCTACACCATCGGCAGTCTCTCGGCCTCCGATTTCGTGGTCTACCCGGATTGGTCCAGCGTCCGCGACAGCGGCGCGAAGACCCTGCACCTGCAAGTGCGGGGGGGTCAACGGGCTGCTGAACGGCGTCACCGTCTCCATCGAGGGCGGGGACAACAGCGTGGATGTCGTCTTCGACGTGGTGGAGGAAAAGACCGTCCCCATCACCGTGACCACCAACTACCTGACCATCGCGGACGGGTATATCCTGTACGGCACCGAGCTTTCGAAGGAGACGGTCACCCTCTCCGGCCCCAGCACCGAGATCGATAAGGTCACCACCTGCACCGCCGAAGTTACCCACAACGGCGAACTGACCGAATCCGTCACGCTGGATACGGCCCTGCGGTTTTACACCAACAGCGGCAGCGAGGTGAAGTTCGAGTACACCACGAAGGAAGAGGAGAGCGTGGAGGTGACGCTGCAGGTCTACAAGATGGCAACGCTGCCCGTGGAGGTCAGCTTCGTCAACGCCCCGCGGGACTTCGACTCCTCTGTGCTGACCTACTCGCTGAGCAAGCAGGCCCTGAACGTAGCGGGTCCGGCTTCCCGGATCGACAAGCTTTCCACCCTGTCGGTGGGCACCATCGACCTGTCTACCTTCTCGCTGAACAAGGTGTACGAGATGCCCATCGAGCTGCCCAGCGATATCCGTCTGCTGGACAACATTACGAGCATCACCGTCAGCTTCGACTCCTCCAAGTTGGAAACGAAGACGATGAATCTGCCCTCCGAATGCGTGCAGGTGGTGAACCTGCCGTCTACCTACACCCTGACGGTGGAGACCGAGCGGCTGATGAACGTGACCCTCTGCGGCCCGGCCGGTGCGCTGGAAACGCTGACGCCGGAACAGGTCGTCATTGAGATCGACGCCGACGATTTCTCGGTGGCGACCGGCCAGCAGAACATTGCCTGCCGCCTGTATGTGCCCTCCAACGGCAAGATCTTTGCACTGGGCAGCTATGTCATCCAGTGCAAGATCGAGAGTAACTAAAAAGAAAGCAAATGATATGATCTTAGTTCGTGATATCCGCCTACCCCTCTCCGCCGGGGAGGAGCAGGCCTTTGAAAAAAAGCGCTGCATCTGGCGCGCATCCCCCGCGCAAAAGTCGGCCGCTTCGGCGTGTCGAAACTGTCGGTGGATGCCCGCCACGGGCAGCCGAAGTTGGTTTATACGGTCGCTGTAACGCTCAAAGACGAGGGTGAGGAAGCTGCATTTGCAGGGGCCTCGCCCTGCGTTGCTATCCGCGGCAAGACCGATTTTTCCGTCGAGAACGGCGCGGAGCCCTTGGCCCACCGGCCCATTGTCTGCGGCCTCGGCCCGGCGGGACTGTTTGCAGCGCTGCTGCTGGCCCGGCAGGGCTACCGGCCCATCGTGCTGGAACGCGGCCCTGCGCTGGACGAGCGCGTCAAGGCCGTGGAGCATTTCTCCGCCACCGGTGAGCTGGACGAGAACGCCAATATCCAGTTCGGCGAGGGCGGCGCCGGCACCTTCTCGGACGGCAAGCTGACCACCCGCATCGGCGACGCGCTCTGCGGCTTCGTCACCGAGGTGTTTTTGGAGCATGGTGCCCCGGCGGAGATCGCATGGAAGCAGAAGCCCCACGTCGGCACCGACCTGCTGCGGGGCGTCATCACTTCGATCCGAAAAGAGATCGAGTCGCTGGGGGGCGAGGTCCACTTCAACACAGCCCTCACCGGCTTTGAGCGGCGGGACGGCAAGCTGACCGGCATCCAGACCACGCAGGGCAGCTTCCCCTGCGAGGCGCTGGTCTTCGCGGTAGGGCACTCGGCGCGGGACACCTTCGGGATGCTGATGGACAGCGGCCTTGTGCTGGAGTGCAAGCCCTTCAGTGTCGGTTTCCGGGCCGAGCACCTGCAAAGTGAGATCGAAAAAAGCCTTTACCACGAGGCGGCGGGCCATCCGGCCCTGCCGCGCGGCGAATATCAGCTTTCGCAGCATGTGGGCAGACGGTGCGTTTACACTTTCTGCATGTGCCCCGGCGGTCAGGTCGTGGCGTCGGCCAGCGAGAAGGGCCGGGTCGTGACCAACGGTATGAGCTATCACGCACGCAATGGCAGGAACGCCAACGCGGCGGTGGTGGTCAGCGTGGGGGCCGAGGATTTCGGGGCCGACCCGCGCCGGGCCATCGCCTTCCAGCGGGAGCTGGAAGCCAAGGCCTACGCCGCCGGACGGGCGGGCGGAGAATACGCCGCCCCGGCGGAAAATGTCCGGAGCTTTCCTTGAGGGCCGGGGTCAACTGACCATCGGCCGGGTGGAGCCCACCTATGACCGCGGCGTGGTCGCGGCGGACTTGGGGGCCTTGCTGCCCGGCGAACTGGCCGATACCCTGCGGGCCGGTCTGCGGGCGTATGAACGGAAAATTGCCGGTTACACCGCCCCGGAAGCGGTCCTCACCGGCCTTGAGACCCGCACCAGCAGCCCCGTGCGGCTGAAACGGGAAGAAAATTTTGAATCTGCCCAGCTTGCGGGATTGTATCCCTGCGGAGAAGGCGCGGGTTATGCGGGCGGCATCATGAGCGCCGCCGTGGACGGCCTACGGGTCGCCCGTGCGATCATCGGCCGGTATCGTCCGGCAGAAGGGTGAGAAAAAATTTGATGAACGATCGTGAAAACGATAAAATGAGGGAAACAGAGGGCCGGCAGGTCCAGCAGGAGCTGGAAAACCAGATGCGTGCCTTCGGCGATACCGTGTCGGACGCTTTTGCCCACGGCTTTGAGGGCCGGGGCATGGAGATCGGTGACCGGGCATGGGGCGTAGGAAAGGCCGCAGTCCATGCGGCAAAGCATATTTTTGGCCTGAAAAACGAACAGACCCCGTGGAGCTTCTGCGTGCCGACGGCAAAAAGCGCTCCGACGCCGGCGTGGCCCTGCTGGTGGTGGGCATCACGTTTACCGTGATCTTCGGGCTGGGGACGCTGGGCTGCCTCATCGGGCTGGGCACTATTTCGCCGGCTGCTTTGGGTGACGTTGTGGTGTCGGCTACTGAGGGCGGCGGCATCCTGATGACGGGCACGGACTACGTTATGAACACCGCCTACAACGTGCTGGGCATCGTCAGCAGCGTGCTGGGCCTTGCCACGGCGGGCTTTGGCTGGATGACGGCCTGTGGTGCAGCCCGGATGAAGGCGGGCAGGCAGATGGGCCAGTTTGCCGACTACGCCGACAGTGTGGACTACCATAAGGGTCTGCCTGTTTCGATGCTGGCCGACCTGACCCACCAGAAACCGAAAAAAGTGCACAAGCGGCTGCAAAAATACATCCGCAAAGGCTGGCTGAACGCATGGCTGGACGACAAAACGGATACACTCTACCTGACGGCCGAGGATTACCGCGCCGCACAGGAGGCCCCGCCGCAGCCCAGCACGCCCGCCCGGCTCCGCAGCCGGAGCAGGAGCCCGCGCCGGAAACGCCCCTTAACCTCGAAACGGCCCGCCGCTTTGCCAAGGTGCTGGAGCAGGAGCAGCAGCTCATGCAGGACGCACAGGGCGCAGAGGAGCTGGCCCATATGCAGAAGACCACCGAGGCCATCTGCGACTGGCTGGAGACCCACCCGGAAAGCCTCCCGAAAGCGCGGCGGTTCGCGGAATACTATATCCCAACCACCCTCAAGCTGCTGCACACCTACAACGATGTGCAGGGCCAGCAGGGCGAAAATGCAGAGACCATCCGCCGGGACATCGCGGGCATCCTGCACACGCTGAATCAGGCGTACAGCAACCTCTATGACAACCTGCTGTCCGATGTGGCGCTGGATGTTTCCAGCGAGATCGCGGCATTGCAGGGAATGCTGGCCAACGACGGCCTGACCGGGGAGGGACTGCAATGACCTACCGGGCATGGACCTTAAAACAATTTGACCGCGCCGCTCTCAAGGATCTGACCGCTGCCATCGCGGAGCAGAACACCGAAGAGCTGGAAATGAACGCCATGGACGACGAACCGTGGAGCGAGCAGAAGTACGCCGCCACGCTGGCCGCCCAGCAAAAGGAAGTGGGCTTGCTGGCGGGCATCCTTGCCGCCCGCGGCATCACCGACCCCACCGAGGCGCTGACCCTGCTGGCGGGGGAGGAAGAACTCAGCGACCCCATGCTTCTGACCGACATGGACAAAGCGTGTGCCCGCATCCTCGAAGCCATCGACAAGGAACAGACCATCGTTGTTTACGGCGACTACGACGTGGACGGCGTGACCGCCACCGCCCTGCTCTACCAGCACCTCAAGGGGATGGGTGCCAGCGTCAAATGTATGCTGCCCAGCCGGGAGGGCGACGGCTACGGCCTTTCAACAACGCCATCCAGTCCATCCACGATAAGGGCTGCCAGCTCATCGTGACGGTGGACAACGGCATCTCCGCGCTGGAAGAGGCCGAGTTTGCGGCTTCGCTGGGCGTGGACCTGATCGTGACGGACCACCATCTGCCCCACGACGCCCTGCCCAAGGCGGTGGCCGTGGTGGACCCCCGCCGCGCCGACGACCACAGCCCCTTCAAGGGTTTGTGCGGTGCCGGGGTAGCCTTCAAGCTCTGCGCGGCGCTGGATGGCTGCCCGCCGGAGGAGATGCTGGATTACTGCGGCGACCTTGCCGCTGTGGGCACCGTCGCGGATGTGATGCCCTTGACGGGCGAGAACCGCACCCTCGTCAAGGCGGGCCTGAAATTGCTGCAGCAGACCGACCGGCCGGGTATCTCGGCCCTGCTGGAAGAAGTAGGCCTTGCGGGCAAGCCCGTCACGGCCGAAAATGTCAGCTATGCCATCGCCCCCCGCATCAACGCGGCGGGCCGGATGGACAACGCTGTTACGGCATTGCAGCTCGTACTCTCTGTGAGGACGATGAACGCGCCGCGGAGCTGGCACATAAGCTGAACGAGATCAATGTCGCCCGGCAGGAGACCGAGCAGGAGATCGTCAAGGCGGCGCAGAAGCAGCTGGACGCTGAGCCCGCCATCCTCGAAGACCGGGTCATCCTCATCTGGGGGCGGGACTGGCACCCCGGCGTCATCGGCATCGTGGCCTCGCGCTTGGTGGAAAAGACCGGCCGCCCCGTCATCGTGGTGTCCGTGGACGAACACGGCGAGGGCAAGGGCAGCGGCCGCAGCGTGCAGGGCTTCAACCTCCACGAGTGCATCGCCTCCTGTGAGGACATCCTGCTCCGCTTCGGCGGGCACGCCATGGCGGCGGGCCTTTCGGTGCGGGAGGAAAATCTGCCCGAACTGCGCCGCCGCCTGAACGAGTGGGCCGCGCGGGAATGCGCGGTGCTCTTCACGCCGCCGCTGGAATGTGACCTGTCCATCCACCTCGACCGCATCACGGTGGAGTCGGTGCGCCGACTGGAGCAGCTGGCCCCCTATGGGGCGGAGAACCCGACCCCGGTCTTCGTGCTGGAAAAGGCCGTCATCGACGGCATTTTCTCCGTCTCCGAGGGCAAGCACTGCCGCCTCCGTCTGCGGCAGGGGAACGCCAGCGTCTACGCGGTCTGGTTCGGGATGCGCCGGAGCAGCTGCCCTACACCATGGGCGATGTCGTGGATGCGGCAGTGAACCTCTCGGTCTACGAATCGCTCCGCGGGGCCCAGCTTTCGGGCCGGATCTTGGAGCTGCACCCGGCGGGTTTCGGCAACGCTGCCGCCGAGCAGACGGCGCTGGTCCAAGCGCTGCGCCGCGGCGCCCCGCTTTCGGCAGAACAAAAAGCAAGGATCGCCCCGGAACGGAGCGATATCATCACGGTGTATCGCGAATTACAGGCCCGGCGCTGGCACGCCGAGGACCTGCAGCCCCTGTTCGCAAAACTGGGAGAGGAAAACACCGGTAAAATTCTGGTCGCGATCACGGCCCTCGAACAGGTGGGGCTCATCGCGGTCCGCGAGCGCAGCGGGGCAAAGTTCTGGGAGCTCGTGCCCGCCGACGGCAAGAAGAACCTTGCCGATGCGCCCATCCTGAAATGTCTGGAGGAACGATAAGATGCCAGAGGGAAAAAGTATGCTGGATCCGGTCAAGCCGGAGGATTCCTATTCTGCAAAGACCCATCTGCACCAGCCGGTGCCGGAAATGGCCACGGTAGCGGCCACGGCTCTGCCCGCCGACGCGCCGGAGGCTGCCCTGCCCAGTGAGGTGCGCCCGGAGATCATCACGTGGGAAAAGCTGGTGGAGGCGATCCATGCCAGCGGCAAAGCCTACAACATGGAGATGATCGAAAAGGCATATAACCTTGCCAACGAGGCCCACAAGGGCGTGTGCCGCCGCAGCGGCGAGGCTTATATCTGCCATCCGCTTGCGGTGGCCCGCTTGGTGCTGGACCTCGGCATGGATACCGAGAGCATCGCGGCGGCTCTGCTGCACGATGTGGTGGAGGATACCCCCACCACGCTGGACGACCTGAAAGCCGCCTTCGGCGAGGAAGTGGCCCTGCTGGTGGACGGTGTTACCAAGCTGACCAAGATCCAATTCTCCAACATCGAGGAGTTACAGGCCGAGAACCTGCGCAAGATGCTGCTGGCCATGAGCCGGGATGTCCGGGTCATGATCATCAAGCTCTGCGACCGGCTGCACAATATGCGCACCGGCGACGCTTGGCCGGAGCAGAAGCGCCGGGATAAGGCCCGCGAGACCATGGAGGTCTACGCTCCCATCGCCAACCGCTTGGGCATCCTAAACGTGAAGGAGGAGCTGGAGGACCGCAGCCTCCATTACCTCGACCCCGTGGGCTACAACGAGATCAGCAAGATGCTGAGCGAGCGGGCGGGCGAGGAGTTCCTTGCCGGGGTGTCGGGTGTCATTGAGCGCCGCTTGGAGGAAAGCGGCATCGAAGGGGCCACCATCAAGCGCCGCGTCAAGAGCATTTACGGCATCTACCGCAAGACCATCATGCAGAACAAGTCCTTCGACGAGATCTATGATATCTATGCGGTCCGCATCATTCTGGATACGCTGGCCGAGTGCTACAGCACCTTGGGCCTGATCCACGATATGTACCACCCGCTTCCCAACCGCTTTAAAGACTATATTTCCACCCCCAAGCCCAACGGCTACCAAAGCCTTCACACCACCGTCATCGGCCACGAGGGCATCCCCTTTGAGGTGCAGATCCGCACCCGCAAGATGGACGAACAGGCCGAGTACGGCGTGGCGGCTCACTGGAAGTACAAAGAGGGCCTTGACGGCCACGACAAGCTGGACGAGCGGCTGGCGTGGGTCAGTCAGCTGCTGGAAAATCAGCGCGTCAGCGAGGATTCCGGCAACCTGCTGCATGATCTGAAGAGCGACCTGCTGCCCGAAGAGGTCTTCGCCTTCACCCCCAAGGGCGATGTCATCAACCTGCCCGCCGGGGCCACCTGCATCGATTTCGCCTATGCCATCCACTCCGCCGTCGGCAACCGGATGGTGGGCTGTAAGGTCAACAACCGGATGGTCCCCATCGACCACATCGTGTCCACCGGCGAGATCATCGAGGTCATCCTCGGCTCGGCGGACAAGGGCCCCAGCCGCGACTGGCTCAAGATCGTGCGCACCAGCGAGGCCAAGAGCAAGATCCGCAACTGGTTCAAGAAGATGCGCCGGGAGGAGAACATCCAGCAGGGCCGCGATGCGCTGGCCCGCGAGCTGCGCCGGGAAATGATCTTCATCCCGGACGACGAGCTGGATGAATTTATCAGCAGCTGCTGCCGCCGCCTGCGCCAGAACAACGCCGAGGAGCTGTATGCGGCCATCGGCTACGGTGGCATCACCATCGCCAACTGTCTGCCCAAGCTGAAAGAGGAGTGGCAGAAGCGCAAGAGCGAGGAAGACAAGAGCGAACAATTGGCCAAGGTGGACCTGAGCCGTGTCCACGCCACGGACGGTGTGGTGGTGGAGGGTTTCGACAACACCCCCATCAAGTTCGCCAAGTGCTGCTCGCCGCTGCCCGGCGACCCCATCGTGGGCTTCATCACCCGTGGCTTCGGTGTCTCCATCCACAAGCAGAGCTGCGTGAACGCCATCGCCAGCATGAAGGACCCCTCCAACGCCCCCCGCTGGGTCAAGGCTTACTGGGCCGACAGCGTGAAGGACAGCTACAAGGCCGGCCTTGAGATCGTGGCGCTGGACCGCAATGAGCTGCTGCGGGATGTGCTGAGCGCACTGGCGGATATCCGGGTGCCCATCTACACGATGAACGCCCGCCAGGTAGAAAACAAATGCGCCGTGGTCAGCCTGACCATCGGCATCAACAATACCGAGCACCTCAACCGGGTGGTGGCCCGCCTTTCCAAGATCAAGGATGTGCTCAAGGTCACAAGGAGTTAACATGCGTGCAGTCATTCAGGCCGTTTCGTCGGCCAGTGTCCGGGTCAACGGGGGCGAACCCCGTCCCATCGGCCCCGGCCTCGTCATCCTGCTGGGCGTCAGGGATACCGATACGCTGGATATCGTGCCCAAGCTGGCCGAAAAATGCGCGGGGCTGCGCATTTTCAAGGATGAAAACGACAAGCTGAACCTCAGCGCCAAGGACCTTGGGTATTCGGCGCTGGTGGTCAGCCAGTTCACCCTTTACGGCGACACCAAGAAGGGCTTCCGGCCCAGCTTCACCCACGCGGCCAAAGCCCCGCTGGCGGTGGATGCCTACGAGATGTTCCTCGCCGAGATGGGTCGGCAGGGGCTGAAGGAAGTCCGGCACGGAGAGTTCGGGGCCGACATGCAGGTGGCGCTGGTGAACGAGGGTCCCTGTACCATCGTCATCGACACCGACGAGTGGAAAAAAAAGAAGGAGTAAAAGGAGCGTATCATGCAGGCATTTCATCTGATCGGCGCTGCGCCGTTTTATACCAACAGCTTCCTGCTCATCACCGAGGCAGGTCACGCGGTCATCATCGACCCCGCCGCCGAGGTGCAGGAGTACGATAAGATCCTGCGGGAGAAGGGCGCGGTGCTGACCCATATCCTGTGCACCCACGGCCACTACGACCATGTGGGCAGCGCGGGCGTCCTCAGCCGCGAGTGGGGCGCAAAGGTCTGGTGCGAGCCCGCTGACTGCGGCGGCACCCAGTTCTTCCCCCTGAAAGGTGCCGATTTTGGCTACGAGGAGGGCGGCAACCTCACGGTGGATGAACTGACCTTCACCGCGTGGCACACCCCCGGCCACACCCCCGGCAGCGTGGTGCTGCTGTGCAGCACGTATCTCTTCGTGGGGGATACGGTCTTTCAGGGCAGCATCGGCCGCACCGACCTTGAAGGCGGCAGCAGCCGCAAAATGGACGAGAGTCTGCGCAAGTTCGCGGCCCTGCCCATCCCCAAGGAGACCCAGCTTCTGCCCGGCCACGGGGATTTCTCTACCTACGGCGAGGAGCTGAGAACAATTTCTATATCCGAAATGCACTGCGGAACGCATAAAAAGGCGGAATAACATGAAAATTTATATCACAGGGCTGGCATCTGGGTACGAGGTCGAGCACCTTGTCCGGCTATTTTACCCCATGGCTCCCCTTACGCTGACCCCGCCGGAGGACGGCGAGGACTGCGTCTGGGCGGAACGCAGGGCGGACGGCCTCTTCGCGCGGGTGCACGAGCACGGCGGGGAGAAGGCGGCATCCGCCCCGCTGCCGGGGCCGGACGGCGAGACCGAAGCCTTTGCGCTTGCCAGCCTGACGTATGACCTGCTGCGGGCATGGACGGGCATCCGCCCGCCGTGGGGCAAGATGACCGGCGTGCGGCCGGTCCGCCTCGTCCACGACAAGCGGGCGGCGGGCTGGAGCGAAGCGGAGATCGACCGCTTCTTCCTTGACCGGTTCGACTGCTCGGAGCAGAAGTATCGGATGGCCAAGGCCATTGCCGATCTACAGGAACCCATCCTGCGCCTCGGCAGCGAGCCTAAGACCTACAGCCTTTACCTCGGCATCCCGTTCTGCCCCTCCCGGTGCAGCTATTGCAGCTTCGTGAGCTGCAACCTTGACCGGGACCGCGAGCTGGTGCAGCCCTATGTGGACTGCCTCTGCCGCGAGGTGCAGGAGATCCGGGCTCAGGCCGAAAAGGCGGGGCTGCGGCTGTGCAGCATCTACATCGGCGGCGGCACCCCCACCAGCCTCTCGGCGGACCAGCTGCGCCAGCTGATGGGCACCGTGCGGGCGAATTTTGACCTCTCCAAGGTGGTGGAGTACACCGTGGAAGCGGGCCGCCCGGACTGCACCGACGCCGAAAAGCTGGCGGTCATCAAGGAGTACGGGGCCACCCGGATCTCCATCAACCCCCAGACCTTCTCGGACGAGGTACTGGCGAACATCGGCCGGAAGCACTCGGCGCAGGACATTCTGGACTGCTACGCCGACGCCCGGCGGGCAGGCCACGACGACATCAACATGGACCTCATCGCCGGTCTGCCCGGCGACACGGTGGAGAGCTTTGAGCACAGTCTGCGGCAGGCCATTGCCCTCGACCCGGAGAACATCACCGTTCATACCCTGACCCTCAAGCGGGCTTCCCGCATCGTCATCGAGGACCAGAAGGAGAACGACTACGCCGACGTCGCCGCCATGCTGGAAAAGTGCCATCTGCTGGCCGAGGCGGGTTACCGGCCCTACTACCTCTACCGCCAGAAGAATACTCTGCAGAACCTGGAAAACGTGGGCTGGTGCAAGCCGGGCCACGAAGGGTATTACAACATCTATATCATGGAGGAAGTCCAGACCATCCTTTCCGCGGGCGCGGGCGGCAGCACCAAGCTGGTGGCCGACGGCGGAAAACGGATGCAGCGCATCTTCAACTTTAAGTATCCGACCGAATACATCCAGCGCTTTGCGGAGGTTCTGGAACGGAAAAAAAGGAGTGGCTGATTTTTATGATCACGATTTGGTCCCAAAACGTCTGGTAGAGATTGACCTGTACAACATCGCTGCCCGCAGCCCGGAGCAGCTTGCCGAAATGAGCGAGCGCAGTTACCGCCAGCGGGTGCGCTACGCGGCGGAGAAGGTCCGCTTTTCCGGCACCAAGATCGTCATGCTCACCGGCCCGTCGGCCAGCGGCAAAACCACCTCGGCGCACAAGCTGGCCGAGGAACTCGTCCGGCAGGGGACACCGGCCCATGTGGTCAGCCTCGACAACTTTTTCCGGGGCGCGGAGTTCTACCCCCGGCTGCCCGACGGCACGCTGGACTACGAGAACCCCGATACCATGGATCTGCCTCTCATCAAGCAGTGCCTGCATGAGCTGAGCGAGACGGGGAAGACCCGCCTGCCCATCTACGATTTCACGCAGGAAAAGCGCTCGGACGAGACGGAAGCCGTCGATCTGCAGGGCGGCGTCTGCATCGTGGAGGGCATCCACGCCCTCAATCCGGAGCTGACCAGCCTCGTCCCCGGCGAGGAAGTGTACCGCATCTATGCCGGACTGCGGGAGGAATACTGCATCGACGGCCGCCGGGTCATCAACACGCAGGATATCCGCCTGTGCCGCCGCACCCTGCGGGACGCCGCAGCCCGCGGCCGCAGCCCTGCCAAGACCCTTTCCATGTGGGACCGGGTGATGGACGGCGAGACGCGGTATATCAAGGGCTTCAAGACAACGGCGGACTTTTTGCTGGACACTTCCTTCACCTACGAGATGGGCCTCATCGCCCAGCTTTTGCAGAAGGTGCGCCGCCAGTTCGTGCTGGAGGGCCATAACGCCGAGCTGTGGGACGAGACGGCCCGCCGCTTCGAGCATGTGGCACCCCTGCCGCTGGACCTGCTGCCCGCCGACAGTATGCTGCGGGAGTTCTACAGCGGTGAGGTAAACTGACGACCCTTCGTCCGCCTTTTGTGCAAATGCGAAAAAACTGTTTCCAAATCCGCACGAAACTGTAAAACTTGCGGCAGATTCGTTGCAATCAGCGGTGGAGTGCGCTATAATGGGGCCATCATCCGGAAAGCACAGGAGGGGAAGACCCTCCGCTGAGAGAGGTGTCTATTATGGATTTTAATAAGCTCAAGGAAATGGGTCTGGAATACGCCGAAAAAGGCAGAAATGCAGCCATGGATCTGGCTGAGCGCGGCAAAACGCAGGCAAAGATCGTGAACGAGCAGACCAAGCTCGCCAAGGCGCAGCGCCAACTGGGTGCACTGGTCTACAGCCTCGCCAAGGGCAATGAGGAAAACCAGCCCCTCGTCGATAAGTACATCGAGATGATCGATGCCATCGAGAAGGACTTGGCCGACCTGCGTGCCAGCCTCGACACCCCGGCGGCGGAAGCTGCCGCAGAGCCGGAGGCCCCCGCTGCGGCCGAGAGCACGACCATCGAGTTCCCCATCGAGCCGGAGCAGAAAGCAGAAAAGAAGACCTGCCCCCAGTGCGGCGCTCCCGTTTCGGAGGATGCGCTGTTCTGCAACAAGTGCGGCGCACAGCTGTGACCAAAACCGGAAAATCAAAGCCCAGACCGGGCGGTGTCCCCGTGGGATGCCGCCCGTTTTTGTGCCAAAGTGTGAAAAATCTGGAAACATTTCGGGCGAATGGTCGGAAAATAGGCTTGTCCCCTTGAAAAAAGGCGGATTCTGCGATACAATAAAGCCCTAGTTTTTTGGAGCAGAAAGGAACACCACCCATGCAGGATTGGCCGGAGCGTGAGCACTATACGGCCGAGGATCTTGTCCAGATCATCCGCATCCTGCGGGACCCGGAAACGGGCTGTCCGTGGGACAAGGTGCAGACGCATCAGTCCATTCGGAAGAACTTTCTGGAGGAGACCTGCGAGGCGCTGGAAGCCATCGATGCCGACGACGCGGCCATGCTGCGGGAAGAGCTGGGTGACGTCCTGATGCAGGTGGTGTTCCACACCGTCATCGAGGAGGAGCGGGGCCGTTTCGACATGGAAAAGGTCTGCCGCGAGGTGTGCGAGAAGCTTGTCTTCCGCCACCCGAACATCTTTGCTTCCTCGGCGGCGGAAAACGCCGGAATAAATGGCTGGGATGCGCTCAAAAATAAGGAAAAGGGCCGCCCGACGCTGGCCGACGAGCTGGACACCGTCCCGGCCACCCTGCCTGCGCTGATGCGGGCTCAGAAGCTCCAAAAGCGGGCGGCGGGCCGGGGCCTTGGCGTCACGACCGCCGAGGGCGCAGCGGCTGCCCTGAAACAGGCCGAGCAGGACTGGGACGCGGCACCGGCTCCGAGCGCCGAACAGGCGGGGGAGCTGCTCTTTGCTGCCGTCAACGCCATCCGGCTGGCAGGGCTGGACGCCGAAGAGGCGCTGACCTTTGCCTCCAAGCGGTTCCGGGACGAGCTGCTGGCAGACCAAACGTGATCGAACGGGTATCAGGCCGAAACGCCTGCTCCGATAGATAGAAAATGACGAGTACAATTTTTGTGGAGGTTTACTATTATGACCAAGACTGATCTGATCGCACAGGTTGCGGCAAACACCGAGATGAGCAAGAAGAGCGCAGAACTGGCTGTCAACGCCGCATTCGACGCCCTGAGCAAGGCAATGGCAGAGGGTGAGAAGATCACCATCTCCGGCTTTGGCACCTTTGAGGTGCGCGAGCGCGCCGAGCGTCAGGGCATCAACCCCCGCACCCGCGAGCCCATCACCATCGCTGCTTCCCGCAGCATCGTGTTCAAGCCCGGCAAGTCTCTGAAGGACACCCTGTAAGTTCGATTTTTGCCGCCGGGGCCGCAGATGGTTCCGGCGGTTTTTCTTTGGAGGAACCGATGAGATTAGACAAATACCTGAAAGTTTCGCGGCTGATCAAGCGCCGCACCGTGGCAAACGAGGTGGCCGACGCGGGCCGCATCCTCATCAACGGCAAGATCGCCAAGGCCAGCCAAGCCGTCAAGGAAGGGGACATCATCGAGGTCACCTTCGGCAACCGGCCCATCAAGGTGAAGGTGCTCTCCGACATCGAGCCCCGCACCAAGGACGTGGCGCGGGAGATGTACGAAATCATTTCCGAATAAAGCGCGGCCTTTGGGAGAACCGGCACGCGCAGCATGAAGGAGAGGGCAAGCCTGTCACAGGACACATACTCGCTTCGGGATCTGCATACGCTGGATTCAGAAGGAGAACTGCGCCATGACAAAAACGACCGAAAAGACCCCCGCCGTGCCCCATGACCTGATCTTGGAGAGCCGCAACAAGCTGACCCTGACCGGGGTGAAGCGGGTGCTGCGGTGCGACGCCGACAGCGCCGCCATCGAGACGAGCAAAGGGGTGCTCCACCTTGCCGGGGCTGAGCTGAGCGTGACCAGCCTGAACCTCGAAAGCGGGGAAGTGCGGCTCACCGGCCGCATCGACGCGCTGGAGTATACCGCTGAGCGCACGCCGGGCGGCTTCCTGCGCCGTCTGCTCCGCTGATGGCTCCGGCGCTGGACATCACCCTTGTCGGCAGGAAATGGCCGCCTGTGCGGCGCTGGGGGCAGCCCTCGGCGGGGCGCGGGCCCTGTTCCCCGAAAAGGGGCGGGCTGCGTTCCTGCCGGATGTGCTGCTGGTGGGGGCGCTGCTGCTGGGGCTGCAAAGCTACGCGGCGGCCTTGAGCGCGGGCGGGGTGCTGCGGTGGTATCAGCTGGCGGCGGCGGTTCTGGCCGCAGCGGCGGTGCACAAGCTGCTGCGCGGGCCGATGCAGTTTGCCCGGAAGATGCTGTGGGCACCGGTGCATTTGCTTGCTGCCCGGCGGGCGGCTGGGCGCGCGGCACGGAAAAACCGCGCCCGTGAGCGCAAACGCGCAAAACAGGCCGCAAAAAACCCAAAAAAGAACTTGCCAAGACCACAGCGGATGTTGTATAATTCTAACGTATCAAAGTAAGAGTACAGGCGCATCGGGCCTGCTGATTTCAGGGGGCACTGAGTTATGACGAATCCCGGCCGCAAAAAACGCAAAGAAGAATACCGTGCTGCGCACGGTGTTCCGGCTGTTCTTGTACTTGCTGCTGCTCAGTATGCTGGCAGCGTACATCTCCAATCAGGTAGCCATCAGCTCCAAACGCGCAGAGCTGCAGACCCTGAACGAGCAGATCGAACAGCAGCAGACCAAAAACGAGGAGCTGCAGCGCATCCTCAGCGGCGACGCGGACGATGTGACCGAATGGGTCGCCCGTGATTCTTACAATTATGCGGCGGCCAACGAGCGCATCTTTGTGGATGTGACGGGCAACTGAGAAACGGGGCCGGACGGCTCCGGGCGGCTTTGCGGCCAACACCGGGGCAGCCACCAAAAAAGAGAGCAAGGAGTATTGAGTTTTGGCGATTGAGGTAGGGAACGTATTTGAAGGCCGTGTCACCGGCGTAAAGCCTTTCGGCGCTTTTGTTGCGCTGCCGGAGGGCCGGGTGGGCATGGTCCACATTTCTGAGGTGTCCAATGAATATGTGCAGGACATCGCAACCGTTCTGCACGACGGCGATACCGTGAAGGTGCAGGTCATCAATGTGGCACCGGACGGCAAAATTGCGCTGTCCATCAAGCGGCTGCTGCCGCCCCCCGCCGCGTCCGGCTGGCCGTGACCGCGGCCCCGCCCCGGCGGCGCACGCCCCAACGGCCCCCCGCGCGAGGGCGGTCATTTTGGCGGACAGCGGGGTGGACGCCCCCCGCGGGAAGGTGGGCGCGGCCCGGCCCGTGAGGCAGCTCCCCGTGTGTGGCAGCCCAAGGCCCCGGCCAAGAGCGACAACCTGAGCTTTGAGGATATGATGAGCCGCTTCAAGAGCCAGAGCGAAGAGAAGATGGCCGACCTCGACCACGAGACCAACAACCGCCGCGGCGGCGGTTATGCACCGCGATCCCGCCGCGGCCGCTGAAAGGAAACCCAAGAATGTCTGCAAAATTTGAACTGATTGCGCCCTGCTTCTTTGGCTGCGAGGCAACGGCGAACTTTGAGCTGCGCCGCATCGGCGCGGAAAATATCCGGGTCAGCGATGGCCGCCTGACCTTTTCCGGCGGGCCGGAGATGATCGCGGCGGCGAACCTGAACCTGCGCACGGTGGAGCGGGTGCTGCTGCTGCTCAACACCTACCCGGCTTCCACCTTCGATGAACTGTTCGACGGCGTGTATGCGATCCCGTGGGAGGAGTTCCTGCCCGCAGATGCGGCCTTCCCGGTTACCGGTTCGTCCCTGAACAGCCAGCTCACCAGCGTGCCCGCGTGCCAGAGCATCATCAAAAAGGCCGTGGTCAAGCTGCTGCTGACAAAGCACCACAACTCCGTTCTGCCGGAGACCGGCGCGGAGTATAAGATCCGCTTCATGCTGCGGAAAAATGTCTGCGAGATCATGCTGGATACCACCGGCGACGGGCTGCACAAGCGCGGCTACCGGCGCAATGCCATGGAGGCCCCCATCCGGGAGACGCTGGCGGCTACCATCGCCGACCTTGGCCGGGTCCGCCGCGACAGCCTTGTGGAAGACCCCTTCTGCGGCAGCGGCACATTGCTGATCGAAGCAGCCCAGAAAGCCATGAACATCGCCCCCGGCCTGAAGCGCCGCTTTGCCGCCGAGCGCTACAGCTTCGTGCCTGCCGCCATCTGGGCCGAGCAGCGCCAGAAGGCTCTGGCCGACTCCAAGCTGGACGTGGGCTTTGAGGCCTTCGGTTACGACATCGACCCCGCCGCCGTGGCGCTGGCCAACGCCAACGCCAAGCTGGCCGGTGTGGAAAAGCGCTGCCACTTCGAGGTGGCGGATGTGTCGGACTTCGAGGCAAAAGCCGAAGCCATCGTCCTGACGAATCCTCCCTACGGCGAGCGGATGAGCACCATCGAAGGTGCCGCCAAGCTGGCCCGGACGCTGGGCCGCCAGATGGAGGCACACCCCTGCGCGGGCGTGTATGCCATCACCGCCGATATGGAGTTCGAGAGCCACTACGGCAAGCGGGCCAACAAGCGCCGCAAGATGTACAACGGCAGATCCCCTGCCAGCTGTATATGTACTATGAGGCCCCCAAGTTTGAGCACACTGCAAAGCCGATGCCCAAGCAGGGCTTCGACGGCAAGCGCACCCATTTTGAGAAAAAATAAGCAAAAGTAATACTTTGCAGCCGCACCGGACCGAAAAGTTTGGTGCGGCTGCTGTTTTTCCGGAGCGGACGGAAGGCGAATCTTTTACAATTCGTCAGTTGAATAACGTGACGAAAAAGGGTATACTTGTACCACTGTAAGAATGTGCAGCACTTTGGCTGCGGGAAAGGGAGAACGGCAATGGAAGGACGCATGAGACCCTATCTTCCGGAGCTTACCATCCGCGATTACAATACCTATTTATGGTATCTGCGGGGGGTGCGCTGGCAGATGTACCGGAGCTACGGGCTCTACTCGTGCCGGCTGCAGCAGCACAATGGCGTTCTGTTCGCCCTCTTGGCGGACAGCTTGGCGGGCCGCCCCGCCACCTGCAAGGCCCAGCGGCTGCCCGGCACCCTCTGCCGCAAGCAGATGATGTGCCAGACGCAGGGCATCCGGCTGGCGGCACAGGTGGAAGTCATGCTGGGGTGGCATAAACTGCAGGACCGCCGGTGGGACGAGCTGCCCCTCCGGGGTCGGCTGCGCCGCGCCGTGGACCCGCGCCCTTCTGCGCGGAGCCTATGAAAAGGCAGTCAAGGAAAATCCTGCGCTGGAACGCTTGTTCGGGCAGGAACAGGAACAGGCGGTGGTCCAGATGAACCTGAACGCCAACAACTACACCGTCGCCGCCGAACCTATGAGCAACATCTACGGCGCGCTCTACTCCACCCTCGCCACCGATGACCCCGGCCAGCGCAAGAGTATGCGCTACATCGGCAGCTGCATCGGCCGGGTGTTCTATCTGCTGGAAAAGGCTGCCCGCGTGGAGGACGACCGCAAGGTGGGCCGCTACAACGTCTTTCTGGTCAACGGCATCAACGGAAAGGAAGAGGCGCTGGAAAATGCGCGGCGTCAGGCGCTGGCCGCAGCAAACGACCTTGTCCGTGCCTACAGTATGTTAGATGTAAAGTTGAACAAATCGCTCATCGACAACATCATGATCCTCGGTCTGCGCCACGCGGTCGATCCGCTGGACGCCGGGAACCAGCCGGTGCGTTGGGAGCTGCCGTGAAGGGCCGCAAAAGCTGGGCCATGGCCTACTGCGGCATGGCAGCGGCCCTCTGCGTGGCGCTGATGCTGCTGGGGGCGGTGGTGCCGGTGCTGATGTTCATCGCGCCCGCCGTGGCAAGTCTGCTGATTGCGACGGTCTGTATGGAGTGCGGGATGAAGATGGCGCTGACGGCCTACGGCGCGGTGAGTCTGCTCAGTCTGCTCTTCGTGCCGGACAAGGAAGTGGCCCTCGTCTTCGTCTTCCTGCTGGGATACTATCCGCTGGTCAAACCGAAGCTGGAGCGCATCCGCCCCAAGCTCCTGCGGGGGACGTGCAAGCTGCTGCTCTGCAACGGGGCCGTGCTGGCCATGTATGGGCTGGTGCTGCTGCTGGTCCCGGCGGGCAGCATCTCGCAGGAGCTGCGCACCACGGCGCTGGCGGTCTCGCTGGCGACGCTGGCCATGGGCAATGTGGCTTTTTTGCTGTATGACCGCGCGATCCATAATTTATTGCAGCTCTACCGCCTCGTCTGGCAGCCGAAGCTGCATAAGATGCTGGGGAAGTAACTCCTTCCGTCATTGCTGCGCAATGCCGCCTCCCTCTGAGAGGGAGGCTTTTAAAAGGCCCCCTCTTGAGGGGGCTGACGCGGCATAGCCGCGGCTGGGGGAGTTGAATTTACTTGAAAGAAGGAATGCTGCCTTTCGTTGACGCCAAGCGCCGGGCCACGCGGGTGACAGCCGCGAGGGTGACGAGGAGAGGAATCATCGAAAGTTTCGGCGGATGTTCCTCCGGTTGAAGGCTAGACCAGCCGCAGAGAAGGGCAAAAAACGGCAGTGATACCGCAACAGATCCCCGAACGAAAGCCATACAAAAACATAAAATGAACTAGGAAAGCTGACAGCCGCACTGTGCGCATTCTGCGCCGGGCTGTCGGTCTGGAGGTATTTTGTATGTGTGGCATTGTTGGTTATGTGGGCAAGCGCAACGCGCAGAATGTTCTGCTGGACGGCTTGGAGAAGCTGGAATACCGCGGGTATGACTCCGCCGGCGTCGCATTGGCGCTGGAGGGCGGCATCCGGGTGGTCAAGAGCAAGGGCCGCCTTGCCGAGCTGCGGAAAAAGCTGGAGCTTCAGGCGCTGGCCGAAAGCCGCTGCGGCATCGGGCACACCCGCTGGGCCACCCATGGCGAGCCCAGCGACGTGAACAGCCACCCCCACTCCACCCCGCGAGTGAGCATCGTCCACAACGGCATCATTGAAAATTACGGCATCCTGAAAGAGCGGCTCATGGCGAAGGGCTACACCTTCGAGAGCGAGACGGATACGGAAGTGCTCGTCAAACTCATCGACAACTGCTATGAGGGCGAACCGCTGAAAGCGCTCCACGAAGCGCTGGGCATGGTGCGGGGCAGCTACGCGCTGGCCGTGCTGTTCAAGGACTACCCGGACACTATCTTTGCGGTCAAGCGGGAAAGCCCGCTCATCGTGGGCTGGGGTGAGGGCGAAAACTTTGTGGCGTCGGATATCCCGGCTCTGCTGAAGTATACTCGGAAGTACAGCGTCCTCGAAGAGGGCGATCTGGCCGTGGTGACCGCTGGGAACATCCAATTCTACAACGAGTTCGCTGAGCCGGTGGAGCGGGAAGTGCTGACCGCCGACTGGGACATGGAAGCGGCTGAAAAGGGCGGCTACCCGCACTTTATGCTCAAGGAGATCAACGAGCAGCCCGCCGCGATCACGGCGACGGTCAGCCCCCGCGTGGAGAACGGTCTGCCGGATCTGCGCATTCCGGAATTGTCGGACGAGATGCTGCGGGGCATCGGCACCATCCATCTGGTCGCCTGCGGCACCGCCATGCACGCGGGCATGGTGGGCAAGGCGGCCATCGAAGCGCTGGCCCGCGTCCCCGCCGAGGTGGACATCGCCAGCGAGTTCCGCTACCGGAACCCGATCCTGCGGCCCAACGATCTGGTCATCATCATCAGCCAGTCAGGCGAGACCAGCGACACGCTGGCCGCCCTCCGCCTCGCCAAGAGCCGGGGCGTGCCGGTGCTGGCTATCGTCAACGTGGTGGGCAGCTCCATCGCCCGCGCAGCGGACTACGTCCTCTACACCTACGCCGGCCCGGAGATCGCCGTGGCGTCCACCAAAGCCTACACGGTGCAGATGTGCGTGCTTTACCTGTTTGCCTTCCGGCTGGCGCTGGCCCGCGGGGAGCAGACGGAAGCTGAGATCCGCCGCCTGACCGCCGAGCTGCTCCGCGCCAGCGAGGTCATCAAGCCCCGTCTGGCCGACTGTGAGCAGATCAAGTACCTCGCCAGCCGGTTCGTCAACACCCAGAGCTGCTTCTTCATCGGGCGCGGGTTCGACTACGCCCTCTCGCTGGAAGGCAGCCTGAAGCTCAAGGAGATCAGCTACGTCCACTCGGACGCCTATGCTGCCGGTGAGCTCAAGCACGGCACCATCAGCCTCATCACCGACGGTGTGCCGGTCATCGCGCTGGCCACCCAGAAGCAGGTGTACGAGAAGACCATCTCCAACGCCAAGGAGACCAAGAGCCGGGGCGCAAAGGTCCTGCTCTTCACGACGAAGGATGCCGTAGTGCCTGAGGGCGTGGCGGATTATATCGTCCGGCTGGACGAGTACGAAGACCTGCTGATGCCGCTGCAGCTCATCGTGCCGTTGCAGCTCTTTGCCTACTATATGGCGGTCCTGCGCGGCTGCGACGTCGATAAGCCCCGCAACCTTGCCAAGAGCGTGACGGTGGAATAAGGATAAGAATACAGCGCCCGGAAGGCGGCAGAACCTTCCGGGCGCTGTTTGCATGTCTGCGTTTGCCTCAGCCGAGGGCGACATCCAGAAAGAAAAATTTTCGGGGATGCCACGGAAGCAGAAGCACTGCTTTTTGAAACTTCCCAGCCAAATGCTTGACAAACTCGGAAAAAAGAGGTAAACTAATCAAGTCATCCGACATACATTCATCAATATGGGCCTATAGCTCAGTTGGGAGCCCATGCGGTCCTTAAACAATCTGGAGTTATATACCACGCGCCCCCAAGCGGTTTTTGGGGGCTTAAATATGGGCTCGTAGCTCAGTTGGGAGTGCAAGCGTATCGCTTTTGTGCCCCACAGAGTTGTGGGCATTCAAATGGGGAGTATGTCGGTTGGTCGCCCAACCGCGTCACGCCCCTAAATATGGGCCTATAGCTCAGCTGGGAGAGCGTTCGGTTCGCATCCGAGAGGTCAAGGGTTCGAATCCCTCTAGGTCCACCAATTTGCCGCATCGTTTTGTACGATGCGGCGTTTTTTATGCCTAAAAAACTTTGGCAGACCGTGCCGGGCTCCGAACCCTGAAGTCGGATGCGAACCGGGTGGGGTCATCAATGTACTTTTTGAAAATCCATCGGTTTCACGCTTCTTTCTTTGCATTTTGCAGAGTTCTGCGGGCAAGTGCATCGCTTTTATGCCCCCTTCTCGGAAATTCCTTCAAAAATTTCCGCACCGTCGTAGGTTGACACAGCCTTGAGCTGCTCCACTTGGTTGAAGCTGGCGTTCAGCGTAATCGAGATCTCATAGTCTTTTCGGACGCGAATCTCCTTAATGAACTGCTGCAAAATGGCGCGGCGTTCATCGTGGTTGGCGGTGTCGTAAACATCCGCCCATGTAAACAGCTCGTTGCAGATGTAGTTACTACGCTTTGCTGTTTTGGTGGCTTCTTCGTATTCATCCTGTGCCTGCACGAGCTGCTTTTCCAGAGTTTCCAGAGCCTCTCTTGCCTCGGCTACCAGTGTGCCGAGCAGTTCTTTGTCCAAGGCACTTACGCCCCGGATGACCAGAATGGTTTCGGCTTTCAGGTCGTCCAGCTCTTTCTGCTTGGCTTCCAAATCTTTCTGGATTTTCTTGATTTTCTTCTGGATGCGGGCGGCATCGTTAGTCTTGACCGATTCCAGCAGCTTCTTCCGGGAAACCTCCCGGAACTGCGCGAAGATCTGCCGGACAACTTCTTCCACAATGGAATCCAGCTTAGAAACACCATAGCCGGACTGCCCATCGCAGTCACCCGGATGCCGGATCTTATAAAAGCAGCTATACCGGGGCCGGACTTCTTTCACCGTATGCCCATCGGCATAGGTGTGTGTCCGCCCGCTGCTGGTCAGGCTCAAGCGGTTGCCGCAGTGACCGCAGTAAACCAGCCCGGTCAAAAGGGCTTTGGAGCTGGTGCCCAGTGAAGCGCAGCCGCGCTCACAGGTGCGTGCCTGCCGCAATTCCTGTGCCTGCTCGAACAGTTCTGGTTCGATGATGCGGAGTTGTGGGCACTCGGTTTCCACTGCACCGTTGATGAGGTACCCCGTGTATCCTTTGTTCTTGATCATCCGAACGATGCTGGTGTTGGGGATATTTTTGTTGTTCCGTCCTACGACTCCCTGTTCATAAAGATAGTGGCTCAACTTCTGTGCGCCGTAGCCCTCGTAAACGTACTTGTGGAAAATCAGCCGGACGATCTCAGCTTCCGCTTCATCAATCACAAGGTCGCAGACTTCCTGATTCTTCTTGTTCACCCGACCAAGGCGGACACGCTTGTAGCCAAAAGCCACGGTGCCGCCTGTATAGTGGCCTTCCCCGGTGAGCTGTTCCAGCCTTGTCCGGGTACGGACAGAGGTTTTCAGACTTTCGCCGGATGCCTGCCAGTAGCGGATGTAGTTCATCAGCTTGTCCACATGGGTGTCAAATCGCTGCTGTCCCTCGTTCACGCTCCAGACTTCGATGCCCTGCTTCGTGAACCACTCTACGATAAAGGGCGTTTCATCGTCACGGCGGCCTAGGCGGTCAAACATGAACACCAGCAGAATGTCAACTTGCCTTCCTTCCATCGCAGCCTGCTGTATCTTCTGGAGTTCATCACGGTCTTTGGCAGACTTCTTAAAGCCGGAAACTCCTTTCTCGGAAAACTCCTTGACGATCTCCCAGCCCTGACTTTCTGCAAAGTTGCGGCAGGCTTCTTTCTGCATGGGGATGTCGTCTTTCTCGACCTGTCCCTTTGTCGAAACACGGTATAAGGTATAGACACGTTTTTTCATTTCAATCTCTCTTTCTTTGGGTGAGAAAGGAAAAATCAAACGTGTTTCGTCCATATTTTGTTTTCAAGGTTCAGTTCGATTTTATCTTATCTCACGCATTCAAGGAACACAAGGATGTCAGACAGAGGTGTGCCCTGCCGTGCGCAGGATGGTGGTTTGCAGCAGCTTCTGGATCGCATCCAGACAGTCCGTATCCGCAGACGCATAGGTGATCTTGACCTTGCAGCCTTTGACAGAAAGAGTTTCCGATTTAGCGGTGGTATCGCAGATAGCGTTCATAGGCCTCCTTTCTCCATACCCATTCGTTCAGATCAAGCTGATAGAGCAGCGCATAATTGAGCCGAATGAGTTCCGGGATGCTCAACCGCCCCATCGGGCGGATCAGCCGTCCCTTGCTGATGGTCTGGACAGATTCTGCCAAGATCATAGAGGGCTGCAAAAAGCCCGATTACCGTCCACAAGAACGTGGGCTTGGTGATCGGGCTTCTTTGCAGTATTGGATGTAACAGGCGCAACAATGAGGTCGGGCGAATAGCAGTTTGCGGTGTTGTTCTGCACCACGACCACAGGGCGGATACCGCCCTGCTCGGAGCCAAGGTGCGGCTCCAGATTGGCGTAGTAAATATCACCGCGCAGAAACTTTCGGTTGACTGGGATCATGTTCATCACCGCTTGCAGGGCAAATTGTGGGTACGGCCAGCACCGTTGTAGATGGACAGGATCTGTTTCATGTGGCGGTCTGCCACATTGCCAGTGTCGTTTTGTGCCAACCGGGTGATGGTCTTGGGATGCACTGTGCGCAGCCGGAGAATCAGCCGTTCCCGGCTGTATTCGCCCTGATACAGAGCCAGAAAACGAGCCATGCCATGCAGGATGCCAGACAGGAACGAATCCGAATCGCCACCCCAAGCGTCTACGAGAACGCTCAGCATTTCATGGTAAAGTGATGCACCGTAGCTCTTGTAGATGTAGTAAGCCGAGCGGATGCAGTAGATTTTCCACGGGGCACGAATCCCATCCAGCGCAAAGCGTACACCGGTATTTTCCGTTACGGCGGCAAAGTCGCAGGCGTTTTCTTCGTGTGCCACCAGTTTGGCACGAAGCTGTTCACCCGCGGTCAGTTCGCTGGAAATGCCTGTCTGCACAGCAAACAGCAGAGCTTCATGCTCTTTAGAAAGGCCGTAGAAGACCTTGCAGCGAATCGGGAGGTCACGCCCACCGTTGCACGTTTTCCGTGCCTCAATGGTGTTCTGACCATCAAAAACGAAGTAGCGGCCATCAGCTGACCTTCGGCTCATTGGCGATGTACTCCGAAAAGTTGGCTGCAATTTTTGCAACCTTGCCCATGCGGAGCAGCCGCTGATATTCGGCGCAGGGGTTCAGCAGAACGCTGTCAACGTACCGCACCTCGAAGTTGCACTCCGGCAGGCTGGAAAGGTTCAGGTTAGAAAGCATCATAGCGTTTTCTCCTTTACAGTCAAAAGATACTGTATCGTATCTTCTATTAGGTCGTGAATGGTCTTGCGGCAGTGGGAATCCTCAAAAACATCCCGGTATTCTTTGAAAATCGTATTCCAGCGGCGAATAAAGTCCTCTTTGGCACCCTGTACCTCGCACATCATCAGGGAGCCGTTTGCAACGGCCCGTTCCTGATAGCGATTGTCGATGGATGCTTTCAGAGAAGTTTTTTCTTCGGCAGTAAGCTGGCGTTGATGCCCTTGGATGCTTTTGCTGATTTCAGAAAGTGTTTGTTTTGAAGAAGATGTTTCGGCTTTTCGGGGCTGACGTTCCTGCTTTGGCTTCCGCAATTCTGCAAGCGCAGCAGGAATTTCTACCGTTGGCGTTTTTGCCAAGGCGGTGATTTCTGCATCCGTTGCCTTGATGCGCCCGGTCAGGATTTCTTCTCTTGCACCGGGGACTGCATCTTCCGCTGCGTCCACGCCTTTGGCATATTTTTCTGCTCGCTTTACGGTAGCCGCCCCAACGCCGTTTTGTGCGGCAATGCGCTCACAGGTGGAGAGCTGCTTTGCCCTCAATGGATCATTTTGAACCATTGAGGTGAACCGTCCGTTCTCATCGTGTGCCCGCTCTTTGGAGCCGCCCCGTGCCAGCTTTTCGGATTCATACAGCTTGCCCATCAGAAACTTCTTCCGTTCCGGGTCGAGATTTCTGCGTCCAAGCTGGTTCTGGCAGATCCATGAGAGAGCTGCGTAACGGTTATCCAGTTCGATCTCCTGTATCTGGTAGGCGATGAACGGATGCTTCCGCAGGATGCGGTAGCGGGTGTGTCCATCCAAAATAAAACCGTTCCAGATGATAAGCGGATTCAGCAGCCGCCCCTCATGGAGAATGTTCTGCTCAAGCTGTTGTTCTTCTTCAAAATTCAGGGGTGGAATCTTGCCCTGAAACTCCGGGTCGATTTTAAGCGCATTCAGATTCATCATCGAAATGGCCTCGCTTCACATACTGCCCAGCGTTCTTGTCGGGCTGCACATAATAATCGAAACCATAGCGAATCTGGCAGTAGGTGCAGACATCCTTGATCTTCTGCTTAGGGTCTGCGCGCCGGACGCGAACGCCCTTTGCCCCCTGAAAGGAATCCAGACAAATCGGGCAGAGGGTAGTCAAGCTGGCTTCGTCTACGCAGTTGTTATAAAATCGACTCATATAGATTTCCTCCATATCGGTATTTTGATGGGAAATGTAAAACCACCAGCCAAGAAATCCTCAACTGGTGGTTTGAAAAATACTGTTTTTCTCCTATTTGTCCTCGACACCCCGGGAGGTGGGAACTTTTCGGCGGCGGATTTGCACCGCTCCATTGGCATCTCAGCCACCCCGTCTGCTTTCTGACCGGGCCGCGAATTACGGAAGTATCATTGTCTGGAAGTACCGAAAGCTGCTTCTTCAATTTTCAAGGTACACGGTACAGTTTCGGACTTTTCGCCCCCCTGTGAGGGGGCTGCCCTTGCTGTGACCATAGTGTACTTGAAAACTGAAGTTCTCGTTAGGAACCAGTAGTTCCGGTTTTGCCATTTTCACCGGAACCAATCGTTCCGGTTTACAACAGTAAAGCGTTTGATCAAGCAGATTCGCCCAGCATTTCCAGCATAACAAGAATCCGCCGCTGCATTTCTTTCAGTTCTTTGCGGAGCATTTGCAGCTGATCTTGCAGTTCCTGCTCCCGCTGGGACGCAGACACACCTAAGACGATGTAGTCCAGCGAGGAGCCAAATCGCTCCCGCAGCTCCACAAAGAGGTCGACAGACGGAACTTTCTCACCCTTCTCCAGATTTCTCATGTAGCGGTCACTGATGTTCAGGTCGATGGCAAGCTGTTCTTGTGTCACTTCACGGTCTTTTCGGAGGTTTTGGATTCGTTCACCCGTTGCAGCAGGATCATAATACATCACTCCCTCCGTTTCTTCCGCCGGGAGTGGGCGGAGCTTCATCTCCCATGCCGGATACGGCCAGCACATGATTTTTCACCAACATGAAAATACGGTCGGCATCAGCACTATGATTTTTGGTGCGCTTTTTGACGTTGGAAACTTCCAGCAATCGAGACAGTCGGAAGTACCATGTGGTCATCTTGAACCACGGAAGCAAATAGGTCGATTTCATTATCAATAATCCTCCAGTTATTTTACGGAATATGAGCATTCGGACAAAAAGGATCGTGGTGGCCCACGACACATTGCCCTTAAAAGCGCAAAAACGCCAGCCTCCCACAGTGGGAAGCTGGCGCAATATTGCACATCGGCATGATTATGGGTGGTGAAGTAGAACAATTGTGCCGGTTTGTTGGCATTCTGGTCTACGGCAGCAGACAGGCTTTTTTTTGATGCGTTACCCCAATAAAAAATCACAGTTACCTCCACAAACGGCAACTGTGATCGAATAGCGCGTGAAATCGCCCGGACGAGTTACCGTTTTTTATAACTCGACCGGGAAACGCAAAAATCGGCATTATACTTCCTGCTCACAGGAAATACAAGGTTATACCGCGTCATTCACCAGAACGATACAATACTATTGAGGTGAATGATGATGCCGAATTCTGACTTGAAGGTACTTGGAGAAAAGGTTCGCACGGAGCGCAAGCTGGCAGGTTTAACACAAGAACAACTTGCTGAACGCTGCCATGTTTCAACGAAGCATATCGCCAACATTGAAAAAGGCAGCATGAATCCATCTTACGAAATTCTTTTGGCGATTGCTCGTGTTTTGCCGGTTTCGCTTGATGCACTGATTACTCCGGGGATGGACAAGACGGAGATAGAATTAAAAGAGTTCAATCGAATCTATCTTTCCTGTCCAGAAGCGGTGAGAGAGACCTTAATGGATTCGACCCGCACACTGGCAAAGCACCTGACAGAGTTTTACAGTAAAATTGAAAATCCCTGAAAATGTTTTGCTTGTGGTACAGTATAGCATATTTTTCAAAGTCACTATACCAAAACGAACCCAAAAGCAAACCAATTTTATACCAATTCAGTCGATTCCCAAGCTGACCTGAATCTCTGTTTCCAAATCATTTGCCAATGCCGTATATAGTTCTTGTGGTGTGCGGCAAAGAATTGCATTGAAATTGATAGGGTCGCCCTCATTGAAAAGCCTTACATATCCCCAGCGGCATGGAACAACGTCCAAATAGGTCGCAGACTCTAAAAAGCTATGGAATTGGGTCAATACTTCTTCAAATGTTCGCATGGTTCGACCTCCTGAATTAAGTTATCTCTATTTTAGAATATTCTTGGTCATCTATGCAAGGATGCCGATTTTGTACAGCACAGAAAACGATAAAAGCCATACCGAAGAATCCTACTAGGATCTCACGGTATGGCTTTTTATTACAGATTGCGATTCAATCGCACCGATTCCGATGATGGGACAAATTGATATCCAATGTTGGAAACCGTTTTAATATAACGGGGGTGATCTTTGTCATCCTCTATTTTCTGGCGGATTCGACCGATCGTGCTGGTGACGGCTCTCAAATAGCTTTCGCTGTCCTTATGCCAGACTGCTTCAAAGATCTGCTCCTTTGTAAACAGTTTGCCCGGATGCTGTGCCATCAAACTCAAAACACCGTATTCATAACGACTCATGTACACCTCCGTTCCGTGTTTGAAAACACGGTGGTGTTCCAAGTTGATTTCCAGATCGGGACGGCTCAGAGCGTCTGTGGGATTTCGCATCAAATCGAACCATTCAAAAATCGTCTGCTCTTGCGGTGGGCAGTGATCCTTCGTGATGCGAACAACAACTTCAATTTTTTACAATAGACAATCCTCCCCCAAAGCCAAATCTATATCACTCGATATGGAAAATCGGGTGTAGCTCGCATTTCCGCATTGACCGTGCACTACGATGCCGTGTACTTTAGCCGCCGTCATTTTTGGAATCCCGAAAGTTCAGAGCTGCCATCAGGCATCCAAACGCAGCCGCCCAGAGAAGGCCGGTATAGAGCCATACTTGGAGAATGGCGAAAATCCCCTGCGATCAGCAGCAGGATGCCGGCCGTTAACAGCAGACGTGCCGATAACTGCTCCATCTTAGGTATCCCTTTCTGTGCGAAGATAGTGCTGCACCCGGTGGACGTCCTCGGAACGAACTGCAATGTACCACAAGGATTGAGTCACTGCTCCGGTAGGCATTGGTGTATTCAGCGGCACCAGAAGCAGTGCCGCCCGCACCTTGTGGGGAATATTGTTTTCCGCCATACGACGGCTTTTTTTTTTCTTTTGCCGTCGCTCGGCAGATACTTCTTATTTAATACTTTTCTTAAACAATAACCATGTGCTGATGAAGTAGCAAATCAATAGCAAAGCAAGAATGCTTACCGTCGTACCGATTTGTGACATCAATGCGCCGAAACCAATATAGGCAGAGATTTCTGCGGAGATCGTTTGAATAAAATAAATTATGACCATTGTGGACACGATGATGGCGACAACGATTGGCAGTCCAAACCAGATGCCTAATTGTTTCAATACCAGTTTACCTATGTGAGTATCCTCCACACCCAATTTGCGAAGTACCGAGAAGCGATATTTATATTGGCTCGCATCCAAAAGTTGCTGTAAAGATAACACCGTAAGACAAATTACCATCAGCACAACAGCTGCATAGAGCATAGACGCCTGTAAAACAAAATTACTTGCTTTTTGTGGTATTGACTTGTAGGGTACTCAAGCGAATGGCATAACTGACGCCGGTATCGGTTATTTCTGGATACTTGGCTGAAAAAGCCTGTTCTAAGGCACGGGCATTTTCATAGGAAATGCTTTCCGTCGTCATGATATAACGGTTCCGAATCACCGGGAGTAGGTTTTCACAGATACTATCTGGAAATACATAGAGTACATCCGTATAAGAGTTATAGGCCGTTTCTCCAATTGCTTCCTCGTAAAAAGAATGTTCAGAAAGTGTAAGTTCCCCTGCGTCTGTCAGAATGCTGCTATGCTCTTTCAAAAAGCTATCCCGTTCTTCGTTCGTTGCAATAGATTGCCACTGTGTTGTGAACTCGTCCTCTGATAAAGTGATCGGCTCATATCCCAGCATTTTGCGAATGGTGTTGTAATCACTTAAAGAAATTGCCACAACAGGAAAGTCGTATTTCATCCGGTTATGAAAATCGTCCTTGCTCGGCAGATAAAGAGAAAAGGTGCAATCATAGTCAGTTTCAATCCCATGTTCTGATAGAAAATCCGTTACAAGTTCGTAATTGTCATCGGGCAGGTTTTCTTCGTCGTATACATCGTTATAACGAGAGGAAATCTGCACATCGTACATAGAACGTATATCAAGATAGCCGGAAGCCCATCCCACCAGAATGGGGGCTGCAATAAACATAAAAATTGCAAGCACTAAGGTTACACAGATCAGCGTCATAGTCTTGCTGGTAGTATTCAGTTTGGATGTAATCTGCCCAAAAAGAACAGATTTTCGCCCTTGTACCTGTGTTCCGGGGCCTTTGCTTTCCATGCAACAATAAAGCTGCTGCTACGGTCAGGATCGTTCCACTCTGTTTTATTCTTATCAGTCTTATTTGCTTGCGGTTTTGGCTGCTCCAGAATTGCGCTTTCAGCAGCACCAGAATTGCTGTTTGGGCAATTCTGTACTTGCGCTTTTGGCAAGCCGGAGGAAAAGTCCTTGACGTAGATCAGGCTAGGTCTGCCCAGACCACGGCGCTTGCGCTCGATGAGGTCCATGTCCTCCAGTTCCCGGAACAGCTTGACCGCCTTATGCTCGGCGCAGCAGAGGGATTCCTGCACTTCCCGGACGGTGTAGATGATATACACCCGACCTTGCTCGTCCAGCCAGCCGTTCTTTGCAGACAGGCTCATGCGGTCCAGCAGGATGCCGTACAGCGTTCGGGCATCGGTGGAGAGCTGCCGGAAACGGTGGTCTTGGAACAGTGCCTTTGGGATGCGGAAATAGGAGAACAATTCGCCCGACTGACCATAGAAGTAGTCGTAACTCATGGTATTAACGGATCATCAACTCACGGTCTGCGGCACCTTTCATATACAGGGCTTCTGCAATGTCACATTCTGCCAATATGACTGCGGATTCCAAATCAAGGTACTTGCGTTTCTGCTCATCGTTCAGCATCCGAAAGAATTCTCGTTCGATTGCATCACGCTTACTTGCTGTCTGTTGGTAGCGCGGTGTTTTCAACAGTTCCTCCCATTCGGATTGTACGGCTTTGTTAAAATAGTGCAGCATAAAGTCTTTATCCATAGGCATCCTCCTTTTGAAATGTGTTGTGGATAAAAATAAAAGCGCAGCTTCCATTCATTCAAAGTTGAAGTTGCGCTTTTACGATACATCGTATTTTATCGCGAATTGAGATGCGATACATCTGAACCCCATGTGAGTTACATCTCAAGGGCCTGTAGCTCACTTGTCCGCCAACCATATTACGCCCCAAACAGCTTCATCTTGAAAATCAGCGGCTTGGAGACCATATTTGTGACCAAGAAAGGTAGTTTAAATGGCAGAACATTTTATATGGACGAATATACGTTGATTTTTTTCTTCTCTCGCAGTGCATAAGGTGTGCACAAAAGCGATATTGCTGGGAGAGCGTTCGGTTCGCATCCGAGAGGTCAAGGGTTCGAATCCCTCTAGGTCCACTTTTAGCAGCAGCGTAATTTTAACGCTGCTGCTTTTCTTTTGTATACACATAAGTCACGCACTGGCTTTGGGACCTAGAGGGATTCGAACAGCACGGCCCTGCCGCAGGCAGGGTAAGCAATCAGCTAACGCAACTCGTCGCTGTTGCTTAGTGCGCGGGTCCCGACCAGTAGGAATGTCTACCGGGGACGCTGCTGCTGCCGTATCCCGGCAGGACATTTTTTGCTAGTTTTTCGTTTCAACGCACTGTCTTAGAACATCACAGAACGCCATATCATCATCTACAGCAGCGATTGCAGCGTTGATCAAAGTTTCACGGTCAGTATTGCCCCAGTTGATGTGCAAACCGTATTCTAACGCCATGCAGCGAATCAGTTCACGGGTGCTGCGGCCATTTCCCTCGCGGAAAGGATGGATGATGTTCAGCTCTGCCATCGTCTGCGACAGATTTCGAATCTGCTTTTCTTTATCCTGTTCGGCAAGCAGCTTCTTGGAGTGAATGTTTTTGAACACCCGCTCCAATTCTCGGTCAATCAGGTCTGGCGGGTAGAACATCGTGTTGCCCTTGCTGATTTGTTCTTTGCGGATGTGCCCTGCAAAGGGATACACATCTTCAAAAAGGAAGCGATGAATCCGAAACAGGTGCGTTTTGGTAAACCGTCCCTTGATTGGCTCCTGCAACAGAGCCATCTGCTTGACTGCTGTAAATTCTTCTTCGGCCTGTTTGAGTTCGGCTTTATCATGAATGTCCAACTTGTTGATCAGAACATCCGTATCAGGATAGCAGTACATAGACTGCACTGTGGTGTAGACATCATACTTTGAGAACATAATCAGCCCTTCTTCGCGTACTTTGCGCGCAGTTCATTCACGACCTGCTGATAGCTGGCTTGACCGCTGCCAATGCGGTCAAGGTTGCTGCGCGTATCTTTGCTGATGGTCATGCCTTCAATGGCAAAGGTTCCATACACATTGCGGAGGTTGCTCTTGTGTTGGGCAGGGGTAGTATACTTGACGCTCATGGTTTGGCCTCCTTCTGATCTACATAATACTATATAAAGTTTATCGTGTATGCGTACTCTTGTCAATCTATAACTTGTTGTCAAACATAAAAAGCGCATCTTCCAGTCGTTGAGAGCGGAAGTCGCGCTTTTACGTTATATCGTATTTTGTTGTGAATCAGGATGCGATACATCTGAACCCCAAGTGAGCTACATCTCAAGGGCCTGTAGCTCACTTGTCCGCCAACCATATTACACCCCAAATCGCTTCATCCTGAAAATCAGCGGCTTGGAGACCATACTTGCGACCGAGAAAGGTCGTTGGGATGGCAGGTCGTTTTATATGGACGAATATACGTTGATTTTTCTTTTCTCGCAGTGCATAAGGTGTGCACAAAAGCGATATTGCTGGGAGAGCGTTCGGTTCGCATCCCTCTAGGTCCACCAATTTGCCGCATCGTTTTGTACGATGCGGTGTTTTTTATGTCCAAAAACCTTTGGCAGACCGTGCCGGGCTCCGAACCCTGAAGTCGGATGCGAACCGGGCGGGGTCATCCATGTACTTTTTGAAAATCCATTGCTTTCACGTCTCTTTCTTTGCATTTTGCAGAGCGCTGCGGGCAATCGCATCACTTTATGCCCCCTTCTCGGAAATTTCTTCAAAAATTTCCGCACCATCGTAGGTTGACACAGCCTTGAGCTGTTCCACTTGGTTGAAGCTGGCGTTCAGCGTAATCGAGATTTCATATAAAAATAGAGGGAGCTGTAAGCTTTGTACTGAACGTAGGCGGTGCAAAGTATCGCAGTAAACCCCGTAAGGCAACATAAAAAAGACACCGGAGGCTTTGCATCAGCTTCCGGTGTTTTTTTATGCGCCGCCGGGCTATCTTTTGCTGCACGGTTATGCTACAATAGAAAAAAACGCGAATTGCAGGAGGAATTATGGATTTTTACGGAACCATCGGCCCTGCCTGTGCCGATGTAAAGCTTTTTGCAGCAGATGGTGGAAGCCGGCATGACCGGCATCCGCATGAATCTTTCTCACGGGCCGCTGGCAGCGCACGCGGACTGGCTGGCGCTGCTGCGCAAAGCCGGGGTCAAAAAGCTGCTCATTGATTTGCAGGGGCCGGAATTGCGCATTGGTCGTCTGCCGCAGCCGCTGTCCCTTACCGCCGGGCAGACCGTGCGTCTGGGCGCGCAGGGCATCCACTGCCCTGCCGCGCTGGTGCACAGCGTGCAGCCCGGGCAGACGCTGCTGCTGGATGACGGCAAGCTGCTGGCACGGGTGGACACCGCAGAGCCGGAAGCACTCGTGTGCACCGTAGTGCGGGGCGGGGTGCTACAAAGCCGCAAAAGTCTGGCCGCACCGGGGACGGATATCCAGATGCCCACCCTGACCGCCGAGGACAAGGAGAACCTTGCCATCGCCGCCAATTGCGGCGTTACGGGGGTCATGCTGCCCTTTGTGCGCGGCGCTGAGGATATCCGCAGCCTGCGGCAGGCGCTGGCAGAGGCCGGTGCGCCGCAGCTGAAGATCCTTGCCAAAATTGAAAACCTTGCGGGCGTGCAGGCGCTGCCGGAGTTTTTGCCGCTGGTGGACGAGGTGGTCATTGCCCGGGGCGACCTTGGCAACGCGATGCCCCTGTGGGAGCTGCCCCGCTGCCAGAAACGGCTTTCTGCCGCCTGCCGGGCAGCCGGGGTGCCCTTTATGGTGGTGACCCAGATGCTGGACAGCATGCACACCCGGGCTGTACCCACCCGCGCCGAGGTGAGCGACATCTACAATGCCGTACTGGACGGCGCATCCAGCCTGATGCTCACCGGCGAGACCGCCGCCGGGCAGTATCCGGTGCAGGCCATGGAGTATCTGGTGCGCACCGCCCGCACGGCGATGTGACAGGCGCAGACGGCGCTGCTTTTGCCGGATTCATCCCCGGGCGTCCTGCCGGGTGGTGTGGAAGTACTCCCTGGGGGTCATGCCGTACTCCTTTTTGAAGGCGCGGAAAAAGTGGTTGTAACCGCCAAAGCCGCTGGTCTTGTACACCTCGGTGATGGGCAGCCCCTGCTCGATGAGGGTGCAGCAGCGGTCCAACCGCGCCTTTACGATGTAGCGGTGCACCGTCTGCCCGGTCTGGCGTTTAAATTCCCGGGCAATATGTTCCCGGGAGACGAAAAACTCCTTTTCCAGCCGCTCCAGCGTCAGTTCCTCGGTAAGGTGCGCCTGAATAAACAAAAACACTTCGTCCAGCATCAGGTGGTGGCGGCTGACCAATGCGGTGTGGAACTCCGCATGGATGCAGGCACGTAGCGCCAGCACCACAAACATTTGCAAAATACCGTGCTCGAACACCGCTGCACCGAACTGGGTGCGCTCTTGCGGGAGCATCAGCAGCTTCCGGGCAAGGTTTTTCAGCAGCATATAGATCTGGCTGTCCGGGCGCACAGCCACCTGCCGGAAGGGCACCACGTTGAAGCTTTTTTCAAGGTCGGTATCTGCGTCCGAAAGCTGCGCCAGCGTCTGGGGGACAGCTGCACCCGAATAAGTTCCAGCGGGCCGTAAGCACCGGCGTATTCCAGTCTGCCGCCCTGATCGGGCTTGAAGATGATGAGATTCTGCTGCTGTGCGGGCAGCACCACCTCGCTGCACCGGAACACACCGCTGCCCCGCATGACCAGAAACAAATCATAATACGCGCCGGAATAAAATTCCCGGACGGCGCTCTGCTCAAAAAGATAACTCTTGGCTGTATAATTCACCAAAAAGTCCTCCATAAAACTGTCATATATAACAAATTGTTGTACACAGCAGAAAAATACAACTGTTATAATTGCATAATACATCAATTTGCGATAGTTTTCAATCATTTTTGGATATGTATTGATGAAAAATTAACGTATAATGAAAACGTAGAAAAGAGACTTGTGCGAAAAGTCTCGTGGTTTCACTGTTTTTAAGGAGGATAAAACACAATGGACCAGAAAAAGACCATCCGACCCTTCTCCATGAAGGACAAGATCGGCTATACGCTGGGCGATCTGGGCTGCTGCTTCACCGAGCAGTACCGCGCCATGTATCTGTCGATCTTCTACACCCTGATCCTGCAGGTCAACCCCTTCCACGTGGGTATCCTGCTGATCACCAAGATCTGGGACGCCGTGAATGACCCCATCATCGGTGCCATGGTGGACTCCCGCAAGGCCACCAAGGGCGGCAAGTTCATCCCGTGGATCCGCGCCTTCTCCTTCCCCATGGCAGTGCTGTGCGTACTTGGCTTTGTCAATGTAGGCAATATCAACTACGGCCTGCGTCTGGCCTACATGTTCGTCACCTACGTTCTGTACGAGGCGCTGTACACCTGCGTCAACGTGCCCTTCGGTACTCTGTCCAGCGTGATGACCGATGATGTCAGCCAGCGCACCGCACTGTCCCGCTACCGCAGCCTTGGCGGCACCATCTTCATGACCGTCATGGTCATGATCGGCCCCCTGTTCCTGTATGTGGACAACAAGCCCGTGGCTGGCCGCTTCCTGATGCTGGCCTGCATCTGCGCTATGCTGGGCCTGCTGTGTCTGCAGATCACCTGCGTGTGGTGCAAGGAGCGCGTGGAAGTGCCCGAGCGTCCGCAGGGCGAAAAGCTGAACTACCTGCATGTGCTCAAGGAGATCTCTCACAATAAGGCTCTGCTGGGCGTTATGTTCTTCAGCCTGACCGGCATGATCGGTGCTTCCGTGGTCAACGGTCTGAACACCTACCTGTATAAGGACTTCTTCGGCAACGTTAAAATTCAGGCTGTCTCCGGTATGCTGAGCGTTCTGTACGCTGTGCTGTCCTTTGCCATCACCCAGCCTCTTGCCAACAAGTTCGGCAAGAAGGAGTGGTGCTGCATGGGCGCTGGCTTTGCCGCCATCGTGTTCGGCATCCTGTTCTTCTTCCCCGTCCATAACCCTGTGGCCTTCATCGTCATCAACGGTATCTGCTATCTGGGCGCTTCCGGCATGCAGGTGCTGATCTGGGCTATGGTCAACGACGCCATCGACTACCATGAGCTGCAGACCGGCGAGCGCAATGAGGGCATCGTTTACTCCACCTACTCCTTCTTCCGCAAGCTTGCAAGCGCCATTTCCGGCAGCCTGTCCAGCTTTGTGCTGGGTGCCATCGGCTACAACGTTACCGCTGGCGCTGTGCAGACCGCAGGCGTTGTAAACGCCATCTGGAAGAGCTACACCGGCGTCTACTTCCTGGGCTACGGCATTGCAGTTGCCATCCTGTTCTTCGTCTATCCCCTGACCAAGCAGAAGACTGCCGAGATGCTGACCGAGCTGAAGGCTCGCCGCGCCGCAAAGGAGAGCAAGTAAACCATGAAGATCTTACAGGTTCATTTTAAAAACCGCAATGGCCACACCCTGCGCGGCATCGTGACCCTGCCCGACACCGAGGGCAAGGTACCCTTTGTGGTGCATCTGCACGGCTTTGCCGGCAGCTGCAGCGGCTACAAGTCCATGTACACCCACCTGTCCCGCGCTCTGGCAGCGCAGGGCATCGGCAGCGCCCGGTTCGATTTCTACGGCAACGGCGAGAGCGACGGCGAGTTCGAGGATATGAGCTTTGACGGCCTGCACACCGATGCACAGGATATCTTTGCATGGGCCGCTGAACAGCCCTATGTGGACAGCGAAAAGCTGTTCCTCTCCGGCCAGAGCATGGGCGGCTACATTGCCGCCTCCTGCGCACCGGTCATCCAGCCCCACGGCCTGATTTTGCTGTGCCCGGGTGCCGGGATGTGGTTCGGCTGCGCCCAGCGCGCCGACGGCATTATGCAGACCGGCAAGGACTACACCGACATGGAGGGTCTGTGCTACAAGATGGCCTTTAACTACGAGATGGCAAAGCACCCCGACCCCTTTACCGAGGCCAAGGGCTACAACGGCCCGGTGCTGCTGCTGCGCGCCGATGATGACCGTCTGGTGGACGAGGGCACCTGCAGCCGTTACGCACAGGTGTACACCGCACCCGATGTGGACACCATTGCAGGCGGCGGCCACAACTTTGCCACGCTGGCAGCCCGTGCCGCCGTGGAGGAAAAGACCGCAGCATTCATCAAAGCAAATCTGTAAAGCAAAGCATATCTGCAAGGAGGCTTTTATATGCAAAACGTAATTCTGCAGCCCATCGAGGTGGGCGGACAGACCTTTAAAAACCGCATCATGTTCCCCCGCTGACCACCGGCTACGAGAAAAACGGCATGATCAGTGAGCAGGACATGGGCTTCTACACCCGTCTGGCAAAGGGCGGCGTGGGCTACATCGTTATGGGCGATGTGGCACCCATCAACAGCTTTTCTCCCACCCCCAAGCTGTTTGACGACAGCCAGATCCCTGCCTTCAAGGCACTGGCCGACAGCGTACACGCCTACGGCACCAAGCTGGGCGTCCAGCTCTTCCACCCGGAGTACGACGTAGACGCCATCAACAGTCTGTTTATGCAGAAAAAGTTTGATGAGATGCGTCAGCGCCTGCATCACGACATGATGTTCTTCACCGATGAGGTCAGCGAGGAGATGCTGATGGCCATCATCGATAAGATGTGCGCCTGCGCAGTGCGTGCACAGAAGGCTGGTGTGGACGTCATCCAGATCCACGGCGACCGCCTGAACGGCTGCCTGTGCTCCACCCGCATGAACCACCGCACCGATAAGTTCGGCGGCAGTCTGGAGAACCGCGTCCGCTTTGCCCGCATGCTGACCCGCGCCATCCGCAAAGCTGTGCCGGATATGGTCATCGACTACAAGCTGTCCATCGTCACCCCGCAGCGCGGCAAGGGCGGCGTTGACGAAGCCGACGCCGTGCAGTTTGCCCAGTGGCTGGTAGAGGACGGCGTGGGTATGTTCCACGTTGCACAGGCCAACCACACCGGCAACATGGCCGACACCATTCCTCCCATGGGTGTACAGCCCTACGGCTTCTTCGTCAAAATCGCCGGGGACATCAAAAGGCCGTCAATGTGCCGGTCAGCGCCGTGGGTCGTATCGTGGATGCCGAAATGGCTGCGCGTGTCATCGAGAGCGGCATGGCCGACATGGTTGCCGTGGGTCGCCCGCTGCTGGCAGACCCCGACTGGGGCACCAAGATCGCTGCCGTGGAGGCCTGTGGCATCCGCCGCTGCATCAGCTGCAACAAGGGCTGCACCGATGCCATCCAGAACCGTCAGTTCCTCTCCTGCGTGCTGAACGCGGAGAACGGCTACGAGAACACCCGCAGCATCCAGCCCGCAACGCAGAAAAAGAAGATCGCCGTCCTCGGCGGCGGCCCTGCCGGTCTGGAAGCCGCCCGTGTGGCAGCGCTGCGCGGCCATGACGTGACCCTGTTTGAAAAGACCACCACTCTGGGCGGCCAGCTGAACATTGCCTGCGTACCTCCCCGCAAGGAGGAGATGCGCCGCGCCGCACAGGACCTGATCCACGCGGTCTGCAACGCCGGTGTGCACCTGTGCATGGGTCAGACACGCACCGCAGAGCAGCTGAAGGATGCCGGTTTCGAGGCCGTCATCAACGCTGTGGGCGCACACAGCGCCGCACCCCGCATCCCCGGCATCGACAGCGTGAACGTGGCCGATGCATGGAAGGTTCTGGCCGGTGAGCAGCAGGTGTACGGCACGGTTGCCGTCATCGGCGGCGGCATGGTGGGCTGCGAGACCGCAGAGTATCTGGCTGCCCGCGGCTGCAAGGTGTCCGTTATCGAGATGATGGACAAGATCGCCGCAGGCGAGAGCACCACCATTCTGCCCACCCTGCTGGAAAACTATAAGACCTACGGCGTGGAGCAGTACCCCAGCCACAAGGTCAAGGAGTTCCGCATGGACGCCGTCGTCTGCGAGAACAAGGACGGCGCAGAGGTGACCATCCCCTGCGATTACATCGTGCTGGCTATGGGCGCACGCTCCAACGAATTTGACGCTGCTGCGCTGGAAGCTGCCAGCATCCCGGTGTATTCCATTGGCGATGCCGCCGGCAAGGCTGCGGATATCTCCAACGCCATCCGCACCGGCTACGATACCGCCTGCCAGCTGTAAAACAAAAATATCGCTCTATTTGTGGGTCAGAAACGCCTGTGGGCGCTTCTGACCCACTTTTACCCCTCAGGCAAAGCCGTCCCTCTCAGGCAAAGCCGTCAGGGTTTTGCCTCGCCCTCTCAGGCGCTCCCGCGCCAGCTCTCACCCCAAGGGGAGAGCGGACACGCCCGGAAACTTTACGGGTTAGCCGGGAACTGTACCGCCACCGCTTAAGCCTTCACCCACCGGGGGAAGATGTCGCGGAGCGCATTCAAAATCATCCCACATAAAAAGGCTGCTGCACAAAACCCTGTGCAGCAGCCTTAAATATTTTACGTTTACAACAGATCAGATGCTGAACTGCACGGCGCAGAAGGCGGCATAGATGCACAGCAGTGCAATGCCCTGCGGGCGGCTCAGCTTGCCCTTGATCAGAGCGGGCAGGGTGAGCAGCAGCATCACGGCAAACATGACCGGGATATCCATCACCAGCGAGGCGTTCATGCCTGCGATGGTGGAGTTCTGCGGGATGCTGAAGGGTGCCAGCGTGACAGACACGCCGCTGACCAGCACGAGATTGAACACGTTTGCACCGATGACGTTGCCCAGAGACAGCGCGCCGTGACCCTTGACCAGCGAGGTGATGGCGGTGACCAGCTCCGGCAGCGAGGTGCCCAGTGCCACAAAGGTCAGCGCAATGACCGACTCCGGCACGCCCAGCGCCTGTGCGATGAGGGTGCCGTTGTCCACCAGCAGGTCAGCGCCCACAGCAATGAGCACTGCGCCGATGGCCAGCAGCCCCAACTCCTTGGCAAAGGAGCCTTCCTCAGCCTGCTCTTCCTCTTCCGGGGCGGGGGTATTTTTCATAGCCAGCACGTTGCACACGATGTAAGCCACGAACATGGCCAGCAGGATCAGGCCCACCGGGCGAGTGAAGGAGCCGGTGGTGTAGGCCACACCGGCATAGAAAGCGGCAGCCACAAAGAAGAAGGCCACCGGGGTGCGCAGGCTCTTGGGGTCAACCTTGCCCGGACGCACCGCAATGGTGATGGCGGCGATCAGTGCAGCGTTGCAGATGACCGAGCCGATGGCGTTGCCGTAGGCGATCTCGCCGTGACCGGTGAGGGCAGAGGTGGTGGACACCATGACCTCCGGCAGGGTGGTACCGATGGACACCACCGTGGCACCGATGAGCAGCTCCGGCACATGGAAGCGGCGGGCGATGCCGGTGGCACCGTCCACAAACCAGTCGCCGCCCTTGATCAGGCACAGCAGACCCACGATAAATAACAGAACAGGGATCAGCATAATATCTCTCCTTTTTAATAATAGCGGCAGAGGCACAAAAAAGACCTTTATCACATCCAGCCCAAAACGGGAAGATGTGATAAAAGTCTCAAGCATCCGGTACTGCATCGGGCATTTCTGCCGGGGGTGTCGCTGCAGCACAGCGCACCCGTTTTTCAACTAAAGTACGCCCCTTACTCCCTTTCATCCAGAGAATATTATACCTGTTTTCCAGCAAAAACGCAAGGGGAAATATGGGATTTGTTCTGCCTTGGTCACTTTTTTTGGCTTTGGGGTAAATATGCTCCATGCGGGCGTTGTCGAAATGCTCGTCAAGGAACACTTCCAACTGGCCGTTGAGCGCATCGCCGCTGGTGCGGGCATCGTACCGCGCCAGTGCCAGCGCGCTGGTAAGCATATTCACCGCCATGAATACCGCCAGCGCTGCTGTCATCCACGGACGGATATGGCTGCGCACCTTTTTCATCAGCTTCAGCACCAACGGGTAGCCGTAGCGCATCCACATCACCGCCGCAATGCCCCAGAAAAAGCAGTACAGCAGGTTGATGCACCCGCCCAGAGAAGGCCGGTATAGCACAAAGTCTTTTTCTTTGCGACCAACTTTCCTTGGCAAAAACATTCGGTTCATGTTAAGAATCGTTGCGGTTCGTCTGAATCTGCAAACAAAACGAAAGACTGCGCCGTAAACGGAACACAGCTTACGCAAGCAGTGCAGACGTATATACATCTGCTTATTTTGCGTTGCAAAATACTTGTTGGGCACACCCAAACCCTTGAACTGCATCCGATGGATGCAGACTTAGCGTCTCCAAATGAGAAAGTTTATGGCTCTAACACATTGTCAGCCATTGGTAAACAACTTTTTCCAGCAAAAAAGAAAATAGCAATGATTAAAGATGAACATTGCAGAAAAATGTGATACAATAGAAAATGAAAATCCAAACAACAGGAGGAACCCCTCGTGGCAAATAATGTGAACGTCAAAAAACTGGAAGCTGACCTGTGGGAGTCGGCAGATCTGCTGCGTGCAGGCTCTAAACTCACCTCGAACCAATACTGTATGCCGGTACTGGGACTGATTTTTCTGCGGTATGCGTACAGCCGCTTCAAACTGGTAGAGCAGGAGATCCTGAAAGACCGTCCCATGCGCGGTGGCCGGGTGCTGCCGGTGGAACAGAGCGACTTTGCCGAGAAGAGTGCACTGTTTCTGCCCAAGGAGGCGCAGTACAATTACTTGGTCAATTTGCCCGCCAACATCCCGGAGCAGGGGCTGACCGGCATCGAGGGCAATCCTCTGAACAGTCTGGGCGAAGTGGTGAACAACGCCATGGAATTGGTGGAGCAGCAGAGCGAGCAGCTGCAGGGCGTTCTGCCGAAGGACTACACCATCTTCTCGGATGAACTGCTGGGGAACTGCTGCGCATCTTCAACAATGATGCGTTGGACGATGTGGGCGGCGATGTGATCGGCCGTATCTACGAGTACTTTTTGAATAAGTTTGCCAAGAATGTGGCACAGGATGACGGCGTGTTCTTTACGCCGAAATCGCTGGTGAAAATGATCGTCAATGTGCTGGAGCCTGCCCACGGCGTTCTGTTGGACCCGGCTTGCGGCAGCGGCGGTATGTTTGTGCAGACCGGCGACTTTGTAAACCATGCGGGCATGATCGCCAACAACACCATGACCTTCTACGGACAGGAAAAGGTGGAGTACAATGCCAAGCTCTGCCTGATGAATATGGCTGTGCATGGCCTGACCGGCGTGATCAAGTCCGGCGATGAAGCCAATACCTTCTATCACGATGCCCACAACCTGAACGGCTGCTGCGACTATGTGATGGCAAATCCGCCGTTTAACGTGGACAAGGTCAAGTCGGAGTCGGCGCAGAGTGCCGGGCGGTTGCCCTTTGGCCTACCCGGCGTGAACAAGGCCAAGGAGATCGGCAACGCAAACTATCTGTGGGTGTCCTATTTCTACTCCTACCTGAACGAGCATGGCCGTGCGGGTTTTGTGATGGCGTCCTCGGCTACCGACAGTCAGGGCAGAGACAAGGACATCCGTGAAAAACTTATCCAGACCGGCCATGTGGACGTGATGATGAGCGTGGGCAACAATTTCTTCTACACCAAAAGCTTGCCCTGTTCGCTGTGGTTTTTGGATAAGGGCAAGCCGGAGCATCTGCTGGACACCGTACTGTTCATCGACGCCCGCAACTATTATACCGTGGTGGACCGCACCCAGAACGAGTGGAGCGACTGGCAGTTGAAGAACCTCGACGCCATTGTCTGGCTCTATCGCGGCGAGGTGGACAAGTATAAGGTGCTTCTGGCGGAGTATCACGCAGAGCTGGCGGACGACCGCCCCTTTGCAGAGATTCAGGCCGCACTGGAACAAAACGTGCAGGCCAAGCGGGAAGAAGCCAAAGCCGCTGTGGAGGCAGCACCCCGCAAAGAGCGCAAGACCACGCAGGAAAAGTTCGACAAGGCGCTGGAAGCCCTCAACGAGAAGCTGACCGTTGCCAAGGAGGCTGTCTGGCTCACCGAAAAATTTGGCGAGGGCGTTTATCAGGATATTCCCGGTCTGTGCAAGGTGGCCAGCCGCGACACCATCCTCAACGCGAAAGGCGCATCCCTGACGCCCGGTGCCTATGTGGGCGTTGCACCTGTGGAGGACGACGGCGTGGATTTTGCCCAGCGGATGAAGGAGATCCACAAGGAACTGCTGGAATTGCAGGCAGAGTCCAACCGCCTGATGGAAACCATCTCGAAGAATCTGGAGGAGATGGGGGTATGAAGTGGGAAAAAGTCGCAATTAAAGATATTTGTACAGGTATTTATGACGGCCCCCATGCAACACCACCATTAAGCGATACAGGTGCAATCTTTCTAGGAATATCAAACTTTAATAATGGCCGACTGGATTTCTCTGATATACGATATATTTCAGAGGATGATTTGCCAAAGTGGACAAAAAGAGTTATACCTCAGAAAAATGATATTGTTTTCTCGTATGAAGCGACACTGAATCTTTATGCAATTATTCCAGAAGGATTTCGTGGATGTCTTGGGCGCAGAATGGCACTTTTACGTGTGGACGAAACAAAAGCGGATTACAAATTTTTATACTACTATTTTTACTCGGATGCTTGGAGAGCAACAGTTAATGAAAACATTGTTCTAGGGGCAACAGTTGATAGAATTCCGCTGATTAAATTCCCGGATTTCCCGGTTGAATTGCCTCCGTTGGAAACTCAACATCGCATCGCAGATATTCTCTCTGTCTACGATGATCTGATTGAAAACAACCAGAAACAAATCAAACTGCTGGAAGAAGCAGCCCAGCGGCTTTATAAAGAGTGGTTTGTGGACTTGCGCTTTCCGGGGCATGAAAACACGAAAATTGTGGATGGTGTGCCGGAGGGGTGGAGAATTAACTCAATTTATGATGTGTTCGATATAAAATATGGAAAAAATCTTCCGACTAGCAAGATTACAAAAGCAGGACAATATCCAGTGTATGGAGCCAGTGGTGTGATTGGATATTACAATGAGAAAAACTGTGATGATTATGCGACGTTAGTTACCAGCAGAGGAAATGGAAGTGGAGATGTTTTTAGAACGCATCATAAACAAAGTTACGTAACAAACAATTCGTTCATTGCGCGTCGAAATGATAAAAATAGTTTTATAGAAAATGAATTTACATTCCAGCTATTTTCAAATACGGATTTCAAAAAATTGTGTACAGGTTCGGCACAACCACAGTTGACAAATACATCTATACAAAAAATAACAATTTTACTTCCGAATAGACAGCGGATTTAAAAATATCAAAGATGTACAATAGAGATGTCCGAGAAACAGGAAGCACTTTATCAAGAACAGCGGGCATTAACACAAGCACGAAACAGATTGCTTCCGAAGCTAATGAATGGAACAGTGGAGGTGTAATGATGCAAGAGTGGATAACATGGGTATTTGATGGGATTGGCTCGACAATTTTTTCTATAGCTGTAAGTGCTTTGATTGGTGGAGCGGTTGGATATAAGATAGGCGTACATAAAAATGTTAAACAGAAACAGATTGGCGGAAACGGTGCCAAGCAGCGACAGGAGTTTACATTGGAAAACGAAGATGTTTCTAAAGCTGGTGGAAAAATAAAAAACAATTTTCAACAAAGCCAAAAAGCCGGTGATAATGCAGAGCAGGTGCAGATTGGAGGTATAAAACGTGGACGTTAACAAACAGAGCCAACAGGCCGGTGAGGGAAGTCAGCTAGTTCAGGCTGGTACAATTGTTATCACTCAGGGTGTTTCAGAAGAAAGAGTTAGAACGGTTTTTAATGAAATGGTTCCAAGAGCATTGGAGGAGTATACAAAAGAAGCATACGCAAAAGCCAATGAGAGAATTACAAACTGGGAAAATTCTGTATTGCCCCGTGTTAATGAAGTTAAGGGGATGCTTGAAGCTTTTGCAGATCCGGCATTTCAGCAGGTCCTTAGAAAAGCTCAACAGTCGGCGGCGGTGACTGATGAAAAAGCTGACTATGATTTGTTAACAGAACTATTAGTTTGCCATGTCGAGAAAGGGGACAGTAGAAAGAATTATGTGGGAATAAATAAAGCAGTTGAAATTGTTGGACAAATTGACAATGATGCTTTATGCGGATTGACAGTAGCACATGTGTTAGAAAGATTCGCACCGATTACAGGTGATGTTACGTACGGATTAGAAGTGTTGGAGGAAGTGTACCGAAAACTTGTATATCAAGAATTGCCCAAAGGGGAGGACTGGTTAGACCATCTCGATACATTGGGTGCAATAAGAATGTCTTCAATGGGAGGTTTTAAGAAGTTTATTGACTATTATCCCAAGGTGTTAACCGGATATGCATGTATAGGAATAAAAAAGGAATCGAAGAATATCACAAAGCGTCAGAGCTATTGCAAGAAATTTCATTGAATGCAGAAACCTGTTTGAAACCTAATGAATTTTTGGACGGTTTTGTTAGAATTGATGTAAGAAGTTTTGACCAAATTGAAACCCTGTGGGTTATACATCAAGGAATAGGAAAGCCGATAACTTCAAAAGAAAAGCAAGTATTTGAAGCAGTTTGGAAACTATATGAAACAGATGCTAATAAACAGAAACAAGTCAATGAGGCATTTGTGAAGAAGTGGGATTCGTACCCGGTTCTAAAAGAAATACATGGATGGTGGGATGAAATTCCAACGAGTTTCTCAATAACGAAAGTTGGCGAAATTTTGGCACATACAAATGCTAAAAGATGTGATTCTACAATCCCCGATATGATATAAGGTGAGGTGATCCTATGAGCCGCGAATACTCCGAAAATGTCCTTGTTCAGAACAGTGCAGGCAACTTGCTGCAAAATGTTCTGGGGTGGGAGGTCGTGCTGGCTTACAACTCCGAAAAGCTGGGGCCGGACGGGACGTTGGGCCGCCCCAGCTATGGGGAAGTGCTGCTGACCCGGTATTTTCGGCAGGCGCTTTTGCGGCTGAACCCGTGGCTCACCCCGAACCAGATGGACGAGGTGCAGAAGAAATTCACGGCACACGTTTCCACCGCATCCCTGATGCAGATCAATGAGGAAAAGTATTTTCTGTTGCGGGATGGCATCCCGGTGACGGTCAAGCGGCCGGATGGACGCACCGAAACGCGGAGTGCGGCGGTGATCGACTTCAAAAACCCGGAAAACAATCATTTTCTCGCCGTAAAAGAAATGAAGATCCACTCGCAGCTGTACCGCTGCCGGACAGACATTGTGGGCTTTGTCAATGGCATTCCGCTGCTGTTCATCGAGCTGAAAAAAGCCCACCGTGGATGTGCAGAACGCCTACATAGACAATTACCGAAATTATCTCGATACCATTCCGCAGTTGTTCTACTATAATGCCTTTCTTATGCTGTCCAATGGATTGGAAGCCAAGGTGGGTACGCTTGGCAGCAAGTACGAGTTTTTCCACGAGTGGAAGCGTCTGAAGGAGAGCGATGCAGGCAGAGTGGAGCTGGAAACCATGCTGCGGGGCATCTGCGAGAAAAAGACCTTCCTCGATCTGCTGGAAAACTTCATTCTTTACGACCATTCCGGTGGGCGCACCACCAAGATTCTGGCCCGCAACCACCAGTATCTCGGCGTCAACGAGGCTGTCAGTGCTTACGAGAACCGCAAGCTGAAAGACGGCAGACTGGGCGTGTTCTGGCACACGCAGGGGTCAGGCAAAAGCTACTCCATGGTCTTTCTGGCGCAGAAGATCCGGCGCAAGTTTGCAGGCTCGCCCACCATTGTGGTGCTGACCGACCGTGACGAGCTGAACCGGCAGATCAGCGATACCTTTGAAAACTGCGGTCTGCTGGGCAAGACAAAGGCTTCACAGTTCATTGCATCCAGCGGTATAGACCTTGTAAAAAAGTTGCGGGGCAACCCCAGCTTTGTATTTACCCTGATCCAGAAGTTCAATCTGCCCAAGGAGCCGCCCATCTACCCGGATCACGACATTCTGATTTTGTCGGATGAAGCCCACCGTAGTCAGTACGGCATTTTTGCAGACAACATGATGCACCTGCTGCCCACGGCGTCCCGCATCGGCTTTACTGGTACGCCGCTTCTGGCGGATGACCATATCACGGAACGCACCTTTGGCGGATACCTGTCGGTGTATGATTTCAAGCGGGCAGTGGAGGACGGCGCAACGGTGCCGCTGTATTATGAGAACCGTGCGGATAAGATCGCCCAGTTGGACAAGCCGGAGATCACCGGGCGGATCCTGGATGCCATTGAAGCAGCCGATCTTGATCCTTCGCAGGAGGAAAAGCTGGAACGCGAGTTTGCAAAGGAGATCCATATTCTCACCGCAGATGAACGGCTGCGCTCCATGGCAAAGGACTTTGTGGAGCATTACTCTGACCTTTGGACCAGCGGCAAGGCGATGTTCGTCTGCCTGAATAAGGTCACCTGTGTGCGGATGTACAACTATGTGCAGGAATACTGGCGGGCAAAGATCAGGGAACTGGAAGCCCGGCAGGGCACAGTGACCCAGCAGGAAGCACAGGAGCTTGCCCGTAAACTGGCATGGATGAAAGAAACCGAAATGGCAGTGGTGATCAGTCAGGAGCAGAACGAGGTGCAGACCTTCAAAAAGTGGGGGCTGGATATTCTGCCGCACCGTGCCAAAATGGAAAAGCGGGAGCTGGATAAAGAATTCAAGGACAGCAAGAATCCGTTCTGGGTGGTGTTCGTCTGTGCCATGTGGCTGACGGGCTTTGATGTAAAGTGTCTGTCCTGTCTGTATCTGGACAAGCCGTTAAAAGCCCATACCCTGATGCAGACTATTGCTCGTGCAAACCGTGTTTCGGAGGGCAAGAGCAACGGCCTGATCGTGGACTATATTGGTATCGTAAAGGCGCTGCGCAAGGCTCTGGCAGATTATACGGTCAGCAAGAACAGCCCGGCGGGCATTGACCCAACGGTGGACAAAACGGAGCTGATTCAGCGCATTTGCACGGTCATCGGAAAAACGGACGGCTTTCTGGCAGAACACGGGTTCCGGCTGCAGGAACTGGTGGATGCACAGGACTTTGAGAAGATGAGCCTTGTACAGGATGCAGTCAACGCGATGTGCGAGACGTTGGAAACCAAGAAAACCTTCCAGACCTATGCGTCTGAACTGGCGCGGCTGTTCCGCTACGCAGACCGTGACGATGTGGGCGATGCCGTGCGCGCCCGGAAAAACGCAATACTCGCCATCTACGAGGGCTTGCAGCAGAAGCGGAAACACGCGGACAATACCGACCTGATGGTGCAGATCAACGGCATCGTCAACGAGTACATCCATGTGGAAAAGCCGGATCAGGAGGCTGTACCTTCCCGGCAGTTTGACATCAGCAAAATTGACTTTGACCTGTTGAGCCGGGAGTTCGCCCACACCCGGCAGAAGAATCTCTTGCTGCGCGATCTGGATGAACTGGTGAATCAGCAATTGGCGAAAATGCTGTTTGCAAATCCGCAGCGCATTGATTATTATGACCGCTATCAGGAGATTATCGATGCCTATAATGCAGAGCAGAACCGGGCAACCATTGAGAAAACCTTCATGGATCTGATGGAGCTTGCAAGTTCACTGGACACGGAGCAGCAGCGTTATGTGCGTGAGGGCTTTTCCAGCGATGAGGAACTTTCAGTGTACGATTTGCTGTTTTCGGAGAACCTCACGAAGCAGGAAATTGAAACGATCAAGAAGGTGTCTGTGGACTTGTTGACAAAAATCAAACAGCAGATTGCCAAACTCGACCATTGGACGGACAAGCAGGAAACTAAGGCGATTGTGGATAACCTGATCCGTAAGACCCTTTGGCAAGAACTTCCCAATAGCTATGATGTAAGCGATATCCAGACCTACCAGAAGAAAATCTACGAGTATGTATATATGCGCTATCCGGAAGTAGCATAACGCAAAAATCACCCCAGAGAGAACGCACAAGAGGCTATTCTCTCTGGGGTGATTGCGTATCAAATCATCTGAAAATACTTCAATGCTTCCACAATCGCATCCTCTTTTTCCTTCGGACACTTAGGTTGCCTTGCTTTCCGCAGCAGTCACATCCAGTTCATCCATACTGACGTCCACTTCGATGTGACGTTCGACATTGAGTTTGGTCGTCTGCAATCCGTTCCGGGTCCAGCAGATCTTCAATTTGGCATCCCAGCACCTTTGTCACCCGCCAGAGCTGGTAAACGTCAGGGCTTTTCCTGTGCCCTGCGCACCAGCTCTCCACTGTGCGGTAGCTTAGACCAGCCCGGCGGCAAAGCTCCCGGCGGCTGATCCCTGCGGCCTTGCAGCGCTCGTCTATGGGGTTCCCTGTATGCGTTTCTCTCATGGTGTGGCCCTCCTTTTTTATACAGTATACTGCGGACGCGGTAAAAATGGAAGAGCAAAATTTACCATACAAACGCGGTAATGTTTGGGCGCTTTGCCGATTGCGTTTACTGCGCGTGTATGGTAAGACACAGCCAACGAAAGACGTTGCTGAATGGAGGATTTCAATATGAAAAAGTTTGATTTTGCCGCCGAGCTGCTTGCCCATGGGTTCCATGATGATACCAAGCCAGAAGAGGTGGGGCTGTCCCGGCAGGCTGGCTTCGAGGGCATGGTTCTGCCCGTGATTTCACGAAGGTGATTGAGAGCGTATGGTCTGGCCACCACGAATATTCTTACCGCGTGGAAGTGTTCGTGAATCTGACTCAGAATCTCTGCCGCGCAAAATTCTTTGAGGGTGGCGTCGAGTATAAGTGTAAATGGTACTATACAGCCGGGAAACGTACCTATAACGCAATCGCTGCCACGCTGCAAAATGCGGGCCTGGAAATCTGATCCGCGGGTGCCGTTCCGGTCAGCAAAAATCTCCAGGAACGGCACCTATTCTTTGGACTGTTTGCCAGTGGAGTTTACTGCGTTTATGTGGTAAGACACAGACACCGAAAAGAAATACCGAATGGAGGAAACGAACGAAAATGAAAACCATGAAAATGCCGAAAGACCGTTTCAATAAGCTGGCCGATGAGCGCGAGCTGCGCTGCCCGAATGCAACGTACATCCTTATCAATGGCGCCGAAAGAGACAAAGGCGTGCTGCTTGCAATCCGGCATTGCATCGGCACCGGGAATACGGACATTCTGGACGTGGTCCTCATGAAATAAAGTCCACCTGATGATGGCCCGGCGGCGTGGGCCGAAACCTACCGACGGAAACGTCGGGATGGTCGTGGAAGCCACAATAAAAACGGAGGTTTGATTCATGAAATTCTATTATGATGGCGTTCTGATCTGCGGCGCGAAGACTCAAAAATACAAATACGCGATTGTTTATCCGTCCAGCCAGGAACGCTGGGTAATGCACAGCCGCCACTGTTCGCTGGCCAGCGCTCAGACTATGTTTGAACGCATAAAACGCGGAATGTCCTTTTACGACCCGGAAAAGGCGGCATCCCTGCGAGTTGTCCCGCTGGAAATGAGGGAGGAATAAATCTCATGACGATTTCTAAGCGCATGGCCGCAGCTCTGATGGCGGGCGGCCAGTACTGCACAAAAAAGTACCTGTACTCCCTGGGCGTGAATATGTACGGTCAGGAGATCGTACAGCGGATAGAGATTGACAGCGAGGGCATCGTGTCGGACTGCTCCGCTCTGTCGCTCTCTGGAACCCCAGCTATTATGAATGGAGATTAGGATTATGAAGATGTTCAACGAAGCCGGGCAGGCTGTCTACTTCAATCGTATCATGAAGAACGGGAAGGAACAATTTGTGGTGAAGGCTCTGAGTGGCCAGCACATCATGGGTCGGGATCGGCAGAAACATAACTCCCGGACGTTCACTGAACTGCACCAGGCGGAGGCGTTCCTCCGGCGGGCAGGGTACAAATGCAAAGGCTGACGGTCTGGATTGGGTCCCGGAGGGTAGCGCCTCCGGGACTTTTTTCTTTGCGCTGTCTTTTTCCACCGGAAAAACTTCCTGCACACGGCGTTTCGCTCTTTAGGCGGGTAACTTTCCCGAAACGCAATGAAACGCGCTCCTGTGCCATCACACGGGGCTGTTGGGATGAAGCGGAAAGAGGCCCGGAACCTCCCTTTTGGGTATGGCTCCGGGCCTCTTGTTTACTCGATATAGAAGACCTTTTCTTTGGTCTTGGGTCCAACCTTCCCGTCGGCGTCCAGGCCCATATACTTTTGAAACATCTTCACAGCGGCAGTGGTCTTAGGACCGAAAATGCCGTCAGCCGTGCCGGTGTCGTAGGCCAGGGACTGAAGGTGCGCTTGCAGGGTGCTGATCCATGCGCAAGCGGGGAAGGTGTGCGGGCATCCTTCTTTCAGAAGGGCGTCGCCCAACAGGTCGGCTCCCCAACCGGAAGTATAGGCGGTTTTGCCTGCCACGTTGGGAATGCTGGAATACTCAGGCATTTTCTGGTATCCGGTCCGCACGTCGCACTCTCTGATTTCCCAGTGAAGGTGGCTGCCGGTGCTGTGGCCGGTGCTGCCTTCGGTGCCGATCAGGGTTCCGGGCTTTACCTTCTGGCCCACTGTCACGTTGATCTTGGAAAGGTGGCCGTAGTACATGAAGTAGTTAGTATGTGCAATCCGAAGAACGACCCGCAGGCCGAAGCCCTGCTTGTGATTCTTGGAATTCTCCCAGCCTGCCCGGATCACCTGGCCGTAGACCGTAGAATGGAGCTGCTTGCTGGAAATGCCCACCAAGTCGAAGCCCTGGTGCAGGGTGCCGTTGGTGCGGAGGTGGTCGAATGCCTGGGAAACACGGAATGTACCTTTATAGGGAGAAATCATTTTTATTTCCTTCCTCCCGGCGGGGTCCGGGATGTATTATTCTTTGGTGATCTCGTCGGCCATGGCGTCGCCGACCTGGTCCATTTCCTTGATAGCTGCATCAATGAAGGCGTCCCAGAACGGCGTGATCTCGATACCCTTCGCCGCAAGGGAGCTTTACGACCAAGGCGTACTTGTCGGTCTTGGGAATCTTGCCAGCTTCCGCGGCTTTCTCTGCTGCCTTGACCAGCTTTTTGATCAGCGAGAAAATACGCTGTTCACGCAGCCAGGGGATACCGACCTTTGCGGCCACCAGCATAATGATGGTTCCGATGATCTCCATAACGCTGGGAAGAATTGCGGTTGCGATTTCGGAAATTTCCATGGTTCTTGCCTCCTGTTATAAATCGTTGTGGTGTGCTTCCTGGTTCAGATGCTTGTTGAGTTTCTCCAGGGCGTCTTTGCAGGGGCCGTTGCACCCTTGCTCAATGAGACCCTGGAGGGCGCCTCGCAGACCATAGCAAATCAGGGACTGTTCAGCCATCATTTCTTTGATGATCTCGCTTTGCTTTCTGTCCCGCTCGGATGCTTTGTAAAGCGATACGACCACGCCGCCCAGAACGCCGAGCGCCGTTACAAGGGCGGCGGCCTTGATGATGGTATCCACATCAATCCACATTTTCCGTGTCCACCTCCTTCCCGCTGTCATTTTTCAGAACGGCGGAATAGGCGGCCTCAATGTCTTGAAGTTGTTCCTCTGCGGCCACAGCTCCGAGTTGTGAAAGCTGGCTGTTCTGCTGTCTTACGATGTGAAGAAGGGCTTCGACGGTGTCTATCAGAAATTCGATAAGTTGCAGCTCCATCTGTCCCCAGGCCGTTATGCGGAGTACGGTTCGCCGGTAATCTCCTGGTATTCGTCTTCGGTCAGACGCTGCGGCTTACGCTCCACCAGTATCTTCAGCATGGCTTTGCTCCAACGGCCTGCGTTGTACTCCTTGACGGCGGTGTTAAATGCGGGGCTGTGCTTTTTCTTACTCATTGTCCAGACCTCCCTCGGCGGTTGCGGTGGTGTCGTCCTCGGTCGGAACGCCTTCCAAAATGCACAGGTAGTCGATCATAGACGCAGCGTTTGCAATGGCGGCGTCACGGTTCTCGGTTTCGCGGCCCTGCTGGACGCCGCTCGAACTGTACACAATTTTCATGGGATACCCTCCAATAGCATTTTGACGTATTCATCCATGCGAGCCAGCAATGTGTCGGAATTGCCTTTTGCTGCATGGGCTTTCCAGGAGCGGTACTGCTCATATAGAGCAGATTTCGGTTTCTTGCCCGCCTTGACGAGCTGCGCCAGCCGAAATAGGCGCTTGCGCTCTGATTTTACGTTTTTGGGGTCCACCGTCATTATGACTTTGCCTTGCGGCGTCAGCCGATAAATGAAACCCATATACCGGAAGCCGTCCTGCAGGCGGACGATCCGCGTTTTCCTTGGATGAAGTTCCAGACCGATAGCAGCATATTGCTGCCGGATAGCCTCGCGCCATTCCTCCAACTGCTCTTTGCTGTGGTGGACTATGAGGCTATCATCCATAAAACGCAGATATTTGTCCGCCCGCAGGCGTTCTTTTTATGTAATGGTCGATGGGGTCCGGGACGGAAATCCCGGCCAGCTGGACCATCTGGCTTCCTGGTTTGTATCCGGTTTCGCCTGAATACTGGTGATCCAGAACATCCCGCACCCGCTTGTAATGACTGGGCGGCAGCTTCCGCTCAAACCGCTGGTTTGTGGTTTCGTGCCGAATGGAAGCATAATACCCGTGGACGTCAATCAGAAGAGCGTAGCCGTCCGGGCCGTGCTGTCGGAACTCCCTTTCTAGGAAGAACTTCACCTGTTCACGTGCCCAGTCGGTTCCTTTGCCCTTCTGGCAGGCGGCGTTGTGCCGGACAAAGCTGGCGGTCATTCTAGGATAAACCGAATTATCGTTTAGAGAGCGCTGGTATACCCGGTCACGGAAGCTCGTTGCGACGGCGGTTCGTGGCTTCGGGTATGTGATTTTTACGGTCGATGTCGGGCGGGCCTTATATGTACCGTTTTCGAGATCCTCTTGGAGCTTGAGAATTTCGTCCATGCCATACATCAAAAACCGTCCCACGTTTGCCTTTCGGCGGACGTTCTTCGCGCATAGGTTCATGGAGGCGTATAAAGCATCGAACCCAATTATTTCTTCATCTTGCACTTTAGTCTCCTGCAAGGCTTCGCCGGGTGATAGCACACAGTCCCGTGGGGCATCGGCGTCCGGCGAATATTGTTCATCTGTCCGAAATGGGCAGACATGGCACTCGGCTCCTTGCACGGCGGTTTTGTGCCCAACCCTTGTTACGCAAGAGCCTTTGTGGGCTTGCTGCCGTCCAATCCGGGGCAGACCGATTCGCGTTGATGGCGTTCCAGTTGTTCACGTTGCCGCTGGAATTCACATTGAACGCGTTGTTCGCGTTGCCTCTATTCGCAGAGCGCAAGCGGACGTTCCGGCCCAATAGCCTACAGCCATTTATATCAAAACGCCTTATAGCGTTTTGAATCACTTTCGTGCCAGTCCCGGCAACGCTGCCGGATGTCGCGCACGTTCCTTCCCCAGAAAACGCACCGTTTGCCAGAAAGATGGAAACAGCAACGGGCCATATCCATCAAGGCCAGCATTCGGGTGCAAAGCCGGATTGCTCTTTTCTGGAGGGCGAGGCGCTCCTTCTTGGTGTCTGCGCTGTCCACCCGCACGCCGTTGGCTTCAAAAATATCAAAATAAATTTGATCCGCTGTTGCCCGCAGCTGCGCTGGGAGGTTGGCGTCAATCGCTGGATCAAAGACCTTCACGTTCTGCGTGATTTGCCGCACATAGAGCGCCAGATCGCGGGCGTCGTTGGGAAGGGTGAATTTGTTATCAGCAATTTGGTCTTTTCGCATTGCCATTGAAGGTTACTCGCTTTCCCGCCGGACAAGGTATTGTCCGGCGATTACTGGCCCAGTGTGGTGATTTTGCAAGCCGGGGCAGACCGATCCGCGTGGATGGCGGTCCAGTAGGTCACGTAGCCGCTGGAACTCACACCGAACGCGTAGCGCGCGTTGCCTCTAAACGCAGAGCGCAAGCGGACGTTCCGGCCCACGGTCGGCTGCGCCAGATCGCGGGTGATGCGCAGCGGGTAGGTCTGCCACAGCGCCTGCGGCGCTGTGGCACCAGTGGCCTCTTTCCAATAGGGCCAGTATGTGCCCTCGCCCTTGATCTGAGGATTGCAATAGATTTCTTCCAGCGACGGCAGGAACACCTTGTCGTAGGTGATCACCGCCGAGCCGTCGTCCGTCACCGTATTGCCATAGGTCACGACCTTGGTGCGGGTCAGGGCGTTCTTGAAATCCTCCGAGAAGCCCGCCAGGAAGCCCGGAATGGTCTTTGCGCAGTCGGGCATCATGTCCCACTTGTCCTGCGGGGTCCACCACTTCGTGGCGGGCTGGTCACTGTTCAGCCACTGGCGGTATACAGAATTCCACCAGCGGTTGTCGCCGTAGGCCACGGCCTGAAGGCTGTTCAGGTCGCCGTTTTCCTTCTGCATGAAGGTGCCGAGGTCGGTGCCCTCGTCGCCGGAAGAAACGGTACAGGTGTCGAGAAGCTCGCTCTTGTACTGATCCTTGTAGGCGTACACCTTGCAGGAAGTGATGGCCACATCCGGGGCACTGTAGAAGCCGCAGAGCAGGGTCCCTGCCGCCAGAGCCTTGCTCGTGGTGAACTGCCATGTGGTGCCGGTCTTGACGTTCGTGCCCCAGTTGAAGCCGAAGGTCACATGGTAGGTGCCAGCGGGCAGGCCAGCCTCCGGGACGATATAGAACGCCTGATTCTCCGAGAAGGGAATATCATACAGGGTTGCGTAGTGCATCTGCATGGTAAGGGCCGGGGCGGTGCTGCCGGTTTCGCCCTCTGCGGTGTCGTCCGGCTGGACGACGTCCAGGGGCAGCTGTATGTCTTGCCGTCCTTGTCGGTGTAGGTGTTGACCAGCTGGGTGCCGAGCGGGTAGATTTTCGGGGCTGCGCCGCTGGCGACGATCTGCCGGACGGTGTTCAGGTCAACGTCCATGCTGACTTCCGGCTGTGCGTTTGCAATGGCTCGCTGGGACGCTGCAATGTTGCCAAGCAAAATTGCAATGGTATCCAGCTTTTTGCCGTTCTCCTGAGCGGTTTCATCCGTATAAACCGGGGAGGTGATTTCCGAATTTGCCATGAGCTTTTACTCCTTTCAGGTTGTGGGTTTGGTATACTTCACGCAGAGCTTTCCGTCTACGACGACAAGCCCGCAGGCTTCCAGGGCATTGACCCGGTTCTGCGTCTGGATCATATCATCAGCGAGGGCAAAAGCGCCGGTGCCGCCCAGAATGGTTACATTCTCGGCGTTGGACGTTTTGATGTAGTAGTCAAAAATGGAACTGACACTGTGGTTGCCGCTGTACGCGGGGAAGAAATCCGCCACGCTCTCGTCTGCACTGACCGAAATACTATAAAGAACCTCGCCCTTGTCCGGGTCCTTTGCAAAGACGCCAACCTCGGTTACGGAAAAGCCGGTGGTTACGTTGTCATTGCTGAACACAAAACGAAGGTTCAGGGTGTCGCCGTCTGCGGTCGCGGAACTGATACCGACGCGGAGCTTTTCCGCTTTGAGGGACGTTCTGGTTGATGCGTCCTCGGTCTTGGTGTAGCTGCCGGAACCGATCGCCGCGTGAGTAATCTGCGGCGCCGTCCCTCCGGCCTGCCATTTTGCCAGCAGCGCCTTGCCGTCGGTGGTCAGGACGCCGGGCTTGAATAATGCTGCCATTAGATTTTCACCTCCACATTGTTCTTGGCTTCCTCTGCCAAGGCCCAAAGCGCTGCGGTTGCATCCTCTCCGATCAGCTGCACCGCTTCCTCGCGGGGCAGATAAATCTTTTTCGGTTTGGTGTCGCCGATAATCAGGGAACGCTTATTGACGTAATAGCAAACCGCAAGGCAGCGGGCCTTGTGCGCGAGGCAAATATTGGTGTTCCGGCAGTTGGGGTTCCGCAGCTCTCGTAATTGTAGCCGCTGCACCATCCGCAGCCGGTGGCCACCGGGCAGCTCAGGCACTTTTCCGGGCTTTGGCTGGTTCGTGTGATGGCGTCCAGCATGGCCTTGGTTTCCCGCTGCTTCTCGGTGGTATAGAGACCCGTGTAGCAGTCGCCCAAGCACATAGGCTCCGCCAAGGCTGCGCCCACGGATATGGGGGCATATCTGACGCACGGGTACGCTTTGCCGTCCGGGGCAAAGCTCAACATTTCGCCGGTGCCGCCGCACCAGTTCTTGTTGTCGTCGTGGGAGGGTTGTCCAATATTCGGATCGAGGATACCAACCCAAACGTCGGGTGCCTCCGAAATAAGGTAATCAGCCAGCCGCTGCAGCTCTGTGTAAAGGGTCCGGGCTTCCTGTTCAGTATAAACCGGCTCAAAGGCGTAATTACAATGGATTTCCTTGCATCCCTCGGAAATCATCTGTTTTACGCTGGGAAAAATAAATTTGAAGCTGGGTCCAACGAAAGTCATTTTGCAGTTATACCAGCCGTATTTCTTCCCGTCTTGGAATGCAGCCCAGGCCTTTTCGAAGCTGCCGACGCCGTTCTTGTCTACGCGGAAAGCGTCGTGAAGCTCCTGGACGCCGTCAATAGAAACGGTGACGCTCATGATCTCGTGATACTTATGGAAAAGGTGCTGTGCTGCATCACTGAACCATAACTGGCCGTTGGTGGCGAAACTGACCCGCGCCCTTGTCCAAAGCGGACACTTGCGCTTCCAGCATTGCTCGAACCAATAGTCTGTGATTTTCTCGATCAGCTCCGCCTCCAAAAGAGGCTCACCGCCGATGAAATCCAAAACGACGCCCTGGGTACTCTTGTTGATGAAGTCGCCAGTGCCGTCCTCGTAAAGATCAATGATGTAATCGACGATCCGCTTCCCGGTTTCAGGCTCATGGCGCCGCAGCTCTTGTGATGTTCATAGCAATACGAACAGCGCAAAGTGCAGTCACCGGTCACCTGAAAAGTGACATTTCGGCAGGCTTCCAGACCAAGGTTTCCGTTGTTGAAAAGCCGGTGGACAAAGTTGGAATAATCTTCGCTCCGCGTCACCATTTACAACGCACCTCCTGAGCCTTGAAATCGAAGGCAAATTCCACCCGCTTAGAATAGAAATCATCAATCCGGGAACTGAGAACCGTGTCCTGCGCCACGCGCATTTCCAGGAAGGATGCACGGCAGGAGTTGCATACCTCACGCAACATTTCTTTTGCGTCCGGGTTCTCTGCGTCCGCCAGTTCACGGGACAAAATAGTTGCGACGGCTTTGTTGCTCTCATAGATGTAGCTAAGGCGCTCGACCGTCAGGCGTTCCTTTTCGGTCAGCCGGAATGTACTTTCAGCCATAATTGATAATTCCTTTCTCGGTATCGTAGTGAACTGTTTTGAGCGCCTCGAAATCATCTTTGATCTGGAGGGTTTCCATCAGCAGGCGAGTGAACAGGGCAAGGTTTCGGCCCTCTCGCGGAGTATACTCCATTTTGTCCAGGGCTGCTGCACCGATCTGATACAGCGCCCAGAGGGCTTCTTCCGTGTTGGGCGGAATGTCAAAAATTCTGAACAGAAGCTCTTCATCAATGGGAAGCTGGGAGTGCGTATCATCAAAAACGAAGGTATGCACCGCCAGGCCCCAAGCGTACAAATCCCGCCCGCGTCGCTCCGAAGAATTCGCCCGCAGGCCGAAGCGATGCTTTTGACCGCGGTCGTACATTCCGCAAGCCATGCGGAAAAATCAGTGATCCCGGTGTTCTTATAAACTCCCATGTAACAAAGGGAATTGAAAAAACGCCCGTCTTTGGGGAACAGTTTCATTTCCTTTGTGAAATCTGCGGCGCTAAAAGGCTTCATCATAAGAAATTTATAAAGGCACTCGTGTCGGTCGTAGGACTGAAATTCTGGGGCGCTGGCGGGGGCAATGTTTGCAGTAGGCATTTAACCACCTCTCTCAGAAAAAGCTACCGCTCTTGCAAATGCCACGGCAACTGCCGCTGCATCCGCCGGAGCAGCTGCCGTGGCAGGCCGCTTCATCGCCACAGGTGACGGAACAGGTGCCGGTGCAGCCGTCCTGGGAACATCCCGCCTGGCAGCTGCGCTTGCAGGCCTCACAGTCTCCGGTGCAATCGCCGGAGCAGCTGCTGTCGCAATCATTTGAGCAACTTCCGCCGCAGCTGTCGCACTCGGTATAGCACCCGCCGCTGCATCCGCCACTGCAGGTGTTTTTACATCCGCCAGAGCAGCCGTTGGTGCAGTTATTGGAACAGCTTCCGCCGCAGCTTGTGCATTGGTTGTTGCACCCGCCGGTGCAGGTTGTCGAACAGCTTCCTTGGCACGTTCCTGGCACGTTCCCGTGCATCCGGTACAGGCCGAATAGCAGCCGGTATAACAAAGGCCGGAGCAACTCGCGGCGCAGCCGGTTTCTCTCTGGGTGGCTGCCGTGAGGTTTTTGCCACTCAGTTCCGAAACCTTCAGCGCTGCGGCGTCCAGGGTGTCAGCGTCTACATATCCGCCCGCCTCCGGGGTCAGGCTGCCGCCGGTGATTGCATCCAGGGGCCTTGTGATCTTTTCGATATGCTCCGACTTGAATTCGACGGTGCCCTTGTTGGGCGGCTCAGTATACTGGTAAGCGCTGCCTGCATAGGTTGCCATTGAACCGACGGACCTGCTGTTGCTGCGGCGCTGCACCTCGGTCTGAAGGGCTGCCTTTAAGTTGAGAAACTCGGCCGCCGTAATAAATTCACCTTGATTTGCCATTGGTCAGCCCTCAATTCTGACGCGAATGCGCCGCAGGTCGGTTCTGTCGTCGCCTTCGACTGCATATCCGACCACCTGTGTCTGCGCCGGTGAAATACAGGCTTGCGGGGCACATCCAACGCCGGGGGTCGTGGAAGGTATGATGAGATCGCCGGTATGTACCGGGCCAATGACCCACGTTCTCACGCGGCCCGCCAGCGATACGGGAATAAAATCTTTTTCATTTGCAGCAAGAAGATCGCTGCCGTCCGTCGGCGTCTTTCCTCCGATCAGCGTTGCAAACTCGTCACTGTGGACGCCCACAACTCTGCGGGAGGCGCGGGTCGCTTTCACATAGCGCTCCTTCTGGCTGTCCAGGTCGAGAGCGATAATGTCACCCGGCCTCGTTTCTTCGCCTCTGGGGAACAGCTCTGCATAGTCGTTATAAATGCCGTGGTAGGTCTTGGCACCGGTGACATATCCGGTGGCGTCGATGTTCCCGCCGGAATGAATGTTTCCGGCGCTGGAAATATCGCCGGTCGTGGTCAGGTTTCTCAGGGCAGCACTGCCGCCGTTCCGGTCGCTGCTGTCAATGAAATAAGTGCCACTGAAAAAATTGATCCGCCCGGTGAATGTGCCGCCGCTCTTGGGCATGAAATTCAGGTCAATGTTTCCGCTTTCGTCCGGCTTGCCGCCGTTGATGGTCTTGACCATTCCGGTGAAGTTTTTGAGCTGTTCCTTGACCCAGTTCTGGATCTTCTCATAAAAAGGCCCGTGTGCGTTCGGGTTCTTGTTGTGATCCTCCAGGTCTTTCTGTGTGGCAAGAATGAGCGTCTTGTCCAACATGGCAGAAACCTTGGAGGTGTCGCCGACGATGATCGGAATAGAGATACCCTTCTCAATCGTTGCGGCCGACGGGGGCGGGATAAACTCGGCGGTGTCGTATGCGTTTTGATAGCAATAGAGAATATCTTGTGAGCGGTCGTCTGTGAAACTCGGATTTGCTGCAAAGACGCCAATTTCTCGCCAATAGAAGCCGTTTTCTAGACCCTGGTTTGTGAAGGCTGCGGAAACATTGACATACTGCCCATCTTCGTTTTTGGCGCTGGCCGAAACCGTGGCTTCTACCTTTACAAGTGCCGTCATTGCGTCGATGGACCCCGAAATGTATCCGCTTCCCATCTGAATAGTGGTGAACTTGATCTGTTCACCGGAAATATTCCGGGTAAGCAGGGCTTTGCCTGCCGTGGTAAATACCGGGGCATTGAACATTTTGTTTATCCCTCCTATTCTGCCGGAACGGTCACATGGTCAATGGTGGACAAGGCAATTCCGGTGTATGTTGTGCCGGTAATCTGACGAGCTACATCTTCGACGATCATCGGGTTTAGGCGGATAAAATCGCCGGTGTGCATCCAATGCCCGACGCCGATGGTGGCGGCTTCAATATCCAATTTACTGGAAATACTATCCAGCCAGGAAGAAAGGCGCTTTACGCTCCGATGCTGCCGCACAAATTCGTCCAGGTCGTTTGGCCCAACATTGGGGTTTGAAATATTGATGCGGAAATGATGCGGTTCGCCGCCATACTCGAACCACTCCGAAACGGTGCCGCTTTGGAAGATGGAGGTAATGATCCGGCGCACCGCCATAGGCGTCCCCAGCTTCATGAAATACAGCATTGTGTCCGCAATCAGCGTTCTTTTCACGTCGGTGCTGTATTTCGTGCTGTATGCCGGGGTTCGATACTCTGCGGCCATGAGATCCAGGATTTCGTCCGGCAGGGATGCAATCATGTAATAAATCATGATTCCGTCATTGAACACACACCATTTCTCAATTTGGCGACAGACCGCGTAGGCAATGCCCAGGGCGCTTACGTCGTCCCGCAATCCCTCCGGGAGAATGTCGGCGGGTTGGATGTCCTGAATTTTAATCATCTTCCAGTCCTCCATAGTTCGCCGTGACGGTTCCGGTCAACAGGGCGACTGCTGCATCCCCAACTTTGATATAGGCGGGAGAGGTGATGTCTACGCGCTTAGCGCCTGCGGCCATAATCAGGGAAACCAGCTTGGAGGGGTTAATATCCCGACCAATTTTGCGCTGCCAGAGGATGTACTCTTGAACCGCTGCATCAACTGCCGTCTGGATGGACACCGCGGTCGTTGCGTTGCTGCGGTCGATGTAGTACGTCAGCGAAATGGAGTATTTGACTTCTGCCGGGGAGGACACAACGACTTTATCTGTCAGCGGGCGGATACCGTCATTCTTCAGGAACTCCTGCAGCCCGGAAATGGTTTCCGGGCCGGGAATAGAACCATCAGAAAGCAGAAAAGCAATGTCCACTTCTCCTGCCGCCTGGTCGCTGTTTGCTACAACGTCGCCGATGGCGCTTGAATAGGTTTTAGCCCAGTATTTATAGGCGCCTTCCGGGCCTGCTACGGAGTAGGACTCAGGGGCCAGCCAGATACGCTCCTGGTAAGATTCATCACTTTCGATGTCTGCGCCGCCCTCTGTTTCCGAAATGTTGGCAACGCTCTTGATGTAGGGGAGCGGATCAACGATTTCGGAAACCTCACCGGCGGCGAGGCTGTTTCCGGCGCTGCCAACTTCAACACAAGTCGCAGGAACGTCAATATAGGACGCCTTTGCCGGTATCTCTGCATATTCGTCAGTGGCAAAGAAAATGGAATTCAGGGCAGCTGCGCGGGTTCCCTGCGGAATGGGCGTTGCCGATGCTCGGACGGTCGAAATCGTGAAACGCAGCGTTGTGGTGGCTGCGCTGGCGGGGTTCCTGGTTACGCGGCGGAACTTGCCCAGGTGATCCAAAAAACAGAATAGGACCATTTAAGAAAATTCATTTTCCCGGCCCGGTCTGTATACTGGAAGCCCTGGTGAATAGCATTCGCACAGGCGTATAAAATCATTCTGTCACGGGAAACTCTGGGCAACTTTACTTTGTTGCCGGTGGCCTTCGTGACATAAGCTTCATAATTCTCCACCATCTCACCGCGAATGTCGGTAACTGTTTTGCCGTCAATGAAGGAAACATCAGGCATATTTTTGATACTATCCAGCATCTGATACCACCACCCTCGGATAAAAGTGACCATCTGCACCGCCGCTCCACTTGATCTCTACGATTTTCAGCGACGGAATGTATTTTGATATTGCTTCTGTGATCTGTGCAGCGTAGAGGCTGCGAACCACTCCAATGGGCCGGTCAACAAAACTGAAATCCAGGCCCAGATCCCGGTCAAGCGGAACGCTCCCTTTCCTGGTTGACGTCAAGAGGCGCAGCTGTTGGAGAAGGTTCTGCTTCCGGTCGTATGAGGCTTGACCCTCATACTCAAATTCACTGTTTGCCAGGTCAAGAAGGGAACTCATGTTGGGTATTCCTCCAATGTAATTGACACCGTGGCTTTCACAAGTGATCCGTCATTATAAACCATGTTCCAGGCTTCCGAAACGGCTGTGATGGCGTACTTGTTTTCGCTCAGCGGCATATCTCCAATGATGAGGTATTCAGTGGCGCCGCTCTCCACCATCTTTTCCAGGGCCTGCAATGTTGTACGCGGGCGAACCCCAAGGCCGGCAGAGAGATAGATTTCCAGAGCGCCTTCTCGTGCATCCGCACCCAGAAATTCTTTCTTTGGCTTCGCTCCGAGAGTTTCGTGGGACGCCCAGCGCCCTTTTACATCCTGGGTCAGCTTTTTTGAATGCAAGGACATGGTCCTCGCTTACCTCAAAAATGATAGAGGTTCCAAATGTTCCGATCACTTAAAATCTCCTTTACAACGGCGGGCCAGACGTGCCATGCGGTGTGGCGTGGGTATGATGCGCCACGGAAATGCCACTTGCGGTTGCATCCTGGGCGACGGTCATGCTTCCAGTGACGGAAGTTGTGGGGGCGTCAATGGTCGCAGAGGATCCCTTCGCGGTAAATGCTCCGGCTGCGGAAGCGGAAATTTTCCCGGCGGCCTTGATGGTCACATTTCCGGTTGCGTCCAGGACGATGTCTTTTTCTGCTTTGGCGGTGACGTTCTCTGCCTCAATTACGAGATTTTTGACGTGCAGCGTCATGGTTTCGCTGTCCTTTTCGCTAAACCGAAGAAATGCTTTTCCGACCTCATTGTGGAAATCTTTTCGGTATAAGCCTTTCCCGTTCTCCGGCGGAACTCGCTGATCTGACCAGGGACGCCCAATGACAATGCCTGCTTCTGTACCGTTGGAAAGGTGCAGAACCAGAACCATGTCGTCAACTTCCGGCATCAAATACTCAAAAGAGAGCAGCGGGATGGGGCGTGTAACTGCGTCGTCCTGATCCTCGTAGACCACGCGGACGGTTCCGCTTGGGTAATCTACCGAGGAGATTTTTCCGACGCGAATTTCGTTGCTGTCCATTCGCTGCTCTCCTTTACTCTACCAGGGAGGCTTCGACAGATACCGTGCTGCCGCCGCTCCCGTCTACTTTATTTGATACGCTGTCGAGGTAATATTTCCCGCTCAAAACGCCCAGGCCGTTGACCTGGATACACTGCGTAGAAATCCACTTTGCGTTGCCCATCATTTCAAAATTGAGCTTGGTGTGTCCATGGTTTGCATTGCTCACCAAGGCTTTGATTTTACGTTCTGCATCCGCTGCACTGTCGGCCTTGCCGGACTTTTTTCAGGATTTTATCGCCGCCGCCAACCTTCGCCACAATTTTCTTGCTGGTTTGTGGGCTGGTGTAGGTGTATTCTCCTCCTGTATAAACCTCCGACATAGACGGGCCGCCGTCCCAGCTGGCAAATTCTGAAGCGTCTACGGTATCAACAACGGCCTTCTTCTTGTATGCTTCGCGGTCGTAGACCACGAGCTTATGGGAGTAAACCTTGACCTGCAATCCGTAGTTGTTGCACAATTCGGTGAAAAATTCGCAGTCAGCTTTTTGGATTGCTCCACGCTGGAAATGGAAAAACTACTGCCGGAAACATCCCAGGCCAGCGTAATGCCTGCCCGGTCTGCAATATTCTTTCCAATTTCTTTCAGCGTGACATTTTCCCAGGTCTTGGTTCTTTCGGTTTTGCTGAACCCCTTGTTTGCAGGGGTGGATACCGCCGAGAGGGTGCCGGATACCGGCCACCCGGAGAACTTCGGTTCGTCCAGAATGAACTTTCCGCAGTCCAGCGTGATGTCCTGCGCGCCTTCCTGTTCCCAGTCCGAAAGAACGATGGTGGCCGAAACCACTTTGCCTTCTCCTGGATACCAGTCTGTGATCCATTTGTTTCCGCCGCCGGACACCGCAATGTCCAAGCTGTCAGCCTGGCCGCTTGCGGGGTCCGTATATGTAACGCTCGTGACCGTGCTGCGCTGCTCTTTGTCCATGGCTTTTACATCGACAAAGATATTGACGGTTGCGGTTCTCGCGCTCATGATGTCCTCCAGGTCGGTGCCGTCGTAACAACGGGCTTTTCGGGAAGCGCTGGGGTGTTTACGATGGTTCCGGCATCAAAAATAAAATATCCAGAAGGGAGAAATTCGCCTGCATCAAAAACGAGGTGTATTCCTCCGAGCCGTATACCTTATATGCGATCATGTCCCACATGTCACCTTGTTTGGTGGTATAGGTCAGATCTGCTTGCGTAGTCGTTTCGCTCATTCTTTGGGCCTCCGGTTACTTCGCGGGAGCAAAACCCTTGCGGCTTTCCTCTGCTTTGAGCTGCCGATAGTAGCGCTTGAATTCCTCAAACGACATTTTTACGGCCTGCCGGACTTCCTGGGCGTTTGCGCCTCCGGCAAAATGGAACACGGGGGAGAAATGGATAACTTCGCCACCGGTTCCGGCGCCGCTGTTCTGCTGGCCGTTTTGGTTGATGGCAAGATAGCCTTTAATCATATCGGCCAGTTTAGAAAGCGGCAGGACTGCTTCCGGTTCTGCGCCTTCGCCGATCAGCGCCGTTGTGGGGGCGGTTGCGATACCGCCAGCGGCCAGCGCCGGGATGGTGGGGACGGTCGCCAGATTGAAGCCGATTTTGCTTCCGCCGACGCCGGGGACCCAATTCGGAATAGTGAGCGAAATGCCGTTAATTGCGGTAATCATCGAGTTTATGCCGCCGATAATACCATTGATAAAACCAATGACCCCGTTTGCCATACCCGTAAAAATGGATACGACACCGGTTCCGAACTCGCTAGCCTTTTCTTTCACCAAGTCCCAGTTGTTATAGAGAAGGACGCCTGCGGCCACTACCAGGCCGATAGCGGCCACGACTGCCAACATAGGAAGGTTCAGTGCGGTCATAGCTCCGGCCAGCGTGAAGGTTCCCGTTGCGCTGGCTGCACAAACTACCTTATAAATAGCCATTACGGCATTATAGGCGGCCATTGCGGTTGTAGCCACTTTATAGGCGACAACCGCTGCCGTGATACCGGCAGCCAGCGCCATCAAAAGAACGCGGTGTTCGCTGACCCATTGTGCCGCCTGCTGCGCTGCCGGAATGAGGGTCCCGGTGGTATAGCTTCCGGCGGCTTCCAACCCGGATTGTACGCGGGGAGAACAGCGTCGGCCAGGTCCTTCACATACAGGATGATTTTGGTTCCAATTTCCGTCAGGAAGTTGGCGCCCAGATTTTTAATCATCTGAATATCATAATCCAGGGTGTCGGTCTGTTTTTCAAACGCCGCATTTGCTGCGCCGGTCGCCGTGTACATTTCGGCGGTCTTGTTGGTCAGGTTTTCAGACTGGGCGCCGCACATGGCCAGCACGGCGGTCTGTGCTTCGGTGGAACTGAAAAGCTTTGCCATGGCCTGTTCGTCGCCGTGGACGGTGCCCTTCAATGCTTCCAGCGTTCCCCTGGAAGCCCAGGCTCTTGATGGCTGCATCTGCCGTGGAGAAGCCCAGCTTTTTCAGGGATGCAGTCATACTATTGGAGGGCGTCATTAGTCCGGACAAAACTGCCTTGTACTGAGTGGCGACCTCTGCCGTGCTGCCGGTAACGCCGGTCAGTGTGGCAAATACGCCGTACAATTCCTCTTGCTGGATACCCAGCGCGGAAGATAGCGGGACAACTTTGCCGATGCTGGACGCCAATTCGCTAAAACTGGTCTGGCCCAGGCGTACCGTTGCAAACGAGAGGTCCGCCACCTTCTGGGCGGACTCTGCGCTTACATCGTTGTAGCCTTTCATGACCGCGGATAGCAGGTTGACGCTGTCCGTGGTAGTGGCGTTGCCTGCGGCGGCGGCTTTGGCCGATGTTTCCAGGATGCTCATAGCGTCGGCGCTGTCACCGAATGCGGAAATGACCTGATACATACCGTCAGTCAGGTTTGCCGTTTCAACGCCGGTGTCGTTGGATACCTTTAGAACATCCTTCCCGATTTCCGCCGTTCTCGCTGAAATTTCCGCTTCGGTTCCGGTCAGCAGGGTGGAAACATTCGCCAGCTGCTTTTGGTAGTCAATACCGGATTTCACGGCCGCAACGCCCGCCGTGGCGACGGCGGCAGCTGCTGCACCGGTGGCGGCAATGGCGACCTTGCCGACAGCCTTCGCGCTCTTATTGAGCTTTGCCAGGTTCTTGTCAGCGTCAGCGCAGGCCTTTTTCAGGGAGCTGTCCTGTTTGGCTCCAATTTTGAGCATAAGCTCATAGGTCTTACTGCTTTTGGCCACTCTGCGCCTTCACCTCCGCCATATATTCGTTATAGACCTTCGCCATGTCGGCCAGTTCGTCAATCGGCGAACTTTCCAGGTTCTTAATGTCGGAACTCAGAGCCACGGAAAGGCTGATGCAAAGTTTTGTGATCCCTTCGGGGTTAGTCCGTACCATCCGCGCCGTACAAAAACCCACGATGGAGGTTTTCAGCGCAATGGCGTCACGCGCCGGGAGATTGTCGAAAAATTCCAGCGGCTGTGCCAGAACACGAGAGGCAATCAGGAACGTATACTCCAAATTGCTTTCCAGCGTGGCCGGGTTTGCTGCCGGGTGCAGTTTCATGTACAGCTTTGCGGTGCGCTTCAGGTCACCCGCTTTCAGACTTTCCAGGCCGTGAAGGTCCAGCTTGTCATAGGTGGCGCCGCCGAAAGTATAGGGAGCGGTCAGCTCCAAAATGAGCGGGTCCTCGTCCTCGTCCTCTGCATCTGCATCCGGGAACGGAACAGCGGGGGACGGTTCGTCCAGGCCGCCATACAGGGCGGGGTCCTCATAAGCGGCGGTGGGCTTCGGCGTTTCCTGTGCGGAAGAAATGTGTGCATTCATGAGAAAGTCTCCTTAGCAATTTGCCTTGATGTACGCGAGCTGATCCACGCCCCAGAGCTTGTAGGTGGGGTTCACCTTGTCCAACTCGACTGCGGTTTCGCCATTCACCACGATGGTGATAGCCAAAATGGTGACGGAAGCGCTGGTTCCGGTGCCGCTGCCCGCCTTGAACGATCCGCCTTTCAGCGTACCGCCACGGCCACGGATCACGACGCGGGTCGGAAGGAAAACAATGTTTCCTTCCACGTCCAGGCACTGGGCAACGCCTGCCAGCGTGATGGTCTTTACCTTCAACATGTCCAACATGTTCAGAGCTTCGCTGGTGAGGGCATTGAAGGGAATATCCATCTTCATATTGCCAAAGGCACCAACGGTAGGATCATCAAATTCACCCAGGAACGCTGCGCCGGATACCGTATCCGAGAGCGGCTCGAAATCGGGGAGCGTTACCTCGTCGCCAATGCCGACCAGGCGGGTGAAGTCGTCGTACACGTTGTACTTGGTCAGCTTAGTAGGAACTACTTTCACTCAGGGTCACTCTCCTTTCAGGGCTGCGTTCAGCGCCTCCACGTCGAACTCGTCGATGTTCTCGATGTTCTGCGCGGGGACGTAGGGCGCCAGATAGGTATGCGTAGTAAGATGGCCGGAAATAATATCAGTTTCCGTGTTCTCGCTGTCCAGGAAGGTGCATTTATAGGCGGCCATGTAATCTTTTGCCACATACCCGTTTCCGGTCATGTTCTTACTGTCCACGATAGTGCGGACCAGCTGGCGGCTGTAATTGCGGTCAACATGCTGGAAATACGTCAAAATAAAATTATTGGCGTCCCAGTTGAACATTCTGCGGCAGTTGATCCAATAATCTTTCGGGTCGGTGTTGCCGGGATAGCCTGCGGTGCAGTTTCCCCACAACACATAGCCGTTAATGGAATTGATGGCGGTAGTAATGCCCTGTGCGTTCAGAACGTCGTTGGCCTGCTGCTGATCCAGCAGCACCGGGGTTCCATCCGCCAGAATGGTGCCGGTGATTTTGGCAGCCAGGTTCGAGGGGGAATCATAGGGCACATCACCGTGTTCCGCGTCGGTGCTGGCCAAAATGGCGCCGCAGATGGTCGAAAGGTGATATTTCTTCGTGCCGATCTGGGCCATAGGCCAGAGAACGATGGTCCGAATGTCCGTCGCTCCGAGGTCGGTCTTTGCCTTCTTGCAGTCCGTGTAGACGGTTGCGCCGTTTGCATCCGCTGCAATGTCAATAATGGACATGCACTGAAGTTGCCATTCAGGGCGTTGTTTTTTGAGGTCAATGCTGCTGCGACCGTAGGATTGGACGCCCAACCGGGCGCCAACAGGCTGCCGGGAACCAGCCCGTAGAGCGGAAAAATGCGGCGGATCAGCTCGACGCCGGTTTCTGCGCCGGTCACGCTGTTATAACCGCCAACAATGTCCGTCGTGCTTACGTTCTCCGGGTTCAGGGAGGTGCTGGTCACTTTGATGGTTTTATCCACGGGATTCTGAATCAGCAGCGTAATACGCAGGCCGCCGCCTTCCATGAACTCGGTGATGTAGTCCGTTCCCAGCACCAGCTCTTTGCTGTTGGCCTTGACGGTCAGCTTGTCCAGAAGAACATATTTCTTGGAATAGGTGGCGACACCATCCTCCGAAAGCGTCAGGCTTTCCTCTGCGTTCTTCGTGACATGCTTGCTGTTGTTTGGGTCCAGGACGTTGATAAAAATCACCGGCGCATTATTGAAAACGCGGAAGTTGACGTCCATTGCTTCGCAAAGGGTAAAGTTCTTGAAATCGTCCGAATAACCCAGCTGCTGCTGGCAGGCGGCGAAATCATAGCAAACGATGGGCTTTCCGACCGTGGCGGCGGGGTCATTGGTCAGGTAGATGGGGGCCGTGCCGACATATACCTGCAGACCAGCGCTGCTGGTTACGGGGCTAACCAGCGAGGTGCTTTTTTTTCGCTGGAATATGCACCATGATAGAAAGGCATTTATTTCACTCCCTTCTGGCCGAGCTTGGTCTGCACGGTCTTGTAGATCGAATAGAAGCGGCCACTCTGCTGAGAAATCTGCGCCTGTGCATCCGGGCGGGCGCTGGGCGTAACCAGAAGCTGCCGCAGCATGGGGGTTTCCCGGATTGCGTCCTCGAGTGCGGGCGGCAGGCCGTTGAGGTATGCCGTGCCATTGTAGGCAACGCCGGGGATGGTCGGGCCGATGTAGACCAGGGAATTGTTAGCATTCGCCATTGATAGAAGGCACCTCCTGATAAATCGGTTGCGCGGTTTCCGCTTTGAAGACGACCGCTCCGATGTAGTATGGATGTCTGGACGTATCGCTTAGGGTCCATTTAATAGGGTATTTGCATTCGTGTTTTTTGCCGATGTAGGGATTAGACGCAAAGCGCAGGCAGATTTTCCGAATGATGCTCATAAGATCATCATTTCCGGTGTGTTCAGGCGCGGGGTTATACACCCGAATGCCGAGGCCTATGTCCGTTTCGGGTGAGCCTCCCTGTTCGGCAATCTGACCGGTTGTCGGGCAGACTGCTATGAACGGTTCCTGCGCCGGTGTTTGCCCTGCAAGGAAGGCGGGAAGATCGTACTTGAACACTTGAATCTGCGCCAGCTTCCCGTCAGGGGTTTGAAGCTGCATCCCTTCAAAAAGGGTTTGAAGCTCCACCACCAGTTCATCTTCCAAGGTGATTTCCGACATGTGGCCTCCTACTCAAGAGCCTTTTCAATTTGCTTGTCAAGCTCTTGTGTCCAATAGCTCAATTACCAGCGCTTGCGCCGCTTCAACGCCTTCCGCACTTCCCAACATTTGGGGGACTGCAGGGGAAAGAAGCTTTTTGATCTTCGTCATATCGACGCCACGGCCGTACTTCTCCGCACGGGCGGAAGCTCCGGCGGAGGTGTACTGCTTGCCAGCTTGACGCTGTACAATGGCGGTGTGCCCACTTGCGAACCGAGCAACAAAGGCTTTCATGCCGTTACTTTCCAGCGGACTCATGGAACTACTGTTCAAAACCTGGGCCGCTGCTGCTGCGGTGTCGCTGTTGGGCTGTGTCAAAAAGTCCATGATGTCACGCATGGAGCCTTTTGAAATGATCGTGGAGGAAGTGTCGCTGGTGCTGTTTTCAACTTTGCTTTCGGTTTTCAGAACCTCCGGCTTGCTGAGAGCATACCGCTTCCCGGCTTCTTTGATCAGGCGGGTTCGCGCCTTCCGGGCCGTGGTGTTAAGCGCTTTTTGTAGAACCTGCGGCGCTGCCAGTTGATCTGGGAGTTTTTGCAGACTGCGCAAAATTTTTTCTAACCCTTCGTCAACGTCAACGACTACAAACGGTTCGTCGCTCATGCTCTCACCGCCTCGATTTCAATAGCATAAATTCCGGCTTCCTCGGTTGCGGACTTGACGCGGTACATAGCGGAATCAAGCTGCAAAAAAGAATCAGGAACTGGTCGGCTGCCAAAATCGGAAGCGGCGACATACAAAAGTCGCCTTGAGTAGTAAAGCCCGGAAATATCCGCATTGAGCAGATGTGCCTTGTCTCGCTCTAACAGTTCGTTGTCGTCAACAATAGCGGGCATTTTATTCCCGTTTATCGTGTGACTGCCTGCAAACTCTAGGGTGTTCAGAAAGACTTCTTTGCTGTCCTGTTCAATGGCGCTTTTGAATGTCAGCTCCATGGTTCTTACTCGCTTTCCTGAATGGGGACGCTGACCTCAACGGCGGCGATAGCGTCAATGAGCTTTGCTTTGCTCAGATCTGCTGCGGCATCAATGCCGAGGTCTGCGGCCAGCTTCTGAAGGTTGGCTTTGGTCATGGCTTCCAGGTCGCTTCGGCTAAGATTGCCGGTGACGGTTTCGCTGGTTGCATCCGCCTGAGCGGCGGGCGGCTGCACCTCTTCGATGCTGGGGCGCTGGATTACATATCCAATACCGACCAGAATTTCCAGCGCTTTAGAATCGGCGGACGCCTGGATGGCATCGCCGGGGCGGTACTCTTTGCCGTCCACGGTGACGATGCTGTTTGCGACATAGGTCATGGCGGGGCCTCCTTAACCAATGCAAACCTGAACAGTGGCATCCTCAGACTTTGCTGCGGCAATGGCCCAGCCTGCGGGGACTGCACTGCTGGCAGTGGTGGTGATCTTGTCGGTCGATGCGTTGTAGTAAACGGCAGCGCCGAGGGCGATTGCGTCGGAGGCCTTATCCATGGTAAAGACGCCCTTGACGTGCAGGCTGCCAACGGCCGCGGCAGGAATCTCAGTGCCCGCAATGCCGATGCGGGTAGTCAGGCTCACGACCTGGCCCGCCTTGATGGTGTCGCCGGTGGGGTTGGTGTAGTCGATGGCAGCGCCAGGCTGCTGATAATTTGCGATCATGTGCGTTTCCTCCTATCTTACAGGGTGGGCAGCTTGACGCCGGGGTTCTTGACGAAGCTGCGGTAGTCCATAACGGTGATACCCCAGTCCAGCCAAATGTCCCAAACGAAGCCCAGCTGGCCGGTGGTTTCGCTGCGGCGGAATGTGGGGGTTTCTGGCCGTTCAGGTAGTCCACCTGAATACCTGCGGTTTCGTCCTTGCCTGCGCCCAGGAACAAAGGGGCAAGCATTGGCGCCCGCCAGGACGTTCCGGGTGGCGTCCTCGACGATCTCGATGGGGTAGCGGTAATTATACAGCGGGTTGACGGCCTGGGTGTTCTCGGTGGTCTGAATGGTGGGGCTGCCGAAGATAGTCTGGAGGGTGAAGCCATAGCCAACGGGAACCACCAGAGTTCTCGGGGTCAGGTTGATAGCCTCGCCGAACTGGTCCTCCTGAATCTGCAGGCGCTGAATCATGCTCTGGATCGCAGCGGCGCTGGGTGCGCTGGCAGTGGACATGAGGTTCTTGTGGTCGCTGTGGAAGAAGGTTTTGCCGTCGTAAATCGTGCCGTTGCCGTACAGGATGGAATAGACGGCCTTATTGATCTGCTTCTTGCTCTTGGCTGCATACAGGCCGGGAATCTCGGAAAGGAAGCCGATGTCGTCATTGATGAAGGCCTGACGGCTCATGCTGAACTGGCGGCCGTAGGTATCCAGCTTGCGCTGCGGCAGGGTGGCCTCCTGGTGGGTATCTGCCTTCAGTTCGCCGTTTTCGGGAACCAGCAGCAGTTCACCGACGCCGCCGATCAAATAGTTGTGACCGTCGGTGCGCTTGAAGTCGCGCAGGGTGCCCTTGCGGGTGATCTTATCGAAGGTGGTCGGCACATGGCTGTACATGTGGACGATGCTCTTATTGATGGCCTGATCCATGATTGCCGGGAAGGCTGCGGACGGGTTGTGGAATGCACGGGCCAGCTCGGTATAAATATCGTCGTCGCTCATGCGCAGGTACTCGGAGGCGCTCTTGCCGCTCTCACGGGTCAGGCATTCAATGCCAAGGTCACGCAGCCTCATGCCTGCCAGCTCACGGGCGCCGTCTGCGGCCTGTGCGGGAGTGTTGCCGCTGCGGATCATCAGACCATCTGCGGCGGCTGCGCGGAACTTGTCCTGCTCGTCGGCAGTGACGCGGACGCCGGTGTGGGCCGGAGCGCCGTTCTTCACCATATCGTCCAGGATGGCTGCGCGTACCTGGTCGATGGTCTGACCGCCGGTGATATACTGCTGCGGGTCGGTGTTGAAGCTGCGGCAGATGGCAGTGATGTCAGTGACGCGCTGACGTTCCGCAGTGCGGGCGGCCTCAATCTGGGCCTGACGCTCTGCTTCGGCCTCAGCCTCGACCTGCGGACGCAGTTCCTCAATGTCCGCCTGAAGGGCGTTGAACTCGCGGGCCTCGTCCTCGGTCATGTCGCGGCCTGCGGTGCGGGCAGCGGTCAGGATAGCCTGCTGACGCTGCATTTTCTGCTGCATAAGCTCTCTCTTGTTCATGCTCTATTTACCTCCTGTTAGTGGTTTTGTTTGCGGTCACGCAGCCCTCGAAATACGAGAGGGCCGGGCGGTCGTCCTCGCCAGGCGGCGGGAAACCGTTCTCATGGAGATCACGGCCAACGCCGACCGTTGCGTCTGCGGGGACTGAAACGATACTGATTTCAAAGGGCATCCACTTTTTTGCAATGTAGCACGGCCCGGTGAAGCGCCCATCCAGGGACTTGGCGCCTTCCTTGACGCTCTCGTAGTTGGTTACGCGATACCCTACAGAAACGCCTTTCAGGGTGCCGCTGGCGACTTTAGAGCGGACGGTTTCGCTTTCGTCGTCGCTGTCAAATTCAATGGTTGCTTTGCCACGGTGGCCGTCGATCCATGCGCGGGTGACCTTTCCAATGACCTTGTTTCGGTCATGATTGAAAAGGACAACGCCCATGCTTTCCATTCGACTGAGATCCACGGCGCTGGGGTCATGGTCCAAAATTTCCGGGCCGAACCACATCTGGCAGGGTTCCTCGGAACTGAAACTCAGTTCAAAAGCGCGGTTGTCCTCGCCCTCATTGACTGCCCGGATGCTTGCAACACTAAAATCGCGCTGCAAGCTCTGGTTATTCGTCGGGGTTCTCTGGCTTTGTTTTTTCTTCTGCGGTCTGGACATCTTTTACACCTCCAATCTGTACGCCCTTTTCCTTTGCATACGCTGCAACGTCGGCCATGTCGTCAATCTGTTCTTTCCAGTCCCGGCCCTGTTCGGCGGAAATCTGCTTGAAACTCTTGACACCGGATTCCAGGGCGGTTTTGTTTGCTCCTGCTTCCTTCTGCGGATCAATCCACCGTTTGGGAGCAGATACCCACTGTGATCCATGTATTTCTGCGGGTCAATCCAAAAATCAGAAATAACGATTTCACCGGCCAGGACGGCGGAAATCAGAAATGTTTCGTATACTTCATCCATGAAGCTGTCACGAAGCTGTTCGATTTCTTCCGCATAGGTCAGATCATCTTCAATCATGGCTTGTCGAGCGGAGCTGTAATTCGTTTCCGACATATCGCGGGCGGTCGCCTCATAGCTGAGGCCCTGGCCTGAGCTGACCAAACGCTGCAACAATTTCAGGAAGGTGGTTACATCGCTGGAACCGCTTTTAGGGTCAACAACTTCTGCCTCGTCGCCAGCGTTCAGCTCGCTTATCATGCCGGGGGTGAGCATTTTCCCATCATACGACCGGCGGTCGCCGTTGTTGTTCTGGGCGTTGCGTCCTGTTACGCCGCCCAAAGGAACGGCTCTCTTGATCAGCAGTGCAAAACAGGCCGCCACACGCTCTTTCATGGAAACCGCCGTGATAAATTCGTTTGAGTCACGAATGCGAGTCAGGCTGGGGGCCATGTCGCTGACTTCTCGCAGCTGGCTGGGGCGCTTCTTCGTATAGTAGAAAATAATATCTTTGGCGGGGTAATAGACGGGCTGGTTCAATCCATATCCATCTATGTTGTACTGTTCGATCCAGTAACCGACGGGGCAGTTACTGTCGTCGTACTCAATGCCGCCAATGACGCGGTTTCCTTTGGTATGCGGGGAAGCTACGGAACCGGCCAATTCATCAACTTCCAATGCTTGCAGTTTGAACGGAAGAATGCCGCCTTTGGTATAGCATTTCTTGAACAAAATTCCGCCGTCGATCTTCTTCCGAGTGACTGCCATGCGCAAAATCTGGTTAAAATTCTGTTGCTTGGTCACATCACAATTCTGCTTCTTAGTCCAGCGCTTCCAGAGTTTTTCAATTTGGGTGTCCAGCTCTTCGTCGCCGGTGCTAGCTTGAAGGGTGAATCCGGTGCCAACAACATTTCGTTTATAGGCAAAAGAATGCTGTTGAACATGTCGGAATTTCTTTCCATGTCACGCGCTCTGGCGCGGATCACATCCCGCGCACCGCGGTCAACATAGTCAGCAGCTTCATTGTGCGGGCGCCAATTCCGATTAAGTCGCCCGCTGTCAGCTGCATCATACCCGGCGCCCCGAATAAAATCTAGCTGCTGCCGCCAGGCTTCCCGCATATAGGCGGACTGGGGGAGAAGAAGCCGATTACTCTATCGAGCCAGTTCATGCTCTTATCTCCCTTCAAAAAATGCTGCATAGGTGTTGCGGAAAAAGTCCGTGTTGCCCTGTTCCTCAACCTGTGCAGCAAGGTCTGCGCGAAGATTGCGCAGCTCAGTAAGGTTGGCGCGGGTCAGGCTGCGGCTGCCGATTTTGTAACTTTGGCCGCCAACCATTACGGTTGCAATGGCTTTGTTTACCTCCGAAAGCAGGAGGGAAGGGTCACTATAATCCAGTTTTTCGTCTGCCATAGGTCTTTCACTCCTGTTCCGGTTTGATGATGGTGACATTTGTCATGTCGCACAAAATGCCGACGTAAAATGCGCCTTCCGAAAGAACAAAATTGCTTTCGCCGCTTCCTTCATGGCTATATACGCCGAGGGACAGGCCGATGTAGCCCATCTGCCCGCTGATTTCTGGCTCGGTCAGTAGTCCATGCACTGAATCTCCACCCCTGCTTGCTGGCTGGCCTCCTGGGCGGTCACGGTGATGGTGTCGGTGTAGTCCTCCAGGGTCTGCGGAACCTGCCTGGTTGCGGCCATCTGGCTTGTGTTAGCCGGAATGCAGATTACTGCATCCAGGATTTTACACGAAATCGGGCTGCGGGTGAAATTTTTGATAAGGAAGCGGCTGCCGGATGCGTCAAATTTGAATTCGACCGGGGTTCCAGCTGCAACGTCCTTGGTCAGTACTTTCATGATGGCTTCGCCTCCTTTATATCCAGCTTTCGTTCTGGGAAATCCAGCCGGCCTCCGGGCCGTTGGCTTGTGGTTCGGGTTTCGGTTTTGGCGCTTCCTGGTTCTCTTGCCGCAGGAATAGCTGTCGGACGCCCAGAATGTCTGCAGCTGCCATACAATAAACTTCACAATCCAGGTAATGGTTTGCGGCGTGGCTGCTCTTAGGCACCCAGCGAGTGCGCTCTGTTCCATTGCTGGAACGCTCGGTCACTTTTTGTTCGGCTGTTACCTGTTCGCAATAGTCCAGATCAACGCCTTTGTAAACCATCCAGCTCCCCTTGCCGTTTGGCTTCCGCATTCGGCTTGCAATGGTATCCTTGTACTTGCCACCATCGACCAGAACCAGGGTCATGCCGTAGGCTTTGGAACCCGCCTTGTTTACCGTGCTGAGCCGGTAATGACTCAGCATGGTATCGCTGCCCTTGCAGGGCAGCGCCCAGTCTGCATTCTGAGCGCAAAAATCATAGATTTCATCTGTTTGGTCACCGGAATCTATGAGCGTCAGATCTACGAGGAACGGCTGGCCGTCCGGGCGCTTAAATTCCAGGTTCATGATGTTCTGAACTTCGGTTAAATTAAGCGCCTGCCCATGAGCTACATTCTGCGAGGTGAGGTACTCGCCCCAGGCGCGAATGGTCCAATACAGGCAGTTCTCCTGAACGTCTACGCCGCCGGTGACCATTTTGGTCCATGGCGGCAGGTCGAACATTTCCGTTTCCGTCTGGCGGTCCCGCACGAGGTCGGCGCTGGTGGTCAGCTTCGTATCTTCCCAGGGTTCGCCGAGCCAGCTGTTCACGAAATTGTGCAGAGCGTCGGGGTCGTCCTTGTCCTTCAGAAATTCTTTTGCAATTTCAGAAAAACGTGTAAATGGGGAATAGAGAGTATTTATCCAAAATGCGACGGTGCGGGAGAAGCGCGTATTTTCTCGCACATTTCTCCACTGCCCATTTCGCAGCATGGCGGGCTTGTGGCGGTCGGTAATGACCCCGCCGCATTCCTGGCAGACATAGGTTGCGAACTCTGCACGGTCCGCGTCGGTCATGCCAGTGTCTTTTTCCGGCCACTTGATCTGTGCAAACTTCAACTCGATGTACTTCCCGCAATGGGGGCACGGAACAAAATAGTGTTTCTCCACGTCCGCTGCTTCTTTGGCTTTCCAGATGTGGCCGCTTCGCAGGGTCGGGGTGCTGCACATGTATATTTTGCGGTTCGAGACGAAGGTCTTGGTACGTTCACGGGCCAGGCTGATGGGGTCAGCTTCTTTCTTGCTGGCCGCCGGGTACTTGTCCACCTCATCGAGGAACAGGTAGCGGATCGGCTTTGATGCTAGGCCGGAAGGGCTATTCGATCCAGCCAGGGCAATATACATGGAATCGTACTGCAGCTCCGTCTTGGTGCTGGCCTTTTTGAGCCAGCGGCGGCGCAGCTCCGGGCTGGCTTCGATGGTCGGTTGTATACGGTTGTCGGAGGTGCTTTCAGCCAGCGTGTCGGTAGGGTATACGACCATTGTTGGCGCTGGGTCTTGATCTACGATGTAACCCAGGGCGTTCAGAATGATTTCTGTTCCGCCGACCTGGGTCGGCTTCGCAAAAATTATTTCCTCAGTTTCCCAGCGGTTGAATTCGTCCATGATACCTACGAGGTACGGAGTCACTGAATTTCTCCAACGTCCAGGCATATTGGTTGAGCGTTCATCCAGAACGCGGAATCTCTCTGACCACTGGCTAACGGTTAAGTCCTCCGGCGGCTTTAGGGTTTGGAGTGCGTCGTGGATATAAACCGGTACACGGTACGCCTTGAATCTGCGCTTTCTCACGGCTCGTCACCGTCCTGAGGTGTTGTCGGCTCTGCCGCAACTACGAAGGAGCGGAGAAGGTTGTTCACTTCTGGGTCATGTCGCGTTCCAAGGTGCGGGCTGTTACCGGGTCAACGTATCCGCCAACCAGGCCAATTACCCGGTTAGGAAGGCCGGTCGCAAATTTCTTGAAGGTCACAAAGAATCTCTGGTAATCCAGCTTTACTTCCTCGACGCTGATATACTTACCGGACGCAATCGCGGTTTTGAGCTGGTGCAGCTCGACTTGTGACTCCTTCAGGGCAGTTTCTGCTTGAAGTTTCTTCTCGCGCAGCTCCGTTTCGGAAAGCTTCGATTCTCTGCCGTAAGCCTTATCTGATAGATACTTGACATAAGCTTGGATGGTGGGGATCAGGTCGTATTTGTTTCGCTGGCCAGGGACGTGTACTGTTTCAGGACGCCGTCCTGTGTAAGCTGCTGAATCCGGCGGACAGTTACGTTGAAAAGTTGGGCGATAACTTTTGTATCGTAGAGCTGCCGGTTCTCGGTGTCGGCCACGGAGGCGCCTCCTTACTCGAAGTGACTTTTCGCGTGGCGCTCTGCCTGGGAGATACATTCGCCCTTGTACATCCCAGCGCCCAGTTCATCAATGCGGGAGAAGGGAATCTCCGGCACGGTGAGCCGCTTCCTGTATGTCGGATCAATAAAATAAATATAGCGGAGCTGGTATCCGGGAAGAATAGTTCCGCCAACCTCCTTGACGTATGCGTCAAAGCTGTACTTGCCGCCTGTGATCTCGTAGAAGCTGCGGCCTCCCAGCTCTGGGCGCGGGGTCGTGGGGTTGCTCTGGAGGGTCATTTTGTGGATTTTGTCGCCATTGGGCAGCAGGCAGAGGTTGTTGTTCTGCTTGATGTCAGTCAGGACAAAATTACAGGCCCGGTAAATTGTACCGTCGCCGCAGCTGCATCCATCCGCAAAACTGATGATCCACTTGACCTGTGGGGCCTGCTTTCTGATCAGACGAATGGTTTTTGCAATGCAGTAACTTTCCGAATTGCGGGGAAGGTAATCATCAAAGGCCATGCGGTTAAGTTCCAGGAATCCGTCCCAGGTCGTGCCTTCCACCAAGCCGATGATTTTTTTCTTGTCCAGACTAGGGCCATAGCTCAGAACGCCGTGTAGCCTTCCGTCCAGGAAAGCTCCGAAATGCAGGCAGCTATTGTTTACCACCTTGCCGCTGTAATGGTGGGCGCGGATAAATGGGTTTGCGATCCGGGAGGAATTACCCGGATTTGGATTTCTTTAACTCTACCCATTCTTTCACCACCATGTAAATTTTATTTCCGACCTTGTTGGTGTTCCCGAAGGTTTCCATTTGGTCGGGCTTATATTTTGCTCCGATGATCTGCAGGGCTTGTTGAAGATCTGCATACTGTTCCAGGCTGAACGTGAAGCCCATTCTGTCGATGGGGCTTTCTTCGTGCTGCTTTTCCAGCATTACGTCGCCCAGAATGACGCTCAGTTCGTCGTCGCTGTATCCCGTCGCGTTCACATCGACCTTGCTCAATGTTAAATCTTGCAGGGCGTCCCGCAGCAGGGCCATATCCCATTGACCACCGATTTTGTTCAGGGCGATGTTCAGGGCTTTTTCGTCCTGCTTGCTGAGGTCTACCACGATGCAGTCCGCTTCGGTGTACCCCAGGGACTTCAAAACGGAGGCTCTCTGATGGCCTCCGACAATGGTTCCATCTTTGTTTATGATGATGGGATCAATATAGCCGAACTCTTTAAGGCTTCGCTCAATGTTCTTGAACTCCGGGTCCGATGGCTTCAGCTCTTTTCGCGGGTTGTAGTCCGCCGGGAAGATGGCGCTTAGAGGCCGTCGTTCTCGGACGAGCTTGTGTTCTGTTCCAGCCATTCGCGCACCACCTTGCTGAGGGCGTTTCCGTTTTTGTCCGTGTTGCCGTAGGTTTCGCCGAGGCCCTCATTCTCGGCCTGGGCAAGTGCTGCATGGATCAGAGCAATTTGCTGCTTGTGCAGCGTCACGTTCATTGTGTGGGTCAGGACGGTCTGCCGCTCCGGGAGGCTGAACTCCTGGCCGAAATCGTCAGGGGTTACTGTTACCTGTGCAAGAATGGACTTCAGCTCCGGCTCTGAGTAACCTGTTTTGGTCAGGTCGTAACCGTCGAGGTCCAGACTGCCAATCAATTCCGCCAGCTTGGCTTCGTCCCAGCTGCCGGTGATCTTGTTCAGGGCAATGTTGAGAGCCTTTTCCTTATCGGGGTCTAGGTCTACGACAACGCAATCTGCTGTTTCTGCGCCCATGTCCAGAAGAACTTGCGTCCGCTGGTGGCCTCCGATGATGGTTCCATCTTTGTTTATGATGATGGGATCACAATAGCCAAATTCTTCAACGCTGCGGGCGATCTTCTCATACTCTGGATCACCGGGCACCAGCTTTTTGCGTGGGTTGTACGCCGCCGGTTTCAGGTCGGCGAGCCTTCTGGTTTCAATGTTCATGTGTTGTCGGTCCTCATGTGGAGCGTGCAGCGGGTGTCGAACCCTCTTTACCTGCTTGGAAGGCAGGGGTTTTAGCCAGATAAACTATGCACGCTTATATGTTGCAGGCGCTTCGTGGCCTGCATTTACTGCGCTTGACGTAACGAAATGGGTTGAAAATTTTAATTTATTAGAAAAACCTTCGCGCCTTCCTTGCCCCGCTGCCACTTTTGCCAGGTAGTACCTTAATGAGCAAAATTCGGTTTGCAGGGCCGTTTCACGTCTTGTTTGGTCCATTTATCCAGCGTCGTCCGGGCGTCATGGCTTCGAGGTTATGCGCTGCCTGCTCTCGATGCTTGACGCCCGGCGGCTCTGGGTTAAGCAGATACGGGTACAGGTGAAAGGAGGAAATGCCCTGCACTCGCGTGTGAATGTCTTTGTTCTTTCTCTATTATACCGTAGAAAACGGCACAAAAAGTCCGGTCTTTTGCTCAAAATGTCCGGTCTTTTATTTGGGGGTTGACAGGGGCAATGCGGACATAAATAGACAAAAATGCGCTCTATTATTTGTAAGGAGTACCAGTTGAATTTACTGCGTATGTGTGGTATCACACAGACACAGCAAAGGAACGGAGGACACCAAGATGAAAAACATCAACGAAATGAGCAAGGATGAAATGAAGGCGGAAATCGCATTTGCAGAGGATTTCGTAAACAAGGGCGGTCGTCTGGACAAGGCTGAATGGAGCCGCCTTTTTCAAAATGATGGAATTGGTCAAGGAGGACTGAATCATGAACGCTTTATCTATCAATATCCCGGCAAACTTCATTGCAGATTGCGAGGCTACTCTCAAACGGTCCGCTGCTGCAAAATCCGACGCAGAGCGCCGGGCAGTTCTGGATCGCCAGACCGCGCAGGGCCTCTGGTGGGCGATTGACTTTGTCAGCAAGCTCTGCACCCCCTGCATGAGCGACCGGGAACTGAAACATGCAGTACGGCTCACTTACTTTCGCGGCGCTGTGCGCCCCGTGTTCAATGCCTGAGCGGCCATTCCGGCGGGGTTTATCCCCGCTTTTTTTTATTTCCCAGCGCGGAGCAAGAGAGACAAAAGACGCTCTGAATCTTTGGACTGTTTGCCAGTGGAGTTTACTGCGTTTATGTGGTAAGACACAGACACCGAAAGGGAACACATTGAACGGAGGGAACAAAATGAAAAACCTGGAAATGATGAAGCAATACATCCGCGAGCATAACCTCTGCGGCCAGGTCAGAGAATTTGTTGAGGGCGCGGGTATGGATTCCGCTGACGCTATCGAGTATGTGTACGATTCTCACGTTCTCAGCAAGAAAGATTTCGTTGCCAAGTACTTTGGCTGATTTGAAAGGAGAGTTTCTCATGGTTGACAAAAATGGCGTTGAAATGAAAACGGGTGACGTGGTGCTGATCTCCGGAGCCTTCTTCAAGAATGACAATGGGCTGTGGTTCATTGAGCGGTCGCCCGGCGACCCGTCCTGGTGCGGCAGTTCCTACAGCTTGACGAAGCTCAAGCGGAACGGCCAGCCCAGCACGGCAAAATATAACCTTTGCTCCTGGCCGATTGCGATTTTCACGAATAGTTGGGCAAAGCGGAACGAGGCCCACGCATGGAATGCAGAACATGCTGAAATTGAAGTGGTGAAGATCGCGGATCGCTCCGCAATCGCAGACCACTTCATGGGGCTGGCGAAGGAGCTTGACCCCTATATTGAGCGGGAAGTTTGGGACTGGGGTGAGAATCACCCGGAGGTCCTGCGCCACAAAGAAGTCCGCAGCTTTTATGCTTCGGTCGCCGAACAACTCAAAAAATAACCCGCCTGATGATGGCCCGGCGGCGCGGGTCGAAACCATTTTGTTGATACCAACAAGATGGTCGCGGGAGCCAACCGCAGAAAGGAAGATACCGAAATGAAAAAAGCTGACTTGTGCGTGGCGCTTCGTGGCATAGCTGCGAAGCTGGACATTCAATGGGCATACGCTCAGCGCCTGGCCGCCGAACAGGCCGCCGCTGGCGCCCTCACCTACAATGAAGAGGGGAGCCGCTTCCCAATTCCGCCCAGCTCTGTTACGCTGGAATGACTGCGGCTTTCGAGGCCATGGGCGGCGAATGGGAGCGGAATAAGGATGGACGCCACTGGGTGTATCTCCTGGGAGCGTCCGGCATGGCAGGAGGTCGCTGATGCTCTCCGACAAGATGGTGATCACTAACGGGCGGGATCGCTTCGGGTATGTGCGCCATGTCCGGCTCATCGGGGAGCAGACCGGCGTTTCCGAGGATGTGTACCGCATCCAAGAGACCGGGCGGGTATGCGTCCGGCAATGGCTCTGCGACGATCTTGTGCGTTGGTGTACGGCCACAAAATGGTCCGGCGGCTATGAAGCGGATACCCCTTTCAAGGACGGTCTGATGCTGATAGCGGTAGACGATACCGGTGCGGAAATCGGAATGGAGGTTACATACCAGACGCAATGGAACGGGGAAGGGCTGGCAGAAAAAGAGCTGCCGTTCTCCTGGGAGGCCGTCCCTGAATACTGACAACAATAGACCGCCTGCTGCAGGGTTCATACCTTGCGGCAGGCGGTTTTGTTATTTCTTATGGTGGCGGGGCTTTGGGTGCAATACGCCGGTGATGTACCGGCCATTTACTAAGCGCAGCACTTTGCATCCCTTCGCGGGGCCTTTCCGAAGAACGCGCCCGTTCTCCATGCTCTGATAGATGGCGAACTTTTTGTGACCGCTCCACTCGCACATTTCCTTTACTGTGTCAAAAGCTCCGAGCGTCAGCTCGTATTCGTCGGCGGTCACCGTGATAAATTGCGGAGGCGGTTCCTTCTTCCGGCTCATTTGTGGCGCCTCCGTCGCTTCCCGTGCCAAGTGTCGGCGTCAAAATCGCCCTTGTGGATCGTGCAGAGGGCGTTGGCCTGCTTGTCGTGGTCCTTTTCGGCCCGGTAAAATTTCCGCCACTCCTGGCACTGTTCGCAGTGGTCATGGCAGGCGGCGCTGCGCTTCTGGCAATGGTAACAAGGGTTAGTCATTCATAGATCATCCTTTCGCTGTCAACATAGCACCAGTTCTGAGGTGGCTTTTTGAGCTTCTTTGGCTCATCATAGATTTTCAAGTTGGAAATATGCCACGCGTACAGATTTTTACGATCCATAAAGGTTGCGGCTTTTCTCCATCCGGCATACTCCACGATTTGCTCAAAAGTTAAGCAACTTCCGGCGGTTCGGCGTTCAATATCTTCTCTAACAATCCATGTTTTCGCGGAAACAAATTTTATTTCGTCGCAAATGAACTCGCCAATGATAGAACCATCCATTCGCTGCCAGCCGCCTTTGTGCGCTCTCACACAGCCGCCTTTTTTGAACTCTTGGTGCAATATATGTACACTTTGAACGGCGTTTTTAATCTAGGGCGATTCTTGCGAAGCTCCACGGTCTTTGCTCCGATGGCAATACACAAGCACCACGATGGCTTGATGCTTATAAGGACATCCTTCATTTTACACCTCCTTTATCCAAGTTCCACCTTCGGGATTTCTTCGCGCAAAATTTCATATTTGCGTTGACGTCCGCGCTTCTTGCTGTGGTGGATGCTGGACCAAAAGGAATCTGTTGTTTTGAAACCGAGCGCCTTGTCCCAAACTGTATACCAGACGCAATGCGTTGAGGTTTTCATGGCTCGCCGTCCTCGATAATCCACACCCGGTGGGTTCCGTATCCGGCCCAGGCGAGGGCGTTCTCGTGCGTATCCACTGCCACATCCAGCTTGTTCCCCTGGATGGCTGCGCCGGTATCCTGGACATACCGTACCCCGACACCCTCAATATAGAGGGCCGTTCCGAAGGGGAAAATGTCGGGATCAGCTGCCACCGTGACGCCTGCCTGTACCGGGGCGCCGCTTGCAGTGATCCCGTCGCCGGTGCCGCAGATATGCTCGTACTTCTCCGAGCAGTACGCCGTGCAGCCGAACTCTCCGGCGTACCGGAAATGAACCGCACTTTCTGCGCTGGCCTGCTGGGCTGCTGCAAGCTGGGCTTTCAGCTCCTGGACCTGTTCCTCCGCTTCGAGGGCTTCCGTTTCCCAGTTGATTGCCCGGCTGCGGTAAATGTCCCGCTGTCCGGTCAGGTCGTCAATCCTGGCGGCTGCTGCATTGGCGCCGATGATGCAGGCAGCGGCCAGAATGATCGCTGCGGGTGCTGCCAGGCCGTTCCGCTTCTTAGTCCTCATACTTTGCCGCCTTCCTGCTGCGGGTCCAGCGCCTCGCCCTCTGCTTCGAGCGGATGCTGCGCCGGGTCCCAGTCCTTCTTGTACATATCCACCGGCGCTTTGCTGCCGGTCGGGGAAGCTGCCAGGGCGAGGACGCCGCCCATGATGCAGCCGGTGAGAAATCCACAAAACCAGTCCATTTACTTTTCACCTTCCTTGTTATGGCTGCGGGCAAATTCCACCAAAATGGTGCAGGCTTCGTCGATGGCCTCAATACAAGCCTTTTGCCGCTGAATCCGTGGTAATATTCGATCTTCGCCAGTTCCTCTGCTGTGGTGGCCGGGTCAAGAAGGCGGCAGGCTTCTTCAATGGTCATTCTGTGCCGCCTCCCAGCTCGTGATTGCGTCAACCACCTCCGTACTTTGAAGCAGGGCGTCAATGGCTGCCGTTTCCAACTCAACGGCTCGCCTGTGGCAGTAAAATGTCCGATCCTCTACCGTGCGCCAGTTCCGGCACTCTTTGTACCGCAGGCGCATGATCTGAGCGGCGGGGTGGTCGTCAGGCAGGCGCTGCAGGATACCTTCCACGGCCTTGTATGCCGCTTCGGTTTGCTCCAATCTGTACCGGCGCAAGTAGCGCCGCAGCAGACGCCGCCTTGCTCTCAGTTCTGTGTAGTCCATCGGTCAATCCTCCTGCCGCTCGAATACCTGGCGCACATCCTCCACGCTGGTTACAACGTAGGCCGAGCCGCCTGCTGCATTGATGGCGGTCAGGGTGTGGCGCTGAATGGCGCTCAATTCGCCCACCAAGGGGCGCTTGACCTCGAATGCGAAAAAATGCCCATTGTGGCAGCCTACAATGTCCGGGATACCCTGGCGCTGATACGGCCCGGCGGCATCCTTCCACCAGAAGCCGCCCACCTGCTTGTTGAGGTGTGCCAGAATGTCCTTCTGAATTTTGGCCTCCGATGGGATCAGCCTGCGGGCCAGCTTCCTGGCCTCGGTCACATTGTGGGCTGCACCTGCGTCAATCAGGGCGTGAAGGTATGCACCCAGCTTTTCGTAGTCGTAGGGGGGAAGGGAGCGGGTTTTTATAGTTCATGTATGTATCATCCTTTCGTTCAGTCGTGGAAGCTGCGGACTTCCGGGTCCCAGCGCAATTCCCGGCAGGGCGTACCACATACGCAGTTCATGCTGCCAGCGTCAATGGTTGCCGTTTCAACATTGGTGCGCCCATAGGTGAGCTTCCCGCAGGCGGGGCAGGTATACTCGAAGCGGGTTGTGTTGTCCAAGGGAATCTTTGCGCCGCAGAAGCAGTTCGCACTTTCGGTGAAGTCCTTGTTGAACTGCTTGAAGGTCCTATTGCATTCCGGGCAATGGAGGAACATCAAACCTCTTGCGCCGTGCGGGCGCTCAACGCTACGGGGGGCTGGGGTTCGGTCTTGGTCGGGAGCGGCGGCGTCTCGATAAGCAGCGCGGGGTTCTGGGGCTTGTCCTGACCGTACCGCATGACGTCCAGGGCGTCGTCGTGAGCTGCCGGGGCTTCTTCTTCGGGCTGCTCCTGCTCTGCTGCGTTTGCCATGAACTCGGCGGTGCTGCGGTCCATGATCTCACGCAGGCCGTTGATCTGGCCGCCGTATACGGTATCAGTTACCACGTCTAGGATAGTGCCTAGGGCGTGGTCGAATTCCTCCGGGGTGCTGCCCGCGAAATTGAAGTCAGCGTATGTATCGGCGGAATCGCCGTGCGCCGTGGAAAGGTGCAAGCCGAGGCGGAAGGTGGTCTGGTTCTTGGTGGTGTTTTCGGTGCTGCGGACTGCGTTTGCTGCATTGTTTTCCATGTTTTTGCTCCTTTTCATGCTGTTAGGTGTAACCGGTGTAACTGATTCTTTACGAATATACGTTAAAAACTGCGTGGTTACACGTTACACCTTGTTTTGAATGATGCTTATATAATCGCACGCGTGCAATCTTTGAAATTTGCCCGTCACGAATATATTTTATTTTTTTGGTGTAATAGGTGTAACTTTCTTAAAATAGAGCGGCTTTGCGCTGATTTTTGGTTACACCTAGGCATTGCAAATGGTGTAACCTTGGTGTAATCATGGTGTAACATAGATGGCCACGCGGGGCCTTCTTTTTTTCCACTGGAAAAAATTTTCCACACACGTCTGCTTGCTGTGTTTCCTAGGAAATTACCGCAGGCGTGGCGAAATTCCGTTGACGGGCTTCGCTGCGGCCTCAGAACGGAATGTCGTCTTTGTCCGTCAAAACCTCGGTAAAACCTTCATCGTCCGGCGGATTCTGCAAAAGTTCCAGGTCTGCGGCAATCATGCGGACCGGTCGGCCTCCGAACTTTTTGACGATCTGATACTTCCCGCGCGGATCGATCTGGACAATCTGCTTTTCTGCCAGCCAGTTCATGGTCTTTCGGTAGGAGAAACCGCCCTTTTCCAAGGCCTCCCGCAGGATGGTGGGCAAGATGAACGCCGTTCCATCCTCGATGCAGCCATAGCGCTGACCAATGGTGCTTGTATCGGTGAAGTAATTGTTGTTGGTGCTGATCCAGTCACTGATGTACTGGGCAGCCTGTTCGTTCACGTCGGGCTGTTCCTGTTCGGCCAGGTCTGCCGTGATGCAGACTGCCATGTGCTGCGCTTCCATCCTGGCGGTTTCTGCATCCTCCCCGAAGATGCAGCGGGAAAGCATTTGATCAGCCAGAACCACCGTTGCCACAGCTGCGGTGTGGCTGCCGTTATGCGTTCCCATGAGATCCCGTATCCGGGCCAGAACTTCGGCGTATTCGTCAATTATGGCCTGGTCGCCATAGTCGAGGATATACTGAATAAATTCCGGGCCTGCCCAGCCGCAATTCAGCGCCGCCTGCTGGTGCATATCGCTGGCACTCGCTTCGTCCTCAAACGGGGCGCCGACTACCTCCAAAACGCGGGTGCTGACACCGGTCTGGCTGTTTGCCTTTCCTATGGGTTCTTCGCCGGTGGCCAGAATTACGCTGCGCCAGGTGCGCAACTCCTGCAGGCCGCCGTCCTTACTGCCACGGCTCCTGCCGGTGCCGTTGGCCAGCATGTATACGATCTTTTCAAGCCCTTCCTGCTTGTTGCCTGCCAGCTGGCGTTCATCAATGCCCAGTGGCAAATCGCAGTAAAAGCCGGCCATTCGTTCCAGCGCCACCTGTGTGGCGTTGAAATTTGCCATGAGCCTTTCGGGATCACCCCAGGCGGAAAGAGCTGCTTTCAATGCCGCCGTCTTGCCGCCTCGGCTGCCACCCCAGTTGTACACGAAGAAAATTCGCTGCTTGATGATTGCCAGCAGGGAGGCTGCAAAGCTTGAAGCCAGGATGAATCGGAAGCGGTAGCGGTTCCGGTGCTGGGTCATGGTTTCCCGCCATGCGTCCAGGGTTCCGTTTTTGAGGTATGCTGTGGCCCAGCGGGTCATGCTCGGTTCGATGTCCAGAACCATGTCCGGGGCGTGGCCGGGCAGGAACCGGTGGCGGCTCTGCCAGCCGAAGGTTGAAGTGCTTTCCTGCAAGCCGAGGGCGTCTATGTTCTCTTGCTCCAATGCACCCAGGAATCGCACCACTTGTTTGGCGTTTTCGCTGGTTACGGTGCAACCCTTGTCCGCCAGGGCGGTGATGCTGCGGCTCTGGAATATCATAGAGCGGGGGAAAATAGCGTCGTGCCACTCTCCGTCACGTTTCCAGGCGACCTCTATCTTTTCTTCGCCGGTGTCGGTACGTTTGAGGCGCTTGGTCAGGATGATCGGCGTTCTACATACGCAGACGAGCTGGTCGGTCTTTTCGTCAATGCGGCTTATACCAAATTCGCCATACTGCCAGCCGGGAGGCTGCCGCAGGTTCTTCGGTGCGCCCTCGATGGCGGCGGGAACATCGTCGGCCAAATGGTCAAGGTCTACGACCTTCGCATTTTCCAGCAGCTCGTCGAGCTTGTCCTGGGCGGCATCCTTGCCCAGCTTGATATATAGGGCAGAGGGGTCTTTCTCTCCTGCATCCGCGCAGGAAAATGTTTTCACCTCGCCTTTATACCCGGCGTTTTTCAGGGCTTCGGTCACCTTCTCGAAAAAGGTTTGTCCGCCTCGGTCCGGCTCCTTGTGAATGTAGAGGGTTTCGATGCTTTTGAGATCCTCTACCCACTCCGGCTTGAATGTACTTGCACCGGGAATGCCGAGCGCCGGGTAGCCAAGGAACCAGAGCGTTTGTGAATCGCTCTCACCCTCGACCAGAATCGTGTACCCGGCCACCTCCATGCCTTCTTTACGCCAGAGGCCGTATGGAATCATCTTTCCGGCTGATCCATAACCCCACTTGAAGCTGTGGTTTCCCATGCGCTTGCGGGTGACCTGGACCTTGCTTTCGGTGTTGAAATACGGGATTTTGACGTAAGGGGTTCCGTCCTGCTCCTGCTTGCTTTCCAGGCTGCATACCATGTGGAGCCATTCCGCCGGGAGCTTCTTTCGGCTGCGTAGTCCTCGACGGTGTAGTTTTTGGGCTTCGCCGGTTCCTTTTTGGTTTCGTCCACGCCATGCTCCCGAAGAATTTTCTTGTATGCGTCGGCGTTGGAGGTTCCATCCAATTCAGCCCGGAAGCTGACGTAATTGCCCGCCTTGCCGCAGGCAAAGCATACAAATTTGCCGGTTTTCAGATCCACCGAAAAGCTGGGCTTCCGGTCGTCGTGGAATGGGCAAAGGCTCACCATGCGGTCGCGTTTGAATTCTGGTTTCTGGACGAACTTGGTGTATTCTTCTTTGTAGTTCACCAACTCGTCAATGTTTACTTTGTCCACTGGTACGTCCTCCAAAATAAAAATATGCGGGCCGCAGGCTGTTCGTCCTGCAGCCCGCACGGGTCATTCGGAGGCGCCGATCAGAACGGCACGTCTTTGCTTACTTCCACAAAACCTTCCGCGTCTGCATTGGTGGGAGCTTCTTCGGGCTGCTGCTCCACCACGGGAACCGTAGAGGCAACGCTCTTGATCCAGTCCACCGTGGGCTTTACCTGCTCGATCTGCGCCGGGGTCAGGTCGCCCGCTTTGGTGAACACGCAGCTGCTGTATGCAATGCCGTCCGCGCTCTTCTCGCGCTTGAGCTTGATAGTGGTCAGCACGCTGCTGGTGCGCTTGCCCTTGAGAACCAGGCGCTTTGCAATGTAGTCCTTGAAGGCTCGCAGGCTCGTAGGGGCAGGGAAATCAGCACCGGCAAAACCTCGCCGCTGCGCAGCAGATAAATCCGGTGACCGTTCTTGCAGGCCTTGCCGTTGCCCTTGCTGCTGCTGCCGAACTGGTTGAAGGGGCAAGTGGAGCAGTCCCGAAGTTCGCCGGTCTTGATGTCCAGGCCCTGCTTGCCGTCTGCGCTGCTGCAATCCGGGAGAGTGTTGCTGCCGTCGTACTCGCCGGGCCAGTAGCTGTTCACGGCGTGGTGGTGTACGATCACGCCGGTCAGGATCTGGGTGGTTTCCGGGTTGTCCGGGTCGTCGCCGGGCAGCTCGAATGCCAGGCCGCCGCCGCTGGGTACCTTGATAGTGTCGAAGGGAATCTGGCCGAGGCCGTCCAGTTCTTCCTTGATCAGTTCGGTCACGTCGTTGTTGATGGGGGTGAGTGCGAAATCCTGCACCGCGGTCAATGCTTTATCGTTCGACATGGTTTATCCTCCTTTTACTTGAGCCGGCTTTTCCGCCGGGTCACGTCGTTGAAACTGTACACGTTCACGAGGCCCTCGAAATCCTCCGGCAGCTCGTCGTCGTTCTCTTCGGCCAGGTTGCTCATGGCGCCTTGCAGGCTCTGGGCGTTGACCGTTTCTTTGATCAGGTCACCCAGGCCGTTTGCCCGGAGGGCGTCCATCAGCTCAGCGTCCTTGCCTGCGGCTTTGCTGTATTTGGTCTTAGGCGTCAGGGTGTAGGAATAGCCGTTCCGGCTGATCTGAGGTGTTTCTTCCTCAATCATGGCGGAGGCCAGCTGTTCGCGGGCGGCCTCAATGGCCTTATTGTTCGCCTTGGTTTCATCTGCAAGGCGGTCTTTTTTCATCCAACAGGGCGCGGTATGCGTCCACCTGTTCGGGAATCGTCATGGTGAAATCCTCACTTTCTTTTTAGAAGTAGGTGCGCCAGCTGTCAACAATGGATTTTGCAATATCTTCCTTGTTTTCCAGGGCTGCCAGCACCTTGTCGTCTATACTATCTTCAACCAGAAGATGAATGTACGTCACTGGGTTATGCTGTCCAATGCGGTGAATGCGGGCCAGGGCTTGCGCATAGTTCGCGTAATTGTAATCTATGCTGTAAAAAACAGCCATGCTGGCCGCGTGAAGCGTGATACCTAAACCGGCGGTTTGAATCTGAGCCACAAATACTTTGGTTTCCGGGTTCTGCTGGAAGTCGTCAACGATCTTCCCGCGCTCCGCCTGCGGAACATCGCCATAAATGGAGCCGTAGGGAATACCTTTCTTTCGGAGGGCGTTTTCGATGGCTGCAATTTCTGCACGGAATCTGGCAAAAATCACCAGCTTGGAACCGGTTTCCAGCACATAGTCGTCCAGAATATCCTCCAAGGCGTCCAGCTTGGCCGTGTTGGCCTGTTGGGGCCGGGTGCCGTCGTCAGTCTGAGTGAAGCCGCCGGTCAGCTGCATAAGCCGCAGCATTTTGGTCAGAACGGTGGTCGCCGTGATACTGTCGCCGCTGTCCAGCTCTGCAAAGCTCGACCGGCGCAGCTGTTCGTACAACTTGCGGTCCGCCGGGCTGAACTTGACGTACCGGTTTATGAACGTCTGCGGCGGAAGGTCCAGGCATTCCGCTTTTGTTACGCGGTAGGCTATGGAGTGTTCGCGCTGCACCAGCTGATCCATATTCCGATAGCCCACAATCTGATGCTGTCCGTATCCACCCATAAGGCAATAGCGGTTGCGGAATGCGTAGAAGTTGGAACCGAATACAGCCGGGTCAAGGAATCTGTATTGACTGTACAAATCCACCGCGTTGTTCTGCACCGGCGTCCCACTCAGGGCCAGCTTATACTGCGCCTTGTCACCCAGCTTGTGAAGCGCTTTGCTTTGGGCTGCGGTGTGGTTCTTGATGCGCTGGCTTTCGTCGCAAATAATCAGATCTGGGTCGTACTCCTGGAGGGCTTCAAAGATCCCGTCTCGGTGAGTACTCTCGTAGTTGATCACGGCAATTTTGAGCTGTGCGAATGGCCAGACCTCCAAAGCGTCCAATGCTTCGAGGCGCTTCTTCTTCTCGCCCAGTAGGGTTTCGCAATGATACGGAAAGGCGGCGAATTGCTGCAAGTCGTGGGGCCATACACTGCAAACGCTGCTTGGTGCTACGACCAGCACCCGGTCAACTTTGTGCATCTGGTAAAGTGCGCCCATGGTCGCAATAGCGGTAAGCGTTTTGCCGCAGCCCATTTCAAATAAAAAGGCAAACCCTTTCCCTTGCTCCGGGCTGCCGGAAGTGAGCTGCAGCAGCGCCATGTTGGCGCCTCTGACCTGGTGTTTGAACATCTGGGCTTTCACTGGGTACTTTACCAGTGCCACCGGCTCCGGTGCTTCCCGCTGCTGTTCCACCTGTCCGGCAATATTCAGAAGGTGCTGTCGTTCCGCCTCTACAAAAGGCGGCAGGGTAAAAATGCGGGACAGTGCGTTGAGCAAGTCCAGGCTGATTGTGCCGGTCATGGTGCGCGTGGTTTTGTTCCAGCGGAGCAGTCCAATTCGTTTGAGCTGCTCATGCCGGAGGGGTTCGATTTCGGCCAGGATCACCTGGCCGTGCTGCAATGCGATTTTCAAAGCCTTTCCTCCTTTCTCTTAAAGTCCCCGTTCCCGCCCTCCGCGTCGGCTCTGTGCTACACCACAGGCTGCGGCTTCCAAAATTGTTTACAGGGTCACAATGACCAGGCCCTTTTCGATTTCATCCGCCAGAGCGTCGGTCAGGTAGCGCTTGGCGGCATCCCGCGCGGCCAGCTTCCACATCGCCATCGGCTGCGGTCAGGCTGATGCTCCGATCTTCGTAGACCCGGAACACGAACTCACTTGCGGGCTGCTGGACTTCCTGGAAGGTGCGGTAAGGCGCCAGGGTTACGATGGGGCGCACAGCCTTGTTCTCCACAAAACTGATACCCTTGCGCACCTGTACGGTCTGGGTCACGCCGTTGTCGTCGCTCTTGATGCTCTGGCCCACGCTCATGTGGGAAAGCAGGTCGATGATGTAATCCACATCGTTGGTTTCGCCGGGAATGCCGAGCGGGCGCTGGAATGCGGAACGCAGCTTAATCATGGCTTCATCAAAGGTCCAGCGTACATCCTCCACCAGCGGCGGAAGGTCGGTAGCCTTGGCGGTGTACGGCTGCCAGCGGTGAAGCTCGTCACGGCCGTTGGGCTGGGTGAATACATTCACCGTGTCTGCGGTGCCGCAGGAAATGTAGAGGGGTGATCCTCGAACTGGTTGAGAATTTCGGTCTTGATGAGAGCCACCAGAGAATCCAGGCTGCGGGTGACCACCTTTTTAGGCTTCGGAATCTCAGGCGGTTCGACCTCCGTGTAGTCGCTGCCAGTTACCAGGAAGGTGCGGCCTTCTGCTTTCTGGAAGGTAGGCTCTGCGGCCTTCTTGCCCAGTTCGGCGAGGGTGTTGATCGCGTCGGCGAGGAAGCTGTTCTTGAAATCCATGGTTATTTCCTTTCTTTATGCGGTGTGAATGTCGGCAAATTTGAGAACCTTGCGCTCCTGGGCCTCGCCACCGTAGGTGTCGAACTGGCCGGGAATCTGCGGTGTAAGCTCCACAGCTACGGTGTGACCGCCCTCCTGGCCGACCGCCAGGGCGGTCTTGACCGGGTGGAGGGCTGCCAGGGTGCTGGATGCGGTGGCGCTCACCTCGACGTGCTGGCGCTCTTCGTCAGGCTCCAGGGTAATCTTCACCGTAATGGTGCGCTTGGCGGTGGCCTTGGTGTTCGGATCGCTGATGTTGTTGATCACGCGGCCCATCTCGTAATCAAGCCGTTCCTTAATGGCGCCGTTTGCCATATCAATAAGGCTGCTTGCTTTGGTCTGTTCCATGTCGTGTGCCTCCTTTGGCTTTTGGTGTGTATGTACGGGCGGGCAGATGCTGCGGCCTCACTTCCTTTCCGTGGTATAGGTCAAGAGGGTGTGGAGGGTGGAACCGATCCATGCGCCCAGGCCGTCAAATACTCCGAGCTGGTCAAGCTCATAGAGCAGGCCGCCCACCAAAATTGCGGTTTCCGCAATTATCAGGCCCGCATAGAGCGGCGCCCGGACCGCGGCTTGTCCTGCGGTGTAGCCGAGCTGAATCAAAAATCCTTCCATCTTCCTTCGTTTCCTCCTGCTTCGTGTTGTGTGCCGGGTCAGGGGTTCTTTTGCTCCTGCTGCCGGTTTGCCGTCTGGGCAGCTGCAAGGGTCCGGTATGCCATGGCTGTTTCGGCGGTATACGGCACCCGGACGCCTGCGGTTGTGGTCCGCGTGGTTCCATCCGTGAAGTGATTGGTAATCTTCATACGAGAGCCCTCCCGTCAGCCGGCCCTTTCGGTAATGCTGCGCTGGGTAGCCATGCCCAGCATTACGCCGTTCAGAACCAGCTGTTCCTCGCGGGTTGCGCTCTTGAATGCTGCAACGACCGCCGCGATTTCCGCAGCGCTGGGGGCGCTGGCTTCCTTTTGAGTGGTGTTGTTCTTCATGTTACTGGTTCACCTCCATGTGATTCTATTATCGAAATACCGTATTTCGATTACGCAAACAGTATATTTCGATAATCGAAAATTGTCAAGCCCAATTTTCGATTTTGGTATTGAATTGTTGAAATTTTGTGGTAAGATAGTAACCACAAGAAAGGAGGTGAATTTCAGTGACCGAAAATGATAGAATTAAAGAGCTGCGTCTTGCTCTGGGGTTGAACCAGCAGGAATTTGGAGCCAGAATTGGCATCAAGGTTTCTGCCGTTTCATATTTGGAAAGCGGAAAGAGCCGGTTGACTGAATCCAATGCAATCTTGATTTGCCGGGAGTTCAATGTGAACCGTGACTGGCTGCTGAATGGAACAGGTGAAATGTTCCAGCCGAATAGTCAGGATGCGGTGGACGCCCTGGCCGAGCAATACGATCTGACCCCGCTGGAACGGGACATGGTCGAAAATTATTGCAGGCTGTCGAAGGCTCAGCGGCTGGCGTTCTGGGACGTGATGCAAAAATCATTGGTTCTTCTGCGCAATCCGGAGGCGCAGAAGAAGTTGCAAGCTCCGGCGTCACGGCTGCTGAAGCCGCGTATGAAAAGAGCTTTGGTACTGCATCCGGCACCCCGAATGCCGCAGTTTTGAGTACGCACGAAGACACAGGTTAAAATGAAAAAAAGCCACGTCCCGGTCTGGGGGGTGGCTTTGGTGGTAACACAAAGGAGGCGTATTATGGGAATTAGGGTACGAAAAACCTTTAAGGCTGGCCCGGTCCGAATGACGGTCAGTAAGTCCGGTGTGTCTACCAGCATCGGCGTGAAGGGCGTTCGCGTCGGCAAAATGGCAAACGGGAAAACGCGGACCACGGTTTCCGTTCCGGGCACCGGAATCAGCTATGTTACGGAATCCAAAAAAGAAGGAACCGGCGGAGCTGCCGCTTGATCCATCCACCAGAACGCCACCCATCTGGTTCAGGTTCATGGGTGTTCTGTCTGTGGTTCTGGCTGCTATGCTTCTAATTTTGGCGCTTCTGTGGTGGCCGTCCTTGTTTTTTGCAGCCTTCTTCTTTTGGCTTGGCGTGAAGCTGGTCAAAAATGCAAAGCGCTATTCCGGCCAGTCTGTTCTGCGCGATATTTCCGGCGCCGATCTGGACGACGATGAATAAATAAAAAGCGCCGACCCTCTGGAAAGGGTCAGCGCTTTGGCCGCGTGTTACAAGGGGGCGACATCCTGGAAGAGGTCGCTTGGCTGCATCCTGCTGGAACAGGGACGGGCCGTACACGGGCAGTTGACATGGAAAGCAACTGTCTTTATTGTAACACGCAGGCCCCAGTTTGAAAAGGGGGTTTTTATCCTTTATGCGTGTGATCTGCTATGTTCGGGTGTCTACCCGCGAACAGGCGGAAAAAGGCTATTCTGTCGGTGAGCAGCAGGAGCGCCTCCGGGCGTACTGCATGGCGAAGGACTTGATTGTTGAAGATGTGATCACGGACCCTGGCTTCTCCGGTGCGAAATTGGAGCGGCCCGGACTCCAGCGCGTGATCCAGCTTGTTCAAGAGAAAAAATGCGAGGCCGTTCTGGTCTGGAAGCTGGACCGCCTTTCGCGTTCCCAGAAAGATACCCTGTATCTGATCGAAGACGTGTTCCTGAAAAACGGCTGCGCCTTCGTGTCGATGAATGAAAACTTTGATACTTCCACGGCCTTCGGACGGGCCATGATTGGCATATTGTCCGTATTTGCCCAGCTGGAACGTGAACAGATCCGGGAAAGAATGGCCGTCGGTCGTGTGGGCCGTGCAAAGGCCGGCCTTTTCCATGGCGGCGGGTATGCGCCCATCGGGTACGATTATAAAACCATTGCCGAGGGCGGCGAGGGCCTGGTTGTGAATGAATATGAAGCAATGCAGGTGCGGGAGGTGTTTTCTCTGTACTTGCAAGGCTGGCCGGTGAATCGCATTCGGAAATACATGACGGCCCGGTACACCACAAAAAGCGGTGATTGGGGGAATGATACCACAATCCGGGACGTGCTGAAAAATCCTCTCTATATCGGGAAGATAAATTGGGCCAAAAAGATTTATGACGGGAAGCATGAGCCGATCATTGACGAAGAAACCTTCAATGCTGCTGCGGCCCGCCTGGCCTCCAGCCAATGGAAGAGGGATTGTTCTGACGGCCTGGAACGAAATTCGCCGTTTCATAGCACCCATCTTTTGGGAGGCATCCTCTGGTGCGGGCGCTGCGGCGCTCGGTACTTCGCCAGCGGCAATTACTCCGGCAAGGGCGAGAATCGGAAATACTGGCCCTATTATGTTTGCTATTCCAGGGCAAAATCTGCCAAGAGAATGATACGGGACCCGAATTGTAAAAATGATCGGTGGCCGGTGGCGAAGCTGGACAAAATCATTCTGGATCAAGTCCGGCAGCTGATCTTTGACCCGGAGGCGCTGGAACGTGCTGCCGGTGGAAATCAGGAGGCGCCGCCTTCTGAGCGTCGGGCGCTGCTGAATGCCCGCCGGGCAGAATCGAAGGGCCAAATTGACCGGCTGCTTGACCTGTGCCAAATGGGAACCTTGCCCGCTGCTGCGGTGGCGGATCGCCTGAAATCCTTACAGGATGAAGTCGAGGGCATAGATACGGCGCTTCGGGAATTGGCGGAAGATGACCCGGCGGAACGTCTGGAAGCCGCCAGGGGACGCTGGTTGGTGCTGCGGAAATCCTGGACAACGGCTCCTGGATGAAAAACGAGAGCTGGTTCATAGCTTGATACACCGGATTGATCTTGATGGTGAAAATAGACATTCATTGGAGCTTTGCTCCTGGGGAATCGGAATAAATAAAGGCCGCCCATGCTGGGCGGCCTTTTCACTTAATTTGCGGAATCGCTGAATTTACGCGCGGTTTTCGCTGACTTTTCGCAAAATGCGCGGATAACGCGATTTTGTTGACGTCGCCAAAATCGGAATGTTTTCGCGGCGTCACGAAAACATGGAGCGGTTACGGGTCTACCCGTGTATAACAAACGCAAGCCTCCACATGCTTCGTCCTCGGAAACAGATCAACCGGCTGCACCTTTTCCGCATGATATCCCTTTTCTTCCAGCCACTTCGCGTCCCGCGCGGCGGTGGAGGGGTTGCAGCTGACGTAGACCACCCGGCGGGGGGACATCTGGACGACGGCGGAGAGGGTGGCCTCGTCGCAGCCCTTGCGGGGCGGGTCGAGGACGATGACGTCCGGGTGGAGGCCCTCGGCGGCGAGCTGGGACGCGGCTTTGCCCGCATCGGCGCAGAAGAAGCGGCTTTTGGCGGCAACCGCGCTGCCCATCCGGGCGGCGTTGGCCTTGGCGCTGTCAATAGCCTCAGGCACGATCTCCACGCCGATGAGCTCCCGGCAGCGGTCGGCCATGGAGAGACCGATGGTACCCATGCCGCAGTAGAGGTCGAGCAGGAGGTCCTCCGGCTGGAGCTGGGCGTAGTCGGCGGCGATGCCGTACAGCCGCTCGGCGGCGAGGGTGTTGACCTGATAGAACGACAGGGGGCCGAGCCGGACCGGCACACCGCAGAGAGTGTCCTCGATGAAGCCGGGGCCGGAAAGGGTGTGGGTCTCGGCGCCGAGGATGACGTTGGTGTTTTTGGCGTTGACGTTCACGAGGATGGTCGCGATGGCCGGGAACTGCGCTTGCAGCTGGGCGGCCAGCTCCGCGCTGTGGGGGAGCTTCGGGCGGGTGCAGACGATACAGACCATGATCTGCCCGCTGTGGGCACCGCGCCGCAGGAAGATGTGGCGCACAAGGCCCTTGCCGGTGGCCTCATCGTAGGGCTGGATGTGGTTGGCCGCAAAAAAGGCACAGAGTGCGTTGCCGATCTCGTTCAGCACGCCGGGCTGCAGCTTGCAGTCCGGGCAGGGGACGATGCGGTGGGTGCGTCCGGCGTAAAAGCCGATGCAGGGCGCACCTTTTTTGTCGCGGCCCACCGGGAACTGCACCTTGTTGCGGTAGCGGTCCACCTCCGGGGAGGGCAGGATATCCAGCACCGGAACCTCCAGCCCGCCGATGCGGCGGAAGGCGTCCAGCACGCTTTCCTGTTTGGCGCGCAGCTCTGCAGCGTAGTCCAGATGCCGCAGGCTGCACCCACCGCAGGGGCCTGCTACCGGGCAATCCACCGGAATGCGGTCCGGCGAGGGGGTGCGCAGGCTATCCAGAATGCCAAACGCGTAGCGGCCGCAGTCTTTGACGATGCGGACCCGGGCTTCGTCGCCCGGGGCAGTGCCGGGCACGAACACGGCCTCACCGTCCGGCGAGTGTGCCACGCCGCTGCCATCATTGGAAAGCCGCTCGATGGTCAGCGTCAACACCTGATTTTTCTGTAAGGGCATGGGTGATCTCCTTTTGTGTTATTCGGTGTCCGGCGTCTCGGCGGCGTCGGTCTGGGACGCGAGGTACTTGCTGGGCGGCACGCCCTTGGCGCGCTTGAACACCCGCGAAAAATAGAACTGATCAAAGAAGCCTACTGAGACGGCCACCTCGGCGATGGACAGATTGCCCGCCCGCAGCAGCTTGCAGGCCTCGTTGATCCGGTAGTCGGTCAGATAATCAATGGGGCTCTTGCCCACATTGAGCATGAACACCCGGTACAGATGGCTCCGGGAGACGCCGACGCTCTTGGCGACATCGTCGATGGAGATGTCGTGGGAGTAGTTGAACTGGATGTACTTGATGGCGTTGAGCACATACTGGCTGGAGGAAGAAGTGCTGTGGGGCTTGGACTCGCTGGTCTCCCGCATGAGGGCGGAGATGAACAGGTACAGCTAGCCCACCATGGCGGCTTCGTCCTGCGGCTGGAGCCCGCGGGAGGAGTAGATGTTGGTCAGGGCTGTGCGCATCCCGTCGGGGTCGCAGGTGTGGTGGACGGGCTGCTCGTCGGTAAAGGGGAGCTGCGCGGCCAATTTGTGCGCACATGCGCCATTAAAGCCCACCCAGCTGTACTCCCACGGCTGCTGCTCGTCGGCGGAGTAGCGGATGAGCTGGCTCGGCCGGGCAAAGAACAGATCACCGGGGGCGACGGCAAAGGTGCGCCCGCCCACTTCAAAGGTGCCCCTGCCCGAAACGACAAGGTGGATCAGGTAGTGGTCCCGGATACCGGGGCCCCATGTCTGGCCCGGAGCGCACCGCTCCAAGCCGCAGTTGAAGATGGACAATTCGATGTTGTTGGTGTAATTCTGTTTGAAGGACTGCTTGTAAACGTCTGGCATAGGAATCTCCTCCCATCAGCGGCATTGTTAAGTTCAGTATAACATATTTGCCCCTGCAAATTCAACAAAAGTACATCCGATTCTTTGACTTTCGTGCCAAAATTTGATTTTTTGCCCGATCAAATCGCCAAATAAATTGAAAACTGCGGCTGCATCGATTACAATAGAGTCATCTTTTCCGAACAGGCTTTCCGGTGTTCTTGGGGAGGAACGGCTATGGCGACCAGTACACAGCTCAGACAGCAGATCTTGGCAGGGGAGCAGGACGCGGCCCTTGCCGCGTTGTATGGCACAGACCCGGCAGTGTTGGCCCGGCAGCGGCAGCGGTATGCCGCCGCGCTGGAACAGTTCGAACTCTATTTCGGGCCGGGGCGGCAGGTGCATCTCTACTCCGCGCCGGGGCGGGCGGAGCTTGGCGGCAACCACACCGACCACCAGCACGGCTACGGGCTGGCGGCGGCGGTGATGCTCGACCTTGTGGCTGTGGCGTCGCCCAGCGATGACGGCTTCATCCGGGTAAAATCCCGCGGGTTCAACAAGCTGGACGTCATCGACCTGAGCGAGGCCGAGCCGCAGGACGGCGAGAGCACCCACTCCGCCAGCCTCATCCGGGGCATTGCGGAGGGCTTCCGGGCCAAGGGCAAGGCCGTCAGCGGCTTTGACGCCTACACCGCCAGCGATGTTCTGCGGGGGTCCGGCCTTTCCAGCTCGGCGGCATTCGAGATGGGGATGGCGGTGATCCTGAACGGAGAATATCACTGCGGCCTGTCGGCTCCGGAGCTGGCAAAGATCTGCCAATATGCGGAGAATACCTACTTCGGCAAGCCCAGCGGCTTGCTGGATCAACTGACCAGCGCGGTGGGCGGCGTCATCTTTGCGGACTTTGCCGACCCGGCTTCCCCTAAGATCGAGAAGATCCATGCGGCGGGGCTGCTGCCAGCCGGAATGACCCTCTGCGTGACCGACACGCGGGGCAGCCACAGCGAGCTGACCGGCGAGTTTGCGGCCATCCGGAAGGAGATGGAGGCTGTGGCGGCGCAGCTGGGGGCAAAGGTCCTAGGTCAAGTGCAGGCGGCGGATCTCTGGGCCGCCCTGCCCCGGCTGCGGCAGACGTGCGGGGACCGCGCCGTGCTGCGGGCCATCCACTATTTTGAGGAGAACGCCCGCACCCTCGCCGAGCGGGATGCGCTGCGGGCGGGGGACTTCCCGGCTTTTCTTCGGCTGATCGAGGCCAGCGGACACGCATCCTTCACCCTCTGCCAGAACGTCTACTGCGCCGCCGATGTGCGGCATCAGGGACTCTCCTCGGCGCTGGCGTTGAGCCAGCATCTGCTGGCCGGGCGGGGCGGTGCGTGGCGGATGCAGGGCGGCGGCTTTGCGGGCACCATCAAGCCTTCGTCCCACAGGCGCTGGTGCAGAGCTACCATGACGCCATCGAAGCCGTGTTCGGCTTCGGCAGCTGTTACCGCCTCCGTCTGCGGGAGCAGGGTGCGATCCGAGTGCTATAAACGAAAAAATCTCCCCGGCCGATGCCGGGGAGATTTTTTCGGATCAAGTCACACGCCGCGCTCCTGCCGCTTTTGGCGCATCTCGTCCGTGTAGGACTGGAGCGCTGACAGGGTGTCGTCGTGGAAGCCGAACTGGTTGGAGAGCTTGACGTAAACATTCTCTGCCAACCGGTAGGCGGAGCCGACCACGCGGAACAGCAGCATGGGCACGAAGGTGAAGGACAGCGAAAGGATGCCGCCGCTGAAGAAGAAATCGTCCAGACGGAGCTGATCGGTGAAACGATCCCATGCGTCGGACAGCTCACCGCCGCCGCCGATCTGGATCGGCTCCTCTGCCGGAATGGCCGCGTAGGAAGAAGGCATCTGCAGCTCTTTCATAAAAAAGCTCCTTTCTGCATCAAAATCAAGTTCAAACGCAGGGGGCCGTAGGCATCAGGCCGCCGTCAGTGCCGCAGTGGCCGCTGTGGTGGGGTCGGACGAAGCCGCCGCCGTGGTGTCGGTGGTGTTCTGGTCCGCGCCGGTGATGCTGTTTGGCGCTGGTGTAGAGGTTGAGGACATTGTTCACGAGGGAGACGCAGTAGATGTACACCGCATAGCCTGCAAAGCCCGTGAAGACGACGGTCGCCACCTTGCCCAAGGTGTTCTGGCGGTTCCAGTAATGGGCGATGGCACCGCCGGTGGTCAGGCCGTCGTTGCGCATGTTGGACAGGCCGTTGAGGGCGCCACTAAAGGCTGCCTGACCCATCAGGCGGATGAGGTTGGTGACGAGGTTAAAGGTAAACTGCTGGGGCGAAATGGCATCGCCGCCATCAAGATAGATCATTTCATCTTCGGAGATGGGAGCATACGCTGCGGGAAAGTGCAACGCAGACTGACTGGTATATTCCATGGCAAGAGAACTCCTTTCGTATCGGGGCCGGACGCAGCATGTCCGCCATAAGTTGAGAAAATTATAGCATACTCTCCCCAAAACAACAAGAGACGAAAGCGGAAAACGGCGTGCCGGTTTTGTGAAAAATAAAGGATGAAATTTCAAAAACAACAGAAATGCGAAGAAAAACGTGAAAAGGCGGGCGGCGGCACCGCTGAAAAAATGTTGTGTGAAATTTACACAAAACAAACGAAAGCGGCGGGCCGGATGGGCGTTTTCCACAAAACGCTGCACGGCTCGCCGGTCAACTGGGGAGAAATATCAGAAGAGGAGAAATGCTTATTCTGCCGCCGGAGCGCGGTCATACAGAACGGTCAGGTCGGCGATGTGGTCGGCCAGCAGCCCGGTCAGCGGGGTGGCAAGACGCCACTGCCAGTTGGCCCCTTGGGTGCTGGGGGTGTTGATGCGGGCCTCTGCGCCCAGATGCAGCCAATCCGCCATGGGGACGATGGCCATATCCGACACACAGGACAGGCACGCCGCGATCATTGCCTCGGTCAGGTCGTCCGGCTCACAGCGGAGGTACCGGCACGCATAGTGGACGTCTTCCGGGCTGGCGCTTTCCTTCCAGCCCTCGGTGGTCACATTGTCGTGGGTGCCGGTGTAGACGACGCTGTTCTTGGTGTAGGTGTAGGGCAGGTAGTTGCCCGGCTCCCGGTGGTCAAAGGCGAACTGCATGATCTTCATGCCCGGATAGCCGCTGGCGGCCAGCATGGTCTTGACCTCCGGCGTCAGGTAGCCGAGGTCCTCGGCAATGATGCCGCCTTGGCCCAGCGTCTCGTGCATCGCATCGATGAAGGCTTGGTCGGGGCCTTTTTCCCAGTGGCCGCCCGCCGCCGTAGTGTTCCCGGCGGGGATGGAGTAGTAGCTCTCGAAGCCGCGGAAGTGGTCGATGCGCACCACGTCATAAATGGAGGTGGCGTGCTTCATCCGGCGCTTCCACCACGCAAAGTGTTCGGCTTCGTGGCGGGGCCAGTCGTACAGCGGGTTGCCCCAGAGCTGGCCGTCGGCGGCAAAGGCGTCTGGCGGGCAGCCGGCCACCTGGGTCAGGTGGACCTGCCCATCGGTCTGGAAGAGCTCCGGGTGGGTCCACAGGTCGCTGGAATCGGGGCTGACGTAGATGGGAATGTCACCCACCAGCAGGATGCCCTTGCCGTTGGCGTAAGCCTTGAGGGCGTTCCACTGGGTGAAGAAGAAGAACTGCACGGCCTTGTAGTAGTCCACCGCGTCGGCCAGCCGCACGCGGGCGGCGGCGAGGGCGGAGGGATCACGGGTGCGCAGCGCGTCCGGCCAGTCGGCCAGCCCCGCCTGACCCTGCTGGGCCTTGATGGCCATGAACAGGGCGTAGTCGTCCAGCCAGAAGTCCTGCGCAGTGCAGAACTCGGCGTAGGCGGCGGTGGGGGCGGCCAGCAGCCGGGCGGCGGCTTTTTGCAGGATCACCGGGCGCTGGTTGTAGAGCGCGCCGTAATCGATGCTGCCGACCGGGACCCCTGCGGGCACCTCGCCGGGCAGCAGCCAGCCTTCGTCTGCCAAGGCGCGGAAATCGATGAAATAGGGGTTCCCGGCAAAGGCGGAAAAGCTCTGGTAGGGGCTGTCGCCGTAGCCGGTGGGGCCGATGGGTAAGATCTGCCAATAGGTCTGCTTGGCGCGGGCCAGAAAATCCACAAACGCAAAGGCCTCTTGCCCCAGCGTGCCGATGCCGAAGGGGCCGGGCAGACTGAATACGGGCATCAGGATGCCGCTTGCTCGCATGGTGAAACTCCTCCTCGCTTAGCCCTTGACAGCGCCGGCCACGACGCCTTCAATGATGTATTTCTGGCAGGTGATGTACAGCAGGATGATGGGGATGCTGGCGATGGTGATGCAGGCCATCATGGGGGCCAGCTCCACGCGGCCATAACCGCCGCGGAAGTACTGGATGGCCATGGGGATGGTGCGGTACTTCTTGATGTCCAGCACCAGCGTGGGCAGCAGGTAGTCGTTCCAGACCCACATGGTCTCCAGAATGGCGGTGGAGATCATGGTCGGCTTCAGGATGGGGAAGACGACCTTGAAGAAGATCTGCAGCGGGTTGCAGCCGTCGATCATGGCCGCCTCCTCGATCTCGATGGGCACGCTCTTCATGCAGCCAGTGAACATGAACACGGCCAGACCGGCGCCGAAGCCGAGGTAGATGATGCAGATGTTCCACGGGGTGTTCAGATTGAGGGTGTCGGCAGTCTTGGACAGGGTGAACATGACCATCTGGAAGGGCACGACCATGGAGAAGACGATGAGCAGGTTCATGAACTTGCTGAGCTTGTTGTTCACGCGGGTCAGATACCAGCCGGTCATCGAGCAGCACAGCAGGATGAGTACGACGCTGGACACCGTGATGAGCAGACTGTAGCCGAGGCTGGACAGGAAGTTCATCTTGAAGATGCCGTAAGTGTAGTTTTCAAGGCCCACGAAGGTCTCCTTGGTGGGCAGCGCGAAGACGGTGGAGGTGGTGAAGGTACCCTCCCTCTTCAGGCTGTTGATGAGGATCAGGGCAATGGGGTAGACCCACAACAGGCAAAGCAGGGTCATGATGACCGTGAGCACATTGTCCCACATTTGTCTCCGTTTAATCATTACTGCTGTACCTCCTTGGAACGAGTGAAGTGGAGCTGGATCAGAGAAATGACGACCACGATCAGGAAGAAGACGACGGCCTTTGCCTGACCGATGCCCTTCCACTGGGCACCGGAGCGGCCGTAGAAGGTGTTGTAGATGTTCAGAGCCAGCATTTCGCTCGCGTTGGCGGGCTCACCGGCGGTCAGGGCCACGTTCTGGTCAAAGAGCTTGAAGCTGTTGGTCAGGGTCAGGAAGGTGCAGATGGTGATGCTGGGCATGACCATGGGCAGCTTGATCTTGAACAGGATCTCGCGATCCGACGCGCCGTCGATCTTGGCGGCCTCGATCAGGTCGCCGGGCACGCTCTGCAGACCGGCAACGTAGATGATCATCATGTAGCCGATTTGCTGCCAGCACATCAGAATGACCAGACCGACGAAACCGGCCTTGGCATCCAGTGCCAGCAGGGGCTTTTGCAGGTTTGCCAGCACGCAGTTGATGAGGATCTGCCAGATGTAGCCCAGCACGATGCCGCCAATCAGGTTGGGCATAAAGAAGACGGTGCGGAAGAGGTTGGTGCCCTTGATGCCGCGGGTCAGCACGATTGCAATGGCAAAGGCGCAGACATTGATGAGCACGGTGGAGACCACAGTGAACACTGCCGTAAAGCCGAAAGCGTGCAAGAAGGTGGAGTCTTGGAAGACGGAGATGTAGTTCTGGATGCCGACGAAGGTGGTCTTGGAGACCGTTGTGAACCGCTGGAAGGACAGATAAGTGCCCCAGATGAAGGGCCAGATGAAGCCGATAATGAACGCGATGAGGGTAGGCAGCACGAACACCGGCCAATATTTGCTGATGGCCTTTTGCATGATATACCTCCAAAAAAAAGAGGGAGGCGGGCGAACCATTCGCCCGCCCTCCTTTTGCAAGTCAGGTGTTAGAAATGATGGGGGAGCTTAGCCGTTGGCCAGCTTGTACTCCTTGGCCCAGCCATCAACGAAGGCAGTGACAACGGCGTTCCAATCGCCGGTGCCTGCTGCGTAAGCGGTCAGAGCGGAACCAACGCCATTCTTCCCTCCTCGGAAGGCATGGTGGAGAAGCACCAGTCAACACTGGTCTTGCCAGCTGCAACGTAGTCGTTTGCAATGGCGATCAGGGGGTTGGTGGAATCCTTTGCCTTCTTGAAGGGGATGACAAAGCCCATATCGTCGGACATAGCGGAAGTGCCCTTGTCGGAAGTGACACACCAGTACAGGAAGTCCAGAGTAGCCTGAATGTCCTCGTCAGAAGAGGTGTTGTTCACGCACCAGTAGTTCTCGGAACCGGTGCACAGGCCCTGATTCTCTTCACCGTCCACACCGATGTAGATGGGCAGCATACCCAAGTTGTCGTCGCCCAGATCCTTCACGTCGCTGTAAGCCCAAGTGCCGTTCTGATAGAAGACAGCCTTTTTGCCCACGAACTCGGCCACAGCGTCGTTGCCGGTCTTGGAAGCCAGCAGCGTGGGATCGCAGGTGGAATCGGTGATGTACAGATCCCAGATCTGCTTGTAGTTGTCGAGGTAGGTGCCCTTGATGGCGTCGGTGGAGCCGATGCCGCGGTCCTTGTACTCGTAGTAGATCGGCATGTTGGCGAGGTGGGTCTTGAAGCGCCAGTCGGAAGAACCGTCCATGCCGGCGGAGGTGAAAGCACCGTCAACGCCCAGCTCGTCCTTGCGGGCCTGGATGTCATCGGCAACCTTCTTCAGATCGTCAAAGCCCTTGATATCGTCCTGGGTGTAACCAGCGGCAGTCAGCAGCTCCTTGTTGTAGATGATGCCGTAGGTCTCAATGACGTATGCGATGCTGGTGACAGCGTCGCCGTCCTTCAGGGCGAAGGAGTCGCTGGTCAGCTCGCCGTACAGCTTGCTGCCGGACAGGTCGTAGCAGTAGTCCTTCCAGTTGGCCAGACCCACAGGACCGTTGACTTGGAACAGGGTGGGAGCCTCGCTCTTCTCCATCTCGCTCATCAGGGTGGTCTCGTACTGGCCGGAAGCAGCGGTCACGACGGTGACGGGCACGCCGGTCTCTTCGGTGTAAACCTTAGCCAGATTCTGCCAAGCCTCATCCTGTTCGGGCTTGAAGTTCAGGAAGTAGACCTTGCCGTTGGCACCGGAAGCTGCGGTAGAGGAAGCAGCGGTAGAACCGGCAGCGGAGGAAGCGGTGGAGGTGGAGCTGGAAGAGCCTCCACAGGCAGCCAGCCCCAGAGCAGCGGCAGAAGCGCCTGCGACCTTCAGAAAGTTACGACGAGAGATCATCTTTTTCATAGTAGTACTCCTTCTTCTGATTGTTTTTTATCAGCACCGCCCGGTGAAAGCGGGCGGGGTTAGACGGATTCAAACCGGCGGCGGCAGGGGCAGACACTTTCGCCCTGCTGCAATTCCGGCTGGAGGGTAACGGTCTGTGCCGGGGCACCGTGCTCGATCTGCCGCACCAGCAGCTCAATGCTCTGAAGTGCGATCTGTTCGCTGGGCTGGACGATGGGGGTCATCACCGGCACGCAGTAACGGGACATCGTGATGCCGTCGAAGCCGATGACCGATACATCTTCCGGCACCCGGAACCCGGCGCTGACCAGCGCCCGGATGGCACCGAACGCGATCACGTCGCTCATGGCGAACAGGGCGGTAAACTCGGCCCGGCGGGCCAGCAGACTGTTCATGGCGTGGTAGGCGGACTCGAAATCGTAGTTCGACAGGCCGTAGAGCTTGTCGTCGAAGGTGAGCCCGGCATCCTCCATGGCATCCTGCGCGCCGAGGCGGCGCATCCGGCTGGGATAGCTGGTGGCGGGGCCGCCGAAAACTGCGATCTTCCGGTGCCCCTGTGCGATTAGGTGAGCCACGGCGGTGCGGGCAGCGGCCCGGTCGTCTACGCCGACCATCGACAGATTGGGGAAGTTCAACTCATTGGAGACCAGCGTAGCCAGCACAGAACGGACGGTGATGTTGGCAAAACCGTTCTGGAAGTTCTCACGCTGCCGCCGAGGAAGATGATGCCTTTGGGCTTGATCTCCCGTAGGATCTTTTCGGCCGCATCGATCTCGTTGGCGTTCTCGTCCAGATAAGAGACGATGCCGTTGTACCCGTACAGGGTGGCGGCCCGCTGCAATTGAACGAGGAAGTCCGAAAAGAAGAGATTGCGTGCGCCCTTGACCACGAACACCAAGCTCCGGGACTGCTGGATCTTCAACTGCCGGGCGTTGGTGTTGGGGGTGAACCCCGCTTCCCGCATGACCTTCAGAACGTGCTCTTTTTGTTTCCGGCCGCACATCGGGCCGGTCGTTGATCACACGGGAGATGGTGCTGACGGAACAGCCGCTGATGCGGGCGATGTCCTTGATCGTCATATCGCATCTCCTCGCTTTCTGCCGATTCATCGGGAACGTTGTCGGGAACGTTTCCAGTGGCTATAGTATGGCACATTCTGTGCAAAAAATCAATCATGTGGAACCACTTTCGTAAAAAGTGTACAAAGGAATCGACCGGACTTTGTGCAGGTTGTTTTGCGCATGAGTCAAAACTCCGGTTCGTTTCAGAAAATACCGGTAACAATGCAAAAAGAACCGGGAAAATCGTACCGGTTTGTAACTTTTTGACCGTTCAATACACATTCCCGGATGACTGTGCTGCACGCCAAGGCACCGCGTGCGATGCTGGAAAACAAAAAGCGCCTTCCCCTTGTCATCGGGGAAGGCGCTTTGCTGATTGCTGATTTATTTTGAATTGGGTTGATAAAGTAGTTCTGAAGAATTAGTCGCTGACGTAGGGCATCAGAGCAACGTGACGAGCACGCTTGATGGCGGTGGTCAGTGCGCGCTGATGATAAGCGCAAGTGCCGGTCACACGGCGGGGAATGATCTTTGCACGCTCAGAGACGTACTTACGCAGACGGGGCACGTCCTTGTAATCGATGGTGTCGATGCGATCGACACAGAAGCTGCAAACCTTCTTGCGGCCGCGGCGGATGGGGCGCGCGGGGCGAGAGCCTTCGGTTCTTTCAAAAGCCATTGCTTATTACCTCCTATAAGATTTTAACGGAATAGACCGTTTCGGATCAGAACGGCAGATCGTCGCTGTCATCAATGACGGCGAAATCATCTGCACTGCCGGCGGAATAGCTGGGAGCTGCCTCCACAGCAGCCGGGCGGGCAGGAGCTGCGTTCTGGTAGGACGGAGCGGAATTCTGATAATTCGCTCCGCCGCCTTGATTGCTGCTCTTGGGGCCTGCAAAGTTGATGTTGCTGGCAACCACTTCAACGGCAGTGCGGTTGTTTCCCTGCTTGTCCTGATACTGGCGGGTCTGGAGACTGCCTTCGATGGCGATCAGACTGCCCTTCTGGAAATACTTGGAGACGAACTCTGCCTGCTGGCGCCATGCGACGATGTCGATGAAATCGGCCTGACGCTGCTCGCCCTGACGGGCAAAGTTGCGGTCACACGCAATGCGGAAGCTGCACACGTTGGTGCCGCTCTGGGTGGTGCGGAGTTCCGGGTCAGCCACAAGGCGGCCCATGATGGCTACAACATTCAACATAAAACGGACTCCTTTTTGATCACGGAGAGATTACTCCTCGTGGGCAACGATCAGGCTGCGCATAACGCCTTCGGTGATCTTGTACACACGATCCAGCTCAGCGGGGAAGCTGGGCTCGCTGGTGAAGTTGATCACGGTGTAGACGCCTTCCTCCTCGTCGTTGATGGGGTAGGCCAGACGGCGCTTGCCCCACTCGTCGATGGAATCGATCGTACCGTTAGCCTCGATCAGGGACTTGAACTTACCGACCAGAGCGGTGGTAGCCTCCTCGTCGAGAGCGGCGCTGGTAATCAGCATGGTTTCGTACTTTGCCATTTTGTAGCACCTCCTTTTGGACTTGAGGGCCTCAAGGTTATGAGGCCAAGGTACACGGTCCGTGCGGCTTCGCCCGGCCCGTGCGGTGTGTCTGTTCAGACAGCAATTTATTATAGCAAGTGATTTTTGCTTTGTCAAGCCCTGCAACGCAAAATTTTGCACAAAAAATAAAACGGAAACAGGGCGAAACTTTAGCCAAATCTTAATCGAAATCGTTTTGCTTTTAACAAGCGGCTGCGCTATAATATGGTACGGTACGGGAGACGGCGCGGCCGCCCCCGTCGGAAAAGCAAAATATGAGAATAAACGAAAGAAGGTACTTTTATGTATTCGGTCTTCCGGAATCTCGCCATCATCATGCTCACGGCCAAGTTCTTCGGGCTGGTGGCCCGCAAGTGCAAGGCCCCACAGGTGGTGGGCGAGATCATCGCGGGTCTGCTGATCGGCCCGTGTCTGCTGAACCTCGTGCACATTAGCGATACCATCTCCGTCTTCGCGGAGATCGGCGTGGTGCTGCTGATGTTCTCCACCGGCCTTGGCACCAACCTGAAGGAGCTGATGCGGGCAGGCCCCATCGCGACGCTGATCGCCTGTGTGGGCGTGGCGGTGCCGCTGGTAGGCGGCACTCTCCTTTATAGTCTATTCTACGGTTTTGCAGCCGTGGGCAGCCCGGAGTTCTACCGGGCGCTCTTCATCGGCACCATCATGACAGCCACCAGCGTGTCCATCACGGTGGCGACGCTGCAGGAGCTGGGCCACCTGAAGAGCTTCCTCGGCACCACCATCGTCAGTGCGGCGGTCATCGATGACGTCATCGGCATCGTGGTGCTGACCTGTGTGCTGGGTGCCAGTTCCGGCACCGGCACGGGGCTGGGCAAGGTGCTGTTCAACACTGTCCTCTTCTTCGCCACGGCCATCGGCGTGGGTCTTATCGTCCACTTCGCGATGAAGTGGCTGGACAAGCGCAATCCCCACACCCAGCGCATCACCATCGTCAGCATGGTGTTCTGCTTTGCCATGGCCTACATCGCCGAGGAATACTTCGGCATTGCGGATATCACGGGCGCTTACATCGCGGGCATCGTGCTCTGCTCGATGAATGACGCTTCCTATGTGGAGCGCCGGGTGGACATCAGCAACTATGTGATGTTCGCGCCGGTCTTCTTCGCCAGCATCGGCCTGAAGACCGACATCAGCGGCCTGACCCCCAGCATCCTGCTGTTCAGTGTCTGCTTCGTGATCGTGGCCCTCATCACCAAGATCATCGGCTGCGGTCTGGCCGCCAAGATCTGCCGCTTCAGCTGGGAGGATTCTCTCAAAGTCGGCGTCGGCATGATGACCCGCGGCGAGGTGGCGCTGATCGTGGCCCAGAAGGGCCTCGATGTGGGCGTGGTGGATCCCGTTTACTTCACAGCGGTCATCCTGCTGATCGTGGTCTCCTCGGTGGCAACGCCGCTGGTGCTGAAGCTCCTCTTCACCAAGCACCCGCCGAAGCCCCATCCCAGTCAGGCGGAAGCTTGATCGTATCACAAAGGACCCCCGGCCATTCGACCGGGGGTCTTTTGCTGTAATGGGGAAGGTCGGTGCCGACGGCGGGGTCACAGGCCCCAAAATTGGAAAATCGATGGATTCCGGCCCGGAAATCGTGTATAATGAAGTCAAAATCAAGGTAAAAATCGGGAAAGGAATTTTTTCTATGGGAATTGTAGTGATCGGTGCCGTTTTTGTGGACATCAAAGGTTATCCGCTCTCCACCTACATCCCCGGCGGGCGCAACGCTGGGCGGGTGGAGCAGGTGCACGGCGGTGTGAGCCGCAATGTGGCGGAGGATATCGCCAACGTGGAACTGCGCCCGACTTTTGTGGGTCTGGTGGACGATACGGGCATGGGGCAGGACGTCATTGATAAGCTGTCCAACCACAAGGTGAACACCAAGTTCATCCAGCGGGTGCCGGATGGCATGGGCACATGGCTGGCCATTTTCGACAACGACGGCGACGTCTGTGCGGCCATCTCCAAGCGCCCGGATACCGCCCCCTGACCAAGCTCTTGGAGGAGCAGGGCGATGAGATCTTCGCGGACTGCGACAGCATCGCGCTGGAACTGGACCTCGAAAAGGAAACCGTGAAGCAGACCCTGCGCTACGCCAAGAAGTACGGCAAAAAGGTGTTCGCCGCGGTCTCCAACATGAGCATTGCCATGGAGCGCCGGGACTTTTTGCAGCAGATCGATTGTTTTGTCTGCAACCAGCAGGAGGCCGGGCTGCTCTTCTCGGACGATTACGGCCACTTGGAACCCGCTGAGATGTGCAAGGTGCTGGCCGCCAATGTCAAGAGCGCGAACATCCCCTGCATGGTCGTGACGATGGGCGAGCAGGGCGCCGTCTACGCCCATGCCGACGGCGAGAGCGGCATCGTTCCCGCCAAGAAGGTGGACGTCATCGACACCACCGGCGCGGGTGACGCGTTCTTCGCCGGAACGGTCATCGGCCTGACCTACGGCAAGACTCTGGCTGAATCCTGCGAGATCGGCAGCCGACTGGCCGCATCGGTCATCTGCATCACGGAAAATGTCTGCCCCCGCTTCCGCCCCCTTGAGTTCGGGCTGGATGTGCCGGTAGTGGACTGATCCAATCAAATACACAAAGCAGAATCCCTTTTCGAAACTGGTTTCGGGAAGGGATTTTTGTGATAAAACCATATTGACGCGCCTATGAAATTAGTGTAGAATTTTTGTGAAAATAGGATGTGAGCGAAAAGCGGTCTGCGGCGGGAATTGCGGAATCTTCCGTCCGGGCGGTTTATTGGGGCGCTTTGAATCAAAATAGATGGGGAAATCAGAATGATACAATGTGTGCTGCGCTGGAACAACGAGCGGCTTTACAAAGTCGAGTTGGAAAACGGCAAAAGCTTTACGGTCGGCAGCGGCAAGAACGACACGCTCTTTGTGGAGGAACTGCTGCCCGGCCAACTCAAGTTTACCTATAAAAAGGGCGCGTTATATGCGTCCGGCAAAAAGCTGCGGGACCTTTACACTGAGGCCATCAGGGGAAGTGCGACCCTGCAGCGGATCACCGACGAGCTGCCGCTGACGATCTGCTGGCAGGAGGCGGGAGAAGCTGCTGGGCAGAAATATACGCTGCCCTACCGCGGGGTCGTGACCATCGGCCGGAAGGACGAAAACAACATCGTGCTGGACGAGGGCACCGTCTCTGGCTACCAGATGACGCTGCGGTGCGAGGAGGGCATGGCCTACCTCGAAGATGGCGGCCACAACCGCCAGAGCACCAACGGCACCTACCTGAACGGCCACCGCATCCAAAAGGCAAAGCTCAAGTCCGGCGACATCATCGATCTGCTCCACCTGCGCATCGAGGTGAAAAACTCGGAACTCATCTTCGTGGATGCAGGGCGGCGGCTGCACTTCAATACCTCCGGTGTGGGGCTGGGCACCACCCAGAACAGCCGCAAGCATCTGCGCTACCGGCGCTCGCCGCGCCAGCGGGAGCGGCTGCCCGCAGAGCCGATCGTGCTGCAACGCCCGCCCACAAAGGCGCGGCTGTTTGAAAAGCGGCGCGGCTTCCTTGCATCGCTGTTGGGCAGCGGTGCCATGGTGGGCGCTTCGCTGGCCATGGGCGCGGCGTCGCCCGCGCTGATCGCCGCCCGCGCGGCCAGCCTCGTTTCGCCCGTGAGCAGTGTCGTCATGGGCAAGAGCGACAACAAGCGCGACCTCAAAAAATATCAGGAATACGAACAGAAACGCCGCGAGAAGTACGGCGCATATATAGAATCCCAACAGGCGGTCATTCAGCAGACGGCCGAAAAGCAGCGTGAGATCCTGACGCGGGAGAACCCCGCCCCGGAGACCTGCACCGAGGGTCTGGCCGACCTGAAGCTCTCGTTGTGGGAGCGCAGCCCCAAAGATGAGGACTTTTTGCAGCTCCGCGTCGGCATGGGCTACGAGCCCCTCTGCGTGCCCATCAAGGAGCCGATGGACAGTTCCGGCATCCAGATGGAGGACGACGATGTAGCCGAACTGGCCAAGGAGATCATCGAGGAGAACCGCATCGTGGACCATGTGCCCACCCGCATCGACCTGCGGAAATACCGTGCGTGCGGCTTGATCGGTGACCACCGCCGGGTCGTCTCCCTGCTGAAAAATATCATCGTAGCCATGACCTATTCCCACTTCTACACCGAAGTGAAGCTGGTGGGCATCTTCGACGAAGACGAAAAAGAACTCTGGCAGGCGCTGCGCTGGCTGCCCCATATCTGGGACGCCGAGGAGCAGACCCGCTACCTTGCCTTTGACGAGAAGAGCGCAAACAGTCTGAGCGACTTGTTCCACGACCTGTTCCGGGGCGAGGGCAAAAGCGACTCGACCCACTACGTCTTCCTTATGGGGTCCTACCGGATGGCCGAGCGGCTCAAGGTCGTGAGCGACATCCTGAACGGCGGGCCGGGCGTAAATGCCTCCATCCTCTTCGCCTACGATCTGGGAAACATCTCCGCCGACGAACAGCTGGGCTATCTGCCGCAGCAGTGCCAGTTCGTCGTGAATCTCGATTTCCCGCCGGAACCCTGCTGCTACGACGTGACCCAGACCGAGAAAAAGGCCCTCTTCACCCCGGACCCGGAGATCAAGGCCGACGCCTTCGACCGCTACTGCCGCACGCTGTCGGCGGTGGAGGTCAGCGGCGGCGCGGCCCATCTGGAGATTCCTTCCGCCATTACGTTCTTACAAGGTATGAACGTGAACACGGTGGAGGAACTGGGCGCATGGGACCGCTGGACGCAGGAGCGGAAGAACATGAGCACCCCCATCGGTGCGATGGCGGGCGGCAAGCCCTTCTACCTCGATGTCGTCAACGACGGCCCGCACGGTCTGGTGGCCGGTACGTCCGGCTCCGGCAAGAGCGAACTGCTGACGACATGGCTGCTCTCGCTGGCGGTGAATTACCATCCCTACGACGTTTCCTTCGTCATCATCGACTACAAGGGCGGCGGTCTGGCCAACACGCTGGAAGGGCTGCCCCACATGGTCGGCAAGATCACGAACATCGGCAACAACATCCAGCGCTCCATGGTCTCGCTGCACAGCGAGCTGCTCCGCCGCCAGAAAATTTTTGCGAAGTGCGGCGTTTCCAAGTTCAGCGATTACAGCAAGGGGTTCCACGCGGGCAAGTTCCGGGAACCGATGCCCCGGCTGCTGATTGTGGCCGACGAGTTCCGCGAACTGCGCAGTCAGGAGCCGGAGTTCATGCAGTCGCTGGTCAGTGCGGCCACCATCGGCCGTTCGCTGGGTATCAATCTGGTGCTGGCCACCCAGAACCCTTCGGGCATCGTGGACGATCAGATCCGCGCCAACACCAACTTCGCCATCTGCCTCAAGGTGCAGAACGCTTCGGCCAGCCGCGATATGCTGGGCACATCGGACGCGGCGCACCTGTCGCAGGCGGGGCCGTGCCTACGTCAAGGTCGGCGACAATGACGTGTACGAACAGATTCAGTCCTATTGGTGCGGCGCACCCTATCTGGGGATCGGAAAGCGACCGCCAGCGTGGGCAATCAGGTCCGCGTGGTGGAGCTGAACGGTGAGCGCATCAAGACCGTTCACGAGGAGCGCACCCGCTTCCAGTCCGATTTGGACGAGCTGGCCGCCGTCTCGAAGTATCTGACCAAGGTGGCGAACGAACACCACCTTGATAAAATGCCTTGTCCGTGGCTGCCGGAGCTGCCCGACGCCATCCCGCTGGATGAGCTGGGCGTGCCCGGCGCCTTCGAGGGCGGGGACTGGCCCGGCGCGCTGCCGTGGCTGCAGATCCCCGTGGGCCGCTACGACCGCCCGGAACTGCAGGAGCAGGGTGTGCTCTGCCTCGACCTCGAAGCCGAGGGCCATTACGGCATCTACGGCTGCGCGGGCAGCGGCAAGACCATGCTGCTCAAGGCGATCCTGTGCAGTCTGGGCCGGTGGTACCGCCCGAAGGACATCTCCATCTACATCATCGACCTTGGCAGCTGGAGCCTGAAGACCATGGAGCAGATGCCCCATGTCGGCGGCGTGGTGCTGAGCAGCGAAGAGGAAAAGTTCGACAAGCTGGCCTACATCCTGCGGGAAGAGTTCGCCAAGCGGAAGAAGGCCTTCTCGAAGCACGGCATCAGCTCCCTCAAGGATTACCGCGAGAATGTCTCGGACGACATCCCCGCCGTGGTGCTGGCCATCGACAACATCCAGCCCATCTTTGAGCTCTGCCCCGCTTACGAGGAACTGCTGACCACCATTGCACAGGAAGGTGCCAGCTACGGCATCTATCTGATCTACACGGCCAGCACCCAGACGGGCATCCGCTACAAGATCACCCAGAATACCTCCGGTGCCATCGCCTTTGAGATGAACGACGATACGATGTACGGTCAGCTCGTGGGCGGCAGCCGGGCTTCGCACCGGCTGGTGGCCGGGGCCAAGGGCCGCGCCCTCATCAAGAAGACCGGCGGCCCGGTGGTGTTCCAGACCGCGCTTTACGTGCCCGGCGAGAACGAAAAGGAGCGGGTCGCCGCCCTGAAGGAATCGCTGGAGTGGATGGACCGGAGCTGGCACGGTGCCCGCCCGGAGCCTATCCCGGTGATGCCGGAATCGGTGAGCGTGGACGAGACCAGCAGCCTCTACCAGCAGCGGGATCAACTGCCCATCGGCAACAGCACCAAGAGCTTTGCCCCCGTCAGCTTGGACCTTGCGGCCAGCGGCACCGTGCTGCTGACCGGCCCCTCCGGCTGCGGCAAGAGCCGGATGCTGCAGACCGTTGCCAAACTGCTGACCAGCCGGGAGGACAACGAGCTGATCATTCTGGACAGCAGCCGCAGGGGCCTTGCGGAACTGGAACCGCTGGGCCGTTATGTGGACACCCAAGACGCCGAGCTGCTGAGCCGCACGATGCGGAAGTTCATCGAAGAACTGGTCAGCCGCGAAGCGGAGTGCCGCGACGCCGCAACCGATGCGGAACGTCAGGCTCTGCTGACCCAGATGCCGCAGATCTGTGTTCTCATCGACGACCTGAAGGAGATGACCGACTCGGAGGATGAGGCCATGCTCCGGCAGCTGCTCAACGGCATCAAGTTCGCGAAAAAACTGGGGGCCGTCATCCTTGCGGCGGAACGCACCGAGGACGCCAACGCGGGCTCGGCCATGGACCCCATCGTGAGCAAGATGACGGCTTCACCCAATGTGCTGCTGCTGGGCGGCACGGTGCAGTCGGTCACCTTCCACATCTGCGGCGACCTTGGCCCGGAGGAGAAGATCCAATCGCTCGACGAGGGCTACGGCTACCTGCTGGGGCCGGAGCAGACCGAAAAAATCAAACTGGTCGAAGCGTGAGGTGAGCACAGATGAATCATTTGATCGTGACCGTGGGCGACAGCTTTTCGGGCCGGAAGTTCGACCTTGAAGTGCCGAAGGACGTGGAAAGCGAAAAGCTGCTGGACGACATTCTGGAAACGTTGCGCGGCTATGCGCCGGAACTGCAGTGGCGGATCTCGGAGGTCGCCTTGTGGGACCGCCGCCTTGGCCGGATGCTGAAACCCGGCGAAACGCTGGAAGAAGCGGGCGTCTGGAACGGCGATATCCTGTACTTGGCCCAGAAATAACCTTGTTTCATCCTCTTTTTGGGGTTGAAAATATAATCCACCTTTATAAAAAGAAAGAAGGAATCTATTATGGCAATTCGCGTGGATGCGGACACTCTTCACAGCAAGGCAAATGAGCTGCGTACTCTGCTGAGCAACCACAACGACAACGTGGGCAGAATGCGTACTCTGGTCAACAACCTGAGCGGCGAGTTCACCGGTGCTGCTGCAACTGCTTACATCGAGAAGTTCAACGGCATGGAGTCTACCTTCACTCAGTTCGCTGAGATGATCGAGAACTTTGCCACCAATCTGGACACCGTTGCCAACAGCTTCACCGAGCAGGACAACTCTCTGGCCGGCAGCCTGAAGGGCTAACCCGCGGGGTGCTTGTTCCGCTCAAAGCCAATTTGAGGAACAAGCGCCTCTCCGTGCACCCGACGCCGATGCGGGGGCAGGGACAGGCGCTTGTACGCAAAGCGAGGAGGAATGAACATGGAATTGACGCTCAGGATGCAGGAAATTTATTTTCTGGGCAAACGACTGAACGGCGATCATCTGAATTACAGCTACATTGCGGCCATGCCGGAGATCAGCCAGCGCCGCGCCGTGATTGCGCAGGAATGCGAGGACGCGCTGGAAAAGTGCGGCGCGGTGGAAGAAAACCTGCTGGGCGAGCTTACGGTCCGCCCGGAGGCTGCGGCCTTTCTGCACCCGCTCTTTTCGGGGACTATGAGTCCGAGCTGATGCTGGAAAATACTTCGACCCATGATAACATCCATTGGATGTTCCACCGGGAAATGACCGAGGACGGCCCCCGCTGGCTGGCAGCGGAGTGGAACGGCGAGACCGTCCGTTTCACCTCCGACATGGAGCGGGTCGAGGCAAAGCTGCAGCCGCTTCTGCGGCCGGGCAGCGGCGCGGGCACCGAGCTGAGCGATGCGGAGATCACCGACCAGATCTCGGAGGTGCTGCTGCTGAAGAATCTGGACGCGGACGGCGAGCCGCTGGTGATCCTGTATATGATGGTGAACGGCTGCTGGTACGAGCAGACCGAAAATGAGAAAAACCGCCCCGTGCCGCCGGAGGAATTCCGGCAGGAGGCATGGAATCTGCTGCAAGGAGGGGAAAACGGATGGCATACCGTGATATGAATGGTAAAGTCATGATCGACGAAGCTGCCGCGCAGGCCGATATCCGGCAGGAGCGGCAGGCGGAGCAGATCCTGCGCCGGGCGGCGAATGCGCTGCAGGCGGTGCAGAACGAGTCCAACAGTTTTCAGGGGAGACGGCTGCGGCCATCGGCGAACGGGCTGAGCAGCTCCGCCGCCAGATCCTGAATCTTATCAGCGACCTCGAAGATACCCAGAACTACACCCAGCGCGTCGTCCGCCGCTACTGGCTGCTGGACCAGAAATGGAAGCAGATCTTCGAGAGTTCGCGGTAAGAGAAGGGGGAGTGTGAGATGGCAAAGATCAAAGTCAATGTGGACACCCTGCGGGACAATGCCAATCAGGTGACCCAGCAGATTCAGGCACTGGAATCCCTGAACAGCCGGTTGGATCAGCTGCTGAACCAGATCGAGGGAAGCTGGACCGGCAACGCCAGCGAGCAGTATCTGGCGACCATGCGCCAGCACAAACAGAAGACACAGGCCATGGTCAAGGTGCTGGAGACCTTCCGGGACTACATGCAGCGGGCGGCGGCGCGGTTCGAAGGCGTCGATCACGACGGTGCGACCCGCATCCGCAACAGTTAATGGGGTGAAGAAATGATCAATTTGGATACCGAACAACTGAAAAGCCTTTTGGCCCAGTTGGAAAGCGCGAACAACCAGATCGACGAAGCCATGGCGTGCCTTCAGCGGGTGACCACCCACAGCAGTTGGGGCTGCGCCGAGCGCAACACGATCAACGAGCACATCCTTGAAAACCGCCAGCAGATGCAGCGGGTCCAGCAGGAGAGCGAAAGCTTCCTGACCGCCACCCGCGCCGTGACCGACGATTTCTGCACCACGGAGAACGATATCTCCAACTGGTTCGCTTCGGTGGACGAGGCTATTGCACGGGTCAACGGCATCCGGGTGGGCAGTATCGCGTCCATTGCGGCGGCTGCAAAAAAGCGTTCGAAAATATCAAATGGAAAACGACCTGCCCCCATATGGCTCCGCGCGTAGGTGTGATCGGGAAGATCGTTTCGTCGAGGGTGTCGGTGAGCTATATGAGTCAGACCAAGCTCAGCGACATGGACCTGTAACCGAACGGAGTGAGGATAGAGAATGAAACAAAATCAGATCACGCCCGCTGAGCTGCGGACTCAGGCGGCGGAGTTGAACTCGCTCCGGGCGGAGTACGAGAGCCTGTTCTCCAACCTGAACAGCGTGCTGAACCGGACGAACGATGCGTGGAGCGAGAACCTCTCCCATAACTTCGTGGGCAAGATCAGCTCCACCCAGAAAAGCTGCTCCAGCATCCTTGAAGCGCTCCAGTGGGGTTCTACCGCCGCCACCAAGAGCGCCGAAAGCTTCGAGACCGTCGATAATACGCTGGCCAATGGGCTGAATGGGAGCGCCGCTTCGGATGGCGGTTCCAGCGCCGGTGGCAGTGATGGCGGCGGCTTCCGTGGCGGCCGGATCAAAGAGGGCGAAACGGCCCCCGGCAGCAGCGGCGGCGGTTTCCGCGGCGAGGAGTCTACTGGCGATACCAAGGCTTCTTGGTGGGACAAGATCAAGGAAAAAGTCAACACTGGCAAGGAGAAAATCTCCACCGGTGTGGCAAATGCTGTGGACTGGACCAAGGGTGCGGTCTCTACAGTCGTCAATGACTATAAGAACAAGGGCGTTTCGTGGAAGATCGTCAAGACGGCAGGGGCTGTGGCTTCCGGTATTGGTGCAGTTGTTTCGGCAGCGGCAGCGTGGGGCGTTACGGGCGGCAGTGCCGGTCTGGCGGCCCCGGCGGCGGTGCTGGTCACTGCGCATTCGGTCAATACCTTGACCAGCAGCTTTTCGGATATCTACAACTGCTGGTTCGGCGATAAAGAACAGGTGGGCAATGTCAATGTCCTGAAATCGCTGGATCAGAAGGTTCTGGGCGAGACGGCAGGCAGCATTGCCTACAATGTCGGTTCGCTGACCGCGACCATTGCGTCCATCTCGGCGCTGGTGGGCAAGGTCAAACAGGCCCCCGACCTCTGGAAGGCCATCAAGGGCACCGGCAAGGAACTCAAAGAGGGTGCTTCGAACCTCTGGGGCCTTGCGGGCGATGTGGTGAAGGGCAATATCCCGCTGAGCCATCTGGGCGCACAGTTGAGCTTGCTGAACATGAACATGGAAAACGTGAACGATGTCTCCAAATGTTTCGGCATCATCACGACGGCGGGCAAGACGACCAAGAAACTCGCCGATGCCGTTGCTGAGCCCATCGCAAAGGCCATCAACCCCGATACCAATTATGGTGCCTCCTTCGTGGAGAAAATCTTTGGCAAGGACAGCACGGCGGCAAAAGCCTATAAGGACGTCAAGGGTGCGGCCTCGCTGTTTGAAAAAGAAAATTATAAGACGCTGGGCGACGCCTACAAGGCCGATCAGCTGCAAACCGGAAATAACTGAGAAATAAGGAGTTAAGATTATGAACGTCGGAAATCTGTTCCCCATCGGCACAGTCGTTACGGTCAAGGATGCCAACAAATCAATGATGATCATCGGTGTCCTGCCGGAGAACGACGGCAAGCGTTACGATTACATTGCAGTCCTGTACCCGGAAGGTTACCTGACCGAAAAGCAGATCTACCTGTTCAACCATGACGATGTGGTGAAGGTGGAGTACCTCGGTTACATGAACGCGGAGTATCAGGTCTTCCGTCAGGATCTGGAGCAGATCATGAAGGAAGTGGACGCGGAGAAGAAATAAGAAGACAGCCTGAGTGGTTCAGGCGGAGGATTTTCATGGAATGCAGATTATCCGCCGCGTGCCTGTGCAATATGGGCCGGGTGCGCGGCAACAACGAGGACAATTTTTATTTTGACGGCCGGACGATGCCGCTGGACCACACCAGCCTCGACAAGCCCCTTTTGCAGGATGTTTCCACTAGCCCCTTTGCGGCCTTTGGCGTGTTCGACGGTATGGGCGGCGAGGAAAACGGCGAAGTGGCGTCCTTTGTGGCGGCAGAGACCTTTAAGGATAAGTGCCGCTGGCTGCGGGAGTATGTGGCCCCGCCGCAGCAGTTTCTGGCCGAGGCGTCCGCTGCAATGAACGACGCCGTTGCCGCCGAGGCGCGGAAGGTCCCCGGCCGGGTGGGCACCACGGGCGTGATGCTCTGCTTCAGCGAGGACGAGGTGTACTGCGGCAATGTGGGTGACAGCCGGGCCTACCGGTTCCACAAGAGCGCGCTGTTCCAGCTTTCTACCGACCACAACGATGCCAAGTTCCTGCGGGATCACGGCGTTGTGGGGCGCAAGCCGCGGCTGACCCAGTATATCGGGCTGGACCCGGAAGAGATGATGATCGAACCCGCCTATGCAAAGGAAAAATTGCAGCAGGGCGACCGGTATCTGCTGTGCAGCGACGGCCTGAACGATATGCTGGACAACCTCACCCTCTGCAGCATCCTCAAAAACAGCGCCACCGTCCAGCAGGGCGTGGAAGCGCTGATGGATGCGGCACTGGAACGCGGCGGCCGGGATAACATCACGATCATTCTGGTTGAAGTCGAGGAGGTGCGGGCATAACCATGGCAGAACTGAATACATTGCCGGGCTGGAAATGCGTCCGGCAGATCGGCGCGGGCAGCTTCGGCAAGGTGTATGAGATCCAGCACACGGAATACGGCAAGGTGTATAAGGCGGCGCTGAAGGTCGTGCGCATCCCGCAGGACCCCTCCGACCTGAAGCGGGCCTACAGCGAGGGCATGGATCGGGAAGGGGCGACCACCTACTTCCGCAGCTTCGTGGAGAACCTGACCGACGAATTCGCCATCATGGACGAGATCAAGGGCTTCACGAACATCGTCTCCTACGAAGATCACATGGTCATCGAGCACCCGGACGAGATCGCGTGGGATATCCTGATCCGAATGGAGCTGCTGACCTCCCTGCCCGACTACTGCACCACCCACACCATGAGCGAAAAGCAGGTCATCCAGCTGGGCATGGATATCTGCAACGCGCTGGAGATCTGCGAGGAAAAGAAGATCATCCACCGCGATATCAAGCCGGATAACATCTTCGTGAACGACCGCGGCGACTTCAAGCTGGGCGATTTCGGCATCGCCCGCACCGTGGAAAAAACCATGTCCGGCATGTCCAAGAAGGGTACCTACGATTACATGGCCCCGGAGGTCTACCTCTGCCGGCCCTACGGCCAGACCGTTGACCTGTACTCGCTGGGCACGATGCTCTACCGCTTCCTGAACAAGAACCGTTTGCCGTTCCTGCCCTTCGGCAACCTGCGGCCGGACGACCGCACCAACGCGCTGGAACAGCGGATGAGCGGGGCCATGCCCCAGCCGCCGATGAACGGCAGTGAGCAGCTCAAAGCTGTGGTCATGAAGTCCATCGCCTTTGACGCCAAGGAGCGCTACCAGACCGCCGCCGAGTTCCGTCAGGCATTGAAGGACTGCATCCCCTTCATCGTGTACGAGGGGGTGGAGGACGCAAAGCCCATCGACCTCGAAGATCCGTATGCCGGTTCGCTGCCCCTGCGTCCGGGTGACTACACCACGCCGCCCGTGCACACACTGCCCTATTATGAAGAGGACAGCGGCACCCAAGGCGGCGACACCGCGCCCGGCGGTACCATCTGGGGCGGCACCGACAACGGCCCCCAAGGCGGGGGAGTGCAGGACACCGGCAGGCAGGGCGAAGCTTACCCAGAAGGCAAGACCGTCTATGGCGACAAGGAGACCCTGCTCGTCAACAAGAAAAAGCACCTGCCCAAGCAGTATGTCGCCATCGCGGCGGTGGTGGCGGCTGCGGCCATCGGCGGCGGCGTGCTGCTTTCCCGCCCAAGCCCCCGCGCCCGCCCCGGTCTCCTCGGTGAGCGCAGCGGCCAAGACCCTGACCTACGCAGTCAAGGGCAAGGGCGGCACGCTGAAGACCAGTGAGGAGAGCGGCGCGGATTCCATCAAGTTTGAGGATGGCGACGAGCTGCTTCAGGTCACAGCTGTTCCGGATAAGGGGTACAAGTTTGACCGCTGGAGCGACGGCTACACCCGCGCCGAGCGCACCGACAAGCCCGGCGAAAAGACCGGCACCCTGTACGCGATTTCCGTGGAGGACAGTGCGTCCGAAGAAGTGACGTATACCCTGTTCTACCATGTCAGCGGGGAAGGCGGCGTGTTGGTGGCGGATGATGGCAGTCGGAAGAGCGGCATTTCTTATACCGTTTCGGAAAACGATGACCCCATTACCATAAAAGCCGATGCAGATCATGGCTACCACTTCGTCGAATGGAGCGACGGCGTGACCGATGCGACCCGCACAGACAATGACGGAGAATCCTTGCACAATGTGGATGTTTCGGCCATCTTTGAGAAAGATGCCGACTCGGATTCGACGCCGAGTTCGAAACCGAAAAAGGTCGATCCGACGCCGTCTCCCTCTCCGTCGCCTTCGCCCTCGCCGTCCCCGTCTCCCGCTCCGTCTCCGCAACCCACCCCGGCTCCCACCCCGGCTCCGGTCGCGGAAAACTGGAGCATGTCGGCTGCGTCCGTGGGCGGCGGCTCGGTGAGCATTACGATCAACAGCAGTTCGGCAGTGGCCGTCAAGGCGGTGCTGGTCTACAAGGCCAACACGTCCTTGCAGTATTCGGCGGGTACCATCGGCAACTGGGCGTCCGGCACCTATACGTGGACGGCCAGCCGCCAAGGGCCTCCGGGTGACTACACCATCCGCTTTTATAGCGCCAGCGGTCAGCAGATGGCCTCTGTAGACGTTACGCTGTAAAGGGAGGTGCGGCAGCCGAACGGACTTTTTTGAGGATTGTTTTACAAAAAAGAAAGGAAGAATCAACGATGAAACTGAAAAATGTACTGAAATACGGCGTTGCTGCGGCAGCGCTCAGCATGGTGCTCCTGTGCGCCCCGGCGGCTTATGCGGAGGGCCCGGAGGCGGAGGCTGCCCCGGCTGACCCCGCTGTGGCTGCGGAATCCGTGGAGGACGAGAACGCCCTCTTCACCGGAATGCACCTGAGCCAGAGCTCCATGACCCTGACCGTGCGCAGCGGCAACCAGAACCCGTCCTCTTCCCTGAGCGTGCGCCGCACCGATGAGGAGGATTCCAGCGTGCGCTGGACCAGCTCCAACGGCTCGGTGGCCTCGGTGGACAGCTATGGCACCGTGACCGCACGCGGCGTGGGCTACGCCACCATCACCGCCACCACCAACAAGGGCGAGTCCGCTACCTGCCGCGTGACCGTGGAGCGCGCCACCGCAGAGCTGGATCACTCCTACCTGTCCCTGAATATCACCTACGATAATGCACACCCCACCAGCCAGCTGAACCTGCAGGATTCCTACTACGGTTCCAGCTATGAGCGCTGGAGCAGCAGCAACACCAATGTCGTCACCGTTTCCGACGGCGGCATGGTCACTGCACAGGGCGTGGGCACCGCTACCGTTACCGCCCGCACCTCCAACGGCGAGTCCGCAAGCTGCCGCGTCACCGTCAGCAACAGCGTGGGCGATGTCTCTGTGAGCCAGACCGTTCTGCTGATGCCGGACGTCGGTTCCGTCCAGCAGTTGAGCGCGACCATCGCCGCCGCAGGTGGTGAGGGCATGGCCCGCACTTGGGTCAGCATGAACCCCGCCGTCGCCACCGTCAGCGAGTCCGGCTACGTCACCGCTGTGGGCAACGGCGAGACCAAGATCATCGTTTCCTCTCCCGACGGCAAGTACGCCGAGTGCACCTGCTACGTCGGCGATGCAGCCCGCCAGTACCAGTCTCAGCAGCAGATGCAGGCTGCGCTGGGCGTTGTGGTCCTCGTGGTCGTCGCAGGTGTTATCATCCTCGTGATGATGGGCGGCGCAGCCTAAACGGCGGCTTCCCGGTCTCCAAATCGTAAAAGCAAAGGGACTGTTGCAAAACTCCTTCCGTCATCGCTTACGCGATGCCGGAGAGAGTTGTTTGCAGCGGTCCCTTTTTTGCGCGGTCCAGAGAGAAAAAATTACGGTTTGTTCGATGCGAATAGCCCGGCGGCAAGGCCGCTGGCGAGGATCGCGGCACCCAGCGCCGCAAGGCCCGCTCCGGCCTGACCGAAGGCGTCTCCCAGCGCACCCACGAGGGGGCTGGCGGGGATCATGAGCAGGCTGTAGGCCATGCTGTCCACGCTGATGAGGGTGGCCCGCTGGTCACTGGGGATGGCGTCGTTCAGCTTCTGGCTTTCATGCAAAAGGTACACTTCCAGTGTGCCCTGCACCAGCATCATGCCGAACAGGCCGCCCCACGCGGGGCCAAGGCCCACCAGCAGCGTGCCGACGCCGCAGAGCAGGGCGCAGACGGAGTAAAACCGCCGCATGGAGCGGAACCGGACCCGGCGGCCCACTTCGATGCCCAGCACACAGGCAGCACCGCCCAGCAGCAGGGGAAGGAAGAGAAGCTCTGTGGGCCAGCCCAGCTCAATGAGCCGCTGCTGCAAGAACATTTTGGTCAGGTAGCTGGGCACCGAGATGAGGGCGCTGGAAACGATGAGCTTGGCCGCCAGCGGCGTGGTGTGCAAGATGTTCAGGCTGTCGCGCAGCAGTTTGGTGAACTGGCCGGGCAGCGCGCGGAGGGTCTGCCTTCCCCCCGGCTGGCCTGTGCCTTGGTGACGATGGGCTCCTCCATCAGCGCAAGGGCGGCGGTGGAAACGCCCTCGAACGCAGCGCTCAGCAGGTAAAAGCCCGCAAAGCCGAGGAAGCGCTTCAAAAGGCTGGCCAGCGAACCCACGGCGTTGGCCAGCATGGAAATCTGGGAACTGTTGGCGGAGACTTGGATGTACTCGTCCTCGCGGCCCTCGGTCTTCAGGCTGTCGTAGACAAGGGCTGTGAAGGTGCCGGAAAACATGGTCATAGCTAGCGCGTTCAGCCCCATGGCAAGGCAGATGGTGAACAGGTTCGGCGCAAAAGCCATCAACAGATTGCAGGTCACGGTCAAGACTCCGCCGGACAGGAGGGTCTTCCGGCGGCCCAGCAGGTCTGCCGCCATGCCGCTGGGCACTTCGCAGAAGAGGCTGACGATGTGGTATACGCTCTCGGCTAGGCCCATCTCCCACAGCGAAAAGCCTCGCGCCGCCAACAGCGCCACCCATACGGCGTCGGTGATGCGCAGACCGGAGAAAAGTCGGAGGTGTAAATGCAGCGAAGCTGCTGTTTCAAGTTGAGATTCTGATTCATGGGGAGCACCCTTTCGTTTTTACAAAATGAAATGGCGCCCATTATTAGAGTTTCTTCGTACAACCTCTCAGTCTCGCATACGCTCGACAGCTCCCCTAGTAGGGGAGCCTCTGGCGAAGAGATAAAAGTCTACGAAATGCCAAGGCCTCTCCTACTAGGAGAGGTGGCAATGCGAAGCATTGACGGAGAGGTTGTATAGAGTAGAACGTGGCATTTTTGCAAAAATAAAAACGCCCCATAGCAAAGCTACGCGGCGCAAAGAATCATGCTCCACGCATTACAAAAAGATCCTCGGAAGCTCTCCCTTTGGGAGAACTGTCTGCAAAGCAGACTGAGAGGGCCTCGTCGGCCTAAAAATGGGCGCACTTCGAGCCGGAAAAGCTTAAGGGTTTCCTTTTTTGAAGAAAACACAGCCGTTCCAACGCATCTTGGTGCACCCTCCTTTCTGTAAAGCGTTGCGTTCAGTATATCACACTCCGGCACAAAACACAAGCAAAACCGGGGAAAAGTTACAAAATCCTTTCCCACGCTTGCAAACGAGGTGAAAATGTGGTAAGATGACTCTTGGTTATTGAAACCTGAATCTGCAAAAACGCAGCGACGGAGAAAGTACACACAAGGCGTCCGGCAAAGAGAGGCGCTTCACCGGCTGAAAGGGTGCCCAAGTGGGGCCTGTGTGGAAGTTCGCTCCTGAGCGGCCCGCGTGAACGGCTTTTCCGAAAGCCTTTTAGTGCGGGACGGCACGCCCCGTTACGGCGTTTGAGCGCCGCTCTTTTGATGGAGCGGAAACCGGGTGGTACCGCGGAGTAAATGTTACAGCTTCGTCCCTCTTTGCCGAAAGGCAGGGCGGGACGGAGCTTTTTTGTTACCCGCTGAACAAGAAGAAAACCGAGAAGGAGAGAATTTCCATGCAAGCAATGATCGACGAGCTGGCCAAACAGGCCGAAGAGAGCCTCGGTCAGGTCTCTTCCAAGGAGACACTGGCCTCGTTCTGGCAGGAATATCTGAGCAAAAACGGCAAGATTCCCGCGCTGATGAAGAATCTGCGCTCCGTCGCGCCGGAAGAGCGCCCCGCCATGGGCAAGATCATCAACGAATTAAAGCAGAAGGTGCAGGCGGACTATGATGCCGCTGCCGCCAAGGTGAAGGAAGCGGAGCTTGCTGCCCGCAACGCGGCCGAGACCGTGGACATCACCCTGCCCGCCAAGACCCGCGCCGTGGGCGGTCTGCACCCCCTGACCCTGGTCACCAACCAGATCATCGACGTCTTCTCGGGCATGGGCTTTGCTGTGGCAGACGCCCCCGAGATCGAGGACGACGACCACAACTTCACCCGCCTGAACGTCCCGAAGGACCACCCCGCCCGCGATATGCAGGACACCTTCTACCTGTCCGACGAGTTCCTGCTCCGCACCCAGACTTCCGGCGGTCAGATCCGCACCATGGATTCCCAGAAGCCGCCCATCAAGGTGCTCATCCCGGGCCGCGTCTTCCGCTCCGACTCCGACGCCACCCACAGCCCGATGTTTCACCAGATGGAAGGTCTGGTCGTGGATAAGGGCATCACGCTGGGCGACCTGCAGGGTGCGCTGAACACCTTCGTGCAGAAGCTGTTCGGTGCCGATACCCGCACCCGCCTGCGTCCCTCCTACTTCCCGTTCACCGAGCCCAGCGTCGAGGTGGACGTCAGCTGCTTCGAGTGCCACGGCAAGGGCTGCCCCCTGTGCAAGCACACCGGCTGGATCGAGGTTCTCGGCGGCGGTGTCGTCAACCGCAAGGTGCTGGAGAACTGCAACATCGACCCGGACCAGTATTCCGGTTTCGCTTTCGGCATCGGCATCGAGCGCATCGCCATGCTCAAGTATGGCATCAACAACATCGGCCTGATGTTCGAGAACAATCTGGAGTTCCTCAAGCAGTTCCATGAATAAGAGGGGAGAGACGAGACAATGAAAGTACCTTTCAGTTGGTTAAAAGAATTGGTTGATATCGACGTGACTGCGCAGGAATTGGAGGAAAAGCTCTTCTCCTGCGGCTTTGAGGTCGAGGAGCTGATCCCGCTGGATGCGGGCATCAGCAAGGTGGTCGTCGGTAAAATCGTGGAGATGGAGAAGCAGGAGGGCACCCACCTGACCAAGTGTGTGGTGGACTGCGGCGACTACGGCCACGAGATCCGCATCAGCACCGGTGCCGCCAATATGAAGGTGGGCGACTGCGTGCCTGCCGCTCTGGATGGCTCCACCCTGCCCGGCGGCATCAAGATCAAGGCCCGCAAGATGCAGGGCGTCGAGTCCAACGGCATGCTCTGCTCCGGCGAGGAGCTGGGCCTGAACGAGGATCTGTTCCCCGGTTCCGAGGTCTATGGTCTGCTCATCCTGCCCGAAGACAGCGTGCCCGGCACCGATATCGCCCCCGTGGTCGGTCTGGATGACTACATCTTCGACATCTCCATCACCGCCAACCGCCCGGACTGCCAGTCCGTTCTGGGCATCGCCCGCGAGGTCTCTGCCATCCTCGGCAAGCCCCTGCACATGCCCGCCATGGATTACAAGGCCGTCTGCGACGCCGACGAGCCCATTACCGTCAAGGTGGAAGCCCCGGATCTCTGCCCCCGCTATATGGCGCACTACGTCCGCAACATCCGCATGGGCGAATCGCCCCGCTGGATGAGGCGCCATCTGGCTCTGTGCGGTCTGCGCTCCATCAGCAATGTGGTGGATATCACCAACCACACCCTGCTGGAGATGGGCCAGCCCATGCACGCCTTTGACCTGAACAAGGTCGCGGGCCGCACCATCGACGTCCGCCGCGCCCACGAGGGCGAGAAGATCACCACCCTCGACGAGAAGGAGTTCACCCTGAACCCCAACAACCTCGTTATCTGTGATGCCGAGAAGCCGGTGGCTCTGGCCGGCATCATGGGCGGTGCCAACTCCGGCATGGACGACAACACCACCAGCCTTCTGTTCGAGTGCGCCACTTTCGCCCGCGACAGCGTCCGTAAGACCAGCCGCGCACTGGGTCAGAACAGCGACTCCTCCGCCCGCTACGAGAAGGGCGTGGACCGCAACTCTCCCGCGCTGGGCCTTGCCCGCGCCCTGCACCTCATTCAGGAGCTGGACTGCGGCGACATCACCACACTGGAGTATGACCTGACCGATGGCCGCCCGCTGGAGCGCAAGCACATCGTCACCACCCCAGCCAAGATCTGCGGCGTGCTGGGCATCACCGTGCCCGATCAGACCATGATCGACATCCTCAAGCGTCTGGAATTCACCGTGGACGTTCAGGCCGACGGCAGCTGGGATGTGTCTGCACCTTTGTATCGTGAGGACGTGGAGAGCTTCCCCGATCTGGCTGAGGAAGTCATCCGTGAGTACGGCTACGACCACATCGTGCCCACCTTCCTGAACACTGCCTCCGTCACCAACGGCGGCCTGAACTACGACCAGAAGCAGCAGCTCAAGACCAAGCGCCTGCTGGCAGCGCAGGGCTTCTATGAGGCTTCCACCCTGGCCTTCTACTCTGCCGCTGAGCTGGATATGCTCCATATCCCCGCCGAGGACGAAGCCCGCAAGGCCATCCGCATCCTGAACCCCATCAGCGAGAACCTGTCCATCATGCGCACCCTGCTGACCCCCTCCATGCTGAACGTCATCGTGGACAACCTGAAAAAGGGCAACGCCGAGGGTCGCCTGTTCGAGATGGCACCGGTCTATCTGGCCAAGGAACTGCCCATCAATGAGCACCCCCACGAGCGCCAGACTCTCTGCATCGGTGCCTTCGGCCCCGAGGAGGACTTCTTCACCGTCAAGGGTGCCATGGAGGCACTGGCTGCTGGTTTCGGTCTCCACTTCACCTACGAGCGCGAGACGGCGCCTTGGCTCCACCCCGGCATCAGCGCCGCAGTCTACTGCGAGGGCAAGCGTCTGGGTGTCTTCGGCAAGCTCTCCAATGAGATCAACGGTGAGCTGGAGATCGCAAAGGATCAGAAGGACAGCCAGAACATCTATCTGGGCGAACTGGACTACGAAGCCCTGATGAGCTGCGTGGACGGCGAACTCCGCTATCAGCCGCTCAGCCCCTACGCATCCGTCAAGCGCGATCTGGCCCTCGTCTGCGAGGAAAAGGTCACCTGCGGCGAGATCGAGGATACCATCAAGAAGGCAAGCCCGCTCATCACCGACGTCAAGCTGTTCGATATCTATCGCGGCGCAAACCTCGGTGAGGGCAAGAAGAGCATGGCCTTCTCCCTGACGCTGGCCGACCCCAACGCAGAAGTTTCTGCTGAGCAGGTCGAGCGTGCCGTCAAGAAGGTGCTGGGTAACCTGAAGTTCAAGCTCGGCATCGAGATCCGCTGAGTTTCATTCTATAAATAGGGAAGGCCGTCTGTGCAGCTGCATGGGCGGCCTTTTTGCATGGAAAGAAGAACACCCGCGCGGCGGGCATTGAATGAAGATGATTTCAGTTTTACAGGAAAAACTTGAAAAAACTTGCAAAAAAGTGTTGACATTCCTCCGGGGGTATGGTATTATACTTGAGCGCCAAGCGCTGAGGCAAAAGAATGACTTCCGGAGCCTCCGCAAGAAGCCAAAGAAAAGAACCAATAGACGTCAAGAAACACCGAAGAGATTTGAGGTTTCGGGACGCTCCAAGTTCAGAAAGTTCGACAGCTTCGAAAAAAAGAGCTTGACAAAAATCACTTCTGTGATAAAATAATCAAGTCGTCAGCCGAAAGGCTGAGGCGCTCACAGGACCTTGAAAATTGAACAATATCGAAAAACTTGTAACGGAACCTATTTTCGTGTTGGAAAAACACGGTAAACAATTCCAAACAAAGTAATTCACACAGGACGCAAGCGATTGCGTGCTGAGCGAAGAAGATTTAACACTTTTAAGTGATAAATATCATTTATAAAGAGTTTGATCCTGGCTCAGGACGAACGCTGGCGGCGCGCCTAACACATGCAAGTCGAACGAGAGAGAGGGAGCTTGCTTCCTTGATCGAGTGGCGAACGGGTGAGTAACGCGTGAGGAACCTGCCTCAAAGAGGGGGACAACAGTTGGAAACGACTGCTAATACCGCATAAGCCCACAGGTCGGCATCGACCAGAGGGAAAAGGAGCAATCCGCTTTGAGATGGCCTCGCGTCCGATTAGCTAGTTGGTGAGGTAATGGCCCAACAAGGCGACGATCGGTAGCCGGACTGAGAGGTTGAACGGCCACATTGGGACTGAGACACGGCCCAGACTCCTACGGGAGGCAGCAGTGGGGAATATTGCACAATGGGGGAACCCTGATGCAGCGACGCCGCGTGGAGGAAGAAGGTCTTCGGATTGTAAACTCCTGTTGTTGAGGAAGATAATGACGGTACTCAACAAGGAAGTGACGGCTAACTACGTGCCAGCAGCCGCGGTAAAACGTAGGTCACAAGCGTTGTCCGGAATTACTGGGTGTAAAGGGAGCGCAGGCGGGCGATCAAGTTGGAAGTGAAATCCATGGGCTCAACCCATGAACTGCTTTCAAAACTGATTGTCTTGAGTAGTGCAGAGGTAGGCGGAATTCCCGGTGTAGCGGTGGAATGCGTAGATATCGGGAGGAACACCAGTGGCGAAGGCGGCCTACTGGGCACCAACTGACGCTGAGGCTCGAAAGTGTGGGTAGCAAACAGGATTAGATACCCTGGTAGTCCACACCGTAAACGATGATTACTAGGTGTTGGAGGATTGACCCCTTCAGTGCCGCAGTTAACACAATAAGTAATCCACCTGGGGAGTACGACCGCAAGGTTGAAACTCAAAGGAATTGACGGGGGCCCGCACAAGCAGTGGAGTATGTGGTTTAATTCGACGCAACGCGAAGAACCTTACCAAGTCTTGACATCCTGCGACGGTGCTAGAAATAGTATTTTCCTTCGGGACGCAGAGACAGGTGGTGCATGGTTGTCGTCAGCTCGTGTCGTGAGATGTTGGGTTAAGTCCCGCAACGAGCGCAACCCTTATGGTCAGTTACTACGCAAGAGGACTCTGGCCAGACTGCCGTTGACAAACCGGAGGAAGGTGGGGATGACGTCAAATCATCATGCCCCTTATGACCTGGGCTACACACGTGCTACAATGGCGTTAAACAAAGAGAGCAAGACCGCGAGGTGGAGCAAAACTCAGAAACAACCTCCCAGTTCGGACTGCAGGCTGCAACTCGCCTGCACGAAGTCGGAATTGCTAGTAATCGCAGATCAGCATGCTGCGGTGAATACGTTCCCGGGCCTTGTACACACCGCCCGTCACACCATGAGAGCCGGGGGACCCGAAGTCGGTAGTCTAACCGCAAGGAGGACGCCGCCGAAGGTAAAACTGGTGATTAGGGTGAAGTCGTAACAAGGTAGCCGTAGGAGAACCTGCGGCTGGATCACCTCCTTTCTAAGGAGTCAGGCGAAGAGGAGACATCTAAGATGGCGACTCTTCGGAACAGGTAACTGGAGCAAGTCAAGTAGATATTGTTCGATTTTGAGGGCCCTGAAAAGGACACTCAAAGACGTACCTTGAAAACTGAATAATAACTGCGAAACAAAGATTATAGTAAGTTCTTTTTTAAGAAATATTGCAATTTCAAAAGGAAGGGTAACAATAATCTTCGTTGGCAAAAAAGAATCAAGAGGAAATACAAGCCATTCTCGAAAGAGAATAGTTTGAATGGTCAAGCGAACAAGGGCGCAGGGCGAATGCCTTGGCACTGGGAGCCGATGAAAGACGTGATAAGCTGCGATAAGCTTCGGGGAGCTGCAAATAAGCATTGATCCGGAGATCTCTGAATGAGGAAACTCACTTGAGTTCATACTCAAGTACGTTGTACTGAACTTCAAAATAGGTACATCGAGGGAACCGCCTGAACTGAAACATCTAAGTAGGGCGAGGAAGAGACATCAAACGAGATTCCGTAAGTAGTGGCGAGCGAACGCGGAAGAGGGCAAACCGGGAGTCGAAAGACTTCCGGGGTACGGAGCGCATTTAAGACTTAAGTTGTTAACCGAACGGCATGGGAAGGCCGGTCAGAGAGTGTGAGAACCACGTAGGTGAAAACGACAAGAGCTGAGCGAATTCCAGAGTACGGCCGGACACGTGAAACCCGGTCGGAATACGGGGGACCACCCTCCAACCCTAAATACTACCCAGTGACCGATAGCGTATAGTACTGTGAAGGAAAGGTGAAAAGCACCCCGGGAGGGGAGTGAAAAAGAACCTGAAACCCTGTGCCTACAAGCACCTAGAGCGCGTCAAAGCGTGATAGGGTACTTTTTGTAGAACGGTCCGGCGAGCGATTGTATGCAGCAAGGTTAAGGACTTCAGGTCCGGAGCCGAAGCGAAAGCGAGTTTGAAAAAGGGCGTTAAGTTGCATATAATGGGCCCGAAACCGGGTGACCTACCCATGGTCAGGTTGAAGTGGAAGTAAAATTCCATGGAGGACCGAACCGACCTCCGTTGAAAAGGCGGCGGATGAACTGTGGGTAGCGGAGAAATTCCAATCGAACCCGGAGATAGCTGGTTCTCCCCGAAATAGTTTTAGGACTAGCCTCAAGTTAGATATCTGGAGGTAAAGCACTGAATAGCCTAGCGGCCGAGAGGTTAGCGAAGCTTATCAAACTCAGAATGCCAGAATATTGATGCTTGGGAGTCAGACAGTGTCAGATAAATGTCATTGTCAAAAGGGAAACAGCCCAGATCTACAGCTAAGGTCCCAAAGTTAGGTTAAGTGGAAAACGATGTGAAGATACGCAGACAACCAGGATGTTGGCTCAGAAGCAGCCACTCATTCAAAGAGTGCGTAATAGCTCACTGGTCGAGCGTCTTTGCGCGGAGAATTTAACGGGGCTAAACCTAACACCGAAGCTTAGGCAATACAGCAATGTATTGGGTAGGGGAGCGTTGTATACGCGGCGAAACAGTAGCGCAAGCGGCTGTGGAGTGTATAGAAGTGAGAATGCCGGAATGAGTAGCGCGAATGCAGTGAGAATCTGCATGGCCGAAAGCCTCAGGTTTTTGGAGGAAGGTTCGTCCGCTCCAAGTTAGTCGGGAGCTAAGGTGAGGCCGAGAGGCGTAGCCGATGCACAGACGGTAGAGATTCCGTCACCACCAAAAAAGAGTTAAGCACAGGGACACATATGAAGTCTCAGAGCCGGGTGTTGGTTCCGGTAGAGATCGAGGGAAGTTAGTACCGAAGTCTGAGATGGAAGATGGCGAGAAAAGCTGTGTGGATTTCTGAGGTGCCCGTACCGCAAACCGACACAGGTAGGTAGGAAGAAGATTCTAAGGCCAACGGGAGAAGGGTTGTTAAGGAACTAGGCAAATTGACCTCGTAACTTCGGGAGAAGGGGTGCTCCAGAGATGGAGCCGCAGAGAATCGGCCCAAGCAACTGTTTACCAAAAACACAGGTTTGTGCTAAATCGAAAGATGACGTATACGAGCTGACGCCTGCCCGGTGCTGGAAGGTTAAGAGGAGATGTGCAAGCATTGAATCGAAGCCCCAGTGAACGGCGGCCGTAACTATAACGGTCCTAAGGTAGCGAAATTCCTTGTCAGGTAAGTTCTGACCCGCATGAAAGGCGTAATGATTTGGGCACTGTCTCAACAGCCCGCCCGGCAAATTGTAGTACCGGTGAAGATGCCGGTTACCCGCGACAAGACGGAAAGACCCCATGGAGCTTTACTGTGGCCTAATATTGGGTTTCGATGTTGCATGCACAGGATAGATGGGACTCTGGGAAACCAGTGCTTTGGCGCTGGCGGAGAGGCCGTTGGGATACCATCCTTGCGATATTGGAATTCTAACCTGCGGCTCTGAATCGAGTCGGGGGACATTGTTAGGTGGGCAGTTTGACTGGGGCGGTCGCCTCCTAAAAAGTAACGGAGGCGTTCAAAGGTTCGCTCAGCTTGAACGGAAATCAAGCAAAAGAGTGCAAACGCAGAAGCGAGCCTAACTGCGAGACTGACGGGTCGAGCAGTAACGAAAGTTGGAGTTAGTGATCCGGTGGTATGTGAGTGGAAATGCCATCGCTCAACGGATAAAAGTTACCCTGGGGATAACAGGCTGATCTCCCCAAGAGTCCACATCGACGGGGAGGTTTGGCACCTCGATGTCGGCTCATCGCATCCTGGGGCTGTATTCGGTCCCAAGGGTTTGGCTGTTCGCCAATTAAAGCGGTACGCGAGCTGGGTTCAGAACGTCGTGAGACAGTTCGGTCCCTATCTGTCGTGGGCGCAGGATATTTGATGGGAGCTGTCCCTAGTACGAGAGGACCGGGACGGACGTACCTCTGGCGCACCAGTTGTTCTGCCAAGAGCATAGCTGGGCAACTACGTACGGATCGGATAAACGCTGAAAGCATCTAAGCGTGAAGCCGACCCAAAGATAAGATATCCCACTGTTTCAAACAGGTAAGATCCCTTGAAGACTACAAGGTTGATAGGCACGATGTGTAAGTGGAGTGATCCATTCAGCAAGCGTGTACTAATAGATCGAGGGCTGGACCACAATTCGCTTGAGACTCTCAAGAAAAGTCAACGAGAAGTAGCAGTGATTATTCAGTTTTGAAGGCACGTCCTTCTAAAAACACTGGACAAACAGTAGACTGTATGGTATACTGAACCAGTCATATGGTCGGTGACGATGACGGTGAGGTTCCACCTGTTCCCATTCCGAACACAGAAGTTAAGCTCACTCGTGCCCAAGATAGTTCGCTGGAAACGGCGCGTGAAAATAGGTAGTCGCCGACTTGATTGAAAGCCCCTAAGGATTTTCCTTGGGGGCTTTGTTGTTGTGCTAGGAGGAAAGAACGATGAAAACAACGCATGTGGTGGTGCTGCCCTATGACCCGAAGTGGAAAGACGATTTCACGGCCATTCAGGCTGAATTGGAAGCGGCCCTTGGAGATTTGGCTCTTGGAATCGAACATGTGGGCAGTACCTCAGTCGAGGGGATGGCTGCAAAACCCTGCATTGATGTTGATGTTGTGATCCCGGACAATACCGTTTTGGGTGAGGTTATTGAGCGGCTGGCGGTCATTGGGTATCTTCATGAAGGAAACCTCGGCATTGAGGGCAGGGAAGCATTCCGTTATACGGACAAACCTGATTTGCAGCTGCATCATTTGTATGTGTGTCCGGCCAATTCCAAAGAGCTGCACCGCCATCTGGTATTTCGGGAATTTCTGCGCCAGAATCCAGATGCAGTCAAACGTTACAGCGCGGTAAAGGAACAGGCTGCGCGGCTTTTCCCGGAGGATATTGAAGGATATATGGGATATAAGGCACCGTGTATCGAAGAACTGTACCGTTTGTGTGGGCTGGAACTATAAAATGTAATGTCAGCAGAAAATGAACGACCCGGCTTGGGGGATTATTCGTAAGCCGGGTCGTTTTTGTGCATAGAAAACTGCTGTGATTTTTGGTAAATATGACGGCCTAAAAATCACTTGACGGAAGAGCTACTATGCAATACAATATAGATAAGCTATTACGTAATACAAAATAGCTGAAAGGAGGAACGCGAATGGAAAACAATACCCAGTTGCTCAAGGGCGTTCTGGAATATTGTGTACTGAAACTCATCAGCCGGGAGCCGACTTATGGGTACGAAATCGTGATGAATCTGAAACGGGACGGCTTTTCCGATTTGAGCGAGAGCACGCTCTATCCGCTGCTATTGCGCTTGGAGCAACAGGGAAAGGTCACGGTGGAGCGTCGGCCTTCTCCCAAGGGACCCAGCCGGAAATATTATGTGGTCACAGAGAACGGCAGGGAAGCATTACAGACCTTTCAACAGGATTGGGAACAGCTTTGCAAGCTGGTAGAAAAAATTTTTGAGGAGGAAGCAGATGAATAACTATATTGCATTGCGAAAAGCAAACCGAATGCGTGCTAAGCTGCTGACCGAAGAAAGTCAGGCACAGCTTAAAGAAGTGATTCACTATCTTCGCCGGGTCAGCTGGGACTTCTGCGGAATCGAGCTTGTACGCAGCGATTTGCTTGATATTTCCATCCAAGCCAACGCGGAAAATCAGGAACTGTTTCATTCCATCTCGGACGCAAAGACCTTTGTGGATGAGGTCAAGCCCAGTTTGAAAACGCTGAGAGCCGGGGATTACTTCTGGTTTGTGGCACCGCTATATTTCTTTTGGGGATGGGGTGTAGAGGGGCTGATTTTATATCCGTTGGTTCCGTGGTGGGTGTTTGAATTTTCACTGGGGTATTTGATGCAGCTTGTGGTGGCGATGGCTGCGTTTTGTGGACTCTTCCGCCGGATGATGGAGCAGGTGGGCTTCCCGCCGCGGGAACATTGGATAAAATATATCGGCTGGCTGGTGCTGTATATTGCGGCATTGTATGGAACCGGATGGTGTTTTACGAAGCTTGCCGGTTCCATCGTGCTGCTGCGGCTGCCGATCCTGCCGTATGCGCTGTTCAGCCTTTTGCTGGGCGCGGGACTGTATGGGATCCAACTGTGGAGATATGGAAAAGACCCTCGCCTTACTACGCGGGTATAAAAATTCCCCCGCTCTGCCAAGTGGAGTATCTTCCAATATGGCAGAGCGGGGGAATCGATTTTTATGCAGTTCGGGTGTTTTACTTTTTCGCTACTGCCTTACGGTAAACGACAAACGCGATCGCGGCAGAGCAGACTTCGGTGATCCAGAAAGCGTGCCAGACACCGGTGGGGCCGAAGGCGCGGCAGAGCAGCCAAGCCAGCGGCATGATGAAGAGGACATAGCGGCACAGCGAGATGACCAGCGACGGCATTCCCTTGCCCAGACCTTCCAGCGCACCGGACGAGGTGGTGGACACCGCCGACACGATGAAGCCGAGGCAGATGATACGGAGCGCCTTTGCACCGATGTCGATCGTCTCCGGGTTCGAGCTGAACAGGCCGATCAGGGAGTCAGAGATGGTGAGGCAGAGCACCGTGCCAACGGCCATGATGGCGGCGCTGAGACCCAGCGTGAGGCGGTAGAGCTTTGCCACACGGCCATGCTCCTTAGCACCGTAGTTGTAGCCGACCAGAGGGCGCATTCCCTGCACGATGCCGTTTGCGGGCAGATAAAGAAAGGTCTGGAGCTTATAGTAGATGCCCAGCACCGTGACGTAGCTCTGGGAGAAGGCCGCCAGCAGACCGTTCAGGAAGGTGACGAGCAGGGAGGGCAGGGCCAGATTCAGGATGGCCGGAATGCCGATGGCGTAGAGCTTGCTGTCCAGTGCGGCGTTGGGGCGGAGATGCTTGCGGCACAGCCGGACCGGAAGGTCGGCGGTGGAAGAGCAGGAGAGGTAGATGCAGAAGGTGACGAACTGGCCGAGATTGGTGGCCAGCGCCGCACCCGCGATGCCCAGTGCGGGCACCGGGCCGAGGCCGAAGATCAGCACAGGGTCCAGCACGATATTTCAGACGCAGCCCGCGATCAGAGCAGCCATCGTGATCTTCATCCGGCCAACGGCCTGAAACGTCTTCTCAAAGGCAAGGTTTGCCATGTTGACGATGGAGAACAGGAAGACGATGGTGGTGTAGAGCACACCCATCGAGACGAGGGACTCGTCGGCGGTGAAGCGGCGCAGGAAGCCCGGCATGATGGCAATGCCGATCAGGGTGCAGAGCAGACCGTGCAGCACCGAAAGCGCCATGCCGTGCGTGGCTGAGATATCCGCCTTTTCGCGGTCGCCCGCGCCGAGGTAGAGGGCGATCTGGGCGTTGATGCCGATGCCAAAACCGATGGAGATGGCGTTGATGAGATTCTGGACCGGGAAGACCAGCGAAAGGGCCGTCATGGCTTGCTCACTGATGCGGGCAACGAAGAGGCTGTCCACGATGTTATAGAGCGAGTTGACCAGCATCGAGATGACGTTGGGCAGGGCCATGGAGACCAGCAGCGGGAACACCGGCTTGGTTTTCATAAAGGTATCGTTCATTTTTTGCTTCCTTTTTGAGGGTATCAAACGGACACGGCCCGCGCTGCCCCTAAAAAGGCGCAAAAAAACGCCACACCAATGGCGCTTTGACGCGAACCATTGTGTGGCGAAAAATAGCTCTGAAATGAATGCTGTAAAAATCCACACGATATTTTAGGAACTATAGAATAGCACGCAGACACGAACTTGTCAAGAGGGCAGACAGGCCGCGTCACGGTGCAGCAGGCCAGCCGCGTGCATTCGGCTTCTGGGCCTTGACGGGAAAGCGGGCGGCTCCTATAATAAAATCAACTTCAATGCAAAGGACGATGCAAGATGACATGGATGATCGCATCCGACCTGCACGGGTCGGCTTTTTACTGCCGCCAGATGCTCGACGCCTTTGAGCGGGAGGGCGCGGATCGTCTCCTGCTTCTCGGAGACCTGCTCTACCACGGCCCCCGCAACGACCTGCCCCGCGGCTATGCGCCGAAGGAGGTCATCCCGCTGCTGAACGGGGCCAAGGCGAAGCTCTGCTGTGTGCGGGGCAACTGCGAAGCCGAGGTGGATCAGATGGTGCTGGAGTTTCCGGTACTGGCGGACTACTGCATCCTGCCGGTGGGGCAGAAGCTGGTCTACGCCACCCACGGCCACAGTTACAATACCAAGAATCCGCCGCCGCTGATGCCGGGGGACATCTTGCTGCACGGACACACCCACGTTCCGGCGTGGCAGGAGTTCGGCGAGGGGAACCTCTACCTGAACCCCGGCTCCCTGAGCATCCCGAAGGAGAACAGCCCCCACAGCTACATGACGCTGGAAGAGGGCCTGTTCCGGTGGAAGGAACTGGAGAGCGGGGAAGTGTATCACGAGATAAAGATTTAAGAGGCTAGGGCCGCATCTCCGGGAGCTTTTTACTCCTTCCGTCATCGCTTGCGCGATGCCACCTCCCTCTGGGAGGGAGGCTTTGGCTGCGGGACAACGCAAAAGGCCCCCTCGCCGAAGGGGCTGGCTGCGAAGCAGACTGGGGAGTGCGGTTACTCTTCATCCTTCGGGTTATCAAGTTCCTTGCGGCGCTTCTCGGCGGCGTGCATACAGACTTGCAGGAGCACAAAGCAGAGAACGCCGGTGATGACACCGGGAATGAGAGCAATCAGCCAAGAGCCGTGGGCAAGGCCGATGACGACAGTGACTGTGACGCACGCAGACAAGGCGCCTACCACATTGGTGGTGGTATTTGCGCAGATGTGGCGGTCCCACAAGCCGTTCCGAATGCATTCGATCATGGTGTAAATGCAGCCCGCCATGAAGACGACGAACTCGCCGACCCATTGGCTGATCGGCGTGCCGAGGATGAGCTGCACAAGGATGGCAAGCAACAGCCCCGCCCACAGCAGCCAGAAGCCCCGCGCTTCAATGCTGAGCATGGTCTGCTCCTGCATTTCGTCCAGTTGATTTTTCTTGTTGTACAGTGAAAATTTCATCGTTTATTCCTCCCAGAACAGATCATCCAGCGTTTTGCCGAGAATTTTGCAGATGCTGCGGCAAAGGTTGATGGTGGGGTTATACTCGCCTTTTTCGATGGCATTGATGGTCTGGCGGGAGACGCCCGCCGCTTCGGCCAGCGCGCTTTGGGTCATATCTTTTCGGCGCGGGCTGCTTTCAGTTTCAGGTTCTTCGGCATTGTGTCACCTCATAGCATGATATGGAGGGGGAAACTCGTTCCCTCTGCCTACAGAATAGCATTGGCCTGACAAAATGTCAAGTATAATTTACAAAAAGACGGATATAATATCTTGCAATTCCCTTGTTGGTATGTTATGATGAACTTAAAGATAGAAGCATGGGAGGGGTGTCCGATTATGGTTGAAACGATCCTGAAAGTAAACGGTATGATGTGCGGCATGTGCGAGAGCCACATCAACGATGTGGTGCGCAAAAATGCCGAGGTCAATAAGGTGTCGTCTTCGCACACCAAGGGCGAGACGGTTATCGTCTCGGAAAAGCCGGTAGATGTGGAAAAGCTGAAACAGGCCATTGCAGACACGGGCTATACCGTGACCGGCGTGGAGACGAAGCCCTATGAGAAAAAGGGATTTTTCTCGTTCCTGAAGAAGTAACGTTCGATTTGGCGAAGCTTGGATCGGGGAAACAGAGATGCGGATTTTGGTTTACGGCGCAGGAGTTCAGGGATGTGAGCTGGCCCACCGGCTGCTCCAGAACAAGAAGAACGTGGTCACACTGCTGGCACGCGGTGAGTGGAAGGAGCGCATCGACCAGAAGGGTCTGGTCATCCGCAGTATGCTCCAGTTCCGCACGACCACCGACCGGGTGGCCACCATCGACACGCTGGCCCCGGACGACTGCTATGACCTCGTGTTCGTGGCGATGCAGGCGGGGCAGCTGCCGCAGGTACTGCCCATCCTGAAGCAGAACAAGAGCGAATACTTCGTCTTTATGGGCAACGACCCGGATGCAGTGGGCGTGCTCCGCACCATGCAGCGTCCGGCGGACAAGATCGCCTTCGGTTTCCAGAACACTGCCGGGCGCCGGGAGCCGGACCGGCTGGTCAGCGTCCACACCAGCGTCGGCATCACCGTCGGCGGGGCAACGGCACCGCTTTCCGGCGTGTTCCGCCAGCGGCTGCAATCGGCGTTTGACGGGGTGAAGTACAAGCTGACCTATTACGATGACATGGACGAGTGGCTCAAGTGCCACATCGCCTTCATCCTGCCCATCGTTTACGTCTGCTACGCGGTCAACGGCGACCTGACCCGTTCCACGGTGGAGCAACGCAAAGCCATCGTGGACGCGGCATGGGAGTGCTGCGAGATGCTGAAGGCGGCGGGTGTCCCTGTGAACGACGCCGAGAACACCGACTACTACCGGGAGGGCACCAAGGAGCGGAAGCAGACCGACCGGATGGTATACTGGATGTGCCAGACGCCCATCGGAAAGTGGTGCGCTTCCGACCACGCGATGCACGCGATGGGGGAAATGCAGTACCTCGACGAAGCCTTCGAGGCCCTGCGTGCAAACACCCAAGTCTCCATGACCGCGTGGGATGATCTGCGCCGCGCTATGCCCAACTGGAAGACCATGGAGCTTCGATACGGGAAGCGTAAAGAATAAAGCAAAGCGCCTGTCGGGGGTTGACCTGACAGGCGCTTTTTGATGCTGACCCAGCTGCACGAGGGGAGTTTTACCGGAGAGGCGGCCCATGCAGCTCTACCAAAATGTTGCAAGCTCTTCTTTGAGCTGTTCCGTTCCGTTCAGATACTTCAAATGCCGCCAGTGGCGGGGGAAGAGGCGGGTGTACTCACTGCGGGCGAAGCGGTCGTCCAACAGCAGGACCACGCCCTTGTCCTCGGCGGTGCGGATGACCCGCCCGGCGGCTTGCAGAACCTTGTTCATGCCGGGATACCGGTAGGCATAATCGAAGCCGGAACCACGGTGTTCGTCGTAGTAGCGGCGCAGGACCTCTTGCCGGGGGTTCACCTGCGGCAGCCCAACCCCGACGATGGCGCAGCCGATGAGCCGGTCGCCCACAAGGTCCACGCCCTCGCCGAAGATGCCGCCCATCACCCCGAAGCCCAGCAGAGTCTGCGCCGGGTCCGGGGCGAACCGGGCGAGAAAGGCCGCGCGGGCCCCGTCGTCGAGGCCGCTTTCCTGCACGAGGGTGGGAATGGCCGGGTAGCGGGCAGAAAGTCTTCCCAGACCGCCCGCAGATAGGCGTAGCTGGGGAAGAAAGCGAGGTAGTTGCCCACTTTGCCGCCCGCCAGCGCCGCCAGCGCATCCGAAACGGCGGGGATGCTGGCCTCCCGGTCCTTGTAGCGGGTGGAGATGCCGGGAAGGCAGTACAGACCCAGATGCTCCTGCGGAAAGGGGCTTTCCAACGCCACGGCGCGGGCATCGGGGCAGCCGAGGACACTGCGGTAATAGCCCGGCGGGGTCAGCGTGGCACTGAACAGCGCTGCCGCCCGCCCACAGGCAAGGCTGGCGTCCACAAAGGCCGAAGGGTCAAGGCAGAGCAATTGCAGGGTCAAGTCGCTGCCGTAGGCCGACAACTGGGTGACGAAGTGCTCGTCGTACCGCTCGGCCGCGCGGGTGATGTCCTGCACGGCGAAATAGAGGTCGAGAAGCTGGGCGTGGGCCTCGGCGTCGGGGTTCTGCTCCAGCCAGTCCTGCAAGGGAGCCTGAAGGCATGGAGCGGCTTCAACAGCTCGGCGGGCAGCTCCTGCAGAAAGGCCGTGCCGCCCTGCTCGGCTGTCTGCTTCCGGGTCTCCAGAAACCCTTTGTCGGCGCGGGTCAGGGCCGCTTTCAGGGGGCTTTTCCCTTGCCGAGGGCGCGCTTTGCCTCGGTCAGGCTGCTTTTGCTGAACTGTGCCGAGTACATGGCGCGGGCCCGGTCGGGCAGATTGTGGGCCTCGTCGATGAGGAAGAGCCAATCCCCGGCGGAGTCAAAGAAACGGTGGAGCCGCACCACAGGGTCGAAGAGGTAATTGTAATCCCCGATGACCACGTCGCACCACGCGCTGAGGTCGAGCCCCAGTTCGAAGGGGCAGACCGTGAACTGCCGAGCGGTTTCTTCCAGCGCGGCCCGGCTGAACTGCGGGGTCCCATCCAAAAGGGAGGCCAGCGCGTCCTTGACCCGGTCAAAATAGCCCTTTGCATAGGGGCAGACCTCCGGCAGACAGGACGGGTGACCGTCGGCGTCCTTGCAAAGGCACGCTTTCTCCTTGGCCGTCAGGGTCACGCTGCGCAGCGCAAGGCCCGGCGCCCCGGCGTGGAGCCGCTGCAGCGCATCCTCGGCGGCGGCTTGGGTCGTGTTGCGGGCGGTCAGGTAGAAGAGTTTCTCACCCTTGCCCTCGCCGATGGCTTTCAGGGCGGGGAAAAGGGCGCTCATCGTCTTGCCGATGCCGGTGGGCGCTTGGCAGAACAGCCGGGTGCCGCCCTTGTGTTCGGTCTTGCCCGCCGCACAGGCGCGGTAGATCTCCCCGGCCAAGGCCCGCTGGCCGGGCCGGTAGGCGGGGGAAGGGGAAGCGCAGGGCCTGCAGGCTGGCGCTGCGGGCGTCGGCCCATGTCAACTGCCGCTGAGCCCATGGCACATACTGCCGCAGCAGCCCGCACAAAAATTTTTCCAGCTCCCCAGCGGTGAAGTGCCGGGTGTAGCGGGTGATCTCGTCGGTGGCGATCTGATAATACGTCAGCCGGACGTCCAACTGCTCCAGCCCGTTCTGCTGGGCATAGATGGCCCCGTAGACCATGCCCTGCGCCCAGTGGCAGGGGTTCATGTCCTCCTGCATCTCCTCGGTGGGGATGGCCGTGGTCTTGATCTCGTCGATGACGATGGTCCCGGCCTCGTCGGTGAAGATGCCGTCGGCCCGGCCCTCCAAAGCGAACGCAATGCCGTCCATTTCCCACTCTGCTGTGAGGAAGACTTCGGCGGCGTAGCCCTCGCCCGCAGCTTTTTGCAGCCTGCGGTGGATGCGTGCCCCCTCGTTGGCGCGGTCGAAGCCGGTGAAGCGGCTGTCGATGCTGCCGGTGCGGAGCAGAAATTCCACCAACTGCCGGATGGGGAGATGGATGGTCAGCATAGGGGTCACCTCACTTTTCACGGCCTTGCTCTCTCAGTCAGCGCCGGGGCAAGTGCTACGTTTCACTCAAAATGCGTTTTTCTGTCTCTTTGGTCAGTCGCTCCACCTCTTCAAAATCCACCGAGGTGCGGTAGTAAGTCTCCAGCTCATCGTGGCAGCTCTTGGCTTGGGCCATGAGGGCGACGGCTTGGTCGAGCAGTTCTGCAGCGGCCCGCTCGTTGAAGCGGAGGCGGGCGCGGAACCCGGCCAGATTCTCCCGGTCAAGGAAGCGGGTGCAGCGCACAGCCTGAACGCCGGGGATATGGACGGGGTGCCAGTGGTTATCCGTTAAATAGGCCAGCCGCAGAGCCGGGATGAAGAGGTGGTCGATCTGGTCTTCGGGGTGCATGGCGCAGGGGCAGGTGATGATGTGGTAGCCCCGCGCCAGCGCCTCGGCCCGGATAAGCTCCAGAAGCAGCCGGGACACCGCCCCGTAGTCGTCCCGGAAGACCACGTACCGGTCGGCCAGCGCCTGAACCGTCCCGTGGAAGAAGACCAGCCCCTTCGGCGTGATGGCCGACAGCAGCCGCAGCTCCTCGCTGGCGCGGGCCGGCTCCGGCAGACGGGGCAGCATCCGGGTGCACAGCCGCTTCGCGTAGCGGCGCACCTTTTCAAAGTTGGCGCTGCACGCCTCGGCCCGGCGGCTGTCCAGCATCAGGCTCCCGGCGGAGGCGATATACCGCGCCGCCCGGCCCCGCAGCGCCGCGTTCCGGGCGAACAGGGCCTTCGCGTCGTCCCGGTGGGCAGCCAGTTTTTCGGCGTCGATGGTGTGGTACAGGCTGACCACGATCTCGTCCGCGCCGGGGGCATCCGGCTCCACCACATGCGGTGCGGTGGCGTCGAGGATGGCAGCGTGCTTTTGCAGAAATACCACGCCGTCCAAGCTGTCGGGGTCGCTGGCACAGTGGATCTTTTCAATGGGCAGGCCCTGCTGTTCTGCCGCTTGGGCCAGCCGCTTCATCAAAGTGGATTTGCCGCAGCCCGGCCCGCTTTTGATGAGGTACATCTGCATCCCGGGTTCGCGGCGCAGCGGTTCAAAGTAGCCCTTGAACCCGGCGGGCGTCGTGGCCCCAAGGAAAAAATCAACGGAATCGCTTCGATGATTCGTCATGGAAAACACCTCACTTTTGCTTTAGGATATGCAAAAGTGAGGGAAAGTGATACGGCCTTTAATAGGTGTGCTCACACACTTCGTTGATCTTATCCCGCAGCGCCACGAAGTCTGCAAAGGCTTCCGGTTTGTTCTGGGGCTGGCGGAGGAGGGCGGCCGGGTGGAAGGTGCCCATGAAGAGGATGCCGTTCTTCTCAAGGAAGGTGCCGTGCTCCTTGGTCACAGAAAAGTCGGGCCGGATCATCCGCTGGGCGGCGATGCGGCCAAGGCAGACCACGATCTTGGGCCGCAGCAGGCGGAACTGCTCCCGCAGCCACGGCATACAGGCCTCGCTCTCGGCAGGGAGCGGGTCGCGGTTTTTCGGCGGGCGGCATTTGACGATGTTGGCGATATAGCAGTTCTGGCTGCGGTCAAGGTCGATGGCGAACAGATATTTATCCAAAAGCTGTCCGCTGCGGCCCACGAAGGGCAGCCCCTGCTCGTCCTCGCTCTGGCCGGGGCCCTCGCCGACGAACAGAACCTCGGCGTGTTCGGAGCCTTGGCCGAACACCACATTCGTGCGGGTCTCGCACAGGCCGCAGCTGCGGCAGGAAAGGCAGTTGGCCCGGAGTGTTTCCCAATCCATATTTCGTTAAACCTCTCACAAACTAAATGACAATTTCTTAACAACTGATCGCGGGATTTCTTCCTACAAAATATACCACAAAATTTCGGATTTGTCTTGAAGTTTCCAGACTCTGTGCTAAAATAAAAAAGAAGGGCACATCTGTGGTGCCCTATCATATTGCAAAGTAATTTCGGAGGTAATCACAATGGCTGATATGTTTGCACCGCTGGTAGCCCAGCTGAAGGCGAACCCCAAGACGATCGTTTTTACCGAGGGCAATGACCCCCGCATCCTGGAGGCCGCAAGCAAGCTGCTGGCCGAGGGCGTGCTGAAAGTGGTTATGGTCGGCAACGAGGCAGAGTGCAAGGCTGCTGCCGCTGCTGGCAACTATGATATTTCCGCTGCCGAGATCATCGACCCTGAGAACTACGCAGGCTTTGATGAGATGGTCAGCACCATGGTGGAGCTGCGCAAGGGCAAGCAGTCCGCTGAGGAGTGCACCGCACTGCTGAAGAAGTCCAACTACTTCGGCACCATGCTGGTGAAGATGGGCAAGGCTGACTGCCTGCTGGGCGGCGCTACCTACTCCACCGCCGACACCATCCGCCCCGCTCTGCAGCTGGTCAAGACCAAGAAGGGCGCTCATCTGGTGAGCTCCTGCTTCATTCTGGACCGTGACTGCGGCGAAGAGGGCCTGAAGCGCATCGCGATGGGCGACTGCGCCGTCAACATCGACTACACCGATACCGTCGATAAGGCCACCGGCGAGGTCAAGGTCTCCGCTGCTTCCAAGCTGGCTGAGGTGGCCGTTGAGACGGCCAAGACCGCAAAGCTGTTCGGCATCGACCCGAGGTCGCTGTCCTGAGCTTCTCCACCAAGGGTTCCGGCAAGGGCGGCACCGTCGCCCTGAGCCACGATGCTGTCATCAAGGCACAGGAGATGGACCCGGAGCTGGCTGTCGATGGCGAGCTGCAGTTTGACGCAGCCGTTGCCCCCGAAGTTGCACAGGTCAAGTGCAAGGGCAGCAAGGTTGCCGGTCAGGCCAACACCTTCATCTTCCCCTGCATCGAGGCCGGCAACATCGGCTATAAGATCGCACAGCGTCTGGGCGGCTACGCTGCCTACGGCCCCATCCTGCAGGGCCTGAATGCTCCCATCAACGACCTGTCCCGTGGCTGCAACGCCGACGAGGTCTATAAGATGAGCCTGATCACTGCCTGCCAGTCCTGAGTCTCTCTGAATCAAGCGATTTTGCCCCCGTCGGTACGCCCGGCGGGGGCTTTTTGCTGTATCTGCCGCATCTCCGGGGTGGGGCAGGACATAGGAGACCACCCGACATCCTGCTGGCTTCCCCCGCTGCACTATTTCTACTTGCAATCTCCCCGGAAACATGCTATAATAATCAAGCACAAATCGTGCCTTGTCGGACAGCGCCTGCTGCGCGGTTCGACATACGGATGCGGGCCCTGTACGATGGGGCCGCCGTGAACCAGGTCAGGTGGGGAACCAAGCAGCCTTAAGCGGTGTGCCCCGTGCGTTTCAGTCAGCCTGCATTCGTATGTCGAGCTACGCAAGGCGGGGGTCAAACCCCGTCAGCGCTGTCCGTTTTTTATTACTGACGGGAGGGAAGCGGGATGTATCGCGCGTTATACCGCAAGTGGAGACCCCAGAGGTTCGAGGATGTCGTGGCCCAGCGCGGCATCGTGACGGCGCTGCGCAACCAGATCGCCACCGGGAGAGTGGGCCACGCCTACCTGTTTACCGGCGTGCGCGGCACCGGCAAGACCTCTTGCGCCAAGATCTTCGCCAAGGCGGTCAATTGTCTGCACCCCCACAACGGCGACCCCTGCGGCGAGTGTGAGATCTGCCGCGGCATTGACAACGGCAGCATCCTTGACGTGGTGGAGATGGATGCGGCGTCCAACAACGGCGTGGATGACATCCGCGACCTGCGCGACGAGACCGCCTACACCCCCAGCGCGTGCCAATATAAGGTATATATCATCGACGAGGTGCACATGCTCTCCACGGCAGCCTTCAATGCGCTGCTGAAAACGCTGGAGGAACCGCCCGCCCACGTGATCTTCATCTTGGCGACGACGGAGATCCAGAAGGTCCCCGCCACCATCCTGTCCCGCTGCCAGAGGTATGATTTCACCCGCATCGGGCCCGAAGATATCGCCAAGCGGGTGGAGTACATCGCCGGGCAGGAGGGCTTGGAGCTGACCGGCGACGGCGCAGAGCTGATCGCCCGGCTGGCCGATGGTGCTATGCGCGATGCGCTGTCCATTCTGGACACCTGCGCGGGCGTGACGGCCAAGGTGGACGCCGATGTGGTCCGCCGGATGGCGGGCGTCACTGACCGGAGCTACCTGTTCCGCATCTCGGACGCCATCGAGGCGCAGGATGCGGCGGCGGCGCTGGCTCAACTGGCCCAATTGCGCCAGCAGTCGGTGGACGTGAAGCGGCTGACCGAAGAACTCATCGCGCATTACCGTGCTTTGATGCTGGCGGCGCTGCCCGGCGGGCAGACGCTGCTGTCCGGTGTGTCGCCGGAGGAAGAGGCACAGTACCTCGAAAAAGGGCCGCGTCTGGGCCAGCGGGAGGCCATCCGTGCCATCCGCGCACTGGGCAACGCCTTGGAGCACATGACCCGCGGCAGCGATCAGCGGATCGAGCTGGAATTGGCCCTGTTCAGCCTGTCGGAACCGGCCCAGCAGCCGGTGTATGCGGCAGCTGCCGCACCGGCCCGCGCAGCGGCTCCCCAGCCGGAGGCACCCCGTCCCTTTGCGACGGCTCCGGTGCAGCCCTTTGCCAGCGAACCCGCTGCGCCGACTGCACCCGCTCCGGAGCTGGTCCAGCAGCCGACCATTCCGACCTCGCAGCCGGAACCGGCAGCACCCGTGGCAGAGGAGCCAGCAAAGCCGGCTTCCGCGCCGCAGGAAAACGTCCCAGCCCCTGTGGAGGACGACCTGCCCCCGCTGCCGGAAGAGCCGCCGGTCGCCGACGCAGCCCCACTGCCGTGGGACGAACCGGCCCGGCCCACCCAGCCGGTGCAGGAGCAAAAACCGGCTCCGCAGCCGGAACCCCGGCCGCAGCCGACGGCACCCGCCCCGGCGAACCCCGCAGACCCCAAGCTCAACACGCCCCGCAAGGTGGCGGCGGAGGGCATCAATCCCTTCCCACAGTGGGGCGAGGTGGTCAAGCTGCTACAAGAAAAAAGACCCCATGCTCTACACCTATCTGAAGAAGTCGAAGGGCTATTTCGACGGCACCCGTGTGCTGATCGACGGAGGAAAGACCTTCCGGGATTTCATCCGCGCCAACAAGGACAGCCAGCGGCTCATCAAAGCTGATCGCGCAGGTGTCCGGCGTGGCGGTGCCCATTGGCCCATACGAGCCGAAGAATGTCCACCGCCCCTCGGCCAACGCCGAGGAGTCGCTGCACAAATTGGAGCAGCTGGGGCTGGATGTCAGCATTGAAGATTCCGCGAAAAAGGAACGATAATATAAAAAGGAGAACCCACTATGAAAGCAAGAATGCCCGCAGGTTTTGGCCGCCCCGATATGAACGCCCTGATGCGTCAGGCACAGAAGATGCAGGATGATATGAAGGCGAAGCAGGCTGAGCTGGAAGCTGCCGAGTACACCGGCAGCGCCTCCGGTGAGATGGTCACCGTCAAGATGAATGGCAAGCACGAGGTGCTGTCCATCACGATCAAGCCCGAGGCCGTGGATCCGGACGACATTGAGATGCTGGAAGACCTGGTGGCGGCTGCCATCAACGCCACTGTCAAGCAGGTGGACGAGACCGCGGAAGCCGAGATGGGCAAGCTGACCGGCGGCCGAACATTCCGGGCCTTTGATCCGGCAGGAGGGATCGTCATGGGTTATAATGCAGCCCCGCTGGAAAAGCTGATCGAAGAGTTCGGCAAGTTTCCGGGAATCGGCCGCAAGGGCGCGACCCGGATGGCCTATCAGGTGCTGAGCATGTCGGATGCGGACGCCGCCGCCCTGGCCGAGGCCATCCAGAACGCCCACACCCGGCTCCACCGCTGCCGCGTCTGCCAGAACTACACCGAGGCCGAGTTGTGCCCCATCTGCGCCAGCGCCAAGCGGGACCATTCCATCATCTGCGTGGTGGAGACCCCCGGGACGTGCAGGCCTTTGAGCGTACCCGGGAGTACCACGGCCTGTATCACGTTCTCCACGGCCTCATCAGCCCCATGGATGGCATCGGTGCCGAGCAGCTCACCGTCAAGGAGCTGCTGGCCCGCCTGGGCGACGGCACGGTGAAGGAAGTTATCATGGCAATGAACCCCACCGTGGAGGGCGAAGCCACCGCCATGTATCTGGCAAAGCTCATCAAGCCGCTGGGCATCCGGGTCACCCGGCTTGCCTCCGGTCTGCCGGTGGGTGCAAGTCTGGAGTATACCGACGAAACGACGCTGTACCGGGCCTTGTCTGGCCGCGGGGAACTGTGACGGCCTGATTTTTGGGAGAAATTTACACTTTCTTCAAAAACGGGCCTTGCAAAACCATAAAAATATGATATACTAACAAGACGATACCAGAGCAGAAGGGAGGCGTGCCCATGGCACCGACCAAAGAGCGTCCGGCGACGAAGACTATCGCCACAAACCGTGAAGCACGCCACGAATATTTTGTTCTGGAAGCGCTGGAAACAGGTGTGGAGCTCAAAGGCACCGAGGTGAAAAGCCTGCGGGCCGGCGGGGTCAACCTGAAGGACAGCTGGGTAGATATTGAAAACGGCGAGCTGCTGGTAAAGGGGATGCACATCAGCCCCTACGACCACGGCAACATCTTCAATCAGGACCCCATGCGGGTGCGGCGTTTGCTGGCCCACAAGAGCGAGATCCGGCGGCTGCACCAGCAGTGCAAGCTGCAAGGCTACACCCTTGTGCCCCTTTCGCTCTACTTCAAGCATGGCCGTGTCAAGATGGAAGTGGGTCTGTGCAAGGGCAAAAAGCTCTACGACAAGCGTGCCGACGCCGCCAAGCGCGACGCAAAGCGCTCCATCGACCGGGCCGTTAAATCCAACGGCGTCTACTATTGATTCAGGCAGACTTCCTGCCGCAGGATCTTTTTCGCTTTTCCGCACATCGCAAGGTGTGCGTTATAAGGGGGCGTAAAGGTTTCGGGGGGGAGCGAGGTCTGGGCAGCGGGTAGCAGCAGGGGGGGACCTGCTCTAAACTCCTCCGAAAAATTAACTGACAACAATAATTATCAGTTGCTCGCAGCCTGAGTGCTGCGCGTTCCGCCCACTCTTGTGTCGTGTGGGGCCGGGGCGTCCTTTAGACACAGCACCTGAACGGACCTAAGCTTTGCGGACCGGCAGGAACTCATGAAGCTACCAATGCGTTAGCCTGACGATCGGCGTGGCGCGGAGGGAATGTTGTAGATCGCCTGCACCCGGAGACACCTACACTGAACTCCTTTCGGACATGGGTTCGACTCCCATCGCCTCCACCATCCGCAACGCGGACGAACCCTCGAAAGAAAACGAGTGATCGTTTCCTTTCGGGGGCTTTCTTTTTGGCAAAAATGTTCCAAGAGAAATATTCGTGATCCAATATGAGAAAAATCGGAGAGGTACGATGCTGATTTATACGGCGGCAACGCTTCTGTCCTGCCTTTTGACATGGCACAGACAAAAAAGACTACAGGCTCAGATGGTGCAGGAAACAGCACTTCAGGCGTTTTTTCAAAACATGATCTGCGCATTGCCGCTGCTGATCGTGAGTGCGGCCCGCTGGGGTGTCGGCACAGACTTTTATTATACATACCTGCCGGAGTTCCGGGAGCTGCAATGGATGCGGGGCGGCGGGGAGAGGCGCTGCGGGATGAACTGTTTGGCCCGCTCCTGCCATGGCTGAGCCAGTGGGGGCTGCCCGGAACTACGCAGGAAGCGGCGGAATTTTTCCGCGTCGTTCTGGATAACAGCGAGGCGGGGTATCGCGCCTTGATGGAACTGGGCGTTTGGCTGAATGGAAACTTCCGCGTGGTGATCGTTCTCACTTCGACTCTTGTGGCGGGCTGCGTGTTCTATGCGATTTTTACCCAAAGCAGCAGCCCGGTGCTGGCGGTCTACCTTTATGTGGCGACCAGCAATTATTTTTTGAGCCTGAACATCATCCGGCAGTACGTTGCAATTGGCATTGGTCTGGTCGCCGTCCGCTTCATCCGGGAACGGCGGCTGCTTCCGTTTCTGATTTGCGTGGCGGCGGCAATGTTTTTTTTTCACACAACGGCGGTGCTGCTTTTGCCCTGCTATTTTCTCTGCCGCATCGAGGTCAAGCCTCGCTGTGCGTTTGCGGCGGTGGGGTGACATTGGTGCTCTCCGGTCCGCTGGGAGCGCTGGCAGCGTGGCTCATGCCGCACGTCGGGCTGGTTTACTATGCCCGCTATCTCGGTTCGGCATGGTCGAAGGATGGATTTGAATGGATGTTCTTTGCCATCAATCTGTGCGTGCTGCTTTTCTGCGGTCATTACTGGGCCAAAGCCAAGGTGGAGAACCCGTATTACGTGATCTGGTATAATATGACGCTCCTCGGAACTTTGGCGCTGGCTTTTTCCGGAGTGCTGCCGCTGATGAAGCGGGTCAATTACTATTACGCGGCACCGCAGTTTCTGCTTCTGCCGGAAGCATTGCGGGTAGAAGAGGACTCCAAACGCTGCAAATTGATGACGGCGGCGCTGGCGGTCGCTTTTGCGTTGGAAACACTGGTGGCTGTGGGGATCTATAATAAAAATGGAGTGCTTCCTTATTGTGTGCTGGAACGCTGATTCGGGCTTGATAGGAAGCCCAAAGCATGATATAATCTAAAATAGTACTGTTATGAGGCTAGAAGTGCGGACTGATTGGGGAGAACATAAAGGAATGCAGAAAATTAAAATACTGGTGGCGATGCACAAGGCGTATTCACTGCCGGGAGAAGATATTTATGCTCCCATTCAGGTGGGCGGGGTCCGGATCCCCGGAATGGAAAATGCTCTGCGTGACGATACCGGGGAGAATATTTCCGCAAAGAACAAGTACTATTGCGAGATGACGGCGCTCTATTGGGCGTGGAAAAATCTGGACGCGGACTGCATCGGGCTGGTCCACTACCGGCGCTACTTTGCCGGAAAGCGGTTCGCGCTCCGCAAGGAAAGCCGGATCGCGAACCGTTCCCAGATCGAAGAGGCACTGGAAAAGGCACCGGTGATCCTGCCGCAAAAGCGAAATTACTGGATCGAGACGACCTATTCGCAGTATGCCCATGCGCACCATAAAAAAGATATGGATCTTATACGGTCGATTCTGGAAGAGCGTTACCCAGAGTATGTCTGTGCGTTCGACGATGTGATGGAGCGGACGGCAGGGCACCGGTTCAATATGTTCATCATGCGCCGGGATCTGCTGGATCACTACTGTACATGGCTCTTTGATGTTCTGGATCGTGCGGAGCGGCAGATCAACCTGTCGGAGTACGATGAATACAACAAGCGCGTCTTCGGTTTTCTTTCGGAGCGGCTGCTGGATGTGTGGGTCGAGACGAATAATATTTCCCATACAGAACTGCCGGTGGTGTTCATGGAAAGCCAGCATTGGCTGAACAAGGGCATGGCGTTTATTGAGCGCAAGTTTCGGAAAAACTGGACGTAAAAGTAAAAATGACAAAACCAATGGACGAAATAAAAAATCGGGTCGCGGCAGTGGTCGTGACCTATAATCGCGCAGAGATGCTGCGGCAATGTCTGATGTCTCTGCAAAAGCAGACGATGCCCTGTGATATTCTGGTCGTGGACAATGCCAGCACGGACGATACCCAAGCCCTTGTGCAGCGTACGGCGCAACACGATGCGTCGATCTTCTACCGGAACACGGGCGAGAACCTCGGCGGCGCCGGCGGTTTCAATTTTGGGATGCGCTGGGCGGTAGAAGCGGGCTATGCTTTCGTCTGGATCATGGACGACGACTGCTTCCCGGAACCGGTGGCTTTGGAGAAGCTTCTGGATGCAGACCGTCTTTTGCAGGGCGAGTATGGCTGGCTGAGCAGTGTGGCGCTTTGGACGGACGGCAGGGAATGCCGCATGAACCGCCCCAAGATCAAGAAGAACTTCTATGGCCGCATCGAGCTGCTGCGGGATGGCATTCTGCTGGCGGAACAGGCGACATTTGTCTCGCTGTTCCTGAAAGCGGAGACGATCCGCGCAGTGGGTCTGCCCGTCAAAGAGTTCTTTATCTGGGGTGATGATATCGAATATACCCGGCGCATCACGATACGGGAGAAAATGCCGTGCTATGTGGTGGGCCAGAGCCGAGTCATCCATGCTATGAAAAACAACAGCGGAAGCAATCTGGCGGTGGATTCCGTGGAGCGTCTGGGCCGCTATAAACTGGCTTTCCGCAACGAAGCCTATATTTACCGCCGCGAGGGGGCAAAGGGCATCGCCTATTACATTGCCAAGCGCGGGCGGGATTTTTTATGGGTGCTGACCCGCGCAAAAGATCACCGGCTGAAACGGCTTGGTGTGCTCCTGTGCGGCGTGGGGAAGGGACTTGTGTTTTACCCGAAGCAGGAACGGATTTGAAATGGCGGGCTTGCTGAGGAAGTGGGATAGAGTGCATGAGGAAATGAGAGAGGATTCATTGACGACAACACCTAAAATATCGGTCATCATTCCGGTCTACAATGTGGAGGACTATTTGCGGCCCTGTCTGGACAGTATGATCGACCAGCCTGTAGCAGCAGCCGTCAACATCCTGCGAGAGTACCGCCCGGAGCTTCTGACCGAGCCGACAGCCGAAAAAGAAGGATTCTAAAACATTTGCCGTCTGTGTGTTTTCACACGGACGGTTTTCTTGTATAATAGGGGAAACTTCTATTTCAGGAGACAAAGGAGGCCGCTTTATGCTCAAACAATCGCAGCTCGACCTTTGCGGGCGGGTGGATTTTACGCGCGAGGTGCCGCTGTTGGGGCGGGACGAAGGGTTTTCGTTTGCGTGCGCGGGGTGCGGGGACTGCTGCCGGGGGCGGGAGGACATCGTGCTGTCAGGGTTTGACCTGTGGCGGATCGCGGCGCGGCTGCGTCTGCCGCCCCGGACGGTAGCGCGGGCCTTCTGCAAGGCGTCCATCGGGGTGGTGAGTCGTCTGCCCGTGCTGCGGCTGGCCCCGGTGCGGGAGGAGGGAAACAACTGCCCCTTCCTGACCCACAGCCGCTGCGCCATCCATGACGCCGAGCCGCTGGTCTGCGCGCTCTACCCGCTGGCGCAGGAGATCACCAAAGAGGGGAGCGTCAGCTACTTTTTGCAGCCGACCTCCTGCGGCGGGCAGGTCATCTCAGCCAAAGTGGGGGACTATCTGGCCCGGTACGACATCCCGGCGCGGGAGGCCACGGATGTGCGCTGGGCGCAGGTGTGCATGGCGTTGGAAGACCGGGTGGAGGCGCTGGAAGCGGTGTTCGAGCCGGTGTTTATCCGGCGGGTGCAGCAAAAACTCTGGCAAGCGCTTTATTATCGGTACGACTTCGCCGCGCCCTTTCTGCCTCAGTTGGAAGAAAATCTGCGCGGATTGGACGCAGAACTGGAAAAACTGTCCGCACTGCAAGGGCGAAGGAACGTTCGTTTTCATGAATCGATCGAAAAAACTGATAGATAAAATTACTTCCATCGATAACTTGGGCTGTTGCCGGATTGTATTCGGGCAGGAAATGTGCTATACTTCACGAGTGTAAAGCGGAACGAGAAAAACCGCTTGTCAAAACGCTTTCCCGCGGCAGCCTGTGGCCGCGAAATGTAAAATTGAGGGAGTAATGATTATGCGTAAAATCACTCGTCGTTCGTTCCTGTCTGCCGCCGCTGTCTGCGGCGCTGCCGCAGCCTTAACCGCTTGCGGTGGCTCTTCCAGCTCTGCCGCAGCTTCTTCCACGGCTTCCTCCGCGGCCTCCGCTGCCGGTTCCGCTGCTGCGGACGGCCAGAGCTATACCGTCGGCATCTGCCAGTTGGTCGAGCATGCGGCGCTGGACGCTGCTACGCAGGGCTTTGAGGACGCCCTGACGGAGGCGTTCGGCGACAACGTGAAGTTCGACTTCCAGAACGCACAGAACGATTCCGCGACCTGCGCCACCATCGCCAACGGCTTTGTTTCCGCCGGTGTGGATCTGATCATGGCCAACGCCACCCCCGCCCTGCAGGCGGCACAGGCAGCCACCAACAGCATCCCCATTCTGGGCACCTCCGTCACCGAGTACGGCGTGGCGCTGGGCCTGACCGACTTCGACGGCACCGTGGGCGGCAACGTCTCCGGCACCTCCGATCTGGCTCCGCTGGATCAGCAGGCTGAGATGATCACCGAGTGGCTGCCCGACGTTAAGAAGGTCGGTCTGCTCTACTGCTCCGCTGAGGCCAACAGCCAGTATCAGGTGGATGAGGTCCAGAAGTATCTGGAAGCTGCCGGTGTGACCGCTACCCAGTACGCCTTCTCCGACTCCAACGACCTCGCTTCCGTCTGCCAGAAGGCAGCCGACGAGAACGACGCCGTCTATCTTCCCACCGACAACACCGTTGCCGCCAACACCGGCATCGTGGACGGCATCTGCCGCCCGGCCAAGAAGCCCGTCTTCGCGGGTGAGGAGGGCATCTGCGCCGGCTGCGGCGTTGCCACCCTGTCCATCAGCTACTACGATCTGGGCGTCGCCACCGGCGAGATGGCAGCTAAGATCCTGACCGGCGAGGCCGATATTTCCACCATGCCCATCGAGTACACCAGCGTGACCAAGAAGTACAACAAGACCATCTGCGATGATCTGGGCGTGACCGTTCCGGAAGGTTACGAGGCCATCGAGGGCTGAATTCCTCGGATAAACACCTGAAATATAGCGGAGAAGGGCGATTTTTGGCTCTTCTCCGCTTTGGTGTCCTAAAAAAGTGTATCGTTTGGAGGTTTTATTTTGGAACTGCTTGCTAGACTTGCCAATCTGCCCGGTGCGCTGCCCGGTGCCTGTGCGCAGGGCCTCATCTGGGGCATCATGGCCATTGGCGTGTATCTGACCTACCGCATCCTTGACGTGGCTGACCTGACCGTGGACGGCTCCTTCGGCACCGGCGGCGCGGTCTGCGTCATGTGTCTGCTCTCCGGCATGAACGTCTGGGCGGCGCTCTTCATCGCGCTGCTGGCCGGCCTTGCCACCGGCCTTGTCACCGGTCTGCTCCATACCTTTATGGGCATCCCGGCCATCCTTGCCGGTATCCTGACCCAGTTGGCCCTTTACTCCATCAACCTGAAGATCATGGGCAAGGCGAACCAGTCCATCAATGTGGACAAGTACGATCTGCTATCTCCCTGCGCTGGGTCAAGGAGGTCGCCCTGCACAACCCCATCATCATGGTCATCATCGTCACGGCTGTGCTGATCGGTGTGCTGTACTGGTTCTTTGGCACGGAGCTGGGCTGCGGCATCCGCGCCACCGGCTCCAATCCCGCCATGTCCCGCGCACAGGGCATCAACACCAACCTCAACGTGGTGCTGGGTCTGGCCGTGTCCAACGGTCTGGTGGCCCTGTCCGGTGCGCTGCTGAGCCAGTATCAGGGCTTTTCGGATGTCAGCATGGGCCGCGGCGCCATCGTCATCGGTCTGGCCGCTGTCATCATCGGCGAGGCCGTATTCGGCCGCATCTTCCAGAACTTCGCCCTCAAGCTCGTGTCCGTTTCGCTGGGCGCGATCATCTACTACATCGTCATCCAGCTGGTGCTGACCCTCGGCTTTGACGCAAACCTCCTCAAGCTGCTCAGTGCTTCGGTCGTGGCCGTGTTCCTCGCGGTGCCGTATTGGAAGGGCAAGTATTTTGCCAAGCCCACCGCCAAGAAGAAGGAGGGTGCAAAAAATGCTTGAGATCCAGAACGTATCCAAGACCTTCAACGCCGGTACCGTCAACGAGAAGACCGCGCTGAACGGTTTGAACCTGAAGCTGAACGAGGGGGACTTCGTCACCGTCATCGGCGGCAACGGCGCGGGTAAGTCCACCATGCTGAACGCGGTGGCCGGTGTCTGGCCCGTGGACGAGGGCAAGATCCTCATTGACGGCATCGATGTGACCAAGCTGAGCGAGCACCAGCGTGCCGCCTACATCGGCCGCGTCTTCCAAGACCCCATGACCGGCACCGCCGCCACCATGCAGATCGAGGAGAACCTTGCGCTGGCGGCCCGCCGCGGCAAGCGGCGCGGGCTGCGCATCGGCATCACCAAGGCGGAGCGGGAGCGCTACCGCGAGCTGCTCAAGAGCCTCGACCTCGGCTTGGAGGATCGCCTTACCGCCCGCGTGGGTCTGCTTTCCGGCGGCCAGCGTCAGGCTCTGACTCTGCTGATGGCCACCATGAACAAGCCCAAGCTCCTGCTGCTGGACGAGCACACCGCCGCGCTGGACCCCAAGACCGCGCTCAAGGTGCTGACCCTTTCGGCCAAGATCGTGGAAGAAAACCATCTGACCACCATGATGATCACCCACAATATGAAGGATGCCATCAAGTACGGCAACCGCCTCATCATGATGTACGAGGGCCACATCATCTACGACGTCTCCGGCGAGGAGAAGAAGAAGCTGCAGGTTTCCGACCTGCTGGCCAAGTTCCAGATCGCCAGCGGCGGTGAGTTCGCCAACGATCGGATGATCCTGTCTTGATGGAATCGTAACACAAAGGGGCTGTTGCACAACTCCTTCCGTCATCGCTGACGCGATGCCACCTCCCTCTGAGAGGGAGGCTTTCACAGCTAACCGTTACGCCAAGGCTCCCTCCGAGAGGGAGCTGGCACGGCGAAGCCGTGACTGAGGGAGTTATTTGCAACAGCCCTTTTTCTGCGCCCGGATTGCAATCGTAAGGGAAAACGTGTACAATAAGGGTAGATTTCAAGAACTCTATGAAAGGAGGAGACCGGATGAGCCGCGAGATCGTAAACAGTGTGCTTCTGTTATGGGGCAGTCTGTTCTGTGCGGTGTCGAGTCTGTATTTCTGGATCACAAAATATTATCGGACGGTGAAGCGTGACTGGATCTACCGGATGCAGGTCTCGACATCGGTTCTGCTGTTCTGGGATGCGATGACGAACCTGTTCCGGGGCAGACCGGATCTGCTGGGGTTCTGGATGGTCCGCATCAGCAATTTTCTCAACTTTTTTCTCGTGGAACTGACGCTGCTGTTTTTTCACTACTACATCTGTGCAATGCTCCTGACGCCGGAAGAAAACGCAGCCCTCAAGCGGGTAAAGGTGGTGCGGGCCCTTTGCTGTGTGGGCCTTGCGCTGGTGGTCGTATCGCAGTTCACCGGGTTGTATTATACGTTCGATGCGTCCAATGTCTACCACCGCAGCGCAGGGTATCCCATTTCCATGATCGTTCCGGTGGTGGCCATGGCGCTGGACGGCAGTCTGCTGCTGCAATACAGGGCACGCATCAGCCGCGGCATGTTTCTGGCAACGGGGTCTTATCTGGTGCTGCCGCTGCTGGCGATCTCGATCCAGATCGTACACTACGGTCTGGCGCTGGTGGATCTGGCCATCGGCGTTGCAATGGTCCTGATGTTTCTGGTCTCCATCAAGGAGCAGAACGAGGCGATGCTCCGGCTGGAAACGAGCCGGGCCCAGATCGCCGAAAAGCTGGAGATCGCCACGGTGCTGAACCGCTGCGTGGAGAAGCTTTCCACCGGCGGGCGGGACCTCGACAAGGCCACCAACGAGCTGCTGGGGGTCATCAGCGATTACTTTGCCGCCGACCGCAGCTATATCTTCGAACTGGACCGGGAGCGGAACGTCATCGTCAACACCCACGAGGCGGTGCGGGAGGGCGTGAGCGAGGAAAAGGACAATTTGCAGGAAGTCCCGCTGGAAGCAGTGGCCGAGTGGATCGAAGCGTTCGAGCGGGAGGGCGTCTACTTCCTGCCCGACCTCGAACAGGAAAAGGGCAAGCTCATCTATGACGTGCTGGCACCCCAGAACATTCATTCGCTGCTGGCGGTGCCGCTGCTGCGAGACCATGTCATGACCGGTTTTCTGGGGGTAGACAACCCCAAGGAGCATGTGGGAGACGCCACGCTGCTGTCCTCCATCCAGTTCTTCGTGACCAACAGTCTGGAGCAGAAAAAGACGCAGGAGCGGCTGTATAAGCTCTGTTATATCGATATGCTGACGGGCCTTTTCAACCGCAACCGCTACATGGAGGACCTGAGCGGCTGGGAGAAAGCGGCGCTGACGGAGATCGGCGGCATTTACATGGACCTGAACGGTCTCAAGCACTGCAACGACCGCTTCGGCCACGAGGCCGGGGATGCCCTCATCCGCCGCACCGCCGACGCCCTGAACGAAGTCTTCCCCGGCGAAGGATACCGCATCGGCGGCGATGAGTTCGTGGTGCTGCGCTGCCCCATCGGGCAGGAGGACTTTGCCGACAAGGTGCACCAGCTCCGGGAAGCCCTTGTCCGCCACGGCGTCGATGCCGCCATCGGCTCGTTCTGGCAGCCGCTGGTCGAAGATCTGCCCGCCTTCCTCCGCGAGGCCGACGACCGGATGTACAGGGAAAAGGAACGCCAGAAGCGTTCTGCGCGGCCTTCCGTTTAGGCGGATGGTACTGAACCCTAACATACAATAAGCAGCGCCCGCATGGAGATCTTCCGGCGGGCGCTGCTTTGTTCATAGAACTGTTGTTTTCTTGCCTTGCATTGCGGCATCAAAAAGCCGGGAGCCGACGCGCAATGGTCGGTTCCCGGCAGACGGAAGCGCTGGGGCGAAACTCAGCGCTTGATATCGTAGTTCATATTCATCAGGTTGCGGATGGAGCTCACATCGTCGGTGATGTTGGCATCGCCGTGGATGGTGTGCTTGATGGCGCTGCTGGCCACGGCGAAGTTGATCATATCCATGGCCTTGTAATCGTGGAGCATGGCGTAGATCAGGCCGCTGGCAAAAGCGTCGCCGCCGCCCACGCGGTCGAGGATATTGAAGGTGAACAGCTTGCTCTCGAAGGTGTGGCCTTCGTACCACATAAAGGCCTTCAGGCTGTTTTCGCTGCCGCTGTGGGCGTAGCGCACATGGCGGGCGATGCACTTCAGGTTGGGATAACGCTCGATGAAGTGCTGGAAAATCTCATCCTGCTGCTCGTAGCTGGGCTGCAGGGGCACGCCGTCCTTCCAGTCGCCCTTGGAGTGGTCGGTTTCGTCCTTCCACAGGTGATAAGGCTCGATGCCCAGCAGCACATCTACATAGGGGAGGCACTCGGTGCAGAAGTCGCGGGCTTCCTCCCAAGTCCAGAGCGTCGAGCGGAAGTTGCCGTCGAAGCTGACGGTCAGGCCCTTCTTCTTGGCGGTCTTGAGCATGTCGATGATGAGGCCGCGGCAGTTGGGGGCCAGCGCCGGGGTGATGCCGCTCAGGTGCAGCCAGTCGAAGCCGTCCAGCAGAGCGTCGAGGTCCACCTGCGAGAAATCGTACTCGGTGATGACGCTGTGCTTGCGGTCATAGATGACCTTGGAGGCACGGATGCCATAGCCGGTCTCCAGATAGTAGGTGCCAAGGCGGTTCGAGGGGGTCTCGTCCGGCTCGGTCAGAATCATGGGGGTGCAGTGGACATCGTTGGAGCGCAGCCAGCGCACGGCGCTTTTGCCCAAGCTGTTGTTGGGCACTACGCTGAAGAAGGTGCTGTCCACGCCAAGGTTTGCCAGAGCCAAAGCGATATTGGCCTCGCTGCCACCGTAGCTGGCCTCGAAGCTGGATGCCATGCGGATCTTCTCGTAGTTCGGCGGGGTCAGGCGCAGCATGATCTCACCGCAGGTGATGAACTTCTGGCCGTTGGCCTCGCTGCCAAGGATCGGATTGTAGTGTTCCATAACGCTCCTCCTAAAAAGTCGTTGCTTTATACCGTAACGATGTGAGAACACATTGTTGTATCCATTATACCGCACCCCGAAGCAGATAGCAAGCAAATGCCGCGGATGAAAAGAGAAAATAAGCGGGGATTTTTGTGGAGGGTGACGAAAGTTATACCCCCGTCAAATCAAAGCTCGGCGTATACTCTTCCTTAGCGCTGCTTTTCTGCTGCATATAGCCGTCGGTCAGGCCGAGGTCCATGGCGTAGTTGACCACCCGGCGGTACTCGTAGGTGGTGATGCGGCGGCCGATGCCGTGGTCGGCGGCTTTGTAGAAGGGAGTGTACTGGCTCATGACGCTGGGCAGGAAGCAGCCGGGGTCAGCGCGGTTCCATGCGGCCATCTGGTCGAGGACGGCGAAGCTGTCGTCCACATGGCCGGGCAGGGCGAGGTGGCGCAGGATGACGCCCTTTTGCAGGATGCCGTCTGCGTCGAAGACCGGATGGCCGGTCTGGGCCATCATGGCCTCAATGCCCGCTTTCGCCGCCGCGAAATAGTCCGGTGCAGCGGAAAGCTCCGCCGAGAGGGAAGAGGAAACATATTTCAGGTCGGCCAGCCAGATATCAATGTACCCCCGCCAGCGCTCGATGCTGTCCAGCGTTTCGTAGCCGCCGGTGTTGCAGACGATGGGCAGGTGCAGCCCCTTGGCGCGGGCTTCGTCCAGCGCCGCGATGATCCACGGCTGCCACTGGCCGGGGGTGACAAGGTTGATGTTGTGGGCCCCCTGCGCCTGAAGGTCGAGGAAGATCTGGGCCAGATGCTCCACCGTGATCTCTTTGCCCAGCCCCTCGGCGCTGATGGGGTAGTTCTGGCAGAAGCAGCACTTCAGGGTGCAGCCGGAGAAAAAAACACCGTGCCGCTGCCCCGTGTGCCGCTGATGCAGGGTTCCTCCCAGAAGTGAAGGGCGGCGCGGGCGGCCTTTAAGGTGCCGCCGGCCCCGCAGAAGCCGACCCGCCCGGAAGTGCGGTCGGCATGGCACTGCCGGGGGCAGAGCGTACAGTTTTTGGGGGCGAAGGGGAAGGTTTTCGGCATACTATCCAAGTCCTTTGCAAAAGTTTCGAACAAATTGCTCGCTTCTATTATACCATTTTCGGGCGCAGTTGTGGTATACTATGGGTGAATATTGCATATCGTGAAAGAATACTGCATAATTTTTGGGAGGAAGCCATGCGTACCGAAAACGAAGAGATCCGAGATCATCTGAAATATCTGTCTCTGCTGGCGCGGGACTACCCGTCCCAAGCGGCGGCGGCCAGCGAGATCATCAGCACACAGGCGCTGCTCAAGCTGCCCAAGGGCACCGAGCACTTCATGAGCGACCTGCACGGCGAAAACGAAGCCTTCGTCCACATCCTGAACTCGGCCTCCGGCGTCATCCGGGAAAAGGTCGATATCGTGCTGGGGGACACCATCCCGGTAGGAGCCCGTGCGGAGCTGGCCACCCTCATCTATTACCCCAACGAGAAGCTGCCTCAGCTCAAGGCCCGCTGCGCCGACGAGGACGAGCTGGAACAGTGGTACACCACGACCCTGCTGCGGCTCATCGACATCTGCCGCTTGGTCTCCTCGAAGCATACCCGTGAGCATGTGCGGAAGTGTCTGCCCGTCAGCTGCGGCTACATTCTGGACGAGCTGCTCCATGCCCACTTCGAGGACCACGACAAAGACCTGTATTACGGCCAGATCGTCGGCAGCATCATCGAGAATGGCCGGGCCGATAAGTTCATCGTCCGCCTGTGTGAGCTGATCAAGCGGCTGGCCGTGGATAAATTACATATCGTCGGCGATCTGTTTGATCGCGGCCCCCGCCCCGATATCATTCTGGACCTGCTCATGCGCCACCACAACGTCGATATCCAGTGGGGCAACCACGATGTCGTCTGGATGGGCGCTGCGGCGGGCAGCCCCATCTGCATCTGCACCGTGCTGAAAACGACGCTGGCCTACCACAACCACGGGATGCTGGAAGACTGCTACGGCATCAACCTCCGTCACTTGCAGCGGATGGCCGAGCAGTTCTATGGCGACGACGACCTGACCCTCTGGATGCCCCACACCGACGCGGCCCGCGGCCCCTACACCCCCCCGGTATGCTCCACCGCTGCGCCGTCATGCACAAGGCCGTCACCATCCTGATGCTCAAGATGGAGTGCCGCGTCATCGACCGCAACCCCGATTTCAAGATGCAGGGGCGGGATTTTCTCCGCCGCATCGACTGGGAAAAGGGGACCGTCACCGTGGGTGGCAAGGAGTACCCCCTGCGGGATACCAGCTTCCCCACCGTGGACCCCGCCGACCCTGCTAAGCTCAACCCCGACGAGCAAGTGGTGCTGGACAAGCTCGTGCAGTCCTTCCGCCAGAGCGAGAAATTACAGCAGCACATTGAATTTTTGTACGCCAAGGGCAGCGTCTACCACATTGAAAACGGCAACCTGCTTTACCACGGCGTCGTGCCCATGACCAAAAACGGCAGCTTCGCCGTGGAGCGGTTCGAGGGCCACAGCTATTCCGGCCGTGCCCTGATGGATTACTGCGATGAGCGTGCCCGCCGGGGCTACTTTGCGCCGGAGGGCTCTGCCGCCCGCCAGAGCGGGCAGGATTTCCTGTGGTATCTGTGGTGCGGCAAGCTGTCGCCGCTGTTCGGCCGCAGCGCCATGACCACCTTTGAGCGCATTTACATCGCCGACCCCGCCACCTATGAGGAGATCAAGGACCCCTATTATACATGGTATAACGAGGAGGCCGCCTGCCGCCGCATCTTGGCCGAGTTCGGTCTGCCCGGCACGAACCACATCGTCAACGGTCATGTTCCCGTCCGCGAAAAGAGCGGCGAGAGCCCCATCAAGGGCGGGGGACGGCTCGTGGTCATTGACGGCGGCTTCTGCCGCGCTTACCACGATAAGACCGGCATCGCGGGGTATACGCTGGTCTACTCCAGCCGCACCATGTCCCTGCGCACCCATCAGCCCTTCGAGAGCGCCGAAAAGGCTGTGAAAGAGAACATCGATATCATTTCCCAGAAAAACATTCTGGAGACCGAGAACCACCGCATCCTCGTGGAGGAGACCGACGAGGGCGAGGTGCTGCGGGAGCGCGTGCATGACCTGAAACAGCTCGTCAAAGCCTATCAACTGGGCTGGATCAAGGAGACCCACTGCGAAGACTGCGTCTGGTAAGGGCGGTTTGCAACGTGCAGTCTGCCGAAGTTTCTGGAAGATTTTTGAAAAAACGAACAAATTCACAGAATATCTTCATTTTTTCTGGGCAAAACAGAAAATAATCCCTGCTGTGCAAATGGGTCTTTGCTTTTTGGCCGAAGTTGTGTATAATAAGATAGCATATCATGAGGGTTTTTGCCCTTTTGGTACGCATCGGATGTAACGAGTGAAGAGAAACGGAACCCTTTGGGGGCGGTCACACGCAGCCCCACGACAAGGAGATCATAAAATTGGAAAAGTTTGTTATTACGGGCGGTAAGCCCCTGCACGGCGCGGTCACCATCTCTGGCGCAAAAAATGCGGCTGTGGGCATCCTGCCGGCCACCATTCTGGCCGGTGACGTCTGCGTCATTGAGAATCTGCCCGATATCAGCGATGTGGCGGTGAGCCTGAAGATCCTGAGCGTCCTTGGCGCCCAGATCCGGATGCTGAACCGGAACACCTACGAGATCGACACCACCCACCTCACCAGCACCAATGTGCCGGACGATCTGTCCCGCCAGATGCGCGCCAGCTACTACTTCCTCGGTGCGCTGCTGTCCCGCTTTGGCAAGGCGCAGGTGGCCATGCCCGGCGGCTGTAACCTTGGCCCCCGCCCCATCGACCAGCACCTCAAGGCCTTCAGCGCCCTCGGCGCGGAGGACAGCGTGGACTACGGCATGATCACGGTCCGCGCCAAGGAGGGCCTGACCGGCGCTCATATCTTCTTCGATAAGGTCAGCGTCGGCGCGACCATGAACGGGATGCTTTCCGCCGTCATGGCGGAGGGCCAGACCATCCTTGAGAACTGTGCCAAAGAGCCTCATGTCGTCGATCTGGCAAACTTCCTGAATATGTGCGGCGCTGATGTGCGCGGCGCAGGCACCGATGTCATCAAAGTGCGCGGCGTTGAGCGGATGCACGGCTGCACCTACAGCATCATCCCGGATCAGATCGAGGCCGGCAGCTACATGGTGGCTGCCGCTGCCACCGGAGGCGATGTCCTCATCGAAAACGTCACCCCGAAACATCTGGAACCCATCACCGCAAAGCTCCGCCGTGCGGGTGTCGAGGTGGAGGAGTTTGATGACTCCGTCCGCGTCCGCCGCACCGGCGATATCCTGCCCCTGAAGATCAACACCATGCCCCACCCCGGCTTCCCGACTGACATGCAGCCCCTGATGGGCGTGCTGCTCAGCGTGGCTAAGGGCACCTCTACCATTACCGAGAGCGTCTGGGACAACCGCTTCCGCTATGTGGACGAGCTGCGCAAGATGGGCGCGAACGTTCAGGTGGACGGTCAGGTGGCCGTTTTTGAGGGCGTGGAGAAGCTCACTCCGGCCCCGCTCCGCGCTTCCGACCTGCGTGCCGGCGCGGCCATGGTCGTCGCGGCCCTGATGGCCGACGGCACCAGCGAGATCGAGGAGATCGGCCACATCGAGCGCGGCTACGAGAACATCGTGGAGAAGCTGCGCGGCCTTGGTGCCGACATCTGCAAGGTGGATCGTGCGCCCGCCGCGCTGGAATCGGCGATGTAACAAATAAATCATGCAGCCTACTGCGGTCCCGCGGTGGGCTGCTTTTTATGAGGAGATCAATGTCTGAATTCATCTCATTATACTCCGGTTCCTCCGGCAACAGCAGCGTGGTGCGCTGCGGGGAGCGGTATCTCATCATCGACATGGGGAAAGGCGGGCGCACTACGAGTGCGGCCCTCAAGGCGCTGGACCTGAATATCTCGGACTGCGCGGGCATCCTCGTCACCCACGAGCACAGCGACCACGTCAAGGGGCTGTCCACCTTTCTCAAGAAGAATCCGCTGCCGGTCTACGGCGCGGCGGCGACGCTGGATTTTCTGGACGCCAACGGCATCGTGCCCGTCTCCTGCGAGCTGCGCAGCCTTTCTGGCGGGGAAGAGGACATCGGCGATTTCGGCGTTACGGCCTTTCCCACCAGCCACGATGTACCCTGCGTCGGCTACCGCATCCACACCCCGGACGACAAGACCATGACCATCGCCACCGACCTTGGCGTGCTGACGCCGCCGGTGCACGAGGCGCTGTCCGGCTGTGACCTCGTTGCACTGGAAAGCAACTATGACCTTCACATGCTCCGCAGCGGCCCGTATCCCTACTACTTACGCTCCCGCATCGAGTCCCAGCGGGGCCACCTCTCCAACGACGAGTGCTCGGCGAAGCTGCTGGAACTCATCCAAGAGGGCTGCGAAAAGTTCGCGCTCTGCCACCTCTCGCAGGAGAACAACACCCCCAGTTGGCATTGCAGACCGTTTTCAGCACCCTCGGCGCCGCCGGTGTCGTGCCCGATAAGGACTGCGTTGTCCAGACCCAGCGCCGAAATGAGATCAGCCCGGCGCTGGCGTTTTAAGGCTCCGGGCTGCTGTCCGCACCGGGTCCTTTGACGAAGTTCGAATCCTTCCTGCAGACCATCTTTGGATGGTCTGCTTTTTTATGCGTTTCTCTCTGTTTTCTTGTGCAAAACTGCTACATTTCCACACGGCAGATAAAACGGGAGGTCCTGAAATCAACGAAATAAGGTATCATTACAAAAATAGAAAAATTCGAATGCCAAAAAATCCTATAAACCTATTGACATTCTAGGAAAATGGGTATATCATACGGCCAACGGGAAACGAGCCGGGGAAAAGGGAGAGCGCACAAACCGCGGCAAAAACCTGCTGCTCCGGCCCGGCGGACCGGAAATTCTGACAAAAGGAGGGGACGGCAATGGACTGGAACGTGATCGCGCAATATCTGCCGCAGTACGAAAAGGCCGCGTGGCTCACGCTGCGGCTGGGCGTCATCGGCATTTTATGGTCCATCGGCATCGGCCTTGTCTGTGCCGTGCTCCAATACGATAAAGTTCCGGTGCTTCGCCGGATCGTAGGAGCTTACATCCAGCTCAGCCGGAACACGCCGCTTCTGGTGCAGTTGTTCTTCATTTACTATGGTCTGCCGAAAGTCGGCATCAAGACCAACGCCGAGATCTGCGGCATCGCGGGTCTGGCATTTTTGGGCGGCAGCTACATGGCGGAGGCGTTCCGCAGCGGCTTGGAGGCCATTGAACCCATCCAGACCGAAAGCGCCTACAGCCTTGGCATGAGCCGTCTGCAGACGCTGCGCTACGTCATCCTGCCGCAGGCGGTGTCCACCAGTATGCCGGCCTTCATGGCAAACGTCATCTTCCTGCTCAAAGAAACCAGCGTTTTCAGCGCGGTCAGCCTGATGGACCTGATGTTCACGGCGAAGGATCTCATCGGCCTGTACTACAAGACACCGGAGTGTCTGTTCCTGCTGGTGGTGTTCTACCTCATCATCCTGCTGCCGGTGTCGCTGCTGGGCAGTTGGCTGGAAAGGAGGGTGCGCTATGCCGGATTTGGGTCTTGAAGTCCTGTTCCAGGGCAAAAACATGCTCCGCCTGTTGGGCGGCCTCGGCGTGGCGCTCCGGATCAGCGCCATCTCCGTTCTCATCAGCTTGCCGCTGGGCATCCTGCTGGGCGTGCTGATGACCTGCAAAAATCCCATCCTGAAAGCCATCCTCCGGCTCTATCTGGAGATCATCCGGATCATGCCGCAGATGGTGCTGCTCTTCCTTGTCTACTTCGGCACGACCCGCGCCTTCGGGTGGGACCTGCCCGGCGAGACGGCCTCCATCATCGTCTTTGTGCTGTGGGGCACGGCGGAGATGAGCGACCTTGTGCGTGGAGCGCTGATCGCCATCCCGAAGCACCAGTACGAGAGCAGCGAAGCGCTGGGCATGAGCCGGGCGCAGACTTATTGGTACATCATCATCCCGCAGACGGTGCGGCGGCTGATCCCGCTGTCCATCAACCTCATCACACGCATGATCAAGACCACCAGCCTTGTGCTGATGATCGGCGTGGTAGAGGTGCTGAAAGTCTCCCAGCAGATCATCGAGGCCAACCGCATGGCCAGCCCCAACGCGGCCTTTGGCATCTATCTGACCGTCTTTATGCTTTACTTCCTCGCGTGCTGGCCCATCAACCTGCTTGCGAGCTGCCTCGAAAAGAAATGGAAGTGACCGGAAATGGCAGAACCGATTTTGACCGTAGACCATCTGGTGAAGAGCTATGATGGTCATACCAACATCCTTGAAAATGTCAGCTTCGCCGTCAAACCCGGCGAGGTCATCGTGGTGGTCGGGCCTTCCGGCTGCGGCAAAAGCACGCTGCTGCGCTGTCTGAACGGCTTGGAGCCAGTGCAGAGCGGCCGGGTGCAGTTGGGCGGCGAGACCGTCGCCTACGGCGGCAAGAACCTACAGGCCCTGCGCCAGCGCATCGGCATGGTGTTCCAGAGCTACGAGCTCTTCCCGCACCTGACCGTGCTGGACAACATCCTGTTGGCCCCGACCAAGGTGCAGAAGCGCCCGAAGGCCGAGGTACAGAAGGAGGCCGAAGCTCTGCTGGACCGAGTGGGCCTTCTGCAAAAGGCCAAGAGCTACCCACGGGAGCTTTCCGGCGGCCAGAAGCAGCGCGTCGCCATTGTGCGGGCACTGTGTATGCACCCGGAGATCCTGCTCTTTGACGAAGTGACCGCCGCCCTCGACCCCGAAATGGTCCGCGAGGTGCTGGACGTCATGCTGGACTTGGCGCGGGAAGGGAAGACGATGATCATCGTCACCCACGAAATGCAGTTTGCCCGTGCCGTGGCGAACCGGGTGCTGTTCCTTGACGGCGGGCGGATCGTGGAAGAGGCTGCACCGGCCCAGTTCTTCGACCACCCCCAGACCGAGCGGGCAAAGAAGTTCCTGAATACGTTTACGTTCGATGCGGTGAAGTAAGAGGCACTGCCCCGGCCGCATCTCCGGGAGCTTTTTCCCGCAAGTCAACGGGCATTCCATGCCCGCCCCGCAAGCGGGGCCCCACCTCGGATACTTGCGGGCAAAACTCCCCTCGTGCAGCCTTACGCACCTGTTTTTGTGTTAGAAACTGCAATGGTGTGCAGTTTGAGATCGTATGGGAAAGATTTTGTAAAGGAGAAACTATTATGAAAACCAATAAGATCACTCGCCGTTCCTTCCTGCTGGGTCTGGGGGCTGTGTCCGCAGCTGCTGTGCTGACGGCGTGCGGTTCCTCCGGCTCCACCGCTGCTTCCGGTGCAGCCTCCGGCAGCACCGCTTCTGCGGGCGGCGATACCGTTTACCGCACACTGGACGAGATCAAGGCCGACGGCACCGTGAACATCGGCGTCTTCTCCGACAAGAACCCGTTCGGCTATGTGGACGAGAACGGCGAGTATCAGGGCTACGATGTCTACTTCGCCAACCGTCTGGGCGAGGATCTGGGCGTCGAGGTGAACTTCGTCTCCACCGAGGCGGCCAACCGCATCGAGTACCTGCAGACCGGCAAGGTGGACATCATCCTTGCCAACTTCACTGTGACCCCGGAGCGCGCCGAGGAAGTCGATTTCGCGCTGCCGTACATGAACGTTGCGCTGGGCGTCATCTCGCCGGACAGCAAGGTGATCACCAGCCTCGACAACTGGAACGCCGACGACCAGATGATCGTCATCTCCGGCACCACCGCCGAGACCTATCTGGTCAAGAACTACCCCGATATCCCCCTGCAGAAGTACGATTCCTACGCTACCGCTAAGAACGCGCTGGAGAACGGCAACGGTGTGGCATGGGCCAACGATAACACCGAGGTCATCGCTTTCGCAAAGCAGAACCCCGGCTATACTGTCGGCATCCCCTCGCTGGGCAGTCAGGACACCATCGCCCCGGCCGTCAGCAAGGGCAACACCACCCTGCTGGACTGGATCAACGATGAGATCAAGTCGCTGGCCGATGAGCAGTTCTTCCACAAGGACTACGAGGAGACCCTTGTGGACACCTACGGCATGGATTACGAGGACGAGCTCGTGGTCGAGGGCGGCGTGACCAACGCATAAGCTCAACAGCAAACAGAAAGGGAGCTTCCCCATTGCGGGAGGCTCCCCTTTTCGTGTGGGTTGCGTTTACTCGATATCCTCGTATTCAGGGTCTTCATCCTCTTCGTGGCCGGAAACATCCTCGGCGTGGATGCGCTTGCGCAGCCGCTCACGGAATTCCTCGGCGGGGATGCCGCTCTGGTTTGGCGTCAGGTCGGGGGCAGGGTGGCCATCCGGCAGGTGGGCACCGAAAGCGGGCACGAAGAAGAATTTACGGACGATGAAGATCAGCGCGATAGCGCCGACGCTGAGGAGGTTCTCGATGGCGGATTCATGCCCGACGACCATGTGGCGGGCGATGGCATAGAGCAGCACCTCCAAGCTGCTGCCGGGGCTGTGCTTGGCCAGCATCTTGATGAACTCGATGCCGATGACGATGTCCAGCGCCCGTTCCAGAAACGACCGGATCTCCACATCGTTGCCGTCGAACAGCAAGCCGGGCATCCACTTGATCAGCGGTATCATCGTGAGCAGCAGCCCGATGAGCACCAGCCCGGAAAGTACGATCTCCAACAGGGTGGACGCTTGAATGATGTAGTTCTTCAGGGCAGCGCGGCCGTGGCTCTCCACGTGGGAAGTCTCTGGTTTGAGCATGATCGGTTCTCCTTCACATCAGAAATCTGGGAAAATACCCAAACTTTTTCTTCATTGTAGCAAAGATTCTGAGGGAAGTCAAACAAACTGAACAAACTGTAAGAATTTATTGGGCCGCCACATAGCCAGACTGCTCAACACAGGCGCGGCCCGCGTCGGTGGAGAGCCAATCGTAGACCTTGCGCTCCGGGCTGTCGGCGGCGGAATCCTGCCGGATGGCGGCATAGAATTCGTTGCACAGCGGGTAGCTCTGGTCGGCGATGGTGTGGTTGGAGGGCGTCACGCCGTCCACGGCAAGCAGCCGCAGACCGGGCTTCGAGTACATCTCGCTGATGTAGTAGTAGACCGAAAAGCCGATGGCGTTGGCGGAGTTGTTGTACTCGGCGATGTCGTCCACCAGTTCGCCCATCATGGCGGGGGCCAGCTCGGTGGGGGCGTCCATCAGCTCGCCGCCTTGGATCAGAAGCTTCTGGAACAAGGTCTGGCTGCCGGAGTCCTCCCGGCGCTGGAAGGCGACGATCTCAGCATCCGCGCCGCCGACCTCCTTCCAGTTGGTGATCTTCCCGGCGTAAATGTCCCGGAGCTGCTGCTGGGTCAGGCTCTGGACCGGATTTTCCTCATTCACGATGAAGACCAGCGCATCCCGGCCGAGGGCTTTCTGGTCCAGCGGGGCACCGTCTGCGGCCAGTTCTTCCTTGACCGAGTCCGGGGCCTCATACGCGATGATGAGCTTGGTGCCGTTCTCGTTGTCACCGTACAGGCCGAGGTTCCGCCACGCCCACGCAGTCGTGTTGGTGGTCACGCAGCTCTGGGCCGTTTCCAAGTCCATGCCGGTGGTATCGGCCATGACCTGCGCAATGAGGGGGATACAGGCTGTGGAACCGTCGGTGACCGGGAACTCATCCACGGAGAGGATGGGCGCGGCGGGCACCTCACTGGAAGCCGAGGATGCGGGCTCTTCGGGCTGGGAAGAGGAGGCGGGTTCGCTGGAGGAAGCGCTGCCCCCGCCGCACGCGGTCAGCACCGCAGCGGACGAAAGGAACCCCAGACCCAGCAGGAAAGAGCGGCGGGAAATCTTAGACTGTCTCATGAAAAATACCTCCCTTAGAAGTAGTAATTCTCCGCGTCATCGCCGGAGGAGTAGAAGATGTTCTGGCAGTAGACCCACTGGCCGGGAGGTCCATCCAGCCGTACTCGAAGCCTTTGCGCGCCACGAAGACGCCGTCGGGCAGGGGATTGGCCGTGTCGGTGTAGTAGCCGTTGCAGGAACCCAGCCCGGCAAGGACCACGTTGCCAGTGCTGTCGATGAGGTCATAGAGCCAATTCTGGCCGGGGCCTTGGTAGGAGACGGAGAGATAGAACTCACCCCCGGCGGCGGTGACGGGCCACAGGTAGCCGTGGAAGCCGGCCCCGTAGCGGGCTTTGATGGCGTCGAGGTCAAGGGTCTTATTCGTGCCGTTCGGCCCGCAGACGGTGCGGGTGGTCGCCTCGTAGTCGTCGTTGTCGTACTGGCGCAGCCAGACCCAGCCGCCGTCTACGTTATACAGATCCGTGCGCTGTAAGCCCTCAATGGGCGCTACCACCGTATCGGTCAGGACAGCACCGGTGTTCTGGTCATAGACGCGGAGGGTGCCGTCCTTGGCGTAGACGGCGAGGGTGTCGGTGCCGAGGGATTCGTCGCGCACTTCCAGCACATCGCCGGTGTTCAGGTCGTGCAGCTCGTAGCCGCCAAGGCCTTGCCGATAGGTCACGGCCACGCCGGGGGCATAGGCGCTGATGGAATCCTCAAACTCACAGAGCACCTCGCTCTGGCCGGTGCTGGTGAGGTCAACGAGCTGATACGTTCCGTTTTCGCTCTGGAAGCTGGCCACTCCGGCACTCAGATAGACGACAAAGCCGCTCCGCTCCTCGCCGGTGGTGGCATTCAGCAGGGAGGTCTGCTCAATAGACATTCCGTCATCGGAATAGGTGTCGATCTCCAGCCAGTCCGTCGGAGCGGAAGCGTCCCCGTTGGAAACTGTCACCGAAAGGACGGCGGCATGGTCGTTCCGGTAGACCACAGTGCCGTCCCGCTCCTGTATCTGCACGGCGGAATACTGGTAGAGGTCGTCGTTTTCCTCGTCGGGCACGGCGTCACCGGGGGCATAGATGCCGAACGCCAGCCGGTCGCCCGCCGCAACGCAGGTGTAGGCGTTTTCGGGCACGGGCAGCTCTTCGCCGGTGGCAAGGTCAAGGACCCGGACATCGCCCGGCGCATGATCGTGGACGGGGGAATCAGCAAAACTCGTCGGGGTCGTCAGGATCAGCAGACCGCCGGAAAGGGCGGCGTCATAAGGGGCCTCCAGCGAAAGCACTTCCGCACCGGTCTTGTCGAACAGGCCGCAGCGCCGCCCGCTGGCGGTGGAGTTGTCCGACCACTGGCAGAAGTAGTAGTTCGTCTCGCCGGTGATGCAGTCCGTCAGCAGGTAGGAAGTCTCTGTAATAGGGGACTGGCGCAGCACCGTGTCCCCGCAGAGGATGGTATTGCCGCCCGGTGCATTGTAGCTGTACAGGATGCGCAGTTTGCCGTCCTTCAGGGAAGCGGCGTCGTAGTTCTTGGGCGCGTCCTGCTCCTGCTGGGCCGGGCGGGAAGCCGGAGCGGAAGGCTGGGGCAGCACCGAGCAGGATGCCAGCAGTCCTGCCGCCATGGAGAGGCTGAGCGCGGCGCAGCCGACACGGAGAAGGTTCTGTTTCATCATTCGTACCTCACTGGGTCAAGGGGAAAAATCAGAGGGAAGGATTCCCATTTGATTATAATATGAAACACCCGGACATTCCATTGCATTGGAACATCCGGGTGTGGTTACAATTTGGTTACAGCGAGTCAAGCCTTCGCAGTCTCCGCTTCTTCCATTTTGACGAGTTGGTGGAGGAAGGGGAAGAGGAAGGGCACCGTGACAACAAAGGTCAGCACGTCGGCGATGGGCTGACAGATCTCAATGCCCAGCAGCCCGAACATCCGGGGCAGGGTAAGGATGAGCGGGATGAAGAAGACGCCCTGTCGGCAGCACGCAAGGAAGGTGGCCCGGCCGGATTTGCCGATGCTCTGGAACAGCATGTTGCCCGCTACGATCACCGGCTGCAGGAAGCACGCAAAGCACTGATACCGGAAGGCGGGCAGGGCAATGGCGGTCACTTCGGGGTCATCGCGGAACAGCTTGATGAGGGCTTCCGCGTTGAACCAGCACGCTGCAACGATGACGCTCAAAAACAGAAGCTGGCGCACATGGTAAAGACACAGGCCTTTTCCACCCGGCGGTATTTGCGGGCACCGTAGTTAAAACCCGCCACCGGCTGAAAGCCCTGTCCGGTGCCGATGGCGACCGAGATGATGAACATGAAGATGCGGGACACGATGCTCATGCCCGCCACAGCGGCGTCGCCGTAGCTGCGGGCTGCAATGTTCAGCAGCATACCACCGATGCTGTTCAGGCCCTGCCGCCCGAAGCTGGGCAGACCGGTCATCAGGATGGTGCCGAACTCCGCCGGGCTGCGGGTGACGGCGCTGAACTGGAACTGGCTGACCGTCTTGCCGCGCAGGAACATGGACAGCAGGATGCAGAAGCTGATGCTCTGGCTCAGGGCAGTGGCGATGCCCGCCCCGGCGGTGCCCAGCCCGAACCCGAAGATGAACACCGGGTCCAGCACCATATTCAGCACGCCACCGGTGACCAGACCGATCATGGCGAAGCTGGCCTTGCCCTCGTAGCGCAAGATGTTGTTCATCACAAGGCTGGACATCATCAGCGGTGCCGCGATCAGGATGGGCCGCGCGTAGGCGCACGCGTGAGGCAGGATGGTCTCGGTGCTGCCCAGCAGCATCATGAAGTGGGGCAGGGTAGTGAGGCCGACAGCGGCAAGGATCAGGCCGAAGGTCAGCGCTGTGAAGAAGCTGGTGGATGCGAACCGGGTGGCAGCCTTGGTGTTCTGGCTGCCGAGACTCCGGCTGATGATGCTGCCCGCGCCGTGGCCCAGCATAAAGCCCAGCGCCTGAATGATGGCCATCAGGCTGGAAACGACCCCACCGCGCCGGACGCGCTGGTGGAGATCTGGCCGACGAAGAAGGTGTCAGCCAAGTTATAGATGCTGGTGATGAGCATACTCAGAATCGTCGGTGCGGCAAGGCTGAGGATGATTCGGGATAGGCGTCTCGGTCATCTTCCGGAATTGCTGCGCTGTGCGGTCTTCTGCGGACATAAAAGGACCTCGCTTTCTCAAATGGCATAGAAAAGCCGCCCTTTTTGTAAAAGAGCGGTAAAATATCGCACACTATTAGTATAGCGGATAAGTGGGATTTTGTCCAGTGGGGCCGCTGGGGCCGCATCTCCGGGAGCTTTCTCCGCGAACAGCCCGGAACCCCGGTTCCGCCCCAACGCTTCGCGCCGGGGCCCCACTTCCCGGACGTTCGACGGAGAAACTCCCCTCGTGCGGCCGGTCAGCAACGAAAAAGTTCAGTTGAACCTTGCAAAAGAAAATAAAAAACGGGCACTTTTTGTGAAAAGTGCTAAAGGAAGGTCGAAATCCTTGTAAAAAAATACGACAAGTGGTATAATTTAACAGTACTAAGAAGAAAGATTTGTTCGCGAGGAACAAACTTGGAGGGAATTATCATGAAAACTGTTGCACAGACTGTGATCGAAGCAGACCGCTTTTACACCATCGCTGCCCGTACCGGCAGCGTCATCGAGGCGGTGGAGTCCGCTAAGAACGAGGACAGCATCCGTCTGGGCAAGTACGACCACAAGCCCGAACAGGAGTGGTCCTTTGTCCGCGTGGGGGATGGCGTCTACCGCATCCGCAACCGCGCTTCCGGTAAGCTCATCGACCTGATGATGACCGGCACCGCAAACGGCACTTGGCTGCACCTGTGGGAGGATGTGGGCGGCACGTCCCAGATGTGGACCGTAGAACCCACCCCCGCCGGTACCGTCCGTCTGCGCTCCTCTTGGGCCAGCGGCAAGTGCATCGACACCGTGGGCATGGGTACTGCGGACGGCGCTGTGCTCCAGATCTGGCAGGAGACTGCCGGCGAGGACCAGCTGTGGACCATCTCCGAGGTGAAAGACCGCGCAAAGCGCGCCGCTAAGGCCGCCAAGGAAGAAGAACCCGCTGCCGCTCCTGTGGAAAAGACTGAGGAAAAGCCGGTAGAGGCTGCCCCCGTGAAGGCAGAGCCGGTCGTGGAAGCTGCCAAGGCCGAGGAAAAGCCAGCCGAACCCGCGCCTGCGAAGGTGGAAACTCCGGCTGTTGAGGCTCCCAAGGCAGAAGAGGCAAAGCCCGAAGTGAAGGCCGAGCCCGCGAAGGCTGCTCCCGCCGCCAAGGCTCCCGCAAAGAAGCCCACCGCCAAAAAGACCAGCCGCGCCGCCCGTAAGAAGGCCGCCGCGAAGAAGTAATTTCATAGAAACAACAGAAGGCCCTCCGTTCCATACCATTGCGGTGTGAGGACAGAGGGCCTTCTGTTATTTTATTCACTCGCAGCGTTTGCCAGCCGGTGATCTTTCATCTGCATACTGACGTGCGCCACGGAATCGACGCGCTGGAAATCGGCGTAGTCGATTTTATCCGGCATTCCGTGCTCTTGCAGCAGATGATAATACCGCATCCGCAGCCATGCCGCAAAAATGTGGATATCAACGCGGGAATCCAGAAAATCCTGCAAAAGCTGGCGGGAGCGTTCTTGATTGCCAAGCAGTAGATAGATGCCACTGAGCAGGAGCGAAAACTCGATGGCTTCCGGCCATACGCGGTATTTCTGATAGAGGGCATCCGCTTCCTCCAACAGCTCCGGGTTCTGCAAAAGAAGGGGAGGCTTTTCCTGATCGGGACCCCAATTCTCGGAGCTGCACAGGGAATCCAGCCAGAGCATCCGCTCTTGCATTTCGCTGAGATACCGGCCCTCCGCGTGGCAGCGCTGGACAACAGCCCGATAGAGCGGCTCGGCATGGGAATAAAAGGCGGTCCCATATGTTACGCGCAGGATGAACTCCTTCACCTGCATCCAGTACAGATAACCAGCCATGTCGTATTCGCTCAGACCGGTGAGAATGACCTCCACCGCCGGAAGTCCTTCCTTTTGGAGATACTGCCGGATCGAGTGGTAAATGGCTTCAAACTGCAGGAAATAGGGCGGCACCATCTGTTCGATCAGGCAGTAGAGTTCCTTGTACAGTTTTAGCACATTTTGGGACGGCAGATCCTTATAAGCGTCAAAATCATGCAGGATCTGCTTGTAGATCTTCTCCACATAGAAATTTCCATTGACCAGCATCCGCAGCGTGGAGACTTGGATCGCGGCCCGCTCGCAGGTGACGGCGTCGCCATCCCGCCGCTCCAATTCCTCCATGATCCGGCGGTAGCCGGTGAGGATGACCTGACAGTGCTCATTGATGCCGCACTGACGGAACATCTCGACCAGCACATTCTGGTATTGGATGTAATTTTCGATCTTGCCGGTGCCCTCCACCAAACTCTCGTATTCCTCCCGTAAGGGGTTGATCTCCGGGCCTCCGGGGTCGGAGCGGACGAGGGAAAGCAGCAGGTTGCCGTAGATATTGTTGGCAAGATCCATGGGCGGCTCTTCGATCTGGCGGAGTTCGCGCTTGGCCCATTTCAAATACTGCTGTTCGTTGACGGTATCGTTTTGCAGCGAGTATACCCGGCCAAGATTGTTGTCGAGACAGCATTTTTCGAGGTGTTCGGTTTCCTTTGCACAGGCGAGCCCTGTGCGGGCGCAGTGCTCCATTTCCTCCAAGTCTCCGTCGGCGTTTGCAAGGGCACATTTCAAGTTCCAATATTCCGCATCGTTCTGTGGGGGTGTTTTGGCAGGGACGCTTTCCAGCGATCGCAGGGCTTGCTGCGCTCTGGTCAGTGCGCCAAGCCCGATGTAGGCAGCGGCCAAGTGGATATAGTATTGTTTCTGTTCCTCCGGGTAAAGCAATTCCGGCTGGATCTCGGCACCAGTCCGGACAGTCTCTTGGTATCGGCCGGAATGCCGTTCATAGCTCATTTTCAAAAGCCGATAAGCATTTTTGTCCGCTTTGGTGAGAAAGAACCACGGCATCGGCTGTTCCAACTGCTTGGCCTCCAGAAAAGCACCCTCCTGAAGCAGCTGCCGGTAGGTCTGCAAATAGCGGTCGGCTGCAAAGGAAGGCCCTTTGCAGGAGCGCAGATACCAGATGCAGCTTACGAAAAAGAGGGTAAGGGAGGCAGTCTGCAAAAGGCCGCACGTTGTGGTTTGGAACTTGTGCCCACGGATCACAAATTCCTGCGGCTGTGCGAGCCATGCCGGAAGGCTGGGCAGGGTCCGTGGGATCAGGAACAGCAAAAGCACAAGGGCGAACAGCGCGGCAAACAGCCACGACTGGAACCGATTGCGCGGGTGGGTGACGATATCTTTCAGCCGTTTTCCGTAGAGCAGATAAGAGTAGGCAAGGAAGCCCAAAAGGATGCAGACGAAGAACTGCCCCGGCGTAGGCAGCAAGCCGGCAAGCTGCAGCAGAATATCCATCATAACCTTGTCTTCACCCAATATTCGCCCATGCTCTGACCGGGCTGGCCGGTGACGTCATCGCTGAGGTAGGCCGCCAGCTGGCAGGAGGCCGGGTCCCACGCACGGGCCTGTTCGACGGTGGGGTACTCCACCTCGGCATACCAGAACTCGGTAGGCTGGCCCTCATCCACATGGTTCACTTCCAGCACCGTGCCGTCCGGCAGCAGATAGCTGCGGCGGAGCTTGGGGATGAGCGGCTTTGCGATGATCTTGGTCTCCAGATCCTCGAAGAGGGCTTTATCGATGGGGCGTTCGATCTCCTCCCGCGCCAGCCCGCCGCCGGACTTGAAGCAGAGGATATAGTCGGTTCTGCCGCCCTTGAGCGCTTCTTCCCGGATGCGGACGGTGGGGTGGACGCTGATATAGCCCTGCCGCATAGCGAACTCTTCCTTCAGCGGCAATGCCGGGAAGCCTTCGCCCTCCGGCCAGCCGTTCACCATCCATTTGCGTTCGATTTCCATCTGTACGACCTCATTTCTGTTGGATTTTGTATTTATTCTAGCACGGTTTTATGATATTATAAAGTGGAATTGAAATTTAAGAGGAGCTGTTTTATGAAATCGACCCGCAATTATCCCGTCTACAAAGTCAACAAACACGCTGAGGGGCTGCTGGTGGGCGGCCACCCGTGGGTGTACGAGAACGATATCCTCGAAAGCCCGGCGGCGGAGCCCGAAAACGGCACCCTCGCCGATGTGGTCAGCCCCAAGGGTGCCTACCTCGGCACCGGTTTTATTTCGCTGAAGAGCAAGATCCGCGTCCGGCTCATCTCCCGCAACGCCAACGATACCTTCGATGCGGCCTTCTGGCGGCGCCGGGCCGAGTATGCGTGGAGCTACCGCAAGACCGTGCTGGAGCCGGACGACCTGTCCGCATGCCGCGTCATCTTCGGCGAGGCCGACCAGTTCCCCGGCCTGACCGTGGACCGTTTCGGCAGCATCCTCGTCACCCAGACCCTGAGCGTTGGGATGGAAAAGCTCAAGCCCGTGCTCTTCCCGATCTTGGCAGAAGTGCTGCGGGCCGACGGCCAGACCATCGACGGCATCTATGAGCGCAACGACGAAGCCCTGCGCGCCAAAGAGGGGCTGGAGCAGAACAAGGGCTGGTATGAGCTGCCCGGCGAAGCGCACCCGGCCTCCACCCAGACCGAGATCTGCGAGAACGGCGTTTTCTACCACGTCGATTTTGAGAATGGCCAGAAGACCGGCTTCTTCCTCGACCAGAAGTACAACCGCCGCGCCGTGGCCCGCATTGCGGCGGGGCACACGGTGTTGGACTGCTTTACTCACACCGGCAGCTTTGCACTGAACGCGGCCAAGGGCGGGGCAGCCCGCGTTACCGCCGCCGACATCAGCGCGGAGGCCATCGCGATGGCAAAACGGAATGCCGAGCGCAATGGCCTTGACAACATGGACTTCCTCTGTGAGGACACCTTTGAACTGCTGCCCCGGCTGGAAAAAGAGGGCCACCCCTACGACTTTATCATCCTCGACCCGCCAGCCTTCACCAAGGCCCGCCGCACCGTTGAGAACGCCATGCGCGGCTACAAGGAGATCAACTACCGCGCCATGAAGCTGCTGCCGCGCGGCGGCTATCTGCCCACGGCCAGCTGCTCCCACTTCGCCACCGAGGAGCTGTTCATCAAGATGCTCCACGCCGCCGCGAAGGACGCCCACCGTCAGCTTCGCCAGATCGAGGTGCGCCAACAGGCCCCGACCACCCGATCCTCTGGGGCGTCCCGGAGACGAACTATCTGAAGTTCTTCCTGTTTCAAGTAATCTGAAACGGCAGGACATCGGGAAAAGCTCCCGGAGATGCGGCTCAAATGAAAGTGATAGTCATACTACCTCCCGCATGCTCCAAAATTTCAGGAGACCGTTTGTGCAAAATCGTCAGTTTTGTCTATTGCGTTTTTTCCCCTGTGGGCTATAATCATGCCATAGACAGCAACGGCGCTGTGGGTCACCTCCTGACTCGCAGCGCCGTTTTGTTTAAGAAGCTTTCGCGTGAAGACGCATCGACGCAGATGGGTCTTTGCGATATTGGGAAAGACACGAGATCAAGTAAGGAGTAGGATTTATGGCAGCAAGTTATGGAAATCTACGGCAGCAAGGTCTTTAACGAACATGTCATGAAGGAGCGCTTGCCGAGCGCGACTTACAAATCGCTGGAGCGCACCCTGCACAAGGGTGCCCCGCTGGACATCGAAGTGGCAAACGTCGTGGCCAGCGTGATGAAGCGCTGGGCCATGGAGCTGGGCGCTACCCATTACACCCACTGGTTCCAGCCGCTGACCGGCATTACCAGTGAGAAGCACGACGGCTTCGTCTCCCCCGTGGGCGACGGCACCGCGATCATGGAGTTCTCCGGCAAGGAGCTGGTGCGCGGCGAGCCCGACGCTTCTTCTTTCCCCTCCGGTGGTCTGCGTGCTACCTGCGAGGCCCGCGGCTACACCGCATGGGACCCCACCAGCTACGCCTTCGTCAAGGATGATGTGCTGTGCATCCCCACCGCCTTCGTCAGTTACACCGGCGAGGCGCTGGATAAGAAGACCCCCTGCTGCGTTCCATGAATGCACTGTCCGGTCAGGCCATCCGTATCCTGAAGCTGTTCGGCAAGGATGTGGACTACGTTTCCACCACCGTCGGCCCGGAGCAGGAGTACTTCCTCATCAAGAAGGAAGACTACGAGGCACGTCAGGACCTGATCCTGACCGGCCGCACTCTGTTCGGCGCTCCCTCTGCCAAGGGTCAGGAGCTGGAAGAGCACTACTTCGGCGTCATCCGCCCCGAAGTTTCCGCGTTCATGAAGGAACTGGCCGAAGAGCTGTGGAAGCTGGGTGTTCTGGCCAAGACCAAGCACAACGAGGTCGCTCCCTGCCAGCATCAGCTGGCCCCCATCTTCGACACCACCAATGTCGCCATCGACCACAACCTGCTGACCATGGAGCTGATGAAGAAGATCGCCCCGAAGTACGGTCTGGTCTGTCTGCAGCATGAGAAGCCCTTCGAAGGCGTCAACGGCAGCGGCAAGCACAACAACTGGTCCATGAGCACCTCTCACGAGAACCTGCTGGACCCCGGTGACACCCTCGATGGAGAACCTGCAGTTCCTCGTCTTCCTCGCCGCCGTCATCAAGGCCGTGGATGAGTACGCCGACCTGCTCCGTACCTCCGTCGCGACCCCCGGCAACGATCACCGTCTGGGCGCCAACGAGGCACCTCCGGCCATCATCTCCATCTTCGTGGGCGAGGAGCTGGAAGCCGTCATCGACGCCATCGCGTCCGATTCTCCTTATGCCGGTCCCGTCAAGATGAAGATGGACCTCGGCGTGGACGTCCTGCCCAAGTTCAGCAAGGACACCACCGACCGCAACCGTACTTCTCCCTTTGCCTTTACCGGCAACAAGTTTGAATTCCGTATGCCCGGCTCCGCTGAGAACCTGAGCGACTGCAACACCATCCTGAACACCGCCGTCGCCAAGGAGCTGAAGGGCTATGCCGACGAGCTGGAGGGCGCAGAGGACTTCACCAGCGCCGCCATCGCTCTGATCAAGCGCACCATCCGCGACCATCGCCGCGTCATCTTCAACGGCAACGGCTACTCCGCCGAGTGGGAGGCCGAAGCCGCAAAGCGTGGTCTGCCCAACAAGAAGAACACCCCGGCTGCTCTGCCCGCCCTCGTCGCCGAGAAGAACATCAAGCTGATGGAGGACTTCGGCGTCCTGACCAAGGTGGAGATGGAGAGCCGTTACGAGGTCGAGATGGAGCACTACGCCAAGATCATCAACATCGAGGCGCTGACCATGCTCGAAATGGCCCGCAAGCAGCTGCTGCCCGCCGTCAATGCGTACATGAGCGAAGTCGCCAACACCGCCGCTTCCAAGCTGGCTGTCAGCGAGTCCATCAGCGTCCGCAGCGAGACCAAGACCCTGACCAAGCTTTCTGACGATGCCGACGCCATGAGCGCCGCCATCGATACGCTGCAGCAGGTCGTGGATGCCGCTGAGGCACTGACCAGCGAGAGCGAAAAGGCCGTGGCCTTCCATGATACCGTCATCCCGGCCATGGATGCCCTGCGCGCTGCCGCCGACGCAGCCGAGACCATCTGCGGCGAGGATTACTGGCCTCTGCCCAGCTACAGCAAGATGCTCTACTACGTCTGATTTCCGGCGCATTCCATAACGCATCGTTAGGCTGTAGAATTTATTAGCCATTCTCCTTTTCCTATTTCTTACACCAGCCTAAAGACCTGCTCTTTTTCCGAGGGCAGGCCTTTAGGCGTTTTTCTTGAGAGGGGATCTTTATGAGCTATACGACCCAACAGGATATCCTCGATTTTGTGGAGGACAACAACGTTAAATTCGTCCGCTTTGCGTTCTGCGATATCTTCGGCACCCAGAAAAACATCGCCGTGTTGGCCAGCGACCTGCCCAAGGCACTGGAGGACGGCGTCTGCTTCGACGGCAGCTCCATTGCCGGGTTCATGAAGGTGGAGGAGAGCGACCTTGTCCTCCGGCCCGACCTGTCCACCGTGACCATCCTGCCGTGGCGGCCCACCGAGGGCCGGGTGATGCAGTTCTTCTGCGACGTGGAGAAGCCGGACGGCGCCCCCTTCGGCGGCAACTGCCGGGGCTTTCTGCGCCAGATGAGCCGCAAGTTCCGCAAGCTGGGCCTTACCTGCAATGTTGGAGCCGAGTGCGAGTTTTACCTGTTCGAAAACGATGACCACGGCCGCCCGACCCGTGTGCCCATCGACTTTGGCGGCTACTTCGACGTGGCCCCGCTGGACGCGGGTGAGAATCTGCGCCGGGACATCTGCCTGACCATGGAGCAGATGGGCATGAGCCCCCCCAGCACAGCCACCACGAGAGCGGCAACGGCCAGAACGAGATCGACTGTCACCACGCCGGCCCGCTCAAGACCGCCGACAATGTGATGATGTTCAAGCAGATCGTCCGGGCTGTGGCCATGCGCAGCGGCATCCACGCCAGCTTCCTGCCTAAGCCCTTGGTCGATCAGGCGGGCAGCGGGCTCCACATCAACCTGTCCCTTTATATGGACGGCCGCAACCTGTTTGAGGGCGATATCGCCCCGACAGCATCGCGGGCAGCTTCATGGCGGGCGTTTTGGCCCACAGCCGGGAGCTGACCGTCTTTACGAACCCGCTGCCCAACAGCTACCTCCGCTTCGGCAGCGACGAGGCCCCCAAATATGTGAGCTGGAGCCGCCAGAACCGCAGCCAGCTCGTCCGCATTCCGCAGGTGAAGGGGGACAACTGCCGCATGGAGCTGCGCAGCCCGGATCCCGCCTGCAATCCATATCTGGCCATCGGGCTGATCCTTGCCGCCGGTCTGGACGGCATCGAGCACCGGATGATCTTACAGGAGCCGGTGAATAAGAACCTGTTCCGCCCTGACGAGGCCGAGGGCCTTGGGCTGGAAATGCTGCCCGCCTCGCTGGAGGAAGCCGTTCAGGCTGCGCAGGAGAGCGAATTTCTGCGCTCCGTCCTGCCGGAGGAACTGTCCCACCGCTACTATGAGGAGGAACTCAAGCGCTGTGCCGCGCTGAAGAACGCCGCCGACCCGGCGGAGTATGAGCGCATCCATTACTTCAACGCCGTCTGAGCCGTACCGGAAAAAGAGAGGGGAATAAGAAAGGAGCGATCCGTATGGGACGTGCTCTGATCGTCAGCGCCGGTGCAAGCTCGAACGAGTACATCTCCGCGCGGCTGGCAGAGCTGGGGTATCCCCGGCCTCTGATCGTGCCCAGCGGGGCCGAGGCGCGGCGGAGGATGCTGGAATCCGACTTTGAGCTCATCGTGGTCAACGCGCCGCTGCCGGATGAGTTCGGCCACGAGCTGTGCGCGGACGCCGTGGAGAAAACGGACGCGGGCGTGCTGCTCTTGGCAAAGGCCGCTGCCGCCGAGCAGCTGTTGGGGACCATGAGTGACGCGGGCGTGCTGCTGCTGAGCAAACCGTTTTCCAACACCCTGTTTTTACAGGCCATCCACATCGCCGCCGCCAGCAACCACCGGCTGCTGCGTCTGCGGCAGGAAAACGCCAAAATGCAGGAAAAAATCGCGCAGGTGCGTCTGGTCAGCCGTGCCAAGTGCTGCCTGATCGAGCGGGAGGGGATGACGGAAACCGACGCCCACCGCCTGATCGAAAAGCGGGCCATGGATACCCGCCGCGACCGCGCAGAAATTGCACAGGAAATCCTTGATTCTTACGAGGATTCAGGTGTATACTACTGGTTTGGAAACGTACTCCTTCCGTCATCGCTGGCGCGATGCCGTCTCCCTCAGCGAGGGAGACGTTACAGTACATGGTGAGGCCCCCTCTCAGAGGGGGCTGGCTGCGAAGCAGACTGGGGGAGTTTTTCTTGGGAAAAGAAACAATAGAGGAGGATAAAACTTTATGGCAAAATTCATCTTCGTCACCGGCGGCGTCGTCTCCGGTCTGGGCAAGGGCATCACGGCGGCTTCGCTGGGCCGTCTGCTGAAGTGCCGCGGCCTGAAGGTCGCCAGCCAGAAGCTCGACCCGTACGTGAACGTGGACCCCGGCACCATGAGCCCGTTGCAGCACGGTGAGGTCTTCGTCACCGACGACGGCACCGAGACCGACCTCGACCTCGGCCACTACGAACGCTTCATCGACGAGAACCTGAACAAGTATTCGAACCTCACCACCGGCAAGGTCTACTGGAACGTGCTGAACAAGGAGCGTCAGGGCGCTTACCTCGGCCAGACCGTCCAGATCATCCCCCACATCACCAACGAGATCAAGAGCTATATCTACAATCTGGCTTCCTCCACCGAAGCCGATGTGGTCATTACCGAGATCGGCGGCACCACCGGCGACATAGAGAGCCAGCCTTTCCTCGAGGCCATCCGTCAGGTGGGTCTGGAGCAGGGCCGCGACAACTGCTGCTACATCCACGTGGTTCTGGTGCCCTACATTTCCGGCTCGGATGAGTATAAATCGAAGCCCGCGCAGCATTCCGTCAAGGAGCTGCAGGGCATGGGCGTCAACCCGGATATCATCATCCTCCGTGCTGACGGCAGCGTGGGCGGCGACATCCGCCGCAAGATCAGCACCTTCTGCAACGTCAAGCCCGAATGCGTCATCGAGAACCTGACCATGCCCAGCCTCTACCAGTGCCCGCTGATGCTCCACACCAACGGTCTGGACGACGTGGTGGTGAACAAGCTCAAGCTGGACGTTCCCCCGCCGACCTGACCGAGTGGAAGAACGTCGTCTCCCGCATCGCCACCCGCAGCAAGACCTGCACCATCGCACTGGTGGGCAAGTATGTCAAGCTGCACGATGCCTACCTCAGCGTTATGGAGAGCCTGTACCACGCCGGCTTTGAGAACGACAGTCAGGTGGAGATCCGCTGGGTCGAGAGTGAGGACCTGACCGATCAGGCTGCCTGCAAGGAAGCCTTCACCGACGTGGACGGCATCATCGTGCCGGGCGGCTTCGGTGACCGCGGCATTGAGGGCATGATCCAAGCGGCCCAGTACGCGCGGGAGAACCATGTGCCCTACTTCGGCATCTGCCTGGGTATGCAGATCATGGTCATGGAGTACGCCCGCAATGTGCTGGGCTACGCGGACGCCAACTCCAGCGAGTTCACCCCGGACGGCAAGCACAACGTCATCGCGCTGATGGCCGACCAGCAGGGCAACATCCCCAAGGGCGGCACCATGCGTCTGGGCAAGTATCCCTGCACCGTCAAGCCCGGCACCAAGATGGCCGAGTGCTACGGCGAATCCGAGATCTGGGAGCGGCACCGCCACCGGTATGAGTTCAACAATGACTTCCGCACCGAGATGGAGGAGAAGGGCCTTGTCATTTCCGGTACCAGCCCCGACGGCCGCTTGGTGGAGACCGTGGAGCTGCCCGGCCGCGACTTCCACCTGGGCGCCCAGTTCCATCCGGAATTCAAGAGCCGGCCCAACCGCGCCCACCCGCTGTTCAAGGGCTTCATCGCTGCGGCCCTCAAGTTCCGCACCGTCCAGCAGCGCAGCATGATGCACGTCTGATAACCGAAACCAACAACAAAGCGCCCTCCGCACCAAACGATGCGGAGGGCGCTTATATACGGAACGCTTACTTTTTTTTGTGGTACTTGCGGTCCTCTTCCTCGTAGGCGGGCTCACAAGTCAGGTACATGCCAAGCTTCTTCACGGTGTCGGTGTCCACGCTGGACAGGATGACCGTGGAGTGCATGTCACAGCCCTTCAGGGCGGAGAGCTGGCGCAGCGCAAGGGCGGCGGTGGGGTTGGCCGCAGCAGAGCTGGACAGCGCAATGAGGATCTCATCGGTGTGCAGCCGGGGGTTCTTGCTGCCCAGATAGTTGGTTTTCAGGGTCTGGATGGGCTCGATGGCGGCGGCGGAGACCAGATCGACCTCATGGTCGATGCCGGCCAGCTTCTTGAGGGCGTTGAGCAGGGCCGAGGACGCCGCACCCAGCAGGGGGCCGGTTTTGCCGGTGACCACGGTGCCGTCCGGCAGCTCGATGGCGGCAGCGGGGGCTCCGCCGGTCTTTTTCGGAGACGGCGTGGGCGGCCTGTTCCACCGGGCGGCTGCCCAGCACAAGCCCGGCCTGATTCATCAGCAGCTCCAGCTTGTAGACCTCGCTCTGGACCTGTGCGCCGTTCTTCAGCTCACACAGGGACTTGAAGTAACGGCGGATGATCTCGTTGCAGGAGGCCTCGCAGCAGACGGCATCGTCCATGATGCAGTTGCCCGCCATGTTCACGCCCATGTCGGTGGGGGAGTGGTAGGGGCTCTTGCCCGCGATCAGCTCAAACATCGCGTTGACCACCGGGAAGATCTCGATGTCGCGGTTGTAGTTGACGGCGGTCTTGCCGTAGGCTTCCAGATGGAACGGGTCGATCATGTTCACGTCGTTCAGGTCGGCGGTAGCGGCCTCATACGCGAGGTTGACCGGGTGCTTGAGGGGAATGTTCCAGATGGGGAAGGTCTCAAACTTGGCGTAGCCGGCATCGACGCCCCGCTTGTGGTCGTGGTACAGCTGGGACAGGCAGGTGGCCATCTTGCCGCTGCCGGGGCCGGGGGCCGTGATGACCACCAGCGGGCGCTGGGTCTCGATGTAGTCGTTCCGGCCGTAGCCCTCGTCGCTGACAATGCGGGCCACGTCGTTGGGGTAGCCGGGGATCTTGTAGTGGCGGAAGGTGCGGATGCCAAGGCCGTTCAGCCGCTTTTCAAAAGCCTCCACTTCGGGGGCAGCGGTGTACATGGTCACGCACACGCTGCCCACGAACAGGCCCCGCTCCTGAAACGCATCAATGAGGCGCAGCACGTCGAGGTCGTAGGTGATGCCGTAATCGCCGCGCACCTTGTTGCTGACGATGTCCTCGGCGCTGATGACGATGACGATTTCGGCCTGATCCTTTAATTGCAGCAGCATCTGCAGCCTGTCGGGCTGGAAGCCGGGCAGCACCCGGGAGGCGTGGTAGTCATCGAACAGCTTGCCGCCGAACTCCAGATACAGCTTGTTATCAAACTGGGCGATCCGCTCCCGGATGTGCTCCGACTGCATCTGAAGGTATTTGTCGTTGTCAAATCCTTTTTTCATTCGTTGCTCCTATTCTTTGTAACAAACCCGGCGGCGGCTGTTACACCGTGGGCCGCCGCCGGAAGTTTCAACACATAGGGTTAGTATACCATACCAAGCTGAGTAGCGCAATGAAAAATCAGTGCCAAAAACGGAAAATCAGCCCGCACCGTGCGGAATAGGCAGTATAAGGCTGGATGCAGCCCGGTGGGGAGATGGAGCGGTCAATGCTTTGCTTCCAACTTTTCAAGATCCTCTTTGAGCTCTTCCACATCTTCTTTCAGGAACATCAGGCAGAAGCTGACGGTCAGCAGAAGGCAGGAGAACCAGATGGCCTTGGCCCCGCAGAAATTCAGCGCCACGCTGCCGAGGGCTGCGCCCAGCGCGAACAGGAAGATGATGGCGAAGTAGTGGAGCGCCTTGTCCTTGGCGGTGCGGTTGCCCGCCACGAGCCAACTGCACAGAGAGTCCATGCCGCTGCGCAGGTTGCCGATGCACATGGTGCTGGCAAAGGCGTAGCCGTTCACCTTGCGGAAGGCCTGTACCTGCATCGCACAGGCGAAGGAGACGAGGGCGTTGGCCACCAGATTCCATTCCTGCGGGAAGAAGCCCACCACGAAGAGCATCAAAATTTCGCACAGCACCACCAACTGCCGCCAGTGGAGCCGCTGCATCTGCCGGAATTTCTGGCGCAGCAGTTCCGCCGCAAAAACGCCCAGCGCGAAGAAGCAGAGCGGCACCAGATAGTGCAGCACGGCCCCCAGTCGCCTTCGACCAGCTTCACGCCGCACAGCACAATGTTGCCGGTCTGAGCGTTGGCGAAAACTTTGCCGCGATACAAATAGGTGTAAACATCCTGCAATCCGCCGGAAAGCGACAGGAAGATCGCGGTGCAGAACGCTTCGGACATCTGCCCGTTGTGGGACAGTTTTTTGCTGATGGACACGAAAATTTCCCCCTCTTCACAAGTTCCAGTCTATGATAGCGCAATTTGTTGGATTTGTCAAAATCTGAGCGCGATTTTTGGCAAGAACGACCATGTAAATCCCACATGGCGGCCATGCTTTTTGCAATGGAGCGCCGGTTGTGCTACAATAGGAGCCATCAAGGAACCGAAGGAGAAATTTTTATGCCGAACATCGTCGAGATCACCGATTTTCACGCGCCGGAGCTGGACCCCTACGCCCGCCTGACGCAGAACCAACTCCGGAACCGGCTGGAACCGGAAAAAGGCATCTTCATCGCCGAGAGCCCCAAGGTGATCTCCCGTGCGCTGGATGCCGGATACCGGCCCGTTTCGCTGCTCATGGAGCGCAAACAGATCACCGGCCCGGCGGCGGAGATCCTGACCCGCTGCGGGGATGCGCCGGTCTACACCGCAGACCGGGAGCTGCTGGCCGCGCTGACCGGCTTTGAGCTGACGCGGGGCGTGCTCTGCGCCTTCCGCCGCCCGGCTCCCCGCAGCGTGGAGGAGCTTTGCCGGGACGCTAAGCGGGTGGCGGTGCTGGAAGGCATTGTGGATTCCACCAACGTGGGGGCAATCTTCCGCAGTGCAGCGGCCCTCAACATGGATGCCGTCCTCATCAACCCCTCCTGCTGTGACCCGCTCTGCCGTCGTGCGGTGCGGGTGAGCATGGGCACGGTGTTTCAGGTGCCGTGGGCGCAGCTTGGCGAAACGCCCGCCGACTGGCCCGAAAAGGGGCTGGCGCAGCTCCATGCCCTCGGCTTTAAGACCGCGGCCATGGCCCTGAGCGACCGCTCGGTGAGCATCGACGACGAGGCTCTTGCCGCCGAGCCGAAGCTTGCCATCGTGCTGGGCACCGAGGGCGACGGGCTGGCCCACTCCACCATTGCCGCCTGTGATTACACGGTCAAGATCCCCATGTCCCACGGCGTCGATTCGCTGAATGTCGCCGCCGCCAGCGCCGTTGCGTTCTGGCAGCTGGGGAAGCACTGAGGAAGCTGCTGCCGATCACCCGGCATTGGAATTCCGGGCGTGGATCCTGCGGATGGTATCCAGTGCGGGCTGCGCGATGGGGGCAGGCACTGCAGCGGGGCGGCTGAGGTAGAAGCCCTGCAGCAGGTCCACGCCGAGGTCGATGACCTTGCGCAGTTCGGCGTCGTTCTCAATGCCCTCCGCAATCAGCTGCATACTGCGGGCGTGGGCATAGTCTACGATATTGGAAACGATCTGCTGTTTGTCGCGGTCGGTGTCGATGCCGCGGACGATGGAAATGTCGATCTTGATGTACCGGGGAGCCAGCGCCAGAAGGTTCAGCTCGTTGCTGTAGCCGCTGCCGTAATCATCCAGCGCGAAGGAGCCGGAGAAGCCCGGCACGTTCCGCTTCCGTTCCAGAGAATCGCGGTCCAGATCCTCTTGTTCGGTGATCTCCACCACCAGATACTTGAGCAGTTCGGGGAAACGGCGCTGATACTTGGCTACATCTGCGGGGGTCAGGCTGACATTGGCGATGGAGTTGACGAAGAGAAAGGCCCCATTCTGAGCAGACCCTTCTGCTGCAATTGCTCGTAGGTCTCGCCGGATTTAAACAGGGTGATCCGCTCGATGTCGTACAGCCGGTCCAGCTCGTGGGCCAGCGTCATGACCTGCGAGGGGGAGGTGATGGTGGGCATGTTCACCCGCATCAGCGCCTCGTAGGCGGCGACCCGCCCGCTGTGGGCCGAGAAGATGGGCTGGAAATAGTAGGTCACCAGTTCCTCCCGCAGCAGCTGTTCGAACTCGCGCTGGGTCTGGGCGGCGTACTCCTCCCGGTGGTACACGCCGATGTCGAAGTCGCCGGTGTGGCCCTTGTGGGACTGCTTGACCTGATACATCGCGAAGTCGGCGTACTTCTTCAAGGTCTTGAGGTCGGTGCCGTCCTCCGGGAACCACGCCACGCCGCCGGAAATGCTGATGTTCAGCGTCTTGCCGTTGGGCAGGGTAGAACAACTGGCCCGCAGGGCCCCGTTCAGGGTGCTCAACTCTTTGCGGATGGCGTCCTGCGAGTCGTACCCGTAGAACAGCAGCAGGAACTCGTCGCCGGACAGGCGGGAGCAGACGGTGCCCCTTGGGGGTGTTGGCGGCGAAGCACTGACCGGTCTGGCGGATGTAATCGTCGCCACAGTCGTGGCCGTATGTATCGTTTATCTGCTTGAGGTTGTCGAGGTCCATCATCAGCAGGGCCGCGCAGCGCAGCCGGTCGGGATGGGCGAAGAGATCGGCGCAGACCCGATTGAAGGCCTGACGGCTGTACAGGCCGGTGAGGATGTCGTGATCGCGTTCATGCTCGATGCGCTGCTGCTCCAGAATGGCGGAGGTGACATCCTCCAGCAGACCCACCTCCGAGGGCGTCTGTGCCACAATGCGGGTGATGCGGAGGACGATGTACTGTACACTGCCGTCCGGCTGCGCAATGGTGAAAATGGAACTGCCGATGGGAGTGGTGCGGTACAGGCTGCTGTGGGCCACCGCTGAGAGGGCGGCGCGGAAGGAAGCGGGGGTCAGGGTCAGGCGTTTGGACGCCGAGCATCCGGAAGAAGTTGTCGGTGACATAAATGCTGTCGCTGCGCAGCTCATAGCCCGCCAGCTCCACACTGGCCATCTCCATGATCCGCAGAAAGCGGGGGGAGGAGGCCAGCATATCCGAAGAAAGCTGGCTGATGGCGGAAGCAAACTGGTCCACTTCGGCGATGCCGGTGGTGGAAAGCTGGGGCAGTGCCGCCGCGTTTTGCGCCTTGGCCACTTCCGCCGAGAGCTGGGCCACGGGCTTGGACATCCGCTCACTGACCAGCCAACTGGCCGCAAAGCCCGCGATGAGGGTGAGCAGCACGGTCAAAAACAGAAGCTGCTGCACCCGCTGGGCAAAGGCGAAGAGGGCGGTGGAGGGCACGATGCCCACCAGACACCAGTGCTCCTCGTAGAAGGGGGCGTTTCGGCTGTAAACCTCCAGCGGAACGAGGGAAGCGATGTAAGAGATGTTGTTCTTGGAAAAGCGGAAGCAGTCTGCACCTGCCCGCGTCAGTTCGAGGGCGGTGCTGAGATCCAGCCCGCCGCTGTTCATCACCGGAAACGCCGTGAGCGTGAGGGTGTCTGCATTGAGGGTGGTGCCCGAATAGCACAGGGCGTAACTGCCGGAATTGGATGTGTGCAGCTCGTTGTAGGGCATTTTTTCCGTCAGATAGCTGGTCAGAAGCTCTACGCCCACCACGCCGTAAACGGTGCCGTCCGGCAGGATGAGGGGGGAGGCTGTAAGCGATGGCCTGACGGTCATCGCCGTCCATGACATAGGGGCTGGTGGTCCAGTGGCCGTAGGCAGTGGCATCCAGCTTGGTTTCCGCGTCATAGGCGGTCTGGAACGCCGGGTAGAGCAGCCCCCCTGTGCCGAGGGAGCGGTAGGTGATGGCGGGCTTCCACGCCTTATCCGTGGCGATGTTCTGGGTCTGCACCAGTCTGGCGGGGGGCCCGCTCGAACATCAGGTCCGAGTTGTTTTCCGGCGGCGGAGAGTCGGGATCAAGGTCCCGCAGGTAGACGGAGGGCAGCCGGTCGCCGTTGGCCCGCTCGTTCAGGTCGTGGGTGTTCAGGATGAGGTAGATGCCCGTCACCGACTTGGAGCGCAGGGTAGAGATCAGCTTGGGGGTGACGGCCGCCAGCAGGGGGTAAGCCGCGTCGCTGCTGCTGTCCAGCGTGGCAAGGTCGATGGCACCACTGTCCAGCAGTTCCTGCGTCAGGGTGTTGACCCGGCTGGTCAGGGAGGAAAGCTCCTGCGCATCGTTCAACTGGGACTGGATGTAGCCGCTGCGGGTCTCCACCTGCATGGCAAGGATATCCTCGGCGTTCTGGTTCAGCTGCGGGCCCACCCGCATGAGGTAGATGGATGCGACCAGCAGCAGAACTTCGACGAGCACCACCAGCATCAGGGCGTTGAAGATGGAGCCGAAGATGGAACGCTCGCGGCGTTTCTTCGGCGGGGTGCGCTGGGATGAGATCCCCATAGGGCGGGTGCTCCTTTCAAATCAAATGGTCCGTTCAGCCCGCAAAGGCTTCCAGCGTGGTGCGGGTGGCCTCGTACCACTGGTCAAAATAGTCGTCGGTCAAGAATTCAGCCTCGGCTTCTTCGGGGGTCTGCCCGGCGGCGATCCGCTCCTCGACCGTGGCGCGGTCGGCTTCGGCGGCGTCCTCCATGGCGGAATGCAATTTGTTGCGGGCCGTGGAACCCTTCGGGAAGGCGTGGGTGGTGTACAAGCCGTCGTTCTCTACGGCATTCAGTGAGAGATCCAGCACCGTGGTGATGGAGTCGGACAGCTCCAGCCCGCTGGACTGGATGGCGTCGAGACTGGCGGCGGCGTGGGTCACGGGCAGGTAACCAGAGCTGACCGAGAAGGCGATGTTATTTTCCGGCTGGGTGAACCACTTCAAAAATTCCACGCTGGCTTCGATCTGGGCATCGGTGCCCTTGGTCACGATCATGCCGGCACCCTGCTGGGCGGCAACGGGGGCGCAGCCAGAGAAGCTGGGGCAGGGCAGGACCACCATCTCAATGTCGTGGCTCTCGGTGTCACTGGTCAGCACCTGCTTGGGGAAGAAGGTGGAACTGGACGAGGAACCTACGTAAGAAAGCAGGTTGCCGGTCTTCACGTCATCGCTGCGGAAGCGGCCGCTGGCCCCGAACCAACCCTTGAGGAAGGGGACATAGTAGTTGTCCCACAGCTTGCGCATCACGTCTTTGTCAAGGTTCAGGGTCATGACGCCGTTCTCGGCATCAAAGATGGTCACGCCCAGCTCCTGCGCGCCGCAGAACAGGTAGTTCGCCAGCGCGTCGCGGCCGAAGAAAGCCTTGCCGTCGTTGGGGGTGTCGGTCTGGGCGTCGGTCCAGTCGTAATATTTGTGGGCTGCTTCGGTCACGCCCTCCACGGTGGCAAGGTCGTCATAGGTCACGCCGGTGGCGGCGGCGAAGGGGGCCCAGTCGGTCGCGTTCAGGTAGAACAGCTCGGTGGATTTCGCCACGGGGAAGACCTTCAGCTCGCCGTTGTTCATCAGGTCGCCCTCTTTTAAAAAGCCGTCCACATAGGCGGCCTTTTCCTTATCCGTCAGGTAGGGGGCCAGATCCACGACCTCGCCGAGCTGGTCGAGGTCGTAGGCCATATCCGCATAGCCGGAGTAGATGTTGGGCAGGGCGGCAGCGCCCACTTCGCCCTTGGCAGCGGCCAGCACATTGGTCTCAAGATCGGTCACGCTGCCTTGGCTGGAGCTTTTGACCACGATGTGCTTTTCCTGCCCGACGGTGGAATTGAATTCGTCCACCAGCTCATTGAAGCTGGTGAGCTGGTCGCCGCTGTAGTAGGTCCAGACGGTGATGGTGGTGGGTGCCTTGGGGGCGCCGCCGCAACCCACACAGCCCAGCAAGAGCGCAGCACTCAGTGCGATGCTGACCAAAGAACGAAAATGAAGCTTCATACGGTTTCCTTCCCCTGCGCGGGGCGGGCATCTCCGGCCCGGACCCCGTAAAGAGCCCCGGTGACCCCGCAGCTCAGAATGCGCACCTTAATCAAGGGCCTTGATGGCCTTGATGGTGCGGTCGTATTCGGTTTTCACGATAGCATACTGCTCCGCAGCGCCCTCAAACGTTCCTGCGCGGAGGATCTCCGTCAGGGCTACCGCCGGGGAGCTGAGGTTGTCGAAGCCGAGGTTGAGGCAGACGCCCTTCAGGGTGTGCGCGGCACGGAACGCCTCTTTCACGTCCTGCTTGGCCATGGCGTCGGTCAGCAGACGGAAACTGTCGTCCTGCAAAAACATTTTGACAAAGCGGCGGATCATATCCGACTTATAGAACCGCTTGAGCACATCCTGATAATTCGCGCCCATGGCGGTGTAGCATTCTTCGAGCGTCATGTACAAAAATCCCCCCCTGTATCGTCAACGGTGATATATAAGCCATTATAGCACCTTTTCCTCTGCGGGGCTACTGTTTGCACCGAAAAATTGGCCTTTTTTCCGAAAAACCCAACGAAATCCCTCTCTTTTGCGGAAAAGTTTCAAGAAAGCCCTTCCATTTGCCGGAAAACCGTTTATAATGAGTATATATCCTAAAAAAATACCAGAGATTTGCTTTGCGTTTTGGCAAAGCAGCATAGAAAGGCATGGGGAGCGGCAAAGATGAAGACGATGCAGGAAGTTCAGGCAATGCTCCGCGACTTACAGCAATTGTACACCGATGTGCGGCTGCTGGACAGGGACGCCATTGCACGGATCGAGGAGGGAGCACGCTCCGACCCCAACGGCGAAGATCTGTGCTATGCCTGCCGCCACAAGAGCCGCCGCTGCCGCCACTGTGCCGTGAAAAGCGCCTATGAGAACCACGATCAGCGTGTAAAACTGGAATACTTTGCACCGGATATCGTACAGGTGACGGCCAGATATCTGGAAGTGGACGGGGATCCCTTCGTGCTGGAACTGCTGCAGCGGATGCACAGCGATACCATCATTGACCCGGACGACACCGAGGCCCTGTTCAGCGCGATCTCCGGCTACAATACCAAGCTTTACCACGATGTCCTGACCGATGTGTACAACCGCCGCTACTATGAGGAGATCGTCCGGGGATGAAGGGCCCCACCGGCGTGGCGCTGATGGATCTCGACGACTTCAAGGTTTACAACGATACCTACGGCCACCACGCCGGTGATATGGCGCTGAAGACCGCCGTCAACATCGTGCGGAGCTGCATCCGCCAGACCGATGCACTGGTGCGTTTCGGCGGCGACGAATTTCTGCTGGTGCTGCCCGGCATCCCGGAGGATTACTTCAAAGTCAAGCTGGAGCTGATCCGCGAAAAGATCCACGATGCCATCGTGCCCGGCTACAGCCACATGCGGCTTTCGGCCAGCATAGGCGGCATCGTCCAGATGCCCGGCGGCTCCATGGATGCCGTGGTGCGTCAGGCCGACCGGCTGATGTATCAGGCCAAGCTCCGCAAGAACAGCGTCGTGATGGCCGGTGCGGAGGACCTGCCCGATGAAGCAAACTCCAAGCGGGAACAAAAGCAGCAGGTGCTCATCGTGGACGATTCCGAGATGAACCGCGCCATCCTTTCGGAGATCCTGCGGGGGGACTACCGCATTCTGGAAGCTGCCGACGGCGAGGAGTGCCTTGAAAAGCTGCATCAGCACATGGGGGATATCGCCTTGGTGCTTCTGGATCTCGTGATGCCCAAGATGGACGGCTTCGAGGTGCTGGACTTCATGAACCGCAACCACACCATTGAGGACCTGCCCGTTATCATGATCTCCAGCGAGGACAGCGAAGCCTCCGTCCGCCGTGCCTACGAAATGGGCGTTTCGGATTACGTCTCCCGCCCGTTCGACTCCCGCGTGGTCTACCGCCGGGTGTTCAATACCATTAAATTGTACGCAAAACAGCGGCGGCTGAGCACTTTGCTGTCGGAGCAGATCCGTGAGCGGGAGAAGAACACCACCATGCTGGTGGGCGCTCTGAGCCAGATGGTCGAGTTCCGCAACGGCGAGAGCGGGCTGCATGTCCAGCACATCCAGCGCCTGACCGAACGGGTGCTGGAAAAGCTGCTGGAACGGCCCAACCGCTACCACATCACCTCCGAAATGCAGGATAATATCCCGCTGGCTGCAGCCCTGCACGACATCGGCAAGATCGCCATCGACGAGAAAATCCTGAACAAACCCGGCCGCCTGACCAAGGAGGAGTTCGAGGTCATCAAGACCCACACCACCATCGGCGCGGAGATGCTGAGCAAGCTGGAGAACTTCAACACCGAGCCTCTGCTCCAGACGGCTTACAGCATTGCCCGCTGGCACCACGAACGGTGGGACGGCTGCGGCTACCCGGACGGGCTGAAAGGGGACGAGATCCCCATCGAAGCGCAGGTCGTCGCGCTCGCGGACGTCTACGACGCGCTCACGAGTGACCGCTGCTACAAAAAAGGCATACCCCCACCGGAAGGCCGTGGACATGATCCTGAACGGCGAGTGCGGTGCCTTCAACCCCATCCTGCTGGAATGCTTTGTGGAGATCGAGGGCGACCTTGCGTTGGAATTGGAAGAGAAACATGTCTGTGGGCCGAAAGCGTGATACAACGAAGAAAAGCCACCCGAAGGGGTGGCTTTTCCTATGGTTGGGAGAAATTCAGCTCTGGGGCTGGTCCTTCTTGAGGAGACTCAGGATCACCGCACCCACGATGCTGCCGACGGCCAGTGCCACGACATACATCAGCGCGTGATCCACGACGGGGAAGACGAAGATGCCGCCGTGGGGAGCGCGCAGGGCACAACCGAAGGTCATGGACAGCGCACCGGACAGGGCCGCGCCGATGATGCAGCTGGGCAGAACGCGCAGCGGGTCGGCGGCGGCGTAGGGGATGGCACCTTCGGTGACGAAGCACAGGCCCATGACGTAGTTCACGATGCCGTTGCGGCGCTCGTCGGGGGTCCACTTCTTCGGGCAGAAGGTGGTGGACAGGGCGATGGCGATGGGGGCACCATGCCGCCGACCATGACGGCGGCCATGACCTCATAGTTGCCGGAAGCGAGGGCGGCGGTGCCGAAGACGTAAGCTGCCTTGTTGCAGGGGCCGCCCATATCAATGCTCATCATACCGGCGACGATGGCACCCAGCAGGACCTTGGAAGTGCCGCCCATGGCGTTGAGCCAGTTGGTCATGGCGGTGTTGATCATGCCCATGACCGGGTTGATGCCGCACATGACTGCACCCATGATCAGGATGCCGCCCAGCGGGTAGATCAGCATGGGGCGAATGCCGTTCAGGCTGGCGGGGAGCTTCTCGGTGATCTTTTTCAGGAACTCGACGACATAACCGGCCACGAAGCCCGCCAGCAGCGCGGCGAGGAAGCCGCCGGAGATGCCGGTGGTGCTGCCGGAAGCAAGGTCTGCGAAGTTGGTGCCGTTCATGGCGAGGACGCCGCCCGCGAAGCCCACCGCCAGACCCGGACGGTCCGCAATGGACATGGCGATGAACCCGGCCAGAATGGGCAGCATGTAACCGAAGGCTGCATTGCCTACCGTCTTGAAGAAGGCGGCGAGGGGGGTGTTCATGCCGAAGTTGGAGGGGTCGATGGTGTAATCGTCCAGCAGGAAGGCCAGCGCGATCATGATGCCGCCGCCTACGACGAAGGGCAGCATGTGGGAGACGCCGTTCATCAGATGTTTGTAAATGGTGTGGGCTGCGCTGTCGGAAGCGCCGGTGCCAACGTCAGCAGCCTTTTCCTTGGCGTGATACACGGGCACCTCGCCGCGCGCCACCTGCATAATGAGCTGTTCAGGCTTGTGGATGCCGTCGTCTACGCGGGTGAAGAGGACGGGCTTGCCGTCGAAGCGGGCAGTCTCCACGTTCTTGTCCGCCGCCACGATGATGCCGTCACAGGCGGCGATCTCTTCCTTGGTCAGCACGTTCTTCGCGCCGTCGGAGCCGTTGGTCTCGACCTTGACGGGCAGTTCCAGCTTGTCACCCGCCTTGGCCAGCGCCTCGGCGGCCATGTAAGTATGGGCGATGCCGTTGGGGCAGGCGGTCACGGCCAGCACCCGGAAACCGTTCTGGGGAATGGGCTGGCTGGTGAAGCTCTCGTCGCCGAACTGGTCCTGCTCCTGCTGGTCGATGCAGTCGAGGAATTCCTTCGGCGTCTTGGCGGTGCGGAGCTTTTCCACGAAGTCCTCGTTCATCAGCATCTGCATCATCCGGGCCAGCATATCCACGTGGAGGCTGCCGTTCTGCGGGGCCGCAATGGCGAAGAGCAGGTCGGTCTTGCCGTCGTCATCGGGGTTGTACTGCACCGGCTCCTTCAGCCGCAGCACGGCCAGACTGGGGTGGAGCACCACGTCGCTCTTGGCGTGGGGCACGGTAATGCCGTTGTCCACATAGGTGGAGCCTTCCGCCTCGCGGGCATAGAGCGCCTTTTTGTAGGCGGCCTTGTCCATGATGTTGTCATGAGTGGCTTGCAGCTCCACCAGCTCGTTCAGGATCTCCTCCTGCGTGGAAGCGGTGGAATCCAGTGCAATGGCCTTGAGGGAAAATAATGTGGTGATGCGCATAGGGGTTCTCCTCTCCTTGTTTTCTCCTGATTTTAAAGCGCTGCAAGCAGCGCTTCGATCTCACTCCGTTTGGCAAGCCCAAGGCTGAAGGCCGTGGCGCTGCCGCAGGCGGTGCCGAGCCGCAGGGCGTCGTCGTAGCGGCCGGTCTTGAGATACCCGGCCACGAACCCGGCCACCATGCTGTCGCCCGCGCCCACGCTGTTCACGACCTTGCCCTTGGGGCAGCCGATGCGGTGCACGCCGCCCGCTTCGTCCACCAGCAGGGCTCCGTCGCCCGCCATGCTGACCAGAACGTTCCGGGCACCCTTCTCCTGCAAGGTGCGGGCTGCGGCGGTGATCTCGGCGTCGCCGGTCAGTTCCCTGCCCACCAGTTCGCCCAGTTCGTGATTGTTGGGCTTGATGAGGAAGGGATGGAAGGGCAGGACGTTGGCCAGCAGGGCGCGGGTGGCGTCCACAACGCAGCGCACGCCCTTGCCGTCCAGCCGGGCCAGCAGCCGCTCGTAGGTGTCCTGCGGCATACTGGACGGGATGCTGCCCGCGAGGATGAGTACATCGTTTTCGGTCAACGCATCGAGCTTTTCTTCCAACTGCTGCAAGGCCGACGCCGGGATGGCGGGGCCCGCGCCGTTCAGCTCGGTCTCTTCACTGGCCTTGATCTTCACGTTGATGCGGGTCATGCCGTGGTCGAGGTGGATGAAGTCGGTGCGCAGCCCCTGCGCGGCCAGCCCGCGTTCCAACCACGCGCCGGTCTCGCCCGCCACAAAGCCCAGCGCCACGCTCTCGCAGCCCAGCTCCCGGAGCACACCGGACACATTGATGCCTTTGCCGCCCAGCACGCAGTCTTCGCCGACGGCGCGGTTCACCTCGCCGACTTCCAGCGCCTTGTCCAGACGGACGACATAATCAATGGCAGGGTTGAAGGTTACAGTATAGATCATAATTCCGTCTCCTTTATCAAAGTAAATTCTCGGTATTTGGGGTTGGGGCAGCGGTTGGTCAGGATGGCTCCGCTGTGCAGGTCGGTGATGACGGCGGGGTAGACCTGCGCGAACTTGGAATCGTCCACAAGGAACCATGCCTCCCGCGCCCGGCGGACGGCAGCAGCCTTGACGGCGGCTTCCTCTGGGTCCGGGGTGGTGAACCCGGCGACCAGATCAATGCCGTTGGCCCCCAAAAACGCCTTGGTGAAGTTGTACTGCTGCAGCGCCGCCATGGCTGCCGCGCCGATGATGGCTTCGGTCTGGGGGCGGAGCAGCCCGCCGGGCAGGAACACCCGGCAGCCCTTCTGGGCCAGCAGCCGCGCGTGGGCCACGCCGTTGGTCACATAGCTGGCCTTGAGCGCCGGGCCGCTGAGCAGCCGGGCCACCGCAAGGGTGGTGGAACCGGCGTCCAAAAAGATGAAGTCCTCCGGCTGGATGAGGGAAGCTGCCGCCTGTGCGATGCTCTGTTTCTGGTCCACGGCCAGCGTTTCCTTGGCGGCCATGGTGGGTTCGTCGGTGCGGAAGGGACTGTCCGGCAGCGTGGCTCCGCCGTGGACTTTGTTCAGCTTGCCCAGTTTGTCCAGCTCGTTCAGATCGCGCCGGATGGTGGACTCGCTGGCGCTCAGCGCCTCGCACAGCTCCTGCACGGTGGCAGTGCGCTGGCGGGCCAGCAGGTCAAGGATGAGGGCGAAGCGTTCTTCTGCCAACATGAGGAAGGATCACTCCTTTGGTGTTTTGTGATTGAACTTGAAGCTTTATGAAGCTTCCTGTCCTTATTATAGCAAGATTTCAGTCAAAATCAATCACAATGCGCCAGAAATAGCCAACAAAAATCACCTCGGAAAATTGAGCAGGTTGCACAACAACTGGGATACATTTGGCAAATACAAAAACCGGTGCACCTCACATGGTGCACCGGTTTTTTCTACACGGGAAACTTACTTGTTCTGAATGTACTCGTCAATGGCCTTCGCGGCTGCCTTACCGGCACCCATGGCCTTGATGACGGTAGCGGCACCGGTCACGGCGTCGCCGCCCGCATAAACGCCCTCGCGGCTGGTCTTGCCCTCGTCGCCTTCGGTGACGATGCAGCCGTGCTTGTTGGTCTCCAGACCGGGGGTGGTGGAGCGGATGAGGGGGTTCGGGCTGGTGCCCAAGCTCATGATGACGGTGTCCACATCCATGGTGAACTCGCTGCCCTTCTTCTCGATGGGGCGGCGGCGGCCGGAGGCGTCGGGTTCGCCCAGCTCCATCTCCACGCAGGTGATGGCCTTGACGAAGCCGTCGTCATCGGACAGGATCTCCACCGGGTTGCACAGGGTCTTGAAGATGATGCCCTCTTCCTCGGCGTGCTCCACTTCCTCCTTACGGGCGGGCAGTTCGGCCATGCCGCGGCGGTAGACGATGTAGACGGTCTCGGCACCCAGACGCAGGGCGCTGCGGGCAGCGTCCATTGCCACATTGCCGCCGCCGACGACGGCGACCTTCCTGCCGGTGCGGATGGGGGTCTTGCTGGTGGGCAGGTAAGCCTTCATCAGGTTGGAGCGGGTGAGAAACTCGTTGGCGGAGTAGACGCCCTTCAGGCTCTCGCCCGGGATGCCCATGAAGCGGGGCAGGCCGGCACCGGAACCCACGAAGACGGCCTCATAGCCGTACTCACCCATCAGCTCGTCGATGGTCAGCACCTTGCCGATGACCATGTTGCACTCGAAATCGACGCCCATCTTCTTCAGGCCGTCGATCTCCTGCTGGACGATGGCCTTGGGCAGACGGAATTCGGGGATGCCGTACATCAGCACGCCGCCCGCCACATGCAGCGCCTCGTACACGGTGACCTTGTAGCCCAGCTTTGCCAGATCGCCCGCAGCGGTCAGGCCGGCAGGACCCGCGCCGATGATGGCGACCTTGTGGCCGTTGGATTCGGGCACGACCGGGGCAGTGTGGACGTTTTCACGATGCCAGTCGGCCACGAAGCGCTCCAGACGGCCGATGCCGACGGGCTCGTTCTTGATGCCGCGGGTGCACTTGCCCTCGCACTGGCTCTCCTGCGGGCAGACACGGCCGCAGACAGCGGGCAGGGAAGAGGAGCGGTTGATGACCTGATAGGCGGCTTCGAAGTCGCCCTCGGCCACATGGCCGATGAACTCCGGGATGTCGATGCCGACCGGGCAGCCGGTCTGGCAAGGCTTGTTCTTACAGTGGACGCAGCGCTTTGCTTCGTTCACGGCCATTTCGGCGGTATAGCCAAGTGCCACTTCCTCAAAGTTCTTGTTGCGGACGTTGGGGTCCTGCGTGGGCATGGGGCACTTTTTCGGGTCCATATTGAAAGCCATCTTATTTTCCCTCCTGAGTCTTGAACAGATTGCAGGCCGCTTCGCGGGCCTTGGCCTCAAAGGGGCGGTACATGGTGCCGCGGGCCATGGCCTCGTCGAAATCCACGAGGTCGCCGTCGAAGTCGGGGCCGTCCACACAGGCAAACTTGGTTTCGCCGCCCACGGTCAGGCGGCAGCCGCCGCACATGCCGGTGCCGTCGATCATGATGGGGTTCATGGAAACGATGCTCTTCAGGCCGTGCTTCTGGCAGGTCTTGACGACGAACTTCATCATGATCAGCGGGCCGATGGTGATGACGAGGTCGTACTGGTTGCCGGCAGCCACCAGCTCGTCCAGCGCAGCGGTGACGACGCCCTTGGTGCCGTAGCTGCCGTCGTCGGTCATGATGCGCAGCTCGTCGCTGCAAGCGTTGAACTCGTCCTCAAGGATGAGCAGATCTTTATTACGGAAGCCGATGACGCTGTGGACGGTGCAGCCCTGCTCGTGCAGTTCGCGGGCAATGGGCAGCGCAATGGCGCAGCCGACGCCGCCGCCCACGACGCAGACCTTCTTCAGGCCCTCGGTCTCGGTGGCGCGGCCCAGCGGGCCGACGAAGTCGTGGACGCTCTGGCCCACTTCGAGGCTGTTCAGCTCCATGGTGGTGCCGGCGACGATCTGGAAGATGATGTCCACAGTGCCTTTCTCGCGGTCGTAACCGGCCACGGTCAGGGGGATGCGCTCGCTGTCCTCAAACGGGCGCACAATGATAAACTGGCCCGGCTTTGCCTTTTTGGCGATGAGCGGGGCTTCAATGACCATCTTCGTCACGGTGGGGTTCAGCGCGACTTTTTCAGTGATCTTGTACATTGCGTTAGCTCCTTTTTTCTGGCAGAATCTTGGCATGAAAATGCGTCTGCCCGCCCGCGAGGCGCAGCAGACGCGAAAAACATGCAGCTTTTTGACCTTTTTATTATAACCATTTTTATATAGGAATGCAATTGAATTTTGCTTGTGTCTCGGCCCTGAGAGCTGAAAGTTTCCCAAGGGGCGGGAACGGGTGTGCAGAATTTGTTTTACGATGTTGGGTCGGTTTTGCAAAAAGTAAGAGTTTTTGAAAATTTGTGGTTGACAAAGGAGCGGCGGTGCGGTATAATAACCAACGTCGCCGGGAGCGAAACCCCGGCACGCCACATGGAGTATGCGGCCGTAGCTCATCTGGTAGAGCGCCACCTTGCCAAGGTGGAGGTAGCGAGTTCGAGCCTCGTCGGCCGCTCCATTTATGTGGAAGTTTAGCTCAGCTGGGAGAGCATCTGCCTTACAAGCAGAGGGTCAGCGGTTCGAGCCCGTTAACTTCCACCATTGTGGCCCGGTAGCTCAGTTGGTTAGAGCACCAGCCTGTCACGCTGGGGGTCGTCGGTTCGAGCCCGATCCGGGTCGCTGCTGCTTCGCAGGAAGCAGCTTGTCTGCCTCTGTAGCTCAGTCGGTAGAGCAGGGGACTGAAAATCCCCGTGTCATTGGTTCGATTCCGATCGGAGGCAACATATGCGGCCGTAGCTCATCTGGTAGAGCGCCACCTTGCCAAGGTGGAGGTAGCGAGTTCGAGCCTCGTCGGCCGCTCCAGACGAAAAGCCACTGCATCACATGAGATGCGGTGGCTTTTTTTCGCACAATCGTTTAAAATCGTCTCGGAATCGGAAGAGGAGGGACAAGCAAAACCATGATATTCGGCAAGTATATCAACCGCTACTACCTCAAGCACGCCCCGGCGCTGCTTCTGGGGCTGGCGGCACTGCTGATGGTGGACTACATCCAGCTGCTCATCCCGCAGTTGTACCGCTTGGTCATCAACGGCATGAACCTTGGGCAGGTGGTGGTCAACGGCGAAACGCTGCCCTTTACCAAAGAAGTGCTTTTGCAGCACATCTGTCTGCCGATGATCTGGATCGTGGTGCTCATGGTCATCGGGCGCTTTCTGTGGCGTGTCTGCTTCTTCGGCTCGGCGGTGCGGGTCACGGCGGACCTGCGGGAGCGGATGTTCGACCATAGCCGGAAGCTGTCTCAGCAGTACTATCAGGTGAACAAGGTCGGCAACCTGATGAGCCTGTACACCAACGACCTCGACACCATTCAGGAGTGCTTTGGCGACGGCGTGCTGATGTTCTTCGATGCGCTGACGCTGGGTCTGCTGGCCCTTTATAAGATGTGGCGGATGGACGTCAAGCTGACCGTCCTTGCCCTCATCCCGGCTTTCATCATGTTCACCATCGGCACGCTGATGGGCAAGGTGATGACAAAGCGCTGGGAAGAGCGCCAGCAAGCCTTTTCCGACCTGTCCGATTTTGCGCAGGAGAACTTCTCCGGCATCGCGGTCATCAAGGCCTTCGTCAAAGAGCTGAAGGAGCTGATGGCTTTCCGGAAGCTGAACAAGGAGAACGAGGAGATCAACGTCACCTATACCAAGATCGCCACCCTGCTGGAAGTGCTGGTCACCCTCCTCGTTGAGTCGGTCATCTGCGTCATCCTCGGCTACGGCGGCTATCTGGTCTACCGCGGCCGGTTCAACGCCGGTCAGCTCGTGGAGTACATCGGCTATTTCGAGGCGATCGTCTGGCCCATCATGGCCGTGTCGATGCTCATCGAAAAGACCTCCCGCGGCAAGGCCTCCCTCAACCGGATCACCGAGCTGCTGGATGCCCCCATCGATGTGGCGGACCGCCCCGGCGTGCCCGACCTGAAGGCCCCCAAGGGCGGCATCGAGTTCCGGAACCTGACCTTCCGCTACCCGGACGGCGAATTCGACGTGCTCAAGAACATTTCCTTTAAGATCGAGCCCGGCGAGAGCGTGGGCATCGTGGGCAAGACCGGCGCGGGCAAGACCGCACTGGTCGATTTGCTCCTGCGCACTTATAACGTGCCCGACGGCACCCTCTTCGTGGACGGGCAGGATGTGAACCGCGTGTCCATCCACTCGGTCCGCAATGCGTGCGCCTATGTGCCGCAGGACAACTTCCTCTTCTCGGATACCATCGCCCACAACATCGCCTTTGGTGTGGACGATGCCACGCAGGAGGACATCGAGCGGGCGGCCAGCCTCGCCGATGTGCGGGACAACATCGTGGACTTCAAGGACGGCTACGAGACCGTCCTCGGTGAGCGGGGCGTCACCGTCTCCGGCGGCCAGAAGCAGCGCATCTCCATCGCCCGCGCCCTACTGAAGAATGCCCCCATCCTGATCCTCGATGACTCGGTCTCGGCGGTGGATACCCGCACCGAGAAGATCATCCTCGACAACCTGAAGACCAGCCGGGCAGGGAAGACCACCCTGCTCATTGCCCACCGCATCTCGACGGTGGAGCGGCTGGATAAGATTATCTTCCTCGAAGATGGCGCCATCGAGGCCGTCGGCCCCCACGATGCGCTCTACGCTTCCTGCGAGGAGTACCGCCGCATGGTCGATCTGCAGCGGCTGGAAGACGAAACGGGAGGTGACGCGCAGTGAGTGATCTGAATCCGCTTTTGCTGGTGGGCGCGGTCATCGGCGTCATCACGGCACTGCTGGTGGCTGCCTACGCGGGCGTCAAGGACAAAAAAAGACCGCCATGGGCTTTGAGCGCAACATGGACGACGGCGAAATTCTGCGCCGTCTGGCCGGGTACGCCAGACCGTATCTGGGCAAGTTCATCCTCGTGGGTTTCCTGATGCTCTTTTCCATCGCCTATGACATCGTCTCGCCCCTCATCGTCGGCTCCATTGAGGAGCTGGTAGTCGGCGACTTTGCGCTGAACGCCCTGTTTGCCGCAGTGGCCGTCTATGCGGGGGTGCTGGTCTTTTCCATGGGCAGCACCTATTTACAGGCGGTCATTTTGCAGCGGGTGGGCCAGCGCATCATCTCCGACCTGCGCGAGGACCTGTTCACCCACATCGAGTCCCTCTCCCACGAGCAGCTCAATGAGATCCCCGTGGGCAAGCTGGTCACCCGCGTGACCAACGACACCAACGCCATCTCCATGATGTTCACGAACCTCTTGGTCCAGCTGACCAAGAACTGTTTCGTCATCCTCGGCATTCTGGCGGCGATGATCTGCCTGAACTACGAGCTGACGTTGATGGTGCTCTGCTTTGTGCCCTTCATCGTCATTTTCACGGTCATCTTCCGCAAATTCTCCCGCCGCGCCTACCGCAAGGTCAAGGACGCCACCACGGACATCAACACCTACCTGTCCGAGAACCTTTCCGGCATCAAGGTCACCCAGATCTTCGGCCGGAAGGACGAGAAGATGGAGGACTTCCGCAAAAAAAGAGCCAGACCCTCGCCAAGGCATCGCAGGAGCAGATCTTTGTCTTCGGCGTTTTCCGCCCGCTGGTGTATATGCTCTATATCAGCTCGATCCTTTGCCTGTTCTATCTGGGCGGCATGGGCCATCTGAACCACATTACCTTCCTCGGCCAGAGCATTTCCAGCGGCACAGTCGTCACATTCTATATGTACATCTCCAAGTTCTTCACCCCCATCCAGAACCTTGCTGAGCAGTTCAACTGGCTGCAATCGGCGCTGGCATCCTCGGAGAAGGTCTTCTCCATCATGGACCTGCAGCCCAAGATGGTGGACGCCCCGGACGCTATTGAGCTGGACAAGGTGAAGGGCGAGATCGAGTTCAAGGACGTCTGGTTCAGCTACATCCCCGGTGAGTGGGTGCTGCAGGGCGTTTCCTTCCATGTGGACCCGCGGGAGACCGTGGCTTTCGTCGGCTCCACCGGCTCCGGCAAAAGCACCATCCTCTCCCTCATCTGCCGCAACTATGAGTTCCAGAGGGGCCAGATCCTGATCGACGGCATCGACATCCGGAAAATTAAAATTTCCTCGCTGCGCCGCCACTTCGGCCAGATGCTGCAGGACGTCTTCCTCTTCTCCGGCACCATCCGCAGCAACATCGTTCTGCGGGAGGAGAACATCTCCGACGACGAGATCATGAAGGTCTGCCGCTACGTCAACGCCGACCGGTTCATCTCGAAGCTCGACCACGGCCTTGAGGAAGAGGTGCGGGAGCGCGGCAACAACTTCTCCGCCGGCCAGCGCCAGCTCCTCAGTTTTGCGCGGACCATCCTCCATAAGCCCAGCGTTATGATCTTGGATGAGGCCACCGCCAACATCGATACCGAGACGGAGCTGCTGATTCAGGATTCGCTGGAAAAGATGCGCTCGGTGGGCACCATGCTCATCGTGGCCCACCGCCTGTCCACCATCCAGCACGCCGACAACATCATCGTCCTGTCCCACGGGAAGATTCTGGAACAGGGCACCCATCAGCAGCTGCTGGCCAACCACGGCCGGTACTACCAGCTCTATACGCTGCAGTACCACAAAGAGCAGATGCAGAAATAAGAAAAATTCCCTCCGCCCCCTTGACGCTGCAGCGATTGTAGCGTTTATTGTAAAAGGGTAGGAGGGAATTTTTTATGGAAAAGAATTGGACGACCGGCAGCGTGGGAAAAAGCATCCTCCGCAGTGGGCCGCTCAGGCTGCATCCAAGAACTCTTCCGGGTCTTCGATGACGTCCTCGATGACTTCCTCCACCGAGTTGGAGACTTCTTCGTCGGGGGAAGAACCAGTTCTGGATGGCGTCGCGGAGGGAGAGCAGGGTGGTGTCCATCTCGGCGTTCTGGCTGAGCAGCTCGTTCACCATGTCGGGCTTGTCGGTGATCAGGTCATCTGCGCCCAGCTCCATCATGTGCTTGGCGTCCTCCTCGCGGTCGATGGTCCACGCGGAGACGGTCTTGCCGCGCAGGTGGATCTGGTTGACCATGCCGGAGGTAATAAAGGTCGTTTCCACGCTGAAAAAGTCGGCGGCAGGCAGGTCGTAATAGTTGCCCACCCCCAAGGCGAGGATGTAGCCGGTGGGGATGTCAGGGGCCAGCTCCTTGACCTTGTGGAGGGTCTCATAGCTCTGGGAGGTGATGACGCAGTGCCCCTCGAAGCCGTACTCCCGCAGAAGGCGGACGGTCTCGGCTTCCAGCGTCGGGGTGGCGGCACTGGGCTTGATCTCCACGTTCAGGTCGATCTTCCCTCGGCAGAGCTGCAATACCTCTTCCAAGGAGGGAATCCGCGTCCCGGCGAAGCGGGTGCTGAACCAACTGCCCGCGTCCAACTGCTCGATCTCGGCAAATGTCAGGTCGTAGACCTTTGCATTTTGCCGGTGCAGCGCCTTAAATTGGTGTCGTGGGTCACAACGGCCACGCCGTCTTTGGTCATCTGGACGTCCAATTCGATGCGGTCGCCCTTTTTCAGGATGGCCGAGCGGAAGGCGGGTATCGTATTTTCGGGGGCAATGGAGCAGTCGCCGCGGTGGTAGGTGACCAGCGGGGTCACGCCGCCCACGGCGGCCAGCAGCGCATCGTCCTGCGGCAGACTGAGCAGGTAGGCTGTAACTCCGCAGGTGACGAGGGTGACGCCCGCGACCATGGCCGTCAGCAGCAGCCCGCGGGGGCGGCTGCGCTTGCCGTCGGGGCGCTCTTCCGGCGCAAAGGCACCGGCGCTCCGGGTCCGGAAGTAGAGCAGACCGAGGATGGTGCACTGGGCCACCGTTACCTTGCAGTCCAGCAGGAAGCCGAAGAAGGGCAGCTCCACCAATTGCAGCGCGCGGGAGAGCAAGAGCATGGCGCGGGTGCTCTCCAGCCCCACCACCGCCGCGATGCCGTACATCAGCATCGTGGCCAGCACGAACAACAGACCCATGCGGAGCAGCACCCCGACGTTCCAGCGGGCCAGCGCGGCCAATACCCGGAAAAACCGCTGCTTGACGTAGGTGCAGCTCTCCTTGACGGCGGTGCCGAAATTTTTGTGCTCCAAGGTGAACAACGGCAGTACCAGCGCAAAAAGACCGTGAGCAGCACAGCGGCAAGGAAGATCGCACTGTACAGCGCCAGATAGATCGGTTTTGCCCGGATGACGCCCATGATGTATTCGGGCACAGCCAACTGGGTGATATAGTTGGAGGTGACGAAAACATCCGTAAAGGGGATGAGAACGGCGCAGTAAAAGAGGATGGGCCAGTTCTTCGGAAAAACGGCGTGGCGGATGGCGGCAAAGCTTTCCCGGAACAGGGGGCGCAGCTTGCACGCCTCGCCCCGGCGGGCAAAGTCCAGCCCATGCAGCACGAGGGAGAACTCGTACAGGTTCCAGAGGGCCGCCAGCACCGCAATGAGCGCGATGCCGCCCAAAATGCTGGGGGCGGTGAAGATCTGGTGCGCGTTGTTGTTGGTCAGGTAGTTCACCGGCGAAAAGCGCAGCGTCAGCGACCAGATGCCCCGCATGGCGGGCAGAAAGAACAGGTTCGTGAGGATCTTGTAGAGGACGATGGCTGTTATGAGGAAGGTCTCGGCGCGGTGCATCAGCGCTTTGGCGTTCTGGCACAGCTCCCTGTAGGCCGCATTTGCCCCGCGCAGGGTGATTTTGGAACGGCTCAATGAAAATTCCACCTCGATCAAAAGTCCATTTTTTGAAAACTTTTTTATTTTATAAGTAGTATACCACAAAAATCGGCAAAAGAAAACGACGGGAGCTGAGAGGTTTAGCCAAAATTTGACGCAATTTTTTCGGCATCTTTTCAGCCGGAGAAAACCATGGTACAATAAAGAAAAACGATGGGGAGGAACGCAGGATGGATTTCCAATACAACATCAAGCCCGGCCGCTACCGGCATTTCAAGGGCAACGAGTACGAGGTGCTGGGCATGGCACACCACAGCGAGACCGAGGAGGAGCTGGTGGTCTACCGTACTCTCTACGGCGACCACGACCTCTGGGTGCGCCCGGCGGCCATGTGGTGCGAGACGGTGGAGCGGGACGGCAAGGTCCAGCCGCGCTTTGCCTACATCGGGGAGTGAGCGTATGGTGATCGCAGATCGTTTCAAAGCCGGCCGGGGGCAGAGACCGTCCGTCTGCCGTCCGGCGGGGAGATGACGCTGGCCGTGGAGCACGCGGCGGCAATCCTTGTCAACGAGCAGACGGCGTTCCGGGTGGTTTGCACGCCGGAGCTGCTGCCCCAGTTGGCGCTGGGCCGTCTGCTGACCGAGGGCTGGATCACCTGTGCCGACGAGGTGGAGCAGATCGCCGTCTGCGCCGAGGGGCTGAAGGTCAGCGTCCATCTGACACACCCGCTGGAAGCGGCGGCGGCCGCCGGGCAGGAGGTGCCCAGCTGCTGTACCGACAATCTGACCGTGGCGTCTCCCGTAAAACTCCGCCCGCTGGCCCCGGTGCCGCAGCGGGAGATCCCGGACGAGTGGGTGGAGACGCTGGCTGCCGCCATGGGGGATGAGCTGCCCCTTTACCGCGCTACCCACGCCGTCCACAGCTGCTTTGTGCTGCGGGACGGGAAAATCCTGTACCAGTGCGAGGATCTTGGCCGCCACAACGCGCTGGATAAGGCCGTTGGCTGTGCGCTGGCGGAGGGGGTGCAGCTGGGCCAGTGCGTGCTCTACACCAGCGGCCGGGTGCCGGTGGATATGGTGCGCAAGGCTATCCGGGCCGGGGTGCCCGCCCTCGTCAGCAAAACGATGCCCACGGTGCAGTCGCTGGAACTGGCGGAAGCGTATGGGCTGAAACTGCTCATCCGAAAGAAGAAATAGCTTCATGCGGCAGCGAGGAAGGTTAGGGAATGCTCTGACTGAAAAATACGTCTGTATGTGTTGACTAACTTACGAGAAACGTGTTATTCTTACAACGAAGATACCGCTCCGTTCTGTTGCAGCAGGCTGGGCGGCTGTTTTTCGTGCACGGGGGCCCCGTGCATGACGATAAGAATAGGCAGGTGAAACAATGAAGCAGACAAATCATGCGCCGCAGCCTTTGTGGCGCAGACGGCTGCCGGGTTATGCCGCCATGGGCGCGGCCTCGCTGGTATTGGCGCTGGGTCTGCATGGGCTGATGAATGCCCGCACCACCGTTGCGGGCACCGCTCTGGCCCTGACCGACGCCGACGCTGCCACCTACGGCATCAGCGCGGTGTACCAGTTGGATGAGAACACCTATTATGTGGTGGGCTCCCAGAAGGGCTTCCAGAGCGATGTCGAGGTCGGCGTGACCCTTGGAAAGGACGGCACAGTCCAGAACGTCGCCATCCTTGCGCAGGGCGAGACCGACAACCTCGGCGGTCAGTGCGTGAACCCGGAGTTCACGGCCCAGTATCAGGGCACAGCGCCCTTCACGCTGGCGGGCAAGAGCTACACCGTGACCGACCCGGCCACCGGTGCCGTGTATGCCGCCGCGGGCAGCGCAGAGACCGAGGCCCCGGCGGAGGACTTCGACCCGTCCGCTTGGCGGGCAGGGGATACCTCCCCGGAGGCGGAAGCCACCCGCAAGATGTACGAGGCGGGCCTGACCCTCTCGGCCATCCATGGCGAGCCGATGGACAACGAGCTGATCCCCCGCTGGATTCCAGTGCGGAGGCCGTCGCAAGCCGCAAGCTGTACCAAGCGAGCCTGAGCAAGAGCGCACAGGACGGCGAGGAACAGGCCAAGCCCTTTGCAGACTGGTCGACCGAAAAACAGGCGGCATACCGTCTGGAACAGGCGAAGCTGACCACCAGCGGCACCGGTGCTGAAACCAGCAGCGCCGACCTGACCGAGGTGGATGCACTGACCGGCGCGACCATTACCTCGACCGCCGTGACGAATGTCGTCAACAACAGTTATTTCTATGTGACCGAAGTGCTCAGCGCAGAGTAACTTCACGGAGGAATGGAACCTATGGCAAAAACCGATTTCCTGACGGCTGACATGACCCGCCGTCAATTCATGAAAATTTCGGGCAAAAGCCTTGCAGGGCTGAGCCTTTCCGCTTCGATGCTGTCGCTGTTCGGCTGCTCCCAGAGTCAGATCGATTCCGGCGCAGTGGCTACGTGGGCGCTGCCGCAGGGTCTGCTGGTGGTCAACGCGGATCTGTGCACCGGCTGCCAGCGGTGCGAGATCAACTGCACCCTGACCAACGACGGCGTCTGCTCTTCCTACATCAGCCGCGTTAAGATCCAGCGCCGCCTGAACCTCGACGGTGCGGGCAACGGCCTGCTGTCCGGCACGGACAACTGCTGGGTCTACTTCCCGGATACCTGCCGCCAGTGCGAGGACCCCGCCTGCGGCAACGCATGCCCCAGAAGGCCATCGTGACCAATGAGCAGGGCATCCGCGTCGTGGATACCGATAAGTGCATCGGCTGCGGTGCCTGCCACGAGGCTTGCCCGTGGCATATGCCCACCGTCAACCCGGAGACCGGCAAATCGTCCAAGTGCATCGCATGCGGCGCCTGTGTCGCGGGCTGCCCGTCCGGCGCTCTGTCCATCGTGGATTGGGATGCCGTTACCAGCGCAGCACAGGCTGCTTACATGGACCTGTAAGGAGGAACAACAATGGCTGAAACCTATGGCTGGGCAGGCAAGATCCTGCGCGTCAACCTGACCACCGGTGAGATCACCACCCAGGACGACGAAAAATACCATAAATATATCGGCGGTATGGGCATGGCCTACCGCATTATGTACGAAGAAGCTCCCATGGAGCTGGACCCCTATGACGAGAAGGCTCTGGTCATCTTTGGTGTCGGCCCCCTGACCGGTGCCGGCGTGCCCTGCTCCGGCCGTATGAACGTGACCTTCCGTTCTACTTGGTCCAAGGGCCACTCCATCATCGATGCACACATGGGCGGCCACATCGGCTCCATGCTGAAGTATGCCGGTTACGACGGCATCGTTATCAGCGGCATCTCCGAAAAGCCCGTCTACCTGCGCATCGAGGACGGCGGAGGTCTCTCTGGAGGACGCAAGCGAGATCTGGGGCAAGGGTACCTTTGCTTCCAACAAGTGGATGGTGGAGCAGAACGGCCGTGAGTTCGAGACCGCTTCCATCGGCCCCGCCGGTGAGCATCTGGTGGATTACTCTACCCTGAACACCAGCTTCGGCAACTCCGGCGGTGCCGGTCTGGGCGCTGCCATGGGCAACAAGAAGCTGAAGGGTCTGGCCATCCGCGGCACCGGCAGCGTCAAGGTGGCTGACCCCAAGAAGGTGCTGGAGCTCTCCAACTACATGATGGGCAACCTGATCGGCGGCAACAACAACCACAACGTGCCCGCACAGCCCCAGAGCTGGGCAGAGTACAGCGCCACCTCCGGCAAGAACCGCTGGTCCGGCGCCCCCGGCCGTATGTGGAAGAAGGCTCCCGGCGGCCCCGTGGATACCGGCGAGCAGCCCTACAACGATATCAACAAGGTGGCTCTGCGCTGCTTCAAGGGCTACTTCGACTTCGGCGCTCCGGCTGCTGAGTATACCGTGAAGAACGGCGGCTGCTCCTCCTGCCCCATCCGCTGCTACACGGAGTACGATGTGGATCCGCTGGCCGATTACGACCTGCCCACCCACAACTCCAACACCTGTATGCCCGTGCTGTACGGCACCCGCGTCTATCCGGACGGCGTGCACGATTTCAAGTACGAAGGCGACGGCACCATGGTCATCAACCTGGCATGGTCTCATGCTGTGGACGATATGGGCCTGTGGGACAACTACGGCAACCTGAACCGCGACCTGCTGTGGATCCTGCGGATGCCCCGTGAGGAGGCCACCAAGTACATCAGTGAGGAAGAGTACGATTCTCTGCCTTGGGAGTGGGAGAAGGCCGGTGACCCGCGCTGGGAAGTGGAGCTGATCCGCCGCATGGCTTACGGTGAGGGCGACCTGTCCGTCATCGCCAAGGGCACTCTGGCCATGATGGAGAAGTTCGGTCTGCCCAAGAGCTGGCTGGACCGCGACGATGGTGCCACCAACTCCAACCTGATCTACAACGGCTTCCCCAACCACCACGGCCCTGCTGAGGCATGGCAGGTGGGCATGCTGTACAACCTCGTTTTCAACCGCGACTGCATGATCCACGAGATCGTCTGCGAGACCGGCTCCGGCGCTCCCTATGAGGTGACCAAGAAGGTCATGGAGGACTTCTTCGGCGAGGGCTGCTACGATAAGGCCAAGGCCTACACTCCCATCAACGAGAACAAGGCAAAGCTGGCTGCATACTGCGTCAACGACAAGAACTTCCACGACTCTGCCACCCTGTGCAACTGGATGTGGCCCATGACCCAGTCTCCCTCCAAGGAGCGTGAGTACCACGGCGACTTGGATCTGCAGGCAGACTTTATGACTGCTGTTACGGGCGAGACCTATACCCAAGCCGGTCTGCAGGAGGACGGTGAGCGCATCACCCAGATGCTCCGCGCCATGACCGCCATCAGCTTCCAGCTCAACTGCGGCAGCGCAAACCTGCGTCAGGAGCACGATGCCATCTGCGATTGGGTGTTCGATAAGGACCCCGACTTCAAGGCATTCGAGGAAGGCACCACCAAGCTGGACCGTGCCGACATGGAGAAGGCAAAGGACATGTTCTACGACATCTTCGGCTGGGATAAGACCACCGGTGTGCCCACCCGCGAGACGCTGGAAAAGTTCGACCTCGCCGATATGGCAGACGACCTCGAAAAGCGCGGCATCTATGCCCAGACCACCGAGGCCGCTGCTGAGTAAAATCCCAGAGAAACGAGGAATTTCGTCATGTTGTTTGGCAGACGCAAACCCGGCTACACCACCACGGTGGACGCCAATGCAGACCCGGAACAGGTCGTTCTGGATCTGCAGAAGGCGGAGATGGCCGCGAAGAAAAAGCCCAAGGCCGAGGTGTTCGACATCAACGCTGCCAGCGAGACCGCCCGCCGCCTGAAAGAGACGGGCAGCACCTTTGACGGCGCTGCCGCCAAGGCCGGTGAGGACGTGATCGCCGTGGTGGAGCGGGAGACCGGCGAGCTTGCTGCAAAGCAAGCCGCGGAGAACGCTTCCGCCCCGGCAGAAACGCCCGCTGAAGCGGCCCCGGATACCGACAGCGCCGCAAAGCCGGAGCTGCTGGATTTTCTGGCCGCGGCCCCCGAAGCGGAGAATGACCCCTACGCCGACCAGCCCACCCAGACGGCTCCGGAGCTGCCGGAGCTGACCCCGGCGCAGGAGTTGGCAGGGTACATCCGCTCCCGCTCGGCGGCGGCGCAGGTCACGTCCCACGCCCTGCTGGGCACGGAGGTGGAAAACGCCGACGAGCTGCTGGCCCAGATGCCGCAGGACCCCAGTGCGAGGATATCGTTGCCCGTGCAGGCGCAAAGGATACCTACTATTACTCCAACGCCAACATGAGCGACAACTACGCGATGATCGCGCAGCTCATCGAGGACGAGGACCTGTGCGTGATGTTTGCGGAGATGGTGCGGTTCAATGCCCGCATCTACCCCAGCGCCACCCCGCTGCGTTATTTCCGCCGCTCGCCCTACGGCCTTTCGCCGGAAGCGGTCGAGCAGACGTGGAAGGCTATGCAGGGCAAGCCGGAGTTTTCCGACATCGAGGAGCTGACCAACAATCAGAACGAGCGGTTCCTCTTTTCCACCCAGTACCTCACCCGCCGCTACGCGAAAGCCATCAGCGACGTGGATGAGTGGACCGACTAAAGCGATCCATACAATTGAACAGGGTATAAGAGCTTCTTTGAGCAAAGGCGTCTAAACCGAAGGGCATTGACGCCGCGCCGCAATGCTAAGGGCCCGCACGCGAGCCGGCATTCAAGGGTGGCTGGGGAAACCCGGCCGCCTTCCCGCAGAAGAAACGCTGCAATTTGAAAAAAGAACTCCTCCCATCGACCCGACCCAAGGGGGCCTCCTTTGTGTACGGCTGCTGCAACAGCCCGCGCAGAGCCGGTCCCTCCGGCGCTGCAGTCTGCAAACAGCAGCGCGGGGATATTGTGTCGTGTTTTCTGCGGGGGCGTTTTGATTTTCGTCAAGACGTCCCCGCATTTTTTACCTGCCTTTTGAAAAACGATGGAATCCGCAGAAACGCTGCTGTCCGAGCCATAGCGGACGGCTGTTTCTGCGTGCAAAATGGAGGATATTTTTCAAATGAAACAGCCTTTTTGTGCGCCCGCCGAGGCGCTGCGCCGTGTGCTGGACGCGGCGGCGCAGCTGCCAAAGCCTGCGGTTGAGAATGCCGGGCTGGACGAAGCCGTTGGCCGTATTGCTGCCGCGCCCCTGTGCGCCCGGATGGACCAGCCGCCCTTCGACCGCAGCCCCTTGGACGGCTACGCCCTCCACAGCGCGGACACGGTCGGGGCCGGGGAGAAGACCCCGAAGACCCTGCCCGTGGTGATGAAGCTGTATGCGGGTGACGCGCCGACGGCGGCCCTGCCCGCCGGGTGTGCGGCCCGGATCATGACCGGGGCACCCCTGCCCGCCGGGGCTGACTGCATCCTGATGCAGGAACTGACCGACGGCGGGGAAGAGAACGTGCGCATCTACGCCGAACTTTCCCACAACGCGAATGTGGTCTTCCGGGGCGAGGACATCGCCGCCGGGGCCCTCATTGCCGATGCGGGCACGGTGCTGACCCCGGCGCACCTCGGTGTGCTGGCGGGGCAGGGCTTTGCGGAAGTGCCGGTCTACCGGCCGCTGACCGTCGGTGTGCTGGCTACCGGCAGCGAACTGCTGGCCCCCGGCGAGACTTTGGCCCCGGCAAAATTTACGATGCCAACGGCATCCAGAACGCGGCCCGGCTGCGGCAGATGGGGTTTGCGGTCCAGCGCCGTCACTGCTCGGACGACCCGGCCCTCATTGTGGCGGAACTGGAAGAGCTGCTGACCGGCTGCGACGCCGTCGTTACCAGCGGCGGCGTGTCGGTGGGGCAGAAGGACTATCTGCCCGTGGTGCTGGAATCGCTGGGGGCAGAGCCTGTCTTCTCCGGCGTGGCCCAGAAGCCCGGCAGCCCCATGCTGGCGGCGAAGGTAGAGGGCAAGCTCGTCTTCTGCCTGTCAGGCAACCCCTTCGCGGCGGCGGCCACGCTGGAGCAGTACGTCCTCCCGGCCCTGCTGCGGGCCGCTGGGCGGCTGGAGAAAGACTGCATCCTGCCCCGCACCAAACGCACCCTGACCACCGGCTTTTCCAAGGCCAGCAAAGGCAACCGCTACCTGCGGGCGAAGGCGTCCGGCGGCACCGTGGCCATCCCCGGCGAGGGCAACGCCGAAGCCCATTCGTCCGGCAGCCTGTCCGCGATGATCGGCTGCAACTGTCTGGTAGAGCTGCCCGCGGGCAGCGGCCCGGTAAAGCCGGGCGAGGAAGTGGAGGTGCTTTCGTTTGTACACTGAACGCAAGGAGGCGCTGGCTGCAGAGCTGAGCTTAAAACACCCGGCGGTGCTGGCCGTCAGCGGCGTGCATAACAGCGGCAAGACCACGCTGCTGGAAAAACTGATCCCTCTGCTGCGGGCACGCGGGCTGAAAGTGGGTGTCATCAAGCACGACGGCCACGACTTTACCCCCCGATGTCCCCGGCACCGACAGCTACCGGCTGCGGGAAGCGGGCGCGGAGGGCGTCGCTGTCTTTTCCGGGAACCGCTACCTGCTGACGGAAGAGTTCCGCCTGAATGAGCAGGACCTGCTGGCGCTGTTCGAGCGCCACGGCTACGACCTCGTGCTGATGGAAGGCTTTAAGGAGAGCGGCTGGCCCAAGATCGAGGTGGTGCGCAGCGCCATCTCCAAAGAACCGGCCTCCTTTGAGCCGCTGGCCGTGGTGGGCGATGTACCGGGCGCAGATTTCGCGCTGGACGAGCCGGAAGTATTGGCCGATTGGATCGCCGCTCAGATGCCGGCGCTGTGAGGAAGAGAGGAAATTACCATGAAACTGATCCGTACCGAAGACGCGGCAGGGCAGGTGCTCAGCCACGATATCACGCAGATCATTCCGGGCGAGTTCAAGGGAGCCCGCTTCCGCAAGGGCCATATCGTCCAGCCGGAGGATATCCCGGTGCTGCTCTCCATCGGCAAGGAGAACCTCTACGTCTGGGAGAAGAAGCCCGGCATCCTCCACGAGGACGAGGCCGCCGCACTGCTGTACAAGGCCGCTGCGGGCAAGAACATCCACGGCACCGAGCCGAAAGAGGGCAAGATCGAGCTGATCGCCGACTGTGACGGTCTGCTCAAGATCCACCGCGAAGCCTTGCTGGCCGTGAACCGCACCCCCAGATGATGATCGCCACGATCCACGGCGACCTGCCCGTGAAAAAGGGCGCAAAGCTGGCGGGTACCCGCATCATCCCCCTCGTCATCGAGCAGGAGAAGATGGACGCCATGCAGAAAGCGGCGGGCAGCGAGCCCATCCTGAACGTGCTGCCCTTCCACCAGAAGAAGTTCGCGGTCATTACCACCGGCAGCGAGGTATTCAAGGGCCGCATCGAGGACAAGTTCACCCCCATCCTTGAAGCAAAGCTCAAGGAATACGGCTGCGAGATGACATTCCATAAGGTCTGCGATGACGACCCGGCGGGCATCACGGCGGCGATTCTGGAGGCAAAGGCAGCGGGCTGCGAGCTGATCTTCACCACCGGCGGCATGAGTGTGGACCCCGACGACCGTACCCCGCTGGCCATCAAGAACACCGGGGCCGACATCGTGACTTACGGCGCGCCGGTGCTGCCGGGTGCCATGTTCCTCGTCAGTTACTTGGACGGCGTGCCCGTCTGCGGTCTGCCCGGCTGCGTGATGTATGCCAAGCGCACCATTTTTGACCTGCTGCTGCCCCGTCTGCTGGCCGATGACCCCATCACCGCCGACGACATCGCCCGCCTCGGCGAGGGCGGCCTCTGCCTTGGCTGCGCCGAGTGCCACTGGCCCAACTGCGGGTTTGGGCATTGCTGAGAGGTTGTACGGAGGATAAGCGTGACAATATGACAAGTAACTTGACCCATTTCGATGCCGCGGGCAATGCGGTGATGGTGGACGTGAGCGAAAAGCCCGTCACTGCCCGCGAAGCCACGGCCCACGGCATCATTACCATGAACGAAGAAGCCTTTACCGCCGTGAAAAACGGCACGGTCAAGAAAGGCGATGTGCTGGGCGTGGCCCGCGTGGCGGGCATCATGGCCACCAAGCGGACCAGTGAACTGATCCCGCTGTGCCATCCGCTGCCGCTGACCAAGGTGAAGATCGAGTTTGAGCTGTTGGAAGACCGCCGCGCCGTCGAGGCCCGCTGCACCGTCAAGACCAGCGGCGTCACCGGCGTGGAGATGGAGGCCCTGACCGGCGTTTCCACCGCGCTGCTGACCATTTACGATATGTGCAAGGCCGTGGACAAGGGGATGGAACTGGGCGAGATCCACCTTGAGAAAAAGAGCGGCGGCAAGAGCGGCCTGTACATCCGGGCGGAGGGCGGCTATGTTTGATGCAAAGGGCCGCAGCATCCATTACCTGCGCCTGTCTGTCACCGACCTGTGCAATCTGCGCTGCCGGTACTGTATGCCGGACGGCGTGGAGAAGCTGGAACGGGAAGATATTCTGACCTACGAAGAATTCCTGCGCCTTGCCGCGCTGTTTGCCAAGTGCGGGGTGGACACCGTCCGCGTCACCGGCGGCGAACCGCTGGTGCGCAAGGGCGTGGACTATCTGGTGGCCCGGTTGAAGGCCATCCCCGGCATCCGCCGCGTGACCATGACCACCAACGGTGTTCTGCTGGCAAAGCAGCTGCCCGCCCTGCTCTCTGCCGGGCTGGACAGCGTGAACATCAGCCTCGACACCCTCTCGCCGGAGCAGTTCGCCCACATCACCGCGCGGGACGAGTTTGAAAACGTGAGGGCGGGCATCCATGCCGCGCTGGAAAGCGGGCTGCCCGTCAAGCTGAACTGCGTGCCGCAGGTGGGCGTGAACGAGGGCGAGCTGGAAGCGCTGGCCGCCCTCGCCAAAGACAAGCCTTTGCAGGTGCGGTTCATCGAGATGATGCCCATCGGCTATGGCGCGGCCATGCCCTGCATCTCCGGGCCGGAACTGCTGGCCCGGCTGCAAAAGCGCTGGCCGGGGCTGGCCCCGCTGCCCGCGCAGGAGAGCGCCGCCCTCGGCGACGGCCCGGCGGTCTACTACACCGCCCCCGGCTGGCAGGGGAGCGTGGGCTTCATCGCGGCGGTGCACGGCAAGTTCTGCGCCTCCTGCAACCGCGTCCGGCTGACAAGTCAGGGCTTTCTGCGCCCCTGCCTTGCCAGCGAAGCGGGCTGCGACCTGAAGACCCTGCTGCGCTCCGGCGCAACGGACGAGGACCTGCTCAAGGCGATCCAAACGACGATTTGGGAAAAGCCGCAGGAGCACCATTTTGAACGCAAACAAAACATCCCGGCGACCCGCGGGATGTATCGGATCGGAGGATAATATGGGAAAGATTCTGGCCATTTGCACCAGCCCCAAGCGCGGCACCGTCAAGACCGAGGTGCCCGAAGCCACCCTGACCCCGGAATGGGGCATCGAGACCGACGCCCATGGCGGCAATTGGCACCGTCAGGTCAGTCTGCTGAGCGCCGAAAAGATCGAGAACTTCCGCAAGAAGATCTGGGTCGATTACGGCGCATTCGGCGAAAATCTGGTCGTGGAAGGGTTCGATTTCCGCAACCTGCCCGTCACCAGCCGGTTTCAGGTGGGGGATGTCGTTCTGGAAATGACCCAGATCGGCAAGGAGTGCCACAACGACTGCGTCATCAAGCAGCAGACCGGCGAGTGCATCATGCCCCACGAGGGCGTGTTCGCCCGTGTGCTCCACGGCGGCACCATCCATGTGGGGGACGAGATGACCCCTGCTGCCCCCGGAGGAGGATCCGCCGCTGCGTGCCGCCGTCATCACCCTGTCCGACAAAGGCTCCCGCGGGGAACGGGAGGACAAGAGCGGCCCGCTGATCGTGGAGATGCTCACCGCCGCCGGGTACAAGGTGGAGGAAACGATGATCCTGCCCGATGAAGCCAAGGCCCTCAAGGCCCAGCTCATCCGGCTGGCCGATGGCCGTCAGGTCAACCTGATCCTGACCACCGGCGGCACGGGGCTTTCCCCACGCGACGTCACGCCGGAGGCGACGTATGCTGTCGCCACCCGCAGCGCCCCCGGCATCGCCGAGGCCATGCGCTGTCACAGCCTGAGCATCACCCCCGCGGGATGCTCAGCCGCGCCGCCAGCGTCCTGCGTGGCAAGACACTGATCGTCAACCTGCCCGGCAGCCCCAAGGCCGTGCAGGAAAATCTGGAGTACATCCTGCCCAGCCTTGAACACGGCATCCGCATCGCCGCCGGGCTGGATGGCGAGTGCGCCCGCAAATAATGTTGCTTTATGAAGCAGTTGTGACTCCCTCAGTCACGGCTTCGCCGTGCCAGCTCCCTCTCGGAGGGAGCCTTGGCGTAACGGTTAGTTGCTGTGAAAGCCTCCCTCATTGAGGGAGGTGGCATCGCGTAAGCGATGACGGAAGGAGTCTGCAAGAGCTTTATAAATAGATCGAAGTGTTAAGGAGTACACACAATGAATGGCAAGATCTCCCGCCGCAGCTTCCTGTACACTGCCGGCATCGTATCCGCATCTGCTGCCCTGACTGCCTGCGGCGGTTCCGGCAGCTCCACCAGCACCGCTTCCTCCGTGGCAGGTTCCGCTGCCGCTTCCTCTGAGGCGGCTTCCGGCGAGGCCGTCGAGCTCATCGTCTTCGCCGCAGCTTCCCTGACCGAAACCCTGAACGCCATCGCCGAGAACTACGCAGCAGAGAACCCCGGCGTGACGTTCCGCTTCAATTTCGATTCCTCCGGCACCCTGAAGACCCAGATTCAGGAGGGCGCGGACTGCGACCTCTTCCTCTCCGCCGGTCAGAAGCAGATGAACCAGTTGGACATCACCGCTTCTGCGGATGTCAATACCGAGGGTCTCGACTTCGTGGACAGCGACAGCCGCGTGGACCTGCTGGAGAACAAGGTGGTTCTCTGCGTGCCCGAAAACAGCGATCAGGGCATCGACAGCTTCGATTCTCTGGCTGAGCACCTGAAGGCTGAGGACATCCTGTTCTGCATGGGCAACAGTGATGTGCCCGTTGGCCAGTACACCCAGAAGATCCTCGCTTCCTACGGGCTGGACGAAGAGGCTCTGGCGGCTGCCGGTGTCATCACCTACGGCTCCAACGTCAAGGAAGTCACGACGCAGGTCAGCGAGGCCAGCGTCGATGCCGGTGTCGTCTACTGCACCGATGCCTTCAGCGCTGGTCTGAAGGTCGTGGACGAGGCCACCGAGGAGATGTGCGGTCAGGTCATCTACCCGGCTGCCGTCCTGAAGGCTGCCCCCAACGCCGAGGCCGCCAAGGAATTTCTGGCCTATCTGCAGACCGACCGTGCCGCCACCGTCTTCGAGAGCGTCGGCTTCACGGCATTATGATGGACTGGTATCCGCTTTGGAACAGCCTCCGCATTGCGCTCATCAGCTGTGCGGCGGTGTTCTTCCTCGGCATTTTTGCCGCGTATTATATCGCGAAGCTCCCGCGGGTGCTCAAGGGCGTGCTGGATGTGATCCTGACGCTGCCGATGGTCCTGCCGCCGACGGTCGTGGGCTACTTCCTGCTGCTGCTCTTCGGTGCCAAGCGGCCGCTGGGGATCTTTTTATGGAGCATTTCGGCGTCAAGCTGGTCATGAACTGGTACAGCGCCATCTTCGCGTCCATCGTGGTGGCCTTCCCGCTGATGTACCGCACGGCCCGCGGCGCCTTCGAAAGCTTTGACGAAACGCTGGCGTGGTCGGCGCAGACGCTGGGCCTCTCGAACACATGGATCTTCTGGCGGGTGCGGATGCCCTATTGCCGGCAGGGCATTCTGGCCGGCACGGTGCTGGCCTTTGCCCGCGCACTGGGCGAGTACGGTGCCACCAGCATGATCGCGGGCTACACCCCAGGCAAAACGGCCACCATCTCCACTACGGTGTACCAGCTCTGGCGCACCAATGACGAAGCGGGCGCGATGCAGTGGGTGCTGGTGGACATCGTCATCTCGGCGGTGGTGCTGCTGGCGGTCAATCTGCTGGAGCGCAAACAGAGGCAGGGGGAAGGCACGCATGAGTCTGGAAGTGACCATTGCCAAGCGGTTTGAAGGCTTTACCCTCCACGCCGATTTCGCAGCGGGCAATACCGCTGCCGCCATCCTCGGCGCATCCGGCTGCGGCAAGAGCATGACCCTGCGCTGCATCGCGGGCGTCGTCAAGCCCGACAGCGGCCGCATCGTGCTGGATGGCCGGGTGTTGTTCGACAGCGAGAAGGGCATCGACCTGCCCCCGCAGCAGCGGAACGTGGGCTTGCTGTTCCAGAACTACGCCCTGTTCCCGAATATGACGGTGGAGCAGAACATCCTCTGTGCCCTGAAAAAGGAAAAAGACCCCGCCGCCCGGAAAGCTGCCTGTAGGTCAGCTCTCCGCGCCATGCGGCTGGAAGAGCTGGCCCATCGGCTGCCCAGTGAGCTTTCAGGCGGGCAGCAGCACCGTGCCGCGCTGGCCCGCATCTTGGCGGGCAGACCCCGCATCCTGATGCTGGACGAGCCTTTCAGTGCGCTGGACAGCTACCTGCGCGAGGAAGTGGAGGGCGAAGTGGGAAGTCTGCTCTCCAACTTTGACGGCACGGCCCTGCTCGTGACCCATGACCGGGACGAAGCCTACCGCCTTTGCCGCGAGATGATCGTCATGGACAGCGGCGAGGTGCTGCGTGCGGGCACGACGAAGGAAGTTTTCGCCGACCCCCGCCGCCTGACCGCCGCTCGGCTGACCGGCTGCAAGAACATCCTGCCCTGCGTCCGGGTGGACGAACACCATGTCCGCCTGACCGGCTGGGAGCGGGAGCTGACCGTGGCCCTGCCGGTGCCGGAAGGGTGCTGCGCCGTGGGCATCCGCGCCCACGACTTTGCCCCCGAAGCGGCCGACGGCGAAAACCGGATGCCGGTTCAGGTGGGCGCTTCCAGTGAAAACCCCTTTGACTGGAACGTGATCTGCACCGCTGCGGACGATGCAGGCAAGCTGTGGTGGAAGGTGTCCAAAACGACCCTTTCCTCCCCGCCGCCTCAAGCCCCTGCCTACCTCCGGGTAGCGCCGGAAAATATCATGCCGCTGGTGTAAAATATAAAGGCTGCTGCCTTTCCTCCCTCCGTCACGGCTTCGCCGTGCCAGCTCCCTCGGTGAGGGAGACTTGGCGCAACGAAACGCGATGGTAAAAGGAGTAGGCAGCAGCCCTTTTTTGTTGCGGAGTTGATTACATCAATGCCGTCAGCACCAAGGCACACAACGGCAGGGTGAGGATGCTGAGCAGGGTGGTCAGGACGACGCACCCGGCGGCAAACTGCTCATCGTGGCCGAACTGCACCGCAAACACCGAGGTGATGGCGGCGGCGGGGCAGCACTCCAGCAGCAGGACCACCTGTGCGCTCATGCCGAACCGCAGCAGCCCCAGCACCGCGAAAGCGGCAAGGCAGACTGCCGGGATGAGCAGCATCCGCACCGCCGCCAGCTTCCAGATGTGCCGGTCGCAGACGATCTGCTTCAGGTCGCCTGTGGCGATCAGGATGCCTGTGATGAGCATGGAAAGCGGGGTGTTCATGTTGCTCAAAAGCTCCAGCGGCTGCGCAATGAGGGTGGGCACCGGGATCTGCAAAAGGTAGACGGCAAGCCCCGCCACCATGGCGTAGAGCACCGGCGTGCGGAGCAGACTCTTGGCCACTTCCTTGGGGCTGGAACTGCCGCTGACCATGCCGTAGCCCATGGTCCAGAGCAGGATGTTGAAAACGGTAACGTAGGCGCTGGCGTAGAGCAGACCCTCCGAACCGAACAGCGCCGAGATGAGGGGGAAGCCCATGTAGGCCGCATTGGAGAAGACGCACGCGAACCGGAAGATGGGGGCGCGGCGGTCCTTCTGCTTGGCCGTCAGCGCCAGCGTCAGCACGGTGCCGATCAAGATCGCCAGCACACTCAGCCCAAAGGCCGCCAGCAGGTTGTGCAGGATCTCCTCGCTGAACTCCATCATGTAAGAGTGGATGATCATGGCCGGAACGACCAGATACACCAGCAGGTTCGAGAGCGTTTGCCGCCCCTCCGCCTTGAGCACGCCAGTCTTGATGGCCGCCGCGCCCGCGCCGATGAGCAAAAACAGCACGATGACCTGCTGCGCGCAGATAAGTGCCAGTTCCATTTCCAATTCCTCCTCATTCATAGATACAATCATGAATACAAGAAAGATATAGCACAAAACCGCCCATTTGGCAAGAGAAAAAGCGACCATTGCAAAGATAATAACTCCCTCCGTCACGGCTTTGCCGCGCCAGTTCCCTCAGGGAGAGAGCCTTGGCGCAGCGGTAAGCGATGGCGGAAGGAGCGGTGTTTACAAGATCACATTCTTAATGAGCAGGGAAACGCTGCCGTCGGCGTCGTGGAGGAACTCCACCTCGGAGTCGGAGGAGAGGATCTCGGTGGGAATCTTCACCTCGATGCCGCTGGCGGTGTGGATGCTGCGGCTCTCCATCCGGCGGATGCGGGAGGGGGTGACGGTGACGGGCTGCTCGGCGTGCTCGATGACCTCGCTCTTTTTCCACATAGTCGTCGAAGGGGACAGCGGCCAGCGGGTATTCTTCGGCCAACTGGCGGCGTACCTGCTCCACCGAGATCTGGTTGTCGTTGTCGGCGGCCTCGGTGGCAATGAGCATGGCCACCTGTGCGTCGGCGTGAGGCTCGTCCACGTAGGCGTCCTTCACGGCCTGTGCAGCGGCTTCCTGAATGGCTTGGAGCTTCTTTTTCTCCGGCTCAGCTTGGGTGTACTGGAAGACCACGGAGGAAAGGTAGAACTCCTTGTGGCCGTCGATGTCGTACTTCTTTTCCAGCAGACGCATGGAGAAATCCTGTAAGTTGACGAGGGCGCCTTCCTCCACCTTGCCGCTCTGGGTGGGCAGACAGGCCCGCTGCTGGATGATGGAGTTCACGGGGGCACCCTGTACCGTTTCGGTGTAGTGGGTGTAGCCGTTTTTGTAGTTCAGCTTGAGGATGCCCAGCCACGGGGCCCCGTCGCGGGTGAAATCCACCACGGCGAGGTCTGCGCCGGGGATGGTGGTGTGGGCGTGCATGTAGTCGAACAGCACCCCTGCAATGCGGCAGGACAGGTCGATGAAGTCCTGATTGTGCTCCAGCTCGTTTTTGAAGGCCGAGTCCGGCAGCGGGCGGCACTGGCGGATGTCGTCGCTGGCCAGCAGCTTTTCGATGTGGTTTTGTAGGTAGGCCGTTTTTTCGGCGGTCAGCTCCATGCTGCTGCCGCTGAGCACCGGGGCGTCAAGGGTGGTGTCCAGCACATGCAGGATAGCCTGATGAATGATGATCTCCATGGGTCAAACCTCATTTCTTGGGAAATCTAAAATGTTCCGTCCCAGTATACCACACCCGCACCCAAAAGGCGAGAGGAAAAGCCGCTTGTCAACGCCCGGCGGGGGTGTTACAATAAGGCTGACGAAACTACGCTGAAAGGGGATAACGACCTATGGAATTTCGAGATAAACCCATGCAGAACCTCATCCGCATCAAGGAAAAGGACATCTGCAAAAATGTACAGGCTCTGCTGCTGGAGGGTGAGACCATCGTGGGCGCGTACAAGACGGTGCGCGACCAGGCTGTTTTTACCTCCCACCGCATCTTTCTGGTGGATATGCAGGGCGTGACCGGCACCCGGCAGGAGATCTTCGTGCTGCCTTATAAAAAGGTGCTGCACTTCGGCATCCAGACGGCGGGCTTCGGCGACCCGCTGCAAACCTCCGAGCTGACGGTCTGCTTTGCGGACGAGCACGAGGCGAAGTTCGGCTTTATCGGGCAGGAAGAGCTTCTGGCCGTGGCCCGCGCCATCAGCCGCTGCATCCTGTAAGGGCGAAAACGCGCAGAGCGCCCGCTCCGGCTTCTGACCCCGGAGCGGGCGCTCTGCGTTGCTGTAATATGCGAATGAACGAGAAGATGGCTTGGTTCAGCCGGCCATGCGCTCGGTGCGGCCCGCTTCCAGCATATACCGCAGGAAGCCGGTGACGTCGGCGGGGTCAGTCACGGTGATGTCAAAGCCCTTCTTGGGGGCGTTCATCATCCGCAGGATGGAGGATGCCGTCGCATCCTTCTTCAAATCGCAGGTCTTACCGTTGTCCAGATGGAGCAGCACGCTGCCATGGCTGGCGGAAACCTGACGCATGAAACGGTCTTTATCAAAGTATTCGATACGAAGCATAGAAATACCTCCTGTCAGAACTTTTTTTTCTGTACGCCGAACGGCGGGGAAACGATTGTGTTTCACTTCGTTCGGTGTTATACTGAGCTTGGAAGCTCCGATGAAATAATACCACGATTCCGGCGGATATGGTAGAACAAAATCGCACCTTTTATACAACAAAATCGGCTTTGACAAAAAATATTCAAAGTATTGCGGAAAGGAATTGGGCAATATGGCATATCAAACGAGCTGTGCAACAATCGTCCATGGCGGCGGGATCCACTGCGAGACGGACATCATGGCCGACGCCGAGGGCCGCGAGCTGGTCCAGCACGGCAGCGCGCTGTTTCCCATCGCGTGCTATGCGGAAGATCTGACCAGCTACTCGGTGGCGTGGCACTGGCACGAGGAGTTTGAGTATATCCTCGCGATGCAGGGGCCGCTGCAGGTGGATGTGAACAAGACCCGCCTGACCCTGCAGACCGGGCAGGGGGTGTTCCTCAACTCCGGGGTGCTCCACTCGGTCGAACAGGCCGAGCACACGGCTCTGCTCCACTCCGGCGTGTTCCAGCCCCGGCTGGTGGGCGGCATGGATACGATCTTCTGGCAGAAGCTCATCCGCCCGCTGCTGCAGCCCGGTGCCCCGGCCTTTTTCCTGCTGGACGAGGCCGTGCCGTGGCAAAAGCAGGTGCTGGCCTACCTGCGGGATGCGTGGAAAGAGGTGGCCGATGAGCCTTTCGACTACGAGAACCGGGTGCGGTATCATCTCTCGGCGGCGCTGCGGCTGCTGAGCACCCAGTGTGTCGGCGGGAAGACCAAGGTCTCGGAGCAGGAACAGATCGCCTCCGAGCGGATGAAGCGGATGCTCCGCTACGTGGAGGAGCACTACGCCGAGGAGCTGACCGTGGAGAAGATCGCGGGCTGCGTGGCCCTCAGCGAGAGCGCCTGTCTGCGCAGCTTCCGGCAGCTGCTGGGCATCACGCCCATCCAGTACGTCAAGCAGTTCCGGGTGGAAAAAGCCGCGGAGCTGCTCCGCTCCACCCGGCTCAAGACCGGCGAGATCGGGCTGGAATGCGGCTTTTCGGACGGCAGCTATTTTATCAAGACCTTCCGGGAGATCAAGCACTGCACCCCCCCGCGAATACCGGATCAGATTTTGTTGAGTTTTCGGAAAAGAGGAAGGAACCACCATGCAGCGTACTTTAACGGAAGGGCCCATCACGCGGAACATCCTGCTGTTCGCCCTGCCTTTGATGTTCGGAACCCTTTTGCAGCAGATGTACAACATCGCCGACACGTGGGTGGTCGGCCGCTTCCTCGGCGCGGATGCGCTGGCGGCGGTGGGCTCCTCCTACACCCTGATGACCTTCCTGACCTCCATCCTGCTGGGCCTTTGCATGGGCAGCGGCGCGGCCATCTCAATGCAGTACGGCAGCGGCGCGGAGGAAAAAATGCGGAACAGCGTGTTCCAGTCCTTCGTGCTCATTGCAGGGATGGCGCTGGCGCTGAACCTGCTGGTCTATCTGGGGCTGGGGGCATTTTGTGGGTGCTGCGGGTCCCGGCGGAACTGCAAGCCTTGATGAAGCAATATCTGGTCGTCATCTTTATGGGCATCTTTGCAACACATTTTTTGTATAACTATTTCGCAAACCTCCTGCGCGCCATCGGCAACTCCATGGTGCCGCTGATCTTTTTTTTGGCCGTGTCGGCCATCCTGAACGTGGTGCTGGACCTTCTGTGCGTCATCGTGCTGGGGTGGGGGCGTCGCCGGGGCGGCGGGGGCCACGGTCTTTTCCCAATATGTGTCGGGCGTGGGCATTGGGCTTTACACCCTGAAAAAGTTCCCCCGCCTTTGCCCGCGCCGCGCCGACTGCCGGTGGGACAAGCGGAATCTCGCCACCATCCTGAACCTCTCGGTCATGACCAGCATCCAGCAGTCCATCATGAACTTCGGCATCCTGATGGTGCAGGGCCTTGTGAACAGCTTCGGCATCGTCATCATGGCGGCCTTTGCGGCGGCGGTCAAGATCGATTCCTTCGCTTACATGCCGGTGCAGGATTTCGGCAACGCCTTTTCCACCTATGTGGCCCAGAACTACGGGGCAGGGAAGAGCGAGCGCATCCGCAAGGGCATCCGCAGCGCCGGGCTGACCAGTGCGGCGTTCTGCATCCTCATCAGCGTGCTGGTCTGGGCCTTTGCCGCGCCGCTCATGGGCATCTTCGTTGACCCCGGCCAAAGCGAGATCATCGCGGCGGGCGTCCACTACCTGCGCATCGAGGGCGCGTGCTACATCGGCATCGGCATCCTGTTCCTGCTCTACGGCTACTACCGGGCGGTCAACAAGCCCATGATGTCGGTGGTCCTGACCATTGCTTCGCTGGGCACCCGCGTGGCGCTGGCCTATCTGCTCTCGGCTACGCCGCTGGGGGTCACGGGCATCTGGCTCAGCGTCCCGATCGGCTGGGCGCTGGCGGACGCCATCGGCATCGGGTACTACCTCAAAACCAAAACCAAAACGGCATAACGAAACAGCCGGGAGGCGCTCCAAAAGCGGAAGCCTCCCGGCTGTGTTTTTTATAAGTTGTGTGCTCTGTCCGGTTACTTGAGCAGGGCGCTGTGGTCTGCGCCGTCAATGGTCAATGCCGCGCGGGGGCCGGTGTGGGTCCAGACGACGGCCGTTTCATCGGGGGCGTCGGGTTCAGCCGCCAGCAGGGCGTCCACCGAGACCGTGGTGGAGCGGGAGAGCAGGGTGGTGAACACAAGGGTCTTCACGCCCTGAGCCTTCAGGGTGCGGACCATGCCCAGCGTCAGGTGGGCCGAGGTCACGATGCCGTTGGCGCGGATGGTCAGGGTCGTGCCGTTCTGGGTGCAGGTGTGGGTGATCTGCTTGCCCAGAACGTTGGTGACATACAGCCCCTCCACCGTGACCGGGCGCTCCACTTCCACCGAGCCGGTGGAAGGTGCTTCTGCCGCTTCCGTTTCGGTGGGCGTCACAGTCGGCTGGGCGGGCTTTTCCGGCTCGGCGGGCTGTTCGGGCTCCTCCGGCTTCGGCTTTTCCGGTTCGGGTTTTTCCGGTTCCGGCTTGGGTTTTTCCGGTTCCGGCTTTTCCGGTTCCGGCTCGGCCACAACGTCGCCGTCCTGCGTGACGTCTTTGCCATTGGAGTCGGTGCGCTTGATGGTCGTGCCACCCGCCAGATTTTCAAATTTCGTTTCCACCGAATCACCAATGGCAATATTGCCGCCGCCAGTGGCGTTGATGGTCACTTTGCCCTCAATCGTAATGGCAGATTTGGCCTTTGCTTGGTCAGGCAACTTATTATTAACACTGCCGCTGCCGATAGCCGCAGCACCGAGAAGAGAAACATGGCTATTCATCTCACGAGCTCCGCCGCCGGTGGCAGTGATATCGGGCGAACCGGCTTCGGTGCTCTTGATGGAAATTTTGTTTCCATTTCCTTTATCATCCGGCTTGGATTCGGCACCGCCACCGATACCGGCAGCACCAGCGCCGCCCCGTGCATTTTCGATGGTGACGTTGCCCTCGATGCTTACGTTGCCAAGGCCGCAAACACCGCCGCCGATACCGGCACCTTCTTCGCCACCGATGGCGTTGCCGATTTGAGCGTTATCTTTAATGGTCACATTGCCGATGCCAAGAGTGCCGCCGCCAATGCCAGCGGCACCACTAGCGCCGCCTTGGGCGTTTTTGATGACGGCATTGCCTTCGATGGTCACTGTGCCCAGACCCTGATAGCCGCTGCCAATGCCAGCGCCGTTTGCACTACCTTTGGCATTTTCAATGACCGCTTTATCTTTAATGATGATCTCGCTGCCACCGAATCTACCACCGCCGATGCCAGCAGCCATATTGCCGCCACCAGAGGCTTCTGTGATAGTACCGCCGCTGATGGTGACAGTACCATTGCCGTAGTTACCGCCGCCAATACCGGCACCATTGAAACCACCTTTGGCAGTGATCTCACCACCCGTAATGGTCACTTGGCCGTTATTTCCATTACCGCCACCAATACCGGCACCATAATCGCCTGTAGCCTTTGCGGTAAGTTTACCGTCGTTATTATTGTCTGTTATGGTCAAAGTACCGCTGTCATTGGTCTTATTATGTTCCAAACCGGCGTGACTAGAGCCGCTCGTCAGAGTATTATTACCGTTCAGCTCAATGTTCGTGTCGCCTTTGCCGGTAACGCTTACAGCGGCACCGCTTGATGCGTCGATATTGACGTTGTCCAGCGTGACATCCACCGTCTTGCCTTCACCTGCATCGATCGTTACTGTATGCGAAGACGCGGTAGAAGAGCCGTTGCCTTTAATAACCGTGTCCGTATCATTCTTAGTTGTTTTACCATTCTGTGTGACATCGTTGCCGCTTTCACCAGCCGAAATCGAGATGTCACCATCTTCAATGTACCATGGAAGCGCAAAGGCGGGGAGCGTCATCCCGACCACAAGGGGGCGGCGGTGAGGGCGAGGGCGGCGGCGCGCTTTGCGGTGGCGCGGCGGGCCGTTTTGGCCGCAGAAACCGGGCTGTGCCCCAGAACACGCATGGCGAGTTTGCGATAAGAGATCATAAGTAGTACCCCCTTACAAAACTTCAAATCCGGTAAAACATAGGTTTGTGTTTATAAGGACATTATACCGCTCTCGGGGGAGGGGTGCAAGCAAAACTGCGTGAAAGGGGGTGTTTCCTGCGTGAAAAGCGGAAAATTGGCAAAAATTACCTAAAAACTGCCAGAATTTTTACTTCCAGCCCCGTGCTGTGGGGGCCACGGTCTTTTCCCAATATGTGTCGGGCGTGGGCATCTTCGTTGACCCCCGGCCAGAGCGAGATCATCGCGGCGGGCGTCCACTACCTGCGCATCGAGGGCGCGTGCTACATCGGCATCGGGTACTACCTCAAAACCAAAACGGCATAACGAAACAGCCGGGAGGCGTTCCAAAAGCGGAAGCCTCCCGGCTGTGTTTTTTATAAGTTGTGTGCTCCGTCGGGTTACTTGAGCAGGGCGCTGTGGTCTGCGCCGCCAATGGTCAATGCCGCGCGGGGCCGGTGTGGGTCCAGACGACGGCCGTTTCATCGGGGGCGTCGGGTTCAGCCGCCAGCAGGGCGTCCACCGAGACCGTGGTGGAGCGGGAGAGCAGGGTGGTAAACACAAGGGTCTTCACGCCCTGCGCCTTCAGGGTGCGGACCATACCCAGCGTCAGGTGGGCCGAGGTCACGATACCGTTGGCGCGGATGGTCAGGGTCGTGCCGTTCTGGGTGCAGGTGTGGGTGATCTGCTTGCCCAGAACGTTGGTGACATACAGCCCCTCCACCGTGACCGGGCGCTCCACTTCCACCGAGCCGGTGGAAGGCGCTTCTGCCCCTTCGGTGGGCGTCACGGTCGGCTGGGCGGGCTTTTCGGGTTCGGGTACATCACCGGGCTGGGAAACATCGTCGCCCTTTGCATTGCGGCGGGTGATGGTGGTGCCCACCTGCAAACCGGAGAACTGCGTTTCGCCGTTGGTCGAATCGCCAATGGCCACATCGCCGCCGCCAGTGGCATCAACGGTCACTTTACCCTCGATGATGATATCGGACTTGGCGTTTACTTCGCCAATCGTCTCATAAACGCTGCCACTGCCAATGGCCGCACCACCGCCGATAGGATAGCGTTCATCGTCCTCACCTTCACCGCCTTTGGCAGTGATATTGGGCGAACCGTCTTCGGTACTCTTGATGGAAATTTTGTTTCCGTTTCCGTCGGCGTCCGGCGTACCTTCTGAGCCGCCGCCGATTCCAGCGGCGCTAGTGCCGCCCTGCGCGTTCTCGATGGTGACATTGCCTTCAATGGTCACATTGCCAAGGCCGGTACCGGTATTACCACTGCCACTACCGCCACCGATACCAGCACCACCGACGCCTCCTTGTGCGTTTTTGACGACGGTATCACCGTTGATGGTTACATTACCTGTACCTTGGTAACCACCGCCAATGCCGGCGGCGATATCGCCGCCAGTGGCTTCTGTAATGGTGCCGCCGCTGATAGTTACATTGCCATCACCGCCGACAATAGTATCACGGCTAACAGATAAACTGCCGCTACTACTGCTACTAACTGTGCCGTTCGTCTTTGAACCCATACCACCGCCGATGCCAGCACCCTTGTCGTTGCCTTTTGCGGTAATATCGCCACCAGTAATTGTGACATTACCGTCACCGTATGCGCCGCCGCCAATGCCAGCGGCCATTTTGCCGCCAGTAGCGGTGATCGTGCCTCCGGTAATTGTTACATCACCGTCACCGGTATAATAGGTGCCATTGCTCTGATTGCCCGCACCACCAATACCGGCACCGCCGTTATTACCGGTTGCATTGATTGTGCCGCCAGTAATTGTTACTTGACCATCGTTCAGAGTACCGGCACCAATACCGGCACCGCCGAAACCACCAGTAGCGGTCAAACTGCCAGCGGCACCTTTGTCGTCTGTAATGGTTAATGTACCGCTGTCGTCGGTCTTATTATGCTCCAAACCGGCGTGGCCATATCCGCTTGTCAATGTGTTATTACCGTTCAGCTCGATGTTCGTGTCGCCGCTGCCGGTAACGCTTACAGCGGTCTTATAGGCGTTCGGGTCATAAGCATATTTGGTCCCTTCGTCTACATTGATCGTTACGTTATTCAACGTGACATCCACCGTCTTGCCTTCCTCTGCATCGATCGTTACCGTATTCGAAGACGCGTTAGAAGAGTCGTGGTTTGTAATAACTGTGTTCGTGTCATTCTTAGTTGTTGCACCATTCTGTGTGACATCGTTGCCGCTTTCACCAGCCGAAATTGAGATGTCACCATCTTCAATGTACCATGTACCCGCAAAGGCGGGGAGCGTCATCCCGACCACGAGGGCGGCGGTGAGGGCGAGGGCGGCGGCGCGCTTTCCGGTGGAGCGGCGGGCTGTTTTGACCGCAGAAACCGGGCTGTGCCCCAGAACACGCATGGCGAGTTTGCGATAAGAGATCATAAGTAGTACCTCCTTACAAAACTTCAAATCCGGTAAAACATGGGCTTGTGCTTGTAAGAAAATTATACCACTCCGGGGGGTGCAAGCAAAACTGCGTGAAAGGGGGTGTTTTCTGCGTGAAAAGCGGAAATTTGGCAAAAATTACCTAAAAACTGCCAGAATTTTTACTTCCAGCCCCGTGCTGTGGGGTCCAGCATCTCGGCAGCGGAGTAGACCAGGGCGTTGCAGACTGCGGCGGCCACGGTGCTGCCGCCCTTGCGGCCCATGGCCGCGATGGCAGGCACGCCGTAGGTCTCGCAGACGGCGAAGAGCCGTTCCTTGCTCTCCACTACGTTCACAAAGCCCACCGGCACGCCGATGACCAGCGCGGGCCGCAGCCCGGCCTCGATCAGCTCGGCAATGGTCAAAAGGGCCGTGGGCGCGTTGCCAACGGCGAGGATGGCGCCGGGGTGCTCCGCCGCCGCCCGGTGCATGGAAGCCACGGCGCGGGTGGTGCCCGCCGCTTTGGCCGCGGCGGCGACCTCCGGCTCCGCCATGTAACAGAGCGCACTGCCGCCCAGCTTTTTCAGGCCCGGCTTCGTGATGCCCGCCAGCGCCATGTTGGTGTCGGTGACGATGGGGGTCCCGGCGCGGAGCGCGGCCACCCCCGCCGCCACAGCCCCCGGCGTGAAGCGGAGGTTTTTGGCGTAATCAAAATCCGCCGTGGTGTGGATGACCCGCTTGACCACCGGGGCTGTCTCCGGCGGCGGGGTCAGGCCCAGTTCGGCCAGCTCGGCGGTGATGATGGAAAGGCTCGTCCGCTCAATGTCGGCGGGCAGATGATGTTGTGGGGTCATAGCTGCTCCTTTCGGGCAAGGCCCATGGCGGCATACACAGCGTCCATGTCCAGCGCCTTGCGCACCCCCTCGGCCAGAAGGTCGAATTGCTGCTGGCGGTACTGCTCCATGGGCATCAGGGCGGCGGTGTCGGGGGCAATGCCCTTCCGCGCGCACAAAGCGGCCACCAGCTTTTCGGTCAGCTCGCCGGTGTCGAACAGGCCGTGCAGATAGGTGCCAAAGACCCTATCCTGCACACAGCCTTCGGGGGTGCCGTCCGCCTGTGTGCAGAAGGGGCGGCCCTCCACCTCGGTGCGGCCGGTGTGGATCTCGTAGCCCGTCAGTGCGGCCCCGGCAAAGGGGGCGGCGGTGGCTTCTGCCGGGACCTGCGCCCGCCGCTTCCGGGCGGTGAAGGTGGTGCGGGTGGGCAGCAGCCCCAGCCCGCGCAGGGTCTGGGCGCGGCCGCTCTCGGTGCCGTCGGGGTCGGCAAGGGTCTGCCCCAGCATCTGATAGCCGCCGCAGACGCCCAGCACCGGGGTGCCCCGCGCGGCCAGTTTGAGCAGCGCCGGTTCCAGCCCGGATTGCCGCAGCCAGCGCAGGTCGTCCATGGTGTTCTTGGTGCCGGGCAGGATCACGAGGTCCGGCGTGCCGAGGGTGTGGGCGTTTTGTACATACCGCACGCCCAGCAGCGGGTGCTGTTCCAGCGGCATGAAGTCGGTGAAGTTCGAGATGTGGGGCAGACGGAGGATGGCGATATCCAAGGGCTTGACGGTCTTGCCGGCCTCCAGCCGCTCGGAGAGAGAGTCCTCGTCCTCGATGTCCACCTTCAGGTAGGGCACCACGCCCAGCACGGGCAGATGGGTCTTTTCCTCCAGCATGGTAAGGCCGGGGCGGAGGATCTCCACGTCCCCACGAAATTTATTGATGATAAGGCCCTTGATGCGGGCACGCTCGTCGGGTTCCAGCAGCTCCACGGTGCCGTAGAGCTGGGCGAAGACGCCGCCGCGGTCGATGTCGCCCGCCAGCAGCACCGGCGCGTCCACCAGCTTGGCAAGCCCCATATTCACGATGTCGTCGGCCTTCAGGTTGATCTCCGCCGGGCTCCCGGCCCCTTCGATCACGATGATGTCCACGGCTTCGGCAAGGCTGTTGTAGGCCGCGAGGATGTCCGGGATGAGGGATCTCTTCATCTTGAAGTAGGCGGCGGCGGGCATCTGGCCCCGCACTTCGCCGTTGACGATGACCTGACTGCCGACGTCGCTGCTGGGCTTGAGCAGGATGGGGTTCATCCGCACGTCGGGCTCGATGCCCGCCGCTTGGGCCTGTACCACCTGCGCCCGGCCCATTTCCAGCCCATCGCGGGTGACAAAGCTGTTCAGCGCCATGTTCTGACTTTTGAAGGGGGCGGTGCGGTAGCCGTCCTGCGCAAAAATGCGGCAGAGCGCCGCGCAGAGCAGGCTTTTGCCCGCGCCGCTCATGGTTCCCTGCACCATGATGCAGCTTGCTTTGCTCATCGGATCACCTCCGCAAGGGTCTTCAGCAGTTGTTCGTTTTCAGGCCCGGTGCGCACGGCGGTGCGGTACCAACTGGCGTCAAGGCCGGGGTAATTCGCGCAGCTGCGCAGGACTACGCCCTTTGCCGCAGCGCCGCGCCCAGCGTCTCCGGCCCTTGGAAAGCAGATAGTTTGCCCGGCCCTCCAGCACCCGCAGCCCCAGCGCCCGCAGCCCGGCGGTCAGCCGGGGGCGCTGTTCAGCGAGGAGGGCGCGGACCCGGTCCACATAGGCGGTCTCGTCCAGCGCGGCCAGCCCCGCCGCTTGGGCAAGGCTGGAAACGCCCCACGGCTGCCCGGCGGCACCCATGGCGTCCAGCAGGGCAGGGTCTGCGCTCAAAGCGTACCCCAGCCGGACGCCCGCCATGCCGTAGAGCTTGGTGAAGGCCTTCAGGATCAGCAGGTTCCCGCTGCCCAGCAGGGGCTTTGCGGTGAGCGAAGCGTGGTCGGGCAAAAAATCGAGGAAACATTCGTCCAGCAAAAGAAGCGCCCCGCAGGCGGTGCACTTCTCCAAGATGCGGGCCACAAGGGCGGGGGGCGTCAACTGGCCGGTGGGGTTGTTGGGCTGGCAGAGGAACACCATGTCCACGCTGTCATCGATGGCGCCACAGAAGGCCTCCGTCACCGCGAAGTCGTCGGCCTCCCGCAGAAAACAGCGCTCCACCGTGCAGCCGACCGTTTCCAGTGCGGCGGCATATTCCGCAAAGGTGGGGGCCGTGACCAGCGCCTTGCGGGGGGCGCTTGGCCCACACCAGCCGGAAGATCAGGTCCGCCGCGCCGTTGCCGCAGAGGAGCTGTTCCGCCGGAACGCCCTCGTGTGCGGCCAGCTTTTCCCGCAGGGCGCGGCAAAAAAGGATCGGGGTAGCGGTCCGCCGTGGCAAGGGCTGCGGTGATGGCCTTGGCCACCCCTCCGGCAAGCCCAGCGGGCTGACGTTGGCCGAAAAATCCAGCGGGTCGCGGCCAAACTCGGCGCGGTAGCCCGCCCAGTCGCCGCCATGTACGAATTGCATGGAAACATCTCCTTCCGCAACGCATGATTGAGAGGGCGGGCCTGTCACAAAATCGCCCGCACCGCCAGCCCAACTGCCAGCGCCAGCACACTTTCGGCGTACATCATCCGGTTGGCGCGGCGGATGTCCTCCGGCTCAATGGGCCGGAGCGGGTCGCCGATGGTAGGTTTCGCGTAATACTCGCCGAAATAGTAGGCGGGCCCGGCCAACTGGACGCCCAGCGCCCCGGCACAGGCGCTCTCGGTCTGGGCGCTGTTGGGGCTGGCATGGTTGCGCCGGTCCCGCCGCCAGATGCGCCATGCGCCCTTCGGGCTGTTCCCGGTCAGGGCCGCAGCGGCGCACCAGAGCAGCCCAGCCAACCGGCTGGGCAGATAGTTCGCCACATCGTCGAGTTTTGCGGCGGCGCGGCCAAAGTAAAGATACTTCTCGTTTTTGTAGCCCAGCATACTGTCCATCGTGTTGATGGCCTTGTAGGTCAGTGCCAGCGGGGCACCGCCAAGGAGCATATACAGCAGCGGCGCAATGACGCCGTCGCTGGCGTTCTCGGCCACAGTCTCCACGGCGGCTTTGGTCACCCCTTCCAGCGTCAGGTTCTGGGTGTCCCGCCCCACGATGCGGCTGACCGCCTTGCGGGCGGCGGGCAGGTCGGGCTTGATGAGCGCGCGGTAGACGTTGGTGCTCTCCTGCGCCAGACCCTTCGCGGCCAGCGCCTGTCCGCACCAGAACATCTGCACCGCCAGCCCCAGCCATGGGCTGAGCTTTGCCGCGCCGAGGCAGACGAGGCTGGTGAGCAGAAAGGTGCCCACGGGCAGGGTGAAAGCCACCACCGCCCCGCCCAGCAGCTCCCCCTGCGGCGTTTGGGGCAAGCGGGCCCGCAGCCGTTTTTCCAGCGCCGAGATGGCTTTGCCCATCAGTACGACGGGGTGGGGGAGCCATGGGGGTCGCCGAAAAGGGTGTCCAGCACAAAGCCCCCCAGAACTGCTTCGCCGATCATCGGGCCGCCTCCTTTGTGTCCTGCACCGTTTTCACAAGGTGCAGGATGCGGTGTGCGGCCCAGTCGCGGGCGTCCAGCACATAGCCGCCCGCGTTTGGGCCGCACCACCGGTAATAGTCCTCGCGGGGCACGCCGTAGCGCTCCAGCGCGGCCATCTGGGTGCCGCCGTGGGCGAGGATGACCAGCGTCTCTTCGCCGTCGGCCAGCGCCTTGTCCACCAGCGCGGAAAATGCCCGGCAGACCCGCGCAGAGAAGAGTGCCTTCGTCTCGCCGTCGGGGCAGGGACTTTCGCAGTTGGCGTCCACCCATGCCAGATAGTCGGGGTCGTGCTCCATCTCGATGAAATTGCGGCCCTCGAAGCTGCCAAAGCACATCTCCTGCAAGTCGCGCACCTCCACGAGGTCGGCCTCCGGGAAGAGCACTTCGGCGGTCTGCCGGGTGCGGCAGAGGGGCGTGATGTAGACGGTTTTCGGCTGGATGTCGGCCCGGCAGAGCTGGGCCCGGCCTTCGGGCGAGAGCGGGATATCCCGCTGGCCCTGATAGCGCTTCTGGGCGTTGTATTCGGTCAGACCGTGACGCAGCAGATAGATCAGCATGGGGGCAGTTCTCCTTTCAGAATGGTGGGGATGCCGCAGAACATCTGTACGACGCATTGGGCCCGGCTGGCCAGCAGACAGGCCAGCCGCCCGGCAGCTTCCCGCGCGGCCCGCTCCCCGGCGTCCACGGGGACCACGCCGCCGCCCACCTCGGTGGCAATCACGATATCATAGGCGGCGAGTTTGTCCGCGAGTTTCTCCAGATCGTCCGCATCCTTTGCAAGGTTCTGCACCTCGGCGATGCGGGTGCCCGGCAGGGCGTTTGCAAAGGTGCGCTTGCCGCTGTACAGCGGCCCGGTGATGAAGATCATAACAGCCCTCCCCATTGGCACGCACACAGCGCCGCCAGCATCCACAGCTCGGCTTTCTGTAAAAACCACCCGGCCAGATCGCCGGTGATGCCGCCAAACTGCTTTTTAGAAACAACGTAATAGCGAATAAAAACAAGAACCGCCGCCAGCGCCAGCCCCCAGCCGCCCAGCGCCGTCAGCGCGGCGCAGAGGGCGAAGGCCAGCCCGAACAGAACGCTGCGGACAGTCTTGCGGTCCGCCGCTGAAGCAAAGGTGTGGGCGAGGCCGGTGTTCTTCGCCATGGGGAAAGCGGCCACGGCAAGGCCGGAAAGTGCCCGCTCCAGCACCAGCGCCAGCGTCCAGAGGAACCCTGTGCGCGGGGTAAACTGCACGGCGGTGCACAGCGCAAAATAAGCGAGGAAATAACTGCACAGCCGGATGACAGCAAAGGCCCCACAGTGGGAGTCTTTCAGGATCTCAAGCTTCTTTTCCCGGTCGCCGTAGCTCGAAAGGGCGTCGCAGGTGTCGGCGTAGCCGTCCAGATGGATGCCGCCCGTGACCCAGACCGGGAGCAGACAGAACCCGCCCGCTTTCACCAGCGCCGGGAGCGGCAAGGCCCCGCACAGGGACCACAGCCCGCCGATGACCAGCCCGATGAGGGGGAAGGCGCACATTGCGTACCGCATATTCTTTTCGTTCCACTCGAACTGCGGCACCGGCACAGCGGAAAACATCGCAAAGGCCACCGCAATGGTCTGGAAAAAGATCATGATTTCGCTCCTTTATAAGAACCGGGATGCCGCACACCACCCGCACCACAGCGTCGGCGCGGGCCGCCAGCCCATTGTTGACCTGCGCCAGCGCTTTCAGGTAGCGGTCGGTGTCGCCCGCATAGTCGGCCCCGCCGCTGAACACCTCGTTCGAGACGACGATGAGGTGTTCGCATTGTGCAGCCAATTGGGAAAGCCCGTCCAGAATGGCCGAAGCGGCGGCTTCGCCCGCACCGGCGGGGTCATACAGTTCGTTGGCGGTCAGGTTGCCGAGGTCTTCCAGCAGGGCGGTGCCCCGCGCGGGGAGCCGGACGGCGTCAAGATGCAGCGGGCACTCCACGGTCTCAAACTGCTTTTTGGCCCGCATTTGGCGGTGCTTTTCCACCCGCGCGGCACACTCGGCGTCCCACACCTGCATGGTGGCGAGGTAATAGCGGGGAAGAGCTGTTTTCAGCACCAGCGATTCGGCGTATTCGCTTTTTCCGCTGGCTGCGCCGCCCAGCACCAGCGTCAGCATTGGGGAGTATACGGCGTGATGCCGCCCTCCGCGAAGGAATAACAGTGGTCATAAACGGCAAGCGCCATATCCCACAGCGGGATGGACGCCACTGCGCCGGTGCCCTCGCCGAGGTGGAACCCGGCGGTCAGGAGCGGGGCCTTGCCCAGTGCCTCCAGCACCAGCCGCGCCGCCGGTTCGGAGGAACAGTGGCTGGCGAAAACGGCCTTGGCAGCGGCGGGGCAGAGCCGCACGGCACAGAGTGCCGCGACCCCGCTGATGAAGCCGTCCATCAGGACGGGGATCCCTTCCAGCGCCCCGCCGAGGAAAACGCCGCACAGGCCCGCAAGGTCGAACCCGCCAAGCTTCGCGAGGACGTCGAGGGGGTCAGCGGCGTCGGGCGTGTTGACCGCGATGCCCCGGCGGATGGCGTCCATTTTGCGGGCAAGCCCTTCATCGGAGAGGCCCGCGCCCCGGCCGGTCATGGTTTCGATGGGCTGGCCCAGCAGCACCGCCGCCATCGCGCTGGAGGTGGTGGTGTTGCCGATGCCCATCTCGCCGGTGGCCAGCAGCTGCACGCCCTGCGCCTTCTGGGTACGGACGAGGGCGATGCCCGCCGCGATGGCGTCAATCGCTTCGGCGCGGGTCATGGCAGGGCCTTGGGTGAAGTCCTGCGTCCCGGCGGCGATGCGGCAGTTGACCACACCGGGCACCGAGTTCCCGGCCATGCCCATATCCACGGGCACGACCTCGCACCGGGCCGTTTGGGCCATCTGGCAGACACTGGTCCGCCGGGCAGCAAGGTTTTCGGCCACGGCGCGGGTCACGCTCTGGTCGGTCTGGCTCACGCCCTGCGCCACCACGCCGTTGTCGGCGCAGAGCACCAGCACGGCCCGGCGGGAAAGATCAAGCTGGGCCGTGCCGGTCAGCGCTGCGGCTTCTTCCAGCAGCGTTTCCAGCGCACCGAGGCCGCCCAAAGGGTTTTGCGAGGCTGGCCCAGTGGGCGTGGGCGGCGGCGCGGGCCGCTTCGTCGGGCGGGGTGATGGTGGAAAGAAGCTGGTTCAGTTCCGGTTCTGTCATGGGTTCGGCTCCTTTTGAAGATAAGATCGGGCGGCGGTCACGAACCGCCGGGGCAGGGAAGTGCCCGCCCAATACAAATGCGGGAAGCCCGCATAGAAATGCTCATTTGCAAAGCCGCAGGGCCAGCTCCGGCCATCGGCTTTCCGAGCGGTGAAGGCGTCGCCGTTCGCGGTGGTGTCCCAGTGGTGGAACTCGTGGACGGGGAGTGCTTCGCCGCGGCGGAACAGCATACTGTCCGCCTGTGCGGTCAGGGCGGCGTAGCCGAACCGCACGAGTTTGCCGACCCGGAAGCCCTGCCCCGGCAGCACGCCCGCCATGGGATAGGCGGTGCCGTCGGCATCTTCCAGCGACTGCCCCAGATAGAGGAAGCCGCCGCATTCGGCCACGGTGGGCAGACCGCGCTGGATGGCGGCGCAGAGAGCGCAGCGCAGCGGTTCGTTCTCACGCAGCGCCTTGGCGTGCAGTTCCGGATAGCCGCCCGGCAGGTAGACCCCGCCGATGCCCTCCGGCAGGGCGGTATCGTGCAGGGGCTGAAAAAAGACGAGCTCAGCGCCCGCCGCCCGCAGCGCGTCCAACGTCTCGGCATAGGTGAAGCAGAACGCTTCGTCCTTTGCCACCGCGATGCGCACCGTCGGCGAGGCAGGGGTCAGAAAATCGGGCAGAGGCGAAACGGGGGCGGGAAGGCTCGTCAAAGCGAGGAGCCGCTCCCAGTCCAGCGTGGCGGAAACTGCTTCGGCGAGACGCTCGATCTTCTCCTGTAGACCGGAAACTTCCTCCGCCGTTTTCAGCCCCAGATGGCGGCTCTCCACAACGGCGTCGGGCAAATGGGGCAGATAGCCCAGCACGGGCAGCCCGGTCTCCCGCTCCAGCAGGGGGCAAGCAGTTGGTGCAGACGGGGGGAGCAGTCGTTGAGGAGGATGCCCGCCAGATGACTCGGCGTCCGGAAATTTTTCAGCCCGTTGATCTGAGCCGCCAGCGTCACACTGGCCCCTTTGGGCTGGACCACCAGCAGAACGGGGAGGCCGAGGGTATCCGCCAGCGCCCACGCGCTTGCGGCGGTGGTACAGTTGAGCCCGTCATAAAAGCCCATGGCTCCCTCGCAGAGGGCGGCCCCATGCCCGGCGGCATAGTGGGCGTACAGGGCCCGCACCGTGTCCGGCGCAGAGAAGAACAGGTCGAGGTTGTGGCTGTCCACCCGGAGAGCGGAGCGGTGGAACATGGGGTCGATGTAGTCGGGCCCGGATTTGAAAGCGCAGGGCCAAAACCCACGCTTCTTCAGCGCCGCCAGCAGGGCACAGGTCAGGGTGGTCTTTCCGCTGCCGGAAGCGGGGGCCGCAAGGACGAACTGGATCATTTTCGTTCCCCGTGATCAGAAAAATGGGGTTGTTGGCCATCAGGAGATGGAGCTTGCCCGCCGGTCTGGTGCGGCTGACGGCAAGCTGGTTACTTCGGCGGTTTGTCCATGAGCCGCCAGCGCCGCAATGGCCGCACTCAGGGTCTCCAGCGCAATGGCGGAGATGCACAGGCGGGCGTTCGGGTTCTTGGCAAGGGCGGCGTCTACCACCTCGGCCATGCTGCCTTTGGTGCCGCCGATGAAGACGGCGTCCGGTGCGGGCAGGTCGGCCAGAACCTGCGGGGCGGTCCCCTCGATCAGGGACAAATTATAGGCGTGGAATTTCTCCCGGTTCTGGCGGATGAGGGCACAGGCGTCGGGGGCACATTCCGCTGCGTAGACATGCCCGCGCGGTGCGGCCAGCGCCAGTTCGACGCTGACGCTCCCGGTCCCGGCCCCGACATCCCAAAGGGTATCCGTAGGCCGGACAGCCAGCTTCGCCAGTGCGGCGGCGCGGACTTCCTGCTTCGTCATGGGGACCTCTCCCCGGATGAAGGCATCATCCGGGAAGCCGGGGGTCCGCCGGGCAGGGAGGACGGTGTGCTCGATGAGCAGAACGCTCAGGGGGCACAGGCGTTTGCGGCAAGGGTCTGCGCCGTGCCGAATGCCAGATGTTCCTGCGGTGTACCGAGGTTTTCACCTATGATCCCATGGGCGTCCCCAAGGCCCGCATCGGCCAGTTTGGCGCAGAGGGTGGCGGGCGTTTCGGTGCCGCCGGTCAAGAAGAATACCGGGCGGCCTTCGGCGGTCAGGCACTCGGCTGTCGGGTCACAGGCACAGCCGTGGGCCGAGACGAGCTTCCAATCCTGCCACGGGCGGCCAATGGCAGCAGAGAGAAGCTGCACGCTGGAAATGCCGGGCAGCACCCGCGCCGAAATGCCGAAGGCCCGCAGCATGGGCAGCAGCTTGGAAGCACCGGAATAAAACCCGGTGTCGCCGCTATAAAGAAGGGCCGCATTTGCTGCCGGAAACTCGGAAAGGCAGGACAAAATATTCTCCGGTTTATAGAGGGCTTTCCGATTCTCGGTGCAGCCGGTGGGCAGATGTTCCAGCAACCGTTTTGCCCCGATGATGAGGTCGGCGCTCTGCAGGGCGGCAAGCCCCTGCGCCGTGAGCAGTTCCGGTGTGCCGGAACCCATCCCGATCAGTGTGACCATCCCAAAGCCTCCTTGCAGCGTGCCAGAATTTGTGCGGCAGTTTCTCCCTTTTCGGCCGGGCGGCGGAGCACCACGAGCTGTGCGCCCATGTCCTGCGCGGCCTGTGCCTTTTTCGGCAAAGCCGCCCGCTGCGCCGCCGTCCTTTGTGACGAGGAAACGGATGTGGAACTGCTCCATCAGCGCTCGGTTCAGCGCGTAGGAGAAGGGCCCTTGCATCGCAAGGATGTTTTTGTGGGGAATGTGAGCGGCTTCACAGGCGGCGATGCCGTCCAGCGTGGGCAGAACGCGGGGGAACAGCCGCGCCGGGTCGATGCGGGAAAAGGCGGCAAGCTCCTTGGCCCCGGTGGCCAGCAGGACATTGCCCTGTGTTTCGGCGAGAAACTCCGCCGCGTGCATGGCCGACTGGAACACCATGCTTCCTGCCGGGAGGGGGCTTTCGGCCCGCAGCAGCCGGTGGTATTCGATCTGCGCCGTTTTGCACGCCGCCGCAATGTTTTTGGTGGCATCCACTGCGTAGGGATGGGTGGCGTCCACGCAGAGGTCGGCTCCTTTCAAAAGGTCGGCCATTTCCTCCGGTGTCAGCCGCCCGCAGTGCACGGTGATGCCGGACAAACTGCCCTGCTCCTCGGCCCCCAGCGGGGTCGCCACGCTGACGAGGACGTCCGCCCCCAGCGCGGCCAGCTCTTTGGAAAAAATGCGGCCCTCGGTGGTGCCGCTGAAGACGACTGTTTTCATCCGCGATACCCCCTCGGTGTGACCATCCGGCCGCTGAGCTGTTTTGTCTCCGCGTTGCCGATGAAGACGGTGGTGAACATATCCACCGGGGTATGTTCCAGCTCAGCCAGCGTCAGGACGCGGTGGGTCTGGCCCTCCCGCCCGATGTTCCGCACCAAGCCGCAGACGGTCTGGGGCGGTTTGCCGTGTTCCAGCAGGATGCGGACCGCTTTTTCAAGGTAGTCCGGCCGCCCCTTGGAGGAGGGGTTGTACAGCGCGATGCAGAAATCGCCCATGGCTGCCGCTGCCAGCCGCCGCTGGATGACCGCCCACGGGGTGAGCCGGTCGGAGAGGGAAAGCACGCAGAAATCATGGGCCAGCGGTGCCCCCAGAACGGCCCCGCCGCTGAGGGCGGCGGTCAGGCCCGGCACCACTTCCACAACGACATCGGGAAACCGCTCGGCCAATTCCAGCAGGCGGCTGGCCATCCCGTAAACACCTGCATCGCCGGAGCAGATGAGGGCGACGATCTTGCCGCTTTGCGCCGTTTCCAGCGCCCAGCGGCAGCGGTCCAGCTCCTTGGTCATGCCGGTGGCGTAATATTCCTTTTCCGGATAATAGGGGCGCACAAGGTCCAGATAGACCGTATAGCCGCACAGCACCTCGGCTTTTTGCAAGGCGCTCTGCGCCTGTGCGGTCAGAAACTGCGGGTCGCCGGGGCCAAGGCCCACCACGAACACGGTGTTATTCATGCTGCCACCTCCAATCTGGGGCATAGGGGCGGAGCGCCAGCGCAAAGGTCACGCCGCCGCCCGCCTGTTTCGGGATGCGGATGGGTCCGCCCGCCGCCAGCACAGCCGCCCGCTCGCACACATTGTCCACGCCGGTAACGCTTTGAACAAAGTGTGAGGGCGTAAAGGTGCCGGGCGCGGCTTGGAGCTGCGCGGCGGAATAAAAGGAAACCTTCCACCGGTGCGCTTGGCAGAACGCCAGCAGCCCGGCTTCGTTTTGTTTCAGGTCGATGCTGGCGGCGGCGCAGATGCAGGCAGGGGCAAGGCCGTGGGTTTCGCAGAACGCGGCAAAAGCGGCTTCCAACTGTTCGGTGGTGGTGCCGCGCTTGCAGCCGACGCCCAGCACGCCGATGCGGGGACAAGGTGCAGCGCATTTCCGGCAGGGGGTCAGGGCGAAGTCTGCTGCGTCCTGCGTTTGGGTCGGAATTACCCCCGCAGGAGCCGCGCCGGGAAGGGAAAATTCCGACCAGACGGAAGCGGTCTGTCCGGCCAGCAGTTTCCCACTGACGGCCTTGATCCGCGCCGGTTCCAACACCTGACAATTTTGATGCTTCGCCCACTCGTCCACCGCGAAAATCCCGTTGGCATCCGTCGCCGTGGTGATGACCGGCACCGCCCCGCAGAGCGCAGAAAGCTGGCGTGCCAGATCGTTGGCCCCGCCCAAATGGCCGGACAAGATCGGCACCGCGAAGCGTCCGCATTCGTCCAGCACGACCACGGCGGGGTCGCTGGCTTTGCTTTGGCAATGGGGCGCAATGGCCCGTACCGCAATGCCGACGGCTCCCACAAATACCAAGGCATCCGAGCGGACAAATTCCGCCGCTGTCCACTGGGCTAAGGCCGGCCCGCCATGGCCGCAGCGGGTCACGCTGCCGGGCAGGGAAGTGGCCAGTTTTTCAGCTAGCCGCAGTCCCCTTTCGGTGAAGGCGGCGTAGGCGGGGGTCACCGGTCGGCTCCTTTGCGGAACGCGGTGGTAAAGGCGGGGTCGTAGAGCTTGCTGCGCTCGTACCGGGTGCCGAGAAAATCCCCCACCACGATGAGGGCGGTTTTGGTGATGCCGTTCCGGCGGGTGCTCTCGGCCAGCGTTCCGACGGTGCAGCGCACGATTTTTTGCTCCGGCCAGCTTGCCTTATAGACCACGGCGGCAGGGGTGGCGGAGGTGTAAGCGCCCTGCAGCAGCGCTTCCTGCACCTTATCAATGAGGCCGATGGAGAGGAAGATCACCATGGTCGCCCCGTGGGAAGCAAGGCTTGCCAGCTTTTCCTTTTCCGGTACGGGGTGCGGCCCTCCATCCGGGTGATGATGACGGTCTGGCTGACGGTGGGCAGGGTGTACTCGGCGTTCAGGGCCGCCGCCGCCCCGCAGAAGCTGGAAACGCCGGGGGTATCATCGTAGGAAATTCCGGCGGCGTCAAGGGCGTCCATCTGCTCCCGGATGGCACCGTAGAGACAGGGGTCGCCGGTGTGGAGCCGCACGGTGGTCTTGCCCGCCGCTTCCGTCTGCCGCATGACGTCGAGCACCTGTTCCAGCGTCATCTCGGCGCTGTTGTAAAGGGCGCAGCCGGGCTTTGCCAGCCCCAGCAGGGCGGGGTTCACAAGGCTCCCTGCATAAATGATGCAGTCTGCCCCTTGCAGAAGGGCGGCTCCGCGCTGGGTGATAAGGTCCGGCGCACCGGGTCCGGCTCCGACAAAATGTACCATAATGCGTTACTCCTTCCAGTGCTGCAATAACTGTGCGGCGGCTTCGGTCTGGCCCAACGGGCCATTCTGGTTTGAAAACAGGATCGCCCCCACCCGGAACGCCCCTGCCGCGCGGCGGTCAAGGTGGAGCTGGATGGCGGAAAGCAAGCTTTTCAGCACCGGTTCCCGCAGCCCGGAGCGTCTAATATCTTCAGACAGGCGTCGGTGGTGGCGGCGTCCATCAAAGAAGCGCAGACTTCACGGGGCGCGCCGCAGAGGGCCGCATGGGTGCAGAACAGCTCCGTACGGCAGTCGGCGGTGTGGGAGTGGGTGTTCATGATGCCGCCCGCCAGCTTGACGAGCTTGCCCACATGGCCCACCAAAAGCACCTCCTCGAATCCGGCGGCAGCGGCCATGTCCAGCGTGTCACCGATGAAGTTTGAGGTCTTCACCACCGGGAGGACGGCAAATTCCGGGTAAGTCCCGTGGAGGTCGTCCAGCCCGTAGTTGCCCGGGGCAAGGATGAGCCGCCGGGGGCCGGGGGCTGCTTTGGCCCGCAGGGCGGCTTGGTTCATTTCCAACTGGATGGTGTCCAGAATGGCCTGTTGGCTCATGGGCTCCACGATGCCGCTGGTGCCCAGCACAGACAGCCCGCCCTCGACCCCGATGTGGGGGTTGAAGGTACGCTTGGCCACCTCTTCGCCGCCCTTGATGGAGAGGGTCACAGCAAAGCCGCCGGTGTAACAGGCATTTTCGGCCTCTCGTTTCAGCGCCTCGGCGATCATCTGACGGGGGACATGGTTGATGGCGGCTTCTCCGACCGGCTGGTCGAGGCCGGGTTTTGTCACCCGGCCTACTCCTTTGCCGCCGGAAATGCGGATGTCCGTGGTGTCGGGCAGCAGGGCAACAGAGGCGATCACCGGCAGCCCGGTGGTCACGTCCACATCGTCACCGCCGTCCTTTTCGATGGCACATTCGGCCCCGGCGTCCGTTTTGCGGCAGAACAGGGGGGCCACTTCCACCACGATGCCCTTCGGGGTGCGGAGGGCGACGGTCTCCGGGGGTTCCCGGTCAGCAGCAGCCGGGCCGCCCCGCCGCCCCCAGCGCCGCGCAGGTGCCGGTGGTATAGCCGCAGCGCAGCAGCTTCTGCCCGCTGCGGACGTAGTGCTCAAACTTGGGTTTCGGAGGCTTTGGGGGCCGAACAGGGCTTCGTACTGCTCCCGGCTCAGGTCGTAAAGGGCTTGGATGTTCTCCGGCGCAAAGGCTTCTTTGGCCGTCAGCACGCCGGAAACGCCCTGCGGTGAGACGCAGACCACTGCATCCGCGATCTTCTGGGCCATGTCCAGCTCGTGCAGACTGACGATGACGGCAAGGTGCTGCTGGTGGGCCAGCTTTTTTGCAGGATGGTCAGCAGCTCGATCTTGCCCTTGATATCCAGAAACGAGGTGGGCTCGTCCAGCAGGAGGATCTCCGGCTGCTGGCAGATGGCGCGGGCCAGCAGGATGCGCTGGCGCTGGCCGTCGCTGATGCAGTTGAAGTCCCGGTCGGCAAGGTGGGAAGCCCCCACCAGCGCAAGGGCGTCCCGCACGGCCTGTTTGTCCGTTTCGGAAAGGATGCCCAGCCGCCCGGTGTAGGGGATGCGGCCCGCCGCCGCAAACTCGAAACAGGTGGTCAGCTCGGTGCGGCGGGTGTGGGGGAGCATCAGGGCCAGCCGCTGTGCGCGGGCAGTGCCGGTGTAGGCGGCAAGGTCTTGGCCGCCCAGTAGCACGGTACCGCCGAGGGGGGGCAACTGCCCGGCCAACGTTTTGAGCAGCGTGGATTTGCCCGCGCCGTTCGGGCCGATGAGGGTCAGGATCTGCCCGCGCCGGACGCCGAGGGCGATGGCCTCGGCCAGCGGTGCTTTGCCGTAGCCCATGGCTAAATTTTTCGTTTCGCAGAAAAAATCGTTCATCGTGCGCCCTCCTGATTCCGGCGGACGAGCAGTCCGATGACCACCGGCGCGCCGAACACCGCTGTCACCGCGCTGATGGAAAGCTCGGTGGGGGCGAACAGGCTGCGGGCGATGAGGTCACAGAGCAGACAGAACGCCGCGCCGCCGAGGCAGCACCCCGGCAGGACATAGAGGGGCTTTGCGCTGCCCAGCAGCTGCTTGACGAGGTGGGGTACCGCAATGCCCACAAAGGAGATGGGCCCGGCAAAGGCGGTGACACAGGCGGCCAGCAAGCTGGAAAGCAGAACCAGCGCGCGGGAAAACCGCTTGACGTTGACTCCGACACTCTGGGCATAGGCTTCCCCATCTGGTAGGCGGACATGGGCTTCGAAAGGCAGAACGCCGCCGCCAGTACGGGCAGCACCACCAAGGCGGCGGCCCGGACGTTGCCCCACGTCATACCGGAAAAGCTGCCCTGCGACCAGTTGTGGAGGTTGACGATGTTCGAATCCTGCGCAAAGGCCACCACGAATTCGGTGATGGCGGAACAGATGTAACCGATCATGATGCCGCAGATGACGAGGATGCTCATCCGCTGCACCCGGCGTGCCACGGCCAGCACAAAGGCCATGGCGGCCATGGCCCCCGCAAAGGCGGCGAGGATGAGGGTGACGGAATTGGTCAGCAGCCCCCGGTTCAGGAAGACCACCATGACCAGCGCCACGGCCAGCTTTGCGCCGCTGGACACGCCCATGACGAAGGGGCCGGCGATTGGTTTGGCGAAGAAGGTCTGCAGGAGGTAGCCCGCCGCCGAAAGCGCCGCCCCCAGCAGCACGACCATGACCGCGCGGGGAAGGCGGAGCTGGGTGATGATGCCGACGGACAGGGCATCCTGCCCGCGGCCCAGCAGTGCCGAGACCACGGCTCCCGGCGTCAGCGCCACGCTGCCCCAGAAGATGTTCGCGGCGAAGAGGATCACCAACAGGAGCGCCAGAAGCAGATAGGCTGCGGCAAGGCGTTTTTGGCTTGTCATGAGCGGCTCCTTTCGTCAGGTCACGTGGGTGAGGAATTGCAGGTCGGCGGGGGCATCTTCGGTCAGGACGCGGTGGAGGTCCACCACGAAATCGGCCAGCTCCATGCTCTGCTGGAAAAAGCTCTGGGTGGTGCACCAGACATCGCCGTTCTGCACGGCCTTGAACTCGGCCAGCAGGGGGCACTTGGCCACCAGCTCGTCGATGGTGGAGACGACGCCCTCAATGGTGCTGTTGTAGAGCAGCACGTCGGCATCCTTGGCCCCGGCGTAGAAATCTTCCAGCGGGAGGTTCATGGTGGAAAGGCTGTTGCCGCTGTCGGTCAGGTCGGAAAAGACGTAATCGCCGCCCGCCAGTTCGATCATCTGGGCCACATAGTCGCCGCCCTTGCGGACATTGGCGAGGTTGTTGGCCGTGATGGAGAAAAAGGCGCAGGTCTTGCCGGTGGGCGCTTGGTCGGCCAGCCCGGCGATGCGCTGGGTCTGTGCGGCGAACAACTGCTCGGCCAGCTCCTCTTTGCCCAGCAGGATGCCCCAGAATTTGATCCACTCCATCCGGGCGAGGGGCCGCTCTCGTAGCTGGAGCGTTCCACCAGCGCCGGAATGCCGAACCGTTCCAACTGCTCCTTGACCTCCGGGGTGTGGAAGATCATGGTGTTCTCAATGGCGAGGCTGCAATTGGCGGCTAAAATCTGCTCGTAGTCCGGGGCGCTGTACTTGCCCGCGTAGGCGATGCGCCCGGCTTCCATGGCGGTTTTGGCCTCGTCGAGGTACCAGCCCTCGGCTTTGGTGCCGGAAAGAGTGATGGTGTCCAGCGCGTCGAGGTGGATAAACAGATCCATGACCGATGTAGAGACGAGGTAAATGTTCTGCACCGGCTGGCGCAGGACGGTTACGCCGTCGGGGAGGACGTCCACTTCGGCGGCATCCTCCGGAACGACAAGGAACTTCTGGTCCGAATCGGGGAGGGAGAGCAGGGTATAGCCCCCTCGTAGCAGTCGGCTGTGAACTGGGCCGCGTAGTCCAGCGGGTAGCTGTGGCTGAACACCAGCTTGTCCGTATTGGCGGGGGCGGACTGCGCTGCGCAGCTGCTGAGCAGAAGGGCAGAGGCGGGAAGGGCTTTCAGAAAATTGCGACGTGAGATCATATCAGTTCAGGGTAAAGGTCAGGGTGTACTCGATCTCGTGGGGGTGCTCATGGCAACGGTATCCGCCACGACGGAGAGGGAGTGCCCAGCAGCCACGGGGATCTCAAAGGTGGAGTTGCCCTCGGTGTTGGTGGGCAGATACTTTTCGCCGTCCACCAGCATATAGTCGTAGTTGGGGCTGGACCAGACGATGGTGGCGGTCATCCTGCCGTCGGCCACGGTCAGGGCAGCGGGGCTGTCCACGCTGGCGCGGCCGGAACCGCCCTCCAGCACGACATTGACGCTGTACTCGCCGTCCGCAGGGGTCTCCGCGGCCTCTTCGGCCTTGGGCTCTGCGTTGCGGACACTGACGGTGTGGTCGTACCACTTGCCCTTGGTGCCGAGGATGGCGAGGGCAAAGTCCTCGTCTACGGCGGTCAGGGGGATATCGTAGCCGTACACCTCTTCGGTGGTGCCGTCGGAGTAGGTCACAGTGTCGGTGGTGGGCAGCAGCCAGTCCGTTTTGTGGGCCTCGGCATCAGCGGCCAGGCCGGGGTACAGGTTCACGATCTTCATGGAAGCAAGGCTGACGTGGAAGGTCATCTGGCGTCTTTCACGGTCAGAGTGCCCTTGCCGTCACAGGCTTCGTTGGCGTGAACCATGCTGCTGTCGGTCTCGAAGTCGGCGGTGTAGACGCCGTCCGGCAGGGTGGCAGCGGCCTCCGAAGCAGCCTCCGAGGTCGCGGCTACGGAAGACGCAGCCGAAGACGCAGTCTCCGAGGCCGCGGCGGAGCTTGCGGTGGAGGAAGAAGCACCGCAGCCGGCGAGGGCGGCGGCCAAAATCAGGGTTGCGGCGGAAAGCGTAAGAAACTGTTTGCAGCGCATCGATCAAATACCTCAAAAAATCAAAATTTCAGATGGGTGGGAGCCTCCTCCTCATGCGGGGGCGACTCCCATAAAAAAAATTGCCCGAAAAGATTTCTCCCTTCGGGCAATGAAATGCGGGATATTAGCCGTTCAGGGAATCAATGGCGGCTTTGGTGTGGGCAACGTAGAGCTGCTGGATGTCGTCGATCTCACCCAGACCATTGATCTGGCAGTCGATGGAGTCGAAGGCACCGGCGGCCTTGAACTGGCTCAGCCAAGAATCGGCGTCCTCACCGGCCATATCGTTGTTGGCGTGATCGCCGGCAACGACCATCAGCGGGCGCAGGACGACGTTGGTGTAACCGGCAGCCTTGACGGCCTCGATCACGTTCTCACAAGCGGTCTCCTCCGGCTCGCCTTCGACGGTGCCGATGAAGACGTTGTTGTAGCCGAGGGTGCCCATGGTGGTCTGCATCTGGCTGTAGGTGACCTTGGCGATGTGCGAGGTGCCATGGCCCATGAAGACGAAGGCCACACCGTCGGCAGCAGCGGCGTCAAGGCTGTCGTAACCGGCTTCCTTCACGGCAGCGGCGGTCACAGCCTTGGCAACGGCTTCCTTATCAGCGTTGATGACGGCAGCGTCGGAACCGACCTCGCCCAGCAGGGGCTCTGCCACGGCGACGGATTCGAACTTGTCGCGGTAGTCGTCGATCATCTCCATCATCTCGTCGTACTCGGCACCGTGCATCAGGTGCGTGGGCTGGACAACGAGGTTCTTCACGCCGTTGGCCACAGCGCGGTCCATGGCCTGCTGCATATTGTCGATCTTCTCGCCGTCACGGGCCTGCACATGGTTGATGATGATCTGAGCGGTGAAGGCACGGCGGACCGACCAATCCGGGTAAGCTTCCTGCAGAGCATCCTCGATGCCCTTGATGTCGGCCACGCGGCTGTCGTTGAAGGAGGTGCCGAAGGAGACCACCAGCAGCTCATTGTCGCCGATGTTGTCCTCGTTGCGGCTGTCGTCCTTGGAGGCATCGCCGGTGTCGCGGCCAAAGTAATCGGGATCGGCCTCTTCGCCCTCGACCAGCTCCTTCTGTGCGTCGGTCAGAGCGTCCCAAGCGGCCTTGGCGGCAGCGCACTGCTCGTCGGTGTTGTCGTTGCGCTCCTGCACATAGATGGCGTCGATCAGATCGGCAACGTTCTTTGCAGCCAATTCATCGGCCTCCTCACTGGAAACTTCGCTGGATGCGGCGGCAGAGCTTGCCACGCTGGAAGCAGCGGTGCTGGATGCAGACCCGCCGCAGCCGGTGAGCACACCGGCGCAGAGGGTGAGGGCGGTCAGAGCGGCCGCCGCCTTGTGGATCGTGCGTTTTCTCATGTTCTGTGTTCCTTTCCTGTTTTGGATACATTCGTTCGAACCGGACAGAAGGGTACAGGAAAGAGAACCTGACCAAACAAAAAGGCCCCTTTTGTTTGCGGGATGGCAAAACAAAAAGGACCTTTTCCAATGATTCAGGCTTTTGGGTACAACCAATTCCTCGTGATTTGGAGCATACGCTCCCGTACCAACAACCGGCAGGTTTCCTGACTGAAAGATCACCGCCCTCCGCCGCCTTCCCAGAGCAGATGCTCCAGTGACCGGTGCCCAAAGCACCCGGACGGGGGACTCCCTTATCACAGTGACGAGATCGCGCGGGATTGTGCACCCGCTTCCCTTTTAACGTTTCTGCCCTCCGCTTATCAGCAAAATGACGAAACGCACCGACTGTTTTCTATTCAGTTCGCTAGAAAGTATAGCACACACACGAGAAAAACGCAAGCGATCACAGCCATTGCCGCAACACGTCGTTCAGCTTGTTCAGGTCGAGGGGTTTTGCGATGTGATCGTTCATGCCCGCATTGCGGGAGAGGACGACATCCTCGGCAAAGGCGTTGGCCGTCATGGCAACGATGGGGATGGTCTGCCCGCCGTGGAGCGTCTGGGCCCGGATGGCGGCGGTGGTCTCGTAGCCGTTCATCAGCGGCATCTGGATGTCCATGAAGATCAGATCGTAATAGCCGACGGGGGCTGCTGTGAACTTTTCTACGGCCTCCCGGCCGTTTTCGGCACACTCGATGGAGACGCCGGTCATCCCGATGATCTCCTTGGCGATCTCGCGGTTCAGCTCGTTGTCCTCCACCAGAAGGATGCGCTTGCCGGTGTAATCGCAGCGGGCCAGCTCGTCCAGTTCGTTCCGGTCGGCGGCGTTCGGTTTGCCCGCCACGAGATTTTTTTTTCAGCGCAGCGGTCAGGCGGGAGCGGAAGAGCGGCTTTGTAATGAAGTCGTTGACCCCGGCGGTGCGGGCCTCGTCCTCGATATCCGTGTAGTCATAGGCCGTCAGCACGACGATGGGCAGTGCCTTGCCGAGTTTTTGCCGAATGCACCGGGTCAGCTCGACGCCGTTCATGCCCGGCATCTTCCAGTCCACGAGGACGGCGAAGTAATCGTTGTGTGCCTCGTGGTGGGCCGCGGCGCGGGCGACGGCTTCCTCGCCGGAGGTGGTCCACTCGCCGTCGATGCCCACTTCCTGCAGCATCTCGACCGTGCTCTCGCAGCACAGCACATCATCATCCACCACGAGGACCGGCAGATGGGCCAGCTCGTCGATCTGCTCGGTGGAACGGTTTTGCAGCTTCAGGAAGATGGTCACGGTGAACTTGCTGCCCTTGCCCAGCTCGCTTTCTACGTCGATGGTGCCGTTCATCATGTTCACGGCGTTCTGGGCGATGGCCATGCCGAGGCCGGTGCCCTGAATTTTGGTGGTGCGCTTGTCGTCCGCGCGGGTGAAAGGTTCGAACAGGATCTTCTGGAACTCCGGCGTCATGCCGATGCCGTTGTCTTTCACGGTGAACTGGTAGCAGCCTACGCCGGGGGAGTGGGTCGGCTGCTCGGCGATGGAAAAGACGATGTGGCCGCCGTCCGGGGTGTACTTGATGGCGTTGCTGAGGATGTTGGTGATGACTTGCTGGATGCGCAGACTGTCGCCGTAGACGTCCTCATGTTCCAGCTTGTGCAGGTGGACATCGAGGCTATGGCCGTGGGCGGCGATGTTGCCCTTGTTGATGCCGATGAGGTCGTCCACCAGTTCGGCCAGATTGAATGCTTCCTCGTTGAGCACGACCTTGCCGCTCTCAATGCGGGACATATCCAGCACTTCGTTGATCAGGCCGAGCAGATGGTGGCTGGACTGGGTGATCTTCCCCAGACAATCGGCCACCCGCTCCGGGTTGTTGATGTTGGCCCCGGCAATGGCTGTCATGCCGACGATGGCGTTCATGGGGGTGCGGATGTCGTGGCTCATGTTGGAAAGAAACTCGGTCTTGGCGCGATTGGCGCGGTTGGCCGCGTCGTAAGCATCCTTGAGGGCCTTGCGGGAGGCGATCTCCGTCTTCTTTTCCTGCGTGACATCCTGTGCGACGAAGAGGGCCTGTTCCACCACGCCGTCCTTCCACGAGACGGGCAGAATGGCCATGGTCTTGAACTGGGTCTCATCTTTGGTGCTGTACTCGAAGCGGTAGATATCGTCCGGGGTGCGGAGCTGCTGGCGCAGGTGAGCGGGGGAGAGGCTCTCTTCCAGCGTCCGCTCGCCGCCGATGGGCTGGAACTGCGCGAGGAAGTAGGCCACAAGGTCGTGGTAGCAGCCGCTGGAAGGGCGGCTGGCGGTGGAGAGCATGTTGTAGAACGTGTATTCATCCGTGGAAAGGTTGCACAGGAAGTACCGATCCACGAGCTTGACCGTGCTTTGCAGCAGCATGTCCATGGCCTTGTTCTGCTGGGTCAGCGCGGCGATCTGGGCGGCCTCCTTTTTGGAGTCGGTGATGTCGCGGATGAAGACGATGGCATAGCGGGGGTCTCCGGTGGTCTCGACGGGCATGACGACGTTTCGCACCCAGCGTTCTTCGCCGTTCAGCTGGAGGCGGCACTCAAAGCTCAACTCCGGGCGTTTCTGCCGGAAGCGCTCGGTGATGTAGCTGCGGTCAAAGATCATGGCCACGGCGTCCCGGTCTTCGGGCGCAATGAAGCGGTCGCGGTAGGAGCAGACCAGCGCATCCCACGAGGGCTGCTCGAAGGCGCTCAGAAAGGAGGGAGCCTCCTTGAGGGGGTCGAAATGATCGGTCTGGAGATCGACGTAATATTCGCAGAGGTTGGATTCCGTGTAGGCGCGGTGGAAGGCCTCGCTCTTTTTGACGAGAAGTTCCGCCCTTTTCTCCTTGTCCACATTGACGAAAACGCCCACGAAGCGGCGGATGGTGCCGTTCAGGCGGCGGCTGGCCTCGGCGCTGTCCCGGAACCACTCATAATGGCCGTCGGGCAGACGCATCCGGTACTCGACATCGTAGGGGCTGGCACCGGTCCGGTCAGAGAGGGCGCGATCCAGTGCAGCCAGCACCGGGTCCCGGTCGTCCGGGTGGATGAGGGCAGACCAAGCGTCCAGCGTGTTGGGAAAATCCAGAACGTCGTGGTAGCCCAGCATCCGGCGGAACTCGTGGCTGTAGACCACGCCGGTGGGGGAACCGGCGGGGTCACAGTCGATGTACCATATGCCGGACCGCATGACGCTGTTGACGAGGTGGAGGTTCTGGCGGACCCAGTCCATCTGGGCGGAAAGGATCCAAATGGGGGCGCCGTCGCTGTTGGTGGAGTCCATTTTGTACAGCCGTGCAAAAATGGGCACGCCGTCCTTCGTCAGCAGCTGGCCGTCGCCGTCTGCGGTGATGAGGGGCCAGCGCTCCGGCGCCAGAAAGCTCTGGTTCTCGCCGTAGAACAGCGCCCGGAGCGAACAGCCGGTGACACGGCAGAAATCTTCGTATTCGTAACCGAGGTTTTTCAAAAAGAAACCGCTCACATCCGTGATGGTGAGCGCTTCATCATACAGGCCTGCCACTACGCCGACCGGCTGGCTGCGCTGGACGGTGTTCTGGATGGCGGCGATGCTTTCGGGGGTCAGCTTGGAGGTGTTCTGGGAGTAGAGGACATCCTCCTGCAGAGTGGTACACTCCATATGTAAATCTCCTTCGAAAAATGTCGAAAATCATACGCTTGATATTTCATTTTCATTCTACCACTGCGGCAGGGCCTTGGCAAGGGATTCGGCCATTATAATAGGTATAAGAACCGGAAAACGGCTGTCGAAAACAGAAAGCGGAAGAATTTTGAAAAAAGCTGTCGCAGAGTGTTGACAGGGAAGGTGGGATGTGGTAATATAGGACCGCAGAACGGAGGCGGACGAAAGAAAGCCTACGGACTGCAGAAAAGGTTTTCTGAATTGAATATCCTCGGCAAAGCAGTCGAAAGACTGTGACGCAAAGCTATAGGGCCTGTAAAATGGCAGCCAGTTGCTTCTCGGACAGAACACAACCATGTGGAATGTCGAGTGACCCTCATCTGAGTTTCAGGTGTTGATTTGCCGAGTGTATCAGCAGATCAACACCTTTTTTTCATTGTAATTCTTCTCTTACGGAAGAAGGGCGTCAAAACTGAATATTCTCGGCAAAGCAGTCGAAAGGCTGTGACGCAAAGCTATAGGGCCTGTAAAATGGTAGCCAGTTGCTTCTCAAAACGGACACGCAGTGCCCGCCCTTTGAGCGACCTCCATCTAGGAATACTAGGTGTCGATTTGCCGAGTGTGTTTTGGTAGATCGACACCTTTTTTCGTAGGGTCACTCAAAAAGAGGGTAATACGATGCGTAACACTACGAAAAACGTCCTGAAGAACCTGCTCCTGTGCGCTGCAATGTTCTGCCTGATGATGGTCATGGCAATGCCTGCACACGCTGCAACTTCCAATGGCGCCGAGCTGCTGGGCCTCATCAACAACGAGCGCGCAGCCAATGGCATCGCTCCTCTGACCATCGGCAGCACCGAGCTGAACGCAGCCGCTCAGGCCCGCGCCGAAGAGCTGGCAACCAACTACTCCTACAACCGCCCCAATGGCAGCCGCGAGTTCACCGTCCTCGCTGAGTACGGCGTCAACGAGATCGAAGTTGGCGAGAACTACTGGGCAGCTTCCGATTCCGCTGAAGATGTCTTCGAAACTTGGAACCGTTACGATTTCTTCCGTGCCCGCATGATGAGCAAGGACGCCACCCACGTTGGCATCGGCTACTACGAAGGCGGCGAGTACGGCAACTACTGGGTCATGATCTTCACCTACGCTCCCAACACCAGCAACAACCAGTTCGCACAGGAACTCCTGACTCTGGTGAACAACGAGCGCACCAAGAACGGCCTCTCCGCTCTGGCTCTGGGCGATGCAAACCTGAACGCAGCCGCTGAGAAGCGCGCACAGGAAGTTGCAAAGACCGCTTCCCACACCCGCCCCGATGGCACCAACTGCTTCACCGTTCTGGGTGAGTATGGCGTTAAGCAGACCGGCGAGGGCGAAGGCGAGAACATCGGCTGGGGCGAAGCTTCTGCTCAGGAAGTGTTCGACTCTTGGATGGCTTCCGACAGCCACCGCGCAAACATTCTGAACCCCTCCGCTACCGAGATGGGCGTTGGCTACTACTTCGATGCCACTTCCGCTTGGGGCCACCAGTGGGTGCAGCTCTTCGTCTGATAAGAGCTTCTTCAAAACGATATTTCCGTGCTTCAAATAAATCCGGGGAAGGTCCGGCACGAGCATCCGCTCGTGCCGGGCTTTTTTCTTTGTGCGGATTTATGCTATACTAAACTTGACCAATTGCAGAAAACAGGAGGAACCAGCGTGAGGATTACCGCACCGTCCGGGGCACGGCCATCGGCGAATACGAAGAGAAAAAGAGCCGCTTTATCGCGCAGCTCTCCTTTGCCGACAGCGAGGAAGCCGCCGTTGCCTTTCTGGAGCAGGTGCGGGCAGCCAACCGCACCGCGCGGCACAATGTGTACGCTTACCGTTTGCGGGAGGGCAACCGGGAGCGCTATTCCGACGACGGCGAGCCGGCAAAGACCGCCGGTACGCCCGCGCTGGAAGTGTTGCAGCACAGCGGCCTGACCGATCTGATTGTGGTGGTCACCCGGTACTTCGGCGGCGTGCTGCTGGGCACCGGCGGCTTGGTGCGTGCCTACACCACCGCCACGGCCCGTGCGCTGGAAGCCGCCGAGGTCGTCACGGTGCGCAGCGTGGTGGAGCTGGAAGTCACGGTGGACTACTCGCTCTATGAGCGGGCGGCTCTGCTCATCAACGGGGCGGGGGCGAAGCTTGCAGACCCCCAGTTCACCGACCGCGTGACCTTGTGTTGGCAGATGCCCGAAGGCACGGAGCCGCCTTTGCTGGAACAGCTCCGGGAGCTGACGCGGGGCGCAGCGCAGGTGCGCGTTTCGAAGCCGTTTTACGCACCCTTTTAAGAGGTGGAAGCCAGCAGCTTGCCGACCAATGCCAATGGCTCCCCTAGGCTTAGGGGAGCTGGCACGCGAAGCGTGACGGAGAGGTTTATTTTTTGGATTGACAGCGATTTTCCCCCTTCGACAGGGCCGATTTGCTAAAATAGCGGCGCGGCATGGGATCGGGCTGCGCCGGGAAGGGGGCGCAGAAACGAAAGCGAGGGATTTCGGATGGATGTACGCCAGCGTACCGAAGAGATCGAGCGGCTGACCTTTGCCCCATGGGCGACCTTCAGCGATGCCAGCCGGGGCCGGGCAGTGCCGGAGCCGCAGGACCCCATCCGCCCCGGTGTTCCAGCGTGACCGGGACCGCGTGCTCCACTGCAAGGCGTTCCGGCGGCTCAAGCAGAAGACGCAGGTCTTCCTCTCGCCGGAAGGCGACCTCTACCGCACCCGGCTGACGCATACGCTGGAAGTTTCGCAGATCGCCCGCACCATTGCCCGCGCCCTGCGGCTGAACGAGGACCTGACCGAAGGCCATCAGTCTGGCCCACGACCTTGGGCACACTCCCTTCGGCCACGCGGGCGAAAGCGCGCTGGACAAGCTCTGCCCGGACGGCTGCAAGCACTATCCGCCAGAGTCTGCGGGTCGTGGATAAGCTGGAAAAAGAGGGCCAGGGCTTGAACCTGACGTGGGAGGTGCGGAACGGCATTATCACCCACACCAAGGGTACGTGGGCGGCCACGCCGGAGGGGCGCATCGTTCGGATGGCGGACCAGATCGCCTTCGTCAACCACGATATCGAGGACGCCGTCCGGGCCGGTGTGCTGGACCCGGACATCCTCCCCAAGGAGTGCACGGCGGTGCTGGGCAATACCAAATCCGAACGCATCACGACCATGATCCGCAGCATCCTGCTCCACAGCAGCGACGGCGATGTGGCACGTCGGCAGCGAGGAGGATGAAGCCTTCCTCGCCCTGCGGGATTTCATGTACGCCAACGTGTACACCGACCGCACCGCCAAGCGGGAAGAGCAGAAAGTGGAAAAAGTCCTCACCGGAGCTGTACGAATACTACCTGACCCATGTGGATCAGATGTCCAACTTTTATGTCCAGCTGGCCTATCAGGAGGGCAGAGAGCGGGCCGTCACTGACTATATCAGCGGCATGAGCGACGAATTCGCCATCCGCACTTTTGAGGAATTCTTCGTGCCCCGGAAGTGGCATGTATTGTTATAAAAGGAGCATGGGAATAGACAAAATGATCCCACACGAATACATTGAAGAGCTGACCCGCCGCACCGACATCACCGAGGTCATTGGCAACTATGTCCAACTGAAACGGAAGGGGCGGCTGTACGGCGGGCTCTGCCCGTTCCACAGATGAGAAGACCCCCTCGTTCTATGTTTACCCGGACACCCAGAGCTTTTACTGCTTTGGCTGCGGCGCGGGCGGCGACGCCATTACCTTTTACGAAAAAGATCAACAGCATCGATTACCCGGAGGCCGGTTAAGCTGCTGGCAGCGCGGGCCGGTATGCCGGAGCCCGAAGAGGACGACAAAACAGGCCGGATGCGCAGCCGCATCCTCTCCATGAACAAGGAGGCGGCACGGTTTTTCCACGCTTGCCTGAACTCCACCGTGGAGGAAGCCCGTCAGGCCCGCGCCTACTGGCGCCGCCGCGGCTTGGACGATAAGACTATCGTTCGGTTCGGCCTCGGCTATGCCCCCAACGACGGACAAGCACTGTATCAGTACCTGCGCGATAAGGGCTACAATCAGCAGGAGCTGGATGCCAGCGGCCTGTTCAAGCGCAGCCCATCGGGCCGCATCTACTGCCTGTTCTGGAAGCGGGTCATGACGCCCATCTTCGATCTGCGCGGCAACATCATTGCCTTTGGCGGGCGTGTAATGGACGACTCTAAGCCCAAGTACGTCAACAGCCCCGAAACACTGGTGTACCACAAATCAGAGACGGTGTTTGCGCTCCAGATCGCGAAGAAGAGCGCGTCCCGGCGGTTCGTCCTCTGTGAGGGCTACATGGACGTTATCAGTATGCATCAGGCGGGCATCGATACCGCCGTCTGCGCCTGCGGCACGGCTCTGACGCCGGAGCAGGTGCGGCTCATCAGCGAGTACGCGGAGGAGGTTATCCTCAGCTACGACTCGGACGAAGCGGGCCAGAAGGCGACCCTCCGCTCGCTGGAACTGTTCCGGCAACAGCCCGGTGCGGGTGGGGGTGCTCCAGATCCCCGGCGCAAAGGACCCGGACGAGTACATCAAAAAATACGGGCCCGAGCGGTTCCAAGCACTGCTGGACGGCGTGGGCAACGCGCTGGATTTCCGGCTCAAGCGGCTGCGGGATCAATATGACCTGAAGCAGGATGCCCAGCGGCTCGAATACGTCCAGGAAGCCGTGGACATGCTGGCCGAACGCTCCAACCCCACGGAACAGGAAGTTTACGCCGGGCGGCTGGCCGAGGAGACCAATGTTTCCAAGACGGCCATTCATGACCCAGTTGGCTGACGCCGTGAAAAGGGCCGGCAGCAAGCGCCCGTGGGCGCAGAACCGCGCCCGGCTGCAGTCCGGCGAGATGCACCAGATCAGCGTGCCCTTACAGTGCGGGCGGCGTCTCAGGCGCTGGGGTTGCCTCGGCGGAACAGAGGCTCTTGGCGGCTCTGCTCCGGGAGCCGAGCTACATCCCGCAGGTGCGGGCTCAGCTCTCCCCGGACAAGTTCCTTCTGCCCCAGCAGAAAGAGCTGTATCAGGCCATGCTGGACTGCCAGCAGCAGGGGGTCGGATCAGCCTTTCCACCCTCCACGGCTTTGTGCAGGGCGAAGAAGCACTGAATGAACTGAGCCGTCTTGCGGCACAATACAGTGATGTGAACTGTACCCCGGAAGACATCGGGTTTTATCTGGACCGGATCGCCCGCGGGACCCCCGTGGCGAACAAGGCGGCCGAGATGTCGAATGAAGATCTAGAACGGTATCTCCAGTCGATGCGAGAAAAGAAGCAGGGCACGACCCTGCGGACGACTGAACTGCTCCCTTTCCTCCCGGCTGGAGTCGGAAGGAGAAAGAATTATGCGGAAATTGTCGCAGACAGAGGAACTGGTAAAGATCTTGGCGGCTCGTGCCCGCCGCCATACCCTGACACCCGAGCAGATCAGCCGTGCCATGGATGAGCAGGAATATGATGTATCCGGGCTGGATGCGCTGTATGCGGCGCTGGAAGCCCGGGGCATCCGTGTAACCGAAGAAGAAGCGGACGGATCCCGCTGCTGGATGAAACACAGATCGGGCGGTTGGAGCACGAGCTCTCGGCGGAGGGCGTGGCGCTGGATGACCCGGTGAAAACCTACTTAAAAGAAATAGGCCGGGTGCCGCTGCTGACAATGGAAAGAAGAGCTGGAGCTTGCCCGGGCCGCGCAGGCCGGGGATGCGGATGCCCGGCGGAAACTGAGCGAAGCCAACCTGCGGCTGGTGGTCTCGGTGGCCAAGCGCTATGCGGGCCGGGGGCTGCCCTTCCTTGACCTCATCCAAGAGGGCAACCTCGGCCTGATGAAGGCGGCGGAAAAATTTGAGCCGGACAAAGGCTTCAAGTTCTCCACCTATGCAACGTGGTGGATCCGCCAGTCCGTCACCCGCGCCATCGCCGACCAAGGCCGGGTCATCCGCATCCCGGTGCATCTGGTGGAGCACATCAACCGGGTGAAAAAGACGGCAGGGGAGCTTTCGCGAAAAACGGCAGGGAACCCACAGCGGAAGAGATCGCCGTCCGTTTGGAGATGGAGCCTGACCGGGTGCGGGAGCTTTTGCAGTTGTCGCAGGAACCCATCAGCTTGGAAACGCCGGTGGGGGAGGAGGAAGACGCCCACCTGGAGGATTTCATTCAGGATGAGGAAGCTGGGGTCCCGGTGGACGAAGCGGGCCGGAACTGCTGCGGCAGGAGCTGGCAAACGTCCTCAAGAGCCTGACACCCCGCGAGGAGCGGGTGCTGACCCTGCGCTTCGGTCTGGACGACGGGCAGCCCCGTACCTTGGAAGAGCTGGGGCGGGAATTCAACGTGACACGGGAGCGCATCCGCAGATCGAAGCCAAGGCTCTGCGCAAGCTGCGCCACCCCAGCCGCGCAAAGCGGCTGCGGGATTATCTGGAATAAGAACGATGCAAAAGCACCCTGCCGGCAGCCGGGGTGCTTTTGCTTTTGGGCAGGCGGAAAACAAGAGTCAACGTGTACAAAATGCACAAGGGTGTTTTTGGTGAGAACGTGCAAAAACAAAAAATCAAGGCCCAAAATGCGCAAAGCTTACACGCTTCCGTGCGTGCGAAGAAATCGAGGGCTTGACAAAAATATTGGGCCGAAATGCGAAAAATGGCTTGACAGCAAGGCTTTTGAGGTGTATACTACGTTAGTATCACATAATGGCCTAGTGCGCCAAAAAGGGAGTCCGCATTCGACCGGCCGAAGGCACGGGACGGAAAAGTTTGTGAAAAATGCCGAACTTCCTTCGAGGATACGGGTCGATTTATGTGTGTCTGCTCAAATCTGACCCGTATAACGCAATATCCGTAGAGTATAAAAGTAAGGAGTGGTTGATTTTATGATGAAAGTCAAGCCCGTAAAGCTCGGCAAAACCGAGCGCATGAGCTTCTCCCACATCGACGAAGTCATCAGTATGCCGAACCTGATCGAGGTCCAGAAGAACTCTTACCAGTGGTTCTTGGACGAGGGCCTGAAAGAGGTCTTCCACGACATCGGCACCATTGAGGACTACACCGGTAATCTGGCGCTGAGCTTCGTGGACTTCCGTCTCGATAAGGAGCCTAAGTACAGCATCAAGGAGTGCAAAGAGCGCGACGTGACCTACGCCGCCCCCCTGCGCGTGACGGCTCGTCTGCTGAACAAGGAGACCGGCGAGGTCAAGGATCAGGAGATCTTCATGGGAGATTTCCCCCTGATGACCGATGCCGGTACCTTCGTGATCAACGGTGCTGAGCGTGCGATCGTCAGCCAGCTGGTCCGTTCTCCCGGCGTATTCTACGGAGATGCCAAAGATAAGGTCGGCAACGATCTGTACAGCGCGACCATGAACCCCAACCGCGGTGCATGGCTGGAGTACGAGACCGATGCTTCCGATGTGTTCTATGTCCGTATCGATAAGAACCGCAAGCTGCCTGTCACCGTGCTGTGCCGTGCACTGGGCCTGTCCACCAACGAGGAGATCCTGAACTTCTTTGGTGACGACGAGCGCATCCTCGCTACTCTGGAGAAGGACACCACCAAGAATCAGGAAGAGGGCCTGCTGGAAGTCTACCGCAAGCTGCGCCCCGGCGAGCCTCCCACGGTGGAGTCTGCTACCAGCCAGATCAATATGCTGTTCTTCGACCCGCGCCGTTACGATCTGTCCCGTTTCGGCCGTTATAAGATGAACAAGAAGCTTTCTCTGGCACGCCGCATCATGGGTTATGTGGCCGCCGAGAACATCGTGGCTCCCCTGACCGGTGAGGTCATCGTCGAGGCCAACGGCAAGATCACCCGCGAGCTGGCCGAGAAGGCTGACAACGCCGGTGTGGATACCGTCGTCCTGCTGATCGAGGGCAAAAGGTCAAGGTCATTACCAACGGCTGTGTGGACGCACAGGGCTTCTTCTCCTTTGATGTCAAGGAGTGCGGCATCAACGAGCGCTGCTCCTTCGACGAGATCAAGAAGATCCTGGACACCACCTCCGATGTGGAAGAGCAGAAAGAGATGCTGCGCCGCAACCATGACCAGCTGATCGGCCGTACGGTCACCGTGACCGACATTCTGGCTTCCATCAACTACCTGAATGGCCTGGGCCACGGCATCGGCACCACCGATGATATCGACCATCTGGGCAACCGCCGTATCCGCAGCGTCGGTGAGTTGCTGCAGAACCAGTTCCGCATCGGCTTCTCCCGCATGGAGCGCGTCATCCGTGAGCGCATGACCCTGCAGGCTCAGGATCAGAGCGTCATCACGCCGCAGGCACTCATCAACATCCGCCCTGTGGTGGTGGCAGCCATCAAGGAGTTCTTCGGCTCCTCCCCGCTGTCCCAGTTCATGGATCAGAACAACCCGCTGGCTGAACTGACCCACAAGCGCCGCCTGTCCGCTCTGGGCCCCGGCGGTCTGAGCCGTGACCGCGCGGGCTTCGAAGTCCGTGACGTCCACTACAGCCACTACGGCCGTATGTGCCCCATTGAGACTCCTGAAGGCCCGAACATCGGTCTGATCTCCTATCTGGCGTCCTATGCAAAGATCAACGAGTACGGCTTTGTGGAAGCTCCTTACCGCAAGGTGAAAAGACTTACGACGAAAACGGCAAGCTGATCGATCAGGTCGTTACCGATGAAGTTGAGTATATGACCGCTGATGTCGAGGACGAGTACGTTGTGGCACAGGCCAACGAGCCTCTGGACGAGACCAAGCACTTCAAGCGCGCCCGCGTTTCTGCCCGCCGCCGCGACGACATTCTGGAGATCGATGCCGATAAGGTCGATTACATGGACGTCTCGCCCCGAATGATGGTTTCTGTTGCAACCGCCTGCATCCCCTTCCTTGAGAACGATGACTGTAACCGTGCTCTGATGGGCTCTAACATGCAGCGTCAGGCCGTGCCTCTGATGGTCACCCAGCAGCCCATCGTGGCTACCGGTATGGAGTACAAGGCTGCTACCGACTCCGGCACCGCCGTTCTGGCAAAGAATGACGGTGTCGTGGAGAAGATGGACGCCGATCACGTCACCGTCCGCAACGAGCAGGGCTCTGGATAACTACCCGCTGGTCAAGTTCGCCCGCTCCAACGCGGGCACCTGCATCAACCAGCGCCCCATCGTGGAAGTGGGCGAGACCGTCAAGGCTGGCCAGGTTCTGGCCGACGGCCCCGCTATGCGCAATGGTGAGATCTCTCTGGGCAAGAATGCTCTGATCGGCTTCATGACTTGGGAGGGCTACAACTACGAGGACGCCGTCCTGCTGAATGAGAAGATCGTCCGCGAGGATGTGTATACCTCCATTCATATTGAAGAGTACGAGACGGAGTCTCGTGACACCAAGCTCGGACCCGAGGAGATCACCCGTGACATCCCCAACGTCTCCGAGGATGCCCTGAAGGATCTGGACGAGCGCGGCATCATCCGCATCGGTGCCGAGGTCAAGAGCGGCGACATCCTGGTCGGCAAGGTCACCCCGAAGGGTGAGACCGAGCTGACCGCTGAGGAGCGTCTGCTCCGCGCCATCTTTGGCGAGAAGGCCCGCGAAGTCCGTGATACCTCTCTGCGTGTGCCTCACGGCGAGTACGGCATCATTGTGGATGTCAAGGTCTTCACCCCGGAGAACAGCGATGAGCTGCAGCCCGGCGTCCGCGAGGTCGTCCGCTGCTACATCGCCCAGAAGCGTAAAATCAGCGTCGGCGATAAGATGGCCGGCCGCCACGGCAACAAGGGTGTCGTTTCCCGCATCCTGCCGCAGGAGGATATGCCCTACCTGCCCGACGGCACCCCGCTGGACATCGTGCTGAACCCCTGGGCGTTCCTTCCCGTATGAATATCGGTCAGGTGCTGGAAGTCAACCTCGGCTACGCGGCAAAGGCCTGTGGCATCAAGGTCATGACCCCCTGTCTTTGACTCCGCCCGCGAGGCTGATATCGGCGATACTTTTGACACCGCCCGTGAGCTGTGGCACGGTGAGAATGCTCCCGCATATCCCACCAAGCTGCCCAAGATCATGGGTGAGAAGGGCCATATCATCGACTTCTCCAAGATCGAGCTGGACCGCGACGGCAAGACCACCGTTTACGACGGCCGCACCGGTGAGAAGTTCGATAACCGCGTCACCGTTGGTTATATGTACTACCTCAAGCTGCATCACCTCGTTGACGATAAGATCCATGCACGTTCCACCGGCCCCTACTCTCTGGTCACCCAGCAGCCTCTGGGCGGCAAGGCCCAGTTCGGCGGCCAGCGCTTCGGCGAGATGGAAGTCTGGGCGCTGGAAGCTTACGGCGCCGCTTACACCCTGCAGGAGATCCTGACCGTGAAGTCGGATGATGTTGAGGGCCGTGTGAAGACCTACGAAGCCATCGTCAAGGGCGAACCCATCCCGCAGCCGGGCATCCCGGAATCGTTCCGTGTCATGCTCAAGGAGCTGCAGTCCCTGGGTCTGGACGTCGTTGTCCAGGACAAGGATGGCAACGAGATCGACATGCGTCAGAACTTCGACGACGAAGAGACCGGCTTTGATATGCGCGATGTTGCAGGTTCCGAGACTGTTACCAACGAGAACGAGCTGCTCAACGATTACACCATCAAGGACGCCGACGCAGGTTTCGATGATCCTTCCGTGCTGGAAGATGACGAGGCTGCTCCTGCAGCAGACGACGAAGATGAATTTTGACGACTAAACCCCGGACAAGCTGCCCACCCCTGCTGCGGCGCGCGTGCTGCCGCCGCACAGGGCGGGGGAGAGACAGTGGGTTTTACGTCAGCGAGCATCGAAACAAGAGATTAAGAAAGGGTTCGTTTCATGGAAAACAACGTTTTCGATTCCATTAAGATCGGCCTGGCTTCTCCGGAGCAGATCCGCAACTGGAGCTACGGTGAGGTCAAGAAGCCTGAGACCATCAACTACCGCACCCTGAAGCCGGAGCGTGACGGCCTGTACTGCGAGCGCATTTTGGACCTACCAAGGACTGGGAGTGCCACTGCGGTAAGTATAAGCGCATCCGCTATAAGGGCAAGATCTGCGACCGCTGCGGCGTCGAGGTCACCAAGGCGAAGGTCCGCCGCGAGCGCATGGGTCACATCGAACTGGCCGCGCCCGTCAGCCACATCTGGTATTTCAAGGGCATCCCCAGCCGCATTGGCCTGATGCTGGACATCAGCCCCCGTCTGTTGGAGAAGGTCCTCTACTTTGCAAGCTATATCGTCACCGATCCCGGTCTGACTCCGCTGGAAAAGAAGCAGCTGCTGACCGAGAAGGAGTACCGCGAGATGCGCGAGCGCTACGGCGACGAGTTCGAGGCTGCAATGGGCGCTGAGGCTATTCAGGATCTGCTGAAGGAGATCGACCTCGATCAGTTGAGCGCTGAACTGACCGCCGAGGTCGAAAAGTCCTCCGGCCAGAAGAGCGTGCGCATCCTCAAGCGTCTGGAGGTCGTGGAGGCCTTCCGCATCTCCGGCAACCGTCCCGAGTGGATGGTCATGGATGTGCTGCCTGTGCTGCCCCCTGACCTGCGCCCCATGGTTCAGTTGGATGGCGGCCGCTTTGCGACTTCCGACCTGAACGACCTGTACCGCCGCGTCATCAACCGCAACAACCGTCTGCGCCGTCTGCTGGAGCTGGGTGCTCCCGACATCATCGTGCGCAACGAGAAGCGTATGCTGCAGGAAGCAGTTGACAGCCTGATCGACAACGGCCGCCGCGGCCGTCCGGTCACTGGCCCCAGCAACCGTCCGCTGAAGAGCCTTTCCGATCTGCTCAAGGGCAAGCAGGGCCGCTTCCGTCAGAACCTGCTGGGCAAGCGTGTTGACTACTCCGGCCGTTCCGTTATCGTCGTCGGCCCGGAGCTGAAGATGGACCAGTGCGGTCTGCCCAAGGAGATGGCTCTGGAGCTGTTCAAGCCCTTTGTCATGAAGGACCTGGTCGAGAAGGGCATGGCCAACAACATCAAGTCTGCCCGTAAGATGGTCGAGCGCGCAAAGCCCGAAGTCTGGGACAGCTTTGAGACCGTCATCAAGGGCCACCCGGTCCTGCTGAACCGCGCACCTACACTGCACCGTCTGGGCATTCAGGCTTTCAACCCGGTGCTGGTCGAAGGCCGTGCGATCAAACTGCACCCGCTGGCATGTACCGCATTCAACGCCGACTTCGACGGCGACCAGATGGCAGTTCATCTGCCCGCTGAGCGAGGATGCCTGCCGTGAGGCGAAGATGCTGATGCTGGCTTCCGGCAACCTGCTCAAGCCCTCTGACGGTGCACCTGTTACCGTGCCGACGCAGGATATGATCCTTGGCAGCTACTACCTGACCACCGTCCGCGAGAACGAAGAGGGTGCAGGCAAGATCTTCCGTGACGAGAACGAGGCTCTGATGGCATACGCTGAGCATGTCGTTACTCTGCACGCACCCATCAAGGTCCGCCGCACCATGGTCATTGACGGTGTGGAGCACACCGGTCTGGTGGATGCCACCGTCGGCCGCATCATCTTCAACACCCCCGTGCCTCAGAACCTCGGTTATATCGATCGCACCGACCCGGAGCATTGGCTGGAGTATGAGGTCAGCTTCCGCGTGACCAAGAAGACCCTGCCGGACATCATCTCCCGCTGCATGACCCGCAACGGCACCCGCACCTGCGCTAAGATGCTGGATGCCATCAAGGCACAGGGCTATAAGTATTCCACCCTGTCCGCCATCTCCGTGGCTGTCTGCGACGCCGTGATCCCGCCCCAGAAGCAGGAGCTGATCGCCGACGCCGACAAGCAGGTCTCTCAGGTCAACAAGCTGTTCAACCGCGGCCTGATCTCTGAGAACGAGCGCTATGCCCAGACCATCAACATCTGGCAGGCAACCACCGATAAGGTCTCCAAGGCTCTGGCAGCCAACCTGCCCAAGGACAACGAGATCTTTATGATGGCAGACTCCGGTGCCCGTGGCTCCATGAACCAGATCAAGCAGCTGGCCGGTATGCGCGGTCTGCTGGCAAACACCGCCGGTCACACCATCGAGATGCCCATTCGTGCCAACTACCGCGAGGGTCTGAATATCTTGGAGTACTTCGTTTCTGCGCGTGGTGCTCGTAAGGGTCTGGCCGATACCGCTCTGCGTACCGCCGACTCCGGTTACTTGACCCGCCGCATGGTTGATGTCTCTCAGGAAGTCATCGTCCGTGAGATCGACTGCGGCACCACCGATGGCCTGTGGGTCTCCGAGATCCACGAGGGCAAGGGAAAGATCGAGAGCTTCCGCGAGCGTATCATCGGTCGTTAACGCGTGGGCGACGTGATCAACCCCGTCACCGGCAACGTCATCGTACCCGAAGGCAAGATGATCGACCTGTACGACGCCAACGACATTGAGGCCGCAGGCATCACCAAGCTGAAGATCCGCAGTCTGCTGACCTGCCGTGCAAAGATCGGCGTCTGCGCACACTGCTACGGCAGCGATATGGCAAACGGTGAGCCCGTCCAGCTGGGCGAGTCCATCGGCGTCATCGCCGCAGAGTCCATCGGTGAGCCCGGTACTCAGCTGACCATGCGTACGTTCCATACCGGTGGTATTGCATCGGCAGAAGATATTACTCAGGGTCTTCCCCGTGTCGAGGAGCTGTTCGAGAGCCGCCGTCCCAAGAGCATGGCCATCATGAGCGAGATCTCCGGTGTGGTCTCTCAGGACGATACCAAGAAGAACGTGGTCATCAAGGTCACCGGCCACGATGAGAGCGGCGCGGAGGTCGTCAAGAGCTACTCCATCCCGTTCACCCAGCATGCACGTGTGATGCCCGGCGACCGTGTGGAGAAGGGCGACGTCATCACCCGCGAAGGCGTCCTGTATCCCCAGGACATCCTGGCCATCAAGGGCCTGAGCGATGTCCAGAACTACCTGATCAGCGAGGTCCAGAAGGTCTATCGTCTGCAGGGCGTTGAGATTAACGACAAGCATATCGAAGTCATCGTCCGCCAGATGTGCCGCAAGGTCCGCGTGACCGACTCCGGCTCCTCCAATCTGATCGGCGGCGCGCTGGCCAGCCGCCTCGAGGTCGAAAGCATCAATGCCGAGCTGCAGAAGCGGATCGATGACGGCGAAGAGGGTGTCAAGCTGGTGGAGTACCAGCAGGTGCTGCTGGGCATCACGAAGGCTGCTCTGGCAAACGAGTCCTTCCTGTCTGCCGCTTCCTTCCAAGAGACGACCCGCGTGCTGACCGAAGCTGCCATCAAGGGCAAGGTCGATCCGCTGGCTGGCCTGAAGGAGAACGTCATCATCGGTAAGCTGATCCCGGCTGGTACCGGTCTCCCGGAAGTGCGCGAGGATCTGAAGCGCCGTGAGGAGGAGCGCGATGAGGCTATTGCCGCTGAGCTGGCTGCAGCAAACCAGCAGTAAAACTGCTGTCTGCCCGGAACTGAATCGATCCATGAGCCGCCTTTCCCTGAACGCAGGGGAGGGCGGCTTTTTTGATTTGAAATTCCCTCCGTCATTGGGCGGTTTTTGAAGGCCTGCCTGGCCCGAAGCAGGGGGAAGGCCCCTGAGAGGGGGCTGTCTGCGCAGCAGACTTTTTTCTGGAAAAATCGGCGGTTGAGTTCTTCGGCGAATAAAACAAAAAATATTGGAAAAACTGTTGACATTCCGAATCAGAACGAGTATTATATAACTGTTGCGCGTCCCTGTAGGGGAAGTGTGGCTAAAAAGTCGGAAAGAATCCGATGTTCACTATTAAGAAAGGAGAAACAAAATGCCTACTTTTAACCAGCTTGTACGCAAAGGCCGTCAGGTTCTGGCTACCAAGAGCACCGCTCCCGCACTGCTGAAGAGCTACAATTCTCAGAAGAAACAGTACTCTGATCTGAGCAGCCCCCAGAAGCGTGGTGTCTGCACTGCAGTTCGTACCATGACCCCCAAGAAGCCTAACTCTGCTCTGCGTAAGGTTGCTCGTGTCCGCCTCACGAATGGTATTGAGGTCACCTCTTACATTCCCGGTATCGGCCACAACCTGCAGGAGCACTCTGTCGTGCTCATCCGCGGCGGCCGTGTCAAGGACCTGCCCGGCGTGCGCTACCACATCATCCGCGGTACGCTCGATACCCAGGGTGTGGCAGGCCGTAATCAGGCCCGCTCCAAGTACGGCGCGAAGCGTCCTAAGGCCGGTGCTGCGAAGAAGTAATTAAGGAGAACCGCCATAAACGGCTTTCCATTATATAAATAACAAGTCCGCATTGCGCGGAGGGTAACGGTTTATGTAAGGTCAGCTCTTTGTGACACAACGGGAGTTTTATTACTTTCGAGTACCGATGATATCATTTTGTGAAGGAGGGAAGAAAGATGCCCAGAAGAGGTAATATTGCAAAGCGCGACGTGCTGGCTGATCCTGTTTACAATTCCAAGATGGTCACCCGTCTGGTCAACAGCGTGATGCTGGATGGCAAGAAGGGCGTCGCTCAGAAGATCGTTTACGAGGCTTTCTCCATGATTCAGGAAAAGACCGGCAACGATCCTCTGGAAACTTTCGAGAAGGCGATGGAGAACATCATGCCCAGCCTCGAGTGCAAGACCCGCCGTGTTGGTGGCGCTAACTACCAGGTTCCTCTGGAAGTCAGCCCTGCCCGCCGCGAGACCCTGGGTCTGCGCTGGCTGACCGCTTACAGCCGCAGCCGTGGTGAGAAGACCATGGCCCAGCGTCTGGCCGCCGAAATCATGGATGCTGCCAACAACACTGGTAACGCCGTGAAGAAGCGTGAGGATACTCACAAGATGGCAGAGGCTAACAAGGCTTTCGCTCATTTCCGTTATTGATCTGTTCTGTAGGAGGTTAATTTCATGGCTACACCCAGAGAAGTTTCTCTTCAGATGACGAGAAATATCGGCATTATGGCCCACATTGATGCTGGTAAAACTACTACCACCGAGCGTATTCTGTACTACACCGGCATCAACCACAAGATCGGCGAAGTTCATGATGGCGGTGCCACCATGGACTGGATGGTTCAGGAGCAGGAGCGTGGTATCACCATCACTTCCGCTGCTACCACCTGCTACTGGAGCCACTCTGAGACCCAGAAGGATCCGGTTGCATTCAAGAAGAACCGTCACCGCATCAACATCATCGACACCCCGGGCCACGTGGACTTTACTGTTGAGGTCCAGCGTTCCCTGCGCGTCCTGGACGGTTCTGTGACCGTTCTGGCCGCTAAGGGTGGTGTCGAGCCGCAGTCTGAGACCGTCTGGCGTCAGGCTGACGAGTACAAGGTTCCCCGTATGGTGTACGTCAACAAGATGGACACCATGGGTGCTGACTTCTTCCGCTGCATCAAGATGCTGCACGATCGTCTGCACGCAAACGGCGTGGCGATCCAGCTGCCTATCGGTCAGGAGGATACCTTCCGCGGTATCGTTGACCTGGTCGATATGAACGCTGAGGTCTACTATGACGACATGGGCAACGATATGCGCACTGAGCCCATCCCTGAGGACATGAAGGAGCAGGCCGAGGAGTATCGCAACATCCTGATTGAGGCTGTTGCCGAGAACGACGAAGTCCTGATGGAGAAAAGTATCTCGAGGGTGAGGAGATCACCCGCGAGGAGCTGAAGGCTGCCATCCGCAAGGAGACCATTGCCAATACTCTGGTGCCCGTTGACCTGTGGTTCTTCCTACAAGAACCGTGGTGTCCAGAAGCTGCTGGACGCTATCGTGGATTATATGCCCGCTCCTACCGACGTTGAGGACATCAAGGGCGTGAACCCGGAGACCGAAGAGCAGGAGACTCGTCCGTCTTCCGACGACGCTCCGTTTGCCGCTCTGGCCTTTAAGATCGCTACCGACCCGTTCGTTGGTAAGCTGGCTTACTTCCGCGTCTATTCCGGTAAGGTTGAGGCAGGTACTACTGTCTACAACTCCGTGAAGGACACCCAGGAGCGTATGGGCCGCATCCTGCAGATGCACTCCAACCACCGCAAGGATATCGACTGCTGCTATGCAGGTGATATCGCTGCCGTTGTCGGTCTGAAGAACACCACTACTGGTGATACTCTGTGTGATAAGGACCATCCCATCATTCTGGAGTCCATGAAGTTCCCCGAGCCCGTTATCCGCGTCGCCATCGAGCCGAAGACCAAGGCCGGCAACGAGAAGATGGGCATCGCGCTGGCAAAGCTGGCCGAAGAGGATCCGACCTTCAAGACCTACACCGACGAAGAGACTGGCCAGACCATCATCGCAGGTATGGGCGAGCTGCATCTGGAGATCATCGTCGATCGTCTGCCGCGTGAGTTCAAGGTCGAGGCCAATGTCGGCGCACCTCAGGTCGCTTACCGTGAGACCATCCGCAAGGAGGCCAACCAGGAGACCAAGTACGCTCGTCAGTCCGGTGGTAAGGGCCAGTATGGTCACGCCAAGATCAAGATCGAGCCCAACGAGCCCGGTAAGGGTTATGAGTTCGTCAACGCCATCGTTGGCGGTGCGATCCCGAAGGAATACATCCCGGCTATCGACAATGGTATTCAGGGTGCTATGAAGTCCGGCGTTCTGGCAGGCTATCCTGTCGTTGACGTCAAGGTCACTCTGTGGGATGGTTCTTATCACGAGGTCGACTCCTCTGAAATGGCCTTCTCCATCGCAGGTTCTATGGCCTTCAAGGACGCTATGCGCAAGGCTGACCCTATCATCACCGAGCCCATCATGAAGGTCGCTGTCATCGTTCCTGATGAGTATCTGGGCGATGTCATCGGCGATCTGAATGCTCGCCGCGGTCAGATTCAGGGTATGGAAGCTATGGCTGGCACTCAGCGTGTCAACGCATTCGTTCCTCTGGCTCAGATGTTCGGCTATGCAACCGACCTGCGTTCCAAGACGCAGGGCCGTGGTCAGTATGTCATGGAGCCTTCTCACTACGAGCCGGTGCCCAAGAACATTGCCGACCAGATCATTGCTGGCCGCACCAAGGCTTGATTGCCTTAAAAAAGTAGAATTTTGCCGGGGTAGTGTAGCTCCGGCAAAATTTCCTGTAAAAGCACTTGATTTTACAGGCGAATCTAGTAGAATAGTTTTGCAATGCAATTCTGTGTTTGCAGGACTGTTGTAACCAAATTCAATCCGATTATAAAGGGAGGATATTCCAATGGCTGAAAAGGCAAAGTTCGACCGTTCTAAGCCGCATGTTAACATCGGCACCATCGGTCACGTTGACCACGGCAAGACCACTCTGACCGCCGCTATCACCAAGTACCTGGCTCTGAAGGGCGACGCAGACTTCATGGACTATGCCAACATCGATAAGGCTCCCGAGGAGCGTGCTCGTGGTATTACGATCAACTCCGCTCATGTCGAGTACCAGACTGATGCTCGTCACTATGCTCACGTTGACTGCCCGGGCCATGCTGACTACGTTAAGAACATGATCACTGGTGCTGCTCAGATGGACGGCGCTATCCTGGTCGTTGCTGCTACCGATGGTCCCATGCCCCAGACCCGTGAGCACATCCTGCTGGCTCGTCAGGTCGGCGTGCCCTATATCGTTGTCTTTATGAACAAGTGCGATATGGTCGACGACGAAGAGCTGCTGGATCTGGTCGAGATGGAGATCCGTGAGCTGCTGAGCGAGTACGACTTCCCGGGCGACGATACCCCGATCATTCGTGGTTCCGCTCTGAAGGCTCTGGAGTCTACCTCCACTGATCCCAATGCTCCCGAGTATGCTTGCATCAAGGAGCTGATGGACGCTGTTGACAGCTACATCCCCAACCCGATCGTGAGGAAGATAAGCCCTTCCTGATGCCCATCGAGGATGTCATGACCATTTCCGGCCGTGGTACCGTTGCTACCGGCCGTGTTGAGCGTGGTGTTGCCAAGGTTGGCGATGCTATGGAGATTGTTGGCATTAAGCCCGATCGTCTGAACACCACCATCACCGGCCTGGAGATGTTCCGTAAGTCTCTGGACTTCGCTGAGGCTGGCGATAACATCGGCGCTCTGCTGCGTGGTGTTGATCGTACCCAGATCGAGCGTGGCCAGGTTCTGGCTAAGCCCGGCACTGTCCATCCCCACAAGGTCTTCGAGGCTCAGGTCTACGTTCTGACCAAGGATGAAGGCGGCCGTCACACCCCGTTCTTCTCCAACTATCGTCCTCAGTTCTACTTCCGTACCACTGACGTGACCGGCATCATCACCCTGCCCGAAGGCACCGAGATGTGCATGCCCGGCGATAACGTTCATGATGCACGTTGAGCTGCTGACCCCTGTTGCTATGGAAGAGGGTCTGCGTTTCGCTATCCGTGAGGGTGGCCGTACCGTTGGCTCTGGCGTCGTCGGCAAGATCATTGAGTGATCTTGACCCTTCGCGCCTGTCCTAAGGCTAAAGGTTAAACTTTCAAAGAGCGTTCCCATTCCGGAGAGTGGGAACGCTCTTTTTTGCGCTTAACAGATCCTCTGCCCGAGATGGCAGGGGGGATTTTTGTTTTTGCCAAAAAGTGCTTTACAAATAAAGGTTGTTATGATATGCTGACATTAAAGAAACAAGATGTCGAAGAATGGAGGACGGCACTATGGCGTTTGACTATAAGAAGGAGTACAAGGAGTTTTATCTTCCACCCAGGAAGCCGGGTATTGTAACTGTTCCGCCGATGAATTTTTGTGTCTGTACAGGGCAGGGGAGACCCCAATGGCCTTTACCATCAAGATGAGCTACAAGGGAAGCCATAAGATCGACGGTTACTTTGAATATGTTGTCCCACCGTTGGAGGGTTTGTGGCAAAGGGGGTGGACGGTGTGGACTACGCCCACAAAGAATGCTTTGAGTGGACAAGTATGATCCGCCTGCCGGATTTCGTGACCCGGGAAGTGTTCGATTGGGCCGTTCAGGAAGCGACTGCAAAAAAGAAGAAGGATTTCTCCAAAGTGCAGTTCCTCCACTATGATGAAGGACTTTGTGTGCAGTGTATGCATGTTGGTTCTTATGATGCCGAACCGGAGACGCTGGAGCAGATGGATGCTTTTGCGCGGGAACAGGGCTATGAGACTGATTTCACCGGGCACCGCCGTCACCACGAAATTTACCTCAGCGATCCGCGCCGGACAGCACCGGAAAAATTGAAAACGGTGCTGCGGCATCCTGTTCGCGTAAAATAAAATCGGGAAAGTTCACAAAGACTGTCGATTTTCTTGTGAGATGTGCTATACTATATCTATCTGTAAAATTCCATTGGATAGAAAAGGGAGGAGAACATCATGCAGCATGAAACTGTCATCGTGCTGGACTTTGGCGGCCAGTACAATCAGCTGATCGCGCGCCGTGTCCGCGAGAACAATGTCTACTGTGAAATCTATTCCTACAAAACTGACCTGTCGGTCATCAAGGCGAAGAACCCCAAGGGCATCATCTTCACCGGCGGCCCCAACAGCGTCTATCTGGAAGATTCGCCCACCATCGACCCCGAGATCTTCAACTGGGGCATCCCTGTGCTGGGAATCTGCTACGGCAGCCAGCTGATGATGCACCTGCTGGGCGGTCATGTCTGCCGCGCCCCTGAGCGTGAGTACGGCAAGACCGAGGTCTTTGTGGACAACAGCAGCAAGATGTTCGAGGATGTTCAGCCCTCCACCATCTGCTGGATGAGCCACAACGACTACATCGAGCAGGCAGCCCCCGGCTTCAAGATCACCGCACACACCGTGAACTGCCCTGTGGCTGCTGCTGAGAACGCCGAGAAGGGCCTGTACGCTGTTCAGTTCCACCCGGAAGTGCTCCACACCGCTGAGGGCAAGAAGATGCTCCGCAACTTCGTGTATAACGTCTGTGGCTGCTCCGGTGACTGGAAGATGGACTCCTTCGTGGAGAACAATGTCAAGGCTCTGCGGGAGCGCATTGGCGACGGCAAGGTGCTGTGCGCCCTGTCCGGCGGCGTGGATTCCTCTGTGCTGGCTGCAATGCTGGCAAAGGCTATCGGAAAGCAGCTGACCTGCGTGTTTGTGGACCACGGCCTGCTCCGCAAGAACGAGAAGGAAGAGGTCTGCTCTGTCTTTGGCCCGGGCAATGCCAACGGCTTTGATATCAACTTCATCTGTGTGGATGCCCGCGACCGCTATTTCAGCAAGCTGGCCGGTGTTACTGAGCCCGAGCGCAAGCGCAAGATCATCGGCGAGGAGTTCATCCGCGTCTTTGAGGAGCAGGCAAAGCAGATCGGCAAGGTGGATTTCCTGGCACAGGGCACCATCTACCCTGACGTTGTGGAGAGCGGCCTGGGCGGCGAATCCACCGTCATCAAGAGCCACCACAATGTCGGCGGCCTGCCCGATACCGTGGACTTCAAGGAGCTGGTGGAGCCTCTGCGCAACCTGTTTAAGGATGAGGTGCGTCAGGTTGGCCGCGAACTGGGCCTGCCTGAGTATCTGGTCAGCCGTCAGCCGTTCCCCGGCCCCGGTCTGGGCATCCGCATCATCGGCGAGGTGACCCCTGAGAAGGTCGCCATCGTGCAGGATGCAGACGCGATCTGGCGTGAGGAGATCGCCAAGGCTGGTCTGGATAAGGAGATCAACCAGTATTACGCCGCTCTGACCAATATGCGCAGCGTCGGCGTGATGGGTGACGAGCGCACCTATGACTATGCTGTGGCCCTGCGTGCTGTGACCACCACCGACTTTATGACGGCCGAGAGCTACAATGCCTTGGGATGTTCTGGGCACCGTGACCAGCCGCATCGTCAATGAGGTCAAGCACGTCAACCGTGTGTTCTACGATTGCACCGGTAAGCCGCCTGCCACCATCGAGCTCGAGTAATGAAAATTTGCCTTCCGGCTTTTTAGACCTCCAAAAAATAGAACACAACAGCGTATAAAAACAGCCCCGCTTTCAAGAATTTTCGCTTGAAGGCGGGGCTTTTTGTGCCCGAAGTAACAGAAAAGTAACACCCTGGGCAGAATCAAACCAGTATCACGGTTTCTTTTACTCCGGCGAGGCCAGCGCTTCCAGGCGGTCCGCGCCGTTGTTTGTTAGATCCGGGTACAGGTGGGCGTAGGTGCCGAGCGTTGTCGAAATTTTTTCGTGCCCAAGGCGCTGCTGCACCAGAAGGGCGTCCGTGCCCATGTTGATAAGCAGGGAGGCATGGGAGTGCCGTATATCGTGCACTCGAATGACCTTCACGCCGGTGCGCTGGCAGCAGCGCTCCAACTGTTCCTTTAGCCAGTATTTGGTGCATTCAAACAGGCGTTCTTCCGGTTGGTATTCGTAGAGCTTAGCGGCGTATTCCCGAATGATTTCCAGCAAGAAATCCGGCACTGTAATGAACCGCTTGGAACGGCGGGTTTTCGGGTCTGAAATGACGTCCTCGCCATTCAGGCGGGCGTAGGAGTGCCGCACAAAAATGCCCTTCCGTTCAAAATCCACATCGGCCAGGGTGAGGGCCAGCAGTTCGCCTTCCCGCATACCGGTCCAAAACAAAATGTTGAACGCAGCGTATGCCGTAGGATCTGACATTCCGGCAATGAACTTCTGAAATTCTTCCAGCGTCCAGAACTGCATTTCTTCGGCGCTACTTTTGCCCATGGACCCGGCCAGGGAAACGGGGTTTTCTTTCAGGCCGTAATATTTCCCGGCGAACCGAAACAGGGCGCTCATTTGGTTGTTGATGGTTTTCAGGTAGGTGGCAGAATACGGCTTTCCGTTCTTGTCCCTGGCGTCGATCAGGTGATTTTGCCAAGCGCGAATTGACGAAACCGATACTTCATCCACAAGCTGATCCTTGAAGTAGGGGAGGATCTTCGTTTCAAAGATCCATTGCTTCATTTCGTAGGTGGTGGGCCGGAGCCTGGTCTTTGCATCTGCCATGTAGAGCTCCACCAGGGAACCGAATTTCATTTTTGTGGTGAGTGAGCTTTTCGCCAGGTATTCGCGCTCGTAAGCCAGGGCATCCGCCCGGCGAGCAAAGCAGCTTTTCTTTATTTGCTTCCGCTTACCGGTCCAGTCCGTAACGCGGAAGATGCAATACCATTCGCCGGTTTTCTGGTTTTTATATGCAGGCATGAGACCCCTCCATTTGCTGCTTTTCAACAGCTTTCCACAAAGTTTTCAACAAGTAACGCGGGTAACGCGTTGGTAACGCTTGCGGTAACGCGTTACCGATAAAAAGTTGAAAACACGGATTTCATGTTGAAAGTGAATTTTCTTCACAGGGATAGAATTTCAAAAACTGACGAACAAACAAAAGAAAAAGGTTCAACAAATTTTCAACATTCGCACCCGGTAACGCGTTGACAACGCGTTACCACCCACCCAGAAAATGCAGTTTTCAACAGACAAAACAAAACGGAACAACGACAAAAAACGATTCCTTCAACGCGGTTTTCAACGGCATAAGCTGCCGCATTCTTCCCCCTAACAACCCCTATCTTACATCCATGTATATCTAGAATATCTAACTTAATCTTAGATATTATTATCTTAGATATAGCTTAATAATATAATATATAGCTTATGGGTTAGATTGAGAGGCGGACGTTTGCGCGGCGCCACGAAGACATGGCGCAGACCTTTTTCGTGACATGACGAAAATGGTCCGGCAGTTGCTTACAACTTGACAGCAGCTTGGAAAATGAGTTCAACCCGTGCGATCCGAAAAGTTGAACTTGATGCAGGAAAACGCGCGGAAATAGCCTATTTTTGTGATTGAATACGCGCAAAACGTGCGGAATTGGCCTGTTTTTGTGATTGAATGCGCGCAAAGCGTGCAATAGCGCGAGAAAAAACGCGCGGCGCGCGAATAACGCCCAGGGCGGCCGTTTAACTTGCCGGTAACTTGCCAGAGCGACGCCAGAAGCCCCAGGGAAGCCCTGTCGTGGCCTTTTACAAACCGATGCGGAAAACTAGACAAAGAAAAACAAAACGCCCACAAGGCCGCTTTCCGACGGTCTGGTGGGCGTTGCTTTTTACTGCACGACGGAGCTATCAACCCAGAGGCCGGAAACTTCGCCCGCCATTTCTTCGGCACCGATGGAGCCAGAAGCAATTTTGGAAATGAGAGCGGAATCGAGCGAGAAGCTCAAAAACTTGTTGCCGCTGGCTGGATTCACGGCCCAGTAATCAATGGCCTTGCAAGCATCAAAGCCGTGGTTCAAGACTAGATCCTGGACGGATTCAAAGGCCCGGCTTTCCGAATTGCTGACCGGGAAGGCCTGAACCTTCACCACGATCTGGCCGTCGCAGGCGCCGCCAACGGTGAGACTTTCAATTTCGCCATAGGACAGCGAAAGCCCCGGGGTTTCGACCTTTCTGCCGGTGCGGCTTGTTGTGAGAGCGCTTGCGTCGAGCATGAAGGGCTCTGCTTCCGATACGGCAGCGGAAAGAGAGGCGGCAGAACTGGAAACGCTTTCGGAAGTCGCAACGCTTGAAACGACAGAAACCGAAGACGCGGCCGCCTTGTTGCGATATTTGCCGCTGTACTTGATGATGCTATAAGCACACATGGCGAGAAAGATTAAAAGGCAGATTCCGCAAAATTTCAGAATGCCCTTCAAGATTCGTTTTAGCGTGTTCATGCTTTCCTCCCTGGGCAGCTTGCCCTTTCACTTCCGAAACCAAATCAGCCCGCAGCGGAGGAGTTCTCTTCTGAGGCGTTCTTCTCCGCGATTGCCACGTTTTGCGGCGTGGTGCTGTCCGGCAGTTCTTTCAACGCTTGGATATACCCCATGAGCCGGTCGAGCTGCCGATCTGACAGGTTATGCAGTTCGCCGGTTATGGCGACCTCCGCCGGGCGCTGGGCGACAGCAGAGGCGGCGGGCATTTTGCTTTTTGGCTCCCGGCTGTCCGTTGCGCCGAGAAGGTAGTCCACCGAAACACCAAAGACCATTGCAATTTTAAGTTTGACTTCATCGCTTGGCACACGGGCCCCGTTTTCGTATTGGGAAAGTGTTGTGTTCCCGACGTTGATTCGCTGGGCAAGTTCCCGTTGGGTCATGCCAGCGGCAAGGCGCAGCTGTTTTATTTGGGCGCCGATTTTCGTTGACGTATTTTCCACCACCTTCTCACTTTGAGAATATTATAGCACAGAGTTCTCTAACAGAAAGGAAAATTCACAAAAAGAGAATTTTTCTCTTGACATTCACAGTTTGCAAAGTTATAATCAAGCCGTGGAGTTCACAAACTGTGAAATTCAAACAGCAAACATTTGGAGGTGAAAAGATGAACCGAACCATCGAGGAAGTCCGAAAGGCAAAGGGCTTCACGCAGGAACAGGTGGCGAAGGGCGTTGGAATTGGCGCCTCGACATACTGCCAGTACGAAACCGGCCTGCGGGGAGTTCCCGCAGAGGTCGCAAACAAGATCGCTCGGTTCCTTGATGTGGAGGTCGGCGAAATTTTTTTGCCGACGAAGTTCACAATTAGCAAACATTGAGGACGAGCGAGAGGAGGAACACACATGAACTTGTATGAAATTTCTGCAACGCTGGAAAACGGCGCAGTCCACAAGACGAAGATTTACGAGATCAACCAGGAACGGGCGCTCAACCGGGCTTCCAAGTTCGCTTTGCAGTTTGACGCCACCGGCTGCGCAAAGAAAACGGTGCAGCTTATCCAGAAAAATGCCGGGGTCCCCAAAGAAACGGAACGGGCTTTCCTGAATGAGATCAAAGAGATTCTGGAAGGTCTGGGCGAGAACAGCTATTGCGCAATGGCCTTTGAAGGCTGCGTGGAGGACGCCGAGGAGAACATCAACAACGATTTTGCAGTCAGCATGAAGGGCCGCTGGGAATCCGAGAAAAAGGCCCATGAAGAAACCCGTGAAGGCCTGATCGGCAAGCTGAACGACCGTATAAAGCGCGTTGCAGAGCTTGAAGCCGAAGTACAGAAGGCCCATCAGATGGAGGCCCAGGCGCGGAAAGAGGCCGCAGAAGACAAAATCGCCCTGGAAAAGGCAAGGGGAAAGATCCTCCCGGACAACGTTGCCACAGAACTTACCATTATGCTGCGGAAGCAGGCCGACGAAGCCGCCAAAGAAGCACTTTACTACGCGGACCGGATGGCGGCAGAGGTTGAAAACTCCGTCCCCGTTGGCGCGTCCAACAGTGCAAAGAGCTTCCGCAAGTACCGCAAGGCCCAGGTTGATGCGCTGCGCCTGCTGGGTGCGCTGGGAAACATTGGAGGCTCGGAAAATGACGATTGACGAGCTCCGCACACTGCGCGGCCTTTCCATGACGAAGCTGTGCGATGCCGCAGGCCTTTCCATGGGAGCCATTTTCAGGTTGACCAGGCCGGGCGCTGACATTACCGGCGCCCGACTGGAAACCCTTATGAAGCTGGCCGCCGGGCTGGATGCGGTAATCACCATTGACCCGGAAGGCGTGACAATAAGACCGAAGGAGGAAAACCGATGAAAATTACTTTTATGACCTTGCAGAAGGCCTCCATTGTGTGCCTGGGTGTGGGAATGTTCCTGGCCCTCGGTTCCGCTGGTACGTTTGAAACGACCGGCGAAATCCAGACCGGCGTTTATGTGGCGGCGTTTGTGTTCCTGCTGGCTGCCGGGCTGCTTATGCGTTTGAGCTTTGCCCTCCAGGACTACGAGGAGAAGCAGCGCAAGATCCACAAGGCCCAGCGCGGCACCGTGAAGAAGCCAAGCACGAAGCGGAAGGCAGGCTGACCATGTTTCACACAACGGTGAAATGCGTGGACTGCGGCGCGCTTATGGTTGACGTGCCGAGCAATACAAAGCGCTGCGCCGTCTGCCGTGTGGGCCACAACCGGGAATCCGTCCGCAAGGCGAACAAGACCAGGAGGGCCGAGGAGGCCGTCCGGCCGAAGCCGCGAAGCCTGGACGACGACCTGGAAGCCCTGAACAAATACAACGAGCAGCGCCGGGCCGCGGGCCGTGAGCCTTTGACCTATGGCGTTTGGAGGCCCAGAGGGGCCCCGGAGGAATACGCATGAATGAATTTGACAGCATCCGAATCACAGAGAAGGGCGACACTCTTTCTTTTTTGAAATGACTAACGAACTTGCGGACAGTTCGCACGAAGCGATTTTCTTTCTGATCAGGGCAACTTCTGCGCTGATCGCCTCCGTTACCAAGGACGACGCGGACCCGAAGGAAGTGGCGGAGGCCTTCGGGAAGACGTTTTCCCGGCACATTGCCCAGGACATCCAAGACGAGCGGGACCGCCGGGCAGAGGAAACAGAGAAAGCCAAAGGAGGCGAAAAACAGTGCTTCTTTTGTTTGCTGGCGGCCTGGTAGCTGGCGCCAGTGGCGGTTTCTTCGTGCTGGGCATGGTTTCCGCCGCCCGGTACGCAGACTGCAAGGACCGGCGGAACCGCCCGGAAGAAGACCGCTGGAAGGAGGAAGACCAGTGGCCGTAAGTGAAACCTGGCGGGACGTGCCCGGCTAGGGTGGCAAGTACCAGGCAAGCGACATGGGCCACATTGCAAACACCTTCTGGCACGGCCAGAAGCGCAAGAACGGCGGCCGCACGATTCTAACTCAGTATAAGCGCAAACCGAGAGGAAAGGCCAAGTTACAGAGTGCGAAACGTTACGTCCACCTCACGGACCTGGAAGGGAACATGAGGGAATTTTCCGCCGCAAAGATCGTGGCAGAAACATTCCTGGGGCCAGTCCCAGCCGGAAAAGTGATTTTTCACAAAAACGGCAACCCGGCAGACAATTCCATTTGGAACCTGGCTTTCTGCACCCGGCAGGAATTAGGCCGCATGACCGGAGCGGACAGCTCCCGGCGGCCAGTGCTGAAATTCAGCGCCGCCGGTGAACTTCTGGAATGTTATTCCAGCGCCCGCCAGGCTGCCAAACAGAACTATTTCAGCTACCAGGCCATAATTGACCGGTGCAACGGCAAGTGCAAGCGGCATATTTTGGCCCCGGACGGCAACTATTACGCCTGGGACAACACCGTGAGCATAAACCGGGCCAGAAAGGATCTCCGGGCGCTGGCCCGGCAGGAAGGCCGGATATTTGCCCCGGCAAATTGGCCGTGGCCGTCTACCTAAATTTTACCATGAAAAGAGGTTTGAATAAATGAGTAAATTTGCCACGAAAGCGGCCGACAGCCCTTTCTATTTGGCACGAATGGAGGCCTCAAAGGTCAATGACCGGCTTGCAAGCCGCGAGGGCGCGGCAGACGAAACAGGCATTGACCGCTCCCGCATGGCCCGCGTGGAGCTGGGCAGCGCAAACCCGACGCCGGAAGAAGTGCTGCTGCTGGCTGACACTTACGACGCTCCGCAGCTCTTGAACTACTATTGCTCGATGTGCTGCCCGATTGGCCGCCAGAACGTGAAGCCCTGCGCCGTGCAGGAGTTCGACCGCGTTATGATGCAGGCACTTGCCGCCTTGCAGGGCACCGACAAAATCAGCGCCGCTATTATTTCCATTGCCCAGGACGGCCACGTGGACCCCGGCGAGGATGTGCAGATGGGCGAGATCCTGGCGTACATGAAGAACGTAGCGACGGCAGCAGAGGCAATGCAGCTTTGGATCAAAAAAAAGAACCTGAAAGGAGAGGCCTGCAATGACAAGAAGTAAGAAAACCACCCGGGAGCCTTCCAAAATGGTGCGCGTTGACGAAGCGATGGAGATTTTGAGCGTTTCCAAGTCCACCGCTTACCACACCATCCAGAAGTTTAACAATGAGCTCCGCGCCAAGGGTTACGAAGTGCCCCGCGGCCGCGTTCCCCGTAGCTATTTCATGGAGCGGTGCGGCTTATGAGTGAAGAAGAAACCAGAGAGCGCACCAGCGCGATTCTCGGCCGCCCTGTGAGCGATTCCGCATGGACGGAAGCCTGGGAGAAGGCCAAAAGAAAAATCCGCCATATCGCAGAGTTCTGCGGGTATGACGGATGCAGAGAGCGGCCCGGCTATATGGCGCAGCTTGCAGCGGAGTACATCCGCGAAGCGACGTTTTCAGCCTGGACAATAAAGAGAGGGGCCGCCAAAAATTGACGACCCCAGAACACACACCAACAGTTTATCGCGATTTTTGCGAAAAATCAAGGAGGACACACAATGGAACTTTTGACGTTGAGCCTTGAAAACTTCCAGGGCTTGAAGCATGAGGAAATCCAGTTGGACGGCCACAGCGCCAGCATTTACGGCCGGAACGCCAGCGGAAAAACTACCATTTTCAACGCCATCACCTGGCTGCTTTTGGCAAGCCGAGCACCTGGGCGAAGAACTGGGATCCCAAGACAAAGGGACCCAACGGGGATTTGCACAACCTGGAACACAGCGCAACCGGCACCTTCCGGCTGGACGACGGCCAGACTGTGGCCTTGAAAAAGGTTTTCCGTGAGGTATGGAAGCGCAAGCGTGGCAGCGCGGCCGAGGAGTATTCCGGGAATACCATTGACTACCAGATCAACGGCGTTCCTTGCAAGGAAAAAAGAGTACATGGCGGCCGTCCAGGAGTATTGCAGCGGCGAAGAAACCATGAAGCTGCTGACCATGCCCGATTACTTCCCCTCCGTTATGGACTGGCAGAAGCGCCGGGAAATTCTGCTGGATATTTGCGGCGACGTTTCCGACGCCGACGTGATCGCCAGCACCCCGGAGCTGGCAGGGCTTCCCGAGTTCCTTAAAATGCCCGGCAGCACGACCCGCCTCTATAAGGTGGACGAGTACAGAAAAATCGCTGCCGCCAAGAAAACCGACCTGAACAAGAAGATCGAGGCCATTCCGAACCGCATTGACGAGGCAAGCCGCGCCATTGACAAGGACCTCCCGACGCCCGAAGACCTGGCGGCCAAGCTGGCCGCAGCGGAGGCCGAGGAAACCAAAATTGCAGAGGAAAAGCGGGCAATTCTGGCCGGTGATACTTCGGAACTCCGCAGCTCCCTGGCAAACGCCAAGGCGGACTATGCAGCGGCAAAATCCGAGTACATCGAGGAAGGCAGCGAGGCCCGGGCCGAGCACCGCAAGGCACAGGAGAAGGCGGAAAGCGAACTGCTGGAAGCCAAGACGGAGGCTGCCAACGCCACCGCGGATGCCCGGCGCAAGAAAGCAGACTTGGAACACATGAAGGCCCGCCGGGAGGCTATTCTGGCCGAGTACAAGGAAGCAGCGGCAGAAACCTGGGACGAGCACCGCGAGATCTGCCCGACCTGCGGCCAGGCTTTGCCGGAAGAAAAGGTGGAGGAGCTCCGCGCAGACTTCCTCCAGCGCCGGTCCGCCAAGCTGGAAGCCATCAACACCAAGGGCAAGAAGGAAGCCAGCAAGGAAGCCATTGCCCAGCTTGAACAGGACATTGCGGCCATCGAAGAAAAGGCAGCGGCAGCCGAGGCCCGCGCCGATGAAATTTACACCTCTCGCAAAGAGACCATCAAGGCAGAGCCGCCACGCCCGGACTTCTCCGAAACTGACCGCGGCCAGGCCATTGCGAAGACTATCCAGACGATTTCCGGCCAGATCGAGGCGGCCGAGCAGAAGCAGAGCACAGCCCTCCGCGAAGTGAACGAGCGCCAGCAGGCAGCTATGAACAACTGCCGCCAGATCCGCTATATGCAGAGCCAGGCAGAGGCAGCACAGCGCCAGCGCCAGCGCATTGCAGAGCTTGAAGCCGAGGAAAAGAGCCTGGCTGCGGAATATGAGAAGACCGAGCAGGGCGTTTACCTGTGTGAAGTTTTCGTAAAAACCAAAGTGGCCCTGCTGACCGAACGAATCAATAGCAAGTTCAAGTCTGTGAGCTTCCAGCTTTTCCGAGAGCAGACAAACGGCGGCGTCGCTGACTGCTGCGAAGTTCTGGTGCCCGGCGAGGGCGGCGCCATGGTGCCGTATTCGACCGCAAACAAGGCAGCCGTGGTAAACGCTGGCCTGGAAATTATCGCCACGCTTTCCCACCACTACGGCGTCCGGCTGCCTATTGTGGTAGACAACGCCGAGAGCGTGACCGAGCTTCTCCCTGTTGATTCCCAGGTGATCCGCCTGGTCGTGAGCGCAGAAGACGAGAGCCTGCGCGTGGAGGTAGACAAATGAACGAATCTTTTATGCGGAAGGTTTACGAGAACCCGACCGAAAACGTGATGCAGCAGGGATTGAATTTTAACAGCCAGCAGTTCAAGAGCCTTATCAAGACCTTTCCGTCCGCGGATATACCCATTTTCCTTGCGGCTATGAAATCCGTTCACGACGGCATCCGCGGCGTTTTGCCTGCGAATGGCCCGGAACTGGAAGACGACATTTTGAAGCACATCACCACGGTTATAATTCCGTTTCCGGGAGGGGAGAAATGAGCGCCAAGGACAAAGACCAGGAGCCCGGCACGTTTATGATCCAGGCTTGCCGCTGCCGCCGCTGCGGCGGGCTGCTGACCAGCAAAGAGGGCGTGAGGAACGGCATCGGCCACGTTTGCCGCATGAAGGCCCTTCGGGAGATGCCGGACCCGAACCAGGTAACGGTTTTTGACGTCCTGGGCGACAAAGAGGAGAACACACATGAAAAATAATTTTCCGTTCCGCCCGCACTGGAAGAAGCCGGAGGAACCCAAGGCGGCCCCGGAAACTTCACAGTATCTACCGCGGGCCGTTGAGCTGACCGTGGAGCAACACAAGCCGGAAGAAGGCCTGCGGGTGCTTCTGGAAGGCTTTGCGCATTACTTCAACTGCACGGCGGAGGCCCTGGGGCCGTACCCGCTGGCAGATACCGCAATGTTGATTGTGCTTTATACCCACATTGCGGCGAGCCTTTCTTACCAGGACCCGGCGGCCGCCAAGATGGCAGAGCAAATCGAAAAAGTTGTAAGGCTGCCGCCCGTAGATTTCTACGCGGCCAGCAAGAAATAAAAAATGGAGGAACACACATGAACGCAGAAAACGCAGCAATGACCCCCGCAGCCGAAAACGCGGTTGTAGAAACCGCCACCGAGAGCATCGGCACCCGCTTTACCAAAAAGGTGCTGGCCCAGTTTGCCAGTAACACCGGCAGCCAGGTTGCAGTAACGGAGTTCCAGCGCCGCCTTATCCAGGGATACTTTATCCAGATCGACCGCGCCCTGGCCGTAGCAGAGGAGGCCCGCGTGGCGAAGAACGCCAAGAACCGGGACCACAAGTGGGACGAAACCCTCCCCGTAACGTGGAAGTTCGTCAACCTCCAGGACCTGGCAATGGACCTGGTACGCTACGCCCGTATGGGCCTGGATATGCAGTGCGAAAATATGCTGTTCCCGATCCCGTACAAGAACAACAAAACGAACCTGTACGACGTGACCCTGATGCCCGGCTATAACGGTATCCGCTACGTTGCCATGAAATATGCGCTGCACAAGCCCAAGGCGGACACGATCGAGCTTGTTTACAGCAATGACAAGTTTGCCCCGCACCCGAAGGACAGCCGCCACCCGGTTGCATCCTACGAGTTCGAGATCACGAACCCCTTCGACCGCGGCGACATTGTGGGCGGCTTTGGCTACCTCGAATATGACGACCCGACACAGAATGAGCTTATTGTTATGCCCATGGCTGCCATTCGCAAGCGTATGCCCAAGTACGCAAGCGCCGAGTTCTGGGGCGGTACGAAGCAGGTCTACAACAAGGAGACCGGCAAGAAGGAAGACACCACCGTGGAAGGATGGCTGGACGAAATGTGCCGCAAGACCCTGATCCGCGAGGTCTTCAGCGCAAAGCACATTGTACGCGACCCCGAAAAGCTGGACGAAGATTACCGCGTGATGAAGGCCAGAGAGGTTGCCTATGCCGAGATCCAGGCGGAGGCTGAGATCCAGGAACAGGCCAACACCGTTCTGATCGACACCGCGCCGCAGCCCGCAGCGCCCGCAAGCCTGCCGGAGCCCAAGAAGACAATCCAGGTCGATGCCAGCACCGGTGAAGTTCTGGAACCCCAGGCGGCGCCCGCGGCAAAGCCCACCAGCCGGAAAGCAGCCCCGGCACAGTGGGACGTTGCGGAGCCGGATTTTTAAGTGGACATTCGGCCCATTGCCAGCGGCAGCAGCGGAAACGCCTATTGGATATCCGACGGCAAAAACCCGCTGCTGCTTGATGCTGGCATCCCGATAAAGGCAATCCAGATAGGATGCGGATTCCGTGTGCGGGAGCTGGGAGGCTGCTTTATTACGCACTGCCACGGAGACCACAGCAAAGCCGCAAAAGACCTTCTGCGCTACGGCGTGGACGTTTACACGGGCCAGGGCACCGCAGAAGCCTGCCGCCTGGAAGGCCACAGGTGCACATTACGCGGCCGCTTGAACAGCTTACCGTGGGCACCTTCCTGGTTTTGCCCTTCGATGTGGAGCACGACGCGCCGGATTCACAAGGCTTCCTTCTGGAATCTACGGCGACCGGTGAAAAGCTGCTTTATTTCACAGATACCTATTACCTGAAATACAAATTTTCCGGCATTACCCACATACTCGGAGAGTGCAACTATACCCGGGAACGAGTGCAAGAAAACCTTGCGGAAGACACGCTGCCAACAGTTCGGGCCGCTCGGTTGATGCACAGCCACATGAGCCTCCAACACCTGGTTGAATTTTTGGAGGCAAGCGACCTTTCGAGGCTGAAACAGATCTACCTTGTGCACCTTTCGGCCGAAAATTCAGACGAGGCCGAAATGAAGCGCCAGATCCAGCGGCTTACCGGCGCGGAAGTGTACGTTTGTTAATTTCTACGATGGAGGACGACATGGCCGGGGTAAAAATTGAACAGGGGACCTTGACGCACAGAAACGCTGCGCCTTAAAGGCCTGCTGGGGATAGGCGTCGCCCAGGCGGTCGGCCATCTTACAATGCTCTGGGTATGGGCCGCAAACAGCACCAAGGACGGCAGCCTGGCGGGAATGACGCCGACGGAAATCGCAGAGGTTTCCGGGTGGGCAGGCGAACCAGCCGACTTTCTGGCGGCCATGATAGATGCCGGTTACATAGACGAAGCACCAGACGGCTTCCGGCTCCATGATTGGGCCGAAAACACAGGACAGATTGAAGCGGAAGCCCGCCGGGAGGCAGCACGAGAACGGCAACGGAGATTCAAAGAGCGAAAGCGGGCAGAGAAGGCCGCAGAGGCCGCGAGGGCGGAGGCAAGCAAAGTCCCTGCGCAACAACAAAAAACCGCTTGTCGTAGCCCCGCAGCCGCCGCAGAGGACGGAACCACGCACAGACCCAGAACTGGCCCGGGCTGGACAGTTTTACTTGAACAACATAAACCCGACGCCGCCGCGCTGGGAGCTTGAAGACCTGACCCAGGCTGTCGCTGAGTTTGGCGCCGACGTGGTGATCCACGCAATGGAAATCGCCCAGAGAAACAAAGCGCCGAACTGGAAATATACCCGCGGCGTACTGGCGCGGTATAGGGAGAAGGACGTGAAAGACCTTGCGGCGGCCGTCGATGCGGATAAATGGACAAAGGAGGAAGCACGAAATGGAAAAGCTGGGCGATATGATCGCCAACGGGACGCAGTCCCGGCAACCCAGGACCTCGCAGGATTCCACACCGCGTGAAACCTCCATCCTGGCAGACGAGGCAATCCGCCGCGGCTACAAGATGGACAAACCGGCACCGGAGCCGGAGCATTGCAAGTTCTGCGGCAAAACCCTGCAATACAGGGGCTTCCTCCTTCCGGCCATTGCGCCGCACCGCGTGTTCGGCTGGGATTCGCAGCCGGAGCGCTGCACCTGCCCAAGGGCGCAAGCCTACTGGGAGAGGACGGAGGCCAAGAACAAGGCCGCAGAGGAAGCCAGGGCGGCCGCAGAAGCCGCCGCAGCCTTCAACCGGCGTATAAACCGCCTGTTGGGCGACAGCGGCATGGGCGCCCGCTTCCAGAACAGGACCTTTGACCGCTTCCAGGTGACGCCGGAGAACCAGAAGGCCTATACCGCCTGCAAGGAGTATGCGGCAGCGTTCAAAGCACAGATGCTTCCCGGCAAGGGGGAGGACGGCGAAGCAGTACCCCCGCAGCGGGAGCGCAACGGCCTTTTCTTGGTGGGAGGCTATGGCACCGGCAAAACACACCTGGCCGCAGCCGTTGCAAATGAGTTGATCCGAAATGGCACCCCGGCCCTGTGCATGACCATGATCGACCTTCTGGCGAACGTGCGCCGGACCTACAACGGCCAGGGCGACGAGGCGGACATTTTGAAGCTCTACACCGAAACCCCGCTGCTGATTATTGACGACCTGGGCAGCGAGGCGGCAACCGAGTGGACTTCATCCATGATCTTCACCATCGTAAATGCCCGCTATGAAGCCTATATGCCCGTGATCGTAACGACCAACTGCGGCACCGAGGAACTGACCCGGAGCCTGACACCGGCCGGGTGCAGTGAGCGAAACGCCCAGAAGATGATTGACCGCCTCCGGGAAATGTGCCTTGCAGTTCCGCTTGACGGCCCATCATGGAGGGCGAAATGAGCACAGAGAACGGCCGGTGCTACCGGATCTGTAAGACCTGTGGGAACCGCTGGAACGTGAGCTGCATAACAAAAGGCGGCGGGCAATCCTACATCTGCCCCCTCTGTGAGTGGCAGAAGAAAAATAAAACCCAGGGAGGGCAGCATGAGAAGTTACAACACATTCGCAAACCGCGGCCGTGATTTTGAGGACTTCGTTATACAGGTGAACGACCTGTATACCCGCAGCGGAAAAGCTGTGGTCTACAAGGTACCAACGGAGTTTTTGCCGATACGCGACAGCACCGGCCAGATCAAGAGCTGCAAGGTGGAGCATAAATCCTGCGTTGATTTCCTGGGCCGATACAACAGCATCCCCGTTGCGGTGGAGACCAAGCAGACGCACACAGGCCGGATCGATTTTGATGCAGTGCAGCCGCATCAAGCCGCCTTCCTGGACGCCTGGACGACCGACAAGGCGGTGGGCATGATCCTGGTTAGCTTCGGCCTTCGCCGCTTCTTTGCCGTCCCTGGCCCTTCTGGCGGGCTGCCAGGAACACATGGGCCGCACAGAAGGGAACGGCCAAGAAAAAGCGCGCACCGCCCACCGTGACGGCCTACGGCCAGACATGGACGCCGCCACCCATGGCGAGCGCAGCCCCGGAAGATTTTCTTCCGGCCTGGGAAGTAAACCTCGGCGGCCGCACCGGCCTGCCCTACCTGGAAACCATTGAAAAGCTGGAAGGAGTTCTGGAATGAGTGACGATATTTATTTAGCCCGCTTCGACTATGAGGAGCTGACGGAGCAGGCCGCGATCCCCGTTATTATCGTGACCGCAACCCAGGACGCCTACCCGCAGCGCTACGTTGCCCGCCTGTGGGACATGAGCGTCCCGACGAGCACCCAATACATAGCCCTGGAAGACACCCTGGAAGAGTTACGAAAGACAATTCCGGCTGAAATGAGCCGCCTTCCGGCAGCACCGGACGACAGCATTGTGGAAGCCTGGCTTTAAGGAGAAACACATGGAAAAAGTACGTTTTGAAGCCTTCAACGTTGAAGAACTGCGCGTTTTGCGCCGGGCTTGCTACGAGGTGGGAGCCGCATTTGGCGACCCGGGCCACACGGCGGCGGAGCGGGCCACGCTGGACGACCTGGCCGTCGAGATCCTCGGCGAGCTGAAAAAGAAGGAGGCGGCCGCCGCCCAGCAGCGACAGGAAGAACCGCTGGAAAAGGCCGCGAAGGAGCCCGAAAAGGGCGCGGCCGATCAGCCGCCGGTTGCGCCGAAAGCTTTCCAGAAGCCAGAGCCGCAGAAAAAGCGCGCGGTGCAGCGGCTGGACATTCTGGAAAGGGCAAAAGCTGCACAGCCCGCCGAAAGCGCCCACAGGGCCCCGGAGCCGCCCGTCGAGGCAAAGTTTACCGGCTTCCTGTATGTGCGCTGCGAAAAATGCGGCCAGGAACGCGGCTTCTGCGCAAAGACACCGATTTCCTCGTGTTATTGCCGGGAGTGCGGCGGGAAAACGGAGCTCAAAAATATGCGCCAGGTCAAGATCTGGTGCGAGTGCGGCAGCGCTTACCGGTACCACACGAATATCCAGGACGCCGCATTTGATATGCCGTGCCTGAACTGTGAGGCCCCTGTGGCGCTTGAGTGGAACGAGAACAAGAACAGATACCAGCCCATGAACAGCGAGCCGCCGAAGGCCCGCAGGGGCCGGAAATAAGGCGAAAGGAGAGAACACACAATGAGCAGCACAGACAACCTCCCGCGCCCGGCGGACAGCCCTTTCCTCAGATGCGCTTCCGCTGGCTGCACGAGCATTACCATTGGCAAAGCGCGACAACCGAAAGACCTTCCCGGGTTGCGCTACCTGGCAGAAGTGGTTTTCTGAACGCTGGCAGGGATACCGGGCAACTGCCTACAAAATGAAGCACCTTCGGAAGGCACGGGAGGCGCAGAAATGAGCAAGAACGTATTTGCTGAAACCGATTCGTTCCGGCGCCTCCTTATTGGCGCTGCCGGAGGATATGCGCTGCAAGGCCACCGTGAAGCAGCCGAAGCCGTTATGCACGTTGTTGATGCACTGGACGAGCTGACAACAGGCGGGAAGGGCAAAAGCCGGGCGGACGAAGACGTGGATGCCACGGCAGCCGCGGAAGTCATTCGGTTTTACTGCGAGAAGCGCCGGAAGGTGGACTGCTGCGAAAGCTGCATATTCAACAAGGGCAATAAAGGACCGCTTTGCCCGCTTTTTATGGCAGCCCGATGGGCTGGGATGGATACGGAGGAAAAGAAAATGGCTGAAAGAAGAATCGCTGATATTGGCCCGCTCCTGGAAGACCTCAAAAAGGAGTTGAAAGACCTGGAAGGCTCCACAGAAGCCTTGACGGTTGAGGAAGCGACAGAAGACGAAATCGAGGAGCTGAAATCGTTGCCGGTTATTGACCCGGAGAGGATGATCCCGGCCTGGCGCGACCCTGACAAAGACCCTCCGAAGGTCGAAACGGAAGTGCTGGTTTTGTACCGTTATAATGGTTATATGGGCATTACAACGGCGCACTACGAGGACGGCAATGTTTTCTCCCAGGACAGCGAATGGAATTGGGAAGATCTCCCTGATTGGGGAACATACGACGAGGAACGGGACGACTACCGAATCCCGGAAGGCTGGTGGGAATACCGCCACTTCAACCCGGACGACGTTTACAACAACAAGATAGACTGCACCGTGGTGGGCTGGATGCCGTTGCCGCCGAAGGAGATTGCAAAATGAGCGAAAAGCACACGACCGTCCGCAATGAATTTTACAAGTGCCGCGGCTGCGGCCAGGTTGTTACGTTTTCCGATGAGCGGGAAACCATGCTTGTGATAAATGGGGCAACCGTAAAGGTAAACCTTGACAGCGGAAAGACAGAAAAACGAGTTTACGCCATTTTTGCCGGTTGTGACCAAGGAAGGGTCTATCTTCTCCATCGTTGCGACCGTTCCCGTGTTTGCGTATGTGACTTTATCGGATTTGAGGTGCAAGAAGATGGCAATCAATAAAAAGATCCGCGAGGCGGTATACCAGAAGTACGGTGGCCGCTGCGCGTATTGCGGTAGGGCGATTGCCTACAAGGATATGCAAGTCGATCATTTCCGGCCGCTGCGGGTATGGAATGAAGCAGACGGCGCGGCAGATGACATTTCAAACCTTATGCCAGCCTGCCGGATGTGCAACCACTACAAGCGCGCAAACTCCCTGGAAGTATTTCGCCGGTGTATTGCAGAGATCCCCCGCAAGCTGCGCGGCAACTATATTTATAAAATTGGCGCGGCCTACGGGAACGTCGTTGAAAATGAAAAACCGATTGCGTTTTTCTTTGAAACCGAGGAGGCAAAAGCCAGCTCCGGAGCTGACATAATGAGCCCGGAAGATATGGCCCATTACTTGATGGACTTTTGCCACGAACATTTGGCGGCAGGAAAAGGCTGCCAGGGATGCCCTTTTTAACAGACCATCCACCAAAGAGTGCGGCGGAGCGTGCCGCCTTGGCGTTCCGTCCGACTGGGATTTTTGAGGAGGCGAAGAAATGAGCGAAAAACGTATGGTCTACGCGGAGGATGTGATCCAGAGAATCCGCGACCTGGCCCCGGAAATCCTGGGCGGCTGGTATAACCCGGACATGGAGAACGAGTTGGAGCAGCTTGTTTGCGTTGTGGAAAACACTCCGACGGCAGCAGCCCAGGACGCCCAGCGCTGGCGCTACACGGCAGAGGAGCCTCCAAAGGAGGAAGACGGCGACTGCTGCGGCCGCGTTCTGATCGCCCACGCCGGTGCCCACTGTGCGGTCGCTACGTCCTTAAAGTACGCCAGGAAGAACCCGGAGGCGGTCCGCGTTTGGATGCCGCTTCCGAAACTACCGTGGGAGGCTGAAAAATGAGTAAAGCTGTTTTGCTGAGCATCAGGCCTGAATGGTGCAAGAAAATTCTTGACGGAGAAAAGACAGTTGAGGTGCGCAGGACTTGCCCTGTGCATGGGACGCCGTTTAAGGCGTACATCTACTGTACCCGGACGGCGAGTAAAGAGTTTATTTTGGACGACGACAACTGGGACGTCTCCGCGAAGAAACACGGTGGATGGCCGGGGAAAAGAGGGCGCGTTATTGGCGAGTTCACCTGTAAGAAAATTACCGGCCTAACCCATGTTGGAGAAACAGGAAGCTGGGAATCGGCAAGCCTGTACGTTATGGCACCCGGATCATATTACAAACCAGCCGATGAACTTCTTGAAACGGCCTGCATGAGCAAGGAAACCGCCGAAAAATATCTCAAAGGCCGTGACGGCTGCGGCTGGCACATTTCCGACCTGAAAATTTACGATCACCCGCGGCCGTTGAGCGATTTCACAAGGCTGCGGGCGACAAAATTCGGTTACGAGCCTGTAAGGATTGAGCAGCCGCCGCAATCCTGGTTTTATGCGGAGGAAAAGCCATGAAGAAGCAACCTGTTATCCCGACACCCTGCCCGAAGTGTGGCAGCCCGCTGATTATTAAGGCAACGCCCGCAGACGGCGGCCCGAAAGAGATCTTCTGTGCGCTGTGCAAATTCCATGCGAAGAGCGTTGAGGCATGGAACGCAGAATACAAGAGAAAGGAACACGCATGAAAAAGAAGATGGTTCTCGTCCACCCCTGCCCGAAGTGCGGCAGCATTTACCTGGCCCACGGAAACCCTATGGCTGCGCAACGCCCTGGCTTGTTGCCTGGCTTGGCAGCCTGCACGGCGTTGTATGTACCGCGTGCGGCCACTACAAGCCCACGGTGATTGCCTGGAACAGGGAGTGGAGGAAGAAAAACACAATGATGGGCTCTTGAAGGAGGCGGAAACAATGACGGAGAAAAGCGCTTTTGACAAGGCGCTCGGAGAACTGCACGACCTGATCGAATGGGAGGACGCAGAAGCGGCCATCCGAGAACTCCACGCCAGGCAGCCGGAAATGGAGCGGATTTACCTTGACGGCAAGATTTTGCCCGGTGAGCTGCAAGCCCTGGTCATGGTGAGCAACTGCCTTGAAAGGGAATTTATTCACAGGCAGCTTGCAACAGGGCGGCCGCTGCACCTGAACATTTGAGAGGAGACACACCAATGATCGAGAAAGGCTCCATGTTTAAGGCCTGGGAGGCTACCACCGAGCAGCAGAAGAAGGCCCACGAAATGCAAGCCATCTACAAGGCCCAGGAAACCGCCCGGCAGGCAATCCAGGAGGCCATGAACCGGTACATAAAGAAAAAGACCCGCGCCCGCAGCGTGGCGAAAGCCGAAGCAGACCCGTTCGCGGAACTGGAAGGCTGGGAAAGCCTGGACCAGATCCAAGAGGCCTACGGCTACGGCGAGATCACCTCCGACCGCCGGGACAAGCTGACGGACTTGTGGGAGGCCAGAGAGGCCGCACAGCGCAAGGGAAAGAAAGATGGCAAATATCACGACCTTGTAACCGATATGCTGGCCCGTGCTATTCACAGCGTGGGCATTGAGTACGCGGACGAGATTGCCGCGTATGAGGAGGAACGCCGGATGCGCCGCAGCTATTACGAGAAGGTGGAGAACAGGGCGAACGGCCTCCAGGAAGAAGAACCGGACCCTTTGAGCCCAGCAAGAGCCGCCATTGCAACGGCTATGCAGGCCGCCAAGGTTTCGGAAGTAACCGGTGCACCGTTGCCGAAACCTCTTACATGGAAACGTGGATTCTATGATACTACCAGAACGTTTCCGTCCGGCTGGTATGAGTGCCCCGTGTGCGGATGCAGGGTGGACTGGGAACCGGAGCAATGCCCCAAATGCGACACGCGGCTGGAACCGGAAGAAACGGGAGGGTGAACCGTGGGAAAAAGAAACTATCCGCCATTTGAGACCTGGACAATCGACCTCCACGAGCGCTTCCCGCACTGGCCGTATAAGAAGCCAAAACCGGGCCATGAGGGCTTCCGCCTTCTGGTCGGGCCCGCGCCTGACTTCCGCCGCATGACCGTGGAAGAATTTGAAACCCTGCCCGCTGGCGTATGGATGGACGTCAAAAAGACCCTGCCGCCCCTGGAACACCCGGTTTTAACAGTGGACGCCTACGGCAACTACCACACCAACACAGAATACATTGACAACCCAGAGATCCCGTTCTGCATCACCTACAACAACGGCCGTTTCTGGCCGCCGATTGCGTGGAGCAAGTTCGAGCCGTTGAAACAAGGCGGTGATTGATGAATGAGCGATGAAAAGGAGGACCCACGCATGGATATGGGCAGAAACAGCGAACATTACAGCGACCCCCACCCGGCACGGCCTGGGAGAATATGCGCAGGGAGGAAAAGCGGCTGGATGCCGCCCGCCTTGTTGTGGTTTCGGCCCTGGTGCCGATTCTTCGCCAGACGGCCGAGCTTGCAGGCTTTGAAATCATCGGCCGCATACCGCTGCGCGACAAGGCGACCGGGAAGGAGTACAGATAAATGGAAGGCTTTGATTTTTTCGGCCTGGCGGCAAAAGAGAGCCGCGAGCCTGAAACCCGGGAGCTGCCGCGCCGGATTCTTTTCCGCGGGAAGCTGAAAAGCGGCGAATGGGCCAGCGGGAACCTGAACGTTGACAGCAAGGGAATCTGTATTATCCGCCCCGGCAAAAACGTTGTGGGCAAATATGGCCGCGTGAACCCTGAAACTGTGGGCCAGGCTACCGGCATCTTGGACAAGCTCGCCCGGGATATTTTCGAGGGCGATATTTTGAAGATCCACCACAAAACGCCCCTGCCCGTTGGCCTGGCCGTGGTGAAGTACGACAAAAAGCGGAGTGCTTTTAGAGCCTTCCCGGTAGATCGCCCCTGGTACGCCTGCCGGATCGCATACCCGGACGAAATCGTGGGAAACATTTACGACGACCCGGACCTTTTGAAACAGGGAGAGGACACACAAAATGATGAACAAGAGCGCAATCGACTGGTGCGATTTTTCATGGAACCCCGTCACCGGCTGCAATTTTGGCTGTGCATACTGCTATGCGCAGCGCCAGGCCACCCGCTTTGCCGGAAACATCCGCATGAACATGACGAGCGAGCAGCTTAAAACCGAAGCTGCCGGGCTTTACGTTCTGGAACAGCCCTTCAAGAACTACACCGGCGCCGTTCTTCCGTTCCCGGCCGGTTTCGCCCCGACCTTCCACAAATACCGCCTGGGCGACCCGGCGAAGAAAAAAGAAGCCTGCAAATATTTTTGTTTGCAGCATGGCGGACCTTTTCGGTGACTGGATTCCCGATGAATGGATCGAGGCTGTTTTTGAGGCCTGCAAGGCAGCGCCCCAGCACAATTACTTATTCCTGACCAAGAGCCCCGGCCGTTACCAGATCCTAGCAGCGGCGGGAAAACTGCCCGAGCTTCCGAACTTCTGGTATGGCAGCAGCATCACCGGCCCGGATAACTGGTTTTGGTGGAGCGAATACCACCACACCTTCGTGAGCTATGAACCCATGCTCAAACCCCTGGGCATTGCCGACGAGGACGCCGCCCGGAAGGTTGACTGGATCATTGCAGGAGCCGAAACCGGCCACCGGGCAGGGAAGATCACCCCGGAAGAAGGCTGGCTGGAAGAACTGGCAGCCGCAGCACGAAGGGCAGGCGTTCCGCTGTGGATCAAAGACAGCGAGGAGATCCGCGCCGTGATAGGCGGAGAACCAGCCCAGGCCTTGCCGGATGCGCTCAAACGCCCAAAAGACCGCCCCACGCCGCACTGCGCAGAGTGCGAGCACTGTATTAAGACCCAGGAGGGCCAGAGAGGCACCCGGAAAGACTGTGCCATTGGATGGACGGCCGAAGGGTACGAAGACGGAGGAGCCCGCCACATCCCCACCAGAGGAAACCGCCAGTCCCCCGACTGGTGCCCGAGAAGAAAGGACGATGCAGAATGAGCAGCCGCGAGAACATGGGCGCCCTGGGCACCCGTATTGCCAACATGGGCCAGACCCTTATGCAGACCGCGATCCGCACCGGCGTTGCCGCAGGCGTGAGCGCAGCAGCCGCACACATTGAGGAGGAACACCGGAAGGAGGCCAAGGAGCGCACGGACCGGCGTCTCCATAACACCCGGCTCCTGCTGAAAAACTACCGCCTTTTGAAGCGGCACACCGCAGGCGCCATCTACAACGCCAAGCAGGCCAAGGAGAAAGAGAGCGCAGCAAGCATCCTGGACGGCCTGGAAAGCTACACCCGGGACGACAGCCTTTATATTGAGAGCATCAAGCGCAGCCAGGAGCGCACGTTGATTATTCTGGCCCACATTGAGAAGATGTTGGAGCTTTACCACGTTTGGTGCCAGCAGAACGGCACAGAGGAGGACGTGAGGCGCTACGAGGTGGTCATGGAAACCTACATCCGGGAGCCGAAAAAAAGTGTACAGGAAATCGCGGGCACTTTTGGCATTGAGCGGCGCACCGTGTACAAGGACATCAATGCAGCAATTCAGCCGCTTACCGCCTTGTTTTTTGGCATTGATGCCGTAAAGGCTGCCTAACGTGCACCAGGGTGCACAAATTGGGCACTGACAGGGCACTTTGAAAGATATATAATACTAGCATGGAGGCTTGAGGATGAATGAAAAACCCAATAACGGCACCCCCCCCCCGCGAGGTAACGCCTGACGGCTTCAAAGTATACTGCGCGTATGACGAGATCGTGGAGATCGACAGCCTGAAACCGAACCCCGGAACCCTAACCGGCACCCGGAGGCACAAGTGAAGATGCTGGCCCGCATAATCGGGGAACAGGGGTGGCGAGCCCCCATCACCGTGAGCAGGCGCAGCGGCTACATTGTACGCGGCCACGCCCGGCGCCTTGCAGGCTACGAGGCGGGCAGCCAGTACGCCCCCATTGAGTGGCAGGACTACGACAACGACAGCGCCGAAATGGCGGACCTTGTCGCAGACAACCGAATCGCCGAGCTTGCTGTCCTGGACCAGGACGCCATAGCCGGGATTCTGGCCGAGCTCAAAGAGAACACCGACGACCTGGACCCGGAGCTGTCCGGCTTTACGACGGAGCAGATCGAGGACATGATCGCGGGCAGCCAGCCCGACAGGGAAGCCGAGGAGCAGGCCGCGCGCCTGACCCTGGGCGAAAGATTCCTTATTCCGCCCTTCACCGTCCTGGATTCCAGAGGCGGCGTATGGGCCGAGAGGAAGAAGGCTTGGAAGCGCCTCGGTATTCGTTCCGAAGTCGGCCGCGGTGCTGACGACGACAACACGAAGGCGGGCTTGACTTATAACATAAGCAGCCAGCCGCCGGGTGCCTATAAGGCCAAGAACGCCTATGAGGAGAAAATCGGGCAGAAAATAAGCTGGGAGGAGTTCGCAGAGCTTTTCCCGGATGCCATGGCGTACAGCGCCACTTCGATTTTTGACCCGGTTTTGTGTGAGCTGGCTTACCGCTGGTTTTGCCCGCAGGGCGGCACGATCATTGACCCCTTTGCAGGCGGCAGCGTCCGCGGCGTGGTGGCGGCTCTTACCGGCCGGAAATACACCGGCTGCGATTTAAGCAGCCGCCAGATTGAGGCCAACGTGAACAACTGGGAAGAAATCTCCCACATTAGCGTCCTGGACGATGCACCCGAGGTGACACCGCCCACATGGATAAACGGCGACAGTTCCCACATTGACGAGCTGGCGCCGGGAGAATATGACCTCTTTTTCACTTGCCCACCCTATGCAGATCTTGAAGTGTACAGCGACAAGCCCGAGGACCTTTCAAACAAGGATTACCCCGAGTTCTTGCAGCTTTACCGCAATGTGATCCGCCGGGCAACCGCTATGCTGAAACCTGACAGCTTTGCCGTTATTGTGGTGAGTGACCTTCGGGACAAGAAGGGCTTTTACCGCAATTTCATTTCTGACACCATTGACGCCTTCCAGGACGTCGGCCTGAAATTTTACAACGAAGCGATTCTGGTAAATACGGCCGGAGGCCTGGCAATTCGCGTGGGGAAGCAGTTCGAGCACAGCCGGAAGATGGGCAAAGACCACCAGAACGTCCTTGTGTTCTGCAACGGAGATCCCGCCCAAAGCGCGGCCTTCCGCACGGAGGACCCGCAGGAATACACAGAGGACATAAACGACTATCTGAAAGCCGGAGCGGGCAAACTTGGCGTGAACCACGAAAAAGTTCTGGTTTTCGCCAAGGGCGACCCGGAGAAGGTTGCGGAGATCATCGGAACGCCGGAAACCGCAGAGGAAGCCGACCAGTACGACAACACGGCCCTATTAAAAGAAATTCTCGGAGAAGATACCGGGGACGAATAACAGCGCAGGAGGCCCGGGAGCAATCCCGGGCCTTACTTTTTGCCAGGAAGGAGGAAAGACCATGGCACACACAGGACAGCGGGACCCCTGGGAAAAGCTGCCCGGCGAAACAGCCCGGCAGTATGAGTGCTTCTGCGCTTACCGCGATATGCGGTATTTGGAGAAGCCCAAGAAACCCGGCGACGTTGTCCGGCCGGATTTTACCGTCCGCCGCAGTATTCGCGGCCTGGCTGAACAGCTGGGAGTTACCCGCAAGAGCTTGGAGCCCATGAGTGCGAAGTTTGACTGGGTGGCGAGGGCGGAGGAGTACGACAACTATATTTTGGATTGCGTGGCGGCCAAGAACACGGCCAACATCGTGAAGATGCACGAGAAACACGCGGCCATTGCGGAACAGATGCTGCGCAAGGCTACCGGCCGCCTGCTGACCATTCCAGACGGTGAGATAGACGCAAACGCTGTTGTCCGTATGGTTGATATAGGCGTAAAGGTGGAGCGGCTGAGCCGAGGAGAGCCCACAGAGAGCCGCACCGTTACTCATGGCGGCGCCCTGGAAGTGGAACGCACCCAGCGCGCAGACCTTTCCGCCCTTTCTGACGAGGAGCTAAACCAGCTTGCCGGACTACTGGAAAAATCTAGCCCAGGTTGACCCTGCGGCGCTTCTCCGACAGGTCCGCCGGGAGCAGGCGGAACGGAACCTCCCCGAGTTCATCCGCCAGGCCTGGCCCGTCATTGAGCCCGGCACGACGTTTATTGACAACTGGCATATTGACTGCATCGGTGAATATTTGGAAGCGGTGAACCGCGGCCAGATAACGCGCCTGATCGTAAATATGCCACCTCGCCACATGAAATCCCTGGAAATAACCGTGTGCTATCCGGCCTGGACGTGGGTAAAGCACCCGGAACGGCGATTCATAAAAGTTTCGTATTCCGACGGCCTGAGCCGCAAGCACAACGTTTTGACCCGTGACATTATACAATCCCCATGGTATGCAGCCACCTGGGGAGACCGATTCAGCCTAAAAGACGACGTGAACCGGCAAAACGAGTTTAAGAACAACCACCAAGGCCTTATGTTTTCGACCTCTGTCGGCGGCGCGCTGACCGGTGAAGGTGGCGACTGCATCATACTGGACGACCCGCAGAACCCATTACAGGCCAACAGCGAAACCGAGAGAGAAGCAACCATAGCCTTCTTCAAGAACACCTTGCAATCCCGTTTGAACGACCCGAAGACGGGCGTTTTTATTATTGTGATGCAGCGCCTTCACGAAAAGGACCTGACCGGCCATATTTTGGCCGAGGACCTGGGCTATACACACCTTTGCCTCCCGGCGGAGGCGCCGCAGCGCACAATAATCACCTTCCCGGTGAGCGGCCGCGAGGTGATCCGCGAGGAAGGCGACATCCTGAACCCGCAGCGTTTCGACAAAGAAACCCTGGCGAGCCTTAAAAAGTCCATGGGCTCCTTGCAATATGCGGGCCAGTACGAACAGACCCCGCCCCGGCGGACGGCCTGATCTTTAAGCGCGAATGGCTGCAAAACTTCTTCGACCCCAAAGCAGCGCCCCACCAAAGTATGCTTATCCAGTCCTGGGATATGGCTTTCACAAAGAGCGAAGGCAGCGCCAAGGTTGCGGGCTACATTGTGGGCCGGAGTGGTGCAGACATTTACATTTGGGACCTGGTAAACGAAAAAATGACCTTTACCGAGAGCGTGGCGGCCGTGCGCACCCTGACGGGCAAATGGCCGAAAGCCAGGGCGAAGGTTATAGAGAACAAGGCCAACGGTCCCGCAATCGTTGACCTGTTGAAAAAACAAATTCCCGGCATGGTAGAGTTCAACCCAAAGGGCAGCAAGCAAGAACGTGCCCTTTCCGTTACGCCCTACTTTGAAGCCGGGAATATTCATTTCCCAAAGCCGGAAACGGCGCCCTGGGTGCACGACACCATCCAGGATCTTTTGATGTTTCCCAAGGGCGAATACAAGGACGATATAGACGCACTTGTGCAGGCTATCTTGTACTTGATGGACAAGCCCGCAAAGAGCCCGCCAAAGGCAGAAGCGATGCTTTCCAAGAGCAGCTATTGGCGGAGATAAACAGAAGGAGGAAAACGCGTGACAACCCGAAAAGGAGAAGTCGGCCGCATAGGCCAGAAACGCTATGGCGGCGTCTTCTATGAAGAATTTTTGCCGGAGCTGCGCGGCCGCCGAGGCATGGCGGCTTACAGTGAAATGGCAGCAAATGACGACCTTGTGGGCGCCATTCTGTACGCAATAAAAATGCTGATCCGGCAAGTAGACTGGAACGTGGCGCCCGGCGGTGCTTCCGAGAAGGACCAGGAGGCCGCAGATTTCGTTCTGGAATGTATGGCCGATATGCAAGACACCTGGACGGACACGATCAGCGAAATCTTGTCCTTCCTGACTTTCGGCTGGTCTGCCCACGAGATCGTGTATAAGCGCCGGTGCGGCAGCAGCCGGGACCCGCGCCTGAACAGCAAGTACGACGACAGCCTGGTGGGCTGGATGAAACTTCCTATCCGCTCCCAAGAAAGCCTCTACCAATGGGAGTACGACGAGAACGACAACCTTGTCGCACTGACCCAGATGCCCCCGCCGAATTTTGAGCTTATCACGATTCCGGCGGAAAAGCTGCTTTTCTTCCGCACGGAGAGCAGCAAGGGCAACCCGGAGGGGCGCAGCATTCTGCGCAACGCTTACCGCTCCTGGTATTTCAAGCGCAGAATCCAGGAAATTGAAGGCATCGGCATTGAACGCGACCTTGCGGGCTTTCCTGTGCTTACCGCGCCGGAAGGCACGGACATTTGGGACCAGAACGACCCGGAAATGGTCGCAATCCTGAACAATGCCCAGGCCATCGTCCAGAACATCCGCCGGGACCACCTGGAAGGCCTGGTGCTTCCGTCCGGCTGGAAGCTGGAACTTTTAAGCAGCGGCGGCGACCGGCAGTTTGACACGAACAAGGTTATTGACCGCTACGACACCCGAATCGCCATGACAGTTATGGCGGATTTTGTTCTGCTGGGCCACCAGCAGACCGGCTCCTTTGCGTTGAGCGACAACAAAACGCATATTTTTTCTATGGCAATCGAAGCTTTCCTGGACGTGATCTGCGAGCAGTTCAACAACAAGGCGATTCCCGATCTTATGAAAATGAACGGTGAGCACTTCGCGGGTCTTACTGACTACCCGCACCTTACCCACGGCGACGTGGAGGACGTGGACCTGGACAAGCTGGGCAACTACTTGAAGAACGTCACGACCTCCGGCCTCCTGGTGCCCGACGAGGGCGTGGAAGACTACATCCGGGAAGCCGCCGGGCTGCCGAAGCGGCTTGACGACTATGTGCCGATGCCGGGCGAGGACCGGGAGCCGGGCAAGGTGAGAACCACCCAGAAGCCGAAGAAAGACACCGGCGACAAGATGGGCGGCCTTGACGACGAGGAGCCGGAAGAAGACCCGGAGGCGGTAGAAAAGGCGAGAAAGGACCTGGGGAGGGACTAAAGTGTTTTAGTATTCGCAAGGCGCGGGCGCCGACGCCCCACGACTTCGTGGCAAAATCCAAGCCCAAGAAGTCGAAAGCAGGGAAAGACGCCCTTAAAAAGCTGAACGACTACCTGAACTCGGCTTCCAGTGAGCCGATGTACTTCCTTCACAACTTTTGGAAGGCCCAGAGCAACGCCATCACCTACAAAGAACTTCGTGAAGCCATTATGAACGGCTACCTTGACGAAGCGACCCTCCAAGCGTGGCAGCAAGATTACTCCCTCTTTGTGAAAAGCCACCTTGAACCCATCTGGCAGCAGGCAGCCAAAGCCGGAGCCGATGCCCTGGCGGCGTCGGCTTCCGGCGGATGGGTTTTTGACCCCATGAGCGACGCCATGACGGCCTGGATCAAAGACCACGGCGCCGAGTGGGTAACGAAAATAAACGATGAAACCCGGGATGCCATGCGCGCCATGATCGAGGCCAGCACAAAGGGCCAGTTCACGGTGGACGAGCTTTCCCGGGCGATCCGGCCGCTTATCGGCCTGACAGAGCCCCAGGCGGCCGCAAACCTGAAATATTACGCCAGCGTTAAGAAAAGCCTCCTTGACAACGGCGTGAAAGCGGATGCGGCCACCAAGAAGGCCAGGGAGCAGGCCTATAAGTACGCCGATAAACAGCTCCGGCAGAGAGCCTATACCATTGCCATCACCGAGAACGCCGCAGCGTACTGCGCCGGGTATCGTGAGGGCGCGGCCCAAGCCCAGGCGCAAGGCTACCTTGGGAAGGGTGTGTATGTTTTGCGACCGCCGACGATGAAGACGTCTGCCCGGTGTGCAGCGCCCTGAACGGCACCGAAACCGACGCCGAGGGAAGTTACCACATCGGCACAACAAAAATGGCCTTCAAGATGGGCCCACACCCGCCGGTGCATCCGCGCTGCCGGTGCGCCGAATACTTCGAGGAGAAGGAACCGCCCGTCTTTCTGCCCCAGCAGCCTGCACAGGACGTTATCCAGCCATGGCCGGGTAATTTGCCAGACCCGAGCGAAAGGGCAGAGGACGAAGGCCAGGCCTTTGTGGCGGGTAGCTTGAAAGTGCCGGATGGCATGACCTCAAACGGCCCCGTCCACCTGGGCAACACTGGCAAGATGTACGATTACACCGACGCCAACGGCTGGGAGTGGTATTTTAAGCCTGCCCAGAGCAAGGGCGGGCAGTATGAGCCGTTCCGGGCCTATGCGCAGGAGGCGGGCTACAAGGTGCAGTCCATCGTGGACCCGGACACGGCCGTCCCGGTGGGCGTTGGCACTATTGACGGAAAGTTTGGAGCTTTCCAGGAGAAGGTAAAGACCTCCGCCGGAGGAATCGACCTTGAAGCCTGGCAGCTTGGCGCGGCTTCCGACCTTCCGCCGGAGGTGACGGCGCAGATCCAGCGCGAGCACGTCACGGACTGGCTTCTGGGCAACTTCGATGCCCACGGCGAAAACTTCCTGACAGACCAGGAGGGCCGAATCGTTGGCATTGACAAAGAGCAGGCCTTCCGCTACATGGGCGACGCCAAAAGCCATGTAATGAGCTACACATACCACCCGAACAGCGCATACGGCGAAACGGAGCCGGTCTACAACACCCTTTTCCGCCGGTTTGCGGAGGAAGATATAGACCTGAACCTCCAAGACACTTTGCCGTATATAAAGCGGGTTGAGAGCATCCCAGATAAAGAATACCGCGAGATCTTCCGCCCCTATGCCGAGGCCCTACACGGCCAAGGAAAAGAGGCGGAAAAGCTGCTGGACGAGATCGTGGAGCGCAAAAGCACCCTCCGCGAAACTTACCGCACGTTTTACGAAAGCCTTCTGACGGAACGCACCGGCACGAAGGCTTCTTTTTGTTTGGGCGGACGAGGCCGCGGCCGTTGCGAAGCAGCCCCTTGCGGCCGTGCAGATCACCCCGCAGGCGGCTAAAGGCATGACCGTCCAAGACCTGAAACAGATTGCAAAGAGCCAGGGCGTTGCCTACTACAGCAAAATGAGCAAGGCCCAGCTGGTGCAGGCTGTGACGGACCCCGTGAAAGCCGCAGAGCTTTCCCAGGAGGTAAAGGCAAAGGCCGCCGCAAATGCAGCCGCCAGAAAGGCAAAAGCCCAGTACACAGCCCCGCAGGCAACAATCCCGAAGGGCGTTAAAGGGTGCCGGAGAAATCTTCTCCGACCTGTCCAAGGTGCCCACCACACAGGAAGGAATCCCCATTGCTTCCGACCGCGGCAGCGTGGAGGGCCTTGTCCTTCGCGCCCGGCGGATGAACATTGACGGCGCCGAGGTCTACGAGGTGAGCGGAAAGCTGACGCAAAGGGACCTGGGCGCGGGCGTTGAAAACAATCAAGCCCAGCAGTGCAACCGAAGCGCTGGAATTTGAGGAAGCCTCCAAGACGAGCGCCTTTTTCAGTTCCAGCGGTTTGAGCCTTGGAGTAAACACGAAGTGCAGGGCTGTCCACGATGGCGAAAAAGACCTTGCAGATCTACACCCGACGAGGGGGCGGCGAATATTACTCCTGGCAGGGCTTTTTTCGGGCCCGTGTTCCGGTGACGGCAGACGGCGGCTTTGATGCCCGGGAAATGAAAAAACTGTTGAAGACGGCAGGCCTTGACGACCTGACGGAAACGCCGACAGTGGAGGCCGAAAAACGCCTTATAAAGTCCCGCCTTGTCTGGCAGAACGCCCCTTCCCGCGCCCCAGAGTATGAAAATCTGACCAGCGACGCCCTGGACAAGAAGCTGGACGAGATCCTAAAAGACCTGGGCATTGACCAGAAGCGGGTGGACGGCGTGGAGCTGCGCAAGGTATGCGACGGTTACGCCGTCTATTACGACCCGGCGCAGGCCAAAGCCTTAAAGGCTGCGGGTGCGGATTACGTTTGGTGCGGCGTTGGAAGCGCTGACAGCGTTGTTTCTATCATTCAGAGCGGAGGCCTTCGCAGCACAAACGGGCGCTGCCTTTCCGGCATCAGGCTGACCGGCGCAAGCCCAAGCCAGGATATGCGCACCGGCGGCGCAGATAATGTTTTCACCAGAATTGGAGTGAAGAATGTTCACGGGAAAGTGCGATATGATAAATCTTTCTGTGGCAGCGGCTATCGCCTTATTATTGACGAAGCGGAGCTGGGCCGCACAGACTGGTACGCATATACCGGGGATAACTTCGGAACGACCCAGCCGAGCACCTTCCACAGCCGCCAAGGCTCCGAGGAGTTCGTGAGAGGACAAAAAGAGGGTTATTACCAGTCCGGCAATGAAATCATGTTCCGCCAGGGCATCCCGGCCACGTCCATACAAAAGATTCGCTGCCCGGGCGAGCGTGAGCGCGGCAGGCTGCTGCAAGCGTTCCGCAATGCGGGAATAACGGAAGTGAACGGAGTGCCCATTGAGGATTTTGTGGAGGTTGGCGATCTGCTATGAATAGACGGCTTGTTTACACCATCAAGCGCCCGGGCGACAAGAAGCCCACCGGCCTTGCCCTGAACTGCCACCTTTGGCACGGGGCCTTCCGCTACTTCGACATGGAGCACGGCCACGAGATCCCCGGCAAGGTGACGGAGGACGGAGAGGACGCCTTCACGTTTACTTCGGAGGGCTACGCGCCCGGAGCCTGGCGGTTTGAAAAGCTGACCATTGAGCGCTTCCGGCGCGAAACATACAAAATCGTGGAAGGCGGCAACTACATTGCCCAGGTGATCCGCAGCACGGTGGACCTTCACGAATGGTATCGCAAGAGGTATGGCGAGGCCGCCGGGCTTTGCTATCCCCGCATAAATTCCGAATAGTTCATTCAAAATTCCGAATTGTTTACGCTTAAAATTCGGAATACGCTGAAATTTACGCTGATTTTTGCAAAAATCCTGCAAATTCAGCGAATAAGGAGAAAGCCATGGTTACTTTTAACGAAGCACTCACCGGCAAGAAGCCACCCGGCAAAGAGCCGAACGGCCGCATTGCTGGCACCTTCAAGATCCAGAAATCCGTTGACGAAAAGCGCCTGGCCTTTGGCTGGGCCAGCGTGGCAGCCACGGCCGCGGGCGATACCGTGACGGACTACTACGAGGACATCATCGAGCCCGACGAGCTGGAACAGGCTGCCTATAACTTTGTACAGTTCTACCGCGAGGGCGGCGAAATGCACGAGCGCGGCGGCTGTGCCGTCCTGGTGGAGAGCGTAATTTTCACCAAGGAAAAAATGGCCGCTATGGGCATCCCGGAGGGCGTTGTCCCGGAAGGCTGGTGGATCGGCTTTAAGGTGACGGACGACGAGGTTTGGGAGAAGGTCAAAGACGGCACCTATCCCATGTTTTCCATTGAGGGCGAGGCCGTCCGCGAGGAAGTGGACGACGAGGAGCCCGAGAACTAAATACCGATAAACCAAAGCCTCGGCACCCGCCGGGGCTTTGTTGTTTATAAAAAATCTTCAAAGAAAGGAGGAAACGCAAATGGCCACCAAACTTAAAAACCTGAAAATCAAGAAAGTGGACTTCGTGGACAACGGCGCGAACCCTGGCGCGAGTATTGCCCTGTACAAGAGCAAGCCTGCGGAAGGGAAAACGCCTGCTGTGCAGCCCAAGGAGGACACCCCGCCCGAGGAATCTATTTTGAAGCGGATTGTTCACGCCATTGCCAAGAGTATCGGCGCCACCGATGCGCAGGCAGCTGCGGCCGTTGAGGAAGTTTCCAAGAACGCGGACGTCCCCACCTTTGGTGACGCTATGGCCCGCCGCCGGATGCGCCAGACCACGGAAGAAATCTGGGATTACTGTTACGCCCTGAATGACAGCCTGTGCGGCATTGTGGCAAATGCCGACATTACAGCCGAGACAAAAAGGCCATCATGGCCCAGAGCTGCGCAGAGTTCGCAGCGGCGACCGAAGCGGCAATCCCGAAATGGTCCGGCGGCATTCCCGTGAAGTTGGAAAAGGCAGCCCCCGCGCCTCTGACACCCGACAGAATCGAGAACGCCAAAGCAGCCCGCGCCCGTCTGGACGAGATGATCTCCAAGGCGGAGCCGAAGCCCACGACCGAAGATACACCGCCGGAGCCCCCGAAAGAGGGCACCGACCCGACGCCTCCCGCTGAACCGCAGCAGGAGGAAGAACCCGTGCAGAAAGGAGCATTTGACATGGAAATCGACAAGAGCAAGCTGTCCGCCGAGGAAGTGGCTCAGCTGGAAGCAATCGAGAAGAAGGCCGGTATCCCGGCCCAGGCAACGCCTGCCGTCCCTGCTGGCGTTGAGAAGGCCGCCCCCGCCACCCCCGCAGATAACGCCACGGGCGGCGAGGAGGACATTTACAAGGGCATTCACCCCGATGTTGCCAAGGAGATCACAGAACTGCGCAAGTTCCGCCAGGACGCGGAGAACCGCGAACTTCTGGCCGTTGCCAAGAAGTACGAGCTTCTGGGCAAGAAGCCCGAGGAACTTGTCCCCGTGCTGAAATCCCTGAAAGCCGCAGGCGGCACCGCCTACAACGATATGATCGGCGTCCTGGACGCGAACCTGGAAGCTGTGCAGAAGTCCGGCGCATTTTCCGAGCTTGGCAAGCGCGGCGGCACCCACGGCGAGGTTATGGGCGGCGCAGGCGACGCATGGAGCCAGATCGAGAAGAAGGCCGAGGAGATCCGCAAGTCCGCCCCTGCTATGAGCTACTACGAGGCCATCGACACGGCTTGCCAGCAGAACCCCGATCTCGTTCACGACTACGAGAACGGCCGCTAAAAAGAGAGGAGGAAAAGAGTATGAGCACTATCGGCACTGCAACCAATTCCAGCCCGTACCTGGCCGCGCCTGCCGCTGCGGCCATTGAGAACGGCAAGAACCACTTTGTTACCCTGGGCGAGAACGGCGTTTCCCTGGCTACTGCTGGCGCCGCCGCCGTTGGCATTCTGCTGCCTGACACCGAGGGCAAGGTGGCAGCAGGCGAGTGCGTGACCGTCCAGATCAAGGACCGCACCCTGATTCAGACCGGCGGCGCTATTACCGCGGGCGACCGTGGCAAGCGACGCCACCGGCTGCGCCGTAAAGGCAGAGGCGGAAAAGTTCATCGTTGGCTATGCCATGGAGAGCGCAACCGCCGCAGGCCAGATCATCCACATCCAGATTACCAAGAGCGGCTTTGTGCCGAAGGCGGGCTGAAGGAAAGGAGAATTAAACCATGAATACCAGAAACACTACCGCGGGCATTACGGCCGAGATCGCCAAGGGCTGGCAGCCCAACAACTACCTGACCAATATGTCCATGGCATACTTCCAGAAGCCGGAAGACTATGTGGCACACAGCATTTTCCCGGTCTGCCCGGTGCAGCTGTCCGCTTCCTACTACTACACGTTCAGCAAGGAAGATCTGGCCCGCGACAACGTGCAGCCTAAGCCTGCGTTCGGCAAGGTTGATCCTGCTGTGATGGGCCAGGACGACAACACCTATAAGTGCCACGTTGACCAGATCATCCTTGGCATTGACCAGATCGCCGCCCTGAACTACCAGCGCAGCCGCGCCCCTGGCGTGAACGATCCCCGCCGCGCCAAGGTCCGCACCGCCACCGAACAGATGCTGCTGCACCAGGACATTCTTTTCGCAAAGAACTTTTTCCATGCTGGCGTCTGGGCAAATGAGCTGACCGGCACCACCAACGGCAGCGGTTCTAAGGAGTTCGTGAAGTTCAACGACACTTCTTTTGACCCCATCGGCTTCTTCGACGACCTGCGCACCGAGATCAAGCGCCAGGGCCGCCGCACCCCGAATCGCCTGGCACTGGGCATCCTGGCCTACAACGCCCTGAAAAACAACCCCTTCGTCAAGGAGAGCGTGAAGTACACCGGCACCACCGCAAACCCCGCCATCGTTACGCCCAACGTTCTGGCGCAGCTTTTCGGCGTTGAGCAGGTGAAGATCCTGGAATCCACCTACAACTCCGCAGGCCTGGGCCAGAAGGAGAACATGGAGTTCATTTGCGACCCCAAGGCCGCGCTTCTGTGCTATGCCACCCCGACCCCGCAGATCGACGAGCCCTCCGCGGGCTACATTTTCACCTGGGATATGCTGGGCAACGGCGCTTCTGTCGCCTTTGACCAGTACGAGGGCGAAAACGGCACTCACGCGGAGTTCATCGAAGGCCTGTGCGCTCCCGACATGCAGACGACTTCTGACGACCTGGCAATTTTCCTGAAAGAGTGCGTCTAAGGAGGCTGCCATGAAGTACACCTGTCTGAAAATGGCGACCTTTGGCGGCGTGAAGTACCGCCCGGGCGACGTTGTGGAGGCTGAAATGATCCAGCCCGGCCGCGCAAGGGCAATGCAGGACATGGGCATTATTGCCGAGTGCCAGGAGCTCGAAGTGAGCAAAGTTGAAGCGCTGACCCTCCCCATCACTGCGGAGGGCGGCGTGGTAGAGCTTGACGCCACCCCGGACGCCGTTGTCCAGGCTGTGTGCATTTTGCAGCAGCGGGCCGAGGACGCCGTGGCGACCATTTCCGAGGTTGAGGACCAGAGCGTCCTTATCCTGGTGAACGCCTGCGACAGCCGCAAGAGCGTCAAGGCGGCCGCCAAGGAACGCGGCGTATTCCTGGAAGACGAGGCCGCAAAGGCCGCGCAGGAGGCTCCGGAGGGCGGCTCCGAGGGGGTGAGCTGATTGGCACAGCTCACATACACCTACGATGCGGGCAAAATCGCTGAACACGGCCTTGACCAGATGCGTTTCGAGCTGGGGGACACGATGGTGGAGGGCGGCGCGGAAACCTGTGCGTTGAGCGACCAGGAATATAAAGCCGTCATTGAAGCCTATCCCCACTGGAAGCGCGCAAAGCTGGCCTGCGTGGAAAGCATCCTGCGCCGCTTTTCCTATGAGGTGGACACCAAAGTCGGCGAGCTGAATCTTTCGTTGAGCGACCGCCTGGACTACTGGAAGAAGCTCTATTCTGACTTAAAGGCAGATGTGAACGCTTCCGCCCCGGTAGCAAACCCGGCAGCCATCGGCGGCCAGCATTATTTCTATGCTGGTATGATGGAAAACCACGGGACCGGCGGCAGAGGAGGCGGCGGCCATGTATTACCTTAGACCTGGGAACCTTTACAAGGACTTCGTGATCGAGCCGCTTATGGCGGAAAAGAGCACGACCGGGCGGGCAGCTACACAGTACGACACGGAGAGCCGCCAGCTTCTCCGCGGCGTTCTTTCGGACGCTTCCCCGGAGGTAATCGAGAGATTCAGCCAGAACGCGCACCCGGTGACACACCAGATCGTGCAGCGCGGCAAGCCGAAGGCCAAAGACGGCGACCGACTTATTTTGGAAAACCGGGCGTACTACGTTGAAGGCGTGGACCCGCTGGGAAACCTGGGCCTTTATACGCTCTATTATGTTCAGCAGAGGGAGGACACGCACAATGGAAATTGATATTTCTGGTGCTGTCCAAGGCTTTGTGCAGGACATAGAAAAACAGGTGGCGAGCCGTGCCGAACGCGCCGCACACGTTATTCGGAAGCACGAACTTAGTGTGCTGTCGAACAACCCGAAGCGCAGCGGCAAGGTGTACCGCAAGCCTGCGAGCAACAAGACCTATACGGCATCCGCCCCCGGTGAGCCGCCCGCCCTTCGCACCGGCGACCTCCGCCGGAGCTTCCGGCCGCTTGCCAAAAGCGAAATCGTCCAGAGCGCCAAGCACTACACACCCGGCATCCGCACAGATGTGAAGTATGCGCCGTTCCTGGAAGATGGAACCAGCAAAATTTCCCCGCGCCCCTATGCGGAGGAGATCAAGCAGAAGGCCTTCCCCGAGGTGAAGGCTATTTTTGAAGAAAAATACACCTAAGAGGAGGGCGAGCCCATGGGCCTTATGAAAGAAACCACATCCGCGGCGATTGATACAACCGCCATCCACCCCGGCGACCTGATCCGCGCCAAGTATGCAGACTGGAACGAGGCAAAGAACGGCATTGTTACCGCCGTGACCGGCGGGGAAATCCGCTGCCTTTATTTTCCGGGTATTCGGAACGTGTGCAACTACTTTCTGATCGCGGCAGACGAGGTCACGGAAGGGCTTTGGGAAGTTTCCTGGAGCTCCGACATGAAGACCATCCAGACCGAGGGAGAACAGCATGACGCTTGAAGAACTTATCTATAAGCGGATCGCAGAATCCGCCGCCGCTGAACAGCTGGCGTCCCACAACGGGGCACCGGCTGTTTTCTTTGGCCCGGCACCGACCGACACGGATCCGGGCTGGGCTGGGGCCGAACAGTACCCGCGTATTTCCTACGCCATCGACACGAGAGCGAACCCCGAGCGCCAGACCGCCGGGAATATTTACCTTGATGTTTGGTGCCTGGACAGTGGGACCGCGCCGGAGGCCGTAGAGCCCAGCATCCGGGCTGCCCTGTGCGACGTTATTATGGCGCCGCAGGAACAGCCCCCGTACAGCTTGGCATGGGTCACAAGTGAAACTTTCGAGGCCACGAAGCAGCTTGACAAGAGCGCCCGCGTTATTGGCGTGACTGTGACGTTTGACCTGTACGCGCTGCCGCAGCAGGAAACCACCGACCCGGACCCCATCCTGGCAATGAACGCCTTCACGAACAGGTGGAGCGACGCTGTGACCGTGATCGGGAGCGACCGCATGGGCGAGTATACCGAGCCGTCGGACGAGCACCCGGCAGCTTATTTCCGCCTTGCGAACTACCACCGGGCACAGGAAACCAACACCGTTATTTGGATGGAAGGCGTTCTGGTTGGCCACCTGATCGCGCCGACCTATGCAGGCCGCCAGCGCTGGCTCAAAGCCCTTGCGGACGAGCTTGCAACCCGCGGAGAAGTCGAAATGCTGGACACCTCCCCCATGTTCATACGCGGTTTGGAGGTGGACGGGAGCCTGGACCCGCTCACGGCCGGGCAGATGCGCCTTGCCATCCGCTGGGGAATTTTGAGGCGGCCGAAGTTCGCCCACAAGCTGAACCACATCAACACGAATTACAACTACAACCCGTAAAAGGAGGCTATTATGGCAGAAGCAAAAACCACGGCTGCCGCGCCCGCAGAGACGGCGGCCACCTATACCGCGGCCGAGCTTATCGCAGCAGCCCCGGAAAAGTTTGGCGTTTCGCCGGACGTTGCCACCGCTGCCCTGCGCATGGCTGGCAAGAAGACTGCCACCGTTGAGGAGGCAAGGACCATCATCACCGAGTTTGCAAACAGGGAGGTGAAATAATATGGCTGGCACTTATTCTGTGGGCGAAACCAAGACCCGCCCGGGCGTTTACCACCGACGTTATAGCGTTGGCGGCGGTGAACTGGCTGGCGCCCTGAACGGCGTCGGCATGGGCATCATTCGCGCCAACTGGGGCCCCTGAACAAAGCCGTTGCCTTTGACCCGTCTACCAACGTGAACGCGGTATTTGGCAGCGGCAACACTGAGGACCTTATCACCGAAATGTTTTCCGGCGGTATTTCCAGCGGCTATTTTGTCCGCTGCGGCACCGGCGGCACCGCGCCCACCATTACCCTGAAAGACGATGCGAAGGCCGACGTTGTGACCATTACCGGCGCCTATGTTGGCGACCGGGCTTTTACTGTATCCATCCGCGACAGCCTGACCGGCGACGACCGCGAGTGCATCATTTACGAGGGCACGACCGAGATTTTGAAGGTGACGTTTGCGGCCGACAAGAAGGAACCCGCGGGCCTGGCCGCTGCCATCAACGCGGCCACCAAGGACTTTATCGCCAAGGCAACCGCCGCAGGCTCCGGCGTTATGGCTACTGTTACCCAGTCGGCCATGACCAAGGGCACCCAGCCCACCACGAACGCCGCAAGTTACAGCGCGTCCCTGGGACGCCTTCGACGCTGTGCGCGGCAATGTTATCTGTGTGGACACTGACGACGCGGCCGTCCATGCCCTGGTGCAGGCTTACATCACCCGCACCTTTACTGGCGGCGGCTACCTGATGGGCTGCGTTGCCGAGAATAAGGGTGTTGAGTTCGACACCCGCACGACCCACGCCGCAGCCTTCAATGACGAGAAGATGCACTATTGCGTCAACGGTGCCCTGAACGCCACCGGCGACGACTACAACGGCTACAAGCTGGCCGCCCGCATTGGCGGCATGATCGCTTCCGTGGCCTCCAACGTGGCCTTGACCCACACCGTGGTGAAGGGCTTTGTGGATCTGGACGAAGGCCTGACCAACAGCCAGATCGAGAAGGCGCTGAAGCGTGGCTGCATCGTGCTGACCAAGAACGCTTCCGGTCAGGTGCAGATCGAGCAGGGTATTAACACCCTGGTGAGCCCGGACGGCGACATGGATGCAGGCTGGAAGAAGATTCGCCGCACCAAGGAGCGCTTCGAGCTTATGCAGCGCATCGATGACAGCCTGGACCCCATTGTGGGCAAACTGGACAACGACAGCGACGGCCGCGCCACCGTTATTGCCATGGGCAAGGCGATTATTGCCGCCATGGTGGGCGAAAAGAAGCTGACTTCCGGCGATATGTACGAGGATGAAAGCAACCCGCCGCAGGGCGATTCTGCATGGTTTATCCTTGACATTGTGGACAAGGACAGCCTGGAACACGTCTATCTGGCGTATAAGTTCCGTTTCGCCACCGAAGTGAGCGAGTAAAGGAGGGAATGAGCTATGTATAATCAGTCCGGCCCGGCCGACAGCCGCAAGGTTTTGAGCGGTAAGGACGCAGTCCTTTTCAATGGCGAAGGCGTTATGCTTGCCACTGTTGAGAGCTTCCAGGTCCAGGTGAATGTTTCCAATTCTGATTACCAGCCTTTGGGCGACGCGCAGCAGCACGCCACCATGACCGGTTACAAGGTGACGCTGACCTTCTCCCAAATCACCATTGAGGACGATGCCTTTATTGAGGATATGTTCGCCATGATGCACAGCGGCCAGCAGCCTAACTGGAACCTCCAGGGCGTTGTTTACGGTCGCAACGGCAGCGAGCAGCGCATGAACTACCGCGGCTGTGTGCCCGATGGCAACATTGACCTCAGGGGGCGCTTCTGTGGGCGATATTATTAAGCGCGCATGGAACATGGTGGTCAACGACCCGCCGGAGCTCCAGAAGCTCCTGGCCGCATAAGAGAGGCCACAAAAACGAAGAACAGATACAGGGGGAGATGCCTTGCGAGGGCGCCTCCCTTCTATTTCATTCGCATGAACTAACAAGACCGTTATGGAGGACAAATATATGAGCATCAAAGCTACTGTGAACCCTGCTGCTGAAACCACCGAGACCACCGAGACCACCAAAGAAGAGCAGATTGCGGACGCCCGCGAGAATGAAACCGCCCTGCTGGACGGCCTTCTGGCTGCTGCGGACTTCAAGACTTCGGAAGAGTGCATCAAAAACGTGGTGATCTCCCGCAACGGAAAGGACCTGTTCAGCTTCCACATTCACCCGTTGAGTGAGGAGGACTACAACAGCTGCCGCAAGAAGTTTACCAAGTTCGTTAAGAGCAAAGTCCAGGGCGGCATCCGTGTGCCGGAGGAAGTAAACGCTGTGAACTACCGCGCAGAGCTGATTTTCCGGGCTACCACCCCGGAGGACCAGGTAAAGGTCTGGTGCAACAAGGCTCTGTGGAAGAAGCTGGATCTTGTGACCGGCTACGAGGCCGTGAACGCGCTTCTGATGGCAGGCGAGAAAGAGGCCGTTCTTTCCCTTATCGATCAGATCAGCGGCTATGAGCTTTCCGAGGAGGACGTGGCAAAAAACTAATCCTCGCCGGAGGGCGCGCAACGCTTTTGCACCAGATCTTCCAGCGCACCGGCGTAATGCCGGGCAAGGTCTGGAACGCCCCACATGGTGAAAGAGCGTTTTGTTTGGCCTCCATGATGGTGCAGCTCGAACAAGAGCAGAAGGCCGGAGAGGAGGGAACAAATGGCCTCTGAAACTTTTAGAATTGCCATTGACGCGACCGTCAACGACAATACCGGCCCCGGCGTACAGTCCGCCCAGAAGCGCCTTTCTGGATTCGACAAGAGCATCGAGCACACCAAAGACCGGCTGGACCGGCTGACAAGCACGGGATTCCACATTGACCTGGATGCCGTAGACCGGGCAACCGCTACGATCCAGAACGTGGAAACGAAGGTGCACGGTTTCGTCGGTAAAGCCTGGAATTTTACGGTTGGCATCATTGACAAGGCGACGGCGCCTTTGCAGGGCATTATAAACCTTGTGAAAAACCCCGTCTTGCAGGCCGGTGCCATTTTCGGCGTTTCTGTGAGCCTGGCCGACACGGTGAGTACATACGGAGCCTTTGAGGAATCCATGTCGAACGTGAAGGCCATTTCCGGCGCTATGGCCGAGGAGTTCGACAAGTTGACCGCCAAAGCCAAGGAGGAAGGCGCAACCACGAAATTCACGGCCAAGGATTCGGCGGACGCCTTCGGTTATATGGCTATGGCCGGGTGGAAGACCGAAGATATGCTGCAAGGCATTGACGGTATTATGAGCCTGGCCGCAGCTTCAAACGAGGACCTGGCGACCACTTCCGACATTGTGACCGATGCTTTGACGGCCTTTGGGCTGAAAGCGTCCGATTCCGGGCACTTCGCCGACGTGCTGGCGCAGGCCAGCGCGAACGCGAACACGAACGTCGGCATGATGGGCGAATCGTTCAAGTACGTTGCCCCTGTGGCAGGCGCCTTGAAGTATTCCGTGGAAGACGTTTCCCTGGCCCTGGGCCTCATGGCAAACGCCAGCGTCAAGGGCTCCATGGCAGGCACCAGCCTGAAAACCTCCCTTGCGAACATGGCAGCGCCCACCGACAAAATGGAAGCTGCCATGGACAAGTACGGCATCAGCCTGACCAAGCGCAATGGCGAAATGAAGACCATGCACGAGGTTTTGGACAACTTGCGCAGCAGCCTGGGCGGCCTTTCCGAAACCGAACAGACCGCGGCCGCAAGTACCATCTTCGGCAAGGAAGCCATGGCCGGTATGCTGGCGATCATCAACGCATCCGAAGACGATTACAACAAACTGACCGCGGCCGTGAACAACGCCGACGGTGCATCCCAGCAGATGGCAGACACGATGCTGGACAACATGAACGGCAGCTTTACGCTGCTGCAATCGGCGGTTGACGGCGCAAAAATCGCCCTTGGCGAGCGCCTTTCTCCGTACCTTCGGGAGTTCGCAACGTGGATCACCAACAAAATGCCGCTGGTAGAGGATGCAATCGGCGACGTGATGGACCATGTGGACGCAAAGGTCGAGGATCTGCGCCACACCATTGCAGAGTTTACCGCCAGCGACGAGTGGGCAAGCGCCGACATTTGGGGCAAGCTGGGCATTGCCTGGGATAAGATCGTGGCGGAGCCGTTCGACGAGTGGTGGAACGGCAGCGGCCGCCAGTTCTTTGCCGACAGGGCCGCAGGCCTGGGCCGTGGCCTTGGCAGCGGCATTACCGCCGGATTCCTGGCGCTGCTGGGCATTGACCCCACCGGGGCCATTGACGACGGTGCAGCTATTGGTGCAAACTTTGTTTCCGGCTTTATGGACGGCCTGGACTTCGACGGAATCCTGGACGGCTTGAAGACCTGGGCGGAAAACCACAAGGCCCAGGTGGCGGCCATTGGCGCCGTTCTCGGCTTCAAGCTGGTAACGGGCGCAGCAAGCGCCTATTCTAAACTTCGCGGTCTTACCGCGGCGCTGGGCCTTGAGGCGGCACGGACACCGGCATGGGCTCTTCTGGTATGCCTTCCATGGGCGGCTCTTTCAAGACTTCCGCGGCCGTTATGAACGTAACGGCCCAGATGGTGGTCTTGAAGTCTGGCAACTTTGGCGCTGAGGCGGGCTCCAAAGTCCGCCAGGCAGCAGAAACCGTGTTTTCCGGCAGTACCGGCACTTCGCTGATCCCCAGCACGGGCACACCGGCAGCGGCCGGAGCCCTGCCGAGTGCAACAAGGCTTCTCGGCGACGGGAAGGCAACCTTTGAGGGAACGGCCGTTGAAATCGACCCGGCGACCCTGCCCGCAAAGGGCCTGACCTCTGCAAACAGCTGGCTGGGCAAGCTCCTGCAAAAGGGCTCCACCCAGGCCACCATGAGCGCAGACGGCACCCTGACTTCTGTTACCGGCGGCGTCGGCGGCACCCTGGGTGGCATTGGCACGGCCCTGGGCAGCCATGCGACCACGGCGGCAGGCACGGCCGCAGCGGGCGGCGCAAGTATTCTGGGCGGCATTCTGGGCCTTCTGGGCATCGGTGCAGGCGTGAGAAACCTGTACCGCGGCACCCAGACCACCGGCAAGGACGCTCAGAACGAGTATTCCAAGGGCGGGACCAAGATCGGCATGGTCGGCGCAGGCGCAGCGGCAGGCGCAGCCGTGGGCACTGTGGTGCCTGTTGTTGGAACCGGCGTCGGCGCTCTTGTGGGTGCCGGTATCGGTGGTCTTGGCGCCCTGGGCTTTGGCGACAAAATCGGCCAGGCGCTTTCCGATGCACTGGACGAAGGCGGAGCGCTGGACAACCTGAAACAGACGGTTGAACCTTCTTCACTTCGACGCTGCCGGAGCACTGGACGAGTTTCTGGGATGGCGTGGGCACCACGTTTTCCGAAACAATCCCCTATGCAATCGGCTATGCCCTGGGCAAAACGAAGGTTTTCTTTACCAACACGCTGCCGGAACACTGGACCGCCTTCTGGGATGGTGTAGGGGAGTTCTGGACCGAGGACGTCCCTGCATGGGTGGAGAGCACCGGCGAAAAGGCCGTCACGTTCTTCACCGAAACGCTTCCGACCAAGTGGATGGACTTCTGGACCGGCGTTGGCGACTTCTGGACAAAGGAAGTCCCGGCATGGGTTGAAAGCAGCGTGACGAGCGCGGCAAACTTCTTCACCGTGACGCTTCCGGCGAAGTGGACCGGCTTCTGGTCTGGCGTGGGCGACAAAATCAGCGGATTTTTCACCAACGCCAAAAAACGCCTTTTAGTTCTGGCCTCTCTGCCGGATCGTTTACGACCGGCGGAGGCACGAGCAGCGGCGAGGAGGCGGCCGTGTTACTCCGCACGCTATGGGCGGCATTATGACGAGCCCGCACGTTGGCCTTGTGGCAGAAGACGGCCCGGAAGCGATTATTCCGCTTGGCGGCAGCCGCCGAACTAGAGCGCTTGATCTTTGGAATCAAACGGGATCGATTCTTGGCGCCGACTATTCGGGCGATTCGGACGACGACACGCCCGAAAACGTGCCCACGTTCTCCCCCGTCGTGTACCCGGCACCGGCGCCGCAGGCGCCCGCAGGAGCCGTAGCGCAGCCCATTTCTATTCCGGTAGAAATTGAGCTGAACCCGCAGTTTATCATCCAGGGCACCGCAGGCATGAGCCCGGACGAGATTATCGCAACCGTGAAATCCCGCATCCGCGAAATGGTGGACGACATAAGCGACGAGCTGGCCGAACGCCTGGCCCGTGTCCTTGCGAATATGCCCGCATAAGGAAAGGAGGGCAAAATGTTACCCGAGATTGTGTACCTTACCCAGCTCGACACGGGAACCAGAATTGCGCTCCCCCTTACACCCGAGAAGGTTTCCGACAAACGGGAGGGGAATTTCATTTCCTACAACATCCTGAATGTTGGCGAGGTGAAGATCCCGAACGGCGAGAAGCTGGCGCAATTTTCCTGGAACGGTATTCTCCCCGGCGTTTCCATGCTGGGCATGGGTATCGTTTCGCTTTTCGACTGGAAGCCGCCCCGCGTGATGATCGGCATTCTTGACGGCTGGAAGAAGAACCGGAAGAAACTTCGGCTTCTTGTGACCGGCACGGCCATAAACCACGACGTTTATATCCAGAACTTCACCGTTACCCATGAATACTTCGACCGGGCAGAATACAGCATTTCCTTTGTGCAAGCAAAGGACATTCTGATTAAAACCACGGACGAGGCAGACGGGAAAACGGATGGCGGAAGCCTGGACGAGCGCCCGGCAAGCGCAGCGGCCGCAGCTTCCACCCAGGCGACCGGCAAAACCTACACTGTGAAGCCTGGGGACACGCTGTGGTCCATTTCCAAGAAGTACCTTGGCAACGGTTCGCGGTATTCGGAGATCTACAACTCCAACAAGGCCGTAATCGGGAGCAACCCGAATTTGATTAAGCCGGGCCAGGTTTTGACCATTCCGGGGTGAGGAGGACCGCATGATCGACGATTCCAAGGTAGCATACAATGTTTATGCGGTCCTGCAAGACGGCACCCGGCTGAACGTGACCCCAGCAGTCATGGATCTGGGCTGGGAGGAAGGAGAGAGCGAGTTGAGTTCCCGTTTTTCGTTCACTGTTGCAAACGTGGACTATAACGGGAGCCCGCTTTCTTTTCGACCATAAAGCCGAACACCGCCATTGTGGTAACGGCATCGGCCGGAGGCGATGAACAGGAAGTTGCCAGCGGGAAAGTGATCGAGTGGAACCCGCAGGACGGGGCCGCCATGAAGGACTTTTCCGTGGTGTGCTACGACGACCTTTACAACCTCAAAAAGAGCCAGGACGACCGCTATATCAAGGCTGGAACCGGCACGAAATCCGCCCTGAACGCCATCTTTTCCGATTGGGGAATCCCGGCCGGAGAATACAAGGGCCCGGACAAGCCCCACGCAAAAACGCTTTTCAAAGCGGAATATCTGGGGGACATTATAACGGAGCTTCTGGACGATGCCGAAAAGCACGGCGCGGACAACTACGTTATAAGAATGAGCGGTGGCAAGGTGAACGTTCTGCCCATCAACGCCAACGAAACAGTTTACCACTTTGACGAGGACGACAACCTGACGACGAGCGGAGACAAGATCAGCACGGCCGACCTTGTGACCCGCGTTAAGGTGATAGGCCTTGAAAAGAAGACCCAGAAGCGGTCTGTGGAAGCCACCCTGGACGGGAAAACGGAGTACGGCGTCCGGCAGCGGATCTATACCCGCAGTTCGGACGACACGGCCGCACAGGCCAAGTCCGCCGGGCAAAAAATCCTTGACGAAAAGGGAGAGCCTGCACGGAAAACCACGCTGAAAGGCGCAGATCTTCCGTTCATTCGCAAGGGCGATAAGATCCGGGCCGCGGCCAGGACCGTGAACGGCTTTTGCACAGTGCTGGGAGTGCAGCACGATGCAGCAAACCGCACAATGACCATGACCGTTAAGGTTTTGGACGAAGACCCGGCCGGGAACAAGAAAGACTCTGACGAGTACAAGGTGGGCGATATTGTGAACTTTGCCGGTGGCAGCCATTACAAGGCGTCCACCGATGCAAAGGCCGCAAGCACAAACCTTTCACCCGGCAAGGCCAAAATAACCATCATAAAGAAAGGCGCAAAACACCCGTACCACCTGATTTATCAGAACTGGGCCGAAACGCACGTTTACGGCTGGGTGGATGAAGGCACCTTTTCAAAGTAACGGAAGGAGGAAACCGTGAACCCGAGTTCTGGCAACAAGGGCGTGAACCACCTGGCCCAGGTTTTGACCGGGCAGAACAAAAAGGATCAGGATCGAAATTCCGCCCTGGTCCTTGATTTTGGCGAGATCATGGGCGATTACAGCCTCCAAACGAACACCTTTTCCATTCCGATTCCGGTAGAAGATTACCACGTCTGCCGTCAGCTGACCCTTGGCAAAACCGGGGACATTCTGGCGAAGACCCAGGCCGTTGGCTCTCCGGGCAGCGGAGAGCATGAACACAATGCTATTTCAAAGTTAAAGGATTCTCTCGGAAAGCCTTGCACCGGATCGATTGGCGTGGCAGCCAGTGCTCAACCAGACCCGCCAGACCCGCCGCAGAGCAACGCGGGAAGCGGAGGACCGGAGGGCGCCCACCAGCACCACGTTTTGATTCCCGAGAAAATGCGCCGCCTGAAACCCGGGGACCGTGTTCTGGTGGCCTGGGTGCAGTCGGCGGCCGTTGTGGTGGCTATTATCTGCTCGCAGGAGGACCTGAAAAAAAAATAACCAGACGAAAGGAAGGACTTTCCCATGGCTGAAAAGCAGCTTTACCCCGTTTTGAAGTCCCCGACTTCGTCACAAAGAAGAACGAGGAGAGCCGGAAGCAGCAATATAAACCCTCTGTTTATTTTGACTACGCGACCGGCGATTTTCGCCTTGACGGCGCCGGACGCATGGCAGGAGCCAGCGGCCGCGAAGCCTATATGCAGTGGTGCATGAAAACCGTTATGACGGAGCGGGACGCCTTTCTGGCGTATTCGACCAAGTACGGCGCAGAGCTTGAAATCTCGCTTGCACAGAGCGACCACGCCAGCGTGGAAGCTAGTCTGGAACGGACTATTATTGAGGCCATCATGGCAAACCCCAAAACAGAGTATTGCCGCGACTTCACGTTTACATGGAACGGGCCGGACAGCTGCGATTGTGCATTTAACATAAAGGGCCGCGGCTATGACGAGATCCAGACCGTCAACCTGAACTTTTCAAAGTAAGGAGGTGAGAGCATGGCCACAATTCCGGCATTTTCTCCGCCTGACTGGCTGAAAACCGAAACGGCAGCAGATCCAGGCGCGCATGATGGAAAGCCTCCCGCCCGACATTGACGACACCGAAGGCGGTTTCCCTTGGGACTTTACCTATCCGACAGCGCTTGAAAAGGACGAACTTCTGAATTTCCACCTTGTGGAAACCTTGAAGCTGATGTTTCCGGCGTGGTCCTATGGTGCATACCTTGACGGCCACGCCAGGGCTGACGGCCTTTCCAGACGCCCGGCGAACGCTGCGGCCGGTATCGTTACCTTCACCGGTACGCCTGGCACACAGATCCCGGAGGGGACTGTGGTCTGTGTGCCTTCTTGCGGCGGAGTGCCCGCCATTGAATACGCCACGGATTCCGCGGCCTACATTGGCGAGGCGACCGACGGGGAGGACGGCACCGTTGACGTTGCTGTAACGGCCGTAGAGCCCGGCCCCACCGGCAACGTGGGCGCGGGAGTCATTACAATTATGATGGACCCGATTGCAGGCGTTACCCTTGTGAACAACGCCGACAAGATCACCGGCGGCGCAGAGGAGGAAGACGACGAATCCCTCCGCCTGCGCATTGCGGAGTATGACGAAACTTCGGGCGAATCCTTTGTGGGCTGCGACGCGGACTATATCCGCTGGGCCAAAGAGGTTTCCGGCGTGGGCACGGTACTGGTTGATGCCCAGTATGAAAAGACGCATCCCAACTGGGTGCGCCTTATTATTCTGGATGCTTCCGTCGAGCCCGCCAACGGCTCTATTATCCAAAACGTGTATGACCACATTATGAGGGATGACAACCGGATTGAACGCAAGGCACCTGTGGGCGCAATCCTTCTGGTGCAGGCCCCCGAGGGCGAAGTGGTGAACATTTCCGTCGAGGGTTTGCAGCTGGACGGCGCCAAGACCGCAACGGAGGTGGAAGAAACCTTCCGCTCTGCGCTGATTGAGTATTACATCACCGCCAAGGCTGACAGCCTGGTGAAGTATAACGAGATCCACGCGGCACTGACCCGCACCGAGGGCGTGAAGAACTTCTCCAAGGTCCTTGTAAACGGCGACGTGAAAGACATTCCGCTGGACCCGGCAGACTACCCCTGCCCCGGTGAAATCCACGGCATCAAGGACACGGAGGCGACCAGCGAATGAGCACCCGGAAGAACTTCGACCTTGAAAAATTCCCCGAAAACCGCGTTTCCCAGCGCATGATCTCCCGCGTTTCGCCTATCTATGAGCGGTCCTATGTGGCGAAGTGGCTTTATGAGGTCATGGGCCAGGAGGTGGACGACGCGGAGATCCGCTTCTCGGAACTGCGGGAGCAGGCAAACCCGGAAACGGCAACTTGGGCCCTGCGCTACTGGGAGCAGCGTTACGGCATCGAGGTGGACGAGAGCCGGAGCCTGGCAGCCCGCCGGGCGGACATAATCGCCCGCCGCGGCGCCCGTGCTCCGATGAACCCGGAACGTTTCAAAAGGATTCTTGAGGCAACAACGCAATGTGACGTGGAAATTAGAGAGTATATCGCACCGTATACTTTTGGCGTTTATCTGAAAGCAGATGATGCGGAGGAAGTAAATGTTCTTCGCATTGTAAAGCAGATAAAGAAAATTAAACCGTCGCATTTGACATATCGCCTATCTCTGCTGTATCAGCCGAAAACGAAGCTCGCGTATATTTCCGGGAAATTATACAATGTTAATGCATCCTGCACCATCCGGCTGCCGGGTGTGATTCAGCCGCGAGCTGTTGGTGCTACGGCATACACCGCCGGAGCTGCTGCATCGGCAAGGATGATGGCGGAAGTTAAGCTCCCCGGAATCATTGCCCCGAAATCCGTTTCCGCGCAAGCCTATGCCGCAGGCAGGCTTGCACACACACATGAAACCGTAACCATTACGATTGGAGGACAGACAACGTGAGTTGGGAAAAATCCAGTTACACGAAAGCCGGTGCCGCCCTGCTGTCGGAATCTCTCTCCGGCGGCGCACTGACCATTACCCGCGCCGCGAGCGGCACCGGCTCTGTTGACACCGACCTGTCGGCAGAAACCGCAGTCAGCGGCGACACGCACGAGCTGTCCTTGCTGGGCATTGAAACCGTCACGGACGACGGCAAAACCGCCCGCAAGGTCAGCATTCAGGCCACCGGTGCAGCAGATACCTACGTTATGCACCAGATCGGAGTTTTCGGGGTCCTGAATGACGGAACTGAAACGCTCCTGTTCCTGATGCAGGACGAGCGCGGCATTGAAGTTCCTGCCGCAAGCACGAACTCCGAGTTTTCGTTTGAAATCGCCGTTTTGCTGGCTGTTTCGGCAGAAGCCAACATGTCCATCGCCGTTGACCCTCAGGTGCAGGCGTTGATGAAGTTGGTCAAGGCCGAGATCGAGAAGCACAACGCCGACGCCAGTGCCCATGCGACTACCATCACGGCAGCGGTCAGCGCAGCCGTGAAGAACCTGTCTGAATCCGGGGAAATCCTGAACGAAGAACAGGTAAAGGCTCTTATCAAGGAACAGGTGGACGGCGGACAGGCGGCTACTATGGCTCCTACGAACTCACCCTTGCGGCTGACGGGTGGAAGCCCGCCCGCAACGAGGATGATTACGAAAACGCTGGCGGTATGGATTACTACCAGTGCATTTATGATGCAGAACTGTCGGACAGCACCAGTGAGCTTGTACCCGTTGGCGTTGTATCTCCCGGCAGCTTCTATACTACGACCAAAGCGGGTGTCCTGAACGGGTGCGAAACGCATGATGGTTTCATCAGATTTTTCGCTCAGCGCATCCCGGAAGCAGATATTCAGGCGACCGTAACCCTGTTCGGGAAAGGAGGTGGTTCGGGTGAAACCGGTAGCGTAAGCATCGGTCAGGGCTTGAAGCGCGACGCAAGCGGCGCTATTGCCGTCCGCATCGGCGAAGGTCTTGACTTCGACAGCGCAAACGCGCTGACCGTCCGCAAAGAAACCGTTATGACGAGTGAAGACCTGCTCGACGAGGAAGAAACGCAGCAGGAAATCGTTGATATGCTGAAATAATTTTTAGGAGGACACTATTATGTCTAAGCAGATTTCTACCAAGACCTCCATCCGCAACCTGACCGCTGAGATCAAGAAGACTTTCGTCAAGAAGGACGCCTTTACCCCTGTGCAGACCGCAGCCAACGCTGCTATCAAGTCTCTTGGCGTTGACGGCAACACCGTGAACTTCTACACCTCTACCGACAAGAGCGGCACTGCTGCTTTCTCCGTTGACTTCCCCTCTGAGCTGTTCCTCGACCAGACCAAGACCACCTTCGTGGCCAAGTTCAAGTTCGATGCTGCGACCTACCCCGGCGCTACCGACCCCAAGCTGGACGGCAAGCCCGTCATGGTGCTGGCCGTCAAGGGCGAGAATCCTGACTCCTGCACCTACTCTTTCCTGAGCGTGGCTGCGCTGGTGGATACCTACAAGGCTAAGGCCGTCGGCAAGGATGCTTCCACCACCGTTACCATCGCTGGCTATGAAGTGGATGTCAAGGTCAATGTTTCCGCTGCCGCTGGCAACGCCCTGACCCTGAAGAACGATGGTCTGTATGTCCCCACCCCGGAGGAAGTGGACATTTCCGGCAAGGCCGATAAGGTCACTGGCGCTACCACCGGCAACCTCGCTGCGCTGGACGGCGAGGGCAATCTGACCGACAGCGGCAAGAAGCCTGCCGACTTTGTGGCCGCCGAGGCTGGCAAGCGCCTGATGACCGATGCCGAGGGCGAAAAGCTGGCCGGTGTCTCTGAGGGTGCCACCAAGACCGCAGCCAGCTCCACCAACGGCAATGTGAACATTGACGGCAAGGAAGTCGTCGTGTACACCGAGCCGGAGAATGTTCTGCACGACGAGGATGTGGAGGACTTCTCCGCAGAGGAGATCGCCGCTCTGCTGGCTGACTAAGACATGAGGAGGTAAGCTCTATGGCAAAAGCGAAGATCAAAACGCTTTTGTGGGCACAGGGCTTGCCGCGCTTTGCAGCCACATCAAGCAGTGCAACACCGCACTCGGAGACCTTTCCGAAGCAACGGCAAACGGATTCGAGGAAACCGATGACATCCTGCACGAAAAGCAGGATGTCACGGCTGCGGTGTCTTTACGATTCCGGTCGATGGCTGGGGCGAGGATGATTCCTCCCCGGCTATTTTTATTGTGACATCCCCATTGCGGGCCTGTTGGCTACCGACATTGTGGATGTTACGGTACTGCCGGAATTTTACGATGTGGCGGGTGCGGTGGGCTTTATTGCGACCGAAAGCCTCGAAGGAAAGCTGCGGCTGAGGGCCGCCAAAGCTCCGACCGAGAAAATTTCTGCACAGAATCACATTACAAGCACCGTGAAATACACGGATGCACAGGAAGGGGAACCTAAATGGCATACGGTTCTTTTAACGCAGGCCCCGGCAAGGCGCCGGATGAAGATGTTGTCCGCACTGACCAGATCGGCATTCCGGGCGGCATTGCCACGCTGGATGCAGACGGCCACCTGACCGAGAGCCAGCGGGGGAAGTGGACGGCTACAAAAAGGCCGAGACCGACCAGAAAATCAGCTCTGCCGTCGATGCCCACAACTCCGCAGAGAATGCACACGGCGACATCCGCGCCAGTGTGGCAGCTATGAGCGCCAGCATCAAGGCCATTGAGCTGAAGTTCGGCACGAACGTCACCAAGAACCCGTTCAGCGCCACGTTCAGCAGCCTTGACGGCCTGACCGTCACAGGCGCGTGGAACGCAGATCAGGCGAGGGTGGAGTTCTGATATGGCTGAACAACCGTTTCTGGTTGGCAATAAAGCGCGGGAGCTGCTGAGGTATACCCAGAGGGCGACCCGCATCGTTTCGGACGACATCAGCCGGAGCGATGCCCGGAAGGTATTTCAGAAAGCCGCTGCGCTTGAGGACATCCGCGAAATGAAGCAGGTCTGCACAACCGCTGTCCATGCCCTTGATGTGAGGGAGAAAGAGGGCTTTACGAAAAGCACCTTCAACCTCTACGGCAGGGACATCCGGGAAACGGCTAAGAAGATTCTGCTGGATGCCCATGCGGCCAACAACGTGAACTTTGCCACGGAGTACGACAAGCGGATTGAAAAGATCGGCGAGGTCGTGGACGACTGCTCTCTGCTGCTGGAATACCTGACCCTCTGCACAGAGGATGGTATCATCAGCGCAAAGAAAGCCGGTATCTGGACAAAGAAAATCACGGATGTAAAATACCCGGCCATGAAGTGGCTCAAATCCGAACGTGGCCGGGCAGAAAGTCTCCGGCAGGAAGCAGAGAAGAAACGGCTTGAAATGCTTGTCAAAGCACTTCGGGCCGTCTTTGCCCAGCAGGAGCAGAAAACGGCATAACAGGAAACTGTTTTGCAATAGGGGTACGGTTTATATTCTGACGCTGCCGAATGGTGGCTGCGCTCTCCGAACACCAACAACAGCAACAACGTCTGGAACGTCAAGTCTGATGGTTCCAACGACAACTGGAACTACAACAACACCTACGGTGTTCGCCCGCTCCGGCTGATCTGCGAGACGAGTAGGCGTTTGCCGAAAGCAGTGCAACAGCCAAAGGAAACCGCATCCCGTCGCTTGCCGATGCAGGCAAGTGATAAACACATCCCGCTGAGGTGGGCCATCCCTGCGGGGATGCAGCCCACTACCGCAACAGCGAACCAGCGGAGGGTCAAGTTTGACATACGAAGAACTGTGCAGCTTCGAGACGCTTTACAATGCGTACCTCGAAGCCCGAAAAGGAAAGCGCAGTAAGAGCAAAACGATCCAGTATGAGGCCAGCGCTTTGGCCTGTACCGAAAAGCTGTCCCGCAAGCTGGCCGTCCGCAGTGTACGGCAGCCGGGCGGGCACATCCGGCAGCAGATATGCTACACGCCGAGCCGCTTTGAAGTGTTCTGTGTTTATGAGCCGAAGAAGCGCGTTGTACACGCACCGGCATTCGTGGACAAAGTGGTGCTGCACGCGCTGGTAGATAACATCCTGTATGAAGTCCTGACCAAGAGCTTCATCCGGGACAGCTTTGCCAGCCAGAAGGACAAAGGCACGGACGACGGCCTGATGCGCCTGAAAACCCACATGGTGGACTACTACCGCCGGAGTGGGCGCGGCGCAGACGGCTGGGTGCTGAAAGGCGATGTCCGGCACTTCTTCGCCAGCATCAATCACCAAAAGCTGAAACGAAAGCTCAAGGTGGTTCTGGACAAGCGCGGCGTTGACCCGCGTATCTACGAGCTGCTTTGCATCTACATCGACGTGATGGAAGATGGTCTGCCGCTGGGTTATCAGACCAGCCAGCTTTTCGCCCTCATGTTTTTGGATGAGTTCGACCACATCATCAAAGAAAAGTACCGCATCAAATACTATGGCCGGTATATGGATGATTTTTACATCATCTGCCCGGACAAGCAGAAGTTGCAGTGCATCTTGAAGGATGTGCGGGCGCTCATGGACGAGTACGGTTTGGAGCTGAACCAGAAAACGGCTATCTTCCCACAGGAACGGCATTGATTTTCTGGGGTTCCATTCGTATCTGACTGAAACCGGCGCGGTCGTCCAAAAGCTGCGTCGGGACAGCGCCAAACGGATGAAAGCCAAAATCAGGCATTGGGAAAAGGCATACCCGGCGGGTGAGGTAACAAAGGAAGAAATCCTTTGTAGCTTCCTTGCATGGGATGCCCATGCTGCACACGGCGATACCTACGCCCTGCGCCGCCAGTACGCCGACCGTCTGGAAAAATTGCTCAACTGCACAATTTCCATCCACCGAAAAATCAACTCGAATAAACTCGCACGAGACAGGCGACGCGCCCGGCAATGCCGCTGCATCTACAAGAAGCAGCACAAAGCCTTGACCGCCGCTGTCTCGCAGAACACAAGACCCATTGGCGTTTTGCCGTGGGCCTGATTTTATAAGGAGGTAACAATGGCAAACGTAAAACTGAGCACAAAGGCCGTTGGCAGCATCGTCAAGATCAAGGTCAACGGCGCGGCCAAATTTCATCATCGTGCATCAGGGCTTGCCCAGCAGCGCCTATGATGCAAGCTGCAACGGCGTTTGGGTGGTAATGAAGGACATCTATACCACGATGAAGTGGGACGGTTCCAACAACGACTACCTGAACTCCGACATGACCGCGTACCTGAATGGTACGTTCATCAGCCTGATCGATGCCGATATTCGCAATGCCATCAAACAGGTCAAAATTCCGTACACCAATTACTCGAACAACAATGTGATGAGCGGTTCTAACGGACTGAGCTGCAAGGTGTTCCTGCTGTCTGGCACGGAAGTCGGTTTCAGCGGCGTAAGCTACATGAACACCGAGGGTGCAAAACTGTCTTACTTCAACAGCGCAAGCAAGCGCATTGCCTACAACGGCAGCAGCGCTGCCGAATGGTGGCTGCGCTCTCCGCGCGCCGACGACAGCGGCCTCGTCTGGCTCGTCAGGTCTGATGGTTCCGGCGTCAGCTGGCACTACGGCGGCACCTGCGGTGTTCGCCCCGCTTTTGTACTTCCCTCTGAACTCGTGGTCTCTGACGACGGCACGGTCAGCACCAACACTGCCCCGGCCATCAACGCCAGCTCCACGAATCTGGGAGAGAAGAACGCGCCATTCAACTTTGGCTACACCGTCACCGATGCCGACGGCGACAGCCTGACCGTCACCGAAAAGCTGGACGGCAAGACCGCCAAGACCCGCACCGGCGTTGCCAGCGGCACGGCCCTGACCTTTGAGCAGACGGCCAGCGCTGCCGGATTCCAGAAAATCCTGAACGGCAACCACACCATCACCGTTGAGGTGAGCGACGGCAAGGAAACCGTCAGCACGTCCGCGACCTTTACCAAGGCCGTCCACGCCGCAAGCGTGACGCTGGCTGAACCGTTGGCCGTTGAGGGCGACATTACCGTTGCCGTGCTTCAGGTGACCGGCTCCATCCCCGATGATGCGAAGTTCAAAGCCGAAGTGACCAACAACGCACTCGACAGCTCCCGGTCTGGCAGGATGCCACGACCGAGGTAAAAAAGGCGTGAACATCGTCTTTGAGAATAAGACCGCCACCAACGGCGCGGCGTTTAACTTCCGCGTCAGCGTGGAGCGCGGCGAATCCGGCGAGGGCGGCTACATCGAAGCCGTCTCCGGCGCATTCCAGTAAGGAGGACAGTCACCATGATTCAGTGGAAAAAGGACAATCTGCCCACCCGGCAGGAGAAGGAAGCCGCAGCCAAGAAGCAGCAGGAGCACGAACATTTGCCCGACCGTGTGGCTGAAATGGAAGATGCCCTGTGCGAACAGGACGCGGCCAACGAGAAGCGCTTGACCGACATCGAAACCGCGCTGTGTGAGCTGGACGCAGCGCTGAATAAGGAATAAGGAGGTATCACCATGAACATCATTTGGGCAAACCGTTTGGTTGCAGGCACTAAGACTTGGGCTGAGATGCCCGCATCCCGCCGCGTTGGCGTGAAGAAAGTTCTTGCCGGGCGCGTGGAAAGCGGTGAAATTACCGCCGACGACTACAAGAACATCACGGGCGAAGACTATACGGCCTAAAATTTCGGAGGGCGGCGTGATTTGAGTAATTTACAGATTATCGAAGCCTTAACAGACATTGTGAGCAAGCAGAGCGAGATCATCCGCATCCAGGCGGACGCCTTGGCGCAGGTTGGCGCGGTATGCGCAGAAGAACAGATTGTCAGTGTGGACAGTCAGATCGGCCAGCTTTTGGGCGCGGACGAGCTCCCGTTTCTGCTTTGATGGAAGCAGCAGGAAAGGAGGTGGTAGCCTATGATTGCCGCTTTCTTATAGTGGCGCAAAGTGCAGAAAGAAGGGAACATGAGCACCCAAGACTTACTTGCAGCAGCCGGACTTGTGGCCGCCGGGCTTATGGCGGCCACAAGAATTTTTCAGATTAAAAAATCGAAATCAACCCATGGAAGACCATCGTGCGGGCCATCGGCCGCGCCCTGACTGCGGAGCTTTCCGAGAAAATGGAGGCCGCGCAAAAAGCCAGGACCAGAAGTGGGAGGAACTCAAGCACTACCAGGAGGAAACCCGGCGCCTCCTGGACGACCACGTCCGCACAGACGACGAGCGCAACGCGGACCTTTTGCGGAGCCGGATTCTTCGGTTTAACAATGAGCTTTTCCGCGGCATCGAGCACACCCAAGAGGACTTCGACGAGATTTTATGCATCATTGACGATTACAGAACGTATTGCAAGTCGCACGAGGAGTATAAAAACAACAAGTGCACCCATGCTATTGCCAATATTGAGCGTTGCTATGATGAACGCCTGGAAAAGCACGACTTTCTTTAAGGAGGACTCGAAATGATTTATAAGTACCTGGACGCCAGCCGCTACCAGGGGAAAATCGACTGGGACGCGGTGAAGCGCAGCGGGAAAATTGACGGTGCCATCCTGAAAACGGTTTCCACCAACAAGAGCTTCGGCGGCGTCTACATTGACCCCCAGTTTGAGCGCAACTATTCGGAATGCACCCGCCTGGGCATCCCTGTGGGCGCCTATTACTACACCTACGCCCAGAATGAGGCAGCCCGGGCCGTGGAGCTTGTGAAGGTGCGCCAGGCATTGACCGGCAAGACCTTCCAACTCCCCGTTGCCGTCGATGTGGAGGACAACAAGCTGAAACCCATCCCAGCCAAGGAACTGTCCGCCCTGGTGGCGGGCGCTGCCAAGCAGATCGAGGCCTGGGGCCTTTACGCCATGGTCTACACCTATACCAGCTACGCCAACACGGAGCTGGACATGGACGCCCTAAAAGCCTTTGACCTGTGGATCGCGGACTACCGCGGCAAGCGTCCCACCCGCAAGCATGGCATCTGGCAGTATACCAGCGAGGGCACCATCCCCGGCATTACCGGCAACGTGGACCTGAACCACGCTTATAAGAACTACCCGGCCATCATCCAGAGGGCCGGGCTTTCTGTTATCCGCTAAATTTGAAAGGAGTACACCATGAAAGAGATTTTGACCCAGCTTCTTTTCGCTTCCCTGACCATCTGCTCCCCCCTTGTGACCGCTTACATCCACAAGGCCGCTGCTGCCATTGACGCCTCCACGGCCGAGAAGGTGAAGAACGAAACCATCCAGCGCGTATGCCGCGAGATCACCGACGCCGTGGCAAACGCTGTGGCAGCCATGAACCAGACCTATGTAAACGACCTGAAAGCGTCCGGCTCTTTCGACAAGGACGCCCAGGCCAAGGCTCTGAACGGTGCCATTTCCGCAGCAATTAAGAGTTTGAGCAAGGACGCGCTGGACTACATCAAGGAAATTTCCGGCGACGATACCGTGGGTTATCTGACTACCCGCATCCAGGCCCAGATTGACCTTAACAAGGCGGCCAAGGCTGCGCAGCAGTAATACCCGCATGAACCACACCTAAAAGCACACGAAAGCCCCACTTCTGGCAGTACGCTGGAAGTGGGGCTTTTTCTTTTTGCCTAAAAATAATCTAAAAGCGCAAAATTCCCTCTTGACTTATAAACCGATGCGGTTTATAATAAAGGCGTAGAGAACAGCAACACACAACAACAGGAGGGCAAAACCATGAACGCACTTTCCATTAACATTCCGGCCAACTTCATTGCAAGCTGCGAAAGCACCTTGAAGCGGTACAACGCAGCCAAGACCGACGCAGAGCGCCGGGCCGTTCTGGACCGCCAGACGGTGCAGGGCCTTTGGTGGGCGATTGGCTTTGTCAGCAGGATTCCTGCCGCTTGCATGAGCGAAAAGGAACTGAACCACGCAATCCGGCTCACCCGTTTCCGCGGGGCTGTGTGCCCGGTATTCCAGGCATGAGAGGGGAGGACACAACCATGATGCTGAACATGACAGAGGCCGATTATGAGAGCTGGCGCGATGACCTTCGCTGCGGTGGCCGGGAGGAATACGACACCCAGTATTCTGCGGCTTCCCTGTACGAAGGCGGTTGGCGGTCCGATGCGATTTCCGACCTGATCGAACAGTTCAACTTGACCGGCGACGAGGCCGAAAGAATTTACAACGAGCTGCTCGAAATTGAGCAGAAAGCCGAAGGCAAGGAGGACTAAACCATGAAAACCAGTACCTTCATCCGCATTTTTGAGAATGCCCGTTCCGTGAACATCCAGAGCAACGAGTGGTTCAATTACGCAGGATTCTTCTGGATGCAGTGCACCGGAAAGCAGCTGGCAAAAATGCGGATGCTGCTTAAAGCGCAGGGCTGCAAGACGACCGTTAAGAACGGCGAAGAATGGTACATTCTGAACAGCGGGACGCTGATTAAGGTACACTGAGGAGGGCGGCGCGATGATCTACACCATGGAAAGGCGGCACTACTTCGGAAGCGGCTCGATGGAATCACGTTGGGAAGTGCACGAGTATTCGCACCGATGCCCGAGCGGCGACCTCCCGGAAGGCAAGCTGGTTTACAGCTGCAAGGCAAAGAAAGAGGCTTCCGCATATTGTAAGGCCCACGGCATCGAGCCGCAGCCGCGTTTTATTGCACCAGAGGAGGACTAAACCATGAAGAACGTTATTTTCACCTACGACACTATCCAGAACGGCGAGCGCGGCGAGGCCTGCGCAATGATCCTGGTGGAGGACGCCCAGGCCTGGGCACTTCAATCTGCCTTTAGTGGAAAGGACAACACCAAGGCAGGGTATTTTCTGAGAGAGCGCGGAATTGGCTTCTGCTGGAGCTGCGAGCACCTCCGTGGCCGCAGTTACGTTGAGAACAGCATTAAGAGCGTGGAAGTGAAGGAGGCGTGAACGATGAAAAAGGAAACGCTGAAACCGTGCCCTTTCTGCGGGCAGGAGCATACGACCATCACTGAATCTAATACTGAGGGCATTCGGATTAGATGTCCGAAATGCAATATCACATTTACCCGCGATTTTTATGAACATCGCGGGGAATTGGGCAGGCAACGAACTATTGAAGCGTGGAATACTCGCCCTGAATAACCCCGCCTGACGATGGCCCGAGGAAAGGGCCGAAACCACCCGGCAGCCAGCCGGGCAAGGTCGCGGGAACCATACCGCAGAGAGGAGCAGTAAATGGACAAGGCAAAATTTTTCAAAATGCAACTGAACAGCGAAATTGTTCTGTGCGAGATGGACGCAGAACGCATGGCCGAAACAATCCGGCGGCTTTCCGCCGGGGACGACCCGACAAACTGGGCCGACGATGTGGCCGTTACCGCTCTTTCGCTGGCCCAGACAGCTGGAAGGCTCGCTGCACTGCGGAAGGTTGCGCACGATGCCGAAATTTTGATAAAGGAGGAAGAAGCATGAGTACAAAGACGGTTTACAAGACCCTGGCCCCGTTCTTCGATGCGGTGGACGCCAGCGAGGAGAAGGCCTTGAAGTTCAAAGCTGACGGATATATGGACCTGTGCATCGAGGCCCTGGGCTACAATGACCACGAGGGCCGCCCGGTGTATTCCGTGGCCCACTACGGAGAGCAGAATGGTGACCTTATGCGAGATCCGGACGTGACGATGGGAGTTGACCGTGAGGCCGGGACTGTGGAGCCATTGACCTACCAGAACGACTACATCGGCCGGTATTGGGAAGTTTACAAAGACTTCGTGGACGGGAAGCCAACGAAATATTACCCGGCCATGAAGAAGGACCTTGCCGCCATGGTGACGGCCTGGGCGAAGAATATAAAGGCCCAGGGGTTCAACCCTGCGGTTCATGCGTAAGGAGTTGGACACATGATAGGCGATCATTTGAAGCTGGTCGAGAACGTACCGGAAGGAACGGCCTTCTGCTTTGACGGAAAGACCAAGAAGCAGAAAATCGACCAGAACGACATAATCCGGGAACTTTTTTCGACCTGGGCATGGGCGGCAGCTATTATGCCCAGGTGGTGAAGGTGCCGGAGGAGTACCCGTCGGAAGAACTTTCGGCGGTTTTGCTGTACGAGCCGGAGGAGGCAGCGAAAATCTTCGCACAGTTGTGCGGCTACACACTTTTGGACCAAAACGGCCGAGTGATTACAGGCCGAATGCCTGGACGGGAGGAACAGAAATGAAGAAGATCAACGAAAAGCAGCTTGACCGAATCCGTGGTGCCTTGTACGGCGTGGCCGTTGGCGACGCCCTGGGCGGCCCCCTTGAATTTATGAGTGACCAGCAGATCCGCGACGCATACGGTCGCGTTACCGACATGATCGGCGGCGGCTGGCTGAACTTGAAGCCCGGCGAGGTTACGGACGATACACAGATGACCCTTTGCGTTGCCCGCGGCATCCTAGATGCCCTGGAAGGGGACAACGGCCTGGACCTGGTGGCCTCCGTCGGCCAGCAGTTCATTGCATGGGCCGACAGCAAACCAAAGGACATCGGCGGCGCCTGCTCGCACAGCATTGCCATTGCAAAGGGATTGGGCCGTATTCGCTGGCAGGGCGTTCCGACGGCTGCGGACTGGATGGAGGCCGCGCGACAGACCAGGCGCGACGGCGGCCGCCCTGTGGAAGGCAACGGCGCTCTGATGCGCACCGTATACCCTGGCCTTTACTGCAAGACAAAGGGCGCTGCGGAGATGCAGGCCAGGGCGTTTGCAGAAATGACGCACTGCGGGGACAAGTCCACCGAGGCTTGCGTTTTGTACACAAGAATGGTATATTTATTAACGGAATCGGTTGGTAACTTCCAGGACGGCGACGTGGCGGACTTTCTGCACGAGTGCTTGAAGGGGACGTGTTACGACGGCTCCGTGGAAGCGGCTGCGACGTATGCAGCGGGCGGCTATGTGGTGGACAGCATGAGCACTGCCGTGAGCTGCCTCGCACACGCCCAGACCTTCGAGGAGGCCGTCTGCGCGGCCGCAAACCTGGGTGGTGATACCGACACCAACGCAGCCATTACCGGCGGCCTGGCAGGCGCCTGGTTTGGCTTCTCGGCCATTCCGGCGCGCTGGGTGGACGCCCTGGCCCCTGGGCTGCGGCAAGATCTGGACATTCTGGCCGCAGCAGCAGAGAGCCACCGCAACAAGTAACAGGAGGAAAAGCAATGCCATACGGAAGGCCTATGAAGGGCGCCAGCCGGAGAGTGCCCACAACGGTACACATCCCCACCGGCACCCTGGACATTATCGACAACTATATTGACGACCGGGAAAAGAACATTGAAACCGGCCGCATGAGCCGCAGCGACTTCATCAACGAGGCCGTGAACCGCTACCTTGTGGAGCTGGGTTTGGTGGAGCCTGAAAGTAACACCGAAGTAACACCCAAGTAACAGAAGCACCCAGAAGCCAACGAGAACCAAGGAAATACAGGAAATACAAGCATTGGAAAGAATAGAAAATAACCAATGCGAACAGAAGACAACCGCCCACCATAGAGCTCGAATAATTCGGAAAAGTGCAAAAGTTGAGTATCTACGTCGATTCTTGGCTTTCAAATGGCCTTTTGATAACAATTTGATAACAGCCGCATTTGTGCCATTATTCTTGCAATCCGGTGGTTTGCGGGTAGCAGAATAAAGAACTTAAGGTTTGCGGCTGGAAAAATCCATATTATAACGCCCTTAGCTGTGGGTAACACGGCTAAGGGCGTTTTTTTTCGTTTATTCGTCTGGTTCTTCGCTGAGGGCTTTGAGGAATGCATCACTGAACCCCTTAGACGGCACTCTCGTTCGTATCTGTGTGGTGTCGTACTTCGGGTAGTGATAACGCCATCTGTCGTAATCTTCTTTGGTTATTTCCCCTGCGGCGAGTTTGGCAGCCTGTTCTTGCCACGCAGAGAGCATTTGCAGCAGTTCATAAGCGGATTTGCCCTTATCCTTATCAACGCGCAGGCAAAGCTCACCGTCTGCATCACTGACAGTCAGGCCATAGAGGTCTTCCAGGGTGAACAGTGTGTGCATCAAACCTGTGTAGCTGTCGATGTCGGGTACATCAAGGGCTTGTGGGGATACATCCAACACCTGCGCCAGCGCACTTGTAAGGTCAGCCTTGGGTGTTCTGGTTCCTGTTTCGTATTGTGCCAGACGTACATCGGCGCTCCGTTCGGGGAAGCCGACGGCCAAACCGAGATATTTCTGTGTCATACCGCGCATGGTGCGGAAAAAGTGGATTCGTTCACCGATTGCCATAGAGGTTTTCACTCCTTGCTCATGTAACTGCAACCAGTATAGCAGATATGCTTAGGGAATGTCAAGAGAAATCAAAGCAAAAAAGTTTAAGATTTTTCTGAAAGCCGCTTGACATAAGCATACATGCTTAGTATAATAGGAAGCACACTAAGCAAATACGTTTATATAACACAACTGAATGACCGTCCAAATGAGATATGACCTTGCGAGGACTTCCCGAAAGGGAAAGAGCGGGGCAACGCCGCTGAAAAAGGGGCAGGCAAAGAAAAACGACATTTGGAGAGAGCGGCGGACGTCAAAACGAACAAGAATCAAAGAAAGGACGAATAAATGGAAAATAAATTCATCCGTGCAGACGATGTTGCGCGGGAACTGAGCGTATCAAAACCCTACGCTTACAAACTCATTCGTCGGCTGAACGATGAGCTGGAAGCACAGGGATTTATTACGATTGCTGGACGGGTCAACCGCCAGTATTTTCACAAGCGACTTTATGGCGAAGGAAAGGAGATTGAATAAATGCCTGTATTCAAAAAACGAGAGCAACAACACTTGGTATGTGATGGCGCGGTATGTGAACTGGAAAGGCGAGCGCAAGCAGAAGTGCAAGCGCGGCTTTACCACCAAGCGAGAAGCGCAGGAGTGGGAGCGGATGTTTCAGTTGCAGACCGCTGCCGACCTTGATATGAGCTTTGAAGCATTCATGGAGCTGTATACAAGGGATATGAAGAACCGCTTGAAAGAAAACACATGGCTGACCAAGGAACACATCATCCGCACGAAAATCCTGCCGTATTTCGCCAAGTTGAAAATCAGTGAAATCACAACAAAGGAAGTCGTAGCATGGCAAAATGAAATGCTTGCCTACCGTGACGAGCGCAAAAAGCCGTATTCGCAGACTTATCTCAAGACGCTGCACAATCAGCTTTCGGCCATTTTTAATCATGCCGTTCGCTACTACGGGCTTCGCCCAATCCGGCTGCAAAGGTGGGAAACATGGGCAGCGAGGAACACAAGGAAATGCTGTTCTGGACAACCGAGGAATACAAGAGATTTGCCGATGAAATGATGGACAAGCCCGTCTCCTTTTATGCCTTTGAAATGCTTTATTGGTGCGGCATCCCGCGAGGGGAATTGCTTGCACTGACACCTGCCGATTTTGATTTTGAAAACGAAACGGTCAGGATCAATAAATCCTATCAGCGTTTGCATGGCGAGGATGTTATCACCGCACCGAAAACGAAAAAGAGCATTCGCACGATAAAGATGCCGACATTTTTGGTCGAGGAAATGCAGGAATATCTCAAAATGCTTTATGGACTGAAAAAGAAAGACCGCATTTTCACGGTGACGAAGCATTATCTTCACCATGAAATGGACAGGGGCGCAAAAGCGGCAGGCGTGAAGCGTATCAGGATACACGACCTCCGACACAGCCACATCTCGCTGCTCATTGATATGGGTTTCTCTGCAGTGGCAATCGCTGACCGCGTCGGGCATGAAAGCATCGACATCACCTATAATTACGCACACCTTTTCCCCTCCAAGCAGGCGGAAATGGCAAGCAAGCTGAACATGGAAAGGAGTATCTAATATGTCGTTAAAGAACATGGACAACAAAAATCGCTGGCGCAGCAAGACGGTAGGTTTTCGCGTATCACCGGAAGAAGATGCGCAAATTGAAACCGCCGTGCGGCTCTCTGGCCTGACAAAACAGGATTATATCACACGGCGGCTGCTTTGCAGGGATGTTGTTGTGCAGGGCAATCCGAGAGTGTACAAGGCACTCCGCGACCGATTTGCCGCCGTTTTGGGTGAGCTGCGGCGCATTGAAGCTGGTGCGGGTGTGGATGATGAACTGCTCGACACCATTGAGTTAATTGCTGCGATTATGGACGGTATGAAGGAGGAATGCGAATGATTGAAACAAAGAAAACGACCGCACCAGAAGCATCTGTTGGCGCAGATGTGGTGCAGCCGTCTCAAAAATTCAACACCAATATTATAGCAAATGAGCCCGCACAAATCAATCTGCAAACCACGGAAAATGAAAAGAAATTTGCCCTCAACACTGTGTCCATGAGCGAGCTGTATGACACGGTTTACCCGCCGCGGAAGCCTATCGTAGACGGGCTGCTGTACGGCGGCACCTACTTTTTCGTGGGTGCGCCCAAGGTGGGCAAATCGTTTTTCATGGGGCAGCTTGCCTATCATGTAGCAATGGGGCTGCCGCTGTGGGAGTACAAGGTGCATCAGGGCACTGTGCTGTATCTCGCGTTAGAGGACGATTATGCCCGGCTTCAGCACCGCCTTTCTCGGATGTTCGGCGTGGAAGAAGCGGCCAGCTTGTACTTCGCAACACAGGCCAAAACTTTGAGCGAGGGCTTGGATCAGCAACTGGAACACTTCATTCGAGAGCACCCTGATGTGCGGCTTATTATCATAGACACGCTGCAAAAGGTGCGCGAAGTGGGCGGTGACCGATACAGCTATGCCAGCGACTATGAAATTGTAACGAAGCTGAAAGCGTTTAGCGACAAGTATGGCATCTGTCTGCTGGTCGTTCATCATACCCGCAAAATGGAAGCCGAGGACAGCTTCGATATGATTTCCGGCACAAATGGTCTGCTCGGCGCAGCAGACGGCGCATTTATCCTGCAAAAGAAGAAGCGCACGGACAACACCGCTATATTAGATGTAGTAGGCCGCGACCAGCCAGACCAAGAGCTGACGCTGGAGTTCAATCGAGAACGGTGCCTGTGGATGTTTCAAAAAGCCGAAACAGAGCTTTGGAAACAGCCGCCAGACCCGTTGCTCGAAGCAGTATCAAGGCTGCTGTCGCAGGATGCCCCCGAATGGAACGGCAGCCCCACCGAGTTACTTGCAAAGCTGCCCGACGTTGAAGTACAGGCCAATGTGCTGACACGCAAGCTCAATGTGAGCGCAGACCGGCTTTATAATGACTACGGTATTCGCTACGAAAGCAAGCGTACCCACGAGGGCAGAAGCGTCAGTTTGAAGCTGGAAACGCAGGGCGTGACGATATGTGACGGTCGTGACGGTATTTTTGAGTGCGGGCCTGATATAGAAAATACCGTCACAATCGACACGACCGTCACGGAGGAGGTAAAACCGTGAAAAATGTACAGATTTCAAAGGAGCTGTTTCTCGCGCTGCTCCACTACCATCTGGACGGCGAGGACGAGTATGCGGACGAGATCGTGCAGGGCTTGGAGCAAAAGCTGGAAGCCATGCTGCGCCGCGACCTGTACGCAAAGTACAAGACAGCCCTAACCGGGGAAGAACGGGAAATAGCCAGACGGGAGTATTTGGATTGGCGCGGAGTATCGGAGAGCTTCCGCTGGTGATTTCCTCTATTGGCAAGAGACAGGAGCGCGTCGCGCTCCTGTAAGTGGCAAATAAGCAGAATGGGGCTGTATTAAACGCAGGGTCAAAACGGAGCGGCGATTCCCCGTCCGCAGACGGATAGCCCCGGCAGGGCGCAAAGGCACTTTTGATGGACGGAACGGCTGTCGAAAGTGCTTTTGCGTTACTTTCGGCGAAAGTAACAAAGCCCAAGCTGTGTGTACCCCGACCTCTGCTATCAATAGAAAGGAGCGTATTTGAAAAGAACGATTTCCGCAATGCGCGGCCCCGGCTCGTTAAAGCACAACCGCCGAGCTTTTACCGCTGAAAATGTAGACGCTGAACGTACCCGGTATAATGTTGTCTACAAGGATGAGCCAATCAAGCAAGTATACCATGAGCTGTTTGACGATGCTTTGGAGCGTTATAACTCAAAGCAGAAACGCAAAGACCGCTGCATCTCCGATTACTACGAACACCTGCGAACCGGTAAGCAAGAGAAAGTTTTCCATGAGTTAATTGTGCAAATCGGCGACAAGGATAACACAGGTGTGACAACCGAAGATGGGCAGTGGGCAGCCACGATTCTGGATGAGTATATGCAGGATTTTGAAAAGCGCAACCCCACGCTGCGAGTATTTGGCGCGTTTCTCCACATGGACGAAGCCACGCCACACCTGCACATTGACTTTATCCCGTATGTGTCGGGCTGGAAGGGCAAGGGCATGGACACCAAGGTGTCTTTGAAGCAAGCGTTAAAAGCACTTGGCTTTGCAGGCGGCACCAAAAAGGAATCTGAGCTGAACCAATGGATCAATGCCGAGAAAGAGCAGCTTGCCGCCGTGATGGAGCGGCACGGCATCGAGTGGGAGAAAAAGGACACCCACGAGGAGCATTTGTCTGTGCTTGACTTCAAGAAGAAAGAGCGCGCCAAAGAAGTTGCAGAGCTTGACGCTGTTAAGCAGGAAAAGCAAACAGAACTTGCGCAAATCCAGCAGCAGACGCAAGAAGCCAAACGAGAATGTCAAAAGCAGACTAAGGAGTTGAACGAGATCGCGCCTATCCTGCAAGGGCTGGAAAGCCTGTCGGCGCAGTATTCCCAGCGGCCAGAAGAATGGGTGCCGGAAGCGGGCACATTTGAAACAGCAAAAAGCTACCGCGACAAAAAGGCGATACCGCTTATTAACAAGCTCGTAAAAATTCTCTACTCGCTGCACCACAAGTATTGGAAAGTAAAGAACGAGTGTGCGAAGTTTATGGAGCGATACGCCGATGAACGCGAAGCCAATCAAAATCTACGACAGCGGATTGAAATGCTGCAAGAAGAAAACACACGCCTAAAGGCCGTGGAACACAACTTTGGGCGTGTGTGGAGTTACTACGGTGCGGAACAGGTGAAACGGGTCGTGGAACTTATGGCTGGGAGAGAACGGGCTGCGCAGAATGTGCAGCGACAAAAGAGAGAACATGAAAACGTGATTTAAGAGATAAAACGATAGGCCACCATGCCTTTGGGTGTGGCGGTCTTATACAATTTCAAAAGTGGTGTTGCAATCGTTCGAGTTTTAGAATATAATAGACATATCAATCATGGAGGTCGCATTATGGAGATTATGTCTGCAAGAGAAGCCGCAAACAAGTGGGGCATTTCACAACGGAGAGTAGCATTGCTATGTTCTGAGGGACGAATTGCCCAAGCACAAATGGTTGGCAATTCTTGGGCCATCCCCAAAACCGCGCAAAACCGACTGACGGCAGAAGCCTTAGATATACAATGAACGACGGAATTAAGGTAAAGCCTTTTTTAAAGTGGGCGGGTGGAAAAGGACAGCTTCTTTCGGAAATCGAAAAGTATTATCCTTTTTCTGACAGTCACATTACTAAATATGCCGAGCCATTTGTTGGTGGTGGAGCTGTTTTATTTGATGTTCTTGGACGATACGATCTGGAAGCTGTCTATATTAGTGACATAAACGCTGATTTAATAAATGCCTATACTGTCGTTCGTGACAACATTGATAGACTTTGAGCGTTTATCGGCAATGCAAGATGAATATTTGCCTATGGATACAGACAATCGTAAAGTGTATTATATGGCAAATCGAAAGCAATTTAATGAAACAAAAACAATCCCGACAGTTGAAAACGCCATCGATCGAGCGGCATTGCTGATCTTTCTCAATAAAACGTGTTTCAACGGCCTTTATCGTGTCAATCGCAAGGGATTTTATAATGTTCCGATGGGGGCATACAAAAATCCCATGATATGCGATGAGGAAAATCTTCGTGCCGTATCGCATAAATTACAAGGTGTTAAAATTGTCTGTGGAGACTATAAAAAATCTGCTGAATTTGTAGACAATCATACTTTTGTTTACTTCGATCCCCCGTATCGTCCGTTGACCGAAACATCCAGTTTTACTGCGTATACGGAAGATTGCTTCAATGATGAGAAGCAACGGGAACTGGCACGATTTGTTGGAAGTATGAATAGTGCAGGAGCAAAGATTGTTGTCAGCAACTCAGACCCCAAGAACACAAACCCCGATGATGATTTCTTTGATGAGATTTATTCGGAACAACGTATTCGGCGAGTTGAAGCTACTCGAATGATTAATAGCAACAGTGATGCTCGTGGAAAAATAAAAGAGTTGCTTATTAGCAATTTTTAAGGAGGAGTAAATTATGCCATACGGAGAATACGCACAATGCCCTTGTTGTGGCAAAACAGCTTACGGCGAGGATGAGATAGAACAAGAATTTGGTTACAGAAATATGGGCGATGGTCGCTATATTCCGCAATCATATTGTCGGGAATGTCGCTCTGCTCACTGTGAGGCAGGGAAGCCTTGCAAAGTCAAAATATTTTGAGGAGCGAACACTATGATAAAGAATGGCAAAGGTGGAGGAAACACCAAAACAGGACTGATATTTGAGGGCGAAACGGATTTGGCGACCTTTTTATCGAAACAGCCGAGCTATTCTGTTGATGATGGGGTTGTATATTACGAGGGCAAAAAAGTCGCAAGGATATTCAAGAAATATGGATTTTATAAATTTCTTGCAGAAAAAGGCGTTGATTGGAAGAAAATAATTTCCAAGCGACTGCTCCCAGACGACAGTATTTATGTTATCATAAACAACACGCTTTTTATAATTGAATGCAAGTATCAGCAGGTCAACGGCTCTGTGGATGAAAAACTACAAACGTGTGATTTTAAGCGGAAAGAATATCAAAAACTAATGGCACCATTAAACATTGAAGTCGAGTATATCTATCTTCTTGCTGAATGGTTTAGAAATGACAAGTACAAGGATGTTTTGGATTATATTATAAGCGTAAATTGTCATTATTATTTTGAATATATTCCTTTAGCAAAATTGGGGCTGCCCGTACCGCCAAATGATGAGGAAGTGTAATTTCATGTCAAGAGATTTCGATATATGGATGTCCAATTTCCGCGATAGTATCGCAGATTACGGATACTATATAGATTTTGATAAAGTTTACAGAAACGTCGATGGAATCAAAATCGAACTGAATATTTTGAACTCGTTGATTGGCTCTAAAAACATTGAAGCGGAATTTGAAGCCATTGTTAAAAGATACCCTGAGGTGTTGAAGTGTATCCCAACACTTTTGGCTGTTCGTGCAAACGAAATATATTGCCAAGATGAAAATGGCGGGATGCTTTATCATTTTGATTGTAATAAATATCCAGTAACCGATTATAGTCAATGCGTTTACTTTATGCGAAAGACTGGATTGTTTGACCTGATGGGAAATCACCTTGTTAACAATCTTGTGGACTATGTTACTGGCGTAGAAACCGGCCTTGATTCCAACGGGCGAAAAAATCGCGGCGGACATCTAATGGAGAATCTGGTGGAGGGTTTCATCAAAAAAGCTGGCTTTATCAGGAACGAAACTTATTGTAAGGAAATGTACATCCATCAAATTACAGAAAAGTGGGGGATAGATCTATCAGCGATTTCCAATCAAGGCAAAATGGAAAAGCGTTTTGACTTTGTTGTGAAAACTCCTGGTATGATATATGGCGTTGAGACCAACTTCTATGGCAGCGGCGGGAGTAAGCTAAACGAAACCGCCAGAAGCTATAAGACGCTTGCCTTAGAGACTGACACTATTGAGGGGTTAACTTTTGTGTGGTTTACTGACGGAAAAGGTTGGACGAGTGCCCGTCATAACCTTGAAGAAACTTTTGATGTGATGCAACATATATACAGCATTAACGATATGGAAAACGGCATTATTAACGAGGTCTTCATCTAATGGCGAAGAAAATCACAAAATGGGAACCGGATAACTTTGAACTTGAAATGACTACGCACTGGTCATTCCCACAACGTGGTGATTGGGCAACCCATGATGCAAAATGGCGTGGAAACTGGTCACCGTATATTCCTCGCAATATTCTACTTCGCTATTCGCAAGAGGGCGATCTTGTACTTGACCAGTTTGCAGGTGGGGGAACGACACTTGTGGAAGCAAAGCTCTTGAATAGAAACATTATTGGCGTAGATGTGAATGACGTAGCACTGGACAGATGCCGCGAAAAGACCGCTTTTGAACATGAAGGTGCAGACGGAAAGGTTTACATACACAAAGGTGATGCACGTCATTTGGATTTTATTCCCGACAACAGCATTGACCTTATCTGTACTCATCCGCCGTATGCCGATATTATTCAGTACAGCGAGGATATTCCCGAAGATTTGTCTCTTTTGAAAGTAAAAGATTTCCTTGAAGAAATGAAATTAGTTGCATCGGAAAGCTACCGTGTACTTAAAAAGGACAAGTTCTGCGCTGTCCTCATGGGCGATACTCGCCAAAAAGGTCATATGATTCCTATGTCTTTTGAGGTTATGCGTGTTTTTGAAGAAGCAGGTTTCAAGTTGAAAGAGCTTATAATCAAAGAGCAGCATAACTGCAAAGCTACGGGATATTGGAAAACAAACAGCGTGAAGTATAATTTTTACTGATTGCTCACGAGTATTTGTTTGTGTTTAGAAAGTAATATTCAAAAAAAAAAGAGGTATTGGAAGAGGGGTGATGGTATGTTCGAGACAGGATTGCAATATGTTCGTGCTGATTTTCATTTGCATACGTGTAAAGACAAAGAATTTATTTATTCTGGCGAACAAAACTCTTTTATAAACGATTATGTTTCTGCACTAAAAGAAGCTAATATAAATATTGGAGTAATTACAAACCATAACAAGTTTGACAGAGAAGAATATAAGGCTATTCGTAAGGCTGCAAAAAAGCAAGATATATTTATTCTTCCGGGAGTGGAATTAACTGTCAAAGAAGGGGCAAACGGAATTCACACGCTAATTGTGTTTGATCCGGATGAATGGTTTGAAAATGGTAATAATCATATTCAAACTTTTTTAACAGCAGCATTCGCCACAATCCCTAATCCTGAAAACCGTAATACCAAGAGCATATATGACCTTAAAAATGTATTTGAGCAGTTAGACGCTTATGGACGAGATTATTTTATACTATTCGCTCACGTAGATCAGAATAGCGGTCTGTTTAGTGAATGTAAAGGCGGATTGCTTGAATCTTTGGCAGGATTTGCGCCTTTTAGAAATCGTGTTCTTGGCCTGCAAAAATCCAGAACACGTGATAATCTCACCCAATTTGAACGATGCTGCGGTTATTTGCCTGCTCTTGTTGAAGGTTCTGATCCCAAGTCTATCACAGATATAGGTAAGGGCGATAAATGCACATATTTGAAAATTGGTGAATATTCGTATGCTGCAATTAAATTTGCTTTACAAGATTACAGAGATAGAGTCAGCGAAAATATCCCTGATAGCAAACACGGATTTATAGAGTCAATATCATTCCAAGGTGGAAAATTTGACGGGCAAACAATAATGTTTTCCCGTGAACTGAATACACTTATTGGCATAAGAGGTAGCGGAAAATCATCTGTTTTAGAAGTTGTTCGATATGTTTTGGGTCTTACAGCGCAAATGGACAAAGAATACAAAGATTCTCTCGTTAAAAATGTCTTTGGTTCCGGCGGCAAAGCAACGTTAAATGTAATAGATAAACATGGCAAACGATATGCTGTCAGCCGAATATTTGGAGAGCGGATAAATGTTCTTGATGAGAATGGCAATGACTTAAATATAAATCCGATCAGTTTGTTCGATGGGGTTCAATATTTTGGTCAAAAAGATCTATCCAGCAGTGCAGATCACGAAAACGGTCTGTTGGAAAAATTGATTAGTGGCAGAATTGGTCAACCCTCTAATTTGGATAGCTGTGTAAATGAATTAATCAGAACAGTAGAACGTTTACTGGATGTGAGCAAAATTCCACAGCAAATGGCCGAAGTTACGACACTACAAACCGAACTTGAACATAAACTCTCGATTTTCAAGGAAAAAGGTGTGTCAGACAAATTAAAAAAGCAAAGTGGATACGCTACCGACATCACAAAGCTTGATGCAGTTAAAAATAGAATGGACGTTATTTTGCGTGATATTCGCAATGCATTTTCAAAGAACTCTGTTGTATCAAACGTCTTGGACGGATATAGCAGTGACTTCAACAAGGACATATTTGAAGATGTTTCCGCAGTATTGTCGCTAATAGATGTTCAGCTCATACAAATCAGTGCTTGTATTGCGGAAATTGAAAAGCAGCGCAGTGGCATGGAAGACATCATATCCCGTCTAAAAGAGCGAACTGATAATTTGGCAGATGAATTTGCTGAAATTAAAAGGGAAATCAAGGACGAGACTTTGGATGTTGATAGTTTTGTTAAGATGACGTCTGAGCTACAAAAAACCAAAGAAAAATTAAAGCAATTAAGTGAAGAAGCTTCCTCTAAATCAAAAATAGAAGCATCTTTTACTAAGGCAGCAAGAGAACGCAATGATGCTCTGTTGATGACCTATAATGCTTATAAGGCTGAAACTGAACGCATTAATCAAAGTCAAACAGAACTACGAATCGAAATCACGTTCAAAGGTGATCGAGAAGGCTTCAAATCTCAACTGAAAAACGATTTCAAGGGAACAGGGATCTCGGATATTAAATATCAAGCCATTTGCAATGCTTTTACTGATTATATGGAAATCATAGAAGATTGGATCGTTTACGAAGGTAACAAACTGAAAAGCATTGTCACACCCGGTGAATATGTAAAATTAGAAGATAAACTTCGTGATCAGTATGAAGAATTACTGAGCAGACAAGTTGAAAACAAAGTGGATATTTATTATCACGAAAAACTGTTGCGTCAACACTCGATTGGACAACGGGCATCGGCACTTATACTGTTCATATTGACACAGGACGATAATGATATTATCATTATTGATCAGCCGGAAGATGATCTTGATAATAAGGTGATCTATGACGAAGTTATTACTGCTATTGGGCAGAAAAAGCCCTATATGCAATTTATATTTGCCACGCACAATGCAAATATCCCTGTGCTTGGTGATTCCGAGAGGGTGTTAATTGTCGAGTTCCACGAAACCAAAATTGATGTTGCCCAAGGTAACATCGATCTGGGGTCTACACATAAACAAATTGTTGATATTATGGAGGGAGGTAAAGAGGCGTTTGATAAGCGACAACTTATCTATACTTCTTGGCAGTGAATCTCATATTTATTGAGGATGGAAAGTGACTTTAGGGGTCTTACTCCAAAAGCTTGCAATCCCAAGCACAATTGTTTATAATATTTCTGACAGAGAGCCGCAATTATCCCCAGTATCTGGCTCAATGTTATCAACTCCGATAACAAAATGATAACATTAGCCCGTATAGGCAGGATAATATGGATAATTCAAATAATCAAAAGTGCCATGAATATGACAAGCGATATGGCCTATACGGAATTGTTTAGGCTTTGTGGAGCTCGAGTAATTTCTACCAACTGGATTTAATCAGAAATGCGCAACCCCCGTCAGTATGAGCTGGTGGGGGTTTTGTGCGTATAGGGGCAACGATTCGGGATTTTCGAATGGTTCAAGTTTGGCAGTGGGAACTATTAAGAAAAACTTAATGGTTGGAAGGTGTGATACACCAATGAAGTTGAATGAACTAGACGTATTTGATATAATCGGTTTACCATAAAATAGAGTTGATGGGACAAAGTTGTCATCATAAGTATAGAGTGCTTCCCTGCGAACGATTGGATGCCGTGTTTCCATCATGTGCAAAACTGGTAGTCGCGAAAATTTCAGGGATTATTATGAGGACACTGAATAAAAGGAGAAAAGAAAATGGCAAAGGCTAAATTTCAAGACACGTTAAAAAACGGTTTGACTGGGGTCGCAACTGTTGGAAAAAGATCGTGGATACGGCAGGAGACGGGGCTGCTGCAGCAATCAGCAAAGGCAAGGAACAGCTTGACAAGGCTAACCAAAAGAAAGACGAAGCACTTTCCTCGCAGCAGATGGTTGACATTCTGGATGTCTGCTATGACAAAGCACTACAGGGCATTCCGAAGGTGAGTAAGTCGGTTGATGAACTGGCAGAGGATTATTCATCGAAATACCCGACAGCGGAAAAAAAAGGCAGCAAAGGCGTTGGTGGCAAATCAATTGGTAAAGTGTACGACATCAGGTTTTCTTACGGGACTTGGCGGGATAATTACACTTCCGGTTGCGGTTCCGGCTAATGTAAGCAGCGTCCTCTATGTGCAGCTCCGTATGATTGCTGCGGTAGCCAAACTGGGCGGTTATGAACCCAATACCGATCAGGTGCAGACATTGGTCTATGCTTGTATGACCGGGCAAGCGGTTGCGGATGTTCTGAAAGGCACAGGTGTCAAATTAGGTACGAAAATTGCAACAGCTAGCATTGAAAAAATTTCAGGCGCAACATTGACTCGAATCAATCAAAAAGTAGGATTTCGATTGATTACGAAGTTCGGTCAAACTGGAATCATCAATCTCGGAAAAATGGTACCGTTGGCTGGCGGTGTAATTGGTGGTGGATTTGACCTTGTGACAACGAACATCATTGCACAGAATGCCTTGAAGTTGTTCATCGAAACGACCATAGAGAGAAGTGAGCAGAATGATTCAGACACCATTGGGGAGGATTGAAATAACTAAAGATGAGAAAAAAGTCGATTGCACAATCAGAAGAGTAAGAAATGACGACCGGTGCCCAGAATTAAACGGACGATTTGCGGTTTTGATTGACTATATTCCAGATGGACAGGAGCACACGGTTTCGTGTTGTATAAAAGGGATCCGAGAATCAAAAAGTGATTTTATAGAATCAGATGAAAGAGTTGATATAAAAAGTTTCTGTAGGGAAACAACAAAGCTTTCAATTGGATTATTCAGTGATATTCCGGACGAATGGAATAAAACACCAGATGATATAATGGATTATTGGACGGAATATCTAAAGAATGGTGTGCAGTATCATATTCGGGCAGGTGCCAAGCAAGCGATATACCCTTTTGGTGTTGCGTGGATTGAGCACAAAAGTGACAAAAACGAAGTTCAGACATCGTATGGTGCAGACCCAACGATTTGGTATGATGAAATATGCGCCAAGGAAAAATTTGTGTATTGTTGCGTGAAACAGGAAATCGACAAGTGGGATCCATACGATTTCTTCCCGGAAGCACCATCAAATGAGTATGATGGCGAAAGTAAAAAAGAATTATGAGGAAGATAACAGTTTCCTCACTTATGAACGAAATCGCAGAAGCGGTTGCTGAAGTCTTCTCTGAATCTTTTGGTCAGGGGAGGGCTTCTCGGCAGACTATTGCAGGGACGTAGCCGGTAAAATCAAACACAGAATAACAAAGTACGAAAACAGGTTGAAAAACAAAAGATAATACGTTATAATACTCACAGAGATCCCACTGGTTGCGTGATACTATCCTGATACTAAAAAATCGGAAAGCCACATCTACCACGGCAATCTCATGAAAAAGTGAACATTCAAGAATAGCCTTACTAAACAAATTTGTTTAGTAAGAATCCAAACTTACCGAGCTCGAGTAATGGATCAAAATGCCGAAAGCCTGTATTCATGCGGGTTTTCGGCATTTGTTTTTATCAATGCATAAGGAAAGGGAAAGAAGGGATAGGTTATGCTGCCGACAAGAGATGAAGCAATGGCGTTGATTCGGGATGGTCTATCAAATAATCCGGGGCCTTGGGGAAAACATAGTTTAACAGCAGCACATTGTGCAGAAAAAAATAGCAGCGGCATGTGGAGATATGGATGCGGAGAAGGCCTATGTTTTAGGCTTACTGCATGATATAGGAAGAAAATTTGGCGTAAGACATCTTGGACATGTTTCCGATGGGTACAGATTTATGATGTCGCTTGGATATGATGAGGCAGCAAAGATTTGTTTGACGCATTCTTTTAACAATCACAAGCTAGATGAATACATTGGAAAGTTTGATGTTTCAGATGAAGAGATGGAAATGATTAAGACTGAATTAGCCAGGACAGTATACGATGATTATGACCGACTGATCCAATTGTTAGTCTGGCAGGAGCGGAAGGGGTTCTGGATATAGAAGATAGAATGAACGATGTAAAGAAACGGTATGGCTTTTATCCGCAAGACAAGTGGGATTCCAATATGAGATTGAAGCAATACTTTGAGAAGAAAATGAAGAAGGACATCTACCTTGTTTGTGAGAAAGACTCATTTGTGCCGGAAGAGATAGGATGATCGCAGGTCTTGCAAAGGGGTTTCCTGATGGGAGACTTTATGCTATAATAGGCAGGCAGCGAGGTGAAGTGTATGTGTATGAAAAAAACAAGAGATCTGTTCTGGACTTTTTTGAAGATCGGTGCGTTCACGTTTGGCGGTGGCTACGCAATGGTGGCCCTGCTGGAACGGGAATTTGTGGAGGACAAGCAGTGGCTGAGCCGGGAGGAATTTCTCGATATGGTCGCCATTGCGGAGTCCACGCCGGGCCCTGTGGCGGTGAACAGCGCCACCTATGTGGGGTATAAGATCGAAGGGGCAGAAGGGGCCGCGGCATCCACACTGGCGGTCTGCCTGCCCTCGTTTGTGGTCATCTACCTGATCTCACTGGTGTTTGACCGGTTCCTGCAGCTGTCGGCAGTGGCAAGCGCGTTCCGGGGCATTCAGGTCTGCGTCATCTATCTGATCCTTTCGGCGGGACTGAAGATGCTGAAAAGCCTGTCCGGTACGGCCTTCAACAGGATCATCGTTGCCGATGTCGCGGCGGCCATGGTGGGCTGCTCGGTGGCGGCGGTGTCCTTCTCGTCCCTCTACTACATCCTGCTCTGCGGGGCGGCAGGGGTGCTGCTCTACCTGTTAAAAAGCTGCGGAAGGAGGATAGAGCATGATCTACCTCCAGCTGTTCCTCAATTTTCTGATGATCGGAGCGCTCTCCTTTGGCGGCGGCTACGGGATGATCTCGCTGGTGCGGGAGACCGTGCTGCGTTTTGGCTGGCTGACCGAAGCAGAATTCCTGAGTTTTGTCGCCGTTTCGGAGTCCACTCCGGGCCCGCTGCTGGCAATTAATATGGCAACCTTTATCGGTTCATCGCAGGGCGGCTTTCCGGGAGCGCTGATCGCTACGCTGGGGGTGGTGCTGCCCTCGTTCTTCATCATCCTGCTGATCGCGGCAGTACTGAAAAATCTGATGAAGTATGCAGGCGTGGAAGCCTTTCTCTCCGGCGTGCGGCCCTGCGTGGTGGCCATGATCCTGGCGACCGCGCTGAACATGATGCTCTCCACACTGGGCGGCATCAAGACGCTGGCGGATGGATTTGCACCGGATGCGAGATCGATCCTTGTGTTTGCTGTTTTATGGGCGGTGCATTTTGTCTGGAAGAAGCGGACGCAAAAAGCCCCGTCGCCCATCGGAATGATCCTGTTGGCGGCGGGACTGGGAATCCTGTTCTGGGACGTATGAGAGATCATCGCCCTTTTTTGTGGCTCAGTGCTCCACGAATTCGCCGCGCAGGGCGAACATGTGGTCCATGGGGCCGGAGCCTTTGCCCAGATCGAGCATGGCGGACAGGCAGCCTGAAATATATGCCTTGGCCCGCTCTACGGCGGCATCCAGGGGATAGCCCTTGGCCAGATTGGACGCGATGGCGCTGGACAGGGTGCAGCCGGTGCCGTGGGTGTTGGGGTTGTCGATGCGTTCGCCGTGGAACCATTTGCCGCTGCCGTTGCGCCAGAGCAGATCGTCGGCATCATTCACCTTGTGGCCGCCCTTGCAGAGCACGGCACAGCCGTATTTTTCGCTGATGCACTTTGCAGCGGCCTCCATCCCGGCGGCATCGGTGATGGTCATGCCGGACAGGATCTCGGCCTCCGGAATGTTGGGCGTGACCACCTCGGCCATGGGCAGAAGCTGCCCGGTCAGGATCTGGATGGCGCTGTCCTGCAGCAGCTTGGAGCCGGAGGTGGCCACCATCACGGGATCGACTACGATGTGCTTGGCATCGTACTGGCGCAGCTTTTTGGCAATGGTCTCAATGAGCGCAGACGACGACACCATGCCGATCTTGATGGCATCCGGGTAGATATCGGTGAACACCGCATCCAGCTGTTGGGCCAGAAATTCGGGTGTGGTCTCAAAGATTCCGGTCACGCCGGTGGTGTTCTGGGCCGTCAGAGCAGTGATGGCGCTCAGGGCAAACACGCCGTTGGCAGTCATGGTCTTGATGTCTGCCTGAATGCCTGCGCCGCCGCTGGAATCGCTTCCGGCAATGGTCAATGCTGTTTTCATAAGGAAAATCCCCCTTTTTCCTCTCAGCATAGCACAGTCCGGCAGCATTTGCAAGGAAAACCGGCCCGCCCTCTTTTCTGCCGGAGAAAAGCGTGATAAAATAAGGCAAAAACGAAACTGGGGGAGAATACAATGAACATCACGGTATATCTGGGCGCAAACGAGGGCAATGATCCGGCCCTGAAGCAGGCGGTCCAGGAGCTGGGAAGGTGGATCGGGGAGAGCGGAAACGCGCTGATCTATGGCGGCTCCCGCTGCGGCCTGATGGGAGAGATCGCCGAAAGCACCCTGAACGCCGGGGGCGAAGTGACCGGCGTGGAACCGGAGTTTTTGTGCAGGGAGAGCTGCAGCACGAGGGGCTGACGGAGCTGATCGTGACAAAGGATATGACGGAGCGCAAAACAAAGATGATCGAGCTGGGGGATGCTTTCATTGCGTTCCCCGGCGGCACCGGGACACTGGAAGAAATCGCGGAGGTGATGTCCAAGGTGTCGCTCAGGCATCTGGATGCGCCCTGCATCCTCTATAACCTGAACGGCTACTACGATGGCCTGAAAGTCCTGCTTGCCCGGATGATCGAAAAGGGGCTCTCCTCCCCGGAACGCCAGCAGGGGATCTATTTTGTAGAGGATCTGGAGCAGATCAAGAAAATTTTGCAGAAATTGTTTTGAAGATCCTGTTTAGGGTCGCTCTCTGCACACCTCCTGCCGCCCTGGCATAGACCGGGAAAAGGGGAGTGCGATTTGGAACAGATTTTTCTGACGGCGGCGGTATTGCTGCTGCCGATGCTCTGCACCACGGCCGGTGCGGCTGGTGTGTTCCTGCTGCGGAAGACCGGGGAGCCTGCCACCCGGCGGATGCTCTGCGGCATGGCGGCGGGCATCATGCTGGCCGCCAGCGTGTGGAGCCTGCTGCTGCCTGCCATCGAGCGGGCAGAGCAGGGGCCGCTGCCTGCATGGGTCCCGCCTGCCGTGGGCCTGCTGCTGGGTGCGGTGGGGCTTTTGCGGCTGGAAACGCTGGCGGGCCGCCTGCTGAATGCCGGGCCGGGCCGCTGTGGGCGGATGGTGCTGGCCGTCACCCTGCACAATCTGCCCGAGGGCATGGTGGTGGGACTTGCGGCGGCGCTGGCCCTGCAGGGTGAGCCGGAGGCCGTCAGCGGGGCGCTGGCCCTTGCGCTGGGCATCGGGCTGCAGAACATTCCCGAGGGAGCTGCGGTCAGTCTGCCGCTGGCGCAGGAGGGCAGGTCTAAGCGCCGCGCCTTTGCGGCGGGGCCTCCGGGCTTGTGGAGCCGTTGGGGGCCTGCTGGCCCTTGCACTGGCCGGGTGGGTCAGTGCAGCCCTGCCCTGGCTGATGAGCCTTGCCGCCGGGTGCATGGTCTGTGTGACGGCGCAGGAGATGATACCCGAGGCTGTGGAGGCAGACGAACCGGCGGGCGTCATCAGCGTGGTGCTGGGCTTTGCCCTCATGATGGCGCTGGATGTTGCCCTGTAACGCAAAAAGGAGACCGCGCGGTGCGGTCTCCTTTTTGTGTCTGTCAGTGTGCTTCTAGTATTTCGGCCTGCAGAGTATCCAGCTGCTCAAAGCTGTACAGCCGGTTCAGCGCCTCCACCAGCTCCTTTTTGGAGAGCCGGGGCGGCAGGCCCAGCGCATTGAGCAGCTGATATTTCCGCTCGGCACTGCCCGGGGTGCCGGAAAGCCCCCAGTTGTACAGGTCGGTGTAGGTGATCTGCCGACCCTCCGGGCGGGCAGGCGCGGCCCCGGCTTCTGCGCCCAGTGCATCCCGCAGGCATTGCAGGACGATGGCATCGTCCACGCCTTCCACGCCCAGCAGGCCTTCCTTGCCAGGCTGGGGCTTCCGCTTTTCCTTGCCATGGATGGCGGGCACATAGGCCTGCACCACGTTTTCTGCCCCCACCAGACCGGTGATGTAGGTGCGGATGCGGAACCCGGCGGAATCGGAATCGGTGAAGAGGATCAGGCCGTTTTTTTTCGCCAGGGCTTTCAGCAGCTGCTGGCGTTTTTTGTCCTTGTAGATGCCAAAGCCGTCTGTCAGCAGGATCATGGCATCGGTCAGGTGGGAAAGGCGGGCGGCATCGTATTTGCCCTCCACCACCAGCACCCGGTCGGTGTGCAGCAGTTCTCGTTCGCTCATCGTCCGCTCCCCGCCAGCGCCAGACGGCAGAGTGCTGCTTCCAGCAGGGTCTGCACATCCACGGGCTGGCTCTTCAAACTTTTATCGAGGTCCAACAGCACCTGCAGGCAGGTCTCCAGCTGGCCCAGCGTGTAATGCGATGCCGTTTCGGCTGAGCGCTTGAGCCGGTAGTCGCTGCCCTTGTAGCCAAAATCCTTGAACACGGCGGCGTAGCTCTTCCGTTTGAAGCCCCCAGCTTGACCCGGTACAGGTCTACATAACTGCCGATCATTGCGCCGGTAATGGCAATGGGCTCCTGCTGTAAGCGCAGCAGGGTCTGCAGCTTTTTGCAGGCACCGGTGGCGTTCTTGGCGGTGATCATCCGGATCATCTCAAACACATCCGCTTCCAGGCTCACGGTGCCCATCTCAGCCACCATGGCGGCGGTAACGGTCTGGTAGCCGGAAAGGGCACAGAGCTTGTCTACCTCGTTTTCCAGCAGAAAGGGATCCTCGCCGCACCGCTCCAGCAGGGCTGCGGCAGCGCCCCGGGCAGGGTGGTATCCTGCGCCTTGGCCCGCTCAATCAGCATCATCTTCAGCTCGTAGGGCTTGGGTTTGAGAGCTCTTCGGCAAAGCCCAGCTTCTTGCATTCAGCGATCAGCTTTTGTGCCCGCTTGCCGGTCTTGAGCTTGCTGCGCTCCAGCTCGAACACACTGCCCAGCACCACCACGGCATTTTCCAGGCTGGCAAGGGTGCTGCACAGTTCCTCCAGATCCTTGTCGCCGTAGGCGGCGGGGTCAAGCTCGGGCAGCACCACCACGCGGCGGGTGCCAAAGAAGGAAATGGTGCCCGCCGCCATGATGAGCTGTTCGATCTCGGGCGCGGCACCGTCCAGCACGGTGGTCTCCTCATCCGTGCCAGCACTCAGTATCCGGACGGCGGCAGACACCGTCTGCCGGACAAGATACCGCTCGCTGGAATAGAAATAGTAGACCGGACAGCCGCGGTCTGCCAGCTGACGCAGTTTGGCTTCCGTTGCCATGGCGGGGCCCCCTTTCAGAAAAAGAATACCTTATAAGTGTACCCACCGGGGCGGGAAATGTCAATGCAGGAGGCAGAAGAAAAAACGATGTCTTTTATCGCTTCCGCAAACGTGATATACTGAAGGCAAACGGCCTGCGCCAGCTGGAGCTGGTGGTCTGCCGCGGACGTGCCGTGCACAAGCCCGCTCCCAAGCGGAACAAAACGGTGGATGCCGAGCTTGACCCGTATCTGGCATAAATGCTATAATATCCTTAAATTCCGTCCGTGCCAGAGCGGGCGTTGAAAGGATGAAACGCTTACGAAACGTCCCAAGCTTACATTGCAGCTGCAATACAATTCGCCGGTGATCCTGACCTTTTTTTTTTCTGCTCTCGCTGGGGGTGCTGTTCCTGGGGCAGTGGACCGGCGGCTGGACCACAAAGCACCTGTTCTGCGTCTATCGCGGTTCTCTGAAAGACCCGCTGTTTTACATCCGGCTCTTCGGCCATGTGCTGGGCCACGGCAGCTGGGACCATTTCCTGAACAATATGCTGCTTCTCCTCGTCGTCGGCCCGCCGATGGAGGAAAAGTACGGCAGTGGCCCCCTGCTCAAAGGCATCCTGCTCACGGCCCTCATCTCGGGTATTCTGCAGTGCGCGCTCTTCCCCCACTCGGCCCTGCTGGGGCGTCGGGCATCGTGTTCATGCTCATCATGCTGGCATCCCTGTCGGGCTTCTCCGGCGGCATCCCGGTGACCATGCTGCTGGTGGCGGCACTGTATCTGGGCCAGCAGGTGTATGATATCATCTTTGCCCACGATAATGTGGCGAACTTCATGCACATCGTGGGCGGTGTGTGCGGCACAGCCTTTGGGTATGTGTATGCCATGCTGCCCCGGAAACGCAGGAGACCGGCTGCCAGAAAAAAGCGATGATCAACAAATGACCCCGGAAAGCTTGACTGCAGCTTTCCGGGGTCGTTTTATGGGTTATAATTCGTTCAGGACCCGCCGCGCGGCACGGATGGTCTCCTCGCTGGTCTGCCAGACCTCAAACTCGGAGAAGCCGGGCAGGCCCATGGGAACACCTTCCCGCCGGAAGGTCATCCGGCTGTCCAGAACCTGCTTGCCGGACATGTGGAAGGCGTGCGCGCCTGTCTCAGCTGCCAGAGCCGGAAGATTGGCCGGGGTCACGCCCGCGCCCACCAGGATCTCAAGATCGGGCCCGGCGGCCTCCACCAGCCGACGGAGCAGGGGAAGCGCCCGCCGGGGCGCTGGCGGCCTGCCCGCTGGTCAGGATGGTGTCAAGATTCAGCGCTTTGGCCGCTTCCAGCGCCGCAAAGGGGTCTTTGCAGACATCAAAGGCACGGTGCAGGGTGCAGACGACCGGATGGCCAGCGGCCTTTGCAGCGGCCCGGGCGGCCGCGTAGATGGGGCGCAGCGCGTCCACGTCCAGTTCTCCCTCCGGGGTCAGCACACCGGTCACAATGCCGTCCGCACCCGCCTGCACCAGCGCGGCGGCGGTCTCGGCCATCTGGGCAAGCTCATAGTGGTCGTAGCAGAAATCACCAAAGCGGGGACGCAGCAGTGCCCGCACCGGCAGTCCGGTCTCGGCCTTGACCTGCCGCACCAGCGCAAGGCTGGGTGTGGTGCCGCCAATGATCAGGTCGGCGCACAGCTCCAGCCGGTCGGCCCCGCCCCGCTTTGCCGCAAGGGCGCTTGCGACACTGTCTACACAGACTTCCAATGTGTAAGTCATAAATACCTCCAAGGCCCGTCAGCATCTCTACTGACGGGCCTTTCGTTGCTTTGATAAACTTAAACCATTCTGCCAAGGGCTCCCCTACTAGGGGAGCTGGCACGCGAAGCGTGACTGAGGGGTTTAATCCATTACTTTACACTTTCGAGGAACCGCACGAAACCGGCGCGGCCGGCTTCATCCAGCTTGTAGACACCGGCATCTGCCAGCACCTGCGCGAACACCTGGCCTACCTCATCCTGCAGGATCAGGTGGACGCTGTCGCTGTTCAGCTCAGGATGGCGGGCCAGGTTCTCCTGTGCCCATGCGGCGTGCTTCTGCAGGGCTTCGGGGTACTGCTCGGCAGGCACCCGGGCCACCAGCATATCTGCCAGATCGAACAGTTCCTGCTTCAGGCGGCTGGGAAGGACTGCCAGACCCATGACCTCGATCAGGCCGATGTTCTCCTTTTTGATGTGGTGGAGCTTTGCGTGGGGATGGTAGACCCCAGCGGGTGTTCCGGCGTGGTGATGTTGTTGCGCAGCACCAGATCCAGCTGGTATTTGCCATCCCGCATGCGGGCAATGGGGGTGATGGTGTTGTGGGGCTCGCCGTCGGTCTCGGCAAAGAGGAAGCTTGCCTCGTCGGTGTAGCCCCGCCATGCGGTCAGGATCTTGTCGGCCAGCTCTACGAGGCGTTCATCATCGTCGCAGGTCAGCCGGATGCAGCTCATGGGCCAGTGTACGATGCCGGCCTCCACGTCCTCAAAGCCGGGGAACGCCCATGCCTTTTCGATGGGGGCCTTGGCCATGGCGAACTCGTAGTGACCGCCCTGGAAGTGGTCGTGGCTCAGGATGCTGCCGCCCACGATGGGCAGGTCGGCATTGCTGCCCACGAAGTAGTGGGGGAAGAGGGCCACGAAGTCCAGCAGCTTGCGGAAGGTGGCTTTGTCGATCTTCATGGGGGTGTGCCGGCCGTTCAAAACGATGCAGTGCTCGTTGTAGTAGACGTAGGGGCTGTACTGCAGGTTCCAAGCGCTGTCGTTGATGGTGAGAGGGATGATGCGGTGGTTCTCGCGGGCGGGATGATTCATCCGGCCTGCATAGCCCTCGTTCTCCACGCAGAGCTGGCACTTGGGGTAGGCGCTCTGGGGGGCGAGCTTGGCCGCCGCGATGGCCTTGGGGTCCTTTTCGGGCTTCGAGAGGTTGATGGTGATGTCAAGGTCGCCGTAGGGGGCTTGGTGACCCACTTGACGTCCCGCTTGATGCGGTAGCGGCGGATGTAATCGGTGTCCTGGCTGAACTTGTAGAACCAGTCGGTGGCGGCCTGGGGGCCGTCGGTCTCGTACCGCTCTTCGAAGTTGGCGCGGACAATGGAGGGGCGCGGGGTCAGCACGCCCATCAGCTTGGTGTCAAACAGATCGCGGGCGGTGGAATTGTCCTCACACACGCCCCGGGCCACGGCATCGTCCACCAGCGTTTTCAGGATGCTCTCGAGGTCGGTGTAGCAGACATCCCCCTCGGGCTCGGTAAAGCTGTCCAGCTGCATGGTCATCAGCAGCTGATTGCGGATGTAGATCTCGTCATCGGGCAGGATGAGCCCGGTGTCCAGCCCATAGTTGACGAGCTGTTGAATGGCAGTAGAGATCACAGCACGGCACCTCCTTCCGGACGGATGGAGAGGATGTGGCACTTGCCTGCGCCCAGAATGGCCTCCATCTCAGCCTTGAAGGCATCCAGCTTCTCCAGCGGCACAAAGGCCTGCACGGTGCCGGCAAAGCCGCCGCCGTGAACGCGGACAGCGCCTGCGCCGTTCAGAAAATGCTTTGCGGCGGCAATGGTCACAGCCACTTCCTGATGCTCCTTGTACCCGGCGGGGATGACGTTCTGCAGGTATTCCCAGCTGCTGGTGCCGGATTCGTTGACCAGCTGCAGGAAGGTCTCAAAATCCCCGGCACGCAGGGCGTTTACCTGCCGGGCAACGCGCTGGTTGTCGGCGTAGATGTGGAAAGCCCGGAGCACAGCCCGGTCACCGCACTGTTTGCGGCATGCGGGCAGATTTGCAATAAAGGTCTCAAAGGGAACATCCCGCAGGACTTCGCCGCCGCAGACAGCGGCCACGGCGCGGCACTCGTTGGGGATGGCGGCGTACTCATCGGTCAGGTCGGCGTGGTCTGCACCGGAATCCAGGATGCAGAGGGCAAGGCCTGCCTGAGAGAAATCCACCTGCACCGGCTCCACATCGGGGTGGGCAGGATCGGCAAAGTCGATGGTGATAATGTTGCCCACGCTGGAGGCCATCTGATCCATCAGGCCGCAGGGCTTGCCAAAGTAGACGTTCTCTGCCCACTGGCCGATCTGCGCAATGGCAATGGGAGAGACTTTTTCGGCCATGAAGCGGTCGTTCAGGATGACACCGATCAGCACCTCAAAGGCGGCAGAGGACGAAACGCCGCTGCCCTTGGGCACGTTGGAGGAGATGTACACGTCCAGGCCGGAGAGGGCAGCGCCACGCTCCTTGAAGGCCTCACACTCGCCCCGCAGCAGGGCCATGGTGGTGTTCTCTTCCTCCTTGCGGGCAGCAAGGTCGCCAAGGTCGATGACACAGAGGGCATAGCCCTCGCTCTGCACACGCAGCTGGTTCAGGCTGTTGGGGGCGGCGGCAGCGATCATGTCGATGTTCACGCTGCCGGCCAGCACACGGCCATGCTGGTGGTCGGTGTGGTTGCCGCCGATCTCGGTGCGGCCCGGGGCGCTGTACAGTCCGGCCTCGGTGTGGGTACCAAAGGCAGCTTCCAGCCCGTCCAGCACTGCCGCATAGCGTGCGGCGTGGGCAGCGGTCTGCTCCGGCGAACAGCAGGAGAGGGAGGCCAGCCGGGCGGTATGGGTGCCGCCCGCCAGCTCCTGCTTCCAGACAGAAATAGGCTTCATCATGGCGCGTTCCTCCTCGTATAGGTGAATGATTCTTCACAGGGCCAGGGCCCGTTCTTCTGATTCTATAATATCGGTTCTGTCGAGAAAAGACCATGTATTATTGTTGCATCTGGATGAAAGGTCAACGCAGTTCCGGCGGTCAGCTCCGGGGCGCGAAATCGCCGCCGGTGAGCCCGTCGAGGTTCAGCATCCCTTCCAGCGCGGCAATGTCGGTGGAAACATCCAGCGCATCGGAGGCAAACAGCTTGTCCAGCTGGTTTTCAAATGCGGTGATGAGCAGATCCATGCTCCGCTCAATGCTCTGCTTTGCCTCAGTGATGTTGGAGCCCTGCACATCCTGTGCCGAGAGCTGGGCGTAGGTATTCAGCAGCTTCAGCGCGGTGGGCAGGTAGTAATCCATAAATTTCTGCAGCTGGGCTTTTTGTCCGGGTCCTTTTTTGCCAGTGCGAAGATGCGGGCGCTGACATCCTCCAGCCGGGAGATCTTGGCCGTCATCACCGGGTCGGGGATGGCATCGTTGGCCTGCCGGAGCTGGCGCTGCAGGGCGGCATACTGATCCTCGGGAGCCGGTGTCGGTGCGGGCTCGGCGGGTCTGGGCGGCTGGGGCGCAGCGCCCCGCACCACCAGCGTGCCGGTGCGGTTGTCGATATAGGCATCGGCCCCGAAATAGCCGTGGTCGATGGCGCGCTCCACGGCGGCGCGGCCCCTGTCGGCATCAATGCCCGCGGCTGCAAAGAGCTCGTCCAGCGGGATGTTGTCCCGGGTCCCAACGATCTTGTCCAGCTGGCGCTCCAGCTTGCGGGCCTGCTTCATCCGCAGGCCCATGGCCAGCGCAGCGCCGCCGCCAATGGTCTGGGCCAGCGCGGTCAGAAACTCGCCCCAGTCGAACCAGTAGCCCCACATGTCAATGATATCGGCAAGGCCTGCAAGGCCCACCACCAGAAAGATGCCGCCGAACACCGTGCAGAGGCTGGTCAGGGTCTTGTGCCACTTTTTGGCGTTCTGCTGCTCGGCAGTGGGCACATCGTGGCCGTAGACCGGCTCAGTGTCCCGGGCCGGCTGACCGGCACCGGTGTCCTGGGGGCGGAAATCGCTGGAATATTCCGCGTTCTCCTGCTCTTTTTCTCGGCATCCCGGTCAATGGCACGCAGGATGAAGAACAGAACGCCCAGCCACGGCGACATGGCGAACAACACCAGTAACGCGATGGTTGGGATGTGGGCAAGAAAATGTTTGCTACGTCTGGTCTCCATGGGGCAGAATCCTCCTAAAACAAAAAAGCCGTGTTCCACTTTATTATAGCGGAGCACGGCCCTTTTGTTAAGGGGGTAATTTATTTGTGGGAAAGGAAATTACTTCATCAGGCTGCAAACGGCCTCGGCGTAAGCGGCGGGATCATCCACGGGCAGGCCCTCGATCAGCTGTGCCTGTGCATAGAGCAGGCTGCTGTATTTCTTGACCTTGTCGGTATCACCGGCCTCCTGTGCGGCCTTCAGCACGGCGAACACGGGGTGGTTGATGTTCAGTTCCAGCACCTTGTCGCTCTTCACGCCCTCGCTGCCGGGCTGCTTGAGAGCACCTTCTCCATCTCGATGGACAGGGGGCCGTCGGCGCTCAGGCAGACGGGGTGATCCTTCAGGCGGGTGGAGACCTTGACCTCCTTGACCTTGCCGTCCAGCGCGTCCTTCATGGCATCGAACAGGGGCTTGTTCTCGGCGGTGGCATCCTCAGCAGCCTTTTTCTCGTCCTCGGTCTCAAGGCCCAGATCGCCGCTGTTGACATTCTTGAACTCCACGGTGCCGTCCTTGCCCTCGGCATCCTTGCGGGGGTAGCTGCGCATGATCTGCAGGCAGAACTCATCCACGTCCTCGGTCAGCAGCAGGACATCATAGCCCTTGTCCAGAACCAGCTCGGCGGCGGGGAGCTTGGCCAGACGGTCAGTGGAGTCACCGGCGGCAAAGTAGATGAACTTCTGCTCGGCAGGCATCTTGTCCACATACTCCTGCAGGGTGACCATCTTCTGCTCCTTGGCAGACCAGAACAGCAGCAGGTCACGCAGCAGCTCAGCGTGCATCCCGTAATCAGAATAAGCGCCGAACTTGATCTGGCGGCCGAACTCCTTCCAGAATGCCTCGTACTTTTCGCGGTCGTTGACCAGCATGGAGTGCAGCTCGTTCTTGATCTTCTTTTCCAGTGCGTTGTGGATCAGCTTGAGCTGGCTGTCATGCTGCAGCATTTCGCGGCTGATGTTCAGGCTCAGGTCCTCGCTGTCCACAAGGCCCTTAACGAAGCTGAAGTAATCGGGCAGCAGGTCTGCGCACTTTTCCATAATGTGCACGCCGGATGCGTACAGGGCCAGACCCTTCTCATACTCCTTGGTGTAGAAATCATAGGGGCGGTGGCTGGGCACGAACAGCAGGGCGTTGTAGTTGGCGGTGCCCTCGGTGCGGCTCACGATGACGCGGGCGGGGTCAGAGTAATCGCCGAATTTATCCTTGTAGAAGCTGGCGTATTCCTCATCGGTGACCTCGCTCTTCTGCTTCTTCCAGATGGGCACCATACTGTTCAGGGTCTCAAGCTCGGTGTAGGTCTCCCACTCGGGCTTGTAGTCCTCGGGCTTGGGGTCGGGTTCGGGCTTCTGACGGCTCTTCTCCCGCTCCATCTGGATGGGGTAGCGGACATAGTCGCTATACTTCTTGACGATGGCCACAATGCCGTATTCATCGAGGAAGTTCTCGTAATTGTCGGTATCGGTGCTGTCCTTGATGTGCAGGATGATGTCGGTACCGGCGGTTTCTTTCTCGGCGGGGGTCAGCTCGTAGCCGTCAGCACCGCTGGACTCCCACTGCCAGGCCTCGTCCGCACCGTATGCCTTGGAGATGACGGTGACCTTGTCGGCCACCATGAAGGCAGAGTAGAAGCCGACGCCGAACTGGCCGATGATGTCGATGTTCTCGTCCTTGTTGTCCTTCTTGAAGTCGAGGGAGCCGGAGTGGGCGATGGTGCCGAGGTTCTGCTCCAGCTCCTCTTTGGTCATGCCGATGCCGTTATCGGAGACAGTCAGCAGGCGATTGTCCTTATCGCGGGTGAGCAGGATGCGGAAATCGCCCTTGTTCATGCCCACGGAAGGATCGGTCAGGCTCTTATAATAAAGTTTGTCGATGGCATCCGAAGCGTTGGAGATGAGCTCCCGGAGGAAAATCTCCTTGTGGGTGTAGATGGAGTTGATCATCAGATCCATCAGCTTTTTGCTTTCAGCCTGAAATTCTTTCTTCGCCATAATACAAAACCTCTTTTGTACAGTATTCAGATCCGGCCCCTCGCAAAAGGAGCGGCAATGCAAAAGAAGCAGCCAATGCTGCATCTTTTTAGCACTCATATCTTTCGAGTGCTAATATACACCGATGCGGGTCAAAAATCAAGGGGTTTCATAAAAAGTTCAGAAATGAACTGGAACAAAATGCCTTTTGTGCGTTGCTACAAAAAATTCATAAAGAAATAGTTGACCTTTCACAATTTTTAGCGTATACTGGTCAGCGGAAACAAACGAGGAAAGAGGAATATGTTATGGCAATGAAGCCGGAGATCTCCGTGAAGAACCTGCTGATGCAGGCATTCCTGACGGGCTGGGAACGCTCGGACAAGAGCATTTCGCAGGATGAATACTTACAGAGCGCCATTCAGGTCATCGAAGTGCTGCAGGTGGAACCTGAAAATGTCTACGCCGAGGAGGGCCTGGGCCTGACCGACGGCGACGAGGTGGATCATCTGGACGACCTGCTGCGGGCAGACGGCCAGTGGCTGTATTACGGTGTGGAGGAGGAAAACTTCTTCCTCATCCAGTGGTACCCGGACAAGGCTTCTGCCGAGGCCAAGCTGGCCGAGCTGGAAGCACTGGGCGACGGCAAGCAGTATCTGGTGGACCTGAGCCTGACCCGCGAAAATCCTTCGGCCGCTGAGAACTTCGGCAGCTCCAACCCGGTTCAGTTGCGGAGCTGAGCCCGGCGTTTCTGACAAAAAGAAAGGGAATTTTCCATGCAGCTTTCACAAACGGAACGGGAGCGCCTGTCCGCTATTCTGGAACAGTACGACCATCACCCCAAGGTGCAGGAAATGCGTGAGTTTATCCAGCACGGTGATGTGACCACCTACCAGCACTGCAAGAATGTGGTCGTGGTCAGCTGCTGGATCAACCACCGCTTCCATTTGGGAGCCGATGAGACCACGCTGGCCGTGGGGGCCTTCCTCCATGATTTCTATCTCTATGACTGGCACAAGCAGGGCTCCTTCCGCGGCCTGCGGCATCTGTTTGAGATGCACGGCTTTTCCCACCCGGGGTCTGCCTGTGTGAACGCACAGCGGGTGTTCGGCATTACCAAAAAGGAGCAGAACATCATTGCAAGCCACATGTGGCCCCTGACCTTCCGCCATATCCCGACCTGCCGGGAGGCGGTCATCGTCTGTCTGGCGGATAAATACTGCGCCATTGTGGAGAGCATGTTCCGCCGCACAAGGGTGGGCGCTGACGAAGAAGAGTGGTAAAGAAGCCGCCGCACTGTTCACATGAAAGAAAGCAAAAGACCAGAGTTGTAACGCCTTTTGGCGAAACAACTCTGGTCTTTTTTTGCTGGGGCTTGTGCAACAGCCTCTTTGGAAAAGTGATCTTATTCTGCTCTCAGAGCCTTGACAGGGTCAGAGCGGGAAGCGGTTTTGGCGGGGATGAAGCCGCCCAGAATGGTCAACACAGTTGCCAGCGCAACCAGCACCACAGCGGCCTTCCAGGGCAGAGCGGCCACCACGCTGGTGCCGACGGCGATCTTCTGGATGAGCATGTTGCCCGGAATGAGCAGCAGTCTGCTGAGGCCGATGCCCATGAGGCCCGAGCACAGGCCGATGATGAAGGTCTCGGCGTTGAACACCTCGGAGATGTTCCGCTTGGAAGCACCGATGGCACGCAGGATGCCGATCTCCTTGCGGCGCTCCAGCACGCTGATATAGGTGATGATGCCGATCATAATGGAGGAGACCACCAGCGAGATGGAGACAAAGGCCACCAGCATGTTGGAGATCATGTTGATGATCCTGGTCACGGAGGTCATCAGGGTGCCCACTACATCGGTGTACTGGATCACCTTGTCTTCCGCGCCCTGCTCACGCATGGCGGCATTGTAGCTGTCCAGCACATTGAGGACCTTCGCCTTTTGCTCGAAGTCCAGCGGATAGATGTTGATCTGGCTGGGGTCGTCCTCGCTGGCATAACCAAAGGCCTGCAGGTTGCTTTCATAGGTGGCGCTGGTGGACATCATTTTCGACTTCATCAGCTCCGCCAGATCGTCCTCGGTCATGTTGAACCGGATGGCATTCCGGAACGCATCTGCGTCGATCTTCAGCGCGCTTTCCATCTGGCTGCCCAGAGAGGAGAAGCGCTCGGTCATCTGGCTCTGCAGATTCGTGCTGATCTGGCCCATGGCCTGCTCCATGGCAGCGCCCAGCTGGGTCTGTAATTCGGCGGCGATCTGTTCCGAGAAGTTTGCCATCACGCTGCCCATGACCTGCTGCATGGCGGCAGTAAACTGCTCCTGCAGGGCAGCGGTATCGATGAGGCTGCCCATGGAATCCTTCATCAGCTGCTGGAACTGGTCACTGGCAAGATACTGGTCAAAACCGATCTTGTCCAGCCCCAGAATGCCGTTGCCGATGATGTAATCCTTGTAGCCGGTCATCACCTTCTGGGCCAGCTGCTGCATTTTGTCGGCGGGGATGGAAATGTCCATGTTGGCGAACACGTCCGTCAGGGCGCTCATGTCGATGTCGGGCGTTTCGGCCAGATCAAATTGGAAGCTGTCCGGGTCAATGAGGGAGGAAAAATCTACGGAACCGTCACTCAGGTCGAACGCGCCGCTCAGGTCAAGATCCAGCTTACCGGGGTCGAACTGGAAGGTACTCTCGAGCTGGTCGGTGTCAATGGAGAAGAGGGAAGCCATGTCCATGGCAGCGGTCTGTTCGGCTCCAAAGGGTTCACCGTTCAGCACATTGGTCTGCGGGTCGGCGAGCTGGTCCTGCACCAGCCTGCTCTGGGCGGCGGTGTCCATGACATGCCGGGTCAGGGAGGCGGGATAGGCGATGCCGGAGGACAGCATGGCGGCGGAGGCGTTCTCCCTGGGCTGCACCACGCCCACGATGGTCATGGTCTCGCTGTTGGCCACAAGCTCCTGCAAAAAGGCCTTGTCGTCCGATTTGTCCACCCAGGTGCTGTGGGCATCATCGTACTGGTAGCGGTCGGCCGCATTGACCAGCTTGAAGGTGCGGCCCAGAAAATCGCTGTACCGGTAGGTCTTGAAATCTTCGGGCACATCCACATTCTGGTTCTGGGCGAACTGCTGGATCATCTTGTCCAGCTCGGCGTTGTCCCGCAGGCCCAGCGCGTAGAGGGCATAATCGGTGATGGAACCATCCGCACCCAGCACGGCAACGCACTCATTGTATTTTTTCGGGCCAGCGGCCGGCCTTGACGTCGTACTGGGAATGATACAGGGCATCGCTGGCGGGCAGCTGGTAGAACACGCTGGTGTTCATCATGCTGGCCATCATGTTGTTGGTCGAGCTGGTGGAGCTGATGCCCAGAGCGGAAAGGGAGGAATCCGGGTTCACCTGCCGGATGCTGCCGTCGGGGTCCTGCCGGTAGATCTGGGGCGACACATTATAGGCATACTCCACCGAGGAAACGCTCTCCCCGATGCTGCAGGCATCGCTCTCGAGATAGGCTTTCAGGCTCTTCAGGTCGTTGGAGGTGATGCCGGAAACCATCTGGGTCACGAGCTGGCGCACCGGCACCATCCCTCGCCGAGGTCGGAGGCGGCGGTCTGGCCGGGCAGGTCGGCGGACAGCAGGCTGGTCAGATCCATGCCGCTGCGCAGGATCTGCACCGGGTACTCGGAAAGGGTGTCCCGCTCCATATCAGCGATATACTGGTTGACACCGGTGGACAGGGAGATGATCAGAGCAATGCCGATGATGCCGATAGAGCCTGCAAAGGCCGTGAGCAGGGTGCGGGTCTTTTTGGTCCAGAGGTTGTTGAAGCTCAGGGTCAGCGAGGTCCACCACGACATGGAGGAGTGGCCCATGTTCTTGTGAACGGCAGGGGCAAGCTGAGCGGTGTCAGGTTTGTAGGGGGCGGTGTCGGAGCGGATGACACCATCCTTCAGGTTCACGATGCGGGTGGCGTACTGTTGGGCCAGCTCCGGGTTGTGGGTGACCATGACCACCAGCCGGTCCTTTGCCACCTCCTTGAGCAGCTCCATGACCTGGATGCTGGTCTCGCTGTCCAGCGCGCCGGTGGGCTCGTCCGCCAGCAGGATATCCGGGTTGTTGACCAGCGCACGGGCAATGGCAACGCGCTGCATCTGGCCGCCGGACATCTCGCTGGGGTGCTTGTGCAGCTGATTGCCCAGCCCGACCTTCTGCAGTGCCTCGGTGGCGCGGCGCTTGCGCTCTGCGCCCGAGATGCCGGAAATGGTCAGGGCCAGCTCCACGTTGGCCAGAACGGTCTGATGGGGGATCAGGTTGTAGCTCTGGAACACAAAGCCGATGGTGTGGTTGCGGTAGGAGTCCCAATCGCGGTCGGTGTACTTTTTGGTGGAGATCCCGTTGATGACAAGGTCACCGCTGTCGTACCGATCCAGGCCGCCGATGATGTTCAGCAGGGTGGTCTTACCGGAGCCGGAGGGGCCCAGGATGGCGACGAATTCGCTGTCGCGCAGGTTCAGGCTGACATCATTCAGTGCGGTCTGTACAAGGTCACCAGTTTTGTATTCCTTGCGGATCTTTTTCAGTTGTAGCATAGGCAGGCCTTTCTTATGCGTGCCCGGCGGCGTGTGGGAAATGCCGGACAAAAAACAAAATAACGTAGATATAGTATCAGATGAATGTGAACAAACCGTTGCTTTTCTGGAAAGATGGTGTTATGCTGAAGAAGGTGAAAGAAACAAAAATCGACACTTTATGACGTAAATTACCAGAAAACAAGACGCAAAAAGCCGCCATTCCTGCACGGTTCGACGCATAGTGACGTTTTTTCGGGGATTGAATCTTTCCGCAGGGCCTTATAAAATAGTATCGTACAGTACGCACGGAAGAAAAGTGCGGCAATTTTAAGGCAAAGGGGAAGGTTGGATTGACGGAACGACTCGTTTCAAAGCTGCATGTCGCGCTTTTGAGCTACGACGAGCGGGAGATCCGCGTCCGGAAAAATTATCTGGAGGAGCAGAATCCTGCGATCTGCTGTGTCTGCTTCCACAGCGGCGAGGAGCTGCTGCGGGAGCTGCGCCAGCAGCGCAGTGTGGATATCGTGGTGCTTTCGAGCCAGCTGGAGGATATGGACGGGTATGAGTTCCTCAAGCGGCTCAACAGCCTGCATAACCGCCCGCTGCTGCTGTTGCAGGGGGATGACTGGTACAGCGATGCCACGGCATCGTTCCTGCGGCCGGACGGCAGGCAGTACCTGCCGGAGCGCAGCAGCCTGCTGGATCTGCTGCTGGATCTGCGCAGCTCCACGGACATCGGCATCTTCTGGGTGCTGCCGTTCTGCAAGCAGCTTTATGCGGAGTGGGGCATCCTGCAGCCGGATGTGAACTGTGAATATCTGACCACCGCGCTGCAGGTTGTATGCGGCACAGAGCGGAAGCTGGCCGTGCGCAAGGAGATTCTGCAGACTGTGGCCGAGGAACACCACACCACAGTGGCCGCCGTTGACTGCGGGATGCGCCGCCTGATCGACGGGGTGGAAAAATACAACACCGAAGCCTGGCAGAAATTCAAGCAAGATTACGGCCTGATGGGGCATAGCGTTACCCTGGGCAAGCTGATCTATGCGGGCCGCCAGAAATTGATCGACAGCGGAACGCAGGGACGGAAGGCCGGACGATGAGAAAAAAAGAGAGAACGGAATGGCAAAAGAGAGCGGGATGGGGGATTTCCCCGCAAACAATTTGAGAGCGTGCTGCTGCACTCCCTGCGCATCATGGACCAGAACCGGGAATACCTGCAGATGCATCTGGCCCGGACCGGAGACGAAAGGACCCGGCAGGCGCTGGAGGATATGGGGCAGGAGAGCATCCGCCTGGAGCGCACCCTGCGGGAGATGATGGGCCTGCTGGAAGTGGAGATGAACGACAAGCCGTCCATGAAGCCGGTAGACCTGTGCTGGATCCTGATGGAGGCCGCCCAGATAGCCCCGGAGATCGAGAAGCAGCTGGGCATCCGGCTGACCGTGGATCACAGCCCGTTCCGGCGCTGCTATGTCAAGGCGGATGCCCAGGAGGCCGAGCAGCTGCTGTTTCATCTGCTTTCCAACGCCCTGCGGGCGGTAAGCCCCGGCGGGCAGATCAAGATCCGGCTCACCCGGGACGACGAGGATCTGTATCTGATCGTGGAGGACGACGGCTGCGGCCTGCCCACCGGTGAAAACTGGATGGAGAACCGCCGCCGCTTCCTGGGCGGTGTGCAGGCAGGGCTGCTGCTCTGCCGCCGTTACTGCGCCCACATGGGGTGGGTGCTTTCCCTCACGCCGCGCGGTGCCGGAAGCGGCACCCGGGCGGAGGTGCGCATCCCGCTGGCCGGAACGATGTTTCCCATTGAGGGCAGCGTGGAACTGCACACCATCCATCCGGCACTCACCACAGCTGATGGCCTGCGCTGGCAGATCCTGCGGGAGCTTGCCCTGTTGTCCGATAAAATGGAATGATACGATGTTCAGCGCCCTGCTCCGGGCTTTTCCGGGGCAGGGCGTTTTTGTGTAAAAATCACTCTGAGTAAAGAATCTTAACCGGAATGTAGAAAAACAGGGGAGCTGTATTCGTGAATTTAACAAAATGTTTAACTTTTTGAGCGGAAAATACTATTTTTGCGTGTAAAATATGGTGACTGGATTGATTGTATCCCGATTTTGAGTATAATACAACTGTATTTTTATATTGTTCCTCAGGAGGAAAAGCAAGTGAGAGTAGGTCTTGACATCGGAAGCACCACCATCAAGTGCGCGGTGCTGGACGAACATGATGCGCTGATTTATTCAACATACGAGCGTCATTACAGCCATATTCTGGAAAAGGCGCAGGAACTGCTGCGCCGCATCGATGCAGAGCACCTGCACGGAAACAAGGCTCTGCTGAGCATCTCCGGCTCTGCAGGCATGGGCCTGGCCGACAGCTGCAAGGTGCCCTTTGTGCAGGAAGTCTTCTCCACCCGTGTGGCTGTCAAGCGGTTTGTCCCCCGGACGGACTGCGTGATCGAGCTGGGCGGCGAAGATGCGAAGATCCTGTTTTTGACGGGCGGTACCGAGGTGCGGATGAACGGAAGCTGCGCCGGCGGCACGGGTGCGTTCATCGACCAGATGGCCACTCTGCTGAAAATGAGCGCCGACGAGATGAACAAGGCCGCGGAAAGGCCGAGCGCACCTATACCATCGCGTCCCGCTGCGGCGTGTTTGCCAAAAGCGACGTGCAGCCCCTCATCAATCAGGGCGCGCGCACGGAGGATATCGCCGCCAGCATCTACAAGGCGGTGGTCAACCAGACCATCGCGGGTCTGGCGCAGGGACGGCCTATCAAGGGCCACGTTCTGTATCTGGGCGGGCCGCTGACCTTCAGCAGCGTGCTGCGCAAGAGCTTTGATGAGGCGCTGGGGGTCACAGGTACCTGCCCCGAGAACAGCCTGCTCTATGTGGCACTGGGTGCCGCCCTCTATGCGGACAAGGAGTTCGACCTCTCCGCAGTGGCCGACGCGCTGGACCAGTACGCCGCCACCGCTACTTATGCCAGTGAGCCTCCGCTCTTTGCCAACAAGCAGGAGTACGAGGAATTCCATGCCCGGCACATGTCCCACAGCGTGCCTCATGTGCCTTTCAGCGCCCAGTGCGGCCCGGTGCATATCGGCATCGACTCGGCTCCACCACCGTCAAGCTGGTGGTGGTGGACGAGAAGAGCCAGATCCTGTACACCAATTACCAGCCCAACCTTGGCAACCCGCTGCCCCTGATCCGGGAACAGCTGATCAAGATCTACCGGGAGCACCCCGGCCTGCAGGTGGCCAGCGTGACCACCACCGGCTATGGCGAGGAACTGGTCAAGAACGCCTTCCGCTGTGATTATGGTCTGGTGGAAACGGTGGCTCACTTTACCGCCGCCAAGCATTTTATGCCGGATGTGGACTTTATCATCGACATTGGCGGTCAGGACATGAAGTGCTTCAAGATCGAAAACGGCGCCATCAGCGACATTTTCCTCAACGAAGCCTGTTCTTCCGGCTGCGGCAGCTTTTTGCAGACCTTTGCCCAGGCGCTGGGGTATGACGTCAAGGAGTTCGCCGCTCTCGGCCTGTTCGCAGACCGCCCCGTGGATCTGGGCAGCCGGTGTACGGTGTTTATGAACAGCTCGGTCAAGCAGGCCCAGAAGGACGGTGCATCCATCCAGAACATTTCGGCCGGTCTGTCCATCAGCGTGGTCAAAAACGCGCTGTACAAGGTCATCCGCGCTTCCAGCCCCGAGGAGCTGGGCCGCAGGATCGTGGTGCAGGGCGGTACCTTCTACAATGAAGCTGTTCTCCGCGCCTTTGAAAAAGAGATGGGCGTGGAGGTGATCCGCCCCAACATCGCGGGCCTCATGGGAGCCTACGGCGCGGCCCTGTTCGGCCTGCGCCAGAGCCATAAGAACCATCAGGAAACTTCCAGGATGATGAATCTGGCCGAGCTGGAAGCCTTTGACCAGAAGGTAGTCAGCGTCAAGTGCGGCGGCTGCGGCAACCACTGCCAGCTCACCATCAACACCTTTGCCGATGGCCGCAAGTTCATCTCCGGCAACCGCTGCGATAAGCCCGTGACCGGCAAGAGCGAGGACGACAGCCTGAATCTGTACGCCTACAAGCAGCAGCTGCTGGCCGGTTACAAGCCCGTGCCCGGCAAGCGCGGCTCCATTGGCATTCCGCTCTGCCTGAATATGTACGAGCTGCTGCCCTTCTGGCACACCTTCTGGACCAGGCTGGGCTTTGCCGTGCACACCAGCCCGGTGTCCAGCCGGGGGCTGTATCTGGCCGGTCAGGCCACCATCCCCAGCGATACCGCCTGCTTCCCGGCCAAGCTGAGCCACGGCCACATCAAGGCCCTGAGCCAGATGCACCTGGATGCCATCTTCTACCCCTGCCTGACCTACAACTTTGACGAAGGACTGGGCGACAACCACTATAACTGCCCGGTGGTGGCCTATTACCCTGAAGTTCTGGCAGGCAACTGCCCCGAGCTGGAGGGCCAGAAGTTTATCTATGACTATGTGGGCATCCACCGCCCCAAGGACTTTGTCCGCAAGATGGCAAAGGAAGTCCTGCCCAAATACTTCGGCGGCATTTCCGAAAAGGAAGTGCAGGCTGCTGCCGATGCTGCCTACGCCGAGCACGAGGCCCACATGGCCCAGATCCGGGTCAAGGGCAGCGAGATCATTGATGAAGCACGCCGTCAGGGCAAGCGCATCATCGTGCTGGCTGGCCGCCCCTACCACGTTGACCCTGAGATCAACCATGGCATCGACCACCTCATCACCCGCCACGGCGCGGCTGTTGTCACCGAGGACAGCATCTCCAACCGGGTGGAAAGGTTCCCCACCAGTGTGCTGAACCAGTGGACCTACCACAGCCGCCTGTATGCGGCTGCCAAGTACTGCACCACACAGAAGGATATGGATCTGGTGCAGCTGGTCTCCTTTGGCTGCGGCGTGGATGCCATTACCACCGATGAGACCCGCGAGATCCTGCAGGCAGGCAGCAAGCTCTACACCCAGCTCAAGATCGATGAGATCACCAATCTGGGTGCGGTCAACATCCGTCTGCGCAGCCTGTTCGCCGCTCTGGAGGAGCGCGATGAGGCGGCAGAGGAAAAGGCCGCCCCCAAGGCAGAAGCCTGATACATAGGAGGAACCTATGGAATACAATTATCCCAAATTTACCCCGGAGATGAAGCAGACCCACACCATCCTCATCCCCAACATGGCCATTACCCAGTTCCGGCTGCTGGAATACGCCCTGCGCTACGACGGCTACAAGTGCGAGATCCTGGGCAACTGCGGCAGCGCCGTGGCACAGCTGGGCCTGAAATACGTCCACAACGACACCTGCTATCCGGCGCTGCTGGTCATCGGCCAGTTTTTGGACGCACTGGATTCCGGCAAGTATGATCTGGATCACACGGCCCTGCTCATCACCCAGACCGGCGGCGGCTGCCGGGCGTCCAACTACATCCACCTGCTCCGCAAGGCTCTGGTCAAGGCGGGCTATGCCCAGATTCCCGTTGCCAGCCTGAACTTCTCCGGTCTGGAAAAAGACAGCGGCTTTCAGATGACCCTGCCGCTGGCCCGCCGCGCGCTGGCCTGCATTTTCTACGGCGATATGCTCTGTGCCCTGCGCAATCAGGTGGCCCCCTACGAGAATGAAAAGGGTGCCGCTGACCGGATGGTCGATCTGTGGGTCGAGCGTCTGGGCCGCGTTCTGCTGGCCGGCAAGGGCTTTACTGCCCGGGAAATGAAGCACACCTTCCCGCTCATTGCAAAGGATTTTGCGGCCATCCCCGTGACCCGGGTGCCCAAGGTCAAGGTGGGTGTGGTCGGCGAGATCTACGTTAAATATAGCCCCCTGGGCAACAACGACCTGCAGAAGTTCCTGGAGAGCCAGGACTGTGAGGTGAACTTCCCGGGCCTGATGGGCTTTGTGCAGTACTGCATCTTCAATATGGGCGAGGATCATGTCCTCTACGGCGGCAAGCTGGCCGTCAAGATGGGCACGGATCAATTGCTCAACTGGCTGGACAGTGTGGAGCGTGCCATGCTCAAGGCCACAGCCGATGCCGGGTTCTATGCCCCCGGCCCCTTCAAGGAGCTGGTGGAAAAGCCCCACGGCATCATTTCGCTGGGGGCCAAGATGGGCGAGGGCTGGCTGCTGACCGCCGAGATGATCGAGCTGGTGCAGGGCGGCTACGGCAACATCGTCTGTGCCCAGCCCTTCGGCTGCCTGCCCAACCATATCGTGGGCAAGGGCATGGTGAACAAGATCCGTGCCCTGTATCCCAGCGCCAACATTACCCCCATCGATTATGACCCCAGCGCCACCCGGGTCAACCAGGAAAACCGCATCAAGCTGATGCTGGCAGTCGCCAAGGAGCGCCTGAACGCCCCGGCGCAGGCCGCCCCCCTGACGGCAGAAGAGATCGCCGGTGGGGCTCCCCAGGTCGAGACCACGGTATAATTCTTTCTAAACAGCAACACTCCCCTTCGGGCAGGACCGTGCGCCGCACGGCTCCACCCGAAGGGGGGAGTGTTTTTGTCTCAGTCACAGAGATACCGCCGCTCGAACTCCTCAGCCGGGATGGCCTTGGAGAACCAGAAGCCCTGCGCGCCATCGCAGTCCAGCGAGCGGAGGAGCTGCACCTGCTCCTCTGTCTCGATGCCCTCACAGATGACGTTCAAGCCCAGCCGTTTGACCAGATGTACGATCTCCCGCAGGAAATCGGTGCCCCGCGCGTTGGAACTGCACCGGGTCAGGAAGAGTTTGTCCAGCTTGATGGTGTTCACCGGGATATCCACCATGTTGTTCAGCAGGGAACCGCCCGCGCCGAAATCGTCCAGCGAGGTCTGCATTCCATCGCTCTGGAAGGAGGAAAGCAGGCGCTTCACCCGGTCGTACTCGAGACCACCGCAGTCTCGGTCAGTTCGATCTCCAGCATCCGGGCGCTGATGTTGTGCTTTTCCAGAATTTCGCTGTACTCCTGGGTGGGGGCATCCTCCCGGGCCAGCACCGCCGAGGCATTCACCGCAATGGGCAGCAGCCGGTGTCCGGCCTGTGCATTGCGCTGCAGGAACTGGGCCACCTGCTCGAAGATGTACAGATCCAGCTCAACGATGTGGCCTGTGGATTCCAGAATGGGAATGAACTGGTCGGGGTAGACCACGGTGCCGTCCGGCTTGATCCAGCGGGTCAGCGCCTCGGCTCCGATGACAGAGAGATCTTTGGGCGAGAACTTGGGCTGGAGGTACAGCTTGAATTCGCCGTTCTCAAGCGCCTGCGGCAGGCCACTCAACAGCTCACCGGTCAGGGCCTGCTTGACCTCCAGCTTTTTGTCAAACTGGACAGCAGACACACGGGTGTTGCTGTGCACCTGCTTGCGGGCAAAGTTTGCCTTGTCGATGGCGGCCGATGCACTCAGGCAGCCGGGCTCAATGGCGTACACACCCATCCGCACCCGAAGGCGCACCTCCGGGTAATGCTGGGCCTGATACTGCTCGAACCGGTGGCAGAGCGTGTCTGCATAGTGGAGCGGGCCTTTCTCGTCGCGGCAGGAGAGGTAGAGCACGAACTGGTCGCCCACCACCCGGCACAGGAAGCACTCGCCCCAGTGGCGGGCCGCCTCGATGAGGAAATCGCTGAATTCTTTCAGCAGCTGATCACCGGTGGCGTAGCTGTATTTTTCGTTGAAGTATTTGAAGTTCTCGAAATCGCAGTAGAAGATCTGGAAGCCCTCGGCGTAGCCGCCGATGATCTTGTGGGAGACCTCCTCCTTGAAACGGGAAAAGGACAGCAGGCCGGTCAGCCGGTCGAACTCGGGGGCAGAGGTCATGCCGCGGCTCACGGCGTTCACGGCCAGATGCTTGCTCAGGTAGGCGTTGATGATCTTGGTGATCTCGCCCAGCTCCCGGCGGTTCTGGGGAGTCCAGTACCGCTTGCTGCCGCACACCACATAGGCAATGGCACCCTGATACTCGCCCTCACCGTACATGGCAGCGTAGACCACTGTCTGGGCCCCGCCCTGCATCAGCAGCGCGCGCCCCTGCGGCGAGTACATCCCCATGTTGTCGGCCTGCAGCACGGTGGTACCGTATTCATCGTAGCTGTGGAACAGGGTCAGGAAGTCCTCTTGGTATAGGATTCACCGTTCAGAGGCACCGGCTCCGCGCGGGGAGAGGTCCACTGGAACTGCCGGGAGATGCTGCGTTCCCGGATACGGGTATCCACAAGGGTGATGCGGTCCAGCTGCATCCCGATGCCGACGATCTTCAGGAAGAGGGGAATGGCGGTCTCAAAGCTGTTGTTCTTCTCAAACAGTTCAAAGGCGGTGGAGATCAGGTCGTTGTGCAGGTAGCGTGCATCGATATCGGCTGTTTCCGGGGCGGCAGGAACCGCCTGGGCATAGCGCCGCAGGTTATCGCAGAACACATACTGGTTGCGGCCGTTCTGCTTGGCCTGATACAGGGCCCAGTCCGCGTTTTCGAACAGCTGGTCAAAGGAATAGCCCGCTGTGTTTTCGGGCAGGAAGCAGGCACCAATGCTGCAGGTCATCCGGTAATCGTTTTCACAGAACTTCACCTGCTGCACGGATTCCGAAAGCTGGCGGGTCTTCTGGAGCAGGGTGGTGTGGTGGGGATATCCTTCAAAAACACCACGAACTCATCGCCGCCGAACCGCACCAGAATGTCGCTGGAGCGGAACAGGGTGCGCAGCAGCCGGGCAAACTCCTGCAGGACCTTGTCGCCGAACAGATGGCCGTAGCAGTCGTTGACGTTCTTGAAAAAATCAAGGTCGATGACCAGCATTCCACAGGAGGCATAGGGATCTTTGGCCTGCAGATAGCGGTCAATAAGCTCCTTGCCGGTGCGGTTGTTATACAGCTGGGTCAGGGAATCGTGGCGGGCCTGCTCCAGCAGCTCCTGGGTCTGATTCTTCTGGTCGGTGATGTCCTTTGCGTAGCCCACATAGAGCGTGCCGCGGGCGGGGTCCTCGACCGGGCGGGCATCCACCTCCCGGGAATAATACACCCCCTCCGGCGAGACAAAGCGCATCTCCAGCGGGCCGTACAGCTCACCGGTGAGCAGGGCGCGCATCTTCCAGCGGTCCTCCGCGAAGATCGTGGCGTGCTCCGGCTTCTCGGAGCCAAGGTAGGCATCCAGTGTCTCCAGCGTGCGGCTCCGGGTATCGTAAACCTGCAGCTGATCCAGACGGGGGGCATATTCCAGCAGAAAAAACCACCGATGCACAAGAAACTGCATCAGCAGGGGATTGTTGATGATCGAATCGATAAACCGAACAGGGACATCCATGGCCGATTCCCCACTTTCCGCTTTTTAACCAGTATAACAAAATATGGAAGATGCATCAAGGCAAAACACAAAAATTTCATGGAAAGTGAAAGAAATTTTACCGAAAGTTCTGTCGGGAACGGTTTCGGTGTTCCCGCTCAGGCCGGAACGCCCCACAGCTCGATCGTGGCCCCGGCGGCAAGCCGGACGTTGGTGTCCACGGTCAGGGTCAGCCTGCCGAGCTTCTGGCTGGCATCCACATTCTGGCCGCTGCTTCCGGCAGGCAGAATGACCGCAGGCGGTGCACCCGTGGTGCCGGATGCGGCAAAACAGAGATACTGGCCGAAGCAGGGAAGTGCCTGAAAGCTGGCAAAGGTGCGGGTGGGCGGGCTGCTGGCAGCACAGGGGGCAGAAGCACTGAGCAGCTGGGCACCATCGCTGGTGCTGCACACCCAGTGCAGCGTGCCCTTGGATTGGCTGCTGCCTGCCTGAAACAGCACCTTCAGCGCCTGCAGTTCGGTGGGAAAGGTGCGCTCAAAGCTGGCAGCGGCGGCGTTCAGGGACACCTTTTCCAGCAGCTCCCACTGGCCGGGATCGCTGGGGTCACCCTTTGGGTCCTGGGGGCCAGGTTCTCCCTGCGGGCCTTGCGGGCCGGGCTCTCCTTTGGGGCCGGTGGGTCCTGCGGCACCGGGCTCTCCCTGCGGTCCGGGTTCCCCCTTTTCGCCCCGGAATACACCGCTTTCCACAGCTGCTTTCAGCCGGTCGAGCAGGGCCTGCCAGGCGGGCGTGCCGGGCTGGGGCAGGGTGCTGTCCTCCGTGCCGGAGTTTTCGGCCACGCAGTAGCACACGTCCGCGCTGGTCAGGGTGCGGGTGCCATCGGTGCCCTCAAAGGTGATGCGCCCCTCCCCGGGCACAGCCGTGATGAGGGCGGGTACCTCCACAAGGCCGTCTGTTACCAGCGTGGAGGGGGCGGGGTTCCCGCCCGGCAGGTGCCAGAAGGCCCGCAGGGTCATGCCCTGCCACTCGCCGTCGGCTTCCACCCGCAGGGCGTAGATGCCCCGGTTTCTGGTGTAGCCGAAGCGGAGCAGGCCATCGTACCCCTGCAAAGCAGCCCCGCCGCCCGAGGATAAATGGATCTGACGTTCGATCATACAGTTTCACTCCTTTTGTCGTGGTTTTCACGTTCAAAAAGCTTGACTTTGGTTAGAGTTTCCGGTAAGATTGTGAAAAAAGACCGCAGAAGGTTTGGTGGATAAAATCTAACCAAAATCAGCTTGTGAGGCTATAATATCTGATTAAATTCAGAAAGTCAAGGAAAAATCTGAATCCGGTTAGAAAACCGGCGTTCTGCACAAGAAGGAGTGCAAAATTTGTGTTTTATGACTGCTACACGGCCCTGTGTCAGGCCAGAGGAATCAGCCGCAGCCGGGCAGCGCAGGAGATGGGCTTGAGCAACTCCACAGTGACCAAATGGAAAAACACCGGGGCGACCCCTCGGGCGAGACGCTGGCCAGGGTGTCCGCCTATTTTGGCGTGCCGGTGGGGGAACTGTTGGGCGAAGCCTTCCCGTCGGTGCAGGAGGAGCGGAAGCTGCCCGAAGGAGCTGTCCCGTTCGATCCTGCCCTCACGGCCCCGCTGCTGGGCACGGTGCGTGCAGGCCTGCCCATGTATGCGGAAGAAAACATTGAGGGCTACATTCCCATCACCCGGAAGGACGGGGCACGGTACTTCTGGCTCCGTGTCCGGGGCGACAGCATGAACGCCGTGGGCATTTCGGAAAACGATGAGATCCTGGTACGGGAGCAGCCGGAGGTGGAAAACGGCCAGCTTGCTGTGGTGATGGTCAACGGCGATGAAGCCACCGTGAAATATTTCCGTCAGGAGGGGAGCCTTGTGGTCCTGACTCCCAAAAGCTTCAACCCCGTGCACCAGCCCCAGATCTATGATCTGAAACGGGTGCAGGTGCGGGTGGTCGGCCTTGTGGTGGAGTGCCGCAAGGTGTTCTGAAAAAAAAAAAGAAGATGGCCCCTGCGGGGCAGAATAGGAGGCTCGCTATGAAATGGAGGACCGTTCTGTGCACAGCGCTGTTTTTGTGCGGTACCGTGCTGCTTTCTGCCTGCGGCGGGGGAGAGATGCCCGCGCCTGCGGAACCGCCCGCTTCCAGTGAGGTACCGGCTCCCTCTCAGCCGGAGGAGGTGCCCGCCCCCTCGGAATCGGCTTCTTCCAGTGAACCGGAGCCGCCAGTATCCAGCGTGCCGGAAAAAGAGAATCCATTGATCGTGAATGGCGTGCTGAAAAGCTACGATACCGGCAAAAAAGGATGTTGTTCTGCCCAGCGGGAAGTTACCAAAATTGATTCAGGATGCTTCAAAAATAATACCACCATGGAATCGGTGAGTATCCCGGAAGGTGTTACGGAGATTGGTTTTGCCGCATTTTCAGGGTGTTATAATCTGAAATCTGTGCAGCTGCCAAAATCGCTGATCAAAATCGGTGCGTCAGCTTTTTTGGCTGTGCTGCGTTGCAAAAGGTAGAGTTTCCGGAGAATAGTGGGCTAGAGCTTTCTAATTCGGCATTTGCAAGTACCGGACTGCGAGAACTGGACCTTCCAGAGAATGTAAAGTTGGAAGATGACTGTGTTTTTGCAAACTGTGAGAAGTTGACCCGGGCAAGCGTAGAGATAAAGGGAGAGATCCGACCGTATACATTTGCGAACTGTATTTCTTTGAAAACGGTATTTTTGGGAAAAGAGATCTCGACTATTGGTAATTCTGCATTTGAGTGCTGCTTTGCATTATCAGAAATCAACTATGAGGGCGACAACAAAGAAATTCAGAAAAAGGTAGACCAGCTTCTCGAAAAACAAAACTAAATCCCCAAAACACCCCGCCGTCTCTTGTGCAAAAAGGCAAGAGACGGCGTTTTTGCGTGGAAAAGCAGAAGCGAAAAAGCAGCGATGAATCGCTTATTTATCAATTTGACTGGAATTTGTGCAACAAAAACCTATAAACCTATTGACATTCTGGGGAAATGGGTATATCATACGGCCAACGGAAACACACATCCGCAAGATCAGGAGAAAAGGAGGGGAACAGACATGGACTGGAATGTGATGGCGCAATATCTGCCGCAGTATGAAAAAGCGGCCTGGCTCACCCTGCGTCTGGGTGTGGCCGGTATCTTCTGGGCCATCCTTGTGGGCCTTGTCTGCGCCGTGCTCCAGTACGAAAAAGTGCCGGTGCTGCGCCGTATCGTGGGTGCCTATATCCAGCTCAGCCGGAACACGCCGCTGCTGGTCCAGCTGTTCTTTCTGTATTACGGTCTGCCCAAGATCGGCATCAAGACCAACGCCGAGCTCTGCGGCATTGCAGGCCTTGCCTTTCTGGGGGGCAGCTACATGGCCGAGGCGTTCCGAAGCGGCCTGGAAGCCATCGAACCCATCCAGACCGAAAGTGCCCTGAGCCTTGGCATGAGCCGGCTGCAAACCATGCGCTATGTGGTGCTGCCGCAGGCGGTCTCCATCAGTATGCCGGCCTTTATGGCCAATATCATCTTCCTGCTCAAGGAGACCAGCGTGTTCAGCGCCATCAGCCTGATGGATCTGATGTTTACGGCAAAGGACCTCATCGGCCTGTACTATAAGACGGCCGAGAACCTTTTCCTGCTGGTGGTGTTCTACCTCATCATCCTGCTGCCGGTGTCCCTGCTGGGCAGCTGGCTGGAAAGGAGGCTGCGCTATGCCGGATTTGGGTCTTGAAGTCCTGCTCAAGGGCAAAAATATGGTTCGCCTGCTGGGCGGTCTGGGCGTGGCGCTTAAGATCAGCGCTGTGTCTGTCCTCATCAGCCTGCCGCTGGGCATCCTGCTGGGTGTGCTGATGACTTTCAAAAATCCCATCCTGAAAGCCATCCTCCGGGTGTATCTGGAATTCATCCGCATCATGCCCCAGATGGTGCTGCTCTTTCTGGTGTATTTTGGCACCACGCGGGCCTTTGGCTGGGATCTTTCCGGCGAGACAGCGGCGGTCATCGTGTTCGTGCTCTGGGGCACGGCCGAGATGAGCGACCTCGTCCGCGGTGCCCTCATCGCCATCCCGAAGCATCAGTATGAGAGCAGCGAGGCGCTGGGCATGAGCCGGGCGCAGACCTATTGGTACATCATCATCCCTCAGACAGTGCGGCGGCTCATCCCGCTGTCCATCAACCTCATCACCCGCATGATCAAGACCACCAGCCTGGTGTTGATGATCGGTGTGGTGGAGGTGCTCAAGGTGGCCCAGCAGATCATTGAGGCCAACCGCACCGCCAGCCCCAACGCGGCGTTTGGCATCTACCTCACCGTGTTTATCCTGTATTTTCTGGCCTGCTGGCCCATCAGCCTGCTGGCCGGTTATCTCGAAAAGAAATGGAAGTGACTGTTATGGCAGAGCCGATCCTGACTGTAGACCATCTGGTAAAAAGCTACGATGGCAAGACCAATGTTCTGGATAATGTCAGCTTTGCCGTCAAGCCCGGTGAGGTCATCGTTGTGGTGGGCCCTTCCGGCTGCGGCAAAAGCACCCTGCTGCGCTGTCTGAACGGTCTGGAGCCGGTGCAGGCGGGCCGGGTGAAGCTGGGCAGTGAGACGGTCGCCTACGGCGGCAAGAATCTGGCGGCCCTGCGCCAGCGCATCGGCATGGTGTTCCAGAGCTATGAGCTTTTCCCGCACCTGACCGTGCTGGAAAATATCCTGCTGGCCCCCACCAAGGTGCAGAAACGCCCCAGGGCTGAGGTGCAGCAGGAAGCCGAGGCCCTGCTGGACCGCGTGGGCCTGCTGGCCAAAAAGAACAGCTACCCCGGGAGCTTTCGGGTGGTCAGAAGCAGCGTGTCGCCATTGTGCGTGCGCTCTGTATGCACCCCGAGATCCTGCTGTTCGACGAAGTGACCGCCGCCCTTGACCCTGAAATGGTGCGCGAGGTGCTGGATGTCATGCTCGACCTGGCCCGTGAGGGTAAGACCATGGTGATCGTCACCCACGAGATGCAGTTTGCCCGGGCAATTGCCAGCCGGGTGCTGTTTCTGGACGATGGCCGTATTGTGGAGGAAGCGCCCCCGGCGGACTTCTTCGACCACCCGCAGACCGAACGTGCACAGCGTTTCCTGCGCACATTCACCTTTGATGCGGTTGCAAAGAAGTGAGAAATGCGCAGCAGCCCATTTCCACTTTGAACCTTTTTGTCTGATGCTGTGAAATGATGTCACAGATCATGGATAGATTTTTTTATATGGGAAAGAAAGGAAAGGAGTTATTACCATGAAAGTTAACAAGATCTCTCGTCGTGCCTTCCTGCTGGGTCTGGGCGCAGTTTCCACCGCCGCCCTGCTTTCTGCCTGCGGCGGCAGCGCATCCTCCTCCTCTGCCGCTTCCGGCTCTGCTGCATCCGGCTCTGCCGCAGCTGCTGGCAGTGACGTGTTCCGCACGCTGGACGAGATCAAGGCGGACGGCACCGTGAACATCGGCGTTTTCTCCGACAAGAACCCGTTCGGCTATGTGGACGAGAACGGCGAGTATCAGGGCTATGATGTCTACTTTGCCCGCCGCCTGGCCGAGGATCTTGGTGTGGAGGCTAACTTCGTTTCCACAGAGGCCGCCAACCGCATTGAGTATCTGCAGACCGGCAAGGTCGATATCATTCTGGCAAACTTCACCGTCACGCCCGAGCGCGCTGAGGAGGTGGACTTTGCACTGCCCTACATGAACGTTGCACTGGGTGTCATCTCTCCTGACAGCAATGTCATCACCAGTCTGGACAACTGGAACGCCGACGATCAGATGATCGTCATTTCCGGCACCACCGCCGAGACCTACCTGACCAAGGAATATCCCGACATTCCCCTGCAGAAGTATGATTCCTATGCAACCGCCAAGAACGCGCTGGAAAACGGCAATGGCGTAGCATGGGCCAACGACAACACCGAGGTCATCGCTTTTGCAAAGCAGAACTCCGGATACACGGTGGGCATCCCCTCTCTGGGCAGCCAGGATACCATCGCCCCCGCTGTGAGCAAGGGCAACACCACCCTGCTGGACTGGATCAACGACGAGATCAAGAGTCTGGGCGAGGAGAGCTTCTTCCACAAGGATTACGAGGAGACGCTGGTGGATACCTACAGCCTTGACTATGAGGATGAGCTGGTCGTTGAGGGCGGCGAGACCAACGCCTGAGCCTGAAAACGGAATCGCGGATAAATAAGAAACCCGGGGACAGCGTCACAGCTGTCCTCGGGTTTTTGTGCGTTCGGGAATCTTACACTTCCTCGGTCTCATCGTCCTCGTCTTCGTCCTCCTCGTCGGCGAGAGCTTCTGCATGGATGCGCTGGCGCAGGCGGGTGCGGAACTCCTCGGCGGGGATGCCGCTCTGGTTGGGGGTCAGATCTGGAGCGGGCTTGCCGTCAGGCAGGTGGGCACCAAAGGCCGGCACAAAGAAGAACTTGCGCACGACAAAGATCAACGCAATGGCACCCACGCTGATGAGGTTGTCCAGAGCCGATTCGTGGCCGACCACCATGTGGCGGGCAATGGCATAGAGCAGCACTTCCAGGCTGCTGCCGGGGCTGTGCTTGGCCAGCATCTTGATGAACTCCACGCCGATGACAATGTCCAGCGCCCGCTCAAGGAAGCCGCGGATCTCTACATCGTTGCCATCAAACAGCAGGCCCGGCATCCACTTGAGCAGGGGAATGAAGCTGAGCAGCAGGCCGATGAGCACCAGCCCGGACAGCACGATCTCCAGCAGGGTGGAGGCCTGAATGATGTAGCTGCGCAGTGCCTTGCGGCTGCGGCTCTCAACGTGGGAGGAGTGCGGGGTGTCGGAAGGGTGGGACATGATGCGGCATCTCCTTTGCTCAAGATCGTGAAACGAAAAAGCTGACAAACTTTTCTTAAGTTTAGCAAAGGATTTGAGCAAAGTCAATGAAATGTGCCGAATTTTCTGGGAATTACTGGACGGCTACATAGCCGGAGTGCTCAATGCAGGAACGGCCTGCATCGGTAGAGAGCCACTCGTAGATCCTGCGTTCCGGGCTGTCGGCAGCGGAATCCTGCAGGATGGCGGCATAGAATTCGTTGCACAGCGGGTAGCTCTGGTCGGCGATCGTCTCGTTGGAAGGGGTCACGCCATCCACGGCCAGCAGCCGCAGACCGGGCTTGGAGTACATCTGGTCGATGTAGTAGTAGACCGAGAAACCGATGGCATTGGCAGAGTTGTTATACTCTGCAATGCTGTCCACCAGCTCACCCATGGCGGTGGGGGCCAGCTCGGTGGGGGCCTCCATCAGCGGGCCGCCCTGGATCAGCAGTTTCTGGAACAGGGTCTGGCTGCCGGAGTCCGCCCGCCGCTGGAAGGCAATGATTTCCTGATCCTTGCCGCCCACATCCTTCCAATTGGTGATCGTTCCGGCGTAGATGTCCTTGAGCTGCTGCCGGGTCAGGCTCTGTACAGGGTTGTCCTCGTTGACGATGAACACCAGCGCGTCCCGGCCAATGGCCTTCTGCTCCAGCGGGTCACCGTCAGCCTTCAGCTCCTCCTTGACGGATTCCGGGGCTTCGTAGGCGATGATAAGCTTGACCGAATCGCCGTAATTGTTGCCGTACAGGCCCAGGTTGCGCCAGGCCTGTGCTGTGGTGTTGGTGGTCACGGCGCTCCGGGCGGTCTCCAGATCCAGCCCGGTGGTATCGGCCATGATCTGTGCAATCAGCGGGATGCAGGCCGTGCTGCCATCCGTAATGGGGAATTCATCCACGCTCAGGATGGGCTGTGCGGGCATTTCACTGGCGGCAGAAGAGGAGGGTGCCTCAGAATCAGGCTGAGACGGTGCCGCCCCCGAATGAGAGGAGGCAGGCACGGTATTGCAGGCAGAGAGCAGGGCGGCGGTGGATGCCAGACCCAGACCGGTCAGGAATGCGCGGCGGGAAATTTTGACAGTACGCATGGAAAAACCTCCTTAGAAGAAACCGTTGTCCATTTCGTCGTTGCTGGAAGCGAAGATGCTCTCGGCGTAGAGCCACTGGCCGGTCAGGTCCATCCAGCCGCTCTCAAAGCCCTTGACGGCGGCGAACACGCCCTCGGGCAGGCCGTTGACGCTGTTGGCGTAGTACCCGGCACAAGTGCGCAGACCACTTACCACCACATCGCCGTCGCTGTCCAGAACATCGTAGAGCCAGCTGCTGCCGGGGCCGTTGTAGCAGCCGTAGAAGTAGATGCCGTCCCCAGTGGAGAGCAGGGGCGAGTAGTAGTTGTAGGTCTCATTCAGATTGGCCGGGTCGAGGGTCTTGTGGATGCCGTCCGGCCCGCAGATGTGGATGGCCGTTGCGTCGTAGCTGTCGTTGTCATCCTGCTGGACCCAGGCCCAGCCGTTCCCCTCGGGGTAAATATGAGTACGCACCTGATTTTCCACCGGGTCGATGGTGGTATCGGTCAGCAGAACACCGGTCTGCAGGTCGAACACCCGCACGGTGCCGTCTACGGCATAGATGGCCAACGTGGCATCATCCGTATTGGCATCGTAGAGGTCTTTCTCCTCGCCGGTGAGCAGATCATGGAACAGATACCGCCCCGCCATTTCGGGGGTGGAGGCATCTGGCTCTGTGACTGCTGCGCCGGGCACATAATACCGGATGGGCTGGTCATATTCGCAGAGCACAGCGCTTTGCTCCGTGCTGACCAGATCCACCAGCTGATATCTGCCATCGTTATACAGGCTGACCGTGCCTGCACCGGTGTACTGCTGGTAACCGGTCAGCTCCTCGCCGGTGGTGGGGTTGTACAGGCTGTCGGCACCCGTCGTGCCATCCTCGTTGTAGTGGCTTACCACCAGCCAGTCGGTGGGGGCGGAGCTGTCGCTGCTGCTGGCATAGAAGCTGGAAAGGCCGGACAGCTCTGCCTGATAGACCACCTCGCCCTGCCGATCCTGCACCTGCACGGCGCAGTAGGCGGTCAGATCATCGCCCCATTCGTTTTCCTGCACATAGTCTGCCGGGACATTGCAGACTTCAAAGGCCAGATAGCTGCCTGCTATGCTGCATCCGTAGGCGTTTTCGGGCACAGCCAGCTCCTCGCCCGTGGCAAGGTCGATCACCCGGCAATCGCCTGCGGCGTGGTTGTTGCAGGGGCATAGGCCATCTGTTCCGGTGCGGTCAGGACCAGCAGGCTGCCGGTCAAAGCGGCATCGTAGGCACGGTCAAAGGTCAGGATCTCCTTGCCGCTGCGGTCGCACAGGGCGGTTGCCCGCCCGGTGGGGGTGCCGGGGGCTGACCACTGCCGCAGATAGTATCGCACGGTGCCGGTCAGGGTATCCGGCACCAGATACACGGTCTCACTGCTGGCGGCCTGATACAACACGGTATTGCCGCAGAGCACGGTATTGCCGCCGTTGGAGCCGTTGCTGTACAGGATGCGCAGCTTGCCGTCGTCCAGTGAAGCTGCAGCGGGGCCGGGCGCTTCCTCAGCCTGCGCGGGCTTGGAATCGGGCAGGGGCGAGGCCGGAGGCAGCAGGGAGCAGGAGGCCAGCAGCCCTGCCGCGGCAGACAGGCTGAGCACTGCACAGCCGATGCGGAGAACAGAACGTTTCATAAGCGTACCTCACAGGTTTGGCAGAATTTAACTTTCCTATCCTGATTATAATACGAATAAACCGGACGTTCAATTGCAATCGAACGTCCGGTCATGGTTACAGTTTTGTTACAGGGGCGCTTCAAGCCATAGCAGCCTCAGCTTCGTCCATCCGAACCAGCTGACGCAGGAAGGGGAAGAGGAAGGGCACGGTGACAAAGAAGGTCAGCACATCGGCGATGGGCTGGCAGATCTCAAACCCAGCAGCCCAAAGGCCCGGGGCAGGGTGAGGATGAGCGGGATGAAGAACACGCCCTGACGGCAGCAGGCCAGAAAGGTGGCCCGGCCCGATTTGCCGATGGACTGGAACAGCATGTTGCCTGCCACGATCACGGGCTGCAGCAGCATGGCAAAGCACTGGTAGCGGAAGGCGGGCAGGGCCACGGCGGTGACTTCGGGATCATCGCGGAAAAGGCGGATGAGGGTCTCGGCGTTGAACCAGCAGGCGGTAAGAATGACAGAGAGGAAGCAGAAGCTGGCTGCCATGGTGAACAGGCAGGCCTGCTGCACCCGGTGGTACTTTTTGGCACCATAGTTGAAGCCTGCCACCGGCTGAAAACCCTGACCGGTGCCGATGGCCACCGAGATGATGAACATGAAGATGCGGGAAACGATGCTCATACCGGCCACGGCAGCGTCGCCATAGCCGCGGGCGGCGATGTTCAGCAGCATTCCGCCAATGCTGTTCAGGCCCTGACGGCCAAAGCTGGGCATACCGGTCATCAGGATGGTGCCGAACTCCGCCGGGCTGTGGGTGACTGCCGTGATCCGGAACTGGCTGACCGTTTTGCCCCGCAGGAACATGGACAGCAGGATGCAGAAGCTGATGGTCTGGCTCAGAGCCGTGGCAAGGCCCGCACCGGCGGTGCCCATGCCCAGCCCAAAGATGAACAGCGGGTCCAGCGCGATGTTCAGCAGGCCGCCGGTGACCAGGCCGATCATGGCAAAGCTGGCCTTGCCCTCATAGCGCAGGATGTTGTTCATCACCAGACTGGACATCATAATGGGAGCGGCCAGCAGGATGTACCGCGCGTAGGCACAGGCATGGGGCAGGATGGTCTCGGTGCTGCCCAGCAGCATCATAAAATCGGGCAGGGTGAGCAGGCCTGCCGCTGTGATGATGCCGCCGAACACCAGCGCTGTGAAGAAGCTGGTGGAAGCAAACCGGGTGGCGGCATCGGTGTTCTGGCTGCCCAGGCTGCGGCTGATGATGCTGCCCGAGCCGTGGCCCAGCATGAAGCCCAGCGCCTGGAGAATGGCCATCAGGCTGGAAACGATGCCCACCGCACCGGATGCGCTGGTGGAGATCTGGCCCACAAAAAAGGTGTCGGCCAGGTTGTAGATGCTGGTGATGAGCATGCTCAATATCGTGGGAGCCGCCAGACTCAGGATCAATTTCGGGATGGGGGTCTCCGTCATTTTGCGGAACTGCTCCGCGCTGCGGTCGGCATTTGCCATGAAAAAACCTCGCTTTCTCTTTGACACGATCTTTCAATAAAAACCATTCGTCCCCAGTATACCGCAGGATCTGTTTTATATCAACCAATTTCTTGCTGGGGTTATTGCAGCAAAAGACCGCCCTGCCCGGCGGCAGAGCGGTCTTGGGTCATGGAAAAGAAGCGGAATATTACAGAGTCTTGCAGAACTCCTTCAGGTAGGCGCGGAACTCCTCGCCGATCTCAGGATGCTGCAATGCCAGCTCCACCTGAGCCTCCACCACGCGGAGCTTGTTGCCCATGTCGTAGTGGGTGCCGGTGAACTCCACGGCGGTCATGCCGCCACAGTTGCGGGCATACTCGGCCATGGCATCGGTCAGCTGGATCTCGCCGCCTGCACCGGGTTTGGTGTGGGCAAGGATCTCGTAGATCTCCGGGGTCAGCAGCACACGGCCCAGAATGGAATAGTTGCTGAACTCCTGGCCCTTTTTGGGCTTCTCGATCATGTCATCCACAAAGAAATAGTTGTCGTGGATGGGGGTGGTCTTCAGGCTGCAGTAGCGGCTCACATCGGCCCAGGGTACAGCGGAGACACCCGCAGCCGGGCGGCCGAACTCCTCATAGGCGCGGATGAGCTGGGCGCAGACAGGATCCTCGCCCCAGATCACGTCGTCGCCGTAGATGACCACGAACGGGTCGTCACCGGTAAAGGCCTTTGCCATGCTCACGGCGTGGCCCAGGCCCAGCGTCTGCTTCTGGCGCACAAAGAAGATGTTGGCAAGGTTCGAGATGCCCAGGCACTCCTCCAGCATCTTTTCCTTGCCGGGGGCGGCCAGCTTTTCTTCCAGCTCGGGGCTGCGGTCAAAGTGATCCTCGATGATGCTCTGGTTGCGGCCCAGAATGATCAGAATGTCCGTGATGCCGGACTTGACAGCTTCCTCCACCAGATACTGGATGGCGGGCTTATCCACGATGGGAAGCATCCCCTTGGGCATGGCCTTGGTGGCAGGCAGCACACGGGTGCCCAGACCGGCGGCAGGGATGACAGCCTTCGTAACTTTTTTCATGGTTCGGAACTCCTTCATCATATCATTTCAGGCTGAACGCTCAGCCGTAGACCAGATGGATCAGGGCATCCACATTGGGGCCAAGCAGCAGGGTGAACGCGCTGCCGATGACCATGAGCAGGACCAGACAGCCGAGCACGGCGGCCCAGCTGGTGCCGCCCTGCGCGCAGAGCACGGCTTTGCGCTGTGCCGCCGGGAACTCCGCGCGGATGCGGCGGATCTTCTCGGCGGCACTCTGGCGGTAGAGCCACTTGCCGTACAGGCCGCGCACGATCATCAGCAGGAAGCTGAGCACCGAGCAGACCCGGGAAAGGGTGAGCAGGGTGGAGGCGGAAAGCCCCGGGGCCAGGCTGCTGTCCGTGACCTGCAAAAGGTCAATGAAGGTGGGCAGGGCCAGCACCAGCTCGGCGGCCAGAAAGGCGAACGCGGGCTTCCACGCCTTGCGGTAGAAGAAATAGAACGGGCCGAACAGCATGGCCGAAAAGCTCATGGAGGTCTTGGTGTGGGACAGCTGCATCCGGCAGTAGGCGCTCAGGTAGGCAGGGGAAGCCGGGCCGATGAAATCTGCCCAGTCCTTGCAGGGGATGCCGTCCATGACCTCTTCCTTGCCAAAAGCGGCCTGATAGGTCTGACGCAGCGGGTCTACCTGCGGGGCTCCGGTCTCCTGAAACTGGCGGTAAAAGGTGGAGTAATCAAACTCCTCGCTGTGCTCGTCCGAATCGGCACGGTCGGCGGGCTCCTGTGCCCCCTCCGGAGGCAGGGCCGCACCGCAGCAGCGGCAGACAGACTCACTGCGCAGGGTGCGCTCGCCGCAGGCAGGGCAGGTGCACAGCTCACTTTCCTGATAAGGAAACTTCCACTCGTATCCGGCAGCGTGGGCCGGGGCATGGATGCAGCGGCCGAGCTTTTTTCGTAACAATCGCGGTGATAAGGCGCGCCACAGTCGGGGCAGACAACGATATCGTCCTGCAGTGTCAGCGGCTTGCCGCAGCCCCTCACAGGGGCAGCCATAATATTTGGGCATAAGATCCTCCCAGTATGCTAGTTGAACTTATTATACTCCCTTAAAAGAGAAAAAAAAAGGCAAAAATCTTCAAAATTCCAGTAGGTTGAGTATTTTTCCTCTTTACTTTATCATGGATTCTGGGTATACTAATGAAGTATCTGTGTATAAACTGTATCTTTTGAGGATTCTTAAAATATGATTACTACTGACGACCTGAAAGTGCAGCTGGCCGATTACGGCACCGCTGTGAAGGACCTGGAGGAAGCGCTGGCCATCGACGCTTCCCGCAAGCGTGGGCAGGAGCTGGAGCACACCATGAGCCGCCCTGGCTTTTACGATGACGCTGAGCTGAGCAAGAAGGTCTTTGATGAAGTGGGCGACCTGAAGGGCAAGCTGAACCGCTTTGAAAAGCTGCAGGGCCTGTACGATGATGCCGAGACCATGCTGGTGATGCTGGACGAGGAGTACGACCCCGAGATGGTGCCCGAGGCGGAGGAAGCTGTCAATGCCGTGGGCAAGGCCGTGGACGAGCTACAGCTGATGACCATGCTGAACGGCGAGTACGACCACAGCAACGCGATCCTGACCTTCCACGCCGGTACCGGCGGCACCGAGGCGCAGGACTGGGCCGAGATGCTCTACCGCATGTACAACAAGTGGGCACAGGCACACGGCATGACCGTGGAGGTGCTGGACTATCAGGACGGCGATGAGGCCGGCATGAAGAGCGCTTCCATGATGGTCAAGGGTGCAAACGCCTACGGCCTGCTCAAGAGCGAGAACGGCGTCCACCGTCTGGTGCGCGTCTCTCCGTTTGACGCCAACGCCCGCCGCCAGACCAGCTTTGCCTCTCTGGAAGTGATGCCTGAGCTGGACAACACCATTCAGGTGGACATCCGCCCCGAGGACATCGAGATGCAGGTGTTCCGCTCCTCCGGTGCCGGCGGCCAGCACATCAACAAGACCTCTTCCGCTGTCCGTCTGATCCACAAGCCCACCGGTGTCGTGGTCAGCTGCCAGACCCAGCGCAGCCAGTTCCAGAACCGTGACTACGCCATGGAAATGCTGAAGGCAAAGCTGTATCAGATCGCAAAGCAGCAGCACATGGACAAGATCGACGACATCAAGGGCGTGCAGAATGAGATCGCCTGGGGCCACCAGATCCGCAGCTATGTGTTCATGCCCTATACCATGGTCAGGATCACCGCACCAACTACGAGACCGGCAATGTCGATGCCGTGATGGATGGTGATCTGGACGGCTTTATCTTTGCCTACCTCAAGGCCGCCAGCCGCGGGGAACTGCAGGATACCTAAAATTTGTCATAAAATGTCAGAGGGACCTCGCCGTTGGGCGGGGTCCCTCTTTGATTACAGGTGCAGATATTTTCCGGTGATGCTGGCGGGATCGGCGGCCACCTGCTCCGGTGTGCCGCAGGCCACGATGCGTCCGCCGCTCTCGCCGCCGCCGGGGCCAAGGTCCACGAGATAGTCGGCGTTGCGGATCACATCCAGATCGTGCTCAATGACCACCACAGTGGCCCCGCTGTCAATGAGACGCTGGAATACGCCCAGCAGAGTGCGCACATCCAGCGGGTGCAGGCCGATGGTGGGCTCGTCGAATACAAACACGGTGTCAGCCTGCCCTTTGCCCATCTCGCTGGCGAGCTTGAGCCGCTGGGCCTCCCCGCCCGAAAGGCTGGGGGTGGCCTCGCCCAGAGTCAGGTAGCCCAGCCCCAGGTTGGAAAGGGTCTGCAGCCGGCTGGCCACCAGCTTGAGGTCGGCACAGGCGGCAAGGGCTTCGTCCACGCTCATCTCCATCAGGCGGGGCAGGCTCTCGGCCTGGGTGCCGTCCTTCCGGGTGCGGTAGAGGGCGGCGGCATCCTTCTGGTAGCGGGAGCCGCCGCAGTCCGGGCAGGTGATCTCCACATCCGGCAGGAACTGGATGTCCAGGCTGATGGTGCCGGTGCCGTCGCAGCCGGGGCAGCGCAGGCGGCCCGTGTTGTAGGAAAAATCGCCCGCCTTGTAGCCCTTCTCCCTGGCAAGAGGGGAGCGGGCGTAGATCTTGCGCAGCTCATCGTGGACATTGGCATAGGTGGCCACCGTGGACCGCACATTGATGCCGATGGGCGTTGCGTCAATGAGCTTGACCTGCGCAATGCCCGGTGCCGTGATGCTTTCCACATGGGCGGGCAGAGCTTCGCCCTTGGCGGCGGCCTCCAGCGCGGGGATCAGGCTTTCCAGCACCAGCGTGGTCTTGCCGGAACCGGACACGCCGGTCACCGCGATGAGCCGCCCCTTGGGCAGCCGGACTTCCAGCGGTTTGACGGTGTGGATGGCCCGGGTGCGCAGGGTGATGGTGCCCAGCGCAAAGAGCTCCGCCTCCGGGGTGCGGGTGCGGGCCGAGAGGGTGTGCAGGTCGGCAAGGAAGGGCCCGATGCGGGAGGCCGGGCTTTGGGTTACCTGCTCCACAGTGCCCTGCGTCAGGATGGTGCCGCCGTTTTCACCGGCACCGGGGCCCATCTCAATGAGCCAGTCGGCATCCCGCAGGATCTCTGTGTCATGATCCACCAGTACGATAGAGTTGCCGTCCGCGATCAGATCGTGCATCACGCCCCGCAGGCCCTCGATGTTGGAGGGGTGCAGGCCAATGGATGGCTCGTCCAGCACATAGAGTACGCCGGTGGTGCGGTTTCGCACTGATCTCGCCAGCTGCACCCGCTGCCGTTCCCCGGTGGAAAGCGTGGAAGCTTCCCGGTCAAGGGAGAGGTAGCCCAGCCCCAGATCCAGCAGGCGGGCAGCGGTGGCCTGAAACGACTCGCAGATGCTCTGCGCCATGGGGCGCATCTCCGCGGGCAGCGAGGCGGGCACCCCCTCCACCCACTGCACCAGCGTGTCCAGCGTCATGCGGCAGGCATCGGCCAGCCCGATGCCCCGCAGCCGGGGGAGCCCGGGCCGCGACGTTCAGGCGGGAGCCGCCGCACGCAGGGCAGGGGCCCTGCTTCAGGAACCGCTCCACCCGCTTCATGCCCTTTTCATCCGTCACCTTGGAAAGAGCGTTCTCCACGGTATAAACGGCATTGAAATACGTAAAATCCATTTCGCCCGCCGCGCCGGTCTTGCTGTTCTGGTAGAGCAGGTGCACCTTTTTGGCGGGGCCGTGGAACACCATGTCACGCTCTTCCGGGGTCAGCTCCCGGAAGGGGACGTTGGTGCGCACACCCATCTTTTCGGCGATCTCCTTCATCAGCGACCACATCAGGGTCTGCCAGGGCAGCACTGCGCCCTCGTTGATGGAAAGGCTCTCGTCCGGCACCAGAGTGGATTCGTCCACCACCCGCACGATGCCGGTGCCCTCGCAGCTGGGGCAGGCTCCAGTGCTGTTAAAGGCGAACTGCTCCGCGCCCAGCACCGGTACCTGTGCGCCGCACCGGGGGCAGTAGAGCGGGATCTCAGCCGCAATGTTCAGGCTGGGCGGCACCATGCAGCCGCAGCTGGGGCAGGGGTAGTGGGAGGGCCGGGAAAACATCAGGCGCAGGCTGTTCAAAAGCTCGGTCATGGTGCCAAAGGTGGAGCGCATTCCGGGCACGCCGGGCCGCTGGTGGAGGGCCAGTGCGGCGGGAACATAGCGGATCTCGTCCACCTGCGCCTTTTCGGCCTGCGTCATCCGGCGGCGCGTGTAGGTCGACAGCGCCTCCAGATAGCGGCGCGAGCCCTCGGCGTACAGCACACCCAGCGCCAGCGAGGACTTGCCGGAACCGGACACGCCCGCAATGCCGACGATCTTGTGGAGCGGCACGTCTACGTCGATGTTCTTCAGGTTGTGCACCCGCGCGCCCCGCACCCGGATGGCGGCGGGGAGAGCGGAACTGGATTCGTGGTTCATCGTGTCTCCTTTCTCTGAATGGGGTCACAAAAGGCTCCCCCACAGGGGAGCCGGAAAGATCATAAACCGAGAGGATTGAATCGCTGGTGTTCGAGCTGGTCGATCACCGCCTGCGCTGCCGGTGCAATGGGGGCGGGCACTGCGGCGGGGCGGCTGAGGTAGTAGCCCTGCAGCAGGTCCACGCCCAGACCGATGACGGTGCGCAGCTGGGCCTCGGTCTCAATGCCCTCGGCGATGAGCTGCATACTGCGGGCGTGGGCGTAAGCCACAATGTTGGAGACGATCTGCTGCTTGTCGCGGTCGGTGTCGATCCCGCGCACAATGGAAATGTCGATCTTGATGTACCGGGGTGAGAGCTCCAGCAGATTCAGCTCGTTGCTGTAGCCGCTGCCGTAGTCATCCAGCGCAAAGGAGCCGGAGAAGCCCGGAATGTTCCGCTTCCGTTCCAGACATGCGCGGTCCAGATCTTCCTGTTCGGTGATCTCCACCACCAGCCGCTTGAGCAGCTCGGGGTAGCGTTGAGCATATTCCTCCACATCCTCAACCGTCAGGCTGACATTGGCGATGGAGTTGATGAAGAGCAGGGCATCGCTCTGGAGCAGGCCCCTGTGCCTGCAGGCGCTGGAAGATCTCGCTGGAATGGAACACAGTGATCCGTTCGATCTCATACAGGCGGCCTGTCTCATGGGCCAGCTGCATGACCTGAGCGGGGAGTGCAGGGTGGGTAGATCGACCCGCATGAGGGCCTCGTAGGCTGCGACCCGGCCGCTGCGGGCAGAGTAGATGGGCTGGAAGTGGTAGACACCAGCTCTTCCTGCAGCAGGCGCTCAAAGTCCTGCTGGGTCTGGGCGGCGTATGCCTCCTGATGGTAGCTGCCGATATCAAAATCACACATGCGGCCCTTGTGGGAATGCTTGACCTGATACATGGCAAAGTCGGCATATTTTTTCAGGGTGAGCAGGTCGTGGCCGTCCGTGGGGTACCAGGCAATGCCGCCCGAGATGCTGATGTGCAGCTGCTTGCCGTTGGGCAGGATGGACACGCTGCGCTGCAGGGCGGCACTCAGCAGCTCCAGCTGGGCGCGGAGCTGTGCCTGATCCTGGTAGCCATAGAAGAAGAACAGGAATTCATCGCCCGAAAGGCGGGAGCAGATGGTATTGGCGGGCGTGTTGGCCGCAAAGCACTGGCCGGTCTGGCGGATGTACTGGTCGCCCCAGTCGTGGCCGTAGGTGTCGTTGATCTGCTTGAGGTTGTCCAGATCCATCATCAGCAGGGCGGCACAGCCCAGCTTTTCGGGCTGCTGGAACAGCGCTTCACAGGCGCGGTCAAAGGCACGGCGGCGGTACAGGCCGGTCAGGGTGTCGTAATCGCGCTCGTGCTCAATGCGCTGCTGCTCCAGCACCGTGGTGGTCATATCCTCAGCAAGACCCACCTCGGAGGCACTTTCACCCATGATATGGGTGATGCGCAGGGTGATGTAGTGGGTGCTGCCGTCGGGCTGGGGGATGGCAAAGACCTTGTTGTTGGCCGGGGACAGGCGGTAGAACCACCGCTGCTCCAGTGTGCCCATCAGGGCGCGGAAAGCCTTTGGCGTGAGCGGATCTGGCTGCTCCTGTGCAAGGCCCAGCATGGAGAAGAAGTTGTCGGTCACATAAACGCTGTCATCGCGCAGCTCATAGCCGCCCAGCTCCGCACTGGCCAATTTCATAATGCGCAAAAAGCGGGTGGAGGAGTCCAGCACGTCTTTGCTCAGCTGGGTAAAGGCGGAGGAGAACTGATCCAGCTCCCGGATGCCGGTGGCGGACAGATGCGGGATGGCGGAGGAATCCGCTTCGGCAGCGGCTACCTCGGCCGAGAGCTTGGCAACAGGCCGGGCCAGCCGCCTGCTGATCAGCCAGCTGCAAACAAAGCCAACGGCCAGCGTGATCAGCATGATGAAGGAGAACAGCTGCTGCAGCCGCTGGGCGAAAGCAAAGAGCTGCACCGCGGGAACGGAGCCCACGAGAAGCCAGTGCTTGCCCGAGAAAGGGGCGTTCCGGCTGTAGAGGTTCAAGGGGAGACCGAAGCAATGTAGAGGGCATTGCTGAAGAGGTAGCGGTGGGTATGGGCACTGTGGAGGCGCAGCGTAAGGCTTTCGTCCGCAGAACCCGGCTGCCCGTCGTAGTGGGAACGGAGCACCGGACGCAGCTGCAGTTCAGAGGCAGAGAGCTCCTCCGTATCGGTCACGGCAAGGAAATAGGTGCCGTTGTTCTGCAGCTCAGAGCAGGGCAGGTTCTCCCACAGGTAGTCGGCCAGCAGTTCCACGCCGATCACGCCGTAAACGGTGCCGTCTGGCAGGATCAGGGGCTGGCTGTAGGCAATGGCCTCGTGGGTGTCCCCGGGCACCAGATAGGATTGTGAGGTCCAGTGGCCATAATCGGAGGCGGCAAGGCTGGCTCCGTCTTTATAGGCGGCCTGAAAAGGGGGATAAAGGAAGCCGCGGTTTCCCAGTGCCCGGTAGCGGATGGCGGGGGACCAGCTGTTGTCCGTGGCAATGGAGAGGGACTGCACCAGCTGGGCCGGTGCCCGCACGAAGGTCAGGTCGGCGTTGCGCTGGGAGGGAGCGGCATCCGGGTCAAGATCCCGCAGGTAGATGGCGGGCATGAGGCTGTCCTGCTTCCGCTTGTCCAGATCATGGGTGTTCAGGATAAGGAACACGCCGGTCACCGACTTGATGCGCAGGGTGCTGATGAGCTCCGGCGCGGCGGCTTCCAGCAGGGGATAGGCCGCGTCGCTGCTGCTGTCCAGCGTGCTCAGACTGATCTCTCCCTCGTCCAGAAGCTGCTGGGTCAGGCCATTGATGGCATCGGAAAGGCTGGTCAGCTCCTGTGCATCGTGGAAGATGGACTGAAGATACCGGCTGCGGTTGTCCACCTGCATGGCAAGGATATCCTCGGCGTTCTGGTTCAGCTGGGGGCCAAGCCGGGTGACGTGGACGGCAAAGGTCAGCAGCAGGAACTCCACCGCCAGCACAGCCAGCAGGGAGAAAAGGATGGTGCCGAAGATAGAATGGCCCGTCTGAGGGGCCTTCTGACTGTGCGGCTTGTGGTTCTGCATCTGAGGGGTTCTCCTTTTGTGGTTGTTCCAAGGGCATCTCAGCCCGCAAAGGCGCTGAGAGCGGCCAGAGTCTGGTCGTACCAGGCATCAAAATAGGCATCGGTCAGGAACTCGGCTTCGGCTTCCTCGGGGGTCTGCCCGGCAGCCAGCCGCTCCAGCACCGTGACACGGTCGGCAGTGACACGGTCCTCCAGCGCGTACTGCAGGGTATTGCGGGCGCGCAGGGCATCCGGGAAGGCATGGGTGGTGTAGAGCTTGCTGCGATCGATGGCATCAATGGACAGGCTCAGCACCTTGTGGATCCTGTCGGAGACCGTCAGGCCGCTGTTCTCAAGGGCAGATATGCTGTTGGCGGCATAGGTCACGGGCATATAGCCGGACTGCACCGAGAACTGCAGGTTGTTTTCCGGCTGGGTGAACCATTTCAGGAAGGCAACGCAGGCACTGATCTCGTCCTCGGTGCCCGGGATGACTACCATGCCGGCCCCCTGCTGGACGGCCACCGGCTCACAGCCTGCAAAGCTGGGGCAGGGCAGCGCGGCCATCTCGATGCCGTGGCTCTCGGTGTCGCTGGTCAGCACCTGGGTGGGGAAGAAGGAAGCGCTGGAGGAGGAACCGACATAGGCCAGCAGGCTGCCGATCTTGATATCGTCGCTGCGGAACTTGCCGCTGGCACTGCACCAGCCCTTGATGTAAGGGACATAGTAGTTATCCCACAGCTTGCGGAGGGTCGGCTTGTCAAAGTGCAGGGTCATCACGCCGTTCTCGGCATCAAAGAGGGTCGTACCCAGTTCCTGTGCGCCGCAGAGCAGGTAATTGGTCAGCGCGTCGCGGCCATACAGGGCCTTGCCGTCGTTGGGCGCAGCCGTCTGGGCATCGGTCCAGTCGTAGTATTTGTGTGCGGCCTCGTTCAGCCCCTCCACGGTGGAAAGATCCGCATAGGTCACGCCCGTGGCCTCGGCAAAGGGGACAAAGTCGGTGACGTTCAGGTAGAGCAGCTCGGTGGACTTTGCTATGGGAAAGACCTTGAGCTCCCCGTTGTTCATCAGGTCGCCCTCCTCGAGAAAACCGGCGATATAGGCGGACTTCTCTTTTTCGGTCAGGTAGGGGCTCAGGTCAACGGCAAGGCACATCTGATCCAGCGTAAAGGCGGTGTCTGCGTAGGAGGAGACGATGTTGGGGAGTTTTTCGGCACCCACCTTGCCCTCGGCGGCGGCGGCCAGCACGCTGGTCTCCAGGTCGTTCACGCTGCCCTGACTGGAGCTTTCGACCCGGATGTTCTTCTCTTTGCCCACGGTGGAGTTGAACTGCTCCACCAGCTGGTTGAAGCATTCCAGCTGATCGCCGTTGTAGTAGGTCCAGATCGTGATGGTGGTGGGCAGCTTGCTTCGGCCGCAGGCAGTGCCGCCCAGCGCCACGGCGGCGCACAGCAGCAGACTGACGGCAGAACGAAGGATTCGTTTCATTGACTTATCTCTCCCATTCCGACAAAAACGGCTCACGGAAAAACGGCGCGTCCTGTCGTTTCTGAAATGATACCAGACGAAAACATTGTAACACTTTTTCGGGGCGGGGGCTACTGATTTTTGAAAAAACACCCGAAAGCAGACGAAAAAAAGAAAGAATCTCTGGCCTGCGCTTCCATTTTTCGTAAAGTCCGGATATAATACAAGCATAAAATACAACAAAAAAGAATGGGAGAGCTTATGGCGCAGAAGAAGGACGAGGGCCTGAACGGCAACGAAAAGATCGAACAGGCAGTCTGCCAGTTACAGCAGGAGCCTACACAGGAGCAGCTGGCGCATACCCTGACCGTGATCCGGCGGCGGATGCGGGAAAACGGACAGGTCGTGGTGGCGGTGGAGCCGAACCCGGCCAGTGAGCAGATGCAGCTGCGGGCCCTCCGCACGGCCGATGGGGCCAGCTGGTGGTATGCCTTTACCAGTTTTGAAGAGGAGATGAAGGGCGCGGAAGCAGTGCAGTCCACCTTTCTGGTGGAGTTTGAAAAGCTGTTGGATGCCGCGCTGCAGGTGCCGGAGATCCAGGGCATCATCCTGAACCCCTGGAACCGCACCATCCAGCTGGACAAGACCCTGCTCCGGATCATCAAGGGATAAGCAAGAAAGGGCCCGTCTGCCGCATTTTGGTGCGCGCAGACGGGCCCTTTTTATATGGTAAAGGAAGAAGGAGAATGGCAGATCAGGCCGCGTCGGTGCGGTCCTTCTTGAGCAGGCTCAGGATCACGGCACCCACCACGCTGCCAGCGGCCAGAGCCACGCAGTAGAGCAGGGCATGATCGACCACGGGGAACACGAAGATGCCGCCGTGGGGAGCGCGCAGGGCGCAGCCGAAGGTCATGGAGAGGGCACCGGCCAGCGCGGCACCGGCCACACAGCTGGGCAGGACGCGCAGCGGGTCGGTGGCGGCGTAGGGGATGGCACCCTCGGTGACGAAGCACAGGCCCATAACGTAGTTCACAATGCCGTTGCGGCGCTCGTCAGGGGTCCACTTCTTGGGGCAGAAGGTGGTGGAGAGGGCAATCGCGATGGGAGGAACCATGCCGCCTACCATGACGGCGGCCATGACGCCGTAGTTGCCGGAGGCCAGCGCCGCGATGCCAAAGACGTAGGCAGCCTTGTTGAAGGGGCCGCCCATGTCAATGCTCATCATACCGGCAACGATGGCACCCAGCAGGACTTTGGAGGTGCCGCCCATGGCGTTGAGCCAATCGGTCATGGCGGTGTTGATCACGCCCATGACCGGATTGATGCCGCACATTACGGCACCGATGGCCAGCATGCCGCCCAGCGGGTAGATCAGCATCGGGCGAAGGCCGTTCAGGCTGGCAGGGAGCTTTTCGGTGATCTTTTTCAGGAACTGGACGATGTAGCCCGCCAGGAAACCAGCCAGCATGGCAGCCAGGAAGCCGCCGGAGATGCCGGTGGTCTCACCATTGGCGATGCCCGCAAAGTTGGTGCCGTTCATGGCCAGCACACCGCCGGCAAAGCCCACAGCCAAGCCCGGACGGTCGGCGATGGACATGGCGATGAAGCCTGCCAGAATGGGGAGCATGTAGCCAAAGGCGGCGCTGCCCACCGTCTTGAAGAAGGCGGCGATGGGGGTGTTCATGCCAAAGTTGGAGGGGTCGATGGTGTAGTCGTCCAGCAGGAAGGCCAGCGCGATCATAATGCCGCCGCCCACCACAAAGGGCAGCATGTGGGACACGCCGTTCATCAGGTCCTTGTACACCTTGCGGCCAAAGCTGTCGCCGGAGGTCTCCTCCTCGGCAGCGGAAGCACCGCCCTTGGCGTGGTAAACGGGAACTTCGCCGTGAGCCACCTTTTTTTTCAGCAGCTCCTCGGGCTTGTGGATGCCGTCATCCACCCGGGCAAACAGCACGGGCTTGCCGTCAAAGCGGGCGGTCTCCACATTCTTGTCTGCAGCCACGATGATGCCGTCACAGGCTGCGATCTCGGCGCGGGTCAGCACATTCTTGGCACCATCGGAGCCGTTGGTCTCCACCTTTGTGGGCAGGTCCAGCTTGTCACCGGCCTTGGCCAGCGCCTCGGCGGCCATATAGGTGTGGGCAATGCCGTTGGGGCAGGCGGTCACGGCCAGAATGCGGTAGCCGCTCTGGGGGATGGCCTGCTGGGTGAAGCTCTCCTCACCGAACTGGGCCTCCTCCTGTGCGTCGATGAGGGCAAGGAATTCGGCGGGGGTCCTGGCGGCCTTCAGCTTTTCCACAAAGTCCTCGTTCATCAGCATCTGCATCATGCGGGCCAGCATATCCACATGCAGGCTGCCGTTTTCAGGGGCCGCAATGGCAAAGAGCAGGTCGGTCTTGCCGTCATCCTCGGCGTTGTACTGCACCGGGGTGCTCAGACGCATCGCGGCCAGGCTGGGCCGGGTGACCACATTCGTCTTGGCGTGGGGAACGGTGATGCCGTTGTCCACATAAGTGGAAGCCTCATCCTCCCGGGCGTAAAGCGCCTTCTTGTAGGCTTCTGTGTCGGTGATGTTGCCGTGGGTGGCCTGCAGTTCTACCAGCCGGGAGAGGATCTCGTCCCGGTTGGAGGCCGCAGAATCCAGCTCGATGGACTTTGCGGTGAATAATTCCGTAATGCGCATAAGGGTTCTCCTTTCTATCGTAGCGTCCTCACCCTCTCAGGCCGCTTCGCGTCCAGCTCTCCCAAAGGGAGAGCTTTTGACAAAACCCATCAACCTTGCATTTACTGCCAAGGCCTCCCACTTTGGGGGAGGTGGCATCGCGTCAGCAATGACGGAGAGGGTGAGCTGCCTTAAATTTGACCAAACAATTCTTCGATCTTTTCTTTCGTTGCCAGCCCAAGGCTGAACGCGGTGGCACTGCCGCAGGCGGTGCCCAGCCGGAGGGCCTGCTCATAGCTGCCGCTTTGCAGATAACCTGCCACAAAACCGGCCACCATGCTGTCGCCTGCGCCTACGCTGTTCACGACCTTGCCCTTTGGGGCAGCCAATGCGGTGCACCTCGCCGTGCTCATCCACCAGCAGAGCGCCGTCTCCGGCCATGCTCACCAGTACGTTCCGGGCACCCTTTTCCTGCAGGGCGCGGGCAGCGGCGGTGATCTCTTCGTCCGTTTTCAGCTCCCGGCCCACGATCTCGCCCAGCTCGTGATCGTTGGGCTTGATCAGGAAGGGGTGATAGGGGAGAACGTTGACCAGCAGATCCTGGGTGGCATCCACCACGGCCCGCACGCCGTGGCCCTCCAGCCCCTGCCAGCAGCCGCTCGTAGGTGCTCTGGGAAAGGCTCTTGGGGATGCTGCCCGCCAGAATGAGGATGTCGTCAGGCTGCAGGGTGTCCAGCTGGGCTTCCAGCTGCTGCATGGCGCTTTCCGGGATGCTGGGGCCTGCGCCGTTCAGCTCCGTCTCGGTGCCTGCCTTGATCTTGACGTTGATGCGGGTCATGCCCTCGGCCAGATGGATGAAATCGGTCCGGAGCCCCTGCGCGGCCAGACCACGCTCCAGCCAGGCACCGGTCTCACCGGCCACAAAGCCCAGAGCCACGCTCTCACAGCCCAGCTCCCGGAGCACGCCGGAAACATTGATGCCCTTGCCGCCCAGCACGCAGTCCTCCCCGGCGGCGCGGTTCACCTCGCCCACCTCAAGGGGCCTGTCGAGACGGACGACATAATCAATGGCAGGATTGAACGTTACAGTGTAGATCATACCTCGGTCTCCTTTATCAGAGTGTATTGCCGGTATTTGGGGTTGGGGCACCGGTTCGTCAGGATGGCACCGCTGTGCAGATCACAGATGACGGCGGGGTAGACCTGCGCAAATTTGGTGTCGTCCACCAGGAACCACGTTTCCCGCGCCCGGTGGATGGCCGCAGCCTTGACGGCGGCCTCCTCGGGGTCTGGGGTAGTGAAGCCGGAATCCAGCGCCACGCCGTTGGCCCCCATGAACGCTTTGGTGAAATTGTACTGCTGGATGGCAGTCAGCGCAGCCGCCCCGATGATGGCCTCGGTCTGGGGCCGCAGCAGCCCGCCGGGCAGGAACACCCGGCAGCCTTTCTGGGCCAGCAGGCGGGCGTGGGCCACGCCGTTGGTCACATAGCTGGCGTTCAGGGCCGGGCCGCTCAGCGCCCGTGCCAGAGCCAGCGTGCTGGAGCCTGCATCCAGATAGATGAAATCTTCCGGCAGGATCAGTTCTGCCGCCGCCTGGGCGATGCTGTTTCTGGCTGACGGCCAGCTCTTCCTTGGCGGCCATGGTGGGCTCATCGGTGCGGAAGGGGCTGTCCGGCAGGGTGGCCCCGCCATGCACCTTGTTCAGTTTGCCCTGCTTGTCCAGCTCGTTCAGGTCGCGCCGGATGGTGGATTCGCTTGGGTTCAACGCCTCGCACAGCTCCTGTACGGTGGCGGTGCGCTGCCGCGCCAGCAGATCCAGAATCAGGCTGAATCGTTCTTCTGCCAGCATCGGGAACATTCCCCCTTGTTCGATTTATATGATTGATTTTGATTGACATTGGCGGGTTCTGACCGCCCTGCCCCCTTATTATAGCAAAATCTCAGTCAAAATCAATCAGGTTCCGCCAAGTTTGAGTGACAAAATATTGCTCTGTTTTTTGGGCAGGATGCATAAAGAGTGGGATACCTTTGAAAAAACGCCCACTTCGTGCTATAATTTTCCCATAAAACAGCTGGGAATCCATAGGATAAGCCCTGGCTCGGCAACCGGAGGGAAGGCATATGAATAAACCGAAGATCATCTTTTTTGATGTGGATGGAACACTGGTGCCGCTGAAGGGTGCTGCCCGGCCCCGCACGCTGGAAGCCTTGCGGCGGCTGCACCAGAACGGCATCCGACTCTGCATCGCCACCGGGCGGGCTCCTATGGAGGTGCCGAAGTTTGAGGGGGTCACTTTCGATGCGTTCCTGACCTACAACGGCTCCTATTGCTTCACGCCGGAGCGCGATGTTTTCAAAAATCTCATCCCGAAAGCGGACATTGCCCTGCTCCGCCGGAACGCCGAAGCGTTGGGGCGGCCCATGGCGTTGGCCACCAAGGACCGGCTGGCCGCTAACGGCTCCGACCCTGATCTGGCGGAGTATTTTGCCATCGGCGGGGTCGAGCTGGTGATCGCCGACGATTTTGATGCTATGGCGCAGGGCGAGATCTTTCAGGTGCTGATGAGTGGCAGGGAAGCGGAGTACCCAGCCATCCTGAAGTGGAGAACGCGAAGATCGCCGCATGGTGGGACCGCGCCGTGGATATCATCCCGGCCAGCGGCGGCAAGGGCATCGCCGTGGAAAAGATGCTGGAATTCTACGGCATCGACAAGTCCGACAGCATGGCCTTCGGTGACGGCAACAACGATATCGAAATGTTCAGAGCCGTCGGCACCGGCGTCGCTATGGCCAACGCCTCTGCCCGGCTGCAAGCCGCCGCCACCGCCCATTGCCGCGATGTGAAGGAAGACGGCATCTATTGGTATTGTGTAGAAAACGGCCTGATATGAAGAGAAAAAGCCGGTGCACTTTCTTGGCGCACCGGCTTTTTTTTCTATAGGGGAAACTTACTGATTCTGAATGTACTCGTCCATGGCCTTTGCGGCTGCCTTACCAGCACCCATGGCCTTGATGACGGTGGCGGCACCGGTCACGGCATCGCCGCCGGCGTACACGCCCTCACGGCTGGTCTTGCCCTCGTCGCCCTCGGTGACGATGCAGCCGTGCTTGTTGGTCTCCAGGCCGGGGGTGGTGGAACGGATCAGGGGTTGGGGCTGGTGCCCAGGCTCATGATCACGGTATCCACATCCAGTTCAAACTCGCTGCCCTTCTTTTCAATGGGACGGCGGCGGCCGGAAGCATCGGGCTCGCCCAGCTCCATCTCAATGCAGGTGATGGACTTGACGAAGCCTTCATCGTTGGCGTGGATCTCCACGGGGTTGCACAGGGTCTTGAAGATGATGCCCTCTTCCTCGGCGTGCTCGACCTCCTCCTTACGGGCAGGCAGCTCGGCCATGCCGCGGCGGTAGACGATGTACACAGTCTCAGCACCCAGACGCAGGGCGCTGCGGGCAGCATCCATGGCCACGTTGCCGCCGCCCACAACGGCCACCTTTTTGCCGGTGCGGATGGGGGTCTTGCTGGTGGGCAGGTAAGCTTTCATCAGATTGGAGCGGGTCAAAAACTCGTTAGCGGAGTACACGCCCTTCAGGCTCTCGCCGGGGATGTTCATGAAGCGGGGCAGACCAGCGCCGGAGCCTACGAACACGGCCTCGTAGCCGTACTCGCCCATCAACTCGTCGATGGTCAGCACCTTGCCGATGACCATGTTGCACTCAAAATCCACGCCCATCTTCTTCAAGCCGTCGATCTCCTGCTGGACGATGGCCTTGGGCAGACGGAACTCGGGGATGCCATACATCAGCACACCGCCTGCGACGTGCAGGGCTTCGTAAACAGTCACCTTATAGCCCAGCTTAGCGAGGTCGCCGGCGGCGGTCAGACCGGCAGGGCCTGCACCGATGATGGCGACCTTGTGGCCGTTCCATGCGGGCACGATGGGGGCGGTGTGGACGTTTTCACGGTGCCAGTCGGCCACAAAGCGCTCCAGACGGCCGATGCCCACGGGCTCGTTCTTGATGCCGCGGGTGCACTTGCCCTCGCACTGGCTCTCCTGGGGGCAGACACGGCCGCAGACGGCGGGCAGGGAAGAGGAGCGGGCAATGACCTGATAGGCGGCTTCAAAGTCGCCCTCGGCCACATGACCGATGAACTCGGGGATATCAATGCCCACGGGGCAGCCGGTCTGGCAGGGCTTGTTCTTGCAGTGGACGCAGCGCTTGGCCTCGTTCACTGCCATCTCGGCGGTATAGCCAAGTGCCACTTCCTCAACGTTCTTGTTGCGGACGTTGGGGTCCTGGGTGGGCATGGGGCACTTTTTTGGGATCCATATTGAAAGCCATCTTACTTTGCCTCCTCAGTCTTGAACAGATTGCAGGCCTTCTCGCGGGCCTTTGCCTCAAAGGGGCGGTACATGGTGCCGCGGGCCATGGCTTCATCGAAATCGACGAGGTCACCGTCAAAGTCAGGGCCGTCCACGCAGGCAAACTTCGTTTCTCCGCCAACGGTCAGGCGGCAGCCGCCGCACATGCCGGTGCCGTCGATCATAATGGGGTTCATGGAGACGATGCTCTTCAGCCCGTGCTTCTGGCAGGTCTTGACCACGAATTTCATCATGATCAGCGGGCCGATGGTGATGACCAGATCATACTGGTTGCCGGCGGCCACCAGCTCGTCCAGAGCGGCGGTGACCACACCCTTGGTGCCGTAGCTGCCGTCATCGGTCATAATGCGCAGCTCGTCACTGCAGGCGTTGAACTCGTCCTCGAGGATGAGCAGATCCTTATTGCGGAAGCCGATGACGCTGTGGACGGTGCAGCCCTGGTCATGCAGCTCCTTGGCAATGGGCAGGGCGATGGCGCAGCCCACGCCGCCGCCCACAACACAGACCTTTTTCAGGCCCTCGGTCTCGGTGGCGTTGCCCAAGGGGGCCCACAAAGTCATGGACGCTGTCGCCTGCATTCAGGCTGTTCAGCTCCATGGTGGTGCCGCCCACGATCTGGAAGATGATATCCACAGTGCCCTTTTCGCGGTCGTAACCGGCCACGGTCAGGGGATGCGCTCGCTGTCCTCAAACGGGCGCACAAGGATGAACTGGCCCGGCTTTGCCTTTTTGGCAATGAGCGGGGCTTCAATGACCATCTTTGTCACGGTGGGGTTCAGCGCGACCTTTTCAGTGATCTTGTACATTGCGGTTGCTCCTTTTTCTGGCAAAATCTCGGCACAAAAATACGTCTGCCCGCCCGCGCGGCACAGCAGACGTGTTTTTTTGTGCAACTTTTTGACAAGTTTATTATAACCTCTTTAAGAAGGGAAAGCAACCGAATTTTCTTTTTGTGTCTGCCGCCGCAAAGCTGAAACATTTCGGTTTCATTCCGGTTTCAGCTTTGTTTTTGAAAAACAGGCGCAGACAGGCGTGTTTTGCAAAAAGTCTGATTTTTTGGAAATTTGTTGTTGACAAAGCCTGCGTTTTACGCTATAATAGCCAACGTCGCCGGGAGCGAAACCCCGGCAGACCACATGAAATGTGCGGCCGTAGCTCATCTGGTAGAGCGCCACCTTGCCAAGGTGGAGGTAGCGAGTTCGAGCCTCGTCGGCCGCTCCATTTTGTGGAAGTTTAGCTCAGCTGGGAGAGCATCTGCCTTACAAGCAGAGGGTCAGCGGTTCGAGCCCGTTAACTTCCACCATGTGGCCCGGTAGCTCAGTTGGTTAGAGCACCAGCCTGTCACGCTGGGGGTCGTCGGTTCGAGCCCGATCCGGGTCGCTGCTGCTTCTCTGGAAGCAGCTTATATGCCTCTGTAGCTCAGTCGGTAGAGCAGGGGACTGAAAATCCCCGTGTCATTGGTTCGATTCCGATCGGAGGCACTTTATATGCGGCCGTAGCTCATCTGGTAGAGCGCCACCTTGCCAAGGTGGAGGTAGCGAGTTCGAGCCTCGTCGGCCGCTCCAGACAAAACAAGCCACTGCAAAACATGATTCGTCGTGTGATGCAGCGGCTTTTTTTGTACGTTGAAAGCTTTTTGGAATTGGAAAAGGAGGGAAAAACGCAGTGATATTCGGCAAGTACATCAACCGGTATTACCTCAAGCATGCTCCCGTACTGCTGCTGGGCCTTGCCGCCCTGCTGACGGTGGATTACATCCAGCTTTTGATCCCGCAGCTCTACCGGCTGGTCATCAACGGGGTGAACCTTGGCCAGGTGGTGGTGAACGGTGAGACGCTGCTCTTTACCAAAGAGGTGCTGCTGCAGCATATCTGCCTGCCCATGATCTGGATCGTGCTGCTGATGGTCGTCGGGCGTTTTTTGTGGCGCGTCTGTTTCTTTGGCTCGGCGGTGCTGGTCACTGCCGATCTGCGGGAGCGGATGTTCGACCACAGCCGCCGTCTGTCCCAGCAGTACTATCAGGTGAACAAGGTCGGCAACCTCATGAGCCTCTACACCAACGACCTCGACACCATCCAGGAGTGCTTCGGCGACGGCATCCTGATGTTCTTTGACGCGCTGACCCTGGGTCTACTGGCCCTTTATAAGATGTGGACCATGGACGTGCGGCTGACCCTGCTGGCCTTGATCCCGGCCCTGATCATGTTTGCCATCGGCACCCAGATGAGCAAGGTGATGACCCGGCGCTGGGACGAGCGGCAGGAGGCCTTCTCCGGCCTTTCCGATTTCGCGCAGGAGAACTTTTCCGGCATTGCGGTCATCAAGGCCTTTGTCAAGGAGTACAAGGAACTGCAGGCTTTCCGGAAGCTGAACAAGGAAAACGAGGAGATCAACGTGACCTACACGAAGATCGCCACCCTGCTGGAGGTGCTGGTGACCCTGTTCGTGGAGTCCGTGGTCTGCATCATTCTGGGTTACGGCGGTTATCTGGTCTATCAGGGCCGATTCAACGCCGGCCAGCTGGTGGAGTACATCGGCTACTTTGAGGCCATCGTCTGGCCCATCATGGCCGTGTCCATGCTGATCGAAAAGACCAGCCGCGGCAGGGCCTCCCTGAACCGCATCACCGAGCTGCTCGATGCGCCGATCGATGTGGCCGACCGGGACGGCGTGGCCGATCTGGCCGACCCGCGCGGCGGCATCGAGTTCCGGCATCTGAATTTCCGTTATCCGGACGGCGAGTACGATGTGCTGCGGGAGATCTCCTTTACCATTGCGCCCGGCGAGAGCGTGGGCATCGTGGGCAAGACCGGTGCGGGCAAGACCGGCCTGGTGGACCTGCTGCTGCGCACCTATAATGTGCCGGACGGAACCCTGTTTGTGGACGGCAGGGATGTGAACAGCCTTTCCATCCACTCGGTGCGCAATGCCTGTGCCTACGTTCCGCAGGATAACTTCCTGTTCTCGGATACCATCGCCCACAACATTGCCTTTGGTGTGGACGATGCCACCCCCCGAGGACATCGAGCGGGCGGCAAGCATGGCCGATGTGCGGGATAATATCGTGGATTTCAAGGACGGCTACGAGACCGTTCTGGGCGAGCGCGGCGTGACGGTGTCCGGCGGTCAGAAGCAGCGCATCTCCATCGCCCGCGCCCTGCTGAAAGATGCGCCCATCCTGATCCTCGACGACTCGGTTTCGGCGGTGGATACCAAGACGGAAAAAATCATCCTCGATAACCTCAAGCAGAGCCGTGCAGGCAAGACCACTCTGCTCATTGCCCATCGCATTTCCACGGTGGAGGGACTGGATAAGATCATCTTCCTCGAGGACGGCAGAGTGGAGGCCGTCGGCCCCCACGACCAGCTGTATGCTTCCTGCCCGGAGTACCGCCGGATGGTCGATCTGCAGCGGCTGGAGGATGAGACGAAGGGACGCGAAAACGCATGATGCATCTGAATCCGTTGGTTCTGGTGGGCGCTGTCATCGGCGTGATCACCGCCCTGCTGGTGACAGCTTATGCCGCCGTCAAGGACAAAAAAGACCGCCATGGGCTTTGAGCGCAACATGGAGGACGGCGAGATCATGCGCCGCCTTGCCCGCTATGCCCGGCCCTACCTGAGCAAATTCCTCATTGTGGGCGTGCTGATGCTCTTCTCCATTGCCTACGATATCATTTCACCCCTCATCGTGGGCCGCATCGAGGAGCTGGTGGCCGGGGAGTTTGAACTCCGCGCCCTCTTCCTGGGCGTGTCAGTGTATGCAGGCGTGCTGGTGTTCTCCATGGGCAGCACCTACCTGCAGGCCGTGATTTTGCAGCGGGTGGGCCAGCGCATCATCTCCGATCTGCGCGAGGATCTGTTCAGCCACATTGAATCTTTGGCACACGAGCAACTCAACGAGATCCCGGTGGGCAAGCTGGTCACCCGTGTGACCAACGATACCAACGCCATCTCCATGATGTTCACAAACCTCTTGGTCCAGCTGACCAAGAACAGCTTTGTCATTCTGGGCATTCTGGTGGCCATGCTCTGCCTGAACTACGAGCTGACGTTGATGGTGCTCTGCTTTGTGCCCTTCATCGTGATCTTCACGGTCATCTTCCGCAAGTTCTCCCGCCGCGCCAACCGCAAGCTCAAGAACGCGACCACCGATATCAATACCTATCTGTCCGAAAACCTGTCCGGCATCAAGGTCACCCATCTTTGGCCGGGAGGACGAGAAGATGGAGGATTTCCGCCAAAAGAGCCAGAAGCTGGCCCGGGCCAATCAGGAGCAGATCTTCGTGTTCAGCGTGTTCCGTCCGCTGGTGTATATGCTCTATGTCAGCTCGATCCTGTGCCTGTTCTATCTGGGCGGTATGGGTCACCTGAACAATATCAGCTTTCTGGGTCAGACCATTTCCAGCGGCACCATCGTCACCTTTTATATGTACATCTCCAAGTTCTTCACCCCCATCCAGAACCTGGCCGAACAGTTCAACTGGCTGCAGTCGGCGCTGGCATCGGCAGAAAAGGTGTTCTCCATCATGGACATCCAGCCCAAGATGGTGGACGCCCCCGACGCCGTTGAGCTGGACGAAGTGAAGGGCGACATCGAGTTCCGGGACGTCTGGTTCAGCTACATCCCCGGCGAGTGGGTGCTGCAGGGCGTTTCCTTCCATGTGGAGCCCCGCCAGACCGTGGCTTTGTGGGCTCCACCGGCTCCGGCAAGAGCACCATCCTCTCCCTGATCTGCCGGAACTACGAGTTCCAGAAGGGCCAGATCCTGATCGACGGCATCGACATCCGCAAGATCAAGATCTCCTCCCTGCGCAGGCACTTCGGCCAGATGCTGCAGGATGTGTTCCTGTTCTCGGGCACCATCCGCTCCAACATCGTTCTGCGGGAAGAGAGCATCCCCGACAGCGAGATCATGGAGGTCTGCCGTTACGTCAACGCCGACAAGTTCATCAACAAGCTGGACCACGGGCTGGACGAAGAGGTGCGTGAGCGCGGCAACAACTTCTCCGCCGGGCAGCGGCAGCTGCTCAGCTTTGCCCGCACCATCATCCACAAGCCCAGCGTGATGATCCTGGACGAGGCTACCGCCAACATCGACACCGAGACCGAGCTGCTGATCCAGGATTCGTTGGAAAAGATGCGCACCGTGGGCACCATGCTCATTGTGGCCCACCGGCTGTCCACCATCCAGCATGCGGACAACATCATCGTGCTGTCCCACGGTAAAATTCTGGAGCAGGGCACCCACCAGCAGCTGCTGGCCCGGCATGGCCGCTACTACCAGCTGTACACGCTGCAATACCACAAGGCGCAGCTGAACGCAGCCGAATAAGCACAGACAGAAAGGCCGCTGACCTGAGATGGGTCAGCGGCCTTTTTCCGTCTGCACCGGGGGTGGAGTCGTCCGCTTCCGGATCGTTGAGGGAACGCAATTAACACTTGCAAAACAGGTGCATCGCTCGTATAATAAAATGTGGTAAAATAATAAAAAAGAGAAATGGAAAGGAGGGGCCACAGGATGCAGTGGATCGATGCGCTCAGCTACGAAGAAGTGATGACCTTTTTGCGCAGTACACCGGCGAACCTCTTTTTCAAGGATACGGAATGCCGTTATCTTTTTATTTCGGACGTTAGGACTTTCTTCCCCTACGGAGAAGGGCAGGAAGAGGATGTGCTGGGCAAGACAGATCTGGAGATCTGGGGCAGCGAGGAACAGGCCCGCTTTTATTATGAGCAGGACCAGAAGGTGCTTGCCACCGGCAAGGGAACCAGCTTTATCACCGAGGTGCCCCGGAAGGATGGGACGGCATACTATCAGATCAAAAAAAGAACCCCGTTGTGCTGGAGGGAAAGATCATCGGCATCGTGGGGCTCATTGGTGATATCACCGAACGGGTGCGGCTGGAAAAACAGGCCCAGAACTGGGCCGTCCACGATGAACTGACCGGTCTGTATAACCGCAACTACCTGAAGGTAAAGGGTGCAGAGCAGCTGAAGGGAGCCGTCATGCCCGTCACGATCATCATGGGCGACTGCAATTACCTGAAGCGTGTGAATGATGCCTACGGCCACGAGTACGGCGACCTGCTGCTCAAGCGGGTGGGCCGGGTGATCCGGGAAAACCTGCCGCCGGAGAGCGTGGCCCTGCGGATGGGCGGCGATGAATTCCTCATTGCCTGCAACCACTTCTCTGCAGAAGAGGCCGAACAGCTGATCGAGAGGCTGCACGGGGAGCTGGCCCGCCAGAGCGACGACCGCCTCAAGCTGGATGTTGCCTTTGGATACCACACCGTGACAGAAGGCCCCTTTGATTATGTCGCAGTCTACCATGCTGCCGACCGGGATATGTACCGGAACAAGCGCAAAAACCGCTGAAAATCCGGATGAAATAACAGCCTCAGCCCGATCTCCAAGGGCTGAGGCTGTTTTGGTGATCTGTTACATCAGGGCGGTGAGCACCAGCGCGCAGAGAGGGAAAACGCCATCTGCGGCGGCTTACAGGATCACATTTTTGATGAGCAGGGAAACGCTGCCGTCCGGATCGTGGAGGAACTCCAGCTCGGAATCGGAGTTCAGCAGCTCGGTAGGGATTTTGACCTCAATGCCGTTGGCAGTGTGGATGCTGCGGCTCTCCATCCGGCGGATGCGGGCAGGCGTCACGGTGACAGGAGCCGCGGCCTCTTCCAGCACCTCGCTCTTTCCACATAGTCATCAAAGGGGACGGCGGCCAGCGGGTAGTCCTCGGCCAGCTGTCTGCGCACCTGCTCCACAGTGACTTGATTGTCGTTGTCAGAGGCCTGATTGGCGATGAGCATGGCTACCTGTGCCTCGGCGTGGGGCTCGTCCTCATAGGCATCCTTCACGGCCTGTGCGGCGGCCTCCTGAATGGCCTGCAGCTTCTTTTTTCTCGGGCTCGGCCTGGGTGTACTGGAACACAACAGAGGAGAGGTAGAACTCCTTGTGGCCGTCAATGTCGTATTTCTTTTCCAGCAGACGCATGGAGTAATCGGTCAGGTCCACAAGGGCACCCTCCTCCACCTTGCCGCTCTGGGTGGGCAGGCAGGCCCGCTGCTGGATGATGGAGTTGACCGGGGCACCTTCCACGGTTTCGGTGTAGTGGGTGTAGCCGTTTTTATAGTTCAGCTTGAGGATGCCCAGCCAGGGCGCGCCGTCCCGGGTGAAATCCACCACGGCCAGGTCCGCCCGCGGGGATGGTGGTGTGGGCGTGCATGTAATCGAACAGCACCCCCGCAATGCGGCAGGACAGATCAATGAAATCCTGATTGTGTTCCAGCTCGTTCCGGAAAGCTGAATCCGGCAGGGGGCGGCACTGGCGGATCTCATCGCTGGCCAGCAGCTTTTCGATATGATTCTGTAAGTAGGCGGTCTTTTCGGCAGTCAGCTCCATGCCGCCGCCGCTGAGCACCGGCGCGTCCAGCGTGGTGTCCAGCACATGTAAAATTGCCTGATGGATGATGATCTCCATGGGTCAAAACCTCATTTCCCGGGTGATTGTGATGTTCCTGCCAAGTATAGCACATCCGGAACAAAAAGGCGAGAGGGAGCGCAAAGGCTTGTCAACCGCCGCCTGAGATGCTACAATGGGGCTGACCAAACATCCGGACAAGCCGAAAGGGGAGTGTGTTATGGAATTTCGGGACAAGCCGATGCAGAACCTCATTCGCATCAAGGAAAAGGACCTTTGCAAAAATGTGCAGGAGCTGCTGCTGGACGGTGAGCAGATCGTGGGCGCTTACAAGACCGTGCGTGATCAGGCCGTGTTCACCACCCACCGTATTTTTATTGTGGATATGCAGGGCGTCACGGGCACCCGGCAGGAGATCTTTGTGCTGCCCTACCGGAAGATCGTACATTTCGGCATCAAGACGGCAGGCTTTGGCGACCCGCTGCAGACCTCACAGCTGACGGTCTGCTATGCGGATGAGCACGAGATGAAGTTTGGCTTTATCGGGCAGGAGGAACTGCTGGCGGTGGCAAAGGCCATCAGCCGCTGCATCCTGTAACAGAACAAATGTAAAACGCCCGTTCCGGCTTCTGACCCCGGAGCGGGCGTTTTACATTGCTGTAATATGCGAAAAAAAGGAGAATGTCGAAGGGTCAGCAGGCGGCGCGCTCTCTGCGGCCGGCCTCAAGCATGTAGTGCAGGAAGCCGGTGACATCAGCAGGGTCGGTGACAGAGATGTCAAAGCCCTTGGAGGGAGCGTCCATCATCTGGAACAGCTCGGTGGCGGCGTTGTCCTTTTTCAGGTCGCAGGTCTCACCATTGGCTAGGTGCAGGAGCACACTGCCGCGGCTGGCGGCTACCTGCTGCATGAAACGGTCTTTATCAAGATACTGGATGCGAAGCATAAAAATACCTCCCACAAAGAAATGTTTTATTCTGGAAGAGCCCCCGGGCCAGGCTGCCCAAGCGGGACGCTTCTCGGGAACCGGATCAAGCCGCGCCGGGGTTGTTTTCCGCCCCATGCGGTGTTATACTGTGCTTGCTGGTTCTGATGAAATAATACCACGAAACTGGCACGATAGATAGAATAAAAACACCCGATTTGTACAACAAAATCGGCTTTGACAAAAAAAATATTCAAAGTATTGCGGAAAGGAATTGTTCAATATGGCGTTTCAGACAAGCTGTGTCTCTGCTGCCAATATCGTTACCGGGCTGACCTTCCAGCAGGATGTTATGGCATGCCGAGGGGCGGGAACTGGTCCAGCATGGCAGCGCCCTGTTTCCCATTGCCTGCTACGCGGAGAACCTGAAAAGCTATTCGGTGGCCTGGCACTGGCACGAGGAGTTTGAGTACATTCTGGCCATGAAAGGCCCCCTGACGGTGGACGTGAACAAGACCCGGGTGACCCTGCAGACGAATCAGGGCGTGTTCCTGAACTCCGGCATCCTCCACGCGGTGGAGCAGGCGGAAAAAGGGGAAGCTCTGCTCCACTCGGGCGTGTTCCACCCCCGGCTGGTGGGCGGAATGGACACCATCTTCTGGCAGAAGCTCATCCGACCCATGCTCCAGCCGGATGCCCCGGCGTTTTTTCTGCTGGATGGGGCTGTGCCCTGGCAGGCGCAGGTGCTTGCCTGCCTGCAGGAAGCCTGGCAGGCGGTTGCCGTGGAGCCCTTTGACTACGAGAACCGGGTGCGGTATTATCTCTCTGCGGCACTGCGGCTGCTGAGCACCCAGTGCGTGGGCGGCAAGACCAAGGTCTCCCAGCAGGAGCAGATCGCCGCCGAGCGGATGAAGCAGATGCTCCGCTTCGTGGAGGAACACTACGCGGAAGAGCTGACAGTCCAGCTCATCGCGGGCAGCGTGGCCCTCAGCGAGAGCGCCTGTCTGCGCAGTTTCAGGCAGATGCTGGGCATCACGCCCATCCAGTATGTCAAGCAGTTCCGGGTGGAAAAGGCCGCCGAGCTGCTCCGCTCCACCCGGCTCAAGACGGGCGAGATCGGGATGGAGTGCGGCTTTGCAGATGGCAGCTACTTCATCAAGACCTTCCGGGAGATCAAGCACTGCACACCCAAGGAATACCGCGCAAAATTCTGCTGAAATGTCTGAGATAGGAATAGGAGAAAATAATCCTCATGCAGCACAGTCTGACCCAAGGCCCCATTACAAAGAATATCCTGCTGTTTGCCCTGCCGCTGATGTTCGGCAACCTGCTGCAGCAGATGTACAACATTGCCGCACCTGGGTGGTGGGCCGCTTCCTCGGCGCGGATGCGCTGGCGGCGGTGGGGTCCTCCTATACCCTGATGACCTTCCTGACCTCGATCCTGCTGGGTTTGTGCATGGGCAGCGGTGCGGCTGTGTCCATGCAGTACGGCAGCGGCGAGACCGAGAAGATGCGGCAGTGCGTGTTCCAGTCCTTCCTGCTCATTGCGGGCATCGCCCTGGTGCTCAATCTGCTGGTCTATCTGGGGATGAACGGCATTCTGTGGGTGCTGCGGGTGCCCGCAGAGCTTTGCCCGCTGATGAAGGACTACCTGCTCATCATCTTTCTGGGCATTGCGGCCACCTTTTTGTATAACTATTTCGCAAATCTCCTGCGGGCCATCGGCAATTCCGTGGTGCCGCTGGCGTTTCTGGCTGTATCAGCCATCCTGAACGTGATCCTGGATCTGGTCTGTGTCCTTGTGCTTGACTGGGGCGTGAAGGGTGCCGCCGGGGCAACTGTTTTTCTCAGTATGTGTCCGGCGTGGGCATCGGCCTGTACACCCTGAAAAAAGTTCCCGCAGCTCTGCCCGAAACGGACAGACTGCAGATGGGACCGGAAGAACCTTGCCAATATCCTGAATCTTTCGGTGATGACCAGTGTTCAGCAGTCCATTATGAATTTTGGCATCCTTATGGTGCAGGGACTGGTCAACAGCTTCGGCCCCGTTGTGATGGCGGCCTTCGCTGCCGCTGTGAAGATCGACGCCTTTGCCTATATGCCGGTGCAGGATTTTGGCAACGCCTTCTCGACCTATGTGGCCCAGAATTACGGGGCAGGCCAGCCGGACCGCATCAAAAAAGGGATCCGCAGTGCCGGGCTGACAAGCGCGGTGTTCTGCATCGTCATCAGCGTGCTGGTCTGCGCCTTTGCCGCCCCGCTCATGGGGATTTTCATCGACCCGGCTCAGACCGAGATCATCGCGGCGGGCGTGCAGTACCTCCGCATCGAGGGCGCATGCTACATCGGCATTGGCGTGCTCTTCCTGCTCTACGGCTACTACCGGGCGGTCAACCAGCCGGGGATGTCGGTCATCCTGACCATTGCCTCCCTTGGCACCCGTGTGGCGCTGGCCTATCTGCTTTCTGCCACGCCGCTGGGTGTTACCGGCATCTGGCTCAGTGTGCCCATCGGCTGGGCACTGGCAGATGCCATTGGCATTGGGTATTATTTGAAGAAGAGAACATAAAATATCCCCCGCTGCAAAGCGTGTTCTGGCACGTCTGCAGCGGGGGGATATTGTTTTTCTATTGGAGCTTGAGATGATCCGGATGGGGCTTATTCCCCCACGGCGGGGACGTTCTGCATTGTCAAGAGGAGCTTCTGGACATCCACGCTGCCCATGTGGGTGGGCTCCTCACCCAAACGGAGAAAATCGGTCTGCTGGGCGGTAACAGTCTGCCACTGGGGCAGGTCTGCGCCGTTGGGGTCGCCGGTCTTGGCAAAGTTGGTCAGGTAATCTACCATCTGAGCGCTGAGGGCAGTGTCCTTCTCAGTGAAGGGCCGCCAGCAGTGAGCCAGCGTGCCGAACCAGTACCACAGGTCGCTGGAATGCCAGGCACCACGGTCATCACCGGGGAGCTGGCGGTCGAAGAACCAGCCATAGCTGTCGGCGTTCCGGGCGCACCAGTCCTGAGCCATCTGGTAGAGATAGGGCGGAACGATATCCTCGCTGGTGAAGCCAATGAGGTAAGGGATATGGTGCTGTTCGTCGGCAGCCAGCGTCTCGGGGCCGGTCTTGACCTGGAAACGGCCATCCACCACGGGCTCACAGCCCATACCCTTGAACTGGGGCTGGGTGCGGACGGCATCCCAGGCTGCAAACAGTCTGGCGGGGGCGAGGGCACGGAACTCGGCCAGGGTGCTGCACCCGGCGGCCTCCATCACCTGCTTCCAGAACGGGTAGTGGGCCTCGGCGGGCTTGGCCGTCAGCATCTGGCTCACGCCGCCGCCGCTGCTCATCACGGCCTTGGAGCAGCCCCTGGTGATGGGGAGAGGACGAGCTGCTGGACGCTCATGGCACCGGCGCTCTGGCCCATGATGGTGATGTTGTTGGCATCGCCGCCAAAGGCAGCGATGTTGGCGCGCACCCACTGCAGGGCCGCCAGCTGATCCAGAAAGGCATAGTTGCCGGTGGATCCGGCCTCATCAGCCAGCTCGGGCAGGCAGACAAAGCCCATGGGGCCGAGCCGGTAGTTGATGGTCACAGCCACGCAGCCTTTGGTGGGCCAGACGGGGCCGTCGAAGTGTTTCTCGTGGCCGCAGCCGCCGGTAAAACCGCCTCCGTGAATGTAGAAGATGATCGGCAGCTTGTCCTCGGGGGCTGCGTCAGCAGGGGCCCAGATGTTCAGGAACAGGCAGTCTTCGCTGTAAGTGTAAGTTTCGCCCTTGCGGAACTCGTTGTAGTAGAAGGCTTTTCCGGGTGCGGCGGCTTCGTCATAGAAGGCGCGGGGCTGGTAGCAGCAGGCACCGTATTGGGTGGCATCATAGACACCGTCCCAGTGGGTGACGGGGATGGGGAACTCCCACCGCCCGGCGGCGGCGTAGCGGATGCCCTTGTAGGCGGCAATGCCCGGCCACTGGCAAGCCGTGCCGGAGATCACGCCGCAGGGCGTGGTGCGCTCAAAGCTCATGGGGAAACCTCCTTGTCTTACTCCGCCGCTTTCAGGCCCCGGATGTCCTCACCCGCAAACAGGCAGGGGACAAAGGAGGAAAGGCGGCTGGAGATCTTTTCGGTGTATCGCTTTTCCAGCAGGGAGCCATCCGCAATGTTGGTGGTGACGATGGTGGGCAGACCAGCTCCCAGGCGGTTGTTCAGCAGGCTGTAAAAAGTGGTGATGAAGTAGGGGGTGACGAACTCGGTGCCCAGATCATCCAGGATCAGCAGGTCGGCGGCTGAGGCGGTGCGCAGCAGGGTCTCGGCATCTTCGGAGGAGTCGAAGCGGGCGTTTTCCAGCTTGCCGAAGAAGTCTGGGCTGGAAACGTAGATCACGTCAAAATCCTTTTGCAGCACGATGCCCGCGATGGCAAGGGCGGCGTGGGTCTTGCCCAGCCCCGCGTTGCCGAAAAGCATCAGGCTCTCGCTGTTGTGGTCGAATTCCTCAGCGTAGCTGCGCAGATCCTCCAGCAGGCCGCCCATGTAGGTGCGGACAGGCTCACCCAGCTTCTCGTCCATGGTGTTGGGGTAGTACCGCAGCTCCATGGTGTCAAAACTGGAAATAGACAGGCTGGACAGCGCCTCGATCTCCTCCCGCCGCAGACCCTGCATCAGCTTGTGAACGCAGGTGCAGGTGCGGCCCTGCACGCTGCCGGTATCCTGGCACAGCTTGCAGGTGAATTTTGGCTCCAGCGCATCCGCGGGGCGGCCGCTGGCGGCCAGCAGGGCGGTGAGCTCCTGCCGGGCTTTGCTCAGTGCGGCGGCGGCTTCGGTGCGGTCTTTTCCGGCAGCGCCTGCCAGCGCGCAGCGGATGCCCCGCACCCGCACCTCGTCCTCAGCGTGGCGCAGGGCCGGGATGGCGGCCTCCGCCTCCAACCGGGCATCCTCGGCATTGGCGCGGGCAGTCTGCCGCCGCAGAGCCACCGTGCGCAGGGCGGCTTGATACAGTTCCTGTTTGGTACGCATAAAAGCTCCTTATTCTGCAGGCGTGTCCGTCTTTTTTGCGGAGCGGACGGCGGCGGGCAGCGTTCTTGAGAAAATCGTTTCCGCTGGGTTCGGCGCGGTCCACCCGGAGGTTCCGGCTGGCACCCATCCCGGCCACCGGGCCCCGCACATCGTGGACGGTGCGCAGGCCCTTGGCGTTCCAGGTCTTGAGGATGCTGTTCCAGTACCAGAGATCCCGCTTGGGCCCGGCCTGCACGGCGGCTTCCTGCACCATGGCATCATCGTAGCCGTAGACCTCGTACCAGCGGGCAATGGCCTTGCGCCCGCCAAGGGTCAGCTCGGTGTCGGCAATGCCCAGCAGGCCGCTGACGTACTGCCCCGCTGGGCGCGCAGGGCCAGCAGCTGGAGGTGTGCGTCGGCCTGTTCGCCGGTCTCCACACCCTCGGCCCGCCAGACCTTCAATTCGTGGCTGACGGCACCCATCGTCCGCTTGCCCCGGCTGGCCACATAGGCCACGCAGAGCATGACGGTCTCGGGTGCAAAGGCTTCCTGCACATAGAAGTTTACCAGCTTTTCCATTTCGGGGTGGGTCAGCGGGCGGGCAAAGCTGGTCTGGGCGCAGTCGATGAGGGAGGATATCATGGGGTCGGTTCGGCTGGCCGCTGCGATCTCGCTCCAGGTCATGGGGGCAGGGGCTGTGGGCTCCTCGCCCGGGGCGGCGTTCTCTTCATACCGTTCCAGCAGACCCGCACCGGCCCAGAAGGACAGGGCACTCTCGGCGGTCATCTTGCTGCGGAGCTTTAAGTCGGCGCAGAGCTTCTCCGGGTCAGTGATGCCGGTGGCCAGCACATACAGAGCCACCCGGACGTTATATTCTTCCGCAATGCCCAGCTTGGAAAAGACCAGCTGCGGCACCGGGATGGTGTCACCCTTGAATTCTTTCAGTCGGTAGATCATGGTGCACCTCAGTGTTGTATCTCGGCATCCGGTTCCGGTGTGGGCGGTGTCCAGGGCTCACAGTCCAGGATGGACGGGTGGGCGCTCCAGCGTTCCGGTTCGGCGTTGTAGGCATCGTTCAGATATTGGGCGACTGCGGTGCGGCCCTCTTCGGTCATCGGGAAGATCTCCCGCCGCCGCAGGGCTGGGTCGGTCTTGTCCAGCGTCCACGGCTCGGGCCAGAGATCCACCGTGAGGATGGCCTCTTCTTTTTTGGCCTCCTCGCCGCCGTCCGGGTCGGGGACAGAGCGCTTGCCCGGGGTGATGAGGTAGCGCATCCCGTCCTCGTTGCCGCTGAATGAGTTTTTGTTCTGCAGATAGTGCAGCATGGGCACAAAGATCATGTAGAATTCCTTCCATTGTGATAATCTATCTTTCATTATAAAGCAACTGGCGCAAAAAGCAAGTTTTTTCCGCCTGCCGCGTTCCGACAGAAAAAACTGTTGACAAAACCGCCGCACTTTGCTACACTAATGGAGCAGTCCTGCAGGGTTAGCTCATCCGGTAGAGCGACTGCTTCCCAAGCAGTAGGCGGCGGGTTCGAGTCCCGTATCCTGCTCCAGAAAATAGCGCTCCAACGTGTAGTAAAGAACATGTTGGGGCGCTTTGCATTTTGATGCACTTTTGGGCGGGCGGCTTGTGTTTTGCCGGAAAATATGGTTCAATAGAGGAAAACAGACGGGAACGCACAGCGACCAAGACAAAACGAGGTGGATACAATGAATCTGAAAGAAGCATTCCGCTATCAGAACAAGCTGCAGGCCCTTTTGGACGAGGCCCAGGGTATTCTGGACTGCGATTCCAACGTGACGAATGTGGCCAACACCTATCTGCGCCACAAGGTCATGGCAGAGGCTGAGGACGAGACGATCCTGGACCTGCCCCAGACCGAATATGCCCAGCAGATCACCGATATTGCCCGGTTCATGCTCTATCTGCTGGAGGAGAAGGGCCGCCTGTTCGCTGCCATCCGCAAGGCAAAGGATGCGCTGGACATGGATATGGACAGCGAGGTCAGTTTGAACGCTGCGCGGCAGAGCGTGGCGCGCACCTTCAAGCGAATGAACGACCTGCGCAGCTCCGAGCAGCTGCTTTCCGGCGGCGGCACCGGCTACCGTTTCAATGCAGAGGGCAACCAGATTGCCTACCGCTGTGATATGAAGCGGGTGACCACCATCAACTATGACCGCAAGGTCATCCACGCTGCTTTGGGCAAGCTGAACCGGCAGGCAGACGAAACCTCCAACCGGCTGGACCTCTGCCTTGTGACCTCCCGGGTGGACTATGCAGTTCCCTTTGATGTGAACGCCAGCTTTGCCGAAGCATTTGAGACCTATCTGGAAAGCACCAATGCCTGAATAAACGCTCCACCGGCTATTTTGGATACGGCAAGCGCCGGGGACGCGGCTGCCGGTTCAGGTGCAGATGAACGATAACGCTGCACAGTTCCGCAAGGAAGTTTCGGTCCGGCTCACCTTACGAGCCAGCATAATTGAAAAAATCTTGCGTTCGGCTTTTCCGCCACCGCCAGACGTTTCTTCGCCGAAACCGTCCCTTGCCCTTTCCCGTATTCCTGCTTTTGTGCTTACGTCTCCATGGGCAGGCAGGCAAGCCACCCTTTCTGAATTTGCCCCGCAGACTGCTGCGGGAGCATTTTTCCGCCTGCGGGGCGGGTGCACTGCATCCCCATTTTGCAGGCAGAGCAAATGGCAGAAGCTGCCCTGGATGCTTGCCGTATCCAAAATGGCCGGTGCAAAACCGGAGGGATAAGCGATGAAGAATTGCAGCCCCGGCAGTTTTTACCGCCGGGGCTGCAATTCTTGGAGGGAGTCGTTCGTATTCCAGACAGAACGACCAAATTTAGACAAAGACGAGGTATGATCATGTCAACCAAAACGATCTATTCCACTGCCGCGACCCGCTTTGACCTGAGCGCTGCGGCACTTCATATCCTTGCCATGGCGCTGATGCTGATGGACCACCTGTGGGCGACCCTGCTGCCGGCGCAGGACTGGCTGACCTGTGCCGGGCGGCTGGCGTTCCCTATCTTTGCATTTATGACAGTGGAAGGCTACTTTCATACCCGAAATCTGAAGCGTTATGTCCTGCGGCTGCTGTTGTTTGCGCTGCTTTCGGAAGTGCCCTTTGATCTGATGTATGGCGGGACATGGTTCTACCCGGTGCACCAGAACGTGATCTGGACGCTGCTGCTGGGGCTTCTGGGGGTGCATCTGATGGAAACGGTGCGCAAAAAGCAAAAGCTCTGGGTCTCGCTGCCGGTGTGCGCCGCAGTGGCAGCAGCAGGGGCGCTGCTGGGAACGCTGGGCATGACAGATTACTACGGTGCCGGTGTGCTGACCGTGTTCGCTTTTTACATTTTCCGGGGCCGGAAATGGTGGTGCCTGCTGGGACAGGTGCTGACCCTGTACTGGATCAACGTGGTGCTTCTGGGCGGGCTGATGTACCCCATCCGGCTGTTCGGCATGGAGTTTGAGCTGTGTCAGCAGGGGTTTGCGCTGCTGGCGCTGGTGCCCATCTGGCTGTATCGCGGGCGGCAGGGCTGCCACAGCAAACCGTTCCAGTATGCCTGCTACGCCTTTTACCCGGTACACATGCTGCTGCTCGTGCTGGCGCTGAATTTCGTGAACCGATAAGAACGTAACTGTTCTCCCTGCGGGCTATGGGTGTCCGCAATCTGATAGTATCCCGGGGGAGCTATTCTGCACTTTCCTGAGTCTGCTCTGTGGGCTTGATGGTTTTGACCCGCAAGGTGAAATACAGAAGATGGCAGACCCACACCACTGCAATGCAGATCCTGCCGATGGGAGCATTTTTCATACAAAGAAAACCGATCGCCATGACAGCGGTGACCATTGCAATGATCTTGCATGTTGTTCCTGCTGTCATGGTTTTTTTCTGAACAAAGCTGTCCAGATGCTTTTTTGTACCGTGGTATACTGAATGGAACACCCGCAGGAGGGAAAATGCCCCATGAAAAAAGATAAATCGTTCCGCCCGGACCGGGTCCTCTCCTATTTCAGGGTGGAGTGGCTCCCTGCTGCTCCTTGTGACCCTTTCGGGCCTTGTCTATAACATCGGTCTGCTGGCCGCGCCGTGGTTCGAGGGCCGGTTGGCCCAGTGCCTGGCGGATATCCTGGGCGGCAGTGAGAATGCAGCCCAAATGGCGCTGCTGGTGCTGGCCTACATTGCGGTCACACTGCTGGTGCAGGCGGCGCGCTTCATCAAACGTTTTTATGTGCGCCGCTTCGCCAACAACATCAACCGCCGGATGAAGGGCATCCTGTACGCCAATCTGGTGCGGCAGAGCCGGGCAGCGCTGGAAAAAGAGGGGGCCGGTGAGCTGATGACCAAGGCCATCTCCGATGTGGACGACTGCGTGGAGGGAATGCGCAAGTTCACCACGGAGGTGTTCGACACCGGTGTGGCGTTGGCCGGCTACGCGGTCATGCTGCTGGTGTACGACTGGCGGCTGGCGATCCTGGGCCTGCTTTTTACCCGGTGTCCTATGTCTGCGCGGCAGGGATGAAAAAGCCGGTGCAGCGCGCCGGTGCAGCTTATAAAAAAGGCTGCCGGTGCCCTGAGCAGTGCTACGCTGGACCGTGCCCGGAATGCCGTGACCTACCGCATCTACGGCTGCGAGGAGGCCCGGATGGAAAAATACGAGGGGGCCCTGAGCCTTTACGAAAAGACTGCCGTGCGGAACAACGTGTGGCAGTCCGCTCTGCCGCCGCTTTATCTGGCGGCATCCGAGGCAGGGACCCTCTTCATCCTGTGGTTCGGCGCAAAGAATGTGCTGGGCACCGGCTGGAGCAGCTGGGATATCGCCGCCTTCACCACCTTCCTCTCCTGTTTCACCAAGCTGGTGGTCAAATCCTCCAAGGTGGCCAAGCTCTTCAACGCGGTGCAAAAGGCAGAGGTCTCCTGGAAGCGCATCAGACCCCTGATGAAAACGCCCGAGCAGCTGGATGCCCTGCAGATCCCGGCGGCACAGGATGTGACGCTGAAAGAACTTGCCTTCTCCTATGGGGAAGAGCCTGTCTTCTCCGGCCTGAGCCTGACGGCCCACCCCGGCGATATCATCGGCATCACCGGCCCGGTCGCCTGCGGAAAATCCACCCTTGGCCGCGTATTCCTCTGCGAAGCGCCCTATCAAGGCTCGGTCTGCTTTGGCGGCAGGGAGTTTTCCGCCCTGACCCCGCGCCAGATCGCCGCCACGGTCGGTTATCTGGGCCATGACCCGGAACTGAGTGCCGACACCGTGCAGAATAATGTCCTCTGCGGCAGCGAACAGGATGCCATGCCGTGGCTTGCAGCCGCTGCCCTGAAGGAGGAAGTACTGGCCATGGAAAAGGGTACGGAGACGGTCATCGGCAGCGGCGGCACCCGCCTTTCCGGCGGGCAGGCACAGCGTCTGGCATTGGCCCGGACGCTGGCCCATCCCCGCCCGGTGCTGGTGCTGGATGACCCCTTCTCGGCACTGGACCGCAGCACCGAGGATGCGATCTTTGCCGAGCTGCAGGCGTATGCCAGGGATAAGGTGGTGTTCCTGATCTCCCACCGGCTGTACCATTTTCCGCAGATGCAGCAGATCATTTTTATGGAGGGCGGCAGGACCACCGTTGGCACCCACGAGGAGCTGATGGCAGCGGTTCCGGTCTACCGCCAGCTGTATGAAAGCCAGACCGGCCTGAAGGGGGAGAGGGCGCATGAAAAAGAAAAATGATCACGGCGTGTTTGCTGCCGTCCGGATGGCAGCGGCTTCGCACCGCCTTCTCACGGTGGGCACGGTGCTGTGTGTGGCAGCTTCGGTGGCGGCATCCCTGCTGCCGCCCCTGCTGCTGGCCCGGGTCATCGACCGCTGACCGCGGGCCTCCCGCTGCCCTTTCTGGTCGTGCTGCTCTACTTCGGCAGCCTTGCACTGGAAGGTGTGCTCACCTCGGCGCAGGAAAGCCTGCTGGTGCTCTTTGGCCAGAGGATGACCCATGCCCTGCGCTCGGAGATGTCCCGGAAGCTGAGCCGCCTGCCCGCCGGTACACTGGCAGAACAGAACCCCGGCGAGGTGGCCGCCCGCTTTTCGGGCGATGTGGACACAGTGGAAGCCCTGTTCACTTCCGGCATCATCAGCATGGCAGCAGATGCCTGCCGCATCCTCTCGATCATGGCGGTCATTGCGGTGAAAAACACCGGCCTTGCGCTGGTATTGCTGCTGGTGCTGCCGCTGTTCGCCGTGTTTACCCGCTACGTGCAGAAGCGGATGCTGGCCGCGCAGCTGGATAACCGCCGCGCGGTCGCTGCGGTCTCCGGGCAGGTGCCCGAGACCCTGCACAACATCCGCACCATCCGGGCGCTGGGGCTGGAGGATTACATGGAGCGCCGGTATGACCGGTGCATCGGTGACAGCTATGCCGCCATGGAGCGCACCAATTTTTATGATGCCGTCTATTCGCCGGTGGTGCTGCTGCTGAATGCCGTTGTGGTCGGCATCGTGATGCTGCTCTCCGCTTCGGGGAACGCGCAACTCCTGACCCTGTTCGGTATGTCGGTTGGCACTTCGGTGGCCGTCATCAACTACATCTCCCGCATCTTCGCCCCCATCGAGAGCCTGGGCATGGAGATCCAGACCATCCAGTCGGCCATGGCGGGTGTCAGGCGCATCGATGCCTTTCTCGACCAGCCGGAGCGCACGATCCCGCCTGCGCGCAGGGAGGCCGCCCGGGGCGATGTGGAATTTGCGCACGTCACCTTCGGCTATGGGGAACGGCACGTTCTGAAGGATTTTTCCATGACCGTGAAACAGGGCGAACAGGTCACGCTGATCGGCCGCACCGGCGCGGGCAAGAGTACCGTGTTCAAGCTCCTGCTGGGCCTGTATCAGCCGGAGACCGGTACGGTGACCATCGGCGGCGTGAATGTGGGGGACATCACCGACCGGGAGCGCCGCACCTGCATCAGCTGTGTGGAGCAGCATTTTGCGCGGGTACCCGGGACGGTGCGGGACCAGATCACGCTGGGAGACCCGCAGATCACCGGGGAAATGGCAAGGGATGCCGCCGCGCTGGCCGGGATCGATGCTGCCATCCGGGCTCTGCCGGAGGGCTATGACACTGTCTGCACTGAGGGCATCTTCTCGCAGGGAGAGTGGCAGCTGCTGTCCATTGCCCGTGCCGCTGCCGCAGACCCCGCCGTGCTGCTGCTGGATGAGATCACCGCCAATCTGGATGCCGAAACGGAGGCCCGCGTGCTGGAGGCTCTGCGCCGTGCCTCCGCGGGCCGCACGGTACTCTCCGTCTCCCACCGCGTGTATGAGGATCTTGGCGGCAGAACGATCGAGATCAGGACCCGGGAATGACGTATGATAAACGCCCCCTGTGCGCCGCAGCAGGCACACAGGGGGCGTTGTGGTATGCTCAATTCTTTTCGATGTAGACGCTGGTGGAGGGGAAGGCGAAGTCTACGCCGTCTGCCTGCATCACGTCCATGATGTTCAGGTTCAGATCATTCTGCTGCTGCAGGAAGGTGGCATAGACGTTGGTGGTCAGGTAGGCCGAGATGAGGATGTTGATGCTGGAATCGCCAAAGCTGGTCAGCCGGACGATGTTGGTGCCCTTGTTGGTGTAAGGGCTGTTGTCCAGCATGGCCTGCAGGTCAGCCATCAGCTTTTCCAGCTGGGCACGGGTAGTGCCGTAGGTGACACCCAGTGTGAACTTATAGGGCCGCATGGTGCGCAGGGCCGCGTTCTGGACAGTGGAGGCGCAGATCTGGCTGTTGGTGATAATGACCACGCTGTGGTCCATGGAGCGGATACGGGTGGAGCGGAAGTTGATATCGATGACCTCGCCCTCCACATTGCCCACGGTGATCCAGTCGCCGATGGAAAAGGGTTTGTCCAGCAGGATGACGATGCCGCTGAACAGGTTGCTGGCGCTTTCCTGCGCGGCCAGCGAGATGGTCAGGCCCACAAGACCGGCACCGGCTACGATGCTGCCGATGGGGAAGCCGACGATCTGCGCGCAGGTGGCAACACCCAGAATGATGACCAGCACTTTGTAGGTGGTGTCCAGCAGGGAGCGCAGGGTCTTGTTGCTCCGGATCTCCGGGCTGCAGGAGGCCAGCAGCAGGTCGGCTACCTCAGAAGCGTTGTACAGGCCCTGGCAGAACAGGAGGGTCGTTGCGATCTTATAGGCCGTGAACAGAAACTTTGTCAGGCCCGGAATGGCCCACGGCAGGCTGGTCAGGGCCAGATACAGGCCGCTGTAAAGGCCATCCGCGCCAAAGGGCTCTGTAAGCTGCGCAGGAGGATGGGCGTGGCGGCAAAGTGCCAGCTGCGGGCCTGCAGAGCGGGAAAGATCTTCCGGCGCAGCAGCCAACCGGCCAGAAGCCCCGCAAAAACGATGAGAGCGGCGCAGACAGCCCGGGCAGCCAGCGCCCACCAGCCCTCCAGCAAAAAAGGCCCGATCTCGAACCCGAGGTCACGAACGGTAAAAATCATGGCAAAAAGCTCCTTGTATCAAAAATTGTAACATCCTGTCCCACAGTATACCATATCCAGCCCGTGCAGGGCAAATAAAAAAGGGGTTGACAAGGCGGAGCAGCCGCGTTATACTCTTGGCCAGAAAGTTCGTTTCAGGGCGGGGTGAGATTCCCCACTGGCGGTACAGCCCGCGACCACCCGCAAGGGTGCTGACCCGGTGAGACTCCGGGGCCAACGGTATAGTCCGGATGCAAGAAACGGCAGGCAATACGATTTGTCTACGCGCCCTGTTGCAGTGTTTGCTGCGGCAGGGCGCGTTTTTGATTGTCTTCCCGGTTCCGAACCACGCGAAAGGGGCTTTCCAATCTACGATTTGGGGCCAGAACGCCCCGGGAGGATATTACCATGAAGAAAAACACGACCCGCAACCTGACCGTTGCCGCCATGCTCAGCGCGGTGGCCTTTATCCTGATGTTCATCGAGTTCCCGCTCCCGATGCTCATCCCGTCCTTCGTCAAGATGGACTTCTCCGACCTGCCCGCTCTGCTGGGTGCTTTTGCCCTTGGCCCGGTGTACGGCGTGATCATCAGCTTTATGAAGAACCTGCTCCATGTGGTCATCAAGGGTACCTCTACCGCGCTGGTGGGTGAGCTGTGCAACTTCATGCTGGGTGCGGTGTTCTCCGCACTGGCCGGTTACCTCTACAAGCACCACAAGAGCCGCAAGAACGCCATCATCGGCGCAGTGGCCGGTGCCGTGGCCATGGCCCTGTTCAGTGTGCCGTCCAACTACTTCATCACCTACCCGGCCTACGTCAAGTTCTACCACATGCCGATGGAAGCCATCCTGGGTATGTATCAGGCCATCCTGCCCTCTGCAAACAGCCGATCAAGTGCCTGATCATCTTCAATATGCCCTTCACTCTGGTCAAGGGCCTGCTGGATGCCCTGCTCTGCATGTTGATCTATAAGCCGCTCTCTCCCATCCTGCATGGCCGGAAGTGAGTGACAGCAAAAAAGAAAGGACGCGAGAGCGTCCTTTCTTTTTTTGCTTTTATCGATTCGATTTAAGACAGCGCGCCCTTTTCCAGCCACTTGCCCCGGGCAAGGCGGATGAGGAACAGCAGGCCCCGGATGCTTAATTCGCAGCACATGGCACCCCAAACGCCCATCAGGCCCAGCCGGGAAGCCAGCAGGAACGCCAGTGTCAGCCGGATGCACCACATGCTGAATATGTTCAGCACAAAACAGGAGGTGCTGTCGCCCGCACCCTGCATGGCACCGCTGGCTACGATGGAGGCTCCGAACATAGGCTCGGCCCAGGCTTCGATGCGCAAAACCTGAGCACCCAGAGCGATGACAGCCGCATCGGTGGTGAAAAGGCTCATCAGGGCGGGGGCAAAGATCCACAGACCAACGCCGGAAAGAGCCATGATGCCCATGCCCATCCCGGTGCAGAGCCAGGCAAACCGCTTGGCCATATCCTTCCGGTTGGCACCCACGGCCTGGCCGATGAGGGTGACGGCTGCGCTCTGGATGCCGTAGCCCGCCATGTAGCACAAGCCCTCGGCATTGACAGCCAGGCTGTTGGCGGCAATGGCCACGGTACCCAGGCCGGCCACGATGCGCACCACCACCACCTGCGCCAGAGAGATGGCGGCACGTTCTCCCGCCAGAGGACCGCCGACCCACAGCAGGTTCCGCAGGCAGGAGCGGGTGATCTTCCAGGGGCAGGCTTCCGGATGCAGAGGGGGCCGTCCCGCAGCAGCAGGATGGCCAAAGCCAGCAGGCCGCCCACCACAGTGGCCAGGGCGGTGCCCAGGGCTGCGCCGGGCACGCCCAGCCCGGCACCCCAGACGGTGATGCCCCGCAGTGTCCGGGTGGGGTTGATGAGGAAAAAGTTGAAGATGGCATCCAGCACGCAGACCAGCACGCTGATGAGGCTGGCGGTCAGGGCGTTGCCTGCTGCACGGAGGATGGAGAGGTACATGCCCATGGCCATGGTGAAGGGCAGAGCCGTTGACCAGATGGCAAAGTAGGCTGTGGCGTTTGCCCGCAGGGAGGGGTCAGCTCCCAGCCACCCCGGCAGAAAGGGGCTGATGCCCAGGCCGAAGAGAGCGGCTCCCACGCCCAGGATCACATTGAATAGCATGGCCTGCCGCAGTACGCTGCGGGCATCATCCTGCCGGTCGGCCCCCAGATACTGGGCGATCTGGATGGAGAGGGCAGTGTACAGGCCCACCAGAACACCGTGGAGCAGCCAGGTGCTCGAGCTGACGATGCCGATGGCGGCGGTGGCCTCTGCGCCGATGTGGCCCACCATGGCGGCGTCGATGTACTCCATCGCCGTGACCACCAGCTGCTCCAGAATGGAAGGGATGCTCAGCGCCAGAGCCACCTGGGCCGTCTGGCGGGAGGGGATGCTCTCGCCCTGCCGCATCCGGGCCGAAAGCTGTTCAAGTGAAAGTTTCATGTCTTCTCCTTTTTCTCCGATTTCCCTGTGAGAAAAAAATACCCTTGAAAGGGCGTTTGTCCTCCCATTATAGACAGGGGAGCGAAAAATGTCAACCCATCAGCCCATGGGGGAGCCATTGCCCCGGAGATTGATTTTTTGGCCCGGGCGTGATACACTTCATTTGTATCCAGCAGTGAAAGAACAGGAACGGCCTCTGCCGCTCCGGGAAAGAGGAAAAAACTATGCTTCAACTGCTTTCTGGCAACCCGCGCACCGTGGATGCGCTGGGCTTTCTGCTTGCATTTGCGCTGACCGCGCTGATGGACTCGGTGTTCCACGATAAGCTCCCCCACGACCATGGCCGCGCGTTTGCCGTGAACGGCGAACTCTCTAAGGGCAAGGCCCGGGGTTCCGGCCTCATCTTTGTGCTCTGCATTGCACTGGTCACGCTGGCCGTGGTGCCTTTTAAAGCAGAGTATGTCATCTACACCGTCCTGCTCATTGCGTCCATGCTCTCCGGCTATTTTGACGATGCCGCCGAGACCGCCTGGAACGAGTACAAAAAAGGGCCTGATCGATCTGGTCATCGCCGTTGTGGCGGGCGTGACCTACCTGAACTTCAACGGCACGGAGGTCAACTTCCTGAGCTGGAGCTTCAGCCTGCCCTATGCCGTCTACCTCATCCTCATCATCGTCCTGATCTGGGCCAGCATCAATGTGGTCAACTGCACCGATGGCGTGGACGGCCTCTCGGCCAGCCTGGCAGTGGTGTCCATCGGCACGTTCCTGCTGGCCTATTGGGAGGAGCTGGGCGAGTATGCCACGGCAGGCGTCATCTTCATCGGTGCCCTGCTGGCCTACCTGTGGCAGAACGCCAAGCCTTCCACCCTGCTGATGGGTGACGCGGGCAGCCGCGCCATGGGCTTCTTCTGGCCGTTCTGGCCCTCAAGAGCAGCCACCCCTTCGCCTTCCTGCTGGCCGCGCTGGTGTTCATTGTGGACGGCAGTCTGGGCATCCTGAAGATCAGCTTCAAGCGGTTTTTGCACATCTCCATCCTCAAGAACACCCTGACCCCGCTGCACGACCATGTGCGCAAGCGTCTGGGCTGGAGCGATGAGCAGGTCGTGGCCCGCTGGCTCATCCTGCAGGCTGTGGCATCCGCCTGGCTGCTGCTGTTGGTGCGGTAAAACACAAAAGGAAATGCAGCGCCCGCACAGGAAAGCTCCTGCGCGGGCGTTTTGCTGTTCTGGTCCGGGAGGAAGGTTCCAGCTTCCGGTACAGCGTTTCCAGACAGGATGGGTCACGAATTTCCTGCATGAGTTCACCTCATTTCTTTTGTTTCATTGTGCCATTTGTTTGTGCCATGTGTCACAAACAAATGCAAGCAAAACCCTTATAATAGGGACGAAAGTGGAGGAAAAACCAATGGATTCTATTTTTGATCTCGATCATCTGTACCGCACCTATTTCAAGATGGCGCTGCCCTCGGTGTTCGGCCTGATAGTGAGCGTGGTGTATAACCTTGCCGATACCTTTTTCATTGCGCAGTCCAACGATACGGCGCTGATTGCGGGTGTTTCGCTCTGTGCGCCGGTTTTCACAGCCCTCATGGCCTTCGGCAACATCTACGGCCAGGGCGGCAGCTCGCTCATTTCCCGCCTGCTGGGACAGGACGACCGTGAGGGCACCGGCCGGGTCAGCTCGTTCTGCTTCTATGTGGCCCTGACCACGGGCGTGGTGTTGGCAGCCCTGATGATGCTGTTCCGCGTCCCGCTGCTGGGCATTCTGGGTGCGACTTCTGAGACGATGCCGCACGCACAGGCCTATTACACCGTGCTGGCCATTGGTGCCCCGGCCACGGTGCTGAACTTTATCCATTCCAACCTCGTCCGCTGCGAGGGCATGGCCACCCAGTCCATGATCGGCAGCATCGGCGGCACGGTCATCAATATCATCCTCGATCCCATCCTCATCACCACAGTGGGCTGGGGCGCAGGGGGCGCGGCCATTGCCACCATTGTGGGCTACCTGTGCAGCGACCTGTACTTCCTGTGGCTGCTCCACAAAAAGAGCCGCTGCCTGTCTGTCAAGCTGTCCCAGTGCCACGTCACGGGCAGGGAGCTGCAGCAGATTTTGGGCGTGGGTGTTACTGCCGCGCTGAGCAACCTGATGCAGAGCCTGACTGTCATTGTGATGAACCAGTTCCTCTTGCCCTACGGCAACGATAAAATTGCCGCCATGGGCATTGCCAGCAAAGTGAGCATGATCGCCCAGCTGGTGCTGGTGGGCTTCTCGTTCGGCGGCATCCCACTGTTCGGTTACCTGTACGGCGCAAAAAAGCGGGACGTGATGCGCAAGCTCATCCGCTTCTGTCTGACCTTCCTCGTTTCCATCGCCGCGGTGCTGTCCCTCATCCTCTGCCTGAATTCCGGGGCGCTGATGCAGCCCTTCGTGCAGGATGCCGGGATGATCGCCACTGGTACGCAGATGCTCCGCTGGCAGGTCTACACCGCAGCCTTTGGCGGCGTGGTGCTCCTGCTCACGGTGCTGTTCCAGGCGACTGGTAAAATCATGCCGTCCTTCCTGCTCTCCATCAGCCGTCAGGGCGTGGTGTTTCTGTTGGCACTGGTGGTCTGCGTACATCTGTTCCAGTATCAGGGCGTGCTGATGGCTCAGGCTGTGGCCGATATCCTGAGCGCTGCGCTGGCCCTTGGCCTGCTGGCGGCCAGCCGCGATATCATCGCAAAACAGTAAACACAAAAACGCCCGGAGGGCCGCTGAAAGCTGCGGTTCTCCGGGCATTTTTAGTATTCGATGCCTTTGCGCGCCTTGATGCCTTTCTGGTAGGGGTGGCGGCGGCATTTCATCTCGGTGGAGTAGTCGGCGGCATCCAGCATCCACTGCGGGGCCTTGTGGGCGGTCAGCACGCATTCTGCGCGGCGGGACGCTCCAGAACGGCCCGCCGGAGCAGGTCTTTGTCCACCATGTCCAGTTCCCAGGCCGAACCGGCCTCATCTAAAATAAGCAGGTCGGCAGGCTCGGCCAGTGCGGCGGTCAGGTTTTCGTTCTGCACGGCCCGGGCAGCGGCCTTTTCCGCTTCGTTCATCTGGAACACGAACTTCTGCCCGCCCTTGCCCCGGAAAATTTTTGCCCCAGCTGGGCCAGCAGAGGGATCTCGCCGCTCTGCCCGCCCTTGAGAAACTGCACGATGACAACACGTTTGCCGCCGCCCAGTGCGCGGAGGGCAAGGCCCATGGCGGCGGTGGTCTTCCCCTTGCCGTCGCCCCAGTAGAGATGCAGCAGGCCCTGTTCCATCATCCGTTCTCCTTTGTGTACTGCACGGTCTCCACCAGGTGCAGGATATGCTGCACCGGCCAGTCCCGGGCATCCAGCACGTAGCCGCCCGCGTTGGGGCCGCACCAGTCGTGAAAGCTGCGGCGGGGTACGCCAAACCGCTCCAGTGCGGCCATCTGGGTGCCGCCATGGGCCACGATGACCAGCCGTTCCTGCCCTTCGGCAAGGGCCTTGTCAATGAGGTCGGCCAGCGTTTTGCACACCCTGTTGCAGAAATCGCTCCTGCGCTCCCCATCCGGGTGGGCGGCGTGCTCGTTTTCCTGCACCCATGCCAGATATTCCGGGTCCTGCTCCACCTGTACGAAGGTCTGGCCCTCGAACCGGCCGAAGTTCATCTCCTTCAGCCCGTCCACCGGAATGAGCTTTGCCCCGGGAAAGAACACCCGCGCCGTCTGGGCGGTGCGCTGCAGCGGGTGACATAGACCACCTCCGGTGCAAAATCTGCCTGCCGCAGCTGGGCGATGCCCGCGGCGGAAAGGGGAATGTCCCGCTGGCCCTGATATCGTTTTTGCGCGTTGTACTCCGTCTGGCCGTGACGCAGCAGATAAATGAGCATAATCGTTCTCCTTTTTGGTTTGTTCTGCACCATTATAGCCTATTTTGCGGTTATTTTCCAGCCATGCTCTTGCAATTCTTCCGCATTTCAGATATATTGAGTGGGTATGAAATTTCAGGGGAGAGAAGTGTCAATGGAGATCCGGGACCGGAAAGCAGCGCAGCGCCGGGCGGGCATCCTGGCCCGCAGGGGTCTGCCGCAGGCAGAGAGAGCGGCGGCCAATGCAGCCATCTGTGCCCGCCTTCTGGCCATGCCCTGCTTCCAGAAGGCAGAGAATCTGCTGCTCTACGCCGCTTTTGGCGGGGAGGTGGATCTTGCTGTGCTGGCAGAGCAGGCGGCCCGGCTGGGCAAAACGGTGGCCTATCCGGTCTGTGGGGAAAACTTTACCTTGACCGCCGCCGTGCCGGGGCCGGACGGCTGGGAGGTGGGGGCTTACGGCATCCGCACACCGATTCTGGAACGGGCGGCGCTCATCCGGCCGGAGGCGCTTGATCTGGTGCTGGTGCCCTGCACTGCCTTTGATGCGGCCTGCCGCAGGGTGGGCATGGGCAAGGGCTACTATGACCGCTACCTGCCCAGGTGCCGGAACGCCGTGGCGCTGGGCGTGGCCTTTGAGGCCCAGCGGGTGCCGGAAGCGGCTGCAGATGAACAGGACCGGCGGCTGGATGGATTTGTAACAGAGAGGAAAGTATATCGTGGAACTGATAAATTTGAGCTGTGAAGGTTTTCTGGAGGAACTGGCCAGCAAGGCGGCGGCTCCGGGCGGCGGCGGCGCTTCGGCGCTGGTGGGCGCGGCCGGTGTGGCGCTGGGCAGCATGGTGGGCAGCCTGACCGTGGGCAAAAAGAAATATGCTGCCGTGGAAGCGGACATCGCTGCCCTGAATGTCCGGGCCGAGGCCCTGCGCAAGCAGCTGGAAGCGCTGGTGCAGGCCGACGCGGAGGCCTTTTCTGCCTGTTGCGGCGGCCTACAAGCTGCCGAAAGAGACCCCGGAACAACAGCAGGCCCACAAGGCCGCGGTGCTGGAAAGGCACTGGACAGAGCCTGCGCCGTGCCGCTGGAGGTGATGACTGCCTGCGGTGAGGGCATCGCACTGGCCGCAGAGTACGCCGAAAAAGGGCAGCGTCCTGGCCCGTTCCGATGCCGGATGCGCGGCGCTGTTCTGCAAGGCGGCTATGCAGGCGGCGGGGCTGAACGTGAAGGTCAACACCCGCCTGATGGCAGACAAAGCCCATGCGGATGTGCTGGAGGCCAGAGCGGAACAGCTGCTGGCCGAGTTTGTGCCGCAGGCTGACAGGGTCTATCAGACTGTATCAAATGAGTGAGGGGAGAAGAAAATGGCTCAGATCTTGAAGGGTGCGCCCGTGGTGGCCGCCATGAACGAAGCAAACGCCGCGCGCTGTGCCGCGCTGAAGGAAAAGGGTATCGTGCCCACACTGGCTGTGGTGCGGGTCGGCGCGCGGGAGGATGACATTTCTTATGAAAAAGGGATCGTCACCCGGTGCGGTAAGGTTGGCGTGGAGGTGCGGCAGTTCCATCTGGCGGAAGATGTTACGCAGGAGGAACTGCTGGATGTGATCCGGCAGATCAATGGGGATGCATCGGTTCACGGGTGCCTGATCTTCCGGCCCCTGCCAAAGCGGTTCGATGACCGCAGGGTCCAGGAGGCGCTTGCCCCGGAAAAGGACGTGGACGGCATCACGGACGGCTCGATGGCCGGTGTGTTCACCAATATGCCCATCGGTTATCCGCCCTGCACGGCGCAGGCCTGCCTTGAGATCCTGAAACACTACAACGTGCCGCTGTCCGGCAAACGGGCCGTGGTCGTGGGCCGCAGCCTGGTGGTGGGCAAGCCCGCAGCCATGATGCTGGACCGGGAAAACGCCACCGTGACCATCTGCAATTCCCGCACCCGGGACCTGCCCGCCCTCTGCCGGGAGGCCGATGTGCTGGTGGTCGCCATGGGCAGGCGGGGAGCCATCGGGGCCGATTGCCTGCGGGAAGGCCAGGTCGTGGTGGATGTGGGCATCCACGTCAATGAAGAGGGCAAGCTCTGCGGCGATGGCCGCTTTGATGAGGCAGAACCCATCGTGGAGGCTGTCACCCCGGTGCCCGGCGGTGTGGGCACAGTGACCACCTCTGTGCTGGTGGGCCATGTGGTGGATGCCGCATCCGCACAGTAAAACAGAAAACAACAGGCGGTACCGGAAATTTTCGGCACCGCCTGTTGTTTTTATCATACGGTTGCAAGCACGGCAAGGATGCTCTGCCAGCGGGGGTTCTGCACCTGCTGCGCGGCACGGCGGGGCGCGGAAGGCGAAACCGTGCGGGCAGGACGCTGGACGCAGTCAGCCGGCTGCGCAAAGGGGGAGGCGAGTTCGGCCTGCCAACGGGCAGCCAGTGCCATGGCCTCAGGGCTGGATTGCAGGGTGCGCCGCTCCGTTCCGGCCAGAAAATCGCCCAGCCAGCAGAGGATTGCCGCAATGGGCAGGCAGTCGGCGGCACGGGTGGACCAGTAGTTCCACTCGCCACCCCGGCCCACAAAGCTCTCCACGGTGATCATGGCACCTTCCCGGGCAGATTGAGGCAGGCAGGAGCGGGAGGTGCCTGCCGCGCGGCGCAGCTCCCGCAGAATGATCTCAGTACGGCCCGCGTCCAGGGTGTCATCCCGGATGCAGGCGGAAAAGTCCGCGCTGTCCAGCAGGTTTTCGGCCCGGGTGGGGAATTGCCCTGTCATCTCGCCGGATGCGTTGTGGCAGAGCTGCCAGCCCTTGCGGAACAGCTGGAAGTTCAGGTTGCGGCGGCCCATGGTGGAGTAAAACACCCGGGCGCGGCCGTTGGGAGACTGCCGCAGCTCCAGATAGGCATCAGCGCCGCCCAGGTCCTGTACCTTGACGGTCAGGAGCAGGGAAGAATTGTTTTTTTGTGCGGACATGGCACGGTGCATCTCTTCAAAATAGCGGCTGGCATCCATAGCGGGTCTCCTCTCTGGTTTTGGATGATGTGTCGGAAACCATCCATCGGTTGTTCTCTGCCTGCATTATAACATATACGACAACAAAATACAACTATAAGTTTGACAAAAACCAAAATATTTTGGAAATTCGTGGATGCGGACAAACGGATTGGTTGTAAATGGAAAAGGCTTCTCCCGTCGGAGAAGCCTTGTTGTGGTGGCAGGATTCAATCGCCCAGCTCCCGGATCTCATTCTGGATGAGCCGCCCGGCGGCGCGTGCCAGCTGATCCATGCCCCGGATGCGGGCGAGATTTTTTGCCGTAGATGCGTTCTGCATCGTGGCTGGAGCTGTCCTCGCCCATGAACACGGCAGAAACACGCAGACCCCTGCGCTGCAGGTCGCGTACCTCAGCAGCGGCATCGTCCACGCCGTAGGAGCCGCCGTAATCACAACCCAGCGGTTGTTCCGGGCTGGGCGGTACGCGGCGGCTGTCGTTGGGGAAGCATCCGTCAGCAGGATGAGCAGATGCCGGGGCGCGGGGCCGGGGTCAAAGCTGACCAGATCACGCTGCCGCCCGCAGGGCAAGGCCGTCGCGGTTCCAGCCCGATGCAAAATACTGGCCGATCCCCTGCAGGCTTTTGTCCGCAAAGCCCTTGAGCACCCGCAGAACCGTATAGCCCCGCAGGCTGCAGAAGCTGCTGACCCGCACCGGGATGCCGCAGGCGGCAAGGCTTTGGGCCAGGATCGTGCCCTGCGCCGCAATGACCTCCTGACAGTGGAGCCGGGAAGCCGAAGCGTCCAGCAGCAGGTCCACGGTGAAGGAGGGCTGATTCTCCTCCTCGGCACAGCGGAACACCCGGCTGTCGTTCAGAAGGGGAGCGCGCCAGACCCGCTCCGGGTCCAGAGCGCCGCTGCGGGCGATCCGGGCATTGGGCTGCTGGTGGACAAGGATGCAGTTGCGGATTTGTTCGGTGAGGCGCAGGACCACGCTGCGGTGGAGCTCCCGGTTTTTGGCGTAGTAGGCCCGGTTGCGGTCGGCCTGCAGCTGGGCCTGCTCGGCCAGGTGTTTGCCTCCGGTGTGGGGGCCTGTTCCGGGCTGGGCACGCCGGAGGCAAACCAGAGGCGGCACCCCAGGTGCGCCCCGGTGCAGAGCGCCTGCTCGGCCTTGCGCAGGCGCTCGGGCGGGTAGAGGGAACGGCCAAAGCAGCTTTCAATATAGGCGCGGTCCTCGGCGGCATTCTGCCGCAGGGTGATGTGGGCCAGCCGCTTGTCTGCCGTGGGGCCGGAGCCGCCCGCCTCCACAGAACCGGAGTGCTCCACGGTCAGACGGTCGGTCTTGATCATCTGGGTGGGCAGCGTTTTGGTGGCAAGAGAGGCCAGCAGTCCCTCCAGATGCAGATGAAGCCCCGCTCTGTGCCGGATCTTGCCGTCAAACAGGGCAAACCTTGCAAACAGGCCCAGCAGCTCACCCTTGAGCTGGCCGGGCTGGGGCGGTTGGGCTGGGGAAAGTGCCTCTGCCAGCCGGCTCTCGTAGGGGGTCATCACAGGGGGATGCCTGCCCTGTACGGTGCGCCAGCGGTCAGCCTGCATGGTGTAAACCAGCTGATTTTTTGCCATCCACTCCTGCCGCGAAAGTTTGTACTGGATGCCGAAGAAATAGTCCGCGTGGGCCCGGCGCAGCTCGGAAAGGACCGGGCGGCGGGGCAGCTCCAGCAGATAGACCGCGCTTTCGAGGTAGAGCCATGTCAGATCGTCCAGCTGGCTCTCCCGGAGATCGCCGTCCCATGTGGCAAAAAGGTCGCGGAGCAGGTCGTCGCCATAGTATTTGTGGACCAGCCCCACGACGCAGTTCATGTAAAAATCAATGGTGCCGTCGGTGTTCCGGGCGAGGAACAGCGGCTCGAAGCCGTAGGCTCCTGCCGCTGCCCACACCTGATTGGCGGCCCGCCGCTCCTCGGCGGTATAACTCCGGGCATCCATCAGCGGAACAGCTTTTCAGCCGTCAGGCTGGCCGGGATGCGGGCGGCGATCACGTCCCGGATCAGCCCCTGCTCGTAGGAATCAAAGCCTTGTTGGTGATGCCCATGTCCAGCGCAGGCCCCGCAGCAACGCCCCGGCGCATCAGGCGCAGAGCGTCCAGCATTCCGCGCAGATCCAGCGCTTTGGTGGAAATTTCGGCGCTGTCGCATTTCTTTTGCAGGTCAAGGAAGAGCAGAGCAAACTGGTGCACATATTTGTCCGTCAGGTCGGTAAACTGGGCCCGCAGCAGTTTTTCAAGGTTTTCCTCCGTGATGGTGGGCATCTGGATGACTGCAAAGCGGGAAGTCAGGGCCTCGTTCAGCTCCCGGGTGCCCGCGTAGCCATAGTTCATGGTGGCGATGAAGCGGGTCTCCTCGGCCAGCGGGATGCGCTCGTAGCCGGGCACATCAATGGCGCGGCGGAAGTCCAGCACGGCGTGGAGGACGGCCAGGGCCTCGTTTTTGGCCATGTTGATCTCGTCCAGCACGCCGAAGCCGCCGCACTGGGCACAGCGGTAGACCGGCCCGGGCCGGAAGGTGACCGCCCATCCACAAAGGTGTCCATGCCGATGAGGGAGGCTGCATCCATGTTCACATGGAATGAGATGTCCCATGCGGGGCGGCCAAAGGCGGCGGCCAAATTCTCGGCCAGCACATTTTTGCCGGTGGCCTTGCCGCCGGCCAGCAGCAGGTTCTCGCCGCAGAGCAGGGCCGCCAGTGCCTGCTCCCAGACCTCCCGGCCATAATAGGTAAAGCCGGAAGCCGGGATGCGGGGGCGCAGGGCCTCGGGCAGAGCGTGGGCGGCGCGGTATTCTTCCACAGCACGCAGCAGGTCGGGGCTGATGCCCTCCTGCCGTAATGTTTCCATCAGATCAGACATCCAAGACATCTCCTTGCGGTTGGCTTTCCCAAACCGATTTTTCAGCCTTATCATAGCACAACCGCTCCGGTTTGTGTAGGGGCGCGGGGGCATTTTTGCCGGATTTTTGCCCGGGAAATGCCGCAGGGTGGAACGGATCTGTGTGCTGCCGTGCAGACGAAGGAGTTTTTTCGTGCCCGGGGATCGTGTGGCAGCGGATATTTTGTGGAAGGCTGTCGAAATGGCAGGTGTTCCGCGTTGTGGGTATCCACTTTTGGCTCAGAATGGTAAAAATTCCGGAAATTCGATTGACAAATCCGAATATTTATCGTATAACCTATATATGGGAACAATTCCGGAGGGAATGCGGAACTCGTGCCCCTGCCCGTTCCTGTGGGAGGAACCACGGTCTGGTTCTGGTGCCGGTGCACTTGGTTTGGTGCAGACGGTAAGTATAGATTGATTTGAAAGAGAGGAATCCCCGATATGATGAACAATGAGATCAAAATGCCCGCTAACTTTGCTGCGATCGATGAGAACGAAATGGTGTACCTGCAGGGTGGCGCAACCACCGAGGCTACCGCTTGGGACGTGTTCCTGAACGTTGGCAAGCTGTTCAACTACATCGCCCGCGTGTTCTCCGCAGGCAGCTCCATCGTCAACAACATCAATGTTATCGTGACCACCTTCCAGACCCTGAGCACCTTCAGCCTGACCGCTAAGAACTAAGGTTTGGGCCAAAACCGAATCAGCATTTACAGGGCATCCGCTCCGGCAGGCGCGGGTGCTCTTTTGCTGCCCGGGCCAGAAAGGCGTTCGCTCGTATAATAAAATAGTAGTATTTATAGACCGCTCTCCAGCGGAATGCTACAATAGTTTCAGGGTGCTGTGGATTGGTGAGGCGTTACTACCGCAAAGACGGTTTTTGGGAGGCTCCAACCACAGCTTCTTTGTTGAAATGTTAATCAGTTAGATACCGCCAGACGGTTTATTTAGAACGAGGTTACAAGAGCAAAGAAGTCTGTGGTCCTGAACAGCATCGAAATAAATACGCCGGAGGTATCAAAATGGTTTGTGTTGGAATTGACGTTGCCAAGGATAAGCACGACTGCTGTATTCTCGACTCGGACGGAACGATTCGTGCCGACTGCATTACCATCCCCAATAACATGGATGGCTTCAAGCAGTGCTTCAGACGATTCGAGACTGTACCAAAAAGTCAGACAAAATAAAAGTAGGACTTGAGGCTACCGGACATTACAGCTACAACATTCTTGGATTTCTTCTTGACAATGACCTGGCCGTCTATGTCATGAATCCTTTGCACACCAACCTGTACCGAAAAAGTCTCAGCCTTCGCAAAACCAAAACCGATCGTGTGGATGCAAGAACGATTGCAACTATGCTATTGTCCGATGTAGACCTCAAGTCCTACACGGATACAGCATACCATAACGAAGAGTTAAAGTCACTAACAAGATACCGATTCGATAAGGTTCGTGAAAGAGCCAAGCTGAAGCAGTCAGTGTCCAGACTGGTCACGATTCTGTTTCCAGAACTGGAGAAGCTCGTTCCCTCTCTCCATATTGCTTCGGTTTATGCGCTCCTCAGTGAATATCCCGGTGCAAAACAGATTTCAGAAATTCATCTCACCAAGCTGACAAACCTTCTTGCGACAGCATCCAAGGGTCGTTATGGCAAAGATAAGGCTATCCAGATTCGAGATGCTGCCAGAACTTCCATTGGTTCCGTTATGCCTGCCAAATCTTTGGAACTGAAGCATACCATTAAACTCATTCAAGAACTCACCTCCGAGATTGATGAAATTGAAGTTTCTATTCAGAAAATCATGGATGAACTGAATCCACCGATTCTTTCTATTCCCGGTGTCGGTATCCAGTCAGCAGCCATGATTCTTGCTGAAATCGGTGATTTTTCCAACTTTGAATCTCCTGACAAAATCCTTGCTTACGCTGGCTGCTCTCCATCTACATACCAGTCCGGAAAACTTACAAACTGTTACGCTCACATGGAGAAGCGTGGTTCTCGTTATTTGCGATATGCCCTCTACAACGCAACCAAGTACGTCTGCCACTGGAATCCCGTCTTTGCTGAATATCTTGCCAAGAAACGTGCTGAAGGAAAGCACTACAATGTTGCCTTATCCCATGCCACGAAGAAACTTGTGCGGCTAATCTATGCCTTGCAGAAATCTGGAAAAACATATCTTACAGCTGCATGATTTTCTCCTGAGCCTGAGCTAATTCCAAGAACAACTTAGCTGGCGCAGCGAACCCTTGACAAACCGAAGCATTCAAATGCTATTCTGTTTCTGCGAGGGTTGGCCGGGCTTGCTTTGCTGTTCTCTCCGTCGCCCTCGCTGCATTGATTATGGCATTTGAATGCTGTTTGTCAGGGGCAGCGGTCGGCAGACGGATTTTTTCATTTTGGGGCTTGACTTTTAATAGTTAGTCTCCCAAATGCAGAAAAGCAGCCGTTTTTCTGCAAAGCGGGCGGATTGTCCATTGACAAGGCTCAAGACGGTGTCGTATACTAACGGTGCCTTGCAAGAAACCCCGCATCCGCGGAATAAAAGAGGAGAGAGAATATGAAAAATAACAACAGCAGCATCAAGACCTTTGTCGCTGTCGGTATCGGCGCGGCATTGTTCTTTGTTCTGGGGCGTTTTGTGGCCATTCCCAGCCCGGTGCCCAACACCAACATCAGCCTGCAGTACGCCGTTCTGGCCCTGCTGGCTGCCATGTACGGCCCCGTGGCCGGCGGCCTGATCGGCTTCATCGGCCACACCCTCATCGACCTGTCCTGGGGCGGCAGCCCCTGGTGGAGCTGGGTCATCGCCTCCGCCTTTGTGGGCGTTGTGGTGGGCCTGTTCTCCAAGAAGCTGAACCTGCAGGAAGGCGAGTTCAGCAAGAAGCAGGTGGCTTTCTTTGCGCTGGCCAATATCGTGGCCCATCTGCTGGCCTGGATCCTGGTGGCCCCCGTGCTGGATATTGCCATCTACGCCGAGCCCGTCAAGAAGGTGTTTGCACAGGGTGCATTTGCCGCAGTGTCCAACAGTATCACCGCTGTGGTGGTGGGCGGCCTGCTGGTGCTGGCTTACACCAGAACCATCGCCAAGAAGGGCTCTCTGGATCAGGAGTGATCCCCGCATGAAACCCGGCCTTTCCATCTGCGCCGTCCGGCCCGTTGGAAAGGCTTTTTGATGAACAGCTGAGGTACCATACCCATGGCAGAACGTAAACCCATCATCTCATTCCGCAACTTTTCCTTCCAGTACCGCGCCCAGAAGCGCCCCACCCTGACCGATATCAATCTGGAGATCTACCCGGGGAACGGGTGCTCATTGCGGGCCCCTCCGGCAGCGGCAAGAGCACGCTGGCGGGGTGCATCAACGGGCTGAACCCGTTTTCCAACCCCGGCGCGTGCACCGGCACCCTGACCGTGGACGGTGTGGATGCGCCCCACAGCAGCATCTTTGAACTTTCGGCCCATGTGGGCACGGTGCTGCAGGACCCGGACGGCCAGTTCATCGGGCTGACCGTGGGCGAGGACATTGCCTTTGCACTGGAAAACAGCTGTACCCCGCAGGATGAGATGCACGCCATCACCCGTCATGCCGCCGAGCTGGTGGGCATCGAGAACCACCTCGGCTATGCACCGCACGAGCTTTCGGGCGGGCAGAAGCAGCGGGTGAGCCTGGCGGGCGTGATGGTGGATCAGGTCAAGATCCTGCTCTTCGATGAGCCGCTGGCCAACCTCGACCCCGCCACGGGCAAGCAGGCCATTGAGCTGATCGACGAGATCCAGAAAAAGACGGACACCACAGTGCTCATCATCGAGCATCGGCTGGAGGATGTGCTCTGGCGGAACGTGGACCGCATCGTGCTGGTGAACGACGGCACCATTCTGGCAGACCTGCGCCCGGACGAGCTGCTCTCGGGCAGCCTGCTGGCGGAAAACGGCATCCGGGAGCCGCTGTATGTCACGGCTCTGCGCTATGCCGGGGTGGATATCACTCCGGACAAGCACCCCGCCCATGTGGACAGTCTTGTGCTGGACGATACCGACACCAAGAAGCTCCGGGACTGGTTCACGGCCCGGCCCCGGCCCGCCGCGCAGCCGGAACGGGAGCCGCTGCTGGAGGTAAAGGGCCTGAGCTTTGTTATCAGAAGGGCCAGCAGACCCTGCGGGATGTCAGCTTCTCGATCGGCAAGGGGGGAGATGGTGAGCATCGTGGGCCGGAACGGCGCGGGCAAATCCACCCTCTCCAAGCTCATCTGCGGCTTCGAGACCCCGGATGCGGGCGAGATCTTCCTGAACGGCAAGCCGCTGGCTGAGGAGAACATCCGCCGCCGCGCCCAGCACATCGGCTATGTGATGCAGAACCCCAACCAGATGATCTCCAAGACCATGATCTACGAGGAGGTGGCTCTGGGTCTGCAGCGCTCCGGCCTGACCGAGGAGCAGATCCGGGAAAAGGTGGAAGCGACCCTCAGGGTCTGCGGCCTGTATCCTTTCCGGAACTGGCCCATCTCGGCACTGAGCTTCGGCCAGAAAAAGCGGGTGACCATTGCCAGCGTGCTGGTGCTTGACCCGGAACTCATCCTTCTGGATGAGCCCACCGCCGGGCAGGATTTCCGGCACTATACCGACATCATGGAGTTCCTGCGGGGCCTGAATGCCCGGGGCGTGACGGTGGTGATGATCACCCATGACATGCACCTGATGCTGGAATACACCCGCCGCGCGCTGGTGTTCTGCGACGGACGGCTCATTGCCGACCGCACCGCGGCCGCCGTTCTGTGTGACCCCGCGCTGGTGGAGCAGGCGGCCCTGAAGGAGACCAGCCTGTACACGCTGGCCAACCGCTGCGGCATTGCGCCCGCACAGGAATTTGTAGAGAGATTTATTGAGCAGGACCGGGAGGTGAGAGAGGGTGGCCGCTAAGACTGTTTTGAATTATCTCCCCCGGGAGAGCGTCATCCATAAGATGACCGGCACCACCAAGCTGGCGTTCTTCCTGCTGTTCACCTTTGCCAGCATGATCACCTACAACACCTGGGTGCTGCTGGGCCTGTTGGTGGTCAGCCTGCTGGCCTTCAGGCTGAGCCGGATCAAATTCCGGGAAGTCCGGTTTATGATGACCTTCATGCTGGTGTTCCTGCTGCTGAACAACCTGTTCATCTTCCTGTTCGATCCCAATCAGGGTACCACACTGTACGGCACCCGCACGGTGCTCTGCCACCTGTTCTGGCGGTATGACCTGACAGCGGAACAGCTGTTCTACATGGTCAACATCAGCCTGAAATATTTTGTGGCCCTGCCGGTGGCCATCCTTTTCATCTCTGCCACCGACCCCAGCGAGTTTGCTGCCAGCCTGAACAGCATCGGCATCTCGTATAAGGTCGGCTATTCGGTGGCCATTGCCCTGCGCTACATCCCCGATATCCAGCGCGACTACCACAGCATCAGCCAGGCCCAGCAGGCCCGCGGTGTGGAGCTGGGCAAAAAGGAGCCTTTCTTCAAGCGGATGAAGAACTCTGTCAACATCCTGCTGCCGCTCATCCTGACCAGTCTGAACCGCATCGACACCATTTCCAACGCGATGGAGCTGCGCGGCTTCGGCAAGAACAGCAAGCGCACCTGGTATACCCAGCGCCCCTTGCCCGGCGGGACTTCGTTGCCCTGGGCGTGGGCGCGGTTCTGCTGCTCATCAGCCTGACCGTGACCATCCGCTTTGGAAGGTTCTATAACCCATTTCTCTGAACAAAAGGCATCCCCGCACTTCCTGTTTCGGCAGGCCGTGCGGGGATGTTTTGCTTTTTACAGACCGCTGGATCAATGATGCCGCAAGAAAGAGGGGGCTGTGTTACGCCGCGTCCACGAACTCCTCCGGGTCTTCCACGGCATCGGTGATGGTCTCCTCCGCAGCATCGGAGGAGTCGGCAGGCTGCTCCGGGTGGAGCAGGGCGTTGAGCAGGTCACGGAAGTCGATCAGGCTGTCGTCCACCTGCTGGTTCCGGGCCAGCAGGTCCTGCACCATGTCGGGCTTGTCGGTGATGAGGTCATCCACGCCCAGCTCCAGCATGTGGGTGGCGACCTTTTCGCGGTCGATGGTCCAGGCAGACACAGTCTTGCCTCGCAGATGGACGGCGTTGACCATGCCGGAGGTGATAAAGGTGGTCTCCACGCTGAAAAAGTCGGCATCGGGCAGGTCGTAGTAGTTGCCTACGCCCAGAGCCAGAATGTAGCCGGTGGGGTACTCAGGGGCCAGCGCTTTGACCTTGTGCAGGGTCTCGTAGCTCTGGGAGGTGATGACGCAGTTGGAGCTGTCGAAGCCGTATTCCCGCAGCAGGCGTACAGTCTCAGCCTCCAGAGCAGGGGTGGCGGCGCTGGGCTTGATCTCCACGTTCAGGCCGATGCGGCCCCGGCAGAGCTGCAGCACCTGTTCCAGGGTGGGGATCCGGGTGTCGGCAAAGCGGCTGCTGAACCAGCGGCCTGCGTCCAGCTGTGCCACCTCGGCGTAGGTCAGATCATAGACTTTTGCATTTTTGCCGGTGCAGCGTTTCAGGTTTGAATCGTGGGTCACCACGACCACGCCGTCGCTGGTCATCTGCACATCCAGCTCGATGCGGTCGCCGCCCTTGAGGATGGCCGACCGGAAGGCGGGAAGGGTGTTTTCGGGAGCCACGGTGCAGTCGCCCCGGTGGAAGGTGACCAGTGGGGTCACGCCGCCCACGGCGGTGAGCAGGGCATCGTCCTGAGGCAGAGCGTAGAGGTAGACTGCCATCAGCCCGGTGGCCAGCGTGACCCCGGCCACCGCAGCGGTGAGCAGGGGCCAGCCGCCAAAGCGGTGCGGTTTGCCTTCCGGCAGCGCTTCCGGCGGGCAGTCACGGCAGCGATCGTAGAGGAATGCGATGATGGTGCACTGGGCCGTGGTGACCTTGCAATCCAGCAAAAAGCCGAAGAAGGGGATCTCCAACAGATACAGCGCACGGGCGAGCAGCAGCATGGCGCGGGTGCTCCGCAGGCCGATCAGCGCTGCCACGCTGTAAACCAGCAGGGAGGCTCCGAAAAAGACCAGAACAGACCGGACCAGCGCACTGAGGTTCCACCGCAGCAGCACACCGGCCAGCCGGGGCAGCTGTGCCCTGACATGGGCAGCGCTCTCCTGAACGGCTTCCCACAGGCTTTTGCGTTCCAGCGTAAAGAGGGGGAGCACCAGGACCCCGAACAGGGTAAACAGGAACGCCGCACCCAAAATGAGAAGAAAAAGCACCAGATAGAGCGGCTTTGCCCGGACAAGCCCAAGGATGTACTCCGGCACAGCCAGCTGAGAGATATAGTTGTAGGTCACGAATACATCTGTAAAGGGGATGAGCAGGGCGCAGTAAAGCAGGATGGGCCAGTTCTTGGGGAGCAGGACATGGCGGATATCCCCAGTGACCGGACGAACAGGGAAACAGGACGCAGTGTTTCACCCCGGCGGGCCAGCGCAAACCCGTGCAGGAGGATGGAAAAGCCGTACAGGTTCCAGCACGCCGCCAGAAGGACGATGAGCACGATCCCGCCTAAAATGGTCGGTGAAGTAAAGATCTGATGCGCATTGTTGTTGGTCAGGTAGTTCACCGGCGAACAGCGCAGTGTCAGCGACCAGATGCCATCATGGCGGGCAGAAACAAAAGATAGGTCAGGGCTTTGTACACCAGCACGGCTGTCAGAACGGCAGTGGAGGCCCGGTGCAGCAGGGTCAGGGCATGGTTCGGGTGTCCTTGTAGACCCGGCGTGCCCGCGTGAGGGAGCGGAAGAGATGCTTCAATTTGGATTCCACCTCGGTACTGGGATATGGTTCTGTCATTTTACAGTAGTATATCACAAAGCCGGGAAAAATGGAAACGACACGGATCGACAGTTTGTTCCAGAGGGCACAGGCGCTTTTCAGCGGAGCAAAAGCGTGTTACAATAGGGGGCAGAGTAAAACAGACAGGGGAGGAACACCCAATGCAGATCATGGATCAATTCGGTGCAGCACCGGGGGCAGAGAGCGTCCGGATGCCCGATGGCACCGAGCGGACACTGGCGGCAGAGCACGCCGCGGCCATTCTGGTCAACGAACAGCCAGCCTTCCGGGTGGTCTGCACGCCGGAGCTGCTGCCGCAGCTGGCGCTGGGCCGCCTGCTGACCGAGGGCTGGATCAACTCTGCTGACGAGGTGGAGCGGGTGGCCGTCTGCGCACAGGGCCTCAAAATAAGCATTCAGCTGCGCCATCCGCTGGCGGCAGCGGAACAGGCCGGGCAGGAGGTGCCCAGCTGCTGCACCGATAACCTGACGCTGGCCAGCCCGGTGCGGCTGCCGCCGCTGGCCCCGGTGCCCCAGCGGGAGATCCCCGCCGCATGGGTGGATGCGCTGGCCGATGCCATGGGGCAGGGGCCTGCCGCTCTACCGTGCCACCCATGCCGTGCACAGCTGTCTGCTGCTGCGTGCGGGCAAGATCTTGTACCGGTGCGAGGATCTGGGCCGTCACAACGCGCTGGACAAGGCCGTGGGCTGCGCCCTGACAGAGGGTGTGCCGCTGGCGGAGTGTGTGCTTTTTACCAGCGGCCGGGTGCCGGTGGATATGGTGCGCAAGGCCATCCGGGCCGGTGTGCCCGCGCTGGTGAGCAAGAGTATGCCCACGGTACAGTCGCTGGAGCTGGCAGAGGAATATGGATTGAAACTGTTTATCCGGCAAAAGAAATGATTTCACCAAGAGGCAAGAGCTTTTGAGAGAAATTGTAGGGCTTTGTTTGTGCGTATACGTTGACTAACCGGTGGAAAAGATGTTATTCTTATAACGAAGAAACCGTTCCGCACTGTTGCAGCAGGTGGAACGGCTGTTTTCGTGCCCGGGAGTTCCGGGCACAGCTGAATCAAACAGGCAGGTGATACAATTGAAGCAGGCAAATCATGCGCCGCAGTCCTTGTGGCGCAGGCGGCTGCCCGGCTATGCGGCCATGGGTGCGGCAACGCTTGCCATGGCGCTTGGCCTTGGCGGGCTGATGCACAGCCGCACCACGGTGGCCGGAACGGCCCTGCCGCTGGCAGATGCCGACGCTGCCACCTATGGTGTGAGCGCGGTGTACCAGCTGGATGACACCACGTATTATGTGGTGGGCAGCAAGCAGGGCTTCCAGAGCGAGGTGCAGGCCGGTGTGACGCTGGACCGCGACGGCAATGTGCTGGATGTGAAGATCCTGGCACAGGCCGAGACCGACAGCCTGGGTGCCCAGTGTGAGAACCCGGAGTTCACGGCCCAGTACCAGGGCGCAGCTCCCTTCACGCTGGCAGGCAAGCGCTACACTGTGACCGACCCGGCCACCGGCACGGCTTTTTTTGCTGCCGCAGGCAGTGCCGAGACCGATGCTGCCCCCGCTGAGGCCTTTGACCCCGCCGCATGGCGTGTGGACGATACCTCCCCGGAGGCCGAGGCTACCCGGAAGATGTATGAAGCCGGGCTGACCCTCTCGGCCCTGAACGGCCAGCCGATGGACGATGCGCTCATCCCCCCGATGGACAACAGTGCTGAGGCTGTGGCACGGCGCAAGCTGTACGCGGCGTGCCTGAGCAAGAGCGCGCAGGACGGCGAGAAACAGGCAGTGCCTTATGCAGACTGGTCCGCTGAAAAGCAGGCCGAGTACAAGCTGCAGGCCGCTGATCTGACCACCCAGGGCAGTGCGGCCGACACGGTCAGCGCTGACATGACCCAGGTGGATGCACTTTCCGGTGCAACCATTACGTCCACGGCGGTCACGGACATCGTCAACAATTCTTATTTCTATGTAACCGAGGTGCTCTGCGCAGAGTGACCTCACGGAGGAATGGAAACCTATGGCAAAAACTGATTTTCTGACGGCTGACATGACCCGCCGTCAATTTATGAAGATCTCGGGCAAGAGCCTTGCAGGACTCACCCTTTCCGCATCTATGCTGTCCCTCTTCGGCTGCTCTCAGAAGCAGGTGGACGCCGGTGCTGTGGCGACCTGGGCACTGCCCCAGGGTCTGCTGGTGGTCAATGCTGACCTGTGCACCGGCTGCCAGCGGTGCGAGATCAACTGCACCCTGACCAACGACGGCGTGTGCTCTTCCTACATCAGCCGTGTCAAGATCCAGCGCCGCCTGAATCTGGACGGCGACGGCAACGGTCTGCTGTCCGGCACCGACAACTGCTTTGTCTACTTCCCGGATACCTGCCGCCAGTGTGAGGATCCCGCCTGCGGCAACGCATGCCCCCAGAAGGCCATTATCACCAATGAGCAGGGCATCCGCGTGGTCGATACCGACAAGTGCATCGGCTGCGGGGCCTGCGTGGAGGCCTGCCCCTGGCACATGCCCACCGTCAACCCCGAGACCGGCAAGTCCTCCAAGTGCATCGCCTGCGGTGCCTGCGTGGCGGGCTGCCCGTCCGGCGCTCTGTCCATCGTGGACTGGGATGCCGTTACCAGCGCAGCACAGGCTGCTTACAAGGATCTGTAAGGAGGAACAACAATGGCTGAAACCTATGGCTGGGCAGGCAAGATCCTGCGCGTCAACCTGACCACCGGTGAGATCACCACCCAGGACGACGCAAAATACCATAAATATATCGGCGGTATGGGCATGGCCTACCGCATTATGTACGAGGAAGCTCCCATGGAGCTGGACCCCTATGACGAGAAGGCTCTGGTCATCTTTGGTGTCGGCCCCCTGACCGGTGCCGGCGTGCCCTGCTCCGGCCGTATGAACGTGACCTTCCGTTCTACCTGGTCCAAGGGCCACTCCATCATCGATGCACACATGGGCGGCCACATCGGCTCCATGCTGAAGTATGCCGGTTACGACGGCATCGTTGTCAGCGGCATCTCCGAAAAGCCCGTCTACCTGCGCATCGAGGACGGCGAAGTCTCTCTGGAGGACGCAAGCGAGATCTGGGGCAAGGGTACCTTTGCTGCCAACAAGTGGATGGTGGAGCAGAACGGCCGTGAGTTCGAGACTGCTTCCATCGGCCCCGCCGGTGAGAACCTGGTGGATTACTCCACCCTGAACACCAGCTTCGGCAACTCCGGCGGTGCCGGTTTGGGCGCTGCCATGGGCAACAAGAAGCTGAAAGGCCTGGCCATCCGCGGCACCGGCAGCGTCAAGGTGGCTGACCCCAAGAAGGTGCTGGAGCTCTCCAACTACATGATGGGCAACCTGATCGGCGGCAACAACAACCACAACGTGCCCGCACAGCCCCAGAGCTGGGCAGAGTACAGCGCCACCTCCGGCAAGAACCGCTGGTCCGGCGCTCCCGGCCGTATGTGGAAGAAGGCTCCCGGCGGCCCCGTGGATACCGGCGAGCAGCCCTACAACGATATCAACAAGGTAGCTCTGCGCTGCTTCAAGGGTTACTTCGACTTCGGCGCTCCGGCTGCCGAGTACACCGTGAAGAACGGCGGCTGCTCCTCCTGCCCCATCCGCTGCTACACTGAGTACGATGTGGATCCGCTGGCCGATTACGACCTGCCCACCCACAACTCCAACACCTGTATGCCCGTGCTGTACGGCACCCGCGTCTATCCGGACGGCGTGCACGATTTCAAGTACGAAGGCGACGGCACCATGGTCATCAACCTGGCATGGTCTCATGCTGTGGACGATATGGGCTGTGGGACAACTACGGCAACCTGAACCGCGACCTGCTGTGGATCCTGCGGATGCCCCGCGAGGAGGCCACCAAGTACATCAGCGAGGCTGAGTACGACTCCCTGCCCTGGGAGTGGGAGAAGGCTGGCGATCCCCGCTGGGAGGTGGAGCTGATCCGCCGCATGGCTTACGGTGAGGGCGACCTGTCCGTGATCGCCAAGGGCACCCTGGCCATGATGGAGAAGTTCGGCCTGCCCAAGAGCTGGCTGGACCGCGACGATGGTGCCACCAACTCCAACCTGATCTACAACGGCTTCCCCAACCACCACGGCCCTGCTGAGGCATGGCAGGTGGGTATGCTGTACAACCTCGTCTACAACCGCGACTGCATGATTCACGAGATCGTCTGCGAGACCGGCTCCGGTGCTCCCTATGATGTGACCAAGAAGGTCATGGAGGACTTCTTCGGCGAGGGCTGCTACGATAAGGCCAAGGCCTACACTCCCATCAACGAGAACAAGGCAAAGCTGGCTGCATACTGCGTCAACGACAAGAACTTCCACGACTCCGCCACCCTGTGCAACTGGATGTGGCCCATGACCCAGTCTCCCTCCAAGGAGCGCGAGTACCACGGCGACCTGGATCTGCAGGCAGACTTTATGACTGCTGTTACTGGCGAGACCTATACCCAGGCCGATCTGCAGGAGGACGGTGCCCGCATCACCCAGATGCTGCGCGCGATGACCGCCATCAGCTTCCAGCAGAACTGCGGCAGCGCAAACCTGCGTCAGGAGCACGATGCCATCTGCGATTGGGTGTTCGATAAGGACCCCGACTTCAAGGCATTCGAGGAAGGCACCACCAAGCTGGACCGTGCCGACATGGAAAAGGCAAAGGATCTGTTCTACGACATCTTCGGCTGGGACCGCACCACCGGTGTGCCCACCCGCGAGACGCTGGAGAAGTATGATCTGGCTGACATGGCCGATGATCTGGAAAAGCGCGGCATCTACGCCCAGAACACCGCAGCAGCTGAATAAATCCCATAGAAAGAGGAACGATCGTCATGTTGTTTGGCAGACGTAAACCCGGCTACACCACCACTGTGGACAGCAGCGTGGACCCGGAGCAGGCCGTTCTGGACCTGCAGAAGGCAGAGCTGGCCGCCAAGAAAAAGCCCAAGGCAGAGGTGTTCGACATCGATGCCGCCAGCGAGACGGCCCGCCGCCTGAAGGAAACGGGCAGCAGCTTTGACGGCAGCGCCGCCAAGACCGGCGAGGATGTGATCGCCGCCGTGGAGCGGGAGACCGCAGAGCTTGCAGCAATGCAGGCGGCCGGGGCCGCACCCGAAGCCGCCGAAACTGTGCAGGACGAGGCTGCAAAGCCTCAGCTGCTGGATTTTCTGGCCGGTGAGCCGGAGGTTGAAAACGATCCCTTTGCGGATCAGCCCACCCAGACCGCGCCGGAGCCGCCGGAGCTGACCCCCCGCGCAGGAGCTGGCCGGTTACATCCGTTCCCGCAGCGCCGCCGCGCTTGTCACGCCCCACGCACTGCTGGTCAGTGAGGTGGAGAACGCCGACGAGCTGCTGGCTCAGATGCCGCAGGACCCCCAGTGCGAGGATATCGTTGTCCGTGCAGGCGCAAAGGATACCTACTATTACTCCAACGCCAACATGAGCGACAACTACGCCATGATCGCCCAGCTCATTGAGGACAAAGACCTCTGTGTCATGTTTGCTGAGATGGTGCGCTTCAATGCACGGGTCTACCCCAGTGCCACCCCGCTGAAGTACTTCCAGCGCTCCCCCTACGGCCTTGCGCCGGAGGAGATCGAGCAGACCTGGAAAACCATGCAGGGCAGGCCGGAGTTTGCCGACATCGAGGAGCTGACCAACAATCAGAACGAGCGGTTCCTCTTCTCCACCCAGCACCTCACCCGCCGCTATGCAAAAGCCATCAGCGACGTGGATGATTTCTGCGACTAAAAGATCATACACAATTGAATAGGGTACAAGAGCTTCTTTGAGCAAGGCTGTCTAAACCCCGCAGGGGGCAGGACACCGCGCCGCAATGCTAAGGGCCAACGCCGGCATTCAAGGGTGGCAGGGGAAACCCGGCCGCCTTCCCGCAGAAGAAACGCTGCAATTTGAAAAAAGAACTCCTCCCATCCACCGTTCCGGAGCGTTGCCTCCCTCCCGTTGCTGCAACAGCGGAAAAGGAAGCGGCTCCCTCGGCGTGGCAGCCTGCAAGCTGCCGCTCCGGGCCATGTTCGGTTTTTTGCGGGGGCGTTTTGATTTTCGGTCAGAACGTCTCCGCTTTTTTTTTTTTCACCTGCCGATCGAAAAGAGATCTCCCCGGGCGTTTGTCCGGGCCATAGCGGGCAAACTGTGCCCCGGGGAGCGATGGAGGATTTTTGCAATGAAACAGCCTTTTTGCACGCCAGCCCAGGCCCTGCGCCGGGTGCTGGATGCTGCTGCGGCTCTCCCGGTGCCTGCCACGGAGCGGGTGCCGCTGGATGATGCCTGTGGGCGGATCGCAGCCCGGGACCTGTGTGCCCGGATGGATCAGCCCCTTTGACCGGAGCCCTCTGGATGGCTATGCCCTCCACAGTGCCGACACGGCCGGGGGCGGGGGAGGAGACCTCTGTCACCCTGCCGGTGGTGATGAAGCTCTACGCCGGGGATGCCCCCCGCCGCTGCCCTGCCTGCCGGGTGTGCCGCCCGCATTATGACCGGTGCACCCCTGCCCCCCGGCGCGGACTGCGTTCTGATGCAGGAACTGACCGATGGCGGGGAGGAGCAGGTGCGCATTTACGCCCAGCTCCGGCCCAATGCCAATGTGGTGTTCGGGGTGAGGACATCGCCGCCGGTGCCCCCATTGCCTCTGCCGGAACTGTGCTGACCCCGGCGCACATCGGTGTGCTGGCCGGTCAGGGCATCCCGGATGCCGAGGTCTTCCGCCCCCTGACCGTGGGCGTGCTTGCCACCGGCAGTGAGCTGCTGGAAGCGGGTGAGGCCTGGGCTCCGGCAAGATCTACGATGCCAACGGAATCCAGAATGCCGCCCGCCTGCGGCAGCTGGGCTTTGCCGTGGAGCGCACCCACTGCTCGGATGACCCGGAGGAGATCGCCGCCCGGATGAAAGACCTGCTCACCCGGTGTGATGCGGTGATCACCAGCGGCGGTGTTTCGGTGGGGCAGAAGGATTACCTGCCCACAGTGCTGGAAATGCTGCACGCGGAGCCTGTTTTTGCCGGGGTGGCCCAGAAGCCCGGCAGCCCCATGATCGCTGCACAGGTGGGAGAAAAGCTGGTGTTCTGCCTGTCCGGCAATCCCTTTGCCGCTGCTGCCACGCTGGAGCAGTATGCCGTTCCGGCCCTGCTGCGGGCCGCAGGGCGGCGGGAAGAGGACTGCATCCCGGTGCACACCCGGGGCAGGTTGACCACCGGCTTTTCCAAGCCCAGCAAGGGAACCCGCTTCTTGCGGGCCAGAGCGCTGGGCGGCCTGGTGGAGATCCCCGGCGAGGGAACGCGGAGGCGCATTCCTCGGGCAGTCTGTCGGCCATGATGGGCTGCAACTGCCTGGTGGAGCTGCCTGCGGGCAGCGGCCCGGTGGCTCCGGGCGAAGAAGTGGAGGTGCTGAACTTTGTACAGTGAAAAGAAACAGGCGCTTGCTGCCGAGCTGAGCCTGAAGCGCCCGGCTGTGCTGGCCGTGAGCGGTGCGCACAACAGCGGCAAAACGACTTTGTTGGAAAAACTCATCCCCCTGCTGCGGGCACGGGGCCTGAAGGTGGGTGTCATCAAGCATGACGGCCACGATTTCACCCCCCGACGTGCCGGGCACCGACAGCTTCCGCCTGCGAGAGGCCGGGGCCGAGGGCGTGGCGGTCTTTTCGGGCAGCCGCTACCTGCTGACGGAGGAACTCCGCCTGAATGAGCAGGATCTACTGGCCCTGTTTGAGCGCCACGGCTATGATCTGGTGCTGATGGAGGGCTTCAAGGAGAGCGGCTGGCCCAAGATCGAGGTGTGCGCAAGGCTGTCTCGGAGGAGCCTGTCTCCTTTGAGCCGCTGGCCATCGTGGGGGATGTTCCGGGCGCGGATTTTGCGCTGGACGAGCCCGCAGCGCTGGCCGACTGGATCGCTGCACAGATGCCTGCATTGTAACAGGGGGAGGAAGAAACCATGAAACTGATCCGTACCGAAGACGCGGCAGGGCAGGTGCTCTGCCACGATATCACCCAGATCATCCCGGGTGAGTTCAAGGGGCCCGCTTCAAAAAGGGCCACATCATTCAGCCCGAGGATATTCCGGTGCTGCTGAGCATCGGCAAGGAAAATCTCTATGTCTGGGAGAAAAAGCCCGGCATCCTCCACGAGGACGAAGCTGCCGCCCTGCTCTACAAGGCCGCTGCCGGTCAGAATATCCACGGCACCGAGCCCCGGGAGGGCAAGATCGAACTGATCGCTGACTGCGACGGTCTGCTCAAGATCGACCGCAGGGCCCTGCTGGCGGTGAACAGCACCCCCAGATGATGATCGCCACGATCCACGGCGACCTGCCTGTGAAAAAAAGGGAGCCAAGCTGGCTGGTACCCGCATCATCCCGCTGGTCATTGAGCAGGAGAAGATGGAGGCCATGCAGGCTGCTGCCGGGCCGAAGCCCATCCTGAACGTGCTGCCCTTCCACCAGAAGAAGTTTGCCGTTATCAACACCGGCAGCGAGGTGTTCAAGGGCCGCATTGAGGACAAGTTTACTCCCATCCTCGAGCAAAAGCTGGCGGTGTATGGCTGTGAGATGGCCTTCCACAAGGTCTGCGACGATGACCCGGAGGGCATCACGGCCGCCATTCTGGAAGCAAAGGCCGCAGGCTGTGAGCTGATCTTTACCACCGGCGGCATGAGCGTGGACCCGGACGACCGCACCCCGCTGGCCATCAGGAACACCGGAGCCGAGATCGTCACCTACGGCGCGCCCGTGCTGCCTGGTGCCATGTTCCTGGTCAGCTATCTGGACGGTGTGCCGGTCTGCGGTCTGCCCGGCTGTGTGATGTACGCCAAGCGCACCATTTTTGACCTGCTGCTGCCCCGCCTGCTGGCCGATGACCCCATCACCGCCGAGGATATCGCCCGTCTGGGCGAGGGCGGCCTCTGCCTGGGCTGCGCCGAGTGCCACTGGCCCAACTGCGGCTTCGGACACTGCTGAAACCCTCTCAGTCAAAGCCTTTCGGCTTTGCCAGCTCCCCGAAGGGGGAGCTTAACTAAGGTGAAAAAATATGAGTGAAAATAATCTGACACATTTTGATGCCGCCGGAAACGCCGTGATGGTGGACGTGAGCGAAAAGCCTGTCACGGCCCGGGAGGCCACGGCCCACGGCATCATTACCATGAATGCGGATGCCTTTGCCGCCGTGCAGAGCGGCACCGTGAAAAAGGGCGATGTGCTGGGCGTGGCCCGGGTGGCCGGCATCATGGCCACCAAGCGCACCAGCGAGCTGATCCCTCTGTGCCACCCGCTGCCGCTGACCAAGGTGCAGATCGAGTTTGACCTGCTGCCCGAGCGCCGGGCTGTGGAAGCACGCTGCACGGTCAAGACCAGCGGCGTGACCGGCGTGGAGATGGAGGCCCTGACCGGCGTTTCCACCGCCCTGCTCACCATCTATGACATGTGCAAGGCTGTGGATAAGGGCATGGAGCTGGGCGAGATCCATCTGGTGGAAAAGACCGGCGGCAAGAGCGGACATTACATCCGGGCGGAGGGCGGCTATGTTTGATTCCAAGGGCCGCAAGATCCATTATCTCCGCCTTTCCGTGACCGACCTGTGCAACCTGCGCTGCCGCTACTGTATGCCGGACGGCGTGGACAAGCTGGAACGGGAGGATATCCTGACCTACGAAGAATTCCTGCGCCTTGCCGCTCTGTTTGCCCGGTGTGGGGTGGATACCGTGCGGGTCACCGGCGGCGAACCGCTGGTGCGCAAGGGCGTGGAGCAGCTGGTCAAGGGGCTGAAAGCCATCCCCGGCATCCGGAAGGTCACCATGACCACCAATGCAGTCCTGTTGGAACAGCAGCTGCCCGCCCTGCTGGAGGCCGGGCTGGACAGCGTGAACATCAGTCTGGATACGCTGGACCCCGCCCTGTTTGCAAAGATCACGGCCCGGGATGAATTTGCCGCCGTGCAGGCGGGCATCCATGCCGCACTGGAAAGCGGCATTCCGGTCAAGCTGAACTGCGTGCCCCAGGTGGGCGTGAACGAGGGTGAGCTGGAAGCGCTGGCCGCTTTGGCACAGGATAAGCCCCTGCAGGTGCGGTTCATCGAGATGATGCCCATCGGCTACGGGGCGGCCATGCCCTGTATCTCCGGCCCGGAACTGCTGGCCCGCTTCCGCAGGCGCTGGCCGGAGCTGGCCCTGTTGCCCGGGGCGGCGTGTGCCGCGCTGGGCGATGGCCCGGCGGTCTATTACACCGTGCCGGGCTGGAAAGGGGACATCGGCTTCATTGCCGCTGTCCACGGCAAGTTCTGCGCCTCCTGCAACCGGGTGCGGCTGACCAGTCAGGGCGTTCTGCGCCCCTGCCTTGCCAGTGAGGCCGGATGTGACCTGAAAGCCCTGCTGCGCAGTGGCGCGTCTGACGAAGAGCTGCTGACTGCTATCCGTGCCACCATCTGGGAAAAGCCCCAGGAACATCATTTTGAATTGAAACAGGACATCCCCGCGACCCGGGGTATGTACCGAATTGGAGGATAAATCTATGGGAAAACTTCTGGCGATCTGCACCAGCCCCCAGCGGGGCACGGTCAAGACCGAAGTGGAAAGCGCGCGCCTGACCCCGGAATGGGGCATTGAGACCGATGCCCACGGCGGGAACTGGCACCGTCAGGTCAGCCTGCTGAGTGCCGAAAAGATCGAGAACTTCCGCAAGAAGATCTGGGTGGACTACGGTGCCTTTGGCGAGAATCTGGTGGTGGAGGGCTACGATTTCCGCAATCTGCCCGTGACCAGCCGTTTCGCCATCGGGGACGTGGTGCTGGAAATGACCCAGATCGGCAAAGAGTGCCACAACGACTGCGTCATCAAGCAGAAGACCGGCGAGTGCATCATGCCCCGGGAGGGTGTGTTTGCCCGGGTGCTGCAGGGCGGCGAGATCCACGTGGGGGACGAGGTGACCCTGCTGCCCCCGCCGGAAAATCCGCCCCTGCGCGCTGCCGTCATCACCCTTTCTGACAAGGGCAGCCGGGGTGAGCGGGAGGACAAGAGCGGCCCCCTGATCGTGGAGATGCTCACCGCTGCAGGCTATCAGGTGGAGGAGACCATGATCCTGCCCGATGAGGCAAAGGCCCTGAAAGCACAGCTCATCCGACTGGCCGATGGCCGTCAGGTCAACCTGATCCTGACCACCGGCGGCACCGGCTTTGCCCCCGAGATATCACCCCGGAAGCCACCTATGCCGTAGCGGACCGCAACGCCCCCGGCATTGCGGAGGCCATGCGTTACCACAGCCTGGACATCACCCCGCGCGGGATGCTCAGCCGTGCCGCCAGTGTGCTGCGGGGTAAGAGCCTCATTGTCAACCTGCCCGGCAGCCCCAAGGCCGTGAAAGAGAATCTGGAGTACATCCTGCCCAGCCTGGAGCACGGGGTGCGCATTGCCGCCGGGCTGGACGGCGAGTGCGCCCGCAAATAAGCCTGTTTCACCGCCGCGGCGCTGCTTTTGGTGCCGGGCGTAAAAATAAAAGTACAACAAAAGCATACCCACTGTAAGGAGCAAGACTATGAAAACTATGATCTCCCGCCGCAGCTTCCTGTGCGCTGCCGGCATCGCATCCGCATCTGCTGTTCTGACCGCCTGCGGCGGCTCCTCCAGCAGCACTGCATCTTCCACCGCATCCTCCGCTGCCGCCTCCTCTGAGGCTGCCTCCGGCGAGAGCGTGGAGCTGATCGTTTTGCTGCCGCCTCCCTGACCGAGACCCTGAACGCCATTGCCGAGACCTACTCCGCAGAGAACCCCGGCGTGACCTTCAGCTTCAACTTTGACTCTTCCGGAACCCTCAAGACCCAGATCCAGGAGGGTGCGGACTGCGACCTGTTCCTCTCCGCCGGTCAGAAGCAGATGAACCAGCTGGACAGCACCGCTTCCGCTGAGGTGAACACCGAGGGCCTGGATTTTGTGGATGCCGAAAGCCGTGTGGATCTGCTGGAGAACAAGGTCGTGCTCTGTGTGCCTGAGGGCAGCGACAAGGGCATTGACAGCTTCGACAGCCTGGCCGAGCACCTGAAAGCAGAGGATATCCTGTTCTGCATGGGCAACAGTGATGTGCCCGTGGGTCAGTACACCCAGAAGATCCTGGCTTACTATGATCTGGATGAGGCAGCTCTGGCCGCTGCCGGTGTCATCACCTACGGTTCCAACGTCAAGGAAGTCACCACCCAGGTCAGCGAGGCCAGCGTGGATGCCGGTGTCGTTTACTGCACCGATGCGTACAGTGCCGGTCTGACCCCCGTGGACGAGGCTACCAAGGAAATGTGCGGCCAGGTCATCTACCCCGCCGCTGTGATGAAGAACGCCCTCCATGCCGAGGCTGCCAAGGAGTTCCTGGCTTACCTGCGCACCGACAAGGCTGCGACCGTGTTCGAGAGCGTCGGCTTCACCGCACTGTAAGCATCCGCTGGGGGGATGGTATGGACTGGTATCCCTTATGGAACAGCCTGCGCATTGCGCTGATCAGCTGCGCGGCAGTGTTCTTTTTAGGCATCTTTGCGGCCTACTACATTGCAAAGCTCCCGCGCGTGCTCAAGGGCGTGCTGGATGTGGTGCTCACCCTGCCCATGGTGCTGCCGCCCACAGTCGTGGGATATTTCCTGCTGCTGCTGTTCGGCGCAAAAAGGCCGCTGGGCATCTTTTTCATGGAACATTTCGGCGTGAAGCTGGTGATGAACTGGTACAGCGCCATCTTTGCTTCCATCGTGGTGGCCTTTCCGCTGATGTACCGCACGGCCCGCGGTGCCTTTGAGAGTTTTGACGAAACGCTGGCCTGGTCGGCACAGACGCTGGGGCTTTCCAACACCTGGATCTTCTGGCGGGTGCGGATGCCCTGCTGCCGTCAGGGCATTCTGGCCGGTGCGGTGCTGGCCTTTGCCCGTGCGCTGGGCGAATATGGTGCCACCAGCATGATCGCAGGCTACACGCCGGGCAAGACGGCCACCATTGCAACCACGGTCTACCAGCTCTGGCGCACCAACGATGAAGCCGGGGCCATGCAGTGGGTGCTGGTGGATATCGCTATCTCGGCGGTGGTGCTGCTGGCAGTCAACCTGCTGGAACGCAGGCAGAAGCAGGGAGGAAAGCGTACATGAGCCTGGAAGTAAATGTGACCAAGCGGTTTGATGGCTTTACCCTTCACGCTGCGTTCACGGCGGGGGATACCGCCACCGCCCTTCTGGGCGCGTCCGGCTGCGGCAAAAGCATGACCCTGCGCTGCATTGCAGGCATCGTCCGGCCGGACGAGGGGCGCATCGTGCTGGATGGCCGGGTGCTGTTCGACAGCACTCAGGGCATCGACCTGCCGCCCCAGCAGCGCAATGTGGGTCTGCTGTTCCAGAACTACGCCCTGTTCCCCAACATGACCGTGGAACAGAATATCCTCAGCGCACTGAAAAAGGAAAAGGACCCTGCCGCCCGCAGGGCCGCCTGTGCCGAGGCATTGCGAGCCATGCGGCTGGAGGAACTGGCCAAGCGCCTGCCCGGCGCGCTTTCAGGCGGGCAGCAGCAGCGTGCCGCCCTGGCCCGCATCCTGGCGGCCAAACCCCGCATCCTGATGCTGGACGAGCCGTTCAGTGCGCTGGACAGCTACCTGCGCGAGGAGGTAGAGGGGAGGTGGGCAGCCTGCTGGCCGGATTTGCGGGCACAGCCCTGCTGGTGACCCACAACCGGGACGAGGCCTACCGCCTGTGCAGGGAGATGATCGTGATGGACAGCGGCGAGGTGCTCCGGGCAGGCACGACCAAGGAGGTCTTTGCCGACCCCCGCACCCGTGCTGCCGCCCGCCTGACCGGCTGCAAGAACATTCTGCCCTGCACCCGGGTGGGGGAGCATACCGTTCATCTGGCGGGCTGGGAACAGCCGCTGACCGTGGCTCTGCCGGTGCCCGAGGGCTGCCGCGCCGTGGGCATCCGCGCCCATGATTTTGCGCCCTGCACTCCCGGCACCCCCAACAGCCTGCCGGTGCAGGCTGTCTCCACCAGTGAGAATCCCTTTGACTGGAATATGATCTTCACCCTGCCCGGCGGTGAGACCCGCCTGTGGTGGAAGGTGTCCAAGGAGACAATGGCGGCCCCGCCGCCAAAAGCACCCGCCTGCCTGGCTGCCGCCCCGGAAAATATCATGCCGCTGGTCTGAGGCAAAAGAATCGTTCTCTCCCTGCTCCCGAAACAGAAATACGGAGCAGGGAGATTTTTTTGAAAAAAGTACTTGACTTTATCAAGTAATGTGATTATACTAGACCTTGTCAAGTAAAGGAGATGCAAAGCGTGATCCAATCGACCATATCCTTCTACGCGATGGAGTTTTACAAGCAGTTCACAGCCTACACCACCCAGCAGCTGCAGGAGTTTGGCCTGAGCTGTGGCATGATGTATTTTGTGATCTACGTGGGCAAACATCCCGGCTGCACCCCGGCTGAGATGACCAAAAACCTGCACCTGGACTGGGGCCACTGCCAGCGCAGCGTGATCAAGCTGGTGGAAGATGGCTTTATGACCCGGGAAAAGCAGGGCCGCAGTTATCATTTGGGGCTGACCCCGGCGGGTGAGAGAGCATTCCGGACCTGCCACCAGGTATTTTTCGATTGGGATGCACAAAACCTGAGCGGACTGACCGAAGAGGAACAGCACCAGCTCCTGAGCCTGCTGCAAAAGGCAGCACGGACGAGGAAAGAGAGTGTGTAACATGTACGACACCATCCTGAGCCCCATTGATTACGGTGGATTGCAGCTGAAGAACCGCATCATCTTTGCCCCCACCACCTTCGGCCTTTCGGACGAGGAATATCTGGCAGAGATGGAGCGGCTGGCCAAGGGCGGCTGCGCCATGATCATCATCGGCGACGTGCCGGTGGCCAAGAGCCGGTTCGAGAAGTCCCTGTTTGACAAAAAGGGCTTCGCCTTCTATCAGCAGATCTGCGAGACTGCCCACAAATATGGCTGCAAGGTCTGCGCCCAGCTCCACCAGACCGATACTGACATGATGTCCATCATCAAGTGCATCCCGGGGATGCTGATGAAAAAGATCACCCCCGACCAGCTGCGGGAGCGGATGAACGATGCCGTGGGCCCCTACATCACCAAGATGTCCCAGAAAAAGATCCATCAGATCATCGCGGGCTTTGGCAAGGCTGCTGTGCTGGCAAAGCAGGCGGGCTTTGACATGGTGCAGGTGCACGGTGACCGGATGTGCGGCAGCTTCTCTTCCGCCATCTTCAACCACCGCACCGATGAATACGGCGGCAGTGCCGAGCGCCGCGCCCGCTTTGCCGTGGAAGCTGTCAAGGCAGTGCACGCCGCTGTGCCCGGCATGGCCATTGACTACAAGCTGGCTGTCCGGCAGGAGAACCCCCATTACGGCAACGCCGGTGTGGTGGAGGAGGAACTGGCCGTGTTCGTGCCCCTGCTGGTGCAGGCCGGCGTGACCAGCTTCCATGTGACACTGGCCAACCACTCTGCGCTGGAAAACACCATCCCGCCGGCCAGCCACCCCGAGTTCAAGGAGACCGGCTGCTTCCTCAAGTTCTGCGATGAGGTGCGCCGGTATACCAGCGTGCCGCTCTGCGGTGTGGGCGGCCTGAACGACCCCGATTTCGTGGAGCAGCAGCTTGCCAGCGGCCGCATCCAGTGCGCGGCAATGTGCCGCCAGCTGCTGGCCGACCCCAACTGGGTCAACAAACTGCAGAGCGGCAATGCGGCAAAGATCCACCGCTGTGTCCGTTGCAACAAGAAGTGCCTGGGCGGCCTGATCGCCCATCAGGGCACCCGCTGTATCTATGATGCCCTGAACGCAAAAGAACAGGGAAGCATTTGATCTCAAAGAGAATAAAGGAGAATGACCATGAGCTACGCCATCGTTTTCAGCAGCAAGACCGGCAACACCCGCCTGCTGGCCGACACCCTTCGCGCAAGCTTGCCCCAGAATGAGTGCACCTACTTCGGAGCACCGGCCCCGGAGGCACTGGAGGCTGAGACCCTTTACATCGGCTTCTGGACGGACAAGGGCCATGCCGATGACACACTCACCGCCTTTTTGCAGACCCTGAAGGGGAAGCGGGTCTTTTTGTTCGGCACCGCAGGCTTTGGCGGCAGTGCGGAATATTTCGAGCAGATCCTGGCAGCGGTGCAGGAATCGCTGGATGAGAGCAACACGGTCATTGGAACCTATATGTGCCAGGGCAAGATGCCCATGACTGTGCGCCAGCAGTACGAAAAGATGCTGCAGCAGCCCAACCATGCGCCCAATCTCGAAATGCTGATCGAGAATTTTGACAAGGCGCTGGCTCACCCGGATGCCGCAGACCTCGACCAGCTGCGCAAAAAGGCGGCAGAGGTGCAGGCATAACGGAAGAACTCTTCAAAAAAGAAGATTTTTTGAGAAAGCTGCTCCAAAACAGTTGACAGGTTCTGCCCGATGTGGTAGGATAGCGTCGAGGAAATGGAAACGGCTCCTCAAGGTGAATTGAATATTCTCGGCAAAACAGTCGAAAGGCTGTGACGCAAAGCTACAGGGCCTGTAAAATGGCAGCCAGCTGCTTCTCAAAGAAAATATTTCTTTGGGCGACCTGCTTAGAATTTCTAGGTGTTGTTTTGCTGAGTGTATTGCAGAACAACACCTTTTTTTCGTTCTCAAATTTCTTCCCAAAAGAAGAAAGGCACGCAAAACTGAATATCCTCGGCAAAGCAGTCGAAAGGCTGTGACGCAAAGCTATAGGGCCTGTAAAATGGCAGCCAGTTGCTTCTCATCACCTGAGGGTCTCCACAGCGGAGATTGGGTGTTGAGTGACCTTCATCTGAAGCATCAGGTGTCGATTGCCGAGTATACCAGCAATCGACACCTTTTTTTCATGGGGCAACATAAAAGAGGTTCAACACCATGCGTAACGCTTCGATGAAAGTCCTGAAGAATCTGGTCTGCTGCGCCGCATTCATCTGCCTGATGTTTGTTCTGGCAATGCCCGCACACGCAGCTTCCAAGGCCGATGAGCTGCTGCAGCTCGTCAACGCAGAGCGTGCACAGGCTGGTGTGGCTCCTCTGAGCATGGGCAGCAGCGCACTGAATGCCGCTGCACAGGCCCGTGCAAAAGAACTTACCGTCAATTACTCCTACAACCGCCCCAATGGCAGCCGCGAGTTCACCATCCTGCCGGAGTACGGTGTGGACGATGTTTCTGTGGGTGAGAACTACTGGGCAGCTGCTGAGAATGCTTCGGACGTGGTCGCCGCCTGGAATCGCTACGATTTCTTCAAGGAGCGGATGCTGGATAAGGACACCTCCGTTGGCATTGGCTACTACGAGGGCGGCGAGTACGGCAATTACTGGGTGATGATCTTTACCTACGCCCGCGGCACCAGTGAGAACGGTTTCGCACAGGAGGTGCTGGCGCTGGTCAACGCTGAGCGCGCAAAGGAAAATCTGGCACCTCTGGCCATGGGCGATGCCAAGCTGCAGGCCGCCGCCGATGAGCGCGCAAAGGAAGTGGCAAAGGTCGCTTCCCACACCCGCCCCGATGGCACCAACTGCTTCACCGTGCTGAAAGAGTACGGCGTGTCTGATACCGCCACCGGCGAGAATGCCGCCTGGGGTGAGACCACGCCCGAAAAGGTCGTTGCAGACTGGATGGCTTCGGAAGGCCACCGTGTCAATATCATGGACCCCGCCGCCAAGTATATGTGCCTTGGCTACAACTACGATGCCAATTCTCAGTGGGGCCACAACTGGATTCAGATCTTCGCAAAGTAAGCGGATGACTTCCGTTGAGCGTTGTACGATGAAATAAAACAGAGCAAAAAGAGATGCACCCCACTCCCTGAACCGGTTTCAGGAAGGCGAGGTGCATCTCTTTTTTTTTTTATTCTGCTGCCATCTCAGCCACATCCTCGGGGCTGAAATCGCCCAAGGGCAGGATGAGCCGGGCCAGCGTCTCCTGCGGCAGGGCGGCAAGCCGGGCACTCTCGTCCGCGATTTCGGCAGGGCAGAGGACGTGCACGCCGTCCGCACCGGTCTCTACCCGGGCGCGGTGGCCGGTGGCAATGTACTGGATGCCCAGTCGGTCAGCCGCCGCCAGCAGGGCGGGGAAGCGCAGGTCGGCCGGGGCAGCGGTCTCCTCAGCCAGCTGGCTGGCCAGTTCGCTGGCATTCAGGGTGATGCACTCGATGCCCAGAGCCTTGGCGGCTTCCTTGGCGGCTTCCACAACTGGGTCATCGGTGCACAGACGCACCACAGCGCCCATCACCGCAAAGCCCTGCTGCTGTAAAATGCGGACAGCTGCTTTGCAGCCGGTGCCGCTGCACAGGCCCACCAGCACCTTGTCCTGCTGTTCATAAGTATCGAACCCGCTGCCGGGCAGAAATGTATCGCTCATCGTCCCTGTCTCCCTCCGTGTGCCTGACTTTGTGCCACGGCCAGCTGGTCGCAGCGCTCGTTTTCCGGGTGGCCTGCATGGCCCTTGACCCAGACATAAGTGATCTTGTGCCGGGCTTCCTGCTCCAATGCCTGTTCCCACAGGTCGGGGTTCAGGGCAGGGGAGCCGTCGGACTTTTTCCAGCCCCGGCGCTTCCAGCCCCTGGCCCAGCCCTTTTCCAGCCCATTGATGACGTACTGGCTGTCAGAGCACAGCCGCACCTCACAGGGCTCCTTGAGCTGGCGCAGGGCCTCGATAAAGGCGGTCAGCTCCATCCGGTTGTTGGTGGTGGAAGCATCGCCGCCGCTGAGCTCTTTTTTCGTAGACCTTGCCGTTGAAGCGGTAGCGCAGCACTGCACCCCAGCCGCCCGGGCCGGGGTTGCCGCTGCACGCGCCATCGGTGTAAACTTCGACTTGTTTCATCTGTTTCTCCCGGAACTTGAATTTTTAGATACTTCTATTTAGAGCTATTTTTCCGGTTCTGTCAAGAGGAAAACGTATCATCCCCGGCTTTTCCGGCAAAGCTTTGAATTGACAAAGTGGACAAGAAATACTATACTGTTTGTAACAAAATGCGTATAGGGGCGCACCGGTGCGGTGTGTCCGGCCGGAACAGGGCAGTGCCGCGGTCGCATCGAACAGATGGACTGACAGGGCAGAAATTACTCCGTTCCGGCCATCCCAGTGCCGAAAACGGGCATGGAAGCGAAAAATTCTATACGATGGTTTCGATGGGAGCGGCGGTGCGTTTGCTGCTCCTTCACAGCAGACAGGCCGCTCGCAAAGGGGTGTGCCTGCGTTTTGTAATTGATTTTGGAGGTACCGCATGGCACAGGTCAAAGAACAGAATCCGGCTCAGGCTCAGAACAATCCGAACAGAAACAGTGAATCCGGCGGGGAAAAGCGTACCCGCACCCGCCGCCCTTATTATAACCGGCGGCCCCGCCGTTCTCAGCAGCCCAAGGAGGCCGCTGTGCCCATCCACATCTACCCGCTGGGCGGTCTGGGTGAAGTGGGCAAGAACATGACCGTGTATGAGTGCAACGGGGATATGATCATTGTGGACTGCGGCCTTGTATTCCCGGACAGTGAGATGTACGGCGTGGACATGGTCATCCCCGACTTTACTTTTGTGGTGCAGAATAAGGACAAGATCAAGGGCCTGCTCATCACCCACGGCCACGAAGACCACATCGGCAGCATTCCCTACCTGCTGCAGAAGTTTGATCTGCCCATCTACGGCACCCGGCTGACCTGCGGCTTCATCCGGAACAAGCTGGAGGAGTTTGGTCTGGCGGGCAAGACCAAGTTCGTGGAGATCACCCCCAAACAGAAGATCAAGCTGGGCTGCTTTACCGTGGAGCCCATCCATGTCAACCACTCCATCCCCGATTCCGTGGCCTTTGCCATTGACAGCCCCGCCGGAACGATCATCCAGACCGGCGACTTCAAGATCGATTATACCCCGCTGGCCTGCGGCGTGACCGACCTGACCACCCTTTCGGAGTATGGCCAGAAGGGTGTGCTGGCCCTGCTGAGCGATTCCACCAACGCCGAGCGCCCGGGCTTTACCGCCACCGAGCAGAAGGTGGCTGCCGGTGTGCGCAGCCTGTTTGCCCGCGCCCGCAATAAGCGCATCATCATTGCGACCTTTGCGTCCAACATCTACCGCGTGCAGCAGATCATTGATCTGGCTGTGGAGGATGGCCGCAAGGTGGCCTTCAGCGGCCGCAGCATGGTCAATAACACTGCCATGGCGCAGGAGCTGGGCTATATGCACATCCCCGAGGGCACCCTTATCAGTGTGGATGAACTGAACCAGTACCCTCCGGAACAGGTGGTGCTGATCACCACCGGCAGCCAGGGCGAGCCCCTGAGCGCCCTTTCCCGCATGGCCTCCTGCAGCCACCGCCAGGTGCGGGTGGGCCCCGGCGACTTCATCATCATCTCCGCCAACCCCATTCCCGGCAACGAGAAGAGCGTGACCAAGATCGTCAACGGTCTGCTCCTGCTGGGCGCGGAGGTTATTTACGAGAGCATGTATGATGTCCATGTTTCCGGCCACGCCTGCCAGGAGGAGCAGAAGCTGATGCTCACCCTGACCAGACCCAAGTATTTCCTGCCCGTGCACGGCGAGTACAAGCAGCTGAAAAAAGCACGCCCTGACCGCCGCGTCTCTGGGCATTCCCACCAGCAACATCCTCATTGCCGAGAACGGCTCCAACGTCATCCTGAGCCGGGACGAGATCAAGCTGGGCGAGCCTGTTACCGCCGGTGCCGTGATGGTGGACGGCCTGGGCGTGGGTGATGTGGGCAATGTGGTCCTGCGTGACCGCAAGCATCTCTCTGAGGACGGTCTGGTCATCATTGTGGCTACCGTGGACAGCAAGACCGGCAAGGTGCTGGCGGGGCCTGACCTTGTGAGCCGCGGCTTTGTCTATGTGCGTGAGAACGAGAGCCTGATGGACGGGGCCCAGAGCATTGTGGAAAACGCGCTGGATCGCTGCGTGGAAGAGCATGTGCGCGACTGGAACAGCGTCAAGACCCGGGTGCGTGAGGCGCTGAGCAGCTATATTTACCGCCGCACCAAGCGCAGCCCGATGATCCTCCCCATTCTGATGGAGGTATAAGCCGGAAGCCGCCCCGCCGGGGCAGGCAGACCAGGAGGCAGAAGATTCCATGAAACAAAAACCGAGATGGACGTTGGAAATGCTGATCGCCGCGCTGGCAGTGCTGTGTGCACTGCTGACGCTGGCGCTTCTGGTGCGGCGGCCCGCGGGCTGGCCTGCGCTGGCAGTGCTGGTGGTGCTGTGGGGCATCGGCATCTGCGTTTTCCGGTATCACCTGCGGCGCTGGACCGCCAAGTGGGTGGCTGGCGGCAGCTTTGAAAATTCCAGGACCCAATACAGCCTGGAATCCCTCTCTCAGCCGGCGGCTCTGCTTTCTGGCGAGACGGTGCTGTGGTATAACAGCCGCTTCCGCACGGCGCTGCTGGGCGGCGAGGACCGGCTTGCAGGCAGGGCACAGAAGCTGCTGCCCGGCCTGGACACCGCACAGGCCCGCACCCCGGAAGGGCAGCAGCTCAATCTGGCCGACGGTGTGTGGAATGTGCACAGCAGTACCGTGCCGGGCGGCAGCGAGAGCATGACGCTGCTCGTGTTCAATGAGGAGACCGCCCTGCGCAGGATCGAAACGGAGTACAAGGCCAGCCGCCCGGGCTACATGGTGTTCCTGGTGGACGGCTACGACGATGTGTTCAGCGATATGCTGGACAGTGAGCGCGCCCGCCTGCTGGAGGGCATCAACCGGGTGCTGGAGGATATGATCGGCCGGGGCACAGGCTTTCTGCGCCGCGTTGCCAGCGGCGCTATATCGCCGTGGTGGAAGAGCGCCATCTGGAGCAGTACGCCCAGCGCGGCTACGATGTGCTGGATAAGATCCGTGCTCTGGACCCCAGCGTGAACCTGTCCATCTCCATTGGCATCGGGCGCGGGGCCAAGACCCTGCGGGAAGCCCAGGATATGGCCGTGCAGGCGCTGGATATGGCGCAGGGCCGCGGCGGCGATCAGGCCGCTGAGATGACCCCGGACGGCTTCACCTTTTACGGCGGCGTGAGCCACGGCGTGGAAAAGCGCAGCAAGGTGCGCAGCCGCATCGTGGCCGATCAGCTGGTCAGGCTTGTTAAGGAGGCGGACCATGTGGTCATCATGGGCCACCGGATGAGCGATCTGGATGCCATCGGCGCTGCCGAGGGCGTGCTGCGCATCTGCAAGATCTGCGATGTCCCGGCGGTGATCGCCGTCAGGCGGGATGCCACGCTGGCGGGCAGCCTGATCGATGCCCTGTGTCGGGCCGGGCAGGCAGATGATTTTATCGACCCCAAGGCGGCGCTGCCCATTATCTCCAAGAAAACGCTCTGCGTGGTGGTGGATACATACCAGCTGGGCCTTGTGGAAAGTAAGGAGATCCTGGAAAGGTGCGGCAAGGTGGCCGTTATCGACCACCACCGCAAGGGCGTGGGCTTCATCGAGCATGCAGACCTTGTCTGCCACGAGCCCACTCCTCCTCGGCCAGTGAGCTGGTCACGGAGCTTTTTGCAGTATGTGGGCGACCGGGACGACAAGCCCAGCCGGGTGGAGGCAGAGGGGTTGCTCTCGGGCATTATGCTGGATACCCGGGACTTCACCCTGCACACCGGCGTGCGCACGTTTGAAGCCGCCGCCGCTCTGCGCCGCTATGGCGCGGAGACGGAGCGGGTGCGCCAGCTCTTTGATGTGACCATGGTGGAGTACAACGCCAAGGCAGACCTTGTGGAGGCTGCCCAGATGTACCGCAACTGTGCCATCTCGGTGAGCGGCGAGGTGCCCCCGAGGCCCGTGTGGCCATTGCGCAGGCTGCCAACGACCTGCTGACCATCCAGAATGTGGAGGCCAGCTTTGTGGCCGTGCAGGTGGGGAGCGGTGTGAATATTTCCGCCCGCAGTCTGGGAGCGGTCAATGTTCAGGTCATCATGGAAAGTCTGGGCGGCGGCGGCCACCAGACCATGGCGGCGGCCCAGCTCAAGCATATCACCCCCGAGGCAGCCCGGGCACGCATCCAGACCGCCATCGACCAGTACCGTGAGAGCCAGAAGAAGCCGCTCTCCAAAAATGAATCTGAATCCAGAAAAAAGGAGAAGCAGGGATGAACCATTACGATTATCTCATCGTAGGCGCAGGCCTTTACGGTGCGGTGTTTGCCCAGGAAGCAAAAAAAAGGCGGGCAAAACGTGCCTAGTGATTGATAAGCGCAGCCACATTGCCGGGAATATCTACACCGAGGAAGTGGAGGGCATTCAGGTCCACCGCTATGGGGCCCACATCTTCCACACAGCAGCAGCAAGGCAGTGTGGCAGTATGTGAACCAGTTCGCGGAATTCAACCGCTACACCAACAGTCCCGTTGCCAACTATCACGGCGAGATCTACAATCTGCCCTTCAATATGAACACCTTCAATAAGATGTGGGGTGTGGTGACCCCTGCCGAGGCCAAGGCAAAGATCGAGGAGCAGAAGCGGGAAGCGGGCATCACCGACCCGAAAAATCTTGAGGAGCAGGCCATCAGTCTGGTGGGCACGGATATTTACGAAAAGCTCATCAAGGGCTACACCGGCAAGCAGTGGGGCCGCCCCTGCACCGAACTGCCGGCTTTCATCATCAAACGCCTGCCGGTCCGCTTTACCTACGACAACAACTATTTCAACGCGCTGTATCAGGGCATCCCCGATGGCGGCTATACCGCCATGGTGGAAAAAGATGCTGGAGGGCATCGAGGTGCGGCTGAACGTGGATTATCTGGCCGACCGGGAGAGCCTGAACGCACTGGCCGACAAGGTGGTCTATACCGGCCCGGTGGATGCCTACTTCGGCTACCGTTTGGGCGCGCTGCAGTACCGCAGCGTCCGCTTTGAGACTGAGGTGCTGGATACCGACAACTATCAGGGCAACGCGGTGGTGAACTATACCGATGCGGAAACGCCCTATACCCGGATCATCGAGCACAAGCATTTTGCATTCGGCACCCAGCCCAAAACGGTGATCAGCCGGGAGTACAGCACCGAGTGGCATCAGGGCGATGAGCCCTATTACCCCGTCAACGATGAAAAGAATGGCGCGCTTTACGCAAAATACAAAGCGCTGGCCGATGCCGAGACAAAGGTCATTTTTGGCGGCCGGTTGGGCGAGTACAAGTATTATGATATGGATAAGGTGATCGAAGCAGCATTGGATGCGGCGGCACGGGAGTTGGGGTAACCCCACTGTCATCGAAGGCGTTGACGCAACGGTCTGAATGCTGTATACTAACCATAGAAATCCACCGGTTCCCCGGTGAGAAGTGAGGATAACACCATGAAAGTGATTCTGAAGCAGGACGTAAAGGGCATTGGCAAGAAGGACGAGATCCATGAGGTCTCCGACGGCTACGCCCGCAACTTTCTGTTCCCGCGCAAGCTGGCCGCTGTGGCCGATGCTTCTGCGGTGAATATCGCACGCGGCAAGGAGGCCGCTGCGGATTTCCACGAGGCTGAAACTGTGGCCGCCGCACAGGCTGTGGCTGCAAAGATCGAGGGCAAGACTGTGACCATCAAGGCCAAGGGCGGCGCATCCGGCCGCCTGCACGGCAAGGTCACCGGCAAGGAAGTTGCCGAGGCTCTGGCCCAGCTGGCCGGTTCTCCCATTGATAAAAAGAAGATCGAGCTGGAGACCAAGGACATCAAGGATGCCGGTGTGTTCAACGCAAAGGTGCGCCTGCATGTCGGTGTCGTGGCTTCCTTCAAGATCATGGTGGAAGTAGAACAGGCCTGATTGAAATGCCATCTGCGCCCCCCGAAAGCAGGGGGCGTTTTTGGCGTTTTGGGAAGCTGGCCCAGTATGGAGGGGGATGAACCATGCCCAACGAACAACGACATTATTCCAATGAACTGAATCTGGAGAGCGTGGGCATCAATCTGCCCTACAATATGCAGGCCGAGCAGAGCGTGCTGGGCGCGGTGCTGCTCAAGCCCGAGACATTGACCGATCTGGTGGAGATCATCCGGCCGGAAATGTTCTACACCCGGCAGAACGCCCAGATCTATTCTGAGATGCTGCGCCTGTTTACGGCGGACCAGACCATCGACTTTGTCACCCTGCTGGATGCCGTCATCTCCGATGGCGTGTTCCCCAGTGCGGACGAGGCAAAGGTCTATCTGACCGGTCTGGCCGAGACGGTGCCCAGCATCTCCAATGTGAAGGCCTATGCCCAGATCGTGCAGGAAAAGTATCTGGTGCGCCAGCTGATGGGCGTTGCCAAGGACATTTTGCAGGACGCGGGCGATGAGCCGGACGCTGACCTGCTGCTGGAAAATGCGGAGCAGCGCATCTACGAGATCCGCTCCGGGCGGGATTCCAGCGCGTTGACCCCGCTTTCCTCCAGCATGGTGGAGACGCTGACCAACCTGCAGAAGATCAGCGGCCCGGATGCCGACAAGTACAAGGGCATCCCTACCGGCTTCCGTCTGCTGGATACCGTCCTGACCGGCCTGGGCCGCGGCGACCTCATCATTCTGGCCGCCCGCCCCGGTATGGGCAAGACCAGTTTTGCGCTGAACATTGCCACCCGCGTTGCCATGCAGCAAAAGGTGCCGGTGGCCATTTTCAGCCTGGAAATGACCAAGGAGCAGCTGACCAACCGCATCCTTTCGGCGGAAGCTGGCATCGACAGCCAGGCTTTCCGCACCGGCGCTCTCCGCAGTGAGGACTGGGAGTATCTGGCACTGGCAACGGAAAAGCTTCACGATGCCCCCATCTATATGGACGACACCTCGGGCATCACCATCACCGAGATGAAGGCGAAGATCCGCCGGGTCAATCAGGACCCCACCCGCCCCAATGTGGGCCTGATCGTCATCGACTACCTGCAGCTGATGACCACCGGCCAGCGCAGCGAGAACCGTGTGCAGGAGATCAGCTCCATCACCCGAAACCTGAAAATTATGGCTAAGGAAATGAATGTGCCCATCATCGCGCTTTCTCAGCTGTCCCGTGCGGTGGAGAAGCAGGGCAACAATTCTTCTCACCGGCCCCAGCTGTCGGACCTGCGTGACTCCGGTTCCATCGAGCAGGATGCCGACTGCGTCCTTTTCCTTTACCGTGATTCCTACTACGCCAGCCAGAACCCCGATGGGGCAGAGGTGGATGCCGATACCGCGGAGTGCATCGTGGCAAAGAACCGCCACGGCGAGACCAGCACGGTGCCGCTGGGCTGGGATGGCGCACACACCCGCTTTATGGATGTGGACTTCAAACGCTGATGAACGACGAAACATCAAAATTGATCGCAAAAAGTAGAACGCTTTGCCCGGCAGGAGCAGCTGTTTGCGCCTGCGGAGCCGGGCCGGGCTCTGCACCTGTGCGCCGCCGTTTCGGGCGGAGCCGACAGCATGGCGCTGCTGCGGGTGCTGCTGGAGCTGCGGGAAGCTTTTGAGTATACCCTTTCTGCCTGCCACGTCAACCACGGCCTGCGGGGGGAGACGGCGGACCGGGACGAAGCCTTTGTCCAGGCCGAGTGTGCCCGGCTGGGGGTGCCGCTGACAGTCTTCCGCCCGGCAGATGTGGGAATGGCTGTGCCGTCCCATGCCGGGGAGGACTGGGCCGGCAGACTCCGCTATGCCTGCTTTGCCCAACTGCTGGCAGGCGGGATAGACTGCATTGCAACGGCCCATACTGCTACTGACCAGGCCGAGACCCTGCTGTTCCGGCTGGCCCGGGGCACCGGGCTGCACGGGGCAGGGGGCATCCGGCCCAGGCGGCCCGGTTACTGCCGCCCGCTGTTGGGCCTGACCCGGGCCGAGACCGAAGCGCTCTGCGCCGCCTTTGAGCAGGGCTGGGTGACGGACGAGACGAACGAGTCCGATGCCTACGCCCGCAACCGCCTGCGCCATGGGGCTGTTCCGGCCCTGCGCAGCGTCAACGATGCGGCAGAGGAAAATCTGGCCCGCTTCTGTGAAAAGGCGGCCCGCGCGGATGCCTACTTTGCCGGGCAGGCAGAACAGCTGCTTTCCATCGCACGTCTGGATGCAGCCCAGACTGCCCGCAAGGCCTCGAAAGCCAAGGCAGCATGGCGGCTGGAGCCGCTGCAGGGCGCTGACCCGCTCATTCTGGAAGCAGCGCTCCACAGCCTTGTTGCCCCGGTGCGGGATGCCGAGGAAAAATACGTCCGCCTGCTGGCAGAGCTGGTGGAGCAGGGAAGCGGGGCGGTGCAATTGACCGATCCAGTCCGCTTCTGCGCAGGCAGCGGGATGTTCTGGCAGGAAGAGGGCCGGCCGGAAGCGGCTGCGGTCCCTGCGTTTTCGCTGCCGTTTGCCCCTGCCGATGGGGCAGAATTTGCCTTGCCCGGGGGCCAAACCCTGAAAACACGGCTTTTTGTAAGCGGTTTTCGAGAAAAAACACAGGGTGTTCATAAAAAGACTTAAAAAATCGGGCGGATTATGCTAGAATAACCTTGTTATATTCTGCCCTTACGCTGCGCACCCGTCAACCGGGAGACCGGTTCCGGCCTGCGGGGCGGGGGCTGAGCAAGCCCCTGCGCAAATGGATGAATGAGGCAGGCATTCCTGCCGGAATACGAGAGGGCCTGCCGCTGCTGGCGGCGGGCAGTGAGATCCTGTGGGTCTGTGGGGAGGGCTTTGCCGAGGGGCTGGCCCCGGACGAGGAGACTGTACAGATCTTGCAGTTGGAATTGGAAAATGGAGGAACAACCCATGAGCATGAATGACGATATCAAGAACATCCTGGTCAGTGAGGAAGCACTGAAAGCCAAGGTTGCCGAACTGGGTGCACAGATCAGAGGGATTACGAGGGCAGAAACCTTGTCCTTGTCTCCATCCTCAAGGGTTCGGTGGTCTTTATGGCCGACCTGATGCGGGCTGTGACCATCCCCTGCAGCATTGATTTTATGGTCGTGTCCAGCTACGGCGGCAGCAATACCACCACCAGCGGCCTGGTCAAGATCATCAGGATCTGGACGGCGACCTTTCCGGTAAGGACGTGCTGATCGTGGAAGACATTCTGGATACCGGTGTCACCCTTTCCAAGCTGGTGCCCATGCTCAAGATGCGCAACCCGAATTCCGTGAAGATCTGCACCATTCTGGACAAGCCCAGCCGCCGCAAGGCCGACATCCAGCCCGATTACGAGGGCTTCCAGGTGCCGGATGAGTTTGTGGTGGGCTATGGTCTGGACTACGATGAGAAATACCGCAACCTGCCCTATGTGGGTGTGCTGAAACCGGAAATCTACGCATAACAAAAACGAATTAGAACTGGAGTTGATCCCTTTTGCAACCGAAACGACCTCGCTTTAATCCCCTGATCCTGGCGCAGGCACTGGCCGGTGTTCTGATGATCTGGTCGGTGCTGGGCACCAGCGACAGCAGTACCGGCGGCTCCACCATGAGCTACTCGACTGTGGTGCACTACTTTGAGAACAATCAGGTCACGGCCTTCACGCTGGACCGCAACACCGGCGTCATCACCCTGACGCTGAAGGAGGGCAAGCAGGAGCTGCCCGAAACCACAGGTGCCACCGCTGCCACACAGGCTTCCGGCGGTCTGCTGAGCAATCTGTTCTCCTCCTCCACCTCTTCCGTGGGGGCGACCAGAAACGATGACGGCACGGTGACGGTGCGCTACAAGCTGCCCTACGCCTATGTGTTCATCGAGAACGTCCAGCAGTATATCGATTCCTACGACGCAGCCAACCCGACCGCGCCCATGGAGTACGATTACACCTCTCTCAAGGAGACCATCCCCTGGATGGAGATCATCTTCTATCTGGGGATGCTGGGCTGCACCGGCTTTTTGCTGTTCTCGATGATGCGGGGCGGCGCTGGCGGCGGCGGTATTATGAACGTGGGCAAGGCCAAGGTGAAGGACGAGCATGAGAACAAAAAGACCGCGACCTTTGCCGACGTTGCCGGTGAGGACGAGGAAAAGGAAGAGCTGAAGGAGGTCGTGGAGTTCCTCAAGAGCCCCGACAAGTTCAACACGCTGGGTGCCCGCATCCCCCACGGCGTATTGCTGGTGGGCCCCCCGGGTACCGGTAAGACCCTGCTGGCGCGCGCCTGCGCCGGCGAGGCGGGGGTGCCGTTCTACGCGATTTCCGGCTCCGACTTCGTGGAAATGTATGTCGGTGTCGGTGCCTCCCGTGTGCGCGACCTTTTTGAAAAGGCAAAAAAGACGATGCCCTCCATCATCTTTATTGATGAGATCGATGCAGTGGGACGTCAGCGCGGAGCCGGCTTGGGCGGCGGCCACGACGAGCGCGAGCAGACGCTCAACCAGCTGCTGGTCGAGATGGACGGCTTTGAGGCCAACGATGGTGTCATCGTGATGGCAGCCACCAACCGTGCCGACATTCTGGATCCGGCGCTGCTGCGTCCCGGCCGCTTTGACCGTCAGGTCTATGTAGGCCTACCCGATGTCAAGGGCCGCGAGGAGATCCTCAAGGTCCACACCAAGAATAAGCCTCTGGCTCCCGATGTCTCCCTCAGAGTCATCGCACAGCGTACCGCAGGCTTTGCGGGTGCTGACCTGGAGAACCTGGTCAATGAGGCCGCTCTGCTGGCTGCCCGCCGCAGCCGCAAGGCTATCACCATGGGGGACATCGAGGAAGCTTCCATGAAGGTCATGGCAGGCCCTGAGAAGAAGAGCCGTGTTGTGACTGCCGAAGAAAAGAAGCTGACCGCCTACCATGAGGCGGGCCACGCCGTGGCAGGCTTCTATTGCAAGCACCACCCCCGTGTGCATGAGATCACCATCATCCCCCGCGGCCAGGCTGGCGGCTACACCATGTATCTTCCCGAAAAGGATCGCAGCTACGTGACCAAGGGTGAGATGTTCGAGGATATCGTTTCCAGCCTGGGCGGCCGTGTGGCCGAGCAGCTGATCCTGGAGGATATCTCCACCGGTGCCTCCAACGACCTGCAGCAGGCAACCAACATTGCCCGCCAGATGATCACCAAGTACGGATTCTCCGAGCGCCTTGGCCCTGTGGTCTACGGCACCTCTCAGGAGGAGACCTTCCTGGGCCGTGATTTCACCCAGGGCAAGGGCTACAGCGAGAGCACCGCTGCCGAGATCGACGGCGAGATGCGGGATATCATCGATGAGGCTTACGAGACCTGCCGCCGCACCCTGACGGAGCACATCGACCAGCTCCATGCGCTGGCACAGGCTCTGATGGAACGCGAAAAGCTCAACGAGAAGGAGTTCAACACCGTGATGGCCGGCGGCAAGCTGCCCCCGCGTGACGGTGACGAGCCTGTACAGGAACCCGCCGCACCGGCGGCCCCTGTGGAGACCGCAGAGCCTGCCGAGAGCGCAGAGCCCGCTGAACAGGCGGAGCAGGCCGTGCTGGGCGAGGAAATGCCCGACCCGGCGCAGGATGCCCCGCAGGATAACGAATGATCGAAGGGAGCGAGTGTCGTGGAGGAAAATTTTAACCCGGTCGCACGCACCCGGGCCAACTATTATACCCCGGGCAGCCCGGTGCAGGTCGTCTGTGTGGAACTGCTCAAGGGCGAACTCAGCGGCGAGAACGCAGTCTGCCTGACCTTCAAGAACATCTCCAAGGTTACCCTGACTGCGCTGGAGATCCACTTCAAGTGTAAGGGTGTGGACGGCATCATCCTGTGTGAGGATGCCTTTGAGTATCGCGAGATCGAGGTCAAGCCCGGTGAGAGCTTTGGCATGGACGATGCCGTGTTCGTGACCCAGAAGGCCATCACCAGCGTGGATGTGGTCCTGAAGAACGTATACAGCGGCAAAAAGGTCGTGCATCTGGATGCCATCAAGCGCGTCCGCCTGCCGGCCCCGCGCCGTCTGAGTCCGGAGCTGGAAAAGGCACTGGAAAGCCGGATGAACCGCACCGGCCTCAAGTATATGCCGCAGGTGTTCGAGAACGGCTGGTACTGTGCCTGCGGTTCCTTCCACCCGAAGGAAGAGGACACGGTCTACTGCACCGAGTGCGGCTGTGACCGCATCTTGCTGCAGAACGCCCTGAACACCCTGCTGCAGCCCGGCCAGAAGGCCGCCCCTGCAGAGCAGGCCCCGGCGGCGGAGGCCACCCGCGTGGTGAGCGCCGCTCCGCAGGAAGAGCCGACCCGCATCGTGGCCAGCGCGCCGGTGCAGGCAGAACCCACCCGGGTCATCCCGACGGCCCGCCCGGCAGAGCCTGTCGGCGCTCCGACCAGCTTTGCACCGCCGGTGGAACACACCCCTGCTCCGGAAGCAGAGCCTACCCGGGTGCTGGATGCCGCCACCCGCGCGGCGTTCCCCGGCAGCGGTGCAGCGGCTGTGGATGACGAGGGCACCCGTGTGATGCCTGCTGCTGCCCGCCGTGCCGCCCCGGCCCGCCAGCCGGAACCTGAGGTGGAGCAGTACGATGAGGAGGACGATGCGGAAGAGAGCCGCGACGGCATTGCCGAGACCCTCGTCCGCTGGGTCCCGCCCATCACCGCCATCGTCTGCGCAGGCATTGCGCTGTGGGGCTTCGTCTATTATCAGTTTATGATGTAAATGAATGACGGAGGAGGCTGCGCTTCCTCCGTTTTTTGGTTGTACGAAGGAGAAACGTTATGCCCGACGAAGCACTGCAAACCGCTTTTGAGATCAAAACTACCTGCGATGAGATCAGCCGCAAGCTACTGCGCTGGCACTGGGAGAACAAGCCCGGGGAGCACAGCCTGGGAGCCCTGCTGGATTACATCCGCACCCGCCAGCAGGAGAGCCCTGAATATTATGACCGTCTGCCCGATCTGGCGGGCCGAAACAGCTGGCAGCAGCTGGATACCCCTGTGTATGCGGGTGCTGCTGGACCCGGAAAAGGATGCTGCCCGCCCGCTGGATCTACTGGGCAATACGGAGCACCCTGCTGCTGCCCGCCGGGCCTGCAACGCGGTGCGCACTGCCCGCAATGAAGCGGCCCATGCCTCCGACCGCACGGCGGCTGCGCAGGCGGCGATCCTCTTCAACGAGGCCGTGGAAGCACTGGAAGAAGGCTATGCAGGCGCGCCCCTGCGCACCAGTGAGCTGGGCCAGTATTACCGGCTGGCTGAGGATTATCTGAGCCGCTGCGGGGCCAAAAAGCCCATTGCGTCGGCGGCCCCGGAAGAGAAAGCACCCCGCGCGGCAAAGTCTGGCCAGAGCACTGCGGGCAGAAAAAAGAGGGGCTTCCGGCAGTGCTTCCCGCCGCAGCAGCGCAAAGCAGAACACGAGCGGCCGCAGTTCCGGCGGCAGACCCCAGAACCGGAAGCAGGGCGGCAGCCGGAACAGCCGTGCCCGGGCCAGACAGAAGCAGAAACAGGCCAACCGCACCGTTCTGCTGGTGCTGCTGGCGATCCTGGCCGTTGGTCTGCTGATTCGCGGCTTTACCATGAACTGGCAGTGAAAGAGTGAGGAAACTATGAAGCAAAAACTGATTTTTCTGGATATTGACGGTACTTTGCTGCCGCCCGGTGAGATGACCGTTCCGGCCAGTGCCGTGGAGGCCATCCGGCAGGCCCGGGCCAACGGCCACAAGGTGTTTCTGTGCACCGGCCGTAACCTGCGCATGACGAAACCGCTGCTTGCCTACGGTTTCGATGGCTTTGTCTGCTCTGCAGGCGGCTATGTAGGCTGTGATGGGAAAATTCTCGTGGATCTTCCCATGGAGCCTGCGCAGGTCGAGGGCCTGCGGGAGGTGCTGGGGCGTGCCGGTGCCGAGTGTACACTGGAAGCCCGGGACGATACTTACGGCGGCATCAAGATGATCGAGCGGTTCGCCCATTTGTTCCCCCGCAAGCCGGGGCAGCTGAACAGCGAGGCCGAGCGCTGGCGCAAAACGATGGAGTATGGCATGACCATCCGGCCCATTGAGGAATACCACGGAGAGCCGGTTTACAAGGTGGTGTTCATCGCCCCCAACGAGGCCTGCCTTGCCGAGGCAAAGCAGCTGTATGAGGATCAGTTCATCTTCTGCGAGTCCCGGCTGGGGATACCCCGTCAGCCATCGTCAACGGGGAGCTCATCAACCGCAAGTTTAACAAGGGCACCGGCATCAAGGCCATCTGTGATGAGCTGGGGTGTTCGCTGGCCGATACCATCGGCTTTGGCGACAGCGACAATGACCTGCAGATGACCGATGTGGTAGGCATCAGCGTCTGCATGGCCAATGGCTCTGACAACCTGAAAAAGCTCTGCGACCGCATCTGCCCGGCTGTGACGGAGGACGGCGTGGCAAGGGAGCTCAAAACTCTGGGCCTGATCTGAGAGCAGCCTTCCACAAAAGAAGAGATGATAACAAAAATTCCCGCTCCATCGAGCGGGAATTTTTGTTAGAGAGGGTTATTTCTGATAGACTGCCTTGTGATATACCGCGTAGGCGATCACGGCAGAGAGGGCCTCTGTGATCCAGAAGGCGTGCCAGACACCGGTAGGGCCCATGCGGCCGCACAGCACCCACGCAATGGGCATGATGAAGATGATGTAGCGGCAGAGGGAGATGACCAGCGAGGGCACGCCCTTGCCCAGACCCTCCAGCGCGCCGGAGGAGGTGGTAGACACTGCCGAGACGATGAACCCCAGGCAGATGACCCGCAGGGCGGTCTGGCCGATGGCGATGGTCTCGGGGTTAGAGGTGAACAGACCCATCAGCGGGCCTGCAATGGTCAGGCAGAGCAGGGTGCCAATGGCCATGATCCCGGCGCTCAGGCCCAGTGTCAGGTTGTAGAGCCTGGACACACGGCCATGCTCCCGGGCACCGTAGTTGTAGCCCACCAGCGGGCGCATCCCTGCACGATGCCGTTGGCCGGTAAAGGAAGGTCTGGAGTTTGTAGTAGATGCCCAGCACCGTCACATAGCTCTGGGAGTAGACCGCCAGCAGGCCGTTCAGGAAGGTGACCAGCAGGCTGGGCAGGGCCAGATTCAGGATGGCCGGTACACCGATGGCATAGAGCTTGCCGTCAAGGGCGGCATCGAACCGCAGGCAGCGGCGGGAGAAGCGGACGGCGACTTCGGTGGTGCAGTAGACATAGAGGTAGACCACAAGGGAAACGGCCTGCCCGATGCCGGTGGCCAGCGCCGCACCGGCAATGCCCATGGCAGGCACCGGGCCGAGGCCGAAGATGAGGACCGGGTCGAGGACGATGTTGGTCACGCAGCCGGTGATCAGCGCCACCATGGCAACGTTCATCCGGCCCACGGACTGGAAGATCTTCTCAAAGGCGAGGTCTGCCATGTTGACCAGCGAGAACAGGAACACGATGGTGGAGTAGGTCACGCCCATGTCCACCAGAGCGGGATCGGTAGAAGCGGCGCAGGAAGCCGGGCATAATGGCAATGCAGAGGACCATGCCCAGCACGCCGTGCAGCAGGGAAAACATCATGCCGTGGGTGGCGGCCCGGTTGGCGTTCTCGTGGTCGCCTGCGCCGAGGTAGAGCGCGATCTGGGCATTGATGCCGATGCCGAAGCCGATGGCCACTGCATTGACAAAGTTCTGGATGGGAAACACCAGCGAAAGCGCCGTCATGGCCTGCTCGCTGATCTGGGCCACAAAGAGGCTGTCCACGATGTTGTACAGGCTGTTCACCAGCATCGAGATGACGTTGGGCAGGGCCATGGAGAGCAGCAGCGGGAACACCGGTCTGGTTTTCATAAAAGTATCGTTCATTTTCATTGCTCCTGAGGGTCAGATTTGAATTTGAAGGCAAAGCAAAAGCCACACAATGGCTTTTTTGTACCATTGTGTGGCGAAAAGTTGCAGAATGCTGTAAAAATCCACACGATATTTTATTGGTTCAAAGATACCACATCACAGGGATACTTGTCAAGGCCTTTTAAAATAAAAGTATGGCTTTTTACAGCGGACCCTTGCCCTTGACAAGGGGCGCGGCGGCGGTAAAATAAGAACAGAACGCACAAAAGGAGGATCTGCCATGAAATGGATGATCGCGTCAGACCTGCACGGGTCGGCCTACTACTGCCGCAAAATGCTGGAGGCCTTTGAGCGGGAGGGAGCCGACCGGCTGTTCCTGTTGGGCGACCTGCTCTACCACGGCCCCCGCAACGACCTGCCCCGAGAGTACGCCCCCAAGGAGGTCATCCCCCTGCTTAACGGGAAAAAGGAGAAGCTGCTCTGCGTGCGGGGCAACTGTGATGCCGAGGTGGACCAGATGGTGCTGGAATTCCCCGTGCTGGCCGATTATGCGGTGCTTCCGGTGGGGCAGCGGCTCATTTATGCGACCCACGGGCATATCTATCATGTAAAAAATCTGCCGCCGCTGGTCCCGGGAGATGTGCTGCTGCACGGGCATACCCATGTTCCGGCCTGGACAGAGTTCGGGCAGGGAAATCTTTACCTGAATCCGGGTTCTGTGAGCATCCCCAAGGAGAACAGCCCCCACAGCTACATGACTCTGGAAGAAAACACGATGCAATGGAAAGAGCTGGAAAGCAGCGCTGTTTTCCATGAACTGACCCTTTGATAAAGTCCCCGGCCGGTTTTGCGGGCAGCTTGAAATTTGCCCACCGGTATGGTATGATAAAACTGAAAACAGATCGGCAAAGTTCCGCAGAGCAGTGCTGTGCGGGGCAGGAGCCTTTTTGTTTCCGCAATGAGTTAGCTAAAACTAACAAAATGACGAAAACAGCGGGCTGGACTTGTGCAGTTTGACAGGGGTGCCCGCAGATACAGTATGGAGGGGACAACAATGGTAGAAACGATCCTGAGGGTCGATGGTATGATGTGCGGTATGTGCGAGAGCCACATCAATGATGTGGTACGCAAGACCGCCCGGGTGAACAAGGTGACTTCTTCCCACACCAAGGGCGAAACGGTCATCGTCTCGGAGCAGCCGGTGGATGTGGAGGCACTGAAGGCTGCCATTGCCGAAACGGGCTACACCGTGACCGGCGTGCAGACCCGGCCCTATGAGAAAAAGGGCTTCTTCTCGTTCCTGAAAAAGTAACAGCCCGGTGTTTCTGGCCGGGCTGATCATGCAAAACAGGAGGTATCTCGTTATGAGGATCTTGGTGTACGGCGCAGGCGTTCAGGGCTGTCAGCTGGCCCACAGTCTGGCACAGAACAAGAAAAATGTGGTCACCCTGCTGGCCCGGGGCGAGTGGAAGGAGGTCATTGACCAGAAGGGCCTGACCATCCGCCACATGCTCCAGCGGAAAACAACGGTGGATCGGATGCGGACGACAGATGTGCTGGCCCCCGAGGATGTGTATGACCTTGTGTTTGTCACGGTGCAGGCCGGGCAGCTGGCCGATGTGCTGCCCATCCTCAAGGCAAACCGGAGCCAACGTACTTCATCTTTGTGGGCAATGATCCCTATGCACAGGAGATGCTGCAGGCCATGCAGCGCCCGGTGGATAAGATCGCCTTTGGCTTCCAGAACAATGCAGGCCGCCGGGAGCATGATCGGCTGGTCAGTGTGCACATTGGGATGGGAATGACCGTCGGCGGCGCAACCGCTCCCCTGTCCGGCGCATTCCGTCTGCGGCTGCAGGCTGCCTTTGAGGGAACTCATTATAAGCTGACCTATTACAGCGATATGGACGAGTGGCTCAAGTGCCACATCGCCTTTATCCTGCCCTGCGCCTATGCCTGCTATGCGGTGGATGGGGAACTTTCCCGCACCACAGTGGAACAGCGCAGGATGATCGTGGATGCAGCCTGGGAGTGCTGTGAGATGCTGAAAGCGGCAGGTGTTCCCGTGAACGATGCGGAGAACACCGACCGCTACCGCGAGGGCACCAAACAGCGGAAAAAGACAGAGCGGATGGTCTACTGGATGGCGCAGACGGTCGTTGGGAAGTGGTGCATTTCGGATCACGCCATGCGTGCGGTGAGCGAGATGCAGTATCTGGATGAAGCGTTTGCCGCCCTGCGCGCCACCACATTGGTGGAGATGACTGCCTGGGATGAACTGCGCAGATCCCTGCCCAGAAAGAAGTAAGAGCCGGAAAATGTCCGGAGCATGAGAAAAAGCCTGTCGGTTTTTGCGCTGACAGGCTTTTTTTTCTATTGGTTCCGCGCCCAGAAGGCGGCAAGCTGCTGCTCCAGCTCTGTGGTGCTACGCAGGTATTGGAGCTGGTGCCAGTGGCGGGGGAACAGGCGGGTGTATTCGGTGCGGGCAAAGCGGTCATCCAGCAGGAGCACCACGCCCCTGTCCTCTTGTGTGCGAATGACCCGGCCCGCCGCCTGCAGCACCTTGTTCATGCCCGGGTAGCGGTAGGCGTAGTCGAAACCGCAGCCGGACTGCTCCTCATAGTAGCGGCGCAGGATCTCCTGCCGGGGGTTCACCTGAGGCAGGCCCACCCCCACGATGGCGCACCCGATGAGCCGGTCGCCCGCCAGATCCACACCCTCGCCGAAGATGCCGCCCATGACTCCGAAGCCCAGCAGCGTTTTTGCGGGGCTTGGGCCGAACTGTTCCAGAAAGGCCGCCCGGGCCGCGTCGTTCAGACCACTCTCCTGGGCCAGCGTCCCGAGGTCCGGGTAACGGGCGGTGAAGTCCTCGTGCACCTGCCGCAGATAGGCGTAGCTGGGAAAAAAGGCCAGATAGTTGCCCACCTTGGCCCGGGCCAGTGCGGCCAGCGCATCCGAGACGGCCTGCACGCTGGCCTCCCGATCCCGGTAGCGGGTGGAGATGCCGGGCAGGCAGTAGAGCCCCAGATGTTCGGACGGAAACGGGCTTTCCAGTGCCACAGCCCGGGCATCGGGACAGCCCAGCACGGAGCGGTAGTAGCCCGGCGGGGTGAGTGTTGCGCTGAACAGTGCCGCAGCCCGCCCGGCGGCAAGGCTGGCATCCACAAGAGGGGGCGGGGTCAAGGCAGAGCAGCTCCCATTCCAGCTCGCTGCCCCGGGCTGTCAGCTGGGTGACAAAATGCGCGTCGTACCGCTCGGCTGCCCGGGTGATATCCTGCAACGCAAAGTAGAGCTCGAGCAGCTGGGCGTGGGCATCGGCCTCCGGGTTGGCCTCCAGCCAGTCCTGCAGGGGGCCTGCAGGCTGAACAGCAGTCGGAGCAGCTCCTTCGGCAGCTCATGCAAAAAGACCGTGCCATCCCGCGCCAGCAAAGGCTCCGGCAGCGGGAAGGCGGCTTCTGCCGGTTCGGTGTCCAGAAGGCTGGTCTGTTGGGTGAGATCCTCCGTCGGCGGTTCGGTGGGCGCTGAACCCCGGCGGGGGGCCAGCTTCGTTACCGCCCGCCGTGCTCCCAGAAAGCCCCTGTCTGCCTTTGTCAACGCGGTTTTCAGTGCTTTTTCCTTTGCCGATGGCCCGTCTGGCATCGGTCAGGCTGCTCTTGCAGAACCGCGCCGAGTACATGGCTCTGGCCCGGTCCGGCAGGTTGTGGGCTTCGTCGATGAGGAAAAGGTAGTCGCCCGCCGCATCGAAAAAGCGCCGCAGGTGCACGGTGGGGTCGAACAGATAGTTGTAGTCTCCGATGACCACATCGCACCACTCGCTCAGGTCCAGCCCCAGCTCAAAGGGGCAGACCCTGTGCCGCCGGGCAGTCTCAGTCAGGGCGGCCCGGTCATAGGGGACGGCGCTGTCCAGCAGGTCGGCCAGCGCATCCTTCAGTCGCTCGTAGTAGCCGTTGGCGTAGGGGCAGGCCTCCGGCAGGCAGGCGGGACGGCCCTCAGCATCCTTGCACAGGCAGGCCTTCTCCTTGGCCGAAAGGGTCACGCTGCGCAGGGAAAGCGCCGGGTCTGCCGCCCGCAGACGGGCCAGTGCATCCTCAGCAGCGGCCTGTGTCGTGTTGCGGGCGGTCAGGTAGAAGATCTTTTCCCCCTTGCCCTCGCCCATGGCTTTCAGGGCAGGGAAGAGAGCACTCATCGTTTTGCCGATGCCGGTGGGTGCCTGGCAGAACAGCCGGGTACCGCCCTTCTGCTCTGCCTTGCCCGCAGCACAGGCGCGATAGACCTCCCCGGCAAGGGCGCGCTGCCCGGGACGGTAGGCCGGAAACGGAAATTGCAGGGCCCCAAGGCTCCGGGTCCGGGCTTCCACCCAGTCCAGCTGCCGCCGTGCCCAGGGAAGATACTGCCGCAGCAGGTCGTTGAGAAACGCATCCAGCTCAGCGGCGGAGAAGTGCCGGGTATAGCGGATGATCTCATCGGTGTCGATCTGGTAATAGGTCAGCCGGACATCCAGTGCTTCCAGCTCCCGCTGTTCGGTGTAGATGGCCCCGTAGACCATGCCCTGCGCCCAGTGGCAGGGGTTCATGTCCTCTGTGATGGCATCGGCAGGCGCGGCGGTGGTCTTGATCTCGTCGATGACCACCGTGCCTTCCTCATCGGTAAAAATGCCGTCGGCACGGCCCTCGATGATGAACCCGATTCCCTCCATCGTCCGCTCTGCCGTGAGGAACACCTCGGCGGCGTAGCCTTCACCCGCCGCCTTCTGGAGCCTGCGGTGGATGCGTGCGCCCTCGTTGGCCCGGTCAAAGCCGGTAAAGCGGCTGTCGATACTGCCGGTGCGGAGCAGGAACTCCACCAGCTCCCGGACAGAGAGACGGATGGTTGGCATGGGATTCACTTCCTTTCAGGTTGTGCACAGTATGTTGGGAAACTAAACCCCTCAGTCTCGCTATCGCTCGCCAGCCCCCTAATAGTGGGGCCTCTGGCGTTACGTAAAGTTTTTGGGGTTCCCCTTTACGCACAAACTACATCGCTTTGCCAAGGCCGCCCCTACTAGGGGCGGTGGCAGCCCAAAGGGCAGACGGTGGGGTTTAACAGCAGGGCCTACCCGAGACCCAGGATCTTTTGACAATTTGCTGCAACAGCATTCACCTGGTCAAAATCCACGGCGGCCCGGTAATAAGTCTCCAGCTCATCATGGCAGTTCTTGGCCTGAGCCATCAGGGCGACAGCCTGGTCGATGAGCTCGGAGGCGGCACGGTCATTGAAGCGCAGGCGGGCGCGGAAGCCGGACAGGTTCTCCCGGTCCACAAAGCGGGTGCAGCGCACGGCCTGCACGCCGGGCAGCTGGATGGGATGCCAGAGGTTGTCGGTCAAAAAAGCCAGCCGCAGGGCCGGGATGAAGATGTGGTCGATCTGATCTTCAGGGTGCATGGCACAGGGGCAGGTGATGATGTGGTAGCCCCGGGCCAGCGCTTCGGCCCGGATAAGCTCCAGCAGCAGGCGGGAAACAGCCCCGTAATCATCCCGGAATACCACATACCGGTCGGCCAGCGCTTCTACCGTGCCCCGGTAGAATACCATCCCCTTGGGGGTGATGGCTGAGAGCAGCCGCAGCTCCTCGCTGGCGGTGCCCTCGGTGCGGGGAAGCAGCCGGGTGCAGAGACGCTTGACGTAGCGGCGCACCTTTTCAAAGTTGGCGCTGCAGGCCTCGGCCCGGCGGCTGTCCAGCATCAGGCTGCCCGCCGATGCGATATACCGGGCTGCCCGGCCCCGCAGGGCGGCATTCCGGGCAAACAGGGCCTTGACCTCGTCCCGGTGGGAAGCCAGTTTTCCGGCATCGATGGTGTGGTACAGGCTCACCACCAGCTCATCAGCTCCGGGCGCGTCCGGTTCCACCACATGGGGCGCGGTAGCATCGATGATGGCGCGTTTCTGGTCGAGGAAGATGACCCCGTCCAGACTGTCCGGGTCGCTGGCACAGTGGATCTTTTCGATGCGCTGGCCCTGCTGCTCGGCGGCCTGGGCCAGATGCTTCATCAGGGTGGATTTGCCGCATCCCGGCCCGCTTTTGATGAGAAGCATCTGCATCCCGGGCTCCCGGCGCAGCGGTTCAAAATAACCCTTGAAGCCCGCCGGTGTGGTGGCCCCCAGAAAGAAATCGGGGAACGGCTTTGGATCGTTTTCATATCAGAACACCTCACTTTTGCTTTAGGGTATGCAAAAATGAAGGGAGATGATACTTGGGCGGAAGAGTTAATACGTATGCAGACAGACTTCGTTTATTTTATCCCGCAGAGCCACAAAATCCGCAAAGGCGGCGGGTTTGTTCTGCGCCTGCCGGAGCAGGGCGGCGGGGTGGAACGTGCCCATGAACCAGATGCCGTTCTTCCTTTTTCAATAAAGGTGCCGTGCTCTTTGGTCACGGAGAAATCCGCCCGGATCATCCGCTGGGCAGCAATGCGGCCCAGGCAGACCACGATCTTTGGCTGCAGCAGCTTGAACTGTTCCCGCAGCCAGGGCATACAGGCTTCGCTCTCGGCGGGCAGGGGGTCGCGGTTCTGAGGCGGGCGGCACTTGACGATGTTGGCGATATAGCAGTTCTGGTTCCGGTCCAGGTCGATGGCGAAGAGGTATTTGTCCAGCAGCTGGCCGCTGCGTCCCACAAAGGGCAGGCCCTGCTCGTCCTCGCTCTGGCCGGGGCCTTCGCCCACGAACAGCACCTCGGCAGTCTGGACCCCCTGCCCGAACACCACATGGGTGCGGTCAGTGCACAGCTCACATCTGCGGCAGGCAAGGCACTCGGCCTTTAATGTATCCCAATCCATAGCAGTTTGATCTCCTTGCAGCTGAATGATAATTTATTCACAAATAAAAAATGGTTTTCTCCTAAAATATTAGCACAAAAACACAATTTTGTCTTGAACTTTTTGCCCTGTGTGTTAGAATAAAGGAGAAAGGCATCCTTGTGTCCAACAGATATCTGGATGTGAATATTGGAAAGTAAATTCGGAGGTAATCAACAATGGCTGATATGTTTGCACCGCTGGTAGCACAGCTGAAGGCAAACCCCAAGACGATCGTTTTCACCGAGGGCAATGACCCCCGCATTCTGGAGGCCGCCAGCAAGCTGCTGGCCGAGGGCGTGCTGAAGGTCGTCATGGTGGGCAACGAGGCTGAGTGCAAGGCTGCTGCTGCCGCCGGTAACTTTGATATTTCCGCTGCCGAGATCATCGACCCCGAGAACTATGCAGGTTTCGACGAGATGGTGAACACCATGGTCGAGCTGCGCAAGGGCAAGCAGACCGCTGAAGAGTGTACCGCAATGCTGAAGAAGTCCAACTACTTCGGCACCATGCTGGTCAAGATGGGCAAGGCTGACTGCCTGCTGGGCGGCGCTACCTACTCCACCGCTGATACCATCCGCCCCGCTCTGCAGCTGGTCAAGACCAAGAAAGGCGCACACCTGGTGAGCTCCTGCTTCATTCTGGACCGTGACTTTGGCGAAGAGGGTCTGAAGCGCATTGCCATGGGCGACTGCGCTGTCAACATTGATTACACCGATACCGTGGATAAGGCTACCGGCGAGGTCAAGGTCGCTGCTTCCGCAAAGCTGGCTGAGGTGGCCGTTGAGACTGCCAAGACCGCAAAGCTGTTCGGCATCGATCCGAAGGTCGCAGTTCTGAGCTTCTCCACCAAGGGTTCCGGCAAGGGCGGCACCGTTGCTCTGAGCCATGACGCTACCATCAAGGCTCAGGAGATGGACCCCGAGCTGGCTGTGGACGGCGAGCTGCAGTTTGATGCAGCCGTTGCTCCCGAGGTTGCACAGGTCAAGTGCAAGGGCAGCAAGGTTGCCGGTCAGGCCAACACCTTCATCTTCCCCTGCATCGAGGCCGGCAACATCGGCTATAAGATCGCACGGCGTCTGGGCGGCTACGCTGCCTACGGCCCCATTCTGCAGGGTCTGAACGCACCCATCAACGACCTGTCCCGCGGCTGCAACGCAGACGAGGTCTACAAGATGAGCCTGATCACCGCTTGCCAGTCCTGATCTCTCAGTCATGCTCTGCGTGCCGGTTTTGGCTGCACTGTCTGAACCGGTTCGGCAATAACGTAAAATAGAGTGCCCCGCTGTCGAAATTTACGGCAGCGGGGCATTTTTTACTACTTGCAATGCCGCTGAAAAAATGGTATAATAATCAAGCACAAAATGTGTCATGTCGGACAGCGCCTGCTGCGTGGTTGGGCATACGGATGCGGGCCCTGTACGATGGGGCCGCTGTGAACCAGGTCAGGTGGGGAACCAAGCAGCCTTAAGCGGTGTGTCCCGTGCGTTTCAGTCAGCCTGCATCCGTATGCCGAGTTACGCAAGGCGGGGTCAACCCCGTCAGCGCTGCCGGCTTTTTTGTTGAAAGGGGAGAAGCAGATGTATCGAGCCCTGTACCGCAAGTGGCGGCCCCAGCGGTTTGAGGATGTGGTGGCCCAGCGCGGCATCGTGACCGCACTGCGCAACCAGATCGCCACAGGCCGTGTGGGCCACGCTTATCTGTTTACCGGCGTGCGCGGCACCGGCAAGACCACCTGTGCCAAGATCTTTGCCAAGGCAGTCAACTGCCTGCATCCCCAGAACGGTGACCCCTGCGGTGAGTGCGAGATCTGCAGAGGCATCGACAACGGCAGCATTCTGGACGTGGTGGAGATGGACGCGGCCTCCAACAACGGCGTGGACGATATCCGTGATCTGCGTGATGAAACGGCCTACACCCCCAGCGCCTGCCAGTATAAGGTATATATCATCGACGAGGTGCATATGCTCTCCACGGCAGCGTTCAATGCCCTGCTGAAAACGCTGGAGGAGCCGCCCGCCCACGTCATCTTTATTCTGGCGACCACCGAGATCCAGAAGGTTCCCGCCACCATCCTTTCCCGGTGCCAGCGGTACGATTTTACCCGCATCGGCCCCGAGGATATCGCCCAGCGTGTGGAGTACATCGCCGGGCAGGAGGGACTGGAGTTGTCCGGCGAGGGGGCGGAGCTCATCTCCCGCCTTGCCGATGGTGCCATGCGCGACGCCCTCTCGATCCTGGATACCTGTGCCGGTGTCACGGCAAAAATCGATGCGGACGTTGTCCGCCGGATGGCAGGTGTGACCGACCGGAGCTATCTGTTCCATATTTCGGATGCGCCGGAAGCGCAGGATGCCGCCGCGGCACTGGCACAGCTGGCTCAGCTGCGCCAGCAGTCGGTGGATGTGAAGCGGCTGACCGAGGAGCTCATTGCCCACTACCGGGCCCTGATGCTGGCGGCCCTGCCCGGCGGGCAGGCGCTGCTCTCGGGTGTATCCCCGGAAGAGGAAAAGCTCTATCTGGAAAAAGGCCCCCGGATGGGGCAGCGGGAGGCGATCCGGGCCATCCGGCTGCTGGGCAACGCGCTGGAGCACATGGCCCGCGGCAGCGACCAGCGCATTGAGCTGGAATTGGCCCTGTTCAGCCTTTCGGAGCCGCCCCAGCAGGTGGCGGTACAGGCTGTGCCCGCCGCCCGGCCTGCGGTCCCTGCACAGGAGGCCCCCAGACCGTTTGCGTCGGCACCGGTCAAGCCTTTTGTAAGTGCACCGGCGGCATCGGCTTCCGTGCAGGAACCTTCTGTGGAACCGGCGCCGATGCAGCAGTCTGAGCCGGAAACGGCACCTCAGCCCGTGGAACCGCCCAAGGCAGAAGCAGCAGCTTCTGCGGAAGAAGAGCTGCCGCCCCTGCCGGAGGAACCGCCGGTGCCTTCGGAGGCTCCGCCCCCTGGGACGAGCCTGCTCCGGCTGCGCCGCCGCAGAGAGAAGAGCCTCCGGCTCTTGCGCAGGAAGTGCCTGCGGTCCAGCCTCAGCCGGAGCCCAAGCCGGAATATACGGCTGACCCGGCGCTGAACAAGCCCCGCAAGGTGGCGGCAGAGGGGATCAATCCCTTCCCGCAGTGGGCAGAGGTCATCAAGCTCCTGCAGGAGCAGGATCCCATGATCTACACCTATCTGAAAAAATCCAAGGCTTACTTTGATGGTACCCGGGTGCTGATCGACGGCGGTAAGACGTTCCGCGATTTCATCCGGGCCAACAAGGAAAGCCAGAAGCTCATCAAAAGCTGATCGCGCAGGTGTCCGGTGTGGCGGTGCCCATCGGCCTTATGAATCCAAGACGGTCAATCGCGCTTCGGCCAACGCCGAGGAATCCCTCCGCAAGCTGGAACAGCTGGGGCTGGAGGTGTCGATTGAGGATAGTGAACGCAAAAACGATAAATAAAAGGAGAACCAACCATGAAAGCAAGAATGCCCGCAGGCTTCGGCCGCCCCGATATGAACTCCCTGATGCGTCAGGCCCAAAAGATGCAGGAAGATATGAAGGCCAAGCAGGCAGAGCTGGAAGCTGCTGAGTACACCGGCAGTGCATCCGGTGAGATGGTCACTGTGAAGATGAACGGCAAGCACGAGGTGCTGTCCATCACCATCAAGCCCGAGGCCGTGGACCCCGATGATATCGAGATGCTGGAAGACCTGGTGGCTGCTGCCGTCAATGCAACCGTCAAGCAGGTGGATGAGACTGCCGAGGCCGAAATGGGCAAACTGACCGGCGGCCTGAACATTCCCGGTCTTTGATCAAAGTGGAGGAGCACCATGGGTTATAATGCAGCCCCGCTGGAAAAGCTGATCGAAGAATTCAGCAAGTTCCCGGGCATTGGGCGGAAGGGTGCGACCCGGATGGCCTATCAGGTACTGAGCATGTCGGATCAGGATGCTGCCGCACTGGCGGGTGCGATCCAGAATGCCCACACCAAGCTCCACCGCTGCCGTGTCTGCCAGAATTATACCGAAGCCGAGCTCTGCCCCATCTGCGCCAGTGCCAAGCGGGACCGCTCTGTCATCTGTGTGGTGGAAACGCCCCGTGATGTGCAGGCGTTTGAGCGCACCCGGGAGTACCATGGAATGTACCATGTGCTCCACGGTCTCATCAGCCCCATGGATGGCATCGGTGCCGAACAGCTGACGGTCAAGGAACTGCTGGCCCGTCTGGGGGACGGTGAAGTGAAGGAGGTCATCATGGCCATGAACCCCACCGTGGAGGGCGAGGCTACCGCCATGTATCTGGCAAAGCTCATCAAGCCGCTGGGCATCAAAACCACCCGTCTGGCCTATGGCCTGCCCGTGGGTGCCAGCCTGGAGTATACCGATGAAACCACCCTGTACCGGGCGCTGTCTGGCCGGGGAGAACTGTAATCATTTGTATTTCAAAGCCCTGCGTTTGCGCGCGGGGCTTTGTGCTGTTTATGGATAAAAAAGAAACACCCGGCCGGGGAAATGAAACAAATTCAAGAAATATAGAAAAAACTCAAAAAAGATGCAAAAAGTGTTGACAGAAGGCTGTGGATGTGGTATTATACTTGAGCGCCAAGGGCCGCCGGAAAGAATGACTTCTGAAAGCGGCAGAAGCAAAGCGAAAGAACCAATATGGATACGTTGAAAAACGAGCCACAAGTTCGAAAAGATCGAAAAGCTTCTGAAAAAAGTGCTTGACAAAAAATCACTTCTGTGGTAAAATAATCAAGTCGTCAGCCGCTAAGGCTGAGGCGCTACAGGACCTTGAAAATTGAACAATATCGAAAAACTTGTAACGGAACCTATTTTCGTGTTGGAAAAACACGTTAAACAATTCCAAACAAAGTAATTCACACAGGACGCAAGCGATTGCGTGCTGAGCGAAACGATTTAACACTTTTTAAGTGATAAATATCATTTATAAAGAGTTTGATCCTGGCTCAGGACGAACGCTGGCGGCGCGCCTAACACATGCAAGTCGAACGAGCGAGAGAGAGCTTGCTTTCTCGAGCGAGTGGCGAACGGGTGAGTAACGCGTGAGGAACCTGCCTCAAAGAGGGGGACAACAGTTGGAAACGACTGCTAATACCGCATAAGCCCACGGGTCGGCATCGACCAGAGGGAAAAGGAGCAATCCGCTTTGAGATGGCCTCGCGTCCGATTAGCTAGTTGGTGAGGTAACGGCCCACCAAGGCAACGATCGGTAGCCGGACTGAGAGGTTGAACGGCCACATTGGGACTGAGACACGGCCCAGACTCCTACGGGAGGCAGCAGTGGGGAATATTGCACAATGGGGAAACCCTGATGCAGCGACGCCGCGTGGAGGAAGAAGGTCTTCGGATTGTAAACTCCTGTTGTTGAGGAAGATAATGACGGTACTCAACAAGGAAGTGACGGCTAACTACGTGCCAGCAGCCGCGGTAAAACGTAGGTCACAAGCGTTGTCCGGAATTACTGGGTGTAAAGGGAGCGCAGGCGGGAAGACAAGTTGGAAGTGAAATCTATGGGCTCAACCCATAAACTGCTTTCAAAACTGTTTTTCTTGAGTAGTGCAGAGGTAGGCGGAATTCCCGGTGTAGCGGTGGAATGCGTAGATATCGGGAGGAACACCAGTGGCGAAGGCGGCCTACTGGGCACCAACTGACGCTGAGGCTCGAAAGTGTGGGTAGCAAACAGGATTAGATACCCTGGTAGTCCACACCGTAAACGATGATTACTAGGTGTTGGAGGATTGACCCCTTCAGTGCCGCAGTTAACACAATAAGTAATCCACCTGGGGAGTACGACCGCAAGGTTGAAACTCAAAGATTGACGGGGGCCCGCACAAGCAGTGGAGTATGTGGTTTAATTCGACGCAACGCGAAGAACCTTACCAAGTCTTGACATCCTGCGACGATGCATGGAAACAGTATTTTCCTTCGGGACGCAGAGACAGGTGGTGCATGGTTGTCGTCAGCTCGTGTCGTGAGATGTTGGGTTAAGTCCCGCAACGAGCGCAACCCTTACTGTCAGTTACTACGCAAGAGGACTCTGGCAGGACTGCCGTTGACAAAACGGAGGAAGGTGGGGATGACGTCAAATCATCATGCCCTTTATGACTTGGGCTACACACGTACTACAATGGCGTTAAACAAAGAGAAGCAAGACCGCGAGGTGGAGCAAAACTCAGAAACAACGTCCCAGTTCGGACTGCAGGCTGCAACTCGCCTGCACGAAGTCGGAATTGCTAGTAATCGTGGATCAGCATGCCACGGTGAATACGTTCCCGGGCCTTGTACACACCGCCCGTCACACCATGAGAGCCGGGGGACCCGAAGTCGGTAGTCTAACCGCAAGGAGGACGCCGCCGAAGGTAAAACTGGTGATTGGGGTGAAGTCGTAACAAGGTAGCCGTAGGAGAACCTGCGGCTGGATCACCTCCTTTCTAAGGAGTCAGGCAGATGGAAGAGCATCGAAGATGGTCGGCCATCTGGAACAGGTGACAGATACAAGCAGAGTAGATATTGTTCGATTTTGAGGGCCCTGAAAAGGACACTCAAAGACGTACCTTGAAAACTGAATAATAACTGCGAAACAAAGATTATAGTAAGTTCTTTTAAGAAATATTGCAATTTCAAAAGGAAGGGTAACAATAATCTTCGTTGGCAAAAAGAGAGAATCAAGAGGATACCAAATGTTCTGAAAGAACGTTTGAAAGGTCAAGCGAACAAGGGCGCAGGGCGAATGCCTTGGCACTGGGAGCCGATGAAAGACGTGATAAGCTGCGATAAGCTTCGGGGAGCTGCAAATAAGCATTGATCCGGAGATTTCTGAATGAGGAAACTCACCTGGGTTCATACTCAGGTACAATACACTGAAATTCAAAATAGGTGTATTGAGGGAACCGCCTGAACTGAAACATCTAAGTAGGGCGAGGAAGAGACATCAAACGAGATTCCGTAAGTAGTGGCGAGCGAACGCGGAAGAGGGCAAACCGAGAGTAGAAATACTTTCGGGGTACGGACTGCTTTTAAGACTCAATCTGTTAACCGAACGGCATGGGAAGGCCGGTCAGAGAGTGTGAGAACCACGTAGGTGAAAACGGAGAGAGCTGCGCAGGATCCAGAGTACGGCCAGACACGTGAAACCTGGTCGGAATACGGGGGACCACCCTCCAACCCTAAATACTACCCAGTGACCGATAGCGTATAGTACTGTGAAGGAAAGGTGAAAAGCACCCCGGGAGGGGAGTGAAAGAGAACCTGAAACCCTGTGCCTACAAGCACCTAGAGCACGTCAAAGTGTGATAGGGTACTTTTTGTAGAACGGTCCGGCGAGCGATTGTATGCAGCAAGGTTAAGGACTTAAGGTCTGGAGCCGAAGCGAAAGCGAGTTTGAAAAGGGCGTTAAGTTGCATATAATGGGCCCGAAACCGGGTGACCTACCCATGGTCAGGTTGAAGTGGAAGTAAAATTCCATGGAGGACCGAACCGACCTCCGTTGAAAAGGCGGCGGATGAACTGTGGGTAGCGGAGAAATTCCAATCGAACCCGGAGATAGCTGGTTCTCCCCGAAATAGTTTTAGGACTAGCCTCAAGTTAGATACCTGGAGGTAAAGCACTGAATAGCCTAGCGGCCGAGAGGTTAGCGAAGCTTATCAAACTCAGAATGCCAGAGTATTGATGCTTGGGAGTCAGACAGTGTCAGATAAATGTCATTGTCAAAAGGGAAACAGCCCAGATCTACAGCTAAGGTCCCAAAGTCAGGTTAAGTGGAAAACGATGTGAAGATACGCAGACAACCAGGATGTTGGCTCAGAAGCAGCCACTCATTCAAAGAGTGCGTAATAGCTCACTGGTCGAGCGTCTTTGCGCGGAGAATTTAACGGGGCTAAACCTGACACCGAAGCTTAGGCAATACAGCAATGTATTGGGTAGGGGAGCGTTGTATACGCGGAGAAACAGTAGCGCAAGCGGCTGTGGAGTGGATAGAAGTGAGAATGCCGGAATGAGTAGCGCGAATGCAGTGAGAATCTGCATGGCCGAAAGCCTCAGGTTTCTGGAGGAAGGTTCGTCCGCTCCAGGTTAGTCGGGAGCTAAGGTGAGGCCGAAAGGCGTAGCCGATGCACAGACGGTAGAGATTCCGTCACCACCAAAAGAGTTAAGCACAGGGACACATATGAAGTCTCAGAGCCGGGTGTTGGTTCCGGTAGAGATCGAGGGAAGTTAGTACCGAAGTCTGAGATGGAAGATGGCGAGAAAAGCTGTGTGTATTTCTGAGGTGCCCGTACCGCAAACCGACACAGGTAGGTAGGAAGAAGATTCTAAGGCCAACGGGAGAAGGGTTGTTAAGGAACTCGGCAAATTGACCCCGTAACTTCGGGAGAAGGGGTGCTCCAGAGATGGAGCCGCAGAGAATCGGCCCAAGCAACTGTTTACCAAAAACACAGGTTTGTGCTAAATCGAAAGATGACGTATACGAGCTGACGCCTGCCCGGTGCTGGAAGGTTAAGAGGAGATGTGCAAGCATTGAATCGAAGCCCCAGTGAACGGCGGCCGTAACTATAACGGTCCTAAGGTAGCGAAATTCCTTGTCAGGTAAGTTCTGACCCGCATGAAAGGCGTAATGATTTGGGCACTGTCTCAACAGCCCGCCCGGCGAAATTGTAGTACCGGTGAAGATGCCGGTTACCCGCGACAAGACGGAAAGACCCCATGGAGCTTTACTGTAGCCTAATATTGGGTTTCGATGTTACATGCACAGGATAGATGGGACTCTGGGAAACCAAGGCTTTGGCTTTGGCGGAGAGGCCGTTGGGATACCACCCTTGTGATATTGGAATTCTAACCTGCGGCTCTGAATCGGGTCGGGGGACATTGTTAGGTGGGCAGTTTGACTGGGGCGGTCGCCTCCGAAAGAGTAACGGAGGCGTTCAAAGGTTCTCTCAGGTTGGATGGAAATCAAGCAAAAAGAGTGCAAACGCAGAAGCGAGCCTAACTGCAAGACTGACGGGTCGAGCAGTAACGAAAGTTGGAGTTAGTGATCCGGTGGTATGTGAGTGGAAATGCCATCGCTCAACGGATAAAAGTTACCCTGGGGATAACAGGCTGATCTCCCCAAGAGTCCACATCGACGGGGAGGTTTGGCACCTCGATGTCGGCTCATCGCATCCTGGGGCTGTATTCGGTCCCAAGGGTTTGGCTGTTCGCCAATTAAAGCGGTACGCGAGCTGGGTTCAGAACGTCGTGAGACAGTTCGGTCCCTATCTGTCGTGGGCGCAGGATATTTGATGGGAGCTGTCCCTAGTACGAGAGGACCGGGACGGACGTACCTCTGGCGCACCAGTTGTTCCGCCAGGAGCATAGCTGGGCAACTACGTACGGATCGGATAAACGCTGAAAGCATCTAAGCGTGAAGCCGACCCAAAGATAAGATATCCAACTGATTCAATCAGGTAAGATCCCTTGTAGACTACGAGGTTGATAGGCACGATGTGTAAGTGGAGTGATCCATTCAGCAAGTGTGTACTAATAGATCGAGGGCTTGACCACAATTCGCTTGAATTCTCAAGTCAATGATAAAATGTCAGCAGTGATTATTCAGTTTTGAAGGCACGTCCTTCTAAAAACACTGGACAAAGTAGAACAGAAATGTTATACTGAACCAGTCATATTGGTCGGTGACGATGACGGTGAGGTTCCACCTGTTCCCATTCCGAACACAGAAGTTAAGCTCACTCGTGCCCAAGATAGTTCGCTGGAAACGGCGCGTGAAAATAGGTAGTCGCCGACTTACATGAAACCCCTGAGGAAGAAATTCCTTGGGGGTTTGTTTTTGTTGTGCGTGTGCCTTTCTGTTAAAATAGCCTAAAAAATCCCATGAATTTGTGAGTATCTACAAACCTCACCCAGACCTCTTGATTTTTTTTAGGGGGGTATGATAAAGTGCGAAAAGTATCTTGTCAGCAAAACAGAAAGATCGGCAAACCAGTCGGAAGGCTGTGACGCAAGGCGGAAGGCCCAGTATGGGCCGCCAGCTGCACTTTGCTCTGTGCAACCCTCTTCAACTATGCGGAAATGTGCCAGCGCCCCCAAAGGGCAGTTGGTGCGGGGTTATGGAGAAGTTTATGGGAGTAGCTTTTCCGGGAACCACGATCACCTTGCCCTTGAGAAGCGGCAGGTTAAAGTATAGATAGAGAGGGCAAGCACTCCCTAAAGTACAAAACGCAAAGCGTTGTACCAGCCATTTGGCTGGTGCGGCGCTTTTCCTTTTGTCCAGGCGCTTTTCGTGGAGAAACAGGGAGTATTAATGACTGACAAAGGATTGGTCTGCTGTTTAACCACCACTTTTCGATCATGTGAGCATGAACTGGAAAGGAGCAGAAGAAAAATGACAAACAAGAAATTTAAGTTGGCAGCAATGTCGCTGGCCACTGCGGTTGCAGTGAGCGCAGTTGGCCCCAGTGCTTCTGCGGTGACTTATCAACTGGAGAACGGTGATGTGACTGTTGCGGAGAATGAGAACGGAGCATTTAGTTATCAGGGCGAAGATAAGGATGAAAACCGTACTTATGTGGACAAGGATACCGAGGACAATGGCCAAATCATCATCAAGCAGACAGAGGGTACAACAACGGACAATACTGTCACTGTGGAAGAAAATGTCACGAACAAGAAGGGCAAACGTGATGTGGATATCATTCTTGACGGCGTGAATGTAGATACCAGCACCCAGACTGACACCCCGACTGAAGTGCCCGCAGATACCAAAGAAGATAAAACCATCATCAAGGTGGGCGAGGGTGCAGATGTTGACCTGACAGTCAAGGATTCCAACCTGACCACCGGCGGCAACGGCATTGATATCGGTGTGAATCTGAAAGATGATGATGATAACAAGGAAACCAACGTTGACCTGACGCTGGATAATACCAAAATCAATCTGACGGAAAATGCCACAGCGGGCATCAACGCACGGGATAATTCCGACGTGGATATCACCCTTAAAGGGGATAATACTATTGATGGTTCTGAAGCAATCGACAAAGTGACCGAAGGCGGAGGACACGATATCTCTAAGGATAACGTCAATATTGAGGGCATCCGTGTGGGCGGCGAAGGCGCAAGTGACAGCTCGGATGCCAGTGAGGGTGCAAATACCAAGCTGACCATCAGCGGCGGTGTAGAAAAGACCGAAACTGCGGAAACAGACACAGAAGAAACGGAAAGCTCTGCGGGCGGTTCGCTGACCATCAGTGATACCACAGGCGGTCTGGTAATGGCAGATGGCTCGGACGTGGAAATCACAGACGGGGCGAACGTGACCATTGAGGAGACAAAAACCTCTGGTTCTACGCAGGCTGGCCGTGGTGTGACCCAGCATGGTGATTTGACCATCTCCGGCGGCTCTTCCTTAACGATAGACGGTGTGGAAGACAATGCAAAGCAAGCGTCACATACCGGTATTGGCATTGCCAGCTGGGATGATATCACAGTCGAGGATGGCAGTACGCTGGAGATCAGTGATGCTACAACCGGTATTTACGGCCACCAAGGTTCGGATGCAAGCTTGACTGTGGAGGATAGCGCGCTGAATATTGCTGGCAGCAGCTTCGGCATTGACTATGAAGGTGCCGGAAAAGATAAAAGGGAAATGTACTCAAATCTGCCGGGGACATCACGTTCGACAATGCAGAAGTCGATATCAATATTACCCCGGAAACCCCGAATGCCGCAGGCTATGGCATTGCCGCCCACGGTGACAGTAATATCACCTTTAAAAATGGCACAGAGGCCGAAATCAAAGTTACTTCTGAAAACCCGGATGCGGGAACCTGGGGCATTTATAATGAGCGTGGCGGGACCGGCAATCTGACGGTGAACGACAGCACGGTGGATATCGATGCAAACCGTGGAATTTACGCCGGTTTCCAGAAGGTTGAAATCGCAAACAACAGCGTTGTGACCTCCAAGAACACCCATCAGGCAATGTATGCTCTGGGCGGCAGTGATGGTAAGGGCCTGAAACTGCGTGTGACCGGAAACAGCCGATATCATCTAACAGGCGGTACGCGGGGTAACTGGGGGATTCAGGCAACCTCTGCCCGGGGACATGAAATTCTGGTTGATGACAATGGACAGCTAATTTCCGATATGGAGAATTCCTATACGGCAGTTGGTCTGGGCAAGAATGCTAAACTGGTCGTGGATAATGGTACTGTTCTTGTGAGGGGAAAATACGACAAGGCAGGACTGTTTGCTTACGGTGATAACAGCACCATCCGCATCAAAAACAATTCCCATGTGGAAGCAACAACGATTACCCTTAACCCCTCGATAAAAAAGATACCAACTGTGGGCCAAAAACTCATCGTTACCGGTGGCACGCTGACCTATGATTACAGTGCCGACAATACCCTGTGGCCGGTGAACGAGCAGGGCGACAAGCTGACCAATTTCCTGCTGACCAAGGATGATGCCCACGCAAGCTTCGATGCCCTTTCCTATAACGGCCAGACCTATACCTACCTCTCTGACCTGAACAAGGAGACCGGGAAGCAGTATCTCTCCGTGTGGGTGCCCGCCGCCGCACTGAACTATATGCTGGATGTGGACGGTTCCCACGACCCGGAGATCATCGGCAAGGCGCTGGAAGAGCTGAAGCAGGCCGGATACAATTTCGACACTGCCTACCAGACCGCTGAGAATGGCGATCAGGTCGTTATTCTGCGGGATATGGTGGTGAACGGTAAGAGCCTGAACTTCACCAAGACCACCGATGCAGAGGGCAACACCAAGCTCATCTGGGGCAACTACGAAAAACAGGCAGAGGGTGCACCTAGCGCCTATGATATGGTCTATGGCACCGAGTACGAGTATGAGGGCAAGACCTATACCATCGTCTGGGGCTATGAGAGCCAGAACAACCCCAACACCACTGCAGCAGCGGGCGTGCTGGATGCCTTTGGCCCGGATTCCAACGTGAAGGTCACCGGCGAGAACATCGACGGCACCGACTCCGCACGGTACACCGTGACCATTTACGGCGCTCTGCGGGAAGTGACCGACCCTGTGATCCCCACGAACCCGAAACCGGAAACGCCCGAGGGCTCCGATCCGACTCCTCCGGCTCCCACTACGCCGACCACCCCGGCAGTGCAGGATGCACGGCCCACCACTCCCGCCGTGGAGCAGGCAGTCGCTAAGACCACGCCCGCCCCGGAGACCCCTGTGAACCCGCCGGTACAGGATGCCCGTCCGGAGAGCGGCAAGCTGATCCAGACCGGTACCACTAACTGGATGGCAGATGTTCTGGTGCGTGCAGGCGGTGTTCTGCTGGCTGCCGGTTATCTGCTGGAGCGTAAGCGCAAGAGCATGTTCCATAAGGCACAGCACTGAACACGTTCTTGTAGATGACGTAAAAAGTGAAATATTAAACTGGCTTGGGGCCGCTGCACAAATTTTTGTGGGGCGGCCCCACTTTTTGCAGAAAAAGGCACTCTCGTCCCGTATTAAGGGATGAAAGCGCTTTTGATTTTGCAAAAAGGGATGAGAACGAGAATGAAAACTTCACCGTATCGCCGGAAGCACCGGCGCAGAGCCTTCCGGCGGCTGTTCTGGCTGCTGGTGCTGGCGACCCTGCTTCTGCTGCTGTGGCCCCGGTGGGTCACGCTGGATGGGCTGAACAGTCCCCATGCCATTTTACTGCGGGCCGACAGCGGAGAGGTGCTGGCCGAAAAGGATGCCTACAGCACGATCTATCCGGCTTCCATGACCAAGATGATGACCGCGTTGCTGGCCATAGAAGCAAACCCGGACCTCGACACGCCCGTGACCCTGCCCGAGGAGATCTTTCCGGCTCTGCAGGCCCAGAATGCCTCGCTGGCGGGGTTTCAGCCCGGGGAAACGGTCACGGTGCGGGATCTGCTGTACGGGGCCATGCTGCCCTCGGGGGGGCCGAGTGCTGCGAAGCGCTGGCCCGGGAGGTGAGCGGCAGCGAGGAAGCCTTTGCGGCCCGGATGAACCAGAAAGCGGCAGAGCTGGGGATGACTGGCACACATTTCTGCAACCCCACCGGCCTGCACGACCCGGAGCATGTTTCCACCGTGCGGGATATGGCCCGGCTGACAGAAGCAGCCCTGCAGAACGAGACCTTCCGCAAGCTGTTTACCACGGAGCGGTATACCGTTCCGGCCACCAACTGCCACCCGCAGGGGTTCACGATGCACAGCACCCTGCTGAGCCAGCTGGACGGCACAGAGCTGCACCGTGGCCGGATTCTGGGCGGTAAGACCGGCTACACCGGGGAAGCAGGGCTCTGCCTTGCCAGTCTGGCCGAGGTGAAGGGCAGGGAATACATTCTGGTCACGGCCGGGGCGGGGGAAACCACAACACCGCGCCCTGCCACATCGAGGATGCCGTAACGGCCTACCGCCGTGTGAGCCGGGGGTCCTGAACAGGGGAGCGGATGCGCTCCCTTTTTCTATGCCCGGCTTTGTGGTACAATGGAACAAAACCATTCACAGAACAGGAGAACCATCATGCTCAAGGATTCACAGGTCGATCTCTGCGGCCGCACCGATTTTACCCGCACCGCGCCCCTGCTTGCCCGGGACGAGGTGTTTTCGTTTGCCTGCGCGGGCTGCGGCGGCTGCTGCCGGGGGCGGGAGGATATCGTGCTGTCGGGCTTTGACCTGTGGCGCATCGCGGCCCGCCTGCGCCTGCCGCCCCGCACCGTGGCCCGGGCGTTCTGCCGGGGAAGCATCGGGCGGGTCAGCCGCCTGCCGGTGCTGCGTCTGGCCCCGGTGAAGGAGGAGCGCGGCAACTGCCCCTTCCTCACTGGGAACCACTGCGCCATCCACGATGCCGAGCCGCTGGTCTGCGCCCTTTACCCGCTGGCGCAGGAGATCACGAAGGACGGGCAGGTATCCTACTTTTTGCAGCCCACCCAGTGCGGCGGGCAGGTCATTGCGGCAAGGGTGGGGGATTATCTGGCCCGGTACGATGTGCCCGCCCGGGAGGCCACCGATGTGCGCTGGGCGCAGGTGTGCATGGCGCTGGAAGATACCGTGGAGCGGCTGGAGGCTCTGTTTGAGCCGGTGTTTGCCCGGCGGATGCAGGAAAAGCTGTGGCAGGCGCTGTATTACCGGTACGACTTTGCAAAAGAGTACCGCCCCCAGCTGGAAGAAAATCTGCTCTGGCTGGACGGTGAGCTGAAAAAGCTCGAAGGGATGCAGATGCGGCACAGAACTATCGAAAAAAGTGATAGATGAAATTACTTTGATTGATAATTCGGGCTGTTCCCCGGTTGTTTTGGAGCGGAAAGTGTATATACTTCACGAGTGTAAAGCGGCAGCGCGATGCGACAGGCCGCTCGAATACTGACTTTCATGCGGTGTCCTGTTGCCGCGAAAGTAGAATTGAGGGAGTAATATCATGCGTAAAATTTCTCGTCGTTCGTTCCTGTCTGCCGCCGCTGTCTGCGGCGCAGCTGCTGCCCTGACTGCCTGCGGCGGTTCCTCCAGCTCCACGGCTGCTTCTTCCACCGCTTCCTCTGCTGCGACCCCTTCCGCAGCGGCTGACGGCCAGAAGTATACCGTTGGCATCTGCCAGCTGGTGGAGCACGCCGCTCTGGACGCTGCCACCCAGGGCTTTGAGGATGCTCTGACCGCACAGTTCGGCGAGAATGTCACCTTTGACTTCCAGAACGCCCAGAACGATTCCGCAACCTGCGCCACCATCGCCAACGGCTTTGTTTCCGCAGGCGTTGACCTGATCATGGCAAACGCTACCCCCGCCCTGCAGGCCGCACAGGCTGCCACCGACAGCATCCCCATTCTGGGCACCTCCGTCACCGAGTACGGTGTTGCTCTGGGCCTGACGGATTTCGATGGCACCGTGGGCGGCAACGTCTCCGGCACCTCTGATCTGGCTCCGCTGGATCAGCAGGCGGATATGATCACCGAGTGGCTGCCCGAGGCCACCAAGGTGGGCCTGCTCTACTGCTCTGCCGAGGCAAACAGCCAGTATCAGGTGGACGAGGTCCAGAAGTACCTGGAGGCCAAGGGCGTTACCGCCACCCAGTACGCTTTCTCTGATTCCAACGATCTGGCTTCTGTCTGCCAGAAGGCTGCCGACGAGAACGACGCAGTGTATGTCCCCACCGACAACACCTGCGCCGCCAACACCGGCATCATCGACGGTATCTGCCGCCCGGCCAAGAAGCCCGTGTTCGCCGGTGAGGAGGGCATCTGCTCCGGCTGCGGCGTGGCGACCCTGTCCATCAGCTACTACGATCTGGGTTACACCACCGGTGAGATGGCTGCCAAGTCCTGACCGGTGAGGCCGATATCTCCACCATGCCCGTTGAGTATACCAACGTGACCAAGAAGTACAACAAGAGCATCTGTGATGACCTGGGCATGACCGTTCCCGAGGGTTATGAGGCCATCGAGGAATAACAAGTGCTCTGTCTGCTTCGCAGACAGCTCCCCTGACAGGGAAGCCGGGTCCGCGCTGCGGTGACGGAGAGACTTTACAATAAAATCAGCGGAGAAGAGCGAATTTTGGTTCTTCTCCGCTTTCCCGTATCAGAAAAAAGTGTAGTTACAGGAGGAAAACGTTTTGGATATTCTTGCAAGACTTGCCAACCTGCCCGGTGCCTTGCCCGGTGCCTGTGCGCAGGGCCTCATCTGGGGCATCATGGCCATTGGCGTGTACCTGACCTACCGCATCCTGGATGTGGCTGACCTGACCGTGGACGGTTCCTTTGGCACCGGCGGCGCGGTCTGCGTTATGTGCCTGCTCTCCGGCATGAACGTCTGGGCAGCGCTTTTCATCGCCCTGCTGGCCGGTCTGGCCACCGGCCTTGGCACCGGCCTGCTCCACACCTTTATGGGCATCCCGGCCATCCTGTCCGGTATTCTGACCCAGCTGGCCCTCTACTCCATCAACCTGAAGATCATGGGCAAGGCAAACCAGTCCATCAATGTGGATAAATATGGCCTTCTCATCTCCCTGCGCTGGGTCAAAGAGACTGCCCTCCATAACCCCATTATTATGGTGCTCATCGTCACGGCCGTGGTCATCGGCATCCTGTATTGGTTCTTCGGTACCGAGCTGGGCTGCGGCATCCGCGCCACCGGTTCCAACCCCGCCATGAGCCGCGCCCAGGGCATCAACACCAGCTTCAATGTGGTGCTGGGTCTGGCGGTCTCCAACGGTCTGGTGGCCCTGTCCGGCGCACTGCTGAGCCAGTATCAGGGCTTTGCCGATGTCAGCATGGGCCGTGGTGCCATCGTTATCGGCCTGGCCGCTGTCATCATCGGCGAGGCCCTGTTCAGCCGCATCTTCCACAACTTTGCCCTCAAGCTGGCCTCTGTTTCCATCGGTGCCATCATCTATTATATCGTCATTCAGCTGGTGCTGACACTGGGCTTTGACGCAAACCTGCTCAAGCTGCTGAGTGCCTCTGTGGTGGCAGTGTTCCTGGCCGTGCCCTATTGGAAGAGCAAGTACTTCGCAAAGCCCGCGGCAAAGAAGGCACAGAAGGAGGATGCAAAAAATGCTTGAGATCCAGAATGTTTCCAAGACCTTCAACGCCGGTACCGTCAACGAGAAAACGGCCCTGAATGGTCTGAACCTGAAATTGAACGAAGGTGATTTTGTCACCGTCATCGGCGGCAACGGTGCGGGCAAATCCACCATGCTGAACGCTGTGGCCGGTGTGTGGCCTGTGGACAGCGGCAAGATCATCATTGACGGCACCGACGTGACCAAACTGGGGGAGCACCAGCGCGCCGCCTACATCGGCCGCGTGTTCCAGGACCGACCGGCACCGCCGCCACCATGCAGATCGAGGAGAACCTTGCCCTGGCCGCCCGGCGCGGCAAGCGGCGCGGCCTGAGGATCGGCATCACCAAGGCCGAACGGGAGCGCTACCGTGAACTGCTCAAGAGCCTGGACCTGGGCTTGGAGGACCGCCTGACCGCCCGCGTGGGCCTGCTGTCCGGCGGTCAACGTCAGGCACTGACCCTGCTCATGGCTACCATGAACAAGCCCAAGCTCCTGCTGCTGGATGAGCACACCGCCGCTCTGGACCCCAAGACGGCGCTCAAGGTGCTGACCCTCTCGGCCAAGATCGTGGAGGAGAACCACCTGACCACCATGATGATCACCCACAACATGAAGGATGCCATCAAGTACGGCAACCGCCTGATCATGATGCACGAGGGCCACATCATTTATGATGTCTCCGGGGAAGAGAAGAAGAACCTGCACGTCTCCGACCTGCTGGCCAAGTTCCAGATCGCGTCCGGCGGCGAGTTCGCCAACGACCGCATGATCCTTTCCTGATGCATTTCTGATATGGAAAATCCCCTCCGGTGTGTGAGTATCGGAGGATCTTTGCATCTTGTGCACCTTTGCAGGGTGTGCTACACTGAGAGAAAGAGGAGGTGTCTCTCGTGCGAAAAATCATCCGGCGGGCAGCTGCTGTGCTGTTGTCTGCGGCTCTGCTGCTGACGGGAACGGCCTCGGTAGCAGCCCAGATTGACCCGGTAGAGGAACGGCTTGCTGCCATGTCTCTGCGGGAAAAGGTGGGGCAGCTGTTCGTGGTGCGGGTCGAGGCACTGGACCCCAGTGGACAGTCTGATAGCACAAGGCTGACCTGGGCAGAACGGCAGGGGCTGAAAAAGTATCCGGTGGGCGGCATTGTGGTGTTTCGGCAGAATGTGAAAAGCCCGGAGCAGTTGAAAAAGCTTCTGGCAGATTTTCAGGCAGCATCCGGGATCGGTCTGTTGACCGCCGTGGACGAGGAGGGCGGCAGCGTGGCCCGGTTGGCCAATGCTTCCGGCTTTGATCTGCCCCAATACCAGAGTGCCCAGGCAGTAGGTACAACAGGGGACCCGGCCAATGCCCGTGCCATGGGGCAGATCATCGGAGGCTACCTAAAAACCTACGGCCTGAATCTTGACTTTGCTCCAGTGGCAGATGTGAACACCAATCCGGCCAATACCGTGATCGGGAACCGAGCATTTTCGTCGGATCCGGCAGTGGCGGCACAGATGGTGGCCTCCGCTGTACAAGGGTTTCACGATGCGGGCATACTCTGCACACTCAAGCATTTCCCGGGCCACGGAGATACCGCAGAGGACAGCCACTACGGCACGGCCAGCAGCACCAAGACTTGGGCAGAGATGCGGGAGACGGAGCTGAAGCCTTTTGCGGCTGGAATCGCAGCTGGGGCCGACGTAGTAATGACCGCCCACATCACCACCCCCAATGCAACGCAGGACGGCCTGCCTGCGTCGCTCTCCTACACTATGCTGACCGAGCGTCTGCGGGGGAGCTGGGCTTTACTGGGGTCATCTGCACCGATTCGCTGTCCATGCAAGCCATTCGTGACCACTATTCTGCAGCAGAAGCGGCTGTAGCGGCGCTGAACGCCGGGGCAGATCTTCTGCTGATGCCGTCCGACCTGCCGGAAGCCTTTGACGGTGTACTGGAGGCTGTGCAGAATGGAACCATCAGCGAGGAACGCCTCAACGAGAGCGTCCGCCGCATCCTGATGCTGAAACAGAAGGCCGGGTTGGAGCTTGACACCCGCACCCCGCTGGAAAAGATGATGGATGTGTTTCTGTAAGATTGAAGCATAATAAGAAGATCCTCCGGTGTGCGCGTACCGGGGATCTTTGCGTATAAAGGAATGTTACCGCTTGATGTCGTAGTTCATGTTCATCAGGTTGCGGATGGAGCTGACATCGTCGGTGATGTTGGCATCGCCGTGGATGGTATGCTTGATGGCGCTGCTTGCCACGGCAAAGTTGATCATGTCCATGGCGCGGTAGTCGTGGAGCATGGCGTAGATCAGGCCGCTGGCAAAAGCGTCGCCGCCGCCGACACGGTCCAGAATGTTGAAGGTGTAGAGCTTGGACTCGAAGGTGTGCCCCTCGTACCACATGAATGCCTTGAGGCTGTTCTCGCTGCCGGAATGGACGTAGCGCACATGGCGGGCAATGCACTTCAAATTCGGGTAGCGGTCAATGAAATGCTGGAAGATCTCGTCCTGCTGCTCATAGCTGGGCTGCAGGGGCACGCCGTCCTTCCAGTCGCCCTTGCTGTGATCGTTGTCGTCCTTCCACAGGTGGTAGGGCTCAATGCCCAGCAGAACGTCAACATAAGGCAGGCACTCGGTGCAGAAATCGCGGGCTTCCTCCCAGCTCCACAGGGTAGAGCGGAAGTTGCCGTCAAAGCTGACAGTCAGGCCCTTCTTTTTGGCCACCTTGAGCATATCGATGATGAGGCCGCGGCAGTTGGCGCCCAGTGCCGGGGTAATGCCGCTCAGGTGCAGCCAGTCGTAGCCGTCTAGCAGAGCGTCCAGATCGACCTGGGAGAAGTCGTACTCGGTAATGGCACTGTGCTTGCGGTCATAAATGACCTTGGAAGCGCGGATGCCGTAGCCGGTTTCAGATAATAAGTACCCAGCCGGTTGGAGGGGGTCTCGTTGGGCTCGGTCAGGATCATGGGGTGCAATGCACATCGTTGGAGCGCAGCCAGCGCACCGCGCTCTTGCCCAGGCTGTTGTTGGGGACTACACTGAAGAAGGTGCTGTCTACACCCAGGTTGGCCAGCGCGAGAGCGATATTGGCCTCGCTGCCGCCGTAGCTGGCTTCAAAACTGGAAGCCATTCGGATTTTTTCGTAGTTCGGCGGGGTCAGACGGAGCATGATTTCGCCGCAGGTGATAAATTTCTGGCCGTTGGGCTCGCTGCCGAGGATGGGATTGTAGTGTTCCATAACGCTCCTCCTAAAAAGTCGTTTCCGGGATCCATTTCATGTGAGAACACATTGTTGTATCCATTATACCGCACAGCGCACCGGATAGCAAGCAAATGCTGTTTCGGCTGAGAGAAAAAAAAAAAGAAATTTTGGTTGTTTTGACGAAAAAACCCCTCAGTCACCTGCGGTGACAGCCCCCTAATAGTGGGGCCCTTGGCATTGCGTAAAGCCTTATGGTTTTGCCAAGGCCGCCCCTACTAGGGGCGGTGGCATCCCGCAGGGATGACGGTGGGGTTCACACCCCCGTCAGGTCAAAGCTGGGCGTATACTCTTCCTTTGCACTGCTCTTCTGCTGCATATAGCCAGAGCTGAGGCCCAGATCCATGGCGTAGTTGACCACCCGGCGGTATTCGTAGGTGGTGATGCGCCGCCCGATGCCGTGGTCTGCCGCCTGATAGAAGGGGGTGTACTGGCTCATCACGCTGGGCAGGAAGCACCCGGGGTCGGCCTTGTTCCAAGCCGCCATCTGATCGAGCACGGCAAAGCTGTCGTCCACATGGCCGGGCAGGGCAAGGTGGCGCAGGATCACGCCCCGCTGCAGGATGCCCTCGCTGTCAAAAACAGGGTGCCCGACCTGAGCCATCATGGCTTCAATGGCGGGCCTGGCCTGTGCAAAATAGTCCGGCGCGGCGGAAAGCTCTGCCGAAAGGACCGGAGAAACATATTTCAGGTCGGCCAGCCAGATGTCGATGAAGCCGCGCCAGGCGTGCACGCTCTCCACGGTCTCGTATCCGCCGGTGTTGCAGACGATGGGCAGATGCAGCCCCTGCGCCCGGGCCAGGTCGAGGGCGGCGATGATCCAGGGCCGCCACTGCCCAGGCGTGACAAGGTTGATGTTGTTGGCTCCCTGCGCCTGCAGGTCCAGAAAAATCTCGGCCAGGCGCTCTACGGTGATCTCCTTGCCCAGGCCCTCGGCGCTGATGGGGTAGTTCTGGCAGAAGCAGCACCGCAGGGTACAGCCGGAGAAAAACACCGTGCCGCTGCCCCGGGTGCCGCTGATGCAGGGCTCCTCCCAGAAGTGCAGGGCAGCGCGGGCCGCTTTCAGGGTGCGGCCCGCCCCGCAGAAGCCCGTCTGCCCGGCGGCACGGTCGGCTTTGCACTGCCGGGGGCAGAGAGTGCAGGCTTCCGGCACGGCAACAGAAATGGTTTTGGGCATAATATCCAAGTCCTTTGCAAAAGATTTGACAGAATTACTCTTGTTTATTATACCATTTATGACATGGAATGTGGTATACTATGATAGAATATTATATATCGTGCAAAAATACTACATATCAGACGGAGGATGTCATGCGCACCGAAACCGAGGAGATCCGGGATCATTTGAAATATCTCTCCCTGCTGGCACGGGATTACCCCCCTCGCAGGCGGCCGCTGCCAGTGAGATCATCAGCACCCAGGCCCTGCTCAAGCTGCCCAAAGGCACCGAACATTTTATGAGCGACCTGCACGGTGAAAACGAGGCCTTTGTCCACATCCTGAACTCGGCTTCGGGTGTCATCCGGGAAAAGGTGGATATTGTGCTGGGGGAGAGTGTGCCGGAGCAGACCCGTGCCGAGCTGGCAACGCTCATCTATTACCCCAACGAGAAGCTGCCCCAGCTCAAAGCCGAGTGCGCGGATGAGGAAGCGCTTGACCACTGGTACACGGAGACCCTGCTTCAGCTCATTGATATCTGCCGGTTGGTGTCCTCCAAGCATACCCGGCAGCATGTGCGCTCCTGCCTGCCGTCCAGCTGCGGGTATATTCTGGATGAGCTGCTCCATGCCCACTTTGAGGACCACGACAAGGACCTTTATTATGGGCAGATCGTGGGCAGCATCATCGAAAATGGCCGCGCCGACCGGTTCATTGTTCGGCTGTGTGAGCTCATCAAGCGGCTGGCTGTGGACAAGCTGCACATCGTGGGGGACCTGTTTGACCGCGGCCCCCGGCCTGATATCATACTGGACCGGCTCATGCGCCACCACCATGTGGATATCCAGTGGGGCAACCATGACGTGGTCTGGATGGGTGCCGCCGCCGGAAGTCCCATCTGCGTCTGCACTGTGCTCAAAACGACACTTGCCTACCACAACCATGCCATGCTTGAAGACTGCTACGGCATCAACCTGCGGCATCTGCAGCGGATGGCCGAACAGTTCTACGGAAATGACGACCTGACCCTCTGGATGCCCCACACCGACGCGGCGCGCGGCCCTTACACCGAGGGCATGCTCCACCGCTGTGCCGTGATGCACAAGGCTGTGACCATTCTGATGCTCAAGATGGAGTGCAAGGTCATCGACCGCAACCCGGATTTCAAGATGCAGGGTCGGGATTTCCTGCGGCACATCGATTGGAAAAAGGGAACAGTGACCCTGAACGGGCAGGCATACCCCCTGCGGGACACCAGCTTCCCCACCGTGAACCCGGCAGACCCCGCCGCCCTGAATGATGATGAGCGGCTGGTGCTCCGCAAGCTGGTGGAATCCTACCGGCAGAGCGAGCGTTTGCAGCAGCATGTGGAATTTTTGTATGCCAAGGGCAGCGTTTACCACATCGAGAACGGCAACCTGCTCTACCACGGCGTGGTGCCCATGACCAAAAACGGCAGCTTTGCCGTGGAGCGGTTCGAGGGACACAACTACTCGGGCCGCGGCTTGATGGACTACTGTGACGAGCGGGCACGCCGCGGCTACTTTGCTCCCGAGGGAAGCGCTGCCCGGCGGAGCGGTCAGGACTTTTTGTGGTATCTGTGGTGCGGCAAGCTGTCGCCGTTGTTCGGCCGCAGCGCCATGACCACCTTTGAGCGGCTGTATATTGCCGACCCCGCTACCCACGAGGAAGTCAAGGACCCCTATTATACATGGTACAATGAAGAGGCCGCCTGCCGCCGTATCCTGGCGGAATTCGGCCTGCCCGGTACCAGCCACATCGTCAACGGCCATGTGCCGGTGCGGGAGAAGAGCGGCGAGAGCCCCATCAAGGGCGGGGGCCGTCTGGTCGTCATTGACGGCGGGTTCTGCCGCGCCTACCATGAAAAGACCGGCATTGCAGGGTACACGCTGGTGTACTCCAGCCGCACCATGTCCCTGCGGACCCATCAGCCCTTTGTCAGTGCCGAAAAGGCCGTGAACGAAAACATTGACATCGTGTCGCAGAAGAATATACTGGAAACGGAGAACCACCGCATCCTCGTGGAGGAGACGGACGAGGGCGAGATCCTGCGGGAGAAGGTACACGACCTCAAACAGCTGGTCCGCGCCTATCAGCTGGGCTGGATCAAGGAGACCTACAGCGAGGATTGCGTCAGGTAAGGGGCGCTGATTGTAAAATTTTTGAAATAAGAAACAAAAATGTCGAATATCTCCGCAGATTCTGGGCAAAACAGAAAATAATCGGGCAGGGAAAAAGGGGGCTTTGCTTTTTGCCCGAAGTTGTGTATAATAAGATAGTTGTATCGTGAGGGTGTGTGCCCAGCGGTGCGCGGAGAGATCAAGCAAGAACCCTGAGTGGCCCTGCCGCTGGCGGGCCTGCGACAAGGAGATTATAAAATTGGAAAAGTTTGTTATTACGGGCGGCAAGCCCCTGCATGGCGAAGTTACCATTTCCGGTGCAAAAAATGCGGCTGTGGGCATTCTGCCTGCCACCATTCTGGCGGCAGATGTCTGTGTGATCGAAAACCTGCCGGACATCAGTGATGTGGCAGTCAGCCTGAAGATCCTGAGCACCCTGGGTGCCAGCATCAAGATGCTGAACCGCAATACCTACGAGATCGACACCACCCACCTGAACAGCACCAACGTCCCGGACGATCTGTCCCGCCAGATGCGTGCCAGCTACTACTTCCTGGGTGCACTGCTCTCCCGCTTTGGCAAGGCACAGGTCGCCATGCCGGGCGGCTGCAATCTGGGCCCGCGCCCCATCGACCAGCACCTCAAGGTGTTCAGCGCACTGGGTGCAGAGGACAGCGTGGACTACGGCATGATCACCGTGCGTGCTAAGGAACTGAACGGTGCCCATATCTTCTTTGATAAGGTCAGCGTAGGCGCTACCATGAACGGTATGCTCTCCGCTGTGATGGCACCGGGCCAGACCATTCTGGAAAACTGCGCCAAGGAGCCCCATGTTGTTGATCCGGCAAACTTCCTGAATATGTGCGGCGCGGATGTGCGTGGTGCCGGTACCGATGTGATCAAGGTGCGCGGCGTGGAAAAGATGCACGGCTGCACCTACAGCATCATCCCTGACCAGATCGAGGCGGGCAGCTACATGGTTGCCGCTGCTGCCACCGGCGGCGACGTTCTGATCAAAAAATGTCACCCCCAAGCATCTGGAACCCATTACGGCAAAGCTCCGCCGTGCCGGTGTGGATGTGGAGGAATTCGATGATTCCGTCCGCGTCTCCCGCAAGGGCGATATCCTGCCGCTGAAGATCAACACCATGCCCCACCCGGGCTTCCCCACCGATATGCAGCCCCTGATGGGTGTGCTGCTCAGCGTGGCAAAGGGAACCTCCACCATCACCGAGAGCGTGTGGGATAACCGCTTCCGCTATGTGGACGAGCTGCGCAAGATGGGCGCAGTGGTGCAAGTGGACGGTCAGGTGGCCGTGTTTGAGGGTGTGGACAAGCTGAACCCCGCCCCCCCTGCGCGCTTCTGACCTGCGTGCCGGTGCAGCGATGGTCGTTGCAGCCCTGATGGCCGACGGCACCAGCGAGATCGAGGAGATCGGCCATATCGAGCGCGGCTACGAGAACATCGTGGAGAAGCTGCGCGGCCTGGGCGCTGAGATCAGCAAGGTGGAGCGGATGCCCGCTGCACTGGAATCGGCAATGTGATCATTCAGACCCTCTAAGTCTGTTTTGCAGAAGTTCCCCTGACAGGGCGCTTTTGTGAAGCAATGGCGGAGAGGTTCGTTTCTTGAGGTTTGAAATGTCTGAATTCATCTCGTTATACTCTGGCTCCTCCGGCAACTGCAGCGTGGTGCGCACGGGGGAGAAGTACATCATCATCGATATGGGAAAGGGCGTGCGCACCACCTCGGCGGCGTTCAAGGAGCTGGGCCTGAACATCAGCGATTGTGCGGGCATTCTGGTCACCCATGAGCACTCTGACCACGTCAAGGGGCTGACCACCTTCCTCAAAAAGAATCCGCTGCCGGTGTATGGCGCAGACGATACGCTGGATTTTCTGGATGCAAACGGCATCGTGCCCGCCAGCTGTGAGCTGCGCACCCTGTCCGGCGGGGAAGAGGATGTGGGAGATTTCGGCGTGACGATGTTTCCCACCAGCCACGACGTGCCCTGCGTGGGCTACCGCATCCACACCCCGGACAACAAGACCATGACCATTGCCACCGACCTGGGAGTCCTGACCCCGCCGGTGCATCAAGCCCTGAGCGGCTGTGACCTGGTGGCGCTGGAAAGCAACTACGACCTCCACATGCTCCGCAGCGGGCGGTATCCCTACTACCTGCGCTCCCGCATCGAGTCCAACCGGGGCCACCTTTCCAACGATGAGTGCTCGGCAAAGCTGCTGGAACTGATCCAGGAGGGATGCAAAAAGTTTGCCCTCTGCCATCTCTCGCAGGAGAATAACACCCCGGCACTTGCTTTGCAGACCATGTTCAACACCCTGGGCGCGGCAGGTGTCGTGCCGGAAAAGGACTGCATCGTGCAGACCCAGCGCCGCAATGAGATCAGCCCCACGCTTACATTTTAAGAAAAAATGACCCTCTCCATCATTACTTTACAAAGCATGACGGAGAGGGCCATTTTTTTGTTGTTATGCCAGATCCGGCAGGATATCGGGCCAGAGGGCCTGCTCCTGCCGCAGGTCGGTGAAAACGCAGTCCAGATAGATCTTGTTCACAGCCGAGATGATGGTGCTGCGCAGGAGCTTGCGTGCATCATCAACATCCGGTTCCAGCTCGGAAAGGCTTTTGGTCAGGCCGAACACATAGGGCAGGTAGTTCTCCAGCTCATCGCAAAAGGTATCATACGCCTGCGCGGAGGTATAATGCGCCCGCTGCATCTTGAACACGCTGTCGATATTTTCCATGGACAGGACATTTTTAGAAACCACGATGTAGATCAGGCAGGCCAGCTGATCCCGGGTATACTTCTTTTTTGATGGGGTGGCTGATGATCCCTTTCTTAACGTAGTTGCTCACCATGGAAGCAGTGAGCTCCACCCCCTGAAATGTGCGGAAACACCCGTTGACAAACTGTACACTCTGATCCAGATAAAGCCCTACGGTGGGGAGTTCTGCATACCGGGGCAGGGCAAACCCTGCGGCACAGGCCGCAACGCGGCGGTTTGATTCTAATTTCATGCGGACAGTATACCATGTTTTGGAAATGCGGTCAACAGGAAATTAAAAACTTTTGAAATAATTCAAGAAAACAGTTGACAGGTTTTTGAAAAACTGATATAGTGATTCAAAACAACAGGAAAAACTGCGGCATCCTCTGCCGCCGGAATGGAGATAAATGCTTATGAACACCAAGATTGTTGTGGATTCCTCCGCCAGCCTGTACACCTTGCAGGGCGTGGATTTTGAATGCGTTCCCCTGAAGATCATCACCGACGATGCCGAATATCTGGACAACGGCACAATGGATGCCTTGGGCATGGCCCAGACCCTGCGCACCTATAAGGGAAAGACCTCGACTTCCTGCCCCAACGTCAGCGATTGGCTGGCCGCCTACGAGGGAGCCGACGAGGTGTATGCCATCACCATCACGGGCACTCTGTCCGGCAGCTACAATGCCGCCCAGCTGGCCGCCGAGGAATACCAGCAGGAGACCCCCGGCAAGCGGGTGTGCGTGCTGGACAGCCTTTCCACCGGCCCGGAGCAGCGCCTGCTGGCCGAGCATCTGCGGGATCTGCTGGCTGAGGGCAAGGAGTTTGACGAGGTCTGTGAAGAGATGCTCCGCTACCACAAGCACACCCATCTGCTCTTCTCGCTGGAGTCGCTGGCCAATCTGGCCCGCAATGGCCGCGTGAAGCCTGCTGTTGCTGCTATGGCGCGGATGCTGGGCATCCGGGTCATCGGACAGGCAAGTGAGGCCGGAGAGCTGGATGTTCTCTGCAAGACCCGTGGTGAGCATGGTGCGCTGGAACGTATTGTGCTGGAACTCAAGGAGCACGGCTACACCAACGGCAGGCTCCATATCTCTCACTGCGGCAATCCCGCTGCCGCCGAGCGCCTGAAGCACATGGTAAAGGCTGTGTTTGATGGAGCAAAGGTGGACATCAGCGAATGCGGCGGTCTGTGCAGCTATTATGCAGAGCTGGGCGGGCTGCTGGTTGGTTATGAGGACGCGGAAGCATAAGCGGACGGCCCTCGGAAAAATTCTGCCACGATTGAATAGGCGCTCATAGCGGGGAAGCCGTTGTGGGCGCTTTTTTGTTTGCAAAATCTTCCGCTCTGCGCTATACTAACAGCATCAAAAATCGCCGTGGGCGGCAGGGGAGGGATACCACATGTTCAGATTGCCCGTCAAGTTTTTCAACCGCATCTTCAACCGTGTCACGATCACAGTGGTGCTGGTGGCTTTACAGGTGCTCTGGCTGCTCTGGGCGTTCTGGTCGTTCACGGCGGGGCGGGTCTGGCTGAACGGTGCCCTGAAGGCGCTGAGCATCCTGATCGTGCTGTATCTGGTGCGCAAGGATGAAAACAGCGCCTACAAGATCGGCTGGATCGTCCTGATCGGCCTTCTGCCCCTGCTGGGCGGCGCGCTTTATCTGGCTTTTGGCAACAAGGCCCCCGCCAAGTATCTGCGGGAGCGGATGCAGAAGGTGGAACAGGCCCATCAGACTGAGCTTGCCCAGCCTGAGGGCCAGACCGATGCGCTGGATATCTCCAGCCGGAACCTGAGCCGCTACGTGGCAAAGTTCGGGCCGTATCCGGCCTGGAGGGATACCGCTGCTCACTACTTTTCCTGCGGGGAGGAGATGTATCCCCAGCTGCTGGCAGATCTGGAAAAGGCGGAAATTTATCTTTCTGGAATTTTTTATCCTCCGTTCCGGCAAAATGTGGGACGGTGTGGAGCAGATCCTCCGCCGCAAGGCCGCTCAGGGCGTGGATGTGCGGCTGATCTACGATGATTTTGGCAGCCTGCTGGGCCTGCCCAGTGATTTTGTCATCCGCATGGAGAAGGCGCATATCCGCTGCATCCCTTTCAACCCGGTGGTGCCGCTGGTCTCGCTGGTGATGAACCACCGCGACCACCGCAAGATCGTGGTGGTTGACGGCAATGTGGCCTACACCGGCGGCGTGAATCTGGCGGATGAGTATATCAATGCAGAGCAGCGCTTCGGCTACTGGAAGGATGCGGCCATCCGGCTGGAAGGAGCCGCTGTCTGGAACTTTACCGTGATGTTCCTCAATGTATGGAACGCCTTCCGCCCGCAGGAGACCGATTACACCGCCTTTGCGCCCACCCGCCTGCCCGCAGTGCAGGATGGCGTGGTGCAGCCCTACGCGGACAGCCCGCTGGATGAGGAACCGCTGGCCGAGACGGTCTATCTGGACATCCTCTCTCAGGCCCAGAGATATGTTTATATCTACACGCCCTACCTGGCCGTGGGCGAGGAGATGCTGGATGCTCTGAAAAGTGCGGCCAAGCGCGGGGTGGACGTGCGGCTCATCCTGCCCGGGATCCCGGATAAGAAGCTGGTGTTCCGGCTCAGCCGTTCCTACTATCTGCCCCTGCTCAGGGCGGGTGTGCGCATTTATGAATTCACGCCCGGTTTCCTCCATGCCAAGTGCTATGTCAGCGATGACCGCGTGGCCATGGTGGGCAGCATCAATATGGATTACCGGAGCCTGTTTCTCCACTTTGAGTGCGGAACACTGCTCTTCCATAACAGCCAGATCGCCGCACTGCGGAAGGATGTGGAGCGCACCCTGCCGCAGTGCAGGGAGATCATGCGGTCCGACTGCCGCACCAATCTGCCGGGCACAGCACTGGACAGCGTGCTGCGGCTGCTGAGCCCGTTGATGTAAGCGGCTGCGCGCAGCACTCGGGGAGCTTTTCCACGCAAGTGAAACGGGCCATTCCATCGCCCGCCCGATTGCCTGCGGCAACAGGGTCCCACCCCAGCGGACACTTGCTTTGGAAAACTCCCGTCGGCTGCGTAATTTTACGTTCTTCTGGACATACTATGGGGCAAAGGCCCAACGGGCCGTGTGGAAAGGGAGCGTATCTATGAATCAGAACCATCGGGCTCTTTGGAGCTGTGCCATGGCGGCGGCGCTGTTGCTGACTGCCTGCGGCAAAACGAACGCCGGGTCGGGCAGCTCCGGCAGCATGAGCGGAAGCAGCGGCACATCCTCCGCACAGACCCAGACAGCGGCATGGAAAACCGGTCTGGGTGTGGTGACAGAGGCCACCGATCAGGACAGGGCAGGGAAAATTGAACTGGCAGCGGCCGCTGTCCTGCTGGATGGCGAGGGCAAACTGGAGAGTGTTCTGCTGGACGAGCTGGAAGTGTCTGTTTCGGCGGACAGCACCGGCCATGTGACCCTGCCCACCGACTGGCGCACCAAGCGGCAGAAGGGGGACGATTACCCGCTGGCCGAGGTCTCTTCCCTGAAAAAGGGATGGGCGGAACAGGCGGATGCCTTTGCCAATTACCTGATCGGCATGACCCCGGAACAGGTCTCCATGCTCAAAGTGGATAAGGATGGAAAGCCCACGGATGCCGACCTGCTGAGCGGGTGCACCATTGCAGTGGACCGTTACCGGGATGCCGTGACCCGGGCCTGCGCCAATGCCAGGGCACTGGGTGCCGCCAAGGGCGACAGGGCCGCACTGGGCATCGAAGCGGTGAACGGGACTTCGGACATTACCGCCACCGATGACAAGGATGTGAATGCGCAGGTGGATGTGAGCATCGTGGCACTGACCACCGATGCGGACCGCCGTGTGACCAGCGCCATTGCGGATATGGCTGAGCCGGCCCTGACGGTGGTGTCGGACGGCGGTGTGACAGCCCCGGACCTCGTCAAGACCAAGCTGGAGCTGGGCGAGGACTATGGGATGCGCGGCGCATCGGCGCTGGGCAAGGAGTGGTATGAGCACAGCGAGGGCTTCTGTGATGCCCTCAAGGGCAAGACCCGCACCGAGATCGCTGGCCTTTCCGGCGGCGATGCCGACCTGAAGGCTCTGTGTACCATTGACATCACCGATCTGCAAAAGGCAGCGCTGGATGCCCTGAGCTGAGGAGGAAACCCTTTTCGGTCTCACGATCGGGCACCGGCTTTCCTGGATAGGTGGCATTCCGCTGCGTTTTCAGAGAGAAACCCTCTCGCCGCGTCTGGCAGCTGCCGACGCGGCGATTTTATTTTGTCAAATTGCCCGCTTTGCCGTGGTAAAGCGGTAAAGATTTGAGCAAACTGCGAAAAATCAGTTTTCCCCCTTGCCAAATGGCAGAAAACGCGCTATTCTATAACCACAGTTTAGCAATTTAGCATGGTAAAGCAATAAAACAAGCTGCTTGCCACTGAGGGAGGAACCGTATATGAAACGTCTTGTATCCGCATTTCTGGCCGGTGCCATGGCACTGAGCCTTGCCGCCTGCGGCGGTGCCGCTTCCACTTCCACTGCCGCATCTGCTTCGGCCTCTGCTTCCGGCAGTGCTGCCGCATCCCAGTCTGCAGGCAGCGATCTGGATTACATCAAGGGCAAGGGCAAGCTGGTCATTGGCTACACTGTTTACGAGCCCATGAACTACACCGATGCCGATGGCAACTTCACCGGGTTTGATACCGAGCTGGCCACTGCTGTCTGCGAAAAGCTGGGCGTGGAGCCGGAGTTTGTGGAGATCAACTGGGATACCAAGGTCGTGGAGCTGGATGCCAAGAGTATCGACTGCATCTGGAACGGTATGACCCTGACCGATGACATCATGCAGAACACCGCTACCACCAAGGCTTATGCAAAGAATGCACAGGTGGTCGTTGTGAAAGATGGCACCGATTATACCTCTACCGCTGACCTGGTGGGTAAGACTGTGGTTGCCGAGGCTGGTTCCGCCGGTGAGGCCGCCATTGAGGGGGACGAGAACCTGGCACAGGCTGATTACGTTTCCAAGAGCGTTCAGACCGACTGCCTGATGGAAGTTGCCGCAGGCACTGCCGATGCCGCTGTACTTGACCTGACCCTGGCCAACGCCATGATCGGTGAGGGCACCGACTATGCCGACCTGAAGATCGTGGACGAGCTGAACGCCGAGGAGTACGGCGTGGCATTCCGCAAGGGCAGTGATGCTGCCGCCGCTGTGGATGAGGCCTTTGATGCACTGAAGGCCGATGGTACCATGCAGGCACTGGCCGATAAGTACGATCTGGCACTGGCTGACTGAATTTGTTGAAAAGCTCCTTCCGTCATCGCTATGCGATGCAACCTCCCTCGGTGAGGGAGGCTTTTTATTGCCGATGCGTGAAAGGCTCCTAAGCAGAGGGGACTTTCACCGGCTGTGATGGAAGGGAGTATGGATTCTGAATAAAAAAGGTGTGTTTTTGTGTCTGTGATTCTTATGCGCCTGTCCGGCGCGTTCCTGCTCAATTGTGAGCTCTTTGCCCTGACACTGCTGTTTGCACTGCCGCTGGGGCTGGTGGTCTCGTTTGGCTCCATGAGCCGCTGCAAGCCGCTGGCCGGGCTGGTCAAGACCTTTGTCTGGATCATCCGCGGCACCCCGCTGATGCTGCAGATCATTGTGATCTATCTGGGCCCCGGCCTGCTGGGCATGAACAACCCCTGGCCCTCCGGCTCCGGCGGACGGATGGTGGCGGCGGTGGTGGCTTTTGCCATCAACTATGCCTGCTATTTTTCTGAGATCTACCGCGGCGGCATTGAAGCAGTGCCCAAGGGGCAGACTGAGGCCGGGCAGGTGCTTGGCATGACCAAAACACAGATCTTTTTCAAGGTGACCTTGCTTCAGGTCGTCAAGCGCATCCTGCCCCCCATGGGCAACGAGATCATCACGCTGGTCAAGGATACCTCGCTGGCAAACACTATTGCCAACAAGGAAATCATTATGATGGCCAAGGAGTACAGCGCAAAGGGCCTGATCTGGCCGCTGTTCTCCACCGCGCTCTTCTTCCTGGTGTTTGTGGGTGCACTGACCATCCTGTTCAACTGGGCTGAAAAAAGCTCGATTATTTCCGCTGCTAAGGAGGCAGATAGATTATGGCGTTGCTCGAAGCTTCCGGTATCGGGAAAAATTTTGGCGAGACCCATGTGTTGAAGGATATCTCCCTGGATCTAGAGCAGGGTGAAGCGCTGGCGATTGTCGGCTCGTCCGGTTCCGGCAAAACAACTCTGCTGCGCTGCCTGAACTTTCTGGAACGGCCTGACACGGGTGTGATCAAGGTGAACGGCGAGACCATGTGGGATGCCGCCGACCCTGCCACCCAGAAGGAAAGCGAGATCCGCAAAAAGCGGCTCCATTTCGGTCTGGTGTTCCAGAACTTCAACCTGTTCCCGCAGTACACGGCCTTACAGAACGTGATGCTGGCAGGGGAACTGCTGGCAAAGGAACGTCCGGAGTATCAGGCAAACAAAAAGGCCATCCACGCGGAGCTGGAACAGCAGGCGAGAGAACTGCTGGCGCAGATGGGCCTTTCGGAGCGGGCCGGCCACTACCCGCATCAGCTTTCCGGCGGCCAGCAGCAGCGTGTGGCCATTGCCCGCGCGCTGGCGCTTCACCCGGATATCCTCTGCTTTGATGAGCCCACCAGCGCCCTTGACCCGGAGCTGACCGGCGAGGTGCTGAAGGTCCTGCGTGATCTTGCTGACCGCAAGACCACGATGATCATTGTCACCCATGAGATGCACTTTGCCCGCGATGTGGCTGACCGCATCCTGTTCATGGATGGCGGCGTGGTCGTGGAGGAGGGCCCGGCCAAACAGCTCATCGACCACCCCCGGGAAGAGCGTACCAGACAGTTCCTCGCACATTATTCAGAATGACCCGAACCGCCCCAGAGTGCAGAGATGCACGCCGGGGTGGTTTTATCTCTTGCACTCTGTGGGTGTCTTTTGGTATACTGATAAAAACAGGGGGCGGAAAAATGACAGTAGCACGGAAACGAGCACTTGCAAACGCAGTGGCATCGGCCCGGATGGAGGGGCTGGAGATCTCAGAGCAGGAAAAGAGAGACTGCCTGCGCTATCTGGATGGAAAAATCGATACTGCAACCCTTGTAAGAGAAGCATTGAAACGTCAGAAAAAGCAGGAGCTGTCCCGGAGGTGACGAATGCCTTATACCATCGAAGCGGCTCAGGACGGCTGCTATCCGGGAACGACAGTCCTGGTCAATAAATTTGATCTGCATACGCAAAAAGAGCTGAATGCGGTAGAATCGGTTCTGGTAACGGCCAAAATGATACAATGGTCAGAGAACCCCCGATGTGCAGCATTTGATTTTGAGCACTATAAAGCAATCCATCGACATTTATTCGGTGAGTTGTATGATTGGGCGGGACAGGTACGGATGGTCAACCTGTCCAAAAAAAGGAACGCAGTTCTGCCCGGTGGAGGAAATCCCACGGGTGAGTGCGGCGATTTTTAAGCGTCTTGCGCAGAATAATCTTCTTTGTGGGCTTGCAAGAAATGATTTTATCGCTGCATTGGTGGATCTTTATCAACGAACCAACGAGCTGCACCCATTTCGGGAGGGCAATGGGCGGACACAGCGCGTCTTTTTGTCACAGTTAGCAGAAAATGCGGGGTATGATTTGGATTTCACTGCGGTAGATCCGGACGAGTTGATGATTGCAACGATTTATGCGGCGCAGGGAATCGAAGCGCCGTTGCAACAGGCATTTGAGAAGATCGTCCAAAATGTGGAATGACCCGAACCGCCCCGGAATGCAGAGATGCACGCCGGGGCGGTTTTGCTGTACGGAGCAGGTTTGGGCTGCTCAGGACGAATCTGGTGTGTCGGTCGCTATGTGCATCACGGAGGATGATACGCCGCTGAGCATTCCGGATGAGGAGACCCCGCCTTCGGGCAATGCCGGAACGGGGTTCTGGAGCACGCTGTTCCAGCTGCTGAAGCATCTGGCCGGGAAGCACTGAAAAATTTGAAAAAACCTCTTGAAAATTCACCACAACCTGATATAATACCCACATGAACAAAAACGTCCTGCCCATTGCGCGGCAGGGCGTTTTTGTCAAGGAAAAAATTCGTGTTATAAGGTCTGTGATGCTTTCCCAAGGAGGAACGTGCGTATGACGAAAGATATGACGCAGGGCAGCCCGCTCAAACTGATCCTTGCCTTTGCGGTGCCGCTGATGCTGGGCAGCCTGTTCCAGCAGTTCTATAATCTGGCGGATACCATCATCGTGGGCCGCTTTGTGGGCGTGGAAGCCCTGGCGGCAGTCGGCAGTGTGGGTGGTCTGAACTATCTGGTGCTGGGCTTTGTCAATGGCATTGCCTGCGGTTTTTCCATCCCCGTCTCATGGACATTCGGTGCGAAAGACTATGTGGAGATGCGCCGCTACACCGCCAATGCCGTCTGGCTGAGCGTCTTTTTTGCCGCAGTGCTTACCGTGGTCACGGTGGCCATGACCCGTTCCATTCTGGTCTGGACCAATACCCCGGACAACATCATTGATCTAGCGGACATCTACATCCGCACCATCTTTATCGGCATCCCCTTCACCCTGCTGTATAACATGACCAGCGCCCTGATGCGCGCTCTGGGCGACAGCAAGCGGCCGCTGTACTTCCTGCTGGTGGCAAGCTTTCTGAACATCGGGCTGGATCTGCTCTGTATCATCGTCTTCAAGATGGGCGTGTTCGGTGCGGCGTTCGCCACCGTGTTCAGCCAGGCAGTGGCCGGTCTGGGCAGCCTGTGGTATATCCTCAAGCATTATAATGAGCTGCGCTGGAACAAAGAAGAAAGCCGCCTGAGCAGACAGCACTGTACCAAGCTGTGCGGCATGGGCATCCCCATGGGTCTGCAGTGCAGCATCACGGCCATCGGTTCCGTTGTGCTGCAGGGTGCAGTCAATGGTCTGGGCAGTGACATCGTGGCAGCACAGACTGCAGGCGGCAAGGCGGCACAGTTCCTGTCCGTCCCGCTGGAGAGTATTGGCACGGCCATGACCACCTACGCCAGCCAGAACATGGGTGCCCACGACCTGAACCGTGTGAACAAGGGCGTGAACACTGCCCTGGGCATCGGCTGTGTGTACAGTGTGGCATCCTTCCTGATCCTGCGCGTGCTGGATAAGGCGTTGATCGGCCTGTTCCTTGAGAGCAGCCAAACCGAGATCATGGCCAACGCCCAGAGCTTCATCTTCTGGAACAGCGTGTTCTATATCCCGCTGGCGGTGCTCATTATCTACCGCTACACCATTCAGGGGCTGGGCTTCTCCGGCCTTGCCATGTTTGCCGGTGTGGCCGAGATGATCGCCCGCGCCATGGTGGGCTTCTGGTTCGTGCCGCTGTGGGGCTACTTTGCGGCCTGCATCGCAAGCCCGGTGGCATGGTTCTTTGCCTGCTTCTTCCTGATCCCGGCGTATATCGTTGTGTTCCGGAAGCTGAAACAGGAAAAAGCAAGACCGCACGCAAACCTGTAAAAATTGAGCCGCTCTTTTGCGAAACCGCAGAAGGGCGGCTCTTTTGTTGCCTAGTAGGGGAGGCCTTGGCGAAGAGGGAAAGCCTCATGCAACGCCAAAGCTGAGAGGCTGTATAGAGCAGGGCCTGCCCAATTCCTTTACAAATAACACCAAAACGATTATACTATAAATAATTATGTCACAAGGGGTGAGGAGCATGGAGCTGGAACAGATCGAGGGAACGGTGGAGGACATTATCTACGAGAACCCGGATAACGGCTACACGGTGTTTGAAATTTCCGGCGGCGGCACGGTCACCGTGGTGTGCGGGATCGTGGGCGAGCTCCATGCGGGCGAGAGCGTGGTCTGCCGCGGTAAATATGAGAACCACGCCACCTATGGCCGCCAGTTCCATGCCCAGGAGTGCGAGACCGATATGCCGAAGGATCTGGAAGCGGTATACGCCTTCCTTGCCAGCGGCTCCCTGCCTTATATCGGGGCGCGCACGGCCAATAAGATCATCGACAAATTCGGCGCGGCGGCGCTGGAGGTGATCGCCAACGACCCTGCCCAGCTCACCCTGATCCCCGGCATCTCGGCGGACAAAGCTGACCGCATCCAGCAGGAGTTCAAGCGGATGTTCGGAATGCGGGAACTGATCGCCTATCTGGCGCAGTTCGAGATCAGCCCCCGCCGCGCCATGGAGGTGTTCCGCGTCTTTGGCCCCAGTGCCATGCAGGCCATCTCCCAGAACCCTTATCTGCTCTGTGGGGAACCCCTGCAGCTGGATTTCCGCCATGCGGACAGCATTGCACAGTATTACCACATGGAAGGGGACTGTACCCAGCGGCTGGAAGCAGCGCTTCTGCGCACCCTGCGCCACAACGCGGGCAACGGCCACACCTGCCTGCCCCGTGCGCAGCTGCTGGACACGGCATCCCACTTCATCCAGCAGCCGCCCGAAAAGCTGGCCCGTGCACTGGACCACTGCATTGAGACCGGGCAGCTTGGCGTAAAGATGCTGGAGGCGGTGCCGTATATCTATCTGCCTGACCTGCTGGAAGCAGAACAGGCCATTGCCGACCGGCTGGCCCTGCTGGCGAAGGGGAAAAGCAGACGGTGCGGGACCTTGATAAAAACATTCAGGTGCTGGAGCTGACCCAGGGCTTTGCCTATGCGCCCCTGCAGCGGGAAGCCATCCGCAAGGCCATGACCGAAAACTGCCTTGTGCTGACCGGCGGCCCCGGCACCGGTAAGACCACCACGGTCAACGCCATCCTGCAGTTGCTGGAACATCAGGCCGACCGGGTGGCCCTGTGTGCGCCCACGGGCCGTGCGGCCAAACGGCTGAGTGAACTGACCGGCCGCAAGGCCTCTACCATCCACCGCCTGCTGGAGGTGGACTACTCCGGCGGTGTGGTCAGCTTCATCCAGAATGACAAGAACCTGCTCAAGTGCGATGTGGTCATTCTGGACGAAATGAGCATGGTGGATGTGAAGCTGTTTCAGGCCCTGATCGCAGCGCTGCGCTACAGCTGCCGCATTATCATGGTAGGCGACGCCGACCAGCTGCCCAGCGTCGGCCCGGGCAATATCCTCGGCGAGACCATCCGCTCCGGGCTGGTGCCGACGGTCTGCCTCAACGAGATATTCCGGCAGGCCAGACGCAGCCTTATTGTGGAGAACGCCCACCACATCATCAGCAGCGAACCGCTGAAAAAGGGCGGAAAGACAGACGATTTCTTCTTCCTTGAAGCCGACGGCGACGCGGCCCAGAAACTGGTCTGCGACCTTGTGACCACCCGTCTGCCCCGGAGCTATGGTTTTGACCCTGTCCGGGATATCCAGGTGCTCTGCCCCACCAAGCTGGGACCTACCGGCACCCAGGCGCTGAATGTGGAGCTGCAGAACCTGCTCAACCCGGAGCAGAAGGGCAAGCCCCAGCTCCAGAGCGCCTCCCGGGTGTTCCGGGTGGGCGATAAGGTGATGCAGGTGCGGAACAACTACGAGATCGTCTGGAACCGCATTGGCGGGGAGCAGGGCGTGGGAGCCTATAACGGTGATATCGGCATTGTGGAATCCATCAACATGCGCGACCGCTCCATGGTGGTGCGGATGGATGACCGCCGCCTGCTCTACCCGGCAGAAAACCTGAACGAGCTGGAGATCGCCTACGCCATCACGGTGCACAAGAGCCAGGGCAGCGAGTTCCCGGCGGTGGTGCTGCCGGTGGCGCAGGTGCCGCCAAGGCTCTGCTACCGCAACCTCTTCTACACCGGCGTGACCCGCGCCCGCAAATTGTGCATCGTGGCCGGGCGGCGGGATGTGGTGAACCGGATGATGTCCAATGTCCGGCAGAACCTGCGGTACAGCGGCCTGTGCGAATTGCTGAAAGAGAATCTGCCACCGGAACAGATGGCGGCGGAATAACCTCTCAGGCGCTTTGCGCCAGCTCCTAATAAGGGGAGCCAGGCTGCTGACTTGCCTCTCCTAGTAGGAGAGGTTTGGTCTATACTTTTTTACTGGCTTATGCTACAATATAAATTGATTTGATTTCCCGCCCGAACGGGCATTTACGATAGAAAACAGGGGAGCAGAGAAAGGAACGTTTCATTATGGCACAGAATGACATCGGCATCGATCTGGGCACAACGACCATTATCATTGCACAGGCAGGGCAGGGGGTCGTGCTCAACCAGCCCAGCGTGGTGGCAATGGATACCCGCAAGAACTCCGTGCTGGAGGTGGGCGACAAGGCCCTGGCCATGGTAGGCCGCACCCCCAACTATATTTCCGCCATTTTCCCGCTGAAGGACGGTGTCATCAGCGACCACACCATGACCCGGGAGCTGATCTGCCGCTTTGTCAAGCAGGTGTACAGCTCCCACATGGTCAAGCCCCGGGTAGCAGTATGCGTGCCCGCCGCCATTACCGGCATTGAGAGCGACGCCGTGGTGGAGGCTGTGGTGGCTGCCGGTGCCCGTCAGGTGTACCTGATCGATGAGCCCATTGCCGCTGCACTGGGTTCCGGCATCGACATCACCCAGCCCGATGGCCGGATGATCATTGATATCGGCGGCGGCACCACCGATATCGCCGTCCTGTCTCTGGGCGGCAAGGTCAAGGCCACCAGTGTCCGTGTGGCGGGCAACCACTATGATGACGAGATCCTGAAGCATGTCCGCAACAAGTTCAGCATTGCCATCGGCCAGCGTACCGCAGAGCAGCTGAAAAAGAATGTCGCCTGCTGCCCCCAGAAGGCTGATTTTGACGAGACGATGGAGGTGAAGGGCCGTAGCCTGCTGACCGGCCTGCCCATCAAGGTGAATGTTTCCACCAGCGACCTCTACGAGCCTGTGATGATGCTGAGTGAGCAGATCGGCACTGCCGCCCATCAGGTGCTGGAAAAGACCCCGCCTGAGCTGGCAGGCGATATCTTCCGCAATGGTGTGGTGCTGACCGGCGGCGGCGCACAGCTGCACGGCCTGCCCGAATACCTGAGCCAGGAGCTCAAGGTGGATGTGACCGTCTCGCCCGATCCCGTGAACTGCGTGGCATTGGGCACTGCCATGAGCCTGGGCCTGAACGATAAGCTGGAGACCGGCTTCCTGGATGCGACCCCCGCATGGGCCGCCGTTAACCGGGGCCCTGACCCGGCTCGTTAAGAAATTGGAAAAGTTGCAACAAAATTTTGTTCATACTTGTTGAATCGGGTCGGGAAATATTGTATAATATTGTCAAATCGCTTTTTTTGCGCGCCGGGGCCTGCTCCGGAGTGCGGAGTAAATTATTATTAGGAGGAAGACCATGAATCTGGGTTCTGATGTGGTTATCACCATTACCGGTATCGTGCTGGTGTTTGCCATCCTCGTCCTGCTGATGTTCATCATCACGCTGGAAGGCAAGATCTTCGACGGTATGGCCGCCAAGAAGAAGGCAGCCAAGGAGCCTGCAGCTCCCAAGGCTGCCGCAAAGCCCGCTGCCCCCGTGCAGCAGGCTGCTCCCGCCCCTGTGGTGGAGGAAGGCATTCCCGGCGATGTGGTTGCCGCAATTATGGCTGCCATCCATGCCATGGGCAATGGCAAGTACACCCTGAAGGCCGTGCGCCGTGCTGCAAATGGCTGGAGCAAGGCTGGTGTCAACGACACCACCGCGCCCTTTTAACACAGGAGGAAAAACATGACTCAGTTTATCGATACTCTGGTCGGTATTTTCCAGAGTTCCGGCTTTGCACGGTTCGGTGAGCCGGGCGGCTACCTCTACGCGATCATGATCTGCGTGGGCTGCTTCCTGCTGTACCTGGCCATCGTGAAGGAATTTGAGCCCCTGATTCTGCTGCCCATGGCATTTGGCATGATCCTGGCCAACCTCCCCGGCAGCGGCGTCATCCATATGCAGTATTTCGTCGGTGACGGCCTCGAGCACCCGATGTGGATCGAGATCCTGAACAACGGCGGTCTGGCCGATATGCTTTACATGGGTGTCAAGCTGGGCATTTACCCCCCGCTGATCTTCCTGGGCATCGGCACCATGACCGACTTCGCCCCCTGATCTCCAACCCCAAGAGCCTGCTGCTGGGCGCTGCCGCTCAGTTCGGTATCTTTGGTACTTACATGGGCGCTCGTCTGCTGGCTGCTACCGGCATTGTGGACTTCACCCAGAAGCAGTCCGCTGCAATCTCCATCATCGGCGGTGCAGACGGCCCTACTGCCATCTTTGTTACCTCCCGTCTGGCACCTGAGCTGCTGGGCAGCATTGCCGTTGCGGCGTACAGCTACATGGCTCTGGTGCCCGTGATCCAGCCGCCCATTATGAAGGCGCTTACCACCAAGAAAGAGCGTTCTGTCGTGATGAAGCAGCTGCGCACGGTGTCCAAGACCGAAAGGATCATCTTCCCCATCATGGTCACCATCATTGTTTCTTTGATCGTTCCCGATGCAGCCGTTCTGGTCGGTATGCTGATGCTGGGCAACCTGATGAAGGAGTCCGGTGTTGTGGATCGTATCCAGAAGACTGCCGGCAATGAGCTGATGAACATCATCACCATTTTCCTGGCTCTGTCTGTTGGCTGCACCACCTCTGCAAACACCTTCCTGAACACCCGCACCCTGTTCATCATCGTGCTGGGCCTGATCGCATTCTCCTTTGGTACCGCTGCAGGCGTTCTGTGCGGCGGCAGGTGATGTACGCCCTGACCGGCGGTCAGGTCAACCCCTGATCGGCTCCGCTGGTGTTTCCGCTGTTCCCATGGCCGCCCGTGTTTCTCAGAAGGTCGGCCAGAGCGAGAACCCCTCCAACTTCCTGCTGATGCACGCCATGGGCCCCAACGTCGCTGGCGTTATCGGTTCCGCAGTTGCTGCCGGTATCCTGATCAACATCTTCGGCTAAGCTTTATCTGAACACTGCCGCCCCTCCTGTGCTGTACAGGAAGGGCGGTTTTTTATGTACAACCCTCTTGAATTGTGGTATACTTATAAAGTAAGTGATTTTATAGAAGAACAGGTGAAACAATGGCAGCAAGTCTCCAACAGGAATTCTGCGCTCTGCGCGATACCTATATTGAAAAGCAGTTTGGCCGCCTGAACGATATGCAACGGCAGGCAGTGTTTACCACCGACGGCCCGCTGCTCATTCTGGCCGGTGCAGGCAGCGGCAAGACCACTGTTCTGGTCAACCGCATCGCAAACCTGATCCGGTTTGGCTCGGCCCACGGTTCCAGCTGGACCCCCCGTGAGGTGACCGAGGATGATGTCAAGGCCCTGAAAACGGCAATTATGACCGGCACCGATGCGCCCGCCTGGCTGGACGGGATGCTGCGGCAGAACGCTGTCCGCAGTTGGAACGTGATGGCCATCACCTTTACCAACAAGGCGGCAGGGGAGATGAAGGAGCGCCTGCGCCGGATGCTGGGCGGGGAAGAGGGGACGACGAGGTGTTTGCCTCCACCTTCCACTCGGCCTGTGTGCGCATCCTGCGCCGCTGGGCAGAATCCATCGGCTATCCCCGCAGCTTTACCATCTATGATACCGATGATTCCCAGCGTGTGATGAAGGCGGTCTATAAGGAACTGAGCATCGACGATAAGTTCTTCCCGATCAAGAGCGCCATCAACCAGATGAGCCGCTGGAAGGACCAGCTGGTCAGCCCGGAGGAGGCGCTGCGCACCCCGGCCCGGGACACCAAGGGAGCCATTGCCGCCAAAGTCTACGCCGCCTACGAGAAAAAGCTCAGGGAGGCAGGAGCATTCGACTTTGACGACCTGATCTACCAGACTGTGCAGCTGCTGGCCGAGCACAAGGATGTGCGGGATTTCTACCAGAACAAATACCGCTATCTGCTGGTGGACGAGTATCAGGACACCAGTGTGGCGCAGTTCCGTCTGGTGAGCCTCCTCACCGGCCCGGAAAAGAACATCTGCGTTGTCGGTGACGATGACCAGAGCATCTACCGTTTCCGCGGTGCCACCATTGAGAACATTCTGAACTTTGAGCGCATCTTCCCCGGCACCAAGACCATCCGTCTGGAGCAGAATTACCGCTCCACCTCAAATATCCTGAATGCTGCCAACTGCGTCATCCAGCACAACACCGAGCGCAAGGGCAAGACCCTGTGGACCCGGAACGAGGAGGGCGACAAGGTGCAGGTCTACACTGCAGAGAATGAGCAGGACGAAGCCATGCACATTGCAGATGTCATCGGTGAGCACCTGAAAGAGGGCGGGCATCTGGCGGACCATGCGGTGCTCTACCGCATCAATGCCCAGTCGGCCCCCATCGAAAGCTACTTTACCCGCGCGGGCATTCCCCATAAGATCGTGGGCGGCCAGCGCTTCAACGACCGCAAAGAGGTCAAGGACATTCACTCCTATATGTCCATCGTGGCGAACGCCCGGGATGATGTGCGCCTGCGCCGCATCATCAACGACTGCCCGGAAGATCGGCAACACCACCGTCGATGTGATCGCTGACCTTGCCGCCCAGCAGGGAATCAGTATGCTGGAAGTCATCTCCCACGCGGATGCATACGCCAAACTCAGCCGCGCCATGATGCCGCTGCTGAAATTCTGGCAGATCTACGAAAAACTGCAGGAATCGCTGGAAACCAGGACACTGGACGAATTTGCCCAGGATGTCATTGAGGTGACCGGCTACAAGGCCATGCTGGAAGCCGATGCGGCCAAGGGCCACGAGGATGCGGCAGACCGCCTGCAGAACCTGAGCCAGCTGGTCAACAACGTCAAAAACTACTGCGACCAGCACGGCGAGGATGCCTCATTGGAAGGCTACCTGGAGGATATCGCCCTCATCAGCGACATTGACAGCTACAACGAGAGCGCCGATCAGGTGGTCCTGATGACCATCCACTCTGCAAAGGGTCTGGAATTCCCCTATGTGTTCCTCATTGGCATGGAGGAGGGGTGTTCCCGAGATGAGCAAATACTCCGAGGCAGATCTGGAGGAAGAGCGCCGTCTGGCCTATGTCGGCATCACCCGCGCCAAGAAGGAGCTGTATATCTCCAACAGCGTCTCCCGGATGCTCTACGGCCGCACCCAGCGCAACGAACCCAGCCGCTTCCTGCGCGAGATCGAGCCTGAGTATATAGAAGAGACCCGCAGCCCGGCGTTGGAACGCCGTTCTTCCATGGGATGGGGCTCCGGTTACAGTGATACCGTTCCCGGCGGGGCCTCGGGCTACTCCGGCGCGTCCGGCTGGGGCCGCAATTCCAGCAGCTTCGGCGGCCGCACCGGCGGCAGCTACCTCAACCGGGAATACAATGCCTCTGAGCGCGGCGGTTTCGGCTCCGGTTATGCAGGCCGTGGCAGCAGTGCTTCCGGGTTTGGCAGCGGAAGCAGCGCCCCGCGCGCGTCCGGCTCCTCCGGTTTTGGTGTGGGCTATGGCCGCCCTGCGGCCCCCAAGGGTCCAAACCCGTGAGCTTTCCGGGGAGCCCGGCAGCTTCCCACCCGGCATCCACCGGCCCAAAGCATTACGAGGTGGGCGACATTGTGGAGCACAAGGTCTTTGGCCGGGGCAGGGTGCTGGCGGTCAAGGCCGCTGCCGGAGACCAGATCGTGGAGATCAACTTTGAAAAGGTCGGCGTGAAGAAAACCATGGCAAATTTTGCGCCGCTGACGAAAATCACGGAGGAATGAGAAAACTATGATGACCGTTCGATTGATCGCACATACCCCGGAACCGGAAAAGGTGGTGGCGGCAGCGGCCAAGCTCTGCTACTCCGATGCCCATATCACCGACCTGCTGGACGGCCTGACTGAGGAGAAAACGGCCAAGTTCCTGACCATGCTCAGCGACCTGGGCCATGCCAGCCCCATTGAACATGCCAGCTTCACCTTTGGCATTGAGGGTGTGAGCCGCACCCTGCTGGCCCAGATCACCCGGCATCGCATCGCATCCTTCAGTGTCCAGAGCCAGCGGTATGTCCGGCTGGACGACTTCCACTATGTCATCCCGCCGGAGATCGAGGCCATCCCTGAGGCAAAGGCAGCCTTTCTTGAGAGCATGGATGAGGATGCGAAGCGCTACCTGGACCTTGCAAAAAGCTGGAGGACGGCCACACTGCCCGCCTGATGGCAGAGGGGATGCCCGAAAAGCAGGCCCGCGCCAAGGCCTCCAAACAGGCCAACGAGGATGCCCGCTTCGTGCTGCCCAATGCCTGCGAGACCAAGATGGTGGTCACCATGAACGCCCGCAGCCTGAACAATTTCTTCCATCTGCGCTGCTGCACCCGGGCACAGTGGGAGATCCGTCAGCTGGCTGAGGAAATGTTCCGGCTGGTCTACCCGGTGGCACCCCATATCTTTGCCAAGGCCGGCCCGGCCTGTGTCAGCGGCCCCTGCCCCGAGGGCAAGATGTGCTGCGGCAGAACTGCCGAAGTCCGCGCAAAGTATGAGGCCATTAAGCAGGAGGCTGGTGTATGAGCAAAGGCAAGCTGATCGTTCTGGAAGGGCTGGACGGCAGTGGCAAGGGCACGCAGGCTAAGCTGCTGGCAAAGCACCTGACGGTGACGGATCATCTGGTAAGAGAGATCACTTTCCCGGATTATGACAGTGATTCTAGTGCGCTGGTCAAGATGTATCTGGCCGGGCAGTTTGGCGACAAGCCTGACGATGTCAACGCCTACGCGGCATCCAGCTTTTATGCGGTGGACCGCTATGCGGGGTATAAGTCGGACTGGGGCAAGTTCTACGAGGAAGGTGGCATCCTGATCGCTGACCGCTACACCACTTCCAACGCCGTGCATCAGTGCTCGAAGCTCCCGCCGGAGCAGTGGGACACATTCCTGCAGTGGCTCTTTGACTATGAATACCACCTGCTGGGCCTGCCTGCACCGGATAAGGTGATCTATCTGCAGGTTGACCCGGCGGTGAGCCAGCGGCTGATGACTGCCCGCTACCATGGCGACGAGACCAAGAAGGATGTCCATGAAAAGGACACCGAATATCTGGCCCGCAGCCGCCGGGCGGCAGAATACTGTGCCGCACACCTCAGCTGGGATACCGTCCACTGCACGGCAGGGGAGAAAATGCGGAGCATTGAGGATATTCAGGAAGAGGTCAGAACCCTTGCTCTCGCTGTTATTTGAAACAAAAAGGAGGCATCCTATATCATGTACCGTTTGATGCAGCCGTCCGATTGGGCGGAGGTGCTGGCCCTGTGGCAGGCCCAGCGCGGCGACACGGAGGAGTTTGTCCGTGGCGCTGTGGAGCGCTTTGCCGGGGTGCAGAATGTCTACGTCGCGGAGGAAAACGACCACATTGAGGCTGTGGCACTGGCTGTGCCAGTGACCCTGCAGGGCCGCCCGGGCAGCTATCTGTTCGGTCTGTGCGGGCAGGGCAGCCTGCTCCTTGCGGGCCTGGTGGATACCCTGTGCGCCCAGCAGAAACTGCGGGGCGCAGCTTTGTGGTGGCAGTGCCCGCCAGCCCGGAACAATCAACGCTGCTGCAGGATAAAGGCTTCCAGAAAGCCTTTGCCCTGCGCTGCCTGCCCCGGGAGGTGGAGCGCAACCTGTGGAGCCAGGCGGAATTCGATTCCGTGACGGCGAAAAAACTCTGCGAGCTGCGGGCAAAATACTGGCCCGACACCGTTCAGCTGCCGCCGGAGCAGATGGGGAAGTTCTGCGGGACCTGTATTCCCGTGGTGCGACCATCGTGTCCAGTGAGCAGGGCTACGGCATCTATTTCCGCAGGGAGGATACCCTTTACTTTGTGGAAATGATGGCGGAAAATGACCGTGCTGCCGAGGTGTTGATGGAAGCCGCCCGGGAGAAAGAGGTCATTGTGGAAAAGGCTGTCATCACGGTGGGAGCTGCCCAGAATCTGTTCCTGGGCGAAGGAACCCGGCAGGAGTATGGCCTCATCCGTTTTGAAGGAGAACCTTTTGATGTTTCGGAGAGCTACATGCGCCTGATGATGGATTGAAAGGAACGTGGATATGGCAGAGAAACACCAGAAAAAGAAAAAAGGCAGTGCGCTGAAGATCCTGTTGGCCGTGCTGTTGCTGCTGGTACTGACAGCCGGTGCAGCAGGTGTGTTTGCGTATAACGAGATCAACGGCAATGGAGGAAAGCCCGGTGCAGAGGTGACCGTCAGCATCCCCCAGGGCAGCGGCGTTGCTGCCATCGCAAAGGAGCTGAAGGAGGCTGGAGTGATCCGTTCGGCCTATCTGTTCCGCTGGTATGTGGGGCACAAGGGTGCCGCCGGAAAACTGCAGTATGGTGATTTTACGCTGCAAACCGGCGGATATTCCTACGATGGCCTGATCACAGAGTTGTCTGCGTATGCCAAGGCGGATTCGGTGCGTCTGACTTTCCCGGAGGGAACCACTGCCATTGCCATTGCCCGGAAAATGGAGGAAGCCGGTCTGTGTACTGCCGAGGAGTTTCTGGAAGAAGCCAACACCGGAGATTTCAGCGAGTACACCTTCTGGCAGTATGTCCCGGACGATGCCCCCAATCGCTTTATGAAGTGTGAGGGCTACCTCTTTCCGGACACCTATGAGTTTTTGACGGACGATACCGTGCATCATTATGTTGCAACGTTCTATGCACACTTCGATAAACAGTTCACAGCTGAGATGTACAGGGCACTGGAAAAGCAGGAGCTGACCCTGCCCGAGGTCATCACACTGGCCTTTTTGTGCAGGAGGAAGCGGGCAACGATCAGGATTCCAATGTGGCGCAGGTGTTCCGCAACCGTCTGGCCGAGGGTTCGCCTTACCCCAAGCTCCAGCGCAACACCTCCAGCTATGTCCAGAGCGATGAGGACAACAACTACCTCTGGAACTGGGTGGCTCCGTATTATGGCGGCTGGGAGGATATCCCCGAGAACATCCGGAATGCCTACGATACCTACACCTGCACCGGCCTGCCCGCCGGGCCCATCTCGAACCCGGGCCTTGCCGCGATCCAGGCTGCTCTGGCACCTCAGTGTGATGAGGAAGTCCGGGACTGCTATTTCTTTGTTACGGACCTTTCCGGTCACTACTATTACGCCAAGACCTATGCTGAACATCAGGCCAACTGCCGGAAAGCGGCTGAAGTCAATCAGAGTTTGAAGAAGTAAGTTTCTCTCAGTCGGCTTCGCTGACAGCTCTCCCAAGGGGCGAGCCAACTGCGGCTCCGGAGTCAGGTTTGCAGAAACCGATCCGGTGAGGCGGCATCGCATCAGCGATGACAGAGAGGGTGCTAAAAAGAGAGGACGATTTTATGTTACAGATCCCGGAACTGCTGGCCCCGGCAGGCGACTTGGAGCGCCTGCGTTATGCCATCAACTATGGAGCAGACGCTGTTTATTGCAGCCTGCCGGAGTTCGGTATGCGGTCGGCACCTGCCAATTTTACGCCGGAGCAGCTGGCCGAGGGTGTGATCTACGCCCATGCCCGCGGCCGCAAGGTCTATCTGACCATGAACACGCTGCCCACCAATGAGGAAGCTGACCGCCTGCCCGAAGCCATCAAGGCCGCAGCTGCCGCCGGTGTGGATGCCTTTATCGTGGCCGATCTGGGTGTGCTGGAAGCCTGTAAGCAGTTCGCCCCGGAGATCGATGTCCACATGTCCACCCAGACCGGTATTACCAACTGGGCCGCTGCGCGTGCCGCTTACAACATGGGTGCAAAGCGTGTGGTGCTTGCTCGTGAGATGAGCCTGCAGGATATCGCCGCCCTGCGCGATAAGACCCCGCCGGAGCTGGAGATCGAGGCGTTTGTCCACGGAGCCATGTGCATGAGCATTTCGGGCCGGTGCCTGCTCTCCAATTACATGGCAGGCCGGGATGCCAACCGGGGCCAGTGCGCTCAGCCCTGCCGCTGGAAGTATTACCTGAGCGAGGAGACCCGCCCGGGCCAGCTGTATGAGATCGGCGAAAATGAGAACGGCAGTTATATCCTCAATGCAAACGATCTGTGCACCGCTCCCTTCATTGACCTCATCTGCAAGGCAGGTGTGGACAGCCTGAAGATCGAGGGCCGCGCCAAGACGTTCTACTATGTCGCCAGCGTCACCGCCGCCTACCGTAAGGCTCTGGATCAGTATCTGGCCGACCCTCTCAACGATAACTTTGAGCTGAGCGATGACGTTCTGGCCGAGCTGACCCGTACCAGCCACCGGCACTACTCCCCGGGCTTCTACTTTGGCCGCGAGCAGGCCCGTCAGGCAACCGACAGCGCTACTTATATCCGTGAGTGGGAGTTTGTGGGCACTGTGGAAAGCTGGGAGAATGGTGTTGCCTCCTGCCAGCAGCGCGGCAAATGGAGCCTTGGGGACACGTTGGAGGTGCTCTGCCCGGATGGCCGCAGTATCCCGCTGCACCCGGGTGGATCAAAAACGAGGCAGGGGAGAGCGTGGAATCTACCCCCACGCCATGGAAAAGTACACCATCCCCACCCCGGAGCTGCCCCCATGAGTCTGCTTCGCCGGAAGGTAGAAACTCTTGACAAATGATTCCAGAAGCAGTAAAATAATAAAGTCAAAATGAACGATGTCCTCTGGCTCTAGTGGCCAGAGGACAGTTGAGGGCTCGTAGCTCAGTTGGGATGAGCGTTCGGTTCGCATCCGAAAGGTCGAGGGTTCGACTCCCTTCGAGTCCATACAATAGAAAACCGCTCTGTCGTAGCGATACGGCAGAGCGGTTTTCTTGTTTGCAGTTCTATGAGACGGTGAAGATTATTCTGGCTGATCTGGAGCCGGTTCAAAGGTGGAAAATTACTGCTCTTCAAACCTTGAAAGTGCTAGAAATCAAGGATTGATGCGGACAAATGCCGTGATACACTCGCAATGCCTCGTCCTCGGGAAAAGGTCCACCGGTTGCACCTTTTCTGCCCGATACCCATGCTCTTCCAGCCACTTGGCGTCCCGGGCGGCGGTGGCCGGGTTGCAGCTGACATAGACCACTCGGCGGGGGGACATGGCGACGACAGCGGAAAGGGTTGCTTCGTCACAGCCTTTGCGGGGCGGGTCGAGCATCACAACATCCGGGTGCAGGCCCTCGGCGGCAAGCTGAGAGGCCGCCTTACCAGCATCGGCGCAGAAGAAGCGGCTCTTTGCGGCTATGGCATCGCCCATGCGGGCAGCATTGGCCTTGGCGCTTTCGATGGCCTCAGGCACGATCTCCACACCGATGAGCTCCCGGCAATGGTCTGCCATGGACAGGCCAATGGTGCCCATGCCGCAGTAGAGATCCAGCAGCAGGTCATCCGGGGTCAACTGAGCATATTCTGCAGCAATGCCGTAAAGCTGCTCAGCGGCAAGGGTATTGACCTGATAGAAGGAAAGCGGGCCAAGCTGCACCGGAACACCGCACAGGGTGTCCTCGATGAACCCGGGGCCGTACAGGGTGTGGGTCTCGCTGCCCAGGATCACATTGGTGTTTCTGGCGTTGACATTGATCAGGATGGTGGCGATATCGGAAAACTGCGAAGTCAGTGCGCGGCAAAGCTCCTCCGCGTGAGGCAGCTTGGCACGGGTGCAGACAAGGCAGACCATGATCTGGCCACTGTGGACACCCCGGCGCAGAAACACATGACGCACCAGCCCCTTGCCCGTCTGCTCGTCGTAGGGCTGGATGCTGTGTGCGGCAAAGAAATCGCAGAGGGTATTGCCGATCTCGTTCAGCACATCCGGCTGCAGCTTGCAGTCGGGGCAGGGTACAATGCGGTGGGTGCGCCCGGCGTAGAAACCGATGCAGGGCTTGCCATTCTTATCACAGCCCACCGGGAATTGCACTTTATTGCGGTAGCGGTCGATCTCGGGGAGGGAGGGGCGGCAGTACGGGTACATCCAGCCCGCCAATGCGGCGGAAAGCATCGGTAACGCTTTCGCCCTTGGCGCGCAGCTCGGCAGCATAGTCCAGATGCCGCAGGCTGCAGCCGCCGCAGGGGCCTGCCACGGCACAATCCACCGGGATACGGTCCGGCGAAGGAGTCTGAATGGCATCCAGAATACCGAAAGCGTAGCGGCCGCAATCTTTAACGATGCGGATGGCGGCAACGTCACCGGGGGCGGTGCCGGGTATGAACACAGCCTCGCCGTCCGGACTGTGAGCAACGCCGCTACCATCGTTGGACAGGCGCTCAATGGTCAGGGTCAGCACCTGATTTTTCTGTAAGGGCATGGAAATTCTCCTTTGGAATGGGATTGGGTCAGGCTTCTTCCGAAGCGGGGGCATCTGCATTTTCGCTCTGGGCGGCAATGTATTTGCTGGGCGGCATCCCCTTGGCCCGCTTGAAGACCCGGGAAAAATAGAATTGGTCAAAGAAGCCCACCGAGATGGCAACCTCTGCAATGGAAAGGTTGCCGGCCCTCAGCAACTTGCAGGCTTCGTTGATGCGGTATTCGGTCAGATAATCGATGGGGCTCTTGCCCACATTGAGCATAAACACCCGGTACAGATGACTGCGGAAACGCCCACGCTCTTAGCGACATCATCAATGGAGATGTCGTGCGAATAGTTGAACTGGATGTATTTGATGGCATTCAGTACATATTGATTGGAGGAGGAAGCGTTGTGGGGGCGCGTCTCGCTGGTCTCCTTCATCAGGGCAGAGATGAACAGGTAGAGGTACCCCACCATGGCAGCCTCATCCTGAGGCTCTAACCCACGGGAAGAGTAGATGTTGGTCAGGGCTGCCCGCATTCCTTCCGGGTCCTGCGTATGGTGCACAGGAGCAGTGTCGGTAAAGGGCAGCTGTGCCGCCAGTTTATGGGCGCAGGCACCGTTGAAGCCGACCCAGCTGTACTCCCAGGGCTGCTGCTCATCGGCAGAGTAGCGGATGAGCTGACTGGGCCGGGCAAAGAACAGATCCCCCGGCACGACCTCAAAGGTCTTGCCGCCCACTTCAAAAGTGCCCTTGCCCGAGACCACCAGATGGATCAGGTAGTGATCCCGGATACCGGGGCCCCAGGTCTGGCCCGGGGCACAGCGTTCCAGACCACAGTTGAAGATGGAAAGTTCAATATTATTGGTGTAATTCTGCTTGAAGGACTGCTTGTAGACATCTGCCATGATCGTTTCCTCCAGTTGACCGCATTCTTATTCCCAGTATATCATAACTGTATCTGCAAATTCAACAAAAGTACATCCGAAACTTTGGTTTTCGCGCTGAAATTGGATTTTTTGCGGATTCAAATTGCAAAAAAGAGGGCGGAATGAAGTACAATAAGGCTAACCCAAGTGCATGGAGCCTTCATGCACGGACTTTGCGGAGAGAACGTTTGTGGAGGAGGAACGGCCATGGCGACCAGTACACAACTCAGACGGGAAATCCTTGCGGGGCAGTGGGACGAAGCGCTCTGCACGCTCTATGGCACAGAATCGGCGGTGCTGGCCCGCCAGCGGCAGCGGTATGCCGCCGCGCTGGAACAGTTTGAGCTGTACTATGGCCCCGGGCGGCAGGTGCATGTCTACTCGGCCCCGGGCCGGGCGGAGCTGGGCGGCAACCATACCGATCATCAGCACGGGTATGGTCTTGCGGTAGCGGTGACGCTGGACCTGGTCGCAGTGGCATCCCCCAGTGACGACGGTTTTATCCGGGTCAAATCCTGGGGCTTCAACAAGCTGGATGTCATTGATCTGAGCGAGGCCGAGCCCCAGCAGGGCGAGAGCACCCATTCGGCCAGCCTGATCCGGGGCATTGCGGAAGGCTTCCGGGCACAGGGAAAGACGGTGGGTGGCTTCGATGCCTATACCGCCAGCGACGTGCTCCGGGGCAGCGGGCTTTCCAGCTCGGCGGCTTTTGAGATGGGAATGGCGGCCATCCTGAACGGGGAATATGGCTGTGGCCTGACTGCGCCGGAGCTGGCGAAGATCTGCCAGTATGCGGAAAATACATATTTCGGAAAACCCAGCGGCCTGTTGGATCAGCTGACCAGCGCCGTGGGCGGGGTCATCTTTGCGGATTTTGCCGACCCAAAGAAGCCCCGGATAGAAAAAGATCCACACGGCAGGGCTGCTCCCGGCAGACATGACCCTTTGCGTGACCGATACCCGGCGCAGTCACAGCGAGCTGACCGGTGAATTTGCGGCCATCCGGCATGAAATGGAATCGGTGGCGGCTTGTCTGGGCGGTAAGGTGTTGGGGCAGGTCAAGGAGCAGGAGTTCTGGAAAGCTCTGCCACGCCTGCGAAAAGCTTGCGGGGATCGTGCTGTTCTGCGTGCAGTCCACTATTTTGAGGAGAATGCCCGCGCATTGGCCCAGCGGAATGCCCTGGTCAGCGGGGATTTCAATGCTTTCCTGCAGCTCATTCTGGAAAGTGGACACGCCTCTTTTGCCCTGTGCCAGAACGTTTACTGCTCCACAGACGTACGGCATCAGGGACTCTCGGTGGCGCTTGCCCTCAGCCAGACTCTGCTGGAGGGGCAGGGGGGAGCCTGGCGGATGCAGGGCGGCGGCTTTGCAGGGACCATTCAGGCGTTTGTACCCGGTATGCTGACGGCAAAATATCACGACGCGATAGAAAAGGTGTTTGGTGCGGGCAGCTGCTATCTGCTCCGTCTGCGGGAGCAGGGGACCCTGCGGGTCATTTGAGCATTTGGACACGGCCAAACAAAAAGAGCTTCACACTCCGGCAGAAGCCGGAATCGTGAAGCTCTTTCATGTTACAGGGAAAACGGCTCAGATACCGCGCTGCTGCTGTTTCTGGCGCATTTCATCCGTGAAACTAGAAACGGCAGAGAAGGTATCATCGTGATAACCGAACCAGTTGGACAGGTTCTTGTATATGTTTTCTACAAACCGGTAGCCGGAAACAACAACATTGAACAGGAGCAGAGGTACAAACGAGATGGAGATGGAGAGGATCCCCCCTGAAAGAAGAAATCGTCCAGGTGGAGGTTATCCGTAAAGCTGTCCAATGCATCTCCCAGTTCTCCGCCGCCAAAGATCTCCGGCAGCTCTTCTTCCGGAAGCGTTGCATAAGATGCAGGCATACGCAAGTTTTCCATAAAAGGCTCCTTTCAAAGATTTACTCAGGCGGCCAGAGCTGCTGTACCTGCGGCCTGTGCCTGATTTTTGGCTTCGCTCTCGTTGTAGATGTTCCGCATGTCGTTGTAAATGGACAGGAAGCTCTCAATAGCAGACCTAGCCCAGTAGTAGACATAAACGCCTGCAAAACCGGCAACAACCACAGTCATGGTCTTGCCCACGGGAGTCTGGCGGCCCCAGTAATGCTCAATGGCACCCATCGTGGTCAGACCATCGTTCCGCATGTCAATGATACCGGCAATGGTGTTGCTGATGGCAGCCTGACCCAGCATACGTACCAGGTTGACACCGACATTGACGGTGAAATTCAGGACATCCTGCGCGTTGATATTCAGCTCAAAAGCGCCGCCAACGGTGTAGACCATTTCATCTTCGGAGAGAACCGCATAGGACGCGGGCAGCTGCATCGTGCTCTGATAGGTAAATTCCATGGTGGAAAACTCCTTTCGTTCGTAAAATCCGCGCAAGGGCGGACGTGAAGCTAATTGGATTATAGCATAATTGCCCAAAAACAACAAGAGAGCGATGAAACCCAAAATGCGAAAGAATTGTGAAGATACTGTGGCCGTTTTGTAAAAAAGAAACGGTTCTGCGCGGAAATATGTGGAACGTCCTGTGCGGGATGCGGCGAAAAAATGTTGTGTGAAAATTGAAAAATAATGCAAAAAGAGACGGCGGGCACCAGTTCCTCTGGAAAGGAGGGGCCAGGGCCTGCCGTCTTTGTATGGGGAGAAAAAGAAGAAGGAACGTTTTAGCGGTCTGCCGCAGCCGGAGCCCGGTCATACAGTGCTGTCAGATCGGCAATATGCTCGGCCAGCAGACTGGTAAGCGGGGTATCCAGCCGCCACTGCCAGTTGGCTCCCTGGGTGCTGGGGGTGTTGATGCGGGCCTCCGCGCCCAGATGAAGCCAGTCTGCAAGGGGATGATTGCCATATCCGAAGCACTGGCGAGGCAGGCGGAGATCATGGCCTCAGTGAGGTCTTCGGGTGCGCAGCGCAGGTAGCGGCAGGCATAGTGGACATCCTCGGGGGCGGCAGTCTGCTGCCAGCCCTCGGTGGTGACGTTATCGTGCGTGCCGGTGTAGACCACGCTGTTGGCGGTGTAGGTGTAGGGCAGGTAGTTGCCCGGCTCCCGGCGGTCAAAGGCGAACTGCATGATCTTCATGCCCGGGTAGCCGCTGGCAGCCAGCATGGTCTTGACCTCGGGGGTCAGGTATCCCAGATCCTCCGCAATGATGCCGCCCTGACCCAGGGTCTCGTGGATGGCATCGATGAAGGCGCGATCCGGCCCCTTTTTCCCAGTGGCCGCCTGCCGCCGTCTTGTTTCCGGCAGGGATGGCGTAGTAGCTCTCAAAACCACGGAAGTGGTCGATGCGCACGACATCATAAATCGAAGTGGCGTGCTGCATCCGGCGCTTCCACCAGGCAAAATCCTCGGCCTTGTGGTGGGGCCAGTCGTAGAGCGGATTGCCCCAGAGCTGACCGTCTGCCGCAAAGGCATCCGGGGACAGCCTGCCACCTGCGTCAGGTGGGTCTGGCCGTCGGTCTGGAAGAGCTCCGGCCGTGTCCACAGATCGCTGGAATCCGGGCTGACGTAGATGGGGATATCTCCCACCAGCTGGATTCCCTTGCCGTTGGCATAGGCTTTCAGGGCGTTCCACTGGGTGTAGAAGAAAAACTGCACCGCCTTGAAATAATCCACCTGCCCGGCCAGACGCTCCCTGGCAGCGGCTACGGCAGCGGGCTGGCGGGTGCGCAGGTCATCCGGCCAGTCACACAGGCCTGCCTGTCCCTGTTCGGCCTTGACGGCCATGAACAGGGCGTAATCGTCCAGCCAGAAGCTCTGTGCCGTGCAGAAGTCTTTGTACTCTGCGCTGGCTGCAGCCAGCAGACGGTCAGCGGCTTTTTGCAGCACCACCGGGCGCTGCTGGTAGAGCACACCATAATCCACCGGTCCAACCGGAACCTCAGCGGGAATCTCATCAGCGGTCAGATAGCCCTGCTCGTGCAGGACACGGAAATCGATAAAGTAGGGGTTCCCAGCAAAGGCGGAAAAGCTCTGGTAGGGGCTGTCACCGTAGCCGGTGGGGCCAATGGGCAGGATCTGCCAATAGGTCTGCTTTGCACGGGCCAGAAAATCCACGAACGTAAAGGCTTCTTTCCCCAGCGTGCCGATGCCAAAAGGCCCCGGCAGACTAAAAACGGGCATTAGAATGCCGCATGCTCGCATGGTGAACTCCTCCTTAGCCCTTGACAGCGCCTGCAACAACACCCTCGATGATGTATTTCTGGCAGGTCATGTACAGGATGATGATGGGGATGATGGCAATGATGATGCAGGCCATCATGGGAGCCAGTTCCACACGGCCATAGCCGCCGCGGAAGTACTGGATCGCCATGGGGATGGTGCGGTACTTCTTGATATCCAGCACCAGAGTGGGCAGCAGGTAGTCGTTCCAGACCCACATGGTTTCCAGAATGGCGGTGGAGATCATGGTAGGCTTCAGGATGGGGAACACGACCTTGAAGAAGATCTGGATGGGGTTGCAGCCGTCGATCATGGCCGCTTCCTCGATCTCCATGGGTACGCTCTTCATAAAGCCGGTGAACATGAACACAGCCAGACCGGCACCAAAGCCCAGATAGATGATGCAGATGTTCCAGGGGTGTTCAGCTTGAGGGTATCTGCGGTCTTGGAGAGGGTGAACATGACCATCTGGAAGGGGACGACCATCGAGAACACGATGAGCAGGTTCATAAACTTGCTGAGCTTGTTGTTCACGCGGGTCAGGTACCAGCCTGTCATGGAGCAGCACAGCAGGATGAGGGCCACGCTGGAAACAGTAATGACGAGGCTGTAGCCCAGGCTGGAGAGGAAGCCCATTTTGATCACGCCGTAGACGTAGTTGGAAAGGCCAGCAAAGGTCTCACGGGTGGGCAGCTGGAACACGGTAGAGGTGGTAAAGGTACCCTCTTTTTTTTCAGGCTGTTCAGCAGGATCAGGACGATGGGGTAGATCCACAGCAGGCAAAGCAGGGCCATGATAACGGTGAGAATGTTATCCCACAACTTTTTCTGTTTAATCATTACTGCTGCACCTCCTTAGAGCGGGTGAAGTGGAGCTGCGCCAGAGAGATGACCACAACGATCAGGAAGAATACCACAGCCTTTGCCTGGCCGATGCCCTTCCACTGGGCGCCGGAGCGGCCATAGAACGTGTTGTAGATGTTCAGAGCCAGCATCTCGCTCATGTTGGCAGGTTCGCCGGCCGTCAGGGCAACGTTCTGGTCGAACAGCTTGAAGCTGTTGGTCAGGGTCAGGAAGGTGCAGATGGTGATGCTGGGCATGACCATGGGCAGCTTGATCTTGAACAGGATCTCGCGGTCAGATGCACCGTCGATCTTAGCAGCTTCGATCAGGTCGCCGGGCACGCTCTGCAGACCGGCAACGTAGATGATCATCATGTAGCCGATCTGCTGCCAGCACATCAGAATGACCAGACCGACGAAACCGGCCTTGGCATCCAGTGCCAGCAGGGGCTTCTGCAGGTTGGCCAGAACGCCGTTGAGCAGGATCTGCCAGATGTAGCCCAGCAGGATGCCGCCGATCAGGTTGGGCATGAAGTAAACGGTACGGAAGATGTTGGTGCCCTTGATGCCGCGGGTCAGCACGATCGCAATGGCAAAGGCACAGACATTGATAAGCACAGTGGAGATCACGGTAAACGCTGCCGTAAAGCCGAACGCATGCAGGAAGGTGGAATCCTGGAACACGGAAATATAGTTCTGGATGCCCACAAAGGTGGTCTTGCTCACGGTGGTGAAGCGCTGGAAGGAAAGGAAGATGCCCCAGATAAAGGGCCAGATAAAGCCGATGATGAACGCGATCAAGGTAGGAAGCACGAACACCGGCCAATATTTGCTGATGGCCTTTTGCATGATATACCTCCAAAACAAAAGGAGGCGGGCGAACAGCTCGCCCGCCTCCCATTACGGTTTACACAAATAAAAGGGGAAAAGAAAACCGAGAATGCTTAGCCGTTGGCCAGCTTGTATTCCTTGGCCCAGCCATCGACGAAGGCGGTCACAACATCGTCCCACTTGCCGGTGCCTGCTGCGTATGCAGTCAGAGCGCTGCCCACGCCGTTCTTCCACTCCTCGGAAGGCATGGTGGAGAAGCACCAGTCAACGCTGGTCTTGCCCTCAGCAACGTAATCGTTGGCGATGCTGATGAGGGGGTTGGTAGAGTCCTTAGCGGCCTTGAAGGGGATGACGAAGCCCATCTTGTCAGCCATCGCGCTGGTGCCGGCCTCAGAGGTGACACACCAGTACAGGAAGTCCAGAGTAGCCTGAATGTCGGCATCAGAAGAAGCGTTGTTCACACACCAGAAGTTCTCAGAACCGGTGCACAGGCCCTGATTCTCCTCGCCCTCAACGCCGATGTAGATGGGCAGCATACCCAGGTTGTCGTCGCCCAGATCCTTCACGTCATTGTAAGCCCAAGTGCCGTTCTGGTAGAACACGGCCTTCTTGCCCACAAACTCAGCAACAGCATCGTTGCCGGTCTTGGAAGCCAGCAGGGTAGGATCGCAGGTGGAATCGGTGATGTACAGATCCCAGATCTGCTTGTAGTTATCCAGATAGGTGCCCTTGATGGCGTCGGTAGAGCCGATGCCGTCTGCCTTGTACTCGTAGTAGATGGGCAGGTTTGCCAGATGGGTCTTGAAGCGCCAGTCAGAAGAACCATCCATACCGGCAGAGGTGAAAGCACCGTCCACGCCCAGCTCAGCCTTGCGTGCCTGGATATCGTCAGCGACCTTCTTCAGATCGTCAAAGCCCTTGATGTCGTCCTGGGTGTAACCGGCGGCAGTCAGCAGCTCCTTGTTGTAGATGATGCCGTAGGTCTCAATGACATATGCAATGCTGGTGACAGCGTCGCCGTCCTTCAGGGCGAAGGAGTCACTGGTCAGCTCGCCGTAGAGCTTGCTGTCGGACAGGTCCAGGCAGTAATCCTTCCAGTTTGCCAGACCCACAGGGCCGTTGACCTGGAACAGGGTGGGAGCCTCGCTCTTTTCCATCTCGCTCATCAGAGTGGTCTCATACTGGCCGGAAGCGGCGGTGACAACGGTCACAGGCACGCCGGTCTCCTTGGTGTACTCAGCGGCCAGATCCTGCCAATCCTGATCCTGCTCCGGCTTGAAGTTCAGGTAGTAGACCTTGCCGTCAGCCTTTGCAGCGGTCGAAGAACCGGCAGCAGAGCTGGCAGTGGAGGAAGCGGTGGAGCTGGAAGAGCCGCCGCAGGCAGCCAGACCCAGAGCAGCGGCGGATGCACCGGCCACTTTCAGGAAATTACGACGAGAGATCATCTTTTTCATAGTAGTACTCCTTCTTCTTTTGGTTAATATCTGCCACCGTCCACAGCATGAGGACGGAAGTTAGACTGAATCGTTCCGGCGGCAGGGGCAAACGCTTTCGCCCTGCTGCAATTCCGGCTGGAGCGTGACGGTCTGGGCCGGGGCTCCGTGTTCGATCTGCCGCACCAGCAGCTCGATGCTCTGCAGTGCGATCTGTTCACTGGGCTGGACGATGGTGGTCATCACCGGCACGCAGTAGCGGGACATCGTGATGCCATCTAAACCGATCACTGAGACATCCTCCGGCACCCGCATACCTGCACTTACCAGCGCCCGGATGGCACCAAAGGCGATCACATCGCTCATGGCAAACAAGGCAGTGAACTCGGCCCGGCGGGCCAGCAGACTGTTCATGGCGTGGTAGGCGGACTCGAAATCGTAGTTGCACAGGCCATAGAGTTTATCGTCAAAGACAAGCCCTGCGTCCTCCATGGCATCCTGCGCGCCCAGGCGGCGCATCCGGCTGGGAAAACTGGTGGCGGGGCCGCCCAACACCGCGATCTTGCTGTGCCCCTGTGCGATGAGATGGGAGACTGCCGCTTTTGCTGCGGCCCGGTCATCCACACCCACCATCGAGAGGTTCGGGAAGTCCAACTCATTGGAGACCAGTGTGGCCAGTACGGAGGGAACGGAGATGTTTGCAAAGCCGTTCTGGAAGTTCGTGACACTGCCGCCCAGAAAGATGATACCTTTGGGCTTGATCTCCCGCAGGATCTTTTCGGCGGCATCAATCTCGTTGGCATTTTCATCCAAATAGGAAACGATGCCACTGTAGCCGTAGAGGGTCGCGGCCCGCTGCAGCTGAACGAGGAAGTCCGAGAAGAAGAGGTTCCGGGTCCCTTGACCACAAAGACGAGGCTGCGGGACTGCTGGATCTTCAGCTGCCGGGCGTTGGTGTTGGGGGTGAAGCCTGCCTCCCGCATGACCTTGAGCACATGCTCCTTGGTCTCGGGCCGGACATCCGGCCGGTCATTGATGACGCGGGAGATGGTGCTGACGGAACAGCCGCTGATGCGGGCAATGTCCTTGATGGTCATATCGCGTGCCCTCGCTTTCGGTTGGATTATCGGGAACGGTGTCGGGAACGTTTCCAGTGGCTATAGTATGGCACAATTTGCGCAAAAAATCAATCGTGTGGAAGTAATTTCGTAAAAGGTGTACAAAGAATCAACTTGCATTTGTGCAGATTGATTTGCCAGCACATCAAAACACCGGTTGATTTCAGAAATTCCCGGTAATAAATCATAAAATACCGGAAAAACCGTACCGGTTTGTAACTTTTTGACCGGATGATGCAATTTTATGGACGAGGGTGATCTGCCCGGAAACTGCGGGAACGGTTCCATAAGATGTTCCCAGAATGCGGCAAAAAGAAACAGGCAGACTACTGAGTGCCGGGAGCACTGCACAAACGAAAGACACAACAAAAAGCGCTTTCACCTTGTCATCGGTGAAAGCGCTTTGCTGATTGCTGATTATTTTGAATGGGTTGATAAAGTTCTGATTAGTCGCTGACGTAGGGCATCAGAGCAACGTGACGAGCACGCTTGATGGCGGTGGTCAGTGCGCGCTGATGATAAGCGCAGGTGCCGGTCACACGGCGGGGAATGATCTTAGCACGCTCAGAGACGTACTTACGCAGACGGGGCACGTCCTTGTAATCGATGGTGTCGATGCGATCGACACAGAAGCTGCAAACCTTCTTACGGCCGCGACGCATGGGGCGTGCGGGGCGAGAGCCTTCGGTTCTTTCAAAAGCCATTGCTTATTACCTCCTATAAGAATTGAACGGTCAGACCGTTACGGAATCAGAACGGCAGGTCATCACTGTCATCAATCACAGCGAAATCATCTGCACTGCCGGACGAGTAGCTGGGAGCAGCCTCCACAGCAGCCGGACGGGCAGGGGCTGCGTTCTGGTAGGCGGGAGCAGAATTCTGATAATTTGCTCCACCGCCCTGATTGCTGCTCTTGGGGCCTGCAAAGCTGATGTTGTTGGCTACGACTTCCACAGCCGTGCGATTGTTTCCGTTCTTATCCTGATACTGGCGGGTCTGCAGAGAGCCTTCAATGGCAATCAGACTGCCTTTCTGGAAAGACTTGGAGACAAACTCGGCCTGAGAACGCCAGGCAACGATATCAATGAAGTCAGCCTGACGCTGCTCACCCTGACGCACAAAATTGCGGTCGCAGGCAATGCGGAAGCTGCACACATTGGTGCCCTGGGGCGTGGTGCGGAGTTCAGGATCCGCCACAAGACGGCCCATGATAGCAACAACATTCAACATTTTACGGTCTCCCTTTCTGTCACGAAAAGATTACTCCTCGTGGGCAACGATCAGGCTGCGCATAACACCTTCAGTGATCTTGTACACACGGTCCAGCTCAGCGGGGAAGCTGGGCTCGCTGGTGAAGTTGATCACAGTGTAAACGCCTTCCTCCTCGTCGTTGATGGGGTAGGCCAGACGGCGCTTGCCCCACTCGTCGATGGAATCGATCGTACCGTTGTTCTCGATCAGGGTCTTGAACTTACCAACCAGAGCGGCGGTAGCCTCCTCGTCGAGAGCGGCGCTGGTAATCAGCATGGTTTCGTACTTTGCCATTTTGTAGCACCTCCTTTTTGGACTTAAGGGTCTCAAGGTTATGAGGCCAAGGGTACACACGACATGCGGCATCGCCTGCCGTGTGCGGCGTGTCTGTTCAGACAGCAATTTATTATAGCAAGTCCCTGCTGTTTTGTCAAGCCCTGCGGACCAAAAATCCGCACAAAAATTTGTGCTGAAGCTTTGGCGAACTTTGTCTGTTTTTTTAACGAGAAAGATTGAAAAGTATTTTGATTTTGGTTCTGAGCGGCGATATAATAAAAGAATAGGGGGGTCGGGCGCGGCCGACAGCCCTGTTAAATGAAATAAAACGGAGGAAGGTAAATTTATGTATTCTGTTTTTCGGAACCTTGCCATCATCATCCTCAGTGCCAAGTTCTTCGGGCTGGTGGCCCGCAAGTTCAAAAGCGCCGCAGGTGGTGGGCGAGATCATCGCGGGCCTGATCATCGGGCCCTGCCTGCTGAATCTTGTGCATATCAGCGATACCATCTCGATCTTCGCAGAGATCGGCGTGGTGCTGCTGATGTTCTCCACGGGCCTTGGCACCAACCTGAAGGAGCTGATCAAGGCAGGCCCCATCGCCACCCTGATCGCCTGTGTGGGCGTGGCGGTGCCGCTGGCAGGGGGCACGCTCCTTTATAGTCTATTCTACGGCTTCTCGGCGTTGGGCAGCCAGGAGTTCTACCGTGCCCTCTTCATCGGTACCATTATGACCGCCACCAGCGTGTCCATCACCGTGGCTACCTTGCAGGAGCTGGGCCACCTGAAGAGCTTCCTTGGCACCACCATCGTCAGTGCCGCCGTTATCGATGATGTCATCGGCATCGTGGTGCTGACCTGTGTGCTGGGAGCAAGCTCCGGCACCGGTACAGGGCTGGGCAAGGTGCTGATGAACACCGTGCTGTTCTTCGTACCGCCATCGGCGTGGGCATCATTGCCCATTTCGCCATGAAGTGGCTGGACAAGCGCAACCCCCACACCCAGCGCATCACCATCGTCAGTATGGCGTTCTGCTTTGCCATGGCCTACATTGCTGAGGCCTACTTCGGCATTGCAGACATCACCGGTGCCTACATCGCGGGCATCGTCCTGTGCACTCTGGAGGATGCCCCCTATGTGGAGCGCCGGGTGGACATCAGCAACTACACGCTGTTTGCGCCAGTCTTCTTCGCCAGCATCGGCCTGAAGACAGATATCAGCGGCCTGACCCCGGAGATCCTGCTGTTCAGCGTGTGCTTCGTGGTGGTGGCCCTGATCACCAAGATCGTCGGTTGCGGGCTGGCCGCAAAGCTCTGCCGCTTCAGCTGGGGCGATTCCCTCAAGGTGGGTGTCGGCATGATGACCCGCGGCGAGGTGGCCCTGATCGTGGCCCAGAAGGGCCTGGACATCGGCGTGGTGGATTCCGTCTACTTCACCGCCGTCATCCTGCTCATCGTCGTGTCCAGTGTGGCCACTCCGCTGGCCCTGAAAGCGCTGTTCACTAAAATGCCTGTGCAGCCGCATCCCAGTCAGGCAAAGCAGTAAGGGAGCTCTGCCAGAACCCTTTAGATATTTTCCAAAACGACAGCAGCACCTCACCAGAAATGGCGGGGTGCTGCTGCTTTATGGGCGAAACGGGGCGAAAAGTTTTCGCAAACGGTGCAAAACGGGCTGAAAAGCGGGGCCCTTTTGTGAATAGTGCTAAAGAAATGGCGGAATCCTTGTAAAAAAAATAACAGCAGGTGGTATAATTTACCTGTAAAACGAAAATGATTGGCTCAAAAGAAACAAACTTGGAGGGATTTACATGAAAACTGTAGCGCAGACCGTGATCGAGGCAGATCGCTTCTATACCATCGCTGCCAAGGGCGGCAGTGTCATTCAGGCCGTGGAGAAGGCCACCAACGGCGGCGATATCCGCCTGGGCAAGTACGAGCACAAGCCCGAGCAGGAGTGGGCCTTTGTGCGCGAGGGTGACGGCGTGTACCGCATCCGCAACCGCGCATCCGGCAAGCTGATCGATCTGATGATGACCGGCACCGCCAACGGCACCTGGCTCCACCTGTGGGAGGACGTGGGCGGCACTTCCCAGATGTGGAAGATGGAGCCCACCCCGGCCGGCACCGTCCGCCTGCGCTCTTCCTGGGCCAGCGGCAAGTGCATCGATACCGTGGGCATGGGTGCCAACGATGGTGCCATCCTGCAGATCTGGCAGGAGGCCGCAGGCGATGACCAGCTGTGGACCATTTCCGAGGTGAAGGACCGCGCAAAGCGTGCCCCTGCCAAGAAGGCAGAGGAGCCCGTTGTAGAGGCTGCACCTGTGGTCGAGAGCGCTCCTGCAGAGGAGGCAAAGCCGGAGGTCAAGGAAGAGCCCGTTGTGGAGGAAAAGCCCGTGGAGGAGCCTGTAAAGGCTGAGAAGAAGCCCGCTGAGCCTGTTAAGGCCGAAGAGGTGAAGGCGGAGCCTGTCAAGGCCGCTGCTCCCGCTGCCAAGGCTCCCGCAAAGAAGCCCATCGCCAAAAGACCAGCCGCGCCGCCCGCAAAAAGGCCGCTGCCGCTAAAAAGTAAGTAATACAAGCAAAAGCAGCTGCATTCCGTAAAAACACGGAGTGCAGCTGCTTTTTTGTTGCGATCTTACAGGCCTCTCCTGCGAGGAGAACTGGAACGAAACGCCTGAGAAGGTCAGACGTGCATCATGCCGCGCTGTGCTTTGATGCGGAATTTGAGTGCGGCGGCGATGAAGCCCTTGAACAGGGGGTGTGCGCGGTTGGGGCGGCTCTTGAACTCGGGGTGGAACTGTGCGCCGAGGTGGAAATCGCGGCCCGGCAGCTCAACGGTCTCCACGAGGCGGCCGTCGGGGCTGGTGCCCGAGATGACAAGACCGGCATCCTCCATCTCCTGACGGAACTCGTTGTTGAACTCGTAGCGGTGGCGGTGACGCTCCCAGATCTCAGCCTCGCCGTAGCACTCGGCCATCTTGGTGCCGGGCTTGACGGTGCAGGGGTACTTGCCCAGACGCATGGTGCCGCCCTTGGGGATGTTGCCCTGCTGGTCGGCCATCAGGGCAATGACATTGTGGGCACCATCGGGAGTGAACTCGCTGGAATTGGCATCGGCATAGCCCAGCACGCCGCGTGCGAACTCCATCACCATGATCTGCATTCCCAGGCAGATGCCAAAGTAGGGGATCTGGTTCTCACGGGCATACTGTGCAGCCTGGATCATACCCTCGATGCCGCGGTCACCAAAGCCGCCGGGCACGATGATGCCGTCCACGTCAGCAAACACTTCTTTGCAGGCATCCTGATCGATCAGGTCTTCGCTCTCCACCCACTTGATGTCTACCTGACTGTCGTTCTCAAAACCGGCGTGGTACAGGCTCTCCATCACGGAAAGATAAGCGTCGTGCAGCTTGACGTACTTGCCCACCAGCGCAATGGTGCAGGTCTTGCTGCGGGTGGCAATGCGGGAGACCACACCCTTCCACTCGGTCAGGTCGGCGGGGGCACGTCCAGTTTGAGCTTTTCCACCACCACATCATCCAGGCCGTTGGTGTGGAGCATCAGCGGGCACTGGTACAGGCTGGGCATGGTCAGGTTCTCAATGACGCACTCAGGCTTGACATTACAGAAGGTGCTGATCTTGCGGCGGATATCGCCGCCCACGCTGCCGTCAGCACGCAGGATGATGATATCGGGGTTCACGCCCATGCCCTGCAGCTCCTTGACGGAATGCTGGGCCGGCTTGGACTTGTACTCGTCGGAGCCGGAAATATAGGGCACCAGCACAACATGGATGTAGCAGCAGTTGTCGCGGCCCTGCTCCAGGCCCACCTGACGGATGGCCTCCAGGAAGGGCTGGCTCTCGATATCGCCGGTGGTGCCGCCGATCTCGGTAATGACCACATCGGCATCGGTAGAGGATGCCATGTTGTAGATGTAATTCTTGATCTCGTTGGTGATGTGGGGGATGATCTGGACGGTCTGACCCAGATAAGCGCCCTGGCGCTCCTTGTTCAGCACGTTCCAGTACACCTTGCCGGTGGTCAGGTTGGAGTACTTGTTCAGATTTTCGTCGATGAAGCGCTCATAGTGACCCAGATCAAGGTCGGTCTCGGTGCCGTCATCCGTCACGAACACCTCACCGTGCTGCAGGGGGCTCATGGTACCCGGGTCCACGTTCACATAGGGGTCCAGCTTCTGGCTGGCGACCTTCAGTCCGCGGCACTTGAGCAGGCGGCCCAGAGAAGCCGCCGTGATGCCCTTGCCCAGACCGGAGACAACGCCGCCGGTCACAAAGATGAATTTTGCCATTTGTTCAGTCCTCCTCTAATTTATCTTTCAGAGATCATTCTTTCCCAGTGTGGATGCGCCTGCATCCGGAACAAAACATACAACACCAGATTATAATCCTAATCCTCGTAAGAATCAAGGATTTCCTGTGCAATTTCTGCACGGCTGCGCCGGGTGTCCATGGCGCGCTTTTCAATGTAGCGGTGGGCGGCATCCTCGCTCATCTGCTCCCGCTCCACCAGACAGCATTTTGCATGGCTGACCAGCCGTACCTGTGCGATCTTTTCCTGCATCCGGGCATTTTCCTGCCGGAGCAGCTGCAGGCGGTGGTTGCTGGCCGCGGCCAGATGGATGGCCTGCAGGAACAGCGTGTTGGAGAACGGCTTGCTCAGCAGCAGCACCCCTGCTCACTCATGGGGGCCAGCAGCTGCTCGGCGGCGGCTGCCTTGGCCAGCAGCACCACGCCTGCGTCTGTTCTTTCTACGGCAGAGGAACACAGCTCGTGGCCGAACTCGTCCGGCAAAGGCGCGTTGACCACGATCAACTCAAAATCAGATTCCAGCATCCTGCGCCGGGCCTCGGCACCACTGGGGATGATCGTAGGCCGGGTGTATCCCAGCTCTGCCAGCCGTGCGGAGAGGTACTCGTTGGAGCTTGCTCCGGCGCTCACGATCAGAGCACGTCCCATTTGAATCGCTCCTTTCTCTTACATCCAGGCAAGGGGCCGAATCATTGCCCCTTCGTGCTTTCCCTCAAAAGCGATTCAGATGGCGTTGAAGTAGTGCACCCGCTGGTACTCTGCCGGGTCGGCGGCAGCTTTCAGGGCGGCACGGCGCTTCAGTTCTTCCTCATAGTACCGATGCGAAAGCTCTTCCGGCAGCACGCGGTGCAGAAATTCGCTCTCCTGCGCGGCCTGCACGGCCTCCTCCAGCGTGGAAGGCAGTCTTTCCAGCCCAAGACCTGCGGCCTCGGTGGGATTGAACAGGTTCTTGTTGATGGGGGCCTGCAGCACCATCCGGTGCTCGATGCCGTCCAGACCGGCGGCCAGCACCAGACCCACGGCCAGATAGGGGTTGCAGGCAGGGTCAGGGCTGCGCAGTTCCATGCGGCAGTTGTTGCCCTTGACCTGCGGGATGCGCACAAGCTGGCTGCGGTTCTGGCGGCTCCAGCTCACATAGCGGGGGGCCTCGTCACAGCCAAATCGCTGGTAGCTGTTGGGCAGGGGATTGGTGAACACGGTCAGCTCCCGGCTGTGGGCCAGAACACCCGCCATAAAGCTGCCTGCAATGCTGTCCGGGGCAATGTCGCCCTCAAACAGATTGCGGCCGTCCATGCAGAGCGAAAGGTTGATGTGCAGGCCGCTGCCTGCCTGATCCGGCAGGGGCTTGGGCAGGAAGCTGGCGTGGATGCCGTTGCGCATGGCAACAGCCCGCACGATCTGCTTGAACATCATCACATGGTCGGCTGTTTTCAGGGGGCCGGCGTAGTGGCAGTCGATCTCATTCTGGCCGTGGCCGCTCTCGTGATGGCTGTGCTGGGGGCTCATGCCCATCTGCTCCATGGTCAGGCAGATATCCCGGCGCAGGTTCTCACCTGCATCCAGCGGGGCTACATCAAAGTAGCCGCCAAAGTCGATGGGATGCGGGTGGGGCGGCCCCGGTCGTCATTCTCAAACAGGTAGAACTCGCACTCAGCCCCCACGTTGCAGGTCAGCCCCAGTTTGCGGAAGCTGCGGCTCATCTGGCGCAGGAAGCCGCGGCAGTTGCCGCCAAAGGCAGCGCCGTCCGGCTTTTCCACGTCACAGAAGAACTGCATCACCCGGCCCTCGGTGGGCCGCCAGGGCAGGATGGTCACGGTGGAAAGATCGGGCCGGAGCACAAGATCGCTCTCCTCCACCTTCATAAAACCGGCAATGGAACTGCCGTCAAAGCAGACACCATCCTCCATGGCTTTGGGCAGGTCGCTGGCAAGCACGGCGATGTTTTTCTGGGTGCCAAAGATATCGCAGAAGGCAAAGCGGACGAATTTGACGTTGTTGTCCTCCACAAAATCAAGGATGTCCTGTTGGGTATTATAGCTCATAGTGGTTCCCTCCGAGCCGCAGGGGGCGGCGAATGGCACATCAGTGCAAAACTGGAAAAATCAGCTTGCGTTCTTAAAAAACGCCTAAAGGCCTGCTTCGTATGCGCAAAGCAGGTCTTTAGGCTGGTGTAAGAAATAGGAAAAGGGGAATGGCTTAAAAATCCAACAACCCAGCGATGCTTATCAAGCTATGTCAGAAAGATCAGACGTAGTAGAGCATCTTGCTGTAGCTGGGCAGAGGCCAGTAGTCCTCACCGCAGATGGTCTCGGCATCGTCAGCAGCGGCGCGCAGAGCATCCATCTTGGGCAGAACGTCATCGTGGAAGGAGACAGCCTTGGCACTCTCATCGGTCATGGCTTCAGCGGTATCCACGGCAGCCTGCAGGGCATCGATGGCATCGCTCATGGCATCGGCATCGGTGGACAGGCGGGTGAGGGTCTTGGTCTCGCTGCGCACGCTGATGGCCTCGCTGACGGCCTGCTTGGATGCGGCGGTGTTGGCAACCTCGCTCATGTAGGCGTTGATGGCGGGCAGCAGCTGCTTGCGGGCCATCTCCAGCATGGTCAGAGCCTCGATGTTGATGATCTTGGAGTAGTGCTCCATCTCGACCTCGTAACGGCTCTCCATCTCGATCTTGGTCAGAACACCGAAATCCTCCATCAGCTGGATGTTCTTCGGGTCGATCAGTGCGGGCAGAGCGGCGGGCGTGTTCTTCTTGTTGGGCAGGCCGCGGCGTGCTGCTTCCTCTTCCCACTCGGCAGTGTAGCCGTTGCCGTTGAAGATGACACGGCGGTGGTCACGGATGGTGCGCTTGATCAGAGCAATGGCAGCGCTGGTAAAGTCCTCAGCGCCCTCCAGCTCGTCGGCGTAGCCCTTCAGCTCCTTGGCAACAGCAGTGTTCAGGATGGTGTTGGCATCGCTCAGGTTCTCAGCAGAACCGGGCATACGGAACTCGAACTTGTTGCCGGTGAAGGCGAAAGGAGACGTCCGGTTGCGGTCCGTGGTGTCCTTGCTGAACTTGGGCAGGACATCCACGCCCAGATCCATCTTCATCTTGACGGGACCGGCATAAGGAGAATCAGATGCAATGGCATCGATGACAGCTTCCAGCTCCTCGCCCACGAAGATCGAGATGATGGCCGGGGGAGCCTCATTGGCACCCAGACGGTGATCATTGCCCGGGGTGGCAACGGAGGTACGCAGCAGATCGGCGTACTCGTCCACTGCCTTGATGACAGCAGCCAGGAATACCAGGAACTGCAGGTTCTCCATGGGCGTGTCACCCGGGTCCAGCAGATTCTCGTGGGTGGTGGACATGGACCAGTTGTTGTGCTTGCCGCTGCCGTTCACACCCTCAAAGGGCTTCTCGTGCTGCAGGCAGACCAGACCGTACTTGGGAGCGATCTTCTTCATCATCTCCATGGTCAGCAGGTTGTCGTCGATGGCTACGTTGGTGGTATCGAAGATGGGAGCAATCTCGTGCTGGCACGGCGCGACCTCGTTATGCTCGGTCTTGGCGGGCACGCCCAGCTTCCACAGCTCCTCGTCCAGCTCCTTCATAAATGCGGAGACCTCGGGACGGATGACACCGAAGTAATGCTCCTCCAGCTCCTGACCCTTGGCAGAGGGAGCGCCGAACAGAGTGCGGCCGGTGAGGATCAGATCCTGACGTGCCTCGTAGTCCTCCTTCTTGACAAGGAAGTACTCCTGCTCGGGGCCGACGGTGGTGGAAACGTAGTCCACATCCTTGCCGAACAGCTTCAGGATGCGGACGGCCTGACCGGACAGTGCATTCATGGAGCGCAGCAGGGGAGTCTTTTTGTCCAGTGCCTCGCCGGTGTAGCTGACGAAAGCAGTGGGGATGCAGAGCACGTCATCCTTCACAAAAGCGAAGCTGGTGGGGTCCCATGCGGTGTAGCCGCGGGCTTCGAAGGTGGCCCGCAGGCCGCCGGAGGGGAAGGAGGAAGCGTCCGCCTCGCCCCGCACCAGCTCCTTGCCGGAGAACTCCATGATGGCGGTGCCGTCGCCCACGGGGGACACGAAGCCGTCATGCTTCTCGCTGGTAATGCCGGTCAGCGGCTGGAACCAGTGGGTGTAGTGGGTGGCACCCAGCTCCATGGCCCAGCGCTTCATCACGCTGGCCACAACGTTTGCCACCTCGATATCCAGGGGTGCGCCCTTGTGCAGGGTGCGCTCCAGGCTCTTGTAAGTAGCGCTCGGCAGGCGCTCCTTCATTACATGCTCGTTAAAGACCTTGCTGCCGTAGATTTCCATAACATTTGCTGCCATAAATCCTACTCCTTACTTGATCTTATGTCTGTCCCTTCCGAAACTGTCTCCCGCCGCCGAACTGCGGCCCGGAAACAGCGAAAAGCTTTTTAACAAAAATGGCGCTGCGAGTCAGGAGGTGACCCACAGCGCCGTTGCTGTCTATGGTTTGATTATATCCCGGAACGGCTCAAAAGGCAATTGACAAAACTGACGATTCTGCACAAACACGTTCTCGTTTTTTGGGAGATATCGTATTTGGTATGACTTTTTAGATCACCTGGAACAGGAAGAACTTCAGGTAATTGGTCTCGGGCACGCCCCACAGGATGGGGTGATCCGGTGCCTGCTGGCGCACCTCGATCTGCCGCAGCTGGCGGTGAGCGTCCTTTGCGGCGGAGCGCAGCATCTTGATGAACAACTCCTCGGTGGCAAAATGAGAGCAGCTTGCCGTGGCCAGGTAGCCGCCCCGGGGCAGAAGCTTCATGGCGCGGTAGTTGATCTCCTTATAGCCGCGCATGGCGTTCTCCACCGTGCGGCGGGCCTTGGTAAAGGCCGGCGGATCAAGGATGATAAAGTCGTAGGGATGGCCCTCTTTTTCCAGCCGGGGCAGCAACTCAAAGGTGTCCTCGCAGAGAAAATCCATGTTGGTCAGGCTGTTGCGCTCGGCGTTCCGCTGGGCCATGGCAATGGCTTCGGCGCTGATGTCGGCGGCGGTCACCCGGGCAGCCCCGCCCTTGGCGGCGTTCAGGGCAAAGCTGCCGGTGTGGGTAAAGCAGTCCAGCACGGTATGCCCAGCGGCAAGGCGTGCCACCGCCCGGCGGTTATATTTCTGGTCGAGGAAAAAGCCGGTCTTCTGGCCGTTCTCAAAATCAACGTGGTAGTACACGCCGTTTTCACAGATCTCGGTCTGGGTGGTTTCCGGGTGGCTCTCGCCGGGCAGGGTAAACCAGCCCTTGTTTTGTTCCAGTCCCTCCTTGGCACGCAGAGCCTCGTCGTTGCGCTCGTAGATGCCGTCAATGGTCTGGCCGTCAGCGCGCAGGACTTCTGCCAGCAGGGGGAAGAGGATGGGCTTGAGCTTTTCCATGCCCACGCTCAGGGTCTGGGTGACAAGGATATTGTTGAACCGGTCCACAGTCAGACCCGGGAACTGGTCAGCTTCGCCAAAGATGACACGGCAGGCGGTCAGGTCGGCGGGCTCCAGTACGGTCTTGCGGTAGGCCCAGGCGTATTCGACCCGGCGCTTCCAGAAAGCGGCATCAAAGGTGTCGTTGGCGTTGCGGGAGATGAGCCGCACCCGGATCTTGCTTTTCAGTGAGAGAAAACCGGTGCCAAGATAGGCACCCTTGGGGCTGACCACATCCACCAGCGTGCCGCTTTCTGGCTCCGCCTCCGGGGAACTCTGGATGTCGTTTTCGTACACCCAGGGGTGGCCGCCCACCAGCAGGCCCTCGGCGTGTTTGTTGACGGTGTAAACGGGGTAATTGCGAGAAGATTTCATAGTTGCTCCTGTTATAACTGGCTCGCCCTCTCAGTCTCGCTCCGCTCGCCAGCTCTCCCAAAGGGGGAGCCTTTGACGATTTTCGATTCAGTCTCATCAAGCTTGAATACAGAGCGGCTCTTGGCTCCCCCCTTTGGGAGAGCTGTCAATGCCGTCAGGCATTGACTGAGAGGGTGAGGATGCTAAAATTTCATACTGATATTTATTCTAACATAAAAACGTGTTAGAATAAATACAAAAACACCGAAAGGAGGAAAACATCATGGAGATCGAACGCAAATGGATGGTGAACGGCTGGCCGGAGGGCGAAAACTTCCCGGCTCTGCCGCTCAAGGAAGAGTTTGCCATGCGGCAGGGATATATCAGCGTGCGGCCCACCGTGCGCATCCGGGAGGAGGCGCTCAAGGGCGGCGAGACGGCCTATATCCTCTGCTTCAAGTCCGGAAGCGGGCTTGCACGGGAGGAGATCGAGCGCACCATCGACAAGAAACTGTTTGATGAACTGGAAACAAGGATCATCGGTAAGCCCCTGATCAGGAAGATCCGCAGAAGCTACGCCCTGCCCGATGGCCTTGTGCTGGAGGTGAACCATGTGGATGAGGGCCAGCCCACTGCGTTCTGGTACGCTGAGGTGGAATACCCCACCGTGGATGCTGCCCGCAGCTGGAAGCCGGAAGCCTTTGGCCTTGCAGACTATCTGAACGATGATGTCACAGACCAGCCCGGCCAGAGCATGGGAGCCTACTGGGAACAGACAAGAGCCTAAGAAGAGAAACGAAAAACAAGTGCAAACCCATTGTTACAGGAAACTGTCCTGAAAAATGCGTTGCACTTGCTTTTTGTTTAATCAAAAATGGAGCTGGGTATATGATGCGCCATGCTCCATATAGGAGAGAAGGTGTTTCGCTACATAGAAAGCGAGATCAACAGGAACGGCGTTTCCAATCATTTGCTCCAAATCGGTTTTGGTACCCTGAAAATGAAAGTCGGCAGGAAAAGTTTGGATTCGTGCTCGTTCCAAGGTTGTTAGACAGCGCAGACCATCCAAATTCTGTGTAGCATCTCCCGGATGCACTTTGTAATTTTGGGGAAGAGGACGATTGACCCCCGAATCGTTGGGCTTGGCTCGTCAATACTGAAAATACCACGTCTGGCGTAAGAACGGGGATGGCGATAATAATACTCAACCCCAAATTCATTTTGGAGGTAGTCACGAATCGTCATGCAATGGGAAGATTGGTCATTTTGCAAAGCGAATTCTAAAGCACAATCTTCGCCGTTTAGTTCACCAATCAGGAAAAAACGTTTTCTTTTTTTTGTGGAACACCACATCTGGAAGCATCCAGAACAACTTGAGATAATCCATAGCCAGCGTTACGAAACAATGCCAAAGCTTTTGGCAATGTGGATGACTTTAAGATTCGATCGACATTCTCCATGACGAACCAGCGAGAACGTACAGAACAGACCAACTCGGCATATCGTAAAGTTAAATTGGCTCGTCCGAGTGTTTCATCTTGTCTTCCGGCAGAAGAATAGTCCTGACATGGTGGGCCACCAATGATTACGTCAGGTGAGAATGACTTCAAGTAATCTGGAGATAGCTGATTGATATCTTGCAATTCTGCAGGATGAGAAAAATTGAGGTTGTAATTATTTATGGCTTTATCCCAGATATCAAAAGCACGCAAAATTGTAAAACCTGCATTTTGAAAACCGAGCGAAAGACCACCACAGCCACAGAATAAATCAATAGCAGTAGGCATTTAGAGGAAATCCTCCTTGAACAAATCAGGTGAGTTATATATGATGGCATCAAATCTCCGCTCTGGGCTTAACAAATTTTGTCCACCACCCAAGATGATATTTTTGATTTCTCCCTTGGTGATTCTTGGATGGGTGAGTTCTGGACAAGCCATAATGGGATGAGTGCGTAATCCATTTGAAGAAAAAGCTTTATCATTTTTGGTATTGTAAGAGAGTTCATCAATGATTTTAGAGCCGTTGAAATGACCAGTATCAGCATAATCTTTCAGCATTTTGAAGAGCCAAATCATTGTGCGAGTATGATGACTTATTTTATCTAATGTTTTTACTGTACCTACAGAAATAAAGTCCTGTTCGGATGGCATAAATAAATTCAGAAGACCACAATTGCTCCAAACAAAAACATCAAGGCAGTCGTTAGCAAGCTGAGGTGACTTTCCTCGAGTCTTCCATACAGGTTCCATTACAACAGGAGATTGGAATGACGCACTTATAGAAACAAGTCGTTTGATGGCCTGATAGATATCATATAAATGCGGAAGAACACAACTTGCAGAAGTCCAGTCGATAACAGCGTTACCAGCATCCTGAAGAATGCTTTGTAGAACATTACGATCATCGTTGCAAGCATAAATAAAAGCACAGGCGAGATAGATGATGGTATCCGGACGAATTACAATTTCAGAACCATATGCATCTTCAGAAAAATCACAGGTTGGATTGTCAGGCAACGCAGTAAGCTTGATTTCCAAAGAACTGACACTTTGGGTGCCATTCATAATTACAAGATCGTTTCGAGGAATAGAGCCAAGGACATATTTTTGAAAGGGCGTGAATTGAGTTTCAAAAGCAAAATATGTATCGTCCCCCAAAGGGTCGGCTTTGTAGAGATCCTCAATACCAATATGCTCAATAACCGTTTGCATGGAGGAATCAGTTTTATAATAAACTGCTTTTAACTCTTTCGAATAAAGATAACAGGCTAAGGCTGCTGGAAAAGACGAGTTAAACTGATTCTCCCCATGTATCTTTCAAAGAAAAATCTCGGTTGGAATGTGTAATACCAAAAAGGCCTGGTACAACAGCCATTTAAAATCCTCCCGTTTTGTGAATCCTTATGAAACTGCAAATTATCGTTGCAAACGATAGAAAATTATTTCTTATGATACATCCGGTCTGCTTCCTCATAGGTGGGCTCGCAGGTCAGATACATGCCCAGCTTCTTCACGGTATCCATATCCACGCTGGACAGGATGACGGTGGAGTGCATATCGCAGCCCTTCAGGTGGGAGAGCTGCTTGAGGGCGGCTGCTGCAGTGGGATTCTGCGCGGCCGAGCTGGACAGGGCAATCAGGATCTCGTCGGTGTGCAGACGGGGGTTCTTGCTGCCCAGATAGTTGGTCTTGAGGGTCTGGATGGGCTCGATGGCGGCGGCAGAAACGAGGTCAAGCTCCTGGTCGATACCGGCCAGCTTTTTCAGCGCGTTGAGCAGAGCGGAGGAAGCGGCACCCAGCAGGGGCCGGTCTTGCCGGTGACAACGGTGCCGTCCGGCAGCTCAATGGCGGCAGCGGGGGCACCGCCGGTCTTTTCAGAGACTGCATGGGCGGCCTGCTCCACCGGGCGGCTGCCCTGGGTCAGTCCGGCCTGATTCATCAGCAGCTCCAGCTTGTAGACCTCGCTCTGGATCTGTGCGCCGTTCTTGAGGTCGCAGAGGGCCTTGAAGTAGCGGCGGACGATCTCGTTGCGGGAAGCTTCGCAGCAGGCCGCGTCATCCACAATGCAGTTGCCTGCCATATTCACGCCCATGTCGGTGGGGGAGTGGTAGGGGCTCTTGCCTGCAATCAGCTCAAACATGGCGTTGACCACGGGGAAGATCTCAATGTCGCGGTTGTAGTTGACCGTGGTCTTGCCATAGGCTTCCAGATGGAAGGGGTCGATCATGTTCACATCATCCAGATCGGCGGTAGCGGCCTCATAGGCAAGGTTGACCGGATGCTTCAAGGGCAGGTTCCAGATGGGGAAGGTTTCAAACTTGGCGTAGCCCGCTTTCACACCGTGCTTGTATTCGTGATACAGCTGAGAAAGGCAGGTCGCCAGTTTGCCGCTGCCGGGGCCGGGAGCCGTGATAACCACCAGCGGGCGCTGGGTCTCAATGTACTCGTTGCGGCCATAGCCCTCGTCGCTCACAATGCGGGCAACGTCGTTGGGGTAGCCGGGGATCTTATAGTGCCGGAAGGTGCGGATGCCCAGGCTGTTCAGCCGCTTCTCAAAGGCTTCCACCTCGGGGGCAGCGGTGTACATGGTCACGCATACACTGCCCACAAACAGGCCGCGCTCCTGGAATGCATCGATGAGACGCAGAACGTCCAGATCATAGGTAATGCCATAGTCACCGCGCACCTTGCTGCTGACGATGTCCTCAGCGTTGATGACGATAACGACCTCGGCCTGATCCTTCAGCTGCAGCAGCATCTGCAGCTTGGAATCGGGCTGGAAGCCGGGCAGCACGCGGGAGCGTGGTAGTCATCATCGAACAGCTTGCCGCCGAATTCCAGATACAGCTTGTTGTCGAACTGCGCGATCCGCTCCCGGATGTGCTCCGACTGCATCTGCAGGTATTTGTCGTTGTCAAATCCTTTTTTCATTCGTTGCTCCTCTTCCTGATTTCGGTTCCCTTATCCTGCCCGGGCAGCGGGTTCCACAGCGGAAGTGTGCCCGGGGAATTACACAATACAAAAACAGTATATCATATCAGAGGAGCGGGTGCAATAAAAAATCAACAAAAGTCCCGCTCCTTCCAGCAGAGAGCTTTTGCCGGAAAGAGCGGGGCAGGGAGGAACAGTGCGGATTACAGGGTCAGCTGGATGCCGCTGAGGGTCACGGTATCCGGATCGGGCTCCTCATCCTTTGCTTTGGCGCGGGTCTGTTTGGGCAGAGCGTTCTCGTGGACTACTTTGCCGCATTCCAGCTCAGGGATGGCAAAGAAGGCTGCTTCCAGAGCATCAGGCAGCTCTACTTCACCGGTAACATGCAGGAATTCGATCTGAGCCAGCAGGTCTGCGCTCTCTGCGGGGATGACAGCATCGCCCAGCACATAGAGACGGGTGCCATACCGGCGCAGGGAAGAGGCGGTCAGCTCCAGGTCGTCCTCCACCACGGCAGTGCCGTCCGGCACGATGATCAGCTCGGTGGAATCCGGGAAGAGCGGGGCCAGAACGGGCGCAAGGCTTGCGCACAGGATGGCCTTTGGGGCGGAAAAGCTGCAGCCCTTTGCGGCCAGTGCGGCAGTGTCGAGCCTGGGGTCAACCGCCAGGAAGCGATGTTCATTCCAGTACAGGCGGCTTTGTGCCCGCAGCAGGAAGGTGTTGTCCAGCTTGATGGAGCTTCCCGGCAGGAGCACTGCATCATCGGGGTAGACCGCCAGCTTTCCGTTCAGGATGCAGCGGGCGGATACCACTGCCGAGAGGCACTGCGGGCAGTAGATCATACCGTTGACCAGAATGCAGGCGTACTTCTGTAAAACCTCTGCAGCATCCGGTGTGATCATCAGCTTGCCGTTGACCACCAGTACCTGCCCGGCGGCGGTCTGGCTGGCAGAGCTCAGCGTGACCTTGCTATTGACCACACCCACCGAGACCTCCTCCGGGACATTTTTGCAGAGCATCGAATCCAGAGAAATGTTGTGCTGGCTCAGGAGCGTCTGCACCCGGGGCGAGGTCAGCGCGATCATGCAGTCCAGCTTGATCTGCTCATAGCGGTCAAGAAAATCCTCCTGCACATTGCGCAGGTCCAGGATCATAGCGTCCACATTCAGGTTCTTTTTCATCATTTAATCCTCCGTAAGTTCGGTTTTGAGGCGATGGCGTATCTGGGCAAGGCGGCTGCGGGCCGTGCCGGGCAGGAGACAGAGCAGCTGACCGATCTCACTGGCATTGTAGCCCGCTGTATAGCGCAGGGTGAACAGCCGCCGTTCTTCCGGGGTGAGCAGAGCCAGCAGACTGGCGGCTTCCACCGTGTCCAGTGCGAAATCCGGTTCAGCACGGTCCTCTTCCGGGAAAAAGGTGCTGAGCAGCTGCTCCTCCTTTGCCGCCCGGCGGAGTTGGTCGCAGTAGAGATTCCGCGCTGTGGTAAACAGCCAGGCCTTGCACTGCCGCTCTGTAAAGCTGTTGATAAGGGTCCGGTTCTGCAGTGCCCGCAGAAAGACTTCCTGGGTCAGATCTTCCGCCCGGGTTTCGTCCCGGCAGAGATTGCAACAGAAGTGTTCCAGCCTGTCCCAGAAGGTCTCGTACAGCAGCTCCCACATGGGGCTTCCTCCTTTCATTGCGTCGTTCTGCCTGTAAGACGAAGGAGACCGGGGAAGTGTTGGATAGATTCGGAAAAAAAATAAACCCTCAGTCTCGCTGGCGCTCGCCAGCTCCCCTACCAGGGGAGCCTTTGGCATGGCGGTAAACAGCGTGAAACTGAGGGAAACTCCTTGATTTAATGTTTTGCTTCCAGTGCTTCAAGATCTTCTTTGATCTCTTCCACATCTTCTTTCAGGAACATCAGGCAGAAGCTGACGGCCAGCAGCAGGCAGGAGAGCCAGATGGCCTTTGCGCCGCAGAGGTCCAGCGTCAGGCTGCCCAGGCCCGCGCCCAGCGCAAACAGGAGAATGATGCCCCAGTAATAGAAGGATTTTTTCAGGGCGGCAGGATTGCGGTTGAGCACCCAGCTGCAGAGGGAGTCCATGCCGCTGCGCATGTTGCCGATGCACATGGTGCTGGCAAAGGCATAACCGTGCACCTTGCGGAAGGTCTGCACCTGCATCGCACAGGCAAACGAGACCAGCGCATTGGCCATAAGATTCCACTCCTGCGGGAAAAAGCCCACCACGAACAGCATCACGATCTCACACAGCACCACCAGCTGCCGCCAGTGGAGCCGCTGCAGATTCTGCAGCTTCTGGTGCATCAGCTCTGCCGCGAACACGCCCAGCGCAAAGAAGCACAGGGGCACAAGATAATGCAGCACACGCCCACTCCCCGGCAAAGGCATGGACAGCCATCAGCACGATATTGCCGGTCTGGGCGTTGGCAAACACCTTGCCCCGGAACAGATAGGTGTATACGTCCTGCAGGCCGCCGGACAGTGAAAGGAACATTGCCGTGCAGAACGCTTCCGACATCTGGCCGCGGCGCTTTTTCTTGGAATTCATGCAAATTCCCCCTCTGATTTTTTACCTCTATACTATAACGCGGGTTGACGGATTTGTCAAAAACAAAAGGTGATTTTTGGCGGTTTTGACTATGTAAAACGAATATGTCTGCCATGTTTTTGCAATTGCATCCGGGTTGTGCTACAATAAGACCATTCATACAGAAAAAGGAGAATCTCCCCATGCCCAATATCATCGAGATCACGGATTTTCACGCGCCGGAGCTGGACCCCTACGCCCGCCTGACGCAGAACCAGCTGCGCAGTCGGCTGGAACCCGAAAAAAGGCATCTTCATTGCCGAGAGCCCCAAGGTGATCTCCCGGGCACTGGATGCAGGCTTTGTGCCGGTCTCCCTGCTGATGGAGCGCAGGCAGATCACCGGCCCTGCGGCGGAGATCCTGACCCGCTGCGGGGATGCACCCATTTATACTGCTGACCGGGAGCTGCTGGCTGCACTGACAGGCTACGAGCTGACCCGAGGCGTGCTCTGCGCTTTTCAACGTCCGAAGCCCCGCACCGTGGAGGAGCTTTGCCGGAACGCCCGGCGGGTGGCCGTGCTGGAGGGCATTGTGGACTCCACCAACGTGGGTGCCATCTTCCGCAGCGCGGCAGCGCTGAACATGGACGCTGTTCTCGTCAATCCCTCCTGCTGTGACCCGCTCTGCCGCCGGGCCGTGCGCGTGAGTATGGGCACGGTGTTTCAGGTGCCCTGGGCGCAGATCGGTGAAACGCCCGCCGATTGGCCCGAAAAGGGGCTTGCTCAGCTGAATACCCTGGGCTTCAAGACTGCTGCCATGGCCTTGAGTGACCGTTCGGTCAGCATTGATGACGAAGCCCTTGCCCGGGAACCGAAGCTTGCCATTGTGCTGGGCACGGAGGGGGACGGCCTTTCCCATACCACCATCGCATCCTGCGATTATACGGTCAAGATCCCCATGTCCCACGGGGTCGATTCCCTGAATGTTGCCGCCGCCAGCGCCATGGCGTTCTGGCAGCTGGGCAAACAGTAATTCATAAGCCACACAGCAAAAACTCCCGCCCGGAGCGCATCCGGGCGGGAGTTTTGCTATGCCTTAGAAGGATTCAAAGGAGAAATTACTTTTTCATGTAGATGTGGTGGGGCAGACCTGCAATGTACAGCGGAGTCAGCTCAGCCTGGATCAGCGGGCGGGCATACTCGAGGAATTCCTCGGTCATCTGGGTGTGATTCTCGTTCATCCAGCTCAGGGGAACCTTCTTCTCGAGGTTTGCAACTTCACTGATGGGGTGCAGCTCGGTGATGTACTGATAGGGGCTGTTGGAGATGCGCTTCAGGGCGACCATCTGACCGGTGACACCCTCAAAGGCAGCCTTGGCAGCAGCGCCGCCCACCTGATAAGCCTCGGTGATATCGGTGCGGCTGGTCAGGTGACCAGCGCAGCGCTGCAGGGTAGACAGCTCGATACAGCGGGTCTTGGTGTCCAGATTGCGGGCGACCACATTCGCCAGATAGCGTGCGGTACCAGTCAGTGCCTTGTGGCCGAAAGCGTCCACTGCGTGCACATCATCGGCCAGCTCGCAGACGTAGCGGCCGTCTTCGAGCTTGACACCCTCGGAAACAGCGATCACGATGCTGGGCTTCTTCTCCTGCATGACGCGGACCTTCTCAATGAAGTGCTCCACGTTGAAGGGGACTTCGGGCAGGCAGATCATATCCACGCCCTCGCAGTCATCACTCTTGGCCAGAGAGGCAGCAGCGGTCAGCCAGCCGGCGTTGCGGCCCATGATCTCAACCACGGTGACATAATTGGTGCCGTAAACGGTGGCATCGCGGATGATCTCCTTCATCACCACACCGATGTACTTTGCCGCAGAGCCGTAGCCGGGGGTGTGGTCGGTCACCATCAGGTCGTTGTCGATGGTCTTGGGAACGCCCATGAAGCGGATGTCGCTCTGGATGCGGTTGCCGTACTCGGCCAGCTTGCCGATGGTATCCATGGAGTCGTTGCCGCCAATGTAGAAGAAGTAGCCAATGTTCAGCTTTTCCAGGATGGCGAACAGCTTCTTGTAAACGGTCTCGTCATCGTGCCAATCGGGCAGCTTATAGCGGCAGCTGCCCAGGAAGCTGGACGGGGTGCGCTTGAGCAGCTCGATATCCAGGTCGTCGGTCAGCACGGTGGAAAGATCCACCACGCGCTCCTCCAGCAGACCGGCAACGCCGTTGCACATGCCGTAAACAATCTCAGTGCCGCGGCTCTTGCAGCTCTCGAATACGCCTGCCAGACTTGCATTGATGACGGAGGTAGGGCCGCCAGACTGACCAACGATTGCATTTTTACCCATGATGATTTCTCCTTTTCTTCTGTTTCGGCTTTTTATATTATCGTGCAGGAGCACGAAAACAGACCACGAGGGGGGGAGGAAACGCGCAAATGAAACTTACAGGCAGATATGGCGCGGGGTACCGTTGACGTAGACCGGTGTCACTTCGTCCAGGATGAGCGGACGGGCATACTCCTCAAATGCCGCCGTCACCTGCATTCCGTCCGGGGTGATCCAGTCCAGCGGCACCTTTTTCTCCAGGTTTGCCACCTGCTGGACATCCACCGACTCGGTGATGCACTGGTAGGGGTAATCGGAAATGCGCTTGAGCGAGATCATCCGCCCGGTCTCGCCCGCGAAGGCAGCGGAAGCGGCAGCGCCGCCCACGGCGTAGGCCTCATTCACATCGGTGCGGCTGGCCAGATGGCTGGCGCAGCGCTGCAGGGTCGAGAACTCGATGGCCCGGCTCTTGCAGTTCAAATTGTCGTGGATGAGATCGGAAAGGTACCGGCTGGTGCCGCTGAGGATGGCCTTGTGGCCAAAGGCATCCAGCTGCCCGGCGGTGGAGACCAGATCGCACAGATAGGTGCCGTCGGCTGTCTTAACGCCCTCGCTGGCTGCAATGATGACATTGGGTTTGACCCGCTGCAGCTCGTCCACCCGGGTCAGGAACCTGTCCGGGTCAAAGGGAACTTCGGGCAGCAGAATGAGGTCAGGGCCTTCGCAGTCATCGCCGCCGGCCAGGCAGGCCGCGCCGGCCAGCCAGCCCGCGTGGCGGCCCATGATCTCGGCCACCGTCACGCTGCGGATGTTGTAAACGGAGGAGTCACGGATGACCTCCTTCAGAATGGTGGCAATGTACTTGGCGGCAGAACCGTAGCCGGGGGTGTGGTCTGTCAGGCACAGGTCGTTGTCGATGGTCTTGGGCACGCCGATGAACCGGGCGCTGCTGCCCACCTGGGCACCGTAACGGGAGAGCTTTGCAATGGTGTCCATCGAGTCATTGCAGCCGATGTAGAACACCGCGCAGATGTCGTATTTGTCAAACAGGGTGAACAGCTTGACGAACGGGGTCGAGTCGGCGTCCGGGTCGGGCAGCTTGTAGCGGCAGCTGCCCAGATAGCTGGACGGGGTGCGCTTGAGCAGTTCGATGCTCATGCGGTCATCCAGCAGAACGTTCAGTTCCAGCATCTCTTCCTTTAAAAGGCCCTCGATGCCGTACTTCATTCCGTAGACCTTATCGGCTCCCAGACTGCAGGCAGCTTTGTATACGCCTGCCAGGCTCGAATTGATAACAGCGGTAGGGCCGCCGCTCTGGCCGATGATGACATTTTTTGACATACGTCCTCCTTATCCAAAAGAACAACATTTCACGTCCTGCAAAGCGCGGCAAGTCCTTCTGTGTCCTCCCAGAGCCCTGCACTGCCCGGGGAAGGAGTTTGCGGATGCGCGCCGCAAGTCGTACAAAAAAAGAATGCAGGATGTGCATCTGATTCAATGAAAACTGTGCAATTCCTGCAACAATACTATTGTAAACTATTTCTCTGTTGTATGCAAGACCTGATTGGTTGCACGGGCAAAAAAATTATGATACAATATTTGGCGTATCCTACAAAAACACAGGGTCGGTCGGAGTGCAGAATGCAAACTCTGCAATTTTTCGGGGATACTGACCGTAATGATAGAGAAAAGAAAACAGGGAAAGGCGGGAAAGAGAATGGGAATCTCACACGAATATCATTCCACCCATGGCCGGAGACGGCGCAGCAAGGCAGGTACCGGCCTGCGGCTGGCGGGGGTCATTGCAGCGATCCTGCTGCTGTCGCTGGCCATCACGGCCATTCTGGAAAATGGCGAAAAGCAGAGCGAGGCTGTCCAGCAAAGCCCGGCGGCGGGCACAGCGGCCAATATCCTGGCTCCGCTGCCCATGCAGGGAGATACGGGAGCCTCTGCGGCAGACAGCGCCGGCGGTACGGCAGGGGAAGGCAGTGGAGCCGCCGATGCGGCGGCTGTCACGCTGGAACAGTTCGGCCCCGCCCGGCAGGCAGCGGGGGCCTATCAGGTCAAGGCGTATGACAGCAGCGTGATCCGTCAGCCCAGCTGTGGGCAGGTGGATCTGAGTTACTTTTCGGATGCGGCCCTGCTGGGCGACAGCCTGACCGTGGGCTTTTCCGATTACAGCATCAACCTGGGCGGGGCGCTCATCTGCGGCTATACCGGTGTGGGCCCCGATGCCATCGTGAACCGCAGCGCGGTCAAGAGCAGCGTGCGCGGCTCAGAGGTGGCAATGGATGTGCTGACAGCGGCCCAGCCGAAAAAGCTCTATATCCTGCTGGGCACCAACACGCTGACCACGCTGGGGGCGGCAGACCGCTTTCTGGCCTACTATGGCCAGATGCTGGATCAGCTCAGGCAAGCCCTGCCCGGCTGCGTCATCTATGTCCAGTCCATCCCGCCGGTGCGGCCCCAGGCCGCTGCGGAAAAGCCCGGTCTTGCGTCTGATGTCCTGCGCTCGGTGAACGAGCAGCTGGCAAAGCTGGCTGCAGACAAGGGCTGTGTCTACCTTGACCTGTGGGAGACCTTTGCCGATGAGAACGGGAATCTGAAGGAGATGCTGGCGGCTCCGGATGGAGTCCACTGCTCGGCCGGAAACGGCTATGGTGCCTGGGTCACCTACCTGCGCAACCACGCAAAGTATTCTGCTTCCAACTCCTGGACTATGGGCAGCGCATATAGCGCTGAATAAAGAGCGAAACACAAAACGGCATCGCAGACCGATCGGTCTGCGATGCCGTTTTTATGTTGATCGGGAAGGAAAGCAGCTTACTTCAGCTTGCTCTTTGCCTTCATGCGCTGGTCGTGGTTCAGGATCTGCATGCGGATGCGCAGATTCTCAGGGGTGACCTCCAGCAGCTCATCCTGTGCCAAGAATTCCAGGCAGCCTTCCAGGCTGAGCTTGCTAATGGGGATCAGGCGCAGAGCATCATCGGAGCCGGATGCACGGGTGTTGGTCAGGTGCTTGGTCTTGCAGACGTTGACATCCACATCCTCGCCGGAAGCGGTGTAGCCAATGACCATGCCCTCGTAGACCTTTTCGCCAGCGCCCACCAGAAGGGTGCCGCGCTGCTGAGCATTGAACAGACCGTAGGTAACGGCATCGCCGGTCTCAAAGCTGACCAGAGAGCCGGTGGAACGGTTGGCGATCATACCGGCCCAGACATCGTAGCCATCAAAGATCTGGTTGAGGATGCCTTCGCCGTGGGTATCGGTCAGGAACTGGTTGCGGTAGCCGAACAGGCCGCGGCTGGGCATCCGGAACTCCAGACGCACACGGTCAGAGCCCAGGGACTCCATCTGCTGCAGGATGGCCTTGCGCTGGCCCAGACCGGTCATGACGGCACCCTGATACTGGGTGGGAACGTCGATGACAACGTGCTCCATGGGCTCGTAAGTCTTGCCATCGATCACCTTGGTCAGAACGTGCGGGGGAGAGACCTGCAGCTCATAGCCTTCACGGCGCATGGTCTCGATGAGGATGGACAGGTGCATCTCACCACGGCCCATGACGCGGAAGGAATCGGTGGTGGGAGAATCCTCCACCTTCAGAGCAACGTCCTTCAGCAGCTCTTTCTGCAGGCGGTCACGGATCTGGCGGCTGGTGACGTACTTGCCCTCACGGCCGGCCAGGGGCTGTCGTTGACCGAGAAGGTCATCTCCACGGTGGGGTCGTTGATCTTGACGAAAGGCAGCGGCTCCACGTTGGAGGGGCTGCACAGGGTGTTGCCGATGGTGACGTCCGGCAGGCCGGAGAATGCAACGATATCGCCTGCGGTGATGTTGTCGCAGGGCTGGCGGCCATTGGCCTGGAAATCGTACAGCTTGGTCAGGCGGCCGCGCATCTTCAGGTCGGGGTTGTGCCAGTCGCAAACGACCACTTCCTCGCCCACCTTGGCAACGCCGTTCTGGATGCGGCCAATGCCGATGCGGCCAACGAACTCGTTGTAGTCAACAGAGGAGACCAGCATCTGGAAGGGAGCCTCGGGATCGCCCTGAGGCGGCTTGATGGTGCTCAGCAGGGTGTCGAACAGGGGAATCAGGTCGGTGCCCGGCACATCCGGGTCCAGGCTGGCGGTGCCGTCACGGCCGCAGCAGAACAGCATGGGGCAGTCCAGCTGCTCATCGGTAGCGCCCAGATCCATCAGCAGGTACAGAACTTCGTCGATGACTTCCTTAATGCGGGCATCGGGGCGGTCGATCTTGTTGATGGCCACCACCAGGCTCAGGTTCTGCTGCAAAGCCTTCTGCAGCACGAAGCGGGTCTGGGGCATGCAGCCCTCGGCAGCATCCACCAGCAGCAGAACGCCGTCCACCATCTTCAGCACGCGCTCCACCTCGCCGCCGAAGTCGGCATGACCCGGGGTATCGACTATGTTGATCTTGACGCCCTTGTAGGTGCAGGAGCAGTTCTTGGCCAGAATGGTGATGCCGCGCTCACGCTCGATATCGCCGCTGTCCATCACGCGCTGCCACGACCTGATTGTCGCGGAACGCGCCGCTCTGACGCAGCATGGCATCCACCAGCGTGGTCTTGCCGTGGTCAACGTGAGCGATAATGGCGACGTTGCGCAAATCGTTACGAACCATAAATAACTACCTCTCTATTTTGAATCTCTGTAGAAGTTACGTCATACGAATAAAGTTTATCTCAGTTGGTGGTGGTTTGTCAAGATTGTATAAAAACTTTTTCAAAATTTCAGCGCTTTGCCTGATAACTCTTTATACGATTTGGGCAGATGGACGCGGCGCATTATGCTATACTAAGGGTGCAAAACCGAACTGGGAGGTGTATCTATGAAGCTCACATTTTTGGGAGCCAACCACGAGGTCACGGGCAGCTGCACCCTGCTGGAAGCAGCTGGGCAGCGCTACCTCATCGACTGCGGTATGGAGCAGGGAAAGGATGTTTACGAGAACCAGCCCTTTCCTGTGGCACCGGGTGAAATTGACGGCGTGCTGGTGACCCATGCGCATATCGACCACACAGGCCAGCTGCCGCTGCTGGTGCGCAACGGCTTCCGGGGCAGGATCTATGCCACCAAGCCCACGACCCAGCTGTGCAGCATCATGCTGCGGGACTCTGCCCACATTCAGGAGTTTGAAGCTGAGTGGAAGAACCGCAAGGCGAAGCGTGCCGGTGCCGAGCCGGTGGAGCCGATGTACACCGTGCAGGATGCCGAGGCGGCCATGCAGCTGTTCCGGGGCATGGAGTATAACACTAAGATCGAACTGGCCCCGGGCCTTGTGATCCGCTTCATCGATGTGGGCCATCTGCTGGGCTCTTCCAGCATCGAGATCTGGGTCACTGAGAGCGGCACCACCACCAAGCTGGTCTTTTCCGTGGACATCGGCAACCAGCATCAGCCCATCATCAAGGACCCGACAACGATCCGGGACGCGGACTATGTGTTTATGGAGTCTACGTATGGCGACCGCAGCCACGGTCCCCGCCCGGACTATGTGGGGGCTGAGCAGGATCCTGCAGCGCACCTTTGACCGCGGCGGCAATGTGGTCATCCCGAGCTTTGCAGTGGGCCGCACTCAGGAACTGCTCTACTTCATCCGCGAGATCAAAAAAGAAGGGCTGGTCACCGGCCATGGCAATTTCCCGGTCTACATCGACAGCCCCCTTGCCATTGAGGCGACCCGCATCTTCAAAGATACCGACCCCGACTGCTTTGACGAGGATACCCGGGCGCTGCTGGCCCAGGGCATCGACCCCATCCAGTTCCCGGGCCTGAAGGTCAGCGTCACAAGCGATGAGTCCCGGATGATCAACACTGACCCCGTGCCGAAGGTCATCATCTCGGCCAGCGGCATGTGCGAGGCGGGCCGTATCCGCCACCACCTCAAGCACAATCTGTGGCGGCCGGAGTGCACGATCCTTTTTGTGGGCTATCAGGCCGTGGGAACGCTGGGCCGCACCCTGATCGATGGTGCCGTCAATGTCAAGCTGTTCGGTGAGACCATCGACGTGCAGGCAGAGATCTGTCAGCTGACGGGACTTTCGGGCCATGCCGACCGCGAGGGCCTGCTGGCCTGGGTGAACGCGTTCAGCCCCAAGCCCAAGAGAGTGTTCGTCATCCATGGCGAGGACGAGGTGGAGAACATCTTTGCCCAGACTCTGACCGAGCAGGGCTTTACCGCCTGTGCGCCTTATAATGGGGAGCAGTGGGCCATTGGGGCCGAGGGTGCGGTCTGCCTGCAAGAAGGCTCCCGTGTCCGGCTGGAGCACAAGCCCAGCGAGGGAGCGTCCCGCGCCGCAACGGTGTTCCAGCGGCTGGTCAGCGCCGGCAAGCGGCTGCTCCGCGTCATCGAGCACAACGAGGGCGGGGCCAACAAGGATCTTGCCAAGTTTGCCGACCAGATCAACGCCCTGTGCGACAAGTGGGACAGATAACCATAGAACCAGAAAAAACAGCACGCCGTTCGGTTTCGGCGTGCTGTTTTTGGTTGAAAGGGAAAGGCTCTGCCGGGAGAAACGGCAGAGCCTTTTCGGGGTATGGAGAAAAGTGTGTGGGAGAAGAGCATGGAGGGCGCTACTGGTCGTCAGAGAGGCTTTGGGAGGAAGCCTTGTCTGCAGCATCCGGGGAGAAGGGGCGGTGCAGTGCTTTGTACTGCCTGTACCGGATGCCGAGCAACGTGAATACAACGCCGGTGACAAAGGAGCCGACGCTGACCACGATATAAGCATCAGCGCCGCTGTGCAGCAGCACCGAGCCGTACCCGGCCAGAACGATGGAAAGACCCGGAACATGCTCCTGATACAGCAGGGACGCAATGCCGACTGTCAAAAACAAACAAACTGCGGAGAGAGTGCAGTTGATTCGATGTGCCCGCCTTTGACGAAGCCTGCGTGTGCGGCGGCGAATTTCCTCCATACGAACACTCGCCTTCTGGGTCATGGACAGTCCCTCCTTTTTTTGAGAGATCATCAGAGCGGCTGCTTTCCGTCCTCTCTATCTCCTATAATACAGTTCGCGCCGATTCCTTTCACCCAAATTTGAAAAAAGTTCAAAAAATTTCCCGCTCCGGAAAAGAGCGGGAAACGGTCAGCGAAAAACAGTGTGCCTGCCCCTGTGGAGCAGCCTTGCCGCAAACAGGGTGACGATGATGGCAGAAGGAAAGAAGTACCCGACCATCTGCCAGAAGCCGTCGGCGGTGATCAGCAGATTGTAGATGCCGTGCAGCACCATGCAGACCCCAGAATCCCCACCGTGCCGGTGCAGGTGAGCCACGGACGGCGGAACACATAGGCCAGTGCCAGACCGGTCAGGATGCCGCAGACCAGATGCAGGGCCCCGGCGGACATGCCGCGGATGAGCAGGAAAACAAAACTTCCTGCACCGTTTTCGGTCAGGTAGCAGACGTTTTCAAAGGTAGCAAAGCCCACTGCAATGCCAATGGCCGCAGGAGTCAGCTTGTGGGAATCCGGCTCAAAGATCAAAAAAGTAGAGCAGCAGAGGCAGCAGCTTCAGGATCTCCTCGCAGACAGGTGCGATCTCAATGGCGGTGGTCACGGCACTGCACTGGTGCCGCCCCATGAAAAAGCTGCTGACATAAGCCGAAAGCAGGCAGGTGGCCATGCCCAGCACCACGAACAGGGTAAAGCGCCGGGGGCTGCCCGATGTGAACAGCAGGGAGAGCAGCATGGGAAGCGCCAGGCACAAAAAGATGTTTTCAATGTAGGTCATGGGGCTCCTCCCGCAGGATATGGGGCAGGAAGCTGACCAGCGTGAGGGTCAACAGGATGTCCACAGCATAGTAAAGGCTGAACCGGGTGTAATCACGGATGAACTCGGAGGCAACGAACAGAAGGATCTGCAAGGACATTTCAAACATAAGTGCGATCTCATAAGGCCGGAGCCGTTTTTCCTTTTGCAGGGCCGAAAAACAGAGGTAAGCCAACGCGCCAAAGGTGAGCGCCAGCGCACCAGACATCAGCGGAGAGGGGCCAAACACCTGCACCCGCATGACAACTCCGGCAATGATCACCCCGGCCGCCAGCGCAAAAGGGGAGAACGGCGGGCGCAGGCCCTCCCAATAGAGGATCTCCAGCGAGAGAAAAAAGAAATACGAGGCCATCCAGGAGCATTCGGCCACATAAAACACCTGCGGCCCATGGCCCAGAATGATCAGATGGAGCAGGTAGTACAAAGTACCCATCATAAAGCTGGCGTAGCCGAACGCCAGGATCAGGCAGGAGCGGCTGCTGCGCCGGAAGGCGAGGAGAAAGGCGAGGAGCGCCATCGCAGCCAGCACGATCACCTGAAAGGTGTTGTCAATGATCTCAAAGCTCATCGTCGTCCCTCGTGTGCTTCTTTTCACTGCTGCGGCGCAGTCGGTAGAGCAGGATGGTCACGCAGGAGCCCAGCAGGAACGAGAGTACGCCCACCAGGATATAACCGTCGGCTCCGCGCTCACTCAGCATCCCGGCGGTGCCGGCGGGGGAAACATGCAGCGCGACCGATGTGCCTGCCCAGCCGGGCATGGCAAGGCCCAGGCAGACCACCAGCACAAGACAGGCCGCCATACAGCCTGCATCGATCAGCAGCATCTGCCGTGCGCGCGCCTGACGCTGCAGCTGGGCCGTGCGCTGGCGGATCAGCGCCATCCGTTCGGCATCAGTTTTCATACTGATATCCCTCCTGTTCCAAAAAGTTGTTTCAGCTGCTGCTTGCCCCGGTACACAAGGTTCGTTACCTGCTGCTCGGTGCGTCCCAGCACCTGTGCGGCCTGCCGGTAGCTCAGTTCTTCAAAATAGACCAGAAAAAGTGTCTCCCGGTATTCCTTTTTGAGCTTGCCCAGTGCGGCGTACAGCTGCTGGTGCTGTTCGTTCTGAAACAGCCCGGTTTCGGCCAGTGCCTCGTCCGGCAGTTCAAAAGGCAGTTCCTCCAGCGGCAGAAAAAAAACCGCCGCCGGGTCTTGCAGCGCAATGCGAGATTGCGCCCGGTTTTATAGAGGTAGCCTTGAAGCAGCCATCCTGAATGGGCCGCTCTCTTGCAAAAATATGGGCAAAGGCCTCGATCATCAGATCCTCTGCCTCGTGGATATCGCCCAGCACGCCGTTGATGTAAAGGGTCAGCGCGTCGCCATACCGCTCCACCAACAGCTGAGCGGCAGCTTCGTCTCCGGCCAGATACTTCCGGTAGGCTGTTTCGTCTGAGACCATCCGGTTGTTCCTTTCCGTGTTGTACACATTTCATCTTGTCTATTTTATATAAGATGAAAGAAATTTGCAAGGGAAAATACGAAAAAGCACTCCATTCTCTTCCAATTTGTGATATAATAAGCTGATTTCGCCTGTTTTTCGTGCAGAAGGCGGGCGGCTGAAATTATTGGAGGGGACAAATTTATTATGGAACGTGAAACCCTAAAATCGCGGCTGGGCTTCATCCTGCTCTCGGCGGGATGCGCTATCGGCATCGGCAACGTCTGGAAGTTCCCGTATATTGCCGGTCAGGGCGGCGGCGGCGCGTTCGTGCTGTTCTACCTGATCTTCCTCATCATTCTGGGCTTACCCATCATGACCATGGAGTTTGCGGTGGGCCGCGCCTCCCGCAAGAGCCCGGTGCGGGCTTATCAGGCGCTGGAAAAGCCGGGCCAGAAGTGGCACATCCACGGCTACTTCACCCTCATCGGCTGCTACCTGCTGATGATGTTCTACACCACCGTTGCAGGCTGGATGCTGCACTATTTTTATATGACTGCCGCCGGAAAGCTCTCCGGCTTGAACGCAGACGAGGTGGCGGGCAAGTTCACCGAGATGCTGGCAAGCCCCGGCATTATGACCTTCTGGATGGTGTTCGTGGTCGTTCTGAGCATTCTGGTCTGCGCTAAGGGCCTGCAGAATGGTCTGGAGCGTGTGACCAAGGGCATGATGATCGCCCTGCTCCTCATCATGGTCATTCTGGCCGTGAACAGCCTCTTCATGGATGGCGCAAAGGAGGGCCTTTCCTTCTTCCTGGTGCCTGACTTTGGCCGTATGAAGGAAGTTGGCATCGTCAACACCCTGGTGGGTGCGATGAATCAGGCCTTTTTCACCCTGAGCCTGGGCATCGGTGCTAGGTCTATTTTTGGCAGTTACATCGGCAAGGAGCACTCCCTGCTGGGCGAGAGCGTCCGTGTGGTGGTGCTGGATACCTTTGTGGCCATCACAGCCGGTCTCATCATCTTCCCGGCCTGCTTTACCTTTGGTGTGGATCAAACCGCAGGTCCCAGCCTGATCTTCATCACCCTGCCCAATATTTTTGCCAACATGGCGCTGGGGCGGCTGTGGGGCAGCCTGTTCTTCCTGTTCATGGCATTTGCTGCCCTGTCCACCGTGCTGGCGGTGTTCGAGAACATCATCTGCTGCGGCATGGAGCTGACCGGCTGCAGCCGCAAGAAGTCCAGTCTGGTCAACCTGTTCCTCATCATCCTGCTGTCCATGCCCTGCGTGCTGGGGTATAACCTCTGGGCCTGGGATGGCTTTGCCGTGTTCGGCGGCGCTGTGCTGGATTTGGAGGACTTCCTCGTGAGCAACCTGTTCCTGCCGCTGGGCAGCTTGGTGTACCTGCTGTTCTGCGTTACCAACTACGGCTGGGGCTGGGACAACTATAAGAAGGAAGTCAACACCGGCAAGGGGCTGAAGATCCACGATTGGATGCGCGGTTACCTGACCTACGGTCTGCCCGTGATCGTGCTGTTCATCTTCGCCTTTGGCATCTACGACAAGTTCTTTGCATAAGGGAATAAACCCTCTCAGTCTCACATTCGCTCGTCAGCTCCCCAAGGAGGGCAACGCATCTGATGGGCAAGCAACTTGCACAGCCTGAAGTCAGAGCAGCAATTGCCTCGCCTTTGGGAGAGGTGGCAGTGCGAAGCACTGACGGAGAGGGCGTTTTTGTTGGAGGACACAATGCACATTTTGATCTGTGATGATGATGCGGTATTTGCTGCCCGCGTGGAAACGCTCGTCCGGGATTTCTTTGCGCGGCGGGGCTTGCATGTGGAATGCACCGTCTGCCACAGCGGGGAAGAGACACTGGCCCGGCAGGACCTTGATCTGTATCAGGTGGCGCTGCTGGATGTGGATCTGGACACCATGAACGGCATCTCACTGGGAAAGCAGCTGCGCCAGTGCAGCCCGGAGATCTGCTTGGTGTATGTGTCGGCCTATCTGGAATTTGCCCCGGAGGGCTACACCGTGAATGCGTTCCGCTATATCCTCAAGCGCGATCTGGACTGCCAGCTGCCCCGCTGTCTGGATGCCATTCTGCACGAGCAGGATCACCGGGCTCCCAAGACCCTGACCATCCGGCAGAACCGCACCGAGACTGAGCGGCCCTACGACAGCATCTACTACCTCGAAAGCGACCTGCGCAAGATCAATGTTTACGGAGATGTGGCCCACCAGCCCCTGTGCTCCTACTATGGCAAGCTGAACGAGCTGCCGCAGGCCCTGTTTGAGAACGGCTTTCTGCGGGTGGGGCGGAGCGCGGTGGTCAATATGAAGTACATCCGGCAGATCAGCAGCTATATGGTCACCCTGCGCAATGGGGTCAAGCTGGGCGTGAGCCGGAACGGCTATGCTGAGATCCGCAGCACCTATCTGGAATTGAAGGGGCAGTTTGGGGATGACTAAGGAAATGCTCTGGCTTCTGATGGGGCATCTGGTCTGCATTGGGCAGTGGGCGGCCTTTATCATGGTGGACCATGCATTTCTGGGCCGCGGCAGGAGATTCCGCTTCCCCTGCCTGTGGGCAGCCCTGCTGGCAGCAGTATTTCTGGCGGCCTCGATCCGGCATGACATTGGTTTTTTCAATATCGGATCTGTGATATTGAACGTCATCTACCTGTTGGTCACGGTGCTCTTTTTCGGCGGAAGCTGGAACCAGAAGCTCTCGGCCTGTCTTGTCAACGGCATTATGTGCCTGCTGACAGAAAATACAGTCAGCTACACCTTTGCCTGGTGTAAGCACATTCCCGTCCGGGAGGTCTGGCGCTACCGCAGCTGTCTGTTCCTGCTGGTTGCTGCTGTTGTGGGGGCTGGCCTGCTTGCAGCCTACATTATCCGGCGCTGGCGGAGGGAGCAGGCGTTGACCCCGCTGCAGATGTTGGTCATGTCCTTCTTTCCTGGCATCGTTGTGGTGCTGAACATCGTGCTGATGGTATCCGGCGGCAGTGAAGTGCCCAGCATGATGAACATGATGTTGACCTTTGGTCTGACCATAGCAGTGCTGATCCATCTGGGGATCGTGCAGATGGTCAACGACCAGATGCTGCAGCAGCAGACACTGATGGTGGAGGCTGTGCGCCAGAAGAAGAGCGCAGAAGCTCTTCTGGAATCCTACAAGACTCAGCGGCGGCTGACCCATGAGTTCACCAACCACACCGATGCACTGGCCCTGCTGCTCCAGCAAGGAGATTACGAGGGCGCAAAGGCCTACCTTTCCACGCTCACAAAGACCATTGCGGCGAATACCACCATTATTGAACACCCACAACCCCCTGTTGGATGCCCTGCTCAGCAAAAAGTACGAGGAAGCCAGCCGAAAAGGGGTCATGGTCTATTTTGATCTGCCCGATCTGCGGGATATGCCCATGGGCCAGACGGATCTTGTGATCGTGCTCTCCAATCTGCTCAACAATGCCATTGAGGCCGCCGCGCAGGCTGATCCGCCGGAGGTCTATGTGCGGATGCGGAAGAGCGAGGAAGAGGTGGTGCTTTCCGTCCGCAACCGGGTGAAAAAGGACCTGAACCTCGTGGACGGTCAGCTGCCCCGCATCTCTCAGAAAGGGGCGGGCCACGGCTTCGGGCTGTGGAACGTGCGGGATGTGCTGAAAAAATACGGCGGCGAATATACCATCAGCTGCCGGGGGTGCTGGTTCCGCTTTACCTGCACCATCCCGCTCCGCAAGTTATGACATGAAACCCTGCAGAATATGACATTTGGGGTGAAAGTTTCATCGGAATCTGCTACAATGAAATCAAGTTAAAGGCAGGAGCGCCTCCCCGCTGTATGGTTTGCGGCCGACAGAGGAAGGAACATCCGGGAACGCAGGCGTGTGTGCGTGGGCCGGAACGTCTTTACGAATAAAAAGTCTGACGAAGCTCTGAATGGCGATCTTGGGGATTGCTGCAGATAGAGACCTTCTGAATGCACTGTACCTGCCCGGCATCGTATGTGGGAATGGGATGCCGGGCGGTGCTGCCGGAGGGAGCTTTGCCGGGCTTTTTTTGTTTGAGATCGGGCCGGAAGGAGGACGGCGTGGAGCATGGCTGCGTCTGCACCGAAGCGGGCATCCTGCTGGATATCTTCACCCCCATGCGGGAGGATTTCGTGTAACAAACAAAAAAGGCAGTGCGCCGCGTGGGACGCACTGCCTTTTGCTTTTTGTACCGATTATTCCGGCTTCACCTGCAGCTCCTGCTCACAGTAGATGCAGCGGTATTTGCCGTTGGAGCTCATCTCAAAGATCTGGTCCATTCCTCTTCAATGGAAGAGATGCAGCGGGGATTGCGGCACCGCACAATGATCACCAGACGCTTGGGGGCTTCGGCTTTTTTCCTTGCGCACAGCCTTGCCGTTTTCGATCACGGTCACGCTGATGTCAGGGTCAAGGTAGGCCAGCACGTCCAGGTTCAGCCAGGAGGCATCCCCTCGACCTTGATGATGTCTTTGCGGCCGCAGTCGGCCTTGTGGGAGCGCGCATTCTGGATCAGTGCCACGTTGGCGGTCTTGTTGCCGGTGATGCCCAGCAGCTCCATCAGGCCCACAGCGGTGCCTGCCTTGATGTGGTCGATCACGATGCCGTTCTGGATCTCGTCAATATTCAGCATATCAGTTCTCCTCCTTAGGTGCCTTGGGGTCGCGCAGGCCCAGCAGGTTCATGATCAGTGCCATACGCACATACACGCCGTTCTGCACCTGCTCAAAGTAGGCGGCGCGGGGATCATCGTCCACGTCCAGTGCGATCTCGTTCACGCGGGGCAGGGGATGCAGCACAGCCATATTCGGCTTTGCAAGGTCCATCTTTTCCTTGGTGAGGATGTAGCTGTTCTTCAGGCGGAGGTAATCCTCCTCGTTGAAGAAGCGCTCCTTCTGGACGCGGGTCATGTACAGGATATCCAGCTCCGGCATGGATTCCTCCAGGCTCCGGGTCTCGCGGTACTCAATGCCGTTGGCCTCCAGCACGTCGTTTACGATGTAATCCGGCACGCGCAGCTCTTCCGGGCTGATAAGCACGAACCGGATGTTCTTGCAGCGGGCCATGGTCTTGATGAGGGAGTGCACGGTGCGGCCGAATTTCAGATCGCCGCACAGGCCGATGGTCAGATTATCCAGCCGACCCATCCGGGTGCGGATGGTCATCAGATCGGTCATGGTCTGGGTGGGGTGCTGGTGACCGCCGTCACCGGCATTGATGACCGGGATGCGGGAGTAGCGGGAAGCGCGGAACGGCGCACCCTCTTTGGGATGGCGCATTGCCACGATATCAGCATAGCAGGAGACCACACGGATGGTATCTGCAACGCTTTCTCCTTTGGAAGCGCTGCAGACGGTCTCGCTCGGGAAGCCCAGCACATGGCCGCCCAGGTTCAGCATGGCCGCCTCAAAGGAAAGGCGGGTGCGGGTAGACGGCTCATAGAACAGAGTGGCAAGCTTTTTTGTGAACCGCAACGTCCTGGTAAGCGGCAGGGTCGGAGCGGATGCGGTCGGCCAGATTCAGCAGAGAGGTGATCTCTTCCTGGCTGAAATCCAAGGGATCGATGAGATGGCGCATGAATTTTACCTCCGTCAAAGTAATTTTCGAAGAATGGAAAAATCGAAGAAATTTGTGTAATAACTCAGTGAGCGCATGACCGGGTGGCACAGACGGTTGAAGCAGATCTCATCCAGCAGCAGCATGGCCTCGCCGGGGGCAAGACGCATGGCAGCCCGGATGGCCTCATCGCCGCAGCTGGCCTTGAGGTGGGCCACGTTCGAGGAGATCTGCTGGTTGCATTCCTGCTCCAGGATATCGAATACACCGCCGCTCAGGTCGATGCGGGTGTAGTCCCGGCTGCCAAAGAGGGCGCGGGGCAGATAATCGATGGAGTAGATGACCGGGGTGGTGTCGGCCAGGATGCGTTTTTTGATGCAGATGACCTCGTCCCCGGTGCAATGGCAAGATCCCGGGCAAGCTCGGCCCCGGCGCGGATGGGATAGATCTGGATGCCATCGGCGTGGGGGTAGCTGCCAAAGCTGCGGATCAGCGGGTAATATTCCAGCTTCTGGTCAAGGCGGCTGCGCAGGCCAAGCACAGTGCGGTTGACCACTGTGCCAATGCCGCGCACGCGCTCGATGTAACCGGCGCGCTCCATCTCGCTCAGCGCGTCCCGGATCACGGTACGGCTGACACCGAGTTCCGCGGCCAGATCGACCTCGGCGGGCAGGCGGTCGGCATCGGCGTAGCGGCCGGTGCGCAGTTCTTCCAGAAGCGCCGCGACGACACGGTCACTGATGACCGCACCGCCCAGGCGGATGGATGACGAAGAGCTGGATTCTTTCATGGGCTGTTCCTCCGGTTCGCGGGCGGGGCAATGCCCGCCTGGACTTGGGAAAACCTGCCCTGCATCCCAAAAGCTGCGCCGGACAGATTTTCTTACTTTCATTATAGCATGATTTGACTTTATTTTGAATGGTAATTATACTGGAATACAGCAGAAAGTATGATTTTATTTTTGGAGGGTTCACAAAATGGAACTGATATTGCAAAAAGTGTGTGGCCGGCCTGCACAGCTTCCCATTCGCCTGCGCCGGTGCGGCCCTGCGGATGCCGCCGCTTTCTTTGCTTTGCAGAACGAAGTGCGGGCCGCCATGCCTCACCCGGAGCAGTTTGTGCCGGACACGCTGGAAAACATCACGGCCTATCTGAGGGAGGACCTGTGCATCGGGGCATACGACGGCGAACGGCTGGGGGCGTACTTTATCCTGCGCTACTGCGGCCGGAGCGCACACAACTATGCGGCCTTTCTGGGGGTGCCCCGCGAGGAGTGGGAGCACTGGGCCAATGCAGACAGCGCGGTGGTCCACCCGGACTGGCGGGGTAACGGCCTGCAGCGGAAGCTGCTGGAAGCGGCGCTGCCCCTTGTCCGGCCCGGCATCGTGGGCATCGGGGCCACCGTCAGCCCGGAGAATCAATACAGCCTGAACAATGCCCTTGCCTGCGGTTTTGTCATTGCCGACCGCCGGGAGATGTACGGCGGGTATGACCGATATCTGTTAAAGAAGATGCTGTAAACAAAAAACGCTCTCCTGCTGAGCACAGGAGAGCGTTTTTTGTTATGCGACCAGGCGGCTCTCTTCCTTCAGCTGATCGTTCATCTTTTTTGCGCACGACCAGCAGGCAGATGAGATGCACCCCGGCGGTCAGGGCCCAGCTGATGGGATAGCTGATGTACAGCGTGCCGGTGGAGCGGAACATCCGGAAGATGGTCGCGATCCAGACCAGACGGAGCAGGCAGCTGCCCACCAGACTGACGATCATGGGGATCACCGAGTAGCCGCGGCCGCGCAGGCAGCTGGCCAGAGTGTCCATTATGCCGCACAGGAAGTAGGCAGTGCAGATGATCTGCATCCGGGACAGGCCGGCGGCCACCACGGCTTCATCCGTGGAGTAGAAGTGCAGCAGGACCTCGCCGCCAAAGTAAGCGCCACAGCCCAGGAACAGGCCCGCCACAGTGACGCAGAGCAGACAGTTGCGCATGACGCGGTCGAGGTTGTCGTACCGGCGGGCACCCACGTTCTGGCTGGTAAAGGTCACGGCCGCCTGCGCAAAGGCATTCATGCCGGTGTAGATGAAGCCCTCGAGGTTGGATGCGGCAGAGTTTCCGGCCACGACCGTGGAGCCAAAGGAATTGATAGCCGACTGGATCACCACGTTGGACAGGCTGAACACGGTGCTCTGCAGACCGGCGGGCAGGCCGATCTGGATGATCTGCAGCAGGGCTTTCTTGTGGAAGCCCAGATGCCGCAGGTCAAGGTGCATGGCACCCTCTTCCTTGACCAGCAGCACCGTGACCATAATGGCGGATACCGTCTGGCTGAGGATGGTGGCCAGCGCAACACCCGCCACGCTCATCTGGAACACGATGACGAACAGCAGGTTCAGCACCACATTGATGACACCTGCCACCGCCAGACAGACCAGCGGGCGGCGGGTGTCGCCCACGGCACGCAGCAGGGAGGCGTTGAAGTTGTACAGCATGGTCATCGGCATCCCGATGAAGTAGATCTTCAGGTAGAGGGTCGAAAGGCCAATGACATCTTCCGGGCAGGACATCAGTTCCAGCAGGCCGTGGGCTGCAAAAAAGCCCACAAAAGCCATCAGTACGCCGCCCACAAGGCTCAGGGTAACAGCGGTCTGCACCGCTTCGTGCACGCCCTGGTCATCCTTTTGCGCCAAAGCAGCGGGCGGCCACGACATTGGCACCCAGTGAAAGGCCGACGAAGAGGTTGACCAGCAGGTTGATGAGCGCACCGTTGGAACCAACTGCTGCCAGCGCGGCGCTGCCGACGAACCGGCCCACCACGACCACATCGGCAGCATTGAACAGCAGCTGCAAAGCTGGATGCCGCCAGCGGCAGGGAAAACAGGATGATCTTTTTTCAGCATCGGGCCGCTGGTCAGATCACCGGCTTTGGACATTTGTGCCATGAAAGCTCCGCCTCCTTTGAAATTTTTCTCTCATACTCTTGCACCAAAATCAAAGCGTAAAAAATGCGCCGTGCCGTTTTGCGGCACAACGCAATTTGTAAAGAACACCTATAACACCTATATTATAATACAGTTTTCTGTAAAATACAAGATGCCGCGCAGGAGAGATCCTGCCTTTCCGGGACACTTCGATCAGGAATGATGGATCTGCAGCGTTTTCCAGTGCTCTTTCTTCTCATATTCCGTTGTCACGCCATCATCCCGGTACATCCGGTACTCAGCAGATTCGCCGTTGGGCAGGAAGCTCCACAGGGTCAGGCTGGCATCATCCAGCTCAGCGGTGTTGTTGGCGGGCTGTGCCACGGGAATGATGTGACCCGGACGGATGAACAACAGCATTTCGTCCAGCGCACAGCGGATATAGTGGTGTCCGGCGGGCAGGATCTCTTCATCGTAGTCGTCCACAGCCCGCAGGCGCAGGAGCTTCATGGATTCGGGCAGGTAGACATGCCGCCCGTGGGCATTCTGGACATAGACAGGCGCTGCCATCAGGCCCTCGCCCAGCAGAAGCTGGATCTTCCACCTCCCGGGCATCGGGGTCATCCGGGTAAGTCGAAGGCCAACGGCCGGAAGTAGCTGGTGTTTTCCAGCGCAGCCTTCATAAATTCGCTGTACAGGTAGGGCAGCAGGGCGTAGCGCAGACGGATCATATTGCGCACAGCGGGCAGCACCTCCGGGGAAGCGGTAGTATTCCTGCATCCGGGTGCCCACCCGGAGTGGTTGCGCATCAGCGGGGTGAGCAGACCGAACTCAAGCCAGCGCAGGGCAAGATCCGGCGTGGTATCGGAGGAGAAGCCGCAGAGGTCGGCACCGCTGTACAGGAAACCGCACATCTGGACACTGGGCATCATCTGGATGTTGGCCAGCAGCTGGGCCCAGCTGGAATTGTTGTCACCCAGCCAGATGCCGCCGTAGCGGTGGCTGCCAATGAAGCTGGAGCGGCTGTAAAGCAGGGTGCGCTGGCCCGGGCGCAGGTCGGCAAAGGCTTCGCCAGCGGCGCGGGTCATGCTGCCGCCGTAGAGGTTGTGGACCTGGTCGTGGCGCACCTTCTGGCCGTCTACCTCGTGGTAGAAGCTGGCATAGTCTGCCGGGCTGTTCATCAGTCCCATGGCACCGCCTATCACGCGCGGGAAGAACTCCTCCTGCTCAATGTTGTCTTCTCCCGCAGGGCGGCCATCGTTCAGAAAAGCGCGCAGCCGCTCGGGTGAGTAGAAGAGAGGGCTCATTCATATCGTTCCAGAAGCCCTCGATGCCGCAGTCGGTCAGGGCCTTGTATTTGTGGCCGAACCACTCCCGCACCTCAGGGCGCAGGAAGTCGGCAAAATAGGCCTTGCCGGGCAAGACTGCCGCCACAAAGGGAGTTCCGTCGGCCTTTTTGCAGAAGTATCCCTTTTCCACCCCCTCGGTGCAAGTGGAGTCGTTGGGGTCAACGCGCACGCCGGCATCGATGATGGGCACCAGCCGGATGCCCTGCGCTTTCAGGTCGGCGGAGAGCTTTGCAAGGTCAGGAAACCGTTCCTTGTTTACGGTAAAATCGGCATAGCCCTGCATGTAGTCGATGTCCATGCAGATCATGTCCAGCGGCAGGTCGTGCTCCTTGTACTGGCGTGCAACCTCCCGCATGTCGGCTTCGGTCTTGTAGCCGAAGCGGCTCTGGGCCAGACCAAAGGCCCATTTCGGCGGGATGTAGCTGCGGCCGATGAGGGTGCGGAACTCCCTGCACAGGGCGTTCTCGTCCCCGCCGGAAAGCAGATACAGCTCATAGTCTGGGGTCTCGGTGTGGAAAGAGAGAAGATCGTGGCGGGAATAACCGATGTCGTAACCTTGCCCGGGAAATCCACGAACAGGCCAAAGCAGGTACTGCCATCCCGCACCAGCAGGAAATTGTGCGCACCATAGAAGGAAAGCTTGTCCTCGGTGTGGCGGGATTCGTCGGTGTTGTTGGTGACGTAGTGCCAGCCGCGCTTGTTGATGCCGCGGGGCATTTCCCCAGACCGTAAAGACCGCAGCCTGCTCACTGAGGGTGAACCGCCAGCCGGTGCCATCGGGGTCAGAAAGGGAACGGGGCCCTTTCCGCCGGAAGAGACAGCACAACGCTCTGGGTGGGGAAGGGATGCCCGAAAGAAAAACGCTGGATCACAGAATAGAACCTCCTGTTTCAAAAACAATAGATTTTGTTACTGTAATGATACGGCAGAAATCGTTCCGGAACAAGAGAGAAAACAGGATAAATAATGCAACAAAACAGGCGCTTTGTGGTCTGCGCAACGGCCAAACTTCTGTTGCCTGCCGGAGCCCCTCAGGCGTGAAACTGCACGGAATGGATTGACAAACTGTCGAAGGGCTTGCTATAATAAAAGGTACTCTGAAAAGGGAGGATCTTCCATGTATCGAAACGGCATCAAGCGGCTGCTGGCGGTTATTCTGTCCCTCTGCGGCATGATCGTTCTCTCGCCGCTGCTGCTCATTCTCTGCATCGCCATCAAGGTGGATTCCCGGGGCCTATCTTCTTCAAGCAGAAGCGGGTGGGCATCCATAAAAAGCACTTCAACATCCTCAAATTCCGCACCATGCGGATCGATACCCCCACGATATGCCCACCTCATCTGCTCAAGGATCCGGATCAGTATATCACGCGGGTGGGGCACTTCCTGCGCAAGACCAGCCTTGACGAGCTGCCCCAGCTCTGGAACATCTTTGTGGGGGACATGGCAGTCATCGGCCCGCGTCCGGCCCTGTGGAACCAGTATGACCTTCTGGCCGAGCGGGACAAGTACGGTGCCAACGATGTCCGCCCCGGCCTGACCGGCTGGGCTCAGATCCACGGCCGCGACGAGCTGGAGATCGTGGACGAAAAGGCGAAACTCGACGGCTACTATGTGGAGCACCTGAGCTTCGGTATGGACGTGAAGTGCTTTTTGGCACCATCAGGGCGGTGCTGGACCACGACGGTGTGGTCGAGGGCGGCACCGGCACTTTGCACGAAGAAGGGAAAACCACAAGAAGTAAGACTGGCCCGGGCAGAATACTTGATTTATCCCTGAAAAGCGTATAATAAAACGGTATAAGACATCAAAGGAGGATTTCCATGAATCGCACCTACATCAACGAGGTACAAAAGGAAATTGGCAATACGGTCAAGGTACAGGGCTTTATTGAAAACCTGCGCAACAGCAAGTATATGGCCTTTATCGTACTGAAGGATATTACCGGCAAGCTGCAGATCACGATTGAAAAAGAGGATCATCCTGATCTGGTGGGACACCATTGATCAGCTGACCCCTGATTCTGTCATCACTGTCACCGGTAAGGTGGTCGAGAACGACTACGTCAAGATGGGCGGCATTGAGATGATCCCCGAGGCCATCGAGGTGGAGAGCATTGCCGGATGCACTGCCCATTGCCCGCAAGGCCATTGCCGCCACCAAGAAGAAGAAAAAGGCGGTGGAGCGTTCCAGCATCGACCAGCGCATTGATTACCGCTGGGTCGATCTGCGCACCGACGAAAACCAGCTGATGTTCAAGGCCCAGAGCTGCATGGTCAACGCCATGCGCAAGTTCCTGCTGGACCAGAATTTCATCGAGATCCACACCCCCAAGTTGATCGCTGCTGCCAGCGAGAGCGGCTCTGAGGTGTTCAAGGTGGATTACTTCGACCGCAATGCCTATCTGGCACAGAGCCCCCAGTTCTACAAGCAGTGGCAATGGCTGCAGGCTTTGAGCGCATTTTCGAGACTGGCCCTGTGTTCCGCGCCGAGAAGAGCTATACCAACAAGCACGCCACGGAGTTCTCCGGCTTCGATCTGGAGTTCAGCTACATCACCTCTTCAAGGATGTCATGGCCATGGAGGAGCAGCTGCTCAAGGCTGGCCTGCAGGCTGTGAAGGACGCATACGGCGATCAGATCCAGGAGCTGTTCGGCAAGGAAGTCATCGTGCCCGAGACCCCGTTCCCCGTGGTCAAGCTGGCTGACCTGTACAAGGGTCTGGAAGAGGACTTCGGCTATGTGGTCGACGATTCCGAGAAGGGCGACCTGACCACTGAGGCCGAGCGCCTGAGCTACGACTGGGTGAAGAAGCACTATAACCACGAGTTCCTCTTTGTCACCGGATTACGATGCTGAAAGCGCGCCTTTCTACCACATGCGCGACGAGAACGGTGTGCCTCAGGGCTATGACCTGATCTGGCGCGGTGTGGAGTCACCACCGGTGCCCAGCGCGAGCACCGCTATGAGGTGCTGAAGAAGCAGGCTGAGGAAAAGGGTCTGGCTGAGGATGTCAAGTTCTATCTGGAGTTCTTCCAGTACGGCTGCCCCCCCCGCACGGCGGCTTCGGCCTTGGCATCGACCGCCTGACCATGCTGCTTGCGGTCAGAGCATCAAGGAGGCGGAGTTCCTGTTCCGCGGCCCCAACCGTCTGACCCCGTAAGGACGGGGGTGTTCGTATGAACGCCGCAGACCATTATCTGACCCGTTATCTGGAAGCGAAGGATCTGGATCAGTACAATGCACTGCTCCGCTACACTTTCAGGTCACGGGAAGAGCTGACTGCCACAGGCTGGAAGGACGATGAGATCAAGCAGTCGAAATTCCCGGTGCTGGAACGCGCCGATGTGCTGGGCTGCTTCGATGGGGACGCCCTCGTTTCCCAGTTCGCAGTCTACCCGCTGAAGATGAACATCTACGATACGGTGTACCATGTCGGCTTTGTCACCAGCGTTTGCACCTACCCGGAGTACACCGGGCAGGGCATCATGAAAAAGCTGATGATCCAAGGCCTGACCCAGATGCACGAGGAGGGCAAATCCTTCGCGCTGCTCTACCCGTATTCCATCCCGCTGTATCACCATCTGGGGTGGGAGATCGTCTCCAACAAGATCTCGTTCAACATCAAGGATCGGCAGATCCCCACCAAAGTCAAGGCGCCCGGCTACGTCCGCCGCGTTTCGTGGGACAACACCGAGTTCCATGAGCTGCATTCCCATTTCGCTTCGATTACGCACGGGTGCCTGTTCCGCAACAGTCTTGCGTGGGAGGAATACTGGCGCTGGGACGAGGACGACACCAATGTTGCGGTCTACTACAACGTCAAGGATAAGCCCTGCGGCTACATGGTCTATCTCATCAAAACGACATCATGCACATCAAGGAAATGGTCTACCTGAACCGCGAGGCGCAGAAGGGCCTGTGGGAGTACATCCACGCCCACGATTCCATGATCGACGCGGTGCATGGCTACACCTACTTCAGCGAACCCATCGCCTTTGAGATGGACGACGGGGATATCAAGGAAACGATCCGGCCTTATGCCATGGGCCGCATCATCGACGTGGAAGATTTCCTCGCCGATTACCCCTGTGACCCGGACGGCGGCACCCTGTGTATTGAGCTGGAGATCGGGGACTCGCTTCTGCCATGGAACGACCGGACGTTCAACGTTCGCTTTGCGGATGGGCACTGCACCATGACCCGTGAACCTGCCGAGTATCACCTGAAAATGGGCATCGGCACCTTTTCCACCCTGCTTCTGGGATACAAAACGGCAGAGCGCCTGTATGAGCTGGAACGCATCGAGGGCAGGGAGGAGGCTGTGGAACGGCTGGACGATGTTCTCTTCCATAAGATCCCGTACATTTCGGATTACATCTGACAAAAGAAAACAACCACTCTCTGTCAAAGCCTTTTTGCTTTGCCTGCTTTTCCCGAAAGGGCGAGGCGGCATTGCGGGAGGCAATGACGGAGATGGGTTGAATTCTTTTTGACTCAGAGCAGCGTCGGCACCAGCTCGGCCAGTTTTTCGGCCAGCTGTGCGTGTCCCTTGCGGGTCAGGTGCATGAAGTCGATCTGGTTGAACTCGCACCCTTCGGCGTCGAAGAAGTGGACATTGTTGCGCTCCGCGATGATCTTGTACCAGCCCGCGACCCCGCGGGACCTCTCCACACAGCCGTCGCCCATGACCTCATCGTGGAAGCCCTCCTTGATGCGGGGAGGGAGCCACTACCAGAATGTTGGGGGTCTTGCCGCCCCAGCAGTCTACGCTCTTGCACTTCTGGATCAGGCGCTCCATGCCTGCGCCGATACAGGCGGCATTGGCTCCGAAACGCTCCTTGACGTCGTTGGTGCCCAGCATGAGGATGAGCAGATCAATGACCTTCGTGGCTCTTGAGCAGGGGGATAGGCCACGCTCAGGGCATCCATGGACTCGTGGATGGGGTCCACAAAAACGGTAGTCCGGCCGGACAGACCCTCCTCGGTGACGAGGTACTCTTCGCCCAGTGCCTTTTGTAACCGGCAGGTCCAGCGCTCGTTCTCATTGAAGCGGATGCCGCCGTCGGCGTTGTCTTTCAGGTCGGCGCAGTAGCCGTGGGTGTTGGAGTCGCCGAGGCAGAGGATATGAGTTTTCATCGCAATACACTCCTTTGTTCAGGTGATCAGGTTTCGCTGTGCTGCTGGCGGAAGTAATATACCGCGCCGACCATTCCGGCGTCATTGTGCAGCTGGGCTGCACGAACTTCCAGCCCCTCGGCAAAGGCGGGCATGACGGAGGCCCTGACTTTTGCGGCAATGGGCTCGATGAGCAGCTTTTGCTGGGCGGACACACCGCCGCCGATGAGGATCAACTGCGGGTTGAAGATGTGTACCATGCCCGCAAGGCCCTGTGCGATCTCATCCGTCCAAGGATCCAGCAGAGCCACAGCACGGTCTCGTTGCCTGCCTCTGCGGCAGCAAAGATGGCGCGGCCATCCTTCCAATCGGGGTTCTTTTCCTCGGCGGCGCGTACCAGTGCCGTGGTGGCGGCGTACCGCTCCCAGCAGCCGGTGGCCCCGCAGGTGCACGGCGACACCGTCAAGAGCATGGAGCCGGTAGTGACCCAGCTCACCGCCAAGTCCCCGTGCACCCTCTAAAAAGTGACCTCCGGTCAGGATGCCGCCGCCGACGCCAGTGCCAAGGGTCACGCCAATCACATCGGTATAACCTTTCGCTGCACCGGCCCAGACCTCGCCCAGCAGCATGCAGTTGGCATCGTTGGCAACGGTGACGGGTAGGCCGAAGAGCCGTTTCAGTTCGGCCTGGATGGGGGCTGTTGATGTAGTTGGGAAAGTTGCCGCAGGTACCGGCCACGATGCCCTTGCGGCTGTCGATCTGACCGGTGGCCGAAACGCCCACGCCTTCGCAGTGTGTTCACGTCGATGTTCTGGGTCGTCCACAAAGGCTTTGGCCGCTTTGAGCACCGTGGTCAGCACCGGGGTCTCGTAGCCGTCGAAGCTGACGCTTTCCTCGGCTTTGGCCAGCACTGCGCCGGTCTCGTCCACGACGCCCAGCTTGACGGAGGTGCCGCCGATATCAATGGCAAGATATTGTTTCTGGTTCAACGCATCTCCGCGTTATTTGTGCATGGCGTTGATGGCACCGGTGAAGCGGGCCGTGATCTCTGCCGGGCGGGTGATGGCACCGCCGACAACGAGGGCGAAGGCTCCGGCTTCCAGTGCCTTGACGGCCTGTTCGGGATAGTGAATGTGGCCCTCGGCGATGATCTTGGCCGGGCATTCCGCGGCCAGCTTGTGCACGAAGTCAAAGTCGATGTCGTTGATGCCCTGCGTCTCGCGGGGTGTAGCCGCGCATCGTGGTGCCTACAAAAAGTCAGCCCCGGCCTCGGCACAGGCCATGGCGTTTTCGAAGTTGTCGCAGTCGGCCATCAGGAGCTGATCCGGGTACTTTGCCTTGATGGCGCGGATGAACTCGGCGGAGGTGGAGCCGTCCGGGCGGAGAGCTCCGGTGCCCTGCACGGCGAGGATATCCACACCGCACGCCACCAGCTCGTCCACTTCTTTCATGGTCACAGTGATGTACATGGGGGTGCCGGGGTAATCCTTCTTGATGATGCCGATGACGGGCAGATCGACGACCTCCTTGATCTGGGTGATGTCCCGCACGGTGTTGGCACGGATGCCCACGGCCCCGCTCATGGCGGCGGCTTTTGCCATCAGGGGCATCACGCCCCTCCTTGGTGTACAGAGGCTCGTCTCCAATGCCTGGCAGGAGACGATCAGCCCGCCCTTGATCTGAGCAAACAGTTTTTCCTTATCCATGATACTTATCCTCCATCTTGATCTTGACTACAGCTTTGCGGACACGATCGCAGCCGGGCTTTCCACGCCGGGGCGGTGCAGCTCACCGGGGAAGAAGATCACGAACCGCCCCGCCCAGAGCGCCGGTCATGGCATCTTCGCTGTCCTTTTTGCCGATATCCGGCTGGTAGGGCTTCACCTCGGTGCCGGGCTCGGTCTCGTAGCCCCAGCCCTCGCCGCCGGTCAGGTCGATCTGCAGATCAGCATAGAGGCGGTGGTATTCGGCGTGGGAACCGCTCCATGGGTCTGAAGGTCGGCATCCATCACATTGATGAACACCTCTCGCCGTCCACTTCGGTACGGCCCAGCGGCAGGGTATCCAGGGTGTGCGGCCAGAAACTCAATGGCCGTGTCGAGGTTTTTGTGGAAGCCCTGATATAAGCTCAGTTGCTCCAGAGTATCGCAGATCATAAGGTCCCTCCAAAAAAGAGAGCGCACCGTCTCCCCTCAGAAACGAGATGGAAGAGGGGGCGCTTGTTCAGCTCACAGCTTGGCGATGGCTGCTTCGATCATGGCCTGTGCCTCGGCGATGATGGGCTCATCTTCGGGGATGAGGCCGGGCATGGGCTCGCGGACGCCGCCCAGCTCCAGACCGTACATGCGGCGCAGGATCTCCTTCTGCACCGCGTACAGGTTGCCGTGGGCCTCGCACATCTTGTAGATGATGCGGTCGGCCTCGTACTGGATGGCCTGAGCTTCCTTGACCTCACCCTTGTTGATGTGCTCGTTCATGGCCAGATACAGCTCAGGCATCACGGCGTAGGTGCCGCCGATGCCGCCGTCTGCGCCGATGACGCGGCCGGAGACGAACTGCTCATCGGGGCCGTTAAAGACCACGAAGTTGCCTTCGCCGCGAGCCTTGATACCGGCATCCTTGAACATCTGGATGTCCTGCGTGGGCATGGAGCTGTTCTTCACTGCGATGACGTTGGGGTTCTTCAGCATTTCGTTCAGCAAGCTCATAGTCAGCGCCGTACCGGCCAGCTGGGGGATGTTGTAGATAACGAAATCGGTGTGGGGTGCTGCGGCGGACATAGCATTCCAATACTCGGCGATGGCATACTCCGGCAGGTGGAAGTAGATGGGGGGGATGGAAGCGATGGCATCCACACCCACGCTCTCGGCGTGTTTGGCCAGCTCCACGCTGTCGGCGGTGTTGTTGCAGCCGACATGGGCAATGACGGTGATCTTGCCCTTGGCCTCGCTCATGACTGCCTCCAGCAGCTTCTTGCGCTCATCGGGGTGCTGGTAGATGCACTCACCGGAAGAGCCGCCCACGTACACGCCCTTGACGCCCTTGGCGATCAGATGGCGGGTAAGCGCTTTGACGCCCTCCACCGAAATGTTGCCCTCTGCGTCATAGCAGGCATAAAAGGCGGGGATAACGCCCTGATACTTAGTGATATCTTTCATGGTTTGTCTCCTTAACTCCTATATGCTTATTTGTTCTGTTCACTGCATCAGCGCCCTCTTGCGGTGCCCTGCATCCGCTTCGGCCCTTGAGCGGGCCTCGCGTCTTGCAGACCGCTGCGCCAAAATTGCTCCCTGAACAGCAAGCTCGCACGCTTTTCTGTTCGGGCAACGGAAGCAGTGCCCTCTTGCGGTGCCCAGCATCTGCTTCGGCCCTTGGGCGGGCCTCGCGTCTTGCAGACCGCTGCGCCAAAAAAATTGCTCCCTGTTTCGGCCGCAGGCCGCGGTCGCAACTTTAGCCCTTGACAGCACCCATTGCGATGCCCTTGGTAAAGTACTTCTGGAAAATCAGGAAGATGATGATGATAGGCACTGCGGCCAGCGCGGCACCTGCCATGATCAGACCAAAGTCGGTGCTGTTCTCAGCCTGCAGCTTTGCAATGCCCAGCGAAATGGTCAGGTTGCTGGTGCTGGACAGCATGATCAACTGCATGAAGTAGTCGTTCCAGCTGTTGATGAAGGTGAAGATCGCCAGCGCGCCGACGCCCGGTTTGACCATCGGCAGAACGATGCTGATGAAGGTCTTGGCTTCACTTGCGCCGTCGATGCGGGCCGCCTCCAACATTTCTGTGGGGATGCCCTCGCTGAACTGTTTCATCAGGAAGACGCCGAAGGGCCAGCCCACGATGGGGAAGATGACGGCCCAGATGGTGTTGTAGAGATTCAGGGTGCTCATCTCACGCAGCAGGGGGATCAGAATGACCTGCTTGGGCAGGGCCATTGCACACACGATGAGGGTGAACAGGAGCTTGCGGCCCACGAAGCGCTTTTTGGCCAGCGCATAGCCAGCCATGGCGGCGGTGATGCAGGTGAGGATCATGGACATAACGGCCATGAACACAGTATTGATCATCCAGCGCATCGCTGCCGGGGCAGTGGGTCCGACGGAGAAGTAGATGGGATCGCCGTCGGCACTGAAAGCGTGCACTGAAGGGAACGGCCAACTGCCACAGCGGGCGCTTTTTCCCGCAAACAGCTTCTGATAGTTGGTCAGCACCCACTGGCTGGGCCACCACTCCGGGGTAGTGGAGTTGATGGCCGCGCCGGTCTTGAACGAGCCAGTGATGATCCAGTACAGCGGGAACGCGACAGCACAGCCACGATGCTGATAAGGATGAGCGTCAGTATCATGTAAGCGCTCATCTTTTTGAGCTTGCTGGGGTGCCGCTTCAACGGCTTCTGTTTTTTTGCGGTTGCAGTCATTGCCAGGCACCTCCTTAATTATCCTGATTGCCCAACTTGAATTGAACAGCCGACAGGATGGCGATGATGATCGCCAGCACAACACCCATTGCGTTGCCGTAGCCGTAGCGGTACAGCTTGAACGCCGTGTAGTAGATATAGTACATGATGGTGTCGGTGCTGTGGTTGGGGCCGCCGGAAGTCAACAGCTGGATCAGTGCGAAGCACTGGAAGGAGTTGATGGTGGTGATGACCAGAATGTACAGGGTGGTGGGCATGATGGCGGGCCACTTGATCTTCCAGAATGCTTGGAAATCGTTCGCACCGTCCACTTCAGCAGCCTCTACGATGGATTGGTCTACGTTGCCCAGTGCAGAAACGTACAGAACGATGGGCTGGCCGACGGAAGTGGTCAGCAGGATGAGGATGATGCAGCCCAGCGCGTATTTTTCATCGCCCAGCCAGTTGATGTTCTTGTCGATGAGACCCAGCGTCTTGCCCAGATAGTTGAAGATGCCGTAGTAATTGTTGTACATCCACTTCCACACAACGGTAACGGCAACGGAACCGGTGACAACGGGGAGGTAGAACACGCAGCGGAACAGGCTTGTGGTCCACTCGGGCAGATCCACGATGGCCGAGCTGACCCACAGCGAGAAGGCGCAGGTCACAGGCACAGACACAATAACGATGATGAAGGTGTTCTTCAGAGCACCCAGGAAGATCTTATCGGCGAACAGCTCTTTGTAGTTTGCAAGCCCCACGAAGATGTCGGCACGGTTCATGGTGGAATCGAAGAAGCTGGTCACCACGCACAGCACCATGGGATAGATGACGAAGCCCAGAAGAAGATCAGGCTGGGCAGAAGGAAGATGTAGGATGCGATGGTCTCCTGCCGGACCAGTGCGCGGCTGCGCTTCGGCTCCTTGATTTTTGCAGTCTTTGCAGCCAAGAAAATCACCAAACCTTTCGTTTTGCTCGGCTCCCGACGGATCTACAAAAACTGCCCCTCCCTCGCCGGGATTATCGAGGAAGGGGCAAGGTTTATAACGTTGCGATGCGTTCGGCAGGTGGTGCGCTTATGGCCTCAGCGGTAGCGGCTGCGTTTGCATTCTCGACGAAGGTCGCGACAGCGGTCTCAACGGGCTCGCCGGTGCCAACGCGCTGCAGCATATTCCACCATTCGGTACGAGCAGTTGCCCAGCCCGGAGTGATCTGATAGTAATCGCCCAGGAAGGACATGAACTTGGTGTACTCGCTCATAATGTCGTTGCCGGCGTAGATGTCGCCAACGCTCTCACGAACGGGGAAGTAGGTGGAAGCCAGAACGCTTGCGCCCACCTGATCGGGATCCGCAGCGATGAAGTCGATGAAGGTCTTGGCGGCTTCGATCTTAGCCTCGTCGCCGTTGTCGAAGATGCCGAAGCCCCAAATGCCGCCGCACAGCTTGGGATCGCCGCTCTCGGTGGGGAAGGCCATGGGGAAGATCTCGTCGCCACTGTTGGTCAGACCGGCAGCGTTGTTGTCGCAGTTGGCCTGCTGTGCAATGTTCCAGCAGAAAGCCATCTGCAGGGTACCGTTGCGGAACAGGGTGATCTCGTCGCCGCCTGCGATGGAAGCGTCAAAGTTCACGCCCTTTGTGTCGTGCAGGGCCTGAATGGCCTTGATATTCTCGGCGGAGTCAGCAGTGTACTTGGTGTGATCAGCATCGGTGAAGGTGCCGCCGTACATATTATTGATGATCGCGCGGGTGCCCTGGTCGCCGCCCTGACCTGCGCAGTAGATGGCTGCCACGTTCTCGTAGCCGCCCTTGTACAGCGCGTCAACAGTGTTGAGGAAGCCGTCGGTGCTCCAAGTGTGCTTGTCAGTATCAATGTACTGGTCAGCGCCGACTTCCTTGACCTTGGTCATGTTCACGGCCATGCAGTGTGCGGTCATGCACAGGGGGTACTCATAGTAGTCGCCGGCGTCGATTCTTGCAGGCAGACTCAACGGAATCGTAGATGTCCTTCTTGGCATCATCGGTCCACAGATCGTTCAGCGGAGCCATGACGCCCTTTGCGCCCCAGTTGGCGACCAGACGCTCAGGACCTTCCATGATCAAGTCGGGTGCGCTGCCGCCCTCGATGGCGGTGTTGACCTGATCATCACCATTGGTGTAATCCAGGTACTCCACAGTGACCTTGATGTCAGGATACTTTGCGTTGAAGCTGGAAACCAGACCCTGAACAGTCTCGTCATTGCCCCAGCCGCCGATGGGGTATGTCCACAGCTTGATGTTTGCGCCAGCTGCGGGCTTGCCGCTGCAGAAGCTGCAGTGGAGGAAGCAGCAGTGCTGCTGGAGGAGCTGAACCGCCGCATGCGGCAAGCGCACCGGCTGCGACTCAGGGCCCACGGCCTTCAGGAAAGAGCGGCGAGAGATACTGTTTTTCATAAGAAACTTCTCCTTGCATACTCATTGATGTAGTGCGATTCTGCTCTGCGGCCCTCGTGTGGGAACCGCTTTATTGGCCTTATTATAGAAAAATATTTTCATTTTGTCTATCGGCTGTCTGCCCAATAATGAAAGGATTTTCTTGTGGATGTCGCACAATTTTAGCGAAAAGATTGACCTTTTGGGCAGGATTCACGGAAATTTTGAAAGTTGTAGCTATTTTGTAACCATTGTAGAAAAATCACGCTTTTCGCTGGTGAAAATAGTTTTCACTCAAAAAAGAGGGGAAAATCCAGCAAATTGAAAAGGATTTTCACGAATAAGTCATACTAATGCGGCAAATTTGGGCGCTCTGCACAGAAAACGAACCTGAATTTGTAGTCAAAGCCCCTCTTGCCAAGCGGCAGGGATTCTTTTTATACTTTTCTTAAAGGAAAACTTCCCGACAATGGTGTTGGCGTGTGCGGCCGAGCCCTTCCGGCGGGAAATGGAGCAGGAAAAAAGGAGACCATCATGTCTACGACCACAAACTTCTGGGAGCTGCTGCAGCAAAGGCAGGACGAACTGACAAAATCCGGCCGTGCCGTGGCAGATTACCTTGTCCACCATGCCGACGAGGCACAGTACCTTTCCATTTCCTCCCTTGCGCGGGAATGCAAGGTAGCAGAGGCCACGGTGTTCCGCTTCTGCCGGGCACTGGGGTTTGAGGGCTACCACGAGATGCGCATTTCGCTGGCGCAGGCCAACGCCACCGGTGCGCTGGTCAACCAGCATGAGCCGGAGCCGGGCGCTACCACCGCCAGCCTGTGTGAGCACGCCAGCGGCCTGTTTCTCACTGCCATCAACGGCACCCAGAACGCCCTTTCGCCGGATGCGGTGGATCAGGCGGTGGATCTGCTGCGTGCCGCCAAGCAGGTATTCTGCCTAGGGCAGGGCGGCAGTATGCTGCTGGCCAACGACATCTGCGCCCGTTTTTCCAGCCTGTCCAATAAGTTCCGCACCGCAGGGGACAGTCATCTGCAGATCCTGGCTGCCAGCCTGATGGGCCCGGAGGATGTGGTGCTCTTCATCTCCTATTCCGGCGCGACCCGCGATATGCTGGAAACGCTGCGCACGGCCAAGGTATCCGGCGCAAAGATCATTCTGCTCACCCATTATGAGGATTCGCCCGGCGCAGCCATGGCGGATGTGGTGCTGCGGTGCGGTGCGCAGGAAAGCCCACTGGACTCCGGTAGCATCCCCATCAAGGTGGCGGTGCTCTACGTGGCCGAAGTGCTGCTGCTCCGCTATATGCTCGACGACCCCCAGCAGACCACCGACGCGCAGGACCGCACCAGCGAGGCCGTGGCCATCAAGTTGATCTGAACAGTAAAACAGGCGGCATCCAACTTTGGTTGGAGCCGCCTGTCTTTTCGTTATCAGAGCGCTATAGTTTCATCCGGGAGCTGCTTCTGGTAGTAGGTCACCTTCCACCGGATAGTTTCCGGTTCCACCGGCGCAAAGTGGAGCGAGGAACAGGCAGTGCGGGTATCACCCTGCTGCTTTCCGCTTACAAAGATCGCCGTTGGGCCGTCTGCCCCGCCGATGATGCCAATAGCTCCATCTTCCGTGGGTGCATCGCTTTTCCGGATGGGCTTATCACTAGAGGCGCAGTCGTTCACCTGCACCCAGCCGGTGGTCACGGCGGGGGTCAGGGTGTAAGCCATTTCCACAAATTCCCGGGGCCATTCCATGGGCGGCCCCATGTGGGGAGGTCATTCTCCGGCAGCCGGGCCGGTTTCAGGTCTTTGACCGTCAGCACGCAGGGCACACCGGTGACGGGGTGGGCAAACTCCACGACCTTTCCGGGCGCTGCCGTGAACTGCACCGCTTCGGCGGGCTGTTCCCGCTGGGTGAGGGTCAGTGTCAGGCTGGTGATGTGGGCCGGCCTGCGCTTTGTCGCCCAGGGAAAGCTCCACTGCCGGAGATCCCAGCCTTGTTCCGGGTCAAGCCCGTAGTGCTTCACGATGTCCCGCGCCGCCTGTTCACCGCTGCAAACGATCTCCTCTTCGTAGCGGAGGGGGTTATAATATTCCCCGGCACCGCGGCTGTACTCCACGGTTTTGCCGTTGATGGCTACACTTGGCAGATAGTCAAAAGAACCAAACGGGTCCTCGGCTTCGGCCAGTTCGACAACTTCCGGCGGGCATTCGTCAATATCCATCCCTTCATAAGCGGCCAACTTCTGGTAATGCGCTTCGATCGCTTCACGCTCCACCCGGCGGCAGATGTCTACAACCAGCCCTTTTCCACAAAGGTAAATCGCCGGGATGATGAAATGCTGCCCGCCCCACACCGAGTGTGCCCCGCAGGCCACTTCCTGCCCGGGGCGGCCCCGATGCGGGCGGTGACAGCCCGGATTGTCGTCAAAATAAACCTTCCACTCCATCTGCGTTCCACCTTTCTGCTCAATTTTTCTATTGTAGCGCAGAGAGATTTTTCCGTCAACCGACGCTTTTTCGCTAGGTGCCGCTCATATCCTGCCGCCTGTCCGAATAGACTGTTTCCGAGAAGCAGACGCAGAAGGTGCGGCCTTGCCGCCCGGTGCGGACGGGAGAGAGGAGAGAGCAATTTGGAAAAACAGGAGTGTTTGGAAGCCACTGTCTGCCGGGAGATCGGGGCACGCACCGGCGGGGAAATCCTGATTGGCGTGGTGGGGCCGGTTCGCACCGGCAAAAGCACCCTCATCAAGCAATTCATGGAGCAGCTGGTGCTGCCCGCTATCGGCCCGGCGGACGCAAAGCTCCGGGCCCGGGATGAGCTGCCGCAGTCGGCGGCAGGGCGAACGATCATGACCACTGAGCCGAAATTCATCCCGGAGCAGGCCGTGCCGCTCCAACTGGAGGGCGGGGGGAGTGCCGTATCCGGCTCATCGACTGTGTGGGCTATATGGTGGAGGGAGCCATGGGCCAGGAAAACGAGAAGCCCCGGATGGTCAAAAGCCCGTGGTTCGACGAAGAGATCCCCTTCGACCTTGCCGCCGAGACCGGCACCCGCAAAGTCATCCGGGACCACTCCACCATCGGCATCGTCGTCACCACCGACGGAACCATCAGCGAGATCCCGCGGGAAAATTATCTTCCCGCTGAACAGCGGGTGGTGGAGGAGCTGGAAGCGCTGGGCAAACCTTTCGTCATCCTGCTCAACAGTACCCGCCCGGATGCTCCGGAGACAAAGTCACTGGCCGCAGAGCTGGAACAGGCCTACGGACGCACGGTCCTGCCGGTGAGCTGTCTGGATCTGCAGAAAGATGACCTGCTGTCCATCCTGCAGCGTGTCCTCTACGAATTTCCGGTGCGGGAGCTGGATTTTGCCATTCCCCGCTGGGTGACGATGCTGGAAAAGGGCCACTGGCTCCAGAACGGAGATCTATACGGCGGCGCTCCAGTTTTCAGAGAAGATCAGCCGGATGAAGGATGTTCCGGCCCAGAACAGTGCCGGGCGCTGGCCGGAGATTCGGTGCAGGAGTCCGCCCTGAACGGCATGAACCTTTCCGAGGGCGTGGTGCGGGTAACCGTTCTGCTGAAGCCAGAGGTGTTCTACCGCGTCCTCAGTGAGCAGACGGGGCTGGAAATTGGCGACGAAGCGGGCCTGATGCCCTGCATCATTGAGCTTTCCCGGGCAAAGCGGGAGTACGAGAAGATCCGCAGTGCACTGGAACAGGTGGAAGCCACCGGCTACGGCATCGTGATGCCCAGCATTGAGGAGCTCTCGCTGGAAGAGCCGGAGATCATCCGGCAGGGCGGGCGGTACGGCGTCCGGCTGGAAGCCAGCGCTCCCTCCATCCATATGCTCAACGCCATCATCCACACCGAGATCAACCCCATCGTGGGCACCGAGAAGCAGAGCGAGGATCTGGTGCAGAGCCTGCTGGGCGATTTTGAAGAGACCCGACCGGAGCGGCTGTGGGAGTCGAACATCTTCGGCAAAAGCCTGCATGAACTCGTCAACGAGGGGCTGCAGAATAAGCTGCTGCATATGCCGCAGGAGGCGCGGGGCCGCTTGCAGGATACGCTGGAAAAGGTCATCAACGATGGCTGCACCGGATTGATCTGTATTCTGCTGTAACAGCTAAAAACCACTCGGTCGCAGCGTTTACATCTGTGACCGGGTGGTCGTTTTGCCAGGGATTTTTTAGGGGAGCTGGCGCGCGTCAGCGCGATGAGAGGTTTGATCCGTTTCAAACAGCCTTCAAAACTGCTCAATGTATCATGGAATCGATCCCCTGTGCGGCCAGCTTTGCAGCTGTCCATCACAAGGTTGCGGAAGAAATCCGCAGGTTCTCGATCTGCACCTGCACGCCCAGCGCTTCGGCAAACTGCTTCGCCGTTGTGACCATGTTGGCATCGTTCCCGCTGCCAAAATTGTACACACCGCCGGGCAGTGCAAGGGGGAAAGAGCTTTCCACCCCTCCCGCACCCAGCTGACACCCCGGTGGTCGTTCGGTGAAAAGCGAACGGGGTACCGTTTTGTGCGGCCTGCAGCAGGTTCAGCGGCAGTTTGCCCCGGAGGAGCAGGTCATTCCCCGGCAGATCGTACATCCACGGACCCGCAGAAGCACCGCATCGGGCAGAAGCGCAAGTGACCCGATGCTCGGCTTCCAGCTTGTGCTGCCCGTAGACGTTGGCGCGGGGAGAGCGGAAGCGTTTCGGGCAGGGGGCCGGGCTGGGTCACACCTGCGTACACCTGATCCGAGCTGAATGAGATCAGCTTTGGCCCCGGTGTCCCTGCAGCTTTTGCCATCCAGACAGGCAGTTCAACGTTGGCACGCCGGGGATTCCTCTGGATGTTGCTGGCAGTAGCCGGTATCGGACAATGCCGCCAGATGCAGGATGACATCCGGCTGCACGGCTTCCGCAAAACGGCGAATGGCGGGTTCATCGGCAGCAGCCAGAGAGCCGCGGGGAAGATCGTCAGCTCCGCATTGCCCGCGCCAGAGGTGCATCACGCGGGACCCCGACAAAGCCGCCCGCACCGGAAACAAGAATTTTCTGCATCATCATCCCTCAGTGCACCAAAAACAGCTCAATAACGAAGACCACGGCGCAGCACGCCACCAGAAACTTGGAACAGGCTGGCTCCGCACCATGCGGCTGCGATGCCGACCACCAATGCCACTGCACCGGCAACGGGACTCTGGGTGGCGTTGACGATGGCCGGGAAGGTCATCACGGCCAAGGTCACATAGGGCACGTAGTACAAAAACGACTGGATGAACTGGTTCTTGATGGGTTTGCGGATCAAAGTCAGCGGCAGCACGCGGATGGCGTAAGAAACGGCGGCCATCACGGCAATGTAGATCCAATTGTTGTAGGTCATTGTGCGGCCTCCTCAGTTCCGGCAGTTTTTTCGGGTGTAACAGGGAACAGAATGGCTGCCCCGCAGGAGATCAGCACCGTCAGCAGGATGGTGCGGGTGCCGTCGGAGAAAGACGCGATGCCCGGCAGGTAATTGCATGCGAAGCTCAGAGCAAAGCTCAGCGCTACCAGCGCCGCCACGACCCTGTTCTTCCGGGCGGGGGGAATGATGATGGCCAGGAACATGCCGTACAGCGCCACGCTCAGCGCACTGACGGCCCGCAGGGGCAGCAGGTTGCCCGCCACGATGCCCAGTGCCGTGCCCATGGCCCATGCCGGGGCAGCCAGCGTGATGGCGCCATAGGTGTAGAAGGGGTTCAGGCAGCCCGGCCGTGCGATGGTGATGCCAAACAGCTCATCGGTGACATCGTAGCCGATGATGAGCCGATGGAAGAAGGGCGTGCCGGGGGCAAACCGCTGGGCCAGTGCGCAGCTCATCAGCAGATACCGTGCGTTGGCGATCAGTGTGATGATGGCCACTTCCACATAGGTGGCCCCGGCAGCGATCAGCGAAAATGCGGCGTACTCGCCGGCAGAAGCGTTGTTGAACAAGCTTGCAATAAAGCCTTGAATGGGGGTCAGCCCCGCATTGCGGGCCGCAATGCCCAATGAAAACGAGACAGCGAAATAGCCCAGCGCGATGGGCACACCGTCCCGCATCCCCTCGCAGAATACCTTCCGGCTGAATGCGTAGGGTCTGGTTGCAGTTTCCATTGAGTTTCAAACTCCTTTCCTACTTCAAGACACAAAAATAAGTATAGCACATCCGCCACGGATTGACAAAAGAAAAATCCCTCAGATTTCGTCTGAAACCTGAGGGATTTTTTTCACAGAAAGGAAGTGCGGAATTAGTCTACCACATCCTCAAACTGGCTGTTGTAGAGGTCAGCGTAGAAGCCGCCGGCCTCCATGAGCTGATCGTGGGTGCCCTGCTCCACGATGTCGCCGTCCCGCATCACGAGGATGAGGTCGGCGTCCTTGATGGTGGACAGGCGGTGGGCGATGACGAAGCTGGTGCGGCCGCGCATCAGATTGTCCATGGCAGTCTGAATGCGCTGCTCGGTGCGGGTGTCCACGCTGCTGGTGGCTTCGTCAGGATCAGGATGCGGTTGTCGGCCAGAATGGCCCGGGCGATCGTCAGCAGCTGCTTCTGGCCTTGGCTGACGTTGGAAGCGTCCTCGTTCAGCTCCATCTGGTAGCCGCCGGGCAGCGTGCGGATGAAGTGGTCGGCATTGGCGGCCTTGGCAGCGGCAATGACCTCTTCATCGGTGGCGTCAAACGGCCATACCGGATGTTCTCCATGATGGTGCCCTTGAACAGCCACGTATCCTGAAGCACCATGCCGAAGCCCTCGCGCAGAGCGCTGCGGTCAAAATCGCGGATGTCGTGGCCGTTCAGGGTGATAGAGCCGGAATCCACGTCGTAGAAGCGCATCAGCAGCTTGACCATGGTGGTCTTGCCTGCACCGGTGGGGCCGACGATGGCGACCTTTTCGCCGGGTTGACGGTGCAGCTGAAATCGTGGATGATGGTCTTTTCGGGCACATAGCCGAACTTGACGTGGTCGAAGGTGACCTGACCATCGATGCTGGCGGGGTCTGCCCGGCGGGCCGGGTCGGCGAGCTGGTCTTCTTCGGGCTCGTTCAGGAACTCGAAGACGCGCTCGGCAGCAGCGGCCATGCTCTGCAGCATGTTGGACACCTGCGCGAGCTGCTGGATGGGCTGGGTGAAATTGCGGACATACTGGATAAAAGCCTGGATATCGCCGATGGTGATGATGCCGTTGGCGGCAAAGATGCTGCCGACGATGGCGACGGCCACATAGCCGAGGTTGCCCACAAAGTTCATGATGGGCTGCATCAGGCCGGAGAGGAACTGGCTCTTCCAAGCGGATTCAAAGAGCTTATCGTTGGCGGCGTTGAAGTCGGCCAGCACGGCAGCTTCCCGGTTGAATGCCTTGATGACGTTGTGGCCGGAGTAGATCTCCTCGACCTGGCCATTCACGACGCCCAACGTTGCCTGCTGCGCCTTAAAGTACTTCTGGCTGAACTTGACCACCAGCATCACCAGCGCCAGCGAAACAGGCAGGATGAGCAGTGCGATCAGGGTCATTTTGGGGCTGATGGACAGCATCATAATGAGCACGCCAATCATGGTGGTAATGCTGGTGATGAGCTGGGTCACGCTCTGGTTCAGGCTCTGGCCCAGGGTATCCACATCGTTGGTGATGCGGGAGAGCACCTCGCCGACCGTCCGCTTTTCAAAGTAGGCCAGAGGCAGGCGGTTGATCTTCTCGCTGATCTGGCGGCGAAAATCATAGCAGACCTTCTGGGAAAGGCCGGACATCAGCCAGCCCTGAATGAAGCTGAACGCTGCCGAGCAGAGGTACATTGCCAGCAGGATCAGCAAGATCTTGCCGATATAGCCGAAGTCGATGCCGCCAATCCCGCGCAGCTTCGCGATCCAGCCGGTCGCAAGGGCCGTGGTGGCCTTGGCGAGGATCTTCGGGCCGGCAATGTTGAAGACGGTGGAGAGGATGGCGAAGACGATGACGACGATGAGGGAGAGCTTATACTGGCGCAATGCGCTGAGGAGCTGCCGCAGAGTGCCCTTGAAATCCTTGGCGCGCTCGGTGGTCTGTTTTCCGGGTCTCGGCATATCACTCATCCTCCTTTCCGGTGTTCAGGTCTTGCAGGTTGAGCTCCTTCTGGCTCAGCTGGCTCCTGGCGATCTCCTGATATTCAGGGCAGTTGGCCATGAGCTGAGCATGAGTGCCCTTGCCCACCAGCCTGCCGTCATCCAGCACCAGGATCTGATTGGCGTGGAGGACGGTGGAAATGCGCTGTGCCACGATGATCACGGTGGCGTTGTCGGTCTCTTCCTTCAGCGCACGGCGCAGGGTGACATCCGTCTTGTAGTCAAGGGCAGAAAAGCTGTCGTCGAACAGATAGATCTTCGGCTCCTTGGCAATGGCACGGGCGATGGAGAGCCGCTGCTTCTGGCCGCCAGGTACGTTGGAGCCACCCTGTGCAATGGGGCTTGCATAGCCCTCGGGCTTTGTCGATGAACTCGGTGGCCTGTGCGATGGAAGCCGCCTTCTTCATGCCCGCATCGGTGATCTGCGCACCGCCGAATTTCAGGTTGCTCTCGATGGTGCCGCTGAACAGAACGCCCTTCTGGGGCACATAGCCCAAAAGGCTGTGGAGCTGCTCCTGTGGCATCTCCCGCACGTCGATGCCGTCGATGGTCACGCGGCCGCCGGTGACATCATAAAAGCGGGGGATGAGGTTGAGCAGGCTGGATTTGCCGCAGCCGGTGGAGCCGATGATGGCTGTGGTCTCGCCGGGGTTTGCAGTAAAGCTGATGTGCTCCAGCGCGTCGCTGTCGGCACCGGGGAAGCGGAAGCTGACATCCTCGAACCGGACCACGCCATCCCAGTCCTTCTTTTCAAGGGCGGGCTTTGCGGTGGCAGCGTCGGGATCATGGATGGAAGCCTTAGTGCGGCAGACCTCGTCGATACGGTCAGCAGCCACACCGGCACGGGGAAGCATCACGGCCACCATGGCCAGCATCAGGAAAGACATGACGATCTGCATGGTATAGGTGATGAATGCGATGATCTCGCCCACCTGCATATTTCCGGCATCCATGGCCTTGCCGCCGAACCAGACGATGAGCAGGCTGGGGCCGTTCATGATCAGGGTCATAAAGGGCATCATGGCCACCATGGCGCGGTTGGTGAACAGCTGGGTGCCCATCAGCTCCCGGCTGGCAGCATCAAAACGCTTTTCCTCAAAGGATTCGCGGCTGAATGCACGCACCGGCATCACGCCGGTCAGGATCTCGCGGGTGACCAGGTTGAGCTTGTCGACCAGCTTCTGCATGATCTTGAACTTGGGCATGGCGACGCTCATCAGAACCGTGATGAGCAGAAGCAGAGCGGCCACGTCCAGCACGATGATCCAGGCAAGGCCGGTGTTGCCCTGGGTGACGTGCATCACGCCGCCGATGCCCAGAATGGGGGCGTAGGCCACCATGCGCAGCAGGATGACACAGGTGAACTGCACCTGCTGGATATCGTTGGTGGTGCGGGTGATCAGGGAAGCGGTGGAGAAATTCTCGATCTCCGCGTTGGAAAAGTGGATGACCGAGGAGAAGGTCTCTCTGCGCAGCTCCCGGCCGATGGAAGCCGAGACGCGGGAGGCAATCAGGCCCACCAGAATGGAAACGACCGCCATCAGCAGGGTCAGGGCCAGCATCTGGCCGCCCACACGGAAGAGGTAGGCCATCTGTACATCATGGGAAACGCCCTGCGCCTCATATTCCAGGCTGACCAGCAGGGTGGCCTGACTTGCCATGCTGGAAAGGGCGGTCTCGTCCACCTGTTCCATGGCGCTGGCCAGATGCTGCTGGATCATTTCCCGGGAAAACCGGGCATCTGGGCCATGGCTGCGAACTGGGCACAGACGGCATCCAGATCCTCCGCCGTGGGAGCAGCGGTCATGGTCTCTGCTTCAGCCCCGGCAGTCTCGTCCTCGCTCTGGTAGCCGGACAGCGGAGCACGGCGGCGGCAGCGTTCTGCCCGGCAGGGGCGTTGGCATTCTGCGCCGCCGCCATATACAGCACGATATCCGGTGTGGTGACAGCCTCTTCCAGGGCGGTGCGCTCGGCATCGGTCAGGTCACTGCGGAGCTTCAGAACACCGTCGTCCTGAAGATAATATCCATAGGCATTCTGCAGCGCGTCTGCATCCTCTTCGCTCATCAAAAGCGAGAGGGCATCCAGTGTGCTTTGGCGCACGGTCTCCGGCAGGGGGCTTTCGATGCCGCCCTGCTGGATGCCGGTGTCCACGATCTTGCTCGTGTAATCCGGCAGGGAAAGGTCGCAGTAGGCCTGCACGAACAGCAGGGCCACCACGGCAAGGCAGGCGGCCCAGTGGCGGGCCAACTGCTTGAAGATCTTACCCATCTTGGTTGTCTCCCTTCAAAATTGATTGTTGTTCCGCGTTTTCCGCTTCCACAGCCTCCAGCAGCACACCGGTCAGGGAGAACAGCTGGACCCGCTGCTGGGGCGGGATGCGGCAGATGACCCGCTCAAAATAACGGCTGATGGCGGCCTCGACCTGGCGGCTGGCATCAAGGCCCGTTTCGGTGGCCCGCACCAGCGTTTTCCGGCGGTCGTTCGGGTCGGTGATGCGCTCGATGAGCCCATCCTGCTCCAACTGGCGCAGTGCGCGGGAAACAGCGGGCAGGGGCTGTTTGATGGCGGCGGCAGCCAGATCGGAAACATAGATGGTGCCATTCTGGCCATGCTCTTCAATGGTCATCAGCACGCCTTCCAGCATGATGAAATGACATTGGGGCAGCTTTCCAGTGCCATTTTGGCACCGCGTTTGCCTTCTGTGCTCAGCCGATGCAGATAATGGACCACGGCGAACAGTTCCGGCGCGCTCTTCTGCGGCATACGATCCCTCCTTATCACTTAACAGACGCAAATACTTAACACATGATAACTATTTGCTGATGACAATAATATACCCGCCTGCATCGGAATGCAAGCGGGTAAAGATGAACTTTTTGTAAACTCTGAAGATCCTGCGCATCAAGGAGCAAAAATCACTCGTGGAGCTGACGTTCTTCCACCAGACTCTCTCGTTTGCTGCTGATACGTCCCAGCCCGTAGGCCAAAAACGTGGCGCAAAGCAGGTTCAGCCATGCCAGCGATGCACCGCTGAAGGTATTGGTAACGCCGATGAGAAGGTTTGCCAGACAGAGCAGCCTCACCATCTGTCCAATTTTGTTCAGGTGGGAGATACGGGAATCCACATCCGAAAACAGATCAAAGGGACCTAGCTGGGCGCTGCGGCGGAAATATCCCCAACTGAAGCAATGCCCAACGCTCTGTGCTTCTAACTCTTCCATGAAACTTTCAAAATCCGGGGAACTGTCCAGCATGGCAAGCCGGATGATGTACTGGCCGGGTTCCGTCTTTTCAAAGGTGTAGGTGCAAAACCCGGCATTCTGCAGGGCCCAGCCCTCCTGCGCCATTTCGTTGAGCCAGCGTTCTTCTTTTTCAAATTCCCAGACCCAGAAATTCCGATGCAGCGTTTTTTTGTTTCACTCATACCTGTTCCTCCTGTAAAATGGCGCGGCCATTGGCAGCAAGCTCCTCCAGCCGGACCAGCTCCTGTTTGAGCACCTTCAGCCCGGCGGAGGTCAATTGGTATTCTTTTTTTGCGGCTTCCGCTTTCCATGGGCAGGGGAGAGATCCAGCCTTTTTCGCACAGGGCATTCAGGGCACCGTACAGGGTTCCGGCAGCCAGCCGTACCCTTCCGCCGGAGAGCTGTTCGGTCTGCTGCATGATGCCGTAACCGTGTTGTGGGTGGTAGAGGGAAAGCAGGATGTAGTAAGTGGATTCCGTCAGTGCCGGATTTTCCATTATATCACCTCGCTTTGTATCGCTATGCGATATATCATGGATGCATTATATCGCTTCTCGATATAACTGTCAAGGGGCGGAAAATAAAAAAGCTCTCCCGGACGGGAGAGCAAAGACAGACAACCAGAGAAACCGGTCAACGATCGTGGAACAGTCGGTTATCCACCCAGATGCAGACGCAGGCGCCGAGGATCGAGATAACAAAGGAACTGAAGGTCCCGGTGGCGTGGATGCCGACCATGCCGAACAGAAACTCGCCCACGAAGCTGCCCAGCATACCCAGCACAATGTTGCGGCCGGTGGAAGTCTGGGTGCCCATAAAGCGGTTGGCGATGTGACCGGCCAGAGCGCCTACCAGCACGCCCACGAGCAGGGAAGCCAGCAGGCCGATCAGAGAGAACAGGCCCATCAGCACGCCCACCAGAGCGCAGATCAAGGCAAGAACGATCAGGATAGACAAAGTGATCATACAGAAGCCTCCTTGGTTTCTTTTTGTAAGAACGGCATTTTCTGCCGCGTACCGGCAGATGTCGTTCAGACAGCAGTTTTTACATTCGGGTCTGCGGGCGTTGCAGACAGCACGGCCGTGCATCACGAAGCGGTGGCACAGGTCACTGCCCTCTTCGGGCGGAATGATCTTCCATAGGGCCATCTCCACCTTCTGCGGTTCCTTGATGCCGTCCACAAGGCCGATCTTGTTGCACAGGCGGATGCAGTGGGTATCTGTGACGATGGCGGGTTTGCAGAACACGTCACCCATGATCAGATTTGCGCTCTTGCGGCCTACGCCGGGCAATGCAAGCAGCTCCTCAAAGGTGGTCGGCACCTGACAACCGTACTTGTCGCGCAGCATCCGCATACAGGCCGAGATGTCCCGGCGCCTTGCTGCGGCCCAGGCCGCAGGGTTTGACGATGGCTTCGATTTCTTCCGGTTCGGCCGCGGCCAGCGCGTCCACGCCGGGATACCTGGCAAACAGCTCCTGCACCACAATGTTCACCCGGGCATCGGTGCACTGGGCCGCCAGCCGCACGCTGACGAGCAGCTGCCATGCGTGGTCGTAATCCAAGGTGCAAGCCCGCATCGGGGTATTCGTTTTTCAGCCGGTCAATGACCGTGAGCGCCAGAGCCTTTTTGGCGGAAAGATCTTCTGCCGCAGCAGTTTTGCTTCATAGGAACCCGCCTCATTTCCGTAAATGTACTATGATAATAGCATGTTTCGACTTTTTTGTAAATGGGGTTTTGGCATCCATCTGAGAATGATTTTCATTATTGCTCTTGCTGTTCGTGTAAAAATGAGGTATACTAAAACTATAAGGCCCATGCAGAACAGCAGAGGGCAGTACAGGAGGAATCCCCGATGAACGAACCGCTGGCGCAGCGCTTGCGCCCCAAAACGCTGGCCGAGGTGTGCGGCCAGCAGCATCTGCTGGCGCCGGGGCGGGTGTTCCGCCGCACCATCGAAAGCGGCCGCGTGCCCAATATGATCTTCTACGGCCCCTCCGGTGTGGGCAAAACCACCGTGGCGCGCATCATTGCCGAAAACAGCGGCATGACGCTGCACAAGCTCAACGGCACCTCCTGCGGCACGGGGGATATCAAGGCGGTGCTCAAGGATATCGGCACACTGGCCGGGGCGGGGGGCATCCTGCTGTACCTCGATGAGATCCAGTATCTGAACAAGAAGCAGCAGCAAAGCCTGCTGGAGTGCATTGAGGACGGCACGGTGACCTTGATCGCCTCCACCACTGAGAACCCTTATTTTTACATCTATAATGCACTGCTTTCCCGCTGCACTGTGTTCGAGTTCAAATCGCTGACAGCTGCGGATGTGGAGCAGGGGCTGCGGAACGCCCTGAAAAAGCTTTCGGAGCGGAGTGAGGGCACGCCCATCCGGATGGAGGACGATGCCTGTGCCTATCTTGCCGAGAGCGCGGGCGGCGATCTGCGCAAGGCACTGGGGTGCCTTGATTTTGCAGTGACGGCGGCGGCTCCCGAACCGGAGGGAAAACACATCACGCTGGATATGATCCAGCAGGTTACCCGCCGCACTGCCATGCGGTACGACCGGGACGGCGATGACCACTATGATATCGTGTCGGCTTACCAGAAATCCATGCGCGGCTCTGACCCGGATGCGGCGCTCCACTATCTGGCCCGGCTGCTGGAAGCCGGGGATCTGCCCTCGGCCTGCCGTCGGCTTATGGTGTGTGCCTGCGAGGATGTGGGCCTTGCCTATCCGCAGATCATCCCCATCGTCAAGGCGGCGGTGGATATCGCCAACGCGGTGGGCCTGCCTGAAGCGCGGCTCCCCCTGGCGGATGCGGTGGTATTGGTGGCGACCAGCCCAAAATCCAACAGCGCCCACGATGCCATCAACGCCGCCATTGCGGATGTGCAGGCCGGGTCGCACCGGGCCCATTCCGCGCCAGCTCCAGAATAAGCATTATGATGGCGAGGATGCCCTCGTCAAGGGGCAGAACTACAAATATGCCCACGATTACCCGAACCACTGGGTCGAGCAACAGTATCTGCCCGATGTTTTGAAGGATACAAAATACTACACCTTTGGCGAAAACAAAAACGAACAGGCCTCCCGCGCATATTGGGCGCGGATCAAAGGGCGAAGAGAACGTATAAAGGGAAGAAAAGGAGAGAGGAAGATGCGTTATTCCAAACAGCGGAGCTGGTTTTGCAGCACCGTGGAGCAACTTTGCGACCACCCCACCGCCGAAGAAATTTTGATAAAGCGGCCCCGGAGTGCCCCGGCCTGAGCCTTGGTACCGTGTACCGCAACCTGAACAGTCTGGTGGAGGCGGGCAAGGTGCGCCGCGTTTCTATTCCGGGCAAGGCCGATCGGTTCGACCACACCCTGTGCTGGCACAGCCACCTGTACTGCAATGGCGTGCGGCAGCGTCGTGGACGCCGATGTGGACGAAAAACAGGTGATGAGGCTGGTGCGCCGCCAGAAGGATGTTGTGGTGCAGGACTGCGCTGTGGTGCTGTTCGGCCTGTGTGAAGCATGCGCCAAAAAGCAGGCAGAAGGCTGAATTCTGAACGAAGGATTCTGAAATTTGCGGTTTCCCACTTGCCCTTATGGCAGAAAGAGGGTATACTAAAAAAGAGCTTGAAAAAAAATAAGGATGGTTTTTTATTGGAATACATTAACTTTGAACACAACGAGACGGCTGCGGAGCTGGTGCGTGCGGCTTACGACACCCCGCCGCTGGCCTTTGTACACAGCTATGGCTGTCAGCAGAACGTCAACGATGGCGAGCGCATCAAGGGCGTGCTGGTGGATATCGGCTACGGCCTGTGCGATAAGCCCGGAGGATGCAGACCTCATCCTCTTCAACACCTGCGCCGTGCGTGAGCACGCCGAGCAGCGCGTGTTCGGCAATGTGGGTGCACTGAAGGGCCTGAAGGAGAAAAAGCGCGGCCTGATGATCGGCCTGTGCGGCTGTATGGCCAACCAGAAACATGTGGTGGAAAAGCTGCGCAAGAGCTATCCCTATGTCGATCTGGTCTTTGGCGTGGATGGCATCGATACGCTGCCCCAGCTCATTGCTCAGAAGCTGCAGAAGCATAAGCGCGTGCTGATGGAGCCTGCCCAGCGCCCGGTCATCGTGGAGAACATCCCCATCCGGCGCGAGAGTGAGTTCCGCGCCTGGCTGCCTATCATGTACGGCTGCGACAATTTCTGCACCTACTGCATCGTACCCTATGTGCGGGGCCGTGAGAAGAGCCGCAAGCCCGGCGATATCCTGGCGGAGTTCCGGGGGCTGGTGGAAGCAGGATACAAGGAGATCACTCTGCTGGGCCAGAACGTGAACAGCTACGGAAAGGGCCTGGAAGAACAGGTGGACTTTGCTGATCTGCTCAATCTACTCTGCGCTGTGCCCGGCGATTACCAGATCCGCTTTATGACCAGCCACCCGAAGGATGCCAGCCACAAGCTGATCGATACCATTGCGGCCCAGCCCCACCTGTGCAAGCACCTGCACCTGCCGGTGCAGTGCGGCTCGGATGAATTGCTGAAAAAGATGAACCGCCATTACACCATCGGGCAGTACATGGAGCTGATCGAGTACGCCCGCAAAAAGGTGCCCGGCATCACCTTCTCCAGCGATATCATCGTGGGCTTCCCCGGGGAAACGGAGGAGGATTTCAGGACACGCTGGAACTGGTGAAGAAAGTCGGCTACATGCAGCTGTTCACCTTTATCTACTCCAAGCGCACCGGCACCAAGGCAGCGGAAATGCCTGAGCCCCACCCCCCGCGCGGAAAAAACCGACCGGATGACCCGCCTGCTCAAGGTGCAGGATGAGATCGCAATGGATCTGGTCCGGCAGCAGGTGGGCCAGACTGTCCGGGTGCTGGTGGAAGGCGATGGCCGCAGCGACGGAACCCTCTCCGGCCGGTTGGACAACAACCTGACCGTGGAGTTTGCCGCAGACCCCGCCCTGATGGGCAGCTACGCACAGGCACCTGACCGGTGCCCGCGCCACTGTCCTGCTGGGCGAACTGGAACGTGATCCCGGGGCACACCGGCCCCAATGATAATGTAACTATAAAAACAAACACATCAAAGGAGATTTTTGATTATGGATTGCACGATCTGTTCAAGCGCGCCGCCATGGCACTGCAGACTGACCCCCGTTACCTGGCTATGGACCAGGCCCGCAAGATAAACGACAAGGATGAGGAGCTGCAGAATCTCATCGGGGAGTTCAATCTGGCCCGCATGGATCTGAACAACGAGATCAGCAAGAGCGAGCGCAGTGATGAGCGCATCGCCGAGCTGAACACCAAGGTCAACGACCTGTATGGCAAGATCATGGCTGACGAGGGTATGACTGCTTACAACGAGGCAAAGCGCGACTGCGAGGCCCTCGTGAACTATATCGACGCCATCATCAACACTGCAATGAACGGCGGCGACCCCATGACCGTGCAGGAGCCCAGTGAATCCTGCACCGGCAGCTGCTCCACCTGCGGAGGCTGCCACTAACAGGTAAAATGAGAACGCGGCTGCAAATCGCAGGCCGCGTTTTCCTTCCATTCGCAGTTACTTACTGCAAACCGACGGAAAGAAGCAAAGCGGCATAGCCCGCAGGAAAGGTGAACGATTATGGCAGAACTGTCGCCCATGATGCAGCAGTATATGGACATCAAGAAGCAGTATAAGGACGAGATCCTGTTTTACCGCATCGGCGACTTTTACGAGATGTTCTTTGACGATGCACTGACCGCCTCCCGGGAGCTGGACCTGACCCTGACGGGCAAGCAGTGCGGCATGGAAGAGCGTGCCCCCATGTGCGGCGTGCCCTTCCACAGCTACGAGGGCTATGTGGCCCGCCTGATCGCCAAGGGATACAAGGTGGCGATCTGTGAGCAGATGGAGGACCCGTCCAAGGCAAAGGGACTGGTCAAGCGCGATATCATCCGGGTGGTCACGCCGGGCACTGTCATCGAGAGCAGTATGCTGCAGGATGACAAAAACAACTACATTGCAAGCATTTTTCTGAAAGGGAATGCGGCGGGCATCTGCTTTGCCGATGTTTCTACCGGCACGGCCCACATCACCGAGCTGAAACGGGAGAAGATCGTGCCTGCCGTGATCGCGGAGCTCTGCCGCTACCATCCCAGCGAGGTGCTGATGAATCCCGGAATGCTGGACTGCCGTGAGCTGACCGGCTATATCAAAAAAAGAACATGACCTGCTCTGTGGAGCTGGTGGAAGAGGAGCGCTATGCCCCGGGCCTTGTGGCCATCTCGCTGGAAAATCAGTTTGGCCGCAATTGGGATGAGACCACCTCTATCGACAAAAAAGGTCTGGTGCGGTTTGCCATGGCCGCACTTCTGGAATACCTGCACACCACCCAGATCAAAGGTGTGGAGCGCCTGAAGACCGTCATCAGCTACAATGAAGCCCAGTATATGCAGCTTTCGCCTGTGACGCGGGCCAACCTTGAACTCACCGAGACCCTGCGGGGCCGTGAGAAGCGGGGAACCCTGCTCTGGGTGCTGGACAAGACCAGCACTGCCATGGGCAAGCGGCTGCTCCGCACTTGGATCGAGCAGCCGCTGCTTTCCAGCGATGCCATCAACCACCGTCTTGATGCTGTGGAAAGCCTGGTCAATCAGACCGTACAGCGCGGCGATCTGATCGAAGAACTGCATTACATCGCCGATCTGGAGCGTATGATGACCCGCACGGTCTACGGTTCGGCCACGCCCAAAGAGATCTATGCCATGGCGCAGACCTGTGAGCGCCTGCCCAGCCTGCGCCAGCAGGCCGAGAAAGCTGCGGCTGCGCCGAACTCAGCGAGATCGTCTCCAGGATCGACCCGCTGAGCGATATCAAGGACAAGATCTATGCCGCTGTGGACCCTGACGCACCTTCCACCCTCAAGGATGGCGGGGTCATTGCCAAGGGCTACCACCCCGAGGTGGACGAGCTGCGTTCCATCCGCGATAACACCAAGGGCGTGCTGGCTCAGCTCGAGACCCGCCTGCGGCAGGAGACTGGCATCCCCAAGCTGAAGATCGGCTATAACCATGTGTTTGGCTATTTCATCGAGGTCAGCAACTCTTATAAGGCACAGGTGCCGGAGAGCTACATCCGCAAGCAGACCCTGACCACCGGCGAACGCTACATCACACAGGAGCTCAAGGAGCTGGAAAATAAGATTCTGGGTGCCCACGAGCGGCTGATCGCTCTGGAACACCGGCTGTTCAATGAGCTGCTGGAAAGCATTGGTGCCCAGCTTGACCGCATCCAGCGTACAGCCAACGCCGTGGCAGAGCTGGACGTGCTGGCCGCTCTGGCTCAGGTGGCAGCAGAAAACAACTACTGCCGCCCCACTGTGGATGAGAGCGACCAGCTGACCATCGTGGAGGGCCGCCACCCTGTGGTGGAGCAGATGCTCAAGGGCAGTCTGTTCGTACCCAACGATACCACCCTGAACTGCGGCGAAGATCGCTGCCTCATCATCACCGGCCCTAACATGGCGGGCAAATCGACTTATATGCGCCAGAATGCGCTGATTGCCCTGATGGCACAGATCGGTTCCTTTGTTCCGGCCAGAGAGTGCCATGTGGGTGTAGTGGATGCCATCTTTACCCGTATCGGCGCGTCGGATGACCTTTCGGCAGGTCAGTCCACTTTTATGGTGGAGATGACCGAGGTAGCAGAGATCCTGAAGAACGCTACCTCCCGCAGTCTGGTGGTGCTGGATGAGATCGGGCGCGGCACGTCCACCTTTGACGGCATGAGCATTGCCCGCGCCGTGGTGGAGCACATCAGCGACCCTGCCAAGGGACTGGGCTGCAAGACCCTCTTTGCCACCCATTACCACGAGCTGACAGACCTTGAGGGCACCATCAGCGGCGTGAAAAATTACAACATTGCGGTGAAAAAGCGGGGTGAGGACATCACCTTCCTGCGCCGCATCGTCCGCGGCCCTGCCGATGACAGCTATGGCATCGAGGTGGCAAAGCTGGCCGGTCTGCCCGGCACCGTGACCCGCCGCGCCCACGAAGTGCTGCGCGCACTGGAAGCCACTGCCCCCAAGAACAAGGTGGAGCAGATGGACTTTGATGCGCTGCAGGAGTACAACTCTCCGGCGGTTCCCAGTGAGATGATGGAAAAGCTGGAAGCACTGGATGTGGAAACGCTGACCCCCATTGAAGCACTGAACTTCCTCTACGAGCTGAAAAAGACCCTGAAGGGCAGCCTGAACGGCTGATTTCCTGAAAAATCCTAAAAAACAGGGGAGGGAACGAATATGGCAGTGATCCATGTTCTGGATAAGCACACCGCCGAGCTGATCGCCGCTGGCGAGGTGGTCGAGCGGCCTGCGTCAGTGGTCAAGGAGCTGCTGGAAAACTCCATTGATGCCGGGGCAAGCCAGATCACCGTGACCATTGAATCAGGCGGCGTGAAGCTGATCGAGATCAGCGACAACGGTTCGGGCATTGAAGCAGAGTATATCCCCACGGCATTCATCCGCCACGCCACCAGTAAGATCCGGACGGAGGATGATCTGAATCATATCCACACCCTGGGCTTCCGTGGAGAGGCGCTGGCTTCCATTGCCAGCGTGGCGCGGGTAGAAGTACTGACCCGTACTGAGAACGACGAGTGCGCCTCCGTCTACCGCATCGAGGGCGGCGAGGATTATCCGCTGGAGCCCGGTGCACGCGGCGTGGGCACTACCATCCGGGTGCAGGATCTGTTCTACAACACCCCGGCCCGGATGAAGTTCCTCAAAAAGGATTCCAGCGAGGGTACCTTTGTGGCGGATATCGTGGCCCATGTAGCCCTGAGCCACCCCGAGGTCAGCTTCAAGTTTGTCCGGGAAGGCAAGCTGCAGTATGTTACCCCCGGTGACGGCAAGCTGCGCAGCGCGGCCTATGCGGTTCTGGGCCGGGAGTTCAGCCGGGACCTCATCGAGCTGAAAAATCAGGAGGGTGTGTACCGGGTGTGGGGCCTCATCACCCAGCCCAGGAGCTGCCGCGCCAGCCGCAGTATGCAGTATTTCTACATCAATGGGCGCTATGTCCGCAACCGCACCATGATGGCGGCCATGGAAACAGCGTTCAAAGGCACCACGATGCAGGGCAAGTTCCCTGGAGGAATCTTGCTTCTGGAAATGCCCGCTGACCTTGTGGATGTCAATGTCCACCCGGCCAAGACTGAGGTGCGCTTTGCCCGGGAAAACGATATCTTTGACCTCGTTTATCACGCTGTCAAGCTGGCACTGGCCCAGCCGGGAACCGGAGAGCGGCGCTTCGCCTTTGAAGAGGATAAAAAGATGAAGAATCCAACAAATCTGGAATAAAAGATAATGCGACAGAAAATGATGTAAAGAAGAATAACTTTACAGGACTTTCTGCCATCATTCCGGGCCAGGCTGAGACGGGAACGCTCCATGAGCATACCCCTCAGCCCCAGCGGAGCTTCCGGAGCTTCACTCCGGCACCGGCAGCAGTCCCGCTGTCCCGTCCGGCACCTGCAAACCACCCGGATATCCTGCCTGTGCCGGACACTGCCGAGGAAAAGCCGACAGAGCACAGCTGGACAACGGTTGCATCGGGCCTCCCCATCCCGCAGGCTGCCACCCTGCACAGCCCGGCACCAGCTCCCACGGAGAGTGAGCCTGAAGCACCCGCCTTTGCCGCAGCGCTGGGAGAAGGTGCATTGGACATTGAGCCGGACGGCGTGGATCTGCCCGAACGTCAGGACCACATGGCGGCATGGGATCCTGCCCCCAAGGAGGAATTGCCCGCCGCCCCAGCTCCGCAGCAGACCTCTGCTGCCGAGGATACGCCGGAACAGCTGGGCTTTGACGTGCAGGAAGGCCCTGCCCCTCTGCGCTATGTGGGTGAGATCTTCAAGACCTACATCCTTGCCGAGCGCGGGGAGGAGATCTGCATCATTGATAAGCATGCCGCCCACGAACGTCAGCTCTTCGAGAAGCTGGCGGCAAACTATGGAGATGTTCCAGCCCAGCTGCTGCTGGAGCCGCTGGTGGTGGAGCTGTCGGCGGAGGAAAAGACTGCCCTCCTCTCCAACCTTGAGCTGCTGGAAAGCGCAGGACTGGAGATCGATGACTTTGGCGGCAACAGCGTGTTCCTGCGCTCTGTGCCCGCGGATGTGGAACAGGGCAGTGCCGAGGATCTGCTGGTGGAGCTGGCCGATAAGCTCTCCAAGGGCAGCCGCGATGCCCTGAGCGAAAAGACTGAGTGGGTGCTCCATTCCATCTCCTGCCGCGCGGCCATCAAGGCGGGGGATAAGGCCTCCCCGCAGGAGCTGATGGCATTGGCTGAAAAGATCCTCTCGGGCGAGGTGCCGCCCTTCTGCCCCCATGGTCGGCCTTGTGTTCTTAAATTGACCCGGAAGGAGCTGGAAAAACAGTTTGGACGGATCGTGTAACAAAAAGCACCCGGTGCTGGCCGTGGTCGGCCCCACGGCTTCCGGCAAGACCGCGCTGGGCGTTGCACTGGCCGAGCAGTTCGGCGGTGAGATCATCAGCGCCGATTCGATGCAGATTTATAAAGGGCTTGATGTGGGCACCGCCAAGGTGACCCCCGAGGAGACTCGCGGCATTCCGCACCATGGGGTGGATATCCTGCAGCCTTATGAACCGTTCAGCGTGGCAGATTTCACCGCGCTGGCCGGAGCGCTGGAGCATGAGATCTCCGGCAGAGGACATCTGCCCATCCTCGTGGGCGGCACCGGGCTCTATGTCCAGAGCTTTTTGTATGGTGTCCGCTTTGCTGCTGAGAAAACGCCGGACGGTTTGCGGGAACAGCTGGCCGCGGAACTGAATAAAAAGGGTCCGGAAGCCATGTATGCGGAGCTGCAGGCGGTGGACCCCGAAGCGGCGGCGGCCATCCATCCGAACAACCATGTCCGGGTGCTGCGGGCGCTGGAGCATTACCGCGCCACCGGCAAAAAGCTCAGTGAGCAGAAAGCAGACTCACTCCCGCCCGAAAAGCCCTACCGTTCTCTGATCCTTGGGCTGGATTTCCCGGAGCGCGCCCAGCTCTACCGCCGCATCGACCTGCGGGTGGATCAGATGATGGAGCAGGATCTGCTGAACGAGGCAAAAAACGTGTGTGGGAACACCGGGATACCTATAAGACGGCGGCCCAGGCCATCGGATACAAAGAATTCTTCCCCTACTTTGCGGGGGAGAGCGCGCTTGCCCCTTGTGTGGAGAAGCTGAAACAGGCCTCCCGCAACTATGCCAAGCGCCAGCTGACCTGGTTCCGCCACATGGAAGGCATCTGCTGGCTGGATGCCTCGGCCCCGGATGTCCGGGAACAGGCTGCACGTCTCACAAATGAATTTTTAGTGAAAGGATGAGCGATATGCAGGAAGAAAACCGCGAGGGCATCTCCGGCGCACTGAAAACGCTGGCCGCTGTCGTCATCGTGTTTCTGCTGCTGGCGGCATTGTATGTGGGCTATCAGGCAATGCAGGTGCTGTTTCCGCCCAATACCTACGAGACCGCACTGCTGGCTACGGTGGAGGACACTGTGGATGCCGAAGGCGTGCTCCTGTTTGAGGAAAGCTACGTTGCGGGCGGCGGCACGCTGGGGTATCTGGTGGCAGACGGCGAACGTGTTTCGGCAGGCACAGCGGTGGCTGAGATCTACAGCGATGCAGCGCAGGCCACCCTGCGCGCCAGCAGCTGACCCAGATCAATGATCAGATCGACCTGCTGCAGCGCTCCCAGAACACCACTTCGGTGCAGCTGGAATCCCTGCGCAAGAACCGTTCCGCCGCTCTGTACGACCTGATGGATTCGCTGGATGCAGGGGACTACGAGGATACCGATGCGGAGAAGGAAAACTACATTCTGGCCCAGAACAAGCTCTGGGTCATCACCGGCGAGGTGGCCAGCTTCTCCGACCAGATCACCGCGCTGACCCAGCAGGCCGCCACGGTGCAGTCCCAGCTGGGCAATCCGTCCCAGATCACGGCCCCGCAGACGGGCTATTTCATCCGCAGCTCCAGTTCCGGGCGGCTGAACGCAGGTTCTGCCGATATCCTTGCGCTGGATGCAGCCAACCTGAAAGCCTACGTTGAATCCTCCGGAGATCGCGCTGGACGGCTGCGCGGGAAAGATCGTTTCGGGCTTTACCTGGTACTATGCCGGGGTGTGCTCGGCCAAACAGGCGGAAAAGCTGCTGGGCAGGGATGGCAAGCCCTTGACCAAGAGCGTTGAGATCCGTTTTCCCGGTCAGGTGGAAACGCCCCTCAAGGCAAAGGTCAGCGAGGTGAACATCGATGCGGAGAACGACATTGCCCGCTTCGTCCTCTCCTGCGAGATCATCAACGGCGACGTGCTCCGGCTGAACTGTGCCGATGCCCAGATCATCGTGGGCCGCAACACCGGCCTGCGGGTGCCTGCTGCTGCGGTGCACTACCTCAAGGAGGACGGCTCCGAGGCAGAGGGTCAGGGCGAGAACTACATCCCCGGCGTGTATGTGAAGTACGGCAACCTGGCCCGCTTCTGCCGCATCGACCCTGTGGACGATGCCCACCCGCAGATCACGGATGGCGATGACCTCATCGTTTTGCCCAGCGGAACGGCTGGTTCTGTCAGTCAGGTTCGGCTTTATGACGAGATTATTGTCTCCGGACAAAATTTGTATGATGGAAAACTTTTGTAGTTATTGACATCTGAGGCAAAAAATCCGATAATAGATAAAGCTATTTGCATCTCATTTGCAAAGAACGCCAGGCAGCTGCTGCTGCCCGAATGAAAGGAGCAGATACTATGTCTTTCGTGGATAGTCTCAAAAGGGCCTTTTCGGCGGTGAGGACGATTACGACGATCAGTACATCGACGACGGCCCCCAGATGGTGAACAACAACAGCGGTCTCGGCGTTGGCATGGACGATGCAGAGGAAGAGCCGGTGGAGGGTGCCCAGAAGAAGAACAAGGTGGTCAACATCCACGCCACCACCCAGCTCAAGGTGGTTCTGGTCAAGCCTGAGCGTTTCGAGGATGCCAGTACCATTGCTGACCACCTGAACAACAAGCGCACCGTGGTGCTCAATCTGGAGTCCACCAACAAGGAAGTCTCCCGCCGTCTGGTGGATTTCCTGTCCGGTGTTGCATATGCAAACAATGGCCAGATCAAGCGCGTGGCCAACAGCACCTTTATCATCACTCCGTACAACGTGGATATCATGGGTGATCTGCTGGACGAGCTGGAAAACAATGGCGCGTTCTATTGATCCTGCTCCCAGGGCAGTGCGGGGCTTTGTGCCCGCCCGCACCGATGAAGAGCGCTTTTGATGCGCCATGTAGAAGATCTGGCCCGCGCGGCCGAGGGACGCGGCATTGCCCGCTACTCCGGCTTTTTGAGCGACAGGGAACAGGACTTGGCCCGCGCGGCGCTGAACCGTGCCGATGTGCCGGAGAGCGACCATCATTTTGAGGGCGGCTGGCCCGGAGCAGAGCGGAAGTTGCTCTGCCTGGAGCCGGAGGGATGCTACCCTGCAAGCCCGCTGTGCTGCGTGAAGCTGACCTGCCGCACCCTTTCCGGGGCGGCACTGCCGGGCCACAAGGATTATCTGGGCAGCCTGATGGGGCTGGAGCTGCAGCGGGAAGCGCTGGGAGATATCGTGCTCCCGGCCGATACACCGGGCACTGCCTATGTCTTTGCGCTGGAAACGGCGGGGAGCTCATCTGCCGGGAACTGCTGCAGGTGGGCCGGACAGAGGTCACCACCACGCTGCTTTCGCTGGATGAGGTACCCGAATTCCCGCAGGCAGAGCGCAAAACGCAGACAGCCACCGTGTCCTCTTTGCGGCTGGACGCTGTGCTTGCGGCCATGCTCCATTGCAGCCGCGGGCAGGCGTGTGAGTGGATCGCGGCGGGCCGGGTGGAGATCAACCACCTGCCTGCAGAGAGCGCCCACGCCCCGGTGTATGAGGGTGATGTGTTCACGGTGCGCGGCAAGGGGCGCTTTGGCCTGACGGCCCTGCCCGGAAAAAAAGCAAAAAAGACCGATCGATCATCGAGTTTTTTCAATATTGAATGAAAAGGGAGGAAACCACTATGCTGACCCCGCAGGATGTGGTGCTGCACAGTTTGAAAAGAACATCCGCGGCTACCGGACCGAAGAGGTGGACCGTTTCCTGGATAAAGTAGAGGAGCAACTGAAGCAGGATGAAGATCAGGCTGAGGAGCTGCGCCGCCAGATCGCTGAGCTGACTGCCGAGAATCAGCGTCTGCACAAGGAAATGGAGAGCTACGAGGCTGACGGCGATATGCTCAAGAGCGCGCTGATCAATGCCCAGCGGATGGGTGAGAATGTCATCCGGGAAGCAAACCAGAAGTCGGAAGAGATCCTGCATCGCGCAAATCTGCGCGGTGATGATATTATCCGTGATGCCAACGAGCTGCTGCAAAAAAAGCCAGTGACCGCGCGGATGAGATCATCAACGAGGCAAACGAGAAAAAGCTTGCCCAGGAGCGCGTGTATGACCGCGTCCGGCTGGAAGTGACCCGCTTCAAGTCCGATGTGCTGAACCTGTACCGCAGCCATGTTGAGTCTCTGAGCCGCCTGCCGGAGTTCCAAAGGAGGAGCCCGCTGAGGATGCTCCTGCCGAGGATGAGGCTGCAGCCGCCGATACCACTGCCGCCGCTGTGACCGAGGAGATCGCCGAGGCACAGCCCGCTGCAGCGGATGTGGATGCTGAGGACGAGACCCCTGCGGATGAAAAGACCAGCGAGGAGTTCTGGGCACAGGACGAGAGCCAGCTCAAGCTCGACCCGCCCCCGGCCCCTGCCGCCGAGGATGAGGCTGCAGCGCCGGACTACGCCGCTTTTAAGGGCGTGAAGTTCAGCGAGTGATCCCAAAGCGTTTTAGTAAATTAGAGGAGTGTGTAACCATTGGCTAAGAATAAGTCTCAGTACGACAGTACCCTGAATCTGCCCACGACTCTGTTTGAGATGCGTGCCGGTCTGCCCAAGAAGGAGCCCGCCATGCTGGAGGATTGGGAGAAGAACGACCTGTACAACAACCTGATCAAGCACAACGACGGCAAGCCCAAGTTTGTCCTGCACGACGGCCCTCCGTATGCCAACGGCAACATCCACATGGGCACCGCGCTGAACAAGATCATCAAGGACATCATCGTCCGCTACAAGAACATGACCGGCTTCCAGGCCCCCTATGTGCCCGGCTTTGATACCCACGGCCTGCCCATTGAGCTGAAGGCTCTGTCCTCTCTGGGCGAGAAAAAGAAGGACATCTCCAAGCTGGAGCTGCGCCAGATCTGCGAAAAGTTCGCCACCGAGCATATCGACATTATGAGCGACCAGTTCAAGCGTCTGGGCGTTATCGGTGACTTTGAGCACCCCTACCTGACCCTGAAGCCTGAGTTCGAGGCCCGCCAGATCGAGATCTTCGGCGAGATGGCCAAGAAGGGCTACATCTACAAGGGCCTGAAGCCCGTGTACTGGTGCCCTGACTGCCGCACTGCTCTGGCTGAGGCCGAGATCGAGTACGGCGAGGACGACTGCGATTCCATCTTCGTCCGCTTCCACGTTTCTCAGGACCCCAACGGTGTGCTGGCAAAGCACGGCATCCCGATGGATAAGACCTACTTCGTGATCTGGACCACCACCACCTGGACCCTGCCCGCCAACGAGGCCATCTGCCTGAACGGTGCCTTTGAGTATTCCTTTGTCAAGATCGGCGAGGAGTACCATATCATGGCCACCGAGCTGGTCAAGAGCGTGATGGATGCCTGCCATATTGAGAACTACGAGATCGTGGGCGAGCCTGTTTCCGGCGCTGAGTTCGAACTGATGCGCTATCATCACGTCTACCTGCCCAAGGAGGGTACCGTCATCCTGGGTGACCATGTCACGCTGGAAAGCGGTTCCGGCTGCGTCCACACCGCAGGCGGCCACGGCGTGGATGACTTCAATGTTTCTCAGAAGTACAATGTGCCCATCACTGTTCCCGTGGACGACGGCGGCTGCCTGACGGAGCTGGCCGGTAAGTACGCAGGTCAGCGTGTCTGGGCTGCCAACAAGACCATTCTGGCCGACCTGACCGAAGCCGGTGTCATCATGGGTCAGGTGCACATCAAGCATCAGTACCCCCACTGCTGGCGCTGCCACAACCCCATCATCTTCCGTGCCACCGAGCAGTGGTTCTGCTCTGTTGCCAAGTTCCGTGACGATGTCTACAAGGCCATCGATACCGTGAAGTGGATGCCTGACTGGGGCCACGACCGCATGAAGGGCATGGTCCGTGACCGCAACGACTGGTGCATCAGCCGTCAGCGTACCTGGGGCGTGCCCATCCCGGCCTTCTACTGCAAGAAGTGCGGCACCTACCACATCACCGATGCCACCATCAAGGCTGTCAGCGAGCTGTTCCGCAAGGAAGGCTCCGATGCCTGGTACAAGTATGAGGCAGAGCAGATCATCCCCGCAGGCGAAGTCTGCGAGAAGTGCGGCGCTTCCGAGTGGACCAAGGATACCGACATCATGGATGTCTGGTTCGATTCCGGTTCCACCCACGCTGCCGTTCTGGAGGAGCGCCCGGAGCTGAGCTTCCCGGCCGACATGTATATGGAGGGCGGCGACCAGTTCCGCGGCTGGTTCCAGTCCAGCCTGCTGACCAGCGTGGCTGCCAAGGGCTGCGCACCTTACAAGTCTGTTCTGTGCCACGGCTGGGTCGTGGACGAGCAGGGCAAGCAGATGCACAAGAGCGCCGGCAACGGCGTGGAGCCCAGCGAGATCATCAAGGACTACGGTGCGGATATCATCCGCCTGTGGGTTGCTTCTTCCGACTACACTGTGGATGTGCGCGCCGGTAAGAACATCTTCAAGCAGCTCAGCGAGGCTTACCGCAAGATCCGCAACACCGCCCGCTTCATTCTGGGCAATCTGGACGGCTTTGACCCCAACACCGATTGTGTTGCAGACGACCAGCTGCAGGAAATCGACCGCTGGGCACTGGCTGCTTTGGATGACCTGATCGTGAATGCTAAGGCCGGCTATGATGTGTATGACTTCAACAAGGTCTATCACGCCGTCTACAACTTCTGCGTTGTTGCCATGTCCAACTTCTATCTGGATGTGACGAAAGACCGCCTGTACTGCACCAACGGCGCAGCCCGCAAGGCCGCCCAGACCACCATGTACAAGATCCTTGTTGCTCTGGACAAGATCATTGCCCCCATCCTGTGCTTCACCAGTCAGGAGATCTGGGACTTCATGCCCAAGACCGAAGGCATGAACAAGTACGTTGTGTTCGAGGCAATGCCCAAGGCAGGCCAGTACGCTGCAGACGATGCCTTCAAGGCCAAGTGGGCACAGCTCATTGCTGTCCGTGACGAGGTCAAGAAGGTGCTGGAGCAGGCCCGTGCAGAAAAGACCATCGGCGCTTCTCTGGAAGCTTCCGTTACCCTGTACTGCAATGATGCCGTCTATGACCTGCTGAACAGCATTCCCATGGACGAGCTGGCTGACCTGATGATCGTCTCCCATGTGGAACTGGTCAAGGGCGAGGGTGGTTCCGCCTCCGCTGTTGAGGGTCTGGGCGTTGCTGCTGCACATGCCACCGGCGAAAAGTGCGAACGCTGCTGGAAGTATTCCGCAGACATCGGCACCCACGCCGCACATCCCACCCTCTGCGCACGCTGCGCAAGCGTGGTGGAAGCATAAACCTTCCTGAAATAAACGCTGCGGCGCTCCTTTCGAGCAGGGAGCGCCGCTTTTTTGGTATCAGAACACGGGCGGCAGCATGCCGCCGTTGGGAGTATTTTTATGGCATTTGTGATCTTCAATCTGCTGTGCGTTGCGGCGCTGGTCGGCCTCGATCAGGCCATCAAGTTCTGGGCTGTCAGCGCTTTGCAGCCGGTGGGCGCAATGCCGCTGATCCCCCATGTGGTGGAGCTGCGGTTCGTGCTCAACCAGGGCATGGCATTCAGCCTGCTCAGCGGCAAGCAGCTGTTTTTGATCGTTGCAACCAGCGCAGCATTGCTGCTGGTTGCTTATTGGCTGTTCTTCCGCAGCCGGAACAACCGCCTGCAGCAGGCCGCACTCATCCTGGTGCTGGGCGGCGGCATCGGCAACTTGATCGATCGTGTGCTGAACGGCGAGGTGGTGGATTACATCAACCTGCTGTTCATGCGGTTCGCAGTGTTCAATTTTGCAGATATCTGTGTCTGCGTTGGTGTGGCACTCTGGGTGCTGGTCATTTTCCTGGAGGAGCTGCACGAGGATACGAAAAAAGGGCCCGAAGGAGCAGTAAGCCATGGAGCAGCGTGAATACATCGTAGAAGCCGAGGGCGCAGGCCAGCGCATCGACCGCTTTCTGAGCGGCGAGGATACCGGCCTTTCCCGCAGTGCCCTGCAGGGCCTTGTGGCTGAGGGCCATGTGCTCTGCAACGGCAAGGCCCCGGCCAAGAGCCTGAAGCTCAAGGCAGGGGATATCATCCTGCTGGAGATTCCCGATGCAAAGCCCATCGAAGCTGTGCCGCAGGAGATCCCGCTGGACATCATCTATGAGGATGCGCACCTTCTGGTGGTCAACAAGCCGAAGGGCATGGTGGTTCACCCGGCTCCCGGCAACCCGGACGGCACCCTGGTCAACGCTCTGCTCTGGCACTGCAAGGGCAGCCTTTCCGGCATTGGCGGCGAGATCCGGCCCGGCATCGTCCACCGCATCGACAAGGACACCAGCGGTCTGCTGGTGGTGGCAAAGGACTATGCAACGCACATCGGCCTTTCCCAGCAGATGGCGGTGCACAGTGTGGAGCGGGCCTACAATACCATCGTCTATGGCGGTTTTGCCCAGGATGAGGGTTTTGTGGAGAGCAACCTGGGCCGCAGCAAGACCGACCGCAAGAAGATGGCGGTCTATCCGGCCAGTGAGCCCCACACAAAGTACGCCTATACCGGCTATCAGGTGCTGGAACGGCTGAACAATTTTACCATGCTGGAATGCCGCCTGAAGACCGGCCGCACCCATCAGATCCGCGTGCACATGGCGTCCATCCAGCACCCGGTGGCGGGCGACCCGGTCTACGGCCCGCACAACTGCATCACCAGCCTGCACGGTCAGTGCCTGCATGCAAAAACGCTGGGGTTTGTTCACCCCATCACGGGGAACACCTGCGGTTCGATTCTGAGCTGCCGGATTACTTCACCCGCTTCTTGACCACGCTCCGTCAGCGCACAGGAGGAAATACCCTATGAAAGAGACGACCATTGACCAGACCTTAGTCCTCTGTGATCTGGACAGCCTGCTGCTGGATGCCGCAGGCAATCTGCCCCAGCTCCAGCGGGACGTGCTGCAGCTTTTTTGCCAGCAGGGGCGGCAGGCTGACCGTTTTCTCTCAGCGCTCACCCCGGGCGGTCCGCTCTCTGTTGGGCGGGGTGCGGCTCAGTGCGCCCGCGCTGGTCTGCGGCGGTACACTGGCCTACAACTTTTCGGAGGGCTCCGGCACCGCGCTGTGCAGCTTTGAGGGGATGGAGGAGTCTGTCCTGAAGATGCTGCCTTCCCTGTCCGGCGTGGGTATTGCCCTGCAGATGCGCGATGGCTCCACCCGCGCTGTGCGGATGAGCGAGGGGCTGGTGTTCCACCTCAAGCAGGAGTGGACTCCCTTTGTGCTGAGCAACGCCGCCGATGTCAAGGGCGAGGACGGTCTGCGCATCCTGTTTTATCAGGACAAAAAGCAGATGCCCATTCTGCCCACACTGCAAAAGGCGCTGGGGGACGCGGCAGCCTTCCTGCATGCGGAGCGCCTTGCACAGGATACGCTGGTGCTTACCCCTGGCCTTGTCTCAGGCAGTGCCATGCTCAACGCCGTCTGCCCTCCCTCCGGCTATGCTGCCGAGCAGCTGACGGTGCTGGCCGGCTGCACCCAGATGCTCGACCTTGTCCATCTGGCGGGGGAGAGCGTTGTGCCTGCGGATGCCGCGCCTGAACTGCGCCTTGCCGCCAACCGGATGACCCTGACCGACCACGATGCCGGTGCAGCGGCAGAGCTTTTGTATGGCATGGTGCGCCGTGCGGAAACTTCTGCGTAAAAACATTGTAAAGCTCTCTGCAAATTCTCCGCAGAGGGCTTTCTTTTTTAGAGAAAGTCGGGTACAATGGAATGAAGAAAGCCAATCTCACAAAAACGGAACAGAGATTTCTGTGGACAGCGGCCCTTGTCTGCGCGGTGTGCGTCGCGCTGGCGTTTGGATTTGCCGTTCCGCGGCAGACAGGGCCGGGCCGTGCAGCCGGGAGTGAAACACCGCTCATCCAGCTGGCGCGGGTCGATCTGAACACCGCCGGGCAGGACGCTCTCTGCTCCCTGCCGGGAGTAGGGGAGCAGCGCGCCCGGGCCATCATCGAATACAGGGAGCAGTACGGGCGCTTTGCTGCGGTGAAAGAGGCCGCCGCCGTGCCCGGCCTGACAGAAGCGGTGGTGGAAGAGTGGGATGGACTTGCTTATGTGAGCTGAAGCACTGCGGCGAAAGCCGCAGGTCAGGGAAAAAAGGGAGTAAACTACTATGAAAGAGGATACGATCTTCATCAACCGTGAACTCAGCTGGCTGGACTTTAACCGCCGTGTGCTGGTGCTGGGCAAGGATAAGAATGTCCCGCTGGCGGAGCAGGTGAAATTCCTTGCCATTTATGGCTCGAATCTGGATGAATTTTTCATGGTGCGCGTGGGTTCTCTGCAGGAGCGCGCCAACCTTGCACGCAGTCAGAAAGACAAGGACAAGCGTGAGAACAAGACCAACATGACGGCCGAGGAACAGCTGAACGCCATCATGCCCAAAGTAGCCCATCTGCAGGAGGACTGCGATAAATACTACGAGAAAGCGCTGGAAAATCTGGATGCCTGCGGCTATAAAAAGGTAAACTTTGATGCGATGGATAAGGAGCAGGAGCGCTTCTGGAAAAAGTACTTCCAGAACGAGCTGTTCCCCATCCTTAGCCCGCAGATCGTTGACAACCGCCACCCGTTCCCGTTCCTGCGCAATAAGGAGATCTACCTGGGTGCTCTGCTCAAGGAAAAAAGAGGGCCAGAGCCTTGGTATGATCCCCATCTCCAGCCAGATGGAGCGGCTGATCCTGGTGCGCCGGGAGGGCAAGACCGAGTTTGCCCTGACAGAGGAATTGGTGCTGCATTACGCGTCCCTCATCTTCGGCAAGGATGCCGTCCAGGAAAAGTGCCTGTTCCGCGTCACCCGCAACGCCGACATTGATGTAAAAGAGGGCATGATGGACCATGATATCGATTACCGCGAGATCATGGCCGACCTGCTCAAGCGCCGCCGCAAGCTGGCCGCTGTCCGCCTGCAGGTAACTCCCACGGCCCCGCAGGAGATCCTTCGTCTCCTCTGCGACAAATTAGAATTGAGCCATAAGCGGGTGTTTGCCCAGAAGAGCCCATTGGATCTGAGCTTCTTCTACAAGCTCACCGGGAAAATGGAGGCCGAGGGCAACCCGGAGCTGTTCTATCCCTCAGCCCGGCCCATGCTGCCGCCCCAGGATTATGACCTTGCTGCCGAGGTGGAAAAGCACGATGTCCTGCTCAGTTATCCGTATCAGTCCATCCGTCCTTTCATTGCGATGCTGAAAAAGGCCGCGCGGGATCCGGAGGTCATCTCCATTAAGATGACCCTTTACCGGATGGCGCGGGAATCCCAGATCATACAGGCCCTGATCGAAGCCGCCGAAAATGGCAAGGAAGTGGTGGCTCTGGTGGAGCTGCGTGCCCGCTTTGACGAGCAGAATAACATCGACTGGTCCAAGCAGCTGGAAGAGGCTGGCTGTACCATCCTCTATGGCTTTGATGATTACAAGGTGCACTCCAAGCTGACCCTCATCACCAAGAAGGGCCCGCAGGGCTACAGCTACATCACCCAGATCGGCACCGGCAACTACAACGAAAAAACCAGCGAACTGTATACCGATTATTCCTTCATCACCGCAGACGAGCGCATCGGCGAGGAAGCCTCCAAGGTGTTCCAGAACCTTGCCGTGCAGAAGCTGACGGAGACCACCGAGAAGATGCTGGTGGCTGCTCTGCGCTTCAAGAGCGTGCTGCTGGACGAGATGGATCACGTCATCGCTGCCGCCCGCATGGGCCGCCCGGCTTCCATGATCCTGAAAAACAACTCCATCTCGGATCGGGATATCATCCTGAAGCTTGAAGAAGCCAGCTGTGCGGGGGTCCGCATCGATATGATCGTGCGCGGTATCTGCTGTGTCCGCGCCGAGGTGCCGGGCAAGACCGAGAACCTGCATATCCGCAGTCTGGTGGGCCGCTACCTTGAGCATGGCCGCATCTACAGCTTCTACGATGGCGTGACCACCCGCATCTATATCGCCTCCGGCGATTTCCTCACCCGCAACACCGAGTGCCGCGTGGAGGTGGGTGTCCGGGTGGAGGACCCTGTCCTCATCCAGAAGCTGAGCGATATCCTGCAGCTGCAGCTGCGGGATAACGTCAATGCCCGGGAGATGCGGGCAGACGGCAGCTATCAGAAGGTGAAAGCGGCCCCCGGTGAGCCCCTTGTCAACGGCCAGATGGATATGTACGATCTGCTCCGGGATGACTGGCTCGCCCGGGATACCGCTTCTGCGGCAGAACCGGAGCAGCCTGAAATAAAGGCACCGGAACGGCCGTCTGAGCCCGAAACGAGACCGGAACCGGTTCAGGTGGCGGAGCAGCCCGCAGAACCAGCAAAACAGCCTGCCACGGTGAAAGCAGCACCTGCTCCGGCTGTGCAGAGCGCACCTGCTCCGCACACTGTTGATCGCGCGGAACGGCACGGCCACCCCAGCCTCTTCCAGCGGCTCCATGACTGGCTCCGCCGGTAAATGCGGAAAGAGCACCCTCTGGGAAATCTCCCGGGGGGGGTGTTTTGGTTCTCAGTGATCTTCCTTCTGCATACACTTTCCAGAACGGAGGGCGAAAAGATGCAGGCAAAACATGGACGAGCAGGGAAACACAAGCGATGTCAACGAGCGGCGGTGCTGGCTCTGACGGTGCTGCTGATCATTCTGCTGGCGGGCAGGGTGCTCCCGGTCTGTGCGGGCAAAAATGTCCCGGCGGGAGCCAGCCTGAAACAGGCAAAGCCGGGGCAGATCCTCTGCTTCCCGCTGGAAACGGCGGTGTGGCGTGTCTCTGAGCCTTATCGCTGGCGGAAGGATCCCTTTACCGGGGAAAAAGCCTTCCACCGGGGCGTGGACCTTACCTGCGGGGAGGGAACACCGGTCCTTGCGGCACTGGACGGCGTGGTGACCGCCGCCCGGTGTGGAGCCGCTTACGGCAACTATGTCCGGCTGACCCATGGGGACGGGCAGGAAACGCTCTATGCCCACATGCAGTATCTCTATGTCCGGGCCGGGGAGGTTGTTGCAGCGGGCCAGCGGCTGGGCACTGCCGGACAGACGGGCCGTGCCACCGGGGCACACCTGCACTTTGAATTTCTGACAGGCGGCATCCGGTATGATCCTTCTGCCGCACTGAGCCTGCCATGATGCGGCATCGGTTCCGGTATGGGCCGCTTGTGTTCCGGGACCCGTTGCTGCTCTGCGGGACGCTGTACGTTCTGCTCTATTTCGATGCAAGCGGGTTTCTGCGGCTGGGGCTGTTGGCAGCATTCCTGCATGAGTGGGGGCACATCGGGGTATATCTTGCCCTGTTTGGGCAGTTTCCGGTCATTGAAGTCACCCTTACCGGCTTTTGTATGCGCACCCGGGGCAGGGAAATGACCCTGTGGCAGACCGCTCTCCTTGCCGCGGCAGGCCCTGCGGTGAATTTTGTGCTGGCCGGGCTCTGGATGCTTCGGCTGGAACAGCGGGCCACCATCCGGGCCAGTGCCTTTCTGGCGGCCAACCTCCTGACCGGGGCTTTCAACCTCCTGCCCATCCCGCCGCTGGATGGGGCACAGCTGGCGGCGTGCGGATGGTGGTGCCTCCAAAACAATGATTGCATTTCCCGGCAGAATCGGGTACAATAAAACGAATGAAGTAAAACTGTTCTGTCAATGGAGGAACTTGATGTTTGATCCCAAGCTAAAAGAAGCGCTGGGCCGGGTGCAGAAACCGGGCCGTTACACCGGCGGCGAACCGGGCAGCGTGTATAAAGACAAAGAAAAGGTGGATGTCCGGTTTGCATTCTGCTTCCCGGATACCTACGAGGTGGGCATGTCCTTCCTCGGCGAGAAGATCCTGTACGAGCTGCTCAACAGCCACGAGAACTGGTGGTGTGAGCGGGCCTTTATGCCCTGGCTGGATATGAAGGCTGAGATGGAGCGGCTGGATCTGCCCCTGTACACCATGGAGAGCAAGGACCCTCTCACGGCCTTTGATGCTGTGGGCTTTACTTTGCAGTACGAGCTTTCCTATACCAACATTCTGGCCATGCTCGATCTGGCGCACATTCCGTTCTACGCAAAGGACCGCGACGAGCACTGGCCCCTGATCGTGGCGGGCGGCCCCTGCGCCTGCAACGCGGAGCCTATTGCGGATTTCTTTGATGTTATCCAGCTGGGTGAGGGCGAAAACCAGCTGCCCGCCATCTGCGCCGAGATCGAGCGCGCCAAGAAAGAGGGCGGTGTCTCCAAAAAGGAGCTGCTGCGCCGCATTGCAAAGATCCCCGGGGTCTACATCCCCGCCTTCTACGATGTGACCTACTTTGAGGACGGCCGGGTCAAAGCCATTACCCCCAACGAGCCGGGTATCCCGGCGGTCATCACCAAGGCTATCATCAAGGATCTGAACGAGTTTGCTCCGCCAACGAACTTTGTTGTGCCCATGGTGGGTGCCATCCAGGATCGCGCCAGCATTGAAGTGCTGCGCGGCTGTGTGCGCGGCTGCCGCTTCTGTCAGGCGGGTTTCCTGTACCGCCCCATGCGCCAGCGGGATGCCAGCCTGCTGAATAAGGCGGCACAGGATCTGTGCGCCAACACCGGCTATGAGGAGCTGAGCCTGTCCAGCCTGTCCACCTCCGACCACGGCCAGCTGGAAGAACTGCTGGATGATCTGAATGAGTGGGCCCCCAAGGAGCACGTCAGCCTCTCTCTGCCCTCCCTGCGGATGGACAACTTCTCCCAGAGCCTGATCGAAAAAAAAGACCACCAAGGTGCGCAAGAGCGGCCTGACCTTTGCGGCCGAGGCCGGTACTCAGCGCCTGCGGGATGTCATCAACAAGAATGTTACCTGGGACGAGATCGAAAAGACCTGCTCACTGGCCTTTGCCAACGGCTATTCCTCGGTCAAACTTTACTTTATGATGGGTCTGCCTACCGAGACGATGGAGGACATCGAGGGCATTGCCGAGACCGCCCAGAAGGTGGTAGATCTCTATTACTCCAACCCCAGGCACGCCAAGGGCAGGGGCGTTCAGGTGACCATCAGCTGTGCCTGCTTTGTGCCCAAGCCCCACACGCCTTTCCAGTTCGTGCCCATGGACACGGAGGAAAGCCTGCAGGCCAAGCAGAAGCACCTGCTGGAAAGCGTCCACAGCCGCAAGATCAAGGTCAACTATCACGACAGCACCACCAGCTTTCTGGAGGGCGTGTTTGCCAAGGGCGACCGCCGCCTTGCCCCGGTCATTGTGGAAGCCTACAAGCGCGGCTGCTACTTTGACGGCTGGGAAGAGTGCTTCAAGTATGATACCTGGATGCAGGTGTTTGAGGATCTGGGCATTGATCCCAAGTTCTACTGCCAGCGTTCCATTGGGCTGGACGAGGTGACCCCCTGGTCCCATATGGACTACGGTGTGACCCACGAATATCTGGTGCGGGAGTACAACAAGGCTCTTGCCGCCCAGACCACCCAGCCCTGCAACCGTGCCTGCCACGGCTGCGGTGCCAACCATCTGTTAGGAGGTCCCTGCTTTGATTACAGTCAGAATCTCGTTTGAGAAAAAAAGAATGAGGCCTCCTACATCTCCCTGCTGGATCTGCAGCGGGTGATGCAGCGGATACTCAAGCGCAGCGGCCTGCCGGTGTGGCATACGCTGGGCTTCAATCCCCACATCTATATGACCTTTGCCTGCCCGCTCTCGCTGGGGCAGGAGAGTCAGTGCGAGTGCGTGGACGTCAAGACCGAGGCCGAAAACCCCGATTTTGCCCAGTGGCAGACGGCGCTGAACGCCATCATGCCCACCGGCATCCGCATCACCCATGTGGGCCCGGTGCAGATGAAGGCGGACCTCATCGCCTTTGCCTGCTACCAGATCACCTACCCGGCGGCGGCAGCGGCTGTGCTGGACCAGTACAATGCACTGGAAAGCGCCCCGGTGGAAAAGCACGGCAAAAAGGGCAAAAAGATCGTGGAGCTCAAGGATCACATCCCGCAGGTGGAATATACCACCGCAGGGGATCGTGTCTGCATGGAACTCTGCCTGCCTGCCGCACAGGAACTCAACCTGAACCCCTCGCTGCTCACCGGTTTTCTGGAAGAAAAAAGTTCGGTCTGCCTGCCGGCCGCCAGTGCAGGCATCCTGCGCAAGCGTTTCCTGACGGCGGATCGGCAGCTCTTTGCCTGATTTCCCGGGCAAAGAATGCCTTTTGGGCAGAACAGAAAATTTTTGGGATTATTTTGGGCAAATCGCTTGATTTTACGGGCGTTTTGTGCTATCCTATTAGGGCGTTAGTGTCCGCTGATACCACAGCGGGGTTAATGACAATATCATTAAACGGGCGGTCCTCTGACGGCAAGGTGCCGTGTATGAACGTCTAAAAACAAATGGAGGAATTCAAAATGGACGCACTGAAGATTATTTCTGAAGGCAGCATCAAGGCTGAGAAGCCCCAGTTCAACGTTGGCGATACCGTCCGCGTTGACGTTCGCATCAAGGAAGGTGAGCGTGAGCGTATCCAGGCTTTCGAGGGCACCGTTATTGCTAAGAAGCACGGCGGCGTTGCAGAGACCTTTACCGTTCGCCGCGTTTCCTACGGTGTCGGCGTTGAGCGTGTCTTCCCCATCAACAGCCCCTTCGTTGAGAAGGTCACCGTTGTCCGCAAGGGCAAGGTCCGCCGCGCCAAGCTGTTCTACCTGCGTGGTCGTACCGGCAAGGCTGCCAAGGTCAAGAGCGATATTTGATGATCCCCGCGTAAAACCGGGAGAAAAGGGACAACTTGTTGTCCCTTTTTTCTTTATTCGGGCCAGACAAGATTGTGAGGTGCATCGGGAAATGGAAAAGCATGCTTCAACACAGGAAACTGTGCGCGGACAGAATGTGTTTGAGTGGTACGAGGCGCTGATCTCCGCCGCGCTGGTGCTGGTGCTGGTATTCTCGCTGTTCTTCCGCATCATTCAGGTGGACGGCAGCTCGATGGTGCCTACGCTGGGAAATGGGGACAAGCTCGTCGTCTGGGGCGCGGGCTATGCGCCTCAGCGGGGCGATGTGGTCATCGTGGACAGCTACACGGCCTACGGCAAGCCGCTGGTCAAGCGTGTCATTGCCAAGGGCGGCGATGTGGTGAACATTGATTATCAGGCTGGCACGGTCTCGGTGAACGGGGAAGTGCTGCAGGAAGCCTATATCGCTGAACCGACCTATCTCGGCTATGACGTAACGTTCCCGTACACGGTGCCGGAGGGCACGGTGTTTGTGATGGGCGATAACCGCAACGCCTCGCTGGACAGCCGCTCTTCCTACGTCGGCTGCATTGACGAACGCGATATTCTGGGCAAAGTGCTGCTGTGCTTTTTGCCCGTTTCGGATTTTGGGGTGGTAAAATGAACAACGATACCCGCTTTGCAAATCAATATAACATCCAATGGTTCCCCGGCCACATGACCAAGACCCTGCGGATGATGGAGACGGAGATCCAGCATGTGGATGCCAGTCTGGTGCTGCTGGATGCCCGCATCCCGCTTTCCAGCCTGAACCCCGAGGTGGAGCGCATTACGGCCCGCAAACCCAAGCTCTATGTGCTGAACAAGGCGGATCTGGCCGATCCTGCTGTGACAGAGGAGTGGATCAGATACTTCCGCGCCGCCGATGCAGGCTGCGTGGCCATCAGCGCCAAGCAGAAGGGCGGTGCCAAGGCGGTGCAGACCGCCATTGAAAAGGAGCTGGCCTCGCTGCTGGAGCGCCGCCAGAACGTGGTATGGGTGGTGCCAAAACTCAGGTGATGCTCTGCGGCATCCCCAACGTGGGCAAATCCACCTTCATCAACACCTTTGCAGGTTCTGCCCGTGCCAAGGCGGCCGACCGCCCCGGCGTGACCAAGGGCAAGCAGTGGGTCAGCACCGAAAAGTTTGACCTGCTGGATATGCCCGGCGTGCTGTGGAAAAAGTTCGATTCCAAGACCATCGCCTCCAATCTGGCCTTTATCGGCTCTATCAAGGACGATATTCTGGATGTGGAAGAACTGGCCATGAATCTGCTGGACGAGGTGCGCCGCAACTATCCCGACCTTGTGGCACAGCGCTACAAGCTGGATGCCGAAACGCTGGCGCTGCCGCCCTATGAGCTGCTGGAGGCCATCGGCCGCAAGCGCGGGCTGCTGGTGCGCGGCGGCGAGGTGAACACAGAGCGCTGCGCCATTATGCTGGTGGACGAGTTCCGCGCCTGCAAGTGGGGCCGCATCTCGCTGGAGCGTCCGCCGCAGCGGGACGATCTGGCGGATTTTGCCGAGGAGGACGACGAATGAAGCGGCGTTCTGACGAGGAGATCTCTGCCCCTCTGTACGAGTATGATGCCGCCATCCGTGCGCGGTACGGCTTTTTTGCCGGTGTGGACGAAGCGGGCCGCGGCCCGTTGTGCGGCCCGGTCGTTGTGGCGGCCTGTATCCTTGACCCGGAGAAGCCGGTGTACGGCATCAACGACTCCAAGAAGCTGACCGAGAGAAAAACGGGAAGCCCTCTTTGATGAGATCCTTGACAAGGCTCTGGCCTATAAGATCGTCTTTGTAGGCCCGGAGATCATCGACCGGGATAATATCCTGAATGCCACCATGAGCGGCATGAAGCAGGCTGCGGAAGGACTGGACATTGTGCCGAACCTCGTGCTGGTAGACGGCAACCGTGTCCCGGCTGCGCTGGAGATCCCGGCCCAGCCGGTGGTCAAGGGCGATGCCACCAGTGCCAGCATCGGCGCAGCCTCCGTGCTTGCCAAGGTCAGCCGTGACCGCTATATGCTGGAACTGGACAGACAGTATCCGCAGTATCAGCTGGCAAAACACAAAGGTTACCCGACCAGGCTCCATTATGAGCTCATCGAGCAGTACGGCATCCAGCCGTTCTACCGCCGCAGTTTTTTAAAAAAGCAGGGCTACTGGCCGGAGGGAAAGTAATGGACCGGGCCGAGACCGGCCGCACCGGCGAGGCTGTGGCTGCGCGGTATTACCAGAAGCAGGGATGTGAGCTGGTGGCCCACAACTACCGCACCCGGATGGGGAAATCGACCTCATCCTGCGGGAGCCGGACGGCACACTGGTGCTCTGTGAGGTCAAGACCCGCAGCCCTGACCCGCTGGCCGCGCCTGCTGCGGCCGTGACCCCTGCCAAGCAGCGCAGGCTCATCCGCACCGCGGAATATTATCTCCAGCACACCGGACAGAGTGATGAACCGGTTCGTTTTGACGTTGCCGAAGTGACCCCTTGACAGCAGGCGCTGGATGGTACATATTATAAAGGGTGCATTTACCGCGTAATGCGGGGTGCATTGGTGGGAAAAGGCAGAAAACGGCTTTTGCCGCTGCCACAAACATGGGGCCAATGCGGGCCCCGCTGGCAAAAAAAAGGAGCGACGACAATGCAGTTTTTCAGCACGAGAGATCATAACCGCGTGGTAAGTGCCTCTCAGGCCATTGCACAGGGCCTGTCGGATGAGGGCGGTCTGTTTGTTCCGCAGAGCTTCCCGCAGGTGGATGTCAAGGCGATCTGTGCGCTGGATTACCCCGAGATGGCTGCTGCCATCGTGGGGCAGTATCTGACTGATTATTCGCAGGAGTTCCTGCAGGAGGCCGCCAAGGCCACCTATGGTGCGGCCTTTGGCGGAAAGGCGGGCTATCTGGCCCCTGTTTCGGATGAGGTGTACTCTCTGGAACTGTGGCACGGCCCGACCTGCGCCTTCAAGGATTACGCCCTGCAGCTGATGCCGAAGCTGCTGGTGGAGGCAAAGAAAAATCTTGACCGCACCGAGAAAACACTGATCCTGGTGGCGACCAGCGGCGAGACCGGCAAGGCCGCGCTGGATGGCTACCACGATATCCCGGGTGTGGAGATCGCGGTGTTCTTCCCCACGGGCGGCACCAGTGAGATCCAGCGCCTGCAGATGGTGACCCAGGAAGGCGAAAATGTGGCGGTCTACGCTGTGCGCGGCAACTTCGATGATGCCCAGACCGGCGTGAAGAAGGTCTTTGGCGACCCGGCCATTGCTGCCAAGCTGGCAAAGCGGAACATCCGCCTGTCCAGTGCAAACTCCATCAACTGGGGCCGTCTCGCGCCGCAGATCGCGTATTACTTTGCCGCCTATGCCCAGCTGCTCAAAGCGGGGAAGGTGCGCTTTGGTGACAAGGTGGACTTCTGTGTGCCTACGGGCAATTTTGGCGATATTCTGGCGGGCTACTATGCAAAGCAGATGGGCCTGCCGGTGGGCCGACTGATCTGCGCTTCCAATGAGAACAACGTCCTGACCGACTTCCTGACCACCGGTACTTATACTGCCAAGCGGGAATTCTTCAAGACCACTTCTCCCAGCATGGATATTCTGGTGTCCTCCAATCTGGAGCGCCTGCTCTATCACGTCACCGGCAGCGATGCCGAGGTGGCGGGCCTGATGAAGAGCCTGTCTGAGACCGGCAGCTATACCGTCCGGCCCGAGACGCTGGCCGCCATTCAGGAAAGCTTTGGCTGCGGTTGGAGCAGCGAGGAAGAGGTGGCAGGGGAGATCCGTGCCCGCTATGAGCAGGATGGCTATCTCTGCGATACCCACACCGCTGTGGCCTTCCATGTGGCGGGCTGTCACAAGCGCGAGGGTGTGCCCATGGTGGTGCTGTCCACTGCTCCCCCTACAAGTTCCCCCGCAGCGTGCTGGAGGCTCTGGGCCACACTGCCCCGCAGAACGACTTTGAGGCCATGCAGGAGCTGGAAGCAGCCACCGGCCGCACTGCACCCGCAAGCCTTGCTGCCCTGCGGCAGAAGGCCGAGCGGTTCAATACCGTCATCGACCCGGAGCAGATCGCGCAGGTGGCGCTGAGCTATCAGGAATAAACTTTGTCCTGCCGGACTTAGAACAGGAGAAAAATGAATGGCACTTTATGTGCTTGGCGATACCCATCTTTCACTGGGCGCTTCCAAACCCATGGATGTTTTTCCGGGGTGGAACGGCTATGTGGAGCGGCTGGAGCGCAACTGGCGCAAGCTGATCAAACCCGAGGACACCATCGTGCTGGCGGGGGATATCAGCTGGGCCATGCGCCTGAACGATACGCGCAGGGATTTTGCATTTTTACAGGAGCTTCCCGGCCAGAAGCTGATCATGAAGGGAAACCACGATTACTGGTGGACCACGGCCAACAAGATGAACGCCTACCTCAAGGCTGAGGGCTTTGACACCCTGCACATCCTGCACAACAACTCCTACTCTGTGGAGGGGTATGCGCTGTGCGGCACCCGGGGCTGGCTGTTCGATGTGGGAGAACCCCACGATGAAAAAGTGATGAACCGCGAGATCGGGCGCTTGAAAATGAGCCTGGATGCTGCGGAACCGGGGTTGGAGAAGCTGGTGTTCCTGCATTACCCGCCGGTCTACACCGGCACCAGTGCCCCTGAGATCGTGGCCACCTTGAAGGCCTACGGCATCACCCGCTGTTACTACGGCCACCTGCACGGAAACGCCATCCGGTACGCGGTGCAGGGCGATGTGGACGGCATCCGGTATAAGCTTGTCAGTGCCGATGGCCTGCGTTTCTGCCCCTACCGCATCAATTAAAGGCGGGAAGTGTGGGCAAAAAAAAGAACAAAAAGTCAAAATTTGGTCTGGCAATTGTGTCTGGAACGTGCTATAATAAGTTTTGACGCGATTGTTGCACCCAATTGAGCGCGCGCGTCCCCGCATTTCGCAAACAGAAGATACAGGACGCGGTGCGCGGTTGCAGGAGACAGGGAAGAAAATCTGTCCCCAACGCAATAGAATTTTTGAGTGGAGGATACACAAAATGAATTTCATCAAGTGCGAAAAGCTCGAGAAGAGCATGGCAGAGCTGCAGTTCTCCATCGACGCTGAGGCCTTTAAGGGCGCAGTGGCCGATGTCTTCAAGAAGGAGGGCAAGAAGTACGCTGTGCCCGGCTTCCGCAAGGGCAAGGCTCCCCGTGCGATCATCGAGAAGATGTACGGCGCTGATGTCTTTACCTATGATGCCATCAATGAGCTCTTCCCCGCTGCTTACGAGGCAGCTGTGAAGGAAGCCGGCATCGAGCCTGTTGGCCGTCCCGAGGTTTCTGTGGATGCTGCCAGCGAGACCGAGGGCGTGACCCTGACTGTCAAGGTCGCTGTGATGCCCGAAGTCAAGGTCGGCAACTACAGCGGTCTGACCGTTGAGAAGACTGTCCATACTGTTACCGACGAGGCCGTCGATGCAGAGCTGAAGCGCGTGCAGGAGCGCAATGCCCGTGAGCTGACCCGCGAGGGTGCTGCTGAGAATGGCGATATCGCTGATATCGACTTCGAGGGCTTTGTGGACGGTGTCGCTTTTGAGGGCGGCAAGGCTGAGCACTACAACCTGACCCTGGGCAGCGGCTCTTTCATCCCTGGCTTCGAGGATCAGATCGTTGGCCACTCCGCCGGTGAGGAGTTTGACGTGAACGTCACCTTCCCCGAGGAGTATCAGGCTGCTGAGCTGGCTGGCAAGGCTGCTGTCTTTAAGATCAAGCTGCACGAGGTCAAGTACAAGGAGCTGCCCGCTCTGGATGACGAGCTGGCTAAGGACTGCTCCGAGTACGACACTCTGGAAGAGTTCAAGGAGTCCATCCGCAAGAACAACCAGGAGCAGCTGGACAAGCAGGATGACCTGGCTGTTGAGAACGCTCTGGTCGATCAGGTCATCGAGAGCATGGAGGCTGAGATCCCCCAGGCTATGTACGATACCCGTATGGACGAGATGGTCAATGACTTCGCCTTCCGTGTGGAGCAGCAGGGTCTGCGCCTGGAAGACTACCTGAAGTATATGGGCCAGACCATGGATCAGTTCCGTGCTTCCTTCATGCCTCAGGCTGAGAAGCAGGTCAAGATCCGCCTGGCTCTGGAGGCTGTTGCCGCTGCTGAGAACATCGAGGCTTCCGAAGAGGATGTCTCCGCTGAGATCAAGCGCATCGCTGACCAGTACAAGATGGAAGAGGACAAGGTCCGTGAGCTGGTCAACGTTGACGACCTGAAGAAGGATCTGGCAATCAACAAGGCCATCGACTTCATCAAGAGCCACGCAAACATCGTGGAGAAGGCCGCTGAGGCTGAAAAGACCGAGGACGCTGAATAATCCAGCTGCCAAGGCCGCAATTTGCAGGAAACGCTGTTTGAAGCGTACCCTGTAAACAAAGGTTGTTAAAATTGACCGATACGGCCCTGTTTCTTTTGCCGTATCGGTCAATTTTGCAAATACTATATTCCAATTCAGGAGGCGAACCTTATGAGTTTTGTTCCTTACGTTGTGGAGCAGTCGTCGCACGGCGAGCGTTCCTACGATATTTTCTCCCGTCTTTTGAACGATCGCATCATCGTTCTGAGCGAGGATGTCAACGATACCTCCGCCAGCCTTGTGGTGGCACAGCTGCTGTATCTGGAAGGGCAGGACCCGGATAAGGACATCAGCCTGTATATCAACAGCCCCGGCGGCTCCATCAGTGCCGGTATGGCCATCCACGATACCATGCAGTATATCAAGTGCGATGTCTCCACCATCTGCATGGGTATGGCCGCTTCCATGGGTGCCTTCCTGCTGGCAAGCGGCACCAAGGGCAAGCGCTTTGCCCTGCCCAACTCCGAGATCCTGATCCATCAGCCGCTGATCGGCGGTCAGGGCGGCGGCCTTTCCGGCCAGACCACCGATATCAAGATCCACGCCGAGCACATGGTGTATATCCGCGATAAGATGAACCACATGCTCAGCGAATACACCGGCCAGCCGCTGGAGAAGATCCAGCAGGACACCGAGCGCGACAACTATATGACCGCGCAGCAGGCAAAGGAATACGGCCTGATCGATGAGGTCATCGCCCACCGCTGAAACTGAAAGGCGCGGGGAGAGCCCTGCGCGCAAAGACCCAGAATAAGGAAGAACAGTGATGGCAAACAACAATTCCGGCAAAAATGAAAAAGACCTGGTGTGCAGCTTCTGCGGCAAGCATCAGGACGAAGTGGAACGGATGATCATCGGCCCCGGTGTCAACATCTGCAGCGAGTGCATCGGCCTGTGCCATGATCTGCTCTCGGATCAGCCGGAGCACCCGGAAGCAAACGGCCGCCCGGGCCGCGGCGCAAGCCGTACCCGGATGCAGGCTGTGGATGGTCTGGATATCAATATCCTGACCCCGGCCGAGATCAAGGAAGGGCTGGACCAGTATGTCATTGGTCAGGATGAGGCCAAGCGTGTGCTGGCGGTCTCCGTTTACAACAATTATAAGCGCATTCTGAGCGGCAAAGGTGCGGATGTGGAACTGCAGAAGTCCAACGTTCTGCTGTTGGGCCCCTCCGGTGTCGGCAAGACTCTGCTGGCACAGACTCTGGCAAAAATGCTGGGCGTTCCCTTCGCCATAGCCGATGCCACCACACTGACCGAAGCCGGTTATGTAGGCGAGGATGTGGAGAACATCCTGTTAAAGCTGATCCAGGCGGCAGATTATGATGTGCAGAAGGCACAGGTGGGTATCATCTACATCGATGAGATCGACAAGATCACCCGCAAGAGCGAGAATCCCTCCATCACCCGTGATGTGGGCGGCGAGGGTGTGCAGCAGGCGCTGCTGAAGATTCTGGAGGGCACCGTGAGCAACGTGCCGCCCAACGGCGGCCGCAAGCACCCCCAGCAGGAGTTTATCCAGATCGATACCACCAACATCCTGTTCATCTGCGGCGGTGCCTTTGATGGCCTGGATAAATACATCCTGCGCCGCACCGATCGCTCTGCACTGGGCTTCGGCAGCAGTCTGAAGGACAACTCCGAGGATGCCCAGCGTGCTCTGCTGCGCAAGGTGGAGCCTCACGATCTGGTTAAGTTTGGCCTGATCCCCGAGCTGATCGGCCGTCTGCCGGTCATCACCGTGCTGGACGATCTGGACGAGGACGCACTGGTGCGTGTGCTCAAGGAGCCCCGCAACAGCATGGTCAAGCAGTACAAGGAACTGCTGAGCATGGACAGTGTAGAGCTGGAGTTTACCGACGAGGCCCTCCACGCCATCGCCCGCAAGACCATTGAGCGCAAGACCGGTGCCCGCGGTCTGCGCAGCGTGATGGAAGGCATCCTGCTGCCTGTCATGTATGATGTGCCCAATGACCCCACCATCATCCGTGTCACCATCGACAAGGACACCGTGGAGGGCGGCGAGGCCCATCTGGAATACGGCGCTGTGCGCAAACGGTATAAGAACCAGACCGCCCTGAGCTGATATCTGCACTCTGCAGACAGCAGGGAAGGGATGCCCTGCCAAATGCTTCGGCTTTGGCGGGGCTTTTTTGTAATTTGCTTGTTTCGCGCCCGGAGTTGCGGTATAATATTAAAGTCTGGATGACTGTGGTGGGAGAACTCTCTGGCAGGAACTCCTGAAACACCCGGCATCGGATACTGTGGGAAATTGGAAGTACGATAAAGGAGTGTGTTTTTCAATGGCAAACTATCTTGAGATGAATCGTGAGGAGCTCACTGCCGAAAAGGCAAAGCTGAATGAGCAGTACAAAAAGTTTCTGGCCATGAACCTGAAGCTGAACATGGCCCGTGGCAAGCCCGGCCCTCACCAGATGGATCTGGCAATGGGTCTGCTGCAGATGAACGATTACACCACCGACGCAGGCACCGATGCCCGCAACTATGGTGATCTGGAGGGCCTGCACGAGGCTCGTGTCCTGTTTGCGGATGTGTTCGGTGTCAAGCCCGAGGAAGTGTTCGTGGGCGGCAACTCCAGCCTGCAGCTGATGTATAACCTCATCAACATTGGCTATGTGTTCGGCTTCCCTGAGTCTCCCTGCCCCTGGTCTCAGGTGGAAAAGCGCAAGTTCCTCTGCCCGGTGCCCGGCTATGACCGCCACTTTGCCATCACTGAGGAGTACGGCTTTGAGCTGATCAGCGTGCCCATGACCCCCAATGGCCCCGATATGGACATTGTGGAGAAGCTGGTGGCCGAGGATGACACCATCAAGGGCATCTGGTGCGTGCCCCAGTATTCCAACCCGGATGGTTATACTTACAGCGATGAGACCATTGACCGGATGGCCAAGATGAAGACCGCTGCTCCTGATTTCAAGATCTTCTGGGATGAGGCTTACATCGTCCACCACCTGACCGAGGAGATCATCGAGACCCCTGTTCTGTTGAACGAGAGCAAGAAGTACGGCACGGAGAACCGTGTGTTCATGTTCACCTCCACCAGCAAGATCACCTTCCCCGGTGCAGGTGTTTCCGCCATTGCATGCAGCGTGGACTCCATGAAGTATATCTGCAAGCGCTTCTCCGTGATGATCATCAGCTATGATAAGATGAACCAGCTGCGCCATGTCCGCTTCCTGAAGAACAAAGAGGGTGTGCTGGCCCACATGGCAAAGCACCGCCGCCGCCTGATCCCCTGCTTTGATGCGGTCAAGACGGCCTTTTCCGAGGAGCTGACCCCCTGCGGCGACATCGCTCACTGGACGAACCCCAAGGGCGGTTACTTCATCAGCCTGTACGTTATGCCCGGCTGCGCCAAGCGTGTGGCCCAGCTGTGCAAGGAGTGCGGTCTGACCCTGACCGGTGCCGGTTCCGCCTATCCCTACCACAAGGACCCGCAGGATTCTCACCTGCGTATCGCGCCCACCTATCCCAGCCTGGACGAGGTGGAGACCGCATCTGATCTGCTCTGCGTCTGCGTAAAGCTGGCAGTCATCGAAAAGCTGCTGGCCGAAAAGGCAGAGTAAGGGTTTTATTCTGTAAAAAATCTCCTCCGTGCAGAGGTTTTTCTGTGCGGCGGAGGTTTATTATATTTTGGAGGTTTCCTGTTTTTTATGAAGACGAAAGGCAAAGCATGGCAGCTTGTTGTCACAGTGCTCCTGATCGCCGCGTTTGTCTACACGGCATTCTTTGGTGTGGCAGTCAAGTACGGTGATGTGACCAAGACCTACATCAAGGGGCGCAGGATATCCGCTTTGGCGTGGATATCAAGGGTGGTGTCAACGTAACGTTTGCCCCCTCGGACAACTACGATGCCACCGATGATCAGCTGGACGCTGCCCAGCTGGTCATTGAGAATCGTCTGGTCGGCCTGAACGTGACCGACTACGAGCTGTATGTGGATTATGACTCCGACAGCCTGATCCTGGAGTTCCCGTGGCAGTCCGGCGAGACGGATTTTGACCCTGAGTCCGCCATTCAGGAGATCGGCACCACCGCCTACCTGACCTTCCGCAGGGGAGCAGTGCAGACGGCGAACTGATCCTGGACGGCTCCATGGTCGAGAGCGCCGCTGCTCAGTATGGCCCGGTGAGCGGCAGTACATCCGAATATTATGTGGCCCTCAAGTTCAACGACGAGGGTGCCAAGGCCTTCGGGGATGCCACCACGGAGCTCTACCAGAGCAGTGGAACCATCAGCATCTGGCTGGATGATCAGAACGTGAGCACCGCAACGGTCAATGCGGCCATCACCGATGGTGCCGCCATCATCACCAGTTCGGCTTCTAATCCCTTTACGCAGGATGCCGTGGTCAAGATGGCACGCCAGATCAATTCCGGTGCACTGCCTTTTGCCCTGACTGTGGACAGCTATTCCACTGTCAGCCCCAGCCTGGGCGAGAACAGCCTGAGCGCCATGGTGCTGGCCGGACTCATTGCCTATGCCCTCATCGTGGTGCTGATGACTCTGCTGTATCGTCTGCCCGGCTTCCTGGCCTGCATTGCACTGGCCGGTCAGGTGGCGGCAACGTTGGCTTTCGTCTCCGGCTATTTCCCGGTGTTTGAGAGCTTTACCCTGACTCTGCCCGGCATCGCAGGTATCATCCTGGCCATTGGTATGGGCGTGGATGCCAACGTCATCACCGCCGAGCGCATCAAGGAGGAGCTGAACAACGGCAAATCTCTGGATGGCGCGCTTAAGAGCGGCTTTGCCCGCGGCCTGACCCCCATCATTGATGGCAACGTGACCATTGTCATTGTGGCAATCGTGCTGATGGGTGCCTTCGGCCCCTCGGACGGCCTGTTCGCCAAGGCCCTGCACTTCGTGTTCTTCGCCTTTGGGCCCTCCACCGCAGGCACCATCTACGCCTTTGGCTATACGCTGCTGACCGGCGTTCTGCTGAACTTTGTATTCGGCGTGTTTGCCACCCGTGTGATGATCCGCGGTGCAGCCTCCATCAAGGCCCTGCGGAATCCCTGGCTCTATGGTGCTGTCAAGCCCGGCAAGGAAGTCAAGGAAAAGAACCATCGACTTTGTGAGTCTGCGCAAGCGCTTCCTGACCATCTCCACCTGCCTGATGGCGGCCATCATCCTGTGTGCTGCAGTGTTCGGTGTCCGGCTGGATACGGAGTTTACTGGCGGTGCCATGATCACCCTGAGCTATCAGGGTGAGATCAGCACCTCCGAGGTTCAGAAGACCGCCTCTACCGCACTGGAAAACAACGGCCTGACCCTGCAGACCGGCGAGAATGTCGCCACCGGGGAGCAGACCCTGAAGATTTCCATGCCCGGCAACGAGACCGTGACCACCGATCAGGTGGAGAATCTGCTGACCTCCCTGAACGAACAGTACCCGGACAATGCCTTTGCCCAGCTGTCCCTGAGCAATGTCAGCGCTGCCATGGGCACCAAGTTCCTGCAGAAGAGTCTGGTGGCTGTGGTGTTCTCCCTGCTGCTCATCCTGCTGTATATCGGCTTCCGTTTCAAGAAGATCGGCGGCCTGACCGGTGGCCTGATGGCTGTGCTGGCTCTGCTGAACGACCTGATGGTGGTGTTTGGCACATTTGTGCTGCTGCGCACCCCGCTGGACGGCAACTTTATTGCCGCCATGCTGACCATTCTGGGCTACTCGATCAACGATACGGTTGTGGTCTATGACCGCATCCGCGAGAACCGTGCCCTGATGGGGAAAAAAGACCCCGTTCGAGGAGCTGGTCAACCACTCGGTCAACCAGTCTGCCCGCCGTACCATCATCACTACGGTGACCACTGTAATGGCACTGGGTGTGATGTGCGTGGTCTCAAGCTGTACGGTCTGGACAGCATCTTTACCTTTGCCTTCCCGCTGATGATGGGTATGCTGAGCGGCGTGTATACCTCGCTCTGTGTTTCCACCTCCGCCTGGGTGCTGTGGAACGATCGCAAGAGCAAAAAGGCTGAAACAAAAAAGCCTGACCTGACCGTGTTTTGCCCGACAGGCCAAGAACCAACATCAGGAGGAACGATTTATGAAATGTCCCTATTGCGGCGATGAGGAATCCAAGGTCATCGATTCCCGCCCGACCGAAGACGGTGAGCGGATCCGCCGCCGCCGTGAGTGTCTGCGCTGCCGCATGCGGTTTACGACCTATGAAGTGGTGGAGACCGTCCCGCTCATCGTCATCAAAAGGATAACTCCCGTGAGCCGTTCGACCGGCAGAAGCTGCTCAATGCGATGCTTCGGGCCTGCGCCAAGCGTCCGGTGAGCTACGAGTCTCTGGAACGCGCCGTCAGCAGCATCGAGCAGACCCTGATGAGCACCTATGACCGCGAGGTGACGAGTGTGCGCATCGGTGAGCTGACCATGCAGGAACTGAAGAAAATCGACGAGGTGGCCTATGTCCGCTTTGCTTCGGTTTACCAGCAGTTTGCCGATGTCGAGAGCTTTTTCACGGAGCTGAAAAAACTGATGGGCGACCGCAAAGAGAAAAACTAAGGTCCCAGCGTTAAAAGCCAGACTTTTTCGTGAACTTCACGAGAAAGCCTGGCTTTTTGTTGTGCACAGCCTCATCCGTTCAGCTCAAAGCAATCATCCTCAAAGAATACGATGAGAGAGCCAGGCCAGGGTCTCTACCTGAACCTGCGCCCGGCGCAGTTCCCCGAAGGCTTCCTCGGGTGCATTCAGTTCCAGATGGCCATCGGCGGCGCGCAGGGCGGCTTCCAGCTCCGTGAAGTCCTGCGTGCGGAGCAGGTGGTTCATGCCTTCCCGCATGGTGTCGCAGAGCTCGGCTCCTTCGGCCAGTGCCTGCCGCGCACCGGTCAGATCGCTGTTCCGGATATCCTCCATAGCGGTGTCGATGTCATCGGAGATATCCTCGGCGAATTGCTGTACCCGGAAGCTGCTGTAAAAAGGCTGCCGCCAGCAGCAGGACTACGATGCCAATGCAGACATAAATACGTTTCATGCCGCACCCCCTTGCCGGAGCCCCGCCGTTTGACGAGGCTCCTTTTTCAGCAGAAAATAATCCTCGGTATCGTTGCCCGCCAGGATCAGGATCTCTTCCAGAAGCAGGCTGTTGGCCTGTGCGGTGCGTTCCAGCCAGGCAGCATCCTTGCCGCAGGTGGTCAGGTTTTCGGCAAGCACCTGACCGTCCAGCACAAAGGGGATGGTGGCCTGCGCCCGCTGTACCCTTGCCCCAAGGTCGGCGAGGGTAGCCGGTTCCTTTCCGGGCGCAGAGCCACCGAGAGACTGCCGTTGGTCTCCACGACCGCATAGGAGACATCCCGGGGTCGAACACATCTTTGCCGCGCAGCGCTCTCCATCAGATCGGCGGCAGTCAGCCGCAGGGTGCGCAGGGCGTTCTGATCGATCTTACCATTCAGGATAACGGTTTTGGGCCGCCCGGACATCAGGTTAAAAAGCGCTGGCTCCTGAAGCTGAGGATCGACCCCAGCAGCTCCAGCGCCGCAATGAGAAAGAGGGGATCAGGCTGGCTGTGACCGGTACTTCTTCAGATTCAATGGAGATGGAAGCCAGATTGGAGATGATGATGGTGGACACCAGTTCCTCAGGCTGCAGTTCCCCAGCTGACGTTTGCCCATCAGCCGCATGGCAAACAGGACGCAGAGATAGATCAGGATGGTACGGAAGATCAAGCGTTTCAAACCGGAACACCTCCCAGCGTATAACCGCCGCCCCGGCGGACAAGCTACCAGAAAGGGGGCGGCAAAATGGAACAGCTTTCCAGCCATCTGGCGGCAAATCTTGCGGAGCTCAACGCTAGGTTTGGCCGATCGGCAGATTTTTATGCGAAGGAGCTTGAGCTTTACCACTGCAAAGGAGCCATCGTTCTGTTTGACGGAATGGCCAGCCTGAAAGGGCTGTGGCAGCTGCTGCTGGATGCCGCCAGCCGCCGCACACCGCCCGGCCCGGCAGAACAGCTGACCGGGGAACAGGTGTTTGCGCTGTTGTTTGAGCACTCCGCACTGCCCGCAGAGCCTGCCCCTGTGGAGAACTGGGATGCCCTGATCCGGCGGCTGACGGCGGGCATGGCAGTGCTTTTGCTGGACGGATGCGCAAAAGGCATCGCCTTTTCGGTGCAAAGCCTGAACGCCCGCTCGGTGGATGAACCGGCAGGGGAGGGAAATCTCCGCGGCTCCCGGGAAGGCTTTGCGGATCTGCTCCGGGTGAATACCAGCCTGCTGCGGCGGTGCTTCCGCAATGATGCTCTGGTCATTGAGATCGGTCAAGCCGATTGTGAGATGAAAACGGAGTATGCTCTTTGTTACTGCCGGGATACGGCAGACCCAAAAGCGGTGCAAAAGGTGCGGCAGACCTTGCAGCGGGCCAGGCCGCAGCTGCTTTTGGATTCCAGCTACTTTGTACCATGGCTCTTTCCCTGTAAGATCCGCACATTTGCTCCTGTGCGCTATACCGAACGGCCTATTGTGGCAGCGGCAAAGCTGCGGGAGGGGAAATTTGTCATTCTGGTCAATGGCAGCCCCTCAGCGCTGATCCTGCCCACCCTGTTCTGCGAAAACTTTGAATGCCTGGATGACTATGCAGGAACGGCCTATTTTGCATCCTTTCTGCGGGTGCTGAAATATATCTCGTTCTACCTGAGCATTTTCCTACCGGGCGTGTTCGTCTGCTGGGCAGTCTACCTGCCAGAACTCCTGCCGCCCCAGCTGCTGTTCAAAATCGAGGCCGCCGAGCAGGCAACGCCGCTGCCGCTGTTTGGGGAAATGCTTCTGGTGATCCTGATGCTGGAGATCATTCGGGAGGCTGGCCTGCGGATGCCCCAGACCCTGGGGCACTCTGTCAGCCTGATCGCGGCCCTCATCATCGGGGATGCCGCCATCGCCGCCGGACTGATGAGCACACCGGTCATCCTGACCGCTGCTGCCGCGTCCATTGCGGTGTTCGTCACGCCCTCGCTGTATGAGGTGGCGACTGTTCTGCGGCTGGTGGTGCTGCTGGCAGCAGGGGTGGCTGGCCCGGTGGGACTTGCCGCCTGCGCACTGGGCGTGTTATTTGGACTGACCCGGGTCTCGGCGCTGGGTGTGCCCTACCTGCGGGATGCCATCTTCCCCGAGGTGCCGCTCTCGCCGGACGGTGTGACCCGGCGCAGCTACCCAAAACTTTCCTGGCGGCCCTTTACCATTTGGCAAAAACGAGGTGGTTGAAGTTGGAACGATCCTGTTTCTCTGAAAAAACACTGACCCTGAGTGTGCTCACAGCAGAGTTCGCTCGGTGTGTGTTACAGACGGGTGCGCCTGTAACAGCCCGCAGTTTTCTGCTGCGCGGCCTGCCCATGACACTGGCGCTGGTTCTGATCACCGCCCTGACAGCCGGGGCAGAGCAGCGTGCAGACAGTTTTTTGGGTACAGACTTGCGTTCCCGGGTAGTCTGCGGCGGGCTGGGACTCTGGTTTGTCTGGGAGGCTGTGGAGACCTTCCGTCAGGCGCAGGAGCTTTGCTGGGGGAATTTTTCTTCCATGGCTATGCTGGGGCTTCTCCCGCTGCTGCTCTGGGCAGGATGGAAGCTGGAACCTTCGGTACTGGTCCGCTGTGCGCCGATCCTGTGTTGGGCGGCGGCGCTGGCGGGTTTGCTCTGCCTGCTGGGGCTGAATGGCCAGTTCCACTGGGAAAAGTTGATGCTGCCCACCAAGCCATTAACGCTCACTTTGCCCCTGTATCCGGAATACTTCGCCCTACCGCTGCTCTGCCCGGCAAAGCAGGTGCGGTGCGCTGTCTGGCTTCCGGTGAAAGCTTTTGTACTGGCTGACAGCTTTGCACTCTGCATGGAACTGGTGTTTGGGGCAGGGAATGCCCTGCCCGGCATCGAGCTTCTGCAGGCGGGCAGGCTGGGCAGCATCTCCCGGTTTGATGCCCTTGTGCTGCTGGTCTGGTTGGCAGCGGCAATGTTCCGGTTCTGCGTGCTGGTGCAGGTGGTGCGCCAATTGGCCGGGCGGCTGTGGGGCAGGGCCACGCCTGCGGAGGAAAACGCATGACGGGCCAACAGCGTGCCATCCGGTGGCTGGCGGCAGGGGTGCTGGTGCTCTGGTGCGGGGTATTTTTGCGGGCAGAGAACACCGAAAAAAGCATGGTGCGTGCTTTGATCCTGACCCAGCCCACAGTGGCGGCACAGAATTGGACGGTGAGCCTGCTCTACCAGTTTCCGGAAGCCGCCGCCGATGCTTCTGATGCCGCTGCACGGGTACAGCTCTGCACGGGGCATGGAAACACCCTGCAAACGGCTCTGACTGAAGCTGAGCGCGGCCTGCCCCGTAAAGCAAGTTACCGGCTGTGCGAGTATCTGCTTTTGAATTCCGAAACAACTTTAAAAACCATTCGACAGGCGGAGACCGTGTTGAAAAAGAGGAGCCGGTGCAGGGCTTGTCTGCCCGGGTCCTCTGCATGGGCGCTGGACAACAAAAACGCCTGCCCGCAGGTGCGGGCAGACGTTCCGGCGAGCGGTGGAAGCCGTAGAAGATGGCTTTGCCGTGACCCCTGACCGGCCAGCGCAGGGCGGGCACCGCTCTGCCCACAGCAGCACAGTGTGCGGCGCTGGAGCAACTCTGCGTGCAGACCGTTCAGCGCTGCTGGGCGGGTATGATCTGCTCTCTCTGGGAGCAGTTTTAGGCAGTGGGCAGGTGGGCGGTCTCAAAAACGACGGTGATGGTGGTGCCAACATTTACTTCGCTTTCCAGCTTGATGCGGGCGTTGTGGATGCGGGCAATGTGCTTGACAATAGCCAGCCCCAGGCCGGTGCCGCCGGTGGCCTTGCTGCGGCTTTTGTCCACGCGGTAGAAGCGTTCGAACACGCTGGATTGCGCGTCTTTCGGGATACCGATGCCGTTGTCCTTCACGGTCAGGGTGCAATGACCGTCCCGGGTGCAGGCCGTGATGATCTGGACTTTTCCACCGGGGCGATTGTAGCGGATGGCGTTGTCGCACAGGTTCTGGCACAGCTCATCCAGCTGATCCCGGTTGCCAAGTACTCTGGCGCTCTCGCCCAGATAGGTCAGGGAGATGAAGGAGCGCTGCGCATTCAGCTTCTGGCGTTCCACACAATCCTTGGCCACGTCCAGTAGATCGACCGTTTCGTCGGGCTGTGCATGGGTCTCGCTGACGCTGTCCAGGTGCGACAGCTGCAGGATATCGTTCACCAGCTGGATCATCCGGCTGGCTTCTACATGGATCTTCCGGCCAAACTCGGGCACATCGGCGGGTTTGGCAATGCCGGTCTCAATGAGTTCCGCATAGCCGGAAATACTGGTCAGCGGCGTTTTCAGCTCGTGGCTGACGTTGGCCGTGAAATCCTGCCGCATCTTCTCGTTGTTTTCCCGCAGCAGCCGATCAGAGTGGATGCTCTCAGCAAAGGGGATGAGTTCCCGGTAGGGAACGTTTTCCTGAATGTGTTCGAGGTCATCCGTCATTTTCAGAATGGGCTGAACAAGACTGCGGGTCAGCAGCCCGGCGATCAGCGCTGCGGCACCCATCATCAGGATGCAGCTCAGGATGATGGCGGGCAGGGGCCGCGTCGTAGATCGACCAGATGGTCTCAGAATCCTGGGCCACACGCAGGATATCGCCGCCGGGCAGCAGCATGGCGTAATAGTAGGTCTCGTACCCCATGGTCTGGGAATCGCGGCAGTTACGGCCTACACCCTCCCGCATGGCCTGCTGGATCTCCGGGCGGGACAGGTGATTTTCCATCTGCTGGTCAGTGGCGGATTCGAACACCACACTGCCATCTGCTGCGATCAGGGTAATGCGCAGGTCTCCGTTGACGAACACGGAGAGCTGATCCGGAGAGGAAAGCTGCTCGTATCCGGCGGAAACCAGATCAGCCTGATGCTCCAGTGAAGTCCATGCCTGTTCCCGGAACGCTTTGTGAAAGACGAAGAGACAGAGCACGGCGGTGCAGACCAGACCGACGAAGCCCATGAAAAACAGCCGGTAACTGATTTTTTCTTCCATGCTCTGCGGTTTCATTCTTCCTCGCCCTCCTCACGGTCGGCCAGCTTGTAGCCGACCTTGCGCACGGTGCAGATATATCTGCCCGCGTCCCCCAGCTTTTTGCGCAGGGTGCGGATGTGCATATCCACGGTGCGGCTCTCAACAGAAATATCGGTGCCCCATACCACCTGCAGAATGGTCTCGCGGGTCACGACAAGGTTCGTGTTCTCCAGCAGCAGGCGCAGCAGACTGTATTCCTTGTAAGTCAGGTCAACATGGGTGCCGTTCACAGTCACGCTGTGGCGGGCGTTGTCCAGCAGGATCTCATGGAAAGCATAAACATTCTGCTTTTCCTCGGGGGCAGAGCGGCGCAGGGCGGCCCGCACCCGGCTCAGAAATTCCATGATGCCAAAGGGCTTAGTGATGTAATCATCTGCACCGCAGTCCAGCCCGCGCACGGTATCCAGCTCGCTGGATTTTGCTGTGACCATGATGATGGGCAGGCGGCGCAGAGCAGGGGTATTGCGGAGCTTTTTTTTCAGGATGGAGAAACCGTCCTCGCCGTGCAGCATCACATCCAGAATGACCAGCTCAGGCTCCGCGGCGCGCATGGCCTGCCAGAAAGGCTCAGAGGTTTCAAAGCTCTGTACCTCGTATCCGCTGGATTGCAGTGCATATTGCTCCAGCTCGCGGATGGCGGCATCGTCTTCTACAATGTAGATCATTTGTTGGGTTCCTCCTTTGCGGCTGCGGGTGCAGTGTCGCTGTCAGGGAAGAGATAGCGCTCACGGTAACGATCCAGACGGCGCTGGAACTGTTCGCTTTCCTTGGTCTCGTTGCCGTAGCGCAGGTCGTTCAGGTAAGCGTGGGTATCAAAGCTGTCCTGTGCCACTTCGATCTGGGCAACAGCCACATTGCTGCAGTGGTCGCAGACACGCTCATAGTTGGTCAGCAGATCTTCCAGAACAAAACCATACTCAATGGAACAGCTGCCGGTCTGCAGGCGGGCCACATGGCGGGCCTTGATGGCACGCACCAGTTCATCCACAACGGTCTCCAGCGGCTCGACCTTGCCGGCCATGTGCAGGTCACCTTTGCGGAATGCATCGGTGGTGCGGCTCAGCACATCCTGCACGGCCCCCTCCAGCACCTGCAGTTCCTCCTGTGCATCCTTGGAAAACTCAATGCTCTTGGCGTGGATCTCTTCGGCGGAGCTCAGAATATTTACAGAGTGATCGCTGATGCGCTCAAAATCGCTGATGGTGTGGAGCAGAGTGTTCACACTCTGGCTGTCGGCATGGCTCATTTCACGGCTGGACAGCTTGACGAGATAGGTGCCCAGTGCATCCTCATATTTGTCCACCTTTTCCTCTTCCTCCCGCACCTTCTGGGCAAGGGAATCGTCCCACTTGTGGGTCAGGCTCATGGCCTGCACTACGCCCACACGGGCCAGCTCGGCCATGTCTGCAGTGGCGGCGCGGGCACGCTCCACAGCCACGGCGGGAGTGTTCAGCAGGCGCTCATCCAGCAGAGCAAAGCTCTCTTTTTCGGCATCGTCCGGAATGGTGAGGATGGCCAGCTTTTCCAGCCCATTTGCAAAGGGCAGCAGAACAGCGGTGGCCGTCAGGTTGAAGATGGAGTGGACCACGGCAATGCCAGGCTGTGACTGTCTCATTGACAAAGGCAAAGTCAAGCAGCAGGTTTGCACCATAGAAAACAGCCAGGAACAGGGTAACACCGATGATGTTGAAGTACAGGTGCACCATGGCGGCGCGGCGCGCATTCTTGTTGGCACCCACAGAGGAGATCAGCGCGGTGACACAGGTGCCGATATTCTGACCCATGATGATGGGGATGGCACTGCCGTAGGTGATGACACCGGTGGCGCTCAGTGCCTGCAGGATACCAACGCTGGCGCTGGAGCTCTGGATGATGCCGGTGACAACGGCCCCCACAAGAACGCCCAGCAGAGGATTGGAAAAGCGGATAAACAAGCTGGTGAACCACGCCTCGTTCTGCAGGGGAAGCACAGCATTGGACATGGTGGTCATACCGGTCATCAGCACAGCAAAGCCGATCAGAATGGTGCCAACACCCTTGCGCTTTTCGCTTTTGCCCATGTACAGAAGGATGCCGATAAAAGCCAGCACCGGGCTGAAGGAGGTGGGCTTGAGCATATTGATCAGGAAGCTGTCGCCCTGCAGGCCGGAAAGGCTCAGGATCCAGCTGGTGACCGTGGTGCCCACATTGCTGCCCATGATGACGCCCACGGCCTGGTGCAGCTGCATCAGGCCGCTGTTGACAAAGCCGACCACCATAACGGTGGTGGCGCTGGAGCTCTGGATCACGGCGGTGACGCACAGACCCAGGAAAAAGCCCTTGAGCGGGTTGTCAGTCAGCTTGCTCAGGATCTTTTGCAGCTGGCCGCCGGCCTGCTTTTCCAGGGCCTTACCCATGATGTCCATACCGAACAGGAACAAGGCCAGGCCACCCAGCAGGGAAAATACATTAAAAACAGTCATTTGAAGTTCCTCGCTTTGTTTGACACGTTTATTTGACGGAATGTTCTCCTATTTATGAGTATAGAGCCTGAATGTAAAATCGGAAATCCAGAGAATGTAAAAAGCGTGTAAAGTGAATGACTGTTTCCCAGTGCAGGGATGCACCACCTCTATTATAAATGGATATGGGGAGGATGCAACGGGATGCAGGCTCCGGAATGAAGATTTTCCGGCAGAATCATTGTAATCCGAAACCATCTCGTTTATAATAAGGGAAAGAAAAAGCGTGCCCCGTACCCGGTGTGCTGCCGGGCAGGGAGAGGAAACATTTGTGCAGGTGGAAGAACGATGGCGAATTTCAATGTTTCGCTGAAGAAGCTGACGGAAAAGGTCAGTCTGGATGTGGTCTACACCCCGAAAGGGCTGGAAGAGATCAATGTCGAGATTGCGGAGGTCAACCGCCCGGGCCTGTTCCTTGCCGGATACTATGATTACTTTGATAAGCTCCGGCTGCAGATCCTGGGTCTGGCCGAGATGAACTTCCTTTCCGGTCTTTCTGCCGAGAAGCGGTACGAGCGGCTGGACCAGCTGTTCGGCCAGCAGCCTCCGGCTGTCATCGTCTGCCGCAGTGAGGAACTGGAACCATTTCCCGAAATGCTGGAACTGGCTCAGAAGCACGGGGTGGCCCTGCTCCGCTCCAACGAGATGACCTGCACCCTGATGGGCAGTCTGATCAGCGTGCTGAATCTGGAGCTGGCACCCCGCATCACCCGCCACGGCGTGCTGGTAGAGGTGTATGGTGAAGGGATCCTGATCCTGGGCGACAGCGGCATCGGCAAGAGTGAGCTGGCCATTGAGCTGGTCAAGCGCGGTCACCGTCTGGTGGCGGATGACGCGGTGGAGCTGCGCAAGGTCTCCAACCGCCAGATCATGGGCACGGCCCCGGAGAACATCCGCCATTTTATCGAGCTGCGCGGCATCGGCATCGTCAACGTGGCCCGTGTGTTCGGCGTTGGCGCGGTCAAGCTGAGCGAGAGTCTTGACCTTGTGGTTCAGCTGGAAGCGTGGGACCCCACCAAGAACTACCAGCGCACCGGTCTGGAAAACGAATACTACGACATTCTGGGTGTCAGCATTCCCAGCACCATCATTCCGGTCTCCCGGGCCGCAACCTCGCCGTCGTGCTGGAAACTGCAGCCATCAACAACCGTCAGAAGCGGATGGGCTATAATGCCGCCAAGGAGCTGCTGATCCGTTTGGGTCTGGACGGCACCGTTGAATGAAGATTACAGATAAAGGAATCCTGTTTTATGGAACGATTGAAACAACAGCTGCAGGCGGAGGAGATCCGCTTTGTCGAAAACGAGCCTCTTTCCGCCCACTGCACCTTTAAAATTGGCGGCCCGGCGGATGTTTTTGTCCAGCCGGAGACGGAGGAACAGCTCTGCCGCGTGATCGCACTGTGCAAAGCGTGCGATGTGAAGTATTACCTGCTGGGCAACGGCAGCAACATCCTGTTTGAGGATGCGGGCTACCGGGGCGTGGTCGTGGATACCACGGCTCTGAAAATGGGAATCGGTTTTCTGGAAAACGTCAGCCATCAGGGTGCAGAGCCGGGGGCGGTCTACGATGCAGTCATCGCTGGCGCGGGCTTGAAGCTTTCTGCTCTGTGTAAGGCGGCGCTGGACAGCAGCCTGACCGGCCTGGAATTTGCTTATGGCATCCCCGGCACAGTGGGCGGTGCAGTTTATATGAATGCCGGTGCCTACGGCGGAGAGATGAAAGACGTGCTGGTCTCTGTGACGTATCTGACCAGAGAAGGCGAGATCGTGACAGAAGATGCCGCAAACCTCTCCCTCTCCTACCGGCACAGCATCTTTGAGGAAAACGGCGGCTGCATCCTGAGCGCAAAGTTCCACCTGAAGCGTGGAGATTCGGCAGCCATCAAGGCCCGGATGGATGAGCTGATGCAGAAGCGCATCGATAAGCAGCCGCTGGATAAGCCCAGCGCCGGCAGCACCTTCAAGCGGCCGGTGGGAGCGTTTGCGGCTGCCCTCATCGACCAGTGCGGCCTGCGGGGCTATCGTCACGGCGGTGCTGCCGTCAGTGAGAAGCACTGCGGCTTTGTGGTGAATCTGGGCGGCGCGACCTGCGCCGATGTGCTGGCCCTGTGCGATGAGGTGCGGGCGATCGTAAAGAAAAAGACCGGGTACGACCTGGAAAAGGAAATTCGAGTGGTCAAGGCATAAGAGGGAAATGGTATGGATCTTCTGATCGTCAGCGGGCTTTCCGGTGCGGGAAAATCGGTTGCGATGAACGCACTGGAGGATATCGGCTTTTTTTGTATCGACAATGTTCCGGCAGAGCTTCTGCCCAGCATCACTGCATTCTCGGAAGCGGGCGACAGCCAGCTGGAGCGGGTGGCTCTTTCCATGGATGTGCGCGGCTGCCGCACCAGCGAAGAGATCGAGCGTGCGCTCGACAAGCTGGATGAGCAGGGCATCGAGTACGAGATCTTATTCATCGATGCCCCGGATGATGTGCTGATGCGCCGTTACAGTGAGACCCGCCGCCGCCATCCCATCAGCATTGCCGAGGGAATCTCCACCCGGGAAGCGCTGGCAAAGGAACGACAGATCCTGCAGCCCTTCCGGGAACGGGCAGACTACACCATCAACACGGAGTTTCTCTCCACGGCCCAGAACAAGGAGCGCATTTGTAATCTGTTTGCGCCAGATGGCGGGGCAAAGGCAGCAATGCGGCTCACCGTGATGTCCTTCGGCTTCAAGTTCGGCATCCCAGAGGATGCGAACCTGGTGCTGGATGTCCGCTGCCTGCCCAACCCTTTCTATATCCCGGAGCTCAAGCATAAAACGGGACTGGATGAGGAAGTGGTGGATTTTGTCATGGGCCACCCGGAGGCAAAGGAACTGCTGCGCCGGTACGAAGGTTTTCTGGAGTATGCGCTGCCCCTCTATGTCAAGGAGGGGAAAAGTCAGCTGACCATTGCAGTGGGCTGCACGGGCGGCAAGCACCGCTCGATCACCTTTGCGCGGAAAATCGCGGAATATTGCAAACAACTGGGCTATCAGACCGGCATTCAGCACCGTGATGCGGCGCGATGACCCGGCAGAGCCCGTGAGAACAGAAATGAGAGTGACATGAGTTTTGCATCCCAGGCACGGGAAGAGATCGCACAGCGCAGTTTGCAGCTGCAAAAGGATTGCTGTGTGCGGGCGGCAGCCTATGGCATCGCCTGCTTTGCCAAATATTTTGATGCACGGGGTCTTGTGCTGCAGACTGAGCAGGAATTGACCGCCCGTGTGGCCGAACAGCTGTTTGCCCGCTGCGGCGTGCAGGGTACGGTGCTGGAAAAGCCCCGCCCCAGCGGGGTGGTCTATGAGTTCAGCATCCGCGCACCGGAGCAGGTGGCGCGGATGCACGAGCTTTTCGGCACCACGGGCAGCGAGACGAGCTTGCAGATCGACCCGGGGCTCATCCGGTGTCAGACCTGCGTGAGTGCCTATATCAGCACGGCGTTCCTGTGCGGCGGCACTGTGACGGACCCACAGAAGGAGTATAATCTGGAATTTCTGACCGGACGCACCAACCTTGCAAAGGATTTTGAGGCCCTGCTTGCTGAGCATGAATTTGCGCCCCCACCGTACCCGCCGCAACGGCGTAAACCTGATTTACGTCAAAAGCAGCGCCAGCGTGGAGCGCATCCTTGCGTTTATGGGAGCGGCAGAAGCTTCAGCCCGGATGAATGCCCAGAAGGCAGTCAAGCAGCTGCGCAACCAGATCAACCGTCAAACCAATTGTGATACCGCAAATCTGGGCAAAACGGCCCGGGCCAATGCCCAGACCACCCGTGCAATCCGTTTTTGCAGGAGCAGGGGGCGCTGGAAACACTGCCCGAGGTCTTGCAGCAGGCCGCGGCCATTCGAATGGAAAATCCGGACTTGTCCCTGACAGCTCTGTGTGCCTGCTTTGACCCGCCCGTGAGCAAATCGGGGCTTTCGCACCGGATGAAGAAGCTGGAAGCACTGGCAGAGGATCTGCGCAGAAGATTGGAAGAAAACGCGGAAAAGGAGGAAACGAAATGATCGAACCCAGTGAGGGCAATAAGCAGGGAAGAGACTTCGTCCACCTCCATATCCATACAGAATACAGTCTGCTGGACGGTGCCTGCCGCATTGACCAGCTGATGGATCGGGTGAAGGAGTGCGGCCAGACTGCCATTGCCTGCACCGACCACGGTGTTGTGTACGGCTGCGTGCAGTTTTACAAGGCGGCTAAAAAGGCGGGCATCAAGCCTATTATCGGCTGCGAAGTCTATGTTGCCACCCGCACCCGCTTTGATAAGGTGAACAAGATCGATGGCAATAACCATCTGATCCTGCTGTGCAAAAATGAGACCGGCTACAAAAAAACCTTGCCAAGCTGGTTTCTGCCGCCTTTATCGAGGGCTTCTACTCCAAGCCGCGTGTGGATAAGCAGCTGCTGGAGCAATATCACGATGGCCTCATCTGCCTGTCTGCCTGCCTGGCGGGTGAGATCCCGCAGGCGATCCTGTCCGGCGATTACGAGCGCGCCAAGGCTTCCGCCCTGTGGTATCGCGACCTCTTTGGTGAGGGCAATTACTACATTGAATTGCAGGATCACGGGCTGGAAGAGGATAACATTGTGCTGCCCCAGCTCATCAAGCTTGCACGGGAGACCGGCATCCCCATGGCCGCCACCAACGACTCCCACTACCTGCGCAAGGAGGATGCCAAGATGCAGGCGATCCTGCTCTGCATCCAGACCGGAAAAACCATGCAGGATGCCGACCGTATGGAGTTCCAGACCGACGAATTCTACGTTAAAACAACGGATGAGATGTACGATCTGTTTGCCATGGTGCCGGATGCCTGTGCCAACACACAGATCATTGCCGACCAGTGCAATTTTGATTTTGAGTTTGGTAACACCAAAATTCCGTATTATAAGGCCCCCGGCGGCATGGACAACCAGGCGTTCTTTGAAAAGCTCTGCTGGGAGGGTCTGGAGCGCCGCTATGGTTCCAATGTGCCGCAGGCCAACAAAGACCGCTTGAACTACGAGATCAGTGTCATCAAGACGATGGGCTATACCAACTATTACCTCATCGTCTGGGATTACGTCAACTATGCCAAGAGCCAGGGGATCCCGGTGGGACCGGGCCGTGGCTCCGGTGCGGGCAGTATCGCAGCATACAGCGTGGGCATCACTGACATTGACCCTATCCGCTATAACCTGATCTTTGAGCGCTTTCTGAACCCGGAACGTGTCAGTATGCCCGATTTCGGCGTGGACTTATGCTACGGGCGCCGCCAGGAGGTGATCGACTACGTCAACCGCAAGTATGGCGCTGATCATGTAGCTCAGATCGTTACCTTTGGCACCATGGCTGCCCGCAATGCGATCCGCGATGTGGGCCGTGTGATGGGAATGCCGTATCAGGAAGTGGATGTAGTGGCAAAGCAGGTCCCGGCGGAGCTCAAAATGACCATCAAACATGCGTTGGAGGTCTCACCGGAGCTCAGGCGGATGTATGAAACGGACCCGAAGGTGACGGAACTGCTCGACACTGCCATGAAGGTGGAGGGAATGCCCCGCCACGCTTCTACCCATGCAGCCGGTGTTGTGATTACCCCGGAACCAACGGATTATTATCTGCCCCTTGCCACCAACGATGGCCTGCCCGTGACCCAGTTCAACATGACGGAGATCGAGGAGCTGGGCCTGCTGAAGATGGACTTCCTCGGTCTGCGCACTCTGACGGTCATCCGGGATGCGGAGCTGGCCATTCAGAAAAAAGAACCGGATTTCTCCATCGCCAAGCTGGATTATGACGATCCTGAGACCTACAAAATGCTCTCCCGGGGTGAGACCGAAGGTGTGTTCCAGTTCGAATCGGCGGGTATGAAGCGGGTGCTGGTGGGCCTGCAGCCGCAGAATTTGGAAGATGTCATCGCTCTGATCAGCCTGTACCGCCCCGGCCCGATGGATTCCATCCCGACCTACCTGCGCAACCGCCATGAACCGGACAAAATCAGCTATAAGACCCCGCAGCTGGCCCACATTCTGGATGTGACCAATGGCTGCATCGTCTATCAGGAACAGGTCATGCAGATCTTCCGGGAGCTGGCAGGCTTTTCGTTCGGGCAGGCAGATAATGTCCGCCGTGCCATGAGCAAGAAGAAACACGCTGTGATGGAGGCAGAGCGGGAACATTTTGTCCACGGCTGCACAGACCCCGGCAACGAGTGCCCGGGCTGTGTGGCAAACGGCATCTCGGAAAAGGTTGCAAACGAAATTTACGATGAGATGTCCAGCTTTGCATCCTATGCCTTCAACAAGAGTCATGCCGCCTGTTATGCCTATGTGGCATTCCAGACAGCCTACCTCAAGTGCCATTACCCCAGCGAGTTTATGGCTGCGCTGCTGACCAGTGTCCTGGACAACACCGGCAAGGTTATTGAGTATTCCGGCGAGTGCGCCCGGCTGGGGATCAAGGTCCTGCCGCCGGATATCAATATCTCGGGCAGCGGCTTTACTGCAGAGGACAGCGGTCGGATCCGGTTTGGCCTGAACGCCGTGAAAAATGTCGGCACCCGGCTGATCGAGCGCTCGTAGAGGAGCGGCAGGAAAAGCCTTATACCAGCCTGTACGATTTCTGCAAACGGATGCATGGCACCGAGCTGAACCGCCGTACTGTGGAAAGCCTCATCAAGGCCGGTGCCTTTGATAATCTCGGCTCCAACCGCCGCAGTCTGGTCGAAGCAACTGAGGGCGTGCTCAAGAGCATCGAGAGTGACAGCCGGAAGAATCTGGATGGTCAGATCGACCTCTTCTCGATGATGAGCGGTATGGACAATACGTCTGCCGCCGACAGCTATGAGATCAAGCCCTGCCCTGAGTATACCCACGCCGAGCTGCTCCAACAGGAGAAAGAGGTCAGCGGCCTGTACCTTTCCGGTCATCCGCTGGATGCCTACCGGGAGCAGTCGGCTCAGTTTGCCACCCACACCATCAAAGCTCTGACCGGTGAGGATGCCAATGTACCGGACAATAGCCATGTCCGCATCGTCTGCACCATTGTCAAAAGCAAAATGGTGACGACAAAGACCAACAGCATGATGGCCTATACCAGCGTAGAGGATCTGACCGGCACCATGGAGGTCATCGTGTTCCCGCGTACACTGGAAACGTTCCGGGACGTGCTGCACGATAACGCGGTCGTGGTCATTGAGGGCCGCCTGTCTATCCGAGAGGATGAACCTGCCCGCCTGGTCGCCGAGAGTATTTCGCCCATTGAGGGCTATAACCCCGTCAGGCCGCAGGCCAACCGCCCCAATCAGATGCGGGATGCAGCCCGGCGGCTCTACGTCCGGCTGCCCTCCCGCACCAGCCCGGAGTACGCCAAGGTGGTCAATCTGCTGGAGATTTTTGACGGTGATATGCCGGTGATCTTCTATCTGGAGGACACAAAACAGAAGCTGGCGGCTCCCCGCAGGCTGTATACGTCAGGTCATCCGCTTTTCTTTGAGGAACTGCAGCGCATCGTGGGCGAAAAGAATGTTGCAACAAAATGACATGCGCAGGAACGATTCAAACCAGGTGCACGTGTGCCAAAAACAACACCAAGACGTACGCCTGTGAATTTTAATAAACTTTTAACGAAGTGCCAAAAAGGTATTGGATTCAAGCGGGAACTGTGTTATAATGTCTAAAGGCAAGTTTTGATCTGAGCAAGGCGATGGAGCTGGTGCCCAAAGAGAGAGGGTAAGTGCTCCATAGGTAAATGACGAAACAATTGGAGGAATCTTTCCATGGAAAAGCAAATCAAAACAATCGGAGTGCTGACCAGCGGCGGCGACGCTCCGGGTATGAATGCTGCAGTTCGCGCCGTTGTCCGTGCAGGCCTGCACAAGGGCTTCCGTATGATCGGCATTCAGCGCGGCTACAATGGCCTGCTGGATGGCGAGTGCTTTGAAATGAACCTGCGCAGCGTTTCCAATATCATCTCTGCCGGTGGCACCATCCTGTATACGGCCCGCTGCCTGGAGTTCAAGACCAAGGAGGGTCAGGATAAGGGTGCTGCAAAGTGCCGTGAGCTGGGCATTGACGCGCTGGTGGTCATCGGCGGCGACGGCTCCTACCGTGGTGCCCGTGAGCTGGCACACCGCGGCATTCCGATGATCGGTCTGCCCGGCACCATCGATAATGATATCGCCTGCACCGATTACACCATCGGCTACGATACCGCAATGAACACCGCCCTGGAAATGATCGACAAGCTGCGCGATACCACCCAGAGCCATGACCGCTGCAGCGTGGTCGAGGTCATGGGCCGCAATGCGGGTTACATCGCTCTGAACGTTGCCATTGCCTCCGGTGCCATGGCTGTGCTGCTGCCTGAAAAGGAATTCGATATGCAGCACGACATTCTGGATAAGATCACCGAGACACAGCGCACCGGTAAGCGCCACTTCATTGTCATCGTTGCCGAGGGCATTGGCCACTCTCAGGAGATCGCCAACGAGATCCAGGCCCGCACCGGCATCGATACCCGCGCCACCATTCTGGGCCATGTCCAGCGCGGTGGCTCTCCCACTCTGCGTGACCGCGTGAATGCTTCCGCAATGGGCTATCACGCTGTCTGCCTGCTGGAGCAGGGTAAGTACAACCGCATCGTTGGTATGAAGGGTGAGCACCTCGTGGATTACCCCGTGGATGAGGCGCTTGAGATGACTAAAACGCTGGATCCGGTGCTCATTGATGTGTGTAACACTATTTCTATTTGAGAATAACATACGTATCTACGTTTTATAACGCGTAAAATCAGCCCCCGGAGAACCGTGAAAAGTTCTCCGGGGGCTTTTGTGTCCCGCTTTAAAGCACTTTGGCACCGTTTGCGGTCAATTTGAAGGTTGCGCCCAGCATATCCGCTGCCCCGCGGCACATCAGCATCCGCTGCAATCTAATTGCTGTAAAATCTATGTGCAAAAGTGGCTTCGCATTTTCATTTCTCTTCCCAGCAAATCGAATTCGTGCTACAATAGAATCGGACAAATCAAAGAGGGAGAATCTAACATGAAAATACAATCTGTTGCCATTTTGGGCGCTGGGCGGTGGGCTCTTACATCATTTGGGGGCTTTCTAAAAAGGATAATATCCGTCTGGGTGTGATCGCGGAAGGCGACCGTGCCCGGCGGCTGAAAGAAAGCGGCTGCGCCATCAATGGAGCAGTTTACCGCCCGGAGGTCTGGACCCCGCAGGAAGCGCAGGGCGTAGACCTGTTGGTCGTTGCACTGAAATATGGCTCACTTCCCGGAGCTCTGGAAAGCATCAAGACCGCTGTCGGCAGCAATACCGTTGTGATGAGTCTGATGAACGGTGTGGACAGCGAAGAGCTGATCGCCGCACAGGTAGGTGCAGAGCATCTGCTGTATTCCTTCATTAAGGTTGCATCTCACAAGGAAGCGGATGGTTACCATTTTGACCCGGATGCAACACTTGGCGTGATCTATGGCGAGCGATTTGCACCGTTTGAGAGTGAACGTGTCAAGGCAGTGCGGGAACTGTTCACGGATTCCGGGGTCAACTTCCGGGTTACGGAGCACATTCAGGAAGAGATCTGGTGCAAGTTTTGGCTGAACGTCTGCAACAATCTGCCGCAGGCGATTCTGGGAGCCGGTGTGGGCTGCTACCGTGACAGCGTCCACATGAAAGCAATCAGCGATGGCCTGCGCCGGGAACTGGAAGCCATTGCAACTGCACGGGGCATTGATCTGCGCATTGCAGATGCCGTCAGCCACGGATGCGCTGTTCCTGCCACGGCCCGTTATTCCACTCTGCAGGATCTGGATGCCGGACGGCATACAGAGATCGACATGTTCTCGGGAGCGCTGATGCGGATGGGAAAGGAACTTGGGATTCCCACGCCGTATAACGAATACACCTACCACATGATCAAGGCCATGGAAGAGAAAAATGACGGCCTGTTCGATTATGATGGCACGGAGGAACCCACCTGGGCAAAATAAAGCGACTGTCTTGTTAGGATTCGGCACGTCTACTCCCAGGTCACCGGCAGCACTTTTGGCTGTATTTTGTTTTTGAAATATGGTATAATTACTGTATTGGTATTGGGAAAAGGAGAGTAAACGAACGTGGAACTGGAACAGGCACGCAAACGCGCGGAAGAGCTGCGCGTGATCATTGAAAGGAACAACCGTTTATACTATGATCAGGATGCCCCGGAGCTGGAGGATTTTGAATATGACGCTTTGACCCGGGAGCTGAATGCACTGGAGGCAGAATTCCCGCAGCTGGTCACTGCGAATTCCCCGACCCAGAAAGTGGGCGGCACCCCAGCGGGCGCTTTGCCAAGGTGACACATGCTGTGAAGATGGAAAGCCTGCTGGATGCGTTTTCCTTCGATGAACTGCGCGATTTTGACCGCAGGGTACGGGAAGCCGGGATCGAGCCAGAATATGTCGTCGAGATCAAGATCGACGGCCTTTCCTGCAGCTTGGAATATGAGAACGGCGTACTTGTGCGCGCTTCCACCCGCGGTGACGGCGTGGTGGGTGAAGATGTGACAGCCAATGTCAAGGCCATCAAGCGCATTCCAAAGACTTTGAAAAATGCCCCGGAATATCTGGAAGTTCGCGGCGAGGTCTATATGCCGCACGATGCCTTCCAGCACCTCTGTGCGGAACAGGAATTACAGGGTGCGGCACCGTTCAAAAATCCGCGCAATGCTGCCGCAGGGTCTCTGCGTCAGAAGGATTCTAAGATCACCGGCAGCCGGGGTTGTCCATCTTCGTATTCAACGTCCAGCAGGTGCGGGGCAGGGAGCTGACCAGCCATGCCGAAAGCCTCGACTACCTCAAGAGTCTGGGCCTGCCAGTCTCCCCGCGTTATCATATCGTGCACGATATCGAGGATGCCATTGCAGAGATCGAGCAGATCGGCCAGAACCGTGCCGCACTGGATTTTGATATGGACGGTGCCGTGATCAAGGTGAACAACTTTGCACAGCGGGAACTGCTGGGCTCCACCAACAAATTCCCGCGCTGGGCCATTGCGTTCAAGTATCCGCCCGAGGTCAAGGAGACCACATTGCGCAGTATTGAAGTCGGCGTGGGACGCACCGGCGTTCTGACTCCCACTGCCTGTTTTGACCCGGTGTTTCTGGCAGGTACCACGGTTTCCCGTGCCACCCTTCACAATGAAGATTTTATCCGTCAACTGGGTCTGTGTATCGGAGATACCATTCAGGTGCGCAAAGCAGGTGATATCATCCCGGAGGTCATCGGTGTGACCCGCCATGAACCGGATGCTCAGCCTTACCAAATGCCGGAATTCTGCCCCTCCTGCGGTGCCCCAGCAGTGCACCTGGAAGATGAAGCTGCTTTGCGCTGTGTCAACCCGGAATGCCCTGCACAGGCACTCCGCAATATCATCCACTTTGCATCCCGGGATGCCATGGACATCGACGGTCTGGGCACCATGGTCGCCACGCAGCTGGTGGATAAAGGGCTGGTACACTCTGCGGCAGATCTCTATGACTTGACAATAGAGCAGCTGCTCACACTGGAAAAGTTCAAGGAGAAGAGCGCAACAATCTCCTCCACGCCATCGAAAATTCCAAGCAGAACAATCTTGACAAGCTGCTGTTCGGCTTCGGCATCCGCAACATCGGCGACAAGGCCGCTGCATTGCTGGCAGAGCATTTTGGCTCTCTGCAGGCCATCCGGGAAGCAACCGAGGAGCAGATCGGCGAGATCGATGGTTTTGGCGGCGTGATGGCCCAGAGCGTGACTGAATTCTTTGCCAAGGATGGCACTACCGATCTGGTGCACCGTCTTGCCGATGCCGGTGTGAACATGCAATGGAAGGGGGAGCCCAAGGGCGATAAGCTCGCCGGGAAAACGCTGGTTGTGACCGGAACGCTGGAAACACTCTCCCGCAGCGAAGCCGAGGCACTCATCGTAAAGAATGGCGGAAAAGCCAGCGGTTCTGTTTCCAAAAAAACAGCGTATGTGGTGGCTGGTGCCGCTGCAGGTTCCAAGCTGACCAAAGCACAGGCACTGGGTGTGCCTGTGCTGACCGAAGCAGAGTCCTTGCTATGATCGCAGAGGATAAGTCCCAGCAATAATCAGAAAACCTGTTCTAAAAAGCCCGTACAGTTTGGATGCTGTGCGGGCTTTTCTGTGCCCTGTGGGTTCTAACCTCCGGGTCGGTGCATAAACTGATGGCAAAGGACACGGAAGGAGAACAGAAGATGGACGAGTATTATCAGGTGGTGCAGACACTGCCCCAATGGCTGGCAAGACCGCTGGGGCAGCTCCCGTCAAAAGATGCGGAAACTGTACATGAGCTGCGGCTCCGGCTGGGCTGTGCTCCACAGTTTACGGTGCAGGGGTGCAGCTGCACACCGACACAGCTGGCACCTGAACTGAACGCACTGCAAACGATGCAGCTGACCCCGTTGCAGATGGAAGAGATCCTGTTCACCCTCTGCGGCGGTTCAGTCCATACCCATCAGACAGAGATCGCACAGGGCTATGTTACACTGGAAAATGGATGTCGGGCAGGGCTTGGCGGGCGTTTTTGCAAAACCCGGAACAGGGCACGGTTCTGCAGGAGCTCACCTCTGTCAACCTGCGCATTGCCCGGGAAAAGACCGTTCCGCTTCCACAGGAACTGACCGCAGCATTGCGGGGGCATTTCATCGGGATGCTTCTTGTTGGAGAGCCGGGCAGCGGCAAGACCACATTGCTGCGCAGTATTGCCCGGGAGCTCGTCCGGCAGCAGAAGATCCTTTCGGTCATTGATGAACGGCGGGAGCTCTTTGCCGGGAATGCGCCCGGCGAGGCGCTGGATGTTCTTGCCGGGCTCCCCAAGGGACAAGCAGTGCAGATGGCGCTGCGCACCCTTTCGCCACAGGTGATCCTGCTGGATGAGCTGGGAGGTCTGGATGAGGTCACAGCGCTGGAGCAGGGCCTGTTCAGCGGGGTGGATTTTGTTGCTACCCTTCATGCTGCCACACCCGAAGAGGCGACCATGCGCCCACAGGTAAAATATCTGATGGAGCGCGGCGCGGTGCGGGTGCTCGTCTGGCTGACCGGCAGACAAGCACCCGGCTGCATCGGGGAGGTGCGGTTTCTATGAGCCCTCTGCGCTGGTTGAGTGTCTGCTGTTTTGTCGTTTGCGGCTGGTGCGCAGGCGACAGCTTTCATCAGCAGGCGCAGGCGCATCTGGAAGCCCTGCGCAAAACGCTGGATCTGCTGGAAACGCTGCATCAGGAAATCAGCTTCCGCCGCAGTGACCTGAATCTTCTATGCCGGAAGTTGATACAGGATGGGCAGCTTCCACCAGAAACGGTTTCGTTACAAACGCTGGAGTCCTTTCCCTCCCTGACCTTAGAAGAACGCACCCGCTTCTCAGAATGTTTTTCAGGCCTGGGGCGGTTGGAAGCGGAACAGGAGTGCAGACGGCTTGAATTGTATCAGGCACAGTTTCAGGCCGCTTTGCAGGAAAGTGAAGCTGTGGCCCGGACGCAGTCGATGCTTTCGCACAAGCTGGGCCTGGCCGCCGGGCTTGCAGCTGCCATTCTGCTGGGATGAATCAGCTCAAAAGGAGAGGACGCGGATGGAAATTGACCTTATCTTCAAAATTGCGGCCATTGGCATCATTGTTGCCGTGCTGAATCAACTGCTGATTCGCTCCGGGCGGGAGGATCAGGCAATGATGACGACATTGGCAGGTCTGGTGGTCGTGCTGTCCATCCTGGTCAAACAGATCAGTGTGCTGTTCGTTACCATCAAGTCGCTGTTTGCACTATGAGTGCAGCCGTGGCTGTGTTCGGCATTGCGCTGCTCGCGGCACTGCTCTATGCAGTTCTGGAAAAGCAGGCCCCCGCCTATGCACTCCTGCTCTCCCTTGGGGCAGCGCTGGTGCTGCTGGTGCGGGCAGGGACAAGCATCCGGACAGTACTTTCCGGCATAGCACGCCTGGCTGGACAAGCTGACAGCGGGGCTTTTTCCTGCCTTGTACGGAGTGCGGCTATCGTTCTGCTGACAGATTATACCCGCACCCTATGTGAGGAAGCCGGGGCAGAATCTTTAGGGTGGTGTGTTGGGCTGGCAGGTCGGTGTCTTGTACTGGCAGCGGCGTGGCCCTTGCTGGAAGAGATCCTGCAGACGATTGGGAGCATTGCAAGATGAAGAACTGGAAGTGGTGGGCTTTTCTGCTGGTGGGAACAAGCCTCTGCCTGTGCGCCCCGACAGCTTTTGCGGCAGAGAGTGCCGGTTTGCACACACAGCTGCCGGGAGCAGAGCTCTGGCAGCCTTATCTTGACCAAAGCCCTGTGGATGCTTTGCAGGTAGAAGAAGACCCGTGGAGCGTTCTGCAAAGTTTTTGCACTTCGTCTCTGTTCCAGACACTGCGGGAAAGCATCCGCGGTTATGCCGCACTGCTGTTGTTTCTGCTCCTGTCTGCCATAGTCAGTCTGTTTCTGGGGGAGGAAGGTGATCACAGCTGGTGTGATCTTGTCTGCGCCGGTGGGTGCGGGATCCTCCTGTGGGAACCATTGCTTGAAATTGCCCGGCAGCTGTGCGCGCAGATCGAAAGCTGGAACCGCTGTCTCTCCGGTTTTCTTCCGGTCTATGCCGGTGTACTGATCATGGGCGGTGAGACAAGTGCCGGGGCCGCCGCAAGCGGCTTTTTTCTGACATTGCTTTGTCTGCTGGCACAGGCCCTGACGGCCTTTGTACCGCCCATTCTGGAATGCTTCCTTGCATTGAGTATGGCTTGCTGTATCACGGAACAGAGCTGCCTGGGGAACCTGTGCAAAGCGGCAGGGACACTGCTGCAAAGGGACTTTCCCTTACAGGAAAGCTGTTGGCCGCACTGCTGGGATTCCAGCGCATCCCTGCCGCACAGCTCGACCGAACGGTGCTGCGCACAGGACAGTTTCTCACCGGCACCATTCCCATTGTGGGGCAGAGTTTGAGCGATGCTTCCGAGGCTGTTCTGGCAGGCATCCAATTGCTCAAAAGCGGCCTTGGAATGGCCGCTATCCTGATTTTATTGGCTGAGTTTCTGCCACTGTATCCGGGATGCTTGCACATCTGGGATGTATCGTTCTCTGCGGGACGCTGTGCAGCCTGACCGGAAACAACCGTGGACAGGCACTGCTTACCTGTTTTGCTTCCGCTGTCCGGTGTATGATGGCCTGTATCGCACTCTTTTTCGGGCTGGCCGTAACAGGAACCGCACTTCTTTTTATGCTGGGAGGCGTTTGATGCAGACATTGAAAAGCGCAGCTGTGGTCTTTTGCACTGCCTGTATCTGCGCAGAGCTGCTGGCCCGGCTCACAGGAAACAACTGGGCCCGGCGGTGCATAAAAGCCGTGGCTGGACTATATATTTTAGTGGTGCTTTTACAGGTCATCCCTCAGCTCCGAACAGAAGTTCAGTCCTTTTCTGTGCCGGATCTTTCGCCCGCATCCATGGGCACGCTGGAAGATGCCATTCGGGCTGAACTGGATGCCCGCAGCAGCGGACAGGAAGCAAAGGAGGGGAACCTTTCCGGATGAAGAGCAGGGAACAGAGCCTCTTTGCCGGTTTGCTCCAGAAGCAAAACCGCACCCAGCTCGCGATCATTCTGGGCGCGGCGGCAATGCTGCTGATCTTATTCTCAGAATTATTCTCGACCCCCGCAAAACCCGCAGCAAATGCAGGCAGTTCTGCTGCTGTTTCAGAAACTGTCTACCGGGAGCAATTGGAAACGCAGCTGAAAGAGCTGATCGAACAGCTCGATGGGGCAGGAAAGACCGTTGTGATGGTGACACTGGAAAGTGGGGAAGAAACGATCTATGCTGTGGATACGCAGTCCGGCCAGATGCAGAACCAGGAGACCCATGTTCTGCTGGAGGATGGCTCCGCCCTGGAAGAGACGACCTATCTGCCTGCCGTCTGCGGTGTGGCTGTTGTCTGTGATGGTGGGGGAGATGTCCGGGTCGCCGCTCGTATCACAGAGCTTGTCCGGGCACTGCTGGATCTTTCGGCCAATCGAATTTGTGTAGAACAGCGCAAAGGATAACGCACCATGTAATATAAGGAGGAAACAGCTATGAGAGCCATCTCGAAGAATACCCGCAAAGCAACAGCCATTACTCTGGCAGCAGCACTGGTCATTGCCGTTTACCTGAACTGGCAGTATGCCCGCACCGGCGTGACGCTGGAAGAGGATGCAGTCAACGTTTCTGCCGTCAGTCAGGAGACCGTTCCCGTTACGGATGAACTGATGACTGAAGCCGAAGCGGTTTCCAGTGCCAACAAGAATTATGGCGAAGCTCAGCTTGTGAGTGTTGCAAACAACAGCGGCTCCAAGTTCTTTGAGGAAGCGCGGCTCAAGCGGACCAAGGCCCACGATGAAGCCATGGACAGCATTCAGAAAGCGCTGAAATCCGCTTCTCTCTCCACGGAAGAAAAGAAGGAGTATACCAGCCAGCTGACCGGAAACCTTGCGGATCTCAACGCGGAAAACGAGATCGAGACACTGGTCAAGGCCAAGGGGTTTGCGGATTGTCTCTGCTTTCTGCAGTCAGGTCGGGCCGATCTGACTGTGATGACCTCCGGCGATGCGCTGACGACGGCACAGGTGGCGCAGATCCGGGACATCGTGCTCAGCAAGAGCAGTGTGACAGCCCAAAATATCACCGTTGTTGAGGTAAAGTAAAGGGAGCAGTTGCGGCAGACAACAGAATGTGGTAAGCTAAAACAGAACAATGAAATTGAGCGCCGCTTTTCCAGCGGCGTTTTTGCAGGAGTGCACCATGAAGGAACCAAAGCTCAAAACTGTTTACGTCTGCTCCAACTGCGGCGAAACCGGCCCGCGCTGGATGGGCCGCTGCCCCAGCTGCGGAAGCTGGAATACCATGAATGAGGATGTTGTTGCGGAAGCTCCCAAGGCGGGGCTTTCCAACAGCAAAGCGGCAGCACCTGCCCGGCAGGAGGGCGTCACCTCGCTGACGGCACAGCGGTTGGCCGATATCAGCACGACCGAGGAAAAGAGCCGCATCCTGACCGGCATCTCGGAACTGGACCGGGTGTTGGGCGGCGGCATCGTGCTGGGCGGCGTGGTTTTGCTCAGCGGAGAACCGGGTGTTGGCAAATCTACGATGCTTTTGCAGCTCTGCGGTGCCATCTCCAACCAGCATTCTGTTCTGTATATCACGGGTGAGGAATCTGTCCGTCAGGTCAAACTGCGTGCTGCGCGGTTGAAAGTGCCGCAGGAGAACATCTATCTTGCTGCGGAGAACGATGTGGACGAGATCTGCGGCCTGATCGAAAAGGAAAAGCCGGAGCTTGTAGTCATCGACTCTATCCAGACGATGCGCTGTATGGATCTTTCTTCCTCGGCCGGTACGGTCAGTCAGGTCAAGGAGAGCGCCGCCCGTCTGCTGGCGGTAGCCAAAAAGCAGGAGATCCCCATGTTCATTGTGGGCCATGTCAACAAAGACGGAGCCATTGCAGGTCCCAAGGTCATGGAGCACATCGTGGATACTGTGCTCTACTTTGAGGGCGACAAAATGCTGCCTTATCGTATTCTGCGGGCTGCCAAGAACCGCTATGGCTCCACCAATGAACTGGGCATGTTTGATATGACAGGGCAGGGGCTGGAGGAGATCGAAAACCCTTCCCAGATGCTTTTGGAAGGCCGTCCGCTGGGGGTTTCCGGTAACTGCGTCGCCTGTACGATGGAGGGCAGCCGCCCCATTCTAAGCGAGATCCAGGCCCTTGCCACCAAGACGAATTTCCCGGCCCCACGGCGTGCCTGCAGCGGCTACGACTATAACCGCATGAATCTGCTCATCGCCGTGTTGGAAAAGCGTGCAGGCTATTTCTTCGGCAATCTGGATGTCTATATCAACATAGTGGGCGGCATTGCCCTGCGGGATACTGCCTGCGATCTGGCGGTCTGCCTGTGTATGGTGTCGTCTCTGCTGGACTGCCCCGTGAGCGATAAGCTCATTGCCATTGGAGAAGTGGGTCTGGGCGGTGAGGTGCGCAGTGTGCCCAACCTTGAACAACGCCTGCGGGAAGCCGAGCGCATCGGCTTTGAGCGGGCTGTGGTGCCAAAACATAGCCTTGCCCACCTGAACCCGGCAGATTATCCGGGCATGAAGCTGATAGGTGCGGCTTATATCTCGGATGCGATCCATGCATTGAAATCAGACCGGTTGTAACGAATTTACGGAGAAACTATGTCAATCTATCTTGATGAAAAAAATCCGGGCAAGCATCTGCCGTTTGATGATGCTTCGCCGGATATTGTGGAATATGTGCGGTACCTGGAGGTGATCGCGGGCAAAAGCGCCAACACGGCCTTTAGTTATTACTGCGATCTGCGCGGTTTTTCCCGTTTTATGAAACGCCGCCGCGGGCTGGTTCCGGCAGATACGGAGATCAAGGATATTGACCCCAAGGGTCTGGATACAGCCTTCTGGGGCAGTGTGAGTAAAGAGGACATCTATGAATATCTCTATTTCCTGAACCGCGAATGCGGCAACAAGAAATCCTCGACCGCCCGGCGGCTGGCCAGCCTGCACGGCTTTTATGATTATCTGGTCAATCAGGTCAATAAGCTGACAGAGAACCCGACTGCTTCCATCAAGCCGCCCAAGCAGGATAAAGTCCTGCCCAAATATCTGACAGCGGAACAGTCCATGGATCTGCTGGAGAGCACGCAATATCAGAGCGATTTTCCGGAGCAGGATTACTGCATGGTGGTTCTGTTCCTGAACTGCGGAATGCGACTTTCTGAGTTGGTGGGCATGGATCTGGGCGATATCGACCTGGAACAGCGGCAGATCAGGCTCTTTGGCAAGGGCCACAAGGAACGGATGGTCTATCTGAATGAGGCCTGCGTCGAAGCCCTGCAGCTCTACCTGGCCAAACGCAACACGATGGAGGGCCTGAATCCAAAGGAAAAGGCTGTGTTTGTGACCCGCCGCCGGAAGGAGCGCATTTCCAACCGCAGGGTGGAGCAGCTCGTCACCGGTGCCATGAAAGCGGCCGGGCTCAAGGGCTTTTCCACCCATAAGCTGCGTCACACTGCGGCAACGCTGATGTATCAGACTGGTAATGTGGATATTTTGACCCTTAAGCAGCTGCTGGGTCACAGCAGTGTGGGTACAACGCAAATTTATACGCATCTGCAAGAATTTCAGGTGCGTGCCGCCATTGAGCAGAACCCGCTGGGCACGGTCACACCCGAAAAAGCACGCTTGGATACAACAAAACGGGCAGCAGGGGAGAACAGAGGAGAAAATAACGCCGATTCGATGGATGTTGAAGAAGCTGCCAGCCCGATGGAAGCTTTTGAGGGTGCTGCCAATGATGGCATCCGGGTGGATATCTCTTCTATGCCCGGGGCTAAGGAAACTGTATGAACTATATCAACTTCTCTAAGAGCTATCATGTGCGGATGTTGACAAAACGCGATATTCCGCTGATTTTAGCTCTTTGTGAGAAAAACACACAGTTTTATGAACATTGTCCGCCATTTGTAACTGCGGAAAGCATTCGGGATGATATGTGTGCCTTGCCGCAGCGCAAAATGGACGAACCTCAGGATAAGTATTATCTCGGATTTTTTGATGATGCCGAGCAGCTTGTGGCTGTGATGGACTTTATTGACCATTATCCAACGGAACGAAGCTGCTTCATCGGATTCTTTATGATGGAACGTTCTGTACAGGGACATGGCATTGGAAGCAGGATCATCACAGAGCTGTGTGTGTATCTGCACAGTCTGGGTTACGAGTATATCCGGCTGGGTTATGTGGATGGCAACAAGCAAAGTGAATCGTTCTGGAAAAAGAATCAGTTCACAGATACCGGATTGAGAGATTACTCGCAGGACTATACGGTCGTTGTAATGAACCGGATGCTGTAACAGATCAAACAGATCAATAACAGAAAAAACGTGTGTAAAAAAGCAAAATACACAGTTATTGTAAAACAGGCCGCCGGAGCTCAAATCGAGCCGAGGCGGCCTTAAAATGCCTAAAACCAGAAAAGAGGGCTTTTTCACTCCCCTATGTTTCGCATAACCTGCATTATACGAAAAGGCAATAATCAAAAAATCAGACCCTCCTCTCTCTTCCCGCTGCTGGTTCTGAGATCTCAGAGGGTCTGACCGATCATATGTACCCATCACTCTTCCGGCAATGGTGTGGTTTCAAAGTATGCGCAGATCGCTTCATAGTATGCACGCGCAGTCCGCTTGCATCCATCCTCACTGCCGAACTGGGCTACGTCCGTATCGCTGGTCACAAAACACTGCTCTGCCAGCACTGCTGGACAATTTACATCTTCCAGAATCGTAAAGCTGCGCTCTACCCGCACTTCCTTGTGGCTGCTCTCCACCAACTGTTTTACTTCCCCTTGGTAATAGATATATCGGATTCCCCCGCGTCCCCGCAGGCTGGCCCCTGCCGCCTGCATAGCCCCGGCAAGCTGCTTTGCAAAATAATAGCTCTCCTGATGGTATGCTCGTCCCGGAACAGCCGGATAACATTCAAACCCAGCTGCGCTGGAGCCTTCGGGTGCTGAATTACCATGGATGGACAGCAACAGATCCGGGTCCTGTGCATTGGCAGCAGCGGCGCGCTCAGCGGGTTTTGCGGTACTGTCGTAACTTTCCCGGGTGGTCAGCGGGATATAATTGGGATCACGCTCCAGCCAGGCATTCAAAGCCTCCGCTGTGGCAGCGGTCATCTCGCTTTCCTGCACCACTCCCCTTGCCCCTGGATCTGAGCCGCCATGTCCTGCATCGATCACAATACGGTACGGCGGCTCACCGATGGTCGGACGAAAATCATCATCGTCCATGGTCGGTGTTGGCTGTCCAATGGAGAAAGCCGCCTGCCACAGATACAGCCCAAAACTGACACCAATAAAACAGAGAACCAGAACCACTGCTCTGCCAAAGGAAAAACTATTGCCCTTTTTCTTTCTTTTTTGCGCTGTACCGAATGTTTTTCCATGATGACTTCCCCGCCATTTTATAAGAAACGCCCGCCCAAAGAATGATCTTCCGGACGGCGCGCTGGAAACTCCCGGTATGTTTTTACTTCAATTCAACCACGGTCACACCGCTCTCGCCCTCACCATAACGGCCCAGCCGGAAGCTTTTTACCATTCGGTTTCCGCGTAGATGTTTGTGGATCGCGGTGCGCAGAGCACCGGTACCGTTGCCATGGATCAGATACACCACTGTCTGCCCGTTCAGAATGGCGCGATCGATATAAGCATCCACCTCAGGCAGAGCTTCATCCACAGTCAGGCCCAGCAGATTCAGTTCCATTTTGGCCGAACGCTGCACACGCTCTACCCTGCCGTTGGGCCGGTTTGCATCGCCCGTCAGGCGGGAATAGCGCTGCTGTGCCCTGGTTTTGGGCTGAGACTCTTTGATGAGCTTATCCGGCTGCTTCAGGCCCTTGAGCGGCACTTTCGTCTTGATGATGCCTGCACGCACCAGCACATCGCCGTTTTTATCCGGCAGAGAGAATACGGTAGCCAGCTGGTTCAGCTCTGCGATGCAGACCTCCTGCCCTACCTTGACCTCTTTCAGCGGCACAAACTCCTTGACAGGGTTATGCACCACCTCGGTACCGATAAAGAGCTTTTCGGACTCTTTCTTGGCGATCTCACGGGCGCGCTGGGCCTTCTGCAGGGTGCTCAGGCGCTCGTCCTTCTGCAGCTGGCGCAGCTCATCGGTCAGTGCATACGCCTTGCTTTCCACCTGCTGTGCCAGCGCACGGGCCTTGGCACGGGCAGCTTCCAACTCGTTTTCGCCCTGCTGGATCAATTCATCCCGCTTTTTCTGAGCGGCCTCCAGCTGGTGAGAAGCCTCATTCTTCAGCTCCTCCACCTCGTCCTGGCTCTCTTTCAGCTGCAGCTTCAGGTCGTCCAGCTGGCCCAAAACTGCATCCAGGCGCTTATCCTCGGCAGACAGATGCTGTTGGGCTGCCTCAATGACACGCTCCGGGATGCCCAGTTTCTCACTGATGAGGAAGGCGTTGGACTTGCCGGGCACACCTACGCTCAGCTTGTAAGTCGGGCGCAGTGTCTCCAGATCAAACTCGCAGCTGGCATTGACTACACCCTTGGTTTCCAGCGCAAATACCTTCAGTTCGGCGTAGTGAGTGGTTGCCATCAGCAGCACACCGCGGCGGCGCAGTTCCTCGATGATGGCCACGGCCAGCGCTGCACCTTCGGCAGGGTCAGTGCCCGCGCCAAGCTCATCCAATAAGACAAGCGTGTGCGGCATGGCAAGTTCCAGAATACCGGTGATCTTCTTCATGTGGCCGGAGAAAGTAGAAAGGCTCTGTTCGATGCTCTGCTCATCACCGATGTCCACAAGGAATTCATCGAACACGCAGATCTCACTGCGCCCATCGGCAGGGATCAGAAAGCCGCACTGTGCCATTGCGCACAGCAGACCCGCCGTTTTCAGGGTGACGGTTTTACCACCGGTGTTCGGGCCGGTGATGATGAGCGAATCGTACTCTTTGCCCAACGCAATGTCCACAGGTACACACTTTTTGGGGTCGATGAGCGGATGACGCGCCCGGATGAGCGAAAAGGAGCTGTCGGTGCGGACAGAGGGCTTGAATGCCTTCATATCCAGAGCCAGACGAGCCTTTGCCAACAGCACATCAATTTCCAGCATTGCCTTGTAGCTGTACTGGAACTGAGGTTCAATGGCGGCTACCTGTGCCGTAAATGCCACCAGAATGCGTTCGATCTCCTGCGCTTCTTGTGCACGATACTGCAGAATGCGTGCATTTGCTTCCACGACCGCCTGCGGCTCCACAAAGACAGTAGCGCCGGTGGACGAGACATCATGGATGATGCCGCTCACCTCGCCGCGATACTCGCTCTTAACGGGCACAACATACCTTCCATTGCGGATGGAGACCACACTCTCCTGTAAGTACTTGGAGGTGTCCATATTGCGGACCATGCTTTCCAACCGGTCGCGGATGCTGTTTTCCGTAGCGCGGATTTTTTTGCGCAGCTCGTTCAGGGTGTGGGAAGCCGTGTCTGCCATGGCATCTGGAGCCAGAATGGCGCTGGAGATCTGCTGCTCCAGCCCGGGCTGAGGTGCCAGCGCGTAGAACAGGTCATCCGTAGGCAGGGCATCATGTTCCGAGGAGCCATACCAGTTGGTCAGGTTCTGGAAGTTGCGCAAAGCACCGGCCACCATCAGAAGCTCCCCCATGGAGAGCACACCGCCCTTGACCGCACGGGCTGCCAGAGAGCTGACACCCTCTACCCCGCCAAAGCGCGGAGACCCGTTTTTGATGAGCAGGCTGTTGATGGCATCGGTCTGTTCCAGCGCGTAACGCACCTCATCAGGGTCGCACTGAGGCTCCAGAGCCAGCAGCTGCTCTCTAGCTTCCTTGCACACGCAGCCCTCGGATGCACGCGCAATGATCTTATCAAGCTCTAAAGTTTTCAAATAGCTTGTTTCCATGTTTGTTCCCTATATCAAAATTGTTTGTCCCGGTCAAGGCAGAACGGATTTCAAAAAGTCGTAACTTTTCAGCGGTTTGTCCAGGTGGGTCAAAGCGTAGCGCTCTGCCACCGCAGACAGCTTTGCCAGACTGCCGACCGAGATTTTGAATGCAAATATTTTCTTATCTTCTACAAGGCAGATATGACGCAGGGCATACAGGGCACCCATGTCCAGATTGCAGGTCTTGCCCGCCTTTTTCGCACAGTCCTCACAGAGCAGAATGCCCTCCTGCGGGTCAAGATAAAACGCGGGGCCATCGTATTTTTCACAGATCTTGCAGCAGACCAGCTGCGGCAGAAAGCCGCACTCGCTCATGGTGCGCAGCTCAAACACAGCCTTGACCACATGCAGGTCGGTTTTCCCCTCGCTGATCATATACAGGCAGTTCAGCAGCAGGCGCAATTCCTTGGCAGCTTCCTCCCCCGTAGGAGAAAGTGCCGCCGCCATCTCGGCAAGATACATGGCAAGGCTCATCCCCTCGATGGTGGAGGAAATGCCGTGAAATACGTTGCGCACTTCCGCTTCTCGGATGGTGTACATATTCCGGCCTGGCAGCAGTACAAATTCAGAGTAGCAAAAAAGCCCGCAGGCGCTGAATAATTTGTTCTTCAGCCGCAGGCTGCTCTGTGCTGAGGCCGAAATGACCCCCAGCTCCGGTGTAAGAATGGTCAGAATCCGGTCAGATTCCTTGTACCGGGTCTCTTTTAACACAAGCCCAGGTATTACGATCGTATCCATCTGCATATTCTCCCTGCCCGAGCAGTGTCCCGGACAATGTAAAGAGAAAAATCAACGATTATTCGGGTTCTGTTTGAAGCCAAAGTTATTCAACAGAAACTCATTGTCCCGCCAATCTGCTTTTACCTTGACCCAGCACTGCAGGTTGACGCGGCAGCCCAAAAACTCTTCGCAGTCTGCACGGGCAGCACTGGCAATTTTTTTCAGCATTGCACCGCCTTTTCCAATGACCATGCCCTTGTGGCTTTCGCGCTCGCAGTAGATATTTACATCGATATCCACCAGATCTGTACCGGGGCGCTCTTTGAAGCGCTCCACCACAACAGCAATGCCATGGGGGATCTCGTCGCGCATGAACAGCAGGGCCTTTTCACGGATGACTTCCGCTACAAGCTCCTTCTCAGGCATATCGGTGTAGGCATCATCGTCAAAATAATGCGGACCTTCCACGGCATAGCGGCTCAGTGCATCGAACAGTTCCTCGCAGTGGTCGTCTGCCCGGACGCTTACGGTGTAAATGGCATCAAACACACCCAGCTCCTTGAGTTCAGCCTTGCGGGCTTCCAAATCAGCAGGCTCCTTGACAAGATCGGTCTTATTGATGACTGCAATGGCCGGGCCGCCGCTGCTGCGCAGAGCGTCCACCAGAACCATTTCCGGCTCATTCAGGGCACCGTATGGCTCAAACAGCATCATGGAGACATCGACATCCGCAATGGAGTCGCTGGCCGTCTTGTCCATCCGCTTGCCCAGCTTATTGTGGGGCTTATGCACGCCGGGAGTGTCCAGCAATACATACTGCAGAGGGCCGCGGGTCACAACGCCGGTGATGCGGGTGCGGGTCGTCTGGGGTTTGGAGGTAACAATGGCCACCTTCTCCCCCACCAGACGATTGGTCAGGCTGGATTTGCCCACATTCGGGCGGCCGATGACCGCCACGAACACAGATGAGGTATCGTAATGCTGCTGCATGGGTGCTGCGTTTTTCAAAATAGAACTCCTATCCTTTGCCAGTATCTTTGATCATTCCGTATAGCTGACGGTGCGGGGCAGGCCAAGCTGGGTCAGCACAGCCTCTTCCTTTTCGCGCATCCGCATGGCTTCCAGACCACCGTTCTCATGGTCGTAGCCCAGCAGATGCAGCATGGAGTGAACGGTCAGGAAAGCGACCTCACGCTGCAACGGATGGCCGTAGAGCGTTGCCTGTTCCTGAGCACGTTCCATGCTGATGACGATATCACCCAGCATCTTGCAGCCGTTGTTCTCATCCACATCGTAAACGCCGTTTTCTCCCAGAGGAAAGCTCAACACATCGGTGGGCATCGGCTTGTTGCGGTACTGGTTGTTCAGCTCTGCAATGGCAGCGTTATCCACAAAAGTCACGCTGATCTCAGCAGGCTCATCGAAGTGCTCATATTCCAGCACAGCGTTGCAGGCACGGCGGATCAGGATCCGCAGGCCCGAAGGTACTTTTACGGCTTTCTGTGAATTTGTGATCAAAACTTTATTGGACATAACATTCCTCTCCCTTCATTTTATGCTGCAATTGCAGCTTTCCGCGTCGGTTTCAACGCTTAGCCGGGTGCGCAGCCGCTTCGTAGGCCTTGATGATTTCCTGCACCAGACGATGGCGGACAACATCCTTCTCCGTAAAATAGCACTGTGCAATGCCATCCACGTTCTTGAGAATATGCAGCGCATCCACAAGGCCGCTGCGGGTACGGTCCGGCAGATCGATCTGGGTCACATCGCCGGTCACAACCACCTTGGAACCTACACCCATACGGGTCAAAAACATCTTCATCTGCTCCGGTGTAGTGTTCTGCGCCTCATCCAGGATGATAAAGGAATCATCCAGCGTGCGGCCACGCATATACGCCAGCGGAGCAACCTCAATGATCTGCTTTTCCACCAGGCGCTCATAGGTCTCAGCGCCCAGCATATCGAACAGGCCATCGTAGAGAGGGCGCAGGTAAGGGTCCACCTTCTGCTGCAGATCACCGGGCAGAAAACCCAGCTTCTCGCCTGCTTCCACGGCGGGGCGGGTCAGCACAATGCGGGAAACATCCTTGGCCTTGAACGCTTTGACCGCCATTGCAACGGCCAGATAGGTCTTGCCGGTACCGGCGGGACCCACGCCAAAGGTCACCGCATTCTTGCGGATAGCATTCAGATATTCCTTTTGGCCCAGTGTCTTGGGCCGGATGGGGCGGCCCTTGACTGTGACCGTGACAAAATCCTCAGTCAGCTCCCGGACACGCTGCTCCTTTCCATCGTGAGCAAGGCTCAGGCAGTAGCGCACCGTCTGATCCTCCAGCGGCGTGTGGTTTTCGATCAGGAGCAGCATCCCCTCCACGGCACGCACAGCAGCGGCCACGTTGGCCTCCTCGCCAGAGAGGCGAAGCATCGTACCCCGGCAGACTGCCGTGACAGAGAACTCCTTTTCCAATAGACGAATGTTGCGGTCACAGTTGCCAAAGATGGCAGCGGCGATCTCCACACTATCCAACTCAATACTTTTTTCGGCCATGTAGCTCCTCCAGCGGTTTATGAATTTCCACATCTATTGTACCACCAAAGGCCCAAATAGAAAACTGTGAAACTTGCACAAAATATTTTCAACATTTTGGAGCGTGTTACAAAGCAGAACCCTGAAACATAAAAAATCGATGCTGCTCTGCATTTCCGCAAAACAGCATCGATTTCATTTATCGGATCGTAAAAACGACTCCTCAGAAACTTTTCAATTAGAACCAGTCACCGAAGCCCATCTTGACCAGATTGTCGTGGCTGATCTTCAGGCTATCGAACGGATCACGGCCATAGCAGTCATCCTGCTCCACCAGGAAGTACTCGCCGCCGCCCTCCAGGCCAGCCTGGATGATAGCGGGCATATCCAGAGTGCCTTCGCCAACCTCAGCAAACTGCACAATGTTGGTGAAATTGCTCATGAACTTCATCATGCCTTCCTTGCTGGTGAAGTCCACGCCGCCCTCGGGGATGGGCATCTCACCGATGCGGTAATCCTTCAGGTGCAGCAGGCGGATGCGGCCCGCGTACTTTTTGATAAACTCAACGGGATTCTCGCCGCCGCGGTGAATCCAGTGGCTGTCCAGCTCAAAGCCCAGAGCAGGAGCATTTGCGCGGATGATGTCCAGCAGGAACTCGCCGTTGTAACGAACGAACTCCACGTGATGGTTGTGGTAGTACAGGTCAATGCCGTCTTCCTTCAGCTTCAGAGCATACTCATTTGCTTCCTTGGCGAAATCCACAGCCTTCTGGTGCCCATGCAGGTCATCGGCAGCATGCCGATGCGCAGCATATCGCAGTCCAGCTTGCGGCAGTCCTCAACGATCTTCTTATAGTCGTCGGGATTGCACAGGAACTCGCCGGGCATACCGGGCAGCATGGGAGAGGTGGATGCGGTGCAGGAAGAAACATTCATACCAAGCTCGTCGATGGACTTGCGGAAACCCGCCACGTTCTCCGGCGTCATGGGCACCTGAGAGATCTCAACGCAGTGATAGCCGATATCAGCCAGCTTGCCCATGCTCTCGTATGCATCGAAGTGAGGCATCTTATTGGGGGCAATGGTGCTCATCTGAACACCGATCAAACCTTTGTTTGCCATGGTTCATTTCTCCTTCTATCTGTGTTTTGCGGTCACGGAGCAACTGGATGGCCAGCCTTGCTGCTTGCATGGATGGCATCGAGCAGCCGGATGCTCATTTCCGCATCTCTTACATGGATGTAATCGTCTGTATTGTTCTCAATGGCGCGGTAAAACTTGTTGATCAGGATGCCATGAGAAGCACCAAAATAGAACTTGGCACCGGGCAGCTTCTCGTTCTCACACAGCTTGGTACGCACACCATCTGCATCGATCCGGAACAGGGCATCATCCTCGATCAGGAAAGAAGCCTTTTCACAGGCAACCTTGATCTGGACGCTCTCGTTGGTGTAATCACAGTTGGTGGCAAAAGAACACACCGTTTGCACCATTAGCAAAGTGCAGACGGGCAGCCACGGTGTCCTCGACCTCAATGCCGTAATCTGCCAGCTGATTCACCGAGCCATGGATGGCATCGATGTCGCCGCACAGATAATACAGCAGATCCAGCGTGTGAACACTCTGGTTGATCATGCAGCCGCCGCCAGCAGTTTCCAGCTGGCCGCGCCAGGGCTGTTCGTCATAGTAAGCCTTGCCGCGGAACCAGGGTACAAAGCCGCGGCAGCCGATGACCTTGCCATATTCGCCGCCATCGATGATCTTTTTCAGTTCAACGGTGGTGCGGTTCAGACGATTCTGCAGGCAGATGCCGATCTTGACCTCAGGATGCGCAGCCTCAAATTCCACGAACTCCTTGGCCTGTGCGGTGTTCAGACCCACCGGCTTCTCGCAGAAGACATTTACACCGTGGGAAGCAAAATACTCCGACACGGGCACATGCAGGTAATGCGGAAGGCAGAGATGTACCACATCGGGATGCTCCTTTTCCAGAAGCTCCTCATAGTCCGTATAGAACGGCACGGCCTTTGCTGCAGCAGGCAGCTTTTCCTGCACAGCGGGATTGTTATCGCACACGGCACACAGTTCGATCTCAGGATTTGCCACAATGATGGGCAGATGAACCTGAAAGATGGTGCCGCAGCCAATGATCGCAGCTCTTTTCATGGAAACGCAACTCCTTGTAAGCCTGGAACAGGCATTGCTTTTTTCAGGGATACTGATTACTCGCGGACGGGGAACTTGCCCTCAGCCTCGATCAGCTTGTTCAACTCAGCAGCATACTCCTCGGGATCGCAGGGGTTGGAGACCTCGCGGCCAGTCCATGCAGACAGCTGGCTGCTGTTTGCCAGGTTGACACCGTTGATGCCGTCCTCGCCGGGAGCCAGCAGCGGGCTTCCGGTCAGGATGTGAGCAGCAAAGTTCTGCATAACGGTGGTGTGCTGGAAGCCCCAGCCATCGTTGTTCTCAAAGGTCTCTTCGGTGTACAGCTTGGAGCCTGCACCGTTGCCGCTGGTCAGCATGGCAACTTCCATCATGTTCATGTGCTCGTTCAGGTAATCCTCAGTGCAGGGGTTGCCTTCCTTATCGATGTAGTGGTAGACATGAGCGGTCTTGCTGTTGTCAACAACGATCTTGCCACCGTCCAGGTCGATCTCCAGACGATCGGTGCCGATGGCATCGTGGGTGCAGGTGGTAAAGGTGCCGGTAGCGCCGTTAGCGAACTCGACCAGCATGGTCACGTCGTTCTCAACGCCGATGTTACGATGGCAACCGTTGATGTTCTTGGAGGTGACCTTCGTGGGGATGCCGCAGATCCACTGCCAGAGGTCGAGCTGGTGCGGAGCTTGGTTCACCAGAACACCGCCGCCTTCGCCGCCCCAGGTGGCGCGCCATTCGCTCTGCTGGTAGTAGCTGTCCGGACGCCACCAGGTGTTGATGATCCAGTTGGAGCGGCGGATCTCACCCAGCTCGCCGGAGGCAACGATCTCCTTAATCTTCTGGTACAGCTTATTGGTGCGCTGGTTGAACATGATGCCGAAGGAAACCTCGGGATGAGCCTTAGCGCAGGCGATCATCTTCTGAACATCCTTGCTGCGGACACCGGCGGGCTTCTCGCACAGAACGTTCATGCCATGCTCCATAGCGTAGATGGAGATCTCGTGGTGCAGGTAGTGAGGAACGGTGGTGATGATGGCATCGACAGTGCCGCTGGCGATCATATCCTGCCAATCCTTGAAGAAGGGCACATCGGGGTACTGCTCCTTGCACATCTTCTCCTTCTCGGGGTCGATATCACACAGAGCGCCCAGTGCGCAGTTGTCGGGGCACGGTGCGCAGACCATGCCGGGGAACGGAGCGGGAGCGTTGGTCAGGAAGCGAGCATAGCTGCCGCCCTGAGCACCGATACCGATCAGGCCATAACGAATCTTTCCTTCAGTCTTTTCCATTTGAATCTTCTCCTTTTTTTTCTGTTACGTTAGAATTTTGCCAGAATATCGCACAGTGCGTGATACTGTGCGGCGTAACCTTCAGCACCGTTTTTATACTTGTTCTCACGGATGATGTTCTTTGCATCCGTGGTCTCAAGGCTCTGCAGGCTGTCAAACAGCACCAGATGCGGCTCAAGGGTCAGGAAGCCGGTATAACCTTCTTCCACGATGGCCTTGTGCAGCAGCTCGGGGATCTTTCCCTCGCCGGTACCGCAGAGCACATTCTCCTTGTCGGTAGAAACGGCATCCTTGATGTGGATATATACAATGTACGGGCGGAGAGCATCCCAGCATTTGGCGGTATCCTCGCCGCACTGTACAAAGTTTGCAAAGTCGAATGCGGACTTGAAGTGTGCGCTGTTCAGCGTCTGCATCAGGTCAACACAGCGGGAAAGAACATCACCATAGATATCCTTCTCGTTTTCGTGCATCAGGATCACGTCGTGCTTCTCAGCAATGGCAATGAACTTGCGCAGCTTCTCGATGACAGCGTCACGATAGTCGGCAGGATCCTTGCCTTCCGGCATAAAGAAGCTGAACATGCGGATGTACTTGCAATTCAGGACTTTAGCGATCTCGCACAGCGTTTCCAACTGAGCACACTGCTTTTCAAAGCCCTCTTCATCATCGATCTTGACCTTGCCAATGGGACTGCCCAGGCTGGAAACGCCAACACCAGCGGCCTGCAGACGGGGCAGCAGATCGGTCTTGACTTCCTCAACGGTAAAGTCGGCGATCCCTTTCTTATCTGCACTGCGCAGGCTGATGTACTGCATTCGAGCTCACGGACTGTCTTGAGCTGCTCATCAAAAGAAGAGCTGATCTCATCGGCAAAGCCGGAAATATAAATATCCTTCATAAAAATCTCCTTTTTTGTGTAGGATACAAGCCTTACTACAACTAATATATCACAATTGTTAAAAAATTCCGCACAAATCTTCTTTTTCGGTTTTTTAGCACATTGTGCAACAGATTTTGTTATTTTGTTGCATATCATAAAACAAGGTGCATCAAACCAATCTTGCGGGGTGAAAAAGGGAGAAAAACTGTGCAAAATGTCCATTTTTGACTTCGATTTCTTGGCAGCGAAAAACAGAACAGCAGGATTTACAATGTAAATGGCACAGGATTTACACACGACAATCATCGAACAAACTGATATATTAGGTCTTGGAGATCGGCTTTACCACCACCCAGCCCACCCAGGATACCCCTTATTCCGCCGGTATCTTCTGGGTCACCATGGCCTGCTTCATCGGCGCTCCCATGGTTGGCTGGATCTGCAACCTGGTTGCAATGCACTTCTATCCCCTGTCCAAGGAGTTCATGGCTGAGATCCAGGAGAAGGTTGCTGAGATCAAGCGCCAGGCTCAGACTGAGAACGCCTAATTTGCTTTCCTTCAGAAATACTCACCTTTGCCGAGTGTTCAAAACCGTGAGCTGATCTGCCACTGAGGCTCACACTGACTCGAACCTGTCCCCGTGGGCAGGTTTGAGTTGTTTTTCAGACCAATCAAAGGAGTTCAAACCCATGTCCAAGACGAAGACTGAGACCCCTGTCCTGCGCAATTCTGCTGATATCCCCTGGGAGGAGACCCGCCTGTATCTGCCTGCGGATGAGACCGAGGAAGAGAACAAAGCTCTTTACGAACGCCTCAAGAAAGAGATCGCAGACGGCCACCCGGTGGATGAATATAACAACGAAGTGCTCTGCCGCCTGACCCCGCTCCAGCAGAAGGAAGTGGGCATTCCCGCCTTTTATATCCGGCCTGTTGTTCCCCACCTCAAGAGCAGCGAAGAAAACGAAGCCCGGCTGAGCTAGATGGCACATCTGGAAGACGAGCTGTACAAGGCCGAAGAGGAAGCCGGTATTCCCCATCAGAAGCAGAACATCATCGTGCGTGCTTTGCAGAAATATGCCGACTGGAAGGAGAACCGTCCCCGCCACAAGGTAGATAAGCGGATCTACGTTCTGCTCACCATTTTTCTGGGCTGGTGCGGTGCACACCGCTTTCTGAAGCACCGCTGGAAGCTGGGCGTGTTCTATCTGCTTGTCGGCTGGACGGGTCTCGGCCTTGCATTTGCTCTGGTTGACCTCCTGATCGCACTCCCCATCCCAAAGGACGAAAACGGAATGATCGAGATCTGATCTCCGTTTCTTGACACACAAAATCCCCTCAGAGCTCTGACAGTGCTGTCAGAAATCTCTGAGGGGATTTTGCTATGCATCTGGTAGAAGATCTCATACTCTGCATGGCGGTGCCATCCGCCGGGGATACGTGTAATCTGCAGATAGAACAAGCCAAATGCATCCGCTGGGAACAACTCCGCTTTCCGCAAGTCCGCCATCCCGTTTCACCCTCCTCAGTGAAGATAGAACGAAGCCATACATTTGGCCAGATCCTCTGGTCGTTCTGCAAAGTGTCCATAGCGCCAGCTGTTGAAAAAACCCATATATGCCCCGATGAACGAGTTGCGGAAGTATCGATTTTCGCCCGGCAATGAAACGGGCCATGGCACAAACTGTCTTGCATCCCCGACTTCGATGTTGGAGATCAGAACAAGGATGATCTTCTCGCTCAACGCATCACTGAAAAAGCTGGTGAGATGGCAATCCATCAGGACACAAAGGTTCTTTCGCTCCGCATACGTCCAGCGGAACAGCGCAGTCAGGTTTTTTCCAGGGTACTGTACGCCGGCAGCTGCCCCGCAAGCAGGGTCATCTGCCGGTCGAGATAATAATCCAGCACATCGTCCTTGGATTCAAAGCTGCGGTAAAAGGTGGTTCGGTCGAGGTCTGCCATGTGACACAGCTCTGTGACGGAGATCTTTTCCAGCGGCTTTTTCAGTAAAAGCTGAAACAGTGCCGTGCAAAATGCATCCTGATTTTTCTGCGCAACGGGGTTGATATGGTTCGTGTACATTGTGCGCTGTGTTCAGCTCCTTCCTCAAAATGATTGGCTTTATTGTGCCATATTCTCTGAAATCTGCAAACAATCACATTACAGATGCAAAAACGATGCAAGAATCTTTTTTTGTACAGAAACAGAATAACAAAAAGTCCTATAAACCAGACGAAATTCATCGTAGATTCATAGGACTTTTGGAGCTACTGACCTGATTCGAACAGGCGACCTGCTCATTACGAGTGAGCTGCTCTACCAGCTGAGCCACAGTAGCACGCGTTCTGCAACGATAGATAGTTTAGCATAAAAGAGAATACCTGTCAAGTACTCCCTACGCAAAAACAATTCCGGAACTTTGCAGAAGCCATCTCGTAATGATTTGCCCTATTCAATCCTTATCGTAGGCTTCAAAACTCTTTTGCCAGAGATTTTTTTTCAGCTCAAATAAGTTTCGCCTGCCCTGCCAGATACAGCATCCCCACTGCCGCACCGCAAAGCGGCAGGAGCAGAAACAGCATCCGGGCAAACTGACCCAAAAGCGCGCCTGTGCTGGGGGCCTGTCCTCCGCGCCCGAAGGCGGCTGAACAGAGCCTTCCGCTTACCTGCAGTGCGGATGCGCCGAACGTGCACAGCGTTCCGGCCGCAAGGGATGCGGGGATACCGCAGACGCAGAGCAGCACAAATGCTGTCCGTGGGTTCAAATCCACAAGCAGCCTGGACGAAAGCAATCCGGAGCCTGTCCCATACAGCATCGCATAAAAAGGAAGATGGGCAGCGGCCCCAGGGCGGAAAGCCCCAGGAACAGCACTGCCGTCAGTGCACCTGCCACAGTGAAAAATTCCGTTCGGAACAGGCGCACTGCCCGGCGGCATCCTGCACGGAAAACAGGTTCTGCCAGCAGTTCAGGTAATAGGAAAGCGTTTCGGCATCGCCTGCCACGCAACGCGCTGCCGCCACACCCGCCAGAAAGGTCCCCAGAAGGTACGCCGCCGCCAGAAGGATAGTTTCCCTGCTCAGCTTGCTTCGGGCGCAGCGGCTCTCTCCGGTGTGTTTCCGTGCCTCTCAGAGAACGTTGCCGGGATGGATCGTCTTTCTTCCTGCGCTGTCTCAGGAAGAACTCCACCGTTCTTCTGTTTTAGCTGCTCTTCCTGTGCTGTCGGCATGATCGCTTCGGGCAGTGCCTTTGCCGCTGCGGTTTCCGGTGTTTCCTGATAGACCCACATACTTCCCTGTCCTCCTGTTTTTCTGCTGTAAATTCTCAATGCCGGTGCCGTTCTGTACGCAGGATGCTGAACACACCGCCCAGACAGCCAAAAACGAATACCAGTGCAAAGCGGGTCAGCTGCATTTCCGTTGGTTAATGCCCTCCGAAAGACCGAACCCCAGCAGAAGCAGAACAAACAGTCCGCCCTGTACAGCACCGCAGATAAGGCCTCTGCTGTGATAGAAAAACGCCATGAGCCAGCCGCTGCAAAAGCTCCCGGCACAGACAATGGCACTGACCATGGGCCAGGCAGTGCTCTGCGCAAGGCTCTGGTTTGCCATCAGGTAGGCCAGCCCGGCCATGCAGGCGGCGGTGAATATCCCACCAATGCCGAATGCAGCCAGTGCTTCCAGGATGGGTAACTTCTTCTGTTCCAACATAAAAACCCGCCTCCCTGCACTACTGTATGCAGAGGGGCGGGTAAAAAAGACCTTGCTTTTAGAGATTACTTCTTTGCGTTGGCAGGAGCATTGTCCATGTTCAGCTTCTCAACAGAGCTGATTGCATTCTTGGTGAAGCGGATCTTCACACGGTCGGAACCGGTCTCCAGAACAAAGGTGTCATCCTTGATGGCGACCACACGGCCAACAATACCGCCGATGGTCACGACCTGATCACCGATCTCCAGAGCTGCACGCATGGCAGCATCCTTCTTCTCCTGCTTCTTCTGGGGACGATAGATCATAAAGTAGAGCAGGACCAGCATCAGAGCCAGGGTGAAGAACAGGCTGATATAGCTTTCAGTGGTAGTAGTCAGAAATTGCATGGGACAAAGTCTCCTCTCAAAATTCAGATAAACTCATTATAACCGCTTCTGCTCCCTCTTGCAAGGGAAAAGCATGAAAAAGCTCAAATTCTTGTATCCAGCAGCTTGACATAACGGTCATGGAAGGCGGTAAAGGTGCCTGCATCCAACTCATCGCGGATACGCTCCATCAGGTGGTTGTAGAACCACAGGTTGTGCATAACGGCCAGACGCATGCCCAGCAGTTCCTCTGCCTTGAACAGGTGGCGGATATAGGCACGGGAGTAGTTCCGGCAGGCCGGGCAGCCACAGGTGGGGTCAATGGGGCGCTCGTCACGCTCATACTTTGCATTCTTGATGTTGATAATGCCGCTCCAGGTATTCAGGTGGCCATGGCGGGCATTGCGGCTGGGCATGACGCAGTCAAACAGATCCACGCCGCGGGAAACAGCCTCGATCATGTTGCCAGGGGTACCAACACCCATCAGATAGCGGATCTTATCCTTGGGCATATAAGGCTCCACCTCACTGATCATCTCGTACATCACCTCAGCAGGCTCACCCACGGCCAGACCGCCGATGGCGTAGCCGTCCAGCTCCAGCTCCGCGATCTGCTTCATGTGCTCTACACGCAGGTCAGCAAAGGTGCATCCCTGATTGATGCCGAACAGCAGCTGGTCGGGGTTGACGGAGATGCCTTCATGCTTCAGGCGGGCCATCTCATCCTTGCAGCGCTTGAGCCAGCGGGTGGTGCGCTCGCAGCTGGCTTTGGAGTAATCGTGCTGGGCGGGGTTCTCCACGCACTCATCAAAGGCCATGGCGATGGTGGAACCCAGGTTTGCCTGGAGCTGCATACTTTCCTCGGGACCCATGAAGATGCGGTGGCCGTCGAGGTGAGAGGCAAAGGTCACGCCTTCTTCCGTGATCTTACGCAGCTTAGACAGGCTGAACACCTGGAATCCGCCGCTGTCGGTCAGGATGGGGCCGTTCCAGCGGGTAAACTTGTGCAGGCCGCCCATATCGGCTACCAGCTGATCACCGGGGCGCAGATGCAGGTGGTAGGTGTTGCAGAGCATTACCTGGGTGCCGATCTGCTGCAGATCCTGCGCGGACAGGCCGCCCTTGATGGCACCGGCGGTGGCAACATTTTGGAAAGCCGGGGTCTGCACCGTGCCGTGCACGGTTTTGAATTCGCCCCGCCGGGCGTTGTGTTCCTGCTTGAGCAGCTTAAAAGTGGTCAAAGAAGGCATAAGTTTTTTCCTTTCTGTGTACAGAAAACAGCCGTACAGCCTTGTGCCGCCGGGCAGGCGGCAGGTTCAGAAGTGGTGGATACCGAGCTGCCGAAACGGTTCCGGCAGTGTTTTGGGCTTTTGGGAGAGCGGGTGCTGAGGGATCACAGGATCAGCATCGCATCGCCGAAGGAAAAGAAGCGGTACTTTTCCTCTACGGCAACTTTATAGGCAGCCATGGTCTTTTCGTAGCCGTAGAGGGCAGAGACCAGCATGATGAGGGTGCTTTCCGGCAGGTGGAAGTTGGTGATCAGGCCATCGATGCAGTTGAACTTGACACCCGGGTAGAGAAAAATAGAGGTATTGCCGCTGCAGGCCTTGATCTCGCCATATTTTGCGGCGGCGGCTTCCAGCGTGCGGCAGCTGGTGGTGCCAACGGCGATCACGCGGTGCCCAGCGGCCTTGGTTTCCCGGATGCGCTGAGCAGTCTCCTCGCTGATGGAATACCACTCACTGTGCATCTTGTGATCCGAGATCTCGTCCTCCTGCACGGGGCGGAAGGTTCCCAGACCCACATGCAGGGTAACCTCGGCAATGCCGACACCCTTGGAACGGATGGTATCCATCAGCTCCGGGGTGAAGTGCAGGCCTGCCGTGGGTGCGGCGGCGCTGCCCAGCTCCTTGGCATAGACCGTCTGATACTGGCTCTGATCTTCCAACTGCTTGGTGATGTAGGGTGGCAATGGCATCTTGCCAAATTCATCCAGTTTTTCATAAAGGGTCTCGGTGTCATAATAGAATGTAACAAACTTGTTGCCATCCTCCAGCGTTTCGTCCACCACAGCAGTCAGGGTGCCGTCACCAAAACTGACCTTGGTGCCGGGCTGCATCCGCTTGCCGGGCTTTGCCAGGCACTCCCACTGATCTCCCTTAACCTGCCGCAGAAGCAGCAGCTCACACACAGCACCGGTGGGCTGTTTGACACCCACGATGCGGGCGGGCAGCACCTTGGAGTTGTTGACCACCAGCAGGTCACCCGGCTCAAGATATTCCGGCAGATCGCGGAAGATCCGGTGCTGGATGCTGTCGTCCTTCTGGCTCAGAACCATGAGCCGGGCCGAGTCTCTGGGGTCTGCAGGCTCCTGTGCAATGAGTTCTTTGGGTAAATCGTACCAAAAATCTTTTTTTAACATGCTTTGCATTTGCCTTTCCGATGATTGACACGAGTGCCGTGTCAATGTTATCATAAAATCTGTATAAACAGTATCTATTATATTGCAAGGTCGGCTGGTTTGCAAGCCGTGTTCGATGTAAATTTGCTTTTATTGAAAGGAAAGGTGCTGGAAATGGAAAAACAGTATAAAGTTGGTATCGTTGGTGCAACGGGTATGGTCGGTCAGCGTTTTGTTACGCTGCTGGAGAATCACCCCTGGTTCAAGCTGACCACGCTGGCCGCGTCCGGCCGCAGCGCAGGCAAGACCTATGAGGAGGCCGTTGGCAGCCGCTGGGCAATGACCACCCCGATGCCCGAGAGCGTCAAGAAGATGGTCGTGCTGGATGCCGCCAAGGTGGAAGAGGTCGCTTCTCAGGTCGATTTCATCTTCTGCGCAGTCAATATGCCCAAGGCCGAGATCAAGGCACTGGAAGAGGCTTACGCAAAGGCCGAGTGCCCTGTTGTCTCCAACAACAGCGCGCACCGTTTTACGCCGGATGTCCCGATGGTCGTGCCTGAGATCAACGCGGACCACATTGAGATCATCCCCGCCCAGCGCAAGCGTCTGGGTACCAAACGCGGCTTCATCGCGGTCAAGTCCAACTGCAGCCTGCAAAGCTATGTGCCTGCCCTGCATCCTCTGATGAAGGAGTTTGGTGTCAACAAGGCTCTGGTCTGCACCTATCAGGCCATTTCCGGTGCAGGCAAGACCTTTGACCGGATGCCCGAGATCGTAGATAACGTCATCCCCTACATCGGCGGTGAGGAAGAGAAGAGCGAGCGCGAGCCGCTGAAGCTGTGGGGCCACATCGAGGGCGATCAGATCGTCAACGCCGAGAAGCCCACGATCACTGCGCAGTGCTTCCGTGTCCCCGTTTCTGACGGCCACACCGCTGCCGTGTTTGTAAGCTTTGACAAAAAGCCCACCCAGGAGCAGATGCTCGAGGCCTGGGCTAACTTCCGCGGCCCTGCACAGGAGCTGAACCTGCCCAGCGCACCCAAGCAGTTCCTGCACTACTTCACTGAGCCCGATCGTCCTCAGCCCAAGCTGGATCGCAACACAGAGAACGGCATGGCTGTCTGCATCGGCCGCCTGCGCGAGGACACCCTGTTTGACTACAAGTTCGCCTGCATGAGCCACAACACCCTGCGCGGCGCTGCAGGCGGTGCCGTGCTGCTGGCTGAGCTGCTGGCAGCAAAGGGCTATTTTGACTGAACAACACGTTCCTGACGGAGCGTACAAAGGAGTTTTATACTATGAAGAATCCTGTCTTTACCGGCGCGGCGGTGGCGATCATCACCCCCATGTACGAAGATGGCAGCATCAACTTTGATGAACTGGGCCGCATCATTGAAGATCAGATTGCACGGGGCACCGATGCGATTGTGATCTGCGGAACTACCGGCGAATGCTCTACCATGACCGATGAGGAGCAGCTGGCCGCCATCAAGTTTACGGTCGAGACGGTCAACCACCGGGTGCCTGTTATTGCGGGTGCTGGTTCCAATGATACCGATCACGGCTGTGCACTGGCAGCAAAGTCTGCTGCCTGCGGTGCCGATGCCCTGCTGCTTGTGACCCCTATTACAACAAGACCACGCAGGCAGGTCTGGTGGCTCACTTTACCGCTATGGCCGAGGCGGGCGGCATCCCTGTTATCCTGTATAATGTGCCTTCCCGTACCGGCCTGAACATCACCCCCCGAGACAGCGCTGGAGCTGAGCCGGAATCCGCTTATCAACGGCATCAAGGAGGCCTCCGGCAACATCTCTCAGGTGGCCAAGATCGCTCAGCTGTGCGGTGACGACCTGAACATCTACTCTGGCAACGATGATCAGGTGGTCCCCCTGCTGTCTCTGGGCGGCAAGGGTGTCATCAGTGTGGTCTCAAATGTCAAGCCTGAGCTGGTGCACAACTGCTGCAAGGCATGGTTTGAGGGTGACACCAAAACTGCCTGCAAGCTGCAGCTGGAGATCCTGCCCTTGGCGGATGCACTCTTCTGCGAAGTAAATCCCATCCCTGTCAAGTACGCCATGAATGTGCTGGGCTGGGAGGCCGGTCCCTGCCGTCTGCCGCTGGTCGAGCCCAGTGATGCCCACAAAGGAGAAGATCGAGCAGGCACTGGAGGCCGAAGGTCTGATTCGGGAATAAACGAAACAACGCACAATGCCCGGTGGAAATGGTTTCTCCCGGGCATTTGCCGTTACAACAGAAAACGAGGAAACAAAAATGACGGATATTATCATTCAGGGCATTGGCGGCCGGATGGGCCACGCCCTCTGCGAGATGATTGCAAACCGGAGTGACTGCCGCGTGGTCGCCGGGATCGACCAGCAGGACGGTGAACAGAACGGCATCCCCGTATACGACAGTCTGGAAAAGCTGGACGGCAAGGGCGATGTCATCATGATTTCAGCGCTCCTGCTGCTGTGGAAAAGGCACTGACCTATTGCGAAGCACACAAGATGCCCATCGTGGTCTGCACCACTGGCCTGTCCGAAGAGCTGCAGCTGAAGGTGGTGCAGCTCTCCCGCAGTGTGCCCGTTTTCAAGAGTGCGAATATGTCCATGGGCATCAACGTGCTGTCCGAGCTGTGCAAACGTGCCTCGGCCATTCTGGGTGCAGACTATGATGTGGAGATCGTGGAGCAGCACCACCACAACAAGCTGGATGCCCCCAGCGGCACTGCCCTGATGCTGGCCGATGCCATCAACGAAGAGAATAACGGCGCATATCATTATGTGTACGACCGTTCCTCTGTGCGCCAGAAGCGCGACCCCAAGGAGATCGGCATCAGCTCCGTGCGCGGAGGCAGCATCGTGGGCGACCACGAGGTGCTGTTCTGCGGTCCGGACGAGGTCATCACCCTCAAGCATACTGCATATTCCCGCAGTGTTTTTGCAAATGGCGCAAAATGCTGCTGTCTATCTTGCAAAAAAAAGGAGCCGGGCCTGTACAATATGGGTAACATGATCGCAGAGCTGTAAGGTCTCTGCGTCTTCCACCATTTTGAGCGGCAGGAGGGCTGACGGAATGGAGCAGGCAAGACACGCGGCATCCACGAAACGACATTCGCGGCACGAACTGCAGAACCGGCGAAAACGAAAACCCGTTTTTCTGAGGATGATGGGAGTGCTGCTGGTGGCTGGTGCGGCATTGGCCTGCTTTGGCTTCTGGCGCTTCCAGACTCCCGGCATCGTGCTTGGCCCCTTTGAGGACGAGCCTTCGACCGCTGAAAGCGTTCCCCGCCCGAACCGGAACCGCAGCCTGTTACAACCACACTGCGTTTTTCGGCCACCGGGGACAACCTGATCCATGCCCCCATCTACAAACAGGCAGCCCGCCGGGCAGCGGAAGGCCAGCGATATAATTTTGACTACTGCTACGAGCACCTGCTGGATTTTTATGCCGCGCAGGATGTAAACTGGATCAACCAGGAAACGCTCTGCAGCAAGGAACTGGAGCCTTCCACCTATCCCTGCTTTTCTACCCCCGGTGAATGCGCAGAGGCTCTTTACCGGGCAGGCATCCGGGTGTTCAGTCTTTCCAACAACCACACCTACGATAAAGGTGCCAAAGGTATCGCAGCAACGCTGCGGTTCTGGGACGAGATGCCGGAAGATGTGGTCACGACCGGCCTGTGGTACGGAGAGAGCGATTATGGCACCATCCCCCTGCAGACGGTAAACGGTGTGACGATTGCCTACCTCTCCTACACCGACCACACCAATGGCATCCCTCAGAGCAGTGCCATGACGGCCAATGTCATCTACACCAGCCAGCGGGATGTGATGGAACAACAGGTGCGCAGGGCGCGTGAGCTGGCCGATTTCGTGGTGGTGGGAGTTCACTGGGGCGTGGAGGATAGCCACAAGATCACCCAGACCCAGCGGGACCTTGCCCAGCAGCTTTCCGACTGGGGTGCGGATGTTATCCTGGGTACGCACCCTCATGTGGTGCAGGATGCCGAGTGGAAGACCTCTGCGGATGGCCGCCAGACCTTTGTGGCCTATTCTCTGGGAAATTTCCTCAGCACTCAAAGCAAACCGAATCAGCTCATCGGTGCCATCCTGACACTGGAGCTGAACAAGACGACGGACCCGGATGGCAGCGTTCACTGCGCTGTCGCTTCCCCGCAATTACATCCCACCGTGACCCACTATGATGCCGGTAAATCCAACGTCCGCACCTACCTCTTCCGGGATTACACGTCGGAACTGGCGCAGGCGCACGGTGTCCGGGCCGCCTACCCCAGCTTTGGGATAGAGTACATTCAGAACGTATTACAGACCAACATCAACAGCGCGTTTTTGGCGCTCACCTGAATTTGCAGCCCTTTGGGGCAGATTGGAGTGTTCATTATGTATGGTGTTTCCAAAATCAATATTGAGCCCAGCCTGATGATGATCAGTGCAGGATGTGGAGTTCAAGGGCAACAGCCTGGCCCGCTACCTGCAGATCTTTGCCGATACCGGCGTTGTGGTGGATATGATCAGCCAGAGCGCCCCTCACGGTACCAACATCGATTTCAGCTTTACCGCATCTGCCAGCGATCTGACACTGGTGATGAAGGCCATCTCTGCCGCCAATCTCGACAAGGATGCCAAGGCTTCCCCGCTGATCAGCGTTGGTTACTCCAAGCTGAACCTCTTCGGTGAGGACATGGTCACCAGCTGCGGTGTAGCTGCCCGGGCCCTGAACGCACTGGCCATGGCTGACATCGAGGTTCTGCTCATCACCACCAGCGATCTGGATATTTCTCTGCTGGTGCGTAGTGAGAACGAGGACTCCGCTTACGATGTGCTGAAGAAGGCCTTTGAGCTGTAAGTGCCCTTCTCTATAAACATTACACAAACGTAAAAAGCCCGGCGGCATCCGATTTTTGGATGCTGCCGGGCTTTTATCATACGCTGGTTCTAAAAGATTACAGGGTCACTTTGTGGTAGATCTTCTTGCCCTTCTTGATGACGATACCGTTCTTCAGCTGATCAGCGGTAAAGCTGACAGTGGGAGCGCCCACCTTTTCACCATCCACCAGGACACCGCCCTGCACAACCAGGCGGCGGGCCTCGCCGTTGGAAGCGGCCAGACCGGCCTTGACCATGAGAGTCAGAATGCCGATGGAGCCATCGGTCAGATCCGCTTCGGTCAGCTGAGTGGAGGGCATGTGCTCAGTGTCGGCAGCACCGCTGAACCGGGCACGGGCAGCGTTCTGGGCCTTCTCAGCCTCTTCCTCGCCGTGCACCATCTTGGTCAGCTCGTAGGCCAGGATCTCCTTGGCCTCGTTCAGACGCTGATCCTTCCAGGTGCTCATCTCATCAATCTGCTCCAGCGGAAGGAAGGTCAGCATCCGGATGCACTTCATCACATCAGCATCGCCGACATTGCGCCAGTACTGGTAGAACTCAAAGGGACTGGTCTTGTTGGGGTCGAGCCAGACCGCATTGCCTGCAGTCTTGCCCATCTTCTTGCCCTGAGAATCAGTCAGCAGAGTAATGGTCATCGCGTAGGCATCCTTGCCCAGCTTGCGGCGGATCAGCTCAGTGCCGCCCAGCATGTTGCTCCACTGGTCATCGCCGCCGAACTGCATATTGCAGCCGTAGTGCTGGAACATGTAGTAGAAGTCGTAGCTCTGCATAATCATGTAGTTGAACTCAAGGAAGGACAGGCCCTTCTCCATGCGCTGCTCATAACACTTGGCGCGGAGCATGTTGTTGACAGAGAAGCAGGCACCCACATCACGCAGCAGCTCAACATAATTCAGGTTCAGCAGCCAGTCGGCATTGTTCAGCATCAGAGCCTTGCCCTCAGAAAAATCGATGAACTTCTCCATCTGCTTCTTGAAGCAGGCTGCATTGTGAGCAATATCCTCCTTGGTCAGCATTTTGCGCATATCGGTACGGCCAGAGGGGTCACCGATCATGGTGGTGCCGCCGCCGATCAGGGCGATGGGCTTATTGCCAGCCATCTGCAAGCGCTTCATCAGGGTCAGGGCCATAAAATGGCCTGCAGTCAGGCTGTCCGCATTGCAGTCAAAGCCAATGTAGAAAGTGGCCTTGCCGTTGTTGATGAGGTCAATGATCTCATTGTCGGTGATCTGGGCCACCAGACCGCGAGCCTGCAGTTCTTCGTAAAGGGTCATGGGCTTATCCTCCTGTTTTATCGGGCAGAGGACAAAGAAAACGCCCCCTGCCAAAAATGAATTTGGCAGAGGGCGAGAAAATCGCGGTACCACCTCTGTTCGCCGCCCCCTCACAGAAACGGCCTCACGAGTGCGCCCCACAGAGATGGGATACACTCCTGCGTTTGTAACGCTCGCACGCGGCACAGCCTACTAGCCAAAGCATTCAGCCTGCAACTCCGGGAGGTATTTCTCCTGCTGTTCTGCACACCCCTTGCACCAACCGGGCCCTCTGGGCAGACACTGACAAGGTACTTGTTCCCTTCAACGTCTTTCAACAAAAATCAGTTTAGCACAAATCAGCAGGGTTGTCAATCACCGGTTTCATGCTCGGCCAGCCCCAGCATCTCTCGAGCATTGGCACGGGAAAGCTCCGTGACATGGTCACCAGAAATGATATGAGCCAGTGCGTCCACTCTGCCCTCGGTATCCAGCGGGTGGATCTCGGTATAGGTTCGCTCATTCGTGATATTCTTCTGGATAAGCAGATGGCAGTCGGCCAGTGCAGCGATCTGCGCTGTGTGGGTGATGCAGAGGATCTGGTGATCTTTTGCACTCTGTTTGAGCACCTCACCGATGCGGCTGGCCGCCTTGCCGGACACACCGCTGTCGATCTCATCGTAGATGACCGTAGGCACTGCGTCCTTATCGGCCATGGCATTTTTGATTGCCAGCGTGATACGGCTCAGCTCACCACCGGAAGCGATTTTTGCCAGGGGCTTGGGATCCTCACCGGGGTTTGTGGAAATATAAAACTCCACGCTGTCCTGGCCATGGCTGGCCAGCGGGCCGCGGGGTATGGCGCAGGGTCATGCGGACACCTGGCATGTTCAAAAAATCCAGTGTGCCGGAGATGCGCCTGTTCAATTCCTCAAAGGCCTTCAGGCGAGTCTGGGTCAGTACCTCGGCCTTATCCCTGGCCAGTACATAGAGCCGATGCTTTTCAGCCTGCAGGTGCTCTGTCCGCTCCTGAGAGTATTGGATGCGGTACAGCTCTTCCCTTGCCTGCTGTCCAAATGCGATGATATCTTCCACAGTATCACCGTATTTTCGCTTGAGCTTGTAGATCAGATCCATCCGCTGTTCGATCTCATCCAGCTCTGCATCATTCGTCTCGTAGCCCTCCAGCCGCCCGATCAGGTCAGCAGAAAGGTCTTATGCGGTGTAATAAAGATCCAGCAGCTGTCCGGCGGCAGAAGAAAGGCCGCTGTCCAGTTGGGCGGCACCATCGATCGCATTGGAAGCTTCCCCAGCAGATCAACGGCACCCGGGGCATCATCTCCACCCGAAAGCAGCGCATAGCTCTGGGAGATGCGCTCCCGGATGGTGGAGGCATTCGCCAGCACCTTACGGCGGGCCGCCAGCGTCTCCTCTTCGCCTGCGGTCAGGCTGGCATCCTCGATCTCCTGTACCTGATAACTCAGCAGATCGATCTTTCGCTGTTTTTCACCCTCATCGGTGATGATGGCATCCAGCTCCTTTTTGACCTTGATAAGCTCCCGGTAAACAGCATAATACTCCTGATACACCGCCCCGTTCTGGGCGTAGGCATCCAGGATACCCTCATGGCGGGCCGGGTTCAACAGGCCTACGGAATCGTGCTGGCCGTTGATGTTGATGAGCCCACCGCACAGTTCCCGCAGAATGGCTGCTGTGGCAGGCATTCCGTTGATGCGGCAGGTGCTCTTGCCCTCGGCAGTGATCTCACGGCTCAGGTTCAGCGCTTCTGAGCGCTCATACCCCGCCTTTTCCAGGCTGTCCAGCACTGCAGGCGGAACATCATCAAATGCAGCCCGGATGACTGCTTTTGCAGCCCCCGTGCGCACCAGATCCTTGGAGGTGCGGTTGCCCAGAATGGCATTGATGGAGTCGATCAGGATAGATTTGCCCGCACCGGTCTCGCCGGTAAGGACATTCAGGCCCTTCTCAAAATGCACGTTGGCCTTCTGGATGACTGCAACATTTTCAATTTGCAGACTGCTCAACATGTTCGTTCTCTCCTGCCTTTATTTCTGCCCGATGTAATGCCCAAGCTCGGTGCAAATGGTCTTTGCGTCCCGCTCTGAGCGGGCCACGATCAGAAAGGTATCGTCACCAGAAAGGGTGCCGACCACATTTTTCCACTTGAGTGCGTCAAATACCTCGCAGGCCGCATTGGCCATGCCGGAATAGCACTTGACAAGCACCACATGTCCCGCAAAGTCCACCCCCAGGACAGATTCATGGAAGATCGTCTCGAACCGGCCCTGCATCTTGGGGTTGAGGCTTTCGTTGTGGCTGGAAACATAGCGGTAGCCGGTGGTGGTGGCAGCTTTGACAAGGTTCATCTCCCGGATATCGCGGGAAATGGTCGCCTGTGTGGCATCAAAACCCTCCTTGCTCAGGTACTCCAACAGAGTCTCCTGCCGGCTGATGGGATTCTCCTGGATCAGGCGCAGGATGGCCTGTTGCCGCTTCTGCTTGCTCTTGTTATCCCCTCGGCTGGTGCGTCCCATGTGATCTTCTCCCTTCGTTGTGTTTGTATCATCGTCTGCCGCGCAGTTTCTGGTCAATGGCCTGGAACTGGTCGGCCTTGCTGAAGGTGATGAGCTGCACGACCTGGTCAGACAGCCGCACCTCCGCGGTGGCTCCGGCTTTTACGGAATAGCCCGCATCCCCATCACAGCTGATAAAAACTTCTTCATCTGCCACCTGGCCCACACAGAGGTTGATCTTGCGCTCCTGCGCAAAAACAATGGCCGGGATGGCAAGGCTGTGGGGGCAGATAGGCGTGACAACGATGCCCTTGGTCTGAGAATCAAGGATCGGTCCGCCTGCCGCCAGAGAATAAGCGGTGGAGCCGGTGGGTGTTGCCACAATGACACCATCGCCCCGGTAATGCTCCACCAGGATATCGTCACAATAGATGCTGAAATCCACCGCCTGCTGCAGGCGGCCCTTGGTCATAACCACATCATTCAGGGCATGGCCCTCCCAGCTGTTATCCCCCAGCACCCGGACATAGAGCAACATCCGGTTATCCAGAAAATACTCCCCCGGGCTACGGCGGAGAGCTTGGATTCCATTTCATCGACCTCACAGGTGGCCAGAAAGCCGCACCGGCCCAGATTGATGCCGAGAATGGGCTTCCTGTATTCCAGAGAGAGGTTGGCTTCATGCAGGATGGTGCCATCTCCTCCGATGGTCAGGATGACATCCGTCCGTTCCAGGCATTCCTTCTGGGTCAGATACTCCACGCCCATGGTCATGCACTCGGCCTGCAGGCCGTCCTGCATCAGCACCTGTGCCCCATGGGTCAGCAGGATCTGCGCCGCCCGCTGGGAAATGCCGTAGGCCATAGCCTTGCCGGGGTTTGGGGAAATGTAGACGGTCATCGTCCGCGCCCTCCCTGATTTTATGGATTATGGTTCAGCGGTCCAGCGTAGAATGGCTGGATGCCACCACCTGTTCAGCAACCGAATCATCCAGTGCACCGGGTTCATCGCTCTTCTGAACGAACATCAGATATTCAATGTTTCCCTCAGGACCCTTGACGGGGCTGAAATCCAGTCCGCAGACCTTGAAGCCGTTGGCAGCAGCATAGCCCATGGCATTGTGCAGCACTTCACGGTGGGTGGCAGGGTCACGGACAACGCCGTTTTTGCCCACTTTTTCGCGGCCAGCCTCAAACTGGGGCTTGACCAGGCAAACACCCATAGCGTCCGGGGTCGTGATGGCCTGCGCCACCGGGAAGATATGGTGCAGCGAGATAAAAGAGACATCTACGCTAAAAAACTCGATTGGCTCTGCCAGCTGGTCAAGGGTCACGTTGCGGATGTTGGTGCGCTCCATGTTGATCACGCGCTCATCGGTGCGCAGCTTCCAGGCCAGCTGGCCGTAGCCCACATCCACTGCGTAGACCTTGACCGCACCGTTTTGCAGCATACAGTCGGTAAAGCCGCCGGTGGATGCGCCAATGTCCATGCAGACTTTGCCCTTGGGGGTCAGCGGAAAACACTGCATCGCCTTTTCCAGTTTCAGGCCGCCGCGGCTGACATAACCGATATCATGGCCGCGCACCTCCACCTTGGCATCCTCTTTGATCATCTCACCGGCTTTGTCTACCTTCTGTTCATTGACAAAGACCACGCCGGACATGATCATCGCCTTGGCGCGCTCACGGCTCTGGATCAGGCCATGCTGAACCAGATATTGATCCAAACGAATCTTCAAGATTCTGCTCCTTTCCAGTACGGATGGCCTGTGTCAGATGTTCAGCATCCAGGCCGGTGCTCTGCTTGATCTGCGGAACCGTCGCATGGGGCAGACGCACATCCTCCACACCACGGTGGATATAAGCACCCTGCCAGCCTGCTTTCCGCAGAGCCATTTCCAGATGCTCACCGATGCCGCCGCAGGCTACGCATTCCTCTGCGAACAAAACAACGTCATATCTTGAAATTTCAGAAATAAGCTCGGGTGTAAAGGGATATATCTTTACAAGCTTATATACATCACAGGGAACGTTTTCTTTGCTCAGAAGCTTCGCCGCAGTCAGCACATCCTCGACTTCGTCGGCGTAACTGACCATTACAGTCTTGGCATCAGGGGCGGTATAGAGCTGGTCATATTCTCTGCCGGAACAGCCAAACTGCGCCAGTGCTGCACTCTCACCACCGCGGGGATACCGGATTGCCCGGGGGCCCTGCATCTCATCACTGAGCAGGATGGGCAGCCAGTGCCGCAGTTCGGCATAGTTGGAGGGCGAATAGACAGAAATCCCCACCTGACTGAGGAAGGCCGGGTCAAAGATTCCCTGATGGGTCTCGCCGTCTGCCGGAACAAAACCGGCACGATCGATGGCAAGGACAACGTTCTCCTTCAGCAGGTTCACATCATGGATGATCTGGTCATAGGAACGCTGCAGGAAGGTGGAGTAGATACAGACTACCGGAAGCATTCCCTGGCTGGCAAGGCCCGCTGCAAAGGTCACAGCATGCTGCTCTGCCATGCCCACATCAAAGAAACGCTTGGGGTGGGTGTGTGCAAAGAACTGCAGACCCGTACCATACTTCATGGCGGCCGTGATGGCACAGATCTTCTGGTTTTCCGTGCCCTCCTTGTTCAGGACATTGCCGAACACCGTCGAGAAAGACTCCTTGGGAGCCACCTCAGGGTCCGGGATGCTGTTGACCAGATCAAAGGTCGAAACACCGTGGAAGTTACCGGGGTTGCTCTCAGCCGGGGCATAGCCCTTGCCTTTCTTGGTCACGACATGCAGGAAATGGGGGCCGGGCTGCCTGTGGATATCGCGCAGGATCCCTTCAAGCTCCGGCTCATTGTTACCATCAAAAGGACCATAATAGTGGAAGCCCATATCCTCAAACATGGTCGAATGATACATTGCCCTGCGCACCATGGCCTTGCTGTTCTGGATTACAGATTTCAGCGGCGGGCCGATGACAGGCACGCCATCCAGAAAGGAACGCACATTTTCCTTGGCATCGTAATAGCGGCTGGTGGTGCGCAGATGGCTCAGGTAGCGGGACAACGCGCCCACATTCTTGGAAATGGACATCTTGTTGTCGTTCAGGATGACCAGCAGATTGTCCAGCCCGCCGATGTTGTTCATCCCCTCGTAGACCATACCGCCGGTAAAGGCACCGTCACCAATGAGGGCAACCACCTGTCCCGGTTCTCCCCGCAGCTTTTTGCCCAGGCAATGCCCACAGCCAGTGAAAGCGCGGTGTTGCCGTGACCGGCAATAAAAGCATCATGCTCACTTTCGTTTGGGTTCGGGAAACCGGAAATGCCGTCCAGCTGCCGCAGCTTGGCAAAGCCCTCGCGGCGGCCGGTCAGCAGCTTGTGGGTATAGCACTGATGGCCCACATCAAACACGATCTCATCCGTGGGGGTGGTCAGCACCCGGTGCAGAGCCACCGTCAACTCCACAGCACCCAGATTGGATGCCAGATGGCCGCCGGTCTTTGATACGTTATCCAGAAGAAATTCACGGATTTCTGCGCAAAGCTGCACGGTCTGCTGACTGGACAGCTTTTTCAGATCGCTGGGCTGAGAGATTTTCTCCAGCAAAGGCGAATTCATAAATTCACGTCCTTCTCACGTTTTGAAATGGGGCACTCAGAGGCCCATAGGATAGAGGAAGCCGACCAATACACCCAGTGCAAAACCGGCCATAACCTGCAGCGGAGTGTGACCAACCATCTCTTTCAGGTGCATATTCTGCAGGAAAGGATTGTTTTTCTCGGTCACTTCGATCCACTGCTCCAGCATCTTGTTCAGCACCTTGGCCTGCTCGCCGGTCTCGCGGCGCACACCCATAGCATCGTGCATGGTGATGATGGCAACAACTGCGGCCACCGCAAAGATAGCCGAATGGATGCCCTCGCTGCGTGCCGTAGCAATGACCATAGCCGTTACCGTGGCGCTATGGGCACTGGGCATACCGCCATCGCCCCACATCCGCTCCAGCTGGAACCTGCCCAGCAGGACGAAGTTGATGATGGTCTTGAGCACCTGCGCCACAAACCAGGACAACAGGGATACTGTAAGGATCTCATTGAACGTCAGGACGCTATGGATAAATTGCATGGTAGTTCCACCTTCTTATTTTTTCGGATCAGCTGCGGCGCACCAGCAGCTCTTTTGCCAGCTGCTCCAGGAAAGCGGCCTTTTCGCCAAATTCCGCGTGCAGGGAGGCGCAGGTCTCGTTGTTCAGTTTTTTTGCCAGCTCCATGGCACCCTCGGCCCCATACAAGGTCACAAAGGTGGTCTTACCGTTCTCACTGTCGCTGCCAATGGGTTTGCCCAGCTGTTCGGCGGTGCTGGTCACATCCAGCACATCGTCCACGATCTGGAACACCAGACCAATGCCGAAGGCATAGTCCTCCAGCTCCTTGCACTGGGTCTCATTGGCCTGAGCAGCGGCAGCACCCATCTGAACAGCAGCATTGATGAGCGCACCGGTCTTGTTCCGGTGGATCAGCCGCAACTGCTCCTCGGTGGCAGCCAGTGCCTCATATTTCAGGTCAAGCTCCTGCCCGTAAACCACGCCATGCCTGCCCGCACCAGCGCCCAAGGCCCTTGCGGCCCGCACACTGACAATGGGCGAAGCCGGTGCATTTGCAACCACGTTGAACGCCTCGGTCAACAGTACATCGCCGGCCAGCATAGCAGTGGATTCACCAAAGGCCTTGTGGCAGCTGGGCTTGCCCCGGCGCAGGTCATCGTTGTCCATGCAGGGCAGGTCATCATGGATCAAAGAATAGCAGTGCAGCATCTCGACCGCCGCCGCAAACTGCTCGGCTGCTTCAGCGCTGCCGTTGAGCATATCGCACACGGCCAGAACCAGCACTGCGCGGATGCGTTTGCCGCCGCCCAGCAGGCTGTAACGTGCAGCCCGGCAGACCTCAGATTCCTCGGGCAAAAAAGTCTCGCAGGCCTTTTCCAGTGCCTGATTTGCCCGGGCAAGATACTCTTGATACTGCTTCGCGTAATCCATGAAACTTCCTCCTTAATGTGCGGCATCCGGCCGGGGGCCCGCTGCGCGTCGATCTCATCCAGCTGCAGCGTGGCCTTTTCCAGCGTACCGTTACAATAATCCATCAGGGATGCGGCTTCGGCATAGAGTTTGACCGATTCCGCCAGCGTTGTTTCCGGCTGCTGCATCTGTTCAAGGATGGCTTCCAGCCGGGTCATTCCATCCTCAAAGCTTTTGGGTGCTCTCATCCAGTTCCTCCACTGTGTTGACCGTGCAGGTCACGCGGTGTTCCGTGCCCCGGAGTTTACAGGTCTGCCCGGGCCGGAGTGCATCCGGCGTGCAGATCCTTCCCCTATTGTCCTGCACCATAGCATAGCCGCGGGCCAGCACACCGTAGGGGTTCAGGGATGCGGCAAGTGCTGCCGTATGCTTCAGACGCAGCTCTCCGGCCTGCAGCTTACCTCTGGCGGCAGTTTGCAGCCGCCCGGCCAGAGTATCCAGGCGGGCAGCACGCTCCTCCAGCGCTGCCTGTACACCAGCACGGGAAAGCAGCTGTTCGGTCTGTTCCAGCCTATTATAACATAAACTCAGCTTAAATTGGATACAATTGTGAATATTTTCTTCCAAAGTGCATAATTTCCGTCCTTGTTCGGCACGGTCGGGCACAGCAAGCTCTGCCGCCGCTGAGGGCGTGGGCGCGCGCTGATCTGCCACAAAATCCAGGATCGTAAAATCGATCTCGTGACCAATGGCGCTGATGAGGGGCGTTTTGCAGCGGTAGGCCGCCCGGGCAATAACCTCGGCGTTGAAAACCCACAGATCCTCCCGTGAGCCGCCGCCCCGCGCAACGATGATCACGTCCACACGTCCGCCCTTGTCCAGCCGCGTAATGGCATCGGCGATCTCCTCTGCCGCTTCAAAGCCCTGCACATTCACAGGAGCCAGCAGCAGACGCACTGCGGGCCAGCGCCGACCGATGACATTGCGGATATCCTGCAGTGCAGCACCGGTCTTGCTGGTAACAAGGTCGATACACTGCGGGAACCGGGGCAGCGGCTTTTTGTGCTCCGGTGCAAAAAGCCCTTCTTTGTCCAGTTTCGCCTTCAGCTGTTCAAAGGCCAGCTGTGTCGAACCAATGCCGTCCGGGAACATGTCGTTGACATAGACCTGAAACGCGCCGTCCCGTTCGTAGAGGGTCACACGGCAGCGCACCACCACCTTCATACCCTCTTCAGGCTGGAAACCCAGCCGCCGCGCATCGGAGCGGAACATCACAGCTCTGACGCTGGCGGCTTCGTCCCGCAGGGAAAAGTAGCAGTGCCCACTCCGGGCGTTCTGCACAAAGTTGGCAATCTCGCCCCGCAGGGCCAGATCGAACAGAACATCATTCACGTCCAGCAGATTCTTGACGTACCGGTTCAGGGCCGAGACTGAGATCACTTCAGCCATAATCCAGCCTCCTGTGCGGCAAGAATGGACACACCGATGGCGTTGTCGCTGGAATGCTGCCCGGGCACGAAATACACCTGCGGAAGGCGCTGCTGCACCCAGGTGCGGATGATATCACTGCTCATCACACCGCCTGCACAGACCACAGGTAGGCCGGGGTATTCCTTCTGGGCGGCGTTTGTCATCTTGACCACGGTGTCTGCCAGACAGAGCAGGCAGTATTTGCAGACATACTCCGGGGTTTTGCCCTCATTCAGCAGGGCGTTGCACTGATTTTCCAGCCCCGAAAGACTGCACTGCATCCCCTTCACGCTGGATCTGGGCTTAATGGGTTCCTCACACAAGGCAGCCAGACGGGAAACTTCCACACCTGCCGGGAAGCCAAACCCCAGCTTGACCCCCACACGATCCACCGCCTGCCCGGCGTATAGGTCAGTGCTGGTGCCCAGTGTAGTGATCTCCTTAATCTCATTGCAGAGCAGAAGATCCGTTGTACCGCCTGAGATGTGGAAGAGCAGCACTTTCTGGCGGAAGAGCTCTTCCCCTTTTGCTGCAAACAGCGCTGCCGCCGCGTGCCCCTGCTGATGGGTGGTATGGATGAGCGGGATGCCCCGGGCCTGCGCAAAGGCTGTGGCTGCGCTGACACCCGCCAGGAAGCAGGGCATATAGCTTCCCTCCACGGGGCGCGGCTTTTGGGAAACGCCCACTGCCGAGATTTGGGTCAGATCAAACTCCCGGCCAAGCTCCTCCAGCATCTCGGGCAGAGCCGTGGTATGGTGGAAGAGCGCATCACTCTGCCGCAGGCCCAACTGGCCTTCCTTGACCGGCAGAAAACGTTTCTTTGCGCAAACAACCTCTCCGGCTGTGTGAAAAACCGCCAGAGAGGTTGCATAGTTGCTTGTGTCGATGCCCAGCGTATAGTGGCTCACTGTTCTTCCGACTCCACCGGCTCCGTATCCAGACCCTGCTCACGGGCAACAGCACCCAGCAGACCATTCACGAACTGATAGTCCTCATCTGCGCCGTATTTCTTGGTCAGCTCCACAGCCTCATTGATGACAACACCGGGCTTACGCTCGTCGCCATACAGCATCTCAGCCAGAGCCAGACGCAGGACAGTCAGGCTGACACGGGGCAGGCGCTCCATGGTCCAGTTGCGCAGATGGTCACGGATGAGGTCGTCCACCTCTGCAGAGTGGCTGTAATAGGCACTCAGCAGGCGCTGGCCGAACACATCCACAGGACGCTCTTCCCCACACTCGTTGTTTGTATCCAGTGCTTCCTGCAGGGGCACATCACCAAAGGTCTGGGAAAAAGCCAGCAGGAACGCATTCTCACGGGCTTCACGACGGGGCAAAATATTTTCCATAATCTTCCTCTTCTACTTTTTATTCCTGTTCCTCAGCCGCAAGGCCGGCAATGACAAGGTTCACACGGCTTACCGTGACATTGGTCATGTTCTGAACAGCAGACTTGACATTCTCCTGTACCTTTTCGGCCACAGCAGGAATCTTTGCACCAAACTTGACCACCAGATTCAGGGTCAGTTCAGCGGTGCCGTCCCGCATCTCCACGGTAACAGGGGCTGGATGCTGGCAGCAGCCAGCAGCTCCTTGACCTTTTTGTTCTGCTTGCCGCAGGAGACCTCGGACACACCGTCCACTTCCAGTGCAGCACAGCGTGCGATCTTGCCGATGACCTCGGTGGAAATTTGCAGGCTCCCGCCCTTAAGATCCATATTCTGTAAATCCATTCTATGGTCCTCCATCTAAAATAAGCGTGTGCTCATTTATTTTATTTCCATCTGTTCAGGGAAGCTTCCCTGTCATTGAATGCTTACGTCTTATTATAGCAAAGTTTTGGAATTTATACAACACCCACCTGCATTTCTTGCCATCTGTTTCTGTTCAACTTGACGGATTCCACTGCGCAAAGTGCAGGCTGCCATACAACACACTGCAAAAACGAGCAGGGCACAATCCGGCGGCACCCGCCGCATCAAAAGGACCCGGGCAGGCAGAGTGCTGAACACGTCCGCCTCCCCGCCCGGCAGCAGCAGATAGAACAGGGCCAGTGAAAGCGGCAGATGGAGAAACCTGGACCGGTAGAGCGGGCGCAGGGTCATTTCCGGCGGGCAGATGGTGCGCACCTGCAGCAACACGGAAAGACCCTGCACGCTCAGTGCTGCACAGCAGAGCAGGCTCCCCCATCGTCCGGTACGGGAGGCCAGGTCACAGCCGGAGCAGACTTCCAGCAGAATGGAACAGAGTGTGCCCGCACCGGCAGGCAAAAGCGCCCTGCCCCGGCGGCCAGCATCCGGAAAAAGAGGATAAAACCGCAGAGCTTGCAGTACGTTATGGCGGCATCGGCCAGGATCTCATCCAGCCGCGGCGGTGCAGGGGATGCTGGCGCTGCAGATCCCGGTTTGACCGAACGCACTCCTGCAAACCGGTTCAGCAGGGCGGCAGTCAGATAGTTTGCGGTGATCTGTGACGCAAACAGCAGCACGCCAAGCTCTGCACTGCCCAGCAGGCTCTGCCCCACCGTCAGAACCACAAAGGATGGCCCGGAACAGATACAGGCAGGCAGCAGAGCATCCGCTTCCTCAGCCGTAAGCTGACCGGTCCTGACTGCCTGCGCCGCAGCACTGGCCGCTGGTGCAAAGCCACCCAGGAACCCGATGCAGAGCACCCGTGCCGCACAGGGTGTGCGGATGCCGATGCCCCACGCCGCCAGACGGAACGGCAGGGCCAGCAGGTCGCTTTCCGGGCATTGGATGATCAGGCGCGATACCACGAGAAACGGGAACAGAGAGAGCAGCAGCGGCCCACAGCAAAGGGCCAGCCCTTCCCGCAGAGCAGCGGCACAAACCTCCGGCACTGCAAACGGCAGAATCCCTGCCGCCAGTGCCAGCAAAAACAAACCCATCTGATTCCATCTGAAAAGCTGATTCATACACACGCCCTCCGGTTCCATATATATGTGATACGGGGCGCAGTTTTGCCCGGCGGGGAGGGAGTGGGTGTGAAACAGCAGAAAACCGGGCGGCTCTCCCTGCGCGGCTGGTTTGGCCGGATGCTGCGCCAGCCTCCCCGGGGCTTTTACGGCCAGCCCTCTGTCTATCTGAGCGGCGGTGTGATGGAGATCGATCACTTCCGCAGGGTGCGCACCTATGAGGAGGGCAGGCTCTGCCTGGAATTTGCGGGCGGGTTGTTCACCGTGTATGGGGACGGGCTTAGAATCGAAACGCTGGCCGCTCACCGTATTACCCTGCGGGGGCGGTTCCTGCGCACGGATTTTCCAGCAGTTAGGGGGGATGCAGCATCTTACAGCTTTGGGCCGGGGCAGCATTTTCTGCCCGGAACGGTGATACCGATGGCCTGCTCTCCGAAGCTGCACGGACAGGCCTGCATCTCACTGACATCTTCCCTGCTCCCGGCGGCTTTACAGCCCGATGTGCGGCATGGCGTTACCTCCGGCTGGCAAAACTTGCCCGCAAGCGGCGGGTGCATCTGCGCATCCGCAAAAAGACAGGGCTGTTTTTTCTCCTGCGGCCCTACCTCCGGCGGCGGGGGCTGTGGGCCGGGCTTTTGCTGTTCGTGCCGCTTTTGCTTTGGTCACAGGGCCTTGTCTGGGCTGTGGATGCTTCCGGTCTGACGACCGGCCAGCAGGCGCGGGCAGCTTCCGTTCTGCGGGAAACCGTTTCCTTGATGCCGGGCAGTATCGTCACGCAGGAAAAACTTGCCGCCGGGGAATATGCGCTGCTGCAGAGCGGTGAATTCTCGTGGGTCAGCCTGAATTTTCTGGATGGGCGGCTGGAACTGGAAGCGGCAGAAGCCAAACCGGTGCCTGACATTGCCGCCGGAACGCTCCACGGCCTGCGGGCAAAGGCTGCAGGCACGGTGGTCAGCACAAACCTTGTCAGCGGGACGATGCTGGTGGTTCCCGGGCAGGCAGTGGAAAAAGGCCAGGGACTCATCGGCACTGCCCGGGCTGAACGGGACGGTACGCTGATCTTTCAGCCTGCCGCCGGAAGCGTCCGGGCGCAGTTCGAGTGGGAGTTTGCGGAAGATCTTCCACTGATGGCTGCCACATACCAGCTGACTGGGAACACTGTCGTTCAGCGAAGGCTTTTCCTTGCCGGGCGGGTATTCCCATTGCCTTCCCTTTTCTCCCCTGCGGACAATTCCACGGCAGTCACACGGCATCTTCAGCCGGAGCTTCTGGGGCTGACGCTCCCGCTTTCCGTCGAGGAAACCACCTATTACGAACAGGCAGAAAATGAAGTTCATTCCTCAGAGGATGAAGCCAGCGCACTGGCCCGTCTGCATGGCCTGCAGACCTTAAAAAATGATTACCCGGACGCAGAATTTGTGGCGCAGAAAGTAGATGTCACAACCGAGAATGACACCTTGCATTACCGGGTGGTCTACACCATCATCGCTGACATCTGCACCTGAAAACGGCCCGGAGTTTTTCGCTCCGGGCTGTTTTGTTTATTTAATCTTTTTAATTTTTTCAAGTGCTTCCTTTTGTCGTTGACTTGCCGCCCGAACATACCACCGTTCTGCCCATTTCAAATCCTTCGGCACAACAATTCCATTTTCATAGAACCAGCCAAGATTGAACTGTGCATCACGGTCGCCATGTTGTGCGGCGCGTTCCGTCCAATAAAAAGCTTTTTCTAAATTTTTCTGGACACCGATGCCTTCCAAGTAAAAATATCCTACTTGGCATTCTGCCAGCGGATACCCCTTCTCTGCAAGTTGTAAATGCCCTCGAAAACATTGTTCATACGACCCGTTTTCCAGTAGCGCTCAATCAGTTCATTGCAGGCATCAAATTCTTTGCAAGGCGTGTAATAACTTTCCATCTCAGGCTTCCGGTTCCTGCGTTTCGGCCTTTTCCTTTTTGTAGGCGGCCTTTTCTACCAACTTATTCAAGTCAAAGTGGTACTTGGTGTGGCAGAAATGACAGACGACCTCGCAGTCAGGGTCCTCATCCCGGAGCTTTTCCAGCTCCTTGCGGCCCAGGCTCAGCAGCATCTCTTCGGTACGCTCTTCACTGCAGTCACACTTGTACTGCACCTCGCGCTCATCCAGTACATTGGGGTTGAAGCCTGCCAGTGCAAGGTTCATCATATCCTCGGGGGTCTTGCCTTCCCGAAGCAGTTCAGTGACGGAAGGCATTGCGGCGATGTTCTGCTCCAGCTGGGTGATCTCGGCATCGGTGGCACCGGGCAGCAGCTGCAGCAGGAAGCCGCCCGCGCAGGCAATGGTCAGGTCAGTATCCACCAGCACCCCCAGAGCGCAGACGGTGGGCACCTGCTCGCTGTAAGCATAGTAGCTGGTCAGGTCCTCGGCGATCTCGCCGGAGACCAGCGGCACCTGGCCCACAGTGGGTTCTTTCTGCAGGCGGTTGTCACGGATGACAGTCAGCACGCCGTTTTTGCCCACAGCACCGCCCACATCCAGATGGCCGTTTGCTTTCAGAGGCAGCTCTACCAGCGGGTGGTCGATGCAGCCCTTGACATTGCCGGTGCCATCGGTACAGGCAACAACCGTGCCGGTGGGGCCGCCGCCCGCCACACGCAGCGTGATGGAATCGCCATCGTCCTTGAGCATGGAGCCCATCAGGGACGCACCGGTGAGCAGGCGGCCCAGAGCTGCGCTACAGGTCGCACTGGTGTGGTGCAGTTGCTCGGCCGTGCGGACGATCTCAGTGGAGTCCACACCGCAGAACACAACACCGCCGTTTTCAGAAATACCGCGGATCAGATTAGACATTTTCTTTTTCCTCCAATTGGGTATACTGCTTGACGGCACAGAAGAAATAGCGCTCGCTCTCTTCGGTCAGGGGGCCGAAGCTCTCACCGTCGCAGACCTTTTCCAGCACAAAGCCGTGCTTTTCCAACGCAGCTCGGATGGTATCCAGGTCGTAGGTATATTCATAGAACTGTTCATGGAAGTGTTCGCCGGTCTCGCGGTAGTCGATGTCCACCGTGATCTCCACCCGGCGGTCCGCAGGGTGATAGTGGTTGCGCCAGACGCAGACAGCATCCTCTTCCTCAAAGGTAAATACATTCTCCCCCAGCACCTTCTGGTGCTTGTAGGGAGTGTTCATATCAAAGAGGAACACGCCGCCCTCTTCCATGAAAAAAAAAGCCGCGTTGGCAATGGCGGTATCCAGGTCCGGGATGTGGTTGAAGGTATCGAAGGTAGACACCGCACCCCGGATGGTACCGTAGAGGTCGAGCTTGAGCAGATCCTGCTGCAAAAGCAGCAGCTTACCGGAAAGGCGCTGTTCCGCCTTATCCCGCACGACACAGAGCATCTCCTCGGACTGATCGATGCCGATCATATCATAGCCCGCCTGGGTCAGCATCAGGGTCAGCTCCCCTGTTCCACAACCCAGATCGGCCAGAATGCCATCCCGGATATCGTGGGCATTCAGTTCCTGCCGGATCTGCTCATAAAGAGCATCATAGTCGGCTTCGCCGTTGAATTCATCATAGAAATAGGCAAATTCATTGTAGGCCATGGTTTACTCCGCTTCCTCGTCATCGGTGAACTCAGCCGCCACAGCCTCGTTCAACACCGCCTGCAGCTCCGGGATGCCGTAGCCGTTCTCGCCGCTGGTCAGTACCACCTTCTGGCAGCCATAGGGCAGGCAGACCTTTTCAAAATCCTCCTGTGTCTTGGCCAGCTGGCTCTTTTTGAGCTTATCGGCTTTGGTCAATGCCACAACAAAGGGAATCTGATGGTAGTGCAGATACTTCAGCATCTGCAGGTCATCTGCGGGGGGGCATGGCGGCAGTCGATGAGCTGCACCAGCAGGGTATGATGCCGGGGAGCCTCAAAATAGCTGTTGATGAGGTCATCCCAGCGCTCTCGGTCTGCATTGCTGACCTTGGCATAGCCATAGCCGGGCAGATCCACAAAATAGTAGTTGTCCACCTCATAGAAATTGATGGTGGCCGTTTTGCCCGGTGTACTGGATACACGGGCAAGGTTCTTGCGGTTGCACAGCTTGTTGATGAGGCTGGACTTGCCCACGTTGGAACGGCCTGAGAAGCTGAGCTCCGGACGGTCACTTTCGGGCAGCTGGCTGGAAATGCCGTAGCTTGCAATAAAATCCGCTTTGTTGTAGTTCATCGTTTGCTCCTTTGATTAGCAGACAGCCCCCGGCTTCGGTTTTTCCGGTGTAGGCGGGATGGCCGCTTCCACCGGCTTTGCCTTTTTGGCGGGGTGCGGATGACGGGCAGAAACGCTCTTGGGCTTGAGCAGAGCGGCATTGAGCACCTGCGCGAGGTCAGACATGGGCAGGAAGGTCAGATTCTTCTTCACCTCGTCATCCACCTCGTACAGATCCGGAACGTTATCCTTGGGGATGAGCACAGTCTTCATCCCTCACGGTAGGCAGCCATGCTCTTTTCGCGCAGGCCGCCGATGGGCAGCACATTGCCGTGCAGGGTGATCTCGCCGGTCATGGCAACATCACCGCGCACCGGAATGCCGGACAGGCAGGACACCAGAGCCGTGGTCAGAGTAACACCGGCGCTGGGGCCGTCCTTGGGCACGGCACCCTCGGGGGCATGGATGTGCAGATCGCACTTTTTCAGCCGCTCAGGGTCGATGCCATATTCCTCGGCGTGGACACGGACATAGGTGATGGCCAGCTGGGCACTTTCTTTCATCACGTCGCCCAGCGAACCGGTGACGGTGATCTTGCCGCTGCCATTGTCCATGACCTGCACCTCGATGGGCAGGGTCTCGCCGCCGATGCTGGTCCAGGCCAGACCGTTGGCAATGCCGATGGCATTGGTCCGGTTGAGGAAATCGGGCTTGACGAAGCGGGGCCCCAGCAGCTCTTCCAGGCTGCTGCCGGTCACAGAAACGTTTTCCGCCTCACCGGACGCGATCTTGCGGGCGCACTTGCGCAGGACACTGGTGATGGTACGCTCCAGGGTGCGGACACCGGCCTCACGGGTGTAGCCGTCAATGATGCCGTAGAGCGCGCTCTGGGAGAAGGTGACCTTCCCGGCCAGACCGCAGGCCTTGAGCTGCTTGGGTACCAGATGCTTGCGGGCAATGTTGTATTTCTCCACCCGGGTATAACTGGGCAGCTCAATGACATCCATGCGGTCACGCAGAGGGCCGGGAATGGCGCTCAGATCATTTGCCGTGGTGATAAAAAGCACATGGCTCAGATCAAACGGCATATCGATAAAGTGATCATTAAAGGTGGTGTTCTGCTCGGGATCAAGAGCTTCCAGCAGGGCGGCGGCCGGGTCACCCCGGAAATCGCCCGCCAGCTTGTCGATCTCGTCCAGCAGCATCAGGGGTTGGAGCTCTTGGCGGAGATCATGGCGTTGATGATCTTGCCGGGCATGGCCCCGATATAGGTGCGGCGGTGGCCGCGGATCTCTGCCTCATCCCGCACGCCGCCCAGGCTGATGCGCACATACTTACGGTTCAGGCTTTCGGCAATGGAGCGGGCAATGCTGGTCTTGCCGACACCGGGAGGGCCGACAAGGCAGATGATCTGGCCCTTGACATCCGGAGCCAGCTTGCGGACAGCCAACACCTCAAGAATACGGTCCTTGACTTTCTTCAGGCCGTAGTGGTCGCGGTCAAGGATGCGCTGTGCCTTGGCGATATCGAGGTCGTCCTCGGTAAAGCTGTTCCAGGGCAGATCCAGGCAGGTATCCAGATAGGTGCGGATGACCGTTCCCTCCTGATTGCTGCTCTGCATCTTGGCAAGGCGGTCTACTTCCTTGAGCAGTTTCTTCTCCCGCTCCTCGTCCAGATGCAGCTCCTGGATCCTGCGGCGGTACTCCTCGGCCTCTGCCGTGGTATCATCGTCCTCGCCCAGCTCCTGGCTGATCATGTGCATCTGCTCATGCAGGTAGTAATCACGCTGGTTCTTATCCATGGCCTCGTCCACTTTCTGGGCGATCTCCTTGTCGATCTCCAGCATCCGGCGCTCCCGATGCAGGCGTTCCACCAGCAGGCGCAGACGGCCGATGAGTGTGCTTTCCTCCATCACAGCCTGCTTATCCTCAAAGCGGAAGAGCAGATTGGCAGGGATGTACTCGCACAGGAAGGCGGGGTCGTTATTCGAGGTAACAGCAAACACCACGTCCTTGCTGATGCGGGGATTCATGGAAAGCACCGCATCGAAGCTCGTTTTTACGTTGCGGAGCAGGGCCTCCGCCTCGGTCTCCTCCTCTGCCTTGATGGGGCGCACAGGAGCCGGCCGCACCGATGCCAGCAGGAAGCTGCCGTCGGTATCCAGCTCGGTGCGCTTGGCGCGGAACTTGCCCTCCACCAGAATGCGCACCAGATCATCCGAAACACGCATGACCTGCTTGATCTCGGCCACAACGCCGTACTGGTACATCTCCTCTGCCTTGGGGTCCTCAGCCTTCATATCCTTCTGCGCAATGAGGAACACCTCGGATTTATTCCGCACGGCCCATTCCACAGCGGCAATGCTCTTGTCACGACCTACCTCAAAATGCAGCAGGTTGTTGGGGAACACCACCAGCCCACGCAGGGCAATGGCGGGAAGATGGAGGATATTGCGCTCCACCTTGACAGTCACTTTTTCAGACATAAACTCATACCTCCCAGCTGCCCCGCGCCAAAGTGCGCTATCCCGTGGGCAGTTTTTTGTTGGGTAAAAATTCAGATTTGATTTATTATATCGGATTCCAGCCCCGGTTGCAACCGGGCAGCTCATCCTTTGCGGTTTTCCTGGATATTATAACCCAGCCGTCCCAGTGCAGGCAGCATGGCCCGCAGGGTGACACTGGTGAGCATTCCCATCACAAGGCCCAGCACCAGCATGACCGGTGCATAGTAAAGGGACACTGCTGTGGAAAGGATGACGCTGGCTCCCAGCAGCTGGCCGATGTTGTGGGCCAGCGCGCCGCAGACCGACAGGATGAACCAGGTAGGCCGCAGCGGGCAGTGATAGTAGAGCAGCCACATCACCAGCAGTGAGAGCAGGCCGCCGCAGAGGGAAAGAAAACCTGCCGTCCAGCCGGAGACCAGAAAGACGAAGAACGCCTTCAGCACATCCAGCACAAGGGCCTGTTTTGGCCCCATGAAGAACAGGGCATACATCACCACAATATTCGCCAGACCCAGCTTCATGCCTGGCAAAAGCCCGGGGATGACCAATGTGCCCTCGATGAAGGAAAGCGCCATCGCCAGAGCAAACAGCAGACCTGAAAGGGCGATGCTGTGCGTTTTGTTGTAATTGCGGCGGTTATAGGGCATCATTGTTCTCCTTTGCAGCAGATTATTCTTCACCAGCAGCCTGTTCGTACTGCTCCTGCTCTTCCATTGCCTTTTCCCAGGCAGCAAACAGCTCCTCCTGATGGAAGCGCAGATCACTGAGCTCATCGCTCTTTTGGCGGAGCAGATCGGGGTCATTGTAGACCTCCGGGGAGTTGATCTCATTGTCAAGCTCCACTTCCCTTGCCCCGCAGGCTTCCATTTCATCCTCGCAGGCCTTGATCTTGGCCCGCAGCTCCGCGCGGCGGCAGCGCTGCTCTTTGCCGTAACCGGTCTTGGCGGGCTGATCCCCGGCTTTTTCCGGGGCGGCTGCAGGAGCGGCACGGCCCATCAGGGCATCGTAGCTCGGATACAGGGTGGCCTTGCCATCTTCCAGATAGAGGATGGGACAGCCCAGACTGTTCATCAGATGGCGGTCATGGGTGACCATGAGCAGAGTCCCGGTGTATGCCATCAGGGCCTCGGTCAGGTTCTCGCGGGTGTAGATATCCAGGTGGTTGGTGGGCTCGTCCAGAAACAGCAGATTGGGCCGCTCCAGCACGATTTCAGCAAAGCGCAGCCGGGCCAGCTCGCCGCCGGAAAGTGCCTCACAGGGCTTGAATACTGTCTCGCCCCGGAAGCCCAGCTTTGCCAGATGGCTGCGTACTTCCAGCTCCGTCATCCGGGGATACTTATTCCAGATGACATCGATCACCCTGCCCTGTCCCAAACGGTTCTGCTGCTGGGCAAAAATGCTGGGCCGGGCTCCCGTACCCAGCCGTACCATGCCGCCAGAGGGGCGGCGCTTACCATCCAGCACCTGCATCAGGGTGGATTTGCCCGCACCGTTGGGGCCTGCGATCACCAGCCGCTGACCCCGGCAGACTGTGTAGGTAAAGGGTTCCAGCAGGGTACGCTCCCCGATCCTGATGGTCAGGTTCTTCATCAGCACCAACTCGTTCCACGGCTCCACATCATACTCAAAGCGGAACTTGAGCTGGTTCGTTTCATCCTTTGGTGCTTCCGTGATCTCCAGCTTTTCCAGCTGTTTGCGGCGGCTCTGGGCCATCTTGGTGGTGGAAGCGCGCACAAGATTGCGGTCTACATAATCCTGCAGCTTTTCAGCCAGTGCTACATCTGCATCGTGCTGCTTCTGGCGCAGGGCATCGGCAGCTTCCTTCTGGGGCAGATAGGCTGAGAAGTTGCCCTTATAAGTGGTCATGGTCTGGAAGGAGACCTCCCAGATCCTGGTGCAGATATTGTCCAGGAAATAGCGGTCATGGCTGACGACCAGCACGGCACCGGAATAGCCCTTGAGGTAATTTTCCAGCCATTCCATGGTGGCAAAATCCAACTGGTTGGTGGGCTCGTCCAGAATCAGGACATCCGGCTTTTCCAACAGCAGCTTTGCCAGACGCAGGCGCGTCAGCTCACCGCCTGAAAGCACAGCGATATTCTTCGTCCAGGTATCCTGCGCAAACCCCATACCAGACAGCACCTTTTTGATGTTGACATCCATATTGTAGCCGTCAGCGGCATCAATGATGTTCTGCAAGGCATCGTGCTCTTCCAGCAGAGAGGCATCCTCCGGGCTGGCGGCCATTCTGCGCTCCAGAATCTGCATCTGGGCCATGGCATCCAGCACATGGGCAAAGCAGGAACGCATCTCGCCGTAGATATCCAACGCAGGGTCGAGCTTTGCATTCTGTTCCAGATAACCCAGCGTCACACCATGGGTCACACTGAACTCACCCTCATAGTCCGTATACTCGCCGGTCAGGATCTTCAGCAGGGTCGTTTTGCCTGCGCCGTTCTGGCCCACGATGCCGATGCGATCCTCCCGCTCGACACTGGCCGTGACATCATGCAGGACGATCTTCTCGCCAAAGCTCTTGCCCAGCTTTTCCAAATGTATCAGCATTGTTCGTTTTCCAATCTCTCACACAGGCCGCACAGCATTACAGCTGGTGGCGGCGATTCTTCAGGCCCACATTGGCCAGTTCCTCCGGCTCCATCACCAGCGGGTAAAGCTCTTCCAGGCTGCTGATCTCATAGGTAGGAACGACCTTGCCGGGATTCTCGGCGTGGTTGGGGTTATACCAGCAGGTATCCAGCCCGGCGTTCACACCGCCCTGCACATCACTGCTCAGGCTGTCGCCCACCATCAGCACGTGCTCACGGTTCTCCACGCCCAGCGCACGGAGCGCGGCATCAAAAATCTTGCGGTTGGGTTTTTCGCTGTCCATTTTTTCAGAAACGAACACATCCTCCACAAAATCCAGAATGCCGGATTCCCGCACACGGCGGCTCTGCACCCGGTCAAAGCCATTGGTCACCACAGCCAGTGTTGCCACTTCGGAAAGCTCCCGGAGCACGTCCAGCACGTTGGGAGATGCCAGGTCAGGGTGGGTAGAGAGCTGATCCAGATAGAATTTGTTCATCTCCACGCCGTTGCCTGCAGCATTCACTGCCTTCAGAAAGCGGGTGAACCGCTCCCCCATCAGCTTGTCCCGGCGGATCTGGCCCTTTTCCAGCTGCCGCCAGAGCTCTTCGTTGATGGTGCGGTAGGTCTGCACCGTCTCGGCATCCGGCTCAATGCCGTACTCCCGCAGGGTGTCAGCCAGCGCCTTGTTTTCCGCTGCATCAAAATCCAGCAGCGTATTGTCTGCATCAAACAGAACACAGTAGTATTTTGCCATGGTTCATTGCCCCCCTCTTTCATGCTTGTGTCATTTTCCGGGACGCTTGTCCCCGATCACCGGGGAATTTTTCCCAGATCAAAAGAACAGCGAGAAGCCAGCCCCGCCCCGGCAGAGCTGGCTTCCGGTTATTCCTGAACTATCTCATAGGTTTCATCATCGGTCTGCACCGGGGAATTGTCCGTGCACGGATCTTGCGCGGTGCAGGGTTTGTCAACGTTTCTGGGCATCTGCTCCTCGGTCACGCCGTTGTCCACATTCTCCCAGTCCATTTCATACCAATCCACACTGCCATCGGTCACAGTTCCCTCACCGGGCAGCCCGGGGATCTTGATCTCTTCACAGAACATCCGGCTCCCTCCCTTCTGCCCAGCCTATGCGGGCAGGCAGAAAAAGGTTTACCGGCTGGCTTCTGCTTCGGTGGAAGCGGAAGCCCCCTCTGCGGGCTCAATATCATTTTCAACCGAAGCGGAGATCGATTCACTGTTGGTCTGCTCTTTGGATTCCGTTTTGCTCTCAGAAGCAGTGCTGCTGGAGGACGAAGTGCTCTCTGCCTTGCTCTCTGAGCTGCTGTGAGAAGAAGAGGTGCTCTCGCTCTTGGATTCACTCTTACTCTCACTTTCCGCCGTGCTGTGGGAAGAACTGCTGCTCGTGCTCTCAGACTTGCCGCTCTCCGAAGAGGACGCGGATGTACTGCCGGAAGAAGTAGAAGAGCTGTCGGAGCTTGAGCTGGAAGCGGGCTCCGGGCTGACCGTAATGGTCAGCGCATTGCTGGCCACGGCGCAGTCGTTGTACACAACCACCGCATAGATCTTATAGCTGCCGCTGGTGATGGCCGAAGCGGACACGGTGACCGTTGTCTGGCCTGCGGCCTCCTTCACTTCCTGGCCGTTGGCGAACCAATGCAGGTTTTCTCTCTTGGCATATTTACCCTCCAGCGCAGCCTTAAAGACATAGGAGCCGGCAGAAGCCTTGCCTTCCGAGATGTGAACGGAAGCAGCTGCAAACACGGCTGTCACGTCCAGATTCTGCTTGAAGCCGGTATCGGTACGGGTCTTGCTGGTCACGCCGTCGCTCCACTTGACGAACACATGGCCCTCCGCAGGGGTGGCCGTGACAGTCAGCGACTGGGATGCATCTGTGATGCCGTATGTCAGGCTGGTCTTGCCGCTCTCGTTCCCACAGCTCAGGGTGCCGCCGCCGCTCTTTTCCACCTGATAACGGGCCTCAAACTTAACGCTGGCAGTCTCAGAGCTGCTGACGCTTTCACTCTCACTGGAAGAAGCGGGTTCTTCCGAGCTGGGAGCCTGCACCGCCGAGCTGGGGTTGGATACATATTCCAGTGTGCGGGTGGGGATATTATTGGTGTCCGGGCGGCGATCCTCGGTCTGGTAGGCGTGGGTGCGCAGATAGTTCAGCGCAGCCTTGAGACCGGCGCTCTTGAGGTGGATATCACCATCCGTGTAGTAATCCGGCTGGCCGTAGCCATTTTCTCCCTTGAGAACCTCCGCCGTATTCAGAAATTTGACCCCCAGCTGTTCGCACATGTTGAGCAGCGCCATGTTAAAATCATCGATCTTAGCCTGATCCATGTGGGGGTAATTGGAGTGATTCTCCGGGATAGGAGGCACCGTGTTCACGATGATATCGGTGTAGGGGTAAGCCTCCTGAATGGCCTGCACCAGCGCGGTATAGTTACTGATAAAATCAGCCACCTCCATGCCGGTGTCGTTGGTACCAAAGGTCATCACAACACGGCGGGGCTTCATTTTTGCCACCGCCTGTGCGATGGTGTAGTGGGTGGTGTCATTTTTAAAGGTGACGATTCCTTCGTTCAGGGCCACCTGGGTGCCAATGCCCTCCTTGGCACAGAACTGCTGCAAGGAGATCAGGCCGTTGTTATACAGACGCACGGTGTTGGAATCTCCCAGAAACAGGGTGCTGTCCAGATATTCCGTGCCCGCATCCGCTGTTTCAGCCAACAGCGCACTGGAGGTGTTATCGATCTGATAGTGATTGGCCAGATCTGTGCTTTCACCGTCCCCGGTGGTGTCCGTCGGCACGGAGTCTGCGGGTGCGCCGGGCGTTTCCGGCTTTCCCCGTTTGAGCAGGGTCAGGGTGATGCCTACGGTCAGCAAAGCCGCCAGTGCGCAGACCACACAGACCAGAACGGCCTGCCGCTGCAGCGATGTCATAGACTGTTTGTCCGATTGATTCTTATGATTCATGTTATATTCACCACTTATCCTATCGTTCAACCGTTTGCACGGCAGCCCAGGAGCTTGTCCGTCAGTTCTTCACAACTTTCCGCCAGCAGCACCGGGCCAAAGGGCTCCAGTTCTTCCCTGCTGCCGTAGCCATACAGGGCACCGGCGGCATCCAGCCCGCAATCAGCAGCACCGCGCATATCATCGTTGCGGTCGCCCACCATCAGCACCCGCTTGCCCTGTACACAGGGCTGGGTGAGAACATAGCGCACCACTTCTGTTTTGGTATCCCGGCTCTCATCCATGGACGCGCCGCCGATGAAATCAAAGTAAGGGGCCAGTCCCTGTTCTTCCAGAATGGGGGTCACCACCACGGTAGGCTTGGAGGTTGCGGTGCAGAGCACGAATCCTGCCTCCTTCAGGCGGCGCAACATCTCTGCCGCACCGGGGTAGGCCGTGCCCTCATGGCTGCCCTTTTCGCGGTAACTCTCCCGATAGAGCTCGGTGGCCTCCTCGATTTTTGCAGGGTCAGAAAAGTGCTCTCCAAAACTCTTGCGGAGCGGCGGGCCCAGATAGCGCCGCAGGTTCACATGGCTGACATCCACGCCTCATCTTGGTAAAAACTTCTTCCAGTGTATTCAGGATGCCGGGGGCGGAATCGATCAGGGTTCCGTCCACGTCAAATAAGATCACGTCATAGTGCTGCAAGTTCGTTTCCCTCTCTTTCACACATATACACGGTATAGTATAGCACAGAATTGCGCTTTCAGCAATTCCAACAAATCGTTTTTGCACTTTTTATACAAATCGGTCACAATCTGGCCTTAAAACGCAAAATGCCTGCCCGCCAGAATGCGGACAGGCAGGGGGTCATGCAGGCTTATTGGGCTGCAGCACCGTTATCAGCGGAGGGATAATAGAGGTTATTGGAGATAAACTCCAGCTTTTCCTTCAGCACCAGCTCCAGATTTGCCACGGCGTGCACCATGTTGGTGGCCGAATCGTTCACTTCCAGCAGCTTGCACAGGTCGATCTCGTTCATGGCGAGTGCGGTTTTCATCTTCTGGCTCTCGGCGCAGAGGATGTGGCTCAGAGCACTTTCCTGCAGCGCGATACTTTCCATCAGATCGATCACAGCCTGACTCAGGGTAACACGGGGCAGGGCCGGACATTCCAGCGTGGTGGGACAATTGATCGTTGCCATAGGGGACTCATCCTTTCTATATAAGGTGTACCCCATCCTATGTCCCCTGCCGTGCAGCCGTTACTGCTTTTTCTCCTGTGCAGAGATTTTTTCAATTACGCTCTGGTAACCGCCGGTTCCGTATTGGATACAGCGATTGATACGGCTGATGGTCGCCGTGCTGATCTCTACCTCTTTCACGATCTGGTCATAGGTGCGGCCGCCAAGCAGCAGCTTTGCCGCTTCCAGCCGTTGTGCCATATCGGAGATCTCCTTTACTGTGCACAGATCCTCAAAAAAAAGCATAGCACTCCTCCCGGCTCTCAAGGCTCAGGATGGCATCGAACAATGCATCTACGGTCTCGTTTTTTCTGGAATTTTTCTCAGTCATTGCGGTCTCCTCTGCGGCAAACGCCGGAACTTCTGACAGAAAGAATCATATCATGTTATCACTTTAGCACACGAAAGTGTGAAAGTCAAGTCTTTTGCGTGAATCGTTTTCAATTCAGCATGTCCACAGTTTTCTTCTCTTCATAAATGAAATAAAATCACCTAAAATTTTTTGCTGGATTTTCTGTCGAATTAGCACATCCTCTGAACTGCTCCGAAATATATTGACAAATTATGAAAATGGGGATAAAGTATACACAATTTTCAGGCAAAGGAGCCACAGCGTGACCTCTTTGCCGCATGAAAAGCAAAGGAAAGAGGTAAAAGAAATGAACACGCTGGTCATAGTTTTGATCGCAGCCGTGTGTCTGTTTGGTGCTTACACCCTCTACGGACGCTGGCTGGCAAACAAATGGGGCATTGACCCCACAGCCAAGACCCCTGCGGTCGTCCATGAGGACGGCCGGGATTATGTTCCCACCAACGGCTGGACCGTTTTTGCACATCAGTTCAGCTCCATTGCAGGTGCCGGCCCTGTTACCGGTGCCATTCAGGCTGCTGCCTTTGGCTGGCTGCCTGTTCTGCTGTGGGTCCTGCTTGGCGGTATCTTCTTCGGCGCTGTCACAGACTTCGGCGCTCTGTATGCTTCTGTAAAGAATGACGGCAAGTCCATGGGTATGCTGATTGAAAAGTATATCGGCAAGACGGGCCGCAAGCTGTTCCTGCTGTTCTGCTGTCTGTTCTGCGGCATCGTTATTGCAGCATTTGCTGACATGGTCGCTGGAACCTTCAATGCTTATGGCGCGGACGGCGCTCCGGTGGACGCTGCTCAGACCAACGGCGCTGCCGGTATGGTCTCCATCATGTTCATGGTCTTCGCTGTCGTCTTCGGCCTCATCCAGAAGAAGTTCAACTTCTCCGGCTGGAAAGAGAGCGTCATCAGCATCGTTTTCATCGTGCTCTCCTTTGTCATTGGCGCAAATCTGCCCATCATCCTGGGCAAGGCCGCATGGAGCTATATCACCTTCGTTTATATCTTCTTTGCCGCCGTGCTTCCCATGTGGCTGCTGAAGCAGCCCCGAGACCACATGACCACCTTCATGTTTGTTGCCATGATCGCAGGCGCTGTGGTTGGTCTGGTCGTTGCACACCCCACCATGAATCTGCCCGTTTACACCGGCTTCACCAACGAGAAGCTGGGTACCATGTTCCCGATCCTGTTTGTCACCGTGGCCTGCGGTGCTGTCTCCGGATTCCACAGTCTGGTTTCCTCCGGTACTTCCTCCAAGACTGTTGAGAACGAGAAGGATATGCTGAAGGTTGGCTATGGCGCAATGATTCTGGAGAGCCTGCTGGCTGTTCTGGCCCTGTGCGTTGCCGGTGCTGCCGCTGCTGCAGACGGCACCCCTGCTGCAGGTACCCCGTTCCAGATCTTCAGCCGCGGTGTTGCCGGTTTCTTTGAGATGTTCGGCGTTCCCGCTTATGCAGCAACTGTCTTTATGACGATGTGTGTTTCTGCTCTGGCCCTGACCAGTCTGGATGCTGTGGCCCGTATCGGCCGCATGAGCTTCCAGGAGCTGTTCAGTGTGGATGACATGGAGCACGCTGAGGGCTGGCGCAAACTGTTCTGCAACGTCTACTTCTCCACCTTCCTCACTCTGGCCTTCGGCTTCCTGCTGACCAAGATCGGCTACGCAAACATCTGGCCTTTGTTCGGTTCCGCCAACCAGCTGCTGAGCGCTCTGGTTCTGGCTACCCTGTGCGTTTTCCTGAAGGTCACCGGCCGCATCAACAAGATGCTGTTCCCCCGTTGATCATCATGCTGTGCGTCACCTTCACCGCTCTGGTGCAGCGCCTGATCGCCATGGTCAAGGCCATCAGCACCGCCGCTTCTGTCAGCATTCCTGCTGGCGAGACCACTTGGGGTGCCGTGTTCATTGCCAACGGCCTGCAGCTGATCCTGGCTGTCCTGCTGATCGTTCTGGGTCTGAACATTGTGTTCCACTCCTTCTCTGCTTACAAAAAGGCTGAGCACAACAGCGAGGCCAAAATCTGAGGTTTTCACGGTTTTACCGTAAAACGATAAAAATCTCCCACTGACGACATCGAACCCCGTCAGTGGGAGATTTTATTTTATCCTTTTCAGGTCACAGCATCTTCACCATGATGATCTCATCCCGGTAGGTGCCGTCTTTCAGTTTAAAGGCCCGGGGCTGGATGCCATAGCGCTCAAACCCAAACTTCTCATAGAGATGGATGGCACGGGCGTTATCGCTGTACACCCCCAGTTCCAGCTGTTCGAAGCCGTTGGCGCGGGTCTGGTCAATGGCCAGCTGCATCAGATAACTGCCCAGACCGCAGCCCCAGTGATCTTTCCGTACGGAGATGCCCATTACGGCACGGGGGCGGCATTTGATATGCGGCCGCACCTGCGCAACACCAAACTCCCCCACCAGCTTTTCTCCGGCAAAAGCGCCCACCTCAAAATTCACAGGGCTTTCCCCGCAGCCTGCAAGCCCGTTCCGCATCGCTTCCAGACACGCTCCTTCCTCCGGGTATCGGGCCATAAAATGTGTTTCGCTGTAGATTGCATTGCGGAATGCACTCAATGCCTCCGCATCATCGGCGCATAAGCTGCGCACCGTCAGCACTTCCCCGTTGGGCAGTGTGAACGTTCTGGGTTCGATCTTCATGTTTCTCTCTCCTCTTCGTTCAGATATGTGCTCGCTCCCATTCCTGCAGAACAGCCAATTGCAGCTCGGTATGGAACCAGTGCTCTCCTTCTTCCATGATGGTCAGATGCGCACCTGTCCGTTGTTTGAACTGCTCAAGCACTGCCCTGGAAGTCAGGTTATCCTTTGCGCCATAGAGCACTTGCGTGGGCACTTTCCAGCGGTAGGGATGCTCCCTCACCCAGCAGAGATACTGCCACGACAACGTCTCATCGAAATCCGTGGAAATCTCCCCTGCTTCTTTCAACTGGGCCTCACTCACATTTGCCCACTGCATCATATTGGTGATAAGATCCTCCATGTCTACCACTGGTGAGAGCAAAAGAGCACTCCGTAACGGCTTTGCCTGTAAGGCCAACATGGAAAACCAGGCTCCAATACTTGTAGCCCGCAGCGAAACATTCTTCCAACGCTCTGCAGCATAGGAATAGACCGCTTCCAACTCTGGAACCGCCACCCACGGCAGCAGCTTCTCGGAGCTGCCCCTGCGCTCTCCATGTTCGGGCAAATCAACAGCAAGAACCTGATATCCTGCTGGGCAGGCAAGTTCTGCAAACGGCAGGGCTTCTTCTTTGCATCCCATTTTGCCATGGACATAGAGATATACTTTTCGGCTTTCTTTCCCGTACAGCGAAGCAGGAATACCGCTGATCTCCAGTTTCTGTGTTTTCATCGTAACATCTCCTGTCAGATGCCGCCTTCCTTTTTTTCGGTACAGCGGCTGGTCGAGATTCTTCACCTCCAGCTTTCTCTTCATTGTAATTGTTCCTATGATAACACACTTCCCGTTCAAACACAAACAAAAAGAGCTGTGACACCCTGTTACAGGTACCACAGCTCTTAAATTCAGTCAGACTGAATTACTTCACCATGCTTGCAACTTCAGCAGCGAAGTCGTCAGCACGCTTCTCCAGGCCCTCACCCTTCATGAAACGGGTGCACTTGACGATCTTGATCTCGCCGCCCAGATCCTTAGCGACCTTAGCGGTGTACTGAGCAACAGACAGATCGCCGTCCTTGACGAACTCCTGATCGACCAGGCAGTTCTCCTTGAAGAACTTCTTGATCTTGCCCTCGATCATCTTCTGCTTCACAGCATCAGGCTTGTTGGCGTTCTTGGGATCGCCAGCCATCTGAGCCAGCATGATCTCCTTCTCCTTGGCAACGACCTCAGCGGGGACAGAAGCCTCATCGACGTAGCTGGGGTTAGCAGCTGCGACCTGCATGGCGATGTCCTTGCCGTAAGCAGTAAACTCGTCCTTGCTGTCGATGTCTTTGGTGGTCTCGAAGTTGACCAGGATGCCGTGGGTGCCGCCACCGTGGACGTAAGCAGAGCAAACGCCCTCGTAACGAACAAAACGACGGATCTTGATGTTCTCCTTGATGACCAGGATCAGGTTCTTCAGAGCCTCGTCAACGGTCTCACCAGCCTCGGTCTTGCAAGCCATCAGAGCCTGAACATCAGCAGGGTTCTGCAGCATGACGACCTTGGTTGCTTCCTTGACGAAATCAACGAACTTGTCGTTCTTGGCAACGAAGTCAGTCTCAGCGTTGACTTCGATGACAACACCGACCTTGCACTTGGGGCAGTAGTCAGCGTAGACCATACCCTCGGCAGCAACGCGGCTTGCCTTCTTGGCAGCAGTAGCCAGACCACGCTCGCGCAGGATCTCAATAGCCTTCTCGAAGTTGCCGTCAGCCTCAGTCAGAGCCTTCTTGCACTCCATCATGCCGCAGTCGGTCTGCTTGCGCAGTTCCATAACGTCCTTTGCAGAAATAGCCATTTTTGTAGTCTCCCTTACACGTTATTTCACGGGTTTGTTCTGTACAGCCAGAAATCAGGCGTTGGCAGCTTCCTCAGCGGGAGCCTCCTGGTTGCCCTGCTTGCCTTCCAGAACAGCGTCAGCCATAGCGCCAGCGATCAGCTTGACAGCGCGGATAGCGTCGTCGTTGCCGGGGATGACGTAATCGATCTCGTCGGGGTTGCAGTTGGTATCAACGATAGCCACGATGGGAATGTTCAGCTTGCGAGCCTCAGCAACAGCGATGCGCTCCTTGTGAGGATCAACAATGAACATAGCCTTCGGCAGGGTCTTCATGTTCTTGACACCGCCCAGGTACTTGTCCAGCTTCTCCATCTCCAGCTCGAGCTTAGCAACTTCCTTCTTGGGCAGCAGCTCGAAGGTGCCGTTCTCCTTCATCTTAGCCAGCTGATCCATACGGTCGATGCGCTTACGGATGGTGCGGAAGTTGGTCAGCATACCGCCCAGCCAGCGAGCGTTGACATAGTGCATGCCGCAGCGCAGAGCCTCGTCACGGATGGACTCCTGAGCCTGCTTCTTGGTGCCGACGAACAGGATGTCGCCGCCCTCAGCTGCAACTTCCTTCACGTAGTTGTAAGCCTCGTCCAGCTTCTTCACGGTCTTCTGCAGATCGATGATATAGATGCCGTTGCGCTCGGTGAAGATATACTTCTTCATCTTGGGGTTCCAGCGGCGGGTCTGGTGACCGAAGTGCACACCTGCCTCGAGAAGCTGCTTCATAGAAACGACTGCCATAGTAAAAATACCTCCAATATTGTTTTGCCTCCGCACACCGTGATCCGCGGCCATATCGGATGGCTTTGGACTGCCCTCCACTCCCGAAAGAGCACAAAAGGGCATAGTGATGCGTGTGTAATGCCAAATAATAATAGCACAAACAGGCGTGTGATGCAAGGGGTTTTCTCTGTTTTTTACAAGAAAATCGCGTATTTTTTGTTTATTCATCCGTCTGAGTGCTGTTCAGGCTTTCCATGCCCATCCGGCTGAGGGCATAGCCCTTGCCGAACATCAGGTCATATTGCAGCAGCCAGTGCTTCTGGCTCCAGCTTTCCTGCAGGGAGCTTGGGGTCTGGGTGGTGGTGCCGTCCAGATTCATCACCGTACCCCGGGTATTGGCGCGGTCGGCCACCTGCAGCTGGCGGTTCAGCAGCTGGAAATAAAGCGGCTGTTCCAGACCGTAGAGGTTCATCATCACCGGCGAGATATCGTAAGCAGCAATGGTGCCCAGATCCACGGGCTTGTCGGTGTAGTTCGACCACATCAGCAGGGTGGTCTGGTGCAGGCGCGGGTCCGCACTGGAATCGCTGGCATAGCCGCTGCTGGTAAAGACATCATAATTGGAATCAATGGGGTTGTAATGGTCGCCCCAGAACACCAGGATCACCGGCTCGTCCACCTGCGAGAAGTATTGGGTCAGCTTGCCCAGCATGGCATCGGCATCCCGGATGCCGGTCGCAAAATCTTCCAGTGCGCCGATGGTGCTGGCCTTGAGGCCCGCCGGGTGCTCTGTCACCTTCACCCGCACATCGTCCGGGTAGTTGTCTTTATTATAATTGGTATGGTTCTGCATTGTGACCGCGTGCAGAAAAACCGGTGCATCCGAGGATGTCTTCATCTTCTCGTACTGCTGGATGATCTGGTCCGCCATGGAGTCATCCGTGACCAGACCGCTGGTCCAGTAGTGCCTGCGCACCTTGTTGACATGGGTCATCTGCTCCAGGCTCAGGAAGGTGTCAAAGCCCAGGTTGGGGTATGCCGTGTCCCGGCTCCAATATTTAGCCCAGAAGCAATGGACTGCCGCCGTCTGATATCCCTGCGTCAGCTTGAGGTAATTGGGCAGCGAGAACATGGGCTTGGTCACATGCTGCTGGTAGGGCTTGCTGCCGTTGGGCAGAAAGGAAGCCGAATAGCCGGTCAATGCTTCAAACTCCACATCGCAGGTTCCGCCGCCGAAACTGGGGCTGTACGCCCGGCCAGAAGCACGTCTGCTGCAGGGCGTGGAGGTTGGCGGAGACATCGGTATCAAACTGGAAACCGTACTGCTCCAGTTCCGACACATCCCAGTAGGACTCGTTCATCACATAGATGATGGTGGGCTTTTTCACGGTCTCGTCCGCAGAGGTGGTGGCACCGTAAGATCCCGGGTAGAGCGGAGCGGTGGAATATTTCTGTGCAGCTTCGGTATCATCCAGGATCTCGTTGACTGCCTCCTCTGAATACCCCTCCGGCTTGGAGATCTCCAGATTGGTCAGGTTGGTCAGAAAGCTGGTGATGACACCATAATAGCGGTAGTAGCGGTCCTGCATCCAGGCATCCGGCACAATGCCAATGGCCTGTGTCACGGCAGGCTGCAGGAACACGCCAAAGAGCAGGCCGCAGGTAGCTGCCGCACTGGCAAGAAAGCCTGCCACCCGGGGCTTCCAGTTCAGCTTCTGCCGCCCTCTATAAAGGAAGAAAGACACCACGACCAGCAGCACGATAATAACAATGGATACCACCATGCTGGTCTGGATGTGGATCCCGGCCGCAGCTGCCACGCCCGCAGCCTCTGACACCTGCATCAGGTCCCAGGGCAGGAAGGGCTCGCCGCGCAGCTGCAGTGTGTAGAAATTGACTGCCGCCGGGGCACAGCCCAGCACCGCCGCCAGCAGGGTCGCCAACGGTGCAAACCGGGTCAGCCAGTCCACTGCCAGCCAGCTGAGAAACAGCATGGCCCACGCCAGCAGATAGGCTTCGGCATGGGGGAAAATGTATTGGGTAAAGGTCTCCCCTGTCAGGCTGCCGCGGGCGATCCACTCCGTCAGGAACAGGATGCCCAGCGTTGCCAGTGGCGGGAAGAGCAGCCGCAGCCCATGCAGGGAAAGCGGCGTATGTTTTTTGCGTTCATAGAGAGAAGTTCCTTTCACTTCCGGAAATCAGATTTCAAGCCGGAGCGGCAAGGCTCTGCCGCTCACGGTTCTCTATTATAATCCGATTTTTGTAAAATCAAACCCTGATGCAGGAAAAATTCACGAAAAATTTCAGCCGTCCAGCCAGTGCCGCATTTTTTGCCAGAAACCCTGCTTTTTGGCTTCCGGCTCCGGCAGCTCCGTGCGGACCAGGATCGCGTCCACTCCCAGTGTTTCGATGTCCGTCCAGGGGATGACCAGAGTCTCGTCCCGGCCCAGCAGCCCAAACAGATGAGGCTGCCCGAGCAGCAGCAGGCTTTTGACCTGCGCCGTTGCCGGATCAAGCTCCAGATCATCGGCGCGGCCAAGGCAGGCCCCGTTGCTCAGCTGAACGATCTCCTTTGCGCACAGCTCCCGGAATTTCATCGTGATCCCCTCCCCGCAGTTTGCCTGTTTCATCCTATGCGGCGGCACAGTGCTTGATGCAGGGCGGGCAGTTGTGCTATACTGTGGGCAGAATCTTTCTGGCAGAAACATCCATACAGAATTGAGGAAACAGCGATGTATAAAAATATCATCTTTGATCTGGGCGGTGTCATGGTGGATTTCGACCCCAAGACCTATCTGGTAGACCGCTTCTGCAATGCCGAGGTAGAGGAGCAGGTCTCCCAGCTGACTTTTGAAAGCGAGGAGTGGAAGCTGCTGGATGCAGGGCTTATCACCCGCTCAGAGGCCAACCTGCGGATGCTGGCCCGCGCAAAGGAATATGGCCGCGCGTTTGAGGTGCAAGGCGTGCTGGACGATTGGATGCATATCCTCCGCCCCCGCCGCCGGATGCAGGAGCTGGTGCGGAAACTCAAGAGCCGTGGCTACTGTGTCTACTACCTGAGCAATATCCCCGAGGATGTGCTGGATTTTCTGACCGAGCGCGACCTCAAGGGCCTGTTCGACGGCGGCGTGGCTTCCTGTGAGGTACACATCAACAAGCCGGACCCGAAGATCTACAAGGCCCTGCTGGACAAATACCAGCTCAAGGCCGGGGAAAGTGTTTTCATTGATGACCGGCTGGAGAATGTACAGGCCGCTTTCCGTCTGGGCTTTGCCGGCATCCAGATGAAGGACAGCGTCGGTACACTGGTGCGCAGCCTTGCTACCTGCAGTGTGGTCATCCACTGAACAGCACACAAAAACTCCCCGCTCAATGCCCTGTTTGGGGCGCTGGGCGGGGAGTTTTCTGCCATTACAGATTATTTCTTTTCGTAATTCTGGCAGTAGTGCGGGGTCTCCACCTGCTGGGTGGTGCAGGAGCAGTGCTCTGTCACCTTGATCTGGGGCAGATCACACTTGCAGTTCTGCACATTGTGGCGGCACTCGCAGACATCGCAGGTCACACCTGTGTTTTCCATTTCTATCGCCTCCTTGGCTCTAGGTTGCCCCGGCTTCAGGCGATTATACATGGCTGCTTATTTTCCTGCGTTTGCTTCACGCCTTGCCTTCATTGTCATGATCACATGCTTGATGGAGAGAACGGGATGCACCGGCAGCATCCGTGGCCCAGCCCAGCGCATGACGGCACGGATCTGCTCCCGCATTTCCGGTTTGTAGCAGTGAACTTTGCAGGCAGAGCAAAAGGTCTTGGTCTCCATAAAGGGGCAATGCTCGATCCGGGCCAGCGCATAATCATGGAGCTGCTGGCACTCCGGGCAGAGTTTTCCCTTCGGGCTGTGATGCTGTTTGCGGCAGTAAAGTGCGATCATCTCGCTGACCAGCAGTTTTTCATCGTTTCTCTTTTTGGCAAGGTCTTTCGGGGTGGTCTTTGACATTCTTTTCCTCCTGACAAAACAAAAACCGGCAGAGAGCCGGAATTCTTACACTCTGCCGGTCAGTTTATCAGAACAAACTTCTTTTGTCAAGTTTCCGCTTTACCATGCAGCCAGATCTGCACCCAGCTTGCGGCAGGCAGCCTGAACATCCTCATCCGGTGCCTCGTTGCAGATCAGACCCTCACCGTTGAGCACCTGTGCGCCATCACCCTGTGCACGCTCGACCCAGTCGCGCATCCACTGGCCGTCGCCCCAGCCATAAGGGCCGAACAGAGCGATCTTCTTGCCGTTCAGGGAGCCTTCCAGATCAGAGAACATCGGCTCAAACTCGCTCTCTTCCAGCTGCTCTGCGCCCATTGCGGGGCAGCCAAATGCAACTGCATCAAACTCTGCCAGCTTTGCGGCGTTCATTTCGCTGCAGGGAACGATGGTGCCGTTTGCACCCTCTGCCACGCAGTTTGCCATGGTCTCCGTGTTGCCGGTTGCACTCCAGAATACAATTGCTACTTTGCTCATAAAGAAGAACCTCTCTTTCAATTTTGGTTAGTACATTCTAACTTTCATCTTCAAGAAATTGCTCTGCCTGACATAAGACAGAGCAATTTGGTTAGGCTTTTCTAACCACAAAAAGAATACCACAGGGCGGGCTTCTTGTCAAGAACCTTTTGCAGAATTTTTCAGAGCGCTCCTCCACCCCGGCGCAGCAGCAGGAACACCACCGTCAGCACGCCGTAGATCACCGGCTGGTGGAGCAGATACAACAGCAGCGAATGGCGGCCCATCCATCCCAGCGGCGGGCAGACAGAACGATGAAGCGGTTCCAGCCGTTCCATCCCGACCAGATGGTACAGATAGAAACCGGTCCAGAACAGAAACAGCCATGGGATCAGCGGGAAGTAATCGGCAGAGAAGAAACCAAAGGGGTAAAAGCCCAGATAAGCCGTGAAGTAGTTGGCGTAGAGAAAGCCCGGCGGTGTGATGAGCCAATGGCCCAGCTGCAAATAGCCATCGGCTGCATGGCGGGTGAAGTAAAACAGAAAAAAGCTCCCTGCAAGGCCTACCACCGGCGGCACCTTTTCCAGCCACTTTTCCAGCAGACCCGTGATGATCATAGCCGAACCCAGAAGCGTCAGCACGCCGAACCAGACAGCATCCGCAGGCATAAAGATCAGCGTGACCGCCGTGACAAGCGCGCCACACCAGAACACCATTGCGCCCCGTTTGACCGGGTGGCGGCCCAGCGGCAGGCAGAAGCCGGACAGCAGGATGAACACCCAGCAGATGGATTGCTGCCACAGTTCTCCCTGCCAGCTGCCATACCACGGTGCACGCACACCAAACAGATAGACCAGATCCCACATGCCATGGTAAAGCATCATGCTGATCAGGTCCAGCCCGCGCAGCTCGTCCAGCAGCGCACAGCGTGTGGAAGTTGATTTCATAAGACTTCCCCTTTTTCGGAATGTTTTTTTCATTGTACGCCCTGCCATGGATCCCGTCAAGCAAAAAAGCTGCCGTGCAGCTTTGGAACCGCACGGCAACTTTATGATAACAGGTTCAGAAGAATGCAGGAATTACAGCTCCACGTTGAAGTAGCGCTTCAGCAGGCCCTCGAAGCCGCGGCCATGACGAGCCTCGTCCTTTGCCATCTCGTGGACGGTATCGTGGATCGCATCCAGGTTCAGGGCCTTTGCCTTCTTGGCCAGGTCCATCTTGCCGGAGCATGCGCCGCACTCAGCCTCAGCACGCATCATCAGGTTCTTCTTGGTGCTGTCGGTCACGACCTCGCCCAGCAGCTCGGCGAAACGGGATGCGTGGTCAGCCTCTTCGTAGGCATAGCGCTTGTAAGCCTCAGCGATCTCGGGGTAGCCCTCGCGCTCAGCCACACGGGCCATAGCCAGGTACATGCCAACCTCGCTGCACTCGCCCTCAAAGTTTGCGCGCAGGCCATCCACGATCTCCTGAGGAACACCCTCAGCCTTGCCGATGCCTACAACGTGCTCGGTGACATAGGTGTTGCCCTTCTTCTCAACAAAAGCGGAGGCAGGAGCCTTGCAAACGGGGCACTGCTCCGGGATCTCGCCCTCAGCAATATAACCACAGACGGTGCAAACATACTTTTTTCATAGGAATATCCTCCATTGTTTTTTATTATGATCTTGGCCTCTCCTCTGGTACAGGGGGCCTTGCTTCTGAGCCTATTATAGCAATGATTCCCGGATTAGTCAAGGCTAATTTTAAGAATTATTCCTATTTATTTTTTAACCTGCAGGTTGCCGCTGCTCGGAGCATCGGAACCGTTGGCAGCATCAAACTCGTAATCATTGCCGGGGAGGATGGCGTTGAGCAGGATGCCCACGATGGCAGCAATGGCCAGGCCGGACAGGTTGATGGCGACACCGCCCACAGCGAAGGTCAGACCGCCCACAGAGTTGAAGCCCAGCGCGCAGACCAGGATGACAGCGGCAACGATCAGGTTGCGGCTGTTGGTAAAGTCCACACGGTTCTCGACCACGTTGCGGACACCAATTGCGGAGATCATGCCGTACAGCACAAAGCTGATGCCGCCGATGATGCCGGTGGGGATGGTGTTGATGACAGCCTCAAACTTGGGGCTGAAGCTCAGGATCACAGCCATCACAGCGGCAATGCGGATGACGAGCGGATCGTAGATGCGGCTCAGGGCCAGAACGCCGGTGTTCTCACCATAGGTGGTGTTAGCGGGGCCGCCCAGCAAACCGGCCATGGCAGTGGCAAGGCCGTCGCCCATCAAGGTGCGATTCAGGCCGGGGTCATTGATATAGTTGTGGCCGACCGTAGCGCTGATGGCAGCGATATCGCCCACATGCTCCATCATGGTTGCCAGTGCAATGGGAATGATGGTGAACATTGCGCTGATGAACTCAGGGCTGCCGTCGATGGCAAACAGACCCATGGCACTCTTGTGCAGGGGGATGCCGAACCAGTCGGCAGCAGCAATGGCCTCAAAGTTGACTGCACCAGTGACCAGAGCCACAGCATAGGAGACCAGCACGCCGATCAGGATGGGCAGGATCTTGACCATGCCCTTGCCCCAGATGTTGCAGACAATAACGGTGCCCAGGGCCACAAAAAGCCAGCAGCCAGTTGGACTCGCAGTTGGTGATGGCGGAGGGGGCCAAGATCAAACCAATAGAGATGATGATGGGGCCTGTGACCACCGGCGGGAAGAATTTCATAATGCGGCGGATGCCAAAGGTGGAGATGAGCAGGCTGACCAGCAGGACAGAATGCCGGACAGTGCCACGCCCGCGCAGGCGTAGGGCAGCATTTTGGTATTGGCAACGGTCAGGTTGCCGTCTGCGTCAGCCAGCATGGGGGCTACAATGGAAAAACCGCCCAGGTAGGCAAACGAGGAGCCAAGGAAGGCCGGGACCTTGCCCTTGGTGATAAGGTGGAACAGCAGGGTGCCCAGACCGGCACAGAGCAGAGTGGTGGAAACGCTCAGGCCGGTGAGCAGGGGCACCAGCACAGTTGCGCCGAACATGGCAAACATGTGCTGCAAGCCCAGGATCAGCATCCGTCCGGTGCCGAGCTGCCGGGCATCGTAAATGCCCTTGGAGTAATCGATCTTTTCACTCATAGAGAAGTTCTCCTTTCATCGCTGCCCAAAAAAAAGAGGCATTGCCGCAGCAACGGCAGTGCCTCAATCTTCTGGAGCAGATTCAAAAACGGGACCGGAAGGCAAAACACGCGCTCCGCAAAGTCGAACGAAACATTTTGCTCTCCCCTTCCCTGTCTGACTTTATAAAGTATACCAGAAACCATGCCCGGATGCAATCCGTTTGCCGCAGTTTCCTCAGCTTTTTGGCCGGACATCTTGAAATATGCCCCTGTCCGCACTATAATATAACCTATTGAATTGATTTGTATTTCAAGAGGAATGTTATGATCTATCTGGATTATTCTGCAAACACCCCGGTGGATGCGCGGGTGTTGGAGCAGTTCTGTGCCGTGGAGCGCCGCTGCATCGGCAACGCCAACTCACCACCAGGCAGGCTCTGCCGCCAAGGCAGAGATCGATGCCGCCACCATCAAAATCGCCTCTCTGCTGGGCGTTCAGCCGGCGGAGATCATTTATACATCCGGTGCCAGCGAGGCCAACAATTTTGCTTTAAAGGGGCTGACCCGTCTCTCCCGCCATGCAGGCAGGCACATCATCTCCACTCCGCTGGAGCATTCTTGGGTCAGCGGCACCCTGACGGCATTACAGGAACAGGGGTATGAGATCGACCTGCTGGACATCAAACAGGACGGTACTGTAGATCTTGACCACCTGAAGGATCTGCTTCGCCCGGATACCATCTGCGTTGCCATAACGCTGGTGGACAGTGAGCTGGGTGTGGTGCAGCCTGTACAGGAGATCGCCGCCATCCTGAAAGCATACCCTCACTGTCACCTGCATGTGGATGCGACCCAGGCTGTGGGTAAGATCCCCGTTTCTTTTGAGGGCGTGGACACCATGAGCCTGACGGCCCACAAATTCTACGGACTGAACGGCATCGGCCTGCTGATCAAGCGGCGGAATCTGGCGCTGGAGCCTCTCATCCATGGCGGCGAGAGTACCACCATCTACCGCAGCGGCACCCCCACTGTGGCGCTGGCCTCCTCACTGGCCTGTGCGCTTGATCTTGCCGTCATTGACCTGCCCGGACGCGTTGACCATGTGGCAAGGCTGAATGCAGAGCTCCGCGCCGCCCTCAGCACATATCCGCTGGTGCGCATCAACAGCCCGGAACACGCCATCCCTCATGTGCTGAATCTGAGCGTCCGTAATGTCAAGGGCACCGTGTTCCAGCGGGAGCTGGATGCCAGAGGCGTCTGCGTCTCGGTCAAGTCAGCCTGCTCTTCGGATGGTCTGCCTTCGCGTGCGGTGTTTGCGGTCAGCCGCGATCGCCGCAACGCACTGTCCTCGTGGCGCATCAGCCTGAGCCATCTGACCACCGAGGACGAGATCAAAGCCTTTTTGCAGGCGTTCGATGTCTGCTACCGTGAGCTGACCGCCGTACATTAAAATAAAAAGAGGAACCAACATGAAACGTGAGCTTGAACCTTATCAGATGATCGAACGCAGTATCATCAAGAAATACCGCAAGGAGCTGTGGACCCCCTTTATCGTGGCAGTAAAGCGCTACGAGCTGGTACAGGAGGGAGATAAGATCGCCGTCTGCATCTCGGGCGGCAAAGACTCCATGCTGATGGCAAAGCTGATGCAGGAGCTGCAGGGCACAGCGATGTGCCCTTTGAGCTGGTCTTTATGGTGATGGACCCCGGCTACAACGAGATCAACCGTCAGAAGATCGAGAGCAACGCCGCGCTGCTGCACATCCCGGTGACCATCTTCGAGAGCAACATCTTTTCCGTTGCCAACAACACCGAAAAGAACCCCTGCTATCTCTGCGCCCGGATGCGCCGGGGCTTCCTGTATGCCAAGGCTCAGGAACTGGGATGCAACAAGATCGCGCTGGGCCACCACTTTTCCGACGTCATCGAGACCACTGTCATGGGCCTGTTCTACGGCTCCCAGATGCAGGCCATGCCGCCCAAGCTCCACAGCACCAGCTTCCCCGGCATGACCCTGATCCGCCCCATGTACTGCATCCGGGAAGAAGATATCCTGGCCTGGAAGCGCTACAATGATCTGGAATTCATCCAGTGCGCCTGCCGCTTTACCGAGAACTGCACCATGTGTGACAACGGCGGCGGCGGTTCCAAGCGGCAGGAGATCAAGATCCTGCTCCGCCGCCTGAAGCGCGACAATCCCAATATCGAAAACAGCATCTTCCGCAGCATCCACAATGTTCCCATTGATACCATGCCGGGCTATCGATCCGAGGGTGTGGATCACAGCTTCCTGGAACGATTCCATGCTATGGAAAACAGCTGAGCTGCATCCGGCATTCCTGCCTGCGCAGAATTACACTTTGTACACGATACAACAATAAAAAATCCCCTCAGCTTACGCTGAAGGGGATTTTTTCATGCCACCGGCGGGGCTTGAACCCGCACTCTGTCTCCAGAAAGGGATTTTAAGTCCCTCGTGTCTGCCAATTTCACCACAGTGGCGCATAGAAACCCGGCTTACAAAGCCCTGCTGCTCTGGACATTCACAGAGAGCCGGGAATAACAGGTGATGAGTCAAACATTTATCACAAGTCCGTCGTTACGGAGTTGCAAACATGCATCAAAACATGTAAGATTCACACAACGGCTATTATAATACAATAGAAACCCTGCTTTGTCAAGTTACACCTTTCCGCCATGCAGTTCCGAATACATCTTGGCGCGGCACTCGGCCACAGCGGGGGTCATATTGACATAGTGCTTATGCGGCATCTCGATGCGCAGCTCAGTCTCCCAGGTCTCTTCGGTCAGCTGCTTTGCGATATAGGCCTTTTTCTCGGCAATTCCGGGCAGTTCGATGGCCAGTTCACCGTTCAGGATATGGGGCACCAGCAGCCGCTTGACCCTGGTGGGGGTGATGGTAATGGTGCGCTCGATGGCATCCGGGTCAAGGTTGACCATCTTTACCGGCTTGCCCGCTTCGATGACCTCGCCATCCATGGCGATCAGATCGCACTGGGCCTGACCATTTTCATCGTAGAGCCGCCAGGGCATTTTCTTGCCCGGGATGATAGCCTTGCTGGCAGAATCCGAGCACTTCATCTTGGGCTGATAGGTGCCATCCGGCAGCTTGACCGCCACCAGTTTATACACGCCGCCGAACGGGATCAGAAGCAGAGGTGATGAGATTCTCGCCCACGCCGTAGGAATCAAAATGAGCGTGCTCATAGAGCTCCATGTTGGCGATCTTCCGCTCGTCCAGGCCATTGGAGGCCACCAGCTTGATATAGGGCTTGCCTGCGGCATCCAGTGCCTTGCGCAGGCGCTTGGAGCCACGGGCCAGATCGCCGGAATCGATACGGGCACTCTTGACGCGGCGGTTGGGGTCATTGGGGTACTTCTCGATCAGGTAGTCGTCCAGCTTGATGAGGTTGGGCAGACCGCTCTCCATGATGTTGTAGGTATCCAGCAGCAGGCTGACGGAATCCGGGTAGGTATCCGCAAAGGCCTTGAAGGCATCAAACTCCGTCGGGAAGAACTCGATGAAGCTGTGTGCCACGGTGCCAACCGCCTTGACCTCAGAGCCATACTTCATCTCAGCCAGGCAGTTGGCAGTGCCGATGCAGCCGCCCAGAACAGCGGCATACGCGCCATCATTGCCTGCGCTCTCGCCCTGTGCGCGGCGGGTGCCGAACTCCATGACGCTGCGGGGCGTATGGGTGTTCAGGCCGGTGACACGGGTGGCCTTGGTCGCGATCAGGCTGTGGAAGTTCATGGTCTGCAGCAGGTAGGTCTCGATCAGGATCGCACCCACAAGGTCGCACTCAATGCGTACCATCTGTACATGCGGGTAGCAAACTGTACCCTCGGGCAGAGCGTACATATCACCCTTCCACTTGTAGGTGCGCAGATACTCGCAGAATTCCTCGCTCATACCCTTGGTGCGCAGCCAGCGGATATCCTGCTCGTTGAAGTGATAATTCAGCAGGAACCGGGTCAGCTTGCGCTGGCCTGCGCTGATGGAGTAACCCATGTTGTCCGGGTTCTTACGGAAGAACATATCGAACACAAGGGTGGTGTTCTTAAAGCCGTGCAGGAACAGGCAGTTTGCCATCGTGAATTCGTAGAAATCCACCACCATGGCAGGGTTATCATAATCTTTCGTCCGGAATGTACGGAACAACTTTGATCTCGTCCATGAAAAGTTTCCTCTCCTTGTACTTCGCAGCAGCGAAAAAGCCTTGCCGCTGCTGAAAAAACAGCCCCTTCTCCCCTGCCTTTGTTCCGGCAGTGCGTGGGCCTGCACCCTGTCTTGACAGGACGTTTGTACCATGATAGCATCTTTGCCGCCCGGGTGCAAGGGCTTTTGTAAATTTCCTGCGTGCAGAAAGAAAAATCTTTTTTTTCGGTACTGCCAAAAGGGCCGCCCCCGAAAGCTCCGGGAGCGGCCCTGCAAGCCTGTTCAGGCTCAGCCGTTTATAATATTGGGGGTCGCATTTTTCAGCACAACGTCATGGCTGCCGCCCTCCACAATGGAGGTGGAGGAAACCAGCGTGAGCTTGGCTTTCTGCTGCAGCTCGGGGATGGAGAGTGCGCCGCAGTTGCACATGGTGCTCTTGACCTTGTACAGGGTGGTCTGGACACCATCGGCCAGAGGACCTGCGTAAGGAACATAGCTGTCCACGCCTTCCTCAAAGCTCAGCTTGGTGGAACCGCCCAGGTCGTAACGCTGCCAGTTGCGGGCGCGGTTCGAGCCCTCGCCCCAGTACTCCTTGACGTAGCTGCCGTTGATGTTCAGCTTGTTGGTGGGGCTCTCGTCAAAGCGGGAGAAGTAGCGGCCCAGCATGACAAAGTCAGCGCCCATGGCCAGAGCCAGAGTGATATGATAATCGTGGACGATGCCGCCATCGGAGCAGATGGGCACATAGATGCCGGTCTCCTTGTAGTACTCATCGCGGGCCTTTGCCACCTCGATGACAGCGGTAGCCTGACCACGGCCGATGCCCTTGGTCTCGCGGGTGATGCAGATAGAACCGCCGCCAATGCCGATCTTCACGAAGTCTGCACCGGCCTTTGCCAGGAAACGGAAGCCCTCGGCATCCACAACGTTGCCTGCGCCCACCTTCACGGTGTCGCCGTAGTGCTCACGGATCCAGGCGATGTACGGCTCTGCCACTCGGAGTAGCCCTCGGAGGAGTCGATGCAGAGCACATCCACACCAGCCTCGACCAGTGCGGGAACGCGCTGGGCATAGTCGCGGGTGTTGATGCCGGCACCGACCACATAGCTCTTATTGGCATCCAGCAGCTCGTTGACATTCTTCTTGTGGGAATCGTAGTCCTTGCGGAACACGAAGTATTTCAGGTTGCCCTCATCATCCACCAGCGGCAGCGTGTTGATCTTGTTGTCCCAGATGATGTTGTTGCAGTCGTGCAGGGAGGTATTCTCCGGTGCGGTGACCAGCTTCTCGATGGGAGTCATAAAGGTGGTAACGGAAGCATCATCGGGGGTGTGGTTGACACGGTAATCACGGGAGGCCACAATGCCCATCAGCTTGCCGTGAGGAGTGCCATCGGCAGTGACAGCAATGGTGGAGTGGCCGGTGCGGGCCTTGAGCTCCAGCACATCGTGCAGGGTGGCGGTAGGAGCCAGGTTGGAATCGGAGACCACATAACCAGCCTTATAGCTCTTGACGCGGCGCACCATGGCAGCCTCGTTCTCAATGCTCTGGGAGCCGTAGATGAAGGAGACGCCGCCCTCACGTGCCAGGGCAATGGCCATTTTGTCGTCGGAAACCGACTGCATGATGGCACTGATCATGGGGATGTTCATTTCCAGCGGGCAGGCCTCTTCCCCCTTGCGGTACTTGACCAGCGGGGTCTTCAGGCTGACTGCCGTGGGGACATTCTCTGCAGAGGAATAACCCGGAACCAGCAGGTACTCGCCAAAGGTGCGGGAAGGTTCTTCATAGAAATAAGCCATACTCTAAACTCCTTTTTTCTTAACGCATCAACAACGGGCCAGCATCAAAATAATTCATGTTTGCTGCTTATAAATTGATTGACTATACTTTACCACAAACCCCGTCAGAATACAAACCCCAGCGGCAACAAACTTTAGAACTGTCCTTTGCGGAAAAACAGTAAAATTGACCACCAAAGCCCCAACGGTCTGAATCCTGTATTGCACAGGGCTCAGGCCGTTTAGTTTTAATTTGATTCGGCGATTGTTGTAATAGTCGATGTAATCGATAATGGCCTTTTCAAGCTGGTCAATGGAATCAAATTTTTCCAAATAGAACAGTTCTGTCTTGAGCAGTCCGAAGAAATTTTCGGCAACAGCATTATCCAGACAAGTAGCTTTTCTGGACATACTTTGCGTAATGCCCTTTGCCTTCAGCAGATTTTGGTAGGATTTCATCTGATACTGCCAGCCCTGATCCGAATGCAGAATCAGATTGTCAACCTTAATTGGCAGCTTCTGAAAAGCGCCCTCCAGCATATCCGTGATCTGTTTGAAATTTGGATGGCGGCTCAGGTTATAGCTGACAACTTCGCCATTGAACAGATCGAGAATTGGAGACAGATAGAGTTTTTGGTCGTTCACTTTGAATTCAGTAACATCTGTGACCCATTTTCGATTTGGCTGGTTTGTCTTGAAATGCCGTTCCAGCAAGTTTGGCGCAACTTCTCCGACTTCACCCTTGTAGGAGTTGTACTTTCTTTTTGCGCGAACCTGACAGACTAAGCCCAGCTGCTTCATGAGTTTCTGAACCGTCTTGTGATTCACACAAATATCGTTGTTGTGTAGTTCTTGTGTAATTCTGCGATATCCGTATCGCTTCTTGTTCTCATTGAAGATTGTAATGATCTGTTCTTTTACCATCTGGTACTTCGCAGGATTTTGAGACCGATGCAGATAGTAGTAGAATGTGCTGCGAGGAAGTCCGGCAAGTTGCAGCAATGCTTTTAATGGATATTTCTGCCTTAGCTCCTGAACTACTTGTGCTTTCTGTTTTGGCGTTCCTCTTCCAGTACCAAGGCGTTCAATTTTTTTAAGTAATCGATCTCCATCCGAAGCCGTTGATTTTCTGCAATCAGATCTTCTTCTACTTGCTTATCCAGCTTTGGCTTCCGGCCTTTCTGTGTCCCACTGGCGGCACAGGCTCGACCTCGACGTTCTACCAGAAGTGCCTCTTCGCCTTCTTCCAGATAGATGCGCTCCCAATCTTGAAGCGTACGTCTTGGAATTCCATACTTGCTGGACGCTTCATAAAAGCTTAATTTTTCATTGTGAAGCTGTTTGATGATTTCTACCTTTTGAGCTCCGTTGTACTTTCGTTGTCCCTTTGGCATACAAAAACACCCCATTTCCTAAACAGTATACCATACTGAGAAGAAAAAGATTTCAGTCTCAAAAGCGCTCATCGCTTTCTGTAACTATATTGTAACTCTTTTGTTTCCGTTTTGCAAGACCTTTTTCGCAGATTCTGTAACATAATTGTAATTTTTCCGGATTTATTTTGTAAATTCCAGGTAGCATTCAAACGCGGCGTGCTCTTCGCGGCGGCCCACCACATACCAGCCATCGGCCGAGGGCGCATAAAACACCTCGACCTGACTGCCCAGCGGGATCTCCCGGTGGTACTTGACGGAGACGAATTTCAACGGCCCGCCCTTGACCACCTCCAGCGGCAGGGCATCACAGGCGATGTCCAGATAGCAGGCGTTATTCACATGGCCGTTCAGGTCGCACAAGGAGTAGCTGGCTGTCCGGCTGCCCGCACAGGTCAGTTCCTTTGCTTTGTGCACCAGCTGGGGCAGCTCCCCTTCCAGATCCTCGTTCCAGTAACCGGGCGTATGCCAGGAGGGCTGGCGCAGGATGCACTCACGATCGGTATCCACCACGATCCACCGGCTGTCGATCAGAGCACACTCCTTCCCTGCTTCGTCCAGAATGCGGGTCAGCCGCTTCATCGAACCTTTCTTGCACGGCTCACAGGCGGTAAGAAACGTCAGCTTTTCGGCGCGCAGGGGCATCCGGGTGATCTGCGCCGCCTGCTTGCCCACCAGAAACGCCGTGTGGTGTGCTTTGAAAAAAGCATCATCCATGCCGTAGGCACGGGCGTGGTCTGCCGCAGCCTGCTCCACATAGCGGAACAGGGCGCTGGGCTTGATCATCCGGCGAAAATCGCCGTCTGCATTCAGGACAGTTGTATGATAGGTATATTGATTCATACGTTTCCTTTCCAAAGAGGACCCTCTCCGTCATTGCTTCGCATTGCCAGAGGCTTTGACGGAGAGGGCCCTTTCTTCTCAATACTGATTCCGGGTCTTTTTGCGCAGCTTGCGCCAGATATTGAAGCAGGCCAGCGCTACCATGGCAAGCAGCAGCAGCAGGAACACAACGCCGCTGCCGCCCTCATTGTAGCTCTTCATCTCGCTCCACTTTACATCGAGCTCGTTGTTGACCTCATCGCTCAGGGCGGTGAACACCTTTTCCTTGGCTTCCACTTCCTCAGAGGGGTATGCGATCTCACTGTACTTCAAATCCTCGTCCAGGATATCCCACACCTTCTGCATGGGGGTGGTGTAGCCGATATACTCCGCATTGGCCTTTCCGATGTCCGGCTCGCACATGAAGTTGATGAACATCTCCGCAGCTTCCTTGTGCTCACTGGTGGCAGGCACCGCCATGCAGTCCACCGACAGCACACTGCCCTCCTCCGGGAACACCCAGGCCAGATCCGGGTTATCATCGATCATGGTAATGGCATCGCCGGAATAATACACGCCGATGGCCGCCTCGCCGCCGATCATCTTATCAAAGATCTCATCCATGACGTAGGCCTGCACCAGCGGTTTTTGCGCTTTCAGGGTCTCCACCACCTCATCCACCTCTTCCGGGGCCTCGGGGTTGATGCTGGTGCCATTCTTGAACGCTGCAATGGCGTAGGCATCACGGCTGTTGTTGAACATCAGGATGTTGCCCGCGTACTGCTCGTCCCACAGGTCAGCCCATTTGGTGGGGGCATTCTCCACCATGGTGGTGTTGTAGATGATACCGGTGGTACAGAGCATATAGGGCACGGTATAGGCGTTGGTGGGGTCATAATCCGGATCACGGTAGACCGCATCGATGTTCTGGGAGTTGGGGATGTTGCTGTAATCCAGCGGTGCAAGCATCCCCTCGGCGATCATCTTTGCCACCATGTAATCCGAAGGGATGACCACATCGTAGTTGGCCGCACCGGATTTCAGTTTGGCGTACATGGATTCGTTGGAATCAAAGGTGGTGTAGTTGACCTTGATGCCGGTAAGCTTCTCGAAGGCGGCCACCACATCCACGCTGTCATCGGAACCGTTGGAGATGTATTCGCCCCAGTTGTAAACGTTCAGGGTGAGGTTCTGGCCCTGAAAGCGGGTCCAGTCGTAATCGTCCGAGACCGAAACGTCCTCGGTCACCTCAATGGTTCCGGCGGCAAAGGCGGGCGCAGCACAGCAGAACGCCATAGCCAACGTCAGCAGCAGAACAGCAAAACGTTTCATTTTACGTCCTCCCCTCTCAGTGCCTTCTGATCCCGGCGGTACTCCCGGCTCTCCATGGCATTGGAGATGAGGATGATGGTCAGGATCACCACAAACATGATGGTGGACAGGGCATAGATCTCCGGGCTGACCTTTTTCCGGGTCATGGAATAGATGGCAATGGGCAGGGTCTCCACCGTGCCGCAGTTGAAATAGGAGAGCAGAAAATCATCGATGGAGTAGGTCAGGCAGATGAGGAAGGCAGACAGGATGGCTGGGCTGATCTCAGGCAGGATGACCTTGAAGAACGCCTGCCTGGGGTCGCAGCCCAGATCCAGAGCTGCCTCATACAGTTTGATGTCCAGCTGCTTGAGCTTGGGGGTCACGTTGAAGATGACATAGGGAACATTGAAGGCGATATGCGCAATCAGCAGCGTGGGCATTCCCATGATGGTGTCGGGCAGCCAGGAGACTCCCTCGGCAAAGCGCTGGTAAGCCACAAACAGCAGCATCAGGGAAATACCGGTGATGATCTCCGGGTTGACCACCGGGATATAGGTGATATTGGTGACCACCAGGCGGCTCTTGCGGCTCATAGACGCAATGCCCAGCGAGGCCGCCGTGCCCAGCACCGTTGCAATGACCGCAGAGATGAGGGCCACCTCCAGTGAGACGCGCAAAGCGCTCAGGATGGCAGAGTTATGGAGCAGGCTGGTGTACCACTTGAGGGTAAAGCCTGTGAACAGTGCGTAACCCTTGCTTTGGTTGAAGCTGAACACGATCATATAGGCAATGGGCAGGTACATGAAGCAGAAGAAGAGGATGACGTAGGCCCGCTGCATCAGGCGCAGATGTTTCGTTTTCATAGGACACGCCCTCCATTTCATCTTCATCAAAGCTGGATGTGAAGCTCATGCAGAGCAGGACGATGATCATCAGCACAAGGCTCATGGCCGAACCGACGTTCAGGTTGTAGCTGTTGCCCAGGAACTGCATCTCGATCAGGTCGCCGATCATCAGATTGGAGCCGCCGCCCAGCATACGGCTGATGACAAAGGTAGACACCGCCGGAACGAACACCATGGTGATGCCGGTGCTGATGCCGGGCACGCTCATGGGGATGAGCACCCGGAAAAGGGTCTGGGTGGTGGAGGCTCCCAGATCCTGTGCCGCTTCCACCAGGCTCTGATCGATCTTGGTCATACTGGTGTAGAGGGGCAGGATCATGTAGGGCACATAGTTATACACCATGCCCAGCACCACCGCGCCGGAGGTGTTCAGCATGGTATAGGGGCCCAGGCCAAAAAAGCCCAGCACCGCGTTCACAGGGCCGTTGATGCTCAGCAGGCCCATCCAGGCATAGGTGCGGAGCAGGAAGTTCATCCACATGGGCAGCATGACCAGCATCAGCATGATATGCTGCTTGTTCACCCGCAGGCGGGACAGGAAATAGCCCACCGGAAATGCAATGACCAGACAGATCACGGTAGCCACAAGGGCCAGCAGCAGACTGCGGGCAAACACGGAGCCGTAGCCGCTGACGCTGGTCAGGTTGGCAATGGTGAAATTGCCGCTGCCATCGGTCAGGGCATAATAAACCACGATGATCAGCGGAACCACCGTGAACAGCACCATCCAGATAAAATAAGGATAGGCCAGCTTCTTATCGTAAATTTTCATCATTTCCCATTCAGCCCTCCGAACGTGCCATGATATGGATCTCGTTGGGGCCGATGCGCATACCAATGGTTTCACCGGGGGTGCAGGCGCGGGTAGAGTGGATCAGCCACTCACGGCCCTCGCACTCAACGTGCATCTCAAAGTGAACGCCCTTGAAGATAACATCATTGACCACGCCCACCAGCTGACCCTCCACGGGGCTGACCACTTCAATGTCCTCGGGGCGGACCACCACCTGTACGCTCTGTTCCCGGGCAAAGCCGCGGTCCACGCAGGGGAACTGCACACCCGAGAAGGAGACCAGGAAGTCGCGGTGCATCACGCCGTCCACAATGTTGGAATCGCCGATAAAGTCCGCCACAAAGGCATTTTTAGGCTCGTTGTAGATATCCTCGGGGGTACCGATCTGCTGCACCTTGCCGCCGTTCATCACAACGACGGTATCGGACATGGTCAGGGCCTCTTCCTGATCGTGGGTGACATAGACAAAGGTGATGTTCATCTCACGCTGCAGGCGCTTCAATTCCAGCTGCATCTCCTTGCGCAGCTTTAGGTCAAGTGCGCCCAAAGGCTCGTCCAGCAGCAGGATCTCAGGCTCGTTGACCAGACTGCGGGCAATGGCAACACGCTGCTGCTGACCGCCGGACAGCTGATGGATGCTGCGGCGCTCAAACCCTTTCAGGCCGACCACCTCCAGCATATCGCGCACCTTGCGGCGGATGGTCTCTTCGTCCATCTTCTTCAGGCGCAGGCCAAAGGCCACATTCTCAAACACGTTCAGGTGCGGGAACAGCGCGTACTTCTGGAACACGGTATTCACCGGACGCTTATAGGGGGGGGGGCACACCGGTAATATCCTGGCCCTTCAGCAGCACCTGACCCGCGTTTGGCTCCAGGAAGCCTGCGATCAGGCGCAGGGTGGTGGTCTTGCCGCAGCCGGAAGAACCCAGCAGCGTTACGAACTCTTTGTCATGGATGTCCAGGTTCAGCCCATCCAGAATGCGCTGACCGTCAAATTCCACCACGATATCGCGCAGTGAAACGATCACCGAGTTGTCCATTTTTTACTTTTCCTCCTTAAACTCAGATACGAAAAAAGACAGGGCATCCACCCCATCCTTCGTACCAGGGCGACCAGCCCCGCACAACATCCATGACATCCGTAATATTGTGCAGTTATTCTGCCCTGTCATCGCCTATCATAAACAATCCGAACTGAAATGTCAATCACTCTGTCGAGGTTTGCCGAAACTTTACATCCGGCGCAAAAAAATCCCGCGCTGTACCAAGAATTCGCACAGCGCGGGAGCGAAACGTTTTATTCTGCTTTCAGCTGATCCGCAGGGTACAAAAGCGCGCTCACCACACTGGCATCCACCGTATAAACGGAGCTGTCGCCTTCCACCATCAGGTAACAGCCGTCTGTCCCCATGGCATAGGTCAGATTTATTGTGCCATCGGCTGTGGTGACCTCTGCTGTGACCAGCGGGGCCTCAAAACCATACGCCGCCGGGTCGGCATCTGTTGCCTGTGCCGAGACATAGGTGCAGAGAGCCGAGAGGATGGCATCCACCTTTGTCTCGTCGAGGTCTGCGGCGGTATCCCCCGCCAGCCGCCAGACAGTCTGGTAGGCGTTGCTGTCACTCTCTGCTGCAGGCTCCGAGTTTGCTTTCAGGGTCACGGTCTCGCCATCGGCCAGCGTATAGGAGACGGCTTCGATCTCCGAGGCCGTCAGCCCCGCCGGGTTGAAGGCACCGAACAGCTCCGCCCTGGTCAGCTCAAAGCAGGCGGCTTTGGTCCCCGATACCGTATAAATGACATCGCTGTTATTCTTGCGGACATAGAGATCCCCTGTCATGGTATTGCTGGCCCCGAAGGTATAGGTGTTCGTTTCGCCCGCTGCCGTCACCTCTATGGTCAGTGCAGGCTCCGCAAAGCCGTAGTCCTCCCCTGCCTGCGGGCTCAGCTCCTGCTTTGCGCTCAAAGAGGAAAGCGCGGTGAGCATCGTGTTGCAGGCAGAGGTGTCCAGATGGTAAGCGGGATCTTCAGCCAGCGTCCAGCCATCGGCGGTATAGAGCAGGGTGTTCGTCTCTCCCTGATAGTGGAGCACAATCTGCGTCAGGTCATTGCCCGAAACTGCCGCCAGCGGAATGGTTCCATCTGCGGCCGCACTGGCAGCCTGTTCTTCCCGGGCATTCCGCAGCGTCAGCAGGGCAAACACGCCGCCTGCCAGCAGGATGAGGAAAAGCAGCACCCCGAGGGTACGCTGTTTTGCTTTCATGGACAGGTCCTCACTTTCTACGCCGCAGCACGACCACCACGGCACCCACAGCCAGCAGGGCCGCAGGCAGAACGATGACAAAGAGCAGGCCCAGCGTAGAGGCAGCAATGCTGGGCACTTCCAACGGAGCTGCTTCCAGTGCCTTGCTGTCGATGCGGACAGCGCTCTCCTGCCCGGCCAGCGAAGCCGCACACCCCTGCAGGAAGGTCACATTGCCCGGGATGACCTGATAGATGCCCTCATTGTCCATATTGCCGCAGTTGACCCAGATGACCTGGGCACCCGTGTCCTCATTGCGGGCGTATGCTGCCAACGTGAAGGGACCGGCAATGTCGCCGTTCGCCTTCTCGGTGGTGGTCATCTCGTAGCCTTCCGGTTTGCTGTAAGCACTGTCCGAGCTGACCAGAAGGCATCCGAGACCACATGCTCTGTCTCGGTCAGGGGTGATGCCCTGTGCCATCTGCAGCAGAACTCTGCGGCTGGTGTTCACACCGTCCAGCGCGGTGGATTCCTCCGTACTGGCATAATCCGGCAGCAGGTAAAGGGCCGGGTAGCCATTGAGGTAATGGTTGGTGTCGCCCTCCACCACAAGGCCCTCGGTGCGGGTCAGGCCGAACTCGGCCATCACAGCATCCAGATTGGGGGTACTATAATAGGAATCCGTCAGCAGCAGCACGCGGCCTCCGTTGCTCAGATAGTTGCGCAGCTGGCCCAGCTCATCCACCAAACTGCCTGCGCCGGAAAAGTCCTGCGCCGGATCGTTGATGACAAGCAGGTCACAGTCCTCGGGGATGGTCTGGGAGAGCAGGTCAAGTGCCGCGACGGTCAGGTTCTGGCTTTCCAGCGCATCGGTCAGGGTGGAAGTCAGCGCCTGCTCGCCGTGGTTGGTGGTGTAGTACACATGGCGGCTCTCTCCGCTGGTCAGTTGGTAGTTGGCGGAGGTGATTCTGCTTTCGCCGTCATAGGGCTCGTTGGCCGCGCCGGTGGCGGCATAATCGCTGTAATCGTAGTCGTAAAGCTCTGCGGCATCCAGCACCTTGCTCTGTTCCCCGCAGACCAGGATCAGCCCACCGGAGGTCAGGTCCTGTGCGCCGTACTGGGCCGCAAAGGTCGGGTAGACTGCCGGATCTTTCAGCTCCCAGGTGATATGGCTGCTCTGGGCGGCGTATTTGTCCAGCAGCTTGGAGATGATCTGGTCCTCATTGCCGGTCTGGGCCAGATAGTAAATGGTCACATCCTGCGTCAGGTCGTCGGCCACCTGTCTGGAGCTTTCGCTCAGGGTGTAGAGCCCAGCCTCGGAGAGATCGAACTCGGTATATCTGGAAGGAATGGCCCGGACGATAAGATTAACCAGCACGGCCAGCACGATCACAGCTGCGGCAATGGCTGCAGACCACACCCCGCTGCGGAACACCCGCCCGTCACCCGAGGAGCTCTGCTTTGCAAAAAGCTTCATCTGTGTTCCCTCCTCTCAGTTCCAGCGGCGCTTCTCAATGTCCTGCGCCGTAAAGAACAGGAACACCGCCGTCACGGTCAGATAATGGACCACGGCAGGGATGGAGAAGCTGTTGTTGACAAAATCCTCAAAGGGTGTAAACAGGCACAGGGCACTCAGCACGGCGCTGAAAGCCTCGGTAAGCCATGCACTGCGGAGCAGAAACAGCCCCGTCAGGCCCAGGCAGAGCGCCGCAAAGGTCAGGCACCCCAGCACAAAGCTGCGGGTGCGCAGACCGGCCGCCAGAGAAGCCGCGCCTGCGATCCCGGTGAACACTGCCAGCGCCACGGCGCTGCCCGCATTGAACATACTGCGCAGGCTGGGCATCAGGTAGGCCAGCAGCAAGGCTGAAAAGCCCGCCACGGCGGCAATGATCTGGTTCTCGGTCAGGCCGGAGAGAAACTCACACAATGCAATGGCCGCACAGCCCAGCAAAAAGTAGCAGAGCAGCCCCGCAAGGTTTGCGAGCAGAGCAGACACGGTGCCGCCCAGCGCCCAGAGGATGAAGATCATCACCGCATCCACAGCGCAGGGCAGTGCGAACACAGCTGCCATGGCAAAGAACTTGCCCAGCACGATGCCCCACACTGAGACCGGGCTGGTGAGCAGCAGCTGGTCGGTGCGGCTGTGGCGCTCCTCGGCCAGTGAGCGCATCGCCAGTACCGGGATATAGAGCAGCAGCATGAAAATGGTCTGGTAGAGGGTGTAATAACTGAAATCGGTCAAGCCGTAGATCAGGCACCGGGCCAGGAAATACAGGCCGGAGCTCGCCACCAGAAACGCCGTAAGGACGTACCCCAGCATCCCGTGAAAGAAGCTGCGGAATTCCCGCTTGAAAATAGCTGTCATTCTGCGTCCTCCTCTCTGGTTGCTTCTTCCGGTTCACCGTCGGTCAGTTCCAGAAACACCTCTTCCAGGCTCTTGCCATCGGCGGTCAGCTCCTCCAGACTGCCTGCTGCCGCCAGATGCCCTTTGGAAAGAATCAGGATCTGCTGGCAGACTGCCTGCACCTCACTGAGGATATGGCTGGACAGGATGACCGTATGTGCCCGGCCCAGCTCCCGGATGAGCTTGCGGATCTCGATGACCTGTGCCGGGTCCAGGCCGACCGTCGGCTCGTCCAGAATGATGAGCCTGGGACTGCCCAGCAATGCCTGTGCAATGCCAACCCGCTGCTTGTAGCCCTTGGAAAGGCTGCGGATGAGCCGGGGCAGAACGGTTTCCAGCCCGGTACGGCGGGCAGCCCTGCACACCTGCTCCTTCCGTTCCGCCTTTTTCACACCCTTCAGCTCGGCGGCAAAGGTCAGGTACTCCTGCACCGTCATTTCCGGGTAAAGGGGCGGCTGTTCGGGCAGATAGCCCACACAGGCTTTGGCGGCATCGGCCTCCTCGGGCAAAGGGTGCCCTGCCACCGTCACCTGCCCACTGGTGGCAGAGAGATAGCCGGTGAGGATGTTCATAATGGTGGATTTGCCCGCGCCGTTGGGCCCCAGCAGACCACAGATCTGGCCATCTGCCACGGTAAACGAGACATCGTCCACGGCAAGATGATTGCCATACTGTTTGGTGAGATGAGAAACTTCGATCACGTTCACAACGCTCCTTTCTAAGGCAGCGCAAAGCGCTTTTGAAGATACTGGTTTATTTTAGTCCGGAAATGTGTTCAAAATAAGGGAACGGCGTGTAAATTACAGAAAGAGAGCTTTTGTGCGGCATAACAACAAAAAACGCCGCCTCCCAAAGGAGACGGCGCTGAAAAGACCAGTAATTACTTACGGCCGAAACGCTTGTTGAAGCGCTCAACACGTCCGCCGGTGTCAACCAGCTTCTGCTTACCAGTGTAGAAGGGGTGGCACTTGGAGCAAACTTCGACGTGGATCTCGGGCTTGGTAGAACGAGTCTTAATGACGTTGCCGCAAGCACAAGTGATGGTGCAGTCAACGTAGTTCGGATGGATACCCTGTTTCATTCTTTTTCACCTCATTTCTGGTTCTGACTTATTGGGGCCATATTATAAATGTATGTGCCCATCACAACCTTCAATATCGGCTACCCCCCGCGAGCGGCCTTGGAAACGATTGCCTTAATATTATAGCACAGATCTCAGAAAAAGCAAGAGGAAATTTCAGCTTTTTTCGTGTTATTTTTATACAAACTGTACTATGGAGTTTTATCTCAAGTTGATTTTCGTTCAACTTTATGTAAGCAGCAAAGATACTCCCTGTTATATTCCTTTGCTTTTCCACGCATTCCCGTTTATTTTGAGTTTTTTCGCGGAATTGCGACCTACATATTATATCACGCCCAGCCCAAAAAGAAAACCCCGCAGTTCCCGACTTCTTGACAAGCCAGCTGCTTCTGATTACAATACGAAAAAAGAGTTCGCAGGCGTTCTCTTTGCATATTTCAGCCATCGCTCCGGGAAAGGATTTTTTCATGGAACCAAAAACAAAACAATATCTGCTCATAACTGTTGTAGGAGTCACGCTTTTTTTGTGGCGCTGCTGCGGCTTTCTTCCGTTCTGACCTTTGCAGCACAGCTGGTAGACCTGGTATTGCCCATTCTGGCAGGCGGCATTCTGGCACTATTTATCAATGTGCCTATGACCGGGCTGGAAAAACGGCTGAAGCGCCTGTTCTGCAAGGCCATAAAACAGCCCTCGGATAAAGTACTCCATCTCCTGAGCTTCTTCATCACCCTGCTGGGTGTTGCGCTGGTGTTGGTGCTGGCGCTGACATTGCTGATCCCGGAGCTGGTGCAGTCTTTTCACAGCCTCTATGTACAGATCGAAGCAAACATCCCCCGCTGGACCGCCTATCTCAGCGCACAGGATGCCGACATGGGGTGGCTGATGAGCTGGCTGGAGGGCATCGACTGGGAGCAGCTGCTTCGCAGGGTCACCGACAGCATCGATACCGTGCTGGTCAATGCGGTAGGTGCCGTATCTGCCACGGTAAATATCGTGGTGACCGCATCCTTTGCCCTGATCATCTCTGTTTATATGTCCGTTGGCTCGGAGAGTCTCTGCCACCACGCCCGCACATTGGTCTGTGCCTACCTGAAACCCAGCCACTCCGCTTGGCTGCTGAAGTTCTGCCGACTGTTCCGGCAATCCTTTGCAAACTTTCTGACAGGGCAATGCAGTGAGGCCGTGATCCTTGGCGTTCTCATGGCTCTTGCGTTTTCCGTTTTCAAGATCCCCTACGGCAGCCTGGTGGGAATGCTGACCGCCATCTGCGCCATCATCCCCTACGTCGGAGCGCTGATCTCCTGCGTGGTCAGCGTGTTCCTCGTGCTGTTGGTAGATCCCGTTCTGGCCGTGCGCTGTCTCATTGTTTACCTTGCCGTACAGTTTATTGAAAACCAGTTCATCTACCCCCGGGTGGTGGGAAAATCCGTGGGACTTTCTCCGCTATACACCCTTGTGGCCGCCATGATCGGCGGAGAGCTCTTTGGCATCATCGGCATCATCTTCTTTATCCCCCTGACGGCGGTGATCATTGAGCTTGTGAAGGAGGATGCCTGCCGACGCATACAGGCAAGAGAACCCCAGCGACCTGGGCCGTCTGAGTAAAGTTTTTTCCCCAGTGCCGCATCCAGAACCATCATCGTGGTGCGCCGCATCCGATTGCGAGACCTGCTGACTGTTCCGGTGCAGGTGCGGGATTGATACGCATACAAAAAATACCGCTGCTCCTGTGCATTTTTCCAAATGCAAGAGCAGCGGTATTTTATTGCGCCGCTTTCGTTTTCTTTTGCAGCGCTTCGTGCATATATCCCATCAAAATCAGGATCACCAGCAGGTAATACGGAAAAATCGCGATCGTGGTGTGGTTTGCGATCACGCCGAACAACGGCGGCATCAGGCAGTTGCCAATATAGGCGCTGGCCATCTGAACCCCAATGATCGCCTGTGACCTGTCCGCACCGAAGCGGCCCGGCGTTGCATGAATGATGCTGGGATAGATTGGAGCACAGCCAAGACCAACCAGCAGCAGCCCTACCAGTGTCACTGCTTCCCCAAGCGGCAGAAGAAACGCCGCTATCCCAATCGCGATGATCCCCTGCCCCATACGAACCATCTGGGTATCATCGAATTTTAAGGTCAGGAAGCCGCACAACGCCCGTCCCACGGTGATGCCGACAAAGAAAAGACTGGCAAAGCCGGCGGCGGTATCCGGCGCGATTCCCCTGTTCAGCACCAGATAAATGCTGGCCCACAGACTGGTGGTCTGCTCCAGAGAACAATAGCAGAAAAATGTGATCAGAACCTCTTTTACGCCGGAGATCCGGAAAATCTGTTTCAGGGTCAGCGCTTCTGCCGGAGCTGCTTCCCGCTCCTCGGCATTCGCACCCGATTTCGTTTTCCAGAGCGGGAGGCTCAGCAGAATGATGATCGTCAGCACCATCTGCATCACACTGATGACCCGATACCCCGTCTGCCACCCGGCACGGGAAAAAGCGCTGCGCCCATGATGTAGGGCCCGACCGAGGCTCCGATCCCCCACATACAATGGAGCCAGCTCATGTGGCGGCTGGCAAAATGGAGCGCCACATAGTTGTTGAGTGCAGCATCCACGCTTCCAGCCCCAAGTCCATAAGGGATTGCCCACAGGCACATGGCCCAGAATGAGCTGCTGACAGAAAACCCGAACAGCGCTGCGGCGGTCATGGCAACGCTGATGGCTGTAACACCGCCTGCTCCAAACCGGCGGGTCATCCGGTCACTTTGCAGGCTGGAGAGCACCGTTCCCACCGATATGATGCAGAAGATCACACCGGAATAGGAGACCGGAACCCCAAATCCCTGATAGATCGAAGGCCACGCAGCCCCCAGCAGAGAATCCGGCAGGCCCAGACTGATAAAAGAAACATAGATCACCGCTAACAGCAGATGGATCATCTTGCATTCCTCCTTTTGATCGATACAATTATATCACAACAGAAGAAATGCCATTAGGATAAATTCCTCAATTTTGTACAACAAAAGCGTCAACATCGAAAGCACAGATTCATCATCGCACTTCCGTTCGGATCGTGAACCCATCCGGAAGGTTGGAAATTTCTTTTTTCAGGAACAATGGATAAAAAGTTTCATCCTTTAATTGAGCAATCTCTAACCATTTAAATATATGCGTATCGGTTCCCTCTGTTCGAGTGAACGTGTTTTGCCTTTCCAGCAGGCCAGCATCTGCGGTATCCATCAAAAAATAAATACATATCTCGTGATATCGGAGACCATCTGTATCTTTTGTGAAAAAAGATTGATTCAACCATAATGGCCGGGATATCTTCAGTGAAACACCAAGCTCTTCCCGAACTTCCCGTATCATCGCTTGTTCAGCCGTTTCCTCCATCATCACTCTACCCCCGGGCAGAGAGTAGTACTCTGACGGTTTGTCATGGGACATTGCCAAAATTCTTCCGTTAGAAATTATGATTGCACTCACTCTGTAATTGAACTTTTCATCGCCCATCTTAAAAGAGATATCCACTTTCCATCACGCTCCCACATTCATTCTTATTCGTACATCCGCCCCTATTTTACCAGCAATAAGAGAACATAGCAATTTCTTCAAGCAAAAACGCCAGCGTACCATGTTTTCGCAACACGATACGCTGGTGTCTTATTGTTCTGCTGTTACCCAGCCTTCGGTGTGAGCCATCCTTTTACAGTGTCCGCATCGACCTTGCTTGCTTTTTGCAATCTGCTCAATCGATACACCCTGTTCATAAAGGCTCTGTGCCATCTCAACTGCCATTTCTTTTCGGCTTTCTACTCTCAGCTCTTCCATAGCCTTGCACATTTCGCTCAACATGCTTTCGGCGCGATCCAACTGCTTACAGTATCAACATCATAGCCAAGAAGGTCTGCGATTTCTTCTACGGAATTTCCCTTCCGACTGAGTCTCAAGGCAGTCTTTTTTGCCTGTTCCATTTTACCGATTTCTACGCCTTCAGCTTTTCCCTCGGCATAGCTTTCAACTCTCAATTCTTCCATAGCCTTGCACATACTGCCCACTCCTGTCGGGTTTTCTTTCAAGTAGCGCGTTCGTTCTGCCATCAGGTCAAAGTTCATATCCTCTGCACTGGTACAATTGAAATCGTGCATCAGTCTTCCGATGTCCGAATCGCCACGGTACTCGCCATTCACATACAGAATATGAGTTCCGTCTTCAAATGGCTCTCCTAATGTCAGGTTCATGTTCTGAACGACATATACAGGTTTTCCGGCCTTATAGTAATCTTTTTCCGTAATGAAAATGACATAGGAATCCGGCAGTTCTCGGTAATCCTGATCCTTGTCCAAATTTTCCACATCCATCACGCTGGAATGATATCTTGCCCGGTGTGGGTCAGCTCCATTGTCAGAGCGCTGAAGGTCTTCCTGATGATGCCGTTCACGCTTCTGTGTTCGGTTTCCTGCAACTTCCCTCACCTCCTGTTTCTATTGTTTATTTTATCATAGAGCAGTCATTTTATCAACCATCGTTCAACCGCATTAGTTGACGCTAATATAGTTCTGTACCATCATGTGCGTCACCTTCTCCGTCTGCACAATTCCCTGTTCGTTGGAAAATCTAATAAATAATCGCATCGTCTGCTCATAACTGCCAATCGTCTTCATGCTCAGTCCCTTTAACTCGCACGCCTCCAGAAACATTTCTACATCTTTTTCCACCCAAAAAACCTCCGGAATCCATTCGGCTCCACACCCAATAAATTCCGGAAATTTATCGCCCTATCAACAATCAATTTATCGCTATGGAATCCATAATTCTATAATTCCATAGCGATAAACATTTTTCAGCCTCCCAGAATTGCCAGATTTGCGCACAAAATATCACGTCGGTATGCGCATCCATCACACTGCTCTCTGCCGTTTATCCAGCCGCATTTTGTCAGCGATCATCGCGATGAACTCCGAATTGGTGGGCTTGCCCCGCAGGTTGTGGATGGTATAGCCGAAGTAGCTGTTGAGGGTATCCACATCGCCCCGGTCCCACGCCACCTCAATGGCGTGGCGGATGGCCCGCTCCACGCGGCTGGCAGTGGTACCGTTTTTCTTGGCAATTTCCGGGTAGAGGCGCTTGGTCACAGCGTTGATGTACTCCGGCTCGTTCATGGTGAGCAGGATGGCATCCCGCAGAAACTGATAGCCCTTGATATGGGCGGGAACACCGATCTGGTGCAGGATCTCAGTGACTGTCAGTTCATCGCTGTCCACGCTGGTGTGCAGGATGCGCTTTTCCTGCCCGGCAGCTACCTTCAGCACGCGGTTTGCCAGAACCGTCTCGTCAAAGGGCTTGACGAAATAGTAAGCAAAGCCCTCGTCCAACAGCTCCTGCACCATTTCCTCGCTCTGGAACGCCCCCGTCACAAAGAAAGAGGTGTGACGCTCACCGGCTGCATTATACTTCTGTTTCACGGCCAGCGCATCCAGCCCGGGCATAAAGGCATCCAGCAACACCACCTGGGGCCGCACTGCAAGCATTTTCTGCAGGACCTTCAGGCCGTCTTTTTCCACCACGGTCACCTCTACGCCCTTCTGCTCCAAAGCTTCACGACAGGCTGCCGTGATCTCTGCGCCAGTATCCGACATCAAAAATTTGATCTTGTCCATCGTTCATTCCTCCAATGTGTGCGGTTTTCCTTACGTTTCTGATTTTACCATAAATTCCCATGGATTTCAACTGTTATTTTTGCCATATTATGGAATCTTCAGTCGAATCAGCCTGTTTTGTTTTACCAAATCTGCTCATTTTTCCGCCGTTGCAACCTGTTCAGCCTGCTCCAACATAGTCTGCGCAAAAATCCCGTAGCCTCGTGTCGGGTCGTTGACGAGAACATGGGTCACTGCGCCGACCAGCCGCCCATTCTGCAAAATGGGACTGCCGCTCATCCCCTGCACAATGCCGCCAGTCCGGGAAAGCAGGGCTTTGTCCACCACCCGGATGACCATATTGCGGCGCGGATCGGCATCGCTGATCTTCTCGATGCGGACATGGTAGGTACGGGGCGTTTCCCCGGCGACGGTAGCTAAGATCTGTGCATCCCCGTCTCGACCTCCTGCGCAAACGCCACCGGCATGGTTTGCCCAGAAAAGCCTGTCCGTGTTGTGCCATAAACACCGTTTTCTCCATTGATCCGGATGCTGCCAATGGCGTGGGCGCTCAGGAACTTCCCCTTCAGCTCCCCTGGGCTGCCCACAGTTCCCATGCTGCACCCGGTGATCTCACACGGCACGATCTCCCCGCTGCGCAGAGCGATGCTTTCGCCGGTGTCGCCGTCGCTGATGGGATGACCCAGCCCCGCAAAGACACCCTTTTCCGGGTCCACAAAGGTCAGGGTACCCATACCGGCAGAGGAATCCCGCACCCACATGCCTGCCCGCCACTGGGCGGCAGCGGCATCAGACAGGGGTCAGGGGTGGTGCTGCGCTGTTCTCCGCTGCGGACATAGATAACCTCTGCGGCGCTTCCCCGGGCGGCTTCCAGCGCTTCCTTCACAGCGTCATTGTTTTCCGTCCTGATCTGTCCAATGCGGATCACGCGGTCTCCCAGACGCAGTCCCGCTGCCTTTGCCGGGTTCACTGTGCTCCCACCGGGGCTGTCGATATCGGAAAAGCCAACGATCAGTGCCCCCTCGGAGAACATTTTGACCCCGAACGGCGTACCGCAGACCGTGACCTGCGCGCGCTCCGTGACCACCGTGCGGATATTCTTGATGGGGAACCAGCCGCCCAGTGACAGAGTGGTCTGGTAACTGCCCACGACCTGGGTACTGGCCGCATTCTGGCTGCCGTGAAGCCCCATAGGTTCCACCCAGCCAAAGCGGGGCAAAAGCAAGGTCTGCCCGGGTTCCAGATAAACACGATCCGGCAGGCGGCTGTACAGCCAGCCCAGCAGCAGAAACGGCAGCAGGAGAAGATACACTGCTGTCAGTCTCAGCAATCGCTGTGCTCTGTTGCGTCGTTTCACGGTCCTGCCTCCCCGGTGATAATTTGTTCTAGTATGCACCGGGACACGATCGAATATGAAACGAGGAAATTTCTATCAAAATCGCTTGACTTTCCCGGGGTAATGTGGTAGTATATTCAAGCAGTCCGCAACAACGGTTTCACGCCTCAGAAATCCGGGATTGCAACAATTTTATAGCTGTGCGAGGGTGGCGGAACTGGCAGACGCGCACGTTTGAGGTGCGTGTGGTTTATCCTGGGGGTTCGAGTCCCCTCCCTCGCATAAAAAGAAAGCCCACGGTCTAGCGATAGATCGTGGGCTTTTCTTATGCTTTCCAACCAAAGCCGCAAACAAAACGGCAGGCCCGGATTCTATCCAAGGGCCTGCCGTTTTGTGTATGCAGGAGAAGGGACTTGAACCCTCACTCACTGGGAACTGGTGCCTAAAACCAGCGCGTCTGCCATTCCGCCACTCCTGCACGGAGAACTTATTTAGTTTATCAATTTTTGCGGGAAATGTCAATTCCTCTGCCTGCTTTTGTATTCTACAAATTTTCAGCGGGTCATATCCTATAAGAGATACTGCAGATCCAATGCGATTTGTCAAGGAGGTTTGGGAGATGGTTTCATGGCTGAGAGCAAACGGGAAGATCTTATTTCGCGGGGCAGCTCTGCTTCTGGCGGGCGCAGCGGCAGGCTTTGGGCTGGGGCTGTTCTTTGCTGTGCCGGCGGGGCCCGGCTGCCAGGAAAGCGACCTGACCCCGGTACCGGATACCGGCTTTGCCTCCCCTGCTCCGGAGGCAGCCCCTGCAAGCGCATTGCTGCAGGAGGAGCCGGTGCCGGAGAAATGGGTCTGCCTGACCTTTGATGACGGCCCCAGCAAAACGACCCCGGCGGTTCTGGATGCGCTGAACGCCGCCGGGGTCAAGGCCACCTTTTTTGTGGTGGCCACGGGCTACAATGAAAAATACCTGCCGCTCATTGCGGATGCAGCGGCAGCAGGCCACCAGATCGCGCTGCATTCTGCTTCCCATGAATACAGTGACATCTACCAGAGTGCAGATGCTTACTGGCAGGATATCGAGCTGTTGAAAGAGCGCATCTCTCCCTATGTCAACACAACTGCTCTGCATTACCTGCGCTTTCCGGGCGGCAGCACCAACACGGTCAGCCGCCGCTACGGCGGGCGCGGTGTGATGGCCGAGCTGAAACAGCAGTGTGCCGAGAAGGGATATGCCTATGTAGACTGGAATGTCTGCGCTGAGGATGCCGTGGGCGGCATGCCCAGTACCGGGACCATCTACCGGAATGTGGTGCGTGAGACCGGCGAGCAGACCCAGTGCATCGTTCTGATGCATGATTCTGCCACCACCCGCACCACCGCCGAGGCGCTGCCGGACATCATCCAGTGGTATCGGGATCAGGGGTTCACATTCTGCCGCGTAGAGCAAGTGCTCCCAGCACCATAGCGGCCACTGCCACAGGGAGCAGCCGCCGTAGCCAGCGCAGCAGGCGTTCCCGCCTGAGCGGCAGTCCCGTTTTGAGAGATTCCGGGAAGAGTGCTTCGCAGCAGATAGAATCGCAATAGCGGCCCTGCCCGCGCCATGCCTTATACCGGATACCATGCCACTCAAACTCCGGGTACATTCCCCTTTTGTGATGCAGACGGGGCTCCCTTGAGCTTCCCCATAGCGCAGCAGCACGGCTGCAAAATCCTCCGGGGTATTGATGGACTGTTCCGATACGATGAAAAAGCGTTTTTTCTGTTCGTTTTCTGCCACGGTACGGTAATCCCTGAGCCAGCCGGAGAAAAATCTGCCCGGCTCCTGCGGGTCCTGCATCCGTTTCAGGCAGTCGTCCACATCCAGCTGATCCACCTGAGGAGTCTGTTGGGTCAGCTCTGCGCAAAAGCGGATCGCACCCGCCAGCTGTGCCGCCTGCTGCTCCAGTACCGCCTGCTGTGCCTGAAGTGCTTCGCTCAGCGGCTGTTCCCCGTTGAGGACCCTCTGTATTACGGGCAGCGGCATATCCAGCATCCGAAGCATCCGGATCAGTTTCAGGGTCCGGATATCCCCGGCGGTGTAATCCCGGTAGGCATTGCCCCGGTTACGGGCAGGGGTCATCAGCCCTTCTTTTTCGTAGAAGCGGATGTTGGGGCTGGAAACTCCACTCTGTTCCGCAGCCTGTTTGATGTTCATTTGCTTCACCTCCGCCCTTACACTACACCATAAAGTCGGTTGAAGTTCAAGCATTTTTCAAAAAATAGCGCAAAAATGCCCCGGCGGGCGCAAAACCTGCCGGGGCATTCATTCTGGATCGCGCTTACTGTGCGTTGTTGAACAGGGAGAAGGCGCGGTAAGCCATGTACAGGTCGTTCTTATGGATGACCTCGAAGGGAGCGTGCATGGACAGCACAGGCACACCGATATCCAGCACGGGGATGCCGCGGTTTGCGACATACTTGGCGATGGTGCCGCCGCCGCCCAGATCCAGACGGCCCAGCTCACCGATCTGCCATGCAACGTTGCCGTTGTCCAGCATCCGGGTGATATCGCTGACCAGCTCAGCGCAGGCATCGCTTGCGGAGCCCTTGCTGCCGCCGCCGGTGTACTTGAAGATGGCAACGCCGCGGCCTGCATAAGTGCCGTTCATAGGCTCGAATGCACTTGCCCAGGTGGGATCGTAGGCAGCGGTCACGTCAGCGGACAGGCAGACACTGTGACGGAAGGCCAGGATATCATCCTGACCGGCGGTACGGCAGAGCTCCTGCATGAAGTGGAAGGCGTACATGCTCTGCATACCGGTCACGCCGTCGGAGCCGATCTCTTCCTTATCGGTCAGGACGCAGACAGTGGTGTAAGCGGGGTTTTTGGTCTCGATCTCGGCCATCAGTGCGGGATAAGCGTCCACACGGTCATCGTGGCCATAGCCGCCCACCATGGAGCGGTCGAAGCCAACATCGCGGCTCTTGTAAGCCGGGGTGATCTCGATCTCAGCACGCATGAACTCCTTCTCAGTGATGCCGTACTTCTCGTTGAGCAGGATCATGGTATTCAGCTTGACAGCTTCCTTGACGTTCTCGTCATCAACAGCATCGGAGCCGATGAGGATGTTCAGCTCCTCAGCCTTGATGCCGTCCTTCAGAGGACGGGCGTTCTGCTCGGCACCCAGATGGGGCAGCAGGTCGGTGATGCAGAAGACGGGATCGTTCTCGTCCTCGCCCACACGGACGGTGACGGTGGAGCCATCCTCACGGGTGAACACGCCGTGGATGGACAGAGGGATAGTGCCCCACTGATACTTGCGGATACCACCGTAATAATGGGTCTTGAAGTAGCTCAGGTGGTCAGACTCATACAGCGGGGTGGGACGCAGGTCCAGACGGGGGCTGTCGGTGTGGGCAATGACCAGATGGAAGCCATCCTCAAAGCTCTTGGTACCGATGGTGGAAGCCACCACACAGCCTTGTTGTACTGGACAAAGTAGATCTTGTCGCCGGGCTTGTAGGTCTTTTTGGGGTCAAACAGCTGGTAGCCAGCGTCTTTCAGCATCTGCTCGCTCTCAGCGGCCACCTCGCGCTCGGTCTTGCCTGCATCCAGGAACTTCTTGTAGCCCTCGGCAAAGTCGTGGGCCTTCTGCTTCACGTCAGCGTCCTTATCGGCGACGTAAGCAGGCTTATAGAGCAGCTTTTCGGCCAGCTGCTGGGTCGGAGTTTTTTCTGCCATAGGATCTCTCCTGCCTTTCTCTTTCGGTATTCCTAAATATTTCAAACCGGCGCAAACCGGTTCAAGCGGGTTTGCAGCCTGCTCAGGCTCCGTACAGCTCGGTGTACTTGGCATAGCAGGCGGTTATCTTTTCGACGTAATGGTGCATCTGGTTATAAGGGAAACCCGACAGGGTCAACCCGTCCTCTGAATGTTCCTCCTTCTGAAGCAGGGCATCCACGGTGCCCCACCCGCTGTGGTAGGCTGCGGCGGCCGTGGAGATATCGCCGTTGTAACGCACCAGGCAGAGGTGGAGGTAATAGCATCCAAAGCGGATGCTCACATCAGGGTCGTACAGGTCGCCAAAGGAAACCTCCTCCCCAGGCCCAGCTTACTGCGGAGCCAGAGGAAGGTCTCCTCCGTCATCTGCATCAGGCCGCGCGCATCGACACTGGAAGTTGCGCCCGGGTCAAAGCCGCTCTCGGTGCGGATGAAGGAATAGACCAGCAGCGGGTCAAGGTCATACTCGGCGGCGTACTGCTCCACAAGGTCGTTGTATTTCCGCGGGTAGAGCCGCTGTTCCACCTGACGGCGCACCGGCGGCAGCGCCAGCAGGGCCACACAGAGCAGAAAGAGCAGCACCAGCGTTTTCAAAAACTTTTTCAAAGCGAAGTGTCCGCGCCCCCTTTCCGTGCACCCTCAGCCTCCAGCTGCTCACAGAGCGCCGCTGCCGCCGCTTCCAGAGAAGCAAGGTCAGCATCGTTGCGCAGGACAAGATCGGCCCTGGCAAGCAGGACCTCTTCCGGGGTCTGGGCGTTGAGCCGCCGTGCCGCCATCTCCGGGGCGATGCCGTCCCGGGCCGCAATGCGGGCCACACTGGTGGCAAAGGGCGCAGTGACCACGCAGAGATGGTCGCACTCTTTTTTCCGCATCAGTGCCCACGATCACAGCTCCATCTATCACAAAAAGCGGTGCTCCGGCTTCCCGGGCGGCCTGCTTCAATCTGCAGACCCGCCGGATGATCTCCGGAAGCACGAGGGAATCCAGAGCAGCCTTTCCTTCCGGCGCAGCAAAGGCGCGGTCTGCCAGCAGGCGGCGGTTCAGGCTGCCGTCGGCATACAAGATATCTGCCCCGAACCGCTGGGCCAACACTGGCAGCAGCGGAGAACCGGGCAGCAGGATCTCGCGAGAGATCTGGTCGGCATCCACCAGCGGGACACCATGGGCGGCAAATACCGCCGTCACGGTCGATTTGCCGCAGCCGCTGCGGCCGGTGATCCCAAGCGTGATCATAGCTGGATCACCCGGAACGCTGCCGCTCGGATCAGGCGGTTGTACACTGCCATGGACAGGCCGTCCTTTTTGGGGCAGCGAGCATAGACCACCCCGTCCCCCTGCTCATCCAGTGCGCGCAGGCTGCGGAAGATATGCTTTGCCTGATCAGCACCGTCGCCCTCCCTGCCATACTCCACGCAGGGCCAGCCGAGCTTTTCGGCCTCGCCGGTAAAGCAGAGGCAGCTGGGGTTCTGGTCGGCATGGGCATCCACATAGGCTTTGAACTGCTCAAAGGTTCCCTCCAGCAAGGTAACATCTGCCTTAGGGGCGTAATGCTTATACTTCATGCCGGGGCTGCGGACAACAGCGCCCTCGGGCAGCTTCTCGAGGATGGCCTTGGAGACTTCGACCTCCTCACCCAGAGCGCGCTCCAGATCTTCCAGCGTGATATGGCCGGGGCGGAACAGGGTGGGCTTTTCCTACCACAGAGATCACGGTACTCTGCACACCCACATCGCACTCGCCGCCATCCAGGATCAGGGGCAGACGGCCATCCATATCAGTGAACACATCCTGTGCGTTGGTGGGGCTGGGCTTGCCGGAAAGGTTCGCGCTGGGGGCCGCAAAGGCACAGCCGCTCTGCGCAATGACAGCCCGTGCCACAGGGTGGCTGGGCATCCGGATGCCCACCGTGTCCAGACCGGCACAGCACTCCGCGGCCACCTCCGGGCCGCGGGGCATGATGATAGTCAGAGGGCCGGGGCAGAACGCGGCCATCAGCAGCTGGGCACGCTCCGGCACCTCGCTGACAAGGCCGGGCAGCATCTCCGGGCCGGTGACATGGACGATCAGGGGTTGTCCTGCGGGCGGCCCTTGGCTACAAAGATCTTTGCGACTGCCGCGCTGTTGCGCGCATCGGCGGCAATGCCGTAGACCGTCTCGGTGGGCAGGGCCACCAGCTCCCCTCTGCGCAGCAGAGTCAGCCGCTTTGGCGATTGCTTCGCCCTCAGCAGGTAAAATTTCAGTTTTCATTTTCATTCGGTTCATCGTTCTTTCTGTCTGTAAAGTACAAATACTTTTCAATCATTAAATCAACGCAAGCACGTTATTCTTTCTATCGCAGTATCATTCGGCCTGTGCGTTGAGCTGACGCAGTTTTTCGGCCTGTTCATGGGTTGCCAGTGCATCAATGATCTCGTCCAGATTTCCGTCCATGATCTTATCCAGATTGTGGACCGTCAGGCCAATGCGGTGGTCGGTGCAGCGATCCTGCGGGAAGTTGTAAGTCCGGATCTTCTCGCTGCGATCACCGGTTCCCACCTGCCCCGCGCGGTTGGCATTGATGGCATCCTGCTGTTCCTTCTGCTTCTGGGCCAGCAGGCGGCTGCGCAGGATCTCCAGCGCCTTATCCTTATTCTGGAACTGGCTGCGCTCGTTCTGGCACTCCACCACCATTCCGGTGGGGATGTGCGTCACCCGGATGGCGCTGGACGTTTTGTTGATGTGCTGGCCGCCCGCACCCGAGGAGCGGAAGGTATCGATGCGCAGATCCTTGGGGTCGATGACAAGATCCACCTCTTCGGCCTGCGGCATCACCGCCACGGTTGCCGTGGAGGTGTGGATGCGGCCCTGCGTTTCGGTCTCAGGCACACGCTGGACACGGTGCACTCCGCTCTCATACTTGAGCCGGTTATAGGCCCCTGCGCCGTTCACGGCAAGAATGGCTTCCTTGACACCGCCCAGCTCCGTCTCGTTGAGGTTCAGCACCTCCAGCTCCCAGCCCCTGCTCTGAACGTACATGGTGTACATCCGCATCAAGCTGTGGGCAAACAGCGCGGCCTCTTCGCCGCCCGCACCGCCGCGCAGCTCCATAATGACACTTTTATCATCGTTGACATCCTTGGGCAGCAGCAAAATTTTGAGATTATTTTCCAGCTGCGCCACTTCCTGACTTTTTTCGCCGATCTCCTGCTGTACCATTTCCTTAAAGTCCGGATCAAGGGCCTCACCCTCGAGCAGAGCTTTGGCCTGAGCAAGATGATCCTGCGCCGTGATCAGGGGCCTGATAAGCCTGCACCACAGGTTCTGCCTCGTGATACTCCTGCATCAGGCGGCGGAACAGTGCGGGATCTGCCGCTGTTTCCGGCTGGTTCAGGCGGATGGAAAGTTCTTCAAACCGGTGGCTGACAGCCTCCATTTGGGAAAGCAGTCTTGACATACTGTGCAGTTCTCCTTACATGACCCAATGGTTACTCGGCAGCGCCGGGCTTGAGCACTTTCTTGATGTTTTTTCAATTTTCGCGCGGGGCAGCATGACCTCACGGCCGCAGCCCGTGCAGCGGATTTTGAAATCCATACCGACCCGGAGCACCTCGAAGCTGGAAGCTCCGCACGGGTGTTTTTTGCGGGTCTGGATGGTATCTCCCACTGCGATATCCATATTTCTTTCCCTCCTGCCGCCCCTTGGCGGGGCAGTACCCTGTGCAGCTGGTTTCCATGCCGCACATACAGATATAGTATAAACCAAACTCGTATAAAATGCAATTGTCCGCGCATAGAGTTTTAATGCCGACACCTGCTTTGTGTGCCGACGTGCAGCGGAAAACGCTAAAATAACACAGAAAGAGGAACAAACCATGATGCAGACATTTCGTACTGAAGGCAATTACCGTTCCGCAGACCGGCTCAGCCCCGCAGAATTGCGCGCTGCCATCGCCAGCCGCGAAATTTTACAGAGCACTGCCCTTGCCTTTGACACCCAGCGCCAGCTCCGGTTCGACCTGGGCGGGGTAAAGGCCGTGATGCCCTTTGGCCAGTGTGCCGATGGGGCTGAGAGCGGCACCGTGCGGGACATTGCAGTGCTGACGCGGGTGGGCCGCCCCACCTGCTTTGTGATCGAAGGGATGGAGACCGGGGAAAACGGCCAGCCCTGCTACCTGCTTTCCCGGGCTGAGGCACAGCGGATGTGCAAGGCAGAGTATCTGGACACCTTACAGCCCGGGGACATCCTGCCCTGCACTGTGACCCACATCGAGCCGTTTGGTGCCTTTTGTGACGTTGGGTGCGGCATCAGCGCCCTGCTGCCCATCGACTGCATGTCGGTCAGCCGCATCTCCTCTCCTGCCGACCGGGTGAGTGTGGGCCAGCAGATCCTGTGCGCCATCAAAAGCCGGGATGTGCAGGGGCGATTCGTGCTGACCATCCGGGAGCTGCTGGGCACCTGGGAGGAGAACGCCGCCGGGTTCACCGTGGGCGAGACCGTGGTGGGCATTGTGCGGAGCGTGGAGGAATACGGCACCTTTGTGGAAATCGCCCCCAATCTGGCCGGCCTCGCCGAGACCTGCCCCGACCTGCACCCAGGGCAGGCGGTGAGCGTCTACATCAAAAACATCCTGCCCGATAAAATGAAGATCAAGCTGGTCATCGTCAAGCACAGCCTGGGCCAGAGCCACCGGTTCGACCTGCGCTATTTCATCACAGAGGGGCATATCGACCACTGGCTGTATTCCACCCCCGAAAGCCGCAAGCGCATTGAGACAGATTTTGCGGTTGCGGCTTGCAATCCTGTCTGAAACCCTTTATACTATAAGAAAGTGATTCTTTACGGCCTGCCCCGAGGCAGTGCCGGGCAGCAATTTGAAATAACAGGGGGATGTGCAGAACGATGGCCGCCAACGATGCTTTTACCGCCGGTGTTCGTCCCGGCGGGCTGACCGACAGCACGGAGATCCGGTTGCTGTTGTGTTATCTGGTGAAAAATGCCGGGCCGATCACCCGGACGGAGATCGAGAACGCGCTGATGGAAGAACAGCTGGTCAACTATTTTGAGATCGGCTCCTGTCTGGATGATATCACCCGCCAGCAGCTGGTCACGCTGAAGGAAGATCGCTATTCCATCACCGAAAAAGGACGCAAGGTCGCGCAGGAGCTTGCCTATGACCTGCCCCGCAGTGTGCGGGAGCGCGCGGTGGCGGCGGTTCTGCGCAGCCAGACCTGGGCCCGCAAAGAGGCCGAGTACAGCGCCCGCATCACCGAAAAGCCGGACGGCCACTGCTCCATCCGATGCACCATCAAGGCACTGGATCAGGAGCTGTTTTGTCTGGACATCGGCACGCCTGACCGGCTGAGTGCCGATCTGGTCAAGAAGCAATTCATCCTCAAGGGCAACGAGATCTATCAGATGCTCATCACCAAACTGACAGAGTAACAAAGAAACGGGGCTGTTGCAAAAACAGTCCCGTTTCTTTTAGTTCCAGCACGCTGCGGCGATCAGTTCCAGCACACTGCCCGCAATGCAGCGGGCCTTATCCGAGATGAGGAAGCAGTTTTCCAGCTCTGCGCGACGGGGGTCCACATCGGCTACCTTGAATCCTTTGGTCACCGGGTAGCCATCCCGCAGCAGCCCCCGCAGGATGCCGGAGATCTGTGTGACCACCGGCAGACGCTGACCGTCCGGCGTTTCGATCTCGGCCACAGCCTCGCCCGCCTCCACAAAATCAGCGATAGAATGCAGGTTGCGGAAGATACCCGCGGCCTGTGCATGGAGCACACGCTCGGCACCATAGCCACCGATGATACCCGGCACGCCGGAGTTGGGCGCGGCAGCCCCTTCCCGGATGATGCGGCCCAGCTTGTGGCCGCGCTTGGTCTCCACCACCACGTCCACATCCTGCCCCGCCGTAAAACCGGGGCCAAGGGCAATGGTCAGCGGAGCCATCTCCCGGGTGGTGCCCAGATTTTTTTCTTTGCGATGATGGCATCCACCAGAACAGCTGGCCTTGCCTGCGGCAGGCACGCACCTGTGGGGTCTATCAGGACCGGCACTGCGTTCTGTGCCCAGACGACATCGGCATCCGCCAGCGTCTCCACCCGGATGCCCCGCATTCCTTCCACAGCGGTCTCGCCTTCGTAAACAGCCTCACAGAGAGACACCTGCCGACGGATGGCGGCGGGATGGGCTGTTTCCAGCACCAGCACCCGCAGGCCAGCCGACCAGAGCCGATGCACAACACCGGTGGCAAGATCTCCCCACCCCGGACAACGATCAGGTCATCACGCTTCATGGCTCATTCCTCCGGTTCCAGACGCTGCAAAAAGACTTCCATGGAGCCGCCGCCGCAGGCCGCAATGGCCGCGGCATCGCTGGCCCCCTCTGTGGTAAAGGCGGCCAGCCTGCACGAGGCAGCCCCCGGCTCCAGCAATTCCTGCGCCAGCTGCTGGGTGCGGTACTCCATGATGCCGCCGCCCACGCTGCCCACGGCAGAGCCATCGGGCAGGACCAACATCTTGGAGCCTTCCTCCCGTGGCGTAGAGCCATGGCGGCCTACGATGGTCGCCAGCACCACCGGAGCGGTCTGTTGTTCCAGCGCGGCCAGCAGCGCCGGGGAAAAGCCCTCGGTCTGCTGGCGGCTGTTTTTAACGGAGACGATCTCCGCAAGAATAGAAAGTGCGATCTCCTGTGCGGTTTTTGCGCCAATGGAAAGCCCAATTGGCGCGTGCAGGGCATCAATGCGCTCTTGCGGCAGCCCAAGCTCGGCCAGTTGTGTGTGCACCAGAGCCGCGCGCTTCCGGCTGCCCATCATGCCCACATAGGCGGCGGGCTTTTGCAGAATAGAACGCAGGCAGGCAATATCACAGCTGTGGGCACGGGTCACGACCACAAAGTATGTCTCCTGCCCGCCGGGGATCTGCGCAAGACCCTCTGCAAAGGGCAGGCAGAGCACAGCATCGGCCCCGGCCTGACGCAGCTCCTCCGCAAACTCGGGGCGGTCCTCCAGCGCTGTGACCGGCAGGCCCAGCAGCTTTGCCAGCCGCACCACCGACGCGCCCACATGGCCGCCGCCGCAGACCACAAGCTGCGGGGCTGCGCCAAAGCGCTCCACAAAGATGCGCTGTCCGGCTGATTCCAGAATTCCACTGGAGGTCACAGCGGCCAGGGCAGGCAGATGCTCCCCCCAGAACGCAGGCAGTTCCTCCGGCCAGACCGGTGCTGTGTTCCGCAGCAGGACACGTTTCCCCTGCGCCGGGCCTTCCAGCACCGTGGCCAGCAGAAAATCCCCCTCCCGGTCATGGAGTGCATTGAAAAAAGAACGGTTTCCCATCCAATTCTCCTTTATATATTATTGTTCTACCACCGCTGCGGCATCATAGGCGGCGGGGTCGATACGGCTCTGCCACAGCTGCCAGTCCTCGGGCGGCATCCGCCACGCAAGGCCGCACCCGGCAGAGAGTTCCCGGGGCAGCGGAATGAGCCGCCCGGGGATGTGTTCCGTTTCGCAGTGTTTTTCCCATGCCATCGCTTCCACTGTGGTGCGGAAGGATAACACGATATAGGGTCTCTTTGCACGCATTATTTATTCCTCCGCAAGGCTGCGCACCGCACGGGCAGCGGCAAGTGCCTCCTCCCGGGTGTTGGTGTGGGAGAAGCTGAACCTCACCACGCCCTGCTCCACGGTGCCCAGCGCCCTGTGCATCAACGGAGCACAGTGCGCACCGGCCCGCACACAGATGCCATACTCTTCCCAGAGCGCATCCGCCACCCGGGCGGAATCCTCGCCCGCCAGGTTCAGTGAGACGATGGGCGCACGCGGCGCAGTGAAATCACCATAGAGCCGCACACCGGGAATTTCCCGGACAGTTTCATAAAACAGGCGTGCAAGCGCATTTTCTTTTGTTTCCAACGCTTCCACGCCCTGTGTCAGGAGCCAGCGCACCCCGGCCCCCAGCCCGGCGATTCCCGGCACATTCAGCGTTCCGGCTTCCAGAGCAGTGGGCATTTCGGTAGGGTGGCGTTCATCAAAGCTGTGGATTCCGCTGCCGCCCACCACAAGGGGGGGCAACCTGCAGCCCGGGCCGGACATACAGCCCGCCGGTGCCCTGCGGGCCCAGCAGCGCCTTGTGCCCGGTAAAGCAAAGCACATCGATCCCCAGTGCCTGCACATCCATCGGCATGGCACCCGCTGTCTGGGCGGCATCCACGAGAAACACAGGCCGTGGTTTTTTGCAAAAGCGGATACGAACGCCAGGTCCGTGCGGTTTCCGGTGACATTGGAAGCACCGGTCACAACCACTCCCCTGGTGTTGGGACGGAGCAGCTGCTCAAACTGCGCATAGCAGAGCACACCGTTTGCCTCCACATCCACAAAGCTCACCTCAACCCCCTGCCTTTGGAGGCGGTAGAGGGGCCGCAGGACGGAATTGTGCTCACAGACCGTGGTGATGACATGATCCCCGGGCCAAAGAGCCCGTTGATGGCCGTGTTCAGTGCCTGGGTCGCATTGGATGCAAAGGCGATGCAGGCCGGGCCTTCGGCGTGGAAGAGCTGGGCCAGCGCTTCCCGGGTCTCGTAGACGATGCGGGAGGCGTGCAGGGTGGGCGCATGGGCTCCACGGCCCGGGTTGCCCGCTGTCTGCAAAGCATCCAGCATCGCCTGCCCCACCTCCGGGGGCTTGTACAAGGTGGTTGCGGCGTTATCAAGGTAGATCACGGCTTGACCACGTTCCCGGCGTTCAGCATCTTTTCAGCGATGACATACATATTGGTCACGCCGCCCACGGCCAGCTTCTCCGTTATGCCGTAGTAGTTCAGGCAGGTGCCGCAGGTCAGGATCTCCACACCCTCAGCCTCCAGCGCCTTCAGGTCTTCCAGCATGGGCGAACCCTCACAGGTCAGGGATGCGCCGCCGTTGTAGAAGAGGATCGTCTTGGGCAGTTTGTCCTGCTGGGTCAGGGAGAATACGAAGGCCTTGAGCAGGGTCTTGCCCAGCTCCTCGGCCCCCTCCCCCATCTTGTCGGACGCGATGACCACCACTGTATCGGTGCGGGCATCCGGGATGCAGGTTTCCGCTTCTGCCTGCTGTTTCACCTTGCCCGGCACAGCGGTTTTCCGCAGCAGGCGTGTCCTTGATGGTAAAGCGGACACGGTATTCCTGCTCGGCCAGTTTTTCGGAGCTGGACAGATAGCCCTTCTGCTGGGCCATCTTGGTCAGGTTCTGGACAGCGATCTCATTGTCCACCAGCACTTCCACCTCGCCGGGGCCGTGCAGCTCTGCAATGGCCTTTTTGGCCTTGACCACGGGCAGCGGGCAGGCATCTCCACGGGCATCGATCTTGATCATCGGTTGTTCCTCCATCATTCGTATGTTACTGTGATCTCCGGTGTCTGCTTTTCCCCAATGGTGCCCACGATCTTTGCGGGCAGACCCGCCGCCTGCAGCTCTGCTTCCAGGGCAGCGGCATCCTGCGGGGCCACGGCAAACAGCAGGCCGCCGGAGGTCTGGGGATCAAACAGGATCTCTTCCATCGGGAAGGGCACTTTCTCAAACCGGACAAAGGGCCCGGTGTGGTTGCGGTTGCGCTGACCGGCGGCGGTGTACAGGCAGGCATCTGCGGCCTCCCACGCACCGGGCAGCACCGGCACCGCATGGGCATCAATGACGCAGGAGAGCTTCTCCCCCATCATCTCGTGCAGATGGCCCAGGAAGCTGAACCCGGTCACATCCGTGGCGGCGTGCACCTCGTACCTGCGTGCGATCTCTGCCGCCGTTTTGTTCAGGGTGGTCATGGAACGGACGGCGGCTTCCATCTGCTCCGGAGCGGCTTCGCCCACCCGGTTGGCGGTGCAGATCAGCCCCACGCCAAGCGCCTTGGTCAGAAGAAGCTTGTCGCCCGGGCGGCCGGTATCGTTGGCCGTCAGGCGGTGCGGGTCTACAAGACCGGTCACCGACAGGCCGTACTTCACGCCGGTATCGGCAATGGAGTGCCCACCCGCCAGCGTACCCCCGGCTTCGGCCACCTTTTCGGCACCGCCGCGCAGGATCTCCCCCAACACATTCAGATCCATGCTCTCGGGGAAGCAGACAAGATTCAGTGCCGTTTTGACCTCACCGCCCATGGCGTAGACATCGCTCAGGGCATTGGTCGCGGCGATCTGCCCGAAGAGATACGGGTCGTCCGCGATCGGCGGGAAGAAGTCCACGGTCTGCACCAGAGCAATGTCCTCGGTGATGCGGTAGACGGCAGCATCGTCCCGGCTGTCGTAGCCAACCAGAAGGTCGGGGTCTTTTTTCGCCCCGGGGCAGCTTTTCCAGAATGCGGCTCAGTACCCCGGCACCCAGCTTGGCGGTGCATCCGCCGCCGGTGCAGAAGACAATGGGGCCTTGTTCTGCCATTTCATGCACGCTCCCTTTCATCAAAATAAGTCAACACGCCCTGCACCTCATATTTTTTGCGCAGGAGCGCGAGGGTCTGTTCTCCGGCAGCAATGCGGGCGGGGGCATCCGCCTGATTGAGCACCACAGAAAAACGGCGGTTCCCTACCAGTTTTCGTCCCCCCTGCTCGCTGGCCAGCAGCCTTGCCAGCAGCTCCGGGGTCAGAAGCGTTTCGGGGGCAGCGCCCAGCAGGGCGCAGGCCTGCTCCAGCCGGAAGCAGACCTCCCGCAGAGGTCTGCCCAGCGCGGACAACCCTGCCACGGCCAGCACGATATCTTTCCGGCAGCAGCACCGGTTCATGGGCCGACGGAACTTTGCAGGGCATCCGTTTTGCACCGTCCGCTTCCAGAAGAACCATATCTGCCTGTGCCATCCAGCAGGTCAGCTGCTCCGGCGGCAGGGCGGTCAGCTTGCCCTGCTCTGCCGGGACACCGGCCACGGCATATCGCCCTGCCGCCCAGAGGGACGCAAGAGCGGCTTCATCTGCGGCATAATTCTCCCCGGGCTGCCGGATGTGGGTGGTGGTGCTCACCAGCACCCGCCAGCCTTTGGCGGCACAATGCCGGGCAAAGGCATAGAGCAGGGTGGTTTTTCCGCCGCCGCCCACCAGCGAGACTACATGGCCCTTTTCAGCCAGAAACGGAAATTGTTTTTCCGAAAGCATCAGCGGTTCTCTTCCACCGCCATAGCGACCTGCTCCGGGGTGATGGGCAGCTCGTAGAAGCGGGTGCCGATGGCATTGTAGATTGCATCCGCGATGGCGGGCAGCGGGGTGTTGATGACCACCTCACCGATGGATTTTGCACCAAACGGGCCGTTGGGCTCGTAGCTGCTCTCAAACTCCACCCGGATGTGGCCGATGTCCACACGGGCGGGGATCTTATACTGCATAAAGGAGTTCTCCATCGGCCAACCCTTGGCATCGTAGGTGATGTTCTCGGTCAGAGCCATGCCAATGCCCTGCAGGATGCCGCCCTCGGTCTGCACACGGGTCAGGTTGGGGTTGATGGGGTGCCGCAGTCCACGCAGGCGGCATAATCCACCACCTTGACTTCACCGGTCTCCTTGTCCAGCTCAATTTCAGCCGCGCCGACCATGTAGGGCGGGGGGGCGAAAGGGGCGAGGTGTGGGTCTCGGTGATCTCCAGCGGCACCATGTGGCCGAACTGGGAGGCGAATGCCACCTCAGAGAGAGAGACCCTCTTCTCCGGGTCTGCGTTCAGGGAGACGAATTTGCCGTCAAAATCCACGGCATCTTCGGTCGTCTGGAGCAGCTCCGCGCCCAGCTTGCAGATCTGGCCGCGCAGCCGGAGGGCGCACTTCTCCACTGCCTTGCCGGTGACATAGGTGGTAGAGGAAGCGTAGGAGCCGGAGTCATAGGGCGAGGTATCGGTATCCGCGCCAAAGACGGTGATATTGTCCAGGTCACAGTCCAGCACCTCGGCGGCGATCTGCGCCAGCGTGGTGTCACAGCCCGTCCCCATATCGGCTGCACCGATGACGAGGCTGTAGAAGCCCTCGTCGTTGACTTTGAGGGTCGCGCTGCCCACATCCATGCCGGAAATACCAGAGCCCTGCATGGCCATGCCCATGCCCACGGCGCGCACCTTGCCATTGCCAAGGTCGCGCACAGGGTACTTGTTGTCCCAGTCGATCATCTCGTGGACTTTTTTCAGGCAGCGATCCAGCGCGCAGCTGGTGTTCACAGCGCCGTAATAGGCGGGCATTACATCGCCCTCTTTGACGATGTTCATTTCACGGATCTTGAAGGGGTCCATGTGAAGCCTGGCGGCCAGCTCGTTGACGGCAGATTCCACTGCAAACAGGCCCTGGGTCGCACCATAGCCGCGGTACGCACCGGCAGACATATGGTTGGTGTAGACCACGTCGCTGGCAAAACGGAAGGCTTCGGCCTTGCCGTACAGCGGGATGGACTTGTGACCGGACAGGCCCACCGTTGTAGGCCCATGCTCGCCGTAAGCACCGGTGTTGGACAGGGTGTAGAGGTCGATGCCCCTGACGATGCCGTCCTTTGTCGCACCAAGGCGGACATGCAGCTCCATCTCGTGGCGGGGCGAGGATGCGGTCTGGCTCTCTTCGCGGGTGAAGATCAGCTTGCAGGGCTTCTTGGTCTTCCAGGTAACAAAGGCCGGATAGATGGCCGAGACCGCCGTCTGCTTGGCACCAAAGCCGCCGCCGATGCGGGGCTTGATGACGCGGATCATGGATTTGGGGATGTGCAGGGCGTTTGCCACATTGCGGCGGGTATGGAACACGATCTGGGTCGAGCTGAGGATGTTCAGCCGTCCGTACAGGTCCATCCAGCAGCAGGTGCGGAAGGTCTCCATCATGGCCTGCTGGCAGGCCTTGGTGTGGTAGACACGGTCGATGACAACATCGCACTTTGCCAGCACGGCATCGATGTCGCCATCGCCGCACGCATCGTGGGCACAGAGGTTGCGCTTGTTGTCGGCACCCACGGGGCTCAGGCTCTCCCAGTTGTCCTCCGGGTGGACAAGGATGGGGTTGTCCTTCGCAGTGTGGAAATCCAGCACCGGCTCCAGCACCTGATACTCCACCTTGATGAGCTTCATGGCCTTCTCGACACACTTCTCATCCTTGCCCACCACAATGGCCACCACGTCCCCCACAAAGCGGACGTGGCGGTCGATGACCAGGCGGTCGTAGGGGCTGGCTTCGGGGTAGGTCTGGCCGGCCTGCGTGTAGCGGCGGGCGTTCTGGTCCACATCCTCCCAGGTGAAGATGGCCTCGATGCCGGGCACCTTTTTGGCCACGGACGTGTCGATGCGCTCCACCATGGCGTTGGCATGGGGCGAGCGGTACAGCTTGACGATCAGGCAGTCTGCCGGGGCCAGATCATCCATGTAAACGGGCTTGCCGGTCACAAGCTGCATGGCATCCTTTTTGCGGAATGCTTTGTTGACGTTTTTCATTCGGCACCCTCCTGTTTTGCTTTTTTCCAGGCGAGGAAATTCTGGATGCCCCGCAGCTGGCCCTCGTAGCCGGAGCAGCGGCAGAGGTTGCCCGCGAGATATTCCTTGATCTCCTCCTCAGTGGGGTATTCCGTTTCCCGGAAGATGGCGAGGGCATTCATAATAAAGCCCGGGTTGCAGAAGCCGCACTGCTCCGCACCCTGATCGGCGATAAAAGCGCCGAACTCAGCAGCCTCCTCCTGCAGGCCCTCCAGCGTGGTCACCCTGTGGCCGTCGGCACGGGCTGCCAGCACAGAGCAGGACAGCACCGGCACATCGTCCAGAAGACGGTGCACAGGCCGCAGTTGGAGGTCTCACAGCCGCGCTTGACACTGTAACAGCCGTGTGCGCGGACAAAATCGATGAGCAGGGTGTCCGGTGCGGCCTCTGCCGTGACTTTGGTTCCGTTCAGAATAATATTCACCTGCATCTTGTCTCACCTGTTCCCTTCCAATTTCAGCACAGCGCGCTTGACCAACACCCCGGCCAGATGATTGCGGTATTCCGCACTGCCGCGCATGTTGCTCTCCGTCCGGATGTTTGCCCGCACCTCAGCGGCAAAGCGGGCGGCGGTCAGCTCCGGCGTTTCGGCGGCATTGGGCTGCAGGGTATACAGCACTGCCTTGCCGGGCCGGGCACCAATGGCGACCCGGAAGCCCCCGGCCGTTTTCGCGGCGGCACAGGTCAGCACCGGGAAATCCGTCTGGCTGTTGCGCACCGACTGATAGCAGAATGCTGCCTGCTCCTTCGGCACGATGACCCGCACCAGGATATCCCTGTCGTACGGGCGCTGGACATACTCCGAAAGCGGCACGATGCCGCCCTTGTAGAGCTCCACCGAAGCGTTCAGGGCCAGGAACATGGTCAGAACATCGGAAAAGCCAAAACGGCTGTAAATGCTGCCGCCCACGGTGGCAAGGTTGCGCAGCTGCACACCCACAATGTGGCGCACAGATTCCCGCACAGCGCCGTCCGTGTAGGCATTGAGCCCCTCGTGGAGCTCGATCTGCCGCAGGGGCACCATAGCCCCGATGGAAAAGCCCTCGGCCGTTTCCTCAATTTTGTCCAGCCCAAGGCCCGACAAGTCGATGGCGGTGCCGACATTGATGTTCTCCATCTTGAGCCAGATCATGCCGCCGATGACCCGATTGTTTCGCTTTTGGTTGAGCTGCCAGGCTTCCTCGAGGCTTTCGGCCCGTTTGTATTCCCGGATCGTCATCATACGCAGTACCTCTCTTTTTTCGATTGCTACTTTTATTTTATCACAAAATCCCTTATAATGCCACTGGAAAGACTGCCGCAGATCCGGCAGATTCAGGAGGAATGATTTTATGGCAGAGTTGTGCAGAAAAAACGCCCACCCTCCGGTGGGATGCGTTATCATGGCATCGGGGCTGGCCCGGCGGTTCGGCTCCAACAAGCTGCTGGCCAACTTCGGGGGCCGCCCCTGCTCTGCCGGGCGTTGGAAATCACCGCCACCCCTGCCCTTGCCGCCCGGGTGGTCGTGACCCGCTCTGCCGAGGTAAAGGCCCTGTGTGACGCACAGGCCGTTCCCTGCCTGCTCCACAGCCTGCCGGGCCGGAACGACACTGTTCGGCTGGGGCTGGAGGCGCTGCTGGAGCAATGCCCCGGTCTTGCAGGCTGCATCTTCCTGCCCGGAGATCAGCCCCTGCTGCAGCGGGAGACGCTGGAAGCGCTGATCACTGCTTTTGCCCAGACACAAAAAGAAACAGAGCGGGCGATCTTCCGGCTGGGAGCCCGGGCCGCACATGGCCCGGACACCGTTGTCGGAAGTCCCGTTCTGTTTGGATGCGGATATTTTCCCGCTCTGCGCACCCTGCCCGAGGGCAAGGGCGGCAGTGTTGTGCTCAAGGCTCACCCTGAGCAGGTACAGATCGTTTACGCCCAGCGGCGGGAAGAACTGCTGGATGCAGATACGCCGGAAGCTCTGGAGGAGCTCTCCGCCATTGCAGCGCAATGGTGCTTCACCTGACAGGAGAGGCAAGGGCACTTCTTGGCTCCCATGTCAGGTGACTGAGAGGTTTATTCGGCCTTATCGTCCTTGGGCAGCAGCACGTTCAGCACAATGGCCACAAAGGCTGCGGGCACGATGCCGCTCTCGCCGCAGATCAACTGGAAGAACTGGGGGTGTGTGCCAGGATGCTGGCATTTGCACCCATGCCGTAACCCACGCCCAGTGCAACGGAAACGATGGTCAGGGTGCGCGGGGTCATCTTTTCCTTGGTAATGAGCTGGATGCCGGATACCACGATGGAAGAGAACATCATGACAGCCGCACCGCCCAGAACAGCCTGAGGCATAATGGAGACCAGTGCGCCCAGCTTGGGGATGAGGCCGCAGAGGATCAGGAAGACTGCACCGGTAGCCAGTGCACCACGGTTGACCACGTTGGTCATGGCCACCAGACCGACGTTCTGGCTGAACGAGGTGTTGGGCAGCACGCCAAAGCAGGCGGCAAAGGTGGAGCCCAGGCCGTCGCAGATGACACCGCCGGACAGCTCTTTATCGCTGGGCTCGCGGTTCATACCGCCCTCCATCACACCGGAGATATCGCCCACCGTCTCCACAGCGGTGACGATGAACATGACCATCACGGGCAGGATGGCGCGCAGGTCAAACACGATCTTAACGGGCACCAGCTTGGGAATGGCAAACCAGTCGGCCTGTGCCACCTTGCTCCAGTTCAGCACCCATGCCTTGGTGAACTCCACACCCTCGGCAGTGACACCGGTGGTGGGCAGGACAAAGCCCATGATAAAGGCTGCCAGATAGCCCGCCACGATGCCGATGAGGATGGAGGAAGAACTCAGGAAGCCCGTGGTCCAATGCTTGAAGAACAGGATCACCACCAGCACGAACACGGCCACCAGCAGGTTTTCCGCGGAACCGAAGTCCTTGGCTGCGTTGCCGCCGCCAAAGGAGTTGACACCCACGGAGATCAGGGACAGACCGATGGACAGCACCACCGTGCCGGTGACCACCGAGGGGAAGAACTTGCGCAGGGGCTGGAGGAAGAAGCCCAGCACAGTCTCAAACAGGCCGCCCAGACTGGAAGCGCCCATGATGGCACCGTAGGCCAGCACACCGCCGCCCATGGAAGCAGCCACACTGTTGAACACGCCCAGGAAGCCGGAGCTGGTGCCCATGATGATGGGAACCTGACCGCCCACAGGGCCGATGGAGAACAGCTGCACCAGCGTGACCACACCGGCCACAAACATGGCGTTCTGCAGCAGGCTGACCTGCAGGTCAGCAAACTCACCGCCTGCAAGGCCGCAGGCACTGGTGATGATAAGAAGCGGGGTCAGGTTGCCCACGAACATGGCAAACACATGCTGCAGGCCCAGCGGGATGGCCTGGCGAAGGGGCATCTTGGCATCAAACTGGTATGCACCCTTCTCCAACTCGATATTTTTGATCATAACTTCTCCTTTATCTAAAAGGCTTTTTTACACGACAAAAATTATTATAGCAGAGCCTTTCTCAAATTGGGAGAGGTCCGGGATGTTTTTGTTCATTTTTAGTTCATAAGTCATACTTTAACATTAAATTGTTCTTCTGTGAAGCACAAAACCGGATGGATCAGCCCCCTGCTCCCGGCACAAGAAGCCTCCGAGGCGCATCAATGGCCGTGGTGCCCTCTGCAAGGTCGTTGGCGGCAAGCATCTGGGCCGGGGAGACATGGAACCGCCTGGCGATGGCAAACAGCTCCTCCCCCGCCTGTGCATAATAGATGCGCAGGCTGATCTCCGGGTCTGCCGGGGTCAACGGCTCTCCCAGCGCGATGGAGCCCACACAGGTGTTTCCGCTCCGCTGTAGGATGGCTCCTTCTGCCTTGACGGAAAGGGTGACCTCCAGTGTGCCGTTTGCGCAGACACAGCGCAGGTCCTCGGCACGGAGCCAGCACTCCGGGATCAGCTCCGCGTCCGAGGGCAGCTCCCGCCCCAGCGGCAGGGCAAGCTCCAACACCTTTTCATAGCTTTCCAGCTCCGAAAGGCTGTTCTCCCCAAAGGCAGTCACGGTCACCCGGCTGGTCAGATCCCAGTTGTTTTCCCTGTATGCCAGCAAGGCCGGACCAAAGGAGGCAAAGCAGGCCAGAATTTTAGCCCCAGCGTCCGGCAGAGGGCCGGAGCCAGTCAAGGTCACGGTCTCGTCCAGGGTGCAGGCCAGCGATTCCGTCTGTACCGTCTGCGGGGCCTGTTCTGTCTCAAATTTCGTGGAGAAGGCATCCGCCACGCACTGCAGCTGGTAGGGCCTCCATGCCGCAGGCGCAGCATCAGGGTGGCAGTCAGGCGGCTGGGTTCCTCCCCTTCTCCCTCCGTGAGCGTAAAGCCCACCGGCTCGGCCACGCAGAGGCAGCGGCAGTCCTCGCTCAGGCCGTCCACATCCAGCACCTGATTGAAGTTCAGGTTCACGCTCTGGCTTTGCAGTGCCGGGTCGTCCTCGGCACGCCAGGCACAGGAAACGACCAGCACGCCCTTGGCAACGGCCTTCCCGTTCAGGAGCTTGAGGTCTCCGACAGAGGCATTGCCGCTGAGGTCCAAAACGGCGGTGGGCGGCGTGGGAAAGTGGATCTCGCCCTCGACCGTGACCAGCTTTTCCAGCACAGCGGCGCGCCGCACCCCGGAAAGGGTGACCAGTTTCTGCTCCACACCACCATCCGAAAGGGCCGTGATGACATCCGTTTTGACCTGCGTATGCACCGATACCACCAGCCCATACGCCCCCGCACCTCGATGCGGCGCGGGTTGACGGTGCGGCAGTTCAGATATTCGGTCTGGCCTTCCACCTGCACGGCCCATGCCGTGAAGACGAACTCCGGCAGGTCCAGCAGCTTGGTAAAGGGGAGCTTCTGCTCGGTCTGGCACAGGCCCGCTCCATCTTCCCCTGATAATAGACCACACAGCGCAGATATCCCTCCAATTGCAGCTTGCCGGGCTGCAGCCGCTTTTGCAGCACCACCGGCCTGACAAAGCACTTGACCAGCTTGAACACCGGTGGCAGATAATCAGATATCAGGATCTCTGTTTCCAGCGGCAGCTCTGCCTTGAGGGTACAGTTTGTCCCCGCCGCCGGCAGGGCATCCCGAAAGATCTTCAACTCCATGGTACGCGCTCCTTTCCTGTCCGCTCTTGATGTCATTTTATTCCGGGAACAGGTGGGATAGAACGGAGCTACTTTCCGGAGACGCAAAAAGCCGCCGCACAGCGTTTCCACTGCGCGGCGGCCTTATCACAATCAGGGTTCGGGGAAAATCAGGCGCTATTCAGCAGCCTTGGCAGCCTCGATCTGCTTGATCAGCTCGGGCACGACCTTGAACAGATCGCCCACGATGCCGTAGTCAGCCACGCCGAAGATGGGAGCACCCTCGTTCTTGTTGACAGCGATGATGCACTCGGAGTCCTGCATACCAGCGGTGTGCTGGATAGCGCCGGAAATGCCCAGAGCAACATAGATCTTGGGGTGCACGGTCTTGCCGGTCTGACCAACCTGATGGTCAGCGGTCATCCAGCCTGCATCGGTGACGGCACGGGAAGCACCCACAACGCCGCCGCCCAGAGCAGCTGCCAGCTGCTCAGCCAGCTCGATGCCCTTGTTGACGTCCTTGCTGATACCACGGCCAACAGAGACGATGACATCTGCACCGATGAGGTCGACCAGCTTCTCAGCTGCCTTCTCAACGCTCAGGACCTCAGTCTTGATGTCCTCAGCAGCCAGAGTGAATGCGGGCTTCACGATCTGGCAGGCATCAGCCTTGGCCTGATCGAAAGGAGCCTTCTTCATAACGCCGGGGCGCACGGTGGACATCTGAGGACGGAAGCGGGGGCAGATGATGGTAGCCATCAGATGGCCGCCGAATGCGGGACGGGTCATCTTCAGGTTGCGGTCTTCCATATCGAACTTCTGCTTGGACAGGTCGATGGTGGAGCTCTCCTTCAGGAAGTCGATGTACTTTGCAGTGTCGATATCCAGGTGGGTAGCATCAGCGGTCAGGCCGGTGTGCAGGCGGGCCGCGCAGCGGGGGCCCAGATCGCGGCCAATGTTGGTGGCACCGATCAGCAGGACCTCGGGCTTGTACTCGTTGACCATGTCGCAGACGACCTTGGCGTATGCGTCCGTGGTGTAATCCTTCAGCAGGGGGCTGTCGCACACCAGAACCTTGTCAGCGCCATAGCCGCCCAGCTCCTTGGCAATGCCATCCACGTTGTCGCCCAGCAGCAGGCCGGTGACTTCGCAGTTCAGCTCATCAGCCAGCTTACGGGCCTCGCTGACCAGCTCGAAATCGGTGGGCATCAGTTTGCCCTGGCGCTGCTCACAAAAGACCCACACGCCCTTGTACTCGTTAAAATCAGCCATTGTAATCCTATGCTCCTTTCATCAGATCAGGTGCTTCTTGGCCAGGATACCTGCCAGCTGTGCGGCGGTGTCGTCGCCAGTCAGCATGGTGCCTGCGCCCTTCTGCGGAGGAGTGAAGGACTTAAAGACGTTCGTCGGAGAACCCTTCAGACCGATGGTATCGACCTCGATCAGCGGATCATCCTTCAGAGCGTTGTAATCGAACACTTCCATGGGCTTGTCGTAGCAGGTGAAGATGCCATTGACGCTCATGTAACGGGGCTGGTTCAGCTCCTTGATGCAGGTCAGCAGGCAGGAGTCTGCACCTTGACCATCATGTAGCCGTCTTCCAGCATACGCTTCACGGTCAGGGTGTTGCCATCCTTCTGGATGTCAGCCACATAGGTAACCTGGGGCAGATGCAGCTTTTCAGCGATCTGGGGGCCGACCTGTGCGGTATCGCCATCGATTGCCTGACGGCCGCAGAACACAACGTCCTCGGGGCCAACGCCGATCTTATTGACAGCAGCAGCCAGGATCTGGCTGGTTGCAAAGGTATCAGAACCGCCGAACTCACGGCCGGAGACCAGAACAGCCTTGTCCGCGCCGCGGGCCAGCAGCTCACGCAGCATTCCCCTCGGCCGGAGGAGGACCCATGGTAATGACAACGACTTCGCAGCCGGTAGCGTCCTTGAGCTTCAGAGCAGCCTCCAGAGCGTTCAGGTCATCGGGGTTAATGATGGTATCCATGGATGCACGATCCAGGGTTCCATCGGGCTTGACGGCGACCTTGCCGGAGGTATCAGGAACCTGCTTTACACAAACAATTGCTTTCATTGTAACTCTTACCTCCCTTACTTCAGCAGAGCGCCGGAAATGACCATCATCTGCACTTCGCTGGTGCCCTCGTAGATCTCAGTGATCTTGGCATCACGCATCATGCGCTCGATGGGGTAATCACGGGTGTAGCCGTAACCGCCGAACAGCTGCAGGCAGCGGCGGGTCACGTCGCTGGCAGTGCGGGCTGCGATCAGCTTGGCCTGTGCGGCCTCCACGCTGTAACGGACCTTTGCGCCGTCCATGGCCTGCTGCTTCTTCAGAGCGGCAGCGTAGACCAGATACTTGGCAGCCTCAACGCGGGCCTTCATCTCAGCCAGCTCGAACTGGGTGTTCTGGAATGCAGAGATGCTGCGGCCAAACTGCTTGCGCTCCTTGACGTAGGCAACGGTCTCCTCCAGAGCGCCCTCGGCAATGCCCAGAGCCTGAGAAGCGATGCCGATACGGCCGCCGTCCAGGGTAGCCATGGCCAGCTGGAAGCCCTTGCCGCGCACGCCCAGCATACGATCCTTCGGGATACGGCAATCCTCGAAAATCAGCTCGCAGGTGGAAGAACCACGGATGCCCATCTTATCCTCAGCCTTACCGGGAGAAGCCCGGATCGGTGCGCTCAACGATGAAGGCAGAGCACAGCTTGGTGGGACGGCCCTTCTTATCCAGAACGCGGTCGGTGACAGCGATGACGATAAAGACATCAGCGAAACCGGCGTTGGTGATGAAGATCTTGGAGCCATTCAGGACCCAGCAGTCATCCTCTTCCTTGGCAATGGTCTGCTGACCCTGTGCATCGGTACCAGCGCCCGGCTCGGTCAGACCGAAAGCGCCCAGCCACTCGCCGCTGCACAGCTTGGGCAGGTACTTTGCTTTCTGCTCGGGGGTGCCATTCTCATAAATAGGAGCAGCGCACAGGCTGGTATGAGCAGAGACGATGACACCGGTGGTGCCGCAGACCTTGCTCAACTCCTCAACGGCCATGACGTAGGACAGGACATCGCCGCCTGCGCCACCCACGGAAGTGGGGAAATAAATGCCCATCATACCCAGCTTGCCCATCTTCTCGACGGTCTCTTTGGGGAAGTATTCCTCTGCGTCAACCTTCTTTGCCAGAGGCTTGACTTCGTTCTCAGCAAACTCGCGGTACATCTTCTGCACCATCTGCTGCTGCTTGGACAGAGTAAAATCCATCGCTATATCCTCCTAACGGGTGTTTTTTTTTTTTATCTCCCGGGGTCGGGGTTCCCCCTACCCGGTTGCAAACAAATTCCTCCCGACCGCTTTCCCCACGGCCGGGAGAAATGTTTATCAGAAATTACAGCTGGTCAACAGGGGTCTTGGTGCGGTCTGCGTTGTAAACGTAGAAGCCCTTGCCGGTCTTGCAGCCCAGGTTGCCGCCGCGGACCATCTTGCGGATCAGCGGGCAGGCGCGATACTTGCTGTCGCCGGTCTCATGGTACAGGACATCCATGATGGCCAGGCAGATATCCAGGCCGATGAAGTCGCCCAGCTCCAGGGGTCCCATGGGGTGGTTGGCACCCAGCTTCATAGCGGTGTCGATGCCTGCGATATCAGAAACGCCCTCCATCTTGATGAAGGCAGCCTCGTTGATCATGGGGATCAGGATACGGTTGACCACAAAGCCTGCAGCCTCGTTGACCTGAACAGGATTCTTGCCAATGGCAACGGCGATCTCCTTGATCTTCTCAACGGTCTCAGCGGGGGTGTTGCAGCCGGCGATGACCTCGATCAGCTTCATGCGGTCTGCGGGGTTGAAGAAGTGCATACCGATCAGGGGACGGCTCAGGCCCTTGCCGATATCGGTAATGGACAGAGAAGAAGTGTTGGAAGCAAAGATGCACTCCGGCTTGCAGATAGCATCCAGCTCGCCGAAAGTGGTCTGCTTGACCTTCATATCCTCGAACGCAGCCTCAACGATCAGGTCGCAGTCTGCGCACAGGTCTTCCTTCAGGCCCGGGGTGATGGCGGCGACGATAGCGTCGGCCTTCTCCTGGGTCATCTTACCCTTAGCGACCAGCTTCTCGTAGCCCTTCTTGATCTTTGCCAGACCATTCTCGGCCCACTCCTGCTTGATGTCGCACAGAGCAACAGTGTTGCCCTCAACCTGTGCAAATGCCTTTGCGATGCCCTGGCCCATAGTGCCAGCGCCGATAACACCGATCTTCATAGGAAATCTCTCCTTTAATATCAAAAATTATATAGTTGATTAGTTGTTGGTGAACACTGCCTTGGGCTTCGGCTTCTCACGGGTCAGGAAGCAGGCCATGCCTTCCTTCTGGTCGTGGGTCTCGAAACAAGCACCGAACAGCTTCTCTTCGACCTCAACAGCCTTCTCAATGGGCAGGCTGATGCCGTCGTTGATTGCCTTCTTGCAGTTGCGCACAGCAATGGGAGCGTTCTTTGCGATCTTGCCGGCCAGCTTCAGCACGTTCTCCATCAGTTCAGCCTGCGGATACACAGCGTTGACCAGACCGATGCGGTAAGCCTCGTCGGCCTTGATGTTCAGGGCCGAGTAGACCAGCTGCTTTGCCATGCCCATGCCCACCAGACGGGCCAGACGCTGGGTGCCGCCGAAGCCCGGGTGATGCCCAGGCCCACTTCGGGCTGACCGAACACAGCGTTGTCAGAGCAGATGCGGATGTCGCAGCTCATTGCCAGCTCGTTGCCGCCGCCCAGTGCAAAGCCGTTCACGGCTGCAATGACGGGGATGGGGAAGCTCTCGATCATCAGGAACACATCATTGCCCAGCTTGCCGAAGGCCTCGCCCTCTGCATTGGTCATGGTGCTCATGGAGCCGATATCAGCGCCTGCAACGAAGCTCTTGTCGCCTTCGCCAGTCAGGACGATGCAGCGGATGGTCTCCTGATCGACAGCCTCAAAAGCTGCCTTCAGGTCTGCCAGAACCTCGGGGTTCAGGGCATTCAGTGCCTTGGGACGATCGATGGTGATGATCTCGACAGCGCCCTGCACCTCGGTTTTTACAAAAGCCATTGTGAAAACCTCCAATTCAGATTCTCAGTGTTTCAAAACAGCTCCCGCGCCCCGGCAGAGTCTCCGGTCTGAGCCGGGGCGCGGGCTGTATTCAATCCCAAAGGGGAGCTTAGTCCATCTCAACGATGGTAGCGCAGCCCATGCCGCCGCCGATGCACAGGGTAGCCAGACCCTTGTGGGCACCACGGTGCTTCATAGCGTACAGCAGGGTGACCAGGATACGAGCGCCGGAAGCGCCGACCGGGTGGCCCAGAGCGATGGCACCGCCGTTGACGTTCACCTTGCTCATATCAAAGTTCAGAGCCTGGCTGACAGCCACAGACTGAGCAGCAAATGCCTCGTTGGCCTCGATCAGATCCATGTCAGCAACAGTCAGGCCGGTCTTTGCCATGACCTTCTTGGTTGCTGCGATGGGGCCCAGACCCATGACCTCAGGCTCAACACCGGCCAGAGCGCCAGCAACCCAGGTTGCCAGAGGCTCAACGCCCAGCTCCTTGGCCTTTTCCTCGCTCATGATGACCAGAGCAGCAGCGCCGTCGTTGATGGCGGAAGAGTTGCCGGCGGTCACAATGCCGTCCTTGGTGAAAGGGGCTTCAGCTTTGCCAGCACTTCAGGAGCGCTCAGACGGGGGCCTTCATCGGTATCGAACACGGTGTCGCCCTTCTTGCCCTTGATGACAACAGGAACGATCTCATCCTTGAAAGCGCCGTCCTTGATGGCCTTGTCAGCCTTGAGCTGGCTGTTGTATGCGAACTCGTCCAGCATCTCGCGGGTAATGGGGCTGTAGCCGTACTTCTTCTGGTAGGTCTCGTTGGTGCAGACGTTCTCAGCGGTCATGCCCATGTGCTTGTTGAAGCCGCAGGCATCCCACAGAGCATCGTTGACCATGGTATCCACGATCTCGCTCTTGCCCATGGGAGAGCCCATGCGGTAGCCGTAGCGGGCCTTCTGCAGTGCGAAGGGAGCCATGTCCATGTTCTCCATGCCGCCTGCGACCACGATATCAGCATCGCCTGCCTCGATCATCTGCGCAGCCATGTTCACGCAGTTCAGACCGGAGCCGCAGACCACGTTGACGGTGACGGCGGGGGGGTCTCGATGGGCAGACCAGCCTTCAGGGCAGCCTGACGAGCGACGTTCTGGCCCAGACCAGCCTGGATCACACAGCCCATGTAAACATGATCGACCTGCTCAGGCTTGACGTTTGCGCGGTTCAGAGCCTCCTTGATGACGATGGAGCCCAGCTCAGCAGCGGGGACGTTGGCAAGGGTGCCACCGAACTTACCAATGGCGGTACGGCATGCAGATGCGATAACGATCTTTTTTCATGTGAATAGCCTCCTGATTGTGTATGTTGTGATTTAAGAAAGACTGTTTTATCAAAACGCCGAAGCGTTTCTTGCATAAGGAATGGGGTCAGACGTTCTCTCCCCTGCTGCGCAGCTCGGCCATCTTCTGCTCCACGGCAGCTTCCACATTCGGAGTAACGAACTTGGAGATGCTGCTGCCGTAGCGGGCGGCTTCCTTTACAATGGTAGAGGAAAGATAGCTCCACTTGATGCTGGTTGCAAGGAACATGGTCTCAATACCGGGCATCAGCGCGTGATTGGTCTGCGCCAGCTGGATCTCGTTTTCAAAATCCGTTACCGCCCGCAGGCCCCGCACCATGACCGAAGCGTGGCGCTTCTTGGCGAACTCCACGGTCAGGCCGTCGAAGCTCTCCACCGTGACATTGGGGATACCCTTGCAGCATTCCTGCAGCAGGGCCACCCGCTCCTCCACGGTGAACAATGGGTGCTTTGCACTGTTGATGAGCACGGCCACGATCAGGTGATCGTTGATCTTTGCCGCACGCTTGATGATATCGAGATGACCTCGTGTAACCGGATCGAACGACCCGGGGTAAACTGCAGTTGCCATCGGTTTTGTCCTCCTTGCGCGCCTTTGAAAAGCGCATTGGTTCTGACATGATAGCACTTTCCAGTTTGCTGTGCAAGATGTTTTTTTTCTTCTGCTACGGTGTATCGTTAATTTTTAAACAATCCCACCCGCAGTGCCACGCTGCATCCTGCTACGCTATAAGTAAAGCACATCGTCAAAATTTTATCAAGTATTTTTTGTGTAAAATTTATTTTTTGTGCACCAAAGAATCTCTACAAAAAGCTAAGATTTTTAGTCATATTGCATTCAGCCCTGTTTTTTGCCGGGAAAGTATTGATTCTCTCGTTTGTTAATGATATAACTAAGTTGGAATTTACAATTCCTTTATGTTATTGTAAGAGAGGATGGTTTATAATGGATTTCACGGAATTGTATGCGCAGAAGAAAATGACAGCTGACCAGGCTGCCGCGTTGGTCAAAAGCGGCGACTGGGTGGATTACGGCTGGGCCGTGAACACCCCCCGTGGCGGTGGACGCTGCCATTGCAAAGCGTCTGCCTGAGCTGGAGGGCGTCAACTTCCGCGGCGGCATCCTGATGTGGGTGCCCGCGATCTTCCAGATCGACGACCCGGCTGCCCACCTCACCTGGAACAGCTGGCACATGGGCGGCATCGAGCGCAAGGCCATTGCACAGGGCTTTTCCTTCTACTCCCCCATCCGCTACTCTGAACTGCCCCGCTACTACCGCGACAGCTCTGACCCCGTGGATGTGGCGGTATTCCAGGTGACCCCCATGGACGAGCACGGCTATTTCAACTTTGGTCCCTGTGCTTCCCACCTGGGTGCCGTCTGCGATAAGGCCAAGAAGATCATCGTTGAGGTCAACCGGAACATGCCCAAATGCCTGGGCGGCACCGAGAACTGGGTGCACATCTCCCAGGTTGCCGGTGTTGTGGAGGGCAGCAACCCGCCCATCGGCCAGATGGCCGCTCCCGGTGCTGCTACCGAAGTGGATCTGAAGGTTGCCAACCTGATCGTTCCGCAGATCCCCAACGGCGCCTGCCTGCAGCTGGGCATCGGCGGTATGCCCAATACCGTTGGCTCCCTGATCGCAGAGTCCGACCTGAAGGATCTGGGCGTGCACACGGAGATGTACGTGGACGCTTACGTGGATATTGCCAAGGCTGGCAAGATCACCGGCCGCAACAAGAACGTGGACAGAGGCCGTCAGGTCTATGCCTTCGCTGCCGGTACCCAGAAGATGTACGATTACCTGAACAACAACCCGGAGTGCATGGCCGCGCCCATCAGCTACACCAACGACATCCGCACCATCGCGGCCATCGACAACTTTGTCTCCATCAACAACGCGGTGGATGTGGACCTGTACGGGCAGGTGAACGCGGAGAGTGCAGGCATCAAGCACATTTCCGGTGCAGGCGGTCAGCTGGACTTTGTTCTGGGCGCATACCTTTCCAACGGCAGCAAGAGCTTCATCTGCCTGTCCTCTACCTTTATGAATAAAAAGACCGGCAAGCTGGAAAGCCGCATCCGTCCCACCCTGGAAAACGGCAGCATCGTCACCGACACCCGCGCAAACGTGCACTACCTGTGCACCGAGTACGGCTGTGTGAACCTGAAGGGACTGACCAGCTGGGAAAAGGCAGAAGCACTGATCAGCGTGGCACACCCCGATTTCCGGTACGAGCTGATCGCCGAAGCCGGAAAACTGCACATCTGGCGCAGGAGCAACAAGCGCTGACATTGCCGCAGGGAATCCTGCTGTCTGCGGCAGGAATGGAGTTTCTATGACATGATGGACAAAAAACCGCATATCAAACCCTATCTCTACGGAATGTTCGCAGGCTTTGGCGCGATCAGCCTGAGCATCCTCTTCTTTTTCCTGATCTACCGCTTTCAGGGCTTCGGCAATGCCGTTTCAACCCTGACCGGCATCCTGAGGCCCTTTATCTACGGCAGTGTCATTGCCTATCTGCTCAAGCCGGTGTGCAACTGGATTGAAGCATTTCTCCACAAGCTGTTCCCGGAAAGGATGCACCGCTTTGCCAACATGCTGGCCGTTGCTCTGACCATCCTGTTCGGTCTGCTGCTGATCTACGCGCTGATCATGATGATCGTGCCGCAGCTCATCAACAGTGTGACCGCCCTGTACTACACGGCACGGGACAACATCGGCGACTTTGTGGAGTGGATCTCCAAGCAGGAGTTCATTGCCAACAACAAAAAGCTGCTGGACTTCATCGAGAACTCTTACGACAGCCTGGATGCCAACCTGGATGCCTGGATCAAAAACACCCTGCTCCCCTCCATGCAGAACATCCTCAGCGGTGCCGCTGTTGGCGTGGTGAACGTGGTGACCTGGATCAAGAATTTCGTCATCGGCCTCATCGTTTCGGTGTATCTGCTGGCCAGCCGGAAGAAGTTCGGGCAGCAGGGCAAGCTCATCCTTTATAGTTTGGTCAAGCCCCGCTGGGCCGACCTCATCATGGAGGAAGTCCGTTACGCTGACCGGATGTTCGGCGGCTTCATCAACGGCAAGATCCTGGATTCCGCCATCATCGGCGTGCTGTGCTATATCGCCTGCCTGATCTTCAAGTTCCCCAGCGCCCTGCTGGTGTCGGTCATCATTGGTGTGACCAACGTGATCCCTTTCTTCGGCCCCTTCATCGGTGCCATCCCCGCCACCCTGCTCATCCTCATCCAGAGCCCCATCAAGGCGCTGTGGTTCGTGTTGTTCGTGCTGGTTTTGCAGCAGCTGGACGGCAATATCATCGGGCCCAAAATTCTGGGCAACACCACCGGCCTTTCCAGCTTCTGGGTACTGTTCGCCATCCTGCTGTTTGGCGGCCTGTGGGGCATCGTCGGCATGATCGTGGGCGTGCCGCTGTTTGCGGTGATCTATGATGTCATCAAAAAGCTGGTGTTCCACGGCGGCCTGAATCGCAACGACGAATCCGGCATGGTAAACCTCTATCACGATGCCTTCGGTGACCCCGACGACGAGTGATCCCAAACACAATAGAATCGCAAAACCGGCTCTGTCTCCTGCATGGGAGGCGGGGCCGGTTTTTGTATTCCTACCGCATAATTTTCTCAGAGCAGCCGAGAAACGGCAAAGCGTTCCCCCCTTCCCGGCGCTGTCTCGGCGCTTGGGGAAGGGGGGCTTGGCTTTCAGGGCAGATAAACCAAGATTTCAGGGGAGTGCCTGCAATTACTGCTGATTGGGCTTCCAATCTTTATAGTTCTCGTAGCGGCTCTCGCGGATCTTGGTGTGAGACCAGATCTCGTCTGCCACGGGCTGCCAGTTGTCGGCGTAGGCCTTGCACTTGTCACACAGGTGATCCACCGTCTCCGGGCTCTGGAGATCGGTGCTGTGGGCACCGGTCTCGTGGACCATCTTCTTCAGCAGTTCGGGGTTCTCCAGCATGGGGCAGGGACGCAGGTGGTTCTTGTTGAAGGGCTGGCCGTTGTGGTAAGCCATGAACAGCGGGCTCTGCAGGATCTCCAGAATGCTGCTGTCGTGGATATTGGCATTGGAGTAGTGGATGAAGACGCAGGGCTCTGCATCACCGGCCGAGTTGATGTGGAAGTAGTTGCGGCCGCCCGCGATGCAGCCGCCGACGAACTCGCCATCGTTCTGGAAGTCCATGGGGTAGAACGGGATGTCGCATGCCTCGCTGCGCAGGTAACGGATGCGGTCGATCATGTACTTGCGCTGCTCCGGGGTGGGCATCAGTTCGGGGAGCGGCCTCGTTGCCCACGGGCATGTAGTGGAAGTAGAAGCCGAAGTGGGCACCCTTGTCGCAGAGGAAGCGCATGAAGTCATCATTGGTGACAGCCTCAATGTTGGCGCTGGTGTAGCAGATGGAGGTGCCGAACAGGATACCGTACTGCTTGAGCAGATCCATGGCGTGCATGACGGCAGCGTAGTGGCCCTCGCCGCGGCGGGCATCGTTGGTCTCCGGGGTGCCCTCGATGGACAGCATGAAGGCGATGTTGCCCAGACGGACGACTTCCTTGCAGAAGACCTCGTCGATCAGGGTGGAGTTGGTGTAGATGGCGAACTGGACGTCGTTGTGCTTCTCGGCCAGCTTCAGGATATCAGCCTTGCGCACCAGCGGCTCGCCGCCGGTCAGCATATAGAGGTACACCCCCAGCTCCTTGCCCTGCGAAACGATCTTGTCCATATCCTCAAAGCTCAGGTTGTTCTTGTTGCCGTACTCGCCTGCCCAGCAGCCGACACAGTGCATGTTGCAAGCCGAAGTGGGGTCGAACAGGATCAGCCACGGGATATTGCAGTGGTACTTTGTGCGATTCTCGCGGATGGTCTTTGTCCCCCGGAAGAACGCCTCATAGCCAAGGTTGAGCGCCGTGGTGCGTGCCACGTTGGGCGCCAGCTGGTTCAGCATACAGTTGATGAGCTTAGACCACTTGCTGTCCGGGTTCGTCAGGGTCTGCTTGGCGTGTGTGTAGGTCTCGTCGCTGAAAGAATCGCCGTAGAACTGCTTGGAGAGATCTACGATCTGACCAACGGTCTTGGCGGGGTCTTTCTCGGCGTGGGAAAGCACGAGATCGACAGTCTTGCCCAGTGCAGCACGCTGCATCTTGTGCGTCAACGAATCAAATGCGGTATTCATTTTTATTTCCTCCAGATTCAATAGAATTTTACAGGGCTCTCCTGCCTGCCGGGCTGAATTCCCGGCGGTCAAATGATCTTATACTCCTGCAGCAAGCGGCCGAGGTCGGTGTCCTGTAGTTTTTCTACCGCTTTTTCCCAGTGCAAATTTTTTGATCCAGTTCATTTTCAGATCACTCAGGGGTTTGCCATCCCGGAGCTGGACAGCGGCGTTCAGCAGGTCGCGGACGTCGTAGGTGCTGCCCCAGACTTCCGGCACGCCGCGGTCGATGTCCAGCAGCGTATAGACCGCTTCCATGCCGGTGCGCATCGAATACTCGGTGGTGAAGATGGTATCCCGCTTCGTTTCGGCGAACTGGCCGAGGAAGGCAAAGTTGACCGCGCCCTCCGGCACCACCGCCGGACGGTCCCCCGCCTTGCGCGGCATGAAGAACGCCGTGATGTAGGGCATCATCACCGGCACGGTGTTGGCGCTGCGCTCTGCCAGATCCTCGATCCGGGATTCCGGGCACTCCGAGGTGATACAGCCACTCCATGCAGATCTCCTTGCCGGTGCAGTCCCGCATGGGCTTTTTGACGTAGTTGCCGGGCTTATCGCTGAACAGGCCGTAGAGCCAGCCCACGAGCTGCCCTTCGGCTGATCGCGGAACTGGGGCTGGCGGTTGAAGGTCCAGCTGAGCAGCCAGCCGGAATCCCGCGCCGTCACGATGCCGCCCGTGACAGTCCTGCCGCTGAACGGGTCACGCTGGCAGATGTTCTGGATGTAAGGCACGATCCGCTCGTCCAGCGTGGTGACCGTAGCGCTCATCCAGTTGGTCTGCTCCGGGTCGGAGCAGAAGACCTCCGGATGGCCGAAGGCTTCATCCTGCGCGGCGATCTTCTTCCACAGGTCCCAGCCGCTGCCGGGCCGGAGCGTGGGGTTGAACACTGCAGGCTGATCCTGGGCGCCGATGGAGGCGCTCTCGACGCAGCCGCCGTTGGTGATGAAGACCAGATCGTTTTCGGTCAGGTCCACCCGCTCCTCGTGCTCGTCCACGAACAGGCAGATGGTCTTGGGCTTTTTGCGGCCCTCGGTCAGCTCAAACTCAATATTGGTGACCTTGGTGTTGTAGTGGAAGCGCACACCGTGCCCTTCCAGATAGCGGATCATGGGCAGGATCATGTCTCGTACTGGTTGTACCGGGTAAAGCGCAGTGCCCGCAGATCAGGCAGACCACCCACATGGTGGATGTAGCGCTTCAGATAGAGCTTCATTTCCAGTGCGCTGTGCCAGTTCTCAAAGGCGAACATGGTGCGCCAATAGAGCCAGAAGTTGGAAGAGAACACCTCCGCGTCAAAGACATCGGTGATGCGCTTATCATAGAGCTGCTCATCCGGGGTAAAAAAGAGCTTGATGAGTTCCATGCAGCCCTTGATCCGACAGGCCGAACTTCCCATCGGTGTGGGCGTTCTGCCCCCGGTTTTCCGTGGCGCGGCAGAGCGAGTAGTTGGGGTCTGCTTCTTGTTCAGCCAGTAGTACTCATCCAGCACGCTTGCGCCCTCGGTCTCAAGCGACGGGATGGAACGGAACAGATCCCACATGACTTCAAAATGGTCATCCATCTCCCGGCCGCCCCGCATCACATAACCGATGCCGGGGTACTGGCAGCCATCACAGGCACCGCCGGGGATGGACCCCTTTTCAAAGAGATGGATATGCTCGCCCTTTCATCTGACCGTCACGGACCAGGTAGCAGGCAGCTGTCAGCGCCGCCAGACCGGTGCCCACGAGATAGGCCGATTTCCGATCCACGTCCCGCAGGCTTTTTCGGGCGCGCAAATGCCTCATAGTTCCCGCTGGAATAATACATTTTATTCCCTCCGTTTGCTGTGGTTTCAGGTTTTCACCTTTCATTTTGCGCTGATCATACTGTAACATTTTGTCCAACGGAAAGCCATAAACAGAAAAAGCACCGTGATGGAAAACCCATCACGGTGCCCGGATTGATAAAACATTGTCAGTCGTCAAGATCTGCGGGCTGCGGTCGGTGCGGAAGCGGCGGAGCGCCCGCTCAAGATCGCCGCGGAGCAGAACATTCAGCCGCTCGGTCATCCGGACGGGGTCCTCCTTCATGTCCCTGCGGATCCATTCCAGCGTCATGCCCACCAAGGCGTACTTGTAAAAGTCTACGACGAACTGTTTGTCGGCGTCCTGCACCGTGATGCCCTGCATCCCCCGGTCCAGAAACTCCCGCAGCATGGGGTCCAGTATCCTATATAAGTACTGTTCCACCTGCTCCCGGCTCATCGAGCGGTAAACGTTCATGACCAGCACCTTGTTGTCCTGCACCTGATGCAGGATGTCCAGAAAGGCATCTGTCCAGTTCTCAAAGCTCTGTCTGCCCTCCAGCGCCTTGGCGGCATCTTCGACCATGATCCAGTCCACGAGGTCGTAGATATCCTTGAAGTGGTAGTAGAAGGTCATACGATTCACGCCGCAGTCCTCGGTGATATCATTGATGGTGATCTTATTCAGCGGTTTTTGAAGCAGCAGCTTTTCAGCGATGCCTCCAGCGCCCTTTTGTAGTTTGTGACACGAGATCCATCCTTTCCCAGCGGCACACACTGTGCCGCCGACCGTGGTGGCCGCCCTATGGGGCCAGAGAAGTAAGAATACTTCCTCTATACTATAACGCAAATGCCCCCCTGTTTTGCAAGTTCAAAATCTCTCATTTTGATATTTTTTTTTCACGTTCTTCTCCATTTTGCAGCCGTCCAGCCGCCTTTTTGCCGGGTTTCCGGGAGGTTCCTCTTGATTTTCTGGCTCCGGGCGCTTACAATGGATGGAGTGGAACGAATGTGCGTTCCATTTATTTATTTCTTTCTGAGTGAGAAAGGAAGGGAAAGCAAGTATGATCAAGACCATCGGATTTTTTAGGCTGTGGGAACATGGGCGGTGCCATTGCGCGGGCCGTCTGCAAGGCTGCCGACCCACAGAATGTTTATCTTGCCAATCGCACTGCCGCCAAGGCAGAGGCGCTGGCCGCAGAGCTGGGCTGCAACACCACCACGAATGCCGAGGTAGCGGGCCGCTCCGACCTGATTTTTCTGGCGGTCAAGCCCCAGATGATGGAGGCTCTGCTGGCCCCGCCCGGTTTACCCTGAACGAGCGGCCGAGCCGCTTCATCCTGTGCAGTATGGCAGCTGGGCTTTCCATCGCGCGCATCCAGGAGATGGCGGGGGAGGACTACCCCGTCATCCGCATCATGCCCAACACCCCGGCATCGGTGGGCGACGGTATGATCCAATATTGCTCCGCCAATGTGACAGCGGAGGAGGAGCAGGAGTTTCTGAAGCTGATGGCACCCGCCGGGCGGCTGGACGCTGTGCCCGAGGCCCTGATCGACGCGGCAAGCTGCGTTTCCGGCTGCGGCCCGGCCTGGGTGTACCAGTTCATTGAAGCGCTGGCCGATGGCGGCGTGGCCTGCGGCCTGCCCCGGGAAAAGGCGCAGGAGTACGCCGCACAGATGGTGCTGGGCAGCGCAAAGCTGGTGCTGGAAAGCGGAAAACACCCCGGTGAGCTCAAGGACGCGGTGTGCAGCCCCGGCGGCAGCACCATTCAGGGCGTGCGCGTGCTGGAAGAGCACGGCTTCCGCGGCGCGGTGACCGATGCGGTGATCGCCGCCTACGACAAGACAAAGGAAATGGGAAAGGGTTAAGTTTATGCGCATCGTGGTCAAAGTCGGCACCTCCACCCTGGCCCACTCCACCGGGCGGCTGAACATCCGCCACGCCGAAGAGCTGGTGAAGGTGCTCAGCGATTTGAAAAACGCCGGGCACGAGGTCATCCTCGTCTCCTCCGGTGCCATCGGGATGGGCGTGGGCAAACTGTCCCTGCCCTCCCGCCCCGGTGATATGGCCACCAAGCAGGCCTGCGCCGCTGTGGGCCAGTGTGAGCTGATGTACACCTACGACCGCCTGTTTACGGCCTACAGCCACACCGTGGCCCAGATCCTGCTCACGGGCGTGGATGTGGAGCACGAGGGACGGCGGCTGAATTTCCAGAACACCCTGACCCGGCTGCTGGAGCTTGGTGCGCTGCCCATCATCAACGAGAACGACACCGTCGCCACCGACGAGATCACCTCTATCGGCGACAATGACACCCTCGCCGCCATCGTCACCTGCTGCATCCATGCCGACCTGCTGGTGCTGCTGAGCGACATCGACGGCCTGTACACCGCCAACCCCCACACCCACCCGGACGCAAAGCTCATCCCGGTGGTAGAGCGCATCACTCCGGAGGTGCTGGCGCTGGCAGATGGGGCAGGCTCTGCATTGGGCACCGGCGGCATGTCCACCAAGCTCCGTGCCGCCCAGATGGTAACGGCAGAGGGTGCGGACATGGTGATTGCCAACGGTTCCCACCCGGAGCTGCTCTACGACATTGCAGACGGCAGACCCGCAGGAACCCGCTTTGCGGGCAGAAAGGAGGGCTGATCCATGACGACACAGGAGATCCTGGAAGCCGCCCGCGCAGCCAGAAGCGCGCTGGGCTGGCCTCTCCTCGGGCGAGGTACGCCGCGCCGCCCTGCTGGGCATGGCAGAGGCGCTCTGCCCCCCTGCCCGCCAGCAGGCCATTCTGGATGCCAATGCCGCCGACCTGGAAGCCGCCAGAGGGCACATCTCGGAGGTCATGCTGGACCGGCTGGCCCTGACACCGGAGCGCATCAGCGCCATGGCAAAGGGCATCCGGGAAGTGGCTGACCTGCCCGACCCGGTGGGCAAAGTTCTGCGCCGGGTGGAGCGCCCCAACGGGCTGGTCATCGAAAAGACCGCCGTGCCCATGGGCGTGATCGCCATCATCTATGAGAGCCGCCCCAACGTGACCAGCGATGCCGCCGCCCTTGCCATCAAGAGCGGCAATGCCTGCATCCTGCGGTGCGGCAGGGAGGCATGGCGCAGTGCCAACGCCATTGTAGCGGCTCTTCGGGAGGGTCTGCAGACAAACGGCCTGCCCGAAACAGCGGTCTGCCTGATCGAGGACACCACCCACGCCTCGGCCAACGCCCTGATGACGGCGGTGGGCTATGTGGATCTGCTCATCCCGCGCGGCGGGGCCGGGCTCATCCGCGCCTGTGTGGAAAACGCAAAAGTCCCCTGCATCCAGACCGGTACCGGCATCTGCCACATCTTCGTGGATGCTTCTGCCGACCAGGATAAGGCACTGGACATCATTGAGAACGCCAAGGCCAGCCGCCCCAGCGTGTGCAACGCCGAGGAAGTATGTCTGGTGCATTCGGACATTGCGGCAGAGTTCCTGCCCAAGCTGGCCCGGCGGCTGGGCCCTGACCGCGCGGCAAAGGGGCTGCACCCGGTGGAGCTGCGGCTGGACCCGCGTGCAGCCGCCATCATCCCCGGCACCCCTGCAGGCCCTGCCGATTTTGACACCGAGTTCCTGGACTACATCCTGGCTGTCAAGGTCGTGGACAGCGTGGAGGAGGCCGTCAGCCACATCGCCGCGCACTCCACCGGCCACAGCGAAGCTATTCTGACCCGGGACGAGGCCCATGCTGCCCTCTTTACGGCGGCGGTGGACAGTGCGGCGGTCTACGTCAACTGCTCCACTCGCTTTACCGATGGCGGGGAGTTCGGGCTGGGGTGCGAGATGGGCATTTCCACCCAGAAGCTCCACGCCCGTGGCCCCATGGGGCTGGAAGAGCTGTGCAGCTACAAGTACATCATTCACGGCAGCGGCCAGATCCGCTGAACCGTTCAATTGCGAAAACTGTTTCATATTTTTCCGTTTTTTTCTTACAGGCCGCAGTGGAAGGACAGCGGCCTGTATTTTTTGTTTTACAGGGATGGACTGTTTTTGTTATAGAAACATTTTCGGACCAAAATTTCGGAAATTATTTTTCCGTTTGTTCCATGATGTATTTTTCATTTCTCCATTCTGTACAAAAATAAAGTCGTACTTTTAGCGGAAATTAGGGTAAAAATTCTCATTTTTCCCCTTGACAACCCCTATTTCGACGCGGTAAAACTATATTGGAAGGTATGGAAACAAGTTCGGCGGGGCGCTCTGAAGTGCGCCCGGAACTGTCCTTCTCACAACTGCAAATCCATTTCAAACAGATGTCCGCATGACGACACTAGTACAAAGGAGAGAGCGAATTATGACAATTGCCATTCTTGCACATGATTCCCGCAAAGAACTTGCACTTCAGTTCTGCACCGCCTACAGCGGGATCCTTTCCCGCAACACAGTCATCGCCACCGGTACCACCGGCCGGATGCTGAACCAGGCCACCGGCTTGCCAGTTCACTGTTACCTCTCCGGAAAGCTGGGCGGCATCCAGCAGATTTCTTCCCGGGTCGCCTGCGATGAAGTGGATCTGGTGCTCTTCTTCCGCGACCCGCTCAAGGCGGACACCGGCAATTCCAGCGAGCAGAACCTGCTCCGCCTGTGTGATATGCACAGCGTACCCATTGCCACCAACATTGCCACCGCCGAGGTACTGCTCCGCGGCATGGATCAGGGGATCTGGACTACCGGGAAGATGGATGCACCCGCCGGTGATCGAGCCTCTGGCCGCTCCCCGCCGCGCCGTGTGCTGAGGACTGCCTGACATTTTTGTGTATAGAGGGAAACGTAAAACAGCGCCGCCGAAGCTTTTCAGGGCTTCAGCGGCGCTGCATTTTTTTTATGCAGTTTTCAGTTCATTTTCCGGGGAGTGACATCATTCCAGACCGGCCATCTGCTTGACGGCCTTCATGGCGAAGGTCAGGGTGCGGCCCATGGCCACGCCTGCCATAAGGCAGGGGTAGTTGTTGGCGAAGAAGGAGCCGGACATATCGCCGGTGACGTACAGGCCGGGCATCGGCTTATTGTCGCTGTCCAGTGCCTGACCCTTGTCGTTGATGGCGATGCCCTGCTCGGTGGTCAGCAGAGAGGCACCCAGCCAGCAGCCGTAGAAGGGAGCGGTGCGGATGGCGCTCAGGCGGTAAGCGGGCTTGCCGAAGTCCTCGTCGTTCTGCTTGTCGTAGAGCTCGTTGTAGCGCTCCACGGTAGCAAGGAAGGTGTCCTTGGCCTCACCGGTGAAGCCCAGCTTATCGGCCAGCTCGTCCAGCGTATCGCACTTGAACAATGCACCGGCCTCGATCGCCTCGTCCATCTTACCCTGAATGTACTTCTCACCGCCGTTACGGGTCTGGGCAGAGCAGCCGATGGTGTGAAAGCGCTTTGCATCCTCGATGAAGTTTGCATCGCTGATCTGGGCGTAAACGCGGCCCGGCTGGTGGGCAGCGGCGTAGACGATGTCATTGTAGGGGCTGCTCTCGTTGGCAAAGCGCTCACCGTTGCGGTTCACCTTCAGGAAGGGCTGGGTGCCGGGGTTGTACTGACGGATGGTACCCGGGAAAGCCTTGCCGCCAAAGGCAGTGTCGCTGTCCACATAGCCGCCATCCACGCCGGGGGCCACGATGCCGCGGTCAAACAGCATGGGAGCGGCCTCCCTGTCCAGATTGGCACCGGCCCACACAGCAGCCCGGATGCCGTAGCCCTTGTCGGCGGGGGAGTAGGAGCAGGCGGTGGTCACGCTGGTGCCCAGGGGTCCAACTGCTCCATCATGTAAGGGTTGCCGGGGAAGCCGCCGCAGGCCAGCAGAACGCCCTTGTTGGCGTTGTAGCGGATGAAGTGGTCATCCTCGGTGCTCTGGGCGATGATGCCGGTAATGCGGCCCTCGCTGTTCTTTTTTCCAGCTTGGCCAGACTGGTTTTGAAGTCCACATCGTAGCCCAACCCCTGAATGTACTGCAGCAGCAGCTCGTTCCGGGCGGCACCACTGGAGCGATCATAGGTATACTCGATCTCGGGGTACATATAATCGGTGTTGTGCTCGGCGTTTTCTGCAGGCCATTTGGCCTCGTCGCCGTAGGTATAGATCATCTTCACGCCGTACTTGTCCTCCATGATGGAGCGGACAAATTCGATCATCTCGGCAGACTCGTTGATCCAGGTCTTGACCACGCGCTGATCACACTTGCCGGAGGCGTAGCGGGAGACCTCGCTCAGCAGCTTGGCACGATCCATCTTGATGCCCTGTTCCTGAGCGCCAAAGCCGTCCACGGCACCCACCCAGTGACGGGTATCCTGCACATTGCCGTTCTGCTCGATGACACGGAAGTTCAGGCCCTTGGCAGCGGCATAAGCAGCAGCGAACATACCACCGTTGCCGGCACCCACGATGAGGATGTCAGTGTCCACCGTCTCGGTGATAGCAGCCTCGTCGATGTCAGGCTCCTTGCCCAGCCAATCGGTCTCGTCGCCGGTGGGCAGCTGAACGGAAGTTACAGCTGCCTCGCCCTTGGCCTGTGCAAAACAGCTCTTGGCGGCCTTCTTCACGGCATCGGAGGTGATGGTGGAGCCGGACACGCCGTCGATCTCGTCAGAGCCGGCGTTCAGCAGCTGGTTCTTCAGCTCCTCGGCAGCAGCAGCGCCGTAGGAAGCGGTCTCGCCGGAGGTATCCACCACTACATTGGTCACAGCGCTGTCGGAGAAGGTCATGGTGACCTTGACGGTAGAGGAAATGCCCTCAGCAGTGCCGGTGTAGGTACCGGGGGTGTGCCAGCTGCCTGCTGCACCGGCGGAAGCGGCGGTGGAGGAGCTTGCAGCGTTGCAGGCAGCCAGTGCACCGGCGGTAACACCGGACATGGCCGCAGCGGCCGCGATCTTCAGAAAACCTTTGCGCGAGATCTTGTTCATGCTTGGATGATCCTTTCTTCTCTTTTTTCTGTTCTTATTCTTCGATTTTCCTTCTTATCCGAAACGTACCGCCACAATGCGGCGCAGACTTCGTTCGATAATAAATTAACACAAAGCCCGCCTGTTGTCTTTTAAGAATTTTAAGCATCTTTACCGTTTCTTCACTGGGAAATCCCCTGTTTCCCACTTTGTTTGATAAATAACGGTCAAATCAGAGCAGAAAAAAGCACCCACGGCTTAAGTTTCCTTAAGAAGCGGGTGCTTTAAGGATTAACGATATTTAAGACAGCAACACCATTTCAGGCTTCTGTCTCCCCTTCCGGGCGGAAAATATAGCCTTTGCCCCAGACATTTTTGAGGTAGATGGGCTTGGCGGGGTCGGGCTCGATCTTACTGCGGAGATTGTGGATGTGCACCTGCACAGTGCGGACATCCCCAGGCTTTCCTTCCCCAGATCTTCCGGTAAAGCTCGTTTGCGGTAAAGAAGGTGTTGGGATGCCGGATGAAGAGGGTCAGGATGCGGAACTCCATATCCGCCAGATGGATGCTCTGGCCGTCCTTTTCGACACAGTGGCTGTTGGAATCCAGCGTAAAAGCCGCGCAGTGGTAGCCGTTGACGCTGGGTTCGGCGGCATCCATCTGCACCCGGCGGATGTTCGCCATGATGCGGGCCAGCAGGACCTTGTTGTTATAAGGTTTGGTCAAAAAATCGTCGCCGCCCAATTCCAGCGCACGTACCACAGTATCCGTGTCGTCAAGGCAGGAGGTAAAGATGATGGGGCAGTGATGCCCGCTTCGCAGCGTCTGGCACAGGTGCATGCCATTGGTATCCGGCAGCAGGATGTCCATGAGGATGACATCGAAAGTTTTCGCGGGCATGGCTCAGTGCCTCGCCGCCCGTCTCGGCACAGACGACCTCAAAATTCTGCCGGCTTTTCAAAAAGTAGCAGGTCGTATCCCGGATCACCGGATCATCTTCCACCAGAAGAATGCGGATCATGCGGTTTGCCCTCCCCTTTTCGGCGTGAATTTGCTATAATATCTTTATCTAGTATACCGTATTTCCGGGCTGTTCTCAACCGGTTCTCCAAAGTTTTGCAGGGGGTCTTTTTATGATAAAAAGCGATTTCTGCTTCCGGCTGCCGCCGGGGCACTGGCACTGGTCATTGGGTTGGCAGGGATCTGGTTCAACCAGCGACTGCCGGCACTGGCGGATTTTGGAGTCCCCGGCATGGACTCCGAAGCCCAATTGATGGCATGGGCTGCCCTGTTCCCGGAAAAAGGAGTGGCTGCCCTGACCTTCCGCACGGTGCTGCAGTGGATGGCCATTGCGGTATTCTGTACTCTGGGGGCGGTGGTGCTGGCCCTGTACCGATACAAACCTCAGAAGGAACTGGGGTATTTTCTGCTGTATCTGACGGTGCTGACCCTCTGGGCTCTGGTGATCATTCTGGCTCCGGTGGGAAGTTCCGGCTGGAGCGTGCTTTTTCCGCCGGGGATTCTTTACCGTCACGGTTCTGGCAGGTATTCTGCTGTGCGCCGCTCTGACAGGGGCTGTGCCGGTGTCTCACGGGCAGCGGCTCGGTTCCCTGCTTCTGACGCTGGGGTATCTTGTTCTGACGCTGATTCCCCTCAGCCGTGTACGGGCGGTGGGGCTGCTTTTGGGCATGGGCTACTGTCTGGGCATACTGATGGCAATGTATGCCCGGGGCTCCGACGCTGCCCTGCTGATGCTGTTTCCCTGTGCCATCACCATTGGCTTCCGGGTATGGGTGGTCCTGCCGGGCATGCACGTGCCGTTTTTTCAGGAGAGCGTGTTTTTCTACCTGTTCCGGTGTGCCCGGATCTACGATGCGCCTTTTACTCTGGGCTGCATGGCCTACGTCTGCCGCCGGTATGCCCTGCAATTTGATCGGGCGGAGCAGCTGGCCCGGGAGCTGGATGCCCGGGTCATTCAGCGGACAAAGGCCCTGACGGAGGAGACCGAGGCCCGGAAAAGCATGATGCTGAACATTTTCCACGACCTGCGAAGCCCCCTGTTTGCGGTCAGCAGTGGCCTGGATACGCTGGAGGCTGCACCGGAGGCTCTGCCGGCCCTGCTGCCCGCCTTACAGCAGCGGACAGCCTTTCTCCGCCGCCTGACGGAGGATCTGTTTCTGGCTGCAAAGCTGGAGCAGAAACAGGTGATGCTCAACGAGGACCGGGTATCTCTGGGGAGGTCATCGCTGCGGTCTGTGACAGCTGCCGGGAGGAGGCTGAGAAGAAGGGCGTGGTGCTTCAGGCTCCTCCGGCTTCGGAGCTGCCGGTGTGGGGCGACCAGATCCGGCTGCAGCAGATCCTGCAGAACCTGTTGACAAATGCCATTCACTACACCCCTGCAGGAGGGAGCATCACCGTCAGCAACCGGGTGGAGGCCGGTGCTGCTCTGGTGAGCGTCCGGGACACGGGCTGCGGCATTGCGCCGGAGGATCAGGCCGCCGTATTTGACCGGTATTTCCACACCACCACCTCTTCCAAGCACGACTCCACAGGTCTGGGACTGACCATTGCGCAGGAGCTTGCCCACCTGCACCACGGAGAAATCCTATTGGAAAGTGAAATAGGCAAGGGCAGCTGCTTCACGTTGAAGCTTCCCCTATTACCCGCTTAACAGAGAAATCCCCCGCCATAGGCGGGGGATTTCTTTTATAGCATCTTATTTAAATTTAAGCCAGCGGGTCCCACAGCTTCATGGGCAGGGGCTCCTGATCCAGCAGGGCGCGCTGGGCATCGCTCAGCAGGCTCTTGCGGACGGTGATCTGGTAGACATTGGCCTTGAACCACTTCTCGCTGCCGATGTAGTAGCCCTTCTGGCCGGAGGCATCGCCCCAGCTGTTCTCGATCTTCCAGCGGTCAGCCTTGCCGTTCTCGTCCAGATTGACACCACAGAACATCATGCAATGGTTCATGGTGCTTTCACGGGTGAGCAGCCGCTCGGCCTTGGTCATGCCAAAGGTCAGGCCGCCCAGCACCTCGCCGTACTGGAAGCAGTCGGGGTCCCAATAGCCGTTGGCGCGGTCGCCGTCGGGGTGGCAGTCGCAGCTGAACATGACCCCCTCCCCTGCCTGCAGCTGACGGATGGTCAGATCCTCCAGCTCCTCCTGCGAGAGGTTCAGCCAGAACATATTCTCCTCCACCACATCACCCATAAAGGGCTGGCAGTAGGTGCGGTTCAGCGCATGGATGGGCGAGGAGATGATGACGACGTAATCATCCAGATCATTGCCCACATATTTCTCAAGGAAGGTGTGCGGGGTCAGGTTCCGTCGTCGCAGTGGTAGTGCTCATCCTTGTCGGTATACTCAAAGTCAAAGCTCCTGGGGGCTGGCCGTAGAGGATGCACAGGGCGTTGTAGATCTCCGCCAGCATCTCCTCGCGGCGGGCGGCCGTGTCCTTTCCCTCTTTTGCCATGGCCCGCAGTTCCAGCGCATCCTCCCGCAGCTTGCGGTTCAGGATGGGCAGATACTTGGCCGTGCCGGTGGAGTGGACAGTCTCCGGCATGACCCAGGAGGGCACCACGCCGTACTTTTTGATCAGGCTGATGGCCATATCCCACTGGCCGCCGTCGGGCAGCGGGCTGCCCAGCAGGGTGTAGGTCTCGCGGTCGGTCAGGTCCTGATCCGCAAAGTGAAGGATGTTCTCAAGGAAGAGATTTGCCTTTTCCAGCTTATCGTAGAACGCCAGATAGGTGGGAGAGAAGGAGAAATCCTCCAGATCGCACTTGGCGATCACCCGCTGGCGCAGGACGTTCAGGGTGGAGAACATCCAGCAGCGGCCGCTCTGCTTCTGGTTGGTGATGTTATTGGTCTTGACCAGCACAGAGAAGTCCATCCGCAGCTTGGCAGCGGCGGCGGGCACAAAGGCCGCGTCCGGCAGAGCCGTGCGGGAAACTGCATTGGACATCACATTCAGCTCCGGGCGGGCAGCATAGCCCTGCTCAAAGCGTTCCAGCATCCGGGCATCAATGGGAGTAACACGATTCATTTGATTCACGCTTTCTTTCTGAAAAAATCAATCCTTGAAATAAGCATTCTGCACGGCCAGCAGGACACCGGCACGGCTTGCTGCAAAGTTCAGACCGCCCTGCAGGTAGCAGGTGTAAGGCTCACGCAGGGGGCCGTCGCAGGAGAGCTCGATGGTGCTGCCCTGGGTAAAGCTGCCGCTTGCCATGATGACCTCATCGGTATAGCCCGGCTCCGGAGAGGGTTCCGGTGCGGCATAGCTGTCCACGGGGCTGGCGGCCTGAATGCCGCGGCAGAAGCCGATGAGGCATCGGCGGTATCGGCATCGAAGCAGGTCACGATATCGTTGTGGTCCTCGCAGTAGCGCGGGATGGGCTTTTTTTGCCCACCAGCTCCAGCAGGCACTGGGCATAGATGGCGGTCTTGATGGCTTCACACACCACGCCGGGGGCATAGTAGAAGCCAAGGTACATATCACGGGGCGTTTCCAGCGTACAGCCCAGCTCCTTGCCCAGTCCGGGGGCGTTCAGGCGGTAGGCGCACAGCTCCACCAGATCTTTCCGGCCTGCGATATAGCCGCCGGTGGGGGCAATGCCGCCGCCCGGGTTCTTGATGAGGCTGCCCACCACAAGGTCGGCACCTGCCTGGCAGGGTTCTTCCTTCTGGGTAAACTCGCCGTAGCAGTTGTCCACAAAGATGATGATGTCGGGGTTGGCGGCGCGGGCGGTGTCGGCGATCTTCCGGATGGTATCCAGATCAAAGGCATTGCGCTGCAGGTAGCCGCGGCTGCGCTGGATATGGCAGACCTTTGCCCCCGGGGCCTTTTGAGCGATCAGCGCGTAATCCGGGGTGAAATCGGCCTTGAGGGGGGCTTCGTCGTACCGGATGCCGTAGTCCATCAGGGTGCCGGTGCCCTTGCCCTTGCCGTCCAGACCGATCACGCCCTCCAGCGTCTCGTAGGGGGGCGGCCGGTAGCAGCCAGCAGGGTATCCCCTGCCCGCAGCAGGCCGAACAGGGCCACCGCCAGCGTATGGGTGCCGCTCTGGAACTGGCTGCGCACAAGGGCATCCTCCGCGCCCATCACCTCGGCAAAGATCTGCTCGAGCTTGGCGCGGCCGGAATCCCACAGGCCATAGCCGGTGGTGCCCAGCATATCGGTGGAGGACATCTGAGTATCGGCAAAGGCCTTGAGCATTTTCAGCTGGTTGTAGTCCCGGATCTCCTCCATGTGACGGAAATAGGGCTGGCAGAGTTCCATGGCTTTTTCGTCCAGCGCCAGGACTTCGGGTTTATAATCAAAAAAGTGGTTCAACATTGACATAATCTATCCTTGATCTTTATTTTCATATCGGGCATACTCTCCCAGCTTTTCAAAGCCGAGGCGGGTATAAAAGTGCACCCGTTCCGGGGAGCAGAGGAAAAGGGGCTGCAGGCCCTGCGCCGAGAGGGTGTTGGCCAGCCGGACGATAAGCCGCCCGCCGATGCCGCGCCCCGCAATGGCTCCGCAGTCTCGCCGCAGGCCATGTAAGCCTGCTCCGTTCCAATGGCGTAAGCGCCCACGGTGCAGGCAAGCTCCCCTCCCTGCTCCAGAGCCCAGGCCACAGCCCTGCCGCGGGCGCGCTTTGAGCAGAGCTCAGAGTAAAAATCATCCCGCCGCGTGGGGCGGTCCGGAAACAGCATCTGTGCAACGGGGCCCGCCGGGGGCTCCGGGTCAAAATGCAGGGAGGCCCAGAGTGTTTCTTCCACAGCGGGTTCCGGCAGCTGCTTTCCCGGTGCCAGGCCAAAGACAAAAAGGGACTTTACCCGGGCCCAGCCGGTGGGCGGCGGGCACTCGGCTTCGTCCAGGACCACTGCCTTACAGCCGCAGAAATGCAGGAAGCTGGCCAGTTCGTCCGGGTTGGCGTGGCCCGCCAGCCAGGCGGTGCTGCCGCCCACATCCAGCGCCAGCGTTGGCCCGGCGAAGAACCGGCCCTGCTGGCTTTTGCCGAAGAGCGCCAGCGCCTGCGGCATCGTGACCCCAAGGCAGAGCTTTCCGCGGCAGGCGCTGCGGAACCGCTGCCTCTGGCGGGGCGTTCTGACCTGCGTGATCATTTCAGTGCGTTGACGATGTTCTTGAACTCGCGGCCGCGCACCTCAAAGTTGGGGTAGAGGTCGAAGGAGGCGCTGGCGGGAGACAGGATGATGATATCGCCGGGCTTTGCGGCGGCACGGGCCAGCTCCACGGCGTGCTGCATATTGTCCGCATGTTGGATGGGCAGTGCGGCCTCGTTGAAGCCGGGGTCCTCTCGCAGGGCCTTTTCAATGCGGGCCGGTGGCACCCATCAGCACCAGATCCTTGACGTGGGCCACGATCTCGGGGCCAGCGGCTCATAGGGGATGTGCTTATCGTAGCCGCCCGCAATGAGGATGACCTTCTGGTCAAAGCTGCGCAGGCCCGCAATGGTGCGGGTGGGGCTGGTGCCGATGGAATCGTTGTAGTAGAGCACGCCGTCCAGCGTGCGCACCGGCTCAATGCGGTGCTCCACGCCGGTAAAGGTGCTGCCCACCTTCTGGATGGCCTCCACGGGCACCTCGCCCCAGACTGCGGCGGCAGCGGCCAGCAGATTCTCGATATTGTGCAGGCCCCGCAGCTTGATGTCCTTCTGGGCCAGGAAGGGCGTTACCACGCCGTCCTCGGCCATGCAGAGCATGTTGTCCTCTTTGCGCAGGAATGCACCGTTGTCGGTATCGTGCAGGCGGGTGAACCAGACCTGCCTGCCCTTGCAGTCCTTCTGCATGGAGCGGCTGATCTCGTTCTCGTAGCCCACGGCACGGCAGGGCGGGTTCTGGTAGAGCAGGATGTTGCGTTTTGCGTCGATGTACTCCTGCATATCCTTATGGTGATCGAGGTGGTTGGGGGTGACGTTGGTCACCACCGCGATCTTCGGGCTCTGGTGCATGCTGATGAGCTGGAAGCTGGACAGCTCCACCACAGCCACATCCTCCGGCCGGACCTCAGGCAGCATGGGCAGCAGGGCAGCGCCGATGTTGCCGCCCAGATGTACTTTGCGGCCTGCGGCCTCGTAGAACTTGGAGATGAGGGTGGTGGTGGTGGTCTTGCCGTCAGAGCCGGTCACGGCCACGATCTCGCAGGGGCAGAAATCGAAGAAAAGCTCGACCTCGCTGGTGACCATGGTGCCCGCCGCCATGGCATCCTGCAGGGGCTTTTCAAAGTAGCCCACAAAGCCGGGGGTGCGCATGATGATATCCTGACCCTTGAAGCCGTCCAGATAGTGTTCGCCCAGGCTCAGGTCAATGCCCAGTTCCCGGATGGTAGCGGCATAATCGCCGAACTCCTCCACGCTCTTTTTCTGGTCGCACAGGGTCACATGGGCCCCCAGCTCCACAAACTCCTTGATAAGGGTCTTGTGGCTGACACCGGCACCGATGAACGCCACCTTTTTGCCCCGGATGAGTTCTGCAAGCTTCTGCTGATCTTTCTGCATAAAGAAAGAACCTCCTCTATGAAAATTCAGGCTGAAATTGATTCACTGCTCCATTTTACACCTTTTCCAGCCAATTGGCAACGCCAAACCTTATTCTGGCCCCGGATGCACCGAAATCCTATCTGAATTCACAAAATGTCGATTGTCTTTTCCGACCGTTTCCGCTATACTTTAATTGTATCATTTTACAAGGAGCGCATTTTCTTGAAACATTCCCTGATCCGCTTTTCCGCAGTGGTGCTGACCATTGCGTTTGTTTTTGCCCTGACCGGCTGTGGTTCGGGCTCCAACAGCTTCACCTGGTTCGTGGACAGCATCCCGGCCAACCTTGACCCGCAGGTGGCCTCGGCTTCTGCGGATGTCATCGCCTGCGAGAACCTGTACAGCGGCCTTGTCCGCAAAGATCCCAGCGGCAAATATGAGCCTGCCCTCTGCGAACGGTGGGAGAAGTCCTCCGACGGCCTCACCTACACCTTCTACCTCAAGGACGGCCTGACTTACACCGCCGCCAAGGGCAACGCCACCGACTACGCCATCACCGCCGAGGATTTTGTGTTCGCTTTCCGGCGCTTGTTCCGGGCGGAGACCAACTCCCCCTACGCGGTGGAGTTTGCGGCCCTTGAAAACAGCGCCGCCGTGCTGGCCGGGCAGATGCCCGAGAGCGCGCTGGGAGTCACGGCCTCCGGGCCGCTGACGCTGGTGTTCCACCTGAGCAGTGCCGATGACAACTTCCTCGAGAAGCTCACCCTGCCCGGTGCCATGCCCTGCGATGAGGAATTTTTCAATTCCACCCGGGGCACCTATGGTCTGAATGCTTCGTCCACCCTTTCCAGCGGCAGCTTCTACATCTACAACTGGACAGCCAGCGGCCTGTTCCTGCGGCGTGCCCCCTCGGGCAGCCTCATCGACAGCCTGCGGCTGGTGCAGAACACCAACAGCGCCGGGCAGTCCGCCGCAGAGCTGATTGCCAACGAGAAGTGCTCTGCCGCCCCGGACGACACCGCCGCGCCCACCACCCTGACTTCCCTCTCCTACTCCGATACCACATGGAGCCTGCTGTTCAACTGCAGCAGCGTGTTTGCTTCCACCGAGCTGCGGCAGGCACTGGCCTCCGCCGCGCGGGGTGCAGCCGAGGTGCCGGACGGCGGGCTCTATGCCGCCGCCAACGGTCTGGTACCGGACGGCCTGACTGTGGACGGCATGAACTACCGGGATACCGCCGGGGATGTAACTCCCGCCGCGGTGGATGCCCGAGCGCTCTACCTCACGGCGCGGCAGACGCTGACCACCTCCGACTTCAACAAGGTCAGCCTGATGGTGCCCGCCGGTTCCGGCGTGACCAGCGCCGCCGAGGAGATCAATGGCGTGTGGCAAAGGAGTTTTCCCTCTTCTTCTCCGTAGAGGAAGTGGACGAGGAGACCTTTGCGAAACGGCTGGCCGAGGGGGACTACACCATCGCCCTGGCCCCCATCAGCGCCGAGGGCGGCAGTGTGTACAACATGCTGAACCAGTTCACCGCAGCGGGCGGCGGCCTGACCGGCTATGCAGATTCCCTGTATGCCACCCAGCTGCAGGCCAGCACCCAGGCCACCGGAAGCTCCCTCTGCCGCCTGCTGGGCGATTGTGAGCGCCAGCTGCTCAACGATGCCGTGGCGGTCCCTCTGTTTGCCCAGCAGAAGCGCCTGCTGATCGCACCCGGCATCCAGAACCTCATCTTTGACCCCTTTGGCCCGGTGCTGGATCTGACCTATACCACAAAAGAATGATGTGCCACAAAAAAAATACCGGAGCAGCCGCCTGCCCCGGTATTTTTCTTATCCTTTTTTGATGCCGAACAGCCTGCGCAGAACGCCGCGCAGACACTTCGGGCTTTTGATAACGACCACCTGCATCGCTCTCCCGCCTTTCGTGGTGTGATACCACAATATAAGCGGCAGGACGGCAAAGTGTGCGGCTCAGGCCTTGTTCCCGGTCAGGATCGGTGTATCCGGCACTGTTTCCACGACCACCAGCGCCCCCTTGCGGGTGGAGATGGTGATGCAGTCTGAGCCTTCGGCATACTCATTGCTGACTCCCAGCGGGTAACCGGCCACCAGCACATCATCGGTGAGCTCATAGTAGGAACCGCGCTCCCACACGCCCTCCGCCCTGCCCTCCATGGGGAAAGCAGAGAAGTAGAAGAACTCCTCCTTCGGGTAGGCGCGGGTCTCGCCGGAGCGGACAAAGGTGATGCGGCTGCGCTCATCCTGAAGCGTTGCCCGCACGCCCCGTTCTTCCAGCCCAAGGCCAGTGGCAAGATTCGAGAGGGTATGCTCGATCCTGCCGCCCAGCGCCCCCAGAAGAAGCACCTCAGTAAAGCCCTTCTCACTGGCAAGCTTGGCGGCATATTCGGTGTCGGTGTCGTCCTTGACGTGAGGCAGGACGATGATATCGTCGTTCTGCTGCACCGGACAGGGAGCGGTATCGAAATCTCCCAGGATGATATTGGGCTTGCAGCCCAGCGGCGCGCAGTTGCGATAGCCTGCATCACAGGCGATGATGAAGTCATCGGGGCGGAGCAGACGCTTCAGCTCCGGCGAGACCGGGCAGGCCGAGAGGATCACGCAGCGCATCACATTCCCCTCCTCTGCCAGTCCTTGACATCCTTGACTTCCTCATACATGGCACAGTAGCTGTCGTACCGGGTCTGGGAGAGCTTTCCCTCGGCCAGAGCGGCACGGATGGCACAGCCCTTTTCCGTGCGGTGGGAGCAGCCCGTGAACTGACACTGCCCAAGGTAGGGCCCGAACTCCGGGAAGGCGTGTTCCAGAGCCTCCTTCGGGATGAAGCCCGCCCGGCTGGCCTCGAGGCTGGCGAAGCCCGGGGTGTCGGCGATGCGGCCCCCGAAGGCTTCAAAGATGGTCACCTCGCGGGTAGTATGGCGGCCGCGCCCCAGCTTCTGGCTGATGGCACTGGTCTCCCGCTCGGCTTGAGGCAGCAGGGTGTTCAGCAGGGTCGATTTGCCTACACCGGAGTTGCCGCAGAAGGCGCAGAGCCGCCCGCTGATCCACTGCCTGACCTCGTCCAGCCCTTCCCCGCTGTCGTAGCGGATGGCAATGAAGGGCAGAGTAGATCTTTCATAGGCGCTGCGCAGGAACTCCACCTCACCAAGGTCAGCCTTGGTGCAGACGATGACGGGCTGCACCCCTTGTCCACGGCGATGGCCGAGAGCTTGTCCAGCACCAGCGTGCTGGGGGTAGGCTGGGTGGTGCTGGCCACAAGGAACAGCACATCCAGATTGGCCACAGGCGGCCGGACAAACACGTTTTTGCGGGGGCGATCTCGGCAATGACTGCCGCGCCGTTCTCGGTCTCCAGCGTCACTTCATCGCCCGCCACGGGGGGTGATCTTCTGTTTGCGGAAGATGCCCCGGGGCTTGCACTCGATCACACCCTCTTCGGTCTTGACGTAGTAAAAGCCGCCAATTCTTTTACGATATATCCCTTCATCCGTTCCTCCCTCAGGACAGCAGCGCGCTCCACCAGTCGCCCAGGCCGGTGCCCTCACTGCTGGAAGAATCGCCGCTGCTGGAAGAGCTGCCCCCGATCAGGCCGCTCCACCAATCGCTGGAGGAGCTGCCCGGCTGTTCAGCCGGGGTCTCAGGCACCGGCTCGGGGCCTGCGCTCACGGTAATGCTGACACGGCTGTTCACCTTGACGGTAGATCCTGCCGCCGGGCTCTGGCCGATGATGGTACCGGCGGGCTGGTCGCTGTACTGCTCGGTGGTGCTGCCAAGGCCCAGCTTGTTCTGCACCAGCACGGAGCGGGCATCGTTCGCTCTTGAGACCGGTCAGGGCAGGCACCTTGGCCGTGGTGTTGACCTGCGGGCGGCTGACATAGACCACCACTGTGGAGCCTGCGGCCACCTGACTGCCCGCAGCAGGTTCGGTGCGGATGATGGAGCCTGCGGCCACGCTGGGTTCCACCGCCTGGGTGATCAAAACAGAGACCCCCAGATCCTTGAGCTGCTGCTCACCATCTGCCTGCACATAGTTGGAGACATCCGGCACGGTGACATACTGGATGCCCAGGCTGACGGTCAGGGTCACGCTCTGGCCCTCGCGGACGGTGCGGCACGCCACCGGGGACTGCCGGTAGACGTAACCGGCGGCGTAATCGTTGCTGTAAGCCTGCTCCCAGTTGACGGTGATCTGGCCGGAGGCCACCTGTTGAGAAGCGTTGACTTCATCCTGCGTCATGCCGCTGTAATCTGCCAGCACCACATCAGCCTTTTTCCCCATCAGGGAGCTGGAATCATTCAGGATCATCCAGCAAGGGCCGCGCAGGCCAGTGCAAAGGCCACGGTGATGCCAAACAGCACCGGCAGGAACACGGTGCGCTTTTTTTTTTTTTCTGCCTTTTGTCGGGGCACTGCCGCGCTCCGGACGGGATTCTTTTTTTCTGGGCATAGGGGTTCCACCACCTTTTCAGGAATTTCATCGGGGAGATAGGTGTAGTTGAACACGATGGCCGGGTTCTCTACATAGGCGTTGAGGGCTTCCAGCATCTCAGCGGCGCTCTTGTAGCGGTTTTCGGGCCGCTTTGCCATGGCGCGCTCGGTGATCTCCACCAGCCCCACCGGCACCCAGGGAGCCAGTTCCCGCAGGCTCCTGGGCTGATCCGAGATTTGCTTGATGGCCACCTCCACGGCGTCCTCTGCATCAAACGGCAGCTGACCGGAGAGCATCTCGTACATCATGACGCCCACCGAATAGAGGTCACTGGTGAAGTCGGTCTCATCGCCCTTGGCCTGCTCCGGGCTGATATAGTGGACGCTGCCCATGGCCTTGCCGCCCGAGAGCTGGTTCTCAGCCCGGGAGATGCGGGCAATGCCGAAATCCATCATCCGCAGCTGGCCGTTGTCCAGCAGCATGATGTTCTGGGGCTTGATGTCCCGGTGCACCACGCCGTTGTGGTGGGCATGGTCCAGCGCTTTCAGGATCTGAGAGATAAAGTGAACGGTCTCCCGGCTGGTCAGCTTGCCGCCCCGCTCGTTCAGATACTCGCGCAGGGTCATACCGTCCACATATTCCATGACGATATACTGCAGATGGTCGCTCACCGAGACATCATACACCTTGACGATGTTGGGGTGGTTGAGCAGCGAGATGGCCTTGGACTCGTTCTTGAAACGGCGCACAAGGTCGGGGTCGTGCATGAGCTCCTGCCGCAGCACCTTAACGGCCACGACCGTGCCCTCCGGCACTGGGCCGCCCGGCCCTACAACGGCCTTGTAGACATTGGCCATGCCGCCGGTGCCGATGAGCTCCCGCACCGTGTACAGACCGTCCAGCGTTTTGCCGATCAGGTTATCCATGGTGCACCTCCGTAGGTTCCACAGCCAGCAGCAGGGCGGTGATGTTGTCAGAGCCGCCGTTCTCGTTGGCGGCATCCACCAGCCGATCGGGCAGGTCGTAGAACGGGCCCTGCGCCAGCAGCTGCTCCATCTGCTCCACCGGCACCATGTTGGTCAGGCCGTCCGAGCAGAGCAGCAGCAGATCCTTTGCCTGCAGCTGCACCGAAGTGACCTCCGGCTCCAGCCGGTAATCCACGCCCAGCGCCCTGGTGATGATGTTCTTCTGGGGATGATGCTCGGCCTCCTCCTCCGTGATGGTACCGCAGTCCACCAGCTCCTGCACATAGGAGTGGTCGTGGGTGAGCTGGGTCAGTTTACCGTCCCGGCAGAGGTAGGCGCGGGAATCGCCCGCGTGGCAGAGGGTGGCTTCCCCACCCCGCACCAGGGCACAGACTGCCGTGGTGCCCATACCGGCCAGCGATTCCTCGTGGGCGGCTTTGTTGAACACATAGCGGTTGGCACTGATGAGGGCCTTTTTCAAAAAAGCTCCCTCCTGCCCTGCTCCGCACTGGGCGTACTGCTCCTGAAACACCTGTTCGATGACATTGCAGGCCCCCTGTGAGGCCTCGCGGCCGCCTTTGGCACCGCCCATACCATCACACACCAGTGCCCAGACAGCACCGCCAGGCAGCTCCCCGGCACGGTAATCATCCTGATTTTCCTGCCGGACGCGGCCCACATCCGTTTTTTTCCTGCTAGTTTCATAGGCTTCTCCTCTTGCGATTTACGCCTTACCATTCATTTCGTCCCGGCGCAGCTGGCCGCAGGCGGCGCTGATCTCGCTGCCAAGACGGCGGCGTACCGTGGCGTTGACCCCCAGGCTCTCCAGCTTTTTCTGGAAGCGCTGGACATTGGCGGCATCGGTAGCCGAGTAGGGGCTGCCGTCCACCGGGTTGATGGGAATGAGGTTGACGTGAGCACCCATGCCCCGGATGAGGTCGGCCAGCTGTCTGGCACAGGCATCGGAATCATTGACACCGCGCACCATCGAATACTCAAAGCTGACCCGGCGGCCCGTGGTCTCCTGATAGCGGCGGACGGCGGGCATCAGCACCTCCACGGGGTAGGCATCATTGACCGGCATCATGCCGCTGCGGATCTCGTTGTTGGGGGCGTGCAGGGAGACCGAAAGAGTCAGCTGGAGCTTCTTCTCGGCCAGCTGGTCGATCTTCGGCACGAGGCCGCAGGTGGAGAGGCTGATGTTCCGCATCCCGATGTTCACGCCCTCGGGGACGAGATGTTCTCAAGAAAGCGCATGACCTCGTCAAAATTATCCAGCGGTTCCCCGATGCCCATGAGGACGATGTGGGAGATGCGCTCCCCGATGTCCTTCTGGGCGGTATAGATCTCAGAGCAGATCTCACCGGCTTCCAGGTTGCGCACCCGGCCTGCCTGGGTGGAGGCGCAGAAGCGGCAGCCCATCCGGCAGCCCACCTGCGTGGAGACGCAGACCGTGTTGCCGTAGTGGTAGCGCATGACAACGGTCTCGATGCAGTTGCCATCGGCCATCCGCAGCAGATATTTCACGGTGCCGTCCTTGGCTTCCTGCCGGCGCTCGATCTTGGGGGCAGCAATGTAAAACTGCTCTTCCAGCTTTGCCAGCAGGGTCTTGGGCTGGTCGGTCATGGCAGAAAACTCGGTGACCAGCTTCTGGTGCACCCAGTGGAAGATCTGCTTTGCCCGGAAGCCCGGCTGACCCATAGCTTTCAGCGCAGCGGTCAGCTCGGCCAGTGTCAGGGAAGAGATACAGCGTTTTTGTTCCATGGTATTCTCCTATGAATCAATACGAACCGGACGGCGGGTTCATTGCGTTTTCTGCATGGCGCAGAGGAAAAAGCCGTCCATCCCGGTGCGGGTGGGCACCGAGAGCGCCCCGTGCTCCCCCACTGTCATTCCGTCAGGGAACGCCACAGCGGGCCGGACCACCCGGAACTCCGGGGGGCGGGCAGAATGCCGCCACCTGCTCCTCGGTCTCGGCGGGGTCGATGGTACAGGTGGAGTAAACCAGCCGCCCGCCCGCTTTCAGCAGAGCGGCTGCTGTGTCCAGAATGGACGACTGGGCGGCCAATAATTCATCGTGGCGTGCTTTTTCCAGCGTCTTATAGCGGATATCCGGCTTTTTTGCCAGAATACCCAGGCCGCTGCAGGGGGCATCCACCAGAATGCGGTCTGCGGCGGGCAGCTTTGGGTTGGGGCGGGTGGCATCATTGCACAGGGCGGTGACATGGGCAAAGCCCATCCGTTCCACAGCGCTCCGGATGAGCCCGACCCGGTGCTCTGCCACATCGCAGCTGTACAGTGCGCCCTGCCCCTGCATCTCCTCGGCCAGCAGCAGCGTTTTACCGCCGGGTGCCGCGCAGAGGTCGATCACGGTATCGCCGGGCTTTGCCTCCACACAGAGGGCTGCCAGCTGGCTGGCCTGCCCCTCCACATGGAAACAGCCCTCCTTGAAGAGCGGGTGCTCCGCCGGGCTGCCCTCAAACTTTGCCAGCACGCTGCCGGGCACAAGGCCGGGCTGCGCGCTCTTCACGCCGCTTTCCAGCAGTTTTTCGCAGAGGGCTGCGGCATCCATTTTCAGGCAGTTGGCCCGCAGGCTGGTGCAGCCGCCGTCGGCGGTGTGGGTCAGGATGCCCAGCGCCTCCTCGGGGTAATGGGTGCGCAGAAACTCTGCCACATCCTGCCCCGCAGAGCCCAGCACCATGAGGCGCTGGGTCTCGTTCCGGAAGCGGGCAGTTTCCAGATCATAATTGCAGGCCTTGCGCAGGACGGCATTGACCAGCCCGGACGCACTCGCCTTTTTGAAGGTGCGGGTCAGCTTGACGGCCTCGTTGACCGCCGCCGACACCGGCACCTGCATATAGCGGGCCTGCGCCAGCGCGGCACGCAGGATCTCGCGCACCTGCGGGTCGAGCCTGGCAGGCCCTTGGGCAGGAACTGTTCCAGAATGAAATCCAGCGTGCCCTGATGTTCCAGCACGGTGTCGAAGATGGCACCGGCAAAGGCCTTATCACGGCCCTCCAGTTTCTGGCGGCGGAGTTCGGCATCCAGCACAAGGTTTGAGAAGCCGTCCTGCTCCTGCCGGACCAGTGCAGCCACTGCCGCTGCCCGCGGATTGGCCGCCATCAGAGGGTATCCCCCGCTTTGAGGCGCAGACCGGCGGCGAAGGAGGTGCCGTCCATGGGCTTCTTGCCCTCCGGCACCACATGGAGCAGCTGGACCGCGCCATCGGCACAGGCCACCGTCAGGGGATTTGTGGAAAGCACCGTGCCGGGAGCCTCACCGTTGGAGACAGCCACGCGGCACTCGGTCACCTTGACCTTTTTGCCGCCTGCAGTCACGAACCAGGCCATGGGCCAGGGGTTCATGCCGCGCACCCAGTTGTGGATGTGCGCGGCAGTATCGGTCAGCCTGAACTCCGCCAGCTCCTTGTCCAGCATGGGGGCCAGGGTGGCGTTCTCATGCTGCTGGGGCTGGGGCTGGAGGGTGCCAGCTTCCATAGCGGGCACTGCCTCACAGAGGACGCGGGCACCCACGGCGGTGACCCGGTCGAACAGCTCGCCGCTGGTCTCCTCCGGGCCGATGGCGATCTTCTCGCAGACCAGCACATCGCCGGTGTCCAGCCCCTCGTCCATCTGCATGATGGAAACGCCGGTCTCCGTGTCGCCGTTCAGAACAGCCCACTGCACGGGGGCGCTGCCGCGGTACTTGGGCAGCAGGGACACATGCAGGTTGATGCAGCCATACTTCGGAGCTTCCAGCACGGATTTGGGCAGGATGCAGCCGTAGGCCACCACCACGATGAGGTCAGGGGCCAGCGCCCGGATGTTGGCATCCTCGCTGCCGTCCCGCAGGGTGCGGGGCTGGAACACGGGGGTCCCATGCTCCAGAGCAACTTCCTTGACCGGGGGCGCGGTGAGCACCTGCTTGCGGCCCACCGGCTTATCCCGCCGGGTGTACACACCGCAGATCTCGTGACCGGCAGCATACAAGGCCTTCAGGCACTCCGCGGCGATATCCGGGGTCCCCATAAACAGAATGCGCATCAGTTGTTTCCTTTCGCTTCACGGGCAGCCTTTTTGCCCTCCTCGGTGTCCTCGTAGAAATACTCGCTGGACTCCATGATGGTAATGCCGTCCAGATGGTCATTCTCGTGCTGGATGCAGCGGGCCAGCAGGTTCTCAGCCTCCAGCTCGAACCAGTTGCCGTTGCGGTCCTGCGCACGCACCTTGACGGCAACAGGACGGGTCACGGCACCGTTGTGACCGGGGAAGGACAGGCAACCCTCGTAGGCGGTCTCCTCATCCTCAGAAACAGCCAGGATCTCGGGGTTGACGAAGTCGATGAACTTGTACTCATAATCCTCGGGGATCTCCTCGGGGGCATCGGTGGTGTCCCACACCACGAAGACGCGGCGCGCATGCCCACCTGAGGGCCTGCCAGACCCACGCCGTCGGCGGCGATCATCGTCTCCCGCATGTCATCCAGCAGGGTGGCAAGGCGGTCGTCAAAGTTGGTCACGGGGCGGCAGACCTTGTTCAGGATGGGGTCGCCCTCTTTTTACGATATTGCGGATAGCCATAGTGGTACCTCCAAAATTTGTTGTGTTGTATCAGATATCCCCGTCCGAGTGCAGATCGACCACAACGGTGGCCTTGCCGGGCAGTTTTTCCTGCTCGTATAGGGTCAGCGTTTCCCGGATAAGGGCCCGGAAACGGCGGTCGTTGCGGCACTTGACGGTGAGTTTATAGCGGTAGGAATCGTTGATCTTTTCAATGCTGCCGGGGGTGGGGCCCAGCACCCGCAGGGGCAGGTCGGGCTGCTTGGCCGCCTGTCGGCCCAGCAGGGCCGCAAAGCGGGCGGAAGCCCGGGCCACCTCGCTCTCCTTTGGCCCGGCAAAGCCCACAACGCAGAGCCCGCAGAAGGGCGGATAAAGCCCCAGCTTCCGGTAGGCGATCTCCTGCTCGAAGAACGCGTCGTAGTCCTGCGCGGCGGCAAGGTTCAGGACGGGGTTGTCGGGGTCGGTGGTCTGGATGATGGCAAAGCCGGGGTCTTTTGCCCGGCCGCTCCGGCCCACCACCTGCGTGACGAGGCTGAACACGGTCTCATAGGCCCGGAAGCCCTGGGCGAACAGGAGCGAATCGATGCCCAGCACACCCACCAACGTCACATCCTCGAAATCCAGCCCCTTGGCCACCATCTGGGTGCCCACCATGATGTCATATTCATGCCGGGCAAACTTTGCCAGCAGCTTTTCGTGGGCATCCTTGGCGGCGGTGGTATCCTGATCCATCCGCAGGATGCGGGCCTCCGGAAAGAGCTTTGCCAATTCCTCCTCGGCCTTCTGGGTGCCAAAACCCCGGTACTGCAGTTTTCCGCCGCAGGCGGGGCATCTGGCAGGGGGCGGGTCCAGCTGGCTGCCGCAGTAATGGCAGAGCAGCTTGTGGGCCGATTTGTGGTAGACCATGGGCACGCTGCACTTCTGGCACTTGAGCACCTCGCGGCAGTCCTCGCACTGGGCCACGGTCTGGTAACCCCGGCGGTTGAGCAGCAGGATGGTCTGCTTGCCTGCCTCAAGGTTGTGCCGGATGGCATCCTCCATGGCAAGGCTGATCTCCCGGGGTTGCCGGAGGCGAGCTCAGCCCGCATATCCACGATCTGGACTTTGGGCAGCGGGTTGCCGCCATAGCGTTTGGTCAGGCGCACCAGCTGGGTTCGGCCATGCTGGGCGGCATAATAGCTCTCGGTGCTGGGGGTGGCGCTGGCCAGCAGGAGCAGGGCCCCGTTCTCCGCCGCGCGCTGCCGGGCCACCTCGTGGGCCGAGTAGCGGGGCGCAGATTCGGAGCGGTAGGTGTGCTCCTGCTCCTCATCAATGATGACAAGGCCGATATTTTCCAGCGGGGAGAAGATCGCGCTGCGGGTGCCCACCACGATATCCGCGCCGCCGTCCTGGATCATCTGCCATTGGAGCAGGCGCTCGGTGTGGTTGAGGGCGGAATGCTGCACGGCCACCCGCTTGCCAAATTGGCTTTTCAGCCGCAGGATCATCTGAGGGGTCAGGCTGATCTCAGGCACCAGCACCAGCGCCCGGCGGCCCATCTGCAGGCAGTGCTCGATGAGTTTCAGGAACACCAGCGTTTTGCCGCTGCCGGTCACGCCGTAGAGCAAGGCCGAGTGCGGGGCTGCATCCTCCAGCCCGGGCAGCAGCGCGTTATAGGCGGCCTGCTGCTCCTCCGTGAGAAGGATGGGCTCGTTCTTCAGCGGGATGGAAGAATACAGGTCGATGGATTTGTTCACCTTGCTGCATTCCAGCACACCCTTGGCGCAGAGGTTGTCCAGCACCGCCCGGCTGATGCCCTTTTCCTCCAATGCAGACAGGGTGCGCTCACCCCCGGCCAGCAGGGCCACTGCGGCCAGCTGCTTGGCGGTCGGCCTGGGCTTTGGGGGCAGCGTGCCCACCAACTTGTAGGCATTTTCCGTGTGGCGGACGAGCTGCTTTTGGAGCACCGGCGTCACACCGTCTGCCGCCACAGCGGGCTTGTACTGCGCACCATAGGGAATGACCGCCTTGACCGCTTCATAATAGGTGCAGAAGGTGCGCTCCTTCAAAAAGTGCACCAGCCGCAGCAGCTCCGGGGTCAGGCAGGCCGAAGCCGGGGCCACGTCGAAAAGATATTTCAGCTTTGCGCTTTCCGGTTCGGCATCGCAGGCCAGCACCACGGCCATGCGGGCGCGGCTCCCCCGCCCGAAGGGCACCAGCACCATACTGCCGAGGCGGACGGCCTCCTGCTGGTCGGGCATGACGGCGTAGGTATAGAGTTTGTCGAAGTGGAAGGTCGCGTTGCTCACTGCAACGCCTACCGTTTTTGGCATTCAGGCAGCTCCTTCAAAGCGATTTAGCGGGTCAGGCCCGCACGCTGGCAGATGACATCATAGAGCCTGGCGGCGCAGGCATCCACCTCGTCGTTGACCAGCTTGAGAGTAAATTTGTCCTGCTGGGCCAGCTCATTGCGGGCGATCTCCAGGCGCTCCCGGATGCTCTCCTCGGTCTCAGTGCCGCGGCCGCGCAGGCGGCGCTCCAGCTCCTGAGTGGAGGGGGGCAGCAGGAAGATGGTGGTGGCACCGGGATACATGCGGCGGATATTGGCCGCGCCATGCACATCGATGACCATGACCACCAGCTTGCCCGCGTTCAGCCGCTTGTTGACCTCTTCCTTCAGGGTGCCGTAGTAGTTGCCGTTGAAGAAGTTGTGTTCCACGACCTCATCCTGATCGATGAGCTGCTGGAACTGCTCCTTGGTGCGGTAGTAGTAGTCTACCCCTTCCTGCTCCCCGGGGCGGGGGGAACGGGTGGTGGCAGAAACCGTTTTTTCAATCTCGGGGTGGGCCTTGCGCAAAGCGCTGACCACACTGTCCTTTCCGGTACCGGCGGCACCGGAAACGACAAACAGATATTTTTCATTTTCCATGGTCTTACTGCTCCTCTTCTGTCACTGTTTTGCCCTCGGCCTGACCGGCGGCACGGCTGGCCACCGTTTCGGGCTGAAGGGCTGAAAGGACAACGTGGTCGGAGTCCATGATGAGGACGGCGCGGGTGCTGCGGCCATAGGACGCATCAATGAGCATCCCCCGCTCCCGCGCTTCCTTGACCAGACGCTTGACCGGGGCAGAATCGGGGCTGACCACAGCCACCACCCGGCCCGCGCTGACCAGATTGCCAAAGCCGATGTTGATCAGTTTCATCTTTTCCTCCGAACCATCTGAATCTCAGGGTTTACTCCAGATTCTGGATCTGTTCACGGATCTTTTCGATCTCGGCCTTCATGTCCACCACGATGCGGGTGATGTCCAGATCCTGACACTTGGAGCCAATGGTGTTCGTCTCACGGTTGAGCTCCTGCGTCAGGAAGTCCAGCTTGCGGCCAACCGGCTCGTCCAGCTCCAGAATGGAGCGGTACTGGGCGATGTGGCTGCGCAGGCGGACGGTCTCCTCGTCCACAGCAGTCTTGTCGCCAAAGATGGCGGCTTCGGTCAGGACACGGGCATCATCGATATCGCGGTCTTCCAGAATGACCTTGAGCTTTTCATACAGACGGTTGGTATAAGCCTCCACCCGGCCGGCGCTCAGGGTCTCCACCCGGCCCACGCATTCTTCCAGAAAACGCAGGCGGTTCTCCACGTCAGCCTTCATCTTGGCACCCTCAGCGGCGCGCATCTCCACAAAGCGGTCCAGCGCCTGGGCTGTGACAGCGGAAACATCCTCCCACAGCTGCTCCTCATCCACATCGGCGTGGCGGGTGGTCAGCACATCGGGGAAGCGGGCGATCATCCCGGCGGTCACATCGTTCTTGACCTCCAGCGTCTCAGACAGGTCCCGCAGGGCCTGCTGGTAGCTCTTGGCCAGCTCCTGATTCACAGCCACCACGGTATCGGCGGCATCCACGGTCTGCACCGTCAGGCTCAGTTCTACCTTGCCGCGGGTCACCCGCTCATTCAGCTGCTTTTTCAGGCGGCTGTCCAGATAGCTGCAGGTGCGGGGCATCCGGGAAGAATACTCAAAGTACCGGGAATTGACGCTGCGCAGCTCCACCGTGATCTCGCGGCCATTGCGCACAGCAGTTCCCCGGCCAAAACCGGTCATGCTCAAAATCATGCTTTTTTCCTCGTATTCCAAAGGGTTTTCTGCGGACATTCTTCGTATATGTATCCGCTTTGGGGCACACAGACCCATGTTACGATACATATACTATATATTCTACTCTGCTGCCCCTTTTTTTGCAAGCAATGCAGCGAAAAAAATCTATTTTACCACCTTGACAAAGAGCAGAAAGAGCGCTATACTACGCTTCGTGAACAGCGTTCACGTTGAGGAGGTGGTCATACGAATCCGATGGCAACGTCCAAGGAGGAGATCCTGAAAACGAGCCGGGTCCTCATCCAGCAGAATGGATGGGAAGCGGTCAACATCCGTGCCGTGGCAGCAGCCTGCGGGGTATCCGTGGGGTGCATCTACAACTACTTTGGTTCCAAGACCGAGCTGGTGAGCGCGGCGGTGGAAAACATCTGGAGCGATATCTTCCGCCACCCGGACGACCCGGCGGTGTTTGAGGATACTCTCTCCTGCATCCGCTGGATGTACCGGCAGATGGAGTACGGCTCTGAGCAGTACCCCGGCTTCTTCACCCACCACGCGCTTGGCTTTGTGCGGCAGGATACCGCCGATGGCAAGCAGCAGATGCGGCAGACCTGGCAGCACATCCTGGATGCGCTGACCATGGTGCTGACCAGGGACAAAAAGATCCGGCCAGACGCATTTACTGAGGAGTTCACCCGCCAGAAATTTTCGGGCATCCTGTTCTCCCTCATGCTTTCTGCCGTGGTGCAGCAGGATTTTGACCCCACAGCGGTATTGGAGATCATCCGCAGGACCATTTATGAAGTGTAAAAAACATCCCACAGTCTTGTGGGAGTTTTTTACGGCCAAAAAGTGAACAGCGTTCATATTGACTGCTGTGGGACATCTCCCCAGCAGTCCACCCACGGCAGGCTGCACATCACAACGATGCAGTCCGTCCGGCAATCGCTGACCGGATCGCGATAGAGCAGCAAAACAAACCAACCGTAAAGGAGCAGCATTCTTATGAGAGCAATCATTGAGACCGTTTTCGACATCTTCTATCTGGTCACCGTGCTGACCTTGGGCATCCGCATGATCCGCGGCAGCAAGGCTGGCACCCAGTTCCGCCTGTTCGGCCTGATGGCCGTGGTGCTGGGCGCAGGTGACTCCTTCCATCTGGTGCCCCGTGCGCTGGCACTGTGCACCACCGGCCTGGAGAACTACGCTGTGCCTCTGGGTCTGGGCAAATGGATCACCTCTGTGACCATGACCGTGTTCTATGTACTGCTGTATTACGTCTGGCGCAAGCGCTACCAGATCGAGGGCCAGAAGGATCTGACCATTGCCGTGTACGCCCTTTCCGCTGTGCGCATCGTGCTGTGCATGATGCCGCAGAACCAGTGGCTGACCAACCACACCCCGCTGACCTGGGGCATCCTGCGCAACATCCCCTTTGCACTGCTGGGCCTGCTGATCATCGTGCTGTTCTACCGCAGCGCCAAGCAGAACAACGACAAGGCTTTCCGCTGGATGTGGCTGACCATCGTGCTGAGCTTCGGCTTCTATATCCCCGTTGTGCTGTGGGCAGACGTGAACCCCCTGATCGGTATGCTGATGATCCCCAAGACCTGTGCTTACGTCTGGACCGTGCTGATCGGCTACAACGCCATGAAGGCTGAGAACGGCAAGAACAACTGAGACCTGCCGGAACACAAAAAAACAATAACAAAAAGAAGGGGCTGCTGCATCAAATGGTGCAACAGCCCCTTCTGGTATTATGATTTAGACAGGGTGAGACTGATTGGTGTAATCAGCGTGGTCAGCGTCCACGCCCTGCTTCTTGGCATTGCGCTTCTCGAAGAACTTGGGTGCGACCTGCGGGAACATTGCGTAGGTCAGAACATCCTCTTCCTGCGTTGCCCACTTGGCGGCCTCAGCCTTCAGCTTGTCCATCTCGGGAGCCAAGGTGTCGGCAAAGCGGCAGGTAATGGGCTGCTCGTCGCCGAGGATCTGCTTTGTGAACTCGGGGCTGATGGGGCAGGCGTCTTGCCGTAGTCGCCGTGAACAAGGCCCTTGAACTCCTTGGTGACCATCTTGTAGCGCTCGCCCAGGATGACGTTGAACACAGCCTGCGTGCCAACGATCTGGCTGGTGGGGGTGACCAGCGGAGGATAGCCTGCGTCCTCACGAACGCGGGGGATCTCGGCCAGCACTTCGTCCAGCTTATCTTCCTTGCCTGCATCCTTCAGCTGCTTGAGCATGTTGGAGAACATGCCGCCGGGCACCTGATACAGCAGGGTGTTGGCATCCACGCCCAGGCTCTTGGGGCTGATCTGGCCGTTGGCGATGTACTTCTCGCGCAGCTTTGCAAAGTAAGCGCGGACAACGTTCAGCTGCTTCAGATCCAGACCGGTGTCGTAATCGGTGCCCTGCAGGGCAGCGACCAGGCTCTCGGTAGCCATGTGGCTGGTGCCGCCGCTCAGGGGGCTCATGGCGGTATCGACGATGGCAGCACCGGCCTCGATGCCCTTCAGCAGGGACATGGAAGCCAGACCGGCAGTGTAGTGGCTGTGGATGTCCACAGGGATGGACAGGGTGTTCTTCAGCTCCTTGTCCAGCTCGTAGCAGGTGTAGGGAGTCAGCCGACCGGCCATGTCCTTGATGCAGATGGAGTTTGCACCCATCTCTTCCAGAGTCTTTGCGTACTTGACGTAGTACTCGTTGTTGTGCACGGGGCTCAGGGTGTAGCTGATGCAACCCTGAACATGTGCGCCTTCCTTGTTGGCAGACTTGATGGCGGTCTGCAGGTGCGGGGGGGTCGTTCAGTGCGTCGAAGATGCGGATGACATCGATGCCGTTTGCAACAGACTTCTGCACAAAGTACTCGACAGCATCATCGGCGTAGGGGCGGTAGCCCAGCATGTTCTGGCCGCGGAACAGCATCTGCAGCTTCTGGTGGGGCAGCTCCTTGCGCAGGATGCGCAGACGCTCCCAGGGGTCCTCATCGAGGAAGCGGATGCAGCTATCGAACGTAGCGCCGCCCCAGCACTCCACAGAGAAGTAAGGGATCTTGTCCATCTCGGGCAGAATCGGGCGCATTTCATCCATCGTCATACGGGTAGCCAGCAGAGACTGGTGAGCATCGCGCAGGACGACTTCCGTAATCTTGATCGGCTTTTTGGCCATGGTTGTCACCTCTTCCTCAGTTCTCAGTTCATGGAAACCAGAACGTCACCGGAGTTGACGGTGTCGCCCTTGTTGACGTTGACGGAGGCCACAGTGCCATCCTGAGGAGCAACGATCTCGTTCTCCATCTTCATGGCCTCGAGGATGACCAGCACGTCACCGGCCTTGACGGAAGCACCGGCTGCGACCTTGACATCCAGAATGTTGCCGGGCATGGGAGCCTTGACGGTAACGGCACCAGCAGCACCGGGCGGGAGCAGCAGCCTTGGGAGCGGCAGCAGGAGCAGCCGGAGCCTTGGGTGCGGCGGGAGCAGCGGGAGCTGCAACGGGGCAGCGCCTGCGGCGGTCTCCTCAACGGAAACGCTGTAAGCAACGCCATTGACGGTAATATTGTAGTACTTCATGGAAGGATCCTCCTGAACAAAATCAATGTATGGATTCGATGTACGGTTTACGTTCCGGAACCGCTTACAGAGCCATGTTGCCGTGCTTCTTGGGCAGGCGGGCGGCACGCTTGGTGCTCAGCAGCTCAAAGGCGGCAACCACGCTTGCACGGGCGTTGGCAGCGTCGCAGGTCATATCAGCGGCACCGGCGGCAACGGCGTTGGCAGCGTGCACACCTCAGCGGTGTACTGGGCAGCCTTGGCGTTGGTGGCGGCAATGATGTTGTCGGAAGCGTCGATCTCGGCCTTGTACAGGACGGAGACGGCAGCGTTGGGCTCCAGAGCGCTGATGGTGCAGCCGTTGACGGCGATCTTCAGGTCAGCGTTGGCCAGAGCGGTGTAGACAGGGCCCACAGCCTTACCGGACAGGAGAGCCACCTTGGCGGTGGGAGCATCGGCATAGGTAGCAGCCAGACGGGCAGCCTCACGGATGCCGCCTGCGATGTCATCGGTGGCGCTGGGTGCAAAGCCGTTGGTGTTGACGATGGTCAGCACGGGCACGCTGAAAGCATCGCACAGGCGGACAAAGCGGGAAGCCTTGGCCACGCAGTTGTGGCACAGGGTCTCGCCGGTGGCCACAATACCCACAGCGTTGCCGCCGATGGTAGCGAAGGCGGTGTAGACGTGCTTGCCGAAGCCTGCGTACAGCTCCACAGCGCTGTCCTTGTCGATCAGGGCAGCGGCAGCCTTCTCGGGAGCAGCACCGGCGCTCAGAACGCTGGTGGGCTGCTCAAACTCGAAGATGGCGGGGCCGGTCAGGTTGTTGGCGGGCAGCAGACCCACGATGTGGGCAGCCTTCTCGGCAGCTTCCTCAGCGTTGGCAGCCACGATGGCAGCCACACCAGCCTTGGCAGCAGCCTCGGCAGTGCCTGCGCTGGGGACCTTGTCGCCCTTGGCGGCGGAGGTGAACGGAGCGGTGAAGAACAGCTCTGCATCCTCAGCCATGACGCACACGTCAGCATTGGCAGCGCTCAGTGCGCTGGTGCCGCCGCACACGCCGGTGACGACTGCGATCTGGGGGATGACACCGGAAACCTTGGCAATGGTGGCGTTCAGCTTGGCGCTGGCGGTCAGAACGTCCAGACCCTCGGCTAGCTTAGCACCGACAGAGTTGTAGAACGTGACCACCGGGCAGCCGGTCTGAGCAGCCATCTCCAGGACCTTGATGTTCTTCTCAACGTCCTTGACAGAGACAGCCTCGCCGTTCTGGTAAACGGCATAAGCCTGCTGACCAGCCGCATAGCCGCAGGCAGCACTCACTGCGCCGTCCGCAAACAGTGCGGTATACTCCCCGTCATCGAAAAAACTTGGCGAGGATTTCTCCTTTGTTACTCTTTGAAGCCATGGTAAGACCTCCTGCTTTTCTATTTTGAGCTTTTTATTTTGAGCTTTCAAAATTAGTATCATTATACCTTATTTTGAGAGCGTTCACAAGGGCTGAAAGGCCCATTTTGCGGAAAAATTTCACAATCTTTTCCAGGATCAGACGATTTTTGCGCCGTGAAAGCCGAAAAAACGATCACTTTCTCCGTTTTGCGGGGGCATTGCCGCTGCCCACAGGGCCCTTGGGGCGGCGGGCGGCAGCCTTAGACTGCAGCGATGCGCTGCGGGTCTGGGCGCGGCCCTTGGCGGCGGCGGCACGCAGACCGTTGACCTCTGCCTTGGTCAGTTCACGGTAGGTGCCGGGCTTGAGCATTCCCAGCTTGACCACGCCCTCGGCGTTGCGCTTCAGGCGGACGACCTCCAGACCAACGGCCTCGCACATGCGGCGGATCTCGCGGTTCTTGCCCTCTTTCAGGGTCATCTCCATCACGGTGCGGCCGGGCTCATCGGTGACCACGTTGATGGCGCAGGGCATGGTCTTGGTGCCATCGTCCAGCACAACGCCGGAGCTCATCTTCAGGATCTGGCTCTCATCGGCCCGGGGCTGCACGGTGACACGGTACAGCTTGGAGATGCCGCCCGACGGATGGGTGACAGCCTGTGCAAAGGCACCGTCGTTGGTCATCAGCAGCAGGCCCTCGCTGTCCTTGTCCAGGCGGCCCACCGGGTACAGGCGGGCGGGGATATCGCTGACCAGTTCCATAACGGTCTTGCGGCCCAGCTCATCGCTGGCGGTGGTCACATAGCCGCGGGGCTTGTACAGGGCCAGATAGTAGAACTGCTGGTTCTTCTGGATGTAGATGCGCTCGTCATCCACATGCAGTACATCCCGGTTGGGGTCCATCTTGTCGCCCACCTTGACGGGGTGGCCGTTGACCTTGACACGGCCCTCGGCAATGATCTGCTCGGCCGCGCGGCGGGAGCACAGGCCCTGCTCGGCCATGATCTTCTGAATACGTTCTTCTGCCATAATAAAACTCCTTGTGCGCCTCCCGGCGCTCAAAAGCGCACGCCGGAGCATGCGCTGAAAAAACTGCAAGTTGGATTCTTGCAGTTACGGCGGTGTATTGGAGGTCGGCGGGCAGTTTCCTGAGCAAGTGTCCGCTGGGGTGGGACCCTGCTGCCGCAGGCAGTAGGGCGGGCGATGGAATGGCCCGTTTCACTTGCGAGGGAAAGCTGCCCGCTGGCCGTTACTGCCCGCTTTTGGGCGCAGCAGGCTCGTCCTTTTTTAATGAGTGCGCTGACCTTTTCCACCAGTTCGGGGATCATGGTCAGGGCGCGGTCCACGTGTTGTTGCCGTCAGAGAGCTGGATGGTGCGAACACAGCCATCCTTGACCACCAGGAATGCCACGGGCTGGATGTTGACACCCGCGCCGGAGCCGCCGCCGAACAGATCCTTGTTGGCGGCGTTCTTGCCGTCGAAATCGGTGCCGGCAGAGGCAAAGCCGAAGCTCACCTTGGACACCGGCAGAATGGTGGTGCCGTCATCGGTGGTGATGGGCTTGCCGACGATGGTGTTGGAATCCACCATCTGACGGATCTTGTCCATCGTAACGTTCATCAGGTTTTGAATGGGATGCTCAGCCATAAATTCGGCCTCCTTACTTCTATATCGGGGAGCGGAACGCCGCCCCCACGGAACCACTTCCCTGCCCTGTACGGGCCGGGACGCGGACGCACCATACAAAAATATTATACCCGAGCTAGATAAAAACGTCCAGTACCTTTTCGCGCCAGAACGCATACAGAACGCGCAGAAGCGTGAAAACGATGGCGTAGGCCCGGGCCGTGACCCGGAAGGAGACGTGATCCTTTACAGTGGGCTCGGCGCTGCCGAAATCCGGCAGGAGCCGGAGCTGCTCGAAGTCCAGATAGAGGAACCGGTCCAGGAAACCCAGCGTCGGGTAGAGCCAGGCGTTCAGCCTGCCATAGCTGCGGGCAGCCTCGGCGGGGTCATCCCCCGGACACCGAGGACAACGTCGATCCGGGTGAAGCGCAGGGAGCCGATGATGGCCCGGGTAAGCTTTCCCGCCCCTTTTAAGATGGTGCAGACGGTCTGCAGGGTCAGCTTCGCCTTCTGGCGGGGGGGGCTTCCTTTTGGGCTTCTGTGCGCCGGATGTTTTCTTCTTTTTTTCTTTTTTTCTTTTTCTCAGGCTTCTCCGGCGCGGGATACTGGAACACCGGGAAGGTGATGCCCAGTGCACCGGCCTTTACCTGAAAGATGCCCTCCGCCCACTGCACATCGGCACAGAAGGGGCAGAACATGAGCAGCAGACCCAACACCAGCACCACCAGCAGCAGGATGCCCACCCCCTTTTAAGAGGAACAGCAGCGCTGTGCCGATACCAGCGAGAACACTCCACAGGACGCTCATTTGGCCGCCTCACTTTCCGTGCCCCGCACCGGGGGCAGATCTTCCAGACTGGACAGGCCGAAGCACCGCAGGAACACATCCGTGGTGCGGAAAGCCACCGGTCTGCCGGGCAGGTCGAGACGGCCTGCCTCTTCAATGAGCCCCTTTTCCAGCAGGCTCGACACACTGGAGGAGGAATCCACGCCGCGCACCTGCTCGATGAAGGCGCGGGAGACGGGCTGGTTGTAGGCGATGACGGTCAGGGTCTCCATGGCCGCCGGGCCCAGCGGGATGGAGCGGCGGGTGTCCAGCACACGGCGGATGCACTCCGCAAATTCCGTTTTGGTGGCCAGCTGCCAGTGGGTGTTCAGGTGGAGCAGGCACAGGCCGCTGTCCTCTCTCTGGCAGCGCTCGTGCAGTGTTTCCAGCGCAGATTCCACGCTGGCGGTGGGCAGCTGCAGCGCCTGGGCCAGCTTGTCGGCCCCGATGGGCTCCGCGTAGGCAAAGAGCATTGCCTCCACTGCGGCACGGATTTGTTTCTGATTCATTGCTCCTCCTTTGTGCGGTCAATGCGGCCCCGGCGCATCTTCAGCTCGCCCTCCGGGCCGAGCGTCACACGGCCGCCGCGCACCAGCTCCAGCAGCGCCAGAAAGGTGGCCACGTTGGCCCCCGGGTCTGGCGGCGGGAAAACAGCTGGTCCATCTTTTTTGCACCGCCTGCAATGAGCTGGCGCAGGATGTAGACAACCCGGCTGCTCACCGAGACCTGCGGGGCCGACACCAGCGGCTCGAACTGCTGCTGGGTGGGCATTTTGCGGACGGTGGTGCGCCCCATCAGGGCCTGCCAGCAGTCTGCCAGCACCTGCGGCGAATGGAAGAGATCATAGGTGTTGTCCCATTCCAGCCGGGCCGGGGTGCGCACGAACACAGTGTGCTCCTCTCCCCGCTCCCGCAGCCGCGCGGCCATCCGGCGGCACTGCTCGTACTCAATGAGCTGCCCGGCAAGCTCCTGCTTCATCCGCTCACCCTCTTCGCTGCGGGGCAGGAGCAGATAGCTTTTCATCTCCACGAGATGGGCTGCCATCTCGATAAAGGCACTGGAAATTTCAGGGTCGGTGCTCTCGGCCGATTCCACCGCGCGGGTGTACTGGTCGATAAGCTCCAGAATGGGGATGTTGTGCAGGTCCATCTTGTGCTTCTGCACCAGCGTGAGCAGCAGCTCCAGCGGGCCCTCAAAATCCTCCAGACGGAAGGTCAGTTCTTCTGCCACTCAGATCACCGTCCCGATGGCTGCATAGTACGCAGAATAGGCGATCTGGTCGATGTAGCCGGTGCCGAGATCCAGCAGATCCCAGACCACATCATTGAAGGTGCCCAGCACGCCATCCAGCACACCGGCCCAGACAGCCGCCAGCAGGATGACGAAGATGACGCGCTCGTACCGCATGATCTGGAAGTAGATGCGCTGGGGCAGCACCACCAGCAGGATGCGGCTGCCGTCCAGCGGCGGGATGGGGATGAGGTTGAACACCGCAAGGCCCACATCCATCATCACGAAGTATTGGAGGAAGCGGGCTGCGAAAATCGTGATCATGGTGGTGGGGGCCCAATAATACAGGATCTTCCACGCCACCATGCCGAGGTAGGCCAGCAGCAGGTTGGCCGCCGGGCCTGCCAGCGCGGTGAGGGCCATGCCCCACTTGGGGTTTTTGAAATTGCGGGGGTCGGTGGAAACAGGCTTTGCCCAGCCCACCCCGGCAAAGATCATGCAGAGGGTGCCCACGAGGTCAAAGTGGCGGAACGGGTTCAGGCTGATGCGGCCCTCCCGCTTTGCGGTGGGGTCGCCCAGCAGCCAGGCGGCCAGCGCGTGGCCCGCCTCATGGAACGGGATGGCGATCAGGGTCACCAGTGCCCGGATGAGATAATACATTCCTTGTGCGGTCATTCGTTTCTCCCTCAGTTGGATTTTATCCTATTGTACTATTTTTTCGCTTTTGGGGCAAGGGTTTGGCCCTGCAAAGAAAAAAGTTGCAGAAAAATCAAATTTGCTCTTGCTTTTTTCTCCGCATCTCTGGTAAAATAGTCAAGCTGATTATTTTGAATTCCATACTTCACTGTAGGAGGTGCAAGTACCATGGCTAAGTGTGAATGCTGCGGCAAGGGTGTTACCTTTGGTATCAAGGTTTCCCACTCTCATCGCCGTTCCAACCGTACCTGGAAGCCGAATGTCCGTCGTGTCAAGGCGGTCGTGGAAGGCTCTCCCAAGTATATCTACGCATGCTCTCGCTGCCTGCGCGCTGGCAAGGTTACCCGCGCTGTCTAAGTAGCTGCATCTGCCGGTCACTTTGTCGAGTGGCCGGCTTTTTTGTTATCTTCTGGAGGGATCGACGATGGCTCTGCCAAATGACCCGATCATGCTGTTGAGCGTGATCAACCTGAAGCTGCGGGACTTCTATCCCACTCTGGACGCGCTGTGCGAGGATCTGGATGAGGACAAGGCCGCGCTGTGTGCCAGGCTTTCCGCTGTGGGGTACGCCTATGACCCCCAGCGCAATCAATTTGTGTGACAACAGGAGGATGCTGCCATGATCCAAGGGACGTATTATAAGGAATGGAGCCGGATGCTGGGCCGCGACATGGAGTTCAAGGTCTACGGCCATGCCGGTACGCCGGTGCTGGCTCTGCCCGCGCGGGGCGGCCGCTTTTACGACTGGGAAAACAACGGGATGCCCGATGCCATTGCCCCGCTGCTGAATGAGGGCAAGGTGCAGCTGTTCTGCGCCGACAGCATCGATGCTGAGAGCCTGCTGGCCGGGGACACAGCTCCTCGCCGCCGGGCCGAGATGCAGGAAAAGTATTTCAATTACCTGACAAGTGAGCTGGCTCCCCGCATCCTGACCCTGAACGGTGCCAAAAAGGACACCATGCTCTGGGCGGTGGGCGTGGACACCGGCGCGTATCAGGCAGTGAACTGCCGCCTGCGCCGCCCCGAGGTGTTCGCGGGTGCCATCGGCCTTTCCGGCCTGTACGATGTGAGCCGTTTCCTGGGCAATGCAGCAGATGACCTGGTCCTGCGCAATGCTCCCCTGGCCTATCTGGCAGAGGACGGCCTTGTGGACAAGAAGCTGCTGGCAAAGGCTGAGGAGAATGCCCTTCTCCTCTGTGCCGGTCAGGGTAGCTACGAGGGCGACGCGCTGGTGGACACCCAGGCCATGGCCGATGCACTGACCGACTGCGGCCTGCCCGTGCATCTGGAAGTGTGGGGCAGCGATGTCTCCCAAGACTGGTAATGGTGGGGCAAGGAGCTGAATCTCTTTGCCGCCAGTGTGTTCGGCTGATGGAGGTGGAGGATGCCTGAATTCATTCTTGGTGCGCGCGGCCACGATTTTGGCCGCCATGACCCCGAAACCCTCTTTTCCTCCATCGGGCAGGCAGGCTTTGCCTGCACCCAGCTGGCCTTTACCAAGGCGGTGGAGGGCGTAAAGAGCTATGCCGATGTGACCCCTGCGCTGGTGGAGCGGGCAAGAGCGGCTGCGGCAGCATCCGGCGTGGGCATTGCCGTGGACGGCACCTATGTGGAGCTGAGCTATGCCGACGAGGACAAGCGCCGTGCCGAGGTGGCAAAGGTGCTGAGCCAGATCCCTGTTGCCAAGGCACTGGGGGCAGGCTGCATGGGCAGCGAGACCACCAACATGGCCAAACAGCCCGGTGTGACCCGGAAGGAGGCGCAGGAAGCGCTCCTGCGCAGTCTGGGTGAGATCCTGCCTGCCTGCGAAGAGCAGGGAGTGCTCTTTGCCGTGGAGTGCGTCTACTACCACGCCATGAATACCCCCGAGGCAGTGCGGATGGTGCTGGACACTATGGCAAGCCCCAACCTGCGCGTCATCTGCGATTTTGCCAACTATGTGGGCCCGGAGGCCGCGTCTGTGGATGCACAGCGCCGCATCTGGGATAAGGTGGGCAGCTGGTACGGCGACAAGATCACGGCGGTCCATTTCAAGGGCCAGAACTTCCAGCCGGATGGAACGCTCTATTCCACCAGCCTGGAGGATTCCTGTGTGGACTACGCCGGCGGCTTTGAGATGCTGCGGCAGATGCCGCAGGCTTCCCTGCCCGTGCTGCGGGAGGAAGCTGTGCCCGCCCGCGCCGCAAGCGACCTTGCCTTTATGCGCAGATTCGCCTACTGATCGTTTTGGATGCTTCAAAGGCTCTGTTCCCCGTTTGGGGCGCAGGGCCTTTTGTTTTATCTTCTGTGTTCATAAAAATTCACAATAATACCCCCCAGCCCTACTTGCAGAAACAGGACCGCCGTGCTATAATGCAGTTATGGAGTAAGATACCCCCAAGGGGTAATGGAAGGAGAATAGACATGAGCGATGTGAACAAGATCCCGGAGGGAAGCTGCCCCCACTGCTCCCCCGCCCCGGCAAAGAGCCCTGCTGTGCCCCAGCTGAGGGAAGCACCGGCTGCAGCTGCCGCCACAAGCAGCGCACCGAGGAGGAGTACAAGCACCTCATCACCCGGCTGAACCGCATCGAGGGCCAGATCCGGGGCATCCGGAGCATGGTGGAAAAGGACGTGTACTGCACGGATATTCTGGTGCAGGCCGCTGCCGCCAGAAGCGCCCTGAACGGTTTTACCCGGGAGCTGATCGACCAGCACCTGAGCACCTGCGTGGCTGAGGACCTGAAAAACGGCGGTGAGGAGAAGCTGCAGGAGTTTTTGTGGATCCTGAACAAGCTCGTTTGATGTCTTTCACGCAGCGTTTTTTATCGGAGGGAAACAATGGAACAGTATACTGTTACGGGCATGAGCTGCGCGGCCTGCTCTGCCCGGGTGGAAAAAGGCCGTAAAAGCTGTGCCCGGCGTGACCAGTTGCTCGGTGAGCCTGCTGACCAACTCCATGGGAGTGGAGGGCACCGCCAGCGCATCAGCCATCGTCAAGGCAGTGCAGGAGGCGGGCTACGGCGCAAGCCCCAAGGCTGCTGCCGCCGAGACCCCCAGCGCCGAGCTGGATGCACTGGCTGACCACGAAACACCCAGACTGAAGAAACGGCTCATCGCATCACTGGTCTTTCTGGCAGTGCTGATGTATTTTTCGATGGGCCACATGATGTGGGGCTGGCCGCTCCCACACTGGTTCGACGGCAACCACGTTGCCATGGGTCTGGTCCAGCTGCTGCTGGCGGGCATCGTCATGGTGATTAATCAGAAGTTCTTTATCAGCGGCTTCAAGGACCTGCTCCACCGCGCGCCCAACATGGACACTCTGGTGGCGCTGGGCTCCTCGGCCAGCTTTCTCTGGAGCACCTACGCCCTGTTCGCCATGACCCGCGCTCAGGTAGACGGCAACGCCGAACTTGTCATGCACTACATGATGGAATTCTATTTCGAATCTGCCGCTATGATCCTGACCCTGATCACCGTTGGAAAAATGCTGGAAGCCCGTTCCAAGGGCAAGACCACCGACGCGCTCAAGAGCCTGATGAAGCTGGCCCCCAGACCGCCACCCTGCTGCGGGAGGGAGCCGAAGTGACCGTGCCCATTGCACAGGTGAAAAAGGGTGACCTCTTTGTGGTGCACCCCGGTGAGAACATCCCGGTGGACGGCCTTGTGCTGGAAGGTTCCAGCGCCGTGAACGAGAGTGCCCTGACCGGCGAGAGCATCCCGGTGGACAAGGCTGCGGAAGACAAGGTCAGCGCCGCCACCACCAACCAGTCCGGTTTCCTGAAGTGCGAAGCCACCCGTGTGGGCGAGGATACCACGCTGGCCCAGATCATCCGGATGGTCAGCGATGCCGCCGCCACCAAGGCCCCCATTGCCAAGATCGCCGATACCGTTTCCGGCTTCTTCGTGCCTGCAGTCATCTCCATTTCGGTGCTGACCACCCTTGTCTGGCTGCTGCTGGGCCGGGAGTTCGGCTATGCGCTGGCCCGAGGCATCTCGGTGCTGGTCATCAGCTGTCCCTGCGCGCTGGGTCTGGCAACGCCTGTGGCCATCATGGTGGGCAACGGTCTGGGGGCCAGGAACGGCATCCTGTTCAAAACTGCCGCCTCGCTGGAAGCTGCAGGCCGCACCCAGATCGTGGCGCTGGACAAGACCGGCACCATCACCAGCGGCGAACCCCGGGTCACCGACATCCTGCCAGCAAAGGGCGTTTCCGAGAGTGAGCTGCTGACGCTGGCGGCCTCGCTGGAGCAGAAGAGTGAGCACCCGCTGGCCAAGGCAGTGCTGGCCTATGCCGAGACAGAGACCATCGCCTGCCCCGATGTGACCGATTTTGCCGCCCTGCCCGGCAATGGCCTTTCCGCCCGGCTGGACGGCATGGAGATCTACGGCGGCAATGCGGAGTTCATCGCCGCCAAGGCATCCGTGCCCGCCGAACTCCAGGCCGAAGCCGCCCGGCTGGCCGCTGAGGGCAAAACGCCCCTCTTCTTTGGGTGCAGGCCGCCTGATGGGCGTGATCGCCGTGGCGGACACCCTCAAGGAGGACAGCCCCCGCGCCATCCGTGAGCTGCAGAACATGGGCATCCGGGTGGTCATGCTGACCGGCGACAACCAGCGCACCGCCGATGCCATTGGCCGGCAGGCGGGCGTGGACGAGGTCATCGCGGGCGTCCTGCCGGACGGCAAGGAGGCCGTCATCCGCAGGCTGCAGGAGAACGGCAAGGTGGCCATGGTCGGCGACGGCATCAACGATGCCCCCGCCCTGACGCGTGCGGACACCGGCATCGCCATCGGTGCCGGCACTGATGTTGCCATTGACGCAGCCGATGTGGTCCTGATGAACTCCCGGCTCTCCGATGTGCCCGCCGCCATCCGGCTGAGCCGCGCCACCCTGCGCAACATCCACGAAAACCTGTTCTGGGCGTTTTTCTACAACGTCATCGGCATCCCGCTTGCCGCCGGTGTGTTCATCCCCTTCGGCCTGACCCTGAACCCCATGTTCGGGGCTGCGGCCATGAGCCTTTCCAGCTTCTGTGTCGTGAGCAATGCCCTGCGGCTGAACCTGTTCGACCTGCACAGCACCAAACACGACCGCAAACCCAAGTCTGCCGCCCTGCCCGCTGCCCCCGTGCAGCCTGCAGCGGCTGAAAATACTGCCGAACCCGTTTCGGCTCCCGTTGTCAAGGAGGACAATGCCATGAAAAAGACCCTGCATGTTGAAGGTATGATGTGCTGCCACTGAGAGGCCCGCGTGAAAAAGGCGCTGGAAGCCCTGCCCGCCGTAGACGCGGCCGTGGTCAGCCATGAGGCCGGTACCGCCATCGTCACCCTGAATGCCGAAGTTTCCGACGCAGACCTGAAGAAGGCTGTTGAGGATCAGGACTACAAGGTGACCGGCATCGAATAACGGATGCGCAAAAAGCAGCGCCCTGTTTCCCATTGCGGGAGACAGGGCGCTGCTGCTTTTTCTGGATTCTTTGGGGATTGGGATCACACCCAGCTGAGGATGCTTTTGTGTTCAGACTCGTACCGCTTCAGCGCAATGGCCTGCTGGTAAGCATCCAGCACCTGCTGAGCGAAATGCTCTGCCGAGTAGCGGGCGGCGGTGGCCAGAGCGTTCTGGTGCAGCTGCCCACGCAGGGCGGGGTCCGAGATGATGGTGTTCAGTGCCGATGCAAACTCGGCTTCGTCCTTCCACTGCCAGCCGTTGAAGCCGTTTTCCACCACGCCATCCAGGCAGGGGTCCGCACGGCAGAGCACCGGCAGACCGCAGGCCATGCCCTCGAAGTAGGTCAGACCCTGGGTCTCGCTCTGGGAGGCGCTGACGAAGATATCGCCCACGCGGTACCACCGGGGCACCTCATCGGGCTTGACCATGCCCACAAAGCGGACGCGGTCGGTCAGCTTCAGCTCTTTTGTCAGTGCTTCCAGGTCAGGCCGAGCGGGGCCGTCGCCCACAAACACCAGCCACGGGCGGCTCTGCTCCGGCTGTGCGGCCAGCAGACGCACCAGCTGGGCGTGGTTCTTCTCGGCAGCCAGGCGGCCCAGCGAGAGCAGGACGGTATCCCCTTCCGGGATGCCCAGCTCTGCCCGCATCCGGGCCTTTTCCTCGCCGTTGTCCTGCGCCGGGCCAAAAGCGGTCAGGTCGATGCCGGTGGGCACTGTGACCACCGGGCAGCTGACCCCATAGCGGTTGAGCATGGCGCGCACCTTTTCGGTGGGGGCCAGCATGAGGGAGCAATAGCCCGAGAGGATGCGGGTGGCCTTTTCGGCGGTCATCCGGCCCAGACGCTCACTGAAGAAAAGGTACTGGGTGTAATCCTCGTAGACAGTATGGTAGGTATGTACCACCGGACAGTGGCACCGGCGGGCCACCCGCTGTGCCAGCATAAAGGTAGAAAACTCGCTTTGCGTATGGATGACCTCCGGACCCCAGGCTTCCAGCTCGTCCAGCCAGTGGGAGATGGGCAGAGCGCCCGCCGCACTGATCCGCACGCCCGGGTAGACCCGCTCCGCGCTGATGCTGCCCACATACAGGATGCCGTTTTCCTCATGGGAATGGCCATTCTGGGCAAGGGTCACCACCCGCACGCCATGGCCCAGTGCCAGCAGCTGGTGGTACAGCAGCTCCACCGAGCGCACCACACCGTTGACCATTGGGGACCATGTATCTGATGCAAGAAGAATTTTCATTGGAACACCTCAGATTACCGCATAGAATAGGGGTTATGTTCTCTGTTCTATCCTTAATACGTTTCAGAGCCGCAGAATCTTGCAGATCCGCCCTGATTTTTCAAATTTTTTCCGGTTTCACCACCGAGACCGTCTCCACGCCGTAGGCTGCAAAAGCTCCAGCGCCGCCGGGCCGATCACCTCGCCGCTGACCACGATGGGAATGGCGGGCGGGCAGGACACAGTGGGCAGAGCGCAGACCCTGCCCAGCGCAGACCCTGCCGGGATGGTCTCCTGCGGGGCAAACACGGCCTGCCGCACGGTCAGGCGCGGCTCCGCCTGCCGGGCCAGCGCACAGAATGCTTCCCGGTGCTCGGCAGGGGGTTCTACCGGGGGATGCCCCGTGCACAGAGTTCTGCCAGAGCCGCTTCCAGCCGGGCAAAGTCCTCCGCCGGGTTTTCCGGGGTGAACATCAGCACAAGGTAGCGGGGGTCGGCATATTCGCACTCCATTCCGTTTTGCCGCAGATGGTCGGCCAATGCCTGCCCGGTCAGGCCCAGCGCCGCTGCGTCCAGCGTCAGCTTCATGGGTTCCCGGGCCGGACCGTCCAGTGCCAGCGGCAGGGCCATGCCCTGTGCGGCAGCCAGCGCGTTCAGGCGGACACGCAGAGCGGCCAGCCGGTCACAGCATTCCTGCAGGCGGGCCGGGTAGTCGGCGGAAAGCAGCCGGTTGCAGGCATCGAGAGACTGCAGGATCAGATAAGACGGGCTGGTGGAGCCGAACAGCGCCAGCGCGTTGCGCACGGTGCTTTCCTCCTGCACGGGGGCCTTGGGGCCCAGATGCAGGTAGGCTCCCCGGTGAGCACCGGCAGAGTCTTGTGGCCGGAGTCACAGCAGGCCGCCGCGCCCAGGTCGATGGGGTGGCGGCTCCCGCCGGGCAGAAAGCGCAGGTAGGCCCCGTGGGCGTTATCCACCAGCAGGGGCACGCCGTGAGCATCGCAGACGGCAGAGAGAGCCGCGATGTCCTGCATCCCTCCCAGGTAATCCGGGCTGGTCAGGTAAACGCCGAAGGGTGTTCTCCCCTGCCCTGCCAGCTCCTCAAGGGCGGCGGAAAGGGCCTGCACCGTTACCGGGCAGCTGCACAGCGCGCCGGTATCCTCCGGCGCGGGCCAGAGCCACTGGATGTCGAAATCCAGCAGAGCCGCCGCGTAAAGCAGGGCTTTGTGGGCGTTCCGCGCCGCCAGCAGCACCGGGCGCTTGCCGGTGCGGGGCGCACCCTGCAAAGCAAGGCAGAGCATGGCCCGGATGCACTGGGAAGAACCCTGGTGCTGTAATAGGTGTGGGCCGTGCCGAACAGCCGGGTGGCGTTGGCCTCGCTCTGCGCGATGATGCCCTCGGCCTCGTAGAGCTCATCGGCCCCCGGATCTCGGTGATATCCCACGGCTCACAGCCCAGCAGGCTCTGCCCCTTATGCCCCGGCATGTGGAGCCGGGCAGTGCCGGACTGGGCGTACCGCCGCACAAAATCGACGATGGGGGTGGTCATTTATTCGCAGGCTTCGCCGTCTGCGCAGGCGTTGCAGGTAGAGCCCAGCTGGATGGGCACTTCGATGCCCTGAGCTGCCAGCTCCTGATTCTGAGCCACCTGGATCATAATGGCGCACTCCATCCGCTTGCGGAACAGCTCACAGCCGTACTCGTACACGCCGGTGATGCTGCCGGTTGCGTGATAGGAGTTAGCTGCACAGCCGCCGGAGCAGTAGAGCTTTGCCCAGCAGTCCTGGCACTCCTTGCGGGCGTAGGCGTTGCAGTGCTTGAACTCGTCCCGGACTGCCGTGTTGGTGACACCCTTCCAGATATCGCCCATCAGGTACTTGGGATCGCCCACGAACTGATGGCAGGGATACAGATCGCCCCAGGGGGTCACAGCCATGTACTCGGTGCCGGAGCCGCAGCCCGAAATGCGCTTGTAGATGCAGGGGCCGCCGGTCAGGTCGATCATGTAGTGGTAGAAGGTGAAGCCGCGGCCCTCACGGTTCCGCTTGATCATCTCCTTGGCCAGGATCTCATACTGCTCCTTCAGGATGGGCAGATCTGCCTCGGTCAGAGCGCTGGGATCACTGGGGTCGCAGACCACGGGCTCCATGCTCAGCTCAGTAAAACCAAGATCGGCCATGTGGAAGATATCGTTGGTGAAGTCGGTGTTGTAGTGGGTAAAGGTGCCGCGCATGTAGTAGCCCTTATCGCCGCGCTTCTTCACGAACTCCTGAAACTTGGGCACGATGGTATCATAGCTGCCATGGCCGGCGTAGTCCTTGCGGAAGCGGTCGTGGACTTCCTTGCGGCCGTCCAGGCTCAGGACCACGTTGTGGCACTCCTTGTTGCAGAAGTCGATGACATCATCGTCAATGAGCATGCCGTTGGTGGTCATGGTGAAGCGGAAGTTCTTATTGTGGATCTTCTCCTGCTCACGGCAGTAGGCCACCAGCTTCTTGACCATATCAAAGTTCATCAGAGGCTCGCCGCCGAAGAAGTCCACCTCGAGGTTGCGGCGGCTGCCGGAATTCTCAATGAGGAAATCCATTGCACGCTTGCCCACCTCAAAGCTCATCAGGGCACGCTCGCCCTGATAGCGGCCCTGCGAGGCAAAGCAGTAGGAGCAGTTCAGGTTGCAGGTGTGGGCCACATGCAGGCAGAGGGCCTTGACCACGGTGTTGCGGTTCTTGAAATCGAACGCGAGGTTCTCATAGGTATCGGGGCTCCACAGCTTGCCGGATTCCTTCAGGCTTGCCACGTCATCAATGCACTGGCGCAGGTCGGCCTCGGTCACGTCCTCACGGTCGCCGTACTTTGCCATCATGGCGGCAACGATCTCGTCGGCGGTGTGGTCGGGGTACATGGCAATGACATCATACGCCACCTCATCCACCACATGCACCGAGCCGCTGCAGGTATCCAGCACGATGTTATAGCCGTGCAATTGATACTGATGTACCATTTTATTCTCCATTCCATTGTAACATAAAAAAATGCCGCCCGGCAAAGGCGGCATCCGATTTGCAGAAATTACTTGTTGCTGTTCTCTCACTTCTGGTTAGCCACGCCGCAGGAAGTCTTGCAGGCAGACTGGCAGGAAGTCTGGCACTCGCCGCAGCCACCGGTCACAACGCTCTTGGTCAGGTCACGAGTAGCGATCGTCTTAATACGTTCCATAATTAAAAACCTCTCTAGCTCCAAATAGTTGATACGCAGAACCACCTGCGCATTGTTATCTTGATATAGGATAGCACGGTTCAGGGATTCTGTCAAGATTTTTGTCGCATCTTCTGCAACGCCCTGCTATAAAACCTCTCCGTCATCATCGCTGACGCTCGATGCCACCTCCCCTAGTAGGGGGGAGGCCTTGGCATGGCATAAAGCTTTGTCTCTTCGCCAGAGGCTGCCCCTACTAGGGGAGCTGTCGAACGAAGTGAGACTGAGAGGTTGTACAAAGACGAGGCCTTACCCCACCGGCTGATACTTTTCCAATATCGTATGCAGTCCTAATTCCCGGGCCTTGCCCAATAAGTACCGGTAGCGGGCCAGAAGGGCCTGCCGCTCATAGATATGCTGTTCGATGAGGTCGGTGTCCACCTCAAGGTCGAACATCATCTCGTTCCGGTGCAGGCAGAACAGGCACTCTTTCAGCTCCTCCTCCAGCTCCGGGTGGTAGCGCTCGTGTTCGGTGTCCCGCGGGATGCGGGGCGAAAGCAGGGTCTTTTCCTTTTGCGTGGTCTGGGTCATGGCAGTTCCTCCTCTTTGTGCGTCTTTGCTTCTTCTGATTTCCAGTATATGCAAAGAACATGAGAAGGATGACGGAATCAAGCAGCCCGCAAGAACTCCTGCGAAAGTGCGTCTTTTTTCTGATTTCTGCAAAAATTTCAAAAAAGCGCTTGACAAAGCGGCGCTTTTTCCGTATAATAGCACACGTTGAGCGGCTCACCCCGCAAGACAGACCCAAGCTGATGGGGATTTGCATAGTGGTAGTGCGGTAGACTCTGACTCTACTTGTGGGAGTTCGATTCTCTCATCCCCAACCAAAAAGACATCCGAACACTCCGGATGTCTTTTTTTGTCGTATCCGGGTTATGGAGTGCACTCCGCCCTTGCACACGAGAGGAGTATTGGACATGGAAAACATCAAGAAAAACTTCGGTTTTGGCTGTATGCGTCTGCCCTTGAAGGATGGTGAGATCGATCTGGCCGAAACCAGCCGGATGGTCGATTATTTTCTGGAGCAGGGCTTCAACTACTTCGACACGGCCCGCGGCTACCTTCAGGGCCGGGCGAAACGGCGCTGAAGACCTGCCTGACCAGCCGCCACCCCCGCGACAGCTACATCCTGACCGACAAGCTGACCGACAGCTATTTCAAGACCGAGGCTGACATCCGCCCGTTTTTTGAAAGCCAGCTGGAAGCCTGCGGCGTGGACTACTTTGATTTCTACCTGATGCACGCCCAGAATGCAATGTTTTACCAGCATTTCAAAAAATGCCGGGCCTATGAGACCGCTTTTTGCGCTGAAGGCCGAGGGCAAAATCAAGCATGTGGGCATCTCCTTCCACGATCATGCCGAGGTACTGGAGCAGATCCTGACCGACTACCCGGAGATAGAAGTGGTGCAGATCCAGTTCAACTATGTGGACTACGACGACCCCGCCGTGCAGAGACGCGAGTGCTATGAAGTCTGCCGCAGGCACGGCAAGCCCGTGCTGGTCATGGAGCCTGTGAAGGGCGGCAACCTGGTCAACCTGCCCGAAGAGGCCCGGAAGGTGCTGGACGCTCTGCACGGCGGCAGCAGCGCGAGCTACGCCATCCGCTTTGCGGCGGGCTTCCCGGGCATTAGGATGGTGCTCTCCGGCATGAGCAGCATGGAGCAGATGAAGGATAACCTCAGCTACATGAAGGACTTCCAGCCCCTGAACGAGACCGAGCTGGAAGCCGTGAAAAAGGTGCAGTCGATCTTCCGCGGCATGAACCTGATCCCCTGCACTGCCTGCCGCTACTGCACCGACGGCTGCCCCAGGCAGATCGCCATCCCCAATTTGTTCGCCCTGATGAACACCAAGCAACTCTACCACGACTGGAACGCCGACTTTTACTATAATAATGTCTATACCGGCGCAGGCCGCCGGGCATCTGACTGCGTCCAGTGCGGCAGGTGCGAAAAGGCCTGCCCTCAGCACCTGCCCATCCGCAGACTGCTGACTGAGATCGCCGCGGAATTTGAAAAGCAGTAAATAAAAAGAGCGATACAGCAAACGCTGTATCGCTCTTTTTTCGTTAACGGTAATTAGTAATTCAGACCGAAGCCGCTGCGGTAGTAATTGCCGTCGGCATCGCAGTAGGCGTAGCTGCCGCCCTTGACGTTGGCGAGGATGGCGGGATCGATGTACTGATCCTTATCGTAGCCGGGCACGTCGTTGGGAGAGGCGCAGATCTCGCGCACCACACCGTCGATCTCCTGCTCGGTGATGGCAATGACGGCGGGGTCAGAGACCATGGTCAGGCTCAGCTTGCCGGTGGGGGCAAAGTCACCGCTGATGACATCGACCTGAGCGTTCAGGGCGTTGTTCAGGGCAACGGCGCTGACAGTGTACTGGATGGTCAGTGCATCGCAGTAGGGCTCCAGCTTGTCCAACAGCCAGGGGTTGCAGACCACGCAGGTGGCAACCACCTTGCCGCCGCGGGCATGGATGGCATCGGCCAGTTCCTTGATCTTCTCCACGTCCTTCAGGGTGACAACGGTGACCTTGTTGCCGGTCTTTTTCTGGCTCTTGTTGCGCTCGCGCTCGTCAGTGACGATCTCACCCATCTCGATGACGGGCATTGCGTACTGGTTGAACACCAGACCGTTGCTGATGGGCCAGACGTGCAGGTAGAGCACATCGGCTTCCTCCGGGGTGGCCACCACGGTGTAGCCCTTCTTCTCAAAGGCTTCCGTCAGGGTCTTGCGCAGAGCGGCATCCTCGTCCGTGTTGCCCAGACCGGCACCCATGGCCTGTGCCATCTGTGCAAAGCCGGAGTCCACACCCTTGAAGGTGACGATGCAGACCTTCTGGCTCTTGGCCAGAGGCAGAAGCTTCTCGTGGTTCTTGACCAGAACAACGGCCTTTTGGTTGGCCTCGTAAGCCTTCTTCTTGGCACCGTCGAAGTTGTCCACGCGGGCCTGATCGGCCTTGTCGGGGTCAAGGTAGGGGTTATCCACCCGCTTGGTGCGGAACAGGCTCAGCAGACGGTTGTAGCTGGCGCGGTCCAGATCTGCCTTGGGCAGCAGACCGTCCTCCACAGCCTTGACGATGTTCTCGGGATCGGTGTTGCCGCCGATGACATCGGTACCGGCAGAGATGGCCTTGGCGTAGCGCTCAGGCTCGGTGAGGTTCTCCACGCCGTAGATCTGAACGGTGGTGATGCCGGAGTCGGAGTTGACATAGCCGTCAAAGCCCATCTTGTTCCGGGCCAGATCGGTGATCAGCTCCTTGCTGTAAGCGCTGGGCACTTCCTCGGTGCTGGTGATCTCGCCCCGGTAGGTCTGGGGCACGGCACGGCCATCGGTGGCAATACGGGAGTAGTCCGGCATGATGGAAGAGACCTTGTGGTCAAAGGCGCGCTGGAACGGGGGCAGATGATACTTTTCCATCGAGCCGGGGGTGCGGTAGATGCGCCACTGGCCGATGGGCACATGGGGCTCAAAGCCATTCTCAGAGGGGGCATCGCCGGGGAAGTGCTTGATGGTCAGAACAACAGAACCCTCGTTCAGGCCGTTGTCGCCATCCTGATAGCCCTTGACCAGAGCCTCGGCAATATCGCTGGTGACATCGGGACGCTCGCCGTAAGTACCGGAGGTACGGGGCCAGCGGGGGTCAGAGGTCACATCGACCTGAGGGCCGTACATGATGTTCAGGCCCTCGGCCTTCATCATCTTGCGGTCGGTCTGGGCCATCTCATAGACCATGTCGGTGTTGCCGTCGCCAATGACAGCCGCGCCGATGCCCAGAGAATCCGGGTAACCGATGTTGATGGGGTTGGTGTGGAGAGAGTACGGAATGGCCACGCCGCCCTTGCAGGCCTCGTATTCCAGCATCTGGGTGCCGGCGTTGTGGTACAGGGCCACCATGCCGGCCTCGCAGCGCATGTCACCACGGTAAACACCGGCGGCAATGTGCTTTTCCAGAACATGGCTGTCATCAATGCTGACGGTCATGCCGGGCAGAGGGCCGGGCATGGGCTTTTCACCGGGGTTGTGGTGCTTGTAGATCTTGCCCAGCTCCAGCTTGCCTTCGGCGTTGGTGGCCTCGGCACGGGTGGGCACCACAGGGCTGTTGAACAGGGTGTTCAGCACAAGGCCTGCCTGCTGATCCAGCCGCAGATGCTTGACCATATCCTCAGCGCGCTGCTCAGGGCTCAGCCGCCAATCCTTGTAGGGGGCCAGCTCGCCGCTGTTGTCCAGATCCTTAAAGTACAGGCCGTCCTTGACGATCACGCCGCAGGTGGTCACACCGATGTCGGGGCCGTTGACGTTGTGGAAGATGACCGGCTCAAGATACTGGTCAATGATCTGCTCGCCCTCTTCCAGAGCGTAGGGTGCAGGGATCACGCCGTCCTTGGCCTCTGCCCACTGGTCGGCGCTGGTATACCGTGTCTGCATAATGTTTCTCCTTTGTTTCTGTGCCTGCCACAGCACAGCTGATATATTACTTGCCTGTTTATTATACTTCCAGCGCAGATCGTTCGCAAGCAAACAAATAAAAAAAGTTACAAACTTTGGCGTAGTATACAAGGATGCTCTGCCGGATTTGTGCAACTTTCCCCTATCCCGATCCACAAACCGGGTTCGTTTCCTGCTGACAATGCTGCTAAAAAATAACCCTCTCCGTCAAAGCCTGCGGCGTTGACGGAGAGGGTCATATCCTTAATTTACCAGATGATCTGGATGCGGCCCGCACCGTAAGGTTGCTCATAGTTGAGGAGGTAGCCGGGGTAATCGGCCAGCGGGCTGTTGGCGCTGGTCAGGTGAGGCAGACCGTTCCCGTCCACACCGCCGAACATGGCCGCGTAGCTGGACATGACGAGGTAGTCCTCGGAGACATAGTCCTTGATGAGGGCTGCACCGTCGAACATCGCAAAGCCGTCGCCGAGGTTGCGCAGAGTGTAGTTCATGCCGGCCAGAGCGTAGGTGGCGTTCGGGTCAAGGGGCTGATAAGTACCGGTGGTCTTGTCGTAGATCTCCACATTGCTGACACGCGGGGTGGCGGCGCTGCCGGTCCAGACATTCTTGTCGTTGGTCTGACGGTATTGGGGGTCGCAGTGTGGATCGTGTACTTGGCACCGGCCACATGCAGGAAGCCGCCGTTCTCCTTGCCGTCCGAACCCACAAAGCGGGCACCGAACTCCAGCGCGTCTTGAATCTGCTGACCGGTGACGGACATCAGGCAAGCCACATTGCCGAAGGGGCTGACCGTCTTGCAGGTTTTGAAGCTCCACGGGCCTGCGTCCACATCGGTGCGGATGCCGCCGCCATTCATGATGGCGATATCGCAGTGCAGCTCCTTCGATCTCGTTGAAGTAGGTATAGATGCCGTCGGCCACGAAGTCGCCGAGGTTGGTCTCGCCCATACGGATGCGGCGTTTGCCGGTAGCGGGGTCATTGATGTAGAACTTGGAGTCGCCCACAGCGATCTCCTCGCCCAGCATATCATCCACTGCGCTGATCCAGTTGGAGGCGGTGGCGGCCACGGCAGCGTCCAGACCCTCGTAGGTGTCGATGAGCTCAGTGGTGATGGTGCCGTCCCCCACAGTCATCTTGCCGACATTCTTGAAGTAGGAGCCGGTCTGGGTCAGGGTGACGGCCTTGCCGGAGGCATCGGCCACCTGCTTGTTCTCCATCACGGTGTGGGAGTGGCCGTCGATGAAGGCGGTGAAGCCGTGGGTGTGTGCAATGACTTCCTCACTGGTCCAGGGAGAGGAGGAGGGGTCAACGCCCAGATGGCCCAGACCGATGATGGTGTCAGCGCCCCAGAACTCAGCCTTGTCGATGGCCTTCTGGACAGCGTCGTACAGCTTCCTGCCGTCGTCACCGCCCAGGATGTCGTAGATGTACTTGGTCTGTGCATCGTTCATAAAGTAGGCCGGGGTGGACTTGGTGAAGGTCTCGGGGTGGTCACGCCCACAAAGGCGATCTTGCGGCCGCCCACAAAGAAGAACTTGACGCTGGGCAGGACGTTGAAGCCAGTGCGCAGATCGACCCAGTTGCAGGAGATGTGGGGAAGTCGGCTTCCTTCATGACCGCCTTGGCGCGGTCCATGCCGTAGTCAAATTCATGGTTGCCCGGAGTAGCGATGTCGTAGCCCGCAGCATTCATCAGCTTGATGATGGATGCGCCCTCGTCCATGGAGCCGTAGGCGGTGCCCTGGATATGGTCACCTGCATCCACCAGCAGCACGTCCCGGCCGGTGTCCTCGATGCTCTTTTTCAGCGCAGCGATGGCGGCATAGGTCAGTTCGGGGGACTTGTTGTCGATATAGGTGTGGACATCGTTGGTGTAGAGGATGGTCACATCCGCTTTGTCACCAAAGAAGCAATTGGTCTCCTCCGCAAAGGCGGCGGGTGCACCGACAGAAACTGCGGTCAGTGCCGTGGCAGCACCGGCAGCCTTGATAAAGCTGCGGCGGGTAATGAACTGTTTCACAGGGAAAGACCTCCTTTGATTCAATACGCTCTTTCAGCCCTCTTTCCATGCTGTGCAGCGTTGTTTTCCCTTTTGGGGAGCGGACGTGCTTCTGCAGAACAGAAAGGGTACATTGTTACCTAAATCTTAACATAGAACCCCAGTTTCCGCAAGGGATTTTGTAAAATTCGTGTCAAGGAATCCCACCATAGTCATACTGTTTTGGTAAAACGTTTGAAAATTCCGAGAAAAAAGGGCAAAGCCCCGCATCCCATGGAAAGGATGCAGGGCAGGGCTTTGCCGCATTCAGAAAAGAGGGTCAAGAGGATCGGGGACGATTCTCAGACAGCATCAAATGGCATGGTATTCCTTGAGGAACTTCTCAAGGTCGGTGCCCTCGATCTTCTTGAGCACTTCCTTGAGCGCGACTCGCTGGATGAACGGCAGGTCCATCTCAGTGATCTTCTTGCCGTCGCGGAGCTTCACGGTAGCATCGATCAGGCTGCGGACGTCATAGGTGCTGCCCCAAACCTCGGGCACGCCGCGGTCGATGTTGAGCAGGGTGTAAACCGCTTCCATGCCGGTGCGCATCGAATACTCGGTGGTGAAGATGGTGTCGCGGCCGGTCTCGGCGAACTGGCCGAGGAAAGCGAAGTTGACGGCACCCTGCGGCACGATATCGGGGCGGTCGCCGCAGGCACGCGGCATGAAGAAGGCGTCGATATAGGGCATCATCACCGGCACGGTGTTGGCGCTGTGCTCTGCCAGCCCGGCAATGTCCTCTTCGGGCACGCCCAGATGGTACAGCCACTCCATGCAGATCTCGCGGCCGGTGCAGTCGCGCATGGGCTTCTTTGACGTAATCGCCGGGCTTGTCGCTGAACAGGCCGTAGACCCAGACGCAGAGCTGATTCTTGGGCTGGTCACGGAACTGCTGCTGGCGGTTCAAGGTCCAGCTGAGCAGCCAGTTGGAATCCTTGACGGTCACGATGCCGCCGGTGACGGTGTGGCCGGTGAAGGGGTCGCGCTTGCAGATCTTCTTGATATACTGGGGGATCTTGTCGTCCAGGTGGTGATGGTCGCGCTCTCCCAGTTGGACAGCTCCGGCTGCGAGCAGAACTTTTCGGGATGGCCGAAGGAGGGGTCCTGTGCGGCGATCTTCTTCCACAGATCCCAGCCGTTGCCCGGCTTGATGGTGGGGTCGAACCCCGCTGCCTTGTCCTGCGAGCCGATGGTGCAGCTCTCGACGCAGCCGCCGTTGGTGATGAAGAGCAGGTCGTTCTCGGTGAGGTCGATGGTCCTTTTCTCACCCTTGTGATCCACGGTGATGGAGCTGGCCTGCTTCCTGCCGTCCTCGATCTTGAAGCGGACATCCGTGACCTTCGTCTCGTACAGGAACTCCACGCCGTGCTCCTTCAGGTAGGTGACCATGGGCAGGATGATGGACTCGTACTGGTTGTACCGGGTAAAGCGCAGGGCGGTGAAATCGGGCAGACCGCCGATGTGGTGGATATAGCGCTTGAGATAGAGCTTCATTTCCAGAGCACTGTGCCAGTTTTCAAACGCAAACATGGTGCGCCAGTAGAGCCAGAAGTTGGAGGAGAAGACCTCATCGTCGAAAACGTCGTGATCTTTCTTATCCTGCAGCTGCTCGTCCGGGGTGAAGAAGAGCTTCATGATCTCCATGGCACCCTTATCGGAAATGGCGAATTTGCCATCGGTGTGGGCGTCCTGCCCGCGCTTTTCGGTGGCGCGGCAGAGGGACTTGTTGGGGTCTTCCTTGTTCAGCCAGTAATACTCGTCCAGCACGCTGGCTCCCTCGGTCTCCAGAGACGGGATGGAGCGCAGCAGATCCCACATGACCTCGAAGTGGTTATCCATCTCGCGGCCGCCGCGCATCACATAGCCGATGTCGTATTTGTAACCATCGCAAGCGCCGCCGGCCAGTGCGTTTTTTTCAAACACATGGACGCGCTCGCCCTTCATCTGACCGTCACGGACCAGGTAGCAGGCGGCAGTCAGGGCCGCCAGACCGGAGCCGATGAGGTAAGCAGATTTATTGTCAACGCCCTCAGGCTTTTTGGGGTGTGCAAATGCTTCGTAGTTGCCACTGGAATAATACATACTGGGAACCTCCTGTAAATCGTATTGGGAAGACCGTGTTCATGGTTCTGTGTCGTCTTCCCTTTCGTTGTGCTTAGTATACCCCAGCGGTTTTTTCAGAACAACAAACAAATCCTGAACAGTGTATAAAATTTATACAAAACACAACCATTGTCGGAAATATGACGAAACTGTGTATCACCCCCAGTCACCTGCGGTGACAGCCCCCGCTAATAGGGGGGCCTTTGGCATTGCATAAAGCTTTGCAAGTCCCCCTTTCCGCACAGACTGCACCATTACGCCAAGGGCTCCCCTACTAGGGGAGCTGGCGCAAAGCGCCTGAGGGGTTTAGTCCAACAAAAAAGCGCTCACCCTCCAGGGAAGGTGAACGCTTGCGTTTCTTTATCCGTTATTTTGTTTCGGGTGCCACCTCAAAATCGACCTTGCCAAGGTTGATATCGGCGCGGACGATGGTGATCATCATGCTGTCGCCCAGGCTCCAGGTCTTGCCGGAGGCGGGGTCGAAAGGCGGATACCCTCGGTGAGGGTGGTGCCGGTGGCGGTCAGGCTGGAAGCAGGCACAAAGCCCTCCACGCCGTTCTCCAGCTCCACGAAGATGCCGCGCTGGGTCACGCCGGAGATGATGCCCTCGTAGCACTCACCCAGATGGCGGCGGGCGTACTCGGCCTTGTAGTAATCCTCGGCCTTGCGCTCGATCTGAACGGCCAGCACTTCCCGCTCGCTGGACTGCTTGGAGGCCTTCTCCGCGAAATCGGTGTAGCGGACGATCATGGTCTCCTTGTCGGTGCCGCTGAGCAGGTCGGTCATCATGCGGTGGATGGCCAGATCCGGGTAGCGGCGGATGGGGCTGGTGAAGTGGGCGTAATCCTTGAGCACCAGACCATAGTGGCCCTTGGGCTTTTCCTCATAGCAGGCCTTGGACATGCAGCGGAGCATTCCGGTGTTGACGATCTGCTCAAACGGGGTGCCGCGCACACCTTCCAGAATGGCGCTCAGCTCCTTGGGAGTGGGCACCTCCTTGGCAAAGTGGTCGTTGATGCCGCAGGCCTGCAGCAGGCTGTGCAGGCGCTCCAGCTTCTCGCCGTTGGGCTCCTCGTGGACACGGTAGACAAAGGGGATCTGCTTGACCCGGGCAAAGTGGGCGGCGCACTGGTTGGCCAGCAGCATGAACTCCTCGATCATGGCCTCGCTCTCGCCGGAGGTGCGCTTTTTCACATCGATGCAGTGGCCGTTCTCATCCAGGATGAGCTTGACTTCCCCGCTCTCGAAATCGATGCAGCCGCGCTCCTTGCGCAGGCGGGCACGGTGGCCGTAGAGCTCCTTCATGGCGGGCAGCTGATCTGCCACCTCGGCGTACTTGGCCTGAATGTCGGCATCGGCGGTGCCGGCCAGCAGGGCGTTGATCTCAGAATACACGCCCTTGACCCGGCTGCAGATGACGGACTTGACGAACTTGTAGTCGGTCAGGTTGCCGTCCTTGTCCAGCCGCATCAGGCAGGAGAATGCCAGGCGCAGCTCCTTCTCGTTCAGCGAGCAGATGCCGTTGGAAAGGCTCTTGGGCAGCATGGGCACGACCTGATCCGCATAGTAGACCGAAGTGGCGCGGTTGAAGGCCTCCTCGTTCAGCTCACTGCCGGGCTTGACGTAGTGGGAGACATCGGCGATGTGAACGCCCAGCTCATAGCCGCCCCCGGGGAGCCGGGTCAGGCTGACGGCATCGTCGATATCCTTGGTCTCGGCGCTGTCGATGGTGAAGATGGGCAGAGCGCGCAGATCCATGCGGCTCTTGCAGTCCTCCTCAGACACGGTCATGTCCTCGAACTTCTTGGCCTCGTCCCGCACCTTCTCGGGGAAACGGGTGTGGATGTCCTTGGCATAGAGCAGGGCCTTGGCGCAGCGCTTGGCTTCCTCGCAGCTGCCAAAGCGCATGGAAACGCCCACGCGGTGGTCCTCCTGCCGGGTCCCGCGCTGCAGGATCTCCACAGCCACCTTGTCGCCGTCCTTCGCGCCGCCCTCGCAGTCGCGCTGGATGGTCATGGAGATGGCCGGGCAGTCATCGGGCACGAACTTCAGGCGGCCCTCGATGCGGCGGACAGTGCCCACCATGTCGTTCTTCTGCTCGAGCACGGCAAGGATCTCGCCCTCATCGCTGCCCTCCACCCGGGGGTGGGCAAACTTCTCTACCAGAACGGAATCGCCAGGCATGGCACCGCGGGTGAAGCGGCCCGGGATGAAGATATCGCCGGATTCATCCTCCAGCATCACAAAGGCAAAGTTCTTGCCCAGCTTGACCACCTTGCAGGTCAGGGCCTTTTCGGCACGGCCGGAGCGGGCAGTGAAGAACACGCCGGACTTCTGGCAGACCACAGCGTCGTGCACCAGCTCGTCCAGAGCCTCCATCACCTTGCGGTCCGCGGCACGGTCGCCGCCGAACTTTGCCTTGAGGTCCTTGACCATGCAGGGCTGGTTCTGGATGGCATGTTCGATTTTATCGCGTAATGACATATTTTTCTCCTTAACACTTTTCCGGCATTCTCCAATGGAACCCGGACAACTTCTTTCCCACGAGAGGTTTAGACAGAAAAACAGCCCCGCCTTACACGGGGCTGTACACGAGTGCTCAGGCCAGACGGCTGGCGAACACACAGGCCAGGATAGCCACCACAAAGAACACGATGCCTGCAATGCGGGTCACCTTGGCCAGCATCTGATCCGCAGGGGTCAGGCGTGCATTGTTGGCACCGCCCACACCACCGTTGATGGCACCGGCCAGACCCTGACCGTGGGTGTGCTGCATCAGGGTGAGGAGGATGATGACGGCCGAGACGACCAGCAGGATGGCACCGCCGACGATTTCAATGACAGACATGGATGGAACGCTCCTTTTATCTTTAGTTTCATAGAGACTGCATACAAATACAAGTGTATGATAGCACAAAAGCCCGGGAAATGCAAGAAAAACCGTGGGCTACGGGGCCAGAATTTCCAGCCCTGCCGCCACCCGGGCAAAGATGGCCGCGCTGGAAAAGGCAGGCTCGGCCTGCGTGTCCTGCAGCACCACGATGGTATAGTGGGGCTGCTCTGCCGGGACAAAACCCGCAAACCAGTAATTTTTCAGCTCTGTGCCGCCGGAAAACTGACCGGTCTGGGCCGTGCCGGTCTTGCCTGCCGCGGTCTGGCCGGGCAGGGCGGCCTCATGGCCGGTGCCCCCGGCCACTACACCCGCCAACAGGGCCTGCAGGGGGCGGCGGCGGTGCGCTTTGTAAGCACCCGCCTGCTCCGGACATGGGAAAGCGCCGTGAGGGGCGCGCCGGTGGTCTCGTCCAGAGTGGTCTCTAGCAGCAGCGGGGTGCGGCAGATTCCCCCGCAGGCAATGGTGTTCATCATAGCGGCGACCTGCAGGGGGGGATGCCAGCAGCTCCCCCTGCCCAAAGCAGAAATTGGCGTAGGCTCCGCTGGACGCAAGAGCCTCCCGCTCCGGCAGGACCCCAGCCGCCGTGTGCAGGGCACCGGTGAGCGGGATCGCCTGCCCGAAGCCCAGCTGCTCTGCCATGGCGCGGACAGCATCGGCCCCCAGCGCCTGCCCCAGCCGGATGAAGTAGCCGTTGCAGCTCTTTTCCAGCGCGCCGGCCAGATCCACCTCACCATGGGGAATGCCGCCCGCACAGCGGAAGATCCGGCCATCCACCGCGCACCAGCCGGGGCAGGTGTAGACAAAGCCGCTCTCCCCTGCCTCCAGCGCCGCTGCCGCCACCACCGGCTTGAACACCGAGCCCACGGCATAGCACTGGAACGCCCGTTCCAGCAGAGGACTGTCCGGGGCGTTCAGGCTGGCCGAAATGTTTTCCGGATCATAGCCGGGGCGGCTGACGCAGGCCCGCACCTTGGCGTTGGCGGTGTCCAGCACCAGGATGCAGCCGCTCTGCATCGTCTCGTTGGCCACGGCCTCGGCGGTCTGCTGGATCTCCCGGGAAAGGGTCAGCTGCACCCCCACGGCCCCGCTGTCGGCTGGGGTGAGGACGGGCTCGGCCCGCAGCTTTCCCTGGGCGTTGACGGTGCAGAGCAGGGTATCCCCTGCCCCGCTGCCGGTGAGCAGTTCGTCAAAGGCGGCTTCCAGCCCGGCAGCACCATGGCCCTCGCCATCGAGATACCCCAGCAGCTGCACTGCCAGCGGGGCGGCAGAGCTTCGCCGTGCCGCTGGCCAGCAGGAAACGCCCAGCGCGGAAACATCCCGGTCCACCTCCAGCAAGAACGGGGACGCGGCGTTCCGCTTCTGGTAGAGCGCCGCCTGCCCGGCTGCATCGGTGTAGGCGAACAGGCGGGCATAGCTGCCCTCCCCGGGCACGCAGAGGGCCATCCAGCGGGTGGTCTGTCCCGTGAGGAGCTGGCCCCTGTGATCATAAAAATTGCCCCGCCGGGCGGGCAGGTGGAGGGTGACCACGCTCTGCGCCGCCGCCCGGGCCCCATAGGCCGTGTCGGAGCAGAGCCAGTACAGGCGGCAGACCACCGCCGCAAAGCAGAACAGCAAGGCCCCATACAGGGCCAGCACCCGTTTGCCGGACATGAAAACGCCCCCTCTCCCGCTTAGGATGGGCAGGAAAGGGGGCGTTGATGCGTTCAGGAGCAGATTTTTCGGACGAGCTCGGCGGCACGGGCGGCATCCTCGGCCGTGGCGGTGCCGTTGTAGCGGGCTTTGAGGTAGATCTGGCGCAGCTCGGCCTCGGCGGCAAAGTCCATACCGAAAGCGCGGCCGGTCAGGTCAAGGCTGGTATCGCCCCGCAGGATGGTCACGCCGTGGCGCTGGCAGTGGTCCAGATAGATGGCATACTCCCGCCGTACCTTGTCCACCGGGCTGAGGAAGAGCCCGGGCCAGCGGCGGGCACGCTTGTAGGTGCTATACCGCACAGTGGTGTCCGTGCAGGCAGTGTCCGTGTGCCGGAACTTCTGGCGCAGGAAATGCCGCACCACCAGCACCGCACAGAGGACCGCCAGCAGGATACCGAGCACAGTCAGCATCGACATCCCGTTGATGAGCGGTTCTGCGTCCTCGGCGGCCTTTTGGGCGTTGGCGATGACCTCATCGGTAGAAACGATCTCGGTGCGCTCCAACGGTTTGGGCGGAAAGAGGGTGAAGAGCCAGTGGATGAACTGCAGGATGCCGTGGAACAGCCAAGTCACACCCTGCACCACAATGTTGTTCAAAAACAGCTGCAGCACCGGCACGATCCCGCCAAAGTAAACGGCAGATGCAGCCGCCTTTGCACCGGCAACCACAACACTGCGGCTGAGCAGGAACGGCCCTGCACACACCGCCGCCAGCACGCCGCCGGAAAGCAGCAGATAGCCCGGCCGGGTGGAGATCTCCGGGTCCTGCCGGGTGGTGCGGTTGAACCCCACCAGAAGCACCGCTGCCGCCGTCGCAAAGGGCAGGGCCGCCGAAAGCACCGCGTTGGCGTTCCACAGCAGCATTGCCACTGCAAAGAAGGGCCATACCCGGCAGAGCCAGGCAGGCGCTCGGCCTGCCGCATCGGCGAAAGGGCAAAATCGCCGGTGTAGGCCAGCAGCACCGGGTAGACTGCCGCCGGGAAGTAGCAGAACTTGTCCGCCCCTGTAGGCAGGAGGAGCAGCGCCGCCGCGCTCAGGGCCGCAAGAGTGGTGCGGAGGGGGCGGCTGCCCTCAAAGCAGGAGGCCAGACCAAAGCAGAGGGCAGGCCAGACCAGCACCAGCGGCATGGGTGTCCCGCCGAAGCTGGCGGCAAAAAAGCCCGCAAAGGCATAGTAAAAGCTCAGATCACCTGCCAGGCGCAGGGTATGTAAGAACATCATGCGCCCGCCTCCCCTGTCTGGGCCGTCTCTGCGGCCATTTCCGGAGTGAGCACCAGCAGCGGAATGCCAGGCAGGGGCTGCACGGCAGCACGCACAGCTTCTTCCGGCTCCGTTGTCACCACGATGCAGCTGACTTGCTTCTGCGGGTGGTAGTATTCGGCGCAGAACCGCGCGCAGGAAGAGGACGGTCTGCCCGGTGGCGCGGCCCAGAATTTCCAACACCTTGCGGTAGTGTTCGGGGCCGTAGCCCTGCGGGGTTTCCAGCGGTTTTCTCCACTCCTCACCGGAGAGAGCCGCATTGAGCAGCAGGTCAAAGGCAGCGTTTGCCGCAAAGCGGTAGGACACCGCCTTTTCTTCCAGCCTCCGGCAGACTGTGCGGGCCATGGAGTAGCAGAGCTCCGCCGGTTCCGGGTGGTCGTAATCCTTGGTATCCGCATGGACTAGCACCACTGCCCGGGGCTCAGTGGTGTAATCCCACTTTTTGACCATAAGCCCCTGCCCCCGGACACTCTGCTTCCAGGCGATGGAGCGCATGGGGTCACCACTGGTGTAGGGGCGGTAACCCGCCGTGAGAATAGGATCCTCGTAGAGATAGCGGTTCACCGAAAGCTCGCCCAGAAAACCGCCCAGCATCTCTTCCAGTTCCGGCAGAGCGCACTCCCTGGGTGGAACGATGAGCGTGGAAGCCCCGCTCGGTGCGGGACTGTTCCACAAGACCCAGAAAGTCGCCGCCGATGACCTGCATCGGTTCCAGCACATAGCGGCCCCGACGTTCCAGCCTGAGGGCGGTGGAGAAATCCGCCTCCTGCCCCGGGCGCAGCCAGGTGGTGAACCGCACCGTGTGGCCCCAACCTGTCTGATCCTGCGCAATGTGGTGCTCCGTGCAGGGAAGAAACTCCTTGTTCAGGTGGAGCTTTGCCGCCAGGAACATCTTCCAACGGGGGCCGCTGTTCCGGACAACAAGGTGGATCACGGCGGGCTCCCCGGCTTCCACAAGATGATCCTCCACTTCCAGCCGCCCCTGCACATCGTCAAGGCTGTGGACTGTGCTGTAACGCTCCAGCCCAAGGGCTGTGGCCACCAGTAGCAGCGCGAAGATGACGGCGCTCATTCCGCACTCTCCAGCGGCACAGTGATCTCGGCCAACAGCTTGCGCATCCGCAGAGCGGCGGCTTCGGCGTTCATGCTGCTGCCCAGAGAAATGCGGTGAGAAAGCACCGCCGGGGCCAGCCCTTTGATGTCCTCGGGGATGACGTATTCCCTGCCCTGCAAGGAGGCATACGCCTGCGCAGCCTGATAGAGCGCCAGCGCACCGCGGGTAGATACGCCGCTGACAAAGCCGCTCTGTGTGCGGGTGGCTTCCACGATGTCCATAAGGTAGTGCTTGACCTCCTCGGAGACCTTGACCTCCCGGTAAGCCGTGCGGACGTATGCGGTCTCCTCGGGAGTGACGACGGGCTGCAGCTCGTTCAGCACGGTCTGGGCCGAGGGGCGGGAGAGCACCTCCAGCTCCTGCTCCCGGGTCATATAGCCCAGCGACAGCCGCATGAAAAAACGGTCCATCTGGGCATCTGGCAACGGAAGGTGCCAAAGGATTCCAGCGGATTCTGGGTGGCCAGCACCATAAAGGGCTCAGCCAGGCGGCTGGTCACGCCGTCCACGGTAATCTGCCTTTCCTCCATGGCTTCCAGCAGGGCCGACTGGGTACGGGGCGTGGCACGGTTGATCTCGTCCGCCAGCACCCAGTTGGTGAAGAGCGGGCCGGGCCGGAACTCGAACTCACCGGACTTCTGGTTGTAGAAATTGATGCCGGTCAGATCGGAGGGCAGCAGGTCGGGTGTGAACTGCACCCGTTTGAAGCCCCCCGCCCACCGTGCGCGCAAATGCACGCAGGAGCATGGTTTTGCCGGTGCCGGGCTTATCCTCCAGCAATACATGGCCTCCGCAGAGGAAGCTGACCAGAATTTTCTCGGTAGCATCCTCCTTGCCCACAATGACGCGGGCACAGTTGGACACAACTTTTTCGCGGTAGGCGGTAAAAGCGGCAGTGTTCATTGGTGTTTCCTTTCCCAAAAACAATTTTTCTAAGTGTACTCTTGTTTGGAAAGGGTGTCAAAAAAAAGAAGGCAGAGCCTCCCGGGTGGGAAGTTCTGCCTTCTGCGGCGTATTGAATTGGTATGGGGAGCCGGTGCGGCTTAGTACATGCCGCCCTTCCAAGCCACACTTTTGGAGCCGAATCACGCATATCCGGAAGCGTAGACTTTTGTAGAATTATCAAGGCCACAAGCCGATTTTTCCAGATTCTCCGTTTTGGCACGATCCACGCTTTTCTACGCAAATCTACGCCACTTACCGGGTGATTGGCGTAAGTTTTGGCGTAAGAAATTCCGCTTCATACGTCGAAAATCACAGGTTGCCGGCGATTTGTTCAAAGGCCCTTTCAACCGATTCAAAGCTGCTGTGCGTGTAGACATCCAACGTCACACTGGCATTGGAGTGTCCCATCAGGTATTGCAGGCTTTTTACATCCAACCCGGCCTGCTGAACATTGGTGCAGAAGGTGTGTCGCAGCACATGAGGTGTAATGCGCGGAACAGGTTTGCCGTACGCCTTCTCAAACTTTCCCTGCACGCCACGCATATAGTTTTCCAAGTGCATTGCCACCTTCGGCATTCCGGATGTCCAGAAAGAGGAATCCACTGCAACCATCCACCAGCGCTTCCACTTTCGTGGACGCTCTAGCTTTTATTACACGCCGCAACGCTGCACAAACGGTATCTGTCATGGGAACATTGCGGATACCGCTTTTTGTTTTCGGCGGTGTGACAAAGTAGGGCTTTTCAGCCGTCCGGCAAAGCTGCCGCCGCACATGGATACAGTGCCGTTCAAAGTCGATATCTGCTCGTGTCAGGCCATACAACTCACTCACACGCAAGCCGGTTCCCATAAGAATGACGATATCATCATAATAGTTGCCGCCATAGTCTTGAACGAATTGCAGATATTTTTCCTGCTGCTCTCTGGTCAGGGCATTGCGCACATAAGCGTCCTTCGGCACAACGTCCGACAGCTTGAACTTGAATGGATTCTTGCGGATGATGTCATCCTCTACCGCCATCTCAAACGCCGGTCTGACAACGCTTTGCAGGATTCCTATGGTGTTTTGCTTGAAACCGCGTCATGCAGAAACACGAACCAGCCTTTCGCATCGGACAATTTTACCGTTTTGATGGCTTTTTGCCCGAAAGGGTCAGCATGAATCCGCTTGACCGCTGTGTTGTACGACCGAAGTGAATTGGGTTTCAACCCACGTTTCAGGTTCATATAGCGGTCAACCAGTTCAGCCACGGTCATATCACCCGCTGCATAGTCGATGCCGTCCGCCATGTCGCGCCGCAGCTCGTCCTCTTTCTTCCGCAGCTCTGTCAGGGATTTGGCGTAAATACAACGCCGTTTCTTGTGTATATCGGTATAACGATAGTCATAGGTGCCGTTTGCTCTCTGGCTTTCGCCATCCTTCAAAACACGGCCCTTGCTATCTTTGCGCTTTTCAGACATTCAGAAACTCCTTTCCGTGAAAAGCGCATCTATAAGGTTAGTGTCAGTATAACACATCAACCATGCGATTTCCACCCGCAGCGAATGAGAAAAGGACGGTTTCACATTTGCAGCCTTTGGCAACCTCTCAAATAGAATATGCTTGCTCGACAAAGCAATCAAACAGACGGCGCTTGATCAAACGCTTGTTACCCACCCAAAGGACAAATTTGCACTTATCCTCGTTGGTAATCTCACGCAGTTTATTGATGCCAATGCCGGAATAAGCCGCAGCTTCCTCCAGCGTTAAATTGCTTTTTCCCAGATCGGAACTTGTCGGGGCTTGGTCCTCCATCTTGCTGATGCAAGACCGTTCCGTCGCTTAAAGTCCCCACCGGGGACTTCATTGCTTCGCAAACGCGAACTTCCTTCATAGGCAGACCTCCACTTCCTTGTAACCGAACGCCTGTAACCGGGCAGGAAAACTCTCTTTTTCTGTACGCAGGGCATTCGGTGGGCTTTATACTTTTTCTTATTCTTTTAAGGTTACATGGTTACAGAAAGAGGAAAACGCAGCGGTCATGCGGCTTTTTCGCCGTAACTGGGGTGTAACTGAACCTGTAACCAGACGTGTAACCGCCATTCATCAGAAGGGAAAGCCCAGCTGCTTAGCTTCTGCATCCGTTATTTCGGAGAAATCTTCAGCCCCGGTTTCGGGGCTGGTTACGCGCTCCCAGCCCTTCTGAACGCCGTACTTCGGGTAACGCTTGGCGGTCTTGTGCGCCTGCCAGCCTTGAATATCGCCGCGCGAAATTCCCGTGTTCATGATCTCACAGATAGCACGGGTCTCCCACTCAGCCGGGATGTTCGTGTTGCCCAGCGCTTCCGCATAAAGCTGCTTGGAACACACCCGGTCACCCGTGTAGTCCTCCAGAAAGGCGTAGATCATGCCAGCCTGCGTATCCTCCTGCATGAAGTCCTGCTGGTGGGCGTGCAGCGTTTCCTGCATGGCAGGGCTGAACGCCAGCTTGTAATTACCGCTGTTGTAGATGGTCATGGCTTCTGCCCAAAGCTGGTCGATATAAGCACGGGATTCAGCTTCATTGTCCAGAATGTGAACTTCGGCCAGTTCCGCATCCACCGGGATGGGGATGAAGCGGCGGTTGCCCGTGCGGTCACGGGGCAAAAAATCCTGCCGATTGGTCGTACCGGCAAAGACGCACTGACGCAGACGGTCGGCAGGATGTGTTTCGTAGGGGACTTTATAGGTTTCCTTCTGTTTGCTGAGAAAACTCTTGATTTCCTCGATGCTTTTGGCATTGGCGGTGGCAATCATCTCCGACATTTCGATCTTCTTTTCGATGGGAATACCGTATTTTTCCATCCGCCGCAGGATATACTTCATGTCAATGTCGTTCAGCGTCTTGCCAGAGCGGGGCCAACCTACAGGCTTTACGATGTCGATGCGCTCGCTCAACAGGTTCAGCCGGATGGCATCGGCAAGCACATGGTCGTTCTGCAAAATCGTGATGCAGTTTTGAATCGTCCGCTGGATTTCGCCATTGGAATGTTTGGACAGCATCTCCTTCACATCCTCAACGATTCGGGGAGTGCGTTCTTCGTTGACTTCTTTGCTCAATAAACATCACCTCGTACCATTATTGAAAACATTTTTCTGGCTTTTCGGCGGTAGGCGGCGCAGATGGCTTCCGCTGTGCCTGTTCTGCCTGCAAGCGATTCAGCAGTTGCAGAACGGAATCCCGTGCTTTCTCCTTGATCTGCTCCTTGCCCTTCTGTCGGACTTCCGGCTTCAGCAGCTTCTCCTGCAAGCGGGTGGTGGTGGTCTGCATGGTCTTGAGGAACTTGTCCAGCACGGTATCCAACCGATGGGCAGCGTACTCTCTCGTGGCCTGCGGAGCCTTGCGTTCCGGGGACAGCACCCACTTTTTTGTGTCCTCGATCATCCGCATATCTTCCTTGCGGGTCTCGGTGCGTACCACGTCCGTCACGACCTCCACCGCCTTGTCATAGGCCGCAGCCGAAACATTTTCCAGCAGGGTCTCCATATCCGAAACTTTCAAGGTCAATTCGTCCAGCTTGCTTTGCTGGGCGGCAAGTTGCTCCTTCTGCTTGGCGAGGATGAAGTCCTGTTTTTCCAGATATTTGCGGTTGCCGTATTCTGCTTCTTCCTCCAAATCCAACCCATGATGTTTTGCAACCTCAAACAGCATTTTCCGGCAGGCGGCATCAAAGGTGATTTTGCGATTGTTGCGGCGGCTGAGAGGTTTATTCGGGTCAGGCAGGTCGAAGCCCAATGCTTCCAATGCCTTTTCCTGCTGGGGTGCCATCTCGCCGTATTTGTTCTCGCAGTCGAATACATGACGCTCATGGATGTGGGGTGGGCGTTCATCTAGATGCAGCGCCCAGTCCAGCACATGAACGTGGTCGCCATACTTGGCCTTGAATTCCTCGATGAACTCGGTGACGATGTTCAGCAAGTCCTCTGCCGAAGCGTGTTCATCCAGCGTTCCCAGCTGATAGATGGTTTCTTCCGGGCATGTCTTGCGGCTGGACAACAGGTCGGGAATGGAGCGGTTGCGCTCCGTGTGCCGGATCTTGGCGTTGCGCCCGTTCTGACCTTCGATAAAGGCCGTGTAGTGGGTTTCGTAGAACTGTCGTTCCACATCCGAGAAGGTCGCCGCCAAATCATCCGGGTCGGGTGGAGCGAGAGCCGAACGAAAGCCGTGGAAGCAGTCCCAGTAGATGTTGCCCTTGGCTCGTTCCGGGTCGATGTGCTCACTGTTAGCAAGGTTGAAACTGCGGTCATTGTGTTTTGGGTTATAGGTGCCGTGTGCTCCGGCTCGTCCGTTGTGTCGTGTCAATTTCAGATAGACATTCCTCCGTTTCAACAGCTTGGCGTGGAAAAACGCAGCAGCGGAGCTGCTGGATCTGCCGCCGTTTTGCGCCAGATAATACCCAGTAGGATATGACGCACAGCATCATATCACTGGGCAAGGCGTTCCCCTTGACTCCCTTCAACGGGCCATTTTGGCCCGTTGATTTTGGCAAGCTGGAGGTCAAAGATTTGCGAATTCCTGCCCACCAACTTGTCCGGCTTTTTTTTCAGTTGGCCAAAATGACCAACTGATTCTGTTACAGGTAGAATCAGGTTGTCCTCTTGGCAACCTGATTTTCAACGATCTTGAGGCGTTACAGGTAGAATCAAGTGCTCATTTTGATCACCTGATTTTTACGGAGTGGGAGTGACGTGTAACAGATAAAACCGAAGTTATCAAAATGAGAACTCCGGTGGCTCTGCCACGGATGCAATCAAGTTATCATTTTGATAACTTGATTTTGATACGGCTACAATCAAGTTCCCAAAGTGGGAACTTGATTCGGCGGGAGTTGCAAATCAAGTTACGGAAAGCGTAACCTGATTTCAGATGACAGCCCGAATTCCCACTTTGGGGATTTGGGAGTGAGCGATTAAGAGTTACGGTATTTTGGCACTTCCCAGAATGGGAAGTGCCACTTTTTACTAGATAAAAGCAGCACCGATGAGGAACTTGACAAACTTTGTCAAGTTCCTCAAAAAAAGAGAAGTGTGAACTGTCGCTTTACGCTGGCGGTAGTCTTTTGCCGACAGGCATTGCTGCAATATCTGGCATCTGCCCGAATCGGTAAGAACTGCTCCCCGCAGCAAGCGCAGGTATACTTTCCTCGCTCAACGCGCTTTTTAAGCCTTTTCCGCAGATTCAGCATCTTGTGACCGCAAGTCTGGAAGCTGCAATATTTTCGGTTCCGGGTCTGGGTGTAGATGACCTTGCGGCAGTATTCACACTGGATTCTGCGCACACTGGGGTCGCCATCAATGAACTATTCCATCAGGGTGCCCTGATTTTCACGTTCCCATTGTTCTGTTGTCATAGGCATCCTCCTTTGGCTGTTACGGGTATATGGTGGTTATCAAAATGGTAACCACCACTTTTACACAGTAAAGCGTTACGATTGTCTGGTTGGTGATCAAAATGACCACCAACCAAGCTCTCTGCGTTATGGTTGAGTGGTAAGTGGACATTTTGTCCATTTAACACTTCCAAGTGGTGAGTTACGGTTTTCGTAACCCACCATGGGGTAATCGTGTTACAGTAATCTGGCAAATACCGGAAAGCGACACTTACCAGATTTCACCGTGGCTTGACAAAATGTCAAGTCGAGGTTAAGCGTAAGCACGAACAGAATCAATGTGGACAATTTGTCCACATTGATTTCTCCTACCTCAACGAGTAGATAAACGTCCGTTTCGCCTCATGTGCTCATTTTGAACACATGAGGCTGAGCGCGCCGTTCTCCCTGCATGGCTTTCCTGCCCCCTTCCGGCGGCGTTTTCCGGCTCTCCCTTGCGGGGTCATCGCCGGGTATCCCATGCAGACGGTCATGCAGTTTTCAAGGTACGGTGCCAGATTTGGCAATAAAAATCGCCACACAACAACCTGAATCTGACCATCCCTTCCGGGGTGGCCTTGGTTCGGGTTCGTTATGTAGCGATAAGAAAGTTAAAAACTTGCTCCGGCTTCTTCGGGAGCCGAGCTGGAACTCTAAGTAAATATGTTATATTAAATTGTTGGGATAGATTACCACAAAAATCGAGCCTTGTCAACAAAAAGTTTTGAAAACACGCTACTTTCGGCAGTGTGCAAGAAAACACGCTGAAAACTTTGGCAAAAAAGATAGAGAACAAGGTAGCCTATCCTGTTTGATATGGTGTTGTGAACTCGAAAATCATCTAGGTTATGAAATAACCGCCAGTTTCAAGTCAAAGTTGAAAGCTGACGGTCTGGTTTACAAAATGGCTTTGAAATTTGGAAAGCCCCTAGGAGTCTCCGTAGTATGAGCAGGTGATAGAAGAAGCAATGAGAACAGATGATGAACTCTATAAACTCTGCTTTCCAGAGCATACGGCGGAAACACTGGACTTCTGGTGGTACGGACGTCAAGGGATACATCGTTGGGCGGTGCCCATTGAACCTGCGAGCATTGACCTGACGCAGTACGACCGTGCGACGATTTGTTTGCACATTTGGGCGTTTACACTGACTGCACCTGTGCGCAGCTTCTGTCACAACAGGTATCCGGAAATCAAGGAAGCAGACTACATTCTGGTGCATCACTATGAAAATGCGGCACAGGAGCTGGATACGCAGCTGGGCATCTATCATACCCAGCTGCGCAGCATTCGGTGCAGAGAGCGTGCTTTTTAGCAGTGATTGATTTTTTCGCGCAGTTTGGTCGCTTTCGATATAATTTGACTATACATTGTAATTTTTGACAAATTGCAGTATAATCAAAAGACAGTATAACTTTGTACCGCTAAAGTGGCCGTATGAGCACATACTCATACGTCTGTTTTTAATTACAGCTTACTCACAGCCAAATGAGGTGTATCTATGGAAAATCCAGTGGTATCAAAAATTATAGAGTTATTGGAAGAGCGCTGTAAAGATGCTTTTTCTGGATTGACGGGAAAAATCAAACTTTGCTGTATTAAAAGAAAACTCAAGAAGGGAATTTCTAATGAAATACTCTTAATGTATGGAAATAAAACTTTTTATAATGATTGGGATCATTTTCTCGTAGAGCATGATGTGATTTGCAACATTATCAATAATTGTTGCGATGAATCAGTGTTCAACTATAAATCCAAGTCTCAAACAATAAACTATTATATGCATTTGCTTGTTGAAAATTATCCTCAACACAGTTCGCATTATTATGAGATCAGCGTTATCCTACAAAGATATTTCGAGGCGATTTATCGAGCTTTGAATAAATCGGATAATGCTGAAACGAGAGTTGTTTGTAATGCAGTCAAGGAACTTGCGCAGGGATTATCCTATGAGTTACAGGATATTAAAAGCAAGCTTGAACAAATCGACGGAAAAGTAGATACATTGGTTGGCAGACAAAATCATACATCTACACGGTTTTTATTTGACGAGTATCGAAAATATTTATTGTGCCTATATCCGCAGTATTCAGCAGATGAATATTTGGAGCGTAAAATTTACTCAAAAGATGAGCAAGACGTTCAATTGAATGCTCTAGATGTACTACTTAGAGAAAAAAAGTGTCCTCGTTTAGGAGAAGCAGGTTATGGAAAAACGTATGAATCTGTCACGTTGCTTCAGAAAGCGTGCACAAACGAGAACATGCATACACTGATTCCGATATTTATTCCTCTGCAAGAATATGGACTGCTTTATTCTGATATAATAGGTGGTATAAAGTACAAAATCAATTATTTTTGTGATGGAAGAGCAGATGAGTTTATTGAAGAAAAGCTCAAAGAGGGAAAGTGTGTTTTAATTTTCGATGGAGTTGATGATATTGCGCAGGAAATCGACCAAAAAAAATTCTATGCAGAATTTAGTAATTTTACCGCACAGTATCGCAACAATTATTTCTTTGTTACAGCGCGTTTTAACCGTTATAATGGAAAATTGGGCGCAAAAAGGAGTATTTTCTTACTGCATTGAGCGAACAAACAGTTCAGCAAGAACTGAGAAATGAGGGGATTTTTGTAAATATCCCACAGCAATATTATGCTCTCTTCTCAAATCCGTACTTTTTGTCAATTGGAAAAGCCATATTAAAGCAAAACACCAATCGAACCATATTTAACCGGAGCAGCTTGTTCGAGGAACTGTTCCAAAAATTATATGGAAATATGTCCCGGCAGGAGGGCTATTCAGGGAACACTCCAATTACCTACCATGACGCACAAAATATTTTAGGACAGATGGCATATCAATCTTTTTCTCAGCCGTGTTATAGCTATATGGAATTTGACCAGAAACTTTCTGAAATAATTCCTGAAAACAAAATGAGTGTGATAGGTTCCTTTATTGAATCTGGACTATTTAAAATCGAAGGGAAAGTATTCTTTGTACACAAACTGCTCAAAGAATACTGCACTGCATACTATTTAGTTCACAACCTCCCTTTATCCGGCAACAGGGAACTGTATCTGAAGTTGGTTGAAAAAGAAGAATGGAAAGAGGTCTTTATTTTTGCGGGAGGGATTTTCAAAAATCAGCAAGAGCAAGATGAATTTCTGGATTTTGTGATGGATTATAATTTACCGTTATACGTCGAATGTGTTGATGCTAAAAGTGATGTAAGTGAATCAGACAGTACCAATGTTCCAAGTCGACTGTTAACACAAATACTTAAGACTTACCGATTCATTTTGGATAAATATTTTTGTCCAATAAAAATGCTGTTCGAGCCATTTTATGTACCAGATCATTTTGCAACGAAAAAGAGGCAAAAGGTTGCTATTTTTGGGAGCTTAGCAGACGACCAAAAGTGGCTGAGCTATTGGTTTGATCTGGTTTCGGCAGACGAAAGTGATGTTCAGTGTATTAATGAGAAGCAACTGGAAGAGTACCATAGAGCGTTTGAAGAAAAGGCATTTTCTCAAAGACGTAGTATCGTTAGTCATGGTACGAATTTGAGACTATCTGGATTTGGCGATGACAGTGGCCGTAAAATTGCCATTAATTTAATAAAAAGCAGACTTAAAGACTTAATTGAGAGAAAAAACTGATTGAGGATAAGTACTTACTATGTGAACGTGTCTTCCTGTCAGCGAAGGGTAAAAACGATCAAAAATGTTTATGACTTGTCTCAAATGCAAATAGTAGTTGACAAAATGCTCGATGATATAATTGGAAACAAACAGCATGTGGAAAGCTGTATATTTAATGGTGTCGATTTGCTTTCTCTTCAAAGGATGTTGCATAAATTAAATCTAACTGATGCAGTTTTATCAGAGTGCGTTCTTCCTGGTCCGGATGTCAAACTACCGACGGAAGGAGCTTGCTTTACTTGGGATTTGTATTCGAAAAAGCAAAAAGAACAACGCATCTCCTTGTTTTTCTATTATCACGAAATCAGTTATCTGAGTATGGTTAACTACAATTTCCCGGCACTAGAAAAATATCTGCGAAGATACAATGATGCCCCTTATCAGGTAGTGGTTGAAGTGGATCATAAGGAGAAAGTGAATCCACATGATTTTACATCAGAGCCGACAATTCAATATTACTATATTGCGTCTTCTACGAATGAAATCCCGCATCCGATGATTCAAGAAGTAGAGGAGAAAGCATTCTCTGATCATGAGCAAATCATGCAGGATATCCAAGAGAGCTACGCAAAACAAGGACGAACTGCGAAGCGGCTATCGACTACAATGGCAGGTTTTACATTTGTCACTATATCAAGGAGAACAGGTAAAGACAACCCTCTATCCGATTATGTGTATGATTCGATAAAAGAAAGTTTAGAGGATGTATTTGGCACAATTCAGTGACAGTCAAGAATAATTGATATAGTTACTGGCAATGCCGTCGTATATGCAACGACGACTTTCGTATTGCAAAATACTTGTTGCAAATACTCAAACACTCAAACTGCATCCGATAGGTGTCGGCCACACCTGTACATCTTTACATAGAAGTCAAGATTTTCTTTTTACACACTACGCCTGAAAACGATCTGCATGACGTCCAACAGCTTTCGTTTTTGTAACAAGCATAGCAAAAAGGCGGCCATCTGCACCCATGCAGAGCCGCCTTTGGTTTTATGCCGTATTCTATTGGTCAATCTTTGAAGATCTCATCCAGTTCCCTTTCCATGGTGCCCGCCTTGGCAAATTCCAGCGTATCTGCCTGACGGATATGGTGGGCGGTGATGCCGTGATCCTTTGCAAAACCCAGAATGTAGCTGATAGCAATGCGGTAGATGATCTCAGTGGGCGCAAGCCCATAGACCTGCTTGGCAAAGATATGTTCCAGCCGGACGTTATCATCCGGGAAGGCTTGCCGCATCTTCTCGCTGCGGTAAAGGCGCTTGACGATTTCCGTAATGTACAGGCCGGACTTCATGTAGGGGTCCAGGAAGGTCTTGCCGGGGTCATCGAAGCAGCCGGGATTTTCCTGTTCCAGCAGGTCCACCATCTTTTTCACCACCCACTTGGGGGTAAAGATCTGGTTGGTTTTCTGGGGCGGAATGTAGTCGAAGATGTCCTCGGTGCGGCTCTCGTCAAAGTAATCCGCCAGCTTGACCTCAGGTTCAGGAACTCCTTCACCGAATCGTCAAACACCACCGGATCGAACAGGTGACCTGCAAAGTGTTCCTCCTGTCCGGTGGCTTGGTTGATGTACGGCCCACCGTCCCGCAAAAAGCGGAACTGTTCCAGCGTGATGCTGGTGACCTCCTGAAAAACTTTGTCCGGGATGATCCGGTCAAAGTTTGCCAGTGTCACGGTCTCGTCGCCGTAGGCCATGAGGAAGGACGGGATGGTGCGGGAGAAGCCCCGCAGATGGTCACGGACGGTGTCCTCGTAGCCCTTTTTCTCCTGCTCCTTCTGGTTGGTCTCCACGGTGCGCACGATGGTCTGCTGCATTTCCTGCGCCGTCTGCTGGATGGTGGATTGCAACGTCTCCATGAGGGCGGCGGTGCTCTGCTGCTGCTTTGCGTCAAACTCCCGGTTCACCTGCTGGCGCTGCTGGGCGGTGGTGCAGCTTTGCAGCTGCTGGGTGCGCTGGGTCTCCAGCTGGCTCTGGTCGCGGTAGTTGTCCACCACCTTGTTCACCGCCACGTCCATCTTGGCTTTGGCGGTGCTCTCGAACCGCTTCTGGTCGGACAGCTTCAGGTCGCGGCCATACTCCTGCTTTGCCTGCTCCACCATAGGGGTGATGATCTCCTTGGTGATCTTTTTCAGGGGTTCCAGATGTTCTTCTTTGGCAGGAGCCGGGGCATCGGTCAGGTCTTGCAGGGCGGTGTCCAGCGCCGGGGTGCTCTCGTATATTTTTTTCCCGAACACATCCGCTGCCTTGCCGATGACGTAGCCCTCGTCCAAATCCACCTCGCCCTTGTCGTTCAGGGAGAGGTCTGCGCCGGTCTCCGGGGTGATCTGGATGGGCTTTGCCTTTGCCTCGCTGATGGGCTGGAAGTTTTGCAGAATGTCCAGCACCTCCTGCGGCGCACTGAACACATTGGAAATGTTCTGGAACAGGAAGTTGCTCTGGAAGCCCATCCGCACCACTTCCTTGGACTTGATCTTCCGGGGGATGCTGAGGACTTTTTCTGCATCCAGCGGGATCATCTCCCCTCCTCGTCCTCGCCGATGACCGGGAAGAAGTTGAGCAGATTCTGGATGTGCGTCTTGCGCTCCTCGGTGTCGCCCTTGCCGCTGGCGGTGTCCTGTGAAAGGTCGTTGGCGAACTGCTCATAGATCAGCAGGGTGCGGGCGGAGTCAAAATCGAACACATAGGCGTTCTCTTTGCGGCGGAAGGTGCCGTTTTCGTGAAAAAGGCAGGGGTTCTGGGCCCGGAACGCCGCCTGCATATACAGTGCCGGGCTTTTCAGGTTGGAGAGCATCAGCACCGCCGACCACTCCGGGATGGTGACACCGGTGGTCAGCTGCCCCACCGACAGGGTGATGGTCTTTTCGTGGTGGGCGATGGCGGCTTTTACCCGGTCAAAGCTCTTCTGGTTCTCGTCCGTGTCGTCCAGCTTGCCGTCACCGGCGGCAAGGATCACCTCATAGTCCCGGAATACCGGGTGCGCCTGCAGCTTTTTTCGCCAGCGCTCTGGCGCTGTCCACCCGGTTCAGCAACCAGAAGGTGTGCTTCAGTTCGGCACGCAGTTCCGAGGTGGAAAACGGAAATTTGTTCTGGGTGGTCATGGCATCCAGAAAGCGGTCCACCTCAGCTTCGTGTTCAAAGCTGCCGCCCGACTTCACCTTGAAGAACTCGTTCAGGTCAAAGGCAAATTCCTGCGTTTCGCCGTCGATCTCCACGCCCCGCCGGATCTCGTCCCGGATGATCTCGGACATCTGGTAGGTGTAGAGGTTGAGCATGGGGAGGTTTGCGTAGGGGTTCTGCTGCCCCGGTGCGCCCTGCCAGTTCCGCTTGGCGGCCTGCTCGTCGGCGTAGGTCCAGTTGAAGATGGCATCCCCGGCAAACTTATCGTTCGCCAGTGCCTTGAAGGGCGTACCGGACAGGTGCAGCGTGAACTTGCGGCGGATGCGGTCAAAGGCAAGGTCGGTCTTGTAGGTGTCCACGCCCTCGTGGGCTTCGTCGATGACCAGCACATCCCAGTTCAGCTCGGTCAGGTGGCGCAGCTTTTCGTACTCGCCACCGAAATACTTCGAGCCTTTCATGTCCTGCAGGCTGACAAACTCAATGCGCTTATACAGTTCCTCGCCCTGTGCGGCGGCATCCAGATAGCTCTGCTCGTCCAGCACATGGGGCTGCCCGGCAAGGGCATCCACATGGCTGACAAACAGATAGCCGGACTCCCTGCCCAGAAAGCGCACATAGTCGCTGTACCAGCTATTGGCGATGGCAGGGCGGTTGGTGACGATGAGCACCGTCTGTGCATCCACCTGCTTGCAGAAATCGTAGACGGAAAGGGTCTTGCCAAAGCGGGGCTTGGCGTTCCAGAGGTATTCCCCGCCGGGGTGGCTCTGGTAATAGATTTTAGTGTCGCAGACAGCCCTTGCCTGCTCCTCCCGCAGGGTGTAGGCGATGGCGGCATCCAGCTGCACCCGGCCCGGTTCATGCGGAAATCCTGAAAATACCGCCGGGACTGCTGCCCATCCAGATGGAACCACTCGTTTTTGCGGTCGTTCTCCACCCGGAGCTTGCGGAGATAGGCGTGGAAATCGTGGTCGGTGAACACCTCGCCGCTGCCGTCATCGTAGACGGCATTGCCCCGCCACTCCTCATGGAACAGCACATCGGCGGTGTGGGTCTGCTGTTTCAGGCGTTTGTCCACCGATTGCTCGGTGTAGCCGATCTTCGTCCAGCCGTTGTGCCGGGCAATTTCCGGGGTGGTATAGGCGTAGATCATGGGCACCACCTGCCGGGCAGTGCGCAGGGTTATGCCAGCCATTATGCCATCTCCTTTATCATTCCTTGAATATAGTTTACTTCTTCACTAGACAAATCATATTTTTCAAACAGTTGTTTGTCTGTCCATTTTCTTGTAAAATCCTGACAAGGAACAAATGCGAATGACGCTTTGCTTAACTGCTGCGTCATTGCAATTGATAAGAAATCGAACAAATTGCGTCTTTAAGTAATCCATATAGTTGGTTGCTTCTTCTTTTGAATCAAATGCTCCCGCCACAAGATACGTTTCGGAACATATTTCACCCGGCTTCAAAAGTTCCATCGTCGAAAGAACACGGTACTTTCCATCCTTGGCTGGTTGTCCTGCGTGTTCTGCCGTAAGACGAGAAATGATAATTTTCCATTGGTCAATCATTTCTGTTCCTACCCTTGCAACGGTGTACAAAGGGAACATAATAAAAAACTTAATAATGGACTGCCAATCTTACACAAAGTACCGCCCAAACGAGACTACGGGCGGTATTTTTGTATCATGGCGGAGAAAGGAGGAACTTCCCACGGGGGCTTGACTGAAAAGTTGAGCCTCTTTTTTCATGCCAAAAAACAGGAGGTAAATGCTTATGGCAGATGATAAAACCACAAAAACGCCGGAACAGCCGGTAACGGATAGCGGGCCGGGCAAGGAAACACCTCCCGCGCTCCCCCAAAAGAGCCGGAGAAGGTTTCCGTTTCCCCGAAGCCGGAAAAAAAGACGGAACCGGAGGTAAAGAACCCACAGGTTTCTGTCTATAACTTCGCTGAAATTATGAAGGAAAAGAAAGCCGAGGAACGGGCGGCAGCTCCCAGCGGGGAAAAGCCTGACCCGACAAAAGCGGAGAAACCGGAAAAGCAGCCGGAGGCTCCGAAGAAAGCGGAGGAAAAACCCAAAGAGCCGGAACAGCCGAAGCGCCGGGGCCGTCCCCCGAAAGCAAATAAGGACAAGGACGCAGCCCTGAAGCCCAAAGCTCCTGCACAGAAACCGGAAAAGGCGGTCAAAAAGGAACCGGAGAAAAAAACGGCGCCAACGGTACAGGCCGCTCCCGCTCCGAAGGAACCCGAAAAACCGAAGGATGCACCACGCCGGGGCAAGGAACAGATCGTCTATATCAAGCTGAACGAGCTCCACGCCTTCAAGAACCATCCCTTTGAAGTCCGGGACGATGAAGAAATGCGGGCTATGGTGTCCAGCGTCAAAGATAAAGGCGTGACCCAGCCCGCTATTGTCCGTCCCCGTGAGGATGGCGGCTATGAGATCGTGTCCGGCCACCGCCGCCAGAAGGCCAGCGAGCTTGCCGGATATGCGGATATGCCCTGTATCGTCCGAAACCTGACAGACGATGAAGCCATCACCCAGATGGTCGAGGACAATCTGAACCAGCGTGAAGAAATCCTCCCCAGTGAGCGGGCCAAAGCCTTGAAAATGCAGCTTGAGGCCATCAAGCACCAGGGCTCCCGCACTTCGGGCCAGATTGACCCGAAGGACGCTGGCAAACGCTCCAACGAGATTGTAGCCGAGCGCAATAAGATGGCAGTCAAGCAGGTGCAGCGGTATATCCGGCTCAATGAACTGGTTCCCGACCTGATGAAGCTGATGGATGAAAAAAGCTGGGCTTTACTACGGCGGTGGAGCTTTCCTATGTCAGCAAAAAGAACCAGAACTATATCGCCGTTGCCATTGACAGCCAGCAGTCCTCGCCTTCGCAGGCGCAGGCAAAGCGTATGCGGGAGCTGGACGGAAAGAAGCTGCTCAACGGGGATGTGATCGACGGCATTATGATGGAGGACAAAAAGGAGGTAGACAAAGTGATTTTGACAGGTGCGGAACTGAGCAAGTATTTCGGCAAGGAAACTACGCCGAGGGAAATGAAGGACCAGATCATCAAGCTGCTGGACGACTGGAAGGGTCAGCAGAAGGAACACGAAAAGCCGGAGAAGAAAACCGAACAGGAAAAGTAAGCCCAAACTTCGGGTCAGCATGGCCCGAGGATTGCGGGGCTCTGCCCCGCGCCCCGAAGCTCTGGAGATATAAATTATTCCCCGTCGCCAGTTATTCCGTAGCATAGCCGGGAAAATCAGTCAAGGGCAGCGCCGCCGCAGGCGGTGCCGGAGGCACCCTTGACGGATTTCTCCCGGTTATGCTTTTTCCCGGTCAAGCGACGGGGATATAAATTCTCCAGAGCCGTTCCCCTTCCCGGGGGAAGGGGCGGAGGGGTTAGGCGATACCTTGCTTTTCCCTAAACCAAAACAGAAATGGAGGTTCAACCAATGAAACGACCTTTAGCATACCTGACCGCCGCATGGAGCGGTGAGCCGGATGTTGATATGGAGCTGGCGGCCCACTACTGCCGCCTTGCTTATGAGGCGGGCTTTTCCCCGATCTGCCCGCTCTTGTATCTGCCGCTGTTTTGGAATGACAGCGTTCCCGAGGAACATAAGGCCGGGATCGATATGCGCCGGGATATGCTGCGGCGTTCCCACACCCTGATCGTCTGCGGCAGCGTTGTGGACGAGGATGTAAAAAATGATATTGCGGTTGCCGGGCGGCTGGGCATTGCGGCGACCACACTGGAAGGGGTGCTTGCCGTGAAGGGACACGGCACCCCGGGCCATGCCGGACATTAAGCTGGGAAGCCTTTTCGACGGGATTGGCGTGTTCCCTCTGGCTGCTTCCCGGTGCGGTATCCGTCCGGTATGGGCCAGTGAGATTGAAAAAGCGCCCATCTCCATAACCAAAAGGCACTTTCCCGACATGGTGCATTTGGGGGATATTACGAAGGTGGACGGCGGGAAAATCCCGCCGGTCCATGTGATAACCTTCGGCTCTCCCTGTCAGAACCTTTCTCTGATCGGCAACCGCTCCGGCCTTGCCGGGGCAAAATCAAGCCTGTTCTATCAGGCGTTTCGTATCATACAGGAAATGAGGGATGCTACTGATAACCTATATCCAGCTATCGCTGTTTGGGAAAATGTCATGGGAGCGTTTTCTACAAATGACCGGATGGACTTTAGAGCCGTCCTATCCGCCTTCTCGGACACCGAAGTTCCAATGCCTCCTTCGGGAAGATGGGGAAACGCCGGAATGGTGCGAGGGGGAACGCCTGATGTGTGCTGGCGACTCATGGACGCCCAGTATTGGGCAGGCTCCCGAAGGCTGGCACGAAGGCAGCGGATTTTCGTCGTGGCGGATTTTGGAGGCAGACGTGCCGCAGACATACTATTTAAGCCCCGTCCAATGCTCCCACTTCCTCCGCCTTGCGGAGAGGGCGGGTGGGCCGCCGCCGAAGGAGATCGAACAGCTTCTTTTGAAACAGGGCGGCAGATACCAGTCATCCACCCCTTTCAGTGCTTCCGTATGCGGGGAGCGGCAAAAAGGCAGGAAGAAACGGCCTTCCGAAACAGCTTCGGATTACCAACTGACCCTTTTCCCACTCTTTTAGCCAGTGATGTAACGCCCTTTGCCTTCTGGTATGAGGGCGACCCGGAGTGCGGCTGTATCCGTTTTCTGACGGAAACAGAAAGTGAACGGCTGATGGGGCTGCCGGAGGGCTTGACAAAGTACGGGGCGGACGGCGTGGAGATCCGGCCTCTGCAACGCTACAAGGCGCTGGGAAACGCGATTGCCCTCCCTTGCGCCGATTACATTATGGCCGGGATTCTATGAGGTGCTGGCTGACCGGGCCGGAAAGGAGGAATGAGCCCATGTTTGAAGCCTATATAACCAATACAGCCCTATACCCCTTAATGGGGATTGAGGTAGGGACAACGGTACATTTCCCCATGACGACACAGGAGTTGCAGGCCGCCCTTGCCAAAATCGGGATAGACGGGAAACGGTACAGCGAAGTGTTCTTTACGAGCTTTGACAGTGATGTGCTGGGGCTCTACGATCATCTCTACGAATGTGAGAACATCGACGAGCTGAACGAGCTGGGCCACGCCCTGCTGGAAGTACGGGATAAGGGCGGACTGGAAACCTTTGAAGCCGCTCTTGTCTTGGGAAACCACACACGGAGCGTGAAGGATTTGATAAACCTGACGCAGAACCTTGACCTTTACCGCTTTTACCCGGATATTTCCGATGATGAAGGGCTGGGCCGTCTTTACGCCGACGAGCTTGGGACTATCGACATACCGGAGCACATTCAGAACTACTTCGATTATGAGGCATACGGGCGGGATGTGCGTATCAACGAGGGCGGCGTATTCGCTCCCGGTGGGTATGTGTCGGTAGTCCCGGAGGGCTTCAAGGAGTATTACCACGGGCCGCAGGACATTCCGCCGGAACACCGGATATTTGCCTATCCTGAAAAGGCCGAGCCTGTCCACTCCATTCTCGCTGCACTCAAACGGTTTCAAGAAGCCCCACCCGCTCCGAAAAAGGACAAGGCGGGACCTTCCCATGAAGAACGGTAGGACTTCGGGCCAGCATGGCCCGAAGCATGAAGGAGGTGCATACCATCAACTATTACCCTATCAATGAAGGAGCCGCCCGCCGGGCAAAAAGAAATGAACAGCTTTTCCGACTACAAGGAAGGGAGCGCAACGGCGGAATACCGGGCAATGGTGGACAAGGCCGCCGCCATAGCGGAACAGCAGAAATCCCGGGTGGACCCCATGTACCATGAGAAGATCGACCATCTGTTAGAAACCTACGCCCGCAAGCTGGCCGAAAACATGAACCAAGGCTTTGCCATTGACGCGAGGGTTCCCTCTGTGCTGATCGCCGGGCCTTCCAATTTCCCGGTGGGAAAGAAGGAAAAACAGAACCGGGCGCGGGACAGCAACATGGAGGAATGGCGGCATATTCAAGGGCTGCTGGATAAGATACGCAGCACCGGCATGGGCGGGATCAGCGCCGATGACCCGGCAGCGATTGAAAAGCTCCAGAAGAAGCTGGACGGGCTGGAACGCTCCCAGCTCATTATGAAGGAGGTCAACGCCTATTACCGCAAGCATGGCAAACTGGATGGCTGTGCGCTGCTGTCGCCGGACCAGATTGAAAAGCTGAAAGCAAGCATGGCGTCAAGTTGGCGAAGCGACCCGAGGCCCTTTGAAAGCTACCAGCTTACCAACAACAACGCGGAGATCCGCCGGGTAAAGGCCCGTATCGAACAGCTTTCCAAACAGGCACAGCAGGAATTTTCCGGCTGGGAGTTCGACGGGGGCCGTGTGGAAATGAACCGGGAGGACAACCGCTTGCAGGTGTTCTTTGACGGAAAGCCTGACGCGGACACCCGGGCCGAGCTGAAAAGCAGCGGTTTCCGCTGGGCTCCCAGCGTGGGTGCATGGCAGAGGCAGCTCACGGACAACGCCATCCGGGTGGCTGACCGGTTGGAATGTATCAAGCCGCTGTTCGGCGAAAAGCCTTCCCAGCTTCAAAAGAAGCCCTCTATCTTGCAGACCATGCGGGAACAGGGCGAAAAAGTCCAGACGGAGCCGGAAAAGAAAGCTCCGTCCGGCAGGGATGCCGAGCGGTAAGCCTCGGGCCACATTGGCCCGAGGCTTTCTGTTCCCCGAGACTGTACGGGGGCCTCCCGGATAGCGGGAACCCCGACGGAAAGGAGGTTTTATGCAGGAAGAAGTAAACCAAAAAACGGTTGCCCTTTCGATCAGGACAACGAAGCTCACGGGAAAAGTGCTGGCTGCCGCTCTTGGCAAGGTGGTTCGGGTGCTGCAAAAGCACCACCGGAAGGCGCTGACCCCGCAGGGACGCCAGAGCGTAAAAAAGCTGATGAACCACTATGGCGGCAAAAGCACCATGCCCTATGTGGGAGCTCCAAAAGATTTTGACCGGATCGCGAAGGAGTTCCATGTGGACTACGCTTTCCATAAAGTGAGCCCCGGTCATTACCTGCTGTTTTTCAAAGCCAATCAGGCGGACGCTATCACGGCGGCCTTCCAGAAGTACAGCGCAAAGGTGCTGAACAAAGAGCAGGACAAGGCTTCCATCCTCGGTCAGCTTCGGAATTTCACGGAGCAAATCAGGACGCAGGCAAAGGAAAAGCAGCGGACCAGAGAGGCGGTGAAGGACGGACGTTGAGTGACAAGATTAGAAAATATGTGCTCCCCAACCTGCCGTACCTCTTTGTGTTCTGGTTCTTTTCCAAAATCGGGACGGCCTACCGGATCGCCCCCGGCACAGACTTCGGGACAAAGTCATGGGATGCTTGATACCTTCCCCAAAGCCTTTGAAACCTACTGGCCGGGGCTGGGAGGTATTGACCTGCTGGTGGGCCTTGCCGGTGCGGCTGGGATGTATCTGCTGATACAGTCAAAGATCAGGCAGGCGAAAAAATTCCGTCGGGATGCGGAATACGGCACCGCCCGCTTTGGAACAAAGGAAGATATAAAGCCATTTGTTGACCCTAAATTTCAGAACAATGTCATTCTGACCGGGACGGAGTTCCTTACCATGAACACCCGTCCGAAGATACCCGCCAATGCCCGGAACCTAAACGCCTGTGTCATCGGATCGTCCGGCTCGGGAAAGACAAGGTTCTGGTTGACCCCGCAGCTCCTTCAAGCCCATTCCTCGTATGTGGTGGTAGACCCGAAGGGCGGCACTCTCGACCAGTGCGGGCGGTTTCTGCAACGGGAGAAATACAGGGTGCGGGTGTTCAACAGTATCGACTTTTCAAAATCCATGCACTACAATCCGCTGGCCTATATCAAGACAGAAAGCGATGTTTTGAAATTTGTTACCGCCCTGATTGCCAACACCAAAGGCGACGGCAAGGAGGGCGACGAGTTCTGGACCAAAGCTGAAACCCTCTTGTACTGCGCCCTTGTGTCCTACATCGTCTTTGAGGGGCCGGAGGAAGAACGCAACATGAATACGCTGGTGGAAATGATAAACAGCATGGAAGTCCGGGAGGATGACGAAACCTTCAAAAATGCGGTGGACTATATGTTTGACGGGTTGGAACGTCGCAGCCCCCAGCACTTCGCCGTGAGGCAGTATAAGAAATACAAGCTCGCCAGCGGCAAGACAGCCAAAAGCATCTTGATTTCCTGCGGTGCAAGGCTGGCTCCCTTTGATATTCCCCAGCTACGGGAGATCATGTCTTATGACGAGCTGGAGCTGGATAAGCTGGGGGATGAAAAATCGGCGCTGTTCTTTCTTATCAGCGACACGGACACCACCTACAACTTTTTGGTTGCCCTCGCTTTTTCGCAGATGTTCAACCTTCTGTGTGAACGGGCTGATAACACCTATGGCGGGCGTCTGCCCTACCATGTGCGGGTGCTATGGGACGAGGCTGCCAACACCGGACAGGTGCCGGGGCTGGAAAAGATCGTGGCCGTCATTCGTTCCCGGGAGATCAGCCTGACGCTTTTTTATCAGGCTATGAGCCAGTGCAAGGCATTGTACAAAGACCATTCCGAAACCATCATGGGAAACATGGACAGTATCGTGTTCCTCGGAGGCCGGGAGGCTTCCACCCTAAAGGATATTTCGGAAAACTGGCTGGGCAAGGCCACCATCTCTATGCAGACCGAGGGCCGAAGCCGTGGACAGTCTGAAAGTTACAGCCAGAATATGCAGCGGCTTGGCCGGGAGCTGATGACCACCAGCGAGATCACCACCATGCCCGGGGATAAATGTATCTTGCAGCTTCGGGGGCTCCCGCCCTTCCTGTCCCCGAAGTATGACTTGAAAAAGCACCCGAATTACAAGTACACAGCCGAATTTGATAAAAAGAAAAACGCCTTCCGCTTGGAAAGCCTGTTCCGCCACCGGCCATTGAGACTAAAGCCGGAGGACGAATACACGGTGTACGAAGTGGACGGCTCCGACACGGACGAAGAAGCTGACCTGTTGAACTTCGATGATCTGGACAGCGACGAGTTTGTGTAACTTCGGGCCATGATGACCCGAAGCGCCGCCGATGTGGGCGGCTTTTTTTGTACCCAAAACCATCAAACAAACAAAATGGAGGAACGTATATGGAATTTTTCAATCAGGCAATCGACATTCTTAAAATTCTGGTCATGGCTCTTGGCGCCGGTTTGGCGGTGTGGGGCGTCATCAACCTTCTGGAAGGTTACGGGTCGGATAACCCTGCGGCAAAATCACAGGGCATTAAGCAGCTCATGGCGGGCGGCGGTGTCGTTCTGATCGGCCTTCAGCTTATCCCTCTGCTGTCCGGCCTGTTCAGCTAAGTGTCACCCGTTGTCCCTTTTCCAGAAAAGGAGCTGATGTATGGACTTTATCATCGACGCAATCGTTGAATGGCTGAAAGGTCTGCTCGTCGATGGTATCATGGGAAATCTGGACGGCCTTTTCGATAACGTCAATCAGAGCGTTGGCGAAATCGCCACACAGGTAGGCACGACCCCGGCGGACTGGAACGCCGGGGTCTTTTCCATGATACGACAGATCTCCGAAACTGCCATTCTGCCAATCGCCGGGGTCATCCTCACTTTTGTAATGACCTATGAACTGATACAGATGCTCATAGAACGCAACAACCTACATGAAGTTGACACATGGATGTTTTTTAAGTGGGTGTTCAAAACCTTTGTGGCTGTGATGATCCTGACGAACACCTTCAATATCGTGCTGGCGGTCTTTGATGTGAGCCAGTATGTGATACAGCAGTCAGCGGGCATTATCCAGAACGGGACAGAAATCACGCCGGATGTGCTGGACAGTCTGCGGACAGAACTTGAAGCGATGGAGTTGGGTCCTCTGTTCGGACTCTGGCTACAGTCCTTCCTGATCCAGCTTACCATGATTGCCTTAAACATCGTGATCTTCGTCATCGTATATGGCCGTATGACTGAAATTTATTTACTCACAAGTTTAGCGCCTATCCCGTTTGCCACAGTCCCCAACAGGGAAACCGGACACATGGGGCGGAACTATTTCCGCTCCCTCTTTGCGGTGGGCTTTCAAGGTCTGTTGATCTTAGTCTGTGTCGCAATCTATGCGGTGCTGATCCAGAGTATCGCCACCGACGGCGACCCCATCGGGGCGATCTGGGGCTGCGTGGGATATACGGTGCTGCTGTGTTTTACCTTATTCAAAACAGGCAGTCTTGCAAAATCCATCTTCGGCTGCCATTAAGAGACTTCGGGCTATGACGACCCGAAGCGGAAAGGAGAAATCCATGCAGGAAAAAACAGCGGGCGGAACACCAGCCGCCCCTATAAAGCTGGATGTAAGCGTGCGGGTCATCGAACCTGTGAAAAATCTCATGGGCTTTGCCAGCGTGAAATTCAATAACTGCTTTGTGGTGGAAAATCTGAAAATCGTACAGGGCAGCAAGGGGCTCTTTCTTGGGATGCCCAGCCAGCCAGACGGCAAAGGCGGCTACCGGGATATGGCCTACCCTGTCACAAAGGAGTTCCGGGAACAGCTCAACACTGCTGTTCTGCAAGCCTATGAGGCAAAGCTGGAACAGATGGCGGAGCGCGGCTCTGTGGGGCGTGCGTCCATTAGCGACCAACTCAAAGCCGGAAAAGCGGCTGCCGAACAGGCAAAGGCAGAACGGCCTCCGAAGGAAAAGCCCAGCCGCAGGGCGGAGCGTTGACCTCGGGCCATGCTGGCCCGAAGCAGAAAGGAGGCGGAAACCATGCCACGCAAACGGACGGGCTATGACGCGGCCTGCTATTACGACGGAAAACTGCTGGGCCGCTGTACCAAAGCGGACAGCGATGCCTATACCCTGTTGATGAACGCCTGCGGGGGGAAGCCGCCCGGGTCCTGCGGGAATATGCCTATTTTTCCCCGGAACTGAAAGCCATCTTAGAAAAGGCAGCACTCATGCAGGCAGACCGGAGCCGGACGGGCGGAATGTTCCATGCGCCGAAAAGCTCCCCGTGGGGCGAGGTGCAGAATTGTGAAACCCTCTGTCCGGGGGTGTTTTTGGTATCTACCGCCAGCCACGGCGGAACGATGGTGGCAAACGAGGTAGCCGCCGTTCTCTCCCCAGCGGCCAAAAAAAAATGCGGCTTCAAGGACAAGGGCTATATTTGCTATGAGGAGGACGCACAGGAAAGCGTAGTGCTTCGGGAGCTGCTGGACAAAAAGCTGTGGAACATACCCGACCGCATTAAGGACAAAGCGCAGTTTGAAGAAAACCTCAATCAGTCCATCCGGCAGTATTATCCCGAATACTGGCGGGCAAGGCAGAGCGGACGCAAGGCCGCCGAAGCCGCCCGCAGTACAGCCCCGGCCAAAGAGGCCGCAAGATAACCTCGGGTCATACTGGCCCGAAGCAATTAAGGAGGTGTACTTAAATGGCCTATGTGCCAGTACCAAAAGACCTTTCCAAAATCAAGACAAAGCTGGCCTTCAACCTAACGAAGCGCCAGCTTGTTTGTTTTTCCGGTGCGGCGGCGGTGGGCCTCCCGGCTTACCTGTTTTCCCGTGGCAGTATCGGGAACAGTGCCGCCATGTTCCTGATGATCGGCCTCATGCTCCCGTTCTTCTTTCTGGCTATGTATGAGCGAGACGGCCTGCCGCTGGAAAAAGTGCTGAAAAACATCATCCGCACCCGGTTCCTCTATCCCCGTGTGCGGCCTTACAAAACCGAAAACTTCTATGCGCTGCTTGGCGCCAGAAAGGAGGCGCAGCCGATTGCAAAACAGCAGAAGGGCCGGAAAGCCCGCAGGCAGAAAGCCTGAAAAACATGGCCTTACCGGCCTGTTCACGAAAGGAAAGAACATTCCCACCACCGCCCAGCAGACCCTCCCTTACCGGGAAATGTACCGGGACGGGGTGTGCCGGGTAGCGGACCGCTATTACACCAAAACCATTGAATACGGACATCAACTATCAGCTCGCACAGTCCGAAGATCAGGCGGCCATCTTTGACGGGTGGAGCGCCTGCCTCAACTACTTTGACAGCAGCCTTCCGTTCCAGCTTTCCTTCCTCAACCACCGGAGCCGCCCGGGCAGCCGGTACAGCGTGAACATCCCCATGCAGGATGACGATTACAACAGCGTCCGGTGCGAGTATGTGGAAATGCTGGAAAACCAGATCGCCAAAAGCAACAACGGCATTGTTCGCACAAAGCTCCTGACCTTCGGCGTGAACGTGGACGACCTTCCCACCGCCAGGGCAAGGCTGGAACGTGTAGAGGCGGACATTTGCGGGAACTTCAAAAAGCTGGGCGTCAAGTGCCGCTCCCTTTCGGGGCTGGAACGGCTGGAGCTCCTTCACGGACAGCTTCACCCCGGTAGCGGCTCCCCCTTCCGGTTTTCATGGGATATGATCCCAAAAACCGGGCTTTCCACCAAAGACTTTATCGCCCCGGACAGCTTCGATTTCCGTTTCAGCCGACTGTTCCGGGTGGGGACGACTTGGGGCGCTGCCTCCTACTTGCAGATTTTGGCCTCGGAGCTCTCGGACAAGCTGCTGGCGGAGCTTTTGGAAATGGATGCGGAAATGACCATCACCCTCCATATCCAAACCGTCGATCAGGCCGCCGCCGTAAAATCTATCAAGGCCAAAGTCTCCGACATTGACAAGATGAAGGTGGAGGAACAGAAGAAGGCAGCCCGGTCAGGGTACGACATGGACATACTTCCACCCGATCTTGTAACGTACAGCAACGACGCAAAGACCCTTCTGGAAGATTTACAGAGCCGGAATGAAAGAATGTTCCTGCTGACCTTCCTTGTGGTAAACATGGCCCCGACCCGCCGGGAGCTGGACAATGACCTGTTCACGGTGTCGGGTATCGTCCAGAAATACAACTGCACCTTGAAGCGGCTGGACTTCCAGCAGGAGGACGGTTTTCTTTCCAGCCTTCCGCTGGGCCATAACGGCATTGAGATCAAGCGCGGCATGACGACCAGCTCCACGGCCATTTTCGTTCCCTTTATGACGCAGGAACTCCGCATGGATGGCGAAGCCGTCTATTACGGGCTCAACGCACTTTCCCATAACGTCATCATGGCAAACCGGAAAAAGCTCAAAAACCCCAACGGCCTATTCCTCGGCGTGCCGGGCTCCGGCAAATCCTTTGCCGCAAAGCGGGAGCTTGTGAACGTGTTCCTTGCCACCCGTGACCGGATCATTGTGGTGGACCCGATGGGCGAATACTCGCCCCTTATCAAGCGGCTGGGCGGACAGGTCATCGAGATCGCCCCGGACAGCCCCCACCACATCAATCCGATGGACATTGACCTGAGCTTTGACGAGGAAAACCCGATGGCGCTGAAAGCCGACTTTATCCTGTCGCTGATGGAGCTGATCGTTGGCGGCAAGGACGGCTTGCAGCCGGTGGAGCGGACCGTCATTGACCGATGTGTACGCCAGATGTACCGGGAACACTTGCAAAACCCGGAAACAAGCAAAATGCCGACCCTCCAAACGCTATATGACCTGCTCTGTTCCCAGCCGGAGGGCGAGGCGGTGCGGCTGGCGACTGCTCTTGAAATTTATGTGTCGGGTTCCCTTAACGTATTCAACCATGAAACCAATGTGGACTTAAACCGCCGTCTGGTATGCCTTGACTTAAAAAAAAGCTGGGGGCCGGGCTTCGGACGATTGCCATGCTCATTATGCAGGACCTTGTCAATTCGCAGGTGTCCATGAATTTCCTGCGCGGTATCTCTACATGGTGCTACTTCGACGAATTTCATGTGCTGCTCCGTGACCGACTGACGGCAAGCTACTGTGTGGCGATCTGGAAAATGCTCCGATAAGAAGGGTGCGTACCCAGCGCCTTAACGCAGAACGTAAAGGATTTTCTGGCAAGCCCGGAGATTGAGAACATCTTTGAAAACTCGGACTTCCTTGTGCTTCTCTCGCAGGCACAGGGGGACCGGCAGATTTTAGCCAAACAGATTGGGATCAGCCCCCACCAGCTTTCCTATGTGACCCATACCAATTCCGGCGAAGGGTTGCTGTTCTTCGGGAATACCACCATCCCGTTTGTTGACCGCTTCCCGCAGAATACCGAGCTGTACGCCATTATGACCACCCGCCCGGAGGACAAAAAACAGGAAATGAACCGGGCATAACGCACTTCGGGCCATGATGGCCCGAGGTTTGGAAAGGAGGGATACATCATCGGAAAGAAACCGGATAAACGGAATTTTCAAAGGCCGGGGCCGACGGAGGATACCGGGGGCAATCGCCCCGGACCGGCTGAACGGGAAGGGCCTTCCCCCGCACCATCCCGACGCCTGCGGTTTAAGGACGAGGATACCGGGCAGGACACTCCTTCGGGCCACAATGGCCCGAAGTCCAAAAGCGGTAAGTTTCAAGAGGACAGCCGGAAAAGCCGTCCCTCTGACCGCATGAGGCAGGAAGATGAAGCGGGCGGGCCGCAGGATACCGGCAAGGCACAGGAGCCGGAGGGCTCCGCCGAGAAGGCCGGGAGCAAAAAGGACAAGTACCAGAAAGCACAGGCAAAAGCGGAACACGCCGGGGAAAAGCTGGGAAAGGCCCGGGAGAAACTGGACAAGACCGAGGCAAAACGGGCAGCGAAGAAACCGCCGGGGCTTGCAAAAAAGGCAGTCCGGGGAGCCCGCACCGAAGCATGGTTTTATCTCCACAACAAAATCCACGAAGTTGAGCATGAAAATGTGGGTGTGGAAGGAGCCCATAAGTCGGAACTTGTGGCCGAGGCCGGAGCCCGGAAACTGACCCGGTATGCCAAACGCCGCTGGCGGGAGCACCCAGCCCGGAAGGTGGCAAAGTGGGAACGGAAGGACATAAAAGCCCGGGCCAATATGGATTTTCAAAAGATGGCCTCCGAGCACCCGGAGCTTACCAGCAATCCGCTTTCCCGTGTGCAGCAGAAATGGAAACTGAAACGCCGGTATTCCAAAGAAGCAAAGGCGGCTGCAAAACAGGGCGCAAAGGCCGCAAAGAAAACCGCTGCCGCTTCGGGAACTGCGACCCGTCGGGCGGCGCAGTTTGTGACCCGTCATCCCGTGGCGGTGCTGGTCCTGCTCCTGCTGTTGCTGCTCTGTTTTCTTGTGTCGGCGGTAAGCTATGAGCTGGCGCCCTATCTCTCGGCAAAGTACCATGTCTATTTCCGGGAACAGGTGCAGGACGAACTGCGAGAAATCTTTGAGGCACAGTATGAGCTGACCTTGACGGAGGAAGTCGAGATACGCTACCGCACCGAAACCAGCACCGACCCGGAGACAGGGGAAACCACCACCGAGGAAGTCCCCTATGAGTATTACATCTTAAATGTGACCCTCACAAACAAGACGCTGCCCGCCGTGATCCTGCCGAGGCTTAACGAACAGCAGCGGGAAATCTACATCGTTATGCAGCAGCTCAAAGGCAACAAACCCTATCTGTGGGAAGGGATTTACAACGGCGGCGAAGATACCGGCCCCAGCTATGAGATACCCGGCGAGGCGCTGGATGACCCGGCTTTTGCGGCGCTCATGGAAGAAGCCACAAAGTATATCGGCTGGCCCTATGTGTGGGGCGGCTCCAGCCCGTCCACCTCCTTTGACTGTTCGGGCTTTGTCTGCTGGGTGTACACGGCCAGCGGCGTCCACAACCTGCCCCGTACCACGGCGCAGGGCATTTACAACCAGTGTGCTATCATTTCTCCCTCCGAGGCAAAGCCCGGCGACATTATTTTTTCACAGGAACCTATGACAGTCCCGGTCCTGTGTCCCATGTGGGGATTTATGTGGGCGACGGGATGATGCTCCATTGTGGTTCGCCCATCCAATCAAACATCAATTCAAAACATCATGCCTTCGGGCGTTTGTGAGCCTACTTGCATGAACAAGACGACATTTCGATGCCTGGAAAAAGCCCGGGAGAAGGCGCCGAGTGGCAGCCCAAAATCCGGGAGGGAAGCGGAGCCGGAAACACAGAACC